>Ga0209051_1000001_pt1 | contig 1732974 bp, 1516 predicted proteins | sample AraplaCvi_mMS_r2_2_FD_184286 | JGI IMG/M metagenome (GOLD analysis project Ga0209051, IMG submission 184286) | Arabidopsis root microbial communities from North Carolina, USA - plate scrape MF_Cvi_mMS_r2 (SPAdes) (version 2) | ecosystem: Host-associated > Plants > Roots > Endosphere | place... | reverse complement strand
GACCATAGAGCATTGGAACCACCTGATCCCATCCCGAACTCAGAAGTGAAACGATGCATCGCCGATGGTAGTGTGGGGTTTCCCCATGTGAGAGTAGGTCATCGTCAAGATTAAATTCCGAAACCCCAATTGCGAAAGCAGTTGGGGTTTTGTTTTGCCCGCAGGAAAGTTTTTGCTCACGTTTGAGCACGCGTTGTTGGTTACCATGTGCGTCCGTTCGGCAGGAGGCAGGCAATGCAACTCAAGTTCAGTCACGTCGATGTACTCGTCAATAACCTCGAAGAAGCCTGCGCGTACTACGCGCAAATATTAAAGGCGAGAACCTCCAGGACGCTGGTGTGGGAGCGGGGCGGCCTGCATGTGCGTTATGCGATTGCGTTGATCGGGCAGGAGCGTTTCATGCTGGTTCAGCCATTGGCCGGTAATCTGCGGGAGCTCCTGGATAGCGCAGGCGAGGGCATGATCTACCGTCACTGCTATTCGACTCCCGATATCGAAAAAGCCTACGACGAGCTTGTCGCTGAAGGCGTACAGCCCGAAGATGAAAACGGTAAACCGTTGGTCCGCGAACATCTCCAATCACCGGCAGGGGCACGCATCATCTGGTTGCCCAAGCGCTTCGGCCACTTCTCGATCGAAATCCTCGAGGAAGAGACGCTAGAGGCATTTATCGAAGACGCGTTTGCCTGATAGCTTCTCCTCTTGTGATACGCCATCACTACCCCGTATAAGAGCGACTTTCATTTCCGATATCAGAGTAGGGTGCACGCATGAGTAATGCCTGGAACGAGGGATATTTCACGGACGAAGGCTACACCTACGGGTATAGCCGGGAAATCAATCCGGTTTTCCAGCGTTATTGTCTGCTGCTGCGCGGTTTCGCCACGCTGGAGAGCACCGACGGTTATCACTGTGAGCTGGGCTTTGGTCAGGGCGTTTCGATCAACATCCATGCCGCGGGCAATCCAGGCTCCTATGTCGGTACCGACTTCCACCCGGGTCAGGCGTCCCATGCCATCGCTCTGGCCAGAGACTGGGGCAGCGATGCGCGACTGTATGACGACAGCTTCGAGCAGTTGCTGGCCCGCCATGACTTGCCCCAGTTCGACAGCATCAGCCTGCATGGCATCTGGACCTGGGTCAGCCGCGATAACCATAAGCTGATCGTGGAATTCGTCCGCCGTCATCTCAAGCCAGGTGGTCTGCTCTACGTCAGCTACAACTGCTTCCCGGGCTGGTCGCCTCAGGCACCGTTGCGCCAACTGTTCAGTCTGCACGACCGTTTCGCCAGCCAGCCGTCTGCGCGCCCTGATCAACGTATCGACGCTGCGCTGCAATTTTCCGAAGCGCTGCTGGCTGCAAATCCTAAATATGCCAACTCCGCACCGGGGCTGGACGCCAAGCTCCAGAGCATCAAGGGTCAGGATCGCCAGTACGTCGCCCATGAGTATTTCAACCGCGACTGGAACTGCATGTATTTCACCGACGTGGTGGATGCCCTGGCACCCGCCAAGCTCGATTACGCCACGACAGCCGTGCCGCTGGACTCCGTCGACCCGCTCAACCTGAGCGCCGAAGGCATGGACTTTCTGGAAGGTATCGAGCATCCCGTCATGCGTGAGCAGGCGCGTGACTACTTTGTGAACCAGAGTTTCCGCCGGGATCTTTATGTGCGTGGCGCCAACAAGCTGTCCGCCTCCGAGCACCGTGAGCGGATGCTCAGCACGCGCTTCGTCCTGTTGCAGGCAGCCGACAGCGTGCCGGCCAACGTCACCGGTCCGGCGGGCGCAGCGACGCTGCAGGCAGAGATCTATGGCCCGGTACTCGCAGCCCTGGCGGATGACGCCTATGTGCCGAAGACCTTGCGGCATTTGCTGGATCTCGTGCCCTCGTTGGCCTATGGCGACGTCGAGCAGGCCCTCAACGTGCTGATCGGCATGAGCGTTGTAGCGCCCTGTCAGAGCGAGGCGGCTGAAAAGCTGGTGCAGGCCCGTTGCAACACCCTCAACCTGCAGCTGTGCAAGCGTTCGTTGTACGGCAACAGGATTCAGACCCTGGCGAGTCCGGTGACCGGTGGTGGCGTGACGGTCAGCCGCTTCCAGCAGTTGTTCCTGATCTCGATCAAGCAAGGCAAAAAGCACCCGGCTGAATGGGCGCAACTGGCGTGGGGCATCATCGGCGGCCAGGGCGAAGGTCTTCTGAAGGACGGCAGGGCCCTGACCACCGCTGAAGAAAACCTTGCCGAACTGACCTGGCAGGCTCAAGCGTTTGCCGAGAATACGCTGGTGATTCTCAAGACTTTGAAAATCGTCTAGTCGAGACGAGGGACGGCGCAGCGGTCGTGGCGCAAATAATCCTGAAACGCTTGGCGCAAGAGCCTATCGCTCACCGGACCAGTCCATTCGGCCGAGTGAGTGTGAGCATCGGCACTGCGGCCGCCACAGGGTCGCAACTGGACACGGTACAAGGCCTGATCGCTGCGGCAGATCAGGCGCTGTATCAAGCTAAAGGGGCGGGCCGCAATCAGCTCGCCAAAAGTGTCGCCAGCGAAAGCTACTCTCCGTACACCGGGTAATCCACATAGCCTTCGGCATGGCCGCCATACACCGTGGCCGGGTTCAGCGAATTCAGCGGCCAGCCATTGGCGATCCGCGCGGGCAGGTCCGGGTTAGCCATGAACGGGCGACCGAAAGCCACGAGGTCCGCCAATCCGGATTCAAGCAACCGCGCACCGCTTTCGGCGTTGTAGCGGCCCGCGTAGATGATCGCGCCGCTGAAGGTGTCGCGTACCGCTCGACGGAAGGCTTCCGGCATCACTGGCGCGTCGTCCCAGTCGGCTTCGGCGATGGACAGGTAGGCGATGCCGACGTCTTGCAGCACCTTGATCGCTTCGATATAGGTGGTGTGCGGGTCTTCCTCGACCATACCCAGATAAGTCCGCTCTTCATCGGTGGTGGAGAACAGCGGGGCAAAGCGCACGCCGACCTTTTCTTTGCCGATGCATTCGGCGACGCCGCCCACCACTTCACGCAGAAAGCGCAAACGGTTATGCAGCGAACCGCCGTATTGATCGGTGCGCAGATTGCTGTGGGCGGAGATGAACTGGTTCACCAGATAACCATTGGCACAATGCAGTTCGATACCGTCGAAACCGGCGTCCATGGCATTGCGCGCCGCCTGGATGTACAGCTGAACCAGTTCCTGGACTTCATCGGTGGTCAGCGCTCGAGGCGCGGACGGCGGAACCAGAGCGCCCACACCGGGCGCGGTTTCGATGAACACACTGACCCGGTCGGTGGCGATGGCGGAGGCCGACACCGGTGCGTCGCCATTGGGTTGCAGGGCAGTATGGGATACGCGACCGACATGCCATAGCTGCGCGAAAATCACGCCATCACTGGCGTGGACAGCCTCGGTGACCTTGCGCCAACCGGCAATTTGCTCAGGTGTATGAATGCCTGGAGTCCAGGCGTAACCCTGGCCACGGGGTTCGATCTGGGTGCCTTCAGTTACCAGCAAACCGGCACCGGCCCGCTGCTGGTAATACTCGGCCATCAATTCATTGGCGACATTGCCCGGTTGGGTGCTGCGCTGGCGGGTTAGGGGCGGCAGGACTATGCGGTTTTTCAAGATATGGCGGCCCAGGGTGACGGGTGTAAAGAAACTGCTGTGGTTCATGGAAATACCTTTTCATGGCCTTATTAGACCAGTCGACTATTAAAGTGGCGAAAAAAGAACACCGTGCAACGCACACACGGTGTCCGGATCAGTTGTTCGAGGATGTAGCGGAAAGCTTCAGCCCAGCAGCTTCAGCAGTTTTTCGGCGACAGCTGCCGAGCTGGCAGGATTCTGGCCGGTGACCAGTTTTCCATCCGTCACGACATGAACTTGCCAATCCGCAACTTTGGAATAGCGACCGCCAAGACGCTGAAACTCGTCTTCGATCAGGAAGGGTACGACATCCGTCAAACCGACGGCCGCCTCTTCGGAATTGGTGAAACCGGTCACTTCGCGATGGTGGATCAGCGGTTTACCGTCTGCGTCGACGACATGACGCAGCACCCCCGGCGCATGGCAGACGAAGCCATGGGGCTTGTTGCTGCGCGCGAAGGCTTCGATCAGGGCAATCGAATGCTTGTCTTCGGCCAGGTCCCAGAGCGGGCCATGGCCACCTGGATAAAACACCGCATCGAAATCTTCGGCGCGGACGTCGGCCAGGCGGCCGGTGCTCGCGAGTGCCTGCTGGGCCGCAGGGTCCTGGCGGAAACGATCGGTTTCAGCCGTCTGAGCGCCGGGCTCGTCGCTCTTCGGATCCAGCGGCGGCTGGCCGCCAGCGGGCGAAACCAGTGTGACGTCGGCATCGGCGTCCTTGAAGGCGTAGTAGGGGGCGGCGAACTCTTCGAGCCAGAAGCCGGTTTTCTTGCCGGTGTTGCCGAGTTGATCGTGGGAAGTCAAAACCATCAAGATTTTCATAGAGCACCCTGGGTTGGTCTGGCAGCGTTCATGAGCAAGGGATTCGCACAGGATCGACACCGGGAAAAAGTTTGTCGGGGCGCAGCATAGTTTTCAATTAGACCAGTCGTCTAGTAATTTTTTCTCTGAAGCTTTTTCATGGACAGGTGTGGCAAACTCGCGTTCCTTTGAGATAAACGACTGGTCTATTGCCTGGTAATTCGTGCCCCATGAAACCGACCTACGACGACACCCGCCAACATTTGCTCGACACCGGCCACCGGATGATGGCCGAGAAAGGCTTCACCAGTGTCGGCCTGAACGAGATCCTGCAGACCGCCGGCGTGCCCAAGGGCTCGTTCTATCACTACTTCAAATCCAAGGAACTGTACGGCCAGGCCTTGCTCGAGGATTACTTCGTCGACTATCTGGCGGACATGGAGCGACGCCTGACGCTGCCCGGCCTGAGCGCCCATGAACGGCTGATGGATTACTGGCAAGGCTGGCAGGATCGCTGCACCCTGGAAGGCCATGGTGACGAATGCCTGGTGGTGAAACTCAGCGCCGAGGTGGCTGACCTTTCCGAAACCATGCGCCTGACCTTGCGTGATGGTGCAGAGCGAGTGGTGGCGCGCATCAGCGAGTGCATCGAACAGGGCCAGGTCGAAAAAAGCTTGCCTGAGGGCGATGCTCGGCAACTGGCTGAAACCCTGTATCAACTGTGGCTAGGGGCCAGTTTGCTGAACAAACTGCAACGCACAGGACAGTCGTTGAGTACGTCAATGGCGACCACGAAACGCCTGTTGAGCGTGTGAGCAGGAAATAGACGCAAGAGGTGAGAGTCAGCTGCACAAACGAATGGGAATGCCTATCAATTGCGCGACGAGTGGTATACCATCCGCCGCGTTTTTGCTGGCAGTTATCCCCTTCGTTCTGGCCTATCCGTAAGGTTTTCTCCTCATGCGTCGAACTCTGCTGTCCATCTGTGTGTTGCAAACGTTGTCTCCCTTTGCGTGGGCCGAGCCCTCCGGTTCAACAGCGTCAGCTCTGGAGCTGGAGGCAACCGATGTGGTCGGTACCGCGGATTACGAAAGAGCGGACGGCCCGGTACACGGATATCGCGCGACCCGTTCGGCCAGCGCCACCCGAACCGATACCTCGATCCATGAAACCCCGCAGTCGATCAGTGTCGTCACTAAAGACGCGGTCGAAGACATCGGTGCTACCCGGCTGCAGGACGCACTGGATTACGCGGGCGGAGTAGGGCGAGCCAACAATTTCGGCGGCCAGGGACTGACCACGTTCACCGTGCGCGGATTTACCACCGGCGAGTTCTACCGTAATGGTTTCCCGATCAATCGCGGGTATCCGAACATGCCGGATGCCAACACCATCGAGCGTCTTGAGGTCCTGCGCGGTCCGGCGACCATGCTCTACGGCCGTGGCGATCCGGGTGGCACCTTCAATGTCGTTTCCAAACAACCGTTGCCCGAGCGCACGGTCACACTCGGCAGCCAGTTGAATGACCAAGGCATGCGCCGCGGTACTCTGGATGCTTCCGGTCCGCTCGATGAAGAGGGACGTCTGGCCTATCGCCTGAACGTGGTGGGCGAGGGCGGCGATACCTTCCGCGATCACGTCGAAACCGAACGCTACGGCGTGACCCCGGTGCTGACCTGGCAGGCCAGCGATGACACCCGAGTGATCTTCGAGGGCGACTTCATGCGCAACAATCATCCGCTGGACCGGGGCGCGACGCGTTATCCCCGGCAGATCGGCACCGCCTCCCGCGACACCTTCTTCGGTGAGCCGGGCGCTGGCAAGTTGCACAACGACAACAACATGGCGCAATTGCGCTTCGAGCATGTGCTCAATGACGACTGGACACTGGGCGGTGGTTTCCAGTGGCTCGACGGAACCTTGCAGGGCAATGCCATCGAAGCCAACGGCATTGCCGCCGACGGCCGGACTTTGGGACGAAACTTCAACTACCGCAAGCTGGAGTGGACGGACAAGGACACCCAGCTCAACCTGACCGGTCACTTTGCCACGGGCGGCCTGCAGCACACCTTGCTCACCGGTATCGAATACGAAGATTACGACTACCAGTCGATCATCCAGCGCTCCAGCGGCGCGGTGAGTGCCTATCCGATCGACATCTTCAATCCGGTGTATGGGCAGCCCCGTCCGGCACTGACGCGCACCCCGACCCACGACAAGGAAAATCTCAAGACCTACGCCGCGTTCGTACAGGATCAGGTGGCTCTGACCGATCAGCTGAAAGTCCTGGCCGGCGCACGTTTCGAACGCTTCGAACACGACTACGAAACCTACGTGCCCGGCGGCAAGAACTGGCAGGCCAGTGACAATGCCGTCACGCCCCGCGTCGGTGTGACCTATGACCTGACCGACACCCTCGCGGTTTACGCGGACACCGCGCGTTCTTTCAAACCCAATACCGGCGCGAGTCGGCAGGGTGGCGGCTTTGAACCGGAAAAAGGCAAGTCCTGGGAGATGGGCATCAAATGGGAAGCGCTGGATCATCAGCTGAGCGTTGACGCGGCGATCTATCAGATTGAAAAGCGTAATGTCCTGACCACTGACCCGGTGGACTCGACGTTCAGCGTGGCTGCCGGGGAAGTGCGCAGTCGAGGGTTTGACCTCAATGTTGCCGGCAATCTGACACCCGAGTGGCGTGTCATCGGGGGTTACGCCTACGTCGATGCCGAGGTGACCAAGGACAACGTGATCCGCTCCGGCACGCGACTGATGAACATCCCGAAAAACAGCTTCAGCCTGCTCAATGTCTACGAGTTCCAGGACGGTGCCCTCAGTGGTCTGGGTCTGGGAACCGGCCTTAAATATGTCGATGAGCGCGCCGGTCAAACGGCGAACACCGCGTTCTCGATGGGGAGCTATACCGTTGTCGACCTGCTCAGCTACTACAAGGTCAATGACAAGTTACGTCTCAATCTCGACCTGAAGAACCTGTTTGACCGGGACTACGACGAGGGCGCATTCGGTAACGTCTACGCCTATCCGGGGGCACCGAGAACGGTGCAGGTCGGCATTTCCTACACGTTGTAGTCCGATCGAGTCTGAAATCCATCATCGGGGGCAGCGGCCCCCGATGACTGTGAGGCTCAGTTGGTCACACACCCTTGCGGAGCCTTTCCGGCAAAACTGTCCACCAGGCTCGCCACAACCATCTCGCCCATGCGGGTGCGGGTCTGCAGGGTCGCGCTGGCGCGGTGCGGTTGCAGCACCACCTGTTCCTGGGCAAACAACGCTTCAGGCACGTTGGGCTCATCGACGAAAACATCCAGCGCCGCACCCGCGATCTCACCGGCCGTCAGGGCCGCCACCAGATCGGTTTCATTGACCAGTTTGCCGCGCGCCACGTTGATCAGGTAGCCGCCCTTGCCCAGGGCCTGCAGCACGGAGGCATCGATGATGGCTTCGGCCTTGTCGGCGGCCGCCGCGAGAATCAGCGCATCACTGTCGCGGGCCAATTGCTTGAGGTCGGCGATGAAGGTGTGGCTAATATCGCTCATCGGTTGCAGGTCGGTGTAACTGATCGGACAGCCAAACGCGGCAGCGCGAGTGGCGACCGCTCGGCCGACCCGGCCCATGCCCACGATGCCGATCCGCATGCCGGACACCTGACGTGCCAGCGGCAGCGGTGCAAGCGGCGTCGGGCTCTGCGGCCACTGGCCCGAGCGCACGTAACGGTCACTGGTACACAACCCACGGCACACGGCGATCAGCAAGCCGATGGCCAGGTCGGCCACGTCTTCGGTCAGCGCGCCGATGGTCGCGGTCACGCGAATCCCGCGATCCCGGGCGTAGGCCAGGTCGACCGCATCGGTGCCGACACCGTTGACCGCCACCACTTCCAGTTTGGGCAGTTGCGCCATCAGCGCCTGGCTGATGCCCGTGTGGCCACCGGTGATCACGCCGCGAATGTTGGCGCCGTGTTCCTGCAAATACGCCGCTTTGTCGGCCTGCTCGAAATAACGCCTGATCGTGAACAGTTCGCCGAGACGGGCATTGATTTGCGGAATCAGGATCGGGCTCAGCTGCAAGACTTCTGGCTTCATGTAAACCTCACTTACGCAATAAAAAAGCCGGCTCAACCGCGGCCGGCAAACGGCATGGCAGTGGCCATGACGGTCATGTTCAGGACGTTGGCCGACAGGGGCAGACCGGCGATGTAGCGAACGGCGTCGGCGACGTGCTTGACGTCGACCATCGGCTCAACGGCGATGCTGCCGTTGGCCTGACGCACGCCTTTGGTCATGCGCACCGACATTTCGGTCAAGGCATTGCCGATATCGATCTGGCTGCAGGCGATATTGAATTCCCGACCATCCAGCGCCAGTGATTTGGTCAATCCCAATACCGCGTGTTTGCTGGCGGTGTATGCGCTGCTGAAAGGACGCGGGGTGTGGGCCGAAATCGAACCGTTATTGATGATGCGGCCACCCTGTGGCTGTTGCCGGCGCATGAGCCCGAACGCGCCACGGGCGCAGAGAAAAACCCCGTTGAGGTTGGTGTCGATCACGTTTCGCCACTGCTCGAACGTCAGCTCATCCAGCGGCACGGCGGGGGCATTGACCCCGGCGTTGTTGAAGACCACGTCCAGGCGTCCATAGACTTCGGCAATGGTTGCAAACAGCTGATCGACACTGGCCGGGTCGCGTACATCAGTGGGCACCGCCAGCGCTTCGTTTCCTTCGCTGGCCGCCAGATCGACCAACGCCTGCAAGGGTTCGGGGCGGCGTCCGGCCAATACCAGTGTGTATCCGTCGGCCAGCAGGCCCAGGGCTACGGAACGGCCGATCCCGCTGCCGGCGCCGGTCACCAGGGCAACTTTCAAGGGTTGAGTGTCAGACATTTTGTTGTTCTCCTTTTTCCAATCACTTAAGGTCAGACTCAAGGCCGTGGGCCGACGCGCATTTCGAGTTGGCCGATGCCGTCGATCCCGGCACTGATGACGTCGCCGGGTTGCAGGATATCGACGCCGGCGGGGCTGCCGGTCATGATCAGGTCACCGGCCTTGAGTGTTACGGATTGCGAGATGCGGCTGATGACTTCACTCACCGACCAGATCTGGCTGTCGAGACGATCGCGCTGGCGTTCCTCACCGTTCACGCTCAACCATAATTCCCCTTCGAGCCGACCGGTCCGAGTGACCGGCACAATGGCGGTCATCGGTGCGGCGCCGTCAAACACCTTGGCACCTTCCCATGGCAAACCGTCGCGCTTGGCCAGGCGCTGTACGTCACGACGGGTCAGATCCAGTCCGGCGGCGTAGCCCCAGACATAGGCCAGCGCCTGGCTCTCTGGAATCTGCGCACCGCCTTCGCCGATGGCCACGACCAGTTCGATTTCATGGGCGAACTCTTCGGTCAGTGACGGGAAGATCACTTCGCCGGCAGCGTCCACCACGCTGCTTGCCGGTTTCATGAAGAACACCGGTGGCTGGCGCGGTTGGCCCAGGGTGTCCGGCCATGGGTAGTTGCGGCCGACGCAAAAGACGCGTCCGACGGGAAAGCGTTGCTCGCTGCCGACAATCGGCAAGGTCACTGGCAGATCCGGGGTAAAGACGTATTCGGTCATGTTCATCCTGCTGGAAGTCCTGTGTGAGAGTGCAGCGTACGGCGGCAATCGCTGGCGAAGTTGGACGAAAGCCGCCTCCAATTGGAGAAACCGGTTGTTCTGGCTTCAGCGCGTTTTCAACTCGATGCGGTACAGGCGACCGAGCAGCAAGGAATAGGAGAGGGTGCCGATCAGCGCCACGGCGCCGATGAACCAGAACGCCCAGGCGAACGAGCCGGTGGCGTGGACGATGGCGCCGATCACGATCGGAGTGACGATGCCGCCGATGTTCGCGGCCAGGCTGGTGATTCCGCCGGTCAGCCCGATCAGTTCCTTGGGCGCCACCTCCGACACCGCCGCCCACGAGGACGACGCGATGCCCTGAGCGAAAAAGGCAATGGTCAACACGGCGATGCAGATGACGTTCGAGTCGGTGAAATTCACCAGCACGATCGACATGCCCAGCATCGACCCGACCACCAGCGGCAGTTTCCGGGCGAAAGACATTGAATAACCACGACGGATCAGCAGGTCGGACACGATGCCGGCGAGCAGGATGCCGACCGTTGCGCCCACGAAGGGCATCACGGCAAAGATCCCGGCCTTGATTGTGGTCAGATGGCGTTCTTCGATCAGGTAGGTGGGGAACCAGGTGAGGAAGAAGTACAGCGCCGAGGTGCTGGCGAACTTGCCGATACAAATGGCCCAGACCTGGCGATAGCTGAACAGCTCGGCGATCTGCCGCCAGTTGAAACGAGTGCGTTCCTGGCTGCTCTTGACCAGTCCGCCACCGGCCTCGATGTATTTCAACTCTTCTTTGCTGACCTTCTTGCAGTTCAGCGGATCGCGATACAGATACAGCCACAGCACACCGAAGACGATGCCGAGCGCGCCGGTGCTGTAGAAGACATGGCGCCAGTCAAAGGTTGTGGCCAGCCACAGCAGGGCGCCGGTAAACAGTGCCGTGCCCAGGTATTGCCCGCAGACGTAAATGCTGCTGGCCAGGCCCCGTTCCCGCGCCGGGAACCACACGGTTACCGCACGGCTGTTGGCCGGAAACGCCGGCGCTTCCATCGCCCCGACGGCCAGGCGCAGGCCGAACAGCGAAGCGAATCCCGTGGCGAAGCCTTGAAATACGGTGACGGTCGACCAACTGATCAGTGAAACCCCGTAGGTAAAACGTGAGCCGAAGCGGTCGGCGATAAATCCGGCCGGCACCAGAGCGAGTGCGTAGGTCCAGGCAAAGGCAGAGAAGATCAGCCCCATTTCGATCTTGTCCAGGCCCAGGTCCTTGGCCATGAACGGGGCGGCGATCGAGATGTTCACCCGGTCGATGTAATTGATGATCGTCGCAATCAGCAGCAGCGAGAGCATGAACCAGCGTCGGCGCGTCGGCAGCCGCCGGGAAGAGACGGCGTCCCTGTCGCCGGCAATCAACGGCGGGGCGGTGGTGGGGGAGGTGTGTGAATTCGACATGAGTGGACCTCGTTATTGTTAGAAGTGTCGAGTTGTTTGCGGACAGCCGACGCCGTTGCCCGCTGTTCGGGGGCAAGGCAATCGAAGTTGAAACCAATGGCAAAAACGGCCAGGGTCAGACGTTCAGGGACGTCTTCCGGCTGGCATCGTCGGTAAAGGGTGGGGAGGGGCGGCGGGGAGCAATAGCGGATTCATGACGTGCGCACCTTCTGTTGTTTTTGAAAGAGGTTGGGCGTGGGAAATACAGTGGTCGTACAACCTCTTGAAATCAATCAAGGTGTTAGATCATTTTTTCCGGAGAAGGGCGCGCCGGATAAACCTGTCCAAAAAAAGTCCACACAGTAAATTTTCCAGATGCTCTCTGGTTTATTTTCTATCCGACTGTTTTTAAAAGGAAAAAATACTGAATTTGCGGACGCGTTTTTTGGACAGTGATCATTGGCAGTGGCGGTGTAGAAAAAACACTGAGTCTGGCGTCGTCGTATGACTGCTTGAAGGGGCGGCGACGAACCTTCAAGATGAGCCAAGCCGATAACTCGGTAACGCCAGGAAAACCTGCCCAAGTAACCTGTCGAGGATTCTCAAGAAATGGCGTCACAATGCCGTGTGCCCACCTACGTCATGCAGCAACGCAGCGAGATGATGGATTTCTACATTCGTGACAAGAAAGGTCGCCGCGCCGAGACTGGCCCGCACCGACACGAATACTTCCAGATCCAGATCAACCTCGGCGGCGACACGGTGCAGCACATTGGCAACGCGGTTCGTCCGTTTCCGCGTAACGCACTGGCGTTTATCCTGCCGCACCGTGTGCATGTCATCCCGCATCCGGCGGACAGCAATTTCATGGTGATCAACTTTTCCCAGACCTTTCTGTTGCCGCATTTGCAGTGCGACCCGATGGATCTGGAGGAGGTATCGATTCTCCTGGCGCCCGAACTGTCGCCGTTTCGCTTTCAGGAGCATTTGGATTTCATTCTGGGGAATGAGGATTTCAACGAGGTCTGTGGCCTGATCGAACAGATGCGCAGGCTGGACGAGAATCGTCAGTTCGGTACGCGCGAAGTGCTCAAGGGATTGCTGCTGCAACTGGTGGGCAAGGTGTGCGTCCTGTATGCCGAACCGCTCAAGCGCCTGGCGGAAGAAAACGCAGCACAGGCCAGTCGACGGGATGCACTGAGCCGGATGTTCGAGTACTTGCGCAAGAATATTGCCGACCCCGATCTCAATCTGATCAAGGTGGCGGCGGCGACCTACCTGTCACCGACTTACCTCACGCACTGGCTGCGCAAGGAAATCGGCAAGACCTTCACCGAGCTGGTGCTGGAACGCAGAATGCACGCGGCGCGCAATTACCTGCTCAATGGAGCCCGGCCAGTGGGCGAGGTGGCGAGGCTGTGTGGTTTTGCGGATGAAGCTTATTTCTCCCGGCGCTTTCGCCAGATCCACGGCCAGCCACCTGGACAGTTCCGCCGTCGGCAACTGGACCCAGACACCCCGCAGTCACCTGTAGATGCCTGATCGGCTAATGCGACGAAACATAAACCGAGGCCGACGTCGGCGCAGGCAACGCATACGTTGCCTTCATCCACTCGATCTCCGCTTGCGGCGTTCGGCCGAAGAAGCGTTTGAACTCGCGGCTGAATTGCGAAGCGCTTTCATAGCCGACACTGAACGCCGCCGCTGACGCGGTCATGGCATGGCGCAACATCAAAAGTCGCGCCTGATGCAGGCGTGTCGACTTCAGGTATTGCATGGGCGAGGCGTCCGTCACGCTGCGAAAGTGCAGGTGAAAACTGGGCACGCTCATGCTCGCTTCGCGGGCCAGTTGCTCGACGTCCAGGCGCTCCTGATAGCTGCTGTGGATCTTGCGGATCGCCCGCGTCACCTTGCCGAAGTGTCCCTGTCGATTGAGTGCGGCGCGCATCGAACCGCCTTGTTCTCCAGTCAGGATGCGGTAATAGATTTCCCGCAACAGCGACGGCCCCAATATCTGCGCTTCGCCCGCATTGCTCATGGCTTCGAGAAAACGTAGCGTCGATGCGCGCAGGCGGTCGTCCATCGGCGAGGCGAACATGCCCTTGGGTGGCGCATCACTCGGGCCGTGAACCTCATCCACCTGCGGCATCAACTCGCTGGCCACCTGGAAATCGAGCTGCATATAGATCGCGAGCATTGGCTCGTCTTCAGAGGCGTCGGTCTCCATGGTGAAGGGGATCGGAACCGACACCACCAGGTAATGCTGGGCGTCATAGACGTAAACGTCATCGCCCAGATACCCGCGTTTCTGTCCCTGACAGAGAATCACGATGCCGGGGTCGTACAGCACCGGCGTGCGGGTCAGTGGTCGGTTCGAGCGCAGGAAGCGCACGCCCTCCAACGCACTGAGGTTATAGCCCTCGACCGGTGCCAGCGTTTCCATGAGCTGCACCATGCGCGAAGTGCTTGGGTCGGCCTGTTTCATCGGGTTCTCTCTGTGGGCCGTTCAATGGTCGGTGGAACGGGTCAGCGCTTCCCATTGATCGATCTCGCTGGCGGCACGTTTCAGCTTGTCGCGCACCAGGTTCAATGCATCGCTGCCCAGCAACAGATGCGCTGGCGGAGCAGGGCTGGCGATGATTTGCAACATCGCCTGCGCCGCTTTGCGCGGATCACCGAGTTGCTTGCCGCTTTTGTCTTCGCGGGCCTTGCGCACCGGATCGAAACTGGCGTCATAGTCGGCGATGCTGCGCGGTGTGCGCTGCATCGAGCGACCGGCCCAGTCGGTTCGAAATGAACCCGGTGCGACGGCGGTCACGAAGATATTGAACGGCGCCAGTTCCTTGCTCAGGGTATCGGAGATACCTTCGAGCGCAAACTTGCTGCCGCAGTAGTACGCGATACCCGGCATGGTGATTGTGCCGCCCATCGACGTGATATTGAGAATATGACCCGCCCGCCGCTGGCGAAAGAACGGCACAAACGCCTTGGTCACCGCGACCGCGCCGAACACATTCACGTCGAACTGGCGGCGCATGTCCTCCAGCGGCGATTCTTCTAAAATGCCTTCGTGGCCGTAGCCGGCGTTGTTGACCAGCACATCGACCGGACCGTGGGTCGCTTCGACGGTCGCCACGACGCCTTCGATGCGGTCGAAGTCCGTGACGTCCAGCAGCACGCCGTACGCATTATCGATAGAAAGAGCCTGAAAGGCTTGCAGATCGGCTTCGTTGCGCACGGTCCCGATGACGCGGTGGCCGGCAGCCAGCGCTTCTTTGGCCAGCGCGTGGCCGAAGCCGCTGCTGACGCCGGTGATGAAGAGGGTTTTGGTGGTGGTCATGACGGGCTCCAGTTAATGCGGTTTCAACTCATGGTATCCATCGAAGAAACACTCACCTATGTCGGTTTATCTTTGATCATTGCCTATTCCTATCAACGGCGCGACAAACGGCCAATGAGCTTTTTGCGTTGCTCCAGGCATCCAGGCTGGAACAGACCGCAACCGCTGATATCCTGCGCAACAACCGCCGATGAGCCAGGACGAAATGAAGACATCAACCCGTTGGCCCGCAGACGATAACGAGTTGGCGCAATTGCGCGCGTTCAACCGCAAGCTTGCCCGGCTGCCGCGCTTTCGCATCCGCAATCGCATCACCCCACGGGCGATTCAGTTGTTGTTGCGCCTAAGCCAATTGGGCGGCGCAAGAAAGTTGCTCAAGCACGGGCTCAAGGCCGAACGAAAAGTGGTGGGTGTCGACGGCGCGTCAGTGCCGGTGCGGATTATTCGGCCAAATACAAAGGCCAAAGGCGTAGTGCTGGATTTCCATGGCGGCTGGGTCATCGGCAACGCGCAGATGAACGATCCCCTCAACATCGCCATGGTGAAAGCCTGCGATGTGGCAGTGGTCTCGGTCGACTATCGGCTTGTGGTCTCGACTCCGATCGAGGGCGTCATGCAGGACTGCCTCACGGCGGCCCGCTGGCTGCTGAGCGATGACTGCCGCGAGTTTGCGAACCTGCCCGTCATCGTCGTGGGCGAGTCGGCAGGCGGCCATCTCGCCGCCGCGACCCTGTTGCAACTCAAACAGTGGCCGGACCTGCTCGAACGGGTGAGCGGGGCGCTGCTGTATTACGGCGTCTACGACCTGACCGGAACCCCCAGCGTACGCAACGCCGGGCCCGATACCTTGCTGCTGGACGGGCCGGGGATGGTTGAAGCGCTACAAATGCTCACGCCGGGGTTGAACGATGAAGAACGCCGGCAGGCGCCGTTGTCTCCGCTGTACGGTGACTTCACCGGTTTTCCGCCAGCGTTGATGTTTGCTGCGCAACTGGATCCGCTCAGGGATGACACGCTTGAGTTGGCTGAGCGTTGGGGCAGGGCGGCGGAAGTGGAGGTGCATCTGTTGCCGGAAACCGCACATGGGGTGATTCATTTTCCGCTGGGGTTGGCGGGGAAAGTGCTTGGGTATAGTCGTGCGTGGGTTGCGGGGCGGCTTGTTGAGGGGTGAGCCATCGACCCTCACTCAGCCGCCACCTTGAATTGCTCGAGAATAAGTTCAGCCAATGTCCTGACAGGCTCGGTGAAACTTCGCCGAGGCCTGTGCACCAGTCCGATATCACGATGGAAGGTGTGTTGGCCGAGATCAAGCGCCCGCACACCTGACGGCCATTGCTGATGGGTGGCCGTCTGCGGCACGAGCGCGACCCCTACGCCATTTTCCACCAGCCTGATGATGGCCTCCAGCTCATCCAGCTCAGAGACTTCACGCAAAGTGAAATGCATCTGTCGCAGGAAACGATCGACCTGCCTGCCGCCGAAGGAGGAGCGGTCATAGCGAATGAACGGCAGGCTTGAGAGCAGTTCGATCCAGTCTTCTCCCGGTACGTCCTTGGGCACGATCAGACGGTAGGGTTCAAGCGCCAGCGTGGTCCAGCGCAGATCGCTTTGAAGCGAGAAGGGCGGCCGAATGATCGCCGCCATGTCGATTTCGCCAGTATCCACCAGGTTCACCAGCTCCATGGAAAGACCGGGCACGACACGCGTTCGGCATTCCGGGCACTGCTGGTGAAACCTGGCGAGTGCGTCCGGGAGAAACGATCGCTGGACTGAGGCGATTGCGCCGACGTTGACCAGAATGCGGGTGGAAAGACCGACGGTGGTCGATCCCAGGTTGTCGTAAAGACGAAGCAGCTCCTGCGCCTGAAGCAGGACTTGCTGGCCCATCCTGTTGAGGTGGGCCGAGCGTCCTTTTCTGTCGAATATTTCAAAGCCGAGCTCGGCTTCCAGACGTTGAATCTGGGCGCTCACCGCCGCCTGGGTGAGGCCGATCCGGTTGCCGGCGGCCGCGAAAGTGCCTTCCCGGGCGACGGCAATGAGGGTCTTGAGTTCTTTGATCATTCACAAATATTAGTTGTGTTTCTGAGAAATATATATTGATTTTTTTGCTGTCAGTGTCGCCCTACGATGTGCTCACCAACCACAAAAACCGTATCGGAGTCCTGATGAGCCTTTCGCCATTCCACCTCGCCATCCCCGTTTACAACCTGGCTGCAGCCCGCACTTTTTACGGTGAGGTCTTCGGCCTGGAAGAGGGTCGTTCCAGCAACCAATGGGTCGACTTCAACTTTTACGGGCATCAACTGGTGATTCACGAACACCCGAAAACCGACTCTCAGCAAAGCGTTCACAGCAACCCGGTCGACGGGCACGACGTTCCTGTTCCTCACTTCGGCATCATCCTGGGATGGGAAGAGTGGGAAGCGCTGGCAGAGCGCCTCAAGTCTTTCGGTACCGAATTTGTGATCGAACCTTACATTCGATTCAAAGGACAGGTTGGCGAGCAAGCCACCATGTTTCTGTTCGACCCTTGCGGCAATGCCCTCGAATTCAAGGCCTTCAAGGATATGAGCCAGCTCTTCGCCAAGTAAGAAACGCAATGGCACAACGGCGTTGTGCCATTTGATCTCAAGTGAGCTGGAAGCTCATGACTCTAGCAACTGCCGATTGATGCAGTCCTTTCATTCCAACAAGAAGGCTAGACATGAAACGTATTCCCCTGGTGTGGCAAATCGTTGCCGGGCTGTTGCTTGGCGTGCTCGTTGGTTGGTACTTCAATACCCATCCGCAGTATCAGTCGTGGGTCAGCACGGAGATCCTGAAACCGCTTGGCGATATCTTCATCAAGATGATGAAGATGGTGGTCGTGCCTATCGTGTTCTGTTGCATGATCCTGGGTATCGCCGGAGGCGGGGATAACAAGTCGTTCGGCCGGATGGGCATCAAGTCGCTGGGCTATTTCTTTGCGATCACCGGCCTGGCCATCGTGATCGGCCTGTGTTTCGCGAACTTCTTCGAACCCGGTACGGGCACCGATATTTCGGGCATCGCACACGGTGCTGCCGCCATCACGATGGAGCCTACGAAGGGCGCGCTCGTGATTGTGCAAAACATCGTTCCGGATAACGTTCTGGTGGCGATGTCCGAGGCGAAGTTGCTTTCTGTGCTGTTCTTCGCGGTGTTGTTCGGTGTCGCGCTCAACGCATTGCCCAGGGAGAAAAGTGCACCTGTGGTTGCGCTGGTCCAAGGCATTTCAGATGCGATGTTCAGGATCGTCTCGATCGTCATGGCCTATGCCCCGATAGGGGTGTTCGGCATGATCGGTGCGACCGTCGCTAACTTCGGTTTTGCCTCGTTGTTGCCCCTGCTCAAGTTGATTGGTGTGGTTTATCTGGCGCTGATCGTCTTCGCATTGGTAGTGCTCGGAGGAATCAGTTACCTGATCGGCGAGAACATCTTCAAGTTGATCAGGTATTTCCGCGACGAGTTGATTCTTGCGTTCTCCAGTGCTGCCTCTGCAGCGGTCATGCCGCAGTTGATGAGCAAGCTGGAGAACTACGGCGTACCACGGCGCATTGTCAGTTTTGTGGTGCCAGTGGGGTACGCGTTCAACCTCGATGGCGCGTCGATCTTCCTCGGCGTGGCGACAATTTTCATCGCCCAGCTTTATGGAATCGATCTGTCGCTTTCTCAGGAAATCCTGCTGGTGGTGACCATGGTGCTGACTTCCAAAGGTGCTGCCGGGGTGCCTGGATTCGCCATCGTCATCCTGTCGGCCACGTTGGCGTCTGCCGGTCTCCCGCTGGAGGGCGTGGCACTGATCGCCGGTATCTTCAGGATTATCGACAGCGGCACCACCACCCTGAATGTGTTGGGCAATGCGATCGCGCCCCTGGTGATCGCCAAATGGGAGAGGGTGACTCTTGAGCCTTCGCGCACCCGCCCGGACGTACAAAAGGCCTGACGATCACAAGGAGCACTGACGGTGCTGCACGAGTAAACGCCTGCTGATGTACAGGCGATTTTTTTCATCAAGTTACTAGACGACCGGTCTGATATTGAAGGTATGCAACATGATTGATAACAGTCGCAACACGGATCTTTTTTCTCCCATGCAAATGGGCGCCCTGCAATTGGCCAACCGGATTGTCATGGCGCCCGTGACTCGCAGCCGGATGGCTGAAGACGGCGTTCCGAACGAACTGCACGCGACTTACTACGCACAGCGCGCGAGTGCCGGCCTGATCATTGCCGAAGCGACAAACATTTCGGCGCAGGGGCGTGGCTATGCCATGACGCCGGGGATCTGGTCGGACGCGCAGGTGGCGGGCTGGAGAAAAGTCACGGACGCCGTCCATGCCGCAGGTGGCAGGATTGTCAGCCAGTTGTGGCACGTGGGGCGTTTTTCCAGCGTCGAGTTACAGCCCGACGGTGCCGCTCCCGTTGCGCCCTCGGCGATCAAGGCAGAAGGCAGCACCTACACCGAGAACGGCTTTGTCGAAGTGTCGATGCCCCGAGCGCTGGAGACGTCGGAGATTCCCGGCATCATCGAGCAATACAAGCGCGCCGCTGAAAATGCCAGGCGTGCCGGTTTCGATGGGGTGGAGGTTCATTCGGCGAACAGCTATCTGCTCGACCAGTTTCTGCGTGACTCGACCAATCAGCGCACTGACCGGTACGGCGGCACCATTGAGAACCGCGCCCGACTGACGCTTGAAGTCACTGAAGCGGTGATTTCGATCTGGGGCAGTGACCGCGTCGGCATCCGTCTTTCGCCGGTCACGCCCGATGCCGGAAACACGCCTCCCGACAGCAATGTCATGGCGACTTACGGATATCTGATTCAGCAGCTCAACCGGCTCAATCTGGCCTATCTGCACTTCGTCGAAGGCGCCACCGCGACTTCGCGAACGGTTCCTGATGGCGTTGATATGGATGCATTGAGCGCGCAGTTCGAAGGCCCCTTCATCGGCAATAACAACTACGACCTCGAGATGGCACTGAAGCGCCGGGCACAGGGCCGGATTGACGCGGTGGCGTTCGGGCGCCTGTTCATTTCCAACCCCGACCTCGTGGAGCGCCTGCGTCGGGGCACCGAACTGACCATCGCGCCACGCGAGAGCTACTACGGCGGCGGCGCCAAGGGCTACACCGACTGGCCAACGGCTGACCATTGATGTGTGCGCCCTGAACCGGATCGGCGCAGGGCGGCTTGATTGAAAAAACATTCACAGCAAACAGGAGTTCATCATGAGTCATCCAACTTACGTGCAGGAATACAACGCAATCGTCGAAGTGCTCAGCCAGTACAACGAAGGGGGAGCAAAGGCTGACAGCGCCTTGATGAAGCCCGCGTTCAATGCGCAGGCGACCATGTTCGGGGTTGACGACGGCAAGCTCGTCGGCGGCGCGATCCAGAATCTGTATGACGTCATCGACAGCGCGTTTCGTCCATCTCCTGAAGCCGAAGCCGCGATCGTCCGCATCGACATCGTCGGCACGGCCGCGAGTGCCCGGGTCGATACCGACAACGTGTCGGGGTTCCGTTTCACCGACTTCTTCAACCTGCTGAAGGTAGACGGCAAGTGGACGATCGTCAGCAAGATCTACCACACCCACCCGAGCGCCTGAGCCCTCGTCTTCTGCCCCGGCAGTACCGGGGCAGCACCGTTTACGCCTGATCCATCGCCTCGGTCAGCCCCTGATCCTCACCCAGAAACCCGCCACTCTGATGCTGCCACAACCGCGCATAGGTGCCGCTTTTCGCCAGCAGTTCAGTGTGGGTGCCTTGCTCGATGATCCGTCCCTCATCCATGACAATCAGTCGGTCCATCGCCGCAATCGTCGACAGTCGATGCGCAATCGCGATCACGGTCTTGCCCTGCATCATTTCATCGAGGCTTTCCTGAATGGCGACTTCGACTTCGGAATCCAGGGCGCTGGTAGCTTCGTCCAGTAGAAGAATCGGCGCGTTCTTGAGCATTACCCGGGCGATGGCGATCCGCTGGCGCTGGCCACCGGAAAGCTTGATGCCACGTTCACCTACCAGCGTGTCGTAGCCGGTGTGGCCATGACGGTCGCTGAGCTGGTTGATGAAGCCGTCGGCCTGAGCATTGGCCGCCGCGCGCTGGATCTGTTCGTCGGTCGCGTCCGGTCGGCCGTAGGCGATGTTGTCGCGAATCGAGCGGTGCAGCAGGGACGTGTCCTGAGTGACCATGCCGATCGCGCTGCGCAGGCTGTCCTGGGTCACCTGTGCAATGTTTTGCCCGTCGATGCGAATCTCGCCACGGTCCACATCATAGAAGCGCAGCAGCAGGTTGATCAGCGTGGATTTGCCGGCGCCGGAGCGGCCCACCAGACCGATTTTCTCGCCCGGCTGGATGCTCAGGCTCAAGCCGTCGAGCACCTGGCGTTCGCCGTTGTAGTTGAAGCTGACGTTGTCGAATTCCACGGCGCCGCCGGAAGGTACCAGCACGCCGGCGTCCGGCGCGTCCTGCACCTTGGGGCCACGGGTCAGGGTGTCCATGCCGTCCTGCACGGTGCCGATGTTTTCGAACAGCGACGTCATCTGCCACATGATCCAGTGCGACATGCCGTTGATGCGCAACGCCATGGCCGTGATCGCCGCCACCGCCCCGGTGCCGACTTCGCCCTGATGCCAAAGCCACAAGGCATAGCCGCCGGCGCCCATGATCAGCCCGACTACCAGCGCCTGATTGACGATCTCGAACTGGCTGACCAGACGCATCTGGCGGAAACCGGTCTGCTTGAAATCCTCCATTGCCGCCCGCGCAAAATGCGCTTCACGTTTGGAGTGGGAGAACAGTTTCACCGTGGTGATGTTGGTGTAGGCGTCCGAAACCCGGCCCGTCATCGATGACCGCGCATGGGCCTGTTCCTGCCCGACCTGGCCCAGGCGTGGCACGAAGTACAGCATCGCCAGCCCGAACAGTGCGACCCAGGCAATGAACGGCAGCATGAGTTTCAGGGCGAAACCGCCGGCCAGGGCGATGATCGCTATGAAGTAAACGCCGATGCCCGGTGCGATTTCGATAACGGTGAACAGCACCTCGCGCACGGCCAGTGCCGTCTGCATCACCTTGGTCGTGACCCGGCCGGAAAACTCATCGGAAAAGAATGAAAGGCTCTGCCGCAGCATCAGCCGGTGGAAATCCCAGCGCAGGCGCAGCGGCAGATTGATCGCCAACACCTGGTGCTGAACCATGGTGCGCAGCGCCACCAGCCCGACGCTGGTCAGCAGCACGAGGCCGATGCCCCACAGCACACGGCTCTCCTGGCCGTTCACATCGCCGCCGGCCTGCCAGGCCGAAAGCAGGTCAACGACCTGACCCAGAAAGGAAAACAACCAGGCTTCGTAGATCGACACACCGGCACTAAGCAGCGCCAGCGCGAGGATATAACCGCGAGCGCCACGGGTGCAGGCCCACAGGAATCGCGCCAGACCGACCGGCGGTGGCGGCGCTTCGTCGGGCGGGAAGGGGTCGAGCCGTTGTTCAAACAGGCGAAGCATTGTGGGTCTCCGAATTCATCAGTTGCGGGGATTCTGCCACTTATCGATCACATTGAGGGGCTGCAGGTTCAGCGCATGATTTTTTGAGGGAAAACCCTCATTGTTGTAACGCTGACGCCTTACTAGCATGAACTCCGACATTGACCCACTCGATGGAGAGCACCATGGCTACCACGCAGACTGACGACAAGCGCCCAACCCCCGATCCGGCCGAGGACAACGCGTTTTTCCCCTCGCCGTACTCCCTCAGCCAGTTCACTTCGCCCAAATCCGATCTCAGTGATGCCGAGTACCCGAACCGTTACAAGGGCGGACGCTGGAAGGTTCTGATGATCGGTGCGGACGAGCGCTATCTGTTGACCGACAACGGCACGATGTTCTCCACGGGCAATCACCCGGTTGAAACGCTGCTGCCGATGTATCACCTCGACAAGGCCGGTTTCGGCTTCGATGTCGCGACGCTGTCGGGCAATCCGGTCAAGTTCGAATTCTGGGCCATGCCCTCCGAAGACGCCGAAGTGAAGGGCTTCTACGAGCAATATCGCGATCAGTTCAAGCGTCCGCTCAAGCTGTCCCAAGTGATCGAAGACGCGCTGGGCGAAAACTCGGACTACATCGGCGTGTTCATTCCCGGCGGGCACGGTGCGCTGATCGGCCTGCCGGAAAGCGAGGACGTGAAGAAGGTTCTGCAATGGGCCGTCGCCAAGGACAAATTCGTCATCACTCTGTGCCACGGCCCGGCGGCGCTGCTGGCGGCCGGCCTCGGTGAAACAAAAGAGTCGTGCATCTTCAACGGTTACCGGATCTGCGCGTTTCCCGATGCCCTGGACGCGACAACCCCCGACATCGGTTACATGCCCGGCCACCTGACCTGGAAGTTCGGCGAGCAGTTGCAGGCGCTCGGTGTGGAAATCACTAACCAGGACATTTCCGGGGCCACGCTCCAGGATCGCAAACTGCTGACCGGTGACAGTCCGCTGGCGGGCAACGCACTGGGCAAACTGGCGGCGGCCGCGCTCCTCAAAGAGGTCACGTCGGGGTGAGCTCCGGACCTGCCGAGGCCCTCTTGCGCGCCGCCCTCGACATCGAGGCGGCGCTCACGCTGGTGGCGATCCAGAAGGCCGTTCGCGGTTTCGCCGGGGCCTATGGTTACGATCGGTTCGTCCTGTTCTCCGCCACCTCGGCGTCGGAGGACGTGGTCGAGCGCATTTACTGGGTGGAAGGCGACTGGTTTGGTGATGGCACTGGCGTCGACGCCGAGACCTACGTTCAGCGCTGCCCAGTGACTCGCCACCTGTTGGACGCCCGCGAATCGTTCTTCTGGAGCAAGGTGCAGGAGGAGAGCGGCGAACTTTATCGGCTGGTCCGCGTGCCCAGTGGCTCTGGTGTACATGGCTTGCAGATTCCGGTCTTCGGCCCGCAGGGGCTTGAAGGCGCCATGAGCCTGGGGGGCGAGCAGATCGATGCCTCGGCGCGAGTTCGTCTGGCGTTGGGCATGCTCGCCACAGTGGCGTTTTACTCCGCACGACGCTTGCTCGAAGCGCCGCTGGACGAGACGGCCGGAAAACTCTCGACCCGTGAGCGCGAAGTGCTGGCGTGGGTCGCTGCCGGTCGGCGGCAGGCCGACATTGCTGCCACGCTCGGCTTGTCCGGGCGCACGGTGGAAAATCATCTGCGTTCGGCTCGTCGGCATCTGGGCGTGGCCACCACTGCTCAGGCCATCAAAATTGCCATTCGCAAGGGTGAAATAAAGGGGTGAGGTTCTCACTCTGCCGGTGCCGTGCTTGAACGACCATGCAAAACTCCTATCATGCAAAGGGCCTGCGCCGGCTGTCTGTAACTGGCGCCGCCCCCTACGTTTTTTAGAGAGATCGATCCTCGTGGAGTCTTTTCCGGACGCATTGCACGAATCCCTCACGACCCAATTCATTTTCGGTCCGTTCTGTGTCGTTCCAGGTAAACGGCTGCTGACCCGCAACGGGGTGGCGGTCGAGATCGGCGGGCGGGCGCTGGATCTGTTGATCGCCTTGCTCGAGCAACCGGGGCGGGTGCTGTCCAAGTACGACCTGATCGACAAGGTGTGGCCCGACAGCGTGGTGGCCGAAGGCAGCCTGCGCTTTCATATGACCGGCCTGCGGCGGATTCTCGGCGATGGTGAGGAACAGGCGCGTTACATCGCGACCCAGGTGGGCGTGGGTTATGCCTTCGTCGCGCCGCTGGAAAGAAAACAGGCCGCTGTGCAACCGGCGCCCATCGCGACCCGAACTGCCGAGGGCGTCTGCAGTCTGCCGCCCCGGGCCAAACTGATCGGCCGCGAGACCGACCTGCAACTGGTCATCGACCACATGCAGCAACCGAGGCTGTTCACCATCGTCGGCCCCGGCGGCGTCGGCAAGACCAGCCTGGCCATCGAAGTGGCGCACCGCATCGCCGCCCAGGGCTATGAGCGCGTCAGCTTCGTCGATCTGGCGCAAGTGGAAGACTGCGCGCTGGTGCCTTCGGCGCTGGCCCGATCGCTGGACATCCCGGTGCAGGCGGAAGACCCGATGTTCGTCCTGCTCGCGCATTTGCGTGAGCAGCGGCTGATGCTGGTGATCGACAACTGCGAACACCTGATCGACGCGGTGTCGACCCTCCTGGAACAGATCAGCGATACCGCGCCGGATGTCGGGGTTCTGGCGACCAGTCGCGAACCGCTGCGGGTACGTGGCGAATACGTGCACTGGCTCAATCCGCTGGAATTTCCCCGTGAGCCGCAACACCTTTGCGTTGAGGAACTGCTGGCATTCCCGGCCATCAAGCTGTTTGTCGAACGCGCATCGTCGAGCAATGCGGCGCTGTTGCTGGAAGCGGACGGAGGGCAAATGATTGCGGACATTTGCCAGCGGCTGGAGGGCATGGCGCTGCCGATCGAACTGGCGGCGATGCGAGTCGCCAGTCATGGATTGAAGGCCACCCACGCGCTGCTCGGCGAGCGTTTTTCGCTGGGCTGGTCGGGGCGCAGGACGGCGGTGCCGCGCCATCAGACCCTGCGCGCCATGCTCGACTGGAGTTATGACCTGCTGGCGCCGCAAGAGCGCCTGGCGCTGGAGCGGTTTTCGGTCTTCGTCGGGCCGTTCTCCCAGGAAGCTGCCGCTCAGGTGGTTGCCGAATCGCAACACGAAAGCGCCACGGCGGCCGCGATCCTCGATGATCTGGTGTGCAAGGGACTGGTCACGGTCGATCACAGCGACTCGACGGATTCGTATCGCTTGCTGGAGATGACGCGCGCCTACGCCCGGGAGAAATTGACGGCGCGGGGAGAGGCCGAGGTCAATGCGCTGGCGTTCCGGCACGCGGCGTTTTACATGGATCTGCTCGGCCATCTGGGGACTTCTCCCGAGGAGATTTTCCGTCACTCGGCGCGTCTGGCCAGCCAGTTGGGCAACGTTCGCGGTGCGCTGGAATGGAGCTTCGGCCCCCACGGCGATCCGGGGCTGGCGTTGCCGCTGGCGGCCGCGAGTGCGCCGTTGTTCCTGCATTTTTCCTTGCTGGTCGAGTGCCGCACCTGGTGCTCCCGGGCGGTGGAACTGCTGGAGCTGGGGTATTACGGCACGCCCACCGAGATGGAGCTGCAAGCCGCGCTCGGTCTGGTGCTGATGTTCACCCGGGGCAACAGTGAGGCCGCGGAAAAAGCCTTGCTCCGGGCGCAAGACATTGCCGTCGCGCTGAACGACTACGGCTCACAGCTGAGGTTGCTGGGCCGCTTGCAGATCTTCTACGAGCGCATCGGTGATTTCCCTTCGTCGCTGGCCTGGGCGGAGCAGGCAGCGGTGGTCGGCAACATTCTCAACGAGCCCGCCGCCATCGCGATTGCTTCATCGCTGACCGGCATCTCCCATCATCTGCTGGGCAACCAGCGTCTGGCCCGTCAGGAACTGGAAAGCTCGCTGCGCAACAGCTTGCCGTCCCATCCCAGCAACACGATCTACTACGGCTTCGATCACCGCAATCGCACGGGGCTGGCGCTGGCGCGTTCACTCTGGCTGCAGGGCTATCCCGATCAGGCCCGGCGTTGGGTCGAGCAGATAGAGGCTGAAGCGTCGGCACTGCAGCATCCGGTCACCTACTGCATCGCCATGGTCTGGATCTTGTGCATCTATATCTGGACCGGTGATCTGGCGAAGGCAACTGCGAGCCTCGAGCGGTTCAGCGCCATCGCCGAAACCAACGCACTCGGCCCCTACATTGCCGCCTGCCACGGGTTGCGCGCGGCGATCGCCATCCGCGCCGAGGAGCCGGGGGATGCAGTTGCCATGCTGGAGGAAAGTCTGGCGCGCTTGCGTGGCATGCGTTACGAACTGCTCACGACCTCATTCGAAATCGCACTGGCCGAAGGCCTGATGCTGGTGGGCCAACACCCAAAGGCACTGACCCTGGTTGACGGCACCATCGATCACTGCCGGCGAAGCGGTGATGCCTTTGCACTGCCAGAGTTGCTGCGAATCAAGGCCGGTATTCTCAAGGTCATCCACACCGACGATGTTCAGGCCATGCTGGCCGTTCTTGAGGGTTCCATTGCGCTGAGCCGCGAGCAGGGCGCCTGGGCGTGGGAGTTGCGGTCAACGATGGATCTTGCCCGGTTCTGGCTTGAACAGGGTCAACCGGATCAGGCCCGGACGTTGCTCGGTGCCTGCCGCGAGCGGGCTTCGGAAGGCTTCGACAGCCTTGATCTGCGCCGGCTGGAAAGCTTCTGGCAGAGCCTGCCGGTCACGCCGGCGTAATCAGGGCGGCCATTTTCACCAGGTCCGCCAGCGAACGGGCCTTCATCTTGCGCATCACCTTGCCGCGATGGGCCTTGACGGTGATTTCGCTGATGTTGAGGTCGGCGGCAATCAGTTTGTTGAGCCGCCCGCTGACCACTGAAGCCATGATCTCTTGCTCGCGCGGCGTCAGGGTCTTGTAGGCCTCGAGCAGTGAGCGCAGGTGCTTTTCTCCTTCCAGCGCCACACGACTGCTTTGCAGCGCATCGGCCATGGCGGCGAGGATCACCTCGTCATTGAACGGTTTGGTCAGAAACTCCACCGCGCCGGCCTTCAAGGCCCGCACCGTGCGCGGAATATCGCCGTAGCCGGTGATGAAGATGATCGGCATGTTGTGGCGCTCATCGGCCAGCGCGGTCTGCAGATCCAGGCCGTTCAGGCCGGGCAAGTTGATGTCCAGCACCAGACAACTGGGCACCAGCGCCCGGGGCGCGTCGAGAAAATCCTGCGCGGACTCGAACAGCCGTGGCTGCCATCCGGCGAAGCGGATCATCAGCTCCAGCGACTCGCGCACGGAAATGTCGTCATCGACAACGAATACGACGGGCGTGACATCACTCATCGGTAATGCTCCACGGGAAGGGGCGATTGCGTTGTTCGCGTTCAACATGTCGATTCCTTGTTCTGTTCGGCTTCACGCTCAGTCGAGGGGCAGGGCGGCGCTCAGGGCCTTGAGCAATTGGGCTTCGCTGAAGGGTTTGAACAGGCACTCCACGGCGCCACTGTTCAGCAGCTTCGCCTGTTCGCTGTCGTCGCCGTGCGCGGTGATGAAAATCACCGGAATGCGATAGTCGCGGCGCAGCAGCTCCCGTTGCAGATCCGGGCCCGACATCCCCGGCATGGCCACGTCGAGAATCAGGCAATGGGTCAAGTCCAGATAGGGCGATGCCAGAAACGCCTGCGCCGAGGCGAATGCCTGGACGGCAAAGCCGAATTCCTTGATCAGGTCCGGCAGGGATTCACGAACCGATTCGTCGTCATCGACCACCGATACGAGCAAATGCGTACCCATCAATCATTCTCCACGGTGCGATCGGCGAGGTCGCGGTTATCGGTTTGCGGCAAGTCCGTCGAATTCGGGATGGCAAAGGTAAACGTCGCACCCGGGCCGTCGTTGGCGGTGGCCCACAGCTTCCCGTCGTGGCGCTCGATAATCGAGCGACTGATGGACAGACCGACGCCCATGCCCGAGCTTTTGGTGGTGTAGAACGCATTGAAAATGCGCTCGATGTCCTGCGGATCGACGCCGTTGCCGCTGTCTTTCACCGCCAGGCAAACGCTCTCGTCCGCCCCAAGGCCGGTGCTGATGATCAATTCTCGGGGCCGGCCGTGGATCGCACTCATGGCCTCGGCGGCATTCATGATCAGGTTGAGGATCACCTGCTGAAGCTGGACCCGATCGCCCCTGACCAGCGGCAGGGCTTCGGCAAATTGCGGGTGCAGCACCACGCCGTTGCGTTGCAGCTCGCCCAATAGCATGGCGATGACTTCCCGTGCCGCGTCATTCAGATTGACGTCTTCAATCGTGATGCTTTTTTTCGAGAACAGCGCCCGCAGTCGATTGATTACATCGGCGGCGCGATTACCGTCGCGAATGGTGCGGCGCGCGGTTTCCCGGGCGCCGTCGACATTCGGCGGGTCGGCGCCCAGCATCCGCAGGCAGGTGCTGGCGTTGGTGATGATGCCGGCCAGCGGTTGATTGACCTCGTGGGCAATCGACGCCGTGACCGCGCCGAGGCTGGCGACTCTGGCCAGATGCGTCAGTTCCGAGCGCGCCTTGCTCAAGACCTCTTCGGCGAGCCGGCGCTGGGTAATGTCCTGCAGGGCGGCGATGTATTCGAAACCGTCCGGCGCATGGGCGATCGAGTGCGCCACCAGCCGCACGTATTTCACCGTGCCGTCGGGCATCAGCAGCCGGTGTTCGTGTTCGAAGTCACGCCCTTTGCGGCGCTGGCGCTTGATCATCTCCCGATGGCTGGAGATGTCGTCCGGATGCACGCGGCGATAGATCGCCTCGAAGCCGGGCGGCGTGTCCGGGTCCAGTTCGAGGATGCGGTAGACCTCGTCCGACCAGGTGATCTCGTCGGTGCTCACCCGCCAGGAAAACGTACCGGTGGCGCTCAGGCGTTGGGCCTTGGCCAGAAAGACTTCCGCCCGTTTGCGGTCTTCGATGTCAGTGTTTTCGCCGTACCAGCGCACGATCCGCCCCGTGTCATCGCGCTGGGGCACGGCGCGGATCAGAAACCAGCGGTAAATACCGTCGAAGCGTTTCAGCCGGGCCTCGTACTCACCGGCGCTGCCCGATTGCAGAATCCCTTGCCAATATTCCGCGAGGCCCGGCGCATCGTCCGGGTGGATGGACGCCGTCCAGCCATGCCCGCAGGCCTGTTCGAGGGACATGCCCGTGTAGTCGCACCAGCGTCGATTGACGAAGCCGACGCTGCCTTCGGGCGAGGCACTCCAGACAAAACCGGGCACGGCATCGATGATCCCGCGCAGACGTTCTTCCGATGCGCTGACTTCGGCGAGGGCACTGGCGATCAAGGCCTTGTCCCGCCGGCGCTCATCGATATCGACCTGCAAAACGCACCAGCGTGTGATGGTGCCTTCGCTGTCTCTGATCGGCAGGCCGCGCACATGGAACCAGCGATAGACACCGTCGGCGCGTCGGATGCGATGTTCGACTTCATAGGGCGTGCCGGTGTCGACTGAATGCATCCACGCGGCAACGACCGAGGGCAGGTCGTCCGGGTGCACGGTCTCGCCGGCTTGCCATTTTTTCAGTTCATGAAGCGGGGCGCCGATGTAGTCCATGATTTGCCGGTTGACCTGTTCCAGCTCACCGGAAGGCGTCATGAAGGCGACCATGGCCGGGATGCTGTCGATGATGGCTTCTACCCCCGGCATGGGCATGATCTCGTCACTGGCGCGGTCTGGACCGTCCTCGATGACGCGCTCCTGCTCGTTCGTCATACCGATTCTCATTGTGTGCAGTCACCGTTGAACAAAGATGCGCCTTCTGCTGGCACTCGCCCATCATACTTTGGTGTCGCCTGTAGCGAATATCGGCTGCCGTCGCACACTGCGACGGGCATCACAGTGGCGCTTTTGTAAGCCACTGTATCTACGGCCCTTCGAGCCATACAAGCATGCAAATGAGCCTGTTCGCGAAACTGCGCGGATACACCACCCGCTCACTCTTGGCCCTGGTTTCAACGTCCTTCGACGTTGAGTGAAAGCAACGTGACGTCCGCGCTCCTGCCACCCGAAAGGCAGCAGTACCGGTCGTCCCGATGACAGGGCAGAAGATTATGAAAACAGTGGTTATCCAGGCCTTTGGCGGGCCCGAAGTGTTGACGGTGCAGGACATTCAACTGGCAGAACCGGGGCCCGGACAGGTCCTGGTCAAGGTCATGGCAGCGGGCATCAATTTCATGGACACCGGTGTCCGGCGCGGGCTCGGCGGCTCCTGGGCGTTGCCGCTGACGCCGGGTGCAGAAGGCGCCGGCATCGTTCTGGCCGCCGGCCCGCAGGTAACGGAGTTCGCTGTCGGTGACCGCGTGGCCTGGCATTACGTGCCGGGCAGCTACGCCGAACAGGTGATCGCCCCGGTCAGCCAGTTGGTGCCGCTGCCGGACGATATCGACTTTGCCACCGCCGCCAGCCTGATGATGCAGGGCCTGACCGCCAGCAATCTGGTGGACAAGGTGCATGCGATCCAGCCGGGTGACGTGGCCTTTGTGCACGCGGCGGCGGGAGGCGTGGGATTGATGCTGACCCAGTTGATCAAACTGCGGGGCGGCAAGGTCATTGGCCGGGTGTCCCATGCCGACAAAGTGGAGGCGGTGCTCGCGGCCGGGGCTGATTATGTAGTGATCGGGCGAGCGCAAAACATTGCCGGACAGGTCATGCGCCTGACGGAGGGGCAGCGCGTGAATGCGGTGTACGACGGCACCGGCGCGGAAGGCTTCGCCGACTCGCTGGAGATGCTGGATTACTTCGGCACCCTGGCCTTGTACGGTCCGTTCATGAACCCGATCCCGCCGATCGATATCTTCAGCGTGCCGCGCAGCATCAAGCTGACGTATCCCTCGGTCATGCACTACGTGCGCGACCGCGAGGTGCTGCTGGAAAAATCCCGGCAACTGTTCGCGTGGGTCATCGCCGGCAAGCTGAAAGCCGTGATCGGCAAGCGTTATTCACTGGATGATGCGCAACAGGCCCATCGCGATATCGAGTCGCGCAACACGACGGGCAAGCTGATCATCGTCCCTTGACGCCACGCCAGATCAGCAGGGCCGCCAACACCTGGCTACCGGCGAAAAACGTGAACAGGTGTTGTGCGGTCCATCCGGCATCCAGCAGAAATCCGGCGACCACCGGCGAAATGATCGCCCCCAGACGCCCCATCCCCAGCACCACGCCGACACCGGTCGTACGAACCGAGGTGCAGAACGCTTGAGGAGCCAGGACATACAGAGCCGCGACCGCACCATTGAGCATCAGCCCCAGCGTGACTGCCACGAGTGTCGCCAGACCGGGGACGCGAGTGGCCGGCAGCATCAATGGCAGCAGGGCGGCGTTGAGCAGCAGAAACCCCGACAACAATCGCCGGCAGCCGAAACGATTGGCCGCCAGTCCCAGCAGCAGGGCACCGAGCATCCCCCCCAACGCCAATAACACTCCGATCCGGGCGCCTTGTTGGTCGGTAAAACCATTGTGGACCAGCAGGCTCGGGGTCCAGCTCATGACGAAGTAAAAGCAGAACATCAACAGAAAGAGTGCCAGTGCCAGCGATGTGGTCTGTTGCCACTGACCGGGCGAAAGCGGTCGGCTGGGGTTGTCAGGCGACGCTGTAGCGATTGGCGTGCGGCGTTCGAGTGCCAGAAATGACGGCGACTCTCGCAGCCAAAAGACGCCGGCAAGCGCGGCTGCCAGCGTGATGCAACCTCCGGCAAGAAAGACATACCGCCAGCCCATCAAATCATTCAGTACATGCGCCAGCACTCCGCCCAGACTCGCGCCCATGGCGAAGGCGAGGGATTGCAACGCGATGGCCAGATTGCGCCGCTGCGGGCTGGCGTGTTCGAACGTCATCACGTTGGCCCCCACCAGTACCGCCCCCGTGCCGATGCCGGTCACCAGTCGCAAAAGTATCAGTACGTGATGATCCGGGCTCCAGAACGACAGCAACATGCTCAGGCCGCTGAGCAGCAATCCGGCGAGCAACAAAGGCCTGCGCCCGAAGCGGTCGGCCCTGGGCGCGGCCAGCAGCGAACCGAGCGCCATCCCGACCAAGCTTGCGCTCAACAACAGGCCCAGTTGCGCGCCGCTCAACGCCCATTCGGCCGCAACCCGGCTGGCGGTGAAGGCCATGGCCATCACGTCGAGTCCGTCGATCACGTTGAACAGCATGCACAGCCCGATCACCCACCACGGCGAAGTGGTCGATGGCGTACTGCTCAGGCGTTCGAGCGCTGTCTCCCCACGCATCCGCGATCCTTGTTCCGCTCTGTGATTCAAATGGGTCTTTTCCCCGCCGCATTCTGCCCGTTAACCGCTGCTGAATTCGAGCGCGATTTTGTGCGCCAGGCCTGCGCGTCATACCAAGGTATCGACCGACACCATCGTGTAATCGCCCCGGTGCCAGCGCAGTGGTCTGATCCGATTGGCGATGCCTTTCGAATAATGACTACAAGGAGATCCATCATGGTTGCGCTTTCGTCCGGTCTTACCTGGCGCCATTGCCTGGCGTCATCCATCAGGGGCGGTGTGCTCGGCCTTGCCGTACTAGCTGGCAGCAGCGACGTCTGGGCCGCAGATCCGTCGCAAGCCATTCGCCCGTACACCATCCATGTGGACGAAGCGAAGTTGACCGACCTGCGCAAACGCATCGCCGACACCCGCTGGCCAGACAAGGAAACGGTCAGCGACGTGTCCCAGGGAGTGCAACTGGCGCAGGTCGAAGCACTGGTCAAGTACTGGGGCAATGGCTATGACTGGCGCAAGGCCGAAGCGAAGCTCAATGCCTTGCCGGAGTTCGTGACCACCATCGACGGCGTCGACATCCAGTTCATCCACGTGCGTTCGCGCAATCCCAATGCGATGCCGCTGATCCTCACCCACGGCTGGCCGGGTTCGCAGTTCGAATTCCTCAAGACCATCGGCCCGCTGACCGATCCCGTGGCCTATGGCGGCAAAGTCGAGGACTCGTTCGACGTGGTGATCCCGTCGATTCCCGGCCATGGTTTCTCCGGCAAGCCGACCGAGCTCGGCTGGGGCCCTGACCGGGTGGCGAAGGCCTGGGATGTGCTGATGAAACGTCTGGGCTACAGCCATTACGTGTCCCAGGGTGGCGATCATGGTTCGGTGATTTCCGATGCACTGGGTCGCCTGGCGCCGCCCGGTTTGCTGGGCATTCACCTGAACATGCCGGCCACCGTGCCGCCGGAACTGGTCAAGCCGATCAACAGCGGCGACCCGGCACCGGCAGGGCTGACTGCACCGGAGGTGACTGCCTTCAATTCGCTCAGCCAGTTCTTCGGTCGTAACGCCGCTTACGGCGCAATGATGGTGACCCGGCCGCAGACCATCGGTTATCTGCTGGCCGACTCGCCCGCCGGCACGGCCGCGTGGATGTACGAAAAATTCGCCGCGTGGACCGACAGCGACGGTCAGCCCGAGAAAGTCCTGAGCCGCGATGAAATGCTCGACGACATCAGCCTGTACTGGCTGACCGACAGCGGGGCGTCGTCCTCCCGTTTCTACTGGGAGAACAACAACAATAACTTCAGCGCCGCCGCGCAGAAGACCGCCGACATCAAGGTGCCGGTGGCGATCACCGTGTTCCCGCACGAAATCTACCGCGCGCCGAAAGTCTGGTCGCAGCGCGCCTATCCGTCGCTGGCCTACTTCAGCGAAGTCAGCAAGGGCGGTCACTTCGCGGCATGGGAGCAACCGCAACTGTTCAGCGAAGAACTGCGCGAAGCCTTCCGGCCACTGCGCGCGGCTGCGCAGAAAACCGCTGCTCAGGCAGCCCGCTAACCCTGCAATTCGCAAGCCCTTCAACACCAAGTCCGGAACCGCCGCCCGGCGGTTCACGAGGGAGACTCGGCATGACTGACTCTAACGCTGTAACCCCATCCCGGCGCGTGCTCGCCGGTTCGATCCTGGCGCTTGCGCTGGGCATCGCCTCGGCATACGCCAGCGCCGCTGAAGTGCCCGCCGGCAAGATCGACGCCATTACCGCCGGCACCAACGTTTCCTTCGGCGCGCTGAAACACGTCAAGGCCGGATTGCTCGACGTGTCGTACGCCGAAACCGGTCCGGCCGACGGTCCGGTGGTCATCCTGCTGCACGGCTGGCCCTACGACATTCACAGCTACACCGACGTGGCCCCGGCACTGGCGCAGAAGGGCTATCGGGTGCTGATTCCTTACGCGCGCGGCTATGGCGACACACGTTTCCTGTCTGCCAAAACCGTGCGCAACGGCCAGCCGGCGGCGCTGGCCAAAGACCTGATCGACTTCATGGACGCCCTGAAAATCAAGCAGGCCGTACTCGGCGGCTATGACTGGGGCGCGCGTACCGCCGACATCGTTGCAGCGCTCTGGCCCGAGCGGGTGAAAGCGCTGGTGGCGGTGAGCGGTTACCTGATCGGCAGCCAGGAAGCGGGCAAGACGCCGCTGCCGCCGGCGGCGGAGTTGCAGTGGTGGTATCAGTTCTACTTTGCGACCGAGCGCGGTCGTCTGGGCTACGAAAAGAACACCCATGACTTCGCCAAACTGATCTGGCAACTGGCCTCGCCGAAGTGGAGCTTCGACGACGCGACCTACGAGCGCAGCGCCGCCGCGTTGCAGAACCCGGATCACGTCGCCGTGTCGATCTTCAACTACCGCTGGCGCCTGGGGCTGATCAAAGGCGAAGCGCAATACGATCCGCTGGAGAAAAAACTCGCGGCATTCCCCTCGATCGGCGTGCCGACCATCACCCTCGAAGGCGACGCCAATGGCGCGCCGCACCCACCGGCCGAGGCCTACGCCAAACGCTTCACCGGCAAGTACGAGTATCGGCTGATCAGCGGCGGTATCGGCCACAACCTGCCGCAGGAAGCGCCGCAGGCGTTCGCCCAGGCGGTGATCGATGCCGATCATCTCTGACTGCTGGCCTGAGGGGATCCGACGATGAAACTCAACCATTGGGCCGTGTTGCCGGCGGCCATTGCGCTCGCGGCACTGGCGGCCACCGGTGTCGCGTTGGGCGATGCCGATGACGGCGACGCCTCGCCGATCTACGGCGTGAAACTGCCGAAAAACTATCGCCAGTGGGCGCTGATTGCCCCGGCCCAGGAAGCCGCGCCGCTGGATGAACTGCGCGCGGTGCTGGGCAATGACCGGGCCCTCAAGGCTTACCAAAGCGCATCGCTGCCGTTTCCCGACGGCACGGTGCTGGTGAAGCTGGCGTGGAAACACGTGCAGTCCCCCGAGTTCGAGCCGGCCTCGATTCCGGGGGCGGCCACCACCGTTCAGGTGATGGTCAAGGACTCGCGTAAATACGCTTCGACCGGTGGCTGGGGATTCGGGCGGTTCATCAACGGCAAACCCGCCGATGAAGCCCAGCACCAGACCTGCTTTGCCTGCCATCAGGCGCGGGTGCAGAACCACGATTTTGTCTTCACTCGATACGCTCCCTGAATCCGTCATACGAGGAACATCCAGATGAAAAAAACACTGATTGCACTGAGCATCGCTGCGGGCCTGTGCCTGGGCGCCAATGCCTTCGCCCAAACCGCCAAACCCACGGTGGTGCTGGTGCACGGCGCATTTGCCGACGCGTCGAGCTGGAACGGCGTGGCGAAGATTCTCGAGAAGGATGGCTATACGGTGATCGCCGCCGCCAATCCGCTGCGCGGCGTCAAGAGCGATGGCGCAGCGGTATCGGCATTGCTGAGCAGCATCCAGTCGCCGGTGGTGCTGGTCGGTCACTCCTATGGCGGCAACGTCATCAGTGATGCGGCCAACGATCATGCCAATGTCAAAGCGCTGGTCTACGTCAGCGCGTTTGCCCCCGAGGCCGGTGAAACCGTCGCCGGTCTGGCCGGCAAGTTTCCCGGCAGCACCCTCGGGCCAACGCTGGCGCCACCCGTTGCGCTGGCCGATGGCGGCAAGGACCTGTACATCCAGCAGAGCAAGTTCCACGATCAATTCGCCGCCGATGTCCCCGCTGCACAAGCGGCCCTGATGGCCGCGACTCAACGTCCGGTCACCGAAGCGGCACTGAACGAGCAGGCCGGAACGCCGGCCTGGAAGCACATTCCGTCGTGGTACATCTACGGCGACAAGGACAAGAACATCCCGCCCCAGGCGATGGCGTTCATGGCCAAGCGTGCGGATGCCAAGGCCGTTGAGGTGGTGAAGGGCGCCTCGCACGTGGTGATGGTGTCGAACCCGGCCCCGGTGGCGCTGCTGATTGAAAAAGCCGCTGCAGCCAACTGAAAACCTGCGACGTGCCGAGGCGCGTCGCAGGTCTGTCACCCCCGGCTCAGGCAACGGACACCTGCGGCGATCCAGCCGGTGCCAGTCTGAGCAGGGGTGTGATGCCGAGCATCAACAGCAGTACCGCGAACAGCAAGGTGTACGCCGGGCCATAGTGTCCGGCGTATTCGCGCAGGGCACCGAACAACAGCGGCCCGAGCGCGGCGATCAGGTAACCGATGAACAACATGAACACCGTCCACAATCCGGCCTGTTCACTGGTGCTGGCGTGATCCAGCGGCAAGGTCATGGCCACGGTAAAACCCATGCCCAGGCCGATGGCCGCGAGCACCACGTAGAACATCGGCCAGTACGCCGGCAGGAATGCCATGCCGCCCACCCCGAGCAGGGCCAGCAATGCCGACAGCCCGAGCAAACCGCGCCGGTCGTGGGCCTTGCCCGGAATCAGCCCCGCACCCACGCTGGCCACGGCGAACACCGGCGTAAAAATACCCAGCAGGACGCCCGGGGAAACACTCGATGTGGCCGCTTCCACCGACGCTGGCGCCATCCAGGCGAAGAGGGCGTAGACCACGAATTGACCGGCACCGAAATTCAACGCGATCAACCACGCTTGCGGATTGCCCCAGGGCAGGCGTTTGCTCGGGTTCGACGGCGATTTCACCGCTGGCACCGCTGTCGCAAAACGCCGCGCCATCCACACCCAACTGGCGATGGCGGTGAGGCACAGCACGCTCCAGACTCCGGCGCTGACCCGCCAGTCCTGCGCCAGCTCGGCAATCGGGGCGCTGAGCACCGCCGCGAGGGTCGCGCCCAGGCTCAGGCCGCCGGCATAAATGCCCATGAACAGCGCTGGTCGCTGAGCAAAGTGGGTCTTGATCCAGGCGCCGGTCATCGCGCCGGCGACCGCAATGCCGATGCTGGCGAAGAACGTGCTGCCGAGCAGGAAGAATGCATTCGGCGAAATCGCCCGCAGCAAGGTCGAGGCACCCAGCAACGTCAGTGCGACCACTACACTGCGATCGATCCCGAAGCGTCTGGCCAGGCTCGGAACCACCAGCGCGAACACGCCCATGCAGATGTCGGGAATCGAAGTCAGCAGCGCGGCCTGGGTGTAGCTCAACTGGAAGTGCTGCTGGATCAACAGCAGAATCGGCCCCACCGAAATGATCGGCGGCCGCAGGGCGATGGACAGGATCAGCAGGCCGATCACCGCCGTGACGCTCTGTTGGTGGCCGGAGAGATTGCGGGTGATTGCCATGGGAAAAGCCTCATTGATGAACAATGAGCGCAAGGCTAACAATGGGCCGGCCATGGCAAATGCCAGGGTTTGTCGCCAAAGTGACAATCGCCGCTTTAACACGATCAAGGTCTGTTTTCAGGAGACGCCAGCCGATGAAACGAGAGGTGCGCAAGGTCATCGCCCAGCGTGAGTCCACGCCGCGCAGCGAACGTTATCCCGACTATCAGGACGTGCCGCGCGTAATGACCGTGCTGGTGCGCGATCAGGCCACCGGCGAATACAACGAACCGCACGTGCATCGGCACGGGCAGTTGCTGTATGCCTCGAACGGCGTGATGCAGGTGGCTACCGAGCGCGGCTTGTGGATCCTGCCGCCGAAGCGCGCGCTGTGGATTCCGCCCGGGGTGATCCACGACCAGTTGATGCTCAGCGCGGTCAAGATGCGCTCGATCTACATCGAGCCGCAGGTCTGCGCAGGGCTAGGCCATCACTGCAAAGTGCTGGAGATCCCCGGACTGCTGCGCGAGTTGATTCTGGCCCTGGCCGAGCAGCCGATCGAATACCCGCAGGAAGGCCGCAACGTGCACATCGTGGCGTTGATTCTCAGTGAATTGCAGGCGGCGCGGACGTTGCCGATCGAAGTGCCATGGCCGGTCGACCGGCGACTGGTCACGGTGTGCGAGGCGATTCTGCAGGATCCCGGACAAGACCATTCGATCGGCTATTGGGCAGACCGGGTCGGTGCCAGTTCGCGCACGCTGATACGCCTGTTCGTCAATGAAACCGGCCTGAATTTCCGCCACTGGCTGCAGCAGGTGCGGCTGGCGACCGCCATCGACCGGCTCGACAAGGGGCAATCCGTCGGGGTGATTGCCCGGGATCTGGGCTACGCCAGCCAGAGTGCCTTCAGTGCCATGTTCAGACGGGTGATGGGTGAATCGCCCCGTGAATTTCTCGTTCGCGATTAGCGCGTTCCGGCGATTCCGATACCTTCGTATTCTGTCGTCGAAGGGAGGCGGGTGGTATCAATGACGCTGCTGTTGCAGGTGCATTGAACACCCACCCTCGTTCCGCGAGGAACCTTCGAAGAGTGAGAAATCCTGATGCTTTTATACCTATCGACCTGGTCCGAAATAGCGCAATTCCTCGAACGCAGCCGCACCATCGTCATCCCCATCGGTTCCAACGAACAGCATGGGCCGACCGGCCTGCTGGGCACCGACTGGATGTGCCCGGAAATCATCGCCCATGAAGCGCAGAAAAACGCCGATATTCTGATTGCCCCGACCTTCAACATCGGCATGGCGCAACATCACCTCGGCTTCCCCGGCACCATCTCGCTCCGGCCTTCGACCTTCATCGCCGCCATCGCCGACTGGACCCGTTCGCTGGCCGCCCACGGCTTTGAAAAGATCTTTTTCCTCAATGGCCACGGCGGCAACATCGCCTCAATCGAAGCGGCGTTTTCGGAGCTGTACGCCGAAGCGAGTTTCGCCCGACGCAAGGCCGGGTTCGCCCTGAAGCTGTGCAACTGGTGGGATCTGGAAGGGGTGAACGAGCTGGCGCGTGAGCAGTTCCCGACCGGCCACGGCATTCATGCCACGCCTTCGGAAATCGCCGTGACCCAATGGGCCTACCCCGATTCCATCAAGTCGGCGGACTACTCGCCGCAGATCGCCAACTGGGGGCCGATCCGTGAAGCGGCGGATTTCCGCGCCCGTCACCCGGACGGCCGCATGGGCTCGGACCCGGCCCAGGCTTCGCCGGAAAAGGGTCGGCAACTGGTGGAAATGGCCGCTCGCGGTCTGGTGCAGGAGGTGCAGGCCTTCAGCCGCGAATCACTGCCTGACTGATTCGTACAAACAACAACGCCCGGATAATCCGGGCGTTGTTGTTTCGGCTCCCTGCCAGCGTCATTGCAGATCAGCCCAGTGCCTCAATGGCGTGCGCAACTCCTGCGCCATACGCCGGATCTGCCCGGGTGCAGTGGTCGATGTGTCGTTGTTTCGACTCTGCGCTGGCGCCATGGATCGAGCGCGCGGTGTTCTCGAACAAGACCTGTTGCTGGGCGGGGGACATGGCTCGGAACAGTGCGCCCGGTTGCGAGAAGTAGTCGTCGTCCTCGCGGTGATTCCAGTGCCCAGCGCTGCCTTTCAGGGCCAGCGGTGGTTCGCTGAAATCCGGTTGCTCGGCCCACTGCCCGTAGCTGTTGGGTTCATAGCCGATTGTGCTGCCCGCGTTCGCATCGGTGCGCATCTGGCCGTCCCGGTGATAGCTGTTGACCGGGCAGCGCGGCGCGTTCACCGGGATTTGATGATGGTTGACGCCGACGCGATAGCGCTGCGCATCGCCATAGGAGAACAGACGTGCCTGGAGCATTTTGTCCGGTGAGAAGCTGATGCCGGGCACCACGTTGGCCGGGTTGAAGGCCGCCTGTTCGACGTCGGCGAAGTAGTTGTCAGGGTTGCGGTTGAGTTCGAGCACGCCGACTTCGATCAGCGGGTAATCCGCGTGAGGCCAAACCTTGGTCAGGTCGAACGGGTTGATCGGGTAGGTCTCGGCGTCCAGTTCCGGCATCACTTGCACGTAGAGCTTCCATTGCGGGAAGTGGCCTTCCTCGATGGCGCTGTACAGGTCGCGCTGGGCACTTTCGCGGTCATCGCCGATCAGGGTCGCGGCCTGTTGATCGGTCAGGTTCTCGATGCCTTGTTGAGTTTTCCAGGTGAACTTCACCCAGAATCGTTCGTTCGCCGGGCTGATGAAACTGAAGGTGTGGCTGCCGAAACCGTGCATGTGGCGGTAGGTGCGCGGCAGTCCGCGGTCGCTCATGACAATCGTGACCTGGTGCAGCGCCTCCGGCAGCAAGGTCCAGAAATCCCAGTTGTTGCGGGCGCTGCGCATGTTGGTGCGCGGGTCGCGTTTGACCGCATGGTTGAGGTCGGGGAATTTCAACGGATCGCGCAGAAAGAACACCGGCGTGTTGTTGCCCACCAGATCCCAGTTGCCTTGCTCGGTGTAGAACTTGATGGCGAACCCGCGGATGTCACGCTCGGCGTCCGCCGCGCCACGCTCGCCGGCCACGGTCGAAAACCGGACGAACACATCGGTGGTCTTGCCCACGCTGGAAAACAGCCTGGCCTTGGTGAAACGGGTGATGTCGTGGGTAACGGTGAAGGTGCCGAACGCGCCCGAACCCTTGGCGTGCATGCGCCGCTCGGGTATGACTTCCCGATCGAAGTGCGCCAGTTTTTCCAGCAACCAGACGTCCTGTAACAGCATCGGGCCTCTCGGGCCGGCGGTCTGTACGTTGTTGTTATCAGCCACGGGCGCGCCCGCAGCAGTCGTCAGCTTGTTCATGCGCAACTCCTGGCTTTTGTCGGTTTCCCGCCATCACATCAAAAGCCCCGGGCGCGATCTATTGCACCATGGTGTCGCCGGATAGTACGAAGGTGTGGTTGGAAGATTAGGCGTTTTGCTGTCGGCAAAAGACGGATCAGGCGAGGGTGATGCTGACCTTGATGTTGTTGCGCGTGGCCTTGGAGTAGGGGCAGTTCTGGTGCGCTGCGTCGATCAGTTGGAGTGCTACTTGCGGTTCGATGTCCGGCAGCGACACCGCCAGTTGGGCCTGCAGGAAGAACCCGTGCTCGCCATGAGCCAGATCGACTTGCGCATCAACCATGGCTTGTGCAGGAAAACCGATCTTGCGCGCGTTGCAGGCGTGGCGCAGCGAGCCGAGGAAACATGCCGACCAGCACACGGCGAACAATTGCTCGGGGTTGGTTCCGGAGCCGGGCGCACCCGGTGGCGACAGCTTGAGATCCAGTCGGCCATCGTCACTGCGTCCTGTGCCCTCGCGGCCGCCTGTGGTGCAGGTATGCGCGGAGTAGAGGGTTTTTTCGATATCGATCATGGGCATTCCCTGAAGAGCATTTCACAGCGAAAAGGGCGGTTCATGTTGCCCGTGTGGGTTCATGACATTCACGCGCAGACGCACCCGCCAGCGCGTCGGCCGTGGCCACGGCGTCAGTGCCGCGATGGCCCAGGTTGTCGAGCAGGATCGTGCGGGCGATCTCGATCAGCCAGGCGCGAAACGGAAAGCTCGGGTCATGGGCGGCCTGTTCCTGATAGAGCGCCCTGAAGGCTTGCTGAACGAGGCCGCCGGTGTCTTCGCGACGGATCCGCCCGGCCTGCACCTGGCCTTCGTAAAAGGCGATGAGCAACGGCGTCACCGTCGCGAACAGCTGTTGCGCCTCACCCCGGCCATGCCGGACGGCGCCCGCGACCAAGGCATACAGTTCGTCGTTGCCGAGCCGGTCTGACTCGCACAGGCAAGTGTGGCGATAACCTTCAGCCATGGTCGAATCCCTCGCAAAACCATCGTTCGACTGAGCGCGGCTGCGGAAAAGATTTGCAGGTGGCCCGGCGTTCAGCGGTGAGATTCAAGCCTGCCTTCACAGCCGAATGACTGCCAGTTATGCGTTGTTAGCGCTTGTTAGCGCCCGGCTATCGAGGTATGTCGCGTGGTGACTTTTTCGCTGGCCACTCAAGACTCTGCAGCGGTTTTCGATGCCCGTGGCCTGCACGAAACGGCGGAACGGTGTACGAGCATTTTTGACATCCCTGTCTCTTTGCCATCGTCACAATCAGGTAGGAAACGTCCGATATTTATTTCGCAAATTTCCTACATTTTGTTTGCCTCCCTAACAAAAAACGTGGTTATTATCCGCCGGCGCTTCGGGTCACAAACCCGGCGCCAGAAGATTGCCGTGCGTCTACAGACCCGGCAGTCGCAGCCGATCGGGACCACCCTGGCGCTGTCATCCCCGCGCAGGTTGTTCCTCGTCGTTGACCCTCAAATGGAAGTCGAGGTTTCAATTGGTCACGCGGTTTGCAATCGACGATGCAATGAACGGTGCGACGGATGTCGCCAATGATCCGGCCCACTTTCCAGTTGCCTGCGCCGACCGCGCGGCGGCGTTTTTCTCCAGCCTGTCTCCCCCCGAATTTCTGCGTGTGCCCGCGTTCAACGCGAGTCTGCACGCGCGCGCCGCGCCATCCTCCTGAATTCGAATGACCGTGCCGGCATCTGATGCCGGGGCCTGACTGGCGGGGCATTTCTGTCCCGGCCTGATCACAAAAATAATGTAGTCATGGACGGTAGCCTCCGATGCTCGACAACACTTCCTTGCGTGGGACGAATTCCGCGCAGCCCGACGTTTGCTCCTTGAAACCGTTCGATGCGGACCTGTGCGTGCACGGTCTGTTTGAGGCGCAGGTGCTGCGCAACCCCGAGGCCATCGCCGCACGCTGGCAGGAGGAAGCGCTCAGTTACCGTGAACTGAATATCCGCGCCAACCGGCTGGCCCGTCACCTGCGCAAGCTCGGGGTCGGGCCGGACGTGCGAGTCGGGCTGTGTCTGGAGCGTTCGCTGGAGATGTTGGTCGGCGTACTCGCAGTCCTCAAGGCCGGCGGCGCCTATGTGCCGCTGGACCCGGCCTATCCGCAGGCGCGGCTGGCGCACATGCTGGCCGACAGCGCACCGCCGGTGGTGCTGACCCACGGCCAGGCGCGCGATGTTTTGCGGGCGGTGCTCGAACAGTCGGCGACTGCACCTGCGGTATTGGATCTGGCCGACGCTCATGTCTGGGCTTCGCTCTCGGCAGACAATCCCGATCCTCACGCAATCGGTCTGACACCCCGTCACCTGGCTTACGTGATCTACACCTCCGGCTCCACCGGCACCCCGAAAGGCGTGATGGTCGAGCACTGCGGACTGGTCGCCGTGAGCGCCGACTGGGCGCAGCTCTATGCTTTGGGCGAGCCGGTCAACCACCTGCAGATGGCGGGTTTTTCCTTCGACGTGTTCAGCGCCGACCTGATCCGTTCGCTGGGTTTTGGCGGCACGCTGGTGCTCTGCCCACGGGACACCCTGATGGACCCGCCGGCCCTGTATCGCCTGATGCGCGAGGCGCAGATTGGCTTTGCCGACTTCGTGCCGGCGCTGCTCAATCCGCTGCTGGCGTGGGTCGAAGAGACCGGCCATGACTTGTCGTTCCTGCGCACCGTGGTTTGCGGCTCAGACATCTGGACCGCCCACAGCGCGCGGCAATTGCGCAGGCTCTGCGGTGAGCGGGTGCAGATCGTCCAGGCCTATGGCGTGACCGAAGCGAGCATCGACAGCACCTGTTTCGAATTCACCGAAAACAGCCAGATCGACGCGGTGCTGCCCATCGGCCGGGCACTGCCCCATACCCGGATTTACCTGCTCGACGTTGACGGCGCACCGGTTGCCGAGGGTGTCGCGGGTGAGTTGTACATCGGTGGCGTTGGTGTGGCGCGCGGTTATCTGAACCTCCCGCAACTGACCGCCGAACGTTTCCTCGACAGCCCGTTCGTGGCGGGCGAACGCCTTTACCGCACCGGTGACCTGGCGCGTTACCGGGCCGACGGCCAACTGGAATTTCTCGGCCGCAACGATTCCCAGGCCAAGTTGCGCGGCCTGCGTCTGGAACTGGGGGAAATCGAAACCAGGCTGGCGGACATCCCGGGTATTCGGGAAAGCGTGGTGCTGCTGCGCCAGGACAGTCCCGGTGAACCGCGATTGGTCGCCTACTACTGCGAAAAACCAGACTCAACGCTGAGCCCGCGCTTACTGCGCGAACAACTGCAAATCAGCCTGCCGGACTACATGGTGCCGATCGCTTTCGTGCGTCTCGATGCACTGCCGCTGACCGCCAACGGCAAGGTCGATCGGCCCGGTTTACCGGCGCCGGACGCCGAGGCGTTCGATCAGCAGGAATACCAGGCACCCGAAGGCCCGCTGGAAACCGCGCTCGCCGCGATCTGGGCCGACGTGCTCGGCGTCGAGCGGGTCGGGCGTCAGGATCAGTTCTTCGCCCTCGGCGGTCACTCGCTGCTGGTGATGCGCGTGCTGGCGCAGGTTCGTCATGCGCTGGAGCTGGAAGTCGCGCCTTCGACCCTGTTTGCCGCGCCGGTTCTGGCGGCGTTCGCCGAACGGCTGCAAGCCAGTCAGGCTGCGGCTCGCCCGGCCATCACGGCCCTTGAACGCACGGGCGCGCAAACGTTGTCGTCTGCTCAGCAGCGCTTGTGGTTTCTGGCGCAAATGGAGGGGGGCAACGCGGCGTATCACATGCCGCTGAACCTGCGTTTGCGCGGTTCGCTGGACGTGCCGGCACTCGAACGCAGCTTCAATCAACTGGTGGCGCGCCATGCTGCGCTGCGTACCACGTTCATTGCTGTTGAAGGGGAAGGGCGACAACGGGTTTCGCCGCCGGCGCACAGCATCCGGCTGACGGTGACTGACGTGCAGGGGCACGATGCGCAAGCGCGACTGAGCCGCTTGATCGACGAGGAGGGCGCCAGACCGTTCGACCTGAGCCGCGGCCCGTTGATGCGGGTCAGCCTGCTGCGACTGGCGGCGGATGACCATGTGTTGCTGCTGACCCAGCATCACATCATCTCTGACGGCTGGTCGATGGGCGTGCTCACCCGCGAGCTGGGGCAGCTGTACGCAGCGGCGTTGCTGGATCGCGACGATCCGCTGCCGCCCTTGCCGGTGCAGTATGTGGATTACGCCGTGTGGCAAAAGCAATGGCTGTCCGGCGACGTGCTGGAGCAGCAGAGCCGTTACTGGCGCGAAACCCTCAGCGGCGCGCCGGTGCTGCTGGAGTTGCCGACCGATCACAAGCGCCCGCCCGTGCAGGATTACCTCGGCGGCTTTGTTCCGTTGGTCTTCGACGCCGCTTTGACCGCACGCCTGAAAGCCCTGGGCATGCAGCAAGGCACCACGCTGTTCATGACTCTGCTGGCCGGTTTTTCACTGCTGCTGTCGCGCCTGTCGGGGCAAAGCGATGTGGTGATCGGCGTGCCATCGGCCAACCGCCCGCAGCAGGAACTGGAAGGGCTGATCGGTTTCTTCGTCAACACCCTCGCGCTGCGCATGACTCAGTCCGGGACGCCGTCGGTGGCGCAATGGCTGCAACAGGCGCGGCGAGTGGCGCTGGAGGCTCAGGAACATCAGGACCTGCCGTTCGAGCAAGTGGTGGAGTTGCTCAATCCGCCGCGCAGTCTGGCCCACAGCCCGTTGTTCCAGGTGTTGTTTGCCTGGGAGCAGGATCAGGATTCCGATCTGCTGCTGACCGGGCTGGATGTCACGCCTGTCGAGAGCAGCCATCACGTGGCCAAGTTCGATCTGCAACTGGCGCTCAGTGAGCGCGACGGGCAGATCGTCGGCGGTCTGGAATATGCCTCGGGCCTGTTCGAGCGCAGCACTGTCGAGCAGTTCGGCGAGTACCTGCGTCGGGTGCTGACGCAGATGGTCGAGGACAGCCAACAGTCGCTGGCGAGGATCAAGCTGCTGAGCGCCGAGCAACACCAGCAGATCGTTCATGACTGGAACCGCACTGCCCGGGATACCGCGTCGTTGCCCGGTTGTGTGGCGCGCTTCGAAGCCCACGCCCGGCAGACGCCCGACGCCGTGGCGCTGCTCGCCGACCGTGAGCAACTGAGTTACGGCGACCTGAATCGCGCCGCCAACCGCCTCGCGCATTACCTGATCGAACAAGGCGTCGGCCCCGAGCATCGCGTCGGCTTGTGCCTGGAACGCTCGCCGCAAATGGTCATCGGCCTGCTGGCGATCCTCAAGGCCGGTGCGGCGTACGTACCGTTCGACCCGGCTTATCCGAGCGAGCGGCTGGCGTTCATGTTCAGCGATGCCGCGCCGACCTTGCTGCTGACGCAATCGAGCCTGGTGTCCGGGCTGCCGGCTAACGAGGCGAAGATCTGCTGCCTGGACACCGACGCAGCGCAATGGGCGCAACACCCGACGGATGATCCGCACGTCAATGTGAGCCCGGAAAACCTCGGCTACGTGCTCTACACCTCCGGCTCCACCGGACGCCCGAAAGGCGTGGCCCACAACCGTCGTGCGCTGGACAACCTGATCGCCTGGCAGCTCGATCAAGCCATGGCACCGCAACGCGTGCTGCAATTCGCCTCGCTGAACTTCGACGTCTCGTTCCAGGAAATCTGCAGCACGCTGTGCCAGGGCGGCAGCCTGTTGCTGATGACCGAAGACAGCCGCAAGGACCTCGCCGCGCTGCGCCCGACCCTGGTGGCCGAAGGCGTGCAGCGGGCGTTCCTGCCGTTCGCCGTGTTGCAGCAACTCGCCGGCCTGACCGAGGCCGATGCTCCGATGCCGGCCGGCGGCTGCGGGATCATCACCGCCGGTGAAGCCCTGCAAATCAATGACGAGCTGCGCGGTTTTGTTCGCGGACTCGGTGGCGCGCAACTGCACAACCAGTACGGGCCGACCGAAACCCACGTGGTCAGCCAGTTCAGCCTCGACTGCAATGAGGCCGAATCCTGGCCGGACGCGCCGCCCATTGGCCGTCCCATCGCCAACGCGCGGCTGTACGTGCTGGACGAGCACTTGAATCCAGTCCCGGTCGGTGTGGCGGGCGAGTTGTACATCGCTGGCGCCTGCCTGGCCCGAGGGTATCTGAACCGTCCGGACCTGACCGCTGAACGCTTCCTGCCGGACCCGTACAGTGGCGAGCCGGGCGCGCGGATGTACCGCAGTGGCGACCTCGCGACATTCCTGGCCGACGGCAACGTGCAATACCTGGGACGCATCGACCAACAGGTGAAACTGCGCGGCTTTCGCATCGAACTCGGCGAGATCGACAGTCTGCTGCATCAACAACCCGGCGTTCAGGAAGCCGCCGTATTGCTGCGTGAGGACGTGGCTGGCGACAAACGTCTTGTGGCTTACGTGGTCGGCACTGCGACCAGTGAATCCCTGCGCGCCGAACTGCAACGCCAGTTGCCCGAACACATGATCCCAAGTGCCTGGGTCCGGCTCTCGCAATTACCGCTGACCCGCAACGGCAAGCTCGACCGCCAGGCGCTGCCGGAACCGGAACGCAGCGCCGGCGCGACTTACGAAGCGCCGCGCAACGACATTGAACGGCAAATGGCCGAGATCTGGGCCGAAGTGCTCAAGTGCGAACGGGTCAGTATTCACGACAACTTCTTCGACCTCGGGGGCCATTCGCTGCTGGCGACGCGGATGATCTACGCGATCAACCAGCGCATGGGCGCGCAACTGTCCCTGAGCAGCCTGTTCCAGACCCCGGTGTTGCTGGATCTGGCGGCGCAGGTTTCGCGTGATGATCAGAGCATCGAACCGGCGTTCATTCAGATCGAACCGGATCGCGACAATCGACATGAACCGTTCCCTCTGACCGATATCCAGCAAGCCTACTGGTTCGGTCGCGAGGCCACGGTCAGCCTCGGTGGCGTCAGCGCTCACGGTTACGAAGAACTGCGCATTCCCGAGTTCGACGCCGAGCGTTTCGAACAAGCCTTGAACCGCATGATCCTGCGCCACGACATGCTGCGCGTGGTGTTCCTCAGCGACGGCACGCAGCAGGTGCTGGCGCAGGTGCCGACCTATCGCATGCCGCGCAGCGATCTGCGCGGTTTGCCCGCCGATGTGGCGCAGCGCACGCTGGAAGCGACACGCGAACGCCAGTCCCATCAGGTGCTGGACGCCAGTCGCTGGCCGCTGTTCGAGTTCAGCCTGTCGTTGCTGGATGACGGCATTACCCATTTGCACATCAGCCTCGACGCGCTGATCGTCGACGCCGCGAGCACGCAGATTCTCGCCCGCGAACTGATGGCGTTCTACGTTGATCCGAACCTGGAACTGGCGGAACCGGGCCTGACTTTCCGCGACTATGTTCTGGCCGAACAACAGCTGCGCAACGGCCGCCGTTACGAGCAGGCGCTGAGCTACTGGCGCGACCGAGTGACTACTTTGGCCCCGGCGCCAGACCTGCCATTGGTGCGCCAACCCGAAAGCATCGCCAACCCGCACTTCACCCGCCGCGACCGCGACATGTCGGCGGCGCAGTGGACGCAGCTCAAAGCCGTGGCCAAGCAGTTTGCGGTGACGCCGTCGGTGATGCTGCTGACCGCGTTCAGCGAAGTGCTGGCGCTGTGGAGCCGCACGCCGCGTTTCACCCTGAGCCTCCCCCTGTTCAACCGCATGCCGCTGCACCCGGATGTCGATGAAATCATCGGCGATTTCACCTCGCTGGTGCTGCTGGAAGTCGGCATCGACGGAACACAAACCTTTACCGACAAGGCCCGCGCCGTGCAGGCGCAACTGTGGCGCGACATCGACCATTCGGTGGTCAGCGGCGTGCGGGTGCTGCGCGAATTGTCCCAGGCCCGGGGCGTGCAGCAGACGGCGATGCCGATCGTGTTCAACAGCACACTGTCGGAAGCGGCGCCGGAGTTGGCCGAGTTCAACCTCGCCGACGCGTTGAACGCCAGGCACATGCACAGCATCACCCAGACCCCGCAAGTGTGGCTCGACCACACGTTGCTGGAGCTCGAAGGACGCCTGTTGTTCAACTGGGACAGCATCGACGAGCTGTTCCCGCAAGGCATGATCGAGCAGATGTTCGTCGCCTATAACGCGCTGCTCGACAGCCTTTGCGAACCGGCAGCCTGGGGCGCGAACACGCCACAACTGCTGCCGCAGGCACGCTTGCCGGCACCGGTCGACCATCAGCAAACGCTGCCATTGATGCACGAACTGTTCGAACGTCAGGCCCTTGCCACACCGGACGCACTGGCGGTGATCGGCATGCGACAGCTGACGTACGCCCAGCTTCGCTTTGAGGCCCGACAACTCGGCGCCCGATTGCAAGCACAGGGCGTGCTGCCGAACCGCTTGGTCGCGGTGGTGATGGAGCGCGGCTGGGAACAAGTGGTGGCGACCCTGGCGATTCTGTACGCCGGCGGCGCTTACCTGCCGATCGAACCGAGTCAGCCGGCGGAACGGCTACGGCATATTCTGGAGCGGGCCGAGGCGAGCCTGGTCCTGAGCCAACCGGCGCTGCTCGACAGGATCGAATGGCCGGCGCAGGTCACGGCCATCGCGGTCACCGATGAAGTCTCAAACGATGTGCTGCCACTGCAACCGGTGCAGGTGGACGAAAGCGACCTCGCTTACGTGATCTACACCTCCGGCTCCACCGGTCAGCCGAAAGGCGTGGTGATCGACCATCGCGGCGCGGTCAACACCTTGCTCGACATCAACCGGCGCTTTGCTGTCGGCCCGAACGACCGCGTATTGGCGATCTCGTCGCTGAGCTTCGACCTGTCGGTTTACGACTTCTTCGGCACGTTGGCGGTGGGCGCGGCGGTGGTCATCCTCGACCCGCAACTGACCCTCGATCCGGCGCACTGGCTCGAATTGATCAAGCGTCATCACGTCAGCCTGTGGAACTCGGTGCCGGCGCTGCTTGGCATGCTGGTCGAGTACGTTGAAGGCGAGGGCGGAGCGTTGCCTGCCAGCTTGCGAGTTGCGATGCTGTCCGGCGACTGGATTCCGTTGACTCTGCCCGAGCGAGCCTGGACCTTGCAGCCGGACTTGCAGTTGATCAGCCTGGGCGGCGCCACCGAGGCGTCGATCTGGTCGATCTATTATCCGGTGAAGCACGTCGACCCGGCCTGGCGCAGCATTCCCTACGGCAAGGCCCTCGATCATCAGCGCTTCTACGTGCTGGATGAAGCGCTGCAAGTGCGCCCGACCTGGGTTGCGGGGCAGTTGTACATCGGCGGCATCGGTCTGGCGAAAGGTTACTGGCGCGATGAAAAACTCAGCGCGGGCAGTTTCTTCGATCATCCAGTGACCGGCGAACGGCTTTATCGCACCGGTGACCTGGGCCGATTGCTGCCGGACGGCAACATCGAATTCCTCGGTCGCGAAGACAATCAGGTCAAGGTCCAGGGCTATCGCATCGAGCTGGGTGAGATCGAAGCCGCGCTCAATCGCCATCCCGGCGTGCAGAGTGCGGTGGTGCGGATTCTTGGCAGCACGCTGGGCGAGAAACGTCTGGCGGGCTACGTGCTCAAGGCCGATCCGGCGTTGCAGGCCAGCGATTTCAGCGCCTACCTGAGCGACAAACTGCCGGCCTACATGATTCCGCCGTCGTTCACGTTCGTCGAGGCCTGGCCGTTGTCGTCCAACGGCAAGGTCGACAAGAAACGCCTGCCGGAGCCTGAGCAAATCGAGGAGCAAGGACCGGCGCTGGAAGTCGACGGCCCGCAGGAACAGCGGCTGGTGGAAATCGTGCAGGGCGTGCTCAAGCGCGAATCCATCGCCGCCAACGCCAACCTGCTGAATCTGGGCGCAACGTCGATCGATATCGTCAGGATCAGCAACGCCTTGTCCGGCGCCTTGCAGTTCCGCCCGCACGTGGCGCAACTGCTGGCCCAGCCGACGCTGCTGCATCTGCTTGGTATGTACCGCCAGAACCGGGCCCGGCAGGATCTGCTCGGCAACGTGCAGCAGGCGCCGGAGCCCGTGCAGGACATCATCGAGGATCCACAGCAGCGGGCGCAGTTCAAAGCCGAACAGCGTGGGCGCCGCGACTTCGCTCAAGCCTTGCCGGCAGTGGCATTGGATCTGCCGCAAGACCCGGCCTTCGCCCGACGTTTGAGCGATTACCGCTCGGTGCGTCAATACGATCTGCAACCGATCGCCACCCAGGCCTTCGCGCACGTACTGGCAGCGCTGGCCCAGGGGCAACTCGACGGCGAAGTGAAATACCAGTTCCCGTCGGCGGGCGGCCTTTATCCGATTCAGGCGTACCTCTACGTCAAAGCGGATCGCGTGCTCGGCGTCCCCGGCGGCGCGTATTACTACGATCCCCGCCAGCATCGTTTGCTGGCCCTCCAGAGCGGAGCGCTCGACCCGGACACCTACGACTATTTCGTCAACCGACCGGTGTACGAGAACGCCGCGTTCTCGTTGTTCTTCATCGCCGACATGGCTGCGATCCGTCCGTTGTACGGCGAGCGCAGCCGCGACTTCTGCCACATCGAAAGCGGGGCGATGGCCCAGTTGCTGAGCATGACCGCCGTCGAGCAAGGCCTGGGCCTGTGCGGTATCGGCTCGGTCGAGGAACAGCAACTGACGACGCTGTTCGATCTGGGGCCAAACCATGAATTGATCTACTCGATGATCGGCGGGCTGCGCACGGCCGATGAACAACACCGCGCGCCGGTCGAGGCGTTTGCCATCGAGCCTGTGACCGCAAGCCTGGACGACGAAGACATGGAGGAGTTCGAAGTATGAATGCCGATCAATTGCTGGCGTTGTTCGCTCGCCATGGCGTGGTGCTCGAAGTGGACGGTGACAGGCTGCGCTGCAAGGCGCCGCGCGGGTTTCTCACCGAAGAACTGACCCAGGCGCTCAAGCGTCACAAACAGGAACTGATCGCCTTGCTCGGCGGGCACGATGACGCGGCGATTCCCCGCCGTGCCGGCGCGCACGCGTCCTGGCCATTGTCGTTCTCGCAGCGGCAACTGTGGTTTCTCGATCAACTGGAACCCGGCAACCCGTTCTACAACGTGCCGACGGCGGTAACACTGAAAGGGCAGTTGGATGTCGCGCAGCTGGAGCGGGCGCTGAACGAATTGGTGGCCCGGCACGAAGTCCTGCGCACGACGTTTTGCAGCGTGGACGGTGAACCGCGTCAGGTGGTGCACCCATCGATGCCGCTGTCGTTGTCGGTGACGGATCTGCGCCATTTGCCTGCCGAAGAGCGCGAGCAGCACGTGCGATCCGCCGTCGAGCAGGACGCCCGGGCGCCATTCGATCTGGCCAGCGGGCCGTTGCTGCGGGCGTCGTTACTGCGCGTGGCCGACGATGAATACTTGTGGCTGTACAGCGTGCATCACATCATCGCCGACGGCTGGTCGATGGGCGTGATCCTGCACGAAGTCGCCACGCTGTACGGCGATTATCTGCGTGGTGAAACCCCGACGCTTGCGCCGCTGCCGGTGCAATACGCCGACTACGCCTGCTGGCAAAAGCAGCGGGTGGGTGGTGCGGTGCTGGACGCTCAGCTCGATTACTGGCGGCGCACCCTGGACGATGCGCCGTTGTTGTCGACCCTGCCCGCCGACCGGCCGCGTCCGCTGGTGCAGCGCTATGTCGGCGCCACGTTCAGTTCCTCCGTCGATGGCGGCACCTTGCGCGAACTCACGGCGCTGGCCCGGCAAACTCAGGGCACGTTGTTCAACGTACTGCTCGGCGCTTTGGCGGTGCTGCTGTGGCGCCACAGCGGTCAGCAGGATCTGTGCATCGGCACGCCGTTCGCCAACCGCAATCGTCCGGAAGTCGAGCCGCTGATCGGCCATTTCGTCAATACGTTGGTGCTGCGCCAGCGCCTGAATCCGCAGCAAACCTTCGCCGAACTGCTGCGCGAGGTGCGCGGCCAGATGCTCGACGTCCACGCCCATCAGGACGTGCCGTTCGACCGCGTGGTCGAAGCCGTCAACCCGCAGCGCGATCCCGGTCATTCGCCGTTGTTTCAGGTGATGCTGGTGTTGCAGAACACGCCAGGTAACACGGTGCAGATGCCTGGCCTGGAACTGGCGCCGTACGGCACCAGCAGCGCCACGGCCAAGTTCGATCTGGCGTTCGAATGGGTCGAGCGGGAAGGGCGGCTGGACTTGCTGGTGGAATACAACACCGACCTCTACGACATCGCAACCATCGAACGCCTGAGCGGGCACTACCGTCACCTGCTCGAACAGATCGCCGCCGACGCCAAGCAACCGATCAATGCCTTGCCGCTGATGAATGAGGCTGAGCGTCAGCAAGTGCTTGTGGACTTCAACCGCGCCGCGCCACTTACGCAAACGGCGCCCTGCGTGCATCAACTGGTTGAAGCGCAGGCCGCGAGCAACCCTCAGGCCTGCGCGGTGGTGTTCGAGGGCGAATCCCTGAGCTACGCCGAACTCAATGCCCTGGCCAACCGACTGGCGCGGCATTTGCGCACCTTGGGCGTCGGCCCGGATGTGCGCGTGGCGGTGTGCATCGAGCGTTCGCTGGAATTGCCGGTGGCGCTGCTGGCGGTGCTCAAGGCCGGTGGCGCCTACGTGCCGTTGGATCCGGATTATCCGCTGGGACGCCTGAGCCATATGCTCGGCGACAGCACGCCGGCGGTGCTGCTGACACTTGGCTCGGCGCACGCAATCTTGCGTCAGGCCGTGCAGGGTTCGAACTGGGAAGCGCCGATCCTCGACCTCGAAAAGGACGCCGCGAGCTGGGCGTCGTTGCCGACGGACAATCTCGACCCACGCAATGTCGGCGTCACCCCTGACCATCTCGCCTACGTGATCTACACCTCCGGCACCACCGGCTTGCCCAAGGGCGCGATGGTCGCCCATCGTGGCTTGAGCAATCTGCTGCTGTGGTGTTTGCAGGTCTGCGGCGAGGCGGGGGCGATGCTGCACAAGATTCCGTTCGGTTTTGATGCCTCGGCGTGGGAGACCTTCTGGCCGCTGGCAACCGGCGGGCGGCTGGTGATCGCACGGCCCGGCGGGCATTACGAACCGGCGTATCTGGCTCGCGAGGTGCGCGAGCAGCAGGTCACGGCGCTGGTGTTCGTGCCGGCGATGTTGCAGCTGTTTCTGGAAGTCGACGAGGTCAGCCAGTGTGTGTCGCTGACCGATGTGTTCAGCGGCGGCGGTGAACTGCCGCCCGCGCTGGCGCGGCGCTTTCAGGAGCGTCTGCCCCATGCGCGGCTGCACAATGTCTACGGCCCGACCGAAACCACGGTGATCAATAGCATCTGGACCCTGGAGCCCGGCGCCGAGGTACCGGCCCGGCAACTGCCGATCGGTCGGCCGATTTCCAACAACCGTTTTTATGTTCTTGATGACCGCGATGAGCCGGTGCCGGTTGGCGTGACCGGGCATCTGCACATTGGCGGCGTCGGCGTGGCCCGGGGTTATCTGGGGCTGGCGCAGCTCAGTGCCGAGCGCTTTATCGACAATCCCTTTGTCACAGGTGATCGGCTCTATCGCAGTGGCGATCTGGCGCGTTATCGCCCGGACGGTCAGCTGGAGTTTCTGGGTCGCAACGACTTTCAGGTCAAGTTGCGCGGTGTGCGCCTGGAGCTGGGTGAGATTGAAGCCCGACTCGAAGCATTCGCGGGTATCCGCAGCGCCGTAGTGTTGATGGTCGGCGAAGCAGCGCAGGACCAGCGGCTGGTAGCTTGTTGCGTGGTGGCAGAGCCCGTGGACGAAGCAGCGGTGCACGCCCATCTGGCGACAACCCTGCCCAGAGCGGTGATCCCCGGCAGCTATCTGTGGCTCGACGCGCTGCCGCTGACCGCCAACGGCAAGGTTGATCGCGCCGCGCTGACCGCGTTGGCGGACGAAGAAATGGTCAACCGTCAGGTCAACCTGAGCAGCCCGCGCGACCACATCGAACTGGCGCTGTACCAGATCTGGAAAAGCCTGTTGCTGGCGCCGCAGATCGGCATTCGCGACAACTTCTTCAATGTCGGCGGCACCTCCATCGCCGCGATCAAAATGGCCCATGAAATCAGCCAGCAGTTCGCGGTCGAAGTGCCGGTGCGCGTGGTGCTCAGCTACCCGACCATCGAAGCGCTGGGCGGCTGGCTGCGGGTTGGAGCCAATCCGGCGCTGGCTCAGAGCAACCTGATCGAATTCCGTCGTGGCAGCGGCCAGCACAACGTGGTGTGCATTCACCCGGCGGGCGGCACGGCGTTCTGTTACCTGTCGCTGGCCAAGGTGCTGCCGGAGGAAACCGGCGTGTACGGGGTGCAATCGCCGGGGCTGAATCCGGGGGAAAGCACCGAACCGACGGTCGAAGCGATGGCCGAGGCTTACTTGTGCCAAATTGAACCGCTGACGCAGCAACCGCTGATTCTTACCGGGCTGTCGTTCGGTGGTCTGGTGGCCTATGAAATGGCGCGACGGTTGACGGCGGCGGGGCATCGTCAGGTGACGGTGGTGTTGCTCGACACCCAGGGCAGCGACGATCCGGGTTTCCGCGAGCAGATCGGCACCGTGGACATGGCCGAGTTCCGCGACAAGCTGGTGCGTTTCAACGGCATGTACCCCGGCATCGAAGACGCGCAGGTCGAACGCTATTTCAACATCTACAACCACAACCGCCTGGCCATGGCCGCCTATGAGTGCGCACCGCGCGCCGGTCGCGTGGTACTGATCCAGGCCCGGGAAGATTTCAGCCGCCATCAATTGCATGAGCTGCGCGGCTTCTGGCGACGCCGCGCTGGCAGCGGTTATCTGGCGAAACTGGTCAGCGGCGGGCACTGGGACATGCTCGAAAGCGCGGAAATCCACCGGGTCTCGCAAATCATCCGTCGGGAGCTGCAACGCTTCGACGCGCAGGAGGCGAAATGATGAGTGCGTCCAAAGACATGCCGTTGCTCACGCGTTTCGCCGAGCAAGTGCGGGGTAATCCGCAAGCTCCGGCGGTGATCGATCAGTCGCTCACGCTGACTTACGCGCAACTGGCCAGCGCCAGCGAACGTATCGCCCGTGGGTTGCTGGCGCGCGGTGTTGAGCCCGGTCAGTCGCTGGCGTTGTGCATGCCGCGCTGCTGGCAGTGGCTGGCAGCGATTATCGGCACCCTGAAAGTCGGCGCGGTGGTGGTGCCGCTGGATCGCGCCAGCCCACGCAAACGCCGGGAACTGATGCTGGCGGATGCGGCGTGTGTCGGCCTGATTACCCTGGATGAAGAACCGCTGTGGTCGCCTTCACTGTGGCAAACCAGCGTCGAGGCTTTGCTCGATCAGCCGGACGCTCCAGCGCAAGCGCTGGCCGAAGACTTTGCCGAGGTGATGTTCCTGTTCTACACCTCGGGCACCACCGGCACGCCGAAAGCGGTCGAGGTGGGCGAGCGCGGCTTGCTGCGGCTGGCGCACACCAACGGCTATATCGAGATTCGCCCGACGGACCGGTTTGCCTGCCTGTCCAATCCGGCGTTCGATGCGTGCAGTTTCGAGCTATGGGCGCCGCTGCTCAACGGCGGTTGCTGCGTGATGATCGCCGACGAGGACGTGCTGGACGCGCGACGTCTGGCGGACGTGCTGGAGCGGACGCAGGTCGACAACCTGTTCATGACGGTGTCGCTGTTCAACACCTTGATTGCCGAGTGGCCGTCGTGTTTTTCCAGCGTGCGTCAGGTGCTGATTGGCGGTGAGCAGATCAGTGCCGCCGCTGTTCGTGGTTGGTATCGGGACAATCCTGAGAGCCGCTGCCGGATTTTTAACGTCTATGGCCCCACCGAGTGCACCACGTTTGCCTTGTGCTGGCCGATCAGCCGCGACTTTGCCGGCGACTCGGCGCCCATTGGCCGACCGTTGCCGGACACTGGCGTGTTGGTGCTGGATGAACAGCAACGGCCAGTGCCGCCGGGCGAGGTGGGCGAGCTGTATTTGAGTGGCAGCGGCGTCGCCCGTGGCTATCGCAACCGGCCCGAAGAAACCGCCCGCCAGTTCGTGCGTTTGCCCCACCTCGATAGTGGCGCGCAGGTGCATTACCGCACCGGCGATCTGGTCCGGCGCAACGCCGAAGGCTTGATCGAGTACCTGGGGCGCGTCGACCGGCAGGTGAAAATTCGTGGTTTCCGGATCGAGCCGGGGGAGGTGGAGCAACGGATGCTGGAGTATCCGGGTGTGGCGCAGGTGTACGTCTGCACCCGGCGGCAGGCGGCTGAAGATCATCAGTTGCTGGCGTTCGTCGTGCCTCGGGGAGCGCTGGACTATCACGCCTTCGAAACCCATCTGCGGGCACAACTGGCGCCGTATATGCGGCCGCATCAGTTGTTCCTGCTGGAGCGCCTGCCGCTGACGGCCAATGGCAAAATCGACCGTGATGGCTTGCTGGCCCAAGGGCTGAGTCCGTGGCATCCAGTGATGGATGCCGTTGACGATGGCGCTGCTTCGCCTGCCTTGAACTGGATGCTGAAACAAGCCCGTTCGCTGCTCGGCCAACCGGCCCTGAGTGCGCAGGATGACTGGCTCGGCAGCGGCGGCGATTCGCTCAAGGCCATGCGCCTGCGCTCGGCGATTCGTGTTCGTTGGCAGCGCGAGATCGCTCTCGACACGTTGCTCAACGAGCCTTTCTCGTCACTGGCCGAACAACTGACCGGTGAAACGAACGGCGATTCGATCTACCCACCTGCGCCCCCGATCAGCAGCGCCAAACGCCTGCCGGCCACCGCAGAGCAGCGCCGTTTGTGGCTGTTGCAACAACGCTCGCCGACCTCAACGGCTTATAGCGTGCCGCTGATTCTGCAACTGGCGGCGGGTGTCGAAGTCGCCGCACTTTCCGAAGCCGTCGGGCGACTGGTACAGCGTCATCCTGGATTGCGCACGGCTTTTGCACCCGGTAGCCACGGACTCGATCAAGTAATTGCCGAGCAGGGGCCGACCTGTCGAACCTTCGCGGTCGGGCATTTCACCGAGGACAACTGGCAGGCCTTCGCAGAACTGGTGTTCGCCGCGCCGTTCGACCTGACCACGCCCAACCTGTTTCAGGCCTGGCTGTTGCCGTTCGCCGATGGCAGCTGCCGGTTGTTGCTGAACTTGCATCACATCATCGTCGATGGCTGGTCGGTGAACCTGCTGTTCGACGACCTGGCGCAGCTTTACGCCGATGTCCTGCAAGGCCGCGACAGCCCGCAACCGGCCGCCCGGTTGACAACGCTGGAGTTTGGCCAGTGGCAGCGCCAGTGGAGCGTCGATCCGCATTATCGCGACCAGCGCCGCGCCCTCGCCGAATTGCACCGCCGTCAGGAAGAACCATCGTCTGCATTGATGCCAATGCGCGAAATCAGCCCGGACGCCCGGTTGCACCGCGAACCCTTGGGCACTCTCCGTAGCGCTGCCCTCGAACGCTTTTGCACCCAACAACGACTGACCCGTTTCGAAGTGCTGTTCAGTGTTTTCGCCTGGAGCCTGTACGCCCTGACCGGGTGCGAGCGGCCACGGATCGCCAGCCCGGTGTCCAACCGGCCGCTGGCGGAGTTCGAAGACACCGTCGGCATGTTTGCCAACACCGTGCTGATCCCCACCGCCGTTGAAAACGCATTGACCCTGAGCGAGCAGTTGCGCAAGCAGACCGCCACCGTGCGCGAGGTGCTGGCGTTGCAGGACGTGGCGCTGGCGGATCTGGTGGAAGACCTGCGGCTGTCGTCGAGCCCCTTGCTGTTCGATTTCATGTTCGTGCTGGAAAACACCGATTACGCCGCGTTGGCCGACTCGAACCTGCGCGCCACGCTGGCATTCAACCAGCAATTGCACGCCAAGTGCCCGCTGACGTTGTTGATGGTGGGCAGCGGTTCGCAACTGGAATGCTGGTGGGAATATCAGTGCAGCTATTTCGATGCCGAACAGATGAGCACGCTCAACGCGTTGTTCCGCCGTGGTCTGGATTTGTTGCTGGAAACTCCGGCGGCCAATCTCAACGATTTGCTCAGTCCGTATCGACGCAACCTGCCACCGGCCAGCGAAGGTCCGCAGATTGCGCTTCCGTTCAACACATTGGCGGATGGGTTCGAGCATCAAGTGCATTGCACGCCGGAGGCGATTGCGCTGGTTCAGGGGCAGCACCGCCTCACCTACAGCGAGCTGAATGCGCAGGCCAATACTCTGGCGGCTACCCTGATCGAGCGTCATCCGGTGCCAGCCGGGAACGCGCCGCTGCATGTCGTGCTGTTCCTCGATGCCTCGGTGGAACATATCGTCGCCTTGCTGGCGCTGGCCAAACTCAACCTGACCGCCGTGCCGCTGGACCCTGCTTATCCGGTGGCGATCCAGCGTCAGGTGCTGGAGCAGGCGCAACCGCACTGTGTGCTGTTCAGCGACACGACGGCGGCCGCACTCGACGACCTGAACGCCGGACGATTCGCCACGCATCGGATCGATCTTCACGCCGATGCCGAAGCGTTCGAGCGTCCGCGCCACGCCGGCGAGCGGCCGCTGTACACGCTGTTCACCTCCGGATCCACCGGCACGCCCAAAGGTGTGCAAGTGTCCGAGCGCACCCTGTGCAACCTGCTGCAATGGCAGCGCACCGAAGGGCAGTTGCCGGCGAAAGCGGTGACCCTGCAGTTCTCGATGCTGTCGTTCGACGTGTCGTTCCAGGAGATTTTCAGCACCCTGTGCGGCGGCGGCTGTTATCACCTGATCACACCGCGCTGGCGTCAGGATGCCGAGGCGTTGCTGGATTACATGGTCGAGGCGCGGGTCGAGCGCCTGTTCCTGCCATACGTGGCCTTGCAGCATCTGGCGCAAACCGCCGTGAACCGGGGCATTTACCCGTCGGCGTTGCGTGAAGTGATCACGGCCGGCGAGCAACTGCTCTGCACCGACGCGCTGCGCAACTGGTTCGGCTGCATGCCGCAAGCTTCATTGTTCAACCACTATGGCCCGACTGAAACCCACGTGGTCAGCGCCTTGCGCCTCCCGCCCGTGGCGCGGGACTGGCCATTGCGCGCACCGATCGGCCATGCCGTCGGCAATGCGCGGTTGCTGCTGGTGGATGAGCACGACCGCCCGGTGCCGATCGGCAGTCGTGGTTATCTGTTGGTAGCCGGGCCGATGGTTGCCCGCTGCTATCTGGCAGATTCTGCGCTGAACGCCGCGCGGTTTGTCGAGCTGGCAGACGGCTGTTTGTACTATCGCACCGGCGATCTGGCGTGGGCCGATGCCCAAGGCTGCCTGCATTACCTGGGACGTGACGATCAGCAGATCAAACTCAGCGGCCATCGTCTGGAACTGGGGCAGATCGAGGCGGCGCTGATGCAGGTGCCGGAAGTGGTCAACGCGGTGGTAGCGGTTCAGGCCGATCCGCCCCGGCTGATCGCCTGGCTGCAACTCGATGGCCAACCTGCGACGTCGCAAGCGCTGGATCGTCAGGTCGCGCGGTGGCTGCCGGCCCATGTGCGAATCGATGAATACCGACGGATCGACCGCTGGCCACGCACCCCCAGCGGCAAGATCGATCGCAAGGCCTTGCCGAATGTGGGCGAGGCGTTGGAACGGCGCAGCACGCCAGCACCGGTTGTTCAATTGACCGCACTGGAACGGCAACTCAGCGAGTTGTTCCAGGCCGTCATCGGTCGTGACATCGAGCCGGAGCAGACCTTCTTCGAGGCCGGCGCCACCAGCCTCGGCTTGATGCGTTTGCATGGCCGTTATGCCGAAGAGCTGCCGCACAAGGTGACGATGGCCGATCTGTTCGAACACGTCACGGTGCGGCGGCTGGCGGCGCATCTGTCGACCGCGCCTGTGGACGTGGCGGAGCGTGTACGGCAGACCGATGATGGTCATCAGCCGATGGCGATCATCGGCATGTCGGTCAATGTGGCCGGGGCGCAGAACCTGTCCGAGTTCTGGGCGATGGTGCAAGGCAATGGGCTGGGCATCGAGCACTTTGCTGCCGATGACGGACTGGTCGGCGCCCGCAGTCAGCTGGCGAGCATGCTCGATTTCGATCCCGAATACTTCGGCATCAGCCGCCAGGAAGCGCGGCTGATGGACCCGCAACAGCGGCATTTGCTGATGGCGTGCGTGCAGGCCCTGCAACACGCGGCCATCGTCCCTTCGACCGGCGGCCCGCGCATCGGCCTGATCGCCAGTTGCGGCGAAACCACCTACTTTCAGCAGATGCTACGCGAAACCGCCGAAGACGATCTGCCGGATGGTTTTCAACTGGCGCTGCATCACGACAAGGATTTTCTGGCGACCAAAGCCGCGTATCACCTGGACCTCAACGGCCCGGCCCTCAGCGTGCAGGCCGCTTGCGGCAGTTCGCTGATCGCCGTGCACCTGGCCAGTTCGATGCTGCGTCAGGGCGACAGTGACGTGATGCTCGCGGCCGGGGTGCTGATCGACCCGACCCTGACCGAGGGCTACCGGCATCGCTCGCAACACATCTTTTCCGCCGACGGTCTGTGCCGTCCGTTCAGCGACGATGCCAGCGGCACCCTCGGCGCCAGTGGTTACGGCGTGGTGGTGCTCAAACCGTTGGCCAAGGCGCGGGCCGATGGTGACCGGATCTATGCGTTGGTTGAGGGCTCGGCGTTGAACAACGATGGCCGGGCCAAGATGAGTTACACCGCACCGTCGGTGGCCGGGCAGAGCGCGGTCATCCGCGATGCCCTGAGTCGGGCCGGGTTGACCGGTGCCGACATCGGCTACATCGAGGCCCATGGCACCGGCACCTTGCTCGGCGATCCGATCGAGGTTGCGGCGTTGACCAAGGCTTTCGGCGATGCGCCGGTCGGTCATTGCGCGCTGGCTTCGGTGAAAAGCCAGATCGGTCATTTGGGCGCGGCGGCGGGGGTGGTCGGGCTGATTCGCGCCAGCCTTGCGGTGTTCCATGGCGTGCTGCCGCCGAACCTCGGTTTTGGCCGGATCAACCCGCAGATCGATCTGGAACATTCGCCGTTCTACGTGCCGACCACGTCCCGGCCATGGCCGCAAGGGCGGCGGCGACTGGCCGGTGTCAGCAGTTTCGGGATTGGCGGGACCAATGCGCATGTCATCGTCGGTGCTGCGCCCACGGCGCAGGAAAGTGTCGAGGAAACGTTGCCGCTGCTGATGATTTCGGCTCACAGCCGGGCGGAGTTGCTGCGCGATATCGCGGTGATTCGCGAATATCTGCATGCGAACCCGGAACAGCAGACTGCGTTGCTGCGGCACTTGCAGTCAGGTAGCCGGCAGTTGCGCTGGCGCTTCGCAATGGTTTGTGGGACGGGTGAGGCCATTCCATTGCAGCCGACAGCGATCAAGGAAGTCACGGTCTCAAGCGCGCAGGTGATCGCCCGAGATCAATCGCCGCAGGAACTGCTGGACGCTTGGTACGAAGGCGCGAATATCCAGTGGCCGCAGCGTTCGGCACCGCCGCCCTGGGATTTGCCGCCGTCGTCGTTCGATCTTCAGCCGTATCGTTTCCAAACCGCTGTAGCTGCCGAACCTGATGCGCCAGCCCTTGAGCGACAACCGCTAGCGGACTGGTTTCACCAGCGGCAGTGGGTGCGCACCCGACGTCTGAGCGCGACAGCGACGGCCGGATCCCGTGAGGTGCTGATTCTGTGCAGCCATGAGGCGCCGGAATCGACCTTGCTGGCGAGCCTGAACGCTGTATACCGACGCGTGATTCATGTGCGCGCCGGCAACGGCTTCAAACGCTTGAGCCCGGACCGTTTCGAGCTTGATCCGCTGGACACCGAAGCCCTGAACCGGTTGCTCGCCGAAGTTGCAGAATCTGTCCTCGGCGAACTCGACTGGCTGCATGCCTTGCCGCTGGCGGTGTCGGGCGCGGTCAAAGAGCAATCGCTGGATCTGGCGCAGTGGGCTTGCCTGGACACGGTCAGTGCGCTGATGCAGGCCTGGGGGCAAACCCCGCGCACGACACGTCTGCGCTTGTGGTTGATGTCATGGCAGGCGTGTCCGGTGGACGGCGAGGTTCAGCGTCCCGAATTGGCAGCGCTGGCCGGCATCACCGAAGTGGTGCCGCAGGAATACCCGGTGCGTTGCCACTGGCTGGACTGGCCGTCGCCACGTCTCGAAGCGCAGGCCGGCGAGTTGGCAGCGTTGCTTGCCGATCCGGTTTCGTTGCCTCGGCGAATGGCGGTGCGCGACGGTTACCTCTGGCAGCCACGCTTGATGCCTCAGCCATTGACCGGCCCGGCAACGACGTCACTTTTACCGGAAGATGGAACATTCCTCGTGCTGGGCGGCAGCGGCGGCATCGGTCGGACCTTGTGCGAACACCTGCTACGGGCACCCGCGCGCCGTGTGGTGCTGATCTCGCGCCAAGGGCAATTGCCTGAGTCGCTGGCGGCGTACGCTTCGCGGATCGACTGCATCAAAGCAGACATTGCCTACCTGCCACGCTGGCCGCAGATCCTCGATCAACTGGCCGTTCGTTACGGTCGCCTGAGCGGGGTGATTCATGCGGCAGGCGTCGGTGCGGGTAGCCTGATTCGCCACCGTGATGCCCGGCAAATGGCCGAGGCCATGGCCGCTAAGACTCGCGGCATGCTGGCGGTCGAGGGGTTGATCGAGCACCTGAAGCCGGGTTTTGTCCTGTACTGCTCGTCGATGTCGGCGCTGTTCGGCGGCGCGGGGCATCTGGATTACGCGTCGGCCAGCGGGGTGCTCGACGGCTTCACTCACTATCGCCCGAACCCGGCCGACGCTTGCCTGCGTCTGGGGATCAACTGGGACATCTGGCGCGACATCGGCATGGCCACCACCAGCAACGGTGGAGACGCCGCGCATCTGGAGCATCTGACGGTCGGTTTGTCGGCCAAAGAAGGCTGTCGGGTGTTCGATCTGGCGATGGCGACGCAGTTGCCGCAGCTGCTGATCTCCACCACCGGCATCGACACGGCACGGCGGTTTTATCCGGTTCGTCACGGTGCTGTGGCCACCCCGGTTGAGGCGCCGAAGGGCGTGGATCTTTCGACGCGCTTGCGTGAGTGCCTGTGCAAGTGGCTCGGTGTGGCCGAGCTGGAAGATGACGATTCGCTGTACGACCTGGGCGCGGATTCGCTGACGCTGCTCGACCTGATCGACGAACTGCAAGCAGCCACCGGCGAGGTTTTCCAGCTGTCGCAATTCAGCCACAAGGTCAGCCTGAGCGAGGTGCTGGGGCTGGTCTCGACCGCTACGGTTGAAGAGGCTCCCGGCGTAACACTGCAGGGCTGGCACGACGCAGTGCGGATCGATCAATGGCATGCCGGTGACGGCCGTGATTGGCTGTACCTGATCCACCCGGTGGGCGGCGATGTTCAGGCCTATCGGGAACTGGTCTCGGCGCTGCCGGCGGAACTGGGCGTGTGCGTGATCGGCGATCCGGCGCTGCGTCTGCCGCAGTTGCCGAACGTCAGCGTGGAGGAACGTGCACGCTGGTATCTGGAGGCGATCAAGGAGCATCTTCCGCACGGCAGCACTTGGCGTCTGGCCGGCTGGTCATTCGGTGCATGGGTGGCGCAGGCGCTGTGTCATCAGGCCCAAGTCGACGGTTTCCGGCAACCGTTGCTGTACCTGATCGACCCGCCCGCGCCGGATGCCGGTAGCGAACTGGCCGACATCGACGAGCAGACCATCGAGCAGGTGTTCCAGCGCGAGTTTGCCCAACGCTGGCCGGAGGTCGAAGGGCAGGGCATGGCCGAAGAACGCCAGGCGTATCTGCAACGGCTGACGGTGTGCTGCCGCAACAACATGACCAGCATGATCGACTTCCAGCCGCCAGCATTGGCGACCACAGTGGTGCGGCTGTTCAGCGCCGGGCACGCCAATCCTTACGGGCTGGGCAACGACTGGAACCCGGACGACCTGCAACGCAACTGGCAGGCCTTGCTGCCGCAGTTGCGCAGCTGGCAAACCTTGGACACCGATCACTACGGCATCGTGGCGGGCCGCTGGGCGCGGTTGCTGGCCGAAGTCATCGGTACGGATGAGCCATCGCCATGAGTGAACCGATCTCGATGCCGCGATGGCTGCTGAATTTAGTGCAAGTGCTGTGCGAAACCGGACAGGCCGACGACCTGCGCAAGCGGATAGACAATGGCGAGGGTGCCGTGCCGTTGCGGCTGTTTCATCTCTGGCAGGCCGACGTGGTCATGCCGATGCTCGGCGAAGCCGTGCCGGAACATCAGCAGGCGCTGCTCGCGTTGCAAAGCCTGCATCAGCGGGCGGCGCTCGGCGTGATCGGGCGTCAGGGCGAATGGCGAGCCACGCTCAAACCGGTGTTGCTGGCGCTGTATCGCAAGGCCTACGCCTACGACGCTGCTTACGCCAAGGCCCACGCCAGTGCGCTGACCTACGGCCTCGCACCGGCCAACACCGCGATGATTGCCGAGCACTTTGGCGACGCCGAGGCGTTCGCCGAGTATTACGCGCAATTGAATACCGAGGCCGCTGCCACCGCATTTGCCCAGGCTCATGCCAGTGCCAACGCCGAGGTGTCGGCCCGGGCTTTCGCGGACGACGATGCAGACACCTGCGCTCAGGTCTGCGGGGCGTCCGTGCGGGTTTACGTCGGGGCTTGCGCGCAGACCGATGAACAACGAAATGCCGTATTCAACCAACTCGCCGCCGGGCTCGAGCGAAGCCTGGCCACGCGGCAATCCCGTTCAACAGGAGAACGACATGAATGACGCACAACTGCAATTCGATGTGGTGATCAACGCTCAGGGCCAGTATTCCCTGTGGCCGGCGGGCAAGCCGATGGCCAGCGGCTGGAGCGAGGCGGGGATGCGCGGCGAACGCCAGGTCTGTCTGGATTACATCAACGAACACTGGATCGACATGCGCCCGCGTTCGCTGCGCGAGCAGTCATCGGTGGCGTTCCAATAAAAAAGGTGAGGGAACATGGATCAGTTGGCACTCAAGGCAATCGAGCGCATCGCCGCAGAACGGCGCGCGCCGTATCAGCACATCACGGTCGAGCGGATCACGCCGATCATCGGGGCCGAGATCGGCGGCGTCGATCTTTCGCAGCCGCTGAGCGACGAGCAGCTCGCGGAAATCCTCCGGGCCTTTCTGGAGAATCACGTGGTGGTGTTCCGCGATCAACATCTGACGGTGGACGAGCACAAGGCGTTTGGCCGGTTGTTCGGTGAGCTGCGGGCGCTGCCGGTGGAAGACATCGACGGCGATGACCCGGAACTGGTGGTGATCCGCGCCAACGCGCAATCGCGCTACGTGGCCGGCGAAACCTGGCACACCGACGGCACCGCCGACCTGGCGCCGTCCATGGGCTCGATGCTGTACGTCAAGGAAACCCCGGCCATCGGCACGGGCGGCGATACGCTGTTCGCCAACATGCACCTGGCGCTGGAAATGCTGTCGCCGACGATGCAGCAGTTTCTCGGAGAACTGACAGCGATCCACGACGGCGCGATTCCGTGGAAGGGCTATGAGGCGCCGGCCAACCTGCCGAAAACCGAGCACCCGGTGGTGGTTCGCCACCCGGAAACCGGTCGCAAAACGCTGTTCGTCAATTCCGGGTTTACGTCGCACATCGTCCAGTTATCCGGCGGGGAAAGCCAGGTGCTGTTGAACATGCTGTTCGATCTGGTGGCTCGCGAACCAGTTCTGAGTTGTCGCGTGCGCTGGGCGCCGAATACCTTGGTGTTCTGGGACAACCGTTGCACCCAGCACCATGCGGTCTGGGATTATTTTCCGCACTCGCGGTATGGCGAGCGGGTGACGATTCTGGGGACGCAGCCGAAAGCTTGAATCTAAAAAAACGGCGGGAGCGGCGGTGCCGTTCCCACCGGTCATTCACAGGCCTTGTTTGAGCAGTTGCTCGACGATCAACTCGCCGAACGCCAGATTCCCGTGCAGCGGGTCATCCACTTCGCAGTACGCCGAACGCTGAAAGCCCTGCTCATCATTCGCCGCCGTGCGCACGTCGATCAGCTCGATGCCAAGTCCTTGCAGACGCTCGATCAGCAGCGCCTGCGCGGCCATGAACACTCGTGAGTCGGACAACTCCGGCACCCGCTGCGGCGGCAATACGGCGAACACCTTGAGGTCCATCGCCCGGGCCTGTTCATAGAACGCCAGTGCAGGCCGGGACAAGGTGTCGACAATGGATTCGAACAGCGGCCCGGCGAAAAAACCTTCGTCGAATTCGCCGTCCAGGGTCTGGTAGCACGTCCAGTTCGGCGCGGTCGCGAGGTAGTGCAGGCTCAGGCCAATGGTACTCACCAGCGGCACGCCGACCTTCGCCAGTTGCGGCACTTCGAACGGCTCAAGGGCCTGGCGATACAGGCGCTCCATCTCGGCTTCCCGAAACACCACGTCATGGCGGGTCAGGCTGAAAAAGTCGACCGCGAAATCCCGGCCGGTGCCCAGCGGGCCGCCGCTGAAAGGCAGCTCGCGGGCCTGCGCCGCCTTGCCGATGACCCCGGCATGGGAGTCGCCCAGCAGCAGAAACCTAGGCGTAGTAATCGAGCACGGCGTCTTCACAGACAAGCTCCTCGCTGGACACGCAGGTGGAAGGAACGCTGGCCGGCTTCTGCACCGGTTGAACCGCATCGAGCCCGGCGAAAAACTGCTGCATGACGAACGCCACGCCTTCGGGCGTGACTTCCCGCTGGTTGGGCTGATAGAACGCGCCCTTGAACGGTGTGCCGGTGATGATTTCGTAGGAAGGGAAATAGTCGACGTCGTGCAGGTCTTCACACAGCTGCCCGGCGACGGCGCGCAGGACCGATTTGGAATAGGTGGTGGCGCTCAGCACATGCTCGCCCGTGGCGGTCGCCGTCAGGGGCACCGGTGACACGGTGAGCAGCAGGCGCAGTTGCGGGTTGATCGAACGCATCAACTCCAGCGCCCGGACCATATCGCCATAGGTGTCCATGAAGCCGAAGTTGCAGAACTTGTGAAGCAGCGGATCGAAGGTGCCGCGCACGGTGCCAGGGCACACGGGGTACACCAGTCCGGTCTGGCGGTTTTGCCAGGCTTCGGTCAGGCCGAGGGTAAACACGAACACTTTGGCCTGGCGCAGGGCGGTGCGGATGGCGTCGAGGGTGGCTTCGCGCGATGCGAACAGCGCGTCCTCGCTGGCAAAACCTTCGGGCTCCACGGCGGGGCGGAACGGGTCGAAGAAACGCCCGTCATGGGCCCAGGTTTCGTCGGGGGGCAGGCTCACGCCCAGCGCCCATTCCAGCCATTGGCACAGCATCGCCGGGGTGTACAGATTGCCGGTGCGGAACGAGAACACCCCGTAGTTATGGGCCTTCCAGTCGTCTTTGGGCAGTTCGGTGGGGGCCGGTTCCGCGTCCAGCCAGTTCATGCCGCGTTCCACCAGCGCGCGGCCGATGTGCTGGGCGAAACAGGAGCCAGCGGTGACGATGGCGTCCTTGTTGCCGATCTCGAACTGCGGCGTCCACAGTTGATCGATGTGCAGCGCGGGCTTGTCAGCCACGGCGGTGCGCCAGAAAGCGCGGGGTGGCAGGCATTGATAAGGATTCACGACGAGGGCCTCCTTGGCGGTCGCTGATAAAACGGGGTCAGCTGATTTGATAGCGGTAGATCAGGTCGTCAAACCACCGATCTCCAATCTGATAGGCCTGTGGCACGCGGCGCTCGAATACAAAACCGCATTTCTCCAACACCTTGCAGGAGGCGATATTACCGTCGGTCACGGTCGACTCCAACGAGTCCAGGCCGATGACGGCGGCATAGTCGATGATCGCCTGCCGCGACTCGGTGCCAAAGCCTTTGCCCTGATGCTCGGGCAACAGCAGGCAACCCACCTCGGCATGCCCCGGCGACAGGATACGAAATCCGGTCACGCCCAGTTCCTGTCCGCTGGCCCTGTCGGTCACCACCAGACACAACCAGTGATCCGACTGCGGGCCCCAGGCCGGAAGCCGATGCTCGAAGCCTTTGCGCACCTGATCCTCGGCGATTTCACCGAACACGTACTGCATGGTTTGCGGCTCGGAGTGTAGCCTGAGGAACAGCGGCCAGTCGGATTCGACCATCGTGCGCAGGTCAAGGCGTTGCGTGGCGAGTTCGAGCATCCGCTGCTCCTTGCAAGGGCGGAAAGGGAAGACGGTTTTTTACTGGGTGTGGGGCGAAAGATCAATGCTTTGATCGGGCATGTTTTGCAACGCCGACCTTGATCGCGCCCCGTAGCGGTACTCTCCGGCAGCCACGCTGCCGGAGGTGGATTGGCGTAAGGATCGGTTACGGCTTGACCGGTTTGACCAGGTCGGTCTCGCTGCTGTCGAGCACGAACACCGCCAGCAGACGGGACGGCTCAGTGGTGCTGGCATTGGCGCTCACCGCGTGGAAGTCACCCGGTTGCTCGACGAAGTTTTCCCCGGCCTTGTAGACCTTCTCCGGCGCGTCACCGACCTTGCTGCGCACGGCGCCCTCAAGCACCGTGGCGTAGATGAACGCGGACTTCGGATGGAAGTGCGCCGGCGAAGATCCACCGGGCGCGTATTCCACCAGCACGCCCCGCATGGATTTGCCCGGAACGTTGGGCAGGGCGCGGTCGAACACCACGGTGACCTTGCCCGCCTGCGGTTCGGCGGCCGAGGCAGATGATATCGACAGGGCCGCAAACGTGGCGGCCAGCAGGATTCGGCTGAACATGGCGATACTCCTTCAATTGAGTGGGGTGTTTCAGCGCTGGGTCGATTTCGCCAGCCAGTCTTCAAAGCGGGTTGGGCCCAGGCGCGGGTTGCTGCTGCCGGGGGTGAGCGACTGGTCGTCGAGCTCGCCGCCAAAGTAGCGGGCGTGGACGTCCGGGATCACTTTGCGGGTGTCGTGGGTGGCGCGGAAAAAACGCCGGACCAGCTCGTCGAGGGGCATGGCTTCGGGGCCGGCGATTTCCTGCGTGCCGTTGATCGGCGCTGCCAAGGCAACGTCGGTGAGGGCAGCGGCGACATCGTCGGAGGCCATGGGCTGGATCAGTGCCGGCGACAGGCGCACTTCCTCGCCGACGGTGGCGGATTGGGCGATGCCGCCGACAAATTCGAAGAATTGCGTGGCCCGCACTAGGGTGTACGGAATGCTCGAGGCCTTGATCAGGTTCTCCTGCGCGACCTTGGCGCGGAAGTAGCCGTTGGCAGGCGAGCGCTCACTGGCGACGATCGACAGCGCCACGTGATGGCGAACCCCGGCTGCGGCTTCGGCGGCGAGGAGGTTGCGAGTGGAGGTCTCGAAGAAGTCGAGTACAGCCTGGTCTTCCCACGAAGGGGCGTTGGAAACGTCGACCACCACCTGGGCGCCGTCCATCGCTTCGGCCAGGCCTTCGCGGGTGATGCTGTTGACGCCGGTGTTAGGGGAGGCGGCGAGTGCATCGTGGCCGCGTTCGCGCAGATTGTTCACAAGTTTCGATCCGATGAGGCCGGTGCCTCCGATAACGACGATCTTCATGGCAACTCTCCACTTGCCGACGGCAACCATTGCTGTCGATGTGGGTTGAGCATGCTTGCGGCGCTCGGGCAAATCCTTGTGGTGACCTTGGATTTGTCTTGGTTTTTTGTCCAGACAGGCCAATCCGTTGGCAGATGCGTAGACCAGTGTGCAGACCGGTGCGGCGGCCCGAGGTCTGCCGTATGATCGAGCGCAAAACAATCGCCTGCCCGGACACGGCGTCGCGGGCGCCAGACCAGAGAACAGCCACCGTGCAATTCGTGTTTGAAGACTACCTGCTCGACCAGCAGCGCCGGGAACTGACCTGTCACGGGCAAGTCGTGACGGTCGGGCCGCAGGTCTTCGATCTGCTGTTGCTGCTGGTCAGCAACCGCGAGCGGGTGGTGAGCAAGGACGAACTGTTGAGCGCCGTATGGAGCGGCCGGATCGTTTCCGAATCGACCATCACCAGCCACATCAACGCCGTGCGCAAGGCCATCGGCGACACCGGCGAGCAGCAGCGCCTGGTGCGCACGGTGCCGCGCAAGGGCTATCGCTTTGTCGGTGAAATCACCTCGAGCGACAGCCCCGTCAATGCGCCCGAAGCGCCTGCGATACCCGAAGTGGCCACGACACTTGTCCTGCCGGAAAAACCTTCGATCACCGTCCTGCCCTTCCAGAATCTCAGTGGAGACGCCGAGCAGGACTATTTCGCCGACGGCATCGTCGAAGACATCATCACCGCGTTGTCGCGCCTGCGCTGGCTGTTCGTCATCGCCCGCAACTCCAGTTTCACCTACAAGGGCAGGGCGGTGGATGCGCGAGGCGTCGGTCAGGAACTGGGTGTGCGTTACGTGCTGGAAGGCAGCGTGCGCAAGAGCGGCAACAAGATCCGCATCACCGGCCAGTTGATTGATGCGTGCAGCGGCACGCACCTGTGGGCCGAGCGCTTCGAAGGCCTGCTCGACGATATTTTCGAACTCCAGGATCAAGTGGCCGAGAGCGTAGTGGGCGCCATTGCGCCGCAGCTTGAACGCGCGGAAATCGAGCGGGCCAAACGCAAGCCCACCGACAGCCTCGATGCCTATGATTACTACCTGCGGGGCACGGCCAAACTGCACATCGGCACCCAAGAGGCGATCGAGCAGGCACTGGCGTTGTTCTCCCGGGCGATTGAACTGGATCCGGAATTCGCCTCGGCGTATGGCATGGCCGCGTGGTGCCACTTCTGGCGCAAGCTCAACGGCTGGATGACCGACCGGCCCCGGGAAATCGCCGAAGGTGCGCGGCTGGCGCGCATGGGCGTGGAGCTGGGGCGTGACGACGCGGTGGCGCTGACCCGTTGCGGTCATGCCCTGGCCCATCTGACCGGGGATGTCGATTGTGGCATTGCTTTGCTGGATCGGGCTCGAGTGCTCAACCCCAATCTGGCCCCAGCGTGGTTTCTCGGCGGTATCCTGCGCGCCTTGGGTGGCGAAACCGAAGCCGCCATTGCCAACCTCGAGCATGCCGTGCGCCTGAGCCCGCTGGATCCGGAAATGTTCCGCATGCAGGTCGGGATGGCGCTGGCACACTTCTTCGCGGGTCGCTTCGAGCTCTCGACTTCCTGGGCCGAGAAAGCGCAGGGAAATCTTCCCAGTCTTTTGGTAGCGGCGGCCCTGATCGCCGCCAGCCACGCGCTCGGCGGGCGAACCGACAAAGCCGGGCAGGCCATGGAACGGCTGCGTCAGCTGGACCCGACATTGCGGGTGTCCAGCCTGAGCGCGTGGCTGCCCATTCAACGGCCTGAAGACGTCGCCCGGTTTGCCGAAGGTTTGCGGTTGGCAGGGTTGCCGGAGTAACGGCTCAGCCGGCCAGCGTCGAGTTATCGATCACAAAACGATATTTCACATCACCCTGCAGCATCCGCTCGTAGGACGCGTTGATTTGGTCCGCGCGAATCAGCTCGATGTCGGAAACGATGCCGTGTTCGGCACAGAAATCCAGCATCTCCTGGGTCTCGGCAATGCCACCGATCATTGAACCGGCAATGGTCCGGCGCTTCATGATCAGGTTGAACACGTTCGGTGACGTATGCGGTGAGGCGGGCGCACCGACCAGCGTCAGGGCGCCGTCACGCTTGAGCAGCACCAGGAACGCGTCGAGATCGTGAGGCGCGGCGACGGTGTTGAGGATCAAGTCGAAGCTCTTGGTGTGCGCGGCCATTTCTTCGGCATTGCGCGATACCACGACCTCATCGGCGCCCAGTGCTTTTGCGGCTTCGCGCTTGGACTCGGAGGTGGTGAACGCCACGACATGCGCGCCCATCGCATGGGCCAGTTTGATGCCCATGTGGCCCAGGCCACCGATACCGACCACACCGACCTTTTTGCCCGGCCCGGCGTTCCAGTGACGCAGCGGCGAGTACGTAGTGATGCCCGCACACAGCAGCGGCGCGACGCCAGCCAACTGCGCCTCAGGGTGACGGATACGCAGGACATAACGCTCATGCACCACGATGTTTTGCGAGTAGCCGCCGAGGGTCCAGCCCGGTGCATCCGGGGTCGGGAAGTTGTAGGTGCCGATCATGCCGTCACAGTAGTTTTCCAGACCGGTTTCGCAGTCGCCGCAGTGTTTGCAGCTGTCGACGATGCAGCCGACACCCACCAGATCACCGACCTTGTAGTCGGACACATGGGCGCCAACCGCCGAAACGCGGCCGACAATCTCGTGCCCCGGCACGCACGGGAATTGCGTCCCGGCCCATTCGGCGCGCACCTGGTGCAGGTCGGAGTGGCAGATGCCGCAGAAGGCGATGTCGATCTGCACATCATGAGCCGCCGGCGCGCGGCGATTGATCTGCATCGGCTCAAGGGGTTTATCGCCGGCGTGGGCACCGTAGGCGTGTACAAGCATGGGAACGTCCTCGAAGGATCAGTCGGACAGCCATCTTCACGTTCCGTGTCCCCATTCTGTTAGCGCATTTCTCCGGATTGCTTGCCTGATTCTGTTCGCAGTTGTGCGCATTTGCCCGACCTGCTGCACGAGCAGATCGGGCATGAGCAGGCTAGCGCAGCGGCACGTAGATATCCGTTTGCCACTGATCTTTCGGGGTCTCGGGGCTGATGCTCAAGTATTCGAAAAACAGTGGGTGATCACGCAATTCTGCGCCGCTGGCCGGTAACCAGTCACGGTAGATCGGGTAGATGGTTTCGCCGATGTGATCGGTGGAGCCCACATGACGGACGACGGCGCAGCGACCGGCGGGAATGATCAGTTCGCCGATATTGAATGCATTGGGCGCCACGGTGTCGTGAATCTCGCCGCAAATCGCGAAATGAAAGTCTTGCGCTGGTGTCGTGTCGGGATTGCCATAGGGAATCCCGAACGTGCGGCTCGACGCCACGGGTGACTGGCCACTTTGCTGGCGCCACCGGATGAACGTTTGCACGCTTTGATTGAGAAGCCCTGGCGGGCCGCGGTGTTCGAGTGCGGCGACGCGAACTTCGGGGAAGTCGACAGTTCGTACCTGCATGGCAATGCTCCTTGAGAAATGCGGAATGGCAAAGACCGAATGCCAGACCTTCCAGTCCGGTGCCTTGCGAAAGGCCCCGGGCGAGAGGCCGAGGGCTCGCTTGAATGCCCTCGAAAACGCCTCGGGACTATCGAAGCCAGTATCCAGCGCGGCGTCCATCACCGAGAGGTGAGGCAGGGCGATCAAGCGGTGCGCCGCACGACGCAGGCGCATCAACTGCACATAACGAGAAACGGGCACGCCGACGAATACCGTAAATTGCCTGTGAAAGTGGAACTCGGAAAAGTTCGCAACCTGACTTAACGCCTTCACCGACAGGTCGCCTTCAAGGTTGGCGTCGATGTAGGCGAGTACCGCCGTGAAGCGTCTCGCGTAGGCCATTTGAGTCGGAGTGTCGGGCACGGTGTGGAAGTCCTGGAAATTCGGTCGGCCTTAGCATCGACGATCGCGGCCTGAATGCGCCTAGCCGTATTTGCTCAAGGCAGAAAGTCGGTGCTGACACACTGCACCGACTGGCCGAATCATTACACTCGCACGGTGCGTTGTGAATCAGTCGCGCGCCCGCGCAACAATCGCAAAATTCCCCGGCGCCTTTTCCAGCAGCCCCAGAAACCTCACGAGATCGACCTTGCTGCCTTCCACCTTCAGATCATCGGAGGTAAGCGTTTCCTTCAGCCCGGCGGTGCCCCCCAGCAACTGGACGAACAGGTCCTTGGTGACACTCAGCGTTGCGTTGGCGTTCGCTGCCGTCGGGCCTTTTCGGTAGTGCAGCACGGCGTTCTCGATCCACAGCACGAACGATTCATTGGTATCAGTCAGCACCAGATTGAAGGTCCAGTTCTTGCCATCCGCCGCCGGCCCGTCGAGGCTTGCGGCCATGGCTTCGAGGAAGCGCTCAGTGGGCGTCTGCTTCATCAGTTCGATCAGGTCGGAGCGTTTGACTCCCTTGGCTGGCGGGCCGTTGCGCAGCTCCATGGCCGCGGTCAGGTAGCTGTTGCGCCAGGTCGCCGATTCCGCCTGATAGCCCATCTGTTCGTACGCGCGGGCCAGCAGTTCTTTGGCGGCCGTGTCGTCGGGGTTGGCGAGCACGGCCTGATCCAGCAGCTCGGCGACCCAGCGATATTCGCCCTTGTCATAGGCCTCGCGCGCGGCCTCGACCACCTTGGCATTGCCTCCCATCAATTCGACGTAGCGCTTTGCCGATTCCTTGGGCACCAGCGGATTCAAGTGCGCGGGGTTGCCATCGTAGGCGCCCAGGTACAGCTGGTAGATCGCCTTGACGTTGTGGCGCAGGTCGCCGTAATAACCACGGGTGCCGAAGTACGACGCCAGCGAATCCGGCAGCTGGATCTTGTCGGCGATCTCGTTGGGGGTGTAGCCGGCGTTCATCAGGCGCACGGTCTGGTCGTGCAGGTATTTGTAGACGTCGCGGTGCTTGGTGATGAATTCGCGGATCCGCTCGTTGCCCCAGATCGGCCAGTTGTGCTGACCGAAATAGACCTCGGTGTCGCCCAGTTCGTCGAGGGCGATTTGCGTGTATTCGGACCAGCGCAGCGCATCGCGGACCTTGGCGCCACGGATCGGCAGCAGGTTGTGCATGGTCTGCGCCAGCAGCTCCGCACCGCCATACGCCTTGAGCGCGGGGATCGAAAAGGTCAGCTCGGCCGGGGCTTCCGCGCCGGGCATGTTGTGGAACACGAAGCTGACGCCGTCGAGCACCAGCGGCTGGATCGGCTGGTCGATGATCTGCGTCGGCGGCAGGATGCCCATGCTGCCGTAGGCGACGTTTTTGCCCAGACCGGTGTCGACGATGCCGGTGGCGCCCGGCGTCAGGTTCTTGCCGAACTGATACATCGAACGCCGCGCCATCGCCGGGCCCGCCAGGATGTTTTCGCTGGTGGCTTCCTCCATGAACCCGGCAGGCGCGACGATGGGAATATTGCGCTGGGCGACTTCGCTGCTTGAGGTGATGCCCAGCACACCGCCGAAATGGTCGGCATGGTCGTGTGTGAAAATGATCGCGGTGACGGGCTTGTTGCCCAGATGCTCGCGCGCAAATGCCAACGCCGCTGCGGCAGATTCACGGGAGGTCAGCGGGTCGACCACGATCCAGCCGGTTTGCCCGTCGATCAGCGTCATGTTGGCGATGTCGAATCCGCGCAACTGGTAAATCCCGTCGCGAACCTTGAACAGACCGATCTGCGCATTGAGCATCGCGTGCCGCCACAGGCTCGGGTTGACGGTGGCTGGCGCCTGGCCTTCGACGAAGCGGTACGCATCGAAATCGATCAGCACATTGCCGTCGGAGCCGAGAATCTTGCCGGTGGGTCGGGCGATGAAACCGCGCTGGGCATCTTCCATGTCGCGGTTGTCGCTGAGGTCCAGGCCCTTGATCGACGCCTGGATCACCGCTGCCGTGGCGGGCGTGGCGTCGCCGGCTGCGACGCCGGGCTTGTTGTCGCAGCCGCCGAGGGACACCAGCGTCAGGGCGATGATCGTGTAGAGGGTCGTTTTCATTCTTGTTGTTCTCCGAGGATCGAATGCGCTCCAGCCTAGGGGCAGGGCGGTGATGTATCCAATGCATTGTTTACATCCGGATAATGCGTCGCTAGCATCGGAAGAATGGACCTCAAACGACTTTCACATCTTCTAGCGCTGGCCGATGAACGCCATTTCGGCCGCGCCGCCGAGCGCGTGCACCTCAGCCAGCCGGCCCTGAGCCGCAGCATTCAGGCGCTGGAGAGCGAAACCGGGCAGCGCCTGTTTGATCGCGACACCGGCGACGTCCGCCCGACGCCGGCAGGGCAGTTTCTGATCGAGCGGGCGCGGCGGCTGCTGTTCGATGCCCGTTCGCTGGAGCGGGACATGGCGCTCTACAGCGACCGCCAACTGGGCAGCCTCGCTTTTGGCGTCGGCCCGTTCCCGGCGGCCATGTTGATGCATCAGGTGGTGCCGCGACTGCGCCTGGATCACCCGGCGGTCACCCTGCGGGTGGAAGTGAACAACTGGCAGATTCTCGAGGCGCGGCTGCGCGCTGAAGCGATCGAATTTTTTGTTGCCGATATCCGTAACTTCACGGCCGAATCCGATCTGCTGATCCGTTCGCTGGGCCAGGTCTCGGCAGGCTTTTTCGTTCGACCGGAGCATCCGCTGGCCGGGCGTAAAGTGCAGATGGGCGAACTGGAAGGCTACGGCATCGCCACGACGCGCCTGCCGGACGTAGTGAAACTCGAGACCGCCCGAACCCTCGGCATCCCCACCCGCCAGGCGCTGCCCATCGTGCTGGAGTGTGATGATGTGGCGTTGCTCAAGACCGTCGCTGGTTCAACCGACACTATCCTCGGCGTCATTCATGGCGCTGTGGCTGAAGATATTCGGGTGGGGCGTTTGATCGAGCTTCATGTTGTCGACAGGCCGGGATTTCATTCTGAAATCGGTGTGGTGAGTTTGCAGGGCAGGAGCCTGTCGCCGACGGCTTTGTGTGTGATTGAGGCTGTGGTTGCCGAGATGCAATCCGTTCACGTCGAACAATCCCCACGCCTTTAGAGATACGTCCTACAGCCATGATTTTCCTGGTTCGTTAACGTCGTGCGGCCTCTTGCGAGGGGTTGCCGATGCATGAACGAAAGGACAATCAGTGGCTGCTCAAAAGGACATTCCCCGGGTTCCCAACCCACCGGCAGGCGACGGGCATCACGTCACTTACCGCTACATGACGGCCACCGAACTGGCCGATCAGCAAGACCGACAAGACAAGTACGACGCCATGCTGGCGAGACAGGATGCTTTCGAGCGTAGCCGTGAAGTGGCGGCGAACAAGCCTGATGCGGTGCGTGCCGGCTGCGTGTTTGCCAAGTCCTGCAGGTTGCCGGACGCGATTATCGATTACTCGAATCCTTCGGGGATGGTGCCGACTGACAGCCTGAAGGATTACGGCGAGCTGATTTTGCTCGGTGGACGGGAAGCCGATGGCAGCGGCGGGGTTGAGCTCAAGAAAATCAGCGGCACTGCCATTCCTGCGGGGCTGGGCACTTTTGCCCTTGCCGGTGAGGCGTTCAAGGCATTGCCCGCGATGGCCTCTGCTGCCGTCATCAGCCCGTTGCTCGGTTTGGTGGCGATGTTCATGCCCTCGAACCTGGGCGATAGCGCGCTCTATACCGAAGACCAGTTGCTCGCCCTCAAACAGGCCCGAACCCGCGTGCGCCTGCGCGTTGAACAGCTGGCCGATGGCAGCCTCAAGGGTTACGGCTTCTATACCGGCAAGAATCGCGATTGGGAGATGGTTGATGTTGTGCAGTTCGCTGCACGCGGTAGCCGGTTTGTTGCAGACCTTGGTGAAGGTGTTGAGCTGGTCTGGACGCCGGCTGTAGACGGCTCCGACATCCTCGGTATTCCTGCGCTGGAGGCTGCTCCGCAGGCGCCGCATATCTGGGTGTATCCGCCGACGAAAGCGGCGGACGGGATTCTGGTGAATCCGGTTTATCCGCCGGAGTATCGGGATTTCATATTGGTGTTTCCGGCGAATTCCGGGGTTCGGCCGCTGTACATTGTTCTCAGCCGCCCACCCGACCATGCTTATTACGGTCATCCAAAGACGCTACCAGCATTCCCCGATGCAATCAGGGTGAAGTCGAAATCATCGGTACAAGGTGGAGGAAAGCGGCGAGCACGCTGGGTAGACCGTAAAGGCCGAATTTATGAGTGGGACTACAAAAGTAATGCTGTAGAAAAATACGACAAACTAGGAACCACACATCTGGGTGAGTTCAATCACCTGACGGGTGAGCAAACCGGGCCAGCAGAGCCTGATAGAAGAACCACCAAAAATTAAGGATGAAACCATGCTCTTCCTTTCAATAACCGGCTTTTATCCCGATGACGTCCAAGACGACACGCTGCAATTCGAGTTGGATATCGACGGTAGCGAAATGAATGAAAAAGTTGCGCAACTCATTGAATCCAAGCCCCTGAGTGAACTGGAACCAGGTGAGTTGTTACTGCGCGAGGATCAGGTAGCGGCACTGGGAGCCCTGCTGAATGTCAGCTTCCCGAGCGGTCTGGAGTATTTCATGGGCACCTGTGCGAATTACTGATACTGCGGAGAGCAAAGGGGACGTGGCCACCGTCCCTTTTTTCGTCAAAAAAGATATTTGTGAGAAAGAGATGGGACTGGAACTGAGACTGGAGTGGTACGGCACAGCAACCCTGCAATTCCAAGGCGAGGAGTCGTCAAGAAATCTGGGGGATGATGAGTCAGTATTGAATGCCTTAGGCATTCCAGTGGAGGGCAACATCAATAATGGCAGCTTCAACGTTGTCGAAAAGTGGGTTGCGACCATTCAGCCGTATTTTCAGCACCAGATCGCTCTGAGTACAAACGACTATCAAATTTCGTTCGACTACAGCTAGCACCGACAGACGGCTGATTGACAGTAAGTGGGACGCCCATCAGCTCGCTTCCCGCATTTTTGCCAGAGCGCGGCTTTCAGCGGATTGTTTTCCAGCGCCCGATCCGCTTCACTGTGGCTCTTTTGCCTGAGCGGAAATCAATCATGGAACGATGCGAAGCACTGGTCATCGGCCTCGGCGCCATGGGCGCGGCCACGGTGTATCAACTGGCGAAGGCCGGGGTCAACGTGGTCGGCATCGACCGCCACCATCCGCCGCACACATTCGGCTCCAGCCATGGCGACACCCGCATCACCCGGCTGTCCGTGGGCGAGGGCGCGCAATACGTGCCCATCGTGCGCAACTCCCACCGCATCTGGCGCGAACTGGAAGCGCTGTCAGGCGAGTCCCTATTCGAACAGACCGGCCTGCTGGTGCTGACCTCCAGCCCCGACTTCGATCCCGCCGACGAAACCGACTTCACCCTGCGCACCATCGCCCTGGCGCAGACCTACGGCATCGAACATGAAGTCCTCGACGCTACCCAGATCCGCCAGCGCTTCCCGCAGTTTGCCCAGGTGCGCGACGACGCCATTGGCTACTTCGAGCCCGAAGGCGGTTTTGTACGGCCTGAACGCTGCATCGACGTGCAACTCAGACTGGCCGAACAACACGGCGCCACGCTCTATAAGGGCGAGACCGTGACTCACATCAGCTCGGACGAACAAGGCGTCACCGTCACCACCGACCAGCGCACCGTACGGGCGGACAAACTGGTGGTCACCGCCGGCAACTGGGCGGGCGGCTTGCTCGGCGCACCGTTCGACAAACTGCTCAGCGTCTATCGGCAAAAACTGTTCTGGTTCGAGACCGAGCCCGACGCAGGACTGGTCGGCCACTCACCCACGTTCATCTTCACACACGGCCCGGACGACGATTTCTACGGCTTTCCCGCATTGCCGGGGGAGGGCAGTTTGAAGGTTGCTACGGCGCAGTATCACAGCGCATCCACGCCCGAGACTCTGGATCGCACAGTCTCGGCCGAGGAAGAACGCGAGATGTACGAGCAGCAGGTGCAGGGGCGGATCGCCGGGCTGACGGATCGGGTGGTGAAGTCAGCGGTCTGCGCCTACACCGTTACGCCGGATCGGCATTTCATCATTGATGAGCATCCACGGTTGCAGCACACGTTGGTGGTGTCGGCGTGCTCCGGTCACGGGTTCAAACACTCGGCGGCGCTGGGGGAGGCGTTTGCGCAGTGGTGTTTGCGGGGGGAGAGTGAGCTGGATCTTTCGTTGTTTTCGGTGGGGCGGTTTGAGTGGGAGTGATGGTGCTTGGGAGTGACTGCTTTCGGCCAGAAGCAGCCGTTCGCGACACATACTTTCCGGCAAGTGAAACGTGTACGCCATTCGTAGCAATGGCCTTCCCATTGAATGCTCCGAAACATGCGCGGCCAGTCCTTCACAGCACCACATCAGAAAAATGCCGAGAAATTTCGTCATTGCGTAGTCAATCGGATTGTATGGCATCAAGCCATCATGCCAGACTTGGTTTTTTCTAACGGACGAGATTTGATTGAATGAAAATTCAGTGCGTGGACAGCGATATTCGAAAAGTTCTGGAATCTGGCACCTATACCGTCCCTAGATTTCAGCGACCGTACTCTTGGGATAAGGAGAATGTCGAAGACTTTTGGGACGACACAACCTCCGACATAAAGGAGGATTATTTTATTGGATCCATTGTTACTTATAACATGGGAAGTGCTTCTTATGGCTTGGTTGACGGCCAACAGCGCTTAACCACTATCACCATCGCACTTTGTGCGGTAAGAGATAAATATAACGAGCTGGGACATACCGCTGCCGCCAATGGAATTCATCGCCTCATTGAGACGCGTGATCTAAATGACCAACTGCATTTCGTACTGCAAGCCGAATCATCATATCCATATTTACAAGCAAAAATACAAAGCTTCGAAAAGCATGATGAAAAGATAGACTTGGGAGAAGAGGAGCGTGCAATTGCTAATGCTTACGAAACAATTACCAGATTTATTACTATTTATACCAACTTGACCATACTGGAAAAAGGGTTTGATCTGGCTCAAGAAACGATTAAGGAATGGTTGGATCATATACGCAACAAGCTTCTTGCGCTGAAGGTAATATGGATTACGCTGGAAACACAGGACGATGCATATTTAATATTTGAAACTCTTAATACACGAGGAAAAGACCTTACTGCTGCTGATCTAGCAAAAAACCACATCCTTCGCCTGCTACCCGTTGAAAGAAACTCGCTGGATCGTCCAAAAGATCACTGGCAGGAAATGCAACTGCACTTGGAAAACGCTCGCAGCCCTATTCCAATGAAGACATTTCTACACCACTACTGGCTATCAAAATACCCATTCACTACGGAAAAGGATCTATTCAGATCAATTAAAGAGCAAGTTACAAGGGAGAACGTCAAAGACGTAGTAACTGAGCTTCGCTCTGATGCTGAGTTGTATCGTGGAATTAGCGAGCCAGCAAAATTAAATATTTGGAGTCGAGCATCTCGAGATATCAAAGATTCGTTACACTGCATCTCCAATGTCCTTAATATTCAAATTGCCAACCCGCTCCTATTAACTGCCCTACGGCTTTACAACGCAAAGCTGCTGAAGGATCGTCATCTTAGAGAGATATTTAGCTTAATTGAAAAATATCATTTTATGTATACATCGATAAGTGGTCAGCCTTCTTCGGGAGGAGTAACCAAGATGTATGCGGTACATGCTCGCGAATTGGCAAATGCAGTTGACTCCAATGCTAGAGGTCAATGCATTGTAGAGTTTAAACGAAAAATAAAAGACAAAATTCCGGTAAAAACAGTCTTTGTCAGTAAGTTTAAATTATTGTCGTACAACACATCTCGGCAGAGAGAGTTGATTCGGTACACCTTGTGGAAGATCACTAGTTGCCGTAATCCAGCGCTTAGCTTGGATCGTGACCAAGGCTCAATCGAGCATTTACTTCCGCAGTCAACGGGCAGTTCGACAGTTCACTCTCTCGGTAATTTATTATTGGTTCCTGGAAAATTTAACGAGCGAACGCTTGAAAATAGAGGATTTGAGGAAAAGAGGAATTTATTGCTGCAGCACGGATTTCCGCTTGAAGATGAAATAAAAGACGCCCATGCTTGGGGAAATGACGAAGTCGAGCGACGCTTAACAGCTCTTGCTGATTACGCCTATGATGTAGTCTGGGCGATTGATTGAGGCTAAAATGAATAATCTTCGTTACCGCTGATCGCGCGCTTTCGGTCGCTAACTTCCAGTACTGACCGGCAGTTAGCGGCCGGTAGGTGTACCAACTTGTGTACTTTTGTGAGGAATCGAGATGCATACAATGTTATACAGGCTAGAAAGAGGCCAAAAGAAAGTACTTCTTTGGCTAGGCATCCTGTTCTTGCTTCTATCTATCTTTTGGTTTTTCTCTGAATTGTTCGATACCGGGATTCCTATGGAACCAATAGTTGTCTTTGTGGGCGGTAGCGCAACACTTCTTGCTTCCTACTGGCCGTTCAAGGCTACAAATCGGACCGCATGCTTAACCGGGAAAATCCCCTTTGATTACTCGACTAATAACGGATTAGTAACTATAGGCTCTGGTGAAAACAAATTCACCTTGGCATTTTCTTCCGCGGATCACGATCAAATTCACATGTACAATGGAGTGCATAAAAAAGGCATAGTAAATACTGACCGCATTGCCATGGCTGGAGATGCTGGAAGCTTCAAAGATATTCGGGACGTAACTGAATTTGATTACGATGGCAATATAGTAAGTCCAAAAACAGGAGAAATAGTGGCGCTAAGATCAAAAGATACTGGGCGCTATGCTTTGGTCCAGATCCTTGACGTAAAGTGTCGAGATAGGCAAGGCGCCGAAAATAATGAAGTCGTTTTCCGGTTTGTCATTAATACAGACGATAGCACTTCATTCGCTTGACCAAATTTAAAGAAATCGCCTATGAGCGTCCGCTTTTGGCCGTTTTCTACCCTCCACGAACGGCACAGATCGGCCAAACGCAGACATCCACTGAACGACGGCTTTCGGCCAGAAGCGGTCAGTGGAAAACGGCAACTACAAGAATTTTCCTATAATCCACTAAACAAAAATGGGGACGGATTTATTTCTCACATTTTTGCAGAAAATAAATCCGTCCCCATTTTTGGTCCGTCCCCATTTTTTGGTCCCCTTTTCTGCTGACGTTTGCCGCGCACCGAAACAAGCCGTCTTTCACTCCTGTGGATAAGGCGCTTCATCTGTCGACTGATGCCAAATAGAACCATGGGCTCGGCTGAGCTCGACGGAATATCTGTCGCACAACATTTCGATGGCTGCTGTATCAAGCGCCTGATCTGAAGAGGCGATTGCCCCACCACAGGTCAGGTACAAGTACAACGCAGCCAGCGCCTCCAGCCTCGACGAGTCGGACTGCACGGTAAACCTTGAGACATCTAACTCGCTCGCCTGGATTTCGATGTAAGGGTCATCGCTCTCTCTGTCTTTCACATACAGGTATGTCCAAGAACGGCTGTTCACAGGATATGAATTACCATCCGTGTCTACGTTTCGCCCAGGACCATAGAGCAAATCCAGGAAGCACCTGAAGTCGGGCCGTTCGCTAACTACAGTCACTGTGTACATATGTTCTCCTCAGTCTCGCGCGTATTGTCCGCTTTGCGTCGTTTTCTACCCTCCACGAACGGTACAGATCGGCCAGAAGCAGACGTTCGCAAGTGACGACTAACGGCCAGAAGCGGACATTCGAACGCGAGACAATACGATGAATAAGAAAGCAAGAATGACTGCATTTCTGCTCAGTAAAGTAGCAGCCCAACCTGTGCCTGGCCGAACGTTTGACCCTGATCGCATGATCCGAATCCCCGATTGTCATTCGATCGTCGAAGTACTTCGCCTCATCAAACATGGCGGGCCAGAATGGGCACATCGTTACGTCACGATGTACTTTTCCAGTCCATCGAATGCTTGGGCTCTGGTGTACTCGCTTCAGGACACCAGCGCCCCGTACTTTGATTTCATGTACACCTGCAAAGAGCCGCCTCAGAAGACCCTGGCCGCACTGCTAGGGAAGTATCCACAATGCTCTGTCATCGACTGGTCCCCCGGACGTCTGGCCTGCATCGAAGCTCAGGGGGTAGATGTTGATACTCTTGCTGAAATAATCCGGGACGTAACTGAAGCGGCTTGGGATGAACACATCATGTTCGTAGATGCTTCGTATGAGGAAATGGGTAGAGCATGACCCAAGAGCGGGCGATCGACCTGAACTTCCCATTTTGGAAAATAAATCCGTCCCCTTTTCTCTAGTCCCCTTTTCTAAATTTTTGCCGTTTAAAAATCGATTTTGCATCGTGCTTCAGCGGCCTGTATTCGTAATGTAAGACCAGACTCGAAGCACATGACAAGATGATGATCTGGTTGGATGTGATCTGTCAGGTAAAAGGCCTGTGTCTCTGCGTTGGACTCCACGGCTCCGATCGAATGAATAACACTATCGTCGCCATCGATTGGGTAATCATCCCTCCCACTTGATGAAAAGTAATCGACCTCATGGAAGCTGATAGTAATCTTGTGTGCTTCTTCGGTCGGCACCCAGGCTTCAGTCCGTCGAGTAAAGATGAGTACAGCCGACCTATCCACGATGTCGTAATTAATGGTGCTGGCGTGGTAGAAGTTATGAAGGTCATACGCACGGTTTTGAATCTCAACCTCAATATGCCCGAATTCGAAACCATGAAATTGCATGGGTAAGCCCTAATGATCTAACGGCAGGCGTGTATCGTACGGCATCGTCGCAATGACTGCTTTTGGCCGATAGCTGCCATTTACCGTGGCAGCTTCGGCTAGCGTTGTTTTCTCAAGCTCCCGTGCTAATCAGTCACGACAGAGGGTTGGCTTTCAGGTCTTCACCTCAACATGATCCAACGCCTGATTCACCGCCAACTCACTCAACATCACCAACTGTGCAATCCCGATCGCAGTCTTGCGATGGGCAGGCTCCAGCGTGGCCGCAAAGTTGTTGAGCATTTCGCTGGCCGAGCTCAGTGATTCGCTGGCGTTGGCCAGGAGTGATTCAGTGTTGTAAGCCGGATTCGCCAAGTACATGGGGTCGTGTTTGTGATGGCTACCCATGATCCGTTGCTGTGGGGTGAGGTAGTGATCGAGCGCGCGTTCTGCCGCCTCGTTGAGAGTTCGAGAATCGGGGAATTTGTAGGGAGATACCGGATCGGTTTCCGGTGGGTTCGGTGTTGGCTTGAACATAGATGTAACTCCAGGGTGAGAAAGTGGAGCCATCAGCCTCGCTACCAAACGAGGGTGGTGGCCATACGGAGGTTGGTAGACCGGTCACCTGGATACCCGGCGCGTCCGAAGACGCCCTACGCATGGCCACCATAAAACAGAGGACGAAAGAGTCCCTGCAATCTGGTGTTGCGATGCGACAGGTAATCCGGGCTACCAAACCCGATCACTGTTTTTCAGTGACCCGGAAACGATAAAACCCGCACCCCAGACGCACAAGCCGGCGGATTCTGGCGTAGTCGTAGGCAATGACGCAAGACGCTGTAGCCGTGGGGAAGTAATGCCGGGCGTTTCTAAACACCATTCGAAAAACGCTTAAACACGCTGCCTCGCAATGTCGAAATCAGACGTCCATCCGCTGCAGAATAAAAGCGGACTCCAGCCTGCGGGATCACGCGATCCCATCGATTTCAATTTTCCTGTCCGTACCCATTCTTTCTCGGCACCTACCAGCGCACATCACTTTTTAAGCTTGATGAATCGTTTCAGCAGGTTTATAAAAACCTCACAACTCCAAGAAAAGGCTGCTCCCATGACCCCGCTCAAACTCGTTGTTGCCCTCAGCGCACTGTCTGCTGCCTCCCATGCCATGGCCTGGGATTACGTTCTGCTCGACACCGATAAAGCTGCTCAAAACTGGCAGATCACCAGCCAGCAACTCGGCGTGAAAACCGACAAACCCTTCAGCGTCAGCCTGCGCACCTTGCATGGTGGTCGGCAGGAGGGCGTCAGTATTGTCGACATCGATAACGGCACGATGAAGCTCTCGGTGGTGCCGACACGGGGAATGAACGTCTTGCAGGCCTCGGTCGGCAATGTGCGTATGGGCTGGGATTCGCCGGTCAGGGAGGTGGTCAATCCGTCCTTCATCGAACTCAATGGGCGCGGTGGTCTGGGCTGGCTGGAGGGTTTCAATGAGTTGGTGACCCGCTGCGGATACGAATGGGTCGGTCACCCCGGCGTCGACAACGGCGAACTGCTGACCCTGCACGGTCGGGCCGCCAACATTCCGGCGAACAAAGTCACCCTGCACATCGATGAAAAGCCACCGTACGCCATTACCCTGCGCGGTGAGCTGAAAGAGCAGGCGTTCAAGAAAGTCGACTTCTCCGTCGCCACCGAACTGGTCACCGAACCCGGCAGCGTAGTGTTCGCCCTTAACGACACGCTGACCAACAACGGTGACTATCCGAAGGAATACCAGGCGCTGTACCACAGTAACTTCAGCACCCCGTTCTTGGAGCAGGGCGCTCGTTTCGCCGCGCCGGTGAAACAGGTGTCGCCGTTCAACGACAAGGCCAAGGGCGATTTGGCTGAATGGCAAACCTACCGCGCACCGACCAAGGACTACGACGAAACGGTTTACAACGTGGTGCCGTATGCCGATGCCAAGGGCGATACGTTGACCGTGTTGCATAACAAGGCCGGCAGCCTGGGCGTTTCGGTTGGCTTCAATACGCAGACATTGCCGGTGTTTTCCCTGTGGAAGAACACCGATACCCAAGGCCAGGGTTATGTCACCGGGCTGGAGCCGGGGACGAGTTTTTCCTACAACCGCCGTTATCAACGGCCACTGAACCTGGTACCCACCATCGGGCCGAAGGAACACAAACAGTTCCGCATCAGCTACAGCTTGTTGGCGGATAAGGCGGCGGTGGATAAGGCCTTGAAGCAGGTGAGCGACATTCAGGGCGGGCGGGAGACCGAGGTGCGGCAGACACCGTTGGTTGATCTGACCAAGGGCTGACACCGGCCAGAAAAAGGGGGGACTGATTTATTTTTCCTGAATAAATCAGCGCCCCTTTTTTATTCTGTGATGGCGCTCTCGAACGGGCCCGAATGCCATTCACCATGTCGAAATCAGACACCGTCGTGCCGCTCCCAGGCTATTTGCGATCAACTCCAGGCACGTAAGGTGACGCATCATTTCATCGCCCTGCGTCGTCGTCCGACCGATTTGTAACGCTGCAGCGCTTGAGGTGCGCCGCTCTGGAGCAGGGCAACAGGAAGAAATGATGATCGCCTGACACGTCGTCAGTACGCCCAAACGTCGATCACCAGAGAACAACAAAAACAATGAATAGCTTGAACTCGAAGGACTCGAACGGTCAGTTGGCGCAGGGCTTCAAGCCGCGTCATGTCACCATGCTTTCCATTGCCGGCATCATCGGCGCGGGGCTGTTTGTCGGCTCCGGCCACGCCATTGCCGCCGCCGGCCCGGCCGTCTTGCTCGCTTATCTGTTTTCCGGCCTGCTGGTCGTGCTGGTCATGCGCATGCTCGGTGAAATGGCCGTGGCCCACCCGGACACGGGATCGTTTTCCACCTATGCCGATCAGGCCATCGGGCGCTGGGCGGGGTTCACCATTGGTTGGTTGTATTGGTGGTTCTGGGTGTTGGTCATTCCGATTGAGGCGCTGGCCGCCGGGCACGTCTTGAACCAGTGGTTTCCCCAGGTCGATGCGTGGTTGTTCGCGTTGTTGTCGATCATTTTGCTGGTGGTGACCAACCTGTTCAGCGTGTCCAAGTACGGCGAGTTCGAGTTCTGGTTTGCGATGGCCAAGGTGGTGGCGATCATCGGGTTCATCGGGCTGGGTTTTGCGGTGTTGATGGGCTGGATTCCGGAACGTGAGGCCAGCGGTTTGAGCCGTTTGATGGAAGAGCACGGCGGGTTCGCCCCGAATGGTTTGTCAGCGGTGGTCGGGGCTTTCATCACCATCATGTTCAGCTTTATCGGGACGGAAGCGGTGACCATCGCGGCCGCCGAATCGAGCAACCCGGCGCAGAACATCGCCAAGGCCACGCGTTCGGTGATCTGGCGCATCGGCGTGTTTTATCTGCTGTCGATTTTCGTGGTGATTTCCGTGGTGCCCTGGAACGATCCGCTGCTGGCGTCCGTCGGCTCTTACCAGCGCGCGCTGGAGCTGATGAACGTTCCCAATGCCAAATTCCTGGTCGATGTGGTCGTGCTGATCGCGGTGGCCAGTTGCATGAATTCCTCGATCTACATTTCCTCGCGGATGCTGTTCTCGCTGGGCCGACGCGGCGATGCTCCGCAACCGCTGAAAGTGACCTCCGCTGCGGGCGTGCCGAGAGCTGCGGTGATTGCCAGCACCGTGATCGGCGCCGGGGTGACGCTGTTCAGTTATTTCATGCCGGCCGGGCTGTTCCAGTTTCTGCTTGCCAGCTCCGGTGCGATTGCGTTGCTGGTGTATCTGGTGATCGCAGTCTCGCAATTGCGCATGCGCCGGATGCTGCGTCGGCAGAATGTCGAGCTGACGTTTCGCATGTGGCTGTTTCCATGGCTGACGTGGCTGGTGATCGCGTTCATCTGCGCTGCGCTGGCGGTGATGATGGTGACGCCCGAGCATCGTCTGGAAGTGACGTCGACCATTGGGCTGGCGCTGGCAATTTCGTTTATCGGGCTGGTGACCACGCGGCAACATGGGCAGGCGAGGGCGGCGGTTTCGGCGGGCGAGGCCTAGGGTTTTTCTGGTGCTTGAACGGTGGGGCTGGCCCCGGCATGGACGCAGGGGATGTCCGATCATCGGGCTTCGGCTCGCAGCCAACGTCTGACCTCGCCCTGTATCGCATACGCCGGTGCCTCGACCGCATTGAAATCCTGCGTATACCGCTGAGCAAACCCTTCGACTCCCCATTCCTGAAACTGCTGCACATGCTTCAGTTCGTGCGCCCAGAGAGTGACGTTGTGTTCTGCGGTTTCAGCGTCGCGGAACAGGATGATGTCGATCAGCGTCACTGCACCGACATCCGGATTTTGCAGGATGGCCGTGGCGGCGTTGTATTGGCCGTCGTTGGTGACTTTGTAGTGCACGGCATCGAGGACGCCGGGTTCATACCAGCGCAGCAGTTGCTCCCGGATGTGCGGGGGAATCGGTTTGATGTCGGTACTGGCGGCTTCGGCGCGGGCCTGAGTCAAGCCCTGCGCCAGGACCGGTGCCGCCATCCGGAAAAGGTCTTCAGACAGACGTTCCGGGTCCGGCAGGCAAATGCAGCTGTCGAGGCATACTTGTTTTTCGCCGGCAGGGCAGGTGTCAGCCTGGGCTGGTGCTGCAAGCGTCAAGCAAAGGACCAAGGACAAAAAGGAGGACGCGCCAAAGGCCCCTCGGTGTACGACCCTTTCATTTTGCGTTGCCCCATACATAGTCATTCCATCTACGGGTTGTCAGCGCGAGTGGCTCGGGGAGGGGCATGCTGGTTTTCTCCCGCGTGGTTTCACCTAAGGCTAGATCAAGCCCGGCAGTTTCACCGACCTGTTTCGCCCCAAGGCCTTGGCACTGTACAGCGCCTGATCGGCGGCTTCGATCAAACCTTGCACGGGGGTGAGTCGGGAACCGGCGGCAGTGGCAATCCCGATGCTGACACTCACTCGTCCCAACGGGCTGGATTCGTGGGAAATGTTCGCTTGCTGCAACCGGTCAAGGATCAGTTGCGCCACGATCTGCGCACCTTCGCTGTCGGTATTGGGCATGATGACGCCCATCTCTTCACCGCCATACCGCGCCACAAGATCCGAGGGACGGCGCACGCACGTCTCCACGACGTTGCCAACGCGTTGCAGACAATCGTCGCCGGCAACATGCCCGTAGGAATCGTTGAACAGTTTGAAGTAGTCGATATCAATCATCAGCAGTGCCAAGGACGTGCCGTCGCGCTGCGCTCGTCGCGCCTCCAGGTCCAGTGTGACATCGAAGCAGCGTCGATTGGCCAGACCGGTCAAGGCGTCCTTCATCGCCAACAACTCGAGTTGCCTGTTTGACGAAAGCAACTGCTGCTGAGTGCCCATCAACTCTGCTTCTACTTGGGTTCTGCGTCGGATATCCAGTATCAAAAACCAGCCGATGAGACCGGTAAGCGCGAGCAGGCCCGTTACCACCACGGCCGATAGCAGCGCCTCCGTTCGCCACGCGGCGAGGGCTTCGCGTTTCCCGAGTGCGACGGTCGTGATCAGCGGCAGCCGGTCACTTTTGCGAAAGGCGTAGAGCCTTTCCACACCGTCCAGGCTGGAGGTGAACGAGGCGGTGCCGACAGAGCGATCCACCAGATACTTGGCGTAGATCGGCGACTTTGAAAAATTGCGCCCCATGTCCTGCTCGCGGAAAGGGTAGCGAACCAGCAACGTACCATCGGTATAGGACAGCCCGATGGCACCCTCCTGGCCGACATCGATCTTTCCAAACAGCCGCAGAAAGTTTTCGATGCCCAAGGTCACCGCGACCACACCGGCAAACTCACCGCGAGCATCATTGAAGCGTCGACTGACGGTGATGACCCATTCCTGATTGGAGCGGCTCTGAATGGGCGGACCGATAAAGGTCTCGGGGGAGGGATCATCGCGGTGATGAATGAAATAGGCCCGATCACTGCTATTCGCCCCGGCCGGAATCGGCCGGTTGGACGACATCAGCCAGCGTCCCTGACTGTCGTAGATGGTGATGCCGCTGAGCTGTGGCATCAGCGGTTCCTGCCGGTCGATCAGCGATCTGATCCGCTGGATCTGAACGGGGCCACTGCCTTCGGTTTCCAGGCGTTCGACGAGCCCGAGCAAAAGCGCCGAACTTTGGCGGACAATGCCTTCGGAATAGGTGACAAGCGCCTGGGTCAGGTTCAACCCGTGAACGTCTACTTCCTCCAGCGCTCGCTCTCGAGAGGCCAGCACCTTCCAGACAGTCAGTGAGGCCAGGGAACAGCCGATAACCAACAGCAAAAGCACAACCAGGTGCGTATCTCGCTTCACGTCACTACCTTATGGAAAGTCCGTTTTTCCGTTCCAGAGGCTATTGGATCAAGGCAATAACGGCAGCCGTTTGTCCTCATCGCGCGCAAGGATACAAGCAGTCAGGTGTCGCTGCAGCAATAGATGAACGGGTTACAGCACCGAGCCCCTCTCGACCTCAACCGCGTTTGGGCAGCTTCCAGTTCGGGCGAATGAAGTGGCAGGTGTAGCCATTCGGAATGCGCTCGAGGTAGTCCTGATGCTCTGGCTCCGCTTCCCAGAACGGCCCTGCCGGTTCGATTTCGGTAACCACCCGGCCTGGCCACAGGCCCGATGCATCGACATCAGCCGCAGTGTCTTCAGCGATATCGCGTTGCTGCTCGTTCAGGTAATAGATCGCCGAACGATAGCTCGGACCGAGGTCGTTGCCCTGACGGTTGGGTGTGCTCGGGTCGTGGATCTGAAAGAAAAACTCAAGGATCTGCCGATAGCTGATCACGGCGGGGTCGAAGACGATTTCGATGGCTTCGGCGTGGTTACCATGATTGCGGTAGGTGGCGTTCGGCACATCGCCGCCGGTGTAACCGACCCGCGTCTGCAGCACGCCGGGGTAGCGGCGCAACAGATCCTGCATGCCCCAGAAGCAGCCGCCGGCAAGAATGGCAGTTTCGGTTTGAGTGGTCATGGCATGTCCTTCCTCTCGAGTGGGTCGCAGATGTTTCTTGATATGAGGGAGTGTGGGCTGATTCCAAGGTTGAGTCGGTAAATAAACCATGAAGTGCGGGCTTTCGGAATTCTCCTGCTTTTGCTTCACGTCACTGTCTTTGGAGCGCCCGGCGCGGGGCACGCCAATATTGAAGCGAAAAAAAACCGCCAATCAGGCGGTTTTTTCAAAGCGGGATTCAGGTTCTGCCACCGGCGAGCCAACCATCAGGCTCCATTTCTTTGCCACAGGCTGCGGCTACTTTCAAAAAATGCCGCTGACTGGCGGAGACCCTGTTGGGCAAACAGGGTTCTTCGGCACGAAGTCTGGAAGCAGGCGCTGATTGGGCTTTTGGCTTCTTGTGTTTCATGGACACCTCTCGTGCCGGGTTGCTTGAGTCGATCTTATGGGTGGACCAGTGGAAAGACAAGGCGGTCAGTCGTGTCAAAATAAAATCCAAGCGTTTGGTAGTAGGAGATAGCACCTGAGTCAGGTTCTTGTACTTCAATTTCGGTACATCCCAGCTTTCGGGCATAGAACTCTGTTGTCAGTAGTGCCATTGGTGCGATCCAGCCTCGCAGGGTATGGGCCTTGTAGGTGTGACCCTGCAAAAGAACGATTTTTATGCAGATTGTGCTTTTTCGTGGCGTTGCATAGCACAAACCGCACAGCTCATCTTCGTACCAGAAAGCCAAGTCCAGACCTTTTGCATCTTTTGTTTTCCACTCAAGTACATCATCCCATGGGTATCCAATGGGCCCGCTCCACTGATGGTATGCGTTGATTGCCAAGGGCGTGATCGGGTCGATCCTGAGCAACTGAGCATCAATCCCGGCTGCCAGAGCTCCTGGATCCATGGAAAGCGTTTCGTGCGCAAGTTTGCGGGCTTCTGATTTGAGCGTTTGGTTTCGGAGTTCGGTACCTTTGCCTTTTCTTCGCATCGTCTGTGTTCTGTCCGGTTCAGGCAGAAGACGGTATCGAAGGCGAGGGTGCCCACGTAATCAGGCGTGAGGGACGGCTGCTGTAGGACGCTGCTTATGTGCGTGAAGGACGCAGGAATTGGCTGGTTTTAGTCACATTCAGCGATCCGTCCGCGGCATCGCCGCAATCGGCTGGATTTGCCGCGATGCCTGCGCCGAACACCAGCGATTCCGCCCTTGCTGCTTGGCCTGATACAGACAGGTATCGGCGGACTTGAGCAAAGTGGCCGGGGTCACCGCATCGTCAACCGGATAGCGCGTGGTAATCCCCGCACTCGCAGTGACATACCCCAGCGGATGCCCGGCATGTTCAAGTTCCAGCGAGCGAATGGTCTGCAAAATATCTTCAGCCACCTGAATTGCCCCGGCGCTGTCGGTGTTGGGCAATAGCACGGTGAACTCTTCGCCGCCGTAGCGCACGGCCAGATCCGAGGGCCGCTTGACCGCTTTCCGGATGCCGTCGCCGACCGCGATCAGGCAGTCATCGCCGGCGGCGTGGCCGTACTGGTCGTTGTAGCGCTTGAAGTAGTCGACATCGAGCATGATCAATGACAGCGGCGAACCCTGACGTCGGGCCAGGCGAATCTCATCCGTCAGCGCCGCGTCCAGGCGCCGACGGTTGCCGAGGCCGGTGAGGCTGTCAGTCAGCGCCATGTCGCGCATCGTTTTGTGCGCCGAGCGAATCTCCCGTTCCATCGCCATCCGCTGGCGCAACTGGCTCAGGACGATGAGCCCGAAACAGGCCAGCACCAGAATCAGGAACACCAGCACGAAGCCGTTTTTCAGCAGGTCCTGGCGCCACGGCGCAACGATGGAATCCCGGGACAAACCAGCCTCGACCACCAGTGGGTAGGTGGTCAGGGCGCGATAGCCGTAAAGGCGTTCGGTGTCGTCGACCACCGCCCGGATCTGGACAATGCCCTGATTGGCGTTGGGCAGGTAGGTCTTGAAGATCTCGCTGTTCGCCAGGCTTTTGCCAACCACGGAGGCAATGAACGGCCGGCGCACGAGGATCGTGCCGTCGCGCATCGCCAGCACCAGCGCGCCTTTGTCATCGATGCGGAAGTCACCGTAATAATCGACGAAATAACTGACCTTGACCGTCCCCAGCAGCACGCCGGCGAACGATCCGTCGGGGTTATTCAAACGCCGCGAGATCGGAATGATCAGGTCATGGGTGGAACGGCTTTCCACCACCTGGCCGATACGCACGCGCCGGTCTTCATGGGTGCGGTGATACTGGAAATAATCGCGGTCGGCATTGTTGGCCGTCTCGGGCGTGACCTCCTTGTCGGTCACGATCCACTGGCCGTCCGGGCCGTAGATGAACAGGCCATGCAGCTGCGGCATGATTTTCGATTGCTGGATGAGCAGCTTGTGAATCCGCGCCACATCCAGGTTCTGCAAACCATCGCCTTCGACCCGCTCGGCCAGCCCCGCAGTCAGCACATCGACCTGACGGATGGTGTCCTCGGCGTGTTGCGCCGTGGCGCGGGCGAGGTTGGTCACCGAATCGCGTGCGGAAGCAAACACCGAACGGTAATCGCGCCACGTCCTCCAGCTCTCGACGGTCAGAAAAGCCACAACCACCATCAGCATGAAACTGACGGTCAGGCGAAAGGTCGAGCCGGCCTTCACGCCTTGGCGAGGCGCGCGCGGTGTTTCATCTGGGGTGGGCGCTTGCGTCTTGCGTCCGGGCATCAACATTCCCTGGCTGTCGTTGTGAGCGAGTGAACAGTATGACAAGGATCGGAGGGAAGGTCGGGCTGGCTGTGTGATCTGCTCGGCAGTTAGAGCGAATTGTCCGTTTTGAGTTGACGGTGAAACGCTTTTCAGACGATTTATCGCTTTCAGGCGAGTCAGTAATCTGTGCCCATCTTGAACGCAAACGCACTTCCACAACTAAAAAGGGATTCACACATGAGCACTCCAACCTACAACCGCCTGAACAAAGACGACGCCGTGGTTCTGCTGGTCGACCACCAGACCGGCCTGATTTCTCTGGTTCAGGACTTCTCGCCAAACGAGTTCAAGAACAACGTGCTGGCGCTGGCCGATCTGGCCAAATTCTTCGAATTGCCGACCATCCTCACCACCAGCTTCGAACAAGGCCCGAACGGCCCGCTGGTGCCGGAACTCAAGGAAATGTTCCCGGACGCGCCGTACATCGCTCGCCCAGGCCAGATCAACGCCTGGGACAACGAAGACTTCGTCAAGGCGATCAAGGCCACCGGCCGCAAGCAGATCATCATTGCCGGGGTCGTGACCGATGTGTGCGTAGCGTTCCCGACCCTGTCGGCGCTGGCGGAAGGGTTTGACGTGTTCGTGGTGACCGACGCTTCCGGCACCTTCAACACCACCGTGCAGCAAGCCGCATGGAACCGCATGACCCAGGCCGGCGCACAGATGATGAACTGGTTCTCGGTAGCCTGCGAACTGCACCGCGACTGGCGCAACGACATCGAAGGCCTGGGCAACCTGCTGTCCCAGCGCATCCCGAACTACCGCAACTTGATGAACGGCTATGCCGCGCTGACGGCGCATCAGAAATAACCGAATGCTGGATAGACGAAAGCCTGCTTTGAAAAAAGCAGGCTTTCGTCGTTTCTACCGCAAACAGCAGAGCAGGGGACTCGTCACCTCAAACCGTGACGACAATTTTCCCGACCTGCTGGTTGGCCTCAAGAAATCGATGCGCTTCCTGAATGTCATCCAGGGCAAATGTCCTGGCAATGATCGGTTGCAGCGCACCCGAAGCCAGCCCGTCGCCGATGAAAGTCTTGGCGCGTGCCAGGATGGCCGGGTCGGAGACGATCTCCGTGTAGAGGTAACCCTTGAGCGTCAGGCATTTGCCGAGCACGGTGAACAGCGGGAACGGCGTTGGCTCCGGGCTCAGGGCACCGTACTCCAGCAGGATGCCGCCGCGCGCCATGCTTTGGGTCAGCGGTTCGAACGACGGGCCGCCCACCGGATCGAACACCACCCGCGCGCCTTTGCCGTCGGTCAGCGCCATGACGGCTGCAACCATGTCTTCTTCGTCGCTGACGATCACGTGTGCGGCGCCAGCGTCGAGCAAAGCTTGTTTCTTGGCGCGGGTGCGGGTGACGGCAATCGAGGTGGCGCCGACCATTTTCGCGATCTGGAAGGCTGCCAGGCCGACGCTGCTGGAGGCGGCGGTGACGATCACGAAATCGTTCTTTTGCAATCTGGCCTGTTCGACCAGCGCACCCCACGCGGTGACGTATTGCATCCAGGACGCCGCCGCTTGTTCAAACGACAGGTTCTGCGGGTGTTTGACGGTGAGGTGGGCGGGCACGTTGGCCAGTTCGCCGTAAGTGCCCCAGCGCGCGATGTCCAGCGGCGGAATCAGGCTGACGGCATCACCAATCTTGAACTCGCTGGCGTTGGCGCCAACCGCGACCACCACGCCGGCAGCTTCGTAGCCGAGACGGCTGGGAAACTCCGCTTCCTGTAGATAGGCGTGGTTGCGGAACATCACTTCGGCGCGATTCAGGCCAAAGGCTTTGACTTCGATCTGCACTTCGTCCGCAGCGGGCGCCGGGACGTCGACGTTTTCCAGTTTCAGGACGCTCGCGTCACCGTATTCATGAATCCTGACAATGCGTGCCATCTGTACTTCCTCGGTTATCGATGAAATTGCACCGACGTGAGCCGGTGCCATGGACGCCAATTTAGGCTTTGGCCTGCTCCGGATAAAGGCCTAGGATGGCGCAACACTAGAAACAACGAGTTTCCAATGGATCGCCTCACACTCATGGCCACCTTCGTCAAAGCGGTGGAGCTGGGCTCCTTCAGCGCGGTGGCGGACGAGCTCAACCTGTCCCCGCAAATGGTCGGCAAGCAAGTGAAAATGCTCGAGCAGCATCTGGGCGTTTCGCTGCTCAACCGCACCACCCGCAAGCAAAGCCTGACTGATTTCGGACGCACCTTCTATCAGCGGGCGAAGCTGATTCTGGCTGACATGGACGCCGCCGAAGAAATGGCCGCCGTGACCCGGGGCGTGCCCAGCGGCCGGTTGCGGATCAATGTGCCCGTCACGTTCGGCGTCAGCACGCTGTCGCCGAAGCTGCTGGAGTACATGGTTCGTTATCCGCAAGTGTCGGTGGACCTGACGCTGTCGAACGAACTGGTCGACCTGGTGGACGGCGGATACGACGCTGTATTTCGCATCGGCGAACTCGCCGACAGCGGCCTGAAGGCACTGCCGCTGATACCCTATCAAATGGTGCTGTGCGCGGCACCGTCCTACCTCGCACGCCGCCCAACCATCACCACGCCTTGGGACCTTCAGGAGCATGAATGTCTGGCGTTCGCCTATTCGGACGGCCGCTCACACCTGCGATTCGAAGGCCCGGAAGGCTGTATCGATGTACCGATTAAAAGCCGATTGACGATTAATCAGGGCGATCCGTTACTGTCCGGGGCCGTCGCGGGGCTGGGGGTGGTGATGCTGCCGCTGGAGCTGGTCAAGGATTCGCTGAGAAGCGGGACGCTGGTGAGTCTGCTGCCGCAGTACAAGGTGCCGGTTTCGCCGATGAGTCTTCTGTATGCGCCGGATCCGAGGCTGACACCCAAGTTGAGGAGTTTTATTGATTTTGTGCGCGTAGCGTTTGGATAAGCGCTGCATTGAGTGACGAAGGCTTAACGATCAGAGATTTGTCGCAACAAAATCCCTGAATCCGAGCTTCACATACTTTCGCGACTCATCGACAATGCGCGCTCTGTTCCGGGGTAGTTCAGCGGTAGAACACTCGGCTCCTAACCGGGTGGGCGCTGGTTCGAATCCAGCCCCCGGACCCACTACATAGTAGGTCACAAGGAAGTATGTCCAGGCCTGAGGGTGAATCGGGTGCGCTCGGCGGAACAAACGCCGGTTATGCGCACTTTCAACTGTCTCGCGCGCTCACTGCACGCGACAACGACGCCAGTCCGAAAGCACTTGCCCGGATCGAACGCTGGCAAAAGGTTCTCGAAAACCTGATGCATGGCCGTGCACTGTATGGCTCGCGGACGCCGTTTGCCGACCTGCCAGAATGGATCACGCTGGAAGTGGCCACTGGCGGCTTTGCAACGGGCAACCTTCTGGCCGGTGGCGAGTTGACCGCTCATGAGCGCCTGTTGGCGTCATCGATTCCCGGCATTCGAGCGGGTTACGAACGACTCGATTTGAATAGGTGGCATCTTTCAGACGAAGGCGTCAGAACGCTGCAAGAGCGATTGACGAACGAAGACTATCGGATCGATGTACCGGAAGAGGGCGCGTTGCTGACAGTGGCCTGGTTTCTGGGGCAACAGCGCGTCGAAGAAGCCAGGACGTTGATCGAGCAGATTGCGCCTTTCTTCGAACGAGTGCGTTTCTTTCCCGCGGCCGCCAACGAGCGCCCGCTCTCGATGGCTGAAGTTGAAGTTTTCAATGCTGGTCAAATCAGCCTGCGGCTGTCCGTCCTCTTACCCCAGTCTCGTCTTGCCGTTCAAAAGCATGTTGTTGAACGCAGGTTGCCTCTGTACGACACGGCGGTCTCGCTGTTCCTGCTGACGTACAACGATGGTTGGCCTTGCAGGCATTACCCTGAAGGCTGGTTCGAGCGCGCTTCGGTGCTCGGTAAAGAATTTGATATCGCCACTGAAGCTGATCCCCGCCGCGCAGGTAACTCCAGTGATCGGGTGGCGGAGTTGCTGGCATTGCTCAAGCAATGCTCTATCGATCCTGCATCGCTAACGGGGCGCCAGGTTGGGCGCATTCGCAGAATCGTCGACGACTTTGTAGCCAAGCATGGACACCCTGAGTCCGAAGAACATTCCAGCAAGCGCGCACAGCAGCGCCATCACGTATCAGCCTCGGCACACCATCTGATTGCCAAGGCTGCTTCCGCGCGACTGGCGAGATATCCAGTCTCGGAAGGCATCTCTGATTTCGCGCCGTTACTGACGCCCATCACCAACGAAGAGGCGAAGGCTTATTCATTGAAGGAGGGGGAGACCATTCCTCCTTCGATTCGTCGACGCCTCGAACGCTGCCGAAAGGGAACGGTTGCAGAGTTGATTGAACATGGGGTCATTACATCCGCAGATACCGTGGCGAAAGTGCTGCCAGCGATGACGGCGCAAATCTGTAGCGCCGGATATCGAGACGTAGCGCTGCGGGCACTGTCTGTCGCTACCTATCGTGCTTTCAGGCGTCGACGCTCTCTATTGCTGCTGAACATGCAGCGTCAGGTGAAAGTCGATGACTTGCCTTGGGTGAAAGCCCTGGAGACCGAGTACGAGGCGGGAGCTCTGGCGATTGAAGGTGCCAGACAGGCTTTGGTCGAGGCGTCCGCATTGACCCTTGTTGCATTTCCTCAGGCCATTCTGCCAAACAAGTTGCTTCAGGAATTTTCCTCGCTTGCCGAATCGGCCAAGCTGGATCTTCCCTTCGTAGAGGAGATCGCGGCTGACATTTTCATGGGCGCTTTCTCCGGCAAGTTCGTGAAGGCTGCCAAGCGTTCAGTCCGGCTGATGGCCGGATCTCTTTACGCACGCTATTACGATATCGATATGGATCAGTTGGCTGCACTACCCAAGCAGCGGAATTCACGAAGCAACAGTGGTGTGCTGGCAGGTTTGTGCGCGCGGCGAGCGAATGCCGATATCGGTAGATGGAGTCCAGCGAACAACGGCACGATCATCGAACAGCAACAGATATTGACCACGCAAAATCTGGCAATCCTGTTTGATGATCTGGACCTGAAGACGCTGTTACATGATCGCTTGGGTTCAATGGCCGAGGCATGTTTCAAATGGATATGCAGTCGGCAGCAGATGCAGATCAAGTTCTACCATGCACGTCTGGTCATGTTGAAAAACACCGCGTATGCGTGGCGCCAGATGATGTTTTATCTGTCGATGCTGGATCAGTCTCGATTGGAGAGCGTGCTTGGAAACATTGAAGTGCACTTCGCCGCTCAATCCGGCGCATTTCAGGGACGATTTCTTCCCGCCATGATCGGGTTGCGCATGGCGGTATCTGGATGTCGGTTGACTTCAGCTCACCAAGAGCGGGAGGGTTGTAAGGTTTTTCTCGGGTGGACCACTGAGCGGCACTGGCTGATGCCTTCCTAGATATCGAAAAGCTCCAGGCGTAACGAAAAGCCTGCCTTCAAAAGCAGGCTTTTCGCATTTTCAGAGATGCCTTCATTTCAACGCCGCCCGGTCCGCGTACTCACATCCACCCAAACCGCCAACACCAGAATGCTGCCCTTGACGATCATCTGCCAGTAACTGTCGACGTCGAGCATGGACATGCCGTTGTCCAGGCTGGTGATGACCAGGGCTCCGAGGAGGGCGCCGTAGACCGTGCCGGAACCGCCGCGCATCGAGGTGCCACCGATGAAGCAGGCGGCGATGGCGTCGAGTTCGCCCATGCTGCCGGCCGAGGGGGAGCCGGCGGCCAGGCGCGCAGTGTTGACCACGCCGGCGAGGGCGCACATCACGCCCATGATCCCGAAAATCCAGAGTTTCACGGCCTGCACATTGATACCGGAGAGGCGCGTCGCTTCCATGTTGCTGCCCACGGAATAGACACGTCGGCCGAACACGGTCTGGCTGGTCACGTAGCTGAATCCGCCCAATAGAATCAACAGAAGCAGGACCGGCACGGGAATGCCGTCATAGCTGTTGAGCGTCTGGACAAACCCGGCCAGCACCGCGCCGATCAACAACACGCGTGCCACGTCACGCACCAGTGAGTGTGCCGCGAGGCCGTGAAGGGCGCGATTGCGCCGTTGTTTCCAGGTCAGGAACAACGTCAGTGCGAACAGCAGGACGCCCAGGCCGGCGCCGATCGCATGTGGCAAATAACCTTGGCCAATGTAAACAAGCTCCGGAGACACCGGCGCAATGGTCGTGCCTCCGGTGATTCCCAGCAAAATCCCCCGGAACGCCAGCATCCCGCCCAGCCCCACGATAAATGACGGAATGCGCAGGTACGCCGCCATGTAACCGTTGGCGAGGCCGATCAGCAGTCCGCACACCACCACAAGGCTCAGGTTCGCCAGCAGCGGTATGTGGTAGACAACATCGAGAATGGCTGCCACGCCACCGAGCAGGCCCAGCAATGAACCGACCGACAGATCGATCTCGCCGCTGATGATGACCAGCACCATGCCGCAGGCGAGGATCCCGGTGATGGACATCTGGCGCAGCAGGTTGGAGAGGTTGCGCGGTGTCAGGAATCCGCCCTCGGTCTGCCAGCTGAAGAACAGCCAGATCAGCGCCACGGCAAACACCAGTGCGAGCATCTTGTAGCGGGTGAAAAGTTGTTTGACCTGATTCATTTACGCGGATTTCCGATCTTTATTGTTATGGCTGTCAGGCTGGCTGAGTGCTGCGGCGAGCACCTGTTCCTGAGTGAGTTCATGGTTGAGGAAATCGCCCTGCAACCGGCCTTCGCCGATCACCAGTACGCGGTCGGAAACGCCGAGCACCTCGGCCAGTTCCGAAGACACCATGATGATCGACACGCCTTCGGCGGCCAGCATCCCCATCAACTTGTAGATCTCGTACTTCGCGCCGACATCCACCCCTCGGGTTGGCTCGTCGAGAATCAGCACCCGGGGCCTGGTCAGCAGCATCTTCGCCAACACGGCTTTTTGTTGATTGCCTCCGGACAGGCTGGTGATCGGCAGGAACGGGCTCGCGGTCTTCAGGTGCAGGCGCGAAATTTCCCGATCGATGCTGCCCAGTTCGGCTTCGGCGTCGATGCGGGTCAGTTTCGAGAAACTGTCCAGCACGGCCAGGGTGATGTTCTGGCCGACACCCAGGTCGGGAATGATCCCCTGACGCTTGCGGTCTTCGGGCACCAGGCACACGCCGGCGCGAATTGATTTGAGCGGCGTGCGGGTGTCAATGGGCTGACCGTCCAGCCAGACTTCGCCTTCGTGGCGACCGGGGTAGGCGCCAAACAGCGCGGTCACAAGCTCCGTGCGGCCGGCACCGACCAGCCCGGCGATGCCGAGGATTTCCCCGCGTTTGAGGCTGAACGAAACGTCGTCGACCCGTTTGCGTTTGGGGTTGTCGACGTCGTAGCAGGTGATGTGGCGCGCCTCGAAAATCACCTCGCCGATGTCGTGGGGTTCGGTGGGGTAGAGGCTGCTCATTTCCCGGCCGACCATCTGGGTGATGATCTGTGGAATATCCATGTTTTCCATGGCGGTCGTGGCGATGTGTTTACCGTCCCGGATGACCGAAATGGTGTCACACACTGCGGCCACTTCATCGAGCTTGTGGGAGATGTAGACGCAGGCGACACCCTTGGCCTTGAGGTCGCGGATGATGTCCAGCAACACCTCGATTTCCGAACGGGTCAGGGCGGAAGAAGGCTCGTCGAGGATCAGCAGGCGCGCCTGTTTGTTCAGGGCCTTGGCGATTTCCACCAGTTGCTGATAACCGCCGCCGTACTGCGAAACCGGCAGCGACACGTTCATGTCCGGCACTTTCAGTTCACGCATCAGGGCTTCGGCGCGGTGGATCATCGCCGGGTAATTCATCCGCCCACCCGGCAGCGTCAGCTCATGGCCCATGAAAATGTTTTCGGCCACCGAGAGGTCGGGAACCAGCGTCAGCTCCTGATGAATGATGACGATGCCAGCGGCTTCCGTTTCGCTGATCGATTGCGCCTTGAGCGGTTGACCGTCCCAGAGGATTTCACCGTCCCAGGTGCCATGGGGATAGACCGCAGACAGGATTTTCATCAGCGTCGACTTGCCGGCGCCATTCTCGCCGCACAGCCCGACGCACTCGCCCGGCCGGACCTTGAGGTCGATGCCGTTGAGCGCTTTGACACCGCCGAAGGTTTTGACGATGCCGTTCATTTGCAGCAGAAAGTCGGACATGGCAGAGACTCATAGCGACAGATACTGGACTGATCCCGCAGGCGCAAAACGCCTGCGGGGGCATCACTCACTGAGTGTCACTTTCCGGCGAGCTGCGCCTTGGTATAGAAGCCGTCCTGTTCCAGCAGGTCGATGTTGTCCTTGGTCAACGGAGTCGGGGTGAGCAGGATGGTGTCGACTTTTTTGCTGCCGTTGTCGTACTGCGAGCTGTAGGCGGGCTTCTCGTTGCGCGCCAGTTGCACCGAGAGTTTGGCGGCTTCGGAGGCAATCAGTTTCAGCGGTTTGTAAACGGTCATGGTTTGAGTGCCGGAGATCACCCGCTTGACCGCTGCCAGGTCCGCGTCCTGTCCGGAGATCGGCACCTTGCCGGCCAGTTGCTGAGCGGCCAGGGCCTGAATGGCGCCACCGGCCGTGGCGTCGTTGGAGGCGACGATGCCGTCGATTTTGTTGTCGTTGCGGGTCAAGGCGTTTTCAACAATGCTCAGCGCCTCGGTCGGGTTCCATTCCTTCACCCATTGCTGGCCGACGATCTTGATATCGCCCTTGTCGATGGCCGGTTGCAGCACTTTCATCTGACCTTCGCGCAGGACTTTCGCGTTGTTGTCGGTGGGCGCGCCACCCAGCAGGAAGTAATTACCCTTGGGCGCTGCGTGCAGCACGCCGCTGGCCTGCATTTCGCCGACCTTTTCGTTATCGAAGGAGATGTAGGCGTCGATATCGGCGTTGAGTATCAGACGGTCATAGGACACGACCTTGATCCCGGCTTTCTTCGCTTCGGCCACCGCATTGGTCAGCACGGTAGCGTTGAACGGCACGATGACGATGACATCGACGCCGCGGGAAATGAGGTTTTCGATTTGCGAAATCTGCTTTTGCTCGTTGGCATCGGCCGACTGCACGAAGACCTTGGCGTCCATTTTTTCCGCTGCCGCAACGAAGTAATCCCGGTCACGGGACCAGCGTTCCAGCCGCAGGTCATCAATGGAGAAACCGATTTTCGGATGGGCCGCGTCGGCCATCACCGGCAGCGACAACAGGGCCAGGGCGCTGGCCAGCAGCGTGCGTTTTACATTCTTCATGGTGGTGCGTCCTTTTATTTTTGTTTGAAAGACACGGCCTGACGATGAATATCGGGCTGATGGAACTGTAGAGAATCAGCTGACGCAACGGACTACAGATTTGTCGCGCAAATGTCACAGCGCCCGCAGTCCCCATTGGCGATCAGCGATAGATGAAACGGTTGACGACGTTTTCGAGCATTTCCTGCCGGCCGCTGACGGCCTGCGGGTTCAGTTCGTTGGCGAAGGCGTGCTCGGCCAGTGACTGGAGATTGAAGTCGCCTGCCAGAACCGCCTGGCCGAACGGCTGCTGCCAGCCGGCGTAGCGTTGGTCCTTGAGCCGCTGAAGCTGATCGTTCTGGACCATGGCGGCGGCCCGCTCGAGCGACAGGGCGAGGACGTCCATGGCGCCGACGTGGCCGTGAAACAGATCGACCTCGTCGAGGCTCTGGCGGCGCACCTTGGAGTCGAAGTTGAACCCGCCATTGCCGAACCCGCCGGCCTTGAGGATTTCATAAGTGACGAGGGTCATTTCCTCGACGCTGTTGGGGAATTGATCGGTGTCCCAGCCGTTCTGCGGATCGCCCCGGTTGGCATCGATGCTGCCGAAAATCCCCAGCGATACGGCCGTCGCCACTTCGTGATGAAAACTATGACCGGCCAGGGTCGCGTGGTTGGCCTCGATGTTGACCTTGATTTCCTTTTCCAGACCGAACTGCTGGAGAAAACCGAACACCGTGGCGCTGTCGTAATCGTATTGGTGTTTGGTTGGCTCCTGCGGCTTGGGCTCGATCAGCAGGTCACCTTTGAAACCGATCTTGTACTTGTGCTCGACCACCATGCGCATGAAGCGACCCAGTTGTTCGCGCTCGCGTTTCAGGTCGGTGTTGAGCAGGGTTTCGTAGCCCTCGCGACCGCCCCACAACACATAGTTGGAGCCTTTGAGGCGTTGAGTCGCGTTCATGGCGCTGAAGACCTGGGCCGCGGCGCAGGCGAACACTTCAGGATCCGGGTTGCTGGCGGCACCGGCGGCAAAGCGCGGATTGCTGAAACAGTTGGCGGTGCCCCACAGCAGCTTGATCCCGCTTTCTTCCTGATGGCGTTCCAGGTGATCGACCATTTGGGCGAAGTGGTTGCGGTACTCCTTCAGCGAGTGGCCTTCGGGGGCGACATCCGTGTCGTGAAAGCAGTAGTAGTCGATACCCAGCTTGGAGAAAAACTCGAACGCGGCCTGCGCCTTGCCAATGGCCAGTTCCATCGGGTCGCCGGCGTGTTGCCATGGGCGCTTGAACGTCCCTGCGCCGAACACGTCGGAGCCCGGCCAGACAAAGGTGTGCCAATAACAGGCGGCCATGCGCAGGTGTTCGCGCATCGGCTTGCCGAGGATGATCTTGTCGGCGTCGTAGTGACGGAAGGCAAGGGGAGAATCGCTGGCAGGACCTTCGTAGCGAATCCGGTCGACATCGGGGAAGTACGGCATTGGCAATGTCCTTGTTGTTCTTGGTTGTTGTTCTTGGGCGTGTCCCGATACTAGCAACGGCCCTGTGCCTGCCGATTACGAAAATCACCAACACGGAGTGCGATTTTGCGTATTGAGATTCGCCCTCTGCGCGCCTAGTCTGTGCAGACCGCCTCTACGGCAAGGGGCCCGGAACAAGCCTGAAAACAATGAAAACCGTACCGCCTGTTCACCGCATCGCCCTGTTGTTCAACGGGAGCAAGATCTATGACCGCGGCATCATCAGCGGCATCGGCAACTACCTGAGCAGCACGCGCGCGTCTTGGGATCTGTTTCTGGAGGAGGATTTTCTCTGCCGCTTGAAGGGCATCGAGCGCTGGCAAGGTGACGGAATCATTGCCGACTTTGACGACCCGCTGATTGGCGAGGCGCTGGCCGACATCAAGTTGCCCGTGGTGGCGGTGGGTGGTTCTTACCAGGATGAGCGCGCCTATCCCAAAGGCATCCCGTACGTCGCGACCGACAATAACGCGCTGATCACTATGGCTTACGAGCACTTGATCGAGGCCGGGCTGCAACGGTTCGCCTGCTTCAGCCTGCCCGAAGCGCAGACGAACCGATGGGCCCAGGAGCGCGAAAAGGCTTTTCTAAAATTGATGCAGCGGGACGGCTTGCACGCCGAGGTCTATCGCGGCATGGGGACCAGCGCGCCGCTGTGGGACAGCGCCGTCGAACAACTGATCGCCTGGCTGCAAAGCCTGCCAAAGCCGATTGGCATCATTGCAGTCAGTGATGCCCGCGCCCGGCAGTTGCTGCAAGCTTGCCTGACCGCCGGAATCGCCGTTCCGGAGCAGGTGGCGTTGATCGGCATCGACAACGACCCGCTGACCCGCAGCCTGACCCGGGTCCCGCTAAGTTCGGTGATCCAGGGCACTGAAACCATGGGCCGCACCGCCGCGCAACTGCTGCACCAGATGCTCCACGGCAAACCGTCAACGGGTGCGCATTTCCTGATCCCGCCTGAAGCGATCAACGTGCAGGTGTCGAGCCTGCATCAACCTTTGGGCAACCCCTACGTGATGCAGGCGCTGCTGTTCATCCGCCAATATGCCTGCCAGGGCATCAAGACCGCGCAAGTGGCGGCTTATGTCGGCGTGTCGCGTTCCTCGCTGGAGTCGCACTTTCGCGCGGTGCGTGGTTGCAGCGTGCATGACGAGATTCTGCGTTTCAAACTGGCGGCGGCCACTCGCGGACTGGAAAAAACCGACACGCCGATTGCGGATGTTGCCCGCACCTGCGGTTTCAAATCCGCACAGTACCTGCACACGGTGTTCCGTCGAGAGTTCGGGTGTACGCCCCGTGAATATCAGCAGGGCGCCAGATAGACGGCCACTCAAAAGCGATCCAGCCGATAGGGCTCGCTCGAAGGAAGAACATGAGCTGTGTTCTGCGCCGACGGCGAAACCATCCCCCCAACCATCTCCGCCGTCACCGCCGCCTGCGTCAGCCCCAAATGCTGATGTCCGAACGCAAGCAACACCCTCCCGTCACACACCCGATCGATCACCGGCAACGAATCCGGCAGCGACGGTCGAAAACCCATCCACGGTGTGGCTGCCTCGACACTCAAGTCCTCACGAAACAACCCTTGGCTCAATCGATGCAACTGCCAGGCGCGGGCCATGGTCGGAGGGGCGTCGAGGCCGGCGAATTCGACGGTGCCGGCCAGGCGCAGCCCTTCGGACATCGGGGTCATGATGAATTTACGTTCCAGCGAGGTGACGGGGAAGGGCAGTCGGTTGTGTTCGTGAGGCAGCATCAGGTGATAGCCGCGCTCGGTGTCCAGCGGGACGTTTTTGCCGGTCAGTGCGGCGGTGAGTTTTGCCGAGTGGGCGCCGCAGGCGATCAGCACCTGGCGAGCTGACAGGGTGCTGGTTCCGGTCATCAGATTGACGCCATGCTCATGCAGTTGCCCGCCCTGAACCGCCTGTTTCACAAACTGCACGCCGCTGGCTTTCGCCGCGTCCACCAACTCACGCACGACGCGGTAGGGATCGATGAAGTGCCCGGTTCTCGGGAAAAACAGTCCGCCCTGAATCTGTTCGCTCAGTTGCGGCGCGGTCTCGCGTACCGCACTGGCCTGCCACCAATCGACCGGCACCTGCTGCTGTTGCATGCGTCGCTGTAATGCTTCGAGGGCCGGACGCGAGTCGGGGCGTTCGAACACCAGCAGCGAACCTTCCATCTTCAGCAGGTCGGGACGCTGGATGTCATTGAGCAAGCGGTGCCAGGCGTCGAGCGAGCTTTCATTCAGCGCCCTCAACCCGGCGACGGTAAGCTGGAACGGCGCCGAGCGCAGGTTCAGCAATAGCCGCGTAAACCAGGGCAGGGCGCGGGGCAGGTATTTCCAGTCCAGGCGCAGCGGCCCCATCGGGTCCATGAGCATGGCGGGCAGGCGTTTGAGGATCGAGCTGTCGGCAATCGGAAATACTTGCTCGGTCGCCAGGTGCCCGGCGTTGCCGAACGAGGCGCCGTGGCCCGGTTCCTGCGGATCGATCACCACCACCCGCAAACCCTGACGGGCCAGGCGCAGGGCACTGGCGACGCCGATGATGCCGGCGCCGACCACGGCGATGTCGTGCGGGTTATTCGGCATTTTTCGCGGTTTCCCTTTGGCCATCGAGCAAGCGACGCAGCGACAGTGGATTGGCGTGTTTGAGTGCGGTCGGTAGCAGGCTGTCGGGGAAATCCTGATAGCAGACCGGGCGCAGGAAACGCAGGATCGCCGCGGTGCCCACCGACGTGGTGCGCGAATCGGAAGTTGCCGGGAACGGCCCGCCGTGCACCATCGCATCGCAGACTTCAACGCCGGTCGGCCAGCCGTTGACCAGCAGGCGTCCGGCCTTGCGCTCCAGGGTTGGCAGCAATGCGCGGGCCTGTTGCAGATCTTCGTCATCCAGGTGCAGCGTGGCGGTCAGCTGGCCTTCCAGCTGTTCGAGCACCTGACGGATTTCAGCGTCGCTGGCGCATTGCACGATCAAGGACGCGGCGCCGAAGGCTTCGGCCTGCAACGAATGATCAGCAAGGAAATCGGCGGCGTTGGTGACGAACACATGAGCCTGGCCCTGATTCGGTTCCGTCGCGCGCTGGCCGACGGCGGCAATGCGCGCCCGGGTATTTTCCGCGAGAGCATTCACGCTGGACTCATAGGCATTGAAAATCCCCGGCGTCAGCATGGTCTGCGCGGGGCTGCGTTGAACGAATTCAGTGGTGGCGCCAATGAAGGCGTCCAGCGCCGGCCCCTTGTGGGCGATGACCAGACCGGGATTGGTGCAGAACTGACCGGCACCCAAGGTCAGCGAAGACACAAAGCCTTGGGCCAACGCCTCGGCGCGATTCTGCAACGCTGCTGGGAACAACAAAACCGGATTGATCGAACTCATTTCTGCGTACACCGGAATCGGCTCGGGCCGGGCTTGAGCCGCTTTGATCAGCGCGAGCCCGCCACTGCGCGAACCGGTGAAGCCAACTGCCTTGATCCGTGGATCGCTGACCAGCGCGATCCCCACCTCGCGGCCGGAGCCGTACAACAACGAGAACACACCTTCCGGCAACCCACAGGCCTTGACCGCCCGCGCTACGGCGCGACCAACCAGTTCGCTGGTGCCGGGATGGGCGCCGTGGGCCTTGACGATCACCGGGCAACCGGCGGCCAGGGCCGAAGCGGTATCGCCGCCCGCCACCGAGAACGCCAGTGGAAAGTTGCTTGCACCAAACACCGCCACCGGGCCCAGTGGAATCTGCCGCTGACGCAGATCCGAACGCGGCAGCGGCTGGCGCTGCGGTTGCGCGCTGTCGACTCGCACATCCAGCCATTCACCGGCCCGCACGGTGCGGGCAAACAAACGCAGTTGCTGGCAGGTGCGGCCCCGTTCACCCAACAGGCGCGGGCGCGGCAGGCCGGTTTCGGCCATGGCGCGGTCGATCAGTTCGTCGCCGAGCGATTCGATTTCGCCCGCGATGGTTTCAATGAATTCGGCCCGTGCCTCAAGCGATGTCTCGCGATAACGGTCGAGCGCCGCCCAGGCCAGTGCGCTGGCCTGCTCGACATGCTCGGCAGAACCGCCGGCGTAGGCCGGTTGCAAAGGCGAGTTTGTAGCGGGGTTGATTCCGTGGATGACGTCGCGGTCGCCGGTGAGGGTTTGCTGACCGATCAGCAGTTGGCCCGTCAGAGTCATGGCGCATTCCTTATCAATAAAACAGGTCACGAATAGAGCCCGCCACCGTGGGGGGCGGCGGGCTTGAGCGCAGCGGCAGGTCAGGCTAAGTTCTGTTCCGCCGACCAGTTTTCGTACCAGTGACGGAACAGCGTGTACTGGGCTTCCGCGTAGCGACGCTGCGAATCGCTGAGTGCATCGGTTTCGTTGAAATGCAGGGTGTATTCCTTGTCGCCGTTGAGCACCATCAGGTGTTTGTAATACAGCACCAGATCCGTGCCTTCGTCGAAGGAGGACAGCACCGCCAGCGCCGATTCCAGCTCACGGGCCTGACGTCGGGCCTTGGCGTCACCCTTGGCCGCTTGCTTGCTCAGGGCCACCAGTTGCAGCACTTCGCGGGGCAGGGCGTTGCCGATGCCGGTGATGGCGCCGGTGGCGTTGCAGTTGACGAAGCCGTGCACCACCTGAGTATCGACACCGACCATCAAGGTCACGTCATCATCCTTGGAGGTGATGTTTTCAGCGGCGTAGCGCAGATCGGCGCCACCGCCGAATTCCTTGAAGCCGATCAGGTTCGGGTATTCACGGCGCAGTTCGAAGAACAGGTCGGCGCGGGTGGCGAAGCCGTAGTAAGGGCTGTTGTAGATCACCGCCGGCAGGTTCGGCGCGGCTTGCAGAATCGCTGCGAAGTGGGCTTTTTGCGCCGCCGCCGAAGCGCCACGGGACAGCACCCGAGGGATCACCATCAAGCCCTGCGCGCCGACTTTCGCCGCATGGGCCGCGTGGGACACCGCTTCACGGGTGTTGACCGCGCCAGTGCCGACGATGGTCGGAATCCCGGCGGCCACCAGCCGCGCCACGCCTTCCTGACGCTCGGCTTCGGTGAGCAGCGGCCAGTCGCCCATGGAACCGCAGTACACGACCGCACTCATGCCGATGTCGATCAGCTCGCGACCCTTGGCCACCAGCGCGTCGAAGTCCGGTTTGCGCGCGGCGGTGCACGGGGTCATCAGGGCGGGCATGCAGCCAGTGAAGATGTTGTCGCTCATTATTGTTCTCCTTGGAACGGTCATTCAGAGGGGTTTGAAAAAAAGCGCAGCGGCTCAGATGCCCCACGCGAACGGATCTGTTTCGTCGATCAGCAGCGTGCTGTCGGCGGTCATGTGGGCGCGGCCGGTGATGTAGGGGCGAACGCGATCGCCTTCCCATTCAAAGCGGCCTTCGAACTGGCTGCCGGTGATGCTCGCCTGCACCCAGCGCTCGCCCGGCGCGAGTTTTTCGTCGGCGGCCAGGCAAGCGAGTTTGGCGCTGGTGCCGGTGCCGCAAGGGGAGCGGTCGTAGGCTTTGCCGGGGCACATCACGAAGTTGCGGCTGTCGGCCTCGGCGTCATCGGCGAACAGTTCGATGTGGTCGATGATTGCGCCGTCCTCGCCATGGATGCCTTGGTCTTCGAGGGCCCTGAGCATTTTCCAGGTGAGGTCGGTCAGGGTTTCGACGTTGTCCATCGTCAGCGACTGGCCGTGTTCGGAGACCAGGAAAAACCAGTTGCCGCCATAGGCGACGTCACCGAGGAAGCGGCCGTACCCCGGCACTTCCACCGCCACCTGTTTACGGAATCGATAAGCCGGCACATTGCCGAGCGTCACGGCGCCGTCTTCATGCAGCGTTGCGCTGACCGGGCCGACCGGCGTGTCGATCTTGTGCACGCCCGGCGCGATCAGCCCCAGGTGTTGCAGCGATGCGACAAGGCCGATGGTGCCGTGGCCGCACATGCCGAGGTAGCCGGCGTTGTTGAAGAAGATCACGCCGCAGGTGGCGTCCGGCGACACCGGCTCGCAATACAGCGCGCCCACCAGCACATCGTTGCCGCGCGGTTCCAGCAGACAGGCGCGGCGCCACTGGTCATGCTGGTTGCGCAGGGCATCGCGCTTCTCGGCCATGGTGCGGCCCGGAAGATCTGGAAAACCTTTCATCACCAGACGCGTGGGTTCGCCGCCGGTGTGGGAATCAATGACGTGTACTCGTTTCATGGACAAGTCCCGTTGAGTGATTTCAGTAAGCGCCGGCAGTGCGCGGGTTGGCGGCGGAGGCGGGGGACGGCGAAGCGACTTCGCTTTCATCCTCTTCCGATTCCAGGCGCAGCAGGTGTGCCGGTACGCCGGTGGCCGCGCCCCAGTAATAAATGCCCATCGCACAGGCTGCGACGACCAGGGTGTCGAACGGATGGGTGAGGACGCCCAGGCCGCCGAAGGTGCCGAGTTTCGACAGGACGATGGTCACGGCGTAGAAGGCGATCAGCCACGCGGACGAGCGCACTTGCCGGGACAGACTGAGGTGGGCGGTCGGAACGAAGCGGCCGCAGAGCAGGTAGACGACGAACATCAGGATTTGCAGGCCGAGCAGCCAGGACACGGTGTTCCAGCCCGACCAGTAAACGATCAGCGCAGCGATGATGAACGACACCGGCCCCAGTACGCCCATGCACTTGACCCGGAACGGGCGCGGCATGTCGGGCGCATTGCGACGCAGCGCGGCGACGGTCACCGGAGCCACTGCGTAACTCAAAACCAGCGCGGCGGACACCACGTTGATCAGCGCTTCCCACGATGGGAACGGCAGGGTCCAGAACACCGACAGGGCGAAGGTCAGCCACAGCGCCGGACGCGGGATGCCGGACTTCGCGTCGATGTGGGTGAAGACCTTGAAGAACGTGCCGGTCTGCGCCCAGCCGTAGATCACCCGAGGCGTGGCGTTCATGTAGATGTTGCCGCAGCCGCTGGGGGAGATCACCGCGTCGGCGACCACCAGATACGCCAGCCAGCCCACGCCCAGCGCCAGGGCGATGTCGCGGTACGGCAGGGCGAATTCCTTGGAAACTCCGGCCCAGCCATTGGCGAGCAATTCGGTCGGGATGCCGCCGAGAAAGGCGGTTTGCAGCAACACGTAGATCGCGGTGGAGAGCAGCACCGACAGGATCAGCGCAATCGGAATGGTGCGCTGGGGATTTTTCACTTCGCTGGCCACCGAAATGATCGGGGTCAGGCCGAGGTAGGCGAAGATCACGCCGCCGGCGGAGACGGCCATCTCGATGCCCGAAAGTCCGAAAGGCGCGAAGCCTTGAACCTGGAAGTTTTCCGGTTTGAAGAAGGTTAACAGCACGCCGATCACCAGCAGCGGCACGATGAACTTGAAAACGCTGACCAGATTATTGGCCTTGGCGAAGGTCTTCACGCTGCGGTAGTTGAGCAGGAAGAACACACAGAGCAGGCCGAACTGCACCAGCCAGCCGAGCAGGGTCGGATCACCGCTGCCGGCCTTGGTCAGGCTCGGAAACCATGCCGCTGCGTATTGGCGAGAGGCAACCACCTCGATCGCCACCAGACTGGAAAACGCGATCAGCGTGATGAAACCCATCAGGTAACCGAGCAGCGGCCCGTGGCTGTAAACCGGGTAACGCACCACGCCGCCGGCCCTTGGCAATGCCGCGCCCAGTTCGCAGTAGACGATGCCCAGCAGCAACACGGCGAACCCGCCCAGCAACCAGGAAAAAATCCCCGCCGGCCCGGCAATCGCCGACACGTGACTGGCCGCGAACAACCAGCCGGAACCGAAGATCGCCCCCAGCCCGATAAAGGTGAGGTCGATCAATGAAAGTTGTTTTTTGAACTTGCCTTGGCCTGACATGGCATCGCCTTCTTGTGAGTTATTGGATAGGCAGGTGTGAGTCACTGGAACGGCTAAACAGTGAACTCATCAGGCGTCGGGCGATTGATGTTTTGCGCAGCTGCGGATGACGAAATCGGCACAGTTGCGAAGAAAGACAGCGGCGCTCGACACGCCGTAAACGTTGCTGCAATCTGCACGCGCACGCCTCAGGGCGGACTCGTTTTCAGGCCGATCCACTCACCGGGGAAGACCTTCACATGCAGAACGCGTTTGCGATCCTCTGTCAGGGCGATGAGCGCCATCGGCCGCATACCCTCGACGCACTGCTGGGCGGCGTGGCACCGCTGTTGCCGATGCTGGATGCGATTCCGAACGCGGCGATTTTCATCAAGGACGTGCAGGCGCGGTACGTCCTGGCCAATCGCACGCTGGTGCAGCGCTGCGGCCTGAAAGACTTGAAACCGTTGCTCGGGAAAACCAGTGCGCAGGTATTTCCGGCGCAACTCGGGCCCGGTTATACCGAGCAGGATCGGCGGGTGCTGGAAGAGGGTTTCGTGCTGGAGGATCAGCTGGAACTGCACCTGTACGGCAGTCGTGAACCGGGCTGGTGCCTGACGCACAAGCGTCCGCTGTACAACCGCGACGGCGAGATCATCGGCCTCGCGGGGATTTCGGTGGACCTGCAATCGGCCAGCGAAAAACATCCAGCGTTCCAGCGCCTGGCGGCGGTCGACGAACACATCCGCGCGCATTTCAATCGGCGTGTCACCTTGGGCGAATTGACCCGGATCGCCGGTATCTCGGTGGCGCAACTGGAGCGCTACTGCAAACGGGTCTTCCACCTGACGCCGAGGCAGATGATCCAGAAAGTGCGGCTGGAACATGCCCATCGCCTGTTGCACACCGAACTGCCGATCACCGAGGTGGCGCTGCAATGCGGCTACACCGATCACAGCGCTTTCACTCGCCAGTTCAAGGCATCGACCGGGTTCACCCCGCGTCAGTACCGGCAGGCGACCACCCAGTGAATGTCCGGCGGGAGCGACTAGACTCCATGGATCACGGTTGTCTTTCGAGGAGTGAAACGGGATGAGCAGACCAGTCGCGCTTCACTGCTCGTCGTGGTTCTTGATCGCCTTCAGCGTGATGCTGGCTTCGGGATGCTCAAACAGAACGCATTACCCGCCATCAGGCGTTGGCGACAGCTGTTACGCCAAGGCCTTGCCGACGGTTGGCGAGGGCGGCCTGGCCTGGGGCTCCAGCCTGAACATGGCCCGGCAAAAATCCATGGCCAACTGCATGCGTTACGCCGGGCGCTCCGGAGGAACGCCGGACACCTGCCAGGTGGTGTTGGCCAAGTGCAAGAATTGACGGGGTGATCCAGGCGCCACCTCAAAGGTCGGTGGCGCTGTTGCCTTCAGAGCAGAACTACCGCGCGCGTTTCAGTGATTGCGAAAGGGCCTGTTTGGCGATCAGTGAGGCAACGTCCTTGGCACCATAGCAACGGAATTTGACACTGTAGGCGTCTGTGTCGAGACGGACGATCTTCGTCACGAAACCGCCTTCGACGGTGACCTTGCGGATCGCCGGCATCGGTATCTCGACATCCAGTGTCCCGTCCTGAGCCATGCGGTTCATGGCATTGGCATTCAAGTGAACGGCGTTTTCGGTGACGGTGACTCTGCCGCCCACCCACAATCCGCCATAGTGATTTCTGAATCCCTCGAGCACCCCGGCCAGTACGCCGACATTGCCGCTTCCCACGACCTCGTAGAACTCGCCTACATCTTCGTAGTTAAGTTCAGCATCGGTCACCAGAAAGTTGACCATCTTTGACTTCAGAACCTTTTCGGCCATCCCAGCATCTCCCTTGTTCAAATCAATGTCCCGAATTTCAGCCGCCTGTTTACCTGACAAAAAACAAAATCGCCATGTGTTTCCTTCGTTCTTTCATACGTCGCAGTTGTCACTGTCCGTTCCCGCCTGTCTGGAGTTCACCCGATGCCTTCGCTCAAAACCCTGCCCGCTGCCTTGCTGGGACTGGCCCTTGTCTGTCCGCTCAAGGCGCAATCCCAGGGGCTGGAACTGGGGCAAGTGCTGATCGGGGCCGAGGATCAGAGCGGTGAAGATGCGTCGGTGGAAGAGGCGAAGGCTCGTCTGGCCGAGGTGCCGGGTGGCAGCAACGTGGTGGATATGCGCCAGCCTTTGCAGGGCCGGGTCGCCAGCAATCAGGACGTGCTGGCGTATCAGCCCGGCGTCTATGCCCAGTCGGCGGGCAACGAAGGGACGAAAATCTCGATCCGTGGCTCGGGCATCAACCGCGCTCCCGGCGCCCACGCCTCGGGGCTGTACACGATGCTCGACGGCCTGCCGCTGACCGGCCCCGGCGGCACGCCTTATGAACTGCTGGAGCCGCTGTGGCTCGACCATGTTGAAGTGCTGCGCGGCGCCAACGGTTTTGATCGCGGTGCGCTGGCCCTCGGCGGCGCCGTCGATTACGTCAGCCACACGGGGTATAACGCGCCACTGCTGAATGTGCGCTATGTCATGGGCAGCCATGGTTATGCCCAGCGACAAGTCAGCTCCGGTCAGGTGCTGGGCGATTTCGATTACTACCTGTCGATGACCGATGCGCATTCCGACGGTTATCAGGATCACACCGCCAGCAAGAGCCAGGGCGTGATCGCCAACTTCGGTTATCGCTTCAATCCGAATCTGGAAACCCGCTTCTACATCCGTCACCGCGAGACCGACAACGACCTCGCCGGCCGGGTGACCAAACATTCCATCGAGCACGATCCGCGCGCGGCCAACCCGGCCTACGTGACGCGCAACGACAGCCGCGATCAGCCCGGCAGCACCTTCATCGGCAACAAGACCACGTACTACATCGACGACGATTCGAGCATCCAGACCGGTCTGGTCTATCACGATTACCCGATGGACCTGCGCGAAGGCCCCAATCGCCTGAAGGTCGCCTACACCGATGTCAGCGGCACGTTCGACTACAAGCGCCGCGACACGCTCTGGGGGATGGAGAGCAACAGCACCGTGGGCCTGCGAGTGACCAAACACCTGCCCAACGACGGTGCCAGCGAACGGGTGCGGATTCCCACCGGCAATACCGCCGGTTATGCGCCGGGCACTCACATGCGCAACTTCACTTATCAGGGTTCGGATTCTGTCCTGCATGTGGGCAACGACCTGGAAATCGCCGACGACCTGTGGCTGACCACCGGCCTCGCCGCGATCTACACCCGACGCGAAAGCGCGGTCACCTACCCGGAAGGTGGCGGCAAGACCAGCCTTGGCGACTGGGATTACGCGCCACGTCTGGGTCTGCGCTATCAGGTGACGCCGGATCTGCAACTGTTCGGCAACCTCAGCCGCTCGGTCGAAGCGCCGCATCCGTGGTCGCTGATCTACAGCTCCAACGTACGCTTCCCCGCTGGCAGCGGCGCCGCCACCGGCACCCAGCGCGATCCGGTCAAGCTGCAAAACCAGACCGCGACCACCCTGGAACTCGGCGGCCGCGGCGACAGTGCGCTCGGCGAGTGGAGCCTGGCCTGGTACTACGCTCAGGTGCGCCACGAATTGCTCTCGGTATTGCCGGACGCCAACGCGACCACGCCTTACGAACTCAACGCCAGCCCGACCGTGCACCAAGGTATTGAAGCCAGCCTGAACAGCAACCTGTGGTCAGCAAACGATGGCGGCAAGTTGAGCCTGCGTCAGGCCTACACCTTCAGCGACTTCCACTACCGCGACGACGACCGCTTCGGCGACAACCGCCTGCCGGGCCTGCCGATGCATTACTACCAGGGCGAGCTGCGCTACGACTTTCCACAAGGTTTCTTCGCGGCCGTCAACACGCAACTGGTCTCGAAAACCGCAGTGGATTACGCCAACAGCTATTACGCCGATCCTTACGCCACCTTCGGCGCCACGTTGGGCTACAACGCACCGAAAGGCGACTGGCAGACCTGGCTGGACATGCGCAACCTGACCGACAAGCACTACGCGGCTACCGTTACGCCGGGCTATGACGATAAAGGCCTGGACGCCGCACGCTCCACACCGGGTGAGGGGATGGCGATGTATGTCGGGGTGTCGTGGAGTTTGCTCTGACGCTGGTGTGTGAGTGTCGAACCCTATCGATCAGTTTCCTCTGGTGCATGGAACCAATAAATGAAATTGCGATTCTCCTGGGAAGAAGCGTTCGGCGACTTGTTTCCGCACTGTAGTTCAGACGTCGTGAACGAGGATGGCACGAGCCTTTTGTCCTGCATCCTGACCGATGATGGCGGCTGCCAGCTCATACATTCGCTGAAGTGGATAGACGTGGGTTTGGCGCGGATCAAATCGGTGAAGGAGTCAAAGGTCGAATTCGATCACTGGGATCGTGAAGATTGGGCTGCAGATTTTTCAAAGGAAATGGAGCCCTATGACCATAGCCAAACAATGAGTCACGGCCACCAGGGTAATCCCGGAAAAGCCTATCGAGCTCAGGTTCAGTCAAAAATCGAAGTGGGAGACATGAGAGGTGCAATGGCGATGGAGATCAGAGATGTGCGCCGTGTAGCCACTCAGGTCGGACAACCCAGAAAGTACAATGAAGCAATGCAAGAAATGCTGGCGTATGCCAAGTGCCGTAAATTTCTGGATAAGTGAGAGAAACCATGAATGATCAAGCGTTCAAAGTGTGGCGAGATAAACTGGTTTCATTGGATCGCTACGAGAACCAGGAAGATGCTCGTGAGTTCTCGGCGCTCGTGAGCAGTGTCCGCGACGAACTCGATGCAAAAACCATTGATGTACTACTGTCGACCTTTTGCGATGAAGACGACTACGGTGTGCAAGAGCGCGTGGTGGGTGTTCTTGATCATGCTGAAGCGGGCGTTTTTGCTGAAAGGCTTGCGGTGAACTTCTCAACGTTGCAAAGACAGGCAAGTGGCAAGGAATGGCCTCTTGTTCTGATCGGTCGTGTCGTGAACTCGGACAACGCAGAGAAGATCAAGGCGATTGTCGCGGCTGCGAAGAAGTCCCCGGATCTTGACGCCTTTATTCGAAGTGATGAGTTCCTGGATGAGTATCCGGAGATCGAAAGCTACTTCCCCTGATACGACTCAAGGCCCGCCGTTTTCACGTTTGATGGGTTCCACGGCCCCATTTGGCATGCCAGAAGTCAGGTCAAAGGAGTGACAACATGAAAGACGCAATCCGCCTCGGCGACTCCACCACCCACGGTGGCAAGGTCCTCGAAGCCTTCTCCCGGACTGACCTTAACGGCAAGCCGATTGCCGGGCTCGGTCACAAGGTCAGTTGCCCATTGTGCAAGGGGATTTTCCCGATTGCCGAGGGCAGCAGCACCTACACCGTCGATGGGGTACCCATCGCGCTCGACGGCATGAAAACTGCGTGTGGGGCGGCGCTTATTGCCAGCGGCCCGAAGGGCGCGGTGGTCAGCTGAGTCCTGTAGTAATACAGACCTAAGCTAATGCAAAAAAGATATTTGTTCGGTGTTTTTAATATCGTTTAGTTTTGTTTCATAGACGAATCAAAAGCATCAAACCGATAGACCTCCCGATTGCCATGACGGCACACGCTGAATCGATCACGGACTCTTCAGGTTTGATTCACACGGGAGTGAATCATGCCGCACACCTCAGACATCACCGCATTACCCATCCTCGACCTGTCCCAGTTCGACGGTACGCCGTCGCAACGCCAGGCATTTCTTGATGACTTGCGCCATGCCGCCCGCGATGTGGGTTTTTTCTACCTGACCGGCCATGGCATCGACGCCAACCTGCTTGAGCAAGTGCAGGACTACGCGCGCCAGTTCTTCGCCTTGCCTGACAGCGAGAAAGCCGCCGTCGGCATGATCAATTCGCCGCACTTTCGCGGTTATAACCGCGCCGCGTCCGAGATCACTCGAGGCCAGCCCGATCAACGTGAGCAATTCGATCTGGGCGCCGAGCGCGACGTCTTGCCATTGAACGCCGACAGTCCGTTGTGGGCGCGGCTGCAAGGGCCGAATCAATGGCCCGAAGCGTTGCCGCAACTCAAGCCGCTGCTGCTCGACTGGCAGCAGGCGATGACCCAAATGTCGCTGCGTCTGCTGCGCGCATTCGCTCAGGCGCTGTCCTTGCCGGAAGACGCTTTTGATCGGTTGTACGGCGACAAACCCAACGAACACATCAAGCTGATGCGCTATCCGGGGCAAGCCTCGACGGCGAGCAATCAGGGCGTCGGCGCGCACAAGGATTCGGGTTTTCTCAGCTTCCTGCTGCAAGACCGGCAGGCCGGTCTGCAAGTGGAGATCGAAGAGGGGCGCTGGATCGATGCGCTGCCTCGGGACAATACCTTGGTGGTAAACATCGGCGAGTTGCTGGAGCTGGCCACCAACGGTTATCTGCGTGCCACGGTGCATCGGGTGGTGTCGCCACCGGTGGGCAGCGAGCGCTTGTCCATCGCGTTTTTCCTCGGCGCGCAACTGGATGCAGTGGTGCCGCTTTATCCCTTGCCGACGGCGTTGCTGCGTGAGGCTCGCGGCCCGGCCAGCGATCCGCTCAACCCGCTGTTTCGCGATGTCGGCTGGAATTATCTGAAGGGCCGACTGCGCTCCCATCCCGATGTCGCGCAGCGCTTCTACGCCGATGCGTCGAATACCCAGACACCGCTTCGCAAGACCGCCAACGCCTGATCCATCACTCGCTTAAGGACTCTTCCCATGTTGAAAAAAGCAGGCTTGACCCTGGCCGTCCTCGGCGCGTTGGTGACTTCGTTCAGTGCTCGAGCGCTGGAACCATTGCGCGTTGCCGCCGACCCGGTGCCCCACGCGCAGATTCTGGCGTACATCCAGAAGCTCGATCCGCAGCTCAACCTCAAGGTGATCGAAATCCCGCAGGGCGTGAACTCCAACGAGTTGCTGGTGCACGGCGATGTGGACGCCAACTACTTCCAGCATCTGCCGTACCTGCAATCCCAGGAAAAGGCCCTCGGCGAGAAACTCGCGGTGGCCGCCACGGTGCACATCGAACCGCTGGGGATTTATTCCCATCGCCACAAAACCTTCGCCCAGGTGCCGGACAAAGGCACGGTCGCCGTGCCGAACAACGTCACCAACCTGAGCCGTGCGCTCTACCTGTTGCAGGACAACGGCCTGATCAAGCTCAAAGCCGGCTTCAATGACCCGGCGGCCGATCAGGCGACGCCCAAGGACATCGCGGAAAACCCTAAACACCTGAAGATCCTCGAAATCGAATCGCCGCAATTGCCCCGTGCGCTGGATGACGTGGACCTGGCGGTAATCAACGGCAACTACGCGCTGGAAGCCGGGCTGGTGCCGGCCAAGGATGCGCTGGGGCTGGAGAAGGCCGAGCACAACCCCTACGCCAACATTCTGGTGACCACGCCGAAACTGGAAAACGATCCGCGCATCCAGCAATTGGCCAAGGACCTGACCTCGCCGCAAGTCGCCAAATACATCGCCGAGAATTTCAAGGGCTCGGTGATCCCGGTGGCGGACGTCAAGCCATGATCGTCGTCGAGCAGTTGAGCAAGACCTATCCGTCAGCGTCGACCCCGGCGCTGGATCAGGTGTCGCTGAGCATTCCCGATGGGGCGATCTACGGGATTCTCGGGCGCAGCGGCGCGGGTAAATCGACGCTGCTGCGTTGCCTCAATCTGCTCGAACGCCCGGATGCCGGGCGGATTCTGCTGGACGGCGAAGACCTCACGGCGCTATCCGACCGTGAGTTGCGCCGCCAGCGTCAGCGCATCGGCATGATCTTTCAGGGCTTCAACCTGCTGCATTCGCGCAACGTGTTCGACAACGTCGCGGTGCCGCTGGAAATCGCCAAGGTTACCAAGCCACAGCGCCATGAACGGGTTCGCGAGCTGCTGGAGCTGGTGGGCTTGAGCGACAAGGCCGAAGCCTTTCCATCGCAACTGTCCGGTGGGCAGAAGCAGCGAGTGGGCATCGCCCGGGCCCTGGCGGCGCGCCCGGCGTATCTGCTGTCGGACGAAGCCACCAGCGCCCTCGACCCGGAAACCACCGCGTCGATTCTGGAGCTGTTGCGCGACATCAACCGCCAGCTCGGTTTGACCATCGTGCTGATCACCCACGAGCTGGACGTGGTCAAGTCGATCTGCGATCACGCCGCGTCCATGGCCAATGGAAAACTGGTGGAGGCGGGGCCGGTGGCCCGATTGCTCGCCGATCCGCAGTCCGCCCTCGGTGCTTCACTGCGCCCCAGTTGCGGCTTGCCGCTGGGGCATGACGCGCCCGGTTTGAGTTTTCTGCGGCAATACGGCGTACGGGCGGCCCACTCATGAACCGCGTGATCGACTGGAATGAAATCCTGCAACTGGTGCTCAACGCCACTGGCGAAACCCTGTACATGGTGCTGCTCGCCGGGCTGTTCACGTTACTGATCGGTTTGCCGCTGGGGGTGTTGCTGTTCATCAGCCGCCGTCAGGGTCTGTACCCGTTGCCGAGGCTCAATCAGGCCTTGGGCGCGGTGATCAACCTCGGCCGTTCGCTGCCGTTTGTGGTGATGCTGATTGCCCTGATCCCGCTGACCCGGCTGGTGGTCGGCACCACGCTGGGCAGCACCGCCGCCGTGGTGCCGATCACCATCGGCGCCTTCCCGTTTTTTGCGCGGATCGTCGAGAACGCTTTGGACGAAGTCGAAAAGGGCCGGATCGAAGCGATCCTCGCCATGGGCGGTGACATCCGCCACGTGATTTTCAAAGTGTTGTTGCCCGAAGCGCTGCCGGCCTTGCTGGCGGGCATCACCCTGACGCTGGTGATGCTGATCGGTTTTTCTTCCATGGCCGGGGTCATCGGCGGTGGCGGACTGGGCGATCTGGCGATCCGCTACGGCTATCAACGGTTCAACAATGAAGTGATGGTCGCCACCGTCGTGGTGTTGGTCATCCTCGTCCAGGGCGTGCAAAGCCTGGGCGATCGACTGGTGCGTTCGCTGGCTCATCGACGTTAAGGAATTTTATGGGTGCGCCTGTCGCCGTGGTCTCCGAACCACTGATTCGTGTACGTGAACTGAGCAAGACCTTTGGCTCGAACCGGGCGCTGGACCGGGTCAGCCTGGATATTTTTCCCGCCGAAGTGGTGGCGCTGCTCGGCGCCAACGGGGCGGGCAAGTCGACGCTGGTGAAGATCCTCGCCGGCAGCCAGACCCACGATGGCGGCGAGATCCGGATTGATGGCCAGCCCCGGCATTTCAGTTCGCCGCTGTCGGCGCGCCGCTTCGGCATCGTCGCGGTTCATCAACAGATCAATGAAGGCATCGCGCCCGGATTGAGCGTGGCGGAAAATCTGCTGCTCGATGAACTGTGCCGTCCCGACGCCGACTTCTGGCTCAATCGCAAACGTCTGCTGGAGCGCGCCGCAAGCATCGCCGCCGGCCTCGGTCTGGTGCTGCCGCTCGAGCAACCGATCGAACACCTCGGCCAGGCTGAACGGCAACTGGTGGTGCTGGCCCGCGCCTTTGCCCTGCAACCGCGCCTGCTGATTCTCGACGAGCCGACAGCGGCCCTGTCGAATGCCGAGGCGCAGCGCCTGTTCGGGCTGATCGACACCTTGCGCAGCCATGGTGTGGCGATTTTGTACATCTCCCATCGGCTGTCCGATCTGCAACGGGTGGCCGACCGCGCCGTGGTGTTGCGTGACGGGCAACTGGCCGGTGAGTTCAGTGCCCGGCAATTGCCCGAGGCACTGGAAGCGATGCTTGGTCAGGCGCTGGAAGCTCACGTCTACACACCGCGAGCGGCGGGGCGTGAAGTGCTGAAACTGCGCGACATAAAAGTCCTGCCGCGCACCCGCGCCTTTGATTTGTCCTTGCACGAAAACGAAGTGGTGGTGCTGACCGGATTGCTTGGCGCCGGCAAAAGCGAGATCGCCGAAGTGCTGTTCGGGCTGCGCAAACCGGTGTCCGGCTCTCTGCAACTGGACGGCATCGAGTGGCAACCGGGCTCGCCCCGCCAGGCGATCCAGAGCGGCGTGTTCTTCGCCGCCGAAGATCGCGCGAGCCAATCACTGGTGCCGGATTTTTCTTTGCGCCGAACCCTGACCTTACCCTTCCTCGAACGCTTTACCCGTGGCGGTTTCATCCGCAACCGTGCCGAAGCAGCAGCGGTGGAGGCGCAAGTCGCCGCGCTGGGAATCAAGACCACCGGCATCGATGTGCCGATGAGTGCGTTGTCCGGCGGCAATCAGCAGAAAGTCGTGCTCGGTCGCTGGCTGCTTGGCGAGGGCCGGGTGCTGATCCTCGACGAGCCATTTCAGGGCGTTGATGTGCGTGCCCGGCGCGAGATCGGCCAGTTGTTGCGCGACAGCGCCGCTGGCCGCGCCACGCTGGTGATCTGCTCGGACGTCGATGAAGCGCTGGAGATCGCCGACCGGATCCTTCCGGTGCGCGATCACGCGGTGGTGGCCGAGTACCCGCGTGCCGGGCTGGATCGCGCCACCCTGGTCGCCGCGCTGGCCGGCAGCGATCCGCAAAATTCTATTGTTCACGCCGCGCCAAGGAGTAGAGCGAGTGCCTGATTCGAGTTCCCTGTTGTCATCCGCCCCGGCGCCGACCGAGCGCTTCGTGCAAGCGCTGATCCGATACGGCCTGCTGTGGGTGCTGGCGTTGATCGTGGTGTTTTTCAGTGTGGCGGAACCGGCGTTCCTGCGCGTTGGCAACCTGTTCAGCATTCTGCAATCGGTGTCGATTGTCGCGCTGCTGGCTTTGGGCGTGACGCTGACCATGGCCGTGGGCGGGCTGGATCTGTCGATCGGCGCGGTGGCCGCCATGAGCCTGATGATCGCCAGTTACGTGATGGTGGTGCTCGGCTGGGGCGCGGTGCCGGCAGTGCTGATCAGCCTGGCCGGTGGCGCGCTGGTCGGGCTGCTCAACGGCTGGCTGATCGTGAAGATGCGTGTGCCGGACATTCTCGCGACGCTCGGCAGCATGTTCCTGGTGATCGGCGTGCAACTGATTCCCACGGGCGGACGCTCGATTGCGGTGGGCATGACTTTACCCAACGGCGATGAAGCCGAGGGTTCGTTCAGCGCAGTGTTTCTGGCATTGGGTCGAGGACGACTGTGGGACATCGTGCCGGTTCCGGTGTTGATCACGGCGGTGGTCGCGGTGGCGGTGTGGCTGTTTCTCGAACGCACGCGCATCGGCCGGTTGTTCTATGCGATTGGCGGCAACGAGCAGGCGGCGCGTCTGGCCGGTGCGCCGGTACAGCGCTTCAAGTTGCTGGCTTACGTGCTCTCGGCGCTGCTGGCCTCGCTCGGCGGTTTGTTACTGGCGGCGCGATTGGGGCGCGGTGATGTCAGCTCCGGCAATGGCCTGGTGCTGGATGCACTGGGCGCTGCGCTGATCGGTTTTGCCGTGCTCGGGGCGAAGAAGCCCAACGCGTTCGGCACGCTGGTCGGCGCATTGCTGGTGGCTTCGTTGCTCAATGGCCTGACCATGCTCAACGCGCCGTATTACGCGCAGGATTTCGTCAAGGGACTGGTGCTGGTGCTGGCCCTGATGTTCACCTTCGGCCTCGCGCATCGGGCGCGCTGAGCCGTTTCATTGATGCTTCAAGGAAAGATCCATGCACGGTTCAATCAAGCAGTTCGCACGTCATTGCCTCGCCGGGGCGCTGCTCTCGGCGCTGGCCCTCAATGCGCAGGCCAAGGCCCTGCCCGGCGCACCGGCGCCGTTCGATAAAGGTCAGGTACAGATTGCGCTGGTCGGCTATCTGTTTTCCGGGGATTTCCCTGAAGCCTATCTGCGCGGCGTGGAGAAACAGACCGAAGCGCTGGGCGCCAACCTGCGGGTGTTCGACGCGCGGCAACAGGCGGCGAGCCAGGGCGAGATGATCGATCAGGCCGCCGACCTCGGCGTCGACGGCATCATCGTGCAACTGGGGCCCGCGGAAACCCTCAAAGGCCCGATTGACCGGGCGCTCGCCAAAGGCATCAAGGTCGTCGCGTTCGACGTCGATCTGAACACGCCGCAAGTAACCCAGGTCGAGCAGGATCACCACGCACTGGCGCGTCTGGCACTCGATCAAGCGGTGAAGGACAACGGCACCCGCTTCGACGCCGGGTATGTCTACATCAGCGGCTTCACGCCGATGGAGCGCCGCGACGAGATCTGGAGCCAGGTCAAGGCGAGCAATCCGGGGATCGTCGAGAAGGCGCGTTTCGGCACGCTCAATCCGCCGATTGCCAACTCGGTGGCCGATCAGGCCAGCGCCGTGTTGCGGGCCAATCCGGGGATCAGCGTGATTTTTGCGCCGTTCGACGAGTTCGCAAAAGGCGCGAAGATCGCGGTGGACGAGGCCGGTCTGAGCCGCAAGGTGAAGATCTACAGCGCCGACATTTCCACTGCCGACATCCAGATCATGAAAGAACCGGACAGCGCCTGGGCCGCCACCGCTGCGGTCAATCCGCAAGTGGCCGGGGCGATCAGCGTGCGCAGTCTGGCGATGCTGATTGCCGGGGAAAATCCGGGGCACAAGGTGCTGGTGCCGCCGACTCTCATTACCCGTCAGCAACTGCTGGATCTGGACGTGAAAAACGTACGGGATCTGGGGCAGAAACTGCCGGCCTTCGGTGACACCGCCAATGTCGCGCGGGCACCGTGGATTCCCGTGGCGAACTGAGGAACCGACATGCACGACAAGGCTGCGCGCCTGCGCAAGAGCCGTTCGCCGAAAGCCGATGTGGCGCTGGGCGAACGGCTGCCACCGGGGCAGGTGCTGACGGAGCGCTTCCCGATCCTGCACGAGGGCGAGGTGCCGGCGTATGACCTGGCGACGTGGTCGCTGCGCCTGTTCGGCACCTTGGCCAAGCCGGTCGAGCTGACCTACGCCGATCTGCAAGCGCTGCCGCAACGCTCGTTGCAATGCGACATTCATTGCGTGACACGCTGGTCGAAATTCGACACCCGCTGGAGCGGCGTGCACCTGCAAGATCTGTTGCAGGCCCTGGACATCCGGCCGACGTCGTCCTTCGTCATGGCCCACGCCGATCACGATTACCAGACCAACCTGCATCTCGATGACTTGCTGCACCCGGACAGCCTGCTGGCCACCCATTACGACGGTCAGCCGCTGACCGCGCAGCATGGCTGGCCGCTGCGGCTGGTGGTGGCGGGGCGGTACTTCTGGAAGAGCGCGAAATGGCTGCGCGGGCTCGAATTCACCGATCAGGAACAACCGGGCTTCTGGGAGCGCAACGGCTTTCATTTGCACGCCGATCCGTTCATTGAGCAGCGCTTCAGCGGCGATGCGCTGGACATTGCCGAAGATGCCTGGCGGGAAAAGGACTTCGACTGACGGCATCTAACTTCGCACCGAAAAAACACTGATTAATAACGCTCTCTACAACAACGTGGATTGCGTTTTTGTGCGTGATTAGTTGTTGGTTAGTTGGGTGTTCATGTTGTTTCGCAAACACAAGTGTTGCTCAGGCAACACTCCGTTCGTCGGGCATAACCTAAGCGTTATTGGTTCTTTTGCGGCGTGCGACCGCTCGTCTAGGATCGGTAAACAGGGGGTTCTACTAACTTTGGGGTTCTTGCGCTCTAACAGCCGATAGTTGTTCAGCACACTTGGCTGCCTTTCTGAATATCAAAACTACAGCAGAAATTGCCGTGCACCGATTGCCGATACTTCATGATTCGGCAGCGGCCGGTTATTAACTGCGATTCAAGGAGCTGTCGCATGATTCACCGTTCGCGTTCATTACTCGCCATTGCTGTTGTCAGTGCAATCTGGCAACTTCCTGCGCAAGCCGAAGAGACTTCCGCGCGCGTCGACGATGACACACGGCTGGGCACCGTGCTGGTCACCGGCACCCGGGGCACCGCACGCACGGTGCTGGATTCGCCGGTGCCGGTGGATGTGCTGACCGCCGAGGACCTGAAGACCGCCGGCGCCAGTGGCGGCGAGCTGGGCCAGGCGTTGCAGACGCTGTTGCCGTCGTTCAGTTTTCCGCGCCAGTCCAACTCCGGTGGCGCCGACCACGTGCGCGCCGCGCAGCTGCGCGGCATGAGCCCGGATCAGGTGCTGGTGCTGGTCAACGGCAAGCGCCGCCACACCTCGGCGGTGGTCAACGACTCGTCGAAAATCGGTCGCGGCACGGCGCCGGTGGACTTCAACTCGATCCCGATCAGCGCGATCAAACGCATCGAAGTGCTGCGCGACGGCGCGGGCGCGCAGTACGGCTCGGACGCGATTGCCGGGGTGATCAATATCATCCTCGACGATGCCCCCGAAGGCGGCGAAGTGTCCACCAGCTACGGCGCCTACCATACCCATCAGGACGCGATCGGCAAAACCACCACCGACGGCCAGAACAGCGTGACCACCGCCAAGATCGGCACGCGGCTGGGCGAGGAGGGCGGCTTCATTCGCGGCGGCACCGAGTACAAGGATCGCAACCCGACCAACCGCGCCGGCTACGACGGTTTCGCCGACACCCCGGGCCAGCGCAACTATGTGATGGGCGACGGTGTGGCGCGGGACGTCAACGCCTGGTTCAACGGCGAATTGCCGCTGGCCGGCGGCAAGGCCTACAGCTTCGGCACCTACAACGAACGCCACACCACGGGCGCCGAGTTCTATCGCTACCCGTCCGAGCAGCCGCAGTTCTACCCTAACGGCTACTTGCCGCAATCGCTGGGCGACAACACCGACATCTCCGCTACCGCCGGCTACAAGGGCCTGATCGGCGACGACTGGGATTTCGACAGCAGCGTCACCCACGGTCGCAACCGCTTTGAATCGGCGACCCGTCGCACCCTCAACGTCAGTCTCGGCGCGGACTCGCCGACCCGCTTCGACACTGGCGACTATGAGTTGCGCCAGACCACCACCAACCTCGATTTCAGCCGCGAATTGCGCCTCGGTGGCCGCTCGTTCGTGCTGGCGGTGGGCGGTGAATATCGCTACGAAAACTACCTGACCTTTGCCGGAGACGAAGCCTCTTACATCGGTTCCGGGGCCGATGGCGCCAACGGCCTGCGCCCGAGTGAAGAGTCGGATCTGGATCGCAATGTGTTCGGCACCTACGCCGAATTGTCCGGTGATCTCACCGACCGCTTCTTCGTCGACGCCGCCACGCGCTGGGAACATTACGACGACGCCGGGAGCAAACTCACCGGCAAGCTCAGCGGTCGCTACAAGCTGACCGATCAATGGGCGTTGCGCGGTGCGGTGTCGAACAACTTCCGCGCGCCATCGCTGGCCCAAAGCGGCTTCCAGAACACCACCAGCAACTTCGGCGACGGCGGCACGCTCACCGATATCCGCGTGCTGTCGGTCAACGATCCGATTGCCCGTGCCCTGGGCGCGGAAAAACTCGATCCGGAAACCTCGAAGAACTTCAGCCTCGGCCTGACGTTCCAGTTGAACGAACGCTTCGATGCGTCGCTCGACGTGTTCCGCATCGACGTCAAAGACCGCATCACCCTGTCGCAGCGAATCGGCAGCGACGCGCTGGAAAGCTACATCAACGACAACTTCGGCGTGGCGGGCGTGCACGATGTCAACTTCTTCACCAACGCCGCCGACACCCGCACCGACGGCGCCGAACTGGTGCTCAACTACCATCAGCCGTTCTACGACGGGCAACTGGGGCTGACCACCGCGTACACCTACAACCACACCAAGGTCACCAGCACCAAGGGCACGCCGTCGCAGCTGACCGCCTTAGGGATCGGCAATGACGCGCTGGTCGGCGTCGAGGAACGCAACACCCTGACCGACGCCGCGCCCAAGGATCGCTTCGTGTTTTCCGCCAACTGGACCAGCGAACACTGGGGCCTGCTCGGGCGTCTGACCCGTCAGGGCGAGACCACTCGGGTGTTCGATTTCGGCGACTCGCAGCCTGAGCAAACCTACGGCGCGGTGTGGCAGCTGGACGCCGAGGTGACCTACAAATTCACCCCGAAATTCAGCATCGCCCTGGGTGGCAACAACCTGACCGATAACTACCCGGAACGCTCCGGCTCGGCCATCAACTACGGCGGCAACCTGCCGTACGACGTGCTCTCGCCGATCGGCACCAACGGCGCTTATTACTACGCCACCGCCACTTACGGCTTCTGAGTCTTTTCCGCCATGGATGGCGGATCATCAGCGGGAACCTTCATGACTCAAACCAATGGCCCCAAGCGCCATCTGCCGGTGTTCCAGGCATTGCTGATCACGCTGGGCATGGTCATCACCACCGACATTCTCAAAACTGCACCGACCGTTGCCTTGAACGTCGGGCCGGAACATTTCTATTGGGTCTGGGTGCTCGGCGGACTGGCGTCGATGGCCGGGGCCTTGTGCTTTGCCGAGATGGCCACCGCGTTCCCGCATCCGGGCGGTGACTATCATTTCCTGCGCACCGCTTATGGTGAGCGCATGGGGTTCCTGTTTGCCTGGTCGCGATTTTCGGTGATGCACACCGGGTGGATCGCGTTGTCGGCGTTCATGTTTGCCGACTACTTCAATGCGGTTGTGCCGTTGGGGCATTACGGATCCGGGGTGTTTGCCGGTGCGATCATTGCTGCGTTGGTGCTGCTGAATCTGACGGGCAAGCACATTGGTTTCATGACTCAGACGGTGCTGGTCGGGCTGCTTGCTCTCGGGTTCCTGAGCATTGCCAGCGCCGGAGTCTGGCTGGCGTGGCAAGGGATCGAGCCGACGCTGCCCAGTGATCCGGTGGTGCCCGAACACACCGGCGCGGCAGGGTTTTCTGTGGCGATGATCTTTGTGTTTCTGGCCTTCGGCGGCTGGAGCGATGCAGCGACATTGTCCGCCGAAGTGCGCGATGGTCGACGCGGGATCTTCATCGCCATGCTCGGTGCGCTGACGGTGCTGATGACGATCTATCTGGCACTGAACTGGACGTTCGTCCAGGGGCTGGGATTCGAAGGCCTGGCAGCGAGCAATGCACCGGCGGTGGAATTGTTGAACCGCGCCTTCGGTGCTCCGGGCGTGCTGCTGATCCTGCTGATGGTTGGCATCGCGGCCATCGCCACTATCAACTCAACCTTGCTGGTCGGCGCCCGCACGACCTACGCCGCCGCCCGCGATGTGCCGCAACTGCGACGATTTGGCGAATGGGACGAGCGTGACGGTGTACCGCGCAAGGCGTTGCTGGCGGAGGGGGCGGTGGCGTTGGTGTTGGTGGTGTTTGGCAGTTTTACCCAGAGCGGTTTCAACACCATGGTTGAGTATCTGACGCCGGTGTACTGGCTGTTTCTGAGTTTGAGCAGTCTCGCGTTGATCATTCTGCGCAGGCGCTTTCCCGAGGTGCCCCGGCCGGTGAGGGTGCCGCTTTATCCGGTTTTGCCGCTGTTGTTCTTCGGGCTATGCGTGTACATGCTGTATTCCAGCGTGACGGTGGTTGGTTTCGGCGCTTTTCTGGGGATTGTGGTGTTGCTGGTGGGGGCTCTGCTTTTGGCAGTGGTGGGGCGACTGACGCCAGGCCCTCACCCCAGCCCTCCCGAAACGTCGGACCGCCCGGAGGGAGAGGGGGCCGACCGGGTTGTCTGACGCTATCCATCGACCTGAAACACTGAGTCGATTATGGATTCAGAAGGGCAGGTTCAGGTCGGCGTAGTTCTGAAGCATCCCACGGTCAGTTCCCTCTCCCTCCGGGAGAGGGCTAGGGTGAGGGCAGGCGATCAGAAGGACACCGCGGCGGGCTGCGACAACCGCAACACCGATAAATCCCCCGTAATCCGCTTGTACGCCAAACGAATCGCCTCGATGTCACTCTCACGTTTCGCGCTGCTTTCGTGCAGGATCACAATCACCTTGGTCGCCAGCCGCTCGGGCACTTTCGCGTCGTGGTCCTTCCACTGCCCATACGCATCGAACACGCTGAACCCGTCCGGGAACCGCGTCGTCACTTCCTGATCGAGAAACTCGCGCCAGCGCGCAGGGCTCACCACACCTTCCTGGCCTTCCAGCGGCCCCACCGAGAAGTACAACTCGGTGCGCACCCACTGCGCCTGCGCCGGTCGTGTGGCATCGCCTTGCAGTGTGGAACTTGCGGGATCCTTGGTATGCACGGAAACCGGAGGAGGGCTGGCACACCCGGCGACCGCCAGGAACAGTGCTGCCAGTAGTAAACGTTGCGGCATGGAACTTCCTTATTGTTAAGAACTGTCCCGAATTATAGAGGGGAGGGTTAATAACAATAAAAGATTAAAAAGTGGATCGTTGCTGAACTAATGGAATAAGCAAACACAGTGAAAATAATGCCCGCTGGTTAGAACGATTATTTCTTTAAGTTATTTGCTTGGTGTTGGATCGCATATCCATGACATTTAAAAACCTGCTCCCGCATTTGCCGGATCTGTCATGGCGTCTACTCTGCTGCTGCAACGGTTCAAGTCGCATGGAACGCGGCACTTGAAGCGTTTGAACAGCAGTTTTTGCTGCTCGATGGACAGCTTGTTGCGTATTTCCCAATCCTTAGAATCCGCTCCATCAACTTCTCATCCAGTTCTTAATCCTCAGGGAGCTACACCATGATGAACGCCATGCAGATGCAAATGCCGATGAACGCCAACATGCCGATGATGCCGATGACGGGCATGCCGATGATGATGGCGACCATGAGCTGCGACATGATGGACGACGGCATGATGTGCAAGATGATGCCGGCCGCTGGCATGGACATGGCCATGTTCAAGAACAGCGCTGAAATGATGCAGATGATGATGGACTGCGGCATGCCGATGATGATGCATTGCGGCAACATGAGCATGATGTGCATGTCCCCGGCGGCCATGGCCATGCCGATGATGAACATGATGATGCCAATGCCGATGATGGGCATGCCGATGCCATCGATGAAGTGCGTGATGGAATGCACCATGATGGCCGACTGCATGATGTGCAAAATCATGCCGATGCCGGGCATGAACATGGACATGATGAAGAACTGCTGCGCCCTGATGATGAAGATGATGAACGACTGCAGCATGCCGATGATGATGAGCTGCAACGGCATGCCGATGATGTGCTGCACCTGCTGATTTTCGCCAGCGCATGAAAAAGCCCGACCGGGAGATTCCCGGTCGGGCTTTTTGTTGTCTGTTTGTCAGTCCAGGCGTTCGGGGTAAGTGACCACCAGATACGCCACCGCTTCACTGTCGGCGGGGTTGCGGTAACGATGGGGCTGGTCGGCGTAAAACAGAATCGAGTCGCCCGTCGACAGCAGATAGCGCTCGTCGTTGACGCTGATCTCCAGCACGCCCTGAGCCACCACCAGATTTTCCTGGACGCCGGGGCCGTGGCCTTCGGATTGATCTTCGCCTAAGGGGCTCAGGCGCAGTTCATAGAATTCCGACTGGCGCGCCACATCAAAGGGAAACAGCGCGCGGCTGACAAAGGCGCCACTGGCACTGACCAGCCGCTTGCTCTGGCTCGCCGACAACACGGCCACGCCTTCAAACGCGCGATGTTCGAGAAACGCCGCCACCGACACCTTCAAACCCTTGGCGATTTTGCACAGCACCTTGATCGACGGCACGCTGCGCCCGGATTCGATCTGCGCCAGCATCGCCCGGCTCACGCCACACTGGCGGGCGAGGGCATCGAGCGACAGATGCCGCTTGCCGCGCAGACGTTGCAGGTTCTGCGCGACACGTTCACAGATCGGGTCTTCTTCCAGGGAATCGAGGTTGTTCAGGTCCACCACAGGTTCATCGGCGCTCGCCAGAAAGCGCGAGGGTTCACGGGCGTTCACGCTTGACGCGTCTCGCCGGAACGAGCGGCCTGCACCCACTGCCAAGCCTGATAACCGGCATTGCGCGCATACATTTCCCACATCAGCCGGGCCTGTTGCTGGGCGTGGCGGCGTTTGCGGTAGACGGCGAAGTCGATCAGGTTGTCAGTTGGTTTCATGGCGCACTTCACTGTGTTCAATGACGGGATGAGGTGAGAGTACGCCGAGATTTTTATAACGATAAATACTGATTGTTTATTTATTAATTCTTTCTGGTTATTTGCTGGTTTGTCACATCGGGGAGAATGCATTCAACAGAAAGTCCCGCACATACACCCGGCTCGGACTCTGCAACGCGCTCTTGCGCCACACCAGGTACAGCACGTTGACCGGCGCTTCAGCCGGTACGGTCGGGGAAATCAGGCGGCCATCGGCAATCGCATCGGCACATTGATAATCCGGCAGGACCGTCCAGCCGTGGCCACCGATGGCGAGGTCTTTGATGATCCGCAGATCCGGAATGGTCAGCGACGCTTGCAGTTGCGGGGCGATCTGGAACATCGACGACCACAGCGGGCGCACCAGGGCGAGGTCTTCGTCGAAGGCAATCAACGGCACCTGGGTCAGTTGCTCCTGAGTCGGGTGTTGGCCCAAGCGATCCAGCAGGCTCGGCGCGTAGACCAGCAGCATGCGTTCGGTCAGCAGATGGGCGAACCCATGGGTCTGTTCGTCGGGCAGGGAAGCGGTGATTGCGAAATCGATCTGATTTGATTCGAGCATTTCGTAGATGCGCTTTTTCGTGCCGGTGTGAAAACGCAGCAGGAATCCTTCATCCATCAACGGTGCGAGGCGGGCGGCGACTTGCGAGTGAATGAAATCCGAAGGGCCGACCAGATGAATCGTGCCGCCCTTGAGCAGGCCGGGGCGCAGCGAGGCGATCTTGTTTTCCAGACCGTCCAGGTAAGGCGCGACCGAGCGGGCCAGCTCATCGGCGGCTTCGGTCGGCTCGACACCTCGTGGCAGTCGATGGAACAGCGGTTTGCCCACCAGCGCTTCCACAGCCTGGACGTGCATCGAAGCCGCCGGCTGGGTGATGCCCAGATGCTCGGCAGCTTTGGAAAACGACCTGGCGCGGTAGGCTTCGAGGAAGGTTCGCAGGTGCGTGAGATGGCTCATGGGTTGGCGATGTCCGGGGGCTGAATCTGGTTTTTACCATGGCGGGCGGCAGGCGTGCTCGCCTCGGGAAAACGCCGTTGCAGCGTTTCCCGAAGCAAGGTTCGTCAGGCGTTGTCAGCCGGACGATAACGCGGCGCGGAGCTCGCGGACATCTGCCCGAGAATCAGCAGCAGGCCCAGTGCCGAAACCACGGCGCCGGTGAGGCCGACATAGCTCAGGCCTATCTGGCTGATTGTCACGCCACCGGCCACCGAACCGAGGGCAATGCCGGAGTTGAACCCGGCAATGTTCAGGCCGGCAGCGACGCCGTGGGCGTGAGGCGCATGCTGTTCGGCAATCCCGATCAGTCTCGCCTGCAAGGCCGGTACGGCCGCGAAGCTGAACATTCCGAGCAACGCCACCAGCACACCCATCAACACCGACGATCCGGAAAACGCCCACATGCCCGCGGTGACCAGCGCAATGCCGGCAATCAGCGTGGCGCTCGCGCGGTCGACGCCCCAGGCGTCGGTGAGTTTGCCGCCGAGCACGTTGCCGATCGCAGCCATCACGCCGTACAGCAACATGAACACGCCGACGGTGGCGGCGGTGGTGCCGGTGACATCCGTCAGCACCGGAGCGATGTAGGTGTAGGCCACAAACGAGCCGGCGTAACCGAGCACCGTGACCAGCGCACCGGCCAGCAGCTTGCGATTGAACAATGCCTTGAGACTGTCGAGGGCCGAACCGCTGTCGGCGGCGGTCGGCAGTGGATCGCGCATGCCGAACAGCAAGCCGAAGAAGCCGATCGCACCGAACAGCGCAATGGCGGCCAACACCAGACGCCACGACATCACGCCGCCCAGATAGGTGCTGATCGGCACGCCGATGGCCATGGCCAGCGTAAAACCACCAAACACCACGGCGACCGCGCTGCCTGCTCGGCCGGGACCCGCCAGGCGCGCGGCGGTGCTCGACGCCACGGCGAGGAACAAACCGTGGCCCATACCGGCGATAAAACGGGCGATCAGCATCAGCGTCAGGGTGCTGGAAAACGCCGCCGCCAGACTGCCGGCGCTGAACACCAATGCGGTGGCGAGCATTACGTTCTTGCGTGACCAACTGGCGGTCAGTGCGCTGAAGATCGGTGCGGCAACGGTAGCGCCCAAGGCATAGGCAGTGATGGTCGCGCCGGTGGCCTCGACGTTAACGCCGAGACTTTGCGCCATGACCTCGGTCAGGCCGATCGGCACGAATTCAGCGAGCCCGAGGGCGAAGGCGCTGAGGGTGAAGATGTAAATGACAAATGGCATGGGAGCCTCTCGCAAGTGGACGATGGCGAGAGGCTAGGGATTGCGTATCTATAAATGAAATTCTGTTTTTGGTGTGCAGGTATAAAAATATTGATGGGTCTTCAGCAAGCGCAAAAAAAGGCGCGTGAGTTTTTGACTCACGCGCCTTTGGGTTCATTTGCTGGCGTTCAACACAATCCGGTACCGCGCCTTGCCGCTGCGCAGATGGTCAACCGCTTCATTGACCTTGCTCATCGGAAATTCCTCGACCTGCGGCAGGATCTGATGCCGCGCGCAGAACTCCAGCATGGTCGCCGCCGTGGCAGGCGAGCCGACCGGGGAGGCTGACAGGGATTTCTGTTGCGGGATCAGGTTGAACACGTGCACCGGAATCGCGTCGGGCACGATGCCGACGAAGTGCAGCCGGCCCTTGCCGCGCAGGGTGGCGAGCATGGCCGTCCAGTCGAGGTTGGCGTTGGCGGTGATCAGCAGAAAGTCCAGGGTGCCGGCAATCGCTTTCAGCGCTTCGCTGTCGGTGGATGCGACGACTTTGTGGGCGCCCAGGCGTTTGGCTTCGTCCTGTTTGTTCAGGGAAGAGGTGAACGCGGTAACGTCGCAACCCCAGGCATTGAGAAAGCGCAGCGCCAGGTGACCGAGCCCGCCGATGCCCACCACGCCGACCCGGTCGGTCGGCTTGATGTCGAATTCCACCAGCGGATTGAAGACCGTGGAGCCGGCGCAGAACAACGGGCCGGCGAGGGCCGGGTCGAGGTTGTCCGGGAGCTTCAGCGCCCAGGCCCAATGGGTGCGCAGCCGATCGGCGAATCCGCCATGGCTGCCGATGATCGTCGGTCTGGCGGTGGCGCAAAGGTGATGGGAACCGCCGATGCAGGACGAGCAATGCATGCAACTGCCCTTGTACCAGCCGATCCCCACGCGCTGACCGACTTCCAGGCCACGCACCTGCGGGCCTGTGCGCACGATGCGGCCGACCACTTCATGGCCGGGAATGAACGGGTATTGGCTGATGCCCCAGTCGTTGTCGATCAGCGACTGGTCGGAGTGACAGACGCCGCAGTATTCCACGGCGACTTCGACTTCCTCATCCCCCAGCGGGCCGGGGTCGTAACTGAAGCGCTCCAGCGGCGCGCCGGCCGAGGTGGCGGCCCAGCCGGTGAATGTCGTGGGTTCGGTGTTATTGCTCATGGGACACCTCCAGGTCTGGCGCTGCGGGCGCAGCCTGAAGAGTCTAGCGTGTCATCGAGCGGGCGCTAGCCAGGTGTTAAGCACGCGCCGGTCGAGTTCTTCCCAATCCGCCATGCCCAGCACTCGGGTGGTATTGAGGCCGCGCAGATAACCGCGCAACTGATTGGCCACGGCCCGCACCGACTCTGAATCGTTCGCTGACTGGCCCAGCACGGTTTCGTATTCGACCAGGTATTCGGCCACCCGGTCGCGGAATTCGGGCAGGACGGCATCGCGGATCAGATCAAAGGTTCGCACGGGTAATCCTCATCTGTTTTCGTTGTGATTGAGTGTGCAGCAGTCTGCACGCCGCGCAACTATTGGTTCAAGTAATAGTGACCATCAAGAAACGCAAGTTCTGCTTTGGCGCCGATCGGCGGAAAATCGCCTCCATCGAACACGCCGCTGAAGGAATTGCGCGATGAAGACTTTGACCCGACTGGCTGTAGTCGCCCTGCTGATGGGCGGGGTGGCCGCCACCGTAGCCCCGGCTTACGCAGACGACGCCAAATCGTGCCATTTTCTGCCCGTCGCCGGCAGCAGCGCCGCGCTGCAGCACTCGCAAACCGTCGGTGTGCTGTACAGCGAAAACACCCTGGACAACCTGCAATACCTCGAGCGTTACCACGATGTGGCGGTGAACGGTGCCAAGGATGCGCTCGATGCGCGGATCCGTGACGCCTTCGTCGACAGCTCCGATCCGGAACTGGCCATCGACTGGCTGATGAGTTCGCTGCAACAACAGTTTCTCTCGGTGACCGTCTACGACAGCCTCGATGCGCTGGTGCAGGCTCATCCGGACGTGGTGGTGATGCTCGACACTCACAACCGTCTGCTGACCCAACGCAACAGTCAGGTCGAAGCGCGGTTCGCCGCACGCTTCTACGACGCCAACCTGCAATACATCGGCAAGGCCGAAGGCGCGGTGGAGAAGCAACTGCCGTCAGTGTGGGTACACAACAAGGCAGCGCCCGAAATCGCTGCCGGGATCGAACAGCAGCGCGACCTGCAACTGAGTGCCTTGAAGCAGTTCGATGACTCGCTCAAAGCCTTGGTAAGTGCAGGCTGAACACCTAAAGCAAAACGGCAACGGCAGTGCCCGTGACACTGAACGTTGCCGAAGAACCGAACTTTTTATTTTCAGGATTTTATCCATGCGTGCCTTTTTTATCCCTGCCATGGCTTCTGCCAGTTTGTTGCTGACCGCCTGCGCTTCTGCGCCAAACGACCCGACGCTGACCCTGCAGACGCACAAGACGCCCGCCCAGTACGCCGAATGCGTGGTGCCGAAACTGCAGGGCAGCGCGCTGAACCCGACGGTTTCGCAGACTCAGCGCAGCTACCGGATCGTGGTGCCGAGCAAGGTGGCGGCGGACAACGTCCTGGAAGCCTACAAGGCACAGGACGGCGGCAAGGTGTTTTTATATGAGCGCCACTTGCTGGCGTCGAGTTTCCTGCCGTCGAGTTTTGAACGGGCTGCCCAGGAGTGCCTGTAACGCCTGACGGTTAACGCTTTTGACGATGCTCCTTTGGTTGGCCGCAACCAACCAATTCTTTGCCCCGCACCTTGCGGGGCTTTTTTTTGCCCGGCGTTTGGCGCAGTCGGCGCTACGCTGGATAGCGGAAAAGGTTTTCGGGAGAACAAGGATATGAAGAAGGACAGCAGCGGCGCGGCGACTGAGAATCCCTCTGCGCTGATCGATGCAAGAATCAAGGAACTGAATGACTGGCGTGGCCAGAAGCTGGCCGAGATCCGCGCGATCATTCATGAGGCTGACCCGGAGGTCGTCGAGGAGTGGAAGTGGCGCGGCGTTCCGGTCTGGTCACACAACGGCATCATCTGCACCGGGGAAACCTACAAGGCCGTGGTGAAAATGACTTTTGCCAAAGGCGCGGCGATGGAGGATCCGTCAGGACTGTTCAATGCCAGTCTGGAAGGCAATACCCGGCGGGCGATTGATGTTCACGAAGACGACAAGATCGATGCCAAGGCTCTGAAAGCGCTGGTGCGTTCGGCGATTACGTTGAATTCAAAGAAGTGATTTGCCGTTGAGGCGGAGGTGACGCGGAGGAGGGTTAAACGAGGAAAAAATGGCAGGGGCGGCTGGATTCGAACCAACGCATGGCAGGATCAAAACCTGCTGCCTTACCGCTTGGCGACGCCCCTGTAGCTATTGGTTTCAGTCCCGGGAGGACCTCTGCAACAGTGGGCGGCACTTTACCAGCGCTCTTGCGATCTGTGAACCCCTGAAGCCAATAAATTTCAGGCAAAACAGCTACTTATTTCCCGGACGGTATCGCCGGTCAGGTTTTTCGGGCTTTTCAGCGATCGTCATGAAAACCGGCGCGACCGATGTAGCCCGAAAACCTGGCAAAGACCTGCCTCGACGAACCGATCAATTACCGTCCGCAACCTTGCGTTCGATTTCGTCGACCTTGCGTTGCAACTCCTCAGCGTCCTGCTCCTTGGTGCGGGTCGACGAGGGCGTGATGACCTCATCCACGCCGCGCGTGTCGTCGTCCGGGTCTTCAAGATCGCGTTTCACCACATCGACCGGTTTGCCGGACGTATCGGTAGGTGGGGCTTTACTGTCGTTGTTCATGGCGCTGACCTCCGTTGGCTTAAACGTTGGATGCAGCGCTTTGGCGCGAGTTCTAGTTTTTTAGCGGCAACCGTGCGGAAAACTGCGGAGCCGGGTTGATGAACCGCCGGAAGCTCACCGGCAACAAGCCGATTTTGTTCAGGCAACGAACCCCAGCAACAGCGTCGTTAGGATCACCGTCGAAGCGCCGCCGATACGGGTAGAGATCTGGGCAAAGGGCATCAGTGACATCCGGTTCGACGCCGACAGGATCGCGACGTCGCCGGTGCCGCCCAGACCGCTGTGGCAGCAAGTCACGATGGCCGATTCGATGGGGTACATCTTCATCAGGTTGCCGATGAAAAAACCGGCGACGGTCATCGACACCACCACGCTGAGGCACACCAGCACATAGCCGATCGAAAACACTTTCACCACGCTGTCGAGCGGCACATACAACATTCCAAGGCCAATCATCACCGGCCAGATGAAGGCGGCGGAAACCAGTTTGTAGAAAGACTGCGCGCCTTTTTCCAGTTTCTCCGGCAGCACGCGCACGTATTTGAACAGCACCGCCGCGAGGATCATCATCACCGGACCCGGAATCCCGACGACCTTTTCCAGCAGGCCGCCGAGGACGAAGAACGCACAAATGACCAGCACGCCAGCGCCCATGAGTCGCAGGTCGATGGCGGTGGCGGACTCATCCTTGACCTTGAATTTATCGTTTTCGGCTTTCGCCCGGATCAGCGCCCCTTCACCGTTGATGGCCGGGCGTTCCAGCGCCAGCCGTGCCAGGTAACCCGCGCAGATGATCGCTGCAATGTTGCCGACAACGGCCGCCGGGACCAGTTGCGCGACGTAGATGTCCGGCGTGCCGCCGAGGATCGCCGAGTAGGCCAGCGACAGCGGCAGTATTCCTTCGCCGATGCCGCCGCCGATGATCGGCACGATGATGAAAAAGAACGTGTGGTAGACGCTGTAGCCGGCAAGCTTGCCGACGATCAGCCCGCTCGCGACGGCGGCCAGGGTGCCGGCCAGCAAGGGGATGAACATGCGGATCATGCCCTGGACCAGAATGAACCGGCTCATGCCCAGGATGCTGCCGACTACCAGGCTGGCGATCACGAAGTACAGGAAGTTGGCCTCCTTCATCAGCATTTTGGTCGCGTCGATCGTCGGCGCGCCGAAGAAGCCGTAGAACACCAGCACCGACGGCAGCATCAGGCACAGGATGGCGCCGCCACCGATTTCCCGCAGGATCGGCAGACGCGAGCCCATCTGGCCGAAGAACACGCCCATGGTCATGATCACGGCCAGTCCGCCGATCATGTTCTTCGGCAGAAAACCGAGGTGGGCCGACAGAAACACGATCACGGCGATGCCGAGGAAGATCGGCAGCGGAATCACGCCGATCTCGTAGGTACGCAGGCGCTGGATGAAGCCGCCGGCGTGTGGGCCGTCGACGTTCAGGGATTGCTCAAGGGAGTCGCTCATGACGCATGTCCTCATGTTTGTTTTTATCGAGGATTGACGGGAAACCACGGTGCACCGGGCTCGGGTGGCGAGGCGGTGATTCGATGGTATCCTTCGCAAAATGCGTGATAAACAGCGGAAGCATGCGGCCTATGAACACGAATCGTGACCAATTTCCCTTGCCCGAAGACCTCAAGGTCTTCCTCACCGTCATCCGCAAGAACAGTTTTGCCAGCGCCGCTGACGAGTTGGGCTTCTCACCGGCCTATGTCAGCAAACGCATCTCGGTGCTGGAAACCACGCTGGCGACCAAGCTGCTGCACCGCACCACCCGGCGCATCGCGTTGACCGACGATGGCGAGCGGGTGCGGATCTGGGCGGAGAAGCTGCTGGGGGATTTCGATCAGTTTCTCGGCGAGATTTCCCAGGCCCGGCACCAGCCGGCGGGCTCGCTGCACATTTGCAGCAGCTTCGGTTTCGGCCGCAATCATGTGGCGCCGGCGATCAGTCAGTTGTCGCGGGCGTGTCCGAAACTCGACATCCGGCTGGACGTGTTCGACCGGGTGGTCGATCTGGTGGGCGAGGGCTTCGACCTGGAAATCCTCGTCGGCGATGACCTGCCGGGCCAGCATCTGGCGCGCAAACTGGTGAGCAACCGGCGCGTGCTGTGCGCCACGCCGGGATACCTCGAACGCCGAGGCACGCCGCAGTCTCTTGAAGACCTGAAAGACCACGATTGTCTGGTGCTCAAGGAGCGCAACAACGCGTTCGGTATCTGGACCCTGAGCAAGGACGGACAGGAAGAAACGGTGCGAGTGAATGGCCCGTTGTCCTCCAACAGTGGCGAGATCGTGCTGGAGTGGGCCTTGAGCGGCGGCGGAATCCTGTTGCGCTCGATGTGGGACGTCAAACCGATGCTTGAGCAGGGCAGGCTGGTGCAGGTGCTGGACGGCTACACCCAGAGCGCCAACGTCTGGGCGGTCTATCCGACCCGGCTCAGCGAGTCGGCGAAATTGCGGGTGTGCGTGGAATTTCTGGAAGAGTACTTCCGCGATTTGTCTGTGGAATGAAAACGGGCGGTTCAATGAACCGCCCGTTTTTTTTGCCATCAACCCAGCCAGGGATTGTCCGCCAGATGCCGCGCTTCAAAGGCGCGGATCTGCTCGGTGCGTTGCAGCGTGGTGCCGATGGCATCCAGCCCCAGCAGCAGCGACTGTTTGCGCAACTGATCGATCTCGAACGCGATCCGCGTGCCGTCTGCCAGCTCGAGGGTCTGCTGCGCCAGGTTCACGCTGATCCGCGCGGTTGCCGGGACGCTGATCGCCTCGGCCACGCGCTTGAACTGCGCGTCATCCAGTTGAATCGCCAGCACGCCATTGCGCTGGCAGTTGTCGTAGAAAATCCCGGCGAACGTGGTGCCGATCAAGGCCCGGATCCCCACTTGCTTCAAGCCCCACACCGCGTGTTCGCGGCTGGAGCCGCAGCCGAAATTGGGGCCGGTCACCAGAAACGCCGCGTCCTGCCAGGCCGGCTGATTGAGCACGAATTCAGGGTTGGGTTCGCCGGACGCGAGAAAGCGCAGATCGAAGAACAGCCCGCGATCCAGCCCCTGACGATCGATGCCCTTGAGAAACTGCTTGGGCATGATCACGTCGGTGTCGATGTTGGATGCAAGAAACGGCGCGGCGCTGCCGCTGACGGTGTCGAAAGGTTGCATGGTTCAAGCCTCCAGCGCGACGGTGCGCACGTCAGTCAAATGGCCGCTGATGGCCGCCGCTGCGACCATCGCCGGGCTCATCAGGTGGGTGCGCGCACCGGCGCCCTGACGGCCTTCGAAGTTGCGATTGGTGCTCGACGCACAGCGATCACCCGGCGCGAGCACGTCGTCGTTCATCGCCAGGCACATCGAACAACCCGATTGCCGCCACTCGAAACCGGCGTCGAGAAAAATCTGCGCCAGGCCTTCGTCCTCGGCCTGATTGCGCACCAACGTCGAGCCGGGAACGATCATCGCCCGCACATGGGCCGCCACACGCTTGCCGCGCACCACGCGGGCAACGTCGCGCAAATCTTCGATCCGCGCATTGGTGCAGGAACCGATGAAGGCATGGCTGATCGTCACTTCGTTCAGCGGCATGCCGGGTGTCAGGCCCATGTAGTCGAGGGCGCGCTGCAGGCCCTGACGCAGGATCGGATCGGGCTGGGCGGCCGGGTCCGGCACGTGCCCTTTGATCGGCGCGGCCTGATCGGGGCTGGTGCCCCAGGTCACCATCGGCTCCAGCGCGGCGACATCGAGGATGACTTCGCGATCGAACACCGCGCCCTCGTCGCTGTGCAGGGTTTTCCAGCGCTCGATTGCCTGCTCCCAGACCTTGCCCTTGGGCGCACGCGGCTTGCGTTGCAGGTAAGCGAACACCTTGTCGTCCGGCGCCATGAACGCACCCCGGGCGCCGGCCTCGACGGCCATGTTGCAGATGGTCATGCGCGCCTCGACGCTGAGGGCGCTGATGGCCGGGCCGGTGAATTCGATGGCGTAACCGGTGGCGCCGGACGCGCCGATCTTCTCGATCAGCGCCATGATGATGTCCTTGGAGGTGACGCCTGCGCCGAGCTCACCGTTGACCGTCACCCGCAGGGTTTTCAGACGTTTGTAGACCAGCGTCTGGGTTGCCAGCAGGTGCTCGATTTCCGAAGTGCCGATGCCGAAACCGAACGCGCCCAGTGCGCCGTAAGTGGTGGTGTGGCTGTCACCGGCCGCGACCACCATGCCCGGCAAAATGAAGCCCTGTTCCGGCGCCACGACGTGTTCGATGCCTTGACGCTTGTCCAGCACATCGAACAGCTCGATGCCGAAGTCACGGCAGTTCTCTTCGAAGTACGACACCTGACGCGCGCCCCCGGCGTCGGGCATGGTCGCGATGCGTTTCGGTGCGGTCGGGTTCACATGATCGACCACCGCCAGCGTCGCCGCAGGCCGCCACACCGTACGCCCGGCCTCGCGCAGGCCGCTGAAGGCCTGAGGGCTGGTGTATTCGTTGGCGACCTGGCGGTCGATGTAAAGCAGCACGTGGCCCTGATCGTCGAGGGTGCAGACGGTGTGACTGTCGATGTGCTTCTGGTACAGCGTTCTCGGGCTGGGCATGGCTTGCGCTCTTTTCTGTCCGGGGCAAAAACAACATGAGGACAGAATATTGATCGCAGAAATGGCATCAAGAGCGCTTCGGTGAAGCCGTTGAACACGGATTGTGAGCAATTGCCGCAAGCCTACGCCCGTGTCTCCTCCGGCAACCTGGCAATCACCTTGATCTCGAACTGAAACCCATACAGCCACGTCACGCCGACTGCGGTAATCGTCGGGTGCGGCGCCTCGCCCCAGAACTCCGGCACCACTTCCCAGATGGTTTCGAAGGTCGATTGCGGATCGACCATGAACACCGTCACGTCCACCACATCATCGAAGCTGCCGCCGGCCGCACCGAGAATCGCGTTGAGGTTGGTGAAAGCCAGTCGCACCTGTTGTTTCAGATCCGGCTCGGGCGAGCCGTCCTCTAGGCTGCCGACTTGCCCTGAGACGAACAGAAAACCGTTGGAGCGAACCGCCGGCGAATAACGATTGCGCTCGTAAAGCGCATGGCGTCCAGGTGGGAAAACCACGTCGCGTTTTGGCTGGGCACGGGTCATGGGGTGTCTCCTTCAATGGGTTGAAAACCGGTGATGGAGCAACTGTAGGGACTTGCCTCGGCATGATAAACGCGCAACCTTGGCGATCACTGTTTGCAAATCCCGAACAATCGAGCCGCTATCAGAGGTGGGATATGGACCGTTTTGACGCGATGCAAGCCTTCGCCCGAGTGGTGGAGGCGGGCAGTTTCACCAAGGCCGCCGAAACCCTGCACATGAGCAAGACCACCGTGACCCAGCTCATTCAGCAACTGGAAGCGCGGCTGCGAGTGAAGTTGCTCAACCGCACCACGCGCAAGGTCAACGCCACGGCGGACGGTGCGGCCTATTACGAGCGGGTGATCAAGTTGCTGGCGGACATGGACGACGCGGAGACGAGTCTTCCCGGCGCCGCGACCCAGCCCAAGGGCCGTTTGCGGGTCGATGTGCCCAGCCCCTTGGCCAATCTGATTCTGGTGCCGGCGCTGCCCGAGTTTTACGCGCGCTACCCGGAGATCCAGATCGACATGGGCGTCAGTGACCGGATCGTCGACATCATCGATGAAAACGTCGATTGCGTTATCCGTGGCGGGGAGCTGCGCGATCAGTCACTGATGGCCCGGAAGGTGGCGGATCTTCAGCTTGGCGTGTACGCCGCGCCGAGTTATCTGGCCCGCGCCGGCACCCCGATGCATCCCCGTGAGCTGGAAAACAGCCATCACCGGGTGGTCGGTTTTCTTTGGGCGCGCACCGGCAGACCGGTGCCTTACGCCTTGCGCAATGCCACGGAGAACCTGCTGATCAAGGGCCGGCATGTTCTGGCGGTCGATGATGGCAATGCCTATCTGGCGGCAGGCCTTGCCGGTCTGGGTGTGCTCTGGCTGCCGAGTTACATGTCGGCGGAGCATGAGGCCCGAGGTGAGTTGGTTGCACTGTTCGAGGGCTGGGCGCTTGACCCGATGCCGCTGTACGTTGCGTACCCGCCGAACAGGCATATCAGCCAAAAGCTACGGGTATTTATCGATTGGATCGTGGAATTGATGGCCACGCGTGCCAATGGCGCGGAACTTGCTGACCGCGCTCCCGGACTGTCAAAAAAATAGCGAATATCGGCGATCAATAAAGTCGGCAAGTCTGGATGCACCGCTATTCAATCAAGGAGCTTCACTCGCAATGAATATGTACATCGATATTGTCGGCGCGTGCAATTTGAGCTGCCCCTCGTGTCCGATGGGCAACTCGGAAAACGTCAACTTCAAGAAAGCCATGCAAGTTGACATGTTCAGGAAGATCGTCGAGAAGGCCCGAAGCGAAGGGGTCGAGTCGATTTTTCTGTATAACTGGACCGAGCCGTTGATCCACCCGCGCATCGGCGAGTTTGTCGAGATCATCAATGCCGCCGGTTTGCAGAGCGGTATCAGTTCCAATTTGAATCTGGCGAAAAACATGGAGACAGCGATGCTCGCCAATCCATGGTTCTTCCGTATCTCGCTGTCCGGGTTTTATCAGCAGACGTACGAGCAGGGGCACGTAGGCGGCGACATTGAAGTCGTCAAGGCCAACATGATCAAACTGCATGAGCTCAAGCAGCAACATGGCTTGAACACGCGGATCGAGGTCTACTACCACCGCTACCTCGACAACATGGAAGAAGAAGGGCTGATGCGCGAATTCAGCCAGCGTCTGGGCTTCGAGTTCTCGACCGGGTATTCAGTGATGATGCCGCTGGAGAAGACGCTGGCGCTGATCGAGCGCGACCCGTCGGTGACCGACACTGATCGCGAGACCCTGCAGCGACTCGCGTTGCCACCCTTCGACGACCTGGTCAATCTGGTTCGCCATTATCCGAAGCAGGCATGCGGGCTCAAGGATGACTGGCTGGTGCTCGACTGCAATGGCAACACCATCCTGTGTTGTTCCATTTTCAATCAGACCGAATATCAGGTGGGCAAGTACCTTGATATGCCGCTGGCACAACTGACCAGGCTCAAGTCCACCCAGCCGAACTGCGTCGACATGTGCAATCGCTGTGCGAACAACGGATTGCACATCTACTCGGGGCACTCCAATCAGGGACCGCTGCAGAGCCACGCTGTCAACCGGATAATCGACTTCCAGCGACGCACGATCATGGGCTTGCCGATCGAGAGTGACAGGCTCGGGCGCAGTGGTGAAGTCAGTGCCGAACACTTTGACGAAGCGCAATATCTGGAGCTGAACCAGGACGTCAGAAATGCGATTTCCGCCGGGGCGTTCACCAGCGGTTATCAGCATTACGTACTGTTCGGGCGGCTGGAAAGCCGGCCGGGTGCAGGTCATTTGACGGCCGTCTGAGCCGACGGCTCGGGTTCTGCCAGTTGAGTTGAAAGCCATTGACTGAAGCATCGCGCCATCGGGTCGTTCTCGCTGTCGCGGTGCGTCAGCATCGCCCAGTTCGGGCCGCGAATGGTTTGCTCCACCAGTGGCTGCAACAGCCCGTTTTGCTGCGCCTGACGGCTGAGCAACTGACTGACCAGCGCAATCCCCAGACCTGAACACGCCGCGTCCAACAACAGGCCCGGATCAGAGAAATTCAGGCCCTGATCCTGCTGGCCGACATCGATCCCCGATTCCACCGCCCAATGGCTCCAGTCCATTTCCCGCTCGCCGTGCAGCGTCGTCCGCTGGGCGCTCGGCACGCTTAACAAGCTCGGATGACACGCGGGGTAGAGGCGGTCGGCATGCAGCACCTTGAAGCTGCATTCAGCCTGCGAACTGATGTCGTCGCGCACCGCCAGATCGATGGTCTGGGTCGCCATGTCCGGCACTTCATCGGTGCTGAAAATCCACAGGTCCACATTCGGATGCTGACGGCGGAAATCCCCCAGTCGCGGCAGCAACCAGTGCCGGGCAAACGCCGGCGTGGTGTTGAGCACCAGTTGATTGGGTTTCTGATATTGCCCCAGCCGCCGGATGCCCACCGACAGTTGCTGCAACATCGCCTGAGTGGTGCTGAGCAGATCGTGGCCGGCGTCGGTCAGGCTGACGCTGCGCCCGCTGCGGAAAAACAGCGGCTGTTCCAGATACGCCTCAAGGCTGCGGATCTGCTGGCTGATGGCCGATTGCGTGAGGCTCAGTTCCTCGGCGGCCTTGTGAAAGCTGCCCAGCCTTGCGGCGGCTTCGAAGCCGCGCAACGAGCTGAGGGGTGGCCAGTGTTTCAGCATGATCGATAAGTTCCTCTAATCAGTTTTCCGCTAAATCCATCGTTTGTTTGCCCTTAAGGCCGCCATTAGCATGCACGTCAACGCCGCCAAGGCTGTTTTCATTGAACACAATGGCTTAACTCAAAGGGCTTTTTACCATGCAGCAGAACAAAAACAACAACAGCGGTTGGATGATGCCGGCAGAGTGGGTGAAGCACGCGGCGACCTGGATGGTCTGGCCACACAATCAGGCCCTGTGGGAGTCGGGCTGGGGCGTCACTTTGCCGTTGGTGCAGGAAGATTTCGCCCGCGTCGCCAATGCCATCGCCCGTTTCGAACCGGTGAAAATGGTTGTCGATCCGTCGGCCATCGCCCGTGCCAAAGCCTTGTGCGGACCGAACATCGAACTGATTCCACTGGCCGTCAACGACAGCTGGTGCCGCGACTCCGGCCCAAGCTTCGTGGTTCACCCGGAGCAAGGTCTGGCCGGGGTGAGCTGGCGCTTCAACGCCTGGGGCGGCAAGTCGGCCCATGATCTGGACGAAAGTCTGGCCCGCCGAGTGCTCAATCATTTGGGCGGCGAATGCTTCGGCACCGCGCTGAGTAACGAAGGAGGCGCGATCCACGTTGACGGCGAGGGCACGTTGATCACCACCGAATCGGTTCTGCTCAATCCCAATCGCAACCCCGGCGTGAGCAAGGCCGAGATGGAAGAAATCTTCAGCCGCCTGCTTGGCGTGAAGAAAACCATCTGGCTGCCGGGCGATCCGGATTACGTCACGGGTGACATGACCGACGGCCACGTCGATGGCGTCTGCGCCTTCGCCCGACCTGGCGTGTTGCTGGTGGACGCGACTCACGATCGCAACTCGGTGTACGCCGAAGTCGTGCGGGAAAACCGTCGTGCGCTGGAACTGGCCACCGATGCTCAGGGCCGTAAATTCGAGCTGATCGAGCTGTATGAAGCCACCGATGCGGTGGACACCGAAGCCGAAGTGTTCTGCGCCTCGTACACCAACTTCTACATCGCCAACGGCGCGATCATCATGCCGGCGTACGGCATCGAGGCCGACCATGTCGCGGCAGAAACCCTGGCCAAGGCCTTCCCGGGACGTGAAGTGGTGCCGGTGCAGATCAATCACCTGGCCCATGGCGGCGGCGGTGTGCACTGCATCACCCAGCAACAGCCAGCCTGGCCGGTGGAGGGTTGATCGATGACGATATTGAAAGTCGCCACCACCCAGATGCCGTGCACCTGGGACCTGAAAGGCAACCTCGATCGCGCCGAGCAGTTGGTGCGTGAAGCGGCCGCGCAGGGCGCGCAAGTGATCCTGTTGCAGGAGCTGTTCGCCACGCCGTATTTCTGCATCGAACAGAGCCACCACCATATGGGGCTGGCCGAGGAGTACCGCGACAGTCAGGTGCTGTCGCGCTTCTCCGCGCTGGCCCGTGAACTCGGCGTTGTGTTGCCGCTGAGCTGGTACGAGAAGGCCGGCAACGCCTATTTCAATTCGCTGAGCGTGGCAGACGCCGACGGGCGTTTGCTGGGCGTGTACCGCAAGACCCACATCCCCAACGCCATCGGCTATCAGGAGAAGGAATATTTCAGCCCCGGCGACACCGGTTTCAAAGTCTGGGACACCGCATTCGGTCGCCTCGGCGTGGGCATCTGCTGGGATCAGTGGTTCCCGGAAACTGCCCGCTGCATGGCGTTGATGGGCGCCGAAGTGTTGTTGTTCCCGACCGCCATCGGCTCGGAACCGGGCTGCGCGAATCTGGATTCGCGGGACCACTGGCAGATGACCATGCGTGGCCACGCGGCTGCCAACCTGCTGCCGGTGATCGCTTCCAACCGGGTTGGCCGCGAAGTGGCGGGCACCGATGCGACGCTGCAAATGAATTTCTACGGTTCGTCGTTCATCTGCAACCACAAGGGAAAAATGCTCGCCGAAGCCGACCGCGCCAGCCCCGGTGTCTTGGTGCAAAGCCTGGATCTGGCAGCCATGCGTGAAGATCGCTTGAGCTGGGGCATCTACCGCGACCGCCGTCCGGAAATGTACGGAGCCTTGCTCAGCCAGGACGGCCGTCACCTTAACGCCCGTTGGAATCCCCAAGGAGTCTGATATGCCTACTTCACACAAATGGTTGCTGGGCGCACTGGGCCTTGCGCTGGCCGGTTTGATGCCGACGGTGCACGCCGAAGACAAGACCTTGCGCCTGTACAACTGGGCGGATTATTTCGCTGAAGACACGCTGAGCAAATTCACCGCCGAAACCGGGATCAAGGTGATCTACGACGTGATGGACGGCAGCGAAACCCTGGAAGCCAAAATGCTCTCCGGCGGCAGCGGCTACGACCTGATCTTCCCCGGTGACACCGTGGCCGAACGCCTGATGCGCGCCGGCAGCCTGTTGCCGCTGGATCCTTCGAAGATCACCGCGATGAACGATATCGAATCGGGCCTGCAAAAACTGCGCAGCCATTACGAGCATTCGAACAAGGCCACCGTGCCGTACACCTGGGGCACCATCGGCCTGACCTATAACGCCGAGCAGATCAAACAGCGCATGGCCGACGCCCCGGTCAACAGCCTCGACATGCTGTTCAAACCGGAACTGGCGGCCAAATTTGCCGATTGCGGGATTTCGATGATCGACTCGCCGGACGAAGTGCTGGCCGTGGTGCTCAATTATCTGGGCCGCGACCCGCGCAGCGCCAAGCCTGCGGATCTGGCGGCGGCCAGTGACTTGCTGATGAAGCTGCGGCCGTACATCCGCAAGTTCCAGTCGCAACCGGTGACCGATCTGGTCAACGGCAACCTGTGTCTGTCCCTCGGCTACAGCGGCGACATGACCCAGGCTCAGCGCACCTCGGACAGCGCCGGCAAGCAGACCCGCTTCCAGTACCGCGTGCCGCGCGAAGGCACCACGGTGTGGATGGACACCATGGCCATTCCGGTGGATGCCAAACATCCGGAATACGCCTACGAATTCATCAACTTCGTGATGCGCCCGGAGAACATGGCCGCGATCAGCAATTTCACCGGTTACCCGACCTCCAACGCCAAGGCCCGGCCAAACGTGGATGAGGCGATGCGCAACAACCCGGACATCTACCTTGACGAAGCGACCTATGCTCGTCTGATACCGGGCAAGGATATTCCCCAGGCCGACATGCGCGCCCGCATGCGCACGTGGACCAAATTCAAGACCGCCACTGCACAGTGATTTTTCCGGGCTGCCTCGGTGGCCCCTTACCCATCAGGAACGTACACATGCCGACTCGTCGCGAGTTCATCAAACAGGTTTCAGTCGCCGCCGGCGTAGGCGCTGCCGTCATGGGCCTCGGCCTGTCACCGGCGCGCGTGCTGGCGGCCAGCGAAGGTCGCTGGTTCATGCCCGACGAGGGCGACAAGCACGAGCGCGCCTACATGGCCTTCGGCGCGCAGGACGCGATCTGGGAAGACTTCACCGAAGACGTTCAGGAAGCGCTGGGCCGGATCGCCCGCGCCATCGCTCGCTACGAACCGCTGACCATCTACTGCCGCAGCGGCGAACGCAGCCTGGCCGAAGAGATCTGCGGCACCTCCAACATCACCTACCAGATCGCCAACCTCGACGACATCTGGATGCGTGACATCAGCGCCAACTTCGTCATCGACGACAAAAACGGACTCGGCGCCGTGGACTTCAACTTCAGCGGCTGGGGCAACAAGCAGCAGCACTCGAAAGACGCGAAGATCGCCAAGCGCGTGGCGGCCGATGCGCAGGCGACCTACCAGCGCAGCGAGCTGGTGGGCGAGGGCGGCGGCATCGAAGTCGACGGCCACGGCACCGCGATCATGACCGAAAGCTGCTGGGTCAACGAAAACCGCAACCCCGGCTGGAGCAAGGCTGACGTCGAGGCGGAACTGAAAGCACGCCTCGGTTTGCGCAAGATCATCTGGCTGCCGGGCATCAAGGGCAAGGACATCACCGATGCACACGTCGATTTCTACGCGCGCTTTGTCACGCCCGGCGTGGTCATCGCCAACCTCGACACCGACCCGCGCTCCTACGACAACAAGGTCACCCTGGCGCACCTGGAAATCCTGAAGAAAGCCACCGACGCCGACGGTCGTCCGTTGCAGATCCACACCGTCTCGCCACCGCTGAAACCGCGCAAGACCAAGTTCAACAAGGACAACGACGACTTCGCGGCCGGTTACATCAACTATTTCGTGATCAACGGCGCGGTGATTGCCCCGGAATTTGGCGACAAGGGCGCGGACAAGAAGGCCTTCGACCTGCTGAAAAAACTCTATCCGAACCGCGACGTGGTGCAGATCAACATCGACGCCATTGCGGCTGGTGGTGGCGGGATTCACTGCGTGACCAGTCACCAGCCGGCGTGAGGCCGAGCCTCAGCGGAAACGTTGGGGCAGGGCCTCGGCAAAGGGATAGAAGTCGAACCACGGTTTGGCTTCTTCGATGACCCGACTGAACGACGGGCGCTGCACCAGCCGTTCGAAATAGGCACTGAGGCGCGGTTGCTCGGCGGCAAACGGCACCAGCGTGCTGGCGTAGAACAGGGCCGGCGCGGCGGAGCAATCGGCCAGGCTGAAATCCGCGCTGGCGATCCATTCGCGGTCGGCCAGTTGCTGTTCGAGCATGCCGTACGCCGTGGCCAGCAGCGCTCGCTGACTGCTCAGGTCGCCATTGGCGGACTGGATGCGGTCGGCGACGATCTGCTGCATCGGCGTCATCACGTAATGGTCGAAAAACCGGTCCCATAGACGCACGTCCAGTGCGGTCTCCCAGTCTTCGGGAATCAGTCGTTGCGACTGCCCCGGTTGATGATCCAGGTACTCGATGATCACGCTCGATTCCGGCACCGTGCGCTGGCGCGCGTGATCGCGCAGCACCGGAAATTTGACCAGCGGCCACAATGCTTGAAGCTCGGCCCGTTCGGCTTCGCTGGACAGGTCGATCAAGCGTTTTTCGAACGCGACGCTGTGTTCGTAGAGGGCGATCAGCGCCTTGTGGCAGTAGGACGACAACGGGTGGTAATAGAGGGTCAAGTTCATGGTTTAACACCTCGATGTGGGGCAATGGCGTTACTCAGGTATAGCGCGCCTGCGCACGGCCACGCATTTGATTTCCACCAGCAGCCCCGGATGGGCCAGTTCGCTGACGCCGATGCAAGTCCAGGCGCAGAAGCCCTTGGGGAACACGCGGTTTTTCACTTCGCGAAACACCGGCATGTGTTGGCTCATGTCGACGTGATAGGTGGTCATCTCCACCACATCGTCGAAGGTGCAGCCACCGGCCTTCAGCACTTCGTCGAGGTTTTCCCAGGCACGGATGAACTGTTGCTCGGAGTCTTCGATGACCTTCAAGTCAGCCGTCCGGCCCACCTGACCTGCGCAGTAAAGCGTGTCGCCGACCAGAACCGCCGGGGCGTAACCGGCGCGTTCGACGATGGTTTTCATGGAGTCGGGGATGATGATTTTGCGATCGGACATCGTGTTTTCCTTCAGTAACGGATTTCAGCGACCGTGCGCGGCCGCAGCCAACTGCTCGGTATCCACTCGCACAAACACCGAATCGCCCACTGCCGTGAGCACATCCCCGGCGTAGACCTCGCAGATCACTCGGGTCTTACGCCCGACTTCACCTTCGACTTTAGCCTTCAGCGTCAGCGGCACGCCCATCGGCGTCGGTTTGATGAACTTGATGCCGAGGTTGCCGGTGACGCAGTTGATGCGTGGCAGGGTCTCGGGCTCACGCTGCTCGGCCCGGTAGTGATACGCCATCGCCGTCCAGTTGGAATGGCAGTCCACCAGCATGGCGATCAGGCCGCCGTAGACCAGCTCCGGCCAGCCGCAGTATTTGGCCTCGGGCACATGCTCGGCCATGACGTGCACGCCGTCTTCGTGCCAGAAGCTCTTGATGTGCAAACCGTGTGGGTTGCTGCTGCCGCAGCCGAAGCAGACGCCCTCGGGGGCGGCGGTGTCTTGCAGGGAGGTGTCGTGGGTGGACATGCCGGGGTCATCCTTAAACTGTAAGCCGAACCCCGCGGATTCTAACCCCGAATGCTCACCGTGAGGATTGCTCCTTCGCGGCGGGCCGGGGAGGATCGGTCAGCAGTTTTTTGCGAGTCGTCGAGTGGTTCGGCAATTGCTCACTGATGTCCCAGATTTCCAGCATTTTCGCGTATTCAAAGGCGTGGCGCGGGCTTTGCTGAATCCACTGCTGGAACGCGTGGCGTTCGTCAGGTGTGCAATCGTCCTCCTGCAGGCGCAGGCACCAGTGCGCTGCCTGGTTCAGGATTTCTTCGTCTGCGTCGGTCATTGACGGCTTCCACGATGGCTGGGGAGGGCATTTTACGTTGCCGCTTGCAAAAAAAACGTCAAAACGTGTCGAGGATTTAAACGATCAGTGCGTATAAAACGGACAGAAAACGCGGCAAACGGACAGATCGCGCCGCTATTTCCGGCCCTCGCGCAATTGTCATATTCCGTCACATTTCAATGCAGATAGTGGGCAGCCCAACGTGTTTCCAGTGAGGCTGCCCCGTGTTTCAACGTCTTGTTTGTTCGCTGTCCGTGCTGAGTCTGTCCATTGCTGCCGCCCAGGCCGCCGATCTCGATACCCCGCGCCTGACGGGCATCGACAACTTCCGCGATGTCGCCGGTATCACCACGGCCTACTCGACGACCCATGACGGCACCATGCGCGCCGGTGTGTTCTACCGCTCCAACGCGCTGACGCCGACAGCATCGGACCTGGCGACCCTCAACGGTCTGGGGATCAAGGCCGTTTACGACCTGCGCACCCCAAGCGAAATTGCGGCCACGCCGGACACGATGATCAGCGGTGCAACCTATCAGAATATCGACATCATCGGCGCCACCACGTCGGGGGCGAACATCACCACGGTCTCGTTCAAAAGCGCGGCCGAAGCGACTGCGATGATGCAAGAGACCAACCGTGCGTTTGTCAGCGACGCCGGCATGCGCGGGCAGTTGGGCGTGCTGTTCAACGAACTGGCCGGCGTCGACGGCGCCGCGCTGTTCCATTGCACCGCCGGCAAGGATCGCACCGGCTGGACGGCCGCTGTGCTGCAAAGCATCGCCGGGGTCGACAACGCGACGATCATGAGCAACTACCTGGCGACCAACGACTACACCGCCGACCGCGTTGCCAAGACCCTGGCGATGATGCCGCCGAGCATGGCCGCGATCTACGCGCCGCTGCTGGGCGTCGAGGCCAGTTACCTGCAAGCGGGTCTGGATCAGGTGACCGCGCAATACGGCAGCATGGACAACTACCTCAAACAGGGGCTGGGTCTGTCCCAGGAAACCATCTATGTACTGCGCGGCAAAATGGTCGAGTACAACAGCCTGCCGGGTCAGGTCGGGCTTATCGGCAACGCTGCCGCCGGTGCGCAACTGTTGCGGGAGTTGCAGAACAGTAAACTCTCGGGCACCTACAGCGCCTACAACTACTACCTGCAATCGGCCATCGACGCCGGCACCCTCGGCGGTGTCGAGTCCACGGTCGGCGGTCAGGTGCACGCCGATGCGGCGAGTTACCTGCTGCGTCAAAACGCAATGATCGAGCAGGCCGCCGCGCCGTTCGCCAGCGGCACTGACCTCAAGGTCGGCCAGTACCGCTTGTGGAGCACCGCGCTCGCCGGTTACCTCGGCACCGACGGTTCGGCCCATGCGCAAAGCAGCAATGAACACAGCCAGGGGCTGATGGTTGGCGTCACCCAGCGTTTTTCCGAACAATTCAGCGCTCGCGGCGGCATCGGTTACAGCAAAGGCTCGGTGGGCGGCGCAGGTGGGGAGGCTGACACCGATTTCACCTTCCTCGACCTTGGCGCGCGTTATGGCTTCACCAGTCTGGAACGTGGCCTGTTTGTCGATTCCAACCTCAGCGCCGGTTACGTCGACTACGACAGCAAACGCGACCTCGGCGGCGGCCTCGGCTCGGCGAAGGGCGACACCCACGGTAATCTCAGCGGCGCGACGCTGGCGCTGGGTTATCGCATGCCGCTGAATACTGTGATTCTGGAGCCGAGCCTCGGCGTGCGAGTCAGTCGTCTGGACCTGTCGGGCTTTCAGGAGAAGGGCAGCGAATTGGCCCTTAATGTCGATGACATTCAGGAAACCCGCCGCAGCGCCGTGGCCAATCTCGACGTCTCGTTCGCCCCGATGTCGATGGGCGCGTGGCAACTGGTGCCGGGCGTGCGCGTTGGTTACGAGCATGTGCTGGGCGATCATCAGGTCGACAGCGAAGGTCATTTGTTGGGGCTGGATATCGAGCAGCGCGCGGCGTTCGACAACCGCGATCAGTTCAGCGGGGGCGTCAACCTGATGGCCAACCTCGGTGCTCTGAGCCTTGGCGCCGAGGTCGGTGCCAGTGGTGGCGGTGACAGCCACGGTTTCAGCGGCGGGCTCAAGGCCAGTTATCAGTTCTGACCAACTGACGTTTAAGACAAAGGACTGCCTCAGCGCAGTCCTTTTCGCATTTCTGCGGGGCTCACGCCGTAGGCATCCTGAAAGTACTGGCAGAACCGGCCGACGTTGCTGAACCCGAATTGCAAGGCCACATCGGTCACCGATGACGATTGGCTTTGCTTCAATGCATAACAGGCGCGCTCCAGCCTGACCTGTCGCTGGTACGCGACAATCGAGGTGCCGACGAATCGCCGGAAACCTTCCTGCAAGGCCCGCAGACTGACGTTCACCAACCCCGCCAGATCCGTCCCGCTGACCATCTGCTCGGGATGCGCCTGAATATACTCGATGGCCTGCTTCACATGCCGTGGTGCAATCAACGCCTCGGGTCGGCGCAGGGCCTCGCTGAAGTTGTGTGGCCAGGCCTCCAATACCGCGTCCACCAGCATCTCCCGCAGCCGTGACGGCATCAGCGAGCCAGCGTTCAACAGCAGATCGAATTCCGCACCGGTGGCCAGATCGATCAGCGCACGAATGCCCTGAAACGCCGGGCTGTTCAGATCCACCCTCGGCTCGAAATGCAACTTGTGCACGATCGGTTTGCCCAGCAGGGTCGACAGCCGTTCGGTGAGCGCCGCACGGCTGATCGACATGCCGTGCTGGGCATGATTGTCGATAAAACGCATCGAGCGCAGGTCAGCCTTGTCGATGGCCAGCCCTACATCGCTCAGCCCCACGGATTCATGGTTGAACACGATCTTGCCGGCAGTGGGAATGACGAAAGTGATTTCATCGAACGGCTCGGGGAAGGCGACGGTGAAATCGCCCCGGTAATGCATGCGCCGGAAACTCACGCCTTCGTACCGCCCGTAAACGCCGCCAATGATGATGTCTTTGGGCGGCGGTGGTGTGTCGCCATAACGGTTGCCGAACATTCGCGAGAACAGGGCGCCGAAGTCGTCACTGGCCATGTTGTCGGATCGCAGGATGAGGGTCTGGCGCGTCGGGCTTGAGTACACCGGGAGGGTCACCTTGGTGGTCGGGGCATCGGGGCGCGAGGACGTTACCAAGGGAGAATGACGCCGATGTGACAACGTTCGATGCTGTGCGTGAACGCCACGCACAGCATCGAGCGAAGTCATTTCAGGTGTGATGAATGTCCCGATCCTTGGTCTCCGGCATGAAGAAGATCCCGAGAATCGCCGTCATCACCGCGATGACAATCGGGTACCACAAGCCGTAGTAGATATCCCCCGTGGCCGCAACCATCGCAAACGCCACGGTCGGCAGGAACCCGCCGAACCAGCCGTTGCCGATGTGGTACGGCAGCGACATCGAGGTGTAGCGGATGCGCGCCGGGAACAGTTCGACCAGCCAGGCCGCAATCGGGCCGTAGACCATGGTCACGTAGATGACGAGGATGGTCAGCAGCAGCAAGACCATCGGGTAATTGGTTTTGGCCGGGTCGGCTTTTTCCGGGTAACCGGCTTCTTTCAGCGCTGCGCCGAGGCTGGCAGTGAACGCGTCGTTACGGGTCTTGAAGTCGGCGGCCGGCAGGGTCGTGCCTTCGAAGCTTTCGATGACCTTGTCGCCGATGCGCACCTGAGCCACGGTGCCCGGTTCCGCCACCACGTTTTCATACGGGATCGCCCGTTTGGCGAGGATGGTTTTCGCCAGATCGCACGAGCTGGTGAATTTGGCCTTGCCCACCGGATCAAACTGGAACGAGCACTGGTCGGGGTTGGCGATCACTTTGACCGGGTTCTTCTCTTGGGCGACGAATACGTCGGGGTTACCGTACTGAGTCAGCGCATGGAAGATCGGGAAGTAGGTCACCGCCGCCAGAATGCACCCGGCCATGATGATGCCCTTGCGCCCGATGCGGTCGGACAGGCTGCCGAAAATCACGAAGAACGGCGTGCCGATCAGCAGCGAACCGGCGATCAAAAGATTGGCGGTCTGCGGGTCGATCTTCAGGGTTTGCAGCAGGAAAAACAGCGCGTAGAACTGCCCGGTGTACCAGACCACCGCTTGGCCGGCGGTGCCGCCGAGCAGGGCCATGATCACGATTTTCAGGTTGTCCCAACGGGCGAAGGATTCGGTCAGCGGGGCTTTCGACGACTTGCCTTCTTCCTTCATTTTCTTGAACACCGGCGACTCGTTCAGTTGCAGCCGGATGTACACCGAGACCGCCAGCAGCAGGATCGACAGCAGGAACGGAATCCGCCAGCCCCAGGCCTCGAACGCTTCGGTACCCAGCGCAGTACGGCAGGCGAGGATCACCAGCAACGACATAAACAGGCCCAGGGTCGCGGTGGTCTGAATCCATGACGTGAAATAACCGCGTTTGCCCTTCGGCGCATGCTCGGCCACATACGTCGCCGCGCCGCCGTATTCGCCGCCCAGCGCCAGGCCCTGCAGCAGGCGCAGGGTAATCAGAATGATCGGCGCCGCGACTCCGATGGTCGCGTAACCGGGCAGGAATCCGACAATCGCCGTCGATACACCCATGATCACGATCGTGATCAGAAACGTGTGCTTGCGCCCGATCATGTCACCCAGTCGCCCAAACACAATTGCCCCGAACGGGCGCACCGCAAAACCGGCGGCAAAGGCGAGCAGGGCGAAGATAAACGCCGTGGTCTCGTTCACCCCGGCAAAGAAGTGCTTGGCGATGATCGCCGCCAGGGAGCCGTAGAGGTAGAAGTCGTACCACTCGAACACCGTGCCGAGCGACGACGCAAAGATGACCTTGCGCTCCTCCCGGCTGACGCTGTGGTGCGGGGCACTGCCTGTGGACATGCTGTCGAGTACTGCCATGGGTGTTCTCCGTCGTGCTTGTTTTTGTAGGCCGGAGCACTTCATCAACGTCGCGTACCCAAGGCCTGTGGCGGATGCCGGATCAGGTGTTTCGTGGAGCGTGCACAGAATCACCGCCCCGCGCGGGAGGGCGGGGTTTCATTGAGCATAATTGGGATTGGGGGGATATCCAGTGGCGGCGGTGGATGGGGGGGAGTGACGGAAAGGGTTTGGCTGGTTCGGGGAGGGAATGAGTTAAATGAGTTTGCGACCTTAGTCTCTTATGGTTATTCAGAATTTTGGTTGTTCTAAATAATTATTAAAAACTGTCATTTCTATCAGGTGTGATTGTGAACGCTTGTGTTGATACTTTGCCTGGTAAAGGGGCGGAGAATAAATCTATCTATCCCCTTTGATGCTATTTTTTGAATAATTCTTTGTTGGAGTGCATGTCTCATGTCGAATCACATTATTGTTGGTCACTACAAGAGCAATACTACAATCAAAGGTGCATATGGCAGTCTGGATATAAATTCTGCCGATTCTGATTCAGGAAAGCTGGAAGGAAAACTCACGTGTGGTTTTCCTGAAACAGATGGCATGCTAGAGAGTGCATGGTTTCAGGCAAATCCTAATGGAGGCGCAAATGTGACATTCAAGGTTAAAAGCATTCAGTATAATCTAGTTGTTCCGGATAATAAGTATAAATCCATGGATGGGGCAATGAGCGAAAACGGTTCATCTAATCCTATATCATTCATTCACCCTCATCGATAACGGCGCAAAGCAAAAGGGGGCAGATTTATTTAATCGTCCCCTTTTGATGTTATGTGGTAGCGAAGGTAAGCTTCGTTGCTGCAGATTATTCCGTCGGCACAACGTTATCCAACACCTGATTCACCGCCAGTTCCGCCAGCATCACGATCTGCGCGATGCCTTGCGCGGTTTTGCGGTGGGGGCCTTCGAGGAGGTCGACGAAGTTGTTGAGCATGACGTTGGCTGAGCCCAGGGTTTCGACGGCGTCGGCGAGCAGGGATTCGTTGTTGCTGGCTGGGTTGGCCTGGTAGAGGCGGTTGGGGGAGTAGGGCGCGGCCATCATGTGGGCTGAGATCGGGCCGAGGTGGTAGTCGAGGGCGCGGTTGGCGGCTTCGTTGAATCTCTTGGAGTCAGGGCATTCGTAGGGGGACGTTGGGTCGGTGATGCTGGACGGTTCGGTGACCGGAGGATTTGGCGTGACTTTGAACATGTTCATTCTTTTCCTGTTTTGAAGCCGCCAGACCCGAGCTACTAAACAGGGGTGGTGGCAGCTGTGCGCAGGTTAGTAGACCGGGGAAAAGAAGAAAGCCGGCGTGCCCGGGGGCACCCTACGCACAGCCACCATCAAATACAGGTATGGGAATACCTGACTGACAGACACTTGTGCACTCTTCAAATACCAACGGGCTACTAAACCCGATCACTGCAAATCAGTGACCCGATCCAAGTTACCGGCCGACCCCAAGGCGCACAAGCCGGCGGATTCTGGCGCAGCGGTAGGCTCTGGCGCAAGGATTTGTAGGCATCCGGACGCATTCCGACATGTCTTTAAACGGCGTGATTCAAACCTGTTTATCGATCATCGCCCGACGAGGAGAAACCTGACGCTTTAAGCTCCAAAACCATTCGTCGCCAGCCCCGCACTCATCACGCCGCCCCTCGCTCAAAAGCTGCATGACCAAAACCATCAGCGCCAAAGACTTGCATATCAGCCTCCACCCTTTGAGCGAATCAGCCCTTTTCAAATGGCTGCTCGCCAGTTTCCTGATGGGCAAACGAATCCAGGCCGAAATTGCCGCCGAAGCCTATCGAGTGATCGTTGAACGACACCAGCGGGATACGCCGCGCAAACTGGGCCATTGCACCCATCGCGAACTGGTGCGGATGCTCGGCCAGGCGCATTACGTGCGTTACGACGAAACCACCGCCGAGCGACTGCTCGCGCTGGCTACCAAATTGAATGAAGAATATGCCGGGCGGGTAATGAACATGGTCGAGGCGAGCGCCGACCGCCAGGACTTTGAAAAGCGTTTGCAAGCCTTCGACGGCATCGGCCCGAAAACCGTGGAAATCTTTATGCGCGAAGCGGGCAAGGTGCTGTTTTGAGTGCGTCGTCGATCTTCATTGGTTGCGCGGGTTGGAGCCTGCCCCGCGAATACTGGCCGTCATTTCCGGAGCAGGGCACCCACCTGCAACGCTACGCCGGACAACTCAATGGCGTGGAAATCAACAGCTCCTTCTACCGTCCGCACCTACGCCAAACCTACGCCCGATGGGCCGAATCGGTGCCGGACGGATTTCGCTTTTGCGTGAAGGTGCCCAAGTCGATCAGCCATGAGCGGCGCCTGCGGGACTGCGAACAGGAGCTCGATGCATTTCTTGAACAGTGCTCGGGGCTGGGCGATCAACTGGGTTGCCTGCTGCTGCAGTTACCGCCGTCGCTGGCGTTCGACGAAGCGCTTGCGGAGGCGTTTTTCATCGCGTTGCGCCAACGTTATTCCGGGGCTCTGGTGGTTGAGCCGCGCCACGAGTCCTGGGCCGCCGCCGAACTGCTGTTGATGGCGTATCGCATCGCGCAAGCGGTGGTCGATCCCTCGCGAATCAGCACCGATGCGGTTCCGCGCGGCTGGCCCAACGTGCGTTATTGGCGGCTGCACGGTTCGCCGCGCATCTATTACAGCCCCTATGACTCGGCGTATCTGGAAAAGCTCGCCAGCGATTTGCGGGTGGCGGCTGTCGATGGCGTCGACATCTGGTGCATCTTCGACAACACCGCCAGCGGCGCGGCAATCGGCAATGCGCTGGAACTGCGGCGGATACTGGCGCACAGCTGACACTCGATGTCTGGTCTTCCAACCGGCGAGTGTGTCTGTAAACTGGCCGCCCGAAACGGCGCGCGATGGCGCCGTCCTCACTGCCAGCGAAGGACTTTCCCATGGCCAACCAAGACATCACCTACACCCCGGACCCGGATGCAGACTCGATCTCTTCGGACGTGACCGAATTCAACGGCATCCTGATGTCGACCCAGATTCCGACCCGTGCCGATGGCAGCCTGGAACTGGGCGACGTCACCGCGCAAAGCGAATGCACCCTGCAGGCGCTGAAAGTCGCGCTGGAAAAGGCCGGCAGTTCGATGGACCGCGTGTTGCACCTGACCATTTACCTGACTGACATGGCTGATCGCGCTGCGTTCAATGAGGTGTACAAGCGCTACTTCGCCAAGCCATGGCCTGTTCGCGCGGCGGTTGGCGTGGCGGCGCTGGCGGTTGAAGGGATGAAGGTGGAGGTGACTGCAATGGCCGCGAAGGCCTAAGTTTGCGGTTCGGTAGGGCAGCTCTGCACTGAGCAGGGCTGCCACCCGGCAGCACAGGCGTGCCGCCCACGCGTTTCGCGGCTACAATGCGCGCCTCGACCGTGACAGCCTGACTAAAAAAACATATGTCCTTGCCCAAACATCACCTGGAACTGCTCAGCCCCGCCCGTGACGTGGCCATCGCCCGCGAGGCCATTCTGCATGGCGCCGACGCGGTGTACATCGGCGGCCCGAGCTTCGGTGCGCGCCACAACGCGTGCAACGAGGTGAGCGAAATTGCCGAACTGGTGGAATTTGCCCGTCGCTATCACGCGCGCATCTTCACCACCATCAACACTATCCTGCACGACAACGAACTGGAGCCGGCGCGCAAGCTGATCCATCAGTTGTACGACGCCGGCGTCGATGCGCTGATCGTCCAGGACCTGGGCGTGATGGAGCTGGACATTCCACCCATCGAGCTGCACGCCAGCACCCAGACTGACATCCGCACCCTTGAGCGGGCCAAGTTCCTCGATCAGGCCGGTTTCTCGCAACTGGTACTGGCCCGTGAACTGAACCTCAAGGAAATCCGCGCAATCGCCGATGAAACCGATGCCGCCATCGAGTTCTTCATTCACGGCGCGTTGTGCGTGGCGTTTTCCGGTCAGTGCAACATTTCCCACGCGCAGACCGGGCGCAGCGCCAACCGGGGCGACTGCTCCCAGGCCTGCCGTCTGCCGTACACCCTGAAAGATGAAAAGGGTGGCGTGATCGCCTACGAAAAACACCTGCTGTCGATGAAGGACAACAACCAGAGCGCCAACATCCGCGCGTTGGTCGAGGCCGGTGTGCGTTCGTTCAAGATCGAAGGTCGCTACAAGGACATGGGCTATGTGAAGAACATCACCGCCTATTACCGCCAGCGTCTCGACGACGTGCTCAACGACCGTCCGGACCTGGCCCGCGCCTCCAGCGGCCGCACCGCGCATTTCTTCATGCCGGACCCGGAAAAGACCTTCCACCGTGGCAGCACCGACTACTTCGTCAGCGAGCGCAAGATCGACATCGGTGCGTTCGATTCGCCGACCTTCACCGGTCTGGCGGTGGGCACGGTCGAGAAAGTCGGCAAGCGTGACATGCAGGTCATCACCCACGAGCCGCTGTCGAACGGCGACGGCCTCAACGTGCTGGTCAAGCGCGAAGTGGTGGGGTTCCGCGCCAACATCGCCGAAGCCAAGGGCGAGTTCGAGGAAGAGGGCGAGAAGCGCTATCGCTACCGCGTCGAGCCGAACGAAATGCCGGAAGGCCTGTACAAGCTGCGCCCGAACCATCCGCTGAACCGCAACCTCGACCACAACTGGCAACAGGCATTGCTCAAGACTTCCGCCGAGCGTCGTATCGGCGTGAGCTGGCTGGCGAAGCTGCGTGAGGAGCGTCTGGAGCTGACCGTGACCAGCGAAGAGGGCATCAGCGCCAGCGTTGCGCTGGAAGGCCCGTTCGGCGTCGCCAACAAACCGGAACAGGCGCTGGACACCTTGCACGACCTGCTCGGCCAACTCGGCACCACCGAGTACCACGCGACCTCGATCAAACTGGATGCGCCGCAAGCGTTCTTCATCCCGAACTCGCAGCTCAAGTCGTTGCGCCGTGAAGTGATCGAAGCGCTGACCGCCGCCCGTGTTGCCGCCCACCCGCGCGGTTCGCGCAAGGCCGAGACCACGCCACCGCCGGTTTACCCGGAAGCGCATCTGTCGTTCCTGGCCAACGTCTACAACCAGAAAGCTCGCGACTTCTACCACCGTCACGGCGTGAAGCTGATCGACGCCGCGTACGAGGCCCACGAAGAGGCGGGCGAAGTGCCGGTGATGATCACCAAGCACTGCCTGCGGTTCTCCTTCAACCTGTGCCCGAAACAGGCCAAAGGCGTGACCGGCGTGAAAACCAAAGTCGCGCCGATGCAGCTGATTCACGGCGATGAAGTGCTGACCCTGAAGTTCGACTGCAAACCGTGCGAGATGCACGTGATCGGCAAGATGAAGGGCCACATCCTGAATCTGCCGCAGCCGGGCAGTGTGGTGGGGCATATCAGCCCTGAGGATCTGATGAAGACGATCCCGCGCGCGCCGCACTGATTAGCAGGCAATAAAAAACCGGTGACGAAAGTCACCGGTTTTTTTATGCCCGCCAGAAACTCAGCTGGCTTCGTAGCGCGATCCTGTTTGCGGCGCCGCTTCGCCGCTCAACGCATCGACCATCGGCGGATGGTCCTGTGCTGCCTGACGCAAATCCTCGGTCACCCGCAGCTCGGCGCCGGTGGGCGAGAACGTCGCTGCCGCCGCAAACGGGGCCGGGTTGGCCGGCACCGGACGCTTGCCGCGACGCCAGAAGAAGAACGTCACCATGGCCAGGTTGACCAGCGCGAAGGCCCAGAACAGGCCGGTTTCGCCATGGGCGTTCATCGCCGGGGAGATCAGCAGCGGGCTCATCGCCGAGCCCAGCGAATTGATCAGCAGCATGCCCTGAATCATCGGCACCAACGTTTCGACCGGCGCACGGTCGGCCGCATGGCTGACCGCAACCGGGTACAGCGCGAACACGCCGCCACCCAACAGGAACAGCATCGCCGCGAGCATGGCCGAGGACAGCGGCACCAGCACGATCACCAGCGACAGCACGGTGCATGCGGCGCACAGCACCGTCAGCACTTGCAGGCGATCCTTGCGGTCGGACCAGCGCCCGACCGGGTATTGCAGCAGCATCGCGCCGAGGATCGTCCAGGCCATCATGCTGCCGACTTCGCCGACGTTCAGGCCGATGCGTTGCAGGTACAGCGGCAGCAGGGTGTAGATCGCCGCGATGGTCACGCCGGAGCCGAAGCAGCCGACCAGTCCGGTGGGCGATACGCCCAGCAAGGCCCGTGGTTTGAGCGGTTCGACCTGTTCCAGCAATGGCGACACACGCGGCAGGATCACGATCGGTAGCACCGACAAGGTCGCGAGCATGCCGGCGACCATGAACGGCGCGGTGTCGCCCAGCCCGGTGATTTTCCCCAAAAACGCCTGACCCAGCACGCCGGCGCCGTAGAGGACGATCATGTACAGCGCCAGCAGACGGCCGCGAATTTTCGCGTCACCGGCCAGCAGCAGCCAGCTCTCGATCACCAGAAACACGCCGACCGTGGCCCAGCCGTTGATCAGGCGCAGCACGACCCAGCCCCAGGTGTCATAAAACAGTCCTTGCAGCAGGATGGTCGCGGCGATCAGCGAGGCGAAGCTGCTGTAGGCGCGGATGTGGCCGATGCGCAGGATCAGCCGGTCGTTGAAGATCGCGCCCAGGGTCAGGCCGATGAAATAGGCCGAGGACACGATGCCGATCATCGTCGCCGATTCGCCGGCAGCGCCCAGGCGCAGGGTGGTCAAAGAAGACAGAAAGCCGTTGCCCAGGGCAACAATGAATAGCCCGAGCAAGGGCGCCAGCGCCATGGCCAGCAAACGCGGTGTCATAAAAACCTCAAGTGATCGAACAGCGGAACGTGCGCCTCTGCGCATGCGAGTGCCAAGCCGAAGTGTGTTGAAGACAAACGACCGCCGAACGGGCAGGACGATTGAGCCAGGCGCGCTTCGTGGAAGTGGCCGGCTGTTCAAACCTGAGGGTTGTCATGGCTGCGGGCAGGCGCCGTTCGGGCGACTGCAAGAGGAGGCGCGATTTTAAGCCTTGTGTGGCGTTTGCCAAGGTGCCGGGCCTGCGACGTTGGGACGCAGGCTCGTCCGTTTCAGCACTGATCACGCCGATCGTTCCCACGCTCCGCGTGGGAATGCAGCCCGGGACGCTCCGCGTCCCTCCCAACGCCGGACGCAGAGCGTCCATGGAGGCATTCCCACGCAGAGCGTGGGAACGATCAAGGTCAACGGCGTGGGAGCGATCTCTGGATGGGTACATGCGTCGTTTGCGAGTAATTTGCTGCGGCGCCAGTTAGCATGGCGCCATAACAACGAAACGATGGATCCCACCTTGATCGAACGACGCCAATTCAGCGGTGGCATGAAGGGCAAGAACCTTCGCTACCTGAACGAGCCCGCCAGCGGGCCGGGACGCATGACCCGCACCGGGTTTGTGCTGCTGGAGCATTTTTCCCTGCCAGCGTTTACCCAGGCGCTGGACACCATCATTACCTCGAACCTGCTGCGACCCGGTCTGTTCTCCACACGCACCTTCGGCCTGAGCGACGGCGAAGTGATCAGCGATCTGGGGCTGGTCATTCGCCCGGATGCGCGACTGGATTCCGGCGCGATACAGGAACTCGACCTGCTGGTGATCTGCGGCGGTTACCGCACGGAACTGAAGGCGAGCGACGAATTCATCAACCTGCTGAGAATGGCCGCCGAGGCGGGCGTGATACTGGCCGGGTTGTGGAACGGCGCGTGGTTCCTGGGCCGGGCAGGGGTGCTGGAAGGCTATCGCTGTGCAATTCACCCGGAACATCGGCCGGCGCTGGCGGAGATTTCCAAGGCAACCCAGGTCAGCAGCGAACCCTACGTGATCGACCGCGACCGGCTGACCGCGTCCAGTCCGTCCGGCGCGTTCCACATGGCCCTGGACTGGATCAAGGGCCTGCACGACAAGGCGCTGGTCGAAGGCATCGAAGACATTCTGGCGTTCGAGGAATCGCGTTACCGGCGGATCAAGCCGACCGAGAACCTCTGCGTCAGCGCGCCGTTGCGTGAGGTGGTGAAGCTGATGGACGCCAACCTCGAAGAACCGCTGGAGCTGGAACAACTGGCGGTCTATGCCGGGCGTTCCCGGCGTCAGCTGGAACGGCTGTTCAAAGAACAACTGGGCACCACGCCGCAGCGTTATTACATGGAACTGCGCATCACCGAGGCCCGGCGTCTGCTGCAACACACCGAGCTGTCTCAGGTGGACGTGCTGGTGGCCTGCGGGTTTGTGTCGCCGAGTCATTTCAGCAAGTGCTACAGCGCCTATTTCGGTTATCGCCCATCCAAAGAAAAACGGCTCGTCAAATGACGAGCCGTTCGGCGTGCTGCTTCAGAGTTGATCGGCGTCGATGATCGCCTGAGCGAAGGCTTTCGGGTCTTCCTGCGGCAGGTTGTGGCCGATGCCGCCGTTGATCAGGCGGAACTGGTATTTGCCGGTGAAGCGTTTGGCGTAGTCCTCGGGGGCTGGGTGCGGCGCGCCGTTGGCATCGCCTTCCAGGGTGATGGTCGGCACGCTGATCGACGGCGCGGTGGCGAGTTTCTGTTCCAGTGCCTCGTACTGGCTTTCACCTTGCACCAGGCCCAGACGCCAGCGGTAGTTGAACACGGTGATCGCGACGTGATCCGGGTTCTGCAACGCCTTGGCGCTGCGGTCGAAGGTGGCATCGTCGAAGGCCCATTTCGGTGACGCCAGTTGCCAGATCAGCTTGGCGAAGTCATGGGTGTTCTTGGTGTAGCCCGCCTCACCACGGTCGGTGGCGAAGTAGAACTGATACCACCATTGCAGTTCGGCCTTGGGCGGCAGCGGGTTCTTGCCGGCGGCCTGATTGCCGATCAGGTAACCGCTGACCGAGACCAGCGCCTTGACCCGCTCCGGCCACAGCGCCGACACGATGTCCGCCGAACGCGCGCCCCAGTCGTAGCCGCCGAGCACGGCTTGTTTGATCTTCAGCGCATCCATGAAATCGATCACGTCACTGGCCAGCGCCGCCGGTTGACCGTTGCGCACGGTCTTGTCGGACAGGAAGTGCGTGTCGCCATAACCCCGGGCATACGGCATCAGCACCCGATAACCCTTGGCCGCCAGCAGCGGCGCGACGTCGTCGTAGCTGTGAATGTCGTACGGCCAGCCGTGCAGCAGAATCACCACCGGGCCATTGGCCGGGCCGGTTTCGGCGTAGGCCACGTCCAGCAGGCCAGCCTTCACGTGTTTCAGCGGGCCGAAGGGTAGATCGGCCTTGACGCTGGCGGCTTCGGTCTTGACCGGATCGGGCGTTGCGGTTTGTGCTTGGGCGAAGGCGCCGAATTGCAGCAGCGCGGTGGCTAGAATCGACAGGCCCAGCAGGCGACGACGGTTTTTTCCAGTGTGGACGGCGGTGTGCAGTGCAGGCTTCATGGCAAGTCTCCTTGGTAATCGGTGAGGGCCGGGCGTTGGCTGAACCCTTCGAATCTGGAGCCCATTAAAGACTGGCCACGTATCTGCGCTGTTTCCGTTTTCGTTGGCAGATGCGCGGGCATGTATCCGGGAGGCGTTCGTACACACTGCGATACAAACCTGCGGCCAACAAAAAGCCCCGAATGTTCGGGGCTCTTGCTGCCTTGGGTTTCAGGCCTGCGTGACGTGCTTGGGCCCGGCCAGTGCCCAGGCGATCAGCCCGAACAGCGGCACAAACACGATCAATACGATCCAGACGCCTTTGTTGCTGGCTTTCCCCTCACTCTTGCGCACCCGGTTGATCGCCCACAATTCGATGAGCAAAAGAACGACGGCCAGTACGATCCACGTGGTTTCAATTTGCATGAGCTACCTCCTGATGGTCTCTGGCTTAGGCGGGCCGTGGCACTCAGGGTTCATTAAATTTGCTGGGTGGTCTGCCTGGTTCACGTGCACAAATGTTCTAAACCCATCGGCAAAGTCGCGGTAACGTAGACGTCCTCAACGACCAACACTGCCTTCGGAGCCTTGCGTGGACAAACGCAACTGGATCGAGCTGTCCCAGGATGCCGACACCGGGATCGAGTCGATTCGTGCCCACTTTCAGGGACATGCCTACGATCCGCACTGGCATGACAGCTTTCTGGTGGGCGTCACCGAGCAGGGCGTGCAGCAGTTTCATTGCCGACGCGTGCGCCATCTGAGTACGCCGGGCAAGATTTTCATGCTGGAGCCGGGGGAGATCCACGACGGGCACGCGCCGACGGAGGAGGGCTTCACCTATTCCATGCTCTACCTCGACCCGCACTGGCTGGAGCGCGAACTGCGCGTGCTGTTCGAGCATGCGCCGGACAACAGCCAGCTCGGGTTCACCGATACCCTGAGCCAGGATTCGCGCCTGTCCACGGCCATCAATCAGGCCTTCAACGCCCTGCATCAAGGCGACTTGCGCATCGTGCGCCAGACCGCCGTCGACACCTTGCTCGGTGCGCTGACGTCCCACCTCGACTGGCGCAAGCGTCAACCGTTCGATCCGCGCCTGCCACGTGTGGCGCAGGTGGCGCGGGATTATCTGCATGCGCATGCCTTCGAGGACATCGGGCTGGACGACGTGGCCCAGGTCTGCGGGGGCGATCGCTTTCGTCTGACCCGTGCGTTCAAGGCCGCTTTCGGGCTGGCGCCGCATGCCTACCTGATTCAGCTGCGGCTGGCCCGCGCCCGGCAGTTGCTGGCGCGCGGCGAAGCACCGGCCACCGTCGCCAGCGCCCTCGGTTTCGCCGATCAAAGCCATCTCGGGCGCTGGTTCCGCCGTGCCTATCACCTGACGCCGGCGGACTACCGCAAGCGCTGCTCAAACCTTCCAGACTGAACCCCGCGCAACCGCGACCATGGCCTCCTGTTTTGATTCGGGAATCCTGTCATGGAATCGTTGTTGCCTTTTCTGCTGTTTTCCTTCGTCGCCTCGATCACCCCGGGGCCGACCAATATTCTGGTTATGAGCCACAGCTCGCGGCGCGGCCTGACGGCCACCGTGCCGATCATCTTCGGCGCGTGTGTATCGGCGGCGCTGGTGGTGTTGGTGGTCGGCCTCGGCGTGGGGGAAACCTTGCTGCGCTATCCCCGCGTGCAGCAGGCGATGGCCTGGGCCGGGGTGTTGTGGCTGAGCTGGCTGGCGTGGCAGATCTTTCGCAGCACGCCGCCGTCGCTGGACTCGGCGACCGCGACTGATGACGGCCTCAGCGTTGTCGGTGCCGCGGGCCTGCAAATGATCAACCCCAAGGTCTGGATGATGGCCGTGGCGGTGGTGAGTGTGTTTGGCGGCAACGGCGACGACAGCGCGCGGATGCTGCTGTTGTCGGCGGTTTTTCTAATGGTCTGCCTGCCGTGCATGACGGCGTGGGCGCTGCTGGGCGTGGGCAGTGCGCGGTTCTTTGGATCGCCACGGGCATTCAGACGCATGAACGCCGGGCTGGCGTTTTTGTTGTTGCTGTCGGCTTGGTTGACGGTGTTGGTCTAGGCATCGCGGTTGGTCACATAAATTTGAAATGCCCGCCGTTGCCCCCCAGAATCGCGCCCCGATCCGGCCACCAGCGCCGGGCGTTCAGAGTGAAAGGGGTTGCGGTTGAACGAACAGACATTGTCCATGCGCCTGGAGCGGGTGGCGGCGCATGTACCCGCCGGTGCGCGGCTGGCCGATATCGGGTCGGATCACGGCTACCTGCCGGTGGCACTGATGCGCCGTGGCGCGATCGCGGCGGCGGTGGCGGGCGAGATGGCCGAGACGCCGTTCCGTTCGGCGCAACGTACCGTGCGTGAAAACGATCTTGAGCAGCAGATCACCGTACGTCTGGCCAATGGTTTGATGGCCGTCGAACCGGAAGACGGGATCACGGCAATTACCGTGTGTGGCATGGGTGGCGAGACCATCCGCGACATCCTCGAAGCCGGCAAGGCGCGCTTGAGCGGCCGCGAACGTCTGATCCTGCAGCCCAACGGCGGCGAACAACCGCTGCGCCAATGGTTGATGGACAACGACTACCGAATCCTCTGTGAGGAAATCCTTCGGGAGAACCGCTTCGACTACGAAGTCATCGTGGCCGAGCGGGGCGGGCCGGTTTCCTATACCGCCGAGGAACTGTACTTCGGGCCGCTGCAGTTGCAGGCGCGCAGTCCGGCGTTTGTCAGCAAGTGGCAGCACCGGCTGCGGCACAAGCAGCAGACGCTGGCTCACTTTGGACGGGCTCGGCATGCCGTTTGTGAACACAAGGTGCAGGAGCTGACGCAGCAGGTGCGCTGGATTACTGAAGTGCTGGGGTGAAGCACGCCCAACGCTGATATCATCCAACCACTTTCAAGCAGGCCAAAAACACCATGAACCGTCAGAAAAAACTGCAACAGCTCTTCAAGGAAAAATCCAGAAAGGCCAACGCCAAACTGGCACCCAAGAGCAACAAACCGAAGTACATCAGCAAGGCGGATCGTCTGAAAATGGCGGCTGAAGTGGTTCCAGAGTCAACTGACACCCCTGAGGCCTGATCGAGCGGGCGCGCAGCGATACAGGCCCCATCAGTTTTTTCCTCAGGTACTCGGTGGCTTCGCCAGCTCGATCCCCGCCGCCCCCAGCCGCTTGAGTATCTCGAACAGCAGATCACTCTTGGTCGTCCCGACAATCCTCGGACTCGCCACATACCCGGTCACCGTCAACGTAATCCCGTCCGGCGTCAGCTTGCTGAAGCGCACGAACGGCGCCGGTTTTTCGAGGATGGTTTCGTGTTCCTTGTAGGTGTCGAACAGCAGGTTCTGCACCTGTTCGGGATCGATATCCAGCGGGAACATCAGCTCCAGCGTCGCCACGCCCTGGGCGCTGCCGCCGAGGGTGACGTTGCGCAGGTTTTGCGAGATCAGTTGCGAGTTGGGCACGATCACGATCGAGCGATCGCTGAGCTGGATCTCGGTGGCGCGCACGTTGATCCGGCGGATGTCGCCCTCGACGCCGCTGATGCTGATCAGGTCGCCGACCTTGACCGGGCGTTCGGTGAGCAGGATCAGGCCGGAGACGAAGTTCTTCACGATCTCCTGCAAACCGAAGCCGATGCCCACCGACAGGGCGCTGACGATCCACGCCAGGTTGGTCCATTGCACGCCCAGTGATGACAGGGTCAGCAGGATAACCACCGCATAACCGATGTTGGAAAACAGCGTGCTGAGCGAGGCGCACATGCCCGGGTCCATGTCGGTCTTGGGCAGGAATTCGTTATCGAGCCAGCGGCGCAGGGCGCGGATCAGGTAGATGCCGATCAGCAGCGCCAGCATCGCATTGAGCAAATGGCCGGGGACGATGTTCAGTTTGCGCAGGCCGGCACCGCCGAGGATCGTGCCGATGTTGTTGGCCAGTTGGCCGAGGGTGGTGCCGATCCCGCCGACGAACAGGGTGATCACCGCCAGCAGCAACAGCGCAGCCCGACCGAAACCGGCCAGCAGGGTCGAGGCCTGTTCGAGGCGCCGGTCGCCGACCCCCAGCAGCTGTTTCAGCGCCTTGCCGCTGGAGTGGCGGGGCGAGAAGAAGTATTCGCAGCTGTCGCTGAGCAGTTGCATCAGCAGATAAAACCCGGAAAACACGATAAACGCCCACACCAGTTCGTAGGTGATGAACCGCGCGAGCGACACATAACCCGTCAGCAGGGCGCCGAACGACAGCACCATCGCCAAGGTGGCGACGGTGTAAATAACACCGGCGAAGGTGTTGCCCGCCACCTGCGTATCCCCGGCCGCCGCCAACACTTTGCGCACTTTGCCGACGCGCATCAGCAACGTCGTGACGATACCCAGCACCGCCAGCGCAATGATGCCCCTGCCGGCAATCACGATCTGGCTGCTCATGCCGGAGGCATTACTGACCTGTACCGCAGTCACCAGTACCAACAGCGTCGCGGCGAGGATTCGCGCAAACGGCTGCAGCGCGTTTGCCACCTCGTCGGCCACCGCCGGCAGCCGCCATGACGGGTGCTCGGTCGAGAGCAACGCGCGGCTCAGACCGGTGATCAGCACGCAGGCGTAAACGACTTTCTCGAACTCCTCGGAAAACGTCGCGAGCATCGGCGGCAACGGCACGTGACGGGTGCAGGCGTAATAGAGCAATTGCAGGGCGATGGCGGTGGTTGCGAGTGTCGCCAGCGCGGAAGCGAAAGCCAGCGAACTGCGGCGCAGTCGCCCCTCCGGCATGCGGTGAATGCACACCCAGGCCATACAGCGGTCAGCGAGCCGCCGTCCAAACGTCCAGACGATGAACGCCACTATCACCAGCAGCGCGGTGTAAAAGCGCTGGCCCGGTTGCCACGCCTCGGCGCCGCTCTGCTGCACCTGTTCGACGAAATTCCGCAGGCGCTGGCGGTCATCCGCCGACGGATTGACAAGGGGCGTCCAGAAACCGGGATTCAGAATGCTGTGGGTGCTGAGCGTCAGTTCGCTTTCGAGCAACGTGCGGCGGATACCGGCGATCTGGGTGATCAGCTCCGTGGCGTTTTGCTTGAGGGTGGCGAGGTTCTTCAACGCCGTATCGACTTTGGTTTTCTGCTCGATCAACGTCGCCCGTTGCGCGGCGATATCGGCTTGTTCAGCGGCGACCGCTTCGGCCGGCGCGGCCCCGAGCACGCCCAGTTGCACGGTCAGTTGCGCCTGCTGCGGCAACAGCGAGGCCGATAGCCGATCGATGTCCAGAATGAACGTCTGCACCCGGTCCTGCGGGCCTTCGAGCTGGTTGTAATTGTTGGCGGACGAGATCTGCTGCTTGAGGCCGTCGAGGCGCTGTTGCAAGGCCTGCAGATCGCTTTGCGTGACGCCGGGGAGCGGGGCGCCGGTGCTGACATCCGGTGTGCCGGACACGTCGGCGGCCGACACCGCCACCAACCCCGAACCAAGCAGGATCAGAGCGATGAACATCAATGACTTCAATGCATTACGCATGGGACTGGGAGATTCCGGTTGATCACACAAACATTGAGGTTAGGTGATGGGGCGCCTGCTGCATCATTTTTTGCTGCTAATCCTGGCTTAATGCGTGTCCGGTGAGATCGCTGGGCAGCCGATTGTAGGCGCCCGTTTTCACGACTAGACTCCCGGCCATGAAACGCTATCTGCGGTTTTGTCTCGTTTTCCTGATCAGCCTGGCGCTTCCCCTCAGCGGGATGGCGGGCGTGCAGGCACCGACAGAACCGTGCCCGATGCAAACCATGGGCATGGCGATGATGGACGGCATGAACATGGATTGCTGCAAGGACATGAAGAGTCCTGCCGACCATGGCTCCCCCTGCAAACCCGGCCAGGAGTGCAAGACCGGCGGCCTGCTGCAAGTCGCGATCCTCAAGCCGCCCGTTACCGTTTTCAGCCCTGTCACGCATTCGTTCTTCAGTGATTCCCTGCCGCTAGCGGCCCCGTCCGGGGTCTGGCGACCGCCCCGCACCTGATTCCTGTCCCCCCTCGAAGCTCATTCCGCCCAGGCGGAGTGATTTGGCTGTGCGCGTGTTTTTCGCCGCGCGCAGTGGACGATCACAGGAATCGTAACCATGACATTCAAGTGCAATTGCACGGGTTGGCCTCTGGTGGCCGGCCTTGCGGCAAGCGTGCTCGCGTGGCCGGGTTTCGCCGCCGCGCTGACACTCGATCAAGCGCTGCGGCTGGCCGAAAACAATGCGCCGTCGCTGACCGCACAAGATCAGAAAATCCAGGCCGCCAGCAGCGCGGCCATTCCGGCGGGCGAGTTGCCCGATCCCAAGCTGTTGCTCGGTTTGCAGAACTACCCCGTGGGCGGCCCGGATCGCTGGAGCGTCGATCAGGACTTCATGACCATGCAGATGGTCGGTTACCGGCAGGAAATGCCCAACGCAGACAAACGCAAGGCGCGCATCGAAGTTGCCGACGCAGCTATTGAGCGCGCGGCGGCCGAGCGCCGTGTCGAGCGTTTGAAGGTGCGTCAGGCGACGGCGCTGGCGTGGATCAGCGGCTATTCGGTCGAGCGCAAAGAAGCGTTGTTCCAGGACTTGTTCAAGGAAAACCGTCTGCTGAGCGAGATCGTCCGGGCGCAGATTGCCGGTGGCCGCGCGCAACCTGCCGACGCGGTAACGCCTAAGCAGGAGGCGGCCCGACTCGCCGAGCAACAGGACAACCTGACCCTCGAGCGCACCCAGGCCCGAGCCGCGCTCAAACGCTGGATCGGCACCGCCGCCAACGATAAGCCCGAGGGCGGTTTGCCCGTGTGGCCGGTCGATGCCTCGACCTTCAATCATCAACTGCAACACCATCCCGAACTGGCTGCTTTCGCCCCCATGACCCGCGAAGCCCAGGCCAGGGTGCAAGAGGCGGTGTCCGAGAAAAAGTCCGACTGGAGCTGGGAGGTGGATTACCAGCATCGGGGGCGCGAGTTTGGCGACATGGTCAGCGTGCAGTTTTCCTGGGATCTGCCGCTGTTTCCCGAGACGCGGCAGAACCCGAAAATCGCCGCCAGACAGGCCGAGGTCAGCCAACTGCAAGCCGAGCGCGAGGCCCTGTCCCGCGAGCACACCGAACAACTGGAAAACCAGTTGGCCGATTACCAGCGCCTCAATCGGGCCGTACGCCGCACCGAAGAAAGCCTGGTGCCGCTGGCCAGAGAGAAAGTCGATCTGAGCCTGGCCAGTTATCGCGCCGGCCATGGCGATTTGAATGCGGTGGTCAGCGCCCGCCGCGAACTCATCGAGGCCCGCCTCAAACAGATCGACATGGAAGAACAACGCGCGCTGACCGCTGCGCGTCTGCATTTCGCTTATGGGGAGACCAGCCTGTGAACCGTAAACAATGGAACGGCGTGTGGCTGGCCGGCCTCGCGCTGGCGGTGGGCGTGGGTGGCGGTTACGGATTGGCTTATCATCGAATGAAGGGTGTGCCGGCTTCAGCCCCAGCGCCGAGCACCGAGCCCAAGGCCTTGTATTGGTACGACCCGATGTACCCGCAGCAAAAGTTCGACAAACCGGGCAAGTCACCCTTCATGGACATGCAACTGGTGCCCCGATACGCCAGCGACGGGGAGGGCAGTGCGACCGTCAGCATTGATCCGGGGCTGAGTCAGAACCTCGGTCTGCGTGTAGCGCCGGTCAGTCGCGGCGCCTTCACCTCAAACCTCGATGTGAGCGGTGTGCTGGGGTTCAACGAGCGCGATGTCGCGGTGATCCAGGCGCGCACCAATGGGTTTGTCGAGCGAGTCTACGCCCGAGCGCCGGGGGATGTGCTGACGGCTGGCGCGGCGTTGGCCGATATCCTCGTGCCGGAATGGACGGCGGCCCAGAGCGAGTTTCTGGCGCTCAGACGCAGCGGCGATGCCGACCTGATCGCGGCGGCGCGCAAGCGCTTGCGGCTGACCGGGATGCCGTCGAGCCTGATTGCTCAAGTGGAGCGCAGCGGCAAGGTGCAGTCCGAACTGACGGTCACCAGCCCTTTGGGCGGTGTGCTGCAAGCACTCGATGTGCGGGCGGGCATGACCGTGGCGAGCGGTGAAACCCTGGCGCGGGTCAACGGGCTGAACAGTGTCTGGCTCGCTGTGGCGGTGCCGGAATCGCAGACCGGTTCGGTTGCCGTGGGGCAGGCCGTCGAAGTGCGCCTGCCGGCCTTTCCCGGCAGAGTTTTCAACGGAGTGGTCAGCGCGATTCTGCCGGACACCAACGCAGACAGCCGCACCCTGCGCGTCCGGGTCGAGCTGGCCAATGCCGATGGCCACTTGCGGCCGGGGATGACGGCGCAAGTGCGGCTGAGTCGATCAACCGGGCAGAGTCAATTGTGGGTGCCGAGTGAAGCCGTCATCCGCACCGGCAAGCGGGCTTTGGTCATGCTCGCCGAAGACGCGGGGCACTATCGCCCGGTGGAGGTTCGGCTCGGCCAGGAAAGCGCCGGCAGAACGGTGATCCTCGACGGCTTGGCAGAAGGGCAGAACGTCGTGACGTCCGGCCAGTTCCTGCTCGATTCCGAGGCCAGCCTCAAGGGCATCGTCGCCGAGCCGCTTGAAACGAGCGGGAACGTTTCGGGGAGTCAGCCATGATCGCCGCGCTGATTCGCTGGTCCGTCGCCAATCGTTTTCTGGTGCTGCTGACAACGCTGTTCGTCACGGGCTGGGGCGTGTGGTCGGTGCAGAGCACGCCGATCGATGCGCTGCCGGATCTGTCGGATGTGCAGGTGATCATCCGCACGCCGTATCCCGGACAGGCGCCGCAGATTGTCGAAAATCAGGTGACCTATCCGCTGACCACCACCATGCTCTCGGTGCCGGGGGCGAAAACCGTGCGCGGTTATTCGTTCTTCGGTGACAGCTTCGTGTACGTGCTGTTCGAGGACGGTACCGATCAATACTGGGCGCGCTCGCGGGTGCTGGAGTACCTGAGCCAGATCCAGAGTCGATTGCCGGTCAGCGCCAAACCGGCGCTGGGTCCGGATGCGACCGGCGTTGGCTGGATCTATCAGTACGCTCTGGTGGATCGCAGCGGCGGGCATGATCTGGCGCAGCTTCGGGCGTTGCAGGACTGGTTTCTCAAGTTCGAGCTCAAGACCCTGCCTAACGTCGCCGAGGTCGCCACCGTCGGCGGCATGGTCAAGCAGTATCAGGTGCAGCCCGATCCGGTGCGGCTGGCCAGCCTCGGCATCACCCTGGCGCAGGTGCGCGAAGCCATCGGCAAGGCCAATCAGGAAACCGGTGGAGCCGTGCTGGAAATGGCCGAAACCGAATTCATCGTGCGCGCTTCCGGCTACCTCAAGACGCTTGATGATTTTCGGGCGATCCCGTTAAAACTCGGTGCTGGCGGGGTGCCGGTGACTCTGGGCGATGTCGCAACGGTTCAGACCGGGCCGGACATGCGCCGGGGCATCACCGAACTGGATGGCCAAGGCGAAACCGTTGGCGGCGTGGTGATCCTGCGCAGCGGCAAGAACGCCCGCGAGACCATCGCGGCGGTCAAGGCCAAACTCGATGACATGAAAAGCAGCCTGCCGCCCGGCGTGGAGATCGTCACCACCTACGATCGCAGCAAGCTGATCGATCGCGCCGTGGAAAACCTCAGCCACAAACTGCTCGAAGAGTTCATCGTCGTCGCGCTGGTGTGCGGGATCTTCCTCTGGCATTTGCGCTCTTCGCTGGTGGCGATCATTTCGTTGCCGGTGGGCGTGCTGATCGCCTTCATCGTGATGCGTTATCAGGGCTTGAACGCCAACATCATGTCGTTGGGCGGGATCGCCATCGCCATTGGTGCGATGGTCGATGCGGCGGTGGTGATGATCGAGAACGCCCACAAGAAAATCGAAGCGTGGCACGCGGCCAATCCGGGGCAGGCGCTCAAGGGCGAGCGCCATTGGCAGGTGATGACCGACGCGGCAGCGGAGGTGGGGCCGGCGCTGTTTTTCTGTTTGCTGATCATCACGCTGTCGTTCATTCCGGTGTTCACCTTGCAGGCCCAGGAAGGGCGGCTGTTCGGTCCGCTGGCGTTCACCAAGACCTACGCCATGGCAGCAGCTGCGGGATTGTCGGTGACGCTGGTGCCGGTGCTGATGGGCTACTGGATTCGCGGGCGGATTCCGGATGAACGCCACAATCCGCTCAACCGCTGGTTAATCCGGATCTATCAGCCGGCGCTGGATGCGGTGTTGCGGCGGCCGAAACTCACTCTGCTGGTGGCATTGCTGGTATTCGTCAGCGCGGCCTGGCCGATTTCGCGGCTTGGTGGCGAATTCCTCCCACCGCTGGACGAGGGCGATCTGCTGTATATGCCTTCGGCCTTGCCGGGTTTGTCGGCGCAAAAAGCCGCGCAACTGTTGCAGCAGACCGACCGTCTGATCAAAACCGTGCCCGAGGTCGAGCACGTGTTCGGCAAGGCTGGCCGCGCGGAAACCGCCACCGACCCGGCACCGCTGGAAATGTTCGAAACCACGATCCAGTTCAAGCCCCACGATCAATGGCGCCCAGGCATGACCCCGGAAAAACTCGTGGAAGAACTGGATCGCGTGGTGCGCGTGCCGGGCCTGACCAACATCTGGATTCCACCTATCCGCAATCGCATCGACATGCTCGCCACCGGGATCAAAAGTCCCATCGGCGTGAAAGTCGCCGGCAACGATCTGGCCCAGATCGACGCCGCGACCCAGGCCGTCGAGCGGGTGGCCAAAGGTGTGCCCGGCGTCAGTTCGGCACTGGCCGAGCGCCTGACCGGTGGCCGCTACATCGACGTGGATATCGACCGCAACGCCGCCGGCCGCTACGGGCTGAACATCAGCGATGTGCAGTCCATCGTTGCCGGTGCCATTGGCGGGGAAAACGTCGGGGAAACCATCGAAGGGCTGGCGCGGTTTCCGATCAACATCCGTTATCCACGAGAGTGGCGTGATTCGCCCGGCGCCCTGGAGCAATTGCCGATCTACACGCCTTCCGGCAGCCAGATCACCCTCGGCATGCTGGCGAAGATCAAGGTCACGGACGGCCCACCGATGCTCAAGAGCGAGAATGCCCGGCCGTCCGGTTGGGTGTACATCGACGTGCGCGGGCGGGACATCGCTTCGGTGGTGGCCGATCTGCGTCGCGCCGTCAATGAACAGGTGAAATTGCAGCCCGGTATGAGCCTGAGCTATTCGGGGCAGTTCGAGTTTCTGGAACGGGCCAATGCGCGGCTGAAACTGGTAGTGCCTGCCACGCTGCTGATCATCTTCGTGCTGCTCTACCTGACGTTTGCTCGCTTCGATGAGGCGCTACTGATCATGGCCACATTGCCGTTCGCATTGAGCGGCGGTGCGTGGTTCCTGTATTTGCTGGGCTACAACTTGTCGGTCGCCACCGGTGTGGGCTTCATTGCGCTGGCCGGGGTTTCGGCCGAGTTCGGCGTGATCATGCTGCTCTACCTGAAAAACGCCTGGGCCGAGCGCGAAGAACTCGGCGATCACTCCGAACGCGGGCTGATCGCGGCGATTCGCGAAGGCGCGGTGCAGCGCGTGCGCCCCAAGGCGATGACCGTAGCGGTAATCATCGCTGGCCTGTTGCCGATTCTGTTGGGCAGCGGCACTGGCAGCGAAGTCATGAGCCGCATTGCCGCGCCCATGGTGGGCGGTATGGTCACGGCGCCGTTGTTGTCCCTGTTTGTCATTCCGGCGGCGTATCGCCTGATGCGCCGTCGGCAGTTGTCCGTTGAAAACAAGTCACCTGAAAGCGACGGTTCGGCCATCCAGCCGTAACCCGGTGACGAAAAAAACCGGTGCGAACGTTCGCACCGGTTTTTTATTGTGAGGTCTGGTCATCAGATCGACCGCTGATTGACCCGCAGCATCAACTCTTCTGCCGACTCCTTGCGCTCGGAATAACGATCCACCAGGTCCGGGCGATCACGCAGCAACAGCGTGAATTTCACCAGTTCTTCCATCACGTCCACCACCCGGTCGTACAGCGCCGAGGGTTTCATGCGGTTGCCTTCGTCGAATTCCAGATAAGCCTTGGGTACCGATGACTGATTGGGGATGGTGAACATGCGCATCCAGCGGCCCAGTACGCGCAGTTGATTGACCACGTTGAACGACTGCGAACCGCCGCAGACCTGCATCACCGCCAGGGTCTTGCCCTGGGTCGGACGGACCGCGCCGAGGGCCAGCGGCACCCAGTCGATCTGGGCCTTGAACACCGCCGACATCGCACCGTGGCGTTCCGGCGAGCACCAGACCTGGCCTTCCGACCATTGCATCAGTTCGAGCAGTTCCTGGACTTTCGGGTGATCGCCGGGGGCATCATCCGGCAGTGGCAGGCCTGAAGGGTTGAAGATCCGCGTCTCGGCTCCGAAGTGCTCCAGCAGGCGGGCAGCTTCTTCTACCAGCAAGCGGCTGAAGGAGCGCGGGCGGGTCGAACCGTACAGCAAAAGGATGCGCGGCTTGTGGGCGCCTTCGTCATGCGTGGTTGTTTGAACCAGTGAAGGATCGAGGTTGGGCAGGTCGGTCATGTCGGCTCCGGTTACAGCGTGCTGACGCGGTCGAGCTCGCGCTTGAGGGCATCACGGTCAAGTTCGGCGAAGGGCAGGGCGAGGAAGGCTCGGCAGCGGGTTTCGATTCGGGCGAGAGTGGCGCGGAAAGCGGCGTCGATGGTTTCTTCATCACCGCGCACATCCGAAGGATCCTCCAGCCCCCAATGGGCTTTTAGGGCCGGGCCGAAGTACACCGGGCAGGCCTCACCGGCGGCCTTGTCGCACACGGTGATGACGATGTCCGGCGGGTTGTCTTCGAAGGCTTCGTTGCCCTTGCTGCTCAACCCGGCGATGGAAATACCGGCCGCCTGCAACGTGGTCAGGCTGCGCGGCAGCACCTGGCCCTTGGGGAAACTGCCGGCACTGACTGCTTCGAAACCGGCCGGCGCCAGATGGTTGAACATCGCCTCCGAGAGAATGCTTCGGCAGCTGTTGGCGGTGCACATGAATAGAACGCGCATGATGAATCCTCTTTCCAGACAGGCGTTAAACGCTCAGGCGCAGGGCCAGGGCAGACAAGGTGATGAACAGAATCGGCAGGGTCAGCATCACGCCGGTCTTGAAGTAATAACCCCAGGTGATGCGGATTCCTTTGCGCTCCAGCACGTGCAGCCAGAGCAGCGTCGCCAGACTGCCGATGGGGGTGATTTTCGGGCCCAGGTCGGAGCCGATGACGTTGGCGTAGATCATCGCCTCGCGTATCACGCCGACGGCATCACTGGCCTGGATCGACAACGCGCCCACCAACACCGTTGGCATGTTATTCATCGCGGACGACAGCAGGGCGGTCAGAAATCCCGTACCCAGCGCCGCGCTCCAGAGCCCGGTGCCGGCCAGATAATTCAGTGCCGCCGCCAGATAATCCGTCAGCCCGGCGTTCTTCAGCCCGTACACCACCAGGTACATGCCGAGCGAAAAAATCACGATCTGCCAAGGGGCTTCGCGCAGTACACGCCGGGTCGAAATCACATGACCCCGCGCCGCCACCGCGAACAGCAGCGCCGCGCAGACTGCGGCAATCGCACTGATCGGAATGCCCAGCGGTTCCAGGGCGAACAGACCGATCAGGAGCAGCCCCAAGACGATCCAGCCGACCCGGAAAGTCAGCTGATCGCGGATGGCCAGTCGCGGATCCTGCAAGTCATCCAGTGAGTAATGTGTGGGTATGTCACGCCGGAAAAACCAGTACAGCACCGCCAGTGTGGAGGCCACGGCAACCACGTTGACCGGCACCATCACCGAGGCGTATTCGCTGAAGCCCAGGCCGAAATAATCGGCGGAAACGATGTTGACCAGATTGGACACCACCAACGGCAGGCTCGCGGTATCGGCGATGAAACCGGCCGCCATGACGAACGCTAAAGTGGAAGCCGCCGAGAAGCGCAGGGCGAGCAGTATCGAAATCACAATTGGCGTCAGGATCAGCGCCGCGCCATCGTTGGCAAACAGCGCAGAAACGGCCGCGCCCAGCAACACCGTAAAGGCGAACAGACGCCGGCCATCGCCCTTTGCCCAACGGGCGACGTGCAACGCGGACCACTGGAAAAAACCGGCTTCATCGAGCAACAGGCTAATGATGATGACGGCAATGAACGTCGCGGTCGCGTTCCAGACAATGCCCCACACCGTGGGAATATCGCCCAGAGTCACAACCCCGCTCAGCAGCGCCAGCACTGCGCCGAGCGTCGCACTCCAGCCGACACCCAGCCCCTTCGGCTGCCAGATGACCAGCACAATCGTGAACAGAAAAATGGCGAAAGCAAAAAACATGGGAATCCCGAAAGCCTGAGGCTTAGCAGCAAGCGGAGGTGTTGAGCGGGCGATCGCCCATGGCCGCCAGCCGCGCGCTGTTTTCTTCCAGCCAGGCGGTGTTGGCGGCGAGCGTGGTTTCAAGCAGCGTGCGAATCCATGCCGGCAGATCAGGGTTGAGCCGGTAATAAACCCACTGTCCCTGACGACGATCCAGCAACAGACCGCAGGTGCGCAGTTGCGCGAGATGGCGGGAGATTTTCGGCTGACTGTCGTCCAGCGCGCAGACCAGTTCGCAGACACACAACTCACCTTCACGGGTGATCAGCAGCGTGGCCCGGGCGCGGGTTTCGTCGGCGAGGCATTTGAAAACGGAGGCGGGGTTGAGCATGACGATGCCTTCAGAACATATGGTTGTCCGAATATACGGATATCCATATGTGATGGGCAAGTCTTGAGTTTGATGAAGTGGCAGCTCTCGACCGAAGGTGTGTTTAGCGCAGGCGCCTCAACGCTTGCCGAACGCCAGCCGCGCGGCGAACAGCACGAAAATCATCCCGGTGGTGCGATCCATCCAGCGAATCACCTTTTCCCGCCGCAGAAAACCGGACAACGGCTGCGTCGCGCCAATCAACACCAGCGACCAGATCAGCCCGAGCACCACGTGAATGCTCACCAGGCCGAACGTCCACGGCACCAGCGGCTGACCTTGCGGAATGAACTGCGGCAGAAACGACACGTAGAAAATCCCGATCTTCGGATTCAGCACATTCCCCAGCATGCCCTTGAAAAACCAGTTCGCCCCCGGCTTGCCGTCGGCCTCGGCCGGTGCCAGCGAACGGCGAGGGCGCAGCAGCATGTTCAACCCCAGCCACGCCAGATATGCCGCGCCGCAATACTTCAACAGGTTGTAGGCCAGCTCCGACACTGCAATCAACGCCCCCAACCCAAACGCCACCGCCGCGCCCCACAACAGACAACCGGCATTGATCCCCAGCGCCGCACGCAACGCCTGCCGCTTGCCTTCGACGGTGGCGGTGCGCAGCACCAGCGCGGTGTCGAGACCGGGCGTCAGGGTCAATAGTGTGGCGGCGAGTGTGAAGGCGAGGAGGTTGTCGGCGATGGACATGGTGCGTGGGTTCCCTGTTCTGGATGCGGGAACGGTAGCGGTTTCAGGCAGGGGGATCCAGCAGGGAAATCAGGCGCGGTTCGATGCGGTCGGGTTGTATCTCGAGGATCGCCAGCGTGACCGGTAACTTGAAACGCCGAGGGCCGGCGCTGCCGGGGTTTACGTAGAGACGCTCACCGCGCCATTCGATGCGGGGTTTGTGGGAGTGGCCGGTGATGATGAGCCTGATGCCCGGATCGAGATCGGCGGGAACGTCGGCGATGTCGTGGACGAGGAGGGTTGGCCAGCCGTTTAGGGTGAAGGTCAGGAGGTCGGGAAGGTTTTCGGCCCACGGGCTGTTGAGGTCGTTGTTGCCGCGCACGGCGTGAACGGGGGCTATTTTGGCCAGCTGGGCGAGGATGTCCGGGTTGCCGATGTCGCCGGCGTGGATGATCTGGTCACAGCCCTGGAGCGCGGCGAGGGCTTCGGGGCGGAGAAGGTTGTGGGTGTCGGAGATCAGGGCGGTTTTCATGGATATCTCCGTTGACGTTTTGAAAGACGAATTGCTGGTTCGGTTATATATGAAGCCATTTAACGGTATCAAATAATTTGAACCGCTTCAGGACGCTCTCGCCTAATGATCAGCTTGTGGAAAAATTCATAGGCAATGTGCCAATACCGGCACTTCGAGAGGTGGTCGACGTGGCTAAAGAAGAGAAGAAAAATAAAGGTGAGTCCTCGAAAAATGCCAAGGAATTGAAAGACAAAAAATCGTCCCCGACGAAAAAGTCAGCGGCAGCCTCGGCGCTTGCCAAATCGTCCGAAAAGAAAGACAAGAAGAAAGATGCCGAACCAAAAAAATCTGACAAGAAAGCTGATGGTAAATCAACCAAAGCTAAGAAATCAGACAAAGCAGAAAAACCGGCGAACAAGAAAAAGTGATATCAGCTAGGGCTACTGGCCCTAGCGTCCTCCACCTGTATTTCCAATCATTATTACCTCTCGCAGCCGTTGCCGTGTATTGGTTCACTTCCGCTATTTGCAAGAACCTCCACCCCTGCTCATGCAGAGTGCATGCTTATATTTGGCCATCATATTGCGCAAGCCGTTGATGTTTAATGCCATTTAAAAGCTGAGGTACTGGCACAAAATATGCGAGATCTATCTGGAATAACGCAAGAATTGCCGACCTGGATCGGCGAACAATAATCCGTGATAGAGGCCTCAAATGAACGCCATCGACCTTCTGAAAACTGACCACGAAAAAGTTAAAGGCATCCTGAATCAACTCAGTGAATCCACCGATCGCGCATTAAAAAAGCGGGCGGAGTTGCTGGACAAGCTTGAACTGGAAATTACCATTCATACCCAGCTCGAGGAGCAGATTCTGTATCCGGCTTTCAAGGAAGCAGGCGGTAAGGAACAGGATGAAATGTATTACGAGGCGAAGGAAGAACATCGCACGGTAGATTCACTGGTATTGCCAGACCTGAAGTCTACCGATCCTTCTACACCCGAGTTCGCCGGCCGCGTGAAGGTGGTCAAGGAGCTTCTGGAACACCATATCGAGGAAGAGGAAACCGAGATGTTTCCCCAGGCCAAAAAGCTGCTGGGCAATGCCAAGCTCGAAGAGTTGGGCAAGGAAATGGAAGTGATGAAAGCTTCACTGAAAAAAAGCCTCAGCGGTTCGAATATGGCGGCCTGAACGAATAGATAGACGGACATGCGGCGCGATCAAAAGCCCGGCGTAATGCCGGGCTTTTCATTTGGTTACGCCTGGCACATCCATGTTTATCTTGCGCCAACACGCTTCAGAGAAACTGTAAACCGAGAAGGCAATCAGCCCCAGGGCCATCACCATCAAGACAAGCCATCCAGCGGGTAGACTCTGGAGTGCGTCCAGCGCTTCCTTCATGCCGGGTGGGTCCATGGCTTGATAAGCGGAACCGCTCACTGCCAGCAGCAAAGCAATTTCTATAAACACGACTCCGCGGGCGATCAGGCCGAATCGTGACACCGGACGGACGTAACGCATGACCTCGTCGTCGGCCTCAAAATACTTTTCGAACGAAGCCTTCCATCCCTTGATGATGTGAGCCACTCCAACGCCCAGTGGTATGAGCGCGATCAGATACAACAATAAATTCGAGTGCTCCCACGACAGAAGATGCGCCAGCCAATCCTTGGTTTGCTCTCCTGAATGGCTCGAGTTTCGGGTGCCGCTCACGAGCAGGCCCAATGCGAAGAACGCGAGAGCACCGTTGACCAAACCTCCTGCAAACAGGCCTGCACGAATCACCAGACCCTTGAATTGCGTGCCGTGATGATCGACATCGCGTACGGCTTGCAGGACACGCCATGCCGAAAATGCAAGCAGACCCGCCACCACAAGTCCCACCAGAAAATAGCCGAACGGTTGGCTCAGCAAGGCCTCCAGGCTTTTGTGACTGTCCTTCGGTTTTGTCGAGTCATGGGCTGCCATCAAGGCAAATATACCGATGATCAAATAGAGCATCCCGCGGGAGGCGTATCCACCCCGAGCGAGTATTACCAGGTTGCGCTGCGCGGACATTGGATTTACTTCCGAGAGGTCATAAAAGAGCAGACCCTCCTTTCTGGAAGGGGTTCTATTACAAGTCGTAGATGATCGCGCCAACTGTGGACCCAAGGGCGATGTGAGCTGTTGTTGCGGGCTGGACGATCCTGACCCATCATTTGGGTTTCAGCGGTTATCGCTGTCGTGTATTGGATGTCGAATTGAAGGTATTGGGTGGCGATGTGGAAGGCGTAGTGTTGGGCGAGAAGATTCAGCGTGAAGCAGATCGACTGCTGGCGCAGATTGTCCGGGCAGATTCGATGATCATTGCTGTCAAGGCAGGGGCGCGGGCGGATGGATTCGTGCTGGGACTGGAAACCGGCGGAGCTTTGCGTGCCGGTGATGCCGAACGGCTGTACATCATTTTTGAAGCCGCACTGGTCGAGCGTCTGAAGTCCTTGTCGCGAGGCTGATCAGATCACGTGACTGGATCGAAATTCATGAACAGTCATCTGCTTGAACTATAAGCTGACCACTCAGTCAGGATAGGTGCCGATTACCATTCTGAGGGTGTCATCCATGCGCAATTACACGATCACGTACCTGTTCAACGACCAGCCCCGTACCCATCAGCTCGAACTGAAGCAGCCTGGATTGCCCATTCAGGACGCGGCCATGCACTTGTTGCAGTTACATTTCGGGGATGGCGAGAACAGCCTGATCATGCCTGACGCAGACTCGACACCTGAGGAGATTATCGAGCAGGCGAGTCTGGTCGGAATCACTCGAATCGAAGTGGTGGATGCCCAAGGCGAGTAGGGTGATCCGCTCCGACTGAGCCAACGTTCATTTCAAAGCCACTGCTCTTGATAATGGTTTCGAAGCACGTGGTTCAGGGTATTGCTGCGGGACGGCCATTGTTGCAACCTCATCGTTCATTTTCAGTATGGGACGAGGGCATGGACTGGAGTGACATGCGGGTCTTCCTGGCGATTGCCCGCAGTGGCTCGCTCGGTGGTGCCGCCAGGCAGTTGGGGGTCAGTCACCCGACCGTCGGGCGGCGCCTGCAGGTGCTTGAACATACCAGCGGGCAAACCTTTTTCCTGCGGACGGCTCAAGGGCTGGTGCTCACGGATGTTGGTGAGAGGATTCTCAGTCTGGCGCAGGACATGGAACACAGCGCCTTGGCTATCGAGCGTCGTTTGGCAGGACATGGCGATCAGCCGGAAGGCCTGTTGCGCATATCCTCGGCCGACTGGTTCGCCTGCCATGTGTTGGCGCCGGTCCTGAGCGAACTGGTGCAACGGTATCCGTTGATCGTTCCCGAAGTCATCGCCGGGCATCGTCTGTTCGACCTCGCTCGCCGGGATGCCGACATCGCCTTCCGGATCGTGCCTTTCACCGAACCCGACATCGTCCACCGCAAGCTGACAACCCTGACTTACGGACTCTACGCCGCTTTGCATGCTCCGGCGCCGCAGCCGGACGGTGAAGGCCTGGGGCTGATCCTCATGAACGTTGCCCAGGCTCATTACCCCGACGTGCATTGGTTGCAGCAGCGGTATCCGCGGGCCCGCACAGTGTTCACCAGCAGCAGCCGTACAGTTCAGGCGCAAATGTGCGCGAAGGGGCTTGGTGTTGCCGTATTGCCCCGCGTCCTCGGCGACTCCATATCAGGACTGCGCCTGCTGGATGAGGATGAGCCGCCACCAGGGCGGGACATCTGGATGGGTTATCACCAGGACATGCGCCAGATGGACCGGTTGCGTGCGCTGGCCGACCTCGCTTCCAGCATGATCGGCGCGGGGTAGCCCCCTCAGGTCAAACGGACAGCCGATACCTCCGGTACATGCACTGGCTGGCGCGCTAACGTCAGGCTTATCGCTGCTCCCACGGCCAGACAGACGGCGATGCACAGTACAGCGATAGTGAACGCGTAAGCGATGCTGACTGCCGTAGCCGGTTCTCCCAGCAAGGTATAAAAGACACCGCCAATCAGCGCGACGCTCAGTGATGTGCTGATTTGCAGCGTTGCACTGGTGATGCCTGCGATCATTCCGGCATACGCCGGCGCGACCCGCCCCGTGACCATGCGCATCAACGTCGGCAGGCCCAAGCCTTGTCCCAGACCGATCAGGAACAGGATGATCGTGAGTGATGTGAAGGGCGGGGCGAGGGTGGTCGGTGTCACTGACACGAGCCAGCCCAGCCATAGCAGTCCGAAAACCTCCAGTCCCATGCCTATGGGATTCACGTAGCCCCCGAGGATGCGTCTGAGTAGAGGGACCGACAGGGGGCCGAGCAGAAACCCAGCGCCGAACGGCAGGAAAATCAGCCCGGCATGCAGCGCGGTCATATGCAGCGCGCCTTGCAGGTAAATCGAAAACATCAGAAAAAACACACCGATTGAATAGAAGCAAAGCGCGACCAGTAGCGCTCGCCCCAGGCCCGGCGCTTTCAGTACGGCCGGTGCGAGGATGGGGGTCCCACCAGTTCGGTGCAAGCGGTTCTCGTAGCGCCAGAACAATACCGCCAGCACAGGGCTGGCGGCCAGTGAAAGCCATGCCCACAACGGCCATCCCGCCTCGCGACCTTCAATCAAAGGCACGACCAGAGCGGTCAGGGTCAGCATCGAAAATGCTGTGCCCACCAGATCCAGCTTGTTGGCATGCTGCGCACGGGTTTCTTTCAGCACAGGGATGCCGAACGCAATCACCAGCAATGCAATCGGTAGATTAACGAGAAAAATCGCCCGCCACCCCATGCCCAAAACGTCTATTTCAATCAAAAAGCCGCCCAGTGCCTGACCGATCACGGATGCCAGCCCAAACACGGCTCCGTACAGGCTCAATGCCAATGGTCTTTCCGACGCCGGAAAAATCGCCTGCACCGATGCGAGCGCCTGAGGAGCCATTACGGCGGCGGTCACCCCCTGCAAGGCTCGGCCGAGGATGAGGATCCACGGCGAACCTGCCACGCCACACAACAGTGACGCGGCGGCAAAACCCAGCAGGCCAAGGAAGAACATCCGCCCGCGACCGTACAGGTCGCCGAGTCGCCCGCCGGTAATCAGCGTCACGGCATAGAGCGTCGCGTAGGAAGAAATCACCAACTGCTCGGCAGAGGAACCTGTCCCCAAGTCGTCCTGTATCGAGGGCAGCGCGACGTTGACGATAAAAAAATCCAGGGGCGGTAGAAACGCACCGACGAGCAAGATGGCAAACATCAACCAGCGCCGGGGTTCGGACACTTCGATTTCGATTCGAGACATGACAGGCATCCTGTAGGGAAACTCAGGTTTGACGACAAGTGAAAGGCAAGGCTTCGCGCCCGCTCGGACCAAGTCATGGGTCCCAATTTAGGGAGTCACTCCTGCGTTTTCGCCTTACAAAACTGCACGATCAATGTTCATTCCTGTCAGTGCCGCTCTACTCCGATGACGCTCACCATGAGCAAGGTCGTTTCAGACGACCTCTTTATCAACGACCGAGGAGTCAGACATGTCAGGAAAATTCAGCGATCAGGTTGCCGTAGTGACCGGCGGTTCCACGGGGATCGGATTTTCCATTGCGCAAGCCTTGATCGCCGAGGGCGCCAAACGCGTTTACATCACTGGACGGGCAGCGGTAATGCTGGAGGCGGCGGTTGCCAGACTCGGCGACAAAGCTTTCGCGGTGGTTTCCGACGTCTCGCGCCAAGCCGATCTCGACGCGCTCAAAGCGAAAATCCAGGCGCGGGACGACCGGCTTGACGCGGTGTTCGCGAATGCCGGGATCTGTGAGAAAAATCCCTTCGGAGAGACCAGCGAGGCTGCTTACTACGCCATGTTCGACGTGAACGTGAAAGGCGTTTTTTTCAGCGTTCAAACACTTCTTCCCTTGATGAAAGACAATTCGTCCATCGTCTTGACCGCCTCGATCTGCTCCAGCAATGGTATGGAGGGATTGAGTCTGTACAACGCGTCGAAGGCGGCGGTGCGATCATTTGCTCGCACGTGGGCCAACGAACTCAAGGACCGCAAAATCCGCGCAAACGTGTTGAGCCCTGGCTTCACACGCACGCCGCTGATGGACAACGGGCTGAAAATGAGCGAGAGCGACATCGCTGCACTACGCCAATACGTCGAGCAAATCACGCCACTGGGCTACATGGCACAACCTGAAGAAATCGCCAGCGCGGCACTGTTTTTGGCCTCGGTCGACGCCAGATATGTGAACGGCGTGGAGCTGATGGTCGACGGTGGTTTGTCGCAAATCTGAAGTCTCTGTCGCTGCGAACGGCCTGTTCCACGACATAAAAAGAGGGCGGACACTGGAGATTGGACCTGGTCACAATCGGCAACGTTTGCTCTGGCCGATAGCTGCCATCCACCATGGCAGCTTCGGTCAACACTCATTCCTCAGCCGGCGGACTCTGGCGTAGTCGAAGGCAATGACGCAAGGCGTTGTAGCCTTGAGGAAGTAACGCAGAGTGTCTTTAAACAGCGAAAGCCGAAACCCTTAAACAACCTCCGATGGTTCCTTCAATAACCGTCGTATTGGATCTTTCCCTGGCGTTCTGCTGCCCTGAACTGGCTCCGGCCAGGCGTTCACGCAGGATGCCGGACCCGGCTGGCATCTCTGGAGGGCGGGCACCCGAACTGGCGACTGTATTCCCGGCTGAATTGCGACGGGCTTTCGTAGCCCACTCGATAACAGGCGCTCGCCACATCCAGCCCTTCGCCGAGCAACAGGCGGCGGGCTTCCTGCAGGCGCAGTTGTTTCTGATACTGCAGCGGACTCATGGCTGTCACCGCCTTGAAGCGATGATGCAATGTGGAGTTGCCCAAGTTGGCGACCCGGGCGAGTTCTTCGATGCGCAAGGGTTGGGTGTAGTGATTGTTCAACCAGTCGATTGCCCGTGTTACTCGCCGTGTTTGCGAGTCGCCGAGGGCGAGCTCGTACAGACGACGGCCGTGCACACCCCGCAGGAGGCGGTAATACAACTCGCGAAGGGCGAGCGGTGCCAACATGCCGATGTCTTTCGGTGTTTCCAGCAGCCGGACCAGCCGCAGCATGGTTTCCAGCAGCGGCACATCGACTTTCTCAAGAAAAAGGCCAAGCTCCGGCTCGTCCGGGACGCCCGCCGGTGGAGCGTCGGCGATGACCTGAGCGATTTCCGTGGGCTCGAAATCAAACCGGATACACAGGTAGGGCGCCTCCGGGCTGGCCATCAGCACGCGACCGGACACCGGAAGGGTGACCGAAACCACCAGGTAGCTGAGGGGGTCGTACAGGTAGTGGTCGTCACTCAGGCCGATTTCCTTTTGTCCTTGCACGATCAGGCAAAGTGCCGGTTTGTGCACGGTATGGATCAGCTCCGAAGGTGAATCGAAACGGATGACATGCAGGGGAGCTATGGCAGTCTCATAGATCCCGGGTGTGGTAAAGCGTTGCGTCAGCAGGCGAACCAGTTCGTCACGGTAGACGGCTGTGTCTTGAAGGATGAAAGCATCGCTCTGTTCCATTTCAAGGCTCTCACAAGTGTTCATGAGCGTCTGCCTGAAGCTTTTCAGGCAGACGATATTCACCCGACATCATCAAAGTACTCATTGCCGATAGAGGATCATTCCGGCGTGATACAGCACGTCGTCATGAAAGTGGCCGTCAGCGGTGAAGCCGGTGTCGTCCCAGTACTGGATGTAATCACCGACCAGTTCGTAGCGGCCCTGATAGGCGCTCTTGTTTTTACCACGGGCCTCGTCGTAACGACCAGTCGTCAGAAGCTCATGACGGATGAATCCATCCGCGGTAACCCACATGCCTGCGTAACTATGGTCCTGAGTGGTTTTTTTGGCATCTTTCATCACTTTTCTCCTCGGATGTTCAGACTGAGCCGATACGGCCCAAAGCCGTGCGATCAGAGCCGTTTTCGGCAACGCGAAAACCCGGAGTGCGATCACTGCCACCTTCAGTGACGCGCATGCCTGGCGTGCGGTCCGAACCATCAGCGGCAACGCGGAACCCCGGAGTGCGGTCACTGCCACCTTCACTCACGCGCATGCCTGGAGTTCGATCAGCACCGTCAGCTGCCAGGTACAGGCTGGTCGAGGAAAGGTTGATCGCGCAGGCCACCATCGCGCCGATCACCAGTGAAAGGGAAAGCCGTTTTGCGTTTTTCATTGTTCAGTCCTCATTGACGTTGTTCATCTGAGCGGCCTGCCGTGGCCTGTGTGTGCATCCGTTGCGTGCTTTCAGATTACGTAGCCGAGCGCAGCGGTGTTAGGACGAAACTGCCGCAGATTTGCCTGATCCTCTCGGGTTGGTCGGGCATGTCCTGCGGCGCGTTTGTGCTGCGGCTCAGCCGGCCGTGACCGTCATGCCGCCGTCGGCCATGACCACCGAACCGACCATGAAGCTGGCCCGGTCCGAGGCGATGAACGCGACCACTTCGGCGATTTCTTCCGGTTGGGCGGCGCGGCCGATCGGTGCGGCTTCACCATGTTGGGCGAGAAAGGCAGGGCCGTCGTCGACCACATTGTTGAGGATGTTGGTCACCACATCGCCGACACCGACAGCATTGACCCGGATGCCGTGGCCAATGACCTCAAGCGCCAGGGTGCGCGTCAGTTGGGCCAGCGCGCCTTTGGAGGCGGTGTAGGCCGCAATGGTGGGGAAGGCGAAATAGGAGGCGTAGGACGCGATGTTGACGATCGATCCGGACTTGTTGGGCATCATCGCTTTGACCGCCTCCCGGCTATGCAAAAAGGCCGCCGTGGCGTTGACCGCCTGAATGCGCTCCCAGTCTTCGCGGGTCATGTCGATGACCAGTTTATTGATGATGATGCCGGCGTTGTTGACCAGAATGTCCAGCCGCCCGAATTGCTCGACGGCCAGGGCGACCGCGCGCTCGGCTGCCCCGTCCTGAGTGATGTCGGCCACCAGGGGGACCAGGCCGGGGCGTGCCAGTGCTTCGACCTCAGGGTTTATATCTTCAGCAATGACCTGGGCGCCGCGGGCATGCAGCAGCAGTGCGATGGCCTTGCCGATGCCACTGGCCGCGCCAGTGACCAGTGCGACTTTACCGGCCACTTCGTTTGGGGTGCTGTTCTTGAAGTCGGTCATGATGTTCTCCAGCGTTTTCGATCGAGTAGGGATAAGCCGTGTCGGCACCGGCGAGGCGCTTTCATCGGCGACGGGCCTACTGTCTCGCAGCGAGGCAAAGTCGGCTTTCGTGAGATTGCCCACGCTGTCGGGGTTTTGCGCTGAATGTCAGTGAGGGAGGTTCGGTGCTCGATTCAACCCACGGGAAAAGCCCGATATCATCGAGCCGGTCTGCGTGACACGGCGTGCGGGCAAGCATCCGAGACCTGTCTGGCTTCGCACAGCCGAATCTGAAAAGGACGAGTTCATGGCACATACCGGGCGTACCTCCCAGGACGCGTTGTCGACATCCTCTCGAGACTTGCGCATCACCGGCGAGTCGATGGGTGAGTTCCTGCCAGGTGAACCGCAGGCGTTACCCTCGCGCCCGGAAATCTCGGACGTGGTGATTCAGCTGTTTACCCATCGCAGCGTTACTGAGCCCATTCTCGTGCCTGCAGTGGTGGAACCGCTGCTCGTTCTGGTTCTGGCCGGGGCGGCGACGGTAGAGGAGCGTGCATTGGGGGGCGAGTGGGAAGCGGCCGAGGTCAGTGCCGGCGATTTTTTCCTCACCAGTTCCGATGAACCGTATGAAATGCGCTGGCAGACGCACGGAGGCGACACCTTCGAAGTCATGCATCTTTATCTGGGGCTGCCCTTGATCGAGCAAGCGTCTCGAGAGCTGTCGGGCCAGCACACCGGGCCTGTGCGTTTGCGCGATGTCTCAGGGGCACGGGACGGGCGCGTCGCGTTTGTCATGGAGCAGTTGCGCACCGAGCTGCTTCTGGAACGCTCGCCCAGCGCGCTTTTCGCCCGCTCTCTGGCGCAGGCGCTGGCCGTGCATCTGGTGCGCAGCTATCTTGCTGAAAGCCAGCCCGGGCGTCGGGTCAACGCCTTGCAAGCCTACAAGCTGCGCAAAGTCACCGACGCCATGCGCGCAAATCTGAGCGCTGAATTCAGCCTGGCAACACTGGCCAGCCTTGCCGAGCTGAGCGAGTACCACTTCAGCCGCCTGTTCAAGCGGGCGACGGGGCTGTCGCCATCGCAGTACTTCATTCGCATGCGTATGGCTCGCGCGCGGCACCTGCTACTGGAAACCCGCCTTAGCATCATCGACGTCGGGCTGGAGGTCGGCTACTCAAGCCCCAGTCACTTCTCGCAGGTCTTTCGTCGTGAAGTGGGCGTAACGCCCAGCGAATTCCGTGGGGCCTGAGCGGCGCTTCATTACAAATTTGCAGGCGATGCACACAGACACGAATAGGCAAAAGTTGCGCAGGTTTCGGCACGCGTCGAACAGGTCTGCGCCCTTAATCTTTTCGACGTACCCCGCAGCAACGAACGCGTCTTCAGCGGTCGGTGCTGAACCTCAATGCAGACAGCAGGAGCTACGGATATGTCGAACATTCAAAACAAAGTCGTCCTGATTACCGGTGCAAGCAGTGGTATTGGCGAAGCAGCGGCCAGGTTGATCGCCGCCAAAGGCGCGCATGTGGTCCTCGGTGCCCGCCGTACCGAGCGTCTGGACAAACTGGTCAGCGAGATCCAGGCCGAAGGTGGTTCAGCAAGTGCCTGCGCACTGGACGTTACGGATCTGCAATCGATGCACGCCTTCGTGGCGTTCGCCAAGACGCAACATGGCAAGGTCGATGTGATCATCAATAACGCGGGCGTGATGCCGTTGTCTCCGCTGGCTTCGTTGAAGGTCAACGAATGGAACCAGATGCTCGATGTCAACGTGCGTGGCGTACTGCATGGTATTGCCGCCGTCCTGCCGGACATGCAGGCGCAGGGTTTCGGTCAGGTCATCAATATCTCCTCGATCGGTGGCCTCGCGGTTTCTCCTACCGCCGCGGTGTACTGCGCGACCAAATTCGCGGTCAGGGCTATCTCGGATGGTCTGCGCCAGGAAACGGACAAGATCCGCGTCACCGTGGTGTGCCCGGGCGTCGTCGAGTCCGAACTGGCCGATACGATTTCCGATGAGGTGGCCCGCGAGGAAATGAAAGCCTTCCGCCGTGTGGCGCTGAATGCAGACGCCATTGCGCGAGCGCTCGCCTATGCCATTGAACAGCCCGACGATGTCGATGTGAGTGAAATCGTGGTTCGTCCGACCGCCAGTCCGCACTGAGCCGTTCCGGGCGCAATCACCCGTGGTTTGTGCCCCGTTCTGTCTGGCTACAAAGACTGGGCATAGACCTCACAACGCAATCGCCCACGTCTGACTCACCAACTCCTTGCCGAAGCTGTGAATCGGCTCTTCCTCAACCAGCTCAAACCCCGCCCGTTGGTACAGCCGACGGGCATCCACCAGATTGCTGGTGGTCCACAGGATCATCTTTTTGTAGCCGACATCCCGGGCAAAACGCAGGCATTCCTCGACCAGCCTATTGCCGATCCCCAGGCCCCGCGCACTGGCATCCACGTAGAGCATGCGCAGTTTCGCGGTGGTTTCGTCGTGGCGGATGACGAACACCGAACCCACCACCTTGCCGTCCTTCTCCGCGATCCAGCAGCGCTCGCCGGTTGGGTCGAATTCGCGCAGGTATTTGGCGACAACCTCTGACACCAGCGCTTCGAACTCTGAATTCCAGCCGTATTCACGGCTGTAGATCGCGGTTTGCTGATGCACCACCAGACCCATGTCACCGGGCTGCGGATCGCGCAGCAGATAGGTCTTTTGCTGACCACCCTCGAGCAGCGTCTGGATCCGCTTCATCGACGCGATCAGTTGCAGTTGCTGCGGTTCGGACAGGCGTTCGAGCAGGGTGATGACTTCTTGTCGCGAGGCTTGCTCCAGCGGGGCGAGGATCTTGCGGCCGAGGTCGGTGATGTGCAACTGACTGGCGCGGGCGTCGGTCGTGGAGGGGACTTTCTGGATCAGGCCCTTTTTGTCGAAACCGCTGATGAGGCGACTCATATAGCCCGCGTCGAGGCCCAGCATCTGGCGTAGGTCGGTGCTGGTCAGATCGCCCTGGGACGCGAGCTCGTAGAGGATGCGCAGCTCGGTCAGCGAGTAGTCGCTTTGCAGCAGGTGTTCCTGCAACACGCCGATCTGATGGGTGTAGAAACGGTTGAACTGACGGACGATGTCGACGCGGTCGGTGATCGTGGACATGGCGTGATGCTCATATATTTGCTTAAGGCAACTATATAGTTGCCTGAGGCAATCAAGTCAAATGAATGGTTTCACGATCTGAACGAAAAATCAGCGGGTTCGAACCGCTCGGACGTGTCCATTTGTATGTTGCGCAGGCCCACTGTTTCCAAGTGTGTTGCATAGAGCGAGTCGGAAAAAAAGGTGATCAACAGGGCGCGACGGCGTGCGCCGCTGGAGTTCAGGCTGCCCGCGTGGATCAGGTCGGCATCGAAGATCAGAATGTCGCCCGCGTTGCCCGTCAGTTGCACGGATCGGGACTCGTCAGTGAAATCGAACGGGTGCTCGTTCTGTGCAGGGCGATGACTGCCGGGAACGATGCGGGTTGCACCGTTTTCGGGTCCGTAATCGTCGAGGTACACCAGCGCGTTGACGGTGTCGCCGGGGCGTTGCGCCGACAAGTCGCGGTGCAGTTGTTGGTGGCCGCCATTGATGAGCGGTTCGCGGCCCTCGACCTGCGAGAGGAAGAAGCGCTCGCCGATCAACTCGCCCACCACCGCCAGCAAGGGTGGCAATCGGCACACGGCTTGAACGGTCGGGTCAGTGTCGAGCTGCGAATGGCGCCAGTCGATGCCGCGGGGCACGGGCCATTCGTTTGAGGGTTTGATGTCGGTATCGAATGCGATGCGAAGGGCGGCCAGCCACATGGTCGGAACTGCTCCAAAGAGCAGTGTGTAGCCTTTGCTATGGAGTAGTTCGCGGCTCGTCATGGCTTCATCAGTCTCCCTTTTTACAATCAGGGCGAGTATTGCCGACCGTTATCAAGCCGACGCGAACCTCGGTATCGCTGCCGTAACCCCAAGACAATCGGTTCCCGTAACTCACCAGATCGTAGATTTCGCTTTCGCCAAGTAGCTGATCATCGCGATTGTCGTACAAACGGAAAAACGCGGGAGATTCCCAGCGGACGAACCATTGGGTTTCGAAGGCGTCGTCCGGTGGTGCCTGCGGGTGAAGGAAGTTGGGCAGTAACCAGAAAGGTCTGAAAGTTTGCACCCTGAAGCAGCCATCTGGGCTGATATGAGCTGCGTAATCAGGCTTCGCCAACGCCTTTTCCCACCACTCGGAAACACCCCATAGTCCAACACAAAACACTAGCCCGGCCAGGAGGGTTTTCATCCGTCGAGAAATGGCCGAAGGCCGACTATTTGAGCGCGTAGACATAGGCATCCATTGCCGTCCCGTCATCCAGTGTCACCTTGGTCAACACGCGCTGATACTCAGCCCCTTCAAACTCATCCAGCGCCGCCCAGTGCTCGTGGAAATTCTCGGAAGCGAACACGTAGCCTTCGATCACATCGCCATCCTCGGCAATCACCAGACCGGGAAAGCCCATCGCCGCACCCCATCCGGCCTGCGACAGGCGCCCCTTCAGCGAAGCGGCCTGCCACGTGCCGCCGATGTTCAGCATCACATGCTCATTTGGCCGGCCAGGGCCCAGGGTTCCATAAACGAAAAGACGTTCCACGATTGCTCCTGCCAGTCAAAAAAGGGAGGGATCCTGACGGATGAACGATGCGCAGGCAAGACCGCGATCGGTTGTGCGTCGAGCGGGTCAGAAACCCGTCGATCAACGCCAACACCTGTTCCTGGATCACCTCACGGGAACGAGCGCCGCCGTCCGCACAGATGATGCCGTCGCCGGGCGAATACTCTTCGAGCAGGGGAATGGCCGGCGACTGCAATTCGCCCCTTCGAGGCCGTGCCAAATTGTCGTTTTTCATTGTTTTTATCTTCCTTGATCAAATCGTGCAAACAGGACGTTCGCCCAGACGTTCTACCAGTCTTACGAGATAACCGTCCGGATCCTGAACGAGAAATTCACGCTGGCCGACTTCGACATCGTCAGCGCGATACCAGGTGTCTTTGCAGGTTTTATAAAGTGGAATCTGGGCGGCGCCCAGTCTTTCGATGATGGGAGCAACCGCCTCAACGTCGATCTGCAGATTGACGCCTCTTCCGAAGGGCTTGCTCAGTTCCGCCGTCAGCCACTGGCCTGCATTCGGATCTACCTGCTCAAGCATGACTTGAGCGCCATTCAGGTCGAGGTAGGCGAAGCCATCTTCAGGGCGTTGATAAGCGATGGTGAAGCCCAGACAGGAGATCCAGAAAGCGAGGCTGGTCTGCAGATCCGTGACCATCAGTTCTGGAACCAGTTTGTTCCGTTCAAACATGAGTGAATTCCTTTTCGTTGAAGTCGGAGCGGCGGTGCCAGACTTCTTTCCCGCGATAATACGAGTCGGGCGCATGGTAAGCGCGAATCGGGGAGCACCGAAAGCTGCACGCATCGAGAATCGTCACAAACCGCGATGACAGGGCCATCTCTCCATGCCTGTAAAAAAAACTGACTAGAATCCACACACACACTCTTTCAAGGAACGACCCATGTCCGGTTTACGCACGTTGATTGCGACCACGACCTGTATTGCGCTGTTGAGCACTTCGGTGTCCGCGCTGGCCGATCCTGGCAACGGAAAGGGGCAGGGCAAAGGCAACCCGCATAACAGCCAGGATCATGGCAATCAGGGGAAAAAAGGCGGGGGCGGTTATCAGGGGCACGGCCCGAGTATCGATCGCGGCGGGGTGATCGGGATTGTGGACGGCTATCGTGGCTACTGGACCCCAGGCCCGGCGTTGCCGCCCGGCATCCAGAAGAACCTGGCGCGGGGCAAACCGCTGCCGCCCGGTATTGCGAAGAAGCTCGATGGTCGACTGGTCGGCAGACTGCCGCACTACGACGGCTACGAATGGCAGCAGGTCGGCACCGATCTGATCCTGGTCGCGCTGGCTACAGGGCTGATTTATGAAGTGCTGAATGGCGCCTTTGATTGAAAAATAGATCTGTCCCCATATGAAAAAGCCCGGCGGATAAGGCCGGGCTTTCGTCGGGTACTGCGGTAAAACCCGGCATTCAGGCGTTACGACTTTCGATCAGACGGTCAGAACCACCTTCGGCAACTGCATCACTGAACAGCGGATCGGTTTCAGTCGCGGCAACCGAATCACTGAACAGCGGATCAGTCTGGGTCGCAGCAGCAACCGCATCACTGAACAATGGATCGGTTTGAGTCGCAGAGGCAACAGCATCGCTGAACAGTGGGTCGGTTTGAGTCGCAGCGGCAACCGCATCGCTGAACAGTGGATCGGTTTCAGTCGCCGCAAAAGCATTCAGGGCGAAGAGCGAGAAGGCGATACCGAGGAGGGTTTGGCGTTTCATGGTTCTGTACTCCGTGTGCAGTGGGTTGGTATGGAGCAGATCCTACGCTTTCGATTTGATATGAGAACTTCATTGAATTAATGGTTGTTATTGATGCGGTCAATGATTGGAGTCGACCCTATTCATATGAAATCCAGCAACAGTGTTTGTCTATCCCGCCGATATTTCCCCGCCGCCGCAACACTTAGCATCGTCTCCAACCCGTGAACAAACACGGTCCTCAACGAGACGGTGAACATCATGAATCTCAAGAAAATCGCGCTGGTTTTAATGCTTGGCAGTTTCGGTGTGCACGCTTATGCCGATAACGCGGACGCGGCGAACATCCCGGTCGAGACCTACAGCTCTTCGACCAGTCTGGACATCGAACATGTCATCTCCATCACCGAACCGGCCAACGAATGCGCCCCGGTGCCGGTGCAGATGACCTACGAAGATTCACATGGCGAGCGCCACGTTCTGCAATATCAAGTGATGGGCACTGGCTGTTCCAGTTGAGTCAGGTGCAGAAGATGGAGGGTCGACACTCCATGTCTGCTGTACTCAAACCGCTTTCTTTCCAACGATGTCTTCATCCGATGCCAGCAATTGCGGGATCGACTGCTTCAGAAACTCCACCCAAGTCTTGATCTTCGCATCGACGAACTTGCGCGACGGATAGATCGCGAACAGGTTCAACTCCTCCAGCCGGTATTCCGGCAACACCCGCACCAGGGTTCCCGCCCTCAAACCATCAACGGCCGAAGCAATCGGCTGAATGCCGATGCCCATGCCTTTTCTGATCGCGATGGTCATGCCGTCGGCGGTGTTGATGTGGAAGGGCGACACAGGAATGGTGATGGTTTCCATGCCTTCGGGCCCTTCGAATGTCCAGTTCTCCACCGGCATCACCGTGTTGACGATGCGCAGGCACTCGTGTTCGCAGAGTTCGCCGGGTGTTTGCGGCAGGCCGCGTTTGGCTACGTAGGCGGGCGAGGCGCAGAGGATGCTGTAGGTGATGCCCAGGCGTTGCGCGACGAAGCCGGAATCCGGCAGGTCGCGGGCCAGCACGATGGACATGTCGAAGCCTTCTTCTAGCAGATCCGGGACGCGGTTGGTCAGGGTCAGGTCGAACATCACCGTGGGGTGAATCTCGCGATAGCGCGCGATGGCATCGATCACGTAGTGGTTGCCGATGGCCGACATGGTGTGGATCTTCAAGCGGCCGACGGGCAGGGTCTGGGCGGTGCCGGCCTCTTCATCGGCTTCGCGCACGTCATCGAGGATCTTTTCGCAGCGCTCCAGATAGCGCACGCCGGCTTCGGTCAGGGCCAGGCGGCGGGTGGTGCGGTTGATCAGGCGTGTGTGCAGACGCGCTTCGAGGGCGGAGATGGCTTTGGAGACGTTGGTGGTGTTGGTGTCCAGCAGCTCGGCAGCGGCAGTGAAGCTGCCGCTTTGGGCGACGGCGATGAAGAAGCGCATGCTTTGGAAGACGTCCATCGGTGTCGTCTCAACAGTCAGGTGGAAAGATTATAGGGGCGACCTCACAGGAGGCCGCCCCTTTGCCATGTGTCACTTTTTACGGGGGATGAAACCGGGCACGCCGGTCTCGACCACGGAATTGAAACGGATCCGCGTCGTGATCTCTTCCTTGATCTCGCGCATCGCTCGGTGCGGCAAAGTCGCGATATCAAAATTTTCCTGAATCCGGCTCGGGTTCGCCGAGGTCGTCAGGAACGCCGTGCCCCGCTGCACCGCCCAGGCCAGGGCCACTTGCGCCGGGGTTTTTTGTACGTGCCGGGCGATTCCGGTGAGTACGGAGTCCTCGAGCACATTCGGCTCCATGCCATGCCCCAGCGGGGCGAAGGCGAGCAGGATGATGCCGTGTTCCTTGCAGAATTCCAGCATCTCCCACTCCGGCAGGTACGGATGGGATTCGATCTGCACCACCGCCGGCTTGATCCGTGCGGCGGCGACGATGTCCTTCAGTGCATCGAGGGTGATGTCGGAAAGGCCGATGGACTTGCAGCGACCTTCATCCACCAGTGCTTCAAGCGCACGCCAAGTGTCGATCAGACGGGTTTCGCCATCGTAGATCACGTGCCCGAACGCATCCCGTGGGTCCTGATCGTCGCCGGGCTGGAAGGCGAACGGCGTGTGGATCAGATAGCAATCGAGATAGTCGACCTGCAACCGCTGGCAACTGGCTTCGAACGCCGGTTTCACCCGCTCGGGGCGATGGTTGGTGTTCCATAGTTTGGTGGTGACGAACACGTCTTCGCGACGGATCTGGCCCACCGCAAACACCTGCGCAAAGGCCTCGCCAATCTGCGCTTCATTGCGATAGCGCTCAGCGCAGTCGAAGTGGCGAAAGCCCACTTCCAGCGCGCACTTGACCGCATCGGTGGTGGTGCTCAAGTCGCGAAACAACGTGCCGAATCCCACGGCCGGCATCGAGCCTGCGCCGTTGTTCAGCGGTAGGCGGGTGTCGCGAAGTTCATCGTGAAAGGCTTCGTAGGTCATGTCGTGTCTCCGGTATCTGCCGTTAAAGAAGGGATGAGGTCTTGCGGGTGGCGAGCTTCTGGTCGAGCACACCCACCGAGTTGCCGCCGAGCGCCACGAACAGGCGCACCGAGTCGAGATAACGCGCGGTCTTCACCTGAATCTGCCCGAGCAGCGCCTGTTGGTAGGCGCGTTCGGCTTCCAGCACCTGCAACAGGCTGGTTTCACCCTGGGCGTAGGCCTGGCGATTGAGACGCAGGCTGGTGTCGGCTGCTTGCAAGGCATCGTCCTGCGCCACGTTTTGCTCGGCGCCGTGGTTGAGCGCCTGCAAGGTGTCCGCGACCTGGCCGAAGGACTGAATCACCGTCTGTTGATAGCGGGCGAGTGACGCGTTGTAGCCTTCGACGGCGCCTTCGCGTTCAGCCTTTAGCATGCCGCCATTGAAGATCGGCGCCGTCAGCCCGGCGGCAAATCCCCAGAGTGCGGCGCCGCCATTACCCGACGCGGCTTGCATCAGCGAGGCCGACAGCTCGACATGCGGGTACAGGTTGGCAGTCGCGACACCGACCGCCGCGCTGGCGATGTGCAGTTCGGATTCGGCTTGCAGGATGTCCGGCCGGGCGTGGGCCATGGCCGATGGCAGGCTGACCGGGATGTTCGATGGCAAGGCGAATTCGTCGAGGCTGAAGTCCGGCGCGATCCAGTCCGCCGGGCCTTTACCGGCCAGAATCGACAACGCATGACGCGCCGCATCGCGCTGCTGGGCGAGGGGTGGCAGCAGCGTGCGATCCTGGGCGAGCCGGGTTTCGGCCAGCGAGACTTCGATTTGTGTGGTGCTGCCGCTCGCCTGGGCCCGGCGCACCAGATCGAGGTTTTTCGCGTCGTTGGCCAGCAGGGTTTCCACGGCCTGGATCTGCGCGTTGGCCGACGCCAGCAGCAAGGCCTGACTGGCAACGTCGCCGGTCAAGGTCAGCCAGGCTGCTTCGTAGCGATGCTTTTGCAGATCGGTCAGCGCTTGCTGCTGTTCGACCGCGCGTTTGTTGCCGCCAAACACATCCAGATCGAACGCGACCCGTGGCCCGATCCCGTAGAAATTGGAGACCACCGGTTGCGGGCCATTGTGGGTGCGCTGGCGCCCGGCAGAAGCACCGAAATCCACCTGCGGATAAAGCACACCTTCCGCCGCCGCGACTGAAGCGGCGGCCTGGCGAAGGGTGGCATCGGCCGCTGCCAGTTCGAGGTTGCCGTCGATGGCGCGACGCACGACCTGATCGAGTTTTGGCGAACGGAACGCCGACCACCAGTCGCCATTGATCCGCTGGCCCATCGCGAAATGCTGTTCGGCCGCCTGATCGTAATGCTGCGACGGGCTCTCGGCAGGCCTTTGAAAATCAGGGCCGACGGTGCAGGCGGACAACATCACCAGCATCGCCAGCGGGGTGAAGCGCATAGAAGCTTTCATGGTTCAGACTCCACATTATCAGTTGGCCGCGACCGGCTTGCGCAGGAACATCACCAGCGGACTCACCACGAGCATCGCCAGCATCAGAATCTTGAATTGGCCCATCACCGCGACGAACGCCGCCTGATGGGTGACCAGATGGTTGAGGCCTTCAAGCGCCGGCAACGACGTTGGCAGGGCCACGCGATAAGGCGTGAGCTGACTGACCAGCGCCGAGTGCATCGCCTGGGTGTTGTTGAAGAAAAAGATCTGCACCACGGCCACCCCGAGGGTGCTGCCGTAAACCCGCATCAGGTTGAAGAAACCGGTGGCTTCCGGGCGCAGTTTCGGGTCGATGGTGCTGAACGCGGTCTTGCTCAGCGCCGGCATCAGAATGCCCAGACCCACGCCCTGGATGAACCCGGTGACGGCCACGGGCGTCCAGTCCATCAGCGGCGAATAACCGAGCATCAGCCAGTTGGCGTACACCACCAGCGCGATGCCGGCGGCGACAAAAAACCGCGCATCGATCCACGCCGGGGCGCGGCCCATCAGCACAAATGCCCCCACCAGTCCGATGCCGCGCGGGACGGTCAGCAACCCGGTGGTGTCCGGCGGATAACCGAGGATTTCATCGAGCATCGGCGAGGTCAGGGCCATGGTCGACAGCAACACGAATCCCAAGGCAAAGAACATCATCGTCGACAACATGAAGTTGCGGTCGCCGAACAATCCCTTGCTGAGAAAGTGGGTCTTGCGGGTCAGCGCATGGACGACGAACAGGTACAGGCCGAGAGCGCTGGCCAGCGCTTCGATCCAGATTTCCGGCGAGTCGAACCAGTCCAGCCGTTCGCCGCGATCGAGCAGCATCTGCAGGCCGATCATGCCGACCGTGAAACTGGCGAAACCGAAGAAATCGAACGTCGGACGCGGGGCTGCTTTCTTCTCGGCGAGCAGCAATGTCACCACCATCAGGATGTACGCGGTCAGCGGCAGGCTGAGGTAGAACATCGGGCGCCAGTCGAAGTACTCACAGATCACGCCGCCGATGCTCGGGCCGCTGACGATGCCGAACAGCACCAGCGCCGTCCATTTCGGACCGAACGCGGGGCGCTTTTCTGCTGGCAACGTCTCCAGGGCGATGGCCATCGACAACGGTGCAATTACCCCGCTGGCCAGACCTTGCAGGATGCGTGCGCCGATGAATTCCAGCGGTGTGCCGGCCAGCGTGCCGAGCCACAGACCGAGGGCGAACAGCACCAGTGCCGTCTGGTAAACCCGCTTCAACCCAAAGCGTCCGGCGAGCCATTGCGCGACCGGCATCGTGATCGCGCTCGCGGCCAGATAAGAGGTGAAAATCCATCCGGCCTGATCGTCGGTCATCGACAGACTGCCCTGAATCAACCGCAGCGCGGCGTTCGGCAACGGCAGGTTGGCTGACTGCATATAGGTGGCGAGCAGGGCGACAAACCGCAGTGCCCGCGCATCGGCTGCTGAGCTGTTCATCACGAATTACCCGCAGACAACAACGACTTGAGCGGATGCCACCACGGCGAGCGATGCCCGGTGTCGACTTTGACTGTGGCGCTGGTGCCGGAAAACAGCGGCAGGGCAGGGTCGGTATCGTCCAGTTCCAGACGCACTGGTACCCGCTGCACCACCTTCACCCAGTTGCCGGTGGCGTTTTCCGGCGGCAACAGCGCGAAGTCGGCACCGGCGCCGGGGCTCATGCTGATGACGTGCGCCTTGAACGGGCGATCCGGGTAGGTATCGAGGGTGACGGTCGCGGTCTGACCGGGGCGCATGTGGGTCAACTGGGTCTCGCGAAAGTTGGCCTCGACCCAGATTTCCCGGTCGGAAATCAGCGCAAACGCCGGCGCGCCGTTGTTGACGTAGTTGCCTACCTGCAAATCATCGACTTTGGCGACGATGCCGTCGTCCGGCGCCGTGACCGTAGCGTAAGACAAATAGAGCTGCGCTTCGTCGAGTTGAGCCTTGGCCTCGCGCACGGTCGGGTGATTGTCGAGGGCGATGTCCGGATTCCCGTTCAACGCAACGACGGTGCTGGCCATCTGTTGCTCGATGGACGCGATGCGTTGACGAGAGACTTTCAGGTCCGTTTCGGCGCGCTCGTAGAGAGCCTTCGACACGAACTCGGTGGCGATCAAGGCTTTCTTGCGACCGAACTCTTTCTGGTCGTAATCCGCCGAGGCCTTCGCCGATTGCAGCTCGGCCTGTTGCTGGCGGTAGCTGGCCTTGAGCCCGTCGATGCGCAGGCGTGCGTTGGCCAGTTGCGCTTCGGCCCGGTCGACGGCGATCTGCAATGGCTTGGGATCGATGCGAAACAGCACCTGGCCTTTGCGTACTGGCTGGTTGTCGTCCACGGCGATCTCGACCACTTGCCCGGAAATCCGCGCGTTGATCGAGGCCTTGGCCACGCGGGCATAGGCGTTATCGGTTGAGACGAAGGGCTCGTTGGCGACGTACTGGCCGTAGCCAATCGCGGCGAACAACGCGGGGACGCCCCACATGAAGACCGGGCGCAGCCTCTGCTTGAGCGGCATTTTCGGCGGCGCGTCGACGGGGTGCGCGCGGGCTTGTTCTGCGGTGAGATCTAATGGCTGATTCATGAACGGCTCTCTCCAAAGTGCTGGGCGGCGTTGAATACGGTGCGTCATCAAGTCAGTGCGCGGTGCAGGAGGGGTGCTCTGTTGCCGCTGTTTCGTCGTCGCCAGCCTCGGTTCGAGCGCTGTTACAACAAACCTGCCGATCAAGGAATTTCTGATTCCTTAATTTTGTGCGATGGTGTAAGAATATGAGCGACTTCATTTCCCCGCAAGGAATTTGTACGACATGGCACAAAATAAACCGACAGAAGGAAAAGGCCGTGGCCGTCCACGGGCTTATGACCCGCAAACCGCGCTGCAACAGGCGCTGGGCGTGTTCTGGAACACCGGCTATTCCGGCGCATCACTGGACAGCATCGCCAGCGCCGCCGGCATGAACCGCCCCAGTCTGTACGCCGCGTTCGGCGACAAACACGCGCTCTACATCAAGGCTCTCGACCAATACTGGGCCACCGCCCACACCGCCATGCAGGCCGCGCTGAACGACAGCAGCCTGACCCTGGAACAAGCCCTGACCGGTTTTTACGAAGGGCAACTGGCGATCTATTTTTCCGGCGACGGCCAGCCACGCGGCTGCTTCGCCATCGGCACCGCGACCACCGAAGCGGTCGAGGACCCGGAAATCCGCAACGTGCTGTCCCAGCGCTTGAGCCAGCTCGATGCCGATCTCGAAGCTCGTCTGCAACGGGCGATCGAGTCCGGCGAACTGAACGGTGATGTGGACGCAGCAGCACGGGCCATGCTCGCGTCATCGCTGCTGCACAGCATCTCGATCCGCGCCCGCGCCGGTAAATCCCGCGAAGAACTGGCGGGGCAGGCGCGCGATGCGGTGAAGGTGATCTGCGGTTGAACGGGCTTGAGGACATCCTCACTCAAGACCTGTCCGTGGTGTTCTGCGGAATCAATCCGGGATTGGTGGCGGCAGAGCAGGGCCATCACTTCGCCGGACGCAGCAACCGCTTCTGGCGCACGTTGCACCTGGCGGGCTTCACGCCCCACGAGTTACGCCCGGAAGACGACCGCTCGATCCTGCAATTCCACTGCGGCCTGACCGCCGTGGTCGAGCGTCCGACGGCGAGTGCGGATCAATTGTCGGCAGAGGAATTCACCGCAGCCGCCGCCAGCTTCGAACGCAAGATCGCTCGTTACGCGCCGCGCTTCGTGGCGTTCCTCGGTAAGGCGGCGTATGCCGGGTTATCCGGCAAAAAGTCGATTGAGTGGGGGCTGCAAGAGGAGACGTTCGGCGGCGCTAAAGTCTGGATCCTGCCCAACCCCAGCGGTCGCAATCTGACGTTCAATCAAACGCAACTGGTGACGGCGTATCAGCAGCTTCAGCGGGCGTCGAGCGCCATCACATAAGCGCTGAACATGTCCGCCATCCCCTCGGTGCGGGCGGTGATTTCCGCGTCGGTGCGTGAGGTGAGTGAAAAATCCTTCCCCACCGAACTGAGCGTGGCCAGGATCAGATCGCAGGCCTGCATGCGAACGGCTTCGCTGGCCCTGGGCAGCAACTCCACCATGAACGTCGCGAAGATCCGCGTGCCCGCCGCCCGCACTTCATGGGCCTCCGGCGCATCACGATAAAGCGGTGCCGCATCACTCAACGCGCCGCGCATCTGCGCCTCCTCGCACTCCGAACGAATGAACGCATGCACCAGCGTGCGCAGGCGTTCAAGCGGTGGCTCTTCATAATTTTCCAGAATCCGCTGCAGCATTCCGGTGGTCTGCAACCACTCATCACTCTGCAAACGAAACAGAATCGCCGCCTTGTTCGGGAAGTATTGATACAGCGAGCCGACACTCACGCCAGCCTTCTCCGCGACCCGCGCCGTGGTGAAACGCGCCGCGCCTTCCTTGGCCAAAACCTGAATAGCCGCCTGCAGAATCGCCGCCACCAGCTCGGCGGAGCGTGCCTGCTGCGGCTGTTTGCGTGAGGAAATACGGGCGGTCTGGCGATCGGTCATGGGCAGCTCGGGCGTCGGGTTGGAATGCGAATAGCGAACAGAGCCATTCGCTCGCATCATTTAAATGCGACGAATCATTCGCATATTAGCTCTCAACCCACGGAAAACCATCATGACAACCCTGACCACCGAACCGCTGGCGCCCCTCATCGAACGCCTCTACACCCAGGCCAGCGCCGCCACCAGCCCGGCGCTGAACAACGTATCCGGCGAAGAACGCGAACGCCTGATGCACAGCAAAACCGAATACCGCGAACTCTACGCCATGCTCAAAGACCTGTGGCTGCCCGTCTCCCGCGACACCGGCAAACTGCTTTACATGCTGGCGCGCAGCACCCGCGCCAAAGCCATCGTCGAATTTGGCACCTCGTTTGGTCTGTCCACTTTGCATCTGGCAGCAGCGCTGCGGGACAACGGTGGCGGTGTGCTGATCGGCAGCGAGTTTGAACCGTCGAAGATTGAACTGGCTCGGCGTCATTTTGTTGAGGGCGGGGTGAGTGATCTGATTGAAATTCGCGAAGGGGATGCGCTCGTAACGCTGGCTCGCGATCTGCCATCGACTGTTGATCTGCTTCTGCTCGATGGTGCGAAAGCGCTGTATGGCGACGTGCTGAAACTCGTGGAGAGACACCTGCGTCCAGGCGCGCTGGTGGTGGCGGATAACACCGATTACTGCCCGGAGTATCTGGCGCATGTACGCTCGCCGGGGAATGGTTACGTGAGCGTGCCGTTTGCGGATGATATTGAGGTGTCGATGCGGTTGGGGTGAAAGCCGTTGCTGTCCACGTTTTAAAAGAAGGTGACTGATCCACGGATTAATGGATCAGTCCCCATTTTTCGCTACGATCAAGTGATGACGCGCAAGGAGCGGCCCTTGATGGATTACCTGATTCGAAACGCTACGAATGCAGATGCGCCAGCGATCAGTCGAACGATCCTCAATGCTTTGCGCGCGTCGAACGTTAAGGACTACTCCGCCGAAATCATCGAGCAAGTGGCGCAAAGCTTTTCTCCCCCGGCGATCCTTCATCTGCTGACTAAGCGTCAAGTCCTCGTGGCTACAGCCGGCAGCCATATCGTTGCAACCGCAAGCCTGGATCACGACATTGTCCGAAGTGTGTTTGTCGACCCGCGCTATCAAGGAAAGGGCATCGGAAGGCAACTGATGGAGAGGCTTCAATCACTTGCCATCAATGCAGGTCTGAACCGGCTGCGTGTGCCTTCTTCAATCACCGCGGAAGGCTTCTATGCTTCGCTTGGGTTTGAAAAGGTTCGAGACGAGTTTCACGGGGCGGAGCGCACGGTCATCATGGCGAAGGCATTGGAGCTGTAGGCCTCCGTTGTTAAAAAAAACGCCCAAGGGTTTGGCACGTCCTGGATGATTAGGACGGCTTACTGCCTTGGGCGGGATGTGGGTGACGGGAAAAGGATACGGCTTGAGGGGCGAGCCCTGAAAGCCGGCGCTTTCTGGTGAATTTGTAGGCACTTGCTCAAGGGGGTGTAGGCTCGAGTAGCAACAGAAAAGCAAAGAAAATGCTGCCGTTACAGTCGAGGTCGTTCCAGCTTGATCCACTCTTGTACTGTCTTGCGCTGCCATTGGCGTTGAGCGTAATCCTCCAGTTGAGCCGGCACAGCGTCTCCGTTGAGTATCAATCGGTTCAGCATCAACGCGAGATCAACATCGGCGATCGACCATTCACCAAAAAGGTAGTCCGGACTATCGGTAAGCAGCCATTGAGCGACCTCAACCAACTTTTGCCTGGCAGCCTCAGCCGACGCTGACAACGGTCCGTATTTCTGACCATAGAACACGACAAGGGTAGAGCGCTCCTGTCGGATCGGGAGCAGGTCACTGCGTAGCCACGCTTGAACTTGCCTCGCTGCGGCCCGTTTTTGTGGATGCTGTGGGTAAACAGGTGTTTGGGGGAACACATCTTCCAGGTATTCGGTGATCGCCGATGATTCCGACAACGCAAAGTCGCCCTGCACGAGGGTGGGCACTCTTTGAGTCAGGGAAAGACGGGCGTAATCGCTGGCCTGGTTCTCCAGTTTGTCCAGGTCCAGGGTGCTCATTTCGAACTCGATTCCCTTTTCTCGTAGGGCCACAAAGCACGACATTGCGTAGGGACTGGTGAATTGAGCATCGACGTAAAGGCGCAGGCTTGAGTCATTCATAGCGTCATCTCCATATGCAGAATGGCCACGCTAAAAGATTGAGCGCTTTAAATAAAATTCATGTTTTTTATGGGGGCATTCCCATCAGGAATGGGCAAAAAGGCCGACACGATTTCCCATCACGGTTTGCAAATCAGCGGGGCAGCGTCACCCAAGGCGCACCTTCAGCAAAAGCTCCCTCCACCCATTCCTTGAACGCCGTAGTCGTCGCGGTGTTGAACCGCGCCGAAGGTCGCACCAGATAAACCCCCGTGTCCGCATCCAGTTGCCACTCGGGCAGCACCCGCACCAGGCGCCCCTCGCGCAGGTCTTTGGTCATCAGCCAGTCGCCGCCGGCAAAAATCCCCACGCCCATGCGCGCGGCACACAGCTGCGCTTCGTTGTCGTTGCTGACCAGTCGGCTGCGGATTTTCAGAGTGTGTTTCTCGTCGCCACGGGTCAGTCGCCATTCGGGATACGAATGCAACCCGGTAAACCCCAGGCAATGATGATCGGCAAGATCCGCCGGCGTTTTCGGCTCGCCATGCTGTTGAAGATAGGAGGGCGCGGCACACAGGATTCGGCGGTGATCGCAGAGTTTCTTCGCCACCAGCCGATTGTCCGCCAGCTCGCCAATGCGGATCGCCGCGTCGAAACCCTCAGCGACGATATCGACAAAGCGTTCGGCATATTCCACCTCCAGCGCCACGTTCGGATGGGCCAAGGCAAACGCCGAAACGATATCGCCCAGCCACAGCCGCCCCATGGCGGCCGGCAGGGCGATGCGCAAACGCCCGCGAACCTCGGCGGCACCGTCGCGCGCATCCTGCTCCGCTTCGGCAATCAGGCTGACCGCATGCCCGAATCGCGCCACCAGCCGTTGCCCCTCATCGGTGAAACGCAATTGCCGGGTGGTGCGCTCGATCAGCCGCACCCCCAGCCGCGACTCCAGCGCGCTGAGCCGTTTCGACAGCACCGAGGGATGGCGCTGCAACGTCCGGCTCGCCGCCGCAAACGAGCCGTGCTCGGCCAGGGCCAGCAGGGTGGCGACTTCATCGGCCTGACGGCTATCGAACAGATCCATGCAACGACAACCCTCGTGGATGACCCGAAAAAAAGCTCAAGGCACCAGCACAACCGCCCCCGGCAAACCGCCCCGGTGCAGATCGGCATGGGCCCGGGCGGCGTCCGCCAGCGGATAGCGACGCCCGACATTGGGCTGGATGATACCGGCGTCAATCGCTTGCAACACGTCCTTTGCACGCTGCTGGTATTCCTCCGGCGTGGCGGTGTGGGCGGCGAGGGACGGTCGGGTCAGGAACAGCGAACCCTTGGCGTTCAGAGTGCTGATCTCGACCGGCGCCGGCGCCCCCGACGCCATGCCGAACGACACCAGCAACCCGCGCGGGCGCAGGCAATTCAACGACGCCTCGAAAGACACGCGGCCAATCGGGTCGTACACCACATCCACTTTCTTGCCCTGGGTGAAGTCGATCACCGCGTCGGCCAGCGTCGCCGCATCGAACACCAACACCTCATCACAACCCGCCAACCGGGCCCGCTCGACACTCTCGGCGCCGGACACCACACCAATCACCAACGCCCCCAAATGCTTTGCCCACGGCACCATGATCTGCCCCAGCGCACCGGCCGCGCCGTAGATCAGCACCGTCGAACCCGGCCCGACCGGGTAAGTGGACTTGAGCAAATACTGCGCGGTAATGCCCTTGAACAGCAAAGCCGCCGCGTCCTCGAAACTCAGACTGTCGGGGATCTTCACCAGCCGATTGGCCGGGTAGAGGCGGGCGCTGGCATAGGCGCCGACAGGGCCCGTGGCATAAGCGACCCGGTCGCCGACCGCCACGTTCGTCACATCGGCCCCTACCGCCACAACCCGCCCGGCGCCCTCAAGCCCCAACCCAGAAGGCAACGCCAGTGGCGCGGCACCGGAACGTTGGCTCAAATCGAGCGGGTTGACGCCAATAGCGAACTGCTCAAGCCAGACCTCGCCGGGGCCGGGTGTTTGCGCGGTGGATTGCTCAAGCTGAATGACTTGAGGCTCACCGGTTTGATGGATGACGGCGCTGGTGACCATGTTGAACGCTCCCTTACGTTGATCGTGGGGAGAGTCTAAAGGCCTGCGTGGGGAGCACTAGTCGGGTTGAATGCAGTTCATATGTGCATTCGATGCAGTAATTTGATCAAGGCCCCGCGTGGTTCGAATTCAACGCCCTTTACTGAAACGCAAACAGCCCGGGCCGACGCCCTTCGTAGTTAACGAGGGTGTCGGCCCGGGCTGTTTTGCATTCCCTAACCTCTTGAGCCTCACTTTTTCCTGCAACGGGAGACTCAATAAGTCGCGCTGTAGAAGCCGCCGCGAACGGCTACTACAGCCATCGCCGACTTACGCGACCTCGACGTGATCCAGCGCCTGATTCACCGCCAGCTCGGCAATCATCACCAACTGCGCAATACCGATCGCCGTTTTGCGACGCGACGGATCGAGCGTTGCCGCGAAATTGCTGAGCATCTCACTGGCCGCTCCGAGGTTTTCGCTGGCATTGGCCAGCAGGCATTCGGTGTTGAATTTCGGATTGGCCAGGTACATCCGCTCGGGCTCGTTCAAGGACGACATGATCCCGACGGCGGGGAAGAGGTAGTGATCCAGCGCACGCTCGGCGGCGTCGTGGAGTTTTTTGGAGTTGGGGGATTCGTAGGGGGAGGTGGGGTCGGTTTCGGGTGGGTTGGGTGTTGGTTTGATCATGATGTATCTCCTGGAAAGCAATCTAGGAGCCATCACCCTTCGCTACCAAACGTAAGGTGGTGGCCATGCTCAGGTTGGTAGACCGGTCCAGGAACCCGGCGCTTCCGAAGAAGCCCTGCGCACGGCCACCATAAAAAAGCAGAGACGAGAACGATCCCTGCAAAGAGGTGGCGCTATGCGCCTGGAAATACCGGGCTACCAAACCCGATCACTGATTTTCAGTGACCCCAGAACGATAAAAGCCGCATGCCAGGCGCACAAGCCGGCGGATTCTGGCGTAGTCGTAGGCAATGACGCAAGGCGTTGTAGCTTTGCAGAGGTTTTGGCGAAGGGGCTTTAAACGCGAGTGTTTAATTCGAAATTAAAACTGTACGAGAAAACTATAACTTATTGATATTAAAAGAAATATCTAGACAGTCATGGCTTTAATTTTTGGAAAAGTCAAATTTGATACCTTGTATCAAGGGCATGGGAGAGGCAACGTTTGCTTGACGTTTGTAGAGCAAATTTTGAGCCGATAGCCGTTCGACAATGCAAATTGCTTCACCTAGTAGCACGGCGCTACCATTTCGATATAGGATCCAATTTTTAAGCCATGGAATATAGGGGCTAGAAATGCAAAATATTAACTCAATACCATACTTCCAAAAATTTACAGACGTAATCCCAATAAGAGACTATGACTTTGAATTTGGGAATCCGGGTTTATTAGGGGCTGAGGTAGAGGGGAGGCAAGTAATCGTAAAATATTGGCTCAATCGAAACCAAGATAAAACAGAAATACTGAAAGAAATATGGCTGTACGAGAAAAGGCAGCTTCAAAGGCTTAAAGGTTGTCCTGGGGTTGGGGATTACATTTCCCCAATATATGAATCCCATTTTGATGCGAATGGATTTTTCTTGGTTTTAGATAGTGGGTCGCGTTTGCCACTTTCACTCTACTATGAATCTGCCAGCCGAACGTTGCATCTACAGCGGCCATGGATATTCAATTTGAGATCGATATCAAATCGATTAAAATTTTGGAAAAACATCAGTCGAATAGTTTCGGCGATCAGTATATTGCACTCTCAGGGGCTTCTTCATAGACATTTGAATATAGATTCAATACTTACTGATCCTGCAGGTGATGTGGATTTTCAACTTACTGGCTTTGAATGGTCAGTACGTGTCCAGCGAATGTCGGAATCCAATAAAGCGAGAAGTGTATCCAGCGATGCTAATAGGAAGTGTTTTTCATTTCTTACTGACTGGATGGATCTTGGATATTTGATCGCAAAAATTCTAAAAATTAATGAAGAAGAAATATCTAATAATTACCACTCTCTTGAAAATATAATCGAAAAGACTGACCTTACATTAAGTGAAATAGTCTTTATCCGAGGTTTGATTGGTTCTGTCGATATTGATAAGGGCGCTTCAGGGAAGGTAATAAATTCTGATATAGCAATTAAGAAAATAAAAGATATAGTTGCAGAGCTAACCAGTCTTCTCGAAAAAAGTCCTGACCCGTTAGCGATAGCCTTTTTATTTAATGCAGCATCTGCAAAAGGACAGAGTAGCACTGGGAAAACCTCTGTGTTTAACGCAGTGCATCGTATATTTTTTGAGAGGCATTCTATTTCTCTGTCAGAAGCGGACATACCTGAGTTGTTAGATTTTATTGGCCAGGATATCGCTGCCTCGACTTTGACTAAAATATCCGAAAATGGCGGTGAGATAGAGTATCTATTGATTGGTGCTCAGCTTTCCTACGTTATAGGGAAAAACAAAAGTAGTCGATTAGATCTAGAAGGTAGCTGGAATACGGCGTTTTGCCATTCGGCATATTTAACTTCACCCATCAAGATTAACCAGCGAAATCCAAAAGTGCAGGTGAATCGGCATGTACGATGCTTTGTGCATACTAATAGAGTCGAGATGGAAAAACTCACTCCATTTTCGTGGAGTGAATATATTGATTGCTTGGACTCGCCTGCAATCAAAGATGAGATTGCGAAAGATCTTACAACAGGATTCGCTGCCTATCATCTCACTGAAATAGCTTTTGCCAAAGCCGAAATTTATCCGGTGGAGGTAATATCATATGCAATAGATTCAGATGATCCATCTCTTTATAATGTAAAACTACGGACGAGAATAGATCCGGAAGCAGAAACAGTCTCTCAAAGTTTGTCAATAAAAAGTCCCGCCGTAAGACTAAAGCAGATTTTTGTGAATAGTGGTGAGTATTCCAGATGGTTTTTTCTCAGTAATTCAAATTTTAATGATGAGGAACACGAGGTTGTGCTGGACTATTTGTCTAGCCAATCAAATGGTGGGGAGATTGTTTATGAGTTTACGACGAGTACTCCAAATCCCGATCATAGAACCCCTTTTATAATAACAAGTTCTACGCAGGGGACCATTAGTCAGCTCGGTAGGCGAGCTGCGGCAATTGATGCGCTGAGTCGGCATGATGAACTTATAGAGTTGTTAGAGTCTCCTCATCGAGGAGTTGTTAGTTTAAATGAAACTACTGCCATGCATGAATCGTTTAATGGCCTTGATAGTTCAAAGAGAGAAGTCTTCGGCAAGGTATTAAATACTTTGCCTTTGTATTTGGTTCAGGGTCCTCCCGGGGTAGGTAAAACCTATCTAGTCACGACATTGGTGCAGCAAGTTTTTTCAAGCGAGGCAAACAGTCGATTGCTCCTCACTGCTCAAAGTCACTCCACGGTTCATCACCTTTACAATGAGGTTAGTAAAGCTCTAGAAAAAGATGCTGACCAAGACAGCCCATTATTGGTTATAAGCTGCGTTAAGAATGGGTCTCCCGAAGATGATGCGGACCCAAACCTCAAAGTAGATGAGCTAGCGAGGGAACAAATCAACAATCTCTTATCTAGTTCACTTTTCAAGGGGTGTCCATCAGAGAGTACAAAAAATCAGGTTGTCGCACTCAGCGCCCATGGAAATCGATCTGGACGTAGTACGTTAGTCAATCAGCTTTTGAAGTCAGCAAACTTAGTATTCGCTACGACTAACTCGAAGCAAGTTGAGGACCTTATAAAGTCTAATTCTCAATTTGATTGGTCAATTATGGAGGAGACGGGAAAAGTTACAGGGCTGGAGTTGTTGAGTCCCATGCTGTTGTCTCACAGACGGTTGATGATTGGCGATCACAAGCAACTTCCACCTTACGCTTCAGAGGTTATGAGGAAGGCTTTGGGGAGTGTGGATAGTCTCAAAAAATCACTTCAGTTCTCGCAAGAGATTTATAATAACAATATAAAAGGTGAATTTGTAAAAAACAAACTGAACCAAGAGTCTGTGGACGGTTTTTCCGAGCAGGATATTGAAGGTATTTGTCGCAAGGCTTTACGTCTTCATCTGTTGTTTGAGAGTCTGATAAATGAAGAGGAAATTGCACTAAATAGATCAAGAGAACATTACGGGCACGAAGGTAGGCACAGGCCTATCGCAAGCATGCTGGAGATACAGCATAGAATGCATCCTGTAATTGCAGAAGTTGTCTCGGATGTTTTTTACAGGCACAAGTTACATACTTCGAAGGATAAAATAGAGTACTATACTGAGCAAAATAAGCCATTTTTATTTCAAGCCGCAGGATTTGATGAGATAAACAGTGCGCCTATTGTGTGGATTGAAACTCCTGATGTGCAAGCAAATAAAGGTGTTAGATCTGGAGATAAGAAACCACAGTGGAATAATCCATTTGAAGTCGAAGTTGTGGTGGAGTTGCTTAAGTTTCTTCGTAGGAAACCTGGAGTTCAAAAGCAACCGAAATTAGCACTGTTGTCACCATATAATAAGCAAATTGAACGCATTTCTTCGATACTTGAGAGAGAACGTCAGAAATTTCCAAATCTTCGTGACTTTTCGAAACCTGATGATTCATCTTCATTCTGCAGTACAGTCGACGCCTTTCAAGGGGCGGAGGCAGACATAACCATAATTTCATTGGTCAGAAATAATAGTGACTCTTATCCACTCAGTGCGTTGGGGATTTTGCTAGATAGCAGACGTATGAATGTCTTGCTAAGTCGGGCAAAACATCAACTGGTGATAATTGGTTCATATGATTTTTTAAAACACTGGGCACACAAAATTCAACGTGAAGAGGTGAATAAGGGTAATTCAAGAAACGAGTTTCTTGTAACTTTGATTTCGAAATTGGAAAGCCTCAGGTCGTCCAAGCAAGCCGTGTTTATTTTGTCTGATAAATTGGTTAGCAGTCTGACCAAGTTTGACTCTAAAGGAACTAGGAAAAAACTATGAGTAAACCGGAAAGCCGTCAGAAAATTTTTGTAAAAATTCCTTTTGGTTATGGAAATTTTCGCTTGCGCATGTCGCGCTCTCAGAAATGGGGCGCTATAGACCTAATGGTATTAATTTCATTGATTAAGAATCCGAAAACTTCTCAGCAACTATCCGTTGAGTCATGCTTGCCAAGGCAACTAATTGTAGAGATTTTGATACCTTTAATGAAGGCGGGGTGGGTGGAAATAATAAACGCTGATAGTGAGTTTTTATTTTCGCTAACGGAGCGTGGTATGGCTGTTTCGGGAAATGAAGAACTCCCCTCAAATCAAATACCCATGAGTGTGGTTCGGAGTTTCTTAATCGATCCGCTAACTGGGGACTGTTATAGGTTCGAGAAGAAGAAAAGAAAACAGAACTATTTGATATATAAGGCTGGAAAAGCAGTAAGTTTGGCAAGGCAGTACGGTAGCCATTGTGTAGAATTGAAAGTAAGGCATCCGAAATTCTCGCCGAAGCTAACAGAGATACTTAATTGCCTTCCTAATGACAATGAGGAAATAGTTGGTATTGAAGATGAGTACATTAAAGAAAACTTTAGTGATTCTCTCAGATTTATGCTCGCGTGTGTGGATGGAGAAGATCAAGTATCAGGAATTCCTGATGTCTCTATAGATTTGAGAGAAGCTATCGTAGAAGCCGCAAGGAACCAGAGAAAGGTACTGGCAGAAACTGCTGACCCTACTTCTTCCATGCGTCAGAAAGGAAAGTTTTTCGAAGTAGAGTCGTTAGAGCGCCATTTTAAGTCGCGCGAAATAAATGTGGATATGGTAAGCGTTTTATCGGGCGGCGAAGAGCATCGACTGCATTTGTTTGAAAGTATTAAGTGTGCACATACACGGTTGATAATACATTCAACGTTCATAAATCCGTCTACTGTTAAGGAGGTTTTCGACGAGCTTATCAATGCTGGCAAAAGGCGAGTAAAAATAGATATAATGTGGGGGCAGACTGAACCAGGGGAAATAAGCAAAGTTCAGCAATATAATGAGTTGGTGAGTGAGATTGAAAAGTTTCAGCAGAAAGTAAATGCAGAAGGGCTTTCAACGCAAATTATTTTCCACACAACACCAACTGGATCGCATTCAAAATTTATTGTGACAGATGATGCAAATGGATTGTGGAATTTGACCGTAGGGTCGTGTAACTGGCTCTCTAGTGGATTTAATAGATTTGAAGCTTCCGTGAAAGTTTCTGATTCTATTTTGGTCTCGGACTGTTTGAATATCGCATCGGATTTAGCGACTGGTCGATATGGAGTGCCAAATGTTCTAAGCAGGGATCTTGCCATGGAAGCGTCGCGCATTTTCAAGGCTGCTGAGAACAGCTTACCCCCTGAAGGGAATACAGATGAAGGTAATAAAGTTGAGGTTCAGATTTTAACATCTGCGGAACATCACTCTGCAATAAAACAGGCAAGCGATTCAGTTGCTTGCAGCTTTTTTATTTGTAGCCACAGATTTAGCTTTGCTGCCGAGCGCCCAATTCTAACTCCATTAATTGCAGCCAAAAAAGCAAATCCTGAATTATCGATTCAGGTAGCTTATGGACGGTCTAGTGGTGCAATGAAAAATAGAGATGCTAAAACTGTTAATGAAGAATTACATGGGTTAGGGTTTAAAGTTACAAAGGCTGATGATCCTCAAATACATGCGAAATTTGTAGTTTGGGATGATACGAACCTTATAGTAAGTAGCTTGAACTGGTTGTCCGCCTCTTCAAAAGGGCATGACTTTAGTGAGCTTGGCGTTTATCTGAGAGGCGCAAATTTTGGGGGTAAACTAATGGAATCATTCAGTGAGGCTTATGAAGTTTAATGAGCTTGAAGTCAGACGCAATTGAAGGTTCGCCTCCCTTTATGACTGATGGTTTCGTTTAGAGCAAGGCAGGCCTTTGGTCTGCCTTGCTCCTCTGCTTATCAACCTTAATTTTATTAGCAGTCTCAAAGTTATTTGGCGGGATCTGGGGGTGCGCTGCATTGTGAAGTCTCTTGCCGAGCGTTGAGATGTTTTTCTGCTGTTTCTGCCATAACTTTTTTAGGTAGATACTTAATTTCTATTTGGTGTTGGTTTAGCACACATTTGTAATTGGTTTTTGTCAGTCGAAAAGCGTAATGTTTGGCGAGTGATAAAAAATAAACACCCTTACTTACGCTTTAACCCACCGCCCCCGACTCCAAGCACTCAGCGAATCCACCCCCCACACAAGCACCAACATCGCCAATATCACCGTCCCCGCCTGCGCCTCCTGAAACAAACTCAAGCTCACATACAACATCTGCCCCAACCCCCCAGCCCCGACAAACCCCAGCACGCTGGCCATCCGAATATTGTTCTCCCACCGATACAAACAATACGCCAGCAACTGCGGCGCCAAGTTCGGCAGCGTCCCATAACAAAACGCCAAAACCGGATTCCCCCCCTGCAACCGAATCGCATCCGCCGGCTCCGGCGGCGTGTTCTCCAGCGCCTCGGCAAACAACCGCCCCAACACGCCCGTGGTGTGCAGGGCCAGGGCAAGCGTCCCGGCATTCGGACCAAGCCCAGCCGCCAGCACCATCAACGCAGCCCACACCAGTTCAGGAATCGCGCGCAGGGCATTGAGCAGCAGGCGCGCGGCACTCTGAAAAAACCAGCCAAATCGGCCAGCGGCCGGGAGCGCCAATAACAAGCCCAGCACAGCGGCGAGGAGGGTGCCGAGGGCTGACATGGCCAGCGTTTCCATCGACCCGCGCAAGATGGCGTTCAGGTAGTCAGCGCTAAGGTCCGGGCTAAGAAAGCGCGCCACATACAGGCCCATCTGTTTCAGGCTCGTAGGACTGCCGAGTTCTTCAAGATCAAGGCCCAGGTAGGCAAATGAGGCAATGACGGCCGCGAAGATGGCGAGGATCAGCACCAAATTGATCAGGCGTTTCATGCCAGTCTCCAGCGCAGCAGGCGGCTGAGTTGGTCGGCGCCGAGGACGAGGAGGAGGAAGGTCAGGAGCATGCTGGCGACTTCGCCGCCGGCGAACATGCGGATGGACAGGTCGATCTGTTGGCCGAGGCCGCCGGCGCCGACGAAGCCCATGACCACCGAGGCGCGGATGGCGCATTCCCAGCGGTAGACGGTGTAGGAAAGCAGTTCCGCCGCGACGTTGGGCAATACGCCGTAGGCGAAGCTGGCGAGGTGGCCGCTGCCGGCCTGGAGCAGGGCGTGGGCCGGGCGTTGGTCGGTGGATTCGTAGATTTCGGCGTAGACCTTGCCGAGCATGCCGCTGTAGGTGATGGCGATGGCCAGCACGCCCGCCGCCGGGCCGAGGCCGACGGCGCGCACGAACAGCAGCGCCCAGACGATTTCCGGCACGCTGCGCAGGAAGATCAGCAGCCCGCGCACCGGCCAGCGCAGCAGGCGGCCCAACAGGCTCGGGCGGCCGCTGCGGGAGGCGGCGGTCAGCGACAGGGCGCGGCTGGCGAGCAGGCTGGCCGGCACGGCCAGCAGCAGGGCCAGGGCCATGCCAGCGGTGGCGATGGCCAGGGTTTGCAGGGTGGCTTTGAGCAGTAATTGCAGAAACTCGCGGTCATGGGCCGGCGGCCAGAACATCGACACGAAGCGGCCCATTTCACTCTGGCTGTCGGCGTGAAACAGCACGCCCAGATCCAGTTCGCTGAGCTGAATGCCGGGCCACAGCAAGGCAATCGCCAGCCCGGTCAGCAGCAACCGTGGCAGCGCGGCGGGGTCGCGGGTATCGGCGCTCAGCATCGCGGAATCTGCACAATCAGTGGGGTGACGGCGGGCGCCGGGGATTGCAGTTGTTCGTTGGCGTAGAGGGTGTCGAGCATGTCGCGGCTGACCTGCGCGGACGGGCAGTCGAACAGGATCCGGCCCTCGCGCAAACCGATGATCCGGGGGAAGTGCGCCAGCGCCAGTTCCACCGCGTGCAGGCTCGCCACCAGCGTGACGTTGTGCTCGCGGGCATGGCGCGACAGGATTGACAGCGTGTGCCCGGCCAGCACCGGGTCCATGGCCGAGACCGGTTCGTCGGCCAGCAACACCTCCGGCGCCTGATACAGCACGCGGGCAATGCCGACCCGCTGCAATTGCCCGCCTGACAGTTGCTGGCACTGGCTGAAGAGTTTGTCGGCCAGATCCAGTTTTGCCAGGGCCGCGCGGGCGCCGGGCACGTCGAGCGGGTGCAGCAGATTGATCAGGCTTTTGCCCAGGCTCCATTGGCCGAGTTTGCCGGCCAGCACCGCCGTCACCACCCGTTGCCGGGGCGGCAGGGGCGGCGCCTGATGCACCAGACCGATGCGCGCACGCAGGCGTTGCCGTTGGCGCGCGGACAAATGCCAGGCGCGCTCGCCCAGCACTTCGATGTCGCCGCTGCTGAGCCGAATCGCAGTCGCCAGCAGGTTCAGCAGGCTGGATTTGCCGGCGCCGGACGGGCCGATGATCGCCACCTGTTCGCCGGCCTCGATCTGCAAATCCACGCCGCGCAAGGCCTCCACACCATTGGTGTGGTGCAGAAAAGCCTGTTTGAGGCGCAGCGTCATTTCAGCAAGTCGGCGGCGCGGGCGGCTTCCTCGATGCCTTTGTAATTGTCCGGGCTGGTTTCGATGAAACGGCTGGCGGCTTGCAGGTCGAGGATTTTCTTGTGCTCGGGGTTGGCCGGGTCGAGGTCAAGGAAGGCTTTTTTGATCTTCGCCGCCAGCGCTGGATCGAGGGTGCCGCGCACGGTCCAGTTGTAATCGAAGTAGGCCGGGGTGGTGGCGAAGACCTTGACCTTGTTGGTGTCGACCTTGCCGGCGTCCACCAGTTTCTGCCAGACACTGGCGTTGAGCACACCGGCGTCGACCTTGCCGGCCTGCACCCAGGCGACGGTGGCGTCGTGGGCGCCTGAGTAGCCGACGCGGCTGAAATAGCTTTCCGGTTTGATGCCGTCCTTGAGCATGAAATAACGCGGCATCAGGCTGCCGGAGGTGGACGACACGGAGCCGAAGGCGAAGGTCTTGCCCTTGAGGTCGGCGAGGCTTTTGACGTTCGGGTCGGCGGTGATGAATTTGCTGGTGAACTGCGCGTCTTGCTCACGCTGCACCAGCGGAATGACTTTTGGATCACTTTTCAGCTGTGCCTGGACGAAGGTGAAGCCACCGAGCCAGGCCAGATCGAGACGGTTGGTGGCCAACGCTTCGACCACCGCCGGGTAGTCGGCCACCGGCACAAACTCGACTTTCATGTTCAGTTGCTTCTCCAGATAAGACCCCAGCGGCTCGAACTTGCGCAGCAGCTCGGTCGGGGCTTCATCGGGAATCGCGCTGACCTTCAACACCTCCGCGGCTTGCGCCAGCACGGCGGACAGGGACAGGGCCAGACCAGCGGTCAGTGCCAGGGTTCGCTTGAGCATGGAATTCTCCGTTTCGTGGGCGTCAAGGTCGATGCACCCGTCGATGGGCAATCATCGTCGGGTGCAACGTCAGGTTAGACGAAACGGCGCGATTGCGAGGGAGTCGGGCCGTGGTTGCTTGTCAGGCGCGGGGCAATCGCGTCACCCATTTCCCGCCACCCGCGCCGTCCTTCAGGGCGCGCAAGGCCTGGGGCAATTCATCGAAATCGAACATCTGCAGCGCCGGGCCGATCAGGCTGCCGTCCAGCAAGGCTTGCAGCAGGTGCTCGCCGTTGCGGCGCAAGGTCTGGCGATCTTGCAGGCTGGCGTGGACGTGGAAGCTGTTCAATGCCACTTCATGCAGCGAAATCGCGGTGGTGAACGCCGGCAGCGGCGCGCTTTCCTGACGATCCTGAATGCACACCAGATGGCCGTTGTAGCCCAGCAGGTCGGCCATTTTCGCCGCGTGAGCGCCGCTGACCGTGTCGAACACGGCATGCAAACGACGTTCGCCGAGGCTGGCTGCGAGTGCGGTTTGCCAGTCCGGATCGCGGTAATCGAATACGCCGACTGCGCCCAGGGCCTTGAGCTTTGCATGATGCGCGCCGGACGCGGTCGCCCAGACCCGCCATCCGCGTTGTACCGCCAGTTGCACCAGCAGCAGGCCGACCGCGCCGCCGGCGCCGATCACCAGCACATCGGCCGCGCCATTCGCGGGGACTTTTTCCACGGCTTGCCACGCGGTCAAACCGGGGCAGGGCAGTGACGCCGCAGCGGCATCATCGAGCGCGGCAGGCACCGACAGCACGGTGGCGGCGTCGAGCAGGCAGTACTCGGCGAAACTGCCATCGCTCGCCAGTGATTGGTGATACGCCACGCGACTGCCGGGTTGCAGTGTCACGCCGGCGCCGGCTGCGACCACCACGCCCATGCCGTCGACACCCGGCACCCGGCCGGTGCTCCAGGCGGGATGGCCCCACTCGATGATCTTCCAGTCCACCGGGTTCAAGGCGATGGCGCGGTTGGCCACCAGCACTTGGCCGGGGCCGGGTTGCACGAGGGGTTTGCGGGTCAGTGTCAGGCCATCCAGCCCTTGGCCGGACGTCCAGGCCCAGGCAGCGTAATCGGTTTGCATTGTGCGGTTTCCCATGACTGTCAATGGCCGCCAGTATCGGTGGCAACGGGCATGAGAAGAACCGGCCCTGGGTCAAAGGTGTTTTGCGTAAAAGTCAGCAATGCTCGCGCAGCACCTCAATCGACCTGCGCAAACCGCTCCACCAGCCAATCAATGAACACCCGCACCCGATTGCTCAAATGCCGGTTCGGCGGATACAGCACATGAAACGGATACGCCGGCGGGCGCCAGTCCTCGAGGATCGGCACCAGTTCGCCGCGCTCGATGGCTGTCCTCACCGTGTAGTTGAAGGTGTGGATGATCCCCAAACCCGCTAGGCCGGCCGCCAGGTGCGCGTTGCTCTCGTTGACGCTGATCAGGCCTTTGCCTTCGATCTGATGGCGTTCGCCGTTGCGCTGGAAATTCGACGGCAGGATGCGCCCGGTGGAGGCCGAGCGGTAGGCGATCAACTGATGGCTGGCCAGGTCGAGCGGGTGGCTCGGGGTGCCATGGCGTTGCAGATAGTCGGGCGTGGCGCAGGTGGTCCAGGACACTTCGCCGAGGCGCCGTACCGCCAGGGTTTGTTCGGTCAGCGGACCACCGCGAATCACGCAGTCCACCCGCTCACTGATCAGGTCCACCGGGCGGTCGCTGACGCCCAGATCAACCTGGATGTCCGGATAGCGTTCGAAGAACTTCGGCAGTTCGGGGATCACCAGCATCGTCGCGGTCGAGCCGCCGATGTCCACGCGGATCTTGCCGCGCGGCAGCCCCTGGGCCTGGCTGAAGCCTTGATCGATGTCGTCCAGTTGATGCAGCAGTTGTTGGGTCAATTGGTAATAGGAAGCGCCGTCGGCCGTGACGGTGAGGCGGCGGGTGGTGCGTTGCAGCAGGCGCACGCCGAGGTGATTTTCCAGTTGGCCGATCAGTTTGCTGACTGTGGTTTTCGGCAGGTTCAGCGAGTCGGCGGCTTTGGTGAATGAACCGCTTTCCACGACGCGGGCGAAGGTGCGGATCGCCATTAACTGATTCATCGGTTCGGGCTCGGTGGGGTAGATGCGGTTGAGTATTGTGCATGTCTGTGCACAAACAAAACCGATTTTGCGGATTTTTCAATTCAATCGATCGGCCTAAAGTCGCTTCCAACGGCTCACCTACGACCCGTCACCTACCTCGAAACGGTTACTGGAGATTCATCATGAGCAACAGACTTGAAGGCAAAATCGCACTGATCACTGGCGGCACCACCGGCATCGGCCTGGCCTCGGCGCAGGAATTCGTCGCCCAGGGCGCCACCGTATTCATCACCGGCCGTCGTCAGGCCGAACTGGACAAAGCGGTCGCCGCCATCGGCCCGCGTGCCATCGGCATCCAGGGCGATGTGGCGAAGCTGGAGGATCTGGATCGCATCTACAGCGAGATTTCCGCCAAGGCTGGGCACCTCGACATTCTGTTCGCCAACGCCGGCGGCGGGGACATGCTGCCGTTGGGCTCGATCACCGAAGAGCACTTCGACCGGATTTTCGACGCCAACGTGAAGGGCACGCTGTTCACCGTGCAGAAGGCCTTGCCGCTGCTGCGCGATGGCGCCTCGATTTTGCTGACCTCGTCGACCACCTCGGTGCAGGGCACGGAGAACTTCAGCGTCTACAGCGCGAGTAAAGCGGCGGTGCGCAACTTCGCCCGCTCATGGTTGCTGGACTTGAAACCACGGCGCATCCGCGTTAACGCGATCAGCCCTGGCCCGGTGCGCACGCCAGGTCTGGCAGGGCTGGTGCCGGCGGAACACACCCAGGGGCTGTTCGATCAACTGGCGTCTATCGTGCCGATCGGCCGTCTGGGCGAGCCGAGCGAGATTGCCAAGGCTGCGCTGTTCCTGGCCTCGGATGACAGCAGCTTCGTCAACGGCATCGAGTTGTTCGTCGACGGTGGCACCGCGCAGATCTGATCTGATTTAAATCGCTTGATGCCCCGGCACTTGTTCAGTCGAGTGCCGGGGTTCTTCCGTTTCTTCGTCCGGCGCGTTATCCCAGATCAGGCGCGGGTCGAAGCTCATCGCCGAAAGCATCGTAAAGACCACCACAAGGCCGAAGAACAGAATCCCTACGCGCGGCTCGATATCACCCAGCGCCTGGAATTTCACCAGCGCCGCCACCAGCGCAACCACCAGCACATCGAGCATCGACCAATAGCCGATCAGCTCGACGAAGCGGTACAGCTTCGAACGCTCCTTGCGCGCCCAATGGCTGTCCCGTTGCACGGTGACCAGCAGCAAGGTCAGCGCCACGAATTTCACCCCCGGCACAGCGATGCTGGCGATGAAGATGATCAGGGCGATGTCCCACGCGCCGTGCTCCCAGAACTCCAGCACGCCGCTCATGATGGTGCTGTCGGCGCCGCTGCCGAGCAGGGTGGTGTTCATCACCGGCAGCAGATTGGCCGGCACGTAAAACGCCAGCGCCGCGAACATGTAGGCCCAGGTGCGGGTCAGCGAATTGGTCTTGCGCCGGTGCAGCGGCGCGTCGCAGCGCGGGCATTGGTGCGGTTCGCCGGTCATGTCGCAGGCCAGTCCGCAGCTGTGGCACAGGCAGAGGTTGAGTTCGCTGGCAGTCGGTGGCCGTTTCATAGGATGTCCCACAGTTCACGCACGTCGCGCCCGGCGATGCGGATCAGCAACAGGCTGAGCACGGCCAGCGCAAACAGGCCGATGCCGGGAATGACGTCGAGCATGCCCGCCAGTTTGAACACCGCGACCATCGCGCCGAGCAGGCAGACTTCGAGCATGCTCCACGGCCGCAGCGTTTCCAGCCAGCGCATGCACAGCTTGAACCCCGGCGAGCGGCGCGAAGCGAGGGCGAAGCTCAGGACCCAGATCAACAGAACCAACTGAAAGGCCGGGGCGATGATGATCGAGATCGCCGCGACCATCGCCATGAAGGTGATCGGCCCCTGACTCAGGGCCAGCACCGAATCCCACAGGGTCGCGCTGTTTTTCAGGCCTTTCATGCTGATGCTCATCACCGGGTAGAAATTGGCGAACAGCCACAGCATCGCCGCGGTGAAGCTCAGGGCCAGCCGTTGCTCCACGCTCAGGTTGTTGTAGCGCTGGAGCACGGCGCCGCAACGCACGCAGAAGGTCTTCTGGTGTTTGGCCAGCACGACTTTTTCGTACACGCAGTCGCAATGCTCGCAGATGATCAGTTGATCGGTGCTGGCCATGGGGCGCTCGACGGGAGGAGGGCTTGAACCCCCTTCACTATAGAAGCGCTGGGGCATTCGGCAACCGGGGGCGCCATTCGTCCAATACCGGGCACTAAGCACCACTCACTCGTTTCACACCTTCAGGTACGAACATCCCGCACCAGAACGGAGAACCTCATGGACATTGATGAAAATGCACCCGGCAACCTGTCACAACAGGCCGTGACGCGCACCACCGACAATGAAACCGGCCATGATCCCCGCAAGGACGAGTCGCCAGTCCCCTTGCCGCCGGACGATGAAGCACCACTGGAAGAAGACATGAGCGATGTGGCGGCCAACGATTCGGTGGGATCCGAGCATCCGCAGGACGGCAACCGCTCAGGAAGCACCGACGCCAACTCGCAGAGCACCGCCAAGGATGATGAGGACCGAGAAGCGCGGGGCCTCCCGGCAAGTGATCCAGAGTCGGGCGCCTGACTGCGCGCCGGCCCATCAAGGGCGCTTGGCGCAACCGGTCATGTCAGACGACCGGTTGCGTGGCTTCCTCTGCCGCGATGGCCGCCCGCACACTGGGCCGCTCGGCGATGCGCGACATGTAGCTCGCCAGAGCTGGCCAGTCTTCGATGGCGATACTGAATGTCGGCAACCACTTCAGCACCGTAAACAGATAGGCATCGGCTAAGCCGAACCCTTGCATCAGAAAGGGCTGTGTCGCGAGGATGCGGTTCAGGTAATCCAGACGCTTGAACAGTTTGTGCTTGAAGATCGTTTTGGTGGTTTCCGGGATTTCGCTGCTGAACAACGGCGCGCTGCCGCCATGAATTTCCGAACTGATGAAATTCAGGTATTCCTGCAAGCGTGAGCGTTCCCAGGTGCCATTGGCCGGGGCCAGTGAGTGGCCGGGCACGAGGTCGGCGAGGTACTGCAGAATCGCCGGCCCTTCGGTCAGCACTTCACCGTTGTCGAGCATCAGCGCGGCCACGTAGCCCTTCGGATTGATCTGGCGAAAGTCCCGGCCGTCGGCGGTTTGCTTGGTCTGGTTGTTGACGCGGATCAGCTCGAACGGCAGCTCCAGTTCGCGCAGCACAATGTGCGGCGACAGCGAACAGGTCATGGGGGCGAAGTACAGTTTCATGGGATCTCCTTGCAGGTAGAGCCTCAGAATCCGCTATCGCCGCGCCGCTTCGCAAAGGACAAATGCAGTGCTAGCGTATGACAAAATCTCATGGACTCTAAGAGGTCATATGCTCCCCCGACTGCCATCGCTCAATGGATTGCGCGCCTTCGAATGCGCCGCCCGGCATATGAGCTTCACCCGCGCCGCCGAAGAACTGAACGTCACGCAAACCGCGATCAGCCATCAGATCCGGCGCCTTGAAGATGAGCTTGGCGTGCGTCTGTTCATGCGCTTGAAGGACGGGTTGGCGTTGACCGAGGAGGGCAATGCTTACTTGCCCGGCATTCGTTCGGCGTTTCTTGAATTGCGCTACTCGACTGAAAAGCTGCTGGAATCGAGCAACAACAGTGTCCTGACCATCAGCACTTTGGTGTCGGTGGCGTCCAAATGGTTGTTGCCGCGTCTGCCGTCATTTCGCGAGGCGCATCCCGAGATTGATGTGCGGATCAGCGCCTCCACCGAGTGGGTGGACTTTCGCAAGGGCGGCATCGATGCGGCGATCCGCTACGGCGACGGGAATTGGCCTGGACTTCGGGCCGACTGGTTGATGTCCGACGAGATCTTTCCGGTGTGCAGCCCGCGCTTGCTGACCGGCGACAAGCCGTTGAATACGCCGGTGGACCTGGCCCATCACCCTTTGCTGCAAGTCAGCGGCGTGACCGCCAATGACTGGAACGACTGGCTGCATGCGGCAGGCCAGCCACCGCTGACGGCCAAAGGCCCGCGATTGACCTTCGACCTGGCGATGATGGCGGTGCAGGCGGCGATTGACGGGCAGGGCGTGTGCATCGGTCGCTCGACCTATGTCGATGACGATCTGCGGGCGGGCAGGCTGGTGGCGCCGTTTGATTTGCGCTTGAAATCCGCTTCCGGCTTCTACCTCGTCACGCCCCACGATCAGGCCGAATCGAAAAAGATCGTGGCGTTCAGAGGCTGGCTATCGCAGGTGCTGGCCAAACCCTTTGTATAAGCGTGTATCCATCGCGCCGCCGTACACAAACGGGTAACAAACCCCGTCATCAGGACACATCCCGCATACAGGCCTCGCCCAAAGTAGGTGCCAACACACCACGACTTCCAAGAGGACAACACCATGCGCCGCACACTTCTGATGACCGCTGCCGCCGTACTCGTTTCGCTGACCGGCCTCGCACAGGCGGCTGAAACCCCATCTGCCGCCCCGGCGAAGAACTGGCAACAAGGCCTGAGCCGTACCGATCTGGTCCGACAGGATCTGGGTGCGGCGGATCGCGAGGTGATACAGGCTCGCGTCGATTTCGAACCAGGCGTCACCTCGCCCAAACATGCGCATCCGGGTGTGGAAGTGGCTTACGTGATCAGCGGCACGTTCGAATACCGGCTGGAAGGCCAAGCACCGGTGACACTGAAGGCGGGTGATTCACTGTTCATCCCGGCGGGTGTGGCGCATATCGCCAAGAATGTCGGCAACGAGAAGGGCTCGGAACTGGCGACCTACATCGTCAAGAAGGGCGAGCCGCTGCTGATTCTCAAGCAGTAAGGTCGCTGAAAAAAAGGCCTGCCGATGTGGCAGGCCTTTTTTGCGTCCGCTGTTCAGCGTATCAGTGGGCGTAAACCGGGTAGTCGGTGTAACCACGCTGATCGCCGCCAAAGAACGTGCTCGGGTCCGGTGCGTTGAGCGTCAGGCCTTCGCGGATTCGTCGAGGCAGATCGGGGTTGGCCAGAAACGGACGGCCAAACGCGATGATGTCGGCGCGACCGTCGGCCAGGGCCTGTTCCGCCGACTTGGGGTCGTAGCCGCCGGCGATCATCAGCACACCATCCCAGGCATCACGCAACTGAGCGATGATCGCGTCCCAGCGCGGATCGAAGTTTTCATCCTTGACGGTGCCGACCACGGCGGGCTCGACCAGATGCAGATAGGCCAGTTTCCAGCGGTTCAGCGAGCGCACGATGTATCCGAATGTGGCTTCCGGCGATTCATCGCCCATGCCCATGAAACGGCCCATCGGGGTCAGGCGCACGCCGACACGGTCGGCACCGACTTCGTCGACCACGGCCGCCACCACTTCCAGTAACAGGCGCGCACGGTTTTCCAGAGTGCCGCCATAACCGTCGGTGCGCTGGTTGCTGTTGCTGTTGATGAACTGGTCCAGCAGATAGCCGTTGCCGGCGTGAATTTCCACGCCATCCATCCCGGCGTTCAGTGCATTGCGTGCGGCGCGGCGGTAGTCGCTGATGATGTCCGCGATCTCCGACGTTTGCAGTGCGCGCGGCACCGGCACGTCACCCCAGACACCGTTGCCCTCGGCATCGACGATGAAAGTCTTGCCCGGTACAGGCAATGCGCTCGGCGCCACCGGCAATGCGTTGTCCGGTTGAAAGCTTGGGTGCGATACGCGGCCCACATGCCACAGCTGCATGAAGATCAACCCGCCAGCCTCGTGTACCTCGCGGCTGACTTCGCGCCAGGCTTGCACTTGTTCATCGTTGTAGATGCCAGGCGTCCACGCATAACCCTGGCCCTGACGGGAAATCTGCGTTGCCTCGGTGATAATCAGCGCGGCGCTCGCCCGCTGGCGGTAGTACTCGGCGTTCATGGACGTCGGGATGTCGCCCGGTTGCCCGGCACGGGAGCGGGTCAACGGTGCCATCGCCACCCGGTGGGGAAGTGTGTAGGGGCCGAGGGCGATGGGGCGGAACAGATGTTGTGTCATGGGGGTTCTCCAGTCTTCGAAAAGGGTCGGCAGGGCGGTGTCGGGACATTTGTCCCGACACCGGATGGCCCTACGTTAAGCGGCTGACCGGTGCTTGATAATCCTCACGCGACGCCACGCTGCATTGCGTGAAATGCAACGTGGCGCGGTTCAGGCAGGCTGTTGCGAGCGGGTCAGGGGCAGGTTCAGCCAGCGCCGTCCGGTGGCGTTCGCCACGGCGTTGCCGATGGCAGCCGCCATGGGGCCCTGGACGATTTCGGCGGCCCCCAGAAACGGTTGCCCCGGTTGGTCGAGCAGGTGAACGTCGACCTTCCTGGGGACTTGCGAGAAGCGCAGGATCGGGTAGCCGCTCCAGTCGTAGCTGCGGATGCCGCCGGCGTCATAGGCGACTTTTTCATACAGCGTCCAGCTGGTGGACTGCACGATCCCGCCCTCGACCTGGTTGCGCAGGCCATCGGGACTGACGATCTGTCCCACGTCGACCGCCGTGACGACGTGATCGATCTGCACTTCGCCGGTCTGCGGATGCACCCGCAGACGCACGGCAATGGCGCAGTAGCCCATGATGTTTTTGTAACGCGCGAAGGCGAAGCCAAGGCCTGCGCCGGGTTCACTGCTTTTTTGCGGCCAGCCGACGGCATCGCGAACCTTTTCCACAACAGCCCGTGCCCGAGGGTCTGTCAGGTGCGCCAGACGCAGGGCAACCGGATCGACTGCGGCCTTGGCGGCGAGTTCGTCGATACAGGCTTCGATGGCGAAGACGTTGATGTGGGCGCCCAGCGAGCGCATGGCCGAGGTGCGGAACGGCATTTCGGTGACGAAGTTCATGTCGATCCGCGAAGAGGCCACGGTGTACAGCGGCACCGCGTTACGATCGCCATCGCCCTCAGGCTGGGCGATCGGCACCGAGGGTGCTGAAGCGAAAGGCCGGGCCAGCAGGCGTGCAGGCAGCAAGCGCCCGGCGTTGACGATGCGTTCGTTGTGCGGCGTGGTCCACAGCTCATAGTTCCAGTCCTGCAGCCGACCCTGTGGGTCAAGGTTGGCTTGCACTTCGGTGACCATCGCCGAGCTGTAGGGCTCCCAGAGGTTTTCCTGCTCGCGCATCCACTGCACCCGCACCGGCGAGCCCGGTACGCGCATGGCAATCAGCGCTGCGTCAGCCGCGGCATCGTCTGCGCCGTTGTGGCCGTAACAGCCGGAGCCTTCAGTGTGGATGCAGCGCACGCGCTCGGGCGGCAACCGCAGCATTTCGGCGATCCCGGCTCGCAGCGGATACACGCCCTGGGTGTGGGTCCAGACGGTGAGGGTGCCGTCCTTGAACCAGGCCACGGCGCAGGACGGACCGATCGAACCGTGCATCAGGTATTGCTTGGTCACCCGGGCGCGATATTCGTGGTCGGTCGCGCCCTGGGGCGTGCCTTCATGGCTGATCGGATAACGCCGTGAAGGCAGGCGTTCGAGCAAGGTGTGGATGTCGCGCGATTCGGGAATCGCCTGTCCGCCGCTCCAGCGCGCCGATGCGTATCCATGACGCATGGCTTTGATCGCCTGCCATTCATCCCGCGCCACCACGGCCAGATAATTGCCGTCGCGAATCACCTGCACCACCCCCGACAGCGTCTTGATCGATTCAATATCGATGGCTTCCAGCGTGCAGCCGGGACGCGGCGGGCGGATGACCCGGGCGTGGAGCATGCCCGGCAGGCGAATGTCCTGCACGAACGCCGCGCCGCCGCTGACTTTGCCCGGGATATCCAGGCGTGGCAGCGAATGGCCGATGAGCTTGAACGACGCCGGCGGCATCGAGGGCGACTCGGATTTTGCATAGTGGTGCAGATCGACATGCTGCACGGCGTCGGCGTAGGACATGCGTTGCCCGGTCGGGCCGAGAATGCTGCCGTCGCGAGTCGTCAGCAGCGCCGGCGCAACGTTCCAGCTGCGCCCGGCCGACTCCAGCAGCATCTCGCGCACTTGCGCCGCCGCGTTGAACAGCGCCGTGCCGCTGTCGAAAATCGTGTGGCTGCCGGCGGTGTAGCCTTCGTTCGGCGTCAGTGCGGTGTCGGCGGTGAGCAGGTTGATCGCGGTCGGATCTACCTCCAGGCGTTCAGCGGCAATTTGCAGCAGCGCGGTTTTGACCCCGGTGCCCAGTTCGACCTTTCCGGTGTAGACGGTGATGCCGTCGGGGCCGACGCGGATCCAGGCATCGAGCCAGGGGTTGGTGCGCAGGCTGCCGGGCAGGTCCGGTGCCAGCACCACAGTGCCCAAGGTATCGACTTCGGTGTCGGCCAGGGCGCGGCGTGAGACCGGTACCAAAGCAAAGGCCACCAGCAGGGCGCCCCCGCGCAGGAACGCGCGGCGACTGTGATCGACCTCATTGATCGTGGTCATTGCGCACTCCCGTTTTGCCGGGCGACAAGGTTGATCGCCTCGATGATGCGCAAATGCGTGCCGCAGCGGCACAGGTTGACGGACATGTGTTCGCGAATGGTCTGCTCATCGGGATGCGGATTGCTTTCGAGCAGTGACTGCGCACGCATCAACATGCCGGCGATGCAGTAACCGCATTGAGCGGCCTGTTTGTCGATGAACGCTTGCTGCAGGGCGCCGGGGCGTTCGGCGGTTCCCAGACTCTCGACCGTCCGCACCTTTTTGCCTTCAAGGCCGGCGCAGGGTGTCAGGCAGGAAAACACCGGTTGGTCATCGACGATGACGGTGCAGGCACCGCATTGGCCCAGACCACACCCGTACTTGGCGCCGTTGAGGCCCAGGTGATTGCGCAGCGCATAGAGCAGCGGCATGTCGGGTTCCAGCTCGAGAGCCCGGGAAGATCCGTTGACGTTGAGGGTGATCTGAGTCATTTCGTCTCCTGACGTAGCGCTTGGAGGGTGGCAGGAAGGTCGGTCCACGGTTGGTCGGGGCTGGCCTGATGGCGCAGGTAGACGGCCAGGGCGTTGAGTTGAGCGTTGTCGAGACTGGCGGCGAACGAGGGCATCACCGGCCCCGGCTGGCCGGGTTCTGCCGGGATGCCTTCGAGTACGGTTTTCACAAAGTTGCGCGGGCTGGCGGACTGCAGCGCCGAGGTGCGATCCAGTGCCGGGCGGCCGTCGATTTCACGCATCGGCGCGCCTTGGGCATGGCAGCCGGCGCAGGCACTGGCGAACAGCTGCGCGCCAGAGGATCGATCCGCAGGTTCAGCGCTGGCGCTCGGAATTTCGTTGATCGCGGTTTTCGCCGGCAGACTCAGCAGGTATTCGGCAATCGCCTGGGCGTCTTCTGCGGGCAAGCGCGACAGACCGAGACTGACCGGGCGCATCGGGCCCGCCGCCGTGCCGTGTCCGTCGACCACTTCGGCCCGCAGGTAACTCACCAATTGTTCGCTGCTCCACGGGTTTGCCCGGTGCGCCATGCCCAGCAGTGACGGCGCGTCCCAGCCATCCACGCTGCCGCCGGCCAGGTTTTCGCCGGATTTCTCGGCGCCGATCAGGTTCAACGGCGAATGACAGCCCGCGCAGTGACCGGGACCTTCGACCAGGTAACGTCCGCGATTCCACGTCTGCGATTGCTCCGCCAGCGGCGTCAGCGGTTTTCCATGCAGGAACAGCAGGTTCCAGAACGACACCAGTGGCCGGATGTTCATCGGGAAGTTCATGCGGTTCTGTTGTGGCGGCGAGTCCACCGCGGGGCCGCTCATCAGGTACGCATAGGCGTCGGCGATATCGTCTCCGCTCATGCGCCGGTAATGAACATAAGGGAAGGCCGGGTACAGGAAGTGGCCGTCGCGGGAGATCCCTTCACGCATCGCCCGCTCGAAGGCCGGCAGCGACCAGTGGCCGATGCCAGTCTGTGGATCCGGGGTGATGTTGGTGCTGTAGAGGGTGCCGAACGGCGTCACCAAAGGCAGTCCGCCGGCCAGGTATTGGCCGCCGGGCCGCGTGTGACACACCGCACAGTCGCCCGCCTCGACGACGCGCGCGCCGCGTTGCAGTTGTGCGGAATCGAAGGTTTGCGGGCGCTCGACCGGCGCAATTGCCGGCCGCCACATCAGCGCCAGGGCCGCGATTGCACCGATCGACGCGAGGGCTGCCGCGCTGACCCACAGTGCTCTGGATTTCATGAATTGGCCGTTCATGAGCGTTGGCCCAAGCGGCACGCGGTGGGCGTGAGGGACGGATTCGGCATCTTCGACAACTCCTTGAACGACCGGGGAAGGGCGCCGATGCAAAGCCCTGCGCCTGGTGCCCAAGGGTAGAGAAGGTGCAAACGTCCGAGTATTGCTGGACCGCGCAATAGCACGTTGCGCCAAGTGCAACGCCGAGGGTCGTTGCATTTGGCGCATCACTCAATTGCCCGAGGGATGGATACTCGAACGCCCGCACAGCCCCTAGCCTTGGCGTCACTTTCCCAACTCATTGAGGTGTCATCATGCTTACGGGCAATCCGGCAGCGGCGGCCAAGGCCGAACCATCCGCTTCTCTTTCCGGCCTGATGGTCGCGTTCCTGGCATTCTGCTGCGGCGCGGTCGTGGCCAACCTTTATTACGCTCAGCCGATCGTCGAACTGATCGCGCCGCAGATCGGCCTGTCCAGTGCCAATGCCAGTCTGATCGTTTCACTCACGCAGTTCGGTTATGCATTGGGCCTGCTGTTGCTGGTGCCGCTGGCCGACCTGATGGAAAACCGTCGGCTGGTGGTGGGCTTCACCCTGGCGGCGAGCGTGACGCTGTTGTGCGCCGGTCTGACGCATTCGCCGTCGATGTTCCTGGTCCTGTCGTTGCTGATCGGCCTGACTTCGGTGGCGGTGCAGATTCTGGTGCCGTTGGCCGCGCATCTGGCGCCCGAGGCAACCCGTGGCCGGGTGGTGGGCAACATCATGAGCGGCCTGTTGCTGGGCATTCTGCTGTCGCGGCCACTGTCGAGTCTGCTGGTGGAAGTGTTCGGCTGGCGCGGGGTGTTTTTCAGCGCAGCGGCGCTGATGGCTGTCATCGCCCTGATCATGGCGATTGCCTTGCCGCGCCGCGTCCCGAGCCATCAGGCGACGTACGCTGCGCTGATTGGCTCGGTGTTTGCGCTGGCCCGTCGGCACGCGGTTCTGCGTCAGCGTTCGCTGTATCAGGGCTTGCTGTTCGCCAGCTTCAGCCTGTTCTGGACCCTCGCACCGATCGAGTTGATGCGGCACCACGGTTTCAGTCAGGCACAGGTGGCGATATTTGCCCTGGTCGGCGCCGTCGGCGCGGTCGCAGCGCCGATTGCCGGGCGGCTGGCCGATGCCGGGCACGGTCGGCGCGGGACGCTCGTGGCACTGTTGCTGGCGCCGGCCTCGTTGCTGATCGCCGCGCTGCCGGGCAGCAGCTATATCTGGCTGGTGGTTTGCGCGGTGCTGCTGGATTTCGCCGTGCAACTGAACATGGTGCTGGGCCAGCGCGAGGTGTACGCCATCGACCCGCACAGCCGGGCTCGCCTGAATGCCGTGTACATGACCAGCATCTTTGTCGGCGGCGCGCTGGGATCGTTGGTCGCCAGTCCGCTCTACGAGCATTTTGGCTGGAACCTGTCCGCCGTGTCCGTGGCGTTGTTGCCGGCGCTGGCCCTGGCGCTGTTCCTGAGCCGCAAGGCCGATGCCTGAACCGCAGGCACCGCTGAGTCCGATGAAGCACGGTCCTACAAGACGATTGGCGAACGGTGATGCACAATCATCACCGTTTCCTTTCGATCGGGCTCCACTTATGGACAAGTTGCTGGCACTGAAGATGTTCGTTGAAACCGTCCGTTGCGGTGGTTACTCCTCGGCGGCGCGCAAACTCGGCATCTCCACCTCTTCGGTGACGCGCCAGGTGGCGGGGCTGGAACACGAGTTGGGCGCGAGCCTGCTCAACCGCACCACACGCAACACCAGCGTGACGGTCGCCGGCCAAACCTATTTCGAGAAAGCGGTGGCCATTCTCGATGCCATCGATGAGGCCGACGCGGTTGTCGCCGACCGGGGCAGCGAGGCGCAGGGACGCCTGCGCATCAGCGTGCCGGTGGAGTTCGGCCGACAGATCATTGCGCCGCAACTGGGAGTATTGCTCGACCGCCATCCGGGGCTTGAAATCAGTGTGTCGTTGAGCGATCAGGTCAGCGATCTGCTGAGCGAGCAGGTCGATGTCTCGGTGCGCCTGGGATCGTCGGTGGTCAGTGACGATATCGTCAGCAAACGCGTGGGCGGCTTCCAGCGCTGGGTGGTGGCGAGTCCGGATTACCTGAGCGGTCACGCTGTGCCGGCGCATCCACGAGACTTGCTTGAGCATCAATGCCTGCGCTTCGACTACGGTGGTTCGCACCAGCACTGGACGTTCCAGGGCGACGAGGAAACCATCCAGCTCAATGTGCATGGCCGCCTGCAAAGCAACAATGCCGACATCCTGCGCGAAGCGGCGGTGGCGGGGCGCGGGGTGGCCCTGCTGGCCGACTGGCTGGTGCGCGCTGATGTTGAGGCGGGTCGGTTGATGCGGCTGCTGGAGGGGTATGAAGTCAACCCCGGTAATGCGAGCTGCTGCATCAATGCGTTGTATCTGCCCAATCACCGGGGCTCCAGTCGTATCAATGTGTTCATCGACTTTCTGGAAGACATTCTGGCAGCGGAGCCATCGACTCAACGCTAGAGTGCCGTTTATTGCCGCCCGACGCTTTGTGAGTTCTGCATAAAAAAGCGCCCGCCAAAAAAACCGTGGCGGGCGCCTGGGAATGCGCAGCGATAGGGAAGTGTGAACCGTCGGGTGATCAGGCCACCGGAATCAACGGGTCGGCCGCGGCCAGTGCGGTTGCACGATCGGCGGCCGGCGGGTAGATCCACACGGTGTTGATCTGAGTCTTGAGGTCTTTGGCCTCTTGCCCGACCAGTTTCAATTGACGGTCCCAGCCCTCGGTGAACACCGCGCCCCAGGCGCCGAGGTCAAGGCAGGTCACGTACTTGGGCTGGCTGTAGGTGATCGGCGCGACACCGATCAGGTCAGCGGCCACATTGTTGCCGGCATAACGGCCCAGGCTGATCGCATGCTGGCAGGACATCGCGGCGTAGTTTCCGAGATCATCCGTAGCGGCATAAGCGACGTCGCCGGCGGCGAAGACATCGACGTGCCCCAGCACTTTCAGGTTGCCGTCGACATGCAGGCGACCCTGCGGATCACGGCTGCCCGGCACCTGTTCGGTGAGCGGGCTGGCGCGGAAGCCGACTGTCCAGACGACGGTGCTGGACTCGATCCGTTTGCCGTCGGCCAGGGTCACGCCGCCGGCATCGACCGAGGCCACCGAGGCGTCGACTATCCATTCAATGCCCAACTCTCGGGACGCTTCCAAAATGGACGGGCGAATGCCGTCACCCAGCGTCGCGGCGATTTGCGGCGCGCGATCCACCACGATGACCCTGATCGGCGCATCGTCACCCAGTGCGGCACGCAGGCGGGCCGGCATTTCGGTGGCGGTTTCGATCCCGGTAAAACCACCACCGGCGACCACCACGGTATTTCGTGCTGCGCTCGACGGCTGGTCCTTCAACGACTTGATATGGGCTTCGAGGCGCGCGGCTTCTTCGATCTGATCGACATCGAAGGCGTGTTCGATCATGCCTTTGAGCGGTGGGCGAATCACGTGACTGCCGGCGGCCAACACCAGCCGGTCATAGCTCAGCGTGCTTTGTGTGCCGAAGGCACCGCTGTAGGTCACTTGCTTGCTGGCGGTATCGATGTTGTCGGCGATACCTTTGACAAATTTCACGCCCACGGCATCGAACAGTTCACCCAGCGGCGCTTTCATGTTGTGGACATCCGGCTCGTAGAAGCGCGGACGGATGCGCAGTTCTGCCTGGGGTGCGAGGACGGTGATCTGCACGTCGTTACGATCATGCTGGTCTAGCAGACGTGCGGCGCTCAGGGCGCTCCAGACTCCACCAAACCCTGCGCCTATCACTAAAATGTGCTGTTTCATCGGATGACTCCTGTGGAAATTCTGGTCGTTGAACGGCTTGTCCGTTCATGCGTGACCGTCTGCCGCTCTGCACGAAGCAGCTGGTTGTGAACAACCGCAGAGCCGGTTCGATTCGCTGGGGAAGATGCTATCGGGGAAGGTGCGGCGAGACACTTCTACATAGGGTCAGTGCCGACATGCTTAGGTATGGGGTGGGGTATACACAGGTATGGAAAGAGGGCCGTCAAACGGCGCGATTGAATGCGCTTTCGATGCAGGTGATGAGTTCGCCGCACGGGAAGGGTTTAGGGAAATAGGCGAGGGGCTCGGGGAATGCGGCGTTGACCCGTGGCGGACGCCCCTGGTAACCCGTGATGAAAATGATCGGGATGCGCACGCCTCGGGCGCACAGCTCATCGTACATCTCGATGCCGGACAGACCGGGCATCTGGATATCCGAGATGATGCAGCCGGGGCGGGGCGGCGCCTTCATCGCCAGAAAAGCCTCCGCGTTCGGGTACAAATGCACGGTGTAGCCGTGCGAGCGCAACAGGCTGTCCAGCGCCATGCGCACGGACTCATCATCATCGACAACCGATACAACAGCGGTGTGGGACATTGCTTTACCAGGGCTGATCTCGGGTAGCCCGTCGAGGACGCCCGCCATTGCCGCACGATACGCCGCTCGGTTCGGCGGCGTACTTATACGTGTGTATAGCGACAGTATTTGAACGTCTGCGAGCCCGGCGCCATTGCGCTGTGTGGCGTCAGCGCGAGAACCGGCTGCGGTATTCCCGGGGCGAGACCGAGAGGTGACGGTAGAAGGTGTCGCGCATGCGTTCTTCGTCGCCAAACCCGCACAACTGCGCGATCTGGTCGATGTTGCGCTGAGAGTCTTCGAGCATTCGTCGCGCCGCTTCCAGGCGAAACAGCTCGAGTGCCTTGGCCGGCGTGCGGCCGATCTTGCGTTTGTAGACCCGCGCGAAATTGCGCGGGCTCATCTGCGCCTGTCGGGCCAGCGATTCGACGCTCAAGTGCGGGTCGCCGAGGTTTTCGCTGATCCACAGGTGCAATTCTTCGAAGCAGCCTCTGTCGTCGATCTGCGCTTGCAGCAACTGGCTGAACTGCGCCTGACCGCCAGGGCGTTTGAGAAAAACCACCAGCTCACGCGCCACCTTCAACGCCACGGCGCGGCCGCAATCGGCCTCGACCAGCGCCAGCGCCATGTCGATTCCGGTGGTGACCCCGGCGGAAGTCCAGACGTTGCCTTGCTGGATGTAGATCGCATCAAGGTCGACATCGACACTCGGAAAACCACCCTTGAGCATGTCGCACATCCCCCAGTGGGTGGTTGCGCGCAAGCCTTCCAGCAGCCCGGCCTGGGCCAGCAGAAAAGTGCCGCTGCACACCGAGGCGGTGCGTCTGGCCTTGGCCGATGCCGCGCGCAGCCAGTCGACCAACGCAACGTTGTCGAGCATGGCCTGACGGATGTTCGGCGCACCGGGCACGATCAGCGTATCGATGGTTGTCTCGTCAAAGGTGCGCAGGGCCAAGGTGTTGACCGACAGCCCTTCGGCGGTGGCGATCAATCCGCCGTCCAGGCTTGCGGTGTGCAACGCGTAGCCAGGCAAGCCGCGTTCGGCCATGGCCTTGGACGCGGCCCAGAACACGGTTTGTGCGCCGGTCAGGTCCAGCAAGCCCATCTGCGGATACGCCAGGAACACCAGCGTGCGCGGTTGCGCGAGCAAGCAGGTGAGAGGGTCGGGTTGGTGAAAAATAGAGTTCATGACTGCTCAGGGACCTGATGATCGCCCGCTTTTCGGCGATCCGGTGCGCCGTAGTTTCGGTGTTTGCGGGCAGGAGCGCGAATATACATTGGTATGGGCCACTGCCACCTCAACAGCGGCGTTACTCGGTCGATGTGGTTCAAGCCCTATACCCGCGTATGGTGTTGGACGTCGTGGTCGCGATGCACACTCGATTTCAAGGCGCGCCATTCAGCGCTTGCGCCAGCAAGAGCATTCGTCCGGGAAATTTTGACTCAGCCAAGAGGAAAGCGACCATGTCAACGTATCTGAATCACTCCAATCAAACCAACGCAACCGATGACCGGCAGGCGTCCGTCACCCGCCAGCCATTCGCTCCGGCGCAGGAGCTGGTGCCATCGCGCTACGCACTGCAGGTCGGCGACATCGACGTGGTGGTGATCAGCGACGGCGTGCTGCCGCTGCCGACCTCGACCATGTCCACAAATGCCGACCCGCAGGCTCGCGCCGCCTGGTTCAAGGACATGTTCCTGGGGCCGGACGCGTTTGACTGGGCACTCAACGTGCTGGTGGTGCGCAGCGGCGAGCAGATCATTCTGGTCGACGCCGGGCTGGGCGGGCAGTTTCCCGGCTTCCCCCGGGCCGGCCAGTTGCCGAAACGCCTGGAAGCGGCGGGCATTGATCTGGCCAGCGTGACCGATATCGTGATCACGCACATGCACATGGATCATGTCGGCGGTCTGCTGGTGGAAGAAGTGAAGAGCCGGTTGCGTGCGGACGTGCGCATTCACGTCTCGGCAAAAGAGGTCGAGTTCTGGGAGACGCCGGACTTCACCCAGACCGTCATGCCGGCGCCAGTGCCTGACGTTCTGCGCGCGACGGCCAATCAGTTCATCAACGATTACCGCCGCCAGGTGCGCACCTTCGAGGATGAATACGAAGTGGCGCCGGGGGTGGTGGTGAAACTCACCGGCGGGCATACGCCGGGGCACAGCATTGTCTACGTAAACTCGGGCGGCGAACGCCTGACCTTTGCTGGCGACGCACTGTTTCCGGTGGCCTTCGAGCATCCGGAATGGCACAACGGTTTCGAGCATGATCCTGAAGAGTCGGTGCGTGTTCGAATGCGTCTGATGCGCGAAGCGGCGGCGAGTGGCGAGTGGTTTGTTGCCACCCATCTGCCGTTCCCGTCGGTGGGCCGCGTGGCGGTCGATGGCGATGCGTTCCGCTGGATTGCAGCGTTCTGGGATTACTGACCGGCTGTCGGCGGCCCGGCTGCATTCGGCCGGGCTCGATAAAAATCAGGCCCCGCAAGTGATGAACTTGCGGGGCCTTTTTTGTTTTGAGGTTTATCGGTCGGGCAGGGCCGCGGCTCTTTTTGGGGGCTCAACGTCCGCGCATCAGCGCCTGCTCGATGCAGGCCAGCAGTGCTTCGGTATGGAAGGGTTTGGAGAAATAACCTTCCGGCGTCTTCACACGGGTGCTGAATTCAGGGGGCAGGCCCGGCTTGCCGGTGATGAAAATCGTCGGAATATGGATCTTCCTGGCCGCCAGCGCCTCGTACATTTCGACCCCGCACATGCCGGGCATCTGAATGTCCGAGATCAGGCACCTGGTCTGCTCTGGCGCGCTCGATTCAAGAAACGCAAAAGCGCTGTTGAATGTCTTGACCGTATAACCGCAAGACCGCAACAAACTGTCCATTGAAACCAGAACAAGTTCGTCATCATCGACAACTGAAACAATAGCTGAGTTGAACATGGGAAACCTTGCGTTCTTTGCGGGTGTCTGTCGCGCCCGCCATACTTGCAAGATACGCTTTCAAAAATTGTGGAATAGTATACGTGGGTATGTTTGGTTGGTTTTTTGTTAGTTGCGAAAGTTAATCAATGTTCAGCAAATAAATGGTTGTTGATTAACGAAAGAAAGTAACTGTTATGTCGAGTACAGGCTTCAAAGAGTTGTCGGCTGGCGCAGTCGTTGTTGGCAATTGCGCTGGCGCGACAGTCGCGGAACAAGGCGTCGGCGGCCCGTAGCGTTCGCAGGGCGCGATCGATGCCTTTCAGGCAGTCGGCGAAACACAAAGGCTCTGCCGCGTCATTGAGGCGATAGAGCGCGTCACGCTGGGCATGGCCGCCCAGGTCGGTGATGCCGGTGACGAGAAAGTCGGCGTAACGGGTATTGGCATTCAACAGTCTGTGCAACAGTGTCTGCACCGGCAAAAAGCTGACGGTGCGCATTGTCTGCTGGCTGTGTCTGAGTCGCGCCAGAATGCTCAGCGTCGCGCTCAGGGTCTGCGTCAATGCGTCGATGATCTCCACGCGTTCAGCGGTTGATAACGAGGTGTGCGTGCCATAGCGCGTAATGCAGGGCGGGTGACTGACAAGATAGAGTTTGTGCGGTGCGTTCATGACCACCGTCTCCGGCTAGCGCTCGTGCGCGATTGAATGTTGTGATTGCAGCAGCGGACTCCACTGTTTCTGGTTGTCCGGGCGTCGGTAGTACACCACCATGCGCCGGGCGACCTGCATGGCCAGCTCGCGACCGTGATCGGCCTCGACCAGCGCCAGCGCCAGATCGATCCCGGCGCTGACGCCGGCGCAGGTCCACACCGATGCCTGGTGGACGAAGATGGCCTCGCGATCCAGCTCGACCCTGGGGAACAGCCGCTCGAACATGTCAGCCATCAACCAGTGTGTCGCCACGCGCAGTCCATCGAGCAGTCCGGCCTGAGCCAGGAAAAAAGCACCGCTGCATACCGACGTCGTACGGTTGGCCGTCGCTGACGTGGCGCGCAACCAATCGACCAGCGGCGCGTTGTCTCGCAACGCCTGGCTGATGAACGCCGAGCCCGGAACGATCAACGTATTGATCGGCTCGTCGCCGAGCTCATCCAGCCGCCGGGTTTGAACCACCAGGCCTTCGCCGGTCTGCACCGGCCCGCCTTGCAGGCTCGCGGTGTGCAAGGCATAACCGGGCAAACCGAGTTGCGCCAGTCCGCACGTCGCCGCCCAGAAAACGGTCTGCGCGCCGGTCAGATCCAGCAGGCCCATTTGCGGGTATGCCACGAAAACGACGGTTCGTTCGTGTACGGGGGTTTCGGGTTCTGCGCCGGGGTTTGTACGTTGGATAGACAATGCGGGTCTCCATATCGCCACCGGGCGACATCAGGGGTGGGTGGTTGTCATTGATCGTGTTCGAGCGCAGCCAATGGAATCGCAAACACAAACTGGGTGCCGACGCCCTCGGTGCTGTTGACCCAGATGCGGCCGCCGTGGAATTCAATGATCGAACGGCAAATCGAGAGGCCCATTCCCAGTCCGGTGGGCTTGGTGGTGAAGAATGGGTCGAACAGCGAAGGCAGGATGTCCTCGGCAATGCCGACGCCGGAGTCGGCGATTTCAAGCACGGCCTCGTTGTGCAGGATCGAGGTGGTAATCCGCAGCGTCCGGGCGCGGTCAAGCACATTGGCCATGGCCTGGCAGGCGTTGATGATCAGATTGATGATGACTTGCTGCAGTTGTACCCGGTCACCTTTGATCCGCGCACCGTGAGTGCCCAGTCGGGCGTGCGGGCGAACCTCATGGAAGCTGATGTCATGTTGCATCAGCGTCAGCGAGTCACTGACGATGTCGTCGAACACTTCGACATTGCGCTGCACCTCGCTGTGTCGCGATAACGCTCGAATACATGCGATGACATCGGAGACCCTGACCGAGTTTTGAATGATCCGGTCCAGCGAACGGCGGGCTTCTTCCAGGTTGGGTTCGGGCCGGTTGATCCAGCGTTTGCAGGATTCGCCGCTGGTGATGACCGCTGCCAGCGGCTGATTGATTTCGTGGGCAATCGACGCGGCCAGTTCGCCCATGGAAGTCAGGCGCGTGACGTGGGCGAGGGTGGCCTGCGAGTGAAACAACGCCTCTTCCGACTGTTTGCTGGCGGTGACGTCCATCAGCGCCCCGGCGTATTGCGTGCGCCCGCGATGTCTGGGCAACGGGCTGGCGATCATCTGCACGTGCTTGATCCGACCATCCGGCATGAGCAGCCGATGCTCGACTTCGACCAGCTCTTGCCGGCGCGCAAACTGTTCCAGCACCTGATCGATAACCGGCAGGTCGTCGGGATGAGTGCGTGACTTGACCAGCGCCAGTGTCGGGGTGACGTCCGGCGAGTACTCGAAAATACGCGACGACTCTTGCGACCATGACACGCTGACTTTTTTATCGATGATGAAACCGATACTGCCGGTGTGGGTAAGTTTCTGTGCGCCCAGAAAGAACGCTTCCTTGCGCCGCAGCGTTTCCGTGGCGCGTTTGCTGCGCAACGCGAGCAGGGAAATGGTCGTCAACGCGATCAGGCACCTGACGAATCCGGCGATGCTGCGGTGATCGCGATAACCTTCATCGACCAGGAAGTCGGCCGTCAGCAGCGTGAGGCAACCCAACGCGACGGCAAGAAATACCGGTACCGGGAAGATGTTCGCGGACATGAATACCAGCGTGATGTAGAACAACGTCGGCGCAACGTCCAGATCGAGGTACGCGTTGGTGATATAGATCATGCTGCCGACCACTATGGCGCAAAGCCAGGCGAAGGCGTCTGAACAAAGAAGTTGTGCGCGACGTTTGATGATAGACATTTATTCTTCCAGATTTTTGCTATCGGACGGCAGGTCGTGTTCTTTCGATGAAGCAGGCAAACGCTATTAAAGGCGTATTAATGAAGAGGTTAAAAAGTCTGAAGTTGTTTTTCAGGCATGACGGTTGTTGGCGACTGTTTGTCATTCACCAATCGTTGTATTGAGTAATGGTTATTTGAATAAAGATCTTATTCGAAGACTTCTACGCTGGCACTGCTGCATTGGGTCATTTGCAGTATGACTGCGTATGAAGCGGATATACCCAAGTGTTAGTTGTTCGGAACTTGAGTGTTGATGGTGCCGGCCAGCCACGGCGGCTTGAGCCATACCGTATGGTTTCATTCGGTCACCGATGTGCAGGTAGCGCCGCGATGACTTCGGCCATGCGCACCAGGTCGGCAAATGAGCGCGCGCCCATCTTGCGCATGGCCTGGCCCCGGTGGATCTTCACAGTGATTTCACTGAGGCCGATTTCCCCGGCGATCTGCTTGTTCATCAAGCCTGAGGCCGCCAGCGCCATGACCGTCTGCTCCCGGGGTGTCAACGTCCCATGACGGGCGCGCAGCTCATCGGCATGCCGCCCTGACTCGCGACGCTGCTTGTCCCGCGAGTGTGCGGCGCAGACGGCATCGATCAGGTCCTGCTCGCGAAACGGTTTGGTCAGGAAGTCCACCGCGCCGGCTTTCATCGCGCGCACGGTCATGGCGATATCGCCGTGTCCGGTGATGAACACGATTGGCACATTGATTCCGGCGGTGGCCAGTTCATTCTGGAAATCCAGCCCGCTGCTGCCTTGCAGGCGCACGTCGAGTACCAGGCAACTCAGCGTGTCCGGACGTTGATACGTCATGAACTCGGCGACCGATCCGAATAGCTCCACCCGCAGACCAATGGAGCGCAACAGGCTGCCGAGGGATTCGCGCAACGCGGCATCGTCGTCGACGATGAATACCACCGGCTCGCTGGGGTTGTTGCTGATGGGATTGTTGTTCATTGCTCTTTTCCCAAAAGGTTGTGACGTTGTGGCGAATCCCTTGGCCGGGCGGCCGGTGTTTGCTCGTGCGGGTTGATGCCCGACCAGAGACACGGTCCCGCTGGCGATAGCGCCGTGCGACACGTTGCGCAGGTGTGGGCGTGAGTAGATAGACGGTTAAGCATCGTAGTGGCGCAGCACGCCGTCAGCTAGGACAAAAAACCCGATAAAACGGCCATTGCACCGGTCTTTTCGCGGCCCGATGCAGCGATCGGTTTCAAACGGTTCATACACAAGTATCAAAACACTCACCTAACGCATGATCCCGCTGTCCCCAAGTACCACAGACGTCCGGCAGGCGCGCCCTTAACCTTTATCAGCTCTCCGTCGATTTCAATGGCCGCGTGCCGGGTGGTGAACTTCATGAACAGAAATGAACTCCGTCGTGTCGACATCAATCTGCTGGTGGTCTTCGAGACGCTGATGCATGAGCGCAACGTCAGCCGGGTCGGCGAGAAGCTGTTTCTCGGTCAACCGACCATCAGTGCAGCGCTGGGGCGTTTGCGTGTGCTTTTCGACGATCCGTTGTTCGTTCGTGCGGGGAGGGTGATGGAGCCGACAAGGCGGGCCGAGGAAATTTTCGCCAACCTGACGCCGGCGCTGGATGGCGTTGTCGCGGCGTTGAGCCGTTGCCAGCCCTTCGACCCAGCTACCAGCGAGGTGACCTTTCAGGTCGGCCTGTCCGACGATGTCGAATACGCGTTGCTCCCGCGACTGCTGCGCCAGCTTCGTAGCGAGGCGCCCAATATTGCCTTGGTGGTGCTGCGCGTCGATCAGCAGCAGATGTCGCAGCGGCTGTTCAATGGCGAGATTTCTCTGGGCATCAGCCCTACGCTCGATCTGCCGGCCAACGCTCGACGCAAGAGTCTACGGTCGATCCGGCCTATGCTCCTGCGCTCGGATACCCGCCCGGGCCTGCTGGCGCTCGATGAGTTCTGCGAGCGACCGCATGCCATCGTGTCGTCCATGGGCAAAGCCAAAGACGACACCGACCACGCGCTGGACCTGCTCGGACGTCGGCGCAAAGTGGTGCTGGCAGTGCCGCAGTTCAGTGCCTTGCCAAGGTTGTTGGCGCAGAGCGACATGCTGGTCATCGTTCCGGATTACGTGGCCAGGGCCATGGCCTCGGTGAATGGCATCAGGGCCGAGCCGGCCCCTCTGTTGCTGCCATCGCGGGAGCTTTCCATGGTCTGGCGTGCCGCTGCGCACAACGATTGCGCTCAGCGTTGGCTGCGCTCGCGTTGCCTGGCATTTTTTGGCACGCCGATTGAGTTGCAGGTAGTGCCAAAATTACGCCCGGCGTTGCCCGTCGATCAGGCGTTGATGATGGCCCGGTAGATAACTGCAACGGCTGTGTGATTCGCCCAATAGAAAAGCTCCGACTCGATCGGAGCTTTTCTTTTCAGGGGGCTGTACGTGGCTTGTCGTGAGGGCGCGGCCCTGGAACCTCATGCATTGATAAACGCCAGAAGATCCGCGTTGATGGTGTCGCCGTTTGTGGTGCACATGCCATGGGGCTGGCCGGGGTAGGTTTTCAGCGTACCGTGCTTGAGCAATTTGATTGAGAGGTGAGCCGAATTGGTGATCGGCACGATCTGGTCATCTTCACCGTGCAGCACCAGGGTCGGCACATCGATGTTTTTCAGGTCATCGGTGAAGTCGGTTTCGGAGAACGCGCTGATGCAGTCGTACTGCGCCTTGATCCCGCCGTTCATGCCCTGACGCCACCAGTTTTCGACGATCGCCTCAGACACTTTCGCGCCAGGGCGATTGAAGCCGTAAAACGGGCCGCTCGGGAAGTCTCGATAAAACTGGCTGCGATTCTGCGCGAGTGCCTTGCGCAACCCGTCAAATACCTCCATCGGCAGGCCACCAGGATTTTTTGCGGTGCGCAGCATGATGGGCGCTACAGCGCCGATCAGCACGGCCTTGGCCACCCGGCCGCGACCATGCCGCGCCACGTAGCGCGCCACTTCACCGCCGCCGGTGGAGTGGCCGATGTGCACGGCGTTGCGGATGTTCAGGTGCGCCATCAACTCGGCAACGTCGGCGGCGTAGGTGTCCATTGCGTTGCCCATGGCCGTTTGCGAGGAGCGACCATGACCACGTCGATCATGGGCGATGACGCGAAAGCCCTTGTTGAGGAAGAACAGCATTTGCGTGTCCCAGTCATCACTCGAAAGGGGCCAGCCGTGGTGGAAAACGATCGGCTGGCCGTGGCCCCAGTCCTTGTAGAAAATCTGCGTGCCATCCTTGACGGTGAACATTCCCGAGCCACTGCCGTTGCCCGCGCTTTTGCTGACCCCTGACGCGGATGCTGGTGTCTGCTGTGTCGCCAGCGCCGGCAATGCCACCGCCAGGGTTGCGGCCATGGCGCCCGTCGTGATCAAGCCACGACGGGTGGTTCCGTTTTTCTCGTCAGTCATTTCGAACACCCATTGAGTTAAAGAAGTTGCACAGGCGGCGCAAGGCTGCAGCCCTGGCCGAAGGCAATCTTTGGGCAAAGGGGTACGACTGACCACCAGACATGGGTTTTTGAAATTAACGCTTTGGTATGTAGGGCATGAAGGGGGGCATGTTGGCGGGGTGGCGCGTCCCTGCGCCTGGACAAGTCAGAAGGTGTACTTGGCCGTCAGCATCATGTTGCGCGGCGTGCCATAGCTGTCGCCGCCGTAGCTGACGGAGTTGGCGATGGTGGAGTAGTACTTGCGGTCGAAGATGTTGTTGGCGTTGAGTTGCAGGTCGAGGTTGTCATTGACCCGGTAGCCGGCCATCAGGTCGGTCACGGCGTAAGCGCCTTGCTTGAGGCGGTAGTTGCCGCCATCGAGCAGTTCGATGTCGTTGTACATGCGGCTCTGCCAGGAGATGTTGCCGCCCACACGCAGTTTTTCCAGCGGGCCCTGGAAGTTATAGCGGGTGGTGAGCTTGAACAGGTGCTCCGGGGTGTCGGTGTCGAACTGCTTGTTGACGTTCTGCGGGTTCGCCTCGTCTTTGATGGTGTGCGTGCGGGCGTAGGTGTAGCCGCCGCCGATCTGCCAGTTGTCGGTGAGCGCGCCTTGCAGCTCGAGGTCGATACCCTGGCTGCGGATCTCGCCGGAGGCGTCATAGCAGGAAGACTGCGGGCAGTTCGGCACGAACACCTGCACCGCGCGGTTTTCCTGATCGACACGGAACACGGCGAGGCTGGCATTCAGCGCGCCGCCCAGGTATTCGCCCTTGATGCCGACCTCGTAGTTCTTGCCCACGATCGGCTTGATCGGGTTACCGGAGGTGCCCTTGTTGCTCTGCGGGGTGAAGATGTCGCTGTAGCTGGCGTACACCGAATGATGGTCGTCCAGCTCGTAGATCAGGCCGGCATAGCGGGTGACGTTGCGGGTGACTTTGTAATCGCCGTCGCCATCGCGGTTGTCGTAGTCGTACCAGTCCAGACGCCCGCCGAGGATCAGCTTCAATGGGTCGGCCAGGCTCAGGCGGGTGGTCAGGTACACGCCGTCCTGAGTGGTGACTTCGCGCGTATTGTTGGTGTGGACGAAGTCCGGCTTGCCGGCGTTGATCGGCCAGTTGGTGTCGTACGGCGAGTAGTTGTGGGTGGTCAGGTCGTAGATGCGTTTGCTGGCGCCGACCACCAGTTCATGGCTGCGTCCGAAGGCTTCGAACGGGCCGCTGAAGAAGGCGTCGAGACCTGCCTGGTTTTCATCGGCCTTGGACTGGTAAACCGTGCGGGCCAGGGTGTCGTTGACCCAGCGCGACTGGTACGAGCCGGAGAACAGCGCGTTCTGCTCGGAATAGTTGGCGTTGACCTGCAGCTTCCAGTCGTTGGCCAGTTGCTGACGGATCTCGGCGAAGACGGTGTTGATTTCCTGATCCTTGTCCTCCCAGGAAGTGCCGGGGTTATACGAGCGCGGCAGGTCGAGGTGATGGCCGTCGAGGCCGATCATCGACGAACCCCAAAAGTAGTTGGTCCTGTCCTTCTGGTGCGAGAAACCGAGGGTCAGGGTGGTGTCGTCGCTCAGATCGGCTTCGGTGACGGCGTAGAACAGGTTGTGTTGCTCGTCGACGTCATCGATGAAGCTGTTGGCGTCGTGGTAGGACGTGACCACCCGGCCGCGCAGGGTGCCGCTGTCATTGAGCGGGCTCGAAGCATCGAGCTCGCCGCGATAATTGTCCCAGGTCCCGGCGGCGCCGGTCAGGGTGACGCGCTGCTCGGCCAATGGCCGTTTGCGCACCAGGTTGATCGCCGCCGAAGGGTTGCCGGCACCGGTGACCAGACCGGTCGCACCGCGGACCACCTCGACCCGATCGAACATCGCCAGATTCGGCTGGGAGCCGACGTTCACGCCGTCGTAGCCGCTTGGAATGCCGTCGTACATCAGGTTGTCGATGTTGAAACCCCGGGCTTTGTAGGCCTGTCGGCCGGGGCCGTTGGAGTAGTCGAGGAACAGCCCCGGCGTGGCGTTGACCACGTCATTAATGCTGGTCATCGCCTGATCGTCCATGCGCTGGCGGGTGATGACAGTGACGGCTTGTGGTGTTTCGCGCAGGGTCAACGGCAGTTTGGTGGCGGTGGCCATGGTGCCGGTGGTGTAGGACTCGGAGCCTTCGGTGGTGCTGCCCAGCTGGGTTGATGTGATGGCGGTCGCGCCGAGCTCGAGGGTGGCGGGCGGGGCAGAGTCCTGCAGCTCGCGGGTTTCATCGGCCAGCGCCGGGGTCATGACGGCCATGCAGATAGCCATGGACAGTAGGTTGCGTGACGGGTTGAAACGACTCTGCGAGATGGGACGCGACATTGAGGGTTCCTGATTTTGAATAGCAAACAAAGAGCAGTTGAGAATCATTGCCAATAATTGTGTCAGGGTTTTTTACCGCAACAAAGCGCTTCGTGAAAAAAATGTGAAATTGCGCAATGGGAGAGGGCGGTAGGCTTGAGTCATTACGGAACCGCTCAAGCACGGACGTTGCAGCACAGCCAACCGAAAAGCCGTTTGTCAGCTTCCTATGCAATCCAGCAGGTTGGCGTCTACTTTTGTGGCCGGGTCAGCCAAATGACAGGCGAAATTCTGAAGTCATTGAAGCGAATTCGAACTGGCCCCGTGACGTTGATTTCAGGATGGATCTTGAATGAGGCGCCGAGCGTCGCTCCGGCGATGCGTAACGGAAACCCGCGCCTTTGAACTCGTTAAGGAGAACGCAGATGGCAATCAGCCGAGTCACCGAAACAACCGATAAAACAGCGCTGGTGCAAGCCGAGGTGTACCGCTGGTACAACCTCTTTTTCCCGTGGTCGCGCGGAGTGGCTTCCCAGTCGGAAGAGGCGATCAAGCCTTTGTACGATGCCCTGGCGAACGATTTCCGGGTGGTGCTCACGGACGGTCAGATCATGGACCGGGAGAACTACTGGGAACGCCTTTGGGGGCTGCACGGCAAACGTGCCGGAAGCCCCGAGTCGCACATCATCAATCTCTCGATCACGCCGCTTCCCGGTGACTTCTTCCTCACGGTTTTCGACCTGGTCAAGAACGGGATCACCAAGAAGAAAGTCGACTCGGCGCTGATGCGCCTCGACCCGGATTCGCCATCGGGAATCTCGTGGATTTACGTTCACGAAAGCGAGCACGAGACGTCGTTCGCGTAAATCGTTCAATGACCGTTCGCACCTCTGGTTGTTTGAACCGGAGAAACGGTATCGCTCAACCCTGTAAAAAAACCGCCCGAAGCCGTGCATCGGGCGGTTTGTCGGATCAAACAGGGCTGATTCAGATCAGCCGCAGGGTGACGTCGATGTTGCCGCGAGTGGCCTTTGAGTAAGGGCAGGTCTGATGCGCAGCGTCCACCAGCGCCTGAGCGACCGAAGGCTCCAGCCCCGGCAGGCTGACACTCAGGCGCGCCTGAAGAAAGAATGCGTCGCCGGCCTTGCCCAGATCGATTTCGGTTTCGACCGCCACATCCGCCGGAAGCCTGATCTTCTGTGCCGCGGCTGCCTTGCCCATGGCGCCGATGAAGCAGGCCGACCAACCGGCGGCCAACAGTTGTTCCGGATTGGTGCCGCTACCATTTGAACCGGGCGGCGAGAGCTTGATGTCCAGGTTGCCGTCCGAACTGCGCGATGCGCCATCGCGCCCGCCGGTGGTGCGGGTCTTGCCGGTGTACAGCACGGTGTCGAGTTGATTGATCATGGAAATACCTGCCTGAGTGATGGGGGATGTCGGACAGCGAAGGTTCCGATGGCTCACACTTTTGCATTGGCATGTACCCGAGATGTGTCGTGCAGCGGAGTTTTTGTATCGCTCTGTAGCCTTTATCGGCGTGGGAGGGATCAAGGGCGCAACTAATCGAAACTTCGCCGTCCGACGGGCTGTCCAGACCTTTACATCTCCCGAGCGTGTCGTGGATGTCGGCGCACCGGGATGTCATACGCAATGAAAAGATGAGGTCGGACATGACGGTGACAGTGGGTGATTTTCTGGTCGAGCGCCTGAGCCAATGGGGTGTGACACGAATTTTTGGTTATCCCGGCGACGGTATCAACGGCGTCTTCGGTGCGTTGAGCCGGGCAGGTGGCAAGATCGAGTTCGTCCAGGCGCGTCACGAGGAAATGGCGGCGTTCATGGCGTCCGCCCATGCCAAATTCACTGGTGAACTGGGTGTGTGCATCGCGACATCCGGCCCCGGCGCCTCGCACCTGATCACCGGACTTTACGACGCTCGGCTAGACCACATGCCGGTGCTGGCGATTGTCGGGCAGCAGGCGCGCACGGCACTGGGCAGCCATTATCAGCAGGAGCTGGACCTGGTCTCGATGTTCAAGGACGTGGCCGGAGCATTCGTGCAGCAGGCTTCGGCACCTTCGCAGGTCCGGCACCTGCTGGATCGCGCGGTACGCACGGCGGTCGGCGAACGCCGGGTGACGGCGCTGATATTGCCGAACGACTTGCAGGACATCGAGTACAAGGCCCCCGCGCGGGCCCATGGCACCGCGCATTCCGGGATCGGTTACAGCAAGCCGAAGGTGCTGCCTTACGACGCGGATCTGCAACGTGCCGCCGACGTGCTGAATGCGGGGGAGAAGGTTGCGATTCTGGTGGGTGCCGGAGCGCTGCAAGCCAGCGAGCAAGTGTTTGCGATTGCCGAGAAACTGGGCGCCGGAGTGGCAAAGGCGCTGCTCGGTAAAGCGGTGTTGCCGGACGAGTTGCCCTGGGTCACGGGCTGCATCGGTCTGCTCGGTACAGAGCCGAGCTACAAACTGATGACGGAGTGCGACACCCTGCTGATGATCGGATCGGGGTTTCCCTATGCCGAATTCCTGCCGAAGGAGGGGCAGGCGCGCGGGGTCCAGATCGATTTGCAGCCCGACATGCTAAGTCTGCGCTACCCGATGGAAGTCAATCTGGTTGGCGATGCAGCCGAGACCCTCGCGGCACTGGCACCGTTGCTCGAACACAAGCCGCTGCGCAAGTGGCGTAAAAAGATCGAAGGCTGGCGGGCGAGCTGGGATAAAACCCTTGAGAAGCGCGCCATGGCCAAGGCCGATCCGGTTAACCCACAACGGGTGGTGTACGAGTTGTCCCCGCGGTTACCCGAGCAGGCCATCATCACCAGCGACTCCGGTTCTTGCGCCAACTGGTTCGCCCGTGACCTGAAAATCCGCAAGGGCATGAAGTGCTCGCTTTCCGGTGGCCTGGCCTCGATGGGAGCCGCCGTGCCCTACGCGATCGCGGCGAAGTTCGCTTTCCCGCAACGGCCGGTGATCGCCTTGGTCGGCGATGGCGCCATGCAGATGAACAACATGGCCGAACTGATAACGGTCGCCAAATACTGGCGGCAGTGGGACAGCCCGAAGTGGATCTGCGCCGTGTTCAACAACGAGGATTTGAATCAGGTCACCTGGGAGCAGCGCGTGATGGAGGGCGACCCGAAATTCACAGCGTCGCAAAGTATTCCGGATGTGCCTTACCACTTGTTCGCCATCTCCATCGGTCTCAAAGGCATTTTTGTCGATCGGGAAGAAGACGTCGCCGCTGCCTGGGAAAAGGCGTTCGCCTCGGAGGTGCCGGTCGTCATCGAATTCAAGACCGACCCGAACGTGCCGCCGCTGCCTCCGCATATCAAGCTGGAACAGGCGAAGAAATTCGTCACTACCCTGCTCAAGGGCGACCCGGACGAAGCGGGTGTCATCGTGCAAACGGCTAAACAGGTATTGGGGGCGGTATTGCCCGGTAAGCCCAAATAAGCTTCAGCGTGGCAAGGATCGTCTCTATCGTACTGCCCTTGGCTTCGAACCCGACCGCGTCCATTTCGTCTTAACGCATCTGCAGGATGATCGGACTGCTGCTGGCCGGATCGGTGTGCTCACGCAGTTTGCCAACCGTGTTCGCATCCACAGCGTTGCCGTGATTGCCCCAGGTGCTGCGCATAAAAGTCAGCACCTCGGCGATCTGCTGATCCGACAGCTGCTCACGGAAGGCCGGCATGCGATAGGCATCCGGTACGCCGGCCGCCACCACTCGTTGCGAACCATTCAGAGTGATGTTGATTGCCGAGGCACTTTCCTTGGCCAATGCCGAGGTGGCGCCCGCCAGCGGCGGCATCCATTGCGATTGACCCTTGCCGTCCAGACCGTGGCACGACGCACAGCGCGTCACGTAGGTCTGCGCACCGGGCGAGTCCAGACGTTGCGCTGCCGAAACCGCTTGATACTGCCAAGGTGCACCATCGCGTTCGCGATCACCGGGTAGCGACTTCAGGTAGTGGGCAATGGCCGTCAGATCGTCATCGCTCATGAACTGCGTGGAGTTGTTGAACGCCTCGGTCATCGAGCCGTAGACCACCGCGTGCTGGTTGCGACCGGTCTTGAGGAACTGCACGATCTCTTGCTCGCTCCAGCGGCCCAGCCCGGTGTTGTGATCATCACGCAGGCTCGGGGCGTACCAGCCATCGAGCAGGGCGCCGGCGAGGTATGGCTTGCCGGACTCATCCAGTGCCTTCTCGTTGAACGCCAGGCTGCGCGGCGTGTGGCAACTGCCGCAGTGCCCGGCGCCCTGCACGAGATAAGCGCCGCGGTTCCATCGTTCATCCTGCGTCGGTTTGGTCACATAAGGTTCGGCGTCAACAAATACACCGTTCCACAGCGCAATCGGCCAACGCAGGTTCAGCGGAAACGGAATCGCACTGGGGATGTTCGCCTGTTTGACCGGCGCTACGCCTTTCATGAAAAACGCATACAGCGCTCGTACGTCTTCATCACTGAGCTTGGCGTAGGACGGGTAGGGCATCGCCGGGTAAAGACGGCGACTGTCGGGCGCCACGCCGTGGCGAACGGCACGGTCGAAGTCCGCCAGGCTGTAGTGACCGATGCCGGTTTCCGTGTCCGGGGTGATATTGGTCGCATGGATCGCGCCCAGCGGCGTGGCCATTTCCAGCCCACCGGCGAATGGCGCACCGCCCGGCACGCTGTGACAGGCTACGCAATCGCTGAGCCTGGCGACGTATTCGCCACGGGCGACCAGCGCCGGGTCGATGTCGGCCACGGCGATCTGATGGTTCTCCAGGCGCGAGACTGGCTCGCGGGTGACGTACCAGGCCAGAAGGCCTGCCGCGAGCAGGCACGGCACCGCCAGCCAGCCAGCGGTTCTTGCAAATCGGCTGTTATTCATGAACGCTCCGGCGCTGATCAGGTGAAGGTGTGTCGGCTCATGGGCAGGCTGCGCACCCGCTGACCGGTCAGCGCTGCCACCGCATTGGCGACAGCAGGTGCGACGGCAGGCAACGGCGGCTCACCGATGCCACCCATTTTTTCCCCGCTCTCGACCACGCGCACATGGACCCGTGCCATTCGCGCAGGCGGCAGGATCGGATACAAGTCGTAGTTGCGCGCCCGGGGTTTGCCATCGATCCACACGGCTTCTTCCACCAACGTCTGCGACAGTCCCAGCGCCACGGCGCCATTGACCTGAGCCTCGACAATCGCCGGGTTGACGATGCTGCCCGGATCAATCGCTTGCCAGATGTCATGCACCTTGACCTGGCCGTTCTCGATGGACACCTCGGCGATCACCGCCGTCTCCGTACCAAACGGCGAAGCCATGGCCACGCCGCGCGCACGTTTGCTGCCATCCTCGGCGGTAAACGGCCCACGTTTCCAGCCGCCCGACAGTTCACCCACGGCTTGCAGCAGTGTGGTCAGCCGTTGGTTGTCACGCAGCAAATGCAGGCGCAGGTCGAACGGGTCTTTGCCGCCCTTGTCGGCCAGTTCATCGAGGAACGATTCATAGAAGAAGTCGTTGAGGGAATTGCCCACCGAACGCCAGTAGCCGAGCATCGCCGGACCCTTGACGTAGATCTGTGCGATGCGCTTGTTGGGGATCGCATAGGACTTGCCCGACAAGCCTTCAAGCGCCGTCGGATCGAGCTTTTCACCTTGCTTGCCGGCGAGGGCTTCGGTCGGGCCTTCGGTGGCACTGATCGCTTCGATTGCCAGCGGCCAGCCGTCGTTGTCCAGCGCGGCACGGAAATTCACCGCCGCCACCGGTCGAAGCACGTCACGCAGGAACTCTTCTTCGCGACTCCAGATCAGTTTGACCGGGCGCCCAACCGCTTTGGCCAGCGCGATGGCCTGAGGGTAGGGACTGGCCGAGTCGTAGAGGAAATGCCGACCGAAGAACCCGCCCAGCAGCGGCGAATGCAAGGTGATGCGTGACGGATCGAGCCCGGTGCGTTTGGCGATATCGGTGCGGAACATGTCCGGCGCCTGATTCGGCAGCCAGACTTCCAGCGAACCGTCCGGATTGAATCGGGCCAATGCCGACGGAGGCTCCAGTTGGCCGTGGTTCAAATACTGGTTGTGGTAAGTGGCATCGATCAGGGTTTTGCTTCCCTTGAGCATCGCAGCCACGTCGCCTTCGTGTTCATCATCTTTGGCCGGGCCCTTGTCTTCGGCGAGGCGCTTGAACCAGGCATCGCTGGAAAAGTCGGCGGGCATCGGCCGTACTTTGCTGTCGGCCGTCGGCTCTTGCCAGTCGACCTGAATCGCCTCGACGGCACGTTTGGCGTGCCACCAGCGCTCGGCGACTACCGCCACGGCACCCGGCAGACGATGCACGGAATGCACGCCTTTCATCGCCTTGACCTGATCTTCGTTGCGCAGGTTGCCCACGGTCATCCCCAGGCGCGGGGCATGTTGAACGGCGGCATGCAGCATGTCGTCGACTTTCAGATCGATGCTGTACAGCGCCTTGCCGGTGGATTTGTCGTAAGCGTCGAGACGCTTCACCGGTTTGCCGATCCAGCGGAACTGGCTCGGATCACGCAGCTTCACCGAGGCCGGATCGGGTACCGGCAGATCCATCGCGCGCTCGGCCAGTTCACCGTAGGCCAGCGAGCGGCCCGACTTCGCATGGACCACCTTGCCAGGCTCGGTGCTCAACTCGCTCACCGGCACGCCCAGTTGCTGCGCGCCGGCCTGCAACAGCATGGCGCGGGCAAGGGCACCGAGGCGGCGCATGACCGGGTAACTCATGCGCACCGACATACTGCCGCCGGTGATGCGCATGCCGTTCTCCATGACTACGTAGGCCTCGCCGGGCGGGGCGGCTTCGACCAGGAAGGTCGCCGGATCGGCATCCAGTTCTTCACCGACGATCTGCGCCATGGCGGTGAACGTCCCTTGTCCGCCTTCCATGAACGGGCACAGCAGACGCACGCGGTTGTCCGGACGGATCTCGAGAAACGCCGGGACCTGCGTGCCGCGCTCGGCCGTCGCCGTTGCTGCAGCTTGCACGCGTGTCGAACCGAGTGGGAGGCCGAAGCCGAGCACCAGCGCGCCGACGGCGGTACCGGTCAGGAAGCGTCTGCGCGACACATTGATCGGTTCATGCAGATCCAGTACTGAAGCGTGCTGTGAAGGGTCGATACGAACGTTCATCACGCGTCCCCCTTGCCGGCAAGCTCATGCACGGCGGCATGAATGGCGTTGTAAGTACCGCAGCGGCACAGATTGACCATCGCCGCCTCGATCTGCGCATCACTCGGTTTGGGGTTCTGCTTGAGCAGCGCGGTGGCAGCCATCACCTGCCCGGACTGGCAGTAGCCGCACTGGGCGACCTGCAGATCGACCCAGGTCGAGACGACTCGTTTGCCCACGTCATCGGTTTCGATGGCTTCAATGGTGGTGACCTCGCGGCCAACCACACCCGCCACCGGCGTGACGCACGAGCGCACGACGTTGCCGTCCACCAGCACCGAGCAGGCGCCGCATTGCGCCAGTCCGCAGCCGTACTTGGTGCCGGTCATGCCCAGATCATCGCGGATCACCCACAGCAAGGGCGTATCGGCGTCGGCATCGACCTGAAAGGTCTTCTGGTTGATTCGTAGTTCCATGATTCACCCGCTGATCATCGGTTGACGTGCATTGTTATGAGCGGTGACACGCGGCGGGGCGAATCACCGGTTTTCGTTCAATTCGCGACTGTGCCGAGCGCTTCTGCCTCGAAGGGCTGCCCGCGCAAAAGGGCCATGTCGCGGCTCGGTGCGGTACCGAACAGGCGGCCGTATTCGCGGCTGAATTGCGAAGGGCTTTCATAGCCGACCGCAAACGCCGCCCGCGACACGTCCAGGCGCTCGACCAGCATCAGCCGCCGGGCTTCGTTGAGCCGCAGCCATTTCTGGTACTGCAGCGGACTCATGCCGGTGAGCTGGCGGAAATGATGGTGAAAGGTCGGCGCACTCATCTGCACTCGCGCGGCCAGATCGTCGATGCGCAGGGCATCGGTGTAGTTGACCTTCAGCCAATCAATCGCCTTGGCGATGCGATAACCCTGACCGTCGACGGCAGTGATCTGCCGCAGCCGTGGGCCTTGGTCGGTATGGAGCAGCCGATAGTGGATTTCTCGCAGGATCAGCGGCGCCAGGACCGGGATCGCCTCGGGTTCATCGAGCAACGCCAGCAAGCGATCGAGCGCGTCCTCCAAAGCTGACGACAGGCTGCCAATCGAAGCGCCCGTACCCGTTGAAGGCTGGCGTTTCGCGGGCAAGCCGCTCTTGGTGATGACCTCGGCAAGCATGCTGACATCCAGTTTCAGTACGAGGCCGACACAGGGCTGTTCAGGACTGGCGAGCATCACTTCGGAGTTGGCGGGCAGATCCAGTGAAGTGACCAGAAACCGCGACGGGTCATAGCTGTAGCCCTCACCACCGACCCACAAGCGCTTTTCGCCGCGACCCACGAGAATCAGGCTGGGTTCGATCATGCAAACAACGGGGGGCGCCGGCTGGTCGCGACGAAACAGCGACAGCCCGGGTATCGACGTGGCGAAGTCACCCGGTGCTTTCACACGCGGGTCGATGTGCCGTGCCAAAGGTGATTCCTGGGGCAGAGGGGTCGGGATCATGTGGGCTCACTCCTTTGACCGGACTCTAATGCGCGCGCGAGACGTTTCCTATCCATCACCCTGCATCGCCAGAGGATCAGGCAAGCATTCAAGAGGAATGCGCTAGGGAAGCACCGGATTGACCGGGAGAATGTGTCTATCTGTTACAGGGGTGGTGCCCGGATGGGCGACAAACCGCTTGCCCCTGCGCATCACCCCCCTACGTTTTTTCGCACCACAGGTAGTTTTCATGACGTTACCTTCTACAAAACCTTCTGAAAGAACGGGCGGCTGGAGCGCCGTGCTGGCCATGTCGTTGGCCGCATTCGCCCTGGTCGCTTCAGAGTTCATGCCCGTCAGCCTGCTGACGCCGATTGCGGCAGACCTGCACATCACCGAAGGTCAGGCCGGGCAGGGGATTTCCGTGTCCGGTGCCTTTGCATTGATCACCAGTCTGTTGATTGCCTCGGTCGCCGCTCGCATCGAACGCAAGCAGCTTCTGCTGGGCCTGACCTTGCTGATGATCGTCTCCGGAACGGTCGTCGCACTCGCCCCGGGCTACCCGTCCTTCATGTTCGGACGTGCGTTGATCGGGATTGCGATTGGTGGTTTCTGGTCGCTGTCGGCGGCGACCGCCATGCGCCTGGTGAAGCCTGAACAGGTTTCCCGTGCGCTGGCCATCGTCAATGGCGGCAACGCCTTGGCCACGGTTATCGCCGCTCCGGCCGGCAGCTTCCTCGGCTCGTTGATCGGCTGGCGCGGTGCATTCTTCTGTGTGGTTCCGGTCGCGGTGCTTGCCGCAGTGTGGCTGCTGACCAGCCTGCCGTCCTTCAAGGCCGAACGCCAGGCAGGTAGCGGCAACGTTCTGCGTCTGATGAAGCAATTGCCAGTGGCTTTGGGCATGGTCGCCGTCAGCGTCTTTTTCATGGGCCAGTTCATGCTGTTCACTTACCTGCGGCCGTTTCTCGAAGGGGTCACCGGTGTCAGTGTTTCAACATTGTCTTTGATGCTGCTGGGTCTGGGGCTGGCAGGCTTTATCGGCACCTTTCTGATCGAACGGTTTATGGGTCGCGGCCTCTACCGCACGCTGACCGCCATTCCGCTGGTCATGGCGGTGATCGCGCTGGCGTTGGTCAGCTTCGGCAAATCGCCGGTGCTGACCGCCGTGCTGCTCGGACTCTGGGGGCTGGTTGCCACGGCCGCACCGGTTGGCTGGTGGACATGGCTGGCGCAAACGCTCCCGGATGATGCTGAAGCGGGAGGCGGCTTGCTGGTAGCCATCGTTCAGCTGGCGATCGCCGGCGGCGCAATCATTGGCGGTCTGGCCTTTGATTTGAGCGGCTACAAAGCCACCTTCGAGCTTAGCGCCGCTGTCCTGGTCGCCGCTTCCGTGCTGGCCTGGCTGGCCGGGCGCAATGCCACGCAAATTCAACTTGTCGAGTCGAGCGCGGCAGCCTGACGAGATCACCTGCAACCTTCCTTATGGCTCAAGCATCAAACTGCGCCAAACGATAACGGGCGGTTGAACCTGCACATCATCTGGTTGAAGCGCTTGCTGCTCCTCTGGCGAAATCACCTCGGCTGATGACCGCTCAAGCAGTAAAACCTGTGCAGTTTCTGTGGTCGACTCATGAGTAGGCGGCGTGGTCATTTGAGCGCAACAACGACCTTGCCCTTGGCGCGTCCCCGCTCAACGTACTTCAATGCCTCGGCCGTTGATTCAAAAGGGAAGGAGCGATCAACCACTGGTTTGATGATCCCGTCCTCCACGAGCGCGGTGATGTGTTGCAGTTGAGCGCCATTGGCTCGCATGAACACAAACGCATAGCTGACGTCCTGCTTGCGCGCTTTGCGACGAATGCCAAGGCTCAGCAGGCGCATGACTTGCTGCAATGGCCAGGACAACCCTTGCTCCCGCGCGAACTGCACAGTGGGTGGGCCCGAGATGGAAATGAGTTGGCCACCAGGTTTCAGGACCTTGAGTGACTTCTCCAGCACGTCGGCGCCGAGGCTGTTCAGCACCACGTCATAGTCATGCAGTACATTTTCGAAGTTCTGCTGTGTGTAGTCGATCACCAGATCGGCCCCCAGCGCCTTGACCCATTCGACGTTGGCGGTGCTGGTGGTTGTGGCGACAAACGCACCGAGGTGTTTGGCAAGCTGAATGGCAATGGTGCCGACGCCGCCTGAGCCTGCGTGAATCAGCACTTTCTGGCCTTTTTGCAGCCGGGCGGTTTCAACCAGTACTTGCCAGGCGGTCAGTGCAACCAAGGGCAGGGACGCGGCTTGTGCCATGTCGGTATTGGCAGGTTTCAGGGCCACGGCGTTTTCGTTTACGGCGATCAATTGGGCGAACGTCCCGATCCGCGCTTCGGGCGGGCGAGCATATACCTCGTCTCCCGGTTTGAAGCGTGTCACCTTCGAACCGACTTCAATCACGACTCCCGCCAGGTCATTGCCCAATATCAACGGAAAGGCGTAGGGCAGGATCAGTTTGAACTCGCCTTTGCTGATCTTCGAATCCAGCACGTTGACGCTGCTCGCATGGACCTCGATCAAGACGTCATGGGCAGCGACTGCGGGGGCGGGCGCTTCGCCAATGCGTCCGGGGTTCTTGCCATAGCCATCAATCAGAAATGCTTTCATCGTGGTGCGGCTCTTGCTGGTTGGACGGAGGGTAGTCGGTGGGTTGCGGTGTTGCTGCGTGACGTGATCAAGCATCGAGAAACGCCTGCGCCTTGGCCACAAAGTCGGCGTGATGCTGGAAAATCCCGCCGTGCCCGGCATCCTTATAAATCACCAATTGTGCGTCGGGGATAAGCCTGGCCAGTTCAAACGAGTTAACGCTGGGCACCATGATGTCGTTGTCGCCGTTGACGACCAGCGTCGGTGTGCGCAAGCGTCCAAGCGCTTGCCGCGGTTGTCTGCCCCACGCCGTGATGGCTTTCAATTGCCGCAGGAAGGCGCGCGGCGTCGGGCCCTTGTCGCGATTGTTCTTGCGTGCCTTGAGGCGCCTTAAATACTGCGAGGCAGATCGTCGCCCATTGGCCGACGAGGTGAAGAAAAGGTAGAACTTGGGATCGCGCAGGGTCAGCAAGCCTTTGAGGATCAATGGCCATGACACTGTGCCGACCTTGTCGATGCCGGTGCCGCCCGCCGGTCCAGTACCGGTCAGAATCAACCGGCGTACCAAGTCAGGCGCCTTGAGGGCAATGTCCTGAGCGACGAAACCTCCGAGGGAAAATCCGAGCACATCCACGGTTTTCAGCCCCAGCGCCCTGATCAGCTGGATGGCATCGTCGGCCATTTCACTCACCGTCAGTGGCGCGGTCCCACCCGAGTTGCCGATGCCGCGATAGTCGGTGGTGATGACGCGTCTGGTTTGCGCCAGGCCATCGATGATCGCGGGGTCGAAGTTGTCCAGCACCGCGCCCCAATGATTGAACAGCACGAGGGGCACGCCGGTTGCGGGCCCGGTGTCGCGGTAGGCGAAGGGAATGCCGTTGACCGTGATCGACTGGTTCGCCGCGTCGATGAATGACGTCGGCGAACCCGTACGGGAATTTGTCTGTATTGAACTCATTGTCACTCCGGCAAGCCGGCAGGATTCGATGCAATGCCATGTGCCTGCATCGAATCTGCCGCGACTGCTCGCTAGCAAAAAATCACTGTGGCGTCTGATAGCGCTGGGCAACCGCAGACTGGCGGATTTGCCCCAGCAGGCCCTGGCGTGCGTTCTGCAGGTCATCCCAGCGCTCGGCTTCGTGCAGCGGCGGGATGGTCACAGGTTCGCGGCGATCGAAACCGACCAGTGCGGCATCCACCAGATCACCCACTTCCATGATTTCGCTCAGGGTGTTGATGTCGACGCCGGAGCGATCCCAGATTTCCGTGCGAGTGGCGGCGGGTAGCACGGCTTGCACATAGACGCCCTGCGGCGACAGTTCCAGGCTCAGGCCCTGGGACAGGAACAGCACGAAGGCCTTGGTCGCACCGTAGACGCTCATGCCGAATTCCGGCGCCAGGCCCACCACCGAACCGATGTTGATGATTGCGCCGTCGCCGGCCTTGGCCAGGCGTGGGGCGATGGCGCTGGCGAGCCGCACCAGCGCCGTGGTGTTGAGGGCGACCAGTTGCGCAACGCTGTCGGTGCTTTGATCGACAAAGTGGCCGGACAGCGCAGCGCCGGCGTTATTGACGAGAATGCCGATGCGGGCGTCGTCGCGCAGGCGGCTTTCAACGGTGGTCAGATCGGCGAGTTGGGTCAGGTCCGCCGGGATAACATCGACGGCGACGTCGTGCTCGCTGCGCAGGCGCGCTGCCAGTGCGTCCAGGCGAGCCTGATCGCGGGCGACCAGTACCAGATCGTGACCACGTTTGGCGAAGCGTTCGGCATAGACGGCGCCAATGCCGGTGGAGGCGCCAGTGATGAGAACAGTAGGGCGAGTGCTCATGGGGTATCTCTCTTTCAGGAGGTGAGAAACAGAACGCGCTCAGCTTGCGCTGACGCTCGATTCAGCCAGCGTCGGGTAGTCGATGTAGCCCGCCGCGCCGCCGCCGTAGAGGGTGGCGGGATTGAACGCGGACAGCGGCGCACCCTGCTTGAGGCGCTCCACCAGATCCGGGTTGGCAATGAACGGGCGGCCGAAGGCGATCAGGTCGGCCTGGTCTTCGGCCAGCCGCGCAGTCGCCAGGTCCAGGTCATAGCCGTTGTTGGCGATATAGGTGTTTTTGAAGCGCTAGCGCAGGGCGCCGAAATCGAAGGGGGCTACGTCACGCGGGCCGCCGGTCGCGCCTTCGACCACGTGCAGGTAAACCACACCGAGGGCGTCGAGTTGCTCGACGACGTAATTGAATTGCGCTTGCGGATCGCTGCTGGATACGCCGTTGGCTGGCGACACTGGAGACAGGCGCACACCGGTGCGATCCGCGCCGATTTCATTGATGACGGCCGCCGTCACTTCGAGCAACAGACGCGCACGGTTTTCAATCGAACCGCCGTAAGCGTCGGTGCGCAGATTGGCGTTGTCCTTGAGGAATTGATCCAGCAAATAGCCGTTTGCACCGTGAATCTCCACGCCGTCGAACCCGGCAGCGACCGCGTTGGCCGCGGCCTGGCGGAAATCGGAAACGATCCCCGACAGTTCGCTGGTTTCCAGGGCGCGGGGTTCGGAGACGTCTTCAAAGCGGTTGTTGACGAACACTTTGGTCGCGGCACGCAGCGCAGAAGGGGCCACCGGTGCGGCGCCGTTTTCTTGCAGGTCAACGTGTGAGACGCGGCCGACATGCCACAGCTGCAGGAAGATTTTTCCGCCCTTGGCGTGGACGGCATCAGTGACTGTGCGCCAACCGTCAATCTGTGCCTGGGTGTAGATCCCGGGGGTGTCCTGATAACCCTGGCCCTGTCGGGAAATCTGCGTCGCTTCGCTGATCAGCAAACCGGCGCTGGCGCGCTGGCTGTAATAGACGGCCGCGAATTCGCTGGGGGCAAAGCCCTGGCCTGCGCGGTTGCGTGTCAGCGGTGCGAGAACAACGCGGTTCGACAACGTGAGACTGCCTAGCGTGTAAGGGGTGAACAGAGTCTGTTTGGTCATCTGATGAATCTTCCGTGCCCGTTGATGGAGATCGGTGGGGTGTGAAATTAGGATGATGATCGAAATCTAAACTGTCAACGGTTTTGATTATGGCCGACATCTATGTATCATCGGACGCAGGAATTACCGCTAAACACGAGGTATTGCACGTGAGAGTGACCAAGGCCCAGGCGCAGGCCAATCGAGAACACATCGTTGAGACGGCCTCAGAGCTGTTCCGTGAGCGTGGCTTTGATGGCGTCGGTGTGGCCGATCTCATGGCGGCTGCCGGGTTCACCCATGGAGGCTTCTACAAGCACTTCGGCTCGAAGGCTGACCTGATGGCCGAAGCCTCGGCCCGCAGTCTTGGCAAATCGTTGACCGGCGCCCAGGCGCTCGATGTTCCCGGTTTCATCGACGTCTACGTGAACAGAGAACATCGCGACGGACGCGGCAGCGGTTGCACGATGGCCGCACTGTGTGGCGACGCGGCGCGTCAGTCGGACGATGTGAAAGCCACGTTTGCCGAAGGCATTGAACGCACCCTGCAAACTCTGGGGGAAAAATATCCGACAGGGCCGGATGCCGCGGAGGGTGAGGGAAGAAGGAAAATGATCGACTTGCTGTCGCGTGCGGTCGGCGCAATTGTCTTGTCACGCGCCTGTCCGGATGATTCCGCCTTGGCGGATGAAATCCTTGAGGTATGCCGCGCCGAAATGTTTGCTTCATTGCCGGTGTTGCCGGTCGATGAAGTGGAAACGCCGTAGAAGGGCCGATCCACCCTGTTCGATGACTTGAACGTCAGCCCGTTTCAGACAGCCGTTTTTCGTGAATATGTAGTCTATTGGTCACGATTTGTAAGACCTCGACAGGGTGAGTAAGCTACGCCCATGAATCAGCCATCCATATCTTCGCCCGGCCCACGTGGCCCAGTCGATCACGAGATTCGTGATCAGATTGTCGCGGCAGCCAATGAACACTTCAGCCAAAACGGCTATGGCAAAACCACGGTTTCCGATCTGGCCAGGGCCATCGGTTTTTCCAAGGCGTACATCTATAAGTTCTTTGATTCCAAGCAGGCGATCGGCGAAGCGATCTGCTCGAATTGTCTGGGGCAAATGGTTGCAGCGGTCGAACAGGCTGTTAACGCAGAGGGGATTTCGCCGACCGAGCGTTTCCGCCGGCTGGTGAAGACCGTGATTGCCACGGGTGTGGACCTGTTCTTCAATGATCGCAAGCTCTACGACATCGCGGCATTCTCGGCAGCGGAGCGTTGGCCATGTGCTCAGGTGTATGAGGAGCAGATCAAGCGCTTTATCTTCGACATCGTGCGTGAAGGGCGAGAGCTCGGAGAGTTCGAGCGCAAGACCCCGCTGGACGAGACCGTCGAAGCGATTCATCTGGCCCTGCGTCCCTTCGTCAATCCGTTGTTGCTGCAGCACAATCTGGATTTTATCGAGGTAGCGCCCACGCTGACCTCCAACCTCATTCTGCGCAGCCTGATGCCCTGACCTGAAAGCGATCTGGTGGTGCTGCTCAGCGTGCCGCTACAGGTTGTGATTCAGTGGGTTGCCAGCCCCCGCCCAGCGACTTGAACACCGCCACCGCCGCACGGGCCGATTCGGTCCGCGCCTGCGCTCTGGCGTCGGAGGCCTGCAACAGTGTTTCGTCGGCGTGCAGGACATCGATCAGGCTGGCGGTGCCTTTTTCATAGGCGGTGAACGAGGACTGGCGAGCTTGAGTCAGCGCGGCTTCGCCGCCGGTAAGGGTGGTGGTCTGGGATTGCCGATTCACCAGTGAGGACAGCGCGTTCTCTACATCTTCGGTGGCGCGCAGTACCGACTGGCGATAGGCCGCCAATGCTTCAGATTCCTGACCTTTGGCCTGATCGATCCGGGCGTTGATGCGTCCGAAGTCGAATAGCCTCCAGCGCAGACCCAGGACAGCGCTCGACTGGCTCGCTCCGCCGGTGAAAAGATTGCCGCCGGATACGGCTGTCGCGCTGCCGAGCAAGGCGCTGAGGGAAAATTTCGGGTAGTACTCGGCAATCGCTTCACCGATACGCGCGTTGGAGGCCGCAAGACGGCGTTCGGCCACGATCAGATCCGGTCTGCGCCGCAGCAGATCTGCCGGTGTGCCCAGCGCAGTCAGCGACGGCACATCGGGAATCTCGCCCTCACGTGCCAGTTGCGTGCGGTGAGTGCCGGGAGGCGTGCCGAGCAGCACGTCCATCGCATTCATGGCTGCCTCCAGACCGCTTTGCAGTACCGGAACGGTCGCCTCGACTTGTGACAACTCACCCTCGGCCTGGCGCACCTGATACTCCGCGGCCAGACCCTTGCCGTAAAGCAACCGGACCTTTTCCAGCAACGCGCGCCGGGTATCGACTTGCCGGTTGGCGATGTCCAGCCGCGCCTGCAATCCGCGCAGAGTGATGTAGATATCGGCCGTTTGCGCAGCGATCGCCAACCTCGTCGCCGTGACACCCGCTGCTGAGGCCTGATACTCAGCCAATGCCGCCTCACGCCCGCGGCGCAGTCCGCCAAAGACATCGACTTCCCAGCCCGCCTCGAGATTGGCCTCGTAGGCATTGCCATAGCGGTCATAGCCGGGTGTTGAATTCAACACCTGGCCCAGAGGTGTCTCGACGGACTGATAAGCGCGTGCCGCCTGTGCGTTGATGTTCGCCGAGGGCAGCAATGCTGCATTTGCGGCGCCCAGTCCTGCCTTGGCCTGGGTGACGCGCGCTGATGCCTGTGCCAGGTCCAGATTCTGCTGCAAGGCCTGGTCGATGAGGTCGGTCAGCAGCGGATCATTGAAGCTTTCCCACCAGGCGGCATGGCTGTCCGGTGTCGATCCGGATCGCGGTTCGACAGTAGACTGCCCCAGGTAATGATCTGAAAGCGGGGCGCCTGGACGATGGTAATCCGGACCCACCGCACAACCTGCCATGAGGCTGGCGGTAACCAAAAGAGCAATCGGGCGCAGGGGAGGCATCGGCGTTCCTTAACGAGATTTCCGTGACCATATTACGCAATGGTCACAACGTGTCAATTAAGGCTTGAAAAGGCAATCACGGCATAAATGATAAAACTGGAGCGTCGAATACCTCATTTAATGTGACTGTTGACGATATTGGTCACAAAGATGAGAATATGATGATCATCCTATTTCAGTAAGTGAACCTATGCGCCGGCTTCGAATTTCCCCCATTGCCGCATGCCTGTTGCCACTCGCCCTGGCGGCATGCGGTGATTCCTCATCCGTTGCAGACCCGCGCACACAGGCGCCTCTGGTCAGGTTCACCGCCGTTCAGGCTGCGGCTGACGGTTCTCGCACCTTCACGGGAGTGGTGACGGCGCGCATTCAGGGCGATCTGGGGTTTCGCGTTTCGGGCAAGGTGCTCGAGCGTCTGGTTGACACGGGGCAGAGCGTCAAACGCGGTCAGCCGCTGATGCGGCTCGACCCCATCGACCTGGAGTTGCAGGCTCGCGCGCAGCAGGAGTCGGTCATCGCCGCACGGGCCCGGGCCAGGCAGACAGCCGATGACGAAGCCCGCTATCGCACTCTGGTCAGCGCCGGCGCCATTTCCGCATCGGCCTACGATCAGATCAAAGCCGCCGCAGATACCGCCAAGGCGCAACTCAGCGCCGCTGAAGCGCAGGCGGACGTTGCCCGCAACGCTTCCGGTTATGCGGTGCTGGTTGCCGATGCCGACGGCGTTGTGGTGGAAACACTCGCCGAACCCGGACAAGTCGTCAGCCCTGGACAACCGGTGGTTCGGCTGGCGCGGGCAGGGCAGCGCGAGGCCATCGTGCACTTGCCCGAGACGTTGCGCCCCGCAGCAGGATCCACCGCGCAAGCCACGCTCTATGGCGACGCCTCGGGTGCTGTTACCGCGAAACTGAGGTTGCTTTCGGATTCGGCGGACCGCACGACGCGTACGTTCGAGGCCCGCTACGTACTGGAAGGCGCGCTGGCCAATGCGCCGATAGGTTCGACAGTCACCCTCAGAATCGCCGAGGGTTCGACACCTGGCGCGTCGTTACAAGTGCCCATCGCCGCGCTTTATGATGCGGGTCGAGGTCCTGGCGTGTGGGTCATCGCCGGGACACCGCCAACCGTGACCTGGCGTCCAGTTAAAGTGCTGGGTTTGAGCGATGATCTGGCGCGAGTGGCTGGCGATCTCCGGGTCGGCGAACAGATTGTGGCGCTGGGCGCTCACCTGTTGCGCGAAGGCGAAGCAGTAAGAATGCCCGTGCCTGATGCGGCGACCGTTGCCGGGAGTCGTCCATGAGCGAGGGACGATTCAACCTTTCTGCCATCGCCGTTCGCGAGCGTTCGATCACGGTCTTTCTGATTTTCCTGATCGCCGTTGCCGGCACCCTGGCATTCTTCCAGCTGGGGCGTGCTGAAGATCCTCCGTTTACGGTCAAGCAGTTGACCGTCATCACGGCGTGGCCGGGGGCGACCGCACAGGAGATGCAGGATCAGGTCGCGGAGCCACTGGAAAAACGCCTGCAAGAACTCAAATGGTACGACCGCTCGGAAACCTATACGCGGCCAGGGCTCGCTTTCACGATGGTCTCGTTGCTCGATAGCACGCCGCCCTCGCAAGTGCAGGAAGAGTTCTATCAGGCGCGTAAAAAACTCGACGATGAAGCGATCAAGTTGCCAGCGGGCGTCATCGGGCCGATGGTCAACGACGAGTATTCGGACGTGACCTTTGCGCTGTTCGCCCTGAAAGCCAAGGGCGAGCCGCAGCGTCTGCTGGTCCGCGATGCGGAGTCCATGCGCCAGCGCCTGTTGCATGTGCCGGGGGTGAAGAAGGTCAACATCATCGGCGAACAAGCCGAACGGATATTTGTTTCTTTCTCGCATGACCGGTTGGCGACCTTGGGCTTGTCACCGCAGGATATCTTCGCCGCGCTGAACAGTCAGAACGCACTGACCCCGGCCGGATCAATCGACACCAGCGGGCCGCAGGTTTTTCTGCGTCTCGACGGTGCGTTCGACAAGCTGCAAAAAATCCGCGACACCCCTGTGATCGTGCAGGGGCGGACACTCAAGTTGTCTGATGTGGCGACGGTCGAACGCGGTTACGAAGACCCGGCCACCTTCCTGGTGCGCAATAACGGCGAAGAGGCGCTGTTGCTCGGTGTGGTGATGCGTGAGGGCTGGAACGGTCTTGATCTGGGCAAGGCGCTGGATGCCGAGACCGTCAGGATCAACGAGGAAATGCCCTTGGGTATGACCCTCTCGAAAGTCACCGACCAGGCAGTGAATATCGACTCCGCCGTTGGCGAGTTCATGGTCAAGTTCTTTGTCGCGCTGCTGGTGGTCATGCTCGTCTGCTTTCTGAGCATGGGCTGGCGCGTTGGCGTGGTGGTCGCCGCTGCGGTGCCGTTGACCCTGGCGATCGTGTTTGTGGTGATGGCGGCCACCGGCAAAAACTTTGACCGTATTACCCTGGGGTCGTTGATTCTGGCGCTCGGGCTGCTGGTCGATGACGCGATCATCGCCATTGAAATGATGGTGGTGAAAATGGAGGAGGGCTACGATCGCATCAAGGCCTCTGCCTATGCCTGGAGCCACACGGCGGCGCCGATGCTGTCCGGAACCCTGGTGACGGCGATCGGTTTTTTGCCGAACGGTTTTGCTCAGTCCACGGCCGGCGAATACACCAGCAACATGTTCTGGATCGTGGGCATCGCTCTCATCGCTTCGTGGGTCGTGGCCGTGGCGTTCACCCCTTATCTGGGCGTGAAACTGTTGCCGGACATCAAGGCAGTCGAGGGTGGACATGCGGCGATCTACAACACGCCGCGATACAACCGCTTTCGCCGGGTTCTGACCCGGGTCATCGCGCGCAAATGGTGGGTCGCGGGCATGGTTATCGGGCTGTTTTTCGTGGCGGCGGCGGGCATGGGCCTGGTGAAGAAACAGTTCTTCCCGACCTCTGACCGTCCTGAAGTCATGATCGAAGTGCAAATGCCCTACGGCACTTCCATCGAGAAGACCAGCGCCACGGCCGCCAAGGTCGAAGCCTGGCTGCGCCAGCAGGATGAGGCAAAAATCGTCACGGCCTATATCGGCCAGGGTGCACCGCGTTTCTTCCTGGCGATGGCACCGGAACTGCCCGATCCGTCGTTCGCCAAGATCGTTGTACTGACCGACAGTCAGGAAGCACGGGAAACCCTCAAATTGCGTTTTCGTGACGCTGTGGCTCAAGGGCTCGCCCCGGAAGCGCGCCTCAGGGCATCGCAAATCGTATTTGGTCCTTATTCACCGTTTCCGGTGGCCTACCGGGTGATGGGGCCTGATCCGGCAAAGTTGCGCGTGATCGCCGAGCAGGTGCGGGGTGTGATGCAGGACAGCCCGATGATGAGAACCGTGAATACCGATTGGGGGCCGCTGACTCCGTCGTTGCATTTCAACCTGGATCAGGATCGTCTGCAGGCAGTGGGGCTGACATCGACTGCGGTTGCACAGCAATTGCAGTTCCTGCTCAGCGGAGTACCGATCACGGCGGTGCGCGAGGATATTCGTTCAGTACAGGTCATGGGGCGGGCAGCGGGCGATGTCCGGCTCGATCCACAGCAAATCGAAGGCTTCACCTTGGTCGGTGCGTCGGGGCAGCGGGTCCCGTTGTCGCAGATCGGCGAGGTCGATGTGCGCATGGAGGATCCGATCCTGCGCCGGCGTGATCGCACCCCGACCATCACCGTGCGCGGCGACATTGCCGAAGACTTGCAGCCACCGGATGTTTCCAGTGCGCTGCTGAAGCAACTGCAGCCGATCATCGAGAAACTGCCCTCCGGTTACCGGATCGAGCAGGCGGGTGCGATCGAAGAGTCCGGCAAGGCCGGCAAGGCGATCCTGCCGTTGTTGCCGATCATGATCGCCATGACCCTGGTCATCCTCATTGTGCAGGTCCGTTCGATCTCGGCGATGATCATGGTGTTCCTGACCTCGCCGTTAGGCTTGATTGGCGTGGTGCCGACACTGCTCATCTTCAATCAGCCGTTTGGCATCAATGCGCTGGTCGGGTTGATTGCACTGTCGGGGATCCTGATGCGCAATACGCTGATTTTGATCGGCCAGATTCATCACAACGCGCAAGAAGGGCTGGATCCGTTTCACGCGGTCGTCGAAGCCACGGTGCAACGTGCGCGACCGGTACTGTTGACGGCCCTGGCGGCGATCCTGGCGTTTATTCCCCTGACACACTCGGTGTTCTGGGGGACGCTGGCCTATACCCTGATTGGCGGCACGCTCGTCGGCACCATCATGACGCTGGTGTTCCTGCCCGCGATGTACTCGATCTGGTTCAAAATCGGTCCTGACGCCAGGCCGCCGGCTGCAACAGTCAAACCGGAGTAGCCATCAGTGCTGAAAATCGAGGCCTGGGTTCACCTGGCAGATCGATGCAGACATTCATGTGATGTGAGCGCCTACCGCCTTCGTTGGGCTTTCAAGAACGGCCCTGAGTGACTACTGGTCGACCCAGGTGCTTTTCATAATGACGAAGAAAGTGTTGCCACTCCGGTTCGCTCCAATAGGAATGGCGTCTGAGTTGCAAAATGTCGTGCCGAGCTGCCCGCAATGAGCTGATTCGCCCATGGGACTTCTCGAGATCGAGCAGCGCAAGCTCGAACTCGGGATCGCTCGACGAATTGCGAACTTTGATAAAAATGTGCTTTGAGCGCATGCAGCCATGTTGCCAGCGGCCGAGATGCATTCGTGCCATCAATGACGCGAGTATTTCGAGCACATTGTCCAGTTGCTTGGGCGTGTATTGGTTTTTTGCACCTTCGTTGTACCAGGATTCCAAATCCTGGAAACCGTTCAAGTCCTTGGTGACCAAGATGCCGTGCCAGACCCCTTTGATTTTTTGCGCACCGTAGTAAACCGGTTGAGGGGCGTTGACCCCAAGGTGGAGTAACTTTGTGAGCGCGCGGCCTTCGCGCAAGGTAGTGGGGCGCCCCAGAGGATATCTCAGGCTGCGAAACAAATGACCCGTCTGACGCTTAACGTACACAGTCGCACCGTTATGCAGAACTCGCTGCACTCCGCTCGTGCCACTCCTGCGTACGTTGGGTTCTTCTACCCAAGGGCCTGATGTATTCCACCAATAGGAAAAAATTTGGTCGGTTTGGCTCATCGCGCACTCCATTCTTGTGTTGTTATCAGCTGCGCCATCGGCCTTTTTGCTGGCTGGCATCATGCCGTTATTCAAACAGACGTTTCAATATTGGGCTAGTTCCTTTGATGACGCGCTTATCCATTATTGAGCGGCAGCTATAGTCCAAAGGCAGTCGTGAGAGATGAAACGGTTACGGCCAGGACAGTCGACGTTTTTCAAGTCCGAAGATTAATCCATATTTCAATGCCTTAACTTGTATTCGTTTCCGCTAGGCAGTATTGATTAATGCTCTGGAAGCCTCTGAAATCAAGGGGTGGATACTTATTTGCGGAAACGAAGTTGTCCGGTTATCTGGCGTTCTGGGTAGGCTCATGATCGCCCTGAATTTCATAGCTGCAATCGAGTGGTTGCGCTTGATGGAAAAGCGACTTTCATCTGAATTGGGATTTTCGCAGCCAACCTGGTCAGTCGTGACAGGCAGGACACGTCCAAAAGCAGACGATCGCTGGAACGCTACAGACTAGATGCTTTTCCAATCATGCTGAAATTATGATCATCGTCGCTGTTCAGGCGGCGTTGGAGGCTCATTGCGTCTTGGCATGTCGCTGCTTTGAGGTCTGAATCCCTCCCGACCTTTCAATAACATTCGATGCGGTTGCGCCCGGCACGCTTTGCGCAATAGAGCGCCTTGTCGCTGCGCGACAGGCTGGCCTCAGCGCTGACATCGGCTGAATGGAGGGCGGCGATACCTACGCTGACCGCCAGTGTCAGACGTTCGTCTCCGTGGTCTAGTGGCGCACTGGCCAGCTCATCCTGGACTCGTTGGGCGAAGATTTTGGCCTCGTCGACGGAAGCATCGCTCAACACCACTGCGAACTCTTCGCCGCCCATGCGACCGGCAGCATCGGTTCTGCGCAGCTGTGTGCAGAGAATGGCCGAGAAGTGCTGAAGCGCGAGATCACCTACCGAATGTCCCCAGCGATCATTAATGGCTTTGAAGTGGTCAAGGTCGAACATCAGGATTACCGCGGGATAGCCGGCAGAGCGCTGCACACGCGCCAACTCGCTTTCGAGGTGCTGCATGAAGTGGCGACGATTGGACAGTTGCGTCAAGGAATCCGTGCTGGCGAGCACCTGCAGTTCTGCTTCGATTAGCTTGCGCTCGGTGACATCGGTGATGATGCCGTGCCAGAGCACACTCCCGTCCGCCAGTGCCCTGGGACGCGCAGCACCATGACGCCAAGCGGCGCCCCCACCGGGCAGCAGTACCCGGTATTCTAGGTTCCAGGGATTGAGATCCGTCGCAGACGCTTCCAGGGAGCCGAGGTAGGCAGTCAGATCGTCCGGATGGATGATCATGTGCAGCATGTCGGCATCTTGCATCAGTTGCTCCGGCGTCACTCCATAAATGTCGCGGGCCCCGATGCTGACGAAGGAAAAGCTGTACTGTCCATGCAACTGCCGCAGACTCTGGAAAACCATGCCGGGGATTTCGTTGGTCAGGTCGGTCAGCAGAGCGGCGTTCAGCTGTATCTGTTCCGACAGGGCGTACATTGCAGTGACGTCAGTGGTGGTTCCGACCATGCGCGAGGGTTTGCCGGCACCTTCAAATTCGACCACCTTGCCGCGACTGCAGACCCACTTGTAACTGCCGTCCCGGCAACGTAATCGGTGCTCGACTTCGAAAACCTCGGTGCGCCCGTCGATGGCCTCCTGGTAGACGGCCAGCACGTATGCGAAGTCGGCAGGATGGATGCGGGTGTAGGCCTCGGCAGGGTCGCTGCCGATCTCGTTGTTGGTGTAGCCCAGCAAGGCCTTCCAACTATCGGAATAGTTGACTTTGCCGGTGAGCATGTTTCGGTCCCAAACACCGGTGCCGCTAGTGGCGATGGCCAGCGCCTTACGTCGATCGTTTTCGCTCGGAAGCTCAAACTCCGCTCGATCCGAATCCTTCAGCAGCAGCGCCCCAACTGCCAATTGAGCGAACTCCTGCAACCCTTTTTGTTGCTCGGCATCGAGCTCGCGCGGTTGGTCGTGAAGCAGACAGAGAAGGCCGAGCTGCCCTCCACCTGGCGCTTGCAGTGGGCAGGCGGCGAGAAAGCGCAGCGAGGGAAACGTTTTTGTCAGTGGGTGATTGCGCAGATGCTCGTCGCGGCTGATATCGGGTACAAGCAGAAGTGTATGGGCATTGGCATCGGAGGGAAGCGGCATGCGGAGGTCTGGCAGTGTGTCGCGCACAATCGGGCCGGCGCCAGCGCAAAAGCGCTGTAGATCCTGTGCGCCGGTTGTCAGCAGGACGGCCACGACACCGAACTGCCGCCTGACCATATGGAGCAGGCCGTCGAAGCGCTCGTCTCGGGAATCTTCTGACGACTTGGATCTGCTGGACAACATTCGGACTTCTCCACTCCGGGGTACGAGTTGTGCCTCCCGGCGATTATCGGCTTGGGGTTGGAAAACTTAACAATAATAGCTTTCTGCCGTCATCATTTCGTTAAACCGTGACGAATTGGCTGGCAGCCCCTGCCGTTGTCTCAGTGGAACCGAAAAGGGACGGACTCGAGTCCCTATATTCGCTGGCGATGGCCAACCCTCATCCGGTGAATAAATAGCTCTGGTTTACCTACTCCGTCAGCCCGACTCGGGTCATGACGAGCCAGCTGCTGGTTACAGACTTATGTTTACGATTTGACTGGCTGCTGGAGGTAAGGGGCCGAGTCGTCTGCCTCTGGTCGGTTTCTGCTTGTCGTAACGGGCAGCCGTTGTCGTCCAGAAAGCAGATGTAGATTTGTCTGAAGTGGCGAAATAGCTGCCAAAATCATCGTGTTAAAGCGCCGCCTGAAATGGCAGCAAGATAAGCGCGTAAGTGTTGTTGGCACTTGAGGGTACCGAAAATTCGTTCAGCGACTACGGCAAGCGTCATCAACGACTATAGTCATTGGTGAGCCAGAGCGAATCTGACCATTCCCCTGCCAACCTGGCCTAATCCAATTCCGCGATTACACGGCGGATCTTCTTGTGTTCCTTGATGCGGAACGTGAATGTTTCGCTGCCGAAATCACTCAGGCTCAGGCTGAGATCGAGGCAGCGTTGTCTTTTTTTGAACCCCTTGATGGTGGATGGAGTTATCCCGTCGGGCACGTCGCATCCCACTGAGCACGTCCCAACCACCCATCTATCAAGGTTCAAGCAATGAATACTTTAGAGTTCGATGATGCACAAAAAACCAATGGCGACCTGGTTCAGGGTCCGCTGCCGGCCGGCACTGTCGCGCCCGACTTCACTCTTCACGCAACCCCTGATCAACAGTTGTCGCTGCGTGAGCTAAAGGGAAATCCCGTGATACTGGCGTTTTATCCCGCTGACTGGACTTCGGTGTGTGGTGACCAACTGACCTTGTACAACCAGTTGTTACCCACCTTCAGAGAATACGGTGCGGTGCTATTGGGTATCTCGGTTGACAGCGCCTGGTGTCATCAGGCCTTTGCCAAAGATCGAAATTTCCACTTCAGCCTGCTGGCCGATTTCGAGCCCAAAGGGGCGGTGGCACGACAGTATGGAGCGTACGAGTCCCAGCTCGGAGTTTGTAAGAGGGCACTGTTCGTGATTGACAAGGAGGGGGTGGTTGCCTGGAGCTACGTCTCACCAATGGCAATCAACCCTGGGGCGGACGGCATTCTGGATGCGCTGGATGCTCTGGTGAATTCGCCACAAAGCACGCCAACCAAAAATTAACAGGTGATTACATGGCCACTCTCAAAGTCCCGGTAAGTGCCAACGACCATCGCCAGGGAAGTGCGCATGCCAAGGTCACCTTGGTGGAATTTGGCGACTATGAATGTCCCTATTGCGGTGAAGCTTATTGGATGGTCAAGAATCTGCAGCAGCATTTTCGCGATGATTTGCTGTTCGTGTTCCGTAACTTTCCTCTGACCACCGCTCACCCGCATGCATTGGGTGCAGCGGTCACCGCGGAGTATGCCGGGAGTCGAGGGTTCTTCTGGGAGGCCCACGACGAATTGTACGAAAATCAGGATCGATTGGGCCTGCCGCTGTATCGCGCCATCGTTCTCAAACACGGCCTTCCCAAGGAGGAATTCGATCTTGCAATGCAAGAGGATACTTACATTCCCAAAATACAAGCCGATTTCAACGGCGGTGTACGCAGCGGCGTGAATGGCACCCCAGCGTTTTACATTGACGGGCTTCGCTATGACGGAGTTCCAGAGTTCATCGGGATGAGTCAGATGATTGAGCTTTTGTTAGTGCGTGGACGAAATCGCTAGAGAGCCAAATCGGCTTGGCATCACCCACATCGGAGCCGAGGAAAAACCAACGTTAGCTTCCTTTTACATTAAAGAGGTGGACACGGAGCCGGCAACTAATGAAATCTTTGAAGTATTATGAAGAAAATCGACACGCCACATGGTTGGAGTTGTTTTTTGACCTGACTTTCGTTGTTACGATAGGTCAGGTTACGCACACTCTCGGACATGTTCATGACGGCCACTTTGAACATAAGCAATTATGGACATTCTTACTGCTTTTTGTACCGTTGTGGTGGATCTGGTCCAGTCACACGATTTACTCCAACAGGTTCGATACAGACAGCAATCTTCACCGTTTGGCAACATTATTCATAATGCTCCTGCTCATTGTGCTATCGGCACGGATCGGAGAAGACCTGGAAGTGAACTACCCGCTTATTATTGCCTGCTATTTTGGAATACGAGCGATCATCAGTGTTATGTACATTTCATCCATTAGTAAACTCGATTCTCGCGGCGAACTTTCCTCAAGGCTTGGTTTTGCCCTATTAGTTAGCGCAGTTATTAGCCTTTCATCCGTTATTTTTGACCCGCCCTTGCGTTACCTTGTTGCTTATATTGGGATTATTCTTGATGTTCTGTTTCCTGTATTTTTCTGGACTAAACTAAAACCGTTGCCAGCACACACGGAACACTTGGTTGAGCGCATAGGTCTACTCACCCTAATCTTATTGGGGGAGTCAATTATTAGCCTTTCCGGAGGCCTGTCTAACATTCAATGGGGTTATTATAATGTGATGGCGGCCATCACCGGATTTATCATGATTTGCAGTATCTGGTGGATCTATTTTGATAGTTTTTACTTATTGAAAAAACATCAAAGCAGTATGAGTGGGCACGCCTTAATCTACTCGCACCTTTTTCTTTTTATGGGGCTGGCACTTCTGGCAAATTTGATCAGGCATGCGATCCTGAACGACATTGCGATGCGCGATTTCCAGATTATGTCGATCACCGGCATGGTCTTGTTTTTCCTGGGGAAGCAATATGGCTATTTCATAGCTGTGAGTCGAATAAGGAAATACATACTGCAAAACACCTTGATCGTGTTTTCTTTAGGTGGGTTAGTTATATTTCTACCGCGTGTCGAGTACATATTGGTCGGCTTGACAGTCACCATGATCTGTTATGTTCTCCTGAATTTCAGATATCGTTGAGTCTTGATTATCAGGCCACAGCTCGGGAAAAGTGATCACGCGGCTGGTCTGCGGTTTGCGCGCTGCCTACTACGTCATTCTCAGTGTCCAAGCGACATGCGACGCTACCCTTGGTCTCTTTGGGTTTGTAATCCTGGTGTCGTCGACCATAGTTAATTGCCGGATGCCCCTTTTAGCTATTGCGACCAGATAGCACCAGCCGCATCGTAACAACAGGAGCCACGTCATGGTCAAAGTAGCGTTGTTCGTTCGTCTGGAAGCAAAACCTGGGAAAGAGAAAGAGGTGGAGCGCTTTCTCTTGAGCGGCCTTCCTTTAGTGGAGGAGGAGCCAGCCACTACAGCCTGGTTTGGAATCCGCTTGGGGCCGTCTACCTTTGGCATCTTTGACGCATTTCCGGATGAAGCGGGCCGGCAGGCTCATCTTTCGGGCAAGGTCGCGGCGGCGCTTATGACAAACGCTGCCGAGCTGTTTGCCGAACCGCCATCAATCGAGAAGGTTGACGTCCTTGCGGCCAAGCTACCCTGAAAGGATACGCGCGCAAATCGTGTCCATGGACGGCGTGGAAGCCGCACAGAATCTGCAAGGCAATGTGCTCATCACGGGTTTAGGCTGGGTAGGGTAGATTGCTTGCCGGGCACCGGTCGCTCATGGCGCGAAGATCTCCATCATTGATGTAGATCCGGAGGTCATCCGCGCCGTGACACTTTATGGTTTCGTCAAGTGAGCATTCGTCGGCGTAGCAGTGACCGATGTTCAATGCGCTGCCGGACGCGGCTGCACTCCGAACTGCGCAACGATGTGCGTACCCAATTCCTCGATAACCTCCGCCGCAGGGCGCTTGCCGTATTTGAGATTGAGAATGACGTGGTCCACGCCGATTTCCTCAAGCGACTCCAGCAAAAACCGTAGATGGTAACGTCCCAGTCTGAAACCCAAATGGATACGTGTGGGGGGCGTGGACGGATTTTCATCGAGATCGATGTACAGCGACTGAGTAAAGGGCTTGTACACAGAGCCACATTGTTTCGTGACCTCCAGTCGCCAATCTTCCACGACCAGCCGCTGCATGTTCGGAATGCGTGGATAGTTGATCCATCCGTTGCTCTCACGCGCGATCCAATCCAGTGACTGGCGACTGTTGCCGGTCACGAGCATTGGAATGAATTGGGTGGTAGGTTTCGGAATCAGGTCTGCGCCTTGCATTTCACCAGTGCTCCAGTGGATGGGCTCAAAACTGGTGCTGTGGGCGCGGCGAATCACTTCGTAGTGTTCTCGAAAGATCTCTCCACGCCTTTCGGGATCGACGCCAAACGCCGAAAACTCCACTGGCCGATCTCCCGAAGCAACCCCCAGAATCAAGCGACCAGTGCTCAACTGATCGACGCTGGCTGACGCCTTGGCCGTGTGCAGGGGATGGTGCAGCGGGATGGCGATGGAGGCGGTGCCAAGTGCAATCTCCGAGGTATGGGCGGCCATATAACCCAGGTAAACCCAGGGGTCGAAGACTTGGCCGACATCGCCGAAGCCAGGGTCGCGAAGCGGCACGTCGCGAAACCAGAGCGCGCAGAAGCCCAGCGCCTCGGCTTTTTTAGCCAGTGTGACCTGGTTGAGCATGCTCGGAGTGTCCCCGTCGAACGCCTCCATGGGAAAGAATAATCCAAGGCTCAAATGCCCCTGAGTGAAGGTTCGGCTGAACCCTCGATGCTGCTGGTAAGGAATCGTGCTCGGCCGATACATACGGATTGACCTCATGGCAGAACGTTAACAGCGCCCCCGTTTCCAGAGGTGCTGCGGCATCGGTCGCTTTTGAACGGCAGGTGAAGGGACTGGGTCTGGCTTTTACCCGTTGCGCCGTACTGCTGGTCGTGTGGACCGGACTCAGGGGGCAGTTGCTGGCGATAGGCGCGGGTTGGTCCGGGTGGGTGTTAACCGGACGGTCAAAGGAAGTCAGATCTCTCGGCTCTATACCACCAGATGGGCAAGGCGTTCGAGGAATCATTCTATAAGCGTAGGCGGTTTTGCAGCTCTCCGCCATATTCTTACAATCGAGCCGCTGGCGGGCGAAAGTCGCGTATCGAAGGCAGTTATCGGTCGTTTCCTGCCATTCCAGAACGGCCGCTATTGGCCGTTTTCTGCCCGTCGCGAGAGGCAGAAAACGACCCAATGCAGCCCTTCTTTTTCGTTGTGTCTGTAACTGTCGGCAGCCGACTGTCGGCTCTCGACAGGCCCGGCGCATCGGGCTTGCATTGAACTACTTGCGCTTCAATTGCTGCTGGGACTGTTTCACTCGAAAGGTCAGGTCAGGACTTAGGATGCGGCTGAGCGATTCTTTCCCTGCGTACACGGATTAAAAATCTGGCGAATACTCTCGCTGGTTCCTACATAGGTTTTGGTACCTGGTACCGCCACAGCCGAGTAATTCTTGCGATCGGTGACCTGAATAAAATTTCCTTGCGCAGCCGTGAAGCTCTCAGTGTTTGGCGGCACTAGCACGCTCAGGAACTGGGCTTTCTTGTCGAGGGCCAAAGCACCTCCCACGGTAATTGGCGCCAGCATGGCGGCCCAACGTTCACTGAATAGGTAGAAGGTATCGGCTGCGGCTCTGCCACTTTGCAGGTGGGCACACTGCACATCGCTGGCGTTGATGACTTCAGCTTGCTGGTAGATGCCGCCCTTATAGAAGGCCAGCACTAGCTTGCTCTTGGTCAGCACACCCAGGCCTTGCTTGGGTCTGCACACTTGCAAATCACCATAGGGAGATAAGCACCAGTTGGTTTCGGTGATAGTGACGATTTCGTCTGCGCTGAGCTTCAGATCGCGTTCAATATTGGCGCGGGCTTCCGGGGTTTCGTAAGGGATTGCGCATGCGCTCAATAGAGCTGCGAGGGTAAGGGCGAGTAACGGGGTTCTCATCAAGCGTCCTTTGCTGCTGGAAGGTACATGTAAATGACGAATATTTTTTTGCAAATCTCTTCCTTCAACACTCTACGAGTCAAGCAATCGCCAGAGCAGGAGAAAAAAGCCGTCGTTGAGATTGGGTTCTGAGATAAGAACATCAAAGCGGACGATGTGATCGACAAACTCTGGCCGCTGATGACGGCTGAGCAGATCCTCCACCGGTCTACGCACCGGGAAAATTATACAGATCGCGCTGAGTTTAAAGAGCTGTTGGAAAATCTGCTAAAACTCGTCGTTTGAATTTCTCGACAGCTAGCGCGCGACTGAGATCCATTTTGGGTCAGACGCCGCGTCGTGCGCTGGCGTCCAAAAAGCAGCTATCGTGAGAGTCCGCTTTTGGCCGAAAGCGGTCCTTTCTGATGGGTGTTTTTTTGGCCGAAGGGGGGACGATAAAAAGGCGGCGGAATATTATCAAACCACCGTGGGCCGCAACTCTTGCGCCAGTTCAATCAGTGCGCGCAATCGCGCCGGCACGAAGCGATGGCCCGAGTAGTAGAGCCTCAACCCGCCAAACGACGGGCACCATGGCATCAACACCGGCACCAGGACGCCGCTCGCCAGTTCTTCTTGGATGAACCACTCGGAAATGAAACCAATGCCAAGGCCCAACACCACGGCCTGTTTGATGGCCAGCAACTCGTTGGAGGCGAAGCGCACCGGCAGATCCATCTGCAGCTTTTGGCCATCGCGCTCCAATTCCCACTGGTAGAGGCCACCGTGGGCCATGCGCATGCAGATGCTCTGGTGGGTAAGCAGATCTCGCGGATGCTCGGGCACGCCGTGGCGTTCGAGGTACTCGGGCGTTGCTACTACGAGCATCCGGATGTCACCTGACAGTGGCACGGCAATCATGTCTTGCGGCACAGACTCCGCCAGGCGGATCCCGGCGTCGAAGCCACCGGCGATGATGTCGACCATGCTTGATTCGCTGACGATGTCGATGCGCACTTCGGGATAGCGCTGAGCGTACTGCTTCAATAGCGGATCCAACAGCAGGTAGGCCGCGCCATGCGGTGCATTGATGCGCAATGTGCCGCTGGGTTCATCGGGGCCGAGGCTGGCTTCTTCGCCGGCACTTTTGATCTGCGCCAACGCAGGGGCGATACGTGCCACATAGCGTTGCCCAATGTCGGTGAGAGCCACGCTGCGCGTGGAGCGATTGAACAGGCGCACTTTCAGGCGTGCTTCCAGGCCGGCCACCGCGCTGCTCACGGCGGTGGTGGACATGCCCAATTCCTGTGCCGCGCCGCGAAAACTGCTGCGGCGCGCCACGGCCAGAACCACTTCCAGCTCGGTCATTCCTGTTCTGTGCATAGATTGTCCTGAATATGCGGATGCTTCATAAGCCAAAAGGTGGCTTATCGGAATAATGAACCCTTCTTAGACTTCATCACAGAGGCTCGATTCAGGCGAGTCGTTTTTGAGCGAGGAGTCGCCATGCAACTCATTGAACATATCTACATCGACGGCGAGTTTGTCATTCCGCACGGTCAGGAATGGTTCGACCTTCATAACCCGAGCACCGAGGAAGTCATCGGTCAGGTTCGGCTGGGCGATGCATTGGACGCACAGCGTGCGATCGCAGCCGCCAAGGTTGCGTTCCCGGCGTGGGCTCGTACTAGCCGGGGGGAGCGCATTGCGGTACTGCAACGCATGCACCGGGCCATGGCGGCAAGGGAGGAGGAACTGTTGGAAGCCATCCTCGTGGAATACGGCGCGCCTGCGGTTCGCGGGCGCTGGATGGCGACTTATCCGGCCGATGTGATTGCGCAAGCAATCGATGCACTGGAGGCGTTCGATTTCGAGGAACAGGTCGGCGTGGCCAGGGTCATTCTGACGCCCGTGGGCGTGACCGGTCTGATCACGCCCTGGAACAGCAATGCGGGCTTCATCTGCAACAAGCTGGCCACTGCGCTGGCGACAGGCTGCACCGCTGTCATCAAGCCCAGCGAGATGAGCGCGTTGCAGACGCAGGTCGTGGTCAGAGCGTTGCACGAAGCGGGGCTGCCACCGGGTGTATTCAATGTCGTCAACGGACGGGGCGATGTGGTTGGCGAGGAGATCGCCCGTCATCCCGACGTTGCCAAGATCTCGTTCACGGGTTCGTCCGCTGTCGGTCAGCATCTGGTAAGAACCGGTGCCGACACCATGAAGCGCGTGACGCTGGAATTGGGCGGCAAGTCCCCCACCGTGGTGCTTGACGATGCTGATTTCCAAGCGGTCATGCCGTTGGTGCTGCAAGCCGGATTTCTCAACAGCGGCCAGGCTTGCATCGCGGGCACTCGCATCCTCGTGCCGCGCAGCCGGCTGGCAGAGTTCGAGCGGATTGCGAAGGAGGGTGTCTCACAGATTCAATCGGGCGATCCACGCAACGCCGACACCGACATCGGTCCGATGGTGAGCCAGAAACAATGGGAGCGGGTGCAGCGCTACATCCGTACCGGCCACGAAGAAGGCGCGAGGTTGCTGGCGGGTGGCGAAGGTCGCCCGGAAGGTTTGCATGCCGGATGGTTCGTGAAGCCCACGATCTTCACTGATGCCACCAACCGGATGCGCATCGCGCGTGAGGAAATTTTCGGCCCCGTGCTGACGATCATCCCCTACGAGGATGATGCCGATGCGATCAGCATTGCCAACGATACGGACTATGGTCTGAGCGCTCTGGTGCTGGGAAAAAGCTCCGAACGTTGTATGAACGTCGCCCGTCAGATCGATTCGGGACGCGTGCTCATCAACACCCTGGCCCACGAACCGCGTGCCCCCTTCGGTGGATTCAAGCATTCAGGCCTTGGGCGCGAAATGGGCAGGTGGGGGATGAGCGCGTATTTGGAGCCAAAGACGTTGATCAGCTATGACCCATTGAAATGACTGGGTCAGGTTCCTGTCTGGGAGCACTGGATGAGGAATGGCAGTTAGCGTCCGCTTTTGGCCGAAAGCAGCCTACTGCTCCACTCAAAATTCGTCTGTCGCATTAAATTTGGCAATTGAAATTGACGGGAGGAGGGCGGTCTGAAAAGTAGGGTTGCGGAAATGGCCGAAAAGATGCGGAAACGATCTATAAAGAGAGGAGCAAAATTCCTGAATGCCAGAAACGACAAAGCCCTGAATAATCAGGGCTTTGAAGTACTAAATATGGCGGAGGCGATGGGATTCGAACTCATGGACCTGTTACAGTCGACGGTTTTCAAGACCGTTGCCTTAAACCACTCGGCCACACCTCCGTTGCGTTGCGGGCGCCATAATACCTGAATGAAACACACTGTCAAACTCTGTGCATGGCTTGTTACAGAGCGTCTGTTATGATCTTTGCGACTGAACGTTTCAAACCAACAGGAGTGTCGCCATGCGCGAACAGGATTACGCAGTTCACAACAGCGTGCAGGCTGAGCAGCTAGAGGTTAGCCGCGTCCTGCGCAACACTTACGGTCTACTGGCGCTCACCCTCGCATTCAGCGGTGTGATGGCGTTCGTGGCCCAGCAGATGCGGGTCGGCTACCCGAATATTTTCGTGGTGCTGATCGGTTTCTACGGGCTGTTCTTCCTCACCAACAAGCTTCGTGATTCCGCCTGGGGCCTGGTGTCGGCGTTTGCCCTGACCGGTTTCATGGGTTTCCTGCTCGGCCCGATCCTCAACCGTTACCTGGGCATGCAGGGCGGCGCTGAGGTGGTCAGCTCCGCGTTCGCGATGACCGCACTGGTGTTCGGTGGTCTGTCGGCTTACGTGCTGATCACCCGCAAGGACATGAGCTTCCTCGGTGGCTTCATCACCGCCGGTTTCTTCGTCCTGCTGGGCGCGACGCTGGCAAGCATGTTCTTCCAGATCAGCGGCCTGCAACTGGCGATCAGCGCAGGTTTCGTGCTGTTCTCGTCGGTCTGCATCCTGTTCCAGACCAGCGCCATCATCCACGGCGGCGAGCGCAACTACATCATGGCGACCATCAGCCTATATGTATCGATCTACAACCTGTTCGTCAGCCTGTTGCAGATCTTCGGCATCATGAGCCGCGACGACTGATCGCTGCACTGCAATAAACAGAAAACCCGCGAAAGCGGGTTTTTTGTTGCCTGCGAAAAAGAGAGCAGGCGATCAATTGATCACGATGCTGCCATCGGCCTGTTGCTTGTAGATCGTGTAGGGCAGCAGCAACGTATCGAGCACTCCCGACACGGCCGCGTCCACCAGCAGACCCGGCGTCGCGTTCTTGTAGTTGAACGCATCGACGTCATCCGGCTTTTCGGCGTGCAGCATGCAGAAGTCGTACGTCACGCCGCTGTAGATGCGCGGTACAGCGCCGCAGTAGGATTTGTTCGCTTTCAACTGCTCCGTGGAATGCTTGTCACTGAACGCTACGGTCTGCACCGTCCCGCACCCAGTCAGCATCAACGCTGCCAGCATCGTTGCCTGAATTTTCATGCCGCCAATCCTTCGCCGGAAAAAACTCAATCTACGCCGCTCACGCCATCGGCGGCAATCGACGTTTTACCGGGGTCTTCTTGACGATCGCTGTATTGGTTTCTGCCAACGTATTCAACCGGTCGAGCAAGGTGTCCAGCTGTTCCATCGAGCGCACATGCAGGCGGGCGATAAAGCAGTCTTCGCCGGTGACCTTGTCGCACTCGGTGAACTCGGGAATCGACATGATCTGCCGCTCCACTTCCTGCAATTGCCCCGGCAATGGCCGCACCCGGACAATCGCCTGCAACTGATAACCGAAGCACTTCGGGTCAATCTCCACGGTGTAGCCCTTGAGCACACCGCGTTCTTCCAGGCGGCGCAAACGCTCGGCCACGCTCGGCGAAGACAACCCGCTGATCTGCGCCAGCGCCTTGAGCGAGCGCCGTGAATCCTCCATCAAGGCCCCGATCAGGATCTGGTCGATATCGTCGGTCATACAAAAACTCCCGCATTAGGCGAATGATGCAAACCACCCTCGATAAAAAAGGTAGAAATCGAGTTTAGCCTGCTTTTTGCGCTGGAGAAGCCCCGGGCACGCTTGGCATACTTTTGCCACACATTAAGGAGATTGATGATGGACAAAACAATCCGTCGCGGCTCATTTGAAATGACCGCCGCCATGCTGATATCCGGGACGATTGGCTGGTTCGTGCTGGTGTCCGGGCAACCGGTGCTGGACGTGGTGTTCTGGCGCTGCGTGTTCGGCGCCGGGACTTTGCTGCTGATCTGCGCCGCCTTCGGCTTTCTGCGCCCCGGCATTCTGACCCGCACCACCTTCCTGCTGGCGGTGCTCAGCGGGGTGGCAATCGTCGGCAACTGGGTGCTGCTGTTCGCCTCCTATTCACGGGCTTCGATTGCAATCGGCACGGCGGTGTACAACGTGCAGCCGTTCATGTTGGTGGGGTTGGCAGCGCTATTTCTAGGCGAGAAGATCACCCTGCAGAAGCTGTTCTGGCTGGCGATTTCTTTCATGGGGATGCTGGCCATCGTCAGTGCCCACGGCGGGCAGGGCGAGGGCGGAAGTGATTACCTGATGGGGATCGCGCTGGCGCTGGGGGCGGCGTTTCTGTACGCCATAGCTGCGTTGATCATCAAGCGCCTGACCGGCACGCCGCCGCATCTGATTGCGCTGATCCAGGTCTGCACCGGCGTGCTGTTGCTCGCGCCATTCGCGCATTTTTCAGCAATGCCCGAGGCGCCAAGTGCCTGGGCCAGTCTGGTGACGCTGGGCATCGTCCACACCGGTCTGATGTACGTGCTGCTTTACGGTGCGATCCAGAAACTGCCGACTGCATTGACCGGCGCTCTGTCGTTTATCTACCCGATTGCGGCGATTTTCGTCGACTGGTTTGCCTTCGGTCATCAACTGCAAACCCTGCAATGGATCGGCGTGGCAGCGATCCTGTTGGCCGCTGCCGGCATGCAACAGGGTTGGGGCTTCAAGGCGCGGCGCCTGGCCGCGCAGTAAATCTCAGATGTTCCAGCGCGGCGCAGTTTTCGCCAGGCGCTGGCGCATTTCGCCGATGTTGGCCGCCAGTTGCCGGGTCAGCAAACGGTAGCCGTCCAGCGGGCTGTAGACCGGCGTGTCGAGGCTGGCGTCCGGCAATTCCACCGGGCGTCCCAATCGACCGGACGCACCGGTTTTCAACGCTCGGGCCATGCCGATCAATTGCACGCGAATGTGCCGGTGTTCGGCCTTGAGCGCCGCTTGCAGGTGCGTCATGGCGTCGGGGTCGTTGGCGTCCGGGCGGATGTTGCCGAGGATTTCCAGGGTGCTGATGCACATGCGCAGGTTGCGCTGGATCGCGTCCAGTTCGGTCATCGAGACTTTGACTTCCTTGGACACCGACGGCATCAGCGAGCGCAGTTGCACCATCACCGCGTTCAGCCGGTTCATCAACTTCAAGTGTTCGTCGGCGGTCACCGGTTGGCCACCGATAATCCGTCCGTACACCGTCGCGCAATCGCGCAGCGCGTCGGCCAGGTTGTAGCGCCACGAGTACACCGCGTACAGCGGCAGTGCGAAGGAAAAGGCCAGGGCCAGGGCGATGCCGATCAGGATATCGACCCCGCGCCATAGCCCGTCGGTGATCGGGTTGTCGCCATGCCCGGCGACGATGAACACGGTGATGGCCGAGAGCAGGGCGGTGTAGCCGCCCTTGCCGATGGCATGATACGAGAAGAATCCGCAGACCACTGCCATCGCAAAATAGGTCAGCCACGGCATGCCCAGCCACGCCTGTTGCGCCACGATCAACAAACCGACGCCGGCGCCGATCAAGGTGCCGGTGGCGCGTTCGGCGGCTTTCTTGCCGATGTTGCCGTGATGCTGCAAACCGCCGATCACCACCAGCATGGTCACCGACGCCCATTCGCCGTGGGGCAGATTGATGCCGGTGGTCAGCAGGATTGTCGCCAGCAACCCCAACGCGACCCGCACCGCGTGAATCGTTCGAGCATGGCGATAACGTCGATACGGGTCGAGCAACGGCCGCAGGATCCGCCGCAACAGCGGCGGCCAACGGTGGGGGCTGAAAGTGCTCAGCGCTGATTCCTCCTCAGAAGATGTAGTCGGTGGCGATGAAGTTCGAATCGCGGCCGCGAATGATTTCGCTGATCAGATCCTTGTTGGGTTCCTGGAACTTGGTCGCTACCAGCGTGCGGATCGAAAACACCCGCAGTGCATCGTGTACCGACAGCGTGCCCTCGGCGGAGTTCTTGCGCCCGTTGAACGGGTAAGTGTCCGGGCCGCGCTGGCACTGGGCGTTGAGGTTGATCCGCCCGACCTGGTTGGCGAAGGTGTCGACCAGTCGGCCGACTGCCACCGGATTGGTGCCGAAGATGCTCAGTTGCTGGCCGAAGTCCGATTCCAGCACGTAATCGATCACGGTATCGAGGTGACGGTACGGCACGATCGGCACCACCGGCCCGAACTGCTCTTCCTGATAAACGCGCATCTGCGGCGTCACCGGGTACAGCACCGCCGGGTAGAAGAACGAGCTCCGCGCTTCGCCACCATTCGGGTTGACCACCTGGGCGCCTTTGCTCTGCGCGTCAGCCACCAGCCCGTGCAGATAATCGACCTTGCCCGACTCCGGCAGCGGCGTCAGCGAAACCCCGCTGTCCCACGGCATGCCCGGTTTGAGGCTGGCCAGTTTGGCGTTGAATTTCTCGATGAAGCTGTCCACCACATCTTCATGCACGAACAGAATCTTCAACGCAGTGCAGCGCTGGCCGTTGAACGACAGGGAGCCGGTGACCGCTTCGCTGACCGCGTTATCCAGATCGACTTCCGGCAGGACGATGCCGGGGTTCTTCGCATCCAGCCCCAGCGCGGCGCGCAAGCGGTGTGGTTTCGGGTGCAGCTTCTTCAGGTCGCTGGCGGCCTTGTTGGTGCCGATGAAGGCGAAAATGTCGATCTTGCCGCTGGCCATCAGCGCGCTGACGGTCTCGCGGCCGCTGCCGTAGATCACGTTGATCACGCCGGTGGGGAAGCTGTCGCGGAAGGCTTCAAGCAAAGGACGGATCAGCAGCACGCCGAGCTTGGCTGGCTTGAACACCACGGTGTTGCCCATGATCAGTGCCGGAATCAGCGTGGTGAAGGTTTCGTTCAGCGGATAGTTGTAAGGGCCCATGCACAGCGCTACGCCGAGCGGTACGCGGCGGATCTGGCCGAGGGTGTCCTGTTCCAGCTCGAAACGGCTGGAGCGGCGGTCGAGTTCTTTCAGCGCATTGATGGTGTCGACGATGTAGTCGCAGGTGCGGTCGAACTCTTTTTCCGAGTCCTTGAGGTTCTTGCCGATTTCCCACATCAGTAGCTTCACCACGGCGTCGCGCTGCTGGCGCATGCGCCCGAGGAAGGCCTCGACGTGCTGGATGCGTTCGGCCACGCGCATGGTCGGCCACAGGCCCTGGCCCCGGTCGTAGGCGCGGACGGCGGCGTCGAGGGCGGTGAGGGCGGTGTCGGCGTCCAGCAGCGGCGTGCTGCCGAGGATCACTTGTTCATCGCCGTTGTCGCCATGCAGATAGACCGGGCTGCGCACGGTGGCGAGCGGGCCGTCCCAGCGGCGCAACTCGCCATCGACCAGGTATTCGCGTTGCTCGACCTGACCGTCGAGGCGGTATTTTTCCGGGATGTCGCTGACAGAAGGGAACAGGTTGCCAAGGATGTTTGCTGTGGTCATGTCGCTACCCCGTGTTGATGTCCGCATGCAGATCAAAAAGTCTCAACAGGTTATACGCCTGAATGCGCGGAAATTTAAACCCGCAAATGTCACGCGAATGTCACGCGAAACCGCACAGCAGAGCGGGCATCCACACATGATCGTTCCCACGCTCTGCGTGGAAATGCCTCAAGGGACGCTCCGCGTTCCAAGCGGACGCAGAGCGTCCAGGGCTGCATTCCCACGCGGAGCGTGGGAACGATCGTCTTCAGGTAATGGGCTGGCCCCGTTTGCCCCCCTCAATGTCCCGCAATGCCCTCAACCCGCCGACCCGCCTGCCTTAAGGTGTGACCACAACAATAAGCGAGGCCGTTATGCGGGCAATCCGACTCACATTATTACTGGCGTTGGCCATGACGCTGCCTGGCTGCGGCGAAGACCCCAAACCCCCGGCCAGCACCAACAACACCATTCCCAAAGACCCGGCGCTGGCGCAGATCTACGCCAACAGCTGCCAGCTCTGCCACGCCAACCCCGCCGCGAATGCGCCGCTGACCGGTGACCGCAAGGCCTGGGAACCGCGCATCCAGCAGGGCGCCGACACGCTGCTCGACCACGCCATCAATGGCTACAACGGCATGCCGCCGATGGGCCAGTGCGTCGAGTGCTCGGAAGAACAATTCCTTCAGTTGATCGGCTTCATGGCCGATCAGCCGCTCCCTCAATAAGGATCCTGGCATGCCGATAGATCTGACACGCCGGCAGTTGTTGCAACGGGCAAGCATCGTCGGCGCGTTCAGCGCGCTGGCCTCCAATCCGGCGCTGGGCCAACTGATGCGCGCGCCGCGACTGATTCCCTGGCGCAACTGGTCGGGCGGGCAGAGTTGCCTTCCGGCGGCGCGGGTGGCGCCGAAGAATCTGGACGAATTGACGGCGGTGATTCAGCAGGCACCGGGCAAGATTCGCCCGGTCGGTTCGGCGCATTCCTTCAGCGCGCTGGTGCCCACCGACGGCACGTTACTGTCGCTGAGCTACTTCAACGGCCTGCTCGACCACGACCCGAAAACCCTGCAAGCCGAATTCGCCGCCGGCACACCGATGTCGCGCATGGGCGTGCCGCTCAAGGATGTCGGCCAAGCCCTGCAAAACATGGCCGACATCGATTACCAGACCCTCGCCGGGGCCATTTCCACCTCGACCCACGGCACCGGCAAAACCTTCCAGTCCTATTCCGCACACGTCTGCGGGATGCAACTGGTGACTGCCAGTGGCGAGGCGCTGGACTGCGACAGCCAGCGTCATCCCGAAGTGTTCAACGCCGCCCGGGTGTCCCTCGGCGCGCTGGGTGTGGCCACCAAAATCCGCCTGCAAAACCGCCCGGCCTATCGCCTGCGGGAAACCCAGTGGATCGCCAAAACCGAAGAACTGCTCGAAGACCTGGACAAGAACACGAGCGAAAACCAGCACTGGGAAATGCTCGTCGTCACCCATTCCGACTACGCCTTGTCGATTGCCCTTAACGAAACCACCGACCCGCCCACGCCGCCGATCCCGCCTGAAGAGGAGGGCGGCAACGAATTTGTGACCCTGATCGAGAAGATCGACAAGTACGGCAGCGATTTCCCGAACTTGCGCAGTTCGCTGCTCAACAGCCTGCGGCATCTGGCGAGTTTCGATGATCGGGTCGGCGACTCGTTCGACATCTACGCCAACGTGCGCACCGTGCGTTTCAACGAGATGGAATATTCGGTGCCCGCCGAACACGGCCCGGCCTGCCTGCGGGAGATTCTCAAGCTGATCCGCGACAAGGACCTGCGCACCTGGTTTCCCATCGAGTATCGCTACGTGAAGGCCGACGACATTCCGCTGAGCATGTTCGAAGGTCGCGACAGCTGTTCGATCTCGGTCCACCAGCATTACCAGATGGACCACCACAACTTCTTCGCCGCCGTCGAGCCGATCTTCTGGAAGTACAACGGCCGCCCGCACTGGGGCAAGTTGCACACGCTCAATGCCCGCACGCTGCAAACGCTCTATCCGCGCTGGCAGGAATTCATTCAGGTACGCCAGGCCCTGGACCCGAGCGGCAAGTTTCTCAACGGGCATCTGTCGTCGATTCTGGGGGTGAGCTGATGGCGGTCAATCGACGTAATTTCGTGCTCGGGACGTTGGGTGTCGGCGCTTTGCTGGTGGGCGTTGGCGCATGGCTGCGGCCGGGAGATCGCGGCGGGCCTTACAGCGAATACTTCCGGGCGCTGAACAATGAACTCAAGACCAAAGGCCCGATGCGCCCGGTGTTGCTGATCGATCTTGATCGACTCGACCACAACATCGACGTGGTGATGCGCTCGGTCAAACGCGCGGGCAAGCAGTTGCGGTTGGTGGAGAAGTCATTGCCATCGCCGGGCCTGCTCAGCTACATCGGTCAAAGGGCTGGGACGCAGCGGCTGATGTCGTTTCATCAGCCGTTCCTCAATCACGATGCGGTGACGTTTCCGCAGTCCGACATTCTGCTCGGCAAGCCGTTGCCGGTGCGCTCGGCAGAGCTGTTCTATCAAACCCACAAAGGCCCGTTCGACCCGACGAAGCAACTGCAATGGCTGATCGACAACCCCGAACGCTTGCAGCAATACCTCGCGCTGGCCCAGGGCTTGGGCACGCGGATGCGGATCAACATCGAGCTGGACGTCGGCCTGCACCGAGGCGGCGTCAGTGACGTGAACGTGCTCGGGCCGATGCTCGCGCTGATCGCCGCCAACCCACAGCACCTGGAGTTTGCCGGGTTCATGGGCTACGACCCGTTCGTGGGCATGGGCGTGCCGGGGATTCTCGGTTCGCCCGAGGAACTGTTCGCCAAGGTGATGGCGATTTATCAGCGCTGCGTCGACTTCACCCGGCAGCAATATCCGGCGCTGTGGCATGACGGCTTGTGCCTGAATACGGCCGGCAGCCCGAGTTATCGCATGCATGAAAACGAAAGCCTGAGCAGTGAAGTGTCGGTGGGGACGGCGATGCTCAAGCCGACGCATTACGACCTGCCGTCGCTGGTCGAGCACGAACCTGCCACGTACATCGCAACGCCGGTGTTGAAAAGCACCGGCGCGGTGAACATCCCGGCGCTGGATGACAAGTCGAAACTGTTTTCGTGGTGGGACACCAACCAGCGGCAGACCTTTTTCATCTACGGCGGTAACTGGATGGCCGAGTTCGAATCACCGCCCGGATTGCAGAGCAATGGTATTTACGGGCGCAGTTCGAATCAGGAAATGGTCAATGGTTCGAATGCCGTAGGTTTGACGGTAGAGGATCAAGTGTTCCTGCGCCCGACCCAGACCGAGGCGGTGTTGCTGCAGTTTGGTGATTTGCTGGCGGTGCGTGGCGGCAAGATCGTCGACATTTGGCCCGTCTACACCTGACGGAATGTTTTTCTGAAAACACCCCATAACCCTGTGGGAGCTGGCTTGCCAGCGATGACGGTGTGTCAGCCAAGTAAATGTTGCTGACCTGACCCCATCGCTGGCAAGCCAGCTCCCACAGTATTTGTGGTGTCTGCAATTCCCCGATCAATTTCTGTAATGAAGCTTTTATGACAAAAGTTCGGTAGCACATCGCCAGTCCGGTCATGCCTATGTAACGCGCTTGAGGGGCCCTGAGGGGCGCTTTTCACAAGCCGAGGCGGGACGCCGGGAGTGAGGCAATGGGGACTATGGAACGCTACTCGAAAGTGGGCATGCAGGAACTCGATCAACGCCTGTCGAAGATCGTCGAAGCCGCGCGCAAGAAGCCGGTTTCGGTGTATCGCTACGGCGCGCCGTGGGTCTGGATCGTGTCGCAGGATGACTGGCAGGGCGCCTTGAAAGAGGTCTCCAGCTACATTCCGCCGGGGCATTCGCTGGTGCTGCTGCGCCCGCAGATCGACGATTTGCTCGACGCCCACCGCGACCTCCTGCACGACCTCAATGCCCAGCCCGGAATGCTGATCGCCCCGCAGACGGTCATGCACATCCTGCTGCTGCAACTGCTGTATTCGGTGCCCAGCGAGCAGCAGCTCTACGAACAGCTCAATTACAACCTGCTGTTCCGCTGGTTCGTCGGCCTTGGCCTGAACCAGAAAGTCTGGAGCTTCAACGTCCTCAGTCGCGACATCGCCACGCTGCTCAACGAGCCGCGTGCGGTGCAGCTCATCCAGAAAATCATCGGTGAAGTGTTCTGCGGCGCGCTGCTGCAAATGCCCGAGTTCTCCTTGAACTTCGCGCTGCTGCACACCTGGCTGGGCAAGCACACCGGGGCCTGCACTTCAGCAATCAAGAACGCCAGTAACTGACGCACACGCAAGGCGCATGAGCGCCAACAGGTCATCGCGAAATTCAGGGGGTAGTGTGGAGCAGATTTTCACGTCACGGCTGGCGCTGTGGGGCTGGCTGCTGGTGACGGCCGGCGCGCAGCCGGCGTTCGCCGATGAGGCCGAGAACGCAGCGGCGCAGCGTCTGGTGGACGTCAACGAATACTTCGTGCGCGGCAACACCGTGCTCGATGCGCGGGCGATCGAAGAAGCGGTGTACCCGTTCCTCGGCCCGCAAAAAGCCTTGAGCGACATCGAAGGCGCGCGGGATGCCTTGCAGAAGGCCTATCAGGAACGTGGCTATCAATCGGTGTTCGTCGAACTGCCGGAGCAGGCGGTGGCCGACGGCATCGTCTACCTGCAAGTCAGCGAAACCAAGGTCGGCCGGGTCCGTGTGGTCGGCGCCAAACACTATTCGCCGCTGGACATTCGCGACAACGTCCCGGCGCTGAAGGAAGGCGAGGTGCCAGACTTCGCCAAGGTCCAGGGCGAACTGGCGCAACTCAACAAGACCCCGGGCCGGCAGGTGATGCCGCTGGTGCGCGAAGGCCAGCGCCCCGGCACCATGGACGTGGACCTGCAGGTCGAAGACCAGAACCCGTGGACCGCCAGCGTGGGGCTGAACAACGACTACAGCGCCGACACCGAAAAGCTGCGAACCGTCACCAGCCTCGGCTACAACAATCTCTGGCAGTTGGGGCACAGCGTCAACCTGACGTTCTTCACCGCACCCCAGGAAACCGACAACGCCAAGGTCTGGTCCGGTTCCTACACCGCGCCGCTGACCGAGCGCTGGAGCGTGCAGTTCTCCGGTTACCAGTCCGACAGCAACGTCGCCACCCTCGGCGGCAGCAACGTGCTCGGCAAGGGCCATTCCTACGGCGTAGCGGCGATCTACACGATCCCGTCGAGCGGCAACTGGTCGAACTCGCTGTCGGCCGGCATTGATTTCAAGGACTTCGACGAACGCCTGACCCTGTCCGGCGAGAGCGACAAGGTGCCGCTGAAATACGCGCCGTTCACCTTCGCCTACAACGGCTATCGCTACAGCGAAAAGAGCCAGCTCGGCCTCGGCCTGAGCCTGGTCGCGGCCACTCGCAGCATCTTCGGCTACGGCAGTTCCGACGAAGACTTCGACTACAAACGCTACCGCGCCAACCCGAGTTTCGCCGTGCTCAAGGGCGATACCAACTTTACCTGGACCTTCGACAGCGACTGGCAGAGCGCGAGTAAAGCCGCGTTCCAGCTGGCGTCGGGGCCGCTGGTTTCCAACGAACAATTCTCCGCCGGTGGCGCCACTTCGGTACGCGGTTATCTGGCTGCCGAACGCACCGCCGATGACGGCTTCCTGTTGAGCGAAGAGCTGCGCACACCGTCGCTGGCCAAATACGTCGGCGGCTGGATGCAGGACTGGCGCTTCTATGCCTTCGCCGAAGGCGCGCAACTCTACCTGCGCGACGAACTGCCGGACCAGGACGCCAATTACGCCCTGGCCAGTGTCGGCCTCGGCACCCGCGCCAGCCTGAGCAAATGGCTGTCCGGCAGCCTCGACTGGGGCTATCCGCTACTCGAAGGGCCGAACACCTCGAAACAGGAATCGCGCCTGCACTTCAACCTTCAGGCCACTTTCTAACAAGGAGCACTTCCATGCAGCGCCTTTTCCTTTCGTTGTTGATCTGCCTGGGCTTCGTGCTCCCGGCCACGGCTCAGGCCTGGTGGCAGGACGACTGGCATTACCGCAAACAGATCGCCGTCGACACCACGCCGCAAGGCGCCGCGATCAATCAGGCCCTCGGTCGTACCGCGCTGCTGGTGCGCCTGCACACCGGCAACTTCACGTTTGATGGCGTAAAAGAGGACGGCTCGGACCTGCGCTTCGTCGCCGCCGATGACAAGACCGTGCTCAACCACCAGATCGAAAGCTTCGACGCGCTGATGGGCATGGCGCTGATCTGGGTTGATGTGCCGAATGTCGAGGGCGGTCAGCGTCAGGACATCTGGATGTACTACGGCAACCAGAAGGCGCCGGCCACCGGCAATGGCCAACTGACGTTCGATCCGAATTACACCGCGCTCTATCACTTCGACGGCGCTACTGGCACCCCGGCGAAAGACACCACCGCTTACGGCAACACCGCGCAGAGCGCGACCGGCGCCGCCATCGACGGCGTAGTAGGGCGTGCCTTGCAGTTCAGCGGCCAGCCGCTGCTGTTGCCGGCCAGTCCGTCGCTGCAGCACAACGCTGGCAGCGCTTTCACCTTCAGTGCCTGGCTGCGTCTGGATCAGGCCAATGGCGAGCAACTGATCCTGGCCCGCCGCGAAGGCTCCAACAGCCTGCTGGTTGGTGTGAACCAAGGCGTGCCATTTGTGGAAATCGATGGCCAGCGCGCCGTCGCTACGCAGCCACTGAATCCGGGCCAATGGCAGCACGTCGCAGTGACCGCTGAAGGCGCGAAAGTGACGCTGTACATCAACGGTCGCGAAGGCGCGGCACTGGCTCAGGCGATGCCGGCCTTCAATTCGGTCATGGCCATCGGCGCCGATCTTCATGAAGGTCCTTTCCAGCCGTTCGTAGGCGCCATTGACGAGTTGCGGCTGTCGAAAGTCGCCCGCCCGGCGCCGCTGCTTTTGGCCGACGCCACTTCCCAGGGTGCCGAGTCGAAACTGGTCGCCTTTGGCGTCGATGAAGAACAGTCCGGCTTCGGTTTCGGCAGCCTCGGCTTCCTGCTCAACGCGGTACCGGTGGACGCCTGGGTGATCATCGCGGTGCTGGTGCTGATGATGTTCCAGTCGTGGATCATCATGCTGCGCAAGAACCGCACCCTCAGTCGCGTCACCGCCGCCAACGAAGATTTTCGCGTGCAGTTCGCCAAGGTCGGCACCCGTCTGGAAATGTTCGCCGACGACACCCAACTCGCCCAGCGTTTGCAGCACTCGCCGCTGTGGCGCCTGTATCAAGTGGCGGTGAAAGAAATCCGCACCCGCCGCGAGCAGGGCGCCGATACCTCGTCCGTTTCCGCCGCAACCATCGAAGCCATCCGCTGTTCGATGGACGGCGTGCGCACCCGTGAAAACCAGCAGCTCAGCTCGAAACTTTCGACCCTGTCCAACGCCATCGCCGGCGGCCCGTACATCGGCCTGCTCGGCACGGTGCTGGGGATCATGGTGGTGTTCCTCGGTACGGCCATGGCCGGCGACGTCAACATCAACGCCATCGCGCCGGGTATGGCGGCAGCCCTGCTGGCCACGGCCATGGGCCTGTTCGTCGCGATCCCGGCGCTGTTTGGCTACAACCGCCTGATCACCCGCAACAAGGAAGTCAGCGCCGACATGCGCGTGTTCGTCGACGAGTTCATCACTCGTCTGGCGGAGATGCATGGCGAAGGCCAGTCCAGTGAAGCGGCGCATCAGCGCGGTCATCACGCCAACCACTCCGTACCGGCCTGAGGAGCACTGACATGGCGTCCGTAAATGCCTCCCACGACGATGACGAAGATGCCGCAGTGGACAGCATCAACATCACGCCTCTGGTGGACGTGCTGATGGTGGTGCTGGTGATGTTCATCCTCACCGCCACCGCGCAGGTCTCCGGGATCCAGATCAACCTGCCCAAGGCCAGCGCCGCCGTGTCGCTGTCCGAGGCCAAGACCAAGGCGATTTCGGTCAACGACGGCGGCCAGGTGTTCCTCGACGCCTACCCGGTGACCTTGCCGGAGCTGGAAGAACGCCTGCGCATCGAAAAAGCACAGAACCCGGACTTCCCGGTGATCGTGCGCGGCGACGCCACGGTGCAGTACCAGAAGGTCATTGAAGTGCTGGACCTGCTGCGCCGGCTCGAACTGTCCCAGGTCGGTCTCGTTACCGGCAAACCGACGCAGGGCTGAGTGATGACTGCACAACTGCCAATCGAGCCTTTGCCGGTGAAGAAGTCGCCACTGCGCTACGCGAAGTGGGGCGCCGGGCTGCTGCTGGGCGCCATTGCGGCGTTTCTGTTGTGGCAGTGGGCCAACGACATGAGCGGCATCCGCCGGGAAGCGCCGAAGGTGCCGACGATCATTCCGTTGCCGCCACCGCCACCACCGCCGCCGGAAAAACCGCCGGAGCCGGAAACCCCGGTGGAAGAAAAAATCGTCGAGCCCGAGCCGACGCCCGAGCCGCAGGAAGTGAAACCCGAGGAAGAGGCGCCGCCATCGCCGGCGGACGATCTGGCCAACCCGATGCAAATCGACGGCGACGCCCAGAGCGGCAGCGACGCCTTCAACATCGGCGCGGGCAAGGGCGGCGGCATGGCCGGTTCCGGCGGTGGGCGCCTTGGCAACGGCACCTACAGCCAGTTCCTCGCGTTCACCTTCCAGAAGCTGCTGCGCGAGAACCCCGACCTGCGCAACCTGGCGTTTTCGCTGCAGGCCGATGTGTGGCTGAGCAGCGTCGGGGAGATCACCCGGGTCGAGCTGATCAAGTCCAGCGGCAACCCCGAGATCGACAGTCAGGTGTTGGCCGCATTGCGTAACGCGCCGCATCTGAGCGAGCGGCCACCGGCCTCCATCACCTTGCCTGTGCGCATGTCCCTGCAAGGGCGGCGTCCGGGTTAACCGAATTCATAAAGCTGTATGAAAAGGAGTTGTGTGCAGATGATTTCCAACGTGAATCGATTGTCCCTGGCGGTCGGCATGGTCATCGCGACCCTGGTCGGTCAGGCCGCGGCAGCGCCTGCGCCCTCGGAGAACGCCACGATCAATCTGATCCGCTTGCTGGTCGAGCAGGGCATTCTGAAACAGGACAAGGCCGACGCACTGATCGCCCAGGCCCAGAACGAAGCGGCCCAGGCCAAACAGGCTGCGGCGTCTACCGCTGTGGCCGCCGGGCCGGTCGCCGCGCCGGGCGATGTGCGGGTGCAATACGTGCCGGCGGCGGTGCGCGACCAGATCCGTGATCAGGTCAAGGCCGAGGTCATGGCCACCGCCAAGCAGGAAAACTGGGCGGCGCCCAATACATTCCCGGACTGGGCGTCGCGCATCAGCTTCGACGGCGACATCCGTCTGCGTGACGAATCGCGCTATTACTCGGGCAGCAACAGCAACGAAATCGTCGACTTCGCCAAGCTCAACAACAATGGCCCGTACGACGTGAACCCCAACAGCAGCACCGCGTTGCCGCCGTTGCTCAACACCCGCGAAGACCGCGAAAACCTGTTCCGCCTGCGCGCCCGGCTGGGCATGAAAGCGGTGATCTCGCCGGAATGGACCGCCGGCATCCGCATCGGCACCGGCTCGGACAACAACCCGGTGTCGACCACCCAGAACCTCGGCGGCGGCTTCTCGAAAAAGGACATCTGGCTCGATCAGGGTTACCTGACCTGGAAGCCGTCGGATGAACTGACGCTGACCGGTGGCCGCTTCGCCAACCCGTTCATGTCCACCGACATGCTGTATTCCAACGACCTGAACTTCGACGGCGTGGCGGCGATTTTCGACCACAAGCTCAGCCGCGACTGGGGCGTGTTCGGCACCGTCGGCGCGTTCCCGGTGGATTACACCAACGACACCACCACCAGCAACGGCTTCGACAAGGAAGAAAGCGACAACAAATGGCTGTACGGTGCGCAGATCGGCGCCAAATGGGCGATCAACAGCAACAATCGCTTGAAAGGTGCGCTGGCCTACTACCGCTTCGACGACATCGAAGGCCAGCGCTCCAGCCCTTGCGAACCGTGGGCCGGCGCACCGGGCTGCGACAGCGACGGCACCCGCGCAGCGTTCATGCAGAAGGGCAACAGCGTGTTCCTGCTGCGTGACATCACGCCGAACCCGCTCAACCCGACCACCACGCCGCAACCGCAATTCGTTGGCCTGGCGTCCGAATTCAACCTGCTGGACCTCAACGTGGTGTGGGACGCGGACCTGCCGGAAGACTTCAAACTGCGCAGCCAGGGCAACTACATCCACAACCTCGGCTACGACGAGGGCGACATGCGCAAGCGTTCGGCCGGGCAACTGGTCAACAACCTCGACAGCAACGGCAACATCGAAAGCGGCGCCAATGCGTGGATGGTCCAGTTCACCCTCGGCAACGCGCTGGAGCTGAAGAAGCAGGGCGACTGGAACCTGTTCGCCGGCTACAAGTACATCCAGCCGGACGCCTTGCCGGACGGCTTCAACGACTCGTCGTTCCACCTCGGCGGCACCAACGCCAAAGGCTACTTCCTGGGCGGCAACTACGGTCTGGCGAAGAACGTCTACGCCACCGGCCGCTGGTTGAGCTCGGAAGCGGTGTATGGCGCGCCGTTCGATATCGACGTCATGCAGCTTGAGATCAACACGCGCTTCTAAGCGCCGGGAGAGGGTTATGAAAATCCGCTTTTTATGGCTTGCGCTCTGGATGTTGATTGCCACCGGGGCGAGCGCCGAAGGCATGGAAGAACGCCTGCGCACCCAGTTGCGCAGCACCACCCAGCAGCTGCAAACCCTGCAAAGCCAGCAGGCCCAGGCCAGCGCCGCGCAACTGGCGGCGCAGAACGAAGCCAAGGCTGCGCAGGCGCAAATCAAGCAATTGACTGCGGAGCTGGCCAAGGCCAAAGGCCTCGCCGAGCAACTGGCCGGGCAGCAGCAAAGCCTGCACAGCCAGGCTCAGGCACAGGTGGCGGCGAGTAACGAGCAGACCGGCAAGTTCAAGAAAGCCTATGACGAGTTGTTGGTCATGGCCCGTGCCAAAGAGGCAGAACGGTCTAAGCTTCAAGCGCAATTGACTGAACGTGACACACAAGTGCAGCAATGTTCGGTCAAGAATCAGCAGATGTACGGCGTGGCCAAGCAGATTCTCACCGCCTACGAAAACATCGATGTGGCCGAGGTGATGAAGATCCGCCAGCCCTTCGCCGGCAGTGCCCGGGTCAAGTTCGATGAACTGGCTCAGGGCTTTGGCGACGAACTGTACAAGACTCAATTCGATGCGCCGCAAGCTGCGATCGCGCACTGATTAAAAGACTCATGGACAAGGAAGAAGTAATGACTCAATTGATCTCCCACGTATCCCCGCAATCCCTGACCGACGTTCTGCAAGCCGCCGGTTACCGCGTCAACCAGACCGAACAGAACGGCATCGTCCAGTTGCTCAGCGCCAGCCAGGGCATCGGTTATGCCGTGCGTTTCGGCAACCCGGCGGTGGCGGAGCAGGGCAGCTACGTCGACTTCACCTTCAGCTGCGCCTTGCGCGTGCAGGGTGAATTGCCAGCCGGTGTGGCCGAGCAGTGGAACGCGACCCGCCGGTTTGCCCGATTGTCGTTGCAGGGCGAGTTTCTGGTGATGGAAATGGACGTGGTGGTAGCGGCGGGCGTCAGCAATGACCACCTGCGCGGCAACCTCGAATTGTGGGATCGCCTGCTTCAGGAATTCATCGTGTATCTGCGTGATTTCACCCAAAGCGCTGCCGTTGCCCAGGCACCCAAGGTTGAGCAAGAGGAAGTCGCGCTGTGACAAAACCTGCCATGGTAATCAGCGCCGCTGCGGTGGCGCTGTTGGTGGTGGCCGTGGCGCTGGTGGTGCGGCCGGGCAATGACCCGGTCGCCGCCCAGCAACCGGCGCCGGTGATTGCGGCGAATGCCGGGCCGGCGGTGGCGCGGTTGGGCAATCAACAGGTCTCGCCGGAAGAATTGCAGGCGCTGCTGGCCGCCGTACCGCCACAGACCCGCGAGCAACTGCGTGGCAATCGCGATGCGCTGGAGCGCTGGATTCGTTCACGCCTGGCCGAAAAAGCCGTGCTGGAACAGGCCGACGCCCAGGGCTGGGCGCAGCGCCCGGACGTGGTTCGGCAAACCCGTGCCGCCACCGAACAGATCGTGTTCCGCGACTATTTGCAGTCGGTGAGTCAGGTGCCGACGGATTACCCGAGCGCTGCCGAGTTGCAGCAGGCGTATGACGCGGGCAAGGCCAACTGGCAGACGCCGGCGCTGTATCGGGTCAGCCAGATTTTCCTTGGGGTAAATGAGCCACAGAATCTTGAGGTGGTGCGCAAACAGGCGACGGAGTTGAGCAAGAAAGCCCAGTCGAGCCCGGCGGAATTCGCGGCGTTGGCCAAGGAGTTTTCCCAGGATCGCCTCACCGCTGAACGCGGCGGCGACACCGGTCTGCAACCGTTGCAGCAACTGGTGCCGGAAGTGCGTGGCGCCGTGGCACGACTCAAGGTTGGTGCGGTCTCTGAACCCGTTCAAAGCAGCGCCGGTTTCCACGTGATCAAACTCACCGAACAACAACCGGCCCGCACCGCGACCCTCGACGAGTTGCGCGATCAACTGACCCAGGCCTTGCGGGCACAGCGTCAGGAACAGATCGCCCAGGCTTATCTGGACGGCATGCTCAACACCGCAACGCTGAGTATCGACGGGGCCGAGCTCAATAAGGTGCTGGAGAGCAAACCTTAAGCGCTGCACACCAAAACAAAGATCGACAGGGAGTCATCGATGTCATTCACCGAACCCGCAGCACGACAGAGCAGCGCCGATTTCCGCTGGCCCCGGGACAAGGACGAACCCTGGCTGGCGCAAGCCGCAACCCTGGACGGCGACGTCGCCCAATACTTTCTGGTCAGCGCCCGTTGCGGCTGCTTCATGCAGGCCGCCCGCAGCCTCAACGTGCGCTCGACCCTGCTGCGCAAACAACTGGCGCAACTCGAACAGCAACTGCAATGCGCGCTGTTCAGCTTTCAGGGCAGCGCCTTAAGCCTGACCCGCGAAGGCCAGCAATTGCAGGCGCAACTGATCGCTTTGGCCCACGAACGCAAACTGCCGGTGATCGAGCAACCGCTGATCAGGCTGGCCGTCGCCGAATCGATCCTGCATGACATCCTCGGCCGCGACCTCATCGCACTGCTGCGCCGCAACGCAAGCGTGCGCCTTGAGATCATCGCCCTCGACAGCGAACTGGCCCTGCGCGCCGTCAGCGCCGACATCGTGCTCTGGCTCGCGCACGGCGAAACCCCACATCCTGGCCCGACCTTCGCCACCAGCGATCCGCAACGCCTGGCGCAACTGGAATACCAGCCACACATTGCCAAACGCTACTCCCGCGTGACCGCGCGCCCGGAAAGCCCGGATGACCTCGCCGATTTCATGCTGGTGCAATGGCAGCACGATCGGCAGATCGACAGCTTTCGGCCGTGGAATGAGCTGGTTGAACAACGGCTGGCTGGGGTGGTGCAGATGCAATCCTATGAGCTGATGCTGGAGATGATTCGTTGCAGCGCGTGCATTGGGTTGTTGCCGATGTACATGAGCCGGTTTGATCGCGGGTTGGTGGCGTTGCCGGGGTTGTTTGAGGAGGCGATGCGGTTGCAGGCTTGGTTGGCGGTGAATAGCGAGTCGGAGATGGTGGGGGAGGTGCAGGTGCTGGTTGAGTTGATCAGGCGCACTTTCAGCGAGCGGGGGGAGTGGTTTGAATAGCTGAATAGAGAAGGACGGATTATTCGCTTAAATAAATCCGTCCCGTTTTTTCCGTTGTCTTGGGACGCTGGAGTGAGAGCTATGCGAGGGCTACAAAAACTGTATCCGATCGATGATTACCTGACCATTCACTACCACAGCAATCGACTTGATACCGTTCAGAACCCCTGTATCGATCTGTTGCTGACGCTGGTAGGCGGTGACCGTTAGGTTAATGAAATTAAGCGTCGCCCCAGCGGTATCCCTGAAAACCAAATTCATTTGAGTGGCATTACCAAAAATATTGCCACCCGCAATCCAGATCACCAGTCTGTTGGCAGTCCTGCCAATCAGCTCCACCTCATAAGATAGAGAGGTAATTTGCCCATTAGGCTGCGCTAAATACCCATAAAACGCCTGTCCATTTGCGTCAACGGGATCAGTAAACCTTCCAATGGCCAGCGAGTCATTCGGATGAACTTTTCCCGTCAAGGTTACTTTGATTTTATTGGTCGAAACCGATTGCCCAACCTCGGAGGCTCCCTGACTGGGTGTGGACTCAAAATCCTCAATGTCCGGCAAACCCTCTCCAACTACTCGTGCCTGGGCTTCCCTGGAAACGCCAATGACTTTGCCTCCCCTGATCTGTTCGAGCTTGACCCTCACCTGACTGTTGGCAACCACCTTTACATTGGGTATTGGCCAGGAAAACTGCCCCGGTACATTGCCGATTGGCAAAGTCTCGTCATGGGTGGCGACCATGACGCCGTTCAGCCACGCTTCGAACGTTAGATGAATCTGATCCCCCGCCTGCCAAATCGTATTGATCAAGTGAATCAACGCCCATAACGGCCCGCCATTCATTTTGCCCAGATCAACAATGGCCGGATCGTCACCGTTTTCTCCGAGGATTTCCTGAAGGATGGCCTCGAGCAGTTCTGCCCAATCCAGATGCACATCGATCAGACAAGGAATCGACCAATGATCCTGTGCATTGAATTGGCCCAACTGTGTTGTTCCTGAGTAATTGTTTGTCTGGCTGATCACGTTGTACTTGATCGGGAACTGCGGATTGTTCGGATCCTTGGCAAAGTGCGGTGTAGTCAGAGTGAGTGTGATTGGCTGGGTCAGGTCGGGGTTGGGGTTGGTCGGCGTTGGTTCGATTCGATGTTTGGTCTCTACTCCGCCGCTATCAACAGTGATCAGGTCATAGAGATGTTTGTGCGGATAATCCAGCGTTAGCAGTACGCCTTGTGCAGCTTGTGAGGCGTCCACGCTGGTGGGGGTGGCGTTGATGGCGAGTGCCGAATGTCCGCCCCCCGGTACCTGTTCATCGCCACCTGGAGCAAAAGCATCGTAAAGCACCGTCAATGAGGGAGACGTGTCGCCGTTGCCTGAAAGACGCTCAACCGTACAGTGCAAACTGTTGATGTCCTCCAGCAGCAAACCGGCAGGCAGGCGTAACAGCACCGGGTCGCTGATGCTGAATACGATTTCACTGCTGATCGGCTTTGGGTTGTTGTTCAGGTGCAAGTGAACGGTTTCATACAGATCCTGACCTTGCCAAGGCCCGAACAGCACTGCCATCCCCAAAGGGTCTTTGTAGTGATTGACGATCGAGACCCCGATATGCGCACCAATCACCGGGTCAGTCTTGAGGAGGACTTGTGGAGGCGTGAGAGCAAAAATGGCGATGGGGGGCGACGTGGTGGCGTTCATGGCATCTGCTCGCGGGGCAATTGAGATGAGCTTCATCAAAGCACCATGCAGTTGCATCGACCACTGTCAGATCTGACAGGTGAAGGCTGTTTATAGATGAACGGTCGAGTGCCGAAGAGATCTCCAAGGATTTGAACAGGCAGAAAAACGGCCCCGTAAAGGGGCCGTTTTGGTTTCACCACTTAAACGCGCGTCTCAGCCGCCACCTCCAGATTGTCCAGCATCCGGTTCACGGCCAGCTCCCCCAGCATGATCAATTGCGCAATGCCCAACAGCACATGCCGATGCGAGCCGTCCACCAGCCCGGCGAAGTCGGTGGCCATGGTTTTGGCCGAAGTCAGGGTTTCGCAGGCTTCGGCCAGCAGTTCTTCACTGTCGACGCCGGGGGCGATGAGATAGCGGGTGTTGGGTTTGAGCAGCGGTTTTCTGGGGAGTAGGGGATTGAAGTAGTGATCGAGGGCGCGTTCGGCGGCTTCGTGGAAGGTCTTTGAATCCACCGATTCGTAAGGCGAGGTGGAGTCGGTTTCGGGCGGGTTTGGCGTTGGTTTGATCATGGTGAAGCTCCTTGAGAAATGGAGCCGTCATCCATCGCTGCTAAACGAATGAGGTGGCGGCTGTACGCGGGTTAGCAGACCAGGCTCAAGGATCCCGGCGCACCGAAGTGCCCCACGCAAGCCGCCATAAAACAGAAATGGCGAAACCAGCGTGCCTTGAGAATTGCCGAGCTGCTAAACCCGATCGCTGATTCATCAGCGACCCGGAAACGATAGAGCCGGCCCCCCAAGGCGCACAAACCGGCGGATTCTGGCGGATGCGTAGGCAATGGCGCAAGGCGTTGTGGCTTGCCGGACGTTTCGGTCAACGGCTTTAAACAGTCGTGGCGAATTCGTGAAGAAGCGGTTTAAGGTAACCGGCTACGCACTGATACGCGGTTCGTAAATAAATGCGTCCCCTTTTTGTTTTGAAATATTTCCGTCTCCTTTTGTTATTAGCTTTTGCCATCAAGTCGGAATGCAAGTGAATGCCCTGATCCTCTTACTGTCCCCATAAAGCAACCCCAAACCACCAATGATTGAACCATTCCAGCATAGAAAATTAACCTGTGTTGCGACGTACTGGTAAATTCGTGATCCGAGGGGGTCAGGGTAAATTCGGTTTTCGTAAAGATCACGAACGGGGTTGACCAAAGATGGCGTTACATATTGGATTATGTTGTAGCTATTTACACCTCCAACGCTTTGTATCCATGTTTTCCCCTCATCTGCCGTCAGTAGGGCGTTGTTAACGAGAAGCTGGTAGACATTCAAGACTTTAGCGGAATACGAAACGCTCTGGTTTGCAGCATCGGTGACCGTAATCTTCGTGATGCCGTTTTTCAATCCCGTTACTTTGCCACTGCTCGAAACTTGTGCAACCAGTGTGTTCGCTGACATGTAGGAGTACGGAGGCACCCCCCCTGTCGCAGTACGCGTAGCCGTGTTCCCTGCCATTTCGTTGGTAGGCCAGCCATAGGGGTTAACTATCATGACGCCGTCCAATTCCATTTCGGTCGTATCAATAGCCAGATCGGGGGGCCGAATGCTCAATTCCGCACTTACCGTGGTCTCGCTGCTGGACGCAGTAATTGAAAACACTCCTTGCACTGAACCCGCTGTTGCCCCGTTAATCGTTACCTTTCCGTCAACTCCTGTCGTGAAGTCCTTGGTGCTCGTCCCATCGGCAAACCTTGTTCCCTGTGGCAACGTCACCTTGATGATTCCCACAATCGGCTGCCCGTTCTGCGTCAAACTCAACTCGATGCCTCCCAACTGATCACCCGCCGTGGCGGTGTAAGGCCCATTGAGAAACGCCACCACCACATACGCCACCACTTTCAAATTACGCACATTCGAATAGGTATTAGTCGGGTGATAGAGCGATTTTGCATACAGGCGCCGTGCGCCCGACGGTACTGTGATCGTCAGTACCCATGTTCCTGTCGTCGGGTCAGCCGTTACCTTGCCCTTCGGCACTGCGCTTGGGCCGCTGCCGTCATAGATTTCGACCTGCCGCCCAGCACTTGCCTCGCCGTGGAGTGTCAGCGAGGTGCTGCTCGTTGTATTCCCTTCTGGAACATCGTTGCCGGTTGCGTCAAGAACGGAAATGAGCTTCGGAACGATAAGCGGCTGGTTGGCACTGATGAGGATGGAGGTCGTAGGCGACACTCTGAGGTTGCTCAGTTGATCTTTTATGGTGGCGCTCACTGTACGAGTACCGTCACCGATCTGCTGGAGGTCAAGGGTCGTCAGGTTGTAGGTGACCGGGTTGGCAGGATGGACATAGGGAATGGTTTTACTCCATGAGCCTATGGTCAGTTCCATTTCGTCAAATTGGCGCGGGTCGCTCCGGGTTAAAGTGACGGTAGGCGTCTGCCCCGGAACAATGCTGGGCGGATGGCTGACCGTGATACCGGAGACCGGGTTGTTGAACAGCACATTCAGTATCGGGGTGGATTGATCTTTATTACCGCTGACCCGGGTGACTTCGTAGTACAGCGTATTGAGGCCATCCTTGAACACTCCCCAAGGAGCGTCCATAAAAATGCGGTCGTTCTCTTCGCCCGGCTGGATATTTATGATCACAGATGTGCCCTTACCGTTGACCCACAGCCTTACGGAGTCACCTGCTGTAAAGGAGGTGGAAAACAACCTGACCGCGTCGATCACAATGAAGAGATTGATGGTTGGCGAATAAATGCTCTGGGAAATGCCGAGATCGTAGGTTTTCGGCGGTTGCAGGTTTTCTTCTGCGCCCGGGATTGCCATCGGATACAGCTGGAGCAAGGCGGTGATCTGTGTCGAATTGACGTTGATGCTCATGTTGCTCTCCTGGCGTGCGATAAATAGCCATCTTCGGGACGAAGTTCATGACACCGCGAAAGAGGAGCATCGTCACCTGTCAGATCTGACAGGTGAGCGTGATTTCAAGACGAATGGTCATCGGTAAACGGTTTCCTGCAGACGCAAAAACGGCCCCGTAAAGGGGCCGTTTTGGTTTCAGCACTCAGACGCGCGGCTCAGCCGCCACCTCAAGATTATCAAGCGCCCGATTCACCGCCAGTTCACCCAGCATGATCAATTGCGCAATCCCCAGCAGCACATGCCGATGCGAGCCGTCCACCAGTCCGGCGAAGTCGGTGGCCATGGTTTTGGCCGAGGTCAGGGTTTCGCAGGCGTCGGCCAGCAGTTCTTCGCTGTCGATGCCGGGGGCGATGAGGTAGCGGGTGTTGGGTTTGAGCAGCGGTTTTCTGGGGAGCAGGGGATTGAAGTAGTGATCGAGGGCGCGTTCGGCGGCTTCGTGGAATGTCTTGGAATCGAGGGATTCGTAGGGCGAGGTAGTATCGGTTTCGGGTGGATTTGGCGTTGGTTTGATCATGGTAGTACTCCCTGATTGATGGAGCTGCCACGGTTCGCTGCGAAACGAATGGAGGTGGCAGCTGTACGCGGGTTCGCAGACCGGGAATCAAGGAACCCGGCATACCCGAAGGTATCCCGCGCACAACCGCCATTACGCGACCAGCAAAGAATGCTGAACGGAAACGACGCTCTGGGCGCCTTGATTGATCCGGGCTGCGAAACCCGATCGCTGATTCATCAGCGACCCGGAAACGATAGAGCCGGCCCTCAAGGCGCACAAGCCGGCGGATTCTGGCGGATGCGTAGGCAATGGCGCAAGGCGTTGTGGCTTGCCGGACGTTACGGTCAACGGCTTTAAACAGTCATGGCGAGTCCGTGAAGAAGCGGTTTACAGTGACCGGCCACGCACTGATCCAGGAGGGATCTTTCATGCCTGAGCACAACCCCGCCATTCACCTCGAACGCTTCAGCGAATCCCACATCGAAAGCGTCACCGCGCTTTACAACGACCCAGCTGTGACCCGGCAGGTGCTGCAGATGCCGTTTCAGTCTGCCGAGATCTGGCGTCAACGACTTATGCCGGAAAACGAACGGATGGTGAAACTGGTGGCGTTGCATCAAGGTGCGGTGATCGGCCATCTCGGGCTGGAGGCTTTTTCGCGAATTCGCCGCAGTCACGCGGGCAGTGTCGGCATGGCCGTTGCGGTAGCGTGGCAGGGCAAGGGTGTCGGTTCGAAGCTGTTGGCAGCGGCGCTGGACATCGCCGACAACTGGATGAACCTGCACCGGGTCGAACTTTCGGTGTACGCCGACAACGAGGCGGCAATCGGCCTCTATCGCAAGTTCGGCTTCGAAAACGAGGGCCTGTTCCGCGATTACGCCGTGCGTGACGGGCAATGGGTCGACACTTTGAGCATGGCGCGTCTGCGCAAACGCTGACCTTCTGTCCGTCAATGGTCGATCAGGCGATCGTGCAGGCAAATGACTTGCACGGTCGTCATCGGCATCTGCCATGCTCAAAGTCCGCAGCACCGCTCCTTGAAGGAACACCGCAATGGACGACGTACAGCAACTGGGCGAAATGCTTCGCCACTATGCCGACAGCGAAGCGCACAAGAAGCAATTGTTCGAGACGCAATCGGCGACCTGGGCCACACGGATTAGCGAGTTGTTCGGGCAGATTCAGCAATGGCTGGAGCCGGTGCAGGCGCCGGGGTTGCTGGAGGTGAGTCGCGAGGCTTATGTGGCGTTCGGGCCGAGCACGCCGGTTGAGACCTCAACCTTCAAGACTGAAAAACTGAGCATCGTGATTGCCGGCAAACCGGTGGAGTTTGTGCCGGATGTGATGGGCAGCGGTGGACAGATTTCGCTGGCGGTGGTGGGGCTGACGGCGGCGCGTTATGGGAGTGTTTCGTTGGTGGGGTTGCCCAATGGTGATTGGCAGTGGCGCAAGACCAATGGGTTGAAGGATCCGGACACCTTTGCCTTCGATGCGAATTTTCTCGCGCAGCAACTGCAGAGCCTCATCCCCCGCGACCGCACCTAAGATCAAAAGCCTACCCCCTCATCGGAACGCCGCCCGCCCAGCCCTCTCCCCCAAGGGGGCGAGGGGGAAAGGGAGCAGATCTGCGTTGTTTTCAATTTTGAGCTCGGCGGAAAGGGAGCAGATCGGGGGCTTTTCAGTTTTTGAGTTCGGCTCGATATTTCAGGTCGGTGTATTTCGAGTAAACAACCCGGTCAGTTCACTCTCCCTCCGGGAGAGGGTTAGGGTGAGGGGGCTGCCCCTGACACACCTCACATTTCGAGATTGACCCACCCCGGCTTCGCCACCTCCGGCGCCACCGCTTTCACGGTCTTACCGGTGGCCATCTCAACCCGCCGCGCCACCTCCGGATCATCCGCAAACGGCGTCAGACTCGCCTCATCCAGGCTCTCGGTCGTCTCGTGCCGCAAGCAGTACTCCACCGCCAGCCACAAAAACAACACGCCCAACACATTCAAGAAAACATCGAACATGACCGGCTCCCTTTATCAGGCGATCTGCGCTTCACGATGGGCGAGTGCAACGTCGGCAACGCGCACCGTGCGCCACACGTTATAGGCCATCAGCAACATACCGCTGAGGAAGAACACCCCACCGGCAAACCGCACGACAAACCCCGGATGGCTGGCCTGCAGCGCCTCGACGAACGAGTACGTCAGCGTGCCGTCCTCGTTGATCGCCCGCCACATCAGGCCCTGAGTAATCCCGTTGACCCACATCGAAGCGATGTACAACACCGTGCCAATGGTCGCCAGCCAGAAGTGCAGGTTGATCAGCGGCGTGCTGTGCATGCGTTCGCGGCCAAAGACCTTGGGCACCATGTGATAGGTCGCGCCGAAGGTGATCATCGCCACCCAGCCTAGGGCGCCGGCGTGTACGTGGCCGATGGTCCAGTCGGTGTAGTGGGAGAGGGCGTTGACGGTCTTGATCGCCATCATCGGGCCTTCGAACGTCGACATGCCGTAGAACGCCAGCGACAGGACGAGGAAGCGCAGGATCGGGTCAGTGCGCAATTTATGCCACGCGCCGGACAGGGTCATCATCCCGTTGATCATGCCGCCCCAGCTCGGGGCCAGCAGGATCAGCGACATCGCCATGCCCAGTGACTGCGCCCAGTCCGGCAGTGCGGTGTAGTGCAAGTGGTGCGGGCCGGCCCAGATGTACAGGGTGATCAGCGCCCAGAAATGCACGATCGACAACCGGTACGAATACACCGGCCGATTCACTTGCTTGGGCACGAAGTAATACATCATCCCGAGGAACCCGGTGGTCAGGAAGAAACCCACCGCGTTGTGCCCGTACCACCACTGCACCATGGCGTCGGTGGCGCCGGAGTACACCGGATAAGACTTGAACCAGTCCACCGGAATCGACAGGTGATTGACCACGTGCAGCATGGCGATCACCAGGATGAACGCGCCGAAGAACCAGTTGCCGACGTAGATGTGCTTGGTCTTGCGCTGCACCACGGTGGTGAAGAACACGATGGCATACGCGACCCAGACTACCGCCATCCACACCGCGCCGGAGAATTCGATCTCGGCGTATTCCTTGGTGGTGGTGTAGCCCATCGGCAGTGTGACCAGCATGATCACGATCACCGATTGCCAGCCCCAAAAGGTGAAGGCGGTGAGTTTGTCCGAGTACAGCCGCACCTGGCAGGTACGCTGCACGGCGTAGTAACTGGCGGCGAATTGCGCGCTGCCGGCGAAGCCGAAAATCACCAGGCTCGTGTGCAAGGGTCGCAAGCGGCCGAAGGTGGTCCACGGCAGGTCCAGATTCATGTCCGGCCATACCAGTTGCGAGGCGATCCATACCCCCATCGCCATGCCCACGACACCCCAGAAAACAGTCGCGATGACGAATTGGCGGACGACCTTGTAGTTATAAGCCTGTCCGATTGTTGCTGTGCTCATGGTCAGTTCATCCACGGTTGCAAAGTCTTGCCAGGCCACCCGGTCTGGCACGAGCTGCACTGTAGAAACCCCACCGGAAACAAAACAGGCTCAGGAATTGTTCATTTATGCGGATCAGATCAAAGCGCTGCCTGCGGCCATCTGCCGCGCCCTGATACGGTTTTTATGCGTTCAGGTGAATCTGTTGTGCACTGCGCCGTTCGTCCATAGTCAGGGAAAATACTGTGGGAACGGGCGAACCCGAGATAGCGCCAGACGCGAACTGGCGCTATCTCGGGTTCGCCCGTTCCCACAGGAATCCGTGCAAGTTCCTGACGAGGTAGTAGGCCGATGTATCAGTACGATGATTACGACCGGGCGCTGGTGTTCGAGCGCGTTGCGCAGTTTCGCGATCAGGTCGAGCGCTTCATGGCCGGGGAGTTGAGCGAAGAGGAATTCCTGCCGCTGCGCCTGCAGAACGGCCTGTACATGCAAAAACACGCTTACATGCTGCGGGTGGCCATTCCTTACGGCACGCTGAGTGCCGAACAGATGCGCACCCTGGCGAGCATCGCCCGGGATTACGACCGTGGCTACGGCCACTTCACCACCCGGCAGAACATGCAGTTCAACTGGATCGAGCTGCACGAGGTGCCGGACATTCTCGAACGTCTGGCGCAGGTCAACATGCATGCGATCCAGACCTCGGGCAATTGCGTGCGCAACATCACCACCGAAGCCTTCGCCGGGGTCGCGGCCGACGAACTGATCGACCCGCGCCCGCTGGCCGAGATCCTGCGGCAATGGTCGACGATCAACCCGGAATTCCTGTTCCTTCCGCGCAAGTTCAAGATCGCCATCTGCTCGGCGAAGCAGGATCGCGCGGCGATCATGATGCATGACATCGGCCTCTATCTTTACCCCGGTCGTAACGGCCAGATGCTGCTGCGAGTGATCGTCGGCGGCGGTCTGGGACGCACGCCAATTCTCGGTCTGCAGATTCGCGACGATCTACCGTGGCAGCACTTGCTGTCCTACGTCGAGGCGGTGCTGCGGGTCTACAACCGCCACGGTCGGCGCGACAACAAGTACAAGGCGCGGATCAAGATTCTCGTCAAGGCGCTGGGCATGGAGGCGTTCGCCAAGGAAGTCGAAGAGGAATGGCAACACCTCAAGGACGGACCGGCGCAATTGACCGAGGATGAATTCCAGCGGGTCGCCAGTGCCTTTGTGCCGCCGAGCTACCGCACGCTGGCGGGCACCGATCTGGATTTCGGCACGCACCTGGCCGACAACCCGGCGTTCGCCCGTTGGGTCGCGCGCAACGTGCAACCGCACAAAGTGCCGGGCTATACCAGCGTGGTGCTGTCGACCAAACCGGGCCTGGCCTCGCCGCCGGGGGACGTCACCGATGCGCAGATGCGGGCAGTGGCCGACTGGTCCGAGCGCTTCGGTTTCGGCGAAATTCGCATCGCCCACGAGCAGAACATCGTCCTGCCGGATGTGCCCAAGTCCGGGCTGTTCGCGTTGTGGCAACTGGCGAAAGAACAGGGGCTGGGCGCCGCCAACGTCGGTCTGCTGACCGACATCATTGCCTGCCCCGGTGGCGATTTCTGTGCGCTGGCCAATGCCAAATCGATCCCGATCGCCCAGGCGATTCAGGCGCGGTTCGACAACCTCGATTACCTGCACGATCTGGGCGACATCAGCCTGAACATCTCCGGCTGCATGAACGCCTGCGGCCATCACCACATCGGCAACATCGGGATTCTCGGCGTCGATAAAAACGGCACCGAGTGGTATCAGATCACCCTCGGCGGGGCGCAGGGCAAGAACAGCGCACTGGGCAAAGTGATCGGCCCGTCGTTCAGCGCTGCCGAAGTACCGCAGGTGATCGAACGGATCATCGGCACTTTCGTGCGTTATCGCGAGGCCGAAGAGTTGTTCGTCGACACCGTGGCGCGCATCGGACTGGAGCCGTTCAAGGAGCGGGTTTATCCGAAAGCGCAGGAGGTGTCGGCATGAACAATTTGTTGCGCATGGAGGAGAGTGGGGCGCGGATCGTGCTGGATGATCCGTGGACGCTGATCCGCTCGCCTGAAACGGCTGACAGCACTGAAATGCTGATTCTGCCGCTGGCCCACTGGCTCGAATCGCCCTCGACCCATGCGGTCTGGCTCGGCCCCGACGACGGCGTCGAAAGCCTGCTGCCATGGCTGACCTCGCTGCCACTGATCGCCCTCGACTTCCCGAGCTTTCGCGACGGCCGCGCCTACAGCCAGGCCTATCTGCTGCGCAGCCGTTTCGGCTGGAAAGGCGAGTTGCGCGCCATCGGCGATGTGCTGCGCGACCAGCTCAGCCACATGCGCCAGTGCGGTTTCGACAGCTTCGCGGTGCGCGAGGACAAATCCGCCGAGGATGCGCTCAAGGGCCTGGCCGGGATGAGCGTGTTGTACGGGCGCTCGGTGATCGAGCCGCGACCGTTGTTCCGGCGCCGGTGATGCAGGGGAAACCCTTAGAACCCTGATGAATCGGGGATTTTTCCTTGGGTCAATGGTGGCCTTTTGGTAGAGTCCCCGTCGCCAGCGGGTTTTCGGCTGGACGACGGAACGAAGAAGGGAGTCTGATCAGTGAGTCCGGGCAAAAAAATTCTGGGCATCACCGCGTTGCTGCTGATGGTGACGCTGTGGGCCGGTTACATCTATGTGTTCAACGAAAACCGTAGCGGTCAGCTCGGCGGTGTCGGCGAAAGCACCGCGTGGTGCGGCACGCCGCCGAACACCGAAGCGGCGCTGCTGGGCAAGGATCAGCTGACCCTGCGCATCACCAACAACCTGCGCGGCGAGTTCATGCTCAGCGGCGCGGTAGTGGTCTCCGAACGCACCTTCAACCGCTATGACCTGGGCCGCAACGAACTGCGTCTGCGCCTGGAACCGTTGCAGTGGTCGTTTGGCGTCACGCCGATCTTCCTCGAACAGGTGAAGGTCCTGCCCCTGAGCCGCAACCTCGCCTCGACCGACAAGAGCGCTTTCGCCGAACTCGAATCGCGCCCGATCAGCGTTCAGGGCCGGGTCACCGAATTTCCCTTCGACACCTATCGCTACGGCTACAAACCGGTGCTGTATTACCTCAAGGGCAGCGAGCGCATCGACCTGCGCTTCAAGAACATCACCACGCTGATGGAGATGTCCAACACCTTCACGCCGATCCAGAAATACAACCGCGCCGACTACATCAACGAGAAAAACTCGATGATCCGCGACGAGGACTACAAGGCCTACGGCCCCCACGAATGCGCGTTCAGCGTCGAGCGCAAAGGCTCGTTCAAGGTTGTGGTGCTGTTGATGCTGCTGGTGCTGTGCCTGCCGTTGTTGCTGGTGTTCTACCGCGATGAGCCGGGAATCGACTTCCTTGCCACGCTGGTGGGGATCGGCGTGGTGCGCACGGTGCTGGTGGGGCCGGTGCAGGATTTCCAGCTGTACAACATTGATTTTCTGTTTGGCGCGGCGATTTTGCTGGTGGGCACGGTGTCGCTGATCAAGGCGATGCGGGCGAACAGTCGGCGGGAGATGGCGTTGAGAAGTGGTGAGACTTCGAGCTGGTAGAAGAAAGCCTTGAGCACCTGTGATGGTCCGGACCTTTCAAAGGTCCGGACCCGACGTTGTGCAATGTTGGGGTTTCTGATCGCAAACGGCGCGAATTTAGCTATACCTGTAACTCCCCCGACGCAATAAATTCGGCCTTCCGACAGGAGTTACAGCATGAAGCTAGCCGTAATGATGAGCACCCTGTGCATTGCCACGCTGGGCGTGGTGGGCTGCTCCAGCAAAACCGTCGCACCCGACGAGTACTCAGGCTTCCTCAAGGACTACAGCCAGCTGAGGGAGGCCAAATCCCCGTCGGGGGCCGAAGTGATGCGCTGGATCGACCCGAAAGTCGACATCGGCAAATTCACCAGCTTCTACGTCGAACCGACCCAGCTCTATCCCAAACCGCAACCCACCGTGAAGATTCCGCAGCAGACCCTCAACGGCATCACCAGCTACTACGATCAGGCGCTCAAGCGTGAACTGGGCAAATCCCTGCCGCTGGCCTCGGGCCCCGGGCCGGGCGTGATTGTGGTGCGCGCGGCCATTACCGCCGTCAGCAGCAAGACCGAAGGCCTGCATGCCTATGAAGTGATTCCGGTGGCGTTGGTGGCGGCAGCGGTCAGCACCGCCAGCGGTATTCGCGATCAGGAAACCACGCTGGCGACCGAAGCGGTGTTCCTCGATGGCGGCACCAACAAGGTGGCGGCGCAGGTGGTGCGCAAGGGCACTGGCAAACCGCTGGAAAACGATTCGCAGGTGATGAAGGCCGATGACGTGAAAAGCGTGATCGATGGCTGGGCGTCGGACCTGCATCAGTCCTACCTCAAGCTCAAGGCCAAGTAAGACCGGCACGCCGGGTCGTCCCTGAGGGCGATCCGGCGTGCGCACGGCGTCAGAAACTGGCGCGCGCCAGTCGGTTGTAATGGCTGAGCAAACCGTCGTAACGGCGGGTCACGGCGTAGTAGTCCTCGCTCAAACGTTCGGGGTTAGCGTGGTTGTGCCAGTCTGTTTGCAGGGTGTTCAACGCCTCGAGATAGCTTTGCCCCGGCTCGCCGATGCGCAGCCACAGATCCCGTGCGGCATCGGTCTTGTTCTGGAATCCACCCGTGCGCGGTGCGAGCCAGGGTTCGCGACGGTTCCACGCCTGTTGCAACTTCGCGGTGGTGTCGGCCAGCAATTTTGGGGTCAGAGTGCGGTTTTTCATCGCTTCGTCGAGCACGTCGACAGTCTCCCGCGCCTGAATCATGTACGCCAGCAAGTCCCAATGAATGTCCCTGCCCAGACGCGCCTCGATCAGCTTGAGCTGTTCAGGACGTTGCGCGGCGTCGAGCGGCAGCAGGCTTTGCCGCAGAGCCGCCGAGGCGCCGATGTATTCCTGTGAAACGCGCTCGATCGCGGCGAGTTCTCCAGGGGAAGGCTGTTGCGACCCGGAGGTGAAACTCGCCTCTCGGTAAAAACGCGTGGGGGCAATGGTGGTCGTGACGTGACTCAGCGCCCGGACGTACTCGTTCGCCTGTCGCGCCAGTTCAGGTTGCCACGCCAGAAGATCGAGTTTTTCCGTGAGGCCCTGACCGCAGACATCGCGCTGAATGTCGCGCACATTGAACGCGTCACTGTCGTCGAAATCCTTGAGGCTCTTCAGCCAGCGTTGGTCGCGGGGCAAGGGCGGTTGAGGGTTCTTGTAGCGGTCGTAGGCCACTCGCCATTGCACGTCGATCCGGTTGACGCAGGCGATCACCGGGCTCAGGGCATTGGCCTGGGCGGTGATCGGTGCATCGCGCCCGTCCAGCCAGAGATCGAGCTGGAGGAAAGGGCGGGTCGCACTCGTCAGCGCCATCACCACCAGCGCGAAGAAAATACCGACGCAAAACATCACTCTCGTGGTCATGGGTGCGCCTCCTTGCCGTACCACTGTTCAACGGTGGCCGGTGCGCTGCATTCGGCGGTGGTGGCCGGCAAGCGGCTGCACAAACGTTCGGTCCAGGGTTGCAGACCCTGATTGCGATTGACCGTGCCTTGGCTGGCGACCACTTTGAATACGCCGAGCACGAGGGACAGCACCACAATCCCGAGGATCGTCACGCCGACTTTCACGGCTGTTCGGCTCTCTTCCCAGGACACCCGGGGCCTGGACTGCCAGCGGCGAACCAGTCCGAAGGTCGTCAGGGTCGCGGCGTACACCCCGCTGGCAATCGGGCCGAAAAACCAGCCGAGCCCGGCCACCATCAACGCGCCGGGCACCAGGTCACGCAGCACGCCGAACGGCGGCGAGTCTTTGAAAACTCCGGGGCAAAGAGCAGCGCTGAGCCGGTCATCCAGCCGCCATACGCGATGGGCGAGGTTGTGCACCAGCCAATTGAGCCCGGCCACGATCACGCCGAACACCACAGTCGAAATCATGACGATGTTGATCAACCCGCTGAGCCGCACGCCCAGCGGAATGTAATGGGTGAACGCGCCGATCAGGCAGGCCAATACCACGCCCACGTAGGTCGGCCAGTCATTGAAGCTCAGCTCCCAGTCACGCCAGAAAAACGCCGTGCCGCCGGGCATCTGTACGCAGACCTTGGGGTGATTGGCGTACAACTCGGAACTCAACTTGCGACACTGCGCCCAGTCGTCTTCGCTCAGGCGTCGGGCCAGTGCGCGGCGGGCGCTGAACGAGCCGGTGCCCAGCAGCAGGCGGGCGGCGCGGTGTTCGGGGGTGACGGCGGGCTCCGTGGCCAGTTGTTGCTGGTGAGCCAGGAAAAGCGGCGCATTCTGGCGAGCCAGCAGGCGTTGCCATTCGCCGTCAGGGCAGGGATTTCCGGTGCAGCCGTGCCAGCCCTGACCGGTGCGCACCCGTTCGAAAATCTCGGGAAACCAGACCGGGGCATCCAGCAGCCAATGGCTCAGGGCACGGTTGAACCATTCCTGATGTTGCTGAATCGCCAGCCAGTTGAAATCCGCGCAGCGGGCATAGGCCTGGAGAAATCCGTCGACGTCTTCCCGTTCGAGCGCATCACGCATCGGTTGCGCAATGCGCGCGCGTTGTTGATCCAGCAACAGGTCAATCGATATTTCGTCCAGCTCCAGGCGTTGCCAGGCGCTGAACCAGAAGAAGGTCGGGATGGCCCAGTCCACCAGCGTCTGCGAAGTCTCAGGGTGTTCAATGCAATGATGCAGCACCGTGTCTTCGAAGAAATGTGCGCAACCCTGTTCGAGGGTGACGGCATGGCGATGATTCAGCTCTTCAACGCTGAGCCCGTCCAGCGAGCGGGTCGCCAGTTGCAGGGCATCGACCTCGACCACGGTGAGGCCGGTCAGGTCCCAGGACTCTTCAATACCCTGTTCCTGCTCTACGTCCTGATTCTGCTCGTGATACTGCTGCCATTCCTTGTACGCCAGCGCCTGCTCATAGGCATCGCGCAGCCGCTGGAAGCCCTCGGGGTCGTCGTCGGGGCGGGTCTGTTTGAGCAGGACGGCATATTGGCGTTTGATAGTGCGCACATCGGCGTCGGCCGACAGGCCAAGGACGGTCCAGCAACTCATTGCGATGACTACTCCATAACAACCGCGACGCGATCCAGTGGTGGCATTGTGATGTTGCGCACCCTACCTGTTTCGCGTCGAAAAGTCCTCGTGTCTCGCTCAGTCGTCATTGGCCATGCAGAAAATGCTCACGCTCCCGATTCGAGGCCTTAGTGTTTTTTGGCTTGTTCGCGGATGCGTTCTTCCTGCTCGCGCAGTTCCGGGGTGAACTCGGCGCCGAAATCTTCCGGGCTGAAGACCTGGCGAATCTCGATCTCCGACTCAGTGCCCGGCATGGGATTCGGGCAACGCTTGACCCATTCGATGGCTTCCTCTTTGGATTTCACGTCCCAGATCCAGTAACCGGCGATCAGCTCTTTGGTCTCGGCAAACGGGCCGTCGATCACGCTGCGGGTTTCACCACTGAAACGTACGCGGGCGCCTTTGCTGCTGGGGTGCAGGCCGTCGGCAGAAACCAGGATGCCGGCCTTGGCCAGTTCCTCGTTGTAGTTGCCCATGTCGGTCAGCAATTGCTCGCTGGGCATCACGCCGGCTTCGGAGTCGTGGCTGGCTTTGACAATGATCATGAAGCGCATGGTGTTTCTCCGCAGATAGGTGAGGGATTCATGGCTTAGTCGAACGGCCGGGGTCTGAATCGACAGGTCGTTAAAGAAAAGACGCAGACTTGCGTTTTAACAAGCATCACCCTCTTTGAGGGCGGGGATGTGGGGCTACTGGAGAATGTGTATCCAGTTTTGCGTGCCAGCACATGACAATTTCAGTCCAGGCATAGGTCGTCGGACAATTTCGTGGTTAACTTCTGCCTCTTGCATGCTTTCCCAACAACGTTAAGAAGGACTCCGTTCATGGCTCAAGTCACGCTCAAAGGCAACCCGGTTCAAGTCAACGGCCAACTGCCACAAGCCGGTTCCAAGGCGCCAGCCTTTTCCCTGGTAGCCGGCAATCTGTCCGACGTCACCCTGAAAGACTTCGCCGGCAAGCGCAAAGTGCTGAACATCTTCCCAAGCGTCGACACCCCGACCTGCGCCACCTCCGTGCGCAAGTTCAACGCCCAGGCCAACGACATCAGCAACACCGTAGTGCTGTGCATCTCGGCTGACCTGCCGTTCGCCCAGGCTCGTTTCTGCGGCGCCGAAGGCCTGGAAAACGTACAAAACCTGTCGACCCTGCGCGGCACCGAGTTCCTCGAGAACTACGGCGTGGCCATCGCTGACGGCCCGCTGAAAGGCCTGACCGCCCGTGCGGTGGTTGTACTGGACGAAAACGACAACGTCCTGCACAGCGAACTGGTCAAGGAAATTGCTGAAGAGCCTAACTACGAAGCGGCGCTGTCCGTTCTCAAGTAAGCGCTTTTACAATTGTTAACGGCCTGGCTCTGTCCAGGCCGTTTTCATTTGTGTATCAGTGTTTTGCCTCACACCTTGAAACGTAAGTGGAAGGTAAATTGCCGGTAAAGCTGCTTTGCTAAATCCCGGCCAGTGCTTATCGTTCAGCCTCCCGTAAAAGAAGCCCACGCGCCCAATGGTTAATCACTCCATGCAATCGTCTTCCCGAAACTCCCGTCGCTGGCTGTTGAGCCTGCTTGTCCTGCTGGTCATTGCCGGTCTGTGCTGGAAATTCTGGCCCGCCGGTTCGACCCACAAGGAGGGCGGCGAGAAGGCGCAGGCCGGTCACACCGGCCGTTCGGGGATGATGCGTCCTGGCTTCGGCGGGGCGGCAGGGCCGATTCCAGTGCGCGTGGCGCCGGCGGTCACCGGGGACTTCCCGCTGTACTACAAGGCCCTGGGCACGGTGACGGCGCTCAACACCATCAATGTGCGCAGCCGGGTCGGCGGCGAGTTGGTGAAGATCTATTTCGAGGAAGGGCAGATGGTCAAGGCCGGCGACCTGCTGGCAGAGATCGACCCGCGCCCCTACCAGAACGCCTTGCTTCAGGCCGAAGGCACCTTGCTGCAGAACCAGGCGCAGTTGAAGAACGCCCAGGTCGATGTCGAGCGTTATCGCGGTCTTTACAAGGAAGACAGCATCGCCAAGCAGACACTGGACACCGCTGAAGCGCTGGTCGGCCAATACCTCGGCACCGTGAAAACCAATCAGGCGGCGGTCAACGACGCCAAGCTCAATCTCGAATTCACCAAGATCCGCGCACCGATTGCCGGTCGCGTCGGCCTGCGTCAGCTCGACGTCGGCAACCTCGTGGCGGCCAACGACACCACGTTCCTGGCGGTCATCACTCAGACCCAACCAATCAGCGTGGCCTTCACCCTGCCGGAAAACAGCCTGGAAACCGTACTCGCCCGCTACCGCAGCGGCGCCAAACTGCCGGCCGAGGCCTGGGATCGTGGCGACACCAAACTGCAAGCCACCGGCGTGCTGCAAAGTCTCGACAACCAGATCGACGTGACCACCGGCACCCTGAAATTCAAGGCGCGCTACGAGAACCGCGATCAGTCGCTGTTCCCCAACCAGTTCGTCAACGTTCACCTGCTGGCTGACACCTTGAAAGGTGTGGTGCTGGCTCCGTCGGCTGCCATTCAGTTCGGCACCAACGGCACCTTCGTCTACGCCCTGGACGGCGACAAGAAAGTCACCATCCGCCAGTTGAAGATCGGCGCCAGCGATGGTGAAAACACTGTGGTCACCGAAGGCCTGGCCGCCGGCGACCGCGTGGTGCTGGAAGGCACCGACCGCCTGAAGGAAGGCAGCGAAGTGGAAGTGGTCAACGACAGCAAGGATGTGCCGACCACCCCGACCGAACACCTGCAAGGCAAGTCCGCCGCCACCGCGCCTGACGCCACCGTCACTGACAAGGCCAAGAAGGGCGCATGAACATTTCGCGCCTGTTCATCCTCCGCCCGGTCGCCACCACGCTGAGCATGCTGGCCATCGTGCTGGCCGGTCTGATCGCCTATCGCCTGCTGCCGGTTTCGGCCTTGCCGCAGGTCGATTACCCGACCATTCGGGTCATGACCCTGTATCCGGGCGCCAGTCCGGACGTGATGACCAGCGCTGTCACCGCGCCGCTAGAGCGTCAGTTCGGGCAGATGCCGGGCCTGACGCAGATGGCGTCGACCAGTTCTGGCGGCGCGTCAGTGCTGACCCTGCGTTTCAGCCTCGACATCAACATGGACGTCGCCGAACAGCAGGTGCAGGCCGCGATCAACGCTGCGACCAACCTTTTGCCGACCGACTTGCCGGCGCCGCCGGTGTACAACAAGGTCAACCCGGCGGACACCCCGGTGCTGACCCTGGCCATCACCTCGAAAACCATGCTGCTACCCAAGCTCAATGACCTGGTCGATACGCGCATGGCGCAGAAGATCGCCCAGATCAGCGGCGTCGGCTTGGTCAGCATTGCCGGCGGTCAGCGTCAGGCAGTGCGGATCAAGGTCAACCCTGAAGCCCTCGCGGCCAACGGCCTGAACCTGTCTGACGTGCGCACGCTGATCAGTGCGTCCAACGTCAACCAGCCCAAGGGCAACTTCGACGGCCCGACCCGGGTTTCGATGCTCGACGCCAACGACCAGCTGACGTCGCCCAAGGATTACGCCAACCTGATCCTGGCCTACGCCAACGGCGCGCCGCTGCGGCTCAAGGATGTCGCGCAGATCGTCGACGGCGCCGAAAACGAGCGTCTGGCAGCGTGGGCTAACCAGAATCAGGCTGTTCTGCTGAACATCCAGCGTCAGCCGGGCGCCAACGTGATCGAAGTGGTCGACCGGATCAAGGCGCTGCTGCCGAGCATCACCGACAACCTGCCGGCCGGTCTCGACGTGGTCGTGCTGACCGACCGCACCCAGACCATCCGCGCTTCCGTCACCGACGTGCAGCACGAATTGCTGATTGCCATCGCGCTGGTGGTGATGGTGACGTTCCTGTTCCTGCGGCGTGCCAGTGCCACGATCATTCCGTCGGTGGCCGTGCCGCTGTCGCTGATTGGTACGTTCGGCGTGATGTACCTCGCTGGCTTCTCGGTCAACAACCTGACCTTGATGGCCCTGACCATCGCCACCGGTTTTGTGGTCGACGATGCGATCGTGATGCTGGAAAACATCGCGCGTTTCATCGAGGAGGGCGACAGCCCGATGCAGGCGGCGCTCAAGGGCGCGAAACAGATCGGTTTCACCCTGATTTCCCTGACTCTGTCGCTGATCGCGGTACTGATTCCGCTGCTGTTCATGGCCGACGTCGTGGGGCGGTTGTTCCGCGAATTCGCCATCACCCTGGCGGTGGCGATCCTGATTTCCCTGGTGGTCTCGCTGACCCTGACGCCGATGATGTGCGCGCGTCTGCTCAAGCGTGAGCCGGAAGCACATGAACAGGGCCGTTTCTACCGCGCCAGTGGTGCGTTCATCGACTGGATGATCGCCGCTTACGGGCGCAAGTTGCAGTGGGTGCTCAAGCATCAGCCGCTGACCCTGCTGGTGGCCATCGGCACACTGGCCCTGACCGTGTTCCTTTATATGGTGGTGCCCAAGGGCTTCTTCCCGGTGCAGGACACCGGGGTGATCCAGGGCATTTCCGAAGCGCCGCAGTCGATTTCCTTTGCCGCCATGGGCGAGCGTCAGCAGGCGCTGGCCAAGGTGATTCTCGAAGATCCGGCGGTGGAAAGCCTGTCGTCCTACATCGGTGTCGACGGCGACAACGCCACGCTCAACAGCGGTCGGTTGCTGATCAACCTCAAACCCCATGGCCAGCGGGATCTGACGGCGACTGAAGTGATTGCTCGCCTGCAACCACAACTGGACAAGCTTGTCGGCATCCGCCTGTTCATGCAGCCGGTGCAGGACCTGACCATCGAAGACCGCGTCAGCCGTACCCAATACCAGTTCAGCATGTCGTCGCCGGATTCCGAGTTGCTCAGCCTGTGGAGCGGCCGTCTGGTCGAGGCCCTGGCCCAGCGTCCGGAACTGACTGACGTCGCCAGCGACTTGCAGGACAAGGGCTTGCAGGTGTTCCTGGTGATCGACCGCGACGCCGCTTCACGGCTGGGCGTGTCGGTGTCGAACATCACCGATGCGCTGTACGACGCGTTCGGCCAGCGGCAGATCTCGACCATCTACACCCAGGCCAGTCAGTACCGCGTGGTGCTGCAGGCTCAGGCCGGGGAGAAGATCGGTCCCCAGGCGCTGGATCAGATTCACGTCAAGACCACCGACGGCGGTCAGGTGCGATTGTCGAGCCTGGCCCACGTCGAGGAACGACAGGCGCAACTGGCGATCACCCACATCGGCCAGTTCCCGGCGGTGATGATGTCGTTCAACCTCGCGCCCGGCGTGGCGCTGGGGCATGCGGTGGACATCATCGAGCAGGTGCAGAAGGACATCGGCATGCCGATCGGCGTGCAGACCCAGTTCCAGGGCGCGGCCGAAGCGTTCCAGGCGTCGCTGTCGAGCACCTTGCTGCTGATTCTGGCGGCGGTGGTGACCATGTACATCGTGCTCGGCGTGCTTTACGAGAGCTACATTCACCCGATCACCATCCTCTCGACCTTGCCGTCGGCGGCGGTGGGGGCGTTGCTGGCGTTGCTGCTCAGTGGCAATGACCTGGGGATGATCGCGATTATCGGCATCATTCTGCTGATCGGTATCGTGAAGAAGAACGCGATCATGATGATCGACTTCGCCCTCGACGCCGAACGCACTCAGGGTATGGCGCCGGAGCAGGCGATCTATCAGGCGGCGCTGTTGCGTTTCCGGCCGATTCTGATGACCACGCTGGCTGCGCTGTTCGGTGCGGTGCCGCTGATGCTGGCTACCGGTTCCGGCGCTGAATTGCGTCAACCGCTGGGTCTGGTGATGGTCGGCGGGTTGCTGGTGAGTCAGGTGCTGACGCTGTTCACCACCCCGGTGATCTACCTGTACTTCGATCGTCTCGGCCGGCGCTGGGGCCGTGCTCCTTCGGCCGTGGAGCCGGTGGAACAGCCATGAACCTGTCCGGTCCTTTCATCAAACGCCCGGTGGCGACCATGCTCCTGAGCCTGGCGATCATGCTGCTGGGCGGTGTGAGCTTCGGTCTGCTGCCGGTGTCGCCGCTGCCGCAAATGGACTTCCCGGTGATCGTGGTGCAGGCCAGCCTGCCCGGCGCCAGCCCGGAAGTCATGGCGTCCACTGTGGCCACGCCGCTGGAGCGTTCGTTCGGTGCCATCGCCGGCGTCAACACCATGAGCAGTCGTTCCAGCCAGGGCTCGACCCGGGTCATCCTGCAATTTGATCTCGACCGCGACATCAACGGCGCGGCGCGGGAAGTGCAGGCGGCGATCAACGCCTCGCGCAACCTGCTGCCGAGCGGGATGCGCAGCATGCCGACCTACAAGAAGGTCAACCCGTCGCAGGCACCGATCATGGTGTTGTCGCTGACGTCGGACGTGCTGGAAAAAGGCCAGCTCTATGACCTGGCCTCGACCATCCTGTCCCAGAGCCTGTCCCAGGTGCAGGGCGTTGGCGAAGTGCAGATCGGTGGCAGCTCCCTGCCGGCGGTGCGTATCGAACTCGAACCTCAGGCGCTGAACCAGTACGGCGTGGCGCTGGACGATGTGCGCAAGACCATCGCCGAAGCCAACGTGCGCCGGCCCAAGGGTTCGGTCGAGGACGACCAGCGTCTGTGGCAGATCCAGGCCAACGACCAGTTGGAGAAAGCCAAGGATTACGAATCGCTTATCATCCACTACAACGGCGGCGCGGCCCTGCGTCTGAAAGACGTGGCCAAGGTCAGCGACGGCGTGGAAGACCGCTACAACAGCGGTTTCTTCAACGATGACGCGGCGGTGCTGTTGGTGATCAACCGCCAGGCCGGTGCCAACATCATCGAGACGGTGAACGAGATCAAGGCCCAGTTGCCGGCGTTGCAGGCGGTGCTGCCGGCCAGCGTCAAACTGAACCTGGCGATGGATCGTTCGCCGGTGATCAAGGCCACCCTGCACGAAGCGGAAATGACCCTGCTGATCGCCGTGGCACTGGTGATTCTGGTGGTGTTCCTGTTTCTCGGTAACTTCCGCGCGTCCCTGATTCCGACGTTGGCGGTGCCGGTGTCGCTGGTCGGCACCTTTGCGGTGATGTACCTCTACGGATTCTCGCTGAACAACCTGTCGCTGATGGCGCTGATTCTCGCCACCGGGCTGGTGGTGGACGACGCCATCGTGGTGCTGGAAAACATTTCCCGGCACATCGACGAAGGCGTCAAACCGATGAAGGCCGCGTACCTCGGGGCCAAGGAAGTCGGTTTTACTTTGCTGTCGATGAACGTCTCGCTGGTGGCGGTGTTCCTGTCGATCCTGTTCATGGGCGGGATCATCGAAAGCCTGTTCCGCGAATTCTCCATCACCCTGGCCGCGGCCATTGTGGTGTCGCTGGTGGTTTCCCTGACGCTGACCCCGATGCTCTGCGCCCGCTGGCTCAAACCCCATACGCCGGGCGAGGAAAACCGTCTGCAACGCTGGAGCCGCCGGACCAACGACTGGATGGTCGGCAAATACGCCACCAGCCTCGACTGGGTGTTGCGCCACCGTCGCCTGACGTTGCTGAGCCTGATCATCACGGTCGGGGTGAACGTCGCCCTCTATGTAGTCGTGCCGAAGACCTTCATGCCGCAACAGGACACCGGCCAGTTGATCGGTTTCGTGCGCGGTGACGACGGTCTGTCGTTCAGCGTGATGCAGCCGAAAATGGAGACCTTCCGCCGCGCCGTGCTCAAGGACGCAGCGGTCGAGAGTGTGGCCGGGTTCATTGGTGGCACCAACGGCACCAACAACGCCTTCATGCTGGTGCGACTGAAACCGATCAAGGAGCGCAATATCTCGGCGCAGAAGGTCATCGAGCGCCTGCGCAAGGAAATGCCCAAGGTGGCCGGTGCGCAGTTGATGCTGATGGCTGACCAGGACCTGCAATTCGGCGGCGGCCGCGAGCAGACCACTTCGCAGTACAGCTACATCCTGCAAAGTGGTGATCTGGGCGCCTTGCGCGAGTGGTACCCGAAAGTGGTCACCGCATTGCGCGCCTTGCCGGAACTGACTGCCATCGACGCCCGTGAAGGACGCGGTGCGCAGCAGGTGACGCTGATTGTCGACCGCGATCAGGCCAAGCGCCTGGGCGTGGACATGAACATGGTCACCGCCGTGCTCAACAACGCCTACAGCCAGCGGCAGATTTCCACGATCTACGACAGCCTCAACCAGTATCAGGTGGTGATGGAGGTCAATCCGAAATACGCTCAGGATCCGGTGACACTCAAGCAGGTTCAGGTAATCACCGCCGACGGTGCGCGGATTCCGCTGTCGACCTTCGCCCATTATGAAAACAGCCTGGAAGACGACCGGGTCAGCCACGAAGGCCAGTTCGCCTCCGAGAGCATTTCCTTCGACATGGCCGAAGGCGTGACAGTGGAGCAGGGCAGTGCGGCCATCGAGCGGGCGATTGCCAAGGTTGGCTTGCCCGAAGACGTGATCGCAAAAATGGCCGGTACAGCCGACGCTTTCGCCGCCACTCAGAAGAGCCAGCCGTTCATGATCCTCGGTGCGCTGCTGGCGGTGTATCTGGTGCTGGGTGTGCTGTATGAAAGCTACATTCATCCGTTGACGATTCTGTCGACATTGCCGTCGGCCGGGGTCGGTGCGTTGCTGTCGATCTATGTACTGGGCGGCGAATTCAGCCTGATCTCGCTGCTCGGGCTGTTCCTGCTGATCGGTGTGGTGAAGAAGAACGCGATCCTGATGATCGACCTGGCGCTGCAACTGGAGCGTCATCAAGGCATGGCGCCGCTGGAGTCGATCCGCAGCGCCTGTCTGCAACGCTTGCGGCCGATCCTGATGACCACGCTGGCAGCGATCCTCGGCGCCTTGCCGTTGCTGCTGAGCCGGGCCGAAGGCGCGGAAATGCGCCAGCCGCTGGGCCTGACCATCATCGGCGGGCTGGTTTTCAGCCAGGTGCTGACCCTTTACACCACGCCTGTGGTTTACCTCTATCTCGACAAGGCTCGCCACCGCTTCAACAAGTGGCGTGGCGTACGTACCGATGCCGCTCTGGAAACTCCGCTATGAATGACCGTTCGCTTATCCAACTGGCCAGTGTCCGCGGCTCGCGTTTGCTGAGCCTGTCACTGTGCGTGGCGATGCTCAGTGCGTGCGCCGTCGGCCCGGACTACCAGCGTCCGCAGACCGCCGAAATCGCCCAGTACAAGGAAGCCGAAGGCTGGCGTCAGGCCAACCCGAGCGATTCCCTGGCACGCGGTGCCTGGTGGGAGCTGTATGGCGACCGTCAGCTCAACGAACTGATCGAGAAACTCAACAGCTCGAACCAGACCGTCGCCCAGTCCGAAGCCCAGTACCGTCAGGCCCAGGCCTTGGTGCGCAGCGCGCGCGGAGCGTTTTACCCGAGTGTCGATCTGAGCGCCGGCAAGACCCGTTCCAGCCAGGGCACTGGCAGCAGCAGTTCGAGCCTGAGCAGTTCCTCCAGCGGTATCCGTGACACTTACAACGCGCAACTGGGCGTGAGTTGGGAAGCGGATGTCTGGGGCAAGTTGCGTCGTGGCCTTGAAGCCAATGAAGCCAGCGCCCAGGCGAGCTACGCCGATCTGGCGGCGATGCGCTTGAGCCAGCAATCGGAACTGGTGCAGAACTACCTGCAATTGCGGGTGATCGATCAGCAGAAACGTTTGCTCGAATCGACAGTGGCCGCTTACGAGCGCTCGCTGAAAATGACCATGAACCAGTACAACGCCGGAGTTTCCGGGAGGGACGCTGTGGCGCAGGCGCAGACCCAGCTGAAAACCACCCAGGGCGATCTGGTGGACCTGATCTGGCAACGGGCGCAGTTCGAAAACGCCATCGCGGTACTGACCGGCCAGCCGCCCGCCGAATTCAACATTGCCGAAACCCAGAACATTCCCAAGCTGCCTCAGATTCCCCTGAGCCTGCCGTCGCAGTTGCTCGAGCGCCGCCCGGACATCGCTTCGGCCGAGCGCTCGGTGATTGCGGCCAACGCCAACATCGGCGTGGCCAAGGCCGCGTACTACCCGGACTTCAGCCTGAGCCTGAGCGGCGGCTACAGCAGCAGTACCTCGCAGAACCTGATCAGCCTGCCGAACCGCTTCTGGTCGGTGGGGCCGAAAATGACCCTGCCGCTGTTCGACGGCGGCATCCGCTCGGCCGAAGTCGACCGCACCGAAGCGGTGTACGACCAGACCGTGGCCAAATACCGCCAGACCGTGCTCGACGGTTTCCGCGAAGTGGAAAACTATCTGGTGCAATTGAAGGTGTACGAAGACGAAGCGGCCGTGCGCCAGGAAGCCCTCGATGCAGCACGGGATTCGTTGCGTCTGACCGAGAACCAGTACAAGGCCGGGGTGATTGCTTATCTCGACGTGGTGACGGTGCAGGCGACGGCGTTGAGCAATGAGCGCACTGTCCTGAATATCCTGCAGAGCCGTTTGATTGCCAGCGTGCAGTTGATTGCGGCGCTGGGCGGTGGCTGGGACGGGCAGCTGGAAACCACTGATAACCGCTGAAACAGAGCCGGGAGCGATCTGCTCAAGACACCGAAATTGAGCCTTGTCAGACGATCAAACAAGCGTTTCATCGGCTTGATGGCCATTTGATTACTTTGTCAGTGAATTCTTCTGCGCAATCAGTACAATCGGCGCCTTTGGCCCCGCTGAGAAAGGACGCAGTACGGCGGGGTGGTCACGAGAATCCTCATGCTCATCGGTAGCTATTCCTTCACGCTGGTTTTCATTTCGCTGTGTGTGGCGATCCTCGCTTCCTACACCGCGCTCGATCTCACCGGGCGCATTGCCACTGCCAAGGGCCGCGCCGTGCATTTATGGACGGCCGGCGGCGCGTTTGCCATGGGCATCGGCGTCTGGTCGATGCACTTCATTGGCATGCTGGCGTTCAAGCTGCCGATCAGCCTCGGTTACGACATTTCGATCACGGCGCTCTCATTGTTGATCGCCGTGCTGTCCTGCGGTTTTGCGCTGTGGCTGGTCAGCCAGCCGAAACTGCCAGCCTGGCAACTGGCCTTTGGCGCGTTGATCATGGGCGCCGGCATCAGCGCCATGCACTACACCGGTATGGCCGCGATGCGCATGCAGCCAGGCATCGACTACGATCCGACACTGTTCGGCGCCTCGTTGTTGATCGCTGTCGGCGCGTCCGCGGCAGCGCTGTGGATCGCTTTCCGACTGCGTCAACACTCGCCTTACGTGCGGTTGTTCCGTGCCGGGGCGGCGATTGTCATGGGCGTGGCGATTGTCGGCATGCACTACACCGGCATGGCGGCAGCGCGGTTTCCCTACGGCAGTTTCTGCGGCGCGGCACTCAGCGGTCTGAACGGCAACGGCCTCGACAATCTGGTGCTGATCACCACGCTGGCGGTGCTGGCCATCGCGCTGCTGACTTCGATTCTCGACGCGCGCCTCGAAGCCCGCACGGCTGATCTGGCCCATTCGTTGACCGTGGCCAACCGCGAACTCACCCAACTGGCCTTGCACGACACCCTGACCGGCCTGCCGAACCGCATGCTGCTGGACGACCGGATCAATCAGGCGATGAAAAAGGTCAACGAACAGGGCGGCTGTTTTGCGCTGATGTTCATCGATCTGGACGGCTTCAAACCGGTCAACGACGCTTTCGGTCACCACATGGGCGACCAGTTGCTGCGCGAAGTGGCGGTGCGACTGCGTGAAGACTTGCGCAGCCTCGACACGCTGGCGCGGATCGGCGGCGATGAATTTGTCTTGCTGGTGCGCCTGACCGAGCCCAACGATGCACTGGGCCTGGCGGCCCGTCAGGTCGGCTTGATCGCGCAGTCGTTCCGGGTCGCCGAACATGAGCTGCAGATTTCCGCCAGCGTCGGCATCGCCCTGTATCCGGGTAATGGCCAGAACGCCCAGGAACTGCTGATGAACGCCGACGCCGCGATGTATCACGCCAAGGGCGGCGGCAAGAACGGCTACAGCTTCTTCGACGCCTCGATGAACAGCAACGCCCGCAAGCAGCTGCAACTGCTGCAGGACTTGCGGGCGGCGCTTGAGCACGGCGAGTTCAGCCTGCATTACCAACCCAAATTCCATGCGGCCGATGGTCGTCCGGTCGGTGCCGAGGCGCTGGTGCGCTGGGAACATCCGACCCAAGGCATGCTGATGCCGGACAAGTTCATCGATCTGGCGGAGAAGACCGGACTGATCATTCCGATTGGCGAATGGGTGCTCAACGAAGCCTGCAGGCAGATGCGCGAATGGTACGTGCTGGGTTACACCGACTGGCGGATTGCGGTGAATCTGTCGGCGTTGCAGTTCTGCCACTCAGGACTGGTGCGCAGCGTGGCCAAGGCCCTGGCCACCCACCATTTGCCGGCCAACAGCCTGACCCTGGAAATCACCGAAACCACCGCCATGAGCGACGCCGATGCGAGCATGACGGTGTTGCAGGAGCTGGCCGACATGGGCGTCGACCTGTCCATCGATGATTTCGGCACCGGCTATTCGAGCCTGATGTACCTCAAGCGGCTGCCGGCCAACGAGCTGAAAATCGACCGCGGTTTTGTCCGCGATCTGGAACACGACAGCGATGACGCGGCTATCGTCTCGGCGATCGTCGCCCTCGGTCAGGCGCTCGGGCTGCGCATCGTGGCTGAAGGTGTGGAGACCGACTCGCAGCAGGATTTCCTGACGCAACTGGGCTGCGATTCACTGCAAGGTTATCTGCTCGGTCACCCGATGCCGGCGGATCGCTTTCTGCAGGACATCGCGCGCGGCAAACCATTGGCGGTGAGCTGAGCCGCTAATCGCAGGTCATGCAAAACCCTGCAATGACGGTTATTCTTGCCCCGACTGTCACGTGTGCATCGGGGGAAAGGCCAGCATGGATAAAGTCATTGTGATCACCGGCGGCGGTCGAGGAATCGGCGCCGCCACTGCATTGTTGGCTGCCGAGCAAGGCTACCGGATCTGCATCAATTACCAGACGGACGAACAGGCCGCTCACCACGTGCTCGATCAGGTGCGTGAGCGCGGCGCCACGGCCATCGCTGTGCGCGCCGATGTCAGTATCGAAGACGAAGTGATCGCGCTGTTCAACCGGGTCGACAGCGAACTGGGCCGCGTCACCGCCCTGGTGAACAACGCCGGCACCGTGGGGCAAAAATCCCGGGTCGACGAAATGTCCGAATTCCGCATCCTCAAAATCATGAAAACCAACGTCTTGGCGCCGATTCTCTGCGCCAAGCACGCGATCCTGCGCATGTCGCCCAAACACGGCGGGCAGGGTGGGAGCATCGTCAACGTTTCCTCGGTCGCCGCGCGGCTGGGATCGCCCAACGAATACGTCGATTACGCAGCGTCCAAAGGCGCGCTGGATACGTTCACCATCGGCCTGTCCAAGGAAGTGGCGGGCGAGGGGATTCGCGTGAATGCGGTGCGTCCGGGTTACATCTATACCGACTTCCATGCGTTGAGCGGCGACCCGGATCGGGTCAGCAAGCTGGAGTCGGCGATTCCGATGGCCCGGGGCGGCCGGCCGGATGAGGTGGCGGAGGCAATTGTCTGGTTGCTGTCGGACAAGGCTTCTTATGCCACCGGGACTTTTGTCGATCTCGGCGGCGGCCGTTAATGATCGTTCCCACGCTCCGCGTGGGAATGCAGCCCGGGACGCTCCGCGTCCCTTCCAGAGCTGGAACGCGGAGCGTCCCTTGAGGCATTCCCACGCGGACGGTTCGACGCCTCGACGTGGGAACGATCATCGTCTAGGCGTTGAACTGGTTGCGTGGGAACGATCAGCGGTCTTTCAGAACGACCGCACAATCCGCCCCAACGTTTCCATCGCCTTCTCCGCATCCTCGGTCCACGGGCTGCCGTAGTTCAATCGAATGCAGTTCCTGAATCGCTGGGTCGGCGAAAAGATCGGCCCCGGCGCAATGCTGATCCCCTGCGCCAACGCCATCTGAAACAACTTCAACGAATCCATCTGCGGTGGCAGTTCCAGCCACAGGAAGTAACCGCCGGCCGGTTGGCTGACGCGTGTCTGCGCCGGGAAGTAGCGGGCGATGGCTGCGAGCATCGCGCTTTGCTGTTCTTCCAGGGCGTAGCGCAGTTTGCGCAGGTGACGGTCGTAGCCGCCGTGTTGCAGGTAGTCGGCGATGGCGGCTTGCGCGGGCATTGAGGCGCACAGCGAGGTCATCAGTTTCAGCCGTTCGATCTTTTGCGCGTAGCGGCCGGCGGCGACCCAGCCGATGCGGTAGCCGGGGGCCAGGCTTTTGGCGAACGAACCGCAATGCATCACCAAGCCTTCGGTGTCGAAGGCCTTGGCCGGTTTCGGTGCCTGCTGCCCGTAATAAAGTTCGGCGTAGACGTCGTCTTCGATCAGCGGCACTTGATGCTGTTTCAGCAGTTCCACCAGCTCCTGTTTCTTGGCCTCGGGCATGGTCGCGCCCATCGGGTTCTGGAAACTGGTCATGCACCAGCAGGCCTTGATCGGGTGCCGCTCGAGTGTCTGGGCGAGCACGCCGAGGTCGATGCCGTCGCGCGGGTGCACCGGGATTTCCACGGCTTTGAGCTTCAGGCGTTCGAGCACTTGCAGGCTGGCGTAAAACGCCGGGGCTTCGATGGCCACCAGATCGCCGGGTTCGGTCACCGCTTGCAGGCACAGGTTCAGCGCTTCGAGGGCGCCGTTGGTGATCAGCAGTTCTTCCATCGGCAGCATCAGCCCGCCGACCATGTAGCGCAGGGCGATCTGCCGACGCAGTTGCGGGTTGCCCGGCGACATGTCGGTGACCACCATGCGCGGGTCCATCTCCCGGGCGGCACTGGCCAGCGAGCGGGACAGACGCTGCAGGGGGAACAGGGTCGGGCTGGGGAATGCCGAGCCGAATGGCACGGTGCTCGGATCCTTGATTGATTCGAGTACCGAGAACACCAGTTCGCTGACGTCGACCTTGGTGGACTCGTTGACCTGGCTGCTGATCACCGGCTCCGAGAACGGGCTCGGGGCGTGGGTGTTGACGAAGTAGCCGGAGCGCGGCCGGGCACGGATCAGGCCGCGACGCTCCAGCAGGTAGTAGGCCTGGAACACCGTGGACGGGCTGACGCCGTAAGTCTGGCTTGCGTAGCGCACCGACGGCACCCGCTGACCGGGGCCGAGGACGCCGGAGCGGATCAGTTCAGCGATGTCGTCGGCGAATTTTTCGTAGCGTTTCATCGGGGGCCTTGGTGCTGGTTGAATGTGTAGAGTGTCAGGGAAAAGCCCCCTCACCCTAGCCCTCTCCCGGAGGTAGAGGGGACTGATCGGGGGGATGCTTCAGAGTTACATCGACCTGATCGTTCTGCTGTGAATCCATAATCGACTCGGTTTTTCAGGTCGATGTATAACGCCAGACATTGCGGTCGGTTCCCTCTCCCTCCAGGAGAGGGCTAGGGTGAGGGGCAGTTGTACTGACACACCACACCCCCCGAAACCGCCGCCATCTTAAAGCCTCACCGATTCATCGGCGCAACAAACCGGCTTTTCGCCACGCTGTAAATCTTTGGCTCATCACTGTCGGCAATCTTGAAACTCAAGGTCTGTGAGCTGCTGGCCGCACGTTCCGTAGTCATCGCCACGGACACCGGCACATCGACAATTTCGCCCGGCGCCAGGCTCAGCTCAGTCTTGCCTTGCAGCTGGAAGCCGTCGCCATCCACCAGGCTCAGGTTGTAGTCCTGACGCTGCTGGGTTTTGTTGATGACCTTGAGGGTGTAGATGTTCTCAATCTGGCCCTGACCGTTCTCACGGAACAGACCACGATCCTTGGTCACGTCCAGCGACACCATCGGCCGTTCGACCAGCGCCAGGGCGAGGGCGCCGATCATCACCACCAGCACCGCGACGTAGCCGATCAATCTCGGGCGCAACAAGTGCGTCTTGCCACCCTGCAACTCGCGCTCGGAGGTGTAGCGAATCAGGCCGCGAGCGTAATTCATCTTGTCCATGATCGAGTCGCAGGCATCAATGCACGCCGCGCAGCCGATGCATTCCATTTGCAGGCCGTCGCGGATGTCGATGCCGGTCGGGCAGACCTGCACGCACAACTGGCAGTCGATGCAATCGCCAAGGCCGGCTTCGGCCGGTTTCATGTCGCGTTTGCGCGGGCCTCGGTTTTCGCCACGGGCCACGTCGTAGGAAATCGCCAGGGTGTCCTTGTCGAACATCACGCTCTGGAACCGTGCATAGGGGCACATGTGCATGCACACCGCCTCACGCAGCCAGCCGGCATTGATGTAAGTGGCGGCGGTGAAAAACAGCACCCAGAACAGGCTGACACCGCCGATCTGCAAGGTCAGCAGTTCTTCGGCCAGCGGCCGGATCGGGGTGAAGTAGCCGACGAAAGTCAGGCCGGTCAGTAAGCTGATCGCCAGCCACAGCGTGTGCTTGGCCGCACGCCGGGCCAGTTTGTTCAGGCTCCACGGTGCAGCCTGCAGCTTGATCCGCTGGTTGCGTTCACCTTCGGTGATCTTCTCGCACCACATGAAGATCCACGTCCACGAACTCTGCGGGCAGGTGTAGCCACACCACACCCGGCCGGCGAACACGGTAATCGCGAACAGGCCGAACGCGGCGATGATCAGCAGCGCCGAGAGCAGAATGAAATCCTGCGGCCAGAAGGTCGCGCCAAAGATGTGGAATTTGCTTTCGGAAAGGTCCCAGAGCACCGCCTGACGACCGCCCCAGTTCAGCCACACCGTGCCGAAAAACAACAGGAACAGAAACCCCGCGCCGCTCATGCGCAGGGTGCGGAAAAGGCCGGTGAAGCTGCGGGTGAAGATCTGGTTGTCGCTGGTGGCGTGTTTCGCCTTCATTGGGCGCGCCGGTACTTTTTTTATCTGGGGAGATGCTTCTACGGTTCGGACGGGAATTCGTTCGCTCATGGTCGTTCGCTCATCAGCCTCCATCAGGCCAGGGAACTATGAGCGTCGATCTGTTTGCATAACAGACTCAGGTATTTCAATAAAAAGCGTATCAGATGGGTTTCGCACAAACGCCTGCGACAACTTGAAGCAGCCCGTGGGCCGAGGCGCAGACGCCTATCCCAGACGCCTGCGCCGCTTCTTGATCGAGGTCAGTCAAATCACCGAATCACTGTCGTCGGCCTTCAGGTGTTTGCGTCCATCCCGGGCGCCGGCGACGGTCAATGCATCAGCTTCGGCCTCGGTGACGTAGATGCGCCGTCCTTCCACTTCGACGAACGACATGGCTTTTTCGCTATCTGTCCTGACTTCCAGCGTGTCGCAGATCCGGATTTCCTCACCGTTTTCAACGGTGAAAAAACAGACTTTCGATTCCGGATTGCTTTCATCGATACGAAGGGGCATGGGGTTGTCCTTTTTTCACGGGAGTCTGAATCGTTAGGGTGCGCGGTTCTGCAGATCGTTCTACGCAACCGATTAATGGTCGGCGCTGTCCATCCTTTATCAACTCATAACAAGGACTGGCCGATGAACGCCTGGTGGCATGAAGTGTGGGAAACCCTGCAAGCGGAATTCGCCGACATCGGCGACGCCTCGCAGCTGACCCGGATCACCGTGCGCCTGCTGATGGCGGCGATATTGGGCGGGATTCTCGGGTTTGAGCGCGAGCACAAGGGCAAGGCTGCCGGGGTGCGAACGCACATGCTGGTAGCCCTTGGCGCGGCGTTGTTCGTGCTGGTACCGCAATTGTCCGGTTCCCAGGCCGACGCGATGAGCCGGGTGGTGCAGGGCGTGATTGCCGGGATCGGCTTTCTCGGGGCCGGCACCATCCTGAAAAATCATGAAGGCGACGAAGGCCACGTCAAGGGCCTGACCACCGCCGCCGGTTTGTGGATGACTGCCGCCATCGGCGTCGCGGCCGGTCTGGGCCGCGAGGCGACGGCGGTGCTCAGTACGTTGCTCGCGTTGGGAATATTCAGTGTCATGCCGCGGATCGTCAGGGTCTTCGAAAAGGATCACATCGAGAAGGACCGCATCGAGAAAGACCACAGCGACCTACGCTGATCAGACGATTACCGGCGGCATGGTCGTGGGTGGTTCTTCCTTCGGTGGTGGCGTGGTGCCAGGCGGTTCCTGTTCGGGAATCGGCTGCGGCTCGGTCTCGGGCAGCGTCGGTTTATCGATGTTCGGATCGGGTGTTTCAGCGGGAATCGGAATAGTCATCGGGTGAACCTCCGTGTGGCACTTGGCGTGGGACGTGCTTAAGTGGATTGACCACTTCACTGCGAAATCGATCCGATTTTGTAGCGCGGCAAATCCCTGTGAACTTTTCCCGGCGACGGCCGCTCGGAACCTGAGAGAGTTCATCATCGGGCGAAGGCCCGGCCGTGACCGCCAAACAGGCAAACGAGCGTCCTTGGGGCGTTAAGGAGAGATGCTCAATGACTGCTGAAAAACCCTCGGAACAGAGCTACAACCCGCATATACCGCTGTCGCAGGCCTTGCTGCTGCCGCGCATCGTCATTGAAAACACCGCGCCGACCCTCGACGGCGGACAGTTTGCCGTCAAGGCGATTGCCGGCCGGGAGATCGTGGTCACCAGCAAGGTGTTCGCCGACGGTCACGACAAGCTGGCGGTACGCATTCGCTGGCGCGAAGACGGCGATGAGACCTGGCAGACCGAAGTCATGAGCGATCAGGGTAACAACGGCTGGCGCGGTGTGTTTCAGCCGCAGCGCATGGGCCGCTATCTGTTCCTGATCGAAGCGTGGATCGACCAGTTCGCCAGTTTTCAGTACGAACTGGAGAAAAAGCACACCGCCGCCGTCCCGGTCAGCCTCGAGCTGCAAGAGGGGCGCACCATGGTGCAACAGGCCGCCGAGCGCAGTGAAGGTCAGCTCAGCGAACAACTGGCCGGCCTGCACCACGAATTGTCCGGCCTGCTCGAAACCGAGCAGGTCGCGTTGTTTCTGCACTCGCGCAGTGCGCAACTGATGGCCGAGGCCGATCATCGCGCCTACCTGAGCCTCAGCCCGGAATTCCCGGTGGACGTCGAGCGCGAACTGGCGGAATTCGCCAGCTGGTACGAACTGTTTCCCCGCTCGATCACCGACGATCCCGCCCGCCACGGCACCTTCAATGACGTGCACGCGCGCCTGCCGATGATTCAGGACATGGGCTTCGACGTGTTGTACTTCACGCCGATCCACCCGATTGGCCGCAGCCATCGCAAGGGCCGCAACAATTCCCTGACCGCCGGCCCGGACGATCCCGGCAGCCCGTATGCGATCGGCAGCGAGGAGGGCGGCCACGAAGCGATTCACTCGCAGCTCGGCACCCGCGAGGATTTCCGTCGGCTGGTGGCCGCAGCCGCTGAGCATGGTCTGGAAATCGCCCTCGATTTCGCCATTCAGTGTTCCCAGGATCACCCGTGGCTCAAGCAGCATCCGGGGTGGTTCAACTGGCGGCCGGACGGCACGATCAAATACGCCGAGAACCCGCCGAAAAAATACCAGGACATCGTCAACGTCGACTTCTACGCACCGGAAGCGATTCCAAGCCTGTGGGTCGAATTGCGCGACATCGTGGTCGGCTGGGTGCAGGAGGGCGTGAAGATCTTTCGGGTCGACAACCCGCACACCAAGCCGCTGCCGTTCTGGCAATGGTTGATCGCCGATGTCCGTACGTTGTACCCGGAAGTGATCTTCCTCGCTGAAGCCTTCACTACGCCGGCGATGATGGCGCGGCTGGGCAAGGTCGGTTACACCCAGAGCTACACCTATTTCACCTGGCGCAACACCAAGGCCGAACTGGCGACCTATTTCAGCGAACTCAATGAATCGCCGTGGCGCGAGTGCTACCGGCCGAATTTCTTCGTCAACACCCCGGACATCAACCCGGCGTTCCTGCATGAATCGGGACGTCCCGGATTTCTCATCCGCGCGGCGCTGGCGACCATGGGCTCGGGCTTGTGGGGCATGTATTCCGGGTTCGAACTGTGCGAATCGGCGCCGGTGCCGGGCAAGGAGGAGTACCTCGATTCCGAGAAGTACGAGATCCGCGTCCGCGACTTCAACCAGCCCGGCAACATCATTGCCGAGATCGCCCAGCTCAACCGCATCCGCCGGCAGAATCCGGCGCTGCACAGCCATCTGGGCCTGAAGATCTACAACGCCTGGAATGACAACATTCTGTATTTCGGCAAGCGCAGCGCGGACGGCAGCAACTTCATTCTGGTGGCGGTTAGCCTCGATCCGCATAACGTTCAGGAAGCGAATTTCGAGCTCCCGCTGTGGGAAATGGGCCTGCCGGACGATGCCACCACCCACGGCGAAGACCTGATGAATGGCCATCGCTGGGACTGGCACGGCAAGTACCAGTTCATGCGGATCGACCCGGCTTACCAGCCGTTCGGAATCTGGCGGATCACTTCTTCCTGATCGACTTGATCGGTTCCTGATCGTTCCCACGCTCCGCGTGGGAATGCCGCCATGGACGCTCTGCGTCCGCTTTGGGACGCGGAGCGTCCCGGTATGCATTCCCCACGCAGAGCGTGGGAACGATCAGCGATCAGCGATCTGCGCAGGGCGCCCTTATTGAATTCAACAGGAGTTTCACATGGCGAAGAAACCCAAGGCTGCCACCTTCATCAAAGACCCGCTCTGGTACAAGGACGCGGTCATCTATCAAGTTCACGTCAAATCCTTTTTCGATTCCAACAACGACGGGATCGGCGACTTTCCCGGCCTGATCGCCAAACTCGATTACATCGCCGAACTCGGCGTCAACACCATCTGGCTGTTGCCGTTCTACCCCTCGCCACGCCGCGACGACGGTTACGACATTGCCGAATACCGTGGCGTGCACAGCGATTACGGGACGATGGCCGACGCCAAGCGGTTCATTGCCGAAGCGCACAAGCGTGGGTTGCGGGTGATCACCGAGCTGGTCATCAACCACACCTCCGATCAGCACCCGTGGTTCCAGCGGGCGCGCAAGGCCAAGCCCGGTTCGGCGGCGCGGGATTTCTATGTGTGGTCGGATGACGACCAGAAATACGACGGCACCCGAATCATTTTTCTCGACACCGAAAAGTCCAACTGGACCTGGGATCCGGTAGCCGGCCAGTACTTCTGGCACCGCTTCTATTCGCACCAGCCGGACCTCAATTTCGACAACCCGCAAGTCATGAAAGCCGTGCTGTCGGTGATGCGCTACTGGCTGGACATGGGCATCGACGGCCTGCGCCTGGATGCGATTCCGTACCTGATCGAACGCGACGGCACCAACAACGAAAACCTTCCGGAAACCCACGACGTCCTCAAGCAGATCCGCGCCGAGATCGACGCCAACTACCCGGATCGCATGCTGCTCGCCGAAGCCAATCAATGGCCGGAAGATACTCAGCTGTATTTCGGCGACACAGACGCCGAGGGTGTGAATGGCGATGAATGCCACATGGCGTTCCACTTCCCGCTGATGCCCCGGATGTACATGGCGCTGGCCCAGGAAGACCGCTTCCCGATCACCGACATCCTGCGTCAGACCCCGGAGATCCCGGCCAATTGCCAATGGGCGATCTTCCTGCGCAACCACGATGAGCTGACGCTGGAGATGGTCACCGACAAAGAACGCGACTACCTCTGGAACTACTACGCCGCCGACCGTCGCGCTCGGATCAATCTCGGGATTCGCCGGCGTTTGGCGCCGCTGATGGAGCGTGATCGCCGCCGCATCGAACTGCTCAACAGTCTGCTGCTGTCGATGCCCGGCACGCCGACCCTGTATTACGGCGATGAAATCGGCATGGGCGACAACATCTATCTGGGCGACCGCGACGGCGTGCGTACACCGATGCAGTGGTCGATCGACCGCAACGGCGGATTCTCTCGCGCCGATCCGGCCAGTCTGGTGCTGCCGCCGATCATGGACCCGCAATACGGCTACCAGTCGGTCAACGTCGAAACTCAGGCCGGCGACCCGCATTCGCTGCTCAACTGGACCCGACGCCTGCTGACCGTGCGCAAGCAGTCCAAGGCGTTCGGTCGCGGCACGCTGAAAATGCTCTCGCCGGCCAATCGTCGCGTGCTGGCCTACACCCGTGAATACACCGGGCCGGACGGCAAGCACGAAACCATCCTGTGCGTGGCCAACGTGTCGCGCAGCGCACAAGCGGTGGAGCTCGACCTGTCGGCCTACGTCGGTATGGTGCCGGTGGAAATGCTCGGCGGTAACGCGTTCCCGCCCATTGGCCAGTTGAGTTTCCTGCTGACCCTGCCGCCTTACGGTTTCTACTGGTTCGGCCTGGCGGCGGAAAACCAGATGCCGAGCTGGCACGTCGAGCCGGCGCAGAGCCTGCCGGACTTCACCACGCTGGTGCTGAAAAAGCGCATGGAAGAACTGCTCGAAGCGCCGTCCCGCGCCACCCTCGAACAGGCGATCCTGCCGAGCTGGCTGCAAAACCGACGCTGGTTCGCCGGCAAGGACGCTGCGATTGACCAGGTGAAACTGGCCTACGGCGTGCGCTTCGGCGACGCGCAGCATCCGGTGCTGCTCAGTGAAATCGAAGTGCAGAGCGGCGGGCAGACCAGCCGTTATCAATTGCCGTTCGGCTTCATTGCCGAAGATCAGGTCGGGCCGGCGTTGCCGCAACAACTGGCTTTGGCCCGAGTGCGTCGGGTGCGTCAGGTCGGGTTGATCACCGATGCGTTCAGTCTCGAAGCGTTTATTCGCGCGGTGCTCGAAGGCATGCAGAGCGGAACGGTGCTGGAATCCAGTGAGGGCGAGATCCGTTTCGAGGCAACGTCGCAACTGGAAAAACTCGGCCTCGGTGCGGAATCCGAAGTGCGCTATCTGTCCGCCGAGCAGTCCAACAGTTCGGTGGTGATCGGCAACAGTCTGGTGCTCAAGCTGATCCGCAAAGTCGCTTCCGGCGTACACCCGGAACTGGAGATGAGCGCTTACCTGACGGCGGCCGGATTTGCCAATATCTCTCCGCTGCTCGGCTCGGTGATTCGCCGGGACGGGAAGGGCGAAGACAACCTGCTGATGATCGCCCAAGGCTACCTGAGCAATCAGGGCGATGCCTGGGAATGGACGCAGAACAACCTTGAACGGGCGCTGCGCGATGAATTGGCGGACGCCGTGTCCGAGCAGGCGCAACACTACAACGCCCTGGGTGAACTGAAGGATTTTGCCGGCATGCTCGGCCAGCGTCTTGGGGAAATGCATCAGGTGCTGGCAGCGCCAAGCGACAACCAGGACTTCGCGCCGCAAGTCAGTTCGGCCAAGGATGCGCAGGCGACCGGCAAGGATGTCGCGGCGCAGGTCGAGCATGCGTTGAAGTTGCTCAAGCAGCATCAGGGCGAACTCGACGCGGCGGATCAGAAGCTGGTCGGTCGGTTGCTCGACAACAAGAAAACCATCCTTGCCCACGTGCAGGAGTTGGCCAAACAGTCCGCTGGCGGCTTGCGGATCCGCGTGCACGGCGACCTGCATTTGGGGCAGGTGCTGGTGATCAAGGGCGACGCCTACCTGATCGACTTCGAGGGCGAACCGGCGCGGCCACTGGCCGAACGCCGGGGCAAGCACAGCCCGTACAAGGACGTCAGTGGTGTGCTGCGTTCCTTCGATTACGCCGCGGCCATGGCCCTGAATGTGCACAACGTCGACAACAGCCCCGAGGCCGAAGCCGCGCGTCGGCGGGTCACGGAGCGTTACCTGCGTGAAGCCCGGGAAGCATTTCTCCAGGCATATCGCCAAGCGGCAGCTAGTCTTGATCATGCCTGGCAAGATCCTGAAGGTGCCGACGCCGCACTGGCGTTGTTCGGTCTGGAGAAAGCGGCCTACGAAGTGGCCTATGAAGCCGAAAATCGCCCCACCTGGCTGCCCGTGCCGCTGCACGGTCTGTACGGGTTATTGACGGGGCTCAAACCCTTTTCCGATCTTGGTGGAGAGTAGTCATGAGTTTCTCGAACAGGGAACAGGGTCACGCTAAAGAAAGATTGCTGCCCACTGCAAAAGACATTGATGCTTTGGTGCGCGCAGAACATCACGACCCGTTTTCCATTCTTGGCCCCCACGGCGATGGTGCCGGCGGGCAATTTATCCGGGCGTATCTGCCCGGCGCGTTGAGTGTTTCTGTCGTCGATAAAAACAGTGGCGAAGAGCTCGGTCCGCTGGAGGCCACCGAAACACCGGGGCTGTTTGTCGGCCATTTCGAGGGCGCACGGCCGTACCTGTTGCGCACTCGCTGGGCCGGTGGCGAGCAGGTCGCGGAAGATCCTTACAGCTTTGGCCAGTTGCTCGGTGAAATGGACCTGTACCTGTTTGCCGAAGGCAATCACCGCGACCTCAGCAGTTGCCTCGGTGCGCAGCTGAAAACCGTCGATGGCGTTGATGGCGTGCGTTTCGCGGTGTGGGCACCGAATGCCCGACGTGTGTCGGTGGTCGGTGATTTCAACGTGTGGGATGGTCGGCGGCATCCGATGCGCCTGCGGCATCCGTCTGGCGTGTGGGAATTGTTCATTCCGCGCCTGCAAGCAGGGGAACTGTACAAGTACGAAATCCTCGGCGCCCACGGTATTCTGCCGCTGAAGGCCGACCCGATGGCACTGGCCACCAGTTTGCCGCCGGACACTGCGTCAAAAGTCGCCGCACCGTTGCAGATCGACTGGCAAGATCACGACTGGATGAGCGGCCGCCGCGAACATCAGCAACACAATGCGCCGCTGTCGATCTATGAGTTGCACGCCGGTTCCTGGCAATGCGAACTCGACGATCTCGGTGAAGTGGCGCGCCAGTACACGTGGCCGGAACTGGCCGAGCGGCTGATTCCCTATGTGAAGGAACTGGGCTTCACACATATCGAACTGATGCCGATCATGGAGCACCCGTTTGGCGGTTCATGGGGCTATCAGTTGCTGTCGCAGTTCGCTCCGAGTGCGCGATACGGCACGCCCGAGCAGTTCGGCGAGTTCGTCAATGCCTGCCACCAGGCCGGCATCGGTGTGATTCTCGACTGGGTGCCAGCGCATTTTCCCACCGACACCCATGGCCTCGCCCAATTCGACGGCACGGCACTGTACGAATACGGCAACCCGCTGGAAGGCTTCCATCAGGACTGGGACACGCTGATCTACAACCTGGGCCGCACTGAAGTGCATGGCTACATGCTGGCGTCGGCGCTGCACTGGTTGAAGCATTTCCACATTGACGGTCTGCGGGTCGATGCGGTGGCGTCGATGCTGTATCGCGACTATTCGCGCAAGGCCGGCGAGTGGGTGCCGAACCGTCATGGCGGTCGCGAGAACCTCGAAGCCATCGACTTCCTGCGGCATTTGAACGATGTGGTAGCGCTGGAGGCTCCGGGTGCGCTGGTGATCGCCGAGGAATCCACGGCGTGGCCTGGCGTCAGCCAGAGCACCCAACAAGGCGGCCTCGGTTTTGCCTACAAATGGAACATGGGCTGGATGCACGATTCGCTGCACTACATCCAGCAGGATCCGGTGTATCGCGCCCATCACCACAACGAGTTGAGTTTCGGCCTGGTGTACGCCTGGTCCGAGCGCTTCATCCTGCCGATTTCCCACGACGAAGTGGTGCACGGCAAGCATTCGCTGATCGACAAGATGCCCGGCGACCGCTGGCAGAAGTTCGCCAACCTGCGCGCCTATCTGAGTTTCATGTGGACCCATCCGGGCAAGAAGCTGCTGTTCATGGGCTGCGAGTTCGGCCAGTGGCGCGAATGGAATCACGACCAGCAGCTCGACTGGTATCTGCTGCAATACTCGGAACACAAAGGCGTGCAGAAGCTGGTCGGCGACCTCAACCGGCTCTACCGCGAAGAGCCGGCGTTGCACGAGCAGGACGATGCGCCGCAAGGGTTTCAGTGGTTGATCGGCGACGATGCGATCAACAGCGTTTACGCATGGCTGCGCTGGAGCAAGGACGGAACGCCGGTGCTGGTGGTGGCCAACTTCACCCCGGTGCCGCGTCAGTCGTATCGCGTCGGTGTGCCGTTTGCCGGGCGCTGGAAGGAATTGCTCAACAGTGACGCCGACACGTATGCCGGTTCCAATTATGGCAACGGCGGCGGGGCGTTTACCGAAGAGGTGGCGAGTCATGGGCAGGCGTTGTCGCTGGAGCTGAATTTGCCGCCATTGGCAGTTTTGATCCTCAAGCCCGAGGGCTGACCCACGCGAGATCGTTCCCACGCAGAGCGTGGGAACGATCATGCATATCGTCTTTACCAACGCATCCGGACCCCCAGGCTGCCAATCAACCCGTTCAGATCGTTGTCATCCACGTCGCTGCTGTAATCGGCGCTGACATACAGACTCACCGTCGGCGTCATTCTCGCCACCAACCCCAGTCCGACCTCCACGGTCGAGGATTTGCGGCTGCTGCTGATCTTGTCCACCTGATCCAGCGTCACCGTGTTACCGGTGTACACCGTGTGCCACAGGTTCGTGCGCACGTAGGGTTCGACCGGCAAGCCGTTCAGATCGTAGCTGCCTTTCAAACGGGCACCGACCCGGCCGCTCCACGATGAAATATCGCTGGAAGACGCATTGCCCGAGCCCGCATAGGGCGTGTCCAGGGTGATGCGCTGATTGATCAATTGCGCCTGCGGTTCAACCACCCAGTTTTCACCCAGACCGATCGGGAATCCGCCTTCCACCGACAGCGTCATCGCGCTGCCTTCGGTGGCCAGGCGTGCGCCTTGCTCGTTGCGGCTGAAACCGCTGACCCGACCGCCACTGGCCGACAGATCGACGTGCCAGCCCTGCGGGCCGATCAAGCTGTAGTAGGCACCCAGGCTCTGGCCTTGCAGGTTGAGGGTGTCGGTGTTCGGATCGGCGAGGGCGCGGCTGGTGATCAGTCCGCTGCCATTGGCCTTGATCTGATTGACCCCGCCGATCAGGCCGACCTGCTGGGTGTGGCCGCTGCTGCTTTTCAGGGTCAGCACGGCGGGACCTTTGAAGTCGCCAGTGCCGGGCGTGGCGAAGCCCGGGCTGAGGACGTCGGTTTGCGCCTGGCGGGACGTCTGTCCGTAGAGTTGATCCCAGGCCGAGGGCGCGAGGTCTTCGGTGATCAGGTTTGTGCCGCGCAGATCCGGCTGTGAGCTCAGCCGTTGCGGCCCCGGGGTCACGACCGTGGCGGGGAGGGTCATGACGGGAATGTCCTGGCGATACCAGGGCGTCGCCTCGTCCGCCACAGGACCCGCCTGCGCCTCCATGGACGAGCACAGCAAGATAGAACTTGAAACGGTGCAGAACGTGACTTTGATCTCTTGTGGGGTGAGTGAGGTTTTCATGGAGTTCTACCTTGCTAGCGCATGTGGTATCTCGCCTTGGCGTCTCTCCTACCCCGAACGAGGGGCGACCGAATGGAGCGTGGCGAGCCCGAGGCCGCCCGTTTTGACGAGTGGCCTGAGGTTCGCCCCGAGTAGTATTTCCGGGGGTAGTAAGGTAGAGCTAAGAAGACCGGAGCCCTTGCGTCAAGAAATTGGACGATGAGTGGTCGGGTCAAAACGGGTGATGCAAGCTTATGTTTTTGCGCATTTATCTAAGTGCTTGTTTGTAGAGCCAATGGCTGTGAAAGCCGCGAGGCAGAGACGTTTTATAGCCGACAGCCGGTCTGCGAAACCGAATGCGGCAACCGGTTTCGCGTGGCTTTTTGGGTGAAGACAGCTGTCAGTATCGCGCTACAAATGCACTTCAACTGCCAGAGGCAAATGATCCGAGAGATGCGTCCACGGCTTGTTGCCGAGGATCCGCGGGTCGTGGCTGCTGGCATTGCGCAGGTAGATCCGGTCCAGTCGCAGCAACGGGAAACGCGCGGGGTAGGTCTTCGCCGGGCGGCCGTGATGGCGTTCGAAGGCTTCGTGCAGGTAGTCGCGGCGGGCGAGGGCGACGTTGCCTTGCAACTGCCAGTCATTGAAGTCACCGGCGATGATCACCGGCGCATCGTCGGGCAGCGATTCGAGCAACTGGCAGAGCAGCTGCAACTGCAATTGCCGATGGCTTTCGAGCAGGCTCAGGTGCACGCAGATCGCATGCACTTCGGCATGCCCCGGCACATCCAGTACGCAATGCAACAGCCCGCGCCGTTCCGGGCCGGTGATCGAGACGTCGAGGTTGCGGTATTCGCGGATCGGATATTTCGACAACAGGGCGTTGCCGTGATGGCCATCGGGATAGACCGCATTGCGGCCGTAGGCAAAATCGCTCCACATGCTGTCGGCGAGGAATTCGTACTGCGAAGTTTGCGGCCATTCGTTGTAGCGGCTGGAATGCCGCTCGTGTTCGCCGACCACTTCCTGCAGAAACACCAGATCGGCCGAGGTACTGCGCACCGCTTCGCGCAGTTCCGGAAGGATGAAACGTCGATTGAGCGCGGTGAAACCCTTGTGCGTATTGACCGTCAGCACCCGCAGGCGATGGATGGCGGACGGGGTCGAGGTCTGTGCGTCGACGGCATGACGCTTGGGATCGCTGGACACGTTCACTCCTCTGAATCATGACTGCCTGTTCATGCGACTGATCCGGGCGCGGGCAGTTCACTTTGAGTGGCTGCCCGCGCCCGACGGACCGTCAATCGACGAAAACGATCTCGTAGGGCAGGCGCATGCGTTCCAGAATCGACTTGGGCAGCAGCGGCGCGATCCCGATCGCCGGTTCGCCATTGAGTTGACTGGCGTAGGCATGGGTGGCGTGGCTCTTGCGCGCGACGGTCCAGGTATCGAGGCGCAGCTTGCGTGCGCGGTGCCAAGGAATCTGCGCCTGATCCCGTTCCGGCCAGTGCCAGGCCCAGACCGGCACATCGTGGTAGGTGGCGCCGAACTGTTGCGCGGCTTTGGCGCTGGCCCGGCCGACCACTTCATGATCGGCGGTGCCGTCGTTGCACCAGGTGCTGAAAACCACATCACCAGGACGCAGATAGCGGGCGATGAATTCGGTCAGTTGAGATTCCTGATCGTGCAGGGCGTTGTCGGTGAAACCGCCGCGCACCCATTTCAGGCTGTGCATTGGCAATCCCAGACGGCGCAGGGCTTCGACACTCTCCTGCGGGCGAAACACGCTCAGGCGTTTCTCCGACCACTGGCGAGAGCCCGGATGACTGGCGCTGCCATCGGTGATCGACAGCAGTTGCAAGGGATGGCCGAGGCTGGAAAGCAGTTGCAGCAGGCCGCCGCAGGTCACCACTTCATCGCCGGGGTGCGGGGCGATGACCACGGCGCGGGCACCGGGTGGAACCAATGTGTGGGTGTTGATGACGGGAATGTTGTCGAGCTGCGCGGCACTGTTCCAGATCTGCGCCGGCAGGCCGCTCTCGCTGAGGGATAACGGTTTCATGAGTGATACATCCTTGTTGTGTCTCGCCCTCAGTCGTGCGCGCCATGAGAGGCGTGTACGACCCGTGAAGGCTGGTGGATAGCCCTGCAGCGCTCCGAACCCTGGATTGCTGCGCTGCAGAGTATTGCTCAAGAAGGACAGTTCGTCGCGTCACAGATCAACCTGATCCGCTTTTTTTTATTCAGTCTGTGCCAACTGTCGCAGATAGTCGCCAAAACCGCCGCGTGCGCGACTGTCCAGACGGGCGCTGGTGATGACTTGCGGGCGATGGCTCCAGGCGATGCTGGCCCCGCAAAGCTCCAGTTGGCGCACCAGCTGCACATCTTCGTCACAGGACAACGGTTCGAAGCCGCCGGCGCGCACGTAGGCTTGCGCGCTGACACCCAGATTGGCGCCATGGATGTGCCGGTGACCTTCACAGGCCTGGTAATGACCGTGATAGCGAATCTGCGCGGCTTCATCGAACGTTTCATGCCAGCGCTCGACCGTCACCGTGCCGCATACCGCATCGGTGCCCAATCCCAGTTGTTCCACCAGCCAGTCTTCGGCGACGCGGCTGTCGGCGTCGGAGCAGGAAATCCAGCGAGCACCCCGATCAAGCAGTTGTTGCGCGCCGATGGCCCGGGCCTGGCCGACATTGCGGGCATCAATGCTCAAGGCCTGCACCGGATACTGGCTGACGATGTGCGCCGAACGGTCGGTACAACTGTCGAGTACCACCAGGACCTCCACCGGCTCACCGGCCAGCATCGGATGCCCGGCGGCGCGCAAGGCGGCGTGCAGGCAGTCATCGAGCCACTCTTCTTCGTTGTGTGCCGGGATCAGGATGCCAATCATCGCAACCCCTCCAGCGCGGCCACCGAACGCGGTTCGCGACTCCAGACTTCCAGCAGAAAATCCGCTTCCTGATGCAGGACCACTCGCGGCATGTGCAACTGTTCGTGAATCAGGTCGTGAACCTGTCGGGCATTAAGCGGGCAGCCTTCGATAACCGGGCGCCAGTGACAGGCCAGTAATTGCCCGTCTGCCGTCAATGAATCACTGATGCGATGGATGACCTCCGTCAGATCTTGCCGGTCGAGGTAGTAGCCGATTTCGCTGAATACGATCAGGTCGAATTTTTCCGCCGGCCAGTCGCCAGGCAACCGACATTGACGGACTTCGGCGTGGTCGAACAGGCTCAGCCGGGTGCGCGCCAGATTGACCGCGGCGGCGCTTGTGTCGCAGCACAACAGCCGATCACAGCGTTCGGCCAGCGCGGCGCTCAGCTCGCCGTTGGCGCAACCGGGTTCGAAAATCGTCCGGTAATGCGGGCGGGGCAGGGCCGCCAGGGTCACGAGGCGTTTGCGCTGCTCGTACCAGCGCTGGCGAAATCCCCAGGGGTCGTTATTGCCGGCGAACAGGCCTTCGAAGTAGCGATCCTCGACACTCATAGAAAGACCACCTCGAACGGTTGCAGCAGTCGATCGATGACATAGGGTTTGAGCACCGGGACCAGGCCTGCGTCGGGATCACCCTCCAGCTGGCTGGCGAAGGCGTGCACCGCATGGCGTTTGCGTGCGACCTGTTCGGGGCTGAGCAGGATTTTGCGCGCCCGTTCCCAAGGCACGATGGCGTCTTCGGGCGTTGCCCAGTGCCAGGTCCAGACCGGCAGCTCGTGGCAAATTGCACCCACCCGGCGCGCAGCCTCGACGCTGGCGCGGCCGACGGCTTCGTGGTCGCTGTGGCCGTCTTCGCGCCAGGTGGTGAAGATCACGTCGTCGGGTTGCAGGTAGCGGGTCAGGTATTCACACAGCATCGATTCGCGCGCGGCGACCTGGGTGTCGGGGAAGCCGCCACGCAGCCATTGCACCTGATGCATGGGCAGGCCAAGACGACGCAGGGCTTCGGCGGATTCCTGCGGGCGCACCACGCTCAAGCGCTCCACCGGCCAGCGCTCCGAGCCAGGATGGCTGGCGCTGCCGTCGGTGACCGAAATCAGTTGCAGCGTGCGACCCGCGGCGGCGAGCTGTTGCAACAGCCCGCCGCAACCGAGCACCTCATCGTCGGGGTGCGGCGCAATCACCACCGCTCGCGATCCCGGCGGTACCAGATCAAGAGTGTCGATACTGTCTACCGCTGCCAGATGACGTGAGCTCTGCCATTCCTGCAGGGAGGTGCCTTCACCGACAATCGGATTGCGCTTCATAGGGCCCAACCCTCGCGTGGGTGCTGCGCAATCAATCGGCCCAGTGCTGCCAGATCGCGTTCAGCGTGGCTCTGGCGCAGGTAAACCGGCAAGTCGGCCGCCAGGCGGGCAAAGTGCGGATCCTTGCAGAACGGCCCGGCACCGAGCGCCCGACCTGTCTCGCGAATGACCTGTTCGGCGGCATCTTCGACCACGGCGCGTACACGGCGGGCCAGCAACTCGGCGTTGGCGTGGGGATTGCTGTCGATGTCCAGCGCACTGACGCGCAGCGCTTGAGCTGCGGCGTGCAAGGCGCTGTCGACGGCGCCGAGACTGGCCAGCGAATGGGGTTCTTCACGTCGGGCACATTGCTGGCGCAGCTGTTCACCGATTTCCCTCGCGGCGCCGTACCAGCACGCGGCAATCCCGATCCCGCCGTGCCAGAACCCCGGACGTTGCAGGTAGTCGCCAGGATCGCCTATCGCCTGCGCCTCGACTTCGTCGAACAGCACCTCGACGCTGCCGGTGGCCGCCATGCCGACCGCTTGCCAGCCTTGATCGGTGACGGTCACGCCCGGTTGGTCGAGGGCCACGGCCACCAGTTGCTGGCGATCGTCCTCATCCCACGCCGTCAGCAGGGCATGACTGAGCACTGCCGCTCCGGAGCACCAGGCCTTGCGTCCATTCAACCGCACCAGTTGCCCCGAGCGGCTGACCCGCACCCGCGCCTGCGGTGGTTCGGCTGCCCACATGCCCCAAGTGCTGCCGGGCGTCGGCGAGCCACCGAGTTGTTCGATGATTGCCAACGCATCGGTATGGCCTTCGTAGAGTTTGCACAGCCCCAGATCGTGCCCACCGACCTCGGACAGCCGTTGCCAGCGCTCCAGCGTACGACCGCTGCCGGGTAACGGCAGGCGATCGAGGCCGGCCTCGACCAGTTGCCGCAGACACAGGCCGAGGGCGGCAGTGTCGCGGTAGTCCGGCGCGTGCCGTGAGAGATAGACGGGCAAGTCCATGTCAGTCCTCTTCTTCGCGTTGCAGTTCGAACAGCAGCAGAGAACGCCCGGTGACCGAGTACTCATGACCGAATTCAAAACGCTCCTGGCCACGGATCGATGGCTGGTTGGTATCGATCATGCACGTCCAGAAACTGCCTTCAGGCACTTCCGGCAAGGTGAAGTTGACGATGTCGTGATGGGCGTTGACCACCAGCAGCAACGTGGCGTCGGCACCCTTGCGGCGGATCCCGGTTTCCTGGGCACGACCGTCAAGCAGCATGCCCATGCAGCGGTTCTGCGCGTCATGCCAGTGTTCGGTGGTCATCTCCGTGGCGTCCGGTGCAAGCCAGGTCACGTCCTTGACGCCGATATCCTCGTTGTATTCGCCGACCAGGAAACGCCCGCGTCGCAGGATCGGGTAGGCCAGACGCAACTTGATCAGGCGCTTGACGAATTTGAGCAGCGCCTTGCCGTCCTCGCTCAGGTCCCAGTTGACCCAGCCGATCTCGCTGTCCTGGCAATAGGCGTTGTTGTTGCCGTCCTGGGTGCGGGCGAATTCGTCACCGGCCACCAGCATTGGCGTGCCTTGGGACAAGAGCAGGGTGGCGAAGAAGTTGCGCATCTGCCGGTGGCGCAGCGCGTTGATTTCCGGGTCGTCGGTAGGGCCTTCGACGCCGTGGTTCCAGGACAGGTTGTTGTTGCTGCCGTCCTGATTGTTTTCGTCGTTGGCCTCGTTGTGCTTGTCGTTGTACGACACCAGATCGTTAAGGGTGAAACCGTCGTGAGCAGTGACGAAGTTGACCGAAGAATAAGGCCGGCGACCGCGCTGGTTGAACATTTCCCCGGAGGCCGTCATGCGGCTGGCGAAGTCGGCGAGCTGGCCGTCGTCGCCTTTCCAGAACGCGCGCACGGTGTCGCGGAACTTGTCGTTCCACTCGACCCAGCCCGGCGGGAAGTTGCCGACCTGATAACCGCCGGGACCACAATCCCAAGGCTCGGCGATCATTTTCACCTGACGCAGCACCGGATCCTGGCGGCAAGCAACAAGGAAACTGTGACGTTCATCGAAACCGTCGTGATAGCGACCGAGAATGGTCGCCAGATCGAAACGGAAGCCGTCGACGTGCATTTCGCTGGCCCAGTAGCGCAGCGAGTCGGTGACCATTTGCAGCACGCACGGATGGCTCAGATCGAGGGTGTTACCGGTACCGGAATCGTTGATGTAAAAGCGCTTGTCGTCCGGCATCAGGCGATAGTACGAGGCGTTATCGATCCCGCGCATCGACAGGGTCGGGCCTTGCTCGTTGCCTTCGGCTGTGTGGTTGTAGACCACGTCGAGAATCACTTCGAGATTGGCGTCGTGCAGGTGCGCGACCATTTCCTTGAACTCGGCAATCTTGCCGCTGGCCAGGTAGCGCGGATCCGGGGCGAAGAACGCGATGCTGTTGTAGCCCCAGTAGTTGGTCATGCCTTTGTGCAGCAGGTGCTGATCGTTGACGAAGGCATGGATCGGCAACAGTTCGACGGTCGACACACCCAGTTTGCGGATGTGTTCAAGCACATCGTCGACCATCAGCCCGGCAAACGTGCCACGCACATTTTCCGGCACCGAAGGGTGGCGCATGCTGATGCCGCGCACATGGGTCTCGTAAATGATGGTCTTGTCCCACGGCACGCTGACGCGGTGGTCGTGGCCCCAGGTGTGGGCGGGGTCGATGACCTTGCACTTGGGAACGAAAGGCGCGCTGTCGCGCTCGTCGAAACTGAGGTCGGCGTCGGGGTGGCCGATGGTGTAGCCGAACAGCGCCTCGGACCATTTCAACTCGCCCACCAGTTGCTTGGCGTACGGGTCGATCAGCAATTTGTTGTGGTTGAAGCGGTGGCCGTTGGCCGGGTCGTACGGGCCGTAGACCCGGTAGCCGTAAATCAGGCCCGGATGTGCATCGGGCAGATAGCCGTGGTAGATCTCATCGGTGTATTCCGGCAGCTCGATGCGTTCGAGTTCGACTTCGCCGGCATCGTCGAAAATGCACAGCTCGACCCGGGTGGCGTTGGCGGAGAACAGCGCGAAGTTCACCCCCAGACCATCCCAGGTCGCGCCGAGCGGGAAGGGCAGGCCTTCACGGATGCGCGAGGGTTCGGCGTGCGCGGTGGGCTCGGCTTTCTTTGGACGGGTCATAGGTGCTCCTGCAAAAAATCGGGGGGTAGATGTTTTTCGAGGACGAGTAAGCCCTCGGTGGCGAGCGAACCCGCCACACGGTTATTCAAATCAATGGTTCGGGGGCGTCAGACCGCAGGCGGCTTGCGCGGCGCGCGGGGCTTTTTCTCGGTGGCTTTTTCGCCCGGGGGAATCACTTTCGCGGCACCGGCAGGCTTGGCCTTGGCCGTCGTGGCCTTGGGTTTGGCAGCAGGTGTCTTGCCATCAACGGCTTTGCTGGTGGCGGTCTTGCCGGCGGTTTTACTGCCGGCAGCCTTTGGCGATTTTTTCGGTGCCAGCGCCTCGGCTTCGGCGAGTTTGCGCGCCATCTCCCAGTGGCGCGATTCCTGGCCTTCGGGTTTACCTTCGGATTCCCAGATCTGATAGGCGAATTCGCGGATGCGTTTATCGTCGGTACTCATCGCAATGCTCCTGAACTGAACTCATGCTGCTAGACGTGTTGGATAAGCAGATTGACCGGGAAATCCCCCAGCGCGGTGCTGACCTGCAGCTCCCTGTTTTTTGTGACTGCGGTGCTCGAAAAAAGTCCCTTCAGATTTTCGTCAGAGGCGTCGAACGGTAGAACGACCCGTGTATCGCCCCAGCGCAGCGCGTCAACCATCGGCACAGCACTGTTTTCCAGCAATGTTGCGCAACGGATCGGCACGATCACGATGATCCGTCGCTCCCCATGCTCACGGGCAAACGCGAGCACGTTGTGCGCCTGGCTGCCCAGTACCTCGAGGGCCTGGTACGAACCCTGGCGAAACAACTCGGTGTCGTCGGCGCGCAGGCGCATCACCTGGGCGATCAATGCCTGCTTGATTCGCCCGTCGCGCCAGTTCACCAACAGTTCCTGAACCGGAGCGGGAGCCTCCAGCGCCTGCTGCCGGGCGGCGTAGTCCACTGGCCGGCGGTTGTCCGGGTCGACCATGCTGAAGTCCCAGAACTCGTTGCCCTGATACAGATCCGGCACCCCCGGCACGGTCATGCGCAGCAAGGTTTGCGCCAGACCGTTGAGAGCGCCGGCGGCAGCGATGCTGTTGACGGTCTTGGCGAGCGCACCGCGCAGCAGTTCGCCTTTGGGGGACAGCAGCAGTTGTTCGGTGAACGCCTGAGCCGCGTTTTCGTAAGCCTCGTTCGGCGCACTCCAGCTGCTTTGCAGCTTGGCTTCGCGCAGGGCTTTCTGCTGCCACTGCCAGACGCGTTTGGCGTAGTCGGCGAAACCGGCCTGATCGTCGTCGCGCAGGTCCAGCGGCCAGCTGCCGAGCAGCGCCTGATAGAGGATCAACTCGTCCGCCGACGACGGCAGTTCATCGTCATCGCGCAGCGGCCGAGCGAGCGCGCGCCACAGCTCGATCTGTTCGGCGTACCAATGGCTGCGTTCGCTGAGCACGGCAAGCCGCGCGCGAGTGTCTTCGCCGCGTTTGTGGTCGTGGGTGGCGGTGGCCAGCAGGTTATCGGGGAAGCTCGCCAGACGTTGCTGGTTAACCGCGTGAAAGTCGCTGACCGGCGCGCTGAACTGCTCGGTGTTGTAACCGACGTCATTGCGCGACAGCAGCACTGCCGAGCGATACAGCGCGGTGTCTTCCACGGCTTTGGCCGCGGCCGGCGAAGTGAGCTGCTGAAAACGCACGCAGGCATGCTTCAGAATCTTGCGCGAACGGCCACGGGGTTTGCGCCTCCACGGCTGGCCGCCAAGCCAACCGGCTACGGAGTCCAGCACCGGCCAATCGGCTTCGCTCAATGTCTGCCGCGCACCGTCCATGGCCTGCTGGAAAAACACCTCGTCCCGCGCCGAGCGGCCCATCGGGGTGATGTAGGTGCGATAGACCGGGAAGTGCACGATCAACGCCTGCAACACCCGACGAATCGAGCCGAGCGTGAGGTCGCGGGTCATCAGGTCATCGCGCGCCACTTGCAGCAGGGCCTGGGCGACGCTTTCGCAATCGCTGGCCAGCGAGCCGTTGAGGATCTGTTGGCGCGCCAGTTGCGCTTCTTCGATAAACGCGGCGGGACGCTCGGTGCGGCGCTTCCACAAATCGCCCAGCACATGTTCGCCGTCCGGATCGTGTTGCAGCAGCGACAGCTGATTCATGAATTCGTAGCCGGTGCTGCCGTCCACGGACCAGTCGGTGGGCAGGGTTTCGCCGTCGCCGAGGATCTTCTCGACATAGATCGGCAAGTGCCGGCCCGGCGCCAGATGGTCGAGCCGACGGCGCAGTTTGCGGCAGTAGCCGCGCGGGTCGGCTAGACCGTCGATGTGGTCGATGCGCAGCCCGTCGATCAATCCCTCGCCGATCAACTGGAAAATCTTGCCGTGGGTCGCCTCGAACACCGCCGGGCGCTCGACGCGCAAACCGCCGAGTTCGTTGATGTCGAAGAAGCGCCGCCAGTTGATGTCGTCCGCCGCCGTGCGCCAACTCGCGAGGCGATAGCTTTGCCGCTCCAGCAATTGGTGCAGGCGCTGAAAACCTTCTTCGGTCTTCGAGTCGTAATGCGTCAGGTTGCGCTGAATGGCCTGGAGGATGTACGGGTCGCTGGCCAGTTGCTGAAGTTCTTCCTTGAGCGGTATGGCCAGTGAGCGGGCGTCAGTCTGATAACTGAGCGCGCTGAAGCGGTCGGCGAGGGCCTTGAGCGCTTCGTTCGGGGCGTCATCGGATTTGAGCAGTTCGCCGTAATCGCCGGGGCAGATCGGGAAGTGATGCTCGTAATGCTCGACGTGGAACGTGCCGCTCTCGGCGTTGAAAACCAGCGGCAGGGTCGCGTCCTGGAGCGCGACGCCGTAATCGCTGCCGAGAAACGGCAGCAGCAACTGGCCTTCCATCAGCGGGTCAGGGGAGTGCCACTGAATGTCGAAGAACTCACCGTAGGGGCTGAGCCGTCCCCATTCCAGCAGGTCGAGCCACCACGGGTTGTCGCCGCCACCGACCGCCATGTGATTGGAGACGATGTCGAGGATCAGCCCCATGCCGTGTTCGCGCAGGCTGGCGACCAGACGGCGCAGGGCCGGCTCGCCGCCAAGTTCCGGATTCACCCGGGTCGGGTCGACCACATCGTAGCCATGCATCGAGCCCGCGCGGGCGGCGAGCAGCGGTGAGGCATAAATGTGGCTGATGCCGAGTCGGGCGAAGTACGGCACCAGCGGCACCGCCTGATCGAGGGTGAAACCGCGATGAAATTGCAGGCGGACCGTGGCGCGCAATATCTGGATAGGCAATGCACTCATTGGTCACGCTCGGCTGCCTGAAGGCGGGCACACGCCAATAGTTCCAGACGTCTTGCTGCGTCGACACCGTCGAGCAGCGTCTCACTGGTGGCCGGCAAGCGGCGCGACCAGTTCGGGTGGGTGTCGATGGTGCCGGGCAGGTTGGCCTGCTCGTCGAGGCCCAGCGCGTCTTCCAGCGGCAACAGCACCAGCGGCGCGCGGGTGTGACCGAGGAAGCGGACAGCGGCATCGACCACTTGATCAGCCTCGTGGGATTCCTCGCGAAAGTTTTGCGGGTCCTGGCTCAGGGCGTTGCGCAGGCCTTCACGCTCCCGTTCGCGGTAACGGCGCCAGTCGATTTCGCCGTTGGCGTCGATCAGTCCCAGTCGCGCATTCCAGTCGATGTCGCGGCCGTGCCACCAGCCGTTGAGCGTTGGCAGATCGTGGGTGCTGGTGGTGGCCAGGGCGTTGTCCGGCCAGTCGAGGATCGGTTTGAAATAGGTGTTGTCCTGCTCGAACAACAGCACGCGCATGCCGAGCATTGCGCGGGCGATGAGTTTTTCCCGCAGGCCATCGGGTACGGTGCCGAGGTCTTCGCCGAGCACGATCGCTTGATGGCGATGGGATTCGAGGGTCAGCAAGCGCAGCAGGTCGTCCACCGGGTAATACAGGTAGGCGCCGTCCGCCGGGAGTGCGCCGTTGGGGATTACCCATAGCCGTTGCAGGCCCATGACATGGTCGATGCGCAGCCCGCCGGCATGGGCGAAGTTGGCGCGCAGCATGTCGATGAATGCGCGAAAGCCGTTACGCACAAGACCTTCCGGGGAAAACGCGGAAATGCCCCAGCCCTGGCCTGAGCGATTGAGTATGTCCGGTGGTGCGCCGACGGTCAGCGAAGCCAGCAGTTCGTCCTGAAAGCTCCAGGCCTGACTGCCGGCGCCGTCGGCACCCACCGCCAGGTCGGCGATCAGGCCGATGCCCATGCCGGCGCTGCGAGCGGCGGTCTGGGCGCGTTCCAGGCAGCGGTGGATCAACCACTGGCAGAACGCGAAGTAGCTGATGCGCTCGGCGTATTCTTCGGCAAACGCGCCGAGGGCGGCGCCGCGCGGGTCGTGCCAGTGTTCCGGCCATTGGCGCCAGTCGAGGTTTTCGCCACGGGCGGCGCGCATTTCCTGGATGGCTTCGAAGCGGCAGTGGTTTTCCAGCGCTTCGCCGCCGGCATCACGAAAGCTGGAGAAGTCGGCGTGCAACGGGTGTTCGCCGCTGATGAAGCCGTCGTACAAGGCTTGCAGCAGTTTCAGTTTGGCCTCGGCGGCTTTCGGCCAGTCGATCAGTTTCAGGTTTTCCAGTTGTTCGAACTGATCGTTCAGGCCAGCTGCGTCAATCGCATCGCGCAGCGCGCGCTCGCCGAGGATCGCGCCCGGTGCGGCGTACAGCGGATTGAGAAACAGCCGACTGGACGGCGAGTAAGGGCTGTAGCGCCCGGTATCGGCGCTGAACATCGCGTGCAGCGGGCTGATCGCCAAAGCATCGGCGCCGCGCTCGCCGGCCACCCGGGCCAGTTCTTCCAGGGCCTGAGTGTCGCCGAAACCGCCATCGCCGGGACGGCGCAAGCCATAAAGCTGCACGCTCAGGCCCCACGCGCGCGGGATCGGACTGTCCACCGCGTCACCCACGCTGAAGCAGCGTTCCGGTGCCACGGCCAGGGTGAATTGTTGATCGGCGATATGCACTTGCTGGTAGCCGACCGGAATTTCGCCGGGCAGCACGGCCTCGGCATCCAGTTTGAGGCTCAGGCGCGAGCCGTCTTCAAGGTGAATCTCGCAAGGGGTTTCGGGTTCGAAATAACGGGCCAGGTCCACGCCCACGCCAACATCGGCAGTGAGCAGTGGCGGCAGATGGCGATTTTCCTGTACCTGTTGCAGTTCAAGCAGGCTGGCGTCGATTTCCTGGGCCGTTCCGGCCGGGTGACCGAGGCCGGTCAGCACATTGCGCAGCACCGCCGGGGCGACTTTTTGCGCTCGCCCGTTGGCGTCGATCCAGTCGACGGCAAGGCCGGCTCGGCTGGCGAGAATTTCCAGTTGCGCATCGCTCATAGGCGCTCTCCATCCAAGGGTGGCAAAGGGGTTGCGGCCGTGAGGCTGACGAGCGCGCAATACGGGGGCAGTTGCCCCTCATCCGACAGGCCTGTGTCGGGTGGCTGGCGAAACAGCCACACCGAATCAGTCTGTGGAAGGTTGACCACTGGCGTATCGCTGAGGTTCAGGTCGATTCGCAGCTCGCTGCCATCGCCCAGCCGCCAGCGCGCGCTGACCGCCCCGGGCCCCAGCACCTGGGCGCCGAGTGCCTGCGTTCCGGACAGGTTGGGAATGATGTATTGATGGCGCAATTGCAGCAGTTGGCGGTACAGCGCCAACGTCTCCCGTTGCCGAGGCGTGCCGTTACCCGTCAGGCGAGGTTGTGAGCCGTGAAAGGTCTGCTCGGCGTTGGGGTCGGGAATCTGTTCACGCTTGTGCGGATCCGAGAAGGCACTGAATGCCGCGAACTCATTGCGCCGACCTTCGCGCACCAGTTTCGCCAGTTCGCCATGGTGGCTGGTGAAAAACAGGAACGGTTGTTCGGCGGCGTATTCGTCGCCCATGAACATCAGGGGAATCATCGGCGACAGTAACAGCAGCGCTGTCGCAGCATCCACTGCGCGCGGGTCGGACAATTGATGCAAGCGTTCGCCGAAGGCACGGTTGCCGATCTGGTCGTGATTCTGCAGGAACAGCACGAATGCGGTGGAGGGCAGATGCTCGCTTGGCTCGCCGCGGGGTTCGCCGTGGCGGGTGATATGACCCTGAAACACGAAACCCTGGCTCAGGCAGCGGGCCAGTTGTTCGGTGGGTTGCAGTGCATAGTCCGCGTAATAGGCGTCGGTTTCACCGGTCAGCAACACGTGCAGGGCGTTATGGCCGTCGTCGTTCCACTGCGCGTCGTAGTTCTCCTCCAGCAGGCTGGATTGGTTGAGTTCGTTCTCGATGGTCAGCCAAACGTAGCGGGCAGGGTCGATCTGCTGACGGATACGATGTGCCAGTTCAGGCAGAAAATCGGGGCTTTGTATGGCGTGCACCGCGTCCAGTCGCAGGCCGTCGAAGCGGTATTCCAGCAGCCACATCAACGCGTTTTCGACGAAGAAGTCCCGCACTTCGCGACGACGGAAGTCGATGGCCGCGCCCCACGGCGTGTGTTTGTCTTCGCGAAAAAAGCCCTTGGCGTAGCGGTGCAGGTAATTGCCGTCGGGGCCGAAGTGGTTGTAGACCACGTCCAGAATCACTGCCAGGCCATAACCGTGGGCACTGTCGATCAAATGTTTGAGTTGTTCCGGCGTGCCGTAACTGGCCTGCGGCGCGTAGTGCAGCACGCCGTCGTAGCCCCAGTTGCGATCGCCGGGAAACTGCGCGATCGGCATCAACTCGATGGCGGTGATGCCGAGCTCCGCGAGGCGTGAGAGATGCTGCTCGACTTCGGCAAATCCGCCGAGCGCGCCGACATGCAGTTCATAAATGACCGCTTCATTCCAGGGGCGCCCTTGCCACGTGGTGTTGCGCCAGGAATAACGGTGCGGATCGACCACCACGCTGTGGCGGTCGAGATCACCGTCCTGCGCCCTGGAGGCCGGGTCGGGCACCTCCAGTTCGCCATCGATATTGAAACGGTAGCGGCTGCCGGCAGGGCAGCGGGTCTTGATGACAAACCAGCCCTCGCCCTGGGGCAGCATTGGCAGGGACTGGCCGTTGTCCAGCTCGACGCTGACGTAAAATGCATCCGGCGCCCACAGCGCGAATTGGGTGTGCTCGGCATCCAGCATGATCGCGCCGTGGGGCCAGCTTTCAGGTGTCCGTGACGGCATCGTTGAAAACCTCCCTGGTTATTTGTGGTGCGTTTTACCCAGCGCCTTGGCCACCAGTTGTTCGTAGAGTTCGGCGTAGGGTTCGACGGCCTTGCACCAGTTGAACGGCGCAGCCATCGCCCGGCAACGCATGGCGTGCAGCAGGTCGGGGAAAGCAAACACCTTGAACGCGCGGCTCAGGGCTTCGCGGTAGCTGTCCGCGGTCGATTCGTTGAACAGGAAACCGGTAACACCGTTTTCAATGGTGTCGGCCAGCCCGCCGGTGTTGCGTGCTACCGGCAGCGAGCCGAAGCGCTGGGCGTACATCTGGCTCAGGCCGCACGGTTCATAGCGCGATGGCATCAGCAGGAAATCGCTGCCGGCGAACATGCGGCGGGCGTCGGTTTCATTGAAGCCGATGCGCACGCCGATCTGGCCGGGGAAGCGCAGCGCCAGTTCACGCATGGCCTGTTCTTCTTCCGGTTCGCCACGGCCGATGATCGCGATCTGGCCACCGTTCTGGACGATGTATTCCGATACCGCTTCGGTCAGGTCCAGGCCTTTTTGATAGACCAGACGCGAGACCACGGCAAATAGCGGGCCTTCGGAATCTTGCAGACCGAATAGTTCGCGCACATGGGCGGCGTTCACCGCTTTGCCTTCCCAGTCGCCGATTGCAAACGGTGCAAACAGATGTGGATCGGTGGCGGCATCCCAGCTTTCATCGATGCCGTTGGGAATGCCGCTGAGCAAACCTTGCTGGGTCTTGGCGGCGAGAAAACCGTCCAGACCGCAGCCGAAATCCGGGGTAGTGATTTCCTGCGCGTAAGTGGCGCTGACCGTGGTGATGTGGCTCGAATAAGCCATGCCGGCCTTGAGGAACGACATCTTGCCGTAGAACTCCATGCCTTCTTGTTGCAGGGCATGGGCGGGAATCCCGAGTTCCGGGCAAGAGCCGAGACTGGTCACGCCTTGATACGCGAGGTTGTGAATGGTGAACAGGGTCGGCGTGCGCTGCCCGCGCCAGTGCATGTACGCAGGTGCCAGCCCGGCCGGCCAGTCGTGGGCATGCACCAGATCCGGGCACCAGTGGATTTGCGCGAGGTTGGCGGCGATATCGGCGGCGGCCAGACCCAGACGGGCGAAGCGGATGTGGTTGTCCGGCCAGTCGCGACCGTTGTTGGCGCCATACGGGCCGCCGTCACGGGCGTAGAGTTCAGGGCAGATCAACACATAAATCACCAGACCGTCGGGCATGTCCATGCGCCCGATCTTGCAGGGCGGCAGCGCGGCGTGCCCACCCAGTTCGCCGATGATGTGGATCGGATTCTCGCTGTTCATCACTTGCGGGTAACCGGGGATCAACACCCGGACGTCATGCAGGTGCGCCATGGCGCGGGGCAGGGCGGCAGAGACGTCTCCCAGACCGCCGGTCTTCACCAGATCGGCGATTTCCGAGGTCACGAACAACACTTTCTTCTTGTTCGGGTTCTGACTGGCCACTGGCGTCAGCGTCTTGGTGCCCGGGACGCTGATCGATCGGCTGCCGGGAACGCTTACGGTGTTCGAGTCACCCATCGGCTGATGAGCCCGTTCTCCCTGAATATCCAATGCCGCACTGATCATATGAATCTCCCGTCTTTTTTGATCTGATTCTTGTCTTGAACAAGCGATGTCCATGGCCAGGTCCTGTGGCCGGGCGCAAACGCGCCACGCATCGGTGAGCAAACGCTACCCAACACGTGCAAGCAGAATGGGTGAGGGGGCCATTGCAAGACTTGAACCAGTCGCTTTGGCCCTGCCTATCAGATGACCCGCCGCGATCTGCAAAAGTTTCGACGAATTTTTGACTTTATGACCGGCCGGTTTTACCCCGCGAAAACCAGTCTAGGCCAGATCCTAGAGCGGGCCAGGGCAATCGGATGAATTGTTCGACAATCTGTTGCGGGCTCACGAAATCCGTGGCTTTGGGAAGGCGGGCGCCCCGACGAAGTGCATGTTTGGCAGGGTTGATGATGCAAAATGGTGACCGGCCGGTCACGATTTTGGGCGTCGGGAAAGTGCGAGCGCACTGTTGCGGTGCGCACAGTTGTGTTGGCGGGCGGACAGCGGATGCTGCTTCACGGGCAGGAATTGCCCGCGAAGGCGAGGAGGCTCAGTTGAGCAGGCGGATCGGTTCTCCAGCTGACCAGGCTTGAATGTTGTCGATCATCTGCGAAAAGAACAGCTCATAGTTCTGGCGGCTGACGTAGCCGACATGGGGCGTGGCCAGCACGTTATCGAGGGTGCGAAACGGGTGCAGGGTCGGCAACGGCTCCTGATCGAACACGTCGAGGGCTGCACCGCCGAGGCGTTGTTTCTGCAAGGCCTTGATCAGCGCCGCCTCGTCGACAATCGGTCCGCGCGCGGTGTTGACCAGCAGCGCGGTCGGCTTCATCCAGTCCAGCGCCTGGGCATCGACCAGCCCCCGGCTGCGATCACTGAGCACCAGGTGCACCGACAGCACGTCAGACTGTTCGAACAATTGCTGCTTGCTGACATAAGTGACGCCGGCCTGCTCGGCGCGCTCGGCGGTGAGGTTTTCGCTCCAGGCGATCACGCGCATGCCGAACACCTGACCGAACTGCGCCACCCGTTGACCGATGCTGCCGAGCCCGAGAATGCCGAGGGTCTTGCCGTGCAGGTCGCCACCGAGGCCTTGCTGCCACTGGCCGGCGCGCAAGGCATTTGCTTCGTTCAGCAGATTGCGGGTGGCGGCCATGATCAGCGCCCAGGTCAGTTCCGGCGCCGCGTGTTTATAGCTGTCGGTGCCGCAGACCTTGATCCCGAGGCGAGCAGCGGCCGGCATGTCCAGCGCCGCGTTGCGCATGCCACCGGTGACCAGCAGCTTCAGGTTCGGCAGGCGTTTGAGCAGGTCTTCATCGAAGCGTGTGCGTTCGCGCATCACGCAGATCACTTCGAACTGGCCCAGACGTTCGGCCAGCGTGGCGTTGTCCGCCGGGTACTCATGGACGAAGGTGACTTCGCCGAGACTGTCGAGCACCGACCAGTCAACTACGCCCCGCGCGACGTCCTGCCAGTCATCGATCACCGCAATCTGCACCGCCATCAGCGTTACCTCTTCAACGAACGGGATTGGTTTTGTCCAGCCAGCCGAGCAGTGCCTCGTGGAATTTCGCCGGCTCTTCCATCTGCGGCGCGTGGCCCATGCCGGGGAATTCCACCAGCGTGGACTGAGGAATCAGTTTTGCCACCTGCTTGCCCAGCACCTCGTAGTGGCCGATTTTGGCTTTCACTTCGGGCGGCGCAATGTCCTTGCCGATGGCGGTGGTGTCGGAAGTGCCGATCAGCAGCAGGGTCGGCATCTTCAGGTCCTTGAACTCGTAGTACACCGGCTGGGTGAAGATCATGTCGTAGATCAGCGCCGAGTTCCATGCGACCTGAGTCTTGCCCGGGCCGTTGCTCAGGCCCGCGAGCATGTCGACCCAACGGTCGAATTCGGGTTTCCAGCGGCCGTCGTAATAGGTCGTGCGTTCATAGTCGCGAATGCCCTGGGCGGTGACTTTCAATTCGCGCTGATACCACTGATCGACGCTGCGATACGGCACGCCGAGGGCTTTCCAGTCTTCCAGGCCGATCGGATTGACCAGCGCCAGTTGCTCGACCTGATCCGGGTATTGCAGCGCGTAACGGGTGGCGAGCATGCCGCCGGTGGAGTGGCCGAGCAGGGTGGCTTTCTGGATGCCCAGTGCCTTGAGCAGTTTCTGGGTGTTGGCCGCCAGTTGCTGGAAGGTGTACTGGTAGTGATCGGGTTTGCTGGAGGTGCAGAAACCGATCTGGTCCGGGGCGACCACCCGGTAGCCGGCCTCGCTCAGGGCCTTGATCGAACTGTCCCAGGTCGCGCCGCAAAAATTCTTGCCGTGCATCAGCACCACGGTGCGTCCGTTGGCCTTGCCATCAGCGGCGACGTCCATGTAACCCATCTGCAGCGACTTGCCCTGGGACTGAAAGGCAAAGTGCTTGAGGGTGTAGGGATAATCGAAACCTTGCAGCTCCGGCCCGTATTGCGGGCCTTCGGCGTGAGCAAGCAGGGGCAGGGCGGCGGTCAACACCAGGCCGGGCAGCCAGCGGGTCAGCGACACAGACATAGGACAACTCCACAAGAAATCGGCCGATGCTGGAACGGCCGGATTAGGGCGACGTTAAACAGGGGCAATCCCCGGGCCGGATCGTTCAACCGAGCCAGCCAAGGGTGAGCATCGCCAGCACCCCGTAGCGGGCGCCTTTGGCGAGAGTGACGATCAGCAGGAATCGCCCAAGAGGTTCGCGCATGACCCCGGCGATCAACGTCAGCGGATCGCCGATCACCGGCAGCCAACTGAGCAGCAGGGACCAGTGACCATAGCGCTGATAGTGAACGCGGGCGCGCGCCATGTGCTTCGGGCTGACCGGAAACCAGCGCCGGTCCTGAAACCGTTCCAGCCCGCGCCCCAGCCACCAGTTCACCAGCGAACCGAGGACATTGCCCAGCGTCGCCACGGCCAGCAGCCCCCACAACCAATAACGGTCGCTGACCAGCAGCCCGACCAGCACGGCCTCCGATTGCAGTGGCAATAACGTCGCCGCACCGAATGCGGCCAGGAACAGCCCGAGATAACCCGCCGTCATCAATGGGCCGGGTAATCCGCCACCACCACATCGGCACCGTCTTTCTTCAGGCCGATCACTTGATACGCATCGCTCATGCCGTCCATTTCCATGCCCGGCGAGCCCATCGGCATGCCCGGTGCGGCAACGCCCAGCAGGTCGTCACGCTTGCTCAGGGCCAGCACCTGTTCCGCCGGGACATGGCCTTCGACGAATTTGCCATTGATGATTGCGGTGTGGCAGGACGCCAGACGTGGCGGAACGCCGTGTTGCTGCTTGAAGCTGCTCATGTCGGATTCGACGTGGTCTTCGACCTTGAAGCCATTGGCTTCCAGGTGGCTGATCCACTTTTTGCAGCAGCCGCAGTTGGCGTCGCGGTGGACTTCGATCGGGATAAGGTCGGCGGCTTGCGCCAGGGAGGAAATGAACAGGGCGCTCAGGGCGGCCAGACGCAGGTGGTTTCGCATGGAGGGCTCTCGGCTCAAAGGAGGAACGGTCAAAAAAGGAAGGCATTTTGACCTGTTTTTCCTGCCGGGCATCAACGGAGTGTTTCCAAGTGATACGGGGCAGGCCTGCCAACATGATCGTAGATCAAAGCTGACAGGCCACTGAGCGCAAGATGACAAAACCGTCAGCGAACCTTGAAGCGCCCCATGATCGCGCTCACCCGGCTGTTGGCTTCCAGCAGCTGACGGGTGTTGAGTTCGCTGGCCTGGCCGCTTTCCACCAGCTCGTCAACCATGTGGCGGATCTGCACCATGCTGCGGTTGATCTCTTCGGTGACCGCGCTTTGCTGCTCGGCGGCGGTGGCGATCTGGGTGCTGAGGCTGTTGATGTGGCTGACCGAACCGGCCATCTCGTCGAGGCCACTGTTGACTCGCGCAGTGGCGTCCGCGGCTGACTGACAACTGGCCTGGGTGTTTTCCATGGCGCTGACCGACGAGCTGACGCCCTGGGTCAGGCGGCTCAACATTTCGTTGATTTCCGAGGTGCTGGTCTGGGTACGGGCGGCGAGGGCACGCACTTCGTCTGCCACCACCGCAAAACCACGGCCCTGTTCTCCGGCACGCGCTGCTTCAATTGCCGCGTTGAGCGCCAGCAGGTTGGTCTGGCCGGCGATGGCGCCGATCACGCCGAGGATTTCGGTGATGCGCTGGGCGTCCTGCTGCATGCTTTCTACCTTGTGGGTGGCGCTGGCCACTTCGTCGATCAACGCCACCACGCTGCTTGACGCTTCGCCAACCACCACGCGCGAGCGGTCGGCGTTTTCGTTGGCGCGCTGGGTGAAGGCTGCGGTTTCAGCGGCATTCTGGGCGACGCTTTCAGCGGTCGAACTCATCTCGTTGATGGCGGTGACGGTCTGGTCGGTTTCCGAAGCGTGGCGCAGCAGAATCTGACTGGTGTGCGCCGAGGTACGCTGCAGGTTGTCGAGGCTCGAAGCCATTGCACCAGTGGCCTGGGTGACTTCGCCGATCATGTTCTGCAGATAGGCGATAAAGGTGTTGACCGAATGCCCGATGGCGCCGAGCTCATCTTCAGCGCGGATGGTGATGCGCCGGGTCAGGTCGGCATCACCGCTGGACAGCGAATCGATGTTGGCTTTCAGCGCTTTCATGCGCGAAACCAGTTGGCGAATCGCGTAGACCTGCAACAGCACCAGCAGGATCACCAGCGGAATCTGCAGCAGGCTCAGGCTGCTGAGCACGTCGTCACGCTGGGCGGTGAGCATTTTGGTCGGCAGTGCGGTGGCGAGGAACCACGGGGTGCCTTCGATCGGACGCATGAAGAACGTGCTGGCTTCACCGTTGTTGTCGAATTCGACGCGCTGCGCCTGCTCGCGGTTTTGCAGCCCGGCCTTGACCTGGCTGGCGAAGGTCGAGCCGCCGGCCAGTTCGCTGATGTTCTTCAGCACGATCGGCCCGCTGATGCGCGAGCTGTTGCTGATGATCTTGCCGTCGGCTTCGACGATCAGCATTTCGGCGTTGAGGTCTTTTTCCTTGCGCGCCACCAGATCGTTGAAGAAGCCCAATGTCACGTCGATGGTCGAGACGCCCCAGGCGCTGCCGTTTTTCTGGATGGCCATGGCGCAGTTGGTGCGCGGTTCGGCGCTGGCGTCATCTTTATAGGCAGCGGCCCAGGCGCATTGGCCGCGCGGGGTCTGCATGCCGCCCTTGTACCAGCTCTGGTCGTAATAGTTGGGGGCCGCGTCGCTGTTCCAGAAGGTGTTCACCGCCAGTTTGCCGGAGGCATCGCGGTGCCAGAACGTACTGAACTTGTTGCGTCCGGCCTCACGCTGACCGGGCAGCGGCCAGATGCCGCCGCCGAAGACTTTCAGTTCGCCGTATTGATCCACCAGCCCCGGCAACACGGTGTCGATGGCCGCGCTGTCGAGCAGCGGGATGGTCTGGGTGATGCTGCGCTGTTGCGCCTGGACCTTGTTCAGTTCGCCCTGGATTTGCTCGGCCACTTCAGCAATGCGGTTGAGCACCACTTGCTCTTCGGTGTGGCGCAACTTGGGCGCGACCAATTGGCTGATGCCAACCACGGTGAGCACCGACAACAACAGAATGAACAGAACCAGAAACAGCGTGTAACGAGCCTGAATGGTGCGGAATGCGGGCATGGAAACCGGTCCTTGAGCAGGGATTCTTATTGTGGGCAGGGGAAACAAACAGCGCGGGTTTCCTAACGTATCGTCGGGTCTTCGGGAAGCTTTAGGTACTTTCGTCCTAAAAGAGGCGATCCCGACCAAAGGAACGTATCGGGTCTGATACACGATAACTAACCGTCCCGAACATTAGAGCAATAAACCCACTTTCATCACATTGTCATGAACGCTCTAGTCCCATGTTTATGGGCTGTTGACGGTTTGTATCGTGAATGTACAAAAATTGTAAAAAAGTGCAGAAAGGAGTTGGTGCCATTAGTTTGCCGGCCGATACTCCGGGCAACTCAAAAGTCGTTCAACAAGGAATTTTTCATGTTTTCCTCGCAAGGAGCTTGCTCATGACTATCGGATATACCGGTGCCTGGCAACCCAAGGCGGGTTTGCTGGTTCGAGATACAGGAAGCTCGAGCAAACCGGTTTCTCAAAGTGTGAAGGTCAAGCAGATGCTGGCCCTGGTCGGCAACGACCCCACCGCGATCAGTACCGCAGAGATGGACAAGCAGGGTCTGCACAAGAACATCAAGGGTTTCGATCCCACCAATGTTTCAGCCAAGCAATTGGGCAGCCTCAGTGCAATGTTGCGTAGCCGGGGCCTGATTTCCGAGATCACGTCCATGACCTTGCTCAATGCCGGCGACAAGTTCGATCGCTTCGGCATCCAGAAGGATCCGGATGCCAAGTTCAATGCGCTGGAATATTTCGCGACACAACTGGATACCATCCAGAACAACAATCTCAAGGGCAACAAGTACGCGAATACGTTGATCCCCGAGTACAAGAAAGCCATTTACGTACTGCAGAACCTGCAGACTTACGGTCAGGGCGGGGAGCGCAAGCCTCCTACCGATCAAGGTGTCAAAGCCAAGGCATGATAGACAGGGCCCGCCCCGGTAACGGGGCGGGCCCTTTCGTTTATGGGCGATTGCCGCAAGCGTGGAGTTTTGGGCGCAAGGCGACCTGCCGCTGCATCCCGTCATGCAACCGCTGCATCTGCGGGCAATGCAGCGTCAAGGATTTTGGCTGGAAACCGCGATGAAAAAGCGCCAGCCATCCTGCACTTCTGTCATCGGGCGCCAGCCCGCTGAACACGAACCCCATCGTCGATAACCGGCGCCAGGCATTGTCAAACCCTTGTGCCAGCCTGAGCCTGATCGAAATCAGCCAATGTCCGGGCAGTTGTTGCAGCTGCTTGATCAAACTGTCGTCCACTTCACTGAAAATACCGTCATATCGCCCCCATCGCTGTTCCAGCTGCGCCGGTGCGCCGACCCAGGGCGACACGTTCGACCGCGTTCCGAACACGTCGCACATCTGCTGCATGAACTCACGGCATTCGTCCGGCCAGGTCAAGGCCGGCAGCGGGCGCTTATAACCATCGACCGGGGCGTAACCCATTACCAGCGATTCCGTCACCGCGCCGCCAAAGGGCGACGGTGCATGGTCGGGCAACAAGCCGGTGTTGTGAAAACCAAGGCCGGCAGCCATTTTCTGGGTGTAGGGATGATGGGTCATTTGCTTGATCGTGACCCCCTGATATCCCAGCGCCTGCGCATGGATCAGCAACTGTCGACTCAGTTGCGTGGCGACGTTTTGCCCACGGATCTGCGGATCCACCACGCTCAGTGCCAGTTCGGCGAGGGACGATTCTTTGTCGAGAATCAATGTGGAATGCCCAGCCACTTGACCGTTCGCCACCGCCACCAACGAGTGCCAGCGGCCGTCGGCATGGTTCTGGCTGATCATCCGGGGCAGATACACATGCGGCTGGGCGTAATGGTCGCCGTAGATCTTTCTGAACAGGCGACTGACCGCCGGAGCGTCACTGGTGCGGTAGCCTCGCAGGGTGATCGCTTCCATCAGCAAGGCTCCTGGCCAGTGCCGTTGTAGACGCGCCGATCGAGCACACGTTGACGCTTGCCGGAGCGTGGATGACGTGCCAGTTCCTGAACCTTGCAGCAGCGAATCCGCAATACCAGCAGGTGATCGGCGCTCAGTTGCTTGATCAACGGATAGTCTTCGATCAAGGCACTGTGCAGCGTCTGGTCGGCCTCAGCGTTCGCAGGTGTCAGGGCGTCCGGCGCCCAGTGCAGGCTCAGGATATCCATGGCGCCGTCCTGCTCGATCACCAGTTGCCAATCATCGCTGCCGGTGACGCGCCATACGGTGTCGCCGATCGATTGCGGCAGCAGGTTCAGAATGCCCACCCGCACGCGCTGGCTGTCGGCGCAGCGGCCCATCAACGCGAACTTGCGCCGGGGCGTTCCCGACGGCTCTCGCCAGCAAGCACGATCGCCCACCGGGTAGCGGATCAGCGGCATCAAACGGCGCGTGAGATTGGTTATCACCAGGCGCCCGACCCGGTCGCATTCATCAATCACTTCACCGGTGTGCTCGTCGAGGATTTCCAGCACACCGTGACTTTCGGGGATCCGATGCTCGCCCAGGGCACAGTCACGATGGCTGGCGCCAATGAATCCGGCATCGACACTGGCGTAGCCGATGGAGGCCACCCGGGCCTGGGGAAACACTCGCGCCAGCCGCTGCAACTGAGCATCAAACAGGCTTTCACCGGCGTAGAGCAGGGTGGTGACTTCCTTCAGAACCCGGCCGTGTTGTTCTAGCCATGCTGCAAAGGTCAACAGGTGCGCAGGCACGCCGGCCAGGACATTGATCCGGTGCCGGGCAATCGCATCGGCCAGGACACTTGGGTCGATATGGCCGGTGAAGGGAAACTCGATAACCTCCGTTTGTACATGCGCCAGCGCATCGTGGGTAAAGATGAAACTGGCATACAGGTCGCCGACGAAAAACAGGTTGGCGACGCGGTCGCCGGGGCTCAACTGCGAGCCGAGACTGCGACCGAAGTCCGCCACCAGCGTCTGCCATTCCTCGCGCCGGAACAGTGAAAACTTGCCGGCACTGGTAGTTCCTCCCGTTTTGAGGATCAGCGCGTCATTCAAAGGCGCCGTCATGACAGGCCAGTGGTCTAGGTCATGACTGCCTTTCCAGTAAGCAACGGGGTCAATCACCGGCAATTGTTCCAGCGATGTGACGGGCAGGGAAACGTCGGCGAAGTGGTTCGCATAAAAGCCCGAATGCTCTCGTGCAAACGTGACCAGTTCTTGCAGTTCAAATTCTGTGTTCATGAGCGGCTCCTTGCCTGTTTGCGCGGGGACCGACACCCCGATTGTCGATCAGCAGCGGTGTCTTGCCGCTGTGTTTGTTACGGGTGAATCCGTCGCTGCAGCAGACCTCCACGTCCACGGTCAGAAGACCCGTCTGGATGAGCGTGGCCAGCGTCGGATACTCCAGCAGGCGACGCTGAACATCATCGGGTTGCCGTGGACTGCGAAAGCGCATGCGCTCGAGTCCGTCGGGGGCATGTTCGAGGATCAGCTGGAACTCGCTCTGCAGGTGCTCCGCCAGTAGCGCCAGGCAGATGAAGTCCGTGCCGATGCGCATCAACCTGCCGTGACGTTGCAGCAGTTCGAAACGCGGCGTGGGCAGCCCGCAGTCACACAGACCCGGAATCCAGCGACCGCTGTCTCCGACGTCGTAGCGCTGCACGTCCTGCCCTTCACGTTCGATGGAGGTGAATACCAGACGCCCGGTTTCACCGCCGATCACCGGCTGATCGGCCTCGAATTCGACGATTTCCAGGTGCTGGATATCGCTCATCAGATGAAACACGCCATCGCCGGTGGCCGGGCAGGCATGGCCGAGCGGCCCGGCGTCGACACTGCCGTAAACGGCCGATCGGATCAGCCCGACGCCACAGTCGCGCATCAGCGCGAGGCTTTGTTCACCGGGGTGTTCGCCGCCGAGGAAGACCTTTTCGATCCCGCCATATTCGCGCAGCCGTGCCTGCTCATTGAGGAACAGACGGTTCAGGGAGCTGGGCATGCCGACCAGCACAGTGACGCGTTGGTCGATGATTATCTGCGCGATCTCGCGGTAATCGTCATCGGCCGGCGCGCCCATCGGCAGGTGCGTGGTCCCCAACATTTCCAGCACTTTGGAAAAACTGAAGAAACCGCCATACAGCCCGCCACTGAAGAACAGGTTCATCACCCGGTCGCGGCTCGGGTCGAGACCCGCCGCGAACAAACCGTCGGCGGTGGCGCGCATCTGTCGATCAAAATCGCGGTAGCTGTAGCCGGCCAACGCCGGGGTGCCGCTGCTGCCGCCGGAGCGGAAGTACAAGCGGGCCGCCGGATGGATCGGGCGGGTGACAAAGGTGTCTTTGCTCATGATCGGCAGATCGGCCAGGCAGGGTGGTGTCGGCAGCGGATCAAGCGTGGCGCGGGTTATCAGCGCCGTGGCCGGCAGGCTGACCGACACGCGCCGGCTCAAGCGTTGCAAGGCATACACACCGTCGTGGGGTTCTCCTTCGTAGCCGTCGTGAATCAATTGCACCGGGGTAACCCGTGTAACGCCCGCAGCGATCAGCGTTTGAGCCAGTTCGGCCATTTCGTGTTCGGCACACATCAGCGCGGCGCTTTGCAGCACGTTTCGCCAGGGCAAGAGCACCTCGCAGGCTTGCGCGCGCGGCAGGGGTTTAAGCAACAGGCTGCGAAACAGCGGCGAGGGGCCGAGTGTCTGGTCGTGGCTCCAGATGACGCGCCAGTCCGGTGTTTGCCAGACCTGACCGCTGACACCGGCAAAGCTGTGAGCCAGTCGCGCCATCGCCGTGCGGGTGGTGATTTCCGAGGCCTCCTGAATCGACGGCAACAGGGCTGGCCAGTGTCGGGCGCGGCGCACGAACGCCTCGGCCAGTCCCTCGCCGATTGAACGCAAAGTGTTTTCATCGTCACTGTCCACCAGCAGCCATTGCGGGCTGGAGCAGGCCTGCTGATCGAGGCGGCAGACTTCATCGGCCACGGCGTCCAACGAGTCTGGCGTGACGGCTACCGGTGTCAGGTAGATGAAGCTGATGCGGTGGCCCCAGTCGATCCAGCGACAGCCGGGCGCCAGTTGCTGGCGGATGGCTTGCAGTGCTGATTCACCGCCCCACGCTGAAACGCCGTTGGCCTGTTGGCACAGTTGACCGATCTGGGCCGTGCTGGCCGGAACGACGGCGACATGCGCGGCGATCTGGCCGGTCGCATCGCACTGCGCCAATTCATGAAGTAATTGCGCCGTCACACCCTGATCGCTGCTGCTGGGGCGCAACCAGTTGACGTTGCCGGCCAGCAGGCCTTCGATCACCGCACAGAAAGCCAGCAGCGGCGCATTGCCGGGGGTGATGTGGACCACCAGGCCCAGCGGGCTCCAGCGTTCAAAGCGTGACTGGCGATAGTCGAGGCGACGCAGGCTGCCCGGTTGCTCGCCGAGCTCGCGCTCAAGCTTGCACCGAAGGCCAGCGGGTTGGCAGAACTCGATCAGTGACTGACGTTGCTCGGCATCGATGGGCAATGCCCTGTGCGGGTCTTGCAGACGTTCGGCAAAAGTGGCTGCTGCGCCAAGCACAGTCGACGTGTCGAGCGCCGTGGCCAACCGTCGTGGCAAATCCGGATAAAGTTGTTCCAGCGCGAATTCCAGAGTGCAGTCGTTGTGAAGCTTTCCGTTGATCAGGTACATATCAATGCTTCCCCAGCAGTTCAGAGGCGGCCAGGGCGCAGCTTCGACCGGCCGTGGTGGCGGCGCGGCCATGCAGTTCGAACCAGTCGCTGGTCAGCCCGCAGTCGCAACTGGCGCCTGGATGCAGGGTGGCAAGATCGCTCATGACCACCGCGTGCGCGGGGCTCGATGAGATGTAAGGCGAGACAAAGCTCAGCAAGCCCTGACGACCGTAAGGCTGAACCGTAAAGTCAGCGGGATGGCGCACGAAAACCTTCGAGTAGACGGGTACATGGAAACGGTGCTGAGCACACTCTAGATAAGGCACCGCATGCTCGACGGCGCCGTAGCCGTCACGGCAGTGGGACATCTCGATGCCCAATTGGCAGTGAATGCGCTCGTACAGTTGCTGGCGGGGAATCTCTTGCGCCGCGTGGGTTTTCCAGCCGCCGCCAAACAGCGTCAACGAGCCTTGCGCCAGTTGCAGATCAGCCATCCCGGTCGCCTGCATGCGTTGCAGGGTCTGCCAGAGAAACGCCGGGAAGCCGAAGATCCGCACCGGCAAACCTTCTTCGGCGAAGGACTGCAAGGCAGCGATCACGCCAAAGCCGTCGAATTCATGACCACCGCCCGTACGGCGCAGTGCGTAGGCCACACGATTGATGGGGGCGAAGCGGCATAGAAACTGATCGGTGAATGACGTTCCCAGGCTGATGCTGCCCTCGGGTTCATAGCTCAGCAGCAGGTAGTTGCACGGAGTGTGCGGGGTGTCCCAGTCATAGTGCTGGAAAATCCGCTCGACCATGTTCTGGGCCGCCCCCAGGCTGCGTTCGTCGTAACGCATGCGGCTTTTCTCGCCACTGGTGCCGGAGGAGGTGAGTTCCAGCGCATCCATCCCGGTGGGGCTGAGCAGGACCTGGCGCTTGAAATAACTGGCGAAGATCGGCGGAAGGCGTGACCAGTCATCCAGATGGTCCAGGTCACCTGCGTTCAGGCCGTTGGCATTCAACCAGTGTTCGTATCCCGGAGTGTGCTGGCTGTGAAACCGGCTGATTTCGGCCATGGCCTGGTTAAACAGTCCGTCCGGCACGGAATCCGGGCAATAGGGTTGCGTCAACGCGCAGAGCGCGTCGCTGTGGGGGAAGTGAATCATCAGGCGTCCTTGTCGTTATGTTGAAGAGGCGGAATCTGCCGGGACGTGTGGCAGAAACCGGTACAGCAGGGGCAGGCTGAGCAGACCGCCCAGTGCCGCCCAGAGGGCGAAGGATTCGAGACGGGTGCCACCTCCGATGGCGGCAATAAGCGAACCACCTATCCCCATCACGGCAATCGAAATCATGCCGATCGCGGCAGACACCAGGCCTTTACTGTCATCGCTGGAAAACAGTGCCAGCCGGTACAGCGCGGCGTTGCTCATACCCAGCCCCACGGCATACAGCGCAAGACCGGTCATCAATCCGGCAAGCGAAAGGCTGGTCACCGCGGTGGCGATCAGGGTCAGCAAACCCAGGCAGAACGGCCAGAGCGCCAGACGAATCAGTTGCGGCAGATCCCGCAAGGCCAGCAGTCGATCAAGGATCAGATTGCCGACAATGACTGCCGAGAACACCGGAATCTGCCACAGCGCATATTCGCGCGTGGTCAGTCCCAGTAACTGGACGAGCAGCAGCGGCGCCAGTCCGATCCAGGCAATCAGCGGCAGGCTCATCAAACCCAGCGCCAGGCAGATGCCGACAAACCGGTGATTGCGCAGCAGTGCAAGGTAGCGACTGCTGATCTGGCGAAATGAGAAAGGAATCGGTGCTTGTTGACTACCATCGTGGCGCAAAACGCCGATCGTCTCTGGCATGCAGACATGCAGTCCGATCCAGGTCAGTGCCGCGATCAGGCCCAGACCGAGAAACAACTCGCGCCAGCTCAGCCACTCCAGCAGCAGACTGCCGAGCAGCGGGCCGAGCAGGGGCGAAAGCAGGGCGACATTGCCCAGCAGCGCCATCAGGCGCACCGCATCGGCCTCGCAGAAGACTTCCTGAAGCGCGGGGTAGCTGACCGCTACGACAAACCCCAGTCCCATGCCTTGCAACAGTCGCAGGGCGTTGAACACTTCGATGCCGGGTGTGGCGACAGCCGCCGCACAGGTCACGCCGAACAGCGCACAACCGCCCAGCAGCAGCGGGCGCCGGCCGAACCGGTCGGACAGCGGCCCGATCAGCCATTGCAGGCAGACACCGCCGATCAGGTAAAGATTGAACGCGTTGGGGATGTGAGCGGCATCGGCTTCGAGATCCCGGGTGACGGTCAGCATGGCCGGCATGACCATGTCACTGGCCATGTAGGTCAGCCATTCGAACAGCGTGATGGCCAGACAGAAGCCGAGCGCCCGGCGCGGCGGGAGGTTGATGAGAGTTCTTTGCATGCGCTTCCTGGACAGTTGAGAGGGAGCGCAAAGGGTAGGGAGGGGAAGTCATTGTTCCTACGTCGTTGGTGTGACGGTCTGTGACTTCGTTATGCGTGATGTTGCAGAGGGACACTTTCTTGCTTGCACAGGTGAAGCGCCCTACAGCATTGATCGCCGATCGATAAAAAAAGCCCACATTCCTGTGGGCATTTTTCCTGACGCTAAAATCCGTTGTTGCATTTGAACGGACGGACGCTGGCATCCTTTCCGTGAGATGACTTAACGATGGTAGTAATAGCCCGGGCCAGGCCCATAGTGGCGATGATCGCCATGCCAGCCGCCGTGGGGAAAGATGATGCAGCCGCTCAGGGTGAGCAGTGCAAGGACAGGAATCAGCCAGGTGATTCGACGCAGCATTTCAAGGATCCTCATGGTTGACGCCGTTTGAAGCCAAAGCTCTTCATCGGCTGTAACATGAGACCCCGTTTACCGCGGCGCATCCCCGTCAAACGGTATGTGCATGGCATCAACGCCGATACAAACCCGATACATTCCAACGGTTCAGGAACCTGTAATGACCCATAAGCAACGCTTGATATATTCGATTCTGATCGCCGTCGCCGTACTGCTGATCATGCTCGGCCTGTCCTGGCTGCAAAACGCCGGCAAGCTCAGCGAGCAAACGTTCCAGTACATCGCCATCGGTGTGGCGGTGGTGGTCGTGGTGATCAACGGCGTGATGCGCCGCAAGGTCAAGCCCTGACGGCTTCTGCCGGGTGCTTCAATCGTTGTTGAGCACCGCGGCAGCCTGGGGATGGAGGCTATAGCTCTTGTCGTCGTTGAACGTGATCACGCCTTCGGCACACAGACGCTTGAGCACTTCACGCACGCTGAGGAAGGACAACGGAATGTCCAGATCCAGCAGTTGGCTATGCACGCCACGCACACCCAGACGCCGGTCGTCCTCGGCGGCGACCAGCAGGGTATCGATGACTTTGAGGCGAATCAGACTGGTGCGCAGGCCGAAGCTTTTGAGCAGCAAACGGATGCGCTCATTGCCGTGACGCTCGACCCGTTGCCCGAATACGTCGACGTGCGAACCCATGGGCGCTCCTTGTGGGGTCTGGCTACCTTCCGATGGTAGGGGTGGGTTGTACATGCGATTACTCCTTTCAGAGCCTGATCAGGAAAGGTTTTTTGTGCTCTCTCTAAACAAGACGTTTCAGCTCGACAAATCATGAAGCGAAAAATGTAGAAAATTTGTCGTCGTTTCGTCTTTTCCCCGTGATTACGGTTCGAGACGGATGTGTGGCTGACTAAATTTTTTTTCCGCGGCTTCGTTTTCTGGACAGGCTCATTGCGCGTGACGCGTGGGTGATTTCAGAGCGAGCCGGGCCCGACGTGTTCACGGTGGCGGGCGGTTCGCTCTTCGGCATTTCGATCAGGAGCGAGCGTGACTATTTCCAGGCAATTCACCGGACTGACCCTTGCCGGCCTGTTTCTCGGGCTGAGTCTGTCGGCGCAGGCGTTCAGCCCTTCCGGCCAGACCGGCGCCGATATCCGTCGCACAGGTTTTGGCGTACCGCACATCCGCGCGGAAAACGAACGTGGTCTCGGGTTCGGCATCGGTTATGCCTATGCGCAGGACAATCTCTGTCTGCTGGCCAACGAGATCGTGACGGTCAATGGCGAGCGGTCGCGGTATTTCGGGCCGGAGCAGCTGACCGTCGAAGAGCGCGAGAACCGCGTCAGCGACGTGTTCTTCCAGTGGCTCAACACGCCGCAGGCCGTGAATGCCTTCTGGCAGGCGCAACCGGTGGAAGTGCGTGATCTGGTGGAAGGTTATGCCGCCGGCTACAACCGTTATCTGGCCGAGCGCCGTCAGCAGGGACTGCCCCAGCAGTGCCAGGGTGAATGGGTGCGCGACATCGCTGCCGAAGACCTGGTGAAGCTGACCCGTCGCCTGCTGGTCGAGGGCGGTGTCGGCCAGTTCGCCGAAGCTTTGGCGGGCGCTACACCGCCACAGGCCGCTGCGCAGATTGAAAACGATGCGCGTGCTTACCAATTGGCGGACACGCGTCTGCAACGCTTCGCGCTCGACCGTGGCAGCAATGCGGTGGCGGTCGGCAGCGAGCGTTCGTTCAATGGCCGCGGGATGCTGCTGGCCAACCCGCATTTTCCGTGGGTCGGCGGCATGCGCTTCTATCAGATGCACCTGACCATTCCTGGCAAACTGGATGTGATGGGCGCGGCGCTGCCGGGCCTGCCGATGATCAATATCGGCTTCAACCAGCACCTGGCCTGGACCCACACCGTCGACTCGTCCAAGCATTTCACGCTTTATCGCCTGCAACTCGATCCGAAGGATCCGACCCATTATCTGCTCGACGGCCAGTCCCTGCCGATGAACAAGCAGACGGTCACGGTGCAGGTCAAACAAGCGGACGGGCAGGTGGTGCCGGTCCAGCGGGATGTCTACAGTTCGCAGTTCGGCCCGATCGTGCAGTGGCCTGGCAAGCTCGACTGGAACAATCAGTACGCCTATAGCCTGCGCGATGCCAACCTCGACAACGACCGGGTGCTGAAACAGTGGTACGCCATGAACCGCGCCGGCAATCTCAAGGATTTGCAGGATTCGGTGCATACCATCCAGGGCATCCCGTGGGTCAACACCCTGGCTGTGGATGACAAGGGCCAGACGCTGTACATGAACCTGTCGGTGGTGCCGAATGTAAGTGCCGACAAACTGGCCAGGTGCAGCGACCCGCGTATGGGCCTGCAAATGATCGTGCTCGACGGCTCCAGCAGCGCCTGCGCCTGGGACATCGACCCGCAAGCCGCACAGAAGGGCATTTACGCGTCCAGCCAACTGCCGCAGCTGTTGCGCAAGGACTTCGTCCAGCACTCCAACGACTCGGCGTGGCTGGCCAACCCGGCGCAACCGCTGACCGGCTTCTCGCCGCTGATCAGTCAGGACGGCCAGCCTCTGGGCCTGCGCTCGCGCTTTGCGCTGGATCGTCTGGCGACCCTGAGCAAGAAAGGCCCGGTGTCGGTGCAGGACCTGCAACACATGGTGATGGACGATCAGGTGTTCCTGGCGACTCAGGTGGTGCCGGATCTGTTGAAGTTCTGTGCTTCCCAGCCTGAGGCAGCGCTGAAATCGGTGTGCAGCAGTCTGAAAGCGTGGGACGGCCGGGCGAATCTGGAGTCGGGCATCGGGCTGGTGCATTTCCAGACCATCATGCAAGCGATGCAGGAAATGCCGCAGGCCTGGCGTGTGGCGTTCGATCCGAAGGATGCGCAACACACCCCGCGCGGGCTGGCCATTGAAAACCCGGAAGTGGCCAAGGCACTGCGCGAGGCCATGCTGGCGTCGGCCGAGTCCGCCACCAAAATGGGCCTGACCGAGAAAACCCGTTGGGGCGATGTGCAGGTGGTCAGCAGTGGAGGACAGCAAACGCCGATTCACGGTGGCCCGGGCACGCTGGGCATCTACAACGCGATCCAGAGCGTGCCCCGTGAAGACGGCAAGCTGGAGGTGGTCAGTGGCACCAGTTACCTGCAAGTCGTGACGTTCGACGACAAGGGGCCACATGCCCAGGGTTTGCTGGCGTTCTCGCTGTCCAGTGATCCGGCGTCGAAGTATTCCCGCGACCAGACCGAGGCGTTCTCGAAGAAACAGTGGAGCGTGTTGCCATTCACCGAGCAGCAGATCAAGGCAGATCCGCAGTATCAGGTGCAGACCGTGCGTGATGATCTGGAAAAGGCGGGGAAAGTCGCGGCGCAGTAATCAGCTGTTCAACCCGTCGATAACCGCAAAAGCAGAAGGCCGCTCCCTCACGGGACCGGCCTTCAATTTTTTGGCGGTTGCTGCGGCATCGGGTTGATCACCGGGTTGCCGTCCTTGTTGCGGGTCAGGAACACCGGCAGGACTTTGGGCAGTGAGCTTGCGAAGCTGTTCAACTCTTTGATGTTGTAGATGCCGCCAACCCGGATCGATCCGGTCGCGCTATCGGCAAGCATCAGAGGTTTGTCCAGGTAACGGTTGATCAACGGCAGCGCGTCGTTCAGCGCCAGGTTGTCGACTACCAGTTTGCCGTTGCGCCAGGCCAGCGAAGTGTCGCTGGCATAGGTCTGGCTGATTTGCGGCATGAAGTCGCCGTGTCGGTAGCGAGCCTGCATCGAAGGGCCGAGGCGCAAGCCATCGCCTGGCAGCTGAGCGTTGCTGGTGACCAGTACCGAACCTTCGATCAAGTTGACCTTCACCTGATCCTCATACATCCAGACGTTGAAACGGGTGCCAGTGACGCGAATCCTGCCTTCTGCAGCCCTGACGACGAAAGGGTGGCTCAGGTCATGGCTGACTTCAAAGAAGGCCTCACCCTTTTTCAGGGTGACGCGACGCTCGTCCTTGTAATTGCTGTAGGTCAGTTCGGTGTTGAGGTTCAGCTCGACCTGACTGCCGTCGCCCAAAGTGACGTGGCGCACATTGTCGGTGGCGGCGAAGTGCTGATAGCTGTTGGGCAGCCACCCCAGATTCCACCCGGTCCAGGCCGCCAGCGGGAGCGCCAGCGCGCAAACGGAGGCGGCCACCGCGTATTGGCGCCACGTCCGGGCCGGCGGAGTGATCGGTATGACTACCGCAGGTTCCGGGCGTGGCAAATGTTCGGCGACATCCCAGATCTCCAGCATCGCCTCATATTCGAACGCGTGAAGCGGGTGCGCATCGCGCCACTGGTCGAACGCCTGCCGCTCTTCAGCGGTGCAATCGACGGCGTGCAGACGCATGCACCAATGCGCGGCGGCATCGGTGATCGCATCGTATTCGGCTTCCGAGAGGGTGTTCTGGGTCATTGACTCATCCTGATTTCCCGCATTCTAACCTTGGGGGACAGGTGCCGAGAACAACCGTCATGGCAATTACCCATCAAACGTGGAACTTTTTTTCGCTCAGACGCCCCAAAAACCAGGACGTCCCGCGAACATTAACCATAAATGGAGTGAAAAAATGATCAAAAGAACCTTGGCCGCTTTCGTTGCAACCGCCAGTCTTCTGAGTGCAGGCGCGGCACTGGCTGACCGTCCTGGCGCAGGATGGATCACCATCGAGAAGGCCATCGAGATCGTCAAGACCAAGGCCGGTTATGTCGAGGTCTACGAGATCGAGGCCGACAATGACGGCTATTGGAAAGGGGAAGGGCGCAAGGCTGACGGTGTGGTGTACGAATTCCGCATAGACGGCGCTTCGGGCAACGTCCTGCGTGACCAGAAGGACTGAGTCTCACGGTTGTCGAGCAATGCGCAGGTGTCGAACCTGCGCATTTTTTTTGGGGGTCAGACGGTCGGGACAGGATCCAGCTGGCGGCCGACTTCGCAGATCAGCAGCGCAATCGAGTCGGCATTGTGCAAGATGACGCCGACACGGGCATCCGATGACTGCTGATCCATGAACGCATTGCGCGCCTCGTTCATTGTCGTACTGTTCGTTTGCTTGAAAATTTCCGCAGCCGTGGTCTCTTTTTCGGGAACTCTGTCAAAGTCGATCCAGATCGCGCGATCCGGATTCCATTCCGCAAACAGTTGTGCCCGGGGTGTGGCCAGTGACAGCGCCATTCTCCGTTCGTCCTGCAACGACCGGAGCAACTTCGCACCGTCGGGTGTCACCGCCGATATCAGGTCACAGAAAGGCTCACGCCCGCGTACGGTTGCGATATCCCAGGCGTTGCTCAGTTGATGGGCGAGTTCGTGGATCAGGGTTTCGGCTTGCGCATGGCCGTCAATATCAAACCCTTGAGCAACGACGGGGACGTAGTCACCCAGGTCCTGGTCAAAAAAGTGCTGGGTGAAATGGACCTTGTTCTGCAGATCGCCATCGAGGACAAACGCAATCACGTCGTGGAACCAGTTGGTCGAACCGACGATGAACCGGTCGGTGTTGAGCAAATCATCAGTGGGATCTACCAGGGCGTTACAGATCGGCAAGATCGCGGTTTTTATCCTGGCCAGGATCTGCGTTGTGAGACGCGGGACATCAAAAAACTCCATGAGAAACCGGTTGACCCGTCCACCGGGCACAGCGGTTATGTCCAGAATCGCCAGGTTGTGCAGGCAGTTGAACGCATAATCCCGGGCCAGCCCCACTGCGTGCCCGAGTACCCGCGCTTTTTCAGGGTAGCGTCGAGTGATTTCTTCCATGCCGTGCGCTTCGATGTTGAGCATCGTGCGGCGCAGGCGCGTGTATTTGTTGTGCTCCAGCATTCTGGAGAAGGCTTTGCCGAAATGAACGGTCTGGCCGTGCGCGATCTGTACCATCCGCGAACCGTTTTTCAACAGCAACGGGCCGCGTTCCTCAGCTTTGGCCAATTGCCAGGCCGAGCCCTGCTTGACGACCCGGTAGACCTTGCCATCAACGGCCGCATAGCTGCGGTTGTTCGCGGCGTTCTGATAGACGCCCTGAGCCGCGCTGTACGTGAGGTCCTTGAGCGCGACATCCGTCGCCTCGAAACGCTGCAGGCGTGTGCGTTGTGGCGAGGTGGTTTCGATCTCGGCCAAGGTCGGTGCAATCGGGTTTTCGACTTTTCCAGTGCCGGTTGCGAGCGTCTGTTCGCCGACCTCGGCGCTCGTGCGTTCAGCCGACATTTCCGGCAAAAGGCCGACAAGCACCATCTGCTCCGCGCCGTCGATAAAAGATTTCAGTGCTCTTTTCCAATGATGATTCTGCAGGGCTTCGGCCGAGTCCTTGAATTCGTCGTAGGCTTGCCAGAGAAAGCGCCCATAGGCGAGTTTGCCTTGCAACATGTCCGTGACCTGTTTGATCTCGTCACTGAACAGGACTTTGGCGTTGTCCCAGTCGGATTGCCCGTCGCTGTCTTTCTGCGACCCGAGCATTTGTTTCAACACATCGAGGTTGTCCTGAAACAGCCGCTCCAGCAGGTTGCCCCCGATCGGGCGGTAATCGAGTGTTACTTCACTGGTCTGGCCGAGGGTGTCGGCGAACAGGCTGCGAAATGTTGCGCGTTGTGTGGGTGGCAGACGACGGAACAACAGGTTCTGCAGCAGCCCCGGAATATTAAGGGCGGCGATCAGACCCTGTTCATCGGGGAATTCGTGAAAGGCCTGCTCCGCATACGGGGTATAAAGCACTAACGGGCCTTTGTGCCCGGTATCGGGAGCCAGCACATACAGTCCACATGCTTCGACGGCGTTGGCCTTTTCCGTCTTGATCAATGACAGCGAACACACGATCGCGTGTGTCCCGGCGACGGCGGCTCGGGCGATGGCATCCGGCATGTCCAGTACCTGGCGGATGTAACTGAAGGCTTTCTCGGACAAATGCTGCTGAAGTTTCAGTGCATGAGCGTGTTGCAGCAATTGCCAGGGCACCTGGCGGAAAAAAACCTGCTGCCGGGCCATACCCGCCACTGATGTCGTCGATAGCGCCTCACGGACCTTGTCGCTGTAGGTGGTCGGTATCGCCAGGGACAGCAGCAGTTGTGTCACGGCGCTTTGGTTCAGCCCGTCCGGAAGGACCTGGGTGGTTCTCGAGGTGACCTTGAAACCGGTGCCCTGGGCGATGTTGATGTGATTGAGGGCAAACTCGACCAGGTTTCTGGCGGGCCCGGCCAGCGCCAGATTGGGCGTTATCTGAATGTGCCGGGGATTGAGCCCGCTCTTGGGGAATCGACTGTCGAGCAGTGATTTCAAGGTCTGCTCGACATGGCTGACCAGCGTCGGCACGCCTGTCAGGTAGTCCTTGTCGTCGACGACACTCTGGCGCCACTGCTCCATGAGTTCGACGTGCAGTTTCTGTTCCGCGTTCGCTGCCATGCCCAGCCACGCCGGGTAGGTCTGTTGTGTGGCAATGGCCCGGGCATGGGCCGTCGCCAGTTTGAGGTTGGTGTGAAAAGCCTGATTGCGCAGTTTCGTCAGAGCATTGTTGCGCCTGACGGGATCTTTCACGCGGGTGCGCACCTGCTCGCAGCGCCCGAGAAAATGCTCGATGGCCGATTGCACGCGATTGTGCAGCACATTGTGTTCGATGATTTGAAATGCCCCAAGGGTGTAGCGCTGGTGGGGCTGAAACTGCGCGGGCAGCAGGTTTTCCAGTAACGACAGACGTTGCACGCTGTGCAGCAGCCGCTGATCGAGCATGCGCCGTGCAGCGGCGACAGTGTCGAACACTTCAATGCCCAGCGCGGGCGTCCAGATCACTGCCCGCCCGGAGTGACTGGCGTCCAGGCCGCCGCGCTCGGTCATCAGCAGGCAGTGGGCGAGCGGCAGTAGATCCTGCTGACCGGAAGACTCAAGGCTGAGTGTATAGGCATCGGGGCGAAAGCCCTCGAGGGAGTGCCGCAACGCACGGGTCGGCTGATCAGCGTTGATCACGGTGTTGACAATTGCCTGTACGGAGGCCGACAGGCTGTCGCCCAGCACCCGCAACCGGGCTTCGCCGGTGACACCGATAAACCATGCATGAGCAAGCATTGACTTCAGGCTTTCGAGAAACGGCCGTTGGGCCTCCTGATACGCCATGGGTTGTGTTTCGAGCATCGCGACAAGCGGGCCCTCGACGCTGCTGAATGTCTTGATTGACGCGCGCGCCTTGTCTGCCAGTACCTGAGAGGGTTGCTGGTTGCCTGCCAGCACCGGATGCGTGCTCCATCGACCTGCACTGTCCAGCACCAGCAAACGCTCATGAATCATCGAGCGGATGTCCAGGCTCTTGTCGAACAGGGCCTGCAGATTCACCGCGCCATCGCTGTGGCGAAACACTTGCAAGGCGTATTCGATGTTTTGCCGCTGCTTGGTGATGATCAATTCGAAGAGGATCTTGAAGATTTCTCCGATGATCCGGTCTCCCGATACCTGCGGCTGGTCGAAACCCAGAAACCGGTTGCGCTCGTCAAGGCTGAGCAGGCCGTAGAGTTCGTCTTCGTGGCCCTTGGCAATGAACTTGCTCTGCAACGTCTGTTTCAGGTCTTTGTAGTCGGTGAGAACTTGCAGGCCCTGCACCGGCGTGTAAAGAAATGCCTGGCTTGCGCTGATCATCAGCGACCCCGCCAGTTCGACGTAGTTGGCTTCGTGCTCCCAGAGCCGCACGGTTTCGGTGAGAGGGCGTTGCGGGCCTTGCGTGTCGTGCGTTATCAGCTGATGCAGTGCGTTGAACTGTGTTGCATCGAGAATGCCGATTTCGCGTTTGATCATCCATTCGCTGCGTGCCTGGTCTTGCAGCACGTCGGCGAAGAACGTGCGGCGCGGCGCGCCGTCTGCAGACGCCGCATTCCAATAGTGTTCCAGTTGCCGGAAAAGCAGCGCTGGCAACATGCCGGACGCGCTTTTGACAGCCTCTTCCCATTGCGCTTGATCGCCTTTGGTGACTGATCTGCCTGGGTTGCTGAACTCCCGCAGTGCGGCCGTCGGCCACTGTTGATGCCGGTAATGCAACAGCACCGCATCGCTCAGGCTCATGGAGTCGAGCCAGTGTCTGGTCGGCGTCGCGGCATCGGCGCCGGTGGCATCGTCCAGGGTGTAGAAACCGACACGAGTACGGTTTTGCTGCAGGCTGCCGAAATGCGACTTGAGCAATTCATCCAGAATGCTTTCCAGCAGGTGATTGAGCGTCGGCAACTGCTCCAGCTCCGCACGCATGGCCTGCGCATTCAGAACTTGCCCCTGTTGGATGGCCGCGGTGTTTTCATCGAATACATCACCTTCGATGAGGCTGAACGACACCGTTATGTTTTCGGCATCGAACAGCCGCTTGCGTTGCGGCAACGACAGGAACGCAAACAGATTGGCCTGGTCGTCAGGATTGTTCAGTCGTCGCTCCAACTGTTGTTTCAAGTCGGCGCGGTCAGGGTACTTCTTGAGGCCGTCATACACGGTGTACAGGATCTGGGCTTTATTGACGGGCGTCTCGCCGAGAACGAACGCACCCGGCAACGGCAGCGGCATTCCCTTGCCAACATGGAGCAGGATGTGCTCGGCGCGCATGGCCGGGGTCTGCTGGCTGCGCAAGGCATGGGTGGACAGCTTTGCATGGGCGAGCCATCTGAATTCGTGTTCGGACAGACCGTGGGTCTTGCCCAGCTCGGTCCAGAGACCGGGGGAGTCAAGGACTTCGGGGAACAACAAGGGTTTGATGGGGGCAGACATTGTCAAGTCTCTCGGGAGCGTGCGCTGGCGCACGCGGGTGGGTCGAGACGCAAGGCTAGGGCGGCTGAAGAGGCCGAAGGTGGTAGATAAATATTGCGGGGTTGACAGGTAACCGGCAGGCCATGGTTAATCCTCAGGCGGGTTGTTCGTTCGCTGTTGTTCCCTCCAATAATTACTCTGGAGCTTCAGATGTCTGCGCCACACGATCATGCGGTCTCGTCCACGGTATCTCTGGACGAGCTGACTCAATTGCTGGAAAGGATTTTCACCCGTCACGGCACCTCCGCCGAAGTCGCCAGAACGCTGGCCGCCAATTGCGCGAATGCCGAGCGGGACGGTGCGCACAGTCACGGCGTATTCCGGATCCCCGGTTATGTCTCGACGCTCAACAGCGGCTGGGTCAACGGCAAGGCCGTGCCGAAAGTCGAGGATGTGGCTTCAGGATTCGTCAGCGTCGATGCCGGCAACGGTTTTGCCCAGCCTGCGCTGGCGGCGGCACGTGCGCTGCTGGTGGAAAAGGCCCGCAGTGCCGGGATCGCGGTGTTGGCGATCCGCAATTCCCATCACTTTGCCGCGCTGTGGCCGGACGTCGAGCCTTTCGCCGATGAAGGCCTGGTAGCGTTGAGCGTGGTCAACAGCATGACCTGCGTGGTGCCCCACGGCGCCGACCGGCCATTGTTCGGCACCAACCCGATTGCCTTTGCCGCGCCACGGGCTGACGGTGCGCCGATCGTGTTCGACCTGGCCACCAGCGCCATCGCCCATGGCGACGTGCAGATCGCCGCGCGCAAGGGCGAGAAGCTGCCGGCGGGCATGGGTGTCGACAGCCTCGGCCAGCCGACCTGCGACCCGAAAGCGATTCTGGAAGGCGGCGCATTGCTGCCGTTTGGCGGGCACAAAGGCTCGGCGCTGTCGATGATGGTCGAGCTGCTGGCCGCCGCGCTGACCGGCGGCAACTTCTCGTTCGAGTTCGACTGGAAGAACCATCCCGGCGCCAAGACCCCGTGGACCGGCCAGTTACTGATAGTGATCGACCCGAGCAAGACTGCCGGGCAAAGCTTTGCCGAACGCAGTCAGGAACTTGTGCGGCAGATGCACAGCGTGGGGCTCAAGCGCTTGCCGGGTGATCGGCGGCATTTGCAGCGGGCCAAGTCACTGGCCAAAGGAATCGAACTGGATCAACAGACCCTGTCGCAGTTGCGTGAACTGGCCGGCGAATGAGTGTGTGCCGGGCATGAAAAAGGCGAGCCTGAGGGCTCGCCTTTTTTGTTCGCGCTCAGCGGCGACCGAGCAGCAATCCGACCACCAGACCGAACCCGGCGGAAATCGCCACGGTCTGCCACGGATGACCGCCGATGTAGCTCTCGGTGGCGTCCACCGCCGGTTTGGTGCGGTCACGCACACTGGATACCGAATCCAGTGCCTGCTGCAATTTCAGGGCGATTTGTCCGCGCAGGGTTTCCGCTTCCTCGCCGACCAGTGAAGCACTGCTCTTGAGCAGTTTGTCCGACTCTTCGATCAGAGCCTGAAGTTCGCTGAACGCTTGATCCTTGATTTGGTCTTCAGCGGCTTGAACGGCGCTTTTGCGGGCCATTGGGTGACTCCTTGCAGGTGAATGGACAGTGAACAATGGAGTGTGGCGCGACTTGAAAAGTTGCAGCGATTTTCCATCCGGAGCAAAAACCAGCGTCAGAGGTTTCCGTCCAGCGTGTAAGATGTCGCCATTTCATGCAGCAGGTAATTCCCGATGAGTTTCAATCTGGCCGACAAATCCCTCGCAGAGCGCGCCGCGCTGGAAGATGAAAAATCCCGACTGTTCGAACTCTGGCAGAACAATCTGGGCAAAGCCAAGGGTGAAGCCGCACGATTGTTTGGCGAGCGCTCCAAGCGCAAGGGTAAATGGGCCGAATTCGTGCGCGCCGAACTGGACGGCATGTCGCCGCCGGAATTCGCCAACATGGTGCGCAGTGAAGTCAATCGCCTGATGGCGGCCAACAAGTAATCACTCGGCCCTGAAACTGGCGCCAATCGCTTCGCGCACCGTCAGCACCACCGGATCGATCTGGGTGCTGGTGCGCCAGCCCAGTTCGATCGGGTAACGCGGCAGCGCCAGCGGGCAGGGCAGCAGCGCCAGCCCGCTCATTGAAGCAATCGCCTGCGCGGCGTGGGTCGGAATGGTCGCCACCGCATCGCTGCCCTTGAGCAGATGGGGCAACGCCGCAAAATGCGTGGTCGAGGCGCAGACCCGGCGACTGCGGCCCAGCGCCGCCAGCCCTTCATCGGTGATCCCGATAAAACCGCCCGACGACACCAGCAGGTGCTCGCGAGTGACGAATTCCTCCAGATCGATCTGCTGCTGGCCCGGCGCAAGGCTCGCCGGATCCACCAGACACGCGTAACCCCCTTCACCCAACACCTGACGGCTGAGCAGCCGCTCGGCGAACCCGCCGGCGGTAATTGCCAAGTCGATGCTGCGTTCCATCAGTGCCCGGGCGACGATCTGGCTGTGGGTCTGGCGGAAGATCAGCCGCAGTTTCGGCGCGCGGCGGGCGATTTCCTCGATCAGCCGCCGGCCGTAAGCGATCTCGAAGTCATCCGAAAGGCCCACAGTGACCGAGCGTCCTTCGTAGTAATTGGCCGTCGGGTCGACCATGGCCAGGCTTTGCCGACACTTGTTCAGCGCATCGCTGACCACCGGTTTCAACTGATTGGCCTTGAGCGTCGGCGCCAGTCCCCGGCCGGTGCGCACGAACAATTGATCGCCATACACCTCGCGCAACCGCCGTAAGGCCGCGCTGACCGCTGACTGGGTCACGCCCAGGCGCAACGCCGCGCGGCTGGCGCTGGACTCTTCATGCAGGGCTTCAAAGACTTTCAGCAGGTTGAGGTCGACGGTCGCGATATTCATCTGGCTCATATCATTCAGCAGTGGATCGGTCTTTATTCATGATCCCGTGGCGCCGGAGAATGAGCAACACCTGAACTTCACGGAGTGACCGCCATGCCCAAATCAATCGTTGCCGCCCTGCAGATCGGCGCCTTGCCCGGTGGCAAGGCTGAGACCCTGGAACAGATCCTGAGCTGGGAAACCGCGATCATCGAGTCCGGCGCCGCGCTGGTGGTGATGCCCGAAGCGTTGCTCGGCGGTTACCCGAAGGGCGAGGGCTTTGGCACGCAACTGGGTTACCGCTTGCCGGAAGGCCGCGAGGCCTACGCCCGTTACTTCGCCAACGCTATCGATGTGCCCGGTGCGGAAACCGAAGCGCTGGCCGGTCTGTCGGCACGCACCGGGGCCAATCTGGTGATCGGCGTGATCGAACGGGCCGGCAGCACCTTGCACTGCACCGCGCTTTATTTCGACCCGCAGGCAGGACTCGTGGCCAAACACCGCAAGCTGATGCCTACCGGCACCGAACGGCTGATCTGGGGCAAGGGCGACGGTTCGACGCTGCCGGTGCTCGACACTCAGGTCGGCAAGCTCGGCGCCGTAATCTGCTGGGAAAACATGATGCCGCTGATGCGCACGGCGATGTATGCCAAGGGCATCGAGGTCTGGTGCGCGCCGACTGTGGATGAGCGCGAGATGTGGCAGGTCAGCATGCGCCACATCGCCCATGAAGGGCGCTGTTTTGTGGTCAGCGCCTGTCAGGTCCAGGCCTCGCCGAATGAACTGGGGGTGGAAGTTGCCAACTGGCCGGGGGATCGACCGCTGATCGCCGGCGGCAGCGTGATCGTCGGGCCGATGGGCGACGTGCTGGCCGGGCCGTTGCGCGGCGAGGCCGGCTTGCTCACCGCCGAGATCGACACCGCCGAACTGGTGCGCGCCCGCTACGACTACGACGTGGTCGGCCACTATGCGCGGCCGGATGTGTTCGAGTTGAGCGTCGACGAGCGGGCTAAACCGGGCGTGCGTTTCACGGTTTGACGGATTGTCGGCGCCGCCATTCTTCGCGGGTGATTTCCCAGATTTCCCGTGGGAAGCGACCGCCGACAAAGTCATCCTCGTCCGTGCGAATCAAGCGCATGCCGCTGCGCTCCGAGAGCTTTCGCGAACCAAGGTTCGGTGCGGCTTTCGGCACGCGCATCAACGGTTGATCGAGGGTTTCGAACCAGTACCGGGTCACGGCTTCGCTGGCTTCGGTCATGAAGCCCTGACCCTGCCAGGCCGGGGCGAGCCAGAACCCACGGTGGTTGTCCGGCTCGTCCATCAGGCTGATGTTGCCGATCAATTGCTCTGGCGCCGATTTTAGGCGAATCGTCCAGTGCCACTCTTTGTCTGCCGCAATGGCAGGCAGCGCAATGTCACGCAGGTAGGTGAGGGCGCCGTCGTCCGGATAAGGCCAGGGCACGAAGATGTTCAGATAACGCACCACTTCCCAGTGGGGGAATTGCTGCTGAATGGCCTCGGCGTCCGCCAATTCAAGCGGACGCAAGATCAGTCGTTCGGTGTACAGCGTGGGGATGTCTTCCATAAACCTGCGGCTTCCATGTTTCTGATAGTAAACGCTGCAGGCTACCGCATCTTTACCAGGTTGCGGCACTGGCTCTCGGCAGACTCAGCTTGCCGGTGTCGACAAAACGCATCGTGCCAAACAACCCGCCCGCAAGTTTGCCGCGCAGCACATAGGGCAGGTTGTCGAGGGTTTGCGTCTGGCTCAAGCCCAAGGTCTGGCGCAGCACCGAGAACGCGGAAATGCTCACCGGGACGCTGACGATGGTTTCGGAGAACCGTGGAATCGAGCCGCTCTGATCGCTAACGCCCGACGCCAGGGAGTGGCCGTTGACCTCCAGATCCAGCGCGATGCCGTTGTAGTCGATGGGCGTTTCGTTGGGGTTCTGCACCCGCAGCTTGATCGCGAAGCGCACTTCCAGATCCTGGCTCGGCAGCGGTTCGAGGCCGACCACGTTGATGTTCACCGGGTCGCGGTTGGGAAACAGCGCACAGGCGCTGAGGGAGAGCAGAAGCAGGGACAGGATGACGGCATGGAGGCGGCGCATTGATGCTCTCTCATTGAAAAAGGGCTGAACCGTCGCCGGTATCAGCCCTTTTTTCATCGAGCGGACAGGATCAACGGTTCAACTGTGCGACAGCGGCTGTTGATGCGGGTTCAGCTTTGGCCGGCAGGTCGGGGTTTTCCATGACCTGAAGGATAGAGGCTTCCGGGTCGAAGTCATCTTCTTCCAGTTCGATGAATTCTTCCGGCAGGAAGATATTCAGCACGATGGCACACAGTGCGCCGACGGTAATCGGCGATTCGAAGATGTTGCGCAGCGCCTGCGGCAGTTCGCGCAGCACTTCCGGCACGGCAGCGATGCCCAGGCCCATGCCGACGGAAATCGCCACGATCAGCATGTTGCGCCGATGCAGGCCGGCCTCGGCGAGGATCTTGATCCCGGCCACGGCTACGGTGCCGAACATCACCAGCTCTGCGCCGCCGAGCACCGGTTTCGGCATCAGTTGCAGCACCGCACCGATCATCGGGAACAGTCCCAGCAACACCAGCAGGCCGGCGATGAAGAACGCGACGTAACGGCTGGCGACGCCGGTGAGCTGGATCACCCCGTTGTTCTGGGCGAAAGTCACCATCGGCATGCTGTTGAAAACCGCCGCCATGGCCGAGTTGAGGCCATCGGCGAGCAGCCCGGACTTGATCCGGCGAATGTACAGCGGGCCTTTCACCGGTTGCCGGGAAATCATCGAGTTGGCAGTCAGGTCACCGGCCGCTTCCAGCGGCGACACCAGGAAAATCACTGCCACCGGCACGAACGCCACCCAATCGAAGTTGAAACCATACTTGAACGGCACTGGCACGCTGACCACCGGCACTTCGGGCAGGTTGGCAAAGTCTACGGTGCCCATCAGCCACGCCACCACGTAGCCGAGGGTCAGGCCGATGACGATTGCGCCCAGCCGCAGGAACGGCACATCAACCCGGTTCAACACCACAATGGTGCCCAGCACCAGCGCCGCCAGGAACACATGGCTGGCCGCGCCCAGATCCGCCGCGCCGAAGCCGCCGGCAATGTCGGTCATCGCCACTTTGATCAGCGACAGGCCCATCAGGGTGATGATGGTGCCGGTGACCACCGGGGTGATCAGCATGCGCAACTTGCCGATAAACTGGCTCAGCACCACTTCGATGAAGGCGGCGAAGAAGCACACGCCGAAGATCGTCGAGAGGATTTCATCGGTGCCGCCGCCCCGGGCCTTGACCATGAAACCGGCGCTGAGAATCACGCTGATAAAGGAAAAACTGGTGCCTTGCAGGCACAGCAGCCCCGAACCGACCGGGCCGAAGCGCTTGGCCTGAACGAAGGTGCCGAGGCCCGAGACGAACAGCGCCATGCTGATCAGGTACGGGATTTCACTTTGCAGGCCGAGGGCACCGCCCATGATCAGGGTCGGGGTGATGATGCCGACGAAGCTGGCCAACACGTGTTGCAGGGCGGCAAACACCGTTGCGGTGAAGTGCGGACGGTCGTTGAGGCCGTAGATCAGATCGTTGTTGCGCGGGGCTTTTTCAGAGACGGTCATGGTGGTTTGCGTGCCGCAATGCGGGGCCGGGTCGGAAAATGGGTGCGCAGGATGCCGTAAGCGGGAGGCGAGGGCAACGCATGATCGTTCCCACGCTCTGCGTGGGAATGCAGCCGGGGACGCTCCGCGTTCCAAAAAATGATCAGGTTCGACCAAAGGCTGACAGCAGATCTTCTTCAAAAGCCTTCTGTGCATCGCCGGGCACCTGCGCCCGATGGCGGGCCAAGTGGAACGCCACGTCAAAGCTCAACTCGCCTTCGCGCACCGGGCGCAACAGGCCCTTGTCCTGCCATTGGCGGGCGTAATGGTTGGGCAGATAACCGACGTGCTTGCCGGAGAGAATGAAGGCGAGGGTGCCTTCGACCTGTTCCGAGCGCGCCGAGCAGACCTTGCCCTGAAACGGCTCGTCACTGCGCAGGAACCGGTAGGGGTGATCGACCCGGTCGCAGGCCTGCAACGCGGCGTCATCGGGAGCATCGTCGGTAAACAGCGGATGACCGGGGGCGCAATACAGATGCTGGGTTTCGCTGAACAGCTCGCGATAGTCGAACGCGCTCTGCACCTGGGAGAAATAACCGATGGCCAGGTCCAGCCGCTGTTGCAGCAACAGACGCTCCATTTCGCCGGGCATGGCGCTGATCAGTTCGATGCGCACTGATTCGTCCCGCTCGCGAAACCGCCGGATCGCATCCGCCACCCGTTGAAGCACCGACTGATCGACCGCTTCCGACAGACCCAGCCGCACTTCACCGATCAATCGTCCGGCGACGCCGTTGGATTGATGGCGGAAGGTTTCGATCGAATCGAACAGCGCCCGGGCGGCAATCAACAGCTGTTCGCCCTTGGGCGTCAGGCTGAAACCGGCCTTGCCACGGTTGCACACCCGATAGCCGAGACGGGTTTCAAGCTTGGCCATTTGCTGGCTGATGCTCGACTGGCTCAGGCCCAGTTCACCTTGAGCAGCACTGAAACCATTGGATTCGACCACGCCGAGAAACAGCCGCAGAAGCTGAAGATCGACATCGTGGAGCTGACCGAGCATCACATTACTCCGGGATAAAGTCAGGTTAACAAACTTGATATTTCTCGAATGTATCCGACGGCGCATCCTGCCACCACTTCCTTCGGTCAGGTGTTCGTCATGGCTCCCGTCTTCAAGCTGTGTTTGCCCGCTTTGTTGCTTACCGTCTCCATCGCCGCCCAGGCCGAAGAGAAAACCCTCAATCTCTACAGCTGGGCCGATTACGTGGCGCCTGAAACCTTGCAGCGCTTCGAAAAGGAAACCGGCATCCACGTGCGCTACGACACTTTTGATACCTCCGAGGTGCTGGAAACCAAGCTGCTTACGGGCGGCAGTGGCTATGACGTGGTGGTGCCATCGTCCAGCGTGTTGGCCCGTGGTTTGGCCGCCGGCGCGCTGAAGGAAATCCCTCACGAAGGGCTTAAGGGTTACGCCAATCTCGATCCGGATCTGCTGGAAAAACTGGCGGCGGTCGATCCCGGCAACCGCTACGGCGTGCCTTACACCTGGGGCACCCTCGGCCTGGGCATGAACGTCGAGGCAGTCAAACAGCGGCTGCCGGATGTGCCGCTCAACAGCCTCGATCTGCTGTTCAAGCCAGAATATGCCAGCAAACTCAAGGATTGCGGGATTGCGATTCTCGACTCGCCTCAGGAAGTGATCGGCCTGGCGCTGCACTATCTCGGTAAAGATCCCTACAGCACCGACAAGACCGATCTGGCCGCCGCCGAAGCCTTGTTGCAGAAGTTGCAGCCCTCGGTGCTGTACGTCGCCACCGGCCGGCAGATCAGCGATCTGGCCAACGGCAGCGTCTGCCTGGCGCTGACCTATAACGGTGACGCGAGCATGGCTGCCGATCAGGCGCGCAAGGCCAACAAGCCGTTTGAGGTCGCTTACCGGATTCCCAAGGAAGGCACGCTGGTGTGGCAGGACAACCTCGCCATCCCCAAAGACGCGCCGCACCCCGAAGCCGCACGCACCTTCATCGAATTCATGTTGCGCCCCGAATCCGTGGCGGCGCTGACCAATACGCTGTTCTTCGCCACCGCCAACCAGGCCGCCACGCCGCTTGTGGACGAAGCGGTGCGCAATGATCCGGACATTTTCCCGAAACTCGAAGTGCGCGAGCGGCTGTACGCCGACCACAGCATGAGCCTCAAGGACATGCGCCAGCGCACACGCCTGTGGACCACCTTCCGTAGCCGCCAATAGCCCTTCATAACAACAGGAACACACCGATGGACGTGCCCATGCAAAACGATCAGGCCCTGACCCGTGACAGCCTTTACGGCACTGCTGCCGAAAGCACCTACGCCGGGATCACCAGTTTCATGCGCCGGCGCTACAGCCGTGACTTGCGCGGCGTGGACGTGGCGGTCAGCGGTGTGCCGTTCGACACCGCCACCAGCAACCGTCCCGGCGCGCGTTTCGGGCCGCGCGGAATTCGTGCGGCGTCCACCGGGATTGCCTGGGAACGGCACTGGCCGTGGGCGTTCGACCCGTTCGATCATCTGGCGGTGATCGATTACGGCGATTGCGACTTCGATTACGGCTCGCCGCACACCATTCCGGAAAGCATCGAGGCCCACGCCGAGCACATCCTCAGCTCCGGCAGCGCCATGCTCACCTTTGGTGGCGACCACTTCATCAGTTACCCGCTGCTCAAGGCCCATGCGCGCAAGCACGGCACGCTGTCGCTGATCCACTTCGATGCACACAGCGACACCTGGCCGGACGAGGGTGGCAAGCGGGTCGATCACGGCACCATGTTCTGGCACGCCGCGCGGGAAGGGCTGGTGGATCCGGCGCGTTCGGTGCAGATCGGTTTGCGCACCACCAACGACGATCATCAGGGTTTTCAGGTGCTGGACGCGCGGCAGGTGCATCGCCGTGGTTGTGAGGCGATCGTCGAGGCCATTCGTGCGCGAGTCGGGGATAACCCGGTGTACCTGACGTTCGACATCGATTGCCTCGATCCGGCCTTTGCACCGGGCACCGGTACGCCGGTCTGCGGCGGGTTGAGCACGGTGCAGGCGCTGGAGATCCTTGGCGGCCTGCGCGGCATCAATCTGGTGGGCATGGACGTGGTGGAAGTGGCCCCGGCCTATGACCACGCGGACGTGACGTCGCTGGCGGCGGCAACCCTGGCCATGGAGATGCTTTGCCTGTATGCGGCCCGGCACAAAGTCGACGCGTGATCCCCTCCGAGTCTGGTGAAAGCTCCTGACAATTTCTGACACTAGGCTCTGCTAAGCTCCGGCAAATTTTTGCCCGGAGCCTCACACCGTGTCGCGAACCACACGCCTGTTGACCCTGTTGCAAGTGCTGCGTGGCAAGAAGCGCCCGGTGACCGCGGCAACGCTGGCCTGCGAGCTGGAAATCTCCGAACGCACGCTCTATCGCGACATCGCCGAACTGACCGCACTCGGCGCGCCGATCCATGGCGAGGCGGGCATCGGTTACGTATTGCGCAGCGGTCTGTTTCTGCCGCCGCTGATGCTCAACGCCGACGAGACCGAAGCCATCGTGCTGGGCCTGCGTTATGTCGATCAGCGTGGCGACGAGGTGCTGAGCAAGGCTGCGGCGGATGCGCTGGCGAAAATCGCTGCGGTGCTGGACCCGCAGGCCCAGGAAGCGCTGCGCAACCCGACCGTCATGCCCGGGCCGCCGGGTTACGGTTTTCCGCAAAACGCGGTGCCGTTGAACGTTTTCCGTCACGCGATCCGCGATCAGTCCAAGCTGCACATCGATTACGCCGATGCGCAGCAGGTGCAGAGCCAGCGCTTGATCTGGCCACTGGCGCTGGGTTTTCTCAATGAGGTGCGGATCATCGTGGCGTGGTGTGAATTGCGCGGCGCCTATCGCACCTTTCGCACCGACCGGATTGCCGCGGCGAGCCTGCAGGGCGAGCGCTATCCGGGGCGGCGCAGCGACCTGTTGCGCACCTGGCAGCGGCAGATGCAACTGGACGAAAATGGCCGTTTCACTCCTGACAGGAATTGACGCAGGGCTGTTCTAGGATGGCGACAGAACCCGAAAAAAGGAGCTGTAATCATGTTCCACCCCACCTCGATCCTCGCCCCGGCCATCGTTGAATACATCAACGCCGCCAATGCTCGCGATACGTCCCGGGTCGGCAGTTTTTTTGCCGAGGATGCCCATGTGTTCGATGAAGGCCATCATCAGGTCGGCCCGCAGGCCATCGCCGACTGGATGCAAGACACCGCCCAGCGCTATCAGCCACGGGTCGAAGTACTCGGCGTCCAGCAGCGCACCGGCAAGGTGCTGGTGCAAGGGCTGATCTCCGGAACGTTCCCCGGCAGTCCGCTGGAGCTGCGCTACACGTTCCGGCTCAACGAACAGGGCAAAATCGCTCGGCTGGATATTTCCCTGTAGCCATCGTGGCATACTGCCGCGCATGACTTTCGACTCCCCTTTGAGCGCCTGGCAATACGCCGTCGACCACAAGGGCTTCATCCAGGATGAAGCCCAGGAACACGCGGTCTGGGCCTTGCAAAAATGCCATGAAGCCCTGCACGCCGGTGCCCGTTCGGTCACCGGCGTTTACCTGTGGGGCCCGGTCGGGCGCGGCAAGACCTGGCTGATGGATCAATTCCACCAAAGCCTGCGGGTGCCGGCGCGGCGGCAGCACTTTCATCACTTCATGGGCTGGGTGCACCAGCGTTCCTTTCAACTGACCGGGATCGCCGATCCATTGAGGGCCCTGGCTCGTGAGTTGGCGGTCGAGGTGCGGGTGCTGTGTTTCGATGAACTGTTCGTCAATGACATCGGTGACGCGATCATTCTCGGACGACTGTTTCAGGTGATGTTCGATGAAGGTGTGGTGGTGGTCTGCACCTCTAACCTGCCGCCGGATCAGCTGTATGCCGACGGCTTCAACCGCGATCGCTTCCTGCCGGCAATCACCGCGATCAAGCAGCACATGCAAGTGGTCGCGGTGAATGGCGCCGACGATCACCGCTTGCATCCCGGCGCTGTCGAACAACGCTATTGGGTCGCCTCTGCGGGGCAGGGTAGCGAGCTAAGTCAGGTGTTCGACGCATTGGCCGCCGGGCAGACCGTCAGTGCCGAACCGGTGCCGGTCGGTTACCGTGCTTTGAACGTGGTACAGGCCGGCGATTCGGTGCTGTGGTGTCGTTACAGCGACCTGTGCGAGCAACCGTTCGCCGCCATGGACTTCATCGCGCTGTGCGACACCTACCGGGCTATCCTGTTGAGCGAGGTGCCGAACCTCAGCGCGAAAAAGCGCGAAGGGCGGATTGCCCGTGGCACCGAGGACGGCGCGGAACGGGTAGTGGCCGGCGATCGCGAATTGCCGCAGTTGTCGGTGCACGACGACGGCGTGCGCCGGTTCATCGCGCTGGTCGACGAGTGCTACGACCGCAAGGTGCCGCTGTACATTGAGGCCGAAGTGCCGATGGACGCGCTGTACACCGAGGGCTACCTGGAATTCCCGTTCCGCCGGACCCTCAGCCGCTTGCAGGAGATGCAGCTGCAACGCTTCGCCGAGACCTGAAACACGGAGGGCGCGACATGACTCAGCCACTGTCCCATCATTTGCTGACCATGGCTTATCAGAACGCTTGGGCCAACCATCGACTGGCCAAGGCCTGGAGCCAGCTCGATGATGCGCAGCTGGCAGCGCCACGGGTGAGTTTCTTCCCGAGCATCCGCCTGACCCTCAATCACATCCTGACCTGCGACTGGTTCTACGTCGATGCGCTGGAGCGCGAGTTGCGCGGTGACGAACCGCATCCCGATTGCTACGTGTTCTTCAACGCTGACGAGCCCTTCACCGAGGCGCAGGCCCTGCGCCGTGAGCAGGACCATGTCGACCGTCGGCTGATCGCCTACTGCGAGCAACTGCGCGATGCCGATCTGGGGCGCATCGTCACGATCGCCCGCGACACGCCGCAGCACGACAGTCGGCTGCGGATGATTTCCCACCTTTTCGAGCATCAGATCCATCATCGTGGCCAGGTCCACGCGATGCTCAGTGGCACCTCGGTGAAACCGCCGCAACTGGACGAGTTTTTCTGTGCCGGCGAGTCCGGTCTGCGAGCCGAGGATTTCGCCGAGCTGGGCTGGACTGAAGAACTCATCTGGGGCCACTGAATACGTCGGGTTGTGGCCGGGGCCTGCCTCGCGCTAAGGTCGCCGAGCCTATCAGTGCGTATCAAACGCGCCGGGGCCCCGTGCGATCGAGGAAGGAAATGGATTCCGCAGAAATTCTTGTGCTTCAAGCCAGTTACACCAACCCGGTGCATGCCGAGGCCATCGGTGTGGTGCTCAATCATTACGCCGATGACCCGATGGGCGGCGGCCATCCCATTGCCCCCGAACTGTTGCAGCAACTGCCCGCCGAACTGGCCAAGCGGCCCCACGCGTTCAGCGTCCTGGCCTTTGTCGGTGGCGAGCCGGCGGGGCTGGTGAACTGCTTTGAAGGGTTTTCCACGTTTGCCTGCAAGCCGCTGGTCAACGTGCATGACGTGTCGGTGGTGACCAAGTTTCGCGGTCTGGGGTTGAGCCAGAAAATGCTGCGCAAGGTCGAGGAAATAGCCCGTCAGCGCGGTTGCTGCAAGATCACTCTGGAAGTACTTGAAGGCAATGCCGTGGCGCAAAACTCCTACGCCAAGTTCGGCTTCGCGCCGGGCATGTTCGACCCCAGTCACGGGCGCATGCTGTTCTGGATCAAGGATCTGCAGGCATAAAAAAAGGCGCCCGAACAGGGCGCCCAACTGTCATCTGCGGGGCCAGAGCGGAGCCATCGCAGGTCCATCGGTAAAGCGTTCGCTCAAGGGCGATAGGACTCGGTGACCTGGGCGGTCTGGTCGTCCGGAACCTTGAGTTCGTTGGTCTTCGCCTCAGCCTGCTGGCTCTGTGCGGAATGAACCGGGAAATTGGCCCAGTAATGTCTCATGCGCTCGGCGCCGCCTTCGGCGAATGCGCTGGCGGATGCGAGGGTAAGCAGGCCTGCAAGAATTGCAGTCGTGGTTTTCATGGTGCCTCCTACGAAAAATGTCGGAGCCGTTCGTCCATGAATCAGGGCCTCGGGGCGCAGTGTCCGTCGAGGGCATTAACAAGAGGTTAACGCTCGTTCAGTGTAGGTTTTACAGGGTGTTTCCACGGCGTATCGGACGAACGCTGCACGCGTGAATGACGCGTGCTGGTCGTAAGGAAGGAGGGGGCAGTGCGGCTGTAAATGTCAAAAAGGGCCGTTTCCGGCCCTTTTCGTTACTGTTGCAGAACCACTTCCGTGGTCGCAGTGGCGGGTTTCTTCGGCTTCATCAGGCTGAAGTCGATCAGAGCCCGCTGTTCGCGTTCGTAAGGGTTGCCGATCAACAGCGGACGCGGCTTGAAGCTGTCGCTGACCACGCTCTTGGTGCGATCCAGTTCATCGAAACTCAAACCGGCCAGGTCCGCCCAGGTGTGGATCAGGTGCGAGCTGCTGTAAGGGCGGCTCAGATCCCCGGCGAAACTCCAGTCGTGGTTTTCACGCCACTTCGGCGACGCCCAGGCCATGAACGGAATGGTGTACATCGGTGCGGTCGGCTTGTTTTCGTTGCGACCCAAGGTGCTGTGGCCGACCGAGTCGAACACGTCTTCACCATGGTCGGAGAGGTACAGCAAAAAGCCGTTAGGATCGGATTTGGCGTAGTCCTTGATCAGGCTCGAGACCACGAAATCGTTGTACAGCACGGCATTGTCGTAGCTGTTGTAGGTCGGCACCTGATCGTCACGCACACCGGCCGGAACGCCGTTGCGATCCTGGAACTTGTCGAAGCTCGGCGGATAACGGTACTGGTAGCTCATGTGCGTACCGAGCAGGTGCACGACGATCAACTTGCGCGGCGCCGCGTCGGCCAGGGCCTTGTTGAACGGCTCGATCACGTCGCCGTCGTACTGGGCGGCGTTCTGGTTGCGGTTGTTGTTCAGGTACACCTGCTCGTCGGCCTGTTCGGAGAAGGTCGTGAGCATGGTGTTGCGTTTGGTCATGGTCTGCTGGTTGGTGATCCAGAACGTCTTGTAGCCGGCCTGTTTCATCATGCTGACCAGCGACGGCGTGGACAGGTACAGGTCCGGGTTTTCTTCGTCGGCGAAGGTCAGCACCTGTTGCAGCGCTTCAATCGTGTAAGGGCGCGGGGTGATGACGTTGTCGAAGATCGACAGCTGATCCTTGAGCTTGTCCAGCTCCGGCGTGGTTTTACGCGGGTAGCCGTAGAGGCTCATGCGCTGGCGGTTGGTGGATTCGCCGATCACCAGCACCAGGGTTGCCGGCTGGTTGGCGCCCGAGTCCTTGAGGTTTTTCAGCGGCGGGATCTTGCTCGCGCTGTGCAGCATGCCCTGCATGTCGGCCAGGGTGTCCTGATAGCGGTGGTACGCCACGGCCATCTGCCACGGCACGGCCGGCTCGATGCGGGTCTCGAATTTCTCGAAACCGCTAGCAAGGCTGCCCGTGCGCATTGTCTGCTTGACCAGCGGGTAGCCGATCACGGCCACCAGAATCGCCATGGCGGCGACGAGTGCCCGGCCACGGGGCAAGTACACCGGACGCAGGCGGGTCCACAGAAAGTACGAGAACGCAGTGTGTGCGAGGAACGCCGGAACCATCCACCAGGCAAAGTACTGGGTCATGTACTCGCCGGCTTCGGACACGTTCGATTCGAACATGATGAAGATGACGCTCTGGGAGAATTCCTGCTGATAGATGAAGAAATACCCCAGGCTGGCCATCGAGCAGGCCCACAGCACCACGCCGATCAGCGCGGCGAGCAAACGGGTGCGTTTGGGGAACAACAACATCGGCGCGAGCCACACGGCGCTCATCACGAAGGCCTGGCGAAAGCCCGTGAACCCTGAAGTGCCCGTCAACTGGATCAGCAGTTGGGTGATACCGGAGAAGTACCAGAAAAACACGAACAGCCAGATAAAACCGGCCCAGTCGAAACCTGTCGCAGTCGTATTGCTGCGTTTGAACACCGCCATTCAGCACTCCAGCTCAGTCGTCACATCCACCGCCGGGCGCTTCATGTAACCGCGTATGAACCCGACGAACGGAGGCCATGCGCAGACACGCACGGCCAGAATGCGCCGGAGTATCAACAAGCCAATGTGAAAACTTTGTTAGTTGCCGAAACAGGCAGGAGGTGCAGCATGTCGGGAACGGCAATGGCCGCTCCCGAAGCGGGCGGGGAGATCAGGCGTGGGGCGAGCGCTGTACGCGCGGCAAGGGCTGTGGCTCGGCGCCTTGGGTCAGCAGGCGCAATTGCGCGAGTTCCTGCTTGAGCTGATCGCGTTCATCTTTCAACTGTCGCAATTCATCGCGACGGATGGTGACGTACAGGGTTTGTGGCGGCATTGCTGTGTGTACTGTGCCCATTGCTCACCTCGCAAATGGCGTGTCTCAACTGCAGATCAGCCCCGGTTTCGGGCCTTGACCTGCTATCGGCGCCGATTTTGATTTCTTTTGCTCGTGAATGGAACTTTTTTATTTTTCATGGTCGTTGTGTCTTCGACACGTTTCCCGACGTTATCAGTCTGGATCGGGCACAATGCACGGAAACTTCAACCCGACGCTCTGGACTAACCTCCATTAGTCGCGTTGGGCTATACCTTTGACACACTTTTATTTGTAGTAAGGAGCATCAGCACATGCAACTCGGGATTATTGGACTGGGCCGCATGGGCGGCAATATTGCGCGACGTCTGATGCTCAACGGTCACACCACCGTTGTTTACGACCGCAATACCGCCTTTGTCGACACCCTGGCCGCCGAGGGCTCTACCGGCGCCGCCGACCTGCCTGCACTGGTCGCAGGCCTGGCCAAGCCGCGTGCGGTGTGGGTCATGCTGCCGGCCGGCGCACCGACTGAAGACACCATCGAAACCCTGAGCACGCTGCTCGAGGCAGGCGACACCATTATTGATGGCGGCAACACCAACTATAAGGATGACATCCGCCGCGCCAAAACCCTGGCCGAGAAGGGCCTGCACTACATCGACGTCGGCACCTCCGGCGGCGTCTGGGGCCTGGAGCGCGGCTACTGCATGATGATCGGCGGCGATGCCGAGACCGTTAAGCGTCTGGATCCGCTGTTCGCCGCGCTGGCGCCGGGCATGGGTGACATCCCGCGCACCAAGGACCGCAAGTCCGATGACCACCGTGCCGAGCACGGCTACATCCACGCAGGTCCCGCCGGTGCCGGTCACTTCGTCAAGATGATCCACAACGGGATCGAGTACGGGATGATGGCGGCGTTCGCCGAAGGCTTCGACATCCTCAAGACCAAGTCCAGCGAGCTTCTGCCGCAAGACCAGCGTTTCGACCTGAACGTGGCTGACATTGCCGAAGTCTGGCGTCGTGGCAGCGTGGTGTCGTCCTGGCTGCTCGACCTGACCGCCGACGCCCTGGCGGTCGACCCGAAACTCGACGGTTTCTCCGGCTCCGTAGCCGACAGCGGCGAAGGTCAATGGACCATCGAAGCGGCCATGGAACAAAAGGTGCCGGTACCGGTGCTGTCCAACTCGCTGTTCTCGCGCTACCGCTCGCGCGGCCAGGGCACTTTCGGCGACAAGATTCTTTCGGCCCAGCGCTTCGGCTTCGGCGGCCATGTGGAGACACCGAAGAAATGACCCATACGATCCGCAGGAAATCCAAGGCAGAACCCGCGCCACCGACCACGCTGTTTTTGTTCGGCGCCCACGGTGATCTGGTCAAGCGCCTGCTGATGCCGGCGCTGTACAACCTGAGTCGCGACGGCCTGCTGGATGAGGGTCTGCGGATCGTCGGCGTTGATCACAACGCCATCACCGATGAAGCCTTCGCGCAAAAGCTCGAAGACTTCATCCGCACCGAAGTGGCAGCGAAGGTCGGCAAGGGCGATCAGATGCTTGATCCGGCCTTGTGGGCCAAGCTCGCCAAAGGCATCAGCTACGTCCAGGGCGATTTCCTGGACGACAGCACCTATTCAGCCCTGGCGGCGAAAATCGCCGACAGCGGTACTGGCAATGCGGTGTTCTACCTGGCCACCGCGCCACGTTTCTTCAGCGAAGTGGTGCGCCGTCTCGGCAGCGCCGGATTGCTCGAAGAAACCCCGGAAGCCTTCAGAAGGGTGGTGATCGAAAAACCGTTCGGCTCCGACCTGCAAACCGCCGAGGCGTTGAACGCCTGCCTGCTCAAGGTCATGTCGGAAAAGCAGATCTACCGGATCGATCACTATCTGGGCAAGGAAACCGTGCAGAACATTCTGGTCAGCCGGTTCTCCAACAGCCTGTTCGAAGCGTTCTGGAACAACCATTACATCGACCACTTGCAGATCACCGCCGCCGAAACCGTCGGCGTCGAAACCCGTGGCAGTTTTTACGAACACACCGGCGCCCTGCGGGACATGGTGCCCAATCACCTGTTCCAGTTGCTGGCCATGGTCGCCATGGAACCGCCGGCGGCGTTCGGCGCCGATGCGGTGCGCGGCGAGAAGGCCAAGGTCGTCGGTGCGATCCGCCCTTGGACCACCGAGGAAGCACGGGAAAACTCGGTGCGCGGTCAATACAGCGCCGGTGAAGTCGCTGGCAAACCGGTATCCGGTTACCGCGACGAGAACAACGTCTCGCCCGACAGCACCACGGAAACCTACGTGGCGCTCAAAGTGATGATCGACAACTGGCGCTGGGTCGGCGTGCCGTTCTACCTGCGCACCGGCAAACGCATGAGCGTGCGCGACACCGAGATCGTCATCTGCTTCAAACCCGCGCCGTATGCGCAGTTCCGCGATACCGAGGTCGACGAATTGCAGCCGACCTACCTGCGTATCCAGATCCAGCCCAACGAAGGCATGTGGTTCGACCTGCTGGCCAAGCGGCCGGGGCCGGCGCTGAACATGGCCAATATCGAGCTGGGTTTCGCCTACAAGGACTTCTTCGAAATGCAGCCGTCCACCGGCTACGAAACCCTGATCTACGACTGCCTGACCGGTGACCAGACGCTGTTCCAGCGCGCTGACAACATCGAGAACGGCTGGCGCGCGGTGCAGCCGTTCCTCGACGCCTGGCAACAGGACGCGAGCGTGCAGAGCTACGCCGCTGGCGAAGACGGGCCGAAAGCCGCCGATGATCTGCTGACTCGCGATGGTCGCGTCTGGCATGGTCTCGGATGAGTGAGCCGATCCGTTTTCTGTTGAGTGACATGGACGGCACGCTGTTGCTGCCCGATCACAGTCTGAGCCAGCGCACCATCGATGCCGTTCGTGCGCTGCGCGAGGCGGGCCTGCTGTTCAGCCTGGCCACCGGGCGTCCGCCCAAAGCCATGTTGCAGCAGATCGAAGCGCTGGGCGTCGACCTGCCGACCGCGGCGTTCAATGGCGGCACGATCGTCAATCCGGATGGCAGCATTCTGGTTGCGCATTACCTGCCGGCCACAGCAGCGTTGACTGCACTGGCGTTGTTCGCCGATCAGCCGGATGTCGAAATCTGGGTGTTCAGCGGTGGCGACTGGCTGCTCAAGGATCCGCACGGGCCGATGGTGCCGCGCGAGCAGCACGGGCTCGGTTATCCGCCGGTGGTGGTGGAGAGCTTCGAGCCGTATCTGGAACGTATCGACAAGATTGTGGCGACCAGCAACAACACTGAACTGCTGATCGAACTGGAGGCGCAGTTGCTGCCGAAGGTCGAAGGGTTGGCACAGGTGTCGCGCTCGCAACCGGTGTACCTTGACGTGACGGCGCTGGACGCCAACAAGGGCGCTGCGTTGGCAACCTTGGCCGCGCATTTGGGCGTGCCGCTGGCGCAGACCGCTGCAATTGGCGATGGCGGCAATGATCCGGCGATGTTCCATGTTGCCGGGTTGTCGATTGCCATGGGGCAGGCCGAGGACGCGGTGAAGCGTCAGGCCGACGTGGTGACGGGGTCGAACACAGAGGATGGCGTAGCGCAGGCCATCGAAAAGTACCTCTTGCCGCGCTGATCGAAGCATAAAAAAACGGGAGCCCCAGGGCTCCCGTTGTTGTTTCTACAGCCAGTAACTCACGGCGTACCAGCCGAGCAATCCCATCACCACGGTGTAGGGCAACGCCATCCACACCATCCGCCCGTAGGACAAGCGCACCAGCGGTGCAATCGCCGACGTCAGCAGAAACAGAAATGCTGCCTGACCATTGGGCGTCGCCACGCTCGGCAGGTTGGTGCCGGTGTTGATCGCAATCGCCAGCGTCTCGAAGTGTTCGCGGCTCATGTGGCCGGACAGGAACGCCTGTTTCACTTCAGTGATGTAGATTGTTGCAACGAACACGTTGTCACTGATCGCCGACAGCAGACCGTTGGCGATGAACAGCATCCCCGGCTGCTGATCGGCCGGAAGTGCCAGCACCCACTGGATCAGCGGCGCAAACAGTTGCTGGTCGTGAATCACCGCCACCACGGCGAAGAACACCACCAAGAGCGCGGTGAACGGCATGGCGTCCTTGAAGGCGCTGCCCAGTCGGTGCTCGTCGGTGATGCCGGTGAAAGCCGTGATCAGCACGATCACCATCAGGCCGATCAAGCCGACTTCAGCGATATGGAACGCCAGCCCGGCAATCAGGATCAGCGCAGCGCAGCCTTGCACCAGCAGGGCGGCGCGTTGGCGCGGGGTGCGCTCTGCGTTGTCTTCAGCGGCGTAGTTAGCCAGCACGACGCGTACGTTGTCCGGCAGCAGCGTGCCGTAGCCGAACCAGCGCAGTTTCTCCAGCAGCAGGCAGGTCACCAGTCCCGCGACCAGCACTGGTAGCGACACCGGCGCGACTTTTTGGAAGAATTCGGCGAAGTGCCAACCCATCTCATGGCCGATCAGCAGGTTCTGCGGTTCGCCCACCAGGGTGCAGACCCCGCCCAATGCAGTACCGACGGCGCCGTGCATCAACAGGCTGCGCAGGAAGGCGCGAAACTGTTCCAGATCCTCATGATGCAGCTGGGGCAGATGCTGGTCATCGCTGAATTCGCTGTCCTGGCGCGGATCGTTGCCGGAGGCCACCCGGTGATAAACCGAATAGAAGCCCACGGCGGCGCTGATGATCACTGCGGTCACGGTCAGCGCATCGAGAAATGCCGACAGAAACGCCGACAAAAAGCAGAACATCAGGGCCAGCAGCGCCTTCGAACGCACGCCCAGCAACAGACGCGAGAACAGAAACAGCAGCAGGTCTTTCATGAAGTAGATGCCGGCGACCATGAACATCAGCAGCAGAATCACCGGGAAATTGTGCTGCAGCTCTTCATACAGAGCCTGCGGCGTGGTCATTTTCAGCAGCAGTGCTTCGATCAGCAGCAAGCCGCCAGGCATCAGCGGGTAGCACTTGAGCGCCATGGCCAGGGTGAAAATGAACTCGATCACCAGCAACCATCCGGCGGCGACGGGACCTGCGGCCCACAGCACAAGCGCATTGAGTAGCAGAAACCCGACGATGCACGCCTTGTACCAGCGGGGTGAATGCCCGAGAAAGTTGTGCGCGAACGCCTGGGCCATCGAACCGGACATTGGTTGCTCCTTGTATTAAGAAGCGCGCAAGTTGCCGTAAGCGATGGGCAAGATCAAGTGTGGGAAGGTTCGCATCAGTGATTCAGATAACGTGCGACCACTGCACGGTGGTTGCCATCCAGCGTATAACCGCCCACCAGAATTTCGCCATTCGTTTGAATCGCCACTGAAGTAGCGGTATCGAGGCTGCGCCCCAGCCGCGTACGCAACCAGCCATTACCGGAACCGAAGCTTCGATCAAGGCTGCCGTTGGCCAGATAGCGGGCGACGATAAAGTCAGCTTCAACCCCGCCGATCGTCGCGCCGACCGCGATGATGCGCTCGTCCGGCATCACTTGTGCCGCGCTCCACTGACATCCGCTTGGGCCGACTTCCAGCAGGTGTGGCTGACCACCGTTGCAGTGCAGGTCGGGGCGACCGTTGCCGTGAACAGACTGCGCCATGCATCGGATCGGATCGCGACTGCTGCCAAAACAATGCAGATGCTCTGCCGATTCGATGACCTGATTGACCAGCGCACTGCGCCCGTGGACTTTGAAGGCCAGAAAACCGTCTACTGCGAAGCGTTCGTCGAGTTGCCCGTCCGGCAGATAGCGGGCGAGCAGGCCTTCCTGTGGGAAATCGATGGAGCCGGCCACCACGATTCTTCCGTCTTCTTGCAACAGCAGGCCGCCGAGCCAGGTATTGAGCAGCAAGTGGCGAACCATGACGAATCCGCGACCGTTGAAGGAGGGATCCAGGCGGCCGTCGGGTTTGAGGCGAATCAGTATGCCGACGTGATCGGCCAGTTCGAAGTGATGGTTGGCGATCAGCAGGATATGCCCGTTGGGCTGCACCGCGAAATCACAGGCTTCGGCGCCCGGAACGCCCGGCGGGAGCCAGGCATCGCGGGTGCCCATGGACAGGTCGCCGGGTAGGCGGACAATTTTCCGGCCGTTGTCACCGAAATCCGGGGCAGGGCGGCCCTGGGCATCGAACAGAGCCAAGGCGGGCAGGGAGCGATGTTCCGATTCGTAGTGCAGACCCGCCAGCAGAATCCGCCCGTCTGGCAAGACCTGCACCTTGCTGCCGGTGGCTTCGAAACCGGCAGCGAACCGGCCGATCACGCTGCCTTGAAAACCGAACTCCAGATCCGCCGAGCCGTCTTCGAGCAGGCGGGCCAGACCGAAACGGCTGCCTTGAGCGGTGCCCACCTTGGCGGCGACCAGAATCCGACCTTGCCCATCGAGCGCCACGCTCTGAGTCAGGCTGGACGTACTGCCGGAGAAGTAGACCTGTGCCACACCGTTGCTGGAAAAGGCCTTGTCGAGTTGTCCGGCGTTATTCGCAAGCGTCGGCAGCGCTATGGCGATCTGGGATGACATGCATGCTTCTCCTTGCGAGTCGACCGATTTCCGGGAGGCGGAACGGGTAACTGCATGAGCGGAACATTCAATCCCTGAATACGCGCAAGTACAACTGACAGAACTAACAGGTGGAGGGTCGCACTGTGCCAGAACAGTGTCTTTTTGAACCAGTCGCAAGCCTGCCAAGCATTCAGGCGCGAAAGTATTGAGGAAAGTTGTACAAAGAGACTGAAGTTGGAAAAATAACCGCAACTAACAGAAGAGGGCGGATGACTTGATCGTCATCCGCATTGCCCGCAAATATCAGTGTGGCATCGACCACGATTGCAGCGCGTAACCTTCTTCGCTCAGTTCGGCGCGGGCTTGTTGCAGCAGGTATTCAAGTTGCGCCGGATCGGAGTAGGCGCTGCTTGGAATCTGAGTACGACCGATGTGAGAGTTGGTGCGGTCGATGACGGTCAGGCTCAGTTCGCCATTGCCGTCTTGTGGTGCCCAGGCGACGCATTGAAAAGGTTTAAATGCGCGGTTGGCAATCAAAAGAGCTTCGTTGATACGGAGCGGGGCGGTCATGGGGTCTTCTCTCTATTAGTGCCCAATCAAGTGATGTGCCGTCGGTTGGGCTTACCGTTCGGCGAGTTACTTGTACTGATGCACGCAACCCGCTGGCGGGTCACACAGAATCTGAAGAAATTTCGACTTTCTTTCATACATTCGATATTCAGACAGGTTTTGAAAGCCTGGCGAAAGAATCAAGTCGATAGCTAACTAATAAACCGGCTTCTTATAACTGCTTCACTTGTACATCTATAAGCAATCGATACAAGACGCCGTCAAATTCTTGCTAATGTAACAGTCAGGTTTGCCAAATGACTGTTTTTACGATCATTTCCTAAAATTTGGCGCCAAGGAACAGTCATGAGCGAAGCGCCTGCATTAAGACGTTTATTGGTCGTCGACCCGTGCGACGACTGTCACCGATTGCTCCCGGGTTTACGTGCCGTGGGTTGGGACGTCGACAGTTGTAGCCTGGAAAATGCCGCCGATCGAAGCTGCGATGTCGGCCTGTTGCGGTTACAGCCTTTTCACCTGGAACGCCCCGAAGCCGTCAAAGAGCTGATCAGCCGCAGCGGCACCGAATGGATCGCCGTGCTGAATCAGGAAGTGCTGCGCTTGCAGAACGTCGGCGATTTCGTCTGCGAATGGTTTTTCGATTTCCATACCTTGCCATTCGACGTGTCACGGGTGCAGGTCACCCTCGGCCGCGCGTTCGGCATGGCGCGCCTGCGCGGTCAGGGCACGATTCACGTGGATCAGCCGGAACATGAGCTGCTCGGCGACAGCAAACCGATCCGTGAGCTACGCAAGTTGCTGAGCAAACTGGCGCCCACCGAGTCGCCAGTGCTTATTCGTGGCGAAAGCGGCACCGGTAAAGAACTGGTCGCCCGCACCCTGCACCGACAGTCGCAACGCCACAGCAAACCGTTTGTGGCGATCAACTGCGGAGCGATTCCCGAACACTTGATCCAGTCCGAGCTGTTCGGCCACGAGAAAGGCGCGTTCACCGGTGCGCATCAACGCAAGGTCGGGCGTATTGAAGCAGCCAATGGCGGCACCTTGTTTCTCGATGAAATCGGCGATCTGCCGCTGGAACTGCAAGCCAATCTGTTGCGCTTTCTGCAGGAAAAACACATTGAACGGGTGGGCGGCAGTCAGCCGATACCGGTGGATGTGCGGGTGCTGGCGGCGACTCACGTCGACCTCGAAGCTGCCATCGAGAAGAAACGCTTTCGTGAAGACTTGTACTACCGGCTCAATGTGCTGCAAGTAGTCACCGCGCCGTTACGCGAACGCCACGGCGACCTGTCGATGCTGGCCAACCATTTCTCCCATTTCTACAGCCACGAAACCGGCCGTCGTCCGCGCAGTTTCAGCGAAGACGCGCTGATCGCCATGGGCAAGCACGATTGGCCGGGCAATGTCCGCGAGCTGGCCAACCGCGTACGCCGCGGTCTGGTACTGGCCGAAGGACGGCAGATCGAGGCCCGAGACCTGGGGCTGATCAGCCAACAGTCGATCGCTGCACCGATGGGCACGCTTGAAGACTACAAGACCCGCGCCGAACGCCAGGCGTTGTGCGACGTATTGAACCGGCACAGTGACAATCTCAGTGTGGCGGCCAAAGTGCTGGGGGTTTCCCGGCCGACCTTCTACCGTTTGCTGCACAAGCACCAGATCCGCTAGGGCGCGGTGCTTCCTGAAGACAGGAAGCTGAAAAGGCCCGCTGCGATGCAAGTCGCAGCGGGCCTTTTCATGATGTTGCTGTTTAAAAGTAGTACGGGAATTTCAGGCTGAAGGAGAAGTCCGGGGCATCGTCCGTCATGCCGATGGACAGGTTGGGCACGATGGTCAGGTTGTCGGTGGCCGCAATGGTCATGCCGACGTTGAAGTAACCGGCGTTGGCGTCGCTGGACACCACCGATTCCCAATCCCCGCCATCCTGTTTCAGCTTGCTCTTGCGTTGCACCAGGTCAGAGACGGAGAACGACATACTCATCTTCTCGTTCAGAGCGAAGGCAACACCCGCGCCAATCTGGAAGCTGTCGCCGATGCGTACCTTGCCCGGGTTTTTCTGGTTGACGGTCGAGCTGATGTCGTCGAACGATTCCTCGAAGTTATGGGTGTAGGACAGGCTGCCAAACAGCACGGCCGGGTCAAACGTCTTGACCAGCGAGATGCCCGGGGTGATCGACCAGACGCCGTTGCCGGTGGGCAGGGTGTCAGGCACGAACAGGTTCGAGTTGGCATCGGTCTGGCGCAGCTTGATCCCGAACGGGTCCTTGCCCGTAGGCGCCTTGACCCGCAAGGAAACCACGGCGTCCGGGGTATTGACCGACTCGTCCAGGAACTTGTACGCAATGCCGAAGTTGACGTCGCCGATAGTCGGATCGCGGCTTACGTCCTGTTCGGTGGTGACGTTTGAGGCCCCTCCGTTGCCGCCGCCGGACTGATAGGTCGATTCACGGTAGACCACCGGCACGTTCAGGTCGAACTGCCAGCGGTTGTCAAAGTTGTAGCGTCCCGTCAGGTCGAGGGTCCAGGTGTCGGCCTTGATCCGGTCGAGGTTGATGTTGCCGAGGAAAATCGAGTCCAGGGCGAGGAAGCCGTTGAGAATCAGCTGGCGGGTGTCGTAGCGTGAATAGGTCACGCCGGTTTCAAAGCTGAACTTGCCGCCGCCAAAGAAGCCGCTGGCTTCGTCGTACAGGTTGGACACACTCTGTGCCGGTTGCGAATCGTCGGCCAGCGACTGGCCATAGGACGCGCCACTGCCCCCGGCGGCGCCCCCCGACGCTGCTGCAGCCCCGGTTCCCGCAGCCACCCGGTTGCCTTTCATGTCCGAAGGCGATTTGGCCAGGCGTTTAGGAGGTGGGGAGGCGGGTTGTTCTTCGACCTGGCGGACCCGTTGTTCGAGTACCGCCAGGGCTTTTTGTTGTACTTCGTATCGTTGTTTCAGCTCCAGAAGTTCCTGTTTCAGGGCTTCTACATCTGCGTCGGGTGCCGCTTGCAACATCGCCGCGGGTAGAAGAGTACTCAAACATACAGCGGCACGCAGTGATACTGATCGATACATGAATAAGCCGTCCCTTTAAGCCCAATGATCGAGACTCAGCGTAGTTCAATATCCGATGTTGCGTAGTGCCCTGAGTTGAGTCAGGTTGCAGTCCAGTGCGCCGGCACTCATGCCGTTATTGTTAAGGACAACGTTGAGTTGTGTCAGGTTGTTGACTACGTTCGCGTTACCCAGCAAACGGGTGTTTTGCAGCAGTCCGCCCTGGGCGACCTGTTGCAAGGCTGTACCCTGATTGCCGGAGGCCTGAATGGCCATTTGCACTCCGCCATTTGTGGCTGAAACCGCGACGCTGCCAGCGCCGTTGCTGCCGGAAATGGTCTGGCCGGCCATCAAGGCCTGGCCCTGGGCAGGCATCAGTGCAGGTGCCTGACTGGCTTCTTTGACGTTGATCGCAACGTTGTTGTAGGCGGCGTTGCCGTCGCCAGCGGCGCGCACACTCTGCGTCACGCCCTGGCTGGAGTTGAGTCCCGCGCCACCCACGACCGAGCCAGTCCCCAGTTCCGGGGTACTGCCATTGCCGTGTTCCTTGATGGTCGAGACGTAGAATTCGGGTTTTACCGAAGCTGCCTGCAATTGCATCGTGGCCGAGGCCCCGATCAGATCTCCACTGGCGTTGCGCCAGGTACTGCTCATGACGACACCGAAGCTGATGATCCGGCCCGGCATGACATAGCGACCGCGTAGCTCAGCGAGCTCCTGGTCCTTGATTTCGATGGGTTTGAATCCTGCATTGGCATAGCCTGACGCGCTCGCTGCCAGGCAGGCGGCGGCCAGCCAGTATGAGGTTTTCATCTGCTGCTCCCGGGACATCCAGCCCCACTCTTGTAATCGGCGATTAAAAGAAGTCGCTCTGTATGAACCCGAAGTCCATCAATTCAGCATCTTTGACCGGGTTGAAGGCATCCAGCTTGTTTTTGGCCGTCACCGGTACCGGAGGGCTGCGCAAGGCATTGGCCTTGTCATATCCGGGGCCGACGATGGCAAAGACAATGCCGTTCCAACCTTTGACAAAGTCATCATGGGAGTAGCGTTTGTGTCCTAAAACCGGGTCTCCGATGTAAACCCAATCCTTGTCCGCCCGCTGCATCACCACGAAATGCTTGTAGCCGCGAATTTCCATCAGTACCACCACCGGGATCGTGACTGCGTCGAGTTTTTCCGGCGGAATCTTGTAGCCCCTGGCGCGCATGCCGATGCTTTCTATGTAGCGTTTCATGTCCAGCATGGAAAAACCCTGAGTACGAACAAGGTCCTGGTCAGCGTTGACCAGCATGCCTTTGATGATGTGCTCCTCATCGACGTCGAGCCAATAAGCCTGGCGCAATACCGTGGCCAGTGCGGCGGCGCCGCAGCTGAAGTCGGTTTTCTGTTCGACGATGTCGGCAAACTTGCGCTCACGAATGCTTTGCACGTTCTTGTAGACGAGTGTGCCGCCAGGCAGGGCGGCAACGGGCATCTGGGCAGCCTGGGTCAGGCCGCAGAAGCAAAGCAGAGCGAGGAGGGCAGTCTTACGCATGATCGATACGCCTTTGGGACTGAGGAAAAGCCCCGTTTCCGGGGCTTTCGTTTCGATCGCGATTACATGCAGGCTTTGCAACCTGCGGCGATGGACAGCGAGTTGCTTTGTTGGTTGCCAACACCAGCGGCGTTGTTGTAACCAGCGTTACCCGAGAAGTTGTTACCAACATTGGAGATGGAAGCGTTGTTGGTCACAGGGTTTTTCCAGCCATCAGGGGTCATCACTTGTTGAGTGGTCACACCTGCCAGGCCAAAGACGCCCACTGCTTCGAATTTGGCTTTTTGATCTTTGTCGCCACCATGGCCTCTGTCGTTATTGCCATATCCGCCATGACCGTGATCGTCGTCTTCGATTTTTGCAGTGCCCTTCGCGTAGAACGCGCCAGCCCCGGCGAAAGTACCGGTGAGGGTATCTTTTTTGTAGGTTTGAGTGCCGTTGTTGGCTACGGTCAGGCCAGTGGAGGTTTGGTTCGCAGCAGCAGCGGCGTTAGCTACACGACCACCCGATACAGCAATTGCCAGGTTGTTTTTCTGTTGGTTGAAGTTGCCGGCACTGTTGTTCACGCCAATGTTGCCGGAACCGCCGTTACCCACGTTGTTGAGGTTGGCGTTGTTTGTGGTGGAGTAGTTCGCAACGGCGTTGTTGGTGTTGACTTGAGTTGCGCTGGAGACCGACACCGCAGAGCCGAAGATGAAACTTTCATCGGCAGTGGCCAGAGCGGCGGCATTGTCTTGCTGGTTGCCATCGCCGGCGGTGTTGTTCATGCCAACGTTGCCGTTGGTGCCATTGGCCGAGTCGCGGACGGAGGCATCATTTTTGGTGCCTTGGTTGCCGACCAGGTTGCCAGAGCTGCTTTGCGTGTCGAGCACTGCCGCCCCGGCGCCAGCGCCGATTTGCAGCAGTTGTTCCAGGGTTGGGCCTTTTGGTTCATGGTTGCCATGCCCGTTACCATGACCGTGATTATCATCACGACCGCCTGCCTGTGCTGCGATTGCCATCACTGCTGCGAGTGCGAAAACCAGTGGTTTGAGGGCCATTGTAGGTTTCATGGTGTTTCTCCGTCGTGCTTATTAGTTGGTTAAGTGTTGGTACTTTCTAATTGCACTGCTTTTGTTGTTTGGGTCAGTCAGCGACCCGGATGCTCAGGGTGTTAGCCATTCGGTTCCCCACCCCGGCACTCTGGTTCACCTGGATTACCCCTCGGCTGCCGGTGAAGGCCTGATCACTTGTCGTGACCTGGCGACTGCCGGGTGAGGTGCCAGTTGCTCCTGAGCTCGGTAACAACGCCACGTTCTGTTGGGAAAGGGCGCTATCGTCAACGCTCTGCGGGGCAGCACTGATGCTGACGCGCGTAACGTTGGCCATCTGGTTGTTGGCCCCGGCGCCCTGATTCACGCCCAGGATTCCGTTGCCATTGCTGAAAGAGTTGCCGCCAATGGTGGCGCTGGCATTGCCAGTGCGCTCGGCGGGTGTGTTGATGTGCTGGATGACACTGGTGGTCGCACTGGCATTGGTGCCAATGGCGATTGCTTTGGTATTGGTCTGTTGCATCTGGTCGCCTGCCGCCTGGTTGACGTTGTAGTTGCCGCGATACTGGATGCCGGTGTCTTGAATGTTCGCGTTGTTCACAGAGCTTGGGTCGGCCATGACGCTGGTGCAGCCGAGGAGGGCGAGCAGGAGCAGAGAGCGATTCATTTATTGGCCTCCAGCCATACGGGTCAGCGGAGCAAGACCGGAGCTCATGGCACGGTTGACGGTATTGGAGATCGAGCCGCCGGCGCCGCCGCCGTGACCACCTCCCATGCCTGGCAAACCATTGGGGTTGGTTACAGTGTTCATGCCGGGGATGTTCGAAGTCGGGGTGGTGATGCTGCCGCGAATCGAGGAGCCGCTGGCTACACTGGCAAATTCACCGTCGTTGAGTTCGGTGCTGGTCATTGCTTGACCGATGCGGCCCGAAGGATTGGCATTGACGGTGGTGGGGTACGGGTCTTTGCCGCCGCTGCGGCCGATCGGGATCGGCTGGACGTCACGATTGAGCACGATCACGCCATTGCCTTCGGCCTGAACGTTGAAACTGAGAAACGGGCTGGCGGCTGATCCGATCAGCAGAAGGCAGGTAAAGGCTTTTTTGATATTTCCCACGGTGGCAATTCCTTCTTCAGTGGGCTGGCCTGGTCAGCGTTGTGAAGGAGAGAGCGAAAGCTGTGCCGCTTTTGAAATATCTTTGAATTTCAGTGCCTTGGGTTGGATTAGCGCAGGGCTGATACAAAAACTGTTTCAACGCTGAAACAGGCCAGGACCTTCCCCGCCCCCCATAGCCATTGCAAAGCTCTGGAACAAGGGTTTGCAGGGCAGTGTTTCAACCGCGTAACAAGTCGGATGACAAAGGCATGAAGGGCGCTGAGACGGGCACTTTGCACCCGAAAGAGTGTTTCAGGAACGGACACTTTGGCCCCAAAACAGGGGGCTGCGGCGGGGCAAACGCCCCGAAAACCGGGTCAGTCCGCGAGCAGGGCGCGGACCGCGTCGAAGGCTTGCTGCTGGCGTTCGAGCCAGTTGCCCTGAATGATCTGCAAGGGTTGGTGATGGATTTCCAGCCAGGTCCGGGTGGCCTGATAGAACGCGAGCCGTTCACTGAAATCGGGCTGGCAGCGCTGACCATCGTCCGTCCACTCGATCTGCTCGGGGGAGAGCAGCAGGTGCAAGTCGTAATGACGGGCCAGCAATTCGGTTTCCAGCCAGGGCGGGCAGTCGCCAAACAGGGTCTGGCTCCACAGAATGTTGCTCAACAGATGGGTATCGAGAATCAGCAATTGCGGCTGCTGCGTGCGTGCCGCGTCTTCCCATTGCAACTGGCCGCGCGCGATCTCGGGGATATCGGCCAGGCAAGTATCCCGCTGGTTCTGCTCGATGAACCAGCGCACATACTCGTCCACCCGCAAACCGCCGAACTGCTGTTGGATTCCAGCCGCCAGCCAGCTCTTGCCCGTGGATTCGGGGCCGGTCAGAACGATTACTTTCATCGTTGCAACGCCGGATCGGCACGCCATTCGCGCCAGCCTTGCACCGCGATCAGGGTGAACAGGGCATACAGCGCCGCCGTGAGGTACAGCCCTTTATAGAGGAACAGCCCGACGAAGATCACATCCAGCACAAACCACAGCGCCCAGCATTGCAGGCGCTTGTGGGCCATCCAGAATTGCGCGACCAGGCTGAAACCGGTCAGCGCCGCGTCGAGCCACGGTTGCGCAGCGTCAGTCCAGTGGGCCATGGCCGCGCCCAGCAACAGACTGCCCACTGCCCCGATCACCAGCCCCTGCACAATCGAGCGATTGTCGAGCCGGCTGACTTCGCGCCCGTCATGCATCGTTCCGGCCCGCGTCCACTGCCACCAGCCATAGATTTGCAGCCCGGCATAAACCACCTGAAGCAGCATGTCCGAATACAGCTTCACCTCGAAGAACACCCAAGTGTAGAGCGACACCATGACCAGCCCGATCGGCCAGCACCACGGGTTCTGTTTGACCGTGAGCCACACGGCGATCACGCCGAGAGCGGCGGCAAACAGTTCAAGCCCGGACATGCAGAATCCTTGGGGGGAATAAAAGAGGGAGCGGATTGTACCGAAAAACAGGTGGGAAACGAGTTCCCACCTGCAAGAGCTATCAGACGCGGAACTGGCGCAGCAGCCCGTTCAGTTGTTCGCTGAGCTGGCCGAGTTTCACACTCGCCACGCTCGACTGTTCGGCCGCCAGCGCGGTGCTGTGGGACAAGCCCGCCGCCTGGGTGACGTTCTGATTGATGTCCTCGACCACGTGCGCCTGCTGCAGCGTTGCGCTGGCAATAGAGGCGTTCAGGCCGTTGAGGTTGCGCAGCGCCTGGCCGATGGCGTTCAGGCTGGCGCTGGCGAGGCCGGCCTGTTCGATGGTCAGTTGCGAGGCCTTGCTGCTGTCGCCGATCACCTTCACGGCGGCTTCGGAGTGATTCTGCAGGCGTTCGATCATCGTCTGAATCTCCGCCGTGGACTTCTGCGTGCGCTGAGCCAGCAAACGCACTTCGTCAGCCACCACCGCAAAACCGCGACCCTGTTCACCGGCGCGAGCCGCTTCAATCGCGGCGTTGAGGGCGAGCAGGTTGGTCTGCTCGGCAATTGAACGGATCACCTCCAGCACGCTGCCGATCTGTGTGCTTTCCGTCGCTAGCGTGCGGATGACTTCAACGGCCTGATCGATGGTGCCGGAGAGCTTGTCGATCTGCTGCAGGCTGCCATCGATGTTGATCTGGCCTTGCTGGGCCTGCGCCTCGGCATCACGCATTTCGCTGGCGGCGTGTTCGGCATTCTTCGCCACGTCCTGTACGCCGTAGGTCACTTCGTTGACGGCAGTAGCCACCAGTTCCATCTGCTGCGACTGCTGTTGGCTGCGTTGCTGGGCCTGCGCTGCATCATTGCCCAATTCGCTGGACGACTGGCCCAATGCGCTGGCGGACACCTGCAAGTCACCGATCACCCGGCGCAACTTGGCGGTGAAGGCATTGAAGTGATGGGCCAGTTGAGTGACTTCGTCCTGGCCGTGGGTGTCGAGGCTGCGAGTCAGATCGCTTTCGCCGCTGGCAATGTTGGCCATGGCGTTCACGGTTTCCTGCAACGGGCGGACGATGCTGCGCGCGATCAGGATCACCAGCAGCGCCATGATCACCGCGATGACCAGCCCGACCACCGACGCCTTGATCACCTGCCCCTGAAACTCGGCCTGCACGTCGTCGACGTACACGCCCGAACCGATGACCCAGCCCCACGGCTCGAACAGTTTCACGTAGGAGGTCTTGGCCACCGGTTCACTGGCGCCGGGTTTGGGCCAGCGATAATCGACCATGCCGGCGCCCTTGGCCTTGGCGATGGCGACCATTTCGTTGAACACCGCAAAACCGTCCGGATCCCGTATCGCCGAGAGGTTCTGGCCTTCAAGCTTTGGGTTGGTCGGGTGCATGACCATCACGGGCGTGAGGTCGTTGATCCAGAAGTAGTCGTTCTGGTCATAACGCAGGCCGCGGATCGCGGTCAGCGCCTGTTTCTGCGCCACGTCGCGGGTCAGGGTGCCTGCCGCTTCGAGGCCTTGGTAGTAGGTCAGCAAACCGCTGGCGGTCTGCACCACATGCTGGGTTTTCTGGGCCTTGGCGTGATACAGGTCATCGTGGATCTGCTTGAGCATCAACACGCCCAACGTCAGGAGCATGACCACCGCCACAATCAAGATGAGCCACAAGCGTCGGCTGATCGACACACTGCGCAAGCTGTTCATAACGCTGTCACTCCGGATTCTTTTTCTTGTAATAAACCACCGCCAGCATCCAACCACGTTTCGGTGACCGGGCATACGCGACCCAAGTCGTAGAACGCGGCAGCGCGATTACGACTTGTCTGTTAGGATTTCGGCCCCGCGCGTGAAAACCTGAATCCAAATTGATTTTTCACGAAATTTTGACTGTTTCGTGTGGATCCTGCGCGTGCGGAATCGGTACAGCTACAACCAGCTACGCTGAACGAAGTGAACGTAAAAAATACTATCGGAGCATGCCGCTGCGCATCGCTCTCTGGGGGATTGATGGATCTTTGGACGGCCTTGCAAGCACTAATTCTTGGAGTTGTAGAGGGGCTGACGGAGTTTTTGCCCATTTCCAGTACCGGACACCAGATCATTGTTGCCGACTTGCTCGATTTCGGAGGCGAGCGGGCCATGGCGTTCAACATCATCATTCAGCTCGGCGCGATTCTCGCGGTGGTCTGGGAGTTTCGACGCAAGATTCTCGACGTGGTCATCGGCTTGCCGACCCAGCCGAGTGCGCGGCGCTTCACGGTCAACCTGCTGATCGCTTTCATGCCCGCCGTGGTATTGGGGGTGATCTTCGCCGACTTGATTCATCACTACCTGTTCAACCCGATCACCGTTGCCGCCGCGCTGGTGGTGGGCGGGATCGTGATGCTGTGGGCCGAACAGCGTCAGCATGAAGTCCATGCCGAAACGGTCGACGAGATTCGCTGGACGGATGCACTGAAGATTGGCTTCGCCCAGTGCCTGGCAATGATCCCCGGCACCTCGCGCTCTGGCTCGACCATCATCGGCGGCCTGCTGTTCGGCCTGTCGCGCAAGACCGCCACCGAGTTTTCGTTCTTCCTGGCGATGCCCACCATGGTCGGTGCGGCGGTGTACTCGGGCTACAAGTATCGCGACCTGTTCGTACCGACAGATTTTCCGGTGTTCGCCATCGGTTTTGTCACGGCCTTCATCTTCGCCATGATCGCCGTGCGCGGTTTGCTCAAGTTTATTGGCAGCCACAGCTACGCGGCGTTCGCCTGGTATCGGATCGTCTTCGGTCTGGTGATTCTGGCGACCTGGCAGTTCGGCTGGGTCGACTGGACGGCCGCCCAGCCATGAGTGATTCCCGCGCACGTCGCCCGGAACGCGGACCTTCCGGTGGCAATGTTCAGCATCTGAAATTGAAGCTGGTGGTGCTGCTGATCGTCTGCGCCTTGCCGTTGTCCGGCTCGCTGTCGATGTGGCTGCGCGGGATTTCCCTGGTACCGCTGACGGCTTACGGGCTGGTCAGCGTGCTGGCGTTTTTCCTGTACTGGGCGGACAAGCGCAAGGCCCGCGCCGACGCCTGGCGTACGCCGGAGAACATCCTGCACGCCGTGGAACTGGCCGGCGGCTGGCCTGGCGCGTTGATCGCCCAGCAGGTCTTCCGGCACAAGACGCGCAAGGTGTCGTTTCAGGTGCTGTTCTGGATGATCGTGGCGTTGCACCAGGTGTTCTGGATCGATCAGTTGTTCCTCGGTTCCAACCTGTTGGCGCTGTTCTAGAGCAACAGCCCGATCTGCACGCGCTTGGGCAGCTTGCTCACCACCAGTTGATGGGAGCGCTGCAGCAACCCTTGCAGTTCCTCGGCGCGCAGCGGGTAGGGCGGGTGCATGATGATCCATTGCGCCCGGGCGAGATACGGCGCCGGGTGAATGCCCGGTCGGTCGCAATGACCGAGAAACAGGTCCTTGTCGACCTTGAATGCCAGCGAATCACCGCGCAATCCCTGCAAGGCGAACATCTTGTTGCCGGCAATCGAAAACACCCGCACGCCACCCCATTTGTAATCTTCCCGGGCGCCGGGCAGGGCCAGGCAGAACTCTGCGACGTCCTTCTCGCTCATCTTCCCTTGTTTCATAACAGCCGTTCTCCACAGGCATTGAACGATTCGACCAGATGATCGATCCACGCGCGCACCGCCGGCATCACCCCGCGCCGATGCGGATACACCGCTTGCAGCCAGCCGCCAGGCAGTGACCAGTCCGGCAACAATTGCACCAGCGTGCCGTTATTCAACTCGGCTTCGCAATACATCATCGGCAACAGGGTGAAACCCTGGCCGGCCAGCACACACGCCTTGCGCACGATGAAATCGTCGATCCCCAGCCGGGCTTCCAGCGCCAGATCGCAACTCTTGCCGTGCTGATCGAGCAGGCGCACATGCACCATGCGGTCGGCCTCCAAAGCGCCTAACACCGGCAAGTTCTTCAAGTCTTGCGGATGATTGATTTCCACGCCTTGTATAAAGGAAGGGCTAGCCACCACCACCATTTGCGCTTGCCGCAGGCGGCGGGTCACCAGCATCGGTTCTTCATCGCCGTGTTCGCGCACGCGCAGGGCCACGTCGATGCCTTCGGTAATCAGGTCGACCCGGCGATTGATCAGGGTGACTTCCAGCTGCACCTGAGGGTATTTGCCAAGGAAATTGCTGATCACCACTGGCAGCATTTCATGGGCCAGCCCGGTAGGGCTTGAAACGCGCAGGCGTCCGCGAGGCTCGCTGGACATGCTGGCGACCGTCTCGTCGGCCATTTCCGCTTCCAGCAGCATTGCCTGACAGTGACGCAGATAGCGTTCGCCGACCGCCGTCAGCTTCAATTGGCGAGTGGTGCGTTGCAGCAAGCGTGCGCCGAGGCGTTCTTCCAGCTCGGCGATGCGCCGTGAAAGGCGTGACTTGGGAATGCCCAGCAAGCGGCCGGCGGCGGCGAATCCGCCAGCCTCGACCACTTTGGCGAAATAGTAGAGATCGTTGAGGTCTTGCATGGGGAAATCCGACTGTTCTATCAGTGGGACAAACTATCGCATTGTTGCCGTCTAATCAGCTATTCGTTTCGTCGGTAGGATTGTCTCCATTCCGTCGCCACCGGCGATTCATTCCAGGAGATTCCACATGAAACTGCTGCACATCGATTCGAGCATTCTGGGCGACAACTCCGCTTCCCGTCAGCTGAGCAGTCAAGTGACTCAAGCCTGGCAAGCCGCCGAGCCAAGCGCTGTCGTGACCTACCGCGACCTGGCCGCCGACGCCATCAGCCACTTCTCGTCGACCACTCTGGTTGCCGCCGGCACCACCGCTGAACTGCGCAACGCCGCACAACAGCACGAAGCCGAACTGAGCGCCACCACCCTGGCCGAATTCATCGCCGCCGACGCCATCGTCGTCGCTGCACCGATGTACAACTTCACCGTGCCGACCCAGCTCAAAGCCTGGATCGACCGCATTGCCGTTGCCGGCCAGACCTTCCGCTACACCGAAGCCGGCCCTGAAGGCCTGTGCGGTGGCAAGAAAGTGGTGATCGTGTCCACCGCTGGCGGCATCCACGCAGGTCAGGCTTCGGGCGTGGCGCACGAAGACTACCTGAAGCTGGTGTTCGGCTTCCTCGGCATCACCGACATCGAAGTCGTGCGTGCTGAAGGCCTGGCCTATGGCGAAGAAGTGCGCAACAGCGCCATGAGCGCTGCTCAGGCGAAAATCAGCGAGCAACTGTTCGCCGCCGCGTAAGGCTTGCGTAAAGAACAGCTCCTGTTCAGGCAAACCCAAAAAAACTCTGTATTCTGGATCCGCAAGGGCCAGATACGGAGTTTTTTGTTTCTGACTGTTACATAATCTGGCCCGGGTTATGCAGTCTGATGATCAACGTCTGAGTGCAACGCCGCGCCGGATCACCGAACCTCGGAATTTCGGGCGTCGAACACAACGGATCTTTCGATTGAGTAACAACAGGGTGAGGCATCCCATGATGCGTCTTTGTGCAGCGTTACTGATTTGCCTGCTCGGCAGCCTGAATTCAGTGCACGCTGCGCCCGGGCAGCACCCACGCTGGAGCGTCGGCTATCACGAGATGACGTTCCTCGACCCGCTCGACCTGCAACCGATGCGTGCCATCGCGTTCTATCCCTCCAGCGATCGCGAACACATGAGCCTGCTCGAAGGCTATTCGGTCGAGGCCGGCGAAGACACCAAAGTCGCCATCGGCCGCTTCCCGATGCTGATGCTGTCCCACGGCAACACCGGCACGCCACTGGCGCTGCACGACCTGGCCACGTCACTGGCACGCAAGGGCTTTGTGGTGGTGGCGGTGATTCACCCCGGCGACAACTCCAAGGATCACAGCCGCCTCGGTACGCTGAGCAACCTTTACGGCCGGCCGATCCAGATTTCCGAAGCCATTACCGCCACGTTGGGCGACCGCATGCTCGCGCCGTACGTGAATGCTGATCAGGTTGGCGTCATTGGTTATTCGGCAGGCGGCGAGACCGCGTTGATTCTGTCCGGCGCACAGCCTGATCTGGATCGTCTGCGCCGTTACTGCCAGGAACGCCCGGACGACCGCGACGCCTGCAACACCCAGGGTGAGTTGATTGTCGATCGCGACGATCTGCAACCGGTGGCCGATCCACGCGTGCATGCATTGCTGCTGATGGCGCCGCTGAGCCTCAAGTTTGGTCGTCACACCCTCGCCGATGTGCACGTGCCGGTGCTGCTCTACAGCGGTGACGGCGACAAACTGGTGGCCTTCGACAAAAACGCCGCCGCCCTGGCGCGCAAGCTGCCGACCGCGCCCGACTTCAAATTGCTGGCCGGGGCAGGGCACTTTGTGTTCATGGCGCCGTGCACCGAAGAGCAGATCCTCGCCATGCCGGCGCTGTGTACCGATGCCGATGGCGTGGATCGCGAAGACATCCATCGCAACCTGATTTCCGAGGCCGGGCGGTTCTTCTCCCACGCTCTGGGCAGGCCGACCCGCGCGGGGATGCAGACGGCGGATCAGTAAAGGCTCAGGCCATTGCCCGACGCTTGAGCCATAACGTCAGCGCCAGTCCGGTGACGGACAGCAGTGCAGCGATCAGGAAAATCCACGAATACCCCAGATTCAACGCCACCGCGCCCATCAACGGGCCGGCAATCGCCAGTGCGAGATCGAAAAACACCGCATAGGCACTCAGCCCGGCACCACGGCTGGAGTTGGGAACCTGCTTGATCGCTTCAACGCCCAGCGCTGGATACACCAGCGACAGACCGAATCCGGCCAGGCCTGCGCCGATCAAGGCGTACGCGGTCGAGGGTGCGAGCCACAGCAGCAACAGTCCGACGGTCTCGATGGCCATGCAGGCGATGGCGGACGCAAAACCGCCAAAACGTGCGATGGCTGAAATGAACAGCAGTCGCGACAGGATGAAGCACACACCGAATACCGTCAGGCAGTACGCCGCGCCGGTCCAGCCGCGATTGAGGTAATACAGGGTGATGAAGGTGGTCAGGGTGCCGTAACCGATGGAAGCCAGGCTCAGACTGGCGCCGAACGGTGCAATGCGTCCGAATACATTCCAGAACGGCAGGCGTTCGCCGCGCACCACCGGCACCGAAGGCTTGTTGCGGATCAGCAACAGGGCGCCAGCGGCCAATACCGAGAGCGCGATCCCGAGGCTGGTAAAGCCGTAGTCGGCCACCATCAGCACACCCAACGGCGCGCCGATGGCGATGGCGCCATAAGAGGCAATGCCGTTCCAGCCGATGGAGCGGGCGGTATGTTCCGCCCCTACCTGACCCATGCACCAACTGATGGTGCCGACGCCGATCAACCCTTGCGCGATACCGAGCAGCAAGCGCCCGGCAATCAGGATGATCAGGCTCGTCAGCGGGAAGTCCTGCAGCAACGTAGAGACAAGCGTCAACAAGCCGCTGAGTACGATCCCCGACAAGCCGTAAACAATCGCCCGTTTGGTCCCGACGGTATCCGACATGCGCCCGGCCATGGGCCGGCTGAGCAGGGTGGCCAGGTATTGCGAACCGATCACCAGCCCCGCGATCACGGCACTGAAACCCAGTTGTTCGTGCACGTAACCGGGCAGCACCGCAATCGGCAGGCCGATGCAGAGGAAGGCAATAAAGGTATAGAAAACGATGGAGACGATCTGCAGGGTGATCGCCATGGAGCTTTGCGGTGGCTGTTGCTGCGCAGACATGAGAACTCGTTCGCGGGCGGCGGTGGGAGAGTCTGCATCATGGCGTGGCGCTGAAATAAAAGAAAGCAGGCTAACGATCGATTCCACGCACCACGCACCCACGTCCTCATGTTGATCGTTCCCACGCTCCGCGTGGGAATGCAGCCCGGGCCGCTCTGCGTCCCATTCGAGAGCTGGAACGCGGAGCCTCCCTTGAGGCATTCCCACGCAGAGCGTGGGAACGATCAGCACGATCAGCAAAAAAAAGCCCTGTCACAAGGACAGGGCTTTCTGTTTACCGCTCGATTCGACTCAGAACACTACGCCTTGGCTGCGCAGGTAATCGTCGTAGGTGCCGCTGAAGTCGGTCACGCCGTTCGGGCTCAGCTCGATGATGCGGGTGGCCAGGGACGATACGAACTCACGGTCGTGGCTGACGAAGATCAGCGTGCCCGGGTAGTTTTCCAGCGCCAGGTTCAGCGCCTCGATCGATTCCATGTCCAGGTGGTTGGTCGGTTCGTCCATCACCAGTACGTTTGGCTTTTGCAGGATCAGCTTGCCGAACAGCATGCGACCTTGCTCACCACCGGAAATCACCTTCACCGACTTGAGGATCTCGTCGTTGGAGAACAGCATGCGACCGAGGGTGCCACGGATCACTTGCTCGCCCTGAGTCCACTGACCCATCCAGTCGAACAGGCTGACATCGTCTTCGAAATCGTGAGCGTGGTCCTGAGCGTAGTAGCCCAGCTCCGCGCTTTCGGTCCACTTCACCGTGCCTGCGTCCGGGGTCAGTTCGCCCATCAGCGTGCGCAGCAGAGTGGTCTTGCCGATGCCGTTCGGGCCGATGATCGCTACGCGCTCGCCGGCTTCAACGGTGAAGCTGAAGTTCTTGAACAGGGTCTTGCCGTCGAAGCCCTTGGACATCTGCTCGATGGTCACGGCCTGACGGTGCAGCTTTTTGGTCTGTTCGAAACGGATGAACGGGCTCACGCGGCTCGATGGCTTGACCTCGGCCAGCTGGATCTTGTCGATCTGCTTGGCGCGGGAAGTGGCCTGCTTGGCTTTCGAGGCGTTGGCCGAGAAGCGGCTGACGAACGTTTGCAGTTCGGCGATCTGGGCTTTCTTCTTGGCGTTGTCCGACAGCAGTTGCTCGCGGGACTGGGTCGCCGCGGTCATGTACTCGTCGTAGTTGCCCGGGAACAGACGCAGCTCGCCGTAGTCCAGGTCGGCCATGTGGGTGCAGACGCTGTTCAGGAAGTGACGGTCGTGGGAAATGATGATCATGGTGCTGTTACGCGCCGTCAAAATCGTTTCCAGCCAGCGGATGGTGTTGATGTCCAGGTGGTTGGTCGGTTCGTCGAGCAGCAGCACTTCCGGATCGGAGAACAGTGCCTGGGCCAACAGAACACGCAGCTTCCAGCCCGGAGCCACTTCGGTCATCGGGCCGAAATGCTGTTCCAGCGGAATACCCAGACCCAGCAGCAGTTCACCGGCGCGGGATTCGGCGGTGTAGCCGTCCATCTCGGCGAACTCGGTTTCCAGCTCGGCCACGGCCATGCCGTCTTCTTCGCTCATTTCCGGCAGCGAGTAGATGCGGTCACGCTCGGCCTTGACCTTCCACAGCTCCTCGTGACCCATGATCACGGTGTCGATCACGGTGAATTCTTCGTAGGCGAACTGATCCTGGCGCAATTTACCCAGGCGAATGTTCGGCTCCAGCATGACCTGGCCACCGGACGGCTCGAGGTCGCCGCCGAGGATTTTCATGAAGGTCGACTTGCCGCAACCGTTGGCGCCGATCAGGCCGTAGCGGTTGCCGCCGTTGAATTTGACCGAAACGTTTTCAAACAGCGGCTTGGCGCCGAACTGCATGGTGATGTTAGCTGTAGAAATCAAAGGTTTTTCCTGCGAAGCGTGCTGAGTAGCGAGGGTGCAGCCGGAGCGCTTGGCCCGAGTCGAAGTGCGCTGAGGCGGGACAATCCCGTCATCAACCAAGGGGGGCGCGTAAAGTTTGGCGGCGATTGTACTGGTCTGGCTCTTTAAACGATAGGGCGGTGACATCCCGATTGCCGTTTGGCGCGATCGCGGGACAGTTTTTCACAGACGAGTGTTCACTATTGGTTACAAACTGTGGCTAAAATGCCATCCATTCACCCAATGCCTTGTCCGGCATGGGCTCAAGGATGCGCCACCGGGACGTTTTTTTTGATTTCAGACCACTGCCACAGACCTTGGGCCACAGCCCTGAAGGCGCGCAGTTTGCTCACTTCTGACGTGTGACGATTTCCGTGAAACTCATCATTGCCGCTGTATATGTCATTTCCATTGCATACGTTCATCTGCGTGGTCGCGTGCGCCACAAGCTCGGTCGACAACTTAGCGATCACTCTTCGTTTCTGGCACCGATCAACTGCTTCCTTTATCTGTTCTCGAAAAAGCCCAACACGCCGTATCTCGATCCGAAGGATTTTCCCGACCTGACTCCGTTACAGACCCACTGGGAAGAAATCCGCGAGGAAGGCCGCAATCTGCTGCGCGCCGGCGAGATCAAGCGCTCGAATCAGTACGACGACGTCGGTTTTAACTCGTTCTTCAAGACCGGCTGGAAGCGTTTCTACCTGAAGTGGTACGGCGACAGCCACCCGTCGGCACTGCAACTGTGCCCACGTACTACCGAACTGGTGCAGAGCATCGGCTCGATCAAGGCTGCGATGTTTGCAGAATTGCCGCCGGGCTCGAAACTGGTGCGTCACCGCGATCCTTACGCCGGTTCCTACCGTTATCACCTGGGCCTGGAAACGCCGAACGACGCCGGTTGCTACATCAATGTCGATGGCGAGAACTATCACTGGCGTGATGGCGAAGCGGTGATGTTCGATGAGACCTTCATTCATTACGCAGAAAACACCACCGACCAGAATCGCATCATTCTGTTTTGTGACGTCGAACGTCCGATGAAGTATCGCTGGGCAGCGGCGTTCAACGGCTGGTTCAGCCGTACCGTGATGTCGGCGGCCGGTGCACCGAACGACGCGGGTGACCGCACCGGTGGCATCAACCGATTGTTTACCAAAATCTACAAGATTCGACTGCGCGGCAAAGAGCTGAAGAAGCGCAATCGCAAGCTCTATTACATGGAAAAGTGGGCGATCTTCGGCGGACTGCTGGCGATCTTTATTCTGATCTGACGCATCGGGCGACTGTTGAAAGGCAGTCGCCCGATTTCATTTTCACGACGCTCTTTTGGTCTTCTTCGCTGATGTTGCCTTGCTGGCGGTCTTCTTCGCCGGTTTGGCCGGGGCTTTCCCGCCGAGGCTGCGCTTGAGCAGTTCGGTCAGGTCGATAACATCGGCCGATTTGCGCTCTTCCTCACCGGAAACGGTTTCAACGTCTTCGATCTTGCCTTCATGGGCCTTTTTGTCCACCAGCGCCATGATCTTGTTTTCGAACTCGTCGTTGTAGTCCTCGGGCGTCCAGTCTGCCGTCATGTCTTCCACCAGCCGCTTGGCCATGTCCAGTTCACCCTTGGCCAACTGCGGTTTGGTCACTTCGCTGCCCAGTGCCAGTTCATCAAGGCTGCGCACTTCCTGAGGCCAGCGCAGTTTCACCAGCACCAATGCCGACTCCAGGGGCATCAACGCGGCCAGATACTGACGCGTGTGTAAAACCACACGGGCGAGGGCGACCTTTTGGGTTTTGCTCAGGGTTTCACGCAGAAGGGCGTAGACCTTGCCACCGCGCTTGTCCGGGGCCAGGTAATAGGGCGTGTCGATGTTCTGCAACGGAATTTGCTCGCTGTCGACGAAGGCGAAGATGTCGATGGTCTGGGTCGAAACCGGGTGTGCCGAACGGATCTCTTCCTCGCTGAGCACCACATAGCGGCCTTTTTCGAACTGCACGCCTTTGACGATTTGCTCCTTGGTGACTTCCTTGCCGGTGACCTTGTTGACCCGTTTATAGCCGACCGGGTCCATGCTGCGGCTGTCGAGCCAGTCGAAATCGACGCCTTGGGACGAGGTCGCCGAAACCAGCGCAACGGGGATGTGCACCAGACCGAAACTGATTGCGCCTTTCCAGATTGCCCGAGCCATGGTGCTGTTCTCCGAGTGATGTTCGGGTGACCCGTGGCCCGGCGTAAAAGTTTCCGTTGTTTGCGGGGGGCGGCGGTAAACGGCAGGTCAAGCCGTGTTACATCTTGTTTAGCGGTGACGGGTTAACAAATCCGAACCCTCGGCGTAGCGTGGACTCGAAGGCTCTAATCCACGTGCATCGAAAGAGGCCGTTCATGAACCGTTTCCTGCTTGGCATTGCATTGCTCGCCCTCACTGGTGGTCTGGTTCACGCAGAGGGCGCAATCACGCATTCACCGTTGTTGCTGGCGCAAAGTCCGACCGGCAACAGCAACAACCCCTACAACAGCCCGATCCGCCGGGCCAACCCCAACAGCATGCAGGGCACCCAGCCCAGCGCTCCGCCTGTTCGCGGGCCGAACACGGTGCCCGTACCACGCCCGCCGACCCTGGAAAACCGCGGCATCGGCAATGGCCAGCCGCTGCGCTCCGTCCCGAGCACGCCACCCACCTTCATCCCCAATCCTCCAGCCCGTGACAGCGGGAGCAACCGTTGAATGGCAGAACCGCTTCTGTCAGCCCTTCACACGAACAAAAGGAATCGTGCATGTTGCGTAAAACCCTTCTGGCCGGCCTGTGTGCCAGTGCACTGATCACTAGCCCGGCGTTCGCTGCCGCTCCCAAAGAGCTGCAAAGCGAGCAGGGCACCCTCGAGGTCACAACGATTACCCAAGGGTTCAAGCACCCATGGGCCTTGGCGTTCCTGCCGGATCGCCAGGGCATGCTGGTGACTGAGCGCCCCGGTAACCTGCGTGTGGTAGGCGCTGACGGCAAACTGTCCGCGCCGATCACCGGTGTGCCGGACGTCTGGGCCAAAGGGCAGGGCGGATTGCTCGATGTGGTGCTGTCACCGGATTTCAAACAGGATCGCCTCGTGTACCTGTCCTATGCCGAGGGCGGCGGAGCGGGTGACAAAGCCGGAACGGCGGTCGGGCGCGGGCGTCTGTCGGACGACCTGAAAACCCTGAAGGACTTCAACGTGATTTTCCGTCAGGAACCGAAACTGTCGGTCGGCAACCACTTCGGCTCGCGACTGGTGTTCGACCGCGACGGTTACCTGTTCATTACCCTGGGCGAAAACAACGACCGTCCGACCGCGCAGGACCTGGACAAGCTGCAAGGCAAGGTTGTGCGGATCTACCCCGACGGCAAGGTGCCGGATGACAACCCCTTTGTCGGCCAGTCCGGCGTGCGCCCGGAGATCTGGTCTTACGGCCACCGCAATCCCCAGGGCGCCGCGCTCAATCCGTGGACCGGAACCCTGTGGGAAAACGAGCACGGCCCGCGCGGCGGCGACGAGGTGAACATCATCGAGCGCGGCAAGAATTACGGCTGGCCGCTGGCGACCCACGGCATCAACTATTCCATGCAACCGATCCCGGAAGCCAAGGGCAAAACCGCAGAAGGCACGGTAGGGCCGCACCATGTCTGGGAAAAATCCCCGGGCGTCACCGGCATGGCCTTCTACGATGCCGATCGCTTCAAACCCTGGCAGCACAACGTGTTCATCGGTGCGCTGGTGACGCAGGAGCTGATCCGTTTGCAGTTCGACGGCGACAAGGTGGTGCATGAGGAACGCTTGCTGGGCGAACTGAAGCAGCGGATCCGTGATGTGCGCCAAGGGCCGGACGGTTACCTGTATGTGCTGACCGATGAGTCCGATGGTTCGCTGTACAAAATCGGACTCAAATGAACCTATTACGCGGGTGAGCGAGCGTAAAGCACCACCGCCGCCCGCAACTTGCCACGACCGAAGCGGCACATCTTCTCGAACTCCCCATGGCTGACCGGCACGTGCTGGCAGTCCATGGGCTGACGATGCTGGCTGTGATCGACATCCGGGTCGTGCAGGTAGACGAAGTCTTCATCGCAGTCGGTGACGATCACCCAGTGCGGCGATTTGGACCGGGTCAGGCGATAGCTGCTGATCAGCACCAAGGGTTGACCACCGCTGGTCAGCAATGCGGGCAAGTCCAGCGTTACGCCAATGACCTGATCGACGTCTGTGTCGTTCAGTTGCGCCATGAACTCGTCATGGACCAGGCGCATGACGTCTTTTTTATGCGCATCGCGCACGCCATCGAGAAACAGCGGCCCGCTCATGCTCAGTTGCAAACGCACTTTGAAACCCCGGCGCCAGGCTGCCAGTGCCAGACCTTGCGGGCTGCAACCGCCATGGCCAGCCGTCATGAACACCGTGGTTGCCTCGCGCCACAACTGCAATTCCTCGCGCCGCTCCAGCAAACGATCAGCCTGCAACGCGCCCATGGCCATCAGCAGGCAGGCCGGGCCGCAGGTGAAGTCGGTAGTTTGTCGGTAATAGGGGACCTTGATGTTGCGTGAGTCGCGGTGCTGGAGAATGCGTTTTTCCAGACGCAGCGCGTCGGCGTGATCCTCGTAGTAGTCATGGATCAGCGCAAAGCGCCGGTAACCGTTGCGCTCGTACAGGGCGATGGCGGCCGGATTGTCGGTGCGCACCTCCAGCCGCAGGTAGGCGCAGTCGTGCTCGAGCGCGCAGGTCTCGATCCGCTGCAGCAATTGCTTGCCCAGACCACCACCGCGCGCCTCGGGGGCAATCGCAATGGAATACAGACGGGCCAGCGAGGTGCCGCGATGAAACAGCACCAGCGCATAACCGACCAGTTGACCCTCGCGTTCGGCCACCCACAATTGCCCGTGGGCCCGGGTGATCATCCATTGGAAACTGCGGCGGGTGAGCCGGTCCGTGGTGAAACAGTGCATCTCCAGCGCGAGCAACGCTGGCAAATCCTCAATGACCGCCAGGCGAAAAACAGCATTCATATGACCACCGTAAAAGTTGCGTAACGAAACGGGACTTTCGAAAAACTTCGTGCTTAATAGAAAAGGTCTTGTTCTCCAACGGATCAATTTCTATGTCAGCGGTACAGGGTCATTGGCGCGAAGTATCCAGTCAAAATTTGCCACCGGCAACTTATTTAAAACCGCAGATCAGGACTTCCAGTCAAGTGTTGATCATCGTCGAACGCAAGGAAGACTGGGCCTCGTATTTCCCCAGCGAAGACATCCTGACGGCCCAGGAATACCTTGAACAACCACCCGACAGCGAGCCGGGAAAACGGGTGCAGGTGATCAACCTGTGCCGCAGCTACAAGTATCTGGGGCACGGTTATTACTGCTCGCTGCTGGCTGAAGCGCGCGGGCACAAGGTGATTCCTTCGGTGCGCACCATCAGCGAACTGACGCGAAAATCCCTTTACGGTCTGGCGCTGGATGACCTGGATAAAACCCTGGAAAAAGCCCTCAGTCATCATCTTTACAGCGATACCGAAGGTTTTACGCTGACACTTTATTTCGGCAAAACCCATATCGAGCCGTTGCAGGATCTGGCCCGGCAATTGTTTGAAGTATTTCCGTGCCCGATTCTGTTAGTTGAGTTTCGCAGAACTAACGGATGGCATATCGAAGGCATAAAGTCCGGTGCCTTGCACAAGTTGCGTGACGATCAGGAAGATCAGTTCGCCAATGCGCTGGACGGTTTCAGCCGCAAGATCTGGCGCGTACCGCGTTCGCCGCAAGTGGCGCGTTATGATCTGGCGATCCTGCACGATCCGCAGGAGGCGTTGCCGCCGTCCAACGCCCGCGCACTGGAAAACTTTGTGCGGGTCGGCAAGGGCATGGGCATCGATGTCGAGCTGATCGAACGCAAGGACTATGCAAGGCTGGCCGAGTACGACGGCCTGCTGATCCGCGAGACCACCAGCGTCGACAACCACACTTATCGCTTCGCCAAGAAGGCCGAAAGCGAAGGGCTGGTGGTAATGGACGACCCGACGTCGATCCTGCGCTGCACCAACAAGGTCTACCTCACCGACCTGCTCAACAGCCATCAACTGGGCATGCCGGCCACGGAAATTCTCTACAAGGAGCGACCCGAAGACTTTGAACGGGTTGGCGAGCGCCTCGGTTTTCCGTTGGTGCTGAAGATCCCGGATGGCTGTTTCTCCCGTGGCGTGATCAAGGTCGAGAGCCAGCAGGCCTTGCTGGAAGCCACCGCCGAGCTGTTCGAACACTCGGTGCTGTTGCTGGCCCAGGAATTCTTCTACACCGAGTACGACTGGCGCATCGGCGTGCTCAACCGCAAACCGATCTTTGCCTGCCAGTACTTCATGTCCAAGGGCCATTGGCAGATCTACAACCACAAGGCCAAGGGCCAGGACGTCAACGGTGAATGCCGCACGCTGGCGATCCACGAGGCACCGCGCGCGGTGGTGGAACTGGCGGTGAAGACCGCCAACCTGATCGGCGACGGCTTGTACGGTGTTGACCTGAAACAGGCCGGCGACAAGGTGGTGGTAATCGAGGTCAACGACAACCCGAACCTCGACGCCGGCATCGAAGACGCTTATTTGCAGGACGACCTGTATTCGCTGGTGCTGGAAGAATTCGTGCGGCGTCTCGAACTAAAACGCCGCGGGCAGGCCTGGTGACCGGCCGATGATCAACAGCTTTGCACTGAATCACGGCGGTTTGCAGCGGGTCGAGCGACTGGACGCCGAGGTGATGCTGTTCAGCGACCCCGACGCCGCCGAGCGCGACTTGCTGCACAGTCACTTCAAACTCGATGAACACGCGCTGGCCTCGGCGCTGGACCCGGACGAGGTGCCGCGGATCGAGTTTCACCCCGATCACTTGTTTCTGATCTGGAAACGCCCGGAAAACTATTCCGGCGGCGGCAGCCTGGCGTTCGAGGTGTCGTCCTGCGGTTTGCTGTTCTCACCGGGCCAGTTGCTGGTGATCGCCACGGACGACACGCCGCTGCACGGTGTCGGCACACGTCAGCCACTGAACACGCCGCTGGACGTGTTGCTGGATCTGCTGTTCAACAACATCCATCACTACCTCGGGCATCTGAAGGTGATCAAACTGGTCGCCCGGGAGTTGCAGCAGAAATTCAACGCCTCGATGCAAAACCAGCATCTGGTGCAGATGTTCAACCTCAGCGAAAGCCTGATCTATTACATCAACGCCCTTCACAGCAACGGCGCGGTGCTGACGCGGTTGCGCAATCACGCGGAAAAACAGCATTTCGGCAGCGAAGCCATCGGCCTGATCGACGACCTGATCATCGAAAACAACCAGTGCTACAAGCAGGCGGAAATCTATTCGACGGTGTTCTCCGGGCTGATCGACGCCCGGGGCAACCTGATGAACAACAGCATGAACAACCTGCTGCGCAAACTGACACTGATCAACGTGGTGTTCCTGCCGCTCAACCTGATTGCGAGCATCGGCGGCATGTCGGAATTCAGCATGATGACCGCCGGCACGCCGTGGTGGGTGTCGTACCCGTTGTTCCTGGCGGCGATGCTGCTGGGGGCGGGCGGGATGCTGTTCGGGCTCAGGCGTCTGGCGAAATGAAAACAGAATTCGCCATTGACTTGCCAGCAGCGCCCGGGCTAATTTCGGGGCCATGACTTCCACCGTACTGCGCTGCCAGCCAAGCATTATTACCGCCATTCCTCATTTGGCGGGCTAGCTCACGACTGCAGCACCCAACCCGCCCTAGAGGCGGGTTTTCATTTTCTGTCTCCGGGGTTCTGAATCAAACGTCAGGAGACGACCATGCGCTACAGCCCCGCCCAGCAAGCCCTGCTTGAGCAGTACGTGAAAAAGATCCTCGCCGCGCCGGTGTATGAACTGGCGGTGCGCACGCCGCTGCAACCGGCGCCGGCGCTGTCCGAAGCGCTGGGCAACCGGATCCTGCTCAAACGCGAAGACCTGCAACCGACGTTCTCCTTCAAGATCCGTGGTGCCTACAACAAGCTGGTGCAGTTGAGCGACGAGCAGAAGGCGCGCGGCGTGATCACGGCGTCGGCGGGCAATCATGCGCAAGGCGTAGCGCTGGCGGCGCGGGAGCTGGGCATTGCCGCGACCATTGTGATGCCGGCAACCACGCCTGAGTTGAAAGTGCTGGGGGTCAGCAGTCGCGGGGCTGAGGCGCTATTGCATGGTGAAAGCTTTCCCTTTGCCCTGGCCCACGCGCTGCAACTGGCTGAGCAGACTGGGCGAACGTTCGTTTCGCCTTTCGACGATCCAGATGTGATCGCTGGCCAGGGCACGGTTGCGATGGAAATCCTGCGCGAGCATCAGGGCGCACTGGATGCGATCTTCGTCCCAGTGGGCGGTGGCGGGTTGATCGCCGGCATCGCGGCGTATGTGAAATACCTACGACCGGAGGTGCGGATCATCGGTGTCGAGTCGGAGCACTCGGCCTGCCTGAAAGCTGCCCTGCAAGCGGATGAGCGAGTGGTGTTGCCCAACGTGGGCACTTTCGCCGATGGCGTGGCGGTGGCGCAGATCGGCGCTTACGGGTTCGAGGTTTGCCGCTTCTGCGTGGATGAGGTCATTACCGTCAGCAACGATGAGCTCTGTGCAGCCATCAAGAATATCTACGACGATACCCGCTCGATCACCGAGCCTTCAGGTGCATTAGCGGTCGCGGGCATCAAACAGTACGTGGCGCAAACCGGCGCACGGAATCAGACGTTCATCGCCATCGATTCCGGCGCCAATATCAATTTCGACAGCTTGCGACACGTCGCCGAGCGAGCGGCGGCGTGCGGCGTTGTGGCTTGAAGTTACTCGGGAATGGCCACGCCAACCTTGTCCGAGGCCGACCAGATGCGGAAGCGCACTTCGACGTCCTGCGGTGCGTAGATCACGATCGGCAGCTTGCTGTTGTAGCGCACGGTGAAACCGTCACCGATCACCGGCACGAATGCGCGTTTTTTCTGGGTGCCGGGCGGGCAGGCCATCAGCGTGCTCATCGGGCCGCTGACTCTTTCCAGGCGGTAGAACGGATAGCCCCAGCCTTCGAGGTTTTTCTCTTCGAGGGTGCCGCCCAGGCGTTGGCGGTTGCAGTCGACTTCGAGGGTCTTGCCAGCGAGGATTTCGACTTTGAAGTTTTCTTCCTGGGCCTGCTGCGGCAGGTGGATGACCTGGCGAGTGAAGCCCGCTTCGGCCTTCGGATAAGGCGCGGTGTCTTCAAGTTTGGCGGCGTGGGTGAGGGTGGACAGGCTGGCGAGCATCAGGCCGGCGGTCGCGTAAACAGTGAAATTTCCCATTGAAGCCTCCTGGCGGGTGTACGTTGGTTGACGGGCATTCTCACTGCCAAGGGCGATGAATGCAAACCGCCAGCCGCATGCAAATTGCAGTGCCTGCACGATCGAATCTTGCATTTTGCAACTGGCCAGTGGCCTGCCTTTTGCACAAGTCATTGATTTACAAGGGGGTGGAAAAGACCCGATGAGAGGCACGTTTTATGCGTTGATTTGGTGCGGCGCACCGAGTTCGGGCGCCTACACTCCAATGGGCATTTCGCAGTACAGCCGCTTGTCACACCCAGGGATTCAGCGGGGATACACCCGTGGGAAGCCGTGGCAACGGTCGACGTGAATACTTGATTGGCAGTCTCACAGTAAGGAGAGGTTTCGCCATGTTTCTGTCTGCCTTGGAACTCCGCAACATCATAGAAAGCAGTTTTCTACCGAAACGCTGCCAATGCACGCTGTCCCCGGATCTGTCGATGACCGTCAAAGTGTATGGCGATCACCAAACCGATCAGGTTGAGCTGCAGGTGAGTGGCATCGATGCCAGTCATTTGAACAGCTGTCGCGAAATCAACGGCCTGATCGCCGGGTTGCGCTCGGATCTTGCGCAACAAACGGCAATCCATCATTCAGTGCCGCGATCCCGAGTCGTCTAACCGACTGTTTCACCCAGTTCGACCGTCACGCGCCGGGCCTGCAAGAAGCCAAGGCCCAGCGCGAACTCGACCAGCACCGCGAGCAGAATCCCGGGGCCGGCGTGGCCGTTGAGCCATTCAGCAAACCCCAGCACCGCCAGGCCAAAACAGCCGACGATAAAGCCGTTGCTCAGCGCATTGCGCGCGATCGACACCGGCGCGTTGCGCACCAGATAAAACATCACCCCCAAGGCTGCAAACAGCACCGCACTGCGCCGTGCGACGAATCCAGCTGCCTCCGAATACTCGATGCTCCAGATCGCCAGCAACATCTGTGGCGCCAGACCCCACGCCAAGGAAAGCAGAAAACACAGGCAGAAGGTGAGGGTCGAGAGCGTGCGAAACGACAACTGCATGGCGAATCCTTGCGGCAGTGAGGAGGGCCCCGAGCATACTCTTCGAGACCCGTGCTCGCCTACCGCAAAGCCGCAAATCAGAGCTTTCTGTCAGTTCTGGAAGCTGCACGCGTCAGATAATTTCCGGTAACTGATTTCTTCCGGTTTCCCGGTGCTGTCGAGGTACTTCATGTCGGCGGTGATGACCTTGCACTCCTGCGTCTGCGGCTCGGTCAGGGAAACCACTTTGGCGACATGCAGCGGCATGCCGTATTCATAGGGAACAGCCTTGGAGGTGTCATTGGCCTGGGCCAGCCCGGCAAACGCGGTGCAGGCGAGGGCGGTGGTGAGCAGGAACGGACGAATGTTCATGATGGACTCCGGTGCGACGGTAATTGAGTTTGGCGGATTGCCAGCCAAACCTGCCGCACTCGGCGTCAGCCTGGGGCTGAGGGTGGGCGGTTCAGTAGAGTTTTTGACCGCGGCGTTAAGCGATGGTTAACCGGGCTGAACGCCGGCTGTCTGGGCGGGATTGTTTCGGGGGGGAGACTCGGCGGATTCCTACAAGGGTGGATGCCTTGTCTGCTTTCGGGGGCTGGAGCGGGGCGGTTATGGTTTGGCGTCGCTGCAAAATCAGCGGCTTAGGTTTGGTCACCTGAAAAACTCGACACATCTGTGCCATGATTCGCGCCGCGGACACTCACGTCTTCGGAGTACATTGCTGTGGCGGCTGTGTGCAGGGGCGCCTTCGGGCGAGCTGATCGGGTTTCTCAGTTGACCAAGCCTTGCATACAGTCCGCCTCCCATCGTTTGGTCACGGTGTCGGCGGGTCATTGAAGCCTATCGAGTAATGACAATGCCAATCCTGAAACCAAGCTCCGCCCGCTATCTCCCACTCAACAGCGGCGTCACCGACAGCGCACCGCTGGTCATCGACACCCAAGCCAACCCGAAAGACCTCTTCGAAGCCGCCGTGCAACGCATCCGTGCCGCAGCCGACCTGCTCGAAACCCTGCACTGCCTGTGCTTCAAACACGCCGACGTCCAGGACATTCCCCACATCACCCATGCGCTGTACCTGCTGACGCAGGATGGCAGTGATTTGCTTCAGGTTGCGCAGCAGAAAATGTTGAACTGGACCGCACCGGTCTGACGTTTCACCAGCGTTCAGCGGGGGACGCGATGGTCCCCTGTTGAAGAAAAAACCTCAGCGACTACGGGTAAGGTTTCAGCTCAATCAGCGATTCGCCGGTTGCAGGAACGGGCAGCTCATCCGTTTCGAGGTAAGCATCCGACGGACCGTAAATCAGGTACTTGTGGACGCTTTCATGTCCGACGTTCTCGAATATCACTTGAGGGCTTTTCGAGCCGCTCAATACCCAGCGAGGACGGTTCCTTTCGGCAAACTCCACACGGTGTATCCGTCTGTCGCTTGTATCTCGAAAGAACAAGATGCCTTGTTGGTAGTTGGAGCTGAACTCGCCGGTAATCAGCAAGACATTCACGTCGTTGCCTATAGACACGCACTGCCAATCGACACGGCTGCCATTAGACGCGTCGGCATCTGCATACAAGAATCTGGTTTCGTGTTTCTGACTGATTTTGTAAACGTGAGAGTCGGAGAGGGGATGGCCCCGCAGCAGGGACACTCTGCTGTCGGAGCCGGTGAGATTACACTCAGCCACCGTCGTGAACGGTGGCTGATCGGCAAAGACATGAAGGCTTGATGCGATGAGTCCAGCCGCGATGACTGCGTTGCGCATCAAGCCGACTTCACAACCTGCTTCGGCGAAACAACGGTGCCAGGCTTGTCGTTGGCGGCCGGTGCTGGAATGACCGGCGGTAGAATCGCGATCCCGGTGCCGGCGCCCGGCGCGCCGCCGGTGTTGGCCTTCACCTCGGCACCGCTGATGGTCACACCACCGGCATCAACCTTGACGAAACTGCCGCCAGCCTTGGCCGTGAGTTCCATGCCACCTTCGATAACCACTTTGTCGCCAGCGTGGTAGTGAATCTCCGTGCCCGCTTCCACGAACTGACCGGTGCCGACCTTCACATGTTGGGTCACGCCGACAGTCAGGTGATCGTTGGCGCGCATTTCGCTCTTGCGGTCCAGGTGAGTGATGCGGTGTTCCTCGACCTTGAATTCACTTAAAACATTGGCTTCGACGGTGTCATGCCGTTCGCTGCCGACGCGGATCTTCTGGTCGTGCTCGATGTTTTCGTCCCAATCGCGCTGGGCGTGGATGTAGATCTGCTCGACGCCTTTCTTGTCTTCGATGCGGAACTCGTTGTAGCCCTTGCCGCCCGGTGAACTCAGGGTCTTGAAGGTGCTGCGGGTCTTGTTCGCCGGCAAGTCGTAGGGGACGACGTTTTCCTTGTGGTACAGGCAGCCGGTCACCAATGGCTGGTCGGGGTCGCCTTCGAGGAAGGTCACCAGCACTTCCATGCCGATCCGTGGAATGGCGATGCCACCGTAGGCTGCGCCGGCCCAGCCGCTGGCGACGCGCAGCCAGCAGGTGGTCTTGTCGTCGGCCTGGCCTTCTCGGTCCCAGTGGAATTGCACTTTCACGCGGCCGTACTGGTCGCAGTGGATTTCTTCGCCGGCGGGGCCGGTGACGATCGCGGTCTGGCTGCCGAGGACTTTCGGTTTCGGGTGCTCGAGGGCAGGGCGGTAGTGGGCGTCCCACGGGGTGGCCACGAAGCTGTTGCGGTAGCCCTGGTGGAAATCGCTCTTGTTGTCGGTGACGTCGCTGGTGATGTTTTCGCCCAGCACTTGTGGCTGCTTGCCTTCGTGGAAGACTTCCAGCAACAACCACAAGTCGTTCCACTCGGCGCGCGGGTGTTCGGCCAGGGTCATGAAGTGGCCGCTGGTCAGGGTCGGTTCGTCACCCTTGCCTTCGGCGAGTTTGTAGTCGCTGCGATGACGTTCCAGCGCGCGGGTCGACAGGAACTTGCCGCGCTCGCGCGTTGTGAAGCGGCCGGGGTAGTCGTAGTCTTCCAGGTCCGGCATGAACGCGGATTTGGCCGCGCCTTCAGGCAGAATCTTCGGTTTCTCGAAATCATAATCGCGGCGGCTGACGCGGCTGGTGCGGGTTTCCAGGCGCAGGTTGAAACGCTTGATCACCGGTTTGTCGGCGGTCATGCCCGAGTCTTGCTGGTAGTTGACCGGTTTCAGTTTGCGGAAAACGGTCTGGTCGTCGCCGAACACCAGTTTGTGGCCGCTGCTGCTGTGCTGGAAGTGGAAGTGGATGCCTTCCTCCTCGCACAAGCGCTGGATGAAATGCAGGTCGGATTCGTCGTACTGCACGCAGTAGTCGCGTTCCGGGTATTCGGCGCTGAGCTGGAAGCTATAGGCGTTGGCCAGAATCCCGCGATCTTCCAGAACCTGGGCAATGATCTTCGGCACCGTCAGTTGCTGGAAGATCTGCTGGTCATGGTTGTGCCGCAGGTAGGCCAGTTGCGGCACCAGACTGATGCTGTAACGGGTCAGGGTCTTGCCGGAATCGCCTTGCTCGATGCGATACACCAGCCCATGAATCTTGCCCTCACCGGTGGCGCCGAAGGTCAGGCAGCCGGGCTTGTGCAGGAGTTCTTCAAGTTTGAGGTCGGGTCGGGCGCTGACCAGTTCGATGTCGAAACGGAACGGCTCGTTGAGGGCTTCGCGACCGGTGAAGCTGAGGACTTGCAGGTCGGCGGAAGCGCCTTCGAGCGTGAGGGTAATGTGGGTAGCGTTGGCGTCCAGCATGCCTTGATTTCCGTCCTTTGGATTAGCGTGGGCGGATGGTGCAGGATTAAATCGCCTCGTTCAAGGCGCAAATGCCGTAGAGGCAGTGGTCAGAACCCATAGGGAAAACCCTTAGGCCCACGGTTTGGCCCAGTAAAACAGGCACTTGCGGACGAACCAATCTGTCGCGAACGCCGAATACCGCGTCCTGGAACAACCAGTCAGTTTCAGACTAAAGTCGCCTGTAGCACGTCAAAGCCATCTGCCATCATTGCCGCTCACCCCGCGTGTTCACTGCCTCCCGGTTCTTTATCGACCTGGGACGGGAGCTATTTCTGGTTGTTTGCGCCTCTGCGCAATCGTTGTTCTGTTGGAGTTTTCAATGCGTCCCCCATTTTCCCTCATCACCCCGCGCCAGTCGCTTGGCTTCGGAGCCTTTGTGCTGTGCGCCGGTTTTACCGCACAGGTCCAGGCCAGCGGTTTTTTCGAAGACACCACGGCGAAGATCGAATCGCGCACGGTTTACTTCAACCGCGATTTCCGTGACGGGCACACCTCCAGTGATCAGGGCGCGTCCAAGCGCGAAGAGTCGGCGCAGGGTTTCATTCTCAATTCGCAATCGGGCTACACCGAAGGCACCGTGGGTTTCGGGATCGATGCGCTGGGCATGGCGGGTTTCCAGCTCGATTCCAGCCCGGATCGCAGCAACAGTGGCCTGTTGCCGTCCAGCGGCGACAACCCGCGCGGTTCAAAAGGTCAGTACGCGAAGATGGGTCTGACCGCCAAGGTCAAAGTCTCGGATACGGTGCTGAAATATGGCGCGCTACTGCCGGATCTGCCATTGCTCAAGTACAACGACGGCCGTCTGCTGCCAACCATGTTCAACGGCGCGATGCTGACCTCCAAAGAGGTGAAGGACCTGACCTTCATGGCCGCGCGTCTGGACAACTACACCGCCCGGGACTCGACCGATTCGCAAGACATACGCGTGCACTGCAAGAACAAGCGTTATGCGTGCAACACCACCGCCGATCATTTCGACATGTACGGCTTCGACTACAAGATCAACGATCGCCTGACCGCGCAGTTTCACTACGCCGAACTGGAAGACATCTATCGCCAGCACTTCGTGGGTCTGTTGGCCAATCAGCCGCTGGGTGACGGTGTGTTGAAAGCCGATCTGCGTTTGCTGAAAAGCGCCGACAGCGGTGATGCGAAAGCCGGTTCCATCGACAACCGCGCGTTGAGCGGCATGCTGTCCTACGGCATCAGCGGTCATACCTTCAGTGCCGGTTGGCAGCGCATGAACGGTGACAACTCGATGCCGTATCTGGATGGCAGCAACCCGTATCTGGTGAACTACGTGCAGGTCAACGACTTCGCCGCCGCGCAGGAGCGTTCCTGGCAGCTGCGTTATGACTATGACTTCAAGGCGATCGGCATCAATGGCCTGAGCTTCCTGACCCGTTATGTGAACGGCGACCATATCAAGGTTCCGGGGAGCGATCAGGAAGGCAAAGAGTGGGAACGTGACAGCGAGCTGAAGTACGTGATTCAGACCGGGACGTTCAAGGACGTCAGCCTGCGGTTGCGTAATGCGACTTACCGCACCAACTACGAGAAGTTTGCCCGGGATGTGGATGAGACCCGTTTGATTGTGAGTTACAACTTTTCGGTGTTGTAACCCATCGGTTGGCGGTGTCTGAGCTGACGCCATCGCTGGCAAGCCAGCTCCCACAGGTTTCCTTGGTGACCACAATTTCGTGAGCACCGAGGAAACCTGTGGGAGCGACGGTGCGACGATTCGACTTGCTCGCGATGGCGTCCTTAAGAGCGCTGAGGATCAGAGCCAATGCCAGAACCGGCTCCAGAACCCGCGATTCAGATCATCCTTGCACGCCGCGTATTGCTGACCGTACATGTCCGAGCGGTTCTGCACCTTGCGCGCCACCGGCATCAGCCACGCCTTGCTGGCATAAGTCTTCTGGCGGAAACCGCCCCAGCCTTCGTGGTAATTGAGGTATTGGTTGTAGGCGTCGTACTTGTACACGCCGTTGATCGAGGTGGTCTTGTCCATGTACCAGCCGACGAAGTCGATGGCGTCGTCGAAGTCCTCGCGGTCGGCGCCATATCGGCCGGTGCTTTTCTGGTAGTCGGACCAGACTTCATCCTTGGCCTGCGCATAACCCGAGGCTGTCGTGACGCGACCCCATGGGATCACCCACAGCAGGTATTTGCGCGGCGTCTTGGCGTCATAGCGGTAGCCGGACTCCTGATACATGATCGCGAACGGCACCTGGATCGGTACGCCCCAGCGCTTTTGCGTGACTTGCGCCGCGTCGTACCAATCACTTTTTTCGCGGAAAATCTCGCAAAGGTTTTCCGGCGAACGCGGCGGTGATGTTCCGCAACCGGTCAACAGTGCCGCCAATACCAACAGTCCAACCGTGCGCCGCGAATTCAAAAGCCGTCATCCCGTCGTGCAAAAAAGGGCGCCAGTCTACGCGGTCAGGTCAACTGGTGGCGATAAGGCAAATCCGGACCTGTTTTACTGCATGTAAGGGCGGCGGCCTGTACGGCAAACCTGAGCATGCCATCGATCTGCTCGCAGCTCAGGTGCTGCACGCCTTCCACCGAATCCAGTTCATGCTCGGTCAGCCAGGTGATCAACGCGGCCTGGAAGGTATCGCCGGCGCCGACGGTGTCGGCGATTTTCACCGAGCTCGCCGGCACCGACCATGAACCGTGAGTGCGGCTGAACACGGTCGCGCCTTCACCGCCACGGGTCAGGAAAACGACCTGGCAGCGATGCTGCAACCAGCCTTCGATGACGCGCGCCGGATCTTGTTCGGGGTACAGCAGGCTCAAGTCTTCGTCGCTGACTTTGATCAAGTCCGCCAACGGCACCAGCGTAGCGATTCGTTCGCGCCACAGGTCGATGTTCGGCTCGGGGTTGAGGCGCACGTTCGGGTCGAGGCTGATCAGGCGTTTGCCGCTTTCACGCTGCACTAGCGCAAGCAAGGTATCGGCAATCGGCTGCACCACCAGTGAGAAGGAACCGAGGTGCAAGCCGCGCACTTCAGGGGCCAGCGTCGGCAGGTGCGCCAGGTTCAACTGGCGGTCGGCGCAACCCTCGCCACGGAAGCTGTAATGCGGCGAGCCATTGGCGCCCACCGCGACCATTGCCAGGGTGGTCGGCGCGGCGAAATCCACCAGGTAATCCGGGCGTACGCCTTCATCCTGCAGCACTTGCTGCAAGCGCCGGCCGAGGTAGTCGGTGGACAACCCGCCAAACAGCGCCGAATCCACGCCCAGTCGGCGCAAACCCACCGCCACGTTGAACGGTGAACCACCGGCAATCGCCTTGAAATTGACTTTCGATGCCTGTCCGCCGGCATCGTCTTCGCTGAAGAAATCGAACAGCGCTTCGCCACACACCAGGTACATAGTTGTTTGCTCTTTATAAGGTTGCGACATGCAGTCGATAGCGTTCATAGGCCTGCTGGAACGCCGCGACATTCGCGGCAACCGGCAGGGTTTCACTGTTCAGGTCGAGCTTCACGCAGCGTTCGCACAGATCGGCCAGGGTGTCTTCGTGGCCGTTCGACCACGACTTGCACCACGCCGCCTGAATCGCCGCGCCCAGGGCTGCGGCTTCGCTTTGCTCGGTGCAGATCACCGGGGTGTTCATGATGTCGGCGACGATCTGCCGCCATACCGCACTTTTCGAACCGCCGCCGATCAGGCAAATGCTGCGGCTTTGTAAACCATTCTGGCGTAGCAGATCCAGTCCATAACGCAGGCCGAAGGTGGTGCCTTCGACGGCGGCGCGGCACAGATTGGCCTGGGTCAGGTTATCGATAGTCAGGCCGTGCAGGCTGCCGGTGGCGTGGGGCAGGGGCGGCACGCGTTCGCCGTTGAGGAATGGCAGCATGCTCACGCCGTCAGCGCCAATCGGGGCCTGGTCCACCAAGGCATTGAAGGCGTCGAGATCGAGGTTGAACAGTTCGCGGATCGCGCCGGTGGCATTGGTCAGGTTCATGGTGCAGATCAGCGGCAGCCAGCCGCCGCTCGACGAACAGAAGGTCGCGACCGACGCATCCGGGCTGACCTTCGGTGCCTCGGCGTAGGCGTACACCGTGCCGGAAGAACCGAGGCTCATGGTGATCGCCCCCGGCTGAATATTGCCGGTGCCGATGGCGCCCATCATGTTGTCGCCGCCACCGCTGGATACCAGTGCGTTGGGGTTGATCCCCAGCTGTTCGGCAACCGCCGGCAGGATCGTGCCGACCGCTTGATGGGCGTCGATCAGCTCTGGCAGCGCGGACTGCAGACGACCGCTGGCGTCGATGTCGCGCAGCAGCTGCAGATCCCATTGACGGGTGCGCACGTTGAAATAGCCGGTGCCGGAAGCATCGCCATATTCGCTGCACGCACGACCGGTGAGCCAGAAATTCAGATAGTCGTGGGGCAACAGGATCCGCGCGATGCGCGAGAACACATCCGGATGCTGTTCCTTGGTCCACAGCAGTTTGGAGACGGTGTAGCCCGGCGCAATGACCACGCCGAGACGTTCCAGCGAGCCTTGTTCACCGCCCAGGTGAGTCAGCAGGCGATCGTTTTCAGGCGTGGTTTCGGTGTCGCACCAAAGCTTGGCCGGGCGTAGGACCTGGCCTTGATCGTCGAGCAGCACCAGGCCGTGTTGCTGGCCGGAAACGCCAATGCCCTGGATCGACTGGCCGTCGACATTTGCCGCCAATAAAGCGCGGCGGGTGGCGAGGGCGAAGGCTTCCAGCCATTGCGCGGTGTCTTGCTCGCGACGGCCGTTGGCGCCGCTGATCATCGTGTGGGCGGCGGCGCCCTGGCCGAGAACCTGACCGCTGACAGCGTCGAGGATGATGGCTTTGGTGCCTTGGGTGCCGCAGTCGATGCCGAGGAATAGTTGTTGTTTGTGCATGGTGTGAACCTGTTGGTTTTTTGGCGACTTCTAAAGCCACCCCTCACCCCAACCCTCTCCCCAGAGGGGAGAGGGGGAAAGGGAGCAGATTTGTGTAGGTTTCAATTCCTGAGTTCGGCTCCGGACTTTCAGGTCGATGTAGCTCGAATAAACACCTCAGTCGGCTCCCTCTCCCTCCGGGAGAGGGCTGGGGTGAGGGGCTTTTCAGGCCAGAATACGCTCGAGAGTCCGAGTGACGCCTTCTTCACGCAAGCTATTCAGGCACCACTCAAACGCCGCAACAAACTCTGGCGAACGCGGTATCGCCGTACCGAAGATTTCTTCAACCCCCAACAACCGCTCAGTGATCAAGGCATCCTCTGCCACCAACCCCTGACAAAACGCCGCCCGAGGATCCGGAATCGAATAAGTGTCACCATTCTCATCCACGCCCTTCAGGTAAAGCGCCCAGGCCGCCACCACCAACGCTGCCCGTTTGGTCTCCTGCCCATCGGCAATCAACCGATTGATCGTCGGAATAGTGAACTTGGGAAACTTCGACGACCCATCCGAACACACCCGCTCAAGCTGATCGGCAATCGCCTGATTGGAAAACCGCGCCACCAGCGTGTCCTTGTACTCGGTCAGGTCGATCCCCGGCACCGGCGCCAGTTGCGGGGTCACGTCCAGGTCCATATAGGCGCGCATGTAGCGCACGAACAGCGGGTCGTTCATGGTCTCGTGAACGAAGCGGTAACCCTTCAAAAAGCCCAGATAAGTCAGGGCCAGGTGACTGCCGTTGAGCAGTTTGATCTTCATCTCTTCGTAGGGCGAAACATCATCGGTGAACTGCACGCCGACCTTTTCCCAGGCCGGGCGGCCGTTGACGAACTTGTCCTCCAGCACCCATTGCACGAACGGTTCGCACACAACAGGCCAGGCGTCGTCGACGGCGTGTTTGTCCGCCAGTTGCAGGCGATGCGCGGTGCTGGTCATCGGCGTGATGCGGTCGACCATGGCGTTGGGGAAGCTGACGTTGGCGTCGATCCACTCGCGCAAGTCCGGATCCAGCAGCGCGGTGAACGCCAGCAGTGCCTTGCGGGTGACGGCGCCGTTGTGCGGCAGGTTATCGCAGGACATCACGGTGAATGCCGGAATGCCCGCCGCACGCCGTCGGGCCAGTGCGGCACAGAGGAAACCGAACACGGTTTTCGGCTGTTGCGGGTAGGTCAGGTCGTGCTGAATCTGCGGCAGGTGCGCCATGAACTCGCCGTTGCTGTCGTCGATGCAGTAACCGCCCTCAGTGATGGTCAGCGAGACGATGCGGATCTGCGGATCCGCGAGTTTGTCGATCAGCACCTGGGCGCTGTCCTCGGCCAGCAGCATGTCGCGGATCGCGCCGATGACGCGGACTTCGGTGTCGTCGCTGTCGCCCAGTTCGAACAGGGTGAACAGGTAATCCTGCTCCTTGAGGTCGTCCCGGGCGCGGCGGTCTTCGGCGCGCAGGCCGACGCCGCAAATCGCCCAGTCCAGCGCTTCACCGGTGTTCATCAGCGCATCGGTGTAATACGCCTGATGCGCGCGATGGAAGCCGCCGACGCCAATGTGGGCGATGCCTTGGCGGGTGTCGCTGAGGCTGTAGGCCGGAAGCTTCACTTCGGCGGCCAGGCGGTTGAGGTTTTGCTTGTTCAGTTTCATCGGGTCAGTCTCGAAATCAGGCGGCCGCGCGCAGCGGGCGGGTCAGCGCCACGCCGTCGGCATCGAACAGATGGCAGTGGGCAGCGTCCAGGTGCAGGTTCAGTTGTTCGCCGTAACGGCTCGCCAGATCACCGCGCACGCGCATGGTCAGGGCTTCGCCGGCGTTGGTCTTGACGTGGCAGAAAGTGTCGCTGCCCAGCCGCTCGCTGACGTCGGCGGTGACTTGCAGGGTGCAGTCGCCTGCTTGTGCCAGTTCCAGATGTTCCGGGCGAATGCCCAGGGTCACGGCGCTGCCGACGCTCAGGTTCGACGCGTTGAACGGCAGGGTGATGCTGGTACCGGCCTCCAGCGAGACTTCGCAGCTCGCGCCATCGATCCGCACGATCTGGCCCTTGAGGAAGCCCATTTTCGGCGTGCCGAGGAAGCCGGCGACGAACAGGTTGGCGGGGTGGTGGTACAACTCCAGCGGCGAGCCGACCTGCTCGATCTTGCCGCCATTGAGCACCACGACCTTGTCGGCCATGGTCATGGCTTCGACCTGATCGTGGGTCACGTAGATCATCGTCGCTTTCAAATCTTTGTGCAGGCGCAGCAGTTCCAGGCGCATCTGTACCCGCAGGGCGGCGTCGAGGTTGGACAGCGGCTCGTCGAACAGGAAGATTTTCGGGTTGCGCACGATTGCCCGGCCGATGGCAACGCGCTGACGCTGGCCGCCGGACAGTTGTTTCGGCTTGCGTTCGAGCATCGGGCCCAGTTCGAGTATGCGCGCAGCTTCGCCGACTTTCTTCTCGACTTCAGCCTTCGGTACGCCGGCCAGATCGAGGGCGAACGACATGTTTTTCTTCACGGTCATGTGCGGGTACAGCGCATAGGTCTGGAACACCATCGCCAGATCACGTTTGGCCGGGCTGACTTCGGTGATGTCTCGTCCGTCCAGTTCGATGGTGCCGCCGCTGACTTCTTCAAGACCGGCGATCAGTCGCAGCAGGGTGGATTTGCCGCAGCCCGACGGGCCGACGAACACCACGAATTCCTTGTCGTTCACCTCAAGGTCGATGCCCTTGATGATGGAAAAACCTTCGAAGCCTTTTTGCAGATTCTTGATTTTCAGGTTGGCCATGATGGCGCTCCTTTTGCGAATTCTTATTTGACGGCGCCGAACGACAGGCCGCGAACCAGTTGTTTCTGGCTGATCCAGCCGAAGATCAGGATCGGTGCGCAGGCCAAGGTTGAGACGGCCGACAACTTGGCCCAGAACAATCCTTCAGGGCTTGAGTAGGAGGCGATCAGCGCGGTCAGCGGCGCGGCTTTGGACGAGGTCAGGTTCAGCGACCAGAACGCCTCGTTCCAGCACAGGATCAGCGACAGCAGCACGGTCGAGGCGAGGCCGCCCTTGGCGATCGGCAGCAGCACGCGGAGCATTTCCTGGGCGAGGGTGGCGCCATCGAGGCGGGCGGCTTCGAGGATGTCCTTGGGGATGTCCTTGAAGTAGGTGTAAACCATCCAGACCACGATCGGCAGATTGATCAGCGTGTAGATCACGATCAGCGCAATGCGCGTGTCGAGCAGGCCGAAACTCTTGGCCAGCAGGTAGATCGGCATCAGCACGCCCACCGGCGGCAGCATCTTGGTGGAGAGCATCCACAGCAGCGTGCCTTTGGTGCGCTGGGTTTCGTAGAACGCCATCGAGTAGGCCGCCGGCACCGCAATCAGCAGGCACAGAGCCGTGGCGCTGAAGGAAATCACCACCGAGTTCCAGGCGAAACTGAAGTAGTCGCTGCGCTCATTGATGTGCAGGTAGTTCTCTAGCGTCGGCGTGAAGATGAACTGCGGCGGCGTTGCGAAGGCGTCGATTTCGGTCTTGAAACTGGTCAGCACCATCCAGAAGATCGGGAAGAAAATGATGATCGCGATGGCCCAGGCCAGCATGCCGAGCAGCAGGCTTTGCAGCCGGCGGGATTGTTGAAGAGTCATGGCAGGCCTCAGGCTTTGTCAGTCAGGTTTTTGCCGATCATCCGCACCAGAATGATCGCGGCGATGTTGGCGATGACCACGGCGATCAGGCCGCCGGCCGAGGCCATGCCGACGTCGAACTGCACCAGCGCCTGGTTGTAGATCAGGTAGGCGAGGTTGGTCGACGCGTAGCCGGGGCCGCCGTTGGTGGTGGTGAAGATTTCGGCGAACACCGACAGCAGGAAGATGGTTTCAATCATCACGACCACGGCAATCGGCCGTGCCAGGTGCGGCAAAGTCAGGTGCCAGAAAATCGCGATCGGGCCGGCGCCGTCGAGGCGGGCGGCTTCTTTCTGTTCCTGGTCGAGGGACTGCATGGCGGTCATCAGGATCAGGATCGCGAAGGGCAGCCATTGCCACGAGACAATGATGATGATCGACAGCAGCGGGTAGTGAGCGAGCCAGTCCACCGGTTGCGCGCCGAACAGTTTCCAGATGTAGGCGAGGATCCCGGACACCGGGTGGAAAATCAGGTTCTTCCAGATCAGCGCACCGACCGTGGGCATGATGAAGAACGGCGAAATCAGCATCACCCGCACGATGCCGCGACCGAAGAACTCGCTGGCCTCCAGCAGCGCACTGATCAATACGCCGAACACCACGCTGATCAGCAGCACGCTGCCTACCAGCAGCAAGGTATTGGTAGCGCCGGGCATGAAGCCGGAGTCGGTCAGGAAGTAGGTGAAGTTTTCCAGCCCGACAAATTCGTTGGTGCCCGGGTCGAGCAGGTTGTAGCGGATCATCGAGAAATAGACGGTCATGCCCAGCGGCACGATCATCCACAGCAGCAACAGGGCCACCGAAGGGCTGACCAGAAACCAGCCGGGATTGGCCACACGGCTTTTGCGCCGGGGCTGCGACAGGTCGATGTGGGCTTTGGCAGTTGAAGTATTCATGGTGATCACAACCGAGTCATACAGACCTATGGAGATCCCGTGCGGGAGCGAGCAATCTCGCTCCCGCAGGAGGCAGAAGAGGCTTTCGCAGGATTACTTCGGATAACCCGCGCGCTTCATCTCGCGTTCGGTGGTTTGCTGGGCGGCGGTCAGCGCCTGGTCGACCGTGGTCTGGCCGATCAGTGCGGCGGAGAACAGCTTGCCGACCTGAGTGCCGATCCCCTGAAACTCGGGAATGGTCACCAGCTGGATGCCGATGTAAGGCACAGGCTTGAGGGAGGGTTTGCTCGGGTCAGCCGCTTTCAGCGATTCCAGCGTGACCTTGGCAAACGGCGCGGCGCTCATGTAAGCATCGCTGTAGGTCGAGGCGCGAGTGCCCGGCGGAACGTTGGCGATGCCGTCGGTCTTGGCGACCAGTTCGCCGTATTCCTTTGAGGTGGCCCAGGCGCTGAATTCTTTGGCGGCGTCCTTGGCCTTGGAACTGGTCGGAATCGCCAGCGCCCACGAGTACAGCCACGCCGAGCCTTTGTCGGTGACCTGATGCGGCGCGTAGGTGAAGCCGACGTGATCGGCGACCTTGCTTTGAGTCTTGTCGGTGACGAACGAGCCGGCGACGCTGGCATCGACCCACATTGCGCATTTGCCGCTGTTGAACAGGGCGAGGTTTTCGTTGAAACCGTTGCTGGAGGCGCCCGGCGGGCCGGATTTCTTCATGGTGTCGACGTAGAAGTTCAGTGCGTTCTTCCATTCCGGACCATTGAATTCCGGTTTCCACTGCTCATCAAACCAGCGCGCGCCGTAAGCGTTGGCCACGGTGGTGATCAGCGCCATGTTCTCGCCCCAGCCGGCCTTGCCGCGCAGGCAGATGCCGTACTGCTCCTTGTCCTTGTGGGTGAGTTTTTCGGCGAAGCCGGCAATCTGTTCCCAGGTTGGACGCTCCGGCATGGTCAGGCCGGCGTCCTTGAACAGGTCGGTGCGGTAGTAGGTGATCGAGCTTTCAGCGTAAAACGGCAGGGCGTACAGCGAACCCTTGACTGACAGGCCTTCGCGTACGGACGGGAACACGTCATCGAGGGCGTAGCTGGCCGGCAGATCCTTCATCGGCTCCAGCCAACCCTTGGCACCCCAGAGTGCGGCTTCGTACATGCCGATGGTCAACACGTCGAACTGACCGCCCTGGGTGGCGATGTCGGTGGTCAGGCGCTGACGCAGAACGTTTTCTTCCAGCACCACCCAATTGAGCTTGATGTCCGGATGCTCGGTCTCGAAGTTTTTCGAGAGCTTTTGCATGCGGATCATGTCGCTGTTGTTGACGGTGGCGATGGTCAGGGTCTGGGCGCCAAGGCTGACGCTGCTGAGGGTCATGCAGGTGAGGGCCAGCAGAGCTTTTGCAGTGGGTTGCATCGTGCACTCCTTTTCTGCACCCGGCGGGGGCAGAAGGACAGTTATTGTTTTTGTGTTCTTCCGGCGGGGGAAGAATGTGCACTGATTACAGCCTTCTGGCGCAGGGCTGACAAATCATCCCTAGCACTCGAATCGATACTTTTTTGCACTCTGGATTGGCGCGATAAACGCAGGGAAGGGCGTTTCAGCAGGGCGAGAGGCGCGAAACCGTACAGATTTTCCTGTTCAGCCGTGGTTTTGCTCGGTCAGGCGCTGCACCACCAGCCGCCGGTAATGCGAAGGCGTCATGCCTTTGAGCTGCTGAAAGCGCCGATTGAAATTGGAAATATTATTGAAGCCCGACTCAAAGCACACTTCGGTCACCGGCTTGTCGCCATCAGCCAGCAACTCGCAGGATTTACTGATGCGCAGGCGATTGACGAATTCGATGAAGTTGCGCCCGGTCGCCTGCTTGAACACGCGGCTGAAATAGGTGGGTTTCATGCCCAGGTGCTCGGCGACCTCCTCAAGGGGTAGTTCGCGGGCGTAGTGGGCGAAGATGTAATCCACCGCGCGGTTGGTGCGGTCGATGTTGTGCTCGTCGGCCAGTTGCGGGGTGGTTGCGCCGGACAGCAGTTGGTAGTCGTCGCAGGCCGCCAGCAATTCCATCAGGATGAAAAAATGCCCGAGACGGGTGATGCCGGTTGAATCGGCGATGCGTTGCATCAGGGTCATGGCCTGACGGATTGTCTGCGGGGAGCGGAATTCGATGCCGTACTGCGCACGCTCAAGCAGTGGCGCCAGGGTCTTGAGTTCGGCGAACACCTGATGACCGCTTTCGAACAACTCATCGGTGAAGTTGACCAGCATGTCGCGTTTCTCGACCACCTCGTCTTCGGCCACCTGGCTGATCCAGTTGTGCGGCAGATTGGGCCCGGTCAGGAACAGCGTCTGCGGGTAGAAGTTGCCGATGTAATCGCCGATGAACACCTTGCCCGAACTGGCGACGATCAGGTGCAGCTCGTATTCCTTGTGAAAGTGCCAGCGCACCAGCGGGCAGGGGAAACCATGCTGGCGATAGATGATGGATAACCCGTTGTGGTCATCCATCAGTTCATAGGAAGGGTCGGTGACGCGGGCTGTTCGGGTCATGGTCGGACGCTTTTTTTGTTATCGCCCGGCGATCATGCCTCTTTGCGCGGCCGTTACGCCAGTAGGCGATCAGCAGGGCGCAGGTGCGCCTTCGTCTGATTCACTGCCCGGCAGAACGACACGATGTTGGTCTCTTCGATGAAGTCGACGTTGATCACGTTGCACTTCATTGCCCAGTCACTGTTGTTCGGGTCGAACCACTCGTTCAACTCCTTATGAATATCGACCGGCCCGCCCAGCGCCGTGTAACTGGTGGCGGACAACGACCAGGGTTTCCAGGAGCCCGGTGGGGACTTCAGGACATTGCCGATGAATTGCTTCAGTTCCGCCGTTCCGGTCAGGTCGTTACCCGACCATTGATGGTTGATGTAATCGATGAACACGCTGCGATCCAGTTGCCAGTGCGAACGGGCGGCAACGAATATACGTTGCTCATTGTTGATTTGTTTAAGCTGGCCGAGGCTGGCACTCAGATTTCGACTCGGAATCAAACGGTGGCCGAGAAAGTGAATCATCATGTTATTGAAATAGACATAATCGAAGTCGTTGCCATCCAGACTATGGAAGTCAAGAACAATGAACTCATCCGGGTTTTGTTTCAGGAAACTTTCCAGGTCGGTGATCAGGTTCCCCAGGGTTCGGGAGTTGCGGTGCCCGCCATGGTGAGCACGAAACTTGCCGACGCCTTCTGCCTTGGAGTCGTAGATCAGGCGAATGTCCAGCACCCTTGCGCCATGGTGTAGCTGAGCGTGGAACGAATCATGCTGGCAGGCGAGCCAGTGGCGGGGTGGGCCGAAAACTGGATAGTCGGCGCGCCAGTCGCTGCCGGCGTTGTGGGTTCCTGGCAGCGTCAGCTCAGAAATGGAAAGAGAATCGATGGAAGGTGTCGCCGCCATCCAGTCATGGGTGGCGAAGTTGTTGTTGTCGATCATGTATGCATCCTGCACTAGTTGATTGATTGCACCACTTTCAAATGATGAGAGTGGTGAAGGCAGGATGTTTATAGTGTTTAATTTGTTTATTTGCCAACGATGGATTGATGCAATTTATTGGCTCTTGTGTTTATACATTTCGAGAGCGAATTACTTGTTCAGGTTTTTTGCTTCAATCCACTGCGCCATGTATTGCGTACTTTTATGTGAATGATGTCGCAGCATGCTGCCGGTGAAATTGTTCCTTCTTAGTTGAGCAAGATTTTTACGGCAGTCCAACAGTTTATTGATTAATGCCGGACCATGTATCGCTTGCTGATAAACGTCCTCGAGTAGCGTTTGCCCATGGGACCGGGCCGCTTGCCAGGCAATGTCATCGCTATAAAGCTTCACTGCGGCATTGGCCAGATCCTGCGCGGTGCGGCAGATCGCCCCCGGCCATGGCTGATCGGTATGCATGCCTTCAGCCCCGATCGGCGTGGTGACACTCGGTGTGCCGCAGAGCATGGCATCAATCAATTTGCCCTTGATTCCGGCGCCAAAACGCAAGGGCGCCAGGCAGATGCGCGCATCGGACATGACCTGCAACGCATCCTCGGCCCAGTTCATGATGTGAAAACCCTGCGCGGCATTGTGCAGTGCTGCTGCCTTGGGCGGCGTGTAGGCGCCGTACAGATGCAATTGGGCTTTTGGCAGTTGCTCGCGGATCAGCGGCCAGACGGTGGATTTCATCCACAACACGGCGTCCCAGTTCGGCGCGTGACGGAAGTTGCCGATACTGAGGAAATGCGCGCGCTCCTCGAAGGGTTTCGCTGGCGTACTCGGTGGCTCGACCATCAAGGGACACCAGTGCAACAGCTCGGGCGGCAGCTTGAACTGCTGCACCAGCAACTCGATTTCCAACTGCGAGATCATCAGGTTCAGGTCGCAGCGATACAGGGCGGCGATCTCGCGTTTGGCCAGATCGGTGTCCGCCATCAGCTCGAACTCTTCAGCCAGCGCCGGGGCAAATAGCTCAGCGAAGTCGTTGGCGTCATCGCTGAGCTTCAGCCGGTTCTTCAACCGCTGATGCCGTGCATGCCGCAAGCTTTGCAGGTCCGAGGTTTCCAGTACCCGCAGGGCATCGGGGCAATGTTTCTCCACGCGCCAGCCGAATTGCTCTTCGATCATGAACTGGTCGAACAACACGATATCCGGCATCAGTTCGCTGATGAATGTGTCGAAACTGCTGTTGTTCAGTTCGATCGGGACTTCGCGGATGCCCAGCGCGGTCAGGTCGGCGCGGTGTTCGCCAGTGCCGGCCGGGCTGGCAAAAGTGATTTGCCAGCCCTGTTGCAGGAACGTCTCGAGAATCTGCATCACATGCCCGCTCGCAGCGGAGGAGCGGGGTTCCGGCCAGACGTAACCAATGACGAGGACTTTGGTTGCGGGCTGACTCATGAGAAACGGTTCCTGAAACGAAGAGACGGAAAAAAGGCGCGCGGATTAGACCATAATCCACGTGTCGGGTGATCCGTGTTTATTGGGTGTGCATCGGGCAAGACCGAGCAAGAAGACCACCGGCAGGGCGCGTGACAGCGTCATTCAGGTATTGAAGTCTCGCGTTCAGGATTGCCCGAGTACGGATTTGACCTTGTCACGCAGTTGATCAATGGAAAAAGGCTTGCCGATTACGTGCATGTCCTTCGGTACTTCAATCGTTTCTGCATAACCGCTGGCAAACAGAATCGGCAGGGCGGGGCGAATGTTGCGGGCTTCGGTGGCCAGTTGACGGCCATCCATGATCGGCAGGCCGACGTCGGTCATCATCAGGTCGATGTGCTGGTTCACGTCCTTGAGGATTTCCAGCGCCTGTTCGCTGCCGTCCGCTTCCAGGACCTTGAACTCCAATTCCTCCAGCACGTCGACGATCAGCATGCGCACGATGGCATCGTCTTCTACTACAAGGATGGTGGACACAGGGCTGGACATAATGGCGGCTCTCAAGAATGGGGGACGGGGCACCGGTCGATCAAAAATGCCGGGCTCTTGCATGAGTAAGTGGCGCATAGCCACAAGTTCCCGAATGGATACAAAAAAGAATAGGCGCAAACGGGGGGGGGCAAGGATAACCGTTGGCCTTGGATTAGGCGCAGGCAATTGTGGGAAAACAGTACTAAAGCTGTGAGAAAAATGGATCCATGGTGCCGTTTTGGGGCAAACTCCCTGGTTTTCACCAGTTCGACAAGGCTGCCACATGTCCTCTCCGTCTTCGGTTGATGAGCAACGGTTTCGCAAACTCTTGAGCCGCAACGTCAGTTTGCCGTTGGGCGTCGGCGTGATCAGTGCGGTGTTTTTCATCTCATTGATCACCTATTTGTTGTCCGTGATTCAGTGGGTGGAACACACCGACCGGGTGATCAATAACGCCAACGAAGCGGTGAAACTCACCGTGGATCTGGAAACCGGCATGCGCGGGTATCTGCTCAGCGGCGACGAGCACTTCCTCGACCCGTACGAGACGGCCAAGCCCCGCATCGCCGTGGCACTGAATACCTTGCTTGAACTGACTGCCGACAATCCGGCTCAAACCGACCGCCTGCGTCGTCTTCAGGCGCTGCAAACCGAGTGGGCGACGTATGCGCAGTCGATGATCGATCTGCAACGCGCGAGCGGTGATTACAAGTCCGCGGTCAAAGCGGGGAAGGGCAAGCGCCTGACCGACGAAATACGTAAACAGTTCGAAGATGTAATTGAAACCGAGCAGTTGCTGCGAGCTTCACGCAACGAAGACGTGCGCCGCACCACGATCTGGAGCATTAGCCTTTATCTGCTGTTCGTGGCCGGCATCAGCGGTCTGCTGGCCTATGTCGGTCGGCGCGATCTGGTCAACCTGTCGCAAAGCTATGGCGCGACCCTGGCGGCGCAAGAGGCCAGTGCAAAACGTCTGGAACAGCAAGCCTGGTTGCGCAACGGCCAGACCCAGCTCGCCGAGCAAGTGCTGGGGCAACTGACGGTCAATCTGCTGGGGCGCAATATTCTGCAATTCTGCGCCCAGTACCTCGGCACCGCCGTGGCCGCGTTGTATGTGCGCGAGGAACATGGCGGCCTCAAACGCGTGGCGACTTACGGATTCTCCCGCGAACAGGAACAACAGAATCAAGTGATCTACAGCGATGAAGGCCTTGTCGGGCAGGTCGCCCAGCAGGCTCGGCTGATTCGTCTCGATTCGGTGCCTTCCGACTACTTCAAGGTCAGCTCCGGCTTGGGTGAAGGCCTGCCGCACAGTGTGCTGGTGGTGCCTACCAGTGATGACGAACGAGTCAACGGTGTGATCGAGCTCGGTTTCCTGCGTCCGCTCACCGATCGCGACGTGGCGCTGCTGGAACTGATCGCCGGCAACATTGGTACGTCCATCGAAGCGGCGCGCTATCGCCAGCGTCTGCAGGAAGTGCTGGCCGAAACCCAGCAACTCAATGAAGAGTTGCAGGTGCAGCAGGAAGAGTTGAAAACCGCCAATGAAGAGTTGGAGGAGCAGTCGCGCATTCTCAAGGAATCCCAGGCCCATCTGGAAACCCAGCAAGTCGAGCTGGAACAGACCAACGAGCAACTGGCCGAACAGGCCCAGACCCTGGCCGAGCAGCGCGACGCCATGGATCAGAAGAACACCGAGCTCAATCAGGCCCAGGCACAACTCGAAGAACGCGCCGAAGAGCTGCAGCGTTCGAGCAAGTACAAATCCGAATTCCTCGCCAACATGTCCCACGAGCTGCGCACGCCGCTCAACAGTTCGCTGATCCTGGCCAAGCTGCTGGCAGAAAACCCGCAGGACAACCTCAGTGCCGAGCAGGTCAAATTTGCCGAATCGATCTATTCCGCCGGCAACGATCTGCTCAACCTGATCAACGACATTCTCGATATTTCCAAGGTGGAAGCCGGCAAACTCGAAGTGATGCCGGAAAACACCAGTGTCGCGCGCCTGGCCGATGGCCTGCGCAGCGTGTTCGAACCGTTGGCGGCGGACAAGAAACTGACGTTCACCGTCGAATTGCAGCCCGATGCGCCCATCACTCTGTTCACCGACCGCCAGCGTCTGGAACAGATAATCAAGAACCTGTTGTCCAACGCCGTAAAATTCACCGAGCAGGGCACGGTCAGCCTGACCATCGCCGGCCAGCCGGACGATCGCATCGCTTTCATTGTGCGCGACTCGGGGATCGGGATTGCGCAAGATCAGCAGGAAAGCATTTTCGAAGCCTTCCGCCAGGCCGACGGCACCACCAACCGCAAATACGGTGGCACTGGCCTGGGCCTGTCGATTTCCCGGGATCTGGCGACCTTGTTGGGTGGCTCGATCAGCGTCAGCAGCGCGCCGGGGCAGGGCAGCACCTTTACGCTGGTATTGCCGCAGCAATACAACGAACCAGGTGATACGCCGGTTGCACCGCTGACCTTCAGCCCGCCGGCCTCTGCGCCGGTCATCGCGCCTGTCGCAGCGGTTTCGCCTTTGGCGCCCGTAGACATCCCGCGCTTCAACGACGACCGCAACAAGGCACCGTTCACTACCCGCTGCATTCTGGTGGTGGAAGACGAGCCGAATTTCGCTCACATCCTCTACGACCTGGCCCATGAACTGGGCTATCAGTGCCTGGTCGCCCACGGCGCCGATGAAGGTTACGACCTGGCGAAAGAATTCGTGCCGGACGCGATCCTGCTGGACATGCGCCTGCCGGATCATTCGGGCCTGACCGTTCTGCAACGCCTGAAAGAACACGCCGAAACCCGCCACATCCCGGTGCACGTGATTTCCGTGGAAGACCGCGTCGAAGCGGCGATGCACATGGGCGCCATCGGTTATGCGGTCAAGCCGACTACCCGCGAAGAGCTCAAGGACGTGTTCGCCCGTCTCGAGGCCAAGCTGACCCAAAAGGTCAAACGCGTGCTGCTGGTGGAGGACGACGATCTGCAACGCGAAAGCATCGCCCGTCTGATCGGTGATGACGACATCGAAATCACTGCTGTCGGCCTGGCGCAAGACGCACTGGAACTGCTGCGCACGACGATCTTCGATTGCATGGTCATCGACCTGAAGCTGCCGGACATGCTCGGCAACGACCTGCTCAAGCGCATGTCGACCGAGGATATCTGCTCGTTCCCGCCGGTCATTGTCTACACAGGACGCAACCTGACCCGCGACGAAGAAGCCGAACTGCGCAAGTATTCGCGCTCGATCATCATCAAAGGCGCCCGCTCGCCGGAACGCCTGCTGGACGAGGTCACACTCTTTCTGCACAAAGTCGAATCGCAGTTGTCCCATGAACGGCAGAAGATGCTCAAGACCGCCCGCAGCCGCGACAAGGTCTTCGAGGGTCGCAAAGTGCTGCTGGTGGACGACGATGTGCGCAACATCTTCGCCCTGACCAGTGCGCTGGAAACCAAGGGTGCAGTCGTGGTGATCGGCCGTAACGGCCGTGAAGCGATTGAAAAACTGAATGAAGTCGAGGACATCGACCTGGTGCTGATGGACGTGATGATGCCGGAAATGGATGGTTTCGAAGCCACCATGGAAATCCGCAAGGATCCGCGCTGGCGCAAGCTGCCGATCATCGCGGTGACGGCCAAGGCCATGAAGGACGATCAGGAGCGCTGCCTGCAGGCGGGCGCCAATGATTACCTGGCCAAGCCCATTGACCTGGATCGCCTGTTCTCGCTGATTCGCGTGTGGTTGCCGAAGATGGAACGCATTTAGTGGAACGTAGTAATCCCGTTGAACGAAACAGTGAAATCGAACTGCGGCTGTTGATTGAGGCGATTTATCTCAAGTACAGCTATGACTTTCGCGATTACTCCGGCGCCTCGATCAAACGCCGGGTGCAACACGCGCTGAGCCAGTTCGAGTGCGCGACCATCTCGGCCTTGCAGGAGAAAGTCCTGCACGACCCGACGGCGTTCATGCAGTTGCTGCAATTGCTGACGATACCGGTCAGCGAGATGTTCCGCGATCCGTCGCACTTCCTGGCGATCCGTCAGGAAGTAGTGCCGCTGCTCAAGACCTATCCGTCGATCAAGATCTGGATCGCCGGCTGCAGCACCGGCGAGGAGGTCTACTCGATGGCGATCCTGCTGCGCGAAGAAGGCCTGCTCGACCGCACGATCATCTACGCCACCGACATCAACCCGCGCTCGCTGGACAAGGCCAAGCAGGGGATCTTTTCGATGGAGAACGTGCGCGCCTACACCGCCAACTATCAGCAGGCCGGCGGTCAGCGCTCGTTTGCCGACTACTACACTGCAGCCTATGGCTACGCGATTTTCGACAAGAGCCTGTGCGAGAACGTGACCTTCGCCGATCACAGCCTGGCGACCGATAGTGTATTCTCCGAAACTCAATTAATTTCGTGTCGTAACGTGTTGATTTACTTCAACAAAAAACTTCAGGATCGAGCGTTCGGGTTGTTCCATGAATCATTGTGCCACCGTGGATTCCTGGTCTTGGGCAGCAAGGAAACTTTGGATTTTTCCGGCTACTCCAACCAGTTCGAACCGCTGGTGAAACAAGAACGGATCTACCGTAAATCATGAACAGTGCAGCGGATTTGCCTCGTGTCGGGGCGATTGTGGTCGGAGCTTCCGCCGGTGGCGTTGAGGCTTTGCTGACCTTGCTTGGTTCACTGCGTGCCGGGTTCGGACTGCCGATCATCATCGTCCTGCATTTGCCGGAAGAGCGCCGCAGTCAGCTCGCCGAGGTGTTTGCCCGGCGAGTGGCGCTGCCGGTCGCTGAGGCCATCGACAAGCAGGACATCACCCCCGGCACCGTGTATTTCGCGACGCCGGGTTATCACTTGTCGGTAGAACAGGATTTCAGCCTGTCGCTGAGCCTTGAAGACCGCCTGCATCATTCGCGGCCTTCGATCGACTTTCTGTTCGAATCCGCCGCCGATGCCTACGGGCCGGCGCTGGCCGCCGTGTTGCTGACCGGCGCCAACCACGATGGCGCACGGGGCCTGGCGCAAGTCAAACGCCTGGGCGGCCTGACCATCGTGCAGGACCCCGACGAGGCGCAGGTCGCCACCATGCCTCGCGCGGCACTGAAAACGCATCAACCGGATTACATCCTTCCCATAAACGGCATCGGCCGTCTGCTTGTCGAGCTGGAACGAATCGCATGCTGAGTAATATCCAGGCAAAACTGCTGATCGTCGACGATCTGCCCGAGAACCTGCTGGCCCTCGAAGCGCTGATCAAACGTGAGGATCGCACCGTCTACAAAGCATTGTCGGCGGACGAAGCACTGTCGCTGCTGCTGCAACACGAATTCGCCATGGCCATCCTCGACGTGCAGATGCCCGGCATGAACGGCTTCGAGCTGGCCGAGCTGATGCGTGGTACCGAGAAAACCAAAAACATCCCGATCATCTTCGTCAGCGCCGCCGGCCGTGAACTCAATTACGCGTTCAAAGGCTATGAAAGCGGTGCTGTGGACTTCCTGCACAAGCCGCTGGATATCCATGCGGTGAAGAGCAAGGTCAACGTCTTCGTCGACCTGTACCGCCAGAGCAAGGCGATGAAGCAACAGGTCGAAGCCCTGGAGCAGAGTCGTCGCGAACAGGAAGCGCTGCTGCAGCAACTGCAAAGCACCCAGGGCGAACTGGAGCAGGCGGTGCGCATGCGTGACGATTTCATGTCGATCGTCGCCCACGAAGTGCGCACGCCGCTCAACGGCCTGATCCTCGAGACCCAACTGCGCAAGATGCACCTGGCCCGGGACAACGCCGCCGCGTTCACCCTCGACAAGATGCACGCCATGGTCGACCGCGACGAGCGCCAGATCAAAAGCCTGATCCGGCTGATCGAGGACATGCTCGACGTGTCGCGGATCCGCACCGGCAAGCTGTCGATCCGACCGAGTCGCTTCGATCTCGCGCAACTGGTGGGCACTCTGCTGGAGAATTTCGCCCAGCAGATCGAAGCTGCCGAGACCGAAGTCAGCTTCACCGCGACCGAGCCGGTGGAAGGGCAGTGGGATGAATTCCGTATCGAGCAGGTGGTGTCGAACCTGCTGACCAACGCGTTGCGTTATGGCGGCAAAAGTCCGATCCAGGTTCGGGTTTATCGCGAAGGCAATGAGGCTCGGGTCGAAGTTCAGGATCAGGGCATCGGCATCAGCGAGGAGAACCAGAAACGCATTTTTCAACAGTTCGAACGGGTCTCCGCCAAGACGGTGGTGGCCGGCCTCGGGCTGGGTCTGTTCATTTCCGAGCAGATCGTCGCCGCCCATGGCGGCTCCATCGTCGTCGAAAGCAAGATCAACGAGGGCGCCCTGTTTCGCGTTTGTCTGCCGCTCCAGGAAAACGGCAAAACAAACGCAACCTCTGAGTGACCACACGGTCGTATCAGCAGCTATTGACCGAACAAAGGCTTCCCATGAGCGTAGATGCACAAGATGTAGTACTCGTCGTCGAGGACGAACCGGTGATCCTGATGGTCCTGACCGATTATTTGTCAGGCCAGGGCTATCGCGTATTGCAGGCCGAAAACGGCGAGCAGGCGTTCGAGATTCTGGCGAGCAAGCCGCATCTGGACATGTTGATTACTGATTTCCGCCTGCCTGGCGGGATCTCCGGCGTGCAGATCGCCGAGCCTGCCGTCAAATTGCGCCCGGATCTGAAGGTGATCTTCATCAGCGGCTATCCGCAGGAAATCCGCGAGACCGGCAGCCCGATCACTCGTCGGGCACCGATCCTGGAAAAACCGTTCGATCTGGATGTGTTGCAGGAGAAGATTCAGGAACTGCTGGCCTGAGGCGTCAACCGCCTCAGCTCTTGATCATTTCCCGCACCTTCGCCGTCAACAGATCGAAGGTGAACGGCTTGGTGATCATCTGCATGCCAGAGTCGAGGAAGCCGCCGCGCACCGCCGCGTGCTCGGCATAACCGGTGATGAACAGGATCTTCAAGTCTGGCCGGTATTGCCGGCCGATTTCCGCCAGCTGCCGACCGTTCATGCCCGGCAGGCCGACGTCACTGATCAGCAGATCGATGCGTTGCTCCGAATCCAGAATCGGCATGGCACCGTCAGCGTCGCCGGCCTCGACAAACCTGTAACCCAATTCACTCAATACCGCACTGACCAGCACGCGCACGGCCGGGTCGTCCTCGACAATCAATACGGTTTCGCCTTCCACGGCGTCCGGCGCCTGCTCCATGTCAACCGGTGCGTGAGGCAGTGATTCACCCTGGAAGCGCGGCAGATAGAGTTTGACTGTGGTGCCCTCATCGATTTTGCTGTCGATCGACACATGACCACCGGATTGCTTGCTGAAGCCATAAATCATCGACAGACCCAGCCCCGTGCCCTGGCCGATTGGCTTGGTGGTGAAAAACGGGTCGAACGCGCGATTGATGACACTTTCCGGCATGCCGCAGCCATTGTCAGTCACGCTCAATACGACGTAATCACCGGGCTCCAGATTGCTATAGGTCGCGGTGTAGTCGCGATCCAGCACCTGATTCTTCGTCTCGACCACCAGATTACCGCCGTCGGGCATTGCGTCGCGCGCGTTGATGACAAGGTTGAGCAGGGCGCTTTCCAATTGATTGGGGTCGGCCTCGGCCACCCACAATTTTTCGTGCAGACGCATGTCCAGCTGAATGCTTTCGTTGAGGCTGCGTTGCAGCAGCTCGCCCATCGACTGCACCAGATCGTTCATATGCACGGCTTTGGAGTCCAGCGACTGGCGACGGGAAAACGCCAGCAGCCGATGGGTCAGGCCGGCGGCGCGGTTGGCCGAAGTCACACCGAGGTCGATCAGGCTGTCGAGATCATCCAGGCGGCCACGGGCCAACCGACGGCGTAGCAATTCAAGACTGCCGATGATGCCGGTCAGCATGTTGTTGAAGTCGTGGGCGATACCGCCGGTGAGCTGGCCGACCGCTTCCATCTTCTGCGACTGTCGAAGGGCTTCCTCGTTGTGCCGCAGCTGTGCGGTGCGCTCTTCGACTTGTTGCTCGAGGGTTTCGAGGGTCGATTGCAGGCGCCGTTCGCTATTGCTCAGATCGATCAGGCGATCGCGGGCTTCGTATTGTCGTCGTCGCCCGCGCAGGGCGGTGGAAATGAGGCTGACCAACGTTGCCGGATGAAAAGGGCGTTCAAGGAACGTCACGTTGCCCAGTAATTTGCTGAGCTGCGACGAGGGCCCTTGTTCGGATCCTCCGTGATGGGTGAGCAAGACAATTGGCAAGTCAGACCACGCCGGTTGTTGCTCCAGGTACAGCAGCAGGCCTTCGAGTTCCGGACCATTCAGGGCCTCGGCCGCGATCAGCAGCAGCCCGGCGCCAGGCTCGAGTTCGGTGCACAGGGTGGCCAGATCGGGCGTGATCAGGCCACCGTATCCGGCCTCGTTGAGGATCATCAGCGCCACTTGGCTGTCGCGACCCTGGGGCGCAAGAATCAACGCCCGTTCCGACAGCGGTACGGTGAGGGTCACAAGTTGTCATCCTTGAGCAGCGGGTTACTCGCGCCGAGGTAGGTGGGGACTCCGCGCAGCACACCCTGGAAGGCTTCCAGCGGTTCACCGATGGTCATGCCTTGCTTGGAAATGCGGTATTCACGAATGGTCGATTCATGGCTGCCGGTACGTTTCTTGATGATCGAAATCGCCCGGCGTACCTTGCCGAGGGCTTCGAAATAACGCAGCAGAATCACTGTGTCGGCGAGGTAGGTAATGTCTACCGGGGCCTGCATGTCGCCGACCAGTCCATGCTGGGCGACGGTCATGAACGTCGCGGCGCCCTTGCGGTTCAGGTACAGCAACAGTTCGTGCATGTGCAGTACCAGCGCGTTCTCTTCCGGCATCGCGGCCTGATAGCCGTTGATGCTGTCGATCACAACGGTCTTGATGTCACCTTCATCGACGCAGCGTCGCACCCGGTGGGAAAACTCGCCAGGAGAAAGCTCGGCAGCATCCACCTGCTCGATCAGCAGATTGCCGGTGGCCTGCAGGGCCTTGAGGTCGATGCCGATGTTATTCATGCGCTCGAATAGCAGGCCCAGTTCTTCGTCGAAAATGAACAGCGCGGCCTTTTCACCACGCGCCACGGCGGCTGCCGCGAAAATCATGGTGATCAAGGATTTGCCGGTCCCCGCCGGGCCCAGAATCAGCGTGCTGGAGCCAGTCTCGATACCGCCACCCAGCAGGGCGTCCATTTCCTTGATGCCGCTGGACAGTTGCAACCGCGGGTAATCGCCCCGGTGCTCCGCCGCCACCAGACGCGGGAAGACGTGCACGCCATCGCCCATGATGGTGAAGTCATGGAAGCCGCCACGGTATTTCTGGCCACGATACTTGATCACCCGCACGCGACGGCGTTCGGCGCCATAGTTGGGGGTCAGTTCTTCGAGGCGGATCACGCCGTGCGCGACACTGTGAACGGTTTTGTCGAGGGATTCGGTGGTCAGGTCGTCCAGCAGCAATACCGTGGCGTCGTAGCGCACGAAGTAATGCTTGATCGCCAGGATCTGTCGACGGTAGCGCAGGGAGCTTTGCGCCAGCAGGCGGATTTCCGAGAGACTGTCGAGCACGACCCGCGTGGGTTTGAACCGCTCGACCACTTCGAAAATCTGCTTGGTCGCTTCGCCCAGTTCAAGATCCGAGGAGTACAGAAGGCTCTGATGATGCTCGGCGTTGAGCAGGCTTTCGGGCGGCGTCAGCTCGAAAATTTCGATGTTTTCGTTCAGTTCCCAACCGTGGGACGCCGCGCCCTGGCGCAATTCGCGCTCGGTTTCGGACAGCGTGATGTACAACGAACGTTCGCCGGCACGGGCGCCGGCCAGCAAAAAATGCAACGCGACTGTGGTTTTACCGGTTCCAGGCTCGCCCTCCAGCAAGAAAACATGACTGCGGGACAAACCACCAGCCAGGATATCGTCGAGACCCTCGATGCCGGTGGCGGCTTTTGCACTGATCAACGCGTTCGATGTAGACAAAAAATGCCCTCTCATGACTAGGGGAAACGCGGCAGCGGGCGCCGGACGCCGTTTTGGCACTGCCTGTTTACTTGACCTTTTGCCGTGACGACGGTTCCGATTTTCTTGCGGGATGTCGAGAAGGCCGCTAGAGGCCTTGCTGCAAAGAGGGATCGTCCGGGTTCATCTGTTCGAGCTGCGCCAGCAGAATCTGCACGTTCTGCAATTGACCGCTTTCTTTCCAGTAGTTGATCAGCAACACCCGCGCCTTACGATCGGCAGGATGACGCTGGACGATTTCCTGCAACTGCTTTTGCGCCGCTTCCAGTTCTTCGGCGCTGTGCAGGGTCGTGGCGAGGTCGTAGCGATAGTCCTTGTTATCGGGCTCAAGCTCCACGGCTTTGGACAAACCGAGCAGGGCGTACTCGCGTTGATCGTGGTGCAGCAGCCAGAGTCCCAGCGCATGTTGCAGATAAGCCGAGTCAGGCTGGGCCTTCAATTGTCGGGCGAGCAATTGTCGCGCGGCGTCGCTCTGACCCTGACGATCGAGCACTTCGATCTGCATCACCAGCGCCGGCAGGTTGCCGGGGTCGACACGCAAGGTCTGTTCCAGCGCTTCCTGTGCCTGTTTCAACTCGGCGTTGTGCAGATACAGGCGCGCCAGTTGCACGTAGTTGGCGGCGCTTTCCGGCTGACTCTTGAGCGCCTGCTCCCACACATCGATGCCTTGCTGAAGCGGGGCGAAATACAGGCCCAGTTGATCCGGCGACAAGCCGAGCAGGGCGTTGATTGCCGCAAAACGAACGTTCTGATCTTCATCCTCGAGCAACGGGCCGAGCAGCAGGCTGCGCTGGCCACCGGGCACCAGACCGGTCACGCTCCTGATGGCTGCCATTCGCACGTCGGGAGATTCATGCTGCAGATCGGCATCCGCCAGTTTCAAGGCTTGCGGACTCGGGTAGTTGGGCAGATCGGCATGCAGCCAGACCCGCCGCTTGGCGGACAAATCCGGACGTCCCAGCTGTTGATACAGAACCCGCGCGGCACCCGGCTGACCGGCACGAGCGGCGTCCAGCGCTTCACTGTAACCATGCCTGATCGCTTCTGGCACAACCGGCACTGTGCTGCGAAAAGACAGCCACCCAACGAGCAGGACCAACACAAGGCCGAGGCTGATGAGCAAATAGCGGCGAGACTGAGGCATGCGAATTTCCGAAACTTTCGTTTTGTAGCGGAGGTCGCAAGCTTCTGTCAGCTCGCGCCGTGAGTCAAACCCTCTGCCCGATATGGCCTACTACAGGCGTTGAATCGACCTACAGCTTGTGTCGACTCTGTTTGCCGTCATGCCCTCCATGCAGTGTCTACGCTTGCAGAAGTTGTTTCGAAGAGGCTACCCATGCAATCCCTGCTTGTTTATTTCAAGGCGGTGATCCACCCCAGCCAGGCCGTGCTGCTGTTTGGTTTACGCACCATTGCCGCCGGATTGCTGACCTTGTACCTGGCGTTCCTGTTCGACCTGGATCAGCCGAAGTGGTCGATCATGGCCGTGGTGATCATCAGCCAGCCACTGGCCGGGATGGCGCTGGCACGCAGCTTCGGACAAATCATCGGGACAACCCTTGGCGCGGTGGTGGCGGTGGTGCTGATGGCGATCTTTCCCCAGGCGCCGTTGCCGTTCATCACGACCCTGGCGCTGTGGCTGGCCCTGTGCACGGCGGGCGGCACGTTGCTGCGCTACACCAGTTCCCAGGCGTTCGTGTTGAGCGGGTATACCGCCGTGGTGGTGGCGCTGCTGGCGATTCCGGATCAGGACGGCACCTTTCTGCTGGCGGTGACCCGGGTTACCGAAACCTTGCTGGCGGTGGCGTGCGTATGCGTGGTCAGCCTGCTGACGGCGCGGCCCGAGGCGGTATCACGCAACTATTTCGCGAAGGTCGATCAGGTGATCAAGCTCGCCGCCACCCATGCCGCCGCTGTGCTTCGCACCGAAGAAAGCGAAGCGGACTTTCAGCGTCGGCAAATGCAGCTGCTGGGGGAGATCAGCGCCCTCGAAGGCCTGCGCCGGCACTTGTATTTCGATGCTCCACGCCTGCGCAGTGCCAACAATCTGGTGCTGTTGCTGGGCAATCAGCTGATGCTGCTGACCTCGCGCCTCACCGCGTTGCGTCACCAGCGGGAACTGCTCACCGAACGCTGGGAGGGCGATCTGCCGCTGGACATCCAGCAATTGCGTGCCGAGGAGCTGGCACTGCTTGATCAGCTCGCACAGCAAGGACGCTCACTGCCAGCCGAGGTGCGGCACCAGTTCGTCGCGCTGCAACAGCAATTCGAAGCGCTGGCCTACAAGGCCGAACAACTGACGGAAGACATGAGTGCAACCCTGCGCTCGCTGGCCTGGGCATTGCGCTGGGAACAGGCGCGGCTGTTGCAGCAACTGGAGCAGATTCTCGAACTGAGCGATGCGATACAGGAAGGCCGGGAGGCCAGCTGCATGTTCCGTGGCCAGTCCAGCCCCTTGCACCTGGATTTCACGCTCGCGACGATGAACGCCATCCGCGCATTCAGCGCGTTATTGGTGGCCGGACTGATCTGGATCGAAACCGCCTGGGACGGCGCGCGGGGCGGGATGATTCTGGTGGGGATTCTGTGTTCGCTGATGGCGACGTTTCCGCGCCCGTTGATCGCCGCACAAAGTTACGCCCGAGGGCTTGGACTGGCCCTTGTGGTGTCGGCGTTCTATCAGTTCATGCTAGTACCGGCGATCAGTGATTTCGAAATGTTGGCCTTGTTGCTCGCGCCTTTGCTGTATGTGATTGCGGTCGGACTGTCCAGTCCGGCCACCGCCGGTATCGGCATGGGCCTGGGGCTGTCGAGTTTCCTGATGCTCGGTCCGCAGAACGTCGGCACCGGGCAGAACACCGCCATTCAATGGTTCGAATTCGCCGGGGCCTATGTCAGTGCGGCGATGCTGGCTCTGATTGTCTATGCCTGGATCTTCCCGTTCCGCCCGGCCTTTCGAATCCGGCGCTTTTATAACGAGGCGCGGGAGCAGGTCTATCAACTGATAAAAAGCCCAGCTACCGACGAAGAGCAATTCGCCTTCGAAAGTCGAATGGTCGATCGCCTGACTTCAATGCTGGGCGTGTTACCCGCCGCCAACGATCGGGACATGCAGCGCCTGTATGAAATCAGTCTCGCCTGCGTGGCGCTGGGCGTGGCCATGCACCAACTGAGGCAACAGACACAGAACAACGCCTTGCTCACGGACGCTTTCGGTCGGCAGCTGTCGACGGCGCTGCGTCAGACCGGCCGTTTCGTCGCCGGCCGACCGGATGTGCGCCTGACACCGTTGCTGACTACGCTGCATTCGCTCGGCGATGAGCTGGATGCCTTGCATGTCGCCACCCATGAACACCTATGGTCGGTGTTTCGCATGCGAGTGGCCCTGTTGATCGTGGTGTCGTTTCTGGAGCGGCATGGCGAACATTTGCAGCCCGACCGTTCTGAAGGAGAGTCCGTCCTTGCCCATTGATTTCGAGATCGGCGGCGTTTACTTGCCTCCTATCGCCCAGGCCTTGTTGCTGGCCATACCGGTTTTTCTGCTGCTCGACTGGGGTTTGCGCCGGCTTGGCGTCCTGCGTTTTGTCTGGCATGAGGCGCTGTTCGAGGGCGCCTTGTACGCCTGCGTGTGCGCCACACTGATTTTGCTGATGGGAGCCTGAAACCTTGAAGACGTTGCTCACTCGATTGACGACCTTGGCAGTGGTGCTGCTGGCAATCGTGCTTGGCTGGTTTGCCTGGGAACATTACACCCGAGCTCCGTGGACGCGGGATGCGCGGGTGAGGGCGGATGTGGTGACGCTGTCGGCGGATGTTTCGGGCCGCATCGTCACACTGGCGGTGCAGGACAATCAGCATGTCGACAAGGGCCAGTTGTTGCTGGAGATCGACCCGGCTCGTTACAGCCTCGCGGTCGAGCATGCGAAACGCTCGGTGGAGGTCTCAAAGGCCACGCTCGGGCAGTCGCAAGCGGCGATTGTCGCCAGCGAAGCGTTGCTCAAACAGCGCCAGAGCGAAGAACGCCGGCGACGCACGCTCAAGCAAGGGTTCGCGATTTCCGGGGAGGAGTGGGAGAAGTCCAGTACTGACGTGGCGGTTGCCCAGGCCGATCTGTTGCGCAATCAGGCCAATCTCGGTCTGGCTGAAGCCAACGTGCAACTGGCGATAGCTGCATTGACCCAGGCCGAACTGGATCTGCAACGTACCCGAGTCGAAGCGCCGGTCAGCGGTTACGTCACAAATCTGCTGACCCGTCAGGGGGATTACGCGGTGGCCGGTAGCGCCCTGCTGGCACTGGTGGACAGCGGCTCCTTTTATGTCAGCGGCTATTTCGAGGAAACCAAACTGCCACGGATCGAGGAGGGTGATCGTGTGCGGATCGAATTGATGAGCGGGGAAAAATTCGGTGGAACCGTGCAAAGCATCGCCTTCGCCATTGCCGACCGGGAAAACGCCCCGGGAAGTCGATTGCTGGCCAACATCAACCCCAGCTACACCTGGGTGAAATTGGCGCAACGGGTACCGGTGCGGATCGGCATCGACCCTGATTACGCAGGCAAGGATCGATTGAGAGCCGGCACCACGGCGACGGTCACAGTGCTGGAAAACCGAGAAAGACAGGTACAAAAAAGCCCCGCGACCGAATGATACGCGGGGCAAAAAATTTGGTTGGTTGCGGCCAACCAAAGGAGCTCTTTAAAAACCTGTTACTTGCTGGCGACCGTCTCCGGCTGCCAACCGCCACCGAGGGCCTTGTAGATCGCTACGATGCCGCGATACAGATCCACTTCGGCCTGGGCCTGACTGTCCTCGGCGTTCAAACGTTCACGCTGGGCGTCGAGCAACACCAGGAAGTCGGTGGTGCCTTCGCGGTAGCGAATTTCGGCGAGGTCGGCAGCCTTGCGGCTTGATTCGCTCTGGCGGATCAGCGAGATCAGCCGTTGCTGACGTTTGCCGTAATCGCTGAAGGCGTTTTCCGACTCTTCCAGCGCGAGCAATACTTGCTGCTCGTAGGTCGCCAGTGCGCCTTCGGCATCGGCATCGGCGCCGCGCAGACGGGCCCGCACGCTACCGAGGTCGAACGCTGCCCAGGTGATGCTCGGGCCCAGTGCCCAGGCGTTGGCCGCCGAGGAACCGATCTGCGAACCACGTCCGGCCGTCCAGCCGAGGAAACCGCTGAGGCTGACCCGTGGGAACAGGTCGGCCTTGGCCACACCGATACGCGCCGTGGCCGAAGCCAGTCTGCGTTCGGCGCTGAGGATGTCCGGACGACGCTGTAGCAGTTCGCCCGGATCACCGATCGGCAAGGCCTTGGCAATCGCCGGCAGGTCTTTCGGGCTCAGGTCGACGGTCAGCTTGTCCGGACGTTCACCCAGCAGGGTGGCGATGCGGTTTTTCTGCCGGGCCTGTTCCGCCTGCAACTGCGGCACGCTGGCTTCGACCGACGCCAGACGGGCATCGGCCCGTTCAACATCGAGCTGATCGCCAACGCCGGCGTCACGCAGGCTGATGGTGATCTTGCGCGACTCCTGCTGGTTGTTCAGGTTGGCCAGGGCGATCTTTTCCCGCAGCTGGGCGCCGCGCAGTTGACCGTAAGCGTCCACCAGTTCGGCAATCATGGTGACTTGCAGTTGATACAGATCGGCTTCGGCCGCTTGCTGGTCGGCGTCGCTGGCTTCCAGATTGCGCTGGATGCGTCCAAACAGGTCCAGCTCCCACGCCATGTCCAGACCCAGGTCGTAGCGTTCGCTGTTGACCCGTTTGGTGGTCTGGCCCGGAATCTGACCTTTGGCCAGGTCGCTGCTGGCGCGGCTGGTGATGGTCGGCATTGCGTCGTTGCTGACGTCGTCGCGGATTGCCCGGGCGGCTTTCCAGCGGGCGAATGCCACGCGCAGTTCACGGTTGCCTTGCAGCGATTGGGTCACCAACTGGTTGAGAGTCGGATCGTCGAACTGCTGCCACCAGATGCCTTCGAATTTCGAACGGTCGAAGTTCTTCTGGCCGGCGGCGCCATCGGTGGCGGACGTGATATTCGCCGCCTCCGTCGTCGGGGTCTTGTAGTCAGGGCCGACGGCGCAGGCACTCAGGGCCAGCACCAGCAGGCTCGGCAGGAAGACTTTCAGACTCATTGGTGCGCCTCCAGTGGCTTTTGAAGATTGTTCGCCTTCGCCGCTTTGCGCGCTTCGCTGCGCTCCACGAAGTTGCGGATCAGCACGTAGAACACGGGGGTCAGCAGCAGACCGAAGAAGGTCACACCGAGCATCCCGGAGAACACCGCCACACCCATGGCATGACGCATCTCGGCACCGGCACCGCTGGAGAACACCAGTGGCACCACACCCATGATGAATGCGAACGAGGTCATCAGGATCGGCCGCAGACGCAGACGGCAGGCTTCCAGTACAGCGGCCAGCGGATCGAGGCCTTCTTCCTGCTTATCCTTGGCGAACTCGACGATCAGAATCGCGTTCTTACACGCCAGGCCAACCAGTACGATCAAGCCGATCTGGGTGAAGATGTTGTTGTCGCCACCAGAAATGATCACACCGGTGATGGCCGACAGCAGGGTCATCGGTACGATCAGGATTACCGCCAGTGGCAGGCTCCAGCTTTCGTATTGAGCCGCGAGTACCAGGAACGCCAGCAATACGCAGAGCGGGAACACGAACAGCGCAGTGTTGCCGGACAGAATCTGCTGGTAGGTCAGGTCGGTCCACTCGTAGGTCATGCCGTTCGGAAGTTCATCCTTGAGCAGTTTCTCGATGGCTTTTTCGGCCTGGCCGGAGCTGTAGCCCGGAGCTGCCGCACCGTTGATTTCAGCGGTGATGAAGCCGTTGTAGTGCATCACGCGATCCGGGCCCGAGGTGTCGCTGACCTTGATGAAGGTCGCCAGCGGGATCATTTCGCCTTTGTTGTTGCGTACTTTCAGCTGGCCGATCTGGTCGGATTCGAGGCGGAACTGCTGCTCGGCCTGAACGTTGACCTGATAGGTACGACCGAAGCGGTTGAAGTCGTTGGCATACAGCGAACCCAGGTAGATCTGCAGGGTGTCGAAGATGTCGCTGACGGCCACGCCGTGGGTCTTGGCTTTTTCCCGGTCGATGGCGGCATCGACCTGCGGCACGTTCACGGTGTAGCTGGTGAACAGGTTGGCCAGTTCCGGAACGTTATGGCTCTTGGCAATAATGTTCATGGTCTCCTTGTACAGCTCTTCGTAGCCCAGGTTGCCCCGGTCTTCGATTTGCAGGCGGAAACCACCAATGGTGCCCAGACCTTGTACCGGTGGTGGCGGGAAGATCGCCATGTAGGCTTCCTGAATCCCGGCGTACTGGCCGTTCAAGGCACCGGCAATCGCACCGGCAGACATGCTCGGGTCTTTACGCTCGTCGAACGGTTTCAGGGTCACGAACACGATGCCGGCGTTCGGGCTGTTGGTGAAGCCGTTGATCGACAGGCCCGGGAACGCTACGGCGCTTTCCACGCCCGGCTGTTTCAGTGCCAGGTCGGACATGCGCTTGATCACATCTTCGGTGCGGTCGAGGCTCGCGGCGTCCGGCAGTTGCGCGAAGGCCACCAGGTATTGCTTGTCCTGGCCGGGTACGAAACCGGTCGGCGTGCTGGAGAAACCGAAGAAGGTCAGCACCATCAGGCCTGCGTACAGGAAGAGGGCGATGCCGCTGCCACGGATGACCCGGCGCACGGTGCCGACGTAGCCATGGCTGGCGCGGTCGAAGAAACGGTTGAACGGACGGAACAGCCAGCCACCGAAGATCTTGTCCAGCACTCGCGAGAAACGGTCTTTCGGTGCGTCGTGACCTTTAAGCAACACAGCGGCCAGCGCTGGCGACAGGGTCAGCGAGTTGAAAGCCGAGATCACGGTCGAAATGGCGATGGTCAGAGCGAACTGCTTGTAGAACTGACCGGTGAGGCCCGAGATGAATGCCGCCGGTACGAACACCGCACACAGCACCAGCGCCGTGGCAATGATCGGGCCGGTCACTTCGCCCATGGCCTTTTTGGTCGCATCGAAGGGGTTGAGCCCCAGTTCAATGTTCCGCTCGACGTTCTCGACCACCACGATGGCGTCGTCCACCACGATACCGATCGCCAGTACCAGGCCGAACAGCGACAGGGCGTTGAGCGAGAAACCGAACAGGTGCATCACCGCAAACGTACCGATCAACGATACCGGCACCGCCACCAAGGGAATGATCGAGGCGCGCCAGGTCTGCAGGAACAGAATCACCACCAGTACCACGAGAATCAGTGCTTCGAAGAGGGTATGAACCACCGCTTCGATGGAGCCGCGCACGAAGATCGTCGGGTCATAGACGATGCTGTAGTCCATGCCTTGCGGGAAGCTTTTCTTCAGTTCTTCCATCTTGCCGCGAACTTCGTTCGAGATTTCGATGGCATTGGAACCAGGACGCTGGAAGATCGGGATCGCTACGGCCGGCTGGTTGTTCAGCAACGAACGGAGGGCGTACTGGCTGGAACCCAGTTCGACGCGGGCGATGTCCTTCAGACGAGTGATTTCACCGTTATCGCCAGCGCGAATGATGATGTTCTCGAACTCTTCCTCGGAGACCAGACGGCCTTGAGTGTTGACCGACAGCTGGAAGCTCTGGGCATTCGGCGCAGGGGGCGCGCCCAATTGGCCGGCGGCCACCTGACGGTTCTGCTCGCGAATCGCGGTCACCACATCAGTTGCGGTCAGATTGCGCGAAGCGGTCTTGTTCGGGTCGAGCCATACACGCAGCGAGTAGTCGCCCATACCGAACAGCTGCACGTCACCGACACCGCCGAGGCGAGCGAGCTCATCCTTGATGTTGAGGATCGCGTAGTTGGACAGGTACAGCATGTCGTAGCGTTTGTCCGGCGAGGTCAAGTGCACAACCATGGTCAGGTCGGGCGAAGCCTTGTCGACGGTGATACCGATGCGCGTCACTTCTTCTGGAAGTTTCGGCTCGGTCCGGGTCACGCGGTTCTGCACCTGCACCTGCGCGTTGTCCAGGTCAGTGCCCAGAGCGAAGGTGATGGTCAGGGTAATCTTGCCGTCAGCGGTGGACTGCGAGGACATGTACAGCATGTTCTCGACGCCGGTGATGGCTTGCTCCAGCGGAGCCGCCACGGTTTCACCGATGACTTTTGGGTTGGCGCCCGGGAAGTTGGCACGCACCACCACGGTCGGTGGCACGACTTCCGGGTATTCGCTGATCGGCAACTGGAACAGCGAAATCGCACCGGCGATCAGGATCAACAGCGACAGCACCGCTGCGAAGATCGGCCGTGAAATGAAGAATTGGGAAAAATTCATCGGAGTTGTCGTCCCTTAACCGCGTGGGGTCGCAGCAGCCAGTTTCACAACCGAACCCGGCGCGCCTTTGGCAGGTGCGACTTTGGGCAGGTTGCTGGCTTCCAGCGCTTGTCGTTGTTGAGCGAGAGCGGCAATGGTTTGCTCGCTGGCCATCGGGATCACTTCAGGCGAAACCGGGGAGCCAGGACGAACCCGTTGCAGACCCTTGACGACGATCGTGTCGTCCTTGTTCAGGCCGCTGCGCACGATACGCAGGCCTTCGATCTTCGGACCGAGTTCGACGGCGCGGTAGGCGGTCTTGTTGTCGCCATCCATCACCAGCACGAACTTCTTGCCGAGGTCGGTACCGACCGCTTCGTCGTTGATCAACATGGCGTTGTAGGTGCCGCTGCCGACCAGTTTCAGGCGTGCATACAGACCCGGGGTGTAGCTGCCGTCGCTGTTGTCGAACACCGCGCGACCACGGATGGTGCCGGTCTTCGGGTTGACCTGGTTGTCGATAAAGTTCATCTGGCCCAGGTGCGGGTTGCCGTCTTCATTGGACAGGCCCATGTACACCGGAGTAGTTGCACCGCGCTGACCTTGACGGGCGAGTTGGGTGTATTTGAGGAACACACGCTCGTCGGCGTCGAAGTAGGCGTAGACCTTGTCGGTGGACACAACGCTGGTCAGCGGAGTGGTGTCGGCGGTCACCAGGTTACCGGCGGTGATCTCGGCACGGCTGACGCGGCCGCTGATCGGTGCGGTTACACGGGTGAAGCTCAGGTTCAGTTTGGCCAGATCCAGTTGCGCTTGTAGCGCGCCGACAGCAGCACGAGCTTCTTGTGCAGCGCTGGTGCGCGAGTCGGCCAGTTCAGCGGAGATGGCGTTGCTGGCACGCAGGCGTTCGCCACGGCCGGCTTCGTTTTCACTGCGGGTGGCGTTGGCGCGGGCCTGGGCAACCAGAGCTTCGAGGCGGCGGACCTCAGCCTGGAACGGACGCGGGTCGATCTGGAACAGCAGGTCGCCTTTCTTGACCAGCGCACCTTCGGTGAAGGCGACTTCGTCGATCTGGCCGGAGACCCGCGGACGGATTTCAACGGTTTCCGGCGCCTCGAGGCGCCCGGTGAATTCGTCCCACTCGTTGACCGGTTGTTCCAGCACCTTGGCCACGCTGACCTTGGCAGCGGGCATGGTGGCGGCGGTTTCCGGAGTCTTGCCGCACGCGCTCATCACCAGCACGGCCAATAGAGCCAACGGGAAGCGCAAATGTTTGAGTGATTGTTCCATGGATGCATCCGCCAATGTATTGAAGATGGGCGGATGATGCTCGGCGGGTAGATGGCAAACGAATCGAATGACACGAAGGTAACTATCATTCGGAATGATATAAGCCCGAGGAAAGCCCTCTAGCATGCACCTTTCGTTAGGAGGCTATCAATCGATTCGATGACAATTCTGTGTTGCGTGATCGGCAACTGTCGCAGGCGAAATTGCGCGGTGAGGATTATGCGGCGATTAAATATTCCGCTGAAGTTACCGAGCCTCGACATCCTTGCGGAGCATATGGCGCTTGTTTACAAAGACCTCGCCTGGCTGCTGGAGCAATACGCCAACATCAAGAGTCTTGTTACCTGGAACAGGCAACCCACAACATTTCGCTCTAACATGACCTGATACTCATGCCTCGATGTTTTGCCATTCCCGGACCCTGTGTTTATGAGAGATCTACCCCCGACCGCGACCTTGCGGGCTTTCGAAGTATCCACCCGGCACCCGACGTTCACCGCCGCCGCGCAGGAACTGCATGTGACCCAGAGCGCGGTCAGCCATCAGCTGCGGCATCTGGAAGAACTTTGGGGCTTGCAGCTGTTTGAACGGGGCAAGTCGTTACGCCTCACACCTGCGGGCGCTACGCTGGCGCCGATTGTGCGCGAGTTCTTTATGAGCCTTGAGGCGACGCTGGCCGATCTGCGCGAGCAAAAGGGCAGGGTGCGGCTCAGCGTCAGCACGACCTATTCCTTTGCGTTGAAATGGTTGCTGCCACGCTTGCCGAGCCTGGCCCGCCAGCACCCGGAACTGTTGGTGTCATTGGACACCACGGACAAGATCATCCACTTCGCCAGCAGCGAAGCCGATGTCGCGATTCGCTTGGGCAAGGGCGACTATCCCGGTCTGTATTCACAGTTTTTGTTCGGTGAGCAGGTTTTCCCGGTGGCCAGTCCCGAACTGCTGCAACGCGTCGGAATGCCCGGCAGTCCCGCCGGTTTGTTGCAGTTGCCGCTGCTGGCTCGCGACGGTGCCGAACTGGCGCCAAAATGGGAAGCGTGGTTCCAGTCCGTCGGGCTGGCGTTTTTGCCGCTGCGGGAAAGCGTCAGGTTTGGCGATACCAATATGACGGTCGAGGCGGCTTTGCTCGGCCATGGCATTGCTCTGGTGCGCAGCGGGCATGTCGAGAAGGAAATTGACAATGGCCGTCTGGTGCGGCTGTTCGATGTGCCGTTTCAGTCACCGCTTGCCTACTACTTCGTCTGTCCCAAGGGCGTTGAGGTACAGCCGCACATTGTGAGTTTTCGCGAGTGGTTACTCAGCGAGGCAATTAAAGTGCGGGGCGAGCTCGTTTGAAGTATGAAGAATCGCTCATGGCACAGTGAGGAGTCTTCTCTGTAATCCGGCCGTTCGGGCTGCCTAAAATGGCCAATGCCTACTCATCTCGTCCTCCTTGTCCTGTTCGCCGCGCTGCTGCACGCCAGCTGGAACGCGCTGCTGCGCGGCGGTGCCGATCGGCTCTGGTCGATGACGGTGATGTGCGTTGCCATCGCCTTAGTCTGCGCAGTCGCTGCGATGTTCATGGTGGCGCCTGCACCTCGGAGCTGGGGATATGCACTGCTGTCGGCATTGCTGCACGTTGGCTACAACCTCTTTCTGGTGCGCAGTTACCGGGTCGGCGATCTTGGGCAGATTTATCCGATTTCGCGCGGTTCTTCGCCCGCGTTGATCACGCTGGGCGCCGCATTGTTTGCCGGCGAAACCATCACCCCCGGCGAATTGCTCGGCATTGCACTGGTGTCTGGAGGGATCATGTCGCTGGCTTTTCGGGGACGCAGCCTGTCGGTGCCCAGCCTGCCTTACGCATTGGGAACCGGCTGCTTTATCGCGGCTTACAGCGTGGTCGATGGCATTGGCGCGCGGCTTTCCGGTGCACCGCTGGCCTACACGGTGTGGATGAGCGCCTTGTGGGGCGTGCTGATGCCGGTGGTCTACATCGGTTTGCGCGATGCCCGCAGCCTGTTTTCGATCCGGCCCGGAATGTTCGCTGCGGCAATGGGCGGGCTGGTCTCTCTGCTTGCCTATGCAATCGTTATCTACGCGATGAACGAAGCCCCGCTGGGCGCGGTGTCAGCCCTGCGTGAAACCAGCGTGCTGTTTGCGGCGCTGCTTGGCTACCTGTTCCTCGGCGAAACACTTACCGTCCGCCGGATGCTGGCCTGTGTGGTGATCGCCAGCGGCGCGATCATCATCGGCTGATTCGGCTTTATTTGCTCAGGAGTAGTTTTCATGGTCAACGTCTCGCAGGCTCCGCTGATTCTGATCACGGGTGGCAGTCGTGGAGTAGGCGCCGCCACCGCCCGACTCGCTGCTGCCCAAGGCTACGATGTCGCGATCAGTTACGTTGCCAATGAGTCCGCCGCGCTGGCGGTGGCGACGGATATCGAAGCGATGGGGCGCAAGGCGTTGGCGATGCGCGCCGACAGTGCCGATCCCGAGCAGGTCGCGAGTCTTTTTACCGAGATCGACCACACGTTCGGGCGAATCGATGTCCTGGTCAATAACGCTGGGGTGCTGGCGCAACAGTCACGTCTGGAGAACCTCGGCTTCGAACGCATGCAACGCATCTTTGCGGTCAATGCGCTCGGGCCGATTCTGTGCGCCCAACAGGCCGTTAAGCGCATGTCTCTGCGGCACGGCGGTGCGGGCGGCGTGGTGATCAATGTGTCGTCGGCCTCGGCCCGTCTGGGCAGTCCGAATGAATATGTCGACTACGCAGCATCAAAGGGTGCGCTGGAAACGTTCACCATCGGATTCGCCAAAGAGGTCGCCCGGGAAGGAATACGCGTCAACTGTATTCGACCCGGACATATCTATACCGATATGCACGCCAGCGGCGGCGAACCGGGGCGGGTCGATCGGGTCAAGGACTCAATCCCGATGGGCCGGGGCGGGCAGCCAGAGGAAGTGGCGCGGGCCATTTTGTGGCTGGCCAGCGCAGAGGCATCATTTGTGACCGGTACATTCCTCGACGTAACGGGCGGTAAGTGAGACAGGGGCAAGGATCATCGATTCCTTGCGCTCGACTTCAAGTAATCGCGGGCTGCCTCGCCTTGCGACTCAAGCCCGGTGTCCTGCCCGTAATACGCTTGAATGCACGACTGAACGCAGCCTGGGAGGTATAACCCAAACGCTGCGCCACCTCTTCAATCGGCAGCCTTTCGAGCGTCAGCCACTGGCTTGCAAGCCGCATTCGCAGTTCGGTCACGTAGCGCAGTGGAGTCATGCCAATCGTGACCTGGAAGCGCTCCGCGAATACCGAACGTGAGGTATTGCAGTGCTCTGCCAACTGCGCAACGGTCCAGTCGCGGCCCGGTTGTTGATGGAGCGCAAGCAGTGCACCGGCCAAGCGTGGATCGCGCAAGGCGGCGATCAGACCAGAAGCATTGCCGCAGGCGCATTCCACCCAGCCGCGAACGACCATGGCGGCCACCACGTCGGCCAACCGCGCGAGGATGCCGGCAAAGCCCACGCGGGCGGCGCTGACCTCCCGTTCCATGGCAGTCAGGATCGGTACCAGCCCGGGGTAACGCTGGCCGCCGGCATCAATCAGCATCAGTCCCGGCATCAGCCGACCGAGCCCATGGATACTGCCCAGTTCAAACTCCATGCAACCACTGAACAAGAGAGTGCTCGGTGTGGGGCTGGCATCGGTTCCGGTATCCACCGCACTGATGGTGTCACCCAAGGTTTCGCCGTCTAGACCGTCGATGTCTTGAACAGGCGCGTCCGGATGGGAAAACAGTTGATGGGCCGCACCATGGGAGATGAACACGGCGTTGCCGGCAGACAGCGCGTAGGAGTTGCCGTCCTCCATTCGCAGTTCCGCATTGCCCACGGCCATGAAGTGGAACCAGGCGTGCCCAGGCTTTTGCGCGAAGCCCAATCCGAACGTGGGACCCGCCTGGATACGCCGGTATTCAACGCCACGCAGGCGCATGCCGCGCAATAGCTCATTGATGAGGTCCGAGGAGAGAGCAAACTGATCTGCAGACATTGTTCAGGTGTTTTGATCAAAAAGTAGAGACTTTGGATCATAGATCATCCGATTTCCGGCGCCTAGACTTCGGCTCGCAATGAACATTGGGAGATCCTTGCAATGACTGACTGTTTAAGTAACACCGTATCCGACCGCCATTGCGGCGTAGGAGCGGACTTGGAACCTTCGACGCCCGCGTGGATGGCCGTCTTCTCGTTGGCAATGGGTGTGTTCGGGTTACTGACCGCTGAATACCTGCCGGCGAGTTTGTTGACGCTGATGGCTAACGATCTGGGAGTGTCCGAAGCGCTGGCTGGCCAGGCGGTGACGGTAACAGCCGTGCTGGCGCTGTTCGCTGGCTTGTTGGTGCCAGGTCTGACCCGCAGCATCGACCGACGTTGGGTGTTGCTGGGCTTTTCCACGTTGATGGTCGCCTCGAATCTGTTGGTCGCCGTTTCTTCCAGCTTCGTGGTGCTGTTGTTGATGCGCATCTTGCTGGGTATTGCCCTTGGCGGGTTCTGGAGCATGGCGGCAGCGGTAGCGATGCGCCTGGTGCCGAATGCTCTGTTGCCTCGGGCGTTGTCGATCATTTTCAGCGGCATAGCCATTGGGACGGTGGTGGCAGTGCCGCTGGGCAGTTATCTGGGCGGGTTATATGGCTGGCGCAGCGCGTTCTTTGCCGCGGCGGCGGTAGGCCTGGTGACCCTGGCTTTCCAGTCGCTCACTCTGCCGCGCCTCGCGCCGCGCCGGCCGGCAAGACTGCGCACCGTTTTCGAGGTGTTGCAGCGTCCGGGCATCGCCATCGGCATGTTCGGCTGTGTACTGGTGCACAGCGGGCACTTTGCGATGTTCACTTATGTTCGGCCATTCCTAGAAGGGACTACCGGGATCGGCCCGCAAGGATTGTCGCTGATGCTGCTGGGGTTCGGTGTGGCGAACTTCGTCGGCACGTTGTTAGCCGGGAGACTGCTGGAGCGCTACCCGCTGGCCACTCTGGTGTTGATGCCCGCGCTGGTCGGCGTCGCAGCACTGGCGTTGGTGCTGTTGCCGGCGTCGGTGCCGGGGCAGGCGGTATTGCTGGCGATCTGGGGTCTGGCCTTTGGTGGTGTGCCGGTGGCGTGGTCGAACTGGGTCGCCAGCGCGGTACCTGATCAGGCGGAAAGCGCCGGAGGCATGGTGGTGGCCTCTGTGCAGTCCGCCATAGCAACGGGCGCGGCCGCTGGCGGTGCGATGTTCAACCTCGGAGGAAGTGCAGCCGTGTTCGTAGCGGCTGCCGTGCTGATGCTGCTCGCCGCGTTACTGATTGCGCTGCGGGTCCGCGTCCCTTCTGTAGATGGCGTTCGCCAGGCCAAGCCTGCGTTGCACCTTTGATGCGGTTTGCCAAAACGCTTCAAGTCCGTCCGTAATCAGGAGATATTCCAATAGAAGCCTAGAGACTGTCAGGATCCCCAAAAAACATCTGAATCCGCGACCGCAACCACCGCTCACCCGGATCGTTGTCCTGCGACCCACGCCACGCCATGTGCAGCTCGAAAGTGCGTGTCGGCAACGGTGGATCTTCCGCGCGAAGACCACCAGCCGCCGTCAGCGCTTCCGCCGTGTAATCAGGCACGGTCGCGACGATGTCGGTGCCCGCCAGCAGCGTACCCAGTCCGTTGAACTGCGGCACCGCCAGTACCACATGCCGTTTACGTTCGAGTTTTTCCAGCTCTTCATCGACGAAACCACTGAGGTCGCCGGCGAACGACACCAGCGCATGCGGTCGGGCGCAGTAATCGTCGAGACTCAACGGTCCCGGCACAGTATCGGCGCGCAGCAATTTGGGTGCGCTGCGGCGCAGGACCTTGCGTTTGGCGTTGGCCGGCAGGTCGGTGGTGTAGCTGACGCCGATGGAGATTTCGCCGGAGGCGAGCAGGCCGGGCATCAGGATGTAGTTGACGCGGCGCACCACCAGCACGATGCCGGGTGCTTCGGCGCGCAGGCGTTTGAGCAGCATTGGCAGCAACGCAAATTCGACGTCGTCCGACAGACCGATGCGAAATACTGAAGTGCTGGTGGCGGGGTCGAATTCCGCTGCGCGGCTGACGGCTGTCGAAATCGAGTCCAGGGCCGGGGAGAGCAGGGCGAAGATTTCCACCGCGCGGGCGGAAGGCTCCATGCTGCGCCCGGTGCGCACAAACAAAGGATCGTCGAACAGGCCACGCAGGCGAGAAAGCGCTGCGCTGATCGCCGGCTGGCCGAGAAACAGCTTTTCCGCCGCACGGGTCACGCTGCGCTCATGCATCAGCGTTTCGAACACGATCAACAGGTTGAGGTCGACACGACGCAGGTCATTACGATTCATCTGGAGTCCTGGCAGAGTCATCAAGCTTGACGAGAGCGACCATATGAGAACAATGGCCGGCATGAATCTTACGGGGAAAGGCTGGTAGTCTGCACCGGGTAATTCAGCTTTACTGAGAAGGCGGCAGCAGTTTTTTCATGGATTTTTTCAATGCTGACCATGCTGCGGAATCAATGACAGGCATGTCGACTATTAATAGCCACTGATAGTCTTGGCTGGAAAGCCCAGATAGAGTTCATGGCATTAGAGGTTACTTTGACGAGGTTTGCGATGTCCCGCACGATCCGTTTTCACAAGTTTGGTCCAGCCGAGGTGCTCAAATGCGAAGAGCATGCGGCTGCTCAGCCAGGTCCTGGCGAAGTGCAGGTGCGTGTCGAGGCGATCGGCATCAGCTGGTATGACACGCTCTGGCGCCAGAATCTGGCGTCGTCCCAGGCGCGTCTGCCTTCCGGCCTCGGTCATGAAATGGCCGGCGTGGTCACGGCGATCGGCGACGGCGTCGAAGATCTTGCCGTGGGCGACAAGGTGGCCAGCTTCCCGGCCGAGAGCCCCAACGATTACCCGGTCTACGGCGAACTGATCGTTCTGCCGCGCACCGCGCTGACCCGTTATCCGGACGTGCTCAGCCCGATTGAAGCCAGCGTGCATTACACGCCGCTGTTGATCGCCTATTTCGGTTACGTTGATCTGGCACGGGTCAAACCCGGGCAGTTCGCCCTGGTGACCGACGCCAGCCACTGTGCCGGTCCGTCCTTCGTCCAGTTGGGCAAGGCGCTGGGTGTACGGGTGATTGCTGCCACCAAAACGGCGGAGGAACGTGAGTATCTGCTGTCGCTCGGTGCCGAGAAAGTGATCGTCACTGAAGAAGAAGACTTGTTGATGCGGATCAACAAGATCACCGACAACCGCGGCGTCGACGTGGTGTTCGACGGTCTCGGCGGGCCTCAGATGTCGCTGCTCGGCGATGTGCTGGCACCCCGTGGCAGTCTGGTGCTGTACGGCCTGCAGGGCGGCAACCAGACGCCGTTCCCGGCCTGCGCAGCGTTCCAGAAGAACATTCAGTTCTTCGTGCATTGCATCGGCAACTTCACCGGCAAACCGGAGCTCGGCATCATTCAGGATCACGTCGCCTTGCAGCGTGCCTTGCGTGATATCAACCAGCTCACTGCCGACCGTGTGCTGCTGCCGCTCAAGACTCGTGTGTTTCCGTTCAACGAGTTTGTCGAAGCTCACCGCTACATGGACGAATGCCCATGCCGCGAGCGGGTTGCTCTGCAAATCGAAATTGCCTGACCCTTCCAATCAGAGTCCGTGGCCGCACGGACTCTTGTGCGTTTAATCCTTCAGATATCGAGAAGCCCCTGGGCCATACGCCTGGGGACGTTCAGCAACTGAACTGGTTTTTGCTCTCGATCTGTATCTTCTAATTGCCCTCCAGACCCTGATAATTGAATGACTACTTTCATCTCAAGGAATGAGCTATGTCTGTGCATTCTATTTGTTCTGTGCAGTATCAATCTGCTGTTTATCATCGCATCTCAAACTTTTGTTTAAAGTTTGTAGGCGCGTCATGTAATCCCTTCTTTTTTTCTTGTGCTCATCATGTGCAGGGGCTTGTAAGAAGTTTCCTAGGAAAGCTCGACCTTGCAAGGAGCCCAGTAGCGACGGGGCTTTCGGTCACGCCCTTTGTGATTCAAAAATGCCGCGCGCTCAACTGTTTCAAATAACTACAAAAGCTTAAGTGTTAGCATTTCAGCGTCTATTAATTAATGAAGAATGATTGTGCGTCCGCCATTTGCGTCCGTGCGATATAAAACCTTTGATACCGGGTGAAGTACTGATGAGCACGATCCATGATCAGGCAATGAATTATGTCTACCAGCAAGTATTGCAACGACTGCTGAGTTTCTTTTCCCGTGCCGAGCGCACGGCATTGCAGCTGTTGATCCAGCGGCTGGCGGTCGCTGCCGGAGGTATGGATCGCATCGGTGAATTCAAGGTGATGACGATTCAGTCCGGCACACGAGATTGCAGCTACAGCCTGGCCCTGTTGCGTGCTGCCCAGCTGAGCATTGCCGGGCGTGCACCGGCCACGTTCCAGTTACGGGTCGCAACCTTGCGGAGCAATGGCTTACCGGCTTCGGCATTGCACAATCTGCATCGCAGTTTCAGCGCCCTGTTTCTGCATGACGATCCGAGGGTCGAACTGTTGATGGTCGATCATCGCGAGATTCTGCCTTTCAACCATCTGACACCTGTCTGCGATGAAGGTCGTGAAGCCGGCAGAATCGACCTGTTGATGGTCGGGCATCGTCGTGGATGGAATGAGGAGCTGACGTTGTGGGATGACGAGTACTTGACCACCGCCGAGTTCTACGGTCAGGTCGCCCGATGGAACAACGGTGTCGATGCATTGATCAGTAGCGACAGCGCACACCGTCAGGAGCAGTTTCTCGATGGGCTGGACCGCGCAGTGCGCAAGGTCGGCATGGGCGATCTGTCGCGAAAGGGCGGCGGGTTCGATGAACTGTTCAGTCTGCTCGACAACATCGGCGGCGATTGTTATCGCGAACTCTACTCGCAAGACGATCGGGTGCCGTGGCGTCCGCTCGGCGAGTTCGAAGCCTGTCGTCGCACCAGCTATATCGGGATCGACGACATGGTCGTCGGCAAAATGGAGGAGCGCTGGCCCTTGCTCAGCGATTTTCTCGGGTTTCAGGCTGATGAAATGATGCTTGAAGCCCGCCCCGGCGAGTGCGCTGATCCCTTGATCGGCGGCTATTTGAAGGGACTGCAAGCCAGTTACATCGAAGGGAGTACCTACGAGGCCGGCGTATCGGACTATCTGCAGCAATGCCTGGCCACGATGCGCCGCAGGAACACGCCCGAGCAGATTTGCGAACGCTTCGTTGCCACGTTCGACAAAGATCTCGCCGAGCATCGGTCGCTGGCAACGTCGTCCCTGCAAAAGAATTTCAGTATCAATGAGTCGCAACTGGTTTGTCTGTTGTTCGCTCCCTTCAACAATTCCGGTGCCGGTCTCGAGCGATTCCTGCGCACTTGTCACCCCGGCATGCTGGTCGCCATGCCGGACCTGCACCGCGCCATGCAGGGTTTGCACGCGCCGGAGCAGGTCTTGCAATGGATGACTGATGTCAGCGGTTTGCCCCTGCGACTGATCTGCCGGTTATATGCAATGGGGGCTGTCCGGATGGGCGAACACGTCGCACAAGCTCAGGAGTTGCCCGAGCACGAGGTCACTCTGGGCGACCGCTCGGCGGAAGGTTGAATGGGATTTTGTCGCCCGATCACACGGACACCTCTGCGGACGTACGCTCATGAGTGAGCCGAGAGAATCTGATTTTGCCTACCAGGCGGTCTATCGCTACCTGACGCAACTGATCAGCGAGCCGGGCAACCAAGGGGCGATTCGACTGCCATCGTTAAGGCAGCTGGCCGAGCGGTTGAACGTTTCGATATCGACTATTCAATATGCTTACGCGCTACTGGAGAAAGAAGGCCGGGTCTATTCCGTCGCCAAATCCGGGTACTTCGCGCAGCCTGCATCGTCGGTCATGCCGCCCGGACGCGGCGGTGATTTGCTGGAAACGGTGTACGTCAACGCCAGATGCACTGGCATGCAGGTATTGAGCGCCGATGAGCCGGCGTCGATCCAGCCCCTCGATCGTCCGTTGCTGATGCTTGAACGAGAGCTGTTGCGCCAGTATCCCCGGCACCTGCAAACGCCGGCCCAGCCTTGCGGAGAACTGGAATTGCGCACGTTGCTGGCGGCGCGCTACACGTCATCGGCCGCTCATTGCTGGCACGCTGAAGACGTCTACATCGGTGCCGATCTGCGAGGAGTGCTGGAAATCCTGATCGCCGTCCTTGAGCTGCGCCACGCAACCGTGGTGATCGAATCGCCGTGTGACTGGATGATCCTGCGCCTTTTCCAGTCCGCCGAGGTTCAGGTGATCGAGTTGCCGCTACAGCCGGACGGGGCATTCGATCCGCAGAAACTCCAGAGACTGCTTGAAAGCGAGCGGGTGCGATTGATCCTGCTGTCCTCCAGATTGAACATGCCCCACGGTAGTCGTATCCCGCCGGCCAGCCGTGAAGCCATTGCGCATTTGCTGCTGAGTCATGGCACCTGGTTGCTGGAAAATGATTGCCACGGCGACTTGCTGGACGACGCCGAAGGGGAGCCGCTGCGCGAGTTGGTGGATCCCGACCGTCTGTTGGTGTTTTCCATGTTCGAAAAAATCATCGGGGTCGAAGCACCTTACGGTTTTGTCCTGTCGCGGCAATGGCGTGCGGACCTGCAGCGTCACTTCCTGCTGCGTTCGTTCCGCCTGTCACCGATCCGCCAGAAAGCCATTGCCCGGCTCTATGCGAGCGGGCGGGTCGACCAGCATCTGCCAGTGCTCAAGCACTTGCTCAGAGAGCGCCGAACGCAATGGATCGATTTGATACGTGAGCGTCTGGGCGACTTTCTGCAAATCGTGGAACCTGATGGCGGCGCAACAATCTGGCTGCATTCTGCGCGCCCGGTCGTGATGGATGCCGTGTTTCAACGGTTGCTCAAGCAGCACGTGCTGATTGCTCCGGGGGAGTTGTTCAGCCTCAGAGGGTTGCACGCGCAGCACATGCGTTTGAGCGCGATCGGTGGCACGGAACACGAGTTGTTAAGACTTGTCGGACTGCTTGGGGATGCGTTGCGACTGGCTCCGCGGACAGATGCGCGCAAACACTCGGCTTGTACGCAATAGACCCCATCGCACTCCGGACAAACTGCCAGTAAACTCCGGTGTAATTTCCTGAACCACTCTATTTCAGAGGTTTTGCATGACACTCAGTCCTTTTGCGGGCAAACCGGCACCGGCAGAACTGTTGGTCGACATCCCGCGACTGGTTACGGCGTATTACACCGGTCAACCCGACGCCTCGGTTTCCACCCAGCGCGTGGCGTTCGGCACCTCCGGGCACCGGGGCAGTTCCTTTGATTTGAGTTTCAACGAGTGGCACGTTCTGGCCATCAGCCAGGCGATCTGCCTGTATCGCGAAGCCCAGGGCATCACCGGGCCGCTGTTCGTCGGTATCGACACCCATGCGTTGTCGACCCCGGCCGGGGCCAGCGCCCTGGAAGTGCTGGCGGCCAACGGCGTGACCGTAATGATCGCCGAAGGCGATGAATACACGCCCACCCCGGCAGTCTCCCACGCCATTCTTTGCTACAACCGTGGTCGCACCACGGGCCTTGCCGACGGCATCGTCATTACGCCGTCGCACAACCCGCCTCAAAGCGGCGGCTACAAATACAACCCAACCAACGGCGGCCCGGCCGACACCCATATCACCAAGTGGATCGAAGCCAAGGCCAACGAACTGCTGGCCAACAAACTGGCCGGCGTCAAACGCATCAGCTACGAGCAAGCGCTCAAGGCCGAAACCACCCACCGTCACGACTACGTCAACACCTACGTCGCCGACCTGATCAACGTCATCGACTTCGATGCCATTCGCGGGGCCAAACTGCGCCTGGGCGTCGATCCGTTGGGCGGAGCAGGGGTGCGCTACTGGTCGGCGATTGCCGAGCACTATCGTCTGGACCTGGATGTGGTGAACAAGGAAGTCGATTCGACGTTCCGCTTCATGACCGTCGACTGGGACGGGCAGATCCGCATGGACCCATCGTCCAGCCATGCCATGCAAGGCCTGATCGGTCTGAAGGAACGCTTTGACGTGGCCTTCGCCTGCGATCCGGATCACGACCGCCACGGTATCGTCACACCGTCCGGCGGCCTGCTGGCACCGAATAACTACCTGGCGGTGTCGATCGACTACCTGTTCCAGAACCGTCCGCAATGGCGCGCCGATGCTGCCGTGGGTAAAACCGTGGTCAGCAGCGGTCTGATCGATCGCGTGGCCAAGCGTCTGGGCCGTCGCCTATATGAAGTACCGGTTGGCTTCAAATGGTTTGCCGATGGTCTGTTCGACGGCTCGCTGGGTTTTGGCGGCGAAGAAAGCGCCGGCGCCTCGTTCCTGCGCAAGGACGGCGGTGTCTGGAGCACTGACAAGGACGGTCTGATTCCAGCCCTGTTGGCCGCTGAAATGACTGCCCGTACCGGACGCGACCCAAGCCAGGCCTACCGTGCGCTGACCGATGAACTGGGCGAGCCGTTCTCGGTGCGTGTCGACGCCAAGGCCAATCCGGAACAGAAAGCGCTGCTGAGCAAACTGTCGCCGGAGCAGGTCACCTCGACCGAGCTGGCGGGCGAGAAGATCCAGAGCATTCTGAGCAAGGCTCCAGGCAACGATCAGGCCATTGGCGGCCTGAAAGTGATGACTGAAAACGGCTGGTTCGCTGCGCGCCCGTCGGGCACTGAAGACATCTACAAGATCTACGCTGAAAGCTTCATCGGCGACGGCCACCTCAAGCAACTGGTGGCTGAAGCACAAACCCTGGTAGACGGTGCAATCAGCACCCAATAAATCCAGACAACGGAAAAGGGCGACCCTGAGGTCGCCCTTTTTTGTGCCCGCGATTCGCCGATCAGGCCAGATCCACCAGCACGATCTCGCTGTCTTCCAGCGCCGTGACGGTCAACACCTGTTCATCAGCCACCGCCACACCGTCTCGAGCTTGTGCGCGCAAGCCGTTGACTTCAATGACGCCCGTGGCCGGAACCAGATAGGCACGACGCCCGGCATCGAGACGGTATTCAGCCGTTTCCCCGGCCTTGATATTGGCCGCCACCAAGCGCGCGTCGGCGCGGATGCGCAGGCTCTGATCGTCACCGTCCTTGCCGCTGGCGAGGGTCACGAAACCTTCGCGGTCGCCTTTCGGGAACGGTTTGGCGCCCCAGGACGGCGGTGCGCCGGTTTCGGTCGGCAGAATCCAGATCTGGAAGATCTTGGTGTCCGTGGCTTCCAGGTTGTATTCGCTGTGGGCGATTCCGGTGCCGGCGCTCATGACCTGCACGTCGCCAGCCTCGGTGCGGCCCTTGTTGCCCAGGTTGTCCTGGTGGCTGATCGCACCTTCACGCACGTACGTGATGATTTCCATGTCGCGGTGCGGGTGAGTAGGGAAGCCCGTGCCGGCGGCAATGATGTCGTCGTTCCACACGCGCAGGTTGCCCCAGCTCATACGTTGCGGATCGTAGTACTCGGCGAACGAAAAATGGTGATGGGCATCCAACCAGCCGTGATGGGCGCCGCCCAGCGAGCTGAAGGGTCTGAGTTCAAGCATGATCGTCTCCTCAAAAGGTTCGTCATGGGGCGCGATGCCTGAGCCACGAAGCGAGACCGGTGATTGATGGCAGCCATCATCTATCAGTCAACCATCGAGAAAAAGCGTAAAAACTGCGGCATTCCAATCGAATCGGTTGATATGAAAAAGGCTCGAAACCGTCTCATCCCACCTTCAATTCATCGCCTAAACCAATGACCTGTAAGCATTTCGCTAGAACAAAAAAGCAAATGCAGACACCATAGCCCTCAACAGCCTCACATCCGGAGTCCGTCAGCGTGGCGCAACACACCCCCGATCTTCCTCCCGAACTTCGTCCCTTGGCCGAGATGCCCTGGTTCAAACGCCTGGCGGCGCGTTTTCTTGGCCACGGTCTGACGCAACTGCGCGCCCAGCACCGGGCTTCGTGGTTGCACGGCCAGGCCGACGGCTTTCGCAGCGGGCATACCGCCGGCGTGGATTACGGGTACAAGGAAGGCAAGGCTGACGGGCTGGAGGAGGGTCGCCAGGTCTTGTTGATCCGCGACAGTCGCAATACCGAGCATCGCCCGCCGGGTATCGACAATCACTTGTTCGACGACTGGCGTCTGCCGCTCAGCGCAGAACTGAAGAAGCGCATGAAAGCCGATGTCGCGCGCCTGCTGCCAGCCCACGCCCAGCCAAGCGTGGCGCAATGGAAAATGATTTTCAGCGATACCCCGTCAACCTCGGTGATTGCCGGCGCCGGAGCCGGCAAGTCCACCACGCTGGTGCTGCGGATCGTGCTGCTGACTCACTACCTGGGCTTCGAGCTCGATTCGATGACCGTGGTGACCTTCACCCGCGAGTCGCGCAAGGACTTCATCAACAAACTGATCGAACTGTTCGCATTGTGGGGCCGGGCACTCAGTCAGAAAGACGCGCGGGATCTGGTGCGTACGTTTCACTCGCGCATTTTGCCGATGGTTCGCAGTCTGCCGGGGTTCGAGCGCTTGCAGGCATTCGAAAACCTCAGCCAGCGCGCGCCGGGTGCGGATGAAGACGTCGACAGCAATCCGTTCGATCTGCGCATCAACGACGCACAGCGCCAGCAGCTCAACGCCTGCTACCACCGGCTCTACAAGGAAGACCCGCGCTTTGCGCAACTGATCCAGCCATTGTCCCGGCACGCCTTGCAGCTCAAGGAGCTGGAACGCGATCACCCGGACGTGCAAAAGCGCGTGGCAGTGACAGAGCTGGCGGCCCGGCGCGATGAAGAGCTGTGCGACATGATCGAGGACATGTGGCTCCGCGCCGGCGCCTGGCCGATCAAGGGTATCGAACCAAGCCGCGAGACTTTCGAAATCAACGGTGCTTCGTTCCATTGCCACGGCTACATTCCAAGCCTGGACGCCTGGGTCGTTCTGGGTTTCGACCCTCGGGAAAACCCGCAGGTCTGCCGTCCGAATGCCAAGCTGACGGTACGCGCGGAGTGGGCAGTCAAACGCACCCTGTTTCAAGCTTTCTGTCGTAAACCATTGATCTGGCTTGATAGTTACGAGTCATCAAAGCGTTTATTGGCCACGCTGGCAGGCGATGTCAGCGCCGGCCCCGGCTTCGATTACAAGGTCAAGGGCGAGCTCGCTTCCGCGCCGTTGCTCGACTGTTTTGTCGCCGCCGCAGGCTTCATCGAGAACCTGGGCCTGGATGTGCCGGACGCCGTTGGCCGTATGAGTTTCGCCAAGGACGATCCGGACCGGTTTTTCTTCGAAGCCTTGAGCCTGTTCTGGCGAGCGCTGGAAGATCACCTTCTGGATCAGAAACCGCCGGTCATGACCTACAACCGCATGTTCGCGCTGTTCAGCGAGCATTCGCCGGAGAACTTCAAACTGCTCAGCGATGAGTTACTGCGGCCGATGTCGCACCTGATGATCGATGAGTTTCAGGACGTTTCACCGCAAATCGTCTCGTGGATTCGCGCCAGCCTCTCGGAAATCCGCAGTCGCGGGCCGGCCATGCACGTCGGGCGAGGTGCACAGCGATCCTCGCTGCTTTGCGTAGGCGATGACTGGCAATCGATCTACGGCTGGCGCGGCAGTTCGCCGAGTTACTTCATGGAATTCAACAAGGAATTCCCGTCGCCGAGTACGACGAGGGTGATGCTTAGCGAAAACTATCGCAGCCATCAGCACATTATCGACGCGGCGGAGCACATCGTTCGTGCGGCACCGGCGATTCCCGGCAAGAAGGCCAAGGCCAGCGGCGAAGAGAAGCTGTTGCATCCGGTCAACGTGCTGGAGCGCGACGATCAGGCACTCGGCCAGCGCCTTGCAGAACACTATCGAAAGGGCGATTCAATCCTGATGCTCTATCGAAAAAGCAGTGATAAGTTGTTGATAGACCAGCATATTCAGTCTGTAGTTAATGTGGATTCGAGCTTGCCATACGAGTCCCGACGCCTGAAACAACTGACCTATCACAGCGCCAAAGGTCTCCAGGCCGACGCGGTCTTCCTGCTGGGCGATTGCCAGCACCTGACCAGTTCGCCGTACAAGAATCAGGTGTATCGCATGGCCGGACTGGGCAAGGCTGGTGACAGCGAGCCGTACGACAGCGCGCAAAAAGACGAAATCCTGCGCCTGGCCTACGTCGGCATTACTCGTGCGGTCAGCCATTGCTACTGGTACGTCGAGCCGCAAGACACGCAGGCAGTCAACATGCCTCGGGCTTCGGACCGGGTCGCCAAAGGCAAACCGTTCTTCGTCGATCATCGTCCGGAAAAGAAAACGGCCTGAAACCAACGTCCATGAAAAAGCCCGCACAAAGCGGGCTTTTTATTTTAAATCAGCTAGTTATGCGTAACTCTTGAGAGATTCCGGAGGAATGAAAGCCTCCAGTTCGTCCTCGACGGCCTCGATTATTCGCTCCACATCCGCTGCATTCATGACCGTGGCACAGGGAATGCCGGCGATCGCGATCAGGGTTTCGCCGCTGGCCCGATCGAACAGGCGCGCGACCAGACTGCCCGGCGCATCCATGGTCGCCTCGAAACCCATGGGATGAAAATGCCAGCGCATCAGCTGGCAGGCATTGGGAAACGTGACTTTGCTTGACCCTTTGTTCATGTGTTGCCCGCCTTCTTCATCGAGCGCTTCCGTTTGCTCATGTTAGGTGGGAAGAGCCTTCATTGGCTCAACCGGTGACTGCCTTTAAAAGTAGCATCTGAATGTGAAATTCCTGTGAGAATTTTCAGTTCATTTAGCGATTGCGAGGATTCTTTTGATGTAAGTCACGATCCACCCAATCGTCGCCAAAGTGCCATTACGGTCGGGTTGTTGATGCAACGCCAGAAGTTGGGCAAGCTCGGTTCTTTTTCCAAGAGTCCCTTATGCACGCCGATGATGACGGCCCGGAACAGACCGGGGCCACGGCCGAAACGGTCATGCGCTATCACCTGTGCTGGAAACACCGGGACCTGGATGGCGTGATGGCGCTGTACCACCCGGACATCCAGTACAACGATTTTTTCCAGAATCGCGTGCTCGGCCTCGAAGAACTGCGCGAGTACGTGCGGGTCAGCATGCCGCGCGAATCCGACGAAGCGCTGGAGCATTGCGACCGCATCCGCATCGACGGCAACACCGCCTTCATTCAATACGAAGTGACGCTGCGCGGCGGCAACGGGCTGGTGTCGTTTCGCTCCAGCGAAGCGATCACGGTCAAGGAGGGGCAGATCTGGCGGGTCAACGAATATGCTTCGCTGGTGCGCGAACAGGCCGATAGCCCGACGACAAGCAGCCAGCGTCCGGCGGTGAGTCGACTGGGCCTGTCGCCGCGTCAGTTGAGCTTCATGGCCGATGACCTGCAGCAGTATTTCCAGCGTCAGCAACCGTATCTCGACCCCGAGCTCGACCTGCAGCGGGTGGCGAAGGAGTGCGGGTACAGCCGCAATCAGATTTCCTATTTGCTGAATCAGGTGTTGGGGCAAAGCTTCTACCGCTACGTCAATCAGGCGCGTCTGCAACATCTATTGCAGTCGCTGGACAACGCCACGCCGCCGTTACGCATCGATGAACTGGCCTTCGCTGCCGGTTTCAATTCGCTGTCGGCTTTCTATAGCTGCTTTCGCCAGCACACCGGCCAGTCGCCCAAGGCCTACGCGAAGCAAATTTCTTTGCGGACACGCGCGCAAGACAATCCCTGAGTTCTGCCTCTAGGATCGACGCCATCGAAACCTGGATTGGCGGAGTCTTGCATGCCGGCGTGGCGCACTATCAGTTTGTGGATGGATCAACTCGACGAGCCGCTGACCGCGCGCCCGTCGCTTGCGCAGGATCTGGACGTCGACGTGGCGATCATCGGTGCCGGTTACACCGGGCTGTGGACGGCGTACTACCTGAAACAACAGGCGCCAAACCTGAACATCGTCATCATCGAAGCGCAAACCGCCGGGTTTGGCGCGTCCGGTCGCAATGGCGGCTGGTTGATGGGCAATCTGCTGGGTGAGGATCGCCTGCTGGCGGGCCTCTCGCCACAACAACGCCGCGCTTCGTTCGATCTGTTGCACAGCATCCCTGATGAAGTAGAAGTCGTCCTCGAACGCGAAGGCATCGATTGCGATTACCGCAAGGGCGGGGTGCTGTACTGCGCCGCGCGTTATCCCGAGCAGGAAACCAGTCTTCGCGACTACCTGAAAAAGCTCCACGCTCAGGGCCTGACCGACGACGATTACCGCTGGCTCAGCCCCGAACAATTGGCGCAGCAGATCCGCATCGCCAAACCTTACGGCGGCATCTTCGCGCCCCATGTGGCGACCATTCACCCGGCGAAACTGGTGCGCGGCCTGGCGCGAACCGTTGAAAGCATGGGGGTGAAGATCTACGAAAACAGCCCGGTAACCCATTGGCAGGCCGGCAGCCTGCGTACTGACAAGGCCAGCGTGCGCAGTCGCTGGATTGTCCCGGCCATCGAAGGTTATTCCGTCACGCTGCCACCGCTGGGCCGTTATCAATTACCGGTGCAGAGCCTGATCGTCGCCACCGAGCCGTTGTCCGCCGCGACCTGGGATGCAATCGGCCTCAGCCGGGGGCAGGCGTTCAGCGAATTCAGTCGTCAGGTCACTTACGGCCAGCGTAGTGCCGATAACCGGCTGATTTTCGGCGCCCGTGGCGGTTATCAGTTCGCCGGCAAGTTGCGCCACAACTTCGACCTGACCCGTGATGAAGTCGACCTGCGTCGCTACCTGTTCGGCGAGCTGTTCCCGCAACTGAAAAACGTCCAGATCACCCACGCCTGGGGCGGCAACCTCGGCATGTCCCGGCATTTCAAGCCGCACATGCTCTGTGATCGGGCCAACGGCATCGCGCTGTCCGGCGGCTATGGCGGGGAGGGTGTCGGCGCTTCCAATCTGGGTGGGCGCACGCTTGCGGATCTGATTCTCGAGCGCGACACCGAGCTGACGCATCAGCCGTGGGTGCTGCCCGACGGCGGGATCCACGCGCTGCGGGCATGGGAGCCGGAACCGTGCCGCTGGCTCGGCTACAACGCGATCATCAAAAGCTTCGTCCACGAAGACCAGACCCTGGCCAACCCGGCGACTGCGCCCTGGCGGCGCAAGCTTGCCAGCCAGGTGGCCGGGTTCATGGAAGGTTTCATGCACTAATCGTTGTTTACTAGCAGACAGGTAACGCCATGAGCATCACCCAATTCAAGAACACCGCCACGTTGCAGCTGGAAGAATCCAACCCGGTGGCCGTGCCGCTCGGCACGCCGGTGGCGATTGCCTCGACCACCAGCGTCGAGCGCGACGACGGCGTCGAGACCGGCGTCTGGGAATGCACCCCCGGTCGCTGGCGCCGTCAGATCACCGCTCAGGAGTTCTGCCATTTCATTTCCGGTCGCTGCACGTTCACCCCGGACGACGGCGGCGAACCCCTGCACATACAAGGTGGCGACGCACTGATGTTGCCGGCCAACACGCTCGGGATCTGGGACATCGAAGAAACCGTGCGCAAGACCTATGTCCTGATTTTCTGACGTTTTGATCCTTTTGATTGCCTGCCAACAACAATAGCCAATACAGGAATCGATCCATGATCCGAAAGACCCTCGCACTCGCACCCTTGATGCTCGCCGTCTCCCTCGCTCAGGCGGCGGATACGGTCAAGGTTTACAACTGGTCCGACTACATAGCACCGGACACCGCCAAGAACTTCGAAAAGGCCAGCGGCATTGGCGTCACCTATGACGTCTACGACAGCAACGAAACTCTCGACGGCAAGTTGATGACCGGTAAATCCGGTTACGACGTGGTGTTTCCGTCCAACCACTTCATGGCGCGGCAAATCGAAGGCGGGGCGCTGAAGAAGCTCGACAAGAGCCAGTTGCCGAACTGGAAGAACCTCAACCCGGTATTGCTCAAGGCCTTGCAGACCAACGATCCGGGTAACGAACACGGCTTTCCGTACCTGTGGGGCAGCACCGGCATCGGCTATAACATCGCCAAGGTCAAAGCCGTGCTGGGTGACAACGCGCCGGTCGACTCCTGGGATCTGATCTTCAAACCCGAATACATGAAAAAACTGCAGAAATGCGGCGTGGCGATCCTCGACAACGGCCCGGAACTGCTGCCGGCGGCGCTCAACTACCTGGGTTTGCCGCATCACAGCAAGAACCCCGAGGACTACAAGAAAGCTGAAGCGCTGCTGATGAAAGTGCGGCCTTATGTCAGCTATTTCCATTCCTCGAAGTACACCAGCGATCTGGCCAATGGCGATATTTGCGTGGCGGTCGGTTTCTCCGGCGACATCCTGCAGGCGGAAAACCGCGCGAAGGAAGCGAAGAACGGCATCGAAATCGGCTACGAGATTCCCAAGGAAGGCGCCGCGATCTGGTTCGACATGGTCGCCATGCCCGCCGACGCACCGGACGAGAAGGCCGGCTACGCGTTCATGAACTACCTGCTGCAGCCCGACGTAATGGCCGGCATCAGCAACTACGTGCACTACGCCAATGGCAACGAACAGGCCGACAGCCTGATCGACCCGGCGATCAAGAACGACACCAAGGTTTATCCGAGCCCGGAAATGATGGGCAAGCTGTTCGCACTGGAAGCGATGCCGCTGAATATCGACCGGATTCGCACGCGGGTGTGGAACAAGATTCGTACTGGCAGCTGAAGAAAACAGGCGAGGGCGGTACAGCCCTCGCCTGAGTATGTTCTGTTGGATCAACTTGATATCAAACCACTGGCATTGCACCGATAAAGTGCAGCAAACTGAGACGTTGCTAACAAAAAACAACTTACCGATATTTAATATTTAAATAAGAAATCGTCAGACAATTAGGCAAACTCACCACACTTACAAACTTCTTTCGGCAGCACGCGCTTTGTTTACGGGAGTTTCCCGGAACAGTTCAATTTGATCTCAAAAAAACGCTAGACGTTAGATTTCAAATTGTGTCAGGTTTCTTACGCCTTCATTGGGCGAGTGATAGGACAATCTCGCCAGAGGTTGTCGCTATCGGACAAAAACTGTTCCATTGCTAAACAAGGAAGTGTGTTTATGTCGAAAGTAAAAGCTAACGCTATTGATACCGCCGAACAGGCTTTCCAGCTGGGCGCGGCGCCGGAACCACTGGCGGCAACCAGCACGGCGTATAACCAGATCAATAGCTTCAGCCATCAGTACGATCGTGGCGGCAACCTCACGGTCAATGGCAAACCCTCTTTTTCCGTCGACCAGGCCGCAACCCAGTTGCTGCGCGACGGCGCTGCCTACCAGGACAAGGATGGCAGCGGCAAGATCGAACTCACCTACACGTTCCTGACTTCGGCATCGTCCAGCACGATGAACAAGCACGGGATCACCGGGTTCAGTCAGTTCAGTGCTCAACAGAAAGCCCAGGCCGTGCTCGCCATGCAATCCTGGGCCGATGTGGCCAACGTCACCTTCACCGAGAAAGCCTCGGGCGGTGACGGCCACATGACCTTCGGTAACTACAGCGGTGGCCAGGATGGCGCTGCAGCGTTCGCTTATCTGCCAGGCACTGGCGCCGGTTACGACGGCACGTCGTGGTACCTGATCAACAGTGGCTACACGCAAAACAAAAATCCGGATCTGAACAACTACGGTCGTCAGACCCTGACCCACGAAATCGGCCACACCCTTGGCCTGGCGCACCCGGGCGACTACAACGCCGGCAACGGCAACCCGACCTACAATGACGCGACCTACGGGCAAGACACCCGCGGCTACAGCGTCATGAGCTACTGGAGCGAAAGCAACACCAGCCAGAACTTCAGCAAGGGCGGCGTGGAAGCTTATTCCTCCGGCCCGCTGATGGATGACATCGCAGCGATCCAGAAGCTCTACGGCGCCAACCTGACCACCCGTACCGGTGACACCACCTACGGCTTCAACTCCAACGCCGGTCGCGATTTCCTCAGCGCCTCGTCGTCGGCCGACAAGCTGGTGTTCTCGGTGTGGGATGCGGGCGGCAAGGACACCTTCGACTTCTCGGGTTTCACCCAGAACCAGAAGATCAACCTCAATGAAGCCTCGTTCTCCGACGTTGGCGGCCTGGTGGGCAACGTGTCCATCGCCAAGGGCGTCACCATCGAGAACGCGATCGGCGGTTCGGGCAACGACCTGCTGATCGGCAACAGCGCGGCCAACGAGCTCAAGGGTGGTGCCGGCAACGACATCATCTGGGGTGGCGGTGGCGCCGACAAGCTGTGGGGCGGCGCGGGTTCGGACACCTTTGTGTTCGCGGCCAGCTCTGACTCCAAGCCGGGTGCGATCGATCAGATCCTCGATTTCGTCAGCGGTCTGGACAAAATCGACCTGACCGGTATCACCAAGGGCGCCGGCCTGCACTTCGTCAGCGCCTTCACCGGCGCGGCGGGTGATGCGGTTCTGACGTCCTCGGGCGGCAACAGCCTGTTGTCGGTGGACTTCTCCGGGCACGGCGTGGCTGATTTCCAGGTCAGCACTGTCGGCCAGGCAGCCACCAGCGACATCGTGGCGTGATGTAACAAGGGAAAGCGGCGCTTGATGCGCCGCTTTCTTCGCTTGCTTCGTCTCGCGACGTGCGCAAGGCTACACGCCGGAGTGAAATTTCCTATGATTCGAAACCCTTTTTCCCGCATGGCAGTCACCTGTTTCATGCCGATGCTGATGATGATTTCTGGAGAAACAACCATGGCAAGCAGCCTCAGACTCGAAGATCCATCGGTATTCGCCGGGCACTGGCAGGCGACGCTGACCGCCGCCCATGACGCTCCCGAAGCGCAGGCACTGCAAGACAAACCTTCCAACACCTGCCAGATCGACCTTGAGCCGAACCAGACACTGGGGAAGGGTGCCGACTGTCTGAGCGCCTGGCTGCAAGAGAACGCCATCGGCTGGTTTCCCGATCCGGACGGTCTTTCGATCACCGGCAAGGAAGGCTCCAGAATTCTTTTTTTCGGCCGACAACATGACGGACTTTATTCCAGTACTTTGAAGTCGGGCTTGATCGTGACGCTCAAGCGTGTCGAGCAATAACGCAGCGAATATAAAGAAGTACCCGACTGTTATAAGACTTCGAAAAAGTTGTTGTGAAAATGTAAGCGGGTACTTGCAAGTCATCTCTCGCAGGTAAGCGAAATAACAATTGAGCGCTCGTCACTATTGGGCGGGCTCAATCATTTCAGGAAGAATCAATGAAGATGGCGAAGGCCCCAGCCACTGCTCCCTTATTCAAGGCCTTGGGTGACTATAAAAGCATTCTGATCAGCGTCGGATGTTTTACCGCATTGATAAACGTGCTGATGCTGGTGCCCTCCATATATATGCTCCAGGTCTATGACCGGGTGCTGTCTTCGCAGAACGAAACCACCCTGGCGATGCTGTCGCTGATGGTCGTCGGTTTCTTCGCCTTCATCGGTCTGCTGGAAGTGGTGCGCAGCTTTATCGTGATCCGCATCGGCAGCCAGCTCGAGCGCCGTTTCAATCTGCGGGTCTATCAGGCGGCGTTCGAACGCAATCTGTTCAAGGGCGAGGGCAATGCCGGGCAGTCTCTCGGCGACCTGACCCACATTCGCCAGTTCGTCACCGGGCCTGCGCTGTTCGCATTCTTTGATGCGCCGTGGTTCCCGGTCTACCTGTTCGTGATTTACCTGTTTAACGTCTGGCTCGGCGTGCTGGCCACGGCGGGTGCACTGCTACTGATCGCGCTGGCGTGCCTGAACGAATACATGACCAAAAAGCCGCTGGGCGAAGCTGCCGGCTATTCGCAGAAATCCAGCCAGTTGGCCACCAGCCATTTGCACAACGCTGAAACCATTCAAGCCATGGGCATGCTCGGCGCCTTGCGCAAGCGTTGGTTCCAGGTGCATTCGCGTTTTCTCGGTCTGCAGAATCAGGCCAGCGACACTGGCGCAGTCATCAGCTCGCTGAGCAAGACCCTGCGTCTGTGCCTGCAATCGTTGGTGCTGGGCCTCGGCGCACTGCTGGTGATCAAGGGTGATATGACCGCCGGGATGATGATCGCCGGCTCGATCCTGATGGGTCGGGTACTGAGCCCGATCGACCAGTTGATCGCCGTGTGGAAGCAGTGGAGCGGGGCGAAGCTGGCTTACCGTCGCCTCGATGCGTTGCTGCAGGCCTTCCCGCCGAGCGATGACGCCATGGCGCTGCCGGCGCCGAAAGGCCAGATCACCTTCGAACAAGTCAGCGCCGGTCCTCCCGGCCAGCGCGCCGCAACTCTGCATATGGTCAATTTCAACCTGGGGGCCGGTGAAGTGTTGGGCGTGCTCGGTGCCTCCGGCTCCGGCAAGTCGACCCTGGCGCGTGTGCTGGTCGGCGTATGGCCGGCGCTTGGCGGCACGGTGCGTCTGGACGGCGCCGACATCCACCGCTGGAACCGCGATCAGCTCGGCCCTTACATCGGCTATCTGCCGCAGGACATTGAACTGTTCAGCGGCAGCATCGCCGAGAACATCGCCCGCTTCAGTGAAGCCGATCCGCAAAAGGTTGTGGCCGCCGCGCAACAGGCCGGCGTGCACGAACTGATCCTGCGCATGCCGCAAGGCTACGACACCCAACTGGGCGAGGATGGCAGCGGTCTGTCCGGCGGCCAGAAACAGCGCGTGGCACTGGCCCGTGCGTTGTACGGCAACCCGAGCCTGGTGGTGCTGGACGAGCCGAATTCCAACCTCGACACCGTCGGCGAAGCCGCGTTGTCCAGCGCGATCGTGCAGCTCAAGGCCCAGGGCACCACCGTAGTGCTGGTGACGCACCGTTCTTCGGTGCTGGCCCAGGCCGACAAGCTGCTGGTGCTCAACGACGGTCGCCTGCAAGCCTTCGGCCCGAGCCACGATGTGCTCAAGGCGCTGTCTGCAAACCAGCCCGGCAACCCATCACAACACAATGAAAAACCTGCGCAAGCACCGGCCGGGCTCAGCATGAGCCGACAGTATCAGCCGACGACAAGGAATTCGGGTGTATGAGCAGCGCGAGCATGAACACGCAAAACGAAGCGACGATGGAACACGCGTACATCACCGAACGCCCGGAGCGCGATGCAAAATTCTTCGCCCGCATGGGCTGGATTCTGGCGCTGGTCGGTGCCGGCAGTTTCTTCACCTGGGCGGCATTGGCGCCGCTGGATCAAGGCATTCCGGTGCAGGGCACCGTGGTGGTGTCGGGCAAGCGCAAAGCCGTGCAGTCGATGAGCAGCGGCGTAGTCAGCCGGATTCTGGTGCGCGAAGGCGAAATTGTTAAGCAGGGCCAGCCGCTGTTCCGGCTCGACCAGACTCAGGTCGCCGCCGACGTGCAATCGCTGCAGGCGCAATACCGCATGGCCTGGGCCAGTCTGGCGCGCTGGCAGGCCGAGCGTGACAACCTCAAGCAAGTGACGTTTCCGGCAGAACTGAGCGATAACGCCGATCCGCGCCTGGCACTGGTGCTGGAAGGCCAGCGGCAATTGTTCAGCAGCCGCCGCGAAGCGTTCTCCCGCGAGCAAGCCGCCCTGCGCGCCAGCATCGAAGGCGCCACCGCGCAACTGGCCGGCATGCGCCGCGCCCGTACTGACCTCAACGCGCAGGCTGACTCGCTGCAACAACAGTTGAGCAACCTGCAACCGCTGGCTGACAACGGCTACATCCCGCGCAACCGCTTGATGGAATACCAGCGCCAGTTGTCGCAGGTCCAGCAACAACTGGCCGAAAACACCGGCGAAAGTGGCCGGGTCGAGCAGGGCATTCTTGAGTCCCGCCTGAAGCTGCAACAGCACGGTGAGGAATACCAGAAGGAAGTCCGCACCCAACTGGCCGACGCGCAACTGAAAAGCGTCACGCTGTCGGAGCAACTGACTTCCGCCGGTTTCGACCTGCAACACAGCGAAATCCTCGCCACCGCCGACGGCGTGGCGGTCAACCTCGGCGTACACACCGAGGGCGCCGTGGTGCGTCAGGGCGAAACCCTGCTGGAAATCGTCCCGCAAGGCACGCGCCTGGAAGTCGAAGGGCACCTGCCGATCAACCTGATCGACAAGGTCGGCACGCACCTGCCAGTCGACATCCTGTTCACCGCGTTCAATCAGAGCAAGACGCCACGAGTGCCCGGCGAAGTCAGTCTGATTTCCGCCGACCAGATGGTCGACGAGAAAACCGGCGTTCCGTACTACGTGTTGCGCAGCAGCGTCAGCGATCAGGCCATGGAAAAACTCAACGGTCTGGTGATCAAGCCCGGCATGCCGGCGGAAATGTTCGTGCGCACTGGCGAACGTTCACTCCTCAACTACCTGTTCAAGCCGCTGCTCGACCGCGCCGGTTCCGCGTTGACCGAAGAATAAGGATGTTCGGCTGTATGAATAAGCTTTCCATGCTGGCGGCAGCGTTCGCGCTGCTTGCGGGCAACAGTGCAGTGGCGGCCATGGGGCCGTTCGAGATCTACGAACAGGCGTTGCGCAATGATCCGGTGTTCCTCGGCGCGATCAAGGAACGCGACGCAGGCCTTGAAAACCGCGCCATCGGCCGCGCCGGCCTGTTGCCGAAACTGGGTTACAACTACAACAAGGGCCGCAACTCGTCGAAAGCCACGTCCCTCGACGAACGCGCGCGCAATCGCACCGATGACCGCAACTACAGCAGTTACGGCTCGAGCCTGACCCTGCAACAACCGTTGCTCGACTACGAAGCCTACGCGGCGTATCGCAAAGGTGTGGCCCAGTCGCTGTTTGCCGACGAGAACTTTCGCGGCAAGAGCCAGGAACTGCTGGTTCGCGTACTGGACAACTACACCAAGGCTTTGTTTGCCCAGGATCAGATCGACATCGCGCAGGCCAAGAAGAAGGCGTACGAGCAGCAGTTCCAGCAGAACGAGCACATGTTCAAGCAGGGCGAGGGCACTCGCACCGACATCCTCGAAGCCGAGTCGCGTTACGAACTGGCGACCGCCGAGGAAATCGAGGCCCGCGACGAGCAGGACGCCGCGCTACGGGAGCTGGGCGCATTGGTAGGCGTGCCGGCGATGGACATCAGTGATCTGGCACCGCTGGATCAGAACTTCCAGACATTCGCCTTGATGCCGGCCAATTACGACACCTGGCACGAGCTGGCGGTCAGCAACAACCCGAACCTCGCGTCCCAGCGTCAGGCGGTGGAAGTGGCGCGGTACGAAGTCGAGCGCAATCGCGCCGGGCACCTGCCGAAAGTCAGCGCTTACGCCACGATGCGCCAAAACGAATCAGAAAGCGGCAACACCTACAACCAGCGTTACGAAACCAACACCATCGGTTTCGAAGTCAGCGTGCCGTTGTATGCCGGCGGCGGCGTGTCGGCCTCGACCCGCCAGGCCAGCCGCACCATGGAACAGGCCGAATACGAACTGGACGGCAAGACCCGTGAGACGCTGATCGAATTGCGTCGCCAGTTCAGTGCGTGCCTGTCCGGGGTCAACAAGCTGCGCGCCTATCAAAAGGCCCTGGCCTCGGCCGAAGCGCTGGTGGTGTCGACCAAGCAAAGCATTCTCGGTGGCGAGCGGACTAACCTCGACGCACTGAACGCCGAACAACAACTATTTACCACCCGCCGTGATTTGGCTCAGGCACGCTATGACTACCTTATGGCCTGGACCAAATTGCATTACTACGCGGGCACCTTGAGCGAACAGGATCTGGCGCGGGTGGATGAGGCCTTCGGACAGGGCCCACGGACGCAATAACACCGTAGCTTCAACGCAAAAAGCTTCGACCCAAAACAACAAAAAGAGTGGTGAACATGGACGTACGCATCAAGCCGATTTCGGTCGGCACCCTGCTGCTTGTGATTTCTTCGACCCAGGCTCAGGCGCAGTACCTGGAATCCGGACAACCCGGCGATCCGGCCAGTTGGCGCAGCGCCGAGTTCCTGCGTGACTGGGGCCTGGACCGGATGCAGGCCGATCAGGCCTACGCCACCGGCATCACTGGCAAGGGCGTGAAAATCGGCGCGCTGGACTCCGGTTTCGACGCCGCCCATCCCGAGTTCGCCCGTGACCGCTATCACCCGGTACTGGCCAGCGGCAGCTATATCGACGGCTCGCTGTTCAACGTCAACGGCACCCTCAACCCGAACAACGACTCCCACGGCACCCACGTGGTCGGTACCATGGGCGCATCCCGTGACGGCAGCGGCATGCATGGCGTGGCGTACAACGCGCAGATCTACGTCGGCAACACCAACAAGAACGACAGTTTCCTGTTCGGCCCCAACCCGGACCCGCGCTACTTCAAAGCGGTGTACGACGCCCTGGCCGATGCCGGTGTGCGGGCGATCAACAACAGCTGGGGCAGCCAGCCACCGGATGTCAGCTACCGAACCCTCGCGGACTTGCACGCCGCTTACGCCCAGCACTGGAACAAAGGCACCTGGCTGGATGCGGCAGTGGATGTTTCCCGTCGAGGCGTGATCAACGTGTTCAGCGCTGGCAATAGCGGCTACCCGAATGCCAGCGTGCGCTCGGCGCTGCCGTACTTCCAGCCGGATCTGGAAGGCCACTGGCTGGCGGTTTCCGGGCTCGATCAAAGCAATCAGCAGAAGTACAACCAGTGCGGCATCGCCAAATACTGGTGCATCACCACGCCGGGGGCGAAGATCGACAGCACCATTCCCGACGGCGGTTATGCGATCAAGTCCGGCACGTCGATGGCCGCGCCGCACGCCACCGGCGCACTGGCGCTGGTGATGGAGCGCTATCCGTACATGAATAACCAGCAGGCTCTCGAAGTGCTGCTGACCACCGCTACCCAGCTCGACGGTTCAGTGACCGACGCGCCCACCGAGCGAGTCGGCTGGGGCGTAGCCAACCTGTACCGGGCGATGCGCGGTCCGGGGCAATTGCTCGGAGCGTTCGACGCCAACCTGGCAGCCGGGCAGAGCGATGTCTGGAGCAATGACATCAGCGACAAGGCGCTGATCCAGCGCCAGGGCGAAGACCTCGCCGAACACAGCGCCTGGCAGCAAACCCTGCAAAACAAAGGCTGGCAGAACGGCGTGCCGGCCGGCGCCAGTCAACAGGATCAGACCGATTACGCCGTGGGCATGGCTCGCGATGCAGCGGCTGCCAGTCGGGTGTATCAGGGCAGTCTGATCAAGTCCGGCGACGGGCGACTGGTTCTGACCGGTAACAACAGCTATCGCGGGCCGACCACGGTCAATGGCGGTCTGCTGACGGTGAACGGTTCGCTGACTTCGGCCGTGACCGTCAACGACGGCGGCACCCTCGGTGGCTCCGGGCGGATCGGCGCGTTGACCGCCAATAGCGGCGGCCGCGTGGCTCCGGGCAATTCCATCGGCACGTTGAACGTGGCGGGTGACGTGACCTTCGCGCCAGGCTCGACCTACGCGGTGGAACTGTCTCCCACCAGCAGCGACCGCATCGTCGCCGGCGGCACTGCATCCATCAACGGCGCTACTGTAAGCCTGTCGCTGGAAAACAGCCCGACGCTGCTCAGCACCACCGAGGCCAGAAGCCTGCTCGGCCGGCAGTACGAGATTCTGCAAGCGGCAGGTGGCATTCAGGGGCGGTTCGGTGCGGTGCTGCCGGATTATCTGTTCATCGGTGGCAGCCTGGCCTACAGCGACAGCGGCATCGGCTTGAATGTCGAGCGCAACGCAACATCGTTCGCCAGCGTCGGCCAGACACCGAATCAACGTGCTGTGGCTGCCGCCGTGGAAGGCATGGGCGCGGGCAGTTCGGTTTACGAAAGCCTGCTGTTGTCGGCCACCGCCGGTGACGCGCAACAAGCCTTTCAACAGTTGAGTGGCGAAATCTATCCGGCCCTCGGGTCGGTGCTGATCAACGACAGCCGGCAACTGCGCGACGCCATTGGCGAACGCCTACATAACTCGAATGCCGCGCAAAACAACGGCTGGATCAAGGCCCTCGGCGCCTGGGGCACAACCGATTCGCAGCACGACACCGCTGGATACAGCACGTCGATTGGCGGCCTGCTGGCCGGTGTCGACGGAGCGCTGGACGAGCAGACCCGCATCGGTCTGGTCACCGGTTACAGCGACAGCTCGCTGAGCATGGGCTCGGGCACGCATTCTTCGGCCAAGGTCGACAGCTATCACCTCGGCGCCTACGCCGGTCACGACATCGGCGCCTGGCGCCTGAGCACCGGCGCGGCCTACAGCTGGCATCGCGCCGATGTGAAACGCGACTTGCAGTACGGCAACGTCAGCGCCAGGCAAAAAGCCAAGGTCGATGCCGCCACCACTCAGGTATTCGGAGAAGCGGCTTATCGACTGAACCTGCAACCGCTGGCCCTGGAGCCGTTCGCCAACCTGGCCTACGTGCACCTCGACACCGACGGCTTCACCGAGAAGGGCGACGCCGCCGCGCTGAAAAGCGGCGGCGACCAGCGCGACGCGGTGTTGAGCACCCTCGGCGTGCGGGCGATCAAGACCTTCGACCTGCCGTCCGCGCAGAAGCTGCAAGTGAGCGGACACCTGGGCTGGCAGCACAGCCTGACCGACATCGACTCCGAACAGCATTTGCGTTTTGCCAGCGGCAGCGCGCCGTACACGGTCGAAAGCTCGCCACTGGTGCGCGACGCTGCGCTGATCGGCGTGCAGGCCAGCCTGGCGCTGACCCGCGACGTGCGGATCAACCTCGATTACACCGGACAACTGGCCAGCCGCGAGAAGCAGCATGGCGTGGGCCTGAGCCTGAACTGGCAGTTCTAGACACACGGATGATCGTTCCCACGTCGAGGCGTCGAACCGTCTGCGTGGGAATGCCTCTAGGGACGCTCCGCGTCCAGTGACGCGGAGCGTCACGGGCTGCGTTCCCACGCGGGAGCGTGGGAACGATCACGGGGCTGAACACACGGATTTTTCGCAACATCACTAAGGAAGGTCGCTGGATGAAAAACAACAACACCCCCGCGCAATCGGGTGGATGCTTTCGCCTGAAAACTCTCAACGTCGCCTTGCTCTGCGCGCTGGCCACCTGGGGTAGCGCACACGCGGCGCCCTACGTGGAAAGCGGCCGGGCAGGGGATCCGGGCAGTTGGCGCAGTGCCGAGTTCAAGGCCGACTGGGGCCTGGGCGCCATCGGCGCGGATTACGCCTACGCCGCCGGTTACACCGGTAAAGGCGTGAAACTGGGAATTTTCGACCAACCGGTCTACGCCGCGCACCCGGAGTTTTCCGGCAGCAACAAGGTCATCACCCTGGTGACCTCGGGGATCCGCGAATACACCGACCCGTACATCCCGGTCAAAGCGGGGGACGCGTTCCGCTATGACGGTTCGCCCTCGGTCGGTTCCGACGGCAAACTCGGCGCCCACGGCACCCACGTTGGCGGTATCGCTGCCGGCAGCCGTGACGGCGGGCCGATGCACGGCGTGGCGTTCGGCGCGCAGATCATCAGCGCCGACAACGGCGACCCGGGTCCGGAAGACGGCATCGTGCGCGGCAACGACGGCGCGGTGTACAAGGCCGGCTGGGATGCGCTGATCGCCAGCGGCGCGCGGATCATCAACAACAGCTGGGGCATCGGCATCACCGACCGTTTCGACCTCGGCGGCCGTGACCCGGCGTACCCGCACTTCACCGTCAACGACGCGCAACTGCAGTTCAACGAGATCCGCACACTGCTGGGCACCAAACCCGGCGGCGCCTACGACGGTGCAATCGCCGCCGCACGCAGCGGGATCGTGACGATCTTCGCGGCGGGCAACGACTACAACCTGAACAACCCGGACGCCATCGCCGGCCTCGGTTACTTCGTGCCGGATATCGCGCCGAACTGGATCACCGTCGCCGCATTGCAAAGGAACCCGGATCAGGCCAGCGCCAATCCGTTCATCATGAGTACGTTCTCTTCGCGCTGCGGCTACACCGCCAGTTTCTGCGTCTCGGCACCGGGCACGCAGATCTACAGCTCGATCATCGAAGGCACCAACGCCGACAACCTGACCACCGGCTACAAGAACTACAACGGCACCTCGATGGCCGCGCCCCACGTGGCCGGCTCCATGGCGGTGCTGATGGAGCGCTTCCCGTACATGTCCGGCGATCAGGTCGCCAGCGTGTTGCGCACCACGGCCACCGACCTCGGCGCACCGGGCATCGACGCCCTGTATGGCTGGGGCATGATCAACTTGCGCAAGGGCATCGACGGCCCGGCGATGTTCGTCACCGAGCAGGACATCCCCGAAGAATTCCGCATCCAGGGCGCCTACGGTTCCGGCCAGTTCGTGGCCGATCTGCCAGGCATCGGCGCGATTATCGATGCGGGCAAACCCACCGAGCGCGTGTGCAACGACATCACCTGCGGGCTCGACACCTGGCGCAACAACATCTCCGGCCATGGCGGTCTGACCAAGCAAGGCATCGGCACCCTGGTGCTGACCGGCAACAACACCTACAGCGGCCCGACTCTGGTCAATCAGGGCCGACTGGCAATCAATGGCTCGCTGCAATCGGCGGTGACGGTCAATGACGGCGGCATCCTCGGTGGTAACGGCCGGATCGCCGCGCTGACCGCCAACAGCGGCGGCACCGTGGCGCCGGGCAATTCCATCGGCACCTTGAACGTGGCGGGTGACGTGACCTTCGCGCCGGGTTCGACCTATGCGGTGGAAGTGTCGCCGACCAGCAGCGACCGGATCGTCGCCGGTGGCACCGCCATAATTGAGGGCGCCACCGTCAGTCTGTCCCTGGAAAACAGCCCGACGCTGTTGACCACCGAAGACGTGAAATCGCTGCTCGGCAGTCAGTTCAACATCCTGCAGGCAGCAGGCGGGATTCAGGGGCGCTTTGGTCAGGTGCTGCCTAACTACGCGTTCCTCGGCGGCACCCTCGATTACTCATCAGGTGGCGTGCAACTGGAGGTTGGACGTAACGGCGCCTCGTTCGCCAGTGTCGGCCTGACCCCGAACCAGCGCGCAGTCGGTGCTGCCGCCGAACGCCTCGGCGCCGGCAATGCGTTGTTCGAAACCCTGTTGCTGTCGCCGTCGGCGGCCGCTGCGCAGGATGCCTTCCAGCAACTGTCCGGCGAGATTCACCCGGCCATCGGCACGCTGCTGATCAACGACAGTCGCTACCTGCGCGATGCCGTGGGCGAGCGTCTGCGTGAGCGCGATCTGTTCGATGCCGGTGCGCCGACCGATGACCGCAGCAACGCCTGGCTCAAAGTGCTGGGCGCCTGGGGCAAGAGCGATGGCGGGTCGAAATACGCCGATTCCACCAGCTCCATCGGTGGCCTGCTGGCCGGTGTCGACGGCTTGATCGCTGAAGATACCCGTCTGGGTTTCGTTACCGGTTATAGCGACAGCTCGTTGAGCATGGGCGAGGGCACACATTCGTCCGCCTCAGTCGATAGCTATCACCTGGGCGCGTACCTGGGGCATCAGATTGATGCGTTGCGTCTGACCGCCGGTGCGGCTTACAGCTGGCATCGCATCGACGTCAAACGCGACCTGCAATTCGCTGGCGTCAGCGGCAAACAGAAAACCAAGCGCGATGCGACCACCTCGCAACTGTTCACCGAAGCGGCCTACGACCTGGGCCTGCAACCGATGAACCTGGAGCCGTTCGCCAATCTGGCCTACGTGCACCTCAACAACGACAGCTTCACCGAGAAGGGTGATGCCGCCGCACTGAAGGGCGGCGAAGACAACCGCGATGTGGTGTTGTCGACCCTCGGTGTGCGGGCCAAACGCACGTTTGCCCTGTCGGAGAAACACCAGCTGGAACTCGGCGCAAGCCTGGGCTGGCAGCACAACTTGAGCAGCGTGGATGCCGACAGTCACTTGGCCTTCGTCAATGGCAACAGTGCGTTCAGCGTGCAAAGTGTGTCGATGGATCGAGATGCAGCGGTAGTCGGCGTGCGCGCCGGGCTGGCGCTCAATCGCGATGTCCGGGTCAACCTGGACTATAACGGGCTGATCGGCTCCAACGAAAAGGACCACGGTGTGGGCCTGACGCTGGACTGGCAGTTCTAAGGGGTAGCGGCAGTTCTTTAGAGAACTGCCGTTTTTGAAAGGAAGAGAGAGCACAACATGGGATTGTTCGATTACAAAAATGCCGACGGCAAAGCGCTGTACAGCGATGCCATCGCCCTGACGCTGTATGCCTACACGCCGACCGGGCAGGCTTTGCCCGGCACCGGCTGGAAACCGATCGGCGCCACCGCGCTGGGCTATCAGGGCAAAGTCGGGGCGCAGGGCACGTTCTTCGGCGAGAAGGACGGCTTCACCAGCGCCGAAGCCGAAGTGCTCGGCAAATACGACGCCGCAGGCAAGCTGATCGGCATCGGCGTGGCCTTCCGGGGCACCGGCGGGCTGGGTTACAGCGACACCTTCGGCGACATGAAAAACAACCTGCTGGCCGCCATCGGCCCGACGGATTACGCCACCCAGTACGCGAAAAACGCCTTCGACAACCTGCTCAAATCGGTGGCGGCTTTCGCTGTCGCCCACGGCATCGCGGCCAAGGATGTGTTGATCAGCGGCCACAGCCTCGGCGGCCTCGGCGTCAACAGTGTGGCGGAGTTGAGCGCGAGCAACTGGGGCGGGTTCTTCAAGGACGCCAACTACATTTCGTTCGCCTCGCCGACCCAGAGCAGCACCGGCACCAACGTGCTGAACATCGGTTACGAGAACGACCCGGTGTTCCGCGTGCTCGACGGTACCACGTTCAGTACCGCGTCGATGGGCAAGCACGACAAGCCGCACGATTCGACCACCGACAACATCGTCAACTTCAACGACAACTACGCGTCCACCGCGCAGAACCTGGTGCCGTTCAGCATCGCCAATCCGCTGAACTGGTCGGCCCACAGCTCGCTGGGGTATGCCGACGGCCTGAATCGGGTGATCGCGTCGAAGTTCTACGGCCTGACGCACAAGGACTCGACGATCATCGTCTCCAACCTTGAGCACGCGTCGCGGGGCAAGACCTGGGTCGAGGATCTGGGCCGCAGCGGCGAGCCGCACACCGGCAGCACCTTCATCATCGGCACCGACAGCGGTGACTGGCTCAAGGGCGGAGCGGGCAACGACTTCCTCGAAGGCCTGGGCGGCGATGACCGTTTCCGTGATGACGGCGGTTTCAACATTCTGCTTGGTGGCCAGGGCCACAACACTTTCGAGTTGCAAAAACCGCTGCAGAACTTCAGCTTCGCCAACGACGGCGACGGCACGCTGTACGTGCGTGACGCCTACGGCGGCATCAGCATGACCCGTGACATCGGCGCGCTGGTGAGCAAGGAGTCGGGTTCGTGGTGGGGCAGCAAGGAAATCACCTGGACCGTCACCGCCAAAGGCCTGGCCAACGGTGCCGAACTGACCCAGTACAACCATTCGCTCAGCGGCGGCGCCATGGGCGACACCCTCAAGGCCACCGCCGACGGCGACTGGCTGTTCGGCCTGGGCGGCAACGATCACCTGCAAAGCGACAAGGCCCACGTGACCTTTGTCGGCGGCGCCGGCAACGACGTGATGAGCGCGGTGGGTGGCAACAACACCTTCCTGTTCAGCGGCGCCTTCGGCTTCGACGCGATCAATGGCTACCAGGGCAGCGACAAACTGGTGTTCATGGGCGTCGAAGGCGCGGGGCAGGGCTACGACTACAAGCAACACGCGTCGCAGTCCGGAAGCGATACCGTGCTGAAGATTGGCGACTTTGCCGTGACGCTGGTCGGGGTCGGTGTGGCTAACCTGTCGGATTCGAGTTTCGTCTTCGCCTGACAAACGAACGTTTTACTGAAATGCTCCGGGGCGCCTCGGGAGGGGCGTTCTGGTTGTGAGCTATCTCTGAACAATTCCAACAAAAAGAGAGGCAACAGCAATGGGTGTGTATGACTACAAGAACTTCGGTACGGCGGAATCCAAGGCGCTGTTCAGCGACGCCATGGCCATTACGCTGTATTCCTACCACAACCTCGATAACGGCTTTGCCGTCGGTTATCAGCACAACGGCTTCGGCCTCGGCTTGCCGGCCACGCTGGTGACCGCTCTGATCGGCGGCACGGATTCCCAAGGCGTGATCCCCGGCATTCCGTGGAACCCCGATTCGGAAAAAGCAGCGCTCGATGCGGTGAAAAAAGCCGGCTGGACCCCGATCACCGCCTCGCAGCTGGGTTACGAGGGCAAGACCGATGCCCGCGGCACCTTCTTCGGCGAAAAGGCCGGCTACACCAGCGCCCAAGTGGAAATCCTCGGCAAATACGACGCTCAGGGCCATCTGACGGAAATCGGCATCGCCTTTCGAGGCACCAGCGGCCCACGGGAAATCCTGATTGGCGACTCCATCGGTGACGTGATCAACGACTTGCTCGCCGCGTTCGGGCCCAAGGATTACGCCAAGAACTACGTCGGCGAAGCCTTCGGCAACCTGATGAACGATGTGGTGGCGTTCGCCAAGGCCAATGGCCTGACCGGCAAGGACGTGCTGGTCAGCGGCCACAGCCTCGGCGGGCTGGCAGTCAACAGCATGGCGGATCTGAGCACCAGCAAATGGGGCGGGTTCTTCCAGGACTCCAACTACATCGCCTACGCCTCGCCGACCCAGAGCAGCACCGACAAGGTGCTCAACGTCGGCTACGAAAACGATCCGGTGTTCCGCGCCCTCGACGGCTCGACCTTCACCGGTGCCTCGCTCGGCGTGCACGACGCGCCCAAGGAGTCGGCGACCGACAACATCGTCAGCTTCAACGACCACTATGCCTCGGCGGCGTGGAACGTGCTGCCGTTCTCGATCGTCAACATTCCGACCTGGATCTCGCACCTGCCGACCGCCTACGGCGACGGCATGAACCGGGTGATCGAATCGAAGTTCTACGACCTGACCAGCAAGGACTCGACGATCATCGTCGCCAACCTGTCGGATCCGGCGCGGGCCAACACCTGGGTGCAGGACCTGAACCGCAACGCCGAAACCCACAAGGGCAGCACCCTCATCATCGGCGGCGACGGCAATGACCTGATACAGGGCGGCAGCGGCAACGATTATCTGGAGGGCCGCGCCGGCAACGACACGTTCCGCGACGGCGGGGGCTACAACATCCTGCTCGGCGGTTCGGGCAACAACACCCTGGAGTTGCAGAACTCGGTCAATAGCTTCGACTTCGCCAACGACGGCGCCGGCAACCTGTACATCCGCGATGCCAACGGCGGAATCAGCATCACCCGCGACATCGGCAGCATCGTCACCAAGGAGCCGGGCTTCCTCTGGGGCCTGTTCAAGGACGACGTCACCCACAGCGTCACGGCGACCGGACTGAAGGTCGGCAACAACGTCACCCAGTACGAGTCGAGCGTGAAGGGCACCGGCGCCTCCGACACCCTCAAGGCCAAGGCCAGCGGTGACTGGCTGTTCGGCCTGGACGGCAACGACCATCTGATCGGCGGGACGGGCAACGACGTATTCGTCGGCGGCGCCGGCAATGATCTGATGGAGTCGGGCGGCGGGGCGGATACCTTCCTGTTCAGCGGCGCGTTCGGCCAGGACCGCGTGGTGGGTTACACCGCCAACGACAAACTGCTGTTCCTCGGCGTGCAGGGCGTGTTGCCGGGCGACGACTTCCGCGCCCATGCCACGGCGGTGGGGCAGGATACGGTGCTGAAGTTCGGCGCGGATTCGGTCACGCTGGTCGGGGTTGCGTTGAACAGTCTGAGTGGCGACGGGATCGTGATTGCCTGACGTTAGTGGCGCCCGCAAGGGCGCCTTCGCGAGCACGTCGAACATCGCTCCCACTCTTGACCGAGTACCGGCCTTTTGTGGGAGCGAGCCTGCTCGCGATTGAACGATAACGCGGTATTGAAAGTGACTCACCAGCCACTCCCTGACTCCAATCCCTGCACCAACAGGAAATGCGGCCTAAAGCCATGACGGCAACGTTCGTCATGTAAGGGTCGCCAACGAGTACAGGAGATTCACACGTGAAAGGTTTCAAGAGGTTTATCGGTATCGCGGGACTGGCGCTGCTGTCGGCCAATGCCTGGGCCGATCTGCCTCACAGCTCGATTCTGAGCCGCTATGGCGTCACCACTGATCAACTGCCAAAACCGGCCGACAGTGATGACGTCAAACCCGTCGAAGAGAAAAGCCGCTTTCATATCCAGCCCGAACAACCGTTCGTGACCGTTCGCATCGGCGAAGACCATGAGCCGGAAATGACCGGCAACCTGAGCATCGACCGCATGGCGCAGCAGGAACGTCAGCGCTGCCAGCGCTTGCAGGAAGAAATGGTCCGGCGCGGCGAGCGCGCGCTGAACTGCGACGGCTCCCTACCGGGCATGGCATTACCCCGCTGATAAATGCAAAAAAGGCTGCGCTCCACCAGGAACGCAGCCTTTTTTGATGGGGTAACCGTCAGTCTTCCTTGCGCACCGTGGCTACTTCGTCGGCACGCACGCGGACTTTGGCGCCGGAAATATCCTTGAACTCGTAGAAGCCATCCTCGGTTTTGGTATCGGGCATGTCTTCGGTCAGATATTGGGTGCCGTTCTGTAAGGTAACCACCGTCGGGGTCGAGCAACCGGCCAGGGTCAGCAGGGCCGCAACAGCCAACGGGATCCCGAGAGTCTTGATTTTCATAAGCAGCATTCCTGTTCATTTCGACCATTGTCGGCCTCTAACGCGATTGGTGCCATTACGCCGGGAAAAGTTCGATGGCCACCTGAAAAAATCCGCAATGAAGGTGCCACTGATCTTTTTCCGTTTGCGCCCGCCGGGGCAGGCTGGTATCTGTACGCATAACCAGTACTCGCTTGCCATGGCCCCGAAATCACCGTGACTGCCAATCCCCTCGAAGATCCGTTCTATTACCTCAACAACTTCCGCCAGGTGCTTGATTGGCTTGAGCTTCGTTACGCCGATGTCATGAGCGAAGCGGAGCACGGCTTCATCCGCGACTTCAAGGCACTGCCGCGCGGATCCCAGGGGTTGCTGGTGCGGATGGTGATGCGCAAGGGCGTGCATTTTCGCGCCGGCAAGCTGAATTATCCGGAAATCGGCGACATCGCCGAGGCGGCGCAACCACTGCTGGAGCAGGGCTGGCTCGATGAACAGGCGCCGCTGTCGATGGCGGATCTGTTCGAGGTGCTGCTCAAGGCCGAGATCCTGCAAGCCTTTGGCCCGGCCATCGATCAGCCCCGGGGCAAGAAAGTCGACTGGCTGCCGCTGCTGCACGAACAATTCCCCGAGCCCCGCATTTTCCGGCAATGGTGCCCAACGCTGGCGGATCGGCTGTTCAGCCTGACGCTGATGGACCTGTGCGACCGTTTTCGCCTGATGTTCTTCGGCAACCTCTATCAGGACTGGTCGGAGTTCGTGCTCGCCGACCTCGGCATCTTCACCTACGAAAAAGTTGAGTTCAGCGCCGATTCCCGGGGTTTGCGCAGCCGTGCCGACGTCGATGCCTGCCTGTTTCTGCACGACTGCCAGCTGTATTTCGAAGCCGGCGAGCCGTTGGAGCCGATCGTCGAACAGGTCGCGGCGCTGCATTTCGACAACCCGTGGCTGCAACGCCGGCGCGGCAAGCTGTTGTTCCAGATCGGCCAATACTGCGAGCGCCTCGGCGAATTCGCCCTGGCCCTTAAGATCTATCGCGACTGCGCCTATCCCGGCGCACGATTGCGGATGATCCGCGTGCTGGAGCGCAGCGCCGAGTATGCGTTGGCTCTGGAACTGGCGGTCATTGCCGAGCAGGCGCCGGAAACCGCCACCGAACAGCAGGGCTTGCAACGGATATTGCCGCGCCTGCGGCGCAAGCTCGGCGGGCCACCGATCAAACGCACGGCGCCCGGCCTAGTGGAGCGGCTCGATCTGCACCTGCCGCGTATCGATCCGGCATTGTCGGTGGAATATCACGTTCAGGCGCACCTGCACGAAGAAACGGGCCCGGTGCATTACGTGGAAAACAGCCTGATCAATTCATTGTTCGGCCTGCTGTGCTGGCCGGCGATCTTCGCGCCGCTGCCGGGCGCGTTCTTTCACCCGTTCCAGCGCGGGCCGGTGGATCTCCTCAATGAAGACTTCCAGCCCCGACGCGCCGAGCTGTTTCAGGCCTGTCTGGCCCAACTCGACGATGGCCGCTATGCCGACACCATCCGCGCGCGGTTCGCCGCCAAATGGGGCGTGCAGTCGCCGTTCGTGTTCTGGGGCGCGCTCAATGAAGATTTGCTGGAGCAGGCGCTGGCCTGTCTGCCGGCCGAACACCTCAAGCACTGGTTCAGCCGTCTGCTGCTGGACATCAAGGCCAATCGCGCCGGCATGCCCGATCTGATCCAGTTCTGGCCACAGCACAAGACCTACCGGATGATCGAAGTCAAAGGCCCGGGCGATCGCTTGCAGGACAACCAATTGCGCTGGCTGGAGTTCTGCAACACGCACCGGATGCCGGTCGCCGTGTGTTACGTGCAATGGGCGGAGCAGGGCGCTTGAGCTACAGCATCGCGGTGCGGGCGTTATGCGAATTCACCGCGAAAACCGGTGACCTCGACCTGCGCTTCACCCCGTCACCGACCGCGCTGGAGGGGATTGCCGGGCATCGCACCGTGGCGTCCCGGCGCAACGACGCCTACCAGAGCGAAGTGGCGCTGGAGGGCGCATTCGGGCCATTGAAAGTCAAGGGCCGGGCGGACGGCTACGACCCGACGCAGAACTGCCTGGAAGAAGTCAAAACCTACCGCGGCGATTTGAGCAAGCAACCGGCCAATCACCGTTCGCTGCATTGGGCCCAGGCGAAAATCTACGGCTGGTTGATGTGCTGTCGATTGCAACTTGAGCAGATCAATCTGGCGCTGGTGTACTTCGACATCGTCACGGAAAAGGAAACCTGTCTGGTCGAAGCGTTCAGCGCCGATGCGCTGCGGCAGTTCTTCGAACAACAATGCGGTCTGTTCCTGGCGTGGGCCGAACAGGAAATGGCCCACCGCGACGCGCGCAACCGGGCGGCGCAGCAGCTGGGTTTCCCCCATGCCGCGTTTCGCCCCGGCCAGCGTCACCTCGCCGAATCGGTGTTCAAGGCCGTCAGCACCGGCCGCTGCCTGATGGCCCAGGCCCCGACCGGGATCGGCAAGACCCTCGGCACCCTGTTTCCGATGCTCAAGGCGTTGGCGCCGCAGCAACTGGACAAGGTGTACTTCCTCACCGCCAAGACACCCGGCCGCAAACTGGCGCTGGACGCGGCGCAAGTGCTGTTCGATCACAGCGAAACCTTGCCGCTGCGGGTGTTGGAAATGGTCGCCCGGGACAAGGCCTGCGAACACCCGGACAAGGCTTGCCACGGCGAATCCTGCCCGTTGGCCCAGGGCTTTTACGACCGCTTGCCCGCTGCCCGCGAAGCCGCCAGCCAACTACGTCTGCTGGATCAGGCCGCGCTGCGAGACGTCGCGGCGCAGCACGCGGTGTGCCCGTATTATCTGAGCCAGGAAATGGCCCGCTGGGCCGACGTGGTGGTGGCGGACTACAACTATTACTTCGATTTCAGCGCGCTGCTGTTCGGTCTGGCCCAGTTCAATCAATGGAACGTTGCGGTGCTGGTGGACGAGTCGCATAACCTGGTCGAGCGCGGGCGGCAGATGTACAGCTCCACTCTCGATCAGGCGACGCTGGGCAGCGTGCGCAAAACCGCCCCCGAGGCCTTGAAAAAATCGTTGCAGCGGGTCAACCGCGAATGGAACGCCCTGCACAATGACCAGTTGGCGCCGTATCAGGCCTACGACAGGGCGCCGGAAAAACTGTTGCAGGCGCTCTCATCCTGCACGGCGAGCATCGGCGACTACCTCAACGATCACCCGCAAGGGCTCGACAGCGCCTTGCAGAATTTCTATTTCGAAATGCTGCAATTCGGCCGGGTAGCAGAATTGTTCGACGCGCATTACCTGTTCGACATCAGCAAGCGCGACCTCGAGCGCAAACGCCCGCTATCGCAACTGTGTCTGCGCAACGTGGTGCCGGCGGCGTTCATCGGCCCGCGCCTGACGGCGGCGCGCAGCAGCGTGCTGTTTTCCGCAACCCTCAGCCCGCGCCACTATTACGCGGATTTGCTTGGCACCCCTGTCGACACGGTCTGGATCGATGTCGAGTCACCGTTCAGCGCCGAACAATTGCAGGTGCAGATCGTCAGCCGGATTTCCACGCGTTTCACGCACCGGCAAGCGTCGCTGGAACCGATTGTCGAGCTGATCGCCCGCCAGTTCAGCGAACGCCCGGGCAACTATCTGGCGTTCTTCAGCAGTTTCGATTACCTGCAACAGGTCGCGCAGCTGCTGGCCGAGCGGCACCCGCACATCACCCGCTGGCAGCAATCCCGGGGCATGACCGAAGGCGCGCGGCAGGACTTTCTCGATCAATTCACCGCCCACAGCCAGGGCGTCGGTTTTGCCGTGCTCGGCGGCGCGTTCGGTGAAGGCATCGATCTGCCCGGCGCACGGCTGATCGGTGCATTCATCGCCACCCTCGGGCTGGCCCAGCTCAACCCGGTCAATGAACAGATGAAGCGGCGCATGGCCGCGATCTTCGGCGCCGGTTACGACTACACCTACCTGTTCCCCGGCGTGCAGAAAGTGGTGCAGGCCGCCGGACGGGTGATCCGCACCCAGCAGGATCGCGGCGTGGTGATGCTGATCGATGACCGCTTTGCCGAAAGCCGGATCCGCCAATTGCTGCCGCGCTGGTGGTCGCTGGAGGGGAGTGAATGCGCAGGAAACCTGTCGGGTTGACGTACGTTTCCGGGAATTTGAACAGGGTGATTTCCATCGTTAACTGTAGGATTAATTCCCATACAAAACAGTGACATACGTTGTAAATATCTTGTCTTTGATGAAGTCCGAAAACCGGTCTTTAGTCAAAGGACCGGCCACCGGTATCCCTCAAGACGAGATAAGGAAATCACTGCATGTCTGTCGCCGCTGCCTACCACTACACCTACACGCCAGAGCAGGTCACTGCCGCTTTCGACACCCTCAGCCCAACGCTGTTTTCCGCAGTAACAGCCGAGACCACACCCCGGATGCTGGTCACTGCCGGCGTGCAAAGTTCGGGCAAAACCTACCTGCTGGAAAAAAGCCTGCTGCCTTCCGGTCGCTATCAAAACCATGTTCGCCTCTACCTTCCCCAGTATCGGGAGAGGCATCCGCAATATGAGGAAATGATCAAAATCGGCGTATTGCATGCCTACGAACACACAGAGACGTTCGTCCGCGATCTGTGCCAGAAGATTTTCGAAAGAGCCTTCAGGGAAAAACTCAACATCATTCTGGAGTGTGCATTCGACACCATCGAATTTGCCGCCTTGCCTGAGTACGCCGCCAATGCCGGCTATCAGCTGGAAGTGCACGTGGTCGCCTGCAACTATCCCTTTGCCTTTATTTCCGGTGTCCAACGTGGGTTCAAAAGCCTCGAAAAGGGCGAGCTTGAGCGTTTCGTGAAACCGTCGGCGCTGAAATCCAGCCTGGGTAATGCTCATGCGGTGCTGTACACACTGGAGTCGGCGGCCAGAAAAGTCAGCGGCTCGCAGATTTTCCTGTACGAGCGCGGGCTGGGTGCCTTGCAGGATCGGATCCTGCGCGCGCACAGCACATACACCCTGGACACCCAGCACAAGCTTTCCATTACCTCGACATCCACGCCTTACAGTTACGAGGCCTATGAGCGCATTTTCAGCAAATCGGTCAATGGCGAAAACGAGCGTAATGAAATGGTCAGGGAGTGCCACCTGGCCTTGTCCAAGGCAACGCAATACGCGACGCAGGTACCGGATTTCCTCTTCAATGCGCTTTACGCAAGGATCATCAGATATGTCCAGCGATGAGCTGCTGCCCCTTGCCTGGCCCGGTATGCTTTTGCGGCTTTCCAAACCGCCGGTTTGACGCATACTCCAGTCATTGAAAACCTGCTTTGAGCCAAGCCTGATGAGCGAGAACAAGAAGTCCGCTGCAATCGAAGACATGCGCTTTCGTTTGCTGATCGATGCGGTCGTCGATTATGCGATCTACATGATCGACCCCGAGGGGATCATTACCAGCTGGAACTCCGGCGCAAAGCGCTTCAAGGGATATGAAGAGGCGGAGATCCTCGGCGAACACTTTTCCCGGTTCTACACCGATGAAGACCGTGCCAACGGTTTGCCGCAGCGGGCGCTGGACACGGCGATCCGCGAGGGCCGCTTCGAGGGTGAAGGCTGGCGGGTACGCAAGGACGGCACTCATTTCTGGTGCCACGTGGTGATCGATCCGATTTTCAGCCCGAGCGGGCAACTGCTCGGGTTTGCCAAGATCACCCGCGACCTGACCGACCGCAAAATGGCCGAAGAAACCCTCAAGCAGAGCGAACAGCAGTTTCGCCTGCTGGTGCAGGGCGTCACCGACTATGCGATCTACATGCTCAGCCCCGAAGGCCGGGTGACCAACTGGAATCCCGGCGCGCAGCGGATCAAGGGTTACAAGCCGGATGAGGTCATCGGCAAGCATTTCTCGATGTTCTACACCCCGGAAGACCGTGACGCCGGTGAACCCCAGCGCGCCCTGGAAACTGCGGTGCGCGAGGGCCGTTTCGAGAACAAGAGCTGGCGCCTGCGCAAGGACGGCACGCGGTTTCTGGCCCATGTGGTGGTCGATGCGATTCGCGGCGACACCGGCACTTTGCTCGGTTTTGCCAAGATTACCCGCGACGTCACCGAGGCTACCCAGGCGCAACAGGCCCTGGAAAAAACCCGTGAAGCGCTGTTCCAGGCGCAGAAAGTGCAGGCTATCGGCCAACTCAGCGGCGGTATCGCCCACGACTTCAACAATCTGCTGACGGTGATCCTCGGCAACCTGGAAATCGTGCGCAAACGCCTGGGCGATGACCCGAAAGTCAGCCGTCTGCTGGAAAACGCCACTCAGGGCGCCTTGCGCGGCGTGTCGCTCACCCAACGCATGCTGGCGTTCGCCCGGCGTCAGGAGCTCAAGACCGAACCGATCGAAATCCCGAAACTGGTGCAGGGCATCACCGGGCTGTTGCGCAGTTCACTGGGGCCGGGGATCCGCATCGAAACGCGGTTTCCCGAAGATCTGCAAGCGGTGCTGGCCGACAGCAACCAACTCGAACTGGCGGTGCTCAATCTGGCGACCAATGCCCGTGATGCCATGCCCGAAGGAGGCAACGTCACGATCAGTGCCGAGCCCGAAGTGGTGCTCGAACAGAACGACACAAGCCTGGCAGCTGGGCGCTACGTGTGCCTGAGGGTCACCGATACCGGTGAAGGCATGGACGCCGCCACCCTGGCGTCGGCGAGCGATCCGTTTTTCACCACCAAGGGCTTGGGCAAGGGCACCGGTCTGGGATTGTCGATGGTCCAGGGTTTCATCGAACAACTGGGTGGCCGCTTCATTCTGAAAAGTACAAAGGGGCAGGGCACCACCGCTGAACTGTGGTTGCCGGTGGCCGTCGACGGTGTTGTCGCCAAACCGCTTGGTCCGATGGTGTCCACCGATACGGTGCCGCGCCTCAGCGTGCTGGTGGTGGACGACGACAGTCTGGTGCGCACCAGCACGGTCCTGCTGCTGGAAGACCTCGGCCACCGGGTGATCAGCGCCACCTCCGGTGCCCAGGCGCTGGAGCTGTTCGATCAGGGCGAGGTCATCGATCTGATGATCACCGACATGGCCATGCCGCAGATGAGCGGCGCGCAACTGGCTCATGCGGTGCGCCTGCTCAAGCCGGACCTGCCGATCATCCTCGCCACCGGTTATGCCGAGCGCCTCGAAGGTTTTGCAGCAGGGCTGCCGCGGCTGTCGAAACCGTTCAATCAACTGAATCTGGTGGAGATCATTGCCCAGTCGATAAAGTGAACCGGAGGCACAATCGGGCTGAACTTGTCCGAGACGTGGCGCCTCAAAACGCTTTGTTTCGGAGCGTTCCATCGTGCCACGCATATTGACCCAACCGACCGCCGAAGAGACCCTCAACGAACATAACGCCAAAATGTTCGGTTCACCCAAGGAACGGCTGGATTTCTACCGACGGGAAATCCAGTACGAAACCAGCATCCTGGCCAACCGCACCGATGCCTACCTGGCCGCGCAATCGTTTCTGGTGATTGCCTTCGCGTCCTGCATGGCCAACCTCAACCCCGAGTGGGGCAAGTTGTTCACCCTGGTGGTGCCACCGTTCCTGGCCTTGCTCGGCCTGCTCAGTTCGCTCAATGCCTGGCCGGGGATTCGTGCCGCCTACGACATCATCGATCATTGGCATTTCAAGCAGAGTGAATTGCTGCGCAGCGAACCCCTGATGGGTCTGGCTTATGACGAATCGCCGCTGTTCAGCGAAATGGAGTCGAGCCACAAGGGGTATCGCAAGTCACTGCTGTTTTCCATTCGTACGCCGTGGATCTTTGCCACATTCTGGATGTTGCTCGGCACTTATGCCTTCTACATTCAGGTGACCAACCCGGGAGGCTGAAACACCACCGCGTTCAACGGCCATCCCGTTTAGGATTGACCGGTTTTTTACGCCGCTCGTAGCGGGCAAGAATCGGCTGGGTGCTGATGCCGTGCAGCAGAATGCTCAGCGCCACCACCGACAGGGTCAGGTCGGTACACAGCGTGGCCACGCTGTCGCCCAGCCCATGGTTCAGCGCATAGAAGAGGTAGAACAGACTGCCGATGCCACGAATGCCGAACCAGCCGATCAATAACCGTTGGCGCCCAGCCAATAACGATCCCCACGGCATCAAAGCCACGCAGGCAGGGCGAATGAAACAGAACAGCACGCCGCCGACCAGCAGCGCCCGCCAGTCCCAGTGACTGACCAGCACCACGCCCAGCAGGGTAACCAGAAACACCTCCATCGCCCGCTCGACCAGACCGCCGAAGGCGAGCATGTCGCCCATCATGATGCCGGCGGCCACCTGGCTGTCTTCCAGCCGCTCGGTATCGCCGTGCACCGCCTGCTGCGGCTCAACATTCTGATGACCGACAACCGGTTGCACCATGTGTTCGGCGGGTGGTTGATGGGCGCCGGTGGATTTGACTTCCTCCTGTCGCAAGCCGAGGCCGGCGGCGAATACCGACAGAAAACCGTAGCCACCGATGGATTCAGCCACCACATAGGCCAGCGCAATCAACGCTAGAGCAAGATAGTCATTCGGACTCAGAGTGCTGTCATCGTTGCGGATACGTAGCGAGAGGGTCAGACGACCGATGCCACGGCCCATCCAGTAGCCACAAAGCAACCCGGCCGGAACCGCCCACACAAGGCTGCGCAGTACCCAGTCGGGCCACTCGGCGGCAAACCCTTCACCGTTCAGCAGCAACAGCCCGACGATCACGAAGGGGAATGCAACGCCGTCGTTGAGCCCGGCCTCGCCGGACAGGCCGAAGCGCACGCTGTCGACGTCCCGCGCATCGTTGACCTGTACCAGCGCTGCGAGCACCGGGTCGGTCGGAGCCAGAATCGCGCCGATCAACAGCGAAGGGCCCCAATTCAGATCCAGGCCAAAATGCAGCAACAGGCAGACGCCGATGATCGTCAGCACCATCACCGGACCCGCCAGACCGAATGCAATCCGCCAACGTCTGTCGCGCAATGGCAAACGCAACTTCAAACCGCAGACGAACAGGGAAAACAGCACCGCGACTTCAGTCAGGTGCTCCATCCACAAAGAGGCTTCGTCCAGCGGCAGTTTCAGCAGATCGAGCCCTGCCGGCCCGATGCCCACACCCAGCAGCAGGCAAACAGCCGAGGTCGTCACCGGCATCCAGCGCAGGTACGACGATGTCAGCGCCAGGGTCAGCAGCACGGCACCGAGCACCGCCACCCAGATGATGAAGCTCATGACGCGCGGCCCGTAAGGTCAGTTCGATGCCGCCCCATAACCGGCCTAACCCGCAGTCGTGCGCAGGTATTCCGGCGTCAGCACGTTAAACCACAGCAGAATCATCGACACCAACAACGTCACCAGCACCAGCAGCGCGACACCCCAGACGCTGGCCGAATACAGCAAACCCTGTTCCTTGCGCTCGTGCATGAAAGTCGGCAGGCCGACGAACAGCAGAAACGTCGAATAGATCGACGCCGCGCCAAGCACCAGCACAGCCAGCCAGCGGCTGGGATACAGGCCGGCGAGCCCGGCGATGAAAAACGGGGTGACGGTGTATGCCGCGAAACCGATGCACTGGTTGAGCGTCGGCCGCGCATCGAAGGTGCGCGACATCCAGCGGATGAAACCGCCAATGATCGCCACGCCGACCACGATGGTGATATAGAGCAGGACACTCAGCTGCAAGGCGCTGGCACTGCTGAGCCTCACGGTTTCACCCACTGCCAGGCTCCAGCCGACATACGTGGTGCCAATGAACAGGCACACCGCCGGGACGAGGGCGAGCAACAGCAGGTGAGCAAGGTAATGACGCGGGTGGGCCTCTTCTTCGCGGCGGATGTCAGTCCAGGCAAAGTTCGGCTGGGTGAAGAGTTTGATAATAGGCGCAGACATGACGACCTCCTGATCTCTTGCAACCCGAACGGGCCATGAAGGTATGGAGAGGTCGCCTTGTCCAGCGGTTCACTTTTTCTGGCAAGTGGTTCAGAGCATCGGTTTGCCGCCGGTCACGCCATAGCGCTGGCCCGTGATGTAGCTGGCTTCATCAGACGCCAGCAGTACGTAGATCGGCGCGACCTCCACTGGCTGGCCGGGACGCCCCAGTGGTGTTTGCTCGCCAAAATGCTGCACTTCCTCATCGGGCATGGTCGAGACGATCAGCGGCGTCCAGATCGGCCCAGGTGCCACGCAATTCACGCGGATTTCCCTCGGGCCGAGCATTTGCGCCAGACCACCGGTGAAATTGGCGATGGCGCCTTTGGTGGTGGCGTAGGCGAGCAGGGTGGGCTTGGGCATGTCCGAGTTGATCGAACTGGTGTTGATGATGGAGGAGCCAGGTCCCATGTGTTTGATGGCAGCCTGGCACAGACGGAAGATCGCGGTGATGTTGACGTCGAAGGTCATCACCCATTCGTCGTCGGGAATCTCCTCGAAGGTTTCGTGGGTCATCTGGAAAGCCGCGTTGTTGACCAGCACGTCGATGCGGCCGAAGCGCTCGACGGTTTGATCCACCAACGCCTGGCACTGGGCTTTCTGCGCAATGTCACCGGGCAGCAACAGGCACTGGCGACCGGCCTGTTCGACCCAGCGCGCGGTTTCCTTGGCATCTTCATGTTCATTCAAATAGGCGACCGCCACATCGGCACCTTCGCGGGCGAAGGCAATGGCCACCGCACGGCCGATGCCACTGTCGGCACCGGTGATCAGGGCGATCTTGCCGGCCAACCGGCCGGAGCCGGTGTAGCTTTGCTCGCCGCAATCGGGGTAGGGCTCCATCTTGCGCTGGGAGCCGGGAACCGGCTGCGCCTGTTTCGGGAACGGGGGTTTTGGATAGTCGGTCATCGTCAATCTCCGGGTCTCAGGACAGGTAGGCCGGTTGACCCGGCCCGTCTGCGGTGAGTTCGATCGGATTGACGCTCGGGTTTGCCCTGACTTGATTACCGGGACTCGAGGGCTCGCTCCATCCGCGCAATGCCTTCTTCGAGCATCGAACGCGGGCAACCGAAGTTCAGGCGCACGAACTGCTGGCTGTGGTCGCCAAAATCCAGGCCCGGGCTGAGGCCGACCCGGGCGTGGTCCAGGAAGAACTTCTGCGGATCGTCCAGATCCAGCGCCGAGCAATCGAGCCAGGCCAGATACGTGCCTTGCGGCACATTGAGGGTCACGCCGGGCAAACGGCTGCGCACGGCGTCCACCAGCCAGTCACGGTTGGCTTGCAGATACTGCTTCAGCGCCTCTAGCCACGGACCGGCTTCGCTGTAGGCCACGCGGGTGGCTTCCATGCCCAGCGGGTTGACGCTGTCGACCATGCCGCAACGGGCGTGGTTGACGCGTTCGCGCAGGGCGGCGTCCTGGATGATCATGAACGAAGTCTTGAGACCGGCGATGTTGTAGGCCTTGCTCGCCGACATCAAAGTGATGGTGCGGCGGGATATTTCCGGGCTCAGGGACGCAGTCGGAATGTGGACGCGACCGTCGTAGCACAGCTCGGCGTGGATCTCGTCGGAGATGATCCAGGCGTCCTGCGCCACGCAGGTGTCCGCTACCGCTTGCAGTTCTTCACGGCCGAAGACTTTGCCGATCGGGTTGTGAGGGTTGCTCAGCAGCAGGGCGCCGCCACCGGTCAGGGATTCACGCAGTGCGTCCAGCGGGGTGGCGTAGGTGCCGTCGGCCTGGGCGTTGAATTCCAGCTCGACCTTGTTCAGGCCCCAATGGCCAGGTGCACGGCGCAGCGGCGGGTAATTCGGGGTTTGCACCACGACGTTCTGCTGCGGTTGCACCAGAGCCTTGAGCGCCATGTTGAAACCCGACTCCACGCCCGGCAGGAAAATCAGTTCTTGGGTTTTGACCCGCCAGGCGAACTTGTTCCAGAGGTCGGCGACGATGGCCTCACGTAGGTTGTCCTGGGCCACGCTGTAGCCCACCAACGGGTGCAGCAGGCGTTGTTGCAGGGCCTCGATAACCACCGGCGGCGCGGCGAAATCCATGTCAGCGACCCACATCGGCAACACGTCGGCCGGATAGCGGCTCCACTTGGTGCTGCCGGTGTCGTGGCGGTCGAATACCTGATCAAAATCGAAAGTCATGCGCGGTCTCTGAGGCGGAGATGGGTCGTGCCGGCGATGATAAACCCCCATCCCCTGTGGGCGCGAACTTGTGACCGATGAATGGCCGACGGTCGGTTTTCACACAAGCGGCGGGAGCTTTGTCTACAGTGAAAAAGTCGGCACTCGTCTGCCGCAACCGTGATTGTCCAGAACAAACCCGGCACCAGTACCGGGTTCCACCTGATCAGGAGTGCACGATGGATCTCAGCCGTCGTCAGTTCTTCAAGGTCGCCGGTATCGGCCTTGCAGGCTCTAGCCTGGGCGCGTTGGGCATGGCCCCGACGCAGGCCTTCGCCGAGCAGGTGCGCCACTTCAAGCTTGCCCACACCCATGAAACCCGCAACACCTGCCCGTATTGCTCGGTCGGTTGCGGCTTGATCATGTACAGCCAGGGCGACGCGGCGAAGAACGTTGCGCAAAACATCATCCATATCGAGGGCGACGCCGACCATCCGGTCAACCGCGGCACCCTCTGCCCGAAAGGCGCGGGCCTTTTGGACTTCATTCACAGCCCCGGCCGCTTGCAGTACCCGCAGGTGCGCAAACCCGGCAGCAGCGAATGGACCCGGATCACCTGGGACGAAGCCCTCGACCGCGTCGCCGACCTGATGAAGGCCGACCGCGACGCCAATTTCGTCGAACAGAACGCCCAGGGCCAGACGGTCAATCGCTGGCTGACCACCGGTTTCCTCGCAGCGTCGGCAGCGTCCAACGAAGCGGGCTACATCACCCACAAGGTGGTTCGCAGTCTCGGCATGCTGGGGTTCGATAACCAGGCGCGTGTCTGACACGGCCCGACGGTGGCAAGTCTTGCCCCGACGTACGGCCGTGGAGCCATGACCAACACCTGGACCGATATCGCCAACGCGAATCTGATCCTGGTGATGGGTGGCAACGCAGCAGAAGCCCATCCTTGCGGCTTCAAATGGGTGACCGAAGCCAAGGCGCACAACGCCGCGCGGCTGATTGTGGTCGATCCGAGGTTTACCCGGACCGCGTCCGTAGCCGATTACTACGCGCCAATCCGCACCGGCAGCGACATCGCGTTCATGGGCGGGCTGATCAATTACCTGTTGACCGAGGACAAGATCCAGCACGAATACGTGCGCAACTACACCGACGTGTCGTTTATCGTCAAAGCCGGTTTCGGCTTCGAGGACGGACTGTTCACCGGTTACGACGCGGCCAAACGCAGTTACACCGACAAATCCACCTGGGGTTACGAACTGGGCGAGGACGGCTTCGTCAAAGTCGACCCGAGCCTGCAGGACCCGCGCTGCGTCTATCAACTGATGAAGCAGCATTACAGCCGCTACAACATCGACCTGGCGAGCCAGATCTGCGGCATGCCGGTCGATGCGATGAAAAAGATCTGGGAGGAAATCGCTACTTGCTCGGCACCGGGCAAGACCATGACCATTCTCTACGCGCTGGGCTGGACCCAGCACTCGATCGGCTCGCAGATAATACGCAGCGCAGCGATGGTGCAACTGTTGCTGGGCAACGTCGGCATGCCGGGCGGCGGGGTCAACGCCTTGCGCGGGCACTCGAACATTCAGGGCCTGACAGACCTTGGCCTGCTGTCCAACGCGCTGCCGGGTTACCTGACCCTGCCGACCGACGCCGAGCAGGATTACGCGGCCTACATCCATAAACGCACCCAGGTTCCGTTGCGGCCGGGGCAATTGTCCTACTGGCAGAACTACAGCAAGTTCCACGTCAGCCTGATGAAAGCCTGGTACGGCGCCAATGCCACTGCCGAAAACCAGTGGGCCTACAGCTACTTGCCGAAGCTCGACATCCCCAACTACGACATCCTCAAGGTGTTCGACCTGATGGGGCAGGGCAAGGTCAACGGCTACATGTGCCAGGGCTTCAACCCGATCGCCGCGTTGCCGGACAAGAACCGGGTGATGGCGGCACTGGCCAAACTGAAATGGCTGGTGGTAATGGACCCGCTGGCCACCGAAACCTCGCAGTTCTGGGAAAACGTCGGGCCGTACAACGATGTGAAGAGCGCCGACATCCAGACCGAAGTCATTCGCCTGCCGACCACCTGTTTTGCCGAAGAGGACGGTTCGCTGGTCAACAGCAGCCGCTGGCTGCAATGGCACTGGAAAGGCGCCGATGGCCCCGGCGAGGCGCGCACCGACGTGCAGATCATGAGCGCGCTGTTCCTGCGCCTGCGTGAGCGTTATCAGGCCGAGGGCGGCAAATTCGCCGATCCGCTGTTGAAGTTGTCGTGGCCGTACAAGATCGCCGAAGAGCCCTCACCGGAAGAAATCGCCAAAGAGATCAACGGCTACGCCACCACGGATTTCACCGACGCCACCGGCGCGACGATCAAGGGCAACTCGCAACTGGCCGGGTTCGCCCAGCTCAAGGATGACGGCAGCACCGCGTCCGGCTGCTGGATTTTCTGCGGCAGCTGGACCGAGGCTGGCAACCAGATGGCCCGGCGCGACAACGCCGATCCGTACGGCATGCACCAGCATCAGGGCTGGGCGTGGGCCTGGCCGGCCAACCGGCGGATTCTCTATAACCGCGCCTCGGCGGACGTCGCCGGCAAGCCGTGGGATCCGAAAAAACGCCTGGTCTGGTGGAACGGCAAGGCCTGGGGCGGCACCGATGTGCCGGACTACAAGGCCGACGTGCCGCCGGAAGCCGGGATGAACCCGTTCATCATGAACCCCGAAGGTGTGGCGCGGTTCTTCGCCGTCGACAAGATGAACGAAGGGCCATTCCCCGAGCACTACGAGCCGTTCGAAACGCCGATCGGCATCAACCCGCTGCACCCGGACAACAAGAAAGCCACCAGCAACCCGGCGGCGCGGATCTTCGATTCGGTGTGGGACAGCCTAGGCGTAGCCAAGGATTACCCGTATGCAGCGACCAGCTACCGGCTGACCGAGCATTTCCACTTCTGGAGCAAGCACTGCAAGTTGAACGCGATTGCCCAACCCGAGCAGTTCGTGGAAATCGGCGAAGTGCTGGCCAAGGAGAAGGGCATCGCTGCCGGCGATCGGGTGCGCGTGAGCAGCAAACGCGGGTTCATTGAAGCGGTGGCGGTGGTGACGAAAAGGATCCGGCCGTTGCAGGTCAACAACCAGGTGGTGCACCAGATCGGCATTCCGCTGCACTGGGGTTTCACCGGCCTGACGCGCCACGGTTACCTGACCAACACCCTGGTGCCGTTCCTCGGCGATGGCAATACACAGACCCCGGAATCCAAGTCATTCCTGGTCAACGTGGAGAAACTCTGATGGAGAATCTTTAGATGGCCAGCCAAGACATCATTGCCCGCTCGGCCACCACGACCCCGGCGCCTTCGATACGCGGCCAGGAACAGGTGGCCAAGCTGATCGACACCACCAAATGCATCGGTTGCAAGGCCTGTCAGGTCGCGTGCTCGGAATGGAACGAGCTGCGCGACGAGGTCGGCCACAACCACGGCACCTACGACAATCCGCAGGATCTGAGCGCCGATTCATGGACGCTGATGCGCTTCACCGAGCACGAAACCGACGCCGGCAACCTCGAATGGCTGATCCGCAAGGACGGCTGCATGCACTGCGCCGAGCCCGGATGCCTGGCGGCGTGCCCCAGCCCTGGCGCGATCATCAAGCACGCCAACGGCATCGTCGATTTCGACCAGGACCACTGCATCGGCTGCGGTTATTGCATCACCGGTTGCCCGTTCAACATCCCGCGCATTTCGCAGAAGGACCACAAGGCCTACAAATGCACGCTCTGTTCGGACCGGGTGGCGGTGGGGCTGGAACCGGCCTGCGTGAAAACCTGCCCGACCGGGGCCATCGTGTTCGGCACCAAGGACGACATGAAGACCCACGCCGCCGAGCGCATCGTCGACCTGAAAAGCCGAGGCTTCGACAACGCCGGCCTGTATGACCCGCAAGGCGTCGGCGGCACCCACGTCATGTACGTGCTGCACCACGCCGACACCCCGAAAATCTACGCCGGCCTGCCGGACAACCCCGAGATCAGCCCGCTGGTGGGCTTGTGGAAAGGCATCAGCAAACCGCTGGGCCTGCTGGCCATGGGCGCGGCGGTGCTGGCCGGGTTCTTCCATTACGTGCGGATCGGCCCGAACCGGGTCGAGGAAGATGAACATCCCGAACCGCCCGACACCTCGGTGCACGTCGTCGACCCGGCGGTGCACACCTTCGACCCACGCGGGGAGGGCCGGCCATGAGCAACAAGACGATCCTGCGCTACACCGCCAACCAGCGCACCAATCACTGGCTGGTGGCGATTCTGTTCTTCATGGCCGGCCTGTCGGGGCTGGCACTGTTCCATCCGTCGATGTTCTGGCTGACCCACCTGTTCGGCGGCGGCCCATGGACGCGGATCCTGCACCCGTTCATGGGCGTGCTGATGTTCGTGTTCTTCCTCGGCCTGGTGTTTCGCTTCTGGCGCTCGAACTTCTTTATCGACAACGACTGGAAATGGTTGCGACGCATCGACCGGGTGCTGGTCAACGACGAGGAGACCGTGCCGGCGGTGGGCAAGTACAACGCCGGGCAAAAGCTGCTGTTCTGGACTTTACTGTTGTGCATGCTCGGATTGCTGTTCACGGGATTGGTGATCTGGCGTGCGTATTTCAGTCATTACTTCGGCATCACCACGATCCGCTGGGCGATGTTGCTGCACGCACTGGCGGGGTTTGTGCTGATCCTGAGCATCATCGTTCACATCTACGCCGGGATCTGGATCAAGGGTTCGGTGGACGCAATGATGCACGGCTGGGTCAGTCGCGCCTGGGCCAGGAAACACCATGCACTCTGGTATCGCGAGGTGGACAGCAAAGATCCGCCAGAGCGACCGGTCACGAAAAAGGGCTGACAGTTGCCAACCATCCTTGAACCCGGAGAAATCGAAGCGGCGGCCAGTTCGCCGCCGTTTCTGCACCTGCCGCCGCACAACCTGTTCATGTTGCGGGCCCAGCGTCTGGAGCGTTTGGCCGAAGGGCATCCGCTGGCCGATTACCTGCATTTGATCGCCGGTTTGTGCCGTGTCCAGCAACAGATCCTCGACGATCCGCCCTCGACCGTGCCGCTCGATGAACAGCGGCTGGAAGTCTGTCGGCAACACGGCATGCCGCCGTTCGCCGCCGACACCCTGATTCGCGAGGACACCTGGCAGCTTTATCTCGAGGCCTTGCTCCAGCGCTATGTCGCCCCCGAACAACCGGCGGTGGTCGAGGCCGTGAACACTCTGCGCATCGCCAGCCCCGGTCAGCTACGGGCGTGGGCCGTGGCGCTGGTCAGCGGTCAGTATTCGCTGGTGCCGGCAGCGCTGGTGCCGTTTCTCGGGGCGGCGTTGCAAGCGGCGTGGAGTCATTGGCTGCTCAGCGCACAGAACCTGCAACTGACGCCCGGCGACAGCCTCAGTCAGTGCCCGGCCTGCGGCTCGCCGGCCATGGCCGGGGTGATCCGCCATCGCGGCAAGCACAACGGCCTGCGTTATCTGGTGTGTTCGCTGTGCGCCTGCGAATGGCATGTGGTGCGGGTCAAGTGCGTGTATTGCGAGCAGAGCAAAGGGCTTGAATACCTGAGCCTCGAAGATGACCGCCACGCTGCCAATCAGGCGCCGCTGCGCGCCGAAGTCTGTCCGGGCTGCAACAGCTATCTGAAGTTGCTGTATCTGGAAAACGACGGGGAGGGCGAGGCGCTGTCGGCGGATCTGGGCAGTCTGTTGCTCGACATGCGCTTGGCTCAGGACGGTTATCAGCGGCTGGCGCCGAATTTGTTGCTGGCGCCCGGCGACGAATAAGCCTCAGCGATGGGGCAATTCAACCCGTGCGCGCAAGCCGCCACTGCGGCGATTGCGCAGGCTCAACTCGCCACCCTGTTCACGAATGATTCCCCGGGCCGCCGAAAGACCGAGCCCGACCCCGCCAGTGTCGCGGTTGCGCGAGGTTTCGAGACGGAAAAACGGATCGAACACCCGCTCCAGCGCGTCCTCGGGAATCCCCGGCCCTTCGTCAATGACCTCGATGCGGATCGACGTGTCATCGCTGCTCAACGCCACGCTTGGGCGTTGTCCGTATTTCACGGCGTTATCCAGCAGATTGACGATGACCCGTTTGATGCCCAGCGGCCGGCCGTCGTACACCACATGCGCCGGGCCGGTGAAGTCGATGTCGAGGTGCTGATCGCGGTAGTCATCGACGATGGTTTGCAGCAACTCCGACAGATCGAACGCGGTGGATTGTTCCAGGTGGGTGTCTTCCCGGAAGAACGCCAGGGCAGCGTTGATCATCGATTGCATTTCCTCGATGTCGCGGATCAGTTTGCCCTGATGGTCGAGGTCCTCCATGAACTCGCTGCGCAGGCGCATCCGGGTCAGCGGGGCGCGCAAATCGTGGGAAATGGCGGCGAGCATGTGGGTGCGCTCGCCGATGAAATGCTGGATCTGCGCCTGCATCGTGTTGAAGGCGACGATGGCCTGACGGATTTCGTGCGGGCCTTCGAGGTGGATCGGCGGCGCTTTCAGATCCCCGCCAAAACGCCGCGCCGCATGGGCAAAGCGCTGCAACGGCTGGGCCAGTTGCCGCGTGGCCAGCCAGGCGACCAGCAGCGTGGCGACCAGCCCCAAGGCAACGATCACGGCAATCCGCACGTTCAGGCTCAAGCCCCAACTGCGCTCCGGCGGCGTGAACGACAGCCAGCTGTCATCCGCCAGCCGCACCAGCGCCATGTAATGCGCGCGAGGGCTGCCGGCGGGCCAGTCGTCGGGGTTGAACACGTCGATCTGTCGGTCATCGCCGAGCAACTGCCGCAGCGCCGGCACTTTTCCAGCCTCGACCTGTTCGCCTTCCCCCGGCAGACCGAAGTCGGCTCGACGGGGTTTCCACAACACCTCAAGTATCGGGCTGCTGGCGGCACTGGCCAGTTGCGGGCGCAAGTTTGCCGGCGCGGCCTCGACCACTCGGGTGGTGGCGGCGATCTGCTCCAGCAGCCCGGTGCGCTCGATCGGCGGCCGGGCCCAGATCCCCGCGACCTGAACGAACAGCGCATTGAGCAGCAGCGAAGCGAGCATGGCCGCGACGATCGTCAGGGCAATCCGCCGGCTGAGGGTGTCGCGCCGCAGCATCCGGCCGATCATGAGCGGCTGACCTTGGCAGTGAACATGTAGCCGCCGTTGCGCACCGTGCGGATCAGGTCCGGGCGCTTGCTGTCCGGTTCGATCTTGCGCCGCAGCCGGCTGATCTGCACGTCGATGCTGCGGTCATAGGCGTCGTGGCCCTGGCCGTGGGTCAGGTCGATCAGTTGTTCGCGGGTCAGGATGCGTTGCGGATGTTCGAGCAACACCAGCAACAGGTCGAATTCGCCGGCGGACATCGGAATCATCACGCCTTCGGGCGAGCGCAGTTCGCGGCAGGTGATGTCCAGATGCCAACCGGCGAAGGCCATGACCGGGCGTGAAGGCTCGGCGCCGGACGGCGTGTTCTCACCGACCCGGCGTTGCAGCGCGCGCACCCGGGCCAGCAACTCCTGCGGGGCGAAGGGCTTGGTCAGGTAGTCGTCGGCGCCCAATTCCAGGCCGACGATCCGGTCGCTCAGCTCGGCCATGGCCGTGAGCATGATGATCGGGATGCCCATCTGCGTCCGTACTTTCTGGCACAGGCTAAGGCCACCTTCGCCGGGGAGCATCAGGTCGAGGATGATCGTGTCCGGCCGTGCCTGCGCAATGGCCGCCCACATGGCCTCGCCATGGGCGGCGACATCGACCTGATAGCCGTGCTGAACGAAGAACTTCTTCAGCAAGGACAGAATTTCCCCGTCGTCATCGACGATCAGCAATCTGCTCACGTTTGCGCAATCCATGAACCCAAAAGAAGCGCATCTAAAACCATTTCGATGCGCCGGTCATATATTTCAATCCTGCAACATTCCTTCAGCGCAGACATCAGCCGGACATCGTCGGGCAAACATCCGCAGGCACTCTGCACGCCTTCCAACCAAGGGGGCTCAACATGAAGGACATGAACAGCGGCTACATCACCCGGGACCATGGCGCCGTGCGCCCGTTGATCCTGACCCAGCGCACCACCGCACCGGGTCCCGACACGCCGATCCTGTTCCAGGAGACGTGCCTGGGGCTGACGAACGATCAGAGCCAGTTGATCCTGCGCCGCTATTTCGAACGGTTCAGCCCGACCGAGGCCCATTGGGTCGAATACCTCCACTCGATTCCTACCGCCGAATTCATCCAATGGATCATGACCCACGGCCAGTTGCGCATCGAGTGCTCCGACAACACCCCGCACAGCCACGTCCACGTTTGAACAAGGAAACACCATCGATGAGTAACCATCGCTCACTGGCCGTGTTGTTTGCCGCCACCCTCAGCCTGTCGGCGTGCAGCAGCAAAAAGCTTCCGGCCGAGCCGCAGGCCGGGTTTCTGCGGGATTACAGCGTGCTCAAGGAAGGGCAGACCGCTTCGGGGCAGAAGATTCTGAGCTGGGTCAGCCCGACATTGGCCAGAGGCCGTTACACCCAGGTTTACCTGGCGCCGAGCCAGTTTTATCCACGGCCCCAGCCTTCGCCGCGCATTCCCCAAAGCACCTTGTCGGGCGTGACGCATTATTACGACGCAGCCCTCAGGCTGGAGTTGGGCAAGGTGCTGCCGCTGGCGTCGAAGCCTGGCCCGAACACGCTGATCGTCAAACCGGCGATTACCCAGGTCGCCGCCAGTACTCAGGGCCTGCGCTTTTATGAATGGCTGCCGGTGACGCTGGTCGCGGCCGGGGTGAGCACCGCTACCGGCATTCGTGACCGCGACAGTGAGATCGCCACCGAAGTGTCCTTCGAGGACGGTTCGACCGGGGAGGTCGTGGCCGAGGTGGTGCGCAAGGGCAAGGGCGTGCCGCTGGAGAACGATAAACAGGTCATGACGCCCGATAACGTGAAAGCCGTACTCGATGGCTGGGCGACGGACCTGAGTCAAACCTATGTGCCGGTTCAGCGAGCCGCGCTGCGCTAGAAGCAGGGTGGTCTAACATCATCAGGCGTATTTCGATTTCGGGAGTGCCTGATGTCCGTAAGTGTTGCCCTGCGGTTACCGTCGATTGACAGCCTGTTGCGCCACCCCGCGTGCCAGCCATTGGCCGAGCGTTACGGGCGTGAGGCCCTGTTGACGGGGTTTCGCCAGTTACTGGATGACTTGCGCGAAGCCGTGGTGGCGGGGCAACTGACCGCCGTTGAAATCAGCCCTGAAGCGCTGGCCGGAAGGGTCGCCGAACGTCTGGCGCTGCAGCAGCGCAGCCAGGTCCGCCGGGTGTTCAACCTGACCGGCACCGTGCTGCACACCAACCTCGGCCGGGCTTTGTTGCCGGAAGAAGCCATCGACGCCGTGCAACTGGCGGCGCGCTATCCCTTGAACCTGGAATTCGATCTGGCCAGCGGCAAGCGCGGCGACCGCGACGACTTGATCGAAGGCCTGATCCGCGAGCTGACCGGCGCCGAAGCCGTGACCGTGGTCAACAACAATGCCGCCGCCGTGCTGCTGACCCTCAACAGCCTCGGCGCGCGCAAGGAAGGCATTATTTCCCGGGGCGAACTGATCGAGATCGGCGGCGCGTTCCGTATCCCCGACATCATGAGCCGTGCTGGCGTGCGCCTGCACGAGGTCGGCACCACCAATCGTACCCATGCCCGCGACTACGAAGCGGCGATCGGCCCGCGCAGCGGCCTGATCATGCGCGTGCACGCGAGTAACTACAGCATCGAAGGTTTCACCGCCCGGGTGCCGACCGCCGAACTGGCGGCGTTGGCCCACCGACATGGCCTGCCGCTGCTCGAAGACCTCGGCAGCGGCAGCCTGCTGGATCTGACTCGCTGGGGCCTGCCGTCGGAGCCTACGGTACGTCAGGCGCTGCTCGATGGCGCCGACATCGTCACCTTCAGCGGCGACAAATTGCTGGGCGGGCCGCAGGCCGGGGTCATTGTCGGGCGCAAGGACTTGATCGCGAAGATCAAGAAGAACCCGCTGAAACGCGCGTTGCGGGTCGACAAACTGACCCTGGCCGCACTCGAAGCGGTGCTCGGGCTCTATCGCGACCCGGATCGGCTGGCCGAACGCTTGCCGAGCCTGCGCTTGCTGACCCGTCAGCAAGCCGAGATTCTGGCCCAGGCCGAACGCCTGCAGCCGGCCTTGTCCGAGTTGTTGGGCGAGGGCTGGACCGTCACGGCGATGCCAGCGCTGGGCATGATCGGCAGCGGCAGCCAACCGGTGGCGCGCCTGCCAAGCGCGGCTCTTTGTCTGCGCCCGCGGGTATCGAAGCGCCTGCGCGGACGTTATCTGCTGAATCTGGAAGCCGCGCTGCGCGCCTTGCCGATCCCGGTGCTCGGGCGCATCGATGACGACGCGCTGTGGCTGGATCTGCGGCAGCTCGACGATGAACCGGCGTGGCTGGCGCAACTCGGGCAGTTGCAAACGTGATCGTCGGCACGGCAGGGCACATCGACCACGGCAAGACGTCACTGCTGCAAGCGCTGACCGGGCAAACCGGCGACCGCCGCCCGCAGGAACGTGAGCGCGGGATGACCATCGACCTCGGTTATCTGTACGCCGAACTGGCGCCCGGCGCCGGGCTGACCGGCTTCATCGACGTGCCGGGGCACGAGAAATTCACCCACAACATGCTGGCCGGCGCGCAGGGCATCGATCTGGTGTTGCTGGTGGTGGCAGCGGATGACGGCGTGATGCCGCAGACCCGCGAGCATCTGGCGATTGTCGAGCTGCTGGGCATACCACGAGCGCTGGTGGCGATCACCAAGTGCGATCGGGTCGAGGCGGGCAGGGTGGAAGAGGTTCGCCGACAGATTGAAAGCCTGCTGGCACCAGGGCCCTATGCCGAAGCCCCGTTGCTGAAGGTTTCCAGCGTGACGGGCGAGGGCGTCGACGCGCTGCGCGAGGCGTTGCTGCAGATAGAAGGCGAGGAGCGCAGTCGTGAAGGCGGTTTTCGCCTGGCCATCGACCGGGCGTTCAGTGTCGCCGGCGCCGGGATCGTGGTGACGGGGACGGCGCTTTCGGGCTCGGTCGTCGTGGGTGACAAACCCAGCCTCGGCACGGCGGGCAAAACCGTGCGGGTCAGGGGCCTGCACGCGCAGAATCAGTCTGCCGAACAAGCCTTCGCCGGCCAGCGCGTGGCCCTGAACATCAGCGCGGATCGTCTGGAACTCGGGCAGATCCATCGCGGCCAATGGTTGCTCGCCGAATGGCTGCACGCACCGACCCAGCGGCTGGATATCGAATTCCGGCTGCTGCCGGGCGAGCGGATTTTCCAGCATTTCCAGCCGGTGCACCTGCACCTCGGCACGCAGGACGTGATCGCCCGGGTCGCCTTGCTGGAGGGTTCGAGCCTGGCGCCCGGCGAGCGCATGTTCGCGCAACTGCTGACGAACGTTCCGGTGCATGGCGTCCACGGCGATCCGCTGATCCTGCGTGATGCCAGCGCCCAGCGAACGCTCGGCGGCGGGCGTGTGCTCGATCCCTTCGCCCCGGCCCGTCAGCGCCGCAGTCCGGAACGGCTGGCGCAACTGCGTGTGCTGGCGATCAGCTCCGAGCTGGAACAGGCGTTGCCGACGCTACTGGAATACAGCGCAAGCGGCCTCGATCCGCAGCGTCTGGAACGTCAGTTCAATCGTCCGCGTGACGGCTGGACGCTGCCGGACAACGTCCGCCTGATCGAAACCCGACAAGGCCCGGTGCTGTTCAATGCGCAGCGCTGGGGCATGCTCAAGTTCACCCTGCTGGAACAACTGGCGCGCTTTCATGAGCTGGAGCCCGATCAGATGGGCCCGGACCGCGACCGTCTGCGGCGTTTCAGCGGTTTGAGCCTCGAACGCGCTACCTTCATCAGCCTGCTGGAAGAATTGCTCGGCGCCGGCTCGCTGGTCGCCAGCGGCCCATGGCTGCATTTGCCCGACCACCAAGTGCGCCTGAGCGCCGACGACGAAACCCTGTGGCAGGCGTTGCAACCGTTGTTCGAACAGGCCGGTTTCGATCCACCGTGGGTACGCGACGTGGCGAAAGTCGTCGACCAGGAAGACGCGACCGTGCGTTTGCTGCTGCGCAAACTGGCGCGCCTTGGCGTGATGCATCAAGTGGTGCGTGACCTGTTTGTCACCGATATCACGCTGCGGCAAATGGCGGCGGTGCTGCTGCGCCTGGCCGAAGAAAATCCGCAGATCGAAGTCACGGCCTTCCGCGATGCGCTAGGCTTGGGACGCAAGCGCAGTATTCAGATCCTCGAATACTTCGATCGGCTGGGCCTGACCCGGCGCGTCGGCGAAGGCCGGCAAATCCGCTCCGACAGTGCGCTGGCCAACCCCGGCGCGGACTGAGTTCATGGAAGGCAATCGCGCCCGGTGGCGCGGCCGGGCTTCAAACCCGGTTGGGGACGGCATCCGTTCCCGGGCAGGTTCGACTCCGGCTGCCTTCCGCCAATTTCCCTCAAAAGCCCAGCGGGTACTGGATCACCACGTAGATCCGGTCAATGTCATCACCCGCCTGAGCGCTGTTGGCCCGGTGCGAAACATGGGACAGCTGCACCGACAGATCCTTGGCCGCGCCGGACTGGACGATGTAGCGCAGATCGATGTCGCGTTCCCAGTGTTTGCCGCCGTCCCCTTGCTGCGGCTGATATTGCCCGCTGTCCGCGTCGAACGGGTTGTAGGCGCCGCCCTTGGGTGCGTGGGTGCCGTCGATGTGGCTGCCGGAAACATAGCGGGTCATGAAGTTCAGCCCGGGAATGCCGAAGGCGCCGAGATCCAGGTCGTAACGCGCTTGCCAGGAACGTTCGTTGGCGCCGTTGAAGTCGGCGTATTTGATCGAGTTGGCCAGGTAGATCGAGTCGCCGCCGACGAAATCGAACGGCGTGTCACCATTGATGCGTTGCCAGCCGAGCATGACCGCGTGGGCGCCGAAGGTGTATTTGCCCGAGAGGCTGAACGCGGTGTTGTCGATTTCTCCCGCCAGTGCCTGTCCGGTGTCGCGGGTGTGGTAGACGTTGGCGTCAAGCAACAGACCGGACTGTTTGAAATGCAGGTTGGCGTAGTACTGGCGCCAGGTGTCGCTCAGGTCGGACGCATACAACGCGCCGCCCACCGGGCTGTCGCTGAACAGGTCGGTGCCGATAAAACTGATGCTTTCACCTTGGGTACTTGCGCCATAGCCCTGAAAGTCGCCTCTGCCGGAGGAGCTGTCCTGGTTCTTGAACGCAGTGAAACGCCCGGCGACAAGACGCGCGTTATCGATCTCGCGGCTGTCGAGCAGAAACCCCGTGGCGTATTCCGGTTGCAGGCGTTTGTCCGAAGTGTCGAATACCGGCGTTTCCACGGTCATTTCACCGAAGGCGAGGGTGGTTTTCGAGGCCTTGAGCTTCAGCGCACCACCCGCGCTGGAGTATTCGCTTTCGCTACGGCCATCACTGTCCACCGGCAACAGTCCCGTGCCGGAATGCCCTTTGCCGCCATCGAGTTTCAAACCATAAAAGGCATGAGCATCGAGGCCAAAGCCGATGGTTCCATCCGTGAAACCGGATGCGAAAGTGCCGATAAACCCTTGAGCCCATTCCTGTTTGTAGTTTTTCCCGGACGGAGAGGGCGAGCGATAGTCGTTGCTCAGGTAGAAGTTGCGGCTGAGCACTTCGGTTTTGGCGTCGTCGAGAAATCCGCTGGCAAATGCCGAGTCGGTCATTGCGCAATACAACAGTGCCAGGGCGAAACGCGGTTGCATGAAACCTTTCATGTGTCAGTGACCGGCCGTGATGGAAGTCGCCGGATACTGAAGCAAACAGTCGCGCCGCGATTGAGCGGATGTGCTGAGTCAGCGTCCTCAGGTCACCCGGCCTTTTCGCTGTCTGGAAGGATCGACAACAGCGACTCTTGATGTTTGCAGAAGACTGGCGAAGGCCGCCTTGTCGATCGGGCGACTCATGTAATAACCCTGAACTTCGTTGCATTGATCCTTGCCCAGGATGTCCAGTTGTTCCTCGGTTTCGACGCCTTCGGCGGTCACGGTCAGCCCCATCGCTTTACCCAGTCCGATGATGGCCTGTACCACCGCCCGATCATTGGCGCCGGTGCTAATGGACGCGATGAAGCGTTTGTCGATCTTGATGCCATCGAACGGGTAGGCCCGCAGATAGCCAAGGGAGGAATAACCGGTGCCGAAGTCATCCATGTTCAGGCGCACCCCCAGTTCCTTGAGCGCGGTCATGGTGGTCAGCGCGCCGTCCGTGTCGTTGAGCATTACGTTCTCGGTGATTTCCAGCTCCAGCCGGCTGGCCGGGAAGCGAGTGCCGACCAGCACTTCGCGTACATCTTCGACCACATCGCTGATCGCAAACTGCGCAGGTGACAGGTTGACCGACAGGAGAATGTCCGCCGGCCAGGTCAGTGCCGTTTCACAAGCCTCACGCAGGACCCAGCGACCGAGGGGAACAATCAGGTCGGTCTGTTCGGCCAGCGGAATGAACAAATCCGGCCCGAGCAACCCTTTGGCAGGATGCTGCCAGCGCACCAGTGCCTCGACCGAGACGATTTCCTTGCCATCGACCTTGTATCGGGGTTGATAGTGCAGCACGAACTCATTGTTCGTCAGGGCCCTTCGAAGGTCGTCCTCCATCTGACGACGGGTCTGGATCTGATCGCTCATGTGCGCTTCGAAATAGCACCAGGTGTTCTTGCCTTCGGATTTGGCCTGGTACAGCGCAATGTCTGCGCAGCGGATCAGCTCGCTGGCCACGTACCCATGACGCCGGCTCAGGGCGATGCCGACACTGGCGCCGATGTGCAACGGTTGCTGTTCGAAGAGGATGGGCTGATGCAGGCTGCCGATCAGGCGTGTGCAGAATCTGTCGATCTCCTGATGCGTGTCCATGCCGCAGAGCACCACGACGAACTCGTCACCGCCCAGACGGGCGACGATATCGTGGTCACGCGTGCATTCGCGCAGTCGGCCGGCAACCTCTTGCAAAACAGCATCGCCGGCCGGGTGGCCGAGCGAATCGTTGATCGGCTTGAAATTGTCCAGGTCAATCATCAACAGTGACACAGGCGGGGCGTGCTCCTTGAGCAGCAGAGCGTCGTCCAGGTAGCGCGACAGTTTGTTGCGGTTGGGCAGTCCCGTCAGCGCGTCATGCAAGGACAGGTGCTGGATCTGCGCATGGGCGGCGACCTCATCGGTGATGTCGCTGGCCGTGCCGCGATAGCCGACGACTGCCGCTCTTTCCACGATGGGCCTGGCCGAGAGGCGGCAGTGGCGCTGTTGTTCCTTGCGGTCACGGTAGGTGCAGCGCAGGTCGCTGGCGTTGTTCTCCTCATCGAGTTTTTTCAGCCACAGATCCAGCGGCGTGGTGTCGCAGACCAGCAAGTGCCCGATGTGTTTCCCGATCCATTGGGCCTGCGGATAGCCGGTGACCGCACTGAACCGGGTCGACAGATAGGTGATGGACAACGCTTCATCCACTTCCCAGATCCAGTCGGACGCGGCTTCGGCCACCGCCCGGAAGCGCTCCTCGCTGGCTTCCAGTGCGCGGTTGGACGCCAGCAGTGCCTGATTCGAGGCCTGCATCGCTTCAAAGCTGTTATCGACATAGCGCGAGGAACGCAATGCATGGCGAAAGAACCAGGCCGTCAGCGCCATCAACACAATCAAGGCGGAGCCGAGGGTGGGCAACAATGACCACAGCAGATGCAGGCCCGGTCGCTCCAGATCCGCAACGAGGCTGTATCCGGTGCTGTCCAGCGGGACGCGGGGCTGGCCCTGGTCGATGCTGTCGTCCGGTGCCAGCGACAGATTGTTCAGCCCATACCCGCTGCCGATCTTGCGCAACTTGGTGGGTGTCAGTTTGTCGACGAATACCAGTACCGAAGTCTTTTGGGGATCGCCCACTGGGCGCTCATCGTTGGGAAGGATCGCCGCCGCGGTGACCAGCGCCGGCCAGCCTTCGAACAATGAATAACTACTGACGGGCTTGGTCAGGTCGGGCTGACTTTGCACTTGCTCCACCAGACTGTTCGCCGAAAGCTGCAGGAACTGGGGCAGTTGCGCATCGAGCAATTGCCCGCGAACCACGGCGTATTTGGTGCGTTCTCGATCCAGCACGAATAGACCGTCATAGCCGTCGCTGGTAAACAGGGTCTTGCCCATGTTCTGCTCGGTATACGCCCAGTTCGTGTCGACCGTGCCGCTCAAACGTTCATACGCTGTCGTCCAGTAGGCGTAACTGGTGATGTAGTTCTTCGATGCCGTGATGCGGTTTTCCAGCGCTCGGCCGGAATAGAACCGCACGTCATTGACGTCATCCTCATCCAGTTGAGTGGCAATGCCGAGCAACGCAGTGGTCGCCGCCATCACTCCGGCAATGAACAGCGCACCCACCGCGACGGCCAGACGCCGAGTGACAGAGCCCTGCAGGGTGGGTAACGACGTCGCACGGCTGGAAATGTCCATTTGCTCGTCCTTGATCCGGTACTTCTTCAATCTAGAACATCTTCAGCTTCGAGATGTTCGGAAGTTCGTCAAAGGTGTCTGACCGCTCAGGCCCCGCTAAGCAAAAGCACAAGACTTCACGCTCAAAAGCCGGATAATGGCGGCCAATTTGTTTAGCCCGCTATTCTGGTAACCCGCATGGAAATCAAGGTCAATTTTCTCGACAACCTCCGACTCGAAGCCAAGTTCGATGACTTCACGGTGGTGGCCGACCAACCGATCCGTTACAAGGGCGACGGCTCTGCACCGGGTCCGTTCGACTATTTCCTGGCGTCGTCGGCCTTGTGCGCGGCTTACTTCGTAAAGTTGTACTGCAGCACCCGCAATATCCCGACCGAAAACATTCGTCTGTCGCAGAACAACATTGTCGATCCGGAAAACCGCTACAACCAGATCTTCAAGATCCAGGTGGAGCTGCCGGCGGACATTTCCGAGAAGGATCGCCAGGGCATCCTGCGCTCGATTGACCGTTGCACGGTGAAGAAGGTGGTGCAGGCCGGGCCGGAGTTCGTGATCGAGGAAGTCGAGAACCTTGACGCGGATGCCCAGGCCTTGCTGATGCCGGCGTCCACGTCCGGCGCGGGCACCTTCATTGCCGGCAAGGACCTGCCGCTGGAACAGACCATTGCCAACATGTCGGGGATTCTTGCCGACCTGGGCATGAAGATTGAAATCGCTTCGTGGCGCAACATCGTGCCCAACGTCTGGTCGCTGCACATCCGCGATGCGCAGTCGCCGATGTGCTTCACCAACGGCAAGGGCGCGACCAAAGAGAGCGCGCTGGCCTCGGCGCTGGGCGAGTTCATCGAGCGGCTGAACTGCAACTTCTTCTACAACGATCAGTTCTGGGGCGAAGAGATCGCCAATGCCGAGTTCGTGCATTACCCGGACGAGCGCTGGTTCAAGCCTGGCGCCAAAGATGAGTTGCCTGCAGAAATCCTCGACGAATACTGCCTGGGCATCTACAACCGTGACGGCGAACTGCGCGGCTCGCACCTGTACGACACCAATTCCGGCAACACCCAGCGCGGCATCTGCTCGCTGCCGTTCGTACGTCAGTCGGACAACAAGGTGGTGTACTTCCCGTCCAACCTGATCGAAAACCTGTTTCTCAGCAACGGCATGAGCGCCGGCAACACCCTGGCTGAAGCCCAGGTGCAGTGCCTGTCGGAAATCTTCGAGCGGGCGGTCAAACGCGAAATCCTCGAAGGCGAAATGGCCCTGCCGGATGTGCCGCAAGAGGTGCTGGCGAAGTACCCGGGCATTCTCGCCGGGATCAAGGCGCTGGAAGAGCAGGGTTTCCCGGTGCTGGTCAAAGACGCGTCGCTGGGCGGTGAGTTCCCGGTCATGTGCGTGACGCTGATGAACCCGCGCACCGGCGGCGTGTTCGCATCGTTCGGCGCGCACCCGAGCTTCGAAGTGGCGCTGGAACGCAGCCTCACCGAGTTGCTACAGGGCCGCAGCTTTGAAGGCCTCAACGATCTGCCGCAGCCGACCTTCTCGGGCCAGGCCGTGACCGAACCGAACAACTTCGTCGAGCACTTCATCGATTCCAGTGGTGTGGTGTCGTGGCGTTTCTTCAGCGCCAAGGCCGACTTCGAATTCGTCGAGTGGGATTTCTCCGGCAACGGCGAAAACTCCAACGCCGAAGAGGCCGCGACGCTGTTCGGCATCCTCGAAGACATGGGCAAGGAAGTCTACATGGCGGTCTACGAGCACATCGGCGCCAAGGCTTGCCGCATTCTGGTACCGGACTATTCGGAGATCTATCCGGTAGAAGACCTGATCTGGGACAACACCAACAAAGCGCTGCAATTCCGTGCCGACATCCTCAACCTGCACAACCTCAGCAAAGTCGGTCTGCGCAACCTCGCCAAAGGCCTGGAACACAGTGAGCTGGACGATTACACCGACATCACCACGCTAATCGGTATCGAGTTCGACGACAACACGCCATGGGGCAAGTTGACCATTCTCGAACTGCGCCTGCTGATCTATCTCGCCTTGCAGAAGTACGAGCAGGCCAAGGATCTGGTCGAAGCCTTCCTGCAATACAACGACAACACCGTCGAGCGCGGCTTGTTCTATCAAGCGGTCAACGTGGTGCTGGAGATGGAGCTGGACGAAGATCTGGAGCTGGAAGACTACGAAGCCAACTTCCGCCGCATGTTCGGCGACGAGCGCATGGATGCGGCGATCGGCTCGGTCAACGGCAGCGTGCGCTTCTACGGCCTGACGCCGACCAGCATGAAGCTGGAAGGGCTGGATCGCCATCTGCGCCTGATCGAGAGCTACAAGAAACTGCACGCAGCGCGGGCCAGCTTCACGGGTTGATTCGGTTGGCGGCACGCACAAAAAAAGCACCTTCGGGTGCTTTTTTTGTGGTCGACAAACTTTGGCGTCAGAGCGCAGCTTTCACCTGCAATCCAAACACCAATGCATTGTCGATGTCCTTCCCGGAAAACGCGCCCGGCTCGATGATGTACTGCATATTCGGGCGCAGCGTCAGCCATGGAGTGGCTTGGTAGCCGTAGCCGAGTTCGATCAATTGCTCGGCGCTGTCCAGGTTTGGAAACGCTGCGCCATTGTCCAGCGCCGCGTCTTGCTGCACATCACGGCTGCGCGGGTTCGGCACTGCGCGGCCGTAGCCAAGCGCTACGGTGTCACGCGGACGGCCCTCAAAAGGCTTGTACAGAACGAGGCCGGTGCCGTACCACTTGCTGAACGGCGAAGCTGCTTCGCTGGCCGCCGAATATTGGCCGAAGGCGTGCAGGCTGCGACCTTCAGAGGCGTCCGAGGCCCAGACGGCCTGGTCGATCAGGACGTAATGGCCGCCGCGTCCGGACACTTCCTTGTCACTGCCGATGCGTTTAACGTCGGAGCTGTCGTAGTAATAACCGACCTTGTACTCGCCGGGCAGTTTGCCTGCCTGCTTGTAGACCAGCTCGATCGGCACCACCGTGCCGGTGGTGTGTTTCGGGCCCAGGTGCCAGGCGCGGCTGGAATTGCCGTTGCTTTCCGGGTCGACATTGAACGCGGCCACGCGCAGTTGCCAGGCAGGGGAGAGGTCGTATTTCACCCGTACACCGAGGTGGGCGTTGGGGTAGTTAGTCCAGCCGCTGCCACCGGACATGTTCAGCGGATGACCGCAGAAACCGGCGTTCATGAAGTTGCAGAGAATGCCGCTGTCCAGCCCGCCGAGGTCGTTGCCCATGGCCATGTAGCCAAGTTTGACGTTCAGCGCCGGGGTAAACATGCTGCGCTCGTAGCTCAGCTCGGTCAGGCGCGTGTAGAGGCCGCCGTAGTTTTCCTGGATGGGCAGACGGTTGCCGACCAGATCTTCGGAGGCACTGTTGCCGCGACGGTCGTTGATGCTCAGCTGGATCTTGCCGGCGTTGTCGACGCCGTACAGTTTGCTCAGGTCGAACTGCGCGCCGAGCTTGATGTTCTGCGAATAGCGCGCCGAGCGATGCAGGCCGCCGTCGGCGTTGTAGGCGGTTTCGCCGGTGTAATCGCCGGTGAACTTGATGCCGTCTTTATCGAGCTGGTGGCGCAGGCCGCCCCAGTCGCCGGTCAGGGTGCTGCGGGTGAACACGTTCGAATCGGTATCGGCGAGGGCGGGCAGGGCAGCGCCGCAGGTGAGACCGAACAGCATGCCGGTGAATACGCCGGCGTGAGAAAAGCGAACAGCCAATGACATTGCTGAAATCCAGAGCGAAGGACATGAAACGACGCGGCACCCGAAGGTGCCGCGCACAAGTGAAGTGAAGGAGGGCGCTGCGGTTTACGGCAGGGCGTACGCCATCACGTAGTCGCCACGGTCGGTCGACTGGCGAGCGCCACCGGCGGTGATAACCACATATTGCTTGCCGGTTTTCGGCGACACATAGGTCATCGGGCCACCTTGGCTGCCGACCGGCAGACGCGCTTTCCAGATTTCTTCACCGTTGGCGCTGTTGAAGGCGCGCAGATAGAAGTCCTGGGTGCCGGCGATGAAGATCAGGCCGCCCTGGGTCGACAGCGTGCCGCCGAGGGTTGGCAGACCGATCTTGATCGGCAGGTGCATGCGGATGCCCAGGGGGCCTGTGTCTTCAACGGTGCCGACCGGAACTTGCCAGGCGACTTTCTGGGTTTTCATGTCGATGGCGGTCAGCGTACCGAACGGTGGGGCCTGGCACGGAATGCCGGCAACCGACAGGAAGCGGTTCTTGTTCACTGCGTAAGGCGTGCCTTTCAGCGGAACGGCGCCCATACCGGTGTTCAACGCTTCACCACCGGAGGTTGCCTGGCCTTTATTCTGCGACGGGATCATCTGAATCCACAGGCCCAGACGCATGTCGTTGACGAAGATGAAACCGTGCACCGGGTCAGTGGAAATGCTGCCCCAGTTCATGCCGCCCAGCGAACCCGGGAAACTCAGGGATTTGTCAGTGCCCGGCGCGGTGTACAAGCCGTCGTAACGCATCGACTTGAAATCGATCCGGCACAGCAACTGGTCGTACGGCGTGGCGCCCCACATGTCCGATTCGGTCAGGTGTTGAGCACCGATCTGCGGCATGCCGACCGATTTCGGCTGGGTTGGCGAGTAGGGTTCGTTCGGAATGTTGGCCGCCTTGACCGGTACTTCTTTAACGTCGGTCAGTGGTTTGCCGGTGGCGCGGTCGAGCACGTAAATCTGCCCGGCCTTGGTGCCGATCACCACCGCCGGCACGGTTTTACCGTCCTTGGTGAAGTCGATCAGGCTTGGCTGCATCGGCAGGTCGAAGTCCCAGAGGTCGTTGTGTACGGTCTGGTAGACCCACTTTTCTTCGCCGCTGTTGGCGTCCAGCGCTAGGATCGAGGCGCCGTAGGTGTGATCCAGTTTGCTGCGCTCGACACCATAGATATCGGTGGACGAGCTGCCCATCGGCAGGAAGATCGTGTTGGTCGCCGGGTCATAGGACATCGGCGCCCAGCTGTTCGGCGTGCTGCGCACGTAGGTGCTGCCGTCTGCCGGTGCGTTTTTATCCTGCGGGTTGCCCGGGTCGAACGCCCAGCGCATGGCACCGGTCATCACGTCGAAACCACGGATCACGCCGCCCGGCATGTCGGTCTGCACGTTGTCGGCAACGCGACCGCCAACCACCACGGTGGTGCCGGCCATCAGCGGCGCGGAGGACAGTTGATAGTAGCTGTCCGGGACATCACCCAGACCGGCCTTCAGATCGACCTGGCCGTTGGTGCCGAAACCCTGGCAGAACTCGCCGGTGTCGGCATCGACCGCGATCAGGCGGGCGTCGATGGTGTTGGTCAGCAGACGGCGCGTGCAGTTGGCGGCGGGTGCGACCGGGGTTTCGCTCACTGGCGAGCTGGCCGGTTTGGCGACGGCGGCGCTGGCGTCGAAATAGGCCATGCCACGGCAACGCTGCCAGACTTTGGATTGAGCATTGATCGCGTTTTTCCAGATTTCTTTACCGGTGTCGGCATCGAGTGCGATCAGGTTGTTGTGCGGGGTGCAGATGAAGACTTTGTTGCCGATCTGCAGCGGAGTCAGCTGGTCTTCGGCGCCGTTGCCGTCGCTCTCGGCGATGTCGCCGGTGTGGTAGGTCCACGCGACTTTCAACTTGTCGACGTTGCTGCGGTTGATCTGGTCCAGCGCGGCGAAGCGGCTGCCACCTTCAGTATTACCGTAGTGTGCCCAGTCTTTCTGCGCTTTTTCCGGCTCGACCGGCGTCAGGCCCGGGCCGGTGCCAGTAGGGGCAACGGTCGGGTGTGCGACGAACATGTTGCCGGCAGCTACCGCCAATCCAACCGCCAGAACAGCCGCAACACCGTAGGCACCACGGCCCGCAATGTCGCCATTGGCGCGTTTAAGCAGTGGATAGACCAGCGCGACCACCAGGCCAACTGCACTGAACATGAACAAACGCGAGAACACCGGCCAGAACACCAGCCCTGCGTCGATCACTGCCCAGATCGCCGTCCCCAGCAGAAACGCTGCGAACAGCCAGGCGCCGGCAGGCTTGCGGCGTGCGATCAGCAGACCGGAAATGGTCATCGCCAGACCACCCACCAGGAAGTACCAGGAGCCTCCCAGGCTGACCAATTTCACACCGCCAGCGGCCAGTGCCAGGCCGAGCAGGGCGATGATCACGCCCAGCCCGACCAGAATGAATGTTGATATGCCCGAGAGGCGTTGACTCTGCTTCACGTTGAATGTCCCGTTGAAATGAGGAGGGCATTATATAGTTAGGTAACTACCTAGTTAAATCACTAATTCAGAATGAAAGGGGTTTTGGCGCTCAATGGTGCGACGGATCGACGCTGGCCTTGTCTTCGCGGCACCTCAGGTGCTATTGAAACGGTAGAAAAGTCCTCTATTTGCCAGCAGATATGGAATTTATGACAGGTTGATCACGGCCTGGTGGTTCCCGCCAGACAGGATCTGCGGGAACGGTATTGGCTGCGGCCGAGATGAAAGCTTAGCTAACCATCAGCTCATCCAGTGCCCGCTCGAGGGTGCTGACCGTACGCTCGATGTTGTGAAGCTTTTCGAGTCCGAACAGACCGATGCGGAAGGTCTGGAAGTCGGCCGGTTCGTCGCACTGCAACGGTACTCCGGCGGCGATCTGCAGGCCGTGGCTGGCAAATTTCTTACCGTTTTTGATATCGGCATCATCGGTGTAGCTCACCACGACACCTGGCGCCTGAAAGCCGACTGCGGCCACGCTTTTGAAGCCTTTGCCGGTCAACATGGCGCGCACCCGATCGCCCAGAGCCTGCTGGTCGTCGCGGATCCTGTCGAAACCGTAGGCTTGCGTCTCTTTCATCACGTCGTTGAACCGCGCGAGGGAATCACTGGGCATCGTCGCGTGGTAGGCATGTCCGCCCTGTTCGTAGGCCTGCATGATCTGCAGCCACTTTTTCAGGTCGCAGGCGAAGCTGCTGCTTTGAGTTTGCTCGATGCGTTCGAGAGCCAAAGAACTGAGCATCACCAGAGCGCAGCAAGGGGAGGCGCTCCAGCCTTTTTGCGGTGCGCTGATCAGCAGGTCGACGGCGCATTTGTGCATATCAACCCAAAGCGTGCCGGAAGCGATGCAGTCCAGCACGAACAGCCCACCCACCGCATGCACGGCGTCGCCGACGGCCCGCAGGTACTCGTCGGGCAGGATAATCCCTGATGAGGTTTCAACGTGGGGGGCGAAGACAATCTGCGGCCTCGAAGCCGCAATGGCTGCCAGCACTTCGTCCAGAGGTGGCGGGGCGTAGGCAGCCTGGCGCCCGGTTTCGACCGGTCGGGCTTTCAGCACCGTCGTGGCTGCCGGGATGTTGCCGGTGTCAAGGATCTGGCTCCAGCGATAACTGAACCAGCCGTTGCGTATCACCAGACATTGCTGGCCGGTGGCGAACTGGCGTGCCACCGCTTCCATGCCGAATGTGCCGCTGCCCGGAACCACCGCAACGGCCTCGGCGTTGTAGACCTGTTTCAGGGTCTGGGAAATGTTCTTCATCACGGCCTGAAACGACTGCGACATGTGGTTCAGCGAGCGGTCGGTGTAAACCACTGAGTACTCGATAAGCCCTTCAGGATCGATTCCGGGATATAGCTTTGACATGGGGTGGCTCCTTATGTGATTCCCTGGCAGTCGAAAGGTCTGGCGAACATCATTGGGAAGCAAGTCTAGGCAAAGGGCAGGGATGAGCTGATTCAATTTCAGTAAATGAGGATAGAGTGCTCATCAATGCCTCAATCGTTGTGTGAAAAATGAATCGTCCGCTGTTTATTTCTCTGGATGGGCCAAAAGGAACCGGCAAGACCACATTATTGGAAGCGGTTACGGCAGTACTGAGGGCCGACAACAAGAAAGTCATCCGGCTTTGCGAGAGAAAAAGCGATCCGTACCGGGGTGCCACGATGGCCCTCGTTAACGAACTTGCCAGAAATCCCTCCCGGGATCTGGAGTGGGCTGTGTGTCAGCGCTTTGCTGATAGCCGCAGCTGGATCTCCCGGCACGTGCTGACTAAGCAGCCGCTGGGCAGCATTGTCTTGATCGATCGCTGGTATCCGTCTGACGCCGCGTTTCGCCATACCGTCCCGTTTGCAGAGATTCTCCAGTTGAATATCGAGCAAAACGTGCAGGTGCCTGACCTGCATGTCGGCGTCGTCACCACGCCGGATATTTCATGGGCCAGGGCAACGGCACGATCCAGAGGACTGGGCGGTACTGTGATTCAAAAGCACGCAGAGCATGTCGCGTGTACGGAGATGTTCGAGCAAGCAGCTGCCGATCATGGTTGGGTTTTGTGCCGTAATGAAGGAACGGTCGAGGATGCGACGATGCAGGTGGTTTCTGAGATCTATGAATTGTTCAACTGATTGCCGAGGTGGATCAGATGGGTTTAGGCGGGAGTTCATAAAGTTCCGCCCAGACACATTATTTAACATAATATACATTACACGTAACAAAGTATTACGAAGTCAGCCCGGTTGCGCACACCATTTCAATCTCCAGCATCGCTCTCAAAGGACCTGATCCTTGGTGCCTACAAATCTCTCCATTTGAAATGTGCTGCGCTCAATCCTCGTCACGCGTCAGCTTTTCAATCAGCGCTCGATGCTGCGGATACCGCGCTGTGAGTTTCTGCCGGTTCCCCATTTCCATATCGGCAAAATCAAAGCCTGGTGAAACCGCTTCGCTGATCAAACCAAATCCGTTCGAACCATTCAGCAATCTGGAGGCTTTCCAGATTCCGCCCGGTACGTGCAATTGCAAATGTTGTCCGGCTAGAACATCGTTGCCCATCACCAACGTCTGCAGTGAACCGTCTTCAAGGATCAAGCTGTACTCAATGGCATCGCCCAGATGGAAATAATGCAGGATGTCTGACTGGTTGAAATGAAACTGGCCAACCGGTGATTCTTCGGTCAACAGGTAGTAAATCGACGTCATCAGATAACGCGGCCCACCGGCGGTTTCGAGCATGTCCCGATGATCGGCCTGGTAGGTTCTGCGAAAGAAACCACCTTCGACGTGAGGCTCAAGGTCCAGTGACGCAATCAGGTTCGATGCAGTAATCGGGCGTGGATTCATGACCTGCTCCATCGTTTCAATACGATCTGTAGTAACTCGACTAAACATCTATTTAGTGTAGTTAACTGTATTTCGACGACTTTAATCACTTTTATACACCCTTACCTGCCCGTTCCTGTGGATTCACTCTTGCGCCAATTTAGGCTTGCCCAACTCGCCGACCCGAGCAATTGCAACGCCCCGGCCGTGACGGCAAAAGCGTTGCATATGCATCAAATCGAACAGGCGCTGCCACCGTGCTTTTCAAGGTAGCGCTGATGTTCTTCATCCGCCTTTTGAAACTCACCCAGTGGCAGGATCACCGTAGCCACTGGCTTGCCCAACAGGCCACTGGCATCCAGCCCCTGCTTGGCGACAAGCGCCAGTCGGGCCTGCTCGGCACTGTTGAAAAACAGCGCTGAACGGTATTTCGCCCCGACGTCCGCACCCTGCCGGTCGACTGACGTGGGATCATGCAGTGTCCAGAAGTGCTCGACGAGACGGCTGTAGGAAATGAGCCGGGGGTCGAAGTCGACTTGCACGACTTCGATCAGGGTGGCGTCACCCAAGTCTGACCGCGCGAACCCGACACGGGTGTCGAGCACACCCGGCAATGCCCGGAATGAAGCTTCCGCTCCCCAGAAACAGCCGGCACCCAATGTCGCCTGCTCTGACAGAACGTCGCCTGAAAAGTCACTCATGCGCGGCCCCCTCACCCTTTTGATAGTGCAGGTGCAAATGCAACTGGGCGATATGCTCCGGGCCGATTCCACAGCATCCGCCGACAATGCTGGCCCCTGCGGCAACCCATGATTTCGACCAGTCCAGGTAGGACTCGGGGCCCAGATCGCGCCGAATGTCCAACAAATCGCTATTGGCCTCGGCTTTGGCACTGACAGGGGGGAAAGCATTGGCATAAACCCCCAGTTCGACAGGATGATCCAGGTTTTCAATCACAGCGCGTGCCTCAATCAAGGCCGCGGCCATCACTTCCGGCTGGCTGCAATTGAAGAGCACCGCCTTGGCCCCCAGCTCAGCCGCCATCCGAACCGCATCAGCAACGGCCTCGTTTGAGCGTAATCGCGGCTCCCGCCCCTCTTCGTCCAACAGCGTGAATGATACCCAAAGTGGCGCGGGATCCGTTCCGAGGGCTTCGGCCACCGCCCGCACTTCAGCAATGGAGCTTTGCGTTTCGGCCAGCCAAACATCGACGTGCGTTCGCAATCCGGCAATCAGTTCGCGGTGGATCGCTACTGAACGCTGATGATCGAACAGATCCGGCCGGTAGGACCCCAACGCCGGCGGCAACGAACCGGCCACGGTGACCGCATCGGTACTTTCGCCGGCGGCCTGCCGCGCCAGCCGTCCGGCGCGCTCAGCCAGCGCTCTTCCCTGCTCGGCAAATCGCTCGTCGCCAATATGAAAAGGCACCACCGCATAGCTGTTGGTGGTGATGATCCGCGCGCCCGCTTTCACGAACGCCTGATGCGCCTGCAGCACATACTCGGGCGCTTCGATCAGCGCGAGGGCCGACCATTCCGGTTGACGGAACGGCGCGCCGATTCGCTTCAACTCCCGCCCCATGCCGCCATCGAGCACACGTACGTTCGCTCTGGTCATTGGGCTGAACTCACTTGCTGCGCCTGCCCTGCAAACCACTGGTCAACAGTAGAAGGGTTGGCTTGAACCCAGGCCTTGGCGGCGACGTCTGCTGGCTGTTTCTCCTTTTCGATCTTCTGGATCAGTCCGTTCAACTGTGCCGGGTCGATGGCGAAATTGTGCAGAAACTCGGCAATTTTCGGTGCGCGCTTTTGCAGTGCGGTGGAAGCCAGGACGTACACCTTGGCATCCGGGAAGGCGCAGGTGATGTGGCTCTTGTTCAGCCAGTCGGGATCGACGGTCGGGCTGACGAATTTCCAGCAGCCATCCGCCTTGTAAAGAGGATCTTCTTTTTTGTTGTCCTGGGCGTAGCCATCGAACGCGGGCTCTTCCAGACGACGCAGATCATAGGCCGAGAAAATCCAGTCAGGGGTGTAGGCGTAGAACACCACGCCGCGTTGCGCTTTGTAAGCCGAGGCCAGTTTGGCGTAAGTCACCGAGGCTTCCGTCGAGACGGATTCGAATTTATCGGCGAAGCCGTAATCCTTGGCCTTGATCTGGCCGATATAGGTCGACTCCCAGCCCGCCGGCCCCACCAGAAGTTCGGCCTTGCCGCCGCCCACTGGCTCGAAGAGCTTGGCCACTTCCGGTTTTTTCAGGTCGTAGATCGATTTGACGCCGTACTTGTCTTGCAGATAACCGGGAATGTAGAAGCCTTGTTCGCCGGCATAAGGGTGAGCATTGGGCACCAGTGAGCGGGTGCCGCCGGTGACGTACTTGGCCCACGCCGCTGACTGATTGGGCAGCCAGATATCCGTCAGCACATCCACAGAACCGTCGCCCTTGGCCGCCGCACTGAACAGCACCGGCACGTCCCCGGCCAGATACGACACATCACCGTCCAGACGGGTTTTGATCACCTCACCCAAAATGTGTTGAATGGCGACGGCCCCCGTCCAGTTCTGCTCGCCAATGACAATTTTGTCCTTGGCCATCACGCTGGCCGGCACGATCAGGGAGGCCAGCACTGCTGCCGCACTCAAGTTACGCAATAGATGTTTTGCCACGATAAGTCTCACTGTTCAGTTATGCAGATGGTCTTGCTTGCGCAAGCTCGATTGAATGATTCGATCGGGGATCAATGCACACAGCACGATCGCCACGCCGGCCAGCACGCCCTCGCCGCCCTTGATATTGCGCAACGCCGTCATGACGTCGTAACCCAGTCCTCCAGCGCCGATCAGGGCAGCAACCACCACCATCGACAAGCTCATGACAATGGTCTGATTGATCCCCAGCAACAGTGATCTTCGCGCCAGCGGCAGTTGCACCTTCACCAGGGTTTGCCAAGGGTTCGCTCCATGGGCGATTGCCGCTTCCACGGCATCCTTCGGGACTTCCTGAATGCCCAGGGACGTCAGACGAATCATCGGTGCCAGGGCAAAAATCACCGTCGCAATGACTGCCGGGGTCTTGCCCACCGAGAAGAACGCCACAGCGGGAATCAGGTAGACAAAGGTCGGCAGGGTCTGCATGACATCCAGCAAGGGCGTGAGCAGCCTGCGGGCAAACGGCCGCTTCGCCAGCAAAATGCCGGTGGGTACGCCGATCACCAGTGCGATCAGCACCGACGAACCAACCAGCGCCAGCGTGGCAATTGTCCGCTCCCAAAACCCGAACAGGCCGATATACAACAACGCTGCGCTGCTGGTGAGCGCCAGGGCCAGGCCCGCCGAGCGCCAGGCCAGCAATACCAGCGCCAGCGCGCAAACCGGCCAGGGCAGCCAACCGAGCAGGGATTCGATTCCTTCAATGACCGTGCGAACCGCAACGATCACGCCGACAAAAGCGCTCTCGAACGTCACCTGTGACCAACCGATAAAGTCATCCACGCTCTGTGCAGTCAGTAACAGCGCCTGGCGGCTGGCCGGGAACTGCATGAACGCCTGGGTGGTATCGGGCGTCAACACGCGCCAGATCACCAATGCCTGACTGACCAGCAGCACCGCCAGCGGCAACGCCCAACCCGAAACGGCGCGCCGCACCGGTTGACGGCTCAGCGAATACGCGGTGAAACGACTGGCCGCCAGCACGGCCAATCCCACCACGACCGATATCCAGGATGCGCTCGCAATGCCTTGCACCGCAGTGGCCAAGGCCGCGAGTTCTGCGGCGAACCCGAGCCAGAACAACCCGCCTCGGCCCCGCGCCGCCAGCGCTGCCGGTCCGAGCAACAGGGCTTGCCAGCCGCGCAAGCCCGGCTGAACCGGTTGCTCCTTCGGTGCCGTTTCGGGAACCTGACGTACCACGCCACCGGCATCGTGCAATACCGGTGCGGCTGGAAGGCAATCGCGGAAAAAATCCGCGACCTCAGCATCGGCCGGTGTCTCGAGCAGCTGTTTCGGGGTGCCCGACTGCACCAGACGTCCCTGGCGCAATACCGCTATCCGATCAGCGAGACGGACCGCTTCGGCAGGATCGTGGGTGACCAGCAACGTGGTAATCCCGCGCTCGCGTACCAAGGCCAGAAAGTGCCTTTGCAGGTCTCGCCGGATGGTCGGATCCAGAGCGCTGAAAGGCTCGTCCATCAGGAGAATATCCGGATCAGTCACCAATGCCCGCGCAAGACCGACCCTTTGCTGCATACCGCCGGACAACTCGTGGGGATAATGCTCGCCCCATCCCTCAAGGCCCATCGCCTGTAACTGTCGGGTGGCCGCTGCGTGCCGGACGGCCTCGGATTCGCCGCGCAACTCCAGAGGCAGCGCAACGTTGTCCAGCACCGTGCGATGGGGCAAAAGACCAAAATGCTGGAACACCATGCCGATTCGCCGCGAGCGCAAATCCCGCAACGCTTTGTGGCTCAGACCGCTGATAGCCTGACCTTCAATCAAGACCTCACCGCTGGTGGGTTCGATCAAACGATTGATATGGCGAAGCAAGGTCGATTTGCCGCTGCCGGAGGTGCCCATCAGGCACAGCACTTCGCCGCGCCGGACCTTCAAGCTGACATGGTTGACAGCCGGCAACGGCGATCCGCCCTTGCGCAGATAAGCTTTAGTGACGCCTCGCAGTTCGAGGACAACATCGCCCTCCTCGGCGCTATCGTCGATGGGTGGGGCCAATCGTTCAGGCAAGTCGACCTGTACCGTTGCCAAAGAGGTTTGAATAAGTGTCACGAGGGCTCCGGGCAACAAACCGCTGACGGCCAGATATGTGGCCGTTCAGGGTAGAAAAATGGACAGGAGCCTCAGGCAATGACCGCGGACAGGGTTGGCCTGAGGCAAAAAAACGCCGCAAGCGAGGCGCTGCACGTTTTCTCTGCTAAAAGCTAAACGATCTTAAAAAGATTAAATAAATATCTTTTTGGAATGAGCTTAGGCTCTCCCGCCCGGTTTCCGGAGGTGCTTTTCAAAGCGATGTGGTTTTGCTGCGTGCCGACGGCCGGACGTGCTGCACAGCGACAACGATCCTGTATCGCAGGTCCAAAGCCGTGCCGCTCAACGCTTGATCGACTCATCGACAGGCTGACGTCCAGCAGCAGACTCAGCCCGGTTTTGATGGAGTGTTCCGCGCCTGTGCAGACGCTACCTCAGAGCCCCCTCACTGAGTGAGCGAACATCAAACAGCACGACCTTGATCCCTTTCCAAAGCCGCAAACCCGCGCTGCAGATCTTCAATCAAGTCGGCGACATCCTCCAGGCCGACGTGCAAGCGCAACACCGGATTCAATAAGCGATCCGCCGCACTGTCGCGATCGCCGGTATCGGCCACGGTGATCAGACTTTCAAAACCGCCCCAGGAAGCCCCCAATCCGAACAGTTGCAGCGCATCGATGAAACTTTCCACGTACGCGGCGTCCGTTTCACGCAATTCAAAGGACAGCAGGCCATTGCTGCCAGTGAAGTCCCGGCGCCACAAGGCATGGCCGGGATGATCGTGCAAGGCCGGATGGAACACCTGCTTCACCTGCGGGTGTGCCTGTAACCAGTGGGCGACTTCCAGAGCCTGACGCTCGTGCACTTGCAGTCGTGACGCGAGCGTTCGAGCGCCACGCAGCACCAGATACGCATCGTCAGGGCTGACGGTCGCTCCAAAGCTGTCGCTCATGGCCGCCAGTGCGGGCCATGCGTCTTCGGTCGTGCAGACGCTGCCCATGACCACGTCACTGTGGCCGCTCAGGTATTTGGTCAGTGCCATGATCGAGATATCTGCACCGAGCGCCAAGGGACGGTACAGGTAACCGGAGCCCCAGGTATTGTCGACAGCCAGCAGGATACTTCGCGGCTTGCACAGGGCAGCCATGGCCGGCAAGTCGCACAGTTCATACAACAACGAGCCAGGCACTTCGGTGTAGACCATTCGGGTATTGGCTTGCAGCCGGGCCTCCAGGTCACGGCCGTCGGCCGCGAAATAGCTGACTTCAATGCCGAAGGGCTGAAGAAACTCTCGTGCCAGGCGCCGCACAGGCGCGTATACCGCGTCGGTGATCAGCACATGGTCACCGGGTCGCAGATAAGCGAGAAACGTCTGTGCGATCGCTGCCAGCCCGGTACCGTACAAGCGCGTGCGATACCCACCCTCCAGCTCGGTGACCAGGTCTTCGAGGGCGAACGCCGTCGGATTGCCGCGCGCGCCATAACTCAGCACCCGCTCGCTATCACGACGAGCACGGGCGTCACGCATTTGCGCCAGGTTGTCGAACAACACCGTACTCAAGCGAGTCACCGGCACATTGACTGCGCGGCCACCGGCCCCCTGGGCCAGTGCCGAATGCACCAGCCGCGTATGCACGTGCGACCCCGGACGTGCCTGCACCTGCAACGGTTTGAGACTGGCGATTTCGTCGGCGTTCATCTGCGCCAGCAAACCGATTTCCCACGTCAGGTATTGACGCGCTGCGTCCTTGTTGCCGGAGTGGCGGTCATGGGTAAAGAACAGAAAATCAATGCATTGCTCATCAGAGAGCGCGTCCGGACTTTCCTGCACAGCAAAACCGGCCGCACGCCAGGCATCAAGGCCGCCGTCCAGCAGCCGTACCTGCGCGCGCTGAGCTTGTGGCAGTTCCTGTGAGGCGATCGCAGCCAGTTGGGCAACCTCGGCCAACAGCACCAGCGGCCGCTGCTCGCCCGCCACGTGTTGTGCGAGCAAGGAGCGAATCGACCAGCGCGCCCCGGCAATGTGGCCCTTGCGATAAGTCATGCTCGGCCGCAGATCGATCAGCGCGACGGCGTCATCCTTCAGTGCATCGGAAAGTGCCTGCGCCGTGATCAGGGGCAATGCCTCGTGGGCGACCCCATCGCTTTCCGGTAGCGACAGCGTGCTGCTCACACCCCCTGCCAGCACATAGGCTTCATGCCCCGCCTGACGCAGCCAGCTCGCGACAATCCGGGCACGGACACCATCGCTGTCGATCAGCACCAGTCGCGCCTGGCGCACGCCGATATACAGATCGGTCGATTGAACCAACTGACCGCCTGGCGTGTGCTGCGCGCCCGGCAGACTGCCGGCGGCGAACTCTTCGGCGGTGCGCACATCACACAAAAACAGACTGCGATCAGCATCGCCGGCCCATTGCTCGACCTGTGAAGCCGTCACTGTCTCTGCGCCGGCTCTTTCGGCCAGTCGGGCAGCCGCCAGGCGCTGTGTGGTCAATGGCGCTGCGGTCACCGACTCGGCATAACGCCGGGTGCTGCCGTGCTCAAGCTCGAAGTCCTCCAGATACCAGCCTTGTGTGCCGTTTTCCAAGGCGTACACCGGGTTCTTCAATCCGAGGTTGATCAGGGTCTGCGCACCGATAATGCTGCGGGTACGACCGGCGCAATTGATCACGATCGGCGTGTTTTCGTCAGGCACCAGGTCATGGATGCGATACCCCAGTTCGCCATTGGGGCAGCACACGGAACCAGGAATGGTCATTTTGTAGTATTCATCGAACGGCCTGCCGTCGAGCAGCACCAGTGGCTCGCCTCGGGTTTGCCATTCGGCCAGTTGTCGCGCGGTGACATGGGGCGTGTGATTGACCTCTTCGACCAATTCGCCAAATGCCTTGGATGGCACATGCACGCCGGCAAACAACTGATGACCGGCGGCCTGCCAGCCATCGGCACCGCCCTCAAGAATATGCACGCGGTCATACCCCAACGCCTGAAGGCGCCGCGCGGCACGCGTGGCAACATCGCCGCCGTTCTGGTCATGAATCACCAGTCGCACTTGAGAGTTGGGCGCCAGTCGCCGAACCTCCAGTTCCAGCCGGCTATAGGGCAGATTGACGGCAAAGAACGGATGGGCTTCGCCATACTGGCCATGTTCACGCACATCGAACAGGGCAATTTCCTGCCCGTCGAACAGCCACTGCTGCAATTGCGCTGGGGTTACGATCTGACTCATGGGGTTGCGCTCGAAAGAAAATTATTGAAGCGCCAGAGCGCGTTCACTGGCCGCCACGTCGCGGCCCTTGGCATACGCACGTTGAATGGCCGGGCGCGCCTTGAGGCGTTCGCGCCAGGCCCGAATGTGCGGAAAATCCTGCAGTTCCTGCCCCTGTCGCTGCGGCTGAATCCACGGGAATATCGCCATGTCGGCGATGGAATAATCACCGGCCACGCAGGGCACTTCGGACAACCGTCGCTCCAGCACGCCATACAAGCGCGCCGCCTCGCCCGCCAGCAGTTCCAGGGCAAACGCCTGCGGTTGCGGCGCCTTCTCCTTGAACAGCTGCAACTGACTCAGGTATGGCGTGACGTGCCCCACTTGCCAGAACAGCCATTCCTGCACCTTCTGACGTTCGGCAGTGCCCGCCGCTGGCAGGAATCGCCCGGCCTTGTCGGCCAGATAATTGAGGATGGCACCGGATTCGAACAGGCTCAGCGGTTCAATCAAGCCGTGAGGCGCATGATCGACAATCGCCGGAATCCGCCCGTTGGCGCTGATGCGCTGGAATGCCGCCTGCTTCTGTTCACCCTCGCGGATGTTGACTGGCAGCACGCGGTACTCCAGCCCCAGTTCTTCCAGGAGAATGCCGACTTTCAAACCGTTGCCGGTCGGCCAGTAATACAGATCGATCATGCGTAGGCCTTGATCGACGGCGCCATTTGCGAGGCGTTGTAGTTGAGAATGCGCCCGTCGGCCTCAACGCCGTAACGCCCGTTGAGGGATTCCAGCGGCAAGCCGTACAAATGGAAATGCAGGGTCGGCTGTTCGCCATCGACACGAATCCCGTGCAAGTCTTCACCCAAAAACGAGATTGAGGTGCCGGGCTGCACGATGACTTCCTTTTGCAGGTGCAACGTGGTGAAACCAGGCTCGCGGCCCTCATCGCTGCGGGTATAGACGTAGTTGATTTCCTGGCCTTCGATGGCACTGATGATTGCCCAGGTCTCGTGGTTGTGGGGGATGGTGCTTTTGCCCGGCAGCAGCGAGTTCAGGTACAGCGTCGGGGTGTCGCCGTCATCGTTGAGACGGTAGCGGAACGCGGTGCTGCCCTGCCCCGGCACTGGCGCCGGGAATTCATCGAAGTTGAAAAGGTCGCGGCGTTCGGCGAGCGTTTCCAGCAGGCTGACGATTTCGTCCAGCGCAGCGCGGTCGACGCCCCGTTGATGGATGACGCGGACTTTCTTCAGGAAGTCCTCGATGACATCGGCACGGTTCACGGTACTCATTAATATCTCCTCGGGGTCAGACGGACAGGCTGTAGCGGCTGAGGTTGGTCAACAGATAAGGATCATTGGCAAGCGCCGCGCGCCGACCCGGATCGCCCAGGGCGTGGCGCAAGAAGGTCTGGGTCCGCTCACTTGCGGGGTGCTGGAAAATCTGCGCGGCGCTGCCGTGCTCGACGATGACCCCGTTTTCGGTGAAATAGACGACATCGCTGATTTCCTCGGCAAACCGCATCTCGTGGGTCACCAGCACACAGGTCATGCCTTCCTCGGTCAGTTCGCGAATCACCGTCAGCACTTCGCCGACCGTTTCCGGATCGAGGGCCGAGGTCACTTCATCGAACAGGATCAATTCCGGGCGCATCGCCAGGGCACGGGCAATCGCCACGCGCTGTTGCTGACCGCCGGACAGTTGGCCGGGATAGGCATCGGCCTTGTGGTCCAGACGCACTTTGGCCAACAAGGCGCGCGCGTCTTTCTCGGCGTCGACCCGATTGCGCCCCAATACCTTGCGTGGCGCCACCACCAGGTTTTCCAGCACCGAGAGGTGCGGGAACAGGTTGTACTGCTGGAACACGAACCCCACGCGTTTGCGCAATTGGATGCGCTGCGCTTCCTGCGTCAGGGTGTGGACGTCGGTAGCGCCGACCCGGATGCTGCCGCGCTGGGGCTGCAACAACCCGGTGATGCAGCGCAGAATCGTCGACTTGCCGGAACCCGACGGGCCGATAATCGACACCGCCTGGCCGCGATGCACCTCCAGATCGATGCCCTTGAGTACCGGGTTGCCACTGAACGACAGGTGCAAATCCCGCAGGCGGATCAGCGGTTCGCCGCCGGTTTCAATAGAAGGCATAACGTCGCTCCAGGCGTCGGGTGAGTCGGGATATCGGGTAGCAATAGGCGAAGAACAGCGCGAGCAGGCTGAAGTAGATCACTACGGTAAAACCGGTCATGTTCACGGTATTGCTGGCGATCTGTGCGGTATCGATCACGTCATGCACGCCCACCAGCGAAGCCAGCGCCGTGCCCATGGTGATCACCGCGTACAGGTTCATCCACGGCGGCAGCATGCGTTTGAAACACTGCGGCAGGATGATCGAGCGGAAGATCTGCCCCCGCGTGAAAGCCAGCGAACGAGCAGCTTCCCATTGCGTGGCCGGGATCGACGCCACGGCACCACGAAAGATCTCCGCGACGTTGGCGCTGGCCGGCAGCGCGAGGCCGAGGGTGACCTTGACCCAGTCCGGAAACGCCACGTAAGTGCCGGCAATACGGATCTCGAACGGAAACACGTAGGTGGTGAAATAGATCAGTACCAGCCAAGGAGCATTGCGAAACACCTGCACCCAGATTTGCGCCGGCAGACGCATCAGGCGCAACGGCGACAAGGCCAGAGCCCCTACCAGCAACCCCAGCAGCGAACCCAGCCCGATGGCCACCAGGCTGATCAGAATGTTCTGCGCGAAGCCCGCCGCCAGTGCCGGCGACCATTGCAGCAAGGCCTTGAGCACCGGGCTCTGCGCGCTGAAATACAGCAGCGCCAGTGCGATGCCCGCCACTATCAACAGCTTGCCGAGGTGTCGGCGCGGCAGGGCCGTCATTGCAGTGACGGTCGATTCAGTGGCCATAACCGGGCATCCTCAGGCGCGCTTCGAGGTAGCGCCCCACGCAATTGACGATAAAGCTCAGCAGACCGAAAAAACTCAGGATCAGGATCATCAGTTCCAGCACGTTGTCACTCTGGGTCCAGATCATGATCGCCGCGTACGTGATGTCGCCCACGGCAATGGCCGACGCCACGGCGGTCATCTTCACCAGGTCGATCAGGTTGTTGATCAGCGAGGGCAGTGCAAAACGCAGGGCCAGCGGGAGCTGCACATTCCACAACAACTGCCGGCTGCTGAAAGCCAGCGAACTGGCCGCTTCCAGTGTCACCGCAGGCACCGCCTCGATGCCGGCGCGCAAGGCTTCGGCATGGAACGCGCCCTTGTGCAAAGAGATCACGATCACCACCCAGGCAAACGGTGTCAGCGGATTGGCCGCACCCACCGCCTGGGTCAGCAGCATGTTCAACACCAGGAAGGCGCAGTACAGCTGGACCAGCGTCGGCGTGTTGCGCGTGACTTCGACAAAGATTCGGGCCGGTGTCGCCAGCCACGACTTGCCCGATGTCAGCATCGCCGCCAGTGCGACACCGGCCAGCAAACTGCCGACGATGGTGAACGCACACAGCAATGCGGTGGTAAGTGCGCCTTGCCCGAGTGTGCCGCGCTGGTACGCGTCCAGGAGAAAGCTGTAGTTCAGACCCAGCCCCGCCGTCCAGTGAACGAAAAGCTCCAGCCAGTGAGTCATGGCTCGCTCCGTAGCTGCGCGCAGGCTCGTGCGATTCGGCGTCCCGCTTCAACGACATTGTCAGTAGCCGTGGCGATGGACAGGCGGAACCACGGCGACAGACCATAAGCACTGCCCGCCACACCGGCAACGCCCTCCTCCAGCAGATAGTCGACGACATCGGCGTCGCTGCTCAGCCGTTGCCCGTCAGGGCGATATCGGCCGATCAAGCCGGCGCAGCGGACAAACACAAAGAAGCCGCCCTGTGGCTCAAGCACCTGCAGACCCGCCACCGGGCGCAGCGCTTCGAGCAGCAAATCCCGTCGCAACTGATAGGCCTCGACCTGCGGCGGTAGAAACCCCAGGCCACCCTCCAGCGCCGCCAGCGCAGCAGCCTGGCCAACGGACGATGCGCCGGATGTGGATTGCGATTGCACCACGGTCATGGCCGTTGTCAGCGCCTGCGGCCCGGCGCCGAAGCCGACGCGCCAGCCGGTCATGGCATAGGTTTTCGAAACACCGCCGACCAGCAGGCAACGCTCTTGCAGATCTGGCGCAACGTTCAGCAGATTCAGCGCCGGACGGTCGTCGAAACGAATGTGTTCGTAGAGTTCATCCAGCAGGATCAGCAATTGCGGATGCCGCCTCAGTACGGTGGCAATCGCTCGCAATTCTGCCTCGGTATAAACCGCGCCACTGGGATTGCCCGGCCCGTTGAGAATCAGCCAGCGGGTACGCTCGCCAATGCGCTGCTCCAGCTGCGCAGCCGTGAGTTTGCAGCCTTGCTCCAGCGGGCATTCGATGAACACCGGCTCGCCACCGTTGAACCGCACGCTGTCCGGAAACGACGGCCAGTACGGAACCGGAACCAGCACTTGATCGCCGTCGTCGAGGGTGGCAGCAAAGGCATTGAAGATGATCTGCTTGGCACCGTTGGCAATCACAATCGAGGGCAGCGGATAGCTCAGGTGGTTTTCCCGCTCGAGCTTGCGTTGCACCGCCAGGCGCAAGCCTTTGACGCCGGGCGTCGGGGTGTATTTGGTGGCGCCGGCGGCAATCGCTGCGCAAGCGGCCTGCTTGATGTGTTCGGGCGTGTCGAAATCCGGCTCGCCGGTGGTCAGGTCGAGAATGTCGCGACCGCCGTCACGCAGTTCGGTCGCGCGGGATTTGGCTGCCGCGTTGGCGGACAGCGAGACGCGTTGCACGCGTCTGGAGAGACGGAGCGTCATGAGCGGGACACCTCAATGACCTTGCCGGGATTGAGCAGGTTGTTCGGATCCAACGCCTGTTTGATACGGCGCATCAGATCCAGCTCCACCGGACTTTTGTAACGCGTCAGCATGTCGCGCTTGCGCTGGCCGATCCCGTGTTCCGCGCTGATGGAGCCGCCATGGGCGTGGGCACTGTCGTGCACCAGCAGACTCAGCGCGGCGTAATGGGCCATGTGTTCATCGACGGTCGAATGCAGCGGATGGGCGACGTTGTAATGCAGGTTGCCATCGCCCAGGTGGCCGAAGGTGAAGTGCCGCACGCCCGGAAAGTGCACCTGCAACAGGGCATCGGTGTGGGCGACGAAATCCACGACCCTGGAAATGGGTACCGAGATGTCGTGCTTCATATTGCGCCCGGCGCGCTTCTGCGCCTCGCTCATGTTCTCCCGCAGCAACCACAGGGCCTGACTCTGGGCCAGGCTTTCGGCAATCAGTGCATTGGCCAGCAAGCCTTGCTCGAAGGCTTCGCCCAGCACGCTTTCAAAGGCCTCGCGGGCTTGTGCTTCACCGCGATTGTCGGAGAGTTCGAGCAGCGCAAACCACGGCTGTACAGCGCCGAGAAAAGGTTGCGGGGCTTCAGGAAACTGCTCGCGCAGCAACGCCAGGCAATCGGCGTTGAGCAACTCGAATGCGGTAAGCCCGGCGCCGAAACCGGAGCGGGCATGGGAGAGAAATGCTACCGCTTGCGCCAGCGAATCGAACGCGAGGAAGGCCGTGGATTGCGCCTTGGGCAGCGGGAACAGTTTCAGGGTTGCGGCAGTGATGATGCCCAGGGTGCCTTCGCTGCCGATGTACAAGTCGCGCAAGTCGTAGCCGGTATTGTCCTTGCGCAACCCACGCAGGCCATGCCAGATCTCGCCCTCGGCCGTTACCACTTCCAGCCCGAGGGTCAGCTCACGGGTGTTGCCATAACGCAGGACAGCCGTGCCGCCGGCGTTGGTGCCCAGATTCCCGCCGATCGTGCAACTACCCTCGGCCCCCAGACTCAGGGGAAACAGCCGCCCTGCTTCCTCGGCGGCCTGTTGCACGTGTTGCAGAATGCAGCCGGCCTCGACGGTCAGCGTGTCGTTGTCGGTGTCCACTGCGCGCACTCGATTCAAACGATCGAGCAACAGCAACACCGAATGCCCGCTGGCATCCGGCGTCGCCGCGCCCATCAGGCCTGTGTTGCCGCCCTGAACCACGATTGGAGCGCGGGCAGCGACGCAAACCCGCACCACTGCCGCGACTTCTTCGGTATTGCCGGGGTGCACGGCTGCGATCACCGCGCCCACGTAGCGCCCCTGCTTGTCGGTCAGAAAAGCGCTCGCCTCTTCGCTGCGCTGCACATGACGCTCGCCCAGCAGTTGTTGCAACTGCGCAAACAAAACCTCACTCATGGCTGCGACGCCAGCGGTTGAGCGTTGCGATACTGCTCGTGCAGATCACGCAGGGCCTGGGACGGCGCCATGCCGGTGCGCTCGCCCAATGCAATCAGCCAGCCGCTGCGGTGCCAATCGCGCACGATGGCGTCGAGTTTCGCCTGAGTGTCGTGCTCGCCTTTGCGCAGCCAGATCACCGAGTTGGAGGGAATCAGATCATTGGGCAGCGGAATTTCATAACCGGCCCATTCGGCATCGCCGAGCAAGGCGTGCATGGTCGGGCTGACGTGCACCGCCGCCACACAGCCGTTGCCGCGCAGCGACAGCAACGATTCGGACTGGCTGCGGAACGCCTTGATCTGCGCACCGTAGGTTTCCTGCAACGGTTTGATGAAGTTGCTGCCCTGGGACACGCACACCGGCTTGTCCTTCAGGTCTGCCCACCGAGTGATGCCCGCGCCCTTGCGGATCAGCGCCGCCCCGCCCACTTCCTCGTAGGGCGTCGGCACATAGTCGAGAATCTGCGCACGCTCATCGGTGAACTGCATGTTGGCGATCAGGATGTCGACCTTGCCTTGCTGCAGAAACTGCACCCGGTTAGGCGCCAGCACCGACACCGTTTTCGCTTCCACACCCAGAGCCTTGGCTACACCCTTGGCGAGTTCGACGTTGTAACCCAGATGCTCGCCGGTCTTGGGATCTATGGTGCCGAACGGCGGGCCGCTGAGGATCACCCCGACGCTGATTTCGTGGCGTTGGCGGATCTTGTCCAGCGTGGCATCGGCCCGGACGGCACTGGTGCCGATGGCAACCAGGGCGCCGAGGCAAAACGTGGTCAGGGCTTTAGCGGAAAAATGACGTTTCATGCAGGGCTACCTTGGACGACCGTCGAGTGACACGACGGTCGGATGAAAACTCTGAGGGAGGGATTTCAGGCCCCGTTGGCTTGAAACTGTTTTTGCAGTTCGACCAACGCCGGTGACGCGGGGGTGATGTGGTTGCGAGTCTGGGCTTCGATCAACCAGCCGCTGCGGTGCAGTTCCTTCACAATCGGGTCGAGCCTGGCCTGAGTGTCGTTTTCACCACGGCGTGTCCAGATCACCGAAGGCGCCGGATTGAGCTCCGGGGTGATGGCGCGGTAGCCTCGCCACTCGGCGCTGTCGGCGATTAACGGATTGATCAGGGTGGCGTCATGAACTGCCGCAACGCAGTTGTTGCCACGCAGTGCCAGCAAGGACTCTGATGAACTTTTGAAAGCTTTCAACTCGACGCCCAGTTCAGTGAGCGGCTTGATGTAGCTGCTGCCCTGGGAAGTGCAGACCGGTTGCCCTTTCAAATCCTCCCAACGTGCGATCTTGCTGTCCTTCAGCACGGCGGCAGTACCGCCAACTCGATAAAACGGTGTGGGTACGAAACCGAGGATCTCACCGCGCTCCGCCGTCCATTCCATGTTGGCGATCAGCAAATCCACTTTGCCCTGTTGCAGGAATTGCACGCGGTTGGCTGGCAATACCGGCACCAGTTGCACCTCGGCGCTTAGCCGCCGACCCAGTTCTTCGGCCAGTTCGACGTTCAAACCACGCGGTTTCTGTGTGGCAGGATCAATCCCGCCAAAGGGGCCACCTGACAACAGCACGCCGACCACCAGCACATGACGTTGCTCGATCTTGTCCAGCGTCGCATCAGCCAGGGCAGCGGTGCTGGCGGCCAGCGATATGAAGGCGCCCAGCATCAGGGGCAAAAAACGTTTTGAAGGCGCGCGATCGGACAACATGGATTTCCCCTCGTGATTGATCGGCAAACCCCGATCCAGTGAGTGGGCATCCTGCTGACAGCACCGGCATAACGGAAATACAAATATCTAATATCGTTATAACTCAGGCGCCGTCACTTTTTTACCAAACGCATATAAGCCTGAACTTATTGACTCAAGAGAACATCAAGAGAAAAAACTTCCTTCCAATGCATAAAGATATGTAATGTTTAAGTTCGTCCCTTTGATATAAAACCTGCCTATGACGATCCTCGATCTCGAATTGCTGCGCACGTTCATTGCCGTGGTCGATCACCACAGCTTTGCCGAGGCCGGCGTGCAACTGGCCCGCACCCAGTCGTCGGTCACTCAGCACATGCAGCGCCTGGAGCAACAGGTCGGGGTCAACCTGTTCGAAAAGCGCGGGCGGCAAAAGCAGCTGACGGAAGCCGGACAGCAGTTGCTGCGCCATGCCCGGCAGATGCTTTCACTCAACGATGATGCGCTGAACTCCCTGCGCGAAAGCAGCTTGAGCGGCGTGTTGCGTATCGGCTCGCCCCATGACATCGCCGACACCATCCTGCCCCCGATCCTCAGCCACATCGCGCGTTCGGCTCCGCGCTTGCGCCTGGAGATCGATGTCGGCCGCAGCCCGTTTCTCATGGACGATCTGCAACGGGGCAAGATCGACATGGTGATCTCCACCCGCGAAGCACCCAATCTGGAAGGTTTTGCGTTGCGCACTTCGCCGGTATGGTGGATTTGCTCTGCGCAGTTCATTCATAACCCCGGCGAGACGTTGCCGCTGATTCTGGTCGACGAACCGAGTATCTATCGACGGTATGCCCTGGAGGCCCTGGAGCGCGCCAACATTCCCTGGCGTCAGGCTTATCTCGCATCGAACCTGATTGGCATCAAAGCGGCGACGCGCGCAGGTCTTGGCGTCACCGCCAGAAGCATGGAAATGTTGGGCCCGGATATGCGGGTACTGGGGGAAAGCGATGGCTTGCCCCGCTTGCCGGACGTCACCTACTACCTGTGGATCCGTTCGAATACGATCAATCCGCTGGTGCGCCGGGCCTATGAGTTGATTCGCAGCAGCCGCGGGCATTGAATACCGACGATGCACGGGGTGCTCGCGGCGATTCTTCCCGTCCCCGTCAAACAACGTTGCCGAAACGGAACGAGGCGCCATACGAGGATTTCTCTCGCAAGCATTGGCCATTCAGATGTCCGGGCTTCGCAGATTGACTGACGGTTGGCTGCTTCACCAGGGAACTGCCGGTGCCAGGCATCGTCCGAGCTTAAGCGTTTAAGCAAACTGCTCGCCACGAGGTTTCCGTTTGAAAGCTGCCATCGTCAAAAAATACCGCCTGATCATCAAGACCTTGGGCTACGTGGGCTGGTCTCTGTTCTGGTTGCTGCTGTGGGACATCGCCGTCACCGTCGACTTCATGCTGTTCCTCAACGCCAAGCTGAACCTGCCGCTGATGCCGCTGACCTTGCTGGGTTCGGCGTTGATCGTATTGATCAGTTTTCGCAACAGCAGCGCCTACAACCGCTGGTGGGAAGCGCGGACGTTGTGGGGGGCGATGATCAACAACTCCCGCAGCTTCGCCCGGCAGGTGCTGACGCTGCTGGACGACGTCGGCGGCGAGGTCAATCCGGTCAAATCCACTCTGCTGCGCCGCCACGTCGCGTATGTGAACTGCCTCGCCGCGCATCTGCAAGGCCAGCCTTGTCCTGACGAGGTGCGGGCGTTTATTCCCGCCGAAGAGTTCGCCCGCAGTGGCACGACCAATAACTTTGCCAACGATATTCTCACCGGCTCCGCGACTTTGCTCGCCAAGGAATACAAGGCCGGGCATCTGGACAGTATTCGCCTGGCGCGGCTTGAGTCGACGCTGGTCGACCTGTCCAACAGTCAGGGCGGCATGGAGCGGATCGCCAATACCCCGCTGCCCTACCCTTACGTCTATTTTCCGCGGCTGTTTATTTCGCTGTTCTGCCTGATCGTGCCGGTGGGACTGGTCGAATCCCTGGGCTGGTTCACGCCGCTGGCGTCGACCGTGGTGGGATTCATGCTGCTGGCCATCGAACGCATCGGCACCGATCTGCAAAGCCCGTTTCGCCACAGCGAACACCAGATTCAAATGGAAGCACTGTGCGAAACCATTGAAAAGAACTTGCAGTCGATGCAACGTGATTCGTTGGGTGACGTGCGCAGGCTTGAGGAGCACGCGTGAGGCGCTGCTTCAGCATAAGCGTGATAGCGGGTCTCCCCCTTTTCTTTATCAGGTGCAGAGCGACTATTGATGAGACGAGCGTGTGCGCTCCAGGCCAGCCTTGGTGTTTCAGTTCGCGATCCTCGGCGCCTTCTCTTCATCGTCATAATGGCGGCGAAGAAATTCGCGGACCAGGACGGCAGTTCGTCCAGCGCTGGTCACCACAAAGAAATGTCCCTCACCCTTCAGAAGGCGAAGTTCTGAACGTCCAATTGTGCGGCGCAGGATATGGCCGTTGTACGCCTGTATTAACGGATCGCGGTCGCCGGCAAGAATCAGCGTGCGTTGAAGCATCCGGGACAAGCGAAGCAGGCTTGTCCATCCGATCAAGGCTGCGAGCTGGAAATAGTAGGTTTGCGGATTAACAGAGAGCATGCCTTTCATCACACCGAACCGCAGCAGCGTCTGAACTGAATGGCCGGATCTTTCTTGCTTGTGCGGGATGGGAGGTAAGGGGTCAACCCAAAGCCGTGTCGAGAAACATCATGCCCCCGAAACCGAGCATCAACCCCAAGGTTGCAGGTGTCTCATGACCGTTGCGATGGGTCTCGGGAATGACCTCATGGGACACCACAAAAATCATCGCGCCCGCCGCCAGACCGAGCGCTATGGGATATCCCAATGCGAAGCTGCTCGAAATCCCCAAGCCGACGATCGCGCCTATGGGCTCCATCAACCCTGAGCCCACCGCAATAAGCGCAGCGCGAAGCGCTGAAATCCCGGTCACGCGTAACGCAAGGGCCACAGCCAGGCCTTCGGGAATGTCTTGAATGGCGATGGCAGTGGTTAGCGGCAATCCCACCTTCATGTCGCCATTGGCAAAGCTCACTCCAATGGCCATCCCCTCCGGCAGGTTATGCAGCGTGATTGCCAGAACAAACAGCCATACGCGATTGATGCGCTGCACCTCGGGCCCACGGCGACCGCTTTTCTCATGTTCGTGAGGCACGAAGCGATCCAGACCGATCATCAGCGCTACCCCCAATCCCAATCCTGCAACGACGACACAGGCTGCGAGCAGCTGGTTACCGCAGAGCTCCTGGGCGGCTTCGATACCCGGAAGAATGAGCGAAAACGAACTGGCGGCCAGCATCATCCCGGCAGCGAAGCCCAGCATGATGTCCTGCGTTCTGGCGGCGATATCACGTAACGCGATCGCTGCCACCGCACCTATGGCCGTCGCAGCGAAGCCTGACATGCCGCCGAGAAATGCAAAGTGCAGATTTTGTTTGTTGGCGCCGACGAAGGCACCATACCCGCTGATCAGCAAGTAAAGCGTCACGCCAATCAGAATTGACCAGAAGGCTAGCCCGCCCCATCCGGATTTTGAGAGCCGAACAAACCGTGAGCGAAGTGTTGCGCCAGATGAGGTCAACGGCTCGGACATCGCACCCTCCTGTTGTCTTGAGATGAACAAACCACACGCCCTTTGGCGTGCGGTCACGTCGTTAAGGTTGTGGTTCGCCTTGCACACCCGCCCCCAGGTCCGCACCCGTGATCGGATTGCTGTCTGGGTCGGACATCGCCCTGGCTTTCATGTCCATGAGCAGCGCTTCATCCTCGGCGCTCAATTGCACAGTCGCGGTGCCCTCGCCTCCATCCACCGCCGGCGCTGGATTCTCTACGAACTCCCAGTCCTCCCCTTTGTTCCACGGCCCGCGGCGGTAGTGAACAGTGTCGTCGGCAACAGACATGAGCTGAATGACCTCAGTGATAATCCTCACCGGCGACCGCACGCAGATAGGCCGCATCTGCCTCCCTTCTCAGGTCACGCCATTCGGAATCGGTCAACATACCCAACCGATGCATCTCATCAGACTGGCGCAATAGCTCCTCGTGATAGGCGTCGGGACACTCCATGCGTAACGCTCGGTGCTCCAACGCACGATGCCAGGCATCCAGGGCTTTTAATCTGGATTCCTGCTCAAGCGTCAGTTGATTCTTGAAAGCATTCATTTCACCCACCCCGTACATTTCCCGGTTGAGCAACAGTTTTCGAATTAGGTTCAAAAGGTCTGACGAAGCACAGCCTTTCGGTAATCTCGATGGAACGTTGCGCCAGGCCCCGTCCTCTATCGCAACACCAGCGAATCTGAGGATTTCATCATGATCGACCCAGCAACCGGTATGAAGGCAGGCGAGCGCTACACCATAGACAGTCTCGAACGCACGCGACATTTCCCGGGTTTCTTCCTCGACGGAAAATATTATCTTGGCCCGGAATTGATGACGGCCATAGGTTGGCTGGAAGGAAAGCAGTTTTATTACGATGAACTTGATCCCACAGGTGAGCCGGTGTTTCCCGATCGACTCGCCGGCACTGTCGAGGACCTCACCCTGACTCTCGCGGACGGTGCGCGTTTGCCCTTGAACGAAATGCCGTACAGGGCAGATGTCGACTCCCCTGCCAGTCCAAGCAGTCTTACTCCATCGTCATCACGACATCGACCTGCTCCGGCAAGCGATCAACTCGGAGTTGAGGGCGTCCGGATGTCAGGTAAACATCCGTATCCAATCCTCCTGGCGGCAGGCGCTGCGTTAATGCTGGGAATACTGCTTGGAGTCAAACAAGCCAATCGCCTTCCTGCCCGAAAACCGAGATAGCCGTCCTTGCTGTTTTTTTGGAGAAGTGCTCTTTGAACGGTCGGAGACAGGAATGCATCCAGTGACACCAGACGGTCGCTACTTTGTTGTCAAAGGCCGGCTATGGCGATGTTCCAACCCGTCTTTGGATGAAGATGTGCGCCAGCGTCTTGTCGATGCGCTTATGGCGGCTCGACGAGAGGTCAAGAACGCTAAGAGTGCGCAAGACGGGTCGCAACTCAAGCGCGCTCGGGAAAAGGTACAAATGGCCAAAGTGGCCCTCGGGGAACGGGGGCCTGTCTAGTGGGCTGATGGAAGCGCTGACTTCAACCGGCGGCTGGTCGTCAACTCCCCTTATGCCGAATGGTTCAGCTCGCTCCAAGAGCCTGATTAACTCTCGGCGTAAGGTGCGATTCGGATGACGTTCCAGTGTTGCTCATGATCGACGAACCGAGGCATTGGATGCACCCAATACAACCGCTGGCCCTCTGGCATTTGTACGACGTAGCCAAGTTAACGCTGCGGTGGCTTGGCATAAGGTGCCCAGCCCTTGACTCAACGCATGCTTAGAGAATTCTCGTTATCAGCGACGTGCAGTCCTTCCGCGAGTTACAACTGACCAGCATTGCGCGCAGCAACGGCAACGGTGGTCGGTGAATCGGAAAGCTTGACGAAGCGCCGAGTTGCACCATCCAGCGCATCGATGCAGCCCGCCTCGATGTCATAGACCCAGCCATGCAAATTCAAGCGTCCTTGCTCAAGCGCAAGCGCCACCGATGGATGGGTGCGCAGGTTCGCCAGTTGTGCGATCACGTTTTCACGAACGAGGCCATCGAGCTTGTCGCGTGGCGTATCGAACTCATGCGCCGCGTTGATCGCTTTCGCGGCGTCAGAGTGCCGAAGCCAGTTGGCAACTGCCGGAAGATGATCCAGACACGTGCAGCGTGAAATCGCGCCCATCGCTCCGCAATCCGAGTGGCCGCAGATCACAATGTCCCGTACCCCGAGCACTGCAACCGCATATTCGACGGTAGCCGAAACACCACCCGGTTCAGGACCATATGACGGCACAATGTTGCCGGCGTTGCGGATCACGAACAGCTCACCCGGCTCACGCTGTGTGAGCAGTTCTGGCACTACACGACTGTCCGAGCATGTGACAAACAACGCCTTTGGGTTTTGCTCTGTCGCGAGCTGCCTGAAAAGCTCGACGCGTTGTGGATACACCTCGCGCTGAAACCGCAGAAAGCCATCAATAATGTCACGCATAAAGTCCTCCAAAGCCTGATTCCGGATGCCGAGACGAGCACTCGATGCCTTCGCGCCTCAGTGGGGCGTCATTATCGCAGACGTTGCAGGCGAGTGCGCGACCTCACACCGCTCAAGCTTCGTTTCAAACCTGTCAGGACCAAAACCCTCTGTGCGGTTCAGCGGCCTCCCCCTCCAACATCGGCCCCAGCACGCTGACCTTGCGTTGCCCCTTGGCGAACACTTCGCGGCACGGCAGCGAGAACGTCGGGTTCTCCGGGTGGTCCCCCGTCAAACCCAGCAAGGCATGCTCCGACAAGGCATAGACCACCCGCCCGATCCCCGTCCAATACACGGCGCCGGCGCACATGCAGCAAGGTTCGGCACTGGTGTACAGCGTGCACAGTTCCAACTCCTGCGGCGACAGCAGTTTTGCCGCTGCCGCCGCTGCCACTAACTCGGCGTGCTGCGTCGGATCACCTTCCGGGGGCATCGAGTTGTTCCCCGCTTCGACAATCACCTTGCCGTTGCGGTCGGCCACCAATGCCGCGAACGGATGGCGACCGCGTTGTTTCGATGCCTCGGACAAGGCGATGGTCTGGCGCAGTAACGTCAGATCAAGCGCGCTGATGCCAGCCGGGATGAGTTCAGTCAATTGATTCATGGGTAACTCCAGGGCAGTGGAAAACAAAAGTCAGTCGGCCAGTTCAGCCGATGTAGCGCCGATGGTTTCGGTCGATTTTTTTTCATCGTTGAGCAGGACGTTGAGGACGATGGCGGTGATCGCTCCGAGGAAAATTCCACTGTCGAGCACCAGTTTCAGGGTCGGGCCGACGTGTTCGAACAGCGCCGGAAAGGACATCGGCAGCACCCCGACACTCACTGACACGGCGACGATAATGCCGTTGCGCGTACCCTCGAATTGCACCCTTGACAGTTCCTGAATCCCCGCCACCGTGGTCATGCCGAACATCACAATCGCGCAGCCACCCAGCACCGGCGTCGGCACCGCGGCGATCAACGCGCCGAGTTTCGGGAACAGGCCCATCAGCACCATGATTGCCCCGGCAGCGGCCACGACGAAGCGGCTTTTAACGTTGGAAAGCGCAATCAAACCGGTGTTCTGGGTGAAGGCGTTGTAAGGAAAGCTGTTGAACAAGCCACCGAGCATGGTCGACAAGCCGTCGGCGCGAAATGCGTTGCCGAGGGTTTGTTGCGTGGTCGGTTTTCCGGTCAATTTGCCGATCGCCAGACAGTTGCCGGTGGTCTCGGCCATGATGACCAGCATCGCCAGGGTCATGATCAGAATCGGCACCGGCGCGAACTCCGGCGCGCCGAACGCCATCGGCGCACTCAGCTCAAACCACGCCGCTTCGCTGACCCGATTGAAGTGAGTCATGCCGTAAGCCGCTGCGATCAGGCTGCCGACAAACAGGCCAATCAGCACGCTGAGGTTGCCGATGAAGCCTTTGAATTTGGCGTAGATCACCAGCGTCACACTGACCGTGGCCAAACCGAGTAACAGGTTGGCGGGATTGCCAAAATCTGCCGCATCGGGATTGCCGCCGCCCAGCCAGATCGCCGCCGCCGGCATCAGCGAGATGCCGATAATGGTGATCAGGCTGCCAATCACCACCGGCGGAAAAAACCGCAGCAAGCGGCTGAACACCGGTGCCAGCGCAATGGTGAGAAAACCCGCCGCGATCACCGCGCCGAAAATCTGACTGAGGCCAAACTCCTTGCCGATCATGATCATCGGCGCCAGGGCAATGAACGAACAGCCCTGAATCAGCGGCAGGCGGGCGCCGAACTTCCAGAAACCGAGGGTTTGAATCAGCGTCGCCACACCCGAGGTCAACAGGTTCGCGTTGATCAGCAACACCACCTGTGCCGAGGTCAGCCCCATCGCACTGCCAAGAATCAGCGGCACCGCCACCGCTCCCGCGTACATCACCAGAACATGCTGCAAGCCAAACGTGAACAACTGGCGCAGTGGCAAAACCTCGTCCACCGGATGAATGCGTTGTGTGGTCATTTCACACGCTCCTGAAAGTGCGGCATCTGTTGAGATAGCGGGCATGCTCGGGGCGTTTGAAAGGAGGATCCGCCCCGGAGATCGTTTCGACGCGGGGCCATATTTGAACGTTTATTGCGATGAAACAAATTAGCAACCATCGCTTTTTCCGATGGCATGAATCTGGCATCTGCTAGCCACTCCAAATCTTCATTTCGAACCGGGAGTTCAACGCTTGCGCTTCTCACTCGATCAACTGCAGATGTTCGTCCAAGTGGTCAAAAGCGGATCGTTTTCCGCCGCCGGGCGCAAACTGGGCAAGACCCAATCGACCATCAGCGCAGCGATTGCCAACCTGGAAACCGACCTTGGCGTCGACCTGTTCGATCGCAGCAACCGCAGCCCTGCTCTCACCGCCAGCGGCCACAAATTACTGGTGCAGGCCGAAGCCGTGCTCGAACGCTGCATGACCTTCGAAGCCCACGCCGACTGCCTCTCGGACAACGTAGAACCCAGCCTGACATTGGCCATTGAAACGCCGTACGGCCCGATCATGCCGGTGCTCAAAGCTTTCGAAGCAGCGTTCCCCTTTGTCGACCTGATCATTCGTCATCCGGTCCATGGCGACGTCAGTGAACTGGTCAGCAGCGGCGAAGCGGTGCTCGGTGTGGCGTTCTCACAGCCCGGCTACCCCAAGGAGCTGGCGTTCCAGCAACTGGGCAAACTGATCATGCTGCACGTCTGCCATCCCCGGCACCCATTGGCGCAACTTGAAAACGTCACGTTCGAGGACCTGCACGTCCATCGCCGCCTGGCCTTCAGCGCCCACGCGAGCAAACTTCCGAGCAGCGAATACCTGCGTTCGACCCAGTTGTGGCAGGCGGAAAGCTATCTGGCGTTATTGGAAATGGTCCGCGCCGGACTCGGCTGGGCCACCCTGCCCCGCCAGCTCATTCAGCGTGAACTGGCCAAGGGGGAGCTGGTGGAACTGCAGCTCTCGGCGTACCCGCATACGGACTGGCAGATTGGTGTGGATTTGCTTTGGGCGCGGCAGCGGCCGCTGGGTAAGGCGGAGCGGTGGTTGAAGGAGAAATTGCAGGGCAACAAAGTGTATGAACTGGATCGCAACGGGCAGACCACCACGCTTTGAGGTTTGCGCATGACGCCCAATACCTCGCCGATCGCGCCAGCATCAGTAACTGAAGTCATGCCCCAACTCACGCTGCATCCATTCCAGAAAACGCCTCACCCGGGGAAACCCCGCATGCGCCCTCGGGAAAACCAGGTGGTGCGCGGTAATCGGGGCACTCAGCCCGGGAATGACTTCAACCAACTCGCCGCGCGCCAGGTAGTCCTGCGCCAGCAGCGTGCTTTCCAGTGCAAAACCAAGACCGTGGCTGGCGGCCTCGAGGGTCATGTAGGAGCGGTCAAAGCTCAAGGTATAGGGGCGTTCAGGGCGCGACAGCCCGTGTTGAGCAAACAGTTGCGGCCACTTGATCAGCGTCGCTTCCGACAGGATCAGGTTGCAGTCCAGCAAGTCGGCGACGGCGCGGATCGGGCGTTTTTCCAGAAGCTTGGGTGATGCGAGGACTGCGATTTTTTCGTTGCGCAACGTGCGCACTTCGAAACTTGGCCAGTTCGGCATGCCGTGACGGATGTCCACGTCGATCTTGTCCCGACTGAAGTGCAGCGATTCATAGGAGCATGAGAGATTGAGCTGAATGTCGGGATGGCTCTCGCGAAACTGTTCCAGGCGCGGCATCAGCCACAACAGGCCGAAGCTGGGTGACGAATGCAATCGCAGGCAGTCGAGGCTGACATCACTGGTCGCACGCTCTGTTGCCACCGCCAGGCTGTGCAGGATGCCGGATATCTCGGACAGGTATTGCTCGCCCACGGGCGTCAACGTCACTCCCCTCGCCGTTCTGAGGAATAGCTGTCGCCCGATCATCGCCTCGAGTTTGGCCAGTTGGTGACTGACTGCCGAGGGCGTCAGGTCCAGCACTTCGGCCGCACGTGCGACGTTGCCAAAGCGCGCAGTTTGCTCAAAGGCCTGAATGGCTTTCAGCGGTGGCAGGATCGGCGGTGCTTCGCCAGATGAACTCATGATGATGGTTATTCCGCTGCAAGTGGCTGGGGCCGGGCGTTCGGCTATTCAAACACTGCAATCGCATGTTGGCGAGTGCTGAATTTTTTTCAGCATCCAGTGAAGTTTGCGTTATTGCTCAGGGTCGTTACGGGAGACAAGCTGAGTCATCGGTTCTGCACGGACCGACTCAATAACAACAATCAGAGGTTTTTTCCCATGCTTCTTCAAGGCAAAGTCGCGATCATCACAGGTGCTGCCTCCGCACGTGGTATCGGCCGCGCGACAGCTACGACCTTCGCTCAACATGGCGCCCGGGTGGTGATTCTGGATCTGGACGCATCCGCTGCCCGCGATGCCGCTGCCTCTTTGGGCGAGGGTCATCTCGGCCTGGCTGCCAACGTCGCCGACGAGTCTCAGGTGCAGCAGGCTGTCGCCACCATCATCGAACACTTCGGCCGGATCGACATACTGGTCAACAATGCCGGCATCACCCAACCCCTCAAAACCCTCGATATCCGCCCCGGTGATTACGACAAGGTGCTGGACGTCAGCCTGCGCGGTACGTTGCTGATGTCCCAGGCGGTGATTCCGCTCATGCGCCAGCAAGCCAGCGGCAGCATCGTGTGCATGTCTTCGGTTTCCGCGCAGCGCGGCGGCGGCATTTTTGGCGGGCCTCATTACAGCGCCGCCAAGGCCGGTGTGCTGGGTCTGGCCAAGGCCATGGCGCGTGAACTGGGGCCGGACAACGTACGCGTCAACTCCATTGCTCCCGGCCTGATTCACACCGACATTACTGGCGGCCTGATGCAGGACGAACGCCGCCACGCGATCATCGACGGCATTCCGCTGGGTCGTCTGGGCGAGGCGCAGGATGTGGCCAATGCGGCGCTGTTCCTGTCCAGCGACCTGTCCTCCTATCTGACCGGCATCACCCTGGATGTGAACGGCGGCATGCTGATTCACTGACACACGTGGCGGGCCTCGCGGCCCGTGCGGTTCTGGATCGATGATACGGCCGGGCAGACTTGCCCGGCGGTCAATAAAAACAAGAGATCAGACCATCATGACTACCCTGTCGCTCGAAGCCGTTTCGGCGGTGCGTTCCAACGCCTACCGTAAAACCGCATGGCGCCTGATGCCGTTCCTGATGCTGTGCTACCTGTGCGCCTACCTCGATCGCGTCAACGTCGGCTTTGCCAAACTGCAAATGATGAACGATCTGGCGCTCAGCGAAACAGTCTACGGGCTGGGCGCCGGCATGTTCTTCATCGGCTACTTTCTCTGCGAAGTGCCCAGCAACATCATCCTGCACAAGGTCGGCGCGCGAGTGTGGATCGCGCGCATCATGATCACCTGGGGCATCGTCTCCGCCCTCTTCGCCTTCGTCGAAACCGCCTGGCAGTTCTACGCCCTGCGCTTTCTGCTGGGCATTGCCGAAGCCGGCCTGGCGCCGGGTCTGCTGCTGTACCTCACCTACTGGTTTCCGTCCTACCGGCGTGCGCGCATGACGGTGTTGTGGTTCATCGCCATCCCGTTGTCGGGCATGGTCGGCGGTCCGCTCTCCGGGTGGATCATGAACCACTTCGCCGGTATGCACGGCTGGGCCGGCTGGCAATGGATGTTTGTGCTGGAGGCTGTGCCTACCGTGGTTGTCGGCCTGCTGGTGCTCAGCTACCTCAAGGATGGCGTGCATCAGGCCAGTTGGCTCAACGACGACGAAAAAGCCTTGATCGCTCGTGAGCTGGCGGAGGACGACCAGCAGAAAGTGACGCATGCGTCCGTGGGCGAATTCATTCGTGACCGTCGCCTCTGGCTGCTCGCGGGGATCTATTTCTGTGTGGTGATGGGGCAGTACGCAATCACCTTCTGGCTGCCGACCCTTGTGCGTAATGCCGGGGTCTCCGATCCGATGAAGATCGGCTTGCTGACCAGCCTGCCGTACCTCTGTGCCATCGCCGCCATGTTGCTGGTCGGGCGCAGTGGCGACAAACATCGCGAACGCCGCTGGCACCTGATCGTGCCGATGATCGCCGGGGCCATCGGCCTGACCCTCGCGGCGCTGATGGGAGGCAATGTGATGCTGTCCATTCTCAGTCTGTGCCTGGCGGCTTCCGGAATCCTGTCCGCGACCTCGCTGTTCTGGATGCTCCCGACCACGCTGCTCGGCGGTGTCTCCGCTGCGGCAGGCATCGCCGCCGTCAACAGCTTCGCCAACCTTGCCGGCTTCTGCTCGCCCTACCTGATTGGCTGGATAACCACACTCACCGGCTCCAGCGCTATCGGCATGTATCTGATCACCGGCGTATTGCTGATCGGCGCCTCGCTGGTCCTGCGCATTCCCGCCGCTCTGGTCAATCGTTGATTTACAGGAGAATTCACCATGACTGCCAACCTTTCATTCACAACACCCCAGACGCTGGCCGGGCGCGCCCACAACATTCGCCGCCATGCCTTGCGCATGGGCCAGGTGCAAGGCCAGGGCTACGTCGGTCAGGCCCTCGGTGCCGCCGACCTGCTCGCGGTCGCCTACTTCCATGCGCTGAGCTATCGCCCCGAAGACCCGGCGTGGGAGCCGCGTGATCGTTTCTATCTGTCGATCGGTCACTACGCGATTGCACTGTACGCGGCGTTGATCGAAGCCGAGATCATCCCGCTCGATGAGCTTGAAACCTACGGCTCGGACGACAGCCGATTGCCGATGTCGGGTATGGCCGCCTACACGCCGGGCATGGAAATCACCGGTGGTTCGCTAGGTCAGGGGCTGGGTATCGCCGTCGGGGCTTGCCTGGGCCTCAAGCGCAAAGGCTCGACTTCGTTCGTCTACAACCTGCTGTCGGACGGCGAGCTGAATGAAGGCTCGACCTGGGAGGCCGTGATGTCGGCCTCGCACTGGATGCTCGACAACCTGATCGCCATCGTCGACGTCAACAATCAGCAAGCGGACGGCCACTCCAGCGAGATCCTGTCGTTCGAACCCATCGTGGATCGCTGGAAAGCGTTCGGATGGTTCACCCAGCGCGTCGACGGCAACGATCTGGACGCACTGGTCGAAGCCTTCGATGCCGCCCGCCACCACCCCGGCGCTCAGCCACGGGTGATCATCTGCGACACCACCATGGGCAAAGGTGTGCCCTTCCTCGAAAACCGCGAAAAGACCCATTTCATCCGTGTGGACGAACACGAATGGGATCTGGCACTGACCACGCTTGAAGAAGGAAAAAACCAATGAGCAACGCCGCCAACACACCGACCTCGACTGGCGAACCGATCAAGAAGCGCCTGACCACCTCGGCGATGATTGCCTCGATTGCCTCCGAAGGCCAAGCCACCCGCTCAGCACCTTTTGGCCATGCATTGACCGCACTGGCGGATCAGCGTCCGGACATCGTCGGCCTCTCCGCTGACCTGTCCAAATACACCGACCTGCATATTTTCGCCAAGGCCCACCCTGATCGTTTCTATCAGATGGGCATGGCCGAACAGTTGCTCATGAGTGCGGCCGCAGGCATGGCCCGCGAAGGCTTCGTACCGTTCGCCACCACGTATGCGGTGTTCGCCTCGCGCCGCGCCTATGACTTCATCTGCATGGCCATTGCCGAGGAAAACCTCAACGTCAAAATCGTTTGCGGATTGCCCGGCCTCACCACCGGTTACGGCCCCAGCCACCAGGCCACCGATGACCTGGCGATCTTCCGGGCGATGCCCAACCTGATGATCGTCGACCCTTGTGACGCACTGGAAATCGAACAGGCCGTGCCCGCCATCGCCGCGCATCAGGGGCCGGTCTACATGCGCCTGCTGCGCGGCAACGTGCCGCTGGTGCTGGATGAGTACGGGTATCAATTCGAGATCGGCAAGGCCAAGACCCTGCGCACCGGCAACGATGTCCTGATCATCTCGACCGGATTGATGACCATGCGCGCATTGGAGGCCGCCAAGGCGCTGCAGACTGATGGCGTCGATGTCGCCGTGCTACACGTGCCGACGATCAAACCGCTGGATGAACAGACCATTCTCGCCGAGGCCCGCAAGTCTGGCCGGCTGGTGGTTACCGCAGAAAACAGCTCGATTATTGGCGGGCTGGGTGAAGCGGTTGCCGGGGTACTGCTGCGCAACGGAGTGACGCCGACGTTCAGGCAGATCGCGTTGCCCGACGCCTTCCTCGACGCCGGCGCGCTGCCGACACTGCATGATCGCTATGGCATTTCCACCGAGGCCGTCTGCGCGCAAATCAAGTCCTGGCTTTGACTGCTGCTGATCGGGGCGCTTACGGATGAGCGCCCCGATGAGGTGTATTCCCCCTGGCCGATCCGCCTGGCATCCCGTCGAACTGCTTGCGGCGGAACGCCAAACCCTCGCATGAATACTTCGCGCATGTGGCGACGGTCTCGAAACCCCGTTTCCTTCGCCACGCGATCCAGGCTGTGACGACTTTGCTCGATCATCACGCGAGCGGCCTCCAGACGCAGGCTTTCAACAGCCTTGGCCGGTGACTGGCCTGTCTCGGCAGTAAATACCCGGGTGAATTGTCTGGGACTCAAGTGCACGACGTCGGCAAGTTCCTCCACGCTGAGCGGGCGGTCCAGGTGCGTGCGCGCATACTCCAGCGCGCTTTGAATACGGTCCGACTTTGGAGCAAGCGCAAGCAGTTCCGAATGCTGGGACTGCCCACCCGAACGCCGTTGATGCATGACCAGTTTGTGCGCCACCGACCGGGCCATGTCCGTGCCCAGATCCTTTTCCACCATGCCCAACGCCATGTCCAGCGCGGCAATCAGGTCATCATCGCGGGCCGTCGCCAAGCCCTGCTGGATGAGATTGCTCGGGCCAATCCGGGAATCGACACCGTCCAGCTGGACATCAATGACCCGCAGCAAATCAAGGCCGTCGCCCAGAAAGTCATAGAGGAGGAGATCTGAAGGCGATGGACGACGAGCGCGCTGAGGACCAAATCAGCAGCAACGCGTCGTGCATTGCCGTCCGCCGTAACGGGCTTTTTGCCGCTCCTCGAAAAATTCTTTGTAGGTCATTACCGGCTCGCCTGGATGACTGGCGGTTCGGAGTGCCACATAGTTATCGTAATCAGGCATGCCCACCATCAAGCGTGCCATCTGGCGTACCCAATTGTTGAAGAGATTCAGCTTGAACTTCATTTGCGCGTTTCCTTCTGGACTGGCGTTGCAGATGTGCCGTCCCATTCTGCAAGGCATTTGTATCTGGCATGTGTCTGAGTGCCAGATCGACACCCCTCTATTCTCGTTCGTGGGTAACGTCCACCAAGGGAATGGGCTCAATCGCCCAAGCGCGAACATGACGACGTTCAGGGCTGGGAACCGCGCACGCCATACGCCCCGTAAACGTGCGCGCAAGACGTTCTTCATCGATACGCCAGCCGCGCTGCTCCAGTGCCAGCACGCCTCTGCGAAAGGCAATTTGCAGCGCATCGGATTTCAATGAAACCTCCTGCTGAAACGAGTCCGGCACGCGCTCGGGCCGAACGTTTTTCAGCACCGCGTGATCTTGCTCGAAAATACGGATATTGCTGGCAATGAACCTGCGATCAAGCAGTCGGGAACGCAGGAATGTTCTGCCCATCATCCACCAGGTTCGCGTGCGATTGGCGTCAATCGGGACATGCGCCGAGACGATGTAGATCCGCCATCCATTGGGTAATTCAAGCTCTAGCGTCGTGCACGGACCAGACAAATGAAACCCCGGCACAGTGACCACACTGACAAACTCGGTGGATGATTTTCGCCGTAACATCCCTTTGCGCGCAGGCCTGCGCATGAGCATCTGTGCGCTGCCGCTCCACGCATCGCTTTCGACTTCAAACGATTCAATCTCGGGATGATCCGGATCGCCAAAAGTTGAGCCATGAACAAACGGTGCATGCGCAAAATCGAGGCCGTTTTCAATAATCCGGTCCCAACTGGCCTCCCAGTCAAAATGGCCTGATACCACCCGCACGGCAGGATCGTCGATCCAGTCGAGTGTGGGTAGCGGCGGACGCTCAGGCTCAGGCAGGTCTCCTAGAAATGCCCAGATCCAGCCGTAACGCTCCAGCGTCGGATAGGCGTCGACGCGGGCCTTCGCGGGAATTCGCAGGTCCGGCTGCGCAGGTATATGCGTGCAAACCCCATCCGCCCCAAATCGCCAGCCGTGATAGGGGCATTGCACACTGTTGCCCACCCTTCTGCCGCCCGACAACGATCCGCCGCGATGCACGCAAACATCCGAAAGCACGTGAGCGACGCCAGCGTCATCACGGAACGCAACAAAAGGCTGTCCGAGCAAACGAACCGGCATAAGTCCGTCAGTCAACTGCGACGATGGAAGAACGACGTACCAGAGATTGGTGAGCATGAATGCGTGCGACCTGTCAGGTTGGAAAGATAAAACAGAGACAACGTCCGCCCCTGAGATACAGCAGATTATCCCTTGCCGACTTCAAGAACGGCATATTTCGACTGAGCCCTTTTGTTAGCTTATTCAAACCACAGGACACCGCATGTACCGGTGCCCTGGCGCTGCTCTTCCCTCCCTCCCCCCTGCTGTTAACAGCCCCCATCAGTCCTTTAAGGAGCTAGTTGGATGACAACACAATCTTCGAATACCTACGCCGTGGATTCGCATACGTCTCGACAGTTTTATATCAATGGTGGCTGGTGTTCGCCGGCAACGCCTGGCAGTTTGCCCGTGGTCAATCCGGCGACTGAAAGCGTAGTTGCAGAGGTCGCCAGCGGGTCGGCTGCAGACGTTGATCGGGCCGTCGCTGCGGCGCGTGTGGCGTTTCCTCACTGGTCTGCGACCTCCGCCGAAGCGCGCGCGGGTTTTCTTGGGAAGATTTACGACCTGATCCTTGAGCGAAAAGAGTCGCTTGCGCAGGCACTTTCTCTGGAAATGGGTGCTGCCATCGGTTTTGCCCGAGCGATGCAAGTGCCTTTGGCGGCCGAACACGTTCGGATTGCCCGTGATCTGCTGTCCACCTATCGCTTCCAGACGGTTGAAGGCGGCACCGCGATTGAACGCGAACCCATCGGTGTCTGCGGTCTCATCACCCCCTGGAACTGGCCGCTTTATCAAATCACCGCCAAGGTGGCTCCAGCGATTGCGGCCGGATGCACGGTGGTGCTGAAGCCCAGCGAACTGTCACCGTTGAGCGCCCTTCTTTTCGCCCAACTGGTGCATGACGCCGGCCTGCCACCGGGTGTCTTCAACCTGGTCAATGGCACGGGCCCCGAGGTCGGCGGCGCCATGGCTGCGCACCCGGATATCGATATGATTTCGATCACCGGATCAAACCGCGCAGGTGCGCTGGTCGCACAGGCGGCCGCTCCTACAGTGAAACGCGTCACCCAGGAACTGGGCGGCAAGTCACCCAACGTGCTGCTGCCCGATGCCGACTTCGCCAACGTCGTGCCACTGGGCGTGATGACGGCGTTTCGCAACGTCGGGCAATCCTGCAGCGCCCCGACCAGAATGATCGTACCCAGGGACCGGCTCGCGGAAGTCGAGGCGCTGGCCGCTGCAACCGCCAACGCGATCATTGTGGGGGATCCGCAATCGGAAGAGACGGTACTCGGTCCGATATCCAATGAGGCCCAGTTCAAGCGTGTGCAAGCCATGATCGAATCGGGCCTGAGTGAAGGGGCCAAACTCGTCTGCGGCGGACCAGGCCGCGCGCCTGGTCATGAAACGGGCTTCTATGCCCGACCGACTGTATTTTCCGAGGTTGATTCGAGCATGCGCATTGCCCAAGAGGAAATCTTCGGGCCAGTGCTGTGCATCATTGCCTATGAAACGCTCGATGAGGCTGTCGCGATCGCCAACGACACGGTGTACGGACTGAGCGCCCACGTTCAATCCCGCGACCTTGATCAGGCACGCGCCGTTGCCTCACGCATCCGCGCAGGACAAGTACTGCTCAACCACCCGGCCTGGAATCCCATGGCCCCGTTCGGTGGCTACAAACGCTCAGGCAATGGTCGTGAATTCGGTGTCTACGGCTTTGAGGAATATCTGGAAACCAAAGCCATCGTCGGCTTCGGTGGCTAGCACACAATGGGGGACAGTCAGCTGTCCCCCATTGGTTCGCACCTGATGGATGTAGGGAGCTTCAGTGCCGCAACAACTTGCGTAGCGGCACACCGTCCTTGAGCACCGGGGACTTGATAACGATGTAGCTGAAGTACTTGGAAATGCCGATGTTTTTATCCAGCAAGCTTTCAATCACTTCCTGGTAGTGCTGAATACTGCGCGTCATGAAACGCACCAGATAATCGTAGCCACCGCTGATCAAATGGCACTCGAGCACTTCATCCACCAGCCGGATATTTGACTCGAACTTGGCGAAGTCTTCACGCTTGTGGTCACTCAGGGTGATTTCGGTGAAGACCGTTACCGATTCGGTGATCTTCGCCAGGTTCAGGTGGGCCTTGTAGCTGGAAATGTACCCGGCCGATTCCAGCCGTTTGACCCGTTGCAGACAGGGGCTGGCCGACAATCCCACGGCATCGGCCAGGCTGACATTGGTCATGCGCCCGTCCCTCTGCAACTCAACCAGGATACTGATGTCGATGCGGTCCAGTTTGACTAAACCTTCCATTGCGAACCTCTTGACTGCCATTTGTAGGACAATCTACTAGCAAAATCAGCGCCGTAAACACTGCTGATGCTGTGCGACCAGATCAGCCATGCTGTTGATGCAATAATCCGCAGCACATGGGGTCGGCTGTTGGCCCCGTTCGCGACCGATCAGACACACATCGGTAAGTGCCGGGCCGCGGGCGGCGGGTCGGGTCACCCGCAGGATGTGCTCCGGCTTCAGCTCGTTGGCATTCAACCAGTCCTCGTCCCGCAGCGGATCGCTGGCCAGCGAAATAAAATCATCGGCCACAATCCCCAGATGCTCGCACAACACGGCGCGATCCTCGGCATCCCGGTCGCCCACCACCAACAGGCGATAAAACTTGCGCAAGTACAGCATCGCTCCCGGTGCGTCTTCGAACAATGACCAGTTGGCAGCAGAGCGCGCGAAACTCATGCCCTCCTCCCAACTGGCGTTCAAGCTCCAGCGCTCGGCCAGCTGGCGATGGGCAAAACACAGCAATCCACTGAAGCCCAGTTCGGCAAAGCGCGGATAGAGCCCCTGCACCACTTCGCGAAACTCGCCCAGCACCTGTTCCTTGTCCGGGCGCCCGCCCCGGCTGTCGAGCAACGGCTGCAGCGCTGTCCAGACCCCCGAATCACGGTCGACCAGGACTTCGTCGCAATCGATGAGCAGTGCTCGATAATCAGTCAGCCCCATGGTGTACACAGCCTCCGATGATGCGTTTCATCAATCCGTGCGCCAAAAAGGTTCAGCGACGCTGGCCAGCGACCGCGCCGCTGAACCCGGCGGACATCAGTTCAATACCCGTGCCAATGCAGCCTGCAGAATCTGCAACGCTTCATCGATCTGCGCTTCGGTCGTCACCAGTGGCGCAAGGAAGCGCAAGACGTTGCGATAGACGCCACACTTGATCACCAGCAAGCCACCTTTGCGCGCTTCATCGATCACACGCTGGTTCAGATCAGCGTCCGGGGAGCGCGCTTCATCGTTCTTGACCAGCTCGATGGCCAGCATGAAACCGGTGCCGCGTACGTCACCGATTTGCGGGTGACGGCGCTGCAACTGCAGCAAACCTTCACGCAGACGCTTGCCCAATGCATCGCCACGTTCGAGCAGTTTCTCTTCTTCATAAGCGTCGATCACTGCCAGGGCCGCGGCGCAGGAAAGCGCATTGCCGCCATAGGTGCCGCCGAGCCCCCCGGGCAACGGCGAATCCATGATTTCAGCTCTGCCGACCACGCCCGATAACGGCAGCCCTCCGGCCAGACTCTTGGCGACGGTGACCAGGTCAGGCTGGATGCCGGCGTGCTGGAAACCGAACCACTTGCCGGTGCGGCCGAATCCGGTCTGGATTTCATCGAGGATCAGCACGATGCCGTGCTTGTGGGTCAACTCGCGCAATGCCTGAAGGAACTGTGCCGGCGCCGCAAGGAAGCCACCGTCACCCTGCACGGGCTCAATGATGATCGCCGCAACCCGCTCCGGCGCAACCTGAGTGGCGAGCAACTCGTCCAGCGCCTTGAGCGCCATCTCACTGGTGACGCCGCGATAGGCATTGGGAAATGGGGTGTGAAACACCTCCGGCGCGAATGGCCCGAAGTTCTGTTTGTAGGGCTGGCTCATGCCGGTCAGCGTGGTGCCGAGCAAGGTGCGTCCATGGAAACCGCCGCGGAAGGAGATCACCGCAGAGCGGTTGGTGTGAGCGCGGGCGATTTTCACCGCGTTCTCCACGGCTTCGGCACCGGAGGTGAAGAACGCCGCTTTGTAGTGTTCCTCGCCACCTATCATTTCGCACAAACGCTGGGCCAGATCCAGATACGGCTTGTAGGCCACCACCTGGAAGCAGGCGTGCGAGACCTTATGCAATTGGGCCTGCACCGCTGCAACTACTTTGGGATGGTTATGGCCGATGTTCAGCACGCCGATGCCGCCGACGAAGTCCAGATAACGCTGGCCGTCCACGTCCCACAATTCAGCCCCTTGGGCGCGATCAATCACCAGTGGATGAGCGGTGACCAGTCCGCGTGGCACGAACTGATCACGCTGACGGAGTAAATGAGGCGTTTGGTCGACTTGGCTGTTCATGGCATTTCCCTTCGTGAGTCCGGCAGCCCGGAGTGAATGCAGGAGGTGGTTACACAGGGTCTTAAGATTAAGACTTGTGCGGAACGAACTACGCCGAACTTGGCCCCTGAGAAATCCGGATCGACTGTTTTCACCCTGCCAAACGGCAGATTCCTTCAGGCCGCCGAATCTGCCGGCCGCGTGCGGATATGAGGTGGCGCGCAGTGTTCGCAACGCTGCTTTCGACAGATCCTGCTCTGGCGTTGGGCGATGATGGGAGCACCTTCAACCTCCTCAGGAATTGACCATGGCCCTGCTTTACAAAGCTGACCCCGTGCGCGGCGAACGGTGGAAAGCACTGTTCGCCGAACATGCCCCGGACATCGAATGGCGCGCCTGGCCGGACATCGGCGATCCCACAGACATCAAGTACCTGGCGGCGTGGCAGGCGCCGGAAGATCTGCAGACGGTGCTGCCGAATCTGCAGGTGTTGTTTGCGTTGTCGGCCGGCGTCGATCAACTGGATTTGAGCCGTATCCCGCCGAGTCTTCCGGTGGTGCGCCTGCTCGATCCCGGCATCACCCAAGGCATGTGCGAGTACGCCAGTTTTGCCGTGCTCGCTTTGCACCGGGACATGTTGCGCTATCGCCAGCAGCAGATCGCGCGGTGTTGGCAGGCGCACCTGCTGCAGCCGGCGCATCAGCGACGGGTGGGGGTGATGGGCCTCGGTACTCAGGCGCAGCAGATTCTCGCCACCTTGCAGCCCCTGGGCTTTGCCCTCAAGGGCTGGGCGCGCAGTGCGCATCGGATTGCCGGCGTCGAGTGCTTTGCCGGTCGCGAGCAACTGCCGGCGTTTCTGAGCCAGTGCGATATTGTGATGTGCGTATTGCCGCTGACCAAGCAGACCCGTGGCATTCTCAATCGTGAGTTTTTTCGCCAATTGCCGCGTGGCGCGGCACTGATCAACATGGGACGCGGTGGGCATCTGGTGGAAGAAGACTTGCTCCAAGCGCTGGACAGCGGGCAACTCAGCGGCGCGGTGCTGGATGTGGTGCAGAACGAACCGGCGCCGGCGGATCATCCCTTCTGGGGCCATCCGCAGATTCTGCTGACGCCGCATATCGCGGCGATGACCCAGCCGGAAAGTGCATTTGCTGTCCTGCTGGAGAACATCCGCCGCTTCGAACGCGGCGAGTCCATGAGCGGTCAGATCGACCGCAACAAAGGTTACTGATTCATACCCTCTGCACGAGTGAGCAGGCTCACTCATGCAGAGGATGACGATGTTTCAGAGGAACTCGGCGATGGCCCTGCCGACATCCTGAGTCGAGCCCTTCCCGCCCAGGTCCGGGGTGATCGGGCCCTCGGCGATCACCCGCTCGATCGCCTGCAGGATCCCGTCGTGTGCTGCGCGATAACGCTGGTCACCGTTGCCCAGGAAATCGAGCATCAGCGCCCCGGACCAGATCATCGCAATCGGGTTGGCGATGTTCTGCCCATAGATGTCCGGCGCCGAACCATGCACCGGCTCGAACAGCGACGGAAAGCGTCGCTGCGGATCAAGGTTGGCCGACGGCGCAATGCCGATGGTTCCGGCACACGCCGGCCCCAGGTCGGAGAGGATGTCGCCGAACAGGTTCGACGCCACCACCACATCGAACCGATCCGGTTGCAGAACGAAGCGCGCGCACAAGATATCGATGTGCTGCTTGTCCCACGTCACCTGCGGGTACTGCGCGGCCATCAGTGCGGTGCGCTCATCCCAATAAGGCATGCTGATCGAAATGCCGTTGGACTTGGTCGCTGCGGTCAGGCGCTTGCGTGGCCGGGTCTGGGCCAGGTCGAAGGCGAACTTGAGAATCCGGTCGACACCCCGGCGGGTGAAGACCGATTCCTGCAGCACGAACTCATGCTCGGTGCCTTCGAACATCTTACCGCCGACCGATGAATATTCACCTTCGGTGTTCTCGCGAATCACCACGAAATCGATGTCCCCCGGTTCGCGTCCGGCCAACGGGCATGGCACCCCGGGGAACAAGCGCACCGGGCGGATATTCACGTACTGGTCGAAGTCGCGACGGAATTTCAGCAGCGACCCCCACAGGGAAATATGGTCCGGCACTTTCTCAGGCCAGCCCACGGCACCGAAGTAAATCGCGTCGAAGCCCTTGAGCTGTTCGAACCAGTCCTCGGGCATCATCTGCCCGTGTTCCAGGTAATAATCGCAATGCGCCCAGTCGAGCACTTCAATGCTCAAGTCCAGCTGCCATTTTTTCGCGGCCTGCTCCAGCACCCGCAGCCCCTCGGGCAGCACTTCCTTGCCAATCCCGTCGCCGGCAATCGCGGCGATCTTGAAGACCTTGCTCATCAGTTGTGGCTCCCCGTTGTTGTGAAGTTACAAGCCGCCGATGTGGAAGGCTTTGACTTCAAGGTATTCGTCGAGACCGTATTTGCTGCCTTCACGGCCCAGCCCCGATTGCTTGATGCCGCCGAACGGCGCGACTTCCATGGAGATGATTCCGGTGTTGAGGCCGACCATGCCGAATTCCAGCGCTTCGCCGAAACGCCATGAGCGACGCAAATCTTGAGTGAAGTAATACGCGCCGAGGCCAAACGGCGTGGCGTTGGCCAGGGCCAAGGCTTCGGCTTCGTCGGTGAACCGCATCAGCGGCGCGACCGGGCCGAAGGTTTCTTCGTTGGCCAGGAGCATGCCGGCGTGGGCATCGCCAAGCACCGTCGGTTGCACAAATTGACTGTCACCCTCGGGAACGCCGCCGCAAAGCAGCTGCGCGCCCTGACTCAAGGCATCATCGATGTGGCGGGCCACCTTGCTCACGGCCGCCTTGTTGATCAGCGGGCCGATGGTCACGTTGTCTTGCAGGCCATTGCCGACCTTGAGCTTGCCGACTTCCTCGATCAGACGCTGGGCAAAACGCGGGTAAATGCCGTCCTGCACCAGAATCCGGTTGGCGCAGACGCAGGTCTGCCCGGCGTTGCGAAACTTGCTCAGCATGATCCCGGTAATCGCCTGCTCAAGATCAGCGTCGTCAAACACAATGAACGGTGCGTTGCCGCCGAGCTCCAGGCTCAATCGCTTGATGTGTTCGGCACTCTGGCGCATCAGCAAACGGCCCACCGCAGTGGAACCGGTGAAGGAAATCTTGCGTACCGTCGGATTGCCGGTCAGCTCTTCGCCAATCCCGGCGGGCATGCCGGTCAGCACATTGAACACCCCGGCCGGAATGCCGACGCGCTCAGCCAACACCGCCAACGCCAGCGCCGACAGCGGCGTCAGATCCGACGGCTTGACGATAATCGGGCACCCCGCCGCCAGGGCCGGTGCACACTTGCGGGTAATCATCGCGTTGGGGAAATTCCACGGTGTGATCGCCGCGCAGACCCCCACCGGTTGCTTGAGGGTCAACAGTCGGCGGTCGCCGCTGGGGGCCGGCATGGTTTCGCCGTAAATCCGCCGCGCCTCTTCGGCAAACCATTTGACGAAACCCGCGCCGTAGCGGATTTCACCTTTGGCTTCGTTCAGCGGCTTGCCTTGTTCGCAGGTCATGATCAGCGCCAGATCGTCGAGGTTGTCGATCATCGCCTGATACCAGCGCTCCAGCAGCGCCGCACGTTCGGCGGCCGGTCTTGCCCGCCAGGCGGGCCAGGCCCGCTCGGCGGCATCGATGGCGCGTCGGGTTTCCACACCTTGCATGGCGGGCACGCGGCCGATCAATTCGCCGCTGGCCGGGTCGACGACATCCAGGGTCGCGCGGTCATCGGCGCCGATCCACTGGCCGTTCACATAAGCGAGTTCTGCGAGAAGACCGGGGTCTTTCAAACGATTCTTGAGCATGGTCGAGTCCTGATCCGAGACAGATTCCAGTCTAGGGAGACTCGACGGATAAGGATGCTGAAAGCGCGTAGCGGACAGTGTCGGCTGCTGAAATTGGCGGTGGAACAGCAGAACTGCTGTTTTCTATCGCTTCAGCGAACCGAGCAAACCCTCCAGAAAGCGCTCCCCCGCTTCCATCTGGCTGATCTCGATAAACTCGTCGGGCTTGTGCGCCTGCTCGATCGAACCTGGCCCGCAGACAACCACCGGCACATCCAGACGCTGCTTGAACAACCCGCCTTCCGTACCGAACGAAACCTTGGACGTCGCAGTATCCGGCGCCGCGAAATTTTTCAGGAACCGTACCGCTTCGACGCTCGGATGGGTGTCCAGTCCGGGATAGACGTTGACCGTTTCAATCTCGATGGCCGCCACACTCGAGAGCTTCTGCGCCTCGCGCACGATCACCTCGGCACGCTCCTGCATCTGCGCGAGAATCTGTTCCAGATCATCGGCCGGCAAATTGCGCACTTCAAAATCCACCGTGCACAGATTCGGCACGATATTCAGCGCCCGGCCACCGCCGATCTGGCCCACGTGCACGGTGGTGTAAGGCACGTCGTAATCGGCATCCCGGGCGCCCTGCTCCTGCAGTTGGCGCTGGGATTCACGCAACGCTGCAATGAAATCGCAGGCCACGTGGATTGCGTTGACCGAGCGCGGCGCCAGCGAAGAATGCGCCTCCAGCCCCCGACAATAGGTACGGTACGAGCCCTTGCCCTTGTGCCCCAGCACAAACTGCATGTTGGTCGGTTCGCCGATCAGGCACAGAAACGGCCGCACCGGCGCCAGATGCAGCACATCGAGCAAACGCCGCACGCCAACGCAGCCGATTTCCTCGTCGTGTGACAGCGCCAGTTGCAGCGGACGGCTGAGGGAATGTTCAGCAGCGTCAAGCATCGCGTCGATGGCCAGCGCGATAAAGCCTTTCATGTCGCAACTGCCGCGCCCGTAAATCCGCCCGTTCTGCTCCGTCACCTGGAACGGTGGAACCGTCCACGCCTGCCCCGCTGCTGGCACCACGTCGGTGTGTCCGGACAGCAGAATGCCCGGTTGGTCTTTCGGACCGGTACTGGCAAACAGATTGGCCTTCTTGCCGCTTTCGTCCTTGACGATCAGCGACTCGATGCCCTTGCTCAGCAGCAACTCGCGAACGTACTCGATCAACGCCATGTTCGATTCCGACGACACGGTATCGCACGCAATCAATCGTTTGAGAATCTCCAGTACACGGGGTTTCATGAGGCTTTGCTCCGTTGTTCGGCCAAGGGGGCGAACCGGCGTATGGAAAAGGGTTCAATCAACGTGGAGGTGCTGCCGGTACTGATCAATTCAGCCATGACGTCACCGACGCCCGGCCCCAACTGGAAGCCATGACCGCAGAAGCCGAACGCGTAATACAGGCCATCGACCGTACCGCTTGGCCCCATGATCGGCAGCGAGTCCGGCAGATAGCTTTCGATGCCGCTCCAGACCCGGATGATGTTCAGATTGCCGACACCCGGCAGCAGTCGGCGCATTTGCCGGATCTGGTTGAGGATGCTGCGTGGCTCGACATAGGCGCGGCGATTGACCATGTCCGGTTTGCTGCGATAGCCGCCGCCAATGATGATGTTGCCGCGCGGAATCTGCCGGAAATAAATGACTTCCTCAGGTATTTTGGTGAACACCCCAATCACCGTCGGCAAGGCGTATGGCACCGGTTCCGTCACCGCCATCTGCGGGCCATGGGTGTCCAGCGGAACCGGTTCGCCGAACTGCGCGGACAGTTTCTCGCCCCAGGCGCCGGCAGTGATCAGCAGTTGTGCGGCGCGATATTGCCGGCCATCGGTGGTGGTGACGCTGAACTCGCTTCCGATTTTCTGCACTTCGGCCACTTCGGTCTGTTCTTCGATACGCGCACCGATCCGCCGCGCCGCCCGAGCGAATGCCGGCGCCGCCAGACGCGGGTTGGCGTGACCGTCGTGCGGCGCGTAGGAGCCCCCCTTCACGTCCGGCCCCAGAAACGGAAAGCGCTGATGCAGTTCAGCGCCACGATAGACCTGCAGATCCAGTTGGGCCGCCTCCGGTGCAGCGGCATACGCTTCGAGCTCGGCAATTTCGTCTTCGCGGTAACACACGCGCATGTGGCCGCTGGCGATGAACTCCAGATCGTCGTCAATCAGCTCCGGCAAGCGCTTCCACAGCGCAAACGAACGGTTGGCCAACTCCAGTTGCCCCAGATAACGCCCCTGACGCCGCACATTGCCGAAATTGACGCCACTGGCGTATTGGCCAATCTGGTCGCGCTCGAGCAGGGTCACGGAGTGCCCGCGCTGACGCAGGAAAAACGCTGACGCCGCACCCATGATGCCGCCGCCGATAATCAATACATCACTTTTCTGCGGGTTCATGTCGGTTCCTCGATGATCACCATCGGCAACGGTTTGACGGGGGCCTGACCGCGCTGGCGGCCGACCTGTTGCACACTGACGCCGGCCGCGGCGGCAATCACTTCGGCGCCAGCCTGCGAGCAGTAGCGGCCCTGGCAACGGCCCATGCCGATCCGGCTGAAGGCCTTGGCCCGATTGACTTCACACGCGCCCTTTTCACTGACCGTACGGCGCAGTTCGCCCGCGCTGATCATCTCGCAGCGACAGACGATCGCCGAATCCGGCAAGGCCCCGGCCTGTTCGGCGGGCCAGGGAAATGCCTGTGCCAGACCGAAGCGGAACTGATCCATCACCGCCAGTGCACGCCGTTGCTCTGCGCGCAAACCGGCATCCACCGGTTGTTGCTGATCCTCCAGCAGCGCCATCGCCACCAGACGTCCGGCATGTTCAGCCGCATCGGCACCGCGGATCTTTGCCCCGTCGCCGGCGGCATACACACCGCTGACCGAGGTGCGGCCCTCTTCATCAAGCGCCAGCCACCATTGGCCGGACGCTTCATCAAAACGCATGCGACACCCGGCCAGATCGGCCAGCTGGGTTTCCGGACGCAAGTGATACCCCAGGGCCACGGCATCGCAATCAATGTCCAGGGTTTCGCCTTTGGCTGAGCGCACGCGCACGCCACTGACGCCGCTAGTGGCATCTCCCGATATGAGCTCCGGCTTGATCCCCAGATGCACCGGTATTTTCGCCTGATACAACTGCGCCAACAGTTTCATCCCGGTGAGCAACACCCCAGGCCGCGCGAGCATCTTCGGCAGCGCAACGATGCGCTTGCTCATCGGCGATGTATCAAGCACCGCAGCGACGTTGGCGCCGGCCTTCACGTACTGGCTGGCCACCAGATACAGCAGCGGACCACTGCCCATGAACACCACGCGATGGCCGATGGAAACCGCCTGCGACTTGAGCGCGATCTGCGCCCCGCCGAGGCTGTAGGTGCCCGCCAGCTGCCAGCCTTCAATGGGCATCAAACGGTCCGTGGCGCCGGTACACAGGATCAACGCGTCGAAGTCCACCGTCGTATGGTGACCCTGACTGACGCAGCTCAACTGCCTGGGCACCAGATTCCACACCAGCGTGTCGGGCCGGTAATCGATGTGTGGGCGCAAGCGCTCGAAACTCTCGTGCAGGTCGCGCGCCTTGGCCGCTTCAGTGCCGTACAGCGCGCGGTAGTCGCGGGTGAAACCTTCGGGTTGGCGACGATAGATCTGGCCGCCGTCGCGGCGATTTTCATCGATCAGGACCGGTTTGATGCCGGCCTTCACCAACGTCTCGGCGCAGCGAATCCCCGCAGGGCCGGCGCCGACGATAACTACCCGTGCAGTGGCCATGTCGCCTCCGGTTGTGTGGTGACGAGATCCAGCCCTTCACGGACTTCATTGGAGCACGCACGCAGACGTTCGCCGCTGCGCGTCCACACCCAGCAATCCTGGCAGGCGCCCATCAGGCAGAACCCGGCACGTCGACCGGCATCGAATTCCGACTGGCGTAGCGCATCGCCCTGAGTGAGCAATGCGACCATCAGTGTGTCGCCCTGCAACGCCTTGATGGGCACGCCATCCACGGTCAACCCGACGGTCACCCGGCCCTGCTCGGCCAGTCTCACAAAACGAGCGCTCATGCATAGGCTCCCTGATTGAAGGTGGTCACGTCCCGCTGGGTTTTCAGCAGTTCGACGCTGTCGTGGTGGCAAAGAATTTCACTGCCACCGTCGATGATTCGGCGGTTGGGTGCCGTACGGTTGCACAGGCCATCGACGCGCACCGGGCAGCGATTGAGGAAGGTGCACAGCTCGGCGACATTGGCTTTGGGCCCGATGGGCGGCAGTGCGCCGCAAGTCGTCCCGCAGGTTTCCAGCCAGCCCTGGCGCAGCTCCGGCACCGAGTGAATCAACAGATCGGTGTAGGGATGGAACGGCGCCTGCGCAAACGACTGGCGGCTGCCGGCCTGAACCTTGTGGCCGCTGTACATCACCACCACGTCATCGCACAGCGCGCGCACGGTGGAGATGTCATGACTGATGAACAGGTAGGACACGCCGAGCTGCTCACGCAAGTCGCGGAGCAATTCAAGAATCGCTGCACCGACCACGGTGTCCAGCGCCGAGGTCACTTCATCGCAAAGGATCAGATCGGGTTTGGCCGCCAGTGCCCGCGCCAGGTTCACCCGCTGTTTCTGCCCGCCGGACAACTCGCTCGGACGACGCTCGGCCAAGGCTCGCGGCAGGCGCACCAGATCCAGCAATTCGCCGATACGCTCGCGCAACGCCGCGCCTTTGAGGTTGAAATACATCTTCAGCGGCCGACTCAGAATCGTGCTGATGCTGTGCATCGGATTGAGCGCCGTGTCGGCGTTCTGGAACACCATCTGGATTCGCCGGAATTGCTCGTCGCTGCGTTCGGACAGACAACCGCCCAGCGGTTGCCCGTCAAAGGTCAGCCCGCCCAATGCCGGCGTGAGCAGGCCGGCGACCACGCGGGCCAGCGTTGACTTGCCCGAACCCGACTCGCCGATCACGCCAATCGCCTGGCCCCTGCGCACGGTCAGATCAATGTCTTCCAGTACACGAATGGCCGGCATGCCCTGGGTGTTCTTGTTGCCGTAACCAGCGGTCAGGCCGCGAATGGTCAGCAGCGGAGTTTCTTCGGCAATTCCGCAAGGTGGGCGGATCGTCGTGTCCGGCCGCGCGGCCGCCAGCAGACTGCGGGTGTATTCATGACTCGGGCCTTTGAGGAGCGCCGCCGTAGCGCTTTGTTCGAAGATCTGGCCGCCATTGAGCACGACGATCTGATCCGCCATTTGCGCCACCACGGCCAGGTCATGGGACACATACACCGCTGTCGCGCCACGGTCACGCACCACGCGCTTGAACGCACGCAACACGTCGATCTGGGTCGTCACATCGAGCGCCGTGGTCGGCTCGTCGAGGATGACCAGCAACGGATCACTGATCAGCGCCATTGCCGCCATCACCCGCTGCAGTTGCCCGCCGGACACCTGATGCGGGTAACGCTGGCCGATGTGATCCGGATCCGGCAGGGCCAGATCGCGGAACAGTTCAATGGCCTTGGCCTCAAGGGTGGCGCGGGTGCCGAGGCCGTGAATCAAGGCGCCCTCCACCACTTGGTCGATCAGCTTCTTCGCCGGGTTGAATGCCGCCGCAGCGCTTTGGGCGATATACGACACCCGATTACCGCGCAGCCCCTGCAATTGCTGCTCGCTGAGCGCGAGCATGTCGTGCTCGCCGACCTGTACCACGCCGCCGGACAACCGACAGCCCCGTCGGGCATACCCCAACAGAGCGAGGGCAATGGTGGTCTTGCCCGAGCCCGATTCGCCGATCAACGCCAGCACTTCACCTTGTTCCAGGGCAAAGCTCACGCCTTTGACGATTTCGGTTTCACCGCGCTCGCCGCAAGCGACCACGCGCAGGTCTTCAACTCGAATCAATTGGGTCATTTCAATGGCCTCCCGTGCGGCGACTGCGTCGCGACGACACTCTGTCGATGAACAGATTCACGCCGATGGTCAGGGTGCCGATGGCCAGCGCCGGGATGACGATGGCCGAGGCGCCCTGATTGAGGCCGCCGATGTTTTCCCGCACCAGCGAGCCGAGGTCGGCATCCGGCGGTTGCACGCCCAGCCCGAGAAAACTCATGCCGCTGAGCAGCAGCACGATGAAACCGAACCGCAAGCCCAGGTCAGTCAGCACCGGGTTGAGCATGTTCGGCAGGATCTCCACGCAAGCAATGTACAAACGCCGCTCGCCACGGGTTCGGGCGACCTGCACGTACTCCAGCGCTTCGATGTTCACCGCCATGCTGCGGGCGATACGGAACGCGCCCGGGGCGAAGCTCAACACTGCCGTGCTGATCAGCAGGGTCACTGAAGAGCCGAACGCCGAAACCATGATCAACGCGAGCATCTTGCTCGGGATCGAGATAAAGGCGTCCATCAAGCGGCTGATCACTTCGTCCAGCCATTTCGGCGACACCACCGACAGCAGCGCGCAACCGGTGCCCAGCGCACTGGCCAGCACCGCCGCAATCAACGCCAGGCCCACGGTGAAGCGCGCGCCGACGAGCACCCGGCTGAGCATGTCGCGGCCCAGATAATCAGTGCCGAACGGGTACACCGCGCTGATGTTGTCGAACACGTTGCCCGAGACCACCTCGCCGACCGGATGCGGCGCCAGCCACGGGCCGAATAACGCAACCAGCAACCAGATAACGCAGATGGCCGCGCCGATGAGTCCCAGCCATACGGGCCCGTGAGACACCTTGCCGGCTGACAGATCGGGGGCTGCGGGCGTCGATTTCACAATGAGATTGTTCATTGGTTTCTCAGCCTCGGATTGGACAGAATCGCGCACAGGTCGGCAATCAGCACCAGACCCAGATAAGCCGTACAGAACAACATGGTGCAGGCCTGCACCAGTGCCATGTCACGGTTGGTCACGGCATCGACCATCAGGCTGGCGATGCCGGGATAGTTGAAGATGGTTTCGACAATCACCACCCCGCCGAGCAGATACGACAGGCTCAGCGCAATCGCATTGGCGATCGGCCCGATGGCATTGGGCAAAGCGTGGCGCAGTACGATGTGCATCGGACTGACGCCTTTGAGCCGGGCCATTTCCACGTAGGGGCTGTCGAGCTGGTCGATCACTGCCGCGCGTGTCATCCGCGCCATTTGCGCAACGATCACGCAGCACAGCGTCATCACCGGCAAGGCGTAGGTGCGCATGAATTGCCACGGTGAAGTGATGTCGCTGGCGTAGGACAGCGCCGACAACCAGCCCAGGTTTACCGCAAAGATCAGCACCGCAAGGGTCGCCACCAGAAACTCCGGCACCGCGACCATGGCCAGGGTGGTGAAACTCAGGACACTGTCGATCCGCCCGCCACGACCCATCGCCGAGCCGATGCCGAGAACCAGCGCCACCGGCACCGACACCAGCGCCGTGGCGGCCGCCAGCATCAAGGTGTTGGGTACGCGCCCGGCCATCAGCTCGACGACAGGCATCGCGTTGGATACCGACACGCCCATATCGCCACTGAGCAGGCTCATCAACCAGTGCAGGTAACGCACCACACCGGGTTGATCGAGCCCCAGTTTCAGGCGCAGCGCTGCCACCTGTTCCGGGGTGGCAAACTGGCCAAGGGATTGTTGTGCCGCGTCTCCAGGCAGTACCGCCGTGATCGCAAACACGACCATCGATACGATCAACAAAGTCACGATCGCGGCGCCCAGCCGCCGTCCGATCAACCACAGTGTGTTGCTATTCATCGCCTACCCTCCTGCAACCTGGCTTGCCGTTCATTTCGACGGCTCTGTTCAAGCGTCCAGCCAGACCTGCTCGGCGAACATGTAACCCATGAAGCCGCCGAGCGGGTTGCTGCCGTAGCCCTTGATCCGTTGATCGACGCCGTCGATGTTGCTGATGAACACCGGTATGCCGATGCCACAGTGGTCGTGCACCAGGGTCTGCATGTCCGCGTACATCTTGCCGCGCTTGGCATCGTCGGTTTCGCCGCGGGCGAGCATCAGCAACTGATCGAACTGCTCGTTCTTCCAGCCGGACTCGTTCCACGGCGCCTTCGACTGGAAGAACTGCGAGAACATCACGTCGGCGTTCGGACGTGGGTTGATGTTGCCGAAGCTGATCGGGTGCTTCATCCAGTGGTTGGACCAGTAGCCGTCGCTCGGCAGGCGCTTGACGTCGAGTTTGAGCCCGGCCTGTTTGGCCGACTGCTGCAACAGCACTGCGATATCGACGGAACCCGTTGCGGCAGGCGACGCAAACAGCTCCATGCTGATGTTTTCCATGCCCGCTTTTTTCAGCAGAAACTTGGCTTTTTCCGGGTCGTAGACCGTTTGCGGCAGGTCGTTGTTGTAGTAGCGCGAGCCGGGCGCGATCGGATGATCGTTGCCGACCACGGCAAAGCCGCGAAACACCGCCGACTTGATCTGTTCGCGATCGAGCAGGTATTTCATCGCCTGGGTGAAATCGGCGTTCTGACCCGGCAGCTGATCCTGACGGATGATCAAATCAGTGTAGTTGCCCGACGGCGCATCAACGACCCGGTGTCTGGCGCTGGCCTTGATCCGGTCGGTGGAGCGCGGGTTGACCTCGTTGATCATGTGCACGTCGCCGGACAGCAGCGCGTTGACCCGCGACGGCTCGTCGCCGATGGCAATGAATTCGATTTCGTCGAGGTACGGCAGGCCAGGCTTCCAGTAGCCGGTGTTGCGTGCGGCCACCGAACGTACGCCCGGTTTGAACTCCTTGACCTTGAACGGTCCGGTGCCAATGCCCTGGTTGAAGTCGGTGGTGCCTTCGGGAACGATCAGCAGATGCGAGACGGCCAGAATCGACGGCAATTCGGCGTTCGGTGCAGTCAGGCGAATCTGTACTTCGTTGGCCCCCGTGGCCTTGATTTCGGCGAACTGCTCCATCAGCGGCATGACTTTGGAGCCGGTCAGCGGATCCTTGTGTCGTGACAGCGAGAACACCACGTCGGCCGCGCTGAGGGTTTTGCCGTTGTGGAAAGTCACGTCCTTGCGTAGGGTGATCGTCCACAGGGTCGCGTCGGTGTTGTCGATGCGTTCGGCCAGCTCCAGTTGCGGCACCAGGTGCGCGTCGAAACGGGTCAGGCCGTTGTAGAACATGTAGTGCCGCACATAATCGGTGGACAGCGCGCCTTTGGCCGGATCGAGGGTGTCGGCGGTGGAGCTGGACATGCCGGCGACACGTATCCGCCCACCCGGCTTGCCTTTGCCCGGCGTCGCCGTGTCATCGGCCAACAGCTTGCCCGCGGCACCGAACAGGCTGCCGGCGCCGGCAGCCGCTACGCCGGCCACACCGAGCATTTGTAACGCGTGACGGCGTGACATGCCGCGATTGAGGCCTTCGAATACCCGCAGGCTTGCTTCGCCTGAGATCAATGGTGAGTCGTTCTTGTGATCAGTCATTTCAGTGCTACCTGTCGAAATTAAGAAGGCTCAAGTGTTCCGGTTGGCCGGAACGTCCTGGAAACGCAAACGACGGTAAAGCCACAACATCAGCTCAATGCAAATAGTCCTGAAAGCGGTAATAGGCGCCCACGAAAGGCAGGAACCACGGCTTGCCGAAATGCCCGGGGATCGCCGGCCAGTCGAGTTCACGCCAGGGGTTGGCCTCGGCATTGCCGGCCATCACATCGGCCATCACCTGCCCCATGTGCACCGACATCTGCACGCCGTGGCCGCTGTAACCCATCGAGTGGAACACGCCGCCGTGCTGGCCGGCTCGCGGCAAACGGTCGGAGGTCATGTCTACCAGGCCGCCCCAGCAGTAATCGATCCTGACGCCGGCCAGTTGCGGGAACATCTGGACCATCGCCGCCTGCAGCACCTTGCCGCTCTTGGCATCGTTGACACTGTCGGACATGGCAAACCGCGCGCGCCCGCCAAACAGCAAACGGTTATCCGGGGTCAGGCGGAAGTAGTTACCGATCATTCGGCTGGTGACATAAGCGCGGCGCCCCGGCAGCAACTGATCGATCAACGCCCGCGGCAGGACCTCGGTGGCAATCACGAAACTGCCCACCGGTACGATTCGCCGCCGATACCAGCCCAGACCACCGTGCTGACAGGCACCGGTCGCCAGCAGAACCTGCCCGGCGTGCAGCGAACCCTTGCTGGTGTTGACCTGATAACCGCCGGCCCGGGCTTTCCAGTCGAGCACCGAGGTGCCCTCATGGATCAGTGCACCGTGACGCACCGCCGCTTCTGCCAGACCGATGCCGAAACGCCCGACGTGCATCTGCACGCCATTGCGCTGCAACAGGCCGCCATGGAACTGCGCAGAGTTGACTTCGGTGCGGGTCTGTTCGGCAGACAGCAATTCAACATCGGCATCGACTTCGTTGCGGATCAGCTCGCAGGTGCGGGCCAGGCCTTCGTAGTGCAACGGTTTTGCCGCCAGTTTCAGCTTGCCGTTGCGCAGCAGGTCACAGGCGATCTGCTCCTGCTCGACCAGCGACACAACGCTTTGCACGGCACTTTCGTAAGCCTGGTAATAGGCTTTCGCCCGGTCGGCACCGAGGCTGGCGCTGAGGCTGGCGTAATCCTGCGCCACCCCCGTGTTGCACTGCCCGCCATTGCGTCCCGAAGCCTCGCCGATCACCCGTCCGGCTTCCAGCACCACCACACTGGCACCCTTGAGCGCCAGGGCCCGGGCTGCCGCCAGCCCGGTGAAACCGCCACCGACGATGGCCACATCGACTTGCCCGGGCAAACCGCCGAGCTGTGCGCCGGTGAAGGCCGGTGCGCTGTCGAGCCAGTAGGATTCACTGCCCATGTTCAATCCCGCCTTTGCCAATGAGGATGTCGTTACAGGCCGACCAGTGCGGCCAGACCGCCGATGTCCGGGATCTGGTGGTAGCTGTAGAAGGCGTTGCCCGGTACTTCGTGACCACGGGCGACGAAGGCCTTGTTCTTGATCTTCATGTCGTGGGCCGGCATCAGGTCGTAACGGAAGCTGGAGGACACATGCAAGATGTCTTCCGGGCCGCAGTTGAGGTTGTCGAGCATGTACTCGAACGCCGCCAGACGAGGTTTGTAGGCTTGTGCCTGTTCGGCCGTGAAGACTTTGTGAAAAGGTGCGCCGAGTTTTTCGACGTTGGACATGATCTGGCTGTTGCTGGCGTTGGAGAAAATCACCAAGGGAATCTTGTCGGCGATTTTCGACAGGCCGGCCGGTACGTCCGGGTGCGGGCCCCAGGTCGGAACAGCGTCGTAATACAGCTGGCCTTCTTCGCGGTATTCGATTCCCCAACGCTTGCAGGTACGCGCCAGAGCGGTCTTGAGAATCTCGTCATACGGCATCCAGTCGCCCATGACCTGGTCCAGGCGATAGGCCGAGAAATCCTTGACGAACTGATCCATCTGCTCAGCGGGAACGCGATCGGCGAAGAGTTCGCGGGTCATTGTGCCCATGTGGAAATTGGTCAGCGTTCCGTAGCAGTCGAAGGTAATGAATTTGGGGCGAAGAAAGCTCATTGAGTGCGTTCCTGAAGTTCGTTGAGGTCAATGGCGCTACAAGCATTTGCCTGGTTTGCGCAGTAGCGATGCAACGCTGCAGCACACCGTCATTACAACACCGTGAAATCAGCAGATGGCGTTAAAAGCGACCTCCGTTCGATACAAATCACCGTTTTGGTCATTCCACTCAGCAGACTTTGCGGTGCGCTCCAGCCTTGGGCAAAGCCCCTGTTTATGCGCACTTATGGGCCTTTATCTGGCGCTTTTGATTTCCGACAGCGACTTTGCCCGCAGAAACTGCGCCCCATCGCAGCTTTGGCATCAGTTGCTGCGGCGTCTGTCAGCCCGGATCTGAATCGAGGCGATTGAACCTACATCCTGCGCCTGAGCGACGAGACTGGGTACAAGCCTTTTATAGGGTAAAAAGGCCCAAGCATTTGCTGCCGACACAAGGCCCGGATTAAGTAGTAAGTGTGGTGCTCGGGGCTGTGCTTCGCGGAATCTGCCGAATATTCCCTGCCCCCTTGTCAGGCTTTCATCCAGATGGGATACAGGCTTCACCTCGCCGCAAAACCCGGCGCCAGCGCACACTCTTGATCGGAGAATCGCCATGTCCACCCCGCTCCCTTCCTACGTCTATCGGCCGATGACTGCCGACGACCTGCCCAAGGCTCATGCACTGTCCGTGCAATTGAAGTGGCCTCATCGACTTGACGACTGGGCCATGCTGCAACGGGTCAGCAAGGGTTTTGTCGTACTTGATGGCGAGCGTTTGATCGGCACCGCGTTTGCCTGCCCGCAAGGTGATTTCACGACCATTGGCCTGGTCATTGTCAGTGACGAATACCAGGGCCAGGGCATCGGGCGAAAGCTCATGGAACACGCGCTGCAGGCTTGCCAGTCAAGCACGGCGATATTGAATGCAACCGTGGCCGGCGCACCGCTGTACGCCAGTCAGGGTTTTGTCGAGTTTGGCCGGATTCAGCAGCACCAGGGCGAGGCGCAAGCCCCCGTGCCCGGGCCATTGGCAGACGGTGAAGAATGCCGCCCATTGCGCGAGTCGGATCATGCGCGGGTGCTGGAACTGGCCAATGCCGGGAGCGGACTGGATCGGCGAGCGGTGCTTACCGATCTGTTCGCCGTCGTCGAGCATTCGGTGGGCATTGTGCGTGACGGTCAGTTGCACGCCTTCGCCCTGCTGCGCCCGTTCGGTCGCGGTCGTTGCATCGGCCCGCTGATCGCCGAAAACCTTGAGCAAGCCCAACACCTGATCGCCACATTGCTGGCCGGGATACCGGATGCCTTTGTGCGCATTGATATTCCAGCGGATTGTGGCCTTTCCGACTGGCTGGAAGCAGCCGGCCTGAAGAAAGTAGACACCGTGGCCCAAATGTCCCGCGGTGCCGCACCGCAGGCACACCATGGCGTTCGGCAGTTTGCCCTGGTCACTCAAGCCATCGGCTGACTATCGGGCTGGCGCTTGCCGCCCCTCAATAAATCCTCTCAATACCTGGAGCGTCACCCGAATGTCCGAACCTTGCATCATGCTGTTGGCTCGTGCCGATGGCAGTCGCGTCGACACAGCTTTCAAACAGCAACCCTTGAACGCTGCAGACCCTTTCTCGACCGGACGTCAGGTCGCCTGGTCAGGGAGCGACGGCATATCTGCAGGCATCGTCGAAGCAGGCGCAAGCCTTGATATCGACGACTTCCCGCACACCGAGGTGATCGTGGTTCACGCGGGGCATGTGACGTTGAAAACCCGGGAGCGGACGCTGGAACTGGCCGTCGGCGCCAGCGCGGTTATCGGCCGGGGTACGGCCCTGCGGATCGAAGCAAAGACCGGCACCCGGTGGGCGTTTTGCGCGATGGCCACCGCAGCCGCGAAACCCGGCCTGACGCTGCTTGATCCGCTGGCACACCTGTCTCCCTCCGCCGCGCCGGAGCAACAGATTCTGATCGGTCCGACACCGCAATGCCGCTCACGTAATGCCTTCGAAGACGCCACAACCGATCTGCGTGTCGGCGTGTGGGACTCGACGCCCTACGAACGTCACGGTCGCCCGCACAAGCTCAATGAGCTGATGTATCTGATCGAAGGCAGCGTAACGTTGCAGACGCCTGAGGGCTCGAGCGTGACCGTCAATACCGGCGACAGCGTATTTGTTGCGCGCGGGGCACCGTGCGCCTGGAAAAGCACGCGCTATGTACGCAAGGTGTATGCGGTTAAATAGCGTCAGCCATGAAGAGCCTTGTCGAAGCGGAACGAAGCCCCATAGGCCGAGTCAGGCAGGTGACTGGAGTGATCTGCCCGTAACCGCGAGCGGAAAGTGCCGCTTTGCGGTTGAGTACGGTACAGCCCACGCTTTTGCAGTTCGGGAATAACCAGTTCGACAAAGTCCTCAAGGCTGCCTGGGCTGAGCAACGGGTTGAGCATGTAGCCACTGGTGCCGGAAATTCGCGCGTGCTCTTCGATGCGATCGGCGACTTGCTGCGGTGTACCGACGAGAATCAGGTCGCTGCCACGGGTAACGCTGGCGAAGCGCTTTTTCACATCACCCGCCGTCAGCGGTTGACCACTGCCATCGGGGCGCATCACGTAAGAGGTCAGGCCTTCGGTGTGCGTCGAGAGTGCATCGCTGTCGGCGTAGCGGCTGATGTCGATGCCGGTGTCGCCGGCGTAACTGACCAGTTGTGCCTGCAAGTGATAGTTGCTTTGCAACTCGTCGTATTTGCGCTGGGCTTCGATTTCGGTTTTGGCCGTGACGATGCGCAATACCGTCAACGATTTCACGTCTTCACGTTGACGCCCCCGCGCCTCAGCCTGGGCCCAGATGTCTTCCAGGCCCTGACGGATTTCCTGCGGGTTGGATTTGGCGATGAAGATCAGTTCCGCATGCTTGGCGGCGAATTCTCGACCGCGTCCCGACCAGCCCGCCTGGATCAGCAACGGGGTGCGCTGCGGGGACGGAGCGGTCAGGTGCGGCCCGGCGACACGATAGTGCGCACCCTCGTGATTGATCGGTCGCACCCGCTCGCCTCTGGCATACAGCTGGCGGGACTTGTCGGCAACCACGGCGTCGTCGGCCCAACTGCCTTCCCAGAGTTTGTACACCACATCGAGAAACTCTTCGGCGCGCTCATAGCGATCGTCATGCTTGATCATTTGCTCCAGCCCGAAATTGCGGGCGGCGCTGGACAGGTAAGAGGTGACGATGTTCCAGCCCACTCGCCCATTGGTGAGGTGATCAAGCGTGCTGAAGCGCCGGGCGTGGGTAAACGGGTGCTCATAACTGGTGGTCACCGTGACACCAAATGCCAGGTTTTCCGTCACGGCCGCCAACGCCGGAATGATCATCAACGGATCGTTGGCCGGCGCTTCCACCGCCCATTTCACCGCCGCATCGGCGTTGCCACCCAGCACATCGTAAAAGCCCAGCACATCACCAAAGAACAACATATCGAGGTGCGCCTGATCAGCAATCCGCGCCAGGTTTGACCAGTAGCCCAGCGAGTTGATCGCCAGGCGTTCGTCAGCCGGGTGCGTCCAGAGGCTCGGCGCACCGCCGCACCCGACGCTGGCTTGTTCATAGAGTGCAAACAGCAGAGGTTTAGGATCGGACATCTGGGTTCCTGCAAGAAATCATTCAACGGAATGGCTCAGCGCTGATGCTTGAAGCCTCTGCCGTAATGGCGTTCGAGGCGATGCTGGATCAGTTCGAGACCGATGGATAACAGCCAATAGATGGCGGCTGCGGTGGTCAGCATTTCGATGTAACGGTAGGACGAACGCCCGTACGACTGCGCCAGAAACATCACTTCCCAAACACCCATGACCGAAATCAGGGAAGAATCCTTGAGCATCGAAATGAACTGGCTGGTGGTTGGCGGAATGATCGTGCGCATGGCTTGCGGCAGGATGATATGGATGAACGTCGCGGCCGGCCTCAGGCCCAGTGCGGCGGCTGCTTCGCGCTGACCCGGGGCAACAGCGAGGATGCCGGCACGAAAAATCTCACTGAGATAAGCCCCGTAGTTGAGCGACAGCGCGATGATCCCGGCGCTGATTGCGCCTGGCACCACACCCAGCTGCGGCAGCCCCAGATAGATCAACAGGATCTGGATCAACAGCGGCGTGCCGCGAAAGAATGAGGCGTAGAAGCTGGCGATACCAAACGCCACTGCGCTGCTCGACAGCCTGGCCAACGCGGTGACAAAGCCCAGCAATAACGAAAACCAGATCGAGCAGAAACACAGGAATATTGTCAGCGCGGCGCCCTGCAAGAACCCGTTCGGTCCCAGATGCAGGCCGACCAGGTTCGGCCACTTTTCCAGAATGATCGAAAACTTCAGATCGAAGCGCATGAAAAACCACACGCCCAGACCCGACAGCGCCGCCCACGTCAGATACAGACGCGTGCGAAAACCGAACAGCTGACGTGTCAGTGGCGGCTGCTTTTGCGGGGTAACAGCCGCTTTGGCCGGATGCGGGTTAATGGCTGTCATTGGCTGATATCAGAACCGATCCACTTGCGGGATATTTTGCTCAGCGTGCCGTCAGTCTTGAGTTGTGCGATGACCTCGGTGACTTTCGCATTCCATTGCGCATCGCCTTTTTCGACCGCCACGACGTTCGGTTCGGCATACAGTGGATCTCCGGCAATCTTGAAGCGCGGATCCTGAGCGATGCGTTCACGCGCGGTGATCAGGTTGGTGACCATAGCGTCCAGGCGCACGCCGGTACCGAGTGCGAGATCCTGGAAGGCAACGGTTTCATTGTCGTAAGGCGCGATCTGGACATTGTCGAACGGATAGCTCAACGGTTTGTCCTCGGCGCCTTCAATGACCAGATCCTTGTTCAGATAGGCCTCATAAGTCGACGCACTGATTACACCGACTTTTTTGCCGGACAAGTCCTTGCCAGTGGCAATGTCCTTGTCCTTTGCATTGACCACGATCACCGCCGGTGACTGGTAATACTCCACGGGAAAATCGAACACTTCGGCCCGCGCCTTGCTCGGCGTCATCGAGCACACGCAGATGTCGTATCGACCGTTCCAGTGCCCGGCGGCAATCACGTCCCAGGAAGGCGTTTCAAGTTTCAGCTTGACCCCAAGGCGCTCGGCCACAGCTTTAGCGACATCCACATCAAAGCCGTCGAGCTGGTTCTGATCATTGAGAAAAGAGAACGGCGGGTAACTCTCCATCAGAACACCGGTGAGTTCACCTTTTTGCGTCACGCGATCAAGGGTTGGCCCCGCAAATGCTGCAGCGCAACTGACGGCGAGCGCCAGGCCAAGTGTCAAATGTGTCGGGATCTTCAAGTGCGAATGCTCCAATCTGGGAAAGCCTGATTAGATTAAAACGCACTATAAAATTAATATGAACTTCATTTTAGGAATAAAAAGCTGCGCTTGGGCTATATGGATTCCAGACCTCACCCTTAAGCAAAGCGCGCTCCACTCTAAGCTCTGTAGGGGCAAGCAAACGATTAACTTGTACGATGTCCTATCACAGGCTATTAGTACGCCTCCCTACAAAAATAAAACCACGGAGATTGCTACATGGACTCATCCCTGTCCGCCAAGCCTGAAAGCCTCGAACAGGTAAAGGGCAATACCCGCCGCAGCTTCCTGAAAAAATCCCTCGCTGTTTCCGCCACGCTCGCCACCGGCTCTGCCTTGCTGCCCAGTCTCGCTGAAGCCACCGAACCGTTGAGTCAACGCTACCCGGATCCACTGATTCACATCCTCGACGACAGCTTCCTCGACTTGCGTATTTTCAACGCCAGTGTGGAAAAACTCGCCACCGGCATGCGCTGGGCCGAAGGACCGGTCTGGGTCGGTGATGGCCGCTATTTGCTGGTCAGCGACATCCCTAATAATCGCATCATGCGTTGGGACGAAATCACCGAGACCTTCACCGTGTACCGTGAACACTCGAACTTTTCCAACGGGATGTGCCGGGATCGCCAAGGGCGGCTTATCGTCTGCGAAGGCTCTACCACCACCAGCGAAGGCCGCCGCATCACGCGCACCGAATACAACGGCACGATCACCGTGCTGGCCGACAGCTTCGAGGGCAAGCCCTTCAACTCGCCTAACGACATCGTCTGCAAAAGTGACGGATCGATCTGGTTCACCGACCCGCCATTCCAGACCGGCAACAATTACGAAGGCCACAAAATCACCCCGAGCCAACCGCACGCCGTTTACCGCATCGACGGTGAGAGCAGAAAGGTCACTCGGGTCATCGACGACCTGAACGGCCCCAACGGTCTGTGCTTTTCTCCCGACGAGAAAACCCTGTATGTCGTCGAAGGTCGCGCCAAACCCAATCGTTTGATCTGGGCCATTGCCGTGAAGGAAGACGGCACACTGGGCGAGCGTCGCAAGCACATTGAGGGGCTGGACTATGCGGCAATCGACGGTATCAAGTGCGACGAAGCGGGCAACCTCTGGTGCGGCTGGGGCGGCAATGGAGATCCCAGGGCCGACCTGGAAAAACTCGACGGCGTGCGGGTTTTCAACCCACAGGGCAAGGCCATCGGGCATATTTCGCTGCCAGAGCGCTGCCCGAACCTGTGCTTCGGGGGGCGCGAAGGGAACAGGCTGTTCATGGCAAGCAGTCACTCGATCTACTCGCTTTTTGTGAATACTCGCGGGACTGCGTTTGCATTGTGAGCACGCCGTTGTGCTCTTGATCGTTTGCTGAGTCTCGAAACACCATCTTGCCGCGCAACCAGGGATGCGCGGCATTCAATCCCGCGCCGTGCAACTGGCGTATGCCACCGGCGAATGGAGACTTCAAGGACTGTCGGGAAAATTATCCTGACCATGCGTCCGGAGGATTCGCCGTAACACACCCGAAGCGTTCAAGGATGAACATTCATTCATCGAAAACAGGATTCGATGCGTCTAGTCTGCGGGTTACGACATAGTGACTACAGGAGTAACCCACCATGTTCTCGCACGAAAGCATCCCACTGATCATCCTTTTCACCATCCTGCTGCTCGGCGTACTCACCGCCGTCCTTCATCCCGTGCATGCGTTCTACAGTTGGCTCCAGAGGCGCAGGGAAAGATCCGCTGCCGAGGCTGCGAGCGAGGCCGACTCGCACTGATGTGCATGACTGGCCCGGAGAAATCCGGGCCTTTTTCCGCCTGCTCGCGACAGCACCGGAAACCACAGTGAACACTATTCGCGCCCTCTCCCCGCTACCCAGGCAAGCCTTCCGCTTGTGATGACGGTTCTGCGCATTTGCGCGAAAAAATTGCCACTTGATTGTCAGGTGGCATTTTTCCGCCTATCGTGAACAAAACCTATACAGAATCACCATATTCGTACAATTATTTTGGGTACTGATCCGCCATGCCGCGCAACACTGCAGCGGGAAAGTGAAATTAGACGGCCGCAACCCTGTACGCGCGCTTCATTGCGTACAAGAAACCATCTCCAGCGCGGTCCCTCGACCCCCTCTGCCATCAGGGAGTAAAGCAATGACTCGATTAGTGCTGTTACTGACACTGCTACTCAGCATCGCAAGCTGCACCAGCGTGGATGTCACCCGCTATGCCGATCAACAACCGGCACTCGATCTGCAGCGTTTTTTCAGCCAGCCCGTCAAGGCCTGGGGAATGTTTCAGAAGCGCGGCGGCGAAGTGACCAAGCGCTTCGAAGTCAACATCGTCAGCCGTCGCGAAGGCAACAACCTGATTCTCGACGAGCGTTTTCTGTACAGCGATGGCACCCGCCAGCACCGCGTATGGACATTGACGCCCGAGGGCCAGGGACGGTGGAGTGGTCGCGCCGGTGATGTCGTAGGGGTTGCCCAAGGCCAAGTGGCTGGTAACACATTTCACTGGCGTTATCGTCTCAATGTACCGGTCGACGATTCGACCTATGAAATGAGCATGGACGACTGGATGTACCTGATGGACGAGGACACGTTGATCAACCGCACCAGCATGTCCAAGTTCGGTGTGGAAGTCGGCCAGGTGACTTTGTTCTTCCGTCGCCAGGGCGCCGAAGCAAGCCAATGAACCGTAAAATGAACACTACCCGCCGCTTGTGCCTGGTACTGGGCGACCAATTATCGTTCGACCTGGCTTCCTTACAGGCACTCGATGCCGAGCGCGACACGGTGTTGCTGGTTGAGGTCATGGAAGAAGCCAGCCACGTGCCCCACCACCCACAGAAGATTGCCCTGATCTTCAGCGCCATGCGCCATTTCGCCCAGGCGCTGCAAGACAAGGGTGTACGTGTTGAATACGTCAGGCTGGATGATCCGGAAAACAGCGGTTCGGTGCCCGGTGAGTTACATCGCTGGCAAGCGCTGTTGCAGGCCGAGGAAGTGCACGTCACCGAGTGTGGCGACTGGCGGCTGGAGCACTCGATGAAGGAATGCGGTTTGCCGATTCACTGGCACGCCGATACGCGTTTTCTGTGCGGTCGTGAAGAGTTCGCCGCCTGGGCCGAGGGCAAGAAACAACTGCGCATGGAGTTTTTCTACCGGGAGATGCGCCGCAAGAGCCGGTTGTTGCTCAATGGCGACGGCTCGCCGGTGGGTGGTGCATGGAATTTCGATGCGGAGAATCGCAAGGCCCTGCCCAAAAGCGTGAAAGCGCCCTACCCGGCGCGTTTCAGTAATGACGCCATCACCGCCGAAGTATTGGCACTCGTCAAAGCGCGCTTCAGCCAACACTACGGCGCCCTCGATGACTTCAACTATCCCGTCACCCATGCCGATGCGCAGGCTCTTTGGGCGTACTTTCTCGATTACGGTCTGGCCGGGTTTGGCGATTACCAGGACGCCATGGCCAGTGATGAGCCGTTCCTGTTCCACGCACGCGTCAGCGCAGCACTCAACATCGGCCTGCTGGATCTGCGCCAATTGTGCAGCGACGTGGAGTCGGCGTACTGGTCCGGCAGCATTGCGCTCAATGCTGCCGAAGGCTTCATCCGGCAATTGATCGGCTGGCGTGAATACGTGCGGGGCGTGTACTGGCTGAAGATGCCTGATTACGCACTGGGCAACTCGTTTGGCAACACCCGGCCGCTGCCCGAGTTCTACTGGACCGGCGAGACGCAAATGAACTGCATGCGCCATGCCATCGGGCAAAGCTTGCAACACGCCTACGCGCATCACATTCAGCGGCTGATGGTCACCGGCAACTTCGCCCTGCTCGCCGGCATCGCGCCGAGCCAGATCTGCGAGTGGTATCTGGCGATCTACATGGACGCCTTCGACTGGGTCGAGCTGCCCAACACGCTGGGCATGGTCATGCATGCCGACGGCGGTTATCTCGGTTCCAAACCCTATTGCGCCAGCGGCCAGTACATCAATCGCATGTCAGATTACTGCCGCGGTTGCGCGTACAAGGTCAGCGAAAGCACGGCGGACAATGCCTGTCCGTTCAATGCGCTGTATTGGCATTTCCTGATGCGCCACGGTGAGCTGCTGCGCGGCAATCAGCGCATGAGCATGATGTACAGGAACCTCGACCGCATGCCGGAAACCAAACAACAGGCACTCTGGCAACGCGGCCAGGCATTGTTGGCGCGGCTGGATAACGGCGAATCGATTTGAAATCAGCGTTCACCCAAAACGACCTTGCTCCATCAGTGAAACTTAACGACGAAGCTACCTGTCAACGGATCAGCAGCCACAACGCTTCCCGATATTGACGGCACCTGTCGGGCATGCCCGACACTCTGAATCGGCCCCTGAAAAATTCAACCAAGAAGGCGAGATGGACACCCTCAAACACCTTAGTCGCGAAGCGCTCGAGTCCGAGGTCAAGCGATTACGCGCCGCCTTACAGAGCACTGAAGCCGACGATGAGCGCGACATCACGGCGCGACTGCAAGCCAGTCAGGCCGCGCTCGCTCGTAGTGAGGCGCGGCAGCGGGCGGTTTTCGAGAGTGCAGTGGATTTCGCGATGGTCGTCACTGACCTTGGCGGATACATCACGGAATGGAACTGCGGCGCGACCAACGTGCTGGGCTGGTCCGCCGAAGAGGTTCGCGGTCAGAGCGCATCCTGCTTTTTCACCCCTGAAGATCGCGCCGCCGGCCGCGTCGAACAGGAAATGCAGCGCGCCCTTGTCGAAGGCCGTGCCTACGATGAGCGATGGCATTTGCGTAAGGACGGCGAGCGATTCTGGGCCTCTGGCGAGCTGATGCCGCTCTACGATGAAGACCAGACTCATTTGGGCTTCGTGAAAATTCTCCGCGACCGTACTCAGGAACATCTATTCGGGCGCGCCATAATCGAAACCAAGGAACGCTATCGACTGGCCGTCATGGCGACCAGCGATGCGGTGTGGGACTGGGACCTGCAAACCAACCAGATCATCTGGAACCAGGCGTTGCAACAGGCGTACGGTTTCGCGCTGGAGAACGTTGATCCCAGTGGCGACTGGCGGTTCGCGCGGATCCATCCTCAAGATCAGGCGCGGGTGCTGACATCGATCCGCGCCGCCATCGAGGGCGACGGCACGACATGGAGCGCCGAGTATCGATTCTGCTGTCAGGATGGCTCCTATGCCGAGGTGCTCGATCGAGGTCATTTGATCCGCAATCAATCCGGCAAGGCCGAACGCATGATCGGCGCGATGCTTGACCTCACGCGCTCGCGCAGTGCCGAAACGGCGTTGCGCGAGAGTGAAGAGCGTTTCAGCACCATTCTGGAAACCATCGAGTCGGCGTTTGCCATCGTCAAAGTCAAATTCGACGCCAACGACGAGCCTGTCGACTACTACTTCGTTGAAGCCAACCCGGCGTTCGAGCGCCAGTGCGGGGTCAACCTGCGCGGCAAATGGGTGACCGAATTCGCGCCCAATCTGGAGCGCTTCTGGTTCGAAACCTACGGCCACGTGGCCAAGACCGGGGAGCCGGCGAACTTCGAGAATTACGCCAATACCTTCGAACGCTGGTTCGATGTGCGTGCCGTGCGTGTCGGCGATCCGGCCGACCGGCAGATCGCGATCCTGTTCAACGACGTCACCGAACGGCGCGACGCCGAGGAGCGCTTGCGCGCCAGTGAGGCGATCGCCCGGGAGAACGTCGAGCGCGTGCAACTGGCCCTCGCCGCCGGCGCCATTATCGGTACCTGGCACTGGGATCTGCTGACCGACCGTTTTGCCATCGACGAAGGCTTCGCCCAGGTGTTCAACCTCGACCCGAGTCTGGGGCGCGAAGGCCTCAGCCTCGAACAGGTGATCACCAGCGTGCACCCCGACGACCGCGATAGCCTGACCACGGCGATCGACGAAGCCATTGGCCGCGGTGGCGCCTATTCCCATCAGTACCGTGTGCGCCGCGCGGACGGCAGATACCAGTGGATCGAAGCCAACGGTCGCGTTGAGTGTGCCGATGACAACAAACCACTGCGCTTCCCCGGCGTACTGATCGACGTCGAGGAACGCCGCACCGTCGAGGCAGAGCGCGACGGGGCTATCGCCGCCTTGCGTGCGCTCAACGACACACTCGAACAACGGGTGTCAGCGCGCACCGCCGAGTTGATGCAAGCGGAGGAAAAACTGCGTCAGTCGCAAAAGATGGAAGCGGTCGGCCAACTGACCGGAGGCCTGGCTCATGACTTCAACAATTTGCTGGCCGGCGTTTCCGGTGCACTGGAATTGATGACTACGCGGATCAGTCAGGGCCGGTTGAGCGAAGTCGACAAATACATGGTCACCGCACAGGGCGCGGTCAAGCGTGCCGCCGCCCTCACCCACCGCCTGCTGGCGTTCTCCAGACGCCAGACCCTCGATCCGCGACCCACCGACGTCAACATGCTGATGACCGGCATGACCGAACTGATCCAGCGCACCGTGGGCCCCAGCATTCTTCTGGAAACCATTGGCTCGCCGGTGCTCTGGCCGACACTGGTGGATGCCAGTCAGCTGGAAAACGCATTGCTCAACCTGTGCATCAATGCCCGCGATGCGATGCCCGACGGCGGACGCATTACCATCGAAACGGCCAATCGCATCATGGACGCCGAGACCGCCGGCGCGCTGGATATGCCCGAGGGTGAATATGTGTGCCTGTGCGTCAGCGATACCGGCACCGGTATGTCGGCGGATGTGATCGCCAAGGCCTTTGACCCGTTCTTTACCACCAAGCCGCTGGGCCAGGGCACGGGGCTGGGGTTGTCGATGATCTACGGGTTTGCCAAACAGTCCGGCGGTCAGGTGCGCGTGCACTCGCAGGTCGATCGGGGCACCACGATGTGCATCTACCTGCCTCGTCACCGTGGCGATCCCGTGCAGAATCACGATGACAAGCATATCGCGCCGGCGGTAGTACCCAAGGCCAGCGAGACCATTCTGGTGGTGGACGATGAACCGACCGTGCGCGCCTTGTTGACCGAAGTGCTTGGCGATCTCGGCTACAACCTGCTCGAAGCAGGCGACAGCGTTGCCGGGCTGAAGGTGCTGCAATCGAATGTGCATATCGACTTGCTGATCACCGACGTCGGCCTGCCGGGTGGCATGAACGGCCGACAACTGGCAGACGCCGGGAGAGAGATCCGGCCGAATCTGACGACACTTTTCATTACCGGATACGCAGAAAACGCAGTGATCGGCGCCGGCCAGTTGGGGCCCGGCATGCAGGTGCTGACCAAACCTTTCGCGGTCGACACGCTGGTGGCGCGGGTCAGTGAACTGATGTGCTCAAGATCCGAATGAACGACCGCTGCGGCGGAATAAACCAGGCAGACTGGCTGCGGCCAAGGAGTGATAAATGGTGAATTTCCTGATTTTTCTGATCGCCTGCGGTGCAGCGGCCACCACCGGCATGGTTTTCAAGCCCGGCCAATGGTACGCGCAGCTCAACAAACCGAAGTTCACCCCACCCAACTGGGTGTTTCCGGTGGCGTGGACGACGATCTATCTACTGCTGGCGTGGGTCGGTTACCGTTTGACGATGATTCCCGGCAGCGAAATGGTCCTGGCGTTGTGGGCGGCGCAGATTGCCCTGAACACGCTGTGGACGCCGGTGTTTTTCGGTGCGCAGCGGATCGTTGCCGCGATGATCATTCTCGTACTGCTGTGGCTGGTCGTCGCCGTGATGGTGGTCCTGGCCCTGCGCCTGGATGTGATCACCGGGTTGATCCTGTTTCCTTATCTGGCCTGGCTGTGTGTCGCTGCGGCGCTTAATTTTTCGATCATGCGCAACAACCGGGTGGGTCTCGGCTCATGATCGTAGTCCAGGAGCATAAAGCGCCGCTCAAATCCGATAGTACTGGCGATACCAACTCACAAACTGCGCCACACCCTCTGCAACTTCAACTCGTGGAGAAAACCCGATCCATTGTTCCAATGCCGAAACATCAGCCCAGGTCTTGATGACATCGCCTGCCTGCATCGGCAACAGATTGCGCTGGGCTTTTATGCCCAGTGCCTGTTCAAGGCAGTCGACGAAATCCAGTAACGCGACCGGTTTGCCGCGCCCCAGGTTGAAAATCCGGTTCACGCCACTCGCCTCCTTCTCCGGCGCTGGCGGTTTCGGACACAGGCGGACGATGCTTTCGACAACGTCATCGACGTAAGTAAAGTCCCGCGCCATCTGACCCTGGTTGTAGATGTCGATCGGTCGTCCCTGAAGAATGGCTTCGGTAAATTTGAACAGCGCCATATCCGGCCTGCCCCAGGGCCCGTAAACCGTGAAAAAGCGCAGGCCGCTGGCCTTCAAGCCGTAAAGATGGCAGTAGCTGTCGGCGAGAAGCTCATTGGCTCGCTTGGTGGCGGCATAAAGCGATACAGGGTGCTCGACCGCATCATCGACGCTGTATGGCAACTTGCTGTTGGCCCCATATACCGAGCTGCTCGACGCGTAGACCAGATGCGCGGGCGGATAATGTCGGCAGGCTTCCAGCACATTCAGAAACCCCACCAGGTTCGATTGCGCATAGGCATCCGGGTTGTCGAGCGAATAGCGCACACCCGCCTGAGCGGCCAAATGCACCACCTCGGTGAAATCGTGCGCTTTGAATAACGCCATCAAGGCAGGCTTGTCGACAATATCCAGTGTTTCAAAACTGAAACTCTGCAGACCGCTCAACTGTTCAAGCCGCGCCTGTTTGAGATCCACACTGTAGTAATCGTTAAGGTTGTCGATACCGACAACTTCCTGGCCTTGCTGCACCAATCGTTTGACCGCGTGATACCCGATAAAGCCCGCAGCGCCTGTAACAAGAACGGTCATAATCCCTGCTCCACACAAGCCGACAGGCGATAAGTTATAGCGCTGGATGACTTATTCAGTCCAGGCTTTATAACAGCACCCAATAGTGGGGAAAGCTTTCGATCTAAATAATAGTCGCGACCATAACAGGCAGAAAAAGTTTCTACCGTTCAGCCAAAAGAATAAGTCATTAAAAAACAGTTGGTTATCCATCGGTAGAACCATTACTGGATGGATGGCGTGTTTTTTGACTGCTAACGTTTGACAGACCGTAAAGGCTGGCCGATAACTACCAAGGTTGATTTTTTACAGGGCGCGAGCAATCACTTACTCGCGCCCTGCCGCTTCAGGGACAACTACTTAGTTACCTAACCTTAAGCCTGCATGAACAGACCGTGCGGTAGCTTTGCCTTCTAAAAAGTTGAACCGATGATTCCTCCAGAGGTGCCGCATAACAGAGCGAAACTTCACTGCTCAATGCACACCAATGAAACACTTTGTGATTCAACATTGAAACACTCCACAAACCCATAATAAAAAAATACTTTCGCTGACTGCCCTTACTTAGCCATCAATAGAGCTTCTGCCTGCCATAAACTTTCGATCATCAAAGAGTTTACAAGCATGCCAGTCATCAGCTCGGACCAACCTAATTGGTACCTTTTACAATGCAAGCCACGTCAGGATGAGCGTGCCCACCTCAACCTGCTGCAACAGAATTACGTGGTCTTTCACCCCCAACTCGTCAGTGAACGCGTCATTCGCGGGAAACGACAGCGAGTCCAGGAATCCCTCTTTCCCGGGTATCTGTTCATCCAACTCAGTCGTGACGACAACTGGGCACCCTTGCGCTCTACTCGGGGAGTCAGTCGTTTCGTCGAATTCAACCATGGTCCCGCAACAGTGGCCGAGCACGTCATCGAACACCTGCGTGCACGTTGCCTCGAATCAACGTTGTCGGAGCCGGATGAAGCGCTGAAACCCGGAGAGAACCTGCAGATCGTCAGCGGCCCGCTCGCGCCACTGGAGGGCGTGTTCCTCGGATTGCACGGAACCGACCGCGTGATGATCCTCCTGCAGTTTCTCAACCGTGAGCAGCCTGTCTGTCTGCCACTCAGCGTGATTGAACGACAACAAGCCGGTTTTCACCCCTACAACTAACGACTTGCCTTATATGCCCTTGCTCAGGAGCTATAACATGGCTTTGAAGTCACGATGCCCCGTCGCACTGATGATGGCCTGTCTCTATCCCGAAATGGCCTGGAGCATCAATCCGCAAGCCATTGATGTGTATGGATTCGACTTCACGCCATCGTTCCTGTTTTCGGAAAGTTATGACGACAACTTTCGCGAACTGGAAAACAGCAAACAGTCCTCCATGGTCACCAAGCTGGCGCCTTCTTTCGAGCTCAAGGCCGAGGATCGCAACAGTGCCACGCGACTGATCTGGCAACCCACTCGCTACATTTATCACGACGAGTCGGATGCCTCGAACACGGCCCAACGCGTGCGTGCGGACAGCATCATGGAGTTCACTGACCGGCATCGTCTGAAGCTCGACGCTGAATACCGCAAATGGGAGCGCACGGAATCGACGGCAGTCGAAGGCATCAACGACAAGCTCAACAACAAACGGGTGGGCGGTCTCTACACCTTCGGGGCGAAAAGCGCTGACAACCAAATTGATCTCGGGGCCAGTTACGCACAACTGCGCTACGACAACGCCGATGGCATCAACGACGACAAGGAACGCAATACCACTGCCCTGACGAGCACCTGGTATCACCGCATCGGCAGCAACACGCGGGGTCTGGTGGAATATAACCACACCGACTTTGATTACCAGCAAGCCAACAGCCCGCGCAGCAGTAAATCCGACGCCGTCATGGCCGGTGCCGTATGGGATTTCACGGCACGCACGACGGGGAAAGTCCGCGTCGGTTACGAGAAAAAGAACTTCGACAACAGCGAATCCAAAGACCTCGACAACCCGACCTGGCAAGTCGATCTGCAATGGAAACCGCGGACCTATTCGACGTTCACCTTCGTCGCTCGCCAGGCCCTTGCCGAGGGTGACGACGGCGCGGATGCCGTGAAGTCGACGTTTACCCAGGTCGGCTGGCGTCACGGCTGGACTGAACGGATTACTACCGTGGCCCAGGCCGGTTACGGGCGTTATGTCTACGAAGGCCAAAGCCGTACCGACAATCTTCAGGACTACAACCTGGCCGTGGTGTACGCCATGCGCCGTTGGCTGGATATCGAACTGGGCTATCGGTACCGCGACAACGATTCCGATGCCGACAATGAAAGCTTCACCCGCAACGTGTTCCAGATCAGCTTCAACGTCAGCCTTTAAGAGGGTCTCGACATGAACACTCGCACACTTGTCCTTTTGTTCGCGTTGTTTCTCTTGCCCCACACCTATGCGGCAGATCCCGATACGCAATACAAACTCGCTGCCGGCGACGTGTTGCGAATCATCGTTTTCGGTGAGCCGGAATTGAGCATGAAAAAGATCCGGCTCAGTGATGCCGGCACCTTTTCCTACCCGTTCCTCGGCGAAATATCCGCCAAGGGACTGACCCCCGGTCAGGTCGAGAAAATCATCGTCGACGGGCTCAAGCAGGGTTATCTGATAGACCCGAAAGTCAGTCTCAGCCAGATCGAATACCGCTCGTTCTACATCAATGGCGAAGTGAAAAAGCCCGGCAGCTATCCGTTCGTGCCCGGACTGACACTGGAAAAGGCCATCGCGCTGGGCGGTGGCCTGACCGAACGGGCCTCGATGAAGCGAGTGACCATCTTGCGCGGCGATGGTGGCGCCACCGTGACCGACAACATCACGCGAAGCACCACGATCGCCCCCGGCGATACCATTTCCATTGCACAAGGCTTTTTCTGATCATGGACAACAGCCCAAGCAACTACGTCGAACGTCCTCTTCAAGCGCATCTGCATCCTCAGCACGGCGAAGACAAGGACACCCTGGATCTGCTCAATCTGTGGAGGGTCATCTGGCGCGCCAAATGGAGCATCGGCTGGCTGGTTCTGCTGAGCTGCGCACTGGCGGCCGCCGTAGTTTCCAGCATCACGCCGCAATACATCGGCAGCACCACCCTGCTGTTCAACGACAAAACGCCTCCGCTGATGTCCTTCCAGCAAGTCAAGGAATCAGGCAGCAGCGGCACTGATTACCTGCAGACCCAGCAGGCACTCCTGCAATCGCGGGACCTTGCCGAACGCGCGGTGAAAAAACTCGGTCTCACCACCCACCCGGTCACCGACCCGCGCCAGCAGCCAAAGCCCTGGTTTGCTCCGCGCCAATGGCTGGCCGATCTGGACCTTGATCAATGGATCCCGGGGCTAGGTCGATATCTACCGCAAAAGAAAGAGCCACTCACTGAAGCAGACGTTTTCAACCAGGTCACGCAGAACCTCATGCTGCACACCAGCGTCAAGTTCGTTGGCAAAAGCCAGTTGCTCGAAATCGAAGTCGAGTTGCCAGACCCTGTTCTCGCAGCGGCGGCGGCCAACGCGCTGGCTCAGGGCTTTACCGACAGCCAGCTCGATACCAGCGAGAAATCGTCGCAAACCACCACGGCCTGGATGAACACACGTCTGATCAAGCTGCGCGACAACCTGCGGGCGGCCGAGAAAAAACTCCAGGGTTACCGCGAAGAACAAGGTCTGGTGGATGTTGGCGGCGTTGCCACCATCAGCGCCAACGAACTGGAAATGACCGGCAATCGCATGGTCGATGCCCGTCGCAACCGCGCTGAAGCCGAGAGCGAGTACCGGCAGGCGAAGGCGCTGGGCAACGGCGATCTGAGCCGACTCTCCAGCGTACCGGCGGTCTTGAGCAACCCTCTGGTGCAGAAATTCCAGGCCGATCGCGCGGTGGCCCAAGCCAAGGTTGATGAACTGGCCGGGCGCTATGGTCCGAAGCACCCGAGCCTGATTTCCGCACAAACCGAGCTGCGTACCGCCACCACCAGTCTGCAATTGCAGGTGCAGCAAGTGGTGGCCGGTATCGAGCGGCAATACCAGCTCGCCACCGCGAGTGAAGCGTCGCTGCGTCAATCCTTCAATAGCAACAAGGCGCAGATCCAGGATATCGCGCGCAAAGAGTTTCAGTTGCGCGAATTCCAGCGTGAAGTCGACAGCACGCGCGCGCTGTATGAAACCTTCGTCACCCGCCTGAAAGAAACCACGGCCACCGCCGACATGGACTCGACGAAAGTGCGCATCGTCGACCCGGCCATCGTTCCTGTCGACGCGAGCAAACCGCGCAAGACTTTGATTGTCGCGATCGTCGGGCTGATCGCTGCGGTCATCGGCGTCGGGCTGGCACTGCTTTTCGACAGCCTGAGCAATACCTTCAAAACCGACGAATCGATCGAGAGCGTGTTGAATGTTCCACTGCTCAGCGTCGTGCCGCTGGTGATAAAGAAAAGTCGCCGACAACTGGCGCGCCTGTTCGAGGACAACGACAACCCGCGCTTTTCCGAGACCATTCGCAACCTGCGTACCTGGCTGATGTTGCAAAGCAGCGAAAAGCCCTCGCAGGTGGTGCTCGTGACCTCCACGGTTGCCGGCGAGGGCAAAAGCACCATCGCCACCAACCTCGCAAGTTCGCTGACACCGCTGGAACGCGTGTTGCTGATCGATGCCGACATGCGTCAGCCAACCCTGTCGCTGAATTTCGATTTCCCACCGGACAACCCCGGACTGGCGAATGTCATTGCCGGCACGGCCAGGCTTGAAGACTGCATTGTTTCAGTGGGCAATCTGGACATGCTGCCGGCCGGGAAAGTCTTGCCACCGTCGCTGGATATGTTCGTTGCGCCACGCTTGCCGTCCCCTGGCGATCCGCTTAACCCGGTTCAGCCGCCGCCACAGGATTTGCTCAGCTCGCCGCGCATGGCGCGCATGCTCGAGGCGCTCAGATCAAGGTATCGCCACATCATTATCGACTCACCCCCTGCGGAGATGATCAGTGACGCGCTGTTGCTGGCCAGACATTCCGATGCGGTGATCTATGTCGTCAAGGCTGACAGCACGTCGATCAGCCAGGTTCAGCGAGGGATTGCCATGTTGCAGCAAAGCCATGTGCCGGTCTTTGGCACGGTGCTCAACCAGGTCGACCTGCGCAAGGCGCGCAAGTACGGCTACCACCATTCCCGGGCGTTCTATAACTACGATTTCGCGCCCAGGTAACCATCGGGCGCATACGCCCGCCGCTACGCCCTCTTCTGCCAACGCACTACTCGCTTCACCTCCGCCGAGCTACGGAAAAGCCATCGGGAGGCACGCCGTGCCTGCTCGATTCGCGCTGATGCATGAATGCTGCCTTGAGGTTAAGCCCATGACTTCGCTCTATACCGCTCACATGACACACCGCCGAGGCCTGACGTTCTGGGGCCAGTGGCTGTGCGCGCTGTCGCTGGTGACGGCGCTGTTGATGTTGCTCGTGCAGTGGCGCGTCGGCAGTCTGACCAGTGAATACCGCATCCTGATCATTCTGACGGTGCTCGGCTCGGTGCCGATCTACAGCGTGATGCAGGTCTACCACAAACGCCATGGCCTGCTGGTCGGGCTTGGCAGGTTGCTGGCCGGGTGGTTGACCCTGCTGGCCGTACTGGCGGCGATTGCGTTCTTCACCCAGACCAGCGCCATTTATTCACGCCAGGTGATCATGGTCTGGGCGGTGCTGGGTTTCATGGTTCAGGCCTTGAGCTTTCTGCCCCTGCATTACCTGGCCCGCCTGTACTCGCGCAAGGTCTGCAACGGGCGCCGTTCGGTGATCATCGGTACCTGCCCGACGGCCCATGAACTGGCGAAAAAACTGTCCCGACCGAACCGCGCGCTGGTGCTGGGCTTCATTGCCGCCGAGGACAGCTGCGGCCCTGCCCCCAGCATTCTGCCGTTGCTCGGCCACGTTTCCGCCATCCGCGAGATCATCACGGGCCAGGAAGTGCGCCGCGTCTATATCGTGCTGCCGATGGCCCATGCCGCCACCATCGAAGCCCTCTACATCGACCTGCTGGACATGAACGTCGACGTGGTGTGGATCCCGGATTTCGGCAGCATGGTGTTGCTCAACCATTCGATCTCGGAAATCGAGCGGATGCCGGCCATCTACCTCAACGAGAGCCTGATCAGCTCGCACCCTGCCAGCCTGTTTTGCAAGGATCTGTTTGAGCGAAGCCTCGCCGCCCTGGCGATTATTCTGCTCAGCCCGGTGCTGCTGGTGGTGGCCATCGCCGTCAAGCTGACCTCCGCCGGCCCGGTGCTGTTCAAGCAGAACCGTCACGGTTGCAACGGCGAAGTGATCAAGGTCTGGAAGTTTCGCTCGATGCACGTCCACGACGACCAGCAGGTTCGGCAGGCCACCCGCAACGATGACCGCCTGACGCCGATCGGTGGTTTCCTGCGCCGCAGTTCCATCGACGAATTGCCACAGCTGTTCAATGTGCTGTCCGGCCGCATGGCCCTGGTCGGCCCGCGTCCGCATGCCGTCACCCACAACCTTTATTACACCGGCAAGGTGCGCGCCTACATGGCCCGGCATCGCCTCAAGCCGGGGATCACCGGCCTGGCCCAGATCACCGGCCATCGTGGCGAAACCGAGACCGTGGAAAAAATGCAGCTGCGCGTCGCCCAGGACCTCAACTACATCAACCAGTGGTCGCTGTGGCTCGACATCAAAATCCTTATCAAGACCCCCTTCACGCTGTTCTCGAAAAACATCTACTGAGCCCCTTTCCCGCGTCTGCCGCTCCCCTGCCCGACCGTTGATAACCGTCACGACGACCTGAGGTTCGACCATGAATGTGAGCGTATTCGGAATTGGTTACGTAGGCCTTGTCCAGGGTGCTGCATTGGCCGAGGTCGGGCACAACGTGCTCTGCGTCGACGTCGACGCCGGCAGGGTCGAGGCATTGAAAGAGGGCACGCTGCCGCTGTACGAACCCGGCCTGAAAAGCCTGGTGCGCGACAACTACCAAAGCGGCCGACTGCGGTTCGGCACAGACCTGGTGGACGCCGTTCACCATGGCGATGTGCTGTTGATCGCCGTTGGCACACCGCCCGACGAAGACGGTTCAGCGGATCTCCAATACGTGCTGAGCGTGGCGCAGACCATCGCGCTGAACATGAATCGGCACCAGATCATCGTCGACAAATCCACCGTGCCCGTCGGTACGGGCGATCGGGTGCGAGCCTGTATCGAGCAGGTATTGGCCGACAACGGTCGTAGTCACCTGACGTTCGACGTGGTTTCAAACCCGGAATTTCTCAAGGAAGGCTGTGCGGTCGAAGACTGCATGCGCCCGGACCGGATCATCATCGGCACCGACAGCCCGCGTGCCGAAGAAGTCATGCGCGAACTGTATGAACCGTTCAATCGCAGCCGCGAAAAAATCATCGTCATGGATGTTCGCAGCGCCGAGCTGACCAAATACGCCGCCAACTGCATGCTGGCGACCAAGATCAGCTTCATGAACGAAATGGCCTGCCTCGCCGAAAGGCTCGGCGCCGACATCGAAAAGGTGCGCCACGGCATCGGCGCCGACCCGCGCATCGGTTACCAGTTTATCTACCCAGGTCTGGGCTACGGCGGCTCGTGTTTTCCCAAGGACGTGAAGGCGCTGATACACGCGGCCGACGGTGTCGACATCGACGCCCGGGTGCTCAAGGCCGTGGAGGCGCGCAACCAGGAACAGAAAGCCAGCCTCTATCGCAAAGTATTCGATCACTTCGACGGTCACCTTCGCGGCAAGACGTTTGCCCTGTGGGGGCTGAGTTTCAAACCCAATACCGACGACATGCGCGAGGCCCCCAGCCGGGTACTGATGGAGGCCTTGTGGCAAGCCGGCGCCAGCGTGCAGGCGTTTGACCCGAAAGCCATGGAAGAGGCCCAGCGCCTTTACGGCTCGCGCGATGACCTGACCCTGACAGGCACCAAGGAGGCGGCGCTGAAAAATGCCGACGCCCTGATCATCGTCACCGAGTGGCAATCGTTCCGGGCGCCGGATTTCGACCGGCTCAGCCAGTTGCTCAAACAGCCGTTGATTTTCGACGGACGCAACCTGTTCGATCCGCAGCGCTTGAGCAAACGCGGTTTCACCTACGTCTCCGTGGGTCGGCAGACCCCTTCAGTTCTCTGAAAGGAGCCGCGCCATGTTCAAACTGGAGATAGTCGGGCAGTACTCGGCGAAATTACTGGAGGCCAACCAGGCCTATTCCTTCATCAACTTTGCCTCGATCGGCAGCTTTTTCGAGCGGAACCCGAGCAGCGTTGCCTATTTTTGCGACGGCATGCTGATGTCGACCTTCATGTCTCGCATCACCGGCAGACCGATTGGCCGGGTCAGCTTCGACTTCACCTCGATAGCCGATGTCGTGCTGCGCAGCGCCGAGCAACAGGGCAAACGGGTTTATTTCGTCGGCGCCCGACAAGCCGAACTCGACCTGTTCATCAGCAAGATCAAGAGCCTTTATCCGCAACTGAGCATCGCCGGCTATCACAACGGCTATTTCGACGCTGCCCAGGCCGAAGACATTCGGTACGACATCTGTCGCAGCGCAGCGGACATTCTGATCGTCGGCCTGGGCGCCGGACGGCAAGAGCAGTTCGAGCAGGATGCCCTGCGCGCAGGCTTTCGCGGGGTCGCCTTCAGCTGTGGCGGGTTCATCCGCCAGGAAGCTTTGGCCACGCGGCAGTACTACCCGGCGCTGATCAATCGCCTGCACTTGCGCGCGTTCTATCGCATGTACCGCGAGCCCCACACGATCAAACGCTACCTCATCGATTACCCGAGCAACTTCCTGCACCTGCTGAACATGATCGTTCGACACAAAGTCGCCATCAGCGTTGGGGAATGACCATGCACATCCTGTTTACCCTCAAGGATTTCAAGCCGGGCGGTGGCGTCGAGCGCGTTCAGCAGCGGCTGTCCGAGCAGTTTCTCAAGGACGGCCAGCACGTGAGTTTTTTCGTCATGAACGCAGACATGCCCGACGCCCGGGACATTCAATGCTTCAGCGGTGGCGGCAGCGGCCTCGTCGGCCTGTTCAAGTCCATCGTTTTGCTGCGCCGGCTCATACGGCGTGAAGGTGTCACCCACCTCATTTCCGCCAAGGAGCAGGCCAACCTCTGCACGTGGTTCGCCACCCTGGGCAGTGCCTGCAAGGTCATCTACAGCCGCCATGCGACCCTCGACTGCAGCGAACAGAAAACCGGCCCCTCAAGCCTGCGTCTGCTCTACGCCTTGTACCTGTGTGGCAGTGGCAAGGTGGTGACGGTGTCCTCGGCGTTGCGCCAGACCCTTGCCGATGCCGTGCCTTGGGGGCGGCAGCGAATCCGTTATTGCCCCAACGCGGTCGTCACCGATCAACTGTTTCAAGCCGCCCGGGCGCCCCGGCCCGCCGACTTGCCCCGCAACTACTGGCTGAGTCTGGGGCGTCTGGTCGAACCCAAAGGGTTTCATCTGCTGCTCGATGCCTACGCGTTGGCGCTGCGCAGCGCGGCGCTGCCGGATCTGGTGATCGTCGGCGATGGCCCATTGCGCGAAGCCTTGGTCACCCAGGCCAGGCAATTGGGTATCGCACAACGGGTGCACTTCAGTGGTTTTCTGAGCAATCCCTATCCCGTGCTCAGGCAGGCCCGACTGTTCATTCTGAGCTCCCTGCAAGAAGGCATGCCGACCGTGCTGATCGAGGCTTTGGCGCTGGGCACGCCGGTGCTGGCCTGCGATTGCGAGACCGGGCCCAGAGAACTGCTGGACCATGGCCGACTCGGTCAACTGGTGATCGTCAACGACGTACAGGCACTGGCCGACGGCATGCTGCGCAACCTGACCTCAGGTCACATCGCTCCCGGCGAAAAGACGCTCACTGCCACCCTGCGCCCGTACACCAGTCAGTACGCGGCGCAGGCGTATTACCAGGTCTGGAATCAATGAAAAAGTTACTGATCATCCTCCATGACCTCAGCGCCGGCGGTGCTGAAAAAATGATGGCGCGGCTCGCCAAGGCACTGGTGGATGCGGGCAATGACGTGACATTGCTGATGCTCACCGGCGGCGGCCTTCACGCAGCGCATCTCGACCCGCGCGTGAAAAAGATTGAATTGCACAGTCCGCGCAGCGTCCGTGCGGTGCCGGCACTCACGCGATTCCTGCGTGCCAATCGCTTTGATGCCCAACTGGCAGCCCTCACCCACGTCAACGTGGTGGCGATCATCGCGGCGGCACTGTCCGGCACGCTGGCCCGGCTGCACGTCAGCGAGCGCAATGCCTTTTCCCATGACCGGCACGTGAACCCCGATTTCATGGTGCGCATGGCATATCGGGTGGCACCGCTGCTGTATCGGCTGATTCCCAATCCGGTGATCTGCGTTTCGCGCGGCGTCGCTCAGGATCTGGTCGATACCACCCTCGCCCGACGCCAGGACGTGACCATTGCTGACAACCCGGTGCTCGACAACGACTTTCGCGAGAGGCCACCGGGACTGCCCCGCCACCGCTGGCTGCTGGAAAAGTCCGGCACGGTGATCGTCGCCGTGGGGCGCCTGGCACCGCAAAAAGGTTTCGACACGCTGATCACAGCATTCGCCGCACTGCCGGATCGCGATGCCCGCCTGATCATTTTTGGCGAAGGCGCCCTCCGGGCCGAACTGCTTGAACAGGCGAAACAGCTGGGGGTGGCGGAGCGCTTCGATCTGCCGGGCTATGCCGATGATCCCCTGACAGAAGTGGCAGCAGCCGACTGCTTCGTACTCTCGTCGCGTTTCGAGGGCAGCCCCAACGCGCTGGTCGAGGCGTTATCCACGGGTACGCCGGTGGTGGCGACCCGCTGCCCCCATGGCCCTCAGGAGATTCTCGGCGGCGGCGTGGTGGCGCCGCTTGTCGCTGTCGATGATCCGATCGCCCTGGCCCAGGCCATCGCCGAGCAACTGTCCATACCGCGCGATCTGCAGCGTCAGTCACGCCTTGATGCGGCCGCACGATTCATGAGTGCCAGTGCGGTGCAGACCTACCTCAAAGCGTTGATCGGGAGCCCGTCATCATGAGCACATTGACGATCAGGTATTCGACGTTACGCGACGCCTTCACCGTGTTCGGGATCCTGTTTTACATACAGGTGATCACTTTTGTGCTCGGTCTGGGCAGTGCCGCGAGCTTTGGCGACATCAATAAAGACCTCGAAGGCAACGTCGCCAATCAGGTCTGCGGCCTTATCACGCTGCTGGTGCCGCTCTTCTTTTTCATCCGCAACAAGGTATTCCTCAGCAAAACCTTTTATCGCAGCAACTTCTTCCTGCTGGTTTTTCTGCTCTGCGTCATCGCGTCGATCGGCTGGTCCCACGACCCGATGCTCAGCCTCAAGCGGTTCATCGCCCTGCTCGGCGTGGTGTTTTTCGCCGGTTTTCTTGCCTATAACTACTCCCTTGAAAAAATCACCTTCATGCTCGGTTGCGCCATCGGCATAGCGGCGCTGATCGGGTTGTTGCTCGCTGTGGTCATGCCTGAAGTGGCGTTTCTCTCCGGGGGGATTCGCGACGGCGCATTCAAAGGCGTTTTCGCTGAAAAGAATGCCGGCGCCCGGCTCAACGCGATCGCCATCGTGCTGTTGCTGCCGATGATCCGGCAGCGCAATCGCTGGGCGCTCTTCTGTTCGTTCTTTTCGCTGGTCGCGATCCTGCTTGCCCAGTCAGCCACCGGCGTGGCGCTGATCATTTCCGGCACGATCAGCTACTGGTACTTCCTCACAATGATCCGCCTGGGCATCAATCGCTCACAGCTGCTGTTCCTCGGATGCACCCTGCTCTACCTGCTGGTCTGTCTGTTTCTGTACAGCAACTTTGCGGTGCTGCTGGAAATGGCCGGTCGCGACCCGTCACTGACCGATCGGACGTTGATCTGGGAACTGCTCGCGCCCTTCATCGACAGCCAGTTTCTCAAGGGTTACGGCTTCGGCGCCTTCTGGGCAAGTCCCGATGCCGATGCGTTCATCACCCGCTGGGGTTACATCGGCAACGCCCACAGCGGCTACATGGAGACCCTGCTCAACGGTGGCCTCATCCAGCTGACGGCGCTGGCGCTGATGTTGGGTGAAGCACTGTTCAAGCAATACCGCGCCGTGACGGCGAATCAGGCAGCCCGGTTTCGTGCCAGTGCGCTGGTCATCATCGGCCTGTTCGTCGTCACCAATTATGTGGCGTACGTGATTCCCAACTACCGCTCCGCCGAGTTTCTGGTGTTCTGCACGCTGGCCCTGACCTTCCGGCACCACCACGCGACCTACCCCGAATCCTCACCGGCAGCGCTGCGTCAGCGTTCGTCGGGCAGCGCACTGCCGCGCGATTCCGCCCGCGCGTAACCCAAGGAGAATCACCGTGCCAAACCAAGCTCCCCGTTCAGCAGATTCAGTGTGCGTCATCATTCCGATGTACAACGGCGCCGAAAGCATCGAGCAGACACTGACCTCCCTGGCCCGGCAAACCCGACTGCCCGATCACGTCATCGTCATCGACGACGGGTCCACCGATGACGGACCACAGCGGGTCAGAGACTTTGTCGCGCCGTTTCGCTTGACGCTGTTACAGCAACCCAACGAAGGCCAGGCCAGCGCCCGTAATCATGGGATGCGGCACTCCGAAGAAACGTTTGTGGCAATGCTCGATGCCGATGACCAATGGCATCCGCGAAAGCTGGAGTTACAGCTGGCACTGTATGACGAACTCACCCGCCAGGGCCGGCCGGTGGGGCTGATCGACTGCTATGCACAAGTCAATTACAGCGATGGCAGGCGCCAGCTGGACGACCGGTTGAAGAACGGCAGGCACTTCTACGATTTCATCCATGCCAACGTCGTCAATGGCGTCTCTACCGCGCTGGTCAAACGTGACGTGATCATGCAACTGGGCGGCTTCGATGACAGCCTGCGTTATTCCGAAGACCGTTTCATGTGGACCCGGATCGCCGAGCATTGGGAGATCCACACGGTGCCGGAGGTGTTGCTGGAGCGCACGGTCAATGGCGGCAACATGACCGCGAATCCGAAAAAGTACTACCAGAACAAAATCCGCTTCATCGAGGTGTACCTCGCCCGTTACGGCGCGCAACTGACGCGGCAGCAGCGGATCGATTTCGTGCTGGGCAACCACACCGATTTTCTCGAGGCGTTTTCCCGACGCGGCGAGCATGACCAGGTCCTCGGCGTGTACCGGCGAATGCTGGATTGCTCCTGGCAGGCCCTGATCTTCGCCAGCGGCAAACCGACCTTGCGCTACCTCTATGCCCGCGCCAGAACCTTGCGCAAGGCAACGGCGTCAACCACGGCTCATTGATACGGTATCCGCCATGGCCAACCACCGTCTGACGACATTGACCTGGATCTTCACCGAGAAATTCGGCCTGATCCTGCTGTCGATGATTACCTTTGTCGCCTACGCCAGGCTGCTGTCGCCTGCCGAGCTGGGTGTGGGCACGGTCATCATTGCCATCGTCGAACTGATCGGTCTGGTGTACTCGTCGGTGCTGGAAGACCCGCTGGTCCGGCTTGAGCGGCTGGAAGACAAGCACATCTGCACCGCCTACTGGGCGGCGGTGCTGGTCAGCCTGGCGAGCATCGGCGTCATCTCGGGCGCGGTCATGCTGTACACCCCCGACCCGGTGCTGCAATGGATGATGGCGATAGCCTCGATAAAGATCCTGTTCACCATGATGGCTCGGGTCTATGTGGCGCAGATGCGCCGCAGCGGTAACTTCAAGATGCTGGCGTCGCGCACATTGCTGGGCAAAGTAGCGGGTGGTGTCGGCGGGATCGCCGTGGCGCTTTGGGGACTGGGTGCGTGGGCGGTCATTGCCCAGGCGCTGATCATGGAGCTGGTGTCGATCATTGTGTTGATGCGCGCCGACCCGCGACGTATCCCTTTTTACATCGACGGTCCGATCCTGCGTGAATTGTTGAGGTCAGGCGCACCGGTGGCCATCAACGCACTGAGCTCGCAAACCCTGCAGCGCGGGGTCAACGTGGTGCTGGGCATCACCGCCGGGGCGAACGCTGTCGGCATGTTCAACATGGCGATGCGCATCATCGAACTGCCACGCACCGCAATCTACAACGGCTTGCTGAGCTACGCGCTGCCGGCGTTCTCCCGGCGCAGCGCAGAGCCCAAGCGATTGATCGGGATCGTTGGCGATTCTACCGCCGTCAGCGGGTTTGTGTTGACGCCCCTGTTCATCGGACTCGCACTCACGGCAAACGACCTGATCCTGTTGATCTTCGGCGCCAAATGGGCAGAGGCCATCCCGCTGCTGCAAGTACTGGCTTGCACGGCCGCCATCGGCAACAGCGCCATGTACGCCACCACCGCACTGGTGGCGGTCAACCGCAGCCACCTCACGATCAAGGCCGAAGTGCTGACCACCGCGCTGGCCTTGGCGCTGGTCTACACCCTCGGCAACCTGTACGGCGGCATGGCCGCAGCCGTCGCTCTGCTGGCGCGCATGCTGGTCATCACGCCGCTGCAGATCCGTGGTCTGAACACGGCGATCGGCTACAGCTGGCGCGGTTTTTTCGAAGCCAGTTACCGCAGCGTGATCGCTTCCCTGGTCATGGCTGCAACCGTGCTGCTGGTGCTACCGCAGCTGGGTCTCCAGGGCTACGTGCATTTGACCGGCAGCGTCGTGCTCGGCGCACTGAGTTATGCCGTGGGTTACAGCGCCCTGCACCCGCACTGGCCGCAGGAATTCAAATCGGTTTTCACCTCCCGCTGAGTTCAGCCCTGAGACAGGAAGGCCTCACCATGCGCAAAACCACGTTGATTACTGGCGGTGCCGGCTACATCGGCTCGCATACTGTGCTAGCCCTGATTAACGCCGGCCACAAAGTGCTGGTGCTCGACAACCTGTGCAACAGCTGTCGAGAGTGCATCCGGCGCCTTGAGCAACTGACCCTGACCCGCGTCGACTTCATCAAGGGCGATATTCGCGACCCGGTCCTGCTCGACGATATCTTCAGCCGGCACGACATCGAGGCCGTGGTGCACTTTGCCAGTCTCAAATCCGTCGAAGAAAGCGTGCGCAAGCCGCTGGATTACTACGTCAACAACGTTGCCGGCACGCTTGGCCTGTGTCAGGCGATGGCCCGCAATAACGTATTCCGGCTGGTGTTCAGCTCGTCAGCCACGGTGTACGGGGAGCCGACGCGCACGCCGATTGCCGAAGATTTTGGCACCGGCAAACCGGTCAATCCCTATGGCCGCACCAAGCTGATGATCGAAGAGTTGCTGACGGATCTGTGCAACTCCGATCCGCGCTGGAGCATTGGATTGTTGCGTTACTTCAACCCGATCGGCGCCCACGAAAGCGGAATGATCGGCGAAGACCCGCGGGGCCGCCCCAACAACCTGTTGCCGTGCCTGACCCAGGTTGCCATAGGCCGGATACCCGAACTCACGGTGTACGGCAGCGACTATCCCACGGTGGACGGGACCTGCGTGCGCGACTACATCCACGTGGTCGACCTGGCCATCGGTCACCTCAAGGCCCTGCAGGTGCTGCAGCACGCCAACGGCATTCACTACTGGAACCTCGGAACGGGCGTTGGCTACAGCGTGTTGCAAATCATCCACAGCTTCGAAGACATCACCGGCATCAGCATTCCCTACCGTTTCGTCCCTCGACGCGCGGGTGACATCGCCAAGTGCTGGGCCGATCCCGCCAAGGCAGGACGCGAACTGGGCTGGAGCGCGCTGCGTGGCCTGGAACAAATGATCACCGATACCTGGCGCTGGCAGTCGTGCAATCCGCAGGGGTATCAATCTTCATTCAAGATTCCGGCACCCATTGCGGTGAAGTGATGCCGATGTTCAAAGAATGTCTGTTGGCCGTGCTGTTTTCAGTTTCGCTGATCAGCAACGCCGCGCAGGCACCTCCTGCGGTGCCGACCACCGGGCTCATGTTGTGGCTGGACGCGGCGGATGCGTCAACAGTGACTCTGGATGCGCAGAACCGTCTCCAGCGCTGGAGCGACAAGTCAGGCAAGGCCAATGACGCGACCGTCGATGGCGCTTCTTCGCCGCCACAACGGATGGAGAACAGCCTCAATGGCCATTCGGTGGTGCGCTTGAGCGGCAACTCTGGATTGCTCGGCCGGACCCTGCGCACGGCGAAAGGGCCTGCGACTGTACTGATCGTGTCCCGGCGGTTGCCGGAACAGGCCGGGGTCGATCCCTGGCAACGTTTGTTCAGTTCACGACCGCAGGCCGCCAGCAACGATAACGTGCTGCCGAATTTCGCCGTGAGCCTTCCGCAAACCGGTGCTTATGAGCCGACGGTTTCTGTCCTTGAGCTGCAGGACGTCCCGCTGGGACCGTATGGCGTGGGGCGCAATGCCGTCGGCAATGCCGAAAACTTTCGCGGCGACATCGCCGAAGTCCTGGTGTATGACCGGCCGTTTGCCTCGCTCGCGGAGCGCCAGCGCGTATTTCGGTACCTGGCGGACAAGTGGTCCGTGGCCATACCGGTTCAGGCCGATACCTGGACACGTGTCGGCCCGCTGGACGCTCTGCCGTCCCACATCCATCCGGATCTGCCGTTGTCCGATCAGGCCAATGCCGGCCGGTGGTTGCTCAACACCACGCTGTCCGACGAGTTCGATGGCACCACCCTCGACCGCACGCGCTGGCACGTCAACAATGCTATCGGCAACGAGTCGCTGGGACGCAAGCCGGCGTTGTTCACCGAGCGCAATGCCAGCGTCGGCAACGGCTATCTGAAGATTGTCTTTCGCAAGGAAACCCTGCCGCCGAAATACGTGCAGCTAGGTTTCAAGGATTACACCTCGGCGATGGTTCGTACCCTCGAACGTGGCTTCTACGGCTATTACGAAACACGAGCCAAACCCATGAACTCTGCGGCTTCCAGCGCGTTCTGGCTGGCGTGGACAGGCATGGCCGACAACGCCACCGAAATCGATATCTTTGAAATCGGCGGCAAGACCAAAGAGGCGGCCTCGGACCGCGCCTACAACATGAACGCCCACCTCTGGGCCACGCCACAGAGCACCGAACATATCGCCGACGGCAGCACCTGGACCAGCCCCTGGCGGCTGGCCGGCGACTTTCATGTCTACGGCTTCGACTGGCAGCCCGACACCCTGCGCTGGTACGTCGATGGCGTACTGGTCAGGGAGTCGAAGAACAAACACTTTTTCTACCCCATGCAGATCGTCTTTGACAGTGAGGCCATGTGGAAATGGTTCGGCGTGGTCGACGATGCTGACCTGCCCTCCACGTTCGAAGTCGATTACATCCGCATGTGGCTACGCAGTCCTTGAGCACCCTACGCCGCTTTGGCCTTGAGTCGGATGTCACACGACACAGTCCTCAGTGATCGATCCGCGCTGACGAGTCTGGAGCGCCTGTACATGAACAAGCGACGACTGAACGAACTGGACTTGCTACGCTTCCTCGCCGCGATCGCCGTGGTGTTTTTTCACTATGCGTTTCGCGGCTATGCGAGGGGCGATATGTCGGTAATGCCCTATCCGCTATTGGCTGACGTTGCCAAATACGGTTACCTGGGCGTCGAACTGTTTTTCATGATCAGCGGATTCGTGATCCTGATGACGGCTTCGAACAACGATCTCAAAGCGTTTTTCATTTCCCGCGTCATCCGCCTCTGCCCGGCTTTCTGGGTGTGCTGCACGATCACTTTTCTCGTCACGCTGGCCATTGGTCAGCCAAGATTTTCGGCTGATTTCTATCAATACATGATCAACATGACATTCCTCGGCGACCTGATCGGTGTCCCACCCATCGACGGGGTCTACTGGTCACTGTTCGTCGAAATAAAGTTCTACCTGATGATCGCCGTCCTGTTGGCCTTCAAGAAGATAGAGAAAATAGAAAACTTCCTTGTGCTCTGGCTGCTGATCTCGGCCGCAGCGGAAGTCTTTGCTTTCGAAAAACTGCGCTCGGTCCTGATCACCGACTACGCGGCCTATTTCATCGCTGGCGCGACGTTCTACATCATCTGGGACAAGGGTTTTACCAAATCCCGTATTTCCCTGCTGGCAGCCGCGCAGGCATTGGCCAGCTTCAACGCGATCAAGTGGGCCGAGTCGATTGAACTGAAATATTCGACCGAATACGATTCCTTGATTATCTGCGGTGTCATTGCCCTGTTTTTCATGACGTTTCTTTTTATCTCGACGCATAAAACGTCAGCCATCGGGAGGTTCGACTGGACAGCGTTGGGCGCCCTGACTTACCCGCTTTACCTGCTGCATCAAATGATCGGCTTCATGATCTTCAATATGGCTTATCCGGCTGTGAATCCTCACGTGCTGCTGTGGGGCACCCTCGCTTTGATGATAGGTGCCTCCCATGTCATCCATAAAGAAATAGAAACCCCGATGGCCAGACTGATGAAAAGATCCCTTTCATCCTCCTTCAAGCGTCTCAGAGTTGGTTAGTCGGTAGCGCAACAGGCTTGGCAACATCGGCCTATCGATAAATGAAAAAGACGGGAGAGATTTCGGCGAATACCGAAACCTCTCCCGTCTTTTTTTTGTGGTGCAGAGTGCCCGTCACATCGACGATGAGCGCTTCAAGGTCTCGCTCGGCAACTCCTTGAACATCGCCCGGTAACTGCTTGAAAAACGGCCCAAATGCCAGAACGACCAGTTCATTGCGACCTCCGCCACCGTCGTATCTGCCGGCGAGCGTTTGAGCAATTCCCGCCTCGCACTGTTGAGCCTGCGCAAACGCAGCCAATGGCTCGGCGACATCCCCGTGTACGCCTTGAAGGTCTGCTGCAATTGGCGCAGGGAAACCCCGGCCACCCGCGACAGCTCCAGCAGATTGAGGGTTTCTTCCGGTGAATCCGCCGCCCACTCCCCTACGCGTTTGAGGGTGATTCGCTCTTCGGCGCGACGCTGCAAGCCACCACCGTCCAGGCACACGCTCGCGTTGTCGAGTATGAACAGGCAGTCCTCGAGCAATTGCTGGGTCAGCGCTTCTTTGCTTGGCTGATCAAGGGTTTGCGACAACTTCGTGAGGGTCGAGCTTAACCAGCGGCTGAACAATCCATTCTGCGCGCCATTGAGCGGAGCCATGAACAGACCTTCCAGCCTGGCCACGTCCAGGCCGTTGCGCTGGACGAATTCCGGGCCGAACACCACGGCGATTTCCTGATAGTTCTCCGGGGTGATCCAGATGTTGCGGCTCTCTTCATTGAGCAGATAGAGCGCGTTGTCGCTGCGATCGAAACAGAACGCCAGCGAGCCTTCCGGCGCGCTGAAATTCTGCTCGACCCGGGTGTTCATCTGTTCTTCGTAAACCTCCACACCCTGCAAATCCAGATAACGGATCTGCCCGGCGAAATGCCCCGGCGACATCTGCTGGTAATGCTGAACCCAACCCGGCGTGGCGCGGATTTGCTCGGTGACATCGGCGGTGTTGAACGCTTGAACCTGAAGCGGATTGCACGTCGTCATGGGGAACCTTGCGCACTCTTTTGGTGCGCTTTGGTGCTGCTGAAAGTGGATAGATGGAACGTCAAGGCCCGCCCAAGATAGTCGTCAACGCGCCACAGGGGAAGTCTGCGAAAGATGAAATCGCTTTTCCCCCGCGTCAACAAAACCAACGACGAGGTCTTTATGAATGCCCCTTTCGATCAGCTGTTTACATGGCTGAAAGATCACAAGATTACCGAAGTGGAATGCGTGGTCAGCGACCTGACCGGCATCGCCCGCGGCAAAATTGCACCGACCAACAAGTTCCTGCATGAGCGAGGCATGCGCCTGCCGGAAAGTGTGCTGCTGCAAACGGTAACCGGGGATTTTGTCGACGACGACATCTACTACGACCTGCTCGACCCGGCCGACATCGACATGGTCTGCAAGCCGGTGAGCGACGCGGTGTACGTGATCCCGTGGGCCATCGAGCCGACCGCCATCGTCATTCACGACACCTTCGACAAGTTCGGCAACCCGATCGAACTGTCGCCGCGCAACGTGCTGAAGAAAGTCCTGCAGCTGTACACCGACAAAGGCTGGAAGCCGATCGTGGCGCCGGAAATGGAGTTCTACCTGACCCAGCGCTGCGAAGACCCGGACTTGCCATTGAAGGCACCCCTGGGCCGTTCCGGTCGCGCCGAAAGCGGTCGTCAGTCGTTCTCCATCGACGCCGCCAACGAATTCGATCCGCTGTTCGAAGACGTCTACGACTGGTGCGAACTGCAAGGCCTGGACTTGGACACGCTGATCCACGAAGACGGCCCGGCGCAGATGGAAATCAACTTCCGCCACGGCGATGCACTGGATCTGGCCGACCAGATCACCGTGTTCAAACGCACCCTGCGTGAAGCGGCGCTCAAGCACAACGTCACCGCAACCTTCATGGCCAAGCCGATCGGCGATGAGCCCGGCAGCGCCATGCACCTGCACCAGAGCGTGGTCGAGATCGCCAGCGGCCAGCCGATTTTCGCCAATGCCGACGGCAGCATGAGCGACCTGTTCCGCCATCACATCGGCGGTCTGCAGAAGTACATCCCGAAGGTGCTGCCGATGTTCGCGCCCAACGTGAACTCGTTCCGCCGTTTCCTGCCGGACACCTCGGCACCGGTCAACGTCGAATGGGGCGAAGAAAACCGCACCGTCGGCCTGCGGGTGCCGACCTCCGGCCCTGAGGCGATGCGGGTTGAAAACCGTCTGCCGGGCGCCGACGCCAACCCGTACCTGGCCATCGCCGCAAGCCTGCTGTGCGGTTACATCGGCATGGTCGAAGGCATCGAACCGAGCGCTGCCGTCGAAGGTCGGGCCTACGAGCGCCGCAACCTGCGCCTGCCGATCACCATCGAAGAAGCCCTGACCCAGATGGAAGAGTGCGACACCGTCGCGCAATACCTGGGCAGCAAGTTCGTGCGCGGCTACGTCGCGGTGAAACGCGCCGAGCATGAAAACTTCAAGCGCGTGATCAGCTCCTGGGAGCGGGAGTTCCTGTTGCTGAGCGTCTGATTAAAACAACAAAAACCAACCCACGATCGTTCCCACGCGGAGCGTGGGAACGATCAGCAAGAGTCGCCTGAAAAATCCAATAATTCGAAGAGGTGTCGATATGCGTCTGTTGAAATCCATGATCCCCGCCGCGCTGGCCCTGGCGTGCAGTGCCGGTGCCCTCGCCCAACCCCAGGTCAGCGTCTACAACTGGACCGATTACATTGGCGAAACCACCCTCGCCGACTTCCAGTCCTCCAGCGGGATCAAGGTGATCTACGACGTCTTCGACTCCAACGAAACCCTCGAAGGCAAACTGCTCGCCGGGCGCACCGGGTATGACGTGGTGGTGCCGTCCAACCACTTTCTCGCCCGTCAGGTAAAGGCCGGCGCCTTCCTTAAACTGGACCGCTCGCAACTGCCGAACTGGAAAAACCTCGACCCGAAACTGCTGGCCCTGCTTGAGAAGAACGATCCGGGCAACGAGCACTCGGTGCCGTACCTGTGGGGCACCAACGGCATCGGCTACAACGTCGACAAGGTCAAGCAAGTGCTGGGCATCGATCACATCGATTCCTGGGCCGTGCTGTTCGAACCGGAGAACCTGAAGAAACTCACCCAGTGCGGCGTGTCGATGATGGACTCGGCCGATGAAGTGTTCCCGGCCATCCTCAACTACATGGGCATGGACCCGCGCAGCGAGAAACCCGAGGACTACAAGAAGGCCGAAGAGAAACTGCTGAGCATCCGGCCGTACATCACCTATTTCCACTCCTCGAAATACGTGTCCGATCTGGCCAACGGAGACATCTGCGTGGCCTTCGGTTATTCCGGTGACGTATTCCAGGCCGCCAACCGTGCCAAGGAAGCCAAGAACGGCGTGAACATCGCTTACTCGATTCCCAAGGAAGGCGCGAACCTGTGGTTCGACCTGCTGGCGATTCCTGCCGATGCCGGCAACACCAAGGAAGCCCACGCCTTCATCAATTACCTGCTCGATCCGCAAGTGATCGCCAAGGTCAGCGCCTCGGTGGGCTACGCCAACCCGAACCCGGCGGCCAAGCAATACATGGATCCGGAGCTGGTCAACAATCCCGAGGTCTATCCGTCCCAGGAAGTCCTCGACAAGCTCTACATCTCCTCTACCCCGCCCCAGTCGATCATGCGTCTGATGACCCGGTCCTGGAGCAAAGTGAAGTCGAACAAATGAATCAGTACACCCAGGAACACGCCCACTCCTATTACGCCGCGTCGGCCCGGGCCAGCACACCTTATCCGGAACTGGCGGGTGATCTGATCGCCGATGTCTGCGTAATCGGCGGTGGTTTCACCGGCGTCAACACGGCCATTGAACTGGCGCAGCGCGGGCTTTCGGTAATTCTGCTCGAAGCCCGGCGCATCGGCTGGGGCGCCAGCGGGCGCAATGGCGGGCAACTGATTCGCGGGATCGGTCATGACGTCGAAGGTTTCTCGCGGCATGTTGGCGCCGAAGGCGTGCGCTACCTGCACCGGGCCGGGATCGACTCGGTGGAGCTGGTGCGCCAGCGCATCAGCGACAACGCCATCGAGTGCGACCTGCGCTGGGGTTTCTGCGAGCTGGCCAACACGCCGGCGCAGTTCGACGCCTTCAAGGCCGAGCAAGACAGCCTGGCGCAGCTGGGTTACCGCCATGAAACGCGGCTGGTTGCCCCTGAGCTGATTCGTCAGCAAGTGGTGAACGCGGGTGTCTACAAGGGTGGCCTGATCGACATGGGTTCGGGCCACTTGCACCCGCTCGACCTGGTGCAGGGTGAAGCGCGGCTGGCGGCGTCCCTCGGGGTGCGGATTTTCGAACAGAGCCCGGTGCTGGAAATTCTCCACGGTTCGACCGTTCAAGTCCGCACCCAGAGCGGCACGGTGCGCGCCGGCAGTCTTGTGCTCGGCTGCAACGCGCATCTGGATGAACTTGAACAGCAACTCAGCGGCAAAGTGCTGCCCGCTGGCAGTTACATCATCGCCACTGAACCGCTGTCGGCGGAACGCGCCGCCGAGCTGATTCCGCAAAATCTGGCGCTGTGCGACCAGAAAGTCGGCCTCGACTACTATCGGCTTTCGGCGGACCGGCGCTTGCTGTTCGGCGGCGCCTGCCATTACTCGGGACAAGATCCCGCGGACATCGCCGCCTACATGCGACCGAAGATGCTCAAGGTGTTCCCACAACTGGCGGATGTGCGCATTGACTATCAATGGGGCGGCAAGATCGGCATCACCGCCAACCGCTTCCCGCAGGTCGGCCGTTTGAAGCAGCACCCGAACGTGTTCTACGCCCAGGGCTATTCCGGCCACGGCCTGAACGTCACCCACTGGTGCGCCAAGCTGCTGGGCGAGGCGATTCATGCCGGCCACAGTCAGGGCATGGACGTATTCAGCAACGTGCCCCACATGACCTTCCCCGGCGGCCCGGCGCTGCGCTCGCCGCTGCTGGCACTGGGGATGTTCTGGTATCGCCTGCGGGAACTGCTGGGATGAGGCCTGCCGGTTAAAGCGCCCTGCACATTTGCTCTATCGCGAAGCACTTCTATATTGATGAAGTGCTTTTGCGTTCCTGACGCTCAGTGCCCAACACACCCTGGAGGTCATGGATGGAGTCGTCAGCCGCCGATCAACCGCGAGCGCCCGGCCAGGCGCCGGTCAAGACCCGGCGTTTCAGCATCTCGCTGGTGTGGATCGTGCCGATCATCGCGGTGCTGGTGGGCATCTCGCTGGTGGTGCACAACCTGATGCAGGAAGGCCCCAGCATCATCGTCACCTTCAAGACCGGCAGCGGCCTGACCGCCAACAAGACCGAAGTCAAATACCGCAACGTGGTGATCGGCCAGGTCACGGACGTCGAGCTGAGCGACGATCAGAAAAGCGTCAACGCCACGATCAAACTGGCCAAGCAGGCCGAAACCTTTACCCGCGAAGACTCGCAGTTCTGGGTCGTACGCCCGCGCATCGGTGCAGGCGGCGTCTCGGGCATCGACACGCTGCTGTCAGGTGACTACATCGGCGCCGACATCGGTCAGTCCAACTCACGTTCGAAGAACTTCAAAGGCCTGGAAAACCCGCCGCCGATCACCTACGGCGAACCGGGCAAACGCTTCAACCTGCACGCCTCGGACCTCGGCTCGCTGGATATCGGCTCGCCGGTCTATTACCGCAAGATCCCGGTGGGCCAGGTGGTGGCCTACGCGCTGGACGCTGATGGCAAAGGGGTGAACATCGAGGTGTTCATCCACGCACCGAACGACGCCTACGTCACGGAAAACACCCGGTTCTGGAACGCCAGCGGGATTGACGTCAACGTCGGCGCCAACGGCTTTGCGGTGAAAACCGAATCGTTGTCGACCTTGCTGGTGGGCGGCATCGCCTTCCGCGCGCCGGAGTACAGCCCCAACGACGTTGCCGCCGCCGAAGAAAGAACCTACGACCTGTTTGAAGACCAGCAAACCGCCCTCGCCCCGCCCAACGGCAAGGCGCAATACCTGACCCTGCGTTTCGATCAGGCCCTGCGCGGGTTGAAAGTCGGCGCACCGGTGGAGTTTCTCGGCATCGAAATCGGCCGGGTAGTGAGCGTCAACCTGGACTTCGATCCGAAAAAACGCAGCTTCCCGCTCAACGTCGGCATCGTGATCTACCCGCAACGCCTCGGTCAGGCTCACGTCAAGATGCTTAAGGTACTCGAACACAGTCCGGACGACGAAGCCGCCGCCGTGCGCCTGATCGGCACCTTTATCGACAACGGCCTGCGCGCCCAGGCCCGCAGCGGCAACCTGCTGACCGGGCAGCTGTATATCGCGCTGGATTTCTTCCCCAAAGCCGAAAAAGTCGCGTTTGACCCCACCGCTCGCCCGATCAGCGTTCCGACCGTCCCCGGCAGCCTCGAACAGTTGCAGGAAAAACTCGAAGCGATGATCGACAAGCTCAACAAACTGCCGGTGGAACGGATTGCCGGCAACCTCGACAGCAACCTCGTGGAATTGCGCAAAGGCCTGACCCAGTTCAATGCCAGGACCCTGCCCGGCGTGCAGAACACCCTCGCCGACCTGAGCAAGACCCTACAGTCGGCCAGCTCGACCCTGGCCGAAGATTCGCCGCAACGCGAACAACTGACCGAGACTCTCGACGAGCTTGGGCGCATGTCGCGTTCGTTGCGTGAACTGTCCGATTATCTGGGCCGTCATCCGGAATCGTTGATTCGCGGCCGCCCCGACAACGCCGCGCCACTGGACCTAAAAGGGCCGCCGCGCAATTGAGCACAGGAGCTGTCCCATGGCTTTACCGCTGAAGTTCACCGTGCTCGCGATCGGCCTGCTGCTGGGCGCCTGTAAAAGCGCCCCGATCAGCTTTCACACCCTGACACCGACGCAACCGATGACCGGCCGCGCCGGTTCGGAAATCGCCATCGAAGGCATCAGCGTGCCGCCGCAGGTCGACCGGCCGCAGATCGTGATCCGCCAGGGCAACAGCGGCCTGGCGATCCTTGAGACCGAATGGTGGGGCGCCAGCCTCAGCGATGAGTTACGCAGCGCGCTGGTGGATCAGCTCAGTAATGCCGGCGGCCCGCGCAAGACCTCGGTGCGCATTGATGTGCAACGCTTCGATTCGATACCCGGCCAATACGGGCTGATCGACGTCAAATGGCGCCTGCGCCAGGCCAACGCCGGGGACGACGCCCTGCTCGCCTGCCGCTCGCTGCTGCGGACCCCGTCCGGGCCGACCATCGATGATCTGGTGGTGGCCCAGCAGAACAACGTCAAGCGCCTGGCAGCGTTGATCGGTCAGGCGGCGGGCACTGCGCGGGGCTGTCCACCGGCGTCCTGAGCGTCCGTCTTCAAAAGGACGGTAAAACGACAACCGTGGGGCTCACGGGTTGTCAGGTCGACCTGCCAGTGCTCGCGATTGCAAATCCGCTGCACCAGTGACAACCCCAGCCCAAGCCCCTCGCCTCGACGCTCGTCACCCCGCACGAATGGCTGGAACATCGCTTGTCGGCGTTCTTCGGGAATGCCGATGCCACTGTCTTCAACCACAAATCCGCATTCCCCGACGGTCAGCCTGACAAAACCCTGATCGGTGTAATGCCAGGCATTGCGCAGCAGGTTACCCATCACTGACTGCAAAAAGGTCTGGTTGTAACGAGCCGTGCCGGCCGGATTGATGTCGCAAAAAAATTCCAGCCCTTTTTCGCGGATCAGCCGCCCCCAGATCTCCGCCTGAACGCGTGCAACTTCCCCAAGGGAAACGCAAATGTCGCCACCGGTATCTTCCTGGGCGCGGGCGAGCATCAGGAAGGTATCCACCAATTGACGCATTTCATGACTGGCCCGTGCGATGCGGTTGACCTGCGCGGCCGAGCGGGTATCGAGCGACGGATTGGCGAGCAGCAACTCGCAGGCTCCGCCGAGCACCATCAACGGTGTGCGAAGTTCATGACTCACGTCGCTGGTGAACAGTTTTTCCCGGCTCAGCGTTTCGCGCAGGCGACCCAGCGTCTGATCGAACGAGAGTGCCAGTTCTCCGACTTCGTCCGCCGCGTAGTCCGGATGCAGAGGCGGCGCCAGCACCAGTAACTGGTCGCGGTGACGCACCTGGCGCGCCAGACGGATGACCGGAGCCATTACCCGTCGTGCCAGCAATCGGCCGAGCACAATCGCCAGCAGAATGCTCAGGATGAACCCGACCGCCACCACAATGAACAACAGACGCTCACGCTGTTCGAGACTTTCCTGGTCACGCAACAGCACGTACTTGCGTCCGCCCACCATCTCGACCATGGCGAAAAAGCCATCGCCCTCGAACATGACCTCCTGAAACCCCGGCGAAAGAGCCGCCAGTGACGGGACCAGCGCCATCGAGCCTGGCCCGCCTTCGAAGAAAAACAGCTCGCTCTTTTCCGGTCGATGGCTCCAGCGACTGATGTCATCCATTGCCAGCAAACGATGCAGACCGCCCATCAAGGTCGTGGCCGTCAACTTGTGTTCCACCACATGCACGGTGGCTACGATTCCCAGCGCAAATACGCCGGCCACCAGCGCACTCATCGAGGCGAATACGATGACGATCCGTTTCGTCAGGCTTTGCTTGAAATCCATTCGGCTGGAGGACTCCACCTCGGTTATCAGACTCAGCGGTCAACATCAGGTGTGCACTCAATAGATGGACCGAACGGACTCAGCTTCACCTCAAACAGCAACTGTTGTTAAGCCAGCCCGGTAAAAAAAGCGTATTTGAGTCTGGTTATCAGAAACTTGATTAATTGCACATTTTCAACTCCCGCAAATTTTTCACATGTTCTTCACTGCGGCCCGACGTGAATAGCCCCAACATTCAGCCAGCATTCAAGTACGCAACCATAAAGTTGATTAAATCGCAGGCCAATTGCGCCTGCGAAGTTAAGGGGCATGGCGTGGAGCGACAGATGCTATTAACAGCAGTCTATAAACAACGTCGAATATTGCGACCTGGAAAACTGCTGACGGTGATCGGTGCAGGGGTGGCGATTGCGCTGGTCAGCGGCTTTGTCTGGGTAACCCGCTCCCCCATTGATCTGGGCCACGCGGGGCAGGCCTCAAGGGCTGATTGGACCAGGGCCTGGCAGGCAGGCGAAGTGGTGGCACTGGTGCGCCATGCTGAACGTTGCGACCGCTCCGACCATCTTTGTCTGGGCCCGGAAGACGGCATCACTCAGGTAGGCAATGACTCGGCTGTGCGGGTGGGCAAGGGTTTCACGAGCCTGGGCATGCAGCAGGCACAGGTGTTCACCAGCCCGCTGACCCGAACCGTGCAAACGGCGCGTGCCATGTTCGGGCAGGACGCTACTGCCCAGCCCTGGCTTGAATCCTGCGGTTCGTCGCTGCGTAACGAGGTGGTGGCGCACAAAGTTGCACAGCGCAATCTGGTGCTGGTCACCCACAGCGGCTGCATCAGCGACTTTGAAAAACAGACCGGTTTTCCCCATGCGATCGCCGCTGATTATGGAAGCACGCTGTTTGTTCGCATTGATGCCAAGGGGCAACTTGAAGTGCTGGGCATTCTGAATGCCGAGGCCTGGTCTCAACTCAATAACTATTAACGTCCTGGTTACAGCTAATTGACAGTTCTGAGCTGTTTTTAATTAAACAAAGCACACTTCATTAAATTGTAATGAGAGATGTATCTGCCCCCCGACTTGCTGGACAGCTGGTTTTTTCATGCTTGGCTATATCGCGAGAACTTCGGCCTGGAGGTACGACAGTTCTCTGGATACAGGAAATGCCCGACACCTGCATTCATTCAACACGATGACTCGCCCGCTCAGGAACACGCCGGGCAGGTCATCGACATCAGAACTTCGTACGGTACCAAGGCTTTGTCATGACGTCTGAAAACAACCCGCTGCGACACAATGCCCTTTTCCCTTCGACGACTGCGGTCGAACGCTGGGCCATCCCCGGCCTCATTCTGGCGTTCGTGATGTTTTACCTGCTGCCATTGATGAGCCACGGCCTGTGGATCCCCGATGAAACCCGCTACGGCCAGATCAGCCAGGAAATGCTGCTGAGTGGCAATTGGGTAGCCCCGCATTTCATGGGCATCCGTTATTTCGAGAAACCGATTGCCGGCTACTGGATGATTGCCATCGGCCAGGCAATTTTCGGTGACAACCTGTTCGGCGTGCGTATCGCTTCGGCGCTGAGTACCGGCGCCAGCGTCTGGCTGACCTACCTGATGGCCCGCCGGCTTTGGAACAACCCGCGCATCAGCGCCGCCAGCGCCCTGCTTTATATGAGTTTCGGGCTGATTGCAGGTCAAGCCGGCTATGCCAATCTCGATCCGCAATTCACCTTGTGGGTCAACTTGAGCATGGTGGCTGCGTGGTTTGCCATCGACAGCCGTACGCCCCGCGCTCGCCTGGGTGGCTGGGCGCTGCTCGGTGTTGCTTGCGGCATGGGGCTGATGACCAAAGGGTTCCTGGCCCTGCTGTTGCCGGTGCTGATCGCCCTGCCCTACATGCTCTGGCAACGGCGCTTCGGTGAGCTGGTGCGTTACGGACTGGTCGCCGTGGTGGTCTGCGCCCTCGTCAGCCTGCCGTGGGTATTGGCAGTCCATTACCGGGAACCGGACTTCTGGCGGTTCTTCTTCTGGCACGAACACATCCGTCGTTTTGCCGCCGGTGACGACGCGCAACATGCCCGCCCGTGGTGGTTCTACCTGCCGTTGCTGTTTGCCTCGACCCTGCCGTGGGCGCTGCTTCTGCCTTCGACCTTGCTGCGCATGTGGCGCGAAAAGCGTGAGGCAAAAACCGCTTACCTGGCACTGTGGTTCCTGCTGCCACTGGCCTTTTTCAGTCTGAGCAGCGGCAAACTTCCTACGTACATCATGCCGTGCCTGCTGCCCGTCGCGCTGTTGATGGGACAGACCGTAGTCAAGTGGCTGGATCAACGCAGTGGCCGATTCCTGCGCCTGAACGGTGTGTTCAACACGGTACTCGCCAGTGTTGCGCTGGTGGCCCTGCTCTATCTTCAGGCCACGAAGGAAATCTACGAAAACACTGAGATGTTCGGCCTGTCGCTGGCCTATATCGTGCTGGTGGGCTGGATCATCGCCAACGCCTTGCAAGTGCTGCGGCCACTGACATTGTGGGCAATGCCGGCGCTGGGCATCGGCCTGCTCGTGGCGTTGCTGCCCGCCGCCATGCCGGCGCAGATCGTCAACAGCAAGATGCCGGATCAGTTCATTGCCGAGCATCAACGGGAACTGAGTGAAACCGCGTCGCTGCTGAGCAACGACCTGGGGGCGGCCTCGGCGCTGGCGTGGCGCCTGAAGCGTCCGCAGGTGGATCTGTTCAACACCATCGGTGAGCTGAAGTACGGCCTCGAAGACCCGGCCATGGAAGCACGTAAAGTCACTATGGACGGCGTCGGCCAGTGGATGACCGAAGCGCGGAAAAAAGGCGCCGTCGGTGTGGTCTTGCGCGTCAACAGTACGCAGGAAGAACAGGAAGTCGAATTGCTGCCCGTGGACGGCAAGCATTATCGGCGCGGCAATCTGCACATTTTCATCTTTGCGCAGAAACAGCCATGACGGTGCGCAACAACGACCGCGCCGCCCTGTTGCTCCTGCTGGCGGCCAGCGCCCTGATGTTGCTGCTCGGCCTGGGCAGTCGCGAACTGTGGGGCGCGGAAACCCGCTGGGCCAACATCGCCTTGCAGATGCTGCAAAGCGGCGATTACTTCGACCCGTACCTCAAGGGTGATCCCTACTACGACAAACCGCTTTTGTCGTACTGGCTGATCACCGCGACCGCCTGGCTGACCGGCAGTCTCGATCACTGGTCGCTGCGCCTGTCTTCGGTGGTGTCCGCATGGTTGAGCGTGTGGCTGGTGGATCACCCGGCGCATGGCGGCTCGTAATGCCGCAGGCCCGTTCGGCGGGCGTGGTTTGAAAATCGGTTTCGGCGTGGCCACTGTCCTGCTGCTCGGCATACTCGGTGTGCTTTACCCGTGGACCAACAGCGGAGGCGGTGCAATCCGTTTCGGCGAAACCGTGCGCCTGCAAGCCAGCCAACGCGCTCCCTTGAGTCAATGGCAGGTGGTCATGGTCGAGGTCGACAATAAAGTGCCGATGTACCTGCAGACCGGTGGTGCGCCGTTCTACTACGTGCCGCAGAGCCGGGATTTCCCGCGCGACGGCGATACCGCAGCCATGATCGCCTGGCTGGAACGCACCAGCGGCCAGTACTGGGATCCGCAGCGGACCCTCTTTGTCGCCCAGTACCGCACCGGCGATCCCGTTCCGCTGAGTCACCTCAGCCGCGATCATCAGGTCATTACCACCACGCCCACCCGCGGCGAACAGTTGTTCCACGGTCGCGAGGATCAAAGCGTCGCCTACCTGCCCCAAGGCTCCTGAAAGACAGCGCCGGGTTCGCCCGGCGTCCCCGCCGAGTGACTGCTAACCTGAATGGCAATGACATGTATTAACGGTTGTTTTGACGTTTTTTTCTCATTTGCCTCTCTACATTGCCAGCCAGCCAACATATGCAAATCATTCGCATTGAAACTCCCGCGAATGCTTGCCCATAACGTCTAAAAACAGGAGCTGCCCCCGCGATGAGTCCATCCCTTCCGTCCTTTCTGAAACAGGCCGCGCTGGCGACTGCGCTGCTCGCGGCCGGTCAGGTGTTTGCCGCCGACTCCGTCGGCCTTGTGGTCTACAACGCCCAGCACGAAACCCTGACCAAGGCCTGGGTCGCCGGCTTCACCGAGGAAACCGGGATCCCGGTCACCGTGCGCAACGGCGACGACACAGAAATGGGCAACCAGATTGTCCAGGAAGGCGCGTCTTCTCCTGCCGACGTATTCCTGACGGAAAACTCCCCGGCCATGGTGCTGGTGGACAACGCCAAGCTGTTCGCGCCGGTGGCTCCGGCAACCCTTGAGCAAGTCGATGCGGCTTATCGACCGGCCCACGGTCAGTGGGTCGGCATCGCCGCACGCTCGACGGTGTTCGTCTACAACCCGGCCAAGTTGCCGGAAAAAGACCTGCCCAAATCCCTGATGGACCTCGCGAGCCCGGCCTGGAAAGGTCGCTGGGCCGCGTCGCCTGCCGGTGCGGATTTCCAAGCCATCGTCGCCGCCGTGCTGGAACAGAAAGGCGAAGCCGCCACCCTGGAATGGCTCAAGGGCATGAAAGCCAACTTCACCGCCTACCGGGGCAACAGCTCGGTGCTCAAAGCGGTGAACGCCGGCCAGGTGGACAGCGGCGTGATCTACCACTATTACGCATTCGTCGATCAGGCCAAGACCGGCGAAAACAGCAAGAACACTGCCCTGCACTACTTCAAGCATCAGGATCCGGGGGCGTTCGTGAGCATTTCCGGTGGTGGCGTCCTGGCTTCCAGCAAACACCAGGAAGAAGCACAGAAATTCCTCCAGTACATCACCGGCAAACAAGGCCAGGAAGTTCTGCGCACCGGCAATTCCTTTGAATACGCAGTGGGCAAGGACGCCGCATCCAACCCCAAACTGGTGCCGTTGAAGGATCTGGACGCGCCGAAAGTCGATGCATCGAAGCTCGACAGCAAGAAAGCCGTCGAACTGATGACCCAGGCAGGACTGCTTTAATTGATGCCTGAAACTCTGTCGGCGGGGATCGCTGCGGCGCCCTCCGCCCATTTGTCACGCCGGACCCGCGCCCTCAATGGGCGCGGGAGTCCATGGGTGGTCGTGCTGGCCATCGCGGTGTCGCTGCTGTCATTGGTGCCGATCGGCTTTGTGGTCGGCGTGTCGTGGTACACCGGCTGGGCGACCATCGAAGCCTTGGTCTTCCGTCCGCGGGTCGCCGAGCTGCTGATCAACACCGTGCTCTTGGTGCTGATCACGCTGCCGATCTGCATCGTGCTCGGCACCACGCTGGCGTGGTTGACCGAACGCACCGACCTGCCGGGGCGACGGCTGTGGTCATTGCTGGCGGTTGCGCCGCTGGCGGTACCGGCGTTCGTGCACAGCTACGCGTGGGTCAGCCTGTTTCCGTCGATTCATGGGCTGCCGGCCGGGGTGCTGGTGTCGGTGATCGCCTATTTCCCGTTTCTCTATCTGCCGATTGCCGCGACGTTGCGTCGACTCGATCCGGCGATTGAAGACGTGGCCGAATCCCTTGGCCTGAAGCCGTGGGCCGTGTTCTTCCGGGTGGTGCTGCCGCAATTACGGCTGGCGATCTGTGGCGGTGCGTTGCTCGTCGGTCTGCACTTGCTGGCCGAATATGGCCTGTACGCAATGATTCGTTTCGACACCTTCACCACGGCGATCTTCGACCAGTTCAAATCGACCTTTAACGGCCCGGCCGCCAACATGCTCGCCAGCGTTCTGGCTTTGTGCTGCCTGGCGATGCTGGTGGTGGAATCCGGCGCCCGTGGTCATGCGCGATACGCCCGCGTCGGCTCCGGCAGCGCTCGAGAACAACGCACCGTGCGCCTGCAACGACGCACTGCCGCGCTGGGATTGTGCCTGCAAGGCGTGACCTGCCTGCTGGCCCTCGGCGTGCCGATGCTGACGTTGGGCAAATGGCTGATCGCCGGCGGTGCCGAGGTCTGGGAAGGCGAAGAACTGCTGCCGGCATTGCTTCAGACCCTGTCATTCGGCGTGGCCGGAGCGCTGTTGACCAGTCTGGCGGCAATCCCGATTGCCTGGCTGTCGATCCGGGCGCCCGGCAAGCTGCAACGCCTGCTTGAGGGCTGCAATTACATCACCAGCGCATTGCCTGGAATTGTCGTGGCGCTGGCGCTGGTCACCGTGACCATCCATTTCGCCCGACCGATCTACCAGACCACCATTACCGTGCTGCTGGCCTACCTGCTGATGTTCCTGCCCCGCGCGCTGGTCAGCCTGCGCGCCGGGTTTGCACAGGCACCGGTGGAGCTGGAAAACATCGCACAAAGCCTCGGCCGTTCACCGTTGCGCGCCCTCTGGCTGATTACCTTGCGCCTTGCTGCACCCGGTGCGGCAGCGGGCGCGGCGCTGGTGTTTCTGGCGATCACCAATGAACTGACCGCGACCCTGTTGCTCGCGCCTAACGGCACGCGCACCCTGGCCACCGGTTTCTGGGCCATGACCAGCGAAATCGACTACGCCGCCGCAGCGCCTTACGCCCTGCTGATGGTGCTGCTGTCGCTGCCGCTCACGGCCATCCTCTATCACCAATCCAGGCGCAGTGCCGGCCGATGAACGCTCTCGACATCATCAATCTCAGCAAATCCTTCGGCGCACAGACGGCGCTGGACTCCATCAACCTGTCCGTCCCGACCGGCAGCCGCACGGTGATCGTCGGCCCTTCGGGCTCCGGCAAGACCACCCTGTTGCGGATGATCGCCGGGTTCGAATTCCCCGACGCCGGCAGCCTGATGCTCAACGGCCAGACCCTGGTCGACCGCACCCACGCCGTGCCCGCGTATCAGCGGCAGATCGGGTACGTACCGCAGGACGGCGCGCTGTTCCCGCACATGACCGTGGCCGACAACATCGGTTTCGGCTTGGCAGAAACCGGCAGCGCCAGAGCCGAACGTATTCAGGCGCTGATGGACAACGTCGCCCTGAACGCCGACATGGCCACACGCTGGCCCCACGAGTTGTCCGGCGGCCAACAGCAGCGGGTGTCCCTCGCCCGGGCACTGGCCCAACGTCCACGCCTGATGCTGCTCGACGAACCCTTCTCCGCCCTCGACACCGGCCTGCGCGGCGCCATGCGCAAAATGGTCGCGCGCCTGCTGGAAGAGGCTGGCGTGACCACGATTCTGGTGACCCACGATCAGGGCGAAGCGCTGTCGTTCGCCGATCAGTTGGCGGTCATGCGCGACGGTCGGCTGGTGCAGTCAGGCCATCCGATGGACCTCTACCGCTACCCCAACGATGAGCAAACTGCGCATTTTCTCGGCGAAGCCGTGGTCATGCCCGCCCGGATCGAAGCCGGCTGGGCGCACTGCGACCTGGGCCGGGTGATGGTCAACAGCAACGGATTTTCCGGCGCCGCGCAGATCATGCTGCGGCCCGAACAGCTGCAACTGTCGGACATTCCCGCCGACCTTCAGGGCTGCCACGCAGTGGTGACGGATCGAGACTTTGGCGGCAACGTCTGCACCCTGACGGTGGAGCTGCGCACGCAAGCCAGCCCCGGTCGCTCACTGCTGGTGCGCAGCTCCGGCATGCACGCGCCACCGGCCGGCAGCGCCGTGCAATTGTCCATTCTGGGGGCGGCCCACGTCTTTGCAACGCCCTGATTACAGGTCGAAGCGATCCACCGCGCGGCGACGCTCGTTGTCGTCGCGCACGTCGTAGTTGGCGGTTGTCTGGATATTGCTGTGGTGGGCCAGCTTCTGGGCAATCGACAGGTCGTGTTCTTCGATCACTCGGGTGATGAACGAACGGCGGAAATCATGAGGCATGATCTTCACCCCGACCTGGGTGCCGCGCTGGCGGGCGATGTAATAGATCGCGTGCTTGGTGATGCGCTCGCGGGTGATATGGCTGCCACGGCGAATCCGGTTGAACAGAAACGCGTCGTCGCTCTCGCCATCCTTGAGCTCCGAGCGACGAAACTCCAGCCAGGCATTCAGTTTGGCGAACGCCCAGGCCGGTGCGTATTTGATCAGTTGTTTATTGCCCTTGGCGGTGACAAAGAGACTGCGTTCGGTGAAGTCGACCTGATTCAGGTCAAGATCCACCGACTCCGACTTGCGCATGCCAGTGCCGTACAACAACGCAATCACCGCTGCATCGCGCAAACCTTGTGGCCGTGGATCAGCGGCGCAGACTTCCATCAATTCATGAATCAGCGTGCGCTTCAGATTGCGCCCCTGAGACAGTCGCGTGCCGGCAATGCCTTTGACCGAGCGCATCTTCAATAGATGTTCCTGGCTGATAAGACTCATGCGCCAGGCTTCATTCATTACACCGCGAATGGCGTTTACATACAGCGAAGAAGTATTCGGTGCGTAATTGTCGGCGCGCAATGCAGCGACTAACGCAACGACATCTTCCGGTTGCAGCGCGTGCCACGGAATGTCTTCGACGTTCATGTCTTCGAAACCGAGTCGGTCGGCGGCATCTTGCAAAACGTAACGCATGGTGAGTTGGCTGGAGGGAGCCAGACGCGCCAGATACACGGTCATCGGGTTGGTTTTCAGGGTGTCGGGGGATGCAACGGGTAAGTCAATCAAACGTCGGGCCTTGAGTAAAAGCAGTTCAACACAGCAACTAACAACTGCAACATTCTTAATATAAGGGGAACACTTCCGTAGGACTTTTCTACTAAAAACCGCGATAAACGGTAGAAGTCTGAACAGTGGCTGTATGGGTTTCAGATAAACGATTCGCCGACCGGTTTTTCATGTTCCTTTCACAAAAACGGGCATAACCTTAATTCCACTGAGTCCTGTGCCGGCGCTGTCCAAGCTGCCGGGCAATGCCTGAAAAGTCAACCGAACCCGACGTTATGTCGTCTTGGCAACTTATTGATGCAAAGGATTTTTTCGCGTCTACGCTTTTATTGGATCCAATTATTCAATGGGTCTATTTCTTTTTTCTTTGCAATGAGGTGTGCATGAGTCAGGCGTTTCTCCCCTTCTCCCGCCCCAGTATCGGTGATGAAGAAATTGCCGCCGTGGAGCAAGTCCTGCGCTCCGGCTGGATCACCACCGGGCCGAAAAACCAGGCTCTTGAAGAACAGTTTGCCCAGTACGTCGGTTGCCGCCATGCCGTTGCACTTTCCTCGGCCACCGGTGCCATGCATGTAACTTTACTGGCGCTGGGAGTCGGCCCCGGCGATGAAGTCATCACCCCGTCGCAGACCTGGGTGTCCACCGCCAACATGATTGCCCTGCTCGGCGCCACACCGGTGTTCGTCGATGTCGACCGCGACACCTTGATGACCGACGCCGCGCGCATCGAAGCCGCCATCACGCCGCGCACCAAAGCGATCATTCCCGTGCATTACGCCGGCGCCGCGTTCGATCTCGATCCGCTCTACGCGCTGGCCGACAAGCACGGCATCGCCGTGATCGAAGACGCCGCCCACGCCGCTGGCACCCGCTACAAGGGTCGTCACGTCGGCTCGCAAGGCACCGCAATCTTTTCTTTCCACGCGATCAAGAACATGACCTGCGCCGAAGGCGCGATGTTCGTCACCGATGATGAAGCTTTGGCCAACCGCGTGCGCATGCTCAAGTTTCATGGTCTGGGCGTCGATGCGTACGACCGCCTGACCCACGGCCGCAAACCCCAGGCCCAGGTGATCGAGCCCGGTTTCAAATACAACCTGGCCGATATCAACGCCGCGATTGCCCTGGTGCAACTGGAGCGTCTGGACGCGATCAACGCCCGTCGCACCGAACTGGCCACGCAATACCTGCAAAAACTCGAAGGCCTGCCGGTGCAACCGCTGGCGGTGCCTGCCTACGCGCAAACCCACGCCTGGCACCTGTTCATCCTGCGCATCGACAGCGAGCGCTGCGGCATGGACCGCGAAGCCTTCATGAAGGGTTTGCAGGAGCAAGGCATCGGCACCGGCATCCACTTCATCGCCACCCACCTGCACACCTGGTATCGCCAGCGTGATCCGCACCTGTCCCTGCCCGACACCGAGTGGAACTCGGCGCGGCTGTGCTCGATTCCCTTGTTTCCCGACATGACCGACCAGGATCTGGACCGGGTCGTCGGGGCCATTGAACACCTGATGGGGAAACGCCCTTGAGACCTTATCCGATTCATTGCGTGTCGATCGTCATCCCGGTCTACAACGAAGAAGACAGCCTGCCGGAACTGCTGCGCCGCACCCAGGCCGCCTGCCAGCAATTGCGGCATGACTACGAAATCGTGCTGGTCGACGACGGCAGCCGCGACGCCTCCGCGCAATTGCTCGAAGACGCCGCGTCCGTCGTGGACAGTCCGTTCGTGGCGGTCATCCTCAACCGCAACTACGGTCAGCACGCGGCGATCATGGCCGGTTTCGAACAGTGCAAGGGCGACGTGGTGATCACCCTCGACGCCGACCTGCAGAACCCGCCGGAAGAAATCCCGCGCCTGGTGGCCGAGGCTGAAAAAGGCTTTGACGTGGTCGGCACCGTGCGCGGCAACCGTCAGGATTCGGCCCTGCGCCGCTATCCGTCGAAACTCATCAACCTCGCCGTGCAGCGCTCCACCGGCGTCGCCATGAGCGATTACGGCTGCATGCTGCGCGCTTACCGCCGCACGATCATCGACGCGATGCTCGCCTGCCGCGAACGCAGCACGTTCATTCCGATCCTCGCCAACAGCTTCGCCCGCCACACCACCGAAATCGTCGTGGCCCACGCCGAGCGCGAACACGGCGATTCGAAATACAGCCCGATGCGCCTGATCAACCTGATGTTCGACTTGATCACCTGCATGACCACCACGCCCCTGCGCCTGCTGAGCATCGTCGGCTTCGCCATGGCCGGGCTCGGCGTGCTGTTCGCGGCGGCGCTGATTGTCCTGCGCCTGGCCTTTGGTGCCGGATGGGCCGGCGATGGCCTGTTCGTGCTGTTCGCCGTGCTGTTCGTGTTCACCGGCGGCCAGTTCATCGGCATGGGCCTGCTGGGCGAATACCTGGGGCGCATGTACAGCGATGTGCGCGCCCGCCCGCGATTCTTCATCGAAAAGGTCCTGCGCGGGCACCCCGCCACGCCGGCCCCCGCCATCACCGTTGACGGCCTTACTTCCAACTCCTCGTCTGATCAGGTTCTCTCATGAGCGCAAAAACCGTTGTCTTCGCCTACCACGATATTGGCTGCGCCGGCATTCAAGCCCTGCTCGACAGCGGCTACGACATTGCGGCGGTGTTCACCCATGCCGATGACCCGCAGGAAAACGCGTTCTACGCCTCGGTGGCGCAACTGTGCGCCAACAAAGGCATCGCGGTTCATGCACCGGAAGACGCCAACCACCCGTTGTGGATCGAGCGGATTGCCAAGCTCGATCCGGATTACATCTTCTCCTTCTACTATCGCAACCTGCTGAGCGAGCCATTGCTGGCCACCGCCAAAAAAGGCGCGTTCAACCTGCACGGCTCCCTGCTGCCGCGCTACCGTGGCCGCGCCCCGGCCAACTGGGTGCTGGTCAACGGCGAAACCGAAACCGGCGTCACCCTGCATCGCATGGTCAAGCGTGCCGACGCCGGCGCCATCCTCGCCCAGCAACGCGTGGCCATCGAACGCAGCGACACCGCGCTGAGCCTGCACGGCAAACTGCGGATCGCCGCCAGCGACCTGCTGCGCGATGCACTGCCGGCGATGCTGCACGGCAAACTGCGGGAAACCCCGCAGGACGAATCCCAGGCCACGGTGTTCGGTCGTCGCACCCCGGCAGACGGCAAACTGGTCTGGGCGCAACCTGCCGAAAAACTGTTCAACCTCGTGCGGGCCGTGACTCAGCCTTACCCGGGCGCCTTCTGCGCCGTGGGCGAGCACAAGCTGATCGTGTGGAACGCCGACGTGGTCAAGGGCAACGAAGGTCAGGCGCCGGGCCGCGTCATCAGTGTCGATCCGCTGCGCATCGCCTGCGGTGAAGACTCGCTGGTGATCAACGCCGGCCAGCGCAACGACAACGGCCTGTACCTTAGCGGCCCGCAACTGGCCAATGAACTCGGTCTGGTGGACGGCTCGCTGCTGCGCGGCGCCGAATCCGGTCGTGGCCCGCGTCGTACACGGGTACTGATCCTCGGCGTCAACGGTTTCATCGGCAACCATTTGTCCGAGCGCCTGCTGCGTGACGAGCGCTACGAAGTCTATGGCCTGGACATCGGTTCCGACGCCATCGACCGCCTGCGCAGCCATCCGCGTTTTCACTTCGTCGAAGGCGACATCAGCATTCACTCGGAGTGGATCGAGTACCACATCAAGAAATGCGACGTGGTGCTGCCGCTGGTGGCCATCGCCACGCCGATCGAATACACGCGCAACCCGCTGCGGGTGTTCGAGCTCGACTTCGAAGAAAACCTGAAACTGGTGCGCTACTGCGTCAAATACAACAAGCGCGTGATCTTCCCGTCGACCTCGGAAGTCTATGGCATGTGCCAGGACAAGCACTTCGACGAAGACCGCTCGAACCTGATCGTCGGCCCGATCAACAAGCAGCGCTGGATCTACTCGGTGTCCAAGCAACTGCTGGACCGGGTGATCTGGGCCTACGGCGCCAAGGGCCTGAACTTCACCCTGTTCCGCCCCTTCAACTGGATGGGCCCACGGCTTGATCGCCTCGACTCGGCGCGCATCGGCAGCTCCCGGGCCATCACCCAGTTGATCCTCAATCTGGTGGAAGGCACGCCGATCCGCCTGTTCGACGGCGGCGAGCAGAAACGCTGCTTCACCGACATCGCCGACGGCGTCGAGGCGCTGGCGCGGATCATCGATAACGACAACGACGTCTGCAACGGCCAGATCATCAACATCGGCAACCCGGACAACGAAGCGAGCATTCGCCAGTTGGGCGAAGAACTGCTGCGCCAGTTCGAGGCTCACCCATTGCGCAGCAACTTCCCGCCGTTCGCCGGTTTCCGCGACGTGGAAAGCAAGGCGTTCTACGGCGCCGGTTACCAGGACGTCGAGCACCGCAAACCGAGCATCGCCAACGCCAAGCGCCTGCTGGACTGGACGCCGACCGTGGAAATGCGCGAGACCATCGGCAACACGCTGGATTTCTTCCTGCGTGAGGCCATGGCCGAAATCGAGAGCAAGCGCTGATGCAGGCCGGTTTGCGCATCGACGTCGACACCTTTCGCGGCACCCGCGAAGGCGTGCCGCGCTTGCTGGAAATCCTCGATGAAGCGCAGATCAAGGCGACGTTTTTCTTCAGTGTCGGCCCGGACAACATGGGCCGGCATCTGTGGCGCCTGATCCGTCCGCAGTTCCTGTGGAAGATGCTGCGCTCCAACGCCGCCGGCCTGTACGGCTGGGACATCCTGCTGGCCGGCACGGCGTGGCCGGGCAAACCGATCGGCCGCGACCTCGGGCACCTGATGCGTCAGGCCCGGGCCGCCGGCCACGAAGTCGGCCTGCACGCCTGGGATCACCACGGCTGGCAGGCCAATGCCGGGCGCTGGAGCGATGCGCAACTGGTCGAGCAGATCCGTCAGGGCGTCGACACCTTGAGCGACATCCTTGGCGAAAAGGTCATGTGTTCGGCCGCCGCCGGTTGGCGTGCGGATGAGCGTGTGATCGAAGCCAAACAGGCCTTCGGCTTTCGCTACAACAGCGATTGCCGTGGGCAGCGGCTGTTCCGACCGTTGCTGTCTGACGGTTCGGTCGGTGCGCCGCAGATTCCGGTGGACTTGCCGACCTTCGATGAAGTGGTCGGGCCGAGTGTGGCGGCGAAGGATTTCAACGCCTTCATCCTCGACCGGTTCCGCCCGGACAACCTCAACGTCTACACCATTCACGCCGAAGTAGAAGGGATTCTGATGGCCGAAGATTTTCGTCGACTGCTGGCCGACGCACGCCAGCGAAACATCAACTTTCAACCGCTGGGCGACTTGCTGCCCGAGTTTCTCAACACCCTGCCCGTCGGCCGTGTGCAACGCGGTGCCCTCGAAGGCCGCGAAGGCTGGCTGGGAGTGCAAGGCGCATGAGCAAACGCTGGGCATTGCCGCTGTTGCTGGGGATTTTCCTGCTGGCCTATCTGCTGCCGCTGGGCAGTCATGGTTTGTGGATTCCCGATGAAACCCGTTATGCGCAGATCAGCCAGGAAATGCTGCTGAGCGGCAACTGGGTGTCGCCGCATTTCATGAACCTGCGTTACTTCGAAAAACCGGCGGCCGGTTATTGGATGATTGCCCTCGGGCAGGCCGTGTTCGGCCAGAACCTGTTCGGCGTGCGGTTTGCCTCGGCCCTGAGCACCGGGCTGAGCGTGCTGCTGTGCTTCCTCATCGCCCGCCGTTTGTGGAATGACCCGCGCAAAAGCTTCGTCTGCGCCCTGCTCTACATGAGTTTCGTCATCGTCGCCGGCCAGGCTGGTTACGCCAACCTCGATCCGCAATTCACCTTCTGGGTCAACCTGAGTCTGGTGGCGCTGTGGTTCGCCCTCGACAGCCGTTCCAATGGTCAGCGCATCGCCGGTTGGGCGGTGCTGGGACTGGCGTGCGGCATGGGCTTCATGACCAAGGGTTTTCTCGCCTGGCTGCTGCCGGTGCTGATCGCCTTGCCGTGGATGCTCTGGCAAAAACGCTGGAAAGAATTGCTGCTGTACGGCCCGGTGGCCATCGCGGTAGCGATCATCGTCAGCCTGCCGTGGGTGCTGGCGGTGCACGGTCAGGAACCGGATTACTGGCGGTTCTTCTTCTGGCACGAACACATCCGCCGGTTTGCCGGCGACGATGCCCAGCATGACGCGCCGTGGTGGTTCTATCTGCCGCTGCTGGTGGCGTTCAGTCTGCCGTGGGTCGGGATGCTACCGGTGGCGTTGAAGCAGGCCTGGCAGACCCGCCGCGAAACCGGCATCGCGTTTCTCGGCCTGTGGCTGTTGATGCCGCTGCTGTTCTTCAGCCTGAGCAACGGCAAGCTGCCGACCTACATCCTGCCGTGCCTGCTGCCGCTGGCGTTGCTGCTGGGCCACGCGCTGGCCGATCGCTTGCGTGTGGAGCAAGGCCGGGCGCTGGGCCTCAATGGTCTGCTGAACCTGTTTCTGGGCATCGTCACGCTGATCGGGCTGGTTTACGTGCAGCTCAAGCGTCCGCTGTACGACCACGAACTGCACAGTCTGGTGCTGGTGTTCATCGCCCTGACCGGCTGGATCATCAGCAACCTGCTGCAAGCCTTCCGCCCGTTGCAATGCTGGGCAGCACCGGCGGTGGGCAGCCTGCTGCTGATCGCGCTGCTGCCGGCGGCACTGCCCAAATCGGTGGTGGCGAACAAGATGCCTGACCAGTTCGTGCTCGCCCACCAAACAGAACTGGCGGCCACCACGCACCTGTTGAGCAACGACCTGGGCGCCGCGTCGGCCCTGTCCTGGCGAGTCAAACGCCCGCAGGTGGCGATGTACAACACGATAGGCGAATTGAAATATGGCCTTGCCTATCCTGATGGCATTCAACAGCGGGTTGATACCGATCAGGTGCAACAGTGGATGCGCGAAGCCCGCAAGACCGGTTCGGTCGGCGTGGTGATGCGGGTCAAGGGGCAAGACGAACTGGACGAACTCGACAGACTGCCCAAGGACGGCGTTCGTTATGAGCAAGGCAATCTGGTGATCGTGATTCTTCCGCAGGAGGCGTCATGAGCCTGTGGCTGCTGTTGCTCGCCTGCCTGCTGACCTGCCTGGGCCAGGTCGCGCAGAAATTCGCCGTCGAGCGCTGGCGCGGCGCGAGCTTGCCGTGGTCGCGCAAACTGCGCTCGCCGTGGTTGTGGCTGGCCCTATTTGCCCTCGGCACCGGTCTGCTGGTGTGGCTGCTGGTGTTGCAGCGCCTGCCCGTCGGCATCGCCTACCCGATGCTCAGCCTCAATTTCGTGATCATCACCCTGATCGCCCGCTTCGTGTTCAAGGAGCCCGTCGACGTTCAACACTGGTTCGGCGTGTTTCTGGTAATCGGTGGCGTGGCGCTTTTGGGGCAACAGTCATGAACCAGGGTCGTGGAATCTTCTTCGCCCTGGCCAGCGTGCTGCTGGTCAGCGTGGCGCAACTGAGCATGCGCTGGAGCATGACGCGTCTGCCCCGGCCGGATCAGTGGCTGTCCGTACAAAGCGTCGATTCAGTTGCGCTGGCCGTGGTGCTCGCGGCGATCTTCGCCTATGCGCTGTCGATGCTCTGCTGGCTCGCCGCCCTGCGCGATCTGCCGCTGGGCCGGGCCTATTCGCTGCTGAGCATCAGCTACGCGCTGGTGTACCTGCTGGCGGCCAGCCTTCCGCTGTTCAACGAATCCTTCAGTTTCTCCAAATCACTGGGCGTGGCGCTGGTCATGCTCGGGGTCATCACCATCAACACTCGTCCGGCCCGTGCGCCCGAATTGAGGAGTTCGCCATGAAAATCACAGTGTTTGGTAGCGGTTATGTCGGCCTGGTGCAGGCCGCCGTGCTGGCCGAAGTCGGCCATGACGTGGTGTGCATGGACATCGACGAGAAAAAGGTCGAGCTGCTGCGCCAGGGTCACGTCAGCATCTTCGAGCCGGGGCTGGCCAGCCTGGTCCGCGAGGGCCTGGACGCCGGGCGCCTGCAATTCACCTGCGATGAAAAACTCGCTGTGCAGCACGGCAAGGTCGCGTTCATTGCAGTCGGCACCCCGTCGAAAGAAGACGGCTCGGCAGACCTGCGTTACGTGCTTTCGGTAGGCGACGCCGTGGCCCGGCATCGTGAACAACCGCTGATTCTGGTGGAGAAATCCACCGTACCCGTCGGCACCGGCGACACCTTGCGCACCCACCTGGACAAGGCGCTGATCAAGGCCGGGCGCCTGTTGCAGTTCGATATCGTGTCCAACCCGGAATTTCTCAAGGAAGGTTCGGCGGTCGCCGATTGCCGCCGGCCGGACCGGATCGTCATCGGCTGCGAGCGCGAAGAAGTGCGCGACGTGATGCGCGATCTGTATTCGCCGTTCAACCGCAACCACGACCGCATCATGTTCATGGACCTGCGCAGCGCCGAGCTGACCAAGTACGCCGCCAACTGCATGCTGGCGACCAAGATCAGCTTCATCAATCAGATCGCCGAGCTGGCCGAACACCTGGGCGCGGACATCGAATCGGTGCGCCAGGGCATCGGCGCCGACAGCCGCATCGGCTACCACTTCATCTACCCCGGTTGCGGTTACGGCGGTTCATGCTTCCCCAAAGACATGCGCGCGCTGATCCACAGTGCCGAAGAGGCGCACTGCTCCAGCGATTTGCTGCAAGCGGTGGAAGCGATCAACCAGCGGCAGAAGCACAAGCTGTTTGAACGCATCAACGCGTTCTACAAGGGCGAACTGCGCGGCAAGACTTTCGCCCTGTGGGGGCTGGCCTTCAAGCCGAACACCGACGACATGCGCGATGCGCCGAGCCGGGTTCTGCTGGAATCGCTGTGGGCCGCTGGCGCCAGTGTGCGGGCGTTCGACCCGGAAGCGATGCAGGAAACCCAGCATCTGTACCCGGACGAATCGAAACTGATGCTGATGGGCACCCCGGAATCGGTACTCGCCGGTTCCGACGCGCTGATCATCTGCACCGAATGGCAGCAGTTCAAGGCGCCGGATTTCGACCTGATCCAGCAACGCCTCAAGGCCCCGGTGATCTTCGACGGCCGCAACCTGTACGACGCCGAACGCCTGGCCCGCAACGGCTTCCATTACTTCCCGATGGGCCGTGGCGAATCGCGCTCCCTGCCGATTCCGTTGCAGCAATGGCCGCACGCCTCGGACGTGGCTTGATCGGTTTAACCCCTGCCCTGCGCCGGCAGTCCCTGATCGCAGGGCTGCTGGCGTTTCTGCTGTTCATCGCCGGCGTGTACGGACAAGCGCCCATCGGTTTCGACTCGCGCTTCGTGTTGTTCGCCCAGGAAATGCTCCGGCACGGGCCCAGTGTATTTCCCACCACCTATGGTGAGCCGTACGCCGATTATTCGTCGCTCTCGACCTTGTTCATCTGGCTGTTGTCGTTGCCCTTCGGCACGGTCAACAGCCTGACAGCGTGGCTGCCGAGCGCGGTTGCCGGCGCGGTGATCGTGACGTTGATGTATCGCTTGCTCGCACCCTCGTCCGTGCGCTGGGCGGTGGTCAGCATCGCGTTGCTGATGCTCACCAGCACCTTCATCAGCGAAACCCGCGCGGTGTCGCAGGACCTGATGCTCGCCGCCGTGGCGTTTTCGGTGTTCTACCTCGGCTATGCCCACGACCATTTCGCTGCCGCTCGACGCTGGCCGCTAGTGTTCATTCTGTTGCTGCTGGGGTTCGGCATTCGCGGGCCGATCGGGCTGGTGGTGCCGACCGGCATGCTGTGCAGTTACTACCTGCTGGATCGCCAATGGTCGCGCCTGTTGACCTTCGGTGTGCTGGCTTCGCTGTTGCTGGCGGCCTGCGTCGGGCTGTTGTTGTGGCTGGCGGAAGTCAGCGGCGGGCCGGCGTTTCGTCAGGACGTGATCCGCATGCAGTTCATGGGGCGCATGGACGGCAGCGAAGGCGTCAGCGGTTCGCTGTATTACTTCACCAGCTCACTGGGCAACTACGCGCTGGCGTATCCGCTGGCGTTGCTGGCACTCGCGGCCGCTTGGCTGAGCAAGCCCCGGCAACGCGGCCCGGCCTTGCGCCTGGTGCAATATTGCGCCGCGGCGGGGTTGATCGCGATGCTCGGGCTGTCGATTCCACAGGCGAAAAAGGCCCGTTATCTGCTGCCGATGCTGCCCATGGCGGCGATTATTGCGGCGTATCCGTTTCAGGTGTTGCATGGTCGGGTGTTTGCCTGGCTGCGCGTCGGCATGCAGGGATTGTGGTTGTTGATTCCCGCATTGTTGATCGTCCTGTTATGGGTGGCGAAACGACGGTTTCCCGAGTCCTTGACCGACCTGACGCCAGTACTCAGCGTGCTGGGATTGCTGCAACTGGCCGCGTTGTCGCGGTTGTGGCTACCGCGCTGGCGAACCGAAGTCCTCGCGTTCAGCGCCGTGTTGGCGGTCTGGTCGGCGTACGCGCTGGTGTTCGAGCCGGTGGAGCGCCAGCTCTATGACACGCGGACCTTCAGCCAAGCGGCACTGGCGCGGATCCACGAGCAACCCGCGCCGCTGGTGCTGCACGGCATGGGCAAGGACGCCAAGGCGATCAAGTTCATGGTCAACGTCGAGCAGGATCTGCAACCGCTGTTCACTGAAACCACGCAAGCGCTCGAAGCGCTCAAGGGGCCGGCGTGGCTGATGATGGATCGCAGCGACTATCGAGCCCTGCAAGGCACGCCGCTCGGAACGCTGCAGCCGGTGCTGAGCGGGCGTTTCGACAAAAACGATTATGTGTTGCTGTGGCTGACGCCTTAACCTGCGCGACGTGATTTCGACAGGGACCGCAGACTGATGACCTTTACCGTGCGACAGGCCCATGCAGCCGACGCCATCGCCCTCCCCGCCATCGAGCGCTCGGCCGCCGCGCTGTTTCGCCTCGACCCTTCACTGGCCTGGCTGGCGGGTGCTGCCGTGCCGCAGGCGTCGGCGCATTTACCGGCCATTGAACGGGGCGAAATGTGGGTGGCGGAAAACAACGACGGGCAACTTGCAGGTTTTTTAAAGGCGGTGACTGTCGACCAACAGTTGCACATTGAGGAACTGTCCGTCAGCCAACACTTTCAGGGCCGGGGCGTCGGTCGCAAGTTGCTGTTGGCGGCGATTGAACAGGCGCGTCTGTGGCAACTTCGGACGGTGACGCTGACGACCTTTCGCGATTTGCCGTGGAATGCGCCGTTCTATCAACGCATGGGTTTTGCGCTATTGAACACCGAAGACACGGACGCACGTCTGCGCGATGTATTGCGCGATGAAATCACTCACGGATTGCCCGGTGAGCGACGTTGCGCCATGCGCCTGATACTCACGCCGTCGGCTTGAGATCAACCCCCAGTGCCTGGGCGAACGCCTTGACCAACGGACTGCGCACGGTGTTGTGCCGCAGGATCAGATTGAACGGCGTGTCGAAGTGGATCAGCTCCGGGCACACCGCGCGAAACTGCCCGGCGGCCACCAGCGTGGCGGCGTAATGTTGGGGCAGAAAGCCCACGAAACGCCCGGTCTTGATCAGCAACGCGACGGCTTCGACCTGGGTCGCCGACGCGGAAAAACTGTCGTAGCGGGCAAAGTTGAGCTTGTCGCGATGGATCGCGTAGCGGTGGTTGATGCACTCGTAATCCTGCAGCACGTTGCCACCCATCTGCTCCGCCGGCATCTCGAACAACGGATGGCCGACGGCGCAGTAAGCCTGCGAGCGTTCCTCATAGAGCGGGTAATAATCGAACTCTTCACGCTTTTGATAAACCGGGACTATTCCGGCAACCAAGCGCCCTTCAACTACGCCTCTTTCCACTTCATCCAGCTGGGTGGCTTGAAGTTGAAATCTTACTTTCGGCGAATGTTCATTTATCTTTCTGAGCGCAGCAACTAATGGCGAATTATCGTCGCTAATCGTATTGTCGATCACCCCTACTCCGAGATCGCCGATAAGTTCGTTCTGTGCCGAACTAAGCCGATCCCGAAAGTTGTCGACCGAAGCAAACAGATCGATCGACGCCTGATACACCAGACGCCCTTCTTCGGTCAGGTGAAACCCTTCGCGGCCCCGGGTACACAGGCGCATGCCGATGCGGATTTCCAGGTCGGAGATCTGCTTGCTGATCGCGGCCAGGCCCACATTCAGCTCGTTTTGCGCCGCGCTGAAGCCGCCGGCCTCGACCACCGCCTTGAACACCTTGAGCAGTTTGAAATCCAGTCCGCTGAGGGCCAAAGGTGCCCGGTGAGCGATTTTGACCGGTGGGTTTCCGGAATTGGAAAGTGGGGTTTCCATAATGCTGATTTACCTCTGGCGCAATGTTCAACAATCTGTGTCCAACAACAAAAACATCGCCGGCTAATAATAATGATCACAGAAAACCAGCCTTGGCAACCGCCAGAAAATTCCGAACATCAGTGCCAACTCACTGATCGCCAAATATTAAAAGCTGACACTTCGATCAGCTCTTGTCTCTTTGCAACTGCCCTCTTGAAAACTGCTTTGGCCTGATTCCGTCTGCTCACTTTTCAGCGTGCTCGACAGGCCCGGCACATCGATTTCAGTTCGCGTTACCGACGAGGAAAACAACAAATGTCTCAAACCACCGACCGTCTCTGGGGTGCCCGTTTCAAAAGCGGCCCGTCCGCAGCCCTGGCGGCCCTGTCCCGTTGCCCCGAGCGCTATTTCCGCCTGACGCCTTACGATCTGGCCGGCTCCAAGGCCCACGCCGGGGAACTGCAACGTGCCGGCCTGCTCGACGAGCAGGAAACCCGCACGATGATCGAAGCCCTGGACGGCATCGGTGCCGATTTCGCTGCCGGGCGCATCGCCCCGACCCTGGACGACGAAGACGTTCACACCTTTATCGAGCGCTTGCTGACCGAGCGCCTCGGCGCACTGGGCGGCAAGCTGCGCGCCGGCCGTTCGCGCAATGACCAGACTGCCAACGACCTGCGCCTGTTCCTGCGGGATCACGTCCGCACCTTGGCCGTGGAAGTGCTGGCCCTGCAAACAGCGCTGGTGGATCAGGCCGAGCAGCACGTCGAGAGCATCTGCCCGGGTTTCACCCACTTGCAGCAGGCGCAACCGATCGTGTTCGCCCATCACCTGCTGGCCCACGCCCAATCGATGCTGCGTGACGTACAGCGTCTGGTGGATTGGGACGCGCGCACTTCGCTGTCGCCCCTCGGTGCTGCGGCCATGGCCGGTTCCGCGATCGCTCGTCAGCCGCAGCAGTCAGCCAAGGAAATGGGTTACGCCGGGGTCTGCGAAAACTCCATCGACGCCGTGGCCAGCCGCGATCACGTCGCCGAATTCCTGTTCATCGCCAGCATGCTCGGGATAAACATCTCGCGTCTGGCCGAAGAGTTTTGCCTGTGGTCGTCGCGCCAGTTCCGCTGGGTCGATCTGGATGACGCCTACGCCACCGGCAGCTCGATCATGCCGCAGAAGAAAAACCCGGACATCGCCGAACTGGCCCGGGGCAAGGCTGGCCGTCTGATCGGCAACCTGACCGGTCTGCTGTCGACGCTCAAATCCCTGCCGCTGTCGTACAACCGCGACCTGAGCGAAGACAAGAACGGCGTGCTCGACAGCGTCGACACCCTGCTGCTGGTGCTGCCGGCGATGGCCGGGATGGTCGCGACCATGACCGTCAACGTCGAGGAACTGCGCCGTCAGGCACCGCTGGGTTTCACCCTCGCCACCGAAGTTGCCGACTGGCTGGCGGTGCGCGGCGTGCCGTTCAAGGAGGCACACGAAATCACCGGCGCACTGGTGCAGGCCTGCGAAAAACACGACCTCGAATTGTGGGAAGCCTCGCCGGCGCTGCTGGCCGAGATCGACCCGCGCCTCACGGCAGACGTGCGTGACAGCCTGACCCTGGAAGCCGCCATCGCTGCCCGCAGCGGCTGGGGAGGCACCGCACCGCAACAGGTGCGCGAGCAGATCGGCCGCCTGAAAACCGCCCTCGCCGCGCAGCAACAGTGGACCGAAAACTACCAGGGCTTCCGCCTCTAAGCCGGGTCCCCCTCCCACCGGGAGGGGGTTGATCGAAAAGTACAGTGTACGGAGAAACACCATGAGCCAGACTCAGGCAGAACGACTCCAGGCGGAGCGCAAACTGGCGGAAAACCAGTTCGACATTACCCAGTACCAGCATGTGCCACGGCGTTATTACGGGCGGATCTTCTTCGCCACGTTGATTGTGATCGCCATCATCGGCCTGGTGCGCGCCTTCGCCGAAGGCAAGATCGAATGGTCGTACATCGGCCAGTTCCTCACCTCCGAAGCAATCATGTGGGGCCTGTTCAACACGATCATCATGGCCGTACTCGCCATGGCGCTGGGCATCGTGTTCGGGGTGATCACCGCGATCATGCGCATGTCGGCCAACCCGATCCTGCGTTACGTGGCCGTGACCTACACCTGGCTGTTTCGCGGTACGCCGCTGATTCTGCAACTGCTGTTGTGGTTCAACCTGGCGCTGATCTTCCCCACCATCGGCATTCCCGGCCTGTTCGAACTCGACACCGTGAGCCTGATGACCCCGTTCGTGGCCGCCCTGCTCGGCTTGAGCATCAATCAGGGCGCCTATACCGCTGAAGTGGTGCGCGCCGGCCTGCTCTCGGTGGACACCGGCCAGTACGAAGCCGCCAAGTCGATCGGCATGCCGCGCCTGCAGGCGCTGCGCCGGATCATCCTGCCCCAGGCCATGCGGATCATCATTCCGCCGGTCGGCAACGAATTCATCGGCATGGTGAAAATGACCTCGCTGGCGAGCGTCATCCAGTACTCGGAACTGCTCTACAACGCCCAGAACATTTACTACGCCAACGCCCGGGTCATGGAGCTGCTGATCGTCGCCGGTATCTGGTACCTGGCCACCGTCACCGTCCTGTCCTTCGGTCAAAGCCGTCTGGAGCGTCGTTTCGCTCGCGGCGCCGGCAAGCGTTCTTGAGGAGTCGAACATGAGAAACATCGTCAAGGCCGTGAGCCTGAACAAATATTACGACCAGTACCACGCGCTCAAGGACATCAACATCGAGGTAGAGCAAGGCGAAGTGCTGTGCATCATCGGCCCGTCCGGCTCGGGCAAGAGCACCCTGCTGCGCTGCGTCAATCAGCTGGAAAAGATCGACAAGGGCGGCCTCTGGGTCGACGGCGAGCTGGTCGGCTACCGCGTGGTCGGGCACAAGCTGCACGAACTCAACGAGTCGCAGATCGCCCGTCAGCGCCTGGCCACCGGCATGGTGTTCCAACGCTTCAACCTGTTCCCGCACATGACCGTGCTGCAAAACATCATCGAAGGCCCGTGCCAGGTGCTCAAGCGTTCGCCCAAGGAGGCGCACGAAGAAGCCCTGGAACTGCTGGCCCGGGTCGGCCTGGCCGACAAACGCAACAGCTACCCGATCGAGTTGTCGGGCGGTCAGCAGCAACGGGTGGCGATTGCCCGCGCCCTGGCCATGCGCCCCAAACTGATGCTGTTCGATGAACCCACTTCGGCACTCGACCCGGAACTGGTCGGTGAGGTGCTGTCGGTGATGCGCGATCTGGCGCAGACCGGCATGACCATGATCGTCGTCACCCATGAACTGGGCTTCGCCCGGGAGGTTTCCAACCGCATGGTGTTCATGGACGGCGGGCAGATCGTGGAGGCTGGAAGCCCCGAAGAAATACTAATAAGTCCGCAAAACCCGCGCACCCAAAGCTTCATTTCTGCCGTTCGAACCTGAGGCCCCTTTGGCCTTCACAACACTCATAAGAGAACGTCCATGAAGAACTTCGTCATTCCAGCAGTACTCACCTCCCTCATGTCTTGCGGTTTCGCCGTGGCCGCCGAGTTGCCGGCCAGCATCAAGGAGAAAGGCGAGATCGTCGTCGCGATCATGCCCAACTATCCGCCGATGGACTTCAAGGACCCGGCCACCAACAAGCTCACCGGCCTTGACTACGACCTGGGCAACGCCCTGGCCGAACGCCTCGGGGTGAAGATCAAGTGGCAGGAAACCGGCTTCGAGCAAATGATCAACGCCCTGACCACCGACCGCGTGGACATGGTCCTGTCAGGCATGACCGACACCGCCGAGCGTCAGGCCAGCGTGACCTTCGTCGACTACTTCACCAGCGGCCCGCAGTTCTACACCTTGCAGAAGAATGCGGCGACCAACGAGATCATCGACCTGTGCGGCAAGAAAGTCGGTACCAGCCGCCGCACCACCTTCCCGGCGGAAATCGCCGCGTGGAGCAAGGAAAACTGTGAAGCCGCCGGCAAACCTGCAATCAACGTGATCGGCACCGAAGGCTCGGCCGACGCCCGTGCGCAACTGCGCCAGAGCCGCATCGATGCGGCGATGCAGGGCAGTGAAACCCTGTCGTACCTCAAGACTCAGGAAAAGGACATGTACAAGACGGTCGGCCAACCGATCTCCGTGCAGTTCACCGGCCTGGGTGTGAGCAAGAAGAAGCCTGAGCTGAGTGAAGCGGTGAAGGTGGCGTTGCAGAGCATGGTGGATGACGGCAGCTATGGCGCGATTCTGAAGAAGTGGGATCTGGAGTTGGGTGCGATCAAGGATGTGACCATTAACGCGGGCAAGTAAGGCTCGAGATCGCTCCCCCTCACCCCAGCCCTCTCCCCCAAGGGGGGCGAGGGGGAAAGGGAGCCGATCTTCAAGCTGTTCAAAGCCTGCGTACGACTTGGCTTTTCAGAATCTGAATTTGACTTGATTTTTTCAGGTCCTGAGTTCGATTCGTTTTTTTAGAGCCTGAGTTCAACTCGATTTTTCAGGTCGATGTAACCCTGAAGAACACCCTGATCGGCTCCCTCTCCCTCCGGGAGAGGGCTGGGGTGAGGGCTCGATCTGATCACCGCCCACGATCCAACTGACCAAGCCCCGGAGCGTCACAACAATGTCCGCCCCCCAACCCACCTGGCCCGACCAGCACAAAGCCTGCCTCGCCCTGGCCTTCGACCTCGACGGCCCGACCGGCGATGCCATGCTCAACAACTCGATCTGGCACAAACCCGAATACTTCGGCTTCGGCGGCTACGGCCCCTACCGCGCCCTGCCACGCCTGCTGGACCTGCTCGACGCCTTCAAGATCCCGACCACCTTCTTCGTCCCCGCGTGGGTCGTGGAAAACTGGCCGAAGCAATGCCAGGCCATCGTCGAGCGCGGTCATGAAGTCGCCTACCACGGCTACAAACACGAATCCTTCTACGCCCTGACGCTGGACCAGCAGCAGGCCGTGATGAACAAATCCCGCGACGTCTTCTGGCAATACCTGCACATCCGCGCCGAGGGGTTTCGCACCCCGTCCGGCGACTGGCGCGCGGAAACCCCGGCGATGCTGGCCGACAACGGCGTCATCTATTCCAGCAGCATGCGCGGCGACGACCGCCCGTATCTGGTCAACGTCCCCGGCCACGACACGCCACTGGTGGAAATCCCCGGCCGCTGGGAAATGGACGACTACGCCTCCCTCGCCTACACCCGCGCACCGAACTTCCCGTCCGGGCTCGACCGCACCGCCAGCTACGAGCTGACCCTCGACAACTGGCAACGCGAGTACGACGGCGCAATGGACGAAGGCCTGTGCCTGACCACCCTGTTCCACCCGAAAATCACCGGCAAACCGGGGCGCATCCTGTTGCTGGAGAAACTCTTCGAACACATGCGCCAGCGCGATGACGTGTGGTTCGCCACCTGCCGCGACGTCGCCCGCTGGTGGCTGAAGGAGCATCACCATGGCTGACGCTGACAACCTCTGGCCCGCCGGCAAACGCTGCGCGGTGGTGCTGACCGTCGATTACAACGACATCCACGGCATTCTCACCCAGGCCCCGGAAGTCGCCGGGCGCGACAAGACGCTCTCGGTATGGCGCTATGGCACGCAACGCGGCGTCGAGCGTTTGCTCGGCCTGTTCAGGGAACTCGGGGTGCGCAGCAGCTGGTTCGTGCCCGGCATCGTTGCCGAGGAAAATCCGCAGCACATAGCGGCCATCCAGGCTGACGGCCATGAAATCGCCTGCGCCGGTTACCGCCATCAGGATTACGACACGCTGGATCTGGCGGCGCAAAGCGCGGAAGTCGCCAAGGGCTGTGCAGCGCTGGAAGCATTGACCGGCGTGCATCCAACCGGTTTCCGGATTCCAGCGGGCAACGGTGCGCCGGGATTCATCGAAGCCTTGAAAGCTCACGGCATTCTCTGGTCGTCATCTTGGCGTGGCGATGACCTGCCGTTCTTGCATCCAACTGCGCCTGAAGTGGTCGAGTTGCCGCTGCATTACGAACTGGAAGACGAGCCTTACTTCGCCTTCAATCTGAGCCCGGCCGTGCCGCCGGCGCAATCGCGGATCGCCTCCTACAGCCATACCCTGGGCAACCTGCAAATGGACTTCGCCGGGTTCCACCGTTTCGGCCTGTGCTACGTGCTGCGCCTGCACCCGGAAATCATCGCCACGCCGGGGCGCATCGGTGTGCTGCGGGAACTGCTGCAAGGCATTCAGCAGCATGACGACGTGTGGATCGCCACCGGCGCCGAAGTCGCGCAGTGGTGGGCGCAAACGGCGGCGCCGGTCGCGCAGGATCATCCGGCGTCGGTGTATGAGCGCCATTATCGGGACTACCTCGTATGACCGAACGCATGCAGCGGCTGGCGCAGTTTTGCGTCGATACACGGTTTGAAGATCTGCCGCCAGCGTTGGTGGAACAGGCCAAGCGACACATTCTCGACACCTTCGGCGCAGCACTGGCCGGGGCCGACAGCGCGGTGGCGCTTCAGGCGCGGCAGGTGTTCGGCGCCGAACCCGGCACTGCGTTGGTCTGGGGTTCATCGTTGCGGGTCGGCGCGGGGCATGCGGCATTGCTCAATGGCATCGCCGCCCATGCGCTGGAGCTGGACGACACCGGCGGTTGCGATCATTCCGGCGCGGTGGTGTTGCCGGCGGTGATGGCGGCGCTGTCGCTGGTGGATAGGCCGGTGGACGGTCGCGAATTCATCACCGCCGTGGTCATCGGCTACGAAATAGGCCGGCGGGTGCTGGAAGCCTGCGGCAGTTATTCGGCGCACAACGGCGCCGGTTGGCATTCGACCGCCACTTGCGGCGTGTTCGGCGCGGCGGCGGCCTGTGCACGGATCTTTGCGCTGGATGTCGGGCAAACCGTGTCGGCACTGGGCATCGCCGGCAGTTTCAGCGGCGGGTTGTGGGCGTTCATCCATGACGGTTCGCAAAGCAAGAAACTGCACAGCGGTCGTGCGGCCGAGGGTGGTTTGCTCGCGGCGCGTTTTGCCCGTGAAGGCGTCAGCGGGCCGTCGGTGTTGTTCGAGGATGTCTGGGGCGGGTTTCTCAAAACCCTGGCGCCGGGCAGCGCGCAGCCGGATGCGCTGGATGCCGAATTGGGACAGGTCTGGAAACTCGCGCGCTGCTCGATCAAACCCTACGCCGCCTGCCGTGGCACCCATTCGGCCATCGATGCGCTTGGGTTGTTGCTGGAGCAATTGCAGATCGGCGCGGATCAGGTGGAAGACGTTCAGGTGAACCTGTGCGGGTTTCTGCTCGATATGTGCGGCGGTCGCGACACCCGCAGTCTGGCCGCTGCGCAGATGAGCCTGCCCTACGCCCTCGCCGCGCGACTGGTGCATGGTCATTGCCGATTGGAGGCTTACGACGAACAGCCACGCAACGATCCGCGCATCGCTTACTGGCTGACGCGCATTCGCCTTGAAGTGGATGAGCGACTGTCGGAGGATGGCGAGCCAGTGGTCGTTGTACGAACCCGCGACGGGCGTGAGGCGAGTATGTGTGTCGATGTGCCGCTGGGGGCGCCGGGCAATCCGCTGAGCGAGGCGGCGCTGGAGGAGAAGTTTTTCAGTCTGGCGTTGCGGGTCATTTCACCGGTCAAGGCTGAGCCTTTACTGGCGCAGCTGCGGCAACTGCAAACGCTGGATTCCGTGCGCGATCTCGAGCACCTGTTAACCGAATAAGGACATTTGATTTTCCGTGGCCACCTACTCGCTCGTTATCCGCCGCCTGATGATCGTCTCGCTGACCATCGTCGTCAGCCGCGCCATCACCAGTCCGTTGCTCACCCTGTTTTTGAGCAACAAGCTCGGCCTCAACCAACAGGATGTCGGGTTATTGCTGGGCATCGCGGTGTTCATCGCCACCCTGCTCGCTCTGTACGGCGGCTACATCATCGACCGGCTCGAGAAGCGTCGATTGCTGATTCTGGCGATGCTCTCCAGCTCCATTGGTTTCGTATTGCTGACCTTCGCCAAAGACCTGTACCTGACCACCGCGACTCTGGTCATCACCGAAACCGCCTCGGCGCTGTTCCTGATCGGCTCAAAAGCAATTCTCAGTGAAAACCTGCCCATGGGCCAACGGGCCAAGGCGTTTTCCCTGCGCTATACGCTGACCAATATCGGCTACGCCACCGGCCCGATGCTCGGCGTGGTAATCGCCGGGGTCTACCCGATTGCGCCGTTCCTGATTGCTGCGGGCATCGCTTTCGGCAGCATCTTCCTGATGATCGACATCCCGAAGGACGCCAGCCCGGTCGCCGCCATCGGCCAGCCGCAAAGCTTCCTGAAGACCCTGATCACCCTGAAAAACGACCGCACGCTGATCATGTTCACCTGCGGCTGTCTGCTCAGCACCGTGGTCCATGGCCGCTTCACCCTGTACCTGTCGCAATACCTGCTGGTGGTCGAGGATTCGCAGCGTGCGTTGCAAACCATGGCCGCCCTGCTCGCCTGCAACGCCATCGCGGTGATCCTGCTGCAATACCAGATCGGTCGTTTCCTCAACCGGGAAAAACTGCGCTACTGGATCGCCGCCGGCACCAGCCTGTTCATCCTCGGTTTGATCGGCTTCAGCCTCGCCGACAGCCTGGTGACGTGGTGCATCGCGATGTTCATCTTCACCCTCGGCGAGATGATCATTTACCCGTCGGAATTCCTGTTCGTCGACACCCTGGCCCCGGAAGAACTGCGCGGCAGCTATTACGGCGCGCAGAATCTGGCGGCGCTGGGTGGCGCGCTGAGCCCGGTAATTTGCGGCTTCCTGCTGATGCACACGCCGGCGCCGACCATGTTCTATGCCCTCAGCGCATTGACGGCGATGGGCGGTTTCCTTTGTTTCATGAGCGGGCGACGCGTGGCTTTACTGCATAAATAATGCACTGAAACTGCATTTATATGAATTTGTCAGCATCGTGATTGCTTGGCACACTGTGCGCGTTCCTCCCCCAATAGTTGGAACACTTCGAAGGACTTTCCGCGTTTACGGACAAGTCCTTTTTTTTGCCCTGAATTTCACCAAGGATCGATTCTGCATGCTCGCTCGCTGGTTGCCCGCCGCCATCAACACCCGCCCCACCGAATGGAGCCGCGCCGCCATCGGCATGGCCCTGGGCACGTTGTTCAGCGTGTGGGCATGCAGTCAGGTGTTCGGCATTGAAGTGGCCTACCACCTGATCGGCCCGCTGGGCGCTTCGGCGGTTTTGCTATTCGCGGTGTCGTCCGGCGCCCTCGCCCAGCCGTGGTCGATCATCGGCGGCTACCTGTGCGCAGGCGTCGTTGCGTTGCTGGTGGCCCACGTCCTCGGCCGAACCCTCGGCAGTGCGTGCCTCGCCGCCGGCATGGCCCTGATCCTGATGTGCTGGCTGCGCTGCCTGCACCCACCGGCCGGCGCCGTCGCGTTGACCATGGTGCTGGCCGACCCGATGACCATCGCGATGGACTGGAAAGCCCTGGAACCGGTGATGCTCAGCGCCGCGTGCCTGCTGCTGGCCGCACTGGCCTACAACAACCTCACCCGCATCCGCTACCCGAAACGCCCTGCCGAACCCGCGCCGGCTGTGGCCCCGGTGGATATTCAGTCCATCACGGCCGAGGATCTGAAATTGGCACTGGCCGATATGGAGGCATTCATCGACGTCACGCCGGAGGATCTGGAGCAGTTGATTCATGCCAGTGAACTGCACGCCAAGCGGCGCAGCATTGGCCAGGTGTTCCGCTGAGTCCGGAGCCAGTCCCTGTCAGCGTTGTCGATTGAAAAGAAGCCCCGATCCCGTGCATTTGGCCTAAGGTAAAAATGCAGACAGCCCGTGCACATATCCCCGTTGTACACGGCAAATTTGCACTGTTACGATCCGGTAACGCTCGCGCGCGAGCTTCTCGAATAAAGACAATAAAAGCAGGGAGTTAGTGATGACTGCTCAGGCTTCATCTCCGCGGACTTCGTCCATGGATGCCACGCCGCACGAAGTGCTGGCCGAGGTTCGCAATCACATCGGTCATCTGACCCTCAACCGCCCCGCCGGCCTCAATGCCCTGACCCTCGACATGGTGCGCCAGCTCCAGCAACACCTGGACGCCTGGGCCGCCGATGCCGATATCCACGCCGTCGTGCTGCGCGGTGCCGGCGAGAAAGCCTTCTGTGCCGGTGGCGACATTCGATCCCTGTACGACAGCCATAAAAGCGGCGACACGCTGCACGAAGATTTCTTCGTCGAGGAATACGCCCTCGACCTGACGATCCACCACTACCGCAAACCGGTGCTGGCGCTGATGGACGGTTTCGTCCTCGGCGGCGGCATGGGTCTGGTGCAAGGCGCCGATCTGCGGGTGGTCACCGAGAAGAGCCGTCTGGCGATGCCGGAAGTGGCGATCGGCTATTTCCCGGATGTCGGCGGCAGTTATTTCCTGCCGCGCATTCCCGGCGAGCTGGGGATTTATCTGGGCGTCAGCGGCGTGCAGATCCGTGCAGCGGATGCGCTGTATTGCGGCCTCGCCGACTGGTATCTGGACAGCAGCAAACTCGGCACTCTCGACGAACAGCTCGATCACCTGGAGTGGCACGACACGCCGCTCAAAGACCTGCAAAACCTGCTGGCCCGCCACGCCGTGCAAACCCTGCCGGATGCGCCGCTTGAGGCCTTGCGCCCGGCCATCGACCATTTCTTCGCCTTGCCTGACGTGCCGAGCATCGTCGAGCAACTGCGCGCCGTGACCGTCGCCGACAGCCACGAATGGGCAACCACCACCGCCGACCTGCTGGAAACCCGCTCGCCGCTGGCCATGGGCGTGACCCTGGAAATGTTGCGTCGCGGCCGGCACCTGAGCCTGGAACACTGCTTCGCCCTCGAACTGCATCTGGATCGCCAGTGGTTCGAACGCGGCGACCTGATCGAAGGCGTGCGCGCCTTGCTGATCGACAAAGACAAATCACCACGCTGGAACCCGCCGACCCTGGCTGCACTGCACGCCGAGCAGGTCGAGAGTTTCTTCCACGGTTTCGAAGATAGCGGGAGCTGAGCCATGCACGATCTCGAATTGACTGAAGACCAGGTAATGATCCGCGACATGGCCCGGGACTTTGCCCGCGGCGAAATCGCCCCCCACGCGCAAGCCTGGGAAAAGGCCGGCTGGATCGATGACGGTCTGGTGGCAAAGATGGGCGAACTCGGCCTGCTGGGCATGGTGGTGCCTGAGGAATGGGGCGGTACTTACGTCGACTACGTGGCCTATGCGCTGGCGGTGGAAGAGATTTCCGCCGGTGACGGCGCCACCGGCGCGTTCATGAGCATCCACAACTCGGTGGGCTGCGGGCCGGTGCTCAACTACGGCAGCGAAGAACAGAAGCAGACCTGGCTGGCGGACCTGGCCAGCGGAGCGGTGATCGGCTGCTTCTGCCTGACCGAACCCCAGGCCGGCTCCGAAGCACACAACCTGCGCACCCGCGCCGAACTGCGCGACGGGCAATGGGTGATCAACGGCGCCAAGCAATTTGTCAGCAACGGCAAGCGGGCAAAACTGGCGATCGTGTTTGCGGTGACCGATCCGGATCTGGGCAAGCGCGGTATCTCGGCGTTCCTGGTGCCGACCGATACGCCGGGTTTCATCGTTGATCGCACCGAACACAAGATGGGCATCCGCGCCTCCGACACCTGCGCGGTGACGCTGAGTAATTGCAGCATTCCTGAAGCGAACCTGCTGGGTGAGCGCGGTAAAGGTCTGGCGATTGCCCTTTCCAACCTGGAAGGCGGACGCATCGGTATTGCCGCGCAAGCATTGGGCATCGCCCGTGCGGCGTTCGAGGCGGCGCTGGGTTATGCCCGTGATCGGGTGCAGTTCGGCAAGGCCATCGTCGAACACCAGAGCATCGCCAACCTGCTGGCGGACATGCAGATGCAGATCAACGCGGCCCGCTTGATGATCCTGCATGCGGCGCGGCTGCGTACGGCGGGTAAACCGTGTCTGTCGGAGGCTTCGCAGGCCAAGCTGTTTGCGTCGGAGATGGCTGAAAAGGTGTGTTCGTCAGCGATTCAGATTCATGGCGGGTATGGGTATCTGGAGGATTACCCGGTTGAGAAGTACTACCGGGATGCGCGGATTACCCAGATTTATGAGGGGTCGAGCGAGATACAGCGGATGGTGATTGCTCGGGAGTTGAAGAACTATCAGTTGTGACCGTGTCGGCCCCTTTCCCTCACCCCAGCCCTCTCCCGGAGGGAGAGGGAGCCGACCGAGGTGTCTCAGGTCTGACATCGACCTGAAACATCCCGGTCGATTATGGAATTGCCAAACGAAGACACCAATCCCGCGCTATTCAAGCCTGAGTTCAACTCGGTAGCTCAGGTCGGTGCAACTCCCGAAAACAACTCGGTCAGTCCCCTCTCCCTTTGGGAGAGGGTTAGGGTGAGGGGGCTTTTGAGGGCGCCGCGTTATTTGCCTTGAAATTCAGCAGGCCGCTTAGCCACAAACGCCGCCATCCCTTCCTTCTGATCCTGCGTCGCAAACGCCGCATGGAACACCCGGCGCTCGAATCGCACGCCTTCAGTCAGGTTCACTTCGAACGCGCGGTTGACGCTTTCCTTGACCATCATCGCAATCGGCAGCGATTTGCTGGCGATCACCGCCGCGACTTTCAGCGCTTCATCCAGCAACTCGGCACTCGGCACGATCCGCGCGACGATGCCGCAGCGCTCGGCTTCCACCGCGTCGATCATGCGGCCGCTCAGGCACATTTCCATGGCCTTGGCCTTGCCCACCGCGCGGGTCAGGCGCTGGGTGCCGCCCATGCCCGGCAGCACGCCGAGGTTGATTTCCGGCTGGCCGAATTTGGCGTTGTCGCCGGCCAGGATGAAGTCGCACATCAACGCCAGTTCACAGCCGCCACCCAGGGCAAAACCGTTGACCGCCGCGATGATCGGCTTGCGGCGGTTGGCCACGCGATCGCTGTCGCTGAACAGGTCGTCCATGTAGATCTGCGGGTAGGTCAGATCGGCCATTTCCTTGATGTCGGCGCCGGCGGCGAAGGCTTTGGTCGAGCCGGTGATGACGATACAGCCGATGTTCGCGTCGGCTTCAAAACCATCGAGCGCGCGGTTCACTTCGCTGACCAGTTGCGCGTTCAGGGCGTTCAGCGCCTGCGGGCGATTGAGGGTGATCAGGCCGACACGACCATGGGTTTCCAGCAAAATCGTTTCGTAACTCATGTGCAGATTCCTTCTCAAAGATTGCGCGAAATGACCATGCGCTGAATGTCGCTGGTGCCTTCGTAGATCTGGCAGACCCGCACGTCGCGGTAGATGCGCTCCAGCGGGAAGTCGTTGAGGTAACCGTAACCGCCAAGGGTTTGCAATGCCATGGAGCAGACCTTTTCGGCCATTTCCGAGGCGAACAGTTTGGCCATCGACGCTTCGACCAGCGCTGGTTGGCCGCTGTCGCGCAGGGCGGCGGCGTAATGCACCATCTGCCGCGCCACGGCGATCTGGGTGGCCATGTCCGCCAGGCGGAACGCCACGGCCTGATGCTCGATGATCGGCTTGCCGAAGGTGTCACGCTCGCGGGCGTAATCACGGGCGGCTTCGAACGCGGCGCGGGCCATGCCCACCGATTGCGAAGCGATGCCGACACGGCCGCCTTCGAGGTTGGCCAGGGCGATCTTGTAGCCCTCGCCCTCCTCGCCCAACCGGTTGGCCACCGGCACTTTCACGTCTTCGAACAGAATCTGGCAGGTGTCCGAGGCGTGTTGGCCGAGTTTGTCCTCGATGCGGGCTACTTTGTAACCCGGCGAATCGGTCGGCACGATGAAAGCGCTGATCCCGCGCTTGCCGGCGCTCGGGTCGGTGACGGCAAACACGATCACGACCCCGGCGTTCTGCCCGGAGGTGATGAACTGTTTGCAGCCGTTGAGCACGTAGTGATCGCCTTCCAGCCGTGCGCGGGTTTTCAGGCTGCTGGCGTCGGAACCGGCCTGGGGTTCGGTGAGCGCGAAGGCACCGAGCGTCTCGCCGCTGGCCAGCGGTTTGAGGAAACGCTCACGCTGGTCGTCGTTGCCGAACTTGAGGATCGGCACGCAACCCACCGAGTTGTGCACGCTCATGATCGTCGAGCACGCGCCGTCGCCGGCGGCGATTTCTTCCAGGGCCATGGCGTAGGCCAGGTAACCGGTGTCGCAACCGCCCCACTGCTCCGGCACCAGCATGCCGAAGAAGCCCAGCCCGGCCATTTCGCCGATGGCTTCTTTCGGGAAGCGATGCTCGCGATCCCACTCGGCGGCGAACGGTTTCAACCGTTCCTCGGCAAACTGCCGAGCCATGTCGCGGATTTGTTGCTGGTCGTCATTGGGAATCATGGCAAATCCTTAACTCGGGTTCAGACGCACTCGACAGCCATCGCCGTGGCTTCGCCGCCGCCGATGCAGATCGCCGCGACGCCGCGCTTCAGACCCTTCTGGCGCAGGGCCGAGAGCAAGGTCACCAGAATCCGCGCGCCGGAGGCACCAATCGGATGGCCCAGGGCGCAGGCGCCGCCGTGGATGTTGAGCTTGTCGTGAGGGATTTCCAGGTGGGTCATCGCCGCCATGCCGACCACGGCGAAGGCTTCGTTGACTTCGAACAGATCGACCTGATCCAGCGACCAGCCGGTTTTCTTCATCAGCTTCTTGATCGCGCCAATCGGCGCCACCGGGAACAGGCCCGGGGTGTCAGCGAAGGCTGCGTGGCCGTGAATCACCGCCAGCGGTTTCAGACCCTGTTTCTGCGCTTGCGACTGACGCATCAGCACCAGTGCAGCGGCGCCGTCGGAGATCGAGCTGGAGTTGGCCGCAGTTACCGTACCGCCCTCGCGGAACGCCGGTTTCAGCGAAGCGATCTTGTCCAGTTTGGCTTTTGGCGGCTGCTCGTCGTTACTGATCACAACCTGTTCTTTGCCAACGGTCACGGTCAGCGGAACGATCTCGGCCTTGAAGCTGCCGTCCTTGATCGCCTGCTGGGCGCGGGTGGTCGAGGCAATGGCAAAGGCGTCCTGAGCCTCGCGGCTGAAGTCGTTGGTTTCGGCGCAATCCTCGGCGAAGGTGCCCATCAGGCGGCCCTTGTCGTAGGCGTCTTCGAGGCCGTCGAGGAACATCGAATCCAGCACCCGGCCGTGGCCCATGCGGTAACCGGCACGGGCGCGATCCAGCAGATACGGCGCGTTGGACATGCTTTCCATGCCGCCCGCGATCACCACATCGGCGCTGCCGGCCAGCAGCATGTCGTGGGCCAGAATGGTGGTTTCCATGCCCGAACCGCACATCTTGTTGACCGTGGTGCAGCGGGTGGATTTATCCAGCCCCGCGCCCAGCGCAGCCTGACGCGCAGGCGCCTGGCCGAGACCGGCCGGCAATACGCAGCCGAACATCACTTCATCGACCGCATCGGCGGCGACACCGGCACGCTCAACCGCCGCCTTGATTGCAGCGGCGCCCAGTTGCGGCGCGGTCAGGCTTTTCAGTTCGCCCTGAAAACCGCCCATCGGGGTGCGGACGGCGCTGACGATGACAATCGGATCGTTGGAGATGGTCATGGGAAATCCTCCTTACTTGGCGGCCATGCGCAAGGCACCGTCGAGACGGATCACCTCGCCGTTGAGCATGCTGTTTTCAATGATATGCCGCACCAGCGCGGCGTACTCGGCAGGTTTGCCCAGACGCGGCGGGAACGGCACGCCAGCCGCCAGCGAGTCGCGCACTTCCGGGGTCATGCCGGCCATCATCGGGGTTTCGAAAATGCCCGGGGCGATGGTCATCACGCGGATGCCGAAGCGCGCCAGCTCACGGGCGGCAGGCAAGGTCAGGCTGGCGATCGCGCCTTTGGAGGCGGAATACGCGGCCTGGCCGATCTGGCCGTCGAACGCCGCAACGGAGGCAGTGTTGATGATCACGCCGCGCTCGCCGTCAGCGTTGGCTTCGCTTTCGGCAATCGCTGCCGCTGCCAGACGCAGCATGTTGAAGCTGCCGATCAGGTTGACGTTGATCACCTGCGCGAAACTGGACAAGGCGTGCGGGCCGTTCTTGCCGAGGATTTTCTCGCCGCGAACGATGCCGGCGCAGTTCACCAGACCATTCAGACTACCGTAGGCTTTAACGGTCGCCTGCACGGCGGCTTCGGCGGCGGCTTCGTTGCTGATGTCGGCCACCACACTCTGCGCACCGAGGCGCTGGGCCTGGGCGGCGACGGCGTCGGCGTTCATGTCCACCAGCATCACTTTGGCGCCGGCGCTCACCAGCAATTCAGCGGTGGCGGCACCCAGGCCGGATGCGCCGCCGGTGACGATAAAAACCTTGTTTTCGATCTGCATGACTGTTTCCTTGGATTCAAGCTGAAACGTTGTGCGCCGCGGCCTCTTGAGCCTTGGCGATTTCCTGGTTGCGCAAGATAAAGCGCTGCAATTTGCCGCTCGGGGTTTTCGGCAACTCGCTGACAAATTCGATTTCACGGGGGTATGAATGCGCGGCCAGACGCTTGCGCACGTGTTGCCGCAGTTCTTCGGCCAGCGCAGGTTCCGCGCGGTATTGCGGGTTGAGCACGACGAAAGCTTTCACCAGTTCGGTGCGCTCCGGATCGGGCTTGCCGACCACTGCTGCCTCGACGACGGCCGGGTGTTCGATCAGTGCGCTTTCCACGTCGAACGGGCCGACCCGGTAGCCGGACGTGGTGATCACGTCATCGCTGCGGCCGACGAAGCTGATGCTGCCGTCCGGGTTCCACTCGACGGTGTCGCCGCTCAGGTAGTAATTGCCGACGAAGGCCTTGGTCGGCGCGCCTTGGTAACCGGCGAACCAGCACATCGGCGACTGTGTGCGGTCGATGGCGAGGATGCCGGGCTGGCCGACGCCGAGTTCGTTGTTCTGCTCGTCGAGCACCACGATGCGATGGCCCGGCGAGGCGAAACCGGCGGCGCCGAGGTGGATCGGGTGTTCAAGGCCGTGGTGGTTGCACAGGACCATGCCCAGTTCGGTCTGGCCGTAATGGTCGTGAATGACCACGCCGAGGTTGTCGGCGAACCAGCGGATCACTTCCGGGTTCAACGGCTCGCCGGCGCTGCTGACGATCCGCAGCTTGCCCTTGATCGACTTGGCGAACTCATCGCCGCCGGCAATCAGCAGGCGATACGCCGTGGGCGAACCGGTGAGGTTGGTGATCCCGTACTTGTTGATTACCCGGCAGGTGCTTTCGAGGGTGAACGGGCCATCGTAGAAGGTGATCGGATGGCCCATCGACAACGGACCGGTCACGCCAAAATAGATGCCGTAGGCCCAGCCCGGATCGGCGACGTTCCAGAACGCATCTTCCGGGCGCAGATCCACGGCATCGCGGGTGTAGCTCTGGAACGCCACGATGGCTTTGAGCGGCACCGACAGCGCTTTCGACGGGCCAGTGGTGCCTGAGGTGAACATCAGCAGGAACGGATCTTCGCCGGTCAGCATCACCGGTTCGCAGACATTGGAATGGTTGGGCAGCTCGGCCCAGAAACTGAAATCACCACGGACGATGCCCTGGCCTTTCGGACCGCCAACGGTGACCAGCGTCGGACAGTCGGCGACTTCGCTGAGTTTCGGCCGGTTGGCGGCGTCGGTCACCACGACTTTGGCGCCGGAGCTGTTCAGGCGATGTTCGAGGGCTTTCGGGCCAAACGCGGTGAACAGCGGTTGATACACCGCGCCGATGCGCCAGGTGGCGAACACGGTGATCAGCAATTCGATATTGCGTGGCAGCAGGCCGGCGACCTTGTCGCCCTTCTGCACGCCCTGGGCGAGAAGGAAATTGGCGAAACGCGCGGCTTTGTCCTGCAGGTCGCTGAAGGTGTACGTCGCACTGGCGCCATCGCGGCCTTCCCAGAACAGCGCGATACGCCCCGGAAGTGCGTGGCGGTCACAACATTCGGCGCAGGCGTTGAGCGCCTCGAGCGTGCCGCTGAGTGCGGCGTCCACGGTGTGCTGATAATCAAACTGTGCGGTGGCAGACAAGTAATCGCGCATTGCCAGAATCCCTCTGTTCTTATTAGGTTGGGGAACCGTAAACAACAGAGGAATACTCGCGCCGCACGCCGTCTGCGGCAATGGTCAAAGCCCTCAAAGTGGATGACTGGTTTGGCCAAGATTCCGGACTTTGATCGCTCCCACGCCGAGCGCGATGGCCGTTCCCACGCTCTGCGTGGGAACGAGAGTTGGCGGTGGGCGGTGAGTCAGCGGTGGATCAGACCGCTTCGTTGAGGATCAAGGTGCGATAGTGCCCAGGATTGGTCCCCGACCACTTGCGAAACGCCTTGTAGAACGAGCTTGCATCGGCAAACCCCAGCCGCGTGGCGATCTCGGCAAAACTGATCGAAGGCTCCGCCAGCCAGGTAATCGCCAGTTCCTTGCGCACGCTGTCCTTCAAACCCTGATAAGTCTGCCCTTCTTCCGCCAGACGCCGGCGCAGGGTCGAGGCCGACATGCACAACTGCTGGGCCAGCGCGTCGGTTTCCGGCCACTTATCTGCGGATAATTGCCGCAGATCCTGCTTGATCCGGCTCGCAAGGCTTTCCGGGTCGCGGTACTTCACCAGAATGTTGGCCGGGGCATGGGCCAGAAAGCGCTTCAATTCCTCGGCGCTGCGCTTGATCGGCAGATCCAGCACGTCGGCGGCGAAGATCATCCGCGTGCGCGGCCGGTCGAAACGCAGGTTTTCCGAGAACATCACCCGATAGTCATCACAGAAATCCGGCGCCGGGCAGCGCAGCTCGATGGCCAGGATCGGAATCCGCCGCCCCGCCAGCCAGCACGCCACGCCGTGGACGATCATCCAGTAAGTGAAATAGGTGAAGGCGCGGCGCGGTTCCGGGTCGTCTTCCAGCAGCACGATTTCCGCCAGACTCTGCTGGTGCACCAGTTGCGCCGGCAGGCGCTCGAGCATCAACGACAGGAAATTCAACCCGGTGCTCAACCCAGCGGCCAGGTTCGGCTGGGCCATCGCGCTGCGGCAGAGGAATTCCAGGCTGCCGGATTTCAGCTTGCGCGGGTCCATGCCAAAGAACTCGTCATCGCCGCGCCGCGCCAACAGGCGCCACAACCGCGCGTACTGGCTGGCCGGGACGCGCGCGTCGTCGGTGGCCAGCAACGCCGGATCGATCCCGACCTTGCTCAAGACTTCCTCCGTGGGCAGGCCCGGGGCACAACTTTGCAGCAGTGCTTCGCGCACCAGTTGAATGGCGATGGTGTCTTTTTCCGACATGGAACGCGCGCAATCCTGTTGTTGTTCGAGTGGCGGGCATCTTAGCGCAGCTGGCTGGGCGACGTGGATGTTCAGACTCGTTCAGCTCCGGTTCAGCTAAATGTCAATGAATGCCATATGAGAATGACTTTCATTATGTTACAACTTGTAACCTCATTCCGTTACACAGTGATCGTCGAATGCTCGTTCCCTTTTTGATCATGTTGCGCGAAGGCATCGAAGCCGCGCTGATCGTTGGCATCATCGCCAGCTACCTGCAACAGACCGGCCGTGGCCAGTGGATGCCGGCGGTGTGGATCGGAGTATTTCTCGCTGCTGCGCTGGCGTTGCTGGTCGGCGGTGGCCTGGAGCTGGTCAGCGCCGAATTCCCGCAAAAGCAGCAGGAACTGTTCGAAGGCGTGGTCGGGCTGGTGGCCGTGGGGATTCTCAGCTCAATGGTGTTCTGGATGCGCAAGGTGGCGCGTTCGATCAAGCATTCGCTGCAAGCGTCCCTCGATCATGCGCTGACTTCTTCGAAACATCAGGTCATCGCGCTGATCGCCATGGTGTTCTTTGCCGTGGCCCGGGAAGGTCTGGAAACCGTGTTCTTCCTGCTCGCCGTGTTCCAGCAGAGCGAAGGCCCGGCCGCGCCGATCGGCGCCCTGCTCGGCCTGATTCTGGCGATCATCGTCGGCTTCCTGATCTACAGCGGCAGCATGCGTTTGAACCTGTCGGCGTTCTTCCGCTGGACCGGGCTGTTCATTCTGGTGGTCGCCGCCGGGATTCTCGCCAACTCGGTACAGGCCCTGCATGAGGCCGGGGTGTGGAACCACCTGCAAACCGTGCTCTTCGACTTCAGCGCGACGCTGCCGATGGATGGCCCGCTGGGCTCGGTGCTGGCCGGCATGTTCGGTTATCAGGATGCACCGACCGTCAGCACCCTCGGCGCGTACCTGATTTATCTGCTGGTGGCGCTGGTCATGTTCTTCATGCCGGCGCCCAAGCCCGCTGCCCAATCGTCTTCCGTTTCCAGCCAATAAGGGCCTTCATGTCAAAGCCTAATATTCCTCAGGCCTCGCCTCCCCGCGCCTTGCGCTGGGCGGTCGCCGGTTCGGTGGTCGTGATGATCGCCGCCGGTGGCCTGTTCTACTACGCCTCGAAAACGGCCGCCGCCAAACGTCAGCACAACCGCGACGAAGTGGTGGTGAACATCCATCCGCACAGTTGCGAGCCGAACGCCCTGACGGTGCCGGCCGGCCACGCCAGCTTTCGCATCGTCAACCGCTCCGACCGGGCGGTGGAATGGGAAATCCTCGACGGCGTGCTGGTGATCGAAGAACGCGAGAACATCGCGCCGGGCCTGAGCCAGGTGATCAACGCCAACCTGCAACCCGGCGACTACGCCATCACCTGTGGCCTGCTGAGCAACCCGCGCGGCACGCTGCACGTGACGCCGACCGCCGCTTCGGATGCCGCCGCCAAGGCCAAGCCGTCGATGGTTGCCTTCGTCGGGCCGCTGTCGGAGTTCCGCGTGTATCTGGCCAGCCAGGGCAGCGCGCTGATCAAAGCCGTGACGGCGCTGAATCAAGCCATCGACAGCGGCGATCTGGCCCAGGCCCAGGCTTTGTATTTGCCGGCCCGCGCCGCGTATCAGCGTCTGGCCCCCGCCGCACAACGTCTGGCGGAGCTGGACAACAGCATCAACGCCCGCGCCGATTACTTCGAAAAACGCGAGCAGGATCCGGCCTTCGTCGGTTTCCACCGTCTCGAATACGCGCTGTTCCAGCAACGCAAACTCGACGGCCTGAGACCGATTGTCCAAGGCTTGCTCGACAGCGTCACCACGCTGAAACAACAGCTGCTGGCCCAGTCGCTGCCGCCGGAGCAACTGGTGGAAATCGTCGTGCGCAACCTCAACACCCTCGCCGACGTGCGCGCCGCCAGCGGCGAAGAGGAACGCTACAGCCACAGCGATCTCAACGGCTTCGCGGCCAATCAGGAGACCGCGCACAAAGTCGTCGAACTGCTGCGCCCGCTGCTGAGCAAATCCGCCGCCGACCTGCTGCCGAAAATCGACGGCGCGCTGGCTGATTTCGATACCACGCTCAACGGCTTCAAGGTCAAGGACGGCTACGCCAGTTACGACACCGCCAACGGTGAACAACGCAAGCAGATCGCCGACAAGGCCAAGGCCCTGGCCGACGCCCTCGACGCCATTGATCCCGCCCTCGGCCTCTCCGGCCTGTAGCAGAAGACGAATACCGATGAACGATTCCGAACACTTCAACCTGCAACGTCGCCGAGTACTGATGGGCATGGGCGCCGCCGGCGTCGCACTGGCCGGTACTGCCCTGAGCTGCCCGGCGATGGCCGCCGCCCCTGCGCAAGTCACCGAAGCGCCGAGCAGCGACAAGACCCAGGATCACCACGATTTCCATGGCGTGCACCAGACTGGCATCGTCACCCCGCGTCCGGCGGCCGGCATGCTGGTGTCGTTCGATGTGCTGGCCAGCGACCGTGAAGACCTGGAGCGGCTGTTCCGCACCCTCAACGAGCGCATCTCATTCCTGATGAAGGGCGGCCCGGTGGCGCAGATCGATCCGAAGTTGCCGCCGCCGGATTCCGGAATCCTCGGCCCGGTGGTGACGCCGGACAACCTGACCATCACCGTGTCCGTCGGCGAATCGTTGTTTGATGAGCGTTTCGGCCTCGCGTCCGCCAAACCCAAGCGTCTGGTGCGCATGGTCGGTTTCCCTAACGATGCGCTGGAAGCCGATTGCTGCCACGGCGACCTGAGCCTGCAGTTCTGCTCCAACACCGCCGACACCAACATCCACGCCCTGCGCGACATCGTGAAAAACCTGCCGGACCTGCTGCTGGTGCGCTGGAAACAGGAAGGCAGCGTGCCGCCGCAAGCCCCTGCCAAACCCGGTGTGCCGGCGCAATCGGCGCGCAACTTTCTGGGTTTCCGTGACGGTTCGGCCAACCCGGATTCCAACGACGGCAAGGCCATGGACCGCATCGTCTGGGTGCAACCGGGCAGCGACGAACCGGCCTGGGCGGCCCACGGCAGTTATCAGGCGGTGCGGATCATCCGCAACTTCGTCGAACGCTGGGACCGCACGCCGTTGCAGGAACAGGAAAGCATCATCGGCCGGGTCAAAACCACCGGCGCGCCGATGGGCGCCAGCCATGAAACCGAAGTCCCGGATTACAGCAAGGACCCTGAAGGCAAGCTGACCAAGCTCGACGCGCACATCCGCCTGGCCAATCCGCGCACCGCCGCGAGCCAGGCCAATCTGATCCTGCGCCGGCCGTTCAACTACTCCAACGGCGTGAACAAGAACGGTCAGCTCGACATGGGCCTGCTGTTCATCTGCTACCAGGCCGACCTGGAAAAAGGCTTCATCACCGTGCAGACCCGCCTCAATGGCGAACCGCTGGAGGAATACCTCAAGCCCGTCGGCGGCGGTTATTTCTTCACCCTGCCGGGTGTCACGGGCGACAAGGACTTCATTGGTCGCTCGCTGCTGGCTGCCACACAACCCAAAACAACTGCATAACAACAGTCATATCAGGAGCCGCCCCCATGAAAAAGACGCCACTCGCGTTATTGCTGACCCTTGGTTTGCTCAACACCCCGCTGTCGGCGTTCGCCGCGACCGCGCCTCTGGATCTGGTGGGGCCGGTGTCGGACTACAAGATCTACGTCACCGAACAACTGGATGAACTGGCCAGCCACACCCAGCAGTTCACCGACGCGGTGAAAAAAGGCGACCTGGCCACCGCGCAGAAGCTCTACGCGCCGACCCGCGTCTATTACGAGTCGATCGAGCCGATCGCCGAGCTGTTCAGTGACCTCGACGCCTCCATCGACTCCCGCGTCGACGACCACGAGCAAGGCGTGAAAGCCGAAGACTTCACCGGTTTCCACCGCATCGAATACTCGCTGTTCTCGGAAAAGAGCACCAAGGATCTGGACGCCCTGGCCGATGGCCTGAACAAGGACGTGAAGGACCTGCAGACCCGCGTCGCCGGCCTGACCTTCCCGCCTGAGAAAGTCGTCGGCGGTGCCGCTGCGCTGCTCGAAGAAGTCGCCGCAACCAAGATCTCCGGTGAAGAAGACCGCTACAGCCACACCGACCTGTACGACTTTCAGGGCAACATCGACGGCGCGAAGAAAATCGTCGACCTGTTCCGTCCGCAGATCGAGAAACAGGACAAGGCCTTCGTTGCCAAAGTCGACAAGAACTTCGCCACCGTGGACAAGATCCTGGCCAAGTACAAGACCAAGGACGGTGGTTTCGAGACTTACGACAAGGTGAAGGACAACGACCGCAAGGCGCTGGTCGGCCCGGTCAATACCCTGGCGGAAGACCTGTCGACATTGCGTGGCAAACTCGGGCTGAACTGAGTCCGCGCATAAAAAATCCCCCGGACGCTTGCTGCGTTCGGGGGATTTTTTGTGGGCCGGTTTTAGAGAATGCGATAGAGCAACCGCTCGACTCGCACCCGGCTCACGCGCTTGAGGAACTTGGCCACGCCCGCCGGGTAATCCGGCAAAGCTTCCAGATCTTGGAAACGTGCGATTCGCGTGGTGTGAACGAAGATGTTCTCCAGCTCCGCACGGCGCGGCTCGAGCCACTCGCCTTTCGGGTCATCGATCAGCAAGGCGTTTTCCAGATCGAGACGGAACGCCCGCGGATTGAGGTTGTTGCCGGTCAGCAGCGTATAGCGCTGGTCGATCCACATGCCTTTGAGGTGATAGCTGTTGTCGCCTTCACGCCACAGATGCAGGTTCAACTGGCCGCTGTCGATGTTGCGCTGATGACGCTTGGCGAAACGGCGCAGGCTGATCTCGTAGAGATACGGCAGCGCGGCGATCACCTTGAACGGCTCGGTCGGCGGGATGTAGAAGTCGTTGGCGGTCTTGTCGCCGACCACGATGTCGATCTTCACGCCGCGCGCCAGCGCCCGGTTGATCTCGCGGATCACGCCGAGCGGCAGGTTGAAGTACGGCGTGCAGATGGTCAGCTGCTTCTGGGCGCTGGCGATCAGCTCCAGAATCACCCGGTTCAGCGGGTTGTTCTTGCCCACGCCGAGCAACGGACTGACCGACAGACCGGTATGCGCCGTGCTGCCGGCACTGGTGTCATACGCCGCGTATTTGAGGCGGCTGCGCAGATCGCCGATGTCGTTGCGCAGGCTGCGGGTGGTCGGCAGGTTCGGCAGGTCAAGGCGATGCACCGCTTTCGATTCGATCAGGCCGTGCTTGACCAGGTGGTGCATCGAGTCCGCCAGTTCGCGGCTTTGCAGCACGTGATAACGGTCGAAACGGTACTTGTCGAACTTGTGCAGGTAGACGTTGTTCAGGCTGGCACCGCTGTAGACCACGCAATCGTCGATCACGAAGCCTTTGAGGTGCAGCACGCCGAACAACTCGCGGGTCTGCACCGGCACGCCGTAGACCGGCACCACGCTCTGGTGGGTGCGGGTCATTTCCTGATACCACGCCGAGTTGCCCGGCTGTTTGCCGGCGCCGATCAAGCCGCGCTGGGCCCGCAGCCAGTCGACGACCACCGCGATTTCAAGCTCGGGACGCTTGAGTTTGGCGGCGTGCAAGGCATCGAGGATTTCCTGGCCGGCTTCATCGTTTTGCAGATAAAGCGCGACGAGGTAGATGCGCTGGGTCGCCTGGGCGATTTTCTCCAGCAGGCAACGGCGGAAATCGGCGGCGCCGGGCAGGATCGTCACGGCCTCGGCGGTCAGCGGAAAGCTGCGCAGTTTGGGCAGCAGAGAGCGTTTGAAAAGCAACGGCATAGGGCTCGCAATGGGTCGAATCCGAAGAACCGAGAGCTTACACCATCAACTCCTTCGGGTCTTCCCGCCTGATTGATCGTTCCCGCGCTCTGCGTGGGAACGCAGCCCGGGACGCTCCGCGTCCCTTCCAGAGCTGGAACGCAGAGCGTCCCTTGAGGCATTCCCACGCAGAGCGTGGGAACGATCAAGTAGAACGCGAGAGCGATCATAAAATAACTGCTTGACCAAGGAGAACGATCGTTCTACTGTTCGCCACATGAACGAAATCACCAGCAACGACACGACCCGAGACATCATTCTGGATGTCACCGAAAAGTTGATCTACAAAAGTGGCATCGCTGCCACCGGTATGGATCTTCTGGTGAAAACCGCCGGCGTTTCCAGAAAGAGTATCTACCGCTACTTCGCCAACAAGGAGGAGCTGACCGTCGCCGCCCTGCAACGCCGAGACGTGCGCTGGATGCACTGGTACAGAAGCGCCGTCGATCAGGCCGAAACCCCGGCCGATCGGCTGCTCAACCTGTTTACCGTGCTCAAGGGCTGGTTCGCCTCGGAAGGTTTCCGGGGCTGTGCCTTCATCAACACCAGCGGTGAGACCGGCGATCCCGAGGATCCGGTTCGCCTGGTCGCCAAAGACCACAAACAGAAACTGCTCGACTACCTGTGCGAGCTGTGTACCGAACATGGTGCCGAGGATCCGCAACTGTTGGCCAAACAGCTGCTGATCCTGATTGACGGTGCCATTACCGTAGCGCTTGTGATGGGTGATCACAGTGCCGCCGATAATGCGCAATGCATGGCGCGAAAGTTATTGGACCTGTAACGCCTTAATAAGCCTGACAAGTTGTTTAACTGTTAATAGATCGGGAGACAAACATGTCTACTGCAGCCGAAGTTCGTCCGCCATTGCCACCGTTCAACCGTGAATCGGCCATTGAAAAAGTTCGTCTGGCCGAGGATGGCTGGAACTCCCGCGACCCGGAGCGCGTGTCGCTGGCCTACACCCTGGACACCAAATGGCGCAACCGCGCCGAATTCGCCAACAACCGCGAAGAAGCCAAGGCTTTCCTGACCCGCAAATGGGCCAAGGAACTGGATTACCGCCTGATCAAGGAACTCTGGGCCTACTCCGACACCCGCATCGCCGTGCGCTACGCCTACGAGTGGCACGACGACTCGGGCAACTGGTTCCGTTCCTACGGCAACGAGAACTGGGAATTCGACGACAACGGCCTGATGTTCCAGCGTTACGCCTGCATCAACGACATGCCGATCAAGGAAAGCGAACGCAAATTCCACTGGCCGCTGGGCCGGCGCCCGGATGATCATCCGGGATTGTCCGAGCTGGGTCTGTAATTAAGTAGCCGATCCCTCCTGCACAGTATGCAGGAGGGATTTTCAGGCGAATTCGGCAGTCCGGGCCGATTGCGCTTTGGCCTCAAGTTCCCGCACCAGCGGCAACACCCGCTGACCGAAATACTCCACCTCTTCCTGAAAATGCAGGAACCCCGCCAATACCAGATCAACCCCCACCGCTTTCAACGCGACGATGCGCTCGGCAATCTGCTGCGGCGTACCGATCAGGTTGGTCTTGAAGCCGTCGTTGTACTGCACCAGATCTTCAAAGGTCGATTTGGCCCAGTTACCCTCACCTTCCGGCGACGCCCTGCCCGCCTGTTTCGCCGCATCACCGAAGGCATTCACCGCTTCCGGGTCAGCCTGATCGATGATCTGCGCCAGCACCGCTTTGGCTTCTTCTTCGGTATCTCGGGCGATCACAAAAGCATTCACCCCGATTTTTACTGAATGATGGTTTGCCGCCGCTTTGGCGCGAATGTCGTCGACCTGTGCCTTGATGCCCTCGACGCTGTTGCCGTTAGTGAAATACCAATCCGACACCCGCGCCGCCATGTCACGTGCGGCACGGGAGCTGCCGCCTTGAAAGATTTCCGGGCGGCCCAGCGGTTTCGGTTTGAGGCTGTAATTGTCGAAGCGATAGAAATCGCCACGGAAGGTGAAGTTGTCCTGACTCCAGATCCCTCGCAATGAACGGATGAACTCTTCAGAACGACGATAGCGCTCGTCGTGCTCCAGCCAATGCTCGCCAATCGCCTGGAATTCGCCCTTGAACCAGCCGCTGACGATGTTCACCGCAATCCGGCCGTTGGTGAGTTGATCGATGGTCGCCAATTGTTTGGCCGCCAGCGCCGGTTGCCACGGGCCGGGCAAGATGGCGGCGATGACTTTGAGTTGGCTGGTGGCCGCGAGCAGCGCGTGGCTGAAGGCAACCGATTCATGCTGAAACTCGGCGCCGTAACCGGCGGTGAAGCGGATTTGCGTCAGGGCATATTCGAAACCCGCCGCCTCGGCCAATTGCGCCAGTTTGCGGTTGTAGTCGATGCCCCAATCGGTGCGTTGCTCGATCTTGCTGACCACCAGGCCACCGCTGACGTTCGGCACCCAGTAGGCAAATTTCACGGCTTGCTGACTCATTGGCGTGTCCTCGGGACAGTTGATGAAGGTGAGTAAGCCAGAGCAGCAAGCGTGCCAGCGGCGGGAGACCCGGTTTTATTGGTTTCTCCGGAAATCGGCATGCATGGTGAGAGGGTGAATTGTTGGGTGCGTGTTGGGTGGGCAACAGTTGAGCCGTCGCTGGTCGAGTCTTATGGGTCGCCGCAACATTCGGAAATGAGTAACATGACTGCCCTCCCCGCAGCCCAGCTCTGCGCCCTGCCGAAATAAGCCGATTCCATGCCTTTCGAACTCAGCGTTGACCTCACCACCCTGGCCGTTCTGGCCCTTGTCGCTTTCATTGCCGGATTCATCGACGCCATCGCCGGCGGTGGCGGTCTGTTGACCACGCCTGCGTTGCTCACCGCCGGCCTGCCGCCGCACCTGGTGCTGGGCACTAATAAACTGAGTTCGACCTTCGGTTCGGCCACCGCCAGTTTCACCTTCTACCGACGCAAGCTGTTTCACCCACGGCAGTGGATGCACGCCATCGTCGGCACGCTGGTCGGTGCGCTGACCGGCGCCGTCGTCGCCCATTACCTGCCCGCCGAATGGCTGAACAAGATGCTGCCGGTGATCGTCTTCGCCTGTGGCCTGTACCTGTTGTTTGGCGGCACGCCGAAAGCGCCGCTGGACAGCGACGCACCGATCAAGAAGAAGTGGCAATCGACCCAGGGCTTCAGCCTCGGTTTCTACGACGGCGTAGCCGGCCCCGGCACTGGCGCGTTCTGGACGGTCAGCAGCCTGCTGCTGTACCCGATCGATCTGGTCAAGGCCAGCGGCGTGGCGCGCAGCATGAACTTCGTCAGCAACATTGCGGCGCTGTCGGTGTTCGTGTTTTCCGGGCAGGTGGACTGGATCATCGGCCTGAGCATGGGCCTGTCGGTGATGGTCGGCGCATTCTTCGGGGCGCGCACCGCGATCAGCGGCGGCGCCAAGTTCATTCGTCCGGTGTTCATCACCGTGGTGCTGGGGTTGACCGTGCGTCTAGCCTGGCAGCACTGGTTCAGCGTGGCCTAAGCGCCGCGCCACGTAGACGTCGATCAGATAACGGGCAATCGATTTGGACGCCGGCAACGGCGGCAGATCGTGCACGTTGAACCACTGGGCGTCTTCGATCTCGTCTTCCTGGCAGACAATCTCGCCACCGGCGTATTCGGCATGGAAGCCGAGCATCATCGAGTGCGGGAACGGCCAGCACTGGCTGCCCATGTACTGAATGTTCTTCACCTCGATCTGCACTTCCTCGCGCACTTCGCGGATCAGGCAATCCTCGGCCGACTCACCCGGTTCGGCAAACCCGGCCAGCGTGCTGTAGACCCCGGTGACGAAACGCGGTGAGCGCGCCAGCAGCACTTCATCGCCACGGGTCACCAGCACGATCATGCTCGGCGAAATCCGCGGATAACTGCGCAGATCGCAGGGCTGGCAATACATCGCCCGCTCCCGCGGCACCTGGGTCATGGCCTGACCGCAGTTGCCGCAGAAACGGTGTTCGCGCGCCCAAGTACCAATCTGCGCCGCATAACCCAGCACTTTGTAGATCGTGTGATCGCCATCGAGCATGAACGCCCGCAGGCCTTTCCAGCTGCAACCCGGCACCTCGCTGGTGCTGCGCAGTTCCAGCAGATACACCGGCTCGCCATCGAGATGACCGATACCGTGCTCGGCAAGGATCGACAAGTCCTGGCGCTTGAGCCATTCCCGCGGGAACAGCGCGCCGTTGTCATCGAACAGGAAACCCTCGGGGCTGCGCGCCACGGCCCAGCCGCCGGGTTGATCGGTGTCCAGTACTGCAGTGGTCCAGCGAGATGTCATGGTTTCTCAATCCAGAAATTCGGGTTTCTGTTTGCTCATATGGGCGGCCATGGCCACGCGCAAATCGTTGGATTGCAGCATGGCGGCGTTCCAGGTGGCAACGTACTCGAGACCGTCGTCGATGCGATGGTCGCGCATGTAGCTGATCATTTCCTTGGTGCCGGTGACCGCGATCGGCGACTTGCCGGCGATGTCCCGGGCAATGTCCATCACGCCTTCGATAAGGCTGTCCTTGTCGCTGTAGACGCGATTGACCAGACCGATGCTGCGCGCTTCTTCGGCGCCAAAGGTGCGACCGGTGTAAGCCAGCTCACGCAGCATGCCGTCACCGATGATCCGTGGCAACCGTTGCAAAGTGCCTACATCAGCCGCCATGCCGATATCGATTTCTTTAATAGAGAATTGCGCGTCTTCGGCGGCGTAGCGCATGTCGCAGGCGGCGATCAGATCGATGGCGCCGCCCAGGCAATACCCCTGGATCGCCGCGAGTACCGGTTTGCGGCAATTGTCGACCGCATTGAAGGAGGCTTGCAGGGTCAGGATCTTTTTGCGCAGCAGGCGCGCATTGCGGCCAACGTCCTTGCCCAGCTCATTGGCCACGCCGGCCAGCATCATCAGGTCGATGCCCGAGGAAAAGTGTTTGCCGGCGCCGCTGAGCACCACCACCCGCACTTCGTCGGTGTCGTCGATCCACTGGAACACCTCGACGATTTCACTCCAGAACGCGGCGTTCATCGAGTTGATCTTTTCCGGACGATTGATCTGCACATGGGCGATGTTGTCGGCCAGTTCGACGCTGAAGGCGGTGTATTGAGTCATGGCAGAAATCCTTTACCGGGCTGAAAATGAGGCCCGAACTATAACAAGGCATCAGCACGGCGGTTCGGCCAAATGCGGGACTCTAGCCGTTCTTCACCGCAACGAAGGCGGCGGTCTCGTAAGGCACCGTTACCACCTCCCTGCCCCGCAGCTGTGGCTCGCCGGCAATCAGCTCAGCAATCTGCTCGTCGATCTTCGCGCGCTTCTGATCGCTCAACGCCGCAATGAAACTGGTCGAACGCACCCGGTTGAAAATCACATCTTCCGGCGAGCCGGTATGACCATGCTGAAAGTGCTGGGCCTGCAACGGCCCGAACGCCGGATGGGGAAAGGCCTTGCGCCATTCGCCGGTGTAGAAGCGCGGTGTGTCACCTTCCAGCGCATTGACGATGGCGTCCAGCTTGGGCACCCAATCGATCCGGGTATCGCGCAGGTTCCAGATCAGGCCCAGCTTGCCTCCCGGTTTGAGGACCCGGGCGATTTCATCCAGCGCCTCGGTACTGGCAAACCAGTGAAAGGCCTGCGCGCAGACCACGACATCCACCGAGGCGTCGGGCAGCGGCAAATCCGTCGCAGTACCGCTGACGGCCAGCACCTGCGGCCAGGCCAGCGACAGTTTTTCCAGCATCTGCGCCACCGGTTCCACGGCGATCACCTGGGCGCCGGTCGCCACCAGCCGTCCGGTGAACTTGCCGGTGCCGGCGCCGAGGTCGATAACGGTCTTGTGGCCATCGAGGCCCAGCGTGCCCGTCAGCCATTCGCCGACGGCCGGCGGATAGTCGGGCCGGCCTTTGACGTAGGTGTCGGCAGCGGTTTTGTAGCCGCTGGCGGCCGAGTGGTGAACCTGATCTTTCATGGCCAAACTCCCATGTTAGAACTGCAGATCAACGACGAACGATGACGAGCATAGCGCCGGAAAAAGCGCTTTCCTTTAACAAAGCCTGACAAAGCAATGAATAAATTTTCACCCTGTGGTGTTCAAAGTGAAACATGACCCCCTGTGGAGCCTTGCCCATGACTATCCGTTCCGTTATGTTCGCCGCCCCGTTGCTGGTGGCCGCGATATTGTCCAGCCCTTTGGCCCTGGCCCACGGCGATGAAGACGAGCCGGTGCAGAAACCCAACTGCCCGAAAGGCCAGGTGTTCGACACCAAGACCCAGAAGTGTGTGATGCAGACCAGCCATCTGGTGCCCGACGCCGACCGGACCGACTACGCCTACCGTCTGGCCAAGGCCGGCCGTTATGAAGAAGCCCTGGCCCTGCTCGACACGCTGGAACAACCGAACACCGCCAAGGCCCTCAACTATCGCGGTTACGCCACGCGCAAACTGGGGCGCACCGACGAAGGCATCGGTTACTACCTGCAATCGGTCAAACTTGATCCGCAGTACGCGCAAGTCCGCGAATACCTGGGCGAAGCCTATGTGATCAAGGGCCGCGTCGATCTGGCGCAGGAGCAGTTGCAGCACATCCAGAAGATCTGCGGCACGACCTGCGAGGAATACCGGGACCTGGCCGAAGCCATCAACGATTCATCGAAAACCTGACACGACACGCGGAGGCGAACATTTTCAGCGATCAGGCCTTCAGAGCTGAACTCGGGCAACACCTGGCGCGCCTGTGGCGCTACGGCTTGCTGCTGTCGCGCAATCGGCACGTGGCCGAGGATCTGGTACAAGCCACCTGCGTGCGGGCGCTCGAGCGCTCGGGCCAGTACGTGGCCGGCACGCGCATGGATCGCTGGCTGCTGAGCATTCTGCATTCGATCTGGCTCAACGAAGTGCGCGCCCGCCGGGTGCGCCAGGGCCAGGGCGTGACAGACGCCGACAGCCAGCTGACCTTCGATGGCGAATACGCCGCGCAGACTCATGTGATGGCAGCGCAGGTGATCCGCCGGGTCGATGCGCTGCCGGAAACCCAGCGCGAAACCGTATATCTCGCTTACGTCGAGGGCCTGTCCTACCGCGAAGTCGCCGAGATCCTGCAAGTGCCGATCGGCACGGTCATGAGCCGTCTGGCCACCGCGCGCCTGAAACTGGCCGAATACCCGCCGCTGCAAGCGGTACCGAACACCCCCGCAGGAGACCGGCAATGAATGCGCCTTCCGACGAGCAACTGGTGGCGTATCTGGACGATGAACTTGACCGCGAACAGCGCAGCCAACTCGACAGCCTCATCGCCGACGATCCGCTGCTGAGCCTGCGGGTGCAATGGCTGAGTCGCAGCAACCTGCCATTCAAGGCTGCCTACGACGAACTGGCCCAACAGGCGCCGCTCGACCGCTTGCAGGCCCGGCTCGATGCCGCGCCGTCACCGCAGAAACCCGGTTTCAGCCGACGCTGGTTCATCGGCGCAGCGGCAGCGGGCGTGGCGCTCGCGGGTATCGCGGCGGATCGCTTGTTTCTGGCCTGGCAAGCGCAGCAATCGCACAACTGGCGTGAACTAGTGGGCGATTACATGGCGCTGTATGTGCCGCAGACCCTCGAACATCTGCCCACCGATGAAGCCTCGCAACTGGCACAGTTGCGAACCGTCGATGCGCGGCTCGGCGTGAGCCTGTCGCCGGCGAAACTGAAACTGCCCGGCGCGCAGTTCAAACGCGCGCAATTGCTCGAGTATGACGGCGTGCCCATCGCCCAGATGACCTGGCTCGACGCCACCCACGGCCCCTTGGCGCTGTGCGTCACGCGCACCAACAGCGGCAGCCAGCCGCTGGCCCATGAACGCCGGCACGGGATGAACGTGGTGTACTGGACCGAACGCGAACATGCCTGGATGCTGATCAGCCATCACCCGGCTTCCGAGCTGGAAGACATGGCGAAAATGTTTAAATCCAGGCTGAACGTTTAAAGAATTTTGTCACTATGCTGCCCGGGTGATTTTCCAAGAAGGATGGATTTATGCCGATTTCGCCACGCACAGCCCTGCTGGTCATCGACGTGCAGAACGACTTCATTCCCGGCGGCCAGTTGGCCGTGCCCGAAGGTGACCTGATCGTTCCGCTGATCAACCGGCTCGCCGGGCAGTTCAAGCAAGTGGTCATTGCCCAGGACTGGCACCCGGCGGGCCACGCTTCGTTTGCCTCCAGCCATCCCGGCCGTCAGCCTTATGACGTGATTCAACTGCCGTATGGCGAGCAGACGCTGTGGCCGGATCATTGCATTCAGGGTTCACGCGGTGCCGAGTTTCACTCGGGGCTTGATCTGCCCCACGCGCAATTGATCATCCGCAAGGGCTGCAACCCGGACATCGACAGCTATTCGGCGTTTCTGGAAGCGGATCGCGTCACGACCACGGGTCTGGCCGGTTATCTGAAGGAACGCGGGGTCGACACGGTGTACATGGTTGGCCTGGCGCTGGATTTCTGCGTGATGTTCTCCGCGCTGGATGCACGGGCGGCGGGGTTCAACACGTTTGTGGTGCTGGATGCGTGCCGGGCGATTGATTTGAATGGCTCGCTGGCGACGGCGATCGAGCGAATGCAGGTGGCGGGGGTCGGATTGATCCAGTCGACTGAACTGCTTTGACCGACTTGCTGATCGTTCCCACGCTCCGCGTGGGAATGCATACGGTGACGCTCTGCGTCACAAAGGACGCGGAGCGTCCTGGGCGGCATTCCCACGCAGAGCGTGGGAACGATCAGCGCTCTGGGTGGGACCTCAGCGATCATCAGGTCGGGGTTGGAAGCCAGAGCCTGAACCGCGCCCCGCCCAAAGGCGAACCTTCCACTGTCAACGTCCCGCCCTGCGCTTCCAGCGCCCGACGGCTGATCGCCAGCCCCAGGCCAAACCCGCCGGTCGCCCGGTCACGGCTGCGATCCAGTCGATAGAACGGCTCGAAAATCCGCTCCCGCTCGTCTTCTGGAATGCCGATGCCGTCGTCATCCACCCAGATCTCGCAGCCCTTCGGGCAGACCTGCACGCCAATCTGAATGCGTTTTTCGCAGTAGCGCATGGCGTTGCGCAGCAGATTCTGAATCGCACGGGCTGTCAGGCGCGGGTCGAGGGAGAAGCGTTCCAGCTGATTGTGCAGCAGCACGTCGATGACGATTTCCGGGGACTCCAGTTCTTCGTCGACGCTGCCCAGAATGCTGTCGATGAACTCGTCCAGCGACACTTCGACCTGCTCCGGCAACTTCGCCGGATTCTGCAGGCGACTGTAGGACAGCAACTCCAGCACCAATTCATCCAGTTCGCGAATGTGCGCGACCAGCCCCTGCAGGCGTTCGCGGCTGGCTTGCGGCAAGTCATCGGACAGCGCCAGCGCCAGGCCGAAGTCCAGGCGGGTCAGCGGCGTGCGCAATTCGTGGGACACGGCGTTGAGCAGGTCCCGCTGCTGGTTGAGCAGGTTTTCGATATCGCCGGCCATGGTGTCGAACACATTGGCCAGACTGCCGATGTTGGAGCTTGCGCCAATCTGCGTGCGTTCGCTCAAATGGCCCTTGCCGAAACGTTCGGCCGTGCCCTTGAGGCGTTCCAGATCGCGCCAGTGCGGACGAAACCAGAGCAACAGGCACGCCAGCAGACTCGCGCCGATCAGCACGTTGATGCTCCAGTACAACAGGTTCACGTCCATCGGATCCGGCGGCACCACCATCTGCACCGCCATTTCGTCGTTCAGCGGCGTGACCGCCAGCGTGCGCCAGCCCCAGTCGCCGACCCGCACCATGTTTTCGCCGCGCCGCAGACGTTCTTTCTCGATGTCGGTGAACCCGGCGCCATCGATACGGGCGAGCACGATGTGCAGCGGCTGGAAATCCTTGTCCATCGATGCTGCCAGCGCCGGCCACTGATCCTGCGGCACCGCGCGAAACTGTTTGGTGATCAGCGATTGCAGGCCACGGGAATAGTCGAGGTTGTAGGTGACGAATCGCTGCTTGAACGCCATCACCACCAGATCAGGCACCAGATAGATCGCCGCACTGTAGGAGACGATCGTCACCAGATAGAGGCGAAACAGGATTCTGAACATCGAATCAGCATTCCCACTCGGAACGGCTGAACAGATAACCCTTGCCCCACACGGTCTTGATCTTGCGCGCCTCGCCGGCGTGGTCGTCGAACTTGCGCCGCAGCTTGGAAATCGCCACGTCCACCGAGCGGTCGGTGCCGTTGAATTCGATGCCGCGCAGGCGTTGCAGGATCTGGTCGCGGCTCAGCACTTCGCCGGCATGACGGGCCAGCACCACCAGCAGGTTGTATTCGCCGCTGGACAGCTCGACCGGTTGCTCGCGCCAGGTCACCGTGCGTTCCGACAGGTCGATGCACAGATTGCCCATCAGGATCCGGTCGTTGGCGGTCATCGGCTCGCCGAGGCTGCTGCGCCGCAGTAAAGTCCGGACCCGCGCCAGCAGGACGCGCGGCTCACAGGGTTTGGTGACGTAATCGTCGGCACCCATTTCCAGGCCCAGCACCTGATCGTGGCTGTCATCGCGAGCGGTGAGCATCAGGATGGGTAGCGTTGCCGAGTCGGCGCGCAGCAATCGACAGACCTGTAAGCCATCCAGGCCCGGCAGCATCAGGTCGAGAATCACCAGATCCGGCGGATTGAGCCGCGCCCGCTCGCGCACATGGTCGCCGCGGCCGATCACGCTGACGGAGTAACCGTTGCGTTCGAGGTAACTGGAGATCAGTTCGGCGAGGGCGGTGTCGTCTTCGACCAGAAGAATGTTGGGCATTGAGGTGATCCAGAAATACAGTGGCGACCCATCGTCCGCTATCGCGAGCAGGCTCGCTCTCACACTTGGAATGCAATCCCTTGTGGGAGCGAGCCTGCTCGCGATGCTTTATCTGTCGCAATAAATATCAAGGCGTAAAGGATATACGCCCTCACTCGTCCCGGAGCAAAACCCTTACACAATTTCACACAGCGCCTACAAAGCTTCACCGCTACCCTCGGCGACTGTCCGTAGGATGCGCAGATCAATATTGGGGGTTGTACATGTCGAAGAATCTGCTGGCCGGGCTCGGCCTGATCGCATTGGCGCTGACGCTGAGTGCCTGTGATAAATCCTCGAACGCCGAGGAACAGGCGCCGCCGGCCACCGTGCGGATCGAAACCCTTGAGGCGCGCCCCCTGTCGATCAGCAGCGAACTCAGCGGACGGATTGCCGCGCCGCGCATTGCCGAAGTCCGCGCCCGAGTGGCCGGCGTCGTTCTGCAACGCACCTATCGCGAAGGCAGCGACGTAAAAAAGGGCGATGTTTTGTTCCGCATCGACCCGGCGCCGTTCAAGGCTGACCTCGATAGCGCCGAAGCCGCCCTGCGCAAGGCCGAGGCCAATGCGTTCCAGGCAAAACTGCAGGAGCAGCGCTACGCCCAGTTGATCGACGACAAGGCCATCAGCGCTCAGGATTACGACAATGCCCGCGCCAATGCCCGGCAGACTGCCGCCGACGTGGCCGCCAACAAGGCTGCTGTCGAGCGGGCGAAGCTGAACCTCGGTTACGCCACCGTCACCGCGCCGATCTCCGGGCGTGTCGGTCGCGCCCTGGTGACCGAAGGTGCACTGGTCGGCCAGAACGAAACCACGCCCATGGCGCTGATCCAGCAACTGAACCCGATCCACGCCGACCTCACCCAGTCGACCCGCGAACTCAATGAGCTGCGCCGGGCCTTCCGGTCCGGCCAGTTGCAGCAGCTCGGCCAGGATCAGGTCAAGGCCACGCTGATCCAGGACGACGGCAGCCTCTATCCGTTGCCGGGCAAGTTGCTGTTCAGCGACATCACGGTCGATCCGGGCACCGGTCAGATCATTCTGCGCAGCGAGTTCCCCAACCCGGATCTGGACCTGTTGCCCGGCAGCTACGTTCGCGTGCGCCTGGAACAAGGCGTGATTCAACACGGCCTCACCGTGCCGCAACGCGCGGTGCAACGTGACAGCGCCGGTGTGGCGCAAGTGCTGACCGTCGACGATCAGATGCGCGTCGCCCAGCAGCCGGTTCAGCTTGGCGCTGTGCAGAACGACCGCTGGATCGTTACCGGCGGCCTCAAGCCCGGCGACCGCATTGTCATCGAAGGCCTGCAACACGCCCGTCCGGGCGAAGTGGTGCAGATCGACGACACCCCTCTTCCACTTGCCCAGACCTCTGGTCAGTAAGCAGGACGCTCTTCTATGCCGCAGTTCTTTATCGACCGCCCGGTGTTCGCCTGGGTCGTCGCGTTGTTCATCCTGTTGGCCGGTGCGCTGGCCATCCCGCAATTGCCGGTGGCGCAGTACCCCGACGTCGCGCCGCCGCAGATCGAGATCTATGCCGTGTACCCGGGCGCCTCGGCGCAGACCGTCGACGAAAGCGTGGTCAGCCTGATCGAGGAAGAGCTCAACGGCGCCGATCACCTGCTGTATTTCGAATCGCAGAGCAGCCTCGGCAGCGCCACCATCAAGGCCACTTTCCAGCCGGGCACCAATCCGGAACTGGCACAGGTTGACGTGCAAAACCGCCTTAAAGTGGTCGAGTCGCGCCTGCCGCAAGCGGTCAACCAGCAAGGTTTGCAGGTGGAGAAAGTCTCCGCCGGTTTCCTGTTGCTGATCACCCTCACCTCCAGCGACGGCAAGCTCGACGACGTAGCGCTCAGCGATTATCTGGCGCGCAACGTGATGAACGAGATCAAGCGCATCGAGGGCGTCGGCAAGGCCCAGCTGTATGGCGCCGAACGGGCGATGCGGATCTGGGTCGACCCGCAGAAGCTGATCGGTTTCAACCTGACGCCGGCCGACGTCAACGCCGCCATCGTCGCGCAGAACGCCCAGGTCTCGGCGGGCAGCATCGGCGATCTGCCAAACCCGAGCACTCAGGAAATCACCGCGACGATTCTGGTCAAGGGACAACTGTCGACCCCGGAAGAGTTCGCCGACATCGTGCTCAAGGCCAACCCGGACGGCTCCACCGTGCGCATCAAGGATGTGGCGCGGGTCGAGATCGGCAGCCAGGAATACCAGTTCGGCACCCGTCTGAACGGCAAGCCGTCCACCGCCGTCGGTGTGCAACTGGCGCCGGGCGCCAACGCCCTCAGCACCGCGACCTTGATCCGCGCCAAAATGGATGAACTGTCGCGCTACTTCCCGGCCGGCGTGGAATACAAGATTCCCTACGACACGTCGCCATTCGTGAAGGTCTCGATCACCAAAGTGGTCTACACCCTTGGCGAGGCGATGTTGCTGGTGTTCGCAGTGATGTTCCTGTTCCTGCAGAACATCCGCTACACCCTGATTCCGACGCTGGTGGTGCCGGTGGCGCTGATGGGCACCTTCGCGACCATGCTTGCGCTGGGGTTCTCGATCAACGTGCTGACCATGTTCGGCATGGTGCTGGCCATCGGCATTCTGGTGGAAGACGCCATCGTGGTGGTGGAGAACGTCGAACGGATCATGGCCACCGAAGGCCTGTCACCGAAAGAAGCGACGCGCAAGGCGATGACCCAGATCACCGGGGCGATCATCGGCATCACGCTGGTGCTGGTGGCGGTGTTCATTCCGATGGCGTTCATGCAGGGTTCGGTGGGCGTCATTTACCGGCAGTTCTCACTGTCGATGGCTACCTCGATCCTGTTCTCGGCGTTCCTCGCGCTGACCTTGACCCCGGCGCTGTGCGCAACGCTGCTCAAGCCGATTGCCAAGGGTGAACACCACGAGAAAACCGGGTTCTTCGGCTGGTTCAACCGTCGCTTCGAGCAACTGACCGATCGCTATCAAGGCTGGGTCGGTTACGCGCTGAAACGCACCGGTCGTTATCTGCTGATCTACGTTGTGTTGCTGGTGGGTCTGGGCCTGTGCTTCGCGCGCCTGCCCTCCTCGTTCCTGCCGGTTGAAGATCAGGGTTACACCATCACCGACATTCAACTGCCACCCGGCGCGAGCAAGAACCGCACGGTGCAGGTGGTCGAGCAGATCGAAGCGCAGAACGCCGGCGAACCGGGCGTGGGCGACAGCACGGTGATTCTCGGTTTCAGCTTCTCCGGCAGCGGGCAGAACGCCGCATTGGCGTTTACCACGCTCAAGGACTGGTCGCAGCGTGGCGGCGACGACTCGGCAAGTTCGATTGCCGACCGCGCCAACATCGCCCTCAGCCAGATCAAGGACGCCGTGGCGTTCGCCGTGCTGCCGCCGCCGGTTGACGGTCTCGGTACGTCCAGCGGCTTCGAGTTCCGCCTGCAGGATCGTGGCGGCCTCGGCCATGCGACCTTGATGGAGGCGCGCACCCAGTTGCTGGAAGCCGCCGAGAAAAGCCCGATCCTGATGAACGTGCGTGAAAGCGCACTGGCCGAAGCGCCGCAAGTGCAACTGGAAGTGGACCGCAAGCAGGCCAACGCCTTGGGGGTTTCGTTCGCCGATGTTGGCAACGTGCTGTCCACCGCCATTGGCTCTTCGTACGTCAACGACTTCCCCAATCAGGGGCGGATGCAACGCGTTGTCGTGCAGGCTGAAGGTGACCGTCGCAGTCAGGTCGATGACCTGCTGAAAATGCATGTGCGCAACGACGCCGGAAAAATGGTGCCGCTGTCGGCGTTCGTCCGAGCCACGTGGACTCAAGGCCCGGCGCAGTTGACCCGCTACAACGGCTACCCGGCGATCTCGATTTCCGGCGAACCGAAACCCGGCCACAGCACTGGCGAAGCCATGGCGGAGATCGAACGGCTGGTGGCTCAGGGGCCGAAAGGCCTGGGTCAGGAATGGACTGGTCTGTCGTTGCAGGAACGTTTGTCCGGCAGTCAGGCGCCGATTCTGCTCGGGCTGTCGCTGCTGATCGTGTTCCTGTGCCTGGCGGCGTTGTATGAGAGTTGGTCGATCCCGACTTCCGTGCTGCTCGTTGTGCCGCTGGGCGTACTCGGCGCGGTGCTGGCGGTGACTTTGCGCGGAATGCCCAACGACGTGTTCTTCAAGGTCGGCCTGATCACCATCATCGGCCTGTCGGCGAAAAACGCGATCCTGATCATCGAGTTTGCCAAGAGTCTGTATGACGAAGGGCATGACCTGATTGACGCTACGCTGCAAGCGGCGCGTCTGCGGTTGCGGCCGATCGTCATGACTTCGCTGGCGTTCATTCTGGGCGTGGTGCCGCTGGCGATTGCCACGGGTGCGAGTTCGGCGAGTCAGCAGGCGATTGGTACCGGGGTGATTGGTGGGATGATTACCGCGACGTTGGCGGTGATTTTTGTGCCAGTGTTTTTTGTGGTGGTGGTGAAAGCCGTAACCCGATGGGCCGGCAAAAAATGAAGTTTCGCTATAAGTCGATCGGTTTTTACACCTGTCAAAGTTGACAGGTTCGCCAATTGCTCCAAAAACTTAGGCTAGCTCCTGTCACGTTTGACTTAGCGGTTTGACTTGAATCAGGAGCTTCTCATGACGAATGTAAAGGGCAATGCAGATGGCAAATTCACAGCCACCACGAGCGATCCCGAACTCCGGAATTTTAACGCAGAAGAAAAGTTCTACTCATTGGGTATGGGCCGCTCCCTTCAGGGGTGGGCCTCGTTGGTGCAATGGCCGAATGAACGCAGAAACATTGCCCTGAATTTCATAAACAAGGGCGATATGGAAAACCAGACCTTCGATTTCGCCGATCCTGAACGCCAAGCGACAGGCAGCTGGTGGAAAAGTACATCAAGCTCTGTCGAAGCGCCTTTCCTTGCGCAAAGCGGCACAGTCACTGTCACCGTGGACGCCGCTAAAGATGAAGCCATGGCAACGTTCGACTTCGTTGCGGTGTCGCAGAATGGAAAAGAGAAAGTGACTGTCAAGGGAGAACTGCATCTGGTGCCGAACGACCAAAGGAGAGCAAAACCATGAGTGCTGCTCAACGAGTGTCCGGAGGTAGCTTGACCGCTGACGTCGATGGCCTGGAGCCGCCAGTAAAGAATAGCTACACGGCAGAAACGGTTCTCCTCACGGCTCAATACGATCAACTTTTCAAACAAGAGGCCTGGTCAGCCAGGGGAGAATGGTGGATTGATGGCCCGAGTCGTCCTCAACGGAGTCTGAGTATTGTTCTGAATGTGGTGCAAACCGCCAGTTTGAATACCCCCTACGACTTGAGTACGGATGTCAGTCTGGTCAGAGCGGTTTTCGTGGAAAGACTCGCGGTTGGTATCAATCCTTTTTACAAAGCGATTCAAGGGACAGTCACCTTTCTCAGCTTCCCTGTTGCCGGCTCGGAGAAGGGAAAAATTGAAGCCGAGTTCGACTTCCTCCGCCAGAACGGTGATGCTGTTCCAAAAACCGTGACGGTCTCCAAAGGCAAGCTTCAGATCCGTAATTGATCCAGCTTCCCGCCCATCCTTCTGAAACATAAAAACCTTGAGCTTCTTGTCGATGCTGACAGAGTCACAAGGTTTCTTTTTGCAGTCCTCCGCGCCAGCCAGAACCCACACCCATGCTATGGTTTGCTCGACGCCGTCAACAAAGAGCCGCCCATGCGCTTCCTCGCCCGCACCCACCCTCGCCTCTCTGCCGCGTTCCTGGTCGGCCTTGCCGTCGGCCTTCTGGTACCCGCCGATTCCGTCATCAGTAAAATACTCATCGGCTGGAATGCCGGGGTCTGGACCTACCTGGCGCTGATGCTCTGGCTCACCGCCAGGGCCAAGGCGCCGGACGTCAAGCAGATCGCCGTCGTCGAAGATGAAAACGCCGGGCTGGTGCTGTTCGTGGTGTGTATTGCGGCGCTGGCCAGCCTGGCGGCCATCACCCTGGAACTTGTCGGCAGCAAGGATCTGGATACCCACCACAAATTGATGCACTACGGTTTTACCGCACTGACGGTCATTGGCTCATGGCTGCTGATCGGGGTGATTTTCTGCGTCCACTACGCCCGGCTGTTTTACACCTGGGACGGCAAAGAGCCGGCGCTGCGCTTTGCCGAAGGCTTGACGACGCCCAATTACTGGGACTTTCTGTACTTCTCGTTCACCATCGGCGTCGCGGTGCAGACGGCGGATGTCGGCGTGGCCACGCGGGAGATCCGCAAGATCGTGCTGGCGCAGTCGCTGATCGGTTTCGTATTCAACACAGCGATTCTGGGTTTCTCGATCAACATCGCCGCCGGATTGTTTGGCTGAGGGCTGGCGTCAGTGGCTATTCGCTCACAGATTTCAAGGGCTGTAACCTGTCAAGTCTGACAGTGTACAGATCGCCTGAATCGCGCTTTTATGATGCATCCAGAGTTAGGGCCCAATGGCCTTTGGATACTTCCCCAAAGTGAACGGAGATCCAATTCATGAACGCTGTGATCAGACGCACCAGTTTTGCCCCCGGTAATTTTGTGACCGCAAAAGCTTTCGCCAACGGTGGAGCCCCTGTCGCGGACTTCACTGCCTCTTCCCGACTGATTGAAACCAAAAAGGTCGGCCCTGACAAAATCGACGCGGTAGAGATAACCGCCATTGATCGGCCACCTTCGGGCACGAAAGCCAAAACAAACCCGGCACGTGAACTTACCCTGATCGTCCCCGATGGTTTCCCGATCGGGAAACATGTCTTGACCAGCCGCTCTGACGTAGCCGTCAGCTATAAAGACGGCACTGCGATCAGTGAAGGCATTTCAGGTGACATCGAGATCAAGCCTGCGAGCGATCAAAAGAATGTCGCGGCCGATTTCAATGTGACGCTGGAGAACGCCGATGGCACTACCTTCCAGTTGAAGGGAGGTTTTCAAGTCTTGAAGTGATGCAGCCGCAGGCACAAAAAAGGGAAGCCATCGCTTCCCTTTTTAGTTTCCGTTCCCTCAGAACCTGTAATGCGCCCCCATGTTCACACCGAAGTCTTTGGTGACGTTGTCGCCCTTGCTGGTGTCCAGCTCCGCGTGCAGCTGCCAGCGGTCATTCAGGGTCCAGGATGCGCCGGCGGCCACTTCGAAGCGCGTGCCGGAAAGATCATTGTTGAACTTGTTGTCGTTGACCCGCACTTCGTTGGTTTTGACGAACTCATGTACGGCAGCCACCCGCACGTGGGGTTGCAGGACACTGCCATCCGCCAGTTTCATGCCTCGCCCTAAGTTCAGACCCGCCTTGCCCAGCATGGAACGGGTGGTATCAGCGTCGACACTCAGACCATTGTCCAGACGAAAATCCTTGCCTTGCACCGAGGCTGCCTGCCATTGGGTGAACGGTTCGATGTAATAGCCATCCGCGAACTCAATATGCTTGCCGAACTCCACCGACGCGCTTGCACCCAGACTGTTGTAACTGCCTTTGGTTTTGGTGTTGTCACTCAGCATCACGTCGGCCTTGTTGCGAAAGTGATTGAGCTTGCCCACCGCGTCCAGGTAGTAACCGCGGGCGCCCAGCCAGGTGCCGTAGAGACCGAGTGAGGTGCTGCCGATTTCCCCGGAGCTGCCTCGGCTCAAATCCAGATCGGATTTGCTGTAACCGGCAAACACACCGAGCAGTACACGCTCGCCGGCGATTTGCACCGGCGTATCGACGCCCATCGAGAAACCATACTGTCGTTGTTTGTAACCATTTCCGTAAGCATTGTTACTGATGCTGTACTGGCTGCCGAAAGAGCGCACCCATCCGCCCGTTTGCCCGCCATTGACCCGCAAATCACCCATGCGGTTGTTCAGCAGAACCGTTTCGCCATAGGTCACTGTCGGGGCTGTACCGGCAATGGCCAATGCGGCGCGCGTCGGTGTGCTGACAACAGTCTTGTCCGGTTGCAGGAACCAGTCATCTCCCTTCTTCACCAGAAGATAAGTGAATGCGCCTACGTCGACACGGTTGTTCACCAGGCCGTACTGCGCGCCTGACGCCACGCTCTGCACCACTTTGATGGACGAGTCATTGACCGGATCAAGACCGGAACTGGTGACCAGCAACTGATGGTAGCCGGAAGCACTGCGCGTGACATTCAGCAGATCGCTGAGACCCTGATTGAAGTCGGTGCCCATCCGGAACGTGCCGTTGCCCGACAGGTTGGCGACGTTCAATTGAAAGTATTGCTGAGGAGTGCCGAAACCTACCGTGCCGCCATTGCCCAGCGACAGATTGTTCACCGATTGACTGCCGGTCATCTGCCATAGCGCCTGATTGTTGATCGCAAAATTGGCGACATTGTTCACCTGGCCGGTGAGCGTGGCAGCATTGTCCAGCGTCAGACTCGAAGCACTATTGGCAGAAGCATTGACGTCACCGTTCATGACGCTCTGATTGTTGATCGTCACCGTGGCGACGTTGTCGAGATTGCCGGTCAGGGTCGAGCCGTTGTCGAGCGCCACACTCGAAGCACCGAGCACATTGCCGGTCATGCGCGCCTGATTGTTCAACACCGCGGTCGTGACGTTTTGCAGATCACCGGTCAGCGACGCATTGTTCTGCAACGTGACATTCGCGGAACTGCCCGAAACCACCGTGACGTTACCGGTCAGGTCACTGTTGTCGACGAGGAATCCAGCCGAAGCACCTTGTCGGACTTCAAGCAACGTGTTGTTGCCGGCCACCAGCGTCGAACGGTTACGCACTTCGATGTCTGCCACTGTCGGGAAATTCGGCGCGTTGATGCCGACCACCAGTGCCGAGCCGGTCTGGCCTTCGACACGAGTGCCGTCCAGAATTATTTTGGTCGGGATAACGGCGTTCACCTGAGTGTCAGTGCCAACCGTCACGCCATTAAGACCGCCGCTAATCGTACTGCCGGTGGCCGACAGTGAACCTTCCAGCATCCTGATCCCGAAGCTGTTCGCACCAGTGCCTTCGGCGGTGGAGTTTTGCAGACTGATGACGCTGAATCGGTTGCCCGCAATGCCCCCCGTCAAGCCCTGAACACCTGAGCCATTACGCAGCGTCACGCTTGAACCGCCTACGCTGTTGTTATTGCGTACTGCCGAAATGCCGATGCCAGTGGCATTGTTAACCGTTGAGTTGTCCAGAGTTGCGCTGGCGTTGACCAGTGAAATCCCCGAGACCGCTGCGGCGTTGACATTCGAGCCCGTCAGATTGATCAGGCCACCGGGATTGCTGTTCATTTCCAGTGTCGTGGCATTGGTGGCATTCAGGATGGCGTTGTCTTGAAGTTGCCAGATTTGCACCGGCGTCGTGCCGTCAATGGCAAGCATGGTACCCGCCGGAACGGTACCCGCCTGGGTGAGCGGCGAATTCATCAATAGGGGCAGCAGGGACAAAATTCCCAAGCTGATCGAGGTTTTCTGAAACGGGGTGTTCAATTTGGGCGACATGGTTGAGTCCTACTCGATTACATTCCGTGAGGAACGAGCGTCCGACTCAAACGAGTTGCGAGCCGGAACTGAAGCGGTCGCCAGACTACGGATAACTTTCCGAGGGATATGTAGGACTAATCTCCATCTTCGTACGACTTATCCCCTTGTCCCGTAAGAGCACCCGTATCTGACTTCGATTCCCACGATGGGGACGGTATTGACTGCCGTCCCCATCGCAGGAAACTTCACTCGAAGTACTGTTGATGCACGATCAAGGACGGTTCTGGTCGCAATACACCAGGCTCGAGTTCAAGAGCGCGACAGGGACGATGACCGACGCTGTAATGCCGTTGACCCCATACTCGATGTACGCATATTGAGTCGCCGGACGCTGGCCAGGACCGGGGCTCGGCAGCTGGATCGGACGGACATTGGTGTATGGCACGTCAAATTCCAGAGGGCCCGTTGCAGGCATGAGCTTGGAATCTGTGAATGGCGTGTTGGGTATCACCGTCCCGCCAGCTCCGTTGGTCGTCCGCCCCTCAAATTTTAACGCAACCGTTGCACCTGTCGGGATGTTGGCATCCCGCTCGACCCTGATCCGCAGTCTGCGTGTAGCCTCATACGGCGGCATCGGTCCGTTCGCGACAGCCGGGTGATCCAGACACGGGCAGTTGACGGACATCAAGAAGCTCTCGGGAACCACCGCACCGGTGGGGGTTCTGAACGCCGAAACGACAATCTTCGGCGCCGGCAGATTGATCACGATCGCTGTCACGTTGACACGCGTAACAGGCGTCTGCGTCATCGCGTTTGAACTGCCGGGGTAGGAGACAACAATGTAGGCCTCGCGCGCGGTAGCGCCGGTGCCGTTCCCTTCCAACAGAATCTCGGCCCAAGGCAATCGCGTGGTGACCCTCGTCGCGCCAACCTGCACGCCCACAGGCTGACCCACTTGTTTGCCCTGATAGAAGAACGTGACGATTTCTCGACCGGTAATCGGCCGCAGAGGATTTGTCCACAAGTTCCAGATCATGGTTGCATCAAGACCGGCCTGAGCCGGGCCAAGCGTGTTGGGTGCAGGCACAGGCGTGCCGCCACCCTGAACGATCACCGGGATGGCATTGGGGTTTTCCAGTTCAGGAAGGTTCGGCTGCTCATCCCCGGCGTATGCAAAATCGACAGTAGCAAATTGCTGAGGCGTGGAAACCGGATTCGGTGTAATCGTCGAGCGAATCAATTCGTACCAGTACTCGACCTGCTCTTCGGTGTCCCGGTTAGGGTCGCCGAAGACCACCGCCCAAAAGGCGTAATCAATCACGAATTTCAGCGGCCCGGCAGTGCCTGGCGCCGGGATTGTCTGTTCCGCAAGATCATGGACAATACCCTTCGAATCCATGATATGCGGCAGGATTCGGTCATCTTGCAACGAGTTGGTCGGGAAATCGATCTCCATTACCACTGCATCTGGATCAGATTTGAATGATGCGAGCGTAATGGGCGTCTGACCGTTGATACCGGTCGCCGGAATCCTTGGAATACCCAGCACCGGGGCCGGTGCGCTGACCCGATTGAACAGCAGCGTGATGGGTGCGTTGTTGCTGATATTGCCCGCGTCATCCTCTAGGTTGTAGGAGTAAAAATACGCGCCATCCTTCAACGCTTGCAGAATGACCAGTGAAATATTGATAACGCCGTCAGGCCGCACCGGCAAATCTACAACAACAGCGCCCTCACCTTGCATGCCGGTGAATGTGGTGAGTTGGGAGATGAAGAAGTTGACCAGATCAAGGCCTGGTTCGAATTTTGTCCAGCCCGTTGGAATGGTGATGTTCAAGCCGCCAGCGTTGGCAGGGTTGTTCAACCAATCGTCATCGATGAGGGTTGGCAAACCTGTCAGGCTGATCTGCGGCGGCCGATTGCCGGTGCCATTGCCAGTGCCGGGTTGGCGCTGCCATTGTGCAGTCAGGTCGATGAGGATCTCGAGATGCGGTTGAGAGTTGTCGAGGTTCCCGTATACGTCAATGATAACGAACGCTGCAAAAAACTTGTTGTAATCCCCGCTAGCCGAGAACTTGTCGACGAAGATACTGAGCTGCGTGTCGGTCCGGTCAAAACTGACCGGAAAAGTCCAGTCACCTCCTGGCTGGCTGGCTTTAAGCTTAGTGTCCACTAAATAAGTCGGATCTCCCGGTATCAGCTGCGCCCCTTCCGGAAAGATATACAGTTGAATTTGGTGCGCACCATCCGGAGTTTTGTCATCAACGTCCGCCAACTGAAAGGTCACTTTTTTATCAACTTTCAGTTGTTGATACGTCAGTCGACCATCTGCCAACTGATCCACAATCGTTGGCGGCAACGCCAGAGCACCACCACCCGTTTTAGCCTGCATATTCATGTTCGTGAACTCCATCGATGAGTGTGTTGTTGAACCATCAACGTTGTTTCCCAATGAAGAATTTCGCGACTGCGGGCTGCGTGTTCCTGGGATTGACGTTCTGCCAACGTTTTGTTGGATCTATCGCTTTTCACTGCTTTTTTGGACTGCTTGATTCAAGGACCGCAAGGCGGTTTCCCGGAAAGGCGCCTGTCGATCTTCACGAATTCCGGATATGAACTGGCCAGCGCAACACCGTTTCGGTAGTGGGTGTAGGTGCACATCGCAGATCCGAATTCGATCGGTTTGATGTATTGGACGTAGTAGCTACTGTCGAGTCTGAAATCGAACCCTTGGGGAGAGGTCGCTTCCTGTTGCGACAGCGTTTTTCGAATTCGTAGCGCTGTGCCCGGAATTGGGTTGACACCGTTCAGGCTCGTGCAGCCTTCCCAATTCAGTACGCACTCATCATTCGCCAGAAACGTTCCCGGTTGCGCCGGCACCCGCACGACCACCACATCCCAGATCGCCGGGAATGTTAAACACATGAGCCAGCCCCAAAGGTTCGCGTCGGGATAAACCACCTCTTTCAATTTGACCGGCACCGGGCGCTTGAGGGTGAACACTTGCGGTAGCGAGTCATCTTCATTACTGGTGTCGCCGGAGGTCACCCGGTACCTCAACGTGATGTCGCCTGTCTGTTGCAAGTACTGCGCAGGCAGGTGGATCGTGCCCGGAAAGACCACCGGAACCGGAAACAGGTTGTTGTAGAAACGCGTCTCGGATGTTGCCCCGGGCTCAAGTACCCAGATCTCCAGCAAATCACTTCTGCCCGGAATGATCGAAGGTGCAACCCACGGCGGGATTTGCAGTGTGACGCCGTTGATATGCGCATCCAGGGGCAGCACTTTGTCGGCGCCGACCCCGTCGATGGTCAACGGCAAGGCGAATGTCCCGATGGATTTTTTGGCGCTCATCCACTGTTCTCCAGAGGCGTAAAAAACACTTTGCTTCGGGAGAAATTAAACGCAGTAACCGCGCTTTCGCCTACTGTCAGATCTGACAGGTTTGATGACCGCTGGTCGGAATTGACCTTCAGCTGTTTCTGATTCAGATCCTCTCGGGCTTGACGAATCGGTGGTTAATGCGGTTATCTGAAACCGGTTTCAGCCTTGCCGCGCTGACTCGAACAATTCCAATAAAAAGGCTTTTTCAACCGTGAACGATTTCTCCGCCGCCCAGCGCAGCCGCGTGACCATGCTCGATGTCGCCGAACACGCTGGCGTGTCCAAGGCCAGCGTCTCGCGCTTTATCGGCGACGACCGCGCCCTGCTCTCCGATGCCATTGCCCAGCGCATCGAGCAGGCGATTGCCGAACTCGGCTATCGCCCCAATCAAATGGCCCGTGGTTTGAAACGCGGCCGCACCCGCCTGATCGGCATGCTGGTGGCCGATATCCGCAACCCTTATTCGATTGCCGTGATGCACGGTGTGGAAACTGCCTGCCGTCGGCACGGCTACAGCCTGGTGGTGTGCAACACCGACCGCGATGACGAACAGGAACGCCAGCACCTTGCGCTGCTGCGCTCGTACAACATCGAAGGGCTGATCGTGAACACCCTGGGCCATCATCGGGATGAGCTGGATGGACTGAAGCGGGAAATGCCGCTGGTACTGGTGGATCGCAAGGTCGAGGGGCTCGACAGTGACATGGTCGGATTGAACAACCCGCAGGCCATCGAGATGGCGCTCGAACATCTTCAGCAGCGTGGCTATCGCAATGTGCTGCTGGTGACCGAACCCTATGACGGCACCAGTTCGCGGATCGAGCGGGTCAGCAGTTTTCAGCAGCAGATTGGCCAGCGCAAAAGTATGAATGGTGCCGTGCTGGAAACCGGTTCGAGTCTTGCGAACGATCTTCAAACCTTTTTGAACACACCTGATTCGTGCCCGAAAGCCCTGTTCTGCGCCAATGGCGTGGCGGCGCTGGCTTGCACCTTGGCCCTGCGCGAGATTGGCTGCCGGTTGTTCGAGGATGTCGGGTTGATCGCGCTGGATGATCTGGATTGGTACCCGTTAGTGGGCAGCGGGATTACTGCCCTCGCTCAGCCGACGGAGGAGATTGGTGCGCGGGCGTTTGAGTGCTTGCTCAATCGGTTGCGTGGGGATGATGAAGCGGCGCGGACGCTGGATTTTGCACCGGTGCTGATTGAGCGCGGTTCGACACGCAGCAAGGCGGAATAAGGCCCTACGGGGCCACCAAAAATTTTTTGATCAAAAATGAAACCGGTTTCAGAGGTAGATAACAATGAATAAACCTGCCGTTTCCATCAGCCTCTCCAGCTACGGTGCCGACCTTGTTCGCCGTCGTGGTCAGGCTTCGTTCATCGAAGTACTGGCCGCTGCCGGCGCCCATCGCATCGAATGGCGCGAAGAGTTGCTGACCAACGAAGTCCCGGAACAACTCGCCGCAGCCACGCAAGCCGAAGGCCTGCAAAGCATCTATTCCTCGCCCACCGAACTGTGGCTGGCCAGTCAGTCGCGGCCCAATCCCGAACTCATCACTGCGCTGCAAAACGCCGAAGCGTTCGGCTCGAGGTGGCTGAAGGTTTCCCTTGGTTTCTTCACTGACAACAACGATCTGCAGACGCTGGCGCAAATCCTTGCGCAGAGCCCGGTACAACTGCTGGTGGAGAACGACCAGACCTTGCACGGCGGGCGCATCGAACCGTTCCAGCGTTTCTTCGCCGCCGTTGAGCAACACAACCTGCCGATCAAGATGACGTTCGACATCGGCAACTGGCAGTGGCAAGACCAGTCCGCCACCAGTGCCGCACGCCTGCTGGGCCGTCACGTCGGTTACGTGCATTGCAAAGCCGTGGCCCGCCGTGCCGACGGCAAACTGGTCGCGGTGCCGCCCGCCGCCACTGACCTGCATCTGTGGGAACAACTGCTGCGGCACATGGCCCAAGGGGTCATGCGCGCCGCCGAATACCCGTTGCAGGGCGAAGACCTGGTGCAACTCACCACCGAACACGTCGCCGCCCTCACCCGCCTCGGCCAGTCCCGCCTGGAGCCTGCTCATGTCTGAGATCGATATTCTGTCGTTCGGCGAAACCATGGCCATGTTTGTCGCTGAACAGAGCGGCGATCTGGCCTCCGTCGAGCAGTTTCACAAGCGGATTGCCGGGGCGGACAGCAACGTGGCCATCGGACTGTCTCGACTGGGCTTCAAGGTGGCGTGGCTGAGCCGGGTCGGTGCTGATTCGCTGGGACGATTTGTCGTCGAAACCCTGGCCCGCGAAGGCCTGGATTGCAGCCATGTCGAAGTCGACAACGCGCACCCGACCGGTTTCCAGCTCAAATCGCGCAACGATGACGGCAGCGATCCGACGGTCGAATACTTCCGTCGCGGCTCGGCGGCCAGTCATCTGTCGCCGCAGTCGATCACCCCGACGTTGTTAAGCGCCCGGCACCTGCACGCCACCGGCATTCCGCCGGCGCTGTCGGCTTCGGCGCGGGAAATGTCCCGTGAACTGATGACCCGCATGCGCAACGCCGGGCGCAGCGTCTCGTTCGACCCGAATCTGCGTCCGAGCCTGTGGGCCAGCGAGCGAGAGATGATCCGCGAGATCAACCGCCTCGCCGCCCTCGCCCACTGGGTGTTGCCGGGGTTGAGCGAAGGGCGACTGCTGACCGGGTTTGAAGACCCGGCGGATATCGCCGCGTTCTATCTCGATCAGGGTGCCGAAGCGGTGGCGATCAAGCTCGGGCCGCAGGGTGCGTATTACCGCACGCATCTGGATCAGGGGTTTGTCGCCGGGGTGCCGGTTGAAACCGTGGTCGATACGGTCGGCGCCGGCGATGGATTTGCGGTGGGGATGATCAGTGCCCTGCTGGAGCATCAGAGCTTTCCCGAAGCCGTCAGACGCGCCAACTGGATTGGCAGTCGTGCGGTGCAGAGCCGTGGCGACATGGAGGGTTTGCCGACCCGATCCGAACTCACCGCTGATCGTTCCCACGCTCCTGCGTGGGAATGCAGCACGTGACGCTCTGCGTCACATTGGACGCCGAGCGTCCCCGGAGGCGTTCCCACGCGGACGGTTCGACGCCTCGACGTGGGAACGAGCAAGCAATAAACCATTGAACCTGCTGCGACAAAAACAACAAGCTCAGGAGCAAGACCATGAAAACCGCAACCCTCGCCACCCGCCGCTGGTGGTACATCATGCCGATCGTGTTCATCACCTACAGCCTGGCGTACCTCGACCGCGCCAATTACGGCTTCGCTGCTGCCTCCGGGATGGCCGCCGACCTGATGATCACGCCGGGCCTGTCCTCGCTGCTCGGCGCGCTGTTCTTCCTCGGTTACTTTTTCTTCCAGGTGCCCGGCGCGATCTACGCGCAGAAGCACAGCGTCAAGAAGCTGATCTTCGTCAGCCTGATCCTCTGGGGTGGGCTCGCCACGCTGACCGGCGTGGTCTCCAACGCCTATTGGCTGATCGTCATCCGCTTCATGCTCGGTGTGGTCGAAGCGGCGGTGATGCCGGCGATGCTGGTGTACCTGTGCCACTGGTTTACCCGCGCCGAACGTTCGCGGGCCAATACCTTCCTGATCCTCGGCAACCCGGTAACGATGCTGTGGATGTCGGTGGTTTCGGGCTATCTGGTGCAGCATTTCAGTTGGCGCTGGATGTTCATCATCGAAGGCTTGCCGGCGGTGCTCTGGGCATTCATCTGGTGGAAGCTCGCCGATGATCGTCCGGCCCAGGCCAAGTGGCTCAGCGAGCAGGAAAAGCACGATCTGGAAAGCGCGCTGGCGGCCGAACAGGTCGGCATCAAAGCGGTGAAGAACTACGCCGAAGCCTTCCGTTCGCCGAAGGTGATCATTCTGGCGCTGCAATTTTTCTGCTGGAGCATCGGCGTCTACGGCTTCGTGCTGTGGCTGCCGTCGATCCTCAAGGCCGGTGCGCAGATGGACATGATCGAGGCCGGCTGGCTGTCGGCCCTGCCGTATCTGGCGGCAGTGATCGGCATGCTGCTGGTGTCGTGGGGCTCGGACAAACTGCAAAAGCGCAAACCTTTCGTCTGGCCGCCGCTGCTGATTGCCTCGGTGGCGTTCTACGGCTCCTACGCCTTGGGCGCGGAGCATTTCTGGTGGTCGTACACGCTGCTGGTGATTGCCGGCGCCTGCATGTACGCGCCGTACGGGCCGTTCTTCGCCATCGTCCCGGAGATCCTGCCGGCCAACGTCGCCGGTGGCGCCATGGCTCTGATCAACAGCATGGGCGCCCTCGGTTCTTTCGGCGGTTCGTATCTGGTCGGTTACCTGAACAGCTCCACCGGTTCGCCCGGCGCTTCGTACCTGTTGATGAGCGGCGCGCTGATGCTCTCGGTGGTGCTGACGATTTTTCTCAAACCCGGCGCGAGCGACCGGGTGACGGCCAAGCGCGTCGCACCGCGTCCGCAGCCGGCTCATTCCTGAATTGATAGAGAGATGACTGCGATGAAAAAGCAGGTTGTGCTGTACAAGAAACTGTCGCCGCAATTGATGGCGCGTCTTGAGGAACAGGTCGATGTGACACTGATCGACAGCCTCGACGCCGATGGCCTGATGAAACTGCGCGACGCCCTGCCCGGTGCCCACGGCTTGCTCGGCGCGAGCCTGAAACTGGACGCGGCGCTGCTCGATCTGGCGCCGAAGCTTGAAGCGATTTCCAGCGTTTCGGTGGGCGTCGACAACTACGACATCGACTACCTGACCCGCCGCAAGATCATGCTGACCAACACCCCGGACGTGCTCACCGAAACCACCGCCGACACCGGTTTCGCGCTGATCCTGGCCACCGCCAGGCGCGTGGTCGAACTGGCGAACATGGTGCGCGGCGGTCACTGGCATCGCAGCATCGGGCCGGCGCATTTCGGCACTGATGTACACGGCAAGACGTTGGGCATTATCGGCATGGGGCGGATCGGTGAGGCGTTGGCGCAGCGCGGGCATTTCGGGTTCGGGATGCCGGTGATCTATCACAGCCAGTCGCGCAAACCGGCGGTTGAAGAACGTTTCGATGCGCAGTACCGCAGTCTGGAGGATTTGCTGCGGCAGGCGGATTTCATCTGCCTGACGTTGCCGCTGACGGCGCAGACTGAAGGTTTGATTGGCGCTGAACAGTTTGCGTTGATGCGGCCGGAAAGCATCTTCATCAACATTTCACGGGGCAAGGTGGTGGACGAAGCCGCGATGATCGACACCTTGCGGCATAAGCGGATTCGCGCGGCGGGGCTGGATGTGTTTGAACGCGAGCCGTTGAACCATGACTCGCCGTTGTTGCAACTGAACAACGTGGTGGCGACTCCGCACATGGGCTCGGCGACTCATGAAACGCGCGAAGCGATGGCGCGGTGTGCGGTGGAAAATCTGTTGGCGGCGTTGACTGGGGAAAAACCCGCCAACTTGGTGAATCCTCTCCACTGATGATCGTTCCCACGCTCTGCGTGGGAATGCCTCAAGGGACGCTCCGCGTTCCAGCTCTGGAAGGGACGCGGAGCGTCCCGGGCTGCATTCCCACGCGGAGCGTGGGAACGATCAGGAGGAAGACCTCAGGCACTGCGCACCTGGAGAAGCTGCGCAGCGCACAAGGCAATCCGCGAACACGCATCCGCCAGCTTCACCCGATCCACCACCAGCCCGATGCGAATATGCCCCGCCGCACTCGGCCCGAACGCCTCACCCGCCAGCACCGAAACCCCATACCCCTCCAGCAATCGCTCGGCAAAATCCTGCGCGCCGAGCCCGGTCTGGCGCACGTCGACCATCACGAACATCCCGCCATCCGGTTTGATCGGGTACAACCCCGGACAACCACGCAACCGCTCGCACACCAGATCCCGACGCAACCGGTATTCCTCGCGCATCTGCGTCACTTCCGGCAGATCTTTCTCCAGCGCGATCTGCGCCGCTTTCTGCACAAAGTCCGGCAGACCGAACAACATGCTCAGCGACAGATTCACCAGATGCTCGGCCAACGGTTTCGGCCCGATCATCCAGCCGATCCGCCACCCGGTCATCGCATGGGATTTGGACAGACTGTTGATGGTCGCGGTGCGCTCGGCCATGCCCGGCAGGCTCGCCGGGCTGACGTGCTCGCCTTCGTATAACAATTCGCTGTAGACCTCATCGCTGATCAGCCACAGGTCATGACGAATGCACAACGCCGCCAGCTCCTGCCAGATCAACAGCGACAGACTCGCACCGGAAGGATTGTTGGGACTGTTGAGCAACATGGCCCGAGTCTTCGGGGTGATCCGCGCTGCGACATCCGCCGGATCGACGCGAAAGCCGTTTTCCGGACGAACCGGAACAGGCACCACGGTAGCTCCGCAAGCACCGAACACACCTTCATAAGTCACGTACATCGGTTCGGCGACGATCACCTCATCCCCCGGATCCAGCAGACATTGCGCCACCGAATACACCGCGCATTGCGCGCCGGGCAGTACGATCACATGCTCGGCATCGACGTCCTGGCCGCTGCGTTGCCGATGGTGCTCGGCGATGCGCCTGCGCAACTCCAGCCTGCCGCGCACTTCGGAATAATGGGTATCGCCCGCCAACAGGCTGTCGATGGCGCCGTGGATGATCGGCAGCGGCGTATCGAAATCCGGATCACCCACCGACAGCAGCAACACATCGACCCCTTCGGCGCGCAGCTCCAGCGCTCGGTCGTGAATCCGCCAGGCTGCTGCTCCCTCCCCGGCGATTCGTTGGGTCAAGGCTGAATAGCGCATGTACGTCTCCTGATTGCGCGGTCTCCAGCCTTCACCCTAGGTCAAATCACAAAGCGCGCCACCATCGCATTCAAATCCACCGCCAGACGCGACAGTTCGTGGGTCGCGGCGCTGGTTTGATTCGCGCCGGCAGCTGATTGGGTGGCCAGGTCGCGGATGTTGACCAGGTTGCGGTCAACCTCGCGGGACACCTGCGCCTGCTCTTCCGAAGCGCTGGCGATCACCAGGTTGCGTTCGTTGATCTGGTGGATCGATTGGGTGATCTGCTCGAGTGCAACACCTGCGGCGCGGGCCATTTCCAGGGTGGTCTGGGTGCGCTGGTTGCTTTGCTGCATCGATTCGACCGCTTCGCCGGTGCCGTTCTGGATGCCGGCGACCATTTTTTCGATTTCCTGGGTCGACTGCGCGGTGCGATGGGCCAGGGCGCGAACCTCGTCCGCCACCACGGCGAAACCGCGACCCGCTTCACCGGCACGGGCCGCTTCGATGGCGGCGTTGAGCGCCAGCAGGTTGGTCTGTTCGGCGATGGCGCGGATCACGTCCAGCACCTTGCCGATGTCGCGGCCCTGAGCGGCCAGGCCTTCAATCATTTGCGCGGTGTTCTGGACGTCGTGGGTCATGGTCTGGATCGCATCGACGGTTTTCACCACTTGGTCGCGACCTTCACGGGCAGCGTGGGTCGACTGGTTCGAGGCTTCGGAAGTCGACACCGCGTTGCGTGCGACCTCTTCCACAGCAGCGGTCATTTCGTTGACGGCGGTCGCGGCCTGTTCGATTTCGTCGTTCTGCTGTTGCAGGCCACGGGACGCTTCTTCGGTCACGGCGCTGAGTTCTTCAGCGGCGGCGCCCAGTTGCGTGGCGGAGCCGGCGATTTGTTCGATGGTTTTGCGCAGGTTGGTCTGCATCGCCGCCAGCGCTTCAAGCAGGCGCGCCGGTTCGTCCTTGCCGTCGATTTCGATGACTTTGGTCAGGTTGCCGCCGGCGATGGTTTGCGCGGCAGCGACGGCGCGGTTCAGCGGGGTGACGATGCTGCGGGTCAACAGCCAGGCCAACAGCACGGTCAGCAACGCGGCAATCACGGCCACGGCGACGATGCCGGTAATGGCACTGTTGTAATACTCACCCGCCTGAGTGGAAGCGGTCTTCGCGTCGGCGGCATTGATTGCAATCAGCTTGTTGAGCTGTTCGCCCATCTTGTCGGTGCCGTCCTTGATCTTCGTGTTGATCAGGGCGCGCATCTCGTCGAGCTTGTCCTGGCGCGACAGCTCCATCATCTGGTTCTGCGCTTGCACATAGTTGTCGAGAGTCGTCGAAAACTCCTGATATAACGCGCGTTCCTCCGGGCCGGCCGGCAGTACTGCGTAACTGGCCTGGGCAGCGCGCACCTTGTCCACCAGCACACCGATGCGGGTCTGGGCTTCCTGCAAACCAGCCGGTTCGCGGTTGACCAGAATGCGGAACGACAGAATGCGCAGACGCAAGACGTTTTCCGTGACCACGGCGAGTTGGGTGACGCTTGGCAACTGCGTCGAGTCCATCTCCAGGGAAGCCTGACGGATGATCGACATGCGGTTGACGGCGAACACGCCGAGCACGATCACCAGCAAGGCAATAAAGGCAAAACCGAGGAAGGCACGGGGCGCGATATTCAGATTACGCAAGGACATAGGAGGACTCTCGGATGAATGAAACTACGAGCGTCCATGCCGTGATCACTGGCCCTTGGGGCGGGCTTCAGTCCGGCGTCACTGTTTTAAGAAGTCTTGTGCGCGCCTGACTTCTGTATCGGCCAGGCTTGAGGAAGTTTGCGGGGAAAGATGAAATATTTTTCAAAGTGTTGCGGGTGTTTCAGCGGTGAAACACCCTTCGCTTCAGATGATGACTGACAGGTCAGGCTGGAGCTGCCATACCCCATACGCGAGCAATATCTGTTGCACGTTCACGCAACAGGCGCGGGGCTTCGGCGCAGGCTTGTTCCAGGGACATCGGGCCGCTGGTGACCGCGAATGCAGCGTCGATGCCGTGATCGTAGAGCGCTTGATAGCCCTCGCCCAACGTACCGGCAATGACGATCACCGGTACGCCGTGTTGCTTGGCGATCCGCGCCACGCCAAACGGGGTTTTGCCGCGCAGGGTCTGGGCATCGAAGCGCCCTTCGCCGGTGATCACCAGATCTGCGCCCTTCACTGCGTCGGACAGTCCGACCAGTTCTGCGACGACTTCGACACCGGCCTGGAAGCGTGCGCCGAGAAACGCTTTGGCGGCAAAACCCAACCCACCTGCGGCACCACTGCCCGGTTCATCGCGTACGTCCTTGCCCAACGCCTGCGCGCAGAGTCCGGCGAAGTGGCCGAGGGCCTGATCCAGTTGTTGAACTTGCGCCGGTGATGCGCCCTTCTGCGGGCCGAAAATCGCCGAGGCACCGTGGGGGCCACACAGCGGATTGTTGACGTCGGCGGCGATGTCGAACCGGACGTGCGCCAGTCGCGGGTCGAGTTCGCTCAGGTCCAGTCGTGCGAGTTGCGCCAGCGCCAATCCGCCCGGCACCAACGATTGCCCTTGAGCATCCAGCAGCTTCACGCCCAGCGCCTGCATCGCGCCAGCGCCGCCGTCGTTGGTGGCGCTGCCGCCGATGGCCAGAATGACGCGTTGTGCGCCGGCATCCAGCGCAGCGCGGATCAATTCACCGGTGCCGAACGTGCTGCTGATGCACGCATCACGCTGTCCCGGCGGCACCAATTGCAAGCCGCTGGCCTCGGCCATCTCGATGATTGCGGTGTGATTGTGCGGCAACCAGCCCCATGCGGCTTCGACCGCGGCGCCCAACGGTCCGCGCACGCGGGTGCGGCGCAGTTCGCCTTCGCAGGCGGCGAGAATCGACTCCACCGTCCCTTCGCCACCGTCGGCCATCGGGCATTTGACCAGCGTCGCCTGCGGCCAGACCTGCGCCAGACCCAGCGCGATGGCTTCTGCAACGCCTTGGGCACTCAGGCTGTCCTTGAACGAATCGGGGGCGATGACGATTTTCATGCGAATTCTCCAGTTCCAATGCCCTCATGCTGCCAGTCGCCTTGCCCGTTGACGCCTGTCCGCTGCACAAGTCGTGCAGGCGTTTATTGTTCATTTCGACAAATCGTCGGTCTGTGGCAGCAATTGCACCCCGAGATACAACGCCAGCATGCCATCGAGTTTCAGCGGATCGACCCCGCTCAACTCGGCAATTCGCTCCATCCGGTAACGCAGGCTGTTGCGGTGAATCCCCAACGCATCGGCGCAGGCCTGGCTCTGCCCGTCGTGATCGCACCAGCTGCGCAAAGTCGCGAGCAACTGGCCGTTGCTGTCTTTGGCGATGACTTTGCGCAACGGTTTGAGCAGTTCATCCAGTGCATCATCGTTGCGATGGCGCCAGAGCATCACCGGCAAACGGTAGCGATTGAGGGTCAGCAGCCGTGAACGCGGCAGCACTTCGCGGCCATAGGCGAGCAAGTCGCCGACGCGCCGATAGCAACGGCGTAACCCGGCCAGCCCATCGGCCTGCCCGCCGACGGCAATGCGCAGGATGTTCCAGCCCAGGCCATCGAGTTTTTCCAGCAGGCGATCATGCTCAACGTTCTGACTCGCCGGCCGGCACCAGAGCAGCGACGACTTGGCCGAACTCACGCACCAACTGTCCGGATAGCGCGACATCAACCAGGCACTCAGCGCCTCGACGGTCTGCCCCGGCCCTTGTTCCAGGCCCAGCTCGAACAGATACGGCACTCGCGTCAGTTGCGGTTTGAGCCCGAGTTGCTGGGCCTCGTCGACCAGCCTTGGCGAATCCCCCGCTTCGCTCAACAGCAACGCCAGCAAGTCATCGCAACGCTGCCGCCGCCATTGCTGTTCGGATTGCTGGTTGCGCTGGCCCACCAGCATTTCAGCGGTCATGCGCACCAGCTCGGCGTAAGTACGCAGCTGCTCCGGCTCGCCGGTGATGCCGAGTACGCCGATCAAACGCTGATCGAGCAACAGCGGCAGATTGATCCCCGGCTGCACGCCCTTCAAATGCACGGCGGTCTGCGCGTCGATCTCCACCACCCGACCGTTGGCCAGCACCAGTTGCGCGCCTTCGTGGCGGGTGTTGATCCGCTCCGGCTCGCCACTGCCCAGGATCAACCCCTGGCTGTCCATGACGTTGACGTTGTACGGCAAAATGGCCATGGCCCGGTCGACGATGTCCTGGGCGAGGTCGTGATCGAGTTCGAACATAAGGGCTGGAATCCTTGAAAACAGGCGCGGACGGTTGTTCACCCGCACAGGGTCTGGCAACAAACCCTGTGCTCAGGCACAAAGACAATCCGGCCAAAGGTGGCCGAGACTCTCAGGGCGATCAACGTTAACCTTTGCATCGCAAAAAATCATAATAAAGAGAGAGCCGCCATGTCGCAGAGCGCCGCTGCCGCCCAGACCATCGATGACGATAAAAATGCCGTCTACAAACGCATCACTCTGCGTTTGATCCCCTTCATCTTCATCTGCTACCTGTTCAACTACCTCGACCGGGTCAACGTTGGATTCGCCAAACTGCAGATGCTCGACGCGCTGAAATTCAGCGAAACCGTGTACGGCCTCGGGGCCGGTATCTTCTTCATCGGCTACGTGCTGTGCGGCGTACCGAGCAACCTGGCCCTGACCAAATTCGGCCCACGGCGCTGGATTGCGCTGATGATGATCACCTGGGGCACGCTGTCGACCTGCCTGCTGTTCGTCACCACGCCAACCCAGTTCTACACCCTGCGCCTGTTCACCGGCGCGGCTGAAGCCGGGTTCTTCCCGGGTGTTGTGCTGTATCTCTCGCAGTGGTTCCCGACCTTCCGCCGTGGCCGGATCATGGCGCTGTTCATGTCGGCGATCCCGGTGTCCGGCCTGCTCGGCAGCCCGTTTTCCGGCTGGATCCTCAACCACTTCGCCGCCGGCCAGGGTGGTTTGGCCGGCTGGCAGTGGATGTTCCTGCTGCAAGGCATTCCGACCGTGGTGCTGGGCGCCCTCGCCTACTTCCTGCTCAGCGACAACTTCGCCAACGCCAAGTGGCTGACCGCACATGAGCGTTCGGTGCTGGAAGCGGATCAGGCCGAAGACCTGGCGAACAAACCGAAAACCACATCCGATTCGCTGATCGCCGTATTCAAGAACCCGGCCATCTGGGCGTTTGGCCTGATCTACTTCTGCATCCAGAGCGGCGTGTACGCGATCAACTTCTGGCTGCCGTCGATCATCAAGAACCTCGGTTTCAGCGATAACCTGGTGATTGGCTGGTTGAGTGCGATTCCGTATCTGCTGGCGGCGGTGTTCATGCTGGTGGTCGGGCGTTCGGCGGACTTGCGTAAAGAACGTCGCTGGCATTTGGTGGTGCCGATGTTGATGGGCGCGATTGGCCTGTTGATCGCGGTGAATTTCGCGGCGAATCCAGCGATAGCGATTCTCGGTCTGACCATTGCGACCATGGGCGCGCTGACCGGTCTGCCGATGTTCTGGCCGGTGCCGACTGCCATGCTGAGCGCGGGTGCTGCGGCGGGTGGGTTGGCGTTGATCAACTCGATGGGGCAGATGGCCGGGTTCCTGAGCCCTTACCTTGTGGGTTGGGTGAAGGACAGCACCGGGTCGACGGATGCGGCGTTGTATCTGCTGGCGGGGGTGATTGTTGGCGGGAGTCTGCTGGCGTTGCGGATGACGCGGACGTTGCGGGCTTAAGCCTTAGTCGAAATACAGAAGCGGCCCTTTCGGGCCGTTTTCTATTCTGGGTGTATGACTTCTGTTTTGCAGTGTCGCTGCAAACGTCACCCCCTCACCCCAGCCCTCTCCCCCAGGGGGGCGAGGGGGAAAGGGAGCCGATCTGGGTGCTTTTCAAAACCGGAGTTCGACTCGACATTTCAGGTCGATGTATTTCGTGAGAACCCCTCGGTAGGCTCCCTCTCCCTCCGGGAGAGGGCTGGGGTGAGGGAGCTTTTGATTTTCAGCCCTCTACTTCCAGATTATCCAGCGCCCGGTTCACCGCCAGTTCACTCAGCATGATCAGTTGGGCAATGCCCAGCAATACGTGCCGCTGCGAGCCGTCCACCAGTCCGGCGAAATCGGTGGCCATGGTTTTGGCGCAGGTCAGGGTTTCAGAGGCGTCGGCCAGCAGTTCTTCACTGTCGATGCCGGGGGCGATGAGGTAGCGGGTGTTGGGTTTGAGCAGCGGTTTTCTGGGGAGCAGCGGATTGAGGTAGTGGTCGAGGGCGCGTTCGGCGGCTTCGTGGAAGGTCTTGGAGTCGAGGGATTCGTAGGGTGAGGTTGTATCGATTTCGGGTGGGTTGGGTGTTGGTTTGATCATGGTGAAACTCCTAAGGCGCTTATTGGAGCCACCACACTCGCTACCAAACGATGGTGGTGGCCAGACGCAGGTTGGTAGACCGGGCCTTAGGAGAAACGGCGCACCCGAAGGTGCCCTGCGAATGACCACCATAAAACAGAGACAAAAGACTCTACAAAATGGAGCACTCTGCACTTAAAGACCCGGGCTACCAAACCCGATCGCTGTTCTTTTCAGCGACGGGACAACGATAAAACCCGGCCCTTGAGCGCACAAGCCGGCGGATTCTGGCTTAGTCGTAGGCAACGGCGCAAGGTTGTGTAGCCTGGGTGCGTGTCTGAACGTGTCCTTTAAACACCACACTTAAACACTCACCAAATCCCGAAAAATAAATCCGCCACTGAGCAGCCCATGACGAAAATGCTCCGTATCTTTAAATACGGAGCATTTTTTACATCGGGCGGATTACCTGGTTTCCACATACCCCAGAAAGACAGGTTTCTTATTTCCATTAATTAACTGTCAATATGACTGGGCTTCACCAGCATCTTTAATTATGACCTTGTCGTGCTGTCCTGCTCAGCTTCCCACTCTGGCTTTTTGCTTTAATCAAGAATACGTAATAGTTAACGCCTGCGAAACGATTGCTACCGAAGTTGGAGAAGTCCAGTATGTGACTTTTATCTCATAGGTCCCTAGTGGGACTTGGTTATTTTTCAGCGCTTCCCACAACCCCCACCACTTGAATACACCGTTCTGATCCTTGTACATAATTGATAACAAATTTTGATCTAGTGTCACACTGTAAAGAGTCCAGAGTTGGGCGTTGGCGGGATTTGACAAATAAATAATTATAGTTTGCCCATTCCTGGCAGTAGCCGGTATTGGGTGTTGAACAACACGACCCGAGGAGTCCAGCACCGGTGCTGGGGCGCCGTTTGGTACCCCTGGCGGATTCAAGGGAGGGGTAGTAGTACTAAGAGCTGTTATTAGGGGAATCGATGGGGACGTCGGAAGTGGTGCAATTGGCTGTTTCTGTGTGACGGTCATGATGCATTCCTTTTTCGATGTACATCGACGTGTGCTTGCTGCTTTTTTCAATGAAGTCAATTTTTGATGTGTGATGCCGGGTTTAATACCGATTTGAATAGCTCTTGGTACTTGAATAAATCCTGATGTGTCGCGGAGCGAATTTCCACTGTCAGTTCTGACAGTTTTCAAGTGCATTTTTGAATAACCAAGTCTCGTTTATAGCCAAGTGCGCTAATTGAGCTGAAAACCTCAAGAATCAAAGGACAAAATGCTAATTGTGAAAAATATTAGAGTGAAACAAGTGGTGGCTTAATTTCACAAAACCTCCGTTTTCGCATCCAGCTCCAGCACCAACCCGCCCGGCATCTGCACAAAAATCTGACAGATCCCGTCCTCCGGCACCTGCGCCACCTGATACGGCAATCCACTGCCCTGCACCCGTTTCAAAACCACCGCCGCGTCTTCATCAGTACGAAACGCGATGTGGCTCAAAGCAGCGTCCTCGGACAAAGGCTGCTCAATCACATGCACCAACGCCTCCTCATCCTGATACAACCACCGCCCGGGAAACGGAAACGGCGGCCGGCGCCCCGGCATCAATCCCAACAACCCACCAAAAGCGTCCTGCAGCGCCTGACCGTCAGCGGTGTTGAAAGCAAGATGATCAAATGTCCACGTCATGTCTGTCTCCTGCGGTTATTCAGGATTTCAGTATCTGCGCTTGCCAATCCCGGAAAAATCCCGCAAAACGCCAAGGATCTTCAACGGATTTTTACTAATGAGCTCAATCCTCGATCTGGAAATCTTCGTCCGCACCGCCGACTCCGGCAGCATCTCCGCCGCCGCTCGGGCGCTGGAGCTGACGCCGGCAGCCGCCAGCATCGCGTTGAAACGCCTGGAAACCCGCCTCGGCATCCGCCTCTTCGCCCGCTCCACCCGCAGCATGCGCCTGACCGAAGAAGGCCGGCGCTATCTGGAAAGCGTGCGTCTGGCGCTGGCGACACTGGCCGAGGGCGAGCAGGCACTGAAGCAGCAGACCGAAGGCTTGAGCGGCGTGCTGCAACTGGCGGCGCCGTCGGACTTCGGGCGCAATGTGTTGCTGCCGTGGCTGGACGATTTCAAGCGCAAGCACCCGCACATTCAACTGCAATTGCTGCTCAATGACCGGCATGCGGATCTGTTTCGCGAAACGGTGGACGTGGCGCTGCGCTTCGGCGTGCCGAGTGATTCGACGCTGGTGGCGTTGCCGATTCTGCCTGAGCATCGTCGTGTGGCCTGCGCCAGCCCTGCGTATCTGGAGCGCCACGGCACACCGCAAAATCCTGCCGAATTGAGCGAGCACAGCGCCCTGCTCTATCTGCGGAATGGCCGGCCCTATAACACCTGGCGCTTCCATCGCGGGGACGAAACGGTCGAGGTTGAAGTCCGTGGCGACTACCTCAGCGACGACGGTGAAGTCGCTCGCCGCTGGGCGCTCGCCGGCCATGGCATCGCCTACAAAGCCTGGCTCGACGTGGCCGAAGACGTGCGCGCCGGGCGGCTGGTGACGCTGTTCGATGACTGGCATGGCGAGAGCGTGCCGTTCAATCTGTTGTGCCCGCACCGGGTGCAGGTGTCGGAACGGGTCAAGGTGTTGCAGGCGTTTTTACGCGAGCGCTGCGAGGCATTGCGTCGATAAATTCACTTTGCCGCGCCGGGCGCTTCTGGTATTTGATGGAAGCTTTCCCACCGACAAAAGGATTTCGGCATGAGCTATCGCACACTGGGTCACTCGGGGTTGCAGGTGTCCACCCTCACCCTCGGCACGATGATGTTCGGCGAACAGACCAGCGCGGAAGACTCGCTGCGCATCATCGACAAGGCCTGGGATCAGGGCATCAACTTCATCGACACCGCAGACGTCTACACCAACGGCCGCTCGGAAGAGATCGTCGGCGAAGCCATCGCCCGTCATCGACATGAATGGGTGCTGGCGACCAAAGTCGGTTTCGGCCCGGTGGATGGCGTGCCGAACCGCAGCGGTCTGAGCCGCAAGCATATATTCAATGGTCTGGAGGCCAGCCTGACCCGGCTCGGCACCGACTACCTCGACATCTATTACCTGCACCGCGAAGACCACAACACCCCGCTTGAAGTGACGATCTCGGCGATTGGCGATCTGATTCGCCAGGGCAAGATCCGTTATTGGGGCCTGTCGAATTATCGCGGCTGGCGGATTGCCGAGGTGATTCGCGTGGCGGACAAACTCGGCGTCGATCGCCCGGTCATCAGCCAACCGCTGTACAACATCGTCAACCGTCAGGCCGAAACCGAGCAGATCACCGCCGCCCAGACTTACGGCCTTGGCGTGGTGCCTTACAGCCCGCTGGCCCGTGGCGTGCTCAGCGGCAAGTACGCACCGGACGTGACCCCGGACGCTAACAGCCGTGCCGGGCGTCAGGACAAACGGATTCTGGAAACCGAGTGGCGCGTGGAGTCGTTGCGCATTGCCCAGCAGATTCAGCAATACACCCAGGAGCGTGGGGTCGGGATTGTCGAGTTTGCGATTGCCTGGGTATTGAACAATGGCGCGGTGACCTCGGCGATTGTCGGGCCGCGTACTGAGGAACAGTGGGATGCGTACACCAAGGCGCAGGCGGTGAAGATTACGGCTGAGGATGAAGCGTTTATCGACTCACTGGTGACGCCGGGGCATGCTTCTACGCCGGGGTTTAATGATGTGAGCCATTTTGTGTCGGGGCGTAAACCGCATCAGGCTTAAGCACCTATGCTTCGACACAGGTCCGTGCTCTCACCGGACCTGTGTCGAATGTTGGAAATATTGATCACTCGGCCAATATTCAGCACAAAAACCACGTATCCTGCGCGCCCCGTTTCACCATCACCCCCGCGAGGACAGTTTGTCTAAAGGCATTGCTTTATCGGTGACAGCATCGACGCTGTTTGCCGTCATGTATTACTACACCTCGTTGCTCACCCCGTTGAGCGGCGTGGAAATCTTCGGTTGGCGCATGCTGCTGACCGTGCCCTGCATGACCGTGTTCATGCTGGTTTCCGGCGAATGGCGGCGGGTGCTGGAGCTGCTGCGCCGGATCCCTGCGCTGCCGAAGTTGATCGGCGGCCTGATTCTTTCGTCAGCGCTGCTGGGCGTGCAGTTGTGGCTGTTCATGTGGGCGCCGCTCAACGGCTACAGCCTTGATGTGTCGCTGGGTTACTTCCTGCTGCCGTTGTCCATGGTCCTGACCGGACGCATCGCTTATGGCGAAAGCCTGTCGTACCTGCAAAAAGTCGCGGTGTTTTTTGCCAGCCTCGGTGTGTTGAACGAGTTGTATCAGGTCGGCGGGTTTTCCTGGGCGACGCTGGTGGTGGTCGTCGGTTACCCGCTGTACTTCGTGCTGCGCAAATACCTCAAGACCGACAACCTCGGCGGTTTGTGGGTCGACATGACCCTGATGCTGCCGGTGGCGTACTGGTTTGTGCGCGGCGGCGAACAGGGTTTCGGCGTGTTCGATCTGTACCCGGCGCTGACATGGCTGATTCCGTTGCTCGGTCTGATCAGTGCATCGGCGCTGGTGGTGTACATCATTGCCAGTCGCCTTCTGCCGTTCAGTCTGTTCGGTTTGTTGAGTTACGTAGAGCCAGCGTTGTTGCTCGGCGTGGCGCTGCTGCTGGGTGAGAGCATCAAGCCCGGAGAATGGCTGACCTACATCCCGATCTGGCTCGCCGTGGTGGTGCTGGTGTTTGAAGGCTTCAAGCATCTGATGCGCCAACGGCGCCCGTAAGACGCGCAATAAAAAGCCCGGCCTGCATTTCTGCAGGCCGGGCTTTTTTACATCTGGTGCGGATTACTCGGTAGCGAGTACGCCACGACGCACCTGGTCACGCTCGATCGATTCGAACAGAGCCTTGAAGTTGCCTTCGCCGAAACCATCATCGCCCTTACGCTGAATGAATTCGAAGAACACCGGGCCCATCAGGGTTTCCGAGAAGATCTGCAGCAGCAGACGCTTGTCTTCCTTGTCCGACGCACCGTCGAGCAGGATCCCGCGCGATTGCAGTTGATCGACCGGCTCGCCGTGGTTCGGCAGGCGGCCTTCGAGCATTTCGTAGTAGGTGTCCGGTGGCGCGGTCATGAAGCGCATGCCGATCTTCTTCAACTGATCCCAGGTCTTGACCAGGTCGTCGGTGAGGAACGCCACGTGCTGGATGCCTTCGCCATTGAACTGCATCAGGAACTCTTCGATCTGCCCGGCGCCCTTCGACGATTCTTCGTTGAGCGGGATGCGGATCATGCCGTCCGGCGCGGTCATCGCTTTCGAGGTCAGGCCGGTGTATTCGCCCTTGATGTCGAAGTAACGGATTTCGCGGAAGTTGAACAGCTTCTCGTAGAAGTTCGCCCAGTAGGCCATGCGACCGCGATACACGTTGTGGGTCAGGTGGTCGATGATCTTCAGGCCGGCACCGACCGGGTTGCGGTCAACGCCTTCGAGGAACACGAAGTCGATGTCATAGATCGAGCTGCCTTCGCCGAAACGGTCGATCAGGTACAGTGGCGCACCGCCAATGCCTTTGATCGCCGGCAGATTCAGTTCCATCGGGCCGGTTTCGATGTGGATCGGCTGGGCGCCGAGTTCCAGTGCGCGGTTGTAGGCCTTCTGCGAATCCTTGACCCGGAACGCCATGCCGCAAACGGACGGGCCGTGCTCGGCCGCGAAGTACGAAGCAACGCTGTGGGGTTCGTTGTTGAGGATCAGGTTGATCGCGCCCTGACGATACAGGTGCACGTTCTTGGAACGGTGGGTCGCGACCTTGGTGAAGCCCATGATCTCGAAGATCGGCTCCAGGGTGCCAGGAGTCGGCGATGCGAACTCGATGAACTCGAAGCCCATCAGGCCCATTGGGTTTTCGTATAAATCTGCCATGGTTGGCGCCTCATCATTCTTATCAATTAACCAGAGTTATTTGTCAGTAATGCTGAGACCGGTGGGTGGCGCACAGGAGATGCCACGCACACTGCGGGCGAGGAAGTCACCGTAGATGAGTTGAAACCCGAATATCTTCATTGTCGACCCAAGGCTCTTGCGGGCGAGGCTTCTGCTGCCAGAAGACGATTATTATTGTATGCGTAACCCGATTCTACACAGCGTAAATAGGGTTGTCTGCCCTCTCTATAAAATCCGCTTTTTTCCGGCCGGTGCAAGGGGTTTGTTGCACAGCCAGATGCCCGCCAGAATCAGCACGCCGCCCAGACACATGGCCAGCGTCAGCTGTTCGCCCAGCAGGATTGCACCGGCCAGCACGGCGGTCAGCGGGTTGAGCGCAATGAACACACCGGAGCGCGTGGCGCCGATTTTACGGATGCCATCGTAGTAACCGATGTAGGCCAGCGCCGAGCCGAGCACGCCCAGATAGGCCAGGCTCAGCCATTGGCGTGTGCCAAGCGCGGCCAGCGCTGCAACGTCCACTTCGCCCCGGCTCAGGGCGAGCGCCCACAACATCAGGGTGCCCAGCAGAATCGAAAAGGTCACGGTCTGCACCGGACCGATGCTCTGGTTCAGGCCGCGAGAGAACAGCGAATAGACGCCCCAGCTCAAAACGCAGCCGAGGATCAGCAGATCGCCAATCCACGCGTCCGGCGTTTCGCTCAACAGCTGCGGGTTGCGACTGACGATCACCACACCCGCCCCGCCGATGCAGATTGCGATGCCCATAACCTTGAGCCGGCTCAGCCGCTCCTTGAACAGCAGCCATGACGCCAGACCAATGACCGCCGGATTCAGCGCCACGATCAACGAGGCCCGAGAAGCGTTGATGTATTGCAACCCGTAAAAGAAGCACAGGTTGTAGAAGAAAATTCCGAAGAACCCCAACAGGGCCAGTTGCAGCCATTGCCTGAACGTAGGCCGCGCCAACCGTATTCGAGCGAGCCTTAAACACACGAGCAACGCCACGCTGGCCAGCAGAAACCGCAGGCTGGCAGCAAACACCGGGCTCAGGCTGCCGGCCAGAAAACGCCCGGCCACCCACGTTCCGCCCCAGATCATGGTGACCAAGGCCAGGTTCAAATAGACGGGCATGTCCGAGGCGACCGGACGAACAGGTTCATGACAACTCATAACGCTCCAACGATGAGACTGACGGATGACGTATCATTCGATTGATTCCTCATCATCGTAAAATGAGTCTTTACTCATGACCCTGACCCAACTCGAAATCTTCTCGCTGGTGGCCGAACTGCGCGGCTTCACCCTCGCCGCCCATCGTCTGGGAATTTCCCAGTCAGCGGTGTCTCATGCATTGAAGTCGCTGGAACAGGAACTGGGCGTCGAGCTGCTGCGCCGGCATCAATCGCAAGTGGAACTGAGCGACATCGGCGAACAACTGCTGTTGCGGGCACGGGCGATGCTTGGGCTGGCGAACACCTTGCGTCAGGAGGCGGCGGATGCGCGCGGCATGAAACGCGGCACGCTGCGCATCGGCTCGTTCGGGCCGACGTCTTCGATCAAATTATTGCCGCGGATTCTTCAGCAGTATCGCGAGGCGCATCCGGGGATCGAAGTGCACATCGATGAAGGCCCGGATCGGCAGGTCATTCAGTGGCTGGAGGAGCGGCGGATCGATATCGGTTTTGTGGTGCTGCCCGAGGAGCGCTTCGACACGTTCGCCTTGATTGAAGATCAGATGGTCGCCCTTCTTCCGCTCGGTCACCCGCTGGCGGCGCACGACTCAGTGAGTCTTAAAGACCTGTGCAACGATCCGTTTGTGCTGACCGAGGCGGGTTCGTCGGAACTGGTTTCGCGCCTGTTCAACGCCGCGCGGTTGAGCCCCAACATCCGCTATCGCTGTTCGCAGCTGCTCAGCACGCTCGACACCGTGGGCCGGGGCGATGCGATGACCGTGGTGGCCGAAGGTTCGTTGCCTTTCGATCCGAAACCGCGATACATCAAGCGACCGCTGTCCCCCGTAGTCACCCGGCAGGTCGGCCTGGCGGTGCTGGATCAGCGCCAGGCATCGCCTGCCACGCTGGCATTCATTCAGCTGGCAACCCGGCTGGATTATCGTTGAGCGGCGCAGGTGTCATTGGCCATCTATCATGGGCTCAGACCTCGGGCTTTGCGCACACGCTTCGCCTGCCATCAAGAGCCCCACTCCACCGCGACAGGATGCGCCCATGCCACTGACCGTCAGGCCCCGCCGCAAGCGCAGCACACGGATTATCGTGACATTGCTGTGCGGCTTGCTGCCGATCGTACTCGGCAGCGTGATTCTTTATATGCAGGCCGGACGCGCCCTTCAGCAGAGTTCGCAACACACCGCCGATGAAGCCCTGCGGCAGTTCGAACTGATGCTCGACAACACTGCCCAGGCCGCCCGGGAGTTGCTGCCGCTGGCCGGCCAGACCTGCGAGACGGTTAAACTGGCCCTGCGCGAACAAGTCACCCGCCGCCCGTTTGTGCGCTCGACCAATCTGGTGTGGGACGACAACCTCTATTGCAGTTCGCTGTTCGGCGACTTCAAGGAAGTCGTGAATCCCGGCGACTACGCCCAAGGCAAGTTGTGGCTCATGAACGGCAACCCGGTGACGCCAAACACCGCGCTGCTGGTGTATCGCCTGAGCGAGGGTCGCGGCGGCGCACTGAGCACGCTGGACGGCTATCACCTGAGCAACATCCTGCGCCTGATCGGCCGGCACACGTTGTTGTTGCTGCAAGTCGGCAACAACTGGCTCTCCGCCGACGGCAAAGTGCATCAGGGCGCCCTGCCCGCGTTGCCCGTGGCGCAAAGTACCTTGCACTCATCACGCTATGCATTCTCGGTGACAGCGGCTTTTCCGGAAGGCGAAACCTGGCGCTACATGAAAGACGAGTATCCGCCGCTGTTCAGTCTGCTGATGTTCTTCGGCGCCGTATCAGGAGCGATCGGCTACATCGTTCAGAAGCGCTCCACCTCGCCCAGCCATGAAATGCTTCGGGCATTGGAAGCAGGTGAATTCATTCCCTATTTTCAACCGGTGGTGCACGGCGACAGCAAACGCTGGTCGGGCGCGGAAGTGCTGATGCGCTGGAAACATCCCAAGGAGGGGCTGGTGCGTCCGGACCTGTTCATTCCTTTTGCCGAACACTCCGGGTTGATCGTGCCGATGACCCGCGCCTTGATGCAACAAACGGCTGTTGTGCTGGGGCCGCTGTCATCGACCTTTACCGCGCCCTTCCACATCGGCATCAACATCACCGCCAGCCACTGCCACGATCTGGAGCTGGTTGAAGATTGCCGTGAATTTTTGTCAGCGTTCCAGCCTGGCAGCATCAGCCTGGTACTGGAGCTGACCGAACGCGAGCTGATCGAGCCGTCCGACATCACCCATCAACTGTTCGCGCAACTGCGCGCAATGGGCGTGAAGATCGCGATTGACGACTTTGGCACCGGTCATTCAAGCCTCGGCTATTTGAGGACGTTCAATGTCGACTTCCTCAAGATCGATCAGACATTCGTGGCCATGATCGATAAAGATGCCCTGTCGCGGCACATTCTGGACACCATCATCGAGCTTTCTACCAAACTGGATCTGGGCATCGTGGCCGAAGGTGTGGAGACGCAAGCCCAGTGTGATTATCTGGCCGCTCACCATGTCAACTTTCTGCAAGGTTACCTTTTCGGCAAACCGATGCCGGCTGCAGACTTCATCGAAGCATTAACTCATCATTAACTTGACGGGATAAATCCAGACTCGCCGACAGCGCGCACCAAATTGATACAAAACAGCGTTATTGTTACATGAAGAAAAAGTCAGGATTTACTCTTGTCGCATTAACTACTACAATTTTTCTTACCTGTTGCAAGATGGGCAGGTGAGCCATTATCACCGAGTCGCTTCAAGGCTCTTGGCTTATAGCTTTGTTTGCGGTTGGTATCAGCCAAACACACTATTGGAGTAAAGATATTGTCCAGACTCGCTGAATTTCGTGCAGCTGAAAAGGCCCTTCAGGAGCAGCTCAAGCAGCTGGAATCGCTGAAGAACGATGCCGGGCTCAAGAAAGAAATCGAATTCGAAGAAAAGCTCCAGGGGCTGATGAAAACCTACGGCAAAGGCCTGAAAGATATCATCGCCATTCTCGATCCGAACCCGGCGAAATCCGGTCTGCAATCGACCGCCGCACCTAAAACCCGCCGCGCTCGCGTGGTCAAGGTCTATCAGAACCCGCACACCGGCGAGCTGATCGAGACCAAGGGTGGCAACCATCGCGGCCTGAAGGCCTGGAAGGAACAATACGGTGCAGCTACCGTTGATTCCTGGTTGCGCGGTTAATCCCTCGCAAACATGAAAGCCCTGCATATGCAGGGCTTTTTTTTGGACAATATTTAACAAATACAACGATTTTTCTGGCGGGAAAGTTGAGTCTCAAACCGCTCTCGCACTGAAACTATGCTTCCGAATGTTGCCCCGTTAGCCGGAGATTAACTTTATGTTTAATCAGTTCCGGTATCTAACACAAGGCCGACCACGAACAGACGACTAGAATTTCAAGCTGTTTCGCGCAGCGACTATGTCGTCGCCGCTCGCCTTATAAACCTCTGCCTGCCCTGCATACGAAAGTACGTAAGCCTTATCCGCTTCGACCGCTGCAACCAATGTTTGCGACAACACGTGGCGGCCGTTTTCAGTCACCGTACAAGTGGTTTCAAGCGCGGTCAGCGAGCCCAGCGTACTCGCGTGAACCTTGTTGCAGACACTCTGATAACCGCTCTGGAAAAAGTCTTTCTGAACCGACTTGCGCATCTCCAGCAACACGCCCTGCAAGTTGACCTGATGGCCGCTTTCCACGTGGGTCATCGTCAACTCCATCACCATCACCTGATTGCCATCGGCGTCAGTCTTTACCGCGCGCTGACGGGAGACTTCAGGGGAGGTTTCGGGCAGCGCCTCGACTTCCCAGCCAGCCGGCCAGGTGATGCTCGGCGCCTCGGCAAAGGCAGGCAGAGCAAGCAGGGAAAAACCCAGGAAAACGAACAGCGATTTGAACGGTCGGATCATTACCAGAGGCACTCGCGGATTGAGCCGTAAAGTCTGAGGCCCGCCCGCTCACAGGGCAAGCCCGCGCTTTCGGTTTGGCGATGCTGCCAGGCATGCGTATCATTGCGCCCATTCACTCGCCCCAATTTGTTACGGAGGGCCCATGAGCCTGCAAGAACTGAACACCTTCCCTGGCGTCACCGCCACCCCGGACAGCGCAACCCGCAACTTCGTGTTCAACCACACCATGCTGCGCGTCAAAGACATCACCAAGTCGCTGGACTTCTACACCCGTGTATTGGGTTTCTCGCTGGTAGAGAAGCGTGATTTTCCGGAAGCTGAATTCAGCCTGTACTTCCTCGCTTTGGTCGACAAATCGCAGATCCCGGCCGACGCCGCTGCTCGCACCGAGTGGATGAAGTCGATTCCCGGCATCCTGGAACTGACCCACAACCACGGCACCGAAAACGACGCGGACTTTGCCTACCACAACGGCAACACCGACCCGCGTGGCTTCGGCCACATCTGCATCTCGGTACCGGACATCGTCGCTGCCTGCGCACGCTTTGAAGAACTGGGCTGCGACTTCCAGAAGCGCCTGACCGATGGCCGCATGAAGAGTCTGGCGTTCATCAAGGATCCGGATGGCTACTGGGTCGAGATCATCCAGCCGGCACCGCTGTAAAGCTGAACCTGGCTAGAAAGCACCCCCGCAAAGAAAAACCCCCATCATCACTGATGGGGGTTTTCTTTTTCAGGCCCGGGATTTACGCCGGAGCCGAAGTGCGGATCAGGTGATCGAACGCGCTGAGGGAAGCCTTGGCGCCCTCGCCCACTGCGATCACGATCTGCTTGTACGGCACGGTGGTCACGTCACCGGCAGCGAAGATGCCGGGGATCGAGGTTTCGCCGCGGTTGTCGACGATGATCTCGCCGCGCGGCGACAGTTCGATGGTGCCTTTGAGCCAATCAGTGTTAGGCAGCAGACCGATCTGCACGAAGATCCCTTCCAGCTCGACCGTGCGCAGCTCGTCAGTATTGCGATCCTTGTAGCGCAGGCCGTTGACCTTCTGGCCGTCGCCGGTGACTTCAGTGGTCAACGCACTGGTGATCACGGTGACGTTCGGCAGGCTGTGCAGCTTGCGTTGCAATACGGCGTCGGCGCGCAGCTGAACGTCGAACTCCAGCAGGGTCACGTGGGAGACGATACCCGCCAGGTCGATGGCCGCTTCGACGCCGGAGTTACCGCCGCCAATCACCGCCACACGCTTGCCTTTGAACAGCGGACCATCACAGTGCGGGCAGTACGCCACGCCTTTGTTGCGGTATTCCTGCTCGCCCGGCACGTTCATTTCACGCCACCGTGCACCGGTCGCCAGAATCACGCTCTTGGCCTTGAGGGTCGCGCCGCTGGCAAAGCGGACTTCATGCAGCTCGCCATTCTTGCCGGGGATCAGCTTGTCGGCGCGTTGCAGGTTCATGATGTCGACGTCGTACTGCTTGACGTGTTCTTCCAGCGCGGTCGCCAGTTTCGGGCCTTCGGTTTCCTGCACGGAAATGAAGTTCTCGATGGCCATGGTGTCCAGCACCTGACCGCCGAAGCGCTCGGCTGCAACACCGGTGCGAATGCCTTTACGTGCGGCGTAGATCGCCGCGGAAGCACCCGCCGGGCCACCGCCGACTACCAGCACATCAAAAGACTCTTTGGCGCTGATTTTCTCGGCCTGACGCTCGATGGCGCCGGTGTCGAGTTTGGCGAGGATTTCTTCCAGGCCCATGCGGCCCTGGCCGAAGTTTTCGCCGTTGAGATAGATGCTCGGCACGGCCATGATCTTGCGATCATTGACTTCGTCCTGGAACAGCGCGCCGTCGATGGCGACGTGGCGGATGTTCGGGTTCAGCACGGCCATCAGGTTCAGCGCCTGAACGACGTCCGGGCAGTTCTGGCAGGACAGCGAGAAGTAAGTCTCGAAGTTGAAGTCGCCCTTGAGCGAGCGGATCTGTTCGATCACTTCGACACTGGCCTTCGAAGGGTGGCCGCCGACTTGCAGCAGGGCCAGCACCAACGAAGTGAATTCATGGCCCATCGGGATACCGGCGAAACGCAGGCTGATATCGGCACCCGGGCGGTTGATCGAGAACGACGGCTTGCGTGCATCGTCGCCGCTGTCGATCAAGGTAATTTGGTGCGAAAGACTGGCAACGTCTTTCAGCAGATCGAGCATTTCACGGGATTTCGCACCGTCGTCGAGTGAAGCAACGATCTCGATCGGCTGGGTGACCCGTTCCAGGTACGATTTCAACTGGGCTTTAAGATTGGCGTCCAACATACGGGCGATCTCCTGACTTTATTTGAGGCGAAAAAAAGCCCGAGCGAATCTCGCCCGGGCTTTTCTATTGGGCGGTGCAGCTTACTTAAGTAGGTGCGGAATCCCGCCCTGCATTGCGTGTGTCACAGACTTAGATCTTGCCGACCAGGTCCAGGGACGGAGCCAGAGTGGCCTCGCCTTCTTTCCACTTGGCCGGGCAAACTTCGCCTGGGTGAGCAGCGACGTACTGAGCAGCCTTGATTTTGCGCAGCAGCTCGGAAGCGTCACGGCCAACGCCGCCATCGTTCAGTTCAACGATTTTGATTTGGCCTTCAGGGTTGATCACGAAGGTGCCACGGTCAGCCAGACCAGCTTCTTCGATCAGCACGTCGAAGTTGCGGGAGATGACCTGAGTCGGGTCGCCGATCATGGTGTATTGGATTTTGCCGATGGCTGGCGAAGTGTTGTGCCAGGCAGCGTGGGCAAAGTGGGTGTCGGTCGAAACGCTGTAGATCTCTACGCCCAGTTTCTGGAAGGCGGCGTAGTTGTCAGCCAGGTCTTCGAGCTCGGTTGGGCAAACGAAAGTGAAGTCGGCCGGGTAGAAGAACACTACGGACCATTTGCCTTTCAGGTCAGCGTCCGAGACTTGTACGAAGTCGCCGTTTTTGAACGCGGTAGCTTTGAACGGTTTTACTTGGCTGTTGATGATAGGCATTGATGACTCTCCGTCAGGGTTGTGAATTCGATGGGTGAATCCTACCCAGTCACTCGACGGATGGCTCATTGGCAAACCTGATGCTGCTGATTTGTTTTCGCTATTAGCGGACTGTATTAATAGAAGAAAACGATATCTACGGCGACAGCGGCTTATCCGTAATCCGGGCCATCCCGTGAAAGGGGCTCGCTTCAACATAGCGCATGGCGGACTTCATATCCTTCCAGCCCACGTAACTCATCAACGATTTGAGATCCCAGCCGCTTTGGTGGGCCCATGTTGCGAAGCCGCGTCGCAGGGAATGGCTGGTGTAGCGCTCGGCGGAGATCCCGGCGCGCTCCAGGGCCTGGCGCAGCAACGGAATCACGCTGTTGGCGTGCAAGCCCTCCTCGCTCAGATTGCCCCAGCGGTCGACGGCGCGGAACACCGGGCCTCGTACCAGTGCTGCCTCGGTGATCCATTCGATATAAGCCTGCACCGGGCATAGCTTGAGCAACGCCGGGGCCTGATAGGTCTGGCCGAGGTTTTCCCGATCACCCTTGCTGCGGGGCAGGTACAGGGTGATGCCGCTGCCGGCGTGCGCCTGCACATGCTCGATCTGCACACGACACAATTCATCGCTGCGAAAGCCACGCCAGAAGCCCAGCAGGATCAATGCTCGATCACGGCAGGCCCGCAGCAGCAACGGTCGATCCTGTTTTTCCCGGGCGTCTTTCATCTCCTGCTCAAGCCAGGCGACGGTCTGCTCAAGATCCCGCAGTTGCAATGGCTCGGCCTGCTTCTCCTGGGCGGGATGCAGGGCGCGAATGCCCTTGAACACTTTGCGCACCACCGGCGACTTGGTGGGATCGGCGAAGCCCTGACTGTTGTGCCACTGCGCCAGCGCCGACAGACGCAACTTCAGCGTGTTGACCGACAACACGCCCGCATGCGCCACCAGATACCGCGCGATGCTGTCCGCTGTCGCGGGCAGGAACCCACCCCATACCGTTTCGAAATGCTCGACGGCCGCACGATAGCTGCGGCGGGTGTTGTCACGGGTGGCGGCTTGCAGGTAGCGATCGATATCGCTCATGGGCTGATTTTCTCGTGGCGTACTGAGGGTTTGTGCGGAAACCGATTTTAGGGGTTTCACATGGGGTAATACCAGTATATCCCGCCCGTTTATCGGTGCTTGTTTCACTTTATTTTCAACATGGTACACTGCGTACTTTGGTGGCATGTACCACAGTACGAAATGGTAGGAGCAGATATGGCCCGTGGCGGCGTTAACAAAGCAGTAGTTCAGATCGCGCGCACAGCGATCCTCGCCCGTGGCGAACACCCCAGCATCGACGCAGTACGCATCGAGCTGGGTAATACGGGTTCAAAAACCACGATTCATCGTTATCTGAAGGAGCTGGATGACGGCAGCGAGCCGGCAGGTCCTTCAGCAGAACCCATCGATGACGAGCTGCTGGCACTCGTCACGCGCCTTGCCCAACGCCTGAAAGAACAGGCGCAGGAGCCGATTGATCAGGCGCGCGAGCAGTACGAGCAACAGCGTCAGGCACTGGAGGACGAGCTGAATCAGCTTCGTCAGGATCACGCGCAACTGGAGAAGAAGCACGACATTCAGGCCGCCGCGCTGGCCAAGGAATCCGAAGCCTTGAGCGATACCCGCTCGATGCTGCAGACCGAGCAGACTCGCAATGCCGGACTGAATCAGGCGCTGGCCGATTTTGAATTGCGCTTGCAGGACAAGGATGAGCAGATCCGCTCGCTGGAAGAGAAACACCTGCATGCCCGCGATGCGCTTGAACACTACCGCAACGCCATCAAGGAACAGCGCGAGCAGGAGCAAAGCCGTCACGAAACTCAGGTGCAGCAGTTGCAGATGGAGCTGCGCCAGGCGCAACAAAGTGCGCTGGTACGTCAGGACGAGATCACCCAGCTGCACCGCGACAACGAGCGCCTGCTGACCGAAAATCGCGGCACCGTGCGTGAACTGAGCTTGGTGCAGGATCAGCTCAAGCACAGCAATCAGCGACAGGATCAATTGCTGGAGCAAGCGTCCCGCGTCGACAGCGAACGCACCCTCCTCCAGGAACGCCTGCGCGTGGCGTTGCTGGAAAGCCAGACGCTCAAGCAAAACGTCGACGAACAGTCGCAGCTCAATCAGTCACTGGAAAAGGAATTGACCAAGGCGCAAGACAGTCTGCGCCTGGCCACCACCGTTGCGGCAGCGCCAGACGCAGCAGAACCGAAAAAGACTTAAGCGCCGACCGGCGTACGCATGGTGACAAATTCTTCGGCCGCCGTCGGGTGCACCCCGATGGTGTCGTCGAAGTCACGCTTGGTGGCGCCAGCCTTCAACGCGATTGCCAGACCTTGCACGATCTCGCCAGCATCCGGCCCGACCATGTGACAGCCCAGCACCTTGTCGGACTTCCCATCGACCACCAGCTTCATCAGCGTGCGCTCCTGGCAGTCAGTCAGGGTCAGCTTCATCGGCCGGAAGCGGCTTTCGTAGATCACCACGTCATGACCCGCGTCCCGCGCCTCTTCTTCGGTCAGGCCGACGGTGCCGATGTTCGGCAGACTGAACACTGCTGTCGGGATCATCTTGTAATCCACTGGGCGGTATTGCTCAGGTTTGAACAGACGCCGTGCCACTGCCATGCCTTCAGCCAGCGCCACTGGCGTCAACTGCACACGACCGATGACATCGCCCAGCGCCAGAATTGACGGCTCGGTGGTTTGATATTGCTCGTCGACTTTGATGAAACCCTTGTCGTCTAGCTGCACATCGGTATTTTCCAGCCCCAGGTTGTCCAGCATCGGACGCCGACCGGTGGCGTAGAACACACAATCCGCTTCCAGCACGCGACCATCCTTGAGGGTGGCCTTCAGGCTGCCGTCGGATTGCTTGTCGATGCGGGCAATGTCGGCATTGAATTGCAGATCCAGACCGCGCTTGGTCAGCTCTTCCTGCAGATGATTACGCACCGAACCGTCGAAACCGCGCAGGAACAGATCCCCGCGATACAGCAACGTCGTGTTGGCGCCCAACCCATGGAAAATCCCGGCAAATTCGACGGCAATGTAACCGCCACCGACGACCAGTACACGCTTGGGCAGTTCTTTGAGGAAGAACGCCTGGTTCGAGCTGATCGCATGCTCATGCCCCGGAATCTCCGGGATCTGCGGCCAGCCACCGGTGGCGATCAGAATATTCTTCGCGGTGTAGCGCTCGCCGTTGACCTCAACTTCGTGCGGACCAACGATTTTCGCGTGGGCTTCATGCAGCGTCACACCGCTATTAACCAGCAGACTGCGATAAATGCCGTTCAGGCGATTGATCTCGCGATCCTTGTTGGCAATCAGCGTGGCCCAATCGAAATCCGCCTCGCCCAGGCTCCAGCCAAAACCCGAGGACTGTTCGAAGTCTTCGGCAAAGTGGGCGCCGTACACCAACAGTTTTTTCGGTACGCAACCGACGTTGACGCAAGTACCACCCAGATAACGGCTCTCGGCCACCGCCACTTTCGCACCATACCCGGCAGCAAAACGCGCAGCCCGCACACCGCCGGAACCGGCGCCAATCACATAAAGGTCAAAATCGTAGGCCATTTCTATCTCCTCGGCAGGCGATCAGCATACCCGCCGTCGTCCGTTGGGCAAGCACTCCTGCCGATATAGGGGCGGAAAATGAAAAAGCCACCCGAAGGTGGCTTTTTCGTACAGACAGATCAGGCTTTATCAGTAAGCCTTGCCAGTCTTGTAGAAGTTCTCGAAGCAGAAGTTGGTTGCTTCGATGTAGCCTTCTGCACCACCGCAGTCGAAACGCTTGCCCTTGAACTTGTAGGCCATTACGCAGCCGTTCTGGGCTTGTTTCATCAGGGCGTCTGTGATCTGGATTTCACCGCCCTTGCCTGGCTCGGTCTGTTCGATCAGGTCGAAGATGTCCGGGGTCAGGATGTAGCGGCCGATGATCGCCAGGTTCGACGGCGCGTCTTCCGGCTTTGGCTTCTCGACCATGCTGTGTACGCGATAGATGTCGTCGCGGATCATTTCGCCAGCGATCACGCCGTACTTGCTGGTTTCCTGCGGATCGACTTCCTGGATGGCAATGATCGAGCAGCGGAACTGCTTGTACAGCTTGACCATCTGGGTCAATACGCCGTCGCCTTCGAGGTTGACGCAAAGGTCGTCCGCCAGCACCACAGCGAACGGTTCGTCACCGATCAATGGGCGACCGGTCAGGATCGCGTGACCCAGGCCTTTCATTTCGGTCTGACGAGTGTAGGAAAACGAGCACTCGTCCAACAACTTGCGGATACCGACCAGGTATTTTTCCTTGTCGGTGCCCTTGATCTGGTTTTCCAGCTCGTAGCTGATGTCGAAGTGGTCTTCCAGGGCGCGCTTGCCACGGCCGGTCACGATGGAGATTTCAGTCAGACCAGCGTCCAGAGCTTCTTCGACGCCGTACTGGATCAGTGGCTTGTTTACCACCGGCAGCATTTCTTTGGGCATGGCCTTCGTCGCTGGGAGGAAGCGAGTACCGTAACCGGCTGCTGGGAACAAGCATTTCTTGATCATATAAGTCCTTGAAAGGGCTGTGTGTACGAGTTTCGGCGCAGTCTAATCAGGCGGCGTGCACCTTACAATGCCCCGCACTGGCTAACCGATGTCAACATAGAGAAATAATCTGGCGGATAGTTCAATCCGCACACGGAGGCTGCGCATTCAGCTTAGCCCAAAGATCTCGGAACGCCGCATCGACCTGCGCCCGTTCGCCCATTTACCGTTATCATGGCGCCTTTGAACCAGCCAACGAGGCCGCTAGATGTCCGCAGCAAAAATCATCAACGGGTACACCGTCGCCAAGGCGAAAGATGGCCAGTGGCATATCACTGCCGCCAACGGCGAAGACGTGTCCGGCCCGTTGCCCACTGAAGCGATGGCGATTGAAGTGGCCGCGGTGCTTGATTACACGCCTCCTTCACCGAAGCGTCGCGGCAAGGATCAAGACTGATCGACGACTGCAAATCACGGCCCTGCCTTCGCGCAGGGCTTTTTTTTGGGCTTCGCACAAAGAACTGGCCAATCGCTATAACCTTTTCATGTCGGCGCTGTCATAGCGTCTAGCCCTCTCCCTCTCGAAGACGACATCGCCATGATCAACCGCCCCTGCATCAACTTCCTGCCCTTGATTGCGCTCGTGGCTCTGGCCGGTTGCGCTACCTCGCAGACCACCTACCTGAACAACGGCGAACAAGGGTTGAGCATCGACTGTTCCGGTGAAGCCAATTCCTGGGCCACCTGCTATGAAAAGGCTGACGCGTCCTGCGCCGGAACCGGCTACCGCATCGTCGGGACCGACGGCACACCGGCGCCCAAGGAAGACGACAAGACACTGGGCGTCGACGTCGGCAACTACAAAAACCGCAGCGTGGTGGTCGTGTGTAAATAGCCTTACATATGAATTTCGGCGAACTTGATCCCCAGCCCGCGCACGACCTCGATCAGGTCGTCGAGCCGGTTGAAGGACTCGACTTCGTCGTTATCGTCGACCAGGAAGTAACTGCGGCCGGCGCTCTTCTTGAAAAACACAATCCACTCCCCCGGATTCGCCGGGTTCTGGATCACATGGGTCGCCGCAATGAGCCCTTCCTTGTGTCGCTCCCGCACCTGCTCTCTCTTCATTCACCTCTCCAGAAATGACAATGCCGCCACAGCAACGCTGTGACGGCATCAATGCTGACTGCTGACAGTCTATCAGCCGGAAATACAGGCCGTGGCGGCTTTGCGCACATCCCAGGGGCGCAGCGGCACATTGGACATTCGCTCATGCAGCTTGATGCTGCTGCCGCCGGAGCGATCCTCGATGTCAAACACCGCGGCCGGACCCGATCCCAGCTTGCCTGGAACGATGACCCGAACCTCATCCTTGTGTCGCTCGACCTGCAAGGCACCCCGGCTGTCGGACAGCTTTTCGGCCAGGCACTCAGCATATTCATGGGGTTTCTTGCCGGAAATGACGTTCATGGTTGGCAGCGTTTCATTGATTTCCGAAACGCTTGCGCAACCACCCATTGCCAATGCCAACGGCAGAATCACCACACCCCATTTCATACAAAACCTCCAATAAAGACCCTCCGACAGCACGAATGCCGTTTTTCTCCGAGGCTCACTGCATTTAACCCACATCAAATCGTGAATATCTGTTTTTAATTGTCAAAGCGGTGCCCGACGGCCGGATAATAACCCGTCCGGGCTGATAAACTGCGCCAATCGACAATGCTATCGTTTTGATTTTGTAGAAAAAGCCCTTCTGGAGGCGCCCATGAAATTCATTCACCAGCGCGAGCACCTCAACGAAGACGACATCGTCGTCATCCAATGCTCGCAAACCTGCAACATCCGCTTGATGAACGACGCCAACTTCCGCAGCTTCAAAAATGGCGGCCGTCACACCTATCACGGCGGCGCTTTCGACACGTTCCCGGCCCGTATCACCGCGCCGAGCACCGGTTTCTGGAACATCACCATCGACACCGTCAACCGCCGCGCGATCAGCGTGACTCGCAAACCGACCTTGACGCACTCGATCAAGATCATTCGCCGCTCGAGCTCCAAACTCAGCTGAGCGGTTCCGCCAACGCAGACAGGTAAGCATCAACGTGGCCCAAACGACCAAATACGTGATCAAGTACAAACTCAACGGTGAGCGCCGTTTCGAGTTCGCCCAGCTGGAAAACGGCACGCCGGAAGAAGCCAAAGCTGCACTGGATGCTCTGCACGGCCAGAGCGACGATGTGATCAGCGACATCAGCGTCAGCAAGGCCCTGTAAGACCCGGACGAAATTCGACCGCAAGCGGCGGAGTGTTGCGGCCGGGTGGACGACCCAGACTGATACCTGAATGTACGCCAAGGAATCAGCATGTCACCCTCACCCGCCTCCCCGCTCGATGCGCTCGACTGGATCGCCCTGGAGCAGCAACTGGATCAGGACGGTTACGCCGTCATCCGCACGCTACTGCGCCCGGACACCTGTGATCGGTTGAGTGCGCTTTACCCGCACAGCGAACCGTTTCGGTCCCAGGTCATCATGGCTCGCCACGGTTTCGGGCGCGGGGAATACAAATACCTGCGCTATCCGCTTCCGCCCGCTGTGGAACGCCTACGCAGCGCGCTTTACCCGCGACTCGTGCCACTGGCCAACCGCTGGCATGAACGAATGGGCCTGCCAGCGCGCTTTCCAGAGCAACACCGCGAGTTTCTCGAGCGCTGCCACGCCGCCGGTCAACTGCGACCCACCCCGCTCTTGCTGCAATACGGCCCGCAGGACTACAACTGTCTGCATCAGGACCTGTACGGCGAACATGTCTTTCCGCTGCAAGTGGCGATTCTTCTGTCAGAACCTGGCGAAGACTTCACCGGCGGTGAGTTCGTCATGACCGAACAGCGTCCGAGAATGCAGTCCCGGCCGCTGGTAATGGACCTGAGAAAAGGCGATGCGCTGATCTTTGCCGTCAACCAGCGCCCGGTCAAAGGCGTGCGCGGCGACTATCGGGTGACCATGCGCCACGGTGTCAGCCGACTGCACAGCGGAACACGGCATACTCTGGGCATCATCTTCCACGACGCGACCTGACGATCATGCAAACCACCTTCGATCTGTTCGCCGACACAGAATCCGAGCAACCCCGGCGCGCCGAACAGATCGGCGAGCAGTCCTGGGTGCTGCGCGGGTTTGCCCTGCCGCAAATCGAGCAATTGTTGCCGGCCCTGGAATCGATCATCGCCTGCGCCCCGTTGCGCCACATGATGACGCCCGGGGGCTTCAGCATGTCGGTGGCCACCAGCAGTTGCGGCGCACTGGGCTGGATCACCGATCGGAGCGGCTACCGCTATTCATCCGAAGATCCCGTGAGCCACCAACCCTGGCCAGCCATGCCCGAAGTGTTTCGCGAGCTGGCCCAGGCCGCAGCGAAACGCGCCGGATTTGCCGACTTCATGCCGGATTCCTGCCTGATCAATCGTTATGTCCCAGGCGCGAAGATGTCGTTGCATCAGGACAAAGACGAAAATGCCTACGACGCGCCGATCGTTTCTTTGTCATTGGGCTTGCCGGCAACGTTCCTGTTTGGCGGTTTCGCACGCGGCGACAGGAGCCAGAAAATCTCACTGCTGCACGGCGACATGGTGATCTGGGGCGGCGTAGACCGGCTGCGCTATCACGGCATCCTGCCGATCAAACCCGGCCGGCACCCGCGCCTGGGCGAACAGCGTTTCAACCTGACGTTTCGCACCGCCGGATAATCCTGCAAAGTTTGACCGCAAGGGTCGGAGTGTTCCGGCCGGTGGCACTGGTTAACCTGAAATTCAACAGGTCAACGGACTCTCCATCATGAAAACGCTTTCCACCTCGCTGAACACTGAAGACGATCCACGCTGGGCCGCTGTCGTCGCACGCGACCCTCGGGCGGACGGCCAGTTTGTCTATGCCGTGAAAACCACCGGCATCTATTGCCGCCCCAGCAGCCTGGCGCGCTTGCCGAAACCGCAGAACGTCGAGTTTTTCGACACCGCCGAGGACGCCGAAGTCGCGGGCTATCGCCCCAGCAAACGGGCGGGCAAGGATCAGACCGAAGTCGCAGCGCAACACGCCGCCACCGTCGCGGCAGCCTGTCGCCAGATCGAAGCGTCGGACAGCCTGCCGGCGCTCAACGATCTCGCCGAGACCGCCGGCCTGAGCGCCTTCCATTTTCACCGGGTCTTCAAAGCCGCAACGGGCCTGACGCCCAAAGGCTATGCCGCCGCGCATCGCTCGCGTCGGGTTCGCCAGCGTCTGGCGGACGGTAGCTCAGTGACGGAGGCGTTGTATGACGCCGGTTTCAATTCCAACAGCCGGTTCTACGAGGCGGCCGATCAGGTGCTGGGCATGAAACCCGGCGATTTCCGATCCGCCGGGCAGAACAACGACATCCGCTTCGCCGTCGGCCAGTGCTCGCTCGGCGCCATTCTGGTGGCGCAGAGCGAGCGCGGAATCTGCGCGATTCTGCTGGGGGACGATCCGCACCAATTGGTGTGCGACCTGCAGGACCAGTTTCGCCGGGCCAACCTGATCGGCGCCGACACCGAGTTCGAACAACTGATCGCGCGCGTCGTCGGCTTCATCGAAGCGCCTGCCATCGGCCTGGATTTGCCGCTGGATGTGCGCGGTACGGCGTTTCAGGAACGGGTGTGGCAGGCACTGCGCGAAATACCGGTCGGCAGCACCGCCAGCTATGCGGACATCGCCTTGCGTATCGGCTCACCAAAAGCCGTACGCGCAGTGGCCCAGGCTTGCGGCGCCAACAGCCTGGCGGTAGCGATCCCCTGTCATCGCGTTGTGCGCAGTGACGGCAATCTGTCGGGCTACCGCTGGGGCGTGGAGCGCAAGCGCGAATTGCTCGAGCGTGAAGGCAAACCACAACAGTAATCAGCGATTCACATCAACTACAACTCGCCCCCGGAGTTGCCCCGCCAGCAACTTCGGTGCCGCGTCGATAGCTTCGCCGAGGCCGATTTCATGACTGATCAGCGGCAACAGGGTAAAATCCAGATCCTTCGCCAAGCGATCCCAAGCCTCGATGCGTCGCGCCTTGGGTTGGGTCACGCTGTTGATCCCGGCCAGCGTCACGCCACGCAGAATGAACGGCGCCACGGATGCCGGAAAATCCATGCCCTGAGCCAGACCGCACGCAGCCACGGTGCCTTCGGCCCGGGTACTGGCACAGGCATTGGCCAGCGTGTGGCTGCCGACCGAATCGATAACGCCCGCCCAGCGCTCCTTGGCCAGCGGCTTGCCGGGTTCGGACAGGGTGGCGCGATCAATGATTTCGTCGGCGCCCAGTTGTTTCAGGTATTCGTGTTCCGACACCCGACCGGTCGAAGCGACCACGCGGTAGCCAAGCTTGCTCAGCAATGCGATGGCAAAACTGCCGACGCCGCCGTTGGCACCGGTCACCAGCACTTCGCCCTGTTGCGGTGTCACGCCGTTGCGCTCCAGCGCCATGACGCACAGCATCGCCGTATAACCCGCCGTGCCGATGGCCATGGCTTGCGCGGCGGTGAATGCCTTGGGCAGCGGAATCAGCCAGTCACCGTTCAGTCGCGCCTTCTGCGCCAGGCCACCCCAGTGGCTTTCGCCGACGCCCCAGCCATTGAGCAGCACCGCGTCGCCAACCTTGTAGTCCGGGTGTGAGCTGACTTCGACGGTGCCCGCCAGATCGATCCCCGGCACCATCGGAAACTTGCGCACCACCGGGCTGCTACCGGTGATCGCCAGGCCGTCCTTGAAGTTCAGCGTGCTGTAAGCGACATCCACTGTCACATCGCCCTCCGGCAACTGCTCGTCGCTGATTTCCTGCAGGTTGGCGCGATAACCGCTGTCGTCTTTATCGATCAGAATGCCTTTGAACATGACTGCCTCTTATCGGTGAAGTTAAGGATGTCGAGGCATTGGAATAGCACACTGAAACATTTTACCCTACTCGACCTTTAGCCAATCGGGCCCGAACGCCGAGCCAGCGCCGGCTGTTCAAGCTACAAATCTGTGCTGGTCATGGGGGGTGGCTTTGCGTTAAAAAACCGGCTGCTACCGTCCCTGCCCTGTTTCGTCGTCGGAGAAGCTATTCCATGAGCCAATGGCCTGATACCCGCATTCTTGACCTGTTCGGCATCGAACTGCCGATCATCCAGGGCCCCATGGCCGGTGCCACCAACTCATCCATGGTCATCGCAGCGTGCAACGCCGGTGGCCTGGGTTCGATGCCGGCCGCGATGCTGACCATCGAGCAACTGCGCGAAGAGCTGAAGACCATTCGCCAGGGCACGAACAAGCCGTTCAACGTCAACTTCTTCTGCCATCAACCGCCGGCCGCCGATGAGCAAAAGGCCCGTGACTGGAAAAACCTGCTGGAACCTTACTATCGCGAACTGGGGGTCGATTTCGATGCACCGACGCCGGTGTCCAACCGTGCGCCCTTCGATGCGGCCGCCTGCGAAGTGCTGGAAGAGTTTCGCCCTGAAGTGGTGAGCTTCCACTTCGGCCTGCCGGAAAAATCCCTGCTGGATCGGGTCAAGGCCACCGGTGCGAAAATCATCTCGTCGGCAACCACCGTCGACGAAGCGATCTGGCTGGAGCAGAACGGTTGCGACGCGATCATCGCCATGGGTTACGAGGCCGGTGGCCATCGCGGGATGTTCCTCAGCGCTGACCTGAGCAGTCAGGTCGGTACGTTTGCGCTGGTGCCGCAAGTGGTCGACGCGGTGAGTGTGCCGGTAATCGCTGCCGGTGCGATTGCCGATGCGCGCGGCGTGGCGGCAGCGTTCCTGCTCGGAGCTTCGGCGGTTCAGGTCGGCACGGCGTATCTGTTTACCCCGGAAGCGAAAGTCAGTGCCTCTCACCACAAAGCTTTGCGCACCGCCAAGGAAAGCGAAACAGCGGTGACCAATCTGTTTACCGGGCGCCCGGCGCGGGGGATTCTCAATCGGGTGATGCGCGAGCTGGGCCCGATGTCGGACAAGGCCCCCGCCTTTCCGCTGGCCGGCGGTGCCTTGATGCCGTTGCGCACGAAGGGTGAAGCCGAATTCAGTAACCTTTGGGCCGGCCAGGCCTTCACACTTGGTAAGGACCTCGGCACCGCCGAACTGACCCGGCAACTGGCGGAAGGCGCACTGGCGAAACTGACGCGATGATGAACCCAAACGGGTGAGGAGCGTGGCGCTCTCACCCGGTTTAAAAGCAGTGCTTCCTGTTTGGCGGCATTTCGCTATATATTTCTCTATATAGCGTTTCACCCCCTCGCATCGGCGCAGTCTACCTTCCAATAACAACTGCCCACTGCACTTGCCATCCACGGAGCCGTTACATGATCAATCGTGCCTCACGTTTTGCCCCTGCCCTGCTCGCGGTATTCGCCATCGGCGCCGCGCAGGCCGACGAAGTGCAAGTCGCTGTCGCGGCCAACTTCACCGCGCCGATCCAGGCGATTGCCGCCGATTTCGAAAAAGACACCGGGCACAAACTGGTCGCTGCGTACGGCGCCACCGGCCAGTTCTACACCCAGATCAAAAACGGTGCGCCGTTCGAAGTGTTCCTCTCGGCGGACGACACCACCCCTGAAAAACTCGAAAAAGAAGGCGATACCGTCAAGGGTTCGCGCTTCACCTACGCCATCGGCACCCTGGCGCTGTGGTCGGCCAAGGAAGGTTACGTCGATGCCAAAGGCGACGTCCTGAAGAAAAACGAGTACCAACACCTGTCCATCGCCAACCCGAAAGCCGCCCCTTACGGTCTGGCTGCCACTCAGGTGCTGGAAAAACTGAAACTGACTGAAGCTACCAAAGCCAAAATCGTCGAAGGCCAGAACATCACTCAGGCCTACCAGTTCGTGTCCACCGGCAACGCTGAACTGGGCTTCGTCGCCCTGTCGCAGATCTACAAGGACGGCAAGGTCAGCAGCGGTTCGGCGTGGATCGTTCCGGCGAGCATGCACGACCCGATCAAGCAAGACGCAGTGATCCTCAACAAAGGCAAAGACAACGCCGCTGCCAAGGCGCTGGTTGATTACCTCAAAAGCCCGAAAGCCGCTGCGGTCATCAAGTCCTACGGTTACCACCTGTAAATGTCGCTCACGAGTGCCGATTTCGCGGCGATCTGGCTGACCCTGAAACTGGCGTCCCTGACCACCGCGATCCTGCTGGTCGTCGGCACGCCGATCGCCCTGTGGTTGTCGCGCAGCCGTTCCTGGCTGCGCGGCCCCATCGGCGCGATCGTCGCGCTGCCGTTGGTGCTGCCACCGACGGTCATCGGTTTCTATCTGCTGCTGGCCCTCGGCCCCAATGGCTTCATTGGCCATTTCACCCAGTGGCTGGGGCTTGGTACCTTGACGTTCAGCTTCACCGGCCTTGTGATCGGCTCGGTGCTCTATTCCATGCCGTTCGTGGTGCAGCCGTTGCAAAACGCTTTCTCCGCGATCGGCACTCGCCCACTGGAAGTGGCCGCGACCTTGCGCGCCAATCCTTGGGACACCTTTTTCAGCGTGATTCTGCCCCTGGCGCGTCCCGGTTTCATCACTGCAGCGATCCTCGGCTTCGCCCATACCGTCGGCGAATTCGGCGTGGTGCTGATGATCGGCGGGAATATTCCTGACAAGACCCGGGTGGTTTCCGTACAAATCTACGACCACGTCGAAGCCATGGAGTACGCGCAGGCGCACTGGCTGGCCGGGGCGATGCTGGTATTTTCGTTTCTGGTGTTGCTGGCGCTGTATTCCAGCCGCAAGACCCGCGCGGGCTGGAGCTGATCGATGATTGATGCACGTCTGAAACTGGCTTGGTCGGGCTTCAGCCTCGATGTCGATCTGCAGATGCCCGGTCGCGGTGTGACGGCGCTGTTCGGTCAGTCCGGCTCGGGCAAGACCACATGCCTGCGCTGCATCGCCGGGCTCGAACGCGCGCCACAGGCCTTTATCCGCATCAATGACGAGGTCTGGCAGGACAGCGAGAAAGGCATTTTCGTGCCGCCGCACAAACGCGCGCTCGGCTATGTCTTTCAGGAAGCCAGCCTGTTTCCGCATCTGTCGGTGCTGGCCAATCTGCAATTCGGCCTCAAGCGCATTGCCAAGGCACAGCGCCGGGTCGACATGACCCAAGCCACAGAACTGCTAGGGATCGGCCACTTGCTCGATCGTCATCCGCAGCACTTGTCCGGCGGTGAGCGCCAGCGTGTCGGCATCGCCCGCGCGCTGTTGACGAGCCCCAGACTGCTGCTGATGGACGAGCCTTTGGCGGCCCTCGACAGTCAGCGCAAAAGCGAAATCCTGCCCTACCTGCAACGCCTGCACGACGAACTGGAAATCCCGGTGCTGTATGTCAGTCATGCTCAGGACGAAGTGGCCAGGCTCGCCGATCACTTGGTGTTGCTCAGCGACGGCAAAGCGCTGGCCAGCGGTCCGATTGGCGAAACCCTGGCGCGACTCGACCTGCCCCTGGCCATGGACAATGACGCCGGGGTGATCATCGAAGGCCAGGTCAGCGGCTACGATACCGACTATCAATTGCTTACCCTGCGATTGCCGGACTCGTCACTGAACATTCGCGTGACCCACGCGCCGATGACGACGGGCCAGAGACTGCGATGTAAGGTTCACGCGCGAGACATCAGCCTGACCCTGCAAAACAGTGAGTTCAGCAGCATCCTCAATCGCCTGCCGGTCACGGTCGTCAGCGAACAACCGGCCGACAACGCCGCGCACGTGCTCATTCGCCTCGATGCCGGCGGGACACCGTTGCTGGCGCGCATCACTCGCTACTCGCGGGATCAGCTTGGCGTGCATCCGGGCCAGTCATTGTGGGCCCAGATCAAGGCCGTCGCGGTGTTGGCGTAAATCCGCGGGCACGACCGTCATGGCGTGCGGTCAATGGCTTTAACAGCCTGATTTGACGCGAAGGAAGTCCGCCATGCCCGATACTGCGCTCACCGAAGTGTTGCCTTCGGATCTGCATTACGTCGATGACACACAGCCCGGTATCACCCGAAAAAAACTGCGCGGAAAATTCGCCTATTTCGACCCCGCAGGCCAGCGCATCACAGATCCTGACGAGATCAAACGCATCAACGCACTGGCTGTTCCGCCGGCCTACGTCGACGTGTGGATCTGCGCCGACCCGCGCGGCCATCTGCAAGCCACCGGCCGGGACGCACGTGGGCGCAAGCAATATCGCTATCACGCTCGCTGGCGCGAAGTGCGCGACGCGGACAAGTATTCGCGTCTGCGTGAGTTCGGTCTGGCGCTGCCCAAACTGCGCAAACAGCTGGAGGCGCTGCTGGCCTCGCCGGGCTTCAGCCGCGACAAAGTCATGGCGACGGTCATCACGCTGCTCGACGCCACGCTGATCCGCGTCGGCAACACGCAATACGCGCGGGACAATCGCTCCTACGGCCTGACAACCCTGCGCAGCCGGCATGTCGAGGTCAACGGCAGCGCGATCCTGTTCCAGTTTCGCGGCAAGAGCGGCATCGAACATCAGATCACGGTGAAGGACCGGCGACTGGCGCGGATCATCAAGCGCTGCCTGGAAATTCCGGGGCAGAACCTGTTTCAGTATCTGGATGAAAATGGCGAGCGGCATACCGTCAGCTCTTCTGACGTCAACACCTACCTGCAAACCCTGACCGGCGCGGATTTCACCGCCAAGGACTACCGAACCTGGGCCGGCAGCGCCCTCGCTTTGGCGGTTCTGCGGGAGCTGCAATGGGAATCCGAGACCGAGGCCAAGCGGCATGTGGTCGAGATGGTGAAGGGCGTCGCCCGCCAACTGGGCAACACGCCGGCGGTCTGTAGAAAGTGCTACATCCACCCGGCGGTGGTCGAGCATTTCATGCTCGGCGCCTTGGCCGAGCTGCCGAAGCCGCGCATCCGCAAAGGCCTGCGCAAGGAAGAAGTCGCATTGGCGCTATTCCTTGAGCGGATGGTCGAGCAGGCAGGCACGCCTTGAAGCCTTCGGCCGTCTCGACTAGGCTACGCCCTCCTACCTCCCCGGGACGACCGCAGAAGTGAACAACTAAGCCTTCAAAAATGTAATCGCGACACGCCATTCATGGCGCGTGTCAGTGTTCACGACATTTTCTGGAGGTGCCGATGACTCACGTCTCGCGTACGCCTGCTCTCGTCTCCCTGAATCAACTGGGTTTTCAGTTCGCCAATGGCGAGACGATTTTCACTGCACTCAATCTGAAATTCGATCACACCCCGACCGCCATCGTCGGGCGCAATGGCGTTGGCAAAAGCGTACTGGCGCGCCTGATCGCCGGAGAATGGCAACCCACCAGCGGCAGCGTGACGCGCACCGTGGCGACAACCTACGTGGCGCAGAGCTTTGTCGCTGCACCCGGCGAGACGGTCGCCGAGTCCACCGGCAGCGCCGCGATTCTTCAGGCTCTGGACCGAATGAACCGGGGCTGCGGATCAGTCGAGGATTTCGATCTCATTGGCGAACAATGGGATCTGGCGGACCGTCTGCGCCGCCTGCTCGATGACGCCGGCCTGGCCGAAGTCGCCTTCACCGACGAGACCGGAAACCTCAGTGGTGGCCAGCAAGCGCGCATCGCACTGATTGGCGCGTTTTTGAGTCAGGCTCCGCTGCTGGTTCTCGATGAGCCGACCAACCATCTGGATGCACCAGGACGACAATGGCTGATGAACTCACTGGAACGCTGGCACACTGGTTTGATCGTCGTCAGCCATGATCGGCAGCTGCTCGACCGGATGCTGCGGATTGTCGAGTTGAGCGCGTCGGGGGCTATCGAATTCGGTGGCAATTACTCGGCATTCCGCGAGCATCAGCGGATCCATCAAGCCGCGGCGCAGGCACGCCTCGACCACGCCAGAAGCGAACGCCAGCGAGAGCGGATTCGGCTACGGCGCGAACACGACACGATACAGCGCCACGCCGCCAACTCGCGGCGCAACGCCGAAACCGCCAACATTGCCAGTTTCGAATACGTGGCGATCAAGGGCGCCGCGCGAGAGATCATGGGGCATGTACGTCAGGGTCATCAGGCCCGCAAGTCAGAGCTCGATGCCCAGGTGCGCGAGGCTTACGCCAAGGTGCAACCCGAGGACAGCGTGCTGATCAACCTGCCCGGGAGCGCGGTGCCGAACAACCGCCAGATCTGCTCGCTGGTTGACGCTCGGCTGCCCTGGCTGTCAAACGGCGCACTGAGCCTTACGATCCACGGCCCGATGCGCATCGCTGTCAGCGGTCCCAACGGCTGTGGCAAATCAACCCTGTTGAAAGCGCTCGCCGGGGAACTGACACCCGTCGATGGAACCGCCACGACTCACGTGCCATTCGCATTCCTGGATCAGCAACTGGCGCAACTGGACGATCAGCGTTCCATCACCGAACAGCTGATGATGCAAGGAACTGCACTGACCGAGGGCACCCTGCGCAGCTATCTCGCACACTTGCAGCTGGATGCAAGCCGCGCCACGGCTCCCTGCGTTTCGTTGAGCGGTGGCGAGCGCCTGAAAGCCGCACTGGCGCTGGCCTTGTGGCGAACGGATCCTGCGCAGCTGTTGCTGCTGGATGAGCCGACCAACCATCTGGATCTGCCGTCGGTGGAAGCGTTCGAACGGGCGTTGCAGTCATTTCCGGGTGCCATTGTCGCCGTTTCCCACGATCAGGACTTCCTCGAGGCGTTGAATCCGACTCACCATCTGCGCTGGCACCCATTAGGCTGGCAACTGCACCCGACGAACTGACTTGGCTATTTTTTGCACGATTGCTCAGGGCTTCTATAGTTGATCTGGTACGAATCAGCCGCGGTGACGCCATGGAAGACATATTCGTCGTGAAGCGCTGCAACAAGATCGTCATCCACGGCCGGCGCGCCGGAGAGACTCTCCATGAGCCCGCAGAAGCCCTGGACTGGTATCGCATCTGCGACACGCGAACCGGCGGTTTCATCGGCGATGGCTACGATCGGGAAGAAGACGCCCGCAAGGAATGTTATCGGCTCAACGCCGCCAGCTCGCGAGTGACCGCCCCCGAGTCGTCGGGCTGATAGCTGTCATTTACGGGTCTATACTCAAACCAGCTGAAGGAGCAGCGCCCCAACGGCAGAAAGCTCGCCCTTCGCGGGCTTTTTGCTGCCACCGAGCGGATTAATGAACGGAGGTGTTCCATGTCCGAAAGAGAGTCCATCACCACTCTCCTCACCTTGCTCGATGCCCGCGAAGCACGCCTCGCCGCGGCCTGCAAAGAGATCGCCGACTGGGTCGACCATCAAGGCGGGCACCCCACCGCCCTGCGCATCCGCGACCGGCTGAACGATATCGAAAAGGATACCCCGCTGATTCGCAGCACCCTGTCATCGCTCAAACCGATCGACCGGCCGTTGCCACGCTTCAGGTAGGCCATCGATTCACGGTGCGCGAATAAAGAACGTCCTTGGTCGTGAGAGGTCAATACCTTTACACGTCACCAAGGAGACGTCTTATGGTCATTCATTTCAAAGTCGACGGGCACCTGGCCTGCGGGCACAAGGGCAACAACCTCTCCGCCAGCCGCGAACTCAATCGTGTGAAGTGCCGCAGCTGCCGCAATACCGACGCATACAAGGATGCGCGCAAAGACCAGCGCAATGCGGCGCGGCGCGCGGCTCGCCATTCCAGGGCTGCACACTCCGCGTCCGACTGGCGTTCGGAGTGGATCGAGCGGTTGACCGCGATGGCCGGACTTCAGCGCTTGCCTAGAGGGTTTACTGGGCAAACTTTTGTCTGAGCAAAAAAATGGGCCGATTAAATCGGCCCATTTTTTTTGTTTGCTCAACGCCCCGCTGATCATTGCTTATTAATGGAACAACTCGAATTACTTTGTTTCCTTCACCTGACAAACCCCATTGGCTTTGTTCTTGCCCGTGTAAGAAACATCAGGTGAGCCGTCGGGCATGATCGTCAGCGAGATGGTCACGCCACTGCCTTTGGCTTCGAAGGCGTTATCGTTGAATTTCTTCAGTTTCCCTTCTTTACCGTTGATATAGATCGGGCCGCCCTTGTCAGCATGGACCTCGATATTGCCCGGGCATGTTGCGTTCAACAGCGGGATGCCGGCTTGAGCAAAGCCTGAAGACATCAGCAAAACGCTCAATAGCAGTCGCTTCATCATCATTGTCCTGTGTTCGGTTGAGCCAGAAAGAAACACTAGCTCACTTCGCTCGCAATGACCGAAAAGTACACCTGGGATAGGAAAGGGAAAAAGGTGGTGGCTTTTCAAAACAGCGTTCAGACAAGAATCATGCGCATAAAAAGCCCGGCTCGGTGGCCGGGTTTTGGATGTTTTCAAACTCAGTATCGTTCTAACTGCCTTGTCTCGGTCTTGTTACACCGGATGCACGAAAGCGTTTTATGCGTATCGTTACGGGAGACCTCAGTCATGTAGTGGTCCTCCTTCTTCACCTGAGTGAAGCCGCATCTGATGCATTTTTCCTTCACCTTGCAAAAATCATCTGTGCCCATCTCGACGAAATCTTCATGCTTCACCTTTGAATCTTCGTGTTCGCAATGTACGCAGTTGCGAATCATCGTACAGGTATGATGGTTCTTGTAGGTAAACTCACCAAACTCATGCTTGTGTTTGGTCAAATGCTCAAAACAGTCAGGGCATGTTTTTTCCAGCAAACACGCCGGGCCACTAACAGCCTTGACATAGTCTCCGGCGTGAATGCCGACTCCGCATTTAGCTTTGAGAGCCAGCTCCTTGACCTTGTCGAAAAATCCCATTTTTTCCTCCGGCGTATTGTTCTTAACACCACTATGTCGTCTGCAAAGCTGAAATCTTTAATACAAACCCCGACGCTAGGCCGAGTTAAAGAAAGCCGTGCGCGTTTCGCGATACTTGTGCGCTATGGAAAACAAGGAGCAGCTCGGGCACACCACAGAAGTGTCGACGGAGAATGACACCCGGAAAGGATCGGCAAGAAAGTCACCCCGACCAAGTGAGTTGCGGAGCAGGCTCCGAAATTGCGGAGCGCAAATGATAAGGGCCTGCATGAGTAAACTCACGCAAGCCCTTGATATTCATGGTGCCCGAAGCCGGAATCGAACCGGCACGCCCTTACGAGCGGGGGATTTTAAGTCCCATGCGTCTACCAGTTTCGCCATTCGGGCGGTAGCGCGGTGTTGCTTGGTTCTGATGACGATTCACAGTCCTGACAGGAACTGCATGTCGGCGGCAGAGGGGGAAATATATACATCACTTCCCGGTGAAGCAAGTTTGCAGTTGCGGTTTCAAAGACTAAATCTTTCAGTGCAACGCAAATAAAAAAGCTCCGTAAATCATGGATCTACGGAGCTTGTTTATAGTGGAGGCCGAGGTCGGAATCGAACCGGCGTAGGCGGATTTGCAATCCGCTGCATAACCATTTTGCTACTCGGCCTCAAAACATTTGCTGTCAGTAGCGCAACAACAAACGTTGTACAAACTTGGAGCGGGAAACGAGACTCGAACTCGCGACCCCGACCTTGGCAAGGTCGTGCTCTACCAACTGAGCTATTCCCGCTTGGTGTGGCGCATTCTATAGATTCCAGATGCCCCGTCAACCCTTTGATTCAAAAAAGTTTTATTTCTTTTCAACATCGGTCTTCAGATGTGGCCAGGCAGCGCGGAGGTATTGAACCATCGACCACAGGGTCAGGCCTGCAGAGACCATCAGCAACGCATAACCGACCAGAACCCAAAAGCTGAAATCTTTTGGATTGGCCAGCAGGATCACCAGCGCGAGCATCTGTGCAGCAGTTTTCCACTTGCCCAGATTCGACACGGCCACATGGGCCCGCGCACCAAGCTCGGCCATCCACTCACGCAATGCCGAAACTACGATCTCGCGACCGATGATGACAGCCGCCGGAAGTGTGAGCCAAAGATTGCCGTGTTCTTGCACCAGTAGCACCAGGGCAACGGCAACCATCAGTTTGTCAGCGACAGGATCCAGAAACGCACCAAACGGCGTGCTCTGCTCCAGGCGTCGCGCGAGATAGCCGTCCAGCCAGTCCGTTGCCGCCGCAAAGGCGAAAACCGAACTTGAGGCCAGATAGCTCCATTGGTAAGGCAGATAGAACAACAGAATGAAGATCGGGATGAGCAGGACGCGGAGAACGGTAATCAGATTAGGGATATTCATCGGCACAACTGGCTACGAGGTGAATGGGCATTCTACTCACTATGCAGGTTTGCATAAATCGACTCTGCTAGCTTTTTGCTGATCCCCGGTGCTTTGGCGATCTCTTCGATGCTTGCACGAGACAGCTCCTGCAATCCACCAAAATGTTTCAACAAGTCCCGACGCCGGGTTGGCCCGACGCCTGCTACGCCTTCGAGCGTTGACGTGCGGCGGGTCTTGCCGCGGCGTGCGCGGTGGCCAGTGATTGCAAAGCGATGGGCTTCGTCACGAATCTGCTGGATCAGATGCAGCGCCGGCGAATCACCCCGCAAGGTGAACTCGTGCGCCGCATCATTCAGATACAAAGTCTCGAATCCCGCCTTGCGCGTGGCACCCTTGGCGACCCCCAGCAAGATCAGATCCGGGACAGCCAGCTCGTTGAGCACATCACGCGCCATCGACAGCTGCCCCTTGCCGCCGTCCACCAACAGGATGTCCGGCAATTTGCCCTCGCCTTCCTTCAACTTGCTGAAGCGTCGGGTCAGGGCCTGATGCATGGCGGCATAATCGTCGCCGGCGGTCACGCCTTCTATGTTGTACCGACGGTAATCCGATTTGATCGCCCCCTCCGGGCCGAACACCACGCAGGAGGCCACCGTGGCTTCACCGCTGGAGTGGCTGATGTCATAGCACTCCAGCCGTTGCGGCGGCTCGTCGAGGTTCAACACTTCTGCCAATGCCTCGAAACGCGCGGCAACGTGCTGACGGTTGGCCAGCCGGGCGCCCAGCGCCTGTTCGGCATTGGTCACAGCCAGTTGCTGCCAGCGCGCCCGTGTGCCGCGTACCCGATGGCTGATAGTCAGCTCACGTCCGCGCAGCGCCTGAATGGCCTCGATCAGCGCAGGGAAGTCTTCGTGCACGACGTTGACGATCAGTTCGCTCGGCAAATCGCGTTCAGGGCTGCTGATGAAGTATTGCCCGAGGAAAGCGGCCATGACCTCGGCCACTTCTTCTTCAATCCCGACTTGTGGGAAGAAGTTCTTGCTGCCAAGCACCCGCCCTCCCCGCACGCTGATCAGGTGGACACAGGCACCGCCCGGATTGACGAACGCAGCGATCACATCGATGTCGCCGGTACCGCCCTCCATGCTCTGTTGATCCTGCACCCGACGCAGCAAGGCAATCTGGTCGCGCAGTTCGGCGGCGCGTTCGAATTCGAGGTTGATTGCTGCCTCTTCCATCGCCGTCGACAGCTCATTGGTCAACGCATGACTGCGCCCTTCGAGGAACATCACCGAGTGACGCACGTCCTCGGCGTAAACCTCAGGCTCGACCAATCCGACGCAGGGCGCCTTGCAACGCTTGATCTGATATTGCAGGCACGGCCGGGTCCGGTTCTTGTAGTAGCTGTCCTCGCACTGACGCACGAAGAACGTTTTCTGCAGAAGACTGAGACTTTCGCGAATCGCCCCGGCACTCGGATAGGGACCGAAATACTTGCCCTTGGCCTTTTTAGCCCCGCGATGAATGCTCAGGCGCGGGAATTGCCCGTCAGACAAAAAGACATAGGGATAGGATTTATCGTCGCGCAGCAGGATGTTGTACGGCGGCCGCCACTCCTTGATCAGGGTTTGCTCAAGCAGCAACGCCTCTGTTTCGTTGGACGTGATGGTGGTTTCGACCTGGGCGATACGCCCGACCAGTGCCGCGGTTTTCGGCGCCAGGCCTGTCTTGCGAAAGTAACTGGCCAGACGTTTCTTGAGGTTCTTCGCCTTGCCGACGTACAGCAGACGCGCATCGCTGTCGAACATGCGGTACACGCCGGGGCGCCCACTGACGGTCGAAAGAAAGGCGCCCGAATCGAATGCTTCAGTCATGGTCAGAGGCTGGCATCAACCATGCCGTGTCGAACCGCCAACAGCGTCAGTTCGACATCGCTGCTGATCGAGAGCTTCTCGAAAATGCGGTAGCGGTAGGTGTTAACGGTTTTCGGCGAAAGGCACAATTTGTCGGAAATGATCTGAACCTTCTGACAGCCGACAATCATCAGCGCAATCTGGATTTCCCGTTCAGACAACGCATCGAACGGTGAATCGTTGGTCGGCTGAAAGGATTTGATTGCCAGTTGCTGGGCAATTTGCGGGCTGATGTAGCGCTGGCCGGCAAATACCAGGCGAATGGCCTGAACCATTTCCGGCAATCCGGCGCCCTTGGTCAGATACCCCGCCGCACCGGCCTGCAACAACCGTGTGGGAAACGGATCTTCCTCGCACACAGTGACCGCGACCACTTTGATGTCGGGATGACTTCGCAACAGTTTGCGCGTGGCTTCGAGACCGCCGATGCCTGGCATCTTGACGTCCATCAGCACCACGTCGGGCTTCAACTCACGAGCCTTGATGAGGGATTCTTCCCCGGACTCGGCCTGGCCTACCACCTGCAGGCCATCGATATCGGCCAGCATCCGTGTAATGCCTGTACGAACGAGATCATGGTCGTCGACCACTAGCACCCTAATCAAGCAGACACCTCGCGATATGGTCTTATTGGGATGCCGGACACCTTAGCAAAAAGTGCCGGGCAGACCTAGCGGCAAGCAACATATAAAAAGTTTCAACTTTTCATCGAGAGCTTGCCAGCCGTGGGTTTCAGAGCACAGGTGTACTGAAATCGAGCTGCATTCGCAGGAAACACTCGTCCTCGCCCTGCACAATCATTCCTTTTCTTCGATACAGGTTTTGCGCCGGATTATTTTTGAACACTGTCAGGCGCAAGGCCGGGCGACTCTCACGCCGAGCCATCGCAACAACCTGATCGATCGCCCAGGATCCCGCGCCCTGGCCTTGAGCGCTTTCGACGATCTGCAATTCTCGGATGTACACAGCCCGCGCATCTCGACTCAGACTGAAATACCCCGTCAATTCGCCATCACGAAGGATCAACCAGCTTTCGCGGCCAGCCCAAGCGACATCAAACGCCTCGTCCTGCCACAGCAAGTCATAGTGAATGTAGTAGCGGAGCATGTTTCGGCAAGTCAGCTCTCGTACAAACGACAGGTCGGCGGACGTTGCCTGGCGCAACTCAAAACTCATTCCTGCCTCGATCTTAGTCAAGTTCATGCACCTTCCTTGAGCGCAAGTTCAGAAAGCAGAGTGTGTCACACCTTTGCAGGCGCTCAACCCATAGAGGCCCTCTTACGCGTTCAATAGCATTTTCTGATTGCTGACGCGCAGCAGCCTCTAGTAAGCTCGGCGCATTCTTTGGAGACAGTTCATGTTCAACGCCCTTTCACAGCTTCGTACTGCCAGCGCCTCGCGTTCGGTTGCGGCTGCCCGGGCGAATGGCGTCTGCGCTGCTCCTGCAAGCTTTTATTTTGGGTATTGGTTTAGCCACTGGCGCGCCTGATACCCAACCGGCGCCCATTTGAACGGGTCGCCTACCAGAGATTTCTCAACCCCCGGTCGGCCTCCCGACCGGGGGTTTTGTTTTTTCAGGCCCTAATTTTTTCAGCAACACACCAGACACTTTGAGGATTCAACCAATGAACTACGCCACTTATTACCGTTACGACAGTTTTACCGCCTGGCGATTTACCAGCCTCCGCTCGGGACAGCCTGCCGCCTCCGATCGGTCACCCATAGGTGGCAAGCCAACACACGTAGCCAATCCGGCCAATTGTCGAACACCCCAGTAGGGCCGAGTGAGCGGGAAGCACCCGCCGTCCGCCCAGGAAGACCGAATATGAACTCGTCCGTTTCTGCTCTGCCACTGCCCACCCTTAACCCTGCCAACGAAGCATTGACCCTGCGTCTGCCGAGTTCGCTGCAACTCAAACAGCAATTGCCCCTGAGCAGTGCGCTGAACCAGCAAGTCGTCGCCCACCGCCAGGCGGTCCGCGCGATTCTCGATGGCCATGACCCGCGTTTGCTGGTAGTCGTCGGCCCCTGCTCGATTCACGACCCCGAGTCCGCGCTTGAATACGCCAGCAAACTTTCGCGCCTGGCCGAAGAAGTCCGTGATGACATGCTGCTCGTGATGCGTGCCTACGTCGAAAAACCTCGCACCACCGTCGGCTGGAAAGGCCTTGCCTATGACCCTCATCTGAATGGTAGCGACGATATGGCTGCCGGCCTCACGCTGTCGCGCGAACTGATGCTGGAAATGATCCGCCTCGGGCTCCCGATTGCCACCGAACTGCTGCAGCCCATGGCTGCCGGGTACTTCGATGACTTGCTGAGCTGGGTCGCCATTGGCGCCCGCACAACCGAGTCACAGATCCACCGGGAAATGGCCAGCGGACTGAGCATGCCGGTCGGCTTCAAGAACGGCACCGATGGCGGTGTGACCGTCGCCGTTGACGCAATGCGTTCGGCAGCCCATGCCCATCGCCATTTCGGCGTAGACAGCCAGGGCCACCCGGCGATCATCCAGACCCCGGGCAACCCGGACACCCACCTGGTGCTGCGTGGAGGTCACCAAGGGCCGAACTACGACCGCGAAAGCGTTGCCGTCATCAATACCGAGTTGAACCGCCTGAAAATTCCGAGCCGGATCATGGTCGATTGCAGCCATGCCAACAGTGGCAAGGACCCGCTCCGCCAGCCGGGCGTGTTCAACGATGTGCTGGAGCAGCGACTGCAAGGTAACCGCTCGTTGATCGGCATGATGCTCGAGTCGCACCTGTTCGAGGGATGCCAGCCCCTGAGCGAGTCGCTTCGTTATGGCGTTTCGGTGACCGATGGCTGCCTCGGGTTCGATGCAACAGAACGCTTGTTGCTGGATGCCGCGCAACGCATTCGACAACAGTCCTGACAGCCAAGCCGCCCTCCGGTGTGTCATTCACCCGGAGGGCCAGCCGATGCTCAATGTCGACACATCAACCCTTTACTCGCAGCAGTTTCACACCGGACATTTGACTCACATCATCAAGCCTCTCGACCGAATAGGACACTTGCACAAGGGTGTCCACATGTTCGCGCCAGAATCGATACGGCACGATGAAAACCAACGGCTGCATCGCCATTCCGTTGATTATTTCGCGATCATCGCGGTGAAAGAATGACTCGCCGTCGCATTTGAGATAAACCAGCTCACCCTCTTCCACCCGCGCATCGCTGATCAGCACACTCACGCCGTCGATTGCATCCTCCACGTTGAGCACTCCGTCATCGGCTTCGAGTACTTGGGGCGCCGCCAATACACCTCTTTCAAGAGGAGCGATGCTGATTCGAGTCTCACCTGATTCTCGAATCGCGCCGCTCTGCTGTTCGACACAGTATCGGACCACCACCTCCCCGCCGAGATGCGGCGTGATGAATTCGGGCGCGATCCCCAGCACCAGAGGCCGACCGACAGCAAAGGACTCGACGATCAGCGTGTCTCGAAGTGATGCTCCCTGCACGGCCCCCTCCCAGATCAACCGCACCCGGTCGCCAGCACTCATACCCGCATAAGGCTGAAGCGTGACCGATGTCCCATCGATCACACGTGCGGGGTCGAGGCTGCCCCCAACGGCATCCTCGAGAGTGGCTGGCAGCAGGCTGCACCGAACGTCTCCGACATCCAGTTGCCTGCGCAAGGAAATCACTGGTTCCGGCCGCGCGGCACTGGTCAATGTCCAGAACATCTCCAGCGAACCTCCGTCCAGCGCTGCCACGTGTGCGCCCCGGACGACCAGAACGATCGCCCTTCCCAGTTGGGCTTCGCTGATAAATCGCGGTATTTCATGGTGATAAGGCAGACCTTCGATATCGTGGCCACGCCAGCTCAACACGATCCGGTCCCCGCATGCCATACCCGGATAGGGAGCAATCCGCACGACAACCCGGCTCAGTGAGGGATCAAGGACAGCACCCTCCAACGAATCGATTGAGGGTACGGGCAGTGATAAAGACTGCTCGCGTGCATGACAATGCTCGAACGCCCCGACTCTTTCAGCATCCATCCCATTGGCTCGCTCCCGCGAAGCTGTTGCCTGTGCATCCGTCATGTTCATTAGCTGCTCCATTCCCTGGAAGTGACACGCCGCCGAAGAGCAGCGTGAAAGAGCCTCTATTTAACGCGCTTCATCGATCACCCGATGTCAGCCCCACACCCGGCGGGACAGGGTTAACTGCACTGAAGCGAGTAGGCAAAAAAAGGAAAAACACGCTTGATAAGGCGAGAACCCTCCAAATATTCAGAACGGGACCTCATTCAAAAGTGAAATTTCATACACACACTGATCCAGATTCCAACGCATTAGGAGGATTCTTCAGGCATCGCAAGCGCAGCGACTGTTTTAGAGTGGCACGCAGACAACTTCGATGAATCTCTGCGATCAAGGACGAAAAATGCAACGAAATGCAACGACTCTTTATCCCGTTCTGCTGGTGCATGGTCTGTTCGGATTCGAGCGCATCGGCCCTTTCGAACTGTTCCATGACGTCAAACAGGCACTCAAGGCCGCCGGAGTACAGGTATTCGTGCCGCACTTGTCGGCCGTCCATGACAACGAAATGCGAGGCGAGCAACTGTTATCGCAAATCGAATGTGTGCTAAGAGGCACAGGTGCCACCAAAGTCAACCTGATCGGGCACAGCCAGGGTGCACTGTCTGCTCGATATGCTGCAGCGCTTGCCCCAAACAAGGTCGCGTCCGTGACTTCGGTCAGCGGCCCCAACCACGGCTCGGAGCTGGCAGACTTCCTGCGCAAGGCGTTGATCCCCGGACGACTGCCGGAGGCCGTTGCCCAGAACGTTGCCACGCTGTTTGCCGACTTTCTGTCATTGGTCAGCGGGCAAGAACAACTGCCTCGCAATGCGCTGGCTGCACTCAACGCGCTGACGACAGAGGGCGTTGGCAAATTCAATGACAAATATCCGCAGGGCCTTCCCGATACCTGGGGTGGCCAGGGTGCCGAGCGGGTCGATGGCGTTCGCTATTATTCGTGGAGTGGCGTTGTGCCGGAATTGACCGTGCAGTCCCTCGACCCGGTGCAAGGCATCTGCCTGGCCCTGTCGGAATATTTCATTACAGAACCCGCACAGAACGACGGTTTTGTCGGCCGTTTCAGCTCTCACCTCGGCACCGTGATCCGCTCCGATTATCCGCTCGACCATTTGCGCAGCCTGCGTCGGGGCATCGGCCAGCGCACCACAGAAAACGATCCCGTCGAGCTCTACATCGAACACGCCCTGCGCCTGCAAGCAGCTAATCTCTAGGGGCCGGTATCAGACGAGCGAATGGAACTTTGGCGAGAAATCGGCCACTGAATCCGGTAGGCTCCCCCCTTTACTGATTTGATTGGAGAGTTTCCCCATGGCTAAAGCCACTGCCCGCCACATCCTGGTTTCCAGCGAAGCCAAGTGCAACGAACTCAAGGCCCAGATCGAAGGTGGCGCTGATTTCGCCGAAGTGGCCAAGGCCAACTCCACTTGCCCGTCCAGCCGTCAGGGCGGCGACCTGGGTTCGTTCGGTCCTGGCCAGATGGTCAAGGAATTCGACACCGTGGTATTCAGCGCACCGATCAACGTCGTGCAAGGCCCGGTGAAGACCCAGTTCGGCTACCACCTGCTGGAAGTCACCAGCCGCCAGGACTGATTTCAGCCCGACCTGCTGTGCAACGGCCCGCCTGATGGCGGGCCGTTTTGTTTTGGTTACACCACACCGCTGGCGAACGGCGCGCCGCTCGCGTACAAATTGCGCTTATCGATTACCCGGCTTTAAGGCTGACAATGCGACTGGCTTTCCCGACTTTGATGTTCACTGCCGTGACCCTGCTGCTCGGGATCACCGGTGTGGACGCCGCACCGCAGCATGCGATGACCGTCTATGGCGAACCGGCAAAATACCCGCCCGGTTTCAGTCACTTCGATTACACCAACGTCCGGGCGCCCAAGGGCGGGACGATGCGCCGCTCGGCCATCGAGATCGGCCACTTCGACCATGTCCTGCCGTACATCGACAAAGGCATCGGCGTCAGCCAGATCGACGGCCTGCTGTATTCCCCGTTGGCCCAGCGCTCGCTCGACGAGCCCTACACCGTATACGGCCTCGTGGCGCAGAAAATGGAACGCTCGGATGACGGCCTGTCGTTGCGCTTCTTTATCAATCCCAAGGCCCGCTTCGCCGATGGCAAGCCGATTACCGCCGAAGACGTGCGCTACACCTATGATTTGCTGATGACCCAGGGCAGCCTGCGTTATCGCACCCAGTTCGCCGACGTCAAAGGCGTCGAAGTCGAAGCCCCGCTCACCGTACGTTTCGATTTCAAGAGCAACGAAAACCGCACCCTGCCCCTGGACATCGCGACCCTGCCGGTATTTCCCGAGCATTGGTGGAAGACCCGTGATTTCGCCGGCGGTGGCGGCTATGAACCGCCGCTGGGCAGCGGCCCGTATCGGGTAGGCAAGGTCGACTCCGGGCGCAGCATCACCTTTGAACGCAATCCCGACTGGTGGGGCAAGGACCTGCCGGTCAGCCGTGGCCTGTACAACTTCGATCACTTCAGCATCGAGTACTTCGGCGACACCGACGTCGCCCGCCAGGTCCTGCGCGGCGGCGCCTACGACTACAACCGTGAGTTCTCCGCCACCGGCTACTCCATCGGCTACGAGAGCCCGGCCCTGAGCGACGGTCGTCTGCAAAAGGCTCATCTTGCCACCGAAGCACCGCAGTCGGCACAGGGCTTCGTGTTCAACCTGCAAAAGCCGATATTCCAGGATCGTCGCGTTCGTCAGGCACTGGCCATGCTCTGGGATTTCGAATGGAGCAACCGGCAGATGATGCGCAACATGTACATCCGCCAGCAGAGTTACTTTTCCAATACTGATCTGGCCGCCCGCCAGTTGCCGGATGCCGCCGAACTGAAGATTCTCGAACCCTTGCGCGGACAGATTCCCGACGAAGTGTTCACTCAGGTCTTCGAAGCACCGAAGACCGATGGCAGCGGCATTATTCGCGACAAACAACTGCAAGCGCTGGAGCTACTGGAACAGGCCGGCTGGAAACCCGATGGCGACCAGTTGGTCAACGACCGCGGCGAGCCGTTGAGCTTTACTTTTCTGGTCAGCCAGAACGGGATGGACCGTCTGCTGCTGCCTTACAAGCGCACGCTGAAACAGATCGGCATCAACCTCGACATCCGTCGCATCGACTCCTCGCAGTACGTCAATCGCCTGATGAGCCGCGACTACGACATGATCGTCACCGGTTACCCGGTCACCACCTCCCCCGGCGGCGAACTGTTGAACTACTTCGGTTCGGCATCGGCCAACGATCCCGGCGCCAACAATTACATGGTGCTGAAGAACCCGGCGGTCGACACCTTGATCAACGGCCTGATCCGCGCCTCGACCCAGGCCGACATGCTGCGTTATGCCCATGCGCTGGACCGGGTGCTGCAATGGAACTACTACTGGATTCCCAACTATTACCCGCCGGGCACGTCGACCGTGTGGTGGAACCGCTTCGGCATTCCCACCGTGCAGGCGAGCAATGACGAAGCGATCGAGAGCTGGTGGGAAATCAGCAGCACGCCGCTGACCAACCAGCAGATGACGGCCGAGAAAATCAGCCGTGGCAGACCCGGAGGGCCGCACTGATGTGGGCTTACATACTGCGACGCCTGCTGCTGATCATTCCAACGCTGGTGATCATTCTGCTGGTGAATTTTGTGATCATCCAGGCCGCGCCGGGTGGTCCGGTCGAACAGGCCATCGCCCACCTGCAAGGCATCGGCGGCGCCAGTGTCGGCGGCGGTGCGAGCGAGACCATGAGCGGCACGTCCCGCGCCAGTCGCGGCCTCGATCCGCAGCTGATCAAGGACATCGAAAAACAGTACGGCTTCGACAAACCCGCCCATGAACGCCTGTGGCTGATGCTCAAGAACTACGCGCAGCTGGATTTCGGCAAGAGCTTCTTCCGCGGCGCCACGGTCACCGACCTGATCCTGCAGAAAATGCCGGTGACCATTTCCCTCGGCCTGTGGGCGACGCTGATCACTTATCTGGTGTCGATCCCGCTGGGTATCCGCAAAGCCGTGCACCACGGCAGTCATTTCGATATCTGGAGCAGCACGGCAATCATCATCGGCTACGCCATGCCGGCATTCCTGTTCGCGATGTTCCTGATCGTGGTGTTCGCCGGTGGCACCTCGCTGAACTGGTTTCCGGTGCGCGGTCTGGTGTCCGATAACTTCGAATCCCTGTCGACGCTGGGCAAGATCACCGACTACTTCTGGCATCTGGTATTGCCGGTCACGGCGCTGGTGATCGGCGGCTTCGCCACCCTGACCATCCTCACCAAGAACTCCTTCCTCAATGAGATCACCCGCCAATACGTGGTCACCGCTCGCGCCAAAGGCCTGAGCGAAAACCGGGTGCTGTACGGGCATGTGTTCCGCAACGCGATGCTGCTGGTGGTGTCGGGCATTCCCCAGGCGTTCATCAGCGTGTTCTTTGCCGGTTCGTTGCTGATCGAAGTGATCTTCTCGCTCGACGGCCTCGGGCGCATGAGTTACGAAGCAGCCGTGTCCCGTGACTATCCGGTGGTGTTTGGCTCGCTGTTCATCTTCACCCTGTTCGGCCTGCTGATAAAACTGATCGGCGACCTGTGCTACACGCTGGTCGACCCGCGCATCGACTTCGCCGCGAGGAACGCCTGATGTTCAAGCTCTCGCCTCTGGGCCGTCGCCGCTTCGAACGCTTCAAGAAAAACCGCCGGGGCTGGTGGTCGCTGTGGCTGTTTATCGGCCTGTTTCTGCTTAGCCTCGGCGGCGAACTGATAGCCAACGACAAGCCATTGGTCGTCAGTTATCAGGGCCAATGGTACTTCCCGGTATTCAAGCGACACACCGAACAGGAGTTCGGCGGACAACTGCCGTTCCAGGCCGACTACCGCAGCGACTACGTGCAGAAGCTGATCCGCAAGGACGGTGGCTGGCTATTGTTTCCGCCGATTCCATTCAGTGACGACACCCCGAACTACGACCTCAACAAACCGGCACCGAGCCCGCCGACTTCGGTCAACTGGCTGGGCACCGACGATCAGGCGCGTGACGTACTGGCTCGGGTGATCTTCGGCGCGCGGGTGTCGATCCTGTTCGCCCTGATGCTGACCTTCGTCAGCGCCCTGATCGGCATCGCGGCCGGCGCCCTGCAGGGCTATTACGGCGGCTGGGTCGATCTGCTCGGCCAGCGATTGCTGGAGGTCTGGTCAGGACTGCCGGTGCTTTACCTGCTGATCATTCTTTCGGGATTCGTCGAGCCGAACTTCTGGTGGCTGCTGGGGATCATGGCGCTGTTCTCCTGGCTGGCGCTGGTGGACGTGGTACGCGCCGAGTTTCTGCGCGGTCGTAATCTCGAGTACGTCAAGGCTGCCCGAGCCTTGGGCTTGAGCGATCGCAAGGTGATTGTCCGGCACATCCTGCCCAACGCGATGAACGCAACCCTGAGCTATCTGCCCTTTATTCTGACCGGGGCGATTTCGACCCTGACCGCGCTGGATTTCCTCGGCTTCGGCATGCCCGCCGGCAGCGCTTCACTGGGCGAGCTGATCAGTCAGGGCAAGCAGAACCTGCAAGCGCCGTGGCTCGGGTTGACCGCATTTTTCACCCTGGCGCTGATTCTTTCCCTGTTGGTATTCATCGGCGAAGCGCTGCGCGATGCCTTTGACCCGCGCTCATGAACGGATATTTGATATGACTGACAACCTGATCGAAATCCGTGACCTCAGCGTCGCCTTCCATGGCCAGACCGTGGTGCGCAACCTGTGCCTGGACATCCGCCCCGGCGAGTGCCTGGCCCTGGTCGGTGAGTCGGGTTCGGGCAAGTCGGTGACGGCCCACTCGATCCTGCAACTGCTCCCCGAATGCGATGCCCGGACCACCGGCAGTATTCGTTATCGCGGACAGGAACTGGTCGGCGCCGATCCCAAGACCCTTCGCGATCTGCGAGGCAACCGCATCGCCATGATTTTCCAGGAGCCGATGACCTCGCTCAATCCGTTGCACACGATTGAAAAGCAGATCGGCGAAACCCTGTTGCTGCACCGTGGCCTCGGTGGCAAGGAAGCTCAGGCGCGAATCCTCGAACTGCTCGAACTGGTGGGCATCCAGAAACCGAAAGAACGGCTGAAGGCTTATCCGCATCAACTTTCCGGCGGCCAGCGCCAACGGGTGATGATCGCGATGGCCCTGGCCTGCGAACCTGAATTACTGATCGCCGACGAGCCGACCACCGCCCTCGACGTGACCGTACAGCGCAAGATCCTGTTGCTGCTCAAGTCCCTGCAACGGCGCCTGGGCATGTCGCTGCTGCTGATCAGCCATGACCTCAATCTGGTGCGCAGCATCGCCCAACGGGTGTGCGTGATGAAGGCCGGGGAAATCGTCGAGCAGGCGCCGTGCGAAACCCTGTTCACCGAACCGAAACACCCTTACAGCTGCGTGTTGCTCAACGCTGAACCGGAAGGCGAAGCACTGCCCCGGGACGAACGCGAGAACGTGCTGGAAGTCGATGACCTGCGGGTTGATTTCACGGTCGGCGGCGGGCTGTTCCAGCGCAAGCAATACCTGCGCGCGGTGGATGGCATCAGCCTGAACATCCAGCGCGGCAAGACGCTGGGCATTGTCGGCGAGTCCGGCTCGGGCAAGTCGACCCTCGGGCAGGCGATTCTACGGCTGCTCGACTCCAAGGGCAGCATCCGCTTCCAGGGCACGGCCCTCGACGGCCTCGACCAGAAACAGATGCGGCCGTGGCGCCGGCAGATGCAGGTGGTGTTCCAGGACCCGTTCGGGAGCCTCAGCCCGCGCATGTCGGTGGCGCAGATCATCAGCGAAGGGCTGGAAGTGCATTGCCAGTCCACTGCCGACGAGTGCGACGACCAGGTGATCCGCGTGCTCAAGGAAGTAGGGCTCGATCCCGAAAGCCGTCATCGCTATCCCCACGAATTCTCCGGTGGCCAGCGTCAGCGCATTGCCATCGCCCGGGCATTGGTACTCAAACCCGCGCTGATCCTGCTCGACGAACCGACCTCGGCACTGGATCGCACCGTGCAGAAACAGGTGGTCGCCCTGCTCCGCCAGCTTCAGGAAAAACATGGCCTGACGTATCTGTTCATCAGCCACGATCTGGCCGTGGTGCGGGCGTTGGCCCACGACATGATCGTGATCAAGGACGGCAAGGTGGTCGAAAGCGGCGCCAGCCATGACGTGTTCGACTCACCGCAGCATCCCTATACCAAAGAGCTGTTGGCGGCGGCGCATCCGGGATAGGCATAATCGCGCCACCTGACTTCCGCCAATGGACGCCGCCATGAACACCACCGAAAGCCTCAAGGATTACCAACGGGTTCGCACGCTGGCGATCCGTTCGTTGTTCGAGATCATCGAGCAATCCAGTGAAGGCACGGTGATTGTCGACCGCGACGCGAACATCGTCTGGATGAATGAGCGCTATGCCCGGCGATTCGGGCTCGACTCCGCCGCCGGGGCCATCGGCAAGCCTTGCGAAAGCGTGATCCCCGGCAGCCTGCTGCGCGAAGTGGTGCGCACCGGGCGGCCGATTCTGCTGGACATGCAGGACACCCCGAAAGAACCGCTGGTGGTGATGCGCCTGCCGATTCATGACGACGCCGGCGCGGTGATCGGCGCCATCGGTTTTGCCCTGTTCGACGAACTGCGCACGCTGTCGCCGATGCTCAAGCGCTACCTGAGCATGCAGGAAGAGCTGGCCTCGACCCGCTCGCTGCTGCGTGCCCGCCAGACCAAATACAACTTCGCCCACTTCATCGGCACCAGCGCTGCCAGCCTCGAGGTCAAGCGCCGTGCCCGCCGCAGCGCCAGTGCCGAGTCGCCGGTGCTGTTACTGGGCGAAACCGGCAGCGGCAAGGAATTGCTGGCCCAGGCGATCCATGGCGCTTCACCTCGGGCGCACAAGGCGTTTGTCAGTATCAATAGCGCGGCGATTCCCGAGGCGTTGCTTGAAGCCGAGTTCTTCGGCACCGCGCCGGGCGCCTTCACCGGCGCCGATCGCAAGGGCCGCACCGGCAAGTTGCAGATTGCCCAGGGCGGGACGCTGTTTCTCGACGAGATTGGCGACATGCCGCTGCCGCTGCAAAGCAAATTGCTGCGAGTGTTGCAGGAAAAGGAATTCGAGCCCGTAGGCTCCAACGACGTGATCCAGAGCGATGTGCGGGTGATTGCAGCTACCTCGACGGATCTGGAGGCGGCGATCAAGCGCGGAGAGTTTCGCGCGGATTTGTACTACCGGCTCAACGTGCTGCCGATTCAGGTGCCGCCATTGCGGGAACGGCTGGACGATCTGCCGGCGCTCAGTGAGGCAATTCTTGAGGAGTTGCGCAGTCAGCACGAGTTGAACCGCGAAGCGCTGGAGCTGCTGGGCCAGCATGCCTGGCCGGGGAATATCCGCGAGTTGCGCAACGTGCTGGAGCGAGCAGCACTGCTCAGTGATGACTTGATGCTGACGGCGGATGACATTCGGGCGGCGATTGGCACGTTTACTCCGGTTGAGCGAACGCTGACGCCTCTGTCAGAGCCGGCAACCAACGAGACTTTCAGTCAGGCCCGCGAGCGGTTTGACCGACAGTTCATTCAATCGACCCTCGCGCAATGCGGGGGCAAGGTGATTGAAGCGGCTGAGCGGCTGGGGCTTGGGCGGTCGACGCTTTACAAGAAAATGATTGCGCTGGGGATCGCAGAGTCTCAATAAGGAGACACAATTCTCCAAATCAAGACAACATCCAAAGCATCGCGGACAAGCCCGCTCCCACAGGGGAATGCGTTCAACTGTGGGAGCGGGCTTGCCCTCGAAAGCGTCCACTCAGTCATAGAAGTCTCCAAACAGAGATAAATCCTCGAAAGCCATCACCAAAAATCAAACTAATTCCTTTTTATTTCAAAAACTTAACCATCTGGCACAGATCTCGCTATTGCCCTCCCCACACCCGTTCCACCCACAAAAATAACAATCGAAGGAGCACACCATGAGTGTGATCATCGCCTTGGCAGCCCTCGCGCTGCTGATGCTCGCGGCCTACCGTGGCTACAGCGTTATCCTTTTTGCCCCGATCGCCGCCCTCGGCGCCGTCCTGCTCACCGACCCGTCTGCCGTCGCCCCTGCTTTCACCGGGGTGTTCATGGAGAAGATGGTCGGTTTCATCAAACTCTACTTTCCCGTATTCCTGCTCGGCGCCGTGTTCGGCAAGCTGATCGAACTGTCGGGTTTCTCCCGCTCGATCGTCGCGGCAGCGATTCGTCTGCTCGGCACCCGCCAGGCGATGCTGGTGATCGTGCTGGTCTGCGCCCTGCTGACCTACGGCGGCGTTTCGCTTTTCGTGGTGGTGTTCGCGGTCTACCCGTTCGCAGCGGAAATGTTCCGCCAGAGCAACATCCCCAAGCGCCTGATTCCGGCGACCATCGCCCTCGGCGCGTTTTCGTTCACCATGGACGCCCTGCCCGGCACGCCGCAGATCCAGAACATCATCCCCAGCACCTTTTTCAACACCACGGCGTGGGCAGCGCCATGGCTGGGTGTGATCGGCACGATTTTCGTGTTCTGCGCCGGCATGCTGTTCCTGCAGCGCCAACGCAACAAGGCGCAGCGTGCCGGTGAAGGCTACGGCACCGAACTGCGCAACGAACCGGAAACCGCCGAAGACCTTAAGCTGCCGAACCCGTGGATTGCCCTGTCGCCGCTGCTGGCGGTGGGCATCATGAACCTGCTGTTCACCCAATGGATTCCGCAGTGGTACGGCAAGACCCACAGCCTCGCGCTGCCGGGAATGGCCGCGCCGGTCACTACCGAGATCGCCAAACTCACGGCGATCTGGGCGGTGCAGGCAGCCCTGTTGGTCGGCATTCTGATGGTGCTGGCATTCGGTTTTAAAGCGATCAAAAGCAAGCTCGCCGAAGGCAGCAAAAGCGCAGTCAGCGGTGCGCTGCTGGCGGCGATGAACACTGCGTCGGAATACGGTTTCGGTGCGGTCATCGCCTCGTTGCCGGGTTTCCTGGTGCTGGCCGACTGGCTCAAGAGCATTCCCAATCCGCTGGTCAACGAAGCGATCACCGTGACCCTGCTGGCTGGTATCACCGGTTCCGCTTCGGGCGGCATGAGCATCGCGCTCGCGGCGATGTCGGAGCAATTCATCAGCGCTGCCCACGCCGCCAACATTCCACTGGAAGTGCTGCACCGGGTGGCCGCGATGGCCAGCGGCGGCATGGACACCCTGCCGCACAACGGCGCGGTGATCACCCTGCTCGCCGTCACCGGCCTGACTCACCGTGAGGCCTACAAGGACATTTTCTGTATTACGCTGATCAAGACCCTGGCGGTTTTCGTGGTGATCGGCACTTTCTACGCCACTGGCATTGTGTGAGGTATTGATGACGACTCTTTATGGCAAGACCGCACTGGTTACCGGCTCCACCAGCGGCATCGGGCTGGGCATCGCCCTGACGCTGGCCAAGGCCGGCGCCAACCTGATCCTCAACGGTTTTGGCGACGCCTCCAAGGTGATCGCCGAAGTCGAGCAGTACGGCGGCAAGGTCGGCCATCACCCGGCGGACGTCAGCGACCCGGCGCAGATCGCCGACATGATCGCCTATGCCGAGCGCGAGTTCGGCGGCGTGGACATTCTGGTCAACAACGCAGGCATCCAGCACGTCGCGGCGGTGGAAGAATTTCCGGTAGAGCGCTGGGATTCGATCATCGCGATCAACCTGTCGTCGGTGTTTCACAGCACTCGCCTGAGCCTGCCGGGCATGCGCGCCAAGGGATGGGGGCGGATCGTCAACATCGCCTCGGTGCACGGCCTGGTCGGCTCCACCGGTAAAGCTGCGTATGTGGCGGCCAAGCATGGCGTGATCGGCCTGACCAAGGTGGTCGGCCTGGAAACCGCCGCCAGCAACGTGACCTGCAACGCGATCTGCCCGGGCTGGGTGCTGACGCCGCTGGTGCAGAAACAGATCGACGATCGCGCAGCCAAGGGTGTCGACCCGCAGCAGGCGCAGCACGATCTGCTGGCCGAGAAACAGCCGTCGCTGGAGTTCGTCACCCCGGCACATCTGGGTGAGCTGGTGTTGTTTCTGTGCAGCGAGGCCGGCAGCCAAGTGCGTGGTGCCGCGTGGAATATCGATGGCGGGTGGCTCGCGCAATAAGCTTGCAATTGATCGCTCCCACGCTGTCGTGGGAGCCTTCTGACCAACAATAAGAGGCAAACCATGTCCGACATTCTCTGGCAGCCCGATGCCAAACGCATTGCCCGGTCCCGCATGGACGGCTTTCGGCACTTCATCAATCAACGCCATCACCTGCACCTCGACGATTACCCGGCCCTGCATCAATGGTCCATCGACCAGCGCGAAGCGTTCTGGCAGGCGATCGTGGATTTCTTCGGCATCAGATTTCACACCCAACCGGACGCCGTTCTGCGTGGAGGCCTGAAAATGCCGGGTGCCGAATGGTTTCCCGGCGCCACGTTGAATTTCGCCGAACACCTGTTGAGCCGACGCGACGATGCCATCGCCGTGATCGCTATCGGGGAAAACGGCCAGCGTGAGCTGCTGACCTGGGCCGAACTGGCCCAGCAAGTCGCCGGTTTTCAGGCCAGCCTGCAAGCGGCCGGCGTCGTGGTCGGCGACCGGGTTGCCGCCTGCATGCCCAACACCTGGCAAACCCTGGTGGCGATGCTCGCGACCACCAGTCTCGGCGCAATCTGGTCGTGCTCATCGCCGGACTTCGGCACCCACGGCGTGATCGACCGCTTTGGCCAGATCGAACCGAAAGTGCTGATCACCTGCGCCGGTTACCGCTATGCCGGCAAAGAGATCGACCAGACCGTCAAGATCAATGAAATCCTCGAACAACTGCCGACCTTGCAGCAGTTGATCATCGTGCCCTACGCGCGACCTCAGGCCCATGCCACGGATTACCGGACACCCGCCAACGTCACGCTGTGGGACGACTTCTATGAACCGGGCGATGAGCCGCAGTTCGTCCCGGTGCCGTTCGATCATCCGCTGTACGTGCTGTATTCCAGCGGCACCACCGGCGTACCGAAGTGCATTGTTCACAGCACCGGCGGCGTGTTGCTGCAACACGCCAAGGAGCACGGGCTGCATGTCGACCTGGGCCCCGGCGACCGTCTGTTCTACTACACCACCTGCGGCTGGATGATGTGGAACTGGCTGGTCTCGGCACTAGCGGTCGGCAGCGCGGTGGTGCTGTATGACGGCTCACCGTTTTATCCGGACAACGAGCGATTGCTGGAGCTGCTCGACGACGAGCAGGTCAGCGTGTTCGGCACCAGCCCGAAATTCCTCGCGACCCTGGAAAGCAGCGGCATCAAGCCGCGCGAAAGCTACGACCTGAGCCACCTGAAAACCCTGCTTTGCACCGGCTCCGCGCTGTCGCCGCAGAGTTATGACTTCGTTTATCGCGACTTCAAACCGGACGTGTGCCTGTCCTCGATGTCCGGTGGTACGGACATCGTGTCCTGCTTCGTCAACGGTAACCCGATGTCGGCGGTTCGCCGGGGCGAGATCATGGGCAAGAGCCTGGCCATGGCGGTGGAAGTGTGGAATGACGCCGGGCAACCGGTGATCGGCGAAAAAGGTGAATTGGTATGCACTCGACCATTCCCGGCGATGCCCATCGGACTCTGGAACGATCCCGATGGCGAAAAGCTGCGCAAATCCTATTTCAGCCAGTTCCCCGGCGTCTGGGCCCAGGGTGACTATGCCGAACAACTGCCCCACGGCGGGATGCTGATTCACGGCCGCTCCGACGCTGTGCTCAACCCCGGCGGCGTGCGCATCGGCACGGCGGAGATCTACCGGCAGGTGGAAAAAGTCCCGCAAGTGCTGGACAGCGTCGCCATCGGCCAACAGTGGCAGGACGACGTGCGCGTGGTGCTGTTCGTACGCCTCAAGGATGGCCTAACGCTGGATGAGGCACTGCAACAGCAGATCCGCCAGGTGATCCGCGCCAACACCACACCGCGCCATGTGCCGGCGAAGATCGTCGCGGTCACTGACATTCCGCGCACCATCAGCGGCAAGGTGGTGGAGCTGGCCGTGCGCAATGTGGTGCACGGTGATCCGGTGAAAAACACCGATGCCCTCGCCAATCCGCAAGCGCTTGAGCAGTTTCGCGACCGGGTCGAACTTCGCGACTGAAGCCTGTCAGTCCATCAGTCCCCATTCGCCGGTCGAGGGCGGTGGGGACGGCATGGTGTCGGCGTGCAGCTTCAGACGCAGGCGCAGGTTATTCACCGAATCAGCATTTTTCAGGGCCTCGTCTTCATCGATCACCCCTTCTGCTACCAGCGCGAACAGTGCACCGTCAAAGGTCTGCATGCCCAGTTCCGCCGATTTTTCCATGATGGTTTTCAGCTCACCAAAATCATTGCGCCGGATCAGGTCGGCAATCGTCGGCGTGCCCAGCATCACCTCGGCGGCGGCCCGTCGCTGACCGTCCCGGGTTCGCACCAGACGCTGGGAGACGAACGCCTTGAGGTGATTGCCCAAGGCATGCAGCAATTGCGGGCGGCGCTCTTCGGGAAAGAAATTGATGATCCGGTCCAGCGCCTGATTGGCGTTGTTGGCGTGCAATGTCGACAGCACCAGATGCCCGGTTTCGGCGAAGGCCAGCGCATGTTCCATGGTCTCGCGATCACGGATTTCGCCGATCAGCACCACGTCCGGGGCCTGGCGCAGAGTATTTTTCAGCGCAGCGTGAAAGCTGCGGGTATCGACCCCGACTTCGCGCTGGTTGATGATTGATTTTTTGTGGCGATGGATGTATTCCACCGGGTCTTCAATGGTGATGATGTGCCCGCTGCTGTGGCGATTGCGATGGTCGATCAGCGCCGCCAGCGACGTCGACTTGCCCGAGTCGGTGGCGCCGACGAACAGGATCAGGCCTTGCTTGAGCATCACCGAATCGAGCAATACCGGCGGCAGTTTCAAATCTTCGAATCGCGGAATGTCGAGTTTGACGTTACGAATAACGATCGACACGTCATTGCGTTGTTTGAAGATGTTGACCCGGAAGCGGCCGATCCCGGTGCGGGAAATCGCCAGGTTCATTTCCAGATCCCGGTCGAACTCCCGTCGTTGTTCGGCGTCCATCAGGGAGACCGCGATACTGGCCACCTCACCGGGTTTGAAGGGCTGCTCGCTCAAGGGCGTGAGCACCCCGTCGAACCGCGCACTGGGTGGTGCGCCCGTGGACAGGAACAGATCCGAACCGTGGCGGCTCGCCAGTTGTTTGAGCAATGCATCGATTTCCATGGCCAAAAGCACCTGCGAAGCTTTCAATGAACACAAGACCGCGCCGTGACGCGACGTGCCTTACAGCGTCTACCGCACTAGGATAGTAGACGCCGCCTCACCGACCGACGCCCAGGATTGATGTGATGAACGCTGTACCGAACACCAACGACGCCCAGGCATTGATTGCCCGCACCGACTGGAGCCGCAGCCCGCTGGGCGCCGCTGGCACCTGGCCACAGAGCCTGCGCACCGCGGTGGACATCGTGATTCACTCGCCGATGCCGATGCTGCTGTTGTGGGGCCCGCAACTCACCCAGATCTATAACAACGGCTTTGCACTGCTCGCCGGGAGCAAGCATCCGCACGCTTTCGGACAACCGGCGCACCAGATATGGCCGGAACTTAGAGACTTTACCGACCCGATTTACAGCGCCGTCCTACAAGGCCAGGTGCGAACCTACAGCGAACGGCGCTTTACCCTGCAACGTGACGGCCAGGACTCCGACTTCTGGCTGGATTTGACCTACAGCCCGATCCGCGACGAAAGCGCGCAAGTGGCCGGGATTCTGGTCACCGCCATCGAAACCAACGAACGCCGGCGCATCGCCCTGGAACTGCAGCAACGCTCCGAAGACAGTCTCAAGGCCCAGCGCGAAAGCGAAGAGCGCCTGCAACTGGCGCTGGCGGCCACCGATGCGGTCGGCACCTGGGATTGGGACATTGGCGAAGACCGCTTCATCGCCGATGCGCATTTCGCCCAGTTGCACGGTGTCGATCCGGCCCTGGCCGGTCAGTTGCCGATCAGCGAGTACCTGCACGGCGTGCACCCCGAAGACCGCGCTATGATCGCCCGCAGTATCAAGCATTGCATTACCCACGGCACCGAATACGCCGAGGAATACCGCCTGCTGCAAGCCAATGGCGAGCTGCGCTGGGTGTTCGCCCGCGGGCGCTGCTACAAGGATCATCACGGCCGGCCGATACGTTTTCTCGGCGCGGCGCTGGACCTGACCGAACGCAAGCACACCGAACAGGCACTGCGGCAAAGCCAGACCGAGCTGCAACTGATCATCAACGCCATGCCGATCCTGATCAGCTATGTCGACCACGAAGAACGCTTTCGCCTGAACAACGCCGCGTACCTCGACTGGTACGGGCTCACGCCGCAAGAGCTGTACGGTCGCACGATCCGCGAAGTAATCGGCGAAGAGGCCTATTTCCTGCGGGCGCCGTACATCGCCGAAGCACTCGCCGGTCGGCCCTGCTCGTTCAGCCTGTACACGCCGCACCGTGATGGCAGTCAGCGACACGCCTTGATGAACTACCTGCCGCGCCACGGTGCGGATGGAGCAGTGAACGGTTTCTACATCTTCGTGATCGACGAAACCGAACGAAAAAAGACCGAAGAAGCCCTGCGCAACCTCAATGAAACTCTTGAGGAACGCGTCAGTGCGCGCACCGAACAACTGGCCCAGGCCAACCAGCGCTTGCAGAACGAAATGTTCGAACGCGAGCGCGCCGAAGATGCCTTGCGCCACGCGCAGAAAATGGAAGCGGTCGGCCAGCTCACCGGCGGCATCGCCCATGACTTCAACAACATGCTGACTGGCATCATCGGCAGCCTCGACCTGATGCAGCGCTACATCGCCAATGGCCGCGCCGATGAGATCGGCCGTTTCACTGACGCGGCGGTGTCCTCGGCCAACCGCGCGGCGGCACTGACCCACCGTCTGCTGGCGTTCTCCCGGCGTCAGTCGCTGGATCGCAAGACCCTCGACGTCAACGAGCTGATCCACTCGCTGGAAGACCTGATCCGCCGTACCAAGGGTGATCCGATCGAACTCAAGTTGCGCCTGGCCGACAATGTATGGCCGGTCAGCACCGATGTCAGCCAACTGGAAAACGCCCTGCTCAACCTGGTGATCAACGCCCGCGACGCGATGCCCGACGGCGGCGAGCTGTTGATCGAAACGGCCAACGTCTACCTCGACGGCAACGACATCACTACCCTCGAACCGGTCAAGGCCGGTGATTACCTGATGCTGGCGGTGAGCGACAACGGCACCGGCATGACGCCTTCAGTACGTTCCAAAGCGTTCGATCCGTTCTTTACGACCAAACCCATCGGGCAAGGCACCGGGCTCGGCTTGTCGATGATTTATGGCTTTGCCCAGCAATCGGGTGGGCACGTCAGCCTCGACAGCCTGCCGGGTCAGGGCACCTGCGTGCGCCTGTACTTGCCGCGCTTGTATGCACTGGAAGCGGAGCTGCCGGCAATCGAAGCGGTTGCCGAGGCCCCCGCTGTGGCGACCGGCGAAACCGTGGTGGTGGTCGAGGACGATCCGGCGGTGCGCATGCTGGTCATGGACCTGCTCAAGGAGTTGGGTTATCGCGCCCATGAGGCCGAAGACGCCAAGGGAGCCTTACCGCTACTGGAATCCGACCTGCGGGTTGACCTGCTGGTGACCGATGTCGGCCTGCCGGGCATGAACGGTCGGCAAATGGCGGAGATCGCCCGCCAGCATCGTCCGGGGCTCAAGGTGTTGTTCATGACCGGTTACGCGCAGAAAGCCGCCGAGCGCCAGGGCTTTCTTGAGGACGGTATGGACATGGTCGCCAAACCGTTTTCCATCGAACAGCTGGCCGGCAAGATCCGCACGATGATCAGCCAAAACCCGTGACTTGAGGCATAATCCGCGCCCCGCCGTCACCCCGCTACAGGTATTGCACGATGAAAGCCCAAGCCCGCCACATTCTGGTGAAGACCGCCGAAGAGGCTGAAAAACTCAAACAACGCATCGCCAACGGTGAGGCGTTCGATGTGCTGGCGAAGAAATTTTCGACTTGTCCGTCCGGCAAGCGCGGCGGCGATCTGGGTGAAGTGCGGCCGGGGCAGATGGTCGGTGCGATCGATGCGGTGATCTTCAAAAAACCGCTGCGCACCGTGCACGGGCCGATCAAGAGCAAGTTCGGGTATCACCTGGTACAGGTGTTTTACCGCGACTGATCCAGTGCCCTGAAGGTGCGGCTTTCGGCAGCGCCTTCAGGGATCGGCATCAATCCCTGGGGATCAACGCCCCAGGCACTTGAATGACCTGACTGGCCAAGCGATGCCCCGCCTCCGCCGCCTGCACAGGGCTTGCGCCCGACAAGCGACTCGCCAGATACGCCGCACTGAACGAATCCCCCGCTGCCGTGGTGTCCACCACCTTCTCGACCTTCTGCGCCGGGACTTCGAACGCTTCCCCGGCGCAACGGATCAGACAGGCTTCAGCGCCACGCTTGAGCACCACTTCCGGCGTGCCGATCTGCGCGTACGCTTCAAACACCGCGTCACAGTCTTCGAAATGGAACAGCGCCTGTTCGTCGTCCACCGTCAGCAACGCCAGATCGACATGGGGCAACACGCTGCGATACGCCATCCGCGCCTCTTCCACCGAAGCCCACAGGCGTGGGCGGTAGTTGTTGTCGAAGACGATTCGCGCGTCACGCTGACGGGCTTCGATCAAGGTCTCGATCAGTTTTTCCCGACCTTGCGCGCCGAGCACCGCCAGCGTGATACCGCTGAAATACAGCACGTCGTAATCGGGCAGCGCTGCCAGAATCGGCGCGGCCGCCGGCGTGGTGAAGCAGTCGCGAACGGCGGCTTCGTTGCGCCAGTACAGAAAACGACGTTCGCCGGCGGCGTCGGTCTGGATGCAATACAGACCCGGCAGACGACCGGGTAAACGCTGGACCATATCCAGACCAATGCCTTCGTCGGCCCAACTGCGGCACATCGCGTCACTGAAGCTGTCATCACCCAGCGCCGTGACGTAATCGACCTGCGCGTTGTCGCCCATGGCGCGGGACAGATAGACCGCCGTGTTCAGCGTGTCACCGCCAAAGCTCTGTTGCAGGCTGCCATCGGCACGTTGCTGGAGTTCGATCATGCATTCGCCGATCAGGGCGATGCGCGGGGTGTTCGGACCCAATGGACTGAGCGTGTTCATCAGAAACAGGTTTCCATGGTTTCGATCACCGACAACTGCTCGTCCACCAGCAGCCCCACGCGCCACTTGTCGAAGGTCAGGCATGGGTGGGAAGTGCCGAAGGAAATGATGTCGCCGACGCGCAATTCCACGCTCGGCGCCACGGTCATGAACGCGTGCTGGTCCATCACTGCCGTCACCTTGCAGGCGCCGACATCGTCGCCCACTGCCGGCAGCACGCCGGCCTTGTAACGCAGCAACGGCACCGGCATCCCGGCATCGAACGCCACGTCACGCTTGCCCAGGGCAATCACCGCAAACCCCGGCTCCGGCAGCGACTGCACGTGCGCCCAGACTTCCAGCGCCGGGCGCAGGCCTTCGTGCAGGTCGCTGCGACGGTCGAGTACGCAACACTGCGCCTCTTTATAGATGCCATGGTCGTGAGCCACATAACTGCCGGGACGCAGCACGCTGAGGAAACGCCCGCCAGCGTTCTGCATTTCGAACGATTCGGCGATCAGGTCGTACCAGGCCGAACCCGACGCGGTGATGATCGGCTTGGCGATGGCGAACGCGCCGCTGTCCTGCAACTGCACCGCCAGGCGCACCAGCGAGGCGGCGAACTCACGGATGCCGCTGACCGCGTGATCGCCATGGATCACGCCTTCGTAACCTTCGATGCCGGTCAGGGCCAGCGCTGGTTGCGCGCCGATGGCCTTGGCCAGTTCGATGACTTCCTGCTCGCTGCGGCAACCGCAACGGCCGCCGACCACGCCGTACTCGATCATCACGTTCAACCGCACACCGCGCGATGCGAAATAGGCACCCAGATCGGCGACGTTGTCCGGGTGATCGACCATGCAATAGAAATCGAAACCGGAATCGGCCGCCAGCAGATCGGCGATCAGCGCCATGTTCGGCGTGCCGACCAGTTGGTTGGCCATCAGCACCCGACGTACGCCGTGGGCGTATGCAGCGCGGGTCTGGGTGGCGCTGGCCAGGGTGATGCCCCAAGCGCCGGCGTCGAGCTGACGACGAAACAGCGCCGGGGTCATGCTGGTCTTGCCGTGGGGCGCGAGTTCGGCGCCGCTGTCGCTGACGAATTTCTGCATCCAGCGGATGTTGTGTTCCAGCGCTTCGCGATGCAGCACCAGCGCCGGCAGGCTGATGTCACGCACCAGTTGCGCGCCGACGGCGGCATCGCCCTTTTCCACGGCAGCAGTGTTGTTGGCAGTCGTCATGGTCGAACTCCTCACAGTCGCGCCCGCAGGCAGGCGCGGTTATTCGTTGATTCGCCGGGCGAGGCTGTTGGCACTCTCGATCAAGACCCGGCGATAGTCGTTGTAATTAGTCTTGGCATCGGCGCGCGGGGCGACGATGCACAGGGTGCAGATGGCCACGCCTTGAGGGTCTTTGACCGGGGCGGCGAAGCAATGGGTAAAGGTGTCGGCGACACTGTCGAAGGAGAAGAAACCGTCGATGCCGGCCTGACGGATTTCCGCCAGAAACGTCTCCATCGGCAGGCGTTCGCCACCCGGCAGAATGAAATCGTCTGGGTCGATCAGGTCACTGATCTGCTGATCGCTCAAGTGCGCCAGCAGCAGCCGCCCGGACGCGGTCCACGGGATCGGCGCGTTTTCACCGATATCGGAAGAAATGCGGAAATGCCGCTCGCCCTCCTTCATCAGCGCCACCGTGTATTTGCGCCCGTTGAGCAGGCACATCTGCGCGGTTTCCCGGGTCTGGCTGACGATCTCCTGCAACGCGTGATCGGCCTCGCGACTGAGGTCGAAATGGCGCAAGTGCGCCTGGCCAAGGAAGTACAGCTGACGACCGAGATAGACGTGACCGTCCTTGCCCACCGGCTCCAGAATCCGCCGCTCGAGCAATGACGCCACTAGCTCGTAGACCGTGGATTTCGGGCTGCCGATGCCGTTGGCGATGTCGTTCGGACGCAGTGGCTGGCCGATCTCCTTGAGGAAATCGAGGATATCGAACGCCCGGTCCAGACCGCGTGCCCGGCGCTTGATGGTGTCTTCGGTCATTTCTGTTGCTCCCATAAAAGATGCCGGGGATGGTAACTGGCCCTTGGCGTTGTGTCAGTTGGATCGCAGCCCTCACCCCGCCCTCTCCCAGGGGGAGAGGGAGCCTGATCGCATCGATGCAAATGCCATCGTCTGGCACAACAATCTGCATCGATAGAGATCAGTCCCCTCTCCTGGGGGAGAGGGCCAGGGTGAGGGGGCTATGGCCTCAGCGACGCCACATCACTCAAGCCTTCTTCTTGTACGCAATGCAGTCGATCTCGACCTTGCAGTCGACCATCATGCTCGCCTGCACACAGGCCCGGGCCGGTGCGTGTTCGGGCTTGAAGTACTCGCCGAAGACCTTGTTGAAACTGCTGAAATCCCGCGGATCGTCCAGCCATACGCCGGCACGTACCACGTCTTCCAGGCCGTAACCGGCCTCTTCGAGAATCGCGATCAGGTTCTTCATGGTCTGATGCGTCTGCTCGACGATGCCGCCCACAATGATCTCGCCATCCACCGCCGGCACCTGCCCGGAAACATGCAGCCAGCCATCGGCTTCAACGGCGCGGGCGAATGGACGTGGCTGGCCGCCAGCGGCGGTGCTGCCGGTGCCGTAACGAGTAATGCTCATGGGTGTTTCTCCTGATTGAAAAAGTGAAAAGTCAGAACCGCGTGCTTTTGAGAAATTCCGCCAGCCGCGGCGATTGAGGACGCTCGAACAGTTCCTTGGGAGGCCCCTGCTCTTCGATGCGCCCCTGATTCATGAAAACGATCTTGTCCGAAACCTCGAAGGCAAAACGCATTTCGTGGGTCACCAGCAACATGGTCATGCCGTCCTCTGCCAGCCCTTTGATCACGTTCAGCACTTCGCCGACCAGTTCCGGGTCGAGGGCCGAGGTGACTTCGTCGAACAGCATCAGGCTCGGGTTCATCGCAATCGCCCGGGCAATCGCCACGCGCTGCTGCTGACCGCCGGACAACTGGCCGGGAAAGTGATTGCGCCGCTCCAGCAGGCCGACTCGCTCCAGCCATTTCTCGGCCAGGACCACGGCTTCGTCCTTGTGCATCTTTTTGACTTTCAGCAAGCCGAGCGTGACGTTCTGCAACGCGGTGAGGTGCGGGAACAGGTTGAATTGCTGGAACGCCATGCCGGTCATCGCACGATGACGGGCAATGACTTTTTCCGGGTGGCGCACGCGCTTGCCGTTGAGTTCGTCATAGCCGATGGATTCGCCATCGAGCAGGATCTGCCCGCCCTGGAATTCCTCCAGCATGTTCACGCAGCGCAGCAGCGTGGTCTTGCCCGAGCCGCTGGAGCCGATCAGCGTCACCACGTTGCCGCGCTGCATGCTCAGGTCAACGCCCTTGAGCACTTCGACCGCGCCGTATTGTTTGTGCAGGCCACGGATGTCCAGCAGCGGCTGACCGTTCTGGACGTTGGAAACTTGAGCTTGAGTCATGGCAGGGCCACCCGCTTTTCAATGTGCCGGCCGAGTAATTCGATGCCGTAGTTGATGACGAAGAACAGAAAACCGGCGAACAGGTAAAACTCCAGGGTCATGAACGTCCGGGCGATGATCTGCTGGGTGCTGAGCAACAGCTCGGCCACGCCGATCACCGACAGCAAGGTCGACGCCTTGACGATTTCCGTGGACGAATTGACCCAGGTCGGCAGGATCTGCCGCAGCGCCTGCGGCAACAGCACGTAACCGAGAGACTGATAGAACGTCAGGCCGATGGCCTTGCCGGCTTCCATCTGCCCGCGTGGCAATGCCTGCAACGCACCGCGCACGATCTCGGCGACGTGGGAGCCGCAAAACAGCGTCAGCCCGAGTGCGCCGGCCTGAAACGCACTGATCTGCCAACCGAGCGCCGGTGCCATGTAGAAGCACGCCAGCACCAGCACGAACACCGGCGTGCCGCGAATCAGGTCGACATAAAAACGGAACGGCGCGCGCATCCAGAACTTGCCGTAGGTCAGCACCAGCCCGGCGAATACGCCGATAAACGTGCCGAACAGAATCGCCAGCGCCGACACCTGCACGCTGGTCAGAAAGCCTTGCCACAAGGCTTCGCGGGCAATCCACAACTCATGCAACCAACTGGGGGATTCGTACATCGCAGCCTCCTATCGGCGGATCGCCAGACGCTGCTCGAGGTAACGCAGCAGCATGGCAATGAGGTAACAGGCCGCGACATACAACGCCGTGGTCACCAGCCAGGTTTCGATCACCCGGTAGCTTTCGACGTTGATCTTGCGCGCGTAATAGGTCAGCTCCGGCACCGCGATCGCGGCGGCCAGCGAGGTGTCCTTGAACAGCGAAATGAAGTTGTTCGACAGCGCCGGCAGCACGTTGCGCAACATCACCGGCACGGTGACGTAGGCTTTCACCTGCCACTCGCCCAGACCGATAGCCAGCCCCGCTTCGCGCTGGCCCTTGGGAATGCTCAGCAAACCGCCGCGGAACACTTCGGTCAGGTACGCCCCGGCATACAGCGAAAGCGTGATGATGAACGACGGGATCTTGTCCAGCCGGATTCCCAGGCTTGGCAACGCAAAGTAGATCAACAGAATCAACACCAGAATCGGCGTGTTACGGATCACCGTCACATACACCGATGCCAGCACCCGCAAGGCGCGATGCCTGGACAGCAAGGCAAACGCCATCAGCAGGCCGATCACGCAGCCGATGGCGATCGACACCAGCGCCAGTTCGAGGCCCAGACCGAGCCCCGCCAGCAAGGTGTCGAAATCGCGCCACACGGCGGCAAAGTTCAACTGATAGTTCATGGTCGGCAGTACCTTGAGCGGGGCGCATCAGGGCGCCCCACTCTCACGGGATCATTTGAATTCGACAGGGAAACCGATGGCAGGCGATGGCAGATCCACGCCGAACCATTGCTTGAACGACGCGGCGTAGGTCGGGAACTCGACGCCGGTCATGGCCTCATGAAGGGCGGTGTTGACGAAGTTCAGCCAGTCCTGATCGCCACGTTTGACGGCGCACGCGTAGGTCTGCGGGCTCCAGGCGTACGTCGGGCTGCGATAGCGGCCAGGGTTCTGCACCATCAGGTATTTGACCGAAGACTGGTCGGTGGCGGCGGCATCGGCGCGACCGGAGTTCACCGCCTGATACATCAGATCGACGCTGTCGTACTGATCGACCTTGGCCTTGGGCAGCGCCTGATGCACCAGCTCCTCGGCGTACACGTTCTGCAGCACGGCCACGGTCACGCCATCGCCCCCTGCCTGCAGGTCTTCGATTTCCTTGTACTTGCTGTTGTTCGGCAGCAGCAGGCCGACGCCTTCGCGGTAGTACGGCAGGGTGAACGCCACTTGCTGCGCACGGCTGGCGGTGACGGTGATGAACTGGCAGCTCATGTCGACTTTGTCGGTCAGCAGGTTGGGAATCCGCGCGTCGGAAGACTGCACCACGAACTCGACCTTGCTCGGGTCATTGAACAGACCTTTGGCGACGATCCGGGCGATGTCGATATCAAAGCCCTGCAACTTGCCGTCCGCGCCCTGGAAGTGCCACGGCGCATTGGTGCTGCCGGTGCCCACAATCAGTTTTCCACGGGCCAGGACGCTGTCGAGCTTGCTGTCAGCCGCCTGGGCCATACCCATGACAGCGGACGAAGCCGCGAGAACAAAAACACACGCTTTGAACAAGGAAGGTCGGCGATGCATGGCAAGCACTCCAGAGAATTGTTTATTCCGCTATACCGGAAAACGGTTTGTTACTACGGAATAGACAGCAGAAAGTGTGCCACAGGATTCGCGGGGAATCTGCACCCGTTTGAAAATTCACAGGAATCAAAGAGATACGTAAATAGGAAAAATAGAGAAACAGTGAGAGAGCGGAGCGTGCGCTACCGTTGGCTACAACAATGCGGGTAGCAGGTTCCCAGTCGGTGCACGGGTGATCGATTCAGGGGCAGTGTTTATTTCCGAGAACCAAGCTCAAAGGTCGTCTATCGAAACTTTTATGGTCGGATCATTTTCCCGCTCCTTGCAGAGAGCTATCAGCTCCAGATCCTCAAGGCGATTCATAAGCTCCTCATCAGCTTGTACTACGGAAACTGCTTTAAAACCTGCGTCGCTGCCCATCAGGAGCTCCTTTGATAAATGTCTGAAAACGATACCAGCTGCCTGGCCTTTGCGGACCTGAGTCTTCTGAGGGAATGCTCTTGCATCAAAGTAGGACGAAATCATCCTTTGTAGGACCTACCTGTAATTTCTGACAGTAGACCGCCGTTTTGCCCTGCTTTAACGTCAAAGGCCTTCCAGACTCATTGATCAGGAGGCTCCAATGAGAACCCGTCCCCCCCACACAACGTTGCACCCCGCCTACCGCAAAGTGTTGAAGGGATGGCGTCCAGTGATTCTGTATTTCTACAGCGAGCACTGCGGTGCCTGTACCTATGCCAGCCCGGTTTTTCGTGAAATCGCGGAGCCTTATCGACTTCGGGCGAACATCTACATGCTCGAAGCGGAAAAGTCGCCCAATATTTCTCATGTCGACGGATTCCCTACGGTGCTTTTCTTTCAGGACGGGAAAATGCGGAAAAAACTCAAAGGCATTGGAGATGAAAGATCCCTTCATGAGCATTTCGCCGAACACATCGGCAAGGTGAAAGCACCCGCCACTTGCCGCAAACCCCGACACACCCTCTCCTGGCTGCACCACACCCTCAGCACCCTCTGCACCATCCCCCGCGCAAAACGATGGAACTTTTCCTGAAAGTGCCACCTAAGAGCCATCATGAAATAGCACCGTCGTTCCAATTGATCTGTAACAACTAGCCTCGAAGCCGGATTGGACAAGCTCCCATCCGGCTGCTTTTCTTTATTTCTCAGAAAGAGATAAGTGCTGCCGGCCCTTTGGCCGCGGCCTTGCTTCGTCCCAGGAGGGGTCAATGTCCTTTAATGTCATGATGGTTTTCGGTACTCGCCCGGAGGCCATCAAAATGGCCCCGCTGGCCCGGGTTCTGCGTCAGTGGCCCGACATCACACTCAACATCTGTTCCAACCGCCTCTACGCCTGGCTGAGCGCACGCTCGGCGGCGGGTAAAGGGGTATGAGTCTGGGTTGGGTCGATTTTTTCGCGTATGTGCTGTTCGGTCTCAAATATGTGGCGATTGCCCTCGCCCTGTTGATGTTCATCCTCGGCCTCGATGACCTGTTCATCGACCTCGTTTACTGGAGCCGCAAATTCATCCGGCGCTGGCGGATCTACGAGAAATTCAAGCGTGCCGACGAGGAACGCCTGTATTCGATTCCCGAGAAACCGCTGGCAATCATGGTGCCGGCGTGGAACGAAGTCGGCGTGGTCGGTGAAATGGCGCGTCTGGCCGCCTCGACCATCGACTACGAGAACTATCAGATTTTCGTCGGTACCTACCCCAACGACGCCGAAACCCAGGCCGATGTCGACGCGGTGTGCCAGCACTACCCCAACGTGCACAAAGTGGTCTGTGCCCGCCCCGGCCCGACCAGCAAGGCCGACTGCCTGAACAACATCATCGACGCGATCCTGCGCTTCGAGAGCGAGGCGAAAATCCAGTTCGCCGGGTTCATCCTGCACGACGCCGAAGACGTGATTTCGCCGATGGAATTGCGCCTCTACAACTATCTGTTGCCGAACAAAGACCTGATCCAGATACCGGTCTATCCCTACGCGCCGGAGTGGAAAGGCTTCACCGCCGGGCACTACGTCGATGAGTTCGCCGAGAACCACGGCAAGGACGTCATCGTCCGCGAAGCCCTCACCGGCCAGGTGCCCAGCGCCGGCGTTGGCACTTGCTTCAGCCGTAAAGCCATCAGCGCCCTGCTGGAAGACGGCGACGGCATTGCCTTCGATGTGCAGAGTCTCACCGAGGACTACGACATCGGTTTCCGCCTCAAACAGAAAGGCATGAAATGCATCTTCGCCCGCTATTCGGTCAGCGATCCGAAACTGGCGCTGGAGCAACCCTGGGTGTTCGGCATGAACCGCGAATTCTCCCAGGTGATCTGCGTGCGCGAGCACTTTCCCCGTGACCTGCAACATGCGATCCGGCAGAAGTCGCGGTGGATTGTCGGCATCGTGTTCCAAGGGACAAAGAACCTCGGCTGGAGCCGCAAGGGTCTTCTCAACTACTTCCTGTGGCGCGACCGTCGCGGGCTGATCGCCTACCTGCTGAGTTTTTTGGTGAACCTGCTGTTCCTGGTACTGCTGGCGATGTGGGCGGTGACGATCATTTCCCCGGACTCTTGGCGCTACCCCTCGATTCTCGCCGACAGCTCGCTGCTCTCAGTGCTGCTGTGGCTCAACGGCCTGATGCTGCTCAACCGCCTGCTCCAGCGCGGCTGGTTCGTCACTCGTTACTACGGATTGGTTGAAGGTCTGCTGTCAGCGCCGCGCATGATGTGGAGCAACTTCGTCAATTTCTTCGCCAACCTACGTGCCCTGCGTCAGGTCATGGAAATGGGTGACTCACGACGTGTGGCCTGGGACAAGACCACCCATGAATTCCCGGCGCTGACCAAGGCACAGCGCACGCCGCTCGGCCATCGACTGGTGGAAAAGGGTCTGCTTACCGAAGAGCAACTGGAAGCGGCAATCACCAGCCCCGTACGCCGTCGACTCGGCCGCGAACTGTTGCTGCGTGAGTACATCGACAGCACTCAGCTGGTTCAAACCCTCGCCGAGCAGCTTGATCTGGAATGGGCGCCGCTCAATCCGTTCAAGCTCGACAAACGCCTGATCGATGCCGTACCGCGCCGGGTCGCCTCCCACTACGGCATTTTGCCGGTGGCCGAAGAAGGCGACACCCTGATTCTGGCCTCCGAAGGCCCGGTCAGTCAGGTCTCGCTCGGCGCCATCAGCCGTCAATTGAAACGCCCGGTGCGCAGCCGTCTCGCACCTCAGGGCCGCGTCACATTGGGGATTCGTTACTGGTACGCCAGCCCCCGCCAGAATGAGGAAGTGCGTCATATGCTCGAAGTGCTTGAGCGCCATCAGGACGATGAAGCCCTGCTGGAACGGGTCAGCCGCCATCAGGTGCTGCTGGGCAATCTGTTGCAGGTGCGCGGCATGGTGCCGCCGACCCTGTTCAATCAGGCGCTGATCGACTTCGATGCCGAGAAGATGTCACTCGGTGAACACCTGATTTCCCGGGGCATGATTACCCAGGAAGTACTGGAACAGGCCCTGGCCGATCAGGCCAGCGAACAGCAAGCCGCCTACCGCATTGTCCGGGAGGTCGCATGAAGCCTGTGCATCGTCAAACCTTGCTGATGGGCAGCCTGCTGCTGGGCCTGAGCACCGCGTATCCGCTGCAGGCTGCACCGCTGAGCGACTTTGAACAGTTCCGCAGCTACCCCTACATGGACCGCAGTTATCGCGAGGCGAAAAAGGGCAACTGGAAAGAAGTCGAACGACTGATGCGCCACTTGCTGGAAAAGGTCCCGAAAAACGATGAGGCGCGGGCACTGCTGGTGGAGTCCCTGGCCAATCAACGCCGTTACAAGGAAGCGCTGCAAGCATTGCCGGACAACAGCGATGCCCTGCTCGACCTGCGCCTGACCTGGATCGAACAGGATCCGCCGACCAGCACGCAAGTTGAAAGCTGGATGGCCACCAGCAGCCTGAATGACCGTGTGCGTCTGTGGCAGGCCTACAGCCTGAGCCTGGCCAAGTTCGGCGGCGCGGCCAAGGCCCATGACTGGTTGGCACAACTGGCGCCCAAGGGTGACGACAACATCTTGCGCCTGGCCCGCGCCAACTGGTCGGAGCAACTGCGCGACTGGAGCGGCACCATCGACCAACTGGCGCCGCTGGCCGCACGCAAACAACTGGACGCCGAAGGCTGGCAACGGCTGGCCAACGCTTACGTGCAGCGTCTCGATGAAAAGCCGCTGCAGCAACTGCTGCAACAGGCGCCGAGTCCCGAGGCCGCACGCAACATTCGCCTGGCGATGGTCGACCGCGCCATCGCCATGGGCCACGAGCAACAGGCCCAACGCTGGATGCAGTCGCTGCCGGCCAGCGATCTCGCCGATCCGGCGCAGCGTCAGCGTCTGTGGGAACTGGCGCGCAAGACCGAAGACGTGCCCACCGTGCAGCGCCTGAGCAACGATCTGCAACGGCCTTGCCTGGAAACCGCGGAATGGCTGTCGCGCCAGGATCCGGAAGCGGCACTCAAGCAACTGCGCAGCTGTACGCCGACGGACGACCCACAGACCTGGCTGATACTCGCCCAGCGCCTGCAAGCCTCGGATCTATTGCAAAGCACCCGTCTACCGGAGCCTTGGGACAGTCGACGACAAACACAGGTGCTCGACATCTGGCAGGAGCAAGGTCGCAGTGCCGAAGTCAACGCCTGGCTGGCCGGTCAGAAACAGACGCCCGATATCGTCAAGCGCCGTGCGGAACTGACGCAGCGCATGGGACGGATGATCGAAGCGGAGACCCTGTGGGAACTGCATTACCGACAGACCGACAATCTTTCCTCGCTCAATCAGGCCACCTATCTTGCGGTAAATGCCGGTGATCGGGCGCACGCTCAACAGTTGCTGGAATCTGCGTTCGATCGTCATGACGGGCGTTTGCCGGCGACGGCGTTGCAGCGTCTGGCCGGCTTGTATGCCGCAGCGCCCTCCACGACTCCGGAGCAACAGCGACGCATGGCGCTCCTGCTCAACCGGGTGGACGGTGCCACGCGCGGCCAACTGCTCGCGCAACTTGCGGAGACCGGCCAGTGCGACGCCGTGCAGCAAGCCATCGGCAGCCACCCGCAAGCGGCTGGCGATTACCGCGCGCTCGGTAGCTGCGCCATGCCTGATCGCCCAGGTGAAGCCGTCGTCTATTACCAGCAGGCTGAAAAGCTCGGTGATCGCGGCAGTCGTCTGCCGCTGGCCTATGCCCTGGAAGCGGCCGGTGACTCTGCCGGTGCACTCGCCATCTGGCGCAACACCCCAACCGCCGAACTCAGCGACAACGCGCGTCTGACGGCCAGTCGCAGCGCGCTGAATGTCGGCGACAGCCAGACCGCGGAAACCTACTGGCAACAAAGCACCACTCGCGGCGCCAATGAATGGGCCCTCGGCGCAGCCATCGCCGACGCACGGGGTGATCACGCCCAGGCACTGCAACGTCAGCGTCAGGCCTTGCAGCAGGCACCGGATGCCGGGCACTTCTACGCCGCATCGGTCACTGCGCAAAAGGCCGGGGACTTGCCACAAAGCACCGCGTGGCTGGCCGAAGCGGTACGCCGCGAGCCGAACAACCCGCGTTACCGCGCCGACTACGGCATGCGTCTGGCCGGCGCCGAAACCCGCGAAGAACGCGCCACGGCGATTCCGTATCTGCAACAGGCGACCCGGGATTTCCCCGAGGATTACCGCCTCGGCGAAACCCTGGCCTGGCGCTACGACGAAGTCGAAGACAGCGCCTCCGCGCGCAAGGAACTGCGCCGGGTGATCGATCTGGAGCAGAGCCCGGTGGCGGCCGATGACGAAGACGGCAGCATGGAGGCCCGCCGTTATCGTCAGCGCCGCGCCCATGAAACCTTGTCCCGGCGTGACAGTTTTACCGTTGCCAGCACCTGGTCACCGGCCGGAGTGTCCACCAACGATTTTCTGCGCCCGGATGACAGTGAAGGCAGCAAACGGGTGACACGCTCGCAGAACGTTCAGGTCGCGATGTGGGATCACGCGCTGGGTGAAGAACCGAGTCGGGCCGGCAGTACGCTGTCGGTTTATGGCCGGCTGTTGTTCGGCGGCCAAGGTCGCTCCAGCTATGGCGAAACCTTCGCTACCGGCGTCGGCCTGCGCTACAAGCCGTGGGGCACGGCCAACGTCAACCTGTATGCCGAAATCTACAAGCAAACAGGCGTCAGCGACGATGGCAGCGGCGGCATGCGCCTGGGGCAGTTATTCAGCCCGGTGAAAGTCTGGGATCAGGGTCACGACTACGATCGCTTCGGTCGAACCAGCACCGACTACCTGCTACGCGCCACCGCCTCGTTCCTCGATCAGGGCAAGTATCGCAACGACTGGCGGGTCGACGAAAACGATTGGGACGAGCGTTTTCTCTATCTTGATGCTGCGTGGTGGACCAAGGCCGGCGATCACCAGTGGCTGTCGCGATTCCAGCAAGGTCACGCCTGGAAACTGCCCGACAGTGGAGCCCAGACGATCATGCCTTACGGCTTCCTCGAGTTTGCCAGCCAGGACCCGAGCAACGACTGGCGCCAGGACCTGCGCACCGGTGTCGGTCTGCGCTGGCAATGGTGGTACGACGAGGATCGCTACAACGCCTACCGTTCGAAACTGACGGTTCGCACCGAATATCAACAGTCGCTGGGCGGCAATCTGTATGAAGGCGGCAACGGTGTGCTGCTGGGCGTGGAGTGGAATTTCTGATGGCTCGATGGATGTTGTGTTTGTGCCTGCTGATGAGCGCCACTGTCGCCAAGGCCGATGAGCGAGTGTTCTACCAGCCGCTGAATGTCGATGCCAGCCTGACCCAGGCGCAGTGGCAGAAAGTCTGGCAAGACACCGCGAAACAAGGCACGCGTACCGTGATCGTCCAGTGGACGGCTTATGGTGACTCGGACTTCGACGGCGCCAATGGCTGGCTCGCCAACAGCCTGAAACTCGCTCAGCGGGAAGGTCTGCAACTGGTGCTCGGCCTGGCGATGGACCCGGCTTACTACAAACGCATCGATGAACTGGACAGCGCCGGTCTCGGCGCTTACTGGCAGGCACAACTGGGCCAGTCACTGGCTCAGCAGAAGAAGCTCCGTCGGGACTGGAAGCTGCCGGTCAACGGCTGGTATCTGCCGCTGGAGCTGGACGACCTGCACTTTCTGGCGGCAGATCGACGGGCCACACTTCAGCGCCAATTGAAGGACTTTGCCGCGAAGCTGGATGCGCCGCTGCATGTCAGCGCCTTCAGTGCCGGCAAGCTGGCCCCGGCGGTCAACGGTCAATGGCTGGGCGAATTGACGGCGGCGGGTGCGCAGGTCTGGTGGCAGGACGGCGCGGGCACCGGTCGTTTGTCACCGCTGGTGCGCAACGGTTATGCCAGTGCACTGCCCTGCTCCGTGGGGATCGTGCGCGAAGCCTTCCGGCAGGTCAGCCGCGAGGGCGAGCCCTTCCGTGCCGAACCGGCCAGCCCGGATGCGACCTCGACCGGCTGCCATCAGAACGCGGTGTTTTCCCTGCGCTATCGACCGTGGGGCTCGGTCATCCTCGACAACCAACGCAAGCATCCGGGCAGCAATGTACAAAACCATTGAAGACGAAGTCCTGAAGAAGACCGCGCCCGCCGAACTGTGGAGCGAGTTCATCCAGCATGAATTCGAGCGGCTGCATTCGTTCTGCCTGTTGATCTACCTGGCGAGCATCGGCATCTGGCTCGCCTTCGACCTGATCGTCAGCTTCATCGGCAATCAGGGATTCACCTGGCGTTCGATGGTGTTCATCGCGGCCTTTGCGATTCTTGCTGTGGTGTTGATGTTCACCCGCAAGGCTCGACACTTCGACTGGCTGAACCTGACATTCGTGGTGATCATCACACTCGGCATCCGAATGGTGATCGACGGCCTGCCGCCGACCTTTCATGGCATCTGGCTGGTGCTCGCCGCAGCCACTACGTTGTACAGCGCCTCGGTACTGCCGCTCAGCCGCTGGTCGTTCTTCGGTGCCCAGGCCATCACCTGGCTGGTGCTCAATCCGTTCATGAACACCGGTATCAACCTGCTGGAACTCAAAGGCGTGATGACCATCGCGTACGCCGTGTTTCTCTGCGGGTTGACGATCTATACGTTTTTGAAGCTGCGCGAGGCCAAGCTCTACAACTACATCATGTCCAAGCTGTTGCTGGATCAGGCCTACAACGACACCCTCACTGAAATCCCCAACCGCCGCTCGTTCATGACCCGCGCCGGAAAAACCCTGCAAGCCGTGCCGCGTGAGCATGACCACTACCTGGCGATGATCGACATCGACAACTTCAAGAAAGTGAATGATGTGTACGGCCATGACATCGGCGATGAGGTGCTCAAGCGCATCGCGGCGGACATCAAAGCGGTGATGGCACCGTTTGAGTACGCGCGACTGGGTGGCGAGGAGTTTGCGATCTATCTGGCCGGTGTGCGCCGCGAGGATGTCGAGGCGCTGGCCGGGAAATTGTGCCGGGTGGTGCGCGAGCAACCGACCCGGCACCCGGTGACCATCAGCATCGGTCTGGCCCGGGTCGAAGATGGCGACACCCTCAACCAGGCACTGATCAAGGCCGATGAAGCACTGTACGAGTCAAAGCATTCCGGCAAGGACCGGTACACCTTTCATCAGTGAGGCCGTCAGGCCTCACGCACCAGCAACACCCGCGTCACGCGACGCTCTTCGACCGCCATTACGGTCATGCCCCAACCGTCATGTTCCAGTCGATCGCCCTTCATCGGCAGGCGATCCAGCAGGCTCATCACCAGCCCGGCGAGGGTCTGGTAATCCTCGGTCGGCTCGGCGCGAAAACCGGTGTGCTCGCGGATACGGGTCAGGTTCAGCGCACCGTTGACGATGTACCCGCCCTGCTCCTCGACCACGTCCGGGCCGGCGATTTCGCTGGCATCCGGCAGTTCACCGGCAATCGATTCGAGAATGTCGGTCATGGTCAACACGCCGACAAAGTCACCGAACTCGTTGACCACGAAGGCAATGTGGGTCGAGGCCGCACGCATTTGTTCCAGTGCGTTGAGGATCGAATAACTGTCCAGCAGATTGACGGTCTTGCGCGCCAGGTGTTCAAGGTTCGGCTCGTTGCCAGCCAGATATTCCTTGAGCAGCTCTTTCTTGTGCACGAAGCCCAACGGCTCATCAACCGCGCCGTTACGAATCAACGGCAAGCGCGAGTAGGAAGAGTGCATCAATCGCGTACGAATAGCCTCGGCGTCGTCGGCCAGATCAATGTGATCGACATCGGCGCGCACCGTCATCAAGGCACGAATCGGGCGTTCAGCCAGTTGCAGCACGCCGCTGATCATCACCCGCTCGCGACGGTCGAACAGCTCCGCGCTCGGCGCTTCACCGTTATCCAGCAGGTCGGAAATCTCCTCGCCGACCTCTTCCACCGCCAGTTTACGACCACCCAACAGACGCATCACCGCATGGGCCGTGCGCTCGCGCATCGGGCGCAAGCCCTGCATCGAGCGCTTGCGACGGGCGCGGGCGATCTGGTTGAAGATCTCGATCAGGATCGAGAAACCAATGGCGGCGTACAGATAACCTTTCGGAATGTGGAAGCCCAGGCCTTCAGCCGTCAGGGCAAAACCGATCATCATCAGGAAGCCCAGACACAGCATGATCACCGTCGGGTGGGCGTTGACGAAGCGGGTCAGCGGCTTGCTGGCAACGATCATCACACCAATGGACACGACCACCGCGATCATCATCACCGCCAGTTCATCGACCATGCCCACGGCAGTAATTACCGCGTCCAGGGAGAACACCGCGTCGAGCACGACGATCTGCGCCACGATCGGCCAGAACAACGCATAAGCGGTGTTGGTGGAGCGCTCGCCAATATGGCCTTCCAGGCGCTCATGCAATTCCATGGTTGCCTTGAACAACAGGAACACACCACCAAACAGCATGATCAGGTCACGACCGGAGAAGCTCTTGCCGAACACTTCGAACAACGGTGCCGTGAGGGTGACCAGCCAGGAAATACTCGCCAGCAGGCCAAGACGCATGATCAGCGCCAGGCTCAAGCCGATAATGCGTGCGCGGTCGCGCTGATGGGGCGGCAGTTTGTCCGCCAGGATCGCGATGAACACCAGGTTGTCGATACCCAGTACCAGTTCCAGCACGATCAGTGTCAACAAGCCCAACCATGCCGTGGGATCCGCTAACCATTCCATAATCTTTCTCTATCTCTCGTCAGTGAATTCAGGCTGCCGGACACGGCAAAGTGCGGCGCGAAAGCTCGAAGGCTGCGCCAACAACGATAGTCGGTAGTCGGAAGACTGGATGCTGGAAGTGCGTCAAGACCGCGCCGTGGCGCGAGGGGAACGGGGTTCCTGGAATAGAACTGGGAGGCTCCGAGAGGGTGTTCATGCAAATCCTGAATGAAAAAAGGCCTTGAAGCGTACAGGCTCAGATGACTTTTCCTACAGCTGGAAATCATTTCAAAATCTGTACGCCGCCAGCTTATCGCCGTCCCCGTCCCCGTCAGCATCGGCAACCAACGGATGTGTAAGGGCTAACGCCCGGCAAACCTGAGGCGAGACAACTGGCGCAGATCGCCCTCGACGTAGTAGTCATTGGTCCAGCTGTCATCCGCCGCCAGCGGCTGCACCTGCTTCAACGCCAGTTTTTTCGCGAAGTAGCGAAAACGGTAATGCTCGTAGAACCGCAGCAGCTCCAGGCCATAGCGGTCCGCCAGATCGGTGTCGCCGCGAATGATCAGATAGTTCTCGTCATTGCCGTTGCTGGCGGAAGTGCTGAGGTTATGGCTGCCGCTGATGAGGGTCGGGCTGTCGCTGGTGAAGTCGGTGACCACGGCTTTGGTGTGCACCAGCAGGTTGCCTTTCTGCCCTTTCATGTTTTCCCGCAGCCAGCCTTCCAGCCCGGTGTTGAGCAACGCGGTGGCGGCAAACTCGGCGGTTCGGTCGGCGTGAAACCCGGTGATGCGGCTGACGGTGTTTTGCAGGCCGTAACGCAGGATGTCGTCGTGGGGCTGACCGAGCAACGCGTTGAGAATCGCGTCGGGCAAGGTGAATGCGGTAACGAACAGCAGGTCTTTTTTCGCTCCTTCGATGATATCGACGAACTCCCGCAGATCGGCGCCGCCGGTACGCGGTGAAAACCCGGCGAACAAGGGCTGCGCCGGGTTCATCGGGTTGTGTTGGGTGATCCAGTCGCGGGTGGCGCCGACGTCCGCCGGCTCGGCCCAGATCTGCTCGAAGGTTTTCAGGTAACTCGCACTGATCGCCGAATCGTCCAGTACATGCACCACGTTGGCCTGGCGGTACACGCCGTTGGCGGTGAAGTTGGTGCTGCCGCACAGCACCGCTTGCGGCTGGCGCTCACCGCCTCCGTCCAGGCGGCTGAGGACGATGAACTTGTTATGGAAAATGTTATGAGTGACCCGCCCGCGCTTGCTGGTCGACGGCAGTTTCACAAGGCTCGCTTCGTTGATCGTCGTGTCTTCGTCGTCGGGCCGGGCGTGATACAGCACGCGCACCTGAACACCTCGTTCGAACGCCGCGTTCACCGTGTCGATGATGGCTTGTAACTGATATTCGTAGATCGCGATGTCCAGCGCCCACTGCCCGTCCACCGCACGCTCGATAAACCCTTGCAGACGCCCGAGCAGGCCGTTCTCCAGCCACTGACGCGCCGCATCGGGCCATGCTTCGATGGGCATGTTTTTGTTGGCGCTGATCTGTGCGTCGAGATCGGGAAATTTGCGCTGAAACGCCTGACTGGCAGCCACGGCGCGGTTGAAAATCACGCACTGATTGGCGGGATGACCGTCGTCGGAACAAATCGTCAGCTCCAGCGCGTCACCCAGTTGCGGCGCATCCGGCGAGCCATACGCCAGGTGCACGCGATAGTGGATCGTCATGCCCGGATTGACCGCGTAATCGGCCCAGCGAAATTTCTGCAACGGTGCCTTGTCGCTCGGCGTGGCGTGAAACTGCGGGAACGTGTGAACCTTGCCGGGAAAGGTCAGGCTGTTGAACAGGAACAACCACGGTTTGTCGCCCTGCTGCTTTTCGATGGCAAACCCCAACAGACCTTTGCGGCGGGATTCGGCGAGGTCCATGGCGAGCAGCACGCCATTGGTGCCGGCGTAGGCCTTGACGCGAAAATCATCCTGCGGATTGGCGACCAGTACGCGCATGATTCACTCCCTGTGGTGATTTGGCCTCACTGCAGCATAGCTCTCAGACCGACAACAACTCGTCGATATGCCGGTAATCGGCGTCCAGTGCTGTCGCCAATTGTTTCGCGCGGCCCAGGCGAATCGGCCCGCGCTCGATATCGATCAGCAGGCCCGGACAGCCCAGCATCGGTAACCCCGACCATTCCTTCAAACGACCATCGGTAATCAGCAGCAAACGTTGTTGTTCAGCGGGGAACCGCTTGCGCCGCACCGCCAGCCAATGCCCGGCTTCCGTCAGCGCTGCCAACAGTGGTGTGCCGCCTCCCGCGCCCAATCCATCGAGCCATGTGCGTAACCCTCTGGAGGCCTTCAGCCCTTGCACCTGCCATTTCGGCGCCGCGCCGCTCGCGGTCAACAACGCAAGGCGCGCGCGCTGCCGGTAAGCGTCGTCGAACAGTTGCGCGAGTACGCCCTTGGCATCGATCAAGGCTTGATGGCGACGGGTCGAGGCCGAGGCGTCGACGATCACCAGCCAGAGTTCATGGGGCGTGCGGGTGCGCAGTTGAAACAGCAGATCCGCGCGGACTTTGGGGCGACCATTGAGCAAGGTTCCGGGCCAGTTCACCGAGCCACTGCGAGCCGCGTGACGCTTGCCCTGGCGACCGTTATCGAGGCGTCCGGCGCGGGGTCTGGCATTCGCCCCCGCGTCGGATCGGGGGCGAATGCCTAAGGCTTTTTTGGCCAGGTCGGCACTTCGCGGCGAGCACCGGTGGCGAGGGCCGGCGCCGGCATTTCGCCCCACTGGCCCTGCCCTTCACTCGGCTCGGCGTTAGTGCCGGACGGCGATTGCGCCGGTGGCTGTGCAGAGGGTGAAGACTGCTCGCGACGACGATGACGCAAGGCAAACTCAGACACGGCATCAATGTCTTGCTCGGCGATGGCTTCAGCCCCGCGCCACGCCGCATGAGCACGCGCCGCACGCAGCCAGACCAGATCGGCGCGCAAACCATCGACGCCCGCCGCGAAGCAGCGCTCGGTGATCTGCGCCAACGCCGCATCATCCAGCGGAATACCCGGTAAAACCTTGCGGGCGTTCTCGCAGCGCTGACGCAGAGCTTGCTGCTCAGCCTCCCACTGCCCACAGAACGCCTGCGGATCGCTGTCGAAATCCAGTCGACGACGAATGATCTGACCACGCTCGACCGGCGCTGTGTGACCGCTCAGTGCGACGTTCAAACCAAAGCGATCCAGCAATTGCGGACGCAATTCACCCTCTTCCGGGTTCATCGTGCCGATCAATACGAACTTCGCCGAATGCCGATGGGAAATCCCGTCACGCTCGATCAGGTTGGTGCCGCTGGCAGCCACATCAAGCAGCAAATCCACCAGATGATCCGGCAGCAAATTCACTTCATCGACATACAACACGCCGCCATCAGCCTTGGCCAGCACGCCCGGAGAAAACTGCGCACGACCGTCGCTCAATGCCGCGTCCAGATCCAACGTGCCGACCAGTCGCTCTTCCGTCGCCCCCAGCGGCAAGGTGACGAACTGACCGCTGGCCAACAGATCCGCCAGACCCCGGGCCAGCGTGGACTTGGCCATACCGCGCGGGCCTTCGATCAGCACGCCGCCGATCTTCGGATCGATGGCCGTCAGGTACAGCGCCAGTTTCAGATCATCGGCGCCAACCACGGCGGAGAGCGGGAAATGCGGGGTGTCGGTCATGTTCAGTCTCAGCTCTCTTCTTCTATGTCCAGCAGCAGGTTTTCCAAGGCTTCTTTGTAGGCGCCCGGTTCCTGCCACATCCCGCGTTGCTGCGCTTCGAGCATACGCTCGGTCATGTCGCGCAAGGCGTGGGGATTATGCTCGCGCACAAAGTCGCGGGTCGCCGGGTCCAGCAGATACGCATCGGCCAGCAAGGCGTACTGATGATCATCGATCAGTTGCGTGGTGGCGTCGAAGGCAAACAGGTTATCGACCGTCGCCGCCAGTTCGAACGCGCCTTTATAGCCGTGGCGCTTGATCCCGTCGATCCATTTCGGATTCGCCGCCCGGGAGCGGATGACCCGGTTCAGTTCTTCTTTCAAGGTGCGGATCTTCGGCAGATCCGGCTGACTGTGATCGCCGTGATAACTGGCCGCTGCTTCGCCGCGCAGACTTTCCACGGCAGCGAGCATGCCGCCCTGGAACTGGTAATAATCATTGGAATCGAGCAGGTCGTGCTCGCGGTTGTCCTGGTTTTGCAGCACCGCCTGCACCTGGCTCAGGCGCTGGGCGAATTGCTCGCGAGCGGCGGTGCCCTCATCGGAGCCACCGTAAGCATAGGCGCCCCAATTCAAGTAAACCTCGGCCAGATCCTCGCGGGTTTGCCACAGGCGTCCATCGATGGCGCCCTGCACGCCCGCACCATATGCGCCGGGTTTGGCACCGAAGATTCGCCAGCCGGCCTGACGTCGCGCCGCGTCTTCATCCAGACCCGATTGCCGTAACGCCTCACGCTCGGCACGCACTTTGGCGGCCAGCGGATTGAGATCGTCCGGCTCGTCCAGCTCCGCCACGGCTTGCACGGCGGCGTCGAACAGGCGGATCAGGTTGGCAAACGCATCGCGGAAAAATCCGGAGACCCGCAGCGTGACATCGACCCGAGGGCGGTCGAGCAGGCTCAGCGGCAGAATCTCGAAATCATCGACCCGTTGACTGCCGGTGGCCCACACCGGCCGCACGCCCATCAGCGCCATGGCCTGGGCGATATCGTCACCACCGGTGCGCATGGTCGCGGTGCCCCACACCGACAGACCGAGCTGGCGCAGGTGATCGCCGTGATCCTGCAGGTGTCGCTCGAGAATCAGGGTTGCCGACTGGAAGCCGATTCGCCATGCCGTGGTAGTCGGGAGATTACGCACGTCCACCGAATAGAAATTGCGTCCGGTTGGCAGCACGTCGAGGCGACCGCGACTGGGGGCGCCGCTCGGGCCGGCGGGGACGAATCGGCCGCTCAACGCGTCGAGCAAGCCGTGCATTTCTGCCGGGCCGCAGGCGTCGAGGCGTGGGGCGATCACTTCGCGCAGGTTGTCGAGGATTGCACCGACTTCAACCCAGCGCGGATCCTGTGGGAGCGAGCCTGCTCGCGATGGCGTCAGGTCAGGCGATTCCGTTTTGAATGACACACCGCTATCGCGAGCAGGCTCGCTCCCACAGGGGAATGGCAGTGATTGGGAGATCAACTGGGTGGCGAACAGTTCAAGGCGTTCACGGGTATCCCCCGCCGTGCGCCAGACCTCGTCGCTGATCGCCAGCAGTTCCGATGGGCGCGGGCCGATCCAAGGATCAGCAAGTGCACAATCCAGCGGATCGAACCCCAACTGAAACGCCTTGGCCAACGCCCGCAACAGACTCGACTGAGCCCCTTTGCCATCGCCACGCGGAATCCGCAGCAGCGCCAGCAAGGTATCGATACGCAAACGCCCGGTCGGCGACTCACCGAAAATATGCAGGCCATCGCGGATCTGCGATTCCTTCAAGTCACACAGATAGGTGTCCAGACGCGGCAACCAGATCGCCGCGTCGGCATCGCTGTCGAGGGCTTCGTCGAGTTGCAGCTCGCGATCGATCTGCGTGTCACGCACCAATTGCAGGATGTCGCGCTGCAACTCCCGGGAGCGGCGCGGATCGAGCAACTGAGCTTCGTAATACTCGTCCGCCAACAGTTCAAGATTGCGCAACGGGCCGTAGGTTTCGGCGCGCGTCAGCGGCGGCATCAAGTGGTCAATGATCACCGCCTGAGTGCGACGTTTGGCCTGGGCACCCTCCCCCGGATCGTTGACGATAAACGGGTAGATATTCGGCAGCGGCCCGAGCAGCGCGTCCGGCCAGCAGTTCTCCGACAGACCCACGCCTTTGCCCGGCAGCCATTCGAGGTTGCCGTGCTTGCCGACGTGAATCACACCGTGAGCGCCGTAGGTCTGGCGCAGCCAGAAATAGAACGCGAGGTACGCGTGCGGCGGCACCAGATCGGGGTCGTGATACACCGCGCTCGGATCGACCTGATAACCCCGCGCCGGTTGAATGCCGACGAAGGTCAGGCCGAAACGCAGGCCGGCGATCATCATCCGCCCGTCACGGCACATCGGATCGTTCTGCGGCGAACCCCAGCGCTCCAGCACCGCCGCGCGATTGGCTTCCGGGAGTGCGTTGAACATCGTCAGGTAATCGTCCATCGCCAGGCTTTGCTGGCACGGGCGCTGATCAAGGGTGTCGAGGTCATTGCTGACGCCGCCGAGCAATTGCTGGATCAGTTCGGTGCCGCTGTCCGGCAGTTCGGCCGGCAGCGGATAACCTTCGGCCTGCAACGCCCGCAGGATATTCAGCGCAGCAGCCGGCGTGTCGAGGCCGACGCCGTTGCCGATGCGTCCGTCCCGGGTCGGGTAGTTGGCGAGGATCAGCGCGACGCGTTTTTCAGCGTTCGACACCCGCGCCAGTTCGACCCAGCGGCGCGCCAGTTCGGCCACGAAATCCATGCGCTCGGGTTGGGCCCGATAACACACCACATCGGACTGACTGCGCTCGCTGCGCCAGGCCAGATCCTTGAAGCTGATCGGTCGGCTGATGATCCGGCCGTCCAGCTCCGGCAATGCGATGTGCATCGCCAGATCCCGCGGACCGAGGCCCTGTTCGCTCTCGCGCCAACCGGGCTCGTTGTCTTGGGCACAGATCGCCTGGATCACCGGAATGTTGCGACGGAACGGCCGCAGATGTGGCGCCTCCGGGCTGGACTGGGCGAAACCGGTGGTGTTCAGAATCACCGAGGCCTCGACCTCATCCAGCCAGTCCTCGACCACCGACAGGCAGCCGGGCTCTTTCAAACTGGCCACGGCGATCGGCAGCGGATTGAGTCCGGCCGCCTGAAGCCGTTGGCAGAACACGTCGATAAACGCCGTGTTGGCCGCTTGCAAATGCGAGCGATAAAACAACACCGCCGCGACCGGTTGACCGGGCAGCCAATCGGGTTGCCAGTCACTCAGTGCGGCGGTGTTTTTGTTCGGGTGATAAATCGCCGTGCGCGGCAGCGTTTGCGGCTCGCCCCACACGTAATCCCGTTCCAGCCAGCGATTGGCCAGACACCGGAAAAAGTCCAGCGCATTGCCCATGCCGCCCTGACGCAAAAACTGCCAGAGCCGGTCGCGATCCTCGGCGCCCACGGTGCTCAGGTCGCTGAGCTCCGGGTCGGGCCGGTCATCGCCCGGCACCAGAATCACCTGCACGCCACGCTCGGACAACTCGACCAGCCGCTCGACGCCATAACGCCAATAAGCGATGCCGCCGTGCAGCGAAATCAGAATGACCTTGGCGTGGCGCAGCACTTCATCGACGTAGAGGTCGACCGACGCATGGTTCTGCACCTGCATCGGGTTGGCCAGGCGCACGCTCGGGTAATCCTCGGGCAGTTGCTGCGCCGCTTCGGCGAGCAGCGCGAGGCTGGAATCGCCGCTGCACAGGATCACCAGCTCGGCGGGGGTTTGTCCAAGGTCGGCAATGTTGTCATCCGACACGAAACCGCCGGGCTGGGTCCTGAGCAGGTGCATGGCTTAAACGCTGAGCGCGGCGCGCAGTTGCGCTTCGAGCTGGGCCGCGTCCAGTTCTTGGCCGATCAACACCAGACGGGTGATACGCGCTTCTTCGGCGCCCCACTGACGGTCGAAGTGCTTGTCGAAACGCGTGCCCACGCCCTGGATCAGCAGACGCATCGGCTTGTTCGGGATCGCCGCGAAACCTTTGACCCGCAGAATGCCGTGCTGAACCACCAGTTGCGTCAGCGCGTCGAGCAACAGGCTTTCGTCGGCTTGCGGCAGCTCGATGGAAATCGAATCGAAGGCGTCGTGATCGTGGTCGTCGTGATCGTCATCGCCTTCACCGTGGTGGTGATCGTGATGGCTGTGGCGGCTGTCGATGTGTTCTTCGGAGCCGGCACCGAGGCCGATCAGCACGTCCAGCGGCAGGCGACCGTTGCTGGCTTCGATGATTTTCACCGCAGGCGGCAGCTCTTCGGCGACTTCCAGACGGACGCGCGCGAGGTCTTCGGGGCTGGTCTGGTCGGCCTTGTTGAGGATGACGAGGTCGGCGCTGGCCAGTTGGTCGGCGAACAGTTCGTGCAGCGGCGATTCGTGGTCCAGGTTCGGGTCGAGTTTGCGCTGGGCATCGACCTGATCCGGGAACGCGGCGAAAGTACCGGCGGCCACGGCCGGGCTGTCGACCACGGTGATCACCGCATCAACGGTGCAGGCGCTGCGGATTTCCGGCCACTGGAAGGCTTGCACCAGCGGCTTTGGCAGGGCCAGGCCCGAGGTTTCGATGAGGATGTGGTCGAGGTCGCCGCGACGGGCCACCAGTTCGCGCATCACTGGGAAGAACTCTTCCTGAACCGTGCAGCACAGGCAGCCGTTGGCCAGTTCGTAGACGCGGCCGGTAGCTTCTTCTTCGGTGCAGCCGATGGTGCACTGTTTGAGGATTTCACCGTCGATGCCCAGCTCGCCAAACTCGTTGACGATCACCGCGATGCGGCGGCCCTGAGCGTTATCGAGCATGTGCCGCAGCAAGGTGGTTTTGCCCGAGCCGAGGAAGCCGGTGACGATGGTGACGGGGAGTTTGGCCAGTGTTTTCATCGGATGCCCTTTGGCAAGGTGGCGGGCATACGGGACGAGACCGGCAACGCGGGTGCGTGCCTGGAGAGTTCGCCACCGGATCACCCCGCCCGGTTGAAAGTGAGAATCTGTGACGAGGCAGGTCTCCTGGCTGACGGTGTTCGGGCCTTGGCCCGGTTTCCGCTGCGCCTTCCCGCTGGCTCTGGATTGAGTTGGCAGTGGCGTGGCAGCGAACAGCACCGTTCACAGTTGCGGGGGCAGCCGCGGCTTGGACCGCGTTCCCTTCTTAGCTTCGGCGTGGGCCGAAGAACCTCGAAAGCGCAAGGCTACGCAGGGTGTGGGGATGGGTCAATGGTTGGTGCTTTTTGGTTTTGTGGGCATATCCGTTGCTGCGGTAACGGCTTCTTATGGTTTCGCTCTTACAGCGAGTCCCTTTTTCAAACGCCAAAAAGGAACCAAAAGGCTTTTGCCCCGGCGTACGGCACTTCGCTTAGGCTCAGTGTTCCCTCGCTACGGTGTCCATCAGGGGGCATCGCCTACGGTTTGCTTCGCTGCACCTCCTCTCGATGTATGCGGCTGCGCCGCACGGCGCTGCGCGCCTACCCCCTGATGGACACCTCCGCTCGGCCTGCCGAAGGGGCTTGAGATCAAAAACCAGGGCCAGAGCCAGAGCAAAGGCCAGATCAAGAGCCTTCCCTCACCCTAGCCCTCTCCCGGAGGGAGAGGGAACTGACCGAGGTGTTTGCGGGAGCTACGCCGACGTGCAATACCGAGTCGACCTCAGGCTTTGAAAAGCACAAAAATCGGCTCCCTCTCCTCGGGGAGAGGGCTGGGGTGAGGGGTAAACCCACCAAAAAACCAAAGCCGAACACCCGCCCCTCACCACTCAACACGATGAGCGTTAGCTCGAGTACCGCTTTTGATCGCAGGGCCCGTCGGCAGGCTGAGTGGAGGGATTGATCCGGGGGTGGGAGCGCAGCGACCGTGCGGCGCAGCCGCATGCATCGAGAGGAGGTGCAGCGAAGCAAACCGTAGGCGATGCCCCCGGATCAATCCCGGAGCGAAGGAACCCCGAGCCTAAGCGAGGGGCCGTACGTCAGGGTTAGAGACCTTTTGGTTACTTTTGGGGCGTTTGCCAAAAGTGACCCGCCGTAAGGGCGGAACCCTAAGCAGCCATAACCGCAGCAACGGATCTGCCCCCAATCCCAATCCCAATCCCAATCCCAATCCCAATCCCAATCCCAATTGACTCAAATCCCCCGCGCATGGTCTCCTACACAACTTGTTACGGGTGCCCTTCACAGGGTGAAACGGGAAACCGGTGAATCATGTGCTTTACTCTAAAGCCATGTCAGTCCGGTGCTGCCCCCGCAACGGTAAGCGAGCGAAGCGTCAGATCCACTGTGCCCACAGGCATGGGAAGGTGACGCTTGCAGGTCGGCCAGACGCCAACCCCTCGTGAGCCCGGAGACCGGCCCGCAACACACAGTGCGCGTCTTGCGTTACTGAACATAACAAACCCGCGGTGGGCGGGCGCTGTTCGAACCTCTGCGTGCCCGGCCGCAGGGGTTTTCATGCGCTCTATTCACCCGCTGACACTCCAGAGGGAAGCGCCATGTCGATCATCAGCAGCACCGGCAGCAATTCGGACAAGATCTCCAGCACCACCACCCTGAGCCAACGCCTGACCGCCGCCGTCTGCGCGTCGATTCTCGGTGCGTGCCTTGTGTATTTCGCCGGTTTCTCGCACATCGAAGCGGTACACAACGCCGCCCACGATACCCGCCACAGCGCCGCGTTCCCGTGCCACTGAGACCTGACGACATGATCAAGCGTATTGCGCAGACCGCAGGTTTCACCGGCCTTCTGGCCGCCCTGCTCCTGACGTTGCTGCAAAGCTTCTGGGTTTCGCCGCTGATTTTGCAGGCCGAAACCTTCGAGAAAGCCGAACCGGTTGCCGAAGTTCACGAACACGCCGCCGGCACCGCCGCCCACACCCACGATGCCGAAGCCTGGGAGCTGGAAGACGGCTGGCAGCGCGTGGTCTCCACCACCGGCGGCAATCTGGTGGTTGCCGTGGGTTTCGCCCTGATGCTGGCGGGCCTGTACACCCTGCGTGCGCCGACCAAGACTTCGCAAGGCCTGCTCTGGGGCCTGGCCGGTTACGCGACCTTCGTGCTCGCCCCGACCATGGGCCTGCCACCTGAGCTGCCGGGCACTGCCGCTGCGGATCTGGCCTCGCGGCAGATGTGGTGGATCGGCACTGCGGCCTCCACCGCTGTCGGCCTGGCCTTGATCGCGTTCAGCCGTAACTGGCTGATGAAGATCCTCGGCGTGGCGATCCTTGCCGTGCCGCACGTGATCGGCGCGCCGCAACCGGAAGTGCATTCGATGCTCGCCCCGGAAGCCCTCGAAGCCCAGTTCAAAATCGCTTCGCAGCTGACCAACGTCGCGTTCTGGCTGGCCCTGGGCCTGATCAGCGCCTGGTTGTTCCGCCGCAAAAGCGAAGGTCAGTACCGCGCATGACCGATGACAGCGCAGCGCCGACCTTCGTGGTCGGCCTGGGCTGCCAGCGCGGCTGCCCGGCCAGCACGCTGCGTGCATTGCTTGATCAGGCGTTGCAGGCCCACCGAATTGATCTTGAGAAGGTCAAGGCGCTGGCCAGCATCGACCTCAAGCGCGATGAACCCGGTTTGCAGGAACTCGCCGCCCAACTGGCGCTGCCGTTGCTGTATTTCAGCAGTGAGGAACTGGCCAGTTATCAGCAACGTTTGAGTCATCATTCACAGATCGCCTTCGAACGCACCGGCTGCTACGGCGTAGCGGAAAGTGCTGCTCTGGCGCTCGCCGAACAGTTGATCAGTGGCCCGGCAAAACTGCTGATTTCCCGGCAAAAGTACGCTCAGGCAACGCTGGCATTGGCCGGCGCGGCGTAAATTCCCGATAATCCCCGCTTTCGATCATGAGCGTTCTTCATCTCAAGGGCTGGTGAAGCACTGCCCTGCCCCTTTTTTACAGGATCCAACGATGACCGTTTACTTCATCGGCGCCGGCCCCGGCGACCCGGAATTGATCACTGTCAAAGGCCAGCGGCTGATCCGCAGTTGCCCGGTGATCATCTACGCAGGTTCGCTGGTGCCGACGGCGGTGCTGGAAGGTCATTGCGCTGAAACCGTGGTCAACAGCGCCGAGCTGCACCTGGAACAGATCATCGATCTGATCAAGACCTCCCACGCCAAGGGCCAGGATGTGGCGCGGGTGCATTCGGGGGATCCGAGCCTGTATGGCGCCATTGGCGAGCAGATTCGTTATTTGCGCGAGCTGGATATTCCGTTCGAGATCATTCCCGGCGTGACCGCCACCGCCGCGTGCGCCGCGCTGTTGGGCGCAGAACTGACCCTGCCGGACATCTCGCAAAGCGTGATTCTGACCCGTTATGCGGACAAGACCGCGATGCCTGTCGGTGAAGAGCTCGGCAATCTGGCGCAGCACGGGGCGACCATGGCGATTCATCTGGGGGTCAATCATCTGGAGAAGATCCTGGCTGAGCTGCTGCCGCATTACGGCGCGGATTGCCCGATCGCGGTGATTCACCGGGCGACGTGGCCGGATCAGGACTGGGTGGTCGGGACGCTGGAGGATATTGCCGGCAAGGTGGCGGCCAAGGGGTTTCGGCGTACGGCGTTGATTCTGGTTGGGCGGGTGTTGGGTAGCGATCACTTTAGCGAGTCGTCGCTGTATCGCGCGGGGCATGCGCACCTGTACAGACCGTGAATGGGACGCGGAGCGTCCACGGCTGCATTCCCACGCAGAGCGTGGGAACGATCAATTGAATCTCACGCATAAAAAAACGGCGCTCACGGGGCGCCGTTTTTCATGCCGCAGCGAACACCTTAGTAGTAGGCGTTTTCTTTCTGCGTGTGGTCGGTCACGTCGCGAACGCCCTTGAGCTCCGGAATGCGCTCGAGCAAGGTGCGCTCGATGCCTTCCTTCAGGGTCACGTCCGCCTGGCCGCAGCCCTGGCAACCGCCGCCGAACTGCAGCACGGCAATGCCGTCTTCAACGACGTCGATCAGGCTGACCTGACCGCCGTGGCTGGCCAGCCCCGGGTTGATTTCGGTTTGCAGGTAGTAGTTGATGCGCTCGTTGATCGGGCTGTCGGCGTTGACCATCGGGACTTTGGCGTTTGGCGCCTTGATGGTCAGCTGGCCGCCCATGCGGTCGGTGGCGTAGTCGACGACGGCATCATCGAGAAACGCTTCGCTAAACGAGTCGATGTAAGCGGTGAAGCTTTTCAGCCCCAGCGCCGTGTCTTCAGGTTTCTCTTCGCCCGGCTTGCAGTAGGCAATGCAGGTTTCGGCGTACTGGGTGCCAGGCTGGGTGATGAAAACGCGGATGCCGATGCCCGGGGTGTTCTGCTTGGAGAGCAGATCGGCCAGGTAATCATGGGCGGCGTCGGTAATGGTAATAGCGGTCATGGAGACTCCTCGCAGGCTTGAGGCGGAGTTTACGCCAATCGGCGCGCGGCACAAAGTCCTAGTATTTACGTAGGAATAGTTCGCAAATCGGCTAGGCGCCAGGTTCGCCGTCAATCCGCGCTTTAAGCCATTGATAACTGCGTTTTTCCACCCATTCGTAGCTCAGCCACGAACCGATAGCGATGGCCAGCGCACAGACGACAAACATCAAATACGGGTTGATCCCGTAGCGTCGGGCCAGATAACCGCCGGCCGACAACACCAGCACATGCATCAGATACACCGAGTACGAACAGTCGCCCAGCAGCTTGAGCAGCCTGTTGCGCTCGACATGCCGCTCCAGCGCCATGCTGGCCATGACCAGCACCGCACTGGGCACGCCCCAGTTCAGCAATCGGGGTTCCGGCGGCAGGTGATAGATCGCCAGCAACGCCGCGCCGATCCCCAATAAGGGCAGCCAAAGCGCCGGCCCGATCCAGCCGCGACGGTAAAGCATGCCGATGCCGATCCCCAGCAGGAACTCATAAACGATGTCCGAGCGATAAAACTCGCTGACCCAGCCAAACCCGGTCCAGGCCTGACACACCGCAAACAGCAGCGCCGCAACCACCAGCAAACGTACTTGCAGCCGGAACAGCAGCGCCCAGGCGAACAGCACGTAGAACAGCATTTCGTAATTCAGGGTCCAGCCGACATTCAGGGTCGGATAGATCCCGTAGCCGCCGGGGTTTTCCGTCGGGATAAACAGCAACGAAAGCAGCAAATGACTCCAGTCCACCGTCTGATCCGGCAGCAACGGTCGAGCGAACACCACCAGCAACGCCATCAGCACGGTGTAGAGCCAATACGCCGGAACAATCCGAAACAGTCGATACAACAGAAACCGCGCTGGCGGCAGTGCCTTGCCTTCGGTCGACAGGAAAATCACCAGCCCGCTGATCACGAAAAAGATATCGACGCCCACGGCGCCCTTGTCGATGAACAGCTGCCCTATTGGCCCGCGCGCCTCGAAATCGAAGAAAATCTGCATGAAGTGATGGCAGACCACCGCCCACGCGGCGAGCGCTCGCAGGGCCTGCACTGAAATCAACATCGATGGCGCTCCCGATCCCGTACTTCACAGGATTGGGACAACCGCCATCGCTCAAACGATCAAAGATTCTCGTACCGGTTCATGTCCAGCACGCCCTCTTCCACCGGATCGGTTTCGTGGATGTACTGGCTCAGGTCATGGAAATAGAACCAGAACTGCGGATGGCTGCGGCGGATGCCCCAACGTTCGACGATTTTCTCGAACTGCGCCGCGTCCCTTGCACTTTCCATGGCGTCGACAAACGCCGGCACCTGATCCGCCGGGATGTTGAACATGAAATTCGGGTAGCTGCTGAGCACGCCCGGATAAATCGTCAGCGTGTCCAGCCCCGGCTGATAACGCAGGGATTCACCGAGCAGGAACGCCACGTTGCTGTGGGCGCGGTTGCGCAGCAGGCTGTAGACCTCGCGTTTGCCGCTGCGGGTTTCGACCCGCAGCATCGTCGCTTCCGGCAATTGATCGATCACTTTCAGGCCCGCTGCCGGACGCGAGGTCAGGCGACTCAGCGCCTGCTCGGCGTTCTGCAGGGCTGGGTCGATGTTCGGGCGTGAGCAATAGGCATCTTCGCAGCGGTTGATCGGATCCGGACGCGCGTTGAGATCGCCGTAGCGCGCCAGCAATTGCATGGCGAAATCGCGTTTCGGGTCTTTCTCGTCGAGTTTCAGCGCGGTCGGCTTGTCGTCATCGATGGCTTCGTAATCGAGCCACATCTTGAACTGGCCGCTGCTCTGGTACCAATCGTCGAGGTAACCCTCGCGGGAATCGGCAGGCATCAGACGCAGGAAATTCTGCTCGGCGCCGTTGCGGATCAGGTCGAAATACAAGCGCGTTTGCGCCTGATGGGAGACGTTGCCGAACACATCGAAATTCACTGCCAACTGGTAATAGGTGCGCTCCAGCAGAGGGTAGTCGAACAGCCACATTGTCTGTGGCACCTCGCCGATCAGGCCTTTGGTCACTGAGGCGCTGTCGAAGTGGCGGAAGATGCTGAGCAAGGCGTTGTCGTTGCCGGCCCAGAGGGTCGACCAGCTCGGCGCCGGCAGGTCGGCGTAGCTGTCACGGCGCAGGGCTTCGTATTTGTTTCGCTTGTTGCGGTAGTTGTGCCACAGGCTCAGGACACTGCCGACGTCGTCGTTCTGCCCCGGCATCGCCAGCAACGGCGTGGCCTGGCCCCGATAGTTCGGGTCGGTGATGTACAGGTCGTGTTCCGGGGCCTGGAACAGCGCCCAGAAGTTGTCGCGGATCACGTCGGTCGCGATCTGTCCACGGCACACCGGGCCGCGAATGAAGGTGCGCACGAAGTATTCGGCGTTATCGAGCATGAACTGATAACGCGCCTGCGCCGGGATCGCCTCGAAGGTCGCGAACGGGTTGGCCCGGCTCTGCGGCCCGTAGCCCGGCAAGGCATTGACCTGCCAGTTGCCGTTGTAGAACAGGCTTTTGACCCGCGCCATCTTCGCCGCGCTCAGCGGATAGGTGATGTGGGTCTTGTGCACGATCACGCCCTGCACCGGCCACAGGCGGTAATACACCTGAGTGCCCGGATCGTCGTTCGGGCGACGCGTGGCGATCAGATCGATCGGCTGGCCGGTCGGTGTGCGCGAACGCACCCACTGGAAGTAATGCCCCGGCTCGCCGTCCTTGAAATAGATGTGCGCCAGGAACCAGTGCTCGTACAGCCAGCGCCCGACCAGACTTTCCCGTGCGCCGGGCTGGTTGAGCAGGTTTTCCCACTGGACGATCTGCATCGCTTCCTTGGTGCTCGGCGCCAGACCTTGCTCGTCGATAGGGGCGCCGGACGCCAGCCAGCGTTGCAGCGTCTGGTATTGCTGATCGGTCAGGCCGGTCACCGCCAGCGGCATGCCCTCTTTCGGGTGGGCGCCGGCATAGCCGTCGAATTCGGCGGGCATCGCGCACAGGTTCTCGCGGTTGAGGCCCAGCACGATGTCTTCCGGGAGTTTGGCGTTGGGGGTCAGCGGCGTTTTGTGTCCCAGTTCCAGCATGCGCGCCATCAGTGCGGCCTGACTGCCTTGGGCGTCGAGCACCGAATAGAAGTCTTTCTGCTGCCAGGCGCGTTTGCCGAAGGCGTCGTAGAACAGCCGCGTGGTCGGTGCCGCCTGGGTGCGTTCGCCATCGTAGACCGGCATCTTGCTCGCGCCACGGGCCGCGCCTTCGCCGCTGCCCAGGTTCAACTGACAGGCAGAGTCGTAGCACGCATGGCAGGCCACGCACTTCTCGGTGAAGATCGGCTGGATGTCTCGGGTGTAGGAGATAGAAGAAGAAATAGCGGGACTCTGCGCCGCCGCGCCAAAGCTTAAAAACAGCAATGCAATGCTGATGACGCGGTACGACATGTCCCTGATCCTGATCCTGAAGAAAAACGCCGCGATTCTACCGTTATGACGCCCGTACCAACATGAGCGATATTCATGCAAAAGCTCGACATGCTCTAAAACCGCACAGGTTTGTTATGATCCCGGCCCTTCGTCATGGTCTTTTTCGAGTAGTCCCAATGTCCGATCGCAGCGTTCGCCTTCAAGCTCTCAAGCAAGCTCTCAAAGAGCGCATCCTGATTCTCGACGGCGGCATGGGCACGATGATCCAGAGCTACAAGCTCGAAGAGCAGGATTATCGCGGCAAACGCTTCGCCGACTGGCCGAGCGACGTCAAGGGCAACAACGACCTGTTGGTCATCACCCGCCCTGACGTGATCGGCGGTATCGAAAAGGCCTATCTGGATGCCGGCGCCGACATCCTCGAGACCAACACCTTCAACGCCACGCGCATTTCCATGGCCGATTACGGCATGGAAGAACTGGCCTACGAACTCAACGTAGAAGGCGCACGACTGGCGCGCAAGGTCGCTGACGCCAAGACCGCCGAGAACCCGGACAAGCCGCGTTTCGTCGCCGGCGTGCTCGGCCCGACCAGCCGCACCTGCTCGCTGTCGCCGGACGTCAACAACCCGGGCTATCGCAACGTCACCTTCGATGAGCTGGTGGAAAACTACACCGAGGCCACCAAAGGCCTGATCGAGGGCGGCGCCGACCTGATCCTGATCGAAACCATCTTCGACACCCTCAACGCCAAAGCCGCGATCTTCGCCGTGCAAGGCGTGTTCGAAGAACTGGGCTTCGAGTTGCCGATCATGATCTCCGGCACCATCACCGACGCCTCCGGCCGGACCCTGTCGGGCCAGACCACCGAAGCGTTCTGGAACTCCGTGGCCCACGCCAAGCCGATTTCGGTGGGCCTGAACTGCGCCCTCGGCGCCCGCGAACTGCGTCCGTACCTGGAAGAGCTGTCGGACAAGGCCAGCACCCACGTTTCGGCGCACCCGAACGCCGGCCTGCCGAACGAATTCGGCGAGTACGACGAGCTGCCGGTGGACACCGCCAAAGTCATCGAAGAATTCGCCCAGAGCGGTTTCCTCAACATTGTCGGCGGTTGCTGCGGCACCACGCCGGGCCATATCGAAGCCATCGCCAAAGCCGTCGCCGGTTACGCGCCACGGCAGATTCCGGACATTCCCAAGGCCTGCCGCCTGTCGGGTCTGGAACCGTTCACCATTGATCGCAGCTCGTTGTTCGTCAACGTCGGCGAGCGGACCAACATCACCGGTTCCGCAAAATTCGCCCGCCTGATCCGTGAAGACAACTACACCGAAGCCCTGGAAGTCGCCCTGCAACAGGTCGAGGCCGGCGCCCAGGTGATCGACATCAACATGGACGAGGGGATGCTCGATTCGAAGAAGGCCATGGTGACCTTCCTCAATCTGATTGCCGGCGAGCCGGACATCTCCCGCGTACCGATCATGATCGACTCCTCGAAGTGGGAAGTGATCGAAGCCGGCCTCAAGTGCATTCAGGGCAAGGGCATCGTCAACTCGATCAGCATGAAAGAAGGCGTCGAGCAGTTCATCCACCACGCCAAACTGTGCAAGCGCTACGGCGCCGCCGTGGTGGTGATGGCGTTCGACGAAGCCGGCCAGGCCGATACCGAAGCGCGCAAGAAAGAAATCTGCAAACGCTCCTACGACATTCTGGTCAACGAAGTCGGCTTCCCGCCGGAAGACATCATCTTCGACCCGAACATCTTCGCCGTGGCCACCGGCATCGAAGAACACAACAACTACGCTGTGGACTTCATCAACGCCTGTGCCTACATCCGCGACGAGCTGCCGTACGCCCTGAGCTCCGGCGGTGTGTCCAACGTGTCGTTCTCGTTCCGTGGCAACAACCCGGTGCGCGAGGCGATTCACTCGGTATTCCTGCTGTACGCGATCCGCGCCGGTCTGACGATGGGCATCGTCAACGCCGGTCAGTTGGAGATCTACGACCAGATCCCGCAGGAACTGCGCGACGCCGTTGAAGACGTGATCCTCAACCGCACGCCGGAAGGCACCGACGCCCTTCTCGCCATCGCCGACAAGTACAAGGGCGACGGCAGCGTCAAGGAAGCCGAAACCGAAGAATGGCGCAGCTGGGACGTCAACAAACGTCTGGAGCATGCGCTAGTCAAGGGCATCACCACCCACATCGTCGAAGACACCGAAGAATCCCGTCAGTCGTTCGCCCGCCCGATCGAAGTGATCGAAGGCCCGCTGATGTCCGGCATGAACATCGTCGGCGACCTGTTCGGGGCCGGCAAAATGTTCCTGCCACAGGTGGTGAAATCCGCCCGTGTGATGAAACAGGCCGTGGCCCACTTGATCCCGTTCATCGAACTGGAAAAAGGCGACAAGCCGGAAGCCAAGGGCAAGATCCTGATGGCCACCGTGAAAGGCGACGTGCACGACATCGGCAAGAACATCGTCGGCGTGGTGCTGGGTTGCAACGGCTATGACATCGTCGACCTCGGCGTGATGGTCCCGGCCGAGAAAATCCTGCAGGTGGCCAAGGAGCAGAAGTGCGACATCATCGGTCTGTCCGGCCTGATCACCCCGTCGCTGGATGAAATGGTCCACGTGGCCCGCGAGATGCAGCGCCAGGACTTCCACCTGCCGCTGATGATCGGCGGCGCGACCACCTCCAAAGCGCACACGGCGGTGAAGATCGAGCCGAAGTACAGCAACGACGCGGTGGTCTACGTGACCGACGCCTCCCGCGCCGTGGGCGTGGCGACACAGCTGCTGTCCAAGGAACTGAAAGCCGGTTTCGTCCAGAAGACTCGCGAAGAGTACATCGACGTCCGCGAACGCACCGCCAACCGCAGCGCCCGTACCGAACGCCTGAGCTACGCCGCTTCGATCGCAAAAAAACCCCAGTTCGACTGGGCCTCTTACACTCCGGTCAAACCGACCTTCACCGGCACCCGCGTGCTGGACAACATCGACCTCAACGTACTGGCCGAATACATCGACTGGACGCCGTTCTTCATCTCCTGGGATCTGGCCGGCAAGTTCCCGCGCATCCTCGAAGACGAAGTGGTAGGCGAAGCAGCGACCTCGCTGTACAAGGACGCCCGCGAGATGTTGACCAAGCTGATCGACGAGAAGCTGATCAGTGCCCGTGCAGTGTTCGGTTTCTGGCCGGCCAATCAGGTGCACGACGACGATATCGAGCTGTACGGCGATGACGGCAAGCCTATGGCCCGTCTGCATCACCTGCGTCAGCAGATCATCAAGACCGACGGCAAACCGAACTTCTCGCTGGCCGACTTCGTCGCGCCGAAGGACAGTGAAGTGACCGACTATGTCGGTGGTTTCATCACCACCGCTGGCATCGGCGCCGAGGAAGTGGCCAAGGCTTATCAGGACGCTGGCGACGACTACAACTCGATCATGGTCAAGGCCCTGGCCGACCGTCTGGCCGAAGCCTGCGCCGAGTGGCTGCACCAGCAGGTGCGTAAAGAGCACTGGGGCTACGCCAAGGATGAAGTCCTCGACAACGAGGCGCTGATCAAAGAGCAGTATTCCGGCATCCGCCCTGCCCCTGGCTACCCGGCGTGCCCGGACCACACCGAGAAGGCCACGCTGTTCGCCCTGCTCGACCCTGAGGCCCAGGAAATGCGCGCCGGTCGCAGCGGCGTGTTCCTCACCGAGCACTACGCGATGTTCCCGGCAGCAGCGGTCAGCGGCTGGTACTTCGCCCATCCGCAGGCGCAGTATTTTGCCGTGGGCAAAATCGACAAGGATCAGGTGCAGAGCTACACCTCGCGCAAAGGCCAGGAACTGAGCCTGACCGAACGCTGGCTGGCGCCGAACCTCGGCTACGACAACTGATTGACGCAATAAAGCCCCTGTCTCGGATGCACTGAGACAGGGGCTCGACTCCGTGACGCTCAGGTTACCTGACGTCCTCCTCTGGTTCGGACTCGCTGCCGGACCAGTCAACAAACTGATCGAATTCGGTATCGGTAAGCCAAAAATCGAGCGTCTCCCGCTTGATACCCAAAACCTGCTCACCACCCACTCTGTCGAGATGAGCCCTGAGTCGAATCAGACTGTCCGTCATCAAGGAACGCCAGTTGGGCGACATTCGCGTACCCGCCAGCAAAACGTCGTGGTTTCCGTCAAACGCCCTTTGCGGAATCTCTCTTATCGGGTTGTCCTCCAGGTTCAGCGACTGCAGGCGCTCAGCCTGCAACACACCTTCCGGCCACTCGCGCAAGTCATTGCCATTCAAATGAAGGACTTCCAGTGTTGCGCTAACAGGCCCGTTGAACTGCCTCATATGATTGAAGCTCAACTCCAGCCAGCGCAACGCCGGTAATTGCTCGGCCGTGACTCCATTGAAAACCGTCAGACGGTTGTAGTTCAGCTTCAGCCATTTGAGCCGCGGCATGGGACCCAATGCGTCGACAACAGCCGGGAAATCGTTGAACCGGTTACCGATGAGCCCCAGTTCTTCCAGTCGCTCCATGCCAGCAATGACCGACGGCACTGCACTCAGCTCGTTGAGACCAAGATCCAGCCAGCGTATCCGGGAAAAAGCCTGAAGAAACTCTTGAACGTCTGCTCCGCTCAAACCGAGCCCCCTCAGGCTAAGCCCTTCCACGTGTGCAAACTCTGGAGACAGTCGAGGCAGTGTTCCCAATCTGGAGATATTGGCCAGATCCAGCGTTCGATCGCTACGCGCCGACGCCCCCAGCAGCCCCTTCCTCCAGCACTCCATGATTCTGAGCGAGGCCTCCCGGCGACCCTGTGACGTCGACCAGTGCCCTCCAAAAAGTGTGTTTCCTGATCGACGCGTAAAGATCCAGCCATTGAGCTGGCGTGTCATTGACTCCAATCTCTGATTCCAGTCTTCGATCCGCGCATTGACCTGTTCGACGCTTGCGTCCTGCAATAAACCCTCGGCCACTTCCTCGGCCTTTTCTTCGGTCAGGGATGGATGCACCCTGCGCAAACGCCGGGTAAACGCCGGAACATGATCCGTGAATGGTATTGGCGTGGGTATACGCATCAACCGGCCAGCCACCAGAGTGCCGTTCTCTAGCGGCCGACTGTCCTGCTCGGGCACATTTTCGAGCATGAATTGCGCCAGCGACCCCTGCGGCAGATCCAGCGCCAGTTCGCATCGCTGCTGCGCGACCCGCAACTGCAAGCGTGCGTCATCGGTCAGTGGCGTCCCTGTCAGATTCATGTTCAGCACCCACTCATCGCGGGCCAGGGCCTGCCGTGGAATGTCGGAAATCAACGTATTACTCAGGTCCAGCCATCTCAGGTTGCGCAGATTGTCAGCGCCGAGCGGCCATTCCTGAAGACGCGTCCCCTTCAAATCGAGCAATTCGAGACGCCACATCCCGGTGACATCCAGGCGACTCACGGGATTGTCGGAAAGGTCCAGCTCAAGCAGCCGTGCAGAGCACTCCCGAGGGATCGGGTTGGTGACCACGTGGTTGCCACTGAGGTCGAGGAATTCAAGTTCGGGAAAATTGCGCAGGAATCCGCGCATCTGTCCGAGGGTGGCGTGGGGCGCTTGAAGTCGCATCACCGTGACATGGGAGAAATCCGCCGAGAAACCAGGCAATGCTTCATCAGTGGCCAGATCCAGGTGGCGCAACGTCGGGTTTTCTTCGGCGAATGGCCTTTTTCGCCAGCACCTTTTGAGGCGGGTCGCGATCCGGTCTTTTTGCGCCCGGTTCGGTCCGGTATTGGCCCAATGGTCCAGGGTTTGTTCAAGCTCAAGCCATTGATGCCTCAGATCCTCCAGCAATTGAAGAATGTGCGCATCGCTTTTGCCTGTCCGAATCATCTTCAGGAGCACGCCGTTGGCCCTGGAAATGCTCAGATCCGGATAAAGGCTTAGCAATCTCACGACCAGCGAAGGATTCAGACCGGAGAGCCCGACCGCTCCTTCGCCGCTCGCGTAGTAGCCCACCAGATGCTCTCTGATCCGCTGCGGTGGCTTGAACTTGAGTGTCCTGCGGCCGTGCAGCGCTAGCATCGTGGTCGTATCGCCGGCATGCTCGGTAGCGTAAGCAGTGATGGCTCGCTGAAGATCACTCCCGCGGGCGGCTTCAGACAGGCCGAGGGCCTTTCGAAAGGGCTCGGGGAGCAGGCGCAAGACCGAGGCGTAAAAACCGTTTCCCGAGACCGGCAGCTCATTGAGCGCGACACCTTGTTCATTGAATGCCTGATAGACCGGCCCCTTCTTGACCACGCTGCCTCGCACAGTCGCGGTTTCGCGACCGATGGAATCGATCTGTCTGCCATCGACGCGGCCCTCACGGATATCGAGATGCATATCAGCGGTCCAACCAGGCAACTTGCTCAAAGTGTGCAGGGCAAGACGACGTGTGTCAGCCGACATCATGTGCTCCATGTGCAGCCCGGCAAGCGCGCGAACCAGTCGACCGCGCCGTGCATACCATCGCGCCTCCTCAAGCATTGCTTCCGGCATGCGTCCGGTGCTGTACAAAATCGCCATGTCGTCAGCGTTGGCGTGGCGAAGAATCTCTTGCGCCGCGGCGTCGCTGAGTCCGGCGTAAGCGCGCTGCAACCTGTCAATCATGGGATCCGCGATGGCACTTTCCTGGAACAGGCTTTCGAACAGCGTCGGACGATTGGTCCGGGCGTAATCGGCCAGCAGCTCGCGAAACACCTGAGGTCGCCATACCCGGTCACCCGCCTCCTTGTCACCGAATAACGCGGATATCTCGGACTCATCGAGGGCAGACAGGATTCTGGCGGGTAACTCACCATTGAGCACATGGCTGCGGCTCAGCCGGATCGGCGGTTTATTCGCCATCTCCGCCAATGGATGTTCCGAACCATAGCGGGTGGAAGGCCCGGTAAAGTCTGGGGTGTCATAGACCTTCAAAGTGCGCCCGACAGGCCAGCCCGGCAGTTCGATGATCAAGGGCAAGGCGTGTAAATAGCGATGATCGATGTCCAGATCGCCTGCCAATTGCTCGATGACTTGCACAACACCACGATCAGTATCGAACAGTCGCAAGGCATCCATGAGTTCCGGAGGCGGCGAAAGGTTATCCATGTGCATCTTGCGTAACGCGTTGTCGCTGACCCCGCTGATCTCACCGATCGTGAGAAGTTGTTCGTCTGTATACGCTTCAGTGATGTGTCCGATGCGCCGCAACAAGGTCTGCCGACTCCATTTCAGCGGGTTCTCGAGCGTATGGCGCCACGCTCCCGCCGCGTTGTGAGTCAGGACAGGCTGGTACGCATGCGGATTGTCGGGGTGCCTGATACACCAGCGCCCCAGCGCCCGGTCATACACCTGCTCATAGGTCTTGCCCTCGATCCGAATGAAGTGTCTGCCTTGTATCTCGTAACGCCCCAGCGCATCGGGCCGGACACCTGAATCGAAGCGGACCGTGCTTTCGTATCCCCCGAGATCGGACTTTCTCAATCGCGCATGGCCATCGGGACGCGTGACTGGATGCAGATCCTCGATAACCGGGGCCGCATTGACCAGCTTCAGTCGGGCCGCCCCCTTTGCCACGCCTCCCATCAAAGCGATCAACGCCAGATTGCTTGCAATATCCACCAGATGCGCGGTGGCAGCCTGTCGATCCCCTTCGCTCCACTCGATCACGCCCTCGATGGACTCTTCCAGAAGCTGGCAAGCCATGACCCCCATCATCACTTCGCCCAGCACGGGCACAAGCATCGAAACCGTGTTCAACACGAGCATGCCGCTGTTCAGCAATTTCGCGAACAGCGCCTTGCGAGCATTTGCATCGACATCCTCCACGGGCACGGCGTAACTGCGCGCATCTTCAAGCAGTTGCTCGCGATGACGTTCGAACAGGTAATCCCACAGGTCGATGTTGTCATCCCAGAAGCGCTGCCCCTTGAACGGCATGTTGACCGGGGCGAGAAACGGATCCTGGTTGGCAACCTGTCTGATCGCGGGCGCGGGTGGCACCAGATCGACAAGTGGGTTTGGTAAAGGGCTCAGCCCGTTGATCCAGTCATTGATCCGGGCAAGATAAGACGTGACCCTGCTGCTGAACGAGGCATCCGGTGCATTGTCAGTGAACTGACTGAAGTAGTACGCACGGTCGGCATAGGCTACGAATCTGCTGAAAAATCGTTGATATTGCGTCGGCGAGCCGTCATCGGACGACGCGCTTTTCCGGGCCGTGAATCGCCGTTTGAGGGAGGCTTCGAGTTGCCAGGTCTTGTATCGCTTCAGGGGGTGATGCGGATCATCGGGAATGTACAGAATCAGTTCTTCAGGGTCCTCGAACCTCTCACTGATTGCGAACCACAGACAACCGGTCAGGCGACGCCTCATCAGGCTCATTTCACAGAACCAGATACGCCGGCCGCCAAGCAGGGGCTGGCGCTCCCCATCGAGGATTTCCTGGATCGATGCATGATCCGCAGGCTCGATATCTCCTTGCAGCAGTGCTTGCTCGGCAGCCGCATGCAAGGCTGCTCTGCGCGCCGTGGTGAATAGTTCACGCAGTGTTTGATGGGCTGGCTGATTTTCGGAATACAGATAATGCTTGAGGTATCGCTGGTACTGGCCGCCAATGTCCAGCGCGCGGCAGGCGACCATGAATTGCCGGACGGACATCGAAGTGCGCACAGCCTTGAAAGTCCCCGCCGGCAATCGGGCGAGAAATCCCGACCGCTTGTGAAAAGCACCGCTCTCACATTCGGCCGCTTCGAAATTGTGCAGCGCGGCTTGCAGCAATGACATTTTCGACACCTCGAAGGTGCCGATCTCCGTGGACCATATTCCTGCATTGATCGGTTGAATCAGCTGCAAAAACGTGTCTTCGACATCCAGTTCGACATTGAAACGATCCTTGAGCATCGCGCACAGCAGGGTTTTGCCAAACGCATGGATGCCCTGCATGTCGGCCAACGCGTGGTCCAATCGTGTCTGGGCGCGAAAGCTCGCCGTAAAACTCTCGTTCAGAACATTGCGCTGTCCAGACGAGGCCTTCCGATACCAGTCCGGCAAAAAGGCATTGGCGTTTCTCAACGACGCACGACGATGGGAAGCAGCCTCCGTCAGCCAGTCGGGAATGGATTGTTCGAGCATTGCTGCGTGAATGCTTTGGGTGACGTGCTGGCGTGAAGGCTTGACGCTGCTCGAATCCGGCTGAAAGGTTTCAGACATGCTCTCGTTCCTTGGAATGAAAGCATCAGAACACCATGCCAGGCGAACCGGACTGCGTTAGATAGTTATCGCGACGGGCGACGATTTGTTGCCATGGATTTCTTCTGGCGTGACCGGCTCCGCACGATTCGCAGGATTGGCTAAGCTCAAGAGGTACACTTTTCAGACGAGGGATTTATGGACGATCCAGTCGACAACAAACCACCGACCTTCTGGCAGATGCTGCACAGCGTCATGGCGGCGGCGTTCGGGGTGCAGAGCGGCAAGAACCGGGCAAGGGACTTCACCCACGGCAAGCCCAGCCATTTCATCTTTCTGGGCATCGCGTTCACGGCGGTGTTCGCCCTGACGCTGTTCGGCATTGTGCAACTGGTGGTGCATCTGGCGGGCGTCTGACGGCTTAATGCATCAGTGTCTGCAGATTGAACGGATAGCGATACGACACCGGACGGCCCTTCGCCGAGAGCTTGCGAAAGTGCACGCCGTAGTCCGGCGAGGCGCCCATGGCAAGGATTCGCCGGGCATGATCCCTGTCGATCAGTTGCAGCAACGGAATCTGCCGGTCACGGCCGCCATACTGATTCAGATCGACGCCTTGCGCATGATCATGCAGCTCGACCAATGCCCAGCCACCCAAAGTGAAATGGCCGCCGAGCAATGCGCTCAGGCGCCCGTCGACCACCGCCTGCAACGCTTCGGGCGAAGTGTTGACCGCACTGAACAGCACGTCCTTGCCCGGCACCTTGCCGGCCTCGGACGCGGCACGCATCGCGCCGAAGGCCATTTCATCATTGGCTGCCCATACCAATGAAACGTCGGGATAGCGGACCAGCAACTGCTTCGCCTGCTCGTAAGCCCGTTGCTGGGTCCAGCCGCCATAGACCAATTGCCGCAAACGCACCTGCGGATTCTCCGCCAGGGCCCGCTGCATGCCCTTTTCGCGCAATTGCGCCGATGGCGTGATCTTGAGGCCGGAAAACGCCAGCAGATCGATGCTTTCACCGGGCGCCACGGGCGGATGCAGGCGAATCAGCTCCTTCATCATCAGGTAGCCGCCCTCCTCGTCGTTGGGCACCAGGCTGCCTATCCGATCCGCGGCCTCTGTCACCAGCGCCTGCTGGTTGGGCGTCAGACCCGAGTTGACAATAAAAAGCTTCACCCCGCTGCCATTGGCCATCCGCAGAATCTGCGGTGCCACGTACTGTTCGTTGACGAAAACCAGATAATCCGGGCGCTCAGGCCCCTGCAGGGCCAGTCGCGCCTGCGCCAAGGTCAATTCCGGCTGGCGCTGGGCGTAGAGAATGCGCAGGTCGATGCCCAGGTCCCGGGCGGCAGCCTGCATGAATTGCGAGTAGCTGACCCAGAACGCTTCCTGCGTCGAGCCGGGATTCAGGAACAGCACCGACTCTGCACGCGCGCACGTACCGAAAACCGCGCCGAACAGCAGCAGGCTGAGTTGGAAAAGCTTGAACATGAATCATCCGGGCCCAAGGAAAAATGGCCGCGCATTATAGCCATTGATCACCTGGCCTTTGGCGCTTGATCCCGCCTTTTGTCCGACAATCGTCGCAAGCGGGGCCCGGACAAGTCGTTTTACTGATGGCTGACCCAGAACACCGCCGTTCCAACGACCAGAATGATCAGGAACAGAATGGCCCATGCATCGACACTGCTATCGCTTTTCCTTGCCTTGGTTGGGTTGCTCATTGCATCGCCTCTTGTCGGTTTTATCGGTGATTGCAGAAAGACTCGACCACAGTTAAGACGATGATTGTCCGCACGACAAATGTGGGTTAGGTGAAAGGAATTCTCGTTAGGCGTTTTGGTTCTTTCCATATACTCAAACATCACTTTTGCGCATAACTGCAAACGGGTATATTGCCCCGGCTCCGTCAGGGAGTGCGCGGCCGTGCGCGCAGAATTGCAGAGGAACCATCGGACTCCAGCAAGCGAAAACGCAGCGTTTTCCGAGTGGCCAAAGCCTGAGAACAGGACTTATATGTACGTATACGACGAGTACGATCAGCGGATCATCGAGGACCGCGTCAAGCAGTTCCGTGATCAGACCCGACGCTATCTGGCAGGTGAGCTGAGCGAAGAAGAATTCCGCCCCCTGCGCCTGCAAAATGGCCTGTACATCCAGCGTTTCGCGCCGATGTTGCGCGTGGCGGTGCCTTACGGCCAGCTGACTTCGCGTCAGACGCGCATGATGGCAAAAATCGCCCGCGACTATGACAAGGGCTACGCCCACATCAGCACGCGGCAGAACGTGCAGTTCAACTGGCCGGCGGTCGAAGACATCCCGGACATCCTCGCGGAACTGGCCACCGTGCAGATGCACGCCATCCAGACCAGCGGCAACTGCCTGCGCAACGTCACCACCGACCAGTTCGCCGGTGTTGCGTTCGATGAGCTAATTGACCCGCGTCCTTGGTGCGAAATCGTTCGTCAGTGGACGACCTTCCACCCGGAATTCGCTTACTTGCCGCGTAAATTCAAGATCGCCGTCAACGGTTCGACCTCCGACCGTGCGGCCATCGAAGTTCACGACATCGGCCTTGAGCCGGTCCATAACGCTGCTGGCGAACTCGGTTTCCGCGTGCTGGTCGGCGGTGGTCTGGGTCGAACCCCGGTGGTCGGCGCGTTCATCAACGAATTCCTGCCATGGCAGGACCTGTTGAGCTACCTCGACGCGATCCTGCGGGTCTACAACCGCTACGGCCGTCGTGACAACAAATACAAGGCGCGGATCAAGATCCTCGTCAAAGCGCTGACTCCAGAAGTCTTCGCCCAGAAAGTCGATGCCGAGATGGAACACCTGCGCGGCGGCCAGACCACGCTGACCGAAGCCGAAGTTCATCGCGTCGCCAAACACTTCGTCGACCCGGACTACAAGGCGCTGAGCAATCAAGACGCCGAACTGGCCGCCCTCGACAAGGAGCATCCGGGCTTCGCCCGCTGGCGTACCCGCAACACCCTGGCGCACAAGAAGCCGGGTTATGTGGCCGTGACCCTGTCCTTGAAGCCGACCGGCGTTGCACCGGGCGACATCACCGACAAGCAGCTCGACGCCGTCGCCGATCTGGCGGACCGCTACAGCTTCGGCCAACTGCGCACCTCGCACGAGCAGAACATCATTCTGGCCGACGTCGAGCAGAGCCAGCTGTTCACCCTGTGGGGCGAACTGCGTGAAGGTGGCTTCGCCACGCCGAACATCGGCCTGCTGACCGACATCATCTGCTGCCCTGGCGGTGATTTCTGCTCCCTGGCCAACGCCAAGTCGATCCCGATCGCCGAATCGATCCAGCGCCGTTTCGACGACCTGGACTATCTGTTCGACATCGGTGAACTGGACCTGAACATCTCCGGCTGCATGAACGCCTGCGGTCACCACCACGTCGGCCACATCGGCATTCTGGGAGTGGACAAGAAAGGTGAAGAGTTCTACCAGGTCTCGCTCGGTGGCAGCGCCAGCCGTGACGCCAGCCTGGGCAAGATCCTCGGCCCGTCTTTCGCTCAGGAAGACATGCCGGACGTGATCTCCAAACTGATCGACGTGTACGTGGAACAACGCACCGAAGACGAGCGTTTCATCGACACCTACCAGCGTATTGGCATCGACCTCTTCAAGGAACGCGTCTATGCAGCGAATCATTAAGAACAACGAGGTCGTCGACGAAACCTGGCACCTGCTGCCCAAGGATTTCAACATCGACGAAATCAGCAACTGTGACGACCTGATCGTCCCGCTGCAGCTGTGGCGTGAACACGCCCGCATGCTCAAGGCCCGCGATGGCGGTCTGGGTGTGTGGCTGGACGCCGATGAAGAAGCCGAAGAAATCGGTGACGACGTGAACGAGTTCCAGGTGATTGCCCTGAACTTCCCGGCGTTCACCGATGGCCGCAATTACTCCAACGCCCGCCTGCTGCGGGACCGCTACGGTTTCAAAGGTGAATTGCGGGCGATTGGCGACGTGCTGCGCGACCAACTGTTCTACATGCGCCGTTGCGGTTTCGATGCCTTCGCCCTGCGCGCGGACAAAGACCCGTACGACGCCCTGGAAAGCCTCAAGGACTTCTCGGTGACCTATCAGGCCGCCACTGACGAACCGCTGCCGCTGTTCCGTCGCCGCTGATCGTACGTCTACCTCGAGCCCGCATTGGCGGGCTCGAGGTCGCTGCTTTATCCCTCTCTCGTTCCCAGTCTGCCGGGCCCCGGCGTGACCGGCAACGTCAAACCCGGATGCCTCGCCAGCGCCGCATTGGTCAGCTGTTTGCGCAGTTCCAGGCTTTCATTCCTGAAGTTGTCAAAGATCGTCGTCATTTGCTGACTGGCTGCTTCACGGGACAGTCCGACCTGCGCTTCCAGGCGCGCGAACGCGTGAGCACTGCGATCCAGAACGCTGGTAAACGCATCCTGGCGTGTCGCCAGCAAATACTCGGCCCAGAACTCCTGCCTGCTGACTGACTCCGAGAGTTGCGCCGTCTGCTCGGCCCTGACGACCTCCAGATAGGCGTGATCGATCTGCGCGTCCGTCACCTCGGCATCCAGTGGCACATTCAGCTCTGTGGGTTGTGCCGGCAACGCCAGGCGCTGCGCCAGTCGCACCCGATAAATCAGGCTGATATCCAGTGCCTGGCGTTGAGTGAAAGTTCCTGCGCGGGATCGGCGCGCGATATCGAGCAACGCCTGTTTTTCTACCTGCTGCAACCGGAACAGCCCGCGCAAGAGACGAACCAGATCGCCTTCGAGTGTCTGGGTACCGGTGCGGGCCGCCGCCGCTGCCCGATAACACAGAACCCTGACCTCCAGATCGCTGAACAGTCCCGCAACATTGGGCGCACTGACCCAGCCTGTGCGGGCCATGCGAAACAGCGCGCGACGCAACGAATCATCCTCACAGGCCGCTTCCAGCACATTCCATACCCGCTGCCCGAGCTGTTCGCGGGTTCTGGAGTAATCGGCCGTTTCACGCAGTTGCATGAGCACTTCAAAAAAATCCCGGGAATCCGGGTCAGCCGACAGTGACGACAACACTTGCTTGGCCCGACCGATCTCCACCGTCGGCAAGCCGTTTACCCATCCCGCCCCTTCCCGGTCACCGGCCAGTCGTGCGGTGCTGGTGTACTCGGTGGTGATGACGCCCAGACTTATGCCTTGCGACTGTTGGTACGCAGCGATGGCTTGCAGGCTCTCGGTCGACAGCGGATTGCCATCGATCGTAGTGCCGCGATTCAGTACAGCGCGGGAGGTGAAGACGGACGTCGGGATCTCGACAATCCTGTTGTTGCGCAGATCCAGGGATTCCAGATGCGCAAGCGCATCGGTATTTCCGGGCCATTCGGTGATGCCGGTGTTTCGCAGGCTCAAGTGGCGCAATTTACGCATTGCACTGACGTCCGGAGTACGCCCCAGGAGGGGGTTGAAGCCCAAATCCAGTGTGCGCAGGTGATGCTTGCCGGCCAGCTCTACAATCGTCTGCTGAGTAAGCCGGATACGGTTGTTGCTCAGATCCAGACCTGTCAGCCCCGGCATGTCCCCGATCGCGACAGGGATGCGTGTCAGTCCGTTACCTGACAGGTTCAGCACCCTGAGTCCGGGAAAATTGCGCAGAAACGTATTCAGACCTGCACTGGCGCCCACGCCGCTCATTTCCAGTGCAGTAATGTGGGAAAAATCACCGATAAGGGTCGGCATCTGCCCTAACGGCACCGCATCGAGCGTCAGGCTGTAGGTCGGATGCCCCGAGTGCGCCGTGTGACGGGTTTCCTTGCGCCACGCGCGCAAAATGGCTTGCATTGCCCGCGCCTTGCTATGGGCGGGGACCTTGAGCCTCGGACCTTCCTCACCCTGATAATACGTATCGCGGTGGGTCCAGCGCTCCAGGGTTTCCACCATCGTCCTGTATTGCTCGCGCAACCGTTCAAGCGACCTGATAGCCAATACTTCGTCGGCGCCCAGAGAGGTCACAAAACGTTTGATCTGTGCGGTTGATTGAGTCGGATACAACTCCTGCGCCCGACGCACGAGCGCGGGCGAAACGCCCTGAGAAGGGCTTGAAGGTGCCGATTGCTCGACGGTGACCTGTTCGATCCGCTGATCTGCCAGCCCCATCGGGGAGCGGTAACTCGAGTGTGCCGGTGCAATTTCCAGCACCTTGGCGAAGGCTTCGCGCCGCTGCAGCGCCAATGCGGTGATTTTCTCCCGCAAGCCCGTGCCGTCGACGTCCGTTTCAACGCCGATGGCCTTGCGACTGTGGGCCGGAAGGCTTTCCCACAGTGCCTGGAAAAAATTCGCACGGGTGCGTGACGGATGACTGGAGACGCTATTGCTGCGCGCATCCTGAACCTGATAGCGCTCGGCATAGGCTTCGACGAGCACTTTGTGTGGGGCATCGCTCGGGCCAACGACGGCCCGCTGATCGGCATACACACCCCAGTCCAGAATTTCGACAAATACATCGCCCGGCCAGCCCGGCAAATGGCTCAAGGTGTCGAGTACCAGCATGTCGGCATCGCGCCCACTGGCGGCGTCCAGATATAACCCCTCGTACGCGCGATTCAATCGCTGGACCTGCTGATAGCGCCTGGCTTCCTCGGCCAGACGCAACGGTACGATGCCGGATTCAAGCTGCGCCCACTCACGCGCATCGGCATGTTGCACCAGTTCGTCGGCGACACTGGCTGAAAGCCCCGGGAATGCCTTGATGATCGGCTCGCCTCTGGAAAGCTCACAGACGTCGCTTCGCCGGAACAACCGGTCCATCATCGCCATGCGCATCCGCGGCGCCAGCCCGGCAATATGTTTGCCCAATAACGCTATCTGATTTTTCGACTCCACAGTGGCCGAGCCCAGCAAGTGTGAACGCTCACTGTCGCTGAGTGCTGCCAGAACAGGGGTATAAAACTGGCCGTTGCGCAGCGCGCCCTCTGTGAGGTTGACCTGGCGGACAGCCTCGTCTGCGCCATAGCGTGTCACTTCATTACCAAAGATGTCTTTCACAATGACTGCCATGTCCTGTGGCCAGCGACCTGCTCCTGTCAGCAAATACAGTTGCAGATCGGCATCCGCCAGCGGCGCAGATGCGGGCGTATCGATTTGCGTCATGAACTGGCTGACGTCGGAGTCGGCACGAAAGCGTCTCACCGAGTCAGTGAGCATCGCCATAGGCTTGCCGCGTTCAACGAACAGTTTGCGCATGGCTGCCTGGCCGATCCCGCTTACTGCAATGGCTTGCAAGGCACGGGGGTCTGAAATCTTTTCTTCACGAAAACCCAGGCGACGGAACAAGGTCAACGAACTCCACTCGTGAGGCAATTCGGAGTCATGACGCCAGGCGCCAGCTCCATTGGTCTCAAGCAATGGTGAATAACGCCCGGGCAAGTGCGGATCATGGACCTCCCACAAACCGGTGCCGGTAACCGGACGCACCGCGTACGCATTGGCACCCAGCGGCAAATAGCGGTTGTCTGCACGCCATACCAGCCCTTGCGCATCCGCAGCAAAACTGCGCGGCAAAGACTCGCGCTGGCGGTAAGCCGTCATGTCCGGATTCCACAGGCGATAAGACATTGGCCCAACTGGTACCCGCCGTAGTCCCTGCATGAAACTTGACGAGCGCACGACGGTGTAAGCCTTACCCACCGCGACACCGCCGGCAGCGAAACCCGCCATGAGGATCAGATTCTCAAGCGTGTCGAACAGGCAATCGGTGGCATGTTCCTGATCACCGTGGGCCCAACTGTCGATGCCCTCGTAGATCTGACCGAGCAACTGTATTCCGGCGACGGCACAAATGACCTCGCCGAGAACCGGCACGAAGGACACAAAGAACAACAGCGTATTCAGCCCGATGGCTTTATAGGACTCTTGCCTGGCAAGGCGGGTTTTCTCATCTTCATCATCCGTCGGCACTACCAGCAGGCGAGTATCGGCCCGAACCTGCGCCGCGCGGTGCTGGAAGATCGCGAGAAACAGGTTGTGTCTTGCGTCACCCTGTAGATCGAGCCCTGTCAGCGGAAGGAAGGTCGTGGAAACGGGAAACTGGTTCGGTCGCGCTTTCAACAAACGTACATCGAGTCCGTTAAGGAAAACCGAGCGATCCTTCATCGGGATGAAGCGCGTGAAAAAACTGCGAAACTGCGAGCCGCGTAAACGCCCGCTCAACTCGACCTCGAACTTCTGGAAACTGGGATACTCTTTGAGAGGATGATCGGGATCACCAGGCATATAGATCACACAACGGTAATCGCCATCCGCATGTTCGCTGACCGGGCCGATGAACATCGGCCCTCTGAGCTGCACCTCAAGCATTTCAAGGCTTTGATAACCCAAGGTGTTGTTGCCCAGTGTGATTGAAGAATCCGAGTTCTTGACCGACTCAAGCATGCGGTACACATCCAGACTGATATGGCCACGCATGTAAGCGATATGCCGCTCGACATCAAACTGGTCTCTGGAAAAGGCAACGGATGATTCCTGCAGACTGGCGAGTTGACTGTCGCTGCCGAAGAATCCTTCCACATGCTTTTTATATTGTTTACCGAGATCCAGATAACGACAAAGCCTGGCAAACTCGTGAGGTTGTATCGACAATACCTTATTGTTTCGCCCGGTTATCCGCTGCGGGATATACAGCAATGAACTCTCGTGATAGGTGCTGGCCAGAGTTTCCGACAATTCGAAATTTTCACAGGCAGCGGTCAGCAAATCACGATTGATCGGCAGCACCAGTTTCCTGCGCAATCCCAACAGGCTGGACTTTGAGCGTACATGTTGAAAAATCGCCCCTTCGACCTCGAAAAAAGGTTCGCCCAGCTTCTCAGCCATGGCTTTGGCCAGCAGTGGCGTACAAAAACTCTGCGGGGATTTCAGTGCGCGCAATTGCTCAAGTGCGGCATGACGGGATTTGAAACTGGCCTTGAAACTTTCATAGAGATCGTTTCGAACAGTTTCTGAAGATTTAAGCAACCAGTCAGGAATCTGTTTTTCATACAATTCAAAAAAGACACCCTGTTGAGCGGGCGTCATGACTGGCAAGATCAATTTACTCTTTTCAACATCCATGCTTAGCAACTTTATTTCTGAAAGGGGCATCCAGAATAAAGTTTCAGACTCTTTCAATACAGCGTTATTAGTTGATGAATCAACCTGTAAAACAACAACAATACGCAACTATAAAATATCTATGTACCGCACTTTCTTCCGCTGAAAATGCAGCACGCCCGCGAGCTTGATTGCTCACGAGCGTGTGAGGTGTTTACCAGAAGCGTTGCTGAGTCAGCCGGCTCCACCAGCTCAGCAACACGCGATCCACCGAACCGCTGGCCGCCATGCCGATGCGCTCCTGCAGGCTCTTACGCTCGGCGTAGTGCAGGTGATAGACCTCGGACTGTTTGGCACGCTCGGCCAGGTATTCGTCGCTGGTCTTGAGTTCGTCGACCAGTTTATTTTCCAGTGCCGCGATGCCCAGCCAGACTTCGCCGGTGGCGACCTCGTCGATCGCCAGTTGCGGGCGATAACGGGCGACGAAGTTCTTGAACAGCTGGTGGGTGATGTCCAGGTCTTCCTGGAATTTCTCCCGGCCCTTCTCGGTGTTTTCGCCGAATACAGTGAGGGTGCGTTTGTATTCGCCGGCGGTCAGCACTTCGAAATCGATGTCATGCTTTTTCAGCAGGCGGTTGACGTTGGGCAACTGCGCCACCACGCCGATGGAGCCGAGGATGGCGAACGGCGCACTGATGATCTTCTCGCCGATGCACGCCATCATGTAGCCGCCGCTGGCCGCGACCTTGTCGATGCACACGGTCAACGGCACGCCGGCTTCACGAACGCGGGCCAGTTGCGACGAGGCCAGACCGTAGCTGTGGACCATGCCGCCGCCGCTTTCCAGACGCAGGACCACTTCGTCCTTCGGCGTGGCCAGGGTCAGCAGCGCGGTGATCTCGTGGCGCAGGCTTTCGGTGGCCGAAGCCTTGATGTCGCCGTCGAAGTCCAGCACGAACACACGCGGTTTGGCGTCGGGTTTCTTCTTCTGTTTCTTCTCGGATTTGGCCTGGCCCTTGCGCAAGGCCTTGAGCTGATCCTTGTCGAGCAGGGTCTGCTCCAGCCGCTCACGCAGGCCCTTATAGAAATCGTTGAGCTTGCTGACCTGCAACTGGCCCGCGGATTTGCGCCGGCCCTTGCTGCGCAACGCAGCAAAACTCGCCAGCACCACCAGAATGGCGATGACCAGCGTCACGGTCTTGGCCAGGAAACTGGCGTATTCAGTGAAAAACTCCACAGTGACTCCTTCAAACGATGCGCGGTCATGAAACACACGCGGGAATTGGCTCCAGCATACCCATGCACCAGCCGGTCGGCCAGCCGTGAAACCTCTGGCAACAAGGCTGGAACGGGCATTTCAAACAAGCGTATGTTTTTTCATTGACAGCTCACCGTCATCCCCATAACCTCGCCACAACCTTCAACGTACCGGGATGACGCGGACGTGGGCAGCATCTACTTGATTCGACATGGCCAGGCCTCCTTCGGTGCAGACGACTATGACGTCCTGTCGCCGACCGGTGTACGCCAGGCGGAAATCCTCGGCCGCCATCTCGCCGAACTCGGAATCAGCTTCGACCGCTGCCTGTCGGGCGACCTGCGCCGCCAGCAACACACGGCCAACAGCGCGCTGGAACAGTTCGCCGCCGCCGGCCTGCCGGTTCCGGCACTGGAAATCGATTCGGCCTTCAACGAATTCGACGCCGACGCCGTGATCCGCGCCCTGCTCCCGGCCATGCTGCCGGAAGAGCCCGAAGCACTGGAAATCCTGCGCAACGCCGCGCAAAACCGTGGCGAATTCCAGCGCATCTTCGCCCTGATCATCGAGCGCTGGCTCGCCGGCACCTACGACACACCGGGGCTGGAAAGCTGGCTGGGTTTCGTCGAACGGGTACAGGCCGGGCTGCAGCGGATTCTCGAACAGGCTGACAACACCCAGAAAATCGCGGTGTTCACCTCCGGTGGCACCATCACCGCCCTGCTCCACCTCATTACTCAAATGCCTGCCCGGCAGGCCTTTGAACTGAACTGGCAAATCGTCAACACCTCGCTCAACCAGCTGAAGTTCCGCGGGCGCGAGGTGGCTCTGGCTTCCTTCAACAGTCATGCACATTTGCAACTGCTGAAGGCCCCGGAACTCATCACGTTTCGCTGAGTCCGGATTACTGTGACCCTGCTGCAATCAACCAAAAAGGATCGAACCATGACCTCCGTAGCTGATGCCGTAAAAGCAATGCAAGCCAAGTTCAACCCAGCCGCCGCTGCCGGTCTGGATCTGGTCTTCGGTTTCAACATCACTGACGAAGACAAGCAATACGCCCTGATCGTCAAAGACGGCACCTGCGACATCCAGGAAGGCGAAAACCCGGACGCCAACTGCACGCTGGTGCTGGACAGCGAAACCCTGAAAGGTATCGTCAGCGGCGAAACCGACGGCATGCAGGCTTTCATGGGCGGCAAGCTGCGCGTTGAAGGCGACATGATGCTGTCGATGAAGCTGTCCGAGCTGTTCCCGGCATAAACGCCCGGAAGCAATTCACGAATCCCGCCTCTGGCGGGATTCGTGCTTCCAGAGACCGATGATTTCTCTAACCATCAACGTGTTGAACCCGGCGCTCTTTCCAGCTCTCGCTGAATATCTCGAAACGCAATGGCCGCTTCACTTCCTTCAGCCAGATGCTCAGCCATCGACCCAGTCAGCATCTTTTTGTCGTTGACATCCCAGTCAATCGTGATGACAAACGTGTCGCCCCCCACAGTCACGAACAACCAATAAGAGTCCACAGGTCTGTCCGGTTCGGAGAACGCGCTGTAGGCATATCGGATCTGGCGACGAAGATCAGGTGTATCGAGAACCAGCCCCTCTGTATCCACCTTCGGATAACGCTCCTCCATCGCAACCAGCACTTTGGTCAGAAACTCGTCATTCGAAATGCCCCTCAACGGATCAGGACTGGTGCGCAGCATGGTGACAGGACTCTGTGCGGAAGGCGTCCCCATCAAACGCGGTCGATACATTCCCGAGCTGAACCATCGTGTCGCGTCAAAGCGCGTTTCTTCAGGGCTCCAGTCGCCGTAATACATCATTACCCTGGCGGACATTTGATCTTCCTTGCTGTAATAAAAAAAAACCGTAGTGATGAACACCGCCAGCAAGATGAGCAGGAGGCTGTTCTTTCTCGATAGACGCAGCATGCTCAAGCGGGTCTGTACTCAAGAAGGTGAGCGGGCACACCCGTGGGGGTATCCCCGGAACGGACATCACGATGCGCACCCAACGCATCCAGCGGATAACCCACGGTTTTCTCGTGAAAACTGCGGCTGTCCTCATGTGCTACCAACTTGCGCTCCTCATCAGTAACCGTTGAAAGGGGTTTTTGCGGAGCCTTTTCATCTGGAAGCTCAGCCGTCGGGTTCTTCGCTGTCTTGCGGTGTTCTGCAAGCTTTCGTTGATACTCGATATTCTTGCGGGTGTAGCTTTCCATCGCCTCCCTGTCGGAGGCCATCCGCTGACGCGTGCCGGGCACCGATTGCCGCTCCGCGTTGGTGCCATAAGTCGTGTCGTAATTGCTGCGTCGCGGAAACGCCATGACGGTTGTCCGGGTGGCGTTAGCCATGATCTGCGCGAGGCTGAGTTCATAGTGAGGGTCTTCGCCCTCGAGCACCCAACGCTCGGCGTTGATGCCCAGCCCGGTGCGACAGGCATAAGAGTGAATCTTTGCACCGTATGCAAACGCTTCCGGCTTGAACATTTTTGCCTGGGCATCACGCAATCGGTAACTTTCACGCTTATCCAGCTCGTATCCCAGCTCGATTGCACCCACTACGCCATGGGAGAAAAAATCGAGCTGTTTGATTTCTCTGCCGCGACGTTGCCGGGTAAAGATGAAATCCACTAGGCCGGATATTGAATCCAGTTCCCGGTATTGCGCGCCATGATCGCGCTCGACTACCAGCTTCAAGGCCGCCAGCAGGTTTTGCGGGTAGTCATCCTTGAAAATCAGAAAGACGCGCTGTTTCGAAAAACTTGGTGTGCCTTCGGGATACTTCGTCAGTTGTCGGATGCCTTGATTGATGAAGCGCATTTTATTGCCCTTCTGCCCGCGCCAGTTTTCTATCGTCGACATGTAGGAAGCCCCCACCACCGTCACATAGTCCTGGGCCAGCGTTCCCGTGACCTGAGTCGTCGCATGCTGCTCAGTGGTCTGGGCCTGTTTCTTCTTTGGTGCAGCCACGCGTCACCCTCCTTAATAGTCGATGCCCAGGGCATCCAGATGGGCGGCCGCTTCCTTGCCCCACTGAACAACAATGGACGTCGGATCGGCAGTGAATACCCTCGCAGCATTGCCATGGTTGTCGGTATGGCCGACCAGGCGCTGTCCATCGCCGGTTTCGATGCAATAGAGCATGTCGGGAATTGCTTCGCCGGTGGTTTCGTCCACCAGCTGGAAGCGTTCACTGTGTTTTGGCACGGTGACAATCGGGCTGAAAGGCGCGGAACCGACCTGCGTGCCGACGAAAACGTCGCCGGAGCCGGTAATGATCATTCCACCATGGGCTGTGGCGCTACCAAGAAAGGCGATTGGCTTGCCATTGATCAGGATGTTGCCGATGCCCTCGGTGACCGAGTCACCGCAGGCGGTGGTATCACCGACTCGCAGCACGGGCATGCCATTGATGTTCACATTGGGTGAACCGCTGGTGCTGGGGTTGGTACCGTGTCCAGTGATCGGGCAGGCATTGAGATCGCTGAGGCGCGCGGCAGGTTTTGCCATCATCTACATCCTTGTATGAGCGGAACCGCGAAATTTACCGGATCTGCCCTGTGGGCGAAAGGCTGGCCTCCTGCCTGCCCGTCTCTGCCGTGATAGGTGTCACAAACGATGCAGCCAGCAGCTCCCGCGTATACGGGTGTCGGGCCGAATGAAACAACCCGGCCGTTTCCCCACGCTCCACCACCTCGCCATCCTTCATCACGATCAGATCGTGGGCCAGCGCCCGCACCACCGCCAGGTCATGACTGATGAACAGATAGGTCAGCCCGTGCTCCTCCTGCAACCGGCGCAATAGCGCGACGATTTGTTTCTGCACCGTGCGATCCAGCGCCGAGGTCGGCTCATCCAGCAAAATCAGATCCGGCTTGAGCACCAGCGCCCGAGCGATGGCGATGCGTTGCCGTTGCCCGCCGGAAAACTCGTGGGGATAGCGATGACGCGTCGCCGGATCGAGCCCGACTTCCTTCAGTACATCGATCACCGCCTGCTCGCGCGCCTGCGCATTCAAGTCGCTGTGCACCTGCAAACCTTCGGCAATGATCTGCTCCACACACAAGCGCGGGCTAAGGCTACCAAACGGGTCCTGAAACACCACTTGCAGGCGTTTGCGCAACGGACGCAATTGTTTGCCGCTCAGTTGCTCAAGCGACTCACCCTTGAAGCGGATGCTGCCGTCGGCGTCGATCAGGCGCAGGATCGCCTGACCCAGCGTGGATTTACCCGATCCGGACTCACCGACAATGCCCAGCGTCTTGCCCCGCTGCAGGTTCAGATCGATGCCATTGACCGCGTGCAGATACGACTTGGCCCGCAGCCATCCGCCACCCAACGGAAAACGCACATGCAGATCGCGAACTTCGAGCAAATCCTCCGCCGCATCACGGCACAGCGCCGCGCCGCCGGGTTCGGCGTTGAGCAATTCGATGCTGTAGGGATGCTGCGGCGCGCGAAACAATTGCTCGCAGCTTGACTGCTCAACGATTTCGCCCGCGCGCATCACCGCCACTCGCTGGGCGATGGTGCGCACCAGATTCAGGTCGTGACTGATGATCAGCAGCGCCATGCCCAACCGCTGTTGCAGTTCCTTGAGCAGCAACAGAATCTTGCGTTGCACTGTGACGTCGAGGGCCGTGGTCGGCTCATCGGCGATCAGCAACTGCGGTTCGCACGCCAGCGCCATGGCGATCATCACCCGCTGCCGCTGCCCGCCGGAGAGTTGATGCGGATACGCCTTCAGCCGCTCGCGCGGTCGTTGAATGCCGACCAGTTCCAACAGTTCCAGAATCCGTTTGCGCGCCGCCGCGCCCGCCAGGCCTTTGTGCAGCGCCAGGCTTTCGCCGAGTTGCCGCTCGATGTTGTGCAACGGATTTAGAGAGCTCATCGGCTCCTGAAAAATCATCGCGATGCGGTTGCCGCGCAGTTGCCGCAGATAGCGCTCGTGCACCCCCAGCAATTCTTCGCCGCCATAACGGATGCTGCCGTCGATCTGCGTGATGCCCGGATCCAGCAGTTGCAGGATGCTGTGGGCCGTCACCGACTTGCCGGAACCCGACTCGCCCACCAGCGCCAGGCATTCCCCCGGACAAATGTCGAGGTCGATGCCATGCACCACTTCCTGCCCTTTGAACGCCACCCGCAGGTCGCGTATTTCGATCAGATGTTCACGCATATCAAGTCCTGGGGTCGAAGGCATCTCGGCAGGCTTCGCCGATGAATACGAGTAATGAAAGAATCAGCGCCAGGGCAAAAAATGCCGTCAGCCCCAACCACGGTGCTTGCAGATTGTTTTTGCCCTGGCCGATCAGTTCCCCCAGCGAAGCGCTGCCGGCGGGCATGCCGAAGCCGAGGAAATCCAGCGCCGACAACGTCGCAATCGCTCCGGTCAGAATGAACGGCAGATACGTCAACGTCGCACTCATGGCGTTAGGCAGAATGTGCCGCACGATCACCTGTGCATCGCCGACACCCAGCGCCCGCGCCGCTTTCACGTACTCGAGCCCCCGGCTGCGCAGGAACTCGGCGCGCACCACGTCCACCAGACTCAGCCACGAAAACAGGGCCATGATTCCCAGCAACCACCAGAAATTCGGCTCGACGAAGCCCGACAGAATGATCAGCAGATAAAGCACCGGCAGCCCCGACCAGACCTCCAGCAGACGCTGCCCGAGCAAGTCGACCCAACCACCGTAATAGCCCTGCAAGGCACCGGCGGCGATACCGATCAACGCGCTCACCGCCGTCAACGCCAGGGCGAACAACAGCGAGACCCGCGTGCCGAATATCACCCGCGCCAGCACGTCCCGCGCCTGATCGTCGGTGCCCAGCCAGTTTTCAGCGGTGGGCGGGCTCGGGGCCGGTTCAGTGAGGTCGTAGTTGGCCGTGTCGTAGCCGAACGGGATCGGCGCAAACCACATCCGTCCGCCCTGCCCCTCGATCAATTCACGCACCTGGGCGCTGCGGTAGTCGGGCTGGAACGGCAGCTCGCCGCCGAAATCCTGCTCGGTGTAGCGCTTGAACGCCGGGAAATACCACTCGCCCTGATACGTCACCAGCAACGGTTTGTCATTGGCGACCAGTTCGCCGCCCAGGCTCAGGCCGAACAGCGCGAGAAACAGCCACAACGACCACCAGCCGCGTCGATGAGCCTTGAACCGCGCCCACCGGCGCTGTCCGATTGGAGAAAGCGTCGGCATCAGGCAGTCCTCGCGGTGAAGTCGATGCGCGGATCGACCAGCGTGTAACACAGGTCGCCCAGCAGTTTTATCAGGAGCCCGAACAGGGTGAAGATGAACAGCGAGCCGAACACCACCGGGTAATCCCGTGACACCGCCGCCTCGTAGCTCAGGCGGCCGAGCCCGTCGAGGGAGAAGATCACTTCGATCAACAATGAGCCGCCGAAAAACACCGTGACCAACGCCTGAGGCAATCCGGCCACCACCAGCAGCATCGCGTTGCGAAACACATGCCCGTACAACACCTGTCGTTCACTCAGGCCCTTGGCCCGGGCCGTGACCACGTACAGCCGCGAGATCTCGTTGAGGAAGCTGTTCTTGGTCAGGATCGTCAGCGTCGCAAAACCGCCGATCACCAGCGCACTGACCGGCAACACCAGATGCCAGAAGTAATCGGCGACCTTTCCCCACAGCGACAGCTCGGCGAAGTTGTCCGAGACCAGCCCGCGCACCGGAAACCAGTCCAGCGCCGTACCGCCGGCGAACACCACGATCAGCAGCAGGGCAAACAGAAACCCCGGCATCGCGTAGCCGATGATGATCGCCGCACTGCTCCAGACATCGAACGCCGAGCCGTTGTGCACCGCCTTGCGGATGCCCAGCGGAATCGACACCAGATAAGTGATCAGCGTCGCCCACAAACCCAGCGACAGGGTCACCGGCAGCTTCTGCCAGATCAGCTCGGTCACCGACGCGCCACGGAAGAAGCTCTTGCCGAAATCCAGTTGCGCGTAGCTCTTGAGCATCAGCCACAAGCGTTCACCGGCACTTTTGTCGAAGCCGTACTGGCGCTCGATCTCGGCCACCAGTTTCGGGTCCAGGCCACGGGTCGCGCGTGACTCGCCGCCAACGCTTTCAACATGACTGGCACCCACCGGCGCGCCGACACCGATCCCCTGCAATCGGGCGATGGCCTGCTCTACCGGGCCACCGGGCGCGGCCTGCACGATCACGAAGTTCACCAGCAGAATCGCCAGCAAGGTTGGCACGATCAGCAGCAGACGCCGCAGGCTATAACCCCACATGGGCGTACTCCTTTTGCTGTTGCTGCATTTGCGTCGCGGTCAGCGCGGTCGGGCTGATTTCCCACCAGGTGTCGAGGCCGGCGTCGTACAGCGGCGCAATCGTCGGGCGACCGAAACGGTTCCACCACACCGTGGAAATCCCCGGCGGGTAATAGTTGGGAATCCAGTAGTAGCCCCACTGCAACACCCGATCCAAAGCATGGGCGTGGCGCAGCAGACTTTCACGGTTGTCGGCCTGGACCACGCCTTCGAGCAGCGCATCCACCGCCGGATCGCGCAGCACCATGTAGTTGTTGGAGCCAGGATCATCGGCGCCGTCGGAACCGAAATAATTGAACAGCTCGCGCCCCGGCGCCTGACTCACCGGGTAACCGACGACGATCATGTCGTAGTCGCGGCTGCGTACGCGGTTGGTGTACTGCGCAGTGTCGACCTGACGAATATCGAAACCGATGCCAATCTGCGCCAGATTGCGCTTGAACGGCAGCAGCAGACGCTCGAAGCCCTTCTGACCGTTGAGAAAAGTGAATTGCAACGGCTCGCCGGCGGCATTCACCAATTGATCGCCACGGGGTTTCCAGCCGGCGGACTCCAGCAATTTCAGCGCCTGCAACTGCTGCGCACGAATGTTGCCGCTGCCGTCGGTGCGCGGCGCCTCGAACACCTGGCTGAAGACTTCATCGGGAATCTTGCCGCGCCACGGTTCGAGGATTTTCAGTTCTTCGGCATCCGGCAGTTCGGTGGCCGACAACGCGCTGTGGGAAAAGAAGCTGCGCTGACGCAGGTACATGCTGCGCATCATCTGCCGGTTGCTCCATTCGAAATCCCAGAGCATGGCAATCCCCTGCCGCACCCGACGATCCTGAAACATCGGCTTCTGCAGATTGAACGCAAACCCCTGGGCACCTTGCGCGGCGCCGAGTGCGAGGTGTTCGCGCAGCAACTTGCCCTGCTCCAGCGCCGCCCCGGCGTAACCGATGGTGTAACTGGTGGCAGAGAACTCGCGGTTGTAATCGAAGCCACCGGCCTTGAGCACTTGTCGCGACACATCGGTGTCGGCAAAAAACTCCACGCTCAACTGATCGAAGTTGTAGAGCCCGCGAGTGATCGGCAGATCCCTGGCCCACCAGTCCTTGATCCGCTGGAATTTCACGCTGCGCCCGGCGTCCACCGCGCTGACCTTGTACGGTCCGCTGCCCGGTGGAATCTCGAAGCCTGCGCCATCGGCGAAATTGCGCGTGCGCCACCAATGCTCGGGCAACACCGGCAACGTCGCCAGATCCAGCGGCAAGGTACGGCTCTCGTTGTTCTTGAACACGAAACGCACCTGGGTCGGCGACTCGACCTGCACCTCGGCGACATCGCGAAACTGTTGGCGATACTTGAGGCTGCCCTGAGTGGTGAACAGCTCGAAGGTGTAGCGCACGTCTTCGGCGGTGATCGGCGTGCCGTCCTCGAACCGCGCCTTGGGATTCAGGTAAAAGCGCAGCCAGCGCCGGTCCGCGTCCAGCTCCATCCGTTGCGCGACCAGACCGTAGACGCTGTAAGGCTCGTCCTTGCTGCGATAGGCCAGCGGCGCATAGAGCCAGCCGTCGATGTCGGCAACGCCGGTGCCTTTGTCGATGTAGGGAATCAGGTGATCGAACGGGCCGCTCTCCAGCGAAGAGCGGCGCAAGGTTCCACCCTTGGGCGCGTCGGGATTGGCGTAGGCCAGATGCTGGAAGTCCGGGGCGTATTTCGGGGCTTCGCCGTAGACCGTGAGGGCGTGTTGTGGCGCGGCAAACAGCGCCGGGCTCAGCAACAGACCGACGCTGAACAGAATGACTCTGGAAAACATGGGCAGATCCTTTCACCACGTGCCTGCCTGACTGTGATGTGCAACAGGCCGGGCCTTTTTATAGGGCGGGGGTTAGAACGATGTGTTACTAAAACCCGCCCTGACCGATCATTCTCAGAACTTGTAATTGACCCGCGTATACAGCGTGCGGCCAAACGGGTCGCCGTATTTCGGGTCGTAACCGCTCTGGAACGTGTAGGTCTGGTTGCTGAATGGTGGTTCGCGGTCGAACAGGTTTTTCACCCCGAGCGTCACCGCCAGGGTCTTGCGCCAGGTGTAGGTGCCGGCCACGTCCCAGACGTTGTACGAACCGACGTAATCGTGGGTCTCGCGATCCGAGTCGTGGTAACCGCTGGTGTAGCGGTTGGTCAGGCTCGCGCCGAGCGGGCCGTAGTTCCAGCTGCCGGTCAGGCTGTGACGCCAGCGGGCCACGGCGCCGGCCGAGGCAAAGTCGCCGCCGCGAAAGTCGCCGAGCTTGTCGATGTAATCGCCCTTGAGCTGCTGCTGATAGTCGTAACGGGTGACGTAAGTGCCTTGCAGACCAATGCCGAAATCGCCGTACGGCGTGCTCGGCAGGCGGTAGTCGAAACTCACGTCGACGCCGTTGGTCTTGATCTTGCCGAGGTTGGCCAGGCCAGTGACGATGTGATCGATGGAGCCATCAGGCTTGCGGATCAAACGCCCCGGGTACAGCTCCGGGTTCTCGAACACCGCCGATTCGGGGAATTCGGCGATCTGGTTGGCGATGTCGATCCACCAGAAATCCAGCCCGGTGGTCAGGCGATCAAATGGCTGATAAACGAAACCGAGGGTGACGTTGCGCGCAGTTTCCGGGCTCAAATCGGTGTTGCCGCCGGAGGTACGGTTGAACTGCTGGGCACAGTCGCGGTTGGCAATGCCGCCGTTACTCGGGTTGCCACCGGCGCAAAGGCGCGGGTCGTTGTAGTTGGCATTGGTGAACGAGGTGAACGTCGGGTTGTACAACTCATAAAGCGACGGCGCACGGAAGCCTTCACTGTAGGCACCACGCACCACCAGCTCCTTGAACGGCTGGAAGCGGAACGAGTATTTCGGATTGGTGGTGCTGCCGAAGTCGCTGTATTTGTCGTGGCGCACGGCGGCGGACAATTCAAGACTGTCGAGCACCGGCACGTTGACTTCGGCGTACTGCGCCGAGACGCTACGATCCCCTTGCACACTGCCGTTGGGATCCACACCCAGGCTCTGCACGTCGCCGGCAAACGCGGCGAAATCCTGATGGAAGTCTTCCTTGCGGTACTCACCGCCCAGCGCCAGTGCCGAAGGCCCTGCACCGAACCAGTCGCCGATCTCGCGGCTGATACGCCCGTCAATCGCCTTGACCCGGCCCACCGCCGTCGAGTAATCACCGTCCACACTGTTGGCTGCCAACAAGGCCGAACCGGCAGCGGTCTGCGGACCGAACGGGTTGATCACACCGTCGGCAATACCCTGGCTGACGGCGCGGTCGTTCACATAACCACTGCGAATCGTGTTGACCACCTTGTTCTGGTTGTACGACGCGCCGAGGTTGTAATCCCACCCCACCAGCGTGCCGTCGAAGCTCAACAGCAGACGCTGACCGGTGTTGTCATCTTCATGCTGACGGGCACCGACGGCGGTTTCACGCCAGTTCACGTCCACTGGCTGCGTCGGGTCGAGGGCAAAACCGCTCGGGCCGGGCGTAATGCCGTTCCCCGGATAGAACGCGGTGCCAGGATTGACCTGATTACCCATCAGAGTGCCGGGCCCGATCTGCGTCCGGTTTTCGTTGCGGGCCCAGAAGTATTCGAGGCTGACGTTGTGTTCGTCCGACAGCTTGCCGGTGGCTTTGGCGAAGGCCGAGGTCTTCTCGGTTTCCGGCACCAGATCGAGGTAGTTCCACAGGCTCTGGCGGCAGATACCATTGCGCGACAGCAGCCCCGGCGCATTGCAACCGGAACCGGCCAATGGGTTGGTGGCGTTGCTGCCCTGGCTCCAGTTGGCAGGCGATGCCGTGCCGGAGGTGTAATCAAGACCACGCCCCGGTTGGTAGTTGTAGGTATAACCGCGATCTTCGGCGGCCAGCCGTTGTTGCTTGTCATAACTGACGACACCGAAAACATTGAAGCGATCGTCCTGCAAATCACCAAAACCCCAGCTGCCGCTGAAGTTGCGGCTTTCACCGCCACCGGAATGGGTCGGGGTGTCGTAATTGGTGCTGATCTGACCTTCGGTGAGGCTGGTCTTGGTGATGAAGTTGATCACCCCGCCGATGGCATCGGTGCCGTACAGCGCCGAGGCGCCGTCGCGCAGCACTTCCACCCGGTCGATAGCGGCGAACGGGATGGTATTGAGGTCGACGCCGGAGCCGTTGATCGCATTGGTCGCGTTGTTGCTCAGACGCCGACCGTTGAGCAGCACCAGGGTCTTGTTCGGGCCGATCCCGCGCAGGTCAGCGTAAGACGCCCCGCCGCTGCTCGACCCCACCGAGCGCCCGGAGCCTACCGAAGACTGGTTGGCCGAGATGCGATTGACCAGCTCTTCAGTGGTGGTCACGCCCTGCTTCTGCAACTCCTCGACGCGAAGGATGGTGACCGGCACGGCGGTTTCGGCATCGACCCGGCGAATCGCGGTGCCGGTGACTTCGACCCGTTGCAGTTGGGTGGTCGGCTCGTTGGCCGTGCTGTCGGCAGCGATGGCCGGCAACGTGTTGATCGCCAGCAGCAAGGCCAGGCTCAAAGGGGATTTAACGGGTGAAAAATGGATCATGAACAGCCATCCCTGCGTTTTGGTTTATGCAGGGATGTGCGATGGCGGATGTTGATTTATAGAGCGCGATTTAGACCGTTGGGTGCTGAGGTTATGCAAAATGCAGCATGACGCTGCATCAGACCAACGCCATTTCCCTGACCAGTCGGGTATCAAGGCTGAACCGCTCCTGCGAGACCATCTTGAACTGCCCCTCTGCCAGGTCACAACTCACCAGCAAGTTCCACGAATGCCGGGTTGCCGCCGAGGGAATCAGTACAAACGGATGTTCAGCCAGTAAAGCGTCGGCAAACAATCGCTGATTGGGTGACGGCCGTGCAGGGCTCAGCCAGTAAGGGTTCGGCACTTCTTCGGGCTGCACGATTTTCACCTTCGCGTCGCTGATGACCTCAAAGCACGTCAATACATAAGGTTCGCTGTCCAGGGCATCAAAACTGCGGTTGGCTGCCACCTCAAGAATGGCCGAGGAAGGATCGACGGATGCGTAGACGACGCGTCGTCCTGGTATGTTCCATCGACCGCCTCTGAGCTTTGACCCCATCCCGCTGTCCCACGTCCCTCCATAAACCTCGCGATCCAGCCGCCACGCATACCAATGCTCGTCCCACGGCAATGGGTTCATGGGTAAACCCCGTAGATAAGCTGACTCAGATACTGCTCCACCATCTGAAAACCCAATGGATGCAGGGTCAATTCCAGCGGCACATGACCGTAAAAATAGGTAGAGGGTTTCTGCAGCCAGTCCTCCGCCCGTGGTTGCCCCCCGAAGGCCCGAATGGCTAACTCCAGCACCAATGCATATTGGTAGGCGATGACACTCTGCTGCGGGTCAAGCCGTACCGGTTTGCCTTCCTTCAGCAGCCGCCTTACCGTTCTGACCGACTTGCCAGTGATGAGTTTGACCATGTCGCCTTGCTGATAAAGCTCGGAGGTTGAAAGCATGTCGACGACGTCGTTCAGCTCCAAACCCTCATCGGTAAGCTGAATAATCAGCAGGGCGTCATCACCGATGTTCCGGCCATGCACGAGCAATTCGACAGGCTTGCCCTCGACTTTCTTCAAACCCGCCAACCGGGGCATTTTTGCGCTGGGCAAGGCGACATCCTCCATGGGGCACCTGGCACGATCATCGCGCCACTGATGGCGAGCGGAATAAGCAGGCGTTTCGTATTCGAGGTGTGCAGTTCGCATGATCAATCCATTATCAGAGGCCTGAGTGATAAGGCCGTTAACGACTTCAATGTCATCGCCGATGCTATAGATCACGCTTCCGACGGCCAACCTTAAAAAGTCGTCGGAAATATCCCCGTTTTCGCCCAAAGTCCGGCAACTTCCGTAGGACGCTGCCTGACGCCATTCCGTCCTCAACTGCCGAAGTGATAACTCACATCCAGCCACCACTGGCGCCCGTACGGGTCGTAGTTGCCGGTCGGGTAATACGGCCAGCCCGCCGAGTCGTCATGCTTGACCTGATTGAGCACGTTGTTCACGGTCAGCCCGACACTCGCCCGGTCGTTGAGTTTGTACCGTGCACTGGCGTTGAACACCGTCCACGGCGACAGGCGCCCGTCGCCCGCGCCGTTGGTGACCGAGCCGTAACGAATCCCCATCAGCGTTGCCGTGGCCTTCTGGTAATCCCAGGTCAGGCTGGCGTTGACCTTGCTGCGCCAGTCGTAGTTGGTGCGCGAGGTGCGCCAGTCCTGGGTCGGTGCTTCGTCCGATTCCTTGTAGTAATGCGAGAGCACCAGGGTGTAGCCCAGCGCCGAACTGAACGCGCCGTACTGCCCGGCGCCCCAGCGGATGTTGCTCTTGAAGTCCAGACCGCTGACCCGTTCGCTGGCGGCGTTGATCGCGTTCACCCGCACCCGCTGCAACTGATTGGGATCGACGGCGGCATTGCCGGGATTGCGATCGACGCGTGCCAGGGTCGACTGGCAGTTGGCCGAGTTGATGTCCTGGGTGCCATTGCGGCATTCGTTCTCTTGCTGCAACAGGCGGTTTTCGTCGACGGTGGTCAGCAGGTCATCGATCTCCACTCGCCAGAAATCGGTGGAGAAATCGAAATTGCGCGACGGCGACCAGACGAAACCGTAGGTCCAGGATTTGCCGCGTTCGGATTCCAGATCCGCCGTGCCGCTCTGGGTGTAATCGACGCGCCCACGGTCACAGGCGCCCTCCACGCCCTGGCTGCAACCGTAATAGTCGATCTGCGCCGGGTAGTAGCCGTTGCTGTCGGACTGATAGATGTAGTTCAGGTCCGGGGCGCGGAAACTGGTGCCGTAGCTGCCGCGCACCAAAAGGCTGTTCACCGGCCGCCATTCCAGGCCGAGGTTGTAGGTTTTCTGTTGTTCGGTGCGGCCACTGAATTTGTATTGGTCCCAGCGCCCCGCCGCTGTCGCCAGCACCGTGTCGGTGACCGGAATGCTGAACTCGCCACCGGCCGCATAACGCTTGCGCGAACCGCCGGAGCTTTGCGCCGGGGTCACGCCGTAGAAACTGCCGTCGTTGAGGCTGTCATCCGGGTCGATGCGATATTCCTGCTTGCCCGCCTCCAGTACCCCGGCGAATCCCACCGGACCGGCGGGCAGGTCAAACAACTCGCCGTTGACCGACGCGTTGTAACTGGTGGAAACCGACTTGCTGCTCTGGGTCAGGTTGCCGCGAAACTGCTCCCATTCCTGCGGCGTCAGTGGCCGGTCGAGGCGCGAGGCATCCGGCGCGAACACCGGATAACCGTCGCGGGTGCCCAGCTGCGGGCCGAGGTAGAAATCCTGGATCGACGACAGCGGCGTGTATCGCGTGGTGCGCACGCTCTTGTATTCGGACCGGTTGGCCGCCAGTTCATAATTCCACCCGGTGTCGGCGATCTTGTCGGAGAGGCCGAGGGTGCCGGTCCATGAAGTATCGCGCCATTTACTGTTGTTGCTCGTGCGCCCGCCGATTTCCTCTTCACCGAAGCGCCGGTACCAGCGCTCCAGATTGCCGCTGTTCTGGTTGATGAAATCAGGCGAGGTGAAGCTCGGGCCGCGTGTGTTGTTCTGGATGTGATCGAGGCCGTACATCAGGTCGGCGAAGACCTGGCCGCTGTCGCTGAAATGCCAGGTGCCACGGGTGTAGCCGTCGTAGTTTTCCTTTTGCGTCTGCACCGTCCAGTAATCGTTGTACATCTGGTCGGTGCGGCAACGTCCGCCGCTGTTGAACAGCTTGTTGTCGAACGTGCCCTGATAGGCGCCGCAACCTGGCCCCAGATAGCGATTGTTGGTCAGGTCGCGACGGTAGCCGACATCCGCCAGCGGTCCGCTCTGCATGAAGCCGCGATCATCGGCCCAGATCGGATCGCGGTTGGTCAGTTCAAGTCCGAACAAACCGTCGAAGTCGCCCCAACTGCCGCCGCCGCTGATCTGCAAACGCTGGTTGTCGCCGCCGCCGCGCTCGCTGGTGCCGCCCTTGAGATTAACGTCGACGCCATTCATTTTGTCCTTGAGGATGATGTTCACCACCCCGGCAATCGCATCCGAACCGTAGATTGCCGAAGCGCCGCTGCTGAGCACTTCGATACGCTCGATGATCGCCGACGGAATGTTCGCCAGGTTGGTGAAGTTGACCTTGCCGTCGTACGGCGTCGGGTAATCGGCGACCCGTCGGCCATTGATCAGCACCAGCGTGTGGTTGGGGCCGAGGCCGCGCAGGTTGAGGGCGCTGGCCGCCGGTTGCCAGGTGTTGCCGTAGTCTTCGCCCTGGGTCATGCCGGTGTTCTGGGTTTGCGTGGCGAGAGCGTCGTAGACGTTCTTGTAGCCGCGCGCTTCCATTTCTTCGTGGGTGATGACGTTGACCGGGGTTGCACCATCGCTCTGCGCCCGGGCGATCCGCGAGCCGGTGACGGTGACTTTTTCCATTCGGTAATCGGCGCTGCTGGCGGGCGCCACGGCAGCCGCCTTGACCGGCGCGGCGCTCGGCGCATCGGCCGGGCGAATGCTCAGGCCCTGGCTGCCCTGCTCGACTTGCAGACCGCTGCCGATCAGCGCTTTCTCTACCGCCTGACGGCCACCCAATGCGCCGCGCACCGCACTGCTGCGCTTGCCCTGCACCAGATTCTGACTGAAGGAAATCGGCATGCCGGTCTGCCGCGAGATGTCCAGCAGCACCTCGTCGAGAGCCCCGGCGGCAATGTCGAAGGTAAAGACCTGAGCGGCGACGTCCTGTGCCTGAACGGCGGCCGGGGCAATCCCCGTCGCCAGCACGATGGCCAGCGTCAGGCGGGACAATTGTTGTTGTTTGAATGAGAACATCGAGGGGCTTCCCTGTTGAAGGCGTCTGCAGGGAATGAGCAGCGGGCCGGCGCTTTTTATAGGGGGACGGATAGACAGGGAAGTTATGGATTTATAACCGTGCTTCGATGCTGACCCAGTACGGGTTGTGCCAGGTGACGCGGATCGGCAGCGAACGCTCCAGCAGTTGCAGCGTGCGGTCGCTGTCGTCCAGCGGATAGAGACCGCTGAGGCGCAAACCGGCGACCTCGGGGCTCAGGTGCAGGATGCCGCGACGGTAGCTGCGCAGGCTGTCGATGACTTCGCTCAAAGGGCGATCACGCACTTCAAGCCGCCCTTGCACCCAGGCACTTTCCTGTCCTTTGCTGCGTTCCAGCGCGAGGATTTCCTGTCTGTTGAACAGCAGACTTTCGCCGGCCTCCACCACTTGCCGCGCGCCGCTGGCGGTGACCACTTCGACCTGCGAATGCAGCATCACCAGCCGCGTCGAATCTTCGCCGTGCTGCACCAGGAATTTGGTCCCGAGCGCGCGCATCCGCCCATGCTCGGTTTCGACCACAAACGGTCGGGCCAGATTTTTCGCCACATCGATCAGAAGCTCACCGCTGCGCAAGTCCAGCAAGCGCTCGAGATTGTTGAAGCGCGGCACTACGCGGCTGCGGGCATTGAGGGTCAGAGCGCTGCCATCCTCAAGCGTGAATTCCCGACGCTCGCCGGTACCGGTCGACAACTCGCCGGCTTCCGGCAACCAGCCATAACGTCGACCGAGCAAACCGGCCAGCACCGCGATGCCGAGTACGCTCAAACTGCCACTGAGGAATCGGCGTCGACTGGACGGTGCATTCAAGCTGTGCAGCACACTCTCACGCGGCAGGCCGCGCAGGTTCGAATGGCGCAGCAGATTCAGCCCGCCACCCATTTGCTCGATGATCTGCTGATGCCGTGGATCCGCCGTGCGCCAGGCGGCGAAGGCCGCACGCTCCTGCAAGCTGACGTGCCCCGATTGCAGCAGTGCCATCCATTGCGCGGCTTCGTCGATCAGCGTTTCGTCCGGCCTCATGCCTGCATCGCCTGATAGCAACGCTTGAACGCTTCGACCATGTATTGCTGCACGCGGCTGGTGGACACGCCGAGGCGTTCGCCGATTTCGCTGTAGGTCAGGCCGTCGAGCTGGTGATAGAGAAACGCAGCCTTGGCCTTGGCCGACAAACCATTGAGCAAGCGATCCACCGCCAGCAGCGTTTCGATCACCAACTCCCGTTCCTCGGGCGACGGATGCACCGGTTCCGGCGCCAGTGCCAGGCTTTGCAGATAAGCGCGCTCCAGATCCTGCCGGCGCCAGCCTTCATAGACCAGCCGCCGGGCAATCGTGGTCAGCAGCGCGCGGGGTTCGCGAATCGCCAGCGGATCGGGCAGCGCCAGGACCCGAAGAAAAGTTTCCGAAGCAATGTCCTGTGCACTATGCGGGCAGCCGAGGGTACGGCTGACCGCTGCGCACAACCATCGGTAGTCCTTTTGGAACATTTGCCCGATGACCTGGTAATGCGGGTTGTGACTCCCCATGCCTTACTCCCTGAAAACGGGCTCCACCCGCTGCGAAAATCCATGGATACGCCGGGATCTTCCGGCGGTGATCAGGGGTGCGACTGTGCTATAGCGCCTGAGACATTTGAAGTAATAAAAAATCAGGATCAACAAACCTTTGAGAATAAGGCGCGCCGTCGGCACGGCAACATTGGCTGACACAACGTTGATCTCGATCAGTGGCGCCCCCCACGCCAGTCTCTAACCTTGCGCCTCCATCGATAGCCACGGACGGCTCACCGGGAGCCTGCGGCTGACCTTTCAAGGAAGAGCAATCATGCGATCACTCAACATCATTCTTCTGTCGTCGGCGTTCAACGGCCTGACCCAGCGTGCCTGGCTGGAACTGCGTCAGGCCGGGCATTCACCCAGCGTGGTGCTATTCACCGACGAAACCGCCGTGTGCGAGCAGATCGAAAACAGCGGCGCTGACCTGGTGATCTGCCCGTTCCTCAAGGATCGCGTTCCCCACGCGCTGTGGAGCAATCCGCAGCGTCCGGTGGTAATCATCCACCCGGGCATCGTCGGCGATCGCGGCGCCAGCGCACTGGATTGGGCGATCATGCGCGAGCTGCCGTCCTGGGGCGTGACCGCCCTGCAAGCGGTAGAGGAGATGGACGCCGGCCCGGTCTGGGCCACCTGTGAATTCAACTTGCCAACGGGCCTTCGTAAATCCGAGCTGTACAACGGTCGGGTCAGCGACGCGGCGATCCGTTGCATCCGTGAAGTGGTGGAGAAATTCATCGACGGCTTCGAGCCGGTGGCGCTGGATTACAACGATCCGACAGTGCGCGGGCGCTTGCAGCCGAACATGAAACAGGACGACCGCACCTTCAGCTGGCACGACTGTTCGCGCTTCATCAAGCGCTGCATCGACGCGGCGGACGGCCAGCCCGGCGTACTTGCCAGCCTCGCCGGCGGGCAGTATTACGTGTACGACGCGCACCTCGATCAGCGCACCGGCATGCCCGGCGAGATTCTCGCGGTACACGACGACGCGGTCTTGGTGGCGACCGGTGATCACAGCCTGTGGATCGGCTCGCTGCGACGCAAACCGCAATCGGGCGAAGAAACCTTCAAGCGTCCGGCGCGGCATGTGCTGGCCGGAAAACTGGCGCACGTGCCGGTGCTGGACTGGTCGATTGCCAACGCACCGTTCAGCGACGAGCCGTATCAGCCGATCCGTTATCGCGAGTCAGGCCGGGTCGGCGAGTTGACGCTGGAGTTCTACAACGGCGCGATGAGCACCGAGCAATGCCGGCGCATGGTCGAGGCGCTGCGTTGGGCCAAATCACGCGACACTCAGGTGCTGTTGATCAAGGGTGGACGCGGCAGTTTTTCCAATGGCGTGCATCTGAACGTGATCCAGGCCGCCGAAGATCCGGGTGCCGAAGCCTGGGCCAATATCCAGGCCATCGATGATGTGTGCGAAGAATTGCTCAGCGCGCGGCAACTGGTGGTCAGCGGGGTCACCGGCAATGCTGGCGCTGGCGGTGTGATGCTCGCCCTGGCGGCTGACATCGTGTTTGCCCGCGCCGACATCGTGCTCAATCCGCATTACAAGAGCATGGGCCTGTACGGCTCGGAATACTGGACTTACAGCCTGCCCCGCGCCGTCGGCCCGGCCATGGCGGAACAATTGACTCAGGCCTGTCTGCCGGTCAGCGCTGCGCAGGCGCTGCAACTGGGCATGGTTCAGGAAATCGGCCCGCGCTGCCCGGACGAGTTCTCGCTGTGGCTGCTGCAACGGGCCAACAGTGTGCTGAGCGATCCGACGTATGCGCCGGTGCGCGAACGCAAGCTGCGGGTCGATCAGGTGTTGATTCGTCAGTGCCGCGAGGCGGAGCTGCAAGAGATGCAGGAAGACATGCTGTACAACCGCAATCAGTTCGCCGAGAAGTGCCGCAACTTTGTGTACAAGCGAAAGACTTGCTGTACGCCGGCGCGGTTGGTGGAGGAATGGGCGCGGGTGGTTGAGACCGATCTGGTCAGTTGATCGGCGGTGCCTGTTTTTCCCCTCACCCTAGCCCTCTCCCCCAGGAGAGGGAACTGATCCGGGGATATTGACGAGATACATCGACTTGGAATATCTGCTTTGAATCCATAATCGACTCGGTCTTTCAGGTCGATGTATAGCGCAAGACAACTCGGTCGATCCCCTCTCCCTCGGGGAGAGGGCTAGGGTGGGTAAAGACCGGGTACATCCTTTACGTTTGAGACCGGGGACATGGTTTACAGGTATCAATCATGGTCAGGAGGTGCTGACCATGCCCTGGAATCAAGAGTCCCCGATGGATCAACGAGTGAAATTAGTCAGTGACTGGCTCAGTGGCAGCTACACCAAGAGCCAATTGAGCCGGCGTTATGGGGTCAGCCGGCCAACCGTCGATAAGTGGCTGGATCGGTATGCAGCGCTCGGTGTGGATGGCTTGAAAGAGCAATCCCGCAAGCCTTTGAACTGCCCTCATCAAACCCCGGATGAAATCATCGCCACATTACTGGCCAAGAAAAACGAGCATCCGGATCGAGGTCCCAAACAGATCATTGATCGCCTGCGAAAGTCCGATCCACAGATCCCATGGCCGGCCGCGAGCACTGCTGGTGAGTGGTTGAAGAAGGCTGGCTTGGTCATTGCGCGGCGCCCTTATCCTTTGCGCCCGCGTGCTCCGACGCATTTACGCCCGGCCGATGAACCCAACCAGACCTGGTGTGCCGACTTCAAAGGGCAGTTCAGGATGCAGGACGGCAATTGGTGCTATCCGCTGACCATTACCGATCAGATGAGCCGCTATCTGCTGCTCTGCCGGGCGCTGCCCGGCACGCACAGCGAGCCGACGCGACAGGGATTCGAATGGGCTTTCCGGGAGTTTGGATTGCCGGACGTAATCCGCACAGATAACGGGGCGCCTTTCGCATCGACCGGTTTGGCGCGGCTGTCGAAGCTGTCCGTCTGGTTCATCAGGCATGGCATCCATATCGAGACAATCACACCAGGGCGTCCTGACCAGAACGGTCGACACGAACGGATGCACCGCACCCTCAAAGCAGCGGTACTGCGAACACCTGCGGAAAATCTCGTACGCCAGCAGCTGGCCTTTGAAGAGTTCGTTCAGGACTTCAACCATGATCGACCACACACCGCACTGGGCATGAAACCGCCGGCTTCCGTATACAGACCTTCGTTGCGCCCGTATCCGGGCTACTTGCCCGCGGTCGAATATGGCCCTGAGGTTGAGGTACGCAAGGTTCGTTCGAACGGCGAGTTCAAGTGGAAGGGGCAACGAATGTTTTTGGGCGAGGCGCTGATCGGCGAGGACATCGCGCTGAAGGAAGTGGCTGATGACGTGTGGGAGCTGTACCTTTGCAACTTCTGTTTAGGCAGGCTTGAGCGCGGTGCCAACCGCGTATCAAGCCTGTAAAAGGTGTAAACGATGTCCCCGGTCTAATGTGTAAAGGATGTACCGGTCTCTACAGTGAGGGCGCTTTTGCCTTACAATGCGCGCACCTCAACCACCGGCCCGCCCATGGACATCGATCTCGCCCGCACCTTTCTGGAAATCGTCCGCCACGGCAGCCTCGCCGCGGCGGCGGAAAAGCTGTTCGTCACGCAAACGGCAATCACCGCCCGCGTCCAGAAACTCGAAAGCCAGCTGGGCAGCACGCTGTTCGTGCGCAACCGTGCCGGTGCGCGGCTGACCGCCAACGGCGAGGCCTTCGTGGTCTACGCCAATCAACTCGTGCAGACCTGGGAAGCCGCACGCCGCGACCTGCCCTTGCCCGAGGGCTATCACAACGTGCTGCACATCGGTGGCGAGGTCAGCCTGTGCAACCCGTTGATGCTCAGTTGGGCCGCCGAATTGCGCGAGAAAATCCCCGGCCACGCCTTGCGCATGGACATCCGCGACGGCGAAAACCTGCTGCGCCAGCTCGAACTAGGCGTACTCGATGCCGCGCTGGTCTATCAACCGGAATACTGGCCAGGACTGCAGGTCGAGCAGGTGCTGGAAGAGAAACTGATTCTGGTGACCACGCCGGGCCGCCCTGCCCCTTACGTGTACATCGACTGGGGCCCGGACTTCCGCCGCCAGCACGACGCAGCCCTGCCGGAAAAAGCCAAGGCTGCGCTGAGCTTCAACCTCGGCCCGCTGGCCCTGCAATACATCCTCGAGAACGGCGGCAGCGGCTATTTCCGGACCCGGGTCGTGCGCACCTATCTGGAAAGCGGCGCGCTGGAGCCGGTGACCAAAGCCCCGGAATTCGGCTACCCGACCTACCTCGTCTACTCCCGTGACCGCGACTCGGCGATCCTGCAACAGGCGTTCGACCTGCTGCGTGAGGTGATCAGAGCCGATGACGACTGGTCGCAGCGCTGGAACCCGTTGAGCTGACGGCCGCTATGCACCGGAGCATGGCACTTGTGACCTGAAGGTTGGCCCTGCACAAACGGCGGGATCGGCTACGCTGCCGGGATAACGACAATATCCGCAGGTGACCGCAGTGAGGCAGACCACCGAGGCTTTTCGCAGCCGCTACCGTGCGGCGATCCATCCCCGCTACAACCCGTGGCTGCACGGTGCGTTCGTGCTGCTGTTCGGCGTGCTGGCCATCGGCGCGTTCTGGAGCAGCGTGCACCAGGTGCAACCGCTGGAATGGCTGACCGTGCCGCTGACTCTGCTGTTCTTCAATTTCGGCGTGTACATGGTGCACCGCCACCTCGGCCACCACAAAAAGAGCTTCGCCCGGATGTTCTATGCCCGGCATGCCGGCGATCATCACAGCTTCTTCACCCCCGGCCACATGACCTACGACGGCGCCCGCGATTGGCGGGTGATCCTGTTCCCCGCCTGGCTGATCGTGCTGCACACGCTGGCGATCACCCTGCCTCTGTGGTGGCTGTTCGCGCAGTTCAACGGCAATGTGGCCGGGCTGTTCGGCGGCTGCATGGTGTTCGGTTACCTGACCTATGAAGTGTTTCACGCCTGCGAGCATCTGCCGCCGCAGAACCCGCTGACCCGCCTGCCGTGGATCCGCCAGATGCGCCGTCTGCACGAGCTGCATCACCGTCGCGAGCGCATGCAGGAGCGCAATTTCAATATCGTTTTTCCGCTGATGGACTACCTGTTCGGCACCCTCTACTGGGAGCCGGAAACCGCCCCTCTGACCGATTCGAGAACGCCCATGACCCGCATGCAGCACACCGTCGACATTGCCGGCGTTCCGATCGCCGTCCTCGCCTACGCCGCCACCGTCAGTCGCTGGCCGGAGTGGCATCCGTCTTCACTGAAGATCGACGGCCCCAGCGGTGCGCTACATGCCGGTGCGCGATTCGACGAGGACATTCACGCTGGCGGGCGTGAGGGGCATTTGCGCTGGGAGGTCACCGAATACCTGCCGGGCCGGCGCTGGTGTGCCCGGGCCCAAAGTGATCAGGGTCTGTCGTTGCGGCTGACCTATGAATGCTCGGCGCACAACGATGCCACTCGGTTTGTACGAACCCTCGATTATCAGTTCGAGGGCATTGGCCTGCGCATTGCCAACCACTTGCTGCTCAAGCGTCGCATCGAGCGCGAATCGGCGGCTTCGATGCTGGCCCTGCGTGACATGGCGACCCGGCACCTCGCTCTCGCGGGAGCCCACGTGTGAGATGGCGTTATCTGCTGTTGCTGCTGATTGTCGGCGTTCTGGCCTTCTTGTTGTTGATGCCGACCAAGGTCGAGCCCGTGGCCTGGACACCGCAACCGGCGCCCTCGCTGACCGAAGGCCAGTACGCTGACAACCAGCGACTCAAGGGCGCGGCACAAGTTGGCCCAAGTGACATCGAAGGCCCGGAAGCGCTGCTGCTGGAAAACGACTTTCTGATCACCGGGCTGCACGACGGACGCCTGCTGCGCACCAGCCTCGACGGTCAGCAGCGCAAGGTGCTGGCGGATACCGGCGGCCGGCCGCTGGGGCTGGCGCGGCATCCCAACGGTTTGCTGGTGATCGCCGACGGGGTCAAGGGTTTGCTGTCGCTCGATGCGCAGGGTCAACTGGTGGCGCTGACCACCGAAGCCAATGGCCTGCCGTTCGGGTTTACCGATGACGTGGCCATCGACAAGTCCGGGCATTACGCCTACTTCAGCGATGCCTCGAGTCGCTGGGGCTACGGCCGCGATGGCGAAGCGATCATCGAGCACGGCGGCGACGGACGCCTGCTGCGTTATGACTTCCAGACCGGCAAGACCGTCGTGCTGCTCGACAAACTGGAGTTCGCCAACGGCGTGACCCTCGGCCCGGAAGACGCCTATGTGCTGGTCAACGAAACCGGCGCCTACCGCATCAGCCGCTATTGGCTGACCGGGCCCAAGGCCGGCACCCATGACCTGTTCATCGACAACCTGCCGGGGCTACCGGACAACCTCGCGTTCAACGGCCGGGACCGTTTCTGGGTGGCGCTGTACACACCGCGCAATCCGCTGCTGGATCGCACGGCTGAACACCCGTTCGTACGCAAGATGATCGTGCGGGCCATGACTGTACTGCCCAAACCGGTGGAGAAGCGCGGGTTCGTGCTGGGCCTGGATCTGGACGGCAAAGTGATCGCCAATCTGCAGGATGCCAGCGCCGGCAATTACTCGCCGATCACCACGGTGCGCGAGTATGGCGAGTGGTTGTATTTCGGCTCGCTGAAGGCGACGCACATGGCGCGGATGCCTCTCGAGGCAGCCTTGAAGTGAGGCGATGGCAGCCGGTCAGTTACTGGATCGATCGAACTTGTCCGGATCCTCATCCTCCGGCACTTCCTCGCTCTTGCGTTCCTCTTCAGGATTACGGACGGTGTGCGCCGGACTGTTCGGCTCGGGATGGGTGGGTACCGGGTCGAATGCACCCTGCTCTTCACTGGGGAATTTTGGATCTTTCATAAGGCACCTCGTTGAGAGTCGCAATGTGAAGACTCTGAACATTCGAGGTGCCGGTCGGGGCTGTCGTTCCAGTCGTTTCACCAGCGAGGGCCGGTGGCGCGACTGACGGTCAGGTTCGAGCCTGCAACTGCTCGACGATCTTGTCCTTGACCTGCAGGCGTTTCTCTTTGAGTTTCTTCAGGGTGTCGTCGCTCGGCGCATCCGAGGTCGCCGTCTCGGCCTTGACGACTTCGGCGTCCGCCTGGGAATACTTGTTGATCAGTGCATCCAAATGTGGATCCGCGGTGCGTCGTTGCTGGATCTCTTCCTTTGTCAGTTTCAAGTCCTGTAACAAATCATGGGTCACCGGCATGGAACACCTCCGTCAGTTGATCGGTAGCCAACGCGACCGATTGCGCTGGCCAAGTATCAGAATGGCCTTGGTTGACCGGTTCTGTCGACCACCTGTCAGACCAGCGGTGCCCGTTCGTCGCCCTTTCGCAAATGCGATAAAACCTTTGGTCGACCAATTCCCTCCATTGAATAACGCTCACAAAAACCTGCGTGGAGAAGCACCAATGGACGGATTCAAACTGCGTCATCTTTTTCTGGCCGTTGCGTTGAGCACCGGCATGGGCTCGGCCTTTGCTGCCACCGACAACGACTTCGTCGACAACGCTGCTGCCGGCGGCATCGCCGAGATCGAAACCAGTCGCCTTGCGCTGGAGAAGAGTCAGTCGGCCGACATCAAGGCCTTCGCCAACATGATGATCACCGACCACGGCAAAGCCAACGATGAACTGGCGACGATTGCCAAGGCCAACGACATCGAAGTGCCGGATACCACGACGCTGGTCAAACAGGCCAAGGAAAAAATCCTCGACATGCGCGATGAGTCGTTCGATGCCGCCTATGCCAACAATCAGGTGAAGGCCCACGAAGAAACCATCGAGCTGTTCAAGAAACAAGCCAACACCGTGACCGATGACAAGGTCAAAGGCGCCACCGAACTCAAAGCCTTTGCGCAGAAAATGCTGCCCGGTCTGGAAAAACACCTGGCCGCCGCCAAAGAGCTACAGGCCAAACACCCCAGCAAGTAACCGCCAGGTACGCAAAGAGGCCGCCTCCATTGGACGCGGCCTCTTTGCGTTGGGGCCTTGTTGCAGGCAAAAGATCAGCATTTCCGGCCACGCCGACTAGAGTTACCGGTGCATTACTTGCGGCAGATCAAAAATATCCTCGCGGGAACGAACAACTATTTCGAACGGCCAGGGTCATTCACTTCGCGCCGGTCATTTTCCGAAGAACCGGCCCCCAATTCGCAATGGAGCAACAGGCACATGGCAGCACTGCAGAACAGCACACTCGATGCGATGAAAAACAAACAGGCACAACTGCTGGGCGAATGGATCAACGGGCTGCAAGCCAGCGGTGCTACCCGCAACATCAAAGAACACGACATACAGCAACAAACCAGCGAATTCCTGCAACTGGTGGTCAGCGGCCTGGAAAACGACAGCGGCACCAACATCACCGCGCCGGGCTGGGAAGGCATGCGCCAGTTCCTCGAAAAACTCTCCCACAGCCGCGCCCAGCTCGGTCAGGATTCGCAGCAGACCGCCAGCTTCATCTTCTCGCTCAAGGGCCCGCTGTTCGCCCTGCTGCAAAACCATTACCAGGACCAGCCCGCCCTGCTCGCCGAACAGCTTTGGGAAATCTCCGAACTGTTCGATGCTTTCGGCCTGTACACCATTCGCACGTTCCAGAAATCCCGTGAAGCAGTGATCAAGCGCCAGCAGGAAGAACTGCTGGAGCTGTCGACCCCGGTGGTCAAGTTGTGGGACGGCGTCCTCGCGCTGCCGATGATTGGCACCCTCGACTCGCAACGTACCCAAGTGGTTATGGAATCGCTGCTGCAACGCATCGTCGACACCGGTTCGGAAATCGCCATCATCGACATCACCGGCGTGCCGACCGTCGACACGCTGGTCGCCCAGCACCTGCTCAAGACCGTGACCGCGATCCGCCTGATGGGCGCCGATTGCATCATCAGCGGCGTGCGTCCGCAGATTGCCCAGACCATCGTCCATCTGGGCCTGGATCTGCAGGGCGTGGTCACCAAAGCCAATCTGGCCGACGCACTGAAGCTGGCCCTGACCCGTCTGGGCATCACCCTCACCAAGACGGTCTGAACAATGGAACGTATCCCGATTCTTCAGATGGGTGACTTCCTGCTGGTGACCATCCAGGTCGACATGCACGACCAGCTCGCCCTCACCCTGCAGGACGATCTGTCCGAGCGCATCAGCAAAACCTCGGCGCGCGGGGTGTTGATCGACATCTCGGCGCTGGACATGGTCGATTCGTTCATCGGCCGGATGATCGGCACCATTTCCGGCCTGTCGAAAATCATGGACGCTGAAACCATGCTGGTCGGCATGCAGCCGGCGGTCGCCATTACCCTGGTCGAGCTCGGTCTTTACCTGCCGGGCGTCAGCACCGCGCTGAATGTCGAGCGCGGCATGAAACTGCTGCAGGAACGAGTACGCCAGCAATGACCGTGCGCAGCAGCGGTACCCAACCGATCAACATCGAGCAGGACGTGGTGCTGGCCCGGCAACAGGCGCGCAAACTGGCCACCGAATGCGGCATGCGCCTGATCGACCTGACCAAACTGGTGACCGCCGTCAGCGAGCTGGCGCGCAACACCATGGTCTACGGTGGTGGTGGCGACATGGACTGGGAGATCCTCGATGACAACCACAAGGTCGGCCTGCGCCTGACCTTTCGCGATGAAGGCCCGGGTATTCCCGACATCAAACTGGCGATGACCGATGGCTGGACCTCCGGCAGCGGTCTGGGCCTGGGGCTGACCGGGGCCAAGCGGCTGGTGGACGAATTCGAACTGGACACCGAGCCCGGCAAAGGCACTCGCATAACGATCACCCGATGGACATGAACATCAGCGGGACATTGACCCAAGTGTTGGTGATCGAGGACAGCAGCCAGATCGGCCATGCCCGGCGTACGGCCCAGCGTCTGGCCGAACACCACGGTTTTGGCGAAAGCGATGCCGGCCGCGTCGCGCTGGTGGCCACGGAGCTGGCGAGCAATGTGCTCAAGCATGCCGGGCACGGCGAACTTCACTTGCGTCTGTTGCCGCGTCAGGGTGACGACGGCATCGAGATGATTGCGGTCGACCGTGCTCAGGGGTTTGATCTGGACGCGTGCATGGCCGATGGTTTTTCCACCGGCGGTACTCAGGGCATCGGCCTGGGCGCCGTGGCACGCCAGGCGGATGTCTTCGATGTTTTTGCCGATCATCGCGGCGCGGTGCTGCTGGCTCGTCTGTACCCGCGCAGCGACCGTCAGGCGGATCTGCCGTATGGTGTCAGCCAGCACTCTCTGCACAACGATCCGGCCTGTGGCGACGTCTGGCATCTGGCGATTCACGGCAGTGACATCAGTGCTCTGATCGTCGACGGTCTGGGCCATGGTGAAGACGCCGAGCGTGCGGCCCGTGCCGGGGAAAAAGCCTTTGCCCTGAGCCCGTTCGGTGCGCCAACGCTGCTGATGGAAGACATGCACCGCGAGATGATCGGGAGCCGGGGTGGCGCAGTGGCATTCGCGCAGTTTCACGCCGGGCGTGCCAGCCTGTCGTTCACCGGTGTCGGTAACATCGGTGCCAGCCTGATCGCCTCCGACAAGTCGCGCGGACTGGCCTCGCATCCCGGAATCGTCGGCGGCCAATACCGAAAAGCCCAGCCCTTTGACTATGCTCACGTGAACGGACATCTATTGATCATGTACAGCGATGGCTTGCAGTCCCGTTGGAACCTTCAAGACTACCCCGGTCTGGTGCATCGGCATCCTGCCGTGATAGCCACCGTCCTGCACCGTGACTTCTGTCGCGGGCGCGACGATGTAACGGTGCTGGTCGTTGCCCTGGAGGCCGCCCATGGCTGAGTCCCCGACACTGAGCAACGCCGAACAGGCCGCGTTGATCGCCCAGTTGCAGAGCGAATCGGCGGCACTGCGCGAAGAACTCGACGAAACCAATCAGGGCGTGCTCGCCCTGTACGCCGAACTCGACACCCAGGCCGAACAACTGCGCCAGGCGTCCGACCTGAAAAGCCGCTTTCTATCGTACATGAGCCACGAGTTCCGCACCCCGCTGGGCTCGATCCTGAGCATCAACAGCCTGCTGGCCGACGAACTCGACGGCCCGCTGAGCCCCGAGCAGCACAAGCAGGTGGCCTTCGTCAGCACCGCCGCCCGGGAACTCAGCGATATGGTCGACGACCTGCTCGACCTGGCGAAGATCGAGGCCGGGCGCATCAGCATTTCTCCGGCGTGGTTCGACATGTTCGATCTGTTCGCCGCACTTCGGGGGATGTTCCGGCCGATTGTCGACGCCACGGCCGTGGACCTGATTTTCGAGGAACCGGTGGGTTTGCCGCGCCTCTTCACCGATGACAAGAAGCTGGCGCAGATTCTGCGCAACTTCATTTCCAACTCGCTGAAATTCACCACCCGTGGCGAAGTCCGGGTCTCGGCACGCCTGGAAGGTCAGGACAAAGTGCGATTTGCGGTCAGCGACACCGGCATCGGTATCGCCCCCGAGTTGCACGGCACCTTGTTTGAAGACTTTTCTCAGGTCGATTCGCCGCTGCAAAAACGCCTGCGCGGCACCGGTCTGGGCTTGTCGCTGTGCAAGCGCTTCGCCGAATTGCTCGGTGGCGAGGTCGGTGTCGAAAGTACACCGGGCGTGGGTTCATGCTTTTTCGTGATCATTCCGTTGGCGATTGCTGAGGAGAACGTCGATGAAACATGACATCCGTCTGTTGATCGTCGATGACAACGTTGCCACCCGCTACGCCTTGCGCAGACGCCTGGAGCGCCACGGTTACGAAGTGCTCGAGGCCGGCACCGGCGGTGAGGGGCTGGCGCTGATTGCCAGTCAGTCGCTTGATGCGCTGATTCTCGACGTCAATCTGCCGGACATGAGCGGGTTTGATATCGTCCGTAAATTGCGCGCCGACCCGGCCACCGCGCTGCTTCCGGTGATCCACGTGTCGGCCGCGTCGATCCAGACCGGCGACATCATCACCGGCCTCGATGCCGGGGCCGATGCGTATCTGATTCACCCGGTCGATCCCGATGTGCTGCTGGCGACTTTGCGCACCCTGCTGCGGGTGCGCGACACGGAGAATGCCTTGCGCGAAAGCGAGGCGCGTTTTCGGGAGATCTTCGTCAACATCTCCGCGCCCATCGCGGTGCTCGACGCCGACCTGAAAGTCCACGAGTGCAACCAAGCCTTCTCGCAACTGATCCAGGACAACCGCGACCCGCAGACCCTCAGTGAATGCTTCGCCGAGGATCAAAGCGCGATCCTTGACGAGCTACGCTTGCGACTGGTGGACGGCGAACGCTGGAAAGGCACACTGAACATGCGTGTGCAGGGCGAGATCCGCGAAACCCAGTGGCAGATATCACCGTACCGCACGCCAGAGCTCAGCCTGGTGTTCGTCGAAGACGTCACCGAACACCGCCATCGTGAACGCTCGCACCTTGCGCGACTGGACGACACCACCACACAACTGGCCAAGGAAGTCGCCGATCGGGTACGCGCCGAATCGCAGCTGCTGCAAGTGCAGAAAATGGATGCGCTGGGCAAACTCACCGGCGGCATCGCCCATGACTTCAACAACTTGCTGACCGGGATCATCACCAGCCTCGAACTGATCCAGAAACGCGTCGCCGATGCGCGCCCGGACAAAGTCCAGTTCTACGCCGAAGCGGCCCTGAGTTCGGCGATGAGCGCGGCCTCGCTCACCCATCGCCTGCTGGCTTTTGCCCGCCAGCAACCGCTCGACACACGCCCGGTGGATATCAACGACCACGTGCGTTCGCTGGAAGACTTGCTGGTGCGCACCATCGGCGAACGCATCGCCCTCAAGCTCGAAATGACCACCAAACCTGCCATCGCGCTGGTCGATCCGATCCAGCTCGAAAGCGCATTGCTCAATCTGGTGATCAATGCCCGGGACGCATTGCCACGGGGCGGCAATATCTGGGTCAGCACGTACGCGGCGTATTCCCACGGCGACCCGAACCTCGCCGATGGTTCCTATGTGGCGCTATCGGTGCGCGATGACGGTACCGGCATCGAGCACAGCGTCATCGATAAGGTGTTCGAGCCGTTTTTCACCACCAAACCGCTGGGCCAGGGCACCGGGCTGGGGCTGTCGACGATCTACGGTTTCGCCCGCCAGTCCGGCGGTGATGCGCACATCCGCAGCGTGGCGCGGCGCGGCACCGAAGTGACGATCATGCTGCCGGCCACCAGTGATCCGACCGCTGTCGATGTGGCCCCGGTGGTCATTGATCCGCTAGGCGCGGGCGAACATGTGTTGATCGTCGAAGACATGCCGGCCGTGCGGCTGTTCGTCACCGAGGTGCTGGAAGACGCCGGTTACCGCTGCACCCAGGTCGGCGACATCGAAACCGCGCTGGAGCGCTTGCAGAACGACCCGTCGATCAACCTGCTGCTGACCGACGTCGGTCTGCCGCGCATGACCGGCCGCGAACTGGCCGACGTTGCCCGGGGCTGGCGAGAAGGGTTGCCGATTCTGTTCATGACCGGTTACGCGGAAACGGCGATCAATCGCCAGGTGTTCCTCGGGGCCGGCATGGACATGCTGGTCAAGCCCTTCCAGATCAGTCATTTGCTGGACAAGGTACGCCGCACGCTCGACGGCACCTGACACACCGCCATCGCGGGCAAGCCCGCGATGAGGCCCGCCCAGGCGACTCAGTTATCGGTTCAAGGCACGGGCAAGAAACGGCGCAGTCCGGCTCTTCTTGCTCGCCGCCACTTTCTGCGGCGTCCCGGCCACGACGATCTTGCCGCCCTGATCCCCCGCACCCGGGCCGATGTCGATCACCCAGTCACTCTGCGCCACCACACGCATTTCATGCTCGACCACGATCACCGTGTGCCCCGCCGTCACCAGCGCATCCAGCTGCTCCAGCAAGCGGTCAACGTCGCGCGGGTGCAACCCGGTGGTCGGTTCATCCAGCACATACAACGTCGCGCCACGCTGGTTGCGTTGCAGCTCGGTGGCCAGCTTGATCCGTTGGGCTTCGCCGCCGGACAGTTCGGTAGCCGGTTGCCCGAGGCGCAGATAACCGAGTCCGATATCACGCAGCACCTCCAGCGAACGGCGGATCGCCGGTTGCTCGGCAAACACCATCACTGCTTCGTCCACCGTCAGCTGCAGCACCTGCGCGATGCTCAAGCCCTGCCAGAGGATGGCCAGGGTCTCCGGGTTGTAACGCGCGCCATGGCAGGTTGGGCACGGCGCATAAACGCTGGGCATGAACAGCAACTCGACACTGACAAACCCCTCGCCTTCGCAGGTCGGGCAGCGACCCTTGGCGACGTTGAAGGAAAACTGCCCGGCGTCGTAACCCGCCGCTTTCGCCTCGTCGGTCGCGGCGAACAACTTGCGCACGTTGTCGAACAGCCCGGTGTAGGTCGCCAGATTCGAACGCGGGGTGCGGCCGATGGGTTTCTGATCAACCTGCACCAGACGCTTGATCGACTCCAGCCCGGTGCTGACCTGGCCGGTACTGGCAGTCGGGGTATCGTCTTCCAGGTTGAGTTCTTCCGGCTCGGCGTCACTGACGCTGCGCCCGAGCTGCGCGCCGACCAGTTCCAGCAGCGCCTGGCTGACCAGACTGGATTTGCCCGAACCGGAAACACCGGTGACCGAGGTGAAACAGCCCAAGGGAAATTCGGCGCTGAGGTTATTCAGGTTGTTGCGAGTGACGCCGTCGAGCTTCAACCAGCCGGACGGTTTGCGCGCGGCGCGGGTTGGCCGTTGCTGTTCGGCGAACAGATAGGCGCGGGTCTGCGAGTCCTCGATCGCGGCCAGCCCCGGCGGCGGGCCGCTGTAGAGAATCTGCCCGCCCTTTTCACCGGCCGCCGGGCCGACGTCGATCAGCCAGTCGGCGCGGCGCATGGTGTCCAGATCGTGCTCGACCACAAACACGCTGTTGCCGTCGGCCTTCAGACGCTGCAACGCTTCGAACAGGGCCTCGCCGTCGGCCGGGTGCAGGCCGGCGGAAGGTTCGTCGAGCACGTAGATCACACCGAACAATTGCGAGCCCAGTTGGGTGGCCAGCCGCAGTCGCTGCAACTCGCCAGACGACAGGGTCGGCGTGCTGCGCTCCAGCGCCAGATATCCGAGCCCGAGATCGGTCAGGGTGCTGACCCGCTCCAGCAAGTCCTCGGCAATGCGCTGCGCGGCCAGGCGTTTTTCCAGTGAGAGGTTCGGCGTATGGCGCACGTCCGGCGCGTTGGCGTGGCCGCTGGCGCCATGGGCCACGCGCTGCTGCCGGGCTTCGCGGGTCTGGCTGTGGGACAGGGTTTCGCCGGTTTCATCGGCGTGTTCCAGCCAGCTCGGGTCCGCCACCGGTTTCAAGACTTCGGCGACTTGCAGCAGCGGCATGCGCGACAACTCGCCGATGTCATGCCCGGCAAACGTTACCGACAACGCCTCGCGCTTGAGGCGCTTGCCATCGCACAACGGGCACAGGCTGCCGAGCATGAATTGCGACACGCGCTTCTTCATCAGCGCACTTTGCGAATGGGTGAAGGTGTGCAGGATGTAGCGCCGGGCGCCGGTGAAGGTGCCTTGATAACTCGGCTCCATGTTGCGCTTGAGGGCGACGCGGGTCTCTTCCGGCGTCAGCCCGGCGTACACCGGAACGGTCGGTGTTTCCTCGGTGAAGAGGATCCAGTCACGCTGTTTTTTCGGCAGCTTGCGCCAGGGAATATCGACGTCGATGCCCATGGTCACCAGGATGTCGCGCAGGTTCTGTCCCTGCCAGGCCAGCGGCCAGGAGGCCACGGCGCGCTGGCGGATGGTCAGATTCGGATCGGGCACCATCAGCGCTTCGGTGACTTCGTACACCCGCCCCAATCCATGGCACTGCGGGCAGGCGCCTTGCGGCGTATTCGGTGAGAAGTCCTCGGCGTAGAGCATCGGCTGCCCCGGCGGATAGCTGCCGGCGCGCGAGTACAGCATGCGGATCAGGCTCGACAGCGTGGTCACGCTGCCCACTGACGAGCGCGTGCTCGGCGTGCCGCGCTGTTGCTGCAGGGCCACGGCTGGTGGCAGGCCTTCGATGGAATCGACGTCCGGCACGCCGACCTGATCGATCAGCCGCCGCGCATAGGGCGCCACCGATTCGAAATAGCGCCGCTGGGCTTCGGCATACAGCGTTGAAAACGCCAGCGACGACTTGCCCGAACCCGACACCCCGGTGAACACCACCAGTGCATCGCGAGGAATGTCGACGTCCACGTTCTTCAGATTGTGTTCACGGGCACCGCGCACGCGAACCATGCCGGCGGCAGAACTGGAATTGCGTCTGGAAGTCATCGGCCAGCCTTGGTCAGGGGATTGGAGCTCAGGTGCTGAGCACGGAACGGATCATCTGCAGCAGTGCTTCGGGGCCATAGGGTTTGCCGAGCAAATGGGTGTCGGGGCTGAGCTGGTGGTTGCGCGAGATGATGTCGCGGGTGTGCCCCGAGGTGAACAGCACGGCCACCGGCGGCACTTGCACCTTGGCCCACGCCGCCAGATCGGAGCTCTTGATAAGACCGGGCATGACCACGTCGGTGAAGATCAGGTCGACCCGGGCGCCTTCCATCAACATTTGCATGGCCGCATCGCCGTTGCCGGCAATCAGCACACGGTAGCCCTCTTCGCGCAGCAACTCGACGGCCGAGGTGCGCACCGCTTCGTTGTCCTCGACCACCAGGATCGTCTCGTGACCACCCGCTTGCTGATGATTGACGCTCGGCGAGTCATCGAGAACGGGGCGCAGGCTGCGCGGGAAATACAACTGCACTCGCGTGCCCTGGCCCACCTGGCTGTCGATCTCGACATGCCCGCCGCTCTGTTTGACGAAACCGAACACCATGCTCAAGCCGAGGCCCGTGCCCTGGCCGTCGGCCTTGGTGGTGAAGAACGGTTCGAACACCTGCTCCAGTATGTGCGGGGCAATGCCGACGCCGCTGTCACTGACAGAAACCCGGACGAAATCCCCCGGCACGATGCCCTTGCCCGAGCAGAACGCCCGATCCAGTGAGAGATTCGAGGCACCGAGCACAATCGTGCCCTCGCCCTTCATGGCATCCCGGGCATTGATCGCCAGATTGAGAATGGCGTTTTCCAGTTGATTGCGGTCGACGTTGATGTGCCACGGATCTTCCGGCAGCTGCACGTCGATCTGAATGGTTTCGCCCAGGGCTCGTTGCAGCAACTCGCCGACGCCTTCGAAGATCTGCCGGGGATTGCACACCGCCGGCGACAGCGGCTGGCGACGGGCAAACGCGAGCAGTTGCGAGGACAGCTTGGCGCCACGTTCCACCGCTGCAAGCGAGGCGCTGACCCGGCGCTGGACGTTGGCGTTGTTCGGTTCATGTCGCGCCAGCAGGTGCAGGTTGCCGGCGATCACTTGCAGCAGGTTGTTGAAGTCGTGAGCCACGCCGCCGGTGAGGCCGCCGATGGATTCGAGTTTCTGCGACTGGCGCAGTTGCTCTTCGGCGGAGAGACGCGCGCCGACTTCATCAGCCACCCGTTGTTCGAGATTGCGGGTGAATTTGAGCAGGGACTCTTCGGCGATCTTGCGCTCGTGGATGTCGATCAGCACGCCGGGAAAACGGAACGGCTGGCCCTGCTCGTCGAACTCGCAGCAACCGCTGGCCAGCACCCAGAGGAAACTGCCATCAGCGCGTATCACGCGGTATTCGGCGTTGTACGGCTCGCCGGTGCGCACCGCATTCTCGACGCATTCCTGCACCCAACTGCGGTCGTCGGGATGAATGTGCGCCTCGGTAACGTGCTGCGGCAGGTTGGTCAGGTCCTGATCCGGCGGAAAGGAAAATGTGCGGGCAAATCGCTCATCGGCCGACAGCACATTGTTTCTGACGTCCCAGACAAACGAGCCAAGCAGTGCCCCGGCATTCAGCGCCAGGCGCACCCGTTCGTTGTCGGCGCGGTAGGCATCTTCGGCAGCCTGACGCAAGCGTTCGGACAGCACCAGTTCAGTGGTTTCCACCACCATCGCCATGACGCCCGAAGGCACACCGGCATCGTTGGCCACCGGGCTGTAATACAAATCGAGCCAGACATCCTCGGGTACGCCATCGCGCAGCAACACCAGGACCTTATTGCGATATTCCAGGGTGCCGCCGGCCAGACAGGTGTCGACCACATGGCGATTGAAGTCAGCGACCTCCGGCCAGCCCAGTTCCACCGGCGATCCGAGCAGGTAGGGATGTCGTCCGCCGGCGAATCGGGAATAGGCGTCGTTGTAGATCATGTAACCGGCATGGCCCCAGAGCATGACCATCGGCAGCGGCGAAGCCAGCATCAGCTGGACCGTGCTGCACAGGCTGGCCGGCCAGGTTTCGAGCGGGCCCAGATCAGTCCTGCTCCAGTCAAACGCACGAATGCGCCCGGCCATCTCGCCTTGCCAGCCGTCACACCCATGGCTATCGGATAAAAACTGCATCAGCTGCTTCAACGCCTTGTAGTGGGTCCGGTTCTATCGCCGCGCGTTCAAACGCCACGCCCGTCTGTTTCGAGCGTGTCGGGCAGCGATGGTTTCATTAGAGGTATAGCCGATTTCACCTGGGCTTGATGCTCAGACCTCGATCAGGTGCTTGAGCGGATGGTAGCCGCTCTTCATCTTCGCAGCGACGTCGAGAATCGCCTTCTGGATGCCGTCCAGGTGCATGCAGGTCAGCTCGATCGCCGCGCTTTGGTTGCCGGCCTCGATGTACTCGATCAGCCGCAGGTGCTCGTCGTCGCGGCAAGCTTCGTGGCTGTCGTCATCCAGCGCGGCGGCGTACAGCGAGGCACGGGAAATCAGCTTCTGGAACCAGTCGAGCAACACGGGATTGTTCAGGCTGCGGGCCAGTTTGATGTGGAACTCACCGAGCAGGTGAATCAGCCGCTCGTGATCGCCCGCTTCGTGGGCTTCGTCTTCCAGCAGCAAGTGATCGCGCAGGTCCTGCATCACCGCAGAGTCCTTTCGCCGGCACAACTCAGTGACGATGCCGATCTCGATCAGGCGCCGGGTTTCGAACAGCGAACGGATCTCTTCATCGCTGGGCAACGACACCGACGCACCTTTATTGGGCTCGGTGGTGACCAGTCCGTCGGCCTCCAGTTGCTTGAGCGCGGCACGAACCGACGTGCGGCTGACATTGAACAACTCCGCCAGCGACGCCTCGCCCAGCTTCATACCCGGACGCAGCGAACGCTTGCTGATCGCCTCGTAAACCCCTTGGTAGACGCGGTCGACCGTGGTTTCCGTTTTTTTCTCGGTCATTCAAAAACTCCTTCAATGCTGGCAACGCTGCCCGACGAACGACTCAGTCAGGGAAATGGGGGGTTGCGCAAGCAGATTAATCCGGGTATTTCTAAATTGCATTCAGATATTGCATACAATAATTAGAGGATTGCACCATTATGGGTCAGCCAATAGCCATTGAAGTGCGTAATGTATCCAAGCGGTATTCTGATGATCCTGGCCTGGCGCCAGCCCTCGATAACGTGTCGGTGAACATCGCCGACAACGAGTTCTTCACCCTCCTCGGCCCCTCGGGCTGCGGCAAGACCACCCTGCTGCGCACCATTGCCGGTTTCGAACACGTCAGCGACGGCGAGATCCGTCTGGCGGGCGAAACGGTCAATCACCTGCCGCCGTTCAAGCGTCGGGTCAACACGGTGTTCCAGAGTTACGCGCTGTTTCCGCACATGAGTGTCGCGCAGAATATCGCCTTCGGCCTCGAGATGCAGGGTCTTGATCGCAAGACGATTCCGGGACGGGTCGACGAAATGCTCGCGCTGGTGCAGATGGAGCACCTGGCCGGGCGCAAACCGGCGGAATTATCCGGCGGCCAGCAGCAACGCGTGGCTCTGGCCCGGGCCCTGGCGCCGAAGCCGAAAGTGCTGTTGCTCGACGAACCGCTGTCGGCGCTGGACCTGAAGCTGCGCAAGGAAATGCAGGTCGAACTCAAGCGCGTGCAGCAGGAAGCCGGAATCACCTTCATCTTCGTCACCCACGATCAGGAAGAGGCCCTGACCCTGTCCGACCGGATTGCGGTGATGTCCGCCGGCAAGATCCTGCAGATCGGCACCCCGACCGACATCTACGAACGCCCGCAGCACCGCTTCGTCGCCCAGTTCATCGGCGACATCAATTTTCTCCCCGGTCAGCTCAAGCGTGGCGAGCACAACGAAAACATCTTCGTGCCGAACGGCATGCCGGTGGAAATCCCCTGCCCGCCACAGGGCGTGAATGGCAACAGCGTGCAACTGGCATTTCGGCCCGAGCGCTCGCAACTGGTCGCGGCGGATCAGCCCCATCATCTGCGCGGCGTGATCGAGGCCGTGCTGTATGTCGGCACCGCGACGCTGTACCAGTGCCGTTTGAACAACGACATCAAAGTCATGTTGCGGGAAAACAACGAAGGGCTGAACCGTGGTCGTGCAGTCGGCGAGCGCGTGGCGGTGCATTTACCGCCCCAGGCCTGCCTGTTGATGGAGGCCTGAGATGAGCGTCAGCAGCACTTCCCCCTCCCTCAACCGCGCGCTGTTGCTCAGCCCGGTGGTGTTGACCCTGCTCGCCCTGATCGCCATTCCGCTGGGGATCATGGGTTACATCAGCCTGCTGCCGCGCAACACCTACGGCGGCGTTGACTGGCAGGCCCAATGGCAACTGCAGAGTTACGTGCAGCTGTTTTTCCAGGAAGGTTTCGACGGCGAACTGGAGCTGAACTGGGTCTACGCCCAGGCGCTGTTGCGCTCGGTGTTCCAGGCCGGCGGCACCACGGTGCTGTGCTTTCTGTTCGGATTTCCGGTGGCGCTGTGGATGTCGAGCCTGACTCCGCGCCGACGCAATCTGATGGTGTTGCTCATCACCATTCCGTTCTGGACCAACCTGCTGATCCGCAACTACGCGTGGCTGATCATCCTGCGCGAACAGGGCTGGGTCGCCCAGAGCCTCAACGCGCTGTTTCCGAGCGCCGGTGGCATCACCCTGCTCTACAACGACTTCGCGGTCAGCGTCGGTCTGGTCTACAGCTTTCTGCCGTTCATGATCCTGCCGATCTACTCGACCCTGGAAAAACTCGACTGGCGTCTGGTGGAAGCCGCCTATGACCTGGGCGCCAACCGCTGGCATGCGCTGCGCCGGATCATCCTGCCGCTGTCAATGCCCGGGGTGATTGCCGGCGCGTTGCTGGTGTTCGTGCCGAGCCTCGGCGCCTTCATCACCCCGGCGATCCTTGGCGGCGGCAAGACCCTGATGATCGGCAACCTGATCCAGCAGCAATTCGGCACCGCGCGCAACTGGCCGCTCGGCAGTTCGTTGTCGTTCCTGCTGTTGGGGATTCTGCTGTTGTCGCTGGTGCTCTACGCCCTCTACAGCCGCAGCGCGGCGAAAACCCTGAACCGGGGAGCGAAAGCATGATCTCTCTGCACCTGAAAAAACTCCCGGCGACCCGGGAAATCAGCCTGCTGATCCTTGCCTACCTGTACGTTCCGATCCTGGTGTTGATCGCCTACAGCTTCAACGCCAACCGCTCGGCGACGGTGTGGACCGAGTTCTCGTTCGCCTGGTACGGACGGATCCTGGCCAACCCGTCGATCCAGACGGCGGCGCTGAACTCGATCATCGTCGCTACCATCGCCACGGTGTGCGCCACGGCGATTGCACTGCTGGCGGCGCTGGCGACTTACCGGCCGTTTTACGGACAGAAAATGGTCGAGGGCGGGATCAACCTGCCGCTGATCCTGCCGGAGATCGTCACCGCCGTGGCCACCCTGCTGCTGTTCATGGCGCTGGGGATCAAGCTCGGGCTGATGACGGTGATCGTCGCGCACATCGGCTTCTGCATTCCGTTCGCCTACCTGCCGATCCGCGCACGGCTCAACGATCTGGACAAGAGCCTGCTGGAGGCCGCCAACGATCTGTACGCCAACCCGTGGCAGGTGTTCCGCCGCGTGACCTTGCCGCTGCTGTGGCCGGCGGTGTTGTCAGGTTCGGTGCTGGCGTTCGTGGTCAGCCTCGACGATTTCATCATGACCTTCTTCGTCGCCGGGCCCGGCTCGACCACGTTGCCGGTGTACATCTTCTCGGCGATCAAGGCTGGTGTGACGCCGGAAATCAATGCGATTTCGACCCTGATGCTGGTGATTTCCATCGTGCTCGTGGTGCTGGCCTTCTGGCTTGGCCAACGCGGCAAACAACAATAAACCTGGAGCGCTCTGTTCATGAAAACCAAAAGCATGCGTTTGGCTATTTCCGGTCTGGCCCTGAGTTGTTTCACCGCGTTCAGCGCCCACGCCGCCGAACCCAAGCAATTGTTCTTCTACAACTGGACCGATTACTACCCGGTGGACCTGCTGGCCAAGTTCGAAAAGGAAACCGGGATCAAGGTCACCATGGACGGCTACGACAGCAACGAAACCCTGCTCGCCAAGTTACAGGCCGGCGGCGCGGCGTATGACGTGATTGTGCCGTCGCAGTCGATCATGCAGACGCTGATCAAGCAGGACCTGCTGCTGGAAATCGACGCGCCGAGCCTGAACAACTTCCAGTACGTCAAAGGCCCGTTCCGCGACCCGAGCTTCGACCCCGGCCGCAAGTTCTCGGCGCCGTATCTGTGGGGCACCACCGGATTTTCCTATGACAGCGCCCGCGTACCCGGCGGCAAGCTCGACGACTCGTGGAAAGAATTCTTCGAACCGCGCAAGGAACTGCAAGGCCAGCTCGCCGCCCTCGACACTTCCAGCAGCGTGATCAACGCCGCCAGCCATTACCTGAACGTCGACGAATGCACGGAAAACCCGCAGGACGCCAAGCGCATCCTCGAGCTGCTGCAAAAGCAGAAACCGTTTTTGAAGATGTACAGCTCCGACAACACCGTGGATCGCATGGCCTCGGGCGAAGTGATCATGATGCAGAACTGGAACGGCTCGACGGCCCGCGCCACGTTGCAGAAGAGCACCATCAAATACGTGTACCCGAAAGAAGGCCTGGCAATGTTTCAGGACAACTTCGCCGTACCGAAAAGCGCGCCGCATCCGGGCAACGCGAAGATCTTTATCGACTGGATGATGAAGCCCGAGAACGCGGCGGCCGTGTCCAACGCGATTGCCTACGCCAACGGGATTCAGAGCGATCAGTTGCTGGATGCGAAATGGAAGGTCATGGACGCGATCAACATGCCCGAGGAATACGCCTCGCGGCTGCGGCCGGAGAAGGAATGCAGCAACAAGGCGCGGGAGCTGCAGGATCGGATCTGGTCGAAGCTTAAGGGTTGATCATGGATCGCTGGTTTTATCTGAACGCGCAACTCCCAGATCGACTTGAAAGCCCCCTCACCCTAGCCCTCTCCCGGAGGGAGAGGGGACTGACCGAGTTGTATTGCGCTGTCCGCCGACCTGAAAGACCTGATCGATTATGGATTCAGAGCCGTTCGTTCGGGTCGGCGTAGCTCTTCAATATCCCCCATTCGGTCCCCTCTCCCTCCGGGCGGTCCGACGTTTCGGGAGGCTAGGGTGAGGGGAAAAAATCCAAAGAACAAATGAGGTTCCAATGACTGCCCCCCGCTGGCTCAGAAACATCCGCCCCTACGGCGCCCCCGCCGAAGACCTGCTGATCGAAAACGGCAAGTTCACCCAACGCCGCCCGGCCTCCAATGCTCCACTGGCCGCCACCGACATCGACGGCCAGAACCAGCTCCTGACCGCGCCGCTGGTGGAAAGCCACGTCCACCTCGACAAGACCCTGTACGGCCAACCCTGGCGCCCGAACAGCGCCGGCCCGACGCTCAAGGACTACATCAGCAACGAGCGCCGCGTCCTGCGTGAAGTCAAAGCGCCGATCGCCGAACGCGCCGGCGCGCTGCTGGAAAACTGCATCGCCCGGGGTTCGCTGACCATGCGTTGCCACGTCGACATCGACCCGGAATTCGGCCTGCGCCACGTCGAGGCCATGCAGCAACTGCGCGAAACCTACAACGACCTGATCGACCTGCAACTGGTGGTGTTCCCGCAAACCGGCCTGATCAGCCGCCCCGGCACCGCCGAACTGATGCGCGAAGCCATGGCCCTGGGCGTGGAAAACGTCGGCGGGCTCGACCCGTGCGGCATCGACAACGACCCGATCGCGCAGCTGGATTTCGTGTTCAAACTGGCAAGCGAATTCCAGCGTGGCGTCGACATTCACCTGCACGACAAAGGAGAACTGGGCCTGTGGCAGATCGCCCGGATCGCCGATTACACCGAGCGCTTCAACCTGCAAAACCGGGTGATGATCAGCCATGCCTATTGCCTCGGCATGTTGCCTTGGAGCCAGGTCAAACCTGTTGCCGAACGCCTCGCGGCGCTGGGGATTTCGCTGATGAGTTCGGCACCGGCCGATTGCGCCGTTCCACCGTTTCTGGCGCTGCGTGAGGCCGGGGTCAACGTTTGTCTGGGCTCCGACGGCATTCGTGATGCGTGGTCGCCGATGGGCAATGGCGACATGCTGGAACGGGCGATGCTGCTGGCATTCCGTTTCGACCTGGGCAAGGACGAAGAACTGGCGGCGGCGTTCGACGCCGCGACGGTGAACGGTGCGCGCGCATTGGGGATCGAGGATTACGGCTTCGCCATCGGCAAGCCTGCGGATTTTCTGCTGATGCCGGTCGAAACCCTCGGTGAAGCCGTGGTTTCGCGCCCTGTGCGCCAGGTCTATCGCGGCGGCGAACTGATCGCCAGCGGCGGTCGTTTGCTGGGCAGCCGTCTGTGAAACGGATCGGCCTGAAGGCCGGTTGCGTGGTCGGTTTCGACGGCACGCAACATGTGCTGTGGCGCGACGGCGAAGTGGTGTTCGCCGGCTCGCGCATCGAGTTTGTCGGGCGCGGTTACCAAGGGCCGGTGGATCAGTGGATCGACTACGGCAATGCGCTGATCGGACCCGGTTTCATCGACCTCGACGCCCTCGGCGACCTCGATTCCACGGTGCTGACCCTGGACAACGGCGACGAGCGCGCGATGGGCCGGATGTGGTCGGCGGAGTATCTGGCCGCCGGCCCGCGTGAGTCATTCAGCCCCGAAGAAGAAGTCTTCAAGTACCGCTACGCCTTCACCCAGTTGATCCGCAACGGCATCACCACGGCGATGCCGATCACCTCGATGTACTACCGCGAATGGGCGGAGACCTACGACGAGTTCGCGGCTGTGGCCGAAGTGGCGGGCGAGCTGGGCCTGCGCACGTACCTCGGCCCCTGCTACATGAGCGGCATGAGTTACTGGCGCGCCGACGGCACCCTCGCCCACCACTGGGATGAGGCTCGGGGCCTGGCGGGACTGGATGCGGCCGAACGGTTTTTCAAGGATTTCGATGGTGCGCATGCCGGGCTGATTCGCGGTGCGCTGCTGCCGGATCGCATCCAGACCTGCACCCCGGCGCTGCTTCAGCGCACGTCCGCCTTGAGCCGCGAGCTGAACGCGCCGATGCGTTTGCACTGCTGTCAGGCGCTGGGTGAGGTGGCGATGGTCGAACAGTTGCGCGGCGCCTCGCCGCTGGGCTGGTTGCAGCAACTCGACCTGCTCAACCCGCGCAGCCTGCTGCCCCACGGCATCTACACCTCGGGCGATGACGATCTGCAACGGGTCATCGACGGCGGCGCGAGTCTGGTGCACTGCCCGCTGGTGTTCGCCCGTGACGGCGAAGCCCTGAACTCATTCGGCAGTTATCGCGCCAAAGGCATCAATTTCGCCCTCGGCACCGACACCTGGCCGGCAGACCTGCTAGAGAACATGCGTCACGGTTTGAACATTGCCCGCTTGATGGAAGGCGGGCCCACGCTGACCAGCAGCCTTGATCTGTACAACGCTGCGACCCTCGGCGGCGCCAAGGCATTGGGCCGTGACGACCTCGGTCGCCTGGCCCCCAGCGCCAAGGCTGATATCACCGTGTTCAACCTGCGCGGCCTGCACCTAGGCCCGCTGTTCGACCCACTGAAAAACCTGCTGCTGGCCGGGCGCGGCGACGACTGCATCGCCAGTTACATCGACGGTCGCTGCGTGATGCACGACGGCCAGGTCAACGGCGTCGACTACCCCACACTGCAACGCCAGGCCCAACGCCAATACGAAAAACTGATGCGCAGCCACAGCGACCGGGCCTTTGGCCGACCGGACTGGAAAACCCTGTTCCAGCCGGCCATTCCGTTCGCCGACGACTACAGCGCCGAAGCGCCGTTGAGCGCCATCGATCCACTTCTTTAGAGAACACTGCCATGCACAGCTTCGACTTCAGCCAACTGAGTCCACGGGAAAAATACAAGATTCTGATCGGCAGCGTGGTCCCGCGCCCGATTGCACTGGTCACCACCATCGATGCCGAAGGCCGGGTCAATGCCGCGCCGTTCAGCTTTTTCAATGCGCTGTCGGCGGACCCGCCCATTCTCGCGCTCGGCGTCGAGAACTACGGCGATCAGAGCCCGAAGGACACCACGCGCAATATCCAGATGAATCAGGAATTCACCGTCAACATCGTCAGCGATGCCTTGGTGGAAGCCATGAACGTCTGCGCCGTGCCGTTCGCGCCGGGCTTCGATGAGTTGACCGCAGCGGGTCTGACAGCGATTCCCGGCACCTCGGTCAAATGCCCGCGAATCGGCGAAGCACCGGTGGCGCTGGAATGCCGGCGGATGATGGCGCTGAACATCGGCCAGTCGCGGGAGATCATTTTTGGCGAGGTGTTGATGGCGCATGTGCGCGACGAGTTGATCGATCCGAAAACCCTGTACATCGATCAATTGGGGCTGGATGCGATCGGGCGCATGGGCGGGCATGGTTATGCGCGGACCCGGGATTACTTCGATTTGCCGACCCGCTCGTTGCAAGCGTGGACGGAAGCGCCGGGGGGTGGCGAGCGGTTCTGGCCCGCCAAATAAAAAAACGGCCCACCGAGGTGGGCCGCCGTGCTGATCGTTCCCACGCTCCGCGTGGGAATGCATACCGTGACGCTCTGCGTCACAGTGGACGCGGAGCGTCCATGGCGGCATTCCCACGCAGAGCGTGGGAACGATCAGCAGCCTGGGTTTCAGTCAGTGCCGTACTTCGGCGATCGTGGCCCGTACAGCAGGCCCGCCGGATGACCGGCCGACAGCAGTCGATTGCTGGCCACACCGGCAATCGGGTAGCCGGCATCGGTGGAGCTGTTGATGATCTGCTTCACCGCCGCGGTGATCAGCATGCCGATCAGCCCGCCGGCATTGCTGTTGTTGCCTTCCTCGCTCGACGCCCGGGCCGCACCGGTCCACAGGGTGACGCCGGTTTTCAGGTCGACCAGCTTGGCGCTGGCGGTGACGGCAGTTTCGCTGCTGATCACCATGTAGCGCGTGCCGTATTCGCTGACGGTGATGTACAGCGCTGCGTCGGCACCGAAGATTTCCTGCAGCTTGTTGGCCGGTGCTGCATGGATGTCATCCGGCGTGGTCAGGCCGTTCTGGCGGAACGTTTCGTCGACCAACGTGATCGGCAGCACGTAGTAACCGGCTTCAGCCAGCGGGAACGTCACTTGCGACAACAGGCTGTAAGACGCCTTGACGTCCGGCGAGGTGTTCAGCGGCGGCAGCACCAGAATGGATTTCGGCCGCGCTTGCTTGTACGCCGAATAGTCCACGGTTTTCGGTGCAACGCAGCCACCGAGAACGGTCAACGCCAGGCCTGCGGCCAGCAGTTTCAAGGCACGGGAGATCATTGGGCATCTCCGGTCTTGGCGTTTTTAAGCAGAAAATCCATGTAGGTGCCGGACTCGGGGAACAGGGTTTTCTCGGTGCGCAATTGCTGCACCATCTGATCGTCCTTGCCCATGCTCAGGTACAGCAGACCGAGATGAGCGTGGTAACCCGGCGGTACCGGCTTGCCGCTGGCGCGGATCTTTTGCAGATCGGCTTCCAGCGCTTCGGCCTGGGCTTCTTTCGGCGTTTCGCTTTTGAAGTATTCGTAGACTTGCGGCTGGTAGCCTTCCCACTGGTACAGGGTTTGCGGGCTGCTGCAACCGGCCAGCAAGGCGCCAGCAGTCAGGGCCATCAGCGACCGGGACAGGGACAGATTCATGGTGTGTTGCTCCTTGCGATGGGCGTCTATCAGTTGCCCGGTTTCCAGGCACCGGCGTTCATGCCATCGACCAGACGATTGATCGCCTCGCGCATGGCCAGATCGAGGACTTTGCCGTTAAGGGTGGAGTCGTAGGCAGCGGTGCCGCCGAAGCCGATGATTTCGCGGTTGGACAAGGCGTACTCGCCGGCGCCCTGGGTCGAATACACCACTTCGGAGGTGCTGATGTTGACGATGTTCAGGTTGACCTTGGCGTAGGCGACCTGAGTCTTGCCACGGCCGAGAATGCCGAACAGTTGATGATCGCCGGTCTCTTTGCGGCCGAACTCGGTGACGTCACCGGTGACCACGTAATCGGCGCCTTTCAGACGCTGGGCCTGGCCCTTGATCGCCGCTTCCTGCTGGATTTCGCCCATGTTGTCGCGATCCAGCACCGAGAAACGGTTGGTCTGCTGCAAGTGAGTGATCAGGATGGTCTTGGCCTGGCCACCGAGACGGTCGACGCCATCGGAGAAGATCCCGCGCATGTAGCTCGAACGGTTGTCGAACTTGCCCACGGCCATCGGGATACGCACACCGGACCAGGCCTGGGAGGCGCTTTCCACCTTGGCCACCGGCAATGCGCGGGAGCTTTCGGTGGCGCAACCGGAAAGCGAGCCGGCCAGGGTGCCGAGAACGGCAATCGCAACGCCCGAGACCAACATCCGGGAGATCATTCTCACTGTGCATTCCTTCTGAAATTCGATGTGTCCCCGCACGGTGATGTTGTGGGGGATCGGGAAAGGGGCGGCATTATGCCAAAGTGCCATCAGTGAGGACAGGTTTTTTTGACGTCAGTGAATTGGCTTGCAAATCGGTTAGCAGCCGTCCTCTGCCGATCGTTCCCACGCGGACGGTTCGACGCCTCGACGTGGGAACGATCACTACGGCGTGTCAGTGGAAATCGCGGCTTTGCACCCGAATTCCGTTGAGCAGCGGGCTGAGGTCACTCAAGCGTCCGGCGATCAGATGCCGCACCTCGCCTTCACGCTCCCAGCGGCCATCGACCTTGAGCAATTGCGAGCCCACCAGCACCTGACGCTGACGCTCGGCCAGATCGCGCCAGACCACCACGTTGACGTTGCCGAACTCGTCTTCCAGGGTCACGAAGGTCACGCCACTGGCAGTGCCCGGTCGCTGGCGCCCGGTCACAAGACCCGCCACGCTGACCGGCCGGCCATGCTCGACCTCCAGCAACTCCCGGGAACTGCGGCAGCGCCGTGCCCGCAACTCGTCGCGCAATAACGTCAACGGGTGCGGCCCCAGCGTGGTGCCGAGGGTGGCGTAGTCAGTGAACAGGTCTTCGCTGACGCTCGGTGTCGGCAGCAGCACATCCGGCTCTTCCTGACTCGGCAACCCGGCAAACAACCCAAGCTGTTTCTGCACCCCGGCCACTTCCCAGCGTGCCCGATGGCGGTGACCGGCCAAGCCGCGTAGCGCTCCCGAGTCCGCCAACAGCGCCTGAGCGCGACTGTCGAGCCCGGCGCGTTCGCCCAGATCCGCGACGTCGGCAAACGCCCCCCTCGCCCGAGCGTTTTCAATGCTCCGCGCATCCTCCTCGCGAAAGCCCTTGATCATCCGCAGGCCCATGCGAATGGCCGGCTGCTCGCCGGCAATCGGCTCCAGGCTGCAATCCCAGTCACTGGCGCGCACGTCCACTGGACGGATCTGCAAATGATGGCGGCGCGCATCCTGGAGAATCTGATCCGGGCTGTAGAAACCCATCGGCCAGCTGTTGATCAGCGCACAGGCGAACGCCGCCGGTTCGTGGCACTTGAGCCAGCAACTGGCATAGGTCAGCAAGGCAAAACTGGCGGCGTGGGATTCAGGGAAACCGTAGCTGCCGAAGCCCTTGATCTGCTCGAAAATCTGCGCGGCGAATTCCGGGCTGTAGCCGTTTTTCTTCATGCCAGCGGCCAGCCGTTCCTTGTGCGGCTCCAGCCCGCCGTGGCGTTTCCACGCGGCCATGGAACGGCGCAACTGGTCGGCCTCGCCGGGGCTGTAATCGGCGGCGACAATCGCGATCTGCATCACCTGTTCCTGAAACAGCGGCACGCCGAGGGTGCGCTTGAGCACCACTTCCAGCTCCGGGGACGGGTAGGTTTCCTCTTCTTCCTTGTTCCGCCGGCGCAGGTACGGATGGACCATCCCGCCCTGGATCGGCCCCGGCCGGACGATGGCCACCTCGATCACCAGGTCGTAGAAAGTTTGCGGGCGCAGGCGCGGCAGCATCGACATCTGCGCCCGGGACTCGATCTGGAACACGCCGATGGTGTCAGCGCGGCTGATCATGTCGTAGGTCGGCCGATCCTCAGGTGGAATCGTCGCAAGGCTCAGGTCCTGATGGCGATGACGGCGCAGCAGATCGAAACAGCGGCGGATCGCGCTGAGCATGCCGAGGGCGAGGATATCCACCTTGAGCAACCCGACGGCATCGAGATCGTCCTTGTCCCACTGGATGATGGTGCGGTCGGCCATGGCGGCGTTCTCCACCGGCACCAGCGTGTCCAGCGGTTGCTCGGAAATCACGAAACCACCGGGGTGCTGCGACAGGTGCCGGGGGAAGCCGATCAGTTGCCCGGTCAGGCTCAGCACCCGGTGCAGCAGCGGGCTTTCGGGGTCGAAACCGCCTTCACGCAGGCGCTCCACGGGCGGGGTTTCATCGCTCCAGTGACCGCAGCAGTCGGCCAGCGCATTGATCTGGTCCGGCGGCAGCCCCAGCGCCTTGGCGACATCGCGGATCGCGCCGGAAGCGTGGTAAGTGCTGACCACCGCCGTCAGCGCCGCACGACGGCGGCCATAACGACGAAACACGTATTGCAGGACTTCTTCCCGGCGTTCGTGCTCGAAATCCACGTCGATGTCCGGCGGTTCGTTGCGCTCCCTCGACATGAAACGCTCGAACAGCAGCGTGGTGCGATCCGGGTCGATTTCGGTGATGCCCAAGGCGAAACACACCGCCGAGTTGGCCGCCGAACCCCGGCCCTGGCAGAGGATCTTCTGCTCCCGGGCGAAGCGCACCACATCGTGCACGGTGAGGAAGTAGCTTTCGTAGCCGAGCTCGGCGATCAGCTCCAGCTCATCGTCGATCTGCTTGAGCACCTTGGGCTGTGCGCCTTGCGGCCAGCGCCAGGCGATGCCCTCTTCGGTCAGGTGGCGCAGCCAGGAACTGGCACTGTGTTCCTCGGGCACCAGCTCTTTGGGGTATTGATAGCGCAACTCGCTCAGATCGAAGGTGCAGCGGCGAGCCAGTTTCACCGATTCGTCCAGCAAGGCCTGCGGATACAACTCACGCAACACATCGAGGCTGCGCAAATGCCGCTCGCCGTTGGGGTGCAGGCGCAACCCGGCCTCGGCCACCGGAACGTGATGACGGATCGCAGTCATGGTGTCCTGCAAGGCTCGGCGACCACGGGCATGCATGTGCACATCGCCGCTGGCCACGGCTGGAATCTGCAGCTCATCCGCCAGACTCAGCAGCGCGGCCAGCCGTTGCTGATCGTTCTGCCCGCGATGCAACTGCACCGCCAGCCACAGCCGTTGACCGAAGGTCTGCTTCAGCCAGCGGCCCTCTTCCACCTCATCGACCGCATCCGGCACCCACAGCACCAGCAATCCCGGCAACGGCTCGCTGAAATCCTCGCGCAGCACTTGATACTGGCCTTTTTGGGTACGCCGGCGGGCCTGGGTGATCAAACCGCACAGGGCCTGATAACCCTCGATGTTCTCCACCAGCAACACCAGTTTCGGGCCGTTCTCGATGCGGATTTCGCTGCCGATGATCAGCGGCAGCTCCACGGATTTGGCTGCCTGCCAGGCACGAACGATTCCGGCCAGGGTGCACTCATCGGTGATCGCCAGCGCCTGATAGCCGTGCTTTTTCGCGCGCTGAAACAGCTCCAGCGCACTGGACGCACCGCGCTGGAAACTGAAATTCGACAGGCAGTGCAGCTCGGCATAACCCTGGCTCACGCGAACCAGCCCTGCAGCCACAACGGACCGCCCTCACCCACTGCCCGGTACGCCCAGCCTTGCTGACCGGCGCGGTTCTGGATCAGGTAATAGTCGCGGCGCACGTCGTCACCGTCCCACCAGCCGGACTCGATGCGTTCCGGGCCCATGAGGATGCGCGCCGAACCTTCGGGCACGGACTGCGGTTCGCCCAACAACCAGCCCGGACGCTGCACGCCCGGCAATGCAGGGCAGCGCTGTTTGTCGTCGGCGTTCTGCCATGCGCACTCCGGTCGATGATCGGCCTGAAAACGCAGGCCTTGCACCGCCTCATCCCCCAGTCGCGCGCGCAGGCGTTCGCGCAATTGCTCCCAGGGCAAGGTCTGCTGCGGGCGGTCGTCGAACAGCTCCTGAAACTGCGGCACGAAACTCGGCAGATCCTCGGCGCGCAGACGAAAGCCGCGCACCGGGGCCTCGACCTGCACCTGCTCCAGTCGGCCACGGGCCAGTTCAAAGAGCATCGCCGGATCGCGCTCGGCGCTGAGCAGGCCGACCTTGATCAGCGTGTCCGGCAACCCCGCGTGTTCAAGGTGCAGATCGAAGCGCTGCACGCCACTGTCGCGCCCGCACAAAAACGCCGCCAGATCGGACGTCAGGCGGCGCAAGGGAAACAGCAGCGCCTGATGGGACTGCACGTCGAAATTGAGCTCGATGCGCACATCGAAGCGATCTGGCGGCAGGTAGAACGCCAGCGCCAGCGGTCGTGCGCCGAACAGCGTGTCCAGGTGCTTGAGCATCGGCGCCTCGAAACGCCGGGCCAGGGCCTGACGCGGCAGGTTCTGCACCTGATGGAGGTTACGCAGGCCCATGCGCGACAGCGCCGTGGCCACGCTCGGTTCAAGGCCGATGCGGTCGACCGGCAATTGCCCGAGGTGGTGGCGCAGGGCTTCACCGTCGGGCACCACCAATCCGTCGTAGGCGTTGGCCAACACCCGCGCTGCCACCGGATTGGGCGCGGCGACGATGCGGTGACGAAAGCCCAGCTCTGTCAGCTCGGTACGCAACCGCGCCTCGAACTGCGCCCAGGAACCGAACAGCCCAAGGCTCGATTCGATCTCGAACACCACGGTGCGCGGGTAGTGCACGCTGACCTGGGCGCTGAAACGATAGGCCCAGGCGGCGAGAAACTGCTGCCAGTGCTCGACCTCGGCCGAATCGTAATCGACGGTGGCGAATCCTTTGCTCATGGCCTGCGCGGCGGTCATCGACTGCCCCGGACGCAAGCCCAGTGCACGCGCCGCCGGGTTGACCGCTTGCAGCATCCGACGCTGGGCCGGGCCGCTGAGCAGCGCCAACGGTTGCTCGGGATCGGGGCGCTGACGCAGCACGGCGTCGAGGGCCAATTGCGGGAACAGAATGCAAACCCAGCGCATGGCGACCTCAATGCCCCACGGCGAAGGCAATCGGTGCGCTGCGCGCCAGACCACCCCGGCACTTGAGCACGCGCAATTGCGCCGGGCGGGCATCGATGGCAATGCGCAACGCGGCCGGCGACGGGTTGACCGCCTCGCTCAATGGCCGCCATGCAAACGCCAGGGTCTGGCCGGTTTCCGCCGCCACCTGCAAACGGCGCAAGGCGCGGTCATCGGCCTTGTGCGGCCAGCACAGCACCGCGCCGCAACTGCCCGAGCGCAGGCATTGCTCCGCCGCCCACAAGGCATCGCGTTCGCTGGCCTGGATCACCGACAACTGGCGCAGATCGACCCCGGCATTGGCCCAGGCCTGCGGGTATGGCACGAACGGCGGCGCCACCAGCACGATGCGCTCGCCCGCCGCCGACAGCCGCGCCAATGTCGGCCACACCAGTTGCAACTCACCGACACCGGGCCCGGCCAGGAGGATTTCGCTCAGCGCCGCTTCCGGCCAGCCGCCACTGGGCAAGGCTGCGTCCAGCGCGGCGTGCCCGGTGGGTTGCGGGCTGGCGGCGGGTGGCGCAGGCCGGCCCTTCCAGACCTGGCCGCCATTGAACAGCGTATCCAGCGCAACGACGGCACCCATCAGCCTTGCCTCACCAGACCGCAGAACACCCCTTCGATGGCCAGGTCCTGATCGGCCCGCACCACAATCGGTTGATACGCCGGGTTGCGCGGCAACAGGCGAACCTCATCGCCAATCCGCTCGAAGCGCTTGATGGTGACTTCACCGTCGAGTCGCGCCACCACGATCTGGCCGTTGAGCGCCTCGGGGTTGCGCCGCACGCCGACCAGATCGCCGTCGAGAATCCCGTCCTCGATCATCGAATCGCCCTGCACCCGCAGCATGTAGTCGGGCGTGCGGGAGAACAGCGCCGGGTCGAGCATCAGCCGATTGTGCAGGTCAGCATCGGCGCCGATGGGCGCACCGGCGGCCACCCGGCCGAGCACCGGGACTTCGAGCAGTTCGGGCCGCGCCGGTTGTCCGAGCAGGCGAATGCCCCGGGCCTGATGCGGATTGACCTCGATAAACCCGGCTTCGGTCAGCGCCAGCACATGCTTGCGCGCCACGCTGCGGGAGGCAAAACCAAAAGCCTCGCTGATTTCAGCGAGGCTTGGGGGCTGACCGTGTTCGGCGATGCGTTCGCGGATAAAGGTCAGGATGGCGGTACGGCGAGGAGTGAGAGTCGTCATGGAGTACATTTGTACTCCTGTGGGATTTTCCTGACAAGCACCGCCAGTCAGCTCAAACCGCGCTCCGCCAGAAACCCCGCGATGTAGTCGATAAACGCCACAACCTTGGCCGTCGCCCGCCGATGGCTCGGGTACACCGCCAGAATGTGCGGGCCAAAACTGTCCGGATCGATGTCGTAATCCGCCATGACTCGCACCAGTCGCCCGGCGGCGATGTACGGCGCAGCGCTCCACAATGGCGTGTGCAGCAAGCCGCGCCCGGCCAGGGCGCTGGCCAGCAGCAAATCGTAATTGTCACTGCGCAACAGCGGCGCCGCCGGTTGCGCCAGGCTCAGGCGCTGGCCGTCGCGTTCGGCCCACCAGAATTCGCGGCTGAGCAACGGATGCCGATACAGCAGCCATTCATGCTGATCGAGGGTTTGCGGCGTCACCGGCAAGCCCTTGCGCGCCAGGTATTCGGGGCTGCCGCACAGCGCCAGGCGATTGCTGCCGACCACCCGGGCGATCAGCCCCGGCAAGTCGTCATGCCCCTCGCGCAACGCCAGGTCGTAGCCGCTTTCCAGCAGATTGACGAATTCGTCGCACAAATCCACTTGCAGGCTGATCTGCGGGTATTGCTGCAAAAAGCCGTCACACACCTGATCGAGAAACGCCCGCCCGTAGGCCAGCGGTGCGGTGATTTTCAGGCTGCCACGCAGACCGTGCTGCAACTGCTCGATTTCCTCGCTGGCCTCGTCCAGCCGTTGCAGCACCTGGCGTGCGGTTTCCAGATAGAGCCGGCCGATTTCGGTCAGCAGAATCCGCCGCGTGCTGCGCTCGAACAACCGCGCCCCAAGCTCGGATTCCAGATGATTGACCGCTTTGGTCAGGGCCGACGGGGTCTTGCCCAGTTGCTCGGCAGCGCGGCTGAAACTGCCGAGCTGCGCGGTGACCACGAACATTTTCAATGCACCCAACTTGTCCATGCTTTTTCCATTCAGGCAAAAACGTTTTTCGTGAGGGAGGCGTTCTGTCGGGCGTTGGCAGCCACTAATCTGGCCATCAGACGCAATAACAAGGAAATGTTCAATGAAAAGATTCATCCCGCATTTCACAAAAAATCTGCTGATCGCCGCTGTGAGTTTTGCCTCGATGGAAGCCATGGCCGCCACCGATCTGGTGCTGCTCAATGGCAAGATTTTCACCGCCGACCGCGCTCAACCGAAGGTTCAGGCACTGGCCGTGGAGAACGGCAAGGTGCTGAAAGTCGGCACGGATGCGCAGATCAAGGCCTTGATCGAGCCCGGCACCCAGGTGATCGACCTCAAAGGCCAGGCGCTGATGCCCGGCCTGATCGACAGCCATTCCCACGCGATTTTCGGCGGACTGGAAATGGTCTCGGCGAACATGGAAGACGACGTGGTCGGTCTGGATGAACTGGAAAAACGCCTGCGCGGCTGGCGCGACGACGGCAAGGCCCGGCATGGCGACGTATTGAGCGTGGCCGGCATGAGCTCGGCGTATTGGGCCAAGGCTGAAGCGCTGGGCAAAATCTTCAACCAAGGCGAATGGGCCGACGTGCCGGTGGTGTTCACCGGCAGCGATCACCACACCGCTTGGGCCAACAATGTGATGCTCAAGCGTGCGGGCATCGACGCCGCGCTGCTGAAAACCCTTCCGGACGCGGAAAAAGACACCATCGGCAAACTGCCCAACGGTGAGCCGAACGGCTTTGTGGTCGACGCCGGCTGGGATCGGGTCGCCTCGAAAATGCCGGTGCCGAGCCCTGCCGACATGCTCAAGGCCGCGAAATCGGCGGTGCGTTTCAACAACAGCCTCGGCATCACCGCGTGGATGGACCCCGCCGCCAACGCCGCGCCGGGCGAGCCGGTGTTCGCGCTGAAGCCCACCGAGAAAACCGTCGGTGTGTTGCCAGCCTATAAAGCCCTGTCAGAAAGCGGCGGCATGACCGCCCACGTCGCCGCACTGCTGGTGGCCAATCCTAAAAGCGTCCCGGCCGATCTCGACACCCTCGACAAGGTTCGCCAGCAGTTCCAGGGGATCCCCAACCTGACGCTGCCGGGGATCAAGATCTTCGCCGACGGCGTGATCGAGTACCCGGCCCAGAGCGCGGCGATGATCGATCCCTACAGCAACTCGCACAAACAGGGCGAGCTGCTGATCGATCCACAGCATTTCGGCGAACTGGTCAGCGCCATCGACCAGCGCGGCTGGCTGGTGCACATCCACGCCATCGGCGACCGCGCGGTGCGCGAATCGCTGAACGGCATCGCCCAGGCGCGCAAGGACCGGCAGAGCGGCGTAACTCACTCGATCACCCACCTGCAAATGGTCAACCCGAAGGAGTTCGCCCGCTTCAAGCCGCTGAACGTGATTGCATCGATGCAACTGCTGTGGGCCAGCGCCGACGACTACACCACCGACATGATCAAGCCTTACGTCAGCGCCCTCGCCTTTCGCTATCAATATCCCGCGCATTCGTTGCTCAAGCAGGGAGCGACGATTGCCGGCGCGAGCGACTGGCCGGTGTCCTCGCCGAACCCGTGGAACGCCATGGCCCAGGCCATCACCCGCACAGGGCCGCTGGGGGTGCTCAACGCCGACGAACGCCTGGACCGCGAAACCATGTTCTACGCCTACACCGCCAACGCCGCGCGAACTATCGGCCTGGAGCAACAGATCGGCTCGCTGAGCCCCGGCAAACAGGCCGATTTCATCGTGCTCGATCGCGACGTGTTCAGCGTCGATGACAAAGCCCTGCATGACACCCAGGTGCTGCAAACCTGGTTCGCCGGCCGTCAGGTCTACGCCCCTACCCTCTAATAACAATCGCCGTATCCGCTGCCCGACCCCGCGCCAGCCGCCGGGGTTCGGCGCAGCCTTGCCCGCTTCCTGCCCATAACAACCACAACAACGGGACTTCACATGAAAGCCTTGCCCCTGCTCGCCCTCACTTCCTTGAGCCTGCTGCCTTTGAGCAGCCACGCAATCCCCCTGAACGATGATTTCGCGGTGCTGGTCGACCTGACCCTGGCCAGCGACTACCGCACCCGCGGCATCTCCCAGACCCAGAACGACCCGGCCGTACAGGCCGGTCTGACCCTGACCCACAGCAGCGGCCTGTACCTCGGCGCGTGGAGCTCGAACGTCGATTTCGGTGGCGGCCTGAAAACCCGTCAGGAAGTCGATTACTACGCCGGCTGGCTGTGGCAGGCGACCGAGACCGTGAGCCTGGATCTGGGCTACATCAAATACGCGTATCCCAAGGAGAGCCAGTTCAACCAGAGCGAGGTGTACTCGATTCTCAGCGCTTACGGCGTGAAACTCGCGGCCTATTACTCCAGTGATGCGCCGGGCATCGACAGCAAACAGAGTTCGCTCTATAGCTACATCGGCTATGAAACCGAATTGCCGTTCGATTCCGGGCTGAAGCTGCGCTACGGCAACATGGACTTCAAGGACCCGCACATGTACTCGGGATCCGGCCACAGCGAAGAGTCCTACCGGGAGTGGGAAGTCAAACTGACCCACAACCTGGCCGGCGTGGTACTGGGCCTGAGCTACATCGACACCGATCTCTCGCAGAGCCAGTGCCTGAGCAGTTGGGGCTTCAAGGACGTGTGCACGGCGACGGTCGTCGCCAGCGTCAGCAAATCCTTCTGACCCACCGCAATTCCCCCGTGGGAGCCGGCCTGCTGGCGCCCACATTTTTTTGCAATTACCGTGATTTTGTTACCGGATGTTTACGGAATTTTTACCAATGTTCTTCTACAGTTACGCGCGTAACCGTACGGGTTTTCGACTGACGTAGAGGAAAGTATCGAAATGGCTTTGGGCAAAGGACTGCGTTTACCGTCCATCACTCCGACCCGCCTGGTGCTGCTGTTTTCGCTGGCACTGGTGGCGCTGTACAACCTGGCGACCTGGAAGGCGCTGGGAACGCTGATCACCCTGCAAGGCGCGCACAAACTGGCGTTCTTCGCGTCCTTCGGGCTGTTTCTCTGGGCGGCGATCACGCTGCTGCTGACGCTGGTGTCGTTTCGCTGCACGCTGAAACCGGCGCTCACGCTGGTGGCCCTGCTCTCCGCCTGCGCCGCGTATTTCATGAACGAATACGGAATCACCATCGACACGGTGATGATCCAGAACGTGTTCGAAACCAATCCCGGGGAAGCCACGGCGCTGTTCAGCGGCAAACTGCTGGCTTACGTGTTGTTGCTCGGTGTGTTGCCGGCCGTGCTGATCTGGCGCTGGCCGGTGGTTTATCGGCCGTTCTTTCGGGGCTTGCTGAACAAGGTGCTGGTGATCGCGGCCTGCGTGCTGGTGATCGGCGCTTCGGTGGGCGCGTTCTATTCGACCTACGCGCCGATCTTTCGCGAGGAAGACAAGCTCACCCACTTCATCAACCCGACCAACTACATCTACGCGATCAGCAAATACACCAAGCAGCGGCTGGGGATCAAAAAGCATTTCGTGGTGCAGGCCATCGGCGAAGACGCGGTAATGAGCGCCAAGGCAGCCGGTCGCGAGAAGAAATCGCTGATGGTGTTCGTGGTCGGCGAAACCGCCCGGGCCGACCATTTCTCGCTCAACGGCTATGAGCGCGAGACCAATCCCGAGCTGAGCAAACTCGACATCCTCAATTTCACCAACGTGCATTCCTGCGGCACCTCGACAGCGGTGTCGGTGCCGTGCATGTTCTCGATGTTCCCGCGCGAGGACTACAGCGACAAGAAAGGCAAAACCTACGAAGGCCTGCTGGACATCCTGCAACGGGCCGGTGTGCAGGTGCTGTGGCTGGACAACAACAGCGACTGCAAGGGCACCTGCCTGCGGGTGCCGAACCGCGACATCGCGAAGAACCAGCCGGGGCCGTTCTGCGACGGCAACAACTGCCTCGACGAAGCGCTGCTGGCCGACCTGCAAGGCTACATCGACAGCCTCAAGGGCAACGCGATCATCGTCCTGCACGCCGACGGCAGTCACGGCCCGGAATACTACGAGCGCTACCCCAAGGACATGGAGCGCTTCAAACCGATCTGCCACACCAATCAGCTGGGCAGTTGCAGCCATGACGAACTGGTCAACGTCTACGACAACACGATCCTCTACACCGACCATTTCCTGGCCAAGGTAATCGAGCTGCTCAAACGCAATCAGGACCACCTCGATACATCGATGCTGTACGTGTCCGACCATGGCGAATCACTGGGCGAGAACGGCCTCTACCTGCACGCCGCGCCCTATGCGCTGGCGCCGGAAGCCCAGACTCATGTGCCGATGGTGATGTGGTTCGGCAACAACACCCTGGCGCAACTGGGCATCGACCGAGCCTGCCTGCAAGGCAAAAGCAGCCAGCCGGATCTGAGCCACGACAACCTGTTCCATTCGGTGCTCGGGTTGTTCGAAGTCAGGACGTCGCTGTATCAGCCGGGGCTGGATATTTTCCATGGCTGCCGGCCGGCGATGACGGCGGGACAGTGATCCCCTCCAGCTGCGCCAGATAGGCCCACGGGTAAATCCCGCGCTGATGGCCATCGCTGAACACCAGTTGCAGGCCGTAGCCCTGAGCGTTCAATTCGATGACCCGCACACGCGGGTCAACCATGGGCGGCGAGCCCCGCAGGCGAAATGCCCGGCATTGCGAGCACGGGCACTGGCGGCGCAGTTCGGCATGGTCGAGCAACTGCTCGCGGCCATCCGGCCAGCTCAGCCGTAACCGGTGTTCACTTTGGGAATTGCCGACCGACAGCGGATTCATTGCAGCTGACTCAAGGCAATCCGCACGGCTTTGCGCACTTCCGGGTCGCCGTCGTCCTGCGCGGCCTGCAACGCCGCCACCGCCCCACGATCGTTCAATTCGCCGAGGGCCAGCGCGGCTTCCTTGCGCAGGTTACTGATGCGATGACCGAGGGTGTCGATCAGGGCGTCGAGGGCAGCGACGTACTTGAGGCGCCCGAGGCTGCGGGTGGCGCGCAGGCGCACCTGCCAGTAGTCGTCGGCCAAGGCTTCGATCAGCGCCGGCCCGGCGTCAGTGTGGCCGACCTTGCCGAGGGTGGTCGCGGCTTCTTCGCGCACTTGCCAGGCCTGGTCCTGCAAGGCCTGACGCAATGCGGGCAGTATTTCGGCGTCACTTGCCAGACCCAGGGCGCCGGTAGCGGCGCGGCGCACTTCGGTGTCCGGGTCATCACTCGCCAGGCGGGCCAGGGCTGGCAACGCGTCGAGTTGCTTGAGCCAGCCGAGCACGCCGACGGCTTCGCGCCGCACGCTGGCGTCGGCATCGTTCAGCGCCTGAATCGCGGCCGGTGCAGCGCCGGGGAAACGCAATTCACGCAAGGCCCGGAACGCGGCAATCCGTACGCCGGTTTCGGCATGGGCGGTCCACGGCAGAATCACCCTGCCCGCCGCTTCGGTCTTGAGCAGGCTCAGGCTCTGCGCCGCTGCGGCTTGCACCGCCGGGGACGGATCCGTCAGCGCCTGGCACAACGCTTCAACCACCGGCTCGTCTTCCCAGGCTTCCAACAGACGCGCCGCTTCGGCACGCACTTCTTCGGCGGGGTCTTCGGCCAGGCGCTCGACCAGCCAGAGCAGACCGTCCGGCTCTTCGAGGTCGGCCAGATCGATCAGGGCAATCCGCCGTACACCGGCGTCATCAGCGGTCAGGCGTGGTTGCAGGGCAAGAATGTCGTCGTTATCGGTCACAGCAAAAAATGAGGTCATAGGGCAAATCGCGGCAAGGTGTTTTCAGGAGGCAAACCGAGCGGATTGAGGCGCGGCAGCGGTCGGTCGTTGTCGTGGCGCAGCAGATCGAGGCAGTGGCGCTTGAGGCGCGAAAACTCGTGGCTGGTCACCAGTTCGGTGTTGCGTGGCCGGGGGAAATCCAGACGCAGGTCTTCGATGATTCGCCCCGGCCGTGCGCTCATCACCAGCAAGCGATCAGCGAGGAACAGCGCTTCGTCGATGTCATGGGTGACGAACACCACGGTGGTGCGAATTCGCGTCCAGATATCCAGCAGCAATTCCTGCATGTTCAGGCGGGTCAGCGCGTCCAGTGCGCCGAAGGGCTCGTCCATCAGCAACAGCCGGGGGCGATTGACCAGCACCCGGGCGATTTCCACCCGTTGCTGCATGCCGCCGGAAAGCTGATCGGGCCAGCGCTCGGCGAAACCTTCGAGGCCGACCAATTTGAGGATTTCATCGGCGGCGCGATGGCGCTCGGCCTTGCCGATGCCGCGCATCTTCAGGCCGAAGGCAACGTTGTCGCGCACCGTGCGCCACGGGAACAGGGTGTGATGCTGGAACACCATGCCGCGTTGCGGTGACGGGCCGGACACTTCGGTGCCATCGACTTTCAACTGCCCGCCATGGGGTTGCAGATGCCCGGCCAGCGCACCGAGCAAGGTCGATTTGCCGCAACCGGACGGGCCGAGAATGCACACGAACTGGCCGGGTTCGATCTGGCAATCCAGCCCCTGCACCGCTTCGAACGCTTGCCGACCTTCGCCGAGGACGATGGACAACTGGCGGATATCGATCCGCCCTTCCGGGGTTTGCATCACGCTCATCAGGCTTTTCCTCGTGGTCGATGCCAGGGCGTGAACAGCCCGCCCAAGCGTTTGATCAGCAGGCTGCTGCCCATGCCCAACACGCCGATCAGCAACATGCCGACCACGATGTCGGCGTAGTTCTGGATGGTGTAGGACTCCCAGGTGTAGTAACCGATGCCGAACTGGCCGGAGATCATTTCGGCGGTCACCAGACAGAACCACGACGTGCCCATGCCGATCGCGAGGCCGGTGATGATGCTCGGTGCGGCGCCTGGCAGGATCACTTCCAGCAGAATCGCCCGACGCCCTGCCCCGAGGCTTTTGGCCGAGGCGATCAGCCGTGGATCGACACCTTCGACGCCGTGCACGGTGTTGAGCAGGATCGGGAACAACGCGCCGGTGAAGGTGATGAAGACCATCGACAGTTCGGAGGATGGGAACATCAGGATGGCCAGTGGAATCCAGGCGACGGCGGGGATTGGGCGCAGCACTTCCAACGGTGGCAGCAGCAGGTCTTCGGCCCATTTCGAACGGCCGATGGCCAGGCCCAGGGCGATGCCGATCACCAGCGCCGCGAGGTAACCGGCAAAGACCCGGCCGAGGCTCGCGCTCAGGTGCTGGATGAGCTTGCCGGAGTCACCGAGGCCGAGCGCGGCTTCGATCACGGCCAGCGGGGTCGGGACGTTGGCGAAGGTGACGAGGCCGAGGTTCCAGTGGTGGCTGGCGGCTAGTTGCCAGAAGAGCAGGCAGAACGCTATGGAGGTTGCTCTGGTGGTCCAGCGGGCTTTCGGGATTTTCATGGATCGGAATTCCGTGTGATGACTGAGATCGAACCCCCTCACCCCAGCCCTCCCGAAACGTCGGACCGCCCCCAAGGGGGCGAGGGGGAAAGGGGGCAGATCTTCAAGCCTTTCAAAACCTGTACCCGACTCGAGAACGAGCAGATGTTCATGATTTTCAAACCTGAGTTCGGCTCGATATCTCAGGTCGGCGTAACTCTTCAGAACAACACCGTCAGTCCCCTCTCCCTCCGGGAGAGGGTTAGGGTGAGGGGGAGCTTTTGATCTGCTGTTAACGTGCAGCCACGGCCTGGGTCGTGGCATCGGTGAAGTCAAACACCTTCCCGCCCTGCGCCGAAGCAAATTGCTGCGCCTGCCCCTTGAGCAAAAACGCGCTGAGGCGCCCCTTCGCATCGCTGGCAAACCACGCCTGCTCCGCCAGCAACTTGATCCCGCTGTCACTCGCCTGCGCATACACCGCCCGGATGTTCTTGCCTTCCGACTTCAGGCCGGCCAGTGCGTTAAACGCCTCCTCAGCCGAGGCATACCGCCGGACCTTGTCCTCGCCGCGCACCCAGATTTCCGCGACATGACTGAAATCGCTGATAGCTTTTCCAGTCACCGCATCGACAGACTTCAATGGCGTCTGCGCGTAGCTGGCCAGTTGCGCCGTGTAATCCAGATTCGAAGCCTTGAACGCCGCACGAATGTACTGATCGTCAATAAAGGTATTCAGATCGAGCCCGCGATCCGCCTTCTTCAGCAACTTCAACGTGTCGATGGCGGTGCCCAAGGCCTGGCGATATTCCGGCTTCCAGCTCAGGTCGCGGGTCTGTACGCCCAGCGGGCCGTGGAACAGGTAATTGACCTCAGCATCGACGCCAGTCACCTTGGCGATCAGTTCGCTGTATTTCTCGGGTTCGGCGGCCAGCAGTTGATTGGCCTCGATGCTCGCACGCAGGTAGGCGACGACGATTTCCGGGTACTTTTTCGCGTAGGCCTGATCGACCAGCGCACCGTGGAAGGTCGGCGCATTGGCCTGGGCGCCGTCGTAGATCTTGCGGGCGAAGCCACGGCTCGGGAACAGTTCGGCGAACGGCACGAAGTCGGCGTGGGCGTCGATCTTGCCGGCCTGCAACGCGGAGCCCGCAACCTCTGGCGGCTGGGCAATGATGTTCACGTCCTTGAGCGGATCCCAGCCCTGCTCCGCCACGGCGCGCAGCAACATGCCGTGGGCAGTGGACGCAAACGGTACGGAAATGGTCTTGCCCTTGAGCTCACTCAGCGACTGCACGCCGGACGCGCTCGGCACCACGATGCCGTTGCCGCTGCCCTTGATACTGCCCGACAACACGCTGATGAACAGGCTGTGTTTGCCGGCGGTTTCGAACGCCACGCCGTTGAACGCACCGGGAAAATCGGCCATGGCGCCGAAGTCGAGTTTGCCGGCGACCATCTCATTGGTCAGCGGTGCGCCGCTGGTGAAGTTCTTCCACTGCACGTCGTACTTGGCGTCTTTGTAGGCGCCGTCGTGAGGCAGGTATTTGTCGAGCAGGCCCAGCTCGCGAATCAACAGGCCGCCGGCGGCGCAGTTGATGGTGGTGTCCTGGGTGCCGATGGCAATGCGGATGGTTTCGGCCGAGGCCGACAGGGTGAACGAAGCCAGTACCAGACCGGCGATTGCTGCACGCAACATGGTTGAATCCCCTCGAATCATTTTTAGGATGTTCGTCTCCGCCGCGATCAGAGCGCGGTGGGAAACGAGGGGTGTGTTGAATCAGGCGTCCGGTGTTGCCGGATAGCGTTTTAGCGAAGCAGATACGGGATTTCGACTTTCACCGCACCGGTCGGGCAGTCCTTTTCACAAGGCATGCAGTACCAGCATTCGTCGAACGCCATGTAGGCCTTTTGCGTGGCCGGATTGATCGCCAGCAGGTCCATCGGGCAGACGTCGACGCACACGGTGCAGCCCTTTTCGGCGATGCATTTGTCCTCGTCCACGGTGACGGGGGCGTTGGAGCGGAAGAAGATTTCCTGGGCTTGATAGGCCATGGTTCGGACTCTCTCTAGTGGTGCATCAAGCGGCGAAAGCGCCGACCCGAAGGCGGTCGTAAGCCTGCATTTCCTCGGCGTCGAGCGGGATGATGTAAGGCTCGACGGCTTTCTTGAAACTGGTCATGCGCCCGTCCTCGCCCTTCTTCAGGTGGCAGTGGCAGAACCATTCGCGGTCGTCCCGTTGCGGGTGATCGACGCGGTAGTGGTACAGGCCCCAGCGGCTTTCGGCGCGGAACAGCGAAGCGCGGGCGGCCATTTCGGCGCAGTCGCGGATCACGCTGGTTTCCATGGCGCGCATCAGTTCGTGGGCGTTGTTGGCCTTCATTTCGTTGAGGTCGCGTTCGATGTCGCTGAAGCGTTGCAGGCCGATTTCCATTTTCTTGGTCACTTTCGGCGGTTGCAGGTAGTCGTTGACGAAGCGCCGCAGTTTGTACTCGACCTGCGCCGGCGGCAGACCATGCTCGCGATCCAGCGGTGCATAGACCCGGGCCTTTTCCTTCTTGATCTGCTCGGCATCCAGCGCAGAGAACTCGCGCCCGGCGACAAACTCCGCCGCGTTGTTGCCCGCGAACCAGCCGTAAGTGAACGCGCCAAGCATGTAGTTGTGCGGCACGGCGGCCATGTCACCGGCCGAGTACAAACCTTTCACCGACGTTTCGGCCCGCTCGTTGACCCACACGCCGGACGCCGAGTGGCCGCTGCAAAAACCGATTTCCGAGATGTGCATCTCGACCATCTGCGTGCGGTAGTCGGTGCCACGATTGGCGTGGAACTGGCCGCGACTCGGGCGCTCGTTGCTGTGGAGGATTTCCTCGATGTTCTGGATGGTTTCCTCGGCCAGGTGATCGAGTTTGAGGAACACCGGGCCGTTGCCGCTCTCCAGTTCCTGGTGGAACTCCCACATCATCTGCCCGCTCCAGTAGTCGCACTCGATGAAGCGTTCGCCCTTGTTGTTGGCGGTGTAGCCACCCAGCGGGCCGGTGACGTAGGCGCAGGCCGGCCCGTTGTAGTCCTTGATCAGCGGGTTGATCTGGAAGCACTCGAGGTTCGCCAGTTCGGCCCCGGCGTGATACGCCATGGCGTAACCGTCGCCGGCATTGGTCGGGTTTTCGTAGGTGCCCATCAGGTAGCCCGAGGACGGCAAACCGAGGCGCCCGGCAGCGCCGCAGGCAAGAATCACAGCCTTGGCCTTGATCACATGGAAGTCGGCAGTGCGGCAGTCGAACCCCATCACACCGTTGACGGCGCCCTCCTCGTCAGTCAGCAAACGGGTGCAGACCAGGCGATTGGTGATGTTGACCCTTGCGCGCTTCAACTGGCGATATAGGACTTTTTTGATGTCGTGCCCTTCCGGCATCGGCAGCACGTAGGCGCCCATGTGGTGGACTTTCTTCACCGCGTAATCGCCGGTTTCGTCCTTCTCGAACTTCACACCCCAGCGGTCGAGCTGCTCGATGGTTTCGAAACTGTGGGTGGCGTAGGCATACACCGCCGCCTGATTGACGATGCCGTCGTTGGCGATGGTGATTTCCTTGGTGTACTGCTCGGGCGTCGAATGGCCGGGGATGATCGCGTTGTTCAGGCCGTCCATGCCCATGCTGATCGCGCCGCTGCGCTTGACGTTGGCCTTGTCGACCAGCAGCACGCGCAGTTCCTTGTTCTTTTCCTTGGCCTTGATCGCGGCCATCGGGCCGGCAGTGCCGCCGCCGATCACGACGATGTCGTATTCCTGTTCGAGAGTATTGCGGGTCATGTTCAGGCCCCTTTTTGCCGGTCGATCCGCAGGCGGTACTGGAACGCATCGCCACGGTAGTAAAGGTGTTCGAAGTCCAGCGGCTGGCCGTTGGCGTCATGGGTCAGCCGTTCGATGCGCATGATCGGCGAGCCGGCCTCGACGTTCAGCGCCTGGGTCAGGTCGCTGTCGGCCAGCACCGCGTCGATGGCCAGATCGGCGTGGCCGAGGGCGATACCGCAGTCGTTTTCGAGGATCAGGAAGATGTCGCGGGTGACCAGATCGGCCTTCTCCAGCCGCTCGCCGACGGCTTTGGGCAGGTAGGTGATTTCCAGCGAAATCGGCTCGCGGTTGATCAGCCGTACACGCTTTATCTGCGCGACGATTTCGCCTTCGGCGACCTGCAAACGCTCGGCGACCAGTTTGTCGGCGGCGATGAATTTGAAGCTGCGCAGGCGGTTGATCACCTCGTAGCCACGGCCGGTCATGGATTCGGCGAGGCCTTGCAGGGTGCTGACGTTTTGAAAGGTCTTGGGTTTGGCAACGAAGGTGCCTTTGCCGTGGATCTTGAAGATCAGCCCTTCTTTCTGCAGATCGCCCAGGGCCTGGCGCACGGTGATGCGGCTGACCTTGAACAGCGTGCCAAGCTCACTTTCGGACGGCATCTGGCTGTCTTGCGGGTATTCGCCGTCGAGAATCCGGGCGCGTAGCACGTCGCGCAGTTGGGTGTGCAGAGGAACGCTGCCAAGAGAGAGAACGTTATCGGTCATCACGGGATCACTTGTTATAACGAGTTATGACGTGATCTTAGAGACGTTATGACAAGCTTGAGAAATATTGTTTGGGCATAACCTTAGATGCGCCTTCAGTGGCGCTTGAGGATCTGATCCATGACCCAATCGGTCTTGAGGGCTTCGGCGGCGACTGCGGGGTGCTGCGACTCACCGCGAATCTGCGCATTCATACCGAGTACGTGATGCCACTGGATGTGTTCGTGATGGGGGATTTCCAGGCTGATGTGTTCATCGGCGTGCAGCTCGACCGGATGCTCATCGAACACCGAAAACCCGATCCGCCCTTGGCTGCCGATGATCTCGACCCGATCCTCGCGCCGGTCCGCGACAAAGCTCCAGCAGCCCATGCCCAACGCACCCGAGGCGAATCGCCAACTGGCGCTGACCGCATCTTCCGCCGCATACAACCCGGCCTGGCGTGCGGTGAAGCCGGCGACTTCAACGATGTCGCCGAGCAGGTACTGGAACAGGTCAAAACCATGGCTGGCCAGATCCGCGAAGTACCCGCCACCGGCCACCGCCGGATCGGTGCGCCAGTTTGCGCTACCGTCCAGATCCTTGGGCGATGGCGCCTTGGTCAGCGTCCAGCTCAGATGCCGCACCTCGCCGATGCGCCCCTGCTCCAGCCATTGCCGAACCTGCTGGAAACGCGGCAGTGAACGACGGTAATAGGAGACGAACAGGTGCAGACCCGCATCAGCGAACACCTGCTGCATCTCGCGGCTTTGCCCGGCGTTGAGGGCCATGGGTTTTTCCACGCAGCAATGCTTGCCGGCGGCGGCGACTTTCAGGCTGTAGGCGTGGTGGCTGTCGGGGGGCGTGGCGATGTACACCGCATCCACCTCGGGGTCGTTGATCAACGCATCGACGTCGGTGTAAGTCCGATCGATGCCGTGGCGCGCGGCGTAATCGGTCACGGCTTCGAGGCGGCGCCCCATCACTGCGACCAACGCCGAACCGGGCGCCTTGTAGAAGGCTGGCCCACTCTTGCGTTCAGCGACGCTGCCGCAACCGATCATGCCCCAACGCACCAGGTTCATTCTTGTGCCTCAGCCGATGCGCAATGCGCGCAGATCGAGGTGACCGTTTTGCAGCGGCGGGCACCAGTAGTAGCCGCCGGTGATCGGCCGGCTGATGCGATAGAGACCGTCGGTGATGCCGTCTTCCAGACCGCTCATGCGGCGCAGTTGCGCTTCAAAGGCATCGAGGGAGAAGCCGAACGCCAGGAACATCAGGCCGGCGCGGTCACCTTCGATCCACGGCATCGAACGACGCACTACGAAGGCTTCCGGGGCAAAGCTTTCCTGGGCGGTGCGTTTGACGTGGGCGGACACCGGGGCGTCGTCGATCTCTTCGTTGTCGCTCAGGCGACGGCCCATGATGTTGTCCTTGTCCTCGGCGGACAGCGCATGGAAACCCTTGAGGTCGTGCTGCCACTGCTGGATCGCGGCGAAGCTGCCACCGACCAGACCCTCGGCGCCTTCACTTTGCAGTGCGGCGGCGACAGCGGCTTCGTCATGCGGGTTTTCGGTGCCGTCTTCATAACCGGTGAGGTCATGGCCGTCCTTGTGGCGGAAGGCTTCCTGCATCTGCACCAGACGCAGCGCCGGGGCCAGTGCGGCCTCAAGCGCGGTGCTGCGGTTGAGCAGATCGCCACGGTCGACGCCGTGCAGCCAGACCCACAGGGCGTGCTGGGTCGACGGGTTTTCCACGCCAACGCCGGTCAGCGCCGGGAAGCTGCGCAGGCCGTCGATGTTCACCTTCAGGGCCTTGACCAGGGATTCACCGAAACCAACCACCGCCGACTTGCCGTCCACCAGGTTCAGCAGGTTGTCGATCGCCTGCGGCAGCGCTTCAACCGACTCAAGGGCGAAAAACAGATGACGTGCTTGCGGCGGAACTGGGGTGGCGAGGATGCCCGGCTGGTAGTAACTCATGTCGACTCCTTGGAAAGAGCGCGGAGTTTAACTGTAGCCGGAGGATTTGTGTGGAGTTGAATGGCCTCAAAAGCGCCCCCTCACCCTAGCCCTCTCCCGGAGGGAGAGGGAACTGATTGGGGAAAATTGAGGAGGTACGCCGACCTGAACGAACGATGGTGAATCCATAATCGACACAAATCGTTCAGGTCGATGTATCACGCCAGACACCTCGGTCGGCTCCCTCTCCCTCGGGGAGAGGGCTGGGGTGAGGGAGATCGGTCTCAAGTCAAATCACAGAACTTTCCATGCGCCACGCACTCGGACTCTTCCCCGTCCAACGCTTGAACGCCCGGCGAAAACTGCGCACGTCGCTGTAGCCGACTTCCTCGGTAATCCGCTCGATCGGCATCTCAGGATTGGCCAGCAAACTCATGGTGCGTGCCTGCCGCACTTGCTCCAGCAACGCTTCAAAAGTCAACGAATGCTCAGTCAGCCGCCGACGCAAAGTACGGCTGCTCATGTTCAAGTCACCAGCAATCTTTTCAATGTGACTGCCCCGACTCAGATCCCGCGCAATCGCCCGCTCCACAGCCTGGATCAGATCGAGTTTCTGATGAACCTGCGCCGCCTCCAGCTCCAGCAACTTGACCGCCTGACGCAGCGCCAGCGAATGGTGGTTGGGCAGGTTCACATCCAGCCACTGCACGTCGATCAGCATGCGATTGTGCAGGCACCCGAAGCGCACCTCCGGCCCCAGCAGCCGCCGGTACTCATCGACGTAATCCGGCGCGGCGTGCATGAATTCCACGGCTATCGGTTTGAACGTCTCGCCCACCAGCGCCCGGCCATAGACAAGCAGGCTGGCGAAAAACTCTTCAACGGCAAACACCTGTACCTCGGCAAACGGCAGGCGGCATTCGACGTCGACGTACACCTGATCGCCCACCACATCGACGCTGGAAACCACGATCCCACCGGAGGTGTGCTGATGCCGGACCCCGATTTCGAACGCATCGCGCAAGGTCTTGCACAGCGACAGCACGTGCCCCAGCAGCCCCAGCGTACCGAGCACATTCTGCGCACCGACCCACAGGCCCAGCCCCTGATTGGGCAACGCTTTAAGCGCACGCTGGATCATGGCCACGGCCTGGCGATAGGAAATCCTCTGCGCCGGATCCTGCAAATCCTCGAAATCAAAACCCAGGCCACGGCACAGACTCTGCGGCTCGATGCCCTTATTGGCGGCGACTTCGGCCAGGGTTTGCAGGAGAAATGGCGACACCAGCGCCAGTTCGAAGGTCGGGTCTTGGACTTTTACGTTCATGGAGGCTGACATTCCGGATCACGCTGAATTGTTATTTTTGTAACCGGTTATGTCGAAGGAAGTTAGCACAGGGTTGGCGGGCTGTCCGCAGAAGTCCCCTTACGTGTCCGCCAATACCCTGCCCTGTCGTGCGCCAAGGGCTTATTTCTATAGTGGCCGGGCGCCCTGCGTGCCGGCGTTGCGCCCAAACACAATAATAATGAGGACGGACATGACCCCGAACCGCGCGACATTCCCTGTGCGACTGGCGCTGAGCCTGCTCGGTTGCGCCGCGACCCTGCCGGCGCTGGCCACCGAAGCCGGCGTCGACAACATCGGCCCTGGCACCGACGGTTTCTTCATGCTGCCGCTGGAGGTCGACAGCCTTCCGGAGAACATGGTCGCCTTCAACCTCTACTACAACCATTACAAGTCACGAAAGCTCAACATCAGTTCGCTCGGCGGCAAGGTGCCGAATGTCGAGATCGAATCCACCGCCGTCATCCCGCGTCTCGATTATCTGAGCCCGGTGCGGATTTTCGGCGGACGTCTGGCCGGTTACATCGCCCAGCCGTGGCTCAAGCAGGAAGTCTCGGTGTTCGGCCTGAGCGACACCCGCGAAGGCATGGGCGATACCACCATCGCACCGATCATCCTGTGGGACATGGGCAAGGACCTGACCCTCGGCGCCGCCGTGGAAATCACCGTGCCCACCGGCGAATACAGCGTGGATCGGCTGGCCAACACCAGCAACAATTTCTACACCTACAAACCGCTGTTCTCCTTCACCTGGTTGCCGACCGAGCGCACCGAGGTGTCGATGAAGACCACCTACAGCTTTAACGAGAAGAACAAGGACACCGACTACAAGTCCGGGCAGATCTTCCACTTCGATTACTCGGCCAGCTACAAGATCACCGACGACCTGATGCTCGGTATCAACGGTTACTACCTCAAGCAGACCACCGACGACAAACAGTTCGGCCACACCGTGCAATTCGCCGGCCAGGACGTTGATGACGGCGTACGCGGCAAGGTCTTCGCCATCGGCCCGGCGCTGCACTTCACCTTCCTCAAGTACGCCAGCGCCGAGATCCGCTGGGCCAAAGAATTCGACGTGGAGAACCGGCCAGAGGGGGAAATGTTGTGGGCGAAGGTGAGTATTCCGTATGCGTTCTGAGTGCATTTGTAGGAAGGTGCGCGCGGATTTGTAGGCTGGAAACCTGAAAAACAGAGGGGAGGAATAGGCCTACAGCGGCGGTCGAGATTGCCGGACAACGATGGGAAACGTCCGGCAGATTTGAAAGGGGAGACTTGCAGATACTGGGTCCCGCTACCTCATGGTTCCTCAAGGGCTCATGGGGCGCATCGTCTGCCAGTGACGACAATGGGCCATTCCCCCTTAAACTGCTGAAATTGATCACGGAGATCACTATGAGCATATTGCATTCCCCGTTTTACGCTGACTTCGAATCCGAAGAAGAGGCAGAGAGCTACGATCGCTGGTTTCGTGCGGAGGTACAGGATGCACTTGATGATCCAAGTCCTGGCATTCCCCATGATGAAGTTATGGCAATGCTCGACCAGATACTGGAAGAGATGCGCAGGAAGCGCCGCTCTGCTGCTTGAATGGAGCAGCAAGTCCTCGCGTCAACTGGCTGATATCTTCAAATACATCGAGCAACACAACACCAACGCTTCAATTTCGCTAAGAAACAAGGTGGGTGCAGCAGCACAGCGACTTTCATCAATACCTTATGGTTACCGACCCGGCCGAGTACCTGGCACTCGCGAAATGGTGATTCATCCGAACTATCTGCTGGTTTATCGAGTGAATGGCCATATCAAAATACTGAGGGTGCTTCACGCCCGACAAAAATACCCCTCAACTTCAGCAACATAAAAAAAGGGCGGCCAAACGGCCGCCCGAAGCGTACTACACGAGAGTTCTTTACAACGTCAGCTGTCCCCGCTCCTCTTCGGTCAGCTGCAGTTTCGCCTGTTCATCCAGCGCTCCGGCGCCCAGCACCTGCACCGGGCTGTTGGGGTTGTAGCCCGGCGTCGGTGCGCGGCTGGCGCCGTCGCGGGTCGGGGCCAGTTGTTCGTTGCCGAAGCTCAGTACCTGCACGGTGAACACCGAAGCCTGGTTCTGGCGCGACGCGGCTTGCTGCTGACGGGCGACGTCTTCCGCCGCCTGGGTTGCCGACGACGCGGCGGAACTGGCCGAGGTGATCGCCCCGGTGTTGACCGCCGAGACCACCGGCACGCCGGTCGCCTTGCCCTGCACCGAGATGTTGGCGGCGTTGACCACCGTCAGCGCGGCGATGTTGACGTTGCCCGACACGCGAATCCCCGCCTCGCCCGCATCGATGGTGCCCAGCGGCGCGATCAGGTCGATGTCCCCCGGTGCCACCTCGGCAATCGGGTTGAGCGTGGCGATACCGGCACCGGTGCTTGGCACCGATGGCGACAGGGTCACGTTGCCCCAGGTGTCGTACACGCGTTTCGGCGGGGTGTAGACCACGGTGGTTTTCGAACCGCGACCGGCGTTGATGTCGCCCTCGGCTGACCAGCCAAGGATCGAGCCGCCGAACGTGGTCATGATCCGGCTCTGCCCCAGCAGAATGCTGCCCTGGGAATAGAGCTGAATGTTGCCCGAACCCTGGGTGATGATCCCCGCTGTGGACGGCGGCGCCGCGCCCTCGATACCGAACACCTGACCACCGCCCGGGGTGAGCATCTGGATGTCACCACCGAACAGCGTCTTGACCCCTGCGCCGCCGTACATCGTGATATCGCCGTCATAGCGGATCGGATTGCCGGCCACATCGACGGTCGGGAACAGTGAAGCAATGGCGTTGCGACCACGCAGATAACTGCCTTTGCGCGGGCCGTCGACATCGTTGTATTCCAGGCCACCAGCACGCAGCTCGGCGAAATACACCTGACGGGCGAAGATCGCCTGCTCGGCGCTTGGCAGCGCAGCGAAGAAGGCTTGCGCCTGTTCGGCGTTGCCGCTGAAGCCGTAGCCGAGGGTCAGCCAGCTCTGCAGTTCATCGAGGTAAGTCTTGACCACTTTGCCCGGTTGCCCGTTGAGGGATGCGTTCGGGTCCGCGAGGTTCTGCGGGTTCAGGTAACGGGCAATGAACCGCGAATAGTCCGCCCCCTGTGCGCCCGTACCGGCCTGCATCACCAGGCTGGCGCCGGGGCGGTTGTCCCCCGCCAGAATCGGTCCGATGCTGGTAATGCTGGCACGGTCCTCCATCAGGATGTTGCGCCCTGCCTTGATGTCCAGCACACCCGGGCCGGCGATGTCGAGGCTGCTGTAGAGGATGTCGCGCCCTGCCGAGACCCGGGAAATATCCCGTGAATTGTTGTGCACGAACAGATTGCCGGTCGAGGCGACACCCTCTGTATTCGGTAACCCCATCTCGCCGTTGGGCGCCGTGGTCGGTTGCCCGAGAAAGGTACCGGAAGCCACGACGTCGCGCCCTGCCAGCATCCAGACAGGGCTGGCCGCCTCGTACCAGGTACGTTTGGAGAGGCTGAACGTCAGTGTTTCACCACTGCGCACCCCCACCAGATCACCGGTCAAAGCATAGAACCGTGCGGGCGCCTGCACCTCACTCAAACCCGAGTAACTGTTGGCACCAAAAGCGAACAGCGGATATCGCAAGTTTTTATCGGGTGAAACCCCATCACTGCCACGGTTGGTCATGATCGGCGTTTTCGATGTGTTGTTACCGTAGCCATTGAAGGCCGGTGTGAATGGCGTAGCGATGGCCGACGGACTGGCGCCCGACTGATTGATTGCGTAGCCACCGGCATAGATCGAATCCTGCGCCAGGAGCTCCAGTTGCCCGGCCTTCGAGGGCGCCAGCAACAAGGAGTACGCTGTGGCCGGCAAAAATCCGCTGCCTTGCATGTAGGTCGCCGACGGCCCGGCATAAATCGAGCCCTGGGCCGCCACCGCACGCAGGATCGACGGATATACGAAGCGCCCATCGGTGGGAGATGTGTTTCGCCCGATCATGGGCCCCTGCCCGTCAACCTCGCCCAGCTGTGTACTTGGCGTCAGGTTGCCTCCAGCCGAAAACAGATCGATAGCCGTGTGATCGGTCCATAGCGAGAAACCACTCAATCCGCCCCCGTCATGCACGACACCGTCAGCGGTGGTGAACGGCGTCGAGTTCTGCAACCGAACCCGGCCCGGGTCCGCCGCGCCACCCAGCACCAGGTCGCCGCGGGTATTGAGGCTCATGCCCGAGTCGCCAGGGATCAAGACCAGGCCGCCGGAGGCACTGCCAGCGGTGGATGTGAACGGGTCAAACGGTCGGACTTCGCGTGGGTCCTGCACATAGGAGGCTGCGCCGTACTGCAGATTGATTCCACCCAGCGCCCCGCCAGTCAGTCGGGCCGCGCCGCGCAGGTTGATCAGAGCGCCTTGCAGGTCGTGTCGGGGGACTCCCACGCCACTGTTGCCGGCCCGGGCCTGCAACGACGGATTGAGCGAACCGCCGATGCGGATGTCCATGTCACCGCCACCGGTCAATTGCAGCCGTCCATCGTCGCCGACGCGCCCGGTACTCCCGACCGCCACGATCAAGCCTTGGCCACGGGGGTAAAGATTGGTGTTGGCGTTTTCGCCCAACGCCTTGACCATGCCCCCATCGGCACCTGCGCGCAGGCTGATGTTGCCGCCACCCAACGTGCCGAAACCGGTGAAGCCAACCAGGAACGGCCCGGTATCGACGCCTTGATCCGGCAACGGCTGAGTCGCATAACTGCCGAAGTTGATCCACCACGCCGTCGGCACATCGCTGTTGCCGGTCCCCTGACGCCAGAGCCAGTTGCCCACCGCCACACTGGGCACTTGCTCAGGTGTTTCCAGGGTTGCCGAAGGGCCACGCCGACCCAGCACATCCCCCGAAATCGAACCACCGGCGTTGATGGTCAGGTTGCCGCCCATTTGCGGGTACCAGGCCTGATACAGACTGTCGTTGCCTGTGACCCACCGCTCGTAATCGCTGCCGGCACTGCCCAGCACCGAACCGTTGTCCGACAGACGTCCGCGCGGCTGGTTGAAGCGCGGATCGATCTCTTCGGATTGGGTGCCGGCGGTATAGACGCCGAACGGTGAGTCCATGCTCAGATCACCGGCGGCGAGCACGTCCAGATCCCCGGTACCGGTACGCAGTACGCTGAACATCTGTGTGCGGGTCCTGACGGTGATGCCCGGTTTGTTTTCCACGCACAGCTCAGGGAAAGACCCACACCAGGCAAGCACGTCGTCATCGCTTATCGGTGACCCCGGGGGCATGCCCATCCAGTTGTCCGGTGCCCACGTCCATCGCGGTGCAGAAACGCAGGAGTTCGGTGCCCAGTCGCACCATTCCTTGAGCTCGTCAGGCACTGGTTCGCCCGGGGTGAAGCCACCCAGGTTGCCTTCACCCCAGACCAGGGTTGGTGCCTTTTCAGTGACTTTGAGCCCGTAATGAGTGTCGGCCAGACGCAGATTGCCGTCGCTGGAAACCGGCTTGATCGCACGCGTATCAGCGGCACCCAAATCGGCCCCCGCCACCACCCGCATCGACCAGGACGCGCTGCCGGCCGGTAACAGGCTGGCAACGGCCCAGTTGCGCCCCTGCTGGTTGCCGTTCAATGGCCGCAACTCGATAAAGGCCGTCCCATCGGTCAGCACCACGTCGGTCATCGACGGAATCAAAGAACCGCGCAGCAATGCCAGCGATCCACTCAAGCGCACGCCTTTGATCGCGTTGGTACCGGCTTCGACGCTCCCCGGCAACGGCACGCCTTTAGGCCAGCGAATCGCTTTGACAGACGTGACGTCATTCAAGCGAATACCCGCGCCAAGGCGGCTGCCGGCCGGCAATGTGACGTTGTCGGTCAGCAGCGTTCCAGCGGCAAAAATCAACTGGCCCGAGGCATCGTGAACCGCGCCTGCCAGTACCGTACCGGCGCCCAGCGTGTACGGCGCGGCCAAGGTCGCTTCGGTTGGCAACAACGTGCCAGCGGCCAGGGTCGTCGCTTGCAGCGGCACGTCGTAGTTCAGCGTGACGCCCGCCGGGAACAGCGTGCCCTCCGCCAGTGTGACGCCTGCACCCGGCACCACCAGATCACCGCCGAACGGCTGAATCCCCGGCAACAGTTTCCAGCCCGCATCGTCGACCGTCTCGGGTGGCGGTGCAAAACCGTCGTTGAGGCTGCCGTGGATATCGAGATTGCCGCCGGCGCGAATCACCAGGCTGCCAGACTCGCCAGAGCCATAGGCTGCGGTTTTCTGCGTATGCGGATTGAGACTGGCATAGCGGTAACCGGACAGATCCACATCGCCCTGCACCACCAGATCGCCGTCGGCGGTTTTGCTGACGATCTCGACACCCGGTCGCAGATGGAAGGCATCGGCATAGGACGCATTGTTCAGGCCGGCCAGTTTGTTCTGCAGCAGGTTGCTGTTGAGCAACGCGGCATCGATGAACGCCGTGTTGTCGCCATGGATGCGGTCAAGGTAGGCCTGATCGATCACCTGATACGGACGTCCGCTGGCCGCCGGGTCTGCACCGTCGCTGGCATCGCTGTAACGGCGCGTGGCATTGAGCCCGATCGAACGGGCGCCCTGAATGTTCAGTGCGCCGCTGGCATCGATGGCGATGTCGCCGCCGGCCAGACGTGGTGCGTTCAACTCCAGCGTACCGCGCGGCAATCCATCGGACTGCCCGGGCAATGGCCCCGGTGCAGCGTCGGTGCCGTGGCGCAGATCGATCCGTGCGCCGGAGCCCAGCGTCAGCGTTCCGGCGCCGGAGTTGAGCTCGACCATCGCCCGGTTCGGTGCATCGATGATTTTTCCGTAGCTGTCGACCCGCAGCACACGGCCATGGGCGTCGAGCACGGCGCTGCCAGTCACCGTCAGGCCGTTCTTCGCCGACAGACGAATCGAGCCGACCCTTGAACCACTCGCGTCGACAAGCCCCGCGACGGTCAGGCTACCGTTGTCCACCGAGACATTGATCTCACCGGCCTTGAGCCCGTCGCCGATCAACAGATCGCCCTGCTTGAGTTGCAGGCTGCGGCTGCCAAAAACCTGCCCTGCGTTCAAGCGCTGGTTAAGGGCCGCGAATTGCTGGCTCGGATCGCCATTCAAGTGTTGCGCGCGGATGTCCACGCCACCGGCCTTGTACGGCACCCATGTGCCACCCGCGTCATAACTGCCGCTGCTGGCGCCGAGGATCTGGCCCTGCAAATCGACCATCCCGGCATCGCTGGCCAAGGCGATGGCGCTGAGATTGCCGGCCTGATTGTTCTGCGCCGACAGGTCGATGATTGAGCCCGCGAGCTGACGGATATTGCCGTGGCTGCTGTACAGCGCCACATCACCGCCCCAGCTGTACTTGTTCACATCGTTGAACGCCAGGGTACGCCCGGCCATATCCAGGTAAGCGCCACTGTTCAGGGTCAGGTCTTCTGCCGATTTGATCACCAGTTTGCCGCTGGCCAGAGCAATGCGACTGTCGAGCGTGACATTACGCGCATCGAGCGTCAGTTCCGCGCCCAGGACATTGGCCGCCGCTGGGGTACCGGCGCCCGTGAGAGTCAGGTTGTTACCGGCCTTGAGCAGGTTCACCGAGGCCGCCTCCCCCGTCAGCAACGGGGTGCGCAGGTTGAGGTTGCCGCCGCTGTAGGCGTAGCCCCCGACCGGGTCGAATGCGCCTTGCGCCTGATACACCGCAAGGCTGCCTTTGTGGTTGGCGGTGATGCGGTCGCTGGCGGTCAGATTGACGTTGGCAAAGCCCAGCACCAGGCGATCGTTCTGCTCCAGTCCACTGGCCTGCGGGTTGGGGCCGTAGCCGAATTCGATGCGCTGGGCCTGAATGTCGAGTGTGCCCTGACCGGTGCCGGCGCCGCCAGAGATGACAGCAGCGGGCGCTTGCGTGGCGCCGTTCCAGACCAGATTCGCAGTGCGGATGCTCGCAACGTCTGCGGCTTGGCCCAAGCCATAAATGGCCGGTGTGCTGAGTATCAGATTCTGCAGTTTGCTGACGCCGGTCTGCCGATCCAGCGTGTCGAGGCTGACACTGCCATAGAAATTGAAGGCATCGCGACTGGTCAGGCTCAAGGTCTCCAGGGCCGGAGCGCCAAACTGCGTATCACCGCGCAACAGCCGGTCGAGCACGTTCTGGTTCAGGGTCAGGCCGGTCGGCACACGACTGCCGGCGGCACTCAAGGCCTCGGCACTGCCGGCATTGATCGTCCCCACCGCCAGCGTCAGATGGCGAGTACCGAAGCGTACCGTTTCGTCGAGCTCGAACTGTTTGTCTGTGGCGGCCGTGATGCTGCCATTGGAGTAAAGCAGCGTCGGGTTGGTGCAGGCGTTCGTCGGGCAGTTGCCGATGCGAATATCCCCCGCGCCGGAGGTAGGGGTCGACAACGATGGCGCGAGCACGTTGGTCGAACCGTTCGAGACCACCAGCAGACCTGCCGTGCCCGGAGCATAGATAAAGCCTGCGGATGAATCGTACGGTGCGTCGCCGCGCCCCAGAGTGTTGATCCCCGAACCGGCTTCGAGCGTGATGCTGCCACGGGTACTGGTGGTACGCAGCAGCACTTCAGGCGCAGACAGCATGGCGCCCTCACGCAGGGTGATATTCGATGTATCACCGATGAACGAAACGATATTGCCCGCCGTGTTGTAATCGATCGCCGGTTGCGCGCCGATGGTCAGACGGCCTGCACCCAATCTGTTGAGGCTGTCGGCATACAGCGACACGCCGCTGAAACCCTCGGTACGCCGATGCCCGTCGCCGAGCAGTTCCACATCCCGCGCGCCCCTCACCACCGCCGTCCCAACCACGCCGCCAGTGGCCGGTTTGAACAACACCTGTCCGGCGAAATCCAGCGCAATACCCTGCTCGGCGCCCGACATCAAGTACAGATTCAGCGACTTGCCATCCATCGGCGCCAACGCCCGTGGCACGCCACGCCGTGCGGCGTCACTGCGGACGAATTGAGTAAAACCGGTTTCGTTGTACTGCGAATAACGGCGCACGACATCGGCCGAGGTCAGGATGACCTGGCTGGCCAGGTTGTCACGCAGCCCGGTGTTGGCGATCGACATCAACCCCGAGCTGGTCCATGAACCATTGCGCAAAGGCAACGCGCCAGGCGTGACACCCGCTGCGGCCTGGCCGTTGACCTCGACCCGGAACGCCCCCGGCAACAAGGCGAACGTCGAGGGCAGCAGCGTATAGGTGCCTGCCGCCAGCCCCGGCACGCCGGCGCCGAGGGTGATTTGCTGGCCGATGCGCGGATCAACCGCTCCCGCTTCGGCGAGCATCGGCGCGTAGGTGCTCTGATTGCCGGGCACGATGGCGTACACCGGATTGCTGGCCAGGCCTGGCAAGCTGAACGTACCGTCGGTGGCATTGCGCACCAGCGGATTGAAGCGTGCATCGGTAGAGCCGCCCCGCCCGGACACAAACCCGGCCCCTCGCAGGTCGCCGCCGCCAGACAAATCGATCAATGCTCCCTGCTGCACATCGACGTACCGCGAGGTCAGCGTTACACCGGCGGTTTCTGCGGTAATCCCCTTGAGCACAACCGATTTGCCAGCGTATCGATAGTCGATGCCGTCGGTGGTGCCGCCATAGGGCATGACCAGTCCGTCCGCGCTGACCGACGTCACACTGCCCGGCAACAAATGCAGGTCATGGGTGTTGACCACGGTCTCGTCGCCCAGGCGGATCATGCCCAGCGGCGCACGAATAACGCCGCCCTGCTCGATGTGCCCGGCAGCCAGCGTCAGGTCGCCAAACACCGAGTAAGGCACGGCGGCTGGGGCGCTCCCGGCGCGGGTGATGCGCAAGGTGCGCGCCGGGTCGGCGCCCGGGTGCACGCTCTGATAACCGACCCGCACCTCGGCAGTGACATCACTGGCCGGATAGATTTGCGCGGCCTGCAGGTTCAGGTCCCCAGGCGTCCACAACTCCGTTTTAGTGGTGTACCCGGTCGGAGCCAGAAAGCGCAGATCCCCCCGGCTGTGCAAGGTCACCTGATCAAAGCCGCGCCGACTGACCTCGATTGCCGCACCGTTGAGTAACGCAATCTTCCCCGCCGTGCCGAACGACAGGCTGTTGCCCAGATCCAGCAGGTCCGCCGTGGCGTTGAACGTGGCGGGTGCCACATGGGTCGTCGGAGTGTTCATGACTCGCGGGCGCAGATAACCCGGCGCGTCGAAGTATTTGCCGGTCCCCGACAACCGCAGATACGGCGCTGACAGATTGATCCGCGCAGTCTCTCTGGCGCCGTCGGCCAACGCCAACGCGCCGGCATACAGGCTCAGGCTCTGGCGGCTGTGCAGATCGACATCGCCGTCGAACGACAGCAAACCATTGCTCAGCAGGCTCAGGTTGTCGAAACCGCCGGCCATCAACTGATTGGCGCCCAGGCGGGCACGACCGTATTGCAAGGCTGAAGCAGCGGCACCGGGTTGCAGATCCTGCGGCAGCTGGGACTTGCCTGCGTCCTGTCCAAGGATGATTTCCCTGGCGGCACGCACTTCATTGGCGGCGAGGTTGAGGTCGTAGAGCGGCGTCTCCAGTGCAATGTCCAGACGCCCGCCGGCTGCGCCCGCACCACCGGCGACTGCACGCAGGCTGCCATCGATGAACAGTCCGTTATAGGAGCTGAGGCTGATTCGTCCACCATCGGTGGCTATCGGCGTGGGGCCCTGCCCGGCGATATCCAGCGTGGCTTGAGCACCGGACGCGTCCAGTCGTGCGCCCTCACGCACGATCACATAGGCATCGGCCGATGTCGCCGTGGCTTTTTTCGCATCGATTTCACCGCCGACGATGATCGTGCCGCCCTTGCCCACCAGCCCGTAAGTACGACCCAGCGCATCCACCGCCGTGGCCGCGCGGCCAGCCACATCCAGCACCGCGTGTTCGCCGATCCAGATCGAGCGGTTGTGCGCTGCGTTGTCAGCCAGTTGTGAGTTGTCGGCGACGTCGTTCAAACCGAACTGTTGCTGGCGAATGTCGAGGGTGCCACCCCAGGCATTCAGTTCGCCATTGAGGGTGATCTGTCCCGCGCCGCGCAAGTTGATGCTCTGCCCGGGGTCGACGCTGATGCGCGAGCCCTGGCCGAGGCTCAGGGTCGTGTGCGCAGGATCGAGCAACCTGACTTCGCTGCTACCGGCCTGCAGCGTCAGGCTGGCACCGGCACGCTGCGTCAGTTGGGCCTTGGTCGGATTTTCCTGATAGAGCGGCGGCGTCCACAGCTCCAGTGCCCGCTGCGGCGCGGCACCGCTGACCTGATTGGCGGCCGCCTCGCTGAAGCGATAGACCGGCATCGACACATCAATGACGGTGTTATCCGTCACTTCCATCCGGTTCAGGCCAATCAGGTTGTAGGTCGAGAAGCCTTTTTCAAACAGCGTCGGCGTCAGCTGCAACACAGAGTCGGCCTGACGCTTATCGGTCTGGCCGATCAGCACATCGCCGGTCTGCAGAAACAAACGGCCGCCGCCAGACACACCGTAACCCCGCAGCTGGCCGTCCAGAGTCAGATGACTGTCACCCGACGCGGTCAAGGCGCCGGCCTCCAGCGTCACGTCACCACCCTTGCCGCCGCGCGTCTTGCCATTGGCCAGAATCGCCCCGCCGGAAGACACGTCCAGCAGGCTGCCGGCACCGACCTCGATGTCGCCGCTGCTGCGGATCGACACCACGCCACCATCCAGATACGCCAGGCTGGCGGTATCGTCCGGGTTGGTGCGCAGGTTGCTCCACAGACCGCGCGTGTCCAGTTGTGCCCCTTCAGCCACGCTCACGCGGGTGGCCTTGCCGGTCGGCGCGACGAGTCGGGTGTCGGTGAGGCGATCGGTGTTGAGCTGATTGAGCACATTGCCCAGATGCAGGCTGCCGCCACGCGCGGTCAGGTTTGCGTTGACCTGCACGTCCGGCCCGTACAGGGTGATGTCGCCGCCATTGTCGACGGTGACGGCACCTTGGACGTTGATCCGTTCCTTGGCCGCCACTTTCAGCGCGCCCAGTTGCCAGTCACTGAGTTGCCCGGCATCGAGGAACAGCTTGCCGTTGCGCGCATCGGATACGGCGCCGGTCAGATCCCGATCATTGCCGGCGACCGGGCGCTCACCGCCGATCTGCACCTGTTCGAGCAAAGGGTTGAGGCCGTAGAGCAAACCACCGGAAGCCGCCACGTACGCCGGGTCATAACTGCCGACAATCAACTGCCCGCGCCGCGCCAGCGCCGTCTGACTCTGCGCATAGCCATCGAGTACGGCACGCGGTGCCTGGATCTGGCGCTCGCCCTGATAAGCCTCGCCAAGCATTTGCCCTTCGAGCACAGCGTTGCGGGTGCCGATCACCAGTTGCCCGGCATCGCGTCCCACGGTGTAGCCCGACTCCCGACGACTGGACGGCGCAATCAACGGGTTGTAGTAATAACTCGTCTGACCCCAGCGTTCACTGCTGTCTTCAAAGCCTTTGTACAGCCCGGTGTAGAGCAGATCGCCCGGTGCCTTTGAGACCTCATACAGGCGCCCGTCGGCCCCGCGCAGCCAGCTCTGGCGAATCTCGCCGCTTTGTACATCCAGCGTGCCGCCGGACAGGTTGATCAGCGAGCCCTTCTCGGTCACCACGTCATTGCCGGCAAAACTGACCATGCCGCCCTGAGCCATCCACTCGCCGATGCTGTGGCCCTGGGTGCCGAGGTAACCGCCGACCTCCAGCAGACCACCAGCGGTGTACCAGCGATCCGTGGCGTAGCCGTTGGTGCCGGCCGGGACGTAAACCAGTTCGCGCACATCGACCCAGATGTCATTGCTGTTGAGCGCACCCTTGTCGCGATTGACCGAAGCATCGCGCTGCTCGTTGCCCTGGACGTTGATCTTGATGCTGTTGGATTCCATCGCGACTTTCACGCCGATGGCACCGGAGACATCGATCAATGCGCCGTCACGCACCAGACTGCGACGCTGCGCCGCCACTGCAACCTGGCCGCCCGTGGCCAGGGTGATCGAACCGTTCTGGAACTCGACGCTGCCGCCGCTCTGGATATCAATGCGCGACTGATCGCTGCGAATCCGGTTGTTCGGTGTAACGCCGGTCAGCGCCGCCTGATGCTGACTGTCGAGGGCGGTCAGATCGCTGCTGTCGAGCAGGATCGCCGTCGCGCTGCCCTGCCCCAGCGTCACGCTGCCCTGGGTGTCGGTGGCCGGATTGAGCAAATGAATCGTGCCGCGAGTGGCGACCGAGGTGCTGGCCAGCAACACACCATTTTGCACGACCTCATGGCCGGTCAGGGTGATGTCGCCGGTCGCGGCCTGAATCAGGCCGTTGTTGCTGACCTTGCCGGCAGCGCTGCCGGTCTTGAAGCCCGGCGTGACTTCGTTGCCGAACGTCGTCGAGAAGCCATTGCCCTCAGTGCCCGAGCCTTTGCGGATGTAAAAGCGATCCCCCGCGCCGAGCACAGTCTGGCCCTTGGCGGTGTTGATGCTGCCGTCGTTCTGCACTTCGCTGCCGAGCAGCAAGGCATAGCCGCCGGCATCGGTCGATTTGGCCGGCCGCGCGGTCTCGATGGACGCGCCGCGCTCCACCAGCACTTTGCCGGCTGCCTCGGTGAACGTCGGCTGGCTGCCGGTGCTGTCGAAATACAGGCCGCGGTCGCGGAACTGAATGTCAGTGATGTTGGCCGCCGCCGCTACCAGGTTGCGCACGTTGACCTGACTGGTGCCGCTGAACACGATGCCGTTGCGGTTGATCAGCATCACCGTGCCGTCACCCTTGATCTGGCCCTGAATCTGGCTGGCCCGCGCATTCGGATCGTTGACCCGGTTGAGCACCGCCCAGTTCGACTGCTGGACGAAATCGACCGTGGTGTTGCGCCCGACGTTGAAGGTCTCCCAATTGAGGATCGCCTTGTCGGCGGTCTGCTCGATCTTCACCGTGGTCTTGCCATCAACCTGAGTCTGCTGCGGGCCCTTGGCGTTCTGCCAACCTTGCGTGAGGCTGTTATCGACCTTCAGACCGCCCTCGCCCAGACCATCAGGCACAAACTGCACCGTGCCCAGCGCCGCCGCACGACCGGCCGCCTGCGCCGCCTGTTGCGCCGCAATCGCGGCCACCGTGTTGTTCAAGGTCTGAATCGAGCGCTGCAACTGCTGGTTGGCCTTTTGCTGCTGCGCCAGCGGTGGCGTCATCCCCGGCAATCCGCCCACGCTCGGGCGCGCTGCGGCGGCCTGTTGCGCCGCGCCCTTGGCGGCGAACCATCCCGAACTGAACGCAGTCGCCGCCTCGGCACTGCCTGCCACCAGACACAAGGCAATCGCCTGCGCCAGGGGCTTGAGCAACCACAGCGCCGGATCGGCGTCCATGCGCTGCTGAGGCTGAACACGGGTACTGCGACGGGATGGGCGAGCGAGCATCACTACGAGATCCTTTTTGTTTGCCACATGAGGCCGCAGGTCGGCTTGCCCCTGCTGTTACGACATAGGCGGTTGGCGGGGGCCGCGACCGAACGGATGTCACACAAACTTCATGAACGAGGTGTAGATCGGCCAAAAAAAATGGCAGCAGCCCGAAGGCTGCTGCCATTTCATTGCCGTGAAGCGAGGCTTACAAAGGACGGCCGACAGCGTTGCAGACGCTGGCGTTGTTGATGTCCAGGTTGTTGCCCGAGGTGTTGGTGACGAAGTTGGCAGTCACGGCCGCTTTCCAGTTGGTTGGAACCGGAGTGAAGCTGTGAGCGATGGTGGCAGCGTTGCTGCCCGGGTTGCTGTAGTGGGTGGTCAGGAAAGCTTTGACATCAGCGGCCACGGTGGCGTCCTTGTAGCACTGGCCGAAGATGAAGTTGGTGTAAGCCACGATCGGGTAACCGCTGGCTGGGTTAGGAACGACCGGTACCCACTGGGCAGGGTTCGAAGGCGCGGTTGGCAGAGTCGCCGAACCCAGAGCCAGCGAAACGTTGGCGGTGGTTGGCTGTACGCCGTTGACGCGAGCAACCACGGCGTTGCTGGCGGCGTTCACACCGTCCGGACCAACGTAACCGATGGAGCCGTCAACGGCGTTGACTTGAGCGGCCACGTCAGCAGTACCGGCAACGCCTACCCAGGTCGAAGGCAGGGTCGAACCGGCTGGCAGACGAGCGCTGGCGAAGGTGGAGTTGGTGGCGAACCTGGTCGGGCAGATCGAGTTCAGGTGACGGGTCAGGATTTCCGTCGTGCCGCTGGAAACGTTGCGATAAACAACGCGGATCGGCGTGGTGTCGGAAGTGCCCAGCAGATCACCCCAAGTGGTTTTGGCGCCGGAGAAGGCGTCGCACAGCTGAGCGCTGGTCAGGTTCAGAGCGGTCTGACCGGATTTTTTGTACGGAATGGCAACCGAAGTGGCCACCGAAGGCAGCTGGATCAGCGGGCCGTACGAAGCGCCGAAGTTGGTGTTGTAGGTGCTGATTTCCGAAGCGCTGAGGATCGAGTCGCTACCGGCGAAGTGAACCGAACCGGTGGTGTTGAACAGTGCCGAGTTGTTGGTCAGGAAAGCGGTCTTGCCGGTGCCGCTACCGGTACCCAGGTAGCTGAAGTTGGCTGGCAGGATGCTGTTGGCAGAACCTTTGTACAGAGCGGCAGGCAGAGTCGCGCCACCACCGGTTACGTTGGCAGCCATGGCCTGGGCGGAAGCCAGGGCAGCGACGGTCAGGGAAGCTGCGATCAGAGTGCGCTTGAACATGAAGAATCTCCTTTTCAACGTTGGTTGTGAACACAGGTTTTCAGGGGACTTGCATGACACTGGGAGGACTCACCGCCGACCTTCGCAAGCGGGGTCCGTGGTTAAGTCGCACTGAGAAATTCGCAGTTTCCGGTGACAGATAAAGGAAAAAACCTCGGGAGGTGCAGGCTGATTTTCGAGGGATTTTCTCGGGTGTTTTCAGGGTTATGCGGAGTGTCTACGGCAAGCTTTTCGGGGGAATCGGCCACAGCCCTTGTAGGGCCGTTGCAGATGACAGAAAGGAGAACCCGAGGATGGCTGGATCGAGGCTCGGGTGATGGAGAATCCTTTGCAAAAATGCTGAATTATTTATTGCTCTGACTGGCCCTATCGCTGGCAAGCCAGCTCCCACAGTGGTCGGTGTTGTTAATGTAATTTTCTTCCCAACACAAAAAATCTGTGGGAGCTGGCTTGCCAGCGATAGCGCCCGCACAGACAACATCCAACCAACAGACACACTACTACTGCACCAACTGGTTGATCTCGATGATCGGCAACAGCACCGCCATCACGATCACCAGCACTACCCCGCCCATCACCACGATCATCAGCGGCTCAAGCAACGCGGTCATGCCCATCGCCCGGCGCTCGATATCGCGGGACAGGGTTTGCGCAGCACGTTCGAGCATCGGAGGCAGCGCACCGGTTTTTTCGCCGCTGGCGATCAGGTGAATCAGCACCGGCGGGAACACGTTCTCCACTTTCAGCGCTGCCGCCAGGTTGACGCCCTCGCGCACTTTGGCGGTGGCCTCATTGACGCTCAGGCTCAAGCGATCATTCGACAAGGTCTGCCGCGCCGCTTCCAATGCCCGCAACAACGGCACCCCGGCGCCGCCGAGAATCGCCAGCGTCGAGGCGAACCGCGCCGTGTTCAGCCCCAGCACAAAGCGCCCGATCAGCGGTAACTTCAACACCCGGTGATGCCAACTCAAGCGCGCAGCCGGATTGCGCAGATACAGGCGCCAGCTCCAGAACGCACCGGCCATGACCCCGGCACACAACCAGCCCCACGCACGGATGAAATCACTGGCATTGAGCATCGCCAGCGTCAGCCCCGGCAGATCCTGCCGCGCCTGGGAAAACGCACTGACCACCTGCGGCACCACGTAGCTGAGCAGGAAAATCACGATGCCGATCGACACCAGCCCGACCACGCCCGGATAGATGAACGCGGTGAGAATCTTGCCGCGCAGGTTGTTGCGCTCCTCGATGTAATCCGCCAGCCGCTCCATCACCTGCGCCAGATCACCGGACTCCTCGCCCGCCGCGATCAGCGCCCGGTAAATCTCCGGAAAATCCCGTGGTCGCGCCGCCAGCGCTTCGGCCAGGCGCATGCCGCTGCGCACGTCGGCACGTACGGCGCTGAGTGTGTGAGCGATGTGTTTTTTCTCGGCCTGTTCGACCGTGGCGCTCAGCGCCGCCTCCAGCGGTAGACTGGCGCCAAGCAGGCTCGACAGTTGCCGCGTGGCCCACGCCAGATCGTTGTCCGACATTCTGGCGCTGAACATTCCACCGCCGCCATGTTGGGAGACATTGCTTTCCTTCTCCACCGACAACGCCGTCAAACCACGCCCGCGCAGCACGCCAAACGCAGCGCCCTGACTGTCCGCCTCCAGATGCCCGGACTCGATCTTGCCGCTGGCATCGGCGGCTTCAAAACGATAGCGATTCATCAGGCGTCCCGTGTCACACGAAGGATTTCTTCCGGCGCCGTGGCACCGCTGCGAATCCAGCGCTCGCCGTCCTCACGCAGGCTGAACATCCCGGCCTTGCTCGCCGCCGCACGCAACGCCTGCTCCCCTGCCCCTTGGTGAATCAGGGTGCGGATGTCGTCGTCGATGCAGAACAACTCATGAATGCCGGTCCGGCCGCTGTAACCGGTGTGATTGCACGCGGCACAACCGACCGGGCGCCAGGTGCCGGGCGTGGCCGGGTCTTCCTGTTTGCACTGATTGCACAGGCGCCGCACCAACCGCTGGGCCAACACGCCGAGCATCGACGAGGCCAGCAGAAACGGCTCGACGCCCATGTCGACCAAGCGGTTGACCGCCGACACCGCGTCGTTGGTGTGCAACGTCGCCAGCACCAAGTGACCGGTCAACGAAGCCTGCACCGCGATCTGCGCGGTTTCGAGGTCACGGATTTCGCCGATCATGATGATGTCCGGGTCTTGCCGCAGAATCGCCCGCAATGCCAGGGCAAACGTCATGTCGATCTTGGCGTTGACCTGAATCTGGCTGATGCCCGGCAAGTCGTATTCCACCGGGTCTTCTACGGTGAGGATGTTGCTGGTGCTCGCATCCAGCCGCGCCAGCGCTGCATACAGACTGGTGGTCTTGCCGCTACCAGTCGGGCCGGTGACCAGCACGATGCCGTGGGGCTGGCGGATCAAGTGATCGAGCTTGGCCAGCACCTGCGCGTCCATGCCCAGGGTTTCCAGATGCAACCGCCCGGCCTGTTTGTCGAGCAGACGCATCACCACCCGCTCGCCATGACCGGTCGGCACGGTCGAGACGCGAATGTCGATCGGCCGCCCCGCCACGCGCAACGCAATGCGCCCGTCCTGCGGCAAGCGTTTTTCGGCGATATCGAGCTGCGCCATGATCTTGATCCGCGACACCAGCGCGCCGTGCAATGCCTTGCGTGGCGAGACCACGTCGCGCAGGGTGCCGTCGACCCGGTAGCGCACCACCGAATGGGTTTCGAACGGTTCGATGTGAATGTCGCTGGCCTCGTCCCGCGCCGCTTGCGTGAGCAAGGCGTTGATCATGCGGATCACCGGCGCGCCGTCCTGGGTGTCGAGCAGGTCGGTGATTTCCGGCATGTCCTGCATCAGGCGGTCGAGGTCGACTTCGTTTTCCGCCGCGCCGACCACCGCCGCCGCGCTGCCGGTGTCGGCGTAGGCAGTGGCGAGCAAGCCGTCGAGTTCGTCGTCGCGCACCCGCTCAAGCTTCGCTGCACCGAACTGCCGCCGCACTTCGCTGATCGACCAGCCCGGCGTCGACGGGCACACCGTCAGCACGCCGTCGCGCAGCAGAATCCGCTGCGCCTTGGCCCAGGCGTAAGGCAATGCGCTCATTGCAGCGGCACCGCTTTGATCGTCGCGCGCGGGCCGGACACCGGTGCCGGCACGCCTTGGGCAGTGGCCGGCAACTGCGGCGCCTGCATGTCCGGCATCGCCCAGCTACGCTCCGGTTGCAGACCGCCCTGGGCGCGGCGCATGAAGTCGTAACGGTTCAGCGTGATGCTGCGCCCCGCCGCGCTGTCGCGGATGATGTACGGGCGCAGGAACACCATCAGGTTGGTCTTGGTGATCGAGCGGCGTTCGTTGCGAAACAGCGCGCCCAGCCCCGGAATGCTCGACAGCCATGGCACCGCGTCATTGCTCTGGCTGTAGCCGTCCTGCAGCAGACCGCCGAGCACCATGATCTGCCCGTCATCCAGCAAGATGCTGGTGTCGAGCGCGCGTTTGCTGGTGACGATCCCCGCCGAATTGGCCGCCGCCGAGGCGCGTTCGTCGATGCTGCTGACTTCCTGATAGATGTCGAGCTTCACCGTGCCACCCTCGGAAATCTGAGGCCGCACGTTGAGTTTCAAACCGACCTCTTCGCGGGTCACGGTCTGGAACGGGTTGTTGCTGGTGCCCCCGCCGCCGGTGACGTAGCTGCCGCTGACAAACGGGATGGTCTGGCCGACGAAAATGCTCGCCGCTTCGTTGTCCAGGGTCAGCAGGTTCGGCGTCGACAGCACGTTGGTACCGCCCTTGCTCTTCAGGGCCCGAGCCAGCACTTTCAAATCGAGGATCTTGCCGATGCCGGGGATGTCGACCGTGCCGTTGACGTAGCCGAGGTTGAGGCCTTGCGGCAGCACATCGAGGCTGGTCTTGCCGTTGACGTTGATCCCCGAGCCGCCGAGGTTGGCGCCACCGATCACGCCTTTGCCGCCGAGGTTGCCGGTCTGCCACTGCACGCCGAATTCGCTGGCGTCGTCCTCGCCGACTTCGACGATCAGGCTTTCGATCACCACCTGGGCACGGCGCTGGTCGAGCAGGTCGATGACTTCGCGCAGGTTGCGGTACAACGGTTCGGGCGCGGAAATCAGCAAGGTGTTGGTCGTGGCGTCGGCCTGAATGGTCACACCGCCGGCGCTGAACGCGACGTTCTGTTCGCTGCTTTGCGCGTTGCTGCTGCCGCTGGTGGCGCTGCTGCCCTGGGCGTAACTGCCGCCGGTGCTGCCGTTGTTGGTGGTCGAGGTGCTGCCGTTGGTTTGCGTGCCGCTCTGGCCGTTCTGCCCACCGCCCGAGTTGGTGGAGCTGCCCATGTTGCTGAGCACCGAACGCGCGTTGTCGCTGGTGCCGCTGTCGCTTTCGCCGGTCAACAAACCGCGCAAGGCCTGGGCCAGTTTGCCGGCCTGGGCGTTGCGCAGATACACCACGTGCAGGTTGCTCGGATTGCTCTGGGCGTTGTCGAGTTTGTAGATCAGGTTGCGCGCCAGCTCCGTGCGCTCCGGGCTGCCGGCGCGGATGATGATGGTGTTAGAGCGCGGGTCGCCGATCACTGCGATTTTCTGCGTCGGGTCGTTGCCCGGCGCGTCGAGTAGGTCGGCGACCATCGGCGCGATGTCGGCGGCGATGCCGTTCTGGATCTGCACCACGTCAGTGTCGATGGCGCTCGGGGTGTCGATGCCCTGAATCAGTTGCGCGACCCGCGTGAGGTTCTCGGCGTAATCGGTGACGACGATGGTGTTGTTGCCCGGATAGGCGTTGATCGGGTTGTTCGGCGACACGATCGGGCGCAGCACCGGGATCAGGTTCACCGCGTTCTCGTATTGCAGGCGGAACGTGCGGGTGAGCATGCCGTTGCCGGCCGGTTTGTCAGCGCTGTAGATCGGCCCGCCAAGCAATTTGGCGTCGGCCTCCGGCACCACCTGCGCCACGCCGCCGACATCCACCACGCTGAAACCTTGCATGCGCAGCGCCGCCAGCAACATGTCGTAAGCCTGATGCGCCGGCACCTGGCCTTCGGAGACCAGCGTCAGGTTGCCCTTGACCCGAGGATCCACCAGAAACTGCTGGCCGGTGGAGCGCGACAACGCCCGCACCACCGCTTGAATATCGGCGTCGACAAAATTCAGTGTCACCGGTTGATCGCCCAACGGATTGGCCGGCAACGTCGTGCCCCGCGCCGAACCACCGCTGCGGGCGCGTTCGGTGATGTTGTGCAATTGCTTCGGCGCCGGTTTGACCTGGGCCTGCGCACGCTCGCGGTCGAGCACCGCGTCGCCGCTGCGCTGAGTGTTGGCCAACGGCCGACCGAGTTCGCTGTCCACCAGCAGCGGCGGTTGATTCGGTGGCGTGGTGTTGCTGCACGCGCTCAATGCCATCAACAGCATCGGCAACGCCATGCGTTTGGATCCTGACCCCTTCATGAAGCTTCCTTAGCGCCCAGCGCCTGATCCATGCGTACGGTGCCCGACAGAGTGCCGGCGGTGTCATCGGTCGCGGTGTCGTCTGCGCGTTGCAGACGGGCCTCGACCACTTGCAGTGAAAAATTCCGCGGTTGGCTCAGCAGCCAGTCGAGCACCGCGTCGGCGGGTGCCGCGTCGAAGGTCAACTGCCAGCCGGCGGACGCGGCCGCCAATTGGTAATGGCCGCCCAGTCCGCTGGCTTGCAAGGTCTGTTGCAGCGACTGCTCCAGGTTCTGCCCGTCGGGGCGCACGCTGACGTCGCGCAACAGCGCTTCCAGCGCTTCGGCCTGAGCGCGCAATTTCGGGGTTTCGACTTGCGAGGCGGCGATTTTCTTCAGCGGCGGTTGAACCAACGCCACCCACACAAACAGCCCCAACAACAGCGCCGCCATGCCGCCGACCATGCGTTTTTCCCGCACGGCCAACGGCTGCCAACGGGCCTGCAACTGGGTATTGAAGCGCTGCCAACCGGCGCGGTATTTCGCAAGCGATGGGCTATTCATCTTCGGCTCCGCTGCTGTCGTCGTCGTTGTCGGTGGCGGCGGTCGCCTCGCCGGCCGGGCGCAGGACCCAACCGTCGTCATTCGGGCTGATGCTGATGCCGACCTGGGCCAGCGTGCCTTGCCAATCCTTGTCGTTGCCCGAACGCCGGGCTTCGGGCAGCAGACTCAATTGCAACGCGCCGTCGACAAACTCCAGACGTTGCACCGTGCCCGCCATGGACGGCATGCCACTGCCGGCCTGCGACACCAGCCGCGTGAAATCCTGCCCCGGCGCATCCACCGCGCCTTGCTGGCGAGCCGCGATTTGCTGACGGGCTTGTTGCAGCGGATTGAGGATCACCGGCAACTCGGGGAACGCCTGCTTCACCCGCTGCGCCATCTGCGCCTTGAGCTGCTGGCCCTGCCCGGCCTCCCGGGCGGCGTACAGATTCAAACCGATCACCCACACCGCCAACGCCAGCGCACAGCAGCCGAGCGCCCTGCCCCAGCCGCGATGTTCGGTGCCCGGTTGCTGAAGGCCACCGTGCAGGCCCCAGTTCGGCAACGGGCCGGCATTACGCTGTGTGTCGGGCAATGTCGATTGCACCGCTTCCGGCGCGCCGTCACCGATCCAGTGCGCCGGCAGACCGGTTTCCAGCAGCCATGCTTCGTCGATCATCGGCTGCACCTGCGCCGCATTCGGGCCGTGGCGCAGCAACAGATGATCGTCGTGCAGGCAACCGACGCCGCCCGCCATCACCGGCAAACTGTAGGCCGCCGGATACAGGCCTTTTAGGTTCAAACCGAATTGCCCGAGGTGCTGCAAATCCTTGCGTGCCACCCAGGCAATCTGCACCTGGCCGCTTTCATTGCGAGCGCTGTGAGCGATGTGCATCTCGGCGCTGTCGCCGAGCATCAAGGCCTGCGCCGCACATTGCACAGCGGCAGCGGTTTTGTTCGCGGGCAGCGGCGGTAGATCGATGCTCGCCAACAGGCTGTCCGACGGGTGCAGAAAACACACCAGCGGTTGCTTCGGCAGCGCGCCGAGCCGCACGCGCTCCTGGCGTGTGACCTGCCCCTGACGATCCAGCCACGCACAATCCACGTCACTGTCGAGACCCAGCTCTGCCAGCGGCGGCAGACTCACGCGCAACTGGCTCATACGCCCACCCGCGACCAGATCACTTGTGGCAACCGATCCTCACTGCGATGCAACAACGCATCGAGGCTCACTCGTCGCTGATCGCGCCGCGCCTGCCCGCGCAGCCGGAACCAGTCGCTGGTGATCCCGACCTTGACGCTGGTGATCTCCAGTTGCGGCAGGCGCAGGCGATTGACGAAATCCCCGCGATTGATAAACCAGCGCCCGGCGTCACGCTCATTGATCAACGCCTGCGCCCGCTCCAGCGACAACCCCGGCACATAAGCCGCCAGCACTGGCGCCGTGGCGGTGTTGCCGTTGAGCCAGGTGGTCGCTGGAATCACCGTCAGGTACGGCGCCAGTTTCGCCAACAGCGCATCGTTGACCCCGTCGACACTGCGCAAATCCTCAAGCGTGCGCAGCATCGGCAAGGTCGGCGCCTGCGGTTTGCGCGAAGCGGACGGCGACGTGGCGCGCCCACTGTCGAAAGTGTTTTTCGCCACAGGCTTGTCCACCACTTGGGCATTCAACAGATGCGGATAAGAGCCGATCACCCGCTGACTGATGCGCCGGCTCAAGCCGCTGCTCACACCAATCAACTCGCACAAGCGCTCGAACGCCTGCACCTGCGCATCATCGATCCGCTCGTTGGCCACCAGATTGCGCAGGTTGAACTTGCCCTGCTCGTCCTCCAGCCGCCCCTCGAAACCCTGAGTGTTCAACCGCTGCGCCCAGGGTTGATCGAGTCGGGTCAGAGGATCGCGCTGCCGCGCATCCCACAACAATTGCCGACTGATCTCCAACCCGCCGTGCAACAGCCAACGGCCCTGCACGCGCAGTTGCTCGGCTTCCAGCGCCCGGGTCGAAACGCTCTGGCGCGTCAGCATGCCGGCGGCGATCACCGCGACCACCGCCGCAATCAGCAGCGCACTGATGATCGCCATCCCCTGCTGGTTCGATTGGCTGTTCATGACCGGCCTTACAACTGCCAGGAACCGATGTCGGCATTCACGCCATCGCCGTCAGGCTGGCCATCGGCGCCGAGGGAAAAGATGTCGATCTCGCCGTTGGCACCGGGATTCAGGTACTGATAAGGACGACCCCACGGGTCATTCGGCAGACGCTCCAGGTACGAGCGCCAGTTGCTGTTCTTCGCATCGGCCGGCCGCTCGACCAGCACCTTCAGGCCCTGACTCTGGCTCGGGTAAGTGCCGTGATCGAGGCGATACAGCTTCAGCGCCTGCATCAACCCGCCAATGTCCTGCTTCGCCGCCGTGGCCCGCGCCTGATCCGGCCGGTCGAGCACCTTGGGCACCACCATCGCCGCCAGAATCCCGAGAATCACCACCACCACCATGATCTCGATCAGCGTAAAACCCTGCTGCCCACGGGGCATCCGGCTCGGTCGATTGGGCTGTTTGAACTGCGCGATATCCATCTCGTCATTCCCTGGCTTGATTCGATTCGACGCGCAGTGTTGCAAGAAGATATGTCAGGGATGTTGAAAATCCTCGGGTGTTTTCGTCGTCAAGCCGTCAAGCACGGGCGTTAGCGTCAAGGGCTGCCCGACCGCCCGAGACCCCGATGCGCACCCCCTCCCCGCAAGCCGGATTCACCCTGATTGAAGTGCTCGTGGCGCTGGCGATCATCGCCGTCGCCATGTCCGCCGCCGTGCGCGTGGCGGGGTTGATGACGCAGAGCAGCGGGATATTGCGGGATCGCTCGATTGCGATGATTGCGGCGCAGAGTCGGATGGCTGAACTTCGGTTGGAAGGGAAATTGCCGATGGGGGTTAAGGCGATGGAGTGTGATCAGGGGCGGTTGTTGTTGCGGTGTGAGCAGGTGATCGCAGCGGCAGAGAATGGGCGGTTGCTCAAGGTTGGAGTTCAAGTGTTTGACCGCAACCAAGATGCGCCGCCGCTGGCTCGGCTGGAGACGTTGCTTAGCCGCCCCGAGAATCCCTAGCCCGAGCCCGCCTTAAATGTCGGCCCCTCGATGGCAAATGAATCAGCGTAGGATATTTCCGACACCGACCTAAAGATCTAAACCAACTTGCACGTACCGCGTTGAATCCATAATCAACTCGGTCTCTCAGGTCGATGTAAAGCGCAAGACACCTCGGTCAGTCCCCTCTCCCTACGGGCGGTCCGACGTTTCGGGAGGGCTAGGGTGAGGGCCGCTCTTGACCCTCCCGTTTATCAAGCCGAGTAGGGTTTTGAAAGCACCCCGCCGCCTGCACCCAGAATGACGAGAAGCACGTCGTCTGTAGGATGAGGTTTTTTGACATAAGGAACACCCGAACTTCTATAGCCGGAAATCCTGACAAGGTTGCCGCCCGGACTTTCAGTGAAATCGATCGCACCGTTCACACATCCACCGTCCGTAAGGTCGATCATGTTACCTACGCCGCGCATCCGAATGCCGGCGTAATTGGGGTTCACCGCTGCCGCTGTCGCGCCAAGCACACCACTGATCTTGTTCGCCGTCCCTTGGTTATCGATGCAATGGCTGCCACGAGGCGCGTAGTAATCGCAGTCGCTGAATGAGTTCTGGTTGCTGCAAATTACGAGTGGGCAATGACCGCCCTCGAAGTGTGAGTTGACGGCCGTACAACCGGGTGCCGATTTATCGATATAAACCGACGCCGCTGGAACATTGCTGGTGGAAGAACGGTTCCAGGGATGCAGGTTATCCGCTCTGAAGTTCCTGAGCGCATACAGCCCATACCAGGCGTTATCTTTCGATACACCGCAGTCCAGCAGCGTGACGTTGGTCATCGCGGAGTCGGTTGGTCCGTTGTACAACCAGCCATGCTGACCCGTCGTATCAATCAGAATGTCTTCATACGTACTTTCAAAACCCAACTTGCGCTCACCATCGATGATGTCGAAATCAGTGATCAGACCTTGGGAGGCAGACTGTGTAATCGTCACCTGCCGCAGATTCTGCTTGGCGCCTTTGAGTGCAAAGGTGTTCCCGCTGGTGTTATAGGCGCGGTTGCCGTCGAACTGCATACCGACAATCGAAACGTTGTTCGTGTTGATGTTGAAGTTCGAAGAGATGAAATCCGTGTTCAGGCCATTCTTGGCCTTGAGTATCGTAAAGAACTGCCCTTTACCGACCCAAGACATGTTCGGAATGATCTGGATGTACTCGCAGACGTAAGTGCCGTAACCCCACACGATTCTCGCGCCTGCGGCAGTGACTGCTGCAATCGCCGGGTTCAAGGCGTCTTGTTTATTCACACTGCCATCGCGCTTGAAGCCGCACTGCTCGGCGGTGACATTACCGTCGTGCATCAACTTCCAACGACCACCGTCGTTCGCGTTAATGATCATAGGACTAGCGCCGCCGGTGCCTGTTGGGTCCAAAACGTACTCGGCGTGCCCTCCATCACCGCGAGCATGAAAGCCAAGCGTTGAAACCTTTTTGTACGTGGCCGAACTCACGGCGTACAGATCATCAAGGGTATCGACCGTGATGCAATCAATCTGGGCGGCGAGGTTTGTGGTGTTTGCTGTCATTGGGCATAAATCCTTTTGCGTAGTGAAAGCCCCGCGTCTGGCGGGGCTTGGTGGCAACCTGAGATGTTGAGGACAGGTTGCGGTGGGGTTGGAGAGATTTGTTTTTAGACGGCTTGCGGAACCAGCTGGAAGCAAGATTATGCATTAATGCATAGTTAGTCAATGCATTTGTGCATATTCATTTCCATCACTGCGCGCCGCCTAATGGCGGTGGTGTAAGTTGATATGAATCGGAATGAAGCCCCGGGGATCAGCAGCACGCCGAAAACAGGAGCTATAGACCAGGCTGAGATTTCGCTCCCAGGCCAATAAACGGATGTGACAAGGGTGACTATGCTTTCGAATTCCCCCGGACGAAAAATCATCAACCGATGCCGTTTACGAAGCAATGGAGTGCAGGATGAAAATCATCGCTTTTTTTGCTATCTATCTCGCCGGCGGGGTTGCCCTGTTTCCCCTCCTCGACCTCTTTCGTCCGGTAGGCATTTCTCTCGACCATTTCTATTCGGAGTTTTACCTCAGCTCCGGCGCTGATGTGTCGCAACGTCTAAGCCTGAGCTTCATCTACGCAAGCGTGTTTCATCTGGGGTGGGCTGCCCTGTTTTCTGAATCTGCGAAAAGCTGGGTGTACACGACCAGCATCAAAGACCTCTGCTATCTCGCATTACGGTGTTTGAGCTTTTTTTGCATCAGCCTGATGACGCTTGGACTGGTCGGGAAAAGCGTACAGAAAGTGCCCTCTACAGAGTTTCATCAATATTTTCATTTTCTGGTTATCTGCATGCTCGCGGGCGCTTGGGCGTGGGAGCTCAAGAATTTTTTGATAGCCGTCATTTCTTACACCGCAAGAAAAATCAGGGGAGCGACTGAATGAGCGAAGCCAGATCCATTTCCAGACAGGAAAATTGGCTTTCTTTTTTCACCTGTTTAATCAATTCCCACGACCCCGTTTAAAGACACCCACCGTTACTTCCTCAAGGCTACAACGCCTTGCGTCATTGCCTACGACTACGCCAGAATCCGCCGGCTTGTGCGTCTGGAATGCGGGTTTTATCGTTTCCGGGTCACTGAAAAACAGTGATCGGGTTTGGTAGCCCGCACATGAGTTCTGCACAGCATCACCATTCGTGGCGTCTTTTCGTCTCGGCTTTATGGTGGTCATGCACAGGGCACCTTCGGGTGCGCCGGGTTCCTCATGTGCCGGTCTACCAACCTGAGCATGGCCGCCACCTTCGTTTGGTAGCGAAATTGGATGGCCTCCCTTTTTGAAGCATGAGGAGTTTCATCTATGTTCAAACCGACACCAAATCCCCCCGAAACCGATCCGGTTTCACCCTACAAATTCCCCGATTCCCGAACCCTCAACGAAGCCGCCGAACGCGCCCTCGACCACTACCTCACCCCACAACAGCGCATCATGGGCAGCCACCACAAACACGACCCCATGTACCTGGCCAACCCGGCCTACAACACCGAATCCCTCCTGGCCAACGCCAGCGAATCATTGGGATCGGCCAGCGAAATGCTCAACAACTTTGCTGCCACGCTGGAGCCCGCCCATCGCAAGACTGCGATCGGGATTGCGCAGTTGGTGATGTTGAGCGAGCTGGCGGTGAATCAGGCGTTGGATCATGTTGAGGTGAAGGCGTAAGCGGCTGAGCGCTGTAGCTCAATAGACGAAAAGAAAATGGCCGAGGTTGTCAGGTGTGACTGACAATCTCGGCCATATGAGCATTTCTATTTTTTGCGGCACATCTCGACGTCATCCTGAGTCTTCAGGTCTGTGTCGATTCCCAAGCGATATCTGCAGTAATCAATAATCCACCCCCGCTCCTCTGCCGTCAGGCGTTCTACCTTCCTGATCTCTCCATCGTTGGCGTGAATGTTGTAGAACTTCATCTGAAACGTCGGGTGCTTTTTGATGAAGACAATGGTCTCGATATCCCCGTCCTCAAGCGCTTCGTAGTAGCCGACATAGAGCACGGTTACTACGGCGAGGATTGCTGCGATTAAAAGCTTTTTCATTGCTGTGGCGCCGGCGGTGGAAGCAGTTGGGTTTTAGCTCTGATATTTCTGACCAGCTCCATTCCAATATTTCCGGGGCAAATTTTCCCTTCAGAGCCTTGCCCTGGATACTCCCGGTGGCCACCAAAATTCTTGATAAAAAACACGCTTTTCAATGCGTCGATCAGGTGCATCAGCGAAACGATCTGCTCTTTGGGAATAACGTTTGTGGTGCTGTAACCGATGCTATCCAGAGCCACCCGACCTTTGGCGACCCAGTCGCCACCCTCCTCCGGTGTCGTCAGGTTTTCCAGCAGGACGATGCCAATCAGCCCTGTGTTGTATTTCAGAACACTTGAACCCTGAAGCCGAATGTCACGACCCTCAAAAACCTGCCCAGTGCAATCAATGCCGTAGTGGTAGCCAATATCATCGTACTTCTGGCTCAGGTGTCCTTTCTGGATTTCTTGCATCTGCTCTGCACCGGGAGTGCAGCTATGGCTGCGGCCCGCGTGGTGCAAAGCGATCATGGTGTAGTCCCAATCCTTGACCATGTCCTTCTTGCCATCCAACGCTTTCCAGGACGAGCGCTCGACAAACGTGACCTTCAAATCCCGAACCCGTTTGATAATCGCCTCACGAGTAGCAGCTCGATCGTTCACAGCCACCGGTATAGGGCACATGAACTCCCGCGGCTTTATCTCCTGAGCAGTCGCTTGTGTCGCAAAACTAGCGGCCATTACTGTTTCTCCGAAAATTCATGAAGCGTTCGAGCTGGGGCATTGAACGTGATGTGAAGCGAAATCTGGGCGTTGGGTGTCGGCGTCTTGATGTGCGCGATGCCATCGGCATCGGTAACGCCTGTGGTCTCGACACCGTTGACCGTCGCAACATAGTCACGAAACGCCAACGGCTTACCCGTCTCACTGTCGGTAACACTGAACGACTGCCCGAATCGTTTCTGAATGATGAGAGGTAAAGGAGGAATGAAAGGTGCCGGGGTATGCGAATCCCCGATGATGACAGTCCCCGAACCACCAATCACAACGTCGCCATGTGAACCTGTGGTATCGATCAGCGCAGCGTTTTTGCCAATGATGAACACCGTAGCGGAAACTCCCGAAATCAGAGCACTTCCACAGGTACAGGTATCTCCTTTACGGGCGGCAGCGAGGCCGTCGAAGAACACGTCGGGGGATCCTGAGGCGATGGCCTTCGGGCCATGCCCGGGCATCGGGCAGGAGGTTGGATCAGTGATTCGTGCGGCAGGCTTTGCCATGTGCTTGACTCCCTGTCAGCGGATTGAACGAGTGCAGACTCTATCAGAAACCCTCCAGTGAAAATAAACTCGTCCCCTTTCTTTGGCGGTACTGATAAGTGAAACTAAAAATTTTAGCCATCAGCCTTTTATGTAGCGTCAGTTTATTTTCTAGCGCAGCAGACCTTCCTATCAAAGAGGGAATGCCATTTTCAAAAGCCCGAAAAGCTTTGATCAAAAATGGCTGGAAGCCGAATCCGACCTACTCCGGTGAGTTCGGGGTTGAAAGCGTCATCCAAAGAAAAGGCTTCAGTGAAATCGAGTCTTGCACGGAAGGCGTCCGTTACTGCAGCTTCAACTACATCAAGAACGGAGATTGTTTATGTGTAGGAACTGTCGGCGAAGAAGTCAAAGACATGAAGATTTATTCCTGGAACTTCAAATGTCCTGAAAAGGATTGAAGCCAGAAATCAAAGGGGACAGAAATCTGTTCCTTTTTGTAGAACGATCAAATGAAGACCCCGATCCTCCTGCTCCTCGCAATGTATTACACAGGTACAAGCTTTGCGTTTGCCGGCGGCTCGCAAGCGACAAACGTCAAGCACGGGCCAGCAGGCATCGCCGTCGATGAGCCCTTGGTGTCGGCCAGATCCAAGCTGATCAAACAAGGATGGAAGCCAACCCGGATGCACACCAGCGATGGCTATGAATACAGCGGTGTCGAGCGCGAGCTGGCTGCGCGCAACTTCTTGGAACTCGATACCTGCTCTTTTGATAGCTCGCGCTGCATCCTGTTCTATTCGAAGAAAGGTGCCTGCTTGCGCGTCGACATCATGGGTGAGCAGCTCAAAGACATGACGGTTACGCGATGGACCGATGAATGTCCGGATGCGCCTTCAGCGCCAGATAGCGACGACGCGAGTTAAGAAACAAAGGGGACTGAATGAAATAATTCAGTCCCCTTTTCCCTGGGAGCGGGCTTGCTCGCGAAGGCGCCAGAATTGACACCCGTTTAATCAGCAGGTGATCCCGAAGTCTGCCTCACCGGCAATTGCAAATTATCCAACGCCCGATTCACCGCCAATTCCCCGAGCATGATCAACTGCGCAATGCCCACCAATGCCCGACGCTGCGAAGCCGGCACCAGACTGGCGATGTTTTGGGCAATGGTTTGGGCCGAAGCGAGTGTTTCACTGGCATCAATCAGCAGTTCTTCGTTTTTGTTGTCCGCCGTCACGGCATACATCCCGCGGGTTCTGCGTGGAGGCGGCGTGGAGCCGGGCGGACAGAGGTAATGGTCGAGCGCGCGGTCGGCGGCTTCGTGGAGTTTTCTGGAATCGATGGATTCGTAGGGAGAAACCGAGTCGGTTTCAGGCGGGTTGGGTGTTGGTTTGATCATGGTGAAGCTCCTTGATGACTGGAGCCGCCACCGTTCGCGGTCAAACAAACAGGGTGGCAGCTGTACGCGGGTTGACCGACCGGACATCAAGGAATCCGGCACACCCGAAGGTGTCCCACGCACAGCCACCGCGACATGATTTCAGACAATGCCTGAACACGTGCAGAACGCTGGTGCGCCTTGATGTTGGGCGGACGGTCAAATCCGATCACTGATTCGTCAGCGACCGCACCACATTAGAACCCGTCCCCAAAGCGCACAAGCCGGCGGATTCTGGCGTAGCCGTAGGCAAAGGCGCAAGGATATGTAGCCTGAGAGAGTGTCTGGAGATGTCTTTTTAAACGTTCGTGTTTATCGGAATTCTCATTGCGTCTCGGATCCCACGACAGATCCGTCCTCTTGCCCCAACAAAACGTAAGCGTCCGGCGAACACATCCCACTGAAGCTGATCACGAGCCATCGCCTCCATTGAACCGAAGCTGTAGTGGTTATGCGGAATCTGTTCTCTGCATAATGACTGACCGGCCATGTTTAGGGTGCTTGTTATGCCAGCCTCCGCTGATCAAAACTCCGCTGTCGTTTTATGCGCAGCTTCCAGTAACGACCTGGAAGATCTGGTAGCCATCAGGATTGAGGCCATGCGCGAGAGCCTTGAACGGCTTGGACGATTTAACCCAGATCGTGCGCGCGAACGATTTGTTGCTGGGTTCGACGTTAACAGCACTCGCCGCATAGAAGTATCAGGTGATCTGGTCGGTTTTGTCGTAATCAAAGACCACCAGAGCGAGCTTTTGCTTGACCACTTGTATGTGATACCCAGTGCTCAGGGAGCAGGAATCGGCTCTGAAGTGCTTACTCAGATTTTCAGAGAAGCTGACGAGATCGGGCTTCCCATTAAGGTCGGTGCTCTGAAGGAAAGCGCTTCAAATCGTTTTTACACTCGCCATGGCTTCGTGTTCGTCGAAAGCGGTGAATTCGATAATTATTATGTCCGGGCTCACGGTAATGCCGTTAATTTTGGAGACTAGGCAGATTTTGATACGGCGGCCGGTCAGAAACAAAGGGGACCGAAACAAAGGGGACTGATCTATTTTCTGAAAATAAACCTGCCCCCTTTTTTTCTAGAATTCATTTAAAAATCCAAGAAACACTAAGGAATGGTTATGGGGTATAAAGAATTAAATACATTTGCGTTTTTCAGTGCATCTGCCAAAAGGTACTTGTGCATCGCCGAAAAAGAGGAATCCGGTTTCGCTTTTGACTTGATGAGCGTCATGGTTATGAGCGCGTTTTCCGTAGAGGCATACTTGAATCATCTAGGCGCAAAAAAAATTCCGGACTGGTTTCCTGCAAAAGAGAGCAAGTCTGTTTGGGCTAAATACAGGATATTACGTGAAGTCGTAGGACTGCCAGCACTTAGTCTTGAGCAGGCACATCCACAAGCTGCTGCCGCTCTTCAGTTTAGAAACAATATGGCTCATGGGAGAACAGAAAGACATAAACTTTGCCGCATCATAGATCCAGAGTCACAGGATAATCATGATAACCCTGTTGGCTGGCAAAATGATCTAGACATGCCGATAGCCCGCGCTCGTTTTGAAGCGTGCCAAGAACTTATAAAAGAGCTGCATAGTGCTGCCGGACTTGGAAAACATCCATTTTTTACACTATCAAGCTCGGCGACATTTGAGCCAATAAAAAATTTGTGAAATAGTTATTCCGCCATTAAATTACATGAGCCGAATACTGAAACAGAAAACAAAGGGGACTGATCTATTTTCTGAAAAATAAATCCGCCTTTTTTTCAAGGTGCTATACAACCCGGAGAGCTGTATAGCTACGAATTCTTTATAGAGTTTCAGCAACAGCCTCTACCTCAAAAAAGGAATCGACTCGCTGAAAGAAAAAGTCTAATGACTCCGACTTAGCTCTAACAGTTTCATATAGCTCGCCATAATCCAAAGCTCCTACCAGTCGCTTAACCTCGTCCTCTCTTTTCTTATATTGTTCCCCAATCAAAACATAAATATCGTGAAGCATACGAGCAGGGTGTCTTACGGTCGTTTCAGCACAATCATCTACTGGATGAAAGCCGACCCTAGCCTGAATAAAATCTCCAGTAAGCACCTCGTTCATTTTTATAAAGTGACTAGCCTCATTCAAGAACCAAGACTCCACCTCGGCCACTGCTATGCATATTTCGATTTTTATATTCGGATCATCCAACCCCGTGGAGATGCCAATTTTGAACCTTTCAAGATTATCCAATGTTTTCGGATATAAGTCTTGCAACCCGAGCACGTAAGAATAACCTTGCTGAATCAGACGCGACTTTCGCTCAAGAATAAATGACTTCACTGAGCCATCACCGCAGCAATTTACCAACATTATTGTCAAGATTGCTACATCTTCAGGAGCTCCTGTAGTTTTTATGATATTCAGCACCCCTCCGTGCTGCCGCGCCAAGTGAATTCTTACTTGCCCCCAACCTGCAACCTCTTCTACCAATCGCTCAACAAAGTAAAACTCGGTATATCCTTCTACAAATATGGCAACCTTTTTCATACACTATCTTCAGTCAAAAAAAACTTACCAGAAAAGAAGTCAAAATTGCTCAACCCCATAAACTCAAATTCTTGGAACGCCTCTTTTGAGTTTTTATTATTGAAAGCACGAACCTTCCCCTCTTGCCGATGTAAAACGATCCAGTGCTCTAGCGGAACGACATTCATTATAAACCGATCATTTGAAGCCATTATCAGCTGCACAGCGTTTTTCTCTGCTTTTTCAACCAGCAACTTAATGAGAGCCTTAGACCGTTCAAAATCCAGTCCTTCCCCGATATCATCAACAATTACCATCGGTGAATCGCCAGGCTTAGGTTCGCGACCCACCATTCTTGCTCGGGTCCAAAGTATATTGGCGTTAAACTGAATTAGTATGGCAAGAGCCCTATACATACCTTGGGACATTTCGCCCTGTGTCGTGAGAAATTTAAACCCTTTCTCCCGAACTGCTAACGCAAAACCTACTAAACTTGGCGATTGGTGATTGACGACTTGAGTAGTAAGAACATCCTCACAAATATATCCAATATCGGAAAAATCCTCCATCAACATTTTTTTATAATCTGCACCAAACCTTTCAACTGTCGCATGAAAAACGTGACCTACATTATCTGCTAGCTCACTCATATTAAGGTCTGCAAATTCCATCGACTGAAGATTAGCCGAGAGCGTTGACTTACCGAAATCAGATCCGAATCGATAGCAGCAAGCCGTAACACCCCAGTTATACATATGTTCAAAAAAAGGATGCTGAATTTCATCTCTGCGCACGACCACCATCAATTGATCACTAGGAACTTTGTAGCTCACTCGATCCGATCCCGCTTTTTTTAAAACGAAACCTTTGCCAGAGTCATCTCTTGCCATAACTACCCGACCGGCAATAGACATAGCTTCAGACACAACCTTTCCTGAAGAAAGTTCAAGAACATACAGCTGCTCTTCGACCATTTGGCCCTTCGTTCTCTCAAATATAACCTTCCATTTACCACTTGAGAATTTTGGCGGAATTCTACCTGCAACTATTTGTGCCAAACCAAAAAGGGCACTAATGACGCGAGATTTCCCACTTGCATTTTTACCGACTATGAGATTTACATTCCCAAAATCCAAACCGGTGACTTTCCAGCTCCGTGGATCTCCCGGTGATTCAGAATACTCTAAGGATTTAATAAACATTGATTCACCTATAAGGCATGGTCAGGATTCCGCGCTATTCTAAGCCGGCCAAGTATATCTGGATAGCATAGTCTAGGTTCATAAACCACTAGGCTGAAGTCGATACCCACGCAGGCAGGACGACTCGACCATGATGTAGCAAATGCCAAATGAGAGGCTGCTTTTGGCCAAAAGCGGAAATTCACGACACGCTTCCTTCAGTTAGTCAAAAGCAATCAAGCACATCCCCGGCGATCCAGTACCCACCACCCGACTGAGACGCCAAAATAACTGCATCCCCTAAAAAATCACGGCCTAACCAACCTAGGCATCTCCACCCCCTCCCCCAACCTCTCAACCCCCAACCGCACCCTCTCCCCACCCTGCTCAATCACCACCCCATCCCCCTCCACAGCCACCAACTTCACCCCAGGACTCACCCTTTCCCCCTGCAAAAAACTCCTCGGCGGTCCGTCGTTGAGGCTGAGTATCGCCACCGCCCCTCGACTCCCCGCCATCACGCCGCTGACCTTGATCTCCACCGGCGCCGTGCGGTTGGAGAACCACTGCAACGCGGGGTTATCGCTGCGCGCCGCGAGCAGTTGCGGCGTGGCGGCCGGGGTGTGGGATTCGGCGGTGGTCAGGAGCAGGGATGACCAGGTGGCGATGCCGACCAGGGCGGCCAGCAGTGCGGCGGCCTGGATGATTTGGGGGGGTGAAAAGCGTGCGGTGAATCTCATGGGCTGAATCTCCTTTTAGTCCCGGTGACCAGACTACGCGGCAATTCTCACGGTTTTATTTCACACGCCTTACATGTTGGCCGTGCAGGATGGTTTTTTGGGACGGGCTGGACGCAAGGGAGTGCGCATTCGATGAACCGGTGCAGGCAGCAGGGTTTTACGCTGATCGAGTTGATGGTGGTGTTGGTGATCATCGGTATCGCCAGTGCGGCGATCAGTCTGAGTATCAAGCCCGATCCGTTGCAGTTGCTGCGCAAGGATGCCGAGCGCGTGGCGCAGTTGCTGCAGATTGCCCAGGCTGAGGCCCGCGCCGATGGGCGGCCGATTGCGTGGTTGAGCGATGGCAAGGGGTTTCGGTTCAGTCGGCGTAGCGACAGTGGCAAGGGTTTTGATCATTTCGATCGGGACCCGCAGTTGCGGCCGCGTCCCTGGCAAAGTCCGAAGCTGGAGGTGCGGGTGGAGCCGAAGCAGAAAGTGGTGCTGAACGCTGAGTGGATCAATCCGCCGCTGCAGTTGACGCTGTCTGACGGGCTCAATCGGTTGAGTGTGCTTCGCGATGCTTCGGGCCGGATTAGCGTGCAATGAACAGACAACAAGGTTTTACGCTGATCGAGGTGATGGTCGCGATTCTGTTGATGGCGGTGGTCAGTCTGATTGCCTGGAAGGGGCTGGACAGTGTCACCCGCGCCGACAGCCATTTGCAGGCCAGTGGTGAGCAGAGTGACAGCCTGTTGCGGGCGTTGAATCAGATGCAGCGGGATGTGGAGATGCGCGCCGGGATCGAGCTGACGGAACCGAAAAAGGTCGGCACGGAGGATGAACCGGCGACGGCACCGCCTGCCGTTACGGTGCGCAGCAGTGACAGCAAGGGGTTTCGGCTGGACATCATTCGGAGTGCGGCGGATCAGCCGGGGGCGTTGCAGCGGGTGCGGTGGTGGCTCAAGGGGGACACGTTGTATCGCGCGGTCGCGCCGGCGCGCAGTCGCTATCCGTTGCCGGCGCCTACGGCTGGGGTGGCGGTTTTGGGTGAGGTGAGTGATTTGCAGGTGCGGGTTTGGGAGATGGATAAGGGGTGGCGGCAGTTGAGTGGGAATCGGCGGGAGGATCCGTTGGGGTTGGAGGTGCGGTTGACTCGGGAGACGCCGCAGGGGGTGGAGAAGTATCGGCAGGTTATGGGGCCGTTGCAGTAATTGAAGTCACTGAGGTCCCTGTGGGAGCTGCGGTGCGACGATTCGACTTGCCAGCGATGGGGCCTTCACATCCAACATCTCATTGCCTGACATGCCGCTATCGCTGGCAAGCCAGCTCCCACAGGGTTTTAGGGTGTTTGTGGGTGTTGTGTTAGTTATTAGCTGAGAACTACGACGCCGCCCGGCAACTCGGTGCATTTGACGCCGTAGGCGTCGCGGATCAGTGCGCCTACGCCGGCCAGTTGGTCGAGGGAGAAACGCGCTTGTACGCGGCGCTGGCCTAGCTCGCGATTGAGCAGAAGCAACATGCCTGGGCGGTAGCGGTTGATCTCGTCGATCATCTGGCTCAGGGTCGCGCCGTTGAACACCAGCATTTGCTGGCGCCAGTTGGTTACCGCCGCCGTATCGACGCTTTGCACGGTGCCAACCTGTTGCGCGTCATAGGTCAGTTGCTGGCCCGGTTCCAGGCGCAGGCTGCGGCCTTCGACTTCAACGTCCACCGCGCCATCGAGGCACGTCACGCACACCTGTTGATCGAGGTTGCGCAGGTTGAACCGCGCCCTGCTCGCCCGCAACCAACCACCACCGGCCTGCATCGCCATCGGCAGTCGCGCGGTCTGCACTTCGACTTCGCCGCTGACCAGTTCAAAGCCCTGCACGCCCTCATCCACCGAACGCTGGTTGATGCGGGTCTGGGTGTTCAGTTCCAGGCTCAGGCCATCGGCCGGTTCGACGCGACGTTGCTGGCCGACTTCCGTGATGTAATCCGCGCCGAGCCCGGAGAACCCGCCCGGTATCGTGCCGCGCACCAGCAGGAACGCTGCCGATGCGGCAATCGCGCCGCCAAGAAACGCCCTTCGTCCAAACCGTCGTGGCGCCTGTGTCGCTTCCGACGCCGGTTGCAGCAGGTGCCACAACGCCTTGCACTCTTCGAAGGCGCGGGCGTGTTCGGGGCTTTGGGCGCACCACTGGCGCAGCGCCCGGGCGTCGGCGACCGTGGCGCGGCCGGAGGTCAGCAGGATCAGCCAGTCGCGGGCTTCGCTTTGCAGACGCTCGGCAGGCGTGGGCTCAGCAGGTGTCAGACGGAAGATGTTCAAACGCGCAGGTACTCGACGGGTTGATCGGGAGCTTCATTCACTAGACGGTTTTCCGGCCCCGCGACCGAACCGCTGAAACACTTTTCTTTCCAGTTTGGCCGCGCAGTGTCCGAGGGCAGCCTTGATTTCCTTTTCGACCATGCGCGTGGAGATGCCAAAACGCTGGGAGATTTCCAGGTGCGGCGCTTCTTCCAGCCGTGCGGCGATGAAGATCCGGCGGCGCCGGGCCGGCAGCTCGTAGAGGGCGCTGAGCAGGGACTGAATTTCCTTCTGGCCGCCCACGACGCGCATCGGGTCCAGCGCTTCGTCGCTGACTTGCAGCAGTTCTTCGACTTCGCTGCCGGTGAGCAGCCGCGCATCGGCCTGGCGGCGGTCGGCGGCGATGTTCAGGGCCATGCGATAGAGGTAGGCGTTGGGCCGCAGCAGGTTCGGCGGCGCTTCCATGCGGTCGACCCGCAGGTAGGTTTCGTGCAGCACGTCGTTGGCCAGGTCCTCCGAGCCGAGACGGCGTCGCAGCCGCACCCGAAAGTCCTCGTAGGACGTCAGGAACAGCTGGACCATCGAACTTTGTCCGGCGTCTTTCATCCCCCGGAAACTCCTTCCCATTGTGTGCATTCCATGCGCTTTCCTGACGATTCGGGTAACAACAGCAACGTGACTGGCTGGCGCAATGCGCCGGGTGTCGGCCGGTCGATCTTGAGCGTGTGAAAACTGTCCACCAGCGCTGCATCGCGCCGAACATCGCCGGTCGAGGTGACCAACCGGTTGTGCTGCACCACGCCGTCACGGCCGATCCACAGCTGTAACACCGCGCGAAAACTGCCGGGCCGGGTCAGCGGCGAACGGCACAGGTTGCGCTCGATGGCCGCCTGCACCGCCGTGGCGTAACTGCGGTTGACGGCTGCGCTGGCGGGGGTCGATTTCTCCGCTGGCATTGGTACTTCCTCGACTTGCGCAACCTGCAAGGTGAACGCGTCGTCGCGGCTGTACTTGGCCATCAAGCCGCTGCCGCCGAGCATTCGACGCAGCGCTTCGGCGGCGGTGAATTCGCCATCCACCGCCAACGAGCGTCGACCGCGGCTCAACTGGCTGTCGACCAGCACCGCCATGCCGGTGGCGCGGCTGAACTGATCGAGGGCGCGGGCCAGTTCCTGGGCCGGGATGTGCAGCGTCATGCGCATCGTCGCCGGCACCGGGTCGGCGCTGGCGCGGCCCAGAAACAAGCCAAGCAGCAGCCCCAGACAGAGCTGGCGCATGAGCGCTGAGCGCGCAAATTCGTCCCTGGCACGGCCTCGCTGCACGGCTGATGCACCCCTGAAAACCGTCATCCTGAGGGCTGTTTATGAATCTGGTGTGACGGCCACTGCAAAAAAACCATCACGAGATCGGCGCCGCCGTTGCACTAGACTCTTGAACTAGAGCGGCCCCTTCGGGCCGGCCAGGAGGCAGGCATGAAATCAGTCTGGAAAGTCGTCTTCGGCGGGTTGTTGCTGACGGTGTTTAGCGCTGCACATGCGGAGCAGCCGCTGGGCTGTGTCGGGGTGACGGTGGGTGGCTACAAGGCGCCGAATTACGACTGCCTGAGCCAGCAGATGGGCAACAACCCTGACGGCGCGGCGGCTGCGCAGAAGAATCAGGAAGCGATGAATGTGCCGGTCAACAAGCGGCCACCGAATCAGGTGGGGCTGGCGACGCCGGCGGCCACGAGTACGCGGATGGGCAACACGTTTGGTACGTCGGTGAAACCGCAACGGCCACCGAACTAGTTTCGTAGATCGTTCCCACGCTCTGCGTGGGAATGCAGCCCGTGACGCTCTGCGTCACTGCACGCGGAGCGTCCCCAGAGGCATTCCCACGCGGAGCGTGGGAACGATCGAGGTCTGGAGTTCAGTCGCTAGGAATCTGGCGGAAGCTCACCGCCAATCGGTTCCAGCTGTTGATGGTGCTGACAGCCATGGTCAGGTCCACCAGTTCAGTCTCGCTGAACTGTTCCCGCGCCTGCTGGTAAACATCGTCAGGCACCCGGCTGTCCGCCAGCAGCGTGACGGCCTCGGTCCAGGCCAGTGCGGCCCGTTCGCGCAGGTTGAAGAAGCCGCTGTCGCGCCAGACTGCGATCGCGTACAGCCGCCGATCCGTCTCCCCTGCCCGCCGTGCTTCCACCGAATGCATGTCGGTGCAGAATGCGCAGCCGTTGAGTTGCGAGGCGCGGATCTTGATCAGGTGCAGCAGCGGCGGTTCGATGTTCAGGCTGCTGGTCAGTGCTTCCAGGGCAATCATCGCTTTCATGGCTTTGGGTGAAGCGCTGTAGTAATCCAGACGCGGGGACATGGGCGGGCCTCGGGCAGCAGAAGAGTGATTTCACGGTAGGCGCTGGTCGGGCAACGTTACAGCCCCAATTCCACGAAAAAATGGCAGACCACTGATTCAAGTAAAACAACATTCCTGTGGGAGCTGGCTTGCCAGCGATGGGGCAATCACATTCAACATAGATGTCAGCAGATACACCGCTATCGCTGGCAAGCCAGCTCCCACAGGGCCCTATGCCAATTTGGGGGATTTGCACTACGCAACTTCTGTCGATACTGCATTCGGGAGTAATCTGGCCGGCACACTCAATCGCCCGGAGCGCCCCGTCGGTATGGAACTGCATGTCGTAATCAATGGCCGCAAGGATCTGGCGGGTCAGTTGTACCAGCAACTGCGCGGCGCCATTGAATCCGGGCGTCTGGCCGCCGGCACCCAGTTGCCGCCCAGCCGCTTGCTCGCCGAGCAACTGGGGATTTCGCGCAAGACCATTTCCGACACTTACGCGCAGCTCACCTACGAGAATTTCCTCACCGGCGTCATCGGCAAAGGCACTTACGTCAACGCCCGCTCGACGCCGGTACAGCGCAAGCAAAGCCATTCCGAGCTGGCCAGTTCCGAGGTGATCGAGAGCTGGCGCAATCTGCCGGTGTTCCTGCGGCATCCAACGCTCGAGGGTTCGCTGCGCTATGACTTTATCGGCGGCGCCACCAGCAAGGGCCAGTTTCCCCAGGATGACTGGCGCCGCTGCGTCTCTCATGCACTGCGGCAGATGGCCAATTCCAAAGGTTTTTACAGCGTGCCGGAAGGCCTGCCGGCGCTGCGCAATGCGATTGCCCGGCACATCGCGTTTTCCCGGGGCGTGAACTGTCAGGACGAGGACATCGTGGTCTGCAACGGCGCGCAACAGGCGCTGGACTTGATCACGCGGGTACTGATTCGCCCCGGCAGTCTGGTGGCGATGGAAGATCCTGGTTACCCACCGGCGCGGCTGCTGTTCGGCACTCATGGCGCGACGGTGGTCGGCGTGCCGGTGGACGCCGAGGGCATTCAGGTCGAGCGGATTCCCGAAGGCACGCGGCTGATTTACGTGACGCCGTCGCACCAGTTTCCGCTGGGCATGCCGATGAGTCAGGCGCGGCGCGAAGCCCTGCTCGAACGGGCCCATGAGCTGGGCGCGATCATCATCGAGGACGACTATGACAGCGAGTTCCGCTACGAAGGCCGTCCGACGGATTCGCTGCACAAGCTCGATCAGCGCGGCATCGTCGCCTACGTCGGCACCTTCTCGAAAACCCTGTTGCCGGAGCTGCGACTGGGCTATGCGATCCTGCCGCCGGCGATCCTCGAAGCGGTGATCCGCGCCAAGCAACTGACCGATCTGCACGCTTCCACCCTGCCGCAATGGGCGCTGGCCAAGTTCATCGCCGAAGGCTGTCTGCTCAAGCACATCCGCCGCTGCCACACCATTTATGCCCAGCGCCGCGAGCGGATCCTGGCGCGCATGGCCACCGACCTGTCGCCGTGGCTGCAAGCCGTGCCGCCCAGCGCGGGGTTTCATATGGCGGTGTTCTGCAAGGTGCCGATCGACTTGCCGCTGGTGATCGAACTGGCGAAAAAGGTCGAAGTCGGGCTGTACGCCATCGACGGCTTCTATTATCAGCAGCCGGCCAGAAGCGGGATGTACTTCGGTTTCGGCGCCATCGAGACGCTGGACATCGACATCGCGCTGGACCGCCTGCGCGACATTCTGCAACAGGTCGTTGGGTAGATTGGCCTAAACGATTAACCGCCGATTGGTTATTGGTGATCCGGGGGGGCAGGCCTATCCTGCACAAGCGTTATCCCTCAATGAGCAGGATTCGTCCGGCCTGATTCAGGAGTGTGAGCAATGTCCAACGAAGTGATCAACACCGTACAGGTGCAGGCTGCCGCCGGCCGATCGGAGGAGCTGGGCAAGCAGTTGCAGAAGATCGTCGAAACCCTGCGCGAAACGCCGGGCTGCGATTCCTACATGGTCGACCGCTGCCCCGAGGACAGCCACCGCTGGACGGTCAGCGCCCGCTGGCAGTCGGAAGCGGCGATGCAGGCGCATTTCAATCGCCCGGAAGCTCAGGGGTTTATTGACTTGATCGACAGTCGTCTGGCCAATAGCGTGGATTTCAACTCCTTTCCGATCGTTTGACTTACTGACGCCATCGCTGGCAAGCCAGCTCCCACAAGGTTTTGTATTGTTCACAAATCATATGAACGACACAAAAAACTGTGGGAGCTGGCTTGCCAGCGATGGCGTATTTGAGTGCGCTGAAATCCCCCAGATTGGTCACCCGAACTTCCCGAATATTGGCCGTTTGAATACCCCGGCACGCGGACTACTGTGATCACCGACTCCCCACTTATCAGGTGATCACCATGAAAGTCCTGCACTTGCTTGCCGCCCCGCTCGCCGCTCTGGCCCTCACCATCAGCGCTTCGGCACTGGCCCACGGCACCGATTCGCCGTCCGAGAAAATCTCGGTGCTGCAGGACCAGCTGCTGAAAAACGTGCCCGGCAAAAAAGCCATGATGATCGAAGTCGATTACAAACCCGGCCAGTCCTCGATCGCCCACAAACACGACGGCACAGCCATGGCGTATGTGCTGGAAGGCGAGATCGTTTCCCAGGTCAAAGGTGAGCAACCGATCACCTACAAGAAGGGCCAGTACTGGTACGAACCGGCCGGTTCCGAGCATTTGATCTCGAAAAACGCCAGCAAGAGCAAACCGGCCAAATTGCTGGTGTTCATGGTGCTGTCGCCCGATGAGAAATTATTGATCCCCCTGGAAAACTGATTGCTGTTACGTCAGCCATAAATAAAAACGCTCAAATCGTCGATTTGGGCGTTTTTAATGCTGGCCGCAATTAACCTGCCCGGCTTACAGCAAATAAAACTATTGGCCTCCTGATAACTTCACTGATTGGTCGTTTCATAAAACCGCCACAGGTTTAGTCTGATTCAACTGCCACAAACAGTGGCAACTTAAACTTTCCGACTGAAGTTGTTTCACGGGAGAAACACCATGAAACCTGCGTTCGCCAGCACTCTGTTCCTTTCACTGCTGACACTGACGGCCTGCTCGGTACCCACCGCGCCCAAAGCGGTATCGTCGCTCGACACCCTGCTGCCCCACCCGGTGGGCCGCAGCCACATGACCACCGTGAAGGCCGGCCCGGGCGTGTCGCTGGGCGTGATTTACAGCCCGAGCACCCAGACCAACCGCGACTACCTGCGCAACTACCAGGCCAACGCCGGCACCGGTTTCGGCCAGAGCCTGCTGGTGCAGCCGATCCACGACGCCTACGTCGCCACTTCGAAACCGGACATGGCGGTGGATTGGGTGAAAGCTTCGCTGCAACGCCAGTTCGGCTCGGTGACGGTGTACCCGGACATGCAGAGCCTGCGCGCGGCCAACCCGGATGTGGTGGCGATTGTCGACACGCACAGCCAGTTGATTACATCGCGCAGTTCGGACGTCAAGGCGGATGTGAGTGCGGATTTTTATGACGGGAAGTTCAACTATATCGGCACGGCCAAGGGGTCTGAGGCAAAAGAATTGACGCCGGTCTGGGCTGACTTCAAGCGTTCAGAGGAGATTGTTGCGGATATTAATCAGCAACAGGAAGTTCAGGTTCGGGCGTTGCAGAAGTTTGACCAGTCGCTCAGTAATTTATTGACCAGGTCGGCAGGTAAAGTGTCGATGCTTGATACTAAACAAGACCTTAGTGTGCGGTGATAGTTAGGTCGCTGCCCTCACCCTAACCCTCTCCCGGAGGGAGAGGGGACTGACCGAGGTGATTGTAGGAGTTACACCGACGTGAAATACCGAGGCGAACTCAAGTGTTGAAAAGCACACAAATCGGCTCCCTTTCCCCCTCGCCCCCCTGGGGGAGAGGGCTGGGGTGAGGGGGTTGGTTCTGTGCATCAACACATCAATACCGCCGAACACAGGCATGAAAAAGCCCCGCCTCTTTCGAGAGCGGGGCTCTTTCATTCAACGGCTACTCAAGCAAGCTCAAGCTCCGCAGTCGCAGCAGCAGGCACAACTGCCTGACCGCTCAGCGCCACGTCGTTCAGCTCGCGGTTGGCCACCGCGTACATGGCGTAGTCGGTGCCGCTGGCGGCACGGATTTCCACCAGCATGGCGCGCCAGCGCTGGATCATCGCGTCGTGTTGCGCCATCCACAGCGCCAGACGCTCTTCGACGTCCAGGTTACCGCCGCCCGCTTGCAGAACGGCGATGGTGATCGCGCGTTGCTGCCAGTCGACGTCGTCGCGGAACGCTTCACGGGCCAGCGCTTGCCAGTTGTTTTCAACCGGCAAGGCGCTGATCTGCGAAATGTACCAGGTGATGTCCAGCGCGCTGCCCACGGCGAAGTACGCCTTGGCCACTTCGGCTGGATCCTGACCGGTCACATCGGCCGCTTCGATGATCGGCAGCAGCGTGTAGAGGTGGGTAGTGCCCGCTACCATACGCGCCAGCAATTCCGGAACACCGGCGGCGACGTACGCCTGATAACGCTCTTGCCAGTTTTCGCGGATTTCGCCGCTCAGCAGCTCGTCCAGCTTCAGGCCCAGCTCTTTCAGGTGCGGACCGAAATGCGCGACGTCACGGGCAGCGTTCTGCTCGTTGCGGCGGGCACGCAGGAACCAGCGCGTAGCGCGACGGCCCAGACGCATCAGCTCGTCCATCAGCTCCAGCTGCACGTCAGCGGAAACCTGATAGTCCAGCGCTTCGATCTGACGGAACCAGTGCGGGAGGTGGAAGATGTCGCGCACGATCACGTAAGCGCCAGCCACATTCGCCGGGGTCATGCCGGTCGACTCTTTGAGCCTTTGAACGAAGGTGATGCCCATGTGGTTGACCAGATCGTTGGCGATCTGGGTGCTGACGATCTCGCGCTTCAGGCGGTGACGACGCATGGCTTCGGAGAACTTGCTGACCAGGGTCGGCGGGAACGCCGTTTCCATGTCGCGGGTCAGGTAGTCGTCGTCCGGCACCAGGGAGCCCAGCAGCTGCTCCTTGAGGTCGATCTTGCTGTACGAGATTAGCACCGACAGCTCAGGACGGGTCAGGCCATGGCCTTCGGCAACGCGTTCGGCCAGTTGCTCTTCGGTCGGCAGGAACTCGATGGCGCGATCCAGCTTGCCACGGCCTTCCAGGTCGCCCATCAGACGCTTGTACTCAGCGATGCGCGCATAAGCGCGGCGGGCCGCCAGGGACAGGGCCTGAGTCTGCTTGTAGTTGTTGCCCAGCACCAGACCACCGACTTCGTCGGTCATGCTCGCCAGCAACTGGTTGCGTTGCTTGTCGGTCATGTCGCCGGCCTGAACCACTTCGTTCAGCAGGATCTTGATGTTCACTTCGTGGTCGGAGCAGTCCACGCCACCGGCGTTGTCGATGAAGTCGGTGTTGGAACCGCCGCCATTGAGACCGAACTCCACACGACCCAGTTGGGTCATGCCGAGGTTACCGCCCTCGCCCACCACTTTGCAGCGCAGTTCGTTGCCGTTCACGCGCAGCGCATCGTTGGCCTTGTCGCCGACATCGGCGTGGCTTTCGGTGCTGGCTTTGACGTAAGTACCGATACCACCGTTCCACAGCAGATCCACCGGCGCCTTGAGCAAGGCGTTCAGCAGTTCGGTCGGGGTCAGTTTGTCGGCCTGGATGTCGAAGCGCTCTTTCATCTGTGGCGAGATGGCGATGCTCTTCGCGCTGCGCGAGAAGATGCCGCCGCCTTCGGACATGATGCTGGTGTCGTAGTCGGACCAAGCCGAACGCGGCAGATCGAACATGCGCTGACGCTCGGCGAAGCTGGTGGCCGGATCCGGGTTCGGGTCGATGAAGATGTGCATGTGGTTGAACGCGGCAACCAGTTGCAGCTTGTCGGACATCAACAGGCCGTTACCGAACACGTCACCGGCCATGTCGCCCACGCCGACCACGGTGATGCTGTCTTCCTGGACATTGATGCCGCGCTCGCGGAAGTGGCGCTGAACGCCAACCCACGCGCCCTTGGCGGTGATGCCCATTTTCTTGTGGTCGTAACCGGCCGAACCACCGGACGCAAATGCGTCACCCAGCCAGAAGCCGTAGTCGATGGCGATGCCGTTGGCGATGTCGGAGAAGGTTGCAGTGCCCTTGTCCGCCGCGACCACCAGGTACGGGTCATCGTCGTCATGACGCACGACGTTGGCCGGCGGTACCAGTTTGCCGTCCTTCAGGTTGTCGGTGATGTCCAGCAGACCCGAGATGAAGATGCGGTAGCAGGCGATGCCTTCGGCCGCGATCTCGTCACGGCTGCCGCCCAGTGGCAGGCGACGCGGCAGGAAGCCGCCCTTCGCACCCACCGGCACGATGACCGAGTTCTTCACTTGCTGGGCTTTCACCAGGCCGAGGACTTCGGTACGGAAGTCTTCTTCACGGTCGGACCAGCGCAGACCACCACGAGCAACGTTGCCGAAGCGCAGGTGTACGCCTTCGACGCGTGGCGAGTAAACGAAGATTTCGAACTTCGGCACCGGTTTCGGCAGCTCAGGGATCAAGTGCGGGTTGAACTTGAAGCTGAAGTACGACTTGTTCTGGCCGTTGGCGTCGGTCTGGTAGAAGTTGGTACGCAGGGTCGCCTTGATCAGATCCAGATAACGACGCAGGATGCGGTCTTCGTTGAGGACTTGAACGTCGTCCAGCGCGGTCAGAATCGCCTGTTCCAGACGCTGTTGCTTGTCGTCCAGATCATCGCTGCCGAGCTTGCGGGCCAGATAGAAACGGGTCTTGAACAACCGGGTCAGTTCGCGAGCGATGTCGGTGTGGTTGTTCAGGGTGCTGGCGATGTAGCCGAGGTCGAAGCCCAGGCGAATCTGCTTCAGGTAGCGGGCGTAGGCACGCAGCAGCGCAACGTCGCGCCATGGCAGGCCGGCGGTCAGCACCAGACGGTTGAACGCATCGTTCTCGGCATCGCCACGGACGATGTGGACGAACGCATCCTGCAGGGTGTCGTTGAGTTGCTGGATGTCCAGGTCCAGGCCTTCGGCGGCGGTGAACGCGAAGTCGTGGATCCAGAACTCGCGGCCGTTGGTATGGCGCAGACGGTACGGGAATTCACCCAGCACGCGCAGACCAAGGTTTTCCAGGATCGGCAGTACGTCGGACAGTGCCAGCGGAGTATCGGCGTGATACAGCTTGCAGTGCAGCTCGCGTGGGCCGGAAGCCAGCGGCTGGTAGAAGCTCATGGCCAGCGGCTTCTTCTCGCTCAGGTTGAGCAGGTGCTGCATGTCGACCACGGCCGAATGCGCTGCGAAACGCTCGCGGTAACCGGCCGGGAAGCCTTTCGGGAAATCGGCCAGCACGTTGGTGCCGTTGGCTTCGCCGAAAGTTTCGACGGTCAGGGCGGCGTAGTCATCCTGCCAGCTGCGGCAGGCCTGGATCACTTCGTTTTCCAGTTGCAGCGGGTCGATGTCGATGCGGTTTTTCGGGTCGACGCGCAGAATCAGTTGCACGCGGGCCAGCACGGACTCGGAGAAGAACGTCCAGAATTCGCAGTCGGAGGCTTTCAGGCGCTCCATCAGCACTTGCTGGATCTTCTGGCGAACTTCGGTGGAGTAGATGTCGCGCGGCACGTAGGCCAGGCAGTAGCAGAAACGACCGTACGGGTCTTTGCGCAGGAACACGCGGATCTTGTTGCGTTCCTGGATCTGCACGATCGACATCACGGTGCTGAACAGTTCGTCGACCGGAGTCTGGAACAGGTCGTCACGCGGCAACACTTCCAGAACCTGTGCCAGTTCCTTGCCCAGGTGAGCCTTGGCCTGGAAGCCCGAGCGACGCTCGATTTCCTCGACCTTGCGGCGGATGAACGGGATGACACGCACGCTTTCGCCATACACCGACGAGGTGTACAGGCCCATGAAGCGGTGTTCTTTGGTCACTTTGCCGTCGGCATCGATTTCGCGAATCGACACGTAGTCCGGGTAGGCCGGACGGTGGACGCGGCTCGGATGCGCGGCCTTGGCGAACGACAGCAGTGTCGGTTCGCGCAGGTATTTCACGGCATAGTCTTCGATGTGGCGGTCTTCGTTGGTCAGACCGGTGCGCAGCATCTTGGTCAGGCCGAGGAACGAATTCTGGTCGTATTCGATGTGGCCGCCATCGGCCTGATCGACAACGGTGAATTCTTCGTAGCCGAGGAAGGTGAAGTGGTTGCCCACCAGCCATTCCAGGAAGCTCTTGATTTCGTTCTTTTCGTCGGCATCGACGGCGAATGCGCTGTTATCGAGCTTGGTGAGGATTTCCTGCACCTTGGCCTTCATCGGCTCGAAATCGGAGACCGCGACGCGGACTTCACCCAGGACCTGCTCCAGTTCCTTGGACAGCACATTCAATTCGGCCGCATTGGCGCAGCGGTCGATTTCCAGGTACATCAGCGACTCGTGCAGCACGCCTTCGCCGGTGGTGCCTTTTGGCAGGATTTCCAGCAATTCGCCCTTGCTGCCACGACGCACGCTCAGCACGGTGGTCTGCAGGGTGTGGATGCTGTAGCCGCGACGGTTCAGCTCGGTACGCACCGAGTCCACCAGGAACGGCAAGTCATGGTGCAGCACTTCGACCGCGGTGTGGGTCGACTGCCAGCCGTGACGTTCGTAATCGGGGTTGTAGACGCGCACTTGCGGTTGCGCGTGATCGAAGCGCTCAAGCAGGCGCCACGCAGAAAGAGTACAGCCAGCGAGGTCGGAGAGGCGACGTTGGGTCAGCTCGTCCAGGGAAATGATGCCGAAGAATTGTTCAGCGAACAGCGCCACTTGTGGCAGTGCCTGTTCACTGATGTGCTGCGCCAGTGCCGCTTGCAGTTGGTGCTGGAAGTCGGCTTTGCTGGCTGCGGTGAAGAACGCCATCTGTGGTACTCCGCTTGGGCTTGTTATTGATGGAAAGCGTCGCGTGCAAAACCCCTTTCGGGGCGTTCCGTCGCCCTGTTCCTGATTCTCGGGCAGAGGAAACAGGGTGACAGGTGGGTGAAGCTGGACGAGACACTCAGGTCACATTCACCTTCCATGAATGGGCATCTGCAAAAACGACTGCCCGGCGCCGCTCGCGGGGCCATGGCAATGCCTTTACGGGTGCTCATCCGTTGCGCAGCTTAATGGGTGCGACAATGTGTCTGCTTGCGGTGCTGCGACATATTCGGTCATTGGCACGTAAACCAAGGCCTGCGCATCGGTAAACACTAGCATTCATGGGGCGGAACGCCGGTCTGAATGCCCGTTTTTACGGTACAGGCGTGCCAGGAATGACCATTGACCTGTGTCGCGTTCACAACACATCCTCTGACACTCTCACATGCAGAAATTCCCGGGGGCTGGCAAAATCGCGCCCAATTGCGACCAACAAGCCCGCCGAGGCAGGAATTCCCCATGCAAATGACCACCGCCCTTTTGATCGTCAACCCGTGCGACGACGAAGAAGACAACATGGCCATGCTCTGCTGCCACAGCGACAAGGGCGACATGTTCCTGATGAGCCGCTACCCGGACGAGGACGAGCTGGAGATTACGCTGGACGGCGAGCCGTCGACCCTTGATGGCGTGAAAGTCACCCTGACCAAGACCCTGCTGAAGATCGAAATCGCGGCAGCGGATGCCGATGCGTTGAACGGGGATGATGTGCTGGAAATCACTTTCAATCCGGACATGGTGGATCTGGCTGAAGTCGAGGAAACCCTGAAGAACATTCTTGATGGTACTGGCACCTATATCAGCCAGATTTGATGGCATCTGGGCCGGCCCTTTCGCGAGCGAAAGGGCCCGAAAGAACACCGCACCTCCCCCGCCCTACAAAATTCCAACAATTGCCCCGGTCATTTCCCGCACTTTGCGCAAAATGCCGTTAGTCGCCACCCCCTGCGATGGATTAAAGTAACGCCCCCAGCCCCGGCGTTATCCGAACGCCTGTGGCCACCCTTTCCAGGAACAGTCATCGATGGAACATCGTGAAGCGCTGCTGGCGCTGCGAACCTTTCTTTCAACGCAGATTCTCGGCCAGGAAAAACTCATCGAGCGCTTGCTCATCGCCCTGCTCGCCGACGGCCACATGCTGGTCGAGGGCGCTCCGGGTCTGGCCAAGACCAAAGCGATCAAAGAGCTCGCCGAGGGCATCGAAGCCCAGTTCCATCGCATTCAGTTCACCCCGGACCTGCTGCCCGCCGACATCACCGGCACCGAGATCTATCGCCCGGAAACCGGCAGCTTCGTGTTCCAGCAAGGCCCGATCTTCCACAACCTGGTGCTGGCGGACGAAATCAACCGTGCCCCGGCCAAGGTGCAATCGGCGCTGCTGGAAGCCATGGCCGAACGTCAGGTCAGTGTCGGGCGCAGTACATACGAGCTGTCGCCGCTGTTCCTGGTGATGGCCACGCAGAACCCGATCGAGCAGGAAGGCACCTATCCGTTGCCCGAAGCCCAGCTCGACCGCTTCCTGATGCACGTGAAAATGGGCTTCCCGGATGCCGCCGTCGAGCGTCGGATCCTGCAACAGGCCCGCGGCGAAGCCCTGAACGGCGAAACCAAGCCCGAACGCCGGGTCAGCCAGCAGGCGATCTTCGCCGCGCGCAAGGAAATCCTTGGCTTGTACATGGCGGACGCGGTCGAGGAATACCTGGTGCAACTGGTCATGGCCACGCGCAACCCGGCCAAGTTCGACCCGGAAATGGCCGAGTGGATTGCCTACGGCGCCAGCCCGCGCGGCTCGATCGCCCTCGACCGCTGCGCCCGCGCCCACGCCTGGCTGGCCGGTCGCGACTTCGTCAGCCCGGAAGACATCCAGGCGGTGCTGTTCGACGTGTTGCGTCACCGCATCATTCTGTCGTTTGAAGCCGAAGCCGCTGGCATCGATCAGGATCGCGTGGTGCAACGGATTCTCGACGTCGTAGCCGTCGCTTGACCCCGATGAACGCCTCCCTGCCGTCCGAACCGGGCATCCGCATCAGCCTCGCCGAGCTGATCGAGATGCGTCACCGCGTGCGCGAAGTGCAGCTGTTTTCGACGCCGAGCCAGCGCAGCCCGCTGATCGGCCTGCACCACTCGAAATTCCGTGGTCGTGGTGTGGATTTCGATCAGGTGCGGGTCTATCAGGCCGGCGACGACGTGCGCACCATCGACTGGCGCGTCACCGCGCGGACTCAGGAACCGCACACCAAACTGTTCCATGAAGAACGCGAACGGCCGATTTTCATCATGGTCGAGCAAAGCACGCGGCTGTTCTTTGGCTCCGGGCTGATGTTCAAGTCGGTGCTCGCGGCGCAGGCTGCGGCGCTGATCGGCTGGGCCGCGCTGGGTCATAACGACCGGGTTGGCGGACTGGTGTTCGGCGACAACGAGCATTACGAAATCAAACCGCGCCGCAGCAAGCAGAGCCTGTTGCAACTGCTCAACCGCTTGGTGAAGGTCAATCAGTCGCTGCACAGCGAGCGGGAGCCGGATCGCGATGCGTTTGGCGTGGCGTTGCGCCGGGCCCGCGAAGTGCTGCGACCGGGCAGTCTGGTGATCGTGATCTGCGACGAGCGCGCACTGTCCGACAGCGCCGAGCAGCAATTGAGCCTGTTGTCGCGCCATTGCGATCTGTTGATGATGCCGCTGTCCGATCCGCTGGATCACGCCCTGCCCGCCGCCGGCCTGCTGAGATTCGCCGAGCGCGGCGCGCAGCTGGAACTCGACACCCTCAATTTCGACCTGCGCCAGACCTACCGCGCCCAGGCCGAAGCGCGCATCGCCCGCTGGGAATTGCTCGCGCAGAAGCTGCGAGTGCTGTTGATGCCACTGAGCACCCAGAGCGAAATGGTCGAGCAGATGCGCGAGTTCCTGAACCCGCAACGTCCGGGGAAAGGTCGATGAACGGCCTCGAACAACTGCAACCACTGATCTCCCCGCCACCGATTGCCTTCTGGCCGCCGGCGCCGGGCTGGTGGCTGCTGCTTTTACTGTTGCCGGTAATCGGTTTCGTGATCTTGCGGCTGCGACGTTTCATTCCGATCAAGAAAAAACCGGTCGTGCGCGCCGAACTGCCGCTCGATCCGGTGCGTATCGCCGCACTCGCCGAACTGGCGCAGATGCCCAAACCCTACGACGGCGCCCCGGCCGGGGCCTGGCTGCAGCAGCTCAACGGCCTGCTCAAACGCCTGTGCCGCAACCACTATCCCTACAGCCAGAGCCATACCCTCAACGGCCGCAAATGGCTGGCGTTTCTCGACAACCGTTGCCCCGCCGCCGGCCTGACCCGCTGGATGGTGCTCGTCGAAGGCGCCTACAAACCCGAGTGCAAGCTCGACGACAAAGCCATCGCCGGCCTGACCCAGGCAGTCGACACCTGGATCCGCAAACATGTTTGAGTTCGCCTGGCCGTGGATCTTTCTGCTGTTGCCGCTGCCGTGGCTGATGCGCCTCGTGCTGCCGGTGGCCGACAGCGGCGAACCGGCGCTGAAAGTGAGTTTCCTCGGTGATCTGGAAGGCCTCGCCCGCCGCCGCGCCCGGGCCAACCTGCCAGCGTGGCGCCAGCAAGCGCCGTTCATGCTGCTGTGGCTGTTTCTGCTGATCGCCGCCGCCCGCCCGCAATGGCTCGGCGAACCGCTGCCGATTGCCGCCAGCGGTCGTGATCTGCTGGTGGCAGTGGACGTGTCCGGCTCGATGGATTTTCCGGACATGCAATGGAACGACGAAGACGTCAGTCGCCTGTCGCTGGTTCAGCATTTGCTCGGTGATTTTCTCGAAAGTCGCGATGGCGACCGCGTTGGCCTGATCCTGTTTGGCAGCCAGGCCTACCTGCAAGCACCCCTGACGTTTGACCGGCGCACCGTTCGGGTCTGGCTCGATGAAGCGCGGATCGGCATCGCCGGCAAGAACACCGCGATTGGCGACGCCATCGGCCTGGCCCTGAAGCGCCTGCGCATGCGTCCGGCCCAGAGCCGGGTGCTGATTCTGGTCACCGACGGCGCCAACAATGGCGGCGAAATCGACCCGCTGACCGCCGCAAAACTGGCCGCCAGCGAAGGCGTGAAAATCTATCCGATCGGTATCGGTGCCGATCCCGAAGAAAGCGGCGCCACGGCGTTGCTCGGCGGCAACCCGACCCTCGATCTCGACGAACCGGCACTCAAGGCCATCGCCGAAGTCACCGGAGGCCAGTACTTCCGCGCTCGCGACGGCCAGCAACTGCAAGCGATCAAGGACACCCTCGACCAGCTCGAACCGGTGACTCAGCAACCTACCCAGGCCCGTCCGGCGCAGGCGTTGTATCAGTGGCCGCTGGCATTCGCGCTGCTGCTGAGCATGTTACTGGTCGCCCGTGTGTTGTGGCCGGACAACCCGCTGCAACGACTGTTTACCAAGGAGCTGTATCTGCAAAGCCCCCTGCCTGACTGGCGCGACCGTCTCAAGCGTTTGCGTTTGCGGAGGCGCCGATGATCGCTCTCTGGCCGCACTGGTTCCGTCCCTGGTGGCTGTTGCTGCTGCCGGCGCTCGGCTGGCTGATCTGGCAGCTCTGGCACCGACAGAAACGCGCCGGTCGCTGGCAGATGATTCTGCCGCCGGCCTTTCACGCCACGCTGCTCAGTGGCGGCAGCGGTCGCGACAGCAAACTGCCGTGGGTCGCCCTGAGCGTGGCCTGGCTGCTGACGATTCTGGCGTTGCTCGGGCCGAGCTGGGAGCGGGTCGAACAAACCAGCCAGAAACCCGCCGACCCGTTGGTGGTGGTGCTGGAACTGACCCCGGAAATGCTCGCCACCGATTCACCGCCAACGCGACTGGAACAGGCCCGGCGCAAGCTGTTCGACCTGCTGAAAGTGCGCAGCGATGCTCAGACCGCCATCGTCGTTTACGCCGGCAGCGCCCATACGCTGGTGCCGCTGTCGGATGACCTGGCAACCAGCCGCAATCTGCTCGACGCACTCAAGCCTTCGCTGATGCCGGAAAGCGGCCATCGCGCGGATCTGGCGGTGAGCAAGGCGCTGGCGCTGCTCAAGCAGGGAGCGCTGGGTCAGGGGCGGATTCTGCTGATTGGCTCTTCGCTGTCGGAAGAAGAACGCCAAGGTATTCGCAATGCACTAAGCGGCCAATCGGCGCAGTTGTTGATGCTCGGTGTCGGCACCGCCGAGGGCGCGCCGATTGCTCAGGAGGACGGCAGTTTCCTCAAGGATGAACAAGGCGCGATCCGGGTGCCGCAACTTGACAGCCCGGGCCTCGGCGCCTTCCTCAACGCGGTCGGCGGCGAGTACCGCAGCGCGCGGCTGGATGAGTCCGATCTGGGCGACCTCGGCCTGCTCGATGGCCCGCGCAGTCTGCGCAACGATGGCCAGACCGTGCGCCTCGACACCTGGGCCGATCAGGGTTACTGGCTGCTGTTGCCGCTGTTGTTGCTCGCCGCGTGCGCCGGGCGGCGTGGCTGGTTGTTCTGCCTGCCGTTGCTGCTGGCGTTGCCGCAACCCAGCTATGCCTTCGACTTCGAAGACCTGTGGCTGCGTCCCGATCAACAAGGCTTGCATCTGCTCAAACAGAAGCGCCCGGCCGAAGCGGCGAAGCATTTCGAAGATCCGCAATGGCAAGGGGTGGCGTTGTACGAGGCCGGCGACTACAGTGGCGCCGCTCAGCGTTTCGCCGAGGGCAATGACGCCCACGCCCACTACAATCGTGGCAACGCCCTCGCCAGAAGCGGCGAGCTGGAAGCAGCGCTGGACGCCTACGAACAGGCTCTGGAACGCCAGCCGGATTTGCGTCCGGCGTTGACCAACAAGGCGCTGGTGGAAAACCTGCTGAAACAGAAAAACGCCCCGCCGCCGGCCGAACCGCAAGACAAACCGGCGCAGCCAAACCTACCGGGCGATGAACCACCGCCAGCGACCGCTCCGCCGCCAGCGGTCAAAAGCGAAACCCAGAGCGAGCCGCAAACCGGTGAGTCCGCCAGCGAACCGCCGCCGACTACCCCGCCGCAGCCGGGTGCCAACGAGCTGCCGGACAGCGAACCGGGCAAGGAACAGAACACTGCGCCGCTGCTGCGCCCCAATGAGGACAACCTCGAAGGCGAGCAACAGCAGGCGCTGGAACAATGGCTGGGCAAGATCCCGGATGATCCGGGCGAACTGCTGCGACGCAAATTCTGGTACGAACAGCAACAACATCAGGATCAGGAAAACATTCGATGACCCGTTTCACCGCTCTCTTGCTGCCCCTGCTGATCTGCACGGCCACCGCCCAGGCGGCCGAGCTGACGGCCAGTGTGGATCGCAGTCGCCTGAACTCCGGCGAGACGGTTGAACTTACCCTCGAATCCAACGATGTCACGCAGTTCGGCAAACCGGACCTGAGCCCGCTGGAGCCACTGTTCGAAGTACGCGGCACACGTCAGGTCAACCAGTTGAACACGCTCAACGGTGACAACCGCGCCACCACTCGCTGGATCATCACCCTGCTGCCCAAACAGAACGGCAGCGTTGAAATCCCGTCGCTGAAACTGGGCGAAGTCGAGAGCCAGCCGATCACCGTGCAGGTGATCGAGAGTGACAACCGCGAAGAGAACAATGCCCGCGAACCGGTGTTCATCGAAGCCAGCCTCGACCAGACCAGCGTCTACGTGCAGGCCCAGGCCATCCTGACGTTGCGCATTTACCATTCGGTGTCGCTGTACGACGACAGCAGCCTGACGCCGTTGCAGATCGCCGACGCGCGCATCGAGCAACTGGGCGACATGCGCACCTACGAAAAAGACATCAACGGTGTGCGCCATGGCGTGATCGAGATGCGCTATGCGATCTATCCGCAGCACAGCGGCTTGCTGAGCATCGCCCCGCAGACCTTCAGCGCCACACTGGTCGACGCCCAGCCCGCGCAGGACGCCACGGCGCAGGGGCCGAAACCGGGCAAACTGATGCGCGTCAGTTCCAGCGCCACGTCGCTGACGGTCAAACCGAAACCGATGACCTACCCCAGCGATGCGCCGTGGCTGCCGGCCCGCAGCCTGAGCCTGAGCGAAAGCTGGAACCCGGAGCCGGATCACACTCAGGTCGGCGACTCCCTGACCCGCAGCCTGACCCTCAAGGTCGAAGGCCTGGCCAGCTCGCAACTGCCCGCCCTGCCCGCCACCGAAGCCAACGGCCTGCGCCGCTACCCGGATCAACCGGTGCTGAACAACCAGAGCAGCGACCGAGGGCTGATCGGCAGCCGAGAAGAACGCGAAGCGCTGGTGCCGAGCCGCAGCGGTTCGATCGAGTTGCCAACGGTGGACGTGGTCTGGTGGAACACCTTCGAAGATCACCTGGAACACACCAGCCTGCCGGCGCGCACCCTGCAAGTGGCGAACAACCCGAGCCTGCAAGTCGACACCCCGGCCGGCAGCGCGCAACCGCTCAGCGCGGCCGACAGCGAAGCGTTGTGGTGGTGGAAACTCAGCACGTTCGTTTTCGCCTGCACCACCCTGCTCGGCTTCGGCCTCTGGTGGCGTGCCCGCTGGCAACCGGCGATCCTGCGCGCCGCACAAACCGGCCCGAGCCCGCGCACCCTGCTCGACGACATCAAACGCGCCAGCCAGGCCAACGACCCCCACGCCACCCGCCAGGCCCTCGACGCCTGGGCCCGACAGCAGCCGGAAACCCTGGCCGATATGGCAGCGCGGTTTGTGCCGCTGTCGGATGCGCTCGATGGTTTGAACGGAGCGCTGTACAGCGAGACCGGGCAGCATTGGCAGGGTGAGGATTTGTGGCGGGCGATCCGGACGATTCCGACGGCGGAGCGGGTGCAGGATCCGGTTGGGGACAGTGGGTTGCCGCCGCTTTATCCGAAGTAGGATCGCGATAAACATTGCGTCGGGGGTTGCGTTTGAAAGCCCCTTGCAAGGACTAAGCAGTTTATAAATGAATAAACTCGAGATCTGCCCACCCCGCCGCCTTCCTTGATTTTATAGAAACCTGAGTTTCCAATAATCACTCCCCTCTTTTACCCAATATCGTTCTCTATCGGGAATCAGGAAATTGAAATCAACGCACTGAGCAATCCAGCCAGGGTATGCGGATTCTTCGTGACAGCGGCCATAGTCCATATGCATGTATATTTTTCTGTCAAAGTTCACATAGAACTTAGGAAGCCGCGAAACAAAAATATTAGCCAACTTGAATTCGTCAACACTCAGCGCTTCACCCGATAAATAATGCTGCTCTATTCGTTCAAATAGCTTCCCGTCGGGTTCAAACAGGGCATCCAGTTCCAGTGGAGAGAGAACCTTTCCTTCTGAAGCCTTGAGATACTGCGGAAAGTTCTCTGCAGTCAACCTCAACACCCCTCCTCGAAAATTCTTGCACGCCAGCTCATACTGCTCTTGAGTTATATCCCCGCTTTCCAGGTAGGCGCGATAATCTTTTTCCGCATCAAGGCAGAAATTATATTTCTCATCAACAACCCAGAAACAGCTACCGCGACATACAAAAAAACCAATACTTTTTTCGCCTTCCCAGAGATCATCACAAACTGCTTGATTCAATATCATTCCCCGAACTCTTTTAAGAATCCACCTTCATTTTTTTGCGGAAATTTTTTATGCAAGTAAATCCTATAACTTGAAGGCGCTGCCTCGATGAGAGCGGCAACATTGTCTCCTCGGGCTGAAGAACAGTCGACTATGGATTCTACAAAGTAATAACGCTGTTCCGCCCCTTCACCCAGGCAACGTTGAAAATCCTTAAAGAAAATCAAAAGACTTTGGAATGAATGGGCAGACACCAATGCACTCCCTAAAAGTTCATACGCTGAAATATAGTAGGCGTTTTCCACAACGCCCTGCGCGCCGCCCAGATCAGACAATGCCATCTCCAAGAATTCGGCCGAGAGCAGACCCGAAGAGATCAGCAACTGTAAAAACTCTTCAAAAAGTTCATCAGGCAAACGTGTAGTCGACATTCTCTCCCTCCAAACCATCACCGCTTAAACCGGACGAATCATGTCCACACTTGCTGACCGTCAGTCGTAATCCATACTACGCCAGCGGGAGCCGTGGTCAAAAACCAGAGTCCAACACCATCAAGATCATCGCCCCCGGGGCAAGCAGGCCACGCGAGCTTGATAAGATCAATTTGCTCATCAATTCCACCCGTGAGAAATTTTCCATCCAGCGCGAGTTTTACGTGTCCCTCAAGCATCAGATCAAAAAAGGGGACAGACTTATTTAATCAAATAAATCTGCCCCCCCTTTTACTCGCCCCCCTTTACTCATATATTTTCTCCGAAATAATTTCCAACTCATCCCACAAATGGGACAGACCAATACTGCTCATATAAGTCATGTAATCCACAAATCCGGGAAACTTTATTTCGTCGATCGAGAACCACGTCGCTTCGCACTCAGGGCAAATAAAAATAATCGATTTATTCGCTTTTATCATCGCTTTGAGAACGTCGTCCTGCTGACATCGTGGGCAAATCACATACACCTCTCTAAATATACAAATGGGACAGATTTATTTAATCAAATAAATCTGTCCCCTTTTGTGGTGCTTTTGTGGTGTCACTTTTTAATACGCCCCCTTCTTTATCTATCCACCTGAAAAAACGTAATCACGGGACCGTAGTTACTTTCCGAATCTGACACTTCAACAAAGAATTTTTTTTCAGGGAACTTCTCTTTCAACACCATCCCCCATGAAAACGCCAATACGTTGCGCAACTGCAAAAAAATGCTGTCCGACACATCATCTGCGCACTGTTCAAAAAGTTCATAAACATGCACGTTATTCATAACCTGCTCTACTTTCCGAATATCATGCATTTCAGCCATACGCGCAGCGAAGGTTTCTGAAGCAAAATTACGCTCCAGAAATACTCCTCCCTCGCATGTCAAAAAATCAGGAAAAAGCACCTTTGAAAACAACAACATCTGCTCAGGGTGGCATTGATCACTGATATAAGAAAATATATCCAGACCTTGTTGTTGAGCCCACTGATTTTTCCAAGTCTCATACTTGACAGCGTCTGTGACAGGTGGAATTGAGTAGATCCCATTCATGGTATTTCTTCCGGAGTTACGCCTCTAGGAGGCGCTTTGGTGGATGGTGACTGAACTCTGACTGATCCGTCAGGTAACGTATTCCTACCATACTCAATGACGTGAGGAGTCGGTACCCCTGCGTGAGGAGCGCCAGTAACATCTACTCGCTTGATGATCATGCCTTCCGCATCATATACAGCATAACTGGTGATATTCCCTCGGTTGTCAGCACGATAGAGAGTCGCCCCCTTAGGCCCCAACAAGCTGAACCTTCCGCTGACCTGCGTAGCATGTTCCAAGGGTCCTCCAATCAGATTGGCAGCATTTCTCGGAGGGGGGAATGGCGGTGGAGTATGAGGCGAACCACCGCCGGTCGAACCTTTGTTCGTCATTGAGAGCACTCTGCCGCCCACTTTTACACCGAGCGACTTGAACTCCCCCAAGGCCGCATCTACCAGGAAACGCGCAGCAACGACGTAGTTGTTACCGTCTAGAGGGTACTTGATGTTGCCTTTCCGATGCTCATCCTTTGCATGTTTGTTGCTCTCTCTCAAGCTGTCCTCTGGCGTTTCGGTAAAGAAGGCGGCCAAGTTAATAGCTGCACCATCTTTCAACTCTTCAACCTGCTTGCCTGCAGCAAAATTAATCAGGGCATTTGTAACCATGCTCACCATGAATTTCATCGGCCCCATTACTGCTTGGGCTGCAATTGCAGCTGTCTCTAGCTGATTGCGCTTTTCAACAGGTAAGGAATTAGCAACCACCAGCATCTTGCCCAATTCACCAAGGGCTTCCTGTCCCATTGGGATGACCGTCTTTGTGATTCTGACTGCATCAAGATAAACGACGTTAGTTCCCCCACTGCCGTCGTTTGTTGGTTCGATGATGATGTTGCCTTCATCAACTTCCTTCGTCATCTCCTTATCGTAATCTGCAGCCAGATCCGCGAATCGCTTGAGTCCTGCAAGCACCTCCGGATCGAGGGAGTCCATATCTGAAGGATTTTTTCCCTGTCGAACAAAATTCTTGGTGATAGCCAGTGCTTGCTCATCGCCAAGCTGCTTGCGGAGGGAGGGAGAGACCTCGCTGATATCGACTAATTGTGCATTGATTGCCTGTTTCAGATTGGTCAAGAAACTGGCACCTGCCATGGCTTCCTTGACCATGTTCTCCTTGAACTTAGTGATGCTATCGTCCCAACGGTCAAGTGTTTGGAGCGAATGGCTCACCGAGTCGATAGAAGAACTGCTGACGTAAAGATCAGTACGATGCTCTTCGTCCTTGGTGATCTCATACGCTTTGTTCACATCACGATTGAGACCCGCCGTGGAGTCCTGCCCGGAGGCCTTGTCGTTACGCACGACAATCTGACCCTCGCCCACTGTAGCGTTCAGCGTCTGCTGACGATCCTTGTCGTACTTATAACCCTCCACGGCCCAGCTATTTTTGCTCTCACCTTCCATGCCCTTGTTCGGCTTGTCAGCCTGAGAACCACCGCCACCGCCGTAACTACCGCTGACATTGAGGTAATAACCGTGCTCGTTATCCTTGCCGGTGATGTTGCGATAGCCGAGGGTGTCGGTGTCGAGCTTGAGGTTGCCGTTATCGGCAGTGATCACCGAGCCATCAAGTTGCGTATGTTTTTCGGTACGGATATCGACTTTGCTTTTGCCGCTGATAACCGTCTGGTTGTCGACCCAATTGGTTTTGCCGTTGGTTTCGCCGTAACCCAGCGAGCCACTGACCGTTGCACCGAAGCTGACCGCGACAGTCAGGCTGGCGTCGAACTCTTTGCCCTCGACCTTGCCGGTGTTCGGAACAGAGGACACGGTCAGGTTACGTCCTACATCACCAATAACTTCATCACCGCGCAGAGTGGCGCCAGCAATCGTAGTATCACGCTCGCTTTCGAAGCTCAGCTTGTTACCTGCATACAGGTACGCTTCCTGCTGCTTCACGCCTTCGCGGTTCAGATCGCCGATGCCGACATTTGCCGAGCCATAAACGCCGAAACCATCCTGGCCGGCGATGATGCCGCCCTCCGCGCCCCAGCTACGGCGATCATGTGAACTCTCATAGGCGTTTTGCGCCGACAGAATGTTCAGATCGTTACCGGCCTTGAGGGAGATGTCCCGCGCGGCAATCGCTCGGGTGCCGATCAGGGTCAGATCATTTTTGGCATCCAGGTTAATACTACCGCCGGCATTCAATTGGGTTGCCGTCGAGGTCCCCTGAGTCGATTTGTCCTCGGTACCCGCATTGCTGACCCCGACACCCAGCTTGAAGCCACCGGTGGTGCCGCCCTTGACGCCGCCCTTGCTCTGAGTCGAATGTCCGGAGCTGTCTTGCGAGCCGTGCGCGACATCAAAGGTGATGTCTTTGCCTTTGACATTGATGTCACGCCCGGCATTGAACTGGCTGCCACTGACATTGACACCGTTGCCGGCATCCAGTGTGATGTCATTGCCCGCCGAAAGCGTCGATGGCCGCTGTGTCACCGAACTCTGTGTATTACTGGAGCTGACGCTGGAGGCGCCGATATGCCCGTCAAATTTCGGTCCGCTAAAAAACTGATCAAGGGTATCAACCGATTTTAATACGCTTGAACCTTTGCTGACCCCGTCTTCACCTTTACCCGTCCCCTTGAGGCCATCCATCGTGTTGCCGATGTTGTAGGCTGTTGTCGCGGTGATGCCGTTACGCTTGATGCTGTCACGGATGGTGACTTCGCTAGCCTCTTCCTTGGCATCGATGTTGATGTCGCGATCCGCCTTGAGGCGAATGTTGTTTTCGGCTGCCAGATCGGACCCTTGCTGGTTGATGTCGCGACCGGCAGTTACATTGAGGTTCATCCCGGCATCGATGGAACTGCCCGCAGCTGTGTAGCCTTTACTGTTTACACCGTGCTGGATGGTTTCACTGCCAACGAACGTGGTGAAGGCGTTGCTGTCGATGGTCTGCTTGAGACCAACGCTCTTGTCCGTCTCCCAGCTGTTGCTGCGATGGTTGTCGATCGAGGCGACCACATTGACATCGCGACCGGCATCGAGCGATACGCTGTTTTCGGCACTGATACCACTGCCAATGACATTGATGTCGCGTGAAGCGTCGAGAATTGCATCGCGCCCCGCGTTAACCTGACTGCCGACACTGTTGGAGCGAACAACCTCGCGCCCGCCGTTGTGCGAGGAGCCAACAGTGATATCGGCACCCAGCCCCGGTGTGCCAGCGAACACACCGATTGTGTCCTTTAGCGACATACCCAGTTTTTTCTTGTATTCCTCAGCCCGGCTGTAGGCTTGGTCGTCGGCAGACGACAGGGTGATATCACCTTCCTTGTCTACGAGACCGGCATGGAGTTCGGCATCGTTGTCAGCGTTAACTTCACTGGCATTCAGACGAACATCACGCCCCGCCAGAACTACAGCGTCATGCCCGGCACTCAACTGGCTACCGACCTGGGTAACAGAGGTCTGCAAGTGGCTACTGCCACTTTTTGACATGCCGAAGGCGCCAGTCTTGGTTTTCTTACTGTAAGACCCAGATTCTTCGGTGGCAGAAAGCACTGCGACGTCGTTGGTTGCACCGACGACCAGATCATTACCGGCCTTCAGCTGACTGCCGATGACAGTGACATTGCGTCCGCCATCAAGACTGACAGCACCGTCTTCGCCCTTGGACGAATTAACGGTGAGGTCGCGCCCGGCTTCAATCACCGAAGCAACGTTCTCACTCTCATAACTCTCGGTCTGGGTAGTCTTGCTACGTCCGAACGAGCCTTTTTTCTTCTTGTAGTAGTAGGACGAACTCTCGTCCTTGGCGGAAGCAACCGTGATGTCCTGAACCGCATCCAGGCTGACGTTTTCCTCGGCCTTGATACGACTGGCGATGATGCCCAGATCGTTGCCCGCGTCCAGCGCGATATCACGTCCGGCGTTCAGTACGGATGCTTGTTGAGTGATGCTGTGGGTTTCGTTGGCGAACCTCTTGCCACGCGAAACGTAGTCACTTTCATTGGCCGCCGAGGTAATGATGATGTCATTACCGGAGTTGACACTCAGATCCCGCTTGGCATCCAGCCGGCTACCCACAATCGCCACATCACGATCGGCACTGATCGTCAAATCCCGCCCGGACTTCACTTCAGCGCCATGCTGAGTAATGGTCTGATTGAGGAAGCTACTGCCACGCCCCGTGGTGCTGCGATCCTGCACCGAGGTGATGTTGACGTCGCGATCGGCGTCGAGGGTCATGTCACGGCCGCTTAGCAATACACCGCCGATGTTGTTGATATCCCGGCCAGCGCCGATTGTCAGGTCATTGGCCGCTTCGATTCGTGAGGCGTTGTCCAGTACATCGCGGTGGAACAGGTTGCCGCCACGGTTGCCGTCGATGCTGAACACATCGCGCTGGTTGATCACGCTGCCGTTGGTGGCCGTCAGGCTGACATCCTTGCCGGAGATGATGCCGCCGGACTTGTTGATGATGTCGTTGCCGGCCTTGAGGGTCAGGCGTTCGCCGGCTTCGATCAGGCCGGTGTTGGTCAGGTTGTTGCTAGCCTCGGCCGACAGGTTGTTGGAGGCACGCAAGGTGCCGGCGTTGTTCAGGTCGCCGCCGGCGATCAGGGTCACGTCACCGCCCTGGATCAGCGCGCCGTTCGGCGCCAGGCGGTTGTTGGCCTGGGCCAGGTACAGCACTGGCACCAGGACTTTTTCGCCGTTCACTTCGTGCTCTTCGAGCCAGACGATGTCGTGGGTCAGTGCCGCCACTTGCTGAGCCGTCAGGGTCACGCCGAGGGACAGATTGAGCTGATCCTTGCTGGCGACCGCGTTGTTCATGAGGTACTTGAACATCGCTTCGTCGGAGGTCTGGCCGTCGATGAAACGCTGGCCGGTGCGGGCGACCACGGCCTGCTGCACCATGCGCTGCTCGAACAGGCCGTCACCCAGGCGTTTGGCGCTGGTGTCGGGGTCGTAGCCGAGCTTGCCCAGCAGGTAGTCCGAGCTCATGAACTGCTTGAGGTTGGTCAGCGCCGGGTTGGTTTCGATCAGGTACTTGTGCGGGTTGGAGCGCACGCTGGTGTCGGGCAGGCCCTGTACGCGCGGTACGTCGAACGAAACCTGGCCACGGTTGGGCGCCAGTACGCCGACCGGTCCGTCGCCGGCCACCGGGCCTACGTTGAACTGTGCGGTCTTGTCGTTGAGGTTCAGCGAGGGAACGCCGCTCAAGGCCAGATCGCGTTTTTTCTTCGAGACCGGGTCGTTCTGGTCGAACTGCAACGCGGTCGCCGACCGTGCGGGCATGCCGTCCGAACGCTGGGTGGCGCTGGCGGCAATGGTGCCGATGGTCCAGTCGCGATTGGCTACCAGGTCTTGCTCGCTACCGCCCTTGTGGCTGAGACGGAACAGACCGTTGTCGCCGGTTGGCAGAGTGAAGCCCGGCAGGGACAGCGGGTTGACCTGTTGTTGCGCAAGGTCCGGCGGCAGCTGGGAATTGATGCGGATGACCGTCGGGACCACCCCGCCACCCAGTTGAGTGGAGCCCAGGCGAGACGCCCCGCCCGCCGATGCATTGCCGTTGCGAACGACGCCGTTGTCGAGTTTGTTTGTTGCGTTGATGTAGACCGTGCCGCCCGCCTGTACGACGGCATTGGCGTTGGCCGATGGGCTGCTTTCAACGGTGGTGTTTCTGAAAAACGTTGCGTTCTTGACGGCGCTCGGGGCTTCTGTGCGTACGCCGCTGGCGTAGCTCGAACCGGGATAGAAGAACTTGGCGTCGTTATCGAGAACGATCGAGCCAAATAAATAGAACCTCGGCGATTCACGGCCAACTTGACGGCTAACTATCGCGGTCAGGGATTCAACCTCGTTCATGTCCCAGGTATGTATGGTGGGGACCATGACGATCTTGCCGTTCCAGACACCGGTTTTGCCCGAGTCATAGTTCGGATCGTTTGCGGCGTTGTAAGCAAGAACATCCTCCCAGAAGAAGATATTTTTTGCTTTACTGCCCGGCGAATCAAACCAGCGGGTGACGGTGTAGTCCCCGACCGTGGCCCCTTGGTTGGTGAAATTCTGCACGTTAAGTGTCAGGTCACGTCCTGCGCTGACCACCGAGGCGTCGTTGATGAAATCACGCGCGCTGCCCACAAGATTTCGGCCGGCAGTCAACGTACCCGCTGCCGAGTCCTTGACGATGGTCGATTGGTATTTTTCCACCCAGACCATATGGCTTGGCAGATTCGACTCGCGAAAGACGTTGCTGAAGGAAGTGCAAGTCGTGCAACGAACGCCGATCGTACCGGAGATCAATCCGCCTCCGGCCACCTCAAACACATCCTTGCGGTTCTCGATGTGATCCGCCGCCAGGCTCAGGTCACCAGTGCTCTCGATGGTCCCGGAAATGTTGTTGATCGAGGAACTCCAGCCATTGCTGTCGTCCCGGGCGATGCTGATGTTGCCGATGCCGTAGATGTCGGCATAACGGTTGGTCAACGTACCGACCCGCAACGCCATGTCATCGCCGCTGAAGATCAGCCCGTTCTGGTTCAGCAGGGAATTGCTGTTGATCCGCAGCTTTCCACCGCCACCAAGAGTGCCGTTGTTGACCAGAGAATCGGCATTGACAGTCAGTCGATCAGCCGAGGTGAGGCGCCCGAGGTTGGTCAGGCTGCCGCGACTGGTGATCGTGGACTCAGAGGCGCCGGTGATGCTCGCCGCGGCAGTCACATCTATCTGCGAAGCGGTGAGGCCCATAGTGCCAACGCTACTGATCCGGCCATTCCCGCCGTAGCTACCACCCAGTTGGATATCCATCCCGCCATCACTGGCAATCAACCCGTCGTTGTACCAGTTCACCCCGCGCCCGGTGAGCTGGTTCGAGGCCAGCACCTGGCCGCTGGCCGTTTGCGTGAAGTTGTTGATGTTGAGCGTCAAGCGCCCGGCCTGGATCACGCTGCTGTTGGTCCAGCTGTCGGCGTTGAGGGTCAGGCCGCCACGAGTCACCAGCGAGCCGCCGGCGTTCATCACGTTGGCGGTGGAGATGTCGAACTCGCCCACGCCCACGTGAGTGACCGACCCACCGGCGTTAAGGAAACTCGGCGCTGCCAGAGTGAAATGAGTGTTGGCGGTTTCCACCAGACCATTGCGGTTGTCGAACTGGCTGCCGATCTGGAAGTCAGTCTTGCCGCTGGTTCCGAGGGCGCGCAGTTTGCCGCCCTGGTTGTCGAGGTTGGTGGCACGCACAGCCAGGGTGCCGGCGCTTTCGATCAGACCACCACGGTTGGTCAAACTCGTGCCCGCACCGAGGTCGATAACGCTGCCGCTGACCTGGCCGGCATTGTTGTTCATCGAGCCGGCGCTGACTTTTACCTGGCCTTTGGCGTAGATGCCGCCACCGCTGTTGTCGAGCGCATTGGCGCCGGCATTCAGCAGGATGTCGCCGGTGTTGGCAGCGATGCGGCCGCCGTCGCTATAGATGCCGCCGAGGGCGCGCAAGTCGAGGCGACTGCCTTCGATCTTGCCGCCCTGGCCGTTGCGCAACACACCGGTCAGACGGGTTTGCAGCAAGCCCTTGAGGCTGGACAGCACCCCACCCCGACTGTCGAGGCTGGCGGCGGTGATGTTCAGGTCGCCGGTCTGGGCGATGAGTTTGCCGCCCTGGTTGTCGATGGCCCCGATGCCGGTGTTCACGGTCAGCGCGGTGAAACTCTGCACCGCGCCTTTGCCGTTGTTCAGCGCGGCGGCGGTCAGGTTGACGGCGGCATCGCGGCTGGAAATCAGGCCGTCGCCGTTGTTGTGCAGGGTGCCGTCGGCCTTGAGGTCGAGTTGACCGTTGGCCGAAATCGTGCCGCCCGCGCTGTTGTTCAGGTCACCGTGGGTCAACAGGTCGAGCAGGCTCTGGCTGATCAACTGGCCACCGCGGTTGTCGACGCTGGCCGAGCGCTTGATCACCAGCGGCCCGGTGCTGCCGAGCGCGCCGTTGACGTTGGTCAGGGCGCCCAGCAGGTCGAGGGTGACGCTGCCCTTGCCGACCAGGCTGCCGCCGCTGTTGTCCAGTTGCGTACCGGTGAAGGTCAGCGCTTTGCTGGCCGTGATCCGGCCACCGGCGTTGTTCAGGGTGGCCGCGCGAACATCAAGGGTGTCGCCGCTTTCAATGAAACCACCGGCGCCGTTGCTGATCGTGCCGCCGGTGATGGTCAGGGTCTGTTTGCCACCACTGGTGACGGTGCCACTGGTGTTGTCCAGGCGGGTGGCCTTGATGGTCACCTCGCCGATGCCGCCCAGCCCGCCGTTGCTGTGGTTGATCAACGCACCGCTGAGGTCGATGTTCAGGTTGCCGAGCAGGCTGGAGACGCTGCCTTCCTGACTGTTGTCGAGAGTGCCGCCAGTGACGGTCACGCCCTTCCAGCCAGAGATCAGACCGCCCTGGTTTTTCAGCTCGGGCGCGGTGAGGGTCAGTTGATCGTTGCTGATCAGGTTGCCGCTCCGGTTGTCCAGGCTGTTGCCGGTGAGGCTGAAACTGTTGACGCTGGAGATTTCACCTTTCTGATTGTTCAGGGCACGCAGCGTGGCGATGCTCAGTACGCCCTTGCTGTTGATCACGCCGTTCTGGTTATTGAGGTCACGCAGGTGGGCAATGCTCAGCAGGCCTGTGCTGCTGATCATGCCGTCCTGGTTGTTCAGGTCTTGAGCGGTAGTGCCCAGGTCAATGGCCAGGCCGGCAATGCCCACCAGCGTGCCGCCCTGGTTATCCAGACCGGTGCTGTTAAGCGTCAATTGTTGCGCCGCCTTGATGCCGCCTTTGTTGCGGTTGCTCAAGAGGCCGTCGACGGTCACCTCGAGATCGCTGTCGCTCAGCAACACGCCGCCATCGCTGTTGTCCAGGCTCGCCGCCCGGATCTGCAATGCTGCGGCGGCGATCTTGCCCTTGATCGAGGTCAGGGCCTTGTCGATGGTCAGGGTCAGTTTCTGGTTGCTCAGCACCTGGCCGCCGCTGTTGTCCAGCGACGTGGCGATCAGGTCGAAGGCCTGTTCGCTCGAAATCTCGCCGCCCCGGTTGTTCACCTCACCGAGGTTTTTCAGCAGCAATTGGCCCGGTGCCGTGATGAAGCCGTCCTGGTTGTTCAGCGCACCGCCTTTCAGATCAAGACTCAGGTTGCCGGTACTGAACAGCTTGCCGCTCTGCTGATCGAGCCCCTTGAGGTTGGCCACCAGAGCATTGGCTGCGCCGATGCTGCCGCCAGTATTGGTCACTTGATCTGCGTTCAACTCCAGTCGATCGGCCGAGTAAATGCTGCCCTGACTGTTGTTGAGGTCACCGGTGTTGATGTTCAGGCCGGTCTTGCTGCTGATGACACCCTTTTGCTGGTTATCCAGCGCACTGCTGTTGATCGTCAGCGCGGTGTCGGTGAGCAGTTTGCCGCCCTGGTTGCTGACGGCGCCTCGGGTGTCGACCGTGAGGTTTTTGGCACTGGAGAGCGTGCCGCCGTTGTTGCTAAGGCTTTGGGCATTGATCGCCAGCGCGCCTTCGCTGATCAGGCTGCCCTGATTGTTGTTCAGGTCCGATGACAGGGTGATCGCCAGGTCTTTGCCGCTGCTCAGACGACCGCTGTTTTCCAGCGTCTGCCCGGTCAGTGTGAGACCGCTGTCGCCGCTCATCAGGCCCTTGTTGTGGTTGATGACCTGGCCCACCGTCAGCGCCAGATTGCCGCCGGCAGCGATGTAGCCGCTGTCGCTGTTGTCGAGCCAGGCGCCAATCAGGCTCACACCGGCCTTGCTCGACAGTTCACCGCTGCGGTTGTCGACGCGGTCAACGGTGAGTGTCAGCGCTTTTGTGGACCCCACCAGACCTTCCTGACGGTTGTCCAGACGGGCGGCCGTGACGCGCAGGCCATCGTCGGCGATGACTACGCCGGCCTGGTTGTCGAACAGGTCGGTCACGGTCAGGTCGACCTCGCCGCGCCCACGGATTTCGCCACCGGTGTTGTCCAGGCTGGCACTGCGGCTGTCGAGGCCGGCAGAGGCAATCAGGCCCTTGATGTTGCTCAAGGCCTGATCGACAACCAGCGTCAGCTTCTGGTTGCTCAGCAACTTGCCGCCGTCGTTGTTCAGGCTTTGCGCATTCAGGCTCCAGGCATTCGCACCGGAAATTTCACCTGCGCTGTTGTTCACCTCGGCGAGGTTTTTCAGCAGCAGCTGACCCGGCGTATGCAGGTTGCCGCGCTGGTTGTTCAACAAGCCATGGTTCATGTCCAGCGTCAGGTCAGCGTTGCTGAACAGCTCGCCGCCATCCTGCTCCAGCGAAGTGACCGACACGTCGAGTTGCTGCTGGCTGCCGATGCGCCCGCCGGAGTTGTCCAGGTGGGCGGCTTTCAGCTGCAGGGTGCCGTCGGTGGCCAGGCTGCCTTCATGACGGTTCTTGAATTCACCGGTGGTCAGCGTCGAATCGGCCTTGGCGCTGATGATGCCCTGGTCGCTGTTGTCGAGGCTTCCGCTGTTGAACACCAGGCCTTTTTGCGAGGCGATCAGACCGCCCTGGTTCAGCACTGCGCCGGTCGAGGTCAATGCCATCGCCTCAAGGCTGGACAGTTTGCCCAGACGATTGTCGAGGCTGCCGGCCTTGAGGGTCAGCCGTCCTTCGCTGCTGACCAGACCGCCCTGGTTGTCCATGGCTTCATCGAAGGTCAGTTGCAGATCCGCTTGGCTGACGATCCGCCCGCCGACGTTGCTCAAACCAATGCCACTGAGCGTGCTCGCACCCTTGCTGAAAATCAGGCCGTTGGTGGCGTTGATGATCTGCGCGACCTTCAGGCCCAGCGTGGTGTCGGACAACACCTTGCCGCCTTCGCTGTTATCCAGACGCGCACCGTTGACCAACAGCGCTTGCTGGCTGGACAACGAACCGCCGCGGTTGTCGATCTGCTCGACATTCACGGTCAGGTTTTTCAGCGAGCCAACCAGGCCGTCCTGGCGGTTGTCGAGGTTTTTGCCGGTGAGCAGCAAATTGCCTTCGGCGACCAGTTCACCGCCCTGCTGGTTCAGGGTGTCGATGTTGGCGTCGATATCGGCCTTGCCGGAAATTCGCCCGGCAGCGTTGTTCACTTCGCCGGCCTTGAGCGTCATCAGCCCGGTCGAGGTCAGCAGGCCGCCATTGCGGTTGTCCAGCGTGCGGCCTTCAAAAGTCAGTGCCGCTTTGCTTTCGAGCCGGCCCTTGTCGCGGTTGTCCAGTTCGTCGACCAGCGCTTTCAGCGCCTTGTCCGAACGAATCACACCGCCACGGTTATCCGTGTTGGCACTGCTGACCGTCAGGCTGTCGAGGCCGGAAATCTTGCCGGCGCGGTTGTCCAGGCGAGTGGCCTGCACGTCCATGGCACCGTTCGCCTGAATCAGGCCCTTGCTCTGGTTGTTCAGCTGGCCGCTGATGCGGGTGGTCAGCGTGCCTTCGCTGATCAACTGGCCTTGCTGGCTGTTGTCGAGACTTTGCGCGCGCACGTTCAGGGCAGTCTTGCCACCGAGTTTGCCGGTGGTGTTGTTGATCGCTCCCGACGCCGTAATGTCCAGCATCCGCCCGGCCATCATCAGGCCGGCGACGTTATCCAGCGATGTGACCGTCAACACGGTGTCGGCCTGGCTGCTCAGTTCGCCGTTGCGATTGATGAGCTGCCCGACCGTGCCGGTCAGGTTGCCCGCGCTGTTGATCACGCCCTGGGTGTTGAGTACCTGACCGGCGTTGAGGTTCAGGGAGGCGCTGCCGAGCACGCGGCCGACGTTGCGGTTGTCCAGCGAGCCGGCGGTAACACGGGTGTTCTGGCCGCTGAGTGTGCCGCTCTGGTTATTCAAAGTCTGTGCGGCGTTAACCGTCAGGTTACGGCTCGCGACCAGGCCTTTGCCGCGGTTGTCGATGGCTTGCGCGCTCAGGCTCAGATCGCCATTGGCATTGCGACTGCCGTCAGCATTGACCCCGGCTTCGATCGCGCCGGCGTTGGTCAACTGACCGCCCGCACTGAGGCTGATGCTGTCCCGCGCCGCGAGAGTCTGTCGGTTGGTCAGGTCGCCCTGAGTCTGCACGTTCAGCGAGGTGCCGGCGTAGACCGCCGAGCGGGTCTCCAGGCTGGCGGCCTTGACGTTGACCGCGCCGGTGGCCGAGGTTTCGGCCAGGCTCAACTGGCCGTTGGCGTCGAGCTGGATGTCGCCGCCGCTGGCGATCAGTTTGCCGTCCAGCTTCACCCCGACCCCGGCCTCGGTGCCGACCAGTTTGATCGCACCGGCGTACATCCCGCCCAGTGCCGAGGAGTCGATGGCCAGTTGCGGCTTGGCGCTGCCGTCGTCAGCGCGGGCGGTGGCGTTCAGGGTTTCAGCATTGACGTCGTTGCGCCCGGCAATGATGGTCAGGTTTTTCGCCTGGATCTCGGCATTGATTTTTGCGCTGCGGGTGATGATTTCGAAGCGGTCGACATTGGTTGCGTTAAGCCCGGCGCCTTCGATGGCGACGCTGCCCTGATCGACCTGGAAACGGTCCAGGCGACCGCTGCCATCCAGCACCGGTTTGCCGGTAGTGAGGGTGACGCGAGGCGTGTTGATGAAACCGCAACCGTTGCAACTGATGCCGTACGGGTTGGCGACGATCACCCGAGCCGACTGCCCCGCCACTTCGGTGTAACCGCGCAACTGGCTCGGGCTGCCACCGATGACTTCGTTGAGGATCGCCTGCGCCGAACCGCTGTTCTTCAGGTGCGGGTTGTCGATGACATACCCGCCCAATTGGGTGGACGAAGCCTGGTTCGAGCCGTTGTTGAGGATGACGCCCTGCGCGCCGACGTTGTAATCATGGAACTGGTTGTGCGACAGACCGCTGCCGTTGGGCGTGGCGATGTTGATGATCTGCACGCCGTTACCGGCGCGATCAAGGGTGGTGCCAGGGTTGGCCACCACGATGCCGTCGGCCTGGGCCCACATCGGCTGCCAGAACATGACGTTGGCCAGCAAAAACGCCAGTCCTCGCTTGGGCATACCGCAGAACTGATCACGGCTTTTTACGGCGGCAGATGGCAGGCGAGCGAGAAAGGCGAACTGACGAACGTCCATGTAAAGGTCTCAATGCACAGGCAGGATGGGCGATTTGAAGGCAGGCGCGACGATCCCGACGGGGTTGCGAATGGCGCCCGTCAGAGCAAAATCGGATAGGGAAAAAGTTGCGCAAGGCGATCAAGCGTTGCCCGGTCGATCACGGCAAAAGCCATGAAAGCCTGTTCGTTCCCTCGTAGCGGCACACTGATATCAAATTAGTGGCGCGATATTAGATGGCCACTATTTTGGCGTCAATTAATGGTTGCAGCACTCCAGCGTTGCCGACGAACGGTCATGACCCCGTCACATCTTTTCTCCATAGACGTCCCCGGCCACGGTCAGCCCTCCTGGCGCAATAATCTGTAAACTCTCCCCTCTTTCGCCGCCCTCTCATCCCGGCGGCCATCACCTCTTTATATTGCGGAGTCAGCCTTGCGTCTGTTTCACACCTCCGACTGGCACCTTGGGCAGAACCTGCACGGCCAGGAACGCGATTTCGAGCACGCCTGTTTTCTCGAGTGGCTGCTGCGCCAATTGAAGCTGGCGCAGCCGGACGTGCTGCTGATTGCCGGCGACATCTTCGACACGGTCAATCCACCGGTCAAAGCCCAGGAACGCCTCTACGACTTCATCGTCAGCGCCCATGAACAGCAGCCGTTGCTGACCATCGTGATGATCGCCGGCAACCACGATTCCGGTTCGCGGATCGAACTGCCCGCGCCGTTGATGCGGCGTTTGCGCACCCATGCGCTGGGCCGGGTGTTGTGGCTGGATGACGGGCAACTGGATGCGGAGCGTCTGTTGTTGCCGCTGCCGAATGCGTCCGGCGAGATCGCCGCGTGGTGCCTGGCGCTGCCGTTCCTGCGCCCTGCCGAAGTGACCGGCGCGCATCTGGGTGACAACTATCTGCGCGGCATCGGTCAGGTGCATGAATGGCTGATCGAAGCAGCCAACGCCAAGCGCCAGCCGGGCCAGGCGCTGGTCGCCATCAGTCACGCGCACATGGCCGGCGGCTCGGTGTCGGAAGACTCCGAGCGCAGCCTGATCATCGGCAACGCCGAAGCCCTGCCCGCCAGCCTGTTCGGGCCGAGCATCAGCTATGTCGCCCTCGGCCATTTGCACAAGCCGCAGAAGGTCAACGGCGAAGAACGGATTCGCTACAGCGGCTCGCCGATCCCGTTGTCGTTCTCGGAAATCAGTTATCAGCACCAAGTGCTCGACGTCGTTCTGGACGGCGAAACCCTGGTCAGCGTCGAGCCAATGCTGATCCCCCGCTCCGTCAATCTGCAACGCCTCGGCCCTGCGCCGCTGGCGGAAATCCTGCTGCAACTGGCCGACCTGCCGAACATCGACCTGCTGGCCGAAACCCAGCGCCAGCCCTGGCTGGAAGTGCGGGTGCGCCTCGACGAGCCACAGCCGGATCTGCGCCATCAGGTCGAAAACGCCCTGCAAGGCAAGGCTGTGCGACTGGTGCGGATCGCCGCCGAATACGCCGGCAACCGTGGCGCTGACGGCGCCGAGGACGGCAGCGTGCTGATCGAACTGGACCAGCTCACACCGCAGGAATTGTTCAGCCGCGCCTGGCTCGACAACTACGGCAGCGAAGTCGACGAGCAAACCCTCAAGGACTTCGCCGAGCTGCTGCAAGACGTACAGATGGAGGGCGAGCAGCCATGAAGATTCTCGCCATTCGTTTGAAGAACCTCGCTTCGCTGGCCGGCCCGTTCGAGATCGATTTCACCGCCGAACCGCTGGCCAGCGCCGGCCTGTTCGCAATCACTGGCCCGACCGGCGCCGGTAAAAGTACTTTGCTCGATGCGCTGTGCCTGGCGCTGTTCGGCGCCGTGCCGCGTCTGAACAACACCGGGCGTGACGCCAAGGTGCCGGACGCCGACGGCGAAATCGCCACTGGCGACCCGCGCACCCTGCTGCGTCGCGGCACCGGTGAAGGTTTTGCCGAAGTGGATTTTATCGGCGTCGACGGCCGTCGCTACCGCGCGCGCTGGGAAGCCAATCGCGCCCGGGAAAAGGCCGGCGGCAAGCTGCAGGCCAGCCGTCAGAGCCTGCGCGACATCGATCAGGATCAACTGCTCGCCAGTCAGAAAGGCGAGTACAAGACTCAGCTCGAAGCCGCACTGGGCCTGAACTTCGAACAGTTCACCCGCGCCGTGCTGCTGGCCCAGAGCGAGTTCAGTGCGTTCCTCAAGGCCGACGACAACGACCGCAGCGAACTGCTGGAAAAACTCACCGATACCGCGCTCTACACCCGCCTCGGCCGCCGCGCATTCGACAAGACCAAGGAGGCCCGCGAAGCCCACAAGCAGTTGCAGGATCAGGCCACCGGCGTGACCCCGCTGGCCCCCGAGGCCCGCGCAGAACTGGACGAGCGCTTCAATGCCGCCCAGCAACAACTGAAGTTGCAGCAGGCGCAGCTCAAGCAGATCGAGCAGCAACACGACTGGCTCAAGGAACTGCTGCGGCTGCAAGACTCGCAACAGGCCGCCGCCGAACAACTGCGCAGCGCCGACCACGAACGGGAGTCGCTGGCCGGTGAGCGTCTGAAGCTCACCCGGCTGGAACAACTTGCCCCGCAACGGCACCAGTTCGCCCGCAAAACCGAACTGGATGCACAGCTGACGCCACTGGCCGCACAGATCCACGCGCACACCCAGCAGCAAGGCGAACTGGCTGAGCGCCAGACTCGACTGGAACAGGATCTCGCCACAGCGCAGATCGCTCTGACCCAGGCGCAAACGCAGCAGAGCGAAGGCGCGCCGCTGTTGCGTCAGGCCTTCGAGGAGCAAAGCACCCTCGCCCGCCTCGCCAAGGACGTTGCGTCCGGCACCGAAACGAAGCACGCCGCAGAGCAAGCCTGCACTCAGGGCCAAAGCACGATCCAGTCCCTGCTCGATCAGCAAAAACAGGTCGCCGAACGCTTGCAGCGCATTGCCGCTGATCTTGAGCAAAGCGCTCACCTGGCACCGTTGAGCGAAGCGTGGAATGCCTATCGCGACCGCTTGCAGCAACTGATGCTGATCGGCAATCGGTTGAACAAGGGCCAAGGTGAACTGGCCTCTCTCGAAGAAAACGCCACTCGCGCCAGCGAAGCGCTCGCCACGCAGAAGCAACAGCTGGAAGTATTGTTCAAGGAGGCTGGTGCCGAACCGGACGCGGTCGCCGAACAGATCGGCATCCTCGGCACTCTGTTGCAGGACAACCGCAAGCAACTGCGCGCCATTGAAGACCTGACGCGCCTGTGGGCCAGTCAGCAGGAGCTGGACAAACGCAGTGCCGAACTGCAACAGCGTCAGCTCGATGCGCAACAGGAGCGCGAGCGCCTGACCCAGGACGGGGTGAAAACCAAGTCCGAGCTGACCGTCGCCGAACAGACCCTCAGCGTCACCCGTGAATTGCTCGAACGTCAGCGTCTGGCCCGCAGTGCCAGTGTCGAAGAGTTGCGCGCGCAATTGCAGGACGACCAGCCATGCCCGGTCTGCGGCAGCAACGAGCACCCGTACCACCAGCCGGAAGCCCTGCTGCAGAGCCTCGGCCGTCACGACGAAAGCGAGCAGGCCAGCGCGCAGCAAGCGGTCGATCAACTGAAGGAAAAACTGACCGAGCTGCGTGCCAGTGTCGGTGGCGTGATTGCCCAACAGAAAGAGTTGCTGCAACAGCAGGAGCAACTGGCGGCTCAGCAGCAGACGCTGACGCCGAGCATCGAGGCGCATCCGCTGGCTGCGTCGTTGCTGAATCAGGACAGTGACAAGCGCGCCGCGTGGCTGACTCGCCAGAACGATCAACTGAACCAGAGCATCACCCAGGACGAACAGCGCCAGAAAGCCCTGCTCACGTTGCAACAGGATGCGGCGCGGCTGACCCAGCAATTGCGTCAGGCCGAGACGGCGCACCAGCAAGCGTCGCAGCACCTGAACAATCAGCAGCGCGAGCTGAGTGCTGACCGCCAGCGTCTGGATGAAGAACTGGCGGCCTTCGCCACACTGCTGCCGAGCGACACCCTCGAAGCCCTGCGCGCCGAACCGGCGGCGACCTTCATGCAGCTTGACCGGCAGATCGCCGAACGTCTGGCGCAAGTCGATCAACAGAAGGAAGAGCTGGCCGAACAGCAACAACGCCAGCAGACGCTCGAGAAAGAACAGGACCGCCAACAGGGCCGTGTGCAACAGCTGCAAAACGCTGAGCAGCAACTCAACGCGCTGACCGGGCAACAACAGGCCAGCCAAGAGAAGCTTGCGCAATTGCTGGGCGATCACACCTGCGCCGAGCATTGGCAGCAGCAACTGGAACAGGCCGTGGAACAGGCACGCAACGCCGAATCCACGACGACTCAGGCGCTGCAGGACGCGCGTACGCAGCTCGTGCAAATCGCCGCCGAGCTGAAAGCGCAGCAGGAACGTCTGCAAGCGCTGGAAAGCGAAGACCGCGATCTGGCCAGCAAGATTGCCGACTGGCGCGCACGCCATCCGGAGCTGGATGACGGTGGCCTCGAAGACCTGCTGCGGGTCGATGACGCGCAAGTCGATGAACTGCGCCAGCGCTTGCAGCGCAACGAAAAAGCCGTTGAACAGGCCAAGGTGTTGTTGCAGGAACGCGATCAGCGCCTGCTCGATCATCAGGCCCAGCACAACGGCAATCTGGATGCCGAACAACTCGCCAGCGCCCTCGCCGACCTGCAAAACCAGTGCACGGCCAGCGAGCAACACTGCGCCGAACTGCGCGCCGAGCAAGCCGAAGACCAGCGCCGCCAGAACGCCAATCAGGCGCTCGCGCAGCAGATCGCCGACGCCTATGCCGAGTATCAGCGCTGGGCGCGGCTCAATGCGCTGATCGGCTCGGCCACCGGCGACACCTTCCGCAAGATCGCCCAGGCCTACAACCTCGACCTGCTGGTGCATCACGCCAACGTGCAGCTGCGGCAACTGGTCAAGCGTTATCGCCTCAAGCGTGGCGGCAGCATGCTCGGCCTGCTGGTGATGGACACCGAAATGGGCGACGAACTGCGCTCGGTGCATTCGCTGTCCGGTGGCGAAACCTTCCTGGTGTCGCTGGCCCTCGCGCTGGGTCTGGCCTCGATGGCGTCGAGCACGTTGAAGATCGAATCGCTGTTCATCGACGAAGGTTTCGGCAGCCTCGACCCCGAATCCCTGCAACTGGCCATGGACGCCCTCGACGGCTTGCAGGCTCAGGGCCGCAAGGTCGCGGTGATTTCCCACGTGCAGGAAATGCACGAGCGGATCCCGGTGCAGATTCAGGTACAGCGCCAGGGCAACGGTTTGAGCACACTGGAGGTGAAATGAACACGCTGTATTCCTTCCGCCGCTGCCCGTACGCGATGCGGGCGCGGATGGCCCTGCGTTATTCGGGTGTGCCGGTGGAGATCGTTGAAGTCAGCCTGAAAGCCAAACCGGCCCAGATGCTGGCGATCTCGCCCAAGGGCACGGTGCCGGTGCTGGATGCGGGTGGTCAGGTGATCGATGAAAGCCTGGAGATCATGCGCTGGGCGCTGGCGCAGAATGATCCGGATGACTGGTTGCTGAGTGGCGATTCGAGGATCGCCGAGTTGATCGAAGCCAACGATCAAGTGTTCAAGGTGCACCTGAATCGCTACAAGTACGCCGAGCGTTATCCGGAACAGCCGATGGAGGTTTATCGCGCGGAAGGTGCGTTGTTCTTGCAGCAGCTCGATGAGTTGCTCGAGGGTCGCGATTACTTGTTGACCGAGCATCCGAGCCTGGCCGATATCGCGCTGTTGCCGTTCGTTCGCCAGTTCGCTCACGTGGATCGTGACTGGTTTGCGCAGACGCCTTACGTGCGGTTGCAGGCCTGGTTGCAGCGGTTTCTGGAGTCGGAGCTGTTCACCGGCATCATGAAAAAGTAGGCACGTTACGCCAGCACTTCACACATGCCGATGGCCGAGCAATCCACTTCAAACGGGCCGAGAAAACCGCTGGGAGTTTTCACTGGCGGATTGCCGGCCAGCAGCCCCAGCGCATTGGCCCGTTCGATGTTATGCGCGATGTTGTGGTTGGCCTCTATGGCCCGGGCCAGTCCACCGACCGAGCCCTGACCGAATCCCAAAAGCGAAGCGCCGTTGGTCATGAACGCCAGCCCGGCGATGACCCAGAGTCTGTAGCCTTTCATGCTCCGCCGACTCCCGCGAGTTCAGCTGAATCCACCGTCGCGTTTTGCGAGCGGAGTTCGAACTGGATGCCGGGATGTGCAACGTCGATTGGTGCTTCGAAGCTGTGTTGCGACTGCGACGCCAGACTGACAAACAGCACCATGACCAGGTACAGACCGATGGCCACGTAGGCGCCGCGTTTGGCGGAAGTGATGATTGAACTGGCCATGATGTGTGCTCCGTGGACAATGTTTCGAGGTCCACAGAATCGATCAAAAAAGCCGGGGTAACCACTCAGGGTTTTCCATAGTAACCATCAGCTTCGTTGATTATTTAGCCGGTCTATCTCGCTGTTTGAAAATAGCTATCGTCGGTCGTTGCGCAGGCAAAAAACTGCCCAAGGCTGCGATCTTTTGATTTTGCTTTTTGAGAAACAAGATCAAAGGATCGCAGCCTTGGGCAGTTCCAGGGTGTGACGGAAATTTCAGTGTTGAGCTTTGTGATCCAGCGCGGCGTAGAAGTTGGCGCTTTGTTGCAGGTATTTCTGGGTGTAGCTCTGGGTGTGGGATTTTTTGTCGCTGATTTCAACGTTGGCACTGGCTGGCAGAGCCACGGTGGCGGAGATGGCGGAAGCGGCGATTATCGAGAAGAGATTGAAGTTCATGGCGGTAACCCTCGTGTTCAGTTGGCTTGCTTGCCCGGTTGGGCCGTGAAGCAAACTTAACGCTCGAGGGTCGATCGCTTGAAATGCTTTGCAACATTACCTGTTATCAGCAGGATTAATACATAGCTTCAGGCCCCGCAAACCGGGGCCTGCGGCTTATTGACGCACGAGAAACTTCAGATCGCTCGGGGCGTCCATCGACAGTTTTTGCACGGTTTTGCCCAGCAAACCGGTCTTGTCGTCGCGCTCGACCACGACAATCTGGTTGCTCTTCTGGTTGGCGATCAGCAGGAATTTGCCGCTTGGATCGAGGCTGAACTCACGCGGGTGATCGCCTTCCACCGAACGTCGTTGCAGCTCCTTGAGCTGACCATTGGCCGGGTCGATGGCGAACACCAGCAGCTGATTGGCGGTGCCACGGTTGCTGACGTAAAGGAATTTGCCGTCGGCGGACGCGTGCAGCGCGGCGGCGGCTTTGTCCGACGTCGGCTGGCCGGCAGCCAGATCGACCAGTTGCGTCTGGGTCAGGACGCCGTCCTTGTAATCGAACACTGCGACCTGAGCACTCATTTCCATGGTCAGCCAGGCATGTTTGCCGTCAGCGCTGAACAGCAGATGACGCGGGCCGCTGCCGGCTGGCAGTTGCACCGACGCGGTTTTCGCCGGGGTCAGCGGCAGTTCCGGGTTGGCTTTCGGGTCGAATTGGTAGATGAAGACCTTGTCCGCACCCAGGTCATTGGAGAACACGTAACGACCGTCCGGCGAGGACACCGTCGAGTGCACGTGGTTCGAGGCCTGACGCTCGGGATTGACCCGGCTTGCCGGGTGCGCGCTCATCTGCACCACCGGTTTGAGCTTGCCGTCGCTGCCGACCGGCAACACCGCGAGGGTGCCGCCCGGATCTTCCATCACCGAATAGTTGCTGACGAACAGATGGCTGGCGTCGCCGCTGAGGCTCGAATGGGTCGGCTCGTTGCCCAGGCTCTGCACTTGATTGATCAGGGTCAGCGCGTGGGTCTTCGGATCGATGGAATAACTGCTGACGCGGCCGACCGGATCCTTCTGGCCAGGGCCGTTTTCGTTGACCACGAACACCCGGTGCTGATCCTTCGAAAGGGTCAGCCACGACGGGTTTTCGCTCTTGATCACTTGCAGCGGTTTGGCGGCGATCTGGCCGGTGGCGCTGTCGAAGTTCATCCGGTAGATGCCTTCGCTGGTGCCGGCGGTGTAGGAGCCCACCAAAAACTGGAAGCTCTCGGCCGAGGCACTGGAAAGGCCCATCGCGCCGACACTGCCGGCCATCAGCAATGGCCAGAATTTACGCATGTTCATTCAGTTTCATCCTCGTCGTCGGCACTGCTCAGTACGTCACCGAGGCACACCAGACGGTGTTCGCCAACGGTTTTGGTGTCGCTGGAAAAACCGACGATCAACCAGCTCTCCAGTTTCTCATCAAACGTCGCCGCCGCCACCTGAGCCGGGGTGAACTCCCAATGCTTGGCGGTACGGCCATCGATGCATTCGATGTGCAGGTTGTCGTCTTCGTCGAGGGCGAATTCGAAAGCGTGCAGGCCGTCGATTTCGACCATACCGCAGTGTTCGAGGGCGTTGAGAAGGGTGTCGGTTACGGCAGTCATGGCAATCATGTCTTTCAGGGGGAAAGGGCCAATGATAGCTCAAAGCCCCGCGCTTGATCGTTCCCACGCTCTGCGTGGGAATGCCTCAAGGGACGCTCCGCGTTCCAGCTCTCGAATGGGACGCAGAGCGTCCCGGGCTGCATTCCCACGCGGAGCGTGGGAACGATCAACGAAACGCAGCGTGGGAACGATCATGGCATGGGGCTTAGAGGGCCTCGCGCGATGGCTTGCCGTCGACCAGCCGCTGAATACGCAGCGGGTTGGCGTTTTTCAGCGGTTCCGGCAGCAGGCTGTCGGGGTAATTCTGGAAGCACACCGGACGCAGGAATCGATCGATTGCCAGCGTACCCACCGAGGTGCCGCGGGCATCGGAGGTCGCCGGATACGGCCCGCCGTGAACCATCGAATCACAGACTTCGACACCGGTCGGATAACCATTGAGCAGGATCCGCCCGACCTTCTGCTCCAGCAAAGGCGTCAGTTCCGGGAAGCGCTCGAAATCAACCTGCTCGCCGATGATGGTCGCCGTCAGTTGCCCGTGCAGGCCCTGCAACGCCGCGCTCAGCTGCGCCTTGTCGGCCACTTCGACGATCACCGTGGTCGGGCCGAACACCTCTTCCTGCAGCACTTCATCGCCATCGATCAGCAGGCGAACATCCGCTTTGAACAACTGCGGCTGCGCCTGATTGCCCTGTTGCGGATTGCCCGCCAGATGCTCGATGCCGGCGTGCGCCAGGAGTTTTTCCAGGCCTTTGCCGTAGCTGCCGAGGGTCCCGGCATTGAGCATGGTTTGCGCCGGTTGATCACCGATCAGCGCCGCGACTTGCTCAACGAATGCGGTGAACTGTGGCGAACGGATGCCGATCACCAGGCCCGGATTGGTACAGAACTGACCGCAGCCCTGCACCACCGAAGCGGTCAGATCGCGGGCGACGGTTTCCGATCGCACGGCCAGGGCCTCGGGCAGCACGATGACCGGGTTGATGCTCGACATCTCGGCGAACACCGGGATCGGCTGAGGCCGCGCGGCGGCCATGTCGCACAGCGCCCGTCCGCCCCGCAGCGAACCGGTGAAACCTACCGCCTGAATGGCCGGATGTTTGACCAGCCATTCGCCGACGCCACCACCGTAGATCATGTTGAACACACCGGCCGGCATGGCGGTTTTTTCTGCTGCACGGATCAGCGCATCGGCGACCAGCTCAGCGGTGGCCATGTGGCCGCTGTGGGCCTTGAACACCACCGGGCAACCGGCCGCCAGCGCCGATGCGGTATCGCCGCCGGCGGTGGAGAATGCCAGTGGAAAATTGCTTGCACCGAACACCGCCACTGGGCCGAGGCCGATGCGGTATTGGCGCAGATCCGGACGTGGCAGCGGCTGACGATCCGGCAACGGCAGGTCGATGCGCGCACCGTAGAAATCACCGCGTCGCAGGACTTTGGCGAACAAGCGCATCTGGCCGCTGGTGCGCCCTCTTTCACCTTGAATCCGCCCGGCCGGCAGTGCGGTTTCGCGACAGACCACGGCGACGAAATCATCGCCCAGCGCGTCCAGTTCATCGGCAATCGCATCGAGAAACTGCGCGCGGCGTTCGGCGCTGAGGCTGCGATACGCCGGATACGCCGCCGCAGCGGCTTTGGCGGCGGCGTCTACTTCCGCTTCCGTGGCCTGAATGAAATCGTGGGGCAGTGCTTCGCCCGTGGTGGCGTCGACGCTCTGCAGCTTGACGTTGCCCGCCGCGCTGCGACGACCGCCGATGTAGTTGTGACCGAGAATCTGAATCATGGGATCTCCTTAAAGGGTGCCGATGCTGTCCGGTTCGAATGCCGCTGCGACCGGGGCGATGCCGTTGACCAGCGGTGCGCCGAATTCGGCCTGGCTGATCTCGAACACGTCGCCCGGCTGAGTGCGAATGCCATCGGCGAACGACAAGGTCGCGGTGCCGAAGAAGTGAATGTGCACGTCACCGGGACGCAGGAACTGGCTGTACTTGAAGTGGTGATATTCGAGGTTCGCCAGGCTGTGGCACATGTTGGCCTCGCCGCTGAGGAACTCGTTCTGCCACAGCACTTCACCGTCGCGCAGGATGCGGCTGGTGCCCGCCAGGTGTTGAGGCAATTCACCCGTGCGAAGTTCCGGGCCGTAGCTGCAACTGCGCAGTTTCGAGTGGGCCAGATACAGGTAATTCTTGCGCTCCATGACGTGATCGGAGAATTCGTTGCCCACCGCGAAACCGAGGCGATACGGCTTGCCGTCGTGGCCGATGATGTAGAGCCCGGCCATCTCCGGCTCCTCGCCGGCGTCTTCGGCAAACGGCGGCAGCGGGAACGGCTGACCGGGACGCACAACGATGCTGCCATCGCCCTTGTAGAACCATTCCGGCTGCACACCGGCCTGCCCCGCCGCCGGTTTTCCGCCCTCCACGCCCCACTTGAAGATGCGCATGGTGTCGGTCATCGCCGCTTCGTCACCGGCCTGCTGGTGCATCTTGTCCCGGGCCGAGGCGCTGCCGAGGTGCGTGAGGCCGGTGCCGCTGACCAGCAGGTGCGCCGGGTCCGGGTGGTCCAGCGGTGGCAAAATGCGCAGTTTGGCCAGCAATTCGGCGTAATCGTGACTGATGCCGAGGCCAAGGGTTTGCACTTGCTGCGCGAGGGTGCTGCCAGCCTCGATCGCGGCCAGGGCCAGATCGCGAACCGTGCGCGCATCTTGTACTTCACGCACGAGGCCGTCCTCGACCACCCCGACACGGCGCTCGCCGCTACTCAATTCGAATTGAACCAGATGCATGATGTTCTCCTGTTAAAACAAATCCTGGATCGAAATCAGGTACGCGTCGCACCCCGTGCACTCGCTGCAAATTGCTCGACTGGCAGCACATGCTTGCGCTCCAGCAAGCGATAGACGACACCCGTCAGAATCAGCCCGAACACCATCACCCCGGACAGGAAGTACAGGCCCGAAGCAAGGTTGCCGGTGTATTCCTTCAAGGCGCCGATCACGAACGGCCCGATGTAACCGCCGAGGTTGCCCACCGAGTTGATCAACGCGATCCCGGCCGCCGCGCTGGCACCGGCAAAGAATCGGCCCGGCAGCGTCCAGAACACTGCCGTGCAGGAAAACAGCGCAAACGCCACCAGACACAACGCCGCCAGTTGCGCCACCGCCAACGACAGCCAGGCGCTGAGGAACAGGCCGATCGCGCCCAGCACATAGAGCACCGCCAGATGGCCGTAGCGATCATTCAGACGGTCGGAACTGCGCGGAATGATCAGCAGGCCGATGATCCCGAAAATGTACGGCACCGAAGAAACGAAACCTGTCACCAGATCGCTGCCGCCGAACTGTTTGATCAGGGTCGGCAGCCACAGGCCCAGGCCATAAATGCTCAGGGTCACCGGCAGATAGAACAGCGCCAGCAGCAGCACGCGTTTGTCTTTCAGCGCATGCAGCGGATTGCCGTGACGGGTCTGGCCGTATTCCTGCAGGTCCTTTTTCAGCTCACCGGTCAGCCAGTCCTTCTCGGCCTGATCCATCCACTTCACTTGCTGCGGGCCGTCCGGCAACCAGCGCAATACCGGCCAGGTCAGCAGGATCGCCGGGGTGCCGATGACGATGAACAGCCACTGCCAGCCATGCAGGCCGAGGATGCCGTCCATGCCCAGCAAACCGCCCGAAACGGGGCCGGTGATCATCATCGCGATGGGTTGGGAAAGGATGAACAGCCCGAGGATCTTGCCGCGATGGCGCACCGGAAACCATTGGGTGATGTAGTACAGAACGCCGGGAAAGAACCCCGCCTCCGCCGCGCCGAGCAGAAAGCGCATCACGTAGAAACTGTGCGGGCCCTGGACGAAGGCCATGCCGATGGTGATGGCGCCCCAGGTGATCATGATCCGCGCAAACCAGCGCCGCGCGCCGAAGCGTTCGAGCATCAGGTTGCTGGGGATTTCAAACAGAAAGTAGCCGATGAAAAACAGCCCGGCACCGAGGCCGTAGGCAGCATCGCCGATACCGATGTCGGCGCCCATGTGCAGCTTGGCGAAGCCGACGGCCGAGCGATCCACATAGGCGATCAGGTACAGCAGGATCAGGAAGGGAATCAGTTTCAGCGTGATGCGCCGGATAAGCCGCAGTTCCTGGCTCATGAGATCGGTCTCCGATTGTTGTTTTTATGGAACCTCGGGGAACGCCTCTCGCGGAAAATCGCCAGGGCCATCCCTCCGTCGAAAACGACTATATAGTAATACTAATTATGCGACAACACTTCCAAAGCGGCGATTTTGCGCTTATGTTTAGCCGAAGCTCGCAAACAATAGTCTTACAATAAGAGAATCGATCATGTCTGATAAGAAACCCACCCTGCGCTCCGCCCAATGGTTTGGCACGGCCGACAAGAACGGCTTCATGTACCGCAGCTGGATGAAGAATCAGGGCATCGCCGACCATCAGTTCCACGGCAAGCCGATCATCGGCATCTGCAACACCTGGTCGGAACTGACCCCGTGCAACGCGCACTTCCGCCAGATCGCGGAGCACGTCAAACGCGGGGTGATCGAGGCTGGCGGCTTCCCGGTGGAATTCCCGGTGTTCTCGAATGGCGAATCGAATCTGCGCCCGACCGCCATGCTCACCCGCAACCTGGCGAGCATGGACGTTGAGGAAGCAATTCGCGGCAATCCGATTGACGGCGTGGTGCTGCTGACCGGTTGCGACAAGACCACCCCGGCTCTGCTGATGGGCGCGGCCAGTTGCGACGTGCCGGCGATCGTCGTCACCGGCGGGCCGATGCTCAACGGCAAGCACAAAGGCAAGGACATCGGCTCCGGCACCGTGGTCTGGCAGCTCAGCGAACAGGTCAAGGCCGGCACCATCACGATTGATGATTTCCTCGCGGCCGAGGGCGGCATGTCTCGCTCCGCCGGCACCTGCAACACCATGGGCACCGCGTCGACCATGGCTTGCATGGCCGAAGCACTGGGCACGTCCCTGCCGCACAACGCGGCGATTCCGGCGGTGGATGCGCGGCGTTATGTGTTGGCGCACATGTCCGGCATGCGCGCTGTGGAGATGGTGCGTGAAGACCTGAAACTGTCGAAGATCCTGACCAAGGAAGCCTTCGAAAACGCGATCCGGGTCAACGCGGCCATTGGCGGTTCGACCAACGCTGTGATCCACCTCAAAGCCATCGCCGGGCGCATTGGCGTCGAGCTGGATCTGGACGACTGGACCCGCATCGGTCGCGGCATGCCGACCATTGTCGACCTGCAACCGTCCGGGCGTTTCCTGATGGAAGAGTTCTACTACGCCGGGGGATTGCCGGCCGTGTTGCGCCGCCTCGGCGAAGCCAATCTGATTCCGAATCCGAACGCGCTGACCGTCAACGGCAAATCCATCGGCGAGAACACCAAGGACGCGCCGATCTACGGTGAAGACGAAGTGATCCGCACCCTCGACAATCCGATCCGCGCCGACGGCGGCATCTGCGTGTTGCGCGGCAACCTCGCGCCGCTGGGTGCGGTGCTCAAGCCATCAGCCGCAACGCCGGAGCTGATGCAGCACCGTGGCCGCGCGGTGGTGTTCGAGAACTTCGACATGTACAAGGCGCGCATCAACGACCCGGAACTGGACGTCGATGCGGACTCGATTCTGGTGATGAAGAACTGCGGGCCGAAGGGTTATCCGGGCATGGCCGAAGTCGGCAACATGGGGCTGCCGGCCAAGCTGCTGGCGCAGGGCGTGACCGACATGGTACGTATCTCCGATGCGCGCATGAGCGGCACGGCTTACGGCACCGTTGTGTTGCATGTCGCGCCGGAAGCGGCGGCCGGCGGGCCTTTGGCGGCAGTGAAGGAAGGTGACTGGATCGAGCTGGACTGCGCCAGCGGGCGTTTGCATCTGGACATTCCGGACGCTGAACTGGCGGCGCGCATGGCGGATCTGCAACCGCCGCAGCAATTGTTGGTGGGTGGGTATCGTCAGCTGTATATCGACCATGTGCTGCAGGCGGATCAGGGTTGCGATTTCGACTTCCTGGTAGGTTGCCGAGGGGCTGAAGTCCCCCGCCATTCCCACTAACACCGCTGTCCCCCTGCCCTGATCGTTCCCACGCTCTGCGTGGGAATGCAGCCCGGGACGCTCTGCGTCCCATTCGAGAACTGGAACGCAGAGCGTCCCTTCAGGCATTCCCACGCGGAGCGTGGGAACGATCATTGCCTCGCTCCAGATTACGCCGTGCCTGCTATGATGCGCGGCATCTCCATCGCTCAGGATCGCGCCACTCCCCATGGATTACCGCAAACCTTCCGACCGTAAAAGCATGCACTCGCGCATCGTCCAGGAACTGGGCATGCAGATTGTTTCCGGACGCTTTCTGCCCTGCGACAAGCTGCCCGCCGAAGCCTTGCTCTGCGAGGAATACGCGGTCAGCCGGCCGGTGTTGCGCGAAGCCACCCGAGTGCTGGTCGCCAAGGGCCTGGTGTATTCGAAACCGCGCGTCGGCACCGTGGTCAAGCCACGCCGCGAATGGCACATGCTCGACCCGGACGTGCTGCACTGGCTGATGCAAAGCAGCCCGCAGAACGAGTTCTTCAACGTCCTGACCAGCGTGCGCAGCATCATCGAACCCGCCGCCGCCGCCCTCGCCGCCCAGCACGCCACCGATGCCGACATTGCGTCGATTGCCGAGGCTTACCAGCGCATGGAAGCGGCGCCGACCCCGGAAGCCTTGCTGCAACCGGATCTGGACTTTCACAGCCGGATCGCCGATGCGACCCACAACGATTTGCTGGCCAATCTGTGCAACATGCTTGCGGTGGCGATTGCCGAGGCGTTGAAGCATTCGAATCAGCGGCCGAATCTGCATGAGCTGGCGTTGCCTCGGCACAAGGCGATTTTGACGGCGATCGAGAATCGGGATGCGTTGGGGGCTCGGCATGCGACGTTGGTGCAGCTGGATGATGCGCGCAGCGCCTTGAGTGTGGTGCTTGGGGCGGATCTTTCGTAAGCCTTTAGTCCGCCTGCCCTCACCCTAGCCCTCTCCCAGTGGGAGAGGGAACCAATCCGGGGATATTGGAGAGATACACCGACTTGAACGATCTGCCTTGAGTCCGTAATCGACTCGGTTTTTCAGGTCGATGGTTGACGAAGCACAACCCGGTCAGTCCCCTCTCCCTTTGGGAGAGGGCTAGGGTGAGGGGGCTTTTGATCTCACACCATAAAAAAACCGCAACCCTTCAAGGTTGCGGCTTTTTCATTTCAGCCAACCGGATCAGTGAGCAAACAGAGAATTTCCCTTCTGCCCCGCCAGTTTCTCCGGCTTGATCAGGAACTTCGCCAGTGCCGGCAATAGCCACAGCGCACCGAACATGTTCCACAGCAGCATGAAGGTCAGCATCAGGCCCATGTCGGCCTGGAACTTGATCGCCGAGAAGATCCAGGTGCACACGCCGATGGCCAGGCACAGACCGGTGAACAGCACCGCTTTACCGGTGGATTTCAGGGTCTGGTAATAGGCTTCCTGCAGCGGCAAACCGGCACGCAGGAAACTTTCCAGGCGGCTGTAGATGTAGATGCCGTAGTCCACGCCGATGCCCACGCCCAACGCCACTACCGGCAGCGTCGCTACCTTCACGCCGATACCCATGAACGCCATCAGCGCGTTACCCAGCACCGAGGTCAGCACCAGCGGCAGCACGATGCACAGGGTCGCCGCCCACGAGCGGAAGGTGATCATGCACATCACCGCCACGCAGATGTACACCAGGATCAGAATGGTCAGCTCGGACTTCTTGATCACCTCGTTGGTGGCCGCCTCGATCCCGGCGTTACCAGCCGCGAGGATGAACTCCAGGCCTTCCTTGTTGTTTTCCTTGGCGAAGTCCTGCACCGCATGCACGGCGCGATCCAGGGTTTCAGCCTTGTGGTCGTTGAGGAACACCAGCACCGGCGCCAGCGAGCAACTGTTGTTGTACAGGCCGTCGGCCCGGGCGATTGAGTTGTTCAGCACATCCGGGTTGCGCGACAGGGTTTCCCATTTCAGGTTGCCCTCGTTCATGCCCTTGATCATCTGCTTGGACACGGTCACCAGCGAGATCGCCGACTGCACGCCCTCGGTGTTCTGCATCTTCCACATCAGTTCGTCGATCGGCGCCATGGCTTCATAGCGCGAGCAGCCTTCGGACTTGGTCTTGACCATCACCACCAGCACGTCGGAACTGGTCGAATAGTTGCTGATGATGAAGTTGTTGTCCTTGTTGTAGCGCGAGTCCGGACGCAGTTCCGGCGCGCCCTGGTCGAGGTCACCGATTTTCAGGTTCTGGCTGTACCAGAGACCGCCGCCGAAGGCGACCAGCGCCAGGGCGATGGAAATCGGCGCGACTTTCGGGTTGGCGAAATTCGACAGCAGACGCCAGAACGGATGCTCGCGATGCGCGTCCTTCTTGCTCTTGGCGATGGCGCGCTTGCTGATGCCGACATAGGAAATCGCCACCGGCAGCAGGATCAGGTTGGTGAACACGATCACCGCCACGCCGATGGAAGCGCCGATGGCCAGCTCGCGGATCACGCCGATGTCGATGATCAGCAGCGTGATGAAGCCGACGGCGTCTGCCAGAATCGCGATCATCCCCGGCAGGAACAATTGACGGAATGTCCGCCGTGCGGCCGTCAACGCGTTGTCCGCCTCACCGGATTGCAGGGCGATACCGTTGATTTTCTGCACGCCGTGGGAAATGCCGATGGCGAAGATCAGGAACGGCACCAGCATCGAATACGGATCAAGGCCGAACCCGAAGAAGTGCATCAACCCGAGTTGCCAGACCACCGCCACCAGCGTGGTGCTCAACACCGCCACAGTGCTGCGCAGGCAGTTGGTGAACCACAGCAGCAGGATCAGGGTGATGACGAAGGCGATGCCGAAGAACATCACCACCATCACCAGGCCGTCGATCAGGTCACCGACCTTCTTGGCGAAGCCGACGATGTGGATCTTGACGTTGGGGTTCTGCGCTTCGAACTTGTTGCGGATCTTGTCTTCGAGCTCATGGGAGAACTGGCGATAGTCCAGCGCCAGCAACTTGCCCTGGTCCTGCGGGTCCGGGTAGGACTCCAGCAGCGGGATGTCGACGATGCTCGACTTGAAGTCGTTGGCCACCAGACGCCCGACCTGACCGGACTTGAGCACGTTGTTGCGCAGCAGATCGAGGCTGTCCTGGGAGCCGTTGTAGCTCTGCGGGATCACTTCGCCGCCGGCAAAACCTTCCTCGGTCACTTCGGTCCAGCGCACGCTCGGGCTCCACAGCGACTTGAGGCCGGAACGGTCGACGCCGGAGATGTAGAACACCTCGTCGTTGATCTGACGCAGGGTCTCCATGTACTCCTTGGAGAAGATGTCGCCATCCTTCGCTTCCACCGAAATACGCACGGTGTTGCCCAGGTTCGCCAGATCGTTGCGATGCTCCATCATCTTTTCAATGAACGGATGCTTGAGCGGGATCATCTTTTCGAAACTGGTGGACGGGCGGATCAGCGTGGCCTGCCAGAACAGGAAAATGCTGACCAGCAGGCAGATCACGATCACTGCCGGGCGGTTGTTGAAGATCAGGCGCTCGAGAAACGTCGCCTTGTCCTGATGATGAGTGCTCAAGGAAGTCATAGCCCCGCCTTCTTATTATTGATTCGGCTCATTTGCCCAGCTCGGCGCCGTTCGCAGTAGTCACCCGAACGCCACCCTGCCCGCTCAGGATCAGATTGCCGTTGCCGGCGGCGGTGACCGACGACAGCGAGATGCGATCCGGACGGTTGAACACGCTGAAGGTTTCGCCGTTGTCACTGCTGCTGACCACCGAGCCGCCGTTGCCGACGATGACGATGGAGCCGTCTTCGAGCAGTGTGGCACCGGACAGGCCGAACTCCAGCGAACCGCGCGCAGCTTTCAGTTCGACCTGCTCCCAGGTGCTGCCGAAATCGGTGGAGCGGTAAAGGTTGCCGCGCAGACCGTAGGCCAGCAGGGTTTGCGGCTGCGCCGTACCGATCACGCCGAACAGCGAGCCTTCGTACGGGCCTTCGAGTTTTTCCCAGGTCTGGCCCCAGTCGGCGGAGCGGAACATGCTGCCCGACTCCCCGACGATGAACAGGCCGGCGTCTTTTACGGAAGCGATGGCGTTGAGGTGGAACTGGTCTTCGTTGTCGAGGCGGTCGCTGACGTCTTCCCAGTTTTTGCCGCCGTCGGTGGTTTCCAGCAGCGCGCCGTAGGCACCTACGGCCAGGCCACTGTTGACGTCCTTGAACCAGACGTCGAGCAGCGGCGACTCACGCTTGAGGTCTTCGAACTGTTTGGTCCAGGTCAGGCCGCCGTCTTCGCTGGCGAGGATCTGTGCGTCGTGGCCGACAGCCCAGCCGTGCTTGTCATCGACGAAATACACGGCGGTCAGCAACTGGCGGCTCGGCACTTTGGCCTGGGTCCAGGTCTTGCCCTGATCGTCGGAATAGAGAATGTGCCCGCGATCCCCAACCGCCACCAGCCGGGTTCCGGCGTGAACGACATCGAGCATCAGGCTTTTCGAGGCCTTGGCCGATTCGGTGGAATAGACCACGTCGGCTGGCGCTTCGGCGGCGAGAACCGGCGCCGACAATGTGGCAAAGCCCAGCAGAGAGAGCGCTGTGGCCAGCAACGCGGTGTTGCGTAACGCCGGCGGGCGGCAACGACTCATAGACCTTCCCCTGTTTATTATTGTTGGTCATGGACCTTAAGGGCGCCGCAAGGGTGCTCACGGTGACTGCCTGGTCACAAGCATAGTCCTGAAACCCGCCATCCAGAGCCCCTTCGGAAGCTGGCTCATCCTATCGGGCATTCGAAACGTCTGACAATCGGCGCAACGTTATCTTTTGTTAACCGCGAAGGAGCGGGGTTGCGAGCGAATGGAGGGGTATTCGCCGGGTTGATGAACCCGCATCTGGCCCCTCGTCAAAAATAATCATCCAGCTTCAACCTCTGAGCCGCGTCATCTTTCAGAACCCGGATCGACTGCATGTCGCAAGGCATAGTCTCGAAGACATAACCCTTGGCCCCGGGAATTGCGACAACCGCTTTTTTTTCACTGATCAATGCCGCTCTGGCGCCATGGGGCATCCCGGGGATGGCGCATTCGCGCGGATGAAGATGAAACGAGGCGAATACCAGAGCTTCCTGAACACCTTCTTCGACATGTTTGAGAACAAAAACCCACACACTCCATGAACTGCTGACGGTGAAAAGAGACACGCCGAGGACAATCCAGCGCATGGTCGCGCGCCTGATGTGGCTTCGACCGGATTTGTATTTTTTCCAGAACGGCGCTGACAGAGGATCGCGCTTCGCCGACTCGCGGAACGTCGGCTTCACTTCATTCATGAACATATATGTGACGATGACAATGAGACTGCCCAGCATCGTCGCGGCGTATAGCCAAGTGAATGCAAGTATCAGCAACGTCAGCGTCTTTTGTGCGACGGGAAACTGGGTGGCTTCGACTCGCGTGTAGTGAACGATGAAATAGTCAGCCCAGGCACTCGCAAACTGGCCGATACCCAACGTTATCAAGGCCGCGGTGAGGGCCAGCCACCAGAAGTTTTCCCTGAATTTTGCGACCAGATTGAAATATCTGATCGAGAGGACCAATGAACTCAGGCACAGGGTGACCCATACCTGCAAGACCACACTCAGATCCGCAGGGCTGCCCAGCCTGGTCCATAAAGCGAGCAACAGCAGCAGCGCCAGCGACACAAGGGTCAGCGCCGCCAGATACTCGTCGAACCCCCACCATCGAATGCTGTAGTTGAGCTTCCAGGGCCAGTGTTTCGAACCTGTTCTGACAAACATCGGGCCATCCATGCAGCGTCTGGCCACTTCCAGTACGAAAGCGAAAATCAAATAGGTAGCAATGTAGGGGAGCATTGATCGCGAGCGTCCTTTCTCTCAGATCGGACAATGTTATCCCAAGCCTTCCGCTTATCCGATCAACGCCTCTAAACATTTGAACTGCCGCCCCTGAATGGCGTGGCGCTTGCGCATGCCGTCCATCTGATCTCGTACAAATTCGAATGGGAGGCTTGCACGATCAGTATTATGGTATACCATCAGACGCACAGACACTCTTTATCCCCTACGGAGCAGCTCATGAGTTTCGAAATTCGCAAGATCGTCAGCTATGTCGAAGAGACCTTCATTGAAGGCGGCAAGGCTTCCGACACCCCGGTGACCATGGTGGGCCTGGCCGTCGTGATGAAAAACCCGTGGGTCGGCAACGGCTTTGTCGAAGACCTCAAGCCGCAGATTCGCGCCAATTGCTCCGACCTCGGCGCGATGATGGTCGAGCGTCTGGTGGGCATCATCGGCGGTGCCGAGAAGATCGAGGCTTACGGCAAAGCCGCGGTGGTCGGCGCCGACGGCGAAATCGAGCACGCGTCGGCGGTGATCCACACCCTGCGCTTCGGCAATCACTATCGCGAAGCGGTCAAGGCCAAGAGCTACCTGAGCTTCACCAACAAGCGCGGCGGTCCGGGCACTTCGATTCAGATCCCGATGATGCACAAGGACGACGAAGGCCTGCGCTCGCACTACATAACCCTGGAAATGCAGATCGAAGACGCCCCCCGCGCCGACGAAATCGTCGTGGTGCTCGGTTGCGCCGACGGTGGTCGCCTGCACCCGCGCATCGGCAACCGCTACATCGATCTGGAAGAACTGGCCGCCGAAAAAGCCCAGTAATCACAATAAAAAAGGCATTGCAGGAGCGCTCCATGATTCGGCTCACCGCTGAACTCACCCCGGCCGGCACCAGTTATCTGGCGACAGGCGTTGGCCAACCCGTGGTGTTGATCCACGGCGTAGGCCTGAACAAAGAAATGTGGGGCGGCCAGATCGTTGGCCTGGCCACGCAATACCGGGTGATCGCCTACGACATGCTCGGCCATGGCGCCAGCCCGCGACCGGCCAGCGGCACCGCCCTGCTCGGCTATGCCGATCAGTTGCTGGAGTTGCTCGACCACCTGCAATTGCCCGAGGCATCGGTGATCGGCTTTTCCATGGGCGGTCTGGTGGCGCGGGCGTTTGCCCTGCATTACCCGGACCGCCTGAAAAGCCTGGTGGTGCTCAACAGCGTGTTCAACCGCAGCGAAGAGCAACGCGCCGGCGTCATCGCCCGCACCGCTCAAGCTGCCGAACACGGGCCCGACGCGAATGCCGAAGCGGCACTGTCGCGCTGGTTCAGCCGTGAATATCAAGCGGCCAACCCGGCGCAGATCGCCGCGATCCGCCAGACCCTGGCCGGCAATGATCCGCAGGGTTACCTGACCACCTACGAATTGTTCGCCACCCAGGACATGTACCGCGCCGACGACCTGGGCAGCATCCAGGCGCCGACGCTGATCGCCACCGGCGAGCTGGACCCCGGATCGACCCCGGAAATGGCCGAGCAGCTGGCCGCGCGCATTCCCGGTGCGAAGGTTGCCGTGCTGCCGGAGCAACGGCATATGATGCCGGTAGAGTCGCCACGGCTGGTGAACCAGACGCTGCTGGAATTTCTCGACACCGCACACGCCCGACAAAACCATATAAAGGGGATCGTTGCATGACACTCGCACGCTTCCAGATGTGCATCGGCGGAGAATGGGTCGACGCCCTCTCCGGCAAGACTTTCGAAAGCCTCAACCCGGCGCTGGCCGAACCCTGGGCCGAACTGCCCGACGCTGACGAGGCCGACGTCGAACGCGCCGTGCAAGCCGCGCAGACCGCCTTCGACAGCCCGGCATGGCGTGGTTTGACCGCCACCGCGCGCGGCAAATTGCTGCGTCGTCTCGGCGACCTGATCGCCGAGAACAAGGAACAACTGGCGCAGCTGGAAAGCCGCGACAACGGCAAACTGATCCGCGAAACCCGGGGTCAGGTCGGTTATCTGCCGGAGTTTTTCCACTACACCGCAGGCCTTGCCGACAAGCTCGAAGGCGGCACCCTGCCGCTGGATAAACCCGATCTGTTCGCCTACACCGTGCACGAAGCCATGGGCGTGGTCGCCGCGATCATTCCGTGGAACAGCCCGCTTTATCTGACCGCGATCAAACTGGCACCGGCATTGGCGGCGGGCAACACCATCGTGATCAAGCCGTCGGAGCACGCCTCGGCGACCATCCTCGAACTGGCGCGCCTGGCCCTCGAAGCCGGGATTCCGCCGGGCGTGGTCAACGTCGTCACCGGCTACGGCCCGAGCACTGGCGCCGCCCTCACCCGCCATCCGCTGATCCGCAAGATCGCCTTCACCGGAGGCGCGGCCACGGCCCGGCATGTGGTGCGCAGCAGCGCCGAGAACTTTGCCAAGCTATCGCTGGAACTGGGCGGCAAGTCGCCGAACATCATCTTTGCCGACGCCGATCTCGACAGCGCGATCAACGGCGCCATCGCCGGGATCTACGCGGCGTCTGGCCAGAGCTGCGTGTCCGGTTCGCGACTGCTGGTGCAGGATGAAATCTACGACGAATTCGTCAGCCGACTAGTGGAGCGCGCCCAGCGCATCCGCATCGGCAACCCGCAGGACGACAGCAGCGAAATGGGCCCGATGGCCACCGCGCAGCAACTGGCGGTGGTTGAAGGTCTGGTGGCCGATGCCATCGCCGAGGGCGCGCGTCTGCGTCTGGGCGGCAAGCGCCCGAGCGGCGTCGGTGACGGCTGGTTCTACGAACCGACGCTGTTCGAATGCGATCGCAATTCGATGAAGATCATGCAGGAAGAAGTCTTCGGCCCGGTGGCTTCGGTGATCCGGTTCAAGGATGAAGCCGAAGCGCTGGCGATCGCCAACGACTCGCAGTTCGGCCTCGCCGCCGGCATCTGGACCCGCGATCTGGGCCGCGCCCATCGTCTGGCCCGGGACGTGCGTTCGGGGATCATCTGGGTCAACACCTACCGCGCGGTGTCAGCGATGGCACCGATCGGCGGCTTCAAGAACAGTGGCTATGGACGCGAAAGCGGCATCGATTCGGTGCTGGCCTACACCGAACTGAAAACGGTGTGGATCAACCTCTCCCAGGCGCCGATGCCTGATCCGTTTGTGATGCGTTAGGAGTCCTGCGACATGATCGAACCCGGCATTTACAAAGACGTCATGAGCTCGTTTCCGTCCGGGGTCACGGTGGTCACCACCCTCGACCCGGATGGCGGCATCGTCGGCATCACTGCGAGCGCCTTCAGTGCGCTGTCGATTGATCCGGCGCTGGTGCTGTTCTGCCCCAACTACGCTTCCGACACCTACCCGGTGCTGCGCGACAGCAAGAAGTTCGCGATCCATTTGCTGTCCGCCGACCAGACCGCCGAGGCCTACGCCTTCGCCGGCAAAGGCAAGGACAAGGCCAATGGCATCGAGTGGCATTTGAGCGAGCTCGGTAACCCGATCCTCGCCAAGGCCACGGCGATCATCGAGTGCGAGTTGTGGCGTGAATACGACGGTGGCGACCACGCGATCATCGTTGGCGCGGTGAAGAATCTGATCCTGCCGGAGCAACCGGTGACGCCGATGATTTATCACAAGGGCAAGCTCGGCGCTTTGCCGACTCTGGGTTGAGCGGAGAAACACATGAGCAACGAAAAGTACGAGCAAGGCCTGAAGATCCGCACCCAGGTGCTGGGCGAAGCCTATGTGCAGCGCTCGATCGAGAACGCCGACGACTTCACCCGCCCGCTGCAGGAAATGGTCACCGAATACTGCTGGGGCCACGTCTGGGGACGTGAAGGCCTGTCGCTCAAGGAGCGCAGCATGATCAACCTGGCGATGATCTCGGCGCTCAACCGCCCGCATGAACTGAAACTGCATGTGCGCGGCGCCTTGCGTAACGGCCTGAGTCGTGAGCAAATACGCGAAATTCTGCTTCAGGTCGGTATTTATTGCGGCGTCCCGGCAGCCGTGGACAGTTTCCGGCTCGCCCGTGAAGCCTTCGCCGAAGCCGACGCCGAGGCCTCCAGTTAACCCCTCGGCTGTTTTGATGCCCCTCTGGCATGGACAGCCACCTTAAAGAGCGGACCCCATGAAACGCCTGCCACTCGACGACAGCTTCAAGGTCAATCGCAACCCCGTCACCCTGCGCGAAATCGTGCTGGATAAACTGCGAAGCGCCATCATGAACTTCCAGCTGCTGCCGGGCGATCGCCTGGTGGAGCGCGATCTGTGCGATCGCCTGGGCGTGAGCCGTACGTCGGTGCGTGAAGCCTTGCGTCACCTCGAATCCGAAGGTCTGGTGGAATTCGCCGACGCCAAGGGCCCGCGCGTGGCGATCATCACCCTCGCCGATGCCGTCGACATCTATGAACTGCGTTGCGTGCTCGAAGGCCTGATCGTCCAGCTGTTCACCCTGCGCGCCAAGGCCAAGGACATCAAGGCCCTGGAAAAAGCCCTCGACGAGAACCGCAAGGCGCTCAAGGACGGCGAGTTGCAGCAGGTGATCGACTCGGTGCAGGGTTTCTACGACGTGCTGCTGGAAGGCTCCGGCAACCATGTTGCGGCCACTCAGTTGCGGCAGTTGCAGGCGCGCATCAGCTACCTGCGCGCGACATCGGTGTCCCAGGAAAACCGTCGCGGCGCCAGTAATCACGAGATGGAAAAAATGGTCGAGGCGATCAAGAGCGGCGATCCGCTGGCGGCGCATCAGGCGTGCGTCGATCACGTGCGCGCTGCGGCTGCCGTGGCCCTCGATTATCTGAAACGCAAACAGGAAGAGACCGGCGCCACTCCACCGATCACCCTGCCCATCGCGCTGAAAGAACCGCGCATAGGTCACTGACATGTTCAGCCCGAGCTTTTGCCCGAAATGCGGTGGCGCTGACCTCGGTCAGCAGGTGCCGCCGGGCGATACGCACGAGCGCCTGATGTGCCGCGGTTGCGGCTACATCCACTATGTAAACCCGAAAATCATCGCCGGCTGCATCATCGAGCAGGACGGCAAATACCTCTTGTGCCAACGGGCAATTCCCCCGCGTCCCGGCACCTGGACCCTGCCCGCCGGGTTCATGGAAAGCGGCGAAACCACCGAACAGGCCGCCCTGCGCGAAGTCTGGGAAGAAAGCGGCGTACGCGCGGAGATCGTCTCGCCGTACTCAATCTTCAGCGTGCCGAAGATCAGCGAGGTCTACATCATCTTCCGCGCACTCGCGCTGGAAATCACTGGCGAGTACGGTCCGGAAACCCTCGCCTGCAAATTCTTCGCCCCGGAAGACATCCCGTGGGAGCAGATCTACTACCCGGCGATCCGGCAGATCCTCGAACGCTACATCGAGGAACGCCAGGCCGGGGTGTATGGCATGTACATGGGCAATGACGACAGCGGCAAGATTCATTTCATGCGTTGATTAAACGTCACTTGCCAGAGATGCAGAGCTGGATCCGGGTCCTCGGCAGTTGCTCACTCAATCCGGCATCGCACGAATGATATCCGCCAAATCATCTTTGGTGATTTCATTGGCTTTGAGAGCAGCGGAGATGTCTTTCTTGGAGAGCGGGAAACGCTTGAAAATGTCCTTCAAGGTATCGGCATCAATATTGGAGAGCCAAAGAGGATCGATAAAAGATCCGCCATATTCAGGCTTCATTGGGACTTCTTCGTGGGCAATGGCACCTATGTGATTCAGATACACCACATAACGATCGTGCCCTTCAGGAAAGCTTTTATCGTGATATAGCGTTGTTCCCATCGGCAGGACATAGTAATTGTCATCGCCACCTTGCCCCTCGATCAGCAGGGGTTCTTTGGTTTTAACCATCTCCAGATCGCGTCCCTTCGCACTGTTCCCGAAAATCAGAAAAGCCAGAAAGACTGCATTCACAAATAGTGCAGCCACTAGCCAGAGGCCCACTCGCCTACCTGAAAACATTCCTTTTGTCATGCGCATCAATATTCCCTTAGAGCACACCGTGCAAACCCGCAGGCATTAAATTCCGTCCGGCGGACGATCTCCTGATCCAGAAAAAAATCAAAAGATCGCGGCCACGTTCGATTCTGTAGTTCCTGCGGGTTTACAAGCAAGACGTTACGGCGCCATCCCTTCAACGATGACAATCTCCGCCCTCGCCCATTCCTCGCGATAGCTCTTCGCTTCCTGATACGCCGCCGAGCGGTAGCACGCCACGGCCTGCTCATAACTGTCGAATTCAATCACCACGCTGCGCTGTGGTGTCGTCCGCCCTTCCATCGCTTCGCTGCGCCCGCCTCTGGCTAAAAACTTCGCGCCGAACTCGGCGAACGCTTTCGGCGCGCGCTGGGTGTATTGGCTGTAGTGATCGGGATCGTTGATGTCCACGTGTGCAATCCAGTACGCCTTCATAGTGACCTCTTGGTTGATTTTGTATTATGGTATACCACGAAATTCATCCACATCGAGAGTCCAGCATGGCCTTCAACAGCATCGAAGAAATCATCGAAGATTATCGCCTCGGCAAAATGGTGTTGCTGGTCGATGACGAAGATCGGGAAAACGAAGGCGACCTGCTGCTGGCCGCCGATCGTTGCACACCCGAGGCGATCAGTTTCATGGCCCGTGAGGCTCGGGGCCTGATTTGTCTGACGTTGACTGACGATCATTGCCAGCGTCTGGGGCTGGAGCAGATGGTGCCGAGCAATGGCAGCGTGTTCAGCACCGCGTTCACGGTTTCCATCGAAGCGGCGGTCGGCGTGACTACCGGCATTTCCGCCGCCGACCGCGCGTGTACGGTGGCCGCTGCGGTGGCGCCGAACGCACGCGCTGAAGACCTGGTGCAGCCCGGCCATATCTTTCCGCTGCGCGCCAAGGAAGGTGGCGTGCTGACCCGTGCCGGTCACACCGAGGCTGGTTGTGATCTGGCGCGGCTAGCGGGTTTCACGCCGGCCTCGGTGATCGTCGAGGTGATGAACGACGACGGCACCATGGCGCGTCGTCCGGATCTGGAAGTCTTCGCCCGCAAACACGGGATCAAGATCGGCACCATCGCCGACCTGATCCACTATCGCCTGAGTACCGAACACACCATCAAGCGCATCGGCGAACGGGAGTTGCCGACGGTGCATGGCACATTCCGTTTGATCACCTTCGAAGATCGCATCGAGGGTGGGGTGCACATGGCGATGGTCATGGGTGAGCTGCGCCGTGAAGAGCCGACGCTGGTGCGCGTGCATGTGATCGATCCGCTGCGCGATCTGGTGGGTGCCGAGTACAGCGGGCCGACGAACTGGACGTTGTGGGCAGCACTGCAACGGGTCGCGGCCGAGGGGCATGGCGTGGTCGTGGTGCTGGCCAATCATGAGTCTTCCCAGGCGCTGCTGGAGCGAGTTCCGCAACTGACTCAACCGCCTCGGCAGTTCAGTCGTTCGCAATCGCGGATCTATTCGGAGGTCGGCACCGGGGCGCAGATTCTGCAGAACCTGGGCGTCGGCAAGCTGCGTCACCTGGGGCCGCCGCTGAAATATGCCGGGTTGACTGGCTACGATCTTGAGGTGGTCGAGAGCATTCCCTTCACCGAATAACCCCGTTTGCCAGATAGCCGGTACGGCAAAGTGCTTGCACAAAGTTTGGAATACCATAATATGATATTCCATAGACCGGACGACCTGAAAAACCGTCCAGCTACTGCTCCCGACAGGCGGGCAACAACGCAAGCCCGCTCAAAAACACAACAATGAGGGCGTAAAAATGGTGTTGAACAAAGCTGCAACCGCGATCTTTTTTGCGGGACTGCTGAGCGTGACCGGTCAGGCCGCGATGGCCGCCGAGAGTGTGAACTTTGTCAGCTGGGGCGGTAGCACCCAGGATGCGCAGAAACAGGCCTGGGCCGATCCGTTCAGCAAGGCCAGCGGCATCACCGTCGTGCAGGACGGCCCGACCGACTACGGCAAACTCAAGGCCATGGTCGAGAGCGGCAACGTGCAATGGGACGTGGTCGACGTCGAAGCCGACTTCGCCCTGCGCGCCGCCGCCGAAGGTCTGCTCGAACCCCTCGATTTCAAACAGATCCAGCGCGACAAGATCGACCCGCGTTTCGTCAGCGACCACGGCGTCGGCTCGTTCTTCTTCTCCTTCGTCCTCGGCTACAACGAGGGCAAGCTCGGCGCTAACAAGCCGCAGGACTGGAGCGCGCTGTTCGACACCAAGACCTTCCCCGGCAAACGCGCCCTCTATAAATGGCCAAGCCCCGGCGTGCTCGAACTGGCCCTGCTCGCCGACGGCGTAGCAGCCGACAAGCTCTACCCGCTGGACCTCGATCGCGCCTTCAAGAAACTCGACACCATCAAGAAAGACATCGTCTGGTGGGGCGGCGGCGCGCAGTCGCAGCAACTGCTGGCCTCCGGTGAAGCGAGCATGGGCCAGTTCTGGAACGGCCGGATTCATGCCCTGCAGGAAGACGGCGCACCGGTCGGCGTGAGTTGGAAACAGAACCTGGTCATGGCCGACATTCTGGTCGTGCCAAAGGGCGCGAAAAACAAGGACGCGGCGATGAAGTTCCTGGCCAGCGCCAGCAGTGCCAAAGGCCAGGCTGACTTCTCCAACCTGACCGCCTACGCCCCGGTCAACGTCGACAGCGTGGCGCGCCTGGACTCGACGCTGGCCCCGAACCTGCCGACTGCCTACGCTAAGGATCAGATCACTCTTGATTTCGCGTACTGGGCCAAGAACGGTCCGGCCATCGCGACACGGTGGAACGAATGGCTGGTCAAATGAAAATGGCGGCCACCGCGTCCCGTCCCTCCACTGCCACCGGGAGCGCCCCGAGCGCTGCCGGCCTGGCATCCGGCAAGGCGAGTGCAATGGCGCAAGCCCCGTCCCTCAAGCAACGCTGGCGCGGCGCCGGCAACCTCGCGCCGGCGCTGTTGTTCCTCGGTCTGTTCTTTCTCGCCCCGCTGATTGGTTTGTTGCTGCGCGGCGTGCTGGAACCGGTGCCGGGCCTCGGCAACTATGAGCAACTGTTCGCTAACTCGGCCTACGCCCGGGTGCTGTTCAACACCTTTTCGGTAGCGGGATTGGTGACGGTGTTCAGCCTGCTGCTGGGCTTCCCGCTGGCCTGGGCAATCACCTTGGTGCCACGGGGCTGGGGCCGCTGGATCCTCAACATCGTGTTGTTGTCGATGTGGACCAGCCTCCTCGCCCGCACCTATTCCTGGCTGGTGCTGTTGCAGGCTTCGGGTGTCATCAATAAAGCCTTGATGGCCATGGACATCATCGATCAACCGCTGGAAATGGTGCACAACCTGACCGGCGTGGTGATCGGCATGAGCTACATCATGATTCCGTTCATCGTGCTGCCGTTGCAGGCGACCATGCAGGCCATCGACCCGATGATCCTGCAGGCCGGTTCGATCTGTGGCGCGAGTCCCTGGACCAACTTCTTCCGGGTGTTCCTGCCGCTGTGCCGGCCGGGTCTGGCATCCGGCGGCTTGATGGTGTTCGTGATGTCGCTCGGTTACTACGTCACCCCGGCGCTGCTGGGCGGGGCGCAGAACATGATGCTGCCGGAATTCATCATTCAGCAGGTGCAGTCGTTCCTCAATTGGGGCCTGGCCAGCGCCGGCGCCGCGTTGCTGATCGTCATCACCCTGGTGCTGTTCTACGTCTACCTGAAGCTGCAACCGGAATCCCCGGTTGGCGCCAGTAACGCGAGGTAAGCCGACATGCTCCTGACGCCCAATGCCATGAGTCGCCGGATGCGCTTCGGCCTGTATTTCACCACCGGGCTGATCGGCCTGTTCCTGCTGTTGCCGATCGTGTTCATCGTCCTGCTGTCGTTCGGTTCGTCCCAGTGGCTGGTGTTCCCGCCACCGGGCTGGACGCTGAAATGGTACGTGCAGTTCTTCTCCAACGCCGACTGGATGAGCGCAGCGCTGGCCAGCCTCAAGGTCGCGGTGCTGACCACGATCTGCGCCGTCGCCCTCGGTTTGCCGACGGCCTTTGCGCTGGTGCGCGGACGCTTCCCCGGCCGGGAAATGCTCTACGGTCTGTTCACCCTGCCGATGATCGTGCCACTGGTGATCATCGCGGTGGCGGTGTACGCGCTGTTCCTCAAGCTCGGCTACACCGGGACGATGTTCGCCTTCGTCGTCAGCCACGTGATCGTCGCGCTGCCGTTCACCATCATCTCGATCATCAATTCGCTGAAGCTGTTCGATCAGTCGATTGAAGATGCGGCGGTGATCTGCGGGGCGTCACGCCTGCAAGCGGTGTTCAAGGTGACCTTTCCGGCGATCCGCCCGGGGATGGTGGCCGGCGCCCTCTTCGCCTTCCTGGTTTCGTGGGACGAAGTGGTGCTCAGCGTGATGATGGCCAGCCCGACCCTGCAAACCCTTCCCGTGAAAATGTGGACCACCCTGCGCCAGGACCTGACGCCCGTGATCGCCGTCGCTTCGACGCTGCTGATCGGCCTGTCGGTATTGGTCATGGTGATCGCCGCCACCCTGCGCCGCCGCAACGAAATCAGCGCCTGAGCGCCCAGGAGTACGACATGAGTGCCGTGATCAAAGACGCATCCCAGCAGAGCGACAAACCCCTGGTCAGCCTGCGCAACCTGAACAAGCACTACGGCGATTTCGCCGCCGTGGATAACATCTCGCTGGACATCAAGGACGGCGAATTCCTCACCTTTCTCGGCTCCAGCGGCTCGGGCAAAAGCACCACGTTGTCGATGCTCGCCGGCTTCGAAACCCCGAGCAGCGGCGAGATCCTGGTCAACGGCCAGTCGCTGGTGAACGTGCCGCCGCACAAGCGCGACATCGGCATGGTGTTCCAGCGTTATTCGCTGTTCCCGCATCTGTCGGTACGCGACAACATCGCGTTCCCGCTGGCGATCCGCAAACTCGCTGCAGCCGAGCGTGACAAACGCGTCGATGCGATGCTGAAACTGGTGCAGCTCGAACAATTTGCCCATCGCCGCCCTTCGCAACTGTCTGGCGGCCAGCAGCAACGAGTCGCCATCGCCCGGGCGCTGGTTTACGAACCGCGCATTCTGCTGATGGACGAACCGCTCGGTGCGCTGGACAAGAAACTGCGTGAAGACTTGCAGGATGAATTGCGCCAGCTGCACCGCCGCCTCGGCATCACCATCGTCTACGTGACTCACGACCAGGAAGAAGCCATGCGCCTGTCCCAGCGCATCGCGATTTTCAGTCACGGCAAGATTGTCGGGCTCGGCAGCGGGTATGACCTTTATCAGAATCCGCCGAATGCGTTTGTGGCGTCGTTTCTCGGTAACTCGAACTTTCTCAAGCTCAAGGCGCAGGGCAATGCGGCGGCGAGTTTTGAGGGGCAGGCGCTGTCGATCCGTCTCACCGCTGGATTGCAGACCGGGCAGGATGTTTTGTTGATGGTGCGTCCGGAGAAGGCGTTGGCGTTGAGTGTGCAGCAGGCGGCGAGTGAGCCATTGGCGGGGGGCTGGAATGAGGTTTCGGCGAAGGTGGTCGAGGTGTTGTTTCTGGGTGAGAGTCAGACTTGCAGTGTGGTCACGTCGGGTGGGACTTCGATGACAGTGAAGGCGTTGTCGGCGGCGGGGATGCCGTTGAAGGCTGGAGATCCGGTTCGAGTGCGTTGGGCGACGGCGGATGCTTGCGTCTATACCGAGTGGGCTGAGAGCGATTTGAACAAAGCGGCGGGGGCTCATTAACACCGAGTCGCCTGCCCGCCCTCACCCCAGCCCTCTCCCGGAGGGAGAGGGAGCCGATTGGGGGATATTGAAGAGATATGCCGACCTGAAGGAGCTGCTTTGAATCCACAATCAACACGGTCTTTCAGGTCGATGTAGTGCGCCAGACAACTCGGTAGGCTCCCTCTCCCTCCGGGAGAGGGCTGGGGTGAGGGCCAGCAGACGACTCGGTCTCACTTGATAGCCGCAAAACCTTCAATTTCGTCAGGCCACGCCGTCAACACCTCAAACCCGTCCTCCGTCACCGCAATCATGTGCTCCCACTGCGCCGACAACGACTGATCCTTGGTCACCACCGTCCAGCCATCCGCCAGACTTTTCACATGGCGCTTGCCGGCATTGAGCATCGGCTCGATGGTAAAGATCATCCCCGCCTTCAGCTTCAAGCCCTGCTCCGGATAACCGTAATGCAGCACCTGCGGTTCATCGTGATAGACCTTGCCGATCCCGTGCCCGCAGTACTCGCGCACCACGCTAAACCCTTCTTTTTCCGCCAGACTTTGAATTGCATGGCCAATATCGCCCAGCGTAGCGCCCGGCCGTACGACGCGGATACCGGCGCACATCGCGTCGTAAGTGGTCTTGATCAGGTGCCGCGCCTCGGGCGTCGGCTCGCCGACCACGTACATGCGGCTGGTGTCGCCGAACCAGCCGTCCTTGATCACCGCGATGTCGAGGTTGACGATATCGCCGTCCTTCAGCACGCGCTTGGAAGGAATGCCGTGGCACACCACTTCGTTGACTGACGCGCAGACGGTTTTCGGGAAGCCGTGGTAACCGACGTTGGCCGGTATCGCCTTCTGCACATTGACGATGTAGTCGTTGCACAACTGATCGAGCTGATCGGTGGTGACGCCAGCCTTGACGTGCGGCACCAGCATCGCCAGCACCTCGGCGGCCAGTCTGCCGGCCTCGCGGGACTGGGCGATTTCGGCCTGGGTGTTGATCTTGATCGGGTTTCTCATGCCTTGATCGCCTCTTTGCCCGAGGTGTTCTGCGCAGCATCCGCCAGTGCGCAGACTTGCTGCAGATCCAGACCGCCCGACTGCTCGGCGCGAATCAGCAACCGGCAGATGGCGTGGTGATCAAGGTCGGGATACAGCTCGGCGAGCATGCCGATGCGCATCCAGTGTTCGGCCTGCGCGTTGATCGAGCGGCTGAGTGCGTTGCTGGAGATGCGCAGATTCTCGTGCATGTCCTCTGAAATCTTTACGATGCCCATGGCAATATCCGATACAAAGTGTATATGGATCGTATATTAATCGTGCATCGCCCGGGATTGCAAATTTGCGTGCCCGGTAAATCGCGGGCAAAAAAAAGCTGCCCGGAAGGCAGCCGAATCATGAAAAGCACGCGATGTATTGGGGGCAAGTATGGGCAGCCGATAATGACAGTGTCATGACAGCGATGAATTCACTGAGCCGCCCCGCCCGCGTCATCAGGTTGTCATCGAACCCACGGCAGAATCCTCGCAAACCGTCCCGCGCCTCCCGACGGATGATTTGCAAGGATCCCCATGAAAGAAGACACCTCGCTGTTTGCCGCCATCGACCTCGGTTCCAATGCCTTTCGCATGATGATCGGCCAGTCGGTGCGCAGCAGAAAGGGCTTCATGATTCAGGAGGTCAAAACCTTGCGCGAGCCGGTGCGGCTGGCCGAAGGCTTCGATGGCCGGGCACTCGACGAAATGGCGCTGGATCGTGGCTGGCAGGCGCTGGCGCGGTTCGGCAAGAAGCTGCGCGGTTTCGAGCCCGGTCGCGTGCGTGCGGTGGCCACCAGCGCGGTGCGCGAGGCGGACAATGCGCAGCTGTTTCTGGCCAGCGCGGAACGGCATCTGGGGTTTCGCATCGATGTGATTTCCGGGCATGAAGAAGCGCGTCTGGTCTATGCCGGTGTGGCCCATACCCTGCCGGTCGCCGATGACATGCGTCTGGTGGTCGACATTGGCGGCGGTTCCACCGAGCTGATTCTCGGCCAGGGCTCGCAACCGCTGCTGACCGAAAGCATCGCCCTCGGCAGCGGTACCTTAAGCACGCGCTACTTTCGCAACGGCGAGATTTCCCCCGGTGCGCTGCAAGAAGCCGAACGGGTAGCCATTCTGCAATTCGAAAAAGTCGCCCGCCGTTATCGTGCCCAGGGCTGGCAGCAGACGATCGGCTCTTCGGGTACCGCGCGGATGCTCGCCAAAGTGCTCAAGGCCAATCGCCTGAACGATCATGGCGAGAGCGGCATCACCTACGGCGGCCTGTTGCGGTTGTCGTTGCGCCTGCTGGAAGTCAGCAATGTTCAACAGCTGAAACTGGCCGGCCTGCAACCCCATCGCCAGAGCATTCTGCCCGGCGGCCTGGTGGTCATGCTGGCAGCGTTCAAAGTGTTCGGGATCTCGCAAATGGTACCGTCCGAACCCGGTCTGAGGCTGGGTGTGCTGCACGGTCTGATGAGCAACCACTGAGCGATTTTCGTTGCAGGATTTTCACTGCCGGATCAAGCGCTTCGTGACGCCGAAGACGCCCTTTCAATACTCGATGACGCCTGCGTATAAACCCCTGCAAATCACTTCCTTCCCCTCTCCGATTTCGTTCTATCGTTAGATCGAAATGGCTGTATTTCCGGCCGTTTAAAGGTTGCGACAGCTCATGTCTGAGCCTATGTTGCACGCGAGCTTTTTCCCCGCGAATGGAACGCGATCAACACCACAAAGAGGTGAAGAGATGTCAAAGGATTCACGCCCTGCCGTACTTGGGCTGATCGGCAATACGCCGCTGGTACAAGTCACCCGCTTCGATACCGGTCCCTGCACCCTGTTTCTCAAACTCGAATCACAGAACCCCGGCGGTTCGATCAAGGACCGCATCGGTCTGGCCATGATCGACGCCGCTGAACGCGATGGTCGACTGCAACCGGGCGGTACGATCGTCGAGGCCACCGCCGGCAACACCGGTCTGGGCCTGGCCCTGGTCGGCCGCGCCAAGGGCTACCGCGTCGTGCTGGTGGTGCCGGACAAAATGTCCACCGAAAAAGTCCTGCACCTCAAGGCCATGGGCGCCGAAGTGCACATCACCCGCTCCGATGTCGGCAAGGGTCATCCCGAGTACTACCAGGATGTCGCCGCGCGTCTGGCCAAGGACATTCCCGGCGCGTTCTTCGCCGACCAGTTCAACAACCCGGCCAACCCGCTGGCCCACGAGTGCAGCACCGGGCCGGAAATCTGGGCCCAGACCGAGCATGACCTGGACGCGATCGTGGTCGGCGTCGGCTCGGCCGGCACGCTGACCGGCCTGACCCGTTTCTTCAAACGCGTGCAACCGGACCTTGAAATGGTCCTGGCCGACCCGGTCGGTTCGGTGATGGCTGAATACAGCCGCAGCAAGCACTTGGGCACCGCCGGATCCTGGGCGGTGGAAGGCATCGGCGAAGACTTCATTCCGTCGATCACCGACCTGTCGAGCGTGCGCAGCGCCTACTCGATCAGCGACGAAGAGAGCTTCGATCACGCCCGTCAGTTGCTGAAAGCCGAGGGCATTCTGGGTGGCTCGTCCACCGGCACCCTGCTGGCCGCCGCGCTGCGTTATTGCCGCGAACAGACCGAGCCGAAACGCGTGGTCAGCTTCGTCTGCGACACCGGCACCCGTTACCTGTCGAAGGTCTACAACGACCAGTGGATGACCGATCAGGGCCTGTTGCAACGCAAACGCTACGGCGACCTGCGCGACCTGATTGCCCGACGCTTCGAGGACGGCAAAGTCGTCAGCGTCGGACCGGACGATACGCTGATGACCGCCTTCCAGCGCATGCGCCTGGCAGACGTTTCGCAACTGCCGGTGCTGGTGGATGGCAAGCAACTGGTCGGCGTGATCGACGAGTCGGACATTCTGGTGCGGGTACACGAAGACGCCTCGCTCTTCAGCAAGCCCGTGTCCAGCGCGATGACGGACAAGTTGCAAACCCTCGCCCCCGGCGCCACGCTGGCTGAACTGGAAGCCGTGCTCAGCAGCGGCCTGGTGGCCATCATCGCCGACGCTTCAGGCTTCCACGGCCTGATCACTCGCGTCGACATGCTCAATCAACTACGGAGATCCCTGGCATGAGCCAGCACGACAAGAACGCCCGTCAACAGGGCTTCGCCACCCGCGTGATCCACGCCGGGCAAACGCCGGACCCGACCACCGGCGCGCTGATGCCGCCGATCTACGCCAACTCGACGTACCTGCAAGACAGCCCCGGCGTGCACAAGGGGTTTGACTACGGCCGCTCGCACAACCCGACGCGTTTTGCCCTGGAGCGTTGCGTGGCGGATCTGGAGGGCGGCACCCAGGCGTTCGCCTTCGCGTCCGGGCTGGCGACGATTTCCACGGTGCTCGAACTGATCGACGCCGGCTCGCACATCGTGTCCGGCAATGACCTGTACGGCGGCACGTTCCGTCTGTTCGACAAGGTGCGTCAGCGCAGTGCCGGGCATCGTTTCAGCTTCGTCGATCTGGCGGATCTGTCGGCGTTCGAAGCGTCGTTGCAGGACGACACGCGCATGGTGATTGTGGAGAGCCCGACCAACCCGCTGCTGGGTCTGTCCGACCTCGCCGCCATCGCGCGCATCTGCAAGGCGCGCGGGATCCTCTGCGTGGCCGACAACACCTTCGCCAGCCCGTGGATCCAGCGTCCGCTGGAACTGGGTTTCGACATCGTGCTGCACTCGACCACCAAATACCTGAACGGTCACTCCGACGTGATCGGCGGGATCGCGGTGGTCGGTGACAATCCTGCGCTGGCCGAGCGTCTGGGCTTCCTGCAGAACGCCGTCGGCGCCATCTCCGGCCCGTTCGACGCGTTCCTCACCCTGCGCGGCGTGAAGACGCTGGCGCTGCGTATGGAGCGTCATTGCAGCAACGCACTGGAGCTGGCGCGCTGGCTGGAGCAGCAGCCGCAGGTCAAACGCGTCTACTACCCGGGTCTGGAATCCCATCCGCAGCACGAACTGGCCAAGCGTCAGATGCGTGGTTTCGGCGGGATGATTTCCCTGGATCTGAACAGTGATCTGGCGGGCGCCCGGCGCTTCCTGGAGAACGTGCAGATCTTCGCTTTGGCCGAAAGCCTTGGCGGTGTGGAAAGCCTGATCGAGCACCCGGCGATCATGACTCACGCGACCATTCCGGCCGAAACCCGTGCCAAGCTTGGCATCGGTGACAGCCTGGTGCGTCTGTCGGTGGGCGTCGAGGACATCGAAGACCTGCGTGCGGATCTGGCGCAAGCGCTGGCCAATATCTAACGCCCGAAAACGTCAAAGCCCGCACAAGGCGGGCTTTGGTGTTTGAGTAGGCGGCCAGTGCTGGTCTCTGGCTTACAAGGTTTATCAGGCTTCTCACAGTACCGGACCAAATTGAAAGGGGTACGGTCTCGGCTGCTTCACACGGCATAAGGGCTGGATCTCAGCGCGGAGATCTTTCTAACCGTGTACCCTTCGGAACGCGCCCCACGTCCCCTTGCTATCCGCTTGCGCATCAGTCTGCGTCTTCGCCTACATTCTTGAGCCTAGCAAACACGCTACATTGCGCTACGCGGTTTTTAGACTGATTGTTTTCTAGCGCAGGCCTGCAAGGAAGCTAACCGACTATCGCCTTCACGACCCTTCAGCCTGCCTTCCGCCGAGGGCGAACTATACTTTTCAGTTCGCTGTCCAGATTTCCTGTAAACCGTCGACACCCGTGCACCTTCCGGTGCCCCCGTGCCACTCACCAATCTGGTTGACCCCGGGCCGACGAGCCTTCCGTCAATGAACGAATGACGGGTAACGCTCGGTTGCTGTGTGGCTGATGGGGCGTGGAGAAAATCATGAAGCACACGCTTTGGCCGGGCCTCGTCCTGGCAGTTGCGGCAACGGTGGCAATGCCCAATGTCTGGGCAGCGCAGGCGCAGGCATTGGCGTCGGATGGGGCGGATCATGTGGGTGCGGGGGCTGTAGCTTCTGACGGCGCCGATCATGTTGGCGCTGGTGCGGTCGCATCTGATGGCTCCGATCATGTCGGTGCTGGCGCCGTTGCTTCAGACGGCTCCGATCATGTCGGCGCAGGCGCTGTCGCCTCTGATGGCGCGGATCACGTCGGCGCCGGAGCAGTTGCCTCTGACGGCTCAGACCATGTCGGCGCAGGGGCCGTTGCTTCTGACGGTTCCGATCATGTCGGTGCAGGCGCTGTCGCCTCTGATGGCGCGGATCACGTTGGCGCTGGAGCTGTAGCTTCTGACGGCGCCGATCACGTTGGTGCAGGTGCAGTCGCCTCTGACGGCGCCGATCACGTAGGTGCTGGGGCCGTTGCCTCTGACGGTTCCGATCATGTTGGCGCTGGAGCGGTCGCCTCTGACGGTTCCGACCATGTCGGCGCCGGCGCAGTAGCTTCTGACGGCTCCGACCACGTCGGCGCAGGCGCAGTAGCTTCTGACGGCTCCGACCACGTCGGCGCAGGCGCCCTCGCCGCCGATGGCGCAGACAAGGTCGGTGCCAACCGGCTCGCCTATCCCCGCGCAGGCGTCGGCTCCGATCAGGTGGCTTCCGCCCTCATGAGCGGCAGCTATTCGGACCAGTTTAACAGTCCTCAATAACCGCTATCAGCGCAACCAGCCAGCCGCTGGTTGCGCCGTACTAGCACATTTGTGCTAATCGACCACCCCGATCCCTGGCGTTATATTCCCTCGCAACCCCCGACGCTTCCCAACATTGCCGCTGTGCAGTGCGCGGGATCGTTGTGCCTGGAAAAACAACAACACCAAGGAAGAAACACCATGAAACTGCAGCTCAGCCTCGCCAAGATCACGGTTCTCGGTGCCCTGCTCCTCGGCGCCAGCGGTTGCCAGACCGCCAAACCCACCGAAGACAGCATGCGCGAACGCGCCCAGACTGTTATCGGCCAACCCGTCACCAAGATCGGCAACATCCGCAATGACAGCACCCTGACCTACTACACCGCCTACACCGCCGCCGGCGAATACAACTGCGAGTTGCCCAGCGGCGCGATCATCGCGGTGGCCAGCATGGGCATCATGACGCCTCCGCTGTCTTGCCTGCCCAAAGGCGCGTCGCCGATTCCGTACCAATAATCCGGTGCAGAAAAACCGTTCAAATGCCTCTTCTCATCCGGTAAAGGATTGCGCTCGATCATGAAAACACTCATCGCCACCCTCAGCCTCGCGGCCGTCGTTCTCACCGGCTGCGCCACCCCCAAGCAATGGGAAGCCACCGGCGGCAGCAAGACCGACGGCGTTGTCCAGGTCTCCTATGAACTGGGCCAGTTCGAGAGCGGGCAAACTTCCGCCGCTCAAGGGTTGGCCACGGCTGAAGGCCGTTGCAAGGTCTGGGGCTACAAGAGCGCCGAAGTATCGGGCTCGGAGAAAAACATCTGCCGCACCATGGGTCAGTACAACTGCCTGCAAACCACCATCACGCAGGACTATCTGTGTAAGCGCTGACCGCTTCGGTCTGCCGGTCGCGCAGCGCACGCAGGGTCGCGCGCAGCTCGGCCGGGCGTACCGGCTTGGACAGAATGGCGATCTGCCGATCATGCAGGGCCGCCTGGATTTTTTCGATGTCATGCCCGGTGATGATCATGGCCGGCACCGCGTAACCGCGCTGACGGCGAACCTCGTCGATGCACTCGATGCCGGTACTGTGCGAACCGAGGTCATAGTCGGCGACGATGATGTCGCAGTCGGTGACCAGGCCCTGCCCGCTCAGCTCGGCCTGCACAACGCAGCCCCACCGTTCGAGCAACGCCGAGGTCGCCAACAGAACGTTGCGATCATCCTCCACCAGACAAACCTTCAACCCCGTAAGTAGCCCGACTTGCCGTGCCTCCTCACGATTGACAGGCACCTGCGGCGGCGCGAGTGGCAGTCCATGCAAGGTCACCGCCGTGCCATGCCCCAGCCGTGAGCGGATCGCGACGTCGACACCGATCAATTGCCCCAGACGCCGGACAATCGACAGCCCCAGGCCCACGCCTTCGACGTCCTTGTCGCGCAACTGGCGCACCCGATAAAACTCCTCGAAAACCTTGGGCAAATGCTCTTCGGCGATGCCGTTACCGCGGTCATAGATCGCGATGGCCACCCCCGCGCCGCGCTTGCGCACACCGATCAGCACCGGCCGGTGCGCGCCGTATTTGAAGCAATTGGAGAGCACGTTCTGCACCATCGTCGCGAGCAACGCCGGATCGGTGCGCACCCAGTGCTCGCAAGGCCGCAAACGCAGTTCGACACCCGCCCAGCGTGCAGCTTCGGCGTTCTGGCGGATCAGATCCGCCAGCCATTCACCCAGCTCAAGCGTCTGCAAGCGGGGCAGAATCCGCCCGTTGTCGAGGGTGTAGAGATCGAGAATCGAGCGAAACAGCTGCGACACGTTGAGCAGCGAGCGGTCGATGCTGTCCACCAGCCGCCGCTCCTCCTCGCCCAGCCGCGACTCACGCAGGCACGCGGTAAACAACCCGATGGAATGGATCGGCTGACGCAAGTCATGACTGGCCTGGGCCAGGAAACGCGACTTCTCCAGATTGGCAGCGACGGCCTCTTCGGACGCCTTGCGCGTACGCTCCAGCAGCAGGTGGGCATACACCGGAATCACCGTGCTGGTGATCATCAGCATCAACACCATGAACGGTTGCGCCTGCCAGTACGGTGTCAGCCGATAGACCGCCAGCAGCGCCAGCAGCGCCAACACCGTGGCGATCGCCAGGTAGCGCGAGCCGTAGCGCATGCCGTTGCCGAGATTGACCCAGACCATGACCGCGTAGATGGGCAGCGCCGCCTCGCCGCCGACCACCAGCCCGAAACTGGTTCCGGTGTAATCGTGGAGCATGCCGAAAATCCGCCGGGCCGGATAATGCCCCGGCCAGCGCACGATGGCCTGGCGCAGCACGACGGAGGCCAGCAGAAACAGGGAAATGTAGGTGACCACCGGCAGATAGGTGTCGAAGCGCTGGCCCGGCAAAAAACCGAGCACGGCCATGTAAACCAGCGCAATGCTGGCGATGATGATGCGCAGATTGGCCTGGTCGAGCTCGGTGTTCTTTTCGAACTTCATGGTGGAACGTCCTTGTGCGGCAGTCGTCATAAACGCACGAATCAACAGGCAATGCCTTCGCCCGATGCTAAGGTGCATGCCGTGAGAAATGCTGACCCAGGGAGGGTTTTGCCATGGCGTGCCGAATCATCATAGCCGACGATCACCCGTTGTTTCGCGAAGCATTGCTGCGCACCGTCCAGCGCTTGCTGCCCGACGCCCTGATCGAAGAGGCCGGCGACCTCGATACCGTGCTCGGCCTGCTGCCGGCCGGCGATGAGCCCGACACCTTGATCCTCGACCTGCGCTTTCCTGGCCTGACCTGTGTCAGCCAGCTCGCGGAACTGCGCCGGCGTTTGCCGCGAACCACCCTGATCGTGGTGTCGATGGTCGATGACGAGGCGCTGATCGGCGACGTCATGGCCGCCGGCATCGATGGTTTTATCGGCAAGAACATCGCCCCCGACGAGATCGGTCAGGCGATCCGGGCGATTCGTGAAGGTGAGGTACTGGTGAAATTCGCCCCGTCCGGCCTGCTGCCGCTGGACACCGGCACCGCCCTCACCCCGCGTCAGCAAGAGGTGCTGCGGCTGATCGCCCAAGGCAAGACCAACAAGGAAATCGCCCGTGAACTGGATATTTCGCCGTTCACGGTGCGGATTCATGTGTCGTCGTTGTTGCGGGTGCTCAACGTGCCGTCGCGGGCAGCGGCGGCGGTCAAGTATTCCGGTGCGGGCTAGCGCTGGCAGCCGAGATCAAGGATCAACCTGGGCCATCAGTTCAGGCACCGATTCCTGCCGCTTCGCATAGCGCTGCGCGAGCACCGCGCAGACCATCAGTTGAATCTGATGGAAAAGCATCAGCGGCAGAATCAGCACGCCAATCGTGCTGCCGGCAAACAACACCTGCGCCATCGGCACACCGGTGGCCAGGCTCTTTTTCGAGCCGCAGAACAGAATGGTGATGCGGTCTTCCAGATTGAAACCGAACAGCTTGCCCAGCACTGTGGACGCCAGCAGCACCAGCGCCAGCAGGACGCAGCACGCCACCACCAGCCCCAGCAGGTCGATCACCGGAATCTGATGCCAGATGCCCTCGTTCACCGCTTCGCTGAACGCACCGTAGACCACCAGCAGAATCGAGCCCTGATCGACGAACTTCAGCCAGTTCTTGTTGCGACCGACCCAGGCGCCGATCCAGCGACGGGCGATCTGACCGGCAATGAACGGCAGCAGCAGTTGCACACTGATTTTCACGATTGCGTCGAGGGTCGAGCCGCCGTCGCCGTGGACGTTCAGCAGCAGCGTCACCAGCAGCGGCGTGAGGAAAATCCCGAACAGGCTGGACGCCGCCGCGCTGCAGATCGCCGCCGGAATATTGCCCCGTGCCAGCGACGTGAAGGCAATCGCCGATTGCACCGTGGCCGGCAGCGCACACAGGTACAGCATGCCCATGTACAGCTGATCACCGATCAGCGGCGACAACAGCGGTTTGAGCGCCAGCCCCAGTAGCGGGAACAGGACAAAAGTCAGGCCGAACACCAGCAAATGCAGGCGCCAGTGGCCGGCGCCAGCGATGATCGATTCGCGAGACAGCTTGGCACCGTGCAGGAAAAACAGCAGCGCGATGGCGATGTTGGTCAGCCAGCCGAAACCGGTCGCGACCTGGCCGCTGGCGGGCAGGAAGCTGGCCAGCAGCACCACGCCGATCAGGGTCAGGGTGAAGTTGTCGGGCAAAAATCGTGGGCGCGTCATGGTTTGTTCATCCGGGGGTTGCCAGTACGTGGCAGCGACTCTAACGTGACTGGAATTTACCGACTAACGCCGAAGAAACCACAGATGCCGCCAAAAGGACACGACAAGAGCGTCAGACGCAGCATTCCCGGGCTGCCCAGCCTGCCGCGTCCGCTGTACGGACGTACCGAATCTCTGCCCAATCGCGCGTTGACCCGCCGTCACAGTCATCCGTGGGTGCAGTTGTCCTACGCGATCCAGGGCGTGCTCGAAGTGCAGACCGCCGTCGGTCGTTTCGTTGCGCCGCCGGAGCGTGCGGTGTGGATTCCGGCGGGCATGCCGCATCGGGTATTCAGTTCGCCGCACACGGAAATGCGCAGCCTGTACATCGATTGCAGCGTCGCCAGTTGGGCACCGGAGCGGTGTCATGTGCTCGGCGTCAGTGATCTTTTGCGTGAGCTGATCCGGGCCTTCAGTCAGATACCTGTCGAATATGACCAGAGCGGCCCGCACGGGCGCCTGGCTCAGGTAATCCTCGATCAACTCGCCGATGCTCCGCCCATCGATCTGATGCTGCCACTGCCGCAAGACAGTCGTTTGCGTCAGATCTATCAGAGCCTGGAGCAACATCCGGAACAGCAGACCACCCTGGCGCACTGGAGTGAAAAATTCGGCGTGACCGAGAAAACTCTGACTCGGCTGTTCCTGCGCGACACCGGTTTGACCTTCCGCACTTGGCGCCAGCGCCTGCGTCTGCTGGGTGCGCTGACACCGCTGGAACGCGGCGAACGCGTCACCGACGTGGCTTTGGCCTGTGGTTATGACTCGACGTCGGCGTTTATCGCGGCGTTTCGCCAACAGTTCGGCGAGACACCGGGAGAGTTTTTCCGATGAAATTAACCGATATTTATCGACTTTATGCATGCCATTGGACAAATTTCAGGGTAGAGTTTCGCCCATCAAGAATCTTTGACATCTTTCGACGATAACAATGATCAACCACCCTTTAGCGAACCTGTCGGCGGTAACAGCATGATCGAAGTCACTGAAGTTTCCATTGCCCAATTGCGCGCGGCGCTCGAATCCGGCCAGACCACCGCGGTTGAACTGGTCCAGGCCTACCTGGCGCGCATCGACGCCTTTGACGGCCCGGACACCGCCACTGCCCTGAACGCAGTGATCGTGCGCAACCCTGAAGCACTGAAAGAAGCGCAAGCTTCCGATGCCCGTCGCGCCAAGGGCGAAACCCTCGGCCCGCTGGACGGCATCCCTTACACCGCCAAGGACAGCTATCTGGTCAAAGGCCTGACCGCCGCGTCCGGCAGCCCGGCCTTCGCCGATCTCGTTGCCCAGCGCGACGCGTTCACCATCGAGCGCCTGCGTGCGGGCGGTGCGATCTGCCTGGGCAAGACCAACATGCCGCCGATGGCCAATGGCGGGATGCAGCGTGGCGTCTACGGCCGCGCCGAAAGCCCGTACAACGCTGACTACCTGACCGCGCCGTTTGCTTCCGGCTCGTCGAACGGTGCCGGCACTGCCACCGCTGCAAGCTTCTCGGCATTCGGTCTGGCGGAAGAAACCTGGTCGAGCGGTCGCGGCCCTGCCTCGAACAACGGCCTGTGCGCCTACACCCCGTCGCGCGGGGTAATTTCGGTACGCGGCAACTGGCCGCTGACGCCGACCATGGACGTGGTGGTGCCGTACGCCCGTACCATGGCCGACCTGCTGGAAGTGCTCGACGTAGTCGTCGCCGAAGACACCGACACCCGTGGCGACCTGTGGCGCCTGCAACCCTGGGTTCCGATCCCGAGCGTCGCTTCGGTGCGTCCTGCTTCCTATCTGGAATTGGCAGTGAAGAGCGATGCACTGGCCGGCAAACGCCTGGGCGTGCCGCGCATGTACATCAACGCCGACCCTGAAGCCGGCACCAGCGAAGAACCGGGCATCGGCGGCCCGACCGGGCAACGCATCAACACCCGCGCTTCGGTGATCGATTTGTGGAAACAGGCGCGTCAGGCCCTCGAAGCCGCCGGCGCCGAAGTGATCGAAGTGGATTTCCCGCTGGTCTCCAACTGCGAAGGCGATCGTCCGGGTGCGCCGACCGTGTTCAATCGCGGCATCGTCTCCAAAGAGTTCATGCACCACGAACTGTGGGACCTGTCGGCCTGGGCCTTCGATGATTTCCTGCGCGCCAACGGCGACCCGAAACTCAACCGTCTGGCAGACGTCGACGGGCCGAAAATCTTCCCGCACGACCCGGGCACCCTGCCCAACCGTGAAGGCGACCTCGCTGCCGGCATGGACGAATACGTGCGCATGGCCGAACGCGGCATCACGCCGTGGGATCAGATCCCGACGTTGCCGGACGGCCTGCGCGGCCTGGAGAAGACCCGCAAGCTCGACCTCGAAGACTGGATGGATCGCCTCGGCCTCGACGCCGTGCTGTTCCCGACCAACGCCGACGTGGGTCCGGCGGACGCCGACGTCAACCCGGCCTCGGCGGATATCGCCTGGAGCAACGGCATCTGGGTCGCCAACGGCAACCTCGCAATCCGCCACCTCGGCGTGCCGACCGTCACCGTGCCGATGGGCGTGATGGCCGACATCGGCATGCCGGTGGGATTGACGTTTGCCGGTCGCGCCTATGACGACTCGACGTTGCTGCGTCTGGCAGCGGCGTTTGAGGCGACCGGTTCCAGGCGTCTGGTGCCACCACGCACGCCAGCGCTGGCGGCAGGCAAGTAAATGCAAAACGGCGGGATCGATTGATCCCGCCGTTTTTTTATCGCTCTGCCAACTCTTCCATCAAATCCGCCGAAGGCACGAAAAACAGACTGCCGGTGACCGCCGTGCTGAAGTCCAGCAACCGGTCGTAGTTGCCCGGCGGCTTGCCGACAAACATGTTCTCCAGCATCTGTTCCAGCGGCTCCGGCGAACGCGCGTAGCCAATGAAATAAGTGCCAAACTCTCCCGCACCGGGCCGGCCGAACGGCATGTTGTCGCGCAAGATTTTCACCTCTTCGCCGTCCTTGGTGATGGTCGTCAGCGCGCTGTGGGAATTGCTCGGCTTGACCGAATCGTCCAGTTCGATATCGGACAGTTTGGTGCGCCCGATCACTCGTTCCTGCGCTTCGACCGACAATTCGTTCCACGCTTTCATGTTGTGCAGGTACTTCTGCACCAACACGTAACTGCCACCACTGAACGGCTGGTCTTCATCGCCCACGAGGGTGAAATGCTCGGCCTTTCGGCCGACCGGATTTTCCGTGCCGTCGACGAAACCGATGATGCTGCGCATGTCGAAATAGCGGAAACCCTGCACTTCATCCGTTACCGTCACGGCGCCGTCCAGCGCCGACATCAATTGCGTTGCCAGTTCGAAACACAGGTCCATTTGATCGGCGCGAATGTGCAGCAGCAAGTCGCCTGGCGTGGAAACGGCGCGCCGCCCTTCCACGCCGAATTCGCGAAAGTCATGCAGGGACGCAGGGCGCGGACTGCCGAACAGACGGTCCCACGCGCTGGAAGAAAATCCGCAGACACAGGACAGGTTTCCCGAGGGGACGCGCTTGCCGACCGAGCGCGTCAGGCCGGCGATATCGGCGCACCAGCCGCGGACTTTTTCGGCGGCTTCGGCCTCGGCGTTGAGGGTCGCCACGATGAATATGGCAGCGCTGGTGATCGGGCTGCAGACGGCTTGAGGATCTGGCGTGTCGATGATCGTAGCTCCCAAAGTGGTGGACTGACTCGACAGCGAGGTTAGCAAAGAAGTGTTGAATGAAGTATTGCCCGCGCTCTGCCCATGTCGTCCGACACTTCGTTATTCACGAACAATACCCACGAAATAAACGATTTTTCTTTGTCGGAAGGCTCCTACTAGCATGGCCCCGTCTACCCCGAAAAACATAAAGACAGGGAGAACGGCATGCACCCCATCAACATCGGCGAACCCTGGATGTGGGCCGCCTTCATCGTTTTTGTCCTCGCCATGCTGGCCGTCGACCTGTTCGTCTTCGGTGGGCGCAAGGCGCATCGGGTCTCGGTACGTGAAGCCTCATCCTGGGTAATCGCCTGGTGCATGCTGGCGATGGCCTTCGCCGGATTGCTCTGGTGGTATCTCAACGGCGAATTCGGTCCCGAAATCGCCAAGGTCAAGACCCTGGAATTCCTCACCGGTTACCTGATCGAGCAGTCGCTTTCGATCGACAACATGTTCGTCTTCGTGATGATCTTCAGCTACTTCGCCGTGCCGCCGGAGTTGCAGCGCCGGGTGCTGCTGTACGGGGTGCTCGGGGCGATCGTGATGCGCGCGGCGATGATTTTTGCCGGGGTATGGCTGGTGTCGCAGTTCACCTGGCTGCTGTATGTGTTCGGCGTGTTCCTGATCATCACCGGGATCAAGATGCTGGTGTTCGCCGAGCAGCAACCGGACCTCGATAACAACCCGCTGCTGCGCTGGGTGCGCGGGCATCTACGGATCACCAACGGTTTTCACGGCGAGCGCTTTTTTGTGCTGCAGAACGGTGTGCGCTGGGCCACGCCGATGTTTCTGGTATTGGTGCTGATCGAGGCCAGCGACTTGATGTTTGCGGTCGACAGCATCCCGGCGATTTTCGCGGTGACCACCGATCCTTTCATCATTTTCACCTCGAACATCTTCGCGATCATGGGCCTGCGGGCGCTGTACTTTTTGCTGGCGGACATGGCCGACCGCTTTCATCTGCTCAAGTACGGACTGGCGCTGGTGCTGGTGTTCATCGGCGGGAAGATGACGGTGATGCCGTGGTTTCACATGCCGGTGGAGTGGTCGCTGGCGATCGTCGGCGGGCTGATTCTGGCGTCGGTGGTGCTGAGTCTGATCCTGACGAAGGACAAGTCGCCTGAAGAAAGTCAGGCGAAATAACAGCCGTGGGAGCTAACGGCTCCCACGGCTTTGAACCTATTTATCGGATTTGATGCTGGTCCAGACCCGGGTTCGCACCCGCTCCAGCTTCTGCGGCAACGGCTGCACCACGTAAAGTTTCTTCAGTGCTTCGCTGGTCGGCGTCAGGTTGGGGTTGCCGGTGATTTCCTTGTTGATCAGCGGCAGCGAATCCTTGTTGGCATTCGGGTAGCCGAGGAAGTCGCTGATCGAAGCGATGACCTTCGGATCGAGCAGGGTGTTGAGGAACTCGTGGGCCTCTTCGACGTTCTTCGCGCTCTTCGGAATGGCGAAGGTGTCGAACCAGATCGGCGCGCCTTCCTTCGGCAGGCGCCAGTCAACCACCACGCCGTTACCCGCCTCTTTGGCGCGGTTGCCGAACTGGTAGAAGCTGCCGGAGTAACCGATGGCCACGCAGATGTCGCCGTTGGCGATGTCGGTCATGTACTTGGCCGAGTTGAAGTAGGTGACGTAAGGGCGAACCTTGAGCATCAGGTCCTTGGCTTTCTCATAGTCGGCCGGGTTCTGGCTGTTCGGGTCCAGGCCCAGGTAATGCAGGGCCAGCGGCAGGATTTCCGATGGCGAATCGAGCATCGCCACGCCACATGATTTCAGCTTCTCCATGTTCTCCGGTTTAAACACCAGATCCCAACTGTCTACTGGCGCATTCTCGCCGAGCGCCGCCTTGACCTTGGCCGGGTTGAAACCGATCAGCACCGTGCCGACCATGTAGGGCACGCCGTACTGGTTGCCGGGGTCGTTGGCGTCGAGCAGCTTGAGCAGCGCCGGGTCCTGGTGACTCCAGTTCGGCAACTTGGACTTGTCGAGTTTCTGGAACACGCCGGCCTTGATCTGGGTATCGAGGAACTGGTTCGACGGCACCACCAGGTCATAGCCGGAGTTGCCGGTCAGCAGTTTGGCTTCGAGGGATTCGTTGGTATCGAAGGTGTCCCAGGTCACTTTGATGTTGCTTTTGGCGGCGAAATCCTTGGGCACCGACGGCAGGATGTAATCCGCCCAGTTGTACACCCGCAGCTCGCGCTGTTCGGCCTGTACGGCGCTGGCCAGCAGCGTCAGCCCGAAAACAGTGGCGCCCAGAATGCGTTTCATCGTGACCATGTTGTGTTTCCCCGAATGCAGCGTGAGTCGATGGTTTTTATGTTCTGTACACGGCAGCGGCTTGCAAATCAGCCAAGGGCAAGGAAGGTGCAGCATCTAGTTGTGGCTTCGATTCTTCCTGACAGCGTAGACGCGGCACAGTAGCCCGTTGGCCAAAAGGGGATCGAAATGGCCAATTTGCATGACCGCCGGAATGCGGAAACAACAATGCCCGACGAAGTGCCGGGCATTGTTTGAACCGCCTGCGAACCCTCAGTCGGTAAAACCCAACCGCGCCGCCCTGCTGTGCTGCGTCTGCCCACGGGTCGCCAGGCAGTAATACAGCGGGCATGTCACGATCAGGCCGACCAGCCACGACAGGTCTGCACCTTCCACCAAGTTGGCGTACGGCCCGACATACAACGACGTGTTGGCAAACGGCAGCTGCACGATGATGCCGATGAAGTAGGCAATGATTGCGTGCAGGTTGAAACGCCCATAAATGCCGCCATCAGCGCGGAAGATCGAGGCGATGTCGTAACTGCCGCGCTTGATCAGGTAGAAGTCGATCAGGTTGATCGACGCCCACGGCACCAGCACCAGCAGCAACGCCAGAATTAATCCGATGAATTCGGAAATGAAATCCGCCGACGCGCCCAGCGCTACAACGCAGCATCCCGCCAGCACCACGCTCGACAGGATCACCCGCACCTTGATGCTCGGCGTCCACTGGCTGGCGAAGGTCTGGATCGAGGTGATGATCGACAGTACCGCGCCATACAGATTCAGCGCGTTATGGCTGATGATGTTGAGCAGGAACAGCACCATCAGAATCGGCCCCAGCCAACCGGTGGACTGCTTGACCGCTGCCATCGCCTCGGTGCCTTCCGGGGTTGCCAGCACCGCCACCGCGCCGAAGGTGAACGACAGAATCGTGCCCAGCGTGGCGCCCAGATAAGTCGCGATAAATGGCTTGCCGATACCGATGTCCGCCGGCAGGTAACGGGAATAGTCGGAGACGTACGGCGAGAAACTGATCTGCCAGATGATCCCCAGGGACACCGTCGCCAGCCATCCCGAAAGATTGAAGCTGCCACGGGTAAAGAAGTCCGCCGGCAACTCATGGGCAAAGATGTAGATGAACCCGGCTAGCAGCGCACTGCCCATCACCCAGGTGCCGATGCGATTGAGCGTGTGGATGAAGTTGTAGCCGATCACGCCGATGGCCGTGGCGCTGAGGGCGCCGATCAGAATGCTCAACGGCGCCGGCACCGACGGCGCAATGCCGACGATGGATTTGCCGGCCAGCACGATGTTGGAAATGAAGAAGCCGATATAGATGATCGCGGCGAAGAACACGATCAATAGCGCGCCGTAACGCCCGAACTGACCACGACTCTGCACCATCTGCGGAATGCCCATGCGCGGACCTTGCGCCGACGCCAGGGCGATCACCACCCCGCCGATCATGTGCCCCAGCGCAATCGCCAGCAGCCCCCAGAACAGGTCGAGATGAAACACCTGGACCACCATGGCGCCGGTGACAATGGGCAGTGGCGCAATGTTGGTGCTGAACCAAAGGGTGAAAAGGTCGCGGGCCTTCCCGTGGCGTTCCGCGAGTGGGACGTAGTCGACCGTGTGATTCTCGATCAACGGATCTTGCCGGGACATCTGGGACATCTGGGACATAAAAATGAACTCGATTGGGTCTGTTCTTATCGTTGTATGAAGCCAAACCGGGGGGGCTTCGTGGCCGCCCCTCAGATGCAGACCATATTATGGTATTCCAACATTTTCACAATACTGATCCGCTGTTTGCGACGGCATCTGATCCGGCATCCTCCCTGATAGCAAGCGCCCGCGGCTAGAGCAAAGCCCCGTAAATGCTGAGTTTCCGACGGATGAACCACGTTTATCGTTTCACCAAAAAAGCGCTTGCAATCGATGTATTACGGTATACCATCAGACCCATAAACACATAAAAACACGCTTCACCGCACTCGAGGATTGACCAATGATCGATGCTGCCGTCTACAAACAAGTCATGGGCTCGTTCCCGTCCGGCGTTACCGTCATCACCACCCTGGATGACGACGGCCAGATCGTCGGCCTGACCGCCAGCGCTTTCAGTTCGCTGTCGATGGATCCGGCCCTGGTGCTGTTCTGCCCCAACTACAGTTCCGACTCCTATCCCGTCCTGATCAAGAACAAACGCTTTGCCATTCACGTGTTGTCCGGCGGCCAGCAGAGCGAAGCCTACGCGTTCGCCCGCAAAGGCAAGGACAAGGCGCAGGGCATCGAGTGGACGCTGAGCGAACTGGGCAACCCGATCCTGGCCAACGCGACAGCTATCATCGAATGTGAGCTGTGGCGCGAATACGAAGGCGGCGACCACGCGATCATGGTCGGCGCGGTGAAAAACCTCATCGTCCCTCAGCAGGACGCCGGCCCGCTGGTGTATTGCCACGGCAAGATGGGCGCCCTGCCCGCCTTCGCCTGATCCGCACGATTGCACTTAAACAGGCCGGCAAGCGACCGGCCGACCACAAGAGATTCGAGGTAGCGTCATGAAATTTTCCCTGTTCGTACACATGGAACGCTGGGACGAAAGCGTCAGCCACCGTCAACTGTTCGAAGACCTGACCGAACTGACGTTGATGGCCGAGGCCGGCGGTTTCAGCACCGTGTGGATCGGCGAACACCACGCGATGGAATACACCATCTCGCCGAGCCCGATGCCGCTGCTGGCCTACCTCGCGGCCAAGACCACCACCATTCACCTGGGCGCTGGCACCATCATCGCGCCGTTCTGGCACCCGCTGCGGGTCGCCGGTGAATGCGCGCTGCTCGACGTGATCAGCAACGGCCGGATGGAAGTCGGCCTGGCGCGTGGCGCCTATCAGGTGGAATTCGACCGCATGGCCGGCGGCATGCCCGCGTCCAGCGGTGGCCAGGCGCTGCGGGAAATGGTCCCGGTGGTGCGCGCGCTGTGGCAAGGCGACTACGCCCACAACGGCGAGATCTGGAAATTCCCCACCTCCACCAGCGTGCCGAAACCCATCCAGAAGCCCAACCCGCCGATGTGGATCGCCGCCCGCGACCCGGACTCGCACAACTTCGCCGTGGCCAACGGCTGCAACGTAATGGTCACGCCATTGATGAAGGGCGATGAAGAAGTCCTCGATCTGAAGAACAAGTTCCAGACTGCGCTGGACAACAACCCCGACGTGCCGCGCCCGCAACTGATGGTGCTGCGTCATACCCACGTGCACTCGGCGGATGACCCGGAAGGCTGGAAGGTTGGCGCGAAAGCCATCTCACGTTTCTATCGCACGTTCGACGCGTGGTTCGGCAACAAGGAAGTGCCGGTTAATGGTTTCCTCGCCCCGAGCCCGGAAGAGAAATTTGCCGGGCGTCCGGAGTTTGAGTTGGAGAGCCTGCACAAGACGGCGATGATCGGCACGCCGGAAGAGATCATTCCGCGGATCAAGTACTACCAGGAACTGGGGGTGGATGAGTTCAGTTTCTGGTGTGACAACAGCTTGCCGCATGCGGAGAAGAAGAAGTCGCTGGAGCTGTTTATCAAGCATGTGGTGCCGGCGTTTCGGTGATACGCCGCAGGGGGTATCCACAATAAAAAACGCCCCGACAGGTTCGGGGCGTTTTTTTAGGGGGAGGCATTCTTCCAGGGCTCAGTCTTTTTGCTTTTCGTGTCTGATTTTGCGCCTGGCAAGGAATGCTTGTAAGAACAAGGACACGACAGCGAAAGATGAGTAAATTCCGGCCCCTATCAATGTTCTGATGACCCCCTTCAGGCTAAACGCCCACTCTCCATGTTTAAAGTAATAAGCAACTGTGGCTATCGCCACGACACATGCGCCTACCAAAACAAAGAGCATATAGGTTCGGATCAATAAACCGACAATCTGGCGGATACTGATTTTGTCAGTCTTCACTTTTTGCCACCCAGATCTTGAATATAATCTCCGATAGCCTCAGAACCATAAGACACCGCCGAATTACCCACGGTCGTGGCCGCCGTTTCGCCGAGGTAGGGCTTGAGTGTATTGCTGATAACAGGCCCCCCCTTGAACCCGATGGTCGTCCCGGCAAACGAGCCGATCATCGGCAGGATTGGATCTTCACCCTTGATCAAACTGCCGGCATAGGCACCGCTAAGCCCCACACTCTGGGTAGCGACAAAGCCCTTGCCTTGAGTCAAGGCACCGACCAGCGTCGCAATGAATGCATCGGAATAGCTGAATTTCTCTCCTTTGGTCAGTTGATAGCTGACATTCGCCCCGCCCGATATGGCTGCCCCCGCCGCCATGGCGACGAGACCTGCAGTCAGCTCGGTTCCGACCAGCGGACCGGCCGCAAAGATCAGGTAGCCCTGGATCATCCCTTTTGCAGTCGGCCCCTCAAAGCCGACGCCTTCTCGCTCGTCCTTCAGTACTTTGGCAATTTGCTCGTTCGAGTAACCCTGTCCGACGGCCCACTCGGCAAGAGACATTGCTGCAGCTCCCGATGGTATCAGGAACATGTCGTTGTTTTCGGCCGTGTTTTTCCCGGCCTGCGCAGCTGCGACAGCAGATGCTGTATCACCCCCGATGATGCCACCGGAAATGCCGCTGGCCAGGGTGGCCAACGCCGATACGCTCTGCTTCTGACTTTCGGTCAACGACCTCACATCCGTCGTGCCATACAACGCCTGCATGATCAGATCGGTACTCACCGCCGAGACAGCCGCACCGGTGGCACCTGCCGCGGCATTGCTGCCTTGAACGGCCGCAGTCAACGCGCCGAGAACGGCGTGGGCCATGACCCTTGCTTCTTCATTGCCCGCGGTCATCTTCTTGATGGTTTCAGCCAGGTAGGGAGCGGAAGCTCCCACCAGCGCCTGCGCAATGTTGCCGCCTGCCAGCCCCTGGATCGCTGCGGTCACCGCCTGTGCAGCCTGCTGGAAACTGCCACCGGTGCCATAGCTGGACATTGTGTTCTTGTAGGCGTTGGTCGCTTGAAGCACGGCAATGTAAGCCTGGCGATCTTCATAGGAAGCATCCGGACTGGCGCCCGGCATCTTGCGTTGCTCTGGTGTCAGCTCTGCCTCGGCAGCCTTGCTGGCTGCAATCATGCCCTGGGTTCGAACGATGTCCATCGTCTGGCTGCCGATCTCACCGATCAGTTGCGCCTGACGAAGTCGTTGCTGTTCTTTCTCCTTGTTGAAGATCGGACTCAGCGCGTTGTTGGCATTCTCCACATCGCGACTGAGCGTCGACACGTCCTGCTGTTGATTGTTCTTGTCACGGATGAGCAGCGTTGCACCGGAAATCGCCGAGTTCGTGGTGCTGCTGGCGTGACCGCTGTTGTTGCTGCCGACAAGCAGCATGCTGCCCATGTTCCCGAGAAGCTGGGCACCCGCACCACCGCTGCTGCTGGCACTGACACTTTGGTGCTGACTGGAGAAGTCAGCCTTGTTGTCGATGTCCGCCCAGCCCAGCGTTCCGGTACTCAGGATGTTTTTGTCAGCGGTCGCGGTGCTGGCGATGACACTGCCGTTGAGCTGGGTATGTCCCCCGACCTCCAGCTGGAAACCGCCCTTCCCGGCATAAATCCCTGTCTGTTCCTGCACACTGTCAAAGTTGGATTTGATCTTGTCCTTGCTGACGCTGAGCGATCCGCTGCCCGTCATCGAACCGAAGGTAAAGCTGGCGCCCCCACTGACATTGGTCTGTTTGGAGTCGTAGCGGTCAGTGTCCTGCAAGCTGGTCAGCGTCAGGTTGCGGCCGACATTCGCCACCACCTGCTGGGCATTGGCCTGAGCGCCGATCAGATTGGTGTCGCGCCCACTGCCGATCTTCAGTTTGTTGCCCGCATCCAGCGTGGTTTCGGTCCATGTCGTGCCGTTGCCGGATTCCTTGCCTACGCCTTTGTTGCCATTGGCAAAGATACTCAGCCCGGCACCGCTGGAGCCAACCCCAAGACTGATACCGACAGCGCCGCCGCTACTGGAATTCGATCCTTCAACCTTCTGCGTGTTGGCCGCAGCCAGAAGATTAACGTCACGATTGGCAACCACCACCATGTCGTTGGTGGCTTGCAGTTTGCTGCCCTGGATGTTGATGTCACCGTCAGCGAAACCGGCCTTGCCACTGCCCGTCGCAACGATGTACAGGTTTTTGCCGGCGGTCAGCGTACTGCCCTGACTGACACTTTGTTCCTGGACTTGAGTCGAGGTGGATTTCTGCGTGCCCAGAGACAAACTGATGCCTGCGAAACTGCCAGCCTCGGCGCCCGAGCTCAATGCCTGCGCAGCCTGGTAAGCCTGATAGCCTGAAAGCCCTGCCTTGACGCCCTGAAGTGCTGCCAGACGCGTGTCATCTTCATGCCTGGCTGCCTGCGCAGTCTGATAGGCAGTATTCACGGCCTCTCCGACAACACCCGACAACGCCAGCGTCAGACCGCTTTTTTTACTTTCCTGAGTCTGTCGAGTGCTGCTTTCGTTCTGCGCAGCAAGAATATTGACGTTTTGAGCGGCCAGGCTGATATCGCCACCGGCAATAGCGTCCGACGCTTTAATGGTGAGGTTTTTCCCCGCGGTGATGTTCACGTTACCCAGCACACTGCCCACCGTACTGCCCTTCTGGGTCTCGGAATGAGTGGACTGAGTGGAGGCGAGCTTGGAGGAGCCCAAGGTCACGCCAATCCCCCCGGAACTCATCAACCCCGACTTTTTGGTCGACTGACCATGCTCGGCACTGAAGGTCTCGACACCGCTTTCGATACGAATGTCATTGCGGGCCTGCAGATCCGTCTGCCGCGTCGACACCACATTACTGGCCGAAACCAGCAGATCATGTCCCGCCTGCACCAGCACAGTCTCACCGCCCAGGGTCGACCCTGAGAGCCAGGTGCTGCTCGAAGAATCACTACTCGCCTTGCTGGTGCTCGACAGCCCCAGACCACCGGACTTGGAGGATGCCGAGGCGTTGAACGCGCTGTTTTGCGCAGCCGTGACGTTCACATCATTGCCTGCCATCAAGTGGAGGCCGCCCTTGTCGCTATTGACTTTCGAGCCCTCGATATTGATGTCGTTCGTTGCCACCAGCATGGTCTTGCCCTGAGCCTGAATGACCGACCCGACCGCCTCTTCGCTGCCACTCTCGGTCATGGTCGAGCTCTTCTTGCCGAACGAACCTTTCTTGGTTTTGGTGTAATAGGAGTAATCGGTATCGGCGGCGCTCTCGAGGTTCAAATTGTCCCCGGCGAAGACAAAGGCTTCACCCTGAGTCGTTGCCTGGCTTGCGATGAGCGTCAGGTCGTTGCCGGCTCTCAGGGCCAAATCCCCACCCGCCTTGATGGTGCTCGACTGCTGACGTACATGATCCTCCTCCGCACGGAACTTCTTGTTCCAGCCGCTGGCATGGGATTCGTCAGCCGCTGAAGCGATCGTCAGGTCACCTTTGGCATTGATATCGACATTGCCTTTAGCCTCGACATTACTGGCCACAACGCTGACGTCACGCTGGGCCGTAACCTTGAGCGTACCGCCGACGTTGACGTCCGAGCCATGCTGCTTGGCCGTCGAATACTGATAGTTGGTATTGCTGCGGTCAGTCGTCTGCTCGGTCGAGTCGATGTATACATCGCGCCCGGCCGTCAGCGTGGTATCGCCACCACTTTTCAGCACACTGCCACTGTTGTTGATGTCCCGACCGGCGCCAATAACCAGTGCGTTCGCCGCTTCGATGCGCGCCTCGTTATCGACGAAGTCGGTTTCTTCGCTGAGCCGGCCGTCACTGCTGCGGTGGGTGGTCACGGTGCGTTCGTTGATCACGTCGCCGCGCTCGGCGGTGAGCGTGACATCTCGACCGGAAATAATCCCCCCGGCCTTGTTCGTCAGGTTGTCGGTCGCCGTCAGCTTCAAGAGGTTGCCGGCTTCGACCAGACCGCTGCTCACCAGATCCTTTTTAGCCGTGGCATCGAGGTTTTGGCTGGCGCGCAACGTGCCGGAGTTTTCAAGGTTTTCACCGGCAATCAGTGTGACGTCCTTGCCCTGGATCAACGAGCCCGTGGCCGCAAGGCGATTATTGGCGTTGGCCAGGTACAGCACCGGCACCAGGACTTTTTCGCCGTTCACCTCACGCTCTTCGAGCCAGACGATGTCGTGCGTCAACGCCGCGACCTGCTGCGCACTGAGACTGACGCCCACACTCAGATTCAACGTGTTCTTGCTGGCGATGGCGTTGTCCATCAGGTACTTGAAGACCCCCTCGTCGGAGGTCTGACCGTCGATGAAGCGCTGCCCCGTCCGGGCGACGACGGCCTGCTGGACCAGTTTCTGTTCGAACAGGCCATCACCCAGGCGCTTGGCGCTCTGATCGGCGTCGTAGCCCAGGCCCTGAAGCAGGTAATCCGAACTCATGAACTGCTTGAGGTCAGTGAGTACCGGGTTGGTTTCGATCAGGTATTTGTGCGGCTGGGATTTGCCGGCGTTGCTTGGCAGACCCTGTACGCGATTGACGGTCACCGGTGTGGTCGACACGCCGCCGGTGACTTTGCCACCGGTGAGCGTCCAGCTTTGCGGGCCGGTAGTGGCCGGGGCGCTGCCACCCTCCTGACTCAGGCGGAAAAGACCGTTCTGACCTGTCGGCAGGCTGAAGCCCGGCAAGTCGATCGGGCTGACCTGTTGCTGGGCCAGGTCCGGGGGCAGTTGCGGATTGATCTTGACCACGGTGGAGTAGCCGTTGCCAACGCCGGTGTCGGTGTTGGTCTTGCCCGCCGCGACGTAGCTGTAATAAGGCCGCACCACGCTGTTGTCGATGGTCTGGGCCGCATCCAGTCTGATGTTGCCGCCGGCCTGGATCACGGCGTCGTAGGAGCTGCCCGAGCCCGTGACGGTGGAAACGCTTTCGGTCAGCTTGCCACCGCCCAGAAGGCTGATGAAATGGCTCAAATCCGCTTCGACGGTGGCCGAAGGCGTGCCGCCGTTCTTGTCGTTGAAGGCTTTGGCGGCGGGCTCGGCGGCGAAGATCTGGTCAACGTAGTTCCAGTAAGTTCGCTTGGTGATGATCTCCTGCTCTTGCAGGCCTTTGTTGGTGATGGTGCCGGCAGTCACATTGATATTGCCGGTGGCCGCGATGGTGCTGCTGGCGTTGTTCAGCGCCTGAGCGTTGATCGACATATTGCCGCCGCTGGTCAGGCTCGCGGCAGCACTGCTGTTGTCGACTTTCAGGCGATCGGTTTCGGCGATTTCCCAATGCCCGTTGCGGCGACCGCCACTGCGAAAATCACACCCGGCAATCGGGATCAGGTTGCAGTCGATCTGCGTGATGACTACCGAGCTTTTTTCATGTGCCGTGTATTCGAGAATGTCCCTCACGTTGTTCACGGTCAGGGCATTGATGGTCAGGTCCTGCGCGCTGTAAATCTCACCCGAACGGTTGTCCAGCAAGTCTGCCTTGGCGCTGTCGCGATCCCGGCCGATGTGCACATTGCTCAGACCGTATACGTTGCCGTAGGCATTGGTGAAACTGGACAGCAGCAGACGCATGTCACCGCCACTGGTGATCAGGCCTCTGTCGTTCAACAGTGCGCCGGTGGTCAGGGTCAGGTCTTTGCCGGCGCCGAGGGTGCCGTAGTTGTTGACAGTGGCAGCCGTGAGGGTCAGGTCGCCGCTGGATGTCAGCCGCCCCTGATTGCTCAACAGGCCGTTGATATTGACCGTGGTATTGCCGCCACCGGCAATGCTGGTCCCGGCGCCGAGGGTCAGTTGACCGCTTTTGAGCGTCAGGTCGCCGAGGCTGCTGGTGCGACCGTTGCCGGAATAGTTGCCCCACAAGGTCAGATCCAGCGATCCGTCACTGGCGATCATCCCGTCGTTGTTCCAGTAACCACCACTACCTGTCAGCTTGCTGGACGCCAGCAATTGACCACCTGCGGTCTGGTTGAAGTTGTTGATGTTGACGGTCAGGCGGTCGGCCTGGATCACGCTGCCGTTGGTCCAGCTATCCGCCGCCAGCGTCAGGGCGCCGCGCGTGACGAAGCTGCCGCCAGCGCTGCCGAGTTGAGCGGTGGCAATGTCGAAAATCCCGCTCCCGACATGCAGCACGTTACCGCCCGCGTTCAACAATCCACCCGCCCCAAGGCTGAAGTCACTGTTGGCGCTTTCAACGGCGCCGGTGCGGTTATCGAACAGTCCGCCCACGCTGAACGCGGTTTTGCCAGTGTTACCCAGGGCGCGCAACTGACCGGTCTGGTTATCGACGCTGGCGGCGCCGACGCTCAGAGTGCTGGCGCTTTCGACGATGCCTTTGCGGTTGTTCAGGACGCCGCGCAGGCTGAGATCGATTTGCTGACCGGCAATCTGGCCGCCGGTATCGCCGCTGTTGTCGAAATCCCTGCCGGTGACGCTGACGCGCTGTCTGGCGACCAGCACGCCGTTGCGATTGATGAAGTTGCCGGTGTTGCCCAGATCGAGGATCGCGTCACCGCTTTGCGCAGCGATCCGTCCGCTCTCGTTGTCGAGACCGGCCAAGGCCTTGAGTGTGACGTGCTGAGCCTGGATCACGCCTCCCTGCCCATTGCGCAACAAGCCGCCGATCTGTGCAGTGAAAGCGCTTTTGAGGCTGGACAGCACACCGCCGCGGCTGTCGAGACTGGCGGCAGTGACGTCGAGGTTGCCGGACTTGGCAACGAGTCGCCCCTTCTGGTTATCGATCGCACCACCGACCTTGACGGTGAGTGCGCCTTCGCTTTGCAGCGATCCCCCGGCGTTGTCGAGGCTGGCGGCGTTCAGTTGCAGATCGGCCGCATCGCTGTAGATCAGGCCGCCACTGTTTTGCACGGCGCCGCTGGCGACAAGCGTCAGGCTGTCGTTGGCAGCGACGGTACCGCTGTTGCGGTTGTCGAGACCGCCGGTCAACAGACTGAGCAGCTTCTGGCTCACCAGTTTGCCGCCCTGGTTATTGATCTGCGCGGCACGGGTGATCACCAGCGGGCCGGCAGCAACCAGTTGGCCTCTGGTATTGGTCAGCGTGCCAAGCAGGTCGAGATTGACAGGCGCATCACTGGCCAGAACGCCTTCGGTGTTATCCAGATCAGTGCCGGTAAAACGGATGTCCTGCTTGGCGTTGATGGTCGCTTTGGTGTTGTCCAGGCGTTTGGCTTTAATGTCCAGATCGCTACCGCTGTCGATCAGGCCACCCTGAGCGTTGTTCAAAGTGCCGGTGAGGATCAGGGCTTGCGCGCCCTCACTGGAGAGAACGCCGCTGTCCGAGTTGTCGAGACTGGCAGCATTGACCTTCAAGGTGCCTTTACTGACCAGCGCGCCGGTGTTGCTGTTACGGATATCGCCCGTGAGATCCACCAACAGGTCGCCGTCACGGCTGGACAGGGTGCCGTGGTTACGGTTGTCGAGACTGCCACCGAGCAGGGTCAGGCCCTGCCAGCCGGAAATCAGGCCGTTGAGATTACGCGTGGTGTCTGCGTTCAAATCCAGCCGCTGACGGCTGAAAAGCTTGCCGTCGCTGTTGTCCATATTGCGTGCAGTAAGCGTGTAGCTGAGGTCGCTGGAAAACTCGCCACCCTGGTTGTTCAGGTCCCGCAGGTGGCTGATGCTCAACTGTCCCTTGGTGGTAATCAATCCCTTGCTGTTGTCGAGATCGCCCATCGCACCGCTGAAATCAATGGCGATGGCACTGCCCAGCAGCGAACCGCCGTTCTGGTTGTTCACGCTCGCGGCAGTGATGTCGAGATTGCGGGAGGCATTGATCAGGCCCCTGTCCTGATTGTCCAGACGGCCGTCAGCCCGCAGACTCAGATCTGCGCGACTGGTGAATGTGCCGCCGTTATTGTTCAGGCTGCCGGTTTGAGCATCAATGCCGGCAGCAGCGATGAGCCCCTTGATATTGGTCAACGCCTGTTGCACATGCAGTGTCAGGGCTTGATTGCCGAGCAGTTTCCCGTTGCTGTTGTCCAGGCTTGCAGCCGCCAGTGTGAAGGCCTGGGCGCTGGAAATTTCGCCGCTACGGTTATCAACCTGTCGCAGGTTTTTCAGTACCAGCAGCGGTGCGTTGATCAGGCCGTTCTGGTTATTCAAGTCGCCGTTGTTCAGATCCAGCGTCAGTGACGTATCGCTGGTGAGTTGACCGCCGTCATGTTGATCGAGGCTGGCGGCATTCATCGCCAAAGACTTGTTGCTGGCGATCCGGCCCTTGTTGCTGTTATCGACGTGCCCGGCATTGAGCGATAGGCTGTCGAGCGACGTCAGTCGCCCGTTCTGGTTGTTGATCGCACCTGTGGCGGTGATGCTCAGCGCTCTGCCGGCATTCACCAAACCTGCCACGTTGTCCAGGCTCCCCAAGCGCAGCGTCGCGTCTTGCAGGCTCGACAGTTCGCCGCCCCGGTTATTGAACTGGATGATGGTTGCGTCGAGTGAGCCGGTGCTGTTGATCAGGCCGCCGCCATTTAGCGCCTGGCCGACGTTGAGATTGAGGGCGCCGGTGCTCAGCACCCGGCCCTTGTTCTGGTTGTCCAGCGTCGAAGCCAACACCCGAGTATTCTGCGAGCTCAATGTGCCGCCCTGGTTGTTCAGGGTTTGCCCCACACTGACGGTGAGGTTGCGGCTGGCCAGTACACTCTTGTTGACGTTGCCGAGACTGCCGGCGCTGAGGTTTACATCACCCGCGTTGTTACGAGTGTTATCCGCATTGACACCGGCCTCGACGATACCGGTGTTGGTCAGTTGCCCACCGGCGCTGAGGTTGATGCTGTCGCGAGCCGCAAGGGTCTGCTGGTTGGTCAGATTGCCCTGAGTTTGTACATTGGCGCTGGTGCCGGCGTAGACCGGGCCTTGCGCATCGAGGCTGGACGCCTTGATGTTGACGGCATTGGCCGCAGAAACCTGCGCCACAGTCAATTGCCCGTTGGCATCAATCTGGATATCACCGCCACTGGCCGCCAGGTTGCCCGCCAGTTTCACCCCGACCCCGGACTCGGTGCCCACCAGTTTGATCGCCCCGGCGTACATCCCGCCGAGCGCGGAAGAGTCGATCGCCAGTTGCGGCCTGGCACTGCCATCGTCTGCTCGCGCCGTCGCATCGAGGCTTTGCGCGTTCACGTCGTTGCGACCGGCCACGATGGTCAGGTTCTGCGCCTGAATTTCAGCGTTGATTTTTGCGCTGCGGGTGATGATCTCGAAGCGGTCGACGTTACTGGCATTGAGCCCCGCACCTTCGATGGCGACGCTGCCCTGATCGACCTGAAAGCGGTCCAGCCGCCCCATGCCATCGATCACCGGTTTGCCGGTGGTCAGGGTCACCCGTGGGGAGTTGATGAACCCGCAACCGTTACAGGTGATGCCGTAAGGGTTGGCGACGATCACCCGCGCCGACTGCCCCGCGACTTCGGTGTAGCCGCGCAACTGACTGGGATTGCCACTGATTACCTCGTTGAGAATCGCCTGGGCTGCCACCCGATTGGTCAGGTTGGGGTTGCCGACGATGATCTCGCCCAGTTGTGTCTGCCCGGTTTGCGCCGCCACGTTGTTGAGGATCACGCCCTGCGCACCGACGTTGTAGTCATGGAACTGGTTGTGCGACAGGCCTGCAGCGCTGGGTGTGGCGATGTTGACGATCGGCACGCCGTTGCCCGCCTGACCCAGGCTTGTGCCGGGATTGGCCACCACGATGCCGTCCGCCTGTGCCCACATCGGTTGCCAGAACATGACGTTGGCCAGCAGGAACGCCAGTCCGCGCTTGGGCATGCCCCAGAAGTGCTCGTGTTTTTCTACGTCTGCAGATGACTGTCGAGCAATAAAGGCGTACTGACGAACGTCCATGTCGGTGGTCTCGGGTAAATGTAATTAGATGAAGAAATCCAGACGGAAGTAGATCGGCGCTTCGCGTTCGGTCAGCACATCCGGCCGCTCCAGGGAATGAGCGAAGGTCACGCTTGCGGCCACATGCTCGCCCCGGGCGAACAGCTCCAGCGAGTTGCTCGACATCCGCCCGTGCTGGTCGCCGTTATAGCGGTCGCCACGGATCACGCCCTGGTCGTAGCCGAGGCTGGTGCCGTATTCGGCGAACACAGGGCGCAACCATTCGGCACTCACCGGGCGCGACCAGCGCAGGTCGTTGCGCCAGTAGCCGCCGCTGTCGCCGGACAGCGACTGGTCCTTGTAGCCACGGATCGACGACAACCCGCCGAGGCTGGTGCGTTGCGGGCTGAACAGAACGTCTTCGCTGCGCTGACCGGTCATCAGGCTGCTGAAGGTGAAGGACTCGCCCCACACTTTGAATGGCTGCAGATAGCTCAGGGTTGCGGTGTATTTGCGGTAACGCGCATCCGGCTCGCCGGGACCTGGATCGTGGCTACCCTGAGCGTCGAATGCACCGATGCCTTCCTGCATGCCGGCGTCGAAGTTGACGAAGGCGCTGCCGATCCGCCGCCCGTGGTTGAAGCCGAACTGTGCTTCGCTGATACGGTTGCTGCTCAGCTTGAGCTTGCTGTCTTCGATGAAGTTGTTGCTGCGCAGGTGCGAAAGACCGGCGCTGAGTGAGGTCTTGCTTACAGAGTCGCGATGGATCACCCGCTCGGCGCGTAGCTGGTGGTTTTCACTGTCGCCGGTCTGCTTGAAGTTGAAACCGTTGGCGGCGATCTGCGAGCGGTATTCACTCTGGCTGTAGGTGTAGCTGAAGTTCCACCAGCCCCACGGCAGGCTGTAGTTGAGCATCGCGTTGTTGGAGGTGTGCTGGTGATCGGTCATCGCATCGTGACCACCGCGCAGACTCAACTGATCCGCCAGGCCCAGCGGACTGTCCCAATCGAAGGTGGTGCCCCATTGCTGCTCACCGGTGCTGCGCTGGCCTTCATTGCTGCGCGACAGCCCGGCACGCCAGGGCTTTTGCGGGGTGTTGTTGACCAGCACTTCACTGCCACCGACGTTCTTGCCTGGCGACAGCTCCATCTTGGCCTGGTTGGAAGGGAGGCGATTGAGCTGATCGACCATTTGCTCGATCTCGCGCAGATTCACCAACTCGCCGGCCTTGCCGGGAAACGCCATCGACAACTCACGCTCAGAGAGCTTGCTGTTGTCGGCGCCTTTCAAGCCCTCGAGTTTGCCTTCGACCACCAGCACTTTCAGGTGCCCGCCGGACAGATCCTGCTGTGGCAGATAAGCACGGCTGGTCACCCAACCCTTCTCGATGTAGTGATCGGTGATGACCTTCAGCACTTCATTCAGCTGAGGCACACCGAGACACTGGCCGATGTAGGGCTTGAGCAAACGGCTCTTGTCGTTCTCCGACAGGCTGTCGGCGCCTTTGAGCTCGATGTCGTTGATCTGAAAGCAACGCGTGTCGGCGGGGGCTTCCGGCTGCGCCGGCTTGGCCTCTTTACCGGGCAGATCCTTGAGCTCTTCGAGCCGCCGCTGCTGCTCTTCGAGCAGACGATTCTGGCGTTCGCGGATCAGGTCGGTTTCACCGGGGGTAGGTGCTGCAAGTGCGGTTTGGAGCGGAGAAAGGCATAGCAAAGCCAGGCACAACCTCGCCACGAGGGCGGGTGAGGACATGTTCGATCCCTCGAGACGGAAACTGATATCAGAATAGTGGCGCGATAGTAATGAGCCACTATTCTGACGTCAATTTTTGTCATTACTAAATATGTATTGCCGACCAGCGGCATCAGTAAAAGTCTTCCGGAATCGGTGAATCACATCATCTCAATGCTCAACCGTCCGTTTCGTCGCCACATCTTCCGGCGCCAGCACCCGACCATCGGCCGACAGCAACTGAAGCTTCCTGATCGGCTGACGCTTCTGCGCATCCACCATCACCGACCCCGGCTCGCCAGGCTCGAACATGAACTCCCCACCCCACTGCGACAACGCAACAATCACGGTTTGCAACGCCCGACCCTTTTCGGTCAGCACGTATTCCTTGTAAGCGCTGCCATCGGACGCTGGCACCAGGCGCAGGATGTCGCGCTCGACCAGCCCTTTGAGCCGGGTGCTCAGCATGTTCTTGGCGATCTCCAGGCTCTTCTCGAAATCGCTGAAACGACTGATGCCTTCCAGCGCATCGCGGATGATCAGCAACGACCACCAGTCACCGATCAGGTCGAGTGTCCGGGCGATCGGGCAGGCATTGCCCGCAAGGCTTTTGCGCTTCATTTCGGGTGTCTCCGGCAAAACGGCAGGTTCGATGCGGTTGCATCTTACAACTCATGCCGCCAAACCGTTAACGCGTGCGCCACGAAACTTAGCACCTGCGTACAAGTGGCCAATGCCCTTTGTCGCGATAGTGAACGCTGCCATCACGGCATCCAAGCAGGCCCTCACCCAAGGAGTTTTCATGAGCACGTTCACGACCCAAGACGGCACCGAGATCTATTTCAAGGACTGGGGCAGCGGCAAGCCCGTGCTGTTCAGTCACGGCTGGCCGCTGGATGCCGACATGTGGGAATACCAGATGGAATATCTGAGCAGCCGCGGCTACCGCACCATCGCCTTTGACCGTCGTGGTTTCGGCCGTTCCGACCAGCCGTGGACCGGCTACGACTACGACACCTTCGCCGATGACATCGCGCAACTGATCGAGCACCTGGATCTGCGTGACGTGACCCTGGTCGGCTTCTCCATGGGCGGCGGCGATGTCAGCCGCTACATCGCACGCCACGGCAGCGAGCGCGTTGCCGGGCTGGTGTTGCTGGGCGCGGTGACACCGCTGTTCGGCAAGAAACCGGACTTTGCCGAAGGCGTCGACAAGTCGGTGTTCGACGGAATCAAGGCTGGCCTGCTGAAGGACCGCGCGCAGTTCATCGCGGACTTCAACGCCCCGTTCTACGGCACCAATCAGGGTCAGACAGTCTCCGATGGCGTGCTGACCCAAACCCTGAACATCGCCCTGCTGGCCTCGCTCAAAGGCACCGTGGATTGCGTCACTGCATTCTCGGAAACCGACTTCCGCCCGGACATGGCGAAAATCGATGTGCCGACGTTGGTGATTCACGGCGATGGCGATCAGATCGTGCCGTTCGAAACCACCGGCAAACAAGCGGCCGCGCAAATCAAGGGCGCTGAACTGAAAGTCTACGCAGGTGCGCCGCACGGCTTTGCGGTGACTCATGCGCAGCAATTGAATGAAGACCTGCTGGCGTTTCTCGATCGCTGAGTCCTTGTGATCTGAACACGCCTTGAAAAGGGCCGTCGACTACCCTGTCGGCGGTCCTTTTTTTTGTTGTCCCGGATTCCGGTGCCAAGGTGAAGCCCCGTATTTACGGGGCTTTCAGGCCTCTGCATCACGTTTTTATCTTCACATGCCAGCTTAATAATATTTTACCGATAACCACCCCCTCCCTAGTCTGATCCCAAGCACAGAGAACAGGTCGACAGCGACCTGAATCCAACGGCCTCGTGAGAAGGGATCAGAGATGACCACTGAAATAATAAAAACAGACACGCTTGTTGTCGGCGCCGGTCAAGCGGGTGTGGCCATGAGTGAACACCTGAGCAAACTCGGCGTGCCGCACCTGGTGCTGGAGCGCAACCGCGTTGCCGAACGCTGGCGCACCGGGCGCTGGGACTCGCTGGTGGCCAACGGTCCGGCGTGGCACGACCGGTTTCCGGGGATGGAATTCGATGATGTCGATCCGGACGGTTTCGCTCACAAGGAGCGCGTCGCCGATTACTTCGAAGCGTATGCAAAGAAATTCAACGCGCCGATCCGCACTGGCGTCGATGTGAAAAGCGTAGTGCGCAATGTCGGGCGTCCAGGTTTCACTGTCGAGACTTCCGAGGGCGTGATTGAAGCGGCCCGCGTCGTTGCCGCCACTGGCCCGTTCCAGCGTCCGGTGATCCCGGCGATTGCGCCGAAGGATGAGCGCCTGCTGCAGATTCACTCGGCTGATTATCGTAACCCGCAACAACTGCCGGCCGGTGCCGTGCTGGTAGTCGGCGCCGGTTCGTCGGGCGTACAGATTGCGGACGAATTGCAGCGCTCGGGCAAGCAGGTTTACCTCTCGGTCGGCGCCCATGACCGCCCTCCTCGCGCTTACCGCAATCGTGATTTCTGCTGGTGGCTCGGCGTGCTCGGCGAGTGGGATCAAGCCGCAATGAAACCCGGCCGCGAACACGTGACCATCGCCGTCAGCGGCGCCCACGGTGGCCGCACCATCGACTTCCGTGGTCTGGCCCATCGCGGCATGACTTTGGTTGGTGTCACCGAATCGTTCAGCGACGGCGTGGTGACCTTCAAGCAGGACCTGCGCGACAACCTCAAGCGTGGCGACGAGAACTACCTCGCGCTGCTGGATGCCGCCGACGCCTACATCGAACGCAACGGCCTCGATCTGCCGCTGGAACCGGAAGCCCGCGAAACGTATCCGGATCCTGAATGCGTGAAAAACCCGCTGGCCGATCTCGATCTGGCCGCCGCCGGCATCACCTCGATCATCTGGGCCACCGGGTTTGCCGTGGACTATTCCTGGCTGAAAGTCGCCGCGTTCGACGACAACGGCAAGCCGCAGCACCAGCGCGGCGTATCCAGCGAAGCGGGTGTGTATTTCCTCGGTTTGCCGTGGCAGTCGCGACGCGGGTCGTCGTTCATCTGGGGCGTGTGGCACGACGCCAAACACGTGGCCGACCACATCGCCACTCAGCGCAAATACCTGGCCTATCGCGATGCCGAACAACGCGAAGCCGCGCTGCACAACAACGCTGTCGACACCGTCGACGCTTGATTTCCCTCTTCAATACCGGCGCCCGTCGCGCCGGGTCCGAATTCGTCAGGAGCCGCACATGAGTCAGCCAACCCACACCCGCATTCGCATGTTCAACACCAAGGACACTTACCCGAACCAGACTCTGGACAACGACCTGTGCCAGGCCGTGCGCGCCGGCAACACCGTGTATGTACGTGGTCAGGTCGGGACCAATTTCGATGGCGAACTGGTCGGCCTCGGCGACCCGCGCGCGCAGACCGAACAGGCGATGCGCAACGTCAAGCAACTGCTCGAAGAGGCCGGCAGCGACCTGAGCCACATCGTCAAGACCACCACTTACCTGATCGACCCGCGCTACCGCGAGCCGGTGTATCAGGAAGTCGGCAAATGGCTGAAGGGCGTGTTCCCGATCTCCACCGGGCTGGTGGTGTCGGCTTTGGGTCAGCCGCAGTGGCTGATGGAAATTGATGTGGTTGCGGTGATTCCCGAGTAATTCGACCTTAGCGAAAGGAGGCCACACATGACATTTTCCATCGCCGCCCGCTGCCCCGAAACCGGTCAGTTCGGCATCGCCATCAGCTCCTCCAGCATTGCCGTCGGCGCCCGCTGCCCGTGGCTCTTGCCGGGTGTCGGCGCGGTGTCGAGCCAGAACATCACCCTGCCCTCCCTCGGCCCGGAAGTGCTCGCCCTGATGGAGCAAGGCCTGGCACCCGAGGCGGCGCTGGACAAGGTGCTGACCCGCAACGGCTACAGTCAGTACCGGCAGATCACGGCCATTAACCACCTCGGCCAGACCGCGCATTTCAGCGGCGCGCAAACCTTGGGCGTGCACAACGCCGTGTCGGGAGAGCAATGCGTGGCGGCGGGCAACATGCTCGCCGGGCGCTCGGTGATCGAAGCCATGGTCAGCGCGTTCGAAGAAGGCGAAGGTCAATTGGCCGATCGCCTGATCAAAGCCCTGCACGCCGCCCAGGCCTTGGGTGGTGAAGCAGGTCCGGTGCATTCGGCAGCCGTGGTCGTGGTCGGCGAGCTGACCTGGCCCATCGTCAACCTTCGGGTGGACTGGGCCGATGCAGACCCGATCGGCCAATTGCAAAAACTCTGGGACGCCTATCGCCCTCAGCTTCAGGACTACATCGACCGCGCCCTCGACCCGGCCAAGGCGCCGGGCTACGGGGTTGCCGGAGACGACCGATGAGCAACAGCGTCGCGTTGCTCAAGACGCTGGTGGGGTTCGACACCACCAGCCGCGAGTCCAACCTGCAATTGATCGACTTCGTGCGTAGCTACCTCGAAGGTTTCGATGTGCCGTGCGAGCTGATCTACAACGATGAACGCAGCAAGGCCAACCTGTTCGCCACGATCGGCCCGGCCAATCAGCCGGGCATCGTGCTGTCGGGGCACACCGATGTGGTGCCGGTCGACGGCCAGCCGTGGACGCTGCCGCCGTTCGAACTCAGCGAGCGTGACGGCAAGCTTTACGGTCGCGGCACGGCGGACATGAAGGGCTACATCGCCTGCGTGCTGGCGCTGGTGCCGTCGTTGCTCGAAGCACCGTTGCGACTGCCGGTGCACATTGCTTTGTCCTATGACGAAGAAGTCGGCTGCCTCGGCGTGCGCTCGTTGCTCAAGGTGCTCGAGCAACGACCGGTCAAACCGCTGCTGTGCATCATCGGCGAGCCGACCGAACTCAAACCGGTGCTCGGGCACAAGGGCAAACTGGCCATGCGTTGCGATGTCCAGGGTCACGCCTGTCACTCGGCCTACGCGCCGCTCGGAGTGAACGCCATCGAGTGCGCCGCCGAGCTGATCGGCGAGCTGGGACGCATCGGTCGCCAACTCAAGGATGAACACCTCGATCCGCGTTTCGACCCGCCGTATTCCACCGTGCAAACCGGCGTGATCAGCGGCGGCAAGGCATTGAATATCGTCCCCGCCGATTGCCGTTTCGACTTCGAAATCCGCGCCCTGCCCTCGCAGGATCCGGCGGTCGTTGCGCAGCAACTCAAGACCTATGCCGAACAGCAAATGCTGCCGCGCATGCGGGCGGTCAGCGGGCAGAGCGATATCCGTTTCAGCGAACTGTCGGCGTATCCGGGTCTGGCGACGGATGCCCGGAGCCAGGCTGCCGAATTGATTGCCACGTTCTGTGGTTCGGACGATTTCGGTACTGTTGCGTTTGGGACCGAAGGTGGCTTGTTTGACGCAGTGGGGATTCCCACGGTGGTGTGCGGCCCCGGCAGCATGGATCAGGGCCACAAGCCGGACGAGTTCGTCAGCGTCGATCAGCTCACGGCCTGCGATGAGATGCTGCATCGAATGCTGGCGTCTATTCGCCTTTGAAAGACCGGTCTGGCTGCCGGATTCAAATCCGCAGCCGAGCCGCAATAACACCGACAGACAGCTGCTCCAATGGAGGTCAGCTGCGTTGTCGTTCATGGCGCTGAAACACCCGAGACAGAGCGTTTTCAGCTGACCGGAGAGCCTCGTTTTTTTAACGCCTGAAGCAACAAAACTACTAATTTATCTCTCCCCTTTCCTTGCCCATGATCAACCCCAACAAGAAATGCGCCGTCCGTGCCGGCGCTCACTGAAGTACGTCCACGTACTCGTCCTTGCCTTGGAGTTCGTCATGGCCACCTCTGCAACAACGTCCGCACCGCTCATTGAGAAACACACGATCGGCTACGTGCCGCCCGAAGATCGCCACGGAAAGGTTCGGGATCTGTTCACCCTCTGGTTCGGCGGCAATATCGCGCCGTTGCCCATCGTCACCGGCGCCCTCGGCGTGCAGCTGTTTCACCTGAATCTGGTATGGGGCATCGTCGCCATTCTGGTTGGCCATCTGGTCGGCGGTGTGCTGATGGCGCTGCACTCGGCGCAGGGCCCGCAGATGGGCATTCCGCAGATGATCCAGAGCCGCGCGCAGTTCGGCTCCCTCGGCGCGCTGCTGGTGGTGTTGATTGCCGGCGTCATGTACATCGGCTTCTTCGCCTCCAACATCGTGCTCGCCGGCAAGTCGCTGCATGGCGTGGTCGACAGCGTTCCGGTGCCGGTCGGCATCGTCATCGGCGCGCTGGGTTCGGGGATCATCGGGATCATCGGTTACCGCTTCATCCATGTGCTCAACCGCATCGGCACCTGGGTGCTGGGGATCGGCATCGTGGTCGGCTTCGGCTACATCCTCACCCACATCCAGACCGATGATTTCCTCACGCGCGGCAGCTTCAACATCTCGGGCTGGCTCGCCACCGTGTCGCTGGCGGCGCTATGGCAGATCGCGTTTGCGCCTTACGTGTCGGACTACTCGCGTTACTTGCCGGCGAATGTGCCGGTGGCGGCGACCTTCTGGACGACCTATCTGGGATCGGCGCTGGGTTCGAGCCTGTCGTTCGTGTTCGGCGCGGTCGCGGTGCTGGCAACCCCGGTGGGCATGGACACCATGGACGCGGTGAAACTCGCCACCGGCGCCATTGGCCCGTTGATGCTGGTGCTGTTCCTGCTCAGCGTCATCAGCCATAACGCCCTCAACCTGTACGGCGCGGTGCTGTCGTTGATCACCCTTGTGCAGACCTTCGCCTACCGCTGGATTCCGACCGCCAAGAGCCGCGCAGTGATTTCGATCATCGTCCTGCTGGCCTGCTGCTTCGCTGCGGTCGGCGCGTCGGCAGACTTCATCGGCCACTTCGTCGACATGGTGCTGGTGCTGCTGGTGGTACTGGTGCCGTGGACCGCGATCAACCTGATCGACTTCTACGCCATCCACAAAGGCCAGTACGACATCGGCTCGATCTTCCAAGTCGATGGCGGCATCTACGGCCGCTACAACCCGCAAGCCTTGCTGGCGTATGCGATCGGTATCGCGGTGCAGATTCCATTCATGAACACGCCGCTGTACGTCGGTCCGGTGTCGGCGCACATCAACGGTGCGGACCTGTCGTGGCTGGTTGGCTTGCTGGTGACCTCGCCGCTGTATTTCTGGCTGGCGACTCGTGACAGTGCTTATCGTCGGCGGCTGACCTCCGGAAAACTGGCGGGCAGTCTGTAAGCCATTCGTTCTGCGCTGACACACGAAGGCCCTCGCAAATGAGGGCCTTTTTTGTTTTGGATGGAGCCGTCTATTTCGCCTTGAACGCCTCACGCAGCGCCTGTCGTTCCGCGGCGTACGCCTCTTGCGGCTGGCTGATCAAATCCTCACGGCGCAACACCTCACCGCAGTGATCGCACAACGGCCCGAGGCCGGCGCTGTGGTTGCAGTTCTTGTGGGTCATGTTCACCGCCAGACCTTCCTCCGGCGACTTGCACCAGGTCTCGCCCCAGGCACGTAACGCAATCACCACCGGGTAAAACGCCTCGCCCTTCGCGGTGAGGTGGTATTCGTAGCGTTTCGGCCGCTCGTTGTACAAGCGGCGCTCGACCAGCCCGTCCGCCTCCAGACTTTTCAGACGGGCGGCGACCATCTGCGGCGTGCCGCCGGTCTGGGCCAGGATCTCGTCGTAGCGATGGCTGCCCATGAACAATTCGCGCAAAACCAGCACCGTCCAGCGGTCGCCGACGATCGACTCGGCCCGGGAAATCGGGCACAGCGTGTCGGGAAGACTATCGTTTACAGCCATCAGGGCTTGCCTCTTTCACAGTTACTATGATTATCATATTAACACGATGCGGGAACAAGCCCTGAGCATCGATCACTCTCATTGCCGGAGTACATCGTCATGTCGAAACCTCTCTATCCGCTCGACAGAACCGCCTACCTGCTGGTCGATCCGTACAACGATTTTCTCTCCGAGGGCGGCAAGATCTTTCCGCTGCTCAAACCGATGGCCGAGCAAAACGGCTTGCTCGACAACCTGCGCAAACTCGATCGCGCCGTGCGGGCCCTGCCGATTCCGGTCGTCATCGTACCGCATCACCGCTGGGTCAAAGGCGACTACGAGAACTGGGATCACCCAACCCCGACCCAACAAAAGATCATGCACATGCACCACTTCGCGCGCGGCGAATGGGGTGGCGAATGGCACCCGGATTTCGCGCCGAAGGACGGCGACATCGTGGTCCAGGAACACTGGGGCTCCAGCGGTTTCGCCAACACCGACCTGGATTTTCGCCTGAAACAGCAAGGCGTCACCCACGTGATCATCGTCGGCCTGCTGGCCAACACCTGCATCGAAGCCACCGCGCGCTATGCGTCCGAACTCGGCTATCACGTCACGCTGGTGCGCGATGCCACCGCCGCGTTCAAAGAGGAAATGATGCACGCCGCCCATGAACTCAACGGTCCGACGTTCGCCCATGTCATCACCACTACAGACGAACTGATCGCCAACCTTCAGTCGCAAGGTGACGCAAAATGACTCTGACCGGCCACCTGCTGATCGGCGCCACTGACGTCGCCGCCACCGAGGGCACGATGAAGGCGCTGAATCCAGCGACCAACACGCTGATCGAGCCGGATTTTGCCTTCGGCGGCGCGGCGCAAGTCGATCAGGCTGCAACCCTCGCCGACGCGGCATTCGATAGCTATAGCCACACCTCGCTGACCGAACGTGCGGCGTTTCTGGAAAGCATCGCCGACAACCTCGACGCCGTGCGCGAGGAACTGGCCGCCCGCGCTGCCCTGGAAACCGGTCTGCCTCAGGCTCAACTGGAAGGCGAAGCCGCCAAAGCTGCGACCCAGTTCCGTCAGTTCGCCGACGTAGTGCGCAAAGGGCGCTTTCTGCAACTGGCGATAGACCCGGCGCAACCTGATCGCCAGCCGCGACCACGGATGGATCATCGCCTGCAGAAAGTCGCTATCGGCCCGGTGGCGATCTTCGGTGCGAGCAATTTTCCAATCTCCTACTCAGTGGCCGGCGGCGACACCGCATCGGCACTCGCGGCCGGTGCGACGGTGATTCTCAAGGCGCATAACGCGCATCCCGGGGCCTCGGAAATTCAGGCTCGCGCTATCCGCAAAGCGGTGCAGATGCATGGCCTGCACGAGGGTGTTTTTTCGATGGTGCGCGGTGGCGGCAATGCCATCGGTGAGGCGCTGGTCGATCATCCTTTGATTAAAGCGGTGACGTTCACGGGCTCGGAGCTGGGCGGTATGGCGCTTTATCGCCGCGCGCAATTACGGCCTGATCCGATTCCGGTGTTCACCGAAATGACCAGCGTCAACCCGACGTTCATTTTGCCCGCCGCGCTGGCCGCGCGCGGCAGTGAAATCGGCGATGGTTTTATCGAGCGGATGCTGGTGAATGTCGGGCAAGCCTGTCTGTGTCCGTCGATTCTGATCGCGGTCGAGGGTGAAGGTCTGCAAGCGCTGCGCAGCGCCATGATCAAGCGAGTCAGCGAAGCGCCGGCACGCACAATGTTGACGCCGGGGATTCACGGTTCATACGTCAAAGGCCTGGTGGCGATGGAAAGCGTGGGGGCGAAGCTGGTGGCGGTCGGCGCGCCGACGGATGGCCAGTTTGAAGGGCGCTCGGCGCTGCTGGAAGTTGACGGTCAACGCCTGCTCAGCGAACCGGCGCTGGCCCATGAAGTGTTCGGTCCGGCGGCGCTGTTGGTAACGGTCAACGATGAAGAAGAGCTGCTGGCGGTTGCCCGTTCGTTCAAGGGTCAACTGAGCGCAGCCATTCACCTTGAAGACCGCGATCTGGATCTGGCCCGGCGTCTGCTGCCGATCCTCGAACGCCGCACCGGACGCATCGTGGTCAACGCCTTCGCCCATCCGCAGGAAGTGACCTTCGCCACCGTACACGGCGGGCCATTCCCGGCCACGTCGGACAGCCGCTTCACCTCGGTCGGCATGACCTCGATCGAGCGCTTTTTGCGGCCGGTGGCGTATCAGGGCTTTCCGAATGCGTTGCTGCCGGAGGTGTTGCGCGACGGCAATCCACTCGACTTGCCCCGCAGCATCGACGGCCAATGAAAAATGCCCGGTTCGGCGAATCACCGAACCGGGCAAGCTTTTCAATCAAATGAGCAGGTCTTCATGGAGAGACCCGAACCCATAGGGTCAATTCTCTTCTGCGCGCACCACACCGCGCTCTTCCAGCAAGCGCACAAACATGCTCAGACTGCGCGAAACCGTACCCCGCCGCCATACCAGCCACGTCGTCAGATAGCGGAAATCCGACGCCAGCGGCCAGACACTCACCGTCGCGCAACCGGGCATGCTCTGCAGCATGCTGCGCGGCATCAAAGCCAGACCGGCGCCCGCGCTGACGCAGGCAAGCATGCCGTGATAAGACTCCATTTCAAAAATCTTGCCGGGCACGGCAGCATCGGTGCTGAACCATTTTTCGAAGTGATGGCGATAGGAGCAGTTCGAGCGGAACGCATAGATGTTCTCGCCGTTCACGTCCGCCGCGCGCTGGATCGGCCCGTGATGCAGTGGCGAGATGATGACCATTTCTTCTTCGAACGCCGGGATGCCTTCCAGCGCCGGGTGCAGGACCGGGCCGTCGACGAACGCAGCCGCCAGGCGCCCGGAAAGCACACCGTCGATCATCGTGCCGGACGGACCGGTCGACAGGTCCAGATCGACTTTGGGGTGTTGCTGGTTATAGGTCGCCAGCAATCCGGGAATCCGCACCGCCGCCGTGCTTTCCAGCGACCCCAGCGGGAACGCGCCCTGCGGTTCCTCGCCGGCCACCGTGGCTCGCGCTTCTTGCACCAGGTCGAGAATCCGTCGCGCGTACTCGAGAAAACTCCAGCCGGCCGGCGACAGGCGCAAGCGGCTTTTCTCGCGGATGAACAGATCGACGCCCAGATCTTCCTCCAACTGCTTGATGCGGGTCGTCAGGTTCGACGGCACGCGATGGATCTGCGCCGCCGCCGCGCTGATGCTGCCGTGCTCGGCAACGGCCTTGAAGATTTCCAGTTGCACCAGATCCACAGTCATTCTCCAATCGTGAAAGAAACACTCTTTATTATTCAGTTTCCAGAAACCAAACGCCACCCTACTCTGAGCGCATCCACTGACCTCGCAGGACGATGCCATGAGCCCGATTTCCAGCCAGACCCACGCTATCTCGATCAATCCCGCCACCGGCGAGCAGATCGGTCATTACGCTTTCGAATCCGCCGAAGCCCTCGACGCTGCGCTGACCCGCGCCGCCTTCGGCTTCAACAAGTGGAAACGCAAACCGCTGCAGGATCGCTCCCGCGCGCTGACCGCGCTGGCCGGTGCACTGCGTGACAGCAGCGAAGCCATGGCGACCATGATCACCCAGGAAATGGGCAAGCCGATCGCCCAGGCCCGTGGCGAAATCGAGAAATGCGCCAAGCTCTGCGAGTGGTACGCCGAACACGGCCCGGCCATGCTCAACGCCGAAGCGACGCTGGTCGAAGGCGGCAAGGCGCGCATCGAATACCGTCCGCTCGGCCCGATCCTCGCCGTGATGCCGTGGAACTTCCCGATCTGGCAAGTGCTGCGCGGTGCCGTCCCGGCACTGATCGCTGGCAACACCTACGTGCTCAAGCATGCGCCGAACGTGATGGGCAGCGCCTATCTGCTGCGCGACGCCTTCACCCGCGCCGGTTTTGCCGATGGCGTGTTCGAAGTGATCAACGTCACCCCGGAAGGCGTGTCCACCGCCATTGCTGACCCGCGCATTGCCGCTGTAACCCTGACCGGCAGCGTCCGTGCCGGCATGGCCATCGGCGCACAGGCCGGTGCCGCGCTGAAGAAATGCGTGCTGGAGCTGGGCGGTTCCGACCCGTTCATCGTGCTCAACGACGCCGATATCGACGAAGCCGTGCAAGCCGCAGTCATCGGTCGTTACCAGAACTCCGGCCAGGTCTGCGCCGCCGCCAAACGCCTGATCATCGAAGAAGGTGTGGTTGAAGAATTCACCCGCAAATTCGTCGAAGCCACCCGCCAGCTGAAGATGGGCGATCCTTTGTCCGCCGACAACTACATCGGCCCGATGGCCCGTTTCGATCTGCGTGACGAGCTCGATCAACAAGTGCGCGACACCCTGGAAGAAGGCGCCACCCTGCTGCTCGGCGGCGGCAAGGCCCAAGGCCCGGGCAACTACTACGAGCCGACCGTACTGGCCGACGTCACCGATCGCATGACCTCGTTCAAGCAGGAACTGTTCGGCCCGGTGGCCTCGATCATCACCGCCCGCGATTGCGCCCACGCCGTGGCCCTGGCCAACGACAGCGAGTTCGGCCTGACCGCCACGATCTACACCGCCAACGTCGCCCTGGCCCAGCAACTGACCAGCGAACTGGAAACCGGCGGCGTGTTCATCAACGGCTACTCCGCCAGCGACCCGCGCGTGACCTTCGGCGGCGTGAAGAAAAGCGGTTTCGGCCGTGAGCTGTCGCACTTCGGCGTGCGCGAGTTCTGCAATGCGCAGACGGTGTGGCTGGATCGCCGTTGATCCAATGAAAAAAAACCCGGAAGCGTTTTGCGCTTCCGGGCTTTTTCATTTCAAACCGCCGCTTGTTGTGGCTCCGGCACCGTCCGATCTTTGCTTAATAGCCCCAGCACCACAGCCGCCGACACCAGGGTGATGATCGTCAGGATGTGCAGCAGATACTGGAACGACGAAGCGTAACCTTGCACCAGACGCTCATTGCCCAGGCCCGGAACCGTATCGATCGCATGCGCCATGTCACCGGTGGTCACCCGGTGCGCGGTCTCCGCAATCAGCGCGGCGTCTGCACCGCTGGCCACTGCGAGCAGATCGGTATGCAGCAGCGAGGCAAGAATCGCCGCCACGCTCGCCAGTGCAATCCCCTCACCCGCCACCCGCACCGTGTTGAATATCCCGGCCGCCATACCGGCGCGTTCTTTCGGCACCACGCTGACCGACAGTCCGTCCATCAAACCCCACGGCAGGCCCGCGCCGATTCCGATCAATACCATCGGCACCACCAGCGCAAATTTCGGCTCGCCGACGTTGTACAGACTCAGCCAGTGCAGCCCCACGGCGGCAATCAGGAAGCCCACGCCCGACAGGATGCCGGCCGAGACAAACCGGATCATGGACGCCGCCAGCATCGGCACCACCAGCATCGGCGCCGACAGCGCCAGCAACAGCAGGCCGGCATCGATTTCACTCAAGCCTTCGACACCGATAAAGCGCAGCGGCAGCATGACCACCAGCACGATGTAGCAATAGCAGGTGCCGATCGGCAGCATCTGCACGCCGACGAAGCGCGGAAAGCGGAACAGCGTCAGATCGAGCATTGGACGTTTGACGCGCATTTCGATGAAGACGAACAGCGCCAGCAACAACGCCGAAGCACCCAACAGACCGACCACTAACGGACTGCCCCAACCGCTTTCGGGCGCCTGGATCACTCCGAACGTGAACAGCGCCAGCATCGAGCTGAACGTCACGGTACCCGCCCAGTCGAGACCGCTGGCGTCGGGGTCGCGGGTTTCACGCATGCGCGGCAGGCCGAAGACCATCGCGATCACACCAATCAGCGCGGTGAACACAAAGATCGCGCGCCAGTTGAACGCCTCGATCAACGCTCCGGCTACCAACGGGCCGAACGCGAGACCGATACCAAACGTGGTGCCGAGCATGCTGTACGCACGGGTGCGCGCATGACCTTCGAACTCCTGCGCCAACGCCGCCGAACCGCTGGCCAGCGCCGCAGCACCGGCCACGCCCTGAATCGCCCGCAACACATCCAGCCAGAACACCGAAGGCGCCAGGCTCTGGGCAATCGACGCTGCGGTGAACAACAGCATGCCGGCGGTGAACAGGCGCTTGCGTCCATAGACATCGGCCAACGCCCCCGCCGCCATCAGCAGACTGCCGAACGACAACATGAACGCATTGGTGATCCAGGTCAGCGCCACAGGGCTGCCGCCCAGGTCACGGCCGATGGCCGGCGTCGCCACCGCGCCACCGGTAAAACTTAACGGAAGGACCAGCGCCGACAGGCAAATGGCCGCGAGGATCAGCAGCTTGTCGCGCGTGCCTTGGTGTTGGGAGACGTTTGTCATGATTTCATCCAATGAAAAGAAAATCAGGCTGCGATCAATAGAGCGCAGCCTGCGATAGCTTCAACGAGGGGCTAGGTCAGTCCTTGAAATCCGTGGACAGCGCCAGCTCATTCCACTCGGCCAACTCCTGCGCCACCAAACGGTTCTTCGCTTCGATTCGCGCGACCGTGTCGCTGCCCAACGCCAGCCGCTGCGGCGGGTTCGGTGCGTTGACCAGCGCCAGCATCGCTTCGGCAAACTTCAGCGGATCACCCGGTTGCGCATGGTTGGCCGCTTCGGCAAACGTGCGCATCTTGCCGACAGTTTCGTCGTAGTCCGGCAGCACCAGTGCGGTCTTGATCAACGATTGCTCGTCGAGGAAGTCGGTGCGAAAGAAGCCCGGTTCGACCACCGTGGCATGGATGCCCAGCGGCGCCAGTTCCTGATGCAACGCTTCGCTGATGCCTTCCACTGCGAACTTGGTCGAGCCGTAGACGCCCCAGCCCATGTACGCCTGATAACCGCCAATCGATGAGATATTGATGACCCGTCCGCTGCGCTGGGCGCGCATGTGTGGCAGGACGGCGCGGGTGACGTTGAGCAGGCCGAACACGTTGGTGGCGAACAGGCGCTCGGTTTCGCTGGCGCTGGTTTCTTCAACGGCGCCCAACACGCCGAAGCCGGCATTGTTGATCAGCACGTCGATGCGACCGAAGCGCTTGATGCCTGCTGCCACCGCTTGGTGGGCTTCCTCTTCGCGGGTGACGTCCAGCCTTACGGCCAGCAGGTTCGGGTGATCGCCGAGGCGGTCGGTGATGTCTTGCGGGTTGCGGGCGGTGGCAATCACCGCGTCACCGGCACGCAGGGCCTGTTCAGCGATAAGGGTGCCAAAACCACGGGAAGCTCCGGTAATCAGCCAGGTACGCATATCAACTCCTCCTGTCGGTGACCCTGGCGAGATTGCCGGGGCCTTCTTGATGAGTTGAGTCGACTTTAAAGCCGTGCTACTGATGTGATAATCCCAACAAAATTTGCATGACTTTGTGAAAGGCGCTCACAAATGAAAAACCCGTCCACGACGGATCTGTCGATCTTTCTCTGCATTGCCCAGCACCTGAATTTCAGCCGTGCGGCGGTGGATCTGGGCCTGACGCCGTCGGCGCTGAGCCATTCATTGCGAGCGCTGGAAAATCGCCTCGGCGTGCGCCTGTTCAATCGCACCACCCGCAGCGTGGCTCTGACCGAGGCGGGCGAGCGGTTGTATGCGCGGCTGAAACCGGCGTTTCGCGATATCGAAGATGCGCTTGAAGACCTCAATCACTTTCGCGACAAGCCCTCGGGCAATCTGCGCATTACCTCCGGGCGCCAGGCGTGCGAGCTGGTGCTGCTGCCTATAGCCAGCGAGTTTCTGAAGATTTACCCGGATATTCGTCTGGAAGTAGTCGAGAGCGATGCGCTGCTGGATATCGTCGCCTCCGGATTCGATGCAGGTGTACGCTTCGGCAACCGGCTGGAAGCTGACATGGTGTCGATGCCCATCGGATCGAATCTGCGTTCAGTGGTGGCCGGCTCGCCCGGCTTTTTCGAACGACATCCCGCGCCACAGAAACCTGAAGATTTGCATGCCCTTCCCTGCATCCGACATCGGTTCCCGAGCGGCTCGATGTACCGCTGGGAATTCGAACGGGGTGGTATAGAACAGGAAATCGAGGTCAACGGCCCGCTGACCCTGGGCGATGTCAGCCTGATGATCGGCCCGGCGTTGAAGGGCTTGGGACTGGCCTATGTGTTCGAGGACATGGCTCGCGAGCACTTGGCGAGCGGACGGCTGGTGCAGGTGCTGGCGGACTGGTGTCCGTACTATCCCGGCCTGCACCTGTACTACCCGAGCCGACGCCATATACCGGCGCCGCTCAAGGCGTTTATCGACTTCGCCCGCAATGCCCGCGAGGGCAAAACGAGCTGAGCCGTTCTACAGATACTTCAACCAGGCGATGTCACGGCGTCGGGCCTTCAGTGCCGAAAACCAGCGCACGGCCGGGAACAAAGCGACCGCCAGCACCATCGCCGCCAGCCACACCGCCGTCACCGACGAGAAACCGAAATAGGTGCCCTGATTGAGCCCGAACAGCGCCACGCCAATCAGGTACAGCACCTTCAGCGCATACAGGTGCAGCAGGTAGAAAAACATCGGCGCCGAGCCGAACACCGTCAGCCAGCGAATCCAGCGTCGATCCTGCGCGCGTTCGAATACCAGCAACAGCAGTAGCCCGACACTCAACGTCAACGTGCTGAACAACAGCGACGGCGGGTATTTGGTGATATTGAAAAAGCTCATCAGGGTTTGCACACCGCTGTCACCGAAAGCCCAGGGTTTCTCGCCGTAACCGTTGACCAGCCGCAGTGCCACAAAGCCCAGCAGCCCGGCGACACCACCGATCAACAAACGGCGCTGGCGCACGCCGGCATCGGCTGCGCGAGCGAACCACGGCCCCAGCGCGTAACCCAGCCCGATCACGCCGATCCACGGCAACAACGGGTACGAGGTGCGCAGACGCAAAGTCTCGCCGGCCTCGATCCAACCGCGGTCATGCAGGATTGCCCATGGCACGTGCAGTGCCGACTCGGTCGGGAAGTGCAGTCCGTCGAGCAGGTTGTGCCCGGCGATGATCGCAACGCTCAACGTCAGCAGCAGCCAGCGTGGCAGCCAGACCAGCAGCGACAGCGCGATCATGCTCAGGCCGATCGCCCATATCACTTGCAGGTAGATCACGGTCGGCGGCAGCTGGAACGTCCAGGCGAAATTCACCAGGGTGAATTCGAGCGCCACCAGAAACAAACCGCGCTTGAACAGGAAGGCACTGACGTCAGCCTTGCCGTCGTACTTCTCGCCGAACAGCCACGCCGACAACCCGGTCAGCAGCACGAACACCGGCGCGCACAGATGTGCCAGGGTGCGGCTGAAGAACAGCGCCGGTTCCGTGCTGGCGATGTCTATCGGGTCGCTGACCTGTCGATGCAGCAGAAAGGTTTCGCGCACGTGATCCAGCAACATGAACAGAATCACCAGGCCACGCAGCGCATCAATGGACAGCAACCGGCCAGTGGCCGAGGGGGCAGAACGGGGAACCGCAATCGTCATGGAAGTATCGCAATCGAAAGGTTGATCGATGCAGCCGCCCGAAAGCGGCCGCATAATTTGCGTTACCTTATAACATGAAAAACCGATCCAATCGCCAGTGGTTCTCAAGCAGCGATCACGCGGTACGCAGGGTTTCCAGCACGACCTGCAACGGATGGCGTAACTGTCGATCGGCCTGGCGCTTGACCTGACTGCGGCAGGAATACCCGGTGGCCAGCGCCTCGCCTTTCTCCGCCGGCGCCTCGATCTGCTTCGCCCAGGATTGCTCGTAGATCACTGCCGAGGTTTCGCGATTGCGCGCTTCGTGTCCGTAAGTGCCGGACATGCCGCAGCAACCGGTGGCCTGGGTCGCCAGCTTCAGGCCGACACGTTCGAATACCTGCTCCCATTGCCGGGTGGCGGCAGGGGCGTTGGTTTTCTCCGTGCAGTGCGCCAGCAGGCGGAAGGGTTCGGCGCGGCGCTGGTTGGTCTGCTCCGGCATGACCTTGAGCAACCACTCCTGCACCAGCGCCACCTCCGGGCATTGCTCCATCCCAGGGACTTTCAGATATTCCTGGCGATAGACCAGAGTCATCGCCGGATCGAGCCCCACCAACGGCACCCCGATCTCGGCCAGCGCGCGCAACTGCCCGGCATTGCGCAACGCCGCGCGATTGAACGCCGACAGGAAACCCTGCACGTGCAGCGGCTTGCCGTTGGCACTGAACGGCGCCAGATAAACCTGATAACCGAGACGCGAAATCAGCTCGATCAGATCCGCCAGCAGCGGCGCCTCGAAATACCGCGTGAACGCGTCCTGCACCAGCACCACGCTGCGTTCACGTTGCGCCTGGGTCAGCGCCGACAACACCTCGACCGACGCCGGCTGAACCTGCCAGCGACGCATCGCCGCGTGGAAATCGAAACGGCTGAGCAACGGCACATCGACCATGCCGCCAAGGCGCTCGATCAAGCGCCGGCTGAACGAGGCGCCCATCAAGCCGTTGTAGAGCAACGGAATCCGCGCCATGTACGGAATCGTGTACTCCAGCGAGGCAATCAGATAATCCCGCGCCGGCCGCAGATAACGGGTGTGGTACAGCTCCAGAAACCGTGAACGGAAGTCCGGCACGTTCACTTTCACCGGGCACTGCCCCGCGCAGGACTTGCACGCCAGGCACCCGGCCATGGCGTCGTACACCTCGTGGGAAAAGTCCTGTTCCTGTGCACGGCTGTTGCGCCAGCGCTGCAGCAACGTGCTGAAAAACGGCGGACGGCGACTGGCATCGGCCAACACATCAACACCCGCCTCGCCCTGCAAACGCAGCCATTCGCGAATCAGCGAAGCGCGGCCCTTGGGCGATTGCGCGCGCTGGCGGGTGGCTTTCCACGACGGGCACATGGCGTCGTCGGGATCAAAGTTGTAGCAGGCGCCGTTGCCGTTGCAGTGCATGGCCGCGCCGTAGTCCTGCCAGACTTTCTCGTCGATCTGCCGATCGAGTTCGCCGCGCAGGGTCACTTCGTCGATCTTCAGCAATGCCGCGCCGGGAATATTCGGCGTGGCGATCTTGCCGGGGTTGAACTGGTTGAACGGATCGAACGCTGCCTTCAAGGCTTGCAGCGCCGGGTATAGCTCGCCGAAGAAGGCCGGCGCGTATTCCGAGCGCAGGCCCTTGCCGTGCTCGCCCCACAGCAGACCGCCATAACGCTGGGTCAGCGCGGCGACACCGTCCGAAACGGGGCGCACCAGTGCGGCTTGTTGCGGATCCTTCATGTCGAGAATAGGCCGTACGTGCAGCACACCGGCATCGACGTGGCCGAACATGCCGTATTGCAGCTTATGGCTGTCGAGCAAGTCGCGCAGCTCGGCGATGTACTCGGCCAAGTGCTGCGGCGGCACGGCGGTGTCTTCGACAAATGGCTGCGGTCGCGCTTCACCCGCGACGTTGCCGAGCAACCCAACCGCGCGTTTGCGCATGCCGTAGACGCGATTCACCGCCGCATGCCCGACGGCCAGCGTATGGCCCAGGCGCTCGACTGTGGCGTCAGTGCCCAGGTGCCGGACGAAGGCCTCGACCCGACCTTGCAGCTCCTCGGGATCTTCACCGCAGAACTCCACCAGGTTGATCCCCAGCGTCGGCCGCTCGGCGCTTTCCGGAAAGTACTCGGCGACGCCATGCCAGACGATGTCCTGCATCGCCAGCAACAGCACTTTGGAGTCGACGGTTTCAATCGACAGCGGCTTGAGCGCCATCAGCGCCCGGGCATCGCGCAAGGCATCCATGAAGCCGGCGTAGCGAATGTTCACCAGCATCGTGTGCTTGGGGATCGGCAATACGTTGAGTTTGGCCTCGACCACAAACCCCAGCGAACCCTCGGCGCCGCACAGCACGCTGTTGAGGTTGAAACGGTTGTCGGCCTCGCGCAGGTGCGCCAGGTCGTAGCCGGTCAGGCAGCGATTGAGATCGGGGAAGGTTTCCCGGATCAGCTCGCCCTGCTCATCAATGATCTGCCGCGCACAGCGATACACCTCACCGGCCCGGCCCTCGCGAGCACACTCCGCTGTCAGCTCGCTTTCTTCCAGCGGGCGACCGTGCAAGCGCTCGCCACCCCGCAGGACCATGTGCAGTTCCAGCACGTGGTCGCGGGTCTTGCCGTAGGTGCAACTGCCCTGGCCGCTGGCGTCGGTGTTGATCATGCCGCCGACCGTAGCGCGGTTGGAGGTCGACAGTTCCGGGGCGAAAAACAGCCCGGCGGATTTCAGGGCGGCGTTCAGTTGGTCCTTCACCACACCGGCCTGCACCCGCACCCAACGCTGTTCAACGTTGATTTCGAGGATGCGGTTCATGTGCCGCGACAAGTCGACGACGATGCCATCGGTCAACGACTGGCCGTTGGTACCGGTGCCGCCGCCGCGAGGCGTGATCACCACTTTCTGGTACGCCGGTTCGGCGATCAGGCGCGCCAGCAGCGCCACGTCGTCGGCGTCACGCGGGAATACCGCCGCTTGCGGCAAGCGCTGGTAGATCGAGTTGTCAGTGGCCAGCACCACGCGGCTGGCGTAGTCGGCACTGATTTCGCCGCGAAAACCGCCGGTTTCAAGGGCTTTGAGAAACTGTTGGTAATCGGTGTTCAGCGCGGTGGAAGGCGACAGCTGGGCAATCATCGGGAGGGCAATCTCGGTCAAAAACGGGCCGTGTGGCGGTGAACAGTTGTGCGCAATGAATGATTGCGTCACGCTCCCGCCATCTCATAGGCCTTATGTTCATTGCAGAGCGACGCCGGGACAACCGTAAAATCGACCCGCAATCCATGACTAAAACGAATGAATCCGCGAACCCTCACTCCCTCGATGTCGTTGCTGCTGGCGTTTGAAGCCGCCGCACGCCATGAAAGCTACACCCGCGCCGCCCACGAACTGTCGCTGACCCAGAGCGCGGTCAGTCGTCAGGTGCAGATTCTGGAAAAGATGCTCGGCATGCGCCTGTTCAGCCGCGAAGGCCGGCGGGTGATCCTTACCGACGTCGGGCGCATGTACCAACGCGAACTGTCCGAAGCCCTCGGCCAGATTCGCAGCGCGACGTTGAAGGCCATGGCGTTTGGCTCGGGCATCCACAGTTTGCGCCTGGCGACCCTGCCGACCTTCGGCTCCAAATGGCTGCTGCCGCGCTTGAAGGACTTCTACACCGCGCACCCGGGCATGACCGTGCACCTGCATTCACGCATCGAAACGATCGACTTCGACACCAGCGAAATCGACGCGGCGATTTGCGTCGGCGGCGGTGACTGGCCGGGGCTGACCGCCCACCGCCTGCACACTGAAGAATTGGTGGTGATCGCCAGCACGCAGTTGTCCGATACCGAACGTCTCACTGCCGACAAGGATATCGCCGGGCAACTGCTGCTCAACGTCAGCAGCAACGCTCAGGCCTGGTCCGAGTGGTTCAGTCATCACGCCCTGCCCCATCGCAGCATGCGCATCGGGCCGAGTTTCGAGATGACCTCGCACTTGATCCAGGCCGTACGCGCCAATATCGGCATCGGCCTGGTGCCGAGAATTCTGGTGGAGGATGAGTTGCACAACGGCGAGCTGCTGCAACTCGGCGAGCCGATCAGCAGCCGGCGCAGCTATTACCTGGTGTACCCGGCGCGCAATGAGTCGCTGGCGTCGCTGAAGGCGTTTCGCGACTGGTTGATGCGTACGCTCTGAAACAACAGAGGGCGCCGTTTGGCGCCCTCTGGTTTTGCTCACTCAAAATCGCGGCTTAACTGCTTTCCAGTCCGGCTTGTAGCGCTGCATCTGCCGTACATCATCGCGCTGGCGAATGCCGCAGGTCAGGTACTGGTCATGCAGCTTGCCCAGTTGATCGTGATCCAGTTCCAGCCCCAGGCCCGGTGCACGCGTGATCTTCACGCAGCCATCGACGATCGGCAGCTTGCCGCCCTTGATCACCTCTTCATCCGGCTCCTGCCACGGATAATGGGTGTCGCACGCGTAATCCAGATTCGGCACCGCCGCCGCCACGTGAGCCATCGCCATCAGGCTGATGCCCAGGTGTGAATTGGAGTGCATCGACACGCCGAGGCCGAAGGTATCGCACATTTTCGCCAGCGTCTGGGTGTCGCGCAGGCCGCCCCAGTAATGGTGATCGGCGAGGACAATCTGCACGCTGTTCAACGCGACGCTACGGCGGAATTCGTCGAAATCGGTGACCACCATGTTGGTCGCCAGCGGCAGCCCGGTGCGTTTGTGCAGTTCGGCCATCCCTTCGAGGCCCGGGGTCGGGTCTTCGTAATACTGCAGGTCATCACCCAGCAACTCGGCCATGCGGATCGAGGTTTCCAGCGACCAGTTGCCGTTGGGATCGATGCGCAGCGGATAACCGGGAAAGGCCTTTTTCAGCGCCTTGATGCACGCCACTTCGTGCTCCGGCGGCAGCGTGCCGGCCTTGAGCTTGATGCTCTTGAAGCCATAAGCCTCGATCATTCGCGCGGCCTGGGCGACGATCTGCTGTTCGTTCAGCGCCTCGCCCCAGTTGTCCGGTTTGTACGGTGAATCAACGTGCTGCGCATACTTGAAAAACAGGTAGGCGCTGAACGGCACTTCATCACGCACCGCCCCGCCCAGCAGGTCCACCAACGGCACATTCAAATAGCGCGCCTGCAAGTCGAGAAACGCCACTTCGAATGCCGAATACGCGTTACTGACGGCCTTGCTGGCGTGGGAACCGGGCGCCAGTTCGGCACCCGCCAGACTGGTTGGTTTGTTGGCAGCGACCGTGGCCTGAACGATGCGACGCAGCTGACTGAGGTTGAACGGATCGAGGCCGATCAACTGCGATTGCAACTGTTGCTGAATCGCCAGCGCCGGGGCATCGCCATAGCTTTCGCCGAGACCGATGTAACCGTTGTCGCTCTCGATCTCGATGATGGAACGCAGGGCGAACGGTTCGTGGATGCCACTGGCGTTGAGCAGCGGCGGATCACGGAAAGCGATCGGAGTGACGGTGACGCGAGTGATTTTCAAAATGACGCTCCTGTTGAGTCGGAATCAGTGGCTCGCCACCGGGTTGGCCGTCGGCGCAACGGCGGTTTCGGGTTCAGGCTTTGCCGGGGTTTTGCCTTTGGCGCCGGGCGCCATGCGGGCGAAGAAAATCACTACCGCCGCTACCAGCGAGGTCGCGGCGAGGCCATACAGACCGCCCTCGATAGAGCCGGTTGTCTGTTCCAGAAAGCCGAACGCGGTCGGCGCAACGAAGCCGCCGAGGTTGCCGATGGAGTTGATCAGCGCGATCACCGCCGCTGCGATACGCGCATCGAGATAGCTTTGCGGAATCGGCCAGAACAGTGCCGAAGCAGCCTTGAAGCCGATGGCCGCAAAACAGATGGCGACGAAGGCGAAAATCGGCCCCCCGGTGGTGGACATGAACATGCCGAACGCGGCGATCACCAGAGTCAGCGCGACCCACGCCTGCTGGAATTTCCACTTGCCGGCCAGCGCCGCAAAGCCGTACATCGCGACGATGGAAATGATCCACGGCACCGAGTTGAGCAGTCCGACCTGGAAGTCGCCGAGGTTGCCCATTTTCTTGATCATGCTCGGCAGCCAGAAAGTGGCGCCATAGATGGTCAAGGCGATAGAGAAGTAGATGAAGCAGAACAGCGCGATCTGCCGGTCAGCCAACAGTTTGAACATCGAAGGTTTGGCGACGCGGGTTGCTTCGCGGGCACGCTGCTCCTCGGCGATCGCGGCCACCAGCGCCTCGCGCTCCTCTTCGCTCAGCCACTTGGCCTGGCGCGGATGGGATTGCAGCCAGAACCAGACAAACCCGCAGAGCACTACCGACGCGGCGCCTTCTATCAGGAACATCCACTGCCAGCCGTGCATGCCCAGGCCGCTGATGTGTAACAGCGCGCCGGATACCGGGCCGGAAATTACCGACGCGATTGCAGAACCGCTGAGAAACACCGCCATGGTCTTGCCACGCTCAGAGGCCGGCAACCATTGGGTGAAGTAATAAATGATCCCCGGGAAGAACCCGGCTTCGGCAGCGCCCAGGATGAAGCGCAGCACGTAGAAACTGGTTTCGCCTTTGACGAACGCCATGGCCATCGCCGCTGCGCCCCAGGTGAACATGATCCGCGTCAGCCAGGCGCGGGCACCGTAGCGTTGCAGAAGCATGTTGGACGGCACTTCAAACAAGGCGTAACCAATGAAAAACAGACCGGCGCCAAGGCCATAGGCAGCGGCGCCAATACCCAGATCGGTTTCCAGATGGCTGCGCACGAAGCCGATGTTGACCCGGTCGATGTAGTTGACGATGAACATCACCACGAACAACGGCAGCACATGGCGCTTGACCTTGGCGGCGGCGCGGGCGAGTACCGTGATGTCCGGCGGACTCTGGAGGGTATTCAAGGGGCAACTCCCGATCTTTGTTTTTGTAGGGATAGCGGTGGCCTTTGAGGCGTAGAACGATCATGGACGGGGCAATTGATCCCGTCTAATCTAACTTGGCATTCGATTGATACCTGGATTAGATCAATGTTCGAACTCACTCAACTGCGCTGCTTTACCACTGTCGCCACCGAACTCAACTTTCGTCGCGCTGCCGAGCGGTTGAACATGACCCAGCCGCCACTGAGCCGGCAGATCCAGTTGCTGGAGCATCATCTGGGCGTTGAGCTCTTCACTCGTAGTACACGCAGCGTGGCCCTCACAGCCGCCGGCCGAGCGTTCTTCATCGAGGCGCAGAATCTGCTTGAGCGCGCGCAACAGGCCGCCGTCACCGCCCGACGTTTTGCCGAGGGTGATATCGGTTCGGTGAACATCAGTTTTGTCGGCAGCGCGGTGTACGAGTTCTTGCCCAAGGTCATCGCCGAGGCGCGCCTCAAGCAGCCGCAGGTGAAGATCGACCTGACCGAAATGAACACCTATCAGCAACACGAGGCCCTGCGCGCCCGACGCATCGATCTGGGCATCGTCCGCGCGCCGTTGCTGGAACCGGGCTACGCCACCGAATGCCTGGTGCGCGAGCCGTTTGTGCTGGCGGTGCCGAGCGGCCATCGACTGGCCGAGGCTGACGACGTTTCAGTGAAGGATCTGGATGGGCAGCCGTTCCTGATGTATTCCCACGCCGCCTATCCGCCGTTCAACGAATTGCTGACCGGCATGCTGCGTTCGGCCCGGGTCGCGCCGGATTACGTGCAGTGGCTGGGGTCTTCGCTGACGATTCTGGCGCTGGTCAACGCGGGCATGGGGCTGGCGCTGGTGCCGCGTTGCGCGACCAGTGTGGTGTTCAGGAATGTGGTATTTCGCGAGATCGATCTGGGCGAAGGGGTGCAGAGCGAGCTGCATCTGATCTGGCGGGAGAACAACGACAACCCGGCGTTTGCGATGTTGCTGGAGGGCATTCGCCGGGCGGTGAAGGATGGATGGGGCTAGGAATGGGTATGAGGATATGGAGGGTACTTCGGCGGAGGAGGTGCCTTTGATGCCTCGATCAATGGTTTCTCCAGCCGCTTTCCGTCCGGCCCTACAAAAAGACGCTTTATATGTGGCGGTATTGGTTGTGATGCCCTGGCGGTCATGATGAACCCTCTGATACAGGGCTGAATTCAACCCATTTAACCCTTGTGGAATCTATCAACAAAAATTCCGCACTAATAGGCACCTCCGTTCCATCCTCGTTGATCCAGCAGGGATACTGCATCACAAACTGCCCGCTGGTTGACTCGGGTGGCCAGTCAACCGGCCACCCTAGAACGCGCCTTTCATCATCCAAATGCAGGGTGATAACGCGATCATATTTCGCAAATGCGCTGAACCATTGACCGGGGTAGGAAGATTGTTTCGTGACGTTTCTGCTGCGCAACCAACCATGTAACTTGCCATTCGCTGACAGGCAACAGGCCAACAACCCGAGTACCAGCGATGCAAAAAATGCCCACAACGCTTCAGCCTTCGCATCCCACTTCCCTACAGAAAACCCCTTCTCCCCCACCCACACACAAACCGCTCCAACCCCCAACACCATCCCGTGAATCACAAACGTGAAAATCAACGCCTGCACAATCTGCCCGAACGTATCCGGCCGTTTGAACGCCGTCAGGGTGTAGAAAATCCAGGCCGAGACAAACCCCGGGATCAGGTACTGCAACAGCGGAATCACTTCTTTCACCAGATCATCCATGATCGGTCGCTCCTTGAATCAAAAACAATCCTCCAGAAACAGCAATGCCGGCCCGTAATGGGCCGGCATTCAAAGCCTAGTGCACGCTGGAAAGACGCTTGCGATCAAGTGTCACGGGGCATTACGCATCGTAGAGAAAACAGGGAGCCGTGAGGATTAGTCACAGCCGTGGCACAAAGAAGATCAAACAGGGATTTCTTCAGGTAACCGATGCTCGCGACAGATCAGTTCGATTTCCGGCGGGGCCAACGCTTCGCCGGTCAATCCGCAGACGGCGCCGGCAGTCGATGTCTGGTGGAAGCGACAAGTCCGGCAAAGCCCGTAACTGGGTACGTTTTCGCTGCGTTGAATGTTGCGCAGCAACTCCAGCAACAAGCCTTCCAGATCGCCGGCACGCGCGCCCATGCGTTGCGCGGCATTGCTCAGGAATTCCGGCGGCATCACTGCGTCGATCAGTTCGCGCGCAGTGGTCGTCAGTTCCAGATGCACGCTGCGCTTGTCTCGGGCGTCCGGAACCTTGGTCAGAAAACCATGGGTCTCCAGCGCCTTGAGCGACTGCGACACGGTGCCCTTGGTCAGGCCCAGATAATCGGTAACCGCCAGCGGCGTATTCGAATAGCGGTTGCACCGCGCCAGGTACAGCAGCGCGCTGAGTTGAATCGGTTGCAGTTCGGCCAGCAGCGGGTGCTCGCGAAACCACACCCGGGTCAGGCTCGACAATCTTTCCAGCAGGTCAAACAACACGGTCATCGCCTGTTTCAATGGGATCGATAAATAGTATCGTTTAAAAACCTTATTGACAAAAAACAGTGCCACCTTAGGATTGCGGTGTCGATTCGAAACTTAAACGCACATCGAGGCATTCCATGAAAAGCGCATTGGCATTGACCATCAGCACGCTTCTGGCAACACAAGCCTGGGCCCACGGACCTGAAGGCATTCACAGCGAACCCGGTAAAACCGACGCCGCGTTCGATCTGGTCCACACCCGTGTTTTCAAGGACGGCAACACCCTGGTCTTCGAACAATTGGTCGATGGCAAGGCCGGCAGCCGCGTGCCGACCGCCAAGGGTTCATTCGCCGGCGCCGAGGTCTACAGCTACGTCTGGCCCACCAGCCTCGACAGCGGCGCCGTCGGTTTTGAAGCGAACTCAGGCATTCTCGCCCTCGCTCTGACCTCGCATCCGGACTTCGATGACACCCCGCAGTTGGATGAAAACAAGGATGGCAAGAAGGACAACGATGGTGGCATCTGGCACTCGCACTGGGTGGTTCTGAGCAAGGATGAAAGCTGCGGCCCCGGAGGCCTGAAAGTGCGCGACATCCCCAAGGATGCCAAACCGAAACTGCCTGCGACCTGGCCCGGCGCGCCGATTTACATCGACTCCCCCGGCTACGACCTGAGTGTGAAACAGAACGCCGCGCAGATCCGCGTGCCGCTGGCTGCCGTCGGTTTCCCGCAAAGCTTCAACTATGACGGCGTCACCGCAGCGCTGAAGGTCAATGCCGACCTGCACAACCCGCTGCTGTGTGTCAGCAGCGTCTACGACATCGCCTCGGGCAACCTCTCGCTGCCCGGCACCTGGAAAATGCAGGAGAGCCAATAATGTTCGTCAAAGTATTCGATACCCACGTGCGCACCAAAGATGGCCGCTATCTTCATTTTGACGTACTGACCGATCGCGAAGCCGAAGCGGCAAAGGCCTACGCCCGGCAGTTCCTGATGGACAACGGCTTGCAGGACGAAGACATTTCCCAGAGCCAGTGTCTGTTCTGCCACAGCGAGCCGGCCAATCCGCAGGTCGCCAAGGCCATCGCCGAAGACGGCTATTTCATCATCACCCTGCAAGGTTTCGAGGAGTAACGCAATGACCCGTTATCAGCCGTTGAACTGTGATCTGCACGACTACCTGGAAATCGCCTGCCTGCGCGGCTATCAGCTGGACATCGAGCTGATCGACGGTCAGCGGCTGATGGCCCGGGCCGTGACCACGCGAACCAGCAGTGACAAAGAAGAATTTCTGGTGATCGAACAACTGGGCGCGCAACAGGAAATTCGCCTCGACCAGTTGCTCGCCATCACACCTCAGGAGACCAACGCCGAGTTCGGTCGGGTGGTACTTACCGGAGAGGTCTGCGGAATCTGAACGAAAAAAATCCCGCCCAGCGTCAACCGGGCGGGATTGTCTGCGACACGTCGTTTTACGCGACCACGGGAATCATCGGATCCGCAGCCGCCAGCGCGCTCGCGCGGTCAGCCGCCGGCGGGTAAATCCACTGGGTGTTGATCTGGGTCTTGAGCGACTTGCCCTCTTCCTTGACCAGTTTCACCTGACGATCCCAGCCTTCGGTGTACACCGCGCCCCAGGCGCCGAGGTCGAGGCAGGTCACGTATTTCGGCTGGCTGTACGGCGTCGGGTCGACCCCGAGGATCTGCGCCGCAACGTTGTTGCCGGCGTGACGGCCAAGGGAAATCGCGTGCTGGCAGGTCATCAGGGCGAAGTTGCCGATGTCGTCGGTGGCCGCGTAAGCCACGTCGCCGGTGGCGAAGATGTCGTCCTGGCCGATGACTTTCAGGTTGGCATCAACGTGCAGACGGCCCTGGCGATCACGCTCGGCAGGAATCTGCTCGGTGAGGGAGCTGGCGCGTACACCGGTGGTCCAGACCACGGTTTTTGCCTCGATACGCTGGCCGTCCGACAGGGTCACGCCGTTTTCATCGACCGACAGCACCGACACACCCAGTCGCCATTCCACGCCCAACTCTTCGCTCGCTTCGGCAATAGACACGCTGATCGCTTCGCCCATGGATGCGCCGACTTTCTGCCCGCGATCAACGATGATCACTTGAATATTGGCATCATCGCCCAGCACGGCCCGCAGACGCGCCGGCATTTCAGTGGCGGTTTCGATGCCGGTGAAACCACCGCCGGCGACGACCACGGTGTTGCGCGCCTGGCTTTCAGGCAGGCCAATCAGCGAATCAAGGTGGTTTTCCAGGCGAATCGCAGCTTCGATCTGGTCGACGTCAAACGCGTATTGCGCCACGCCCGGGGTGTCCGGCAGGGCCAGGCCGCTGCCGGAGGCCAGTACCAGTTTGTCGTAGTTGAACACCTGCTGCGCACCGGCTGCGTCGGTGTAGCCCACGGTTTTCGTCTGTACGTCGATGGTGTTCGCCGCGCCCTTGATGAAGTTGACGCCGACCGCGTCGAACAGATCGCCCAGCGGTGCTGCCAGTGTGTGGGCATTCGGCTCGTAGAAACGCGGACGAACGCGCAGCTCGGCCTGCGGCGCCAACACGGTCACTTCGATGTTGTCCCGATTGTGAATGTCGACCAGACGCGTGGCGCTCAACGCCGTCCACATGCCACCGAAACCTGCGCCGATTACCAGAATGTGCTGTTTCATTGTTCTCTCCAGGCACGAAGCCAAGTCACTGAATGAGGTTGAAGGATTCACATCATCGGGAGCGGACTCGGCTGTATTTTTCAAGAACGCGGAAGGCTGCTCACCGGATAACGGCGACTCTATTGGTCGCCTTTAGATCCAACAAGTCAGATTTTGTGATGATTAGCATCGAAAACTTCGATAGCTCAGATTGAACTGAGCCACCCTCTTTAACTCTTTGATTTAGCTGAAAACCAAGAAAAACGGGATCCTCATAGCCAAAAAACCAAAGCGTTCCCGAATTGTTTGCCACGAACAACCCTGATAACATCGGCGACAAATACAGTCGGAGATAGTTATGTCGCTTTACAGTGCGGGGGTCGAGTACGGCATTCACTGCCTGGCCTTTCTGGTGGGCAGCGGCGGTGACAGTCGTGAAGCCAGCGTGCGTGACCTGGCAGAGCTGCAAGGGGTGCCGCTGGATTACCTGGCGAAGATCTTCACCAAACTGGCCAAAGGCAAACTGGTGGAATCCACCGGCGGTGTGCGCGGCGGCTTCACTCTGGCGCGTCCGGCGGACGAAATCACCCTGCTCGACATCGTCAATGCCATCGATGGTCCCAAGAACATTTTCGAATGCCGGGACATTCGCGGACGCTGCGCGCTGTTCGACGGCTCCCCGCCGGACTGGGCGCTGGACGGCACCTGCTCGATTCACGCCGCGATGATGACCGCGCAAAAGCGTATGGAAGAAGCCCTCGCCCAACAGACCATCCTCGACATCGCCAGAAAGGTCGGGCGCAAGGCGCCGGCGGGCTTCAATAGCCAAGTGGAAGACTGGATGCAGGATCGCCGGGAAAAGAAAACCGGTGGCGCGGGCATTCCGCTAACCGACATCTCGGATTGAGCCCGATCAGCAGGCAAAAAAAAGCAGAAACCGATCTCCGGTTTCTGCTTTTTTTATTTCGCCATTACAGGCAATCGCGCACCGCTTTGCGCAACGACCCGGACTTCGCCCACGGCGGCCCCTGGTACAGGGAAACGCGGCTGCCGTCCTTGTACTTGACCACATCGAGAATCTCGTCGGCAGTGACGATGCTCGGCGCGGTGATCCGGTAGCCATTGGAAATGGACGTCTGGGACGTCTTTGCAACGTCCTGCTGCCATAGCGGCAATACACACGCGGCGTAGTCCTTGGGAGTCTTGTCGCTGGTCTTGCTGACATTCGGCTCGCCCGGCACCAATGACGCAGGCAACGAACAACCGGCCAATGCCGCCATCAGCATCCCCCCGATCAACATCCGCATGGTGATTCCTTCTTCTGAAAAAACGCGAATGTACCCTGTAACTGTTCGGACATCCATCGTAGCGCTCTGCCGGTACTCCCGAAAACCGGGCCATTCAGCCCACCGACAGAAGACCTTGCCCCACACCGGAAAAATGCGGCTACTCTGTTTTACCGAGAATGTTCCGGAGGTGATCATGCGGCTCAATGAATACGAACACGAACTTCAGCGTGACCTGCAAAGCGTGGCATCGGACCTGAGATGGTCGGCGGTGGACCTCAAGCGCATCGCCGAGCAACTGCGTCAGTCGGGCAACGAGGCGGACGCCCAGGCGGTACTGCGATCCTGCGAAGTGCTGCAAAGCGATGAAGAACGCCTGCAACTGTATGCCCGGGAAGTGAAAGCCCGCGCCATCAGCCGAACCAAAGTCCACTGAAACCCACCCGGTCCACAACAAAAAGCCCCGGACATCCGGGGCTTTTTCTCCACAGGCCTTCAGCCTGTCTTGCGACCGCGTACACGGCTTTTGTACCCCGGCAGCGCAGCGGCGTAGGCCAGCGCTTCTTCGCGACTGGCAAACGAAGCGAGCCGGTCACCCTGCGTGCAGACCCGCCACGGGCCGTTGTTCACGCTGAGTACGTCGTAGCCATTCATGTGCATTTTGTTCAGCATCGCCATGCTCATAGGCACCTCCTGTCTTCTAACGAACTTTTGCACCTTACACCCGCAACACGCAGTCGTGCCGACCGGACGTCGCACCGTGGCCGCGTCAAGTCTCCGGCACTTTTGCCGCTTCCAGGCACTCAGAAGCTCTAAACCGGTAGCGGCCCAAATATTGCTAATTCATGACAGATTTATGACAACCGGCAATCGGGTAACACATGAAAGTACGAGCAACCGTCATCTGCGAACAGGATCGACACATTCTCCTGGTGCGCAAACCCAGGTGCCGCTGGACGCTTCCGGGGGGCACCGTCGAACCGGGAGAAACCCGCGCGCAAGCCGCCGTCCGAGAACTCAAGGAGGAAACCGGGCTGGACAGCGATGACATGCTTTATCTGATGGAATTGCAGAACGGCAGCACCCGCCACCACGTCTACGAGGCATCGGTGCTGAACATCGATCAGGTTCGCCCGCTGAATGAAATCGTCGACTGTCTCTGGCACCCGCTGGATGCGGTGCAGAATCTGAACGTCAGTGACGCCACGCTGAGCATCGTCCGCGCCTTTCAGCGACGCCTTTGACCCTCAACCGGCGAATGCCCGGCGTCCGGCGCTCATTTCCGTGCGCAATTCACCGATAAAATTGGAGATGTCACGAATGGTGACCAGATGCTCCGGGGACACCCCGTTGAGCAACAGGTTGACCCGCCCGCTGTCGGGTTCGTAAACCTTGATCTGCAAGAGTCCCTGCGCCGTTTCGGTGCAATCGCAATACAGCGGCGAGAAGCCGGATTCGACGATGCGGCAAATGTCGGCAATGGCAATCATGGGGGCACGCCTCACAGGCGTTGGCTCGGGCAACCCGATGAGCATAGATGAGCTTTTGTCGCCTTGCTCTCACCGACACCCGCAAAATTTGCCAACCGCTTCACATCTTCAAGTCGCCGCTCTCAATGGGCGTCATGGTCCCAAATCCAGTTCCAGATCCCCGGCAGATTCACCGGTTTCGACGACTCGCCCACCGTGCGCGCCAGCGCGGCTTTTTCCAGTGCTGCGCGATCCTCATAGAACGGTTTGTCCGCCAGTCGCACGCCGGTGGCGGCGGCGCTGTCGAGCAGAATCTGCAAGTACTCGCGGGTATGGCGGGCGGTGTAGCGGTTGAGATCGTGGAAGGTCACCACCACCGGAATCACCCCGTCCACCGTTGGCAATTCACCGAGGGCAATCCGTTCCCGGACTTCCGACAGCTGACGCAGCATGTTCGCCCGCCGCCGGGGGCTGGCGTTGAAGCCCCAGATCTTGCCGTCGTTGGCGCTCAGGTCAGTCAGCAAAACCTGCATGTGGTGCTGCTGATAGGCGGCGAAGGTGCGTTTGTCGTAGTTCCAGAACGGCGGACGCAGCAATTTTGGCGGCGCGCCGGTGATCGCCGCGATGTCCGCCGAGCCGTTGGTCAACGTGGTTTCGAGCTCATCCGGGTCGAGCAATCGATGATTGGTGTGCCAATGGGTCGCAGTGTGAAAGCCCAGAATGTGCCCTTCAGCGTGCTCGCGGCGCATCACCTGCCGGCCGATCTCACTGTTGCCCGCTCGCGGCGCGCGGGTCTGGACGAAAAACACCGCTTTGATCCCCGGCTGCAGCGGGTTGTCCTTGAGGCTGTCGAGCACGGTGTCGGTCGGGTTGAAAAGACTGGAAGCGCTGGGCCCGTCATCGAAGGTCAACAGAAAGCGCACAGGCGCCTGCTCTTTGAGCCGGGCCTCGGTCTGCGCGGTCATTTCAATGGGAGCGGCGATGCACCCGGCCAACCCGACGGCCATCGCCATCGCGCAGAAAAGCTTGAACCACTGTGTCATGTTTTGCCTTGAGTCCGACCGTTGCGGTCATGTTGTCGATTGGCAAAACTCCTTCGCCGCTGCTGCCTCCCTGCGACCCATTGAGATGGGCCGAGGTTGGATAAAGATACACAGGGTTTGGTTCCGACGCTCGCTCAGCGTGCCAGTGCCTGTTGAAACGAGCTGTCGATGATCCCCGCCGTGGCCAGCGGAGCCGGCAGCGCCTTGACCTTGAACAGGAAGTCGGCGGTGCTTTGCAGATCGGCGGCGGCCTGCTGATCCACCGGGCCGACCGTCATGTGCGCCTGGCGCAACCAGTGCCGCGAAACCTGCTGATCGAGGTTGGCTTTCTTCGCCCACAGGTCGGCGTATTCGTCGGTGTGGCTGTCGACCCAGGCCCGGGCCTGCTTCAGGCGCCCGAGGAAATCGGCGATCGCTTCGCGTTTGCTGTCGATGGATGGCGCCGATGCCGCAATCGCGCTCAAACCCGGCATCAGGTTTTTCGCGGTGAGAATCGGCCGCGCACCGGAGAACACGATCTGCTGGGAAATGTAGGGTTCCCAGACCGGGAACGCATCGATGCTGCCTTGCGGTAGCGCCGCCGCTGCATCGATCGGCATCAGCTTGACGAAGTCGACGTAGTTCTCCGGCAAACCGCCCTGCTCCAGTGCCCGCAAGGTCAATTGCTGACTCCAGGCACCCGGCCAGTAGGCGACTTTTTTGCCCTTCAGGTCCTCGATGGTTTTCACCGGAGAATCCTTGGGCACCAACAGGGCGATGGTGTCCGGGTTCTGTCGCGACACCCCGATCAGTTTCACCGGCGCCTGTTTGGCAGCCAGAAACAGAAACCCCGAATCCCCCAGGAAACCCAGATCCAGGGATCCGGTCTGCAACGCCTCGGCCAATGGCGCGGCAGCCTGGAAGTGTTTCCAGTCGACCGTGTAAGGCGCGTCCTTCAACACGCCGGACGCCTCTATGGACGCGCGGATGTTGTAGTAATTCTGGTCGCCGACGTGCAGGACCAAGGGTTCGGCAGCGTAGGTCAATGGCGTGGCAAACAGTGCGCTGGTCAACGCGGCGCGTAGGAAACGTGAGAGCTTCATGGCGAGTCCTGCAGAGGGATTTTTTATAGACCATAACGCTCTTACAAATCAGATTTTAAATTCGATTTTCGCATAAGCTCAGCACCTTCCCGCCGCACTGTTGGCCGAGCAACAGTGGCTCGGCACAGTGTTTTCCCTGCAACACTTCCGACCTGAAAAACCGGCGTCAAACCCCGTAAATACGGGACAACGCGCACATGGCACAGAGCCTGCAATATTCCATTCATGCAGGAAGCATTCGATAAAAATATCTTTTTGGACATAAGAATCTGTTGCCTTGCCGGAGCGTGCCCATGAAATCCCTCTTACCGTTTTCCCGCGTCAAAACGCTGCTCGCGGCCTGCGCAGTCGCCCTGAGCCTGCACCCTTTCGCCCACGCTGCCGAAGCGCCGCCGGCCGAAGTGCATCTGGATTACGCCTATTACTCGCCGGTCAGCCTGGCGCTCAAACATCTGGGCTACCTGGAAAAAGCCTTGCCCCAGAGCAAAGTCAGCTGGGTGCTGAGCCAGGGCAGCAACCGCTCGCTGGAGTACCTCAACAGCGGCGGCGTGGATTTCGCCTCGTCGGCCAGCCTCGCCGCGGTACTCAGCCGTGCCAATGGCAGCCCGATCAAATCGGTCTACGTCTACAGCCGCGCCGAATGGACCGCGCTGGTGGTGCGCAAGGACTCGCCGATCCAGTCCGTCGCCGACCTCAAGGGCAAGAAAATCGCCGCTACCAAAGGCACCGATCCGTACCTGTTCACCTTGCGCACCCTGCAACAGGCCGGGCTGAAAAAGGACGATGTGGAACTGGTGCACCTGCAACACCCGGACGGCCGCACCGCGCTGGAGAAAGGCGATGTCGACGCCTGGGCCGGCCTCGATCCGCACATGGCCGCCAGCCAGGTGCAGGCCGGTTCGCGCCTGCTGTACCGCAATCGCGACTTCAACAGCTACGGCGTGGTCAGCGTTACCGAGCAATACGCCAAGCAACACCCGCAAACCATCGACACCGTGATCAAGGCCTATGAGCAGGCCCGCGAGTGGTCGGTGAAGAACCCCGAAGAATTGGCCAAGTTGCTCGCCAGCGAATCCGGCCTGCCGCTGGACGTGGCCAAGCTGCAACTGTCGCGCACCGACCTGAGCAGCCCGCAACTGACCGCCAAGGATGTGCTGGCCTCGAAAGCCGCCGCGCCGATTCTGGTCTCCGAAGAACTGGTACGCCGTGGGGTGAATGTCGATCAGGTCATTGATCAACTGATCGACACCGGTTTCCAGCAAGTCGCCGCCGCCCAGTAACCGATCAGGCTCATGACAAGTCCGCGCCCGTCGCGGATTTGTCGTGAGCGGAGAACCGCCCATGAGCAACGACTTGCCCGCCCGCCTCGCCTTGTCGGCACCACGGCGAAAACTCCCACTGCTGAATCCGCTCTGGCGCCGGCGCCTCAAAGGCCTGGCCCTGCCATTGCTGATCGTGATCGCCCTGGAATTTATCGTACGCATCGGCTGGCTGCCGTCCTACCAGATGCCGGCGCCGAGCGAGATTGCCCTGACCCTTACAGATCTGGCCGAAGGTGCCTTGTGGAAACACATCGGCGCCAGCCTGATTCGCGTGCTGCTGGGGTTTGCCATCGGCGCGAGTCTGGCGCTGGTGTTTGCCGCTTGGGTCGGACTCAGCCGCGAGGCCGAGGCCTATCTGGAACCGACCTTCGCCGCGCTGCGTTCGATTCCCAGCCTCGCCTGGGTGCCGCTGTTGCTGCTGTGGCTGGGGATCGACGAGACCTCGAAAATCGTCCTGATCGCCATCGGCGCATTCTTCCCGGTGTACGTCAACGTGGTCGCGGCGATCCGCAACATCGACCGCAAACTGGTGGAGGTCGGGCATATCTACGGTTTCAGTCCGCTGCAACTGGTGCGACGGATTCTGTTGCCAGCTGCCCTGCCCGGTCTGTTTACCGGATTGCGCAGCGGCATGAGCCTGTCGTGGATGTTTCTGGTGGCGGCCGAACTGATCGCGGCGACCAAAGGGCTGGGTTACCTGCTCAGTGACGGTCGCGAGACTTCGCGACCGGACATCGTGCTGGCCGCGATCATCGTCCTGGCACTGCTCGGCAAACTCAGCGATGGCCTGCTGGCCATATTGGAACGCCGCTGGCTGGTCTGGCGCGACGCGTTCACCGGCCAGGGCAGCAAGGATTGAACCGTGCAACTAAGCTGAAGCCTTCAGGCAGCTGTTCGCCGGAGGATCGGCCGATGTGCGGAAGACTGTCGCAATACCGTGGCATCCACGATTTCGTCGCGGTGCTGAGCATTCCCGATGCGCTGATCAATCACGCCGGCGACGCACCGCTGGCGCATTACAACGCTGCGCCCACGACGTCGCTGGCGATCCTCCATCAGCACCAACAACGGCTATACGCCGACAATCTGCGCTGGGGCTGGCGCCCGCACTGGGCCAAGGATCGCGCTGCGCCAATCAACGCGCGGGTGGAAAAAGTCGCCCACGGGCCGTTCTTTCGAGCGATCTGGCGCCATCGACTGATCGTGCCGGTCGACAACTGGTTCGAGTGGGTCGATGCACCCGACAAGAGCCGACAGCCGTGGCTGATTCGTCGCGCCGACCATCAACCGGTTTTCTGCGCCGCCATCGGCCAGTTTCCGATACCCGGCGAACCCTCACGGGAAGACGACGGCTTCGTCATCATCACCGCCGACAGCGAAGGTGGCTTGCTCGATGTGCATGACCGGCGCCCGATCGTGCTGCGCGCCGATCAGGTGCAGGAATGGCTCGATCCCGCCACGCCCACCGAGCGCGCCGAGCAGATGTTGCTGTTCGAAGCCGAACCCAGCGAAGCGTTCCAATGGCACAAAGTCGGCAAAGCGGTGGGCAACTCCCGCAATCAGGGGTCTGAATTGATTGAAGCGGTGACGTAAATAAATGCCGATGCGGTGCGTTATCAAGAGCAGGAATCCACGAATTGAATCCTGCGCGTTACACCCGGTGTTTCAAACGCGAAACATTCAACATAAACAGTCGTTTGATTGAACTAACCGCCTGTCTGACATTTCAACCGTCATACATACATTTACAAACACTACGGATAGCATGCGCGCCGCATTTCCTTTTGGCATACCAGTTGACCAAAGAGTCAGCAAAACCAGGAATACCCCACAAACTTAACAAGCCTTGCAGAGAACTAAGTTGCGCGACGATTTTGCAATCAAACAGGTCACAGGCCTGGAGTGTATTCATCTGTCCACGACAGAACGCTTTCAACTCGACTGTTTTATCGGCCACTACATAAAGACTCGAAACCTGCGTGACGTACCCGATATAGACCGCATCCTGCGCGCCACCCTCGAAAACTATCCCTGCCACCCGCCGGTGATGGTCAACGAGCTGAATGCCTGGATCGACAAGACCTTGGGTTATCGGGCCTCCCACCCCGATTTCACGCAGCTGGACGATCTTTGATGAAACGAAAAAGCCCCGCAATCGCGGGGCTTTTTCGTTGTGGCGTTCAGGGTTTCAGCGGGCGTTCCTGATCACGGTCGGACAACTCGCGGCTGTCGTCATGCTTCCAGGTCTGCTCCTTGTGTTTCTCCCGCTCGATCTCTTCTTCGCTCGGCTCGTCATCTTTTTCGGGACGTTTCTGCTCGGTTGCCATGTTCACCTCGCTAATGGAATTCATCCATTAAGCGTAGAACTTAAAGCCACCAGCGCAATAGAAAGAAGAACGCCATGCTCAATAGCATGCTAAGCAATGTATTACGCGTGTAGATCACCAGGCCGATTGCCACTAATGAACTCAGCAGATAAGGGTTATCCCACTGCAGATTCAGTTGTTTGTCCGGCATGAACACAATCGGTCCGCAAATCGCGGTCAACATGCCCGGCACGGCAAACCCGAGAAACTGCCGCGCGTTACTGCTCAAACGCACCGGCAGGCGCGGTTCGAGAAACACGTAACGGTTGAGGAACACCAGAATCCCCATGCCGAAAATCACTGCCCAGACCATCATGTGCGCTCCCGATACAGCTTGTTGCAGATAAACCCGGCGGTCATGCCGGCCAGGCCCGACAGCACCAGCGCCGAACCCCATTGCCAGTAGCTGAACAGCACCGAGCAGAACAGCGACACCGCCACGCAGACCACCGTCGGCACATTGCGCACCACCGGGGTGATCAGGGCAATGAAGGTCGCGGCAATCGAGAAGTCCAGCCCCAGATGCTCAAGCCCCGGAATGCTGCTGCCGAGCACGATGCCGGCCAGGGTGAAGAGGTTCCAGGCGATGTAAAACGTCAGACCCACGCCCAAGGCGTACCAGCGGTTGAACTGCTGACGATCATGCTGACTGGTCAGAGCGAACAGTTCATCAGTGAGCAAAAAGCCCAGACCGATACGCCAGCGCCCCGGCAACGGCGAAATCACGTGGCGCATGCTCATTCCATAAAGCAGATGCTGCGAAGTCAGCAGCAGCGTGGTCAGCAGAATCGAGAAAATCCCCGCGCCGCCCTTGAGCATGCCGATCGCCACCAATTGCGCAGCGCCGGCGAACACGATGCTCGACAGGCCCTGCCCTTGCAGCGGTGTGAGGTTGGCTTCGATCGCCATGGAGCCGGCCAGCAGCCCCCACGGCGCGGTCGCCAGCGATAACGGCATGATCGCCGCGGCTCCGCGAAGGAAGGCACTGCGCGGCATTAATGAGTCAGACATAACACGCTTCAACCGTGAGACAAGGCCCCGGACTCTGCCAGCAAACGCCCGTTCATGGCTTGAACAATCTTGCGCAGTTGGCGCAAATCCTTCCGTCAGTCATTTACCGGCGTAACATGGCAACCATTCACACACGCGTCAGGGAGACGACATGCTGTATCGAATAGCCGCCGACGGGCTGGTGCTGTTTCATTTGCTGTTCATTCTGTTTGTGCTGTTCGGCGGGCTGCTGGTGCTCAAGTGGCCGCGGCTGATGTGGCTGCATTTGCCGGCGGCGGCCTGGGGCGTGGCGGTCGAGGTGTTGCACCTGACCTGTCCGCTGACCTATTGGGAAAACCTGATGCGCCACGCTGCCGGGCAAACCGAATACGCGGGTGGCTTCATCGAACATTACATCTGGCCGATCATCTACCCGGCCGGGCTGACCCCGCAGATTCAGTTGGTGCTGGGCAGCGTGGTGCTGGTGGTCAACCTGCTGGTGTACGGGCGCCTGATTCGCCGCTGGAAACTGCGGCGCGCCGCGCGCATTCCGTTTTAACGCGCTTTCAAGGTTTCCAGCCAGGCCGGATCGAGGCGCGTCTGATCGGTATACAGACCGAGCGCCTCCATCCGCGTCTTGTGTGTTTCGACTTCCCGGTGCAATTGCGCGTGATCGCTGGAGTTACCGTCCAGTTCATGCATCTGGGTCAGCCCCAGGTGATAGAAACGCAGCACCTTCATCGCCACCGGATCACCCTTCTCCACCGCTGCCGTCACCTGATGCATCACGTTGGTGACGCTCATCAGGCTGCGCTTGAGCCGCCAGCCGTACACCGCCGGGGCCATCCAGGTCTGATTCCAGAAACGCCCGCGCAGCAACGCCGCTGTCAGCAGAAATGCGCCAAATACCCCGCCGACATTGAACCGCAGGTTATCCCCGCCCGGTTCGCCGAACAGCGCCACCGCCGCCGTCGAAAACGCCATCGCCAGCACCAGAAACAGCACCGCGATGATCAGCGTGCTGCGCCGGGTCTGCTGGCGATAAGTGATGGCATTGATCGGTTGAATCTCGAACATCGCGACAGGCTTCCATGGCTTGAAATAAAAAGAGGCCGGCGCATTATCGCCTCTGAGGCGGATTTAGCTATGCTGGAGCTCCTTTTCATCTTTTCAAAGTCCAACGGGGACATGGCGATACCACGCAGATCGTGCCATCTTCATTCATGGATACACACTATTCGGATGCCATTGGCCATGCCGGCAATGACATCGTTTTAAGGATCACTGCATGACCCAACGACACGTAATCAATGCCTCGGTCAGCCCGAAAGGCAGCCTCGAAACCCTTTCCCAACGTGAAGTTCAGCAACTGAGCCAGGCCGGAACCGGCAGCACCTACACCCTCTTTCGCCAGTGCGCCCTGGCCATCCTCAATACTGGCGCCCATGTCGACAACGCAAAAACCATTCTTGAAGCCTACAAAGACTTCGAAATCCGCATCCACCAGCAGGATCGCGGCGTGCGCCTGGAACTGCTGAACGCCCCGGCCGACGCCTTCGTCGACGGCGAAATGATCGCCAGCACCCGGGAAATGCTGTTCAGCGCCCTGCGCGATATCGTCTACACCGAAAACGAACTCGATGCCCTGAGCATCGACCTCAGCACCTCCCAAGGCATCAGCGACTACGTCTTCCACCTGCTGCGCAACGCGCGCACCCTGCGTCCGGGCGTCGAGCCGAAAATCGTCGTGTGCTGGGGCGGCCACTCGATCAACACCGAAGAATACAAATACACCAAGAAAGTCGGCCATGAACTGGGCCTGCGCAGCCTCGACATCTGCACCGGCTGCGGCCCCGGCGTGATGAAAGGCCCGATGAAAGGCGCGACCATCGCCCACGCCAAACAGCGCATTCATGGCGGCCGCTATCTGGGCCTGACCGAGCCGGGCATCATCGCCGCCGAAGCGCCGAACCCGATCGTCAACGAACTGGTGATCCTGCCGGACATCGAAAAACGCCTGGAAGCCTTCGTCCGCGTCGGCCACGGCATCATCATCTTCCCGGGCGGCGCCGGCACCGCCGAAGAGTTCCTGTACCTGCTGGGCATCCTGATGCACCCGGACAACGCCGGCCTGCCGTTCCCGGTGATTTTGACCGGGCCGAAACACGCCGCGCCGTACCTGGAACAACTGGACGCCTTCGTCACCGCCACCCTCGGCGAAGCGGCGAAGAAGCACTACGAAATCATCATCGACAACCCGGCCGAAGTGGCGCGGCAGATGACGGCGGGCCTCAAGGCCGTGAAGCAGTTCCGCCGCGAACGCGCCGACGCGTTCCACTTCAACTGGCTGCTGAAGATCGACGAAGGCTTCCAGCGCCCGTTCGATCCGACCCACGAAAACATGGCCAACCTCAAGCTGCACCGCGATCAGCCGCCCCATGAACTGGCGGCCAACCTGCGCCGCGCGTTCTCCGGGATCGTCGCCGGCAACGTCAAGGACAAGGGCATCCGCCTGATCGAGGAACACGGGCCGTATCAGATCCGTGGCGACGCCGCGATCATGCAGCCCCTCGATCTGCTGCTCAAAGCCTTCGTCGCCCAGCACCGGATGAAACTGCCGGGCGGCGCGGCGTATGTGCCGTGCTATCGCGTGGTGTCCTGACTAGAAGCGACCAGTGCCCGAAGCGCAACGCTTCGGGCACTCCTTATAAAAAGAGCGAACCATGGATCACATCAACCACATCCTGATCGTCGACGATGACCGCGAGATCCGCGAGCTGGTCGGCAATTACCTGACCAAGAACGGCCTGCGCAGCACCGTGGTCGCCGATGGCCGGCAGATGCGCAGCTTTCTGGAAGCCAACACGGTCGACCTGATCGTGCTCGACATCATGCTCCCCGGCGATGACGGGCTGGTGCTGTGCCGCGAACTGCGCGCCGGCAAGCACAAGGCGATCCCGATCCTGATGCTCACCGCCCGCGACGACCAGACCGACCGCATCCTCGGCCTGGAAATGGGTGCCGACGATTACCTGACCAAGCCCTTCGCTGCCCGCGAATTGCTGGCGCGGATCAACGCCGTGCTGCGCCGCACGCGAATGCTGCCGCCCAATCTGCTGATCACCGAAACCGGACGCCTGCTCGCGTTCGGCCGCTGGCGCCTGGACACCACCGCCCGCCACCTGCTCGATGAAGACGACACCATGGTCGCCCTAAGCGGCGCCGAATATCGCCTGCTCCGGGTGTTTCTCGATCATCCGCAACGGGTGCTCAGCCGCGATCAGTTGTTGAATTTGACCCAGGGTCGCGACGCGGACCTGTTCGACCGCTCCATCGATTTGCTGGTCAGCCGCCTGCGCCAGCGTCTGCTGGACGACTCCCGCGAGCCGACCTACATCAAGACCGTGCGCAACGAGGGTTATGTTTTCTCCTTCGCCGTGGAGATGCTCGCCGAATCCTGACGGATTTGTATCGCTCTGTATAAATTCGCCGCGCAGATACGTAATCCGCGTTTTCGGGCCGCAACACCACATATCAGCGATACACCCTCGCGTTTGAATGAACCCACCAGAAAGCACTGGTTCACTCATCTCAAACGCAAGGAGAAGCACCATGTTCAAGTCCTCGAAATCCCTGGTACTCGCAATCAGCCTGTTCAGCGGTTTGGCCCTGGCCGACCTGGCGTCCGCCAGCTCCCAGCCGCTGGTTGCCGAATACGGCTCGGAAAACCTGCAGAAGGATCGCGTAGCCGAAGGTGGCGCGGATCGCTTGCAGGAACTGCGCGAACGCGTGGCTGAAGGCGGCGCGGATCGTTTGCAGGAACTGCGTGAGCGCGTCGCCGAGGGCGGTGCGGACCGCTTGCAAGAGCTGCGCGAACGCGTCGCCGAAGGGGGTGCCGATCGCTTACAGGAACTGCGCGAACGTTCGGCCCGCAGCGTACTGGTCGCCGAGAACCGTCCCGAGTTCGGCTCCAAGTACCAGCGTTACTGATCGTTTGTACCGCCATTGTCGATTCCTGCCGGGGGCGCTCTGCCCCCGCAGCGTTCACTACCGATAAGCCTTGTTCTCTGACACAAAAGCCCCGCTGTTTCCCCACGACAGCCGTCATGGCTCGTACTAAGCTGCGCGATTGATTTGTTCAGGGACGATCCATGAAACGATTTGCCGCCTGTCTGCTGTCCATGCTGGCCCTGACGGCCACCGCGGCGGATCTGCAACTGCTCACCGACAACCACCCGCCCCTGCATTTCATGCAAGGCAATCAGCTCGCAGGATTCGGTGTGGACGTGGTGCAGGCTCTGGCGACCCAGACCGGCGACCGCGTCCATCTGCAACAAGTCCCGCTGCTGCGCGCCCTGCGCATGGCCAGCGACACGCCCGACACCGGCGTATTCACCGTGCTGCGTACCGACGAACGCGATGATCGCTATCAATGGGTCGGGCCGCTGATCGAAGTCGAAACCGCGCTGTACGCCCGCGACAATCTCCAGCCTCCCGTGCACAGCCTGCGTGAAGCCGATCACCTGGGCCGGATCACCGTGCCGCGCAAATGGCTGGTCTACAGCTATCTGCAAGGGCAAGACCTGAACAATCTCTACGGCGTGGAAACCCCGGAGCAGATGATGCGACTGTTCAGCCTGGGGCGTACCGATTTCGTGGTCTCCGATACCTGGTCCAAGGCCGCCCTCGCCCGCGAACAAGGCATGGAGCCGGGACGCTTGCAGTACCAGATCCCGTTGATGAAGCAGAACACCTACATTGCCTTTTCGCCGCAAACCGATCCGAAACAGGTCGCACGCTGGCAGCAGGCGCTGGATACATTGCGGGCCGATGGCCGTCTGGAGCAGCTGCGCCAGCGCTGGCTGAGCAATACCCTACCGCGCTGATCGCGCATCAACACCTTCGATAACAACTATGCGCAAGGGTGTTTTCACATCAAAACCCTCCAGCACTACAGTGGGGCCCATCTTCTCCCCACTCTCTGGAGCAACATCATGAAAGACATCATCGCACTCGGCTTCATTGTTTCTCTGATTGGCGCCACCTCCGCCATCGCTGCCCCACACGCCAGCACCCCGATTGTCGCGGCGGCGACCGTCGGCCAGTCCGGCACCCTGAACGTCGACACCGTCAGCATCGATGCCGAACACAAAGGCAGCCTCAACCTGCAACAAAACGCCGAACAGACCAAACTGTACGTCGCAGAAAACCGCCCGGAATTCGGTTCCAAATATCAGCGCTACTGAGTGATCGGTTTGAGCTGCCAGAAACAGGAAACCCCGCCGAAGCGGGGTTTCTTGCATTTGGGCGTCAGCGAACCAGACGCGCGGCCAGTGCCTTGGCCTGCAACGCCACATCGGTGACGGCGGTGCTCTCCCACCACATCCCGCGCAACGGCGGGCCCATGGCGAACAGGCGGTTCGAGACCCGACCCTCTTCATCCAGCACAGCGCCGTCCACCGCTGCCGCGATGCCCAGCGCCAATGGCCCCGGCCGAACCAGACCGCGCGCCAGCAACTGCTGCGGCAAAGGTCGCGCGACCCGGCGCCAGTCGTATTCGATGCCGCTGGAGTTGATCAACGCCGCGCCCTGCACCACGCGGGTTTCGGCCTCGCCGCGAGGGCGAATGAGGATACTCACGCCGTCGCCCGATGCAGGCTCAAGACCCTTGTAAGACGCCGCATGAATGCGCAATCGCCCTTCCCGGTGCAGACGCTCGACCAGTTCCGCACTCAGCGGCGGCGAACGATGGTGATGACTTTCCCACCACGGCCGCACATGCCGCACGAACTGCCGGCGCTGCGCATCGCTGGCCTGGCTCCACAAGCGACCGATGTGCGCCCGCACAGTGTCGAGCGGCGCCTGCCAGTCGATGCCTTGGGCGATGGCGTCGCGGCAATGCCGGCGCAATTCGCGCAGTAACTGGCGCGGCGCGCGGATGCTGTGATCCTCGGCGAGGAAGTCCACCCACGCAGGCGGCTGCCGACGCACATGGGGCAACAGCCCGTGCCGGGAAAACACCTCGATCGGCCCGCGATGCCCGGCCTGCTCCAGCGACACCACGGCATCGACCATGGTCAGGCCGGAACCGATGATCAGCACCGTCGATTGCGGATCGAGCTGGCGCATGGCCGCGACATCCCACGGATCGAGTGCCGCCGCGTTGAGGCCGCTGGACTCCTTTTGCGGGGTGCGGGCAGCCGGGAACATCCCGGTCGCCAACACGGCAAAAGCCCCGAGCAATTGCTGACCGTTACTCAAGTTGAGCTGCACGGAATCACTGGAGGCCTGAACATCGACCACTTCGGCGCGCACATGCTCGACCGTAGAACCGTGTTGCGCGCCCACCTGCTGCGCTTCGGCGAGACGCTGTTGCACATACACGCCAAACAGCCCCCGAGGTGGAAACAGTTCGCTGACCGGCACATGTTGCTGATCCGACTCCGGCCAGCCGCCACCGGCGATGTGAGCGGTCAGCCACTGGGTCAGGTCATCGGCATTGTCCGGGTCAACGCTCATCCGCGCCGCGTTGCCGTTAAGCGTGTGGCCCAGTTCCACCGCACTGTACGCTTCGCCCCGGCCCAGCTCGGCCCGGGGCTCGATCACCAGAATCTTTCTGCGCCCCGGCAAACGCAGCAATTGCACCGCCAGCATCGTGCCGCTGAGGCCGCCGCCGACAATCAGGATGTCGGCGTGATGCAGTGCGGTCGTATCGGTTTGAGTCATGCCGTTCTCGCTGCAGAGGGTTTGCTCAAGGCAGTGTCATTCAGACGCTGCGAAGGCGTCTAGACGGACGCGACTTTTTTCTCCTGCCGATGCAGCTCGCCGAGGTTTCGATAGCCGCTGCCCGGATGAACCTCCGGCAGTCTCGGCCCTTCGCCAAACAGCTTCTCGCGCAAGGTCCCCGGCGCGTACTCGGTCTTGTAGACACCGCGCTTCTGCAACTCAGGCACCAGCAATTCCACGGCGTCGATGAAGGTTTCGTGGGTCAGCGCGTAGGCCAGGTTGAAGCCGTCGACGTCGGTTTCGTCGACCCATTCCTGCAACAGGTCCGCCACCGTTTCCGGGCTGCCGACGAACAACGGGCCGAACCCGCCGATGCCGACCCAGTCGGCCAGTTCGTTGGGGGTCCAGACCTTGTTCGGATCCGCCGTGGAAAACGCCTCGACCGCCGATTGAATCGCGTTGGTGTGCACATGCCTGAGCGGTTCGTCCGGTTTGAAGCGGCTGAAGTCGATGCCGGTCCAGCCGGAAATCAGCGCCATCGCGCCTTCGTAGCTGACCCAGGATTTGTATTCTTCGAATTTGGCTTTGGCCTTGGCGTCGGTTTCGCCGAGGATCACGGTTTGCAGGTTGAAAATCAGGATCTTCGACGGATCACGCCCGGCCTCGGCGGCGCGGCGGCGGATGTCGGCCACGGTTTTCTTCAGCAGCACTTTCGACGGGGCAGCGACAAAAACGCATTCGGCATGCTCGGCGGCAAACTGCTTGCCCCGGCTGGAAGCACCCGCCTGATAGAGAACCGGCGTGCGCTGCGGCGACGGTTCGCAAAGGTGAATGCCCGGCACCTGAAAGTGTTTCCCGTGGTGGCGGATCTCGTGAATCTTGCTCGGGTCACTGAAGATCCGCCGTTCGCGATCGCGCAGAATCGCGCCCTCTTCCCAACTGCCTTCCCAGAGTTTGTAGCAGACCTCCAGGTATTCCTCGGCGAAGTCGTAGCGCGCATCGTGTTCAGTCTGGGCTTGCTGGCCGATGTTCTTCGCGCCGCTCTCCAGATAAGAGGTAACGACGTTCCAGCCGGCACGGCCCTTGGTCAGGTGATCGAGGGTCGACAGGCGTCGTGCGAATGGATACGGATGCTCGAAGGACAACGAAGCGGTCAGACCGAAGCCCAGGTCCTCGGTGACCAGCGCCATCGGTGGGATCAACTGCAACGGATCGTTGACCGGCACCTGCGCCGCCTGCCGAATGGCTGCTTCGCCATTGCCGTTGTACACGTCGTAGATTCCCAGCACATCGGCGATGAACAAACCGTCGAACTTGCCGCGCTCGAGGATTTTCGCCAGATCGGTCCAGTACTCCAGATCCTTGTACTGCCAGGAGCGATCCCGAGGGTGAGCCCACAGGCCCGGCGACTGATGACCGACGCAGTTCATGTCGAAGGCGTTGAGACGGATTTCGCGGGGCATCAGACGGTACTCCCGATGTTCAGGAGGCGTTTAGCGGTTTGATTTGAAGCGATCATGTGAGGCGACTCCGTGGTTTCCGGATGAGGATCCAGAACCCTTAGCAGGAGTCATGCCTGAATAAATTTCCTTTATTTATTAATAGATTGAGATAACAACCTAAAGCAGTCTGCACGCAGGATGGAGCAATCTGTTTATCCGCTGTCGGCCCTGCAACAGTCAGATCACCACATTGCGCACGAACCGCGCCGCGACTTCCCCGTCATTGCGATAGGTGTGCGGCTGGTTGCTGGCGAACATGAAAAACTCCCCAGCGGCGATGCGCTGAGGTTGATCGCCGAGCATCAGCGTCAGGCAGCCTTCGAACACGAAAATCTGTTCGCTCCAGCCTTCGGCGTCCGGTTGCGAGGGATAGACCTCACCCGGTTGCAGGCACCACTCCCACTGTTCCACCGCTCGGGTGGCGTTGGCCTTGGATAGCAAAACGGCTTTGCTGCCGGGGATGCTGCCGGCCCAGGCCAGTTCGTTGATACGGCCGGGATCGCGGTTATCCGGCGCCTGGATCAGATCGCTGAAGGCCACCTCGAGGGCTTCGGCGACGCGGTCGAGGGTGGTCAGGCTGACATTCTTCTCGCCGGCCTCGATGGCCACCAGCATCCGCCGGCTGACCCCGGACTTTTCCGCGAGGGCCGTCTGGCTCATGTCGGCGGCGTGGCGCAGGCGTCGGACGTTCTGGCTTACGTGTTGCAGGACCGAAGCCCGCTGAACGGAATCTTTGTGCACTATATTGCTCACTGGCTGGGGTTGGGCAGTATACTGCGCAACATTTGGCGCATTGTGCGTCCCCTCCTTAAAAGTGCGCAAGGTCATGACGTCAGCCAACTCCCCTCAAACTCCCCTGCGGTTTTCCCGGTTCAGCAAAGCCGAGTGCGTGCTGGTGCTGATCACCATGCTTTGGGGCGGCACCTTCCTGCTGGTGCAGCACGCGATGACCGTCAGCGGTCCGATGTTTTTCGTCGGCCTGCGCTTTGCTGCCGCCGCGGGCATCGTTGCGCTGTTCTCCTGGAAGCACCTGCGTGAGCTGACCCTGTTCGAACTCAAGGCCGGTGCCTTTATCGGCGTGGCGATCCTGCTCGGTTACGGTTTGCAGACTGTCGGTTTGCAGAGCATTCCAAGCAGCCAGTCGGCGTTCATCACCGCGCTGTACGTGCCGTTCGTGCCTCTGCTGCAATGGCTGGTTCTCGGCCGGCGCCCGGGTTTGATGCCGAGCATCGGCATCATGCTGGCGTTTACCGGGCTGATGCTGCTTTCCGGGCCTTCGGGGGCTTCGCTGAATTTCAGCCCCGGTGAAATCGCCACGCTGATCAGCGCCATCGCGATAGCAGCCGAAATCATCCTGATCAGCAACTATGCCGGGCAGGTCGATGTGCGTCGCGTAACCGTTGTGCAACTGGCGACGACTTCGGTGCTGTCGTTTTTGATGGTGGTACCGACCGGCGAGGCGATTCCGGACTTCTCGTGGCTGTTGCTGAGTACGGCTCTGGGCCTGGGCGCGATGAGTGCGGCGATTCAGGTGGCGATGAACTGGGCGCAGAAAAGTGTTTCGCCGACCCGAGCGACCTTGATCTACGCCGGTGAACCGGTGTGGGCCGGGATCGTCGGTCGTATTGCGGGTGAGCGCCTTCCGGCCATCGCATTGGTGGGTGCGGGGCTGATCGTGGCGGCAGTGATCGTCAGTGAATTGAAGACCAAAGGCAAAGAGACACAAACGGTCACGGAAGAATTGGAGCACGAGACCGAAGGCTAAACGGGGGTTTTACGGCTACTTTGTAGGATTCAGAGACATCCTCGCGTTTGGCGATCCGGGAGCTGGCACGTATGATGCTTCACAAACTTCCGCAGATTAGAAGCCTATGTCCCTGATAGTTCTACTGCTTCTGCCTTTTCTGGGCAGTTGTCTGGCAGCCGTGCTGCCGCACAACGCACGTAACGCCGAATCCCTGCTGGCAGGTCTGGTCGCACTGATCGGCACTGTCTCGGTCGCGCTGCTATACCCGCAGATCGCCCACGGCGGCGTGATTCGCGAAGAATTCACGTGGCTGCCCAGCCTGGGCTTGAACTTCGTCTTGCGCATGGACGGCTTCGCCTGGCTGTTCTCGATGCTGGTGCTGGGCATCGGCACCCTCGTTTCCTTATATGCCCGTTATTACATGTCGCCGGACGATCCGGTGCCGCGTTTCTTCGCGTTCTTTCTGGCGTTCATGGGCGCCATGCTCGGGCTGGTGATCTCCGGCAACCTGATTCAAATCGTGTTCTTCTGGGAGCTGACCAGCCTTTTCTCGTTCCTGTTGATCGGCTACTGGCACCACCGCCACGACGCGCGCCGTGGTGCGTACATGGCGTTGATGGTCACCGGTGCGGGCGGATTATGTCTGCTGGCGGGGGTCATGATCCTCGGCCATGTGGTCGGCAGCTATGACCTGGACAAGGTCCTGGCCGCCGGCGATCTGATTCGCGCACATGCCCTCTACCCCATCCTGCTTCCCCTCATTCTTATCGGCGCCCTCAGCAAAAGCGCCCAGTTCCCCTTCCACTTCTGGCTGCCGCACGCGATGGCGGCGCCCACACCGGTTTCGGCGTACCTCCATTCGGCGACCATGGTCAAGGCAGGGGTTTTCCTGCTGGCCCGGCTGTGGCCGTCGCTGTCCGGCAGCGAAGAATGGTTCTACATCGTCAGCGGCGCCGGTGCCGCCACGCTATTGCTCGGCGCGTACTGCGCGATGTTCCAGAACGATCTCAAAGGACTGCTGGCCTACTCGACCATCAGCCATCTCGGCCTGATCACGCTGCTGCTCGGCCTGAACAGCCCGCTGGCCGCCGTGGCGGCGGTGTTCCACATTCTCAACCACGCGACCTTCAAGGCTTCGCTGTTCATGGCCGCGGGGATCATCGACCACGAAAGCGGCACCCGCGACATCCGCAAACTCAACGGCCTGTTCAAACTGATTCCGTTCACCGCCACCCTGGCGATGGTGGCCAGTGCATCCATGGCCGGGGTGCCGCTGCTCAACGGTTTCCTGTCGAAAGAAATGTTCTTCGCCGAAACCGTGTTCATCAACGCCACGGCGTGGGTCGAAGCCGCGTTGCCTATCGTCGCGACGATTGCCGGCACGTTCAGCGTGGCCTATTCACTGCGCTTCACTGTTGATGTGTTCTTCGGCCCGACCGCCACCGACCTGCCGCACACCCCGCACGAACCGCCACGCTGGATGCGCGCGCCAGTTGAGTTGCTGGTGTTCACCTGTTTGCTGGTAGGGATTTTCCCGGCACAAGTTGTAGGCCCGTTGCTGGCCACTGCCGCCTTGCCGGTGGTGGGTGGCGTGCTGCCGGAATACAGCCTGGCGATCTGGCACGGCCTCAATGCACCGATGATCATGAGCCTGATCGCCATGTCCGGCGGTATCGTGGTCTATCTGCTACTGCGCAACCAGCTCAAGCGCGGCCGCTTCAAGTATCCGCCGCTGGCGGGCCGCCTCAACGGCAAGCGAATGTTCGAGCGCAGTCTGGTGGCGATGATGCGCCTGGCCCGGCGGCTGGAGCGGCGCATCGGCACCAAGCGTCTGCAAACCCAGCTGTTCCTGATGGTGTTGGCGGCAGTGCTGGCCGGCCTGATCCCAATGCTGCACAGCAGCCTGAGCTGGGGCGACCGGCCGAAGATCCCTGGCTCGATCGTGTTCGTGACCCTGTGGCTGCTGGCAATCGCCTGCGCCCTCGGCGCCGCGTGGCAGGCCAAGTATCACCGTCTCGCGGCCCTGACCATGGTCAGCGTCTGCGGGCTAATGACGTGCGTGACCTTCGTCTGGTTCTCGGCGCCGGATCTGGCCCTGACGCAACTGGTGGTCGAAGTGGTGACCACCGTGTTGATCCTGCTCGGCCTGCGCTGGCTGCCACGGCGGATCGAAGAGGTTTCGCCGCTGCCAAGCAGCCTGCGCAAGGCGCGGGTACGGCGTCTGCGCGACTTGCTGCTGTCGATTGCCGTTGGTGGCGGCATGGCGCTGCTGTCCTACGCGATGCTGACCCGGCAGACGCCGAACGACATTTCCTCGTTTTACCTGAGCCGCGCCCTGCCCGAGGGCGGCGGCAGCAACGTGGTCAACGTGATGCTGGTGGATTTCCGTGGTTTCGACACCCTTGGCGAAATCACGGTGCTGGCCGCCGTGGCACTGACCGTGTTCGCCCTGCTGCGTCGCTTCCGCCCGCCGAAAGAAAGCCTGCAACTGCCGGCCCAGCAGCGCCTGCTCGCCCCCGACGTGGTGACCGATCTGGTCAACCCGCGTTCGGCCAGCGACACCGCGCTCGGTTTCATGATGGTGCCGGCGGTACTGGTGCGCCTGCTGCTGCCGATTGCGCTGGTGGTGTCGTTCTACCTGTTCATGCGCGGGCACAACCAGCCGGGTGGCGGCTTTGTCGCCGGTCTGGTGATGTCGGTGGCGTTCATCCTGCAATACATGGTCGCCGGCACCCAGTGGGTCGAGGCGCAAATGAGCCTGCGACCGCTGCGCTGGATGGGCACCGGCCTGCTGTTCGCCACCGTCACCGGCCTCGGGGCGATGGTGGTGGGTTATCCGTTCCTCACCACTCACACTTGGCATTTCAGCCTGCCGCTGCTGGGTGACATCCATATCGCCAGCGCGCTGTTCTTCGATATCGGCGTCTACGCCGTGGTGGTCGGCTCGACCTTGCTGATCCTCACCGCCCTCGCCCACCAATCGGTCCGGGGCCACAAAACCGCTGCCGCCAAAGGAGCCGTCTGATGGAAGAAGTCATCGCAATCGCCATCGGCGTGCTCGCCGCGTCCGGGGTCTGGCTGATCCTGCGGCCAAGGACATTCCAGGTGGTGATGGGCCTGTGCCTGCTCTCTTACGGCGTCAACCTGTTCATCTTCAGCATGGGCAGCCTGTTCATCGGCAAGGAGCCGATCATCAAGGACGGCGTGCCGCAGGATCTGCTCAATTACACCGACCCGCTGCCCCAGGCGCTGGTGCTGACGGCCATCGTCATCAGCTTCGCCATGACCGCATTGTTCCTGGTGGTGCTGCTGGCCTCGCGGGGCCTGACCGGTACCGACCACGTTGACGGAAGGGAGCCCAAGGAATGACGGCGATGACTCACCTGATCGCCGCACCGATCCTGCTGCCGCTGCTGACCGCCGCCATCATGCTGATGCTCGGCGAGAAGCACCGTCCGCTGAAGGCGAAAATCAACCTGTTCTCCAGCCTCCTCGGCCTCGGCATCTCGGTAATGCTGCTGCAATGGACCCAGACCACCGGCGTTCCCGGTTCGATTGGGGTTTATCTGCCGGGCAACTGGCAGGTGCCGTTCGGCATCGTGCTGGTGGTCGATCGTCTGTCGGCATTGATGCTGGTGCTGACCGGAATCATTGGCGTCAGCGCCCTGCTGTTCGCCATGGCCCGCTGGGACGGCGCCGGGTCGAGCTTCCACGCGTTGTTCCAGATTCAGTTGATGGGCCTCTACGGCGCATTCCTGACGGCGGACCTGTTCAACCTGTTCGTATTCTTCGAGGTGCTGCTCGCCGCATCCTACGGTTTACTGCTCCACGGCTCGGGCCGGGCGCGGGTGTCGTCGGGGCTGCATTACATTTCGATCAACCTGCTGGCCTCGTCGCTGTTTTTGATCGGCGCGGCATTAATCTACGGCGTGACCGGCACGCTGAACATGGCGGATCTGGCCCTGAAGATCCCGCTGGTGCCGGAAGCCGACCGTGGCCTGTTGCACGCCGGCGCGGGGATCCTCGCCGTGGCCTTCCTGGCCAAGGCCGGCATGTGGCCGCTGAACTTCTGGCTGGTGCCGGCCTACTCGTCGGCCAGCGCGCCGGTGGCGGCGATGTTCGCGATCATGACCAAGGTCGGCGTCTACACCTTGCTGCGTCTGTGGACGCTGCTGTTCTCGGGCCAAGCGGGCGCTTCGGCTTACTTCGGCGGTGACTGGCTGATCTACGGCGGCATGGCGACCATGGCCGGTGCGGGCGTGGCAATCATTGCCGCGCAACGCCTGGAACGCATCGCTAGCCTAAGCATTCTGGTGTCGGCGGGGATCCTGCTGTCGGCCGTGGGTTTTGCCCAGCCGAACCTGATTGGCGCCGCGCTGTTCTATCTGGTCAGCTCGACCCTGGCGCTGAGCGCGCTGTTCCTGCTGGCCGAGTTGATCGAACGTTCGCGCACCGCCATCGAAGTGCCGCTGGAAGACGAAAACGAACTGCTGCCGCGTCCGCAGGAATGGCAGCGTCCGGTCAAGGGCATCAACCTCGACGACGATCAAAAGGCCGTGGTCGGTCAGGTGATCCCGTGGACCATGGCCTTCCTCGGCCTGAGCTTCATTGCCTGCGCGCTGCTGATTATCGGTATGCCGCCGCTGTCCGGTTTCATCGGCAAGCTGAGCCTGATCGGCGCCCTGCTCAACCCGCTGGGCCTCGGCGCCGGCGAACCGATCTCGAATGCCGCATGGGCGTTGCTGGCCCTGCTGATCCTCACCGGACTCGGCTCGCTGATGGCGTTCTCGCGCCTGGGCATCCAGCGCTTCTGGTCGCCCGAAGAGCGCCCGTCGCCCCTGCTGCGCAAACTGGAATGCGCGCCGATTTTCCTGCTGCTCGGGCTGAGCATCGCCCTGACCTTCAAGGCTGAACCGCTGTTGCGTTACACCCAGGCAGCGGCCGATGCGCTGAACAATCCGCAGCAATACGTAATGGCGGTGCTCGGCACCCGCGCCGTGCCGAGCCCGGAAGCCAAGGCTGCGCTGCTGGAGGTGCAACCATGAAACGTCTGTTTCCTGCTCCTTGGCTGTCACTTGCGCTGTGGTTGCTCTGGCTGGTGCTGAACCTGTCGGTCAGCCCGGGCAATCTGCTGCTGGGTGCCGTACTCGGTTTCAGCGCTCCACTGATGATGCGCAAGCTACGCCCGCAACGGATTCACATCCGCCGCCCGGGCACGATCCTGCGATTGTTTCTGCTGGTCGGGCGCGATGTGATCGTCTCGAACCTGCAAGTGGCCTGGGGCGTACTCAACGCCGGTCGTCGGCCGCTTCGTTCACGCTTCATCAAGGTGCCTCTGGACCTGCGCGATGCCAACGGTCTGGCGGCGCTGTCGATGATCTGTACGGTCGTGCCCGGCACGGTATGGTCGGAGCTGGCGCTGGATCGCAGCATTCTGTTGCTGCACGTGTGGGATCTGGATGACGAAGCGCAATTCATCCAGCACTTCAAGGTCACTTACGAGCGGCCATTGATGGAGATTTTCGAATGAGCCCGCTGCTGTCGAACGCGATTCTGCTGACGCTGTTCCTGTTTTCACTGGCGATGGTCCTCACGCTGGTGCGCCTGTTCAAAGGCCCGTCGGCGCAGGACCGGGTACTGGCGCTGGATTACCTGTACATCGTCGCCATGCTGATGATGCTGACCCTGGGGATTCGTTATGCCAGTGACACCTACTTCGAAGCGGCGCTGCTGATCGCGCTGTTCGGCTTCGTCGGCTCGTTTGCTTTGGCGAAGTTCCTCCTGCGTGGCGAGGTCATCGAATGAACGCTGAACTGTCTCTCTGGGTAGAAATTCCGGTGGCGATCCTACTGGTCCTCAGCGGCGTGTTCGCCCTGATCGGCGCGACCGGCCTGCTGCGGATGAAGGATTACTTCCAGCGCATGCATCCGCCAGCGCTGGCCTCGACCCTCGGCGCGTGGTGCGTGGCGCTGGCATCGATCATCTGTTTTTCCGCGCTCAAGTCCGGGCCGGTGCTGCACGCATGGCTGATCCCGATTCTGCTGTCGATCACCGTGCCAGTGACCACCCTGCTGCTGGCGCGGGCGGCATTGTTCCGCAAGCGCATGGCCGGGGATGACGTGCCGGCCGAGGTCAGCAGCCGGCGTACTGAAACCGACAGTTAGATCCAGGCGACAGCCAACAGCCCGGCTCCCAATATCAGACACAGCGGCGAGTAAACCCAAGTGTCGAGCCGGGCAAATCGCGACCCCTTCACTTCCTTGAAAAACCCCACCAGCTCCGAATCGCCGATTGCCCGCGCAAACATCAGCAGCGCAATCGCGCTGATCACCCATTGCAGCGCCCAGTGATGCACGGCGGGCAGCCACCACCCCACTCGCATGCACACCAGTGCGGCAATCAGTAGCAGGGCTGCCGCCACCACCAGCGTGATCCAGCCTGACGGCTTGAACGCCGGCCGGAGCGTCAGTCCGCCGTTGTCCACCGGAACCTGCGGCACCACCGCCACGGCCGCCCACTGCCCACCCATCGCCCAATACACATGCATCAGGCTGATCACCGCAAATATCGCCACCAGCCATTGAGCCAACACAAAGGTCATGGTCGAGAATCCTTTAAAGGGATTTGAACAAAACATCCTAGTCGGCATTTTTCCATGTGCACGACCGGTCGGCGGTGCGGTAAAGTGCCGCCCCATGAAATTCACCCGTACCGATCGCTCACTGCTGGCCTGGATGCTCTATTGCTGCGTCCTGTTCAACGTGTTCGCCTGCAGCATCGGTCACGGACAAATGGTCGGCATGCAGCTCAACGGTATCGGCGGCCAGTTCTGCGCCGTCGACCCGAGCACCCAGGCGCCGCTCGCCTCGAATCCCGCCGAAGAAAAACTGCCGACCCTGGCCAAGGCCTTCGGCTGCCCGCTGTGCTCCACCGGCGGCATGGGCCCGGCGTTCAACTCCAGCCTGACCCTCGCGATCCTGCCGGAACAACACAGCCCGCCGCTGCCGGTCATCGTCAGCGCCGACCTCCCTGCCCGCTTCATCTGGCCTTCGGCCAACCCTCGCGCCCCGCCCCTCGCCTGAGTGTCCTTGCCTTTTTGATTTGTCAGCCTACTGCGCCAACGCGCGGCGTTCGCCTGTGCGCTGACTCCTAGACAAGTATTCAGGATTCAATCGATGAAACAACTTACCTTGCTGGCGAGCCTGTGCGGCTGCCTGTCCGTCAACGTCTGGGCGCAATCCACCGTGGATCTGGCGCCGATCACCATTGACGGCGAGTCCGGCGCCGAACCGGGCCTGAGCCTCGACCAGCACAGCGGCATGGCCTCGCGCCTCGGCCTCAGCGTGCGCGACACCCCGGCGTCGGTGGCGATTGCCAACCGCAATGACATCGAGCGTCACGGTTCACAAAACTTTCAGGACGCGGCCAACACCTTGCCGGGGGTGAACGCCAGTGCGCCGCCGGGCTTTGGCGGGTTCGTCTCCTATCGCGGTTTTACCAGCAGCCAGATCACCCAGATGTTCAACGGCGTCAACGTTTCCGGCGGACTGGCACGGCCCGTGGATTCGTGGATTTATGACCGGGTGGAACTGGTGGGCGGTCCGTCGTCACTGATCAACGGCGCCGGCTCGGTCGGTGGCTCGCTGAACTACGTGACCAAACTGGCCACGCGCGACGAGCAAGCCATCGAAGGTCGGGTCAGCTACGGAACCTACGACACCACCGAAACCGCATTCGGCCTCAACCACGCGCTGACCGAACCCGGCGCCGAGGTGCAGCATTACGCGCGTCTCGACGTCAGCCACAACACCAGCAACGGCTACATCGACCGCCAGGAGCGCGATGCCTGGAGCGTGGCGTTCTCGTTGCTCAGCGACCTGACGCCGAACCTGTCGCACACCCTGGCCCTGGAATATCAGGATGAACACGAAGACAGCCCGTATTGGGGCACGCCGGTGCTCAACCCCAAGGCCGGCGAACTGAAGATCGACAAGCACAATCGCTTCAATAACTACAACGTCGAGAACGGCCGCTACGAGCAACGGACCATCTGGGTGCGCTCGATCATCGACTACCGGATCAACGACAGCACCACCCTGCGCAACACCCTCTATCACCTCGACAGCCAGCGCGATTACCGCAACCTGGAAACCTATCAATACAACGCCGACAACAGCGCGGTGAACCGCTCCACTGCGTATCAGGTGCGACACCAGGGCGAGCAGAACGGCAACCAGTTCGAACTGCGCCACGACAACAGCCTGTTCGGCCTCGACACCACCTGGTCCGGCGGATTCGAGTACAAGGTCAACCAGACCACCAACTCGCCGCTGAACGTCAAAGGCGCCAGCACGGTGAACCCGAACAACTACCGACCGGGGCATTTCTATGACATCCCCGGAACGATGCCGGGTTTTGTCAGCGACAAGACCAACGAAGTCACGACCAAAGCGCTGTTTGCCGAAAACCGCTTGGCACTGACCGACAAGCTCTCGCTGCTGACCGGTCTGCGCTATGACGACATCGACCTCGACGTGACCAACCATCGCACGGTGACCGCGAGTAACCCGCGCCATCTCAAACGTAGCTGGGAACCGGTCACCGGGCGCGTCGGCCTGACATACCAGTTCATTCCGTCAGCCAATGTGTACGTGCAATACAGCACCGCCGCCGAGCAACCCAATGGCACCCAGGACTTCGATGTCTCGACCGGCAAGCAATGGGAAATCGGCAGCAAGTTCGACTACCTGAACGGACGCGGCTCGGCGACAGTGGCCGCGTACACCATCGAGCGCAAGGACTTCGCGGTGACGGATCCGATGGACCCGACCAGCAGCATTCCGGTCGGCCAACAGACTTCGAAGGGCATCGAGATTGCCAGCTCGCTGCGGATCACCGACAAGCTGCTGGCCGAAGGCAACTTCGCCTGGGTCGATGCGCAATACGATGAGTTCAACGAGAAGAACGCCGCCGGCGTAGTGGTTTCCCGCAAAGGCAACACACCGACCAACGTGCCGGACCGGGTCGGCAATCTGTGGCTGACCTATGATTTCTCGCCGCAATGGCAAGGCGGGGTCGATGCGCGGTATGTGGCGTCGGTGTTCGCCGACAATGCCAACACCATGACCGTGCCGTCGTACACGCTGTTTGGCAGCTTCCTCAGCTACCAGGTGGATTCGCACACCACCGTGACCGGGCGGGTGCGCAACCTGACGAATGAGGTGTATGCCGAGTTCGCCCATGTGTCGCCGGCGTATTACCTCGGCTCACCGCGCACCTTTGAGCTGGCTGTGCAAACCCGCTTCTAAAAGCTTCGCGGGCAAGCCCGCCCCCACAGGAATCGATGTGTTTTCAAAGCTCAGAGCACACCGAAAAACCTGTGGGAGCGGGCTTGCCCACGATAAGGCCCATCGTTACGGCCTCTATTTCAAATCAGCTGAAACCTTATCTGCCACATCCTTCGGTAACCACGCCTGCCACACATCCGGATGCGCCTTCATGAACGCCACCGCCGCATCCCGGGGCGCCGTGTGTTTCTCGCTCATTTCGGCCAGCGCCTTGTTCAGATCATCAATCGGAAAATCGACCTTGCCGAAGAACTCGGCAATCTGCGGATACTGCTTCTGGAACGGCGTGGACACCCCGATCGACAGCTTAGAGGCCAGTGAACGGGTCGGTTTCGGATTGGGATTATCGGCGTCGGTCAGGGTTTTCCAGGCCTCGGCATCAAAAGGCGGCTCTTCCAGCTGGATCAGCTTGAACTTACCGAGCAGAGGGGTCGGCGACCAGTAATAGAACAGCACCGGTTTGCCCCGACGGATCGATGAGCTGATTTCCGCATCCAGTGCCGCACCGGAGCCGCTGCGGAAATTGACGAAATCATCCTGCAAGCCATAAGCCGTGAGCTTCTGCTTGTTGACCACCTCCGATGTCCAGCCGATCGGGCTGTTGAGGAACCGTCCCTTGCTCGGGGATTCCGGGTCCTTGAACACGTCCTTGTACTTCTTCAGATCGCTGACACTGCGCAGCTCCGGCGCCAATGGCTTGATGCCTTTGGCCGGATCGCCCTTGATCACGTACTCCGGCACCCACCAGCCTTCGGTGGCGCCTTTGACCGTGTCGCCCAGGCTGACGACCTTGCCTTCGGCCTCGGCCTTGACCCATACCGGACTGCGCCCGGCCCACTCTTCGCCGATGACCTGAATGTCATTGTTGGCCAGCGCAGTCTCAAGGGTGATGGTGGTGCCCGGCAAGGTATCGGTCGCCAGGCCGTAACCCTTCTCGACGATGATCCGCAGGACGTCGGTGATCAGGCTGCCGCTTTCCCAGTTCAGGTCGGCAAAGTGGATCGGCGCCTGTGCCGCGCTCACCGCAGGCACCGCCGTCATCAAGCCGAAGGAGGTCAGGCCAGCGGCCAGCAACCGTCGAAATCCGTTCATGCTTTTGCACCTCGTGCTGTTCACAGCAATAGCAGGATGGCCTGACAGAAGACCGCAAGCCTCTGAATACTCAGTCAACTGACTGTAGACGAGGTTCCTGCTTTTTCAGGGGCATGACACGGATGAGGCTACTTTTCAGAAATTTCCTGCAGGTTCTTCAGCTCGCGTCTGACCATGCTGGCGTATTCCGCAGGCTGCAAGGCGTAGATCTGCGAGGCGACCCACCCCAGCCAGGCGGCCTTCATTTCGGCCTTTGCAGTGAACAATCGACGTGCTTCTTCACGGGCGCTGTCGAGGTTCTGCAAATGGAAATCGGCGCGGCTCACTCGCTGGCCTTGAACGTCACCAGTTCGCCCTTGCGCCACTTGGCGGCTTTGGCGGTGACGGCTTTCAGGGTCTTGGTCAAGCCTTCCTGCAGTTGTTCATTGGCCGCGAACACGGTGACCGCGCTGTGGCCTTCCTTGAACACAATGGCATGGCCGTCGGCCGTGGTGACGAACGCGTAGTCGCCCAAGCCGTACACAGTCATTTTGATTTCGCGAAAGCGGATGTCCATCTTGCCGCCTTCACGGCTCGGCAGCACCGACGCGCTGAAATGATCACCGACCTTGAGCTTGAGGCCAGGTTTGTCATCGACCACCAATGCGCTTTCGGTGTCGATCTCGGCAACGTAAATGCCTTCGGCGTTTTGCTCGGTGATGTAAACAAAACGTGATTGAAACTGCTTGACCAGCTTTGCCCGCAAATCACCCAGCACGAACAAAGCATGCATATCGAGGTTACTGACTGCCAAAGAAACATCCCCACACTTGAAAAGAGTGCCGTACGCGAAAAGCGCGCACGGCAGTAAAAGTCGGCCAGGCCGAAGGTGTTGCACAATGACTCGAATATACGCCTGAGCGAGCGAAGTGCTCATCCAACGCGAGGTCCACAAGACTACTGGAATGCCACCCGCGAAACCTGCAAAGACATTCTTCAAATGTTGAAGGAAAACGCCTCACGGCCGGCCAGAGAAAACTGACTACGAACTTTAGGGAAAAAACTCACCAAGAAAAGCACTTTTCCGACATATCGCACGCAAAAAATTGCTTTAGATAACGCCATGCCGTCAACAGGTGTTGGCGATTCTAGAGCAGCGATGCTATTCGCGACTACCCGCAGTGGCCAGTAAATGCGGGTCAATCCATGAAAAGGACTTCATATGTGCACTATGACGCATTTTGCCGTGACTCACGAACCTGCCTTTGCCTTGAACACTTCAGCCTTCGAGACTGTTCCTGCAATGGAGCCTTGCGGACGGGAACCGTTGTTCCAGGTAATCCCGGCGGGCAACGGCTTTTTCCATATCAGGGAAAAGTCGACGGGGCTTGTCAGAGGTTTCCGCGAGAATCACAACGCCGCCTGCGCCCTTGCCCGTTCACTGGAATCGCGAATCGAACTCCTGGCCAGCGAGCACCTCAGATAAATAGAGTGATCAACCCCGCCATCCTTCAAGGAGCACACCATGGAACTGCCTGCCTACAATCTGACAACCCTGTTCGATCAATTAGGGCTGCCTTCGGAGGAAGCGGCGATCGACGATTTCATTGAGGCCCATCCGCTGGAGGCCGATACCAAACTGATCGACGCCGACTTCTGGAGCCCGCAACAGGCGCAATTGCTCAAGGAATGGCTGCGTGCCGATGGCGAAGAAGCGGTGATGGTCGATGAACTGAACGGGCGCCTGCACCGGGGCAAATGATTTCGATCAGTGCAGGCAGTCACCGGTTTTAGCGCTCAACTGCTCAAGCCACGCGGCCCTGCACTCTTCCGCTTCATAACGACTCGCGAAAGCGGTGCCGCGGCGTTCACCATTGAGCAGCACCACCCAGCAGACACTTTGCCCCATCGCGCGCAGTCCGGCGGGTACACCGCTGCCGATCATCACCGCGACATCGACTCTGCATTGCATGCTGACCTCCCAACTTCATTAGCTACCTAACTATGTAGGCATGTTAATGATTTGGGTCAGGAGGAAACAGCTGCGCGGCTGTACAGCTTAATTGCAGTTCCGGCAACAATGCCTCAGCGCGGATTCTCAGGTTTGTAGCCCAGACGCAACCCGCCCCAGTGGCGGCCCCTGACCATGATCGGCACCGACAGGTCGTGCATCAGCTCGCCGGTATCGCGGGTGTAGGTCTGCAACAGCACCGGTTGCTGATGGCTGCCGCAGCGGATGCCGGTGCGGTCGGCGAATTTGCGTTTGGTGCGGTTGTTCACGGTATCGACCTGTGCATCCCCGGTCAGCGGCTGGCTGAATGCCTGATTGTGGGTCGGCACGTAACCCTGCTGCGTACAGGCGATGGCGAACACCAGGCCTTCGTGGCGCGGCAGCAACGGTTCCTGAATGGCCGGAAGTACCTGATCGGTGTAGCGGTCGAAACGGGTCTGGAACTTGGCCGGCTGGGTGTCGGGAATCGGCTGATACTGGCGGTCGAACAGATCTTCAAGGCTGATGCGCCCTTGCTCGACATCGGCCTCGAACCGCGCGGCAATCTGACTGGCTCCTTCGCGGGCGAGGTCGTAGATACGCTGGTGATAGTCGTCCAGCCCGACTTCGGCCAGGCGTTCGCTGATGGTTTCTGCCTGCCCTTCCATTTGCACGGCTGCGTCGGCCAAGCGTCGGGTCTGTTGGTCGCTGATCGCCAGATCGCTGCGCATCTGCTCGATGGCGGTGAACAGGCTGTCGAGCTGTTCACGATTGGTTTCCGCGCCTCGGGCGATTTCGCCGACTTGGGTTTCTACGCCGGCAGCCAGTCGCGCGATGTTTTCCAGGTGCTGGCCGGTGTGTTCGACCTGCTCGACGCCGGTGTGCAAATCGTCGGAGAGCTGGCGGATCTGCTCCACCACCTGCGCCGTGCGTTGCTGGATGTCGGCGACCATCTCGCCCACTTCGCCAGTGGCCGTTGCAGTACGGGCCGCCAGACCGCGCACCTCATCCGCTACCACCGCAAAACCGCGACCGTGCTCGCCGGCACGGGCCGCTTCGATGGCGGCGTTCAATGCCAGGAGATTGGTCTGACTGGCAATCGACTGAATCACCAGTGTCACGCGCTGGATGTCATCACTGCGCTGGCTCAAGGCTTCGATCAGTTCGCGGCTGGCATTGGCACGCTGGCTGAGTTGATGCATGCGCGTGATCGAGTCCACCAGTTCGGTGCGCCCTGCTGCGCTGCTGTGATGGGCTTCGCTGGCAGCGCCCAAGGCTTCACGGCTGAGCTGCGAAGTGGCCTGCTCAGTGGCGATCATGACTTCGGCGTTGTTGACGATCTGCGCGGCGGCGTCGAGTTGCGATTGCAGCTTGCCGGCCAGCTCCTTGACGGAAAACGCCACGCCTGCGGCTGACAGCGCGTTATGACTGGTGGTGTAGGAAAGGTCGCGAGTCAGCTCGGACATCGCGTTATTGCTATCGATCGGTTGCGCATCGGGGACCGCCCGGGAACGCAGGCGCGGCAGCCAGACGATCAGCACCGCCAGCGGCATGCCGACGTACAACGGCCATTCGCCCAGGCTCATTCCGGCCAGCAACAGCATCAGAGCGATGCTTTGCAGGGTCGGCGTCAGCCAGCGATTCTTCGGCAAAACAACTGGTGCAGGCAGAGCCGCAACCAGAGATCCATCTCTCGTCATTTTGTTACCCCACGCTTGTTCTCATTGTTGTGACTGCATTAAACGCCACTACAACGCCATTATCCATGGTCCGTTAGTCGTGGGTCTGTGGCAGGTCAATGGAATGGTGCGGGGACTTTCCGGCAGACGAGAAAAAGCAAAGATCGCAGCCTTTTGCAGTTCCCTTAGGAGCTGCAAAAGGCTGCGATCTTTTCGCGACGACCCGCATTGAAGGGGTCGCCTCAGGAATCAGGCCTGACGCTGGTGCTTGTCAATCTGCTCGTGACGCTCTTGAGCTTCGATGCAGTACTTGGTGGTCGGGCTGATCAGCAGGCGTTTCAGGCCGATCGGCTCGCCGCTGTCGTCGCACCAGCCGAAGCTGTCTTCCTTGATACGCTCAAGGGCCTGCTCGAGTTGCGGCAGCATGCGCTGGTCGCGATCGATCGCGTTTACCAGCCAGGTGCGCTCTTCTTCCACCGATGCGGCGTCCGCCGGGTCAGCCGGGGTGTCCAGGCTTTCGATGGCAATACGGTTCTGCTCAATGCGCTCATGGGTTTCGACTTTCATGTTCTGCAACAGCTCTTGAAAGAAAGCGTGTTGCTCGGCATTCATGTAGTCATCTGCCGGCATGGCCAGCAACTTGTCCTTTGTCATTGATATCTCTATAAAAAACGTGCATTAAGGCGAATTAGGGAGCGTTCCGGCGAACCGCCTGCGGTCATCGGAAAGGCATCGTTTATTGCAAACGCCACCCGGCACTCAATTTACGAAGGGGCGGCAGTCTAAGGCCCGTTTGAGGCCTCAGCAACTGTAAATACCGGGAATTTGTCCGACAAGGCCCGGAAACTGCTCTGACACATGCTTCACAGCGCTCATCGGAGTGCGTTTATAGCAAGAAATTCAGTCGAGCGGCTGTATATAGAAGACAAACGTCGGACGAGCGGCGCTTTGTCGCAATTCGTTACGGTCGTTGACGGCGACAGCAGCCCTTTCCAAACACTGACAAATCCCCCCAACCTCAGCTACGTTATGCCCTCCCCGGTTCGACTTGAAGGAACGCGTCATGAAACTGATCGGCATGCTGGACTCCCCTTACGTGCGCCGCGTGGCGATCTCTGCCAAATGCCTGGGGGTCGAAATGGAACACGACCCGGTCTCGGTGTTCCGTCACTTCGAACGTTTCCAGCAGATCAACCCGGTGGTCAAGGCGCCGACCCTGATCCTTGATGACGGCGAAGTGCTGATCGACTCGACCCTGATCCTCGACTACCTCGAAGCCCTGTCCGGCAAAACCCTGCTGCCAGCCGACCTGCCGCAACGGGTCAAAGCCCTGCGCCTGATCGGTCTCGGCCTCGCCGCCTGCGAAAAAGCCGTGCAGCTCTACTACGAACGCAACCTGCGCCCGGCCGACATTCAATACCAGCCGTGGGTCAAACGCGTCGAAGGCCAACTCGCCGCCGCCTTCACCGCCCTTGAACATGAACTCGAAAAACACCCACTGCCCACCGACGGCCCTCTCCAGCAGGACGGCATCACTCTCGCCGTCGCCTGGAGCTTCACCGGCCTCGTCGTCCCCGACCAGATCGACGCTCAACGTTTCCCGCGCATCGCCCAATACACCGCGTACGCCGAAAGCACCCAGGCGTTCATCGACACCCCGATGACCTGACCATGAGCGCCACCGAAACCGCCGCCCCGGCCCTCAAAGAAATCTTCAACGCCGAACGCCTGCAACACATCGCCACAGAAATGAGCGCCGTGTACCCGGCGTTCAAGGCCAAGGCGTTTCTCAAGCACGCCAACGACGGCCTCGCCGACCTCTCCGTCATGCAACGCATGGCCCGCGTCAGCGAAAGCCTGCACCACGTGCTACCGCTGGATTACGCAGATTCCCTCGCTGTCCTGCGCGAACTTGCCCCGCGACTGAACAGCGGCTTCGTCAGCATGTGCCTGCCGCACTACGTCGCGTGCTACGGCGCGCACGCGTTCGACACTTCCATGGAGGCCCTGAAATACTTCACCACCTTCGGCTCCTCTGAATTCGCCATCCGCCACTTCCTTCGCAGCGACCTTGAACGCTCGCTGGAACTGATGCACGACTGGACCCAAGACGAAAACCACCACGTCCGAAGACTCGCCAGCGAAGGCAGCCGCCCTCGCCTGCCGTGGTCGTTTCGGCTGGAACCGGTGCAGGCTGATCCACACTTGGCCGCCGGGATTCTTGACCGGTTGAAAGCCGATGAAAGTTTGTACGTGCGCAAGTCCGTGGCGAATCATTTGAATGACGTGACCAAAGAGCATCCGGAGTGGGTGCTGGATACAGTTGAGGGGTGGTCGCTGGAGAACAAACACACGGCGTGGATTGCCAAACATGCGCTACGAAGTTTGATCAAACAGGGGAATTCTCGGGCGCTCACAGTTATAGGCGCTGGGGCGAAGGCTGAGGTTGAATTGCTGGATGTGAAGGTGGAGCCGGCGGTTGTGCGGCTTGGGGATACGATCACTCTGTCGTTTACCGTGCGATCGTTGGTGCCAGTTGAACAGCGGTTGGTGATTGATTATGCGATTGACTATGTGAAGGCGAATGGCGGGACTTCGGCCAAGGTTTTCAAGTTGAAGACGTTGGAGTTGGCGGGGTTTGGGAGTGAGGTTGTGGCGCGGCGACAGGTGATTAAGGATTTCACTACGCGCAAGCACTATGCGGGGGTACATACGGTGCATGTGGTAGTTAATGGGGAGCGGTTGGGGAGTACTGCCGTTGACATCATCACTTAATAAGCGTCAAAAATGGTCTGCTCATCGGATGACAACCGAAAGTAGCAGGTACGTTGGATCTTGAACCGAATGATAACCTCTCCAACTACTGAGCTCGCAAAGGAACGCACATGATCGATGGTCCCGCTGTTTTGACAGTTTTTTTGGTTTACCTGGCCGGTGTCGTTATTCCAGGACCCAATTTCGTTGCGGTAGTCCACAAAGCGGTAGCTGCGTCGCGGCCAGAAGCCTTGGCCTTGGTGGCAGGCATTGTATTGGTCAACTTACTCTGGGCCACCTGTGCAATAGCAGGTATCGGCGTTGTATTTGCTGCGTTTCCTTGGGCGGCGCTGATCGTAAAAGTTCTGGGGGCCGCCTATCTGATGTGGTTTGGACTCCGACTGTTGCTAAATGCCGGAAAGACCGCGCTTGCCCCCAATAATGATGCTGCCGTCGGAAACTTTCGGCAGTCATTCATTCAAGGAGTCATCACGAACATCGGCAACCCAAAATCCATGGCCTTCTACGCCGCTATTTTCTCAGCGGCAGCCCCCGCCCACGTGTCAACAAGCACGTTTTTGTCGATGCTGGCAGTCGTAGTGGTGGTTTCAATGACTTGGTATGGAATGGTCGCAATCGCTCTTTCGCAACCTGACATCGCGTCAGCGTATCGAAGGAGGAAAAAAGCTATTGATCAATTATGCGGTGGTTTGATTTTGTCTCTGGGGATCCGGCAGCTTGTTCAATAAGTCAGGGAGGAATGCGGGCAGATTTAAAAATGGGACGCATCTATTTATCAAAAGAGCCGCCCTATCTTTTCCGACTCGCCCCCGTTTCCCAAGAATTACCAACTGCCATACGGAATGCCGAATTTGTCGATATAACGCTTGGATTTTTCACTGACCGGATAGGCGTAACGTCCTTGGTTCTTACCCTGACTAGGCCCTAACGGCTCAATCTCTGCTTTCGCCCGAGCGACCTTGATCGCCTTATGACACGAGTCTTTAACCCAAGCCTGCACCACCCCGCCGGGCGCCAGCCCCAAGTAAACCGACGCCATAAACCGCGCCTCTCGTTCAGGTGTTTGCGGGCAACGTTTGCTGGTGGATTCCAACATCAATTGCCTGGCATGTTCTGGAATATCCACCCAGGCTTGCCAGGTTTTCTTTTCAACGATTGACTGCCATCGAACATATATCCGAACGGGAAGATCGGCACCCACTACTCGCTTCCCGCTGCCGTCCACTATTGACCAGCCGCGAGCCGACTCGGTGCCGTCCTCTGGCTCGCCACCGGCTGCGGAGCCACCATTGGCCTTGAAGTAGACCTTGCCGGTAACGTCCTGCACAGAACTGTCCTCCACCCAAACCTGCATGTAATCAGGTTCGATGAATGCCAATTCCCACCATTCGGATTTGGGGTCGTTTTTGCCTGATAGCGGGTCAGCAGACTGGCAGCCAGCCATGAACAACGCGCAAAACAGAGTGACGAGTAATTTCATTACCAGAGCGTCCAGTCAGGTACGTGAGGATGTTGTACGCGAATTGAGTCTGCGGTAGGAGCATTGATATAGACCGCGCTCATTCCGCTGCCATCTCTGCGGCCAAGGGGGTGGTTCCAGTTTGCGGACGTGTGAATGTACTTCAGTTTCAACAGCTTTTCTTCTTGCGGAGTAACGCTGTAGTCACCCGCCAAGAACCGATCACACAACGCTTGAAGCTCTGAAGGAACAGCCAATTCCGGTGTATCCGGAATGTCTTTAAAGCGAACGCCCTTCTCTTTCGCCAACTGGTGCATCAAGCGCAGGTACACCCGGGAGAGCATGCCACTCACCGGACGTTTTAGTTGGACGGCGGCGTACACCCGTTTTAGGCGCGGACTGAGCCGATCTTGTAACGCATTAGGCAAGGGCAACGCAGCTGGCGTGACAATCTCCAGCATTTCCGCAGGCCAACCTTTGGCAAGCAACTGACCCTTCACTATCTCTGCATCACGATAAATCGAGGTTGTCACAACATCAGTATTCTGCGACACGTCCAAGCTTTGCATGGGGCTGACGAGTACATTCTCTTGTGCTTCTTCGAGGTAACCACCACCAAGGTCGGAATGAACTCCCGGTAAAACGATTTCCAAATGATCGGGCTTGACGCGACTCAAAGCGAAATTCGCCCGGCATTCATCGCGGGCAGTCAGCTGGACGACATCAGAGAAATAGCGACGATCCAGGTACAACCTGATGCCAGTGGCAACAGGGCTTTTGATATTGCCCAGATTTGACCATCCGGCAATCGAGGGTACGGTGTCGAACAGACCAATGAAGCCCATGTTGATGCTGCTTTTGTATTGATCATTGAAAGTAGAACTAAATCCTCTCGCACTACTGCGCATCACATCCCCAAGAGGGCCCTGCTTTCCGCGTGCAATTTCATTGGCAAAATGCCGAGCGGCAGCAGCTCCACGGCTGAAACCGAACGTATCGAATGTCAGAGAAGTAATTTCGCTCTCAGGATGGCTAGCCAGTACCCCTTCAATACGCAGTTTGATCTCTGAAAACGAAAGCTGAACACGACCTGCAACCCCCGTCTCACCTCGACCAGTGCCGGCCCCAAGCGTGCTGTCCTCCATGCCTGAGCGAGTACCGATCCCCTCGACATACACCATGCGAAAGGCTTGCTTCTGCGAGCCGTCTCCTTCGGCTTTCTGAGGTGCGTAATACAAGTCACTCAGTTTCTGCACATTGCTGGTGTCGTTACCGTAGCTGCTGTCCGGATCTTTCATGAACGGCTTACAACTGGCATCAATATCTTGAGCCGCAATCGGATGATGAGCACCACACAGAAGCCCGGCCGCAGCATTATTGGCATTATTCCCCGTACCATCGAAGAACACTCCGATCCGCAGGGCTATGCCAATTTTTTCACGTGCAGATGCCGGTTCCTTCCCGTGTTTCTCATACTCAGCCCAACGCTGGGCATGAATATCGACGGGGTCGGTTCCTTTGTTGCGATAGTTTTTAGGCGGGTTGGGGATGTAGCCACTCAATCCTTGATTCCTTCTTCTGATCCTTGAAGAACGGGCCGAAGGGTGACAGCGGAAATCGGGGGGCGCAAGGCGTGGCCGCATGCCAGCACCTGGCCCTCTTACTCCTTGCCTGCAATGGTGGCGCCGAGCCACGAATGATATGGTTCAGCCTCAAAACCAGGGACGACACCTCGTGCACAAACAATGTCTGGCAGCAGCAGTAACCTTCGCCATCAGTTTTTCCGCCCTTGCCTCTCCTGTGCCGCAGGAAGAGCTCGAAGAATGCCAACGAATAGAAAACTCGGCCAAACAGGTCATGAAAACCAGGCAGCAAGGCGTGCCCATGGCTTCGGTGATGGAACTGGCCGAAGCGGCAGGTAAGCAGAACGAGTATGTGGGTGAGGTGTTCAAGTCGTTGATTCGCGAGGCGTACGAGATTCCTCAATACTCAAGCGAGAGTTTGCAACAGAAAGCGATCAGCGATTTCCATTCCAATTTCTACAAGGCTTGCATCGTGACGGCGGAAAAGAGAGCAAACGCCAACGGTTGAGCTTAACGAACAAAAAAGGGAGCAGATTCAGGTAGTGAATCTGCTCCCTTTTTCTGAAGGGCTCCTGTTTCAGTTTTCGGGCCAAAGCGCCCCATCACCTTCACCAGCACTAAAAGCTGCCCCCTCAATGTGATAAACCTGCGGCTCCTCCGAAAAATACCTCTCAAGCCCTAGCATAAAGACCCTGTGATCCTCCCCCGCCTCAAACTCCGTATGAGCCTCAATCGACTCCCACCGCACGATCAAATTGAACCGCTCCGGCGTTTCAATCCCCTGCGCAAGCATGTGCCCGCCATACCCATTCGCGCGGCGGAGCAAAGGTGCAACCTCGGCAAATGCACGTCGGAACTCATCAACACGTTCTGCGTGAACAGGCAACAAAGCGATCTCATAAATCATGACGCATCCCCCACAGAACCCGAACGAGGCGCCGGCACAACAGCAATCGCAATCTTCCCTTGAAGACCATTGTTGGGACTTTCCAACCGAGCATGGGCCAGCGCAATCTCCGCAAGCGAATACACCGCGCCAACATGTGGCCGCAGTTGACCGCGTTCCACCAGGGCACTCAATTCATCGAGCTTGCCGCGGTTCTGGCGGGTGAAAACGAAGTGATAGCTCGCGTTCTTGCCCCACGCCTGAACGAGGTTTTGTGGTTTGGCGATGTCGACGATCGAGACCACGCGGCCAAGTTGTGCGAGGGCGTCGGGGCTGCGCGCGAGTGTGTCGCCGCCGATGGTGTCGAATACCACGTCTACTCCGAGGCCATTGGTTTCTCGCAGGATGGCTTCGACGTAGTCTTCTTTTTCGTAGTCGATGATCACATCGGCGCCCATGCGGCGGACGAACTCGGCGTTTGCTGCACGCGCGGTCGTGAACACCTTGGCGCCCATCGCTTTGGCGAGCTGGATGGCGACGTGTCCGACGCCGCCTGCGCCGCCGTGTATCAAGATGCTCTCCCCCACTCTCAGCGCCGCCCTCACGATCAAGGCTTCCCATGCTGTCCCGCCCACCAGGCTCAGGCTGGCCGCTTCGAGATGGCTCAGCGATGAAGGCTTTTTGCCGATGATGCTGGCGGATGCCACGTGGTATTCGGCATAGCTGCCGGGGCCGTCGAAGATTTGCGGCGTGTACCAGACTTCATCGCCCGGCGCGAAAGCCGTCACGCCGGGGCCAACCGCCTCGACTACGCCGGAGACGTCATGTCCGGTGATGGCCGGCAGTTGCACCAGATCCTGATAGTCGCCGCGTCGGACTTGATAATCCAATGGATTGATCGAGGTGGCGTGTACCCGGACCAGCACTTGCCCCGCTTTCGGCACGGGCTTGGGTACGTCGCAAAGTGTGAACGATTCCGGGTTGCCAAATGATTCAAGCAGCATCGCTTTCATGTTGAATCCTCGTATCGACAATAAGGGATATCGAGATATCTCGATATCATGCGGTAAATTTTTTTACAGCTCTTTCCCTATGACCTCGGCCAAGGCGCTGATGTTGGCTTCATTGCGCTTGTAGTAGGTCCACTGACCGATGCGCCTGACTTCAACCAGGCCCACACGCTGCAGCGTTGCAAGATAACCGGACACCGTTGACTGCGAGAGTCCGATGCCCTCTTGAATACTGCTCACACACACGCCCACCGTGTGAACGTCGCCCTCGTCCTGCGGAGGGAAGTTCTTTACGGGGTCTTTCAAGCCTTTCAGGATTTCAAGCCGTACCGGGTTTGAGAGTGCTTTGAATACTTCGATCAGGTCCATGCGGCGAGGATATCGAGATTGTTCGATATGTCAATACGCTGATTGACCAACGGAAAGTATCTCGCCTGCCGAGAGCCCGGCAACGCTCGTCAAACCGCCAGAACGCAGCAAGGTACCTGGTAAAGAATGTGCTCGGTGGTACTGCCCAACCATTTGCTCAAGCCCCGGTTGCGAACTCTTCCCATCACGATGACATCGACATGCTGCTCGTCGGCGAACTCGCTCAGTACGCTAACTGGCCGGCCTTCAACGAAGTGGCGCTGACTGGAGGCCACACCGAACTGCCCGGCCAGTCGAAGAAACGATTTTTGCAGGTCCTCGCGCAGTGACCGAGTCAGCTCGGCCAAGGGCGATCCTCCCATGTCCGCCAGGTACGCGGCGGAAATATCGCAGGCATAGAGCAAGTGCAACTCGGCGTCGCACTGAATGGCCAAGGCACTGGCCTGCCGGATGATCTGCTCGTTCAACGAGTTGTCGGCGGCCTCGATATCCGACACCTCGACCGCCGCCAGCACTTTACGAGGCAATACATAGCCGCTTCCGCCCACCAGATACACAGGTACCGGACAATCGCGCAGCAGTTGCCAGTCCAGCGGCGTGTAAAACGCGCGCCTGAGGGCCGACACCTGCTCGATTTCCTTGATCAGCAGATCGGGCCCATACGCTTTGACGTGCTCAAGGATGCGCTGCTCCACATCAGCGGCCCAGTCCACTTCGGTGGTCACCTCGATCCGCCTGCCGCGCAGATTGACCGCCCGGGCTTCCAGCGTCTGCCGGTGTTCCTCAAGAAATGCCTCGCGAGCCTGTTGCCGGTTGCCTGTTTCAAGCAGCGACAAACCGTCGAGCGAGGGAATCAGCGCCAATATGTGCAAGCGCGCGCCACTGGCCTTGGCCAGCGCCGCGGCATGGTTGATCGCAGCGGACTCGCGCAGGAGCGGATTGATGATCAGCAACAATCGTTGATACTGGCTCATAGAGACCTCTCGTCAGATCCAGGACTTTGCACTTCGGTTCGAACGACCGGCCCCACCGCCAGGATGCTGCCGGGTACCGAATACAGCGCCCGTTCAGTATTGCTGCCCATCAACCGATCAATACCTGCGCGGTGCACCGTGCCCATCACGACCACATCCGCCACGTATTGCTCGACAAACTCGCTGATGACCGGTACTGGCAGGCCCATTACAAAATGGCGTCGCTCAGGCGGGATCCCGTAGCGATCGGCCAGATTGATGAACGCCTGATGCAGGGACTGCCGCAGTTCCTCGACAAAATCCATTCCCCACCCGGCACCGACCAGCGGCGCGTCGCCATTGAAGGCCGGTGACAGGTCATAAGCGTAGAGCAGGTGCATGGGCGCGTCACATTGCGCGGCCAGCGCGTTGGCAGTCTGAATGATGGTGTCATTCAGACCGCTGATCTGGGTCTCGGGATCGAACGGATCCACGGCCGCCACGATCCGATGCGGCAGGCTGTAACGGACCTCGTTGACCAGATGCACGGGCACCGGACATTCGCGCAGCAAATGGCAATCCAGCGGCGTTATGAAAACCCGCTTCAGGAGGGGTTCGAGCGTCACATCCTTGATCAGCAAATCAGGTTTGAGGTCTGCGACAGCCCGCAGGATATCCAGCAGCGCGTGGGTGGTGAACACCACGTTCACCGTCACCTTCAGTCCCTGTTCCGAGAGTAGCTCAAGCTGATCGGCTACCCAGCGACGGTGGTGGCGCAGATAGCGCTGATACCCGACCTCATCGATTTTGTCCTCCCACAGGTGAACCACGGGTGCCGGTTCAGCGAAGACCCGAACGTCCAGCGCCGCCCCGCTCGCCTTGGCCAGCGCCACCGCGCGCAGCATGGCGGGCGTCTGATGCAGGGTCTGGTCGGCGACCAGCAGCAAACGTTGATATTGCCCCATTACACACCTCCGCAAGACAACCGCAGTCTTTGAGACTGAGCCTGCGCGACTGGTGCACAGTTGATTTACATCAACTTCGGACCATTCAACATCGCCGGTCTCTGACCCAGATCAGATTCCTGCCCATTGAGCGGCGTAGAAAGAAAGCGACTGCAGGGCGCTGTGTCCCGCACCCGTCTTTAAAACCGCAAGGAGGGTCTCCTCATGCTCACCGTCAAAGACCACAACGAACGAGCCGCCAATGCCTATGCCTCGATCGCCGGGCAACACTGGATCGAAGCACTCAGGGACGGTCGCCATGTGCTGATCCGGCCCCTTTCGGAAAAGGATCGGGAACGCGAATATGCGTTCATCAAACGCTTGTCTCCGGAGTCGCGACACATGCGCTTTCTGGCGCAGATCAACGAACCGTCGGGCACGATGCTGGATCAATTGATGGACACCGATAATCGCCTGCGCCTGGCCTACGTCGCGCTGGTGCACGACAACGGCCAATTGATCGAGATCGGCGTAAGCCGCTATGCCGCCACGGGTGAACACGAGTGCGAATGCGCCGTTACCGTCGCCGATGAATGGACGCACCTGGGACTGGGGACCCTGTTGATGGAGCACCTGATCTCGGCGGCACGCAAGAATGGAATGCATCGGATGTATTCGGTCGATGCTGCCAGCAATGCCCCGATGCGTGACCTGGCCCGGACGCTGGGGTTTGAACGGCACAATGACCCTGACGATCCCCGCCAGGTCATTCACAGCCTGTACTTGTAGCCTCTGCCGCCGGCGAACGTCCGTACGGGCGATCGCCGGTGCTCCGACGCTAGAGTCCCCTGCCCGGCTTGACCGCCAACACACTGCACGGTGCCCGGTGCAAGAGTTGTTCGGCGGTGGTGCCCAGCAGTTTGGTCAGACCCAGGTGCTGCACCGTACCCGCCACGATCATGTCGACATTTTGCTCTTCGACGAATCGGCAAATGGCCGGTACCGGCGCACCTTCGATGAAATGACGACACTCCTTCGACACGCCATGACGCTCGGCCATCGCGGCAAACGCCTCATGCTGTGCTGTGCCCAGTGCCTCGTAGATACCGGTGGCCAGCGGCAACGCACCAAACCCGAAGTCCTGCGCATAGGCGGCGGTCCAATCGTAGACGTGCAACAACTGCAGCCGGGCATTGCACACCTCGGCCAGCTTCGATGCGGCATCGATAATCTGGTCGTTGAACACCAGATCCTGATCTTCGCTGCGCAGCACGTCGATGATCGCCAGAACATGACGGGGGCGAGGGTTCAAGGCGTTGGTCACGAGGTGTACCGGGATCGGGCAATCGCGCAGCAGTTGCCAGTCCAGCGGAGTAAAGAACACCCGTTTCAAGGCCGACTCTTCATGAGCATCCTTGATGATCACCACCAGCGGTATTTCATTGATGAATTGCAGAATCTCCGCGTAAGGGTCCTGGACCCAGACCACTTCGCTCGTGACAACGATCCCGTGTCCACGCATCCGTGTTGCCTGTTCTTCGAGCCAATGGCGATGCTTCTCCAGGTAGGCGTCACGGGCCACGGCCACCTGTTCGGGGGCAAACAGCCCGGCCACTGCCAGCGCCTGTAAATAATCGAATGCCACGATATGCAGCGGTCTTTGCAGCGCCTGCGCCAATGCCAAGGCACGATCGAATGCCGGCGTGTGGTGCATGGCGGGCGGAGCGATCAGCAGCAGGCGGGGTTCCTGTGTCATGGTGCACCTCGGCATTGAGCGATGGCAGGGAATGAGTCTCAGGCTGCCCCTTTTACCGACCACCACTTTGATTTTTGTCAGTGTCCAGTCAAATCGTCGCTCGATCCACCAGCAGACCGGCCCACATCGCGGCGGTCAGCAGAATCTGACCGGGTATGACATACGCGGCGAAGCGTCGTCCGCCACTGATCCAGGCCACCAGGCACTTGCTCAACGCGTTACTGCTGACCGCCAGCAACACGGGTGGCGCAATGGCGCTGTAAGCCAACAGGCCACCCTTGGCGAGGGTGGCGATTGAAGCCGTGGAAGAATGGGCATCGGCGAATCCGCTTAGCACGGCAGTCAGCATCACGCCCGCCTCGCCAAAGTGATCGAGCATCAACGAAGACAAAAACGTCACGCCGGCCATGGTCAACGTGACCGCCAGCGCGAGCTTGAGATTGAACGCCCCGCCGACCTTGATCGGTTGGTTCGCAGCGACCGCAGGCCTGGGGAACAGCAGGCCCAGGCTGAACAGCAGCGTTACGCCAAATCCGGCCAGCAACGGCCCCCACAGGTACGGCAACAGCGCGGTGTCGACCGCGCCGACGATCAGCGCGACCTGCGCCGCCGTGGCCAGGTTCGACAGCAGGGCCGCCGCACTCAGTACCTTGAGGTGCTCCGGGTCTTTGCGGGCGATATGCCCCATCGCCGCAATCGTCATGGTGCTGGAGGCGAAACCGGACGCGATGGCGCTGACCGCGTAGCCGTAGCGCACACCCAGCGTGCGCATGGCGATATGCCCGATGGCGCCGACGCCCATCAGCAACACGGTCAATGTACAAAGGGTGCGCAGGTTGAGTGCCGAGTAGGGACCGATGAACCGGTCAGGCGTCAGCGGCAACACCACCAATGCTGCGATCAGCAGCACCAACCCATCGCGCATCTCCGCTTCGCTCAACTGGCTGCGGGCGAAGTGATGGAGTTTCTGCCGGTAAGCCAGCAGCCCCGCCATGACCACGCCAATGGCGATTGCCAGTTCCGGCGCTGTGCCGCATAGCGCGCCCAGTACCAGCACCGTGAGCAAGGCCACTTCGCTGGTCAGCCCCGGATCAGTGCTCAGGCTGCGCCAGTAAGCCACGCTGATCAGCAGCGCCAGACAGCCGCCCACAATACCCAACAGCAGTGCGCCGCCCACTTGCATCGCGACGTAACCCAGCAGCGCCGTGATCGCGAACGTGCGCAACCCGGCACAGGCACGGCTGTCGCCGCGCCCTTTATGCCGCTCGCGCTCCAGACCGACCAGCATGCCGATACCCAGCGCTGCGGCGGCCCCCGCCAGACCCAGTGCGTCGTTCATAGCGCGACGGGGTCACCGGCGCGCGTGACCCTGGGTCGTGCAACCGGCGCTGTATCGACAATCGTTGGCCACACATGAGGCGCATCGATCCGTGCCTTGAGCTGATCGACAAAAGATTGCGCAGCGACCTTGCTGTCAAACCTGACCACGAATGCATCCATTCGCACGATCCATTGATCGTCGCTCGGTCCACTGATTTCAATGTTCATCATCACCTCCAATCGCCGAAAGCAATCCGTCATGCAGTCACCGTTACGTCCTTCGAAGCAGTGTCGTGAGCTGCCATGAATAGGCTGTCGCCGATGCTATTGCGCCTCAGCGTCAGGCTGAACATTGCAGTCATGTACCGGGGTGGGCGCTGAACCAGACTGCGCCGGGCTACGTGTCCGACACTTGATAATGATCAACAATCCACGCCGCAAACGGTCAGGGTAATCCCTGTGTCAGCGCTCACATCGTGGCGGCGCCCAGGCAAAAACACGGTGTTTGTTCTTTCTGATCTAGATCAAACGGCGTCTGAGTGTTCCCGCAGAAATTAGAGTCAGCATTCACGCCAACGCATTCGGTGAGTGCATACCACCTCGTTTCCCGGAGGCTCCCATGGCTACGCACCTGCAAGGCACGCATTCAACTGTTCCTCCCACCGGTCAACCGATGACGGGCCGTTTGCAAAAGGTCGAGAGCAAACGGCTGTCCCTGAGCCTGCTGATTGCGCTGGTGGTCGGCTCGATGATCGGCAGCGGCATTTTCAGCCTGCCGCAGAACATGGCGGCCAGTGCGGGCGCCAGGGCGATTCTGATTGGCTGGTTGATCACCGGTGTCGGCATGCTCTCGCTGGCATTGGTTTACCAGACACTGTCCAACCGTCAACCGGCGCTGGATAACGGCGTATTTGCCTACGCCCGGGCATTGGGCGGCGAATACCTCGGGTTCAATTCGGCCTGGGGCTACTGGATCAGCGCATGGATCGGCAACGTCAGCTACCTGGTGATTCTGTTTGCCGCGCTAAGTTACTTCTTTCCACTGTTCGGCGAAGGCAACAACACAGCGGCGATTGTCGGGGCGTCTGTGGTGTTGTGGTCGCTGCACTGGATGATCCTCAGCGGGATGCGCACGGCGGTACGGGCCAACGCGCTGACAACCGTGGCCAAAATTGTGCCGCTGCTGCTGTTTATCGGTCTGGTGATGGCGGCCTTTCAACGGCAAACATTCAGCGTTGATTTCTGGGGTTCGCCGGCGCTGGGCAGCACCCTTGACCAGGTCAAAAGCACAATGCTGGTGACGGTCTGGGTATTCATCGGCATCGAAGGCGCCAACGTGTTTTCCGCCCGGGCGGCAGAAAGGGCCAATGTCGGACGCGCCACGGTTATTGGTTTTGTCATCACCCTGTTGCTGCTGATTGCTGTGTCTCTGTTGTCGCTGGGCATTCTCAGGCAACCGGATCTGGCAGCCCTGAAAAATCCATCCATGGCCGGTGTGCTTGAAGCTGCGACAGGACCTTGGGGAGCCGTTCTGATCAGCATCGGCTTGATCATCTCGGTGGGCGGAGCCCTGCTCGCCTGGACACTGCTGGCGGCGGAATCGGTATTCACGCCAGCCAGGGAAAACGTCATGCCGGGCGCACTGGCCGAGGAAAACAGCCGTGGCGTGCCGAATCACGCCCTGTGGATCACCAATGGCTGCATTCAACTGTTTCTGTTGCTGACTTTGTATTCAAGCGCCAGCTACCTGGCGCTGATTTCCCTGGCCACATCGATGATTCTGCTGCCGTACCTATTCAGCGGCCTTTATGCGCTGAAGCTGGCCTGGCAAGGGCAGACCTACGAGGGACATCTGGGCCTGCAAATACGCGACGTGGCCATTGCCCTGATCGCCACCCTGTACTGCGTGTGGCTGCTGTACGCCGCCGGGCCGAAATACATGCTGCTCAGCGCTTTGCTCTATGCCCCAGGCTCATTGATTTACCTGGCCAGCATGAAATCGCGCCAGGGACAACCGCTCAACGGCCCCGAAACGGGACTGCTGATCATCATCTGGACGGCGGCGGCCTTCGCCGGCTGGATGCTGTGGACCGGGGCACTGACGCTTTGAGGCCAGTGCCCGCGCCGTATTTTTTTCCAGGGTGGACTCGCGTACAGGACATTTGCAGCCTGCCCTTCATCTGAGAGGAGTCGTCAAAATGAGCAATTCCGTGAAAAAAATGCCGATCCATACCGAGGACAAATCGAGCCAGCTGCCCCTGCCATCAGACCCGTGGCGCCCTCTGGAAAAACTCCGGCAACAGGTTGATCGCCTGTTCGAAGATTTCAATCGCGGTTCGGCGCTGTCGCCGTTCAGCCGTGGACTGTTCGATGTCGAACCCTTCTGGCGGCGCGAACTGAGCAGCCACGGCCTGCCTGCCGTGGACATCACCGAAAAGGACAAGAGTTTCGAGATCACGGCCGAGTTGCCCGGCATGGATCAAAAGAACATCGAGCTCAAGCTGTCCAACGGCAACCTGATCATCAAGGGGGAGAAGAAAGAGGACAAGGAGGAAAAAAGGAAGGGCTATCACCTCAGCGAGCGTCACTACGGCTCCTTCGAGCGAGTATTCAATCTGCCCAAGGGTGTTGATGCCGAGAAGATCGAAGCCAGCTTCAGCAAAGGTGTGCTGAACATTTCCCTGCCGAAAAAGCCCGAAGCCATGAAGGCGGACAAGGTCGTGCCGATCAAGGCCGACTGACCGCCTGACAGCCTCCGCCCGATAACGGCGGGGGCTTTTTCATCAGAGTCGCGAATGCTCTGGGGCATCGGTTTCGCCTAAATCCACGCTGTCACGATACTCCGGCACCGACACCGACCATCCCAGTTCCAGGCTGATGCGGCGGCGCAACGTATCGGATGCATTGGGTTCGCCGTGTACCACGAAGGTGTGTTTCGGCGGCCGCTTGAATCCACGCAACCACTGCATGATTTCATCGGTGTCAGCATGCGCCGACAGGGTTTGCATGGGTACCACCTCAGCGTTGATGGGTACGTCCCTGCCATGGATGCGTACGCTGGGAGCGCCCGCGACAATCTGCGCCCCACGGGTGCCACCGGCCTGAAAGCCCGGCATCAACAATGTGTTGAGCGGGTTGGGAGCCAACGCCTTGAGATGATGGACGACCCGCCCTCCCGTCGCCATGCCGCTGGCAGCAATGATCACTGCCGGCGTGCGCAGTTGATCAAGCTCTCTCGAGTCCTGGACCGTCCGGACAAACTTCGCGACATGGCACATGCCGTCGCAGTCCTGCGCAGACAATTTGTGCTCGCTGCGAAATCGCTGATACAGGTCCGTGACATCAGTAGCCATGGGGCTGTTCAGGTAGACAGGAAGATCGGGAATCGCTTTTGTGCGTTTCAATTGATACAGGTGGTACATCAGCAATTGGGCACGTCCGACTGCGAACGATGGCACCAGCGTGATGCCTCGGCGCAACGCAGTACGGTTGATGACCTCGGCCAACTGTTGATGCGGTGATTCGGCTGGATGCCTGCGGTCGCCGTACGTTGACTCCACCAGCAGAAAGTCTGCTTGCTCGACCGTTTCCGGGGCTAGCATCAAGGGATCATCCGGTCGGCCAAGATCCCCTGAAAACACCAGGGACTGTCCGTCGGCAACCACCGTGACCGTCGCTGCGCCCAGGATATGCCCGGCGCAGTGTAGTTCGATAATCATGCCGGGGATGATTTGAACCTTGTGACGCAACTCCCCCGGCCGTAACAGTTTCAATGCTTGTGCCGCATCTTGCTCGGTGTAAAGCGGCTGCGCCGGGTTATGCTTCGAGAAGCCATGCCGATTGGCGAACTCAGCCTCTTCTTCCTGCAATCGGCCACTGTCCAGCAACAGGATCTTTACCAGTTCACAGGTCGCTGGCGTGGCGTAGACCGGGCCGCGATAACCATTGCGTACCAGTACCGGCAGATAGCCGCTGTGATCAAGATGGGCATGGGTCAGTACAATCGCGTCAAGACCGCCGAGAGGGAGCGGGAACGGGTCGCGGTTGTGCAATCGCAGTTGCTTGTAGCCCTGGAACAGGCCGCAATCGATCAGTACATGTTGATCATGATGTTCCAGCAAATACTTGCTGCCCGTCACCGTGCCCGCAGCACCCAGAAATGTGATTCGCATGGCCGTTTCCTTGAACGCTCAGAGGAGCACTATTGAGCGCTCCTTCTGGCTCGGGAGCCGTTGATTTTTATCAACTGCAGGCCTGACAGCGCTGACTTTCACTCGGAGGGCTGCGGCGGTTTGACGATCATCAGACTGCAGGGAGCCTGGTTCAACACGCTCTCGACGATACTGCCGATGAACCGGTGTTTGCCGTCGGGATACAGCGTGCCCAGCACCACCATGTCAAAAGCGTGCTGCCGGGCAAACAGGCCGATGACCTTTTGCGGGATGCCGGTCAGCAAGTGTCTGCATGAACTCTGGATGCCATAGCGTTCGGCGAGTGCTTCGAAAGCTTCTTGCTGGGCGTCCTCGATTGCACCTTTCAGACTGCCATCCAGGCTGCCTGTCGGCACACTTGCGGCCCCATCACCCATAACCGCCCAGCAACCGACATTGAGCAGGTGCAGCGTCGCGTCGCAGCCGGCCGCCAGTGTGGAAGCGAGGTCGAGTATCCGGTCGTTCAACCCTTGCGTCAGTTCTTCCAGATGCGACAGATCGACCGCCGCAAGAATTTTCATTGGCCTGGCATGCCCGGCGTGGGTCACCAGGTGCAGGTGTGCCGGACATTCGCGCAGCAAGTGCCAGTCCAGCGGGCGATGAAAGGCGCGGTCGAGTGCCGGGACGTAATGGGTATCCTTGATGACCAGGTCCGGATGAAAGTCATTCACGTACTCAAGCACGTGCGCCAGGTTCGATCTGGCCCAGACCACTTCAGTGGTCACGTTCAAGCCAATGCATCGTTTGAAGCGGGCCTGCTGCTCCAGCCAGTGCCGATGCACTTGCAGATACCCTTCCCGCGCCTGGGCCATTGCTTCCGGTGCAAACAGCCCGGCCGCTGCCAGCACCGGGACATAATCGAACGCGACGATGTGCAACAGCGCTCCGCTCGCACCACCCAGCACATAGGCGCGTTCAAAGGCCGGGGTCAGGATCATTTCACCCGGGGCTATCAATAGAATGCGTTTGAGTTTGAGCATCACGTGCCTCTCCCCGAAACGTGTATCTGGAAGATTGCAAACTTCATTTCCTGTGCCGGAACCCGGGCGTCGAAGCACGCACAAAGGCTTGATGCATGACGTCCCCCAGCGTGGTCACAACAGGCAATGCTGTCGTTCAAGTATCTGGCGGCGTTCGTGCGCAGTACTGATTTTTATCAATTGAGTCGGCGTTGCGTCACAGCAGTGATGCATGACTCATTTCCAATACGCCTGGATATTCGACAGCAACGGCTCCGTTCGTCGTTTCAGCTGGGCTCACGACACTTTTTGCGTGTCCAAGGCGCCTTGAGAACTATGCTCAACAGGTGACGGGGAGGGTTTTCTGGTGGCAGAAACTCGCGCGTACCACGACCAGCATCTCAAAACCGCATGCTCCAGTTGCAGCGTGCTGGAGCTCTGTCTGCCGCTCGGCTTGACCGGTGGGGAAATCGAGCGTCTGGACACGCTGATCGTGCAGAGATCGAAGGTCAAAAAAGGTGTGGCGCTCTACCGTGCCGGCGACCCCTTGCGCTCGCTTTATGCCGTGCGGCTGGGCTCGTTCAAGACCAGCGTGCTGTCGATCGACGGTCGCGAGCAAGTCACCGGGTTCCAGATTGCCGGTGAAATGCTCGGTCTGGACGCCATCAGTTCGGATCTGCACACCTGCGATGCAGTCGCGCTGGAAGACAGCGAAGTCTGCCCCATCCATTTCGGTCATCTGGAAAAACTGGCCAGGGAGCTGCCATCACTGCAGCACAACCTGAACAAGGTCCTCAGCCGGGAGATCGTTCGCGATCACGACATGCTGATGATGCTGGGCAACATGAGCTCGGATGAACGCTTGGCAGCGTTCCTGTTGAACATGTCGCAACGCTTGAACTCTCGTGGTTATTCGTCGCGCTGCTTTGTGTTGAAGATGCGTCGGGAGGAGATCGGCTCTTACCTGGGCCTGCGCCTCGAAACCATCTGTCGCGGCATCGCCCACCTGCGCGACATGGGGCTGGTGGAAATCACCGGCCGCGACGTCACCATTCAGAACATGGATGGGCTCAAGCAGTTGATCGTCGGCTGCCATCGTCACCTGCGGTGACCCTGCCGACGGGAGTGACGTCATGCGCGCCATGGTTCTGCACCGCCCCGGCCAGCCTTTGATACTTGAAGAGCGGCCCATTCCCACGCCCGGCTCACACCAGTTGTTGATCAAGGTTTTGGCCTGCGGGGTGTGCCGTACCGATCTGCATCTGGTCGACGGTGAGTTGCCTCAGGCACGGTTGCCACGGGTGCCGGGGCATGAGGTGGTCGGCGCCGTCTCGGCCGTCGGTAGCGATGTCGGGCCCGAATGGGTCGGCCGAAGGGTCGGCGTTCCCTGGCTGGGCCGAACCTGCGGTCAGTGTTCGTTTTGCCGCACGGGCCGGGAAAACCTTTGCGACAAGGCCCAGTTCACCGGTTGCCATCTCGACGGTGGTTATGCCGAGTACCTCGTGGCCGACGCCCGTTTCTGCCTGGTCATTCCTGAAACCCTTTCCGATACCCAGGCTGCGCCGCTGCTGTGCGCAGGGCTGATCGGTTTTCGCGCATTGCAAATGGCCAGGGAGGCGCGCCATTTGGGGCTTTACGGTTTCGGGGCTGCGGCGCATCTGGCGATTCAGGTCGCACGCGCACGCAAACAGAAGGTGTATGCCTTTACACGACCGGATGACAGCGAAGGCCAGCGCTACGCCCGATCGCTGGGCGCCGAATGGGCCGGGCCTTCGGATCAGCCACCGCCACACCTGCTCGATGCCAGTCTGATCTTCGCCCCGGTCGGGGCCCTGGTGCCGTTGGCGCTGGCTGTCACGGCCAAAGGGGGGGGCGTGGTCTGCGCCGGAATTCACATGAGTGACATTCCGGCCTTCCCCTACCGGCTGCTGTGGGGCGAGCGCAGCGTCCGCTCGGTGGCCAACCTGACCCGCGAAGATGGCACGGCTTTTTTCGCGGAGCTGCAGCACGCCCCGGTGCACTGCGACACCACCCTGTTTGCGCTCGAAGAAGCCAATCAGGCACTGGAGCGATTGCGCGCCGGGCAATTCAACGGCGCGATCGTGCTCGTCCCGTGAGCGGCAGGACCTGCACCTTCACGGTGTAATCGCCACTTTCATCACCCCGTCACGCTGGTGCGCAAACAAGTCATAGGCTGCTTCGATGTCATCCAGTTTGAATCGGTGAGTCACCAGCGGTGACAGGTCAACCATGCCGCTCTGCACGACCGCCATCAAACGCCGCATACGCTCTTTCCCGCCGGGGCACAGGGTGGTGACGATGCTGTAATCGCCCAACCCGGCCGCAAAGGCGTCGAGGGGTATGTGCAGGTTGCTCGAGTAAACACCCAGGCTCGACAAGCGGCCGCCCGGACGCAGCACGCGCAACGCCGATTCAAAGGTACCTTGTGTGCCCAGTGCCTCGATCGCGACATCGACACCGCGCCCATCGGTGAGGGCCATGATCTGCTCGACCACATCGCCCTCGCGAAAATTGACGACATGCGTGGTCCCCAATCGACGCGCTACCGTCATGCGTTCGGCCACCGCATCGACACCGATGATCGTGCTGGCGCCTTTGAGCCGGGCACCGGCGACTGCACACAGACCAATGGGGCCGAGGGCGAATACGGCGACGCTGTCGCCGATGCTCACCTCGCCCCGTTCGGCACCGGAAAAACCGGTGGACATGATGTCAGGACACATCAGCACTTGTTCATCACTGAGGCCGTCCGGTATTGGACACAGATTGGCCATGGCATCGGGCACCAAGACGTATTCGGCCTGGCAGCCATCGATGGTGTTGCCGAACTTCCACCCGCCGATGGCCCGGAAACCATGACGAGTGTCCGGCCCGTCCTGAGAACCACAGCCACACAGGCAAGCATAACTTTGCCCACTGGGAGTGATGGCGCCGGCAATCACGCGTTGCCCCTCTACAAACCCGCGCACCTGTGATCCCAGACGCTCGATGAAGCCCACCGGCTCGTGACCGACCGTCAAACCCTGCGCCACCGGGTATTCGCCGCGCAGGATATGCACATCCGTACCGCATATAGTCGTGGTGGTTATTCGAATCAAAGCGTCCTGCGGGCCAACTTCGGGGATCGGCTTGTCGTCGAGCACGATGCGATTGTTCTCGACGAAAATCGCGGCTTTCATGGTGGCCATGAGCATTCTCCTGAGGGATTCGACTCGTAACCCAGCCTGCGCCGCACGGTCTGGCCAGCGTTTGATAATGATCAACAATCGACGACATCCACCTCGATTGACCACCCGTCTGACGGCGTTCTGCCGACCATCGGTTGTTTGACAAAGATCAAACGGCCACCCCGCGCCTGGCGCAGCCTGTAACCATCGGTTCAAGTGTCCTGCCAAAGGAGAGTCGTCATGTCAGAGCAATCGCGTTACATGCTGGTCGCCTCACCCCTGATGGAAAACAACCCTGCCTTCGACCGTGCAGCGGCACTGGCCAAGGCGGCGGGCGCGGCCCTGCACATCGTGGCTTTCGATTATCTGGAAGGTCTGGCGACCGCCAGCATGGTCAACGAGCAAGCACTGGAACAGATGCGAATCGGCTATATCGAGCGTCATCGTCAGTGGCTCGAAGAACGGGCGCATTCGATGCGCAAGCTCGGGGTCACCGTCACCACGGAAGTGGTGTGGGTGGAACGGCCCTTACAGGAAATCCTCATTCACCTCAGAGAACAGCCCATGGCGGCGTTGATCAAGGCGCTGGAGCCGGAATCGCTCCTGTCACGGTTGATGTTCACCCCGCTGGATATTCACCTGCTGCGCGAATGCCCGGTGCCGCTGCATTTCGTCAGCCATGTCGGGCATGCCCTGCCCCGCAAGATCCTGGCCGCCGTGGACCCGTTCCACCGTGACGGGCAGTACGCCGGCTTCAACGACCGGATCCTGCGCGAGGCCGCCAAACTGGCCAGCCTGTGCAATGCCGAACTCGACGTGCTGTATGCCCATGATCTGTCATCAATCAGCGCCAGTGAATTCGGCTTCAACAATGCCTCGGCGTTCTTCTCCTCCAGCGCCGCCAAGTCCCTGTTCGATGCCCAGGCCGAGGCGTTCCGCGAACTGGCCGAACGCAACGGCATTCCGGACGAGCGTCAGCACATGGTCATGGGCAACCCGGCCAAGGTGCTGTGCAGCTACGCGAGCGGGTATGACATCGACATGATCGTCATCGGCCGCGTCGGCCATCGCGGCGCAGGCCGGCTGGTCGGCAGCACGGTAGAACACCTGCTGTACAAGATTCCGTGCAGCGTATGGGTGGTGTCGCCGGAACACCTGGCTGACTGAGCGGGCCTGGTCCTCAGGAGCGATTGCGCCCGCCCAGCATCCGGTCCAGGGTGTCGTCGCCGACCCAGTAATGATGGAACAGTCCGGCAGCGGCATGCAGGCCGATCAGCCAGTAACCGGCATTGCCGATCAGCTCGTGCCAGCTCTTGATCTGCTTGGCCAGATCCGGATCGACCGCCACCGGCGCCGGCACATGAAAGCCGAAATACGGAAAAGGTTTGTCGCCGGCCGCGAGCATCAGCCAGGCCAGCACCGGGGTGGCGATCATCAGCCCATACAGGGCCAGGTGCATCAGGTGCGCGATTGCCGTCTGCCAGGCAGGCGGTTTGGGGGTGATCGGCGGACGCGGCGTCAGGCGGCCAAACAGGCGCACCCACACCAGAACGAAAATGCTCGCGCCGAACATCCCGTGCAGGCCCATTAACAGGCCCCGCGCTTCGCTGCCTCGGGGCATGAAGCCTTTGATTTCAACGCAGGCATACACGCCCACGAACAGCGCCAGCATCAGCCAGTGCAAGGTGATCGACAGTTTTCCATAACGGGGTGCGGCCATGTCGCGGGTCATAGTTGCCTCGTGATTGTTGTAAGCGACGGCCGACTCGTTCGGCTGTCTCGATCCGGTTGCCGGGCGAACCGACGGCGTCACACTGCCGTGACAGTCTTAAGACAATCTGAAGATCCGTCGTTCGTTAACCTTTTTTCACCTTCAGACTTCGTTAAGAAATGGTCCGGATACTCCACTCAAACCTATTGAGGGAGGCGTTCAGCCCATGCCCGATTCTGACTGGAACATCCACCTGCCCCTGCGTTTTGGCCAAGGCGAAACACCGCAGATGCAGCTGTCGAGCGCCCAACCCGGCGACGCTCAACGGGCGGCGTTCGAAGCGTTTATTCAACAACGTTTTCGCAAGGCCCACGGCGCCGATATCCGCCATTTCATGCCTGAACTGTTTGGTGTGCACAACGACTCCGGGGACTTGTGCGCGGTCGCTGGAGTACGTCGTGCGCACCTTGAACCACTTTTTCTCGAACGTTACCTGGATGAACCGATCGAGCCGTTGATCAGCGCGGCGGCAGACCATCCGGTGGAGCGCAGCGCGATTGTCGAAGTCGGCAACCTTGCCGCCAACGACACCGGCAGCGCGCGCCTGAGCATCATTGCGATCACTTATCTGTTGGCCATGGGCGGTCTGGAATGGGTGACCTTCACCGGCAATATCGGGCTGGTCAACAGCTTCCATCGCCTGGGTCTGAAGCCGGTGACGCTGTGCGCCGCTGACCCGGAGCGTCTGGGCGATGACCGTCACCACTGGGGCAGTTACTACGAAAGCAAACCCTGGGTGCACGTGGGCAATATCCGCTCCGGTTTCATCCATCTGCGCAACATCGGTCTGTTCAGTCGGCTGGGATTGCCGACTTCTGTCGAAGGAGCCTGCCATGTCGCTTGAACGTCAACGATTCCAGGAAACCCTGCGCAGCCATGCAGGGCGCAATGACAACGCCCTGGCGTTGTGGGGCGACACGCTGAAAATCAGCTACACGACGCTGTACGCCGAGGTGATGTACCGCCAGCAGCGCTTGCGCGATGAAAAGGTGAAGGTTATCGCCCTGGCGCTGGACAACGGCGTCGAAGCCATACTCTGGGATCTGGCGGCGTTGTTTGAAGGTCTGGCCTGCGTGACGCTGCCGCCCTTTTTCAGCCCCGCGCAGCGTGCCCATTGCCTAGAGCAAAGCCAGGCCGAGCGAGTGATCGCCGAACCGGAGTTGGTGCCAGAATTGCTGGCCGCCGGTTATGAACGACGCGGTGAATTCTGGTGCCGCGCCTTTGAAGGCCCGAACCGCCTGCCCGCCGGTACCGCCAAATTGACGTTTACCTCCGGCACCACCGGTACACCGAAGGGCGTGTGCCTGAGCGCCGACAGTCTGCTGCGGGTCGCTCGGGAGCTGGAAGAGGCCAGCAAACCCACAGCCCCTCAACATCACGTGGCGTTGCTGCCACTGGCGATCCTGCTGGAGAACCTCGGCTGTTACGCCGCACTGTACGCCGGTGCGACGCTGAGCGTGCCGAGCCAGAAAACCCTGGGCATCCAGGGCGCCAGCGGCGTCGACCTGCCGCGCTTGCTGGGCTGTCTGGCCAGCCGGGCACCCGAGAGCCTGATTCTGGTGCCGCAATTGCTGTTATTACTGGTCAGCGCTGCCGAACAGAAAGCCTTCGATCCGCAATCGCTGCGTTTTGCCGCCGTCGGTGGCGCACGGGTTTCCGAGGATCTGCTGCACCGCGCGCAACGGGTCGGCCTGCCGGTCTACGAAGGCTACGGCCTGTCCGAGTGCGCCTCGGTGGTTTGTCTCAACCGGCCCGGGGCTCGGCGTCCGGGTAGTGTTGGTCGCCCCCTGCCTCACGTCGAAGTGCGCTTGGCCGAAGACGGTGAGGTGTTGATCAAAGGCTCGACCCTGCTCGGCTACCTTGGCGAACCAGCGTACAGCGATGAGTGGTGGCCCAGCGGCGATCTGGGGGAGTTCGACCCGGAAGGTTTTCTCTACCTCAAGGGCCGCAAGAAGCATCAGTTCGTCACCAGTTTCGGCCGCAACGTCAACCCGGAATGGGTCGAGTCCGAACTGACCCAGCGCCATCACATCGCCCAGGCCTTTGTGTATGGCGAAGCCTTGCCGCACAACCACGCCCTGCTCTGGCCGCACCGTCCGGACTGCACCGATGCTCAGTTGACGGCCGCCGTCGACGCTGCCAACGAGGCCTTGCCCGATTACGCCCAGGTGCATCACTGGACACGTCTCAAACAACCTTTCACGGCCGCCAACGGCCTGCTCACCGCCAACGGTCGCCCGCGCCGTGAGGCAATCGTCGCGCAGTACCGTGCCGTGCTTACCGAATCCGCCCTTTCCGAGGAATCCGCACCATGAGTTTTTTCGACACCCTGCAAGAAGCCACGCACCAGGAACGCCACGAGCTGTTCAATCTGCCGATCATCCTCGATGCGCTGCAAGGCAAGGTCAGCCTTGAAAGCTATCGCGCGTTTCTCGCCCAGGCCTACTACCACGTGCGTCACACCGTACCTCTGATGATGGCCTGTGGTGCACGCCTGCCGACGCACCTGGAATGGCTGCGCAAAGCCGTGTGCGAATACATCGAGGACGAATACGGCCACGAGCAATGGGTGCTCAACGACATCGAGGCCTGTGGCGGTGACCGTAACGCGGTGCGTGACGGACAGCCGTCGCTGCCGATCGAGCTGATGGTCAGCTTTCTCTACGACCTGATCGCCCGAGGCAATCCGGTGGGCCTGTTTGGCATGGTCAACGTGCTGGAGGGCACCAGCATCGCCCTGGCCACCCACGCCGCGGGCAGTATCCGGGAGCGTCTGGCCCTGCCGGAAACGGCGTTCAGCTACCTCAGTTCCCACGGCTCGCTGGACATCGAGCACATGCAAACCTATCGCCGGCTGATGAATCAGCTGGAAGATCCGGCCGACCAGGCGGCGGTGATCCATGCCTCGAAAGTCGTCTATCGGCTCTACACCGACATGTTCCGCGGCCTGCCCCGTGACGCGGAGGCTCAACATGCAGCTGCATGAAGCCCGTGTGGTGTTGACCGGTGCCAGCGGCGGCATCGGGATAGCGATCACGCGTGCCTTGTGCGCTGCCGGTGCGCAGGTCCTGGCGGTCGCGCGGCATCAGGAATCGCTGCGCCCGTTGCTCGACCTTTACCCACAGAACCTGTGCTGGGTCGCTGCCGACCTGACATTCCTCAGCGACCGGCGCAAGGTGCTGGCCGCCGCCGAGGCCATCGGCGGCATCAACCTGCTGATCAACGCCGCCGGGGTCAATCATTTCGCAATGCTGGAACAGCTCGACGACAGCGACATCAACGCCATGCTGGCGGTGAACATCAGTGCGCCGATCTGCCTGACCAAGCTGTTGCTGCCGCTGCTCAAGCAGGCCGACAGTGCCATGGTGGTCAACGTTGGCTCGACCTACGGGTCGATCGGCTATCCCGGTTATGCCAGTTATTGCGCCACCAAGTTTGCCTTGCGCGGATTTTCCGAGGCCTTGCGCCGAGAGTTGGCGGATACCCGGGTCGGTGTGTTGTACGTGGCGCCCCGCGCCACACGCACCGCCATGAACAGCCCCGCCGCCCAGGCATTGAACGACGCACTCAAATCCAGCGTCGACGATCCGCGAGCCGTCGCTGCCGCCGTGATCCATGCGATTGCCGGTGATCGCCGCGACCTCTATCTGGGCTGGCCGGAGCGCTTTTTCGTACGCCTCAACAGCCTGCTGCCCAATCTGGTGGATCGCGGTCTGCGCAAGCAATTGCCATTGATCCGTCGCCTGAGTGAAAAACCTGAAAACGAGACGCCGAAACCATGAAAAAAATTCTCGCCTGTGTGCTGCTGGGCGCCCTCAGTCAAAGTGTCTGGGCGCTGGACGCTGCCGATCAACAACGCCTCAACAGCATCCAGCAGAGCTGGGCGCACATCCAGTACGAAACACCGGAAAAACAGCGCGCCGCTGCATTTGAACAGTTGGCCGTCCAGGCAACGCACTTCGCCACCGAACGTCCGGCCGTCGCCGAGGCCTGGATCTGGAAAGGCATCGTCACCAGCAGTTGGGCCGGTGCCGAGGGCGGGCTCGGGGCCCTGGGCAAAGCCAAGGACGCCAAAGCCGATCTGGAAAAATCCCTGACCCTCGACCCCAAGGCATTGCAAGGTTCGGCCTACACCAGCCTCGCCGCGCTGTACGATCGGGTACCGGGATGGCCGATCGGGTTCGGCGACAGCGACAAGGCTGAACAACTGCTCAAACAAGCCCTGCAACTCAACCCCGAGGGAATCGACAGTCTGTACTTCTGGGGCGATCACCTTTACCGTCAAAAACGCTACGCTGAAGCCAAAGCAGCGCTGCTCAAGGCCCTGCAAGCCGCTCCTCGCCCAGGCCGGGAAAGTGCCGATGCCGGACGCCGCAAAGAGATCGCCGCGTTGCTGGTGGACGTGAACAAGAAACTCGACTGACAGGAGTCCGTGTGCGTTTATTACTGATCGAGGATGACGTGGCCCTCGGCGAGGGCATTCATCAGGCGCTGGGGCGCGAGGGTTACACCGTCGACTGGCTCAAGGACGGCAGCAGCGCCCTGCACGCCCTGCTCAGCGAAACCTTTGATCTGGCGGTGCTTGATCTCGGCCTGCCACGCATGGACGGACTTGAAGTATTACGTCGTCTGCGTGGCAGCGGTTCGAACCTGCCGGTGCTGATCCTCACCGCCCGCGATGCCACCGAAGACCGCATCGCGGGGCTGGATGCCGGCGCCGACGACTATCTGATCAAACCCTTCGACCTGGCCGAGCTCAAGGCCCGCCTGCGCGCCCTGCTGCGACGCAGTGCCGGACGCGCGCAGATGCTGATCGAACATGCCGGCATCAGCCTCAACCCCGGCACCCAGCAAGTCAGCTACCTGGGGCAGCCGGTGGTGCTCACGCCCAAGGAATATCAGTTGTTGCACGAACTGCTCTCGCCGCCGGGTCGGGTCATGACCCGCGACCACCTCACACAACTGCTTTACGGCTGGAACGAAGAAGCCGAAAGCAACACTCTCGAAGTGCATATTCATCACCTGCGCAAGAAATTCTCCACCGACCTGATCCGCACCATCCGTGGCGTGGGTTATCTGGTGGAGGAGCGCGGATGACCTCGATCCGGCGCCGCACCCTGACCCTGATCATCGGCCTGATGCTCGCCGGTCTGACCGTGCTCAGCCTGTTCAATCTGCACGACAGCAACCACGAAATCGCCGAAGTCTACGACGCGCAACTGGCGCAGAACGCACGGTTGCTGCAAGGCGTGATGCGCATGCCGTTGCCGGGGCAGGAGCACGCGGATCTTTATCGGGCGTTCAACTCGGCCCTGGCTGAAGCCGTGCCCAAGGGTGACGGCCATCCCTACGAGAGAAAGCTCGCCTTTCAGGTCTGGAATGCCAAGGGCGAGGTCCTGGTGCATACCGCCAGCGCGCCCTCCTTCAGCACGCCGCCGATCCAGCCAGGCTTCAGTGATGTGGTGGATTTGAACAAGCGCCACTGGCGGGCGTTTGTCCTGGAAGACCGACAGAACGGTTTGCGCATCTGGGTGGGTGAACGCGGTGACGTGCGAGCGGATCTGGTTGACCGGATCGTCCGCCATACCCTGTGGCCGAACGTGATCGGCAGCCTGATTCTTGCGGCGATGATCTGGCTGGCCATCGGCTGGGGGCTCAAGCCCCTGGCCAATATGGCGGCGACGCTACGCGCCAGGCACAGCGGCTCCCTAGAACCGCTGCAACTGACGCCGCTGCCCAGCGAACTGGAACCGATGCAGGCCGCGCTCAACCGCATGCTTGCGCAGATCCAGGAAGTGCTCGGTCGGGAACGCCGGTTCATCGCCGACGCCGCCCACGAAATGCGCACGCCGCTGGCGGTTCTGCGGGTACACGCGCAAAACCTGCTGGAATCCGGCACCGAGCAGGAACGTCGCGAGTCACTCGAGTTTCTGATTGCCGGCGTGGATCGAACCAGCCGACTGGTCAATCAGTTGCTGACCATGGCCCGCCTCGAACCCAAGGCCAGTGCGCCTGCCAACCAACGCATCGACCTTGGCGACACCGTGCGCAACAGTCTGGTGCAACTCACGCCATGGTTGCTGAGCAAGCATCTGGAACTGGCCTTCGACGTCAGCGAACAACCTTTTCCAGCGTTCGCCGATGCTGCCACCATCGACATTGCCCTGAACAACCTCATCACCAACGCCGCCAACTTCTCCCCGGAGCAAGGCGTGATCAGCGTGCAATTGACCCGGGCCGACGGGTTTTACCATTTGAGCGTTGAAGATCAGGGGCCGGGTATCGATGAAGCGGACCGGGCACGACTGTTCGAACGGTTCTACAGCCGGGGCAATCCCGAGGGCGCGGGCCTGGGGCTGACCATCGTCAATACCATCGCAACGCGTCTGGGTGGGCGGATCACACTGGAAAACCGGGTCGAGGGAGGCCTGCGGGCGACGCTGTCGATTCCCGCCGGTTGAACAGGTCTTGAGACCGTTTGAGTCAAGGCGCAACCATCGGCGGCGCCCTGCCTTGCAGGGTGATTGAGTCGGCATCGGGGCGCGACACCGTCTCCGGCACCGCCACCCAAAGCAGCACCAGCGCCGCCATCGCCACCCCCGCCAAGGTGAGGAACGCAGCGCTGTATCCCGCCTCCTGAACCACAATCCCCGCCAGGCTATTGCTCAACGCCGCACCCAAACCGAACACCGTCGAAATCGCCCCAAGGCTGACATTGAAATGCCCGGTCCCCTGCGTCAGGTCTTTCACCACCACCGGAAACAGCGCGCCGAAAATCCCCGCGCCGATGCCATCGAGCAACTGCACCGAAACCAGCCACCACGGATCGTTCGACAGCACATACAACACGCCACGCAACGGCAAAATCAGAAACCCCGCCAGCAGCAATGGCTTGCGCCCCCACAGATCGGCCTTCGCCCCCACCAGCAGCGCGACCGGCACCATCACCAGTTGCGCCGCGACGATGCAGGCAGACGTGAGCGGCGTGGCCATCTGCAGATTGGCCTGCGCCAGCTTCTGACTCACCAGCGGCAACATCGCCGCGTTCGCCAGATGAAACAGCGCGCAGCAAATCGCAAACATCAGCAACGGTCGGTTGGTGAGCAACACGGAAAAGCCCGAGGGCTGCTTGCCCTGCCCCGTTTCGCTGGGCTCCAGTCCTCGGGCGAGATCGTGGTCAATCGCGTCTGCCGATACGAACGAAACGGCAATCACGCTGGCCAGCGCCATGACCGCCATCAAATAAAACACCGCGACCGGGCCGAACAGGTACGCGGACAAACCGGCCAACAACGCGGCGCAGGCGTTGCCGGCGTGATTGAAAGTTTCGTTGCGCCCGGTTCTTCGCGTGAAGGCACGAGGCCCGGTAATGCCGAGGGTGATCGCGCAAATGGCCGGCGCGAAAATCGAAGCGGCGACAGCACTGATAGCTTGCGTCACCGCCACCAGGCTGAACGACGTCACAAACGGCAGCAGCAGACAGCTTGCGGTGACCACCAGCGCGGCAATCGCGATCAGCGCCCGTTTGAAGCGCGTGCTGTCAACCAGTGCGCCTGCCGGGGTCTGCGTGATGAGCGCGGCGATCCCGGCAATCGTCATCACCAGACCAATGCTCGCCGGCTCCCAGTGGTGAACCGCCAACAGGTAAATCGCGAGATAAGGACCGAGCCCGTCACGCACGTCGGCGAGGAAGAAATTCAGGCTGTCGAGGGACAGGTTGTTGCGGCGATCGAGGTGAGTGGCCACGGGTAACGTCTTCGTTGTCGAGGTTCTGCGAGATGACTCAACCTCCGCAAATCGAATGACCTTTTGCCAAGCGTTTTAGTTGCATGAAACAGCTTCTTTACTGGCCCATCAACAACTCGCGCTCGCCTTCGCACAACCCCACCACGTAATCCCAGACCACCCGCAACCGCACCGACTTGTGCAACTCGCGCCGCGTACTGATCCAGTAGCTGCGCTCGATGCTCTCATCGGGCAACAGCGGCACCAGATCCGGGTCCGACGCGGCCATGTAACAAGGAAGAACTGCAATGCCGAGACCTGAGCGCGCCGCCTGCTGCTGCGCGATCACGCTGGTGCTGTGAAACACAACACGCGGGTTGCGACAGAAGCTGTTGAGAAACATCAGTTCCTGACTGAACAGCAGATCATCGACGTAGCCGATCCACGCGTGTCGTCCGAGATCTTCGCGACTGCGCAGCGGCGGCGCATTGTCGAGATAGGCGCGGCTGGCATAGAGCGCGAGCCGGTAATCGGTGAGTTTGCGGGTGACCAGCATGTCAGCTGCCGGCCGTTCCAGGTGAATGCTGATTTCCGCCTCGCGGTTGAGGATGCTGACGAAACGCGGCACCGCCACCAGTTCCACTTCCAGCCCCGGATAGCGTTCGAACAACCCGATCATGCGGCTGGCCAAAAACATGATGCCCAGCCCTTCCGTGACGCCGACGCGAATCTTGCCCAGCGGTGCGGTGGACTGGGTGATTTCTTCCTGGGCGAGCAGCGCGACGTTTTCCATCGCTTCGGCGTGTTTGAGCAGCGCCTCCCCCGCCGGGGTCATTTCGTAGCCTTGGGCGTGCTGGACGAAGAGCGCGGTGCCGAGGCTTTTTTCGATGGCCTCGATATGCCGGGCCACGGTGGCGTGAGTGGTGTTCAGGCGGCGGGCGGCAGTTAGCAAGCGGCCGCTGCGCTGCAACTCGAGAAAGAACCGCAGGTCGTTCCAGTCGAACATGGCTTGTCCTTGTCGGCTATCGTCAGGGAGCGCTGTTTGAAAACGCACAGCGGCTGCGCAAAAACTAACATTCTTTTGACGAAAGCTAACAACTAGGATGACCGATAACAAAAACAATAAGCGAGGTCAGGGAATGCAGACTTCCCTCGATGAATTCGATTACATCGTGGTCGGCGCCGGACCGGCTGGGTGTTTGCTGGCCAATCGGCTGTCGGCGGATCCGCAGCAGCGCGTGCTGCTGCTGGAAGCCGGCGGGCGCGACAACTACCCGTGGATTCACATCCCCGTGGGTTACCTGTTCTGCATCGGCAACCCGCGCACCGACTGGTGCTTCAAGACCGAAGAACAACCGGGCCTCAACGGCCGCGCGCTGAGTTATCCGCGCGGCAAGGTGCTGGGCGGCTGTTCGTCGATCAACGGCATGATCTACATGCGCGGCCAGGCCAACGACTATGACGGCTGGGCCGCCGAGGGCAATCCGGGCTGGGCCTGGAATGACGTGCTGCCGCTGTTCAAGCAGAGCGAAAACCACTTTGCCGGCGCGGCGGACTTTCATGGCGACAAGGGTGAGTGGCGAGTCGAACGCCAGCGCCTGTCGTGGCCGATTCTCGATGCGTTTCGCAGCGCTGCCGAACAGAGCGGCATCGCCAGCATCGATGACTTCAATCAGGGCGACAACGAGGGTTGTGGCTACTTTCAGGTCAATCAGAAAGCCGGGGTACGCTGGAATGCGGCGAAGGCGTTTCTGAAGCCGATTCGCGATCGGGCCAATCTCACGGTGTTGACCGACATCGAGGTGGATCGAGTGCTGTTCGAGGACGGTCGCGCCTCGAAAGTCAGTGCCCGTTGGCAGGGTCAACAGAAGAATTTCAAGGCGCGCAAGGAAATCGTGTTGTGCGCCGGCTCCGTGGGCTCGCCGAGCATTCTGCAACGCTCCGGAATCGGCCCGCGTCCGCTGCTCGAAAAGCTCGGGATCGGCGTGGTGCATGAGCTGCCGGGCGTCGGCGGCAATCTGCAGGATCACCTGCAACTGCGGCTGATCTACAAACTGGAAAACGCCCGCACCCTCAACCAGATCGCCGGCAGTGTGTGGGGCAAGATGGGCATGGGCCTGCGCTATCTGTATGACCGCAGCGGGCCTTTGTCGATGGCGCCGAGTCAGCTGGGCGCGTTTGCCCGATCCGGGCCGGAACAGACCTCGGCCAACCTCGAATATCACGTGCAGCCGCTGTCGCTGGAGCGTTTTGGCGAACCGCTGCACAGCTTCCCTGCGTTCACCGCGTCGGTGTGTGATTTGCGGCCGCAGAGCCGGGGCCGAATAGAGATCCGTTCCGCCGATCCGCAAGAAGCCCCGCTGATTCAACCCAATTACCTCAGCCATCCCGAAGACCTGCGCGTGGCCGCCGATGCGATTCGCCTGACCCGGCGCATCGTCAGCGCCCCGGCCCTGCAAGCCTTCAACCCGGTGGAATACCTGCCAGGCGCCAGCCTGCAAACCGAAGAACAACTGCACGAAGCGGCGGCGAAGATCGGCACGACGATTTTTCACCCGGTCGGCACCTGTCGCATGGGTAATGACGCGGACGCGGTGGTCGATGCGCAACTGCGGGTGCATGGCGTGCCGGGCCTGCGGATTGCCGATGCGTCGATCATGCCGCGCATTACCTCGGGCAACACTTGTTCGCCTACGCTGATGATTGCTGAAAAAGCGGCTCAGCTGATTCTCACCCCAACCGCCCGGAGTTTTCCCGCCGAAGAAAAAGCACTGACCGCACTCTCTTGACCAAAGGAACAGCGGCGCACGCCCACAAGGTCGGCGCCGACAGTGGAAACAACAAAAACAATCACTGTGAGGGATACCGATATGTCAGAACACGTTCAGCCTCTGGACGCCGTGCGCAGCACGGACGCCAGCCCCGATACCCGAAAGGTCATCTTCGCCTCGTCCCTGGGGACGGTGTTCGAGTGGTATGACTTCTTTCTCTACGGCGCCCTGGCGGCGGTCATCAGCAAGCAGTTCTTCGCCGGGGTCAACGACACCACGGCGTTCATCTTCGCACTGATGGCGTTCGCCGCAGGCTTCATCGTGCGGCCGTTCGGGGCGCTGGTGTTCGGTCGGTTGGGGGACATGATCGGGCGCAAATACACCTTCCTCGCGACCATCATCCTGATGGGCGTAGCGACCTTCGCGGTGGGCCTGCTGCCGACCTACGCCAGCATCGGAATCGCCGCGCCGATCATTCTTGTTGTGTTGCGCATGCTGCAGGGCCTGGCCCTTGGCGGCGAATATGGCGGCGCCGCAACTTACGTGGCGGAGCACGCGCCGATCGGCAAACGCGGTTTCCACACCAGCTGGATTCAATCCACTGCCACCCTCGGTCTGCTGCTGTCGCTGCTGGTGGTGCTCGGTTGCCGCTACTTCACCGGCGATCAGTTCGAAGTCTGGGGCTGGCGTATTCCGTTCCTGCTGTCGATCGTGCTGCTGGGCATTTCCACCTGGATTCGCCTGAGCCTGCATGAGTCGCCGGCCTATCTGAAAATGAAAGAGGAAGGCAAAACCAGCAAGGCACCGATCCGCGAATCCTTTGGTAAATGGGAAAACCTCAAGGTCGTGCTGATCGCACTGTTCAGCATCAACGCCGGCCAGGCGGTGACCTTTTATGCGGCGCAGTTCTACGTGCTTTTCTTCCTCACCCAGTTCCTGAAAATGGACCCGGCGGTGGCCAACAGTCTGCTGATCATCAGCGTGGTGATCGGCGCGCCGTTCTTCATCATTTTCGGCTGGCTGTCGGACAAGGTAGGGCGCAAACCGGTGCTGATGCTCGGCCTGCTGCTGGCCACCGCGCTGTACTTCCCGATCTTCAAATCCCTGGCCCACTACGCCAACCCGGCCATCGACCACGCCAGCCGTCAGGCACCGATCACCGTGGTGGCTGACCCGGCGACCTGCACCTTCCAGTTCGATCCGGTGGGCAAGGCCAAATTCGACAGCCCGTGCGACAAGGTCAAGACCTTCCTGGTCAAGCAAGGCCTGCCCTACTCCAGCGTCGCCGCCCCAGCGGGCAGCACGGTGCAGGTGAGCGTCGGCGATGTGAAACTCGACGGCTTCGACGAAGCAGCCTTACGCGGCGCCATCACCCTCGCCGGTTATCCGCAACAGGCTGACATGCAGCAGATCAACAAACCGATGATCGTGGCCCTGATCGTCGGCCTGATCATCATCTCCGCCATGTGCTACGGCCCGCTCGCGGCGCTGATGGTCGAACTGTTCCCGACCCGCATCCGCTACACCTCGATGTCCCTGCCGTACCACATCGGTAACGGCTGGTTCGGCGGTTTCCTGCCGACCGTGTCGTTTGCGCTGGTGGTGTACACCGGGGATATCTTCTACGGGCTGTGGTACCCGGTGCTGATTACCGGGGTGAGCCTGGTGGTGGGGATGATCTGTCTGCGGGAGACGAAGAATATCGATCTGGACAAGAACTGATTGATAGACGTGTGGCGGGGGCGCAATGCCCTCGCCACGCTGCGAAATCTCAGACCTCCGCCTCCAGCAACTCAAACTTCACCTGATCGGGATAAAACGCCACATAGTCCTTGATCTGGCTCACCGAAATCTTCGGATTTTCGTACGTCCACACCGCATTCGCCCCTTCATGCCCCGGCACTTGCAGACTGAAATAGTTGGCATCGCCCTTGTACGGGCAGTAGGTGGTGTGGTCGGTGCGGGCGAAGTATTTCTCGTCGATATCCTCGCGCGGGATGTAGTAGACCGGCGGGTAATTGGCTTCGAGCAGCACCAGCGCTCGGGCCGAGGCGGCGACTTGTATGCCGTGGAATTTCACAAGGAGGCAGCCTGGCTGCTCGGCGATGGTAATGACGGGACTGGGACCGGAAGTTTTCATCGGTTTCTCCTGACTGCGGCGAAGGCACCGGTTCAGGTATAACCCATGCGGGGGAATCTCGTCGGGTTCGCAGCCGAACGGTTTTTCTCCGATCAGATATGACCGCCGCTTGCGGAGGCGGCGGATTCTGGTTTCATATCACGCCCAAAACGCCCACCGACAGGAGTCATCATGCGCAAGGATTACCTGGCTTTTTTCATCTCGCTGTTCCTGTCGCGGCTGGCGGACCAGATCCTGTTGTTCATCGTGCCGTTGGTGGTATTCCAGACCACCAACAGCGCGTCCTGGGCGGGGCTTGCATTCTTCGTCGAGTCGCTGCCGCGTTTTCTCGCGTTTCCGTTGTGCGGGGCCCTGTGCGACAAGTTCTCGCCCATCAGAATCCTGCACATCAGTCAGGTCTACCGGGCGCTGCTCTGCGTGCTGGCAGTAGGGCTTTATGCCGTCTTCGGCGGTATCGCATGGCTGGTGGTGCTGTCAGCGCTGTGCGGCGTGCTGACGACTCAGGGCATCATGGCCCGCGAAGTGCTGATGCCGCATATTTTCCAGCACTACAGCTACACCAAAACCCTTTCCTACTCGCAGATAGCCGACCAGACCGGACTGGTTCTGGGACCCTTGGTGGCGGCATTGCTGCTGGAGTTTTCGGCTTGGCACTGGGTGGTGCTGTGGGTGGCCGGACTGTTCCTGCTGGCCGACCTCAGCATGCTGGTGTGGCAACGTTTCAGCCGTATCACTCTGGAGGTGTTCGAGCAGCATCAGGACATCTGGCTGCAGCCTCTGCGCATCGCTTTCAGGCATATCCGCGAACAGGCGGAGCTGAAAAAGATCATCACACTGGCTGTGGGGGTCAACCTGATTGTCGGGGTCACCCTGGCCACCTCGGCGGCCATGGTGCTCGGTCAATACAGCGCCGGCAAGGACGACTACGCCGTGCTGCAAGCGGCTGGCGCGGTGACCACCATCGTGATTCTGTTTTTCCTCGCCCGGGTGGTATTGCCGTTGCGCGTACTGGGTGGCGTTGCCTGTTCGATGCTCGCCGCCGGCGCATTCATCAGCGCCCTGAGCCCGAACCTGGCGGGTTATGTGCTGGGTTTCCTGCTGATCGTCGGTTTCGACAAGATGTTCAACGTTTACATGCGCAGCATTCGCCAGCGAGTCATTCCCCGGCAGGACTTCGGCAAGACCGTGGGCGTGATCACCCTGCTCAACAACTTGTCGCAACCGCTGGCCGGTCTGCTGGTCGCACTGCTCGCCGCGCCATTGGGGACGCAACGTGTGATTCTGATTCTGGCCGTGCTGGCGACGCTGCTGGGCGTGGCGGCTCTCTGGTGGTTTGCCAGAGTACGTAATACCCACGCCACGTCGATCCTCGAGACCGAGCAGTAACGGATTTCACTGTCGTAGAGCGATGTCCAAGAACAAAAAAACCGCAGCCTGCGAAGGACTGCGGTTTTTTCGTTTCAGATTTTCCGTTTTCAGATCAGGCGACGATATCGGTCGCCACGGCCTGCCCCACCACACCCACGGCGAAGTCCACCGAACCCTGGCCTGTAAGGTCAATCATCAGGCTGGTCTGGTTGGTCTGTTCGAAGTACGTAAGGATCGCATCGCCCGCGTGCCCGGTGAAGCCGCTGACGAAGTTCAGCGTGGCTGCGCCGGTGGCGAACCCGGCGATGCCCGACAGGTCGATCTTGTCCAGGCCGCTGGTGAAATCCATGATCCAGTCCGGCGCAGTCATGGTCGAGTCGCTGGCCGCGCCGAACACGAAGGTGTCTGCGCCTTCACCACCCCACAGCGAATCACCGCCGCCACCGCCGTAAATGATGTCGTTGCCGGCACCGCCGATCAGGTCGTTGGCCGCCGCGTTGCCGATCAGCAGGTCATTGCCCGAACCGCCAATGGCGTTTTCCACGGTCACGCCGTGGGCGATGGACACGTTGCCCACCAGACCGCCGACGTCGGAGAACGAACCTTCGTTGAGGTTGATCTTCTGGTTCTGGCTGAAGCCGGAGAAATCCAGGGTGTCATTGCCGCCGCCGTCCCACACCGAGAACACTACTTTCGAGGTGTTCGACGTGGCGCTGTAGAAGTCGCGATCGGCGTTGGAGTTGAAGCCGTACACGGTGTTGTCGGCACGGGTTTCGAAGTTGGCGCCGTAGAGTTTCTGTACTGCGACGATGTCATCCATCAACGGTGCCGAGGCGTAGGCGCCGCTGCCGTCCTTGCTGAAGTTCTGGTCGGTGTTGGCCTCGCTCCAGTAGCTCATCAGGCTGTAGCCACGGGTGTCTTCAGCGTATTTGGCGTCACCGTAGGTCGGGTTGCCGTTGCCGGCGTTGTAGGCGCCCGGGTGCGACAGGCCCAGGGTGTGGCCGATTTCGTGGGTCAGGGTCTGGCGCCCGTAGTTGTTGGTGCCCGGAGTCTTGTTGACCTGGTACTGATCGTTGATCAGGTACCACGATTGACCGTCGTAGCTGCTGCCCTGCGGCAGGTAGGCGAACGCCGCGCCGCCGGTGCTGACGTCGTAGTTACCGAAGGTCATGTGGCCGTCGCCACCCTTGCCCTCGGTGAAGGTCACGATGGCCACGTCCGACCACGATTGCATCGCCAGCACGGCCTGGGCCTTCTGCTGGGCGCTGAACTCGCTGAAGTTGCCGAGTTTCGGGTTGTAGTTCGACGGTTTGTCGGTCAGGAAGGTGTAGGTCAGATCAATCTTGCCGTCGGCATTCTTGTCCTGCCACGACATGCCCTTGCGCAGGATTTCGTCGGCGGCCTGGTCGGCGGTGAACGACGGCTTGCCGTTGACGGTCCCGGTGCCGCGATCGTACAGGTGGCTGAAGGTGTCGACGGCGGTGAAGGCGCTGCTGGCCTGGGAGGAAGGTTGAGACATGGTGTACGTCCTTGTTTCTGAAGAGTCAGTGTCAGACAGAAAAGCGGCGATCTTCTGGCGAGATCGTCCTGTCACTCGCCCCGTTAGGCAGATTGAACCTGCCACAGCCGCCAACGGAGGCGCTAATCAATTTCTCGATAGCGTCCCGGATTGCCCCGACGCACGCTGTCATGACCGGCAATCCTTTTATCTGTATATCCATACAGATAAAAGTTGCCCGAACGCCCGACTCAGGCCATCCTGTGCGCCTCTTCGGGCAATGATCGACGACGGTGGTTATGCGGCTGTACCTCTGTGAAAAACCCTCCCAGGCCAAGGATATTGCGGCCGTGCTCGGCGCCAAGCGTCGGGGCGACGGCTGCTGGCTGGGAACGGATGTCACGGTGACCTGGTGCATCGGCCACTTGCTGGAAACCGCCCCGCCGGACGCCTATGACGCCAGATACAAGCGCTGGGTGCTGGCCGACCTGCCGATCATCCCGGACAAATGGAAAATGACCGTCAAACCGCGTACCGCCAGCCAGTACAAGGCGGTCAAGCGCCTGCTCGGCGAGGCCAGCGAACTGATCATCGCCACCGACGCTGATCGTGAGGGCGAGATGATCGCCCGGGAGCTGGTCGAGCATTGCCGCTATCGCGGACCCATCCGCCGTTTGTGGCTGTCGGCGCTGGACGAGGCGTCGATTCGCAAGGCGTTGGCGGCACTCAAACCGGGCGCCGAAACCTTCAGCCTTTATCACTCGGCATTGGGGCGCTCGCGGGCGGACTGGCTGATCGGGATGAACATGAGTCGGCTGTTCACCCTGCTCGGCCGGCAATCGGGCTATCAAGGCGTGTTGCCGGTGGGCCGGGTGCAGACGCCGACCTTGCGACTGGTGGTGGATCGCGACCGCAGCATCGCCGATTTCGTGCCGGTGGCGTACTGGGCCATCGATGTGCAACTGCTGCACAACGGCATGCCGTTCACGGCGCAATGGCGTGCGCCGAACGATGCCTGTGACGATCAGGACCGCTGCCTCAATCAGGCCCTCGCCCAGCAAGCGGCCGCCGCAATAAGCAGCGCTGCCAGCGCCCGGGTGATCAAGCTGCGCACCGAGCGCATGCGCGAAGTGGCCCCCCTGCCCTTCGATCTGGGCACCTTGCAGGAAGTCTGCTCGAAGAAGCTCGGCCTCGGTGCCCAGGAAACCCTCGACATCGCCCAGGCGCTTTACGAAACCTACAAAGTCATCACCTACCCGCGCAGCGATTGCGGCTACCTGCCCCTGAGCCAGCACAGCGAGGCGCCGGGGATTCTCGCGGCGTTGCGTCAGGCCGACCCTAGCCTCGAAGCGCTGCGTGAGCATCTGGAGCCACAGCGCCGCTCTCGCGCCTGGAACGACGCCAAGGTCAGCGCCCACCACGGCATCATCCCGACCGCTGCTGCGAAAAACATGGAGCGCCTGACCGGCAAGCACCGCGCGGTCTACACGCTGATTCGCGCACGGTATCTGGCGCAGTTCCTGCCCAATCACGAATACGACCGCACCCAGGCCGATTTCGATTGCGCCGGGGAAGCCTTGCGCGCGGTTGGCAAGCAGATCATCGAGCCGGGCTGGAAACGCGCGTTGCCCGAAGCACTGGCCCCGGCCAAGGGCCGAGAAGCCCCCGCGCCGCAAACGCTACCGACGCTGACCCAAGGTGCCGAATGCGCCGTGGCGGACGTGAAGCTCAAGGACCTGTGGACACAGCCGCTCAAGCCCTACACCGAAGGCGACCTGATCAAGGCGATGAAGAACGTCGCCAAACTGGTGGAAGATCCGCTGCTCAAGCAGAAACTCAAGGACACCACCGGCATCGGCACCGAAGCCACCCGCGCCTCGATCATTCAAGGGTTGCTGGATCGTGGTTATCTGGTGAAGAACGGCAAGGCGCTGTCCGCCACCCCCGCCGCCTTCAGCCTGATCGACGCCGTGCCGCGCGCGATTGCCGACCCCGGCACCACGGCGATCTGGGAGCAGGCGCTGGACATGGTGCAGAGCGGCGAAATGAGTCTGGAAGAGTTCGTCACCAAGCAGGCCGCGTGGATGAGCAAACAAGTGACCCGCTGCGCCGGACTGAGCCTGACCATCAGCGGCCCGCCGCCTGCCGGTAAGGCCGCTGCGCCATGGAAGAACAAACGCAAGACCACCCGGCGCAAAACCACCGGAACCAGCAAGCGTGCGGCAAAACCGGCAGCCAAATAGCCCGCTGCACGCTACTGTTTCTGCAGTGATGGTCAGGAGGCAGCCGCATGTCTGTCATCGAACTGCGCGTCGCCCGGCGTGACGAACTGGACACCCTCGAAAACCTGATGCAGTTCTACACCTATGACTTCAGCGAGTGGCTGCCGCTGAAGCTCGGCGGGCATGGGTTCTTCCCGATCCAGTTGAAAGACGATTACTGGCGCCAGCCGGCGACGCGGCCATTCCTGATCCACGTTGACGGTGAACTGGCGGGATTCGTGACCGTGGATGACCACCTCCTCATCGAAGGCGCCGACTACAACATCGGCTATTTCTTCGTCAGCCGACGCTGGCGTGGCCAAGGCGTCGCGCAGTTTGTCGCCTCTGCCCTCTTGAGCCACCTGCCCGGTCGATGGCAGATTTTCCATGTCGACGCCAACCTGCCTGCACAGCGGTTCTGGGCCCGGCTCATCCCTGAGCTGAGCGGCGGCGACTTTACCCGCCAGACCAAAACAGTGGACGGCTATCCCTGCACGTTCTACTGCCTGCGCAGCCTCTCTCCCGCTGCCTGACCGCCGCTTTTTTCATTCCAGAATGACTTTGTCCGACAATATGTAGTGACCAAAAATAATCACTACAAAACCGTTGACGGCATCGTTTTGCTTTTGCATGATGCAGACGTCTCCCCGATCGGGAGCACTGGCAACACGCTTGAGCAAGCTCGTCTGACCGCCGAGCTGTTTTTTCCGGATACACGCTGCCCACAAGGCAGATTGAAGAAGCTGACCTGGCCTGAACGTCCAGTACAAGGACGAGAAGCGCTGGCGAAAATTCTCAAGACGCTTGTGGTCGACCCTGAAAACGTCGTCAAGGAGCCTCCCGGTTTTCGCTGCTTCTCCTCGTTGTGACGCTATTGCGTAGCAGTTATTCAACACGACTACATGCAACAGACGCATGACCCCGTACTTCACACGGGCGACCGCTGACGTCCTGGTTTCGGTGCCAGGGATCAACTAACCGATGGGCTACCTGTATTAGCGAATCAACTTTGAAAGATCACCAGACTGGTCAAGGGGCAATATCATGAATCTGAACAATCAACCTACTATCGAAGAACTGGCTCGTATGTTCGCTGCGCAAAAAGACAGCCACGACAGCCATATTCTGTGGATCAGCAAGTCGGGTCAGGTCCATATCGACTGCCTGTCGCCCCATGCTGGTGAAGAAGAGTTCGACCGGAACAACCAGAACCTGCTGGCCCGCCTGAAGATGTACCGCCGCGGCCACGGCTATGTCGGCAAGAAAGCCGCGGCCGACAAGGACTTCATCGGTAATGTTCTGCAAACGCTGAAACAGGCGTGGGACTCGATGCAGAACAACAACGAAGTTCGGGTGATTGATCGGTTCTGCTAAGTTAAAACTTCAATAAACAAAAGGGCCTGCTTCGAAAGCGAAGCAGGCCCTTTTTATTGCTCGCAAAAAAACTCATGAACGAGTTTCCAGCACCAGCTTCATGAACGCCTCAGCCGCCGCACTGTGATAGTTATTCTGGCGCCGCAATAACGCCGCTCCCCGCTGCGGCGCCTCGCTTTCGACACGCAACCGGCGCAACGCCCGGTCCTCGGTCGCAATCGCCTCCGGCAACATGGTCGCAATCGGCGCATGCCGGATCACTTCCAGCAACGTACTCACCGAGTTCACCTCGATCTGCACCTTGGGCGTGATGCCGTGCTGACGGAAATACTCGTCAATCGATAGCCGCGTGATGAAATCCGGCGCCAGCAAGGCGAAATCCAGCTGCGCGATGTCATCCGGGGTCAACACCGATGAGCTGTCGTACAGCGGATGCTCGCGCCCGACCATCACCCCCAACGTCTCGACAAATGCCGGAATGCATTCAATGTCCGGATTGCGCACCGGCGTGAAGGCAATCGCAATATCCAGCGAGTCATCCGCCAGCCCGGCCTCGATGTCGTCCATCGACAGCTCGAAAATCTCCAGGTGAATCCCCGGATACCGCGCCACGTAATCGCGCACCAGCGGCCCGACCAGATACGCCATGAACGTCGGGGTCATGGCCAGGCGCAGTGAGCCTCGGGACAGATCCTTCACGTCATGCAACGCGCGCTTGCCCGCCTCCAGCTCCACCAGCACCCGTCGCGCGCATTCGATATAGGCCTGCCCGGCGTCAGTCGGTTTCACCGAGCGCGAGGTGCGGTCGAACAGATCCACCCCGAGGCTTTCTTCCAGTTGGCGGATCTGTTGCGACAGGGTCGGCTGCGACACGTGCAGCGCCTCGGCCGCACGGGTGAAGCCGCCGTGATCGGCCACGGCCAGCAGGTATCGCAAATGTCGCAGCAGCATGGGACGTTCCATCTATAGGCAGTGCTTATGCTTTGCATTGTATATCGGTCTTGGACGCTATGGATCAATCGGCAGAAGATGAATCCCACACAGCAAGCCAACCCCGAAAGGAGAAGCACCATGCAATCCCAAGCCTACAACGACAGCCGCATCGCCCTGACCACCCGCGCCCTGGATGCCAAGGCTGAGAAAAACCTGTCGTGGCAGGACCTGGCCGACGGCACCGGCCTGAGCCTGGCCTACGTGACCGCCGCCCTCCTCGGCCAGCATCCACTGCCCAAAGCCGCTGCCGAAGTGGTCGGCGACAAGCTTGAGCTGAGCGCCGAAGACGTCGCCGCCCTGCAAATCATCCCGCTGCGCGGCAGCCTCGACGGTGTGCCGACCGACCCGACCATCTACCGCTTCCACGAGATGATCCAGATCTACGGCACCACCCTGAAGGCGCTGGTTCACGAGCAGTTCGGCGACGGCATCATCAGCGCGATCAACTTCAAGCTCGACATCAAGAAAGTCGAAGACCCTGAAGGCGGTTCCCGCGCCGTGGTCACCCTCGACGGCAAGTTCCTCCCGCTGCGTCCGTTCTGACGCCTCCGGGCCCGCACTCCGCGTGCGGGCCCCTCCAAACCTGATTTGCCAAGTCATCACCACATCTGCCTGGAGGCTGCCCCATGCAAAAAATTCTGCTGACCCTTGCCCTGCTCGCCGGCCTTTGCACTCAAGCCCAGGCCGATGACGAAGCCGTCGCTTACCGCTACGGCATGTCTCTGGATATCGCTGAAGTCGTGAGCATCACCCCGGTCGCCGATGTCTGCGGCGTAGTGCCGGTCGAGATGACTTACCTCGACAGTCACGGCGCAAAACACATTCTTCAATACAGCGAATTCGGCACCGGCTGTTCGAACTGAGAGGACACACCATGAAAAACCTGATCGAAGGCTTCCTGAAGTTCCAGAACGAAGCGTTTCCGCAACGCACTGAACTGTTCAAACACCTGGCGACTACCCAGACGCCGGGCACCTTGTTCATCACCTGCTCCGACAGCCGCGTCGTCCCGGAACTGCTGACCCAGCAAGAACCCGGCGAGCTGTTCGTGATCCGCAACGCCGGCAATATCGTGCCGTCCTACAGCCCGCATCCGGGCGGGGTTTCGGCGACGGTGGAATACGCGGTCGCCGTGCTCGGCGTGACCGACATCGTGATCTGCGGCCACTCCGATTGCGGCGCGATGACCGCCATCGCCCAGTGCAAATGCATGGATCACCTGCCTGCCGTCAGCGGCTGGCTGCAACACGCCGAGTCGGCGAAAGTGGTGAATGAATCGCGACCGCACGCCAACGACGCAGCCAAGCTGAGTTCGATGGTGCGAGAAAACGTGATCGCGCAACTGGCGAACATCCAGACTCACCCGAGCGTGCGCCTGGCCCAGGAGAAAGGCCTGCTGAATCTGCACGGCTGGGTCTACGACATCGAGACCGGCTCGATCGACGCGCTGAGTGCCGACCGCCGTACCTTCGTCTCGCTGGCCGAGCAACCGTCGACGTGCGCGGTGTACGGTCAGGCAGTCGATGCTGCTTGAAAACACAACGCCGCGCCCGTCATTGCGACGGGCGCGGCGTTGTTCTGTTCAGCGTTTTACGCCCAGATCGATTTGCGTCATGCGGCTGCGTACGGTGAACACACCGTCACCGGAGAGAATCGCGCTGCGGGCAAACAACCGGCCGCTTTCCCAGTTCGAAAGCCCCAGCTCCGGCTTGTTCAGCGCGTACTGGCCATCGACCCAACGGGTAATCCCGTTGCCCACGAACGGCGCGTTGACCGCGCTGTAGAAACGCTCCTGAACCGCCGCGTCTTCGCTGATCAGCGACACCGTGAACTGCGGGCTGTAGCGATTGAACAGCGCGATGGCCTGATCCAGATCGTCGACGATCATCAGGCTGGTTTCCGGGGTTTCTTCCCATTCCCACTCGCGGCCCAGTTGCGCTTCCGGCAAGGGCTCGGCCAGGGCTTCGGTCTGGTAACCCTCGGCGCGATAGACCTCGACCGTCGCGTTCTGCCAATCGCTCGGCAGGTAGCTTTCGCTGCCTTCGACGATGTGCAATTTGCAGCCCTGACCGCGCGCGGTACCGGCCTGCTGCAAGGCATCGAGGAACAGCGGCACCAGTTCGGCAGCACGGTCGCGCTGGATCAGGCAGACGTTCAGCGTGTTGCAAACCTTGCGATCCAGCGAGTTGCGCACCACAGCGGCAAAACGCTTGGCGTCGGCCTCGCGGTCGGCGATCAACCACGCGCCACCGGTGCCGTGCAGGCTGACGGCGGTACCGGCCTGCTGGGCGATGCTGCCCAACTGGCTGACCGCACGGCCCGAACCACGGGCCACCGCCAGCGACAGACGCCGGTCGGCGAACATCGCCCAACCGGCGGCGTGGTTGACGCTCTCCACCAGCGACACCGCACCCGCCGGCAGACCGGCATCGGCCAGCGCCGGGTTCAGGGCGTGGGTGACGATGGCTTGCGCGGTGCCCAGCGCATCGCTGCCAATGCGCAGCACGGCGGTGTTGCCGGTGCGCAATACACCGGCGGCGTCAGCGAAGACGTTTGGCCGACCTTCGAACACGAATGCGACGATGCCCAGCGGCGACACCACCTGCTCGACCTTCCAGCCGTCATGCTCGACGCTGCTGATCACTTTGCCACGGGTGGCCGGCGCATCACGCCAGGCGCGCAGGCCGGCGATCATGTCGCGGCGCATGCGCTCGTCGGCGAGCAACCGGGTGGTGGAACGACCGCGCGCCTTGGCCCGTTCGATGTCGGCGAGGTTGGCGGTTTCGATCAGTGCCCAGGCGTCCGGGTTTTCCAGACGTTGGGCAAACAGATCGAAGAAGCGGCTGATGGCCTCATCCGGCACCGCAGACAACGCGGCAAAGGCCGCCGCTGCACGCTCGATCGCCACCGATGCGGCCTGCTGATCCACCACCGGAATCAGCAACAGCTCGCCGCTCACTTGCTCCACCAACAGGTGGTCGCCGGGTCGGAAACGCTCGGCCAGTTCGGGGCTGACCACGGTGACGCGGTTACCGGCGAAAGGGATAGGCGTGCCAGCGACGAGACGTTCGAGCGCGAGAGACATGGAGCGGATTCACCATATTGAGGGCGGCCGGAAAATGTATAGGTTGGCCTCCCTCAAAGCAACACGGGCTCAGAACACCGACCAGCCAATCCGCGAACTGAGCATTTCCAGCGCCGCCATCCCCGCCAGCGAATTGCCCGCCGCGTTCAGTTCCGGCGACCACACGCACACCGTGAACTGCCCCGGCACCACCGCGACGATACCGCCACCGACGCCGCTCTTGCCCGGCAGGCCGACGCGATAGGCGAAGTTGCCGGCCTCGTCGTATAGACCGCTGGTGGCCATGATCGAGTTGACTTGCTGGGTCTGGCGGCGAGTAAGAATCTGCTCGCCGCTGTGTTTGCAGAAACCGTCGTTGGCCAGGAAACAGAAGGCTCGGGCCAGGTCGATGCAGCTCATGCGCAACGCGCAGTGGCTGAAATAGCTGCGCAGCACCGCTTCGACGTCGTTGTGAAAATTGCCGAAGGATTGCATCAGGTAAGCCATCGCTGCGTTGCGCGCGCGGTGCTGGTACTCGGAGTCGGCGACCTTGCCGTCGACCATCACCTGCGGGTTGCCCGACAGCCGCCGCACGAAATCGCGCATCGACAACGCCGGTGCCGCAAAGCGCGACTGGTTGATGTCGCAGATCACCAGCGCCCCGGCATTGATGAACGGATTGCGCGGACGGCCGCGTTCGAACTCCAACTGCACCAGCGAGTTGAATGGCTGGCCGGATGGCTCGTGGCCCAGACGTTCCCAGATCGCCTCGCCGGAATGTTCGATGGCCTGCACCAGGCTGAACACCTTGGAAATACTTTGCACCGAGAACGGCGTCTCGGCATCGCCGGCGCAATACATCTCGCCGTCATTGCCATATACGGCGATGCCCAATTGATTGGCCGGCACGGTGCCGAGGGCGGGAATGTAGTCAGCCACCTTGCCCTGCCCGATCAGGGGCCGGACAGCGTCAAGGATCTCGTTCAACAGCGCTTGCATGCCGGGTCTCGAAGTCTCGCCCCATGGGATTGCGGGGACACCGTGGCTAGACGCTGCGCCCGGCAATCGAATCACACCGGCGCTCTGTATCGCAGTGTGTACGGCCCGACGCCCGACACATCCCGCGCACAAATCCGGCCCTTCGCGACACATCAGCGATACAGCCCGGCGTTCAAATGAACCTGTCGATCGGCAGCCCCGATCAAGCCTTTGAACTCAAACATCGCATCGGAGATTCACCATGACCAAGCGCTCGAAAACCTCCCTGACCCTCGGCCTGCTGCTTGCCGGTGGCCTGGCCCTGTCCAACGCGGCTTCGGCTTCCGAAGCGTTCAGCGTCAAGCAACTGGATCACGGCTACAGCCAGTCCCAGGCCAAGGCCGACTCGGCGGAAAAAACCTCGGAAGGCAAATGCGGCGAAGGCAAGTGCGGCGCCGGCGAGTAACCCTTTTCACGGGGCACGTTGGTGCCCCGTTTTCTTTCGAATGAATGGAGCCTTCCCATGACCACAGCTCTCTCGTCGGCCGTCAAAGGCCTGCACTGGAACCTCGACCGCGCCGGCCAGTGGCTCGCGCCGCTGACCTTGCGCCTGTTCATCGCCTGGGAGTTTTTCGAATCGGGACTGGAGAAATTCAACGGCCAGAACTGGTTCGAAGACATTCAGGAGCGGTTTCCGTTTCCCTTCGACCACTTGCCGGCGACGCTGAACTGGGAGCTGTCGATGTGGGCAGAGCTGATCTGCGCGCTGGCGATCCTGATCGGATTCGGCACGCGGATTTCGGCGATTTCGCTGATTGTCGTGACCGTCGTCGCCACCGCTGCCGTGCACTGGCCGGCGGACTGGTCATCGCTGAGTGAACTGGCCCAGGGTTACGCGATCACCAACAAGGGCTTCGGCAACTTCAAACTGCCGGCGATCTACCTGGCTGCGCTGGTGCCGCTCGTATTTGCCGGGGCCGGCAAGTTGAGCGTGGATGCGTGGCTGGCGCGGTTTTTCTGGAAACGCGCCAGCCGCTGAGGATCAATGCGCCCGGTCCAGCCCCGCCAGCAACGCGCTGTCTCGGCTGTAAATGTCCGGCGCGTAGAGCACGCGACCCTGGCCATCGACCTGTGCCGTCCAGTAAGTCATGAGGATCGGCACCGGATTGCTCAGGCGGAATTCATGGGTGGTGCCGGTGGCGAGCAAGGTGTCGGTGCGCGCCTTCTCCGCCGGGCTGAGCAGGAAATCGCGCAGCTTCATCGGATGCTCGACCCGCACACAGCCGGAACTGAACGCCCGTGGCCCCTTGTCGAACAGCGCCTTGCTCGGCGTGTCGTGCAGGTACACCGAGAACGGGTTGGGGAACCGAATGACCATCTGCCCCAGCGGGTTGCGCGGCCCGGCGTCCTGACGCAGAAGGATGTTGCCGGGATTGTCCCAGTCGATGTCGGCGGCGGCCAGCGGCTGGCCGTTGGCGTCGAGCACTTGCAGGTTCTGGCGGCTGAGGAAGGTCTGGTCCTTGCGGATTTCCGGCAGCTTGTCTTCCTTCCAGATGGTCGGCGGCACGGTCCAGGTCGGGTTAAGGGTCAGGCGCGTGACCCGGGATTTGAGCAGCGGAGTCTGGCGTTCGGCGCGCCCGACCTGGGTGCGGGTCTGCCACACCGGCAGGCCACCCTGATAAAGCGTCAGTTCGGCAGCGGCGACGTTGACCAGCAGACCGTCCGGCTCCATGTCCTGGGCCATCCAGCGGAAACGTTCAAGGTTGACCCGCAACTGTTCACGGCGAGTCAGCGGACTTATGTTGAGTTCGGCAATTGTCCCCGGCCCAACCACGCCGTCCGCCTGTAGCGAATGGTTGGCCTGAAAGCTCTTCACCGCCTCCACCAATACGCCGTGATAAGCGTTGTCCGGCGTGCCGACCACACTGCTCAGATAGCCTTCGCTGTACAGCCGGCGGGCCAACTCCGGCACGCGCTTGTCTTCCATGTCCGGACGCAGCAACGGGCCGTTGCCCACCGACGTCCATTGGGGCAAGGCTTTCAGGCGTTGAGCTGCGTAGAGATGGCGCAAATTCTGATATTGCGCCAGCTGTGGGCGGGCCAGATCGAAGGCGGCCGGAACGTTGTGCACGCCCGGCACGGCGATGGCTAGCAATTCGGCCTGACGGTCGCGTGGCGTTTCGTCGGAATGCCACAGCGGTTCGAAGTGCGATTGCAGCAGGCGGCCGTAATGCAGATCCTGCAGGGCTTGCAGGTAGTAACGGCTGATCTCGATGTCGGCGCACAGCTCGCCGTCCTGCGGCGCGGTGAGTACCACCGGATAGCGTTTCGGATTCAGGCCATCGTCGGCCAACAGCTGCAATTGCGCATGCAAGGCCGGCAATTGCCCACCATCGGCCCACACCGGCAGCCAGTCCTGCTGCTGGTAGAACGCGCGCAACTGCTCCAGCGCCGGGCCGTTGAGGCTGGTGCCGATCGTCGGGCACGCCTGAGGCAGGCTGATCAGCGCAGCCTGCAGCGGGCTCTGTGGCTCGATGGGCATTTCCGTCGGCACGGGCGGCAGCGTCGGGAGTCCCGGCAACGGCTCTTCGGCGCAAGCGACAAACGGCGCAGCGAGCAAACAAATGCTCAAGTAGCATGCGTACTTTTTGAACAACTGCTTTACTCCAATCCATGGCCGTCTTGATTGACGGTCAACCTTACCTCAGGTGCGGTGCACAGTCAGGCCCGATTCGCGGGCTTGCCGGGAACGACTGGACGTCAGGAGCCTAAGTGCCAAACAAGTAGCAAGTGGAGACTCACTTTAAATGTTGACGTTTTTGCGCCGACTTCTGCTGACTGCCACCGCCCTTGGCGTGCTGACCAGCCCAGCCTTTGCCGCCGGCACCACTTCGCCGGTTCTGTACACCAGCCTCGCGCACGCCGCTCCGGAACTCAATCCCCAGGCGCTGAAAGGTGCCTTGAACGCCATGCAATGTGCGATCAACAACGGCGCGAAGCAGTCCCGTCACCTGGCGATCATCGACTATTCGCAGCCGTCCACCGAGCGCCGGTTGTGGATCTTCGACCTGACCCGGAAAAGACTGGTGCTGCGCGATCTGGTCGCCCACGGCTCGAACTCCGGGGAAAACTTCGCCACCCGGTTCTCCAACCGTGAAGGCAGTTTTCAGTCCAGCCTCGGCCTGTTCCGTACCCAGGAAAGTTACCAGGGCACCCACGGTTACTCGCTGCGCATGGACGGTCTGGAACCGGGCGTCAACGACATGGCCCGTGACCGCGCCATCGTGATCCACGCCGCCGACTACGTGAACCCGTTCTGGAGCAAACGTACCGGCCGTCTGGGTCGCAGCCAGGGTTGCCCGGCCGTGCGACCGCAAGTTGCCAAACGGGTGATCGACAGTCTGAAGAATGGCCAATTCATGTTCTCCTGGTACCCGGATCAGCAGTGGCTGAAATCCTCGCCGTACCTCAACTGCCAGCCACAACAGATCGCGAGCATTCTCAGCACGCACGCCAGCTGAATACTCTGTGGGAGTGCGCTGGCTCCCACAGGTTCGGTTTATTACAGATTTGTCATCGAGTTGTCGGTTTGCCGAGCGGATCGCCCGGTAGCTTGAAGTTGTCCCGGCCAGAACGCCGATCAACTTCAACGACTTGAGTGACCCATCATGAAAACCCTGATCCTCGCCTTCACCGCCCTCCTCGCCACCGGTTCCGTGTTCGCCGCCCCTGCACCGGACGCTGCCGTCATTCATGACAAAACCGGTTTCTTCGTGCACCTGGATGTCGACAAAGTCCTCTCCAGCACCGATATTTCCCAGGCTTGCGGCGTGATCCCCGCGCGACTCAACTACCTCGACCACCAAGGCCGTGAACATGTGCTGGACTATCAAGTGCAAGGCAGCGGCTGCATCAATGACAATTGAGGCACAGTGCCCATGAATATCCTTGTTGTCGAAGACGAACCCAAGGCCGGCAACTACTTGCTCAACGGCCTGCAGGAACTGGGCTACAGCGTGAGTCTGGCCCGTAACGGCGCCGACGGTCTGCACCTGGCGCTGGAGTTCGACTTCGACGTGATCGTGCTGGACGTGATGATGCCGAAAATGGACGGCTGGGAAGTCCTGCGCCGGCTGCGCAGGGAGACCGACACGCCGGTGCTGTTCCTCACCGCCCGCGATGACATCGCCGACCGGGTCAAGGGCCTGGAACTGGGCGCCGACGATTACCTGATCAAGCCGTTTTCCTTCGCCGAACTGGTGGCGCGCCTGCGCACCCTGACCCGGCGCGGGCCGATCCATGAAGAGGAGCAATTGCAGGTGGCCGATCTGCAGATCGATGTGCTCAAGCGCCGAGTCACCCGCGCCGGCAACCGGATCACCCTGACCAACAAGGAATTCGCCCTGCTGCAACTGTTCGCCACCCACACCGGGCAAGTGCTGTCGCGCTCGCTGATCGCCTCGCGGGTGTGGGACATGAATTTCGACAGCGACACCAACGTGGTCGATGTCGCCGTGCGCCGCCTGCGGGCGAAGATCGACGATCCGTTCCCGCTCAAGCTGATCCACAGCGTGCGCGGCATCGGCTACCGCTTCGATACCCAGCCATGAAAATCGCCGGCACGTATTCCCTGACCTTGCGTCTGGCGCTGGTCTTCGCCGTGCTTGCCTTCGCCGCGCTGGGAGGCCTGGGCGCGGCGCTGTACAACCAACTGGAAGCAGCTCTGATTCGCCGCGACGACATCCAGTTGGTCAGTCGCGTCGATCAGTTGCGCACCTTCCTCAACGACAGCAACACCCTGGAGCTGATCAAGAACAAGCCGGCGCTGTTTCAGAACATGCTCGGCAACCGAGAAGCCTTGCTGACCATCGGCGCACCCGGCCAGCCGCCGTTGCTGGTGGTCAACCCCGGCAACCTCGCCACTCCGAACTTGCCCGCCGTACCGATCGATCACCCGATGGCCCTGAGCGATGTACAGCACTTGCCGAGCGTCGACGGTGTGCCATTTTCGGCGGTGGCGGCGACCATCGACTCGGGCGATCTGGGCAACCTGCAGGTGCTCACCGGACGCCTGATGACCGAGCGCACGGCGATGCTCGCCAATTACCGGCTCAGCGTGTACGGCCTCGCGTCACTGGCGGCGATTGTGCTGGCGCTGGTCGGCTGCCTGCTGGTGTATCGCGGCCTGCTGCCGTTGCGGCGAATTGCCCGACATGCCCACGGGATCGGCATCGCCAATCTCGGCGAACGCCTCGACCGCCACGGCACGCCTCGGGAATTGCAGCCGATGATCGAAGCCTTCAATGCGATGTTGGACCGGCTCGACCGAGGGGTTGCGCAACTGAGCCAAGTCTCCACCGACATGGCCCACGAACTGCGCACACCGATCAACAACCTGCTCGGTGAAACCCAGGTCGCGTTGCAACAGAATCGCAGCGTCGACGCCTATCAACAGTTGCTCGCCTCCAACGTCGAAGAACTCGAACGGCTGGCGCGGATGCTCGACAACATGCTGTTTCTCGCCCGCACCGACCCGGCCAGCGCGCTGAGCCAGCGTCAGGAGCTGGACGCCAGCGATGAGATGCAGCGCATTGCCGATTACTTCGAAGGGCTGGCGGCGGACGTCGGTGTCACCATCGAGGCCAGTGGCAGCGGTGTGATCTGGGCCGAACCGATGCTGCTGCGTCGGGCACTGGCCAATCTGTGCGCCAACGCGATCAAGTACGGCGCGGCGGATTCGACGTTGCAGGTCGAAGCCATCGCCGAAGCGGACGGCAGCTACCTACGGGTACGCAATCAGGGCGCGACCATTCCGGCGGAACATCTGTCGCGGTTGTTCGAGCGCTTCTACCGCGTCGATCCGTCCCGCGAGCGCTCCGCCCAATCCAACGGACTGGGCCTGTCGATTGTCGCGACCATCATGCAATTGCATCAGGGCCGCTACAGCGTCAGCAGCGCTGATGGTGTTACCTGCTTTGAACTGTTCTTTCCGGCACGGGAGACGCGAGACGCAGGTGTGTGAAGGCACCGAGCGCAAACGCCGCGAACATCAATGCCGAGGCCACGCCGAAAGTCATGTGCAAGCCGGCCGCAATAACTTCGGCCGGTGCCTGAGTCGGATCGTCCGTGGCCAAGGCAAACACCGCGCCCATCGCCGCCGCCCCGGTGATCAACCCCAGATTACGCGACAGCCCGAGCATGGCCGAAACCACGCCGCGCTGTTCCTGAGCAACGCCGGACATCAACCCGGTGTTGTTGGCAGCCTGGAACAGCGCATAACTCAAGGCCACCACCGTGATCGGCAGCACGTATGCAAGCACTCCGAAACTCACCGTAAACAGCGCCAGCAGACCGCAACCGCAAGCCAGACCGAACAACGCGCCCGGCACCATCCGCCGCGCTCCGAAACGATCCACCAGCCGCCCGGCCGGTACGCCGCTGAACGCCGCCAGCAACGGCCCGATCGACAGCACCAGTCCTACCTGCGTGCTGGTGAGGCCCAGGCCTCGGCTCAGGTAAAACGGCCCGACCACCAGCGTGGTCATCATCACGGTCGTCACCAGCAAGGTCAGCGCCAGACTGCTGCTGATTCGCGTGTCGGTGAACAGTGACAGGTGAATCAGCGGCGCCTTGCTCCGCTTCTCGACCAGGATGAACAACCCCACGCCCAACAGGCTGAGCAACAGCAACGTCGGGGTGAGTCCTTCAACCGTCATCGCCAGCGCGTAGGCCGCCAGCGTCAGCATCAACACGGCGGTGCCGGGATAATCAAATGCAACACCCGAGCGCACGATTCGATCCTTCGGCAAATAGCGATACACCAGCCACGCATTGAGCAAGCCCAACGGCACGTTGATTACAAAGATCGACTGCCAGCCGACATGCGCCATCAACAGCCCGCCGAGCGACGGCCCGAGGGTGGTGCCGGTCGCCGACATCGTGGCCAGCAACCCCATCGCACTGCCGGCCCGGGATTTGGGCACCGCATCGGCCACCAATGCCACCGTCAGCGCGAACATGATCGCCGCGCCCAGGCCCTGCACCGCCCGCGCACCGATCAGCCAGGCGAGGCTCGGCGCCAGTGCGCACGCCAGTGAAGCGGCGGTAAAAATGCCGATGCCGATCAACAGCAAGCGCCGCCGACCGAAGCCGTCACCCAGCCGCCCGACGCTGACAATCAAGGTAGTGACCGCCAGCAGGTAGGCCAGCACGATCCATTGCACCTGTTGAAACGTCGCATCGAACGCCGCCGCCAGCGTGGGCAATCCGGCGTTGGCGATACTGGTGTCGAGCGACGGCATCAGCATCGACAGTGCCAGACTGGTCAGCGCCCAGCGGGCTGAAGGGCTCAGGGGTTCTCGGTGCATGGGGGGCTCACAATGCAGAAGTCATGGGACATAGCCTGAGCCTCGACAATACGAGGCGCAAGACGCATGCTTTGCACTTGATACCTGCATGGAACGCCACGTCATGAATGCACCGGATCTGAACCTGTTGATCACCCTCGACGTGCTGCTGAGCGAAGGCAGCGTCGCCCGCGCCGCCGAGCGCCTGCGTTTGAGTCCGTCAGCCATGAGCCGGGCGCTGGCCCGGCTGCGGGAAACCACCGGCGATCCGCTGCTGGTGCGCGCCGGTCGCGGACTGGTGCCGACCCCGCGTGCGCTGGAGCTGCGCGACCGGGTCAGTTATCTGGTGCAGGAGGCCGAAGCGGTTTTGCGCCCGGCAGAAGTGCTCGATCCTGGCCAGTTGCGGCGCACCTTCACCCTGCGCAACACCGACGGTTTTGTCGAAACCTTCGCCGCCGCCCTGCTCGCCCGCATCGCCGAAGAGGCGCCTGGCGTGCGCCTGCGCTTTGTGCAAAAAGCCGACAAGGACAGCACGCTGCTGCGCGTAGGCCGGGTGGATCTGGAAACCGGCGTGGTCGACGACAGCACCGACCCGACGCTCCACAGCCGCATCCTGTTCCACGATCAGTGGATTGGCGTGGTGCGTGAGGGGCATCCGTTGAGCAGCGGAAAGATCAGCGCCAAACGCTTCGCTTCGGGCCAGCACATTCTGGTGTCACGCCGTGGGCGCAGCAGCGGACCGGTGGACGAAGCGCTGCTCGCCTTAGGCCTGACGCGGGACATCGTCACTTCATTCGGCGGATTTTCGGCGGCGCTGACGCTGGTCCGTGAGTCGGACCTGATCGCCACCGTTCCGGAACGTCACACCAGCAAACTGCGCACGGGCCTGCACAGCTTCGCCCTGCCATTCCGGATGCCGGACATCAGCGTGTCGATGCTCTGGCACCCGCGCATGGACGCCGACCCGGCGCACCGCTGGTTGCGCCATTGTGTGCGCGAAGTCTGCGCCTAACGCGCGTCCCCGCCTGCGGGTTTGTAGAACAGGAATTTCCTGGTCTCGGCGGTTTTTCTGTATTCCTTGGCCCAACTTGGATGAACATTGCGGTCGTGGAAATACAGCGCGCCGCGGGTGCGATCGGTGAGCTGGCGGTTCAGCGCCTTGCCGGCGATTTCCTTGGCCAGCGCGTATTCGGCATCTTCCTTGACCTGATCCGGACGCCCGTCGCACCACCAGGAAAACTGGCAGCTCTTGGTTTCCGAGCCCTGCTTGACCACCTCGCACACCGTGCCCGGAAAGCCGTCATGCCCGAGGCGATTCATCACCACACTGGCCACGCCTTCCATGTCGGCATTGTCCTTGCCCTTGGCTTCCCAATAGATACTGCGCGCCAGACAGGTGATCGGGTCGTCCAGCGGAGCGGCGCCAGCGGGGTCGACCGCCTGCGCTTCGGTCGGGGTGATGGCTTCGGATTTGGGTGCCGGGGGCGCGTCGGGTTTGTCGGCGGCCTTCTCTTCCAGAACCTCGGCTTTCGCTTCGGCCTTTTCCTTGATCGGTGCCTGATCGGTGGCCAGTGCCGCGCCGCTCAGCAAGGTCAACGCAAGACAGCAAAGCAACCCGTTCAATTGCATGATCATTCTTCCGGCAGGGCCCGATGCGGGCAAAGTGTTACGTGGTTGAGACGCCCGGATCTCGGGCTCTTCGCGAAGTGTAGACGGCAATTTTCACGGCATCGTTCCGCAGAAAAATCCGCGTCGGGAAGAAAAAGACATTGCACGAACCGGGGCCCTTTCGCGCATGATGTGCGCACTCAGCCCAAGGGAGATTTCCATGCGCTTCATGCCATCCGTTCTGCGACTCGCCGCGTTGTCCGTGGGCCTGGCGCTGGCCACTTCGGCCATGGCCACCGACGAGTCGCAATTGATCGAATCGATCAACAGCTACCGCAGCCAGCCGCAGCGTTGTGGCAGCCAGGCGTCCAGCGAATTGCCGCCGCTGTCGGCCGATCCGCGCCTGATTCTGCCGGCCAGCGGCGTGGTGGATTTGCAGCAGGCGATGTCCAGCGCTCGCTACCCGATGGTCAACGTGCAGGCGATTACCCTTAACGGGCCACGGGATGCGGCGTCGGCGATGAAGGCGATTCAGGAGAGCTTCTGTCAGGTGGTGCTGGATCCGCAGTTCGTCGATATCGGCGTCAGCCGCGCTGATCGTGACTGGCGCATCACCCTCGCCCGGCCACTGCTGTCCGCCCGCCTCGGCGACGGTCAGGCTGAAGGACAGAAACTCCTCGAACAACTCAACGCCGCCCGCGCCCAGCCGCGCCAGTGCGGCGGTCAGGCATTCGCAGCGACAGCGCCGCTGGCGTGGAACGCGGTACTCGGCGGCGTTGCCCAGGAACACAGCCGCGAGATGGCCAACAACAATTATTTCGACCACAAGGACCGCAACGGCGGTACTCCCGGCGACCGCGCCGAACTGGCCGGTTACAGCGGTCAGCAGGTCGGCGAGAACATCGCCGCCGGGCAGGACACGGTGCAGAAAGTCGTCGCCGGCTGGCTAGCCAGCCCCGGTCATTGCGCCAACCTGATGAACCCGCAATACCGCGAACTTGGCGCTGCCTACGCAGTTGATCCGAAGAGCAGTGCCGGGATTTACTGGACGGCGATGTTTGGCGGGGAATAAGCCTCAAGCCAGCTCCTCCCCCCAAAGGAGGAAGTACATCGCAGGCAATAAAAAACCGGAGCCAGGCTCCGGTTTTTTTATGGTCAATGAGTCCTCATCCCCGCCGCATACATCGCCAGTTTCAGCAGGCTCGCCACCGCCGCCAGCGAGACCACGCTGCCCAACCAGATCAGCAGCAGCCAGCCCAGACGCTTGTACCAGGGGCTGGATTTCACCTCACGCGAATCAATGGTAGCCATCGCCAATCCTCACTTTGCCGCGGAACACGTAGTAGCTCCAGAAGGTGTACATCAGGATCACCGGCAGGATGAACAGCGCGCCGATAAGGGCGAACAACTGACTGGTGGCCGGTGAAGCCGCCGCCCACAGGCTGACCGACGGCGGGATGATGTTCGGCCAGAGGCTCAGCGCCAGCCCGATGTAACCAAGGAACATCAGCACCAGGGTGAACACGAACGGCCAGTGGGTGTGGCGCTGACGCAGCGAACGCAACAGCCCGAACAGCGCCAGCACCGCCAACACCACCAGCCCGGCGAACACGGTCAGGTGCGCATGGTTGAACCAGCGGCCAGCCAGTTCCGGATGCAGTTGCAGCGTCCACGCGCCGATCACCACCACCATCGCCAGCAGCAGCCACGCCAGCGGACGGCTGTAGTGACGCATCCGCGATTCGAGCATGCCTTCGGTCTTGACCAGCAGCCAGGTGCTGCCGAGCAAGGCGTAAGCAATCACCAGACCGACGCCGCAGACCAGCGGGAACGGCGCCAGCCAGTCGAGACCGCCACCGGCGAACTGCCGATCCACCACCGGAATCCCCGACACATACGCGCCGATCACCACGCCCTGGGAGAACGTCGCCAGCAGCGAACCGCCGATGAACGCCCAGTCCCACAGATGACGTTTTTCAGCCGGCGCCTTGAAGCGAAACTCGAACGCCACACCGCGGAAAATCAGCCCCGCGAGCATGAAGATCAGCGGCAGATACAGCGCCTCCAGAATCACCCCGTAAGCCAGCGGAAACGCGCCGTACAACGCCGCGCCGCCGAGCACCAGCCAGGTTTCGTTGCCGTCCCAGACCGGTGCGACGGTGTTCATCATCACGTCGCGTTCCTGCTCGTCGCTGATCATCGGGAACAGGATCCCGAGGCCCAGATCGAAGCCGTCCATGATCACGTACATCATTACCCCGAAGGCAATGATCACGCCCCAGATCAACGAGAGATCGATACCTTGAATACCCATGACTCAACGCTCCTTTTTCAGTGGATCCGGGTCGCGGATTCGAGGTTGTCGGTGACCGCCGACAGTGGCCGGCGCGGGGTCTGCACCTGGGTGCCTTCGGGCGGATGCTCGTGGTGCGGCTGCGGGCCCTTGCTCACCAGTTTCATCATGTAGCCGATGCCCACGGTGAACACCGAGCAGTAGATGACAACGAACAGCGCCAGCGAGGTGCTCATCTGCGCCACCGAGTGATGAGACGCGGCGTCATGGGTTCGCATCAGGCCGTACACCACCCACGGCTGACGCCCGACTTCGGTGGTGATCCAACCCGCCAGCAGCGCGATCAGGCCGCTCGGCCCCATCAGCAGCACCAGCCGCTGGAAGCCGCGATGGCGGTAGACCTTGCCATTGCGCCGCAACGCCAGCCCCAGCACGCCGACCAGAATCATCAACATGCCCAGCCCGGCCATCACGCGGAAGCTCCAGAAAATCACGGTCGAATTCGGCCGGTCTTCTTTCGGGAAGCTCTTGAGTGCCGGGATCTGCTTGTCGAGGCTGTGGGTGAGGATCAGGCTGCCGAGGTACGGAATCTCGATCGCGTATTTGGTCTTCTCCGCCTGCATGTCCGGGATGCCGAACAGCACCAGCGGGGTCGGCCCGTTGTCGGCGTTTTCCCAGTGGCCCTCGATGGCGGCGATTTTTGCCGGTTGGTGTTCCAGAGTGTTCAAGCCATGGGCGTCACCGACCACCGCTTGAATCGGCGCGACGATCAGCGCCATCCACAGCGCCATGGAGAACATCTTGCGCACCGGTTGGGTGTCGTTGCCACGCAGTAAATGCCAGGCCGCCGAAGCGCCGACAAAGAACGCCGTGGCGACGAATGCGGCAATCGCCATATGCGCCAGACGGAACGGAAACGACGGGTTGAACACGATCGCCAGCCAGTCCAGCGGCATCACTCGACCGTCAACGATTTCGAAGCCTTGCGGAGTCTGCATCCAGCTGTTGGAGGCAAGAATCCAGAAGGTCGAGATCAGCGTGCCGATGGCGACCATCACCGTGGCAAAGAAGTGCAACCCTCGGCCGACGCGGTTCCAGCCGAACAGCATCACCCCGAGGAACCCGGCCTCGAGGAAGAACGCGGTCAGCACTTCATAGGTCAGCAACGGCCCGGTGACGCTGCCGGCAAAGTCAGAGAATCCGCTCCAGTTGGTGCCGAACTGGTACGCCATGACCAGCCCCGAGACCACGCCCATGCCGAAGTTGACGGCGAAGATCTTCGACCAGAAGTGGTAGAGATCGCGGTAAGTGTCGTTACGGGTTTTCAGCCACAGGCCTTCGAGCACCGCCAGGAAACTCGCGAGACCAATGGTGATCGCCGGGAAAATGATGTGGAACGAAACCGTGAACGCGAATTGAATTCGCGCCAGGTCCAGTGCCTCCAGGTTGAACATGATGATGTCCTCATCCAGGCTGAAAAGCGGCAGCACACGGCCGGGCCACCGCCAGGCGCGAACGCCTGCAGCCAGTCAAAATGCAAAAGGGTTGGATCGCGTGAGTCGGCTACGCCACCGACGACGGGATCAGGTTGCTCGCCTCGGCCGCTTCGAGGCGGATCGCCACGAACTTGGAGGTCGGCGTGTAGGTGCGGTCACCGTAGCTTTCCAGCGGCACCAGCGGATTGGTTTCCGGGTAGTACGCGGCAGCCTGCCCGGCCGGAATGTCGTAGGCGATCAGGGTGAAACCGCTGACCCGACGCTCACGCTCGTCATCCCACAGCGCTACCAGATCAACCTTCTGTCCCGGTTCAAAACCGAGCCGGCGGATGTCCTGCTCGTTGGCGAACACCACGTCGCGCATCCCGTATACACCGCGATAACGGTCGTCGAGGCCGTACAGCGTGGTGTTGTACTGATCGTGAGACCGCATGGTTTGCAGGATCAGATGCGGTTTGACCGGCAGGTTGCGCACGCCTTCGCTGATCAGATGTTCCGGCAGCACACACGGGGTGAACTGGGCCTTGCCGGATTCGGTTTTCCAGATCCGGTCGGAAGCGTTGTTGCCGAGGTGGAAACCACCCGGGATCAGCAGCTTCTCGTTGAAATTCTCGAAGCCCGGAATCACGTCGGCGATCAGGTTACGGATGCGCCCGTAGTCGCCTACCGCCCATTCCCAATCGATCGGGTGTTTGCCCAAGGTCGCGGCAGCGATCCCGGCAATGATCGCCGGCTCGGATTTCAGGTGCGCCGACTTCGGTTTCAGTTGGCCGAACGACAAGTGCACCATGCTGAAGGTGTCTTCCACGGTCACGCCTTGCGGGCCTTCGGCCTGGACGTCGATGTCGGTACGGCCGAGGCACGGCAGAATCAACGCATCACGCCCGGTCACCAGATGGCTGCGGTTGAGTTTGGTCGAGATATGCACGCTCAGGTCGAGTTTGCGCATCGCGGCGTGGGTGCGCGGGGTGTCCGGCGTAGCTTGAGCGAAGTTGCCGCCGAGCCCGATAAACACCTTGGCTTCGCCACGTTCCATGGCACCAATCGCCATGACCGTGTTGTGGCCGTGCATCCGCGGCACTTTGAAGTTGAAGCGTTTTTCCAGGGCGTCCATCAGCTCGGTCGGGGCCAGTTCGTTGATGCCCATGGTGCGGTCGCCCTGCACGTTACTGTGGCCGCGCACCGGCGACAGCCCGGCACCCGGACGGCCGACATTGCCGCGCAGCAGTTGCAGGTTGATGACTTCCTGCAGGGTCGGCACCGAGTGCACGTGTTGGGTCAGGCCCATGGCCCAGCACATGATCACGCTCTTGGCCCGGGCATACATGCGCGCTGCCAGTTCGATGTCATGCAGCGGCACACCGGACTGCTCGACGATGTGCTCCCAGCTCGTGGCATCGACTTCGGCCAGGTAGCTGTCGAGACCCGAGGTGTGCTCGGCAATGAAGGCGTGATCGAACACCGGTTCGCCGCCGGTGGCCTGGGCTTCACGTTCCCATTGCAGCAGGAACTTGGCCATGCCGCGAATCATCGCCATGTCGCCGCCCAAGGCTGGACGGAAGTACGCGGTGTTGGTCGCTTCCCAGCCGTTGCTGAGCATCTCGATCGGGTTTTGCGGATTCTGGAAGCGCTCCAGCCCACGTTCCTTGAGCGGGTTGATGCACACCACTTGAGCGCCGCGTTTCACCGCTTCTCGCAGCGGTTCGAGCATGCGCGGGTGGTTGGTGCCGGGGTTCTGGCCGATCACGAAAATCGCATCGGCGTGGTGCAGGTCTTCATAGACCACCGTGCCTTTGCCGACGCCCAGGCTCTCGCCCATGCTCACCGCGCTGGCTTCGTGGCACATGTTCGAGCAGTCCGGGAAGTTGTTGGTGCCATAGGCGCGGACGAACAACTGATAGAGAAACGCCGCTTCGTTGCTGGCACGACCCGAGGTGTAGAACTCGGCCTCGTGAGGCGATTTCAGGCCTTTGAGGTGCTTGGCGATCAGCGCGAAGGCATCGTCCCAGGTAGTTTCCACATAGCGGTCGACCCGCGCGTCGTAGCGCATCGGATGGGTGATCCGGCCCTGGTATTCGAGCCAGTAATCGCTTTGTTCGGCCAGGGTCGAGACCGTGTACTTGTTGAAGAACGCCGGATCGACCAGGCGGCCGGTGGCTTCCCAGTTCACCGCCTTGGCGCCGTTTTCGCAGAACTTCAGCATGCTCGCGCCGGGTGCTTCACCCCAGGCGCAACCGGGGCAGTCGAAGCCGCCGTTCTGGTTGGTCTTGAGCATGGCGCGGATGTTTTTCAGGGCGTTTTCACTGCCCAACCAGTTCTTGGTGAGGCTGATGACAGCGCCCCAACCCGCAGCGGCGCCCTTGTAGGGTTTGTAACGGTCGACTTGTGACATGGGACTTCTCCATGACGATGCACACAGGCAAAAACCTGATCGGGTTTAAACAGCGACGACTGACTTTCAAGTTAAAAGAGCGGTCGTTTCGTTTGACGGGGCCAAGGATAGGAACCGCTGCAAAAACTTGTCTAATCGCTATTAATGACTGCGTTATCGAAAGCATCTATCACGGCGTTAAACCCTTTAAATACGGGCACTTGCAAAACTAACAAGCGATAAACCCGGAATAATTATTTCATCATCGACAGCATCAATCGGCCGGTAATCAAGAGTGATTGGACGCTGTCTCAAGTTGCTCATAACCTGCGCCGACCCAATCCCTTCAATAGCGGATTTCACCCAAGCGAGGCTGTCATGTCAGAGCGCGTCTTGATCGATGGTTACAACCGCCGCGTCGACTACCTGCGCATGTCGGTCACCGACCGCTGCGACTTTCGCTGCGTGTATTGCATGGCCGAAGACATGCAGTTCCTGCCGCGCCAACGGGTGCTGACGCTGGAGGAGATCTATCAACTGGCGCAGGGCTTCGTTGCGCTGGGCACCCGCAAGATCCGCCTGACCGGTGGCGAGCCGCTGATTCGCCCCGGCGTCGTCGGCTTGTGCAAGCAGATCGCCGCCCTGCCCGGCCTGCGCGAACTGTGCCTGACCACCAACGGCTCGCAGCTCGACAAACTCGCCAGTCCGCTGTTCGACGCCGGGGTCAAACGCCTCAACGTCAGCCTCGACAGCCTCGATGCCACGCGCTTCAAGCAGATGACCCGCACCGGTGACCTGGCCCAGGTGATCGACGGCATCGACGCCGCCCGCGCCGCCGGATTTACCCGCACTAAACTCAACTGCGTGGTGATGCAGGGCCGCAACGATCACGAGATCAACGATCTGGTGCAGTTCGCCATCGAACGGGATCTGGACATTTCCTTCATCGAGGAAATGCCGCTGGGGATCATCAGCGAACACAGCCGTGCCGAGTCGTTCTTTTCCAGCACCCAGGTGCGCGAAAAGATCGCCGAGCGCTACACCCTGATCGACTCCGCCGAGTCGACCCAGGGCCCGTCGCGCTACTGGCGGCTGGCCGAAGCGCCGCACATCCGGCTGGGGTTCATCTCGCCCCACAGCCACAACTTCTGCGGCACCTGCAACCGGGTGCGTCTGACCGTCGAGGGGCGTTTGCTACTGTGTCTGGGGAACGAGCATTCGGTGGACTTGAAGGCGGTGCTGCGCGCCCATCCGGGCCAACCGGAACGCTTGGAGAAAGCCATCATCGAAGCGATGAAACTCAAGCCTTACCGGCACAACTTTGAAGTGAACGACGACGTACAAGTGGTGCGCTTCATGAACATGACCGGCGGCTGATCCGCCACGTTTCCAAGGCAGAGAGCCGCATGATCATCCGACCCAAGGTCAATCAATTCGCCATTCTCTTCACCCTCAAGGGCTCGATTGCCAAGCGCATCGCCCTGCGCGCCCTGATGGTGACGCTGCTGGCGTCGGCCATCGTGCTGGTGGAAATGCTCCACCCGAGCAACTTCACCAAGGTCAACGCCACGCCGTTCACCTTGCTCGGCCTGTCGCTCTCGATCTTCATGAATTTTCGCAACAACGCCTGCTACGACCGCTGGTACGAAGCGCGCAAGGCCTGGGGCGAAGTGATCGTGCATGTGCGCTCGGTGATTCGCGAGACTCATGTGATCCGCGAATCTGCGCAGCGCCGACTGTTGCTGCTCAACCTCGCTGGTTTCGCCCATGCACTGAATGCGCGACTGCGCCGGGAAGACGAAGCCGCCGCCAGCGCCCAATGGATCACCCCGCAGCACGATGCGCAGGTGCCCGATTACAGCGGGCGAATCCTGCAAACGGTCGGCCAGCAATGTTCCGATCTGCATGAGGCGGGCGATCTCAGCGAGTGGCGTTACATGCTATTGGCTAATCACCTGACCAGCCTGACCCAGGCGCAGGCGGTGTGCGAGCGGATCAAGAACACACCGCTGCCCTTCCCGTACACCTTGCTGCTGCACCGCACGATTTACCTGTTCTGCATCCTGCTGCCGTTCGCCATGGCCGAACCGCTGGGCTGGCTGACGCCGCTGTTCACGGCGATTGTCAGCTACACCTTCTTCGGGCTGGATGCGATTGCCGATGAGCTGGAGGACCCGTTCGGCCGGGATGAAAACGATTTGCCGACCGATGCGCTGGTGCGGGGTATCGAGCGGGATATTCTCTCGGAGCTGGGGACTGAGCCGTTGCCGCCGGCGCTGAAACCGGTGGACTACGTCCTCAGTTAATCGACTGCCTCCCCTTCCGGGGAGGGAGACTCATCAATCCAGATGCGCCCAGGTCATGCGGAACGAAGCCCCGCCCCACGGCGAGTCGCCGACCTCGACCTGCCCGCCATGGGATTGCGACACCCGCCGCACCAGCGCCAGACCAAGGCCGAAGCCGCCCGTGCGGCGGTCGCGGCTGGCGTCCAGACGCGAGAACGGTTCGAAGATTTTCTCCCGCCCTGCCAGCGGCACACCCGGCCCGTCGTCGTTGACCTGCACTTCGTATTGATCGCCGATGCGCACCAGCGACACCTCGACCCGCTGCTCGGCATACCGGATGGCATTGCGCAGCAGATTGATCACCGCCCGCGCCATGAAACGCGGTTCGATCCGCACCTCGTCGACCCGGCAATCTACGATCAACAGCTGCACCCCGGCGGCCTCGGCTTCCAGCGCCACGCTGCCGACCACGCTGTCCAGCCAGTTGGCGGCCTGGATGTTTTCTCGGGTGATCACCGTCGCGCCGCGTTCGAGGCTGGCGTAGGTCAGCAGTTCGGAGACCATTTCCTCCAGCTCGCCGAGGTCGGCGTACATGTCGGCGATCAGTTCGCGGTTCTGGCTGGCGTCCGGTTGCTGCTTGAGCTGATCGAGCTCGAACGACAACCGGGCAATTGGCGTGCGCAGTTCGTGGGAGACCGCGTTGGTCAGTTCGCGCTGATTGGCGATCAGGCCTTCGATGCGCGCCGCCATCAGGTTGAAGTGGCCGGCGAGGTCGCGGATGTTCGAGCGTTTGGACAGCTGGATCCGCACCGAAAGGTCGTTGTCACCGAAACGCTCGGCGGCGAGGCGCAGTTTTTCCAGATCGCGCCAGTGCGGACGAACCCAGAAGTACAGAACGATGCCCAGCAGCACCGCCAGCATCAGGTAGGCCCCGGCTATGTAGAACGGCATCAGGCTCGGCTCGGGCGGCAGCTTGATGCTGAGCAACTGCGAACCACCGTCGATGTTGCTGATGAACTGGGTGTAATCGTCGCGGATCACCAGCAGATCCTGAGCCAGTTCGGCTTTTTCCTGATCGTTGAGGTTCAGTTGGTCAGCCTCAATCAGGCTCAACGTCAGCCCGTAGTGCGGCCGCAACGCCTCCAGTTGCGCCTCGCGCGCCGCGCCCTGCTGGTCGCGCATGTGTTCGACCAGCGACCAGGCCTGACCGCGCACCGCCTCGCGGTTGTAGGCCTGCATCTGGTTGTCGAGCAACGCGTTGAAGGTGTGTTCGACGGTTTGCAGCGCCGCCACCAGCCCGACGGTCATCACCAGAAACAGCCCGAGAAATAACCGCAGCATCTACAACTCCCACGCGAACGGATTGAACAGGTAACCCTTGCCCCACACGGTCTTGATGCAGACCGGCTCGCGAGGGTTGTCCTTGAGTTTGTTGCGCAACTTGCTGATGTACACGTCGACGCTGCGGTTGAGGCCATCGAAGGCGATGCCGCGCATGCGGTTGAGAATGTCATCGCGCGACAGGATCTTGCCGGCGGCGCTGGCCAGCAGCCACAGCAGCTCGAATTCCATGGTGGTCAGTTCGATCAGCTCGCCCGCCAGACGCACATCGCGGCAACTGCGGTCGATGACCAGATTGCCGAATTCCAGCGAGCTGACCACACCGCTGTCCGGCACCTGCCGGCGTTGCAGCGCGCGCAGGCGTGCGAGCAGAACAGGCGGCTTGATCGGTTTGATCACGTAGTCGTCGGCCCCGGACTCGAGGCCCAGAATATGGTCGAGGTCATCTTCCTTGGCCGTCAGAATAACAATCGGTGTGTCCGACACGCTGCGGATTTCCCGGCACACGTGCAGGCCGCTCTGCCCCGGCAGCATCAGGTCGAGCACCACCACTTTGGGCTTGAATTCGAGAAACGCGGCCACGGCCAGATCGCCGCGATGCACCGTGCGTACCTCGTAGCCGTGTTGTTCGAGAAAGTGGGCGATCAGCGCGGCCAGCCGCTCATCGTCTTCCACCAGCAGGACTCTGCCAAAACCCAGGTTATCCATAACAACCGCCGCCAACCGCTTTGTGAAGTGGGCGACATTATGCGGGCATTCAATGGCGAGACGTTTATCGCAGGCAGCAAAAACCGGCCTCTGGGGCCGGTTTTCGTTGATGTTTCATACTCTTAAGAGTTTTTAACAATTCATGCCGCGACGGGTACGCCACTGTGGAAACGGAATTCCTCGTCCGGTGACTCGATCAGGTCCTGCTCGGCGGCGCGGACTTTCTCGATCACCTGGGCGATGTCCTTGGCGTCACCGTACTGGTAGGCCAGTTTCAGATAACCCTGGAAATGCCGGGCCTCGCTTTTCAGCAGGCCGAAGTAGAACTTGCCGAGTTCTTCGTCCAGATGCGGCACCAGCGCTTCGAATCGCTCGCAACTGCGCGCTTCGATAAAGGCGCCGACCACCAGGGTGTCGACCAGTTTCACCGGTTCGTGGCTGCGCACCACTTTGCGCAGGCTCGAGGCATAACGGCCGGCGTGCAGCTGGCGCAGTTCGATCTTGCGTCGCTTCATGATGCGCATCACCTGCTCGTGGTGCACCAGTTCTTCCCGGGCCAGACGCGACATCATGTTGATCAGATCGACGTGGGAATGGTACTTGGCGATCAGGCTCAACGCGGTGCTGGCGGCCTTGAACTCGCAGTTCTTGTGGTCGATCAGCAGGGTTTCCTGATCGGCCAGCGCGGCTTCAACCCAGGCATCAGGCGTGCGGCAACCAAGGAATTCGTGGATTTCGGGAAGGATCATGGGGCTCACGGTCAAAAGGTGTTCGAGCGAAGGGCGCCGATTATACCGGCCTGCCCGCAGACCACCAGCGGCCCGCGTTGATATGCATCAAGTCGCAGACGGATGCGCAGCAACTATAGTTGTGCAACGCCGTGCCTTTTCATTGCTGGAGACTCACTCATGCAAGCCATTCGCAGCATTCTGGTGGTCATCGAACCCGAACATGCGGAAAGCCTGGCGCTCAAGCGCGCCAAGCTGATCGCCGGGGTGACCCAGGCCCATCTGCACCTGCTGGTCTGCGACAAGAAGCACGATCACGCCGGTATGCTCAGCGTGCTCAAGGCCGCGCTTTTGGCGGACGGCTACAGCGTCACCACCGAACAGGCGTGGAACGAGAGCCTGCACGAAACCATCATCGACGTGCAGCAGGCCGAAGGCTGCGGACTGGTGATCAAGCAGCACTTCCCCGACAGCTCGTTGAAGAAGGCCCTGCTGACCCCGGCGGACTGGAAACTGCTGCGCCACTGCCCTACTCCCGTGCTGCTGGTGAAAACCGCCGGTTCGTGGAAGGACAAAGTGATTCTGGCGGCGGTCGACGTCGGCAATGCCGATGGCGAACACCGTCATCTGCACACCACGATCATCGACCACGGCTTCGACATCGCCAGCCTGGCCAAGGGGCATCTGCACGTGATTACCGCCCATCCGTCACCGATGCTGTCGGCGGCGGACCCGACGTTCCAGCTCAAGGAAACCATCGAGGCGCGCTATCGCGAGCAATGCCGGGCGTTTCAGGCTGAATTCGACATCGATGACGCTCACTTACACGTCGAGGAAGGCCCGGCGGATGTGTTGATTCCGTTCATGGCGCACAAGCTGCAAGCGGCGGTGACCGTGATTGGCACCGTGGCGCGCAGCGGTGTGTCGGGGGCGTTGATCGGCAATACGGCCGAACAGGTGCTGGATCAACTGGAAAGTGACGTGCTGGTGCTCAAACCGCAGGAGGTTGAAGACCATTTGGTCGAATTGGCGGTGAAGCATTAAGTATTGCGGCGCCGGTAAGGCCGTCATCGCTGGCAAGCCAGCTCCCACTGGGACTCAGGTGTGTCCAACATCGAGAGCATTACACCATCACTGCGGGAGCTGGCTTGCCAGCGATAGCAATAGGTCAGTCACCGAGGGCATCCTTGAGGAAACCGGGCGCGATGTAGCGCTGATAGTGCGCTTCCGACAGCAGGAAAAATTCCCGATCAATGGCATCGCGCAGTTCCGGCAGGTTCCAGTCGCGAAACTCCGGCAGTAGCACCATCCCGTAGGCTTCCAGATTAATGATCACCCGCGCGCCCCGGGCGATCAGCTGATACGCCCAGCAATATTCCGACTGATGCGGCACGAAGCGGATCTTGCGCTGTTCCAGTTGCAGACGCAGGCGCGCCGGATCGAAGACCTCGACCTTGCTCGCCATCACTTGTGACAGCAATTGCTCAAGACGCAGCCACACCGCACGCTTTTCTTCCTCGTTGTAACCGTTCCAATGGATCACTTCGTGGTGGAAACGCTTGCAGCCACGGCACACCAGATCACCGTAAACGGTGGAGCAGAGGCCGACGCAGGGGGTCTTGATGGTCTGATTGGGCATAAATGGGCAGAACACTTGAAACGCGGAACAGGTCGGCATGTTAGCCCTTTGTCCGCCATTCATCACCCCTCAAACGTCAGGGGCAAGCGCTGGATCAAGGTTTGCCCGAGCCGCGCACAACGCAACCAAAGTCCAATAGAGCGCGACTTACCTTTAAATTTTTTTTGCCGTAGAATCAGCCAGCCTTTTTAGGCGCCAATGTCCGTTAGAAGCTGTTTTCAAAGCGTCACGAGCACAGTCGTTCCTTCAGAGCGGTGTTGGCGGAAGGTTTTTCCAGCGGGGAAAAGCCATACGCCAACCCTCATCAGCTCCCCGTTCTGCAGGCGTAAAACTTTGAAAGCAGCTTCTGTAAGGAATTGCCGGTAATTCTGGCCGAACGACCCACAACGTCGTGAGGAGCATGAGTACGGCAATTTCGGGATGAGCGTCCCGGACACCCATTTGGGACCACTGATGAGGGTAATAACTGTGCTTGAAGCCTACCGCAAACATATCGAAGAGCGTGCAGCCCTGGGTATCGTTCCCCAGCCGCTTAACGCCGAACAAACTGCAGGCCTGGTCGAGCTGCTGAAGAATCCTCCGGCTGGCGAAGAAGCTTTCCTCGTTGACCTGATCACCAATCGCGTACCACCAGGAGTGGACGAAGCCGCCTACGTCAAGGCCGGTTTCCTCTCCGCACTGGCCAAGGGCGAAGTCTCCTCCCCTCTGCTGGACAAGAAGCGCGCTGTAGAACTGCTCGGCACCATGCAGGGCGGCTACAACATCGTGACCCTGGTTGAACTGCTGGACGACGCCGAGCTGGCACCAGTGGCCGCCGAAGAACTCAAGCACACCCTGCTGATGTTCGATGCCTTCCACGACGTGGCTGAAAAAGCCAAGAACGGCAACGTTCACGCCAAGGCCGTGCTGCAATCCTGGGCTGACGGCGAGTGGTTCAAGAAGCGCCCTGTGCTGGCCGACAAGATCAGCCTGCGCGTCTTCAAGGTGACCGGCGAAACCAACACCGACGACCTGTCCCCTGCTCCAGACGCCTGGTCGCGTCCCGACATCCCGCTGCACGCCCTGGCCATGCTGAAAATGGCCCGTGACGGCATCGTTCCGGACGAGCAAGGCAAGACCGGCCCGATGAAGCAGATCGAAGAAATGCGCGGCCAGGGCTTCCCTATCGCCTACGTCGGTGACGTGGTCGGTACCGGTTCCTCGCGTAAATCGGCGACCAACTCGGTGCTGTGGTTCTTCGGCGACGATATCCCTTACGTGCCGAACAAGCGCGCTGGCGGTTTCTGCTTCGGCAGCAAAATCGCTCCGATCTTCTACAACACCATGGAAGATGCCGGCGCACTGCCAATCGAGTTCGACGTATCGAACATGAACATGGGCGACGTGATCGACCTGTACCCGCACGCTGGCAAAGTCTGCAAGCACGGTACCGACGAAGTCATCACCACCTTCGAAATGAAGACCCCGGTCCTGCTGGACGAAGTCCGCGCCGGCGGCCGTATCCCGCTGATCATCGGCCGTGGCCTGACCGAGAAGGCTCGCGCCGAACTGGGTCTGCCAGCGTTCGACCTGTTCAAGAAGCCGGAAGCACCGGCTGAAAGCACCAAGGGCTTCACCCTGGCGCAGAAAATGGTCGGCAAGGCTTGCGGTCTGGCAGAAGGCAAAGGCGTTCGTCCTGGCACCTACTGCGAACCGAAGATGACCACCGTAGGTTCTCAGGACACCACAGGTCCAATGACCCGTGACGAACTGAAAGACCTGGCGTGCCTGGGCTTCTCCGCTGATCTGGTGATGCAGTCCTTCTGCCACACCGCGGCTTATCCGAAGCCGATCGACGTGACCACCCACCACACCCTGCCTGACTTCATCATGACCCGCGGCGGCGTTTCCCTGCGTCCGGGCGACGGCATCATCCACTCGTGGCTGAACCGCATGCTGCTGCCGGACACCGTCGGTACCGGTGGTGACTCGCACACCCGTTTCCCGATGGGCATCTCGTTCCCGGCCGGTTCCGGTCTGGTCGCGTTCGCCGCTGCCACCGGCGTCATGCCGCTGGACATGCCGGAATCGATCCTGGTGCGCTTCAAAGGCAAAATGAAACCTGGCATCACCCTGCGTGACCTGGTTCACGCCATTCCTTACTTCGCCATCCAGAACGGTCTGCTGACCGTCGAGAAGAAAGGCAAGAAAAACGCCTTCTCCGGCCGCATCCTGGAAATCGAAGGCCTGGAAGGTCTGACCCTGGAACAGGCGTTCGAACTGTCCGACGCCTCGGCCGAACGTTCGGCTGCCGGTTGCACCATCAAGCTGTCGAAAGAATCGATCACCGAGTACCTGCAGTCCAACGTCACCCTGCTGCGCTGGATGATCGGCGAAGGCTACGGCGATGCGCGTACCCTGGAGCGTCGTGCTCAAGCAATGGAAGCCTGGATCGCCAACCCGCAACTGATGGAAGCCGATGCCGACGCCGAATACGCCGAAGTCATCGAAATCGATCTGGCCGACATCAGCGAGCCTGTACTGTGCGCGCCGAACGACCCGGACGACGCCCGTCTCCTGTCCAGCGTTGCTGGCGAGAAGATCGACGAAGTGTTCATCGGTTCGTGCATGACCAACATCGGTCACTTCCGCGCTGCCGGTAAGCTGCTGGATCAGGTCAAGGGTCAGCTGCCAACCCGTCTGTGGCTGTCGCCGCCGACCAAGATGGACGCTCACCAACTGACCGAAGAAGGCTACTACGGCATCTACGGCAAGGCTGGCGCACGCATGGAAATGCCAGGCTGCTCGCTGTGCATGGGTAACCAGGCACGCGTTGAGCCGAACAGCACCGTGGTGTCGACTTCGACCCGTAACTTCCCGAACCGTCTGGGCGACGGCGCGAACGTCTACCTGGCCTCGGCTGAGCTGGCGTCCGTTGCTTCGATCCTGGGTCGCCTGCCGACCGTCGAGGAGTACATGGAATACGCTGGCAAGATCGACAGCATGGCGGCCGACGTTTACCGCTACCTGTCCTTCGACCAGATTGCCGAGTTCCGTGAAGCTGCTGCGAACGCCAAGATCCCTGTCGTTCAAGCCTAACGCTGCAACGCAATGAAAAACGCCGCCCATCGCGAGATGAGCGGCGTTTTTTTATGCCTACCGAGTAAGGCCTATCCCCGCGTTGATCGTTCCCACGCTCCGCGTGGGAATGCAGCCAAGGACGCTCTGCGTCCCGAACCGTGACGCAGAGCGTCACAAGAGGCATTCCCACGCAGACGGTTCGACGCCTCGACGTGGTGACGATCAATCACAAACCATACAGGCACAAAAAAGGCCGACCTGCGAGGCAGGTCGGCCTTTCTGTTTCACAAGATCAAACGGGATCCTGTGTTGAACCTCAAGCAGTCAGCGAGTAGATCAACGCCGAAATCGCCACCAGACCCACTGCGGTGACAAACACGTTCGACATCTGCCCACGATAACGGGCCATCGCTGGCACTTTGCGGATCGCGTACATCGGCATCAGGAACAGGATCGCCGCGATGACCGGGCCACCGATGGTTTCGATCATGCCGAGGATGCTCGGGTTCAGGGTCGCCACGATCCAGCACACTACCAGCATGAACGCCGCCACAATGCGATCCAGGGCCTTGGCGCCCGGACGCTTGCCGCTTTTGACGATCAAGCCTTTCAGGCCTTCGCTGGCACCGATGTAGTGACCGAGGAACGACTTGGAGATCGCCACGAACGCAATCAGCGGCGCCGCGAACGCGATGGTCGGGTTGCTGAAGTGGTTGGCCAGGTACGACAGGATCGACAGGTTCTGCGCCTTGGCTTCCGCCAGTTGCTCCGGCGACAGGGTCAGTACGCAGCTGAACACGAAGAACAGCACCATTACCACCATCAGCAGATGGGCGCGGGACAGGATCTGCGAGCTGCGCTCGTCAGCGTGAACGCCATAACGACGCTTCTGATCCACCGCAAATGCCGAGATGATCGGCGAGTGGTTGAACGAGAACACCATCACCGGAATCGCCAGCCACAGCGTGTGCAGCAGCGCCGACGGTGCCGGCACTTGCGAAGCGGTGGTCAGGATGCCGCCGTTCCAGTGCGGAATCAGGTACACCGCCAGGAACAGCAGCGCGACGATGAACGGATACACCATCAGGCTCATGGCCTTGACGATCACTTGCTCGCCGCAGCGCACCACGGCCAGCAGGCCGAGGATCAGCACGAACGACAGCAGCGCGCGCGGTGGCGGCGTGATGTGCAGTTGGTGTTCGAGGAAACTGGCGACCGTGTTGGTCAGGCCGACGCTGTAGATCAGCAGGATCGGGAAGATCGCGAAGAAGTACAGCAGAGTGATCAGCGCGCCGGCCTTGATGCCGAAATGCTGTTCCACCACGTCAGTGATGTCGGCGCCTTCGCGACCGGAAAGCACGAAGCGGGTCAGGCCGCGGTGTGCGTAGAACGTCATCGGGAAGGCCAGCAGCGCGAGGATCACCAGCGGCCAGAAGCCACCCAGACCTGCATTGATCGGCAAAAACAGGGTACCGGCGCCGATGGCCGTCCCGAACAGTCCCAACATCCAGGTAGTGTCATGGCGATTCCAGCTCGACAGTTCGGCTGGTGCTGCCGCTTCAAAGCGTTGTTCCACGCTATTGGCCTGATCATTCATCCGGTCGGATCTCCGCATTCCGGTCACTTGCCACTCGGTCAGGACGCGTCGGAAAAAACCGACAGACATGCTCCGGCCGAAACAGGGGCGCGATTCTCCGCGATAAATGAGCAGAAGCAAAGACTTAGCTGAGGAATGGTTGTACGGAGCAGATCGGAGGCTTGTCGCTTTTGGGAAAAAGCCTGTCGGCGCCAGATACGCGACATGTCGTTTTATGACATGTACCGGCGCCGAATGAGCCATGGGAAAGCCCGATCAGATCGATCGGGCCAATATGAAGCCGAGGAACATGCAAAAGATGCCCAGACCCATCAACCCCCAGATCGGGCGCATTTCTTTCCTGTCTTTGATACGTATTTTTTCGGCCCACTCATCGTGTTCCCGTTCCAGTTGTTCCATTCTGGCTTTGGCGTCATAGGTGCTCATGTTGATTTCCTTTTGAGTCATGTGTCTGAAGATTGCGAAAACGAACGCTCAAAACTTGAAAAAGACGCCTGCCAATGCCGCGCTTGCCGTCAACACGCCGGCCACCACCGCAACTGGATAAAAATACGTCTCCCACTTCAGCTTCTTCTGTTCCGCCATAAGCTTCTGCCGCTCAGCTATCAGTTTTCGCGTTTCGTTATGCAGCCTGTCGAGTTCCAGGTTTTCGCGGTTGTTCTGAAGCATTGGCCTTCCTTGGCTGATGGCAATTTCCGTCCGGATTACTGCTTCGTCATGAAGAACGCATCCCGTCCTGCTCTCTATAATTCCGCGCTTCTCACCCCGCCGTATAGCGGATAAATCCGGCAGCACTCGTAGGCAACATCCGTAAATCCCGCAGGACGGTGCGTCCATTTCCTAACGTTTTTAAACAACCTCACCGACTGGCATTTTTCGGCTATACCCAATGGCGAATTGACTGACATCCCCGTCCAGTCCCCCCGCCTGTGGAGCCATCCCATGCCTCTCGTCCGCGTCGACATCAAGAAAAACCCGGACCCGACGTTCGCCAAACGCATTGGCGAAGTGATCTACGCCGCCCTGCGCAGCGAGATCAATGTGCCGGAACACGACAATTTCCAGGTGCTGGCCGAGCACGACGACCAGCACTTCGTCTATGACCCGCAATACCTGGGGATCCAGCGCAGCGACGGCATCGTGTTCATCCAGCTGACCATCAGCGAAGGCCGCACCGTGGAGATGAAACAACGGCTGTTCCAGACCATCGCGCGCAACCTGAACCAGCAACTGGCCGTGCGTCAGGAAGACGTGTTCATCAATCTGGTGGAAGTGAAAAAAGAGAACTGGTCATTCGGCAACGGCATCGCCCAGTACGTGACCTGATCCTGTGACCGCCAGCGCCGACATCACCTTCTGACGAAGCACCCGCGCGCTCCCCGCATCAGCTCCTACACTGCCTGATGCGGGGCAGTGCCGGCCATTGCCAAACCGCTCTGGAATCAGCACTCTGAACCGACTTTTGCGCCCGAAGACCGACGATCACAGGAGCCGAGCAATGCCCGCCACCGTTCTGGTACTGGTTGAAACCATCAATGACTATTTGCCGATTCTCGAGCGTCAGGGTTTTCACCTGATTCTCGCGCCGACCCCTGCCGAACGCGCGCAAGCCATCGCCACCCACGGGGCACGGATCGACGCGGTGCTGACCCGTGGCCCGCTGGGTTTATATGCTGAAGAAATCGCGGCCTTGCCCGCGCTGAAAATCATCTGCGTGATCGGCGCCGGTTACGAGCAGGTCGACCTGCAGGCCGCCAGCGACCGTGGTCTGACCGTGACCAACGGCGCAGGCGTCAACGCTTCGTCGGTGGCCGACCACGCCATGGCGATGCTGCTGGCGCTGGTGCGGGACATTCCGCGCTGCGATGCCGCAGTGCGTCGCGGCGAGTGGCCGAAGATCATGCGCCCGTCGCTGGCCGGCAAGCGTCTGGGGATTCTCGGTCTGGGCGCAGTGGGGATGGCGATTGCCAAACGCGCAGGCCTGGGCTTCGACATGGAGATCAGCTACCACAACCGTCAGGTGCGCAGTGACGTGCCTTACGCGTTCTGCTCGACCCCGACCGAACTGGCCCGGGCCTCTGACTTTCTGGTGGTCGCCACGCCCGGCGGCATCGGCAGCCAGCATCTGGTGACCCGTCCGGTGCTCGATGCTTTGGGTCCCAACGGTTTTATCGTCAACATTGCCCGCGCCAGCGTGATCGCCACCGCCGATCTGATCAGCGCGCTGGAACAACGGCGAATTGCCGGCGCAGCGCTGGATGTGTTCGATCACGAGCCGCAAGTGCCCGATGCGCTGAAAAACCTCAGCAACGTGCTTCTTACCCCGCACGTCGCCGGGTTGTCACCGGAAGCCACCCAAGGCACCGTTGAGCTGGTGGGCAAGAATCTGGTGGCGTTCTTCTCCGGCCAACCGGTGCTGACGCCGCTGCAGTTGCCGCCGAAACTCAACAATCAGCGCGTGCACTAAAGCACGCCGAGCAAAGTCCACAGACGCCGGGATTCGGCGTCTGCCGAAATCAGCTCGCCGAGCAGTTCGCTCAACGGCTTGTTGCCCCACTCCACCCCGCGCCGGATCAGATACGGCACCGGGCTGTGGGGTTCGGTGCGGGCCAGGTACTCGGCGATCAGCAGCAATTGCCGATAAGCCTCTTCTCGACTGGCCGGTTCGCGCGGCACTGGCGCGGCTTCGGACGTGGCCGCGACAGACGCTTCAACCGGTGAAACCGCGACCGGCGCAGGCGGCGGTGCCGACAGTGGTTGTTGTGGGTGCATGGCGATGAACTCCTGAACCAGTATCAACAACGCTTGAAGGGTGTCCTGCAACGGCCCGAGCCCCGGCCCCTGATCTCCCAGATACGCATCGCACCAGGCATCGAGACGCTGCAGGTGTTGCAGGCTCAGCAGCAGATTGCCTTGATGGCGCAGCCAGAACGCCATGGGCGTGGCACGCACCTGCTCGATGAGTTTCTTGTGCTCGCTGCGCGCCGTTTCGGCCGACGCCTTGGCGCCTTTGGAATCGTTGGCCTGCACCTGCTGCACCTGAATCCGCCGCCAGGTTTCGAGGGTGTAGCCCTCAAAATCGCTGTTGTTGGCGCCAAATAAAGGCACCCGGGTCAGCAACACTTCGCTGTAGCGACGCACTAGCCATTCCAGCGGAATCGCTCTCCACGACTGGTCACCGTCGTCGGCCTGCGGATGCAGATGTTCGGGATAGCGCTCACACAGACCGGCAATCAGCGCCAGACTGCCCGGCAGTCCATCGAGTGCCTGCAAATGCAGCCAGGCCTCGCCCAGCCAGGCGCTGAGCATCAGGTCCTTGCTGCGCTCGAGCAATAACGTGGTGGTCAGCCGCTCGACTTCCGGCCAGTTGGCCCGTTTCAGGGTCGACTGCCAGACACCCGTGGGCAAACTCGCGTCGTCCTCGCGGCGCAGATCGCGCAACTGGTCGTACTCGCGCTCATAGCGCAGATCCGCACCACAGGGCGCGTCGTCGCTGATGGGCGCGAGCAACTGATCGATCAGGTCCGGCAACGGGGTCGAGGGCAGGCTCACAAATCCTCCTTCTGCGATTCAAGGGCGGCGGTGGTGCCGGTCACCTGGAACGGTGAGCGCGGCGCGCGGGTCGGCAATGGTGGAATCGAAAGCGGCAGTTTCGAGCCCTGGCTCATCAGCGACACGCGCACGAACATCCGGGTGAATTCGCTGGTCACGCTGTCGTTCTGCGCGGTAACCGGCAGACGCAGGCTCAGCGGGAAATCGGTGTAATCCATGCTCGGCTGGCGCTGCACCGAGAAGTGCGCGCGCATCAGGCGCAGCAGCGACCATGGCCCGCCATACTCCCAGCCGGCCTCCAGATCGCGCACCACCAGGTTCGGTTGCAGCGGGTCGTTGACCGGGCGCTCCTTGCCGTTGCGCGCCCAGCGCAAGGTCAGGCGGATCGGCTGACCAGGCATCCAGCGCAGGTTCGGCTGATCGGCAGCGGGATAGCTGATCTGCTGATTGCCGGCCAGCAAGCCCCAGGCAATCACCTGATCGGCACCCTTCTCTTCTTCGCGATCGGTGCGCCAGCGCACGTCGAGTTCGACGCCGAGAATCCCGCTCTTGTCCCGCACGAACAGCGGTGTCAGCCAGACGCTGGCCTGTTTCACCCGGTTGAGAAAATCTTCTGCCGCCAGTCGCTCCGGGGTCTGGCTCAGGACCAGTCCGGCCTGGGCCACCGGCAAGCGCTTGTCGATGATTTCCAGAAAGTGCTGGACCCGCGCCGGGTCGGCATCCTGGGCCTGCACGCCGTTGGCGAACGGAAAGCGGTCGGCCAGGTACTGATTGAAATAGCCGGCCAGTTCGTTCCACGCGGCAGCCGCCTGTTGCTGTTGCAGAAACTGGCAGCGTTGCAGGGCCGACTGCTGCAACTCCACCGCCCGCATCGCCAGGGTGCCGCGCCCGCCGGTCAGATTGGCGGTCTGCAACACCTGCACGCAGGAACCGGTGTCCATTTCAATGAAGTCGCGGCTGACCAGTTGCTCGATCTGCGCCGGCGAACTGGCGGGGTTGGAATCCTTGTACTTGAGCAATTCGTCATTGAGCGCGCTGAACTGGGTCACGCGCTCGTAATCCAGCGCCGACAGATTGCCCTGCTGGGTCTTCAGCCATTCCAGCGCCGGTGCGCGACGCTCGGTGATGCCGAGCATGGTGTTGAATTGCTGCTTGAGGCTCAGCTTCAGATCCTGCACATCGCTGGCGCCATAGAGTTGCAGGCCGAGGTTTTTCGAGCCGTCCCACTGGCTGATTTCCGTGCGGCCACCGAACAGCGGCTGCGCGGTGATCTCATCCAGCCCGCCAACGATCTGCGCCATCGCCCGACGGTTCAGCGCCCCTTGCAGACGCGCCGCCAGATCACTGCGATGGACCTCGACAAAGGCCTTTTGCAGGTTCATCGCCTGCACCGCCTGCACGTTGAACACCGCGTAGGGATGAGTCTGGTCATCGTGATCCTTGAGACTCAACCACATCGCTTGCGCGGCGGCAGTTTCGGCCGCTTGCAGCAATGCTTCGCGGTAGGCCGGCGGAATGCGCGGCAACTCTTCGGCGACGTAGCTCTTGTAGCTGGCGAAATAATTCAGCGACTCGTTGAGGTCATCGCCGTCCACGGTCTGGCCTTGCCGGTTGACGCTGTCCTGACTGGCGCGCAGGGCAATCGAGACGAAGTCACGCTTGAACAGCGCCTGCACCGCGTTGTTGAGCTTGACCACCTGATCCTGCAATGCCAGTTGCCCGCTGCCCTGCTGCACCAGCAGATTGCCCCGCGAACCCACTTGGGCGATCCATTGATCGCGAAAACTCTGCTGCAACTTGCCGGCCTGTGAATCGAGCTGCTGTTCGACCGCCGGGCCGAGCAATGAACTCTTGCGTACCTTGTCGAGAAACTCGCGATAACCCGGCACCAGCTCCTGGCCCTTGCCGCGACTCCAGGTCGAGTTGGTCAGGGCGATCGCCGCTTGCAGGTCGTCGATCAGGGCGCGCAGGTCTTCCAGTTCGGTAAGGCTGTTGCCGCTCCCGGCTTCAAGCTGTTCCAGATGCAACTTGAGGTAGCCGGCCTTGCTGACGAAGTTGTCGGCCAGAAAATACTGATCGAGCCAGCGCTCCATCAGCCCGGTGAAATTACTCACGATCAACGGCCGTTCAACGCTCAGATCCAGAGCCTGCAAGTCGCCGCCATCACTGGCTGCGAGCAGCCGGTTGTAGTAGGCGGCATGGGGCAAGGTGCCGGCGTTGAGGTTGAGTGACAGCGCGCTGTTGCTCAGCTGCGCCAAATCCTCCAGCGGCGTCCGCTGATTGTTCTGCACCTGAGCGAACAACTGGTTCTGTTGTTCCAGACGCAAGGCCCGCTCGACCAGATCCGTGGCCTTCTGATAATTCTGCCACTGCGCCGGGTCTTCGCTTTCGACGCTGGTACGCCGGTCGGTGGCGCGGATCGCCTTGATTTTCGCCAGCTCCGCGACCAGCAGATCGTGCAGCGGTTGCAGCATGTGGCGCTGGGTCGATCTGAACACTTCCTGTTCGAGTCGCCCGTCCAGCGAAGAAAACCACGACGTCGGAAAGGCCAGCGAAACGTAGTGCCAGTGCGGCGCCCGTTCCAGCACCCGCCAGAAGTTCTGCACGTTGCGCCGGGTCGGCTCGACCCGATGCTCGTCGTCGGTGACCGCCACGTAATTCTTCTGTGCGCCTTGCAGCAGCCGCGCCAGTTCATGAGCGTCCTTGACCGATGCGTGCCAGACCCAGAGCATCGCCACCGCCCAGACCACCCCGACCACCAGCGCCACCCCGGCGGTCACTCGCTGCCAGCGCTGGCGCAAGCGCATCAGGCGCGGCACGCCTTGGGCCAGTCCGCGTTCGCCGACGATTCGCTGGCGCCACAACTGACGCACAAACGCACTTTGCTGCAGGCCGCTGTCATCGGCAGAAAAACCGTCCAGCGCATCGTCGGCCGGCTGATTGGCCGTCAGGTAAACGCCACGAAAACACGGTGCTTCGCCCTGAGCGTTGCCTTGAAACACTGGCTCCAGCACGTTCTGCAAACCACGGCGCAGGGTTTCCAGACGTTCCGGCAAGGCGTACAGATCGGCACTCAGATGCCCGGACAAAGTGCCGATTTCGATCACCGCTTCCGCCACCGCACGGTGCAGCCGATCCAGCGCCTGATCACTCCATTGCCCCTGCCACACCGCATCGCGGGCATAGGGCGACGACCAGCCCAAGGTGCGATCGCGGGCCTCGTCCGGCAAGGCGCTGATCAGTTCCTGAAATCCCGGCAGTTCTTCCAGCCCGGTGATGACCACGTACACCGGCAGGCTCAGACCAAAGCGCTGCAACAGATCGATGAAACGCCGACGCGCCGCCAGACCGAGCTGCGTGGCCTGTTCCAGATTGCTCAGCCGACTGACCGGCACCGTCCAGATCACCCCGTCCAGCGGCCGCTTGCTGCGCAGGCGCAGGATCAACCCGAGCAAGCGCCACCAGCCGCCGCGTTGCAGGTGCATGCCGTCTTCCGGCAGAAACAGCGCCTGCGGCACCACCAGCACCGCGCCTTCGGAGTCCGACCACCAACGGCCGAACCACGCCGGTTTGTCAGTGGGTTGCAAACGCCATTGAGTGGCGAGTTGCGCGCCCTGGGTTTCATCGCCGAGCATCAGCAGCCACGGCATCTGATAACGGTCGTGGGCGCCCTGCTCCTGTTCCATGTGCCGCACGGCGGCGTAGAAACTGCGGATCGCCGCGCCGCTCTGGGTGCGCAGCCACCACACCGCCAGCGCGATGATCACCAACAGCAGGAGGATGGCGACCGCCCAGGCCACGATCGTCAGGGTACTCATGAGTCTTGCTCCGGCGCCGTCAGCGTGTCGGGCGCCTGCAACACCGGCTCCAGTTCCTGACGGATGTCGCGCCACAGAAACTGCCCGAGCCCGGTCAGCAGCAGAATCATCGCAAGAATGCCCAGCGCCAGACGAAAGCCATCGGGCAACGCCGTGCGCACCGGCAACTGCAAGGGTGTCGCCAGCGAAGGCTGTACCAGTCGCTGACTGACACCCGCGTAATCGGCCTCGTCCTGCCAGGCAAACATGAACAGCGCCCGCCGCCATTTTTCCCGTTGCACCTGACCCTGCTCACCGCGCAGGCGTCCGTGGAAACCGAGGATCAGGCACTGCAAATACACGTTGGCCAGATCGCGAGTGGTGGGCTGCTGTTCATCGAGCAAGGTCTGGATCGCCGCCGGCACTTGCTCGCCGGCCTGACGGCTGGAATACAGTCGCGACTCCAGGGGTTTTTCCTGCCAGGCACTCTGGCCCGGCCACGGGCTGAACAACAGGGTCTCATCGACCAGCGCGACAAAGGCATACACCAACGCCTTGACCTGTTCGGTCGCCGAATCGCCCACCTTGGCAAACGCGGTACGCCACAGCCGTTGCGAAGCCTGGGTCGAGAGTTCGACCACGGTTTCGACCAGCGCCGCTTCGTCCTCGCTGTCCTTGGGCAACTGGCTCCAGTCCTGCGACCACTGCTGCCACGTCTGGCGGAACGCACTGCTCAGCGGAGCGTCCTGCAACCCGAGGCTTGCGGCACTTCCTTGCGACATACGACGTTCCTTGTGTGATCAGGCACGTTCACTGTTCTGGGCGACAAACAACACCACTTGCCACGGACTGCTGGTCAGCCGGGTGGCCGGCGCGGCGATCATCAGCGGCAGTTGCGCGTCGAACCAGCTGCCTTCGGCGGTCACCACGAACAACCGGGTGTCGTCGCCGACGCTGTAAGCCACCTGCTCGCTGCGGCTCATGGCCTGATGCGTCAGACCGCTCATGCGCTGGCGGCTGAGCAACGCGATGTGCGGCGCCGAAGCGATGATCGCGCCGCGCAGCCATTCGCCGGCCGCCTGCTCGCTGGCGCCGTTGGGCATGCGCAGACCGATGACTAGGCGCTGGCTCGGTTGCTCGTCCGGCAACTGAATGGAAAAGCTCTGCTCGCCGCGCTCGAATGCGATGCTGCGGTAACCGGCGCGGATCAGCTCCAGGGTGTTTTCCAGCCAGTCGAGCAGCGGTTCGTAACCGCGCTGCAATTCGAGAAAATCCAGTGGCGCAAAAGCCGGCACGCCCGCCAGCGGGTCCAGCGCCGACCACGCACCGGCGAGTCCCAGCAGTTGCACATAAACACTTTGCGGATGAGCGACACGGCTGATCAGCGCCCCTTCCACTTCCGGCAACCGCGCCCACAACGCCGTCATCTGCCGGCGGATTTCCAGCGCGTCATCCTGATTGCCGGCCTGCAGCGCCTGGCGCAATCGCCCGCCGAGAAACAGGCACTTCTCCCGCGCCCGCGCGCAGAGCCCGGCCACCCGTCGACCCAATGGCGATTCCGGCAGCAGGACCGGTGTCGGCGGCGTGTACGGCAACGGCAGGAAACCGCCGCCCTCCTTGCGGATTTTCAGCAGCGGCAGGCAGATCGAATCGGCTTTGTTCAGTTGCGTACACAGCCGTGGATTGGGACGCCACACCGTGATCGATTCAGGAAATTCACCGCTGGTAAGATCCGGTAACGCCTCGCCGACCACCGATTGCAGACGCCCCTTGAGTGGTAGCAACTGTCCGGCGCGCCACAGCGGACTGATCGCCAGATAAACCGTCACCGTCGCATCGTCCGTGGCGTCGATCGCGGCAGCGACGTCCAGCTCCAGCGTCGGGTCAACGCCGACTTGCAGATTGACCGGTAAACCGTCCGGCATCGTCCCTTGCAACGACAGCACCCGCACCACCCCGGCGCTCATCGCCGACGGGTCGAACTCCATGTGGCTGACGCCAAAAAACCACGGATTGCACGCCTGAGCCAGATGCGCGCCGAGCGCCTCGGCCCGCAGGCCCTGTAACTGAAAATGCTGTGGCAGCAATTGCATGCCTTCATGCCAGCAGACCGCGTCAGGTAGCAGACTCATACGACTCCCTTCGACTGCACCGCGAACCGGCGGCGGACGGTGTGTTTCAGTTTTCCTTGCTGACCAGGCTCATCTCGCGACTGTCGAACTTGAGCCATGCGTCGCTCTGATCGTCCAGCCGCAGGCGGTGCGCTCCGGGAGTGTTATAGCTGGCGAAGACCAAAAGTCCAGCCGCCCGCTTGCCCCCCAAAGGGAACGGCTGGCGGTCGATGAACTGCCCCGGCACCAGCTCCAGCCCCCACACGCTCATCAGCTGACGATAGTCGCGCTGGTACTGCTCGCGCTCGGCAAACCACTGACGGGCACTGATGCCCGACAGTTGCTTGAGCAGATCCGGATCGTTGACCGCGATGAAATCCACGGCTATCGGGGTGTCGTCATTGGCCTTGGGAGCGACGTCGAGGGTCAGGCTGTCGAGATCGACTTTCGGCCCGAAAAACGAACAGCCGGCGAGCAGCGCAAACCCGATCGTTAGAAAAAGTCGTGCAGACAAAATGAATTTTCCTTTTTGCCAGTCAGTCCAAAAAAGTTTTTCGCTTGCATTTTTATAGACCTGTTCTAGCGTCTTGGGTAGTTCGGTTCCTACAGCCGAATGAGGAAGGTTTGTCAAAGGAACGACAGGTCATCTGCCACCCTTTCTAACCTGTGGTCCAGCAAGGGAAAGCGATGAACGGGCCTCCCCGATGCATTGCGCCCGCTCATCGCATCGGAGTCCGCCGACATGGCAGAAAGTACCCAGCACAAGCTCGACCGGGTTCGCCCGCCCCGCGTGCAAATCACCTACGACGTCGAAATCGGCAATGCCATCGAGAAAAAGGAATTGCCGCTGGTAGTCGGCATCCTGGCCGACCTCTCGGGCAAGCCGCTCGAACCCTTGGCAAAACTGACCGAACGCCGTTTCACCGAAATCGACCGCGACAACTTCAACGACGTCCTCGCCTCCATCGCCCCCCGCGCCACGCTGCAAGTCAACAACACCCTCAGCGGCGACGACAGCAAGCTCAACATCGAACTCAACTTCAAGCACATCGACGACTTCGACCCGGTCAAGGTGGTGGAGCAAGTCACGCCGCTGCGGCGCCTGTTCGAAGCCCGCCAGCGCCTGCGCGACCTGCTGACCAAACTCGACGGCAATGACGATCTGGACAAGCTGCTGCGCGACGTCATCGCCAACACCGAAGGCTTGCAGGAAATCAAGTCGGCCCGCCCGGACACCGCTGTCCCGGCCGCTGATGCCGAAGCTCCGGCCGAACCGCAAGCCTGATCGTCCACCTGACCGAGGAAGAATTCGCCATGCCCGCCGCCGCCCAGAATCAAGCCAGCGAAAATGCTGCCGCCGAGACTTTATCCCTGCTCGATCGAATCATCGCCGAGGGCCGCATGGCCCATGACGACAGTCAGCAGGATTACGCCCGCGACATGCTCGCGGAATTCGCCACCCAGGTGCTCGACGAAGGCATGGCCATCGACAAGGACACCGTGGCGATGATCAACGACCGCATCAGCCAGATCGACGAGCTGATCAGCGCCCAGCTCAACGAAGTGCTGCACCACCCGGATCTGCAAAAACTCGAAGCGTCCTGGCGTGGCCTGCACATGCTGGTGCAGAACACCGAAACCAGCACCCGGCTGAAACTGCGCCTGCTCAACGTGACCCAGAAAGAGCTGCAGAACGATCTGGAAAAAGCCGTCGAATTCGACCAGAGCGCGCTATTCAAAAAGATCTACGAAGAGGAATACGGCACCTTCGGTGGCCATCCGTTCAGCCTGCTGGTAGGTGACTACACCTTCGGCCGGCACCCGCAGGACATCGGCCTGCTGGAGAAACTGTCGAACGTCGCCGCCGCTGCCCACGCGCCGTTCATTGCCGCCGCCAGCCCGCGCCTGTTCGACATGAACAGCTTCACCGAACTGGCGGTGCCGCGTGACCTGTCGAAAGTGTTCGAGAGCCAGGAGCTGATCAAGTGGCGCTCGTTCCGCGAAAGCGAAGACTCGCGTTACGTCTCCCTGGTGCTGCCGCACTTCCTGCTGCGCCTGCCTTACGGCCCGGACACTTCGCCAGTGGAAGGCATCAACTACGTCGAGGACACCAACGGCACCGACCACAGCAAATACCTGTGGGGCAACGCCGCGTGGGCGCTGTCGCAACGTATCACCGAAGCCTTTGCCAAATACGGCTGGTGCGCGGCGATCCGTGGCGCTGAAGGCGGCGGCGCGGTTGAAGGTCTGCCGGCGCACACCTTCCGCACCAGCTCCGGTGATCTGTCGCTGAAATGCCCGACCGAAGTGGCGATCACCGACCGCCGCGAGAAGGAACTCAACGACCTCGGCTTCATCGCCCTGTGCCACAAGAAGAACAGCGACGTCGCGGTGTTCTTCGGCGGCCAGACCACCAACAAATCCAAGGTCTACAACACCAACGAGGCCAACGCCAACGCACGGATCTCGGCGATGTTGCCGTACGTGCTCGCGGCCTCGCGTTTCGCCCATTACCTGAAGGTGATCATGCGCGACAAGGTCGGCAGCTTCATGACCCGCGACAACGTGCAGACCTACCTCAACAACTGGATCGCCGACTACGTGCTGATCAACGACAACGCCCCGCAGGAAATCAAGGCGCAGTACCCGTTGCGTGAAGCGCGGGTAGACGTCACCGAAGTCGCCGGCAAGCCTGGTGCCTATCGCGCGACGGTATTCCTGCGGCCGCACTTCCAGCTCGAAGAGCTGACCGCGTCGATCCGCCTGGTCGCGACCCTGCCGCCACCGGTAGCCGCCTGACCTGCCTGCGCCCGCAGGATTTCCTGCGGGCGCGCCCCTGTTTGCCTGGCACGACACCTTTCAGGAGTTTCAAGCGATGGATGCAATCATTCTCGACCTCGGCGGCGACATCAAAGGCGACAGCCTGCTCGAGGGTTACGCGGACAAGATCGAAGTCATGTCCTACAGCCACAACGTGGCGATGCAAGTCACCAACGACGTCAGCAACTCGGAGCGCACCTCCGGCAAGCCCCACGTCGGCGAGTTCACCCTGACCAAATTCGTCGACACCTCCACACCGTCGCTCAACGAATACTGCTGCGCCGGCAAACCGATCCCGGAAGCCAAGATCACCATCGGCCGCAACGCCGCCGAAGGCAGCGGGCAACTGCTGCCGTTCATCATCTACACCCTGACCAACGTGGTGATTTCCAACGTCAGCGTCAGCGGCGGTACCGGCGGCAAACCGGTGGAAACCCTGTCCCTGAACTTCACCAAGATCAAATGGGAACTCACCGCGCAGAAAGACGACGGCACCAAGGAAGGCACAGCGGCCTCGACCTGGGACATGGCCGCCAACAAGCTCGTCAGCTAACCCGGCGGCGCGGCCATGGCAGGCACCGGCTTCCTTCCACCGCTGTTCGAACGCCTCGCCTCGAGCGAGGGCGACGAGGCGCGGGAGTTCGATCGGCAGGATTTGCTCGACTCGGTGCACGCCGAGCTCGGGCGCCTGTTCAACACCCGCCGTGGCCCGCGCCCCCTCACCTCCCCGCCCAGCGTCATCGATTACGGCATCGCCGACTGGAGCGCCCTGCAACAACAACGCAGCGATGACCGGCGTCGTCTGGCGCGGGACATTCGCGAAGCCATCACCCATTTCGAACCACGCCTGCTGCTCGGCGAGGTTCAGGTCAATCCCCTGCCCGAGCACCCGCAGCGCCTGAGCATTCGCCTGACCGGTGAATTGCGCAGCGGCTCGCAGCACTGGCCGGTGGCATTTGTCATCGAGCCCGGCAACGAAGGGCTGGAGGTGCGCCATGAGCGACTCGATTGACCCGCAATTGCTCGACTACTACCAGCGCGAACTGACCTGGCTGCGACATGCCGGCGGACAGTTTGCCGAACGCTATCCGAAAGTCGCACGACGGCTGGAACTGTCCCCCGGCGAATGCCCCGATCCGCACGTCGAACGATTGCTGGAAGGTTTCGCCCTGCTCGCCGCACGTCTGCAACGGCGGCTGGATGACGACTACGCCGAATTCAGCGACGCGCTGCTCGAACAGCTTTATCCCCTGGCCATGCGCCCGTTGCCGTCGTGCGCGATCGTCCAGTTCGAACCGGACCCGAGCAAAGGCAACCTCGACGGCGGCTATCCCCTCCCCCGGGACACGCCATTGTTCGTCACCACCAGCAAGGGCGAGAGCATTCACTTTCGCACCAGCGCCGCCGTGCGTTTGTGGCCAGTCGAAGTCAGCGAAGCCTTGTTGCTGGGTAGCGATGAAGCCCAGGCGCTGACCGGTGTGGCGCAGTCCCGCTCGGCGTTGCGCCTGAGTCTGCGTTGCCTCGGCGACAGTCAGTGGTCCGAGCTTGGCATCGAACACTTGCGCATTCACCTGGCCGCGTCACCGGTGGTCAACGCCAGCCTCTATGATCTGCTCGGCGCCCACGCGGTGCAGGTGTTGGCCGGCTCGCCGGGGAGCATTCCCGCCCGCGTGAAAGGCCTGCCGAAGATCGTCGGATTCGCCGACGACGAAGTGCTGCTACCGGACGAAGATGGCGTGCATCCGGGCATGCGTCTGCTGGCCGAGTACTTCGCATTCCCGGACAAATTCCACTTCTTTGATCTGCCACTGTCTGGCGTTTCGAGTGACAGCCAGACGCTGTATCTGTACATCGTTTTTGACCGGGCCCCGGCCGGCCGATTGCACTTGCAGGCCAGCGATATAGCGCTGGGCTGCGCGCCGGTGATCAACCTGTTCCCGCGCACTTCGGAGCCGCTGCGCCCGGACGGCACCCGCAGTGAGTATCGACTGATCGCCGACAGCCACCGGGAAAACAGCGTCGAGATCCACAGCATCCGCAGCGTGCGCGCCAGCTCCGCCAGCGGTGTGCAGCGGCTGCCGGCGTATTTCGGCAGCCAGCACAGCCGCGGTGACCGGCAACGTTACTGGCATGCGCGGCGGGTCAACGGGCAGACGCCGAACCGGCTCGGCAGCGATCTGTTGGTCAGCGTCGTCGACACCCGTTTCGAACCGCAGACCGATCTGCCCGATTACAGCCTGACCGCCGAACTGCTCTGCACCAATCGGCATCTGGCCCAGAGCCTGCCCGCCGGTACACCGCTGGGTTTCGAACGGCCGGGCCCGGTGGCGTGGGCACGCCTGCGCAATCCCCCGAGCCCGCAGAGCCTGCCGCGTCTGGACGGTGATTCGCGCTGGCGGCTGGTCTCGCAACTGACCCTCAATCATCTGTCGCTGGTCGAAGGGCCGCAGGCACTGGATGCGCTGAAGGAAATCCTGACCCTGCACAACCTGCGCGATGAAGCCAGCGCCCTGCGCCAGATTGAAGGTCTGCTGAGCCTCGGTTGCGAACGAGTAATCGGCCATGTCGGCGCCGACGCCTGGCGCGGCTGGCGCAACGGGCTTGAAGTGCAATTGCAGCTTGATCCACAGCATTTCGTCGGCAGCAGCGCGGTGTTGTTTTCAGCGGTGCTCGCGCAATTCTTTTCGGTGTACGCCACGGCCAATCGCTTTGTGCGCACGGTGCTCATGCAGGCAGACAAGGAGGTCAAGGCATGGCAACCCCAAGCCGGCATGCCCCTGTCGCTCTGACCCTGAGCCAGCGCCTGCGCCGTGATCCACAGGCGTTCGAATGGTTGCAGGCGTTGCTGTTGCTGGAGCGCGAACAGCCCCAGGCCGACGCCCTTGGTTCGGGTACATCGCCACAGGCCGAAGCGCTGAAATTGCGCGGGCCGCTGACGCCGTTGTTCGCCGCCAGCCAGATCGAAAGCCTGGAAGAAAACCCCGGTGAACCGCTGACCCTGAACTCGCCGATGTTCGGCCTCGGCGGCCCCGACGGCCCGCTGCCTTACGCCTATCAGGAATGGCTGCAACAACGTGCGCGGGCCAAGGATCACGCGCCCGCCGAGTTCCTCGACCTGTTCCAGCATCGGCTGCTGAGCCTGCTATACAAGGTGATGCGCAAACACCGGATCGCCCTCGGTTTCACCACGCCCGGCGCTTCGCCCGTGCAGGCGCAATTACGGGCGCTGACAGGGTTGTTGCCCAAGTCCCTGCAGGAACGCCAGGCGATTCCCGACTGCGCCGTTCTGGCCTGCACCGCGTTGTACGCCGATGGCCGCCGGTCATTGGCGGGGTTCGCGGCGATTGTCCGTGAGCAGTTTTCCGTGGCGGTGGAACTGAGCGCTTACGAGGGGGCGTGGCGTGAGATTCCACGTGCCAGCCGCAGCGTCATGAAGGCCGGCGGACGCAATCTGCAGCTCGGCCGCAGTGCTGTCGCCGGTACTCGGGTCTGGGATGAACATGCCGGAATTCGTCTGACGCTGGGGCCGCTGCCATCGACGCAGGCCGCGCGATTCCTGCCGGAAGGCGAAGCGCATCCGGCACTGGCCAGCCTAGCTGCGCTGTATTTCGGCCCGGATCTGGACGTGAAACTGGTGCTGCTGGTACGCGGTGCGGGGCCGCTGCAACTCGGCCGACAAACCCCGGCCCTGCTGAGCTGGAACGGTGGCCTGCAACGCCAGACCAGCCTCGCCGTGCAACGGATCGAAACCCGCCTGCGTCAGCTGGAGATTACCTGAAATGGAACTGGCCAGCCTGATCGGACGCCTCAACCCGGACAACCGCCGCGCCCTCGAACGTGCCGCGCAACGGTGTTTGCAGCGCGGGCATCACTTTGTCGAGATCGAGCATCTGTTGCTGGAGTTGCTGGATATCGAGGGCGGCGATTTTGCTTTTCTGCTGCCGCGCTTCGGGCTGGAGCGTGATGCGCTGACGGCGGAGATCAACAAGGCGCTGGACCTGTTCAAGACCGGCAGCACGCGCACGCCGGCGCTGTCTTCGCACACGCTGGGATTGTTGGAAGACGCCGTGGTGCAGGCGAGTGTGCTGGGGATCGACAGCATTCGTTCCGGCTTGCTGTTGCTGGCGCTGATCGATCGCGACGAACGCCGCAGCCTGCTGCTCAACAGCGCGTCGTCATTGCTGCGAATTCCGAAAGAAGCGCTGCGCGCAAACCTGCTGGAATGGACGGCAAACTCCCGTGAGCACGTTGGCCCGCGCTCTGTGTCTTCGGGGAGTCCAACGCCACGGCAAGACTCGGTGCTCGATCAATACACCCAGGACCTGACCGCCGACGCCCATGCCGGGCGCATCGACCCGATCGTCGGTCGCGATGGCGAAATCCGCCAGTGCGTCGACATTCTTCTGAGACGCCGGCAGAACAACCCGATTCTGGTCGGCGCACCCGGAGTCGGCAAAACTGCCGTGGTCGAAGGCCTGGCACTGCGCATCGCCGCCGGGGATGTGCCGCCGTCGTTGCAGGAAGTCAGTTTGCGGGTGCTCGACCTTGGTTTGCTCCAGGCCGGGGCCGGGGTCAAAGGCGAATTCGAACAGCGGCTCAAAGGGGTGATCGACGCAGTTCGCAGCGCCGACAAGCCGATCATCCTGTTCATCGACGAGGCCCACACCTTGATCGGCGCTGGCGGTGCCGAGGGTGGCAGCGACGCGGCCAACTTGCTCAAACCCGCGCTGGCCCGAGGAGAGTTGCGCACGCTGGCCGCGACGACCTGGATGGAATACAAAAAATATTTCGAGAAAGACCCGGCCCTCGCCCGCCGCTTCCAACTGGTGCAGGTGGAAGAGCCGGACGAAACCACCGCCGTGGAAATGCTACGTGGCGTCGCCGCCAAACTCGAACAGCATCACGGCGTGCAAGTGCTGGATGCCGCGATCCACGAAGCGGTGAAACTCTCGCACCGCTACATCTCCGGCCGCCAGTTGCCGGACAAGGCCATCAGCGTCCTCGACACCGCCTGCGCCCGGGTCGCCCTCGGCCAGCACGACGTGCCGCCACCGCTGGAGAGCCTGCGCCATCGCCAGCAAAGCCTCAAAGAAGAAGTCGAACGTCTGCGCCGCGAACAAGCCACGGGGCTCGATCACCGCGAGCGCATCACCCTGCTGGAAAGCGAATCGAAGACCAACGTCCAGGCCATCCGCGAACTTGAAACCCGCTGGAGTGAAGAGCGCGTGGCGGTGCGTGAACTGCTCGACACTCGCCGCGAATTACTTGACCTCAGTGAACGCGCCGACAGCGACAAACCGGATGAAGCCACCGACAGCCGCATCGATCACCTCGCCGCCGAACTGCTGCGCCTGGAAGCCGGCCTCGATGCGATTCGCCAGGACGATCCGCTGGTGCCCGAACAGGTCGACGGCAAAACCGTCGCCGCCGTGATCGCCGGCTGGACCGGCATCCCCGTCGGCAAAATGCTCGCCGACGAAGCCCACGCCGTGCGCACTCTCGGTACACGCATGGGCCAGCGCGTCATGGGCCAGAGCACCGCGCTCAACACCATCGCCCAGCGTTTGCAGGCTTATCGCGCGGGGCTCACCGATCCGCAAAAACCGGTCGGTGTGTTCCTGCTGGTCGGCCCCACGGGCGTTGGCAAAACCGAAACCGCGTATGCGCTGGCCGATGCCTTGTACGGCGGCGAACGCAACCTGATCAGCATCAATCTCTCGGAATATCAGGAAGTCCACACCGTCAGCCAGCTCAAGGGCGCACCACCCGGCTATGTCGGTTACGGCAGCGGCGGCGTGCTGACCGAAGCCGTGCGGCGCAAACCGTATTCGGTGGTGTTGCTGGATGAAATCGAAAAGGCGCATCCGGATGTGCTGGAAGCGTTTTACAACGTGTTCGACAAGGGCTTGATGGAAGACGGGACGGGGTTGGTGGTGGACTTCAAGAACACCGTGATGCTCGCCACCAGCAATGTCGGCGCCGAGTTGCTGCTCGATACACCGACTGCACAACTCGGCTCGGAAGCCTTCAACGAAGCACTGCACAAAGTCCTCCTGCAAGCCTTCCGCCCGGCGTTTCTGGCACGCATGACGGTGGTCGCGTATCGGCCGCTGGATGAGCAGACGCTGGAAGGGATTGTGTTGGCGAAGCTGGAGAAATTGCGCGGCCGTTACAAGGCTGCGACGGGCAAGCAGTTCGAGTTCGATTCGGGAATTGTGAAAGCGGTGCTCGCCAAATGCAGTGCGGCAGGCGCGCGGGATGTCGAGAACGTGCTGATGACGCAGGTGACAGGGAAATTGGCGGAGTGGGTGTTGGAGTAAATGACGTACTGTCATTGAAAGCTAAAAAAATACAGGAGTTAATGGAATGCCGTTACCCAGCGCGCCTCAACAGAGACCTGTTATCAACGTTTTGTCACCGCACAATCCCAACCATCTCTGCATCCTCAGTGTTGTGCTGGGTGTCATCGGGCAGCATGTCACCACCAAGAGCCCGGAAGAGGTACAGGCCTACACTCACCCTGGTGAAAGTACCATTTATGTTGCAGCGAACAAAAATGGCGAGTCATTGATTGCCGCCTGTGAGGTGCTTCTAACCGCCATACACCCCGGTGGTAGTAATGCACTCATGGAAGCGGCCAGAATTCTCCATGTGTTGTTCTCGGAAACGGACCGAGTGATCAATCAGAACATCCCGGAATACGAGTTGCAGGAAAGCTGGCTGAAGAGCAATCAGGTTGGTAATAAAAATGGCAATTGGGCGACAGACGAAAACTCCAAACTGGTCAGATGGAAGTTTCTCGATCGCGCGCCGATCATTCCTGACACCAAACTTTACGTTACCAACATGCCCAGCAAGACCGCGGAGGAAAAGGCAAAGGTCGCCGAAAAAATTCTTGAATTGACCTACAACCCCCGCCTCAACACCAAACAACTCAATAACCTATTGAATTTGGTCAAGGCATTCAAAGAGCAGAAACCATTGCCACGTACGGTGGTGCTGAGCCCGATAACAAAAATAACCAACACTCCTCCAACACCGCATGCCCTGCAATATGTAGAGAATGATGGCTACCATGCGGAAATTTCGCTGATGCGAGCTTTGATTATCGGCAGTGGCTTCAAACCCGTTATCAAGGGAAATCTGGGCGGTAAAAAAGCCGCATGCGCAAAGTGCAGTGCCTGGTTCAGCAAGGTTAAAACGCTGTCGGCGAATCAGATTGATCCTTCTTTTCCAAACGAAGCTGAATTCGGTAATTTGCGACCACAACGACAATCACCTACCAATTGGGCGGCGCCAAAGTTCTCCCCCCACGTTTTTTCCTCGACTGACTTCACTGTTTTCAAAACGGTGTATGAAGGCGCCGGCAAGGTCACGACAAGCGCAAAAGAAGAACTCATGGAATTCACTTGAGGCTGGTCAGCCCATCACAACAGAGTCGCCAACGTCTACGTTCAGGGGATTTAAGGGGACAGATTTATTTATGCGAAACAAATAAATCCGTCCCCTTCAGGAGAGCAGCAAGCCTATTGGTAAATTTTCAAGATTGCAGGCCTTTAACGGGACTAACGCCAATGCCATTGAATCCGGAATACAAATCCACCACTGTCAACGTAAACGGTAGCAACGTCACGGTGCCTCTTTATGCAAAGGCAACTTTGACATCGACCAACATGACCGGCGGCTCGGGTCCGGATCAGTCCTTGCGACCACCGGGATTCGTGTCCGGTACTTGCCCGGAACATCATCAACGAGGGCATCTGATTGGAAACAAGCTGGGCGGCAGCGGAACCGATCTTCGGAATCTGGTAACACTGACCGAAGGTAGCAACCATCCAATCATGTATGAGTACGAAGCCATGGTTTACGAGTACGTGAAGAAGAATCCCGGGATCGAGTTTGTGTATCAAGTCACCGCACAGTACGACACCTCGCGCTACTTGGTTGCGCAAGTTGCACCCGGTGGTTCGACATCCGGGGCTGCCAACAATCCTTACTGCCCGCTTCCCTGCCCGGAATCTTTACGAATCGACTTTTTCTACGCAGAAGCACCTGGAAAGTTGAATTACCCATTGATATATCGGGTTTTGACGGAGCATGGTGAAGGCTGGAACACTGGACCGCTCTATATTCTCAACGGCGTGTACAAGTTTCACGAAGGTAGCCCGAAACATGTCGCCCAAGGCTGCTGGGCATCGTGAGGTGACTATGAGCTTCGATATTTTCCCGACACTCGAACACGAGATAAGGCTGAGCCCTCCTGAGCGCGCGGTCACACTGATCGCTGCCTGCAATACCAATGAAATCGGCCGATTCAATGTTCGTGAAACCGTCTATCAAACACTCATTGGCTCCAGACCCGAACAGCGAAAAACTCAGTCCTGGATATTTACCTCCAGTGTGATCCGCGCACAGACGGACAGCCGCGATCGGGTCATGGTGTTTGTCAGCGTCAAGAAAAAATATTTGAAAAAAGTATCTGACTCACTCAATGGATGGAGCTGCCCCCACGGGACGCCAATGCAGGTCATCAAAGTTCAACATGGCATCGCATCCTCACAACTTGTTTTTGCGAATTCTTGATCGGAGGCAATGCGGATGCCCCGCTCCACCGACAGCAACACTACGCTCTCCCTCACCGCCACCTCGCTGTCGGCGCTTTACCCTGAGTCGCTCTCCGGTGAGGAAACCCTGAACAACCTCGGCGTTCAAACCCTCAACGGATTGAATGACGGTACCTCGCTCACCCTCACCAGCGCCGTTGCCACCCACGTCACCACCACCCTGCACAACGACGCTCAATTGCGCCCGTTCGATGCCTTGGTCGCTGAAATTCGCCAACTGCCTGCCGATGCCACCGCCGAGCGCTATCAGTTGGTTTTAAGACCGTGGCTCTGGTGGTTGACCCTGGCCAGCAACAACCGCGTATTCCAGAACCTCACCACCTCCGACATCGTCACCACAATCTTCAAAGCTCACGGTTTCACCGATTTCAAACTCTCACTGACCGGCAGTTACACCCCACGTGAATACTGCGTGCAGTACGGAGAAACCGATTTCGCCTTCGTCTCGCGCCTGCTGGAGGAGGAAGGCATCTTCTGGTTTTTTACCCATCAAGACGGCAAACACACGCTGGTGCTGGGCGACAGCAACGACGCCTTCGTACAGATCCCCAACGGGCCGAAGGTCAAGTATCTGGGTCAGCAATTGGGTGAGCGCGAGCTGCACGGCATCCGCTCAGGCCAGGTGTGTCTGCAAGCGGTGGCCGAGGTGTACAAGGCGACGGATTACGAGTTCACCACGCCGACCACTTCACTCTATGGCCAGGCCGAAGCCGTGGCCGGACCGCGTTCGATCTACGAGCATCCCGGCGGTTACAACGCCAAGGCTCGGGGCGATGCATTGACCAAACAGCGGGTCGACGGGCTTCGCAGTGAAGAGAAACGCTTTGTTGGCGAAAGCGACTGCCGCTGGCTGATTCCAGGCCACTGGTTCACCCTCGACGGCCACGAAAACGCGAGCCTGAACATCGACTGGGTCGTCACTCGGGTGACCCATGACGCCAGCCACGAAAGCTATCGCAATCGCTTCGAAGCAATCCCCAAGGCCACGCCGTTTCGTCCGCAACGCCTCACGCCCAAACCGCGCATGCACCCGCAGACCGCCATCGTAGTCGGCAAGTCCGGCGAGGAAATCTGGACCGACGAATACGGCCGGATCAAGTTGCAATTCCCGTGGGATCGCGACGGCAAGAATGACGAAACCAGTTCCTGCTGGGTGCGCGTGGTGCTGCCGTGGAGCGGCAAGGGCTTCGGCATGCAGTTCGTGCCGCGGATCGGTCAGGAAGTCATCGTGACCTTCATCGACGGGGATCCGGACCGGCCGCTGGTCACCGGTTGCGTGTACAACGGTGATAACGCCCTGCCCTATGCCTTGCCCGCCAACCAGACCCAATCCGGAATCAAGACCCAATCGTCCAAGGGTGGCGGTGGTTTCAACGAACTGCGTTTTGAGGACAAGAAGGACGCCGAAGAGGTGTTCCTGCAAGCGCAGAAAGATCTGAAGATCAACGTGCTCAACGACACCACCGCCACGGTCGGCCACGACGAAACCCTCACGGTGCAGAACGCTCGTACCCGCACGGTCAAGGACGGCGATGAAACCGTGACGCTGGAGAAAGGCAAACGCAGCGTGACGATCCAGACCGGCAGCGACAGCCTCGATGTGAAGGACAGCCGCACCGTGAAGGTCGGCGCCGACCAGAACCACAGCACCGGCGGCAACTACACCGACAAGGTCACCGGCGATTACAGCCTGACGGTCGACGGCAACCTGACGATCAAGGTCAGCGGCACCCTCACCCTGCAAAGCGGCGGCAGTTTCACGATCAAGAGCGGCGCGGATCTGGCCACGTCCGCCAGCACCTCGATCACCCAGAAGGCCGGCACCGCCATGACCAATCAGGCCGGCACTTCGCTGGACAACAAGGCCGGAACCACGCTGACCAACGACGCCGGCATCAGCCTGACCAACAAGGGCGCGGCCTCACAGACCGTGGACGGCGGCGGCATGCTGACCATCAAGGGCGGTCTGGTGCAGGTCAACTGACAAGGAGAAGCCATGGCGATCACACCGCTGGATCTGCAGCAGGATGACAAGCAGCTCAAGGGGCGTTTGCAGGACGGTCAGCTCGACGGCCCGTTGAACATCAAGGATGACGGGCGCAAACAGGCGGACCTGAATTACAGCCAGGGCGAATTGCAGGGCACGTCCCTGCTCTATCACCCCAATGGCAAGGTTTCGGCGCAGATGCCGTTTGTGCGTGACAAGCTGCAAGGCATTGCCAGTTTCTACGCGCCCGAGGGCTGGCTGCAGCGCAAGGCCAGCTATCGGCGCGGGTTGTTGCATGGCGAGGCGTTCAATTACTTTCCGGACGGGCAAGTAGCGGAGGCCGAGTTCTATCGCGATGGCGTGCGTGAGGGGCGCTATCAGCGCTTTCATCCCAACGGCAAGCCGGCGGTGGATGCGCGTTATCTGAATGGGCAGTTGATGGAACCGGAGCAAGGGTTTGCCGAGGACGGGCGGCCGCTGGATGCCGATGGCAAACCGATTTCCCGGGTGCGCTGGTGGTTTCGCAAATGGACGGATCCGCAGCAGGCCTGAAAAGCCCCCTCACCCTAGCCCTCTCCCGAAGGGAGAGGGAACCGATCCGGGAATATTGGCGAGTTCCACCGACGTGAAAGATTTGCGCTGAATCCATAATCGGCTCGGTCGATCAGGTCGATGTAAGCCGAATGACACCTCGGTCGGCTCCCTCTCCCTCCGGGCGGTCCGACGTTTCGGGAGGGCTGGGGTGAGGGCCATGGATTTAACGACAAGCGAAGAAGCTCAGGGAATCAACATCTGCATCTGCCCCGGCATCACGATCTTGATCACCCCTGCCCAGTTGCACATCAACGTGCTGTTGGCATCGATCGCCGGCATCCCGCCCAGCAGCAGGGTCGGCGCACCACCGGGAATCCACGGCGTGGCGGTGGCGGGAATGCACGGCATAGGCGTCAACACGCCCAGCGCCGCAGCCGTGGCTGCGGCGACCATCGGGTTGGCCATGCTCATGCACATGCCGAACGTGGTGACGTTGACCAGCGGAATATGATCCATGATGTTCGCCGCCGGCATCCCGCCGGTCAGCGTGCGGTTGACCGGCAGCACGTTGAGCACCGCCGGTGCGGCGCCGAAACTGCATTGCAGGGTGGCGCTGGCACAGACTTGCGGGCAGCCCATTTCAAAGCTCCTTCGTGAACAAGGCATACGCGCTAAACCTTAGTCGCCAGCGGCCCCGCGCGCACATTCCCAAAGGTGATTATCGTCCAACACGCTAACCTATAAGACCGAACCGCGCTTGTGACGACCCGAGCGCGCCATTAGATTAGCCAATGATGTCTGGCCTCCAAAATAAGCAGAAGGGATAAGCATGGCGCTTACTGACCAGTCCACCCGTATCCGCTCTGGCGAAGAACTCGATGCCAGCCTGATCGATCCGTACCTCAAGGCGCACATTCCGGGCCTGACAGGCACGCCGCAGATCAGCCAGTTTCCCGGCGGCGCGTCGAACCTGACCTACCTGCTGGAATACCCGGACCAGGAATTCGTCCTGCGCCGTCCGCCGTTCGGCCACAAAGCCAAGTCCGCCCACGACATGGGCCGCGAATTCCGCATCCTCAACCAGTTGCGCGATGGCTTCCCGTATTGCCCGAAAGCCTACGTGCACTGCACCGACGATTCGGTGATCGGCGCCGAGTTCTACGTGATGGAACGGGTCAAGGGCATCATCCTGCGCTCGGACCTGCCGCCGGAGCTGGGCCTCGACTCGGCCAAAACCGAAGTCCTGTGCAAGAGCTTCATCGACCGTTTCGTCGAACTGCACCGCGTCGATTACAACGCCTGCGGCCTCGGCGATCTGGGCAAACCGGAAGGCTACGTCGCCCGCCAGATCAAAGGCTGGAGCGAGCGTTACGAAAAAGCCCTGACCCCGGACGCACCGCACTGGGAAAAGGTCAAAGCCTGGCTCAACGACAAGATGCCGGCCGATCACCCGACCTCCAGCATCGTGCACAACGACTACCGCTTCGACAACGTCATCCTCGACCCGAAAAACCCGATGCAGATCATCGGCGTGCTCGACTGGGAACTGACCACCCTCGGCGATCCATTGATGGACCTGGGCAACACCCTCGCCTACTGGATCCAGGCCGACGACCCGGCACCGGTGCAACTGATGCGCCGCCAGCCAAGCCACGCGCCGGGCATGCTGACCCGCCGCGAATTCGTCGACTACTACGCCGAGCGTTCGGGCATCCAGATCGACAATTTCGACTTCTACTACACCTACGGCCTGTTCCGCCTGGCCGGCATCGTGCAGCAGATCTACTACCGCTTCTTCCATGGCCAGACCCAGGACAAACGCTTCGCGCAGTTCATTCACATGAACAAACTGCTGGAGCAGATGAGCCTGCAGGTCATTGCCAAATCCAGCCTCTGATGACGGCGTTATAACAAGGCTTACTACAAGGGAATCCCATGTCCAAGACTCAGTTGTTCGACCTCGACGGCAAGATCGCTTTCGTCTCCGGCGCCAGCCGTGGCATCGGTGAAGCCATCGCCAAACTGCTGGCCCAGCAAGGGGCCCACGTCATCGTTTCGAGCCGCAAACTCGAAGGCTGCCAACACGTGGCCGACGCCATCATCGCCGCCGGCGGCAAGGCCACAGCGGTCGCCTGCCACATCGGCGAAATGGAACAGATCAGCCAGGTCTTCGCCGGGATCAAGGAACAGTTCGGGCGCCTGGACATCCTGGTCAACAACGCCGCGACCAACCCGCAATTCTGCAACGTACTGGACACCGACCTCGGCGCCTTCCAGAAAACCGTCGACGTGAACATTCGCGGCTACTTCTTCATGTCGGTGGAAGCCGGCAAGCTGATGCGCGAAAACGGTGGTGGCAGCATCATCAACGTGGCGTCGATCAACGGCATCTCGCCGGGGATCTTCCAGGGCATCTACTCGGTGACCAAGGCCGCCGTGATCAACATGACCAAAGTCTTCGCCAAGGAATGCGCGCAATTCGGCATCCGCTGCAACGCCCTGCTGCCGGGCCTGACCGACACCAAATTCGCCTCGGCGCTGGTGAAAAACGACGCGATCCTGAAGCAAGCACTGACGCAGATCCCGCTCAAACGTGTAGCCGACCCGAGCGAAATGGCCGGCGCCGTGCTGTATCTGGCGAGCGATGCGTCAAGCTACACCACTGGGGTTTCGCTGAATGTGGACGGCGGTTTCCTGTCCTGATTCAAACCTGTAGGAGCGAGCCTGCTCGCGATTGCGTCAGTCCAGTCAACATCTGCATGGGCTGAACCACCGCTATCGCGAGCAAGCTCGCTCCCACAGGGTCAGTGTTTCAATCAGGCATCGAGGACTTTCGGCAACTGCCAGCCAAAATGCACCGACAACAACCGCAACAACAGACACGCCGCCCCCGCCAGCAACGCAGCCGCCACCGGCGGCACACCCAGCCTGCGCCCGACAATCAACACCGCCGCGCCAACAAACGCCGAACTGGCATACAAATCCGCCTGCAACACCACCGGCACCCGCGCCAGCACAATGTCACGCAGCACCCCGCCACCGACCCCGGTAATCGTGCCCATCAACATGGCCACAAACGGCGAGATCCCGAAATTCAACGCCTTCTGCGCTCCGGCCACGGCAAACAACGCCAACCCCGCCGCATCCAGCACGATCAGCATCGAACCGGACCACCCAAGCACCTGCTCATGAAAAACAAACGCCACCCCGCCCATGGCAAACGCCAGCGCCGGATAGCGCCAGTCCGCCACAGCCTTGGGCGGCGTCGCACCGATCAACAGATCACGCGTCACCCCGCCACCGAGCGCAACGATGAACGCAATCACCATCACCCCGAGCAGATCAAGCTGACTGCGCATCGCCGCAATCGCGCCTTCAACCGCAAACACCGCCGTGCCGACCAGATCGGCCACCAGCACAATCCACTCGACCCGCGCCTTCACAGGCGCACGGCTTATTGAGTGACGCAACGGGTCTTGGTGATGTGTCGAGTCACTTGCCCGTCGGCATACGCATCACCGGCGACCTCGGTATTTTCCAAGACCTGACAAGTCCGCTCAGGAGGCGGAGGCGGCGCGGCCGGCGGAGGGGGTGGAGGACTGGCGCAACCACTGAGCAGCACCAGACCGACAGCCGACAACAACGAAAAACACACGCGTTTCCCAGGATTGTTCATAGGATGACCCGCGATGAATGGAAGAAAACTCCCGTCGCCGAGCAGGACAACGCCCGGTTATGGAAACCGAACCACTCATTCCTTATAGACCAGTGGGGGGTGAGTGCCAGTGAAATGGTGGGATTGGGGGGGGATTGGCTGTCGATTTTGGGCGGAGTTGTTGATTGGATCGTGGATTCTGACAAATCGAGGACAGCCTCAAGATCCAGCCCTCACCCCAGCCCTCTCCCAGAGGGAGAGGGAGCCTACGGGGTTGTTGATTCGAGATACATCGACCTGAACCATCGAGGCGAACTCAGGTTTTGAAGAGCACACACGTCGGCTTCGTGCTCTTCACCACTCACCACGATGAGCGTTAGCTCGAGTAGAGCTTTTGATCGCAGGGCCCGTCGGCAGGCTGAGTGGAGGGATTGATCCGGGGGTGGGAGCGCAGCGACCGTTTGGCGAAGCCAAACACATCGAGAGGAGGTGCAGCGAAGCAAACCGTAGGCGATGCCCCCCGGATCAATCCCGGAGCGAAGGGACACCGAGCCAAAGCGAGGTGCCGAACGTCAGGGTAAAGCCTTTTCGGTTACCTTTTCGGCGTTTGGAAAAGGTGACTCGCCGTAAGGGCGAAACCGTCAGCGGCTGCCCCCGAAAAACCGGATATTCACCCAAACCGAACAAAAACCTGGTCGGCCCAAAGGCCGCCAAGTTCAACTGGGCGAGCGCAAAGAATTACTCTCAAGCTCATACCGCAACTCACCAATCAAAGCATCCACCGCTTCCGGAGTACGCAAGGCACCAAGACTCAACCCACTAATCACCAGATCCACCCGCCCCGAAACCGGCTCATAAAGCTTCACAGTCAGCGAATGATCCCCATCCACCACACACTCACAAGCCAACGGCGAAAAACTACGCTCAAGCCGAGCCCGCAACTGCGCCAGATAAATCATCGCGCCAGCTCCACACAACCAGACTCAAAAACCGACAACACATTCATAAAGGGCTGATCCATTAGCAGGTTCCAAAAAGACACGATCACCAAAAAAATGCATCGCACCTCAACAGACTAAGAACACCCCACCCGATCAAACACCCGAATTTGCACCCCATGAACTAGTGCATTTGCACCTTACCGCTGCCCCCGACCGCCCCCCGAAAACAACCCGCGCTCGCGAGCCCAGACAATCGCCTCGCTGCGACTGTGCACATCCAGCTTCGAATACACCGTCGCCACATGATTGCGCACCGTGTTCGGCGCCAGCTTCAGCCGCGCAGCAATCTCCTTGTCCGCCAGCCCCTCACAGATCAGCGCCAACACATCACGCTCCCGGGCCGTCAGATCGGTGAACGACACGCTCGGCAGCTGCGGCGAGTTGACCTTCTTCACATTGGCCAGCTTTTCGATCAACGTCCGACTGAACCAGGATGCATCCTTCATCACCTCTTCAATCGCCGCCACCAGCTCAAGCTCGGTGCGCTTGCGCTCGGTGATGTCCATCAGCACCAGCAGATAGCACACCGCGTCCTGGATGTTGACGGTGTCGGCGGACATCGCGCACTCCAGCAGCTCGGCGTCTTTCCTGCGGATCCGCATATCGACGCGGTCAACGCGGCCGGTTTTCTCCAGTGCCGCCAGTAACCGGGCGCGTTCCGCCGGTTCATCGATGAAGTCCAGTTGCGCGACGGTCTTGCCGAGCACGTCGTCGCTCTCGTAAGCCAGGGTATCAAGAAAGGCCTGATTGACGTCGATCAGCCGCTGCTCATCGGCGCTGCAAATGAGGATCGGTACCGGCGTCAGACGAAAGGCCTTGGCGAACCGCTCTTCACTCTGGCGCAGGGCGACTTCGGCCTTATGCCTGAGCTCCATGTCGACGAACGAGAACAGCATGCAATCCTCGTCATTGAGCACTAGCGGCTGCCCCGCGACGATCACCTGTTTAATGCCACCGTCCGGCAATCGCAGCTCGGCCTGCATCTGCGGGATCGTCGCGACATCGCGCAGGCGCTGGATCGCCAGGTCCTTGCGCTCGGCCTGTTCGAGAATATCCAGCTCATAGGTCGAAACGCCGATCACCTGATCGCGGGTGTAGCCGGTCATCTCCAGGAACCCCGGATTGACCTTGATGTAACGCAAATCGCTGAGACGGCAGATCACCGCCGGCGCCGGGTTGGCATTGAAGGTTTTTTCGAAGCGCTGTTCGGCGTTGGCCCAATCGGTGACGTCGCTCATGATCAGCACCAGCGACTCGATGTCGCCGTCGCGATCGGTCAACACCATGCTGCGCACGCTGTGCACCCAAGTGCGTTCCTCGTCACTGTTCGGGGTGACTTCGACCAGCACGTCGCTGAAGGTTTCGCCGGCGGCCACGCGGCTGATCGGGTATTGCTCCGGTGTCAGCGTGTGGTTGTTGCGATAGCGCAGGTTGAAGCGCTCGACGTATTCCCCGGCGTTGTTGCCCAGCTCGCCGATCCGGCTGACGCCATGCATCGCCAGCGCCGCTTCGTTGGCCCAGAGAATCGTCTGGTCGAGCTCCAGCAGAATCACCCCGTCGGACAGCCCGGCGATGATCTGCTGCAACTGACGGCGATTGGTTTCGGTGGTCAGGACGTCCCGGCTCATTGGTTCTCCACAAGTTCGCGCATGTGAAGTTTACGACCGCAGGCATCCATGATCGTGCCGATCACTCCTGCAACCATACCCCCAACCACTTGTGGGAGCTGGCTTGCCAGCGATAGCGGTGGGTCATTCAGCACTTCAGTTGAATGGAAGTCCGTAATCGCTGGCAAGCCAGCTCCCACAGGGATTGAGTGCTGGTTTCAGATATCTACCAGTTCCCGCAGCGTATCCAGAAACAGCTTGAGCACCGGCGAGGCGTCGTCCGCCCGATACGTCGCGTACAGCGGCACTTGCGGCAACGCCGGGGTCAGGCGCCGGAACACCAGTCCTGCCGGCGCCAATTGCTCAATGGAGGCCGGCAGCAAGGCCACGCCAAACCCGGCGCTAACCAGGCTGAGCAAGGTCTGCACCTCGATCACCTGCTGACGGATCTGCGGGGTGAACCCGGCCTGAATGCAGCACTGATAGAGAAAATTGGCGAACCGCGACTGCTTCAATTCCAGCGCCACAAACGGCTCCTGCGCCAGATCAGCCGGCGCCAGCACCTCGCGTCGGGCCAGCGGGTGATCCTGCGGCATCACCACATGGATCGGTTCATGGATCAGCAATTCATTGCGCAATTGCGGGTCGTCATAACCGACGCGGAACACGCAGGCGTCGATGCGTTTTTCCTTCAACGCCTTGACCTGGGCCGCCGGGGTCATTTCATGCAAACGCCAGGTCACCTGCGGATAGCGCTCGCGAAACAGGTGCAGCGCCTTGGGCAGCACGCCGACCATCACCGAACTGATCATGCCGATTTCCAGCTCGCCCAGTTGCCCGCGCCCGGTCTGGCGGGTCAGGTCCAGCGCCCGCTCGAGTTGCTCGAACACCAGCGGCGCCTGCTCCTTGAGCATCTGCCCCGCCGCTGTCAGCTCGACCCGATGGTGGCTGCGCTCGAACAGCGGCGTGCCGAGTTCTTCCTCCAGCAAACGAATCTGCTGGCTCAGCGGCGGCTGGCAGATGTGCAGCCGTTCGGCGGCGCGACCGAAGTGCAGCTCATCGGCCAGGGCCATGAAGTACCGCAGCAAACGCAGGTCCATGGCGACTTACCCCAGGTTCAGTGGCGTGGAACGCTGACGCACCCCGGTCAGGCTGAACAGCGCATTGGCAATTGCCGGGACCACCGACGGACTGCCCAGCTCCCCGACGCCGCCCGGTTTGTCCGGCTGGCCATCGAGCACGAGAATGTCCACCGGCGGCATGTCGGACATGCGGGTGACGCGATAGTCGTGGAAATTGCTCTGCACCACTCTGCCCTGCTGGATGTCGAGACGATCGAATAGCGCGTGGCCGAGGCCCCACATCAATCCGCCGTAAATCTGCTCCTCGACCCCGCCGGGCGACACCGCCAGACCGCAATCGACCACACAGGTCAGCTTCTCGACCCGCACCTTGCCGTCCACTTTCGCGACCCGCGCCACCACGGCGATGAAACTGGTGTAGCCCTGATTGGTGGCGATCCCCAGCGCCGTGTCCGGCGGCAGTTTCTGGCCCCAACCGGCGCGTTCAGCGGCCTGCTTCAGCACCGCCACATGCCGTGGCCGCTCCTGCATGTTGACCAGCCGGAATGCCAACGGATCTTCACCGGCCGCGTGGGCCAGTTCATCCATGAAGCTTTCCACGGCGAACACGTTGGGAATGAAGCTCACCGAGCGATACCAACCGCTGGGCACGTTGCTTTCGTGTTTGACCCAGTTCAGCTCCAGGTGCGGCGGACGGTAGGCGAAGTCCCACGCGGTGATCGCTTCGGTGGTGCTGTAATCCATGTGATCCGGACGCTCGAAATAGCCCGGCTCCCACTGTTCCGGCGAGGCAGGCGACACCGCGTGCAGTTGCAGCGCGGTGAGTTTGCCTTGGGCATCCAGCGCGCCTTTTACCCGATGCAGCGTGGCCGGGTGATTGAACAGCGCGTGCATCTCGTCTTCGCGGCTGTTGAGCAGTTTCACCGGCACGCCGGTCTTCTGCGCCAGATACGCGACCTCGAACAACCAGTATTTGGCTTCCCGCGCACCGAAGCTGCCACCGGACACCAGCTCATGGATGGTGACCTTGTCCTTGCCGATGCCGCACACAGTCTGCGCTGCTTCCAGCGCCGACGACGGCACCTGAACGCCGCCCCAGTAGGTGATCGCCTTGTCCCTGACCTGTGCGGTGATGCAGATCGGCTCCAGCGGGTTCTGCACCTTGTAGGGCATCGTGTAATCGGCTTCGAGCCGCTTCGCCGCACCCGGCCATTGTCCGGCGACATCGCCCTGGGCCATGGCTTTGACGGTTTGCGTTGCCGGGTCGCTGATCGCTGCGATCTGCGCCCTGGCCAGATCGGCGCTGTCGAAGCCGGCCAGCGGCGAGTCGCTCCATTTGATCTCCAGCAACTGACGTCCCTGCTGCGCAGCCCAGAACGTTTCGGCCAGTACCGCGACGCCTTCGAGGTTGCCACCGAGCACGTCCGGCCGACCGGGAATCGCGATCACCTTGCGCACACCCGGCACCTGCAACGCGGCCGCCGAATCCACCGCGACAACCTTCGCGCCCACTACCGGTGCGCGTTGAATCACCGCCACCAGCATCCCCGGCAACTGCACGTCGATGCTGTACTTGAAACGCCCGCAAACCTTGGCCGCCGCATCGCGTTTGTGGCGCAACTTGCCGATGTATTTGAACTGCGCCGGATCCTTCAGCGTGACGTTCGTCGGTGCCGGCAGATGCGCCGCCGCGCCGGCCAGTTCGCCGTAGCCGAGGCTGCGTTTGCTCGATGCATGCACGACCCGACCTTCCTCGGTAGAGCAACTGTCGGGGCTGACTTTCCACTGCTGCGCCGCCGCACTGATCAGCAGCGCCCGCGCCGTGGCGCCAGCCATGCGCAAGCGATCGTACTCCAGCGACACACTGGTGCTGCCGCCGGTGGAGAAGACTTTCCAGACCGGATGAATGTAGGTGTCGAAGAACGGATCTTCCGGGGTGATGACCTGCACCGTCATCGGGTTCACGTCCAGTTCCTCGGCCACACATGCGGCCAGCGCGGTCTGGGTTCCGGTACCGGAATCGTGCTTGTGCACCACCAGTTTCACCGTGCCGTCGGGCAGCACGCGCACCCAGGCGTTGGGTTCGAATTCAGTGGCTGAGGTTTTCGCTTCAGTCGCCGCCGCACCGGAAGGCAGGTACAGCGCAATCGCCAGACCGGACGCCACCGTCACCGCCTGCTTGAGAAACACTCGGCGCGAGGGTTCATGAAGCGTGCCGTCGATGAGGCTCATCACGCCTCCTTCGGCGCATTCGCCGCACGTTTGATCGCTTTGTTGATGCGCCCGTAAGTGCCGCAACGGCAGATATTCCCGGACATCGCGTTGCGGATCGAGTCATCGTTGACCGGTGCGCCGGTGTTGAGCAGTGCGGCGGCGGACATGATCTGCCCGGATTGACAGTAGCCGCATTGCGGCACATCTTCGGCGACCCAGGCCAGTTGCAGCGGATGGTTTTCGCTGGGCGACAGGCCCTCGATGGTGGTGATGCTGTGGCCCGCGACGGCGGCCAGCGGCAACTGGCAGGAACGCACCGCGACGCCGTTCAGGTGCACGGTGCAGGCACCGCACAGGCCGATGCCGCAACCGAACTTGGTGCCGGTGAGTTTCAACTGATCACGCAACACCCATAACAAGGGCATGGAGGGGGACGCCTCATCCAGCTCGCGTCGTTCGCCGTTAACCGTGAATGCAATCATTGTCAGGCTCCAAAAGAGCGGCCCGTCTTTGTGCGGGCCTGGTGACCGATTATTGGAACCCCCGGCAACGCGCGGCCAGCGACGATTTCTGCCAACCGGTGTAAGCAGGACTAACAACATGTACAAGCGATACCCGTCGGTGCAGTCCATGAGCGCGTTCATTCACGCAGCGCGCAGCGGCAGTTTTTCCAGTGCCGCACGCAAGCTCGACCTGACCCACAGCGCGATCAGCCAGCAGATCCGCGCCCTGGAAGACTTCATTGGCCAGCCGCTGTTCGTGCGCGAAGGCGGCGGCAGCAACCTGACCGACGCCGGGCAGCTGTTTGCCAGCGTGCTGTCGGATGGCCTGGCGCAGATTGACCGGGCGCTGTCCTCGGTGAAAAACCGCAGCGTGGCTCAGCGGCTGACCCTGGATGTGGACAGCGAACTGGCGCAGAGCTGGCTCAATCCACGCCTGCCGCAATTGCTCGACGGATTGCCGGCTTACGAAGTGACAATCCTGTCGATGCCGCGCAGTGATCGCAGCACGTTCGAACGGGTGGACCTGTCGCTGCGCTATGGCTATGGCGATTGGGATGATTGCGAGATGACCCAGATTTGCGGGGATCGGGTGTTGGCGGTGGCGTCCCCGTCGTTGCTGGAGCGGCATGGATTGCAGCTGCCATTGAGCCCGGCGCAGATTCTTGAACTGCCACTGTTGGGGTATACGCGCAGGTCGTGGATTCCGTGGCTGGATGCCGCCGGGATGACACCGACCGAACCGCCGGCGCGGGTGATTTTTGATAATGCGGCGAATCTGATAGCGGCGGCTGAAGCGGGTGTCGGCGCGGGGTTGGTACGTGGATTGCTGGCTGCCGATGCGTTGCGCAGCGGGCGGCTGGTGGCGTTGAACGAGGCGCAGATTGCGGCACATTACAACCTGTATGCGGTGTGGCCGCATGGGCAGGCTGAGCGGGTGGGGCCGGTGGTTGAGATCATCAAACAGTTGGCTCTGAGTACGCTTGAGAATGCTGCCCTCACCCTAGCCCTCTCCCAGAGGTAGAGGGGACCGATCGGGGGATGCTCAAGAAGTCCGCCGACCTGAATCTGCTTTACCGAATCCATAATCGACTGGATCTTTCAGGTCGATGTAAACCGCAAGACACCTTGGTCGGCCCCCTCTCCCTCCGGGAGAGGGCTGGGGTGAGGGCAAGGCTTTTGATCGTCCCCCCATATCCCAGAAGTATCACCACCCCACCCAATTAATATTGTACGAACCCTCCCCCGCCTTCCAATACTCGCCTCAAGCAACCACCCACCCGGGCCGGATGCGAACAGGCGAGGGAATGCGCGAGTGCTGCGCATAGAAACGGCCGATTGCCCGGGACGTGGATGCTGTGAGCCGCAAGGCTCCCTTCCCCGCTATCAGGAGATCGACTTCAATGATCATCGATATCAGCTGCTATCCCACGGATCTCGTGGACCTCGCCTGGAGGCATGACGGTGACCCGTTCACCGGCGAGCGTCTGCTGGAGATGATGGATGGCCCGTACATGGTCAACGGCAAGCCTCGCCGCATCGACAAAGCCTTCATCCAGCCGCCGCAAGGCAACACCATCTACACCTGGACCGACGGCGATTTGTCGGGCCGCGAATCCATCGACGCCTACATGGCCTACACCCTGAAAATGGTCCAGACCTACCCGGACCGTTTCATCGGCTGCTTCGTCTACAACCCGCGATGCGGCGTGGAAAACGGCGTCGAGGCGATCGAGCGTTACGTGAAAGAGCACGGTTTCAAGATGGTGCAGATGCAGGCCAACATGCATGCCTACCGTCCCGACCGTGCGCTGGACTGGGTCCGTCCGGCCTTCGAGAAATGCGCCGAGCTGGGCATTCCGGTCAAGCTGCACACCGGCGACGGGCCTTACAGCATCCCGTCGGAATGGGTGCCGATGATCAAGGAATTCCCCAACGTCGATTTCATCATGGCCCACTTCGGCGTGCAGACCGGCGGCGTCTACGTGTTCGAACCGATGCAGTGGGCGATGGAGCTGCCCAACGTCTATTGCGAGTCCGGCTGGTGCCTGCAATCGCGGATCGTCGAATTCGCCAAAGTCCTGCCGACCCACAAGATCCTGTTCGGCACCGACACCCCGCCGAACGAACCGGGCATGTGGCTGCGCCTGCTCGAAGTGCTCTGCCACGAGCCGCCGCAGGGCCTTAACCTCGACGAGGACACCCTCGAGGATTACCTGGGCAACAACACCGCACGGATGATCGGCCTCGAGCCGTCCCCGCCGCCGCGTTCCGTTTCCGAAGCAGAGGCGCAACTCAAGCGCCCCGTCACCACCCAACTGGCCAGGAGCTGAACCGATGATCATCGACACCCATCTGCACCCCACCAACCTGGTCGACGAGGCCTGGCGCCACACCGGCGAACCGTTCACCGGCGAGCGCATGCTCAAGCTGATGGACGGCCCGTACATGATCAACGGCAAGCCGCGCCGGATCGACATGGGCTTCATCCAGCCGCCACCGGGCAACACCGGTTATCGCGACGGCAACCGCCGTGGCCGCGAGGGCGTGCGCGACTACATGTCGTACGTCGCCGAACTGTGCGTGAAGTACCCGGACCGGTTCATCGGCAACTTCAACTTCAACCCGCGCTGGGGACCGGAAAACGGTGCGGCAGAGCTGGAATTCCACATCAAGGAATACGGCTTCAAGATGCTCAAGCTGCACGCCAACATGCACGGCTATCGCCCGGATCGCGCACTCGACTGGCTGCGCCCGGCGATGAAAGTCTGCGCCAAGTACAACATCGTGGTGCTGATCCACACCGGTGACGGCCCGTACACCATTCCGACGATGTTCTACCCGATCATCCGCGAGTTCCCGATGGTCAATTTCATCATCGGTCACTTCGGCATCCAGACCGGTGGCAACTACTCGTTCGAGGCGTTCTGGATGGCGATGGACACGCCGAACGTGTACTGCGAATCCGGCTGGTGCTTCCAGTCGCGGATCGTCGAGTTCGCCAAGGAGCTGCCGCGCAACAAGATCGTGTTCGGCACCGACTCGCCGCCGAACGAACCGGGCATGTGGCTGCGCGAGCTGGAAGTGTTGTGCTCGCCGGCGCCGCAGGGCCTGGGGATCGACGAGGATCACCTTGAGGATTACCTGGGCAACAACATCGCCCGGTTGTGCGGGATCGAACCGACCCCGCCGCCCAAGGATCTGGCCGAAGCGGACATTCGTCTGACCACGACCTATCTCTAAACAGGGTCTGACCCGGCTTCAACCCAGCCACACAGCGACTTTACAGGCGCGAAGATGACCCGGCGTTCGCTCGACCGGCAGGCCAACGGCTTGTCGATCGAACGCCTGCCTCACCCCTGCGTGCCTGCTTTTTACGAGGTGAAACCATGACCCGTTCGACGCTCGGCGACTCTCAGGATTTTCACATATTCATCGACGCCTATCGCCGCCAGTACCCGGACGATGTGCTGACCATCACCCAACCCCTTTCTGCCGATCAGGACGTCACCGCCCTGGTCGATGCCCTCGCCACTCAGGGCCGCGATCCGCTGCTGATCTGCGAAAACGTCGGCAACCTCGGCGTGCCGGTGGCGACCAATCTGTTCGCCTCTCGCCGGCGTATCGCCCGGCTGTTCGGCGTCAGCGCCGCGCAGTTGCACGAAACCTTCCAGACCCGCGCCAACCAGCCGATCGCGCCACGCTACGTCGAAACCGGCCCGGTGCTCGACGAGGTGTTCGAGGGTGAAGCGCTGGATCTGGCGCTGCTGCCGATGCTCAAGCATTTCGACAGTGATCGCGGCCCGTACATCACCAACGCGATCATCATCGCCGAGGACCCGCAGACCGGCATCGCCAACATGAGCTACCACCGCTCGATGCGTCACGCCCGTCAGGCCCTGGCCACCAGCCTGCATTCACGCGGGCATCTGTGGCGGATGCTGCAGACCGCCCGCGAACGCGGCGAAGAACTGCGCGTGGCCATGGTCGTCGGCGCGCATCCGCTGTTCATGCTCGCCGCCGCTGCACGCCTGCCCTATGGCAGCGATGAACGCGCGGTGGCCGGCGGGCTGTTCGGCGCGCCGCTGGAACTGGTCAAGACACCGCGCTACGGCATCGGCGTCCCGGCTTACGCCGAGTTTGTACTCGAAGGCGCGATAGACCCGACGGCCTATGCCGAAGAAGGTCCGTTCGGCGAGTTCAGCGGTTATTCCTCGGACCGCTCGACCAACAACGTGCTGCGCGTCGACACCCTGTTGCGGCGCAAGGACGCTTGGCTGGTGGACGTGATGGGCGGACGTTACGCCGAGCACCTGACCCTGGCGCGGCTGCCTCGCGAAGCGGAAATGAGCGAGAAGCTCAAGGCGCGTTTCCCCGCCGTCACCGCCGTGCATTATCCGAATTCCGGCACGCATTTTCATTGCTACGTGGCGCTGGATCAAAGCCGCGACGGCGAGGCGCGGCAGATCATGCTGGCCCTGCTCGGCTGGGATCCGTACCTGAAAACCGTGATCGCGGTGGACAGCGATATCGACCTCACCGACGACAGCCAGGTGTTGTGGGCGCTGGCTACGCATTTCCAGCCGCACCTCGACATCTTCACGATTGACGGATTGCCCGGCAGTCCTCTGGATCCGTCGTCCTCGGTCAATGGCACCACGTCGCGCATGGGGCTGGATGCCACGCGCGGTTCTGGGTTTGACGGGATCAAGGCACAGCTCGATCAGGACGTGCTCGAACGCGCGCGGCAACTGCTTGAAGGTCTGCCATCGTGAACCGCCAGCGGATGGTGGTCGGCATCAGCGGCGCGTCCGGGTTTATCTACGGCGTGCGCCTGCTGGAGTTGCTGGCCGAGCTGAACATCGAAAGCCACTTGATCATCAGCCGCGCCGCGCTGCTGACCATGGCCCACGAAACCGACTACAAACTGGCCGACGTCACCGCCCTCGCCAGCCATTACCACCGCGCCGACGACGTGGCCGCCGGGATCGCCAGCGGTTCGTTCCGCTGCCTGGGCATGGTGGTCGCGCCGTGTTCAGTGAGGACGCTGGCGGAGATCGCCACCGGCACCTCATCGGGGCTGATCGGCCGCGCCGCCGACGTCACCCTCAAGGAGCGCCGCACCCTGGTGCTGATGGCCCGCGAGACGCCACTGACCCTCGCCCACCTGCGCAACATGACCGCCGTCACCGAGATGGGCGGCATCATCGCCCCGCCGGTACCGGCCTTCTACGCCCGCCCAGACAGCCTGGCGCAAATGGTCGACCACAGCCTCGGCCGCGTCCTCGACCTGTTCGGCCTCGATGCCGGCACCGCGTTGCGCTGGGGTGAAACCCCGGCCCCCAGCCAAATCCAGCCTCACTCCCCTTCATCGTGCACCGGTCTATCACTACCAAGGAGCCTCACATGAACACGCCCTTCAACGCCCCGACCCCGAACACCAAAATCCCGGTCACCATCCTCACCGGATTCCTCGGTGCCGGCAAAACCACCCTGCTCAATTACATCCTCAAGGAGAACCACGGCCGCAAGATCGCGGTGATCGAAAACGAGTTCGGCGAGGTCGGCATCGACGGCGATCTGGTGCTCAGCTCCGAGACCGAAGAGATCTACGAAATGGTCAACGGCTGCGTCTGCTGCACCGCCGAAGTCCGTGAAGACCTGGTGCGGATCGTCCGCGAACTGGTGGCGCGTCCGGTGCGGCTCGACCACATCCTGATCGAGACCAGCGGCCTGGCCGACCCGTACCCGGTGGCCCAGAGTTTCTTCATCAACGACCCGATCGCCGAGGAAGTCGAGCTCGACGCCATCGTGACCATGGTCGATGCCAAACACATCGCCCAGCATCTGGAAGATTTGCAACTGGACGGCGTCGACAATCAGGCGGTGGATCAGATCGTCTGCGCCGACCGCATCGTCATCAACAAGGTCGATCTGGTCAGCGCTGAAGCGGTGGAAACCCTGCGCGGCAAGATCCGTGGATTGAACGCCACGGCGGATCTGGTGACCTCGACCCACGCACAGATCGACCTGTCGAAGATCCTCGGCATCGGCGCCTTCGAATGCACGCAGAAGCTGATGGAAATCGGCGCGGATCAGCACGATCACGATCACCACGAGCATGACCATCACGCTGAAGAGCCCGATCACGAGCACGACCCGGGCGTGTCCTCAGTGGGCATCGCCGTGGACGGCGCAGTCAACCTGATGGCCTTCCACCGCTGGATCAGCGAGTTGCGCAGTTCCCAAGCCGACAACCTGTACCGCATGAAAGGCGTGCTCGCGGTGGCCAACGAAGACCAGCGCTACGTGCTGCAAGGCGTGCACAGCCTGGTGGAGTTCCGCGCCTCGACCGCGTGGGGCAGCGAGCCTCGCTCGAGCAAGATCGTGTTCATCGGCCGCGACCTGGATCGGGCGGCGCTGAACCAGGGCTTCGCCGCCTGCCTGGCCGGCTGAAACCCGGCATCGGAGCCGGTGGATGGCGGTTCCGGGCACACAGAACGAATACCCCTCTGTACCGAATAACAACAGCTAGAGGTGATTCCCCATGTCGTCAGCCAGTTCCTCCTCCACCGTCCACCCTGTCGACCGCGTCCTGCCGGTGCGACAGATGCTCACCCTCGGCCTGCAACACATGGCCGTCTCGTACATCGGCGCCATCGCCGTGCCGCTGATTGTTGCCAGTGCCTTGAAGATGTCCCACGCCGACACGGTGGTGCTGATCAGCACCACGCTGTTCTGCTCCGGCATCGCCACCCTGTTGCAGACCGTCGGTTTCTGGAAATTCGGCGTGCGCCTGCCGATTCTGCAAGGCGTGGCGTTCAGCAGCGTCGGCCCGGTGATCGCCATCGGCAGCAACCCGGAGGTGGGATTCGCCGGGGTCTGCGGGGCGGTGATCGGCGCGGGGATTTTCACCATGTTGATCGCGCCGTTCGTGGGCCGCTTGCGACGGTTTTTCCCGCCGGTGGTGACGGGCTGCATCGTCACCGTGATCGGCTTGCAGCTGTTTCCGATTGCTTATGAATGGGTCGGCGGCGGGCGCAACGCGAGCAATTTCGGCGCGCCGGCGTTTCTCGCCGTGGCCGTGGTGGTGCTGCTGACCATCCTGCTGGTCAACCGTTATGGCAGCCCGTTGCTGCGCAACATGGCGGTGCTGGTGGGGATGCTGGTGGGCGCCGGTCTGGCTTACGGCCTGGGCATGGGCAACTTTCACAGCGTCGAGGACGCGCCGTGGCTGACCGTGCCCTACCCGTTCTATTTCGGTTTGCCGACTTTCAGCCTGATCCCCATCGCCACCATGGTGGTGGTGATGATCGTGCAGATGGTCGAGTCCATGGGGCTGTTCGTGGCCATCGGCGACATCGTCGACAAACCGGTGGAAGACAAGCAGGTGATCAACGGTCTGCGCGCCAATGGCCTGGCCAGCACCATCGCCGGGATGTTCGCCGCATTTCCGTTCATTGCCTTCATGGAAAACGTCGGGCTGGTGATCCTGACCGGCGTGCGCAGCCGCTGGGTGGTGGCGATCAGCGGACTGTTGATGTGCTCGATTGCGCTGGTGCCGAAAGCCGGGGCGATCATCGCCTCGATGCCGACCGCCGCGCTGGGCGGTGCCGGCATCGCGATGTTCGGCGTGGTCGCGGCGGCGGGCATACAGACCCTGGCCAAGGTCGATTACGAGCGCAATCGCTACAACGTGCTGATCGTCGGTTTCACCATCGCCGCCGCCCTGGTGCCGGTGCTCGCCCCGACCCTGTTCAAACAACTGCCCGAGTGGTCACAGCCATTCCTGCACAGCAGCGTGGTCATCGCCTGCCTGGTGTCGGTGCTGCTCAACGCGGCGCTCAACGGCGTCAGCGTGCCAGAAACCACACCCGGCAAATCCGCCTCGCACATCCTCTGACTGGAGCTGCCCATGACTCAACTTCAAAACATCCTGATCAAGCACCCGGTCGCGGTGATGACCGGTCTGCGCGGCCCCCGTGCCCGGGCCGGCGCCGTGGACATCCGCGTGGTCAACGGCCGGATCGCGGAAATGGCCGCCAACCTTGAGCCGCAACCCGGTGAGCGAGTGATCGACGCCCGCAACTCAGTGGTCTATCCGGGCTGGATCAACACCCACCATCACCTGTTCCAGAACCTGCTCAAAGCCGTGCCCGAAGGTTTGAATCAGGACCTGCAAGGCTGGCTGTCCAGCGTGCCCTATCCGCGCCTGAACCGCTTCACCCCGCAACTGGCGCGGATCGCCGCGCGGCTGGGGATGGTCGAGCTGCTGCTGTCCGGCGTCACCACCTGCGCCGATCACCACTACCTCTACCACGCCCACGGCAGCACCGAGACCGGCGATCTGCTGTTCGACCTCGCCGAGGAATTCGGCCTGCGTTTCGTGCTCTGCCGTGGCGGTGCGCTGGAGTCGGCGAGCGCACACCCAGGCTTCTCGAAAACCGCGCTGCAACCGGAATCACTGGAGCAAATGGTCGGCGATATCGAACGGCTGAAATCGCGCTACCACCAGGACACCCCGGATGCTCTGCGCCGGGTGGTGGTGGCGCCAACCACGCCGACCTTCTCGCTGCCGCCAACGTTATTGCGCGAACTGGCGCACACCGCCCGAGGCATGGGATTGCGCCTGCACACGCACCTGTCTGAAACCGAGAACTACGTGAACTTCTGCCGCGACAAGTACAACTGCCTGCCGGTGGAATTCGTCGCCGAACACGAATGGCTCGGCCCGGACGTCTGGTTCGCCCACGCCGTGCACCTGCAACCGGGGGAAATCCGCATGCTCGCCCAGACCGGCACCGGCGTCTCCCACTGCCCGGTGAGCAACGCCCGGCTGGGCAGCGGCGTCGCGCCGATCCCGCAAATGTATGAGGCCGGCGTGCCGATCTCCCTCGGCGTCGACGGCGTAGCTTCCAACGAATCCGGAAGCATGGTCGGCGAAGCCAACACCGCCTGGCTGATCCACCGCGCCGAACAAGGCGCCTCGGCCACCACCGCCGAAGACGTCATCCACTGGGGCACGGCCGGCGGCGCGCAAGTGCTCGGCCTCGGCACGGTCGGTACGCTGGAAGTGGGTCAAGCAGCGGATCTGGTGATCTACAGTCTCGACCACCCACGCTTCTACGGTTTCCACGACAGCGCCGTCGCACCGGTCGTCGCGGGTGAGCCGATTGCCGTGAAATACAGCCTGGTGGGTGGGCGGATCGTCGTCGACAACGGCGTGATTCCGGGGCTGGATATCGAGCGGATGCGGGCCGAGGCCTGGGAGGGTGTGCAGGCGATGATGAAGGTCGACGATTGATGCGTGACCGGTGGGAGCGGCGGTGCGACGATTCGCCTCGTCGGCTCCCACCGGCGGCATTAGCGACTTCCAGTTTTGTCGACTAACGTTAGTACCTCATCGGATTGAGCCCCTGCCAGATACACCGGGCTCTTGATCAAGGAGAGACTGATGACATCCAACCGCCTCATCGAACAGACCTATCGCACCTGGTCCAGCCCCATCCTGCTGGAGCTGAAAAAGCGCGAACACCAGATGGCGCCAGCCGAACGTCAGGCGCTCGAGAATGTGCTGGTGGAAAGACGATTGCTGGACGTTGGCAACCCGAACGGCAGTGACCGTCGCAAAGGTTCGGCGAACACCAACGAAAGACCTGGGTAGTCGCAAGCCAACGTGCAAAAACTGTGGGAGCAAGCTCGCTCCCACAGGTAAAGCTTTGCCTGGCAATAGAATGTTTTGCCGACCCATCCAGCTATGTCCGTGTTCACGCCGCGCGTTGTCCCCCGGCCACCGCCGCCGAAGCTGCCAGCATCGCCCGCAGCAACACTGCACAGCCGGCCGCCAGATCGTCCGGGGCGGCGTTTTCGATTTCGTTGTGGCTGATGCCGCCTTCGCACGGCACGAAAATCATCCCGGCCGGGCCCAGTTCGGCGAGGAATATCGCGTCGTGGCCAGCGCCGCTGACGATGTCCATGTGCGACAGGCCCAGACCTTTGGCGGCGCCGCGAACGGCTTCGACGCAGCCCATCTCGAAATACAGCGGCGGGAAGTCGGCGGTCGGGGTCAGTTCATAGGTCAGGCCGTGTTCTTCGCAGGTCGCTTCGATGACTTGCCTGACCTCGGCGATCATCGAGTCGAGGCGTGCCGGTTCCAGGTGCCGGAAGTCGAGGGTCATGCGCACCTCTCCGGGGATGACGTTGCGCGAGCCGGGATAGGCTTGCAGGCAACCGACCGTGCCGCAGGCGTGGGGTTGATGACCGAGGGCCGCGCGATTGACTGCACCAACGATGACCGAGGCGCCGACCAGGGCGTCCTTGCGCAGGTGCATCGGGGTCGGGCCGGCGTGGGCTTCGACGCCGCGCAGTTTCAGGTCGAACCACTTCTGCCCCAGTGCGCCGAGCACTACGCCGATGGTTTTCTGTTCGTCCTCCAGGATCGGGCCTTGCTCGATATGTGCTTCGAAATAGGCGCCGACCTTGTGCCCGCTGACCTTGCGCGGTCCGGCGTAGCCGATGGCGTTCAGCGCTTCGCCGACCGTGACGCCGTCGGCATCGACCTTGGCCAGGGTTTCTTCGAGGGTGAACTTTTCGGCGAACACGCCGGAGCCCATCATGCACGGGGCGAAGCGCGAGCCTTCTTCGTTGGTCCAGACCACCACTTCCAGCGGCGCCTCGGTTTCTACGCCCAAGTCGTTGAGGGTGCGCAAAACTTCGACCCCGGCCAGCACGCCGAAGCAGCCGTCGAACTTGCCGCCGGTGGGCTGGGTGTCGATGTGGCTGCCGGTCATCACCGGCGGCAGGTTCGGATTGCGGCCGGGGCGGCGGGCGAAGATGTTGCCGACTTCATCGACCGTGACGCTGCAACCGGCGTCCTTGCACCACTGCACGAACAGGTCGCGGGCCTGGCGGTCGAGGTCGGTCAGGGCCAGGCGACAGACCCCGCCCTTGACCGTGGCGCCGAGCTTGGCCAGCTCCATGAGCGACGCCCACAAGCGGTCGCGGTTGATGTGCTGATGGGTCGATTGCAGAACGTCTACGGCTGCGTTCATGGGGATCTCCTCAGGCAGTTAGTTCCCACGCTCTGCGTGGGAATTCATCCATGGACGCTCTGCGTCCGCTGTGGGGACGCGGAGCGTCCCGGGCTGCATTCCCACGCAGAGCGTGGGAACGATCATCTGCTACACCGGTGATTTCACTACCGAAGGCTGCGCACGCATCGCGCACAACCCGTAATAGATCAACCCGCCCAGCGCCGAGCCGGTGAACCAGCCGTAGCTGTAGAACCAGCTGAACGCGCTGCTGCCCAGCGACAGCAGGGTCAGCACCACCGGCACGCCGAAGGCGATGAAGCCGGACCAGTTCCACGCCGGGTACACGTCGTCGCGGTACAGGCCGGCCAAGTCCAGTTGCTGTTTCTTGATCAGGAAATAGTCCACCACCATGATCCCGGCGATCGGCCCGAGCAGGCTGGAATAGCCCAGCAGCCAGTTCGAATACACGGTTTCCAGGCTGACATCGGAGACGATCAGCCCAAGCTTTTTCAGCAGCTCATGGCCCATCAGCGCCAGCCCGACGAACCCGGTGAGAATCACCGCTTTGGTGCGGTTGATCACCTTGGGCGCGATGTTCTGGAAGTCGTTGGTTGGCGAAACGATGTTGGCGGCGGTGTTGGTCGACAGCGTGGCGATGATGATCAGCGCCATGGCCACCGCGACCCATACCGGGCTCTGGATGTGGCCGATCAAAGTCACCGGATCGGAGACGCTGACGCCCACCAGTTTCACCGAGGCGGCGGTCATCACCACGCCCAGTGCGGCGAACAGGAACATGGTCAGCGGCAGGCCGAAAATCTGCCCGAGGATCTGATCCTTCTGGCTGCGGGCATAACGGCTGAAGTCGGGAATGTTCAACGACAGGGTGGCCCAGAAACCGACCATCGCCGTCAGCCCGGCGGCGAAGTAACTGACCACACTCGCGCCCTCGGGACGCTTCGGCGGAATCGCCAGCAGTTCAGTCATCGAAACATTCGGCATGGCCCACACCAGCAACCCGATGCCGACCGCCACCAGCAGCGGTGCCGACAGGGTTTCCAGCCATTTGATCGACTCGGCGCCACGGATCACCACCCACAGGTTCAGCGCCCAGAAGACCATGAAACCGATCACCTCCCCCGTCCCGCCAAGGGATTTCCAGCCCTCGAACACCGAGCCGAGAAACAGGTGAATTGCCAGCCCGCCAAACATGGTCTGGATGCCGAACCAGCCGCACGCCACCAGCGCGCGGATCAGGCACGGCACGTTGGAGCCGAGAATCCCGAACGACGAGCGCAGCAGCACGGGAAACGGAATCCCGTACTTGGTGCCGGGAAACGCGTTGAGCGTGAGGGGAATCAAGACGATGACGTTGGCAAACAGAATCGCCAGCAAGGCCTCGCCGACGCTAAGGCCGAAATACGCGGTGAGGACGCCGCCGAGGGTGTAGGTCGGCACGCAGATCGACATGCCGACCCACAGCGCGGTGATGTGCCATTTGTTCCAGGTTCGTTCGCGCACCTTGGTCGGTGCCATGTCGTGGTTGTAACGGGGACTGTCGAGGACGTCGCTGCCGGCTTCGAGTTCGAACAAGCCGTCGCGCTCGGTCACTTGCGATCTGTTCTGTTGCATGGCCGCTCCACTGTTCTTCTGATTATTTTTTTGCTCATCAGGCGGCTGCACACGCAGGTGCGAGCCGGACGATGGCCGGAGGAACTGACAACTTTCATGCACCGGCCATGGTGTCAGCGGCGGCATCAATAAACGTGCCGGGTGCCCCGCTTTCGCATCGGGCCGTGCTTCTATTTTTTTGTAACCGACTGATGTTTATCAGTTTTAATTATTCACCTTGTGAGGCCGCGAAAACTTGACTGAACACTCAGGCTAAATGCCAGGCAAGTTGTCCGAACTGTCAGGACTCAATCTGGTGCACTGCATTATTTTTCTTCAGAACGCGTCACCCGCAGCTCAACTTCAAGCGGCTGATTTCACATAGGAAATCTTGCTCATATTTCCAACCTGTCAAGTGCGTCAAAATGGTGAAGCGCCTCACCATTTTGGTGATTTTGTATTTTTATCGTTATTTATCATCGATTTAAAATAGTAATAAGCTTATAAAAAATAATCTTGATCAATTGCAGAACTGCGACTAGCGTCTATTCCTGACAGCGCTGACAAGATTACGCATTTGGCGCTGCAAACAATAAAACACTAGAACCGGCACAAGTCGGTCATGCCTGCGAGGAACTCGGAATGTCTCTGTTGATCCGTGGCGCCACCGTTGTTACCCATGATGAAAGTTACCGCGCCGATGTCTATTGCGCTGACGGCGTGATCAAAGCCATTGGTGAAAACCTGGATGTTCCCGCCGGCGCCGAAGTACTCGACGGCAGCGGCCAATACCTGATGCCCGGCGGCATCGATCCGCACACCCACATGCAACTCCCGTTCATGGGCACCGTGGCCAGCGAAGATTTCTACAGCGGCACCGCCGCAGGCCTGGCCGGCGGCACCACCTCGATCATCGATTTCGTGATTCCCAATCCGCAGCAGTCGCTGCTCGAAGCGTTTCACCAGTGGCGCGGCTGGGCGGAAAAGTCCGCCTCCGACTACGGCTTCCACGTCGCGATCACTTGGTGGAGCGAGCAGGTGCGGGAGGAAATGGCCGAGCTGGTCAGCCATCACGGGATCAACAGCTTCAAGCATTTCATGGCCTACAAGAACGCGATCATGGCCGCCGACGACACGCTGGTGGCGAGCTTCGAGCGCTGCCTGGAACTGGGCGCGGTGCCGACCGTGCATGCGGAAAACGGCGAGCTGGTCTATCACCTGCAACGCAAGTTGATGGCCCAGGGCATCACCGGGCCGGAAGCGCATCCGCTGTCTCGGCCCTCACAAGTTGAAGGCGAAGCCGCGAGCCGGGCGATCCGCATCGCTGAAACCATCGGAACCCCGCTGTACCTGGTGCACGTCTCGACCAAGGAGGCCCTCGACGAAATCACCTATGCCCGCAGCAAGGGCCAACCGGTCTACGGCGAAGTGCTGGCCGGGCATCTGCTGCTGGACGACAGTGTCTATCAGCACCCGGACTGGCAGACCGCCGCCGGTTACGTGATGAGCCCGCCGTTCCGTCCGCGCGGGCATCAGGAGGCGCTGTGGCATGGCCTGCAGAGCGGAAATCTGCACACCACCGCCACCGACCATTGCTGCTTCTGCGCCGAGCAGAAAGCCGCCGGCCGCGACGATTTCAGCAAGATCCCCAACGGCACCGCCGGCATCGAAGACCGCATGGCGGTGTTGTGGGATGAAGGGGTGAACTCGGGACGCTTGTCGATGCAGGACTTCGTCGCCCTCACCTCCACCAACACCGCGAAAATCTTCAATCTCTACCCGCGCAAGGGTGCGATCCGCGTCGGCGCCGATGCCGACCTGGTGCTGTGGGATCCGCAAGGCACTCGCACCATCTCTGCCAAGACCCACCATCAGCAGGTGGACTTCAACATCTTCGAAGGCAAGACCGTGACCGGTGTGCCAAGCCACACCGTCAGCCAGGGCCGGGTGGTCTGGGCCGACGGTGACCTGCGCGCCGAGCGTGGGGCGGGCCGGTATATCGAACGGCCGGCGTATCCGGCGGTGTTTGATTTGCTGAGCAAGCGGGCTGAGTTGCACAGGCCTGCGGCCGTCAAGCGCTGATCAGATCGTTCCCACGCTCTGCGTGGGAATGCAGCCCGTGACGCTCCGCGTCACTGGACGCGGAGCGTCCCTTGAGGCATTCCCACGCGGACGGTTCGACGCCTCGACGTGGGAACGATCAAAAAACCACTGCCCGACAGAGGCAGAAAACCTCAAATAACCGTGAGGCAAAAAACCGTGATCGAGACCCTGAACCATCTCCCGCACCCGCACGAAAGTGCGGCCGCCCTCGCCGGCCATTTCACCGATCTGGCGCCGCCGCTCAACGACCGTCAGGCGCATCTGGAAGCCTCGCGCTGCCTGTATTGCTACGACGCGCCGTGCGTGAATGCGTGCCCGAGCGAGATCGACATTCCGTCGTTCATCCGCAATATCCATCAGGACAACGTGCCCGGTGCGGCGCAGAAAATCCTCTCGGCGAACATCCTCGGCGGCAGTTGCGCGCGGGTCTGTCCGACCGAGATCCTGTGCCAGCAAGCCTGCGTGCGCAACAACGCCCACGAATGCGCGCCTGTGCTGATCGGCCTGCTGCAACGCTATGCCGTGGACAACGCGCACTTCACCGAGCACCCGTTCCAGCGCGCCGCCGCCACCGGTAAACGCATCGCCGTGGTTGGTGCCGGCCCGGCGGGTTTGTCCTGCGCGCATCGCAGCGCCATGCATGGTCACGACGTGGTGATTTTCGAGGCACGGGAAAAGGCTGGCGGGCTCAACGAATACGGAATCGCCAAGTACAAACTGGTCGACGACTACGCGCAGAAGGAACTGGATTTCCTCCTGCAGATCGGCGGCATCGAAATCCGCCACGGCCAGAAACTCGGTGAGAATCTGACCCTCAGCGAATTGCACCAACAGTTCGACGCGGTGTTCCTCGGTCTAGGCCTGAACGCTAGCAAGCAACTCGGCCTGGCCCACGAAGACGCCCCCGGCCTGCTCGCCGCCACTGACTACATCCGCGAATTGCGCCAGGCCGATGACCTGTCGCAACTGCCGCTGGCCGAACGTTGCATCGTCCTCGGCGCTGGCAACACCGCCATCGACATGGCCGTGCAAATGGCACGCCTCGGCGCCCGCGACGTCAACCTGGTCTATCGCCGTGGCGCGGCGGACATGGGCGCCACCGGCCATGAACAGGACATCGCCAAGGCCAATCAGGTGCGGCTGCTGACCTGGGCACAACCGGACGAAGTGCTGCTCGACGCGCAAGGCAAGGTGCGCGGTATGCGTTTCGCCCGCACCCATCTGGTGGATGGTCGCCTGCAAACCACTGGCGAGACGTTCGAACTGGCCGCCGATGCGATCTTCAAAGCCATCGGTCAGGCCTTCGACGGCAGCGCCCTCGCCGACCCGCTGGCCCGCGAACTCAAGCGTCAGGGCGAACGCATCCAGGTCGATGAAAACCTGCGCACCAGTATCCCCGGCGTGTACGCAGGCGGCGACTGCACCAGCCTCGATCAGGATCTGACCGTGCAAGCGGTGCAACACGGCAAGCGCGCCGCCGAGGCGATCAACGCTCAACTGATGCTCAATGTGGAGGCTGCGTAAATGGCCGATCTCTCGATTGTCTTCGCCGGTATCAAAGCCCCCAATCCGTTCTGGCTGGCCTCGGCGCCGCCGACCGACAAGGCCTACAACGTGGTGCGCGCCTTCGAGGCTGGCTGGGGTGGCGTGGTCTGGAAAACCCTGGGTGAAGACCCGGCGGCGGTCAACGTGTCGTCGCGCTATTCGGCGCATTACGGCAACAACCGCGAAGTGTTGGGCATCAACAACATCGAACTGATCACCGACCGTTCGCTGGAAATCAACCTGCGGGAAATCACCCAGGTGAAGAAGGACTGGCCGGATCGCGCGCTGATCGTGTCGCTGATGGTGCCGTGCGTCGAAGAGTCGTGGAAACACATCCTGCCACTGGTGGAAGCCACCGGCGCTGACGGCATCGAGCTGAACTTCGGCTGCCCCCACGGCATGCCCGAGCGCGGCATGGGCGCGGCGGTCGGTCAGGTGCCGGAGTATGTCGAGCAGGTTACGCGCTGGTGCAAGACCTATTGCTCGCTGCCGGTGATCGTCAAACTGACGCCGAACATCACCGACATCCGCGTCGCCGCACGCGCCGCACACCGTGGCGGCGCCGATGCGGTGTCGCTGATCAACACCATCAACTCGATCACCAGCGTCGACCTCGAACACATGGTCGCCCTGCCCACCGTCGGCAGCAAAAGCACCCACGGCGGTTATTGCGGCTCGGCGGTCAAACCGATCGCGCTGAACATGGTCGCGGAAATCGCCCGTGATCCGCAGACTCAAGGCCTGCCGATCTGCGGCATCGGTGGCATCGGCAGTTGGCGTGATGCGGCGGAGTTCATCGCACTGGGCAGCGGCGCGGTGCAGGTGTGCACGGCGGCGATGCTGCATGGTTTCCGGATTGTCGATGAGATGAAGGATGGTTTGTCGCGCTGGATGGACAGTCAAGGCTACGCCAGCATTGCCGAGTTTTCCGGGCGCGCGGTGGGCAATACCACGGACTGGAAGTACCTGGACATCAACTATCAGGTGATCGCGAAGATCGACCAGGAGGCATGCATTGGTTGCGGGCGTTGCCACATTGCCTGCGAGGACACTTCACACCAGGCCATCAGCAGCCTGAAACAGGCCGATGGCACGCATCAATATGAAGTGATCGATGATGAGTGTGTGGGGTGCAATCTGTGCCAGATCACTTGCCCGGTGGCGGATTGCATCGAGATGGTGCCGATCGAGACGGGCAAGCCGTTTCTGGACTGGAATCATGATCCGAGGAATCCGTATCACGTTGCTGTCTAGATTGCCTGCTGATCCAGAAGTCCCCTCACCCTAACCCTCTCCCCGAGGGAGAGGGGACTGATTGGGGGATATTGATGAATTACACCGACGTGAAAGTCTTGCGTTGAATCCATAACCGAAGCAGCTAGAGCTGCGCTTTGAATCCATAATCGACCCGGTCTTGCAGGTCGATGTAGCTCGCAAGACACCTCGATCGGCCCCCTCTCCCTCCGGGAGAGGGCTGGGGTGAGGGCCAGCTTTTGACTTTCAGGGCTCCAACCCGATCCCCCGCAAAATCACGCTAGTCACCGTCTGCACCGCCCGCTCGAACTGCATGTCCGACAGCGGCTGATGCTCATTCAAAATATTCACCTGATGATCAAAGTCCGCATAGTGCTGCGTCGACGCCCAGATCATGTACAGCAGGCTCGACGGCTCCACCGGCAGAATCCGCTTGTCCTCCACCCACTGGCGGATCTTCGCCTCCTTCATCTTCGCCCAGTCATACAGGCTCACATCCAGCGCCTCGCCGAGGGTCGGGGCGCCGTGGATGATTTCGTTGGCCCAGACTTTCGACCCGTAAGGCCGGCTGCGCGAGTGGTTCATCTTGGCGCGGATGTAGCTGCTGAGCACCACGCGCGGATCGTCGAACATCTCGAAGCACAGCGCGTCCTGCTTCCACACTTCCAGCAGGTCGAACAGCACTGCGCTGTACAGTTCGCTCTTGGTCGAAAAGTAGTAATGCAGGTTGGATCGCGGCAGCTGCACTTCAGCCGCGATGTCCGCCATGGCGGTGCCGCCGAAACCTTTTTCGGCGAAGACTTTTTCCGCCGCCAGCAGGATCTTGTCGACGTTGGTGCGGCGGATTTCGATCTTGTGATTGCCCATGAGGGCTCCCTGAAGACAACGTTGTTGAAGACTAGCATCCGCTCTGGGCAAGGGGCGACAGCCGAGAACGATTCTTCACACACTTGGGCTTTTTTCTGGTTTAGGATCGCCCTCCTTCTCCCCGTCAGACACTGAAGGATCTGTCCATGACCATTCGAAAGCGCATCGCTGCGGATGATCCGCAGCTCGCCGCACTGTGGGAGCGCTCGGTCCGCGCCACTCACGACTTCCTCCCGGAAGACGATATCCATCGGCTGTTCCCGCTGGTGCGTGACACCTACCTGCCCGCGCTGGATGTGCAGGTTTTCGAGAACCCCGATCACTCCCCGGCAGGCTTCATCGCTACCGACGACGACACCGTGCAGATGCTGTTCATCGACCCGGCTCAGCGTGGCCAAGGTATCGGCCGACGCCTGCTCGACCACGTCCGGCGCCCGTTGCTGAAGGTCGACGTCAACGAACAGAACCCGCAAGCCCACGGCTTCTATCGGCACTACGGATTCGAAGACATCGGCCGCTCGGCACTCGACGGCGAAGGCCGGCCCTTTCCGGTCATTCACATGCGCCTGAAAGCCCTGTGATCCACGTCCTATACTCAGCCCGCCATTTCACTGAAAGGAATCGTTCCATGTCGATGAAAAACCTGTTCACCACCGGCGCGCTGCTGGCCTCGCTGATCGTCACTTCCCAGGCCTTCGCCCACGCCCATCTGAAAAGCCAGACCCCGGCCGCCGACAGCACCGTCGCCGCACCGGCGGATCTGCGTCTGGTGTTTTCCGAAGGCGTCGAAGCCAGCTTCACCAAAGTTACCGTGACCCACGACGGCAAGCCGGTGGCGGTCAAACCGCTGACCACCGAAGGTGACAAGAAAACCCTGATCGTCACCCCCGAAGCACCACTGACCGCTGGCGAATACAAGGTCGAATGGCATGCGGTGTCGGTCGACACGCACAAAAGCGAAGGCGCCTATCAGTTCAAGGTTGGCCAGTAATTCATGAGTGAAGCGCTGGTGCTGTGCCGGTTCCTGCATTTCATCGTGGTGTTGATGCTGTTCGGGGCCTGGCTGTTCCGGCCGCTGCTGCTCAAGGGTGAAGCGCCGGCACTGGATCGGCAGTTGGCGCGACTGGCTCGCTGGCTGGTGGCGATTGCCCTGCTCAGCGGCGTCATCTGGGCGTTGTTGATTACCGCAAGCATGGCCGGTTCGGCGGCTGCCGCTTTTGATCCGGCCACCGTCGAGCTGGTTCTCGGTCATACGTTTTTCGGTCAGGTCTGGCGCTGGCATCTGTTGATCAATGCGCTGTTGCTGGCGTTGCTGTTTACGCCGTGGCGTTCGAACCGGCCATTGCGGCTGGGCCTGAGCGCGCTGCTGCTGATGACGCTGGCACCGGTCGGACACGGGGCGATGTTCGATGGCTTCAGCGGGCAAATGCTGATCCTCAATCAAGTCATTCACCTGACCTGCGTCGGCGCCTGGCTTGGCGGGCTGCTGATGCTGGTGATGATCCTGCGCCAACCTGACAAAGACATGCGCGAAATCTTGCAGCGTTTCAGCGGACTCGGTTACGCACTGGTCGCCGGCCTGCTGATCACCGGACTGATCAACGTGCGCGTGCTCACCGGCCAATGGTGGCCGACGCCGTTGTACTCGGGGTTTGCCCTGATCCTGTTGATCAAGGCGCTGCTAGTGTTCGGCATGCTTGCACTGGCGCTGTTCAATCGCCTGCGGATCAACGATTGCGAACAGCGGATCGACATCCTCAAGCGCAGCGTCATGCTCGAATGGCTGCTGGGGATCGGCGCCGTGGCGGCGGTGTCCGTGCTCGGCACCCTGCCGCCAATGATCGCCGCCTGAGGTCAGTGTTTCTGGGTGTCGCCCGCCGCCGTATCAATGCTGACCACCACCGACATCCCCGGCCGCAAACGCTCGCTCTCCTGCTGATCTGGATCGATGGTGATGCGCACCGGCACCCGCTGGGCGATTTTCACGAAGTTACCGGTGGCGTTGTCGGCCTGCAACAACGCGAATTCGGAACCGGTGCCCGGCGAGATGTGCTGCACGTGGCCGGTGAATTTGCGGTGGTTCAAGGCATCGACGGTGAAGCTCGCCGGTTGCCCGACGCGCACATTGTCCATCTGGGTTTCCTTGAGGTTGGCGATCACCCATTTCTGGTTCGGCACCAGCGCCATCAACTGCGCCCCGGAGTTGACGTAGGCGCCGAGGCGCACGCCAATCTGCCCCAACTGACCGTCACGTGGAGCAATGATCCGAGTGTTGGACAAGTCGATCCGCGCCAGCTGCACCGCCGCCTCGGCGCTCGCCACCGCCGCTTCCAGAGAGCCGCGATTGACGATCACCGTTTGCAGATCCTGCCGGGCGATTTCCAGATTGGCCTTGGCCTGCGCCACCGCCGCAATGCTTTGGGCGTTGGCGGCCAGCGCCACGTCCATCTCGCGCTTGGACACGGAGCCGTCATTGACCAGCGCTTTGTTGCGTCGCAGATCCGCCTCGCTTTTGCGTAGCTGCGCTTCGCTGTCGGCCACCACCGCCTGACGTAACTTGATCGTCGCCTCGGCGCTGTTGCGCTGCTGCACCACGTTGGCCAGTGAGGCCTTCTGCACCGCCAGTTGCGCCAGCGACTGATCGAGGCGTTGCTGATAGATGCGGTCATCGAGACGCACCAGCAAATCGCCCTCCTTCACAAACTGGAAGTCCTGCACCGGCACTTCAAACACATAGCCACTGAGCTGCGGGCCGATGATCGTCACCTGACCGCGCACCAAGGCGTTTTCGGTGGTCTCAACTGCGCTGCTGAACGGCGGTAGCTGCCAGGCGTAAAGCACGATCAGCACGCCGACGATAGCAATCGCGGCAAACCCCAGCGATGAGATGATCCGCACCCGCAACGAGCGCGGCTCGGTGTTCGGTGATGACGGCGGCGCCACACCTTCAGGGGTGGCGGCGATGGCATTGGTGGTCGTGGTAGTCGGTTCGGTCATGAAGAAGTGGCACCGCTGGAAGGTACGGAAGGTGTCGGGGCGACGGCTTTGGTGGTGCTGATCAGCCACAGCGCACGGATGGAAATCCAGATCATGGTCAGGATCGCGATCACCGCGATCAGCATGAACACATCGTTATAGGCCAGTACGTTGGCTTCGCGGGTGGCGGCGTTGGCCAGGCTGCGAATGCCCTGCAGATTGCGCAGACTCGGGTCGGCAATCACGGAGCCGACCGCCGACCCGCTGCTCTGCACCCGGGCGGCGACGCGGGGATCAGACATCACCAGTTGCTCGACGATGTGGCTGGAATGAAACTTCTCGCGCACGATCTGGAACGTCCCCAGCAACGCCGCACCAATCAGGCCGCCGAGGTTGTTGCAGATCCCGAACAACACCGAAAAACTCACGAGGTTGCGCGGGTTGGTCAGCACGTTGCGCGTGCCCAGCACCATGGTCGGGCCGAGGAAAAAGGTACTGCCGAACGCCAGCAGGAACTGGCTGAAATACAGGTTGCCGGGGCGGGTCAGGTTGTTCGATGAGCTGTCCATGATCGAGCCGGTGGCCATCAACGCCAGCGAAATGATCAGCGGCATCAGCAGGTGTTTCGGGTCGATGGTCAGCGCACTGGTCAGCAGCCCGGCGACGCTGCCGATCAGCATCACCACATACAGGCTATGAAGTTGCTGGCTGCTCATGTTCAGGTTCTGCATGAAGCCCACGGCGCCAGTGGATTGCTCCGAGGTCACCATGCGAATCAGGATCACCGCCAGCGCCAGGCGGATCATCACCCCGCTGCCGAGCCAGCGGGTCATCAGCATCGGGTTGCTGCGGTTATGTTCGATGGCCAGCCCCGCGAGAATCAGAGCAATCGAAGCGGCCAGGGCGATACCGATCCAGTCGGCCTCCAGCCACCAGTCGATCCGCCCCAAGGACAACACCGCGCACAACAGCGCAACGCCGGTCGCAAGGATCGCGAACGTCAGGAAGTCGAGGGGTTCGAAAGTCTTGAACCGGTCACCCGGCGGAAGTTTGAGCATCAGGACGCAGCCCAGCGACAGCAACGCCATGCCCAACTCAAACAGGTACAGGCCGCGCCATTCGGCGATCTGCAGCAGGTCTTCGGAAAACAGTCGCGCCAGTGGCAAGGCCAGCTGCGAAGTGCCAAGGCCCAGCACCAATGCCTTCATCCGCCATTTGGCCGGGAACGCCTGCACCATGTAATACAGGCCCAGCGAGCTCAACGCCGCGCCGACCATGCCGTGGGCCGCACGCACGGCAATCGCCGAATTCAGGTCATTGACGAACAGATGGCCGAAGGTCACCAGCGCATACAGCACCAGAAACACCTCGGTGAACGCCCGCAGACCAAACTGCTGGCGAAACTTCACCAGCAGCAGGTTCATCGATACGTTGGTCATCACGTACGCCGCCGGTAGCCAGGCCATCTCCGCCGTGGTCGCCCCGAGCGCGCCTTGCAGGTAAGGCAGGTTGGCGACCACCAGCGCATTACCCAGCCCACCGGTCACCGCCACAAGCACGCCCACCAGCGCATAAGCCAGGCGCTTGGGGTTGGAGTGCAGCGGCGTCGAGGGGGAACCGGGCAGACTGGGCTTCTCGTGCGGCTGCCAGTTGCGCGGGGCGTATTGGTTCATTGATTGGCCTTATACGGTGATGGCTTGAGTTTGCCGCAAAACTGCAGCCAAACACATATCCCTGTGGGAGCGAGCCTGCTCGCTCCCACCAGGAATTCGTGCATCGCAATTCGTAAATTTTGTTTAAAAGTCATCTCGCCCGCAGCGGATTTTTCCCGGACCTGGCGAATGCCAACCTTGCTTCACTTCTCAACCTGCAAGGTGCCCGATATGACCACTCCCCGCTGGCAACGCTCCCCACGTCTGCTGAAAAACCTGCTGGCCGCCACGCTGTTGCTGCCCGCCCTCGCCTTTGCCCAAGAACGCCCGTGGCCGGACGGCTCGCAACTGGTGATTTCGGTGTCGATGCAATTCGAAACCGGCGGCCAGCCCGAAGGCGCTGAAAGCCCGTTCTCCGGCACACCGCTGCCAAAAGGCTACCCGGACCTGCCGGCACAGACCTGGTTTGATTACGGCTACAAGGAAGGCCTGTGGCGCATGCTCGATCTGTGGGATCGCACCGGCATCAAAGTGACCTCCCACGTGGTCGGCGAAGCGGCGCTCAAGCACCCGGAACTGGCCAAGGCGATTGCCGAGCGCGGTCATGAACTGGCGGCCCACGGCATGCGCTGGGCCGATTCGTACAACATGAACTACGCCCAGGAAAAACAGTTCATCGGAGACGGTGTCGCAGCGGTGGAGAAAATCACCGGCCAGCGTTCAGTCGGCTACAACGCCAACTGGCTGCGCCGCAGCCCCAATACGCTGAAGGTGCTGCAGGATCTGAACTTCACCTATCACATCGACGACGTCAGCCGCGACGAGCCGTTCGTGACCATGGTCCGTGGGCGCAAATTCGCCGTGGTGCCGTACACCCTGCGCAACAACGACATCGTGCTGATCGAGGGCCGTCACTACTCCGCCGAGCAGTTCTATCAGCAACTGGTGCTGGAATTTGATCGCCTCTACGCCGAAGGCGCGAGCAAGCGGCGGCTGATGTCGGTGAGCCTGCACGACCGTATTGGCGGCACGCCCGCGATGGTCGAGGCCATGGAGCGTTTTATCCGGTACGCCCAGTCGCATCCGAAGGTGAGTTTCATGCGCAAGGATCAGATCGCACAAATCGTGCTGACCGAAAAAAATCAACTGATCGATAACACGGAGGCGCTCTACAACCAATAAAAGCGGCCCGAAGCAGCCTTCCTCACAGCATTTGGAGGGCTGCTCGCTCACGGGAAGTCATCGTACGACGCCCTGTTGACTTTTCCGGAAAACCTCGCAAATATCCGCAACCATGTTGTACGACGACGTATAACAAATAATAAAAACAACAAATGAAACAGGGAGCGTCACAGTGAGCACATTCGTCTGCAATTCCGTCCGCACGTCCCGTTTTTCTATCCCCCGCCCGCATTCCACCTTGAGCCTGATCGGCTGCAGCAGTCTCGCCCTCGCCTTGCCGATGGGCGCCGACGCCGAAGGCTTCATCGAAGACAGCAAAGCCACCCTGAACCTGCGCAACGCCTACTTCAATCGCAACTTCGTCAACCCGAACTATCCGCAGGGCAAGGCTGAAGAGTGGACACAGAACTTCATCCTCGACGCCAAATCCGGTTTCACTCAGGGCACGGTCGGGTTTGGCCTGGACGTGCTGGGCATGTATTCGCAGAAGCTCGATGGCGGCAAAGGCACCGGCGGTACGCAACTGCTACCGATCCACGATGACGGGCGCCCGGCGGACAATTTCGGGCGCCTGGGTGTAGCGCTCAAGGCCAAGGTGTCGAAGACCGAATTGAAGGTGGGTGAATGGATGCCGGTGCTGCCCATCCTGCGCTCGGATGATGGCCGCTCCCTGCCCCAGACCTTTCGCGGCGGCCAGATCACGTCTACCGAAATCAATGGCCTGACCCTTTACGGTGGCCAGTTCCATGGCAACAGCCCGCGTAACGACGCGAGCATGGAAGACATGTCGATGAACGGCCGCGGCGCATTCACGTCCGACCGCTTCAACTTCGGTGGCGGCGAATACACCTTCAACGACAAACGCACCCTTGTCGGTGTGTGGTACGCCGAACTCAGCGACATCTACCAGCAGCAGTACTTCAACCTCAGCCACAGCCAGCCGCTGGGCGACTGGACACTGGGCGCCAACCTCGGATTCTTCACCGGCAAGGAAGACGGCAGCGCCCAGGCCGGCGACCTCGACAACAAAACCGCATTCGCCATGCTCTCGGCCCGGTACGGCGGCAACACGTTCTACATCGGCTTGCAAAAGCTCAGCGGCGACGATGCCTGGATGCGCGTCAACGGCACCAGCGGCGGCACCCTGGCCAACGACAGCTACAACGCCAGTTACGACAACGCGCAGGAGCGTTCCTGGCAGATCCGCCACGACTACAACTTCGTGGTCCTCGGCGTCCCAGGGCTGACGCTGATGAACCGCTACATCAGCGGTGACAACGTGCACACCGGCACCATCACCGACGGCAAGGAATGGGGGCGCGAGTCGGAGCTGGCCTACACCGTGCAGAGCGGTCCGCTGAAAAACCTCAACGTCAAATGGCGCAACGCGACGATTCGCCGGGACTTCAGCACCAATGAATTCGATGAAAACCGGATCTTCATCAGTTACCCGATTTCGTTGTTGTAAACCCTGGCATGGGGTGAACGGAGGGTGAATCGGCCTTCCGTCACTTACACCGAAAGTCGCGTTGACAAGTTCCGGAAACCCTACCGATACTTCAGCGCAGTCATACGACAACCTACAACAAACCTAATAACAACGTGTAAGGGATTGCCATGACGTCCACCTCCACCGCCCCAACTCCGTTCAATCGCCTGCTGCTGACCGGCGCCGCCGGTGGTCTGGGCAAAGTCTTGCGCGAACGTCTGCGCCCCTACGCCAACGTACTGCGCCTGTCGGACATCGCTGCCCTCGCCCCGGCCATCGATGACCGCGAAGAAATCGTGCTCTGCGACCTCGCCGACAAAGCTGCCGTGCATCAGCTGGTCGAAGGCGTGGATGCGATCCTGCACTTCGGCGGTGTCTCGGTGGAGCGCCCCTTCGAAGAAATCCTCGGCGCCAACATCTGCGGCGTATTCCATATCTATGAAGCGGCACGCCGACACGGTGTGAAGCGGGTGATCTTCGCCAGCTCCAACCATGTCATCGGCTTCTACAAACAGGACGAACACCTCGACGCCAGCTCTGCTCGTCGCCCCGACGGCTACTACGGTCTGTCCAAGTCCTACGGCGAAGACATGGCCAGTTTCTACTTCGATCGCTATGGCATCGAAACCGTCAGCATCCGCATCGGCTCGTCGTTTCCCGAACCACAGAACCGCCGAATGATGCACACCTGGCTGAGCTTCGACGACCTCACTCAACTGCTCGAACGTTCGCTGTACACCCCCAACGTCGGCCACACCGTGGTTTATGGCATGTCCGCCAACAAGGACGTGTGGTGGGACAACCGCTTCGCCAGCCACCTCGGTTTCGAGGCCAAAGACACGTCCGAAGTGTTTCGCGACAAGGTCGAGGCGCAGCCGATGCCCGCCAGCGATGACCCGGCGCGGATCTATCAGGGCGGCGCCTTCGTTGCGGCCGGCCCGTTCGGCGATTGATCGCTGCGCTTGTCCGTCTCCAAAAGCACAAACCAAGGGAATGAGTATGCAAGCCGAATTGATCGTCGACGCCCGCAACGCGGTCGGTGAAAGCCCGGTCTGGGTGCCACAGGAAAACGCCTTGTACTGGGTCGATATCCCCAACGGTGGTCTGCAACGCTGGAGCGCCGACACTGGCCACGTCCATGCCTGGAAGACTCCCGAAATGCTTGCCTGCCTCGCCCGCCACAGCAAGGGCGGCTGGGTGGCCGGTATGGAGAGCGGGTTCTTTCACTTGCAACCGCACAGCGATGGCAGCCTCGACAGCGAGCAACTGGCGAGCGTCGGACACAGCCGTCAGGACATGCGTCTGAACGACGGTCGCTGCGACCGTCAGGGCCGGTTCTGGGCCGGCAGCATGGTGCTGAACATGGGCCTGAATCTGCCCGAGGGCCGGCTCTATCGTTACGGTGCCGGGCAAACAGGCGTGATCGAGGCACAGCTTGATGGCTTCATCGTGCCCAACGGTCTGGGCTTCAGCCCGGACGGCAAAACCATGTACCTGTCGGACTCGCACCCGAACGTGCAACTGATCTGGGCTTTCGATTACGACACCGAGACAGGCACACCCTCCAACCGCAGGGTGTTCGTGGACATGAACCATTTTTACGGCCGTCCCGACGGCGCTGCCGTGGATGCCGATGGCTGCTACTGGATCTGCGCCAACGATGTCGGCCTGATCCATCGTTTTACCCCCGACGGTCGCCTTGACCGCTCGCTGCAGGTACCGGTGAAAAAACCCACCATGTGCGCCTTCGGTGGCAGCCGGATGGACACTTTGTTCGTGACCTCGATCCGCCCCGGCGACGACCAGGATCCGCAATCGCTGGCCGGCGGCGTGTTCGCCCTCAACCCCGGCGTCAAAGGCCTGCCGGAGCCATTGTTCGACGACCTGCTGTAACCCCCTGCTGCATCGCTGTGCCTTGAACACAAAAATAACAAGACTGGAGAACCCCTCATGGACTTCAAACGCACGTTGCTCGCCGCCGCTCTCCCCCTCGCGCTCACCTTCGGCAGCGCCGCCCATGCGCTGGAAATCAAATTCGCCGACATCCATCCCGCCGGTTATCCGACCGTGGTCGCTGAAGAACAGTTGGGCAAGACCCTGGTTGCCGAAAGTGACGGCAAGCTGACCTTCAAAATGTTTCCTGGCGGCGTGCTCGGCTCGGAAAAGGAAGTGGTCGAACAGGCTCAGGTCGGCGCCATCCAGATGGCCCGCGTCAGCCTCGGTATCGTCGGTCCGGTGGTGCCGGACGTGAACGTGTTCAACATGCCGTTCGTGTTCCGTGATCAGGCGCACATGCGCAAGATCATCGACGGTGAAATCGGTGACGAAATCCTCGACAAGATCACTAACTCCGAATTCAACCTCGTGGCGCTGGCGTGGATGGACGGCGGCACGCGCAACATCTACACCAAGAAACCGGTGCGCAGCCTCGAAGACCTCAAGGGTATGAAAATCCGTGTGCAGGGCAACCCGATGTTCATCGAAACCATCAACGCCATGGGCGGCAACGGGATCGCCATGGACACCGGCGAAATCTTCAGTGCGCTGCAGACCGGCGTTATCGACGGCGCGGAAAACAATCCGCCGACCCTGCTTGAACACAACCACTACCAGAACGCCAAGTTCTACAGCCTGACCGGGCACCTGATCCTGCCCGAACCGATCGTGATGTCGAAAATCACTTGGGAAAAACTCACTCCCGATCAGCAGACCCTGGTGAAAAAAGCCGCCAAGGCTGCGCAGGCCCAGGAGCGCACCTTGTGGGATGCCAAGTCGGCCAGCAGTGAAGAGAAACTCAAGGCCGCCGGCGTCGAGTTCATCACCGTCGACAAGAAACCCTTCTACGAGGCCACCGCTTCGATCCGCGAAAAATACGGCGCGCCCTACGTCGACCTGATCAAGCGCATCGAAGCCGTTCAGTAACCTCCCTGCCCTCAATACAAGGCCCGGCAGCGCTGGCGTCGCTCGACGCTCACGCCTGCCCGGTTACGGTGGAACCCGATGAAGAATTTGCTGCTGCGCATCAATGACCGGATTTACATGGCCTGCATCTGGGTCGCCGGTCTGTCGGTGCTGACCATTTCCCTGATCATTCCCTGGGGCGTGTTCGCCCGTTACGTCCTCGGCACCGGCTCAAGCTGGCCGGAGCCCACCGCCATTCTGCTGATGATGGTCTTCACCTTCATCGGTGCCGCCGCCAGCTATCGCGCCGGTGCGCACATGGCGGTGGCGATGGTCACCGACCGCCTGCAACCGAAGATGCGCCGAACCATGAGCATCGTTTCGCAAGTGCTCATGGGCACCATCTGCCTGTTCATGACCATCTGGGGCACCAAGCTGTGCCTGTCGACATGGAACCAGTTCATGAGCGCCCTGCCGACATTGCGGGTCGGCATCACCTACATGCCGATCCCCGTGGGTGGTGCGCTGACGCTGATTTTCGTGCTGGAAAAACTCTTGCTCGGCGATCAAAGCAATCGCCGCGTGGTGCGGTTCGACCTGGTTGAAGAAAACGAAGGGGCTGCCTGATGGACGCATTGATTCTGCTGGGCAGTTTTATCGCACTGATCCTGATCGGCATGCCGGTTGCCTATGCGCTCGGGCTGTCGGCGCTGATCGGCGCATGGTGGATCGACATCCCGTTCCAGGCCTTGATGATCCAGGTGGCGGGCGGGGTGAACAAATTCTCCCTGTTGGCGATTCCGTTCTTCGTGCTGGCCGGCGCGATCATGGCCGAGGGCGGCATGTCGCGACGGCTGGTGGCGTTCGCCGGGGTGCTGGTGGGGTTCGTGCGGGGCGGCCTGTCGCTGGTCAACATCATGGCCTCGACCTTTTTCGGTGCGATTTCCGGCTCGTCGGTTGCTGATACGGCGTCGGTGGGTTCGGTGCTGATCCCGGAAATGGAGCGCAAAGGCTACCCTCGGGAATTCTCTACAGCGGTCACCGTCAGTGGTTCGGTGCAGGCTCTGCTGACTCCACCGAGTCACAACTCGGTGCTCTACTCGCTGGCCGCCGGCGGCACCGTTTCGATTGCTTCGCTGTTCATGGCCGGCGTGGTGCCGGGTCTGCTGATGAGCGCGTGCCTGATGGTGTTGTGTCTGATTTTTGCGCGCAAACGCGACTACCCCAAGGGCGAAGTGATCCCGCTGCGCGAAGCCCTGAAGATCTGCGGCGAAGCCTTGTGGGGCCTGATGGCGATGGTGATCATTCTCGGCGGGATTCTGTCGGGGATCTTCACGGCCACCGAGTCGGCGGCCATTGCCGTGCTGTGGTCGTTTTTCGTCACCATGTTCATCTACCGCGACTACAAATGGAGTGAACTGCCGAAACTCATGCACCGCACAGTGCGCACCATTTCCATCGTGATGATTCTGATCGGCTTCGCCGCCAGTTTCGGCTACATCATGACCCTGATGCAGATCCCGGCGAAGATCACCACGCTGTTCCTGACCCTGTCCGACAACCGCTACGTGATCCTGATGTGCATCAACGTCATGCTGCTGTTGCTCGGCACCGTGATGGACATGGCGCCGCTGATCCTGATCCTCACGCCGATCCTGATGCCGGTGATCCTCGGTATCGGCGTCGACCCGGTGCAGTTCGGCATGATCATGCTGGTCAACCTCGGTATCGGCCTGATAACGCCACCGGTGGGCGCCGTGCTGTTCGTGGGTTCGGCGGTGGGCAAGGTCAGTATCGAAAGTACGGTGAAGGCGCTGCTGCCGTTCTACGCCGTGCTGTTCCTGGTGCTGATGCTGGTGACCTACGTTCCAGCGCTGTCGCTGTGGTTACCGCATCTGGTGTTGTAACGCTAACGCTGTGGCGAGGGCGCCTGGTCCCTCGCCACAGGTTTTGTCTCACGCCCGCAGCAACATGTAAGCCGCAACCACCAGGCACACACTGGCAAACCCCACCTGCAACGTCCTCGCCGGCACTCGCGCACAGAGTTTGCGACCGATAACCATGCCGACGATGCTGGCCACGATGAACGACGCGCCAAGATGATCGATCCGCACCCCGGCATGGAACGCGCCGATCACGCCGATGGCGGAAATCAGGCTGATGACCATCAAGGACGTGGCGACGATCCCGCGCATCTGCACATCGGTCAGTTGCTTGAACGCCGGCACGATCAGAAACCCGCCGCCCACCCCCAGCAAACCGGACACCACGCCCGTAACCGCGCCCAGTGCCGCGAGGGTCGCGGTGCATTTGGCGGTCCAGTCGAAACGGCCGGTCTGCTCATTGAGCATGCAGTTCTTCTGGCCCCAACTGGCGTGGCCATGGTCGCTCGGGCCCTCTTGCTGGCGTTCGCGGCGCAGCATGCGCCACGCCACCATCACCATCAGCAGGCTGAACAGGATCATCAGGACCTTTTCCGGCAACTGATGGGCAAAGTAGATGCCCACCGGCGAAAACACCGCTCCGAGCGCCGCGATCAACAGCGCCGCACGATAGCGCACCAGTCCATGACGCAGGCCATCAATCGCGCCGACCGCCGCCGCGCTGCCAACGGCAAACAACGCCACCGGCGCCGCCTGCGTCATCGTCCAGCCCAGCCCGAGCACCAGCGCCGGTACGGCGAGAATCCCGCCGCCGGCCCCGGTCAGTCCAAGGATCAACCCCATCACCACGCCAAACAGGCTTGCCAGCAACATAGTGTGTTCTCAGTCGACCCTGGACAGACTTGTCAGCCATTCGCGGCCCTTGAGCATGCCGTTCCAGTAGAACCACGGCAGCAGCGTCGCCTTCAGCCACCACGCGGAGCGGCGCGGCACGGTCGGGTCGAGGGGAAAGGTCGGCAGCAACTTCCCGCCATAGCCGAACTCGGCGAGGATCACCTTGCCCTTCTCTACCGTCAGCGGGCAGGAACCATAGCCGTCGTACTTCAGTGGCAGCGCCAGATCCTTGCGCAGGGCCAGCAGGTTTTCCGCCACCACCACAACTTGCTTGCGCACTGCCGCGGCGGTTTTCGCATTGGTGGTGCCGCAGATATCGCCCAAGGCAAACACTTCGGGATAGCGCGGGTGTTGCAGGGTGTGCGGGTTGACCTCGCACCAGCCGGCGGCATCGGCCAGCGGACTTTGCGCGATGAAATCCGGTGAAACCTGCGGCGGAACGACGTGCAGCAGATCGAAAGTCTTGGCCTGGCGGGTGACATTACCCTCCGCATCCTTGACGTCGAACCAGGCGGTTTTCGCCGGGCCGTCGACCTTCACCAGATTCGAATTGAACGCCAGCCGCGCGTTGTATTTGTCGATGTATTTCATCAGCGGCGGCACAAAGGTCGGCACACCGAATAACGCAGCTCCGGCCAGATTGAACTCGACCTCGACCTTGCTCAGCACGTTGCGCTTGAGCCAGTGATCGCAGGACAAGTACAGCGCCTTTTGCGGCGCGCCGGCACACTTGATCGGAATCGGCGGCTGGGTGAACAGCGCTTTGCCGCCGCTCAGTTTCTGCACCTGATCCCAGGTGTATTGCGCGTGCTGATAGCTGTAGTTGGAGGTGACGCCGTGCTGGCCGAGGCTGTCCTGCAAGCCTTCGATCTTCTCCCACGCCAGGCGCAGGCCGGGGCAGACGATCAGGTTCTGATAAATGACCGTGCGTTGATCGTTGAGGGTGAGACGGCGCTGGTCGGGGTCGATGCCGGTCACGGCTGCCTGAATCCAGGTGGCCTGACGCGGCATCACCTTGTTCATCGGTCGGGCGGTGTCTTTGGCATCAAAGGCGCCACCGCCGACCAGCGTCCAGGCCGGCTGGTAGTAATGCAGGGTGCTCGGCTCGATCACCGTGATTTTCAGGCCGGGATCGCGCTTGAGCAGGCTCGCGACAAAACCGATGCCGGCAGTGCCGCCGCCGATGACCACGATGTCCGCACTGATGGATGGGCCCCAGTGTTGATCGTTCATTGTTTGTTCCTTATGGCTGCACGCAAGGATAGCCGGGTCTATTGCGCCCAGCTTTTGAGCACGGCTCCGCAGTAGAGTCCGGAAAGGGTTTTCATCACCTGGATCACTTCGTGACTGGCGAGACCGTAAAAAATGTACTTGCCTTCACGACGGGTCGCGACCAGCCCTTCATCGCGCAGGATGCCCAGTTGCTGGGACAGGGTAGGCTGACGCACGCCGGTCATTTTCTCCAGCTCGCCGACGTTGCGCTCGCCCTGGGTCAACTGGCACAGGATCAATAGCCGATCCTCGTTGGCCAGGGCCTTGAGCAGCGAACAGGCCTTGGAGGCCGAGGCCCTCAGCTGGGCGACTTCACATTCGGTCAGACTGGATTGCATTTGCAGGATGCCTTCAACGTCACTTAAGCTGCGGACATTATGTGTTTACATAAAGTGTTGCAACCTGACTTTTCACCTTCCTGCACAGGACCGCGTCCATGCCCGCGCTGATTGAAGCTTTCCTCGACCCCGCCTCTTCGACCTACAGCTACGTGGTCTACGAGGCCGACGGCGGGCAGTGCGCAATCGTCGATCCGGTGCTTGATTACGACGGCGCTGCCGGCCGCACCTGCACGGCTCAAGCGGACAAGATCATCGCCTTCGTGCACGCCCATAACCTGCAAGTGCAGTGGCTGCTGGAAACCCACGCCCACGCCGATCACTTGTCCGCCGCGCCTTATCTGCGCCGGGAACTGGGCGGGAAAATCGCGATTGGCGAATCGATCAGCAAAGTGCAGAACGTGTTCAAGGCGCTGTTCAACCTGGAACCGGAATTTCGCGTCGACGGCTCGCAGTTCGATCACCTGTTCGCGCCGAACGAGTCGTTCCGGATCGGCAATCTCAAGGCCACCGCCCTGCACGTTCCCGGCCACACCCCGGCGGACATGGCTTACCTGATCGAAGGCGAGCAGATCCTGGTAGGCGACACGCTGTTCATGCCCGACGTCGGCACCGCCCGTTGCGACTTCCCCGGCGGTAACGCGCATCAGCTGTTCAATTCGATTCACAAGCTGCTGGCCTTCCCCGCCAGCGTGAAGCTCTACGTCTGCCACGACTACCCGCCGCAAGGTCGCGACTCGCAGTGCCAGACCACCGTGGGTGAACAGCGCAAAAGTAATATCCACGTGCATGACGGCGTCAACGAAGCCGCGTTTGTCGAGATGCGCACCAAGCGCGATGCAGGGTTGGGCATGCCGACGCTGTTGCTGCCGGCGATTCAGGTGAATGTGCGCGCAGGAAATTTGCCGCCGGCGGAAGGCAATGGCGTTGTCTACCTGAAGATTCCGATCAACTCCGTGTAAGAAAAAATCATTGAAGTAACCGGAAACAAGGGGATTCGTACCTGTCACGTCGGATCCCATGAACTGGGCGTAATCTCGGCCGACAGGCAGACTTCATGGGGTAATCAACCCATGGAGATTTGGCAATATGGATATTCGCCGTAACCATCGCGACCTGACGCCGGAACAGAAGCACGCCTTCGTAAATGCCATTCTGATACTGAAAAACCAGACGCCCAGCGTGCTGCGCCCGGGCCAGCAGAGTCGCTACGATGACTTTGTACAGATCCACAAGAATTCCATGGGACGAGGTAACCCGATCTTCCCCAACCCCCATGGAACCCCTTTATTTTTTCCCTGGCATCGCGTCCTGATTCGCCAGTTCGAGCTTGAACTGCAAGCCGCCGCAGACAACCCGACCATCACGCTGCCGTACTGGAACTGGAGCATGAATGGTGCGGATGACCCCTTTACTGACGATTTCATGGGCAGAGACGGCGACCCGACGCAAAACCAGCGGGTAACCATTGGCCCGTTTGCCCTCGAGCGTCGTTTATTCGGCATAAATGTCTGGGATGGTGAGACAGGAGATCCTGGCTTGCGGCGCAACTTCGGAGCAGGCCCCTCACCGCTCCCCTCTGCGCTGGATGTCGAAACCTTATTGAACAGAACGCCCTACTGGCTCGAACCGACCGGATGGGAAAATCTGACGGAAATGATGCACAACGATGTGCATGCCTGGGTTGGAGGCAACATGGGCGAAGCCTCCTCTCCCAACGATCCGTTGTTCTTCTTGCACCACTGTTATCTCGACTTTCTCTGGGAGCGCTGGAAGCGCAAACACCCGACCGAGCCGGTGATCGCATTTCCCGAGAACGCACCACACGGGATGCTCGGTTCAACGCTGATGTTCAATCCGGACAATGAACCTGCGCCCTGGCTTCAGCCTTTCAGGGTGGAACAGACCTTGAACACGGCAAGTCTGGATTACGGCTATGCCGATCTCTGATCAGGGCTGAACACTCAGCTCCCGAGAATCAGGCCATTGGCCGGTAATGGCAGTGCCGTTTTGTAGCGCACCTGCTTGAGGGCAAAGCTTGACCGGATGTTCGCCACACCGGGGACTTTGGTCAGAAAGTCCATCATGAAGCGTTCAAGCGCCTGAATGGTCGGCACCAGCACCCGGATCAGATAATCCGGGTCGCCGGCCATCAGGTAGCACTCCATGACTTCGGGGCGGTCGGAAATCGCCTCTTCGAAATGCTGCAGCGCTTCCTCTACCTGTTTCTCGAGACTGACGTGGATGAACACGTTGACGTGCAGCCCCAGCAGGTCGGCATCCAGCAGGGTCACCTGCTCGCGGATCAGCCCCAGCTCTTCCATTGCCTTGACCCGGTTGAAGCACGGCGTCGGCGACAGATTGACCGAACGGGCCAGGTCGGCGTTGGTGATGCGCGCGTTCTCCTGAAGGCTGTTGAGAATGCCGATGTCGGTACGGTCCAGTTTGCGCATGAGACAAAACCACCTGTTTTTTATGTTTATGCAGAATTTCTATCTGCAAATGATCTTCAGCGCAACGAAACAGAGAGAAATATTCTTCTTGCCCGGGCCTATGATTGTTGTAGGACAAGATTTCTTTTATCGAAGAATGACTGCCAGCTCACTACAAGAAATTCACAAGATCGAGCGTAGAAGCCATGACCCAAGCGTATGAACCGCTGCGTCTGCACGTCCCTGAACCCTCGGGCCGCCCAGGCTGCAAAACCGATTTCTCCTACCTGCATCTGACCGATGCGGGCACGGTGCGTAAACCTTCCATCGACGTTGAACCGGCCGACACTGCCGACCTGGCTCGTGGCCTGATCCGCGTGCTCGACGACCAGGGCAACGCTCTCGGCCCGTGGGCTGAAAACGTGCCGGTCGAGATCCTGCGCAAAGGCATGCGCGCCATGCTCAAGACCCGGATCTACGACAACCGAATGGTGGTAGCCCAGCGTCAGAAAAAAATGTCGTTCTACATGCAGAGCCTTGGCGAAGAAGCCATCGGCAGCGCCCAGGCCCTGGCCTTGAACATCGACGACATGTGCTTCCCGACCTACCGCCAGCAAAGCATCCTGATGGCCCGCGACGTACCGCTGGTCGACCTGATCTGCCAACTGCTGTCCAACGAGCGCGATCCGCTCAAGGGCCGTCAACTGCCGATCATGTACTCGGTCAAGGACGCAGGCTTCTTCACCATTTCCGGCAACCTCGCCACTCAGTTCATTCAAGGCGTGGGCTGGGGCATGGCCTCGGCGATCAAGGGCGACACCAAAATCGCCTCGGCCTGGATCGGCGATGGTGCCACCGCCGAATCGGACTTCCACACCGCCCTCACCTTCGCCCACGTTTATCGTGCGCCGGTGATCCTCAACGTGGTCAACAACCAGTGGGCGATTTCGACCTTCCAGGCCATCGCCGGTGGTGAAGCCACCACCTTCGCCGGACGCGGCGTCGGTTGCGGCATCGCTTCCCTGCGAGTCGATGGCAACGATTTCTACGCGGTCTACGCCGCTTCCGCCTGGGCCGCCGAACGCGCCCGCCGCGGCCTCGGCCCGACCATGATCGAATGGGTCACCTACCGCGCCGGCCCGCACTCGACCTCCGACGATCCGTCCAAATACCGTCCTGCCGACGACTGGAGCCACTTCCCGCTGGGCGACCCGATTGCCCGCCTGAAACAGCACCTGATCAAGGTCGGCCACTGGTCGGAAGAAGAGCACGCCGCCGTCAGCGCCGAGCTCGAAGCCGAAGTGATCGCTGCGCAGAAACAGGCCGAACAGTACGGCACCCTCGCCGGCGGCCAGATTCCAAGCGCCGCGACCATGTTCGAAGATGTCTACAAAGAGATGCCGGAGCACTTGAAGCGCCAGCGTCAGCAGTTGGGGATCTGACATGAACGATCACAACAACAATATTCAGTTGGAAACCGCCATGACCACGACCACCATGACCATGATCCAGGCCCTGCGCTCGGCCATGGATGTGATGCTTGAGCGTGACGACAACGTTGTGGTGTTCGGCCAGGACGTCGGCTACTTCGGCGGCGTGTTCCGTTGCACCGAAGGCCTGCAGACCAAGTACGGCACCTCGCGGGTGTTCGATGCGCCGATTTCCGAGAGCGGCATCGTCGGTGTCGCCGTTGGCATGGGCGCTTATGGTTTGCGTCCGGTCGCCGAGATTCAGTTCGCCGACTACGTGTACCCGGCGTCCGACCAGATCATTTCCGAGGCCGCCCGTCTGCGTTATCGCTCGGCCGGCGAGTTCACCGCGCCGATGACCCTGCGCATGCCTTGCGGCGGCGGCATCTACGGCGGCCAGACCCACAGCCAGAGCATCGAGGCGATGTTCACTCAAGTCTGCGGTCTGCGCACGGTCATGCCTTCCAACCCGTATGACGCCAAAGGCCTGCTGATCGCCTCCATCGAAAACGATGATCCGGTGATCTTCCTCGAGCCGAAACGCCTGTACAACGGCCCGTTCGACGGCCACCACGACCGCCCGGTAACACCGTGGTCGAAACACCCCGCCGCGCAAGTGCCGGACGGTTACTACACCGTGCCGCTGGACGTGGCCGCCATCACCCGTCCGGGCAAGGACGTGACCGTGCTGACCTACGGCACCACCGTTTACGTCTCGCAAGTTGCGGCTGAAGAAAGCGGTGTTGACGCCGAAGTCATCGACCTGCGCAGCCTGTGGCCGCTGGACCTGGAAACCATCGTCAAATCCGTGAAGAAAACCGGCCGTTGCGTGGTGGTTCACGAAGCCACCCGCACCTGCGGTTTCGGCGCCGAACTGGTGTCGCTGGTGCAAGAGCATTGCTTCCACCACCTGGAAGCGCCGATCGAACGCGTCACCGGTTGGGACACCCCCTACCCGCACGCGCAGGAGTGGGCGTACTTCCCTGGGCCGTCCCGAGTGGGCGCGGCACTGAAACGGGTCATGGAGGTCTGAATGGGCACGCACGTTATCAAGATGCCGGACATCGGCGAAGGCATCGCAGAAGTAGAACTGTCGCAGTGGCACGTCAAGGTCGGCGATCTGGTCGTTGAAGATCAGGTGCTGGCGGATGTGATGACCGACAAGGCAATGGTCGACATTCCGTCGCCAGTCCACGGCAAAGTGATTGCGCTGGGCGGTCAGCCGGGTGAAGTGATGGCGGTCGGCAGTATTCTGATCAGCATCGAGGTTGAAGGCGCAGGCAATCTGAAGGAGTCGGACAAACCTGCGCCTGTGGCGGCGAAAGAAACTCCAGTCGCAACCAAAGTTGAAGCTGTCGTTGAAAGCAAACCTGCTGCCGCGCCGCGTCCGGCGGCTGCCGTTTGCCAGGGCCCGATGGTTGCTCGCCAAGCCGATGAGCGTCCGCTGGCCTCGCCGGCCGTGCGCAAGCATGCGCTGGACCTGGGCATTCAATTGCGTCTGGTGCGCGGTTCCGGCCCGGCCGGTCGCGTGTTGCACGAAGACCTCGACGCCTATCTGGCGCAAGGTCAGTCGAAAGCTTCGGCGCCGGTCGCCGCCGCGTACACCCAGCGCAACGATGAAGAGCAGATTCAGGTTATCGGCATGCGCCGCAAGATTGCCCAGCGCATGCAGGACGCCACTCAGCGTGCCGCGCACTTCAGTTATGTCGAGGAAATCGACGTCACCGCGATTGAAGAGCTGCGTGCCCACCTGAACGAAAAACACGGCGCGAGTCGTGGCAAGCTGACCTTGCTGCCGTTCCTCGTGCGCGCACTGGTCGTCGCCCTGCGCGACTTCCCGCAAATGAACGCCCGTTACGACGACGAAGCCCAGGTCATCACCCGCCTCGGCGCGGTGCATGTCGGCGTCGCTACCCAAAGCGATGTCGGCCTGATGGTGCCGGTGGTGCGTCACGCCGAAGCGCGCAGCCTCTGGGACAGCGCGGCGGAAATCTCCCGCCTCGCCACCGCCGCCCGCAACGGCAAAGCCAGCCGCGATGAACTCTCCGGCTCGACCATCACCCTGACCAGCCTCGGCGCCCTCGGCGGCATCGTCAGCACCCCGGTGCTGAACCTGCCGGAAGTGGCGATCGTCGGCGTCAACAAAATCGTCGAACGCCCGATGGTCGTCAAAGGCCAGGTGGTGATCCGCAAGATGATGAACCTCTCCAGCTCCTTCGATCACCGCGTGGTCGACGGCATGGACGCGGCGCTCTTCATCCAGGCCATTCGTGGTCTGCTCGAACAACCCGCGACCCTGTTTGTGGAGTGATCGCATGCAAACTCTGAACACCACGCTGCTGATCATCGGCGGCGGCCCCGGCGGTTACGTGACGGCCATTCGCGCCGGGCAACTGGGCATTCCGACCATTCTGGTCGAGGGCGAATCGCTGGGCGGCACCTGCCTGAACATCGGCTGCATTCCGTCAAAAGCACTGATTCATGTGGCCGAACAGTTTCACCAGACTCAGCATCACAACCAGCATTCGGCACTGGGCATCAGCGTTTCGGCGCCGACCCTCGACATCACCAAGAGCGTCGAATGGAAGGACGGCATCGTTGATCGCCTGACCACCGGCGTCGCCGCGCTGCTGAAGAAGAACAAGGTTCAGGTCATCAACGGCTGGGCCAAGGTCATCGACGGCAAGACCGTGGAAGTCGGCGACACCCGCATCCAGTGCGAGCATCTGGTGCTGGCCACCGGTTCGAAAAGCGTCAATCTGCCAATCCTGCCGATTGGCGGGCCGATCATTTCGTCCACCGAGGCGCTGGCACCGAAGTCGGTTCCGAAACGCCTGATCGTGGTCGGCGGTGGTTACATCGGTCTGGAGCTGGGCATTGCCTATCGCAAGCTCGGCGCCGAGGTCAGCGTGGTAGAGGCGCAGGATCGCATCCTGCCGGCCTACGACGCCGAACTGACCCAACCGGTGCACGACGCGCTGAAGCAACTGGGCGTGAAGCTGTACCTCAAGCACAGCGTGCTGGGCTTCGACGGCACGTTGCAGGTGCGCGATCCGAACGGCGACACCCTCAACCTGGAAACCGATCAGGTGCTGGTGGCCGTCGGTCGCAAACCCAATACCCTGGGCTGGAACCTTGAAGCCCTGAACCTGGATATGAACGGCTCGGCGCTCAAGATCGACAGCCGCTGCCAGACCAGCATGCGCAACGTCTACGCCATCGGCGACCTGAGCGGCGAGCCGATGCTGGCCCACCGCGCCATGGCCCAGGGCGAAATGGTCGCCGAGCTGATCAGCGGCAAGACCCGCGAATTCAACCCGACCGCCATTGCTGCCGTGTGCTTCACCGACCCGGAGCTGGTGGTCGTCGGCAAGACCCCGGACGAGGCCAAGGCGGCGGGACTTGACTGCATCGTGTCGAACTTCCCGTTCGCGGCCAATGGCCGGGCGATGACGCTGGAATCGAAAACCGGCTTCGTGCGGGTGGTCGCCCGTCGGGACAATCATGTGATTGTCGGCTGGCAGGCGGTGGGTGTCGGGGTATCGGAATTGTCGACTGCGTTCGCGCAAAGCCTGGAAATGGGCGCGCGACTGGAAGACATCGGCGGCACCATCCATGCGCACCCGACCCTGGGCGAAGCGGTGCAGGAAGCGGCGTTGCGTGCCCTCGGCCACGCGTTGCACCTGTAACGCTCGGTCGCAGATCGTTCCCACGCTCCGCGTGGGAATGCCTCCACGGACGCTCCTCGTTCGGCTGTTGGGACGCAGAGCGTCCCGGACTGCATTCCCACGCAGAGCGTGGGAACGATCAAAGGCAGAGATTTCGGGCTGCGAAACCGCTCAAGAATGAAGTATTGTTGTGCCCATCCAAAAAAACGTCAGAAGCCTTGAACCGCTTCGGCGGTTGTTCAGTGATAGAGGGTGTCATGGGTAACGAAAGCATCAACTGGGACAAGCTGGGTTTTGACTACATCAAGACCGACAAACGCTATCTGTCGTACTTTCGCAATGGCGAGTGGGACAAAGGCACCCTGACCGAAGACAACGTGCTGCACATCAGCGAAGGCTCCACTGCCCTTCACTATGGCCAGCAATGCTTCGAAGGCCTGAAGGCCTATCGTTGCAAGGACGGCTCGATCAACCTGTTCCGTCCGGACCAGAACGCCGCGCGCATGCAGCGCAGCTGCGCCCGCCTGCTGATGCCGCATGTGTCCACCGAGCAGTTCATCGAAGCGTGCAAGGAAGTGGTTCGCGCCAACGAGCGCTTCATCCCGCCTTACGGCACCGGCGGCGCGCTGTACCTGCGCCCGTTCGTGATCGGCGTGGGTGACAACATCGGCGTGCGTACCGCACCTGAGTTCATCTTCTCGGTGTTCGCGATCCCGGTCGGTGCCTACTTCAAGGGCGGCCTGACCCCGCACAACTTCCAGATTTCCACCTTCGACCGCGCCGCGCCACAAGGCACCGGTGCCGCCAAGGTCGGTGGCAACTACGCCGCCAGTCTGATGCCGGGCTCCCAGGCCAAGAAAGCGCACTTCGCTGACGCCATCTACCTGGATCCGCTGACCCACAAGAAGATCGAGGAAGTCGGTTCGGCCAACTTCTTCGGGATCACCCACGACAACAAGTTCGTGACCCCGAACTCGCCCTCGGTACTGCCGGGTATCACCCGTCTGTCGCTGATCGAACTGGCCAAGTCCCGTCTGGGGCTGGAAGTGGTCGAAGGCGACGTGTTCATCGACAAGCTGTCGGACTTCAAGGAAGCCGGTGCTTGCGGTACTGCGGCGGTGATCACCCCGATCGGTGGCATCAGCTACAACGACCACCTGCACGTGTTCCACAGCGAAACCGAAGTCGGCCCTGTGACCCAGAAGCTCTACAAAGAGCTGACCGGCGTACAGACTGGCGACGTCGAAGCGCCAGCAGGCTGGATCGTCAAGGTTTGACCTGACGGCCAGATGCACAAAAGCCCCCATCGAGTGATCGATGGGGGCTTTTTTATTCGTTTGGCTCCGTGGCCTTCATGGCAATCCGCTTGCCCGCACGACCGGCAATGCCGCTCGCCTGCCCGTTCTGCTGCTTGCCCATTCGTGCCTGGGTAATCAATCCGGGAATCAGCTCTCCTTCCGGCAGGTTCTTCCAGAACCGCGTCGGCAAATGCCCCTGCATGACTTTCTCGTTCAAACGCGCCGGGTTGAAGATGTGGCTGTAGTACGTCAGCCACAAGTCACCGTGGGGATCGTCGACGTTCTGCGCCAGTTGCTGCCACTCCAGCGGACACTGACGTTCATGGATCAGTTGTTCACCATCGTAATAAACCCCGTCGCGAGGCGTGGCGATCAGCCAGCGATGCCGGCCCATGCGCCCGATAAAGTGTTCGCTGGCGCTGTGCAGAATGTCGTGGGCCGGTTCGTGCCATGCGACGTATTGCGGGCCCGGCAGCTCTGGCGGGCGCTCGATGAAGCGCACGAACGCATGCAGATGATGGGCTTCGCGCTGCACCTGCTTGATCCGCCGCTGCAACTCGCTGCCCAGCTTGTCGCCAGCCATCATTGCCGTGCGGTCACCGTGGCTGACTCGCCACAGCACTTCATACAGCAGACTCCAGCGTTGATCGCCCCGGTAACGAGATGCTTGTTCCAGGGTGTCGAGCAAAGCACGCGGAATCCGTGCCTGAAACGGCCCCTGCCCTTCGGGCACTGACACGTCACTGGCAAACAGATCACTTACCCCTTCCGACGCCCAGCTCACCAGACTCGGATCGATTTCATGGCTGAGCAGCCAGCGCGCCTGTTGGCGCCAGGTGTCGAACAGGTCGTCGCAGTCGAGATTGATCATCCCCACAGCCCCATCTGTTGCGGCATTGGTCGGTCGCGCAACTGCTGATAAAGCATCTGGCTAGTGACCTCGGCCTGCTGCGGGTGGTAATCGCTGGTGATGATGAACGGCTTGGCCTTGGCCAGCACACAGCGCATGCGCGCCACGTCTTCGTAGCGAATGCGCCGCTGCCGACGCAGTTCCACCAGACGTTCGGTGGTGCGCAAGCCGATGCCGGGAATGCGTGAAATCAACGCCGGTTCGGCGCGATTGAGGTCCAGCGGAAACACCTCGCGATTCTGCAGCGCCCAGGCCAGTTTCGGGTCGATGTCCAACGCCAGATTGCCCGGCCCCGTAAGCAACTCACCGGCGGTATAGCCATAACCGCGCAACAGAAAATCCGCCTGATACAAGCGGTGCTCGCGCATCAGTGGCGGTGCGGCCAGTGGCACACTTTTAGGACTGTCGGGAATCGGACTGAAGGCCGAGTAATAGACCCGGCGCAAACGGAAGTTGCCGTAGAGCGCCTGTGCGCTGTGCAGGATGGTGCTGTCGTCGGTGTCATCGGCACCCACAATCATTTGCGTGCTCTGCCCGGCCGGGGCGAACTTTGGTGCGCGAGGCTCGTTGAGCACGGTCTGCACACCGGTGTAGATGGTGTTCATCGCCTGCTTGATCGAGCCGATGTGCTTCTCCGGCGCGAGAGTTTGCAGGCTGGCATCGGTGGGCAATTCGATGTTGACGCTCAAACGGTCAGCATAACGCCCGGCCTCTTCGATCAACGCAGGATCCGCATCAGGGATGGTCTTGAGATGAATGTAGCCACGGAACTCATGCTCTTCGCGCAGCAGCTTGGCGACGCGCACCAGTTGCTCCATGGTGTAGTCCGCCGAACGAATGATCCCCGAGCTGAGAAACAACCCGCTGACGCAATTGCGCCGGTAGAAATCCAGGGTCAGCGTCACCACTTCCTCGGGTGTGAAACGCGCACGGGGCACGTCGCTGGAACGGCGGTTCACGCAATATTGGCAATCGTAGAGACAGAAGTTGGTCAGCAGAATCTTGAGCAGCGACACGCAACGCCCGTCCGGCGTGTAGCTGTGGCAGATGCCCATGCCATCGGTTGATCCCAGCCCGCTTTTGCCCTCGGAGCTGCGCTTGGGCGCGCCACTGCTCGCACAAGAAGCGTCGTACTTGGCGGCGTCGGCGAGGATGCTGAGCTTGTCAATGATTTGCATGGCACGGACTCGATACTGTTCGCATATACAGTATAGAGAGCGATTGGCTCATACAAGGTGCAATGCCGCTCTTCGTCGGCATGTCGCACCGCAGGAGTCAGGTCAATTTGACTCAAGCGCAGTCAGATTGACTCGATGTAACAAAGGTCATAATGACTATCAAACCTGCGCAGCCCCTGATTATTAAAGGTTCTCCGGCATGGCCCGAAAATTGACTGGTCTCCCGTAGCCATTTGGCTGAAGACCAAAAACGGGAGTCGAACATGGATCATGTTTTTCAGGGCAAGCTTGCCGTCGTCACCGGTGCCAGTTCAGGCATAGGCCTGGCCGCTACCGAGCGTCTGCTGGATCAAGGCGCGCGCGTATTGGCCATGTCGCGAAAACTCGGCGCACTGGCCGAACTGCTTGAGCGGTATCCCCACCAACTGGTCTGGCATCCCGGCGATGTCACTCAAGCCTCTGACCTTGGCTCCTTGGCCGAGCAGGCTGCGAGTCTGGGCCCGGTGAGCTTCGTGGTGCCCAATGCCGGTATCGCAGAGCTCGCCGACGGGCTCGACAGCTCGGCGTTCGATCGCCAATGGGCAGTGAACGGCGCCGGCGCCCTGAACACCTTGGCCGCCCTGCGCCCGCACCTTGCAGACAAGGCGTCAGTGGTGTTCATCGGTACGTTTCTGGCCCAAATCAGTTTCGCGGGACTGGCCGCCTATATCGCATCAAAAGCAGCATTGATCGCCCACGCCCGAACCCTCGCGGTCGAGCTGGCACCCCACGGTGTGCGCATCAATTGCGTCTCCCCCGGCCCGACCGCAACGCCGATCTGGTCGACACTGGGTCTGAGCGAAGAAGCGCTCGGAGACGTAGCCCGAGGCGTCAACCAACGACTATTGGGCGGACAATTCCTCGAACCTGCGGCAGTGGCCGACGTCATTCTTTTCCAGTTGGGTAATGGCGCGCGCGGCGTCATCGGTCAGGACTGGGTGGTCGACAGCGGATACACCTTGAGCTAACGCGCATGCACCGATCCGGGCGTGGAATCAGCCAACTGGCGACCTGACGAATCCCGCCCGGCGTCGGGCAAAACCAGCCCCCAGCGCGATGACAATTCTCGGCGCCCCTGCACCGTCAACGTCAGCGCGCGACTGTCCAGATCCTGCGTCACCCATTTGCGCTTCAACGCAGCCTGCAACAACGCCGCCCCGAGCGAACCGCCCAGATGCGGCCGACGCATGCTCCAGTCCAGGCACGGGCAGGCAAAGCGGCGGCGCATCGTCGGCAGATCCTTGACCTCAATGCCCAGCCCTTCAAAAAACGCCTCCCCGCTTTCACTGAGGCGATAAACCTGCTTGTCGGTTTCCACCAGCCAACCACCCTCCAGTAACCGGTCATGCAACAACACCGCCAGCGTCCCAGCCATGTGGTCGTAGCAGGTGCGGGCGAATTGCAGGCGATCCGGCGTGTGCGGTTTGAAGGTCGGTGCGGGGTTCTGACCGATCACCATCAGCGCTTCCAGCGCCTGGGCCACGCGCTTGTCGGCGAGGCTGTAATAACGGTGGCGGCCCTGCACGTGCAGGCGCACCAGCGCCAGGTCCTTGAGCTTGGCCAGGTGAGCGCTGGCGGTCGAGGCGCTGACGTCGGCGAGGGTCGCCAGCTCGGTGGCGGTGCGGGCGTGGCCGTCCATCAGCGAGCACAGCATTTTGGTCCGCGCCGGCTCCGCGATGGCGGCAGCCACTTGCGAGACGCCGATGTCTTGATGTTCTGCGTGCATATTTCGCTCCCGGACGAATCATCGCCCTCAAGGACTGGAGATAGTAGCAACACTTTCCCCACCGACAAGGTTGCGATCCATGGACCCGATCATCGCGGCGACTCACGCCGATCCCTACCCCTACTACGCCGAACTGCGCGCAGCGGGCGGGCTGACTTTTCATCACGGACTGAAACTGTGGATTGCCAGTAGCGCCCGCGCGGTGTGCGCGGTGTTGGCGCATCCGGATTGCAGGGTGCGTCCGGTGCAGGAGCCGGTGCCCAAAGCCATCGCCGATGGCATGGCGGGCAAGGTGTTTGGCCTCTTGATGCGTATGAATGACGGTGAAGCTCAGCGTTGCCCGCGTTCGGCCATTGAGCCTCCGCTGGGGCTCTTTGATCGGGAAGGAATCAGCGCTCTGGTGTCCGCGCGGTTGATCACCAATGATTCCGACGGCCTCTATAAAGCCATGTTTCGCGGCCCGGTGTGCGTGGTTGCATCGTTGCTCGGATTCACCCCGGCGCAGGCACGGGTCATCAGTGAACTGACGGCGGATTTCGCGGCGTGTCTGTCGCCACTGAGCAATGACCTGCAACTGGCCGCAGCCCATCGGGCGGCGGAGCAATTGCGCGGTTACTTTATTGAATTGCTGGCGGATCCGAATCCGTTTCTCGCCGACATCCAACAGCGTTTTGTCGGCGAGGAGGATGTGCTGCTCGCCAACCTGATCGGCCTCTGTTCGCAGACATTCGAAGCCACCGCCGGGCTTATCGGTAATGCGCTGGTGGCGTTGCAGCGTCAGCCTGAATTACGCGCGGCGTCAGTGGATTCGTTGCTGGCTGAAGTCCAGCGCTTCGATCCTTCGGTACAGAACACCCGTCGATTTGTGGCGAACAGCTGTGAAATCGACGGCGTGCGGCTGGAAGCAGGTGACGTGATTCTGGTGCTGCTGGCCTCGGCCAATCGCGATCCGGCACTCAATGAAAACCCGGATCGCTTTATGCCGGATCGCCCGAATCGCCGCAGCTTCACGTTCGGCAGCGGTCGGCATCAATGCCCCGGACAGACGCTGGCAATGACGATCGCCAGCGCCACGCTCACCGAAATCCTCGCCCACAACATTGATCCGGGAAGATTCACGTGGCACTACCGGCCTTCGCTGAATGGACGAGTTCCGATGTTCAGCGAGGTGCAGCCTTAAGCGTTGCGCAATTCGATGGTCAGGTGCGAAAGTTCATGCACCGGCGCCAGGCGCTCACGGATCGCGTCGGCAGTCACGCCCGCCACCGCGACCACACTGACAATCGCCGCCCGCGCCTGCGGGCCGACCTGCCAGACGTGCAAATCGCTGATGCGCACATCATCGGAGGTTTCCAGCAGTTCGCGGATCTCCTCGGCCACGGGTTCATCGGTGGTGTCGAGCAACACGGCGGCGCTGTCGCGCATCAGGTTCCAGGCCCATTTGGCGATGACGATGGAACCGACGATGCCCATCACCGGGTCCATCCAGACCCAGCCCAGATAGCGCCCGGCCAGCAGCGCGGCAATCGCCAGCACCGACGTCAACGCGTCCGCCAATACGTGCACGTAGGCTGAACGCAGGTTGTTGTCGTGATGGTGGTGATGGCCATGATCGTGGCTGTGGTCGTGACTATGGCCGTGGTCGTGATGGCTGTGGTGACCGGCCAGCAGAAAAGCGCTGAGCAGGTTGACGCCCAGGCCGACCACGGCAATCAAGGTTGCTTCGCCGAACGCCACACTGGTTGGCTGGAACAGACGGAAAACCGATTCCCCGGCAATCCCCAGCGACACCAGCCCCAACACCATCGCCGAGGCAAAACCCGCCAGATCACCGACCTTGCCGGTGCCGAAACTGTAGCGTCGGTTGTTGGCGTTACGCCGAGCAAAACCATAGGCTGCCGCCGCGATGCCCAAGGCGCCGGCGTGGGTCGCCATGTGGAAACCGTCGGCCAGCAATGCCATGGAACCGGTGAGATAACCGGCGGCAATTTCGCCGATCATCATCACGAAAGTCAGCACCACCACCCACAGGGTGCGGCGGGCGTTTTCATCGTGCGAAGCACCGAGAAACTGATGGTTGTGGGAAAAGTCATCAACCTTAAGGGTCATGATGTCGGCGCTCACTTGGAATATCGGCGGATGGCCAGCAGCAACTCTTCCACGCCCTGGGCGCGGGCTTCGTCGCTGAGGTCGGGACGGGCGACATGCTCGCGGGCGTGGGCCTCGATGAACTGCTCCATCAAGCCATTGACCGCGCCGCGAATCGCCGCCATCAGGTGCAACGTCTTGGCACAATCGGCCTCGGATTCCAGCGCTTTTTCAACAGCCTGAACCTGCCCGGCAATGCGCCGAACCCGGTTGAGCAACTCGCCTTTGTGTTCGTGCGTGTGCGACATACCTATACCCCCTACCCCTATATGGCGAGCATAGTCGCTGTTCCGATCGAGAGGGGCAAGGCCTGTTTTCGACCATCCGTCGCAGCTTGAATTTTTGACGTGAAAGGATTGAGGCGGAGCGTCAGTCGGCAACCGCCTCTGGAAGGTGTTTCAGAGGCAGGATCGTTGGGAACCCTCGTCTGTCAGGCCCATTGCAGCGGCGAGGACGACGAGAAGCAGAGGTCTACGTCCAGTTGCGCTGCAGCCGACAGGTTGACCAGCGCATCCAGAGAGAACTTGTCGATTTTGCCGTTGAGTACGTCGTTGAGGCGCGGCTGGGTGATGCCTAGACGCTTGGCCGCCTCCTTCTGCGGAAGCTCCCAGGCACGAATCGTTTCGCACAACGTGCGCATCAGCTTGGCCCGCAGGCGCATGTTGGCCGCTTCCTGCGGCGTGTCTTCCAGTGCATCCCAGACGCTTGCGAAACGCTGGGAAGAGTTTTGATGATCCGTCATGGTTCAACCTATTTCCTGGTATCTGGCCCGTGCCAGTTCTATGTCTCGCGTCTCGGTTTTGCGCGTGGTCTTTTGCAGGGCGTGCAGCACATAAATCGCGTCAGGCCGGTTGACCACATAAAACACTCGAAACGCTCCTGAATCCTCGGTGATTCTGATTTCATTGACGCCCCGCCCGACGGTCTTCATGGGGCGCCAGTCAAAGGGTTCGTCACCCTGCTGCAACAGATCCAATTGGAATCCGGCAGCTCTGCGAGCATCGAGGGGAAAAGCTCTCAGATCCTTGAGCGCACTCCCGACAAATACCACGTCCTTGTGTCTTGGCATTGGCTTCTCCTGTGTTGGAAGGAAAAGCGTAATAGCCCGGACGGAATCGTGTCGCGGCGGTGTGTTGCAAGGAATGGCAGCGATCACATACCAGCAGACTATATCGAAATCGATATAAATCAAGTTTGAATTGGCTTATCTGACATTTGGTAGCACAAAGCAGAAATTCGCGAGTCGGCACACTTGATAAGCCGACACAGAGCCCCTGTGGGAGCGAGCTTGCTCGCGATGGCGGACTGAAAAATGACGCATCATTTTGCCCCCATCCGGGAGGCTACATTGCCTTGCGCCTTTGCCTACAACTACGCCAGAATCCGCCGGCTTGTGCGGTTTGGAGCCTGCCCGTAACTTGATTCGCATCACTGAATGGTCAGTGAACGGGTTTAGTCGCTCGGTGGGTTTTAAGCTGCATAGAGTCATTTCTGTCAGGCATTTCTACGCCTGTACTTAATGGTAGCTGTGCGCAGGGCACCTTCGGGTGCGCCGGGAAAGCTTAGAACCACCGGTCGACTAACCTGCGCATAGCTGCCACCCAATTTGTTTAGTCGCAAATGACGGTGTAAGCCTCAATTGAAAGGTTCTAAGCAAATGATCAAGCCAACACCCAATCCTCCGGAAACAGACATCCAGTCCGAATCCGACCCAACCTCTCCCTACTCCACAACCGATTCAAAAAAACTCCACGAAGCCGCCGAGCGCGCCCTCGACCATTACCTGAAACCCACCGCCCCGAAACAGCACTGCCCCGGCCGCATGTTCCTCATCGCCCCCCACATCGATCAGCATGCCCTGCTGGCCCACGCCTGCGAGTCGATGGCTTCGGCCAGCGTGATGCTCAGCGACTTCGCCGCGCTGCTGGACCCGCCCTATCGCAGCACCGTGCTGGGCATCGCCCAAGTGGTGATGTGTGGCGAACTCGCCGTGAACCGGGCGCTGGACACTCTCGATGCCACGACCTGAGGAACACCCCATGGAAAGCAAATCCGATGCACACGTCGTCGCCGCCCTGATCTCCATCGGCCTCAACGAAAAAGACAGCCAATGGGCCGAAAAGGCCTGCCTGCTACTTCTCGAGAGCGAAAGAAAATCCATCGTCACCGCCGCCCTCGAAGCCCTGGTCCAGCTCGCCCACGATCACGGCAAACTGGACCGAAACCGCGTAATGCCGGTACTTAACAGCGTAAAGCGCAGATTTCCGAGCCTGACCAGCACGGTTGCCGCAACGCTGGATGAGATGGCAATGGCTGCGTAACACCTCAGGTAAAAGGCAAGAAAAAACCCGCTGGCTCCGTAAAAGGAGGCAGCGGGTTTGGCTTTTACAATCACAAGGCTGGTGTCCCATGGGCATTATCGAGAGTGCTTTTTTGTAACAACCATCTGAGCTTCAGAAGCGTCCTACATCTTTCAAACTCTCATTCAGATAGCGTCCTCCACGCTTTGAAAAGATGAAACAAGGACGCTCATGCCTCGAAAAACACTCCTCCCCCGGATTCAAAATCCGCCGTCAGGTGACGGGCACCACATCACTACCCGCTTCATGACTGCTACCGAACTTGCAGCGCAGGATGCCAGACAAAAGAAATACGACGATATGCTGGCCAGACAACAAGCCTATGAAGATCGTTTTGTTCGGCAGACGCCACGACAGAGTCAACTCAGCGCCGTAGGTTGTGTATTCGCCAAAAGCTGCAACCTCCCCGATGGCGTCATCAACCATGAAAGCCCGGCAGGGTTTATTCCTGTCGAAAGGCTTGCCGACTTTGGAGCGTTCTCACTGCTTGGGGGGCGCGAAAGAGATGCGTCGGGAAACATTCCCCTCAAAAAAATCAGCGGTGCCAATTTGCCGTCCGCACTGGGCACGCTTGTGTTGGGCAGTCCCGCTTTTGCTGGCGCCGGCGCAAGCTCCACTTTCAGTGTTGGTGCAGTCACGGGCGGCGTTGCAGGAGGTGCATTGGCGGGAATGGTTGCACTTCTGTGGCCATCGAATCTGGGGGACAGTTCGCTCTATACCGAAGAACAGCTCAGATCACTGAAGGAGGGCCGAACACGTATCCGGCTGCACGTAGAGCAACAGGCCGATGGCCGTCTCAAAGGGTACGGGTACAACACTCAGAAGCGCCCTGACTGGGAAATGATTCCGGTCGTGCAATTCGTTGCCCAAGGCTCTCGACAAGTGGCTGACTTTGGCAATGGCATCACATTGACCTGGACGCCAGCCGTCGACCCATCCAGCACTTCGGTCATCCCGCCGCTGGAAAGTGCCCCGCAAACACCGACTATCTGGATTTATCCGCCGACTGAGCAAGCAGACAAAATCATCGTCAACCCGATCTATCCGCCGGAGTACGAGGATTTCATCCTTGTGTTTCCGGCTGACTCCGGGGTGCAGCCTCTGTATGTTGTGCTCTCCAGGCCAGCACTGGGCGGTGATATCAAATACCACAGGCCCCCGCGCACACTGCCCGCATTCCCGGATGCCCAACCAGTCAAATCAAAAAGCAGCGTTCAGGGTGGAGGAGGCAAGCGAAGCCGCTGGAAGGACCGGAAGGGGCGAATATATGAATGGGATAGCAAGACTGGCGCTATTGAGCTTTACAACAAACAAGGCAAACACCTTGGTGAATTCAACCACGAAACCGGTGAACAAATAGATCCCGCAGATCCCGAGAGATCTACCCCGAAGTAATACAGGAGGCTTTTAATGTTTTTATGGATAAGTGGCTTTTTGAAAGGTGATGAAGAGGACGACTCTTTGAAGTTTGAACTGACGGTGAAGCCTGAGGCAGAAGCTGCGGTTTTAGCGTTGCTGGGTTGGGAAAGCCTGGAAGAAAGCGAGGCCGGAGAATGGTTATTGAATGAAGGTCAGGCCCGGCAAATCGCGTCAGTCCTTAATGAACACCTACCAACTGAACTAGATCTTTTTATCGGGGTTCGGGAATAGTTGAGTCTTTTCTATCAAGAACCAACAGTGAACCACGATGAAGCAGTGAGGCTTCTTGAAAGCGGCGTGGAAATGAATGTTGTCGCTGGATTGATTTCCATTGGCTTGAACGAATCAGACAGAATCTGGGCTCAGCAAACCTGCCTGAAGTATTTCGCCAGCAGCAATGAGTCGGTTCTCACCTCTGCCATTACCGCTCTCGGCCACGTTGCTCGAAGACACTGCGAGCTGGACAAAGACATTGCCTTTGCAGCGCTGGAGGAGGTAAAGACAAGATTCTCCTCGCTGGAAGGCGTGATCGCAGACACGCTTGACGATATTGAGGCATTTACCTGATTTAAAGCCCTTGCAGGACGTTGTAATCAGGGTTTTCCCTCATCACAACGGGTTTTGTGTGCAGACGCAATCACCGCCGAAAGTCAGACAGAATGAAAGGCGTATGCCCCCTCAAGTAAGCCTCGACCTCCTCCAGCGAGTGCAGTCCGTCGCTCGAAGAAACAACGGAGCCTTGAACATCTTGTCGAGTCAGGGTCACGGTATAAATCCCCTCTTCCTCCAGCAGAACGCCGGTGAATCTGACCTGTTGCCCGTCTTCTTCTGCGAAGGAAGTCGCTGTAAGGCTTCCAGACGCAAGCGTCGTCGTCACACGATCCTTGAGCACTTTGCGCTTTGCCATCAATTCCCTGGCCACAACCCAAGTGCCAAACCCCACAGCAGCGTTGAGCACAGCCATATACCCGTAAGACCAGCGCCGTGCGACGAGTGTTTCTCGCCCAACCACTCGGCAATCTGAGAAATCATGTGCCACACGTCCATGTGCTAATCCCTGAATACGATCATCAATCTGCACGCCGGATTCAATCCTCCCGCGTCAAAACCTCAAGCAACTCAATCTCAAACACCAGATTCGAATTCGGCGGAATCTTGCCCATCGTCCGCTCGCCGTAACCCAGATGCGCCGGCACCACCAGCTTGCGCTTGCCGCCAACCTGCATGCCCATGATCCCTTGATCCCAACCCTTGATGACCCGGCCCGTGCCGATCACACACTGAAACGGCTTGCCCCGGCTCCAGGACGAATCGAATTCGGTGCCGTCTTCCAGCCAGCCGGTGTATTGGGTGGTGATCAACGCGCCTTTGACGGCGGCTTTTCCGTCACCGGGCTGAAGATCGATTATCTGCAGTTCATCATTCATAACATTCGCTCTATTGTTCCGCTGGCCGCCGTTTTCCCAGAAATGCCGGCCATTGGCAACCGTTTGACCCCACGTTGGCCGTGATGAATGATGGCCACCCGCTACCAATCCCGATCGATACGCCATGTCAGCGACGCTTGAATGACTCAACTCTGGATCAGCTTCGCCATTGTCGTTGTGCTGTTGGTCGTGATCGCCGTTCTGATCCGCCGGGTGCGCGAGCTTCGTCAGCAACTTGCCGAGTATCGCGAACTGCTCACCCGCGCCGCCGAGGGCCAGAACATCCGTCAGGATGGTGACGCCGACCGATTCAAGCGCAGCCAGTATTTCGCCCGGATCGGCACCTGGGACTGGGAGGTCGACACCGACCGGCTCTACTGGTCGGACGCGATCTTCGGCATGTTCGGGTTCAAGATCGGCGAAGTGACGCCCTCCTACGCGCTGTTCTGTTCCTGCGTACACCCCGATGACCGCGCCAGGGTGCGCGCGGGGGAATTGCGATGCCTGGAGACCGGCGAAAACCACGACGAGGAGTACCGCGTGGTCTGGCCCGACGGCACGATTCGCTGGCTGCGGGAAACCGGTAACGTGGTGCGCAACGATCACGACGCGGTGATCAAGATGATGGGTGTGGTACGCGACATCACCGAAGAAAAGGCCTCGGCCAGCTACCTCCAGCACCTGGCCCACTTCGACCCGCTGACCGGACTGCCCAACCGACTGGTACTGGAAGAACGGCTATCGGAAGCACTGGAACATGCGCGCATGACCGAGACGCGGGTGGCGTTGGTGTTTATCGATCTCAACGGCTTCAAAGCGATCAACGACCGCTACGGTCACGCCGCCGGCGACCGCGTTCTGATCACCACCGCCACCCGCCTGAAACGCATCCTGCGAGTCAGTGACACCGTTGCGCGTATCGGCGGCGACGAGTTCGTGGTCATTCTGCAAGGCCTCGCCCCCGGCCTGAACCTGCAGGACGAAGCGCGCAGTATCTGCCAGAAGATCTTCATCGAACTGTCCCCGCCCATTCCCATCGGCAACGACCAACGCCACATCGGCACCAGCCTCGGCGTCGCCGTCTTCCCCGACCACGCACCGACCATGGACCGGCTGCTGCACATTGCGGATCTGGCGATGTACGAGGCCAAACGCAGCGGGAACAATCAGTATCGGTTGGGTGGCGGGCAGACGCTGAGTCATGGCCGGGCTGATTGAATTTCAGCGCTCGGGCGTACCGAACACAACGCCATTGAAGGTATGCGTGCAGCACTGGCAACTGGGCGTCATGTCTTCGGCTTTCAGGGCGGGATTGACGATTTGCAGGCGCTTGTTCTCATCGACGTATAACCCGCTGTAGATGCTGGACTCACCCACCCCCACCACATCCCTTCGCTCATGTTCATGCAGAGCGACCATCCAGAACACGGGTTCCTGCCGATCCAGCCGCGAAACGGCTTCACTGAAAATCTCGTCCCAGTCACCGCCGACACGCGACAACAGAAAGCGAAACAACGGCGTGTAATCGTAGCCATGATGCTTGATGCCATGCATCGAACCGCGTGTAGCCTCGCTGTTGATTTCAGCCTTGGTGTTTCGCTGATGCCGGTAATGTCCGCCGGGATTGTTGCGACGGACGTTATGGGTGGTCGTATTTTCTTTGCGGTAAAGGGGTTTCTTATCCAACCTATTGCTCCTGACATCCAGTCACTCGAAACGCCCCTCGCGTTTTACCGGAACGGCGCTCGAATGCAATCAACCGTCCATGGCCAATTGTTGCTTGAGGTCAGCGCTCCACCGGCTGAATCGCCACAATCGTCCCGTTGGTGATCATCACCATCACGTATTTATCGTTGATCTGCACCCACTGCGCCTGCGGTTCCGGCTGCTTGAGGCCTTTCTGTTTCCAGTTTTTGATGGCTTTTTCGCTGCGCTGGTAAATGTCCGGGGCGCGGTCGTTGACGTTCAGTTCGCGGTTGCCGGTCGGTGATTGTTCGACGGTGTCGTTCGAGGTTTGCGCCGCTTGAACGAGGGGGCTGATCCCGGCGATGCCGGCGACGAGGGCCAGGCTGGCGATTAGGGTCTTGTTGTTCATCGGTGAACCTCCTGAGATATGTGATACCTGAACTCCGACTGCGCGGCTCTGGAATCATTCCTTGTTTTTTGATGAAGCTGAACCGGAGATTGTAGTCGCGCCCCGGAACGCGATCCGGGCTCGTCCGCCACCGGGCGAATACAGTCAACGGCATCCATTTGCGATAAGATCGCGCGCCCCTGCCGAGTGAATAAGGACATCACCGTGAAAATCTACCTCATCGTCAATCTGGTATTGCTTGCGCTTCTGGGGCTCTACGCTGTCAGTCTTTTCAATAGGCTCGTTGCCCGGCGCAACGAGATCAAGAACGCATTTGCCCAGGTCGAAGTGCAGCTCAAACGCCGCTATGACCTGATCCCCAATCTGGTCAGCATCGCCAAGGGTTATCTGGCCCATGAGCGCGAAACCCTTGAAGCGGTGATCGCCGCACGCAATGCCGCCGTGGCCGGACTTGAGGCTGCACAGGCGAAACCGGGCAGCGCCCAGAACATCGCGCAATTGGGGCGGGCGGACAGCGCACTCAGCAGCGCGGTGGGTCGCTTGAACCTGACGCTGGAGGCTTATCCGGAACTCAAGGCCTCGCAGAACATGCAACAACTGAGCGAAGAGCTGAGCAGCACCGAAAACAAGGTGAGTTTCGCGCGGCAGGCGTTCAACGATGCGGTGATGGCCTACAACACGCTCAAGCAGAGCTTTCCGGCGGTGCTGCTGGCGGCCAGTTTTGGCCATCGCGAGGATGCGGTTCCGTTGAAGTTTGCCGATACGCTGGCCATCAAGACCGCGCCCAACGTTTCTTTCTGACTTCTTCTCTCCATGGATGGCTCGATGAACTTTTTCGAACGACAAACCCAGGCCCGAAACCAGACGCAACGGCTGGTGTGCATGATGATTCTGGCGATTGTCATGCTGATCGGGATGACCAGCCTGCCCTTCGTCTTCAATGGTTTTGAGGATTACCTGAGCGGGACTGGCACGCTGGCGGACGCGTTTCTGGCAATGGCCGTTATCGCATCGTTCATTAGCAGCATCGTGGTGATTGGCGGTCTGCTGAAATATCGGCAACTGCGGGCGGGCGGCAAGGTCGTCGCGGAGAAACTGGGTGGCTGCCTGCTCAATGGCAATGTGCGTACCCTGGACGAGCAGCGGTTGATGAACGTCGTCGAAGAAATGGCGATTGCCTCCGGCACCTGCCTGCCAGCGGTGTATCTATTACCCGACGAAAGCATCAACGCCTTCGCGGCCGGATTTAAACCGGAGGACGCGGCCATTGGTGTGACCCGTGGCGCAGTGAAACTACTGACCCGAGAAGAACTGCAAGGGGTGATCGCCCACGAATTCAGCCACATCTTCAACGGTGACATGCGCCTAAACACGCAGTTAGTAGCGGTGGTGCACGGCCTGTTGGTGCTGGGGCTGGCTGGCACTTACATAATGGCCAGCCTGCTCAAGCGCGAAAAACGCGACGCGCGGTTGATGCTGGTGGTTTTTGCGCTCGGTTTCGCACTGTGCGTGGCCGGATTTATCGGAAATCTCTATGGCAATTTGATCAAGGCGGCTGTCAGTCGCCAGCGTGAATTCCTCGCCGATGCCAGCGCGGTGCAATACACGCGCAATCCGCAAAGCATTGTCGGTGCCCTGAAAAAAATCGGCGCCCATAAACAAGGTTCCGTCATCAACTCCCCCCGTGCCGCCGAGTTCAGCCATTTGTTTTTCAGCACGGGCGGATCAGGTTGGCTGAGCCGGATGTTTGCGACCCACCCTGATCTGAGCGTACGGATTCGTCGGATCGATCCGCAGTGGGACGGGAGTTTTACGACGGCTGCCGCAGCGGGCAAACCGGTGCCTGATCAGATGGCGGCAACGGCGGATTGATTCAGACTCCACGTCCACGGATGGCTAGATGAATTTCTTTGAACAACAGTGCCGGGCCAAACGTCGCTCGGTGCAGCTCGTGATCCTGATGTTTCTCGCCGTACTCGGCTTGATTCTTGTGTCCTTCATGCTACTGATTCTGCCGATCTCGTACGGCAAAACGCTCGAGGATCTTGCGGAAAACTGGCAGTTTTTCGCGATCATTGCAGCGCTGGTAACGGGTGTTGTGTTGCTCGGCGGGCTGGTCAAATACATCGAACTGAAAGGGGGCGGCAAAGTGGTCGCGCGCCGTTTGGGTGGTCGTCTGATCAACCATGACGCGCGGACTCTGGAAGAGCGCCGTTTGGTCAACGTGGTGGAGGAAATGGCCTTGGCGTCCGGCACCGCAGTCCCTCCCGTGTATCTGCTGCCGGATACGGGCATCAATGCATTTGCCGCCGGTTTCACCCCTCAGGATGCAGTGATCGGCGTCACTCAAGGTGCGATAAGTCTTTTGTCACGCGATGAACTGCAAGGTGTGATCGCCCACGAATTCAGCCATATCTATAACGGCGACATGCGCCTGAACACTCAACTGGTAGCGATCGTCCATGGGATCATGGTGATCGGGTTGGCGGGAAACCATCTCTTGCGCGGTCTTGAGGACACACCACATTCATCTGCCAATCGTAAGCAACCGACCATTCTGGTCAGCATGTTTGGCACTGCGCTGTGCATTGTCGGATTCTCCGGGACGTTCTTCGGCAACCTGATCAAGGCTGCAGTCAGCCGGCAACGCGAATTCCTGGCCGATGCGACCGCCGTGCAATACACCCGCAACCCCGACAGAATCGTCGGGGCACTGAAGAAAATCGGCGGGTATAAAATGGGCTCGACCCTCAAGGCCGCCCGCGCCGCCGAGTTCAGCCACCTGTTTTTCGGCCCTGGCACTTCCAGCGCTCATCTGCTCTCGGGCCATCCGGATCTGCGTGAACGCATTCGCAGGATAGACCCTGACTGGGACGGGACTTTTGTGAACATCGCCGCACCAGCGCAAGACTCGATGGTAGCCAGAACCGTACAGGCAGCGACGCCAAAACAGCTGCCATAGCACGCCATTGATCTGCATAGCGCATCAATCCATGCCAACAATGCAATTAACAAATCGATCCTTGCGCGCCACTATCCGCCCCAATAAGAACCGTGCGCCGCCTCCCCGTCGCGCACGTCATAAAAGCGGTGGAGTACTTTTCTATGACAGCCTCAATCCCACACGGCGGCTCGCGGGCCGGCGCCATTTTCCGGGTGACCTCGGGTAACTTCCTCGAACAGTTCGACTTCTTTCTGTTCGGCTTCTACGCCACGCAGATTGCGGCGGTGTTCTTTCCGGCGAGCAGTGAGTTCGCGTCCCTGATGATGACTTTCGCAGTGTTCGGCGCAGGCTTTTTGATGCGTCCGCTGGGGGCTATCGTGCTCGGCGCGTACATCGATGACGTCGGTCGTCGCAAAGGTTTGATTGTCACCCTGTCGATCATGGCCAGCGGCACGATATTGATCGTGCTGGTGCCCGGATACGAAACCATCGGCCTGTTCGCCCCGGCACTGGTGTTGATTGGCCGCCTGCTGCAAGGCTTCTCCGCCGGTGCGGAACTGGGCGGAGTTTCGGTGTATCTCTCCGAAATCGCCACGCCCGGTCGCAAAGGCTTTTTCACCGCCTGGCAGTCGGCCAGTCAGCAGGTGGCCATCGTCGTCGCCGCCGCGCTCGGTTACGGTTTGAACCAATGGATGGCGCCGGAAGCAGTCGCCGATTGGGGCTGGCGGATTCCGTTTTTCGTCGGCTGCATGATCGTTCCGTTCATCTTCTTTCTGCGGCGCAATCTGGCGGAAACCGAAGAGTTCGCCGCTCGCAAACATCGTCCAAGCATGAAGGAAGTGTTCCGCACCCTCGGTCAGAACTGGGGCGTGGTGCTGGGCGGGATGCTGATGGTTGCCCTGACTACCACTGCGTTCTACCTGATCACCGTGTACGCACCGACCTTCGGCAAAACCGTGCTGCACCTGAGCACATCCGATGCGTTGCTGGTGACGCTGCTGGTGGGCGTTTCCAACTTCTTCTGGCTGCCGATTGGCGGGGCGTTGTCCGATCGCGTCGGCCGCCGTCCGGTGCTGATCGCCATGGCGCTGCTGGCGCTGGCCACCACGTATCCAGCGCTGTCGTACCTGGTGCAGGCGCCTAGCTTCAGTCACATGCTGCTGTCGCTGTTGTGGCTGTCATTTATCTACGGCCTGTACAACGGCGCAATGATTCCGGCGCTGACCGAAATCATGCCGGTGGAAGTGCGGGTGGCCGGTTTCTCCCTGGCTTACAGCCTCGCCACTGCCGTGTTCGGCGGATTCACTCCAGCGATGTCGACCTTCCTGATCCAGTACACCGGCGACAAAGCCGCACCGGGTTACTGGATGAGCATCGGCGCGCTCTGCGCATTGTGCGCGACGCTTTATCTGTATCGCCGGGCCGGCGGTCGTCTGCAACCTGTTACTGCCTGAGAACATCACCATGAAAAAACTGTTTACCGTTACCGCCCTGCTCGCCGGTCTTGCGTTCAACGTTGCGGCCCAGGCCGAAGAACTGCGGGTCATGACCTCCGGCGGCTTCACCGCCGCCTACAAGATCCTCGGGCCGAAATTCGCCGCCGCCACCGGTAACACGCTGGACACCCAACTCGGCCCGTCGATGGGCAAGGCGCCGGAGGCAATCCCCAATCGCCTCGCCCGTGGTGAAAAGGCCGACGTGGTGATCATGGTCGGCTACGCCCTCGATGATCTGATCAAGCAAGGCAAGGTCGACCCGGCTTCGCGTGTGGAGCTGGCGGATTCGCGGATCGGCCTGGTGGTGCGCGAAGGCGCGCCGAAACCGGACATCAGCAACGTCGACGCCCTGAAGAAAACCCTGCTCGACGCCCAGTCGGTGGCCTACTCCGACAGCGCCAGCGGCGTGTACATCGAGCAGCAATTGTTCAAGAAACTCGGCATCGAAGATCAGCTGAAACCGAAGGCGAAGATGATCCCGAAAATCCCGGTCGGCTCGGTGGTCGCCACTGGCGACTATCAACTGGGCTTCCAGCAGGTCAGCGAATTGCTGCCGGTGCCGGGGGTGAGTTTTGTGGCGAAGATTCCTGAAACGGTGCAGTCGGTAACGCGGTTTGCAGCGGGGATTCCGGTGGGTGCGCAGCATCCGCAGGAAGCCAAAGCGTTGCTCGCTTATCTGGCCGCACCTGCAGCCCAGCCTGACGTGCAGGCCACCGGTCTGGATTCGGTCAAGCGCTGACCGTCGGCGGCTGGACTTTCATTTCCACCACCAGCCGCTCCAGCTCCAGTGCCGCCGGGGTCAGCGTACGACCCCGGCGTTTGATGATGCCGACACTGCGCATCACTTGCGGATCGGTCAGCGGCACCCGCGTCAGAATCGGATGATCCGCCGCCGGCATCGCCATCAACGGCACCGCCGCCACGCCCAACCCCGCCTCCACCAGACCAATCATGGTCGTCACATGCCGCGTCTCGCAGATGCTCGGGCGCTGCGGTACCACTTTGGCCAAGGCCTGATCCAGCAGAAAACGGTTGCCCGAGGTCTTGTCGAGCGAGATGTAATCCTGCCGGTAGAACTCGTCCCAGGTCACGCTGCTGCGCCCGGCCAACGGATGATCGCGGCGACAGGCGACCACGTAGCTCTCCTGCACCAGCGGCTCGAAATCCACGCCCGCCTCCTGGGTGCCCATGAAACTCAGGCCGAAATCCGCCTCGCCATTGACCACCGCGCTCAGCACGTCGTGGGCGCTGGAATCGAGGACTTTGACTTTGATTCGCGGAAACTGCTGGTGATAACGGGCGACCACGCTCGGCATGAAGTAGTACGCCGCCGACGGCACGCAAGCGACGGTTACGTGGCCCTGCCGATTCGAGGCGACTTCACTGATGCCGAGCAACGCGACGTCCAGATCGTCGAGCAAGCGTTCGACGCTGGGCATGAAACCGCGTCCGGCCTGAGTCAGGCTGACCTTGCGTGTGGTGCGCTCGAACAGCTTCACGCCGAGGGCGTCTTCGAGCTTTTCGATGCGCCGGCTCAGGGCCGGTTGCGACAGGCGCACGGTGTCGGCGGCCTTGCGGAAACTGCCCTGCTCGACCACGGCACGAAAGGCTTGCAGGTCGTTGAGGTCGAAGTTGATGGCCATGAAAGACTCGAAAGGAATTGATTCGCTGAGGCTATAAATGTAACCAATTGATGCAAATTATTACAGAAGCACATCTGCTCAATCAGGCTCTGCGCTGGATCTGCAATCATTTCAGCCTTTATCCTTGTCGCCCCCCGCCGTACCGCGTTACTGGAGTTCCGCTCATGCCCCATGAAGGCAATCTGTTACAAGCCGCCGTCGTCTTTCTCTTCGCCGCCGTGCTCACCGTTCCCCTGGCCAAGCGTCTGCAACTGGGCGCGGTGCTCGGTTATCTGTTCGCCGGGGTGATCATCGGCCCGTCGGTGCTGGGCCTGATCGGCAATCCGCAAAGCGTCAGCCATATCTCGGAACTGGGCGTGGTGTTGCTGTTGTTCATCATCGGTCTGGAGTTGTCGCCGCGACGTTTATGGGTGATGCGCAAATCGGTATTCGGCGTGGGTCTGGCGCAGGTGCTGCTGACCGGCTCGGTGATCGGGGTGCTGGCGTTGTCGGTGTTCGGTCAGCCGTTGAACAGCGCGATTGTCTTGGGCCTGGGTCTGGCGCTGTCGTCCACCGCGTTCGGGTTGCAAAGCCTCGCTGAGCGAAAGGAACTGACCAGCCCCCACGGGCGGTTGGCGTTTGCGATTCTGCTGTTCCAGGACATCGCCGCGATCCCGCTGATCGCGCTGGTGCCGATGCTCGCGGGGGTCGATCACCACACCAGCACCGCCGACGACGTGCGCCACAGTTTGCAGGTGCTCGGCGGCATCGCGGTGGTGGTGATCGGCGGACGTTATCTGCTGCGTCCGGTGTTCCGCATCGTGGCGAAAACCGGTCTGCCGGAGGTGTCTACCGCCACTGCGTTGCTGGTGGTAATCGGCACCGCGTGGCTGATGGACATGGTCGGTGTGTCGATGGCGTTGGGCGCGTTTCTCGCCGGGTTACTGCTGGCGGATTCGGAGTATCGCCATGAGCTGGAAGCGCAGATCGAGCCATTCAAGGGCCTGCTGCTGGGGCTGTTTTTCATCAGCGTCGGCATGGGCGCCAACCTCAGCCTGCTGCTCAGCGCGCCGATCACGGTGCTGGGGTTGACGCTGTTGCTGATCGCCCTGAAGTTGCCGCTGCTGTTTGTGGTCGGGCGTCTGGCGGGTGGATTGAACAAGGTCAGCGCGATTCGCCTCGGCATCGTGCTGGCGGCGGGCGGTGAATTTGCGTTTGTGGTGTTCAAGATCGGTCGCGATCAGGGCCTGTTCGAACCGCGCCTGTATGACCTGCTGGTGCTGACCATCACCCTGTCGATGGCGGTGACGCCGCTGTTGCTGTTGATTTGCGCACGGCTGGTCAGCCCGAAAGTGCAACCGGTGGAAGTCCCCGAGAAATTCCGCCAGATCGAAACCGAAACCCCACGGGTGGTGATTGCCGGCATGGGCCGGATGGGTCAGATCGTGGCGCGGATCCTGCGGGCGCAGAACATCAAGTTCGTGGCGCTGGACACCTCGGTGGAAACCATCGAACTGTCGCGCAGTTTTGGTGGTGTGCCGGTGTTCTACGGTGACCCGATGCGGCCGGAAATCCTCAGCGCGGCCAAGGTCGGTGAAGCGGAGTATTTCGTGATTGCCACGGACGATCCGGAGACCAACATCAAGACCGCCGAGATCGTGCGCAAGCTCTACCCAGACATGAAGATCATCGCCCGGGCGCGTAACCGGCAGCACGTTCATCGGTTAGTGGATGTGGGGGCCGATCCGATTCGGGAGACCTATTACTCAAGTCTGGAAATGAGCCGCCGCACTCTGGTTGGCCTTGGCTTGACCCAGGCCCAGGCCGATGCGCGGATCAAGCGCTTCAAGCACCATGACGAACAGGTGCTGGAAGCTCAACACGCGGTGTACGACGACGCGGCCAAAGTGCTGCAGACCGCCCAGGAAGCGCGGGCGGAACTGGCCCGGTTGTTCGAGTCGGATCAACTGGAAGAGCAATCGGGCAAGTCCTGACGTTTTCAGAGTTGATGATCGTTCCCACGCTCTGCGTGGGAATGCCTCAAGGGACGCTCCGCGTTCCAGCTCTGGAAGGGACGCGGAGCGTCCCGGGCTGCATTCCCACGCGGACGGTTCGACGTGGGAACGATCACAGCCAGCAGGCTCAGGCTATCTCCTGCTCCCTCTCTTCTTTGGCCGGCACCACTTCAAACCGGTCCGCCAGAAACGGCGTGATGTCCAGCGGCAGCGGTTCATCGTTGACCAGCTTGTCCAGCAACACCCCGGTGATCGCCGACGTCAGCACCCCGGTGCGGAAATGCCCGCAGGCGTTGAGATAACCCTCTACCCCGGCCATCGGCCCGAGAATCGGCAGCTCATCCGGCGAGCCCGGCCGCAGCCCGGCCCAGGTTCGCTTGAGGTTGATGTCCGCCAGTTCCGGCAGGCAACGCACCGCGCCTTGCACCAGCCCGGCGATTTCCGGCCAGGTGGTGGTGACGTCGAAGCCCTTGTCCTCGGTGGTGCTGCCGATCAGGATTTCGCCGTTGTCCTTCTGCGCCATGTAGCAATCGCTGGTGGTCAGGCAACCGTTGAGGATTTTCGGCAGGCGCTCGGTCAGCAGGATCTGGCCTTTCACCGGTTTCACCGGAATGCGAATGCCCGTGGCCCACTCGCTCAAGTCCGCTGCCCAGGCGCCGGCGGCGTTGATCAGGGTCTTGCAGTGGAACACCCCGGCTTCAGTCGTCTGTACGCCAGTCACCCGCGAGCCGTGATGCAGCACGCCGGTGATGTTGGTGTTGACGTACATGTCCACGCCATTCTGCCGGGCACCTTCGGTGTAGGCGTCGGCCAGCCGGAACGGGCTGACCTGGTGGTCGCAGAGAAACTCCAGCGCCCCGCGCGCTTCATGGCTGACGCTCGGCTCTGACTCGCGCAATGCCGCCTGATCCAGCCAGCGCACCTGATCGGCCAGGTGCGGAATGCAGCCGACGATGTGCTCGGCGTACAACCGGTCTTCATCGTCATAGATCACGAATTTGAGCCCGGTCTTTTCGAACTTGAAATCCATCCCGTGATTGTCACGCAGCTCGCGGTGCAGCGCCGGGTACAGCGCGTTGGACTGCAAGGCGAAATCGAAAAACGACGGCGGCAGGATGTGCGGTGTGCTGGAGTCAACCGCCACCGCCGCACCCTGGGTTTCGCGCTTGCGGTTGGCCGACATCATGCGGAAGAAAATCACCCCGCAACCCAATCCCACCGACTCGCCAATCGCCCACAAACCACCGGCCGAAGCGCGGGTCGCGTTGCCCGGGCGCTTGGCGTCGATCAGCGCAACCTTGAGGCCTTTGCGCTTGGACAATTGGTAGGCGATGGACGCGCCGATCACACCGCCGCCGGCGATGACCACGTCATAGAACTTACTCATGGGAAACGGCCTCCGTGCCGAGGGACTGGAACGCGGAAAAAGGAATCGGATCGATGGGGAAGCGCGGCCGCAGCCAGCCGACATCCTTGCGCCCGGTGGCCTGTCGCAAGCGGTCACTGCAATAGCCGACGCACATCCGCCCCTGACAGTCGCCCATGCTTACGCGGGTGCGCATTTTCAGGCTGGCGATGTCTTGCACGCCCTGCTCCAGCGCGCGGTCGATGTCGGCGCGGGTCGCGTGTTCGCAACGGCAGATCACCGTGTCGGCAGCCGGCAATGCGGTTTGCCCGACGCCGCGTTCGGTGTAGCGATCCACCGCCGCGCGGAAGCGCACGATGGCTTTGAGTTTGCCCAGATAACGGTCGCGACGGACGCGCGCCAGTTCCTCTTCGAGCACACCGCGTTGCAGCAGGATCGAGGTCGCCGCGATCTTGCCGGCGAGCATCGCCGCTTCGCCGCCACGAATCCCGCCCATGTCACCAGCGAGATGCACGTGGGGCTCGCTGCTTTGCTGCCAGATGTTGGCGTTGGCGCGCAGGTAACCGTCGTCGCTGAAGCCATGATCCAGGCCCATCTGCTGACTCAGTTGCGTGCGCGGAATGAAGCCGTAACCGACCGCCAGCGTCTTCGCTTCGAAGCGCTCAACGCGGCTCATGTCCGGTTCCCACGTTGCCGAGTACGGCGCCACGCTGACGCTTTTCAGTTCGCCGTCGCCGTGCGCCTCAACCACGCCCCAGCCGTAGTTCATCGGGATGCCATGCAGTTTCAGATAAGCGAGCATGCTCAAGCCATCGAGGAACAGCTGCGGCTTGTTCAGCAGCGCCAGACTTTCCTTGGCGATCTTGCCGAACGCGCAGGCCTCGTAGACCCCGGCCACGCTCACACCCGACGCATGCAACTGAGTCGCCACCAGCGGCAACAGCGGCCCGGTACCGGCGATCACCACCGGCCCCTGCGGTTTGACCACACCGCTTTTGATCTGCAATTGCAGGCCGCCGAGCATGATCACGCCGGGCAGCGTCCAGCCAGGAAACGGCACGCTGCGTTCATGGCAACCGGCGGCCAGCAGCAACTGCGGGTATTCGATTTCGTGCAGACACTCGTCGCCGTCCAGCACCACCAGCGAGCGCGTGCCTTCGGCGCCGACCACGCGGTGGTTGAGGCGCACGTCGATCAGCCCGGACTGCTCCTGAAAATCACCGTGCAGTTTGCCCAGCGCCTCGGAATAGCGCGGCCCCAGGTAATCCAGCTGCACGCCGTCACGCAGCGGCCCGCGATAGACCACGCCACCCAGGCGCGAAGCCTCTTCAAACAAGGTGCAGCGCACCCCGTGCAGGGCCAGTTCGATGGCCGCGGCCATTCCCGCCGGGCCACCGCCGACGATCACCGGATGCAGGCTCATACCACCTCCTGCCCGTGAATGCGGTTGACCTGGGTCTCGATCAGCATGCCGTCGCGCACCACGGTCTGGCAGGCTCGACGCTTGTGCCGGCCGTTGATTTTCACCAGGCAGCACTGGCACACGCCCATGCCGCAATAGGCACCGCTGATCTGGTTGTGATCGTTGCGCGCGACCTGGCGCACGCCGAGGGACTGAATGACGCTGAGCACGGTCTCGCCGATGGCGGCGGTGACCGGCTGGCCGTTGATGTGGACAGTCATATCCGCCTGTGCCAAGGGCTGGATATCGAAGGTTCTTTCTAGGCAGTGCATTGCGATGATCATCCGTGAAAAGTTCAGGTGAGGTTGAAACAGCTCCTTGCTGCACTACACCTCGCCGGCACGTCGGGTGTTATCTCTCTATCGGGCCGGCAGGTTGGTTCCGCTCGCGCAGCAAAGTGCGCGCAAGCAATGTAGTCGATCCAGCGGCAAGGGCCTGGAAATTTCACGGTAGGGGATATTGCGCCGACGAATATTGATCCAGGCCATGGAAATGACTGGTCGGTTCTGCGCCTTCGGCCCCGCGCAGAAAGCAAAAAGCCGCTTCAACCCGAAGGTGGAAGCGGCCAAGGCATGTGCCTCAAGGAATCAGTGCACGAACAGGGCGATCAGGATGATGATCGGGATTGGAACGCCGAGGAAAAACAGCAGTAGTGAGCGCATGGTGGTTCTCCTTGATTAACGGACTGGCGGCAGCGTGGTCGTGGTGTAGGTTTCGACTTCGACGTACTCGACCGCATCCCGGCGGCGACCGCCGAACGTGGCCGAGAGGCTGGCGAAGAACGCACCGGCCAACAGTGCGATGAACATCCACAGCGTGGTCCAGGCAGCGACTTTGGCGGCGGTGTCGGCGGCTTGTTGCGCTTTCAGCTTGGCGTCGGCGATGGCTTTCTGGGTACGGGCGTAGATTTCATCGACCCGACGTTCGGCGTCGGCCTGGGTCAGGTTGGTACGCTGAGCGACCAGTTGTGCGAGGTAGGTACGGTCTTCGGCGCTGAGCTGACCGTTGGCCAGGCTTTGGGCGAAGATCCGGGTTACGGTGCCACGGGCGGCGTCATCGCTGACGGCGGCGGGACGATCGTCGCGGAACAGGCTGTCGACGAAGTAGCCGTACTGGTCACTGTCGGTGTTGCCGGCCGCCGTGCCGGCCGCTTGCGTCATGGCACCGGCAGCGCCGCCGACAACACTCGCACCGGCCTGCACGCCGCCGCTGACGATGCTGTTGACCGAGCCGACCACCAGCGTTGCGGTGACCAGAGTCGCTACACACCAGGAGAGAAAGCCATGAGCGGTGTCGCGGAAATACACCTCGTCACCGTGCATGTTGGCCCACTTCACTCGCAAGCGGCCAGCGATGTAGCCGCCGAGCCCCGAAGCGATGATTTGCGTGGCCGCCAGCCAGATAATGGTGGAAATGCCCAGGCCCTTGGCGCTGACGCCCTCCCCGGCCCACGGTGAAACGGCGGAGAAGCCCAGACCGAAGCCCAGCAGCACGAGAATCAGCGACAGTGCCGCCGCAGCGGCAGCCCCTGCGAAGATCGCGCCCCAGGACACCCCCGAGACGTTGCTCGACTCTCCTTCGTAGGCAGGATAAAACCCATCAGAGGATCTATTCATTGTTGTAGTGCTCCAGGCATGAAAAATGGTGTTACAACTCGTCAACAGAGGAATTGCAGTGACCGTGCCAGTCGCCAACATTAAATAAATCGTTTAGATTCAATCAGTTAAAAAGTCTGAACTTCCCAGGACCATGCAATTTGCAACAACGGGTCGATAACAGCGGGTTTTATGCATTGGCACAAAAGCACTGCCGTAGCGTTTGTATCCGCTAAAACATGAAAGTTAATTTAAAGCGCCGGCGCAAAATCTTGGCAAAATGCTGCCATTGCGTTTGAACAGACCAGCAGGCCCACCATGACTCGCATCCTCACCATCGAAGACGACGCCGTGACCGCCCGGGAAATTGTCGCCGAACTGAGCAGCCACGGCCTCGACGTGGACTGGGTCGACAACGGCCGTGAAGGCCTGGACCGCGCCGTCAGCGGCAACTACGACCTGATCACCCTTGACCGCATGCTGCCGGAACTTGATGGCCTGGCCATCGTCACCACCCTGCGCACCATGGGCGTGGCCACGCCGATCCTGATGATCAGCGCCCTCTCCGATGTCGACGAGCGCGTGCGCGGCTTGCGCGCCGGCGGCGATGACTACCTGACCAAACCATTCGCCACCGATGAAATGGCCGCCCGGGTCGAAGTATTGCTGCGTCGCCAGAACAGCAACGGCGCCCAGCCGACCACGTTGCAGGTGGCGGACCTGCAACTCGATCTGATCAGCCACGAAGCCCGCCGCGCCGAACAGGTGCTGACGCTGCTGCCGACCGAGTACAAATTGCTGGAATTCCTGATGCGCAACAGCGGCCAGATCCTGTCGCGGATGATGATTTTCGAGGAAGTCTGGGGCTATCACTTCGACCCCGGCACTAACCTGATCGACGTGCACATCGGCCGCCTGCGCAAGAAGATCGACCCGCCGGGCAATGTCCCGCTGATCCGCACGGTGCGAGGCTCGGGTTATGTCATTGCCGAACCCGTCTGACGGTTGGCGCTCCTCCAGCAGCCGCTTGCTGGCGCTGTACAGTTCGTTGTTCGTGGCCTGGAGCGCGATCCTCATGGGGGTCATGTACTTCGAGGTTTCCGGTTATCTCGACAATTTGGCCAAGCATTCGCTGATGCAACGTCAGCATCTGTTTTCGCATTTTCGCGGCGATCAGCTGGAAGACGCGCTCGCCGCCAGCATGACCTTCGACATTCGTGGCATCGACGCCTACGGTCTGTTCGACGCTCAGCACCGTTACCTGGGTGGCGCGTTGCAGAGGATCCCCGAGGGCCTGCCGCTGGACGGCAAGATCCACATGCTCAGCGAATGCGCCGACTCCGACGACCCGACCCTGCCCGCCGACAGCTGCGACGCGGTAGCCACCCCGACCCGCGACGGTCGCTGGCTGGTGCTGCTGCGTGACAACGGCTCGCTGTTCGCGGTGACGAAGATCATTCTGCATGCGCTGCTCTGGGGCGTGTCGCTGACGATTGTGCCGGGGATCATCGGCTGGCATTTGCTGCGTCGTCGGCCACTGCGACGGATCCGGGCGATCCAGGCCAGCGCCCAGTCGATTGTCGCCGGCGATCTGACCCACCGTTTGCCGCTGTCCAATCGCCGTGATGAGCTGGACATGCTCGCCGCCATCGTCAATGCCATGCTCGATCGCATCGAGCGCTTGATGAACGAAGTCAAAGGCGTGTGCGACAACATCGCCCATGACCTGCGCACCCCGCTGACCCGTTTGCGCGCGCAGTTGTATCGCATGCAGCAGCAGGCCGGCGAAGGCTCGCCGGAAGCGGCGCAACTGGATCTGGTGCTGGCCGAGGCCGATACGCTGATGGCGCGGTTTCGCGGGTTGCTGAGGATTTCCGAGCTTGAGGATCGTCAGCGGCGCTCGGGGTTTGTCGAGCTCGATCCGGTGTTGTTGCTGCAGGAACTGCACGAGTTCTATCTGCCGCTGGCCGAAGACGACGAGCTGCGTTTCGAGCTGAACATGCCGGAAACCCTGCCGATGTTGAACGGCGATCGGGCGTTGCTGTTTGAAGCGCTGGCGAACCTGTTGAGCAACTCGATCAAGTTCACCCCGGCCGGTGGCACGGTGGTGTTGCGCGGGGTCAATGATGCGGGGCATACGCGGATCGAAGTGCATGACTCCGGGCCCGGCATTCCCGAGTCGGAACGGGAGGCGGTGTTCCAGCGGTTCTACCGCGCCGAGGGCGGGCAATTGCAGAATGGCTTTGGCCTGGGACTGTCGATCGTCGCGGCGATCGTCAACCTGCATGGGTTCAGCCTTGAGGTGGGACGCAGCGATCTGGGTGGGGCGAAGCTGGTGCTGGATTGTCGGCAGAGCCTGATTTCACAGTCTTGAGATAGATCGTTCCCACGCTCTGCGTGGGAACGATCAGTGAACAAACTCAGGCGGGGTAATTGGCGCGCAGTGCCTCAAGCCCGCCCTGATAGATGCCGCTGAACAGCGCCACCACTTCCTCATCAGTCACGCCCTTGGCCGTGAAGCGTCCCGACCACGTCACCTTCGCGCCCTGCCCTTGGGCCTCAACACGAATCGTCGCCAGATAATCGGTAGCCGGAAACGGTGCCTGCAGAATCGAATAGCTGTAGGTTTTACCCGCGTTATCGAACGTCTCCAGACGCTCGACCACCACGCCACCGTCAGCGGTTTGCAGGGTGCGCACGCGCCCGCCTTCACTCAGCTCGCTGTTGGGAATGAACGGCAGCCAGTCCGGCAAGGTGTTGAAGCCGCCAATCAATTGCCAGACCTGATCGGCCGAAGCCGGGATGTCGATCGTTGCTGATGCTGTTGCCATAAATAAAAAGTCTCTCTCGATGAATTCAGATAGTCAGGCTGTCGACCACGCCGCCGTCGACCCGCAAAGCGGCGCCGGTGGTGGCCGAAGACAGCGGTGAAGCGATGTAGGTGACCAGGTGCGCGACCTCTTCGACATCCGCCACGCGCTGGATGATCGAGCTCGGACGGGCCCGGCGCACAAAGGCGTCGGCTTCGTCCCGCAGGCTGCGGCCAGACTCGGCGGCGGCATCCTTGAGCATTTCCTCGACACCGTCGGTGAAGGTCGGCCCCGGCAGGATCGCATTGACCGTAACCCCGGTGCCCGCCAGGCGTTTGGCCAGGCCATGGGACACCGCAAGGTTGGCGCTTTTGGTCACGCCGTAGTTGATCATGTCGGCCGGGGTGGCCACGCCGGATTCCGAAGACAGGAAGATCACCCGGCCCCAGCCCTGCTCGACCATCGCCGGCACGTAATGCCGCGACAGGCGCACGCCGGAGATCACGTTGATTTCATAAAAGCGCGTCCACTCATCGTCCGGCGCGTCGAAGAAATCCACGGCGTTGTAGATGCCGAGGTTGTTCACCAGGATGTCGGCTTTCGGTTCGGCGGCGAACAGTTTCTGCGCGCCTTCGGCCGTGCCCAGATCCGCCGTCAGACCGCGCAGTTGCGCGCCCGGCACCTTGTCGCGAATGCTCGCCAGCGCCTGTTCGACCTTGGCCGCGTCGCGACCGATCACCACCACCGTGGCGCCCGCCTCGGCCAGCGACTGGCTGATGCCCAAACCGATGCCCGCCGTGCTGCCGCTGACAATCGCCAGTTTTCCGCTCAGATCGATCTTCATGCTTTCACCTCGTCGATGGATAATGGTGCACGTTCGGACACCAGTTTCGCTTCACGCATGGCCTGCCAGAAACCGGCCGGAATGACCGCCGACAGCGCCGCCACATCTTCAGCGATGCGCCCCGGCTTGCTCGCGCCGGGAATCACGGCTGCCACGGCCGGATTGGCCAGCGAGAATTGTAGTGCAGCCGCTTTGACATCCACGCCATGGGCCGCGGCGATGCGTTTGATCTGCTCGACCTTCGCCACGATCTCAGGGCTGGCCTTCTGGTATTCGAAGTGCGCGCCGCCGGCCAGGATCCCCGAGCTATAAGGGCCGCCGACAACGATTTCAACGTTCTGCGCCCGCGCCGAACCCATCAAACGCTGCAAGGCACGGTCGTGATCGAGCAAGGTGTAGCGGCCGGCCAGCAGGAAGCCGTCAGGCTGCGCCTCGGTCAGGTCCAGCGTCAACTCGCACGGTTCAACCTTGTTCACGCCCAGGCCCCAGCCCTTGATCACGCCTTCTTCACGCAGGCGGGTCAGGACTTTGAAGGCGCCGGTGCGTGCCTGATTGAAATACTCGAGCCATTGGTCGCCGTAGAAATCCTGAGCGATGTCGTGGACCCAGACGATGTCGAGGCGATCGGTTTTCAGACGCTTGAGGCTGTCTTCGATCGAGCGCAACGTGGCGTCGGCGCTGTAGTCGTTGACGATCTTGTTCGGGCGACCGTGCTCGAACACCCCGCTTTTCTCGCCCAGATCCCGGGCGGCAGCGTCTTCGACTTCATCGAGAATCACCCGGCCGACCTTGGTGCTGAGCACATAGTCGTCGCGCTGGTAGCGGGACAGCGCTTCGCCGAGGCGGATTTCCGAGAGGCCCGAGCCGTAGAACGGCGCGGTGTCGAAGTAACGCACGCCGGCATCCCACGCCGCGTGCACGGTGGCCTGGGCTTCTTCCTCAGGAATGGCGCGGAACATGTTGCCCAGCGGCGCGGTGCCGAAGCCGAGTTGGCCGGGGAGTTTGTCTTTCAAGCTCATGATGCTGTCCTCGTAGTTCGTGGTCGGTGTTGACCGTTGAGCAGATCCTAGATTGCGCCACTCAGACCGTCCAAGACATAATCCGCAGCACTTGAGTCCTTGAAGGTCTGACATGATCGACATCCGCCAATTGCGCTACTTCGTCGCCGTCGCCGAAGAAGAACACGTCGGCCGCGCCGCCGAGCGCCTGCACATTTCCCAATCGCCCCTGAGCCGGCAGATCGCCCAGCTGGAAGAGCGCCTGGGCCTGACCCTGTTCGAACGCAGCCAGCAGCGCATCCGCCTGACCCGCGACGGCCAGACTTTTCTCGCCGAAACCCGCGCCCTGCTGACCCACGCCAATCGCCTGGAATCCCTCGGCAAACGCCTGGGCCGGGGCGAAGAAGGCGGCCTGTGCATCGGCTACATCGAGAACGCGATGCACGCCGGGGTTTTGCCCAATGCCTTGCGTGTGCTGCGGGTCGACCGGCCCAATGTGCATGTCGCGCTGTACAACCTGAGTTCCGCCGAACAACTGGAAGGCCTGCGTCAGCGTAGCCTCGATATCGCGCTGGTCAGTGAACCGCCGACGATCGACGACCCTGACCTGCTGGGCTTTCAGGTGCTGGACGACCCGATGCTGCTGGCGCTGCCCGAATATCACCCGCTGAACCAGCTGCCATCGCTGACCCCGGCGGATCTGGCCGATCAGGAATGGATCGGCGTGCAGCCACGCCAAGGCGCTGACGATGAGTTCGTCAGCGCCTGCATTCGCGCGGGCTTCACCCCAGATGTACGGATGCAGGCCACCGAGCCGTTTACCGCGTTAGGGCTGGTCGCTTCGGGGCTGGGGATCGCGATGATCCAGAAAGGCCTGAGCCATAACGCACCGCCGGGCGTGGTGCTGCGGGAAGTGCCGTGGCTGGCGTTCACCACGCCGTTGTGGGCGGCGTGGCACCGGATCAACCTGCGGCCGCTGGTGGAAACGTTTCGCAAGGTTCTGACCGGCGTCGATCCCGCCCAGTGACCCGACAGTCCAAGACTTTGCTGCTTTACTGAAAAGACTCAAAAAACCAGCGAGTCTTCCGGCATGAACCGCAATGACCTGCGTCGCGTGGACATGAACCTGTTGGTGATTTTCGAAACCCTGATGTTCGAAAAGAACCTGACCCGCGCCGGGGAAAAGCTGTTCCTCGGCCAGCCCGCCGTCAGTGCTTCACTGGCCAAACTGCGCGACCTGTTCGACGACCCGTTACTGGTGCGCAACGGCCGCGTGCTGGAACCGACCCAGCGGGCGCTGGCGATCCTCAAGGAATTGCAGCCGGCGATGGACACCATCTCCGGCGCGGTCAGCCGGGCCAAGGATTTCGACCCGCTGAGCAGCCGCGACGTGTTTCGCATCGGTCTGTCGGACGACGCCGAGTTCGGCCTGCTGCCGCCGTTGCTCAAGCAATTGCGCGAAGAAGCGCCGGACGTGGTGGTGGTGATCCGCCGGGTGAATTTCCTGCTGATGTCGTCGATGCTGGCGTCCGGGGAAATTTCCGTCGGCGTCAGTTACACCACCGAACTGCCGGCCAATGCCAAACGCAAAAAGCTGCGGGACCTGCGTTGCAAGATCCTGCGCGGCGATGATCGTCCCGGCGCATTGACCCTCGACGAATACTGCGAGCGACCCCATGCGCTGGTGTCGTTTTCCGGGGATCTGGGTGGGGCCATCGACAACGATCTGGCGCGAATCAACCGCGCGCGTCGCGTGGTGCTGGCGGTGCCGCAATTCGCTCCGCTGCGGGCGATTCTGGCCGGCACCGACATGCTCGCCACCGTGCCGGACTTCGCCGCCTGCGCATTGGTCGAAGGCAGCAGCGTGTTGCGTGCCGACGACCCGCCGTTCGACATCGTGCCGTCGGAGCTGTCGATGGTCTGGAACGGGGTCAACGACAACGATCCGGCGGAACGCTGGCTGCGCTCGCTGATTGCCCATCACATGTCGGCGCCTCTTCCGCCACAGGCGCACTGATCGGCTTGAACCCCGGATCGACCTCACGCAGGTACACCGGCAGGTCGGTCATCGGCGGCATCTGCGGGATCTCGAAATACATCTGCACCACCCAGCCACGGTGGTAGTTGTTGTGGTTGATCACGTGCATCAGGATCGCCCCGGCATTCATGGTGCCGCCATCGCCGGACACGAATTTGAAATCGATCGGGCGGTTCAGCGAGGCTTCGGTCTGCTGCGCGCTCCAGGTGCGATACCAGCCGTCGACTTCCTGCTGGGCCTGACGCAACTCGCCGAGATCGGCGTGCACCAGATCATGGGACGTCGTGAAACCGTGCTCGCGCCCTTCGAGGTGCGCTTGCCAGATCCGGTCGACCACGTAAATGTGGTTCAGCGTACCGATCATGTTTTTGAAAACCGTCTTGCGCTCCCTCGTCGTCTCCCCCGCCGGCAGCGCTTGCAGGCTGTCGAACAGACGCTGATTGGCCCAGGTCTTGTAGTCCGTGAGCAGATGGGCCGTGGCCAGATTGATCATCGCGGGTCACCGTAGGCACGAAAAAGGGCTCCGCCTAGGATAGACCTCTCTCGCGGGAATGGCGGTGGTGCTGACTATTGGTCGGGTCTACAGTGAAATCTCCATCCCCTTCACAAGGACGTGAAGCATGCAAAATCGCCCTACTTTCGAACAACGCCAGTTTGCCCGCCACTTGCGCACATCCCAGACCGACTGCGAACAACTGCTCTGGCAGAAGCTGCGGGCGCGGCAGGTGGCGGGGCTGAAATTTCGCCGGCAGGCGCCGGTTCCGCCGTTTGTGCTGGATTTCTATTGTGTGGAATTGAAGCTGGCGGTGGAGCTGGATGGGGGGCAGCATTTTGAGGAGGCGGGAGAAATTCATGACCGGCGGCGTACGGTTTATCTTCAGCGGCTGGGGATTGAGGTGGTGCGGTTCAGCAATCTGGAGGTGATTCGGCAGATGGGGGATGTGCTGGAGCAGATTGTGCGGGTTGCGCAGGAGCGTCGATTGCGGCTCTGATCCAGAAGCCCCCTCACCCTAGCCCTCTCCCAGAGGGAGAGGGGACCGATCGGGGGATATTGTCGGAATACATCGACCTGAAAAATCTGCGGTGAATCCATAATCGACTCGGTTTTTCAGGTCGATGTACCTCTCAAGACACCTCGGTCAGCTCCCTCTCCCTCCGGGAGAGGGCTGGGGTGAGGGCAAGCGGTCTACGCGGAACTCCTGAGCATTCAGGATCCCAACCGCGCCCACCCCGCCACCAGCTGCGCACTGATACTCACCCCGCCACAAACAATGACCACCACATCATTCGCCCCCGCCAACGCCGGATGGTCGAGGTACGCCACCGCCAGCGAAACCCCGCACGCCGGCTCCACCAACTGCCGCAGATCACTGGCATAACGCACCACCCCCATGATCGCGTCGTCATCCGACAGCACCAGACATTCATGATCGAACTCGCCGATATGCTCTACCGGCCAAGCCGCCACCTGGGCGGCGCCGAGGGAGGTGGCGACGCTGTCGATACGGCTCAGACGCACCGGATGGCCAGCCTGGACGGCGGCGGCGAACGAGGCGGCGCCTGCGGTTTCGCAGGTGACGATGCGGCAGTCGCGGCGGTCGTGGCGCAGCAGCCCGGTGAGAATTCCCGCCAGCAAACCACCGCCGCCGACCGACGTGACCACAGTATCGACCTGCGGGCAGTCGTCGAGGATTTCGTCGACCATCGTGCTGTGCCCTTCCCACAGTACCGGGTGGTCGAAGGCCGGCACGTATTCGGTGTCTGCCGCGCTGGCCAGTTCCCGCGCTCGCTGGTTGGCCTCGTCCCAGACTTTGCCGTGGACGATAACCTCCGCGCCGGTGCGGCGAATACGCGCGCGGGTCGCTTCCGGTGTGGTGTGCGGCACCACGATGCAGGCTTGCAGGCCCAGGCTGACGGCTGCCACCGCCGTGGCCAGTCCGGCATTGCCGCCGGACGGACACACGACCTTGCGCTTGCCCTGCGCCGCTGCCTGACTGCACAACAAGCCCATGCCACGCAGCTTGAACGAGCCGCACGGTTGCAGGTTTTCCAGCTTCAGCCAGATGCGCCGGGAAGCGGTCGACAGGGTCGGATGGAGGATCAGCGGCGTGCGGATGTGCAGCATGGCGGACTCCCGAAGCGGCGGCTCGGATGATCGGAACGTCTCTGCCTGAAGTTTAGTCCACGCCCCTGCCACCAGCTAAACGCCGGGGATCGTGCCGGGATCTACACTGAACGGAACAGCCGTGAGGTGCCTATGAAAATGTCTGCGCAAATGACCGTGGTCGCAGTGCTCGCCACCCTCGCCTATCTGGGCCTGGCGATGTGGGGCATCGGTGGCGTGGCGGTGTTCTTTTCTCACGGCGCTTTGGTCGTGGTGGCACTGGCCACGCTGGCCATGGTGGTGGCTTCGCTCTTTACGGAAGTGAACCTGAGTACCGGCGAACGCGAGGACCGGGCCAATCGCTGGGTGATTCCGGCGTTTGCCGTGATCGGACTGGTCAGTGCCTTTCTGCCGGCTTACTGCGACCGCATCGGTTTCTGGACCATCGGCCGCGAAGGTACCCGTTGGCTGGGCGCGTTGCTGTTTATCGTCGGTGGCGGGTTGCGCTTGTGGCCTGTGTTTGTGTTGGGCCATCGGTTCAGCGGGTTGGTGGCGATTCAGCCGGGGCACCGGTTGGTCACCGAAGGCATCTACCGGCATCTGCGCAACCCCAGTTATCTGGGGCTGGTGATCAATGCGATCGGTTGGGCGCTGGCGTTTCGCTCGGTGGTCGGCCTGTTGCTCGCGGCGCTGACGCTGATCCCGCTGATCGCCCGCATCCACTCCGAAGAGGCCCTGCTGCGCACGCAGTTCGGTGCCGAATACGACGCCTATTGCGCCCGCAGCTGGCGCTTGGTGCCCGGAGTTTATTGACGTTGCAGGCGCAACTGGCCGTCGCTGTCGATGCTCAGCGCAATGTCGCGGTAACTGGCAATCGTCGCGTGGGTGGTTTCAAGCGGATGCTGGTGAGTCGTGGTGATGATCATCAACGGCGCACCGGCGGCCTCTGCGGCCTGAATACCGACGGTGGCGTCTTCGAAAATCAGGCAGTCCGCCGGTTCCAGGCCCAAGCGTTTGGCGGCCAGTCGATAACCGGCCGGATCCGGTTTGCCGGCGGTCACGTCTTCAGCGGTGATCATCACCGCAGGCTCCGGAATACCCGCCGCCGCCATCCGCCGCAATGCCAGATCCCGTGGCGCCGAGGTCACCATGGCCCAGCGATCCGCCGGCAACGACTTGAGAAACGCTGCCGCACCGGGGATCTCGACGATGCCTTCGACGTCTTCGATTTCCGCCTCGGTGATGAACGCCGCTTGCGCCTCGGCGTCCACGCCCGGCAGGTTCAAACGCGTGATGGTGTCGATGGCGCGCACGCCGTGGATGGTCGGCAGGAACGTTTCGACGTTCACCCCGTGGCGCACGGCCCAGGCGGACCAGATCCGCTCGGCGGCGGCGATGGAGTTGAGGACGGTGCCGTCCATGTCGAACAGGAACGCGCCGAACGCGCGGTTGAAAACAGCATCGTGAGCAGACAAAAGATCACTTCCTCGCAAGGGGCCGGGCAACGATGCCCGGCAATGTAGCACTTGCGGGACGCTTCAGTGCAGACGCGGCGCCTTCGACTTGAACGCACCGTCAACACAGTCGAGCAACTGGCCGATGGCCCACGGCTTCTTGATGAACGCCACCGGATGCTTCACGCCCGAGGTTTCCGGCGTTTCATAACCGGACATGACCATCACCGGTTTGTCCGGCCAGCGCTCGCCGACCAGATTGGCCAGGTCCGCCCCGTTGAGGGTGCCGGGCATGGTGATGTCGGTGAGCAGCAGCGCGACTTCGGGCGCGTGCTCTTCCAGGTATTGCGAGGCCGCATCGGCACTGGTCTGCGGTTCGACCTTGAAACCTTCCTCCTGAAGAATTTCGCACAGAAACTCCAGAATCAACGGATCGTCCTCGACTACCAGAATCAATCCGCCAGGAAGGTGCGCGCTCGACGTGGAAATTGGACACATGAACTGGCACTCCCTGAATTGCATGAACGATTTAGCGGCTTGAATCCGCTGCTTATCAGGTATGAGCAGCACCTTCTACAGAAATTCATTTTTGATACAGGTCTTTTCGATAACACTCGGTTGATGGGCAGTCGCCGGTACGAAATTGCGGTTAAAATGCTCGCCCTTTTGCTGGCCGATCCCGATTGATGAACCCTCAAGCCCTCGCCGTTCTCCATGCTCACCTGCTCACCGCGCTGACTTCGGCTCCGGCCGAAACCCGGCGCCTGTTCCATGGGCGTGGGCGTTGCTGGCCGGGGCTGGAGCAAGTCACCGTGGACTGGCTGCAAGGCGTGGTGCTGGTGTCGCTGTTCAAGGAGCCCGAAGCTTCGCAGCTGGAAGACCTCAAGCGTCTGTTGCTGGAAATCACCGGTTCGACGCCATGGCAGCAGTCCGGCGCCCACACCCTGCTAATCCAGCACCGTTACCTGCCGCAAAGCACTGCCGAATGGCTGCTCGGTGAAGAAATCGACGAAATGACCATCGTCGAGGGCGGGCTGAAATATCGGGTGGATCTGGGCCGCAAACAGAACGCCGGGCTGTTCCTCGACATGCGTTACGGGCGCAACTGGGTGCGTGAACAGGCGGCGGGCAAACGGGTACTTAACCTGTTCGCCTACACCTGCGGCTTCTCGGTGGCGGCCATCGAGGGCGGCGCCAGCCATGTGGTCAACCTCGACATGTCCCGCGCCGCGCTGAGCCGGGGCCGCGACAATCACCGGTTGAACGGGCATGATCTGAGCAAGGTGAGTTTCCTCGGCCACGACCTGTTCAAGTCCTGGGGCAAGGTGATCAACAGCGGCCCTTATGATCTGGTGATCATCGACCCGCCGTCGTTCCAGAAAGGCAGTTTTCTGCTGACCAAGGATTACCAGCGCGTGCTGCGTCGTCTGCCGGAATTGCTGACGGCGCAGGGCACGGTGCTGGCCTGCATGAACGACCCTTCGTTCGGTTCGGACTTCCTGATCGATGGCGTGACCCAGGAAGCGCCGAGCCTGCGCTTCGAACAACGGCTGGAAAACCCGCCGGAGTTTCCGGATATCGACCCTGAAAGCGGTCTGAAGGCGCTGCTGTTCAAGCAGATCGGCTGACCCGCTCAGCACGGCCGCAACACCAGCGCAAACAACTCGCCATGCCCGGTGACGTTGAGCTTGTGATAGAGATTGCGCCGGTGCACCTTCACGGTCTCCGGCGAAATGTTCATGTGCTGGGCGATGGCCTTGCTGGAAAAGCCCTGGAGAATCAGACGCGCCGTATCGATCTCGCGCGCGGTCAGACGGGCGTCGAAGCGGTCGAGCAGCGCCGCAATATCGCCGACCGGCGCCTCGACCGCCGCACCTTGCGGCGGCATCAACTGCACATGCCGACGCATCGCTGACAGCACCCAATCCCGCACGCAGAGCAGGCGCCCCTGCTCCTGCAAACTGAACGCCGTCGAACGGCCCATCGACAATCCGAGTACGCCGTCGTCGAGGTTGACCAGAAATTGCAGCTCATCTGCGCCAACCACCGAGCGGAAGTAACTCTGGTAGTACTCGCTGTGCAGAAACTGGTCCGGCGCAACCGACGCGAGGCTGTGCAAACCGTCGGCCACCCCGGCGACGGCGGCCTGATAGAACGGATCAAGCAGGTACATGCCGGCGCAGTAACCGGCCAGTTCTTCCTGCTCGTCGGCGCGGCCCTGACTGTCGAAGTCGATCAGCAATTGCGGCGGGCGCCCCGTCTGCATCACCGCCACCAGCGCATTGTCCAACGGCACCAGCAACCGCAGCGTATCGACCAGCGCCCGCCAGAAACCGTCCTGACCGACCGTGGCGAACACCCGCGCCAGGCTCTGGTGCACCGGCAATTCCTGCAGCAACGCGTCCACGCTCTACCCCTTTTGAGTAACCCATGATGGGAATGGGTGCGGCGCGGCCCGCCCGATAGGCTGACCACTCCTGTTCATCACCGGCCTGCCAACAGGCCAGGAGTGCCGCATCATGCGTGGTCATCGTGGGTATATCAACCTGGGTCTGATGGGCGTTTTGTCCGCAGCGCTGAGTGCGCAGGCGGCCGATGCGCCGAGCGTGCATGTCTACAACTGGTACGACTACATCGGCCCGAACACCCTGCATGATTTCAAGCGTGACAGCGGTATCGAACCGGTCTACGACACCTTCGACAGCGCCGAAGTGCTGGAAGGCAAACTGATGACCAGCCGCAGCGGCTACGACGTGGTGGTGGCGAGCAATTTCAGCCTGCCGACCCTGATCAAGGCCGGCGCCCTCGCCCCGCTGCCCCGCGAACAACTGCCGGGCTGGAAGAACCTCGACAACGACCTGCTGAGCAAACTGGCCAACAACGACCCCGGCAATCAGTACGCCGTGCCTTACCTGTGGGGCACCAACGGCATCGGCTACAACGTCGACAAGGTGCGCGCGGTGCTGGGCGAAAAGGCCCCGGTGGATTCCTGGGATCTGGTGTTCAAGGAAGAGAACCTGGCCAAGCTCGGCGAATGCGGTGTGGCGATGCTCGACTCGCCGTCGGAAATGCTCCCGGTCGCGCTGCATTATCTCGGCCTGCCGCCGAACAGCACCAACGCCGAGGACTATCAGAAAGCCGAAGCGCTGCTGCTGAAACTGCGCCCGCACATTGCCTACTTCAACTCCTCGAAATTCATCAGTGATCTGTCCAACGGCAACATCTGCGTGGCGGTCGGCTGGTCCGGCGCGATGCTCGAAGCCAGGACCACCGCCGAGCAGGCCGGCAACGGCGTGAAGATTCAGTACAGCCTGCCCAAGGAAGGAGCGCCGGTGTGGTTCGACACGTTGGTATTGCTCAAGGACGCGCCGCATCCGGCCCAGGGCCTGGCGTTCATCGACTATTTGCTGCGGCCCGAGGTGATTGCGCCGGTCAGCGATCACCTGTCCTACCCCAACGGCAATCGCGCCGCCACGGCGCTGGTTGCCCAGGCCACCCGCGACAATCCTGCGGTGTACCCGTCAGCCACGGCGATGGCCACGTTGTACACCCTCGAACCCTTGCCCAAAGCCACCGAACGGGTGCGCACGCGGGTGTGGAGCAAGGTCAAAAACGGGCAGTAACAGCCCTTCGAATCACTGCCTTCAACAGAGAGAACATCAATGAAACCACGTGCCCGCGATCTCCATATCCGCATCGGTCAACTGCAACCCGGCCCGCTCAACGCCATCACCGACGTACCCGGCGTACGGGTCGGCCACAGCAACGTGCGCGGCCGCAGCGCCAGCGGTCGTGACATTTGCAGTGGCGTTACCCTGATCGAACCACGCGCCGGTTCGACCAACGCACAACCGTGTTTCGCCGGCGTCCACGTACTCAACGGCAACGGTGACGCCACAGGACTGGAGTGGATTCGCGAAGCCGGCCTGCTGACCAGCCCAATCGCTTTCACCAACACCCACAGCCTCGGCGTGGTGCGCGATGCCTTGATCGAACTCGATCGCGCGCAGCAACCGGATGACGGTCGTCTCTACTGGAACATGCCGGTGGTGCTGGAAACCTTCGATGGCTTGCTCAACGACATCAACGGCTTTCATGTGAAGCCCAAGCATGTGGCCGAAGCGATGAGCAACGCCGCTGACGGCCCGGTGCAGGAAGGCGCGGTGGGCGGTGGCAGCGGCATGATCTGCCATGAATTCAAGGGCGGGATTGGCACCGCGTCGCGCCGCTTGAGCAAGGCTCAGGGTGGCTGGACAGTAGGCGCAATCGTGCAGGCCAACCACGGGATTCGCAGCGAATTGCGGGTCGATGGCTACCCGGTCGGGCGATATATGGAACAGGTGGATTCGCCGTTCCTGCGCGCTTCGTTGCCGCATCCGGGCATGGGCTCAATCGTAGTGGCCCTCGCCACCGATGCACCGCTGTTGCCGCATCAATGCACGCGACTGGCGCAACGGGCGAGCCTCGGTCTGGCGCGTACTGGCGGTGGCAATGAAGATCATAGCGGCGACATCTTCATCGCCTTCGCCACCGGCAACGGTCATATCCCGCCCGCCGCTTACGAAGGCAAAGGCGCGTCGACTTGCGACGGCTTGCAGATGGTGAACAACGATCACATCAGCGAGTTGTTCCTGGCGGCGACCGAGGCGGTTGAAGAGGCGATCATCAACGCCCTGCTGGCCAGCGACAGCACCGAAGGCAACGGGCATTCGGTGCAGGGGCTGGATGCCGGGACCCTGCTCGCAGCTCTCGAAAAAGCCGGCTGGCCGGGCGCTCGCTGACACTCAGCGGAACAACCCAAGTCCGAGTTCGCGCGCCGCCTGCAACTGCATCGCCGGATCGCTCGACTCGGACTCCAGCAACAACGCCGAGCCCGCCACTGTCGCCCCGCAGTAGTCGAAAATGCCGTGATCGATCTGCGTCTTCATCGCCGCGCCGTAGCCGTGGCGCTCGTAAGTGCGCACATCCGCTCCGCCGAGTCCGACCAGGTGCACGCGCAATCGTCCAAGTTTTTTCAGCGTCTTGTCGCCGTCGAAATCGTACGCCCAGCCATTGCTGAACACCCGGTCGATCCAGCCCTTGAGCAGCGCCGGCATCGACCACCAGAACACCGGATAAACCAGCACCAGCGCATCGGCTCGGTCGATGCGCGCCTGCTCGTCCAGTACGTCTTGCGTCGGCGCGGATTCGCGGTGGTGCACCGCCCAGTCGGCCACGCCAAAGCGCGGATCGAATTCCTCGGCGTGCAGGTCGGCGATTTCGAAGGTGTTGGAGGGATCGCTTTCCGACAGGCCTTTGGCAATCTGCTGCGCCAACGCGTGAGTCAGTGAGCGTGGATCATCGTGATCGACAACAATCAGTGCGTGCATCGGGAAATCTCCGGTTGGTGATTGCTGACCAAGGGCTTACCCTTGCGAAAAGCTACGATTGGTAAGCTACTACTAGTAAGTTACCTTCAGTAAGTTACGTTTGGTATATAAGCGATGTCAACCACTGAAATCCCAGAACCCGCACAACCCCGTCGACGCCTGTCACGGGAAGACCGCCAGCGCCAGTTGCTCGACATGGCCTGGCAACTGATTCGCGAAGAAGGCACCGATGCCCTGACCCTCGGTTATCTCGCGGAAAAGGCCGGCGTGACCAAACCGGTGGTCTACGACCATTTCACCACCCGCGCCGGTCTGCTCGCAGCGCTGTATCAGGATTTCGACCGACGCCAGACGGCGCTGATGGACGCGGCGCTGGCCAATGCCGAAGCAACCTTGAGCGGCACTGCAACGGTGATTGCGACGGCGTATGTCGATTGCGTGCTGACCCAGGGCAACGAGATTCCGGGAGTGATTGCCGCCTTGGCGAGCACGCCGGAACTGGAGAGGATCAAGCGCGAATACGAGGCGATCTTTCTGGAGAAGTGCCGCAGCGTGCTCTCGCCTTTCGCTGACGGAGCAGAGATCGCTCAGGCAGGATTACGCGCCATGCTCGGTGCCGCCGAAGCCCTGTCGCAAGCAGCCGCCACCGACGAAATCAGCGCCGAACAGGCCCGTGACGAGCTGTTGGCAACCATCATTGCGATGGTCGAAAGAGCCGCTGCCCGCGCCACCCAGGCAGGTGACTGACGGTACTTGAGCGCATCAGCCCACCTTCCTACGATGGAACTACGCAGTCGCTTGGTCCGCCAAGCCGTTGCGTAGGTGCGGGTGCTCTGAACCCCAATCAAGCCCGCACCTGGCTTCATGCGCATCTTGAGCCTCGCGGGCTCTACTTCCTCCCCATCAAAGAGTCTTGAGGCTCTTTTTTTGTCTCTGAAAATCAGCGTTCGGGTTCGCGACGGATCGAGCGCCACGTGGCCTGGGCCAGCAATTCGCGATAAGCCTTCGGACTGCCCTGCACTCGCCCGGACAACCACGCGCGGCAATAGCTGTCGGCCTGCCCGACGATCAGTGACGGCAGCAGTTCGGCGGGGCATTCATTGAGTTCGGCCGCACGCCCCGACTCGGCCAGCCAGTTACGCAGGCCAAGGTTGCGGGTCTTGTTGCGCTCGGCCAGTTCATCCTTGTGCGGGCCCCGGGTCACGGCATAACGCGCGTGATACTGGAACCGCGCCCATTCCGGCTGATTCTCGACCCAATCCACGTAGCTGTAGACCAGCGCCTGAACCCCCTCTTCGGTGGTCGTCGCGTCAGCCAGATAGGCGTCGCGCAGGCGCGCCTGATCCTCCAGCGCGGTGAAGAACAGCGCGGCCACCAGCCCTTCCTTGTTGCCGAAATGGTGGTAGATCGCCCCGACACTGGTGTCGCACTCGGCACGGATCATTTCGATGGTAGTGGCCTCGATGCCCTGCTCGTTGAACAGGCGCAGGGCCTTGCGAAAGATGTCGCGCTTGAGTTCGGCGCGGCGGCCGGGGTAGCTGCGTTCGAGTAGATCTGCGGTGTCCATGAGCCTTGAAAATCCGGGTAAAGGGCACATCCGTGCCAATGATCGAAACGCGCACAGGTTGACAGATTTCCCGCGGACAGAATACCGTTCCGTTACAGAACAATATTCTGTAACGGAACATGATTCTGTAAATCCATTTACTGCGAGGCTTCATCCATGAGTCAGTTTCTCAGCATGTTCAACAGCGTCGGTTCCCAGGCGTTCAGCCAGATGGCCTGCCAGGTCGCGCCGTATTTCAGCACCATCAATCCGCTGGTGACCGAGTTGCGGGCAGGTTCGGCGCAGGTGCAAGTGCCGTTTCGCCGCGAGATCACCAACCACCTCGGTACCGTGCACGCAATCGCCCTGTGCAACGCTGCCGAATTGGCGGCCGGGATGATGACCGACGTGTCGATTCCCGCCGGCGCGCGCTGGATTCCAAAAGGCATGACCGTCGAATACCTGGCCAAGGCCAAGACCGACGTGACCGCCGTGGCCAACGGCGAAGGACTGGACTGGCAGACCGAAGGCGACAAGATCGTGCCGGTGGATGTCCACGACGCCGAAGGCAAGAAAGTGTTCACGGCGCGGATCACCATGAACGTGAAACTGTCCTGAAATCACCGGCACAAAAAAGCCCTTGCTGCGCTGATCGCAACAAGGGCTTTCGTCGTTTCAAAGAGAAGGGATCAGTGAACGGTCAGGCGCTGGCGGACAAACTCTTCAGTGCGGCGAGTGACCTGATCCAGATGCCGGTCGCGCTGTTTCTCGGCATCGAGCATTGCCCGCTTGCCGTGCTTTTGCAGCAAGTAGGTGTGGATCTGCTGCACTTCCAGCGAACGGTAGATCGGCGTCGTGTCGATAAAACCGCGCAGCCCGTTGCTGCGGTAGTGCCGGGTGCTCATCAGCACCTGCGTCTCCAGTTGGCCCAGCACTTCAAAGCCCAGCGCCTCGAAATACGGCACCTTGCCGATGCTGCAGGTGAGCTCGGCATGGGGGTAACGCGCCACCATGTCCGCGATCAGCGAACGGGCTACGCCCTGACGTCGATGCCCCTCGCGCACTGCCAGATAGGCCACGTTGCACGCCTCCCAATCACCCTGCACCGGCAGGTACAACAGGAAGCCGATCACCTGCTCGGGGTCATCGTCATCGGTGGCCACCAGCAGTTCCACCTCGGTGCCCTTCTCGCCGTTCAACGCCTCCAGATACAGATGCACCTCGTAGCCGACCGCGTACTGATAGACGTTGTACAGCAGGTTGCTCGGGCCGAGACCGATGGCACTGATGTCGGTCAGGTTGTCGACCACCATCTGCAGGATCTGACTGTTGACGCCTTCGGGGCATGGGGATTTGTAGTGGGTGATGCGGGGCATGGCGGGGGAACTCCGGCGGTAAAACACAAGTTGCCGGGTAGGTTGAGCGACCGGCGAACCGCGACATAATACCCTGTGCAAGCCTGACAAAAATTTCATCTGCCCGAGAACGGATCTTTCGCCGATTTGGCGTCCAATTTTTCAGCTGCGTTCATTTTCCGACGCACGCCTTGAGGAGCTGCCATGAACGTTCTGCGTTGCGCGAAAACAATGAAATGCTTGCTCGCTGCCGCGCTGGTGGCGATTACCCTGTCGGGCTGTGTCGTCGAACCGGTTCGCCCGCATCGGCCACCACCGATCGTCGAAGTGGTTCCGGTCATGCCTGCGCCGGGTTATCACTGGGTCGCCGGGCATTACCGCTGGGCCGGCAACCAATGGCGCTGGATGCCGGGACATTGGCGGGCGTATTGAGGCCCTTCACTGCGCGGGGGCAACGACCTTGAACTTGATGTCGATGTCCTTGGACACCACGGTGTCCGCCCACTCCCCCGCGCCAAGGCCGAACTCGTCGCGCTTGAGCACCAGTTCGCCGTCGAAGATGCCGATGCTGCTGTCGGGTTTGAGTTGCACCGGCACCTGCACCTCACGGGTGATGCCTTTGAGGGTGAGGTGGCCGTCGACCAGATAACGGTTGTCGCCGGCCGGGCTGAAGCGGGTCGATTCAAACACCGCCACCGGGAATTTTTCGGTGTCGAACCATGCCGGTTTCACCAGCTCGGTGTTGGCATCTTCACTGCCGGCGTCGATGCTGGTGAGGTCGATGTGCAGCGTGGTGCGGGCGCTGGCCAGGTTGTCGCTGTCGAAATCCAGCATCGCGTCGAACTTGCCGAACGTGCCGTACATCTGCGAGCCCATCTGGCTGTAAGTGAAACTGATCTGGCTGGCGGTGGTGTTGACCCGGGTGTACTCCACCGCATTCGCAGCAGGGATGAAGGTCAGGAAAGACGCGGCCGCCAACAACAATCGAATCGACATGCAATGCTCCGGCGCCCGATGGGGCTCGAATGACTTAAGCAAACATCCGTCACTTGCGCCAGTTCCGCCAACGCCCAACCGGATCAGTCCGTTACACCAACCGCTCGATCTTCTGGTGCTTCCAGACCCGCGTGTAATACAGCGTCTGCAGCACCAGCATCCCAAGATACGCAATCGGAAACGCCATCCACACGCCCTGCAAACCGAACTGCCCGTCCAGCCAGTAGGCCGCCGGCAACTGCACGCCGAGTACACAGATGATCGCCACGCCCACCGGCACCAGCACCGTGCCGCTGGCGCGCATGATGCCGCCGATGATCGCCTGGAAACCGAAGATCAGCAGGCTCCACAACATGATGTGCAACAGATGCTCGGCCATCACCCGGGTCGAGTCTTCGGTCAGGAACAGCCCGAGCAACCAGTGCGACAACAGGTAGCCCGCCAGGATCAAACCACCCGTGAGGCACACGTTGATCCAAAGCCCGGTGCGCAGGATCGACCCCATCCGCTCCAGCCGTCCGGCACCGATTGCCTGGGCGCCGAGGATGGACGCGGTGATCGCAATCGACAGCGCCGGAAACTGCACGTAATTGACGATCTGCGTCACCGCGCCATACGCCGCCGTCGCCTGCGAGCCGTGCTGGTTGACCAGCGCCAGAATCACCAGCTCCGACAGCGACAGCACGATCATCTGCACCCCGGTCGGCAGACCGATGCGCAACACCTTGCCGAGAATCGCGCCGTCCAGTCGCAGCGCCGCGAAGAACTCGCGATCCGGCGCCAGCGGATGGCCCTTGCGGATCAGGCTCCATGACAGCCACGCCATCGCCGCCAGCGTACCGGCCAGACCGGCGAACGCCGCGCTTTGAATCCCCAGTTGCGGCAAGCCGAACCAGCCGCGAATGAACGCCGGGGTCAGCGCGAGCCCGACCACGGTCGACAGCAACAGCGCCAGCATCGGCGACAGCGTGTCACTCACCCCGCGCAACAACTGGGTGAACAACACGTACACCAGCACAACCGGCAAGGTCCACATCATCACCCGGGCATAGGCCACCGCATCATCCAGCACATCCGCCGGCGTGCCCAAACCCTGCAATGCCTCACGCGCAAACACACTGCCCAGCACCGCCGCCACCAGCCCGATCAACACCCCCAGCAACAACGTCGCACCGGCAATCGCCTTGACCATATGCGACTCACGCGCCCCCCACGCCTGACCGATCAGCACCCCTGCCCCGGCGCCCAGACCGATGACCAGCGCAATGAAGAAAAAGATGATCGGAAACATCCCGGACACCGCCGCCAGCGCCTGCGTGCCGAGCATCTGGCCGATGTAGATGCTGTTGACCGTGCCCGACATCGATTGCAGGAAGTTCGACAGCACCATCGGGGCCAGGAACAGCAGGTAGGTTTTCCAGAGGGGGGATTGAGCGGGGGTTTGCATTGAGGGTCCGTCTCGGGTGGGAGCTGATGACAGAGTCTAAGGTATGCAATGCGGTTCAGGTCGTACCCGTTTGCATTAAAACTTCGTAATCTGCACCCCGACCAATCTGCAAAGCCTCTCCATCACGACAGGAAGTGAATCCCTCCCATGCGCCGTTCCCCGTTTCTGCTGAGTTGCACCTTATTGACCGCTCTGGCGACGAGCGTCCACGCCGGCCCCGCGCGCTCGCCCGAAGTGGTGCAAGGATTGGTGAACACCCTGAACGAACGCCTGAACATCGGCGACCTCGTCGCCCTGACCAAATGGGACAGCGGCAAGCCGATCCAGGACAGTCCCCGTGAGGCGCAGGTGATCGACAACGCCCGCAAGCTGGCTGCCGAACGCAAGCTCGATCCGGAAGACGTCGCGCAATTGATTGCCGCGCAGATGGAGGCCAACAAACTGGTGCAGTACGGTTTGCTCGCACAATGGCAAGCGGCCGGTGCCGCGCCGGACACGCCGCGACCGGATCTGGGCAAGCAGATTCGCCCGCGTCTGGACGAGTTGCAAACCCGTCTGCTGCAGCAATACGCCGACTTCACACCCTACCGTCACGATCCGAACTGCCCGGCGTGGCTGGCCAAGGCGCGTACCGGCCTGACCCGTGATGCGCTGCATGATCTGGCCCTGACCCGCGCCACCGGAGAGCTGTGCATTCGGCCGCTGGTGCCCTAGAACAAGGGTCCTGGCATTCATTGCTGGCGTCGATAGTCACCATCGACTCAATGAAGTTCTCTAAAAAAATCCGCGGCGTAACATCGGCTCCATACCAAACAAACAACACCCCGGAGCACACGATCATGAAACGCCAAATCCTTCTCGGCATCGCTTTCTCGGTTCTTGCAGTCAACGCTTTTGCAGCCAAACCCGCCCACACCATGATCGCCGAAGGCGGTTCGGATCGGTTGATTGAAAGTCGCTTGGCCGAGGGTGGTTCGGATCGTTTGATCGAACGCCGTGTTGCTGAAGGTGGCGCTGATCGTCTGATCGAACGTCGCGTGGCTGAAGGTGGTTCGGATCGTCTGATCGAACGCCGTGTGGCTGAAGGTGGCGCTGATCGTTTGATCGAACGCCGTGTGGCTGAAGGTGGCGCTGATCGTTTGATCGAACGTCGTGTTGCATAAGTAAGCTGCGCATATAGAAAAGCCCGGCCTGATCAGCCGGGCTTTTCTTTGCGCGCGTTTTTTGCGTTTGCTGGGTAAGCTCCCAGTCCGACGCTGCGAATTTCAGGTTTCCCATGGACATTGAACGACTACTGAAGAAAAAACAGCTCAACGTGCAGGAGCAAAACGCAGTCGTTGCGCATCGTTTGATGCTTTGCGTCAGTGAATGGCGCAAACGGGGTGTGCCTGTCGCCCTGACTCGGTACGGAGAATCCCAAGGCATCGATTGGTCTTCGTCCATCGTGCTGGAACTGGAAATCGACTTTCCCGGCATGCCTCGCCTGTTCGGACTTTTGCTGGATCAAAACGAATGTTTCATCGCATTTGAAATCGATACGGACGCCTCCCATGAACACATTGAGTCCGTGGATCGCTGGGAGGACGTCTCATCGATGCAAAATACTTCGACATCTAATCCGGGCAAAGGTAAAGGCTTTGCCTCGATCGCGCTGGACGTGAAGCGTCAGCTTGTTTGATCGCTCTTTGCGCAACGCTCACTCTTCGGCGTCTTGAAGCCGTCACTGGTTGAGTATCTACGCCTCATCAAAAGGAGCACTCATTGAACATGGGCCCGAAAACCGAAACGCTGATCAAGGTACTGAATGAGCTAATCAGTGTTTTGGAAAGCGACGGAGAAGCGCACTGGAGCGCGTGGATGCGAAAAGCTCGCGCACGATTGCTGGACTCCGATTATTCCGGAATCACGTGGCTGCTCTCGGCCTATGGCGGGATGGGGTCCTTCAATGATGTCGTGCTCGGACAAACCAGCATCAACGGTGCATTTGCCTGGAAGCGCGGCTATGGCGAACTGAATGTAAAATTTGCCGAACTCCGTGAGCAAGCCTACGAGCTGGCCAATGAAATCAGACACATGCCGCGATAACGGCATTCATTGCTGGCGTCGATAGTCACCATCAGTTCAATGAAGTTCTCATAAAAAATCCGCGGCGTAACATCGGCTCCATACCAAACAAACAACACCCCTGGAGCACACGATCATGAAACGCCAAATCCTTCTCGGCATCGCTTTCTCGGTTCTTGCAGCCAACGCTTTTGCAGCCAAACCCGCCCACACCATGATCGCCGAAGGCGGTTCGGATCGGTTGATTGAAAGTCGTTTGGCCGAGGGTGGTTCGGATCGTTTGATCGAACGTCGTGTGGCTGAAGGTGGTGCTGATCGTTTGATCGAACGTCGCGTGGCTGAAGGTGGCGCTGATCGTTTGATCGAACGTCGCGTGGCTGAAGGTGGCGCTGATCGTCTGATCGAACGCCGCGTTGCCGAAGGTGGCGCTGATCGTCTGATCGAACGCCGTGTGGCTGAAGGTGGTTCGGATCGTCTGCAAGAACGCCGTGTGACAGAAGGTGGTTCGGATCGTCTGCAAGAACGCCGTGTGACAGAAGGTGGTGCGGATCGCCTGATCGGACGCCGCGTCGCATGAGTCAAGTGTTCCACCGCTGTACAAACATAAAGCCCGGCCTGATCAGCCGGGCTTTAAGTTTCGCTACAACGGCTGTGCCTATGACTCACATACGATATTGATCAATACCCTTCTCTAAAATCTCTATCGACCTCACGAGGTGCTTTATCGACTCAACAGAGGATACATGCTTAGCAATCAAAACTCTCCGTGTGTCTGAAGAAGCAAACTTCTTCAAACCAGGAAAATCCTTATCAAAGATTGTTCGCAGTTCCAACTCACTACATTTTGAACTATCAAACTCGCTCCGACGCCAGACCAAACGCACATTAAATACCGGCGCAGACTTTGTAGAAGCTTTTGTCACGCGGTAGAGTTCAAGAAAAACCGCCCAGCTTCCACCGCTCATTACCGACTGAAATTTTGGCGGCATAAGACAAATCCAGTAACTACCCTCTTCGATACAATCCGGCGTCAGCGAAGGGATAGCTTTGATGATGCTTGGCAGCATACTGGCTACGCCACGAATATTGAGTAATCGTTCACAAACCGTTCTATTTTGCGCACGAAACAAGATTAGTTCACCAAGCACTCCATCTAAGGAATTTGCTACCCAACGTGTAATGGAATGTCCTTTCAACTCCCTTAATGCACCGATAACACTAGGATGAGCCAATACAATATCTGAAGACAGTTCCGAAATCTCCGTATTTACCGGGCTTTCCCACTTCGTTACACTTTGACAATAAGATGCCAACAACTGCGCCGATGCATTTCCCCGATCCACCTGAAACCTAGCCCTATTGGCAGAAGCTTCCAGCCATTGATAATCTAAGAGTGCCCACCGATTGCCTAGACTAGCCAAGTGTGCTTCAGAATATGCATCCAGATCTTTATCCAACACGACGAAAGCAAAATCATAGCCAGCAAATGTTTTATTTTTTCCTAACTCCCCCTTCACAGCCTGCACGTATTTATCAAGCTGTACCGAGGTCAAAGAAGATTTAACTTTATTTTCAATGGTTATCAATATCTTATTTAGCGGATCCAAAAGAAACAGGTCAAGCCTGCCACTATCGGCCCCACCGTTCGTCTTTATATGAAGTTCACGAGTTAAAAAAGCAGCACCAAAACTGGTTGTGCGTATCTTTCCGGGCGTCCACTTTGCAAAGAACTTCTTATTATCCCGAATGCAATCATCACTGGCGGCATGAGCAGCTTCAAGAAAATCTTTAATCACCGCATCACCCTGCGAATGCCCCTCATTCGGAGTCATGCACCACTCCAACATTCGGGAGTTCTGATTTTCATACAGCTTCAAAACTTCAAACATATCGTCGGTAATCTTGTTCAACTCAATTAACTTGAGCAACCGAGGATCACGTAAAAAAGAATATAACTCTTGCGCTTCCATACCTGCCCTATTCCCTTTTTTCTCATGACAAGAGCGTGTTCACATCGTAACGCTCACAAAAAGCCCGGCCTGATCAGCCGGGCTTTTTCACGTCCAACCGGTGCTTATTGCACGGTTTTCAGTTTGACCACGTCACCGGAGACCTTGGTGGTGTAGCCGCTCAGGACCCATGCCCAGAACCAGTTTTCCTGAATCTGAGTGTTGATCATGGCATCGCCGCCCTTGGCTTGGATGGCGGCCTCTTGCGCACGGACGAAACGGCTGTTCTGCCGGATCGGGATCACGCCGAACAGCATCAGGCCGGTGGCAGTGGCTTCGCTGTGGCCAATCACGGTGTATTGGCTGCTGTCGTATTGTCTGGTGTTCATAGGGGTGCCGGTGCAACCTGCCAGAACCGCACCGATCAGGGCGGCGGCGACGACTTTGCTGAGGTATTTCACTTCAAGACTCCATGGGAAAACGCCCGGGATCCGTCTCTCGGGCGGCGCACACTTTACCGAACGCAGTGGCTCATTGACATCGGCCTCGGCAGACTTTCATTAAACGCCTTGCTGGCAGCCCGTCCGCGATGTCGCATACCATGGCGCCACTTCAATAAAAACAGACATTTCTCCATGCTCAAAGCCAGTCTGCGCAGCCACCTGACCCTTTGGTTTGCCGGTTTGTCTCTGCTGACGCTATTGAGCGTGGGCTTTTACGTCGGTGATATCGCCACTGAACAAATGAAACGCGCCAGCGGCAATGCGCTGCTGAGTACCGCGCGGTCGGCGGCGACGCTGCTGGGCGAGCAGTTGCGCGAGCGGCAACTGGAGGTCTATCTGCTCAGCCGGGCGCCGCATCTGGAACGCGGCGATCTGGACAATCCGGCAATTCTCAAATCGATGCAGCTGCGCACCGAAGCCCGCTCCGAATATGCGTGGATGGGGGTGACCGATGCTCAGGGGCGTGTGCATCAGGCAGTCAACGGTTTGCTGGTAGGTCAGGTCGTGCTACAGCGCCCATGGTTTCAGGCCGGTCTGCGCGGGGAATACACCGGCGATCCGCACGAAGCCGTTTTGTTGGCGAAACTGTTGCCAGGTCTGCCCAACGGCGAGCCACTGCGCTTCATCGACTTCGCCGCGCCCATCCGCAACGCCGATGGCCAGGTGATCGGTGTGCTCGGCGCCCATGCGCACTGGAGCTGGGTCACGCACATCGTCGAATCGGCAGCGATGTCGCACAAGGGCGCGGAGCCGGATATAGAAGCGCTGATCATCGATCACGACGGCAAGGTGCTGTACCCGGAAGCGCTGGTTGGCCAACAAATGCTGGCCAAGGATCCGAAGTCACCAGGCTGGGTCGTCGGCAACGGCTACCTGACCAGCGAGGTGACTGTGCCGACGCCTACAGGCACTGCGCTGTCGTGGTCGATTGCCGTGCGTCAACCACTGGACACTGCGCTGCAACCGGCGCGACTGCTGTTTTATAAATTGCTGTTGCTGGGGGTTTTCGCCGCCGTGGCATTCGGACTCGTGGCGTATTACCTGGCGCTGTACCTGAGTCGTCCCATCGAGCAACTCGCGCGTTCTGCCCAAAAAGTGCAGAACAACCAACCGGGGGCCCACTTCCCTCTCCAGCATCCCGTGCGGGAAATTGCCCAGCTCGGCCAGTCGATCGATGCCATGACTCAGTCGCTGCTCGCCAAGGAACGTGAGCTGCAGGAGACCAACGCATCGCTCGAAGCCACCGTCGCCCAACGCACGGCGGCCCTGACCCTGGCCAACGCCGAGCTGCTGAACCTCGCTACTCACGATGGCTTGACCGGTGTCTACAACCGCCGCCGCTTCGACGAAAAACTCACAGAATACAGCCTGTTGTTTCGTCGTACCGGGCGGCCGTTTGCATTGCTTCTGATTGATGCCGATCACTTCAAGCACATCAACGACACTCACGGCCATGCAGCCGGCGACGACGTACTGCAGCAATTGGCGCAGCTGATCCAGATCAGCATCCGGAGCACGGATTTTGTCGCCCGTTACGGAGGCGAAGAATTTGCGGTGCTGCTGCCGGAAATCGCCAAGCCCGATACGCCCGATATCGTCGCCGAAAAGATTCGATCAGCGATTGCCGCAGCGACCTTTCCAGCGGTCGGCGCGGTGACGGTCAGCATCGGTGTCGGCCTGGCCGACCCGGCCGACAACGCTCCGACAGCACTGCTCAAACGTGCTGATCAACAGTTGTATCAGGCGAAAGCCGAGGGTCGTAATCGCGTAGCCTGCCAGACGTCACTCACCGAAGTTAACGGACTCGGCTGACCCGCGATTGAATCAGGTGTTGGTCTTCAACCGGGTCCAGAACCGAGTAATCAACCGGGCAATCGCTGCTGGCAGTTCTTCACAGTGAACGGGAACTGCATTGCGCAGCTCCCGCACAGACGCTTCATTGCTGAGAAAACGTCTGAAGATACGCCAACAAATTATCGATCTTCTCTTCATCACTCAGCCCCCAAAAGATCATCCGCGTCCCCGGCACCACGCCCTTCGGATCCTTCAGATAGTTCGTCAGCGTTTCACGATCCCAGGTCAGGCCGGAGTTTTTCATCGCGTCGGAATACACGTAATTCGCCGACGTCCCCGCCGGGCGGCCGATGATGCCGTTGAGTTCCGGGCCGAAACCCGGGCGGGCGGATTCGCCGACCTGGTGGCAGCCGCCGCACAGGCGCGGGAAGATTTTGGCGCCGGCCTCGGCGTCACCGGCAGCCAGTGCTGGCGTGCTGAGCAGGCCTGCGTTGAGGATCAGGGCGAGCGTTAATGCAGCGTTTTTCATCGGGGAATTCCAGATCTTCGGCGGCGCCAAGGGTAATCGTGCGCGGCAAGTTGCGCTACAGGTAGGCGCCCACGACCTGACGAACTTTGAGCAAGGCTTGACGCAGGACAAGCATGTCCACCGATCCCAGCGCCAGGCGAATCGCGTGCGGCACATGGGTGGACACGGTGAAGGGTTCTGCGGTGGTGACGGAAACCTGCTCGTGCATCAACTCGACCACGATGTGGTCGGCCCGCACATCTTCCGGCAGCGGCAACCAAAGGAAATACGAAGAGGGATGGCTGACGGTCGGGAGACCTTCGAGGATCTGAGCAGCCAGTGCTTGCCGGGCTTGGGCGTCGCTGCGCTTTTGTGCTTCGAGGAAGGTGACGGTGCCGTCGTCGAGCCAGCCGCAGGCGATGGCGGTCATCACGCCGGGGGTGTTCCAGGTGGTGGCGCGGATGATCCGCTCCAGCGCCGCCACCTGCTCGACCGGCGCGGCAATGAAGCCGACACGCAGGCCGGTGGCGATGTTTTTCGACAGGCCCGACACGTAGACCGTGCGTTCCGGCGCGAGATCGGCCAACGGGGGCGGCGGGTTATCGACCAGAAAGGCGTAGGCCGCGTCTTCGATGATCGTCAGATCATGCCGGCGGGCAATCGCGATCAAATCCTCGCGCTGTGCCAGAGGCATTACCCAGCCCAATGGATTGTGCAGGGTCGGCATGCTGTACACGGCACGCACCGGTCGTTGGCGGCAGAGTTTGTCGAGGGCCGCCAGATCGGGGCCCTGCTCATTGACGGGAATCGCCACCACTTCCAGGTGCAGCGCTTCGGCCAGTACTTTGAATCCGGAGTAGGTCAAGGCGTCGGCGGCGATCACATCACCGGGTTTGAGCAGCGCCATCAGCGTTACCGCCAGCCCTTGCTGGGCGCCGTTGACGATCAACACCTGCTCGGCGTCGACACTCAAACCCCGTGTTTGCAGGTGCCGCGCCACCGAGGCCCGTTCATGCTGGCGACCGGCGTGGGGCTGATAGCGCAGCAGCGCCTCGAGGTCGCCGGACAGCGCCAGTTGCCGCAACGCGGTGCGCAGCAGCTCGGCCTGCCCCGGCAATGACGGGTAGTTGAAGTTCAGATCGATCATGCCGACCGCGACGTCCTTCTGGTCAATCCCCTGCCCCGGCAACAACGACGTTTCCCGCACAAACGTGCCGCGCCCGGCTTCGCCGCTGACCAGGCCCATGGCCTCAAGCTCGGCGTATACGCGCGAGGCGGTGACCAGCGCCAGCCCTTCGTTCGCTGCCAGTTGCCGGTGAGTCGGTAAGCGAGTGCCGGGCAAAAGGCGACCGGAGCGAATGTCGGCGGCATAGGTGTCGACGAGGGTCTTGTAACGGGAGCGCGGCATGTCGGGCTGTATCCATGACAATTCTTTGATTGTGCTGATTCTCGTCCCTAGGATTGTTTCAACGCAACCCACCACTGAGCGCAATGCGTATGGAACGAACCACCCAACTCGGCACCCCGGCCCTGGAAAAAACCAGCGGCTGGATCAATGGCTTTATCGGCGTCGTGATCTTCAGCGGCTCGCTGCCTGCCACGCGGCTGGCGGTGCTGGAATTCGACCCGGTGTTTCTCACCGTCATCCGCGCGACCATCGCCGGCGCCCTGGCGTTGTGCCTGTTGTGGCTGTTTCGCGAACGGCGTCCGGCGCGGGATCAGTGGTTGTCATTGCTGATCGTCGCGCTGGGCGTGGTTGTGGGTTTTCCGTTGTTGACAGCCCTGGCGCTGCAATACGTGACGTCGGCGCATTCCATTGTGTTTGTAGGACTACTGCCGCTGGCGACGGCGATTTTCGGCGTGCTGCGCGGCGGTGAGCGGCCACGTCCGGTGTTTTGGATTTTTTCGGTGTTGGGCAGTTCGCTGGTGGTCGGTTTTGCGATCTCACAAGGGCTGACCGCCTCGCCCACCGGCGATCTATTGATGCTGGCAGCGATCCTCGCCTGCGGCCTCGGTTACGCCGAAGGCGCAAAACTGTCGCGCACCCTCGGCGGCTGGCAGGTGATCTGTTGGGCGCTGGTACTGTCGTTGCCGGTGATGGCCGTGCTGAGCGTATGGCTGGCGCCCGCCTCGTTCAGCGGTATCAGCGTGTCGGCGTGGGTTTGCCTCGCGTACGTTTCGCTGTTCAGCATGCTGATCGGTTTTGTGTTCTGGTATCGCGGGCTGGCTCAGGGCGGGATTGCGGCGGTCGGGCAGCTGCAATTGCTGCAGCCGTTTTTCGGCCTGGCACTGGCCGCGACCTTGCTGCATGAACATGTCAGCGTTGGCATGTTGGTGGTCACGCTGGGGGTGATCCTGTGCGTGGCCGGGGCGAAGAAATTCGCCAAATAGTTTTCAGCTCGCGCCGGATTTCCATTCTCGCGGGCTGAGTCCGGTCTTGCGCCGAAACGCCCGGGCCAGCGCCGACGGACTTTCATAACCGACCTCTTCGGCGATCAACGCAATCGGCCGTCCCTCACGCAGGCGTTTCTGCGCGAGGCTGATCCGCCAGCTCACCAGATAATCCACCGGCGTCTGCCCCACCACCCGCCGGAAGTGTTCGGCGAAACCGGCGCGGGACAGATTGGCGGCACTCGCCAGCTCGGCGACGCTCCAGGCCTTGGCCGGTTGGTCGTGCATCAGGTTCAAGGCTCGGGAAATCTTCGGATCGGCCAGCCCGGCCATCATGCCCGGCTGCTGGTTGCGACTGCTGATTAAATGGCGCAACAACAGAATCACCAGCAATTCGAACAATCGGTCCATCACCGCTTCGCGCCCGCAGTGTCCGTCGAAAGCTTCTTTGAACAGCCACTCCAGGGTGTTGGCCATTTCCGGGAGGTCGGCGAGTTTCAGCACCAGATAATCCGGCAGCGCTGCCGCCAAGGCATTGCCCGCGCCGCCGTCGAAGGTCAGCGAAGCGCACACCAGTTGCGTGCCCATGCCTTCATCGGCGAACAAGCGATGGGCCATGGGACGGGGGAAAAAGATCAGGGTCGGTTCGTTGAGCGAAATTTCAGGATCACTCCCGGGTTTGAGCAACAGCTCCCCCGCCTGCAACAGGTGCACATGCCCGCACACCTGATCGCCGCCGTAGGCGCTCACCCCGCAGAACGTGCCGCTGTGGAAGGTGCCGGCATTGACGCCGAAGTGGCTGAGCAACGTAGAAAGGCGATCCATGACTGATTCTCGCAAGGACAGGTTTGGACGATCTGTCGCATATCCTCGACGATTTGCACCCAAAGCACCAGCCGCGCTCCGTAGCATTCACTCCATCCCCGGCGCACTTCGCACCGGAATTTCGGAGAATCACCATGAGCCGCATCGCCCCTCTCAGCCTCGAAACCGCCACCGACGCCACTCGCCCGACACTCGAAGGCGTGCAGAAAAAAATCGGCTTCCTGCCCAACCTGTTCAAGACCCTCGCCGTCGCACCTGTCGCGCTGGATGCCTACGTGCAAATCTCCGCCACTCTGGGCAAGACCTCACTGAGCGCCAAGGAAAAAGAGGCGGTGTATCTGGCCACCTCGCAAGTCAACGGTTGCGACTATTGCCTGGCGGCGCACACCCTGTTCGCCAGCAAGGCCGGGCTGGCAGCAGAAGAAATCATCGAAGCGCGTCACGGTCGGTTGAATGCTTTTGCCACCCTCGCCCATCAACTGACCGAAACCCGTGGTCATCTGAACGATGAGCAGATTGCCGCCGCCCGCGCTGCCGGCATCGACGACAAGAAGATCATCGAAGTGATCGCCGTCGTCGCCGCGCAAACCCTCACCAACTACCTGAACAACGTGGCGCTGACCGATATCGACTTCCCCGCCATCGATGCCTGACCAGTGACCGGGGTCGATCTCAGTCGTGATCGACCCCGGCGCGTTTCAGCAACTTCTTGCAGCGCTCGGACAGGTGAAACACCTGCAACTGCTTGCCCGCCTTGGCATAGCGTTCGCGCAGGGTTTTCAGCGCGGCGATGGCCGAGTAATCGACAAAGCTCAGGTGCCGGCAATCCAGCGTCACCCGTTGCGGGTCACTGGCCGGGTCGAACTGATTGAGGAACGGCGTGGTCGAGGCAAAGAACAGCGTACCGTGCAGGCGATAGAGTTTGCTGCCGTCCGCTTCCAGATGTTCATCGGCGTACAGCTCGCGCGCTTGCTGCCAGGCAAAATTCAGCGCGGCAATGATGATCCCGCACAGCACCGCCGTGGCCAGATCGGTGAACACCGTGATGGTGGTTACCGCGATGATCACCAGCACATCGTTGAGCGGCACTTTGTTCAGCACCCGCAACGAAGCCCAGGCAAACGTCTGCTGCGACACCACGAACATCACCCCCACCAGCGCCGCCAGCGGAATCCGCTCGATCAGCGGCGACAGAAACAGAATGAACAGCAGAATCAACACACCCGCCACTACGCCGGACAAACGCCCGCGCCCGCCGGAACTGAGGTTGATCACAGTCTGGCCGATCATCGCGCAACCGCCCATGCCGCCGAATGCACCGGAGACCACGTTTGCCGCGCCCAGCGCCACGCATTCGCGATCCGGGTAGCCACGGGTTTCGGTGATTTCGTCGGTGAGGTTGAGGGTCAGCAGGGTTTCCAGCAAACCGACCAGCGCCATCAGAATCGCGTAAGGCGCGATGATGCGCATGGTGTCCAGCGTCCACGGAATGTCCGGCAGCGCGAACGTCGGCAGGCCGCCGGCGATGTGCGCCATGTCGCCGAGGGTGCGGGTCGGCAGGCCAAGCAGATAAACCAGCAAACCGACGCCGAGGATCGCCACCAGTGCCGGCGGCACCGCGCGGGTCAAGCGCGGCAGGATGTAGACGATGGCCATGGTCAGCAGCACCAGCCCGGTCATCAGGTACAGCGGTGTGCCGCTGAGCCACTGTTCGCCGCTTTTGAAATGCTCCAGTTGCGCCAGTGCAATGATGATCGCCAGACCGTTGACGAACCCGAGCATCACCGGGTGCGGCACCATGCGCACCAGTTTGCCCAGCCGCAACAGCCCGAACGCCATCATGATCAAACCGCCGAACAACACCGTCGCCAACAGATATTGCACGCCGTGCTGCACCACCAGCGCGACGATCACCACCGCCATCGAACCGGCCGCCCCGGAGACCATGCCCGGCCGGCCACCGAACAGCGCGGTCAGCGTGCAAATGATGAAGGCGCCGTACAGGCCCATCAGCGGATTGAGGTGGGCCACCAGCGCAAACGCAATGCATTCGGGCAACAGGGCAAACGAGGTGGTGAGTCCGGCCAGGACATCGGCGCGCAGACGAATCGGTTTCATGGCTTACCTGACAGAGCGGCCGACGGGCGCGGCCGCATGCATTGGCGCAAAAGAGCGCCGCGGAAAAAGAGGGTTGCGGATGTTACGCAAATGCGCCGGCGTGGGCTAGCAATCGCTGACAGGAACGGGTTGGCGCTCTATGCTTGCGCGCTTCATCGATCAACGGGTTTGAACATGTCACCGCTATCCACTCGCGAAGTCTGCCAGCGCTTGCGCGATGCGGCGTTGGAGGTTTGCGCGCTACAGCGTATTGCGCAGGAATCCGGGCCCGGCCAGATCTCGGTCGAGATCGACGGCTGGCAGCTGTTGCTCGACTTTGACGGTCAGCGCCTGCACCACTGCCTGCAATGCCGCTGCCCGGAAGATCGGGTGTGGCGACTCGACACGACTCAGCGTTTCGGCACCGACCCGGTCAGCCTGCTCAGCACCTGGGAGCTGGCGCAGATCGAGCGGTTGCTGGCTCAGGTCGGCTGAGACCGGATCACCCCTGCCGCAAGTCCAGCAGGTAGGTGTAATAGCCAGTGTCACGTATCCAACCGAGTGATTCGTACAAACCCTGGGCGGTGAAATTGTCGGTGGCGGTTTCCAGCACCAGGCCCTTGGCGCCGGTTTCGACGGCAAAGTCGCGGGCGGTGTTCATCAATAATCGCCCCACTCCACGGCCCCGGGCGGCTGGCGTAGTGAACAGATCGCTGAGCAGCCAGGTGCGATGGGCGTCTATCGAAGAAAACGTCGGGTATAGCTGGACGAATCCAAGCGCCTCACCGCTTTCATCCTCAACCAGAAAAATCGCCGATTCATTGCGGGCCATGCGTTCGGCGATGAAGGCCCGCGATTGCTTGAGATTTGACGGCTGGCCATAAAAACCGCGATAGCCGTCGAACAGCTTCGCCACCGCGTCGAGGTGAATCGTCGTGGCGCGCAGTGCCTGAAGGGTCATTGTCACTTTCCTGAGGTTACTGAAATTGAAACCAGCATAGCGCTGAGGAGCGAGTTCGCTGGCCTAATCGCTATATAGTTTTGTATATTTCGAACCCGAAATGGCCAGACCCTCCATGCCGTCCATGAGCAGCATCCGCGAACGCAACCAGCAACTGATCCTGGCCGCCGCCAGTGAAGAATTCGCCGCCAACGGCTTCGACGCGACCCAGACCCGCGACATCGCCGCCCGCGCCGGTGTGCCCAAGGCCAATCTCTATTACTACTTCCAGAGCAAGGAAAACCTCTACGGCAAAGTGCTGCTCGGCTTCGTCGAACCGTTGCTGGAAGCCTCGGCGGTGCTGCGCGAAAGCGACGACCCACTGATTGGCCTGCGCGCCTACGTTGCCGCCCGCATCCGCATCGCCCGCGAGCATCCGGCAATCGCCAAGGTTTTCAGTGGTGAGTTGCTGCTCGGCGGCCGCCAGTTGCCCGACGAATGCCGCGACCTGCTGCACGGCGAAGCCCGGCGCAATGTCGAGTGCCTGCGCAGCTGGATCGACCGCGGGCTGCTGGCGCCGGTGGATCCCGAGCATCTGATGCTGTTCATCTGGTCGGCGACGCGCACCTACACCAACATTGGCTGGCAGATGGGGCGCATCACCGGACGGGAGGTGCCGCAGGATGAGGATTATGCGGTGGCGGCGCAGACGATTACGCGGTTGGTGTTGAGCGGTGCGGTGTCCGAGCCGGTCAGTGATATTCGCAGGTTGATGATTGCGACCTGAACGGGAGAGTCAGGGCATCAGGTCCAGAGGTAGTGTCGCATCCCCCGACAAGCGTTCACGCCATGCCAGCAGCACATCAGGCACCCGCTTTTTCCATTTGGGAACGTTGGTGTAATACCGCGCCCTGACTTTGCGTTGCTCATCGAAAACCAATAACACCAGCCAAACTCGGCCGCCCGGCGCGCTCATCAGAATCGCCGCGTTGCTGGAAGCCAGGCCTCGCAGCCAGAACTCATTGACCTCACCCCCCGGCACATCAACAGAGGTCTCGCCGGCTGCCATTGAGCCGCTATTTTGCAGCAGCGTCTGATAGTCATTTTTGAGCAACGTGCGTAATGCCTGATCTTCTTGCTGCGTACGCACGACGCCAAGGCTCAGCAAGTCGTATTCAATCGCGATCGGTTGGTCAGATGCCACATACCTTCCATCGTAGTAAACGCCCATCCCGCCACCACAAGCCCCCTCACCGCCATCGGAATCAACATCCAGCAAACCGTTGAGCGCGCTGAACTTCAGGGTGCAGTTGCCTTCAGCGAAATGCGCTACGGCACCGTCAATTGTGGCCACACCGTCCATGTCACCAGAGTTGCCACCATTTGACGCAGAAACATCAAAGGCAATATGCGTGGCGTCCAAACGCTTGGTTGTGACTTCTGCCGCCGATGAAACGCCCCACGGAATCATCTGCCAGGTGGCATCCCAGCTGAAAGGCTTGGCCACGTATTCAAGCGCTTTCAGACGCATCAAATATTCACGGCGCAGGCAGGAGCTATTGGCAGCGCATTGATTGCGCTGTTTCAACCATGAACGCTGATCAGCCTTGAGCGCTTGCGGGTCAGCCACCTGCGCCAACGTTGTCCGCCAGAGCGCCCCGAGTTTCTCATCGAGACTCGAGGTATACGGATCCGCACAAACGGCTTTTTCAACCGGGCTGGAAGCGCCAGCACAGTCAAAACTGGCAGCGTGGGAGGCGGTAGCAAATACGAAAGACGTCAGCAGCAAAGCGTGACGGAGATTGAAAACGAGCATCGACAGATTCCATTCCTGAGGCGGCGGCAGTATGCCGGGCCCGGGCTATCGATGCTCTGGATTTTTCACTGCTTGCTCGCGGGCAACCGGGCTCTTGTACAAGCAAGCATCAGAATGTGATCTCGGTCGCCGGCTTAACATCGATCCGCGCCACGGAACCGGTCAGGTGCGCCCAGTCCTTGTTGTGTTCGGCGATGATGTCTTCGGCGCTCATGTTGCCGTTGTCGACCGTCGTATGGGCGTCGGCCGCCAGCTCCACGTCGTAGCCAAGTTGATGGGCCTGGCGCACGGTGGCGTTGACGCAGTAATCGGTTTGCATGCCACAGATCACCAGGCGGTCGAAGTCTTCCCGGGGGATCAGTTTCTGCAGATTGGTCTGGTAGAACGAGTCGTTGGCGGTCTTGTCGACGCGCAGATCGCCGGGCGCGGTGACCAGGCCGTCAGCCAGTTGCCAGCCTTCGGCACCGTGAGCGAACGGGCTATCCTTTTCGTTGTGCTGGATCAGCACCACCGGAATGCCCGACTTGCGAGCGCGGGCGCTGAGGCCGTTGATGGTGTCGATTACCCGTTTTGCGTCGTAGCACTCGTATTCGCCTGTGCACAGGGCGCGCTGGACATCGATGATCAGCAATGCGGTGGTCATGGTGAGCCTTCCTTGATCGGTCCTTGAGACAGGGGCGGACGTGTGCCCGCCCCCTTTTTACTCTGCTCAGTAACCCAATGACAACCCGGTGTTGCGCCGTGGATCGTTGGCGCCGTAGAAGCGGTTCTTGCCGACCGGATTGCCACCCAACGACGGTGCACCGACCAGAATCGCGGCGATGTGGTTGGCGTCCTGCGGGCCCGCGAACTTGTGGCCCCAGCTCTCGAGAATCTTCTTCGTGTCGGGGCTGGCGGCGAAGTCTTCGAGGTTGGTTTCCTCCGGCATCCACTGCTGGTGGAAACGCGGCGCGTCGACCGCTTCCTGCAGGCCCATGCCGTAGTCGATGACGTTGAGCATGGTCAGCAGGGTCGCGGTGATGATGCGACTGCCACCCGGCGTACCGACCACCATCACCACTTTGCCGTCCTTGGTGACGATGGTCGGGCTCATCGAAGACAGCGGCGCCTTGCCGGGAGCGATGGCGTTGGCTTCGCCCTGCACCAGGCCGTACATGTTCGGCACGCCGACCTTGGAGGTGAAGTCGTCCATTTCATCGTTGAGGATCACCCCGGTCTTGCTCGCCATCACGCCCGCGCCGAACCAGTCGTTGAGGGTGTAGGTGACCGATACAGCGTTGCCCCACTTGTCGACGATCGAATAGTGCGTGGTGTTGCTACCTTCATGGGGCGCGACGCCGGGTTTGAGTTCCGCCGACACACCGGCCTTCTGCGGCTGGATCGCGTTACGCAGCTTGGTCGCGTAGTTCTTGTCCAGCAGGTGTTCGATCGGATTCTTCACGAAATCCGGGTCGCCCAGATAGCTGTTGCGATCCACGTACGCATGGCGCATTGCCTCGATCTGGTAGTGCATGCCCTGAGCCGAATGGAAGCCCAGATCCTTCATCGGATAGCCTTCGAGGATGTTCATGATCTGGCAGATCACCACCCCGCCGGAGCTTGGCGGCGGTGCGGACACAACGTGATAGCCGCGATAGTCGCACTCCACCGGGGCCAGTTCACGGGTCTTGTACTTGTCGAGATCGGCCTGGGTGATGATGCCCTTGTTGGCCTGACTGGACGTGACGATGGCGTCGGCCACCCAGCCTTTATAGAAACCGTCGGCGCCTTTTTCCGAGATAGTGCGCAGGGTTTTGCCCAGGTCCTTCTGCACCAGTTTCTGCCCGACTTGCATCGGCTCACCGTTGCTCAGGAAGATCGCACCGGAATCCTTGATGTCCTTCTTAAACACGTCAGTGGCGTATTCCAGCAGCTCGACGTCACCCTGTTCCAGCTCGAACCCGTCTTCCGCCAGTTTGATGGCCGGGGCGATCATTTCCTTGCGCGGTTTGGTGCCGTACTTGCTCAGCGCCAGCTCCATGCCGGACACAGTGCCCGGAACGCCGACCGCGAGGTGGCCACGGGTACTCAGGTCCGGAATGACGTTGCCGTCCTTGTCGAGGTACATGTTGGCCGTCGCGGCCAGCGGGGCTTTTTCGCGGAAGTCGAGGAAGGTCTTGCGCCCGTCCGCCAGTTGAATGGTCATGAAACCACCACCACCGAGGTTGCCCGCCGCCGGGTAAACCACCGCCAGTGCATAGCCCACGGCGACCGCCGCATCCACCGCGTTGCCGCCACTTTTCAACACGTCGACACCCACGTGAGTGGCCAGGTGCTGGGCGGTGACCACCATGCCGTTTTCGGCGGCGACCGGGGCAACCGAGGCGGCGTGGGCCATGAGGCAGCTGAGCGCCAATGAGGTCGCAATCAGCGATTTGGCAAAAGGTTCGTACTTCATGAGTCGGTCTCTTCTTTTTATAAGGTAGGAAAGCGCTTCAAGAGCATCAGCCAGTATGGTCGCGATTACGGTTTGCGCCTCCCTGATCCGGCAGTATGCTGGGCGCAGTTTTCGCCCCCGTACCGGAGTTTTTCCAATGGCTTACACGTTCATCACCCTGCCCTCGCCCGTCGGCGAGTTGAAGCTGGTCGCGAACGGCTCACGTCTGGCCGCCATCCTCTGGGAAAACGACAAACCGAACCGAGTGCGACTGGGACCGATGAGCGAAGCACCGGACAATCCGGTGTTGATGAAAACCGCGCGACAGCTGGAAGAATATTTTGCAGGAACGCGAAACGCGTTCGATCTGGAGCTGGACTTTGCCGGCACCGAGTTCCAGAAAAAGGTCTGGGCCGCGCTGCTGACCATTCCGTTTGGCGAAACCCGCACCTACAGCCAGATCGCCGAACAGATCGGCCACCCGAGTGCGGTGCGCGCCGTCGGCGCGGCGAACGGGCGCAATCCGATATCGATCATTGCGCCGTGCCATCGGGTCATCGGCGCCTCAGGCAAACTGACCGGTTTTGCCGGAGGCCTGGAAGCCAAGGAGCGTCTGCTGACCCTGGAAGGTGGCCAGTGGTCAGACATCGGTAAAACCGGTGACTTGTTCTAACCGCCAAACAGGTTATTCATCGCCGCATACTGCAACAGCATGATGGTCTTGGCATCGCAGATTTCACCCCGCTGGAACGCCGCCAGCGCGTCGTCGAAACGCCACTCCAGCACTTCAAGTTCTTCTGTTTCCTCTTCCAGACCGCCCCCTTCACTGACCTTTGACGAAGCATCGTACTCGGCAATGAAAAAGTGCAACTTCTCGGTCACCGAACCCGGACTCATGTAAGCCTCGAAGACCTTCTTCACGTCATGCACGCGATAACCGGTTTCCTCCTCCGCCTCGTCGCGTATGCGCTGCTCCGGCGCCGCGCCTTCGAGCAGTCCGGCCGCCACTTCAATCAGCAAACCGTCGTGACCGTTGACGAACACCGGCAGGCGGAACTGCCGGGTCAGCACCACGGTGCGTTGCTCGCGGTTGAACAGCAGGATCGCCGCGCCATTGCCACGGTCGTAGACCTCGCGCGTCTGACGCTGCCAGTCACCGTTGTTGCGGTGATAGTCGAAGGTGATTTTCTTGAGCAGATACCAGTCGTGGGACAACACCTGGGTATCGACGATGTTGACCCGCTCGGCTGTGTTGGACATGACGCCTGATCCTTTTTTGTCATCGGAAGATGGCCATGGTAGGTGAAATAATGCGAACCGCCGACGAAAAAAAGCCCGGCAGCGCTACCGGGCTTTTCCTTCATTGACTACTGATGCGCCACGTTCACCGTTGCTGTATCAGTGCCCTGCGCCGCAGACTGCGCCCCGTGAATCAGGGGTCCATAACGCCGACTGAATTCCCAGTTGTACGGCACGCGATCCTTGCTGGTGCCGTTGTCCCAGTTCACCGACCAGGTCATCAGGCCCTTGATCGGATGCCCTTTGACCGCCAGGCGTTTCATCGCGTTGCCGACCACGGTTTTGTCGATCACGTAACCCGTGGCGGCCGCATCGACGTTGGACGGCAGGCCGATGACGAACTTGTCCGCCGGGATTTTCGTGAACCCGCGAGTGCCGGTCACCAGGCTCTCGGTCAGGTAATAGAGGAAATCCTCTTTCATCGCGTCGTTGTTCTGGGCGATCCACGCTCCGTTGCCGTTATTGGCTTCCGGCACCCAGACCCCGTCGCCGCCCTGGTTGTAGAACTGCGGAGCGATGAAGTCGTAATAACCTTCCAGCGCCTGCAGATAACCGACGTATTTGCCGGAGGTGGTCAGGTACGGAAACTCCGGCGCCATGCTGATGATGAAATGTTTGCCCAGGCCTGCGTAGTGATCCTTGACCAGTTTCAGCGCGGCCGGCAGGACGGTCTTGTTGGCAGCGAAATCAATCGCGCTCTGTTCTAGATCGATGTCCAGACCATCGAAGCCGTAGGTTTCCACCAGACGGATGATTTCATTGGCCAGCGGTTGCTCTTGGCCGGCGCGCAACTCGATGTGCGCATCGGCACCGCCCAGGGAAATCAGCACGGCCCGTCCCTGACTGTTGAGCACGCCGACCTGACGACGGAACTCGGCATCGGAAACGTTGAACGGCTTGAAGGTCGGTATCCCGCTGCCCTTCATGAAGGCCACCGCGACCACGTTGTATTCCTTCGGCACGTTTTCCAGGGCGATGTTGGCGAACTGACCGCGCTGGTAACCGTCGCTCGGGCCGGCCGGCCAGTTGTGCCAGAAGCCCATGAGGATCTTCTTGCCGGCAAGGCTTGGCATCAGCGACGCCGCGTCGCTGGCCTGGTTTTTCATTAGGGTGAAGTCGATGTTTGACATGTTCTAATCCTTCAGAACGTGTGGGTTTGACGTTGCGGGCTTATTTGAAGTCCACATCGAAGGCCTGATAGAAGGCGTTGCCGGTGTTGGCGACGATCCACATCAGGACGATGACGTGATGACCCTGCTTGTTGTCCGGAAGTTTCACGGCGTGGTTGACCTTGGCTTTCAATTCCGCCGAATGACTGTAGTACGGCACTTGCGGATAGAAATCCTCGGCGAACGGTTGCGCCTCCAGTTGCGCTCGGGTGATGCGTTGTTTCGGGTCCCAGCCATCCTTGGTGATCAGCCAGCGATAACCGCGGGTGGTGTGCGGCGCGGTGTACTCCCATTTGACCTCAAGGGTCTGGCCGGGGGTGACATTGAGCAGCGGCCAGGAGAACGGACGCCCGAGTTTCTTGCTCATTTCTTCTGCGGTGAAGTTCACACAGTCACGTGCGTCGTTCTTGCCGCCACTGAGAATATAGCCGTCAGCCGGCGGTACGACGCTCGGGTTGTCGCTTTCGAAGGGCGCCGGGAACGGACCGGCCGCGAGTGCCGGGAAGTTCTTGCCGCCTTCCATTTCATTGACCTGCCAGCCGCCGAGCAATCCTTGCTCGATTGCCACCGCGCCGCGGCTTGCAGGGGAAATGACGCGACCGTGTCGCAGTTGGGTTTGAGCTTGTGGTTGGTTCATGTTTTTCACTCCGTTGATTTAAGAACTCTCCTGTCCGAGGAGAGGCCTTCAAGCTAACGGAGGGGGATTTTTTGTCCATCGGCGGTTTTGTCGCAGTCTGCCTCGACGAAACTCGAAAAACGCCGAAAACACTGTATATAAACACAGTGCATTGCGACGACGCTCACCCGTCGCATGGCAAAAAGACTACACCGCGGCATTGCAAAAACCTGCATTCACCGGCTCAGGGAAGCTGCGCCTCGAACTCCTTTTGATACTGCCCGGCGAGCTGTTCCTTTTGCTTGTCGTCGAGCAGCTTGCCGGCCATCTGGAAGAATTTCTGCTCCTCTTCCTGCAGGTGGTGATGGACCTTCTCCGAGAGTTTTTTCGCCGTGGCCAGCCAGGCCGGGCTGGACATCTCGGTCTCGTCGAGTTCCTCCATCATTTCGTCCATTTCATGGTGCTCGGCGATGGCATGGCGGCTGAGGTCGACACCGTTGTCGAACTCCATCAGCGGGATATAGAAATGGCGCTCTTCGGCCGTTTCGTGAGCCTGAAGCTCAGCCTTGAGTTGCTTGTAGGCCTCGACCCTTTCCGGGGTGTTACCGCTGGTCTTGATCAACGATTTCGCGTAGGTCCGCTGACGATCGTGGCTTTCACGCAGGGCTTCGAAAATGTTCATGGAATCTCCCAGGCAAACGCGTTCCGGATGGACGCCCTAAAGGGCTAGACCCCGGCGCAGCAGCGACGGTTCCAAGCGATTGCTTCAATCGGCTGCGGCGCGCTAGGCTGCCGCTTCATTACTACAAGGAAGACAACATGACGTTGCGGATCGAGCTGTCACAGGACCCCACCGAAGAACAGCGCGCAGCCATCCTGGCGCCCCTGCGTGCCCACAACATCGCCAAAGCCGGGCCTTCGGTGTACGAACCGGTCGCGTTGCTGGTGCGCGACGATAACGACGCGATCCTTGGTGGCCTTTATGGGCACACGTTCTATCGGTGGCTGTTTATCGAGTTGCTGGCGGTGCCGGAAGAAGGCCGGGGACAGGGCATCGGCTCGAAGCTGATGAACATGGTCGAGGAATTCGCTCGGGAAAAAGACTGCGTGGGGATCTGGCTCGATACCTTTGATTTTCAGGCGCCCGGGTTCTACAAAAAACTGGGGTATACCGAGTGTGGCGAGATTGTGGATTATCCGCTGGGGCACAAGCGGCACTTCTTCCAGAAGCGTTTGATTGATTGAATTCAGCGACCCTCGCCCGCAGGCTGGCGAGGGTCGCGTAGCGTCAACGCATTCAGCCGCCCGTTACAGACAGGTCGCCAGCGCCGCCAAGCGGCGCTGGGCCACAAAATCATCCTTCTGCGCGTAGTAATTCAAAACCGTGCCGGACGCATCCGTGGTCAAGTCGACAAACGACTCCGCCGAGCGCGTATAGACCGTCGAACCGCCCTTCTTGCCCGGTTGCAGATACGCCGCCGCGTCCACACCGAACACCGCTTCGTCCTGCCAGGCGAATTGCACGCACTGGGCCACGACTTTTTCGGGTTTGTCCGAATTCAGGGTCTTGTAAGGGGTTTGCGTGCGGGCGTCTTCCATCGCCGAACCCGCGCAACCGGCCAGCAGGGTTGCCGCCAGCGCTACCATCAGCATTCGCATTGCATTCGCTCATTCGGAAAAAAGCGGACTGTATCACCGCAACGCCAAAAATCGTTCTGCTTTACTGCATTTAGAGCGCGACACATGCCGGCCGCTGCGGCACATTAACGGTCATCAGCCTTACAAGGAAAGCCCATGGCGCCTACTGACCAGCGACACGAACAGGCCCTGAAACTGTTTCTCGATGCGCGCCCGGAACTGCGCGAAGCCCTTGACCACCTCAACCCGCTGCTGGCCCAGGCCAAGGGCGAAACCCAGGCGCAGTACCGCGAAGAACGTCTGCACGAAGCCTTCGAAGCCGAGGCCGAAAGCCAGGGTTTGTTCGCCTGGGAACTGACGCTGCAACTCACCGCCGCGACGCCCGAGGAGTATCAGGCGCAACGCCTGGAAGTGCATCGCGAAGTGGCGGAAATGGCCGGCATGGACTGGCTGGAATATTGCGATCTGTATGGCATAGAACCGTAAACCCCGCTCAAGGACGCTGCCTCGATGCTGCCTTCCACCTCGACCCACCGCGCCAGCCCCGGACATCTTCATATACAGAAATGGCGCGGCCGTGTGGGGCTGGCGCTGGTTGCCAGCCTTTCGGTACTGGCCGGCATGACCGACGCCATAGGTTTCATGGCCAGCGGCGATTTCGTTTCCTTCATGAGCGGCAACACCACGCGGCTGGCGGTGGCGATCAGCGATGGCGACAGCGCACTGACGTTAAGGCTGATCCTGCTGGTCGCGACGTTCATTGTCGGCAATGCCCTCGGGGTCGTGGTCAGCCGGCTGGGTGGTCGGCGGGCGCTGCCGTTGCTGCTATCCATCGCCGCTCTGCTCTGTTTGGCAGCCTGGCCCTTTGAGACGCAACTGCCAGCCCTGCTGGCGGCGATCATTGCGATGGGCATGCTCAACGCAGCGGTGGAAGAAGTGAACGGTCTGCCGGTCGGGCTGACGTACGTCACCGGCGCCCTGTCCCGATTCGGTCGAGGATTGGGCCGGTGGGTGCTCGGCGAACGGCGAAGTGGCTGGCGGGTGCAACTGGTGCCGTGGAGCGGGATGCTGGTCGGCGCCATTCTGGGGGCGGTGCTGGAACATCATCTGGGACTCAAGGCGATGTTGGTCAGCGGTCTGTTCGCCGCCGTACTGGGGCTGCTGACCCTGAAGATTCCGCGGCGCTGGCAACTGGGCTACATGCCACGCTGAAGGACACCTGCTCGCATCGAGACGGGCGCGGAAAACATCCGCTTCGCCGCCCCGCCGAGAAAGCTTTATCATGGCCGCAGTTTTGCTGATCGAGTCCGTCATGAAGTTCGCCATTGCGCTGTTTTCCGCCGCCCATGCGCCCTCCTCGCGCCGCGCCCTGCTGTTCGCCCAGGCTGCGCTGGCCGGCGGGCATGAAATTGTCCGGCTGTTTTTCTATCAGGACGGGGTCCACAACGCGTCCGACGCCGTGGTCACGCCGCAGGACGAGCTGGACCTGCCCAAGCAGTGGCGAAACTTTATCACCGAACAAAACCTCGACGGCGTGGTGTGCATCGCCGCGGCCCTGCGCCGTGGCGTGTTGAATGCCGAGGAAGCCGGGCGTTATCAGCGTGATGCCGTGGCCGTCAGCGCACCGTGGGAATTGTCCGGCCTCGGCCAGTTGCATGACGCGGTGCAGGACGCCGACCGCCTGATCTGTTTCGGAGGCGCATGACATGGCCAAATCCCTTCTGATTATCAGCCGTCAATCGCCGTGGTCCGGCCCCGGCGCCCGCGAAGCGCTGGACATCGTGCTGGCCGGCGGCGCCTTCGATCTGCCGATCGGCCTGCTGTTTCTCGACGACGGCGTGCTGCAACTGGCCACCGGACAAAACGCCAAGGCCCTGCAACAGAAAGACCTGAGCGCCAATCTGCAAGCGTTGCCGATGTTCGGCGTCGAAGAGTTGTTCTATTGCGCCGACAGCGCCAGTGCTCGCGGCCTCGGCGATAGTTCGCTGGACGAGGCGCAGCCTTTGGCCGCCGAACAAATCACCGCCCTCATTGACCGTTACGACCAGGTGATCACCCTCTGATGTCGACTTTGCATGTGTTGTCCCACTCCCCGTTCGGCGACGAACGCCTGACCAGTTGCCTGCGCCTGCTGGGTGCCAGCGATGCGCTGTTGCTGTCTGGCGATGCCGCTTATGCGCTGCAACCCGGCACTGCGCCGTTCGATGCGCTGGAAACCCGCCGGGTGAAATTATTCGTGCTGGCCGAAGACGCGCAAGCCCGTGCCGTGCAGGTTCCGGACTGGGCCGAAGCCATCGACTACCCGGCCTTCGTCGAGCTGTCGATCCACCACGACAAGGTCAACAGTTGGCTATGAGTGCGCTGACCGTCGGCGCCCGCGCCATTGAACTGGACAAGGACGGCTTCCTGGTCGACCTCAACGACTGGTCGACCGAAGTCGCCAGCGCCCTCGCCGCTGCCGAAGACATCGAGCTGAGCCCGGAGCACTGGGAAGTCCTCGAACTGCTGCGCAGCTTCTATGCCGAATTCCAGTTGTCCCCGGCCACCCGGCCGCTGATCAAGTACACCGCGCTTAAACTCGGCGCGGAGAAAGGCAACAGCCTGCACCTGAACCGATTGTTCAAAGGCACCCCTGCCAAACTCGCCGCGAAACTGGCGGGCCTGCCCAAACCGACGAATTGCCTATGACCGACTATCCAGCGCTGACCCTCGAAACGCCCGCCGAGCATCCGTTCGCCCAGTTCGTGCGCATCCTCGGCAAGGGCAAGCGCGGTGCCCGCGACCTGACCCGCGAGGAAGCCCGGGAAGCCATGGGCATGGTGCTCGACGAAGCGGTCGAAGAAACCCAGCTCGGCGCGTTCCTGATGTTGCTGCGGCACAAGGAAGAAAGCGCTGAGGAAATGGCTGGATTCACCGAGGCGCTGCGCGAACGTTTGCAGGCGCCAGCGCTGAAGGTCGATCTGGACTGGCCGACCTACGCTGGCAAGAAGCGTCACCTGCCGTGGTATCTGCTGGCGGCCAAGTGCCTGGCGCAGAACGGCGTGCGTATTTTCATGCACGGCGGCGGCGCGCACACCGCCGGGCGCTTGTACTCCGAACAATTGCTCAATGAGCTGAACATTCCGCTGTGCCGCAACTGGCAACAGGTCGGCGCGGCGCTGGATAACGGTGGCCTGGCGTTCATGCCGCTGGTGGACTGGGCGCCGCAGCTGCAACGGATGATCGATCTGCGCAACACCCTCGGCCTGCGCTCGCCGATCCACTCGCTGGCGCGGATTCTCAATCCATTGGGCGCACGTTGCGGTTTGCAGAGTATTTTCCACCCCGGCTATCAAGCGGTGCACCGCGATGCCAGCGGTCTGCTCGGCGACACGGCGATCGTGATCAAGGGCGACGGCGGCGAAATCGAGATCAACCCGGATGCCGACAGCCATCTGTACGGCACCACTGGCGGCGAGAGCTGGGACGAGGAATGGCCGCAGTTGTCGGCGCAACGTCATGTCAAACCGGGTTCGCTGGATATCGAGCATTTGAAGGCCGTCTGGCGTGGCGATGTGGTCGACAGCTATCCGCAAATGGCGCTGATCTCGACCATGGCGTTGGCGCTGCGCGGCCTCGGCCAGAGCCGTGAACAGGCTTTCGAAACCGCCGAGCAATACTGGGCCGCGCGGGACAAATCGATTTAACCGATCATTAACGCCCGATCTTTGCGCTTTTTGTTCGAACTCATCGGAATAGACTCGGCTCCAACGATTATTGGTTTCTGGAGTCTTGATCATGGGTTTACTCGTCGACGGCCGCTGGCAGGACAAGTGGTACGAAAGCAGCAAGGACGGCGCGTTCCAGCGCGAACAGGCGCAGCGCCGCAACTGGGTCACTCGCAACGGCGAGCCGGGCCCGAGCGGTGAAGGCGGTTTTGCTGCCGAAGTCGGGCGTTACCACCTTTATGTCTCTCTCGCCTGTCCATGGGCTCATCGCACGCTGATCCTGCGCAAGCTCAAAGGCCTGGAAAGCCTGATCGACGTTTCCGTCGTCAGCTGGCTGATGCTGGAAAACGGCTGGACCTTCGATCAGAACCTCGGTTCGACCGGCGACAAACTCGACCACTTCGACTTCATGCACCAGCGCTACACCGCCGACACCGCCGACTACACCGGCCGCGTCACCGTGCCGGTGCTGTGGGACAAGAAGCTCAAGCGCATCGTCAGCAACGAATCGGCGGAGATCATCCGCATGTTCAACAGTGCGTTCGATGACTTGACCGGCAACGATCTGGACTTCTACCCGGCACCGTTACGCAGCGAAATCGATGCGCTGAACGAGCGGATCTACCCTGCCGTGAACAACGGCGTGTATCGCGCCGGTTTCGCCACCTCGCAAAATGCCTATGAAGAAGCCTTCGATGACGTGTTTACCGAACTGGATCATCTGGAGCAAGTGCTGGGCGCCAACCGTTATCTGACGGGTGAATACCTGACCGAGGCGGACGTGCGCTTGTTCACCACGCTGATTCGTTTCGACGCGGTGTATCACGGGCACTTCAAATGCAATCTGCGGCGGATCAGCGATTATCCGAACCTGTCGAACTGGCTGCGGGAGATGTACCAGTGGCCGGGCGTTGCCGAGACCGTGGATTTCCAGCACATCAAGAATCACTACTACGGCAGCCACAAAACCATCAACCCGACCGGGGTTGTGCCGAAGGGGCCGAAGCAGGATTTCACTGTTGCCCATGACCGGGACCGGTTGGGCGGGAAAGGGGTTTGGCGCAGAGGTTGAAAGCAGGATCGTTCCCACCGCGTGGGAACGATCCCTTCAGAGTCGTCAGATTTGACCCTGAGCGCCCTCGAACCACGCCAGTTTCTCGCGCAGTTGCACCACTTCGCCGACGATCACCAGCGTCGGCGCATGCACTTCATGCTCCGCCACCAGACGCGGCAGGTCGGCCAGCGTGCCGGTAAAGACCCGCTGATTGACCGTGGTGCCCTGCTGGATCAGCGCGGCCGGCGTTTCAGCTGCGCGACCATGCTTGATCAACTGCTCGCAGATGACCGGCAACCCCACCAGGCCCATGTAGAACACCAGCGTCTGCGCCGGCGCGACGAGGTCGGCCCACGGCAGATCGGTGGAACCGTCCTTCAGATGACCGGTAACGAAACGCACCGACTGCGCGTAATCGCGATGAGTCAGCGGAATCCCGGCATACGCCGCGCAACCGCTGGCCGCCGTGATGCCCGGCACCACCTGGAACGGAATGCCATGGGCTGCAAGTTCTTCGATCTCTTCGCCGCCACGGCCGAAGATGAACGGATCCCCGCCCTTCAACCGCACCACACGCTTGCCGGCCTTGGCCAGATCCACCAGTTGCTGGTTGATCTGATCCTGCGGCACGGCGTGATCGGCGCGACGTTTGCCGACGTAGACACGCTCGGCATCGCGGCGGCACAGCTCAAGAATCGCCGGAGCCACCAAGCGGTCGTACAGCACCACATCGGCTTGCTGCATCAGGCGCAAGGCGCGGAAGGTCAGCAGATCCGGGTCACCCGGCCCTGCGCCCACCAGATACACCTCACCGGTCGTAACCATGGCTTCGCCGTCAATCTTGGCTTGCAGCAAACGTTCGGCTTCGGCGCCCTGTCCTGCCAGTTGCCGATCAGCAATCGGTCCCTGGAACACATCTTCCCAAAAACCGCGACGCTGCTGCACATCGGGAAACAGGCCTTTGACCTGATCGCGAAACCGCGCGGCCAGACCGGCCAGATGGCCGTAGGTCGAGGGAATCCAGGTTTCGATCTTGGCGCGGATCAGCCGGGCCAGCACCGGCGCATCGCCGCCGCTGGAGACCGCGATGATCAGCGGTGAGCGATCGACGATTGCCGGGAAAATCACGCTGCACAGCGCCGGCGCATCGACCACATTGACCGGCACGCAACGCCGATGGGCATCGGCGGAAACTTGCGCGTTCAACGCTTCGTCGTCGGTGGCGGCAATGATCAGCCCGCAACCGTCCAGATCCGTTTCGGCGTAGCCACGCAGCAGGCATTCGCCACCGCTGGCGGCAACCAGTTCGCGCAGTTGCGCTTCGATTTCAGGTGCGACCACCCGCAGCAGCGCACCGGCATCGGCCAGCAGGCGGGACTTGCGCAAGGCAATCTCCCCCCCACCGACGACCAACACACGACTGCCGCGCAGGTTGTGAAACAGCGGCAGATATTTCATTTAGCCGATGACCTCAAGGCCACCCATGTACGGCTTCAGCACGTCCGGCACACGGATCGAACCGTCGGCCTGCTGGTAGTTTTCCAGCACGGCAACCAGGGTACGTCCGACCGCCAGACCGGAACCGTTCAAGGTGTGCACCAGCTCAGGCTTGCCGGTTTCCGGGTTGCGGAAACGCGCCTGCATGCGGCGGGCCTGGAAGTCGCCGCAGTTGGAGCACGACGAGATTTCACGGTACTTGTCCTGGCTCGGGATCCACACTTCCAGGTCGTACGTCTTGACCGCGCTGAAGCCCATGTCGCCGGTGCACAGCGCCAGGGTGCGGTAAGGCAGCTCCAGCAGTTGCAGAACTTTCTCGGCGTTGGCGGTCAGGCTTTCCAGCGCTTCCATCGACTTCGACGGCTCGACGATCTGGACCATTTCAACTTTGTCGAACTGGTGCTGACGGATCATGCCGCGAGTGTCACGACCCGACGCGCCGGCTTCGCTGCGGAAGCACGGAGTGTGGGCAACGAACTTGATCGGCAGCTGCTTCGAATCGACGATTTCACCGGCCACGATGTTGGTCAGCGACACTTCGGCGGTCGGGATCAGGTACAGATCGGCTTCACCTTCGCGAGCGATCTTGAACAGGTCTTCTTCGAACTTCGGCAGTTGACCGGTGCCTTGCAGCGCCGGGGCCTGAACCAGATAAGGCGTGTAGGCCTCTTCGTAGCCGTGCTCGGTGACGTGCAGGTTGATCATGAACTGCGCCAGTGCGCGGTGCAGACGGGCAATCGGGCCACGCAGCAGGGCGAAACGTGCGCCGGACAGCTTGGCGGCGGTTTCGAAATCGAGCCAGCCGAACTTCTCGCCCAGGGCCACGTGGTCCTGAACCGGGAAGTCGAAAGCGGTCGGAGTGCCCCAGCGGCGTACTTCGACGTTGCCGTCTTCGTCTTCGCCGACCGGTACCGATTCGTGCGGCAGGTTCGGAATACCCAGCAGGATCGAATCCAGTTCGGTCTGGATCGCGTCCAGCTCGACTTTACCGGCACTCAGTTCGCCCGCCATGCGCTCGACGTCCGCCATCAGCGGCGCGATGTCTTCGCCGCGCTGCTTGGCCTGACCGATGGATTTGGAGCGCGCGTTACGCTCAGCCTGCAGTGCTTCGGTGCGGGTCTGGACGGTCTTGCGCTGTTCTTCCAGCGCTTCGATGCGCGCGACATCCAGGGCAAAGCCACGGGAAGCCAGGCGGTCCGCTACGTCCTGGAGGTTGCTACGTAACAGTTTGGAATCGAGCATGTCGGTTTCTCGTTATCAAAGTTTGGTCAGGGACAGGCCGGCCCAGGTCGCGAGCAGCCCGCCGAATACGCTGATGGCCGCATAGCCCAGGGCCAGCGGCACTTGCCCGCTTTCCAGCAGGCGCACCGTATCCAGTGAAAAGGATGAAAAAGTCGTCAGCCCCCCGAGGAAGCCGACCATCAACCCGGCACGTACCTCGATCGGTACTTCCGGGCGTATCAAAAACAGGCCGTACAACACGCCAATCAGCAGACAGCCCACGATATTAACGGCCAGCGTCGCGGTATAGAAGTGCCGCGGCCAATTGGCGTTGACCCAATTGCCGGTGGCGAAGCGCAACAGGGTGCCGGCAATCCCGCCGACGGAGACTGCAACGATCAATGGAACCACTATTTTCTCCGCTGCCGGGGGCTTAAACGATCAAGTTGGGCGAGGTGGTTGAGCTTTTCGCCGATCTTCAACTCCAGGCCGCGCGGCACCGGTTGGTAGAAGGGAATCGGGTCGAGTTCTTCCGGGAAATAGTCTTCGCCGGCTGCATAGGCGTCCGGTTCGTCGTGGGCGTAACGGTATTCGTCGCCATAACCCAATTGCTTCATCAATTTGGTCGGCGCATTGCGCAGGTGCAGCGGCACTTCCAGCGAGCCGTGTTCGGCGGCGGCGCGCAGCGCGGTCTTGAAGCCCATGTACACCGCGTTGCTTTTCGGTGCACAAGCCAGATACGTAATAGCTTGAGCCACTGCCAACTCACCTTCCGGGCTGCCAAGTCGCTCCTGCACTTCCCACGCGGCCAGGCACAGGCTCAGGGCTCGAGGATCGGCATTGCCGATGTCTTCGCTGGCCATGCGCACCACGCGCCGGGCCAGGTACAGCGGATCGCAGCCGCCGTCGATCATTCGCGCAAACCAGTACAGCGCGCCGTCCGGGTTCGACCCACGAACCGATTTGTGCAACGCAGAAATCTGGTCGTAGAACGCTTCACCGCCCTTGTCGAAACGCCGGCGAGTGTCGCCGAGCAGGCTTTGCAGCAGCTCGGTGCCCATCTCGCTGTTGTCTTCGGCCAGGTCCGAGGCGTTTTCCAGCAGGTTCAGCAGGCGCCGGCCATCACCGTCGGCGGCGGACAGCAGCATCTGGAAGCCTTCATCGCTGAGGGTCAGATGTCGCTTGCCCAGACCACGCTCTTCGGTGAGCGCGCGGTGCACCAGTTTGCGCAACGCCGCTTCGTCGAGGCTCTTGAGTACGTAGACCCGCGCCCGCGACAGCAATGCGTTGTTCAGTTCGAAAGAAGGGTTTTCAGTGGTGGCGCCAATGAAGATCAGCGTACCGTCCTCAACGTACGGTAGAAACGCATCCTGTTGAGACTTGTTGAAGCGGTGCACTTCATCGACAAACAGGATCGTGCGCTTGCCGTACTGGCCGGCCTGCTGCTTGGCGATTTCCACCGCCTGACGGATCTCCTTGACCCCGGCCAAGACGGCCGAGACCGTTTCGAAGTGCGCATCCGAGACTTCCGCCAGCAACCGCGCCAGGGTGGTTTTGCCCACGCCCGGCGGGCCCCAGAAGATCATCGAGTGCAGGGCACCCTGCTCCAGCGCTTCGCGCAAAGGCTTGCCGCGAGCGAGCACGTGTTCCTGACCGACGTACTCATCCAGATTGGTCGCCCGTAAACGGGCGGCCAGTGGCTGGGCAATCGGTGCACTGCGAAACAGATCCATCACGTACCGTTGAAACCTCTGTGTTTATTCCTGGATCACGTCGGCACCCTTCGGGATGTCGAACTTGAACTTCGATGCCGGGACCGCTTCGTTGGCCTTCACACCGGTAAACAGGATGTTGGTGCGCTGGCCGACGCTGTCGATCAGTTGCATGTCATTGACCAGACCGTTGCGGAACGACAAGCGCAGGCTGTCGAACAGGGTGTCCTTGGTTTTCGGCTTCAGGGTGAAGTCGATCACGCCACCCGCCTCTTTCGCGCTGATGTCGAAGCTCTGGCTGATCTTCGACACGTCGCCGGACAGTAACAGGGCCGGGGTCTGGGTCAGACGCTCATCGAGCTTCTTGATGGTGGCCTGTTCCAGATCCGGATCCCACAGGGTGACCTTCTTGCCGTCGGACACCATGGTCTGCTCGGCGGGCGCATTGGTGTGCCAGTAGAACAGGCCCGGACGCTGCAGGGTCATGTCGCCGGTGGTTTCCTGCAACTGGGTGCCGCTGCCGTCGAGGGTCAGCTGGGAGAAGTTGGCGGTCAGGGTCTTGGATGTTTCGAGCAATTGGGTCAGGCGAGCCACATCCTTGTCATCGGCGTGAGCCGTGAGGGTGGTCAGAGCCAGTACCGGCAGCAACATGCGGATAAGACGCATGGGAGTCCTCTTGAATACTCGTGGGAAAGTGGACGGCGCTTCATGCACCGTCCATTGCATTTGGATCAGGGTATCGAATCAGTCGCGTACCGGGCCAGGGGCCAGTACTTCGCGGGAACCGTTGGTGTTCATCGACGTCACGACCCCGGCCATTTCCATGGCTTCGATCATGCGTGCGGCACGGTTGTAGCCGATCTTCAGCTTGCGCTGTACAGCGGAGATGGAGGCGCGACGGCTTTCCAGCACGAACTGCACGGCTTCGTCGTACAGCGCGTCAGCTTCCGGATCGTCGCCGTCACCGCCGCCGCTGCTGCCTTCGAAACCACTGCCCGCCTCTTCGACACCGTTGAGGATGTCGTCGTTGTATTCCGGCGCACCGCGCAGCTTCCAGGCTTCCACCACCCGGTGAACTTCATCGTCGGACACGAAGGCGCCGTGAACCCGGATCGGCAGGCTGGTGCCCGGCGGCATGTAAAGCATGTCACCGTGACCGAGCAGTTGTTCGGCGCCGCCCTGGTCGATGATGGTCCGGGAGTCGATCTTGCTCGATACCTGGAACGCCATCCGTGTCGGGATGTTGGCCTTGATCAGACCGGTGATCACGTCCACCGATGGTCGTTGAGTCGCAAGAATCAGGTGAATACCGGCCGCACGCGCCTTCTGGGCGATACGGGCGATCAGTTCTTCTACCTTCTTGCCGACGATCATCATCATGTCGGCGAATTCGTCCACGACCACGACGATGGTCGGCAGCTTCTGGAGCAGCGGCGCTTCATCGTGGATGCTTTCGCGTTTGTACAGCGGATCGCTCAGCGGCTCGCCGGCGTCCTGGGCTTCCTTGACCTTGGCGTTGAAGCCGGACAGGTTTCGCACGCCCATCTTCGCCATCAGCTTGTAGCGACGTTCCATCTCGGCCACGCTCCAGCGCAGGGCGTTGGCGGCGTCTTTCATGTCGGTCACGACCGGGCACAGCAGGTGCGGAATGCCTTCGTAGATCGACAGCTCGAGCATTTTCGGGTCGATCATGATCAGCTTGGCGTCGTCCGGGCCGGACTTGAACAGGATCGACAGGATCATCGCGTTCACGCCCACCGACTTACCGGAACCGGTGGTACCGGCCACCAGCAAGTGCGGCATCTTCGCCAGGTCAGTGATGACCGGCTTGCCGCCGATGTCGTGGCCCAGAGCCAGGGTGACAGGCGATTTGAAGTTGTCGTACTCAGGCGTCGACAGCACTTCGGAGAAGCGCACGATCTGCCGGTCTTCGTTGGGGATCTCGATACCGACGGTGGTCTTGCCCGGAATCACTTCCACCACCCGCACACTGGTCACGGCCAGCGAACGTGCAAGGTCTTTCGCCAGGTTGGCGATACGGCTGACCTTCACGCCCGCAGCAGGCTGGATTTCGTAACGGGTAATGACCGGACCGGGGTGAATCGAATCCACGGTGACTTCGACGCCGAACTCCTTGAGCTTGATCTCCAGCAAGTGGCCGACCGCCGCCAGGGATTCGGGCGAATAATTGAGTTGTTTCTTTTCCGCAGGATCGAGGATCGAGATCGGCGGCAAGGTGCCTTCCACGGCGCTGTCGACGAACAACGGCACCTGCTTCTCTTTCTGCACGCGCTTGCTTGGCTCCGGCGCCTTGACCGGAGCCGGGGCGATGACCGGCGGAACCTGTTTCTCGCGCTCGGACATGTGCTTGCTCAGAGCCTGCTCGCGCTCGATCAGACGCTCCTTGACCTTGGCCTGCTCGCGTTTGTCGGTGACCGTCGGTGCAACCACGTCATGCACGCGATCGTCGACTTCACGCAGTTGCGCGACCAGTTGCTTGCGCTCGGTGCGCGCCGACCACCAGCGGTTGACCGCGCCCTGGAACAGATCGAACAGGTCGAGGGTGATCTTGCCGGTGATGTCCATCACCTTGAACCACGACAGGTCGGTGAACACCGTCAGGCCGAACAGGAACAGCGCGATGAACAACAACGTGCTGCCCTGAATGTTCAGGGCATTACGGGCCAGATCACCAAGGCTTTCGCCCAGCGCACCACCGGCACCAGCCGGCAGACCGGTGGCGGCATGGAAATGAATGTGTGCCAGCGCAGCGCCGGACAACACCAGAAATACCAGGCCGATCAGGCGCCAGGAGAACAGCCAGCCGCTCCACTGCCACGGCTCGTGACGCTGACGGAAGATCTGATACGCTTTGATCGCCAGCAGCAACGGGAAGATGTAGGCGAAATAACCCAGCACCATGAACAGGATGTCGGCGCTGTAGGAACCGGCCGGACCGCCGAAGTTCTGCACGTCGTCGATCTTGCTGTTGTGGCTCCAGCCCGGATCATCCTTGCCGTAGGTCAGCAACGCCATCATCAGGAACAGGCACAAGGCACCGATGGCAATCAATGCACCTTCCTTGAGCCGGTAGTGCAACTGTTGACGCCAGAGCGGAACGACTGTTTTTGGTGCTTCCGTGGATTTCTTCAAAACGCTTCTTTTCCTGCGCCAGAGGCGCGTCCATCTATTGAATGACGATAAAAAACTGCCCAATCCAGGCAGGTAAAAAAATTGACGGGCGCAACGGAGACTACTTTTAACACTGCGCCCCGCCTTTTATAAACACGGCACGCGGCGAATATTCTGTAACAGCCCGGCATTGTACGGGTTTGCGCGTTCGATGCCATGCTTCCAGGCCCCAGGTTCAAGCATAGCCAAACGCACAACACCCGGCGTTCAATTTGAGCATGCATTACCTTTTGTGACAAAGGCTTATGAGGTGTATTTGATGAACGTAGCGAAGCATTCGCGCCTCATTTCCCCTGAGTGCAACACATTGGCATCGGCAACCTTGCCCGCACCGGTGCAACGCCCGATTACGACCGCATTCGGATGCTCAAGTTGCAGAGGTCAAAACACAGCACCTCAGTGGAGGACATTCGCGTCATTTCCCGGCACACTTTACCTCGGGCCCAGCGCCCACCGCCCTCCCCTTCTGCAAGCCTGGACGCCATGCTGACTTGGTTACAACGCAATTCACTGACTTTCCCGCCACTGGAAAAGGCCATGCGCGATCCCAACGGATTGCTGGCGGCCGGTGGCGACCTGTCCGCCGATCGTTTGATCCAGGCTTATCGTCACGGCTGCTTTCCATGGTTTTCCGAAGGCCAGCCGATTCTCTGGTGGTCGCCGGATCCGCGTACCGTGCTTTTTCCCGACGAACTGCACGTCTCGCGCAGCCTCGGCAAATTGATGCGCCAACAGCGTTATCAAGTGACCTTCGATCAGGATTTCGACGCCGTGATCCACGCCTGCGCCGCTCCCAGGGAATACGCCGACGGCACCTGGATCACCGAGGCGATGCAGGACGCCTATATCGAATTGCATCGGCGCGGTTTTGCTCACTCGGTGGAAGTCTGGGATGAGGGCGAACTGGTCGGCGGCCTGTACGGCCTGGCGATGGGGCAGCTGTTCTTCGGCGAGTCGATGTTCAGCCGCGCGGACAACGCGTCCAAGTACGGTTTTGCGACGCTGGTGCAACATCTGAAACAGGCGGGTTTCGTATTGATTGACTGCCAGATGCCTACCGATCATCTGCACAGCCTTGGCGCCCGGGCAATTTCCCGTTCTGCATTCGCCGACTATCTGGCCCGACACCTCGATCAACCCAATCATGCGACCTGGGTTTGCTGAGCGACTTTTGCGCGCGTGGCTTACACTTAATTCACCAGCTTACCCTTGAGGGTTGATCATGACCGAGTTGGCGCGGTTGAAGTTTTATGCCACTCAGCCTCACTCTTGCAGTTATCTGCCCGAGGAACAGGCGACGACCCTGTTTCTCGACCCGAGCCAGCCCATGGATGTGCATGTCTACGCAGACCTGTCAGAAATGGGCTTTCGTCGCAGCGGCGACCATCTGTACCGCCCGCATTGCCAGAACTGCAATGCCTGCGTGCCTGCGCGCATTCCTGTCGCTCAGTTCAACCCCAACCGTCAGCAGAAACGCATCTTCAAGCGCAACATCGATTTGCAGGTGCGCCCGGTCAAGCCGGCGTTCAGCGAAGAGTACTTCGACCTCTATCAGCGCTACATCGAACAGCGCCACGCGGATGGCGACATGTACCCGCCGAGCCGCGATCAATTCTCGACCTTTCTGGTACGCGACCTGCCCTTCTCACGCTTCTACGAGTTCCGGCTCGACGGACGGTTACTGGCAGTTGCCGTGACCGATCTACTGCCCAACGGCCTGTCGGCGGTCTACACCTTTTACGAGCCGACGGAGGAACGCCGCAGCCTCGGGCGCTACGCAATCCTCTGGCAAATCGCCGAAGCCCAGCGGCTGGGGCTTGAGGCGGTGTACCTGGGTTACTGGATCAAAAACTGCAAAAAGATGAACTACAAGACCCAATATCGGCCTATCGAACTGCTGATCAATCAGCGCTGGGTCGTCCTGAACTAAACGCAAACCCTAAACCCCTTGGCGTAAACCCCATTTTTCGGGCACAATGCACGCCGCTTTTGCCTGGCGCAGTTGCACCGGGCCATTCATTGGATACCGAGGGCTTTACTGCATGTCGAAAGAAGACAGCTTCGAAATGGAAGGCACTGTCGTCGACACCCTGCCCAACACCATGTTTCGTGTGGAGTTGGAAAATGGGCACGTCGTAACCGCGCATATTTCCGGCAAGATGCGCAAGAACTACATTCGTATTCTTACCGGTGACAAAGTGCGCGTCGAGCTGACGCCCTATGACTTGAGCAAAGGGCGTATTACTTACCGCGCTCGCTAATCAAGTCAATACAAGACGCCCGGCTTAATGCCGGGCGTTTTTGTTTGTCTGGGTTTTGGGTTTGTGCTTGAGTTTTGAGTGTATATCCGTTGCTTCGGGAGCTGCCGCTGGCGGTTTCGCTCTTACAGCGAGTCACTTTTGACAAACGCCTCAAAAGTAACCAAAAAGTCTACGCCCCGGCGTACGGCACTTCGCTTAGGCTCAGTGTTCCCTCGCTACGGTGTCCATCAGGGGGCATCGCCTACGGTTTGCTTCGCTGCACCTCCTCTCGATGTATGCGGCTTCGCCGCACGGCGCTGCGCGCCTACCCCCTGATGGACACCTCCGCTCGGCCTGCCGAAGGGGCAAAAAATCAAAAGCCAGAGCCAGAGCGAAAGCCAGATCAAGAGCCCCTCACCCTAGCCCTCTCCCGGAGGGAGAGGGGACTGATCGAGTGATTTGGGAGAGGTTCGCCGACATGCGATACCGCGTTGAACTCAGGCTTTGAAAAGCACAAAAATCGGCTCCCTCTCCTCGGGGAGAGGGCTGGGGTGAGGGGTAAACCCACCACAAAACCAAAGCCGAACACGCCCCGTTCCTCTCCACTCAAAACGATGAGCGTTAGCTCGAGTACCGCTTTTGATCGCAGGGCCCGTCGGCAGGCTGAGTGGAGGGATTGATCCGGGGGTGGGAGCGCAGCGACCGTTTGGCGAAGCCAAACACATCGAGAGGAGGTGCAGCGAAGCAAACCGTAGGCGATGCCCCCGGATCAATCCCGGAGCGAAGGAACCCCGAGCCTCAGCGAGGGGCCGTACGTCAGGGTTAGAGACCTTTTGGTTACTTTTGGGGCGTTTGCCAAAAGTGACCCGCCGTAAGGGCGGAACCCCAAGAAGCCGCTACCGCAACAACGGATATTCACACCAAACAAACAGACAATAAAAAGGCGCCCGAAGGCGCCTTTTCACTTACCAGCCGTCAGGCCATTTCTGCAGTGGTCTCGAAATCAAACGTCAACTCACCATCCTTGATGTCGATGTGAACCACACCACCATGCTCGGCCAGCTCGCCAAACAGAATCTCCTCCGCCAGCGGACGCTTGATCTTGTCCTGGATCAGACGCGCCATCGGACGAGCGCCCATGGCCGAATCGTAACCACCGGCCGCCAGCCAGCTGCGCGCCGCATCGGTAACTTCCAGAAGCACACGCTTGTCTTCCAGCTGCGCCTGAAGTTCGGTGAGGAACTTGTCCACCACACTTTTGATGACCTCATGACTGAGGCGACCAAACTGAATGATGGTATCCAGACGGTTGCGGAATTCCGGCGTAAAGCTCTTCTTGATCACTTCCATCGCATCAGACGAGTGGTCCTGATGGGTGAAACCGATCGAAGCACGTGCCGCCGTCTCAGCACCGGCGTTGGTGGTCATGATCACGATCACATTGCGGAAATCCGCCTTGCGCCCGTTGTTGTCGGTCAGCGTACCGTGGTCCATCACCTGCAGCAGCAGGTTGAAGACTTCCGGATGCGCCTTCTCGATTTCATCGAGCAGCAATACGCAATGCGGCTGCTTGGTGATCGCTTCGGTCAACAGACCGCCCTGGTCGAAACCGACATACCCCGGAGGCGCACCGATCAGACGCGATACGGTGTGACGCTCCATGTACTCGGACATGTCGAAGCGCACCAGTTCGATCCCCAACGCCTTGGCCAATTGACGCGCGGCTTCAGTTTTACCAACACCGGTCGGTCCTGCGAACAGGAACGAACCGACAGGCTTGTCAGGCGACTTGAGCCCGGCACGGGACAGCTTGATCGCAGTCGACAGCGAATCGATCGCCGCGTCCTGACCGAACACCGTCAGCTTCAGGTCACGCTCGAGGTTACGCAGCAGTTCCTTGTCGGAGCTGGTGACGTGCTTCGGCGGAATCCGCGCGATTTTCGCAACGATGTCCTCGACCTCAGGCACTTCGATGCGTTTCACACGCTTCTCGACCGGTTGCAGACGCTGGTAGGCGCCCGCCTCGTCGATCACGTCGATGGCCTTGTCCGGCATGTGCCGGTCATTGATGTAGCGCGAAGCCAGTTCCGCAGCGGCGCGCAGCGACTCATCGCTGTATTCGATGTTGTGGTGCTGTTCGAAACGCCCTTTCAGGCCGCGCAGGATACCGATGGTGTCTTCCACCGACGGCTCGACGACATCGACCTTCTGGAAGCGACGCGCCAGGGCACGGTCTTTTTCGAAGATGCCACGGAATTCCTGGAACGTGGTCGAGCCGATGCAGCGAATGTCGCCAGACGACAGCAGCGGTTTGAGCAGGTTCGAGGCATCCATGACGCCACCGGACGCAGCACCCGCACCGATGATGGTGTGGATTTCGTCGATGAACAGGATCGCCTGCGGACGTTTTTTCAGTTCGTTGAGCAGCGCCTTGAAGCGCTTCTCGAAGTCACCGCGATACTTGGTGCCCGCGAGCAGAGCGCCCAGATCGAGGGAATAAACGACGCTGTTGGCCAGCAGGTCCGGCACCTGGTTGTCGACAATACGTTTGGCCAGGCCTTCGGCAATCGCGGTTTTACCCACGCCAGCCTCGCCTACCAGCAGCGGATTGTTCTTGCGACGGCGCGCGAGAATCTGCGCGACACGCTCGACTTCCGTTTCACGCCCGACCAGCGGATCGATCCGGCCCTGGCGTGCGAGTTCGTTGAGGTTGCTGGCGTAAGCGTCCAGCGGATTGCCTGAAGAAGAAGACTCACCGCCCTCGTCGTCCTGCATATCTTGTTCACCTTCAGAGTGATCGCCATGCCCCGGCACTTTGGAAATGCCGTGGGCGATATAGTTGACGACATCAATGCGTGCAACGCTCTGCTGTTTCAGCAGGAACACCGCCTGACTCTCTTGCTCACTGAAGATTGCAACCAGCACGTTGGCGCCGGTCACTTCGCGTTTGCCCGAGCTCTGCACATGAAAGACAGCACGTTGCAGCACACGCTGGAAGCCCAGAGTTGGCTGGGTTTCACGATCCTCGTCATGAACGGGGATCAATGGCGTGGTGGAGTCGATGAACTCCTGCAGGTCGTGCTTGAGTTTGTCGAGGTTTGCGCCGCAGGCACGCAATACGGTGGCGGCAGCCTCATTGTCCAATAGGGCCAGCAGCAGGTGTTCGACCGTCATGAATTCATGACGTTTCGAACGTGCCTCCTTGAAGGCAAGATTGAGGGTGACTTCGAGCTCGCGGTTTAACATAGCTTCACCTCATACCCAAGTGGTCGGCGATTAACCGTCCTTCTCGATTTCACAGAGTAGCGGATGCTGGCTTTCCCTGGCGTACTGGTTGACCTGCATGGCCTTTGTCTCGGCGATGTCGCGGGTAAACACTCCACATACTGCCCGCCCTTCTGTGTGGACGGCCAGCATGACCTTGGTCGCCAGCTCGCGATTCAGGTTAAAAAACACCTCGAGCACTTCGACGACGAAATCCATCGGTGTGTAGTCATCATTGAACAAAACCACCTTGTACATCGGCGGCGCCTGTAACGCAGGCTTTGCTTCCTGAACAGCAACGCCTGCCGAATCGTCGTCGTGCTCCTGTGGAAGATCCTTTTGGAGAAGCGGGCGATCCTGATTGAATGTTAGTCGAATCTGGCTGATTGCATGCATGGAAAGAAAGGTTCGTCAGTTGTGCAAATACAGTGGTGGGGGCGGCTTGACACGTTTTCAACTCCGACTGCCCGGTCACCTTGACTATCGGGAAAACGGTGTTACAACCAATAGAACCCACAGTGGGGAAAAAAGATCCGCGGAGTCAATCTTTTTTAACGGATTCGATTGCGGATGAATTGGATGATACTCCAGCGATGGAGACTGTTGCAGAGGGATTTGAGCATGGCTGTCGGCAAGGTGAAATGGTTCAACAATGCCAAGGGGTTCGGGTTCATAAATACCGAGACCCACGAAGGGAAGGATGAAGACGGTCACCTGATCGATTTCTTTGTCCATTATTCCGCCATTGAAATGGACGGATACAAAACCCTCAAAGCCGGGCAAATCGTCAAATTCGAGATCGTGCAAGGGCCCAAAGGCCTGCATGCCATAAAAATTCGGAATGTCGACGCTGCGAAAGATGCCGCCTCGGCAGCCGCTCAGCACCAGTCAGTGACCAGCTGAAGCAACCCGTACACCTGCCAGCAAACAAACCGCCCGGCTCGATCACTCGAGCCGGGCGGTTTCGTTGCAGCTGCCGTTCTTACATATGCTTGATCAGCGCTTCACCGAAGCCCGAAGAAGACACCAGCGTGGCGCCCTCCATCAGGCGTTCGAAGTCGTAGGTCACGGTCTTGGCCTTGATGGCACCATTGGTGCCCTTGATGATCAGGTCGGCCGCCTCGGTCCAGCCCAGGTGGCGCAGCATCATCTCCGCCGACAGAATCACCGAACCCGGGTTGACCTGGTCCTTGCCGGCATATTTCGGCGCGGTACCGTGGGTCGCCTCGAACATGGCCACGGTGTCGGACAGGTTGGCACCCGGCGCGATACCGATACCACCCACTTCCGCCGCCAGGGCGTCGGACAGGTAGTCACCGTTGAGGTTGAGGGTGGCGATCACATCGTATTCGGCCGGACGCAGCAGGATCTGCTGGAGCATGGCGTCGGCGATGGCGTCCTTGACGACGACTTCGCGGCCGGTTTTCGGGTTCTTGAATTTCATCCATGGGCCGCCATCGAGCAGCTCGGCGCCGAATTCTTCCTTCGCCACCTCGTAGCCCCAGTCCTTGAAGGCACCTTCGGTGAATTTCATGATGTTGCCCTTGTGCACGATGGTCAGCGACTTGCGGTCGTTGTCCACCACGTATTGCAGGGCCTTGCGCACCAGACGCTTGGTGCCTTCCTTCGAAACCGGCTTGATGCCGATGCCGCAATCCTGGTCGAAACGGATCTTGGTGACGCCCATTTCTTCTTTCAGGAACTTGATGACCTTGGTGGCCTCAGGGGAGCCGGCCTTCCATTCGATACCGGCATAAATGTCTTCGGAGTTCTCGCGAAAGATCACCATGTCGACGTCGCCAGGCTTTTTCACCGGGCTCGGCACGCCTTCGAACCACACCACAGGGCGCAGGCAGACATAGAGATCGAGCTGTTGACGCAGGGCCACGTTGAGGGAACGGATGCCGCCACCGACCGGGGTGGTCAGCGGGCCTTTGATGGAGACCACGTAATCCTTGACCGCGTCCAGAGTTTCCTGGGGCAGCCAGGTGTCCTGGTCATAGACTTGAGTTGCTTTTTCGCCAGCATAAACCTCCATCCAGGAAATCTTGCGCTTGCCCCCGTAGGCTTTCTCTACGGCAGCATCAACCACTTTGATCATCACAGGGCTGACGTCGACGCCAATGCCGTCACCTTCGATGAAGGGAATGATCGGGTTATCAGGGACATTGAGAGAATGGTCTGCGTTGACGGTGATTTTGTCGCCGACGGCTGGAACCTGAATCTTCTTGTAACCCATGCTGAACTCCATTGTTTGGATTGAACATCTGGCTTGGTTCGAGCGTAACCCAGTTAAATCAACACGCAAACCCTCTGTTCCGGGCGCGACCACATCTCGGTTCGTACAAGCCTGAAAGCAAAGGGAAAAGCGCCAATCTCAAGCATTCACGGCGACTCTACGCCCCACCCCGGCCTGCGACCTTTAGACCAATGGACGAGAATCGTTGCATATGAACCATCGGCAGATTGCCAGCTACCTATGTATAATGCCGCCCGCTGACCAAAGGGTCACGACGGCTGGCCTCTCTAGCACGAGACTTTCCGCCTGATTGGTCGGGTTGTTACCGCAGTCCGACTGCTTGACGCTCTACTGATGCACCCAACATCACCGCGAAGATTCTCGACATTCGGTTCATGGATGACTTTGAACGAACGCGCTTACCCGGCGCCCCTCGAGTTTCTGCGCACGCTTTAGCAAAGAAGAGAGAGTTAATCCGAATATGCCCACCCGCTCGAAGATCATCTATACCTTCACCGACGAAGCTCCAGCCCTCGCCACCTATTCCCTGCTGCCGATCATCGAGGCTTACACCGCCTCGGCCGATATCGCCGTGGAAACCCGCGATATCTCTCTTGCAGCACGTATTCTGGCCAGCTTCCCCGAGCAACTGGGCGACAAAGCCGTAGCCGACCACCTCGCCGAACTGGGCGACCTGGCCGTTACGCCTGAAGCCAACATCATCAAGCTGCCGAACATCAGCGCCTCGGTTCCGCAACTGCAAGCCGCGATCAAAGAACTGCAGGCCCAGGGCTACAACCTGCCGGACTACCCGGAAACCGTGACCAGCGACGCCGACAAAGACGCCAAGGCGCGCTACGACAAGGTCAAGGGCAGCGCCGTGAACCCGGTTCTGCGTGAAGGCAACTCCGACCGTCGCGCTCCGCTGTCGGTCAAGAACTACGCTCGCAAGCACCCGCACAAAATGGGCGCCTGGGCCAAGGACTCCAAGTCCCACGTCGCTCACATGAGCACCGGCGATTTCTACGGCAGCGAAAAAGCGGCCCTGATCGACGCCGCTGACACCGTGAAAATCGAGCTGGTCGCCCAAGACGGCACCACCACCGTCCTGAAAGAAAAAACCACCGTTCAGGCCGGCGAGATCCTCGACTGCTCCGTGATGAGCAAAAAGGCTCTGCGCGCGTTCATCGCCGCTGAAATCGACAGCGCCAAGCAACAAGGCGTGCTGCTGTCGGTTCACCTGAAAGCCACCATGATGAAGGTCTCCGACCCGATCATGTTCGGCCAGATCGTTGCCGAGTTCTACAAAGACGCCCTGACCAAGCACGCCGACGTGCTGGCCGAGATCGGCTTCAACCTGAATAACGGCATCGGCGACCTGTACGCCCGCATCAAATCCCTGCCGGCCGAACAACAAGCCCAGATCGAAGCCGACGTGCAGGCGGTCTACGCCGTTCGTCCTTCGCTGGCGATGGTCAACTCCGACAAAGGCATCACCAACCTGCACGTGCCGAGCGACGTTATCGTCGACGCCTCGATGCCGGCCATGATCCGTGACTCCGGCAAGATGTGGGGCACCGACGGCCAGCTGCACGACACCAAGGCTGTGATCCCGGATCGCTGCTACGCCACCATCTACCAGGCCGTGATCGAAGATTGCAAAGCCAATGGCGCTTTCGATCCGACCACCATGGGCAGCGTGCCAAACGTTGGCCTGATGGCTAAAAAGGCTGAAGAGTACGGTTCCCACGACAAGACCTTCCAGATCAAGGCCGACGGCGTGGTTCGCGTAACCGACAGCAAAGGCACCCTGCTGATGGAACAGGCTGTTGAAGCCGGCGACATCTTCCGCATGTGCCAGACCAAAGACGCGCCGATCCAGGACTGGGTCAAACTGGCCGTCAACCGTGCTCGTGCAAGCGCAACGCCAGCCATTTTCTGGCTGGACCCGATGCGCGCCCACGACGGCGTGGTGATCGAGAAGGTTCAGGCTTACCTGAAGGATCACGACACCGCTGGTCTGGACATCCAGATCATGGCGCCGGTCGATGCCATGAAATACACCCTGCAGCGCACCCGCGAAGGCAAGGACACCATTTCGGTGACCGGCAACGTACTGCGTGACTACCTGACCGACCTGTTCCCGATCATGGAACTGGGCACCAGCGCCAAGATGCTGTCGATCGTGCCGCTGATGAACGGCGGTGGCCTGTTCGAAACCGGCGCCGGCGGTTCGGCTCCGAAGCACGTGCAGCAACTGGTCGAAGAGAACTTCCTGCGCTGGGATTCGCTGGGTGAATTCCTGGCCCTGGCCGCGTCTCTCGAGCACCTGGGTGTGAACTACAACAACCCGAAAGCGCTGGTTCTGTCCAAGACCCTGGACCAGGCCACTGGCCAGTTCCTCGACAACAACAAGTCGCCATCGCGTAAAGTCGGCAACATCGACAACCGCGGCAGCCACTTCTACCTGGCAATGTACTGGGCACAAGCCCTGGCCGCCCAGACCGAAGACGCTGCACTGCAAGCGCAGTTCGCAACTCTGGCCAAGACCCTGACCGAGAACGAAGCGACCATCGTCGCCGAGCTCAACGCCGTTCAAGGCAAGCCAGTGGACATCGGCGGTTACTACCACGCCAATGCCGAGCTGATCAGCAAGGCCATGCGCCCAAGCGCAACCTTCAACGCGGCGATTGCTGCGCTGGTTTAAGGTTGTAAAGGGAACATCACAAACCCCGGCCATGCGCCGGGGTTTGTGTTTCTGCCTATCGCTCAGGAGATTCAATCAATGCAATGGCAACCCCACATCACCGTCGCCACCATCGTCGAGGACAACGGTCGTTTTTTGATGGTCGAGGAACACAAGGCCGGGCGTAATGTGCTCAATCAGCCCGCTGGCCATCTGGATCCGGACGAAACCCTGATCGAAGCCGCCGTGCGCGAAACCCTCGAAGAAACCGGCTGGGACGTCGAACCCACCGCCGTGGTCGGCATTTATCTGTACACCGCCCCGAGCAACGGCGTGACTTACCAGCGCGTGTGTTTCAGCGCCAACGCCGTGAAACACCACCCGGATTATCGGCTGGACGACGGCATCGTCGGCGCCAAGTGGCTGACCCGCGACGAATTATTGGCCCAGCGAGACAACTGGCGCAGCGAGCTGATCATCCGTTGCATCGATGATTATCTGGCGGGCAATCGCTTCGGCCTCGAACTGATCCGCCCTTCCCTTTAGCCTTGAGGCCGTGAGCCTGATAGAATCGCGTCCTTTTTCAAGACACTCATTGAATCCCTATGCGTGATCCAGCCCCTTCTGACACATCCAAGAAGCGCGTCATTGTCGGCATGTCCGGCGGCGTGGACTCTTCCGTTTCCGCTCTCCTGCTGATCGAGCAGGGCTATGAAGTGGAAGGCCTGTTCATGAAGAACTGGGAAGAAGACGACGGAACGGAATACTGCACCGCCATGGACGACCTGGCGGATGCCCAGGCCGTGTGCGACAAGATCGGTATCAAGCTGCACACCGCCAACTTCGCCGCCGAGTACTGGGACAACGTGTTCGAGCACTTCCTGGCCGAATACAAGGCCGGCCGCACGCCGAACCCGGATATCCTGTGCAACCGCGAGATCAAGTTCAAGGCGTTCCTCGACTACGCCATGATGCTCGGCGCTGACCTGATCGCCACCGGCCACTACGTGCGCCGCCGCGATATCGATGGCCGCACCGAGCTGCTCAAGGGCCTGGATCCGAACAAGGATCAGAGCTACTTCCTGCACGCCGTCGGCGGCGAACAGATCGCCAAGACCCTGTTCCCGGTCGGCGAGCTGGAAAAACCGGAAGTCCGCGCGATTGCCGAGAAATACGAGCTGGCGACCGCCAAGAAGAAGGATTCCACCGGGATCTGCTTCATCGGCGAGCGTCGCTTCAGCGATTTCCTCAAGCAATACCTGCCGGCACAACCGGGCGAGATCAAGACCACCGAAGGCGAAGTCATCGGCCGTCACCACGGCTTGATGTACCACACCATCGGCCAGCGTCAGGGCCTGGGCATCGGCGGCCTGAAAGACGCCGGCGACGAGCCGTGGTACGTGCTGCGCAAGGATCTGGACACCAACGAGCTGATCGTCGGTCAGGGCAACAACCATCCGTGGCTGTTCTCCAGCGCCCTGCTCGCTTCGGAGATCTATTGGGTCAACCCGATCGATCTAAGCCAGCCGCTGCGCCTGACTGCCAAGGTTCGTTATCGCCAGAGCGATCAGGCCTGCACCCTTGAGAAAACCGAAACCGGCTATCGCGCCGTGTTCGACGAGCCGCAGCGCGCGGTCACGCCGGGCCAGTCGGTGGTGTTCTATGACGGTGAAGTCTGCCTCGGTGGCGGCGTGATCGAAGTCGCCGAGCCGTGGAGCGGCCAGGCATGAGCCCGACTCAGGAGCAATTGACCGCTCTGGGCGGCGTGTTTCTCGCCGCCGTGCTGGTCGACCGGATCGCCAAGACCGGCCAGACCAACGAGGCCGGCCTGAGCTGCATGCTCGGCAGCCTGCTGGTTCGCGACCCGAAAGATACCCTGGATGTTTACGGCGGCGACGATATCAACCTGCGCGAGGGTTACCGCGCGCTGATCGGCGCCCTCGAGCGCGACCCAAGCACCTTGCAACGCGAACCGCTGCGCTACGCCCTGTCGATGCTTGGCCTTGAGCGACAACTGGCCAAGCGCAACGACATGCTCGACGTGATCGGCAAGCGCTTGCCGCAGATCCAGTCGCAGGTCGAGCACTTCGGCCCGGCCCACGAAAACGTGATCGCAGCCTGCGGTGCGCTGTATCAGGACACCCTGAGCACGCTGCGCCAGCGCATTCAGGTGCATGGCGACATGCGCAATCTGCAGCAGCCGAGCAACGCCTCGAAGATTCGCGCTCTGCTGCTCGCCGGCATTCGTTCGGCACGCCTGTGGCGTCAGCTCGGCGGTCACCGCTGGCAGCTGGTCGTCAGCCGACGCAAATTGCTCAAAGAGCTGTATCCGTTGATGCGCAGCGAGTAAATCGCCGCGCAATAAAAGCTTTGTAGTCTGTAACGCGTAATACGCCGGTCAGTTGGCGACGGACCGGCGGATTTTTTCATGTATGATACGCGCCCCATTTCGTTGCCCGACTGTCCGAGAACACCCCATGCAGCTCTCTTCGCTCACTGCGGTTTCCCCTGTTGACGGCCGCTACGCCGGCAAAACCCAGGCCCTGCGCCCAATTTTCAGCGAGTACGGTCTGATCCGTGCCCGCGTTCTGGTTGAAGTGCGCTGGCTCCAGCGCCTGGCCGCTCACGCCGGCATCCCGGAAGTGCCAGCCTTCTCCGCTGAAGCCAACGCCGTTCTGAATGAACTGGCCGAGAACTTCTCGCTGGAGCACGCCGAGCGCGTGAAAGAGATCGAGCGCACCACCAACCACGACGTCAAAGCGATCGAATACCTGCTCAAAGAGCAAGCGGCCAAGCTGCCTGAGCTGGCCAAGGTCAGCGAATTCATCCACTTCGCCTGCACCAGCGAGGACATCAACAACCTGTCCCACGCCCTGATGCTGCGCGAAGGCCGTGACGACGTGATGCTGCCGCTGATGCGCCAGACCGCCAACGCCATCCGCGAACTGGCCCTGCGCTTCGCCGACGTGCCGATGCTGTCGCGCACCCACGGCCAGCCGGCTTCGCCGACCACTCTGGGTAAAGAGCTGGCGAACGTGGTTTACCGTCTCGAGCGTCAGATCGCTCAGGTCGCTGCCGTTCCGCTGCTGGGCAAGATCAACGGTGCTGTCGGCAACTACAACGCTCACCTGTCGGCCTACCCGCAGATCGACTGGGAAGCCAACGCCCGCGCCTTCATCGAAGACGAGCTGGGCCTGGCCTTCAACCCGTACACCACGCAGATCGAGCCGCACGACTACATCGCCGAGCTGTTCGACGCCATTGCGCGCTTCAACACCATCCTGATCGACTTCGACCGTGACATCTGGGGCTACATCTCCCTGGGCTACTTCAAGCAGCGCACCATCGCCGGCGAAATCGGTTCGTCGACCATGCCGCACAAGGTCAACCCGATCGACTTCGAAAACTCCGAAGGCAACCTGGGCATCGCCAACGCGCTGTTCCAGCACCTGGCGAGCAAACTGCCAATCTCCCGCTGGCAGCGTGACCTGACCGACTCCACCGTGCTGCGTAACCTCGGTGTCGGCTTCGCCCACAGCGTGATCGCGTACGAAGCGAGCCTCAAAGGCATCAGCAAGCTCGAGCTGAACGCTGACAAGATCGCTGCCGATCTGGACGCTTGCTGGGAAGTCCTGGCCGAGCCGATCCAGACCGTGATGCGCCGCTACAACATCGAAAATCCGTACGAGAAGCTGAAAGAACTGACTCGCGGCAAGGGCATCAGCCCTGAAGCGCTGCAGACTTTCATCGATGGCCTGGACATGCCGGCCGCTGCGAAAGCCGAGCTCAAGCAACTGACGCCGGCCAACTACATCGGCAACGCTGTAGCGCAAGCCAAACGCATCTGATCGACTGTTTGACCCGTTTGAGACGCCCGGCCGCGCCGGGCGTTTTTATTCCCGTCTGAAAAATGCTTTTTTTCAATAGGTTACATATGAATCCCGATATTCCTCTTCAACTTCTGGGTGGTCTTACGGCGCGCGAATTCATGCGCGACTACTGGCAGAAAAAACCACTGCTGATCCGTCAGGCGATTCCTGATTTCGAAAGCCCGATCGACGCCGACGAACTCGCCGGCCTGGCCCTGGAAGAAGAAGTCGAATCGCGCCTGGTGATCGAGCACGGCGAGCGCCCTTGGGAACTGCGTCGCGGCCCGTTCGCCGAAGACGAATTCAGCAAACTGCCGGAGCGCGAGTGGACCCTGCTGGTGCAGGCGGTCGATCAGTTCGTGCCGGAAGTCAGCGAGCTGCTGGAGAACTTCCGCTTCCTGCCGAGCTGGCGCGTCGACGACGTGATGATCAGCTTCGCCGCTCCGGGTGGCAGCGTCGGTCCGCACTTCGACAACTACGACGTGTTCCTGCTGCAAGGCCACGGCAAGCGCAACTGGAAAATCGGCCAGATGTGCGACTCCGAAAGCCCGCTGCTGCAACACGCGGATCTGCGCATCCTCGCCGAATTCCACGAGACCGAAGAGTGGGTCCTGGAACCGGGCGACATGCTCTACCTGCCGCCGCGCCTGGCTCACTGCGGCGTTGCCGTCGATGACTGCATGACCTACTCGGTCGGCTTCCGCGCACCGAGCGCCGCTGAAGTGCTGACCCACTTCACCGACTTCCTCAGCCAGTTCCTGACTGACGAAGAGCGCTACACCGACGCCGACGCCAAGCCGGTCAGCGATGATCCACATCAGATCCAGCACGATGCACTCGGCCGCCTGAAAGCGCTGCTCGCCGAACACATGAGCGACGAACGCCTGCTGCTGACCTGGTTCGGCCAGTACATGACCGAGCCGCGCTATCCAGAGCTGGTGGTCGGCCCGGAAGAAGTCGAGGAAGAAGACCTCCTCGGCGCGCTCGAAGACGGTGCCATCCTAATCCGCAACCCGAGCGCGCGCCTGGCGTGGTCGGACGTCGATGACGATCTGCTGCTGTTCGCCAGCGGACAGAGCCGTTACCTGCCGGGCAAGCTGCGCGAACTGCTGAAGCTGATCTGCTCCGCCGACGCCCTGCACACCGACAACCTCGGTGACTGGCTGAGCGACGAAGACGGTCGCGGCCTGCTGTGCGAACTGGTCAAACAGGGAAGCCTGGGGTTCGCCGACGATGAATAAGATTCGCGTACGTGTTGCAGACTGGCAAAAGGACAACGCCGAGATCCGCCGCATTCGCGAAACGGTGTTCATTGCCGAACAATCGGTTCCACCCGAGCTTGAGTGGGACGCTGATGACGCCACGGCGGTGCATTTCCTGGCTTTCGAAGGCGACTTTCCGATCGGCACCGCCCGCCTCTTGCCCGACGGGCATGTCGGCCGGGTTTCGGTGCTGAAGGACTGGCGCGGCCTGAAGGTCGGCGATGCGCTGATGCAAACGGTGATTGCCGAAGCGGAAGCACGCGGCCTGAAGCAGCAGATGCTCAGCGCCCAGGTACAGGCCACGGCGTTCTATGAGCGCCTGGGTTTCAACCTGGTCAGCGAGGAATTCCTCGAAGCCGGGATTCCGCATGTCGATATGGTTCGTCACTCAGCTTAAGACCGAGGCGCCGATCGTTCCCACGCTCTGCGTGGGAATGCCTCTCGGGACGCTCCGCGTCCCTTGCGGCATGTGACGCAGAGCGTCACTGGCTGCATTCCCACGCGGAGCGTGGGAACGATCACGTAAAACGCCCCGCCATCTCACGATGCCGGGGCGTTTTGCTGTCTAGGATTCAACTTGCCCCACCCCGGGCCGACAAACTGGCAATATCAAGCCTTTCGAAAGCGGAGATAACGGACATGTCCCTACGCACCCTGCTCACCACCCTGCTGCTCGGCTGCAGTTTTTCGGTGATGGCAGCCACAGAAATCGTACCCCTCAAATACCACACCAGCGCCGACATGCTGCCGGTGGCTCAAGACTTCATCGGCAAGGACGCCCAGGTCAGCGCCTATGGCAACCAACTGATCGTCAAGGCTGAACCCGGCAAGATCGAAGAACTCAAGGACCTGCTCTCGCAACTCGACACCGCGCCCAAGCGCCTGCTGATCACGGTCGACACCAACGAAAACAACGGTCGTGGCGATGAAGGCTATTCGGTCAATGGCGCGCAAACCCGCATCATCAGTCGCAGCACCGCCAGCCGTGACGGCGGCATTCAGCAGATCCAGGCCAGCGAAGGCGCACCGGCGCTGATCCAGGTTGGCCAAAGCGTGCCGATCACCAGCAGCCAGACCAACTCCTACGGCGATTACAGCAGCCAGACTCAATATCGCAACGTCACCCAGGGGTTTTATGTCACCGCCAGCGTCACCGGCGAAACCGTTCACCTGACAATCAGTACCAACCGTGACCGCATGAGCCAGGAACGTCCCGATGTAGTGAACGTGCAAAGCACCGACACAACTGTCACCGGGCGTCTGGGCGAGTGGATCACCCTCGCTGGCGTGAATCGCCAGACCCAGGCCGACAAACAGGGCCTGGCCCGCAGCTACTCGACTCAAGGCCGGGATGACATGACGTTAAGGGTGAAAGTCGACACGTTGGACTAAAGCACCGAAAACTGACTGATTAGTCGTATTAGACGAAAGATGTAGTGCTTTAAAAAAAGCACTACAAAACGTTTGACGAGCCAAAAAAGCGAAGGCATGATGGCCTCGCTCCCGCTAATCAGAGGCCCTGGCAAGGGCCTTCGAAGCGATGCTCGCAACCATCCCCGCGAGCCGTTTCGTGTCTGTACCGCCCACAAGGTGTGTTTGACGAGGTTGCCGACTGGAACGAAGTTGTCCCGAGGGACGGAAGCGTAATTAGGTAACCCGGCTTTACACTGTAGTTCGTATAAAGGCCCACGACGCCCGAATGCGCCCACCAGTTCGCCTTTACCTGCTCACTTCCCCTCGAGCCCATCGTTCATCCCGTCGCCTGCCCCGCCGAACCCGACCTGACCACCTAAGCTTCTGGTCAGCGAGCGCAAGGAATTTTCCACCGCAGAACAACTTTTCATAAAGACGCGACGAGGTTTATCTCCATGGCACTGACACGCGAACAGCAAATTGCAGCCCTTGAAAAAGACTGGGCTGAAAACCCGCGCTGGAAAGGCGTGACTCGCAATTACTCCGCTGCTGACGTCGTCCGTCTGCGTGGCTCGGTTCAACCAGAGCACACCTTTGCAAAAATGGGCGCCGAAAAACTGTGGAACCTGGTCACCCAGGGTGCCAAGCCGTCCTTCCGCCCAGAGAAAGATTTCGTCAACTGCATGGGCGCCCTGACCGGCGGCCAGGCTGTGCAGCAGGTCAAAGCCGGTATCCAGGCGATCTACCTGTCGGGCTGGCAAGTCGCTGCGGATAACAACTCCGCCGAATCGATGTACCCGGACCAGTCGTTGTACCCGGTGGACTCGGTGCCAACCGTGGTCAAGCGCATTAACAACTCGTTCCGTCGTGCCGACCAGATCCAGTGGAAAGCCGGCAAGAACCCGGGCGACGAAGGCTACATCGACTACTTCGCGCCAATCGTGGCTGACGCCGAAGCCGGCTTCGGCGGCGTACTGAACGCCTACGAGCTGATGAAGAGCATGATCGAAGCAGGCGCCGCCGGCGTTCACTTCGAAGACCAGCTGGCCTCCGTGAAGAAATGCGGCCACATGGGCGGCAAGGTTCTGGTTCCAACCCAGGAAGCCGTACAGAAGCTGACCGCTGCTCGTCTGGCTGCCGACGTTGCCGGTGTACCGACCATCATCCTGGCCCGTACCGACGCCAACGCTGCCGACCTGCTGACTTCCGACTGCGACCCGTACGACCAGCCGTTCGTGACTGGCACCCGTACTCAGGAAGGTTTCTACAAGGTTCGTGCAGGCCTGGACCAGGCAATCGCCCGCGGCCTGGCCTACGCGCCGTACGCCGACCTGATCTGGTGCGAAACCGCCAAGCCGGACCTGGACGAAGCCCGTCGTTTCGCTGAAGCGATCAAAAAGGAATATCCGGACCAGATCCTGTCGTACAACTGCTCGCCTTCCTTCAACTGGAAGAAAAACCTGGACGACGCGACCATCGCCAAGTTCCAGCGCGAACTGTCCGCCATGGGTTACAAGCACCAGTTCATCACCCTGGCCGGCATTCACAACATGTGGCACAGCATGTTCAACCTGGCGCACGACTACGCCCGCAACGACATGACTGCCTACGTGAAGCTGCAAGAGCAGGAATTCGCTGACGCCGCCAAGGGTTACACCTTCGTGGCTCACCAGCAGGAAGTGGGCACTGGCTACTTCGACGACATGACCACCGTGATCCAGGGCGGCACGTCCTCGGTGACCGCGCTGACCGGTTCGACCGAAGAAGAACAGTTCCACTGATCGACTTCGCCTGAGCGAACGGCCTTTGCGGACCGTATAGAAAGCTAACCGCATTGCCGAAAAACTGACGCCCCGACTGGTTCGGGGCGTTTTTTTTACCTGCGGTTTTCCGAGCGCCTCAGGAATTGGCACAACCTGTCAGGCAAAACATTGATCCAGAGCGGTATCCGCATCGCAAAAATCGGCTAAAACGGGCGCCGCCGCTACTTGCAGTAACGCGCATATAAGACAACTTCCCAACTACTGACCCGTTAAACAGTTACGAAACCACTCCAAACGATATTAATTATCATTTAGCGGCAACTATGTTCGTTACATTTCCTACAAAACATAATTCGTGAAATTCCGGCTAATGCCCGCAACGCATGGGCTGCGGGCCCTTCGAGGCGCGCTATGTCCTTATTCCAATAAATAATTTCGCTATAGGAATTTTACTTGCAGGGTGTTTAGCCATAAAATCAGCGCGATTGATTGCTGCGACATATCGTCACTGCCTTATTTCTTTATCAAGCTCAGAGACCTTTGCTCTCTGTTAAGGATTTCCAGCATGCCCGAAGCGACAGGACTCATGGCCCACAACTGGGGCTTTGCCATTTTCCTTCTGGGTGTAGTCGGCCTGTGTGCCTTCATGCTCGGCGTCTCCAGCCTCCTCGGGTCAAAAGCCTGGGGCCGCAGCAAAAACGAACCGTTCGAGTCCGGCATGCTACCTACCGGTGGCGCCCGCTTGCGGCTCTCAGCCAAATTCTATCTGGTCGCGATGCTGTTCGTGATCTTCGATATCGAAGCCCTCTTTCTCTTTGCATGGTCTGTGTCCGTCCGCGAAAGCGGCTGGACCGGATTCGTCGAAGCTCTCGTTTTCATAGCAATTCTGTTGGCAGGTCTTGTCTACCTGTTCCGAGTGGGCGCCCTTGACTGGGCTCCGGAAGCTCGTCGCAAGCGGCAGGCGAAGCTGAAACAATGAGGCTTTGGCAATGCAATACAATCTCACCAGAATCGACCCCGATGCTCCTAACGAGCAATATCCGATCGGCCAGCGGGAAACCGTTTCCGATCCGTTAGAGGATCAAGTCCACAAAAACATTTTCATGGGCAAGCTGGAAGACGTGCTGAGTGGCGCGGTCAACTGGGGACGTAAGAACTCCCTGTGGCCGTACAACTTCGGTCTGTCGTGCTGCTACGTGGAAATGACCACCGCCTTCACGGCGCCCCACGACATCGCGCGCTTCGGCGCCGAAGTTATCCGGGCATCACCGCGTCAGGCCGACTTCATGGTTATCGCCGGGACCTGCTTCATCAAGATGGCGCCGATCATTCAGCGCCTGTACGAGCAGATGCTCGAGCCCAAGTGGGTGATCTCGATGGGTTCGTGCGCCAACTCCGGCGGCATGTACGACATCTACTCCGTGGTTCAGGGGGTGGACAAGTTCCTGCCCGTTGACGTCTACGTACCTGGCTGCCCGCCCCGTCCAGAAGCATTTCTGCAAGGCTTGATGCTGTTGCAGGAATCCATTGGCCAGGAGCGTCGCCCACTTTCCTGGGTCGTTGGCGATCAAGGCGTTTATCGCGCCGACATGCCTTCGCAGAAGGAACAGCGCCGCGAACAGCGAATCGCAGTCACCAACCTGCGCAGCCCTGACGAAGTCTGATCCAGTCTGTTTCAAAGAAACGAGAAGCTGGCTTCATTCTTTACGTTGACCGAAAGCGAAAAAATAACCATGACTACAGGCAGTGCTCTGTACATCCCGCCTTATAAGGCAGACGACCAGGATGTGGTCGTCGAACTGAACAACCGTTTTGGCGCCGAAGCGTTCACCGCTCAGCCGACCCGCACCGGCATGCCGGTGCTGTGGGTGGCTCGCGCCAAACTCGTCGAAGTCCTGACCTTCCTGCGCAACCTGCCCAAGCCGTACGTCATGCTCTATGACCTGCACGGCGTGGATGAGCGTCTGCGCACCAAGCGTCAAGGGCTGCCGAGCGGTGCCGATTTCACCGTGTTCTATCACCTCATGTCGCTGGAACGTAATAGTGACGTGATGATCAAGGTCGCCTTGTCCGAGAGCGACCTCAGCTTGCCGACCGTCACCAGCATCTGGCCGAACGCCAACTGGTACGAGCGTGAAGTCTGGGACATGTATGGCATCGACTTTAAAGGTCACCCGCACCTGTCGCGCATCATGATGCCGCCGACCTGGGAAGGTCACCCGCTGCGCAAGGACTTCCCGGCGCGCGCCACCGAATTCGATCCGTTCAGCCTGAACCTGGCCAAGCAACAGCTTGAGGAAGAAGCCGCGCGTTTCCGTCCTGAAGACTGGGGCATGAAGCGCTCCGGCCCGAACGAGGACTACATGTTCCTCAACCTGGGTCCGAACCACCCTTCGGCTCACGGTGCGTTCCGCATCATCCTGCAACTGGACGGTGAAGAGATCGTCGACTGCGTTCCGGACATCGGTTACCACCACCGTGGCGCCGAGAAGATGGCCGAGCGTCAGTCCTGGCACAGCTTCATTCCGTACACCGACCGTATCGACTACCTCGGCGGCGTGATGAACAACCTGCCGTACGTGCTCTCGGTCGAGAAGCTGGCCGGCATCAAGGTACCCGAGAAGGTCGACGTCATCCGCATCATGATGGCCGAGTTCTTCCGGATCACCAGCCACCTGCTCTTCCTGGGCACCTACATCCAGGACGTCGGCGCCATGACTCCGGTGTTCTTCACCTTCACCGACCGCCAGAAGGCGTACACGGTGATCGAAGCCATCACCGGTTTCCGCCTGCACCCGGCCTGGTACCGCATCGGTGGCGTCGCCCACGACCTGCCGCGCGGCTGGGAAAAACTGGTGAAAGACTTCGTTGAATGGCTGCCAAAGCGCCTCGACGAATACACCAAGGCCGCCCTGCAGAACAGCATCCTCAAGGGTCGTACCATCGGCGTTGCCCAGTACAACACCAAAGAGGCCCTGGAATGGGGCGTCACCGGTGCCGGCCTGCGTTCCACCGGTTGCGACTTCGACCTGCGCAAGGCGCGTCCGTACTCCGGTTACGAGAACTTCGAGTTCGAAGTGCCGCTGGCCGCCAACGGCGATGCCTACGACCGCTGCATGGTTCGCGTCGAAGAGATGCGCCAGAGCGTCAAGATCATCGACCAGTGCCTGCGCAACATGCCGGAAGGCCCGTACAAGGCGGATCACCCGCTGACCACGCCGCCGCCGAAAGAGCGCACGCTGCAGCACATCGAAACCCTGATCACGCACTTCCTGCAGGTTTCGTGGGGCCCGGTCATGCCGGCCAACGAATCCTTCCAGATGATCGAAGCGACCAAGGGCATCAACAGTTATTACCTGACGAGCGACGGCGGCACCATGAGCTACCGTACCCGGATCCGTACTCCGAGCTTCCCGCATCTGCAACAGATCCCTTCGGTGATCAAAGGCAGCATGGTCGCGGACCTGATTGCGTACCTGGGTAGTATCGATTTCGTTATGGCCGACGTGGACCGCTAAGCATGAACAGCACGCTTATCCAGACAGACCGTTTCACCTTGAGTGAAACCGAGCGCTCGGCCATCGAGCACGAGCTGCATCACTACGAAGACCCGCGCGCGGCGTCGATCGAAGCCCTGAAGATCGTTCAGAAGGAACGCGGCTGGGTGCCGGACGGCGCCCTGTACGCCATCGGCGAGATCCTCGGCATCCCGGCCAGCGACGTTGAAGGCGTGGCCACGTTCTACAGCCAGATCTTCCGTCAGCCGGTCGGCCGTCACATCATTCGCGTCTGCGACAGCATGGTCTGCTACATCGGCGGCCACGAGTCGGTGGTCAGCGAAATCCAGAACAACCTGGGTATCGGCCTGGGTCAGACCACTGCCGACGGTCGCTTCACTCTGCTGCCGGTCTGCTGCCTCGGCAACTGCGACAAGGCACCGGCGCTGATGATCGATGACGACACCTTTGGCGATGTCCAGCCTGCCGGCGTCGCCAAACTGCTCGAGGGCTACGTATGACCCTGACTTCTTTCGGCCCGGCCAACCGCATCCAGCGTTCGGCCGAGACTCACCCGCTGACCTGGCGCCTGCGTGACGACGGCGAAGCCGTGTGGCTCGACGAGTACCAGGCCAAGAACGGTTACGCCGCTGCGCGCAAGGCCTTCGCCGACATGGATCAGGACGCCATCGTCCAGACCGTGAAAGACGCCGGCCTCAAGGGTCGCGGCGGTGCAGGCTTCCCCACTGGCGTGAAGTGGGGCCTGATGCCAAAAGACGAATCCATCAACATCCGCTACCTGCTGTGCAACGCGGATGAAATGGAGCCGAACACCTGGAAAGACCGCATGCTGATGGAGCAACTGCCCCATCTGCTGATCGAAGGCATGCTGATCAGCGCCCGCGCGCTGAAAACCTACCGTGGCTACATCTTCCTGCGTGGCGAGTACACCACCGCTGCCAAGCACCTGAACCGTGCCGTGGAAGAAGCCAAGGCAGCCGGCCTGCTGGGCAAGAACATCCTGGGCAGCGGCTTCGATTTCGAGCTGTTCGTCCACACCGGCGCCGGGCGTTACATCTGTGGTGAAGAAACCGCACTGATCAACTCCCTCGAAGGTCGCCGCGCCAACCCGCGCTCCAAACCACCCTTCCCTGCCGCCGTTGGCGTGTGGGGCAAGCCGACCTGCGTGAACAACGTTGAAACCCTGTGCAACGTGCCGGCGATCATTGCCGACGGCGTGGACTGGTACAAATCGTTGGCCCGCGACGGCAGCGAAGACATGGGCACCAAGCTCATGGGCTTCTCCGGCAAGGTCAAGAACCCTGGCCTTTGGGAACTGCCATTCGGCGTGACCGGTCGCGAACTGTTCGAAGACTACGCCGGCGGCATGCGCGACGGCTTCAAGCTGAAAGCCTGGCAGCCAGGCGGCGCCGGTACCGGTTTCCTGTTGCCGGAACACCTCGACGCACAAATGTACGCCGGCGGCATCGCCAAAGTGGGCACCCGTATGGGTACCGGCCTGGCCATGGCGGTGGACGACAGCGTCAACATGGTGTCCCTGCTGCGCAACATGGAGCAGTTCTTCGCTCGCGAATCCTGCGGCTTCTGCACACCGTGCCGTGATGGTTTGCCATGGAGCGTCAAGCTCTTGATGGCGATCGAACAAGGTCGCGGCCAGCCAGGCGACATCGAGACCCTGCTGGGTCTGGTCAACTTCCTCGGCCCGGGCAAGACCTTCTGTGCTCACGCACCGGGTGCCGTGGAGCCGTTGGGCAGTGCCATCAAATACTTCCGTCCAGAGTTCGAAGCCGGTATCGCGCCTGCAAGCGCCGCCGTCCCGCCTCTGGCGAAGCCGATCGTAGTCGGCGCGTAAACGCTTAAAAAGGCGAAGGGTCCGTGCCCTTCGCCTTTCGTCCGATGACGCCTTTCGGGGCTGACTGGATTCGGACGGATAACAAGATTCCATTAGCCACGCCCGCTGACACCGGGCCAACGAAGACCTTTGAACCATGGCCACTATCCACGTAGACGGCAAAGCGCTCGAAGTCGACGGGGCAGACAACCTGTTACAGGCATGTCTGTCGCTGGGCCTCGACATCCCTTATTTCTGCTGGCACCCCGCGCTTGGTAGCGTCGGGGCCTGCCGCCAGTGCGCGGTCAAGCAGTACACCGACGAGAACGACACCCGTGGTCGCATCGTCATGTCCTGCATGACCCCTGCCACCGACAACACCTGGATCTCCATCGACGATGAAGAATCCAAGGCGTTTCGCGCCAGTGTTGTTGAATGGCTGATGACCAACCACCCGCACGACTGCCCTGTGTGCGAGGAAGGCGGTCACTGCCACCTGCAAGACATGACCGTGATGACCGGCCACAACGAGCGCCGTTATCGCTTCACCAAACGTACCCACCAGAACCAGCAACTGGGCCCGTTCATTTCCCACGAAATGAACCGCTGCATCGCCTGCTACCGCTGCGTGCGTTTCTACAAGGATTACGCCGGCGGCACCGACCTCGGTGTATTTGGCGCCCACGACAACGTGTACTTCGGTCGCGTTGAAGACGGCACCCTCGAAAGCGAGTTCTCCGGCAACCTCACCGAGGTCTGCCCGACCGGTGTGTTCACCGACAAGACTCACTCCGAGCGCTACAACCGCAAGTGGGACATGCAGTTCTCGCCGAGCATCTGCCATGGCTGCTCGAGCGGTTGCAACATCTCCCCGGGCGAGCGTTACGGCGAACTGCGTCGCATCGAAAACCGTTACAACGGTTCGGTGAACCAGTACTTCCTGTGCGACCGTGGCCGTTTCGGTTATGGCTACGTCAACCGCACCGACCGTCCACGTCAGCCGCTGCTGGCCGACGGCACCAAGCTTGGCCTGGATGCTGCGCTGGACAAAGCCGCCGACCTGCTGCGCGGTCGCAACATCGTCGGTATCGGTTCGCCGCGTGCCAGCCTGGAAAGCAACTACGCGTTGCGTGAACTGGTAGGCGCCGAGCACTTCTACTCCGGTATCGAAGCCTCCGAGCTGGAACGCATCCGTCTGGTCCTGCAAGTGCTGAAAGACAGCCCGCTGCCAGTGCCGAACATGCGCGACATCGAAGACCACGACGCCGTGTTCGTCCTCGGTGAAGACCTGACCCAGACCGCTGCCCGCATGGCCCTGGCCCTGCGTCAGTCGGTAAAAGGCAAGGCCGAAGACATGGCCGAAGCCATGCGCGTTCAGCCTTGGCTCGACGCCGCCGTGAAGAACATCGGTCAGCACGAGCTGAACCCGCTGTTCATCGCCAGCCTGGCTGAAACCAAGCTCGACGACATCGCCGAAGAATGCGTACACGCCGCTCCGGACGATCTGGCCCGCATCGGTTTCGCCGTGGCTCACGCCCTGGACGCCAGCGCCCCTGCCGTTGAAGGCCTGGACGCCGAAGCCCTGGAACTGGCCAAGCGTATCGCCGACGCCCTGCTCGCGGCCAAGCGCCCGCTGATCATCGCCGGTACTTCGCTGGGCTCCAAAGCCTTGATCGAAGCCGCTGCGAACATCGCCAAGGCCCTGAAGCTGCGCGAGAAGAACGGTTCGATCAGCCTGATCGTGCCGGAAGCCAACAGCCTCGGCCTGGCCATGCTCGGTGGCGAATCGGTTGATGCCGCCCTGCAAGCGGTCATCGACGGCAAGGCCGACGCCATCGTCGTGCTGGAAAACGATCTGTACACCCGTACCGCCAAGGCCAAGGTCGATGCGGCACTGAACGCTGCGAAAGTAGTGATCGTTGCCGACCATCAGAAGACCGCCACCAGCGATCGCGCGCACCTGGTTCTGCCAGCCGCCAGCTTCGCTGAAGGCGACGGTACCCTGGTCAGCCAGGAAGGTCGCGCCCAGCGCTTCTTCCAGGTTTTCGACCCGCAATACATGGACGCGAGCATTCTGGTCCACGAAGGCTGGCGCTGGCTGCACGCCCTGCGCGCCACCCTGCTGAACCAGCCGATCGACTGGACGCAACTCGACCACGTGACCGCTGCCGTTGCTTCGAGCACCACGCAACTGGCCCGCATCGTCGACGCCGCGCCGTCCGCCTCGTTCCGCATCAAGGGTCTGAAACTGGCGCGTGAGCCGCTGCGTTACTCCGGTCGCACCGCGATGCGCGCCGACATCAGCGTTCACGAACCACGCACCCCGCAAGACAAGGACACCGCGTTCGCCTTCTCGATGGAAGGTTACTCGGGCTCTGCCGAACCGCGTCAGCAAGTGCCGTTCGCCTGGTCGCCGGGCTGGAACTCGCCGCAAGCCTGGAACAAGTTCCAGGACGAAGTCGGTGGTCACCTGCGCGCTGGCGATCCGGGCACCCGCCTGATCGAGAGCAGCGGTGATTCGCTGAACTGGTTCGCCAGTGTTCCGCGCGCGTTCAACCCGGCCCAGGGCACCTGGCAAGCCGTGCCGTTCTACCACCTGTTCGGCAGCGACGAGAACTCGTCGAAAGCCGCTCCGGTCCAGGAACGCATCCCGGCCGCCTACGTAGCACTGGCCAAGTCCGAAGCGGACCGTCTGGGCGTCAACGACGGCGCATTGCTGAGCCTCAATGTTGCCGGCCAGACCCTGCGTCTGCCGCTGCGCATCAATGAAGAGCTGGGCGCTGGCCTGGTTGCACTGCCGGCCGGTCTGGCAGGCATTCCGCCGGCGATTTTCGGCCAAACCGTTGATGGTCTGCAGGAGGCAGCGCAATGACCTGGTTCACCCCTGAAGTGATCGATGTGATCCTGACGGTCATCAAGGCCATCGTGATCCTGCTGGCCGTGGTGGTCGCAGGCGCGTTGCTCAGCTTTGTCGAGCGTCGCCTGCTGGGCTGGTGGCAGGACCGTTACGGTCCGAACCGCGTTGGCCCGTTCGGCATGTTCCAGATCGCGGCCGACATGCTGAAGATGTTCTTCAAGGAAGACTGGACCCCGCCGTTTGCCGACAAGGTGATTTTCACCCTGGCACCGGTCGTGGCCATGTCCGCCCTGCTGATCGCTTTCGCGATCATCCCGATCACCCCGACCTGGGGCGTGGCGGATCTGAACATCGGCCTGCTGTTCTTCTTCGCCATGGCCGGTCTGTCAGTCTACGCGGTGCTGTTCGCCGGCTGGTCGAGTAACAACAAGTTCGCCCTTCTCGGCAGCTTGCGTGCCTCGGCGCAGACCGTGTCCTACGAAGTGTTCATGGGCCTGGCCCTGATGGGCATCGTGGTGCAGGTCGGCTCGTTCAACATGCGCGACATCGTCGAGTACCAGGCGCAGAACCTGTGGTTTATCATTCCGCAGTTCTTCGGCTTCTGTACCTTCTTCATCGCTGGCGTGGCCGTGACTCACCGTCACCCGTTCGACCAGCCGGAAGCGGAACAGGAACTGGCCGACGGTTACCACATTGAATACGCCGGTATGAAATGGGGCATGTTCTTCGTCGGTGAATACATCGGCATCATCCTGATCTCGGCGCTGCTGGTCACCCTGTTCTTCGGTGGCTGGCACGGTCCGTTCGGCATCCTGCCGCAACTGTCCTTCGTCTGGTTCGCACTGAAGACCGCGTTCTTCATCATGCTGTTCATCCTGCTGCGCGCTTCCATCCCGCGTCCGCGTTATGACCAGGTGATGGATTTCAGCTGGAAATTCTGCCTGCCACTGACCCTGATCAATTTGCTGGTGACCGCTGCAATCGTGTTGTGGAACACGCCTGCGGTTGCGGTTCAGTGAGGATTTGACCCATGTTCAAATATATTGGCGACATCGTTAAGGGTACCGGTACCCAGTTGCGCAGCCTGGTCATGGTCTTCGGTCATGGCTTTCGCAAGCGCGACACCCTGCAATACCCGGAAGAGCCGGTCTACCTGCCACCACGCTACCGTGGTCGCATCGTCCTGACCCGCGACCCCGATGGCGAAGAACGCTGCGTAGCCTGCAACCTGTGCGCCGTGGCTTGCCCGGTGGGTTGCATCTCGCTGCAGAAAGCTGAAACCGAAGACGGTCGCTGGTACCCGGACTTCTTCCGTATCAACTTCTCGCGCTGCATTTTCTGCGGTCTCTGCGAGGAAGCCTGCCCGACCACCGCGATCCAGCTGACCCCGGATTTCGAGATGGCCGAGTTCAAACGTCAGGACCTGGTGTACGAGAAAGAAGATCTGCTGATCTCCGGCCCCGGCAAAAACCCTGATTACAACTTCTATCGTGTTGCAGGTATGGCCGTTGCGGGCAAGCCGAAAGGCGCCGCACAAAACGAAGCCGAGCCGATCAACGTGAAGAGCTTGCTGCCTTAAGGAAGAACGATGGAATTCGCTTTCTATTTCGCATCGGGTATCGCTGTTGTGTCCACACTGCGTGTGGTCACCAACACCAATCCTGTGCACGCCCTGCTCTACCTGATCATTTCGTTGATCGCCGTGGCCATGACCTTCTTCGCACTCGGCGCTCCGTTCGCCGGCGTGCTGGAAGTGATCGCCTACGCTGGCGCCATCATGGTGCTGTTCGTGTTCGTGGTGATGATGCTGAACCTCGGTCCCGCCTCGGTTCAGCAGGAACGCACCTGGCTCAAGCCCGGGATCTGGGCGGGGCCGGTGATTCTCGCCGCCCTGCTGCTGGCCGAGCTGCTGTATGTGCTGTTCGCTCACCAGAGCGGTCAGGCCATCGGCCACACCACCGTCGATGCAAAAGCCGTGGGCATCAGCCTGTTCGGTCCGTATCTGCTGGTGGTCGAACTCGCCTCGATGCTGCTGCTCGCTGCAGCCGTCACGGCGTTCCATTTGGGCCGTAACGAGGCGAAGGAGTAAGACATGCCTGCTATCCCTCTCGAACATGGATTGGCCGTCGCCGGCATCCTGTTCTGCCTTGGTCTGGTCGGCCTGATGGTCCGCCGCAACATTTTGTTCGTGTTGATGAGTCTGGAAGTGATGATGAACGCCTCTGCACTGGCCTTCATCGTTGCGGGCGCCCGCTGGGCGCAACCGGATGGACAGATCATGTTCATCCTGGTGATCAGCCTTGCAGCCGCCGAAGCCAGTATTGGCCTGGCGATCCTGCTGCAACTGTATCGCCGCTTCCACACGCTCGATATCGACGCTGCCAGTGAGATGCGCGGATGAACCTACTCTTTCTGACTTTCGTATTCCCTCTGATCGGGTTCCTGTTGCTGTCGTTCTCGCGCGGCCGCTTCTCGGAAAACCTGTCGGCGCTGATCGGTGTCGGCTCCATCGGCCTGTCTGCCATCGTCGCGGCCTACGTGATCTGGCAATTCAACGTCGCACCACCGGAAGGTGGCGTCTACACCCAGGTGCTGTGGCGCTGGATGTCGGTGGAAGGTTTCCAGCCTGACTTCGCGCTGTACCTGGATGGTCTGTCCGTGACCATGCTCGGTGTGGTCGTTGGTGTCGGCTTCCTGATCCACCTGTTTGCATCGTGGTACATGCGTGGCGAAGACGGTTACTCGCGCTTCTTCTCGTACACCAACCTGTTTATCGCCAGCATGCTGTTCCTGATCCTGGGCGATAACCTGCTGTTCATCTACTTCGGTTGGGAAGGCGTGGGCCTGTGCTCGTACCTGTTGATCGGCTTCTACTACAGCAACCGCAACAACGGTAACGCCGCACTCAAAGCCTTCATCGTCACCCGTATCGGCGACGTGTTCATGGCGATCGGCCTGTTCATCCTGTTCCAGCAACTGGGCACGCTGAACGTCCAGGAACTGCTGGTGAAGGCGCCTGAGCACTTCAAGGTCGGCGATTTCTGGATCGTGCTGGCGACCCTGATGCTGCTGGGTGGTGCGGTCGGTAAATCGGCGCAACTGCCGCTGCAGACCTGGCTTGCGGACGCGATGGCCGGCCCTACCCCGGTTTCGGCACTGATCCACGCCGCAACCATGGTGACTGCCGGTGTCTACCTGATCGCCCGTACCCACGGTCTGTTCGCCCTGGCGCCGGACATCCTGCACCTGGTCGGCATCGTTGGTGGTGTGACCCTGGTACTGGCCGGTTTTGCCGCGCTGGTACAAACCGACATCAAACGTATCCTCGCCTACTCGACCATGAGCCAGATCGGCTACATGTTCCTGGCGCTGGGCGTTGGCGCCTGGGAAGGCGCGATCTTCCACCTGATGACCCACGCCTTCTTCAAGGCCCTGCTGTTCCTTGCCTCCGGTGCGGTGATCGTTGCCTGCCACCACGAGCAGAACATCTTCAAGATGGGCGGCCTGTGGAAGAAACTGCCGCTGGCCTACGCCAGCTTCATCGTCGGTGGTGCCGCTCTGGCCGCCCTGCCACTGGTGACTGCAGGTTTCTACTCCAAGGACGAAATCCTCTGGGAAGCGTTCGCCAGCGGCAACCACGGTCTGCTTTACGCAGGTCTGGTCGGCGCATTCATGACGTCGCTGTACACCTTCCGCCTGATCTTCATCGCGTTCCATGGTGAAGCCAAGACCGAAGCCCACGCCGGTCACGGCATCGCTCACTGGCTGCCGCTGTCGGTGCTGATCGTGCTGTCGACCTTCGTCGGCGCCATGATCGTTCCACCGCTGCACGGCGTACTGCCCGAGAGCGTTGGCCATGCCGGTGGCGAAGCCAAGCACAGTCTGGAAATCGCTTCGGGCGCCATCGCCCTGGCCGGTATCCTGCTGGCGGCCCTGCTGTTCCTCGGCAAGCGTCGCTTCGTGACCGCGATTGCCAACAGCGGCATCGGCCGTCTCCTTTCGGCCTGGTGGTTCGCTGCCTGGGGCTTCGACTGGATCTACGACAAACTGTTCGTGAAGCCGTACCTTGCGATCAGCCACATGCTGCGCAAAGACCCGCTCGACCAGACCATCGGTCTGATCCCGCGCATGGCCAAGGGTGGTCACACCGCCCTGAGCCGTACCGAAACCGGTCAACTGCGTTGGTACGCTGCTTCGATGGCTGCTGGTGCCGTGTTGGTCATCGGCGCTGTCGTGCTGGTAGCGGTCTGATATGAACCTTGCGAATTTGCGAAAGGAAACGAGCCCGTCATGATTCTGCCTTGGCTAATCCTGATCCCCTTCATCGGCGGCCTGCTGTGCTGGCTGGGTGAGCGCTTCGGCGCCACCCTCCCCCGCTGGATTGCGCTGTTGACCATGACCCTGGAACTCGCCCTCGGCCTCTGGCTGTGGGCCCACGGTGACTATTCATTTGCTCCGGCGCCTGGCGCCGATCCGACCTGGGCGCTTGAGTTCAAGCACGTCTGGATCCAGCGCTTCGGCATCAACGTGCACCTGGCCCTCGACGGCCTGTCGCTGCTGATGATCCTGCTGACCGGTCTGCTGGGTATCCTGTCGGTACTCTGCTCGTGGAAAGAGATTCAACGTCACGTTGGCTTCTTCCACCTGAACCTGATGTGGATCCTGGGCGGCGTTGTCGGCGTGTTCCTGGCCCTCGACCTGTTCATGTTCTTCTTCTTCTGGGAAATGATGCTGGTGCCGATGTACTTCCTCATCGCGCTCTGGGGTCACAGTTCTTCGGACGGCAAGAAAACCCGTATCTACGCAGCGACCAAGTTCTTCATCTTCACTCAGGCTTCCGGCCTGATCATGCTGGTGGCGATCCTCGGTCTGGTCCTGGTCAACTACAACAGCACCGGCGTGATCACCTTCAACTACGCCGATCTGTTGAAGACCAAGATGTCGATGACCACCGAGTACATTCTGATGCTCGGCTTCTTCATCGCCTTCGCGGTCAAGCTGCCAGTGGTTCCGTTTCACTCCTGGCTGCCTGACGCTCACGCCCAGGCGCCGACTGCAGGTTCCGTCGACCTCGCCGGTATCTTGCTGAAAACCGCGGCCTACGGTCTGCTGCGTTTCGCCCTGCCGCTGTTCCCGAACGCCTCGGCCGAATTCGCGCCGATCGCCATGACCCTCGGTCTGATCGGGATCTTCTACGGTGCGTTCCTCGCTTTCGCGCAAACCGACATCAAGCGTCTGATCGCCTTCTCGTCCGTTTCCCACATGGGCTTCGTACTGATCGGCATCTACTCCGGCAGCCAACTGGCGCTGCAAGGTGCCGTGATCCAGATGCTGGCGCACGGTCTGTCGGCGGCGGCACTGTTTATCCTCAGCGGTCAGCTGTACGAGCGTCTGCATACTCGTGACATGCGTGAGATGGGCGGTCTGTGGTCGCGTATCGCTTACCTGCCGGCGATCAGCCTGTTCTTCGCAGCCGCCTCTCTGGGTCTGCCGGGTACCGGTAACTTCGTCGGCGAGTTCCTGATCCTGATCGGTACGTTCGCCAGTGCTCCATGGATCACCGCGATTGCCACCTCCGGTCTGGTGTTCGGTTCGGTCTACTCGCTGATCATGATCCACCGCGCTTACTTCGGTCCGTCCAAATCGGATTCGATCCTGCACGGCATGGACGGTCGCGAACTGATCATGGTGCTGGGCCTTGCGGTACTGCTGATTTACCTCGGCGTCTACCCGCAACCGTTCCTCGACACTTCTGCCGCCACGATGCATGGCGTGCAGCAGTGGCTCGGCACCGCCTTCACTCAACTCGCTTCGGCCCGGTAAGAGCGCTATGGAATTCACGATTCAACACTTTATTGCGCTTGCGCCACTGTTGATCACCAGCCTCACCATTATCGTGGTGATGCTGGCAATCGCCTGGCGCCGCAACCACTCGCAGACCTTCCTGATTTCGGTGGCAGGTCTGAACCTGGCCTTGCTGTCGATCCTGCCGGCCCTGAAAGTCGCGCCTCTGGCCGTGACCCCGTTGCTGCAGATCGACACCTTTGCCTGCCTGTACATGGCGCTGATCCTGGTCGCCACCCTTGCTTGCGTCACCCTCGCCCACGCCTACCTCGGCGATGGCGGTTCGGGTTACCCGGGCAACCGTGAAGAACTGTACCTGCTGATCCTGATGGCCGCCGCCGGTGGCCTGGTTCTGGTCAGCGCGCAGCACCTGGCCGGCCTGTTCATCGGTCTGGAACTGCTGTCGGTGCCGGTCTACGGTCTGGTGGCCTACGCCTTCTTCAACAAGCGTTCGCTGGAAGCCGGCATCAAGTACATGGTGCTGTCGGCCGCCGGTTCCGCGTTCCTGCTGTTCGGTATGGCGCTGCTGTACGCAGACTCGGGTTCGCTGAGCTTCGTCGGTATCGGTCAGGCCCTGGCCGCGACCGGCTTGCCAAGCTCGCTGGCACAACTGGGCCTGGGCATGATGCTGATCGGTCTGGCGTTCAAGCTGTCGCTGGTACCGTTCCACTTGTGGACGCCGGACGTGTACGAAGGTGCTCCGGCACCGGTGGCCGCGTTCCTCGCCACCGCGTCGAAAGTGGCTGTGTTCGCGGTCATGGTTCGTCTGTTCCAAATCTCCCCTGCCGCAAGCAGTGGCGTACTGAGCAACGTGCTGACCATCATCGCCATCGCTTCGATCCTGTTCGGTAACCTGCTGGCCCTGACCCAGAGCAACCTCAAGCGTCTGCTCGGTTACTCCTCCATCGCGCACTTCGGCTACCTGCTGATCGCACTGGTGGCGAGCAAGGGTCTGGCGGTGGAAGCCATCGGCGTGTACCTGGTCACCTACGTGATCACCAGCCTCGGCGCCTTCGGCGTGATCACCCTGATGTCCTCGCCGTACAACGGCCGTGACGCAGACGCGCTGTACGAATACCGCGGCCTGTTCTGGCGCCGTCCGTACCTGACCGCCGTACTGACCGTGATGATGCTGTCCCTGGCCGGTATCCCGCTGACTGCTGGCTTCATCGGCAAGTTCTACATCATCGCTACCGGTGTCGAGTCGCACCAATGGTGGCTGGTAGGTTCCCTGGTTCTGGGCAGCGCCATCGGCGTGTTCTACTACCTGCGCGTGATGGTCACCCTGTACCTGATCGAACCAAACCTGCGCCGCCACGACGCCCAACTGCACTGGGAACAGAAAGCAGGCGGCGTGATGCTGCTGGCGATCGCTGTGGTTGCGTTCTTCCTCGGCGTCTACCCACAACCGCTGCTGACCCTGGTTCAGCAATCGGGCCTGGCGGGCTGATCGCTCAGCGATAGTTGGCTAGAAACAGAAACGGCACCTTCGGGTGCCGTTTTTGTTTTTGTGGGATTTTGATTTTCAACGCCCTCCCCTTTTTAGGAATTTGCCTTCAAAACGATGAGCAACGGCTGACATCACGCAGTTGGCCTATGCCGTTAAATTCGAAAGTCACCCATCAAGTGGAGATCCAGAAACCATGAAGCGAGATATTTTTTCAGAGTTGATGGACGGCCTAAAGGCGTTAGCCGAAGAACGCAAAGACAAAGTCACCTTGAAAAAAACGCGCGCCCAACGGATCGGAACCATGAAGGGCCAACTCACACTTCCCAATGACATCGATACCTCTCTGCCAGAAGACGTGCTGGATAGCTTCGAACGGTAGAAACGAACATTTGCATACATGGAACGATCAGACCCACCCTGTGTGTGAGTTTCGCCCGCCCCACCTGACAAAATTGTAATTCCCCAATCACCTCCGCGTTATCCGCAGCCTGCAACGATGTCACCCGGCGACCATGCCGGCGGGCCCCTTGTCCGTCGAACAATAAAACCCACGCCGAAGCTCGTTCCCGTTCTGCCGAACCCAAGGAGTGATTGATGGTTAACAACACAAAAATATCGATGGCCGCTCTGGCAGTGGTCGTCGGCGCCGGGCCGTCCTCGGTGTTTGCAGAAGAAAAACCCGAAGGGTTTATCGAAGGCAGCAGCCTGACGGTGCTCAACCGTAACCTTTACTTCAACCGTGATCACCGCAACGGTCAGTCCAGCCCTACCGGCAATGGATACTCCGAAGCCTGGGCCCACGGCATCATCGGCAAGTTCGAATCCGGTTTCACCCAGGGCACCGTCGGGGTCGGGGTGGATGCATTTGCGATGATCGGCCTGAAGCTCGACACCGGCGACGGCCGCAACGGTGGCCGCAGTTCGTTCGATGTGTTGCCGGTCAACAGCGACGGTGAAGCACGGGACGAATACACCAAGGTCGGCGGCGCCGCCAAAGTGCGGGCCTTCGATACGGTGGTGAAAGTCGGTGATGTGTTTCCGGCCAACCCGGTGGTCGCGGCGGGCGATTCGCGATTGCTGCCGGAAAGCTTTCGCGGTGTGACCGCGACCAACAACAGCGTCGAAGGCCTGTCGATCCAGGGCGGCCGGTTGCATGCGATGAGTCAACCGGTGTCCAGCGACCTGCGCGAGAACTTCGCGACCTTCTATGCCGGCCCGGTCAACTCGCCGTGGATCGCTTACGGCGGCGGCGATTACGCGCTGAACAAAAACCTGAGTTTCAGCCTGTACTCCAGCCGCCTCAAAGATGCCTGGAACCAGTACTACGCCGGCACCGCCTGGACGTATCCGCTGTCGGATGACCTGTCGCTGTTCGGCGGCCTGAATTACTACAAGGCGGTCGACGAGGGCAAACAATTGCTCGGCGAGTTCGACAACAACATCTGGAGCGGCCGCGTCGGCGTGAAATTCGGCGCGCATTCCGTCGCCCTTTCCCACCAGCGCAACAACGGCAACGACGACTTCGACTACCTGCGCCAGTCCGACTCGATCTTCCTCGACAACTCGATCCAGTACAGCGACTTCAACTCGCCGAAAGAGCGTTCGTGGATGGTGCGCTACGACCTCGACATGACCCCCTACGGCGTGCCCGGCCTGTCGTTCATGACCCGTTATGCACGCGGCACCGACGCCGATTACTCCAACGCCAACGCCGTGTACATGCGCCGCGATGCCGACGGCAATCCACTGACCGACCAGAAGCGCTGGGAGCGTGACGTCGAAGTCAAATACGTGGTGCAGAGCGGTTCGATGAAAGACCTGTCGCTGCGCCTGCGCCAGGCCACGACCAGGGCCACGGCATTTGAGTCGGACCTGGATGAGGTACGAGTGATCGTCGAATACCCGCTGGCGATTCTCTGAGTTTCACGAGCAATGCCCATTCACCTTTAGAAGCTCCTTGCTCCTTTGGTAAGAGGTGAATCCTTTGGCGTCCTTCAGGGCGCTTTTTTTTGTTCCGCAAATAACAGATCGATTTCTTGACCGGACAAGCGGTCACCTGCCATCTTCGCCAGCGCTGAAAAACAAGAACAACGAGGGATCGATGAGCGCGCGTAAAAACCTGGAAATCGAATACTTGAGAGGCGCGGCCGTCGCCATGACCCTCTTGAGCCACGTCAACATGATGCTGCCGTTTCACGCCGATACGCTGCTGAGGATCTTTTCTGTCTTCATGCCCTGGACCGGGGTCGATCTGTTCTTCTGCATTTCCGGTTTCGTGGTGAGCAAGGCCTATCTGGACTATTTCGACAAACACCGCGCGCAAGGCCAGCCGGGGCTGGCCGCCGCTTGTTTCTGGCTACGGCGCGCCTACCGGCTGTTGCCCACTGCGTGGCTCTGGATTCTCCTCCCGCTGTTGTTTTCCATTGTGTTCAACCAGTCGAACGCCTTCGGCTCGTGGTACGACAATCTGCGCAGTTTCACTGCCGTAGCAACATTCACTGGCAACATCGCTCATTACCAATCACTGCTGGGTTCCAGCCCCCAATACTGGAGCCTGGCGCTGGAGGAGCAGTTCTACTTCGTCTTTCCGTTTTTTCTGCTGTTCATAACGTCGCCACGCTGGCGCGTCATCGTCCTGTTCGCGCTCATTGCCTTGCAGTTTGGTGTGGATCGAAATCCTTTCGGCCACCCCATGAGCATCCTCACGTACTTCCGTCTGGACGCAATGCTCTGGGGAATTCTCCTGTGCCTGTTTACCCGAACCCGCCTCTATCGGCAGATCGAACCGCGTGAGCTGGGGCAGAGTTCGACCAGATCCATGTTCTGCACGCTTTTTCTGCTCTACATGCTGGGTGCTGTCGCCATACAACTGATAGCCATGCCGATTGCCGTCGGCATGGTCGCGCTCGTCGCGGTGCTGATTGTCTGGCTGGCGAGTTACGAGAAGGGTTACATCTACTGCCCGGCCTTCATGCGCGGTTTCATGCAGTGGGCCGGCTCGCGATCCTATGGACTCTACGTGATTCACGTCTTCACCAATCACCTGAGTACAGAGATCTGGACCCGTGTGGCCGCCAGTCAGGGCGTGCCTCTGGACGGGCGTTTTACCCTTGAGCTGTTAGCGACGTCTCTGGTTCTGCTGGTAGTGCTGAGCGAGCTCAATTACCGCTTTATCGAAACGCCCCTGCGCCAGCGTGGAGCAGAGATTGCCCGCCGCAAACTGAGCCATGAAGCGCCTGCGGTAGCTGCCGGCGCGACTGCTGAGCCATTGCCAGTCAAATAACCCGCAAACGCAAAAGCGCGGCAGACGCCAGGGTCTTCCGCGCATGACCACAATGGCCGGGTGCACACCGTGAAAGTGCGCAGCATCAGCTGCCGCTGTTCCGGCAAGCACCCGCCACGCTGTACTTGAGCGTATTGAGCTGCCCGTTCGAATCCTCATAGGTCATCGCAGTGGGGACGACGGCGCAAGCGGGCTGGGGCTTCACAACGCTGACGATTTTCACCACATCAAGCTTCATTCCGTATTCGTAATCCTTCACCACGGGCGCCGCCTTGCCCCGTTCGGCCGCGTATTGCTCCATGGCCTTGGCGTTGGCGCTGAACGCTCGCTCGAAGGTTCGATCACCACCGCCTTCGGCCAGCACATTCACAGACATCGCCATGGCGCCGGCGAAGGTCATCCACTTGATCCACTTCATGTTCAATTCCTCCAAAAAAGCCCGGCATCGGAATTCGGACGACAGGCTTGTTCCAGCGCGGCGTTTTTAAAGGTCCTTGGTGGTGTCGTGTTTCTTCTCATTGACGACAACCGGGTCGCGGGCCTTTTCCCTGGCTACATACAGCTCCATGGAACGGTCGTTGGCGGTCATCATCCGGTCGAAGGTGCGATCCCCGCCACCTTCGGCCAACACCAGCGAAGACATCATCAGAGCCACGGCAAACGCGCCAATCTGTGCAAGTTTCATCGTTGATTCCTCATTCAAGTCACTGACGGGATCAAGGTAACAATCCGAACCTTTCGTGACGGTGGCGCCGAAATTACATATCCGTCATGTAGAAAGGCCCGCAATGGCGGGCCTGTTGTTGAGGCAAAAAGTGACTAGGCCGCAGTAGGCGCTTCCTCGTCCCGACGATGCGCCAGCTGATACAGCGCTGGCAGGATCAGCAGCGTGAGAATGGTCGAGGACAGAATTCCGCCAATCACCACCGTCGCCAGCGGTCGCTGCACCTCGGCCCCGGTGCCGGTCGCAAGAGCCATCGGAATGAAGCCTAAAGACGCCACCAGCGCCGTCATCAACACCGGGCGCAATCGCGTCAGCGCGCCTTCATGGATCGCTTCGGACAACGACCGGCCTTCCTCCCGCAAGTTGCGAATGAACGCGATCATCACCAGCCCGTTGAGCACCGCCACGCCGGACAGCGCGATAAACCCGACGCCCGCCGAGATCGACAGCGGAATGTCCCGAAGCCACAACGCCATGACCCCGCCGGTCAGCGCAAACGGAATCCCGGTGAACACCAGCAAGCCGTCCTTGAGGTTGTTGAACATCATGAACAGCAACCCGAACACCAGCAGCAACGCCACCGGCACCACGATCTGCAAGCGCTTGGCCGCCGATTGCAGTTGCTCGAACTGACCGCCCCAGGTGGTCCAGTAACCCGCCGGCACCTGCACGTCGCGCTCGATCACTTCGCCCGCCTCGGCGACGAAAGAACCGATGTCACGCCCACGTACGTTGGCGCTGACGATCACCAGGCGCTTGCCGTTCTCGCGGCTGACCTGATTCGGCCCCAGCACCAGATCGAGGCTGGCAACGTCCTTCAGCGCAATGAAACCGATCTGACTGGAAGCATCACCACCCGCCGCCGGCACCGGAATCAGCAGCGCCGACAACCCGTCGATGTCCTTGCGCATGGCGTCGGACAACCGCACCACCATGTCGAAACGACGGTCACCTTCATACAACGTCCCGGCCTTCTGCCCGCCGACGGCCACCGCGATGGTGTCCTGCACATCACCGACGTTGAGCCCGTAACGCGCAGCCTTGTCGCGGTCGATGTTGATGGTCAGCACCGGCAGACCGGTGGTTTGCTCGACCTTGACCTCGGACGCACCGTCGACCTTCTGCATCGCGGCGGCAATCTTCGCCGCCGTGGCGTTGAGCACGTCCATGTCATCGCCGAACACCTTGACCGCCACGTCGCTGCGCACGCCGGAGATCAGTTCGTTGAAGCGCAACTGGATCGGCTGCGACAGTTCATAGTTGCTGCCCGGCAGCGTCGCCGCGGCCTGTTGCAGTTCGGCCATCAGGGTTTCGCGGGACTTGCCCGGGTCAGGCCATTGCTCTTTGGGCTTGAGCATCACGTAGCTGTCGGAGATGTTCGGCGGCATCGGGTCAGAGGCGATTTCCGCAGTACCGGTGCGGGCGAACACGCGCTCGACTTCCGGCACTTTATTGAGGATCAACGTTTCCAGCCGCTGCTGCATATCCACCGATTGCGTCAGGCTGGTGCCCGGCACGCGCAACGCCTGCAAGGCAAAATCGCCTTCGCTGAGACTCGGCACAAACTCGCTGCCCATGCGGCTGGTGACCACGCCACTGAGGACGATCACGCCCAGCGCCGCACCCACGGCAACAGCACGATGCGACATCACCCAGGCCAGCGCCGGTGCATACACGCGACGTGCACCACGCATCATCACGCCCTCTTCTTCCTTGACCTTGCCGGTCACGAACAGCGCAATCGCCGCCGGCACAAAGGTCACCGACAAGAGCATGGCGCCGAGCAACGCGATGACCACAGTGAACGCCATCGGGTGGAACATTTTTCCTTCCACACCGCTCAGAGCGAAGATCGGCAGATACACGACCATAATGATCAACTGGCCGAAAATCAGCGGTCGCCGTGCCTCTTTCGCTGCGGCAAACACTTCATGGAAACGCTCGGATCGCGTCAGCAGACGCCCGTGATGCTGCTGCGCATGGGCCAGTCGGCGCAGGGTGTTTTCAACGATTACCACCGCGCCGTCGACAATGATCCCGAAGTCCAGCGCGCCGAGGCTCATCAGGTTGGCGCTGACCTTGTTGCTGAACATGCCGGTGAAGGTGAACAGCATCGACAGCGGAATAACCGTCGCCGTGATCAGCGCGGCGCGGATGTTGCCGAGGAACAGAAACAGGATAGCGATCACCAGAATCGCGCCCTCGACGAGGTTCTTCTTCACCGTGGCGATGGCCTTGTCGACCAGATGCGTGCGGTCGTACACCGGCACCGCGATCACGCCAGCGGGCAAGGTTTTGTTGATTTGTTCGAGCTTCGCGGCGACGGCCTGGGAGACGGTGCGACTGTTTTCACCGATCAACATGAACACCGTGCCGAGCACAACTTCCCGGCCATTTTCCGTGGCGGCGCCGCTGCGCAGTTCGCGGCCGATATCCACGGTGGCGACGTTCTTGATCCGGATCGGCGTGCCGTCGACGTTGGCCATGACGATGTTGGCGATGTCCTCGGTGCTCGCCACCTGGCCCGGCGCGCGAATCAGCAATTGCTCGCCACTGCGCTCGATGTAGCCGGCGCCGACGTTGGCGTTGTTGCGCTCCAGCGCCGTCACCAGATCGGTGAGGGTCAGTTTGTAGGCCGCGAGTTTTTTCGGATCAGGCGCAATCTGGTACTCCTTGGCAAAACCGCCGATGGTGTTGATTTCGGCCACACCGGGGACGTTGCGCAGCTGCGGCTTGATGATCCAGTCCTGAATCACCCTCAAATCGGTCGGCGTGTAGGGCGTACCGTCGTCCTTCAGGGCGCCTTGTTTCGTCTCGACCGTCCATAGAAAAATCTCGCCGAGCCCGGTGGAAATCGGCCCCATCACCGCTTCCACGCCCTCGGGCAATTGCTCTTTGGCCGACTGCAATCGTTCGTTGACCAATTGCCGGGCAAAGAACAGATCGGTGCCGTCCTTGAAGATCACCGTGACCTGGGACAACCCCGAACGCGACAGCGAGCGCGTCTGCTCCAGCGCCGGCAGGCCGGCCATCGCGGTTTCAATCGGAAAGGTGATGCGCTGCTCGGTTTCCAGCGGCGAGAACCCGGCCGCGCCGGTGTTGATCTGCACCTGGACGTTGGTGATATCGGGCACGGCGTCGATCGGCAACTTCTGGTAACTGGCGATACCGAGGCCAGCCATGAGCAGAACGGCGAGCAGCACGATGATGCGCTGCTCGATGGCAAACTGGATCAGGCGTTCGAACATGGGAGTCTTCCGAGATTAATGACTGTGCTCGGCCGAGGCTTTGCCCAGCTCCGATTTGAGGACGAAGCTGCCGGCGCTGGCGACTTGCACGCCCGGCTCCAGTCCGGCGATGACTTCCACCTGCCCCGCCGCGCGACTGCCCAGTTCCACCGCTTGCGCCTTGAAGCCGTCTTCTGTGCGGACGAAGACCGTGGGTTTGTCCTCGACGGTCTGGATCGCGGTTTCCGGTACGGCGACTTTGGCCTGACGGCTGTCGGTGGCGACCAGCGCGGTGACAAACAGGCCCGGGCGCCATGAGCCTTGCGGGTTTTCCAGGGTGACGCGCACGGTCGCGGTGCGGGTCTGTTCGCCGAGCAGGCTGCCGACGTAAGCCACGGTGCCGCTGACTTCGGCGTTCAACTCCGCCGCGCTGACGGTGACGGGTTTGCCCACTTGCACCTTGTTCAAATCCTTCGGTGACACGCCGAAGGTGACCCACACCCGCGACAAATCCGAGAGCGTGAACGCCGCCGTGGTTTCATCGACCACCTCGCCCGGCGTCAGGTGCTTTTCCACTACCACACCGTCGAACGGCGCCCGCAGTTCATAGCGATTGCCACCGGTGGCGACCACACTGCCACTGAGCACGCTGATCTTTTGCCGGGCATTGCTCACGGCAATTTCGGCTTCCTCCAGGGCCTGACGTGCCTGGAGGAAATCCTGTTCGGCGGAGATCTTGTCCTGCCACAGTTTCTTCTCGCGCTCGAACGTCGTGCGGGCCAGGGCCAAGCGGCGTTGCGCGGCTGCCTGCTCGCTGCGCTGATCGGAAATCTGCTGACTGGCGATCACCGCCAGCAACTGGCCCTTTTTCACCGACTGCCCGAGATTGACCGACACCGACTCGACCACGCCCGGCACGCGCGGCACCACATGCGCGGTGCGGTCTTCGTCAAAACGCACTTCACCGGGGAACGACAGGCCGAGGCTGAAGCTATGCGCCTGGGCGGCGGCCAGTTGAATCCCCGCCGCCGCGATCTGCTCGGCCGTCAATTCTATGTGCCCTTCTTCGGCATGCTCGCCGTCAGCAGCGGCGCCTTCTTCGGCGTGATCGGCGTGTTCCGCCGCTTCGTCGGCATGCGCATCGATGGACGCATTGCCGCTCCACATCGAGCCGATGCCAATGCCCAGCGCCAACGTCGCCGCAGCGACCACAATCAGTTTTTTATCCATGGAAACTCCTCTGCGCCAAACCATCGCGCAGTGATCAAAAAGTTGGAATTCAAGGGTTGGCGCTGAGGTCGCCGAAGATGCGTTCGATGCGGACCCGGGCGTCGGTCGCCTCGCTCACCGCCTGGATGTATTGGCTGCGAGCGGCGATCAATGTGCGCTGGGCATCGAGCACGTCGAGGAAGCCGAACTTGCCCATTTCGAAACCGCGAGTGGCGCTGTCCACCGCACTTTGCGCGGCGGGCAGGATGGTCCGGTCGAATGCCTGGATTTCGCCGTTGGCGGTCTGCCATTGCGCCAGCGTGGTCTGGATTTCCGTGCGCAAACGCAGTTCGGTGGCGTTGCGCAGGTCACGCGCCTGATCGGTACGCCGCGCCGCCGCCAGCACGTTGCCCTGATTGCGGTTGAACAGCGGAATCGGCATCGACAGCCCCACCACGTTGACCCGCTCGCGCTCGGCTTCGCTGTACTGGCTGCCGACGCTGACGGTGAGATCGGGAATCCGCTGGGACTTTTCCAGCCCCAGCGACGCCTCGCGCTGCTCGATCTGCAACCTGGCCAGGCGCAGCTCCGCTGTTTCGTTCAGGCGCTCAAGCAAACGGGTGGGCGGCGGTACGCTGGGCAGACTTTGAGTCGCGGTCTGCACCATGGTCGATGTCGGCAACGGTGCACCCATGACCTGCGCCAATTGCTGGTACGCATTGGCCTGATCGCGCTCGGCGCGGCTCAATTCCAGGCGCACTTCCGAAAGCTGCACTTGCGCCCGCGTGCCTTCGACCGGCGACGACTTGCCCGCCTCGATCCGCCCCTGTGCCACACGCAAACCGTGCTCGGCGAGCTGCAGCGACTGCCGGGCCAGTTGCAAACGTTGCTGCGCGGTTTGCGCACCGTTGAACGCTTGAAGCACGTCGGCGCGCAGTGCGTTGCGCTTGCGCTCCAGTTCAATGCCGGCGGCATCCTGCGCACGACTCGCCACATCAATCCTCGCGCCACGCTTGCCGCCCAGTTCGATCGGCTGGCTGAGCATCACCGTGGTGGTGCGCGATTCGCGCCGGGTGTCTTCGGCCTCCCACGACACCTCGGGGTTGGGGATCAGCCCGGCCTGTTTGCGGTCGCCTTCGGCAATGCCGATTTCCCACTGCGCGGCGGCCAGATCCGGGTTACCGGCGAACGCGGTTTGCAACGCCTGATCCAGCGTCAGGGTCGATGCGCTGGCAAGGCTGGTACAGGCCAGCAACAAGAGGCCGCTGGCGGTTTTTTTCAGGCGTGATCGCGCCGTCAGTTCAATTAAACCGGGCAATGGAAGGCTTCCTTCAATCAAGAATCGTTGATGGCGCCACGGTAGGGTTTTGAACTTATCGACAAGGTGACGTGAACATTACAAATCCGTTATCCACGGTTTATCGAAGTTGTTTTGCTCTAGGATTCGAAGTTCGAATGGCTTTATTGCAATAGATAGAAACAAATACGCGTTAGTTATCCGCCGAACAGCACTTGCCGAAATGGAAGTCATCAAAAACCGACCATTTCGCTGCGACAGGCTGTCGCGGATGGCCGATTTAAAGGGCTCAGGCGTTGACTCTGTAGTCACTACAGCCTTTACCGTGCACGCCATCCAGTTAAAAAGTCCGTCAGGAAGTCCCTGCAAAAACTGCAACTTCCAGACTCACTTACTTAAATACCCATTCATCAAAAGTGGTGAAACATCATGCGAATCCTTGTCGTCGAGGACGAGCTTAAAGCTGCCGAATACTTGCATCAGGGCCTGACCGAAAGTGGTTATATCGTTGATCACGCCGTCAATGGCGCGGATGGTTTGCACCTGGCGCAACAACAGGTTTATGACCTGATCATTCTCGATGTGAACCTGCCGGAACTCGACGGCTGGAGCGTGCTGGAACAACTGCGTCGCACCCACTCCACCCGGGTGATGATGCTCACCGCACGCGGGCGGCTGGCGGACAAGATCCGCGGTCTGGATCTGGGCGCCGATGATTATCTGGTCAAGCCGTTCGAGTTTCCGGAACTGCTGGCGCGGGTACGCACGTTGATGCGCCGTAGCGAAAACATCCCGGTGCCGCAGGTGCTCAAGGTCGCCGATCTGGAACTCGATCCGGGCCGTCACCGGGCGTTTCGAGGCACGCAGCGCATCGACCTGACCACCAAGGAGTTCGCCCTGCTGCACCTGCTGATGCGCCAGTCCGGCGAAGTGCTGACCCGCACCCAGATCATCTCGCTGGTGTGGGACATGAATTTCGACTGCGACACCAACGTGGTCGAAGTTTCGATCCGTCGCTTGCGGGCGAAGATCGACGACCCGTTCGACAGCAAACTGATCCACACCCTGCGCGGTGTCGGCTATGTGCTGGAGGCCCGGGAATGAAGCCGGCCAGTCTGTCGCTGCGACTGGGGCTGACCGTGAGCATCCTGGGTGCGCTGCTGGTGGTTTTCCTGGCGATTCTTGCCTACTTCGCACTCACCCATGAACTCAATGCGTTGTCCCGGGACAGCCTGGAAAAGAAGCTGGAACAGGTCGAGCACAGCCTGACGCTGTACTTCGACACCGGCGAGATCAGCGCCAAGCCGCATATTCTGCTCGATCAGGTCATGGGACATGACAACCTTACGCTGACCATTTACGACCTGAACAACCTGCGCACCCCGCTGCTCAAGTCCGGCTCGGGCCTGACCGATCCACGGATTGAACTGAAGGCAGTTCGGGCGACCACCGATCAGTTGACCCACACCGACAGCGCCGATGCTGAAGGCGCGAAGTTTCTCACCGTCTCCAAGCTGATTCGCCTCAAGGACGGCAGCAACGTACCGGTGCTGCTGTCGATGGATAACGCCCACGATCAGGCTCTGCTCAGTGCTTATTTGCGCTCGACGTTGATGGCTTTGCCATTGCTGCTGGTATTCATCGGCCTGACCGCATGGGGGGCGGTGCAGCGAGGGCTGGCACCGTTGCGCGAATTCCGCAAAGTGGCGGCACGAGTGACGACGCAGGATCTCGATCACCGGTTGTCGGTGCTGAACATGCCCCAGGAACTCAGCGAACTGGCGCAGGGCATCAACGTCATGCTCGATCGACTGGACAGCGGCGTGCAGCAGTTGTCGCAGTTCTCCGATGACCTGGCCCACGAGCTGCGCACGCCGATAAACAACCTGATGGGCAAGGCCCAAGTGACGCTGTCGCGAGAGCGCTCGGTCGAGGAATACACCAACGTTCTGGTGTCCTGCACCGAAGAGCTGGAGCGGGTCGCGCGGATTGTTTCGGACATGCTGTTCCTGGCCCAGGCGAGCCAGCCTGCGGCACACACCTCGTTCGAGCCGATTGCGCTGGAGGAAGAGGCGTTCAAAGTGGCGGATCTGTTTTTCCTGACGGCACAGGACAAACAGATCGATCTGAAGGTCATCGGCAGCGCTCAGGTATCGGGCGACCGGCTGATGATTCAGCGAGCGATTTCCAATCTGCTGTCCAATGCCCTGCGCCACTGCCCGTCCGGCAAGACCGTTTCGCTGTTCATCGAACAAACGCCGAACGAGGTGTCGCTGCGGGTGAGCAATCCCGGCACAGGCATCGAAGCGCGGCACCTGCCGTATCTGTTCGACCGTTTTTACCGGGTCGACAGCAGTCGCACCCGTTCACAGGGCAGTACCGGGCTGGGGCTGGCCATCGTGCATTCGATCATGACCTTGCATCAGGGCTCCGCGCAGGTTCAAAGCCGTCCGGGGGCGATGACGGTGTTCAGTCTGGTGTTTCCTGTGATGCACCGGGAACGGCACTGAACCGTCAAGCCGATTTGTGCGGTGTTTTCTCAAACCTCATGGGAAAAATCACCGCACAAGTGCTGCATCCATCTCCGTAAATCCTTCAGTACGAATTTGCGTCGTCCCCGCGCTGAAACGTCCGACAGCGGCACACGACAGAACGCCTCAAACCGCTGACTCCTTTCGCATGGTTCGCCCGTTGCCACGCAGTGCTGCCCCCCAGAAATACATCCGCCCGGCGTCAATTCACGTTTTATCAGTACGTATTTCGACACCGCTGAAACCCGCGGCTGGAAACGTCCGGACATTTTTGACCCCGCCCTCACCGCCCTTTTAGATTCGGTTCGTGCTTGCAACAGCACTCCCAAACAACAACCAAGGAGCAACATCATGGGCTACATGGGCAGCTTGAACGCAAACCCTATCGATGAACTGGAAGAGCAGGAAGCACCCTCGCCAGAGCAGATCGAAGCGCTGCAACTGACCGAGGAAGAACAGGCGGAACTCAACGCCGAGTGACAGAACCCGCGGGGGCCTTGCGCCCTCGCGGGCTTTCCAGGAAGGAAATCATGGACAAGACAACGTTGGCCGAGCGTGAGCTCACGGCCGATCAGGCAGAACGGCGTATTCACACCGAACTTTCACGCCTGGGCCTCACACCGCACACCCGCACCCTCGGCAGCAAAGTGGTTGCCGTTCAGGCCAGTCTGCATGGCAGCGACAACCGTCATGCCCGTGGCTCCGGCAAGGGCTATGCGGATCAGGCGCACCTGGGCGCGCTCTATGAAGCGCTCGAGCACTATTGGACGGATGAGCTCTGTACCTACGATGTTCACCACGAGACGGAACGCTATTTCAAAGACACGCCGGTGTTTGCCGATGACTCGCTTCTGCACAGGCTCACTTGCCAGCAAAACGTGCGCATCACCTGCCGGACCTATGTCTGTCCGCCGTGGCATGACCGGTTTTCCTATCCGGTGGCGCTGACCTCGCCGAACGGTTCACGTTTGCCCTCGTCACCGGATATGGCGGACTACCGCGCCGTGCAGCGCTACGCCAGTAACAGCGGCACCGCGATTGGCGCAACTTACAACGAAGCGATGCTGCACGCCGCCAACGAATGCATCGAGCGCGACGCCGTGTCGTTGTTTTTGCTCAACCATTTTTACTACGAGAATCATCCACCACTGCGGCGGGTGGCGCGTCTCACTGAAAGCGACGAACTCGGTCGTCTGTGGGCCGATGCCGAACAGGAGATAGACGGCGAAATCGTGCTGGTGGATATCAGCACCGAGTTCACGACCCGGACTTTTCTGGCCCTCACCACGAAGCCGGGCGCTCACCCACAGGTATTCGGCAGTGGCAGCTCCCTCGACCCGCGCCACGCGGCGTGGCGGGCGCTCACTGAACTGGTGCAATTGCAACTCAGCGCCGCCGAACCCGAATACCGACAGACGCTGAACAATGCGCTGCGCAATCTGCAGCCCTTCCCGCGCCTGCTGCGCTGTGCGCAGTTCGATCCGCAGACGCTGCTGCATCGCTGCGTTCAACACGAGGTGAGACTGCCGGGTTCCGCTAAAGACCTGTCGGTGGACAATCAACTGCACTTGCTGACTCAAGACCTGCGGATTCATGGCCGTACGCTGGGGGCCGCCATCCTGCAGCGAACCGAGCTCGGCACCACCCTGCTCAACGTGGTGATCCCCGGACTGGAACGCTTCTTCGTGGTCTCCAGCGGCAACGTCGTCATTCCGCAAGCCCGGGGCCGTACGCTGGAGAGGCCAGCCGTATGAACCGACTCGATCGCACCCGGGAACTGACACTGGCACGTTCGATGCGCCTTTACCTCAACGAGAACGGCACGGTTGGCCACTTCCTCGAACCACGAGGCAGCGGACTGCACCACGTTTTTTTCCTGCGGGTGAACGATGAGCTCTGGGTCGGCCGCAAGCTCCTGCAGCGTGACCGGCATTTCCGGTGGCAGGCCGGCAGTGCGCTCAAACCCGACATGTTGTTTGGCCCGCACCTCCACTCATTGTTGGGTGATGACGGGTTGTCGATCGGCTATCGGACGGTCTCCCCCGCAGACAAAGCGCAGTTCTTCGAGCACGCCTTGCATCAGGCTGACAGCGAGGTCCTGTTTCCCTTTCCGCTGCTGGATGAGGCGGGCCGGGAAGCGGTCTGCCCGGCAGACTTCTGGCAATGCAACGAATCACTGGCCGAACAGCTGAACACTGACGAACACCACTTGCGCGAATACTGCGCCGGGCTGCTCCAGGCCATCACTGAAAAAGGCGCGCTGATTTACGACCCGGCCTGTTCGACCGGCGCGTTCATCGCCCACCTCGCCCGCGCCCTGCCCGACTGTCTGTGCCTGGGCAGTGACCGTTCGGCCTCGATGATCGAACACGCCAGGCACTGGCACAGCGGAACATCCATCGAATTCGACGTGCTGGAGGCGAGTGAAGCTTTCGATTCGGGGATTCGCTGCGATGTCTTGGTCCTGCGGTTCCTCAACGCCGAAGTCTTGACCCGACGGGATGCCCAGGCCGCATTCGAATCGCTGATCCGCTGCGTCAAGCCCGGCGGCACGATCCTTGTTTTCGGTCACACACCGGTGTTGATACCTGTCTCCTGGCTGGCTTCCATCCACAACCTGAAACTTGAATCCAGCGTCGCGGCACGGCCCGGGCAGGTCGAGCTGTTCCAGTTCTATCGTCTGACGGTTCCGGCGCCATGAGTTTTTCCCTGCACAGCCGAGGTTTTTACCCGACCGGCGACGGCCATCAACTCTATTGGGAACGGCATGGTGTTCCGGGACACGAACCGGTGTTTTTTATCCATGGTGGTCCCGGCGGGCGTATCAGCCGCCACCATTTGCAGTTCTTCGACACGGGCCGGTTCGACATCATCCTGTTTGATCAACGAGGTTGTGGACGCTCGACGCCCTACGGCGAACTTCGGGATAACACTACCGGGCAGTGTGTCGAAGACATCGATGCCCTGCGCCAGCATTTCGGCTTCGAAAAAATCAGCGTGCTGGGGGTGTCATGGGGTAGCTGGCTGGCGATCCAGTACCAACAGCGCTATCCGCAGCACCTGCTGAAAACCACGCTGGTCTCGGTATTCGTGCCGTTTGCCGACAATGTCCGGGCCTACGATCAGGCGCTCAATGACGGGCTGGCGCAATCGCCTCAAATGTCGCCCAGCCACCGTGCCAGGGACATCTACCGGATCCTCGGCGAAGGCTGTCCATTGCAACAACACCGCGCCGCCATCGAATGGTTGAACGCTGTTCTACGTCGCACAGGGCAGACGATTTGCCCCGACACACTGGAGCGCTTCGTCGATCAGGAAGCCGTGCTCGCGATTCGTCTGGAACTGCATTACCACCTGCAGAACTACTGCTTCACGCCAAAGGATGAAGACCTGACCCTCGATGACAACACCCTGCTGATCCAGGGCATCCGCGATACCCATGGCATGGCCAGCGTGCGCTGGCTCAGGCAACGCATGAACATCCATTGCCGGCTGCTGCACGCCGGGCACAACGCCTTTGAAAACGCCCTCCTTAAAGCGGTGCGCCGGGCGGTGAAACGTGAAATCGAGGGCTAAAAAAAACGGCACCCGAAGGTGCCGTTCCGTCCCGCAAAAGCGCTTACTTGCGTGCCGCCTCCCACGACTTGAGCAGTTCGTTGTAGCTCACGGTTTCGCCCTTCGGCTTCTCGTTGGCCAGCTTCGGTTTTGGTGCGCCCGGTTGGTCGAACCAGTATTGCGCGTCGCGCTCGGGGTTCATTTTCGGTGCGCACACCGCTTGGGCCTTGGACCGCTCCAGACGGGTCATGATCGCGTCCTGATCCTTGGCCAGACCGTCGAGGGCCTGTTGCGGGGTCTTCTCGCCGCTGGCGGCCTCGGCGATGTGGCTCCACCACAGTTGCGCCAGGCGTGGGTAGTCCGGCACGTTGGTACCGGTCGGGGTCCATTGCACGCGGGCCGGGCTGCGGTAGAACTCGACCAGACCACCGAGTTTCGGTGCCAGATCGGTCATCGCTTGCGAGTTGATGTCCGACTCGCGAATCGGCGTCAGGCCGACGATGGTTTTCTTCAGCGACACGGTTTTCGAAGTCACGAACTGCGCGTACAGCCAGGCCGCGAGTTTCTGTTTCTCAGGCGTGGACTTCATGAAGGTCCAGGAGCCCACGTCCTGATAACCGAGCTTCATCCCTTCTTCCCAGTACGGCCCGCGTGGCGACGGTGCCATACGCCATTTCGGCGTGCCGTCGGCGTTGACCACCGGCAGGCCCGGTTTGGTCATGTCGGCGGTGAACGCGGTGTACCAGAAGATCTGCTGGGCGATGTTGCCCTGGGACGGCACCGGGCCGGACTCGGAGAAAGTCATGCCCGCCGCTTCCGGTGGCGCGTACTTCTTCAGCCAGTCGACGTATTTGGTGGTGGCGAACACCGCCGCCGGGCCGTTGGTGTCGCCGCCGCGGGTCACGCTGGAACCGACCGGGTGGCAATCCTCGACACGAATCCCCCACTCGTCCACCGGCAAGCCGTTGGGAATGCCCTTGTCGCCGCCACCGGCCATGGAGAACCAGGCATCGGTGAAGCGCCAGCCCAGCGACGGGTCTTTCTTGCCGTAGTCCATGTGCCCGTAAATACGTTTGCCGTCGATTTCCTTGACGTCTTCGCTGAAGAACTTGGCGATGTCTTCATAGGCCGACCAGTTCACCGGCACGCCCAGTTCATAGCCGTACTTTTCCTTGAACTTGGCTTTCAGGTCGGCACGTTCGAACCAGTCGGCGCGGAACCAGTACAGGTTGGCGAACTGCTGGTCGGGCAACTGATAGATCTTGCCGTCCGGCGCGGTGGTGAAGGAGATGCCGATGAAGTCCTTGATGTCGAGGGTCGGCGAGGTGAAGTTCTTGCCTTCGTTGGCCATCAGGTCGGTGATCGATTCGGTCTTGCCGTAGCGAAAGTGCGTACCGATCAGGTCCGAGTCGTTGACCCAGCCGTCGTAGATGTTCTTGTCCGACTGCATCACGGTCTGCATTTTTTCCACGACGTCGCCTTCCTGCAGCAGGTCGTGGGTCAGCTTGATGCCGGTGATTTCGCTGAAGGCCTTGGCCAGCACCTTGGATTCATATTCGTGGGTGGTCAGGGTTTCCGAGACGACCTTGATGTCCATCCCGCGAAACGGCTCGGCCGCCTTGATGAACCACTTCAGTTCTTCGAGTTGCTGCTCGGCCGTCAGGGTCGACGGCTTGAACTCGCTGCCGATCCATTTTTTTGCGGCATCTTCGTAGGCGTCGGCCCAGGCGGACGCGCTCAAACCGCTGAGTGCCAGCATGGCTGCCAATGAAATGCTATGTCGCAGCTTATTTTTCTTATCGAACATAGAGACCTCCTGTTAGGTTTTCGGAGCAAGATTGCCGAGCGATTCGACTAGCCCCAACGCATCACAGCCAACAGCCACACCAGGGACAACGCGGACGCTACCCAGATGCTCCAGTCGGTCACGCCGATTACCAGCAGATGCAGGTAGGCGCTGCCGAGAAGACCGATGAACAAGCGATCGCCACGGGTGGTGGCAATCGGCAGAAACCCTCGCCGCAAGATGCTCGGCGAGCGCAATTCCCAGGTGGTCATGCCCACCAGGATCAACCCGATCACGATGAAAAACGCCGCCGTCGGGACGGTCCAGCTCATCCATTCCATCATCAGTTCCTCAGACCCGGCCCAGGGCAAAGCCCTTGGCCACGTGGTTGCGAACGAACCAGATCACCAGCATGCCGGGGAGGATAGTCAACACCCCCGCCGCCGCCAGTACACCCCAGTCAATGCCGGACGCCGACACCGTGCGCGTCATCACCGCCGCGATCGGTTTGGCGTTCACCGAGGTCAGCGTGCGCGCCAGCAGCAGCTCGACCCAGGAAAACATGAAGCAGAAAAACGCCGTCACACCGATGCCGGAGCCGATCAGCGGGATGAAGATCTTCACGAAGAACTTGGGAAAACTGTAGCCGTCGATGTAGGCGGTTTCGTCGATTTCCTTCGGCACCCCGGACATGAATCCTTCAAGAATCCACACCGCCAGCGGCACGTTGAACAGGCAGTGCGCCAGCGCCACGGCGATATGGGTGTCGAACAGACCAATCGACGAATACAACTGGAAGAACGGCAGCAGGAACACCGCCGGTGGCGCCATGCGGTTGGTCAGCAGCCAGAAGAACAGGTGTTTGTCGCCAAGAAAGCGATAGCGCGAAAACGCGTAGGCCGCCGGCAGCGCCACGCTCAGGGAAATGATCGTGTTCAGACTGACGTAGTACAGCGAATTGATATAGCCGGTGTACCAACTCGGGTCGGTGAAGATCACCTTGTAGTTCGCCAGCGTGAAATCCTGTGGGAAAAGGGTCAGTCCGCCGAGGATTTCGGTGTTGCTCTTGAACGACATGTTCAGCAGCCAGTAGATCGGCACCAGCAGGAACAGGATGTAGAGCAGCAGTGGGATCACTTTTTTCATAGGGGTAAGACGTTTGCTCATGGCCGGGCCTCAGCGGTTGGCATCGTTGTGGGTCATGGCGGTGTAGAACAGCCAGGACACCAGCAGGATGATCAGGAAGTACACCAGCGAGAATGCCGCCGCCGGCCCCAGGTCGAATTGGCCTACGGCCATCTGGGTCAGGGTCTGACTCAGGAAGGTCGTCGAGTTACCCGGCCCGCCGCCGGTGAGCACGAACGGCTCGGTGTAGATCATGAAGCTGTCCATGAAGCGCAGCATCACCGCGATCAGCAGCACGCTCTTCAACTTGGGCAACTGAATATGGCGGAACACGGCCCAGGCCGAAGCCCGGTCGATGCGCGCGGCCTGGTAATACACGTCGGGAATCGCCCGCAGCCCGGAGAAACACAATAGCGCCACCAGCGAAGTCCAGTGCCAGACGTCCATCACCAGCACGGTGACCCAGGCGTCCATGGTGTTGGCCGCGTAGTTGTAGCTGATGCCCATGGCGTTGAGGCTTGAACCGAGCAGGCCGATGTCGGCGCGGCCGAAAATCTGCCAGATAGTGCCGACCACGTTCCATGGAATCAGCAGCGGAATCGCCAGCACGATCAGCACCACCGATGACCAGCGACCCTTGGTCGGCATGGTCAGCGCAATGGCGATGCCGAGCGGAATTTCGATCAGCAGCACACACGCCGAGTAGATGAACTGGCGCAGCAACGAGTCGTGCAGGCGCGGATCGAGCAGCACCTGCTTGTACCAGTCGGCGCCTACGAAGTAGCGGCTGGACTGGTCGAAGATGTCCTGCACCGAATAGTTGACCACGGTCATCATCGGGATCACCGCACTGAAGGCCACCAGCAGGAACACCGGTAACACCAGCCACCAGGCTTTGTTGTTCTGCACCTTGTTCATGGCTGTACCTCGCTGTCGGTGGCATCCAGCAGAAATTCGTCGGCATACACCATCAGCCACTGCGCCGGAAAACTGATGTACGCCGTGCCCTGCGGCACCGGTTTGTCCTCGGCCAGACGCACTTTCAGCGGCGCGCCGTCCAGATCCAGGGTCATGATCTTGTAGGTGCCGAGGTCTTCGACGTGTACGACCCGCGCCTGCATCGCGTCATCGAACGGCTCATCCCACACATGGATGAATTCGGGACGGATGCCGACCTTCAGATTTTTCCACTGACCGTGTTCGATATGGCGCTGCAAGGCGTCGGACAGCGGCAGATGAGTCGAGTTGAAACCGACCCCGCCCGGTTGCGGCTGCACTTCGATCAGGTTCATCCCCGGGCTGCCGATGAAGTAGCCGACAAAGGTGTGGCTCGGCCGCTCGAACAATTCCCGTGGGGTGCCGAACTGGACGATCTGGCCGCCGTACATCACCGCGATCTTGTCGGCGAAGGTCGAAGCCTCCAGTTGATCGTGGGTGACGTAGACCATGGTGATGTTGAATTGCTCGTGGATCTGCTTGAGCTTGCGCCGCAGTTTCCATTTCAGGTGCGGGTCGATCACCGTCAGCGGCTCATCGAAGAGGATCGCCGACACGTCATCGCGCACCAGGCCACGGCCCATGGAAACTTTCTGTTTTTCGTCGGCAGTAAGGTTGCGCGCCTTTTTGCTCAACAAGTTCTGCAGGTCGAGGACTTCGGCGATTTCCTGCACCTTGCTGTGCACTTTCGCCTCGGCCAGGCCCTGATTGCGCAAGGGAAAAGCCAGGTTGTCGAACACGGTCATGGTGTCGTAGACCACCGGGAACTGGAAAACCTGCGCGATGTTGCGCTTTTCCGGGGTCAGATCGTTGACCGCTTTGCCGTCGAACAGCACATGACCCTGGGACGGGCTGAGCAGACCGGAAATGATGTTGAGCAAGGTCGACTTGCCGCAACCCGACGGACCGAGCAAGGCATAGGCGCCGCCCTGCTCCCAGATGTGGTCCATCTCGCGGATCGCGTAATCCTCGGGCCCGCTCGGGGTTTTGCTGTAGCTGTGGGCGAGGTGCTGCAAACGGATTTCGGCCATCAGGCAACCCTCGCGACGCGCCGGCCCGGTGCCTGCACCAGACGGCCCTGCGCATCGAACACAAACAGTTTATGAGTCGGGATATAGATGCGGATCGGCGCATCGACGTCGTATTCGTGAACCCCCGGCAAATGCAGCACCAGCAGGAAATGCTCGTTGCGCACGTGGAGGAAGGTTTCGGAACCGCTGATCTCCGCCACCTCGACGGTCACCGCCAGTTCCAGGTCGTCGTCGTTGCTCGGCACCAGCGAGATGTGGCTCGGGCGCACGCCAAAACGGAACTCGCCCTCGCCCACCGGCCGCAGATCGACGTTCAACGGAAAGTGCACGAAGTTGGCGAAACTCACTTCGTTGCCGGCGATGCGCCCCGGCATCAGGTTGATCGGCGGTTCGGAGAACAATTCGGCGGCCAGCACCGTTTGCGGCTGGTGATAGACATCGGTCGAAGGGCCGCTCTGGATCACCCGGCCTTCATGAAGAATGGTGGTGGTGCCGCCCAGCGCCAGCGCTTCGTTGGGTTCGGTGGTGGCGTAAATGGCGATGGTGTGGCGCGCCTTGAACAGCTCGCGCATTTCCTGGCGCAGCTCCTCGCGCAGTTTGTAGTCGAGGTTGACCAGCGGCTCGTCGAACAGAATCAGTTCGGCATCCTTGACCAGCGCCCGGGCCATGGCGGTGCGCTGCTGCTGGCCCCCGGACAGTTCCAGCGGATAGCGCTTCAGAAACTTCTCGATGCGCAGCATCTTCGCGGTTTCCTGCACCTTGCTCTGGATCTGCTCGTTGGAGATACCGGCCTGGCGCAGCGGCGACGCGATGTTCTCGAACACCGTCATGGTCGGGTAATTGATGAACTGCTGATAGACCATCGACACGTTGCGCAGACGTACCGGGCGCTGGGTGACGTCGACGCCGTTCATCAGGATGCGGCCGCTGTCGGGCTTGTCCAGACCGGCCATCAGGCGCATCAGACTGGTCTTGCCGGACAGCGTGCGCCCGAGCAAAACGTTGAAGGATCCAGGTTCGAATTTCAGGCTCGCATCGTCGATCCAGGTCTGGCCCTCGACGGTACGGCTGACGTGCTCCAGGGTGAGTGACATGGCTCGGCCTTTTTATTATTGGAGTCAAGCGACCTGTCCTGTAGAGCGACATTCGTGCCAGAAACGGCAAGCTGTTGATTTACCGCAAAATTCGCTGGAGACCACGCAAACCGTGGTTCGTAGCTGAACACAAGTGAACAGTCGCGACTGAACAATTGAACAGTCGGGCGATTGACAATGAACAATAGTGAACAACACTCTATGGATGCTTTTTGCTCGTCGAACGAGCCATAACAAAAACAACAAAGCACCCTTCAGAGACTGCCAATCATGGCCGCACCTGCCCCGCCGCTTTCCCATGACGCCATCGTCCAGGACTCCTGGTCCCGTTGCCGCGCCTTCGGTCTCAATCATCAAAGCGCACCGGCCTTCGATCAGTTGCCCGCCGCCGGCATTGCGCAGTTGCTCGACCGCCATCATTCACTGGTGCAGACCACTCACCAGGAAGTGCTGCCGTATTACGAGAACATCCTGAGCAACTCCAACTGCCTGATCATGCTGGCCGACAATCAGGGCCAGGTGCTGACGTCCTGGGGCACCCAGCGCTTTATCGAGCCGAATCTGGCGCGCGGTTTTCAGGCCGGCGCCAGTTGGGTCGAGCGCGCCAGCGGCACCAACGCCATCGGCACGGCGCTGGCCTGCGAGCAGGCGGTGCACATTGAACACGATGAACACTTTCTCAAGGCCAATCGCTTCATGACCGGTTCCGCCGCGCCGATTTTCGATGCAGAGCGCAAGGTCATCGCCGTGCTCGATGTGTCCAGCGACAGCTATCTGCCACCGTCGCACACCCTCGGCATGGTCAAGATGATGAGCCAGACCGTGGAGAACCGGCTGATCCTCAACCTGTTCCATGGCCAGCACTTTCAACTGACCTTCAACACCGGGTTGAACAACCTCGACAGCCAGTGGGCCGGGCTGCTGATCTTTGATGAGAGCGGTCAGGTGTTGTCGGCCAACCGTCGGGCCGACAATCTGTTGGGCGTGCGGTTGTCGCGGGTCAGCGTTGAAAGCCTGTTCAAGGTGTCGTTGCTGGAGTTGATCAATCAGCCGGATGGGTTGCCGTTTGCCTTGCAGACTTCCGGGCGCAATCGTTTCCAGTGTTTGTTGAAACGGCCTAAACAGGCGCCGATTCAGGCGCGCGTCTTCACTGAAACAAGAACCGCTGAAACCAGAACCGCTGAACCGAAAGTCGTCCTACCTACGGCCATCAGCCTGAGCACGTTGCACTTCGGCGACAGTCGCGTGGAGAAAGCCGTGCGCCAGGCCGAACGCCTGCTGGAAAAGGACATTCCGCTGCTGATTCACGGGGAAACCGGGGTCGGCAAGGAAGTCTTCGTCAAGGCCCTGCACCAGGCCAGCTCCCGCAGCAAACAGGCGTTCATTGCCGTCAACTGCGCGGCGATCCCCGCCGAACTGGTGGAGTCCGAGCTGTTCGGCTACGAGAAAGGCGCGTTTACCGGCGCCAACCAGAAAGGCAGCATCGGACTGATCCGCAAGGCCGACAAGGGCACGCTGTTCCTCGACGAAATCGGCGACATGCCGCTGCCGACTCAGGCTCGCCTGTTGCGCGTGTTGCAGGAGCGCTGCGTGCAACCAGTGGGCAGCAGCGAGCTGTTTCCGGTGGATCTACGGATCATCTCCGCCACCAACCGTTCGCTCAGGGAACAGGTGCAACTGGGTCGTTTTCGCGAGGATCTGTACTACCGCATTGGCGGTTTGACTCTGGAATTGCCTCCGTTACGCGAGCGCAGTGACAAGCAGGCGCTGTTCAAGCGGTTGTGGGAACAACATCGCGAGCCATCGCAGTGGGCGGGATTGAGTCGCGAGGTGCTGGACTTGTTTGAACGACACCCGTGGCCGGGTAATCTGCGTCAGGTCAGCAGTGTGATGCAGGTGGCGCTGGCGATGGCCGAGGAACAACCGATTCGACCCGAGCATTTGCCGGACGACTTTTTTGTCGATCTGGAGATGGAGCCGGTGGAAGTGGCCGAGCCGCTGGGCATCGACCTGAACGATGCCGAGGCGTTGAACCGGGAGTTGCAACTGGCCGGCGGGAATATTTCCCATCTGGCGCGACGGTTGGGGGTGAGCCGCAATACCCTCTACAAGCGATTGCGACAGATCGAAGGTTGAGTAACCCCCTTCCCCCTCACCCCAGCCCTCTCCCCCCAGGAGAGGGAGCCGACCGAGGTGTCTTGCGTTTTACATCGACCTGAAACAACCAGTCGATTATGGATTCGACGCCAATCGTTCAAGTCGGTGTACCTCTCGAACATCCCCCAATCAGTCCCCTCTCCTGGGGGAGAGGGCTAGGGTGAGGGTGAAAAGGCTGGCTCAACAGGCGCAGCCGATGCGGCCGCCAACGTCCGCAGGCCCATCAACACCACAACCATCATCATCAGACCTGCGGCTATCGCAACGCCGAACCCTGCCCGTGCGCCCCAGGCATCAATTACCAGCCCCGCCAGCATGCCGCCGAGCGCCACGCCGATGCTGATTCCGGTGGTCATCCATGTCAGGCCTTCGGTCATCCTCGCTGCCGGGATGATGATCGTCCCCAGCTTCATGACTACAACCATGGTCGGCGCAAACGAGATGCCGGCGATAAACAACATCGCGGACAGGACATAAACGTCCGGTGAGAACACCGGCAATACGCCAGTGACTGCCGTGACCAAGATCCCGATAAAGAACTGTTTTTCAATCGCCAGCGACACCCGCAACGCGCCGAAGGTCAGGCCCGCCACCAGCGAGCCGAACGCATAGGAGGCGAGGATGAAGGTGGCAGCCGACGGCCAGCCCTGGGCATTGGCGAACGCTACAACGGCGACATCGATCGATCCGCCGATGGCCCCCATCGCCAGCAGCGCCAGGACAATGGTGCGAACGCCGGGAATCAGCAGGGTCGAACCGCTGTTTTTCCGGTTGCCTGCCACCACTTTCGGTTCGGTCTGACGCTGCATGAGAAACGCCGTCACGCCGACGGCCAGCAGCCCCACCGCCACTAGCGGCCCGGCCTCCGCAAAGAAACTCACGCTCAAACCGATCGCCAGTGGCGGGCCGACGATGTAAGCCAGTTCGGTGAGGACCGTGTCCAGCGAGAAAGCGGTGTGCAGCTGCGGCTTGCCACGAAACAGCTGCGTCCAGCGTGCGCGGATCATGGAAGGCATGCTCGGCATCGTCCCCGCCAGTGCCGCCAGTACAAAAAACAACGCAGCGGGCGCCTTCAGGTGAACGGCGAGAATCAGCGCCAGCAACATGACGATGCTGAACACCGTGACGACGGGCAGCACGCGACTCTGGCCATACTGATCAACCTGTTTCGAGATGCGCGGGCCGAGCAGCGCATTGGCCAGGGTAAACGTACCGGCGACTGCGCCGGCCAGCCAGTAAAGGCCGGTCTGCTGCACCAGCATGGTGATGATGCCGATGCCGATCATTGCCTGGGGCAGTCGGGCGATGGAGCTCGCGAGGATCAGCCCGGTGGCGCCGGGTGTCGATACCAGTTCGCGATAGTGGTTTGCCATGATGTCTCCATTCCATAAACGTCGCCGATCAGCATCCGGCTGAGGGCGTTGCCGACATCAAGACCTACGCGAACGTCAAAAGCAATCCCTCACCCCAGCCCTCCCGAAACGTCGGACCGCCCGGAGGGAGAGGGAGCCGACCGAGGTGTCTGGCGTTCTACATCGACCTGAGAGATTGCGTCGATTATGGATTCGGAGAAAACCTTTCAGGTCGGCGTATTTCTTGAATATCCCCCATTCAGTCCCCTCTCCCTCTGGGAGAGGGTTAGGGTGAGGGGCTCTTCTCGCAGCCAAACAAAAACCCGCACAAGGCGGGTTTTGTTTGTAGCAGGCGCAGCAATCAGTCAGCCAGACGCCAGGTCGTGCCGCCCTTGCCGTCTTCCAGCACCACGCCCATAGCGGTGAGCTGGTCGCGGATGCGGTCGGATTCGGCCCAGTCCTTGCCGGCACGTGCCGCCAGACGCGCAGCGATCAGCGCCTCGACTTCGGCTGCATCGACACGCCCTTCGGCGCCGGCCTGCAGGAAGTCATCGGCTTCGAGCTGCAACACACCCAGCACGCTGGCCAGTTCTTTCAGGCGCGCTGCCAGACCGGCCGCCGCATCGAGATCGCTCTCGCGCAGACGGTTGATCTCACGCACCATCTCGAACAGCACCGCGCAGGCTTCCGGCGTGCCGAAGTCGTCGTTCATCACCGTGGTGAAACGCTCGACGAACGCTTCACCGCCAGCCGGCGCCACGTTCGGCAGGCCTTTCAACGCGTGGTAGAAACGCTCCAGTGCGCCCTTGGCGTCCTTGAGGTTGTCTTCCGAGTAGTTGATCGCGCTGCGGTAGTGGCTCGACACCAGCAGGTAACGCACGACTTCCGGGTGGTACTTGTCGAGCACGTCGCGAATGGTGAAGAAGTTGTTCAAGGACTTGGACATCTTCTCGCCATTGATCCGGATCATGCCGCAATGCATCCACGCGTTGGCGTAGGTCTTGCCGGTGGCCGCTTCGCTCTGGGCGATTTCGTTTTCGTGGTGCGGGAACTCGAGATCGCTGCCGCCGCCATGAATGTCGAACGTCTCACCCAGGCAGCAGGTGGACATCACCGAGCACTCGATGTGCCAGCCCGGACGCCCTGCGCCCCACGGCGATTCCCAGCTCGGCTCGCCCGGTTTGACGCCTTTCCACAGCACGAAGTCCAGCGGATCTTCCTTCGCTTCGTCGACCTCGATCCGCGCACCGATGCGCAGGTCTTCGATCTTCTTGCGCGAGAGCTTGCCGTAGCCCATGAACTTGCCGACGCGGTAGTACACGTCGCCATTGCCCGGGGCGTAGGCGTAACCCTTGTCGATCAGGGTCTGGATCATCGCGTGCATGCCAGGGATGTGATCCGTGGCGCGCGGCTCCATGTCCGGCTTCTTGATGTTCAGGCGCGCTTCGTCTTCGTGCATCGCGGCGATCATGCGCTCGGTCAACGCTTCGAACGACTCGCCGTTCTCGTTGGCCCGGTTGATGATCTTGTCGTCGATGTCGGTGATGTTGCGCACGTAGGTCAGGTCATAACCGCTGAACCGCAACCAGCGGGTCACCAGGTCGAACGCGACCATGCTGCGGCCATGGCCCAGGTGGCAGTAGTCGTACACGGTCATCCCGCAGACATACATGCGCACCTTGTTGCCATCCAGCGGCTTGAAGACTTCTTTGCTCTTGGTGAGCGTGTTGTAGATCGTAAGCACGGTGTTTCCTTAAGACTTGATCACTGGCCCCACGAATCGCGCAGGGTCACGGTACGGTTGAATACCGGCTGACCTGGTTTCGAGTCCTTGATATCCGCGACGAAGTAGCCTTCGCGCTCGAACTGGAAACGGTCTTCCGGCTGTGCATTGCCCAGCGAAGGCTCGGCACGACAACCGGTCAGCACTTGCAGTGAGTCAGGGTTGATGTTGTCCAGGAAACTCGCGCTGTCTTCGGCCTTCTCCGGGTTCGGAGAACGGAACAGGCGATCGTACAGACGCACTTCGCACTCGATGCTGGCAGCGGCCGGCACCCAGTGGATCACGCCCTTGACCTTGCGGCCTTCAGGGTTCTTGCCCAGGGTGTCCGGATCGTACGAGCAACGCAGCTCGACGATGTTGCCGTCGGCGTCCTTGATCGCTTCGTCGGCACGGATCACGTAGCTGCCGCGCAGACGCACTTCGCCGTTCGGCTCCAGGCGCTTGTAGCCCTTTGGCGGCTCTTCCATGAAGTCATCGCGGTCGATGTAGATTTCACGGGCGAACGGCAGCTTGCGCACGCCGAGTTGTTCTTTCTGCGGATGACGCGGCAGTTCGAGGTTCTCGACCTGATCTTCCGGGTAGTTGGTGATCACGACTTTCAACGGACGCAGCACGCACATGGCGCGCGGGGCGTTCGCGTCCAGGTCCTGACGGATGCTGAACTCGAGCATGCCGAAGTCGACCACGCCGTCGGAACGGTTGGTGCCGATCATCTCGCAGAAATTGCGGATCGACGCCGGGGTGTAGCCACGACGGCGGAAGCCCGACAGCGTGGACATGCGCGGATCGTCCCAGCCGTTGACGTGTTTCTCGTCAACCAGTTGCTTGAGCTTGCGCTTGCTGGTGATGGTGTAGTTGAGGTTCAGACGGCTGAACTCGTACTGACGCGGGTGCGCCGGCACTGGCAGTGCGTCGAGAAACCACTCGTACAGCGGACGATGGCTTTCGAACTCCAGGGTGCAGATCGAGTGGGTGATGCCTTCGATGGCGTCCGACTGACCGTGGGTGAAGTCGTAGTTCGGGTAGATGCACCACTTGTCACCGGTCTGATGGTGATGGGCGTGGCGGATGCGGTACATGATCGGGTCGCGCAGGTTCATGTTCGGCGAGGCCATGTCGATCTTGGCGCGCAGCACGCGGGCACCGTCCGGGAACTCACCGGCGCGCATGCGGGCGAACCAGTCCAGGTTCTCTTCCACCGAACGGTCGCGGAACGGGCTGTTCTTGCCAGGCTCTGTCAGGCTGCCGCGGTATTCCTTGGCTTGCTCGGGCGTCAGGTCGTCGACGTAGGCCTTGCCGGCCTTGATCAGCTCGACGGCCCAGTCGTGCAACTGGTCGAAGTATTGCGAGGCGTAGCGCACTTCGCCGGACCATTCGAAGCCCAGCCATTTGACGTCGCTTTCGATCGCGTCGATGTATTCCTGGTCTTCCTTGGCCGGGTTGGTGTCGTCGAAACGCAGGTGAGTGACGCCGCCGAACTCCTGGGCCAGGCCGAAGTTCACACAGATCGACTTGGCGTGGCCGATGTGCAGGTAGCCGTTGGGCTCAGGCGGGAAACGGGTGACGATCTGCGTGTGCTTGCCCGAGTCCAGGTCTGCCTGGATGATCGGCCGCAGGAAATTGACCGGCACGGCAGGGCCGGACTTGGCATTCGAGGTAGGGTCGACAGTGGGCTTGCTCATAGGATCCTTGACTTACATGTGCGCGGCCGCAGAGGGGGCCAGACAAAACAAAGCCGCTATCATAGCCGATGCTGTCAAGGGGCTGACAGAGCAGGCCCTATAAAGGAGTGCATTTAATCGCAGGGATTTGGAAAAACAGCCTCGAAATTCGCGCCTGTCACGCTAAACTGCGCACCTTGGCCCTCACGGGCTGAACCGGTAAAGGGCGCAAATGTCCCAATACCCACGAATTCCTTATAAAGAGTAGCGATCATGACTCAAGTAAAACTGACCACCAACTTCGGTGACATCCTCATCGAACTGAACGCTGAAAAAGCCCCGATCACCGTGGCCAACTTCATCGAGTACGTGAAAAAGGGTCACTACGAGAACGTCGTGTTCCACCGCGTCATCAAAGGTTTCATGATCCAGGGCGGCGGTTTCGAGCCAGGCATGAAAGAAAAGAAAGACAAGAGCCCGAGCATCCAGAACGAAGCCGACAACGGCCTGAAGAACGAGAAGTACACCCTGGCCATGGCTCGCACCATGGATCCGCATTCGGCCTCGGCTCAGTTCTTCATCAACGCCACCGACAACAGCTTCCTCAACCACACCTCCAAGACCGCTCAGGGCTGGGGTTATGCCGTGTTCGGTAAAGTGGTTGCGGGCACCGACGTTGTCGACAAGATCGAAGGCGTTTCCACCACGTCCAAGGCAGGCCACCAGGACGTACCAGCAGACGACGTGATCATCGAGAAAGCCGAGATCATCGAAGCGTGATATTGCTGATTTCAGACTTGCATCTGGAAGAGGAGCGCCCGGACATTACCCGGGCGTTTCTGGATTTGCTCGCCGGACGCGCCCGCTCGGCGAGTGCGTTGTACATTCTGGGCGACTTCTTCGAAGCGTGGATTGGCGACGACGCCATGACCCCCTTCCAGCGTTCCATCTGCCAGGCCCTGCGCGAACTCAGCGACAGCGGCACGGCCATTTTTCTGATGCACGGCAATCGCGACTTCATGCTCGGCAAGGCCTTCTGCAAGCAGGCCGGCTGCACGCTGTTGAAGGACCCGAGTGTCGTGCAGTTTTACGGCGAACCGGTGCTGCTGATGCACGGCGACAGCCTGTGCACCCGCGACGAAGCCTATATGAAGCTGCGCCGCTACCTGCGCAATCCGCTGAGCCTGTTCATCCTGCGCAACCTGCCCTTGCGCACCCGGCACAAGCTTGCGCGCAAGTTGCGCAGCGAAAGCCGGGCGCAGACGCGGATGAAGGCCAATGACATCGTCGATGTCACGCCGGAGGAAATTCCGCGGATCATGCAGGAATACGGGGTGAAAACCCTGGTTCACGGGCACACCCATCGCCCGGCGATCCACAAGTTGCAGATCGGCGATCAGGCGGCGAAGCGGATTGTGCTGGGGGATTGGGATCGTCAGGGCTGGGCGTTGCAGGTGGATGAGAACGGGTTTGCGTTGGCGCCGTTTGATTTTGCGCCACCGCTGGCATTGCCGCACGGCTGAAGATCGCACCCCCTCACCCCAGCCCTCTCCCCCAAGGGGGCGAGGGGGAAAGGGAGCCGATATTCGTAGTTTTCAGAATCTGAGCTCGACTCTGTTTCGCAAGTCTGCAATTCAAGGCCTGAGTTCAACTCGGACTTTCAGGTCGGTGTAACCCGAACATCCACCTCGGTCAGTCCCCTCTCCCTCCGGGAGAGGGTTAGGGTGAGGGAAAGCTCTTGATCTTAGTGCCCGGAAGCCGCCGGCCCTGTCTTGGCTGCGAATGGCGGCTTGGCCAGCCACACAATCAGAATCAACCCCATGAACCCCCAGCCCAGCAGCGTGAAGTAATCCACTGTGGAGAGCATGTACGCCTGACTGGTGAGGATCTGATCCATCTGCGCATAGGCCGATTGGCTCGCACCACCCAGCGAATGCAAAGTCTCGCGAGTCGCCGGCTCATAAGTGCTGATGCTTTCGCTCATATAGGCATGATGCTGATCCGCCCGGCGAATCCAGATCCACGTAGTCAACGACGCCGCAAAGCTGCCGCCCAGTGTCCGCAGGAACGTCGCCAGACCAGCGCCATCGGCAATCTGGCTCGGCGGCAGGTCCGACATCAGAATGCTCAAGGTCGGCATGAAGAACAGCGCCACACCAATCCCCATGAACAGCTGCACCAATGCGATGTGCTGGAAGTCCACCTCGTTGGTGAACTCGGCACGCATGAAGCAGCTCAGGCCGATCGCCAGGAACGCCAACCCGGCCAGCAGACGCAGGTCGAACTTGTGCGCGTACTTGCCGACAAACGGCGACAGCAGCACCGGCAGAATGCCGATCGGTGCCACCGCCAGACCGGCCCAGGTCGCGGTGTAACCCATCTGGGTCTGCAACCACTGCGGCAGGATCAGGTTGATGCCGAAGAACCCGGCGTAACCCAGCACCAGCACCAGCGTGCCGATGCGGAAGTTGCGATAGGCAAACAGCCGCAGGTTGACCACCGGATGCTGGTCGGTCATTTCCCAGATCACGAACACCGCCAGCGCGATCACCGAAATGGCCGCGCCGATGATGATGAAATTCGACTCGAACCAGTCCAGGTCATTGCCCTTGTCGAGGATCACCTGCAACGCGCCCACACCGATGATCAGCGTGATCAGCCCGACGTAATCCATCGGTTGGTGGCTGGTGACCACCGGGCGTTTGGCCAGCTGCTGGCGCACCACCATCACCGCGAAGATCCCGATCGGCACGTTGATGAAGAAGATCCACGGCCAGCTGTAACTGTCGGTGATCCAGCCGCCGAGGATCGGCCCGGCAATCGGCGCCACCACCGTGACCATCGCCAGCAACGCCAGGGCCATGCCCCGCCTCGCCGGCGGATACACCGCAATCAGCAGTGTCTGGGTCATCGGGTACAACGGCCCGGCCACCAGGCCTTGCAGCACGCGGAAGCCGATCAGTTCCGGCATCGATGTGGAAATACCGCAGAGGAACGAAGCCAGCACAAACAGGATGGTCGCCCACAGAAACAGCTTCACCTCGCCGAAGCGACGGCTCAGCCAGCCGGTGAGCGGCAGCGCGATGGCGTTGCTCACGGCGAACGAGGTGATGACCCAGGTGCCCTGCTCCGAACTCACGCCGAGGTTGCCGGAAATGGTCGGCAACGCCACGTTGGCGATCGTGGTGTCGAGCACCTGCATGAAAGTCGCCAGCGACAGGCCGATGGTGCTGAGCAACAGGCTGGGCGGCGTGAAAGAGGCGTTATTGCTCATCGCGAATCCTATGAAGCCGGGTTGGCGCCGTGTCTGTTACGGACACAGCTGCCCTTTGTGGGAGCGGCGGTGCGACGATTCGACTTGCTCGCGAAAGCGGTGTGTCTGACAACATCTATGTTGAATGTCAGGCAGCATTCGCGAGCAAGCCCGCTCCCACAGGGGGAAAGAGGTCAGCGTTGCGCAGTCTTGCTGACCGCCGCGCTGTTGTCGTGGATCAACTGGGTGATCATCGCGTCGGCTTCGGCCAGTTGGCGGTCGTAGACGTTGGTGCTGAACGAGGCCTTTTGCGGCGGCTGCTGGGCCAGTACCGGACCGCTCTGGTCGTGCAGGTTGACCTCGACATTGGTCGACAGACCGACGCGCAGCGGGTGTTTGGCCAGCTCTTCGGCGTTGACGTGAATCCGTACCGGCACACGCTGCACGATCTTGATCCAGTTACCGGTAGCGTTCTGCGCCGGCAACAGGGCGAACGCGCTGCCGGTGCCTGCGCCGAGGCTGTCGACGGTGCCGCTGAACTTCACGTCGCTGCCGTAGATGTCCGACTCGATCTCCACCGGTTGGCCGATGCGCATGTCACGCAGCTGGGTTTCCTTGAAGTTGGCGTCGATCCACAGCTGATCCAGCGGAATCACCGCCATCAGCGCGGTGCCCGGCTGCACACGCTGGCCGAGTTGCACGGTGCGCTTGGCGACATAACCGGTGACCGGCGCAATCAGCGTGCTGCGAGCATTGGTCAGGTAGGCCTGGCGCAGTTGCGCAGCGGCGGCCATCACATCGGGATGCGACGAGACCACGGTGTCATCGACCAGCGCGCTGGTGGTTTTCAGTTGCTGTTTGGCGTTGGCCAGGGCGTTCTGCGCCGAGGTCAGGTCATCGCGGGCGTGGGACAGTTCTTCCTGGGAAATCGCCCCGCCGGCCGCGAGGTTTTTCCGCCGGTTGAAGTTGTCCTGGGCTTTCTGCACTTCGGCCTGTTGCGCGTTGACCTGGGCCTTCATGCCGTCGACGTTGCTGTACAGGCCGCGGACCTGACGCACGGTGCGGGCCAGATTGGCCTTGGCACTTTGCAGGCCGACTTCGGCGTCGTTCGGGTCGAAGTTGATCAGCACCTGGCCTTCATGCACCAGATCGCCATCGTCGGCACCGATGCTGACCACGGTGCCGGTCACCAGCGGGGTGATTTCCACCACGTTGCCGTTGACGTAGGCGTCGTCGGTGCTTTCGCTCCAGCGCCCGATGAATTCGTGATACGCCCAGACACCGGCACCGGCGAGGGCAACCACAACGGCCAGCACCAGCAGCATCACTTTGCGTTTGCGCGGATTGCCAGTGTCCTGGGCGTTGTCTTGAGCTTGTGTGTTTTCGGCAGTGGCCATGACAAGTACCTTGAATTAGTTGTGCGGCGTGGCTGGGGTGGCGTTGGCTGCGGTCAGGGTTTGCCCCTGGAAGCCGCCGCCCAGCGCTTGCATCAGTTGAATCGACAGGTCGATCTGCTCGGCATTCAGGTTGGCCAGCTGACGCTGGGCCTGCAGCAATTGCTGCTCGATGCTGAGCACGTCCAGGTAGTTGCCGATGCCGGAACCGTAACGCTGGACGACGGTGTTGTAAGAGTCCTGGGCAATCTCGGTCGCGTGCTGCTGAGCGCCGATCTGCCGGCCGATGTCGCGCAACTGGTTGATCGTGTCGCTGACATCGCCCAGGGCTTTCACCAGGCTTTTGTTGTACTGCGCCACGGCGAGGTCGTAATCGGCGTCGCGGGCATCGAGGTTGGCGCGCAGGCGTCCGCCATCGAAGATCGGCACCGAAATCGTCGGGGCAATGTTGAAGAAGCGACTGGCGGAACCGAACATCGCGTCCCCCAACAAGGATTCGGCACCAGCGGAAGCCGACAGGTTCAGGTTGGGATAGAAGCGGGTCTTGGCCGAGTCGATGTCCTTGCTCGCCGCCTCGACACGCCAGCGCGCGGCGACCAGATCCGGGCGACGGCCCAGCAGTTCGGCGGGAAGCACCGAGGGCAGTGCGACAGCGCTGGCTTGCAGGACTTTCGGTCGAGCGATTTCGTTGCCGCGATCCGGGCCTTTGCCGAGCAATACCGCCAGGGCGATTTTTGCGCTGTTCAGGCGTTTTTCAGCGTCGATCAGGCTGGCTTCGGAGCTGGCTTCCAGACTTTGGGTCTGCTGGAACTGGTACTGGCTGTCGATCCCCGAGCTCAAACGACGCTGGCTCAGGTCGAGCATCTGCTTGGTGCGCTTCAAATCTTCGTTGGCCAGGTCATAGACGATGTGCGCCTGACCCAGATCGCTGTAGGCCCGGGCCACGTCGGCGGCAAGGGTCAGTTGCGCGGCCTGACGGTCGACTTCGGCGGCACGGGCCTGACCGAGTGCGGCTTCCCAGGCGTCACGCTGGCCGCCCCACAGATCGAAGTTGTAATTGAAGCCGGCGCTGATGTTGCGCACGGTGGAGTAAGCCCCGCCCTGCCCCAGCGGATCCTGATCCCGGGCCAGACGCGAGCGGCTGATGCCGGCGCTGGCGTCGAGGGTCGGATAACGCTCGGCATCGGCGGCATACGCGGCGGCGCTGGCCTGATGGGCGCGGGCGTCGGCGATCTGCATGTCCGGGCTGTCTTTCAGGGCTTCGCGGATCAGACCGTCGAGCTGCGGATCGCCGAGGCTGGTCCACCAGTCGCTCTTCGGCCACGCGGCCTTGGACAGGATGACGCCGTTGAGCGATTGCCCGGTCTGCAGGGTTTTCGCATCGAGGCTGGTACCCTGGGTATCGAGGCCACTGTAGTTGGCGCAACCGGCGAGGATCATCGCCGACAGCACCAGTGTCAGGCTGCTGCGCAAGGTTTTACCGCTCATTGTGTTCACCTAACCGCTGGATGGTGATCGGGTCACCGGCTGCCAGCAAAATTTTCTTGAGGATGTATTCCAGGGTTTTCAACTCGTCCGGGGTCACGGCGCCGGCCAGTTCATTCATGGCGTCGGCGCCGATGTGCGGCAGGCGATCGGCCAGTTGCTGGCCCTGCTCGGTGAGTTTGAGTTGCACCTGACGGCGATCGCCTTCGCTGCGTTGGCGAACCAGGAAACCTTTCTGCTCCAGACGGTCGAGCATGCGGGTCATCGAACCGCTGTCCAGCGACAGGTGCCGGCACAGCTCGGCCGGGGTGTCGACGCCGAACTGGGCCATGATGATCAACACCTTGAACTGCGCGGCGGTGATGCCGTGGGGTTCCATGTGGGTGTCGATGATCTTGTCCTTGAGCAAGGCGGCACGGCCGAGCAACAGGCCGAGATGGCAATGCTTGAATTCGTCTGGGGTGAAATGCTTCATGTGCTCACCTAATAACTGCCTAGGCAGTGAATGTATGTCGAGATGTTACTGCCTAGGCAGCGAATGTCAACGTAATAGTTAGGTTGCTTTGTAATTAGTTGACCAGTGGACTGGGTTTTTCTGTCGTCCGTGCAGACGCCATCGCGAGCGGGCTCGCTCCCACAGGGGATCTCACGCACACACGGATCAATGTGGGAGCGAGCTTGCTCGCGAAGGCAGCGACTCGGTGTAGAGCCGTTCAGGATTTGTCGGAGGGGTGATTCATCGGTGGTGGCTGAAGGGGATGGACTTCACGCCCACGCAACGCAGTTGCCACATAACCGCAGGCGCGCCTGGCTCCCGCGTAAATGCCGTGCCAGCCCGGCGGCGCCGGCTCGATGGCGGCATGCAACGCCCGCGCATAGTCGAGCACCAGACCGGGTGTCCAGGCCATGGCCTCGGCGCGCTTGCGCACTTGGGCCGCGACCCAGAATTCGGGACTGATGATGACCCGGGCGAAATCCAGCATGCTCGAATGCCCCCGGTTCATCGCGCCTTCAAGGGCTGCCTCAAGGCTGTGCGCGACAGCACTCGAACAATTACGGCTGGTGAGGTTGTAGGTGGTGGTCTGTCGATAGGCCGCCCAGAACGCCTGAAGCCGCGCGGCGTCGTAGTGCGCGAAGCTGACCTGAACCGACGACGGGCACCAGTCGGCCACTTCGCTCGCATAGTCCGGCAGAAACCGCCCCACCACGTCGTTGTTCGGCGTAGCTCGCAGCAACCGCACGAAATCCCCCGCCGAGCGATCGATATCGTCCAGCGGGTAATGGCTGATGTAAATGTCCGGCCCACATTCCAGTGACGCGTGGCCGGCAGAGATGACGCCGTTGATATCGACCGCCGCGATATAACGATTGAGGAAGCGGTTGCGCACCAGGGTGTCTTCAACCGTGCCGCTGGGTGTCCAGACATGGATCACCATTGCGCTGTTGCATGCAGGGGCATGGACCGGGGAAGGCGTCACCGGCGACGGTCTGTTCTTGAACCGCCATGCCTGCTGCAACAAGGCACAGCCCGAAAGAAAGATGCTCATGCCGATGCAGAACGGCACCGTCCCCTTGTAGAGGCTCGGATACGGTTCGAGGATAAACACGCCAAAACCGATCTCGAACAGCGCCACCAGCAGTGACATTCGCCAACCGACAAAGCGCACCACCACCGCAGCCGCCAGTCGAAAACCGCCATCGAGCAGAAAAGCCGCACCGAACAGCACCGCGAGAATCACACCGGCAGCATGCTGTCGGTCGACGATCAGCAGCCCCAGCAGCAGAAACGCCAGACCGCGAGCCTTGCGCAATACCGCCGCTGTGCCGGTTTTCGGGGCCGGCACCAGCAGAATGATCAGGGCTTCGAGCAACAACAGATAGCCGAACACATGCAGCGGAAAATACAGAACGCCGTCCAGCGCATCGATGAAGATGGCCACTCCGGCCGCACCCCAGACAACGCCGGTCAATGCCAGGGCTGACCAGCGCCGGCGTACAAAATCGTGACCGAGCAAGACCATACTCAAACGAACCATTGGCGCCCCCGGGGCGTTTCGGGCAGCCGCAAACGGCGCCCTTCAAGCTGCGGTCAGTCTAATACATCCAGAAAAAAGCCGGATCGTGGTGACACGATCCGGCCTGGGGGAACGCAGGCTAGAAATCCCTCTTGTAGAAGATGTCCAGCGAACTGGCCACGCCGCTGGCGGCTTCGAGGTAGACCTTCTTGCTCAGCTTGTAGCGCAAGGCGATGGTGTTGGCCGGCTCGAACACGCCGACGCCGTAACGCAGGCTGAGTTTTTCCGAGATGTTGCCGCTGGCCACCACGCTGGTGGTGTTGCCGCTGCCCTGGGTGTCGAGCTGGAAGTCCTGAATGCCCAAATCACTGGCCAGACTGCTGGTGACCCCGGAACTGCCCATCAGACCCAGACCGAGCGCCGCCTGCGCGAGCATGTTGTTGTCCTCGCCGGTGGTGCTCAGCGGACGCCCCAGCACCAGATAAGACAGCGCTTGTTCCTGGCTCATGGCCGGTTCCGAGAAGATCTGTGTCGTCGGCTGCTCGGCGCTGCCGCTCAGGCGGATACCGGCGATCACATCATCGGTCTGGCGAATCGCTTCGATGTCCAGATATGGCTGATCGATCGGGCCGGCAAACAGCAGACGCGCGCGACGCACCGTCAGGCGCTGACCATAAGCGCGGTAGCGTCCGTCGTTGAGCCACAGCTCGCCACGGGTGTCCATGTTGTCGCCGATGTGCACCTGGCCTTGCAGGTTGGCGGTCAGGCCGAACCCGGCGAAGCTCAACTTGTCCTGGCCGACCACCACGTCGATGTCCATTTTCATCGCCAGCGGCGGCTTGCCCTCTTCGGTCTGCGCGCCGACGATGATCGTGTCATCGGAGACTTTCACCGTCGATGGCGGCAGTTCGCGCACGGTGATTTCGCCTTTCGGTACCAGCACCTTGCCGGCAATCGCCAGCTCATCGCCGGCCATGGAAATCTTCAGGTCCGGCGCTACTTCCAGTTTCGCGTAGGGCTCGACCGTGACCGGCAATTGCGTGCCCTTGAGCGCCAGATCCACCACCAGCGCCTGACCCCAGGCGATGTTGCCGTTCAGACTGCCCTGCCCGCTCTTGCCGCTTTTCCAGCCACCGTTCAATTGCACGGCCTCACCGGCGATCACCGCTTGCAGTTGCAACGCTTGCAACTCGATCGGCAACTCCGGCCCAGACACTTCACCGTCACTGAGTTGCACCGTACCGTTGACCAGCGGCGCGAGCAGACCGCCGGAAATCGTGCCGCTGCCGTTCAGGCGCCCGGTGAGTTTCTCGACCATCGGCACAAACGGCCGCGCCACCGACAGATCCAGTCCGCTGAGGCGGAATGTACCGCTGAGCGGTTTGTTCTTCGGCAGCGGGTTGAGCTGCGCCTGCACCATCAGCTCACCGAGCTTGCCGCCGACGAAGTTGAGATCAGTGTCGATGCGTTTCGGCGTGAGTTTGCTGGTGAGCTTGAGGGTCTGGTACGGGAAGTCGACCCACTGATCCTTTTCCTTCATGCGCAAGGTGCCGCCGCTGGCGTCAACGCTGATCTGGCCGTTCGGGCCGCTGGCCGGCAGGTCCAGTTGCAGGTCGGCGTTGAGCTTGCCCTGCCAGGCGAAATCCTTCGGCAACCACTGCGCCAGGCTTTCGATCGGGAACTGCTTGAGGTGATAACGCAGCTTCGGCTCCGGCATCAGGCGTTGATCTTCACCGCACAGGCTGGCATTGCCGGACATCCAGCAATGGGCGCCAAAGTTGATCTTGCCGTCGGCCAGACGTTCGAGTTTGGCCGGGTTTTGCAGCTTCCAGTCTTGGCCGCCGGCCTGAATGTCGCCGCTGGCCAGACGCCCGCGCCAGTTGCCCTTGTCCAGATTGCCGTCCAGACCCAACGCCAGTTTGAGCTTCGGCCCGAGCAGGTCGAGGTTGAGTTTCTGGTTTTTGATATCGCCCTGGGCGCTGGCGGTCAGGGTGCCCAGCGACGTATCGCCGGCCTGGATGCCGCTGCCCTTGAGGTCGATTTTCGCCCGTTGCGCGCTGTCGAGGGTGGCGTCGAGGTTAAGGCTTTGCAGGCGATTGTCCTGGAACGCCAGTTGCGAACCTTGCAGACCGAGCTTGCCCTGCGGTGCCTTGAGCGTACCGGCAACATCGACCCGACCGTTGATCTGCCCGCGCAGCTGCGGCCAGAGCTGGGCCAGACGCGCCAGTTTGATGTCGATCTGCCCGATGAGCTTCTGTTGCAGACTGCCCTTGCCGTTGATGCTGTTATCTCCGAGGCGGATTTGCAGGGCATTCAGATTCCACTGCTCGCCCGCGCCGTCGGCCTTGGCTTGCAGGATCGCCGGTTGCCCGCGCAGTTTGCCCTTCAGGTCGAGGTCGGCATTCAGGCTCAGGCGCTCGTTTTTCATTTCGCCTTTGCTTTTCAACGGTCCGGCCAGGGTGCCCGGCAACTCCGCAACCCAGTACGCCGGGTTGAGCGCCGACAACTCCAGCGCGGTATCCCAGGCAATGCCATCGGCGAACTGCACGTCCACATGGCCTTCGGCCTTGCCCTGCCCGGCTTCGAGTTTCAGTTGTGGCAGGAAAATCTGCTTGAGATTGCCGCTGAACGGACTGCTCAGGGTGAACGCTCCCGCCGGCCCATCTGCAGCGGCGGCAAAGTTACCGAGGTACTGACCGTCGGTGTAGGAGACTTCGCCGGTGAAGGTACGCAACGTGACCTGCGGCTCGTCGATCTCCGGATAGAGCCGGTGCCAGGGAAAATCCAGCCAGTTGATATTGGCTTGGGCGCTGAGGCCTTTGCTCCAGTCGACGTTGCCGGTGAGCTTCAGGCTTTGCTTATCGTTGGCTGTCAGGTCGAGGCCGGCAATCTGCGCGCCTTTGGCGTCGACCTTGCCTTTGAGCAGCAACGCCACCGGGCCTTTTTCAGCAGGCAGTGTCGCATTGCCGAGCAATTGGTAACCGTTCTTCAGGTCGCCTTCGCCGGTCAGTACCAGTTGATTGAATTGCAGGGTGTCCGGCAGATCGGCGCTCGGCTTGAACGCCTCCGAGGTGATCCGCACCTTGGCCGGCAGATTCTCCACCAGCGGTTGCAGTTCGCCGCTCAACTGGCCGTCGAGGTAGCCACGGCTGTCGGCGTGCAGGTTGAGAGTTTTCAGCAGGTCGCCGTCGACTTTCAGCGCCAGCGTCCACGGCTCGGGAGCCGGCGACGGCAAGGTCAGATCACCGGTGATGTTCAGCGGCCAGTTGCCGGTCGGTTGCAGCAGGCCGGACAGATTCAGGCTCAACTCGTCGCGTTGCAGTTTCACGCTGTCGATCTGCATTCCCTTGGCGGTCCAGTGCGCCGCCAGTTGCAGGCCTTTCAACTCTTCACTGCCGTTGAACAGCAGGCTGCCGACCTGCACGTCGCCCAGCTCGATGGCCACGGGCAATTGCAGATCAGGAAGCTTGATCGGGCCGCTTTCAGTGACTTCTTCGCTCGGCGGAAATTGCAGGCTGACGGTATCGGCCTTGAGCTGCTGGATGCACAACGTCATGCGCGTCAGGCACAGCGGCGACCATTCGAAGATCGGCTTGCTCAGCTCGACGCGGCTGGTGTCTTGCTGCCAGAGCAGGTGATCGGCACTCCACTGCCCACCGAGACGACCCTGGAAATTGTCGACGCTCAGGCCCGGCACCAGACCCAGCACCCAACGGCTGCCGGCCTGCGTTCCGAGCACAGCGGTAATGCTCAATACAATCAGCAGCACCAGCGACAACAGCGCCAGCGCCGATATTTTCAAACCACGCTTCACAGCTCAGGCCCCATGGAAAAGTGCAGCCGGATGCCGCCATCGTCGTCGAGCGCATGAGCCAGGTCGAGGCGGATCGGCCCCACCGGCGAAACCCAGCGCACACCGATACCGACCCCGGTCTTGAGGTTCGGCAGTTCGAGTTTATTGAAGGAGTTGCCCTGATCGACGAAGGTCGCCACGCGCCACTTCTCGGCAATCGAATATTGGTACTCGACGCTGCCGGCCACCATGTAGCGCCCGCCGATGCGGTCGCCCTCGGAGTTTTCCGGGGACAGGCTCTGATAGTCGTAGCCGCGCACGCTCTGATCACCGCCAGCGAAGAAGCGCAGCGACGGCGGCACCGATTTGTAGCCGTTGGTGGCGCTGCCGCCGACCTGTACCCGGCCGAGCAAACGGTGCTTGTCGAACACGGTGGTCAGGCCTTTGACCAGCGCCGTGCCGTAAACCAGGTTGTTGTCCGAACCGAGGCCTTCTTTCGCAACCTTGCTTTCGAAGGTCAGGCGATAGCCATTGTGCGGATCGATGCGGTTGTCGCTCTTGAGGTAGGAATAGCTGACGCCGGGCATCAGCAAGGTGCTCAGACCGGAGTCGTCGCCGAGCTGGTATTCCTCGCGCTGCCATTTCAGCGAGATCACCCGCTGCCAGCCGCTCGGCAGTTTGCTGTGCCATTCCGGGCCGAAGGTCAGCAGCTTGCTCAAGGTGTCGGAACCGTCGATGTCCTCATATTGATAACCGCCGGCCCAGCGCAGTTTGTCGGTCAACGGCGGGTCCAGCGGGATGTCGTAGAACAGGCCGACGTTTTGCCGTGGCGCCGACAGTTCGGCCTCCCAGCCATAACTGTCGCCCTGCGGGTTGACCCAATGGCGGGTCCAGTTGGCCTTGATCCGCGGGCCGACGTCAGTGGAATAACCAAGACCCAGGCCCATGGTGCGCGGCTTGCGGGTGTCGAGTTTGACGTCCACCGGGATCACGTCGTTTTTGGCGGCGGTCGGCGCGGCGTCGACCCGCACGCCTTCAAAATATCCGCTTGATTGCAGGTCGCGGTTGAGTTCGGCGATCAGCTCGGAGTCGTAGGGTTCGCCGGCCTTGAACGGCACCATGCGTTGCAGCAGGTCTTCATCGAACGGTGTGTCGCCCTCGAAACTGACTTTGCCCAGCGCATAACGCGGGCCGCTTTCGTAGATCAGTTCGACGTCGGCGACCCCGGCGCGGGGATCGACCATCAATTTCTGGCTGGTGAAGCGGCCACTGAAGAAGCCATAACGCGAGGCCTGATTCTGAATCAGGCGTTTGGCGTCTTCGTAACGCCCATGGTTGAGCACCGCGCCGGGTTTGAGCACGTCACTTTTCGGGACTCGAAAGGATTTGAGAGAGGCCGCCGGGCCGTCAACACGCACGGTCACGTTGCGCAGGCGAATCGGCTCGCCGGGATCGATGTTCAGCACCAGACGCGGTTTTTCTCCGCCCTTGACGTCACTTTCGATCTGCGGCTGGTAATAACCCAAGGCCTGGGCGGCCTTGCGCGCCTGCTCTTCGGCGCCGCGACTGAAGCGCTGCAAGGCTTCTTCGTCACGATCGCCGAGGCTGCCGATATAGCCTTCTATATTGGCTTTCAGTTCATCGTTGGACGGTTTGATCCGCACATCCAATTCACTTTGCGCCAGCGCCGCGCAGCTGGTTAACAGCATGAGCACGCCACTGGTAAATCTTCCTGGAAACTTCATAGGCGCGGATGCTATCACGGGCTTGGGAGCGTGATAGAACAGGAAATTCCCCCAAAAGTTCGACGGTCATCCCGTTGCTGTTTGTAACACCTGTGGGTTGGCGTGGAAAAACACGTGCTCGCGCACCGGGCCGACGGCCACTTCACCGATTTCCTCGTAACCCTGACGCTTGTAGAACTCCAGGTAACGCGGGTTGCCGGTGTCGAGGATCACGCCTTGGGAGCTTTCGTCCACCGCGCACCAGTTGTGCACCGCTTGCAGCAGCTGTTCGCCGAAGTGTTTGCCTTGAAATTGCGGATGCACGCCGAGCAGCGGCAGCATGTGCACCGAGTCGGTCGGCACGCAGGCCTCAACGGCGGCGTGATATTCCAGATAGCGACGTGTGCAACGAAAACCGGTGCTCAGCACCATGCGCAAACGCCAGGCCCAACTCTCGGTAACACCCAGGCGCCGTTGCGGCGGTGCAATCAGGGCGATACCGATCAGGCGATCGTTGACTAACAGGCCGATGGCGGGCAGATCCTGCAAAAAATGCTGTTTGACCAGCTCCCGTACCGTGGCGCGCACCCGTTGTTCGTAACCCGGACGCTCGGCTTCGAACAGGTAAGCGAAGGTCGGCTCGTGGCGGTAAGCCTGATAAAGAAGGGATCGCGCTTCCCGGGAATAGCCGCGGTCGAGCATGTGGATGTCGGCGATGGCGGTTTGGGTTTCAGGCATGACGGTGATTCTCCCTGGACGGGACTCAACAGGCCCCGTTCTTGTTATACGAGCCTTGGGCTGAAGGGATCGTTCCCACACCCGAAAGACATTAGCAGCGCATATGGACTACCGCCACGCTGGCCCAGATCCTACATGTCAGCTAGCATCGCCCTTTTGCCAGGACTGCCGACCATGAAGATCGTTTCCTTCAACATCAACGGACTGCGGGCCCGTCCGCATCAGCTGGCGGCGCTGATCGAAAAGCATCAGCCGGACGTCATCGGCCTGCAGGAAACCAAGGTCCACGACGACCAGTTCCCGCTGGAAGAAGTGCGGGCCCTGGGGTATCACGTGTATTTCCATGGCCAGAAAGGCCATTACGGTGTCGCCCTGCTCTCGCGTCAGGAACCGATTGCCGTGCACAAAGGCTTCGCCACCGATGAAGAAGACGCGCAGCGGCGCTTTATCTGGGGCACTTTCGCCGACGCCAACGGCGTTCCGGTGACGATCATGAACGGCTATTTCCCACAGGGCGAAAGCCGCGACCACCCGACCAAATTCCCGGCCAAGCAGCGCTTCTACAGCGATCTGCAAGCTCTGCTGGAAAGCCAGTTCCACAATGAACAACCGCTGGTGGTGATGGGCGACGTCAACATCTCCCCGGAAGACAGCGACATCGGCATCGGCCCGGACAACATGAAGCGCTGGCTGAAAACCGGTAAGTGCAGCTTCCTGCCGGAAGAGCGCGAGTGGATGGCCCGCCTGAAAAACTGGGGCCTGACCGACAGCTACCGTCACCTGAACCCGGACGTGACCGACACGTTCAGCTGGTTCGACTACCGCAGCCGCGGGTTTGAAGACGAGCCGAAACGTGGCCTGCGCATCGATGTGATTCTGGCGTCCCACGGTTTGCTGCCACGGGTGAAAGCCGCCGGCGTCGACTATGAACTGCGCGGGATGGAAAAGCCTTCGGACCATGCGCCGATCTGGCTGGAATTGAGCTGACCCGCTTGAAGCAGAAGATCACAGCCAGCGGTTGTGATCTTCTGCCCTGTCATCTTTCAGCAACCTCACTGACTTAATCTCCCCGGCAATCCCCTTGGCTGCAATCGGTGCCGGCATGACCCTGCGTGTTCTGTTCGTCTTTCTCCTGAGCGCCTGGCTGCAGGTTGGGTTTGCGGCGTTGCCCATTCCCGAGAACGGCCCGGTATTGCGTATCCAGGGTTCCAACACCATCGGCGCGGCGCTCGGCCCAGCGCTGGTGGAAGGCCTGTTGCAAGATCAGGGACTGTTGAAAGTCCACAGCGAAACCCCGGACACCGCCAATGAACAACGGGTCGTCGGCCTGACGGCTCAAGGCCAAAGAGTCGTGGTGGAGATCGCCGCCCACGGTTCGAGCACCGGTTTCACTGCACTCAATAACGCCAGCGCCGACCTCGCCGCCTCCTCGCGCCCGATCAAGGACAGCGAACTGCTGAACCTGCAAGCCCGGGGCGATCTGAAAAGCCCCGACGCCGAGCAGGTCATCGCCATCGATGGCCTGGCGATCATCCTGCATCCCGACAATCCGCTGAATCAATTGAACACCGAACAACTGGCGCGAATCTTCAGCGGCGAGGCGAAGACGTGGGAAGACATCGGCGGCAAGGGTGGGACGATTCATTTATATGCGCGGGATGATCAGTCCGGCACCTACGACACCTTCAAGGAACTTGTCCTCAGCCGTCGTGGGAAATCCCTGAGCAATGCCGCGAAACGGTTTGAATCCAGCGAGCAGTTGTCCGACGCCGTGAGTGGCGATCCGCAGGCCATCGGTTTCATCGGCTTGCCCTATGTGCGACAGGCCAAGGCCGTGGCGATTGTTGACGGGCAATCTCAGGCGATGCTGCCGCTCGCCAGCCTGATCGCCACCGAAGACTATCCGCTGTCGCGGCGGCTGTTCTTCTATCTGCCGCCCGACAGCAACAATCCCTGGGCCAGGGCGTTGGTGGAGTTTGCGCAGAGCCGTCGGGGCCAGGCGATTGTCGCGGCCAACGGTTTTATCGCCCAGACCGTGCAGGCTATCGCCGTCACGCCGAATGCGCTGATGCCCGAGGGTTATCAATCCCTCAGCCGCCACGCCCAGCGTCTGACGGTGAACTTCCGTTTCGAAGAAGGCAGCGCCAGCCTCGACAACAAGGCCCGCCAGGATCTGGCCCGGGTTTTCGACTATATAAAGCACCACGACAAGACCGACCGCGCGGTAACACTGGTGGGATTCGGCGACGCCAAGGACGACCCGGCGCGAGCGGATTTGCTGTCGAAGCTGCGGGCGATGGCGGTACGCAGGGAGCTGGTGAAAAACGGCGTGGTATTGCGCGAGGTGCGCGGGTTTGGCGCGCTGATGCCGGTGGCGACCAACAGCGGGGATGAAGGCAGGATCAAGAATCGGCGGGTTGAGGTGTGGGTTTACTGAACCTCCCCGATCGTTCCCACGCAGAGCCGTGATCGCTCCCACGCAGTACGCTGATCGTTCCCACGCTCTGCGTGGGAATGCATACCGTGACGCTCCGCGTCACAGTGGACGCAGAGCGTCCATGGCTGCGTTACCACGCAGAGCGTGGGAACGATCAGGGCTGACGCGGAATGTCTGTAATCAGCGCTCGCTACGCAGCATTTCCTTCGGCACATACTTGCCGATCTCGAACTTGCCGATCGCCGCGCGGTGCACTTCGTCCGGGCCGTCGGCCAGGCGCAGGGTGCGTTGCATGGCGTACATGTAGGCCAGCGGGAAGTCGTTCGACACCCCTGCCCCGCCATGAATCTGGATCGCCCGGTCGATCACCCGCAACGCGACGTTCGGCGCCACGACCTTGATCTGCGCGATCTCGCTCTTGGCGACTTTGTTACCCACGGTGTCCATCATGTACGCCGCTTTCAGGGTCAGCAGGCGTGCCATGTCGATTTCCATCCGCGAGTCGGCGATCTTGTCGACGTTACCGCCCAGACGCGCCAGCGGTTTGCCGAATGCAGTACGGCTCACCGAACGTTTGCACATCAGTTCCAGTGCACGCTCGGCCATGCCGATCGAACGCATGCAGTGGTGAATCCGGCCTGGGCCAAGGCGACCTTGAGCAATTTCGAAGCCGCGTCCTTCACCGAGCAGGACGTTTTCGTACGGCACTCGCACGTTGTCGAACAGCACTTCGGCGTGACCGTGCGGTGCGTCGTCGTAACCGAACACCGGCAGCGGACGGACGATCTTCACGCCGGGGGTGTCGACCGGCACCAGGATCATCGAGTGCTGGGCATGGCGCGGGGCATCGGGATTGCTCAGGCCCATGAAGATCAGGATCTTGCAGCGCGGATCGCAAGCGCCGGAGGTCCACCATTTCTTGCCGTTGATGACCCACTCGTCGCCATCGCGCACGGCGCGGGCGGCCATGTTGGTGGCGTCGGAGGACGCAACGTCCGGTTCGGTCATGGCGAACGCCGAGCGGATCTCGCCGCGCAGCAGCGGTTCGAGCCAGCGCTGTTTCTGTTCTTCGTTGGCGTAACGCACCAGCACTTCCATGTTGCCGGTGTCGGGTGCCGAGCAGTTGAACGGCTCGGGCCCGAGCAGCGATCGGCCCATGATTTCCGCCAATGGCGCGTATTCGAGGTTGGTCAGGCCAGCACCCAGCTCCGACTCAGGCAGAAACAAATTCCACAGCCCTTCAGCCTTTGCCTTGGCCTTGAGTTCTTCCATGATCGTCGTCGGCTGCCAGCGATCGCCTTCTGCGACCTGGCGTTCGAACACGGCTTCGGCCGGGTAAACGTAAGTGTCCATGAACGCGGTCACGCGCTCACGCAGTTCTTGCACCTTGGGCGAATAAGCGAAATCCATGAGCAATTACCTTTTTTCGGCAGGTTGTTTAAGTCATGCAATCGATGCTAGAACAGCGTTGATAATTTACCTAGCCTATTCTCGGCGTGTATAAACATTCATCACCGATATATGATTGATTGATTTTCCTGGCCGCCCTGACCCGCGCCATCCACCTATAACAAGAGAGCCGCGTAATGAATCTGAGCAAGGTCGACCTCAACCTTTTCATCGTCTTCGACGCGATCTACACCGAAGCCAACCTGACCCGCGCCGGGCAGATTGTCGGCATTACCCAGCCAGCGGTGTCCAACGCATTGGCGCGGTTGCGCGAGACCTTCAACGACCCGCTCTTCGTACGCACCGCCCAGGGCATGGTGCCGACGCCCATGGCGCAGAACATCATCGGCCCGGTGCGCAACGCGCTGTCGCTGTTGCGGGTATCGGTTCAGGAAAGCCGCATTTTCAACCCCTCGCAAGCAGTCAAGACTTACCGTATCAGCATGACCGACCTGACTGAGGCTGTGATTCTGCCGCCGCTGTTCCAGCGTCTGCGTCGCTTGGCGCCGACGGTGATCATCGAAAGTTTCCTGTCCAAGCGCCGGGAAACCACCAAGGAACTGGCCGCCGGGCGCCTCGATTTCGCCGTGGACGCGCCGCTCAACACCGACCCGCAGGTGCGCCACGTCAAGCTGATGGAAGACCGTTACGTCTGCGCCATGCGCAAGGGTCATCCGCTGGCGACCAAGGAAAAATTCACCCTCGACGATTACCTGTCGCTGACCCACATTCATATTTCCAGCCGGCGCAGTGGTCTGGGCCATGTCGATCTGGCGCTGGGCAAGATGGGCATCCAGCGCAAGATCGCCCTGCGCTCGCAGCACTACTTGATGGCGTCCCAGGTGTTGCAGCAGACCGACATGGTGATGACCGTGCCGGAGCGTTTCGCCCGCCGCCATGACCTGCATGCGTTCAATCTGCCGGTCAACGATGTGCCGCCGGTGGAAACCCATTTGTACTGGCACGAAAGCACCGATCAGGACCCGGCCAACCGCTGGATGCGCGAGCAGATGATCGAGTTGTGCCAGCAAGTGACAGCGCACGAGAAGAAGCTCGACAAGCTGCAGGCGCCCGCTACTTGACGTAAACGTCAACCTGCCATTAGCTTAGCGCCAACCCCCTTCTTCGAGCGCTTTCATGAGCAGCCAGACCTACAGCATTTCCGACCTCGCCCGCGAGCTGGACATCACCACCCGGGCGATCCGCTTCTATGAAGAACAAGGCCTGCTCAGCCCTGAGCGCCGAGGCCAGGAACGCATCTATTCGCCGCGCGACAAGGTCAGCCTGAAGCTGATCCTGCGGGGCAAGCGCATCGGTTTTTCCTTGGCCGAGTGCCGCGAGCTGATCGAGCTCTATGACCCTTCCAGCGGTAACACCAAACAACTCAACAGCATGCTGGCGAAAATCAGCGAGCGCCGGGCACAGCTTGAACAGCAACTGCTGGACATCGAACAGATGAAGCTGGAACTCGACACCGCCGAAGAACGCTGTGTGCAGGCGCTGGAGCAGACGCTCAAGAGTCAGCAAGTCGCGCAGTAGCCTCCCGACAACCACAACAGGTCAACGCCATGTCCCTCCCCTCCCAAGTACGCCTGATTGAAGTCGGCCCCCGTGACGGCCTGCAGAACGAAGCCCAGCCAATCAGCGTCGCCGACAAGGTGCAACTGGTCGACGCCTTGAGCGCCGCCGGCCTCGGCTATATAGAAGTCGGCAGTTTCGTCTCGCCCAAGTGGGTGCCGCAGATGGCCGGTTCCGCTGATGTATTCGCGCAGATCCAGCGCAAGCCCGGCGTGACCTATGGCGCGCTGGCGCCGAACCTGCGCGGTTTTGAGGATGCGCTGGCCGCCGGGGTCAAGGAAGTCGCCGTGTTTGCCGCCGCGTCCGAAGCCTTTTCGCAGCGCAACATCAATTGCTCGATCAGCGAAAGCCTGGCGCGGTTCGCGCCGATCATGGAATCGGCGAAACAGCACGGCGTTACCGTGCGCGGTTACGTGTCCTGCGTGCTGGGCTGCCCTTATGAAGGCGAGGTCGCCCCGGAACAAGTGGCCATGGTCGCCCGCGAGCTGTACGCGATGGGCTGCTACGAAGTGTCGCTGGGTGACACCATCGGCACCGGCACTGCGGGCGCCACCCGCCGACTGTTCGAAGTGGTCTCTAAGCAAGTGCCGCGAGAGAAACTCGCCGGCCACTTCCACGACACCTACGGCCAGGCCATGGCCAATATCTACGCCAGCCTGCTGGAAGGCATCGCGGTGTTCGACAGCTCGATCGCCGGCCTCGGCGGCTGCCCGTACGCCAAAGGCGCCAGCGGTAACGTCGCCACTGAAGATGTGGTGTACCTGCTGAACGGCCTGGGCATCGAGACCGGTATCGACCTCGACGCCTTGATTGCCGCCGGCCAGCAGATCAGCGCCGTGCTGGGTCGCCCGACAGGTTCGCGCGTGGCCAAGGCTCGCAGCGCACAGTGAGGGGATGGTGTTACCGCCGAGCGCGAAACGTGGGCACAAGCGAGTAACACGGAAACAAATTGTCTGGTTTTGACTGAAGGAAAAATCCTTCAAAAATCTCAACCCCTTGATTTACAAGGGTTTTGAAAAGTTGGCACGGCTTCTGCTATCTCTATGGCATAACAAGAATAAAAAGCAGCAAACCAATAAAAATAAGACGTACCGACTCTGACATAACAAGAACAACACGGCAGAGACGCAGCTAACAGATTTTTTTGGAGAAGGTGTGTTTTTCAGGGTATTCCTCGGAATGACCCGCAACCGGGCAGAGAACAATAAAACTACCTTCAGGTAGCTCCCGAATCGGTTGGATCGCTAGACGAGAAAGCAGATCAGCGCTCAAAAAAATACGTTTGCTCTTGACCCCGGATGGGGGTCGCCAAAAAACAGCGGTAAAGGGCCACGGTTGCCAAAAACAACAACAGACCGACCCTCAATAATAAAAAAGAGCACGCGACGACAAAATTAAAGGGGAGCTTCGGCTCCCCTTTGTGCTGTCTGGTGTTCTGAAATTGTCCGCGACGGAACTCCCCCCATCTCGATCTTCCTGCAAGCGCTTACTCGGCATGATCTCAATAAGGCAATTGATGCCGTGCCTCAACATCCAGCCCCACATACAAGTAATCCCAACAAAAACACGGTGGGTTCACGGCTTTCGCTGTGTGTAAACACGACGCCGCATGCGCGTTTAAAGTACACGAACCGTTACGCCATAAGGGCTACAACACCTTGCGTCGTTGCCTACGCGTACGCCAGAATCCGCCGGCTTACGCGGCTATGGGGTGGGCTATATCGTTTCCCTGTCACTGAAAAACAGTGATCGGGTTTGGTAGCCCGTCTGTAATAGCTGTATGGCAACACCGTATGCAGGCCCTTTTGGGGGCTCTGTTTTATGGTGGTCATGCGTGGGGCTCATTCGTGAGCGCCGGGTTCCTATTGCAGCCGGTCTACCAACCCGCGTATGGCCGCCACCCATCGTTTGGTAGCGTGGGTGATGGCTCCTTGAGATCTGCGATAGGAGTTACACGTATGTTCAAAGCCACACCAAACCCACCAGATACCGATTCAATCCCCTACGACGCCGCACTGGAAGCCGAAAACATAAAATCGGCAACCGAGCGGGCGATCAATCATTACCTCGATCCTGGGGCGCAGAAGACGTCCAAGCCATCGCGCAAGCCGGGCAAGATCTACCTGGTCAATCCAACGATGGATGACGAAACGCTGCTGGTCGAAGCGTGCGAAACGCTGTCGTCGGCCAGTGACATGGCCCGGGATCTCGGCAACACCGTCGATCCGTCGCAGCGCAAGGCGATGCAGATACTGCAGCAGGTCATCATGCTGAGTGAGCTGCTGGTCAATCGTGTGCTGGACAACCATCACGTCTCGCGGTAGTTGCCGCCCCGGTGAGGGGCTTGTCCCCTCACTGCCTGGCAGCCGTCGATAAAAATCCTCAAGCGACTCTTTTCCGGAGTTCCAGCTGATGTCCAAGACCGTCATTCCACCGTTAGAAGATCCGGTGTCCCCCTACGAATTTCCCGATTCAAGAAAACTCCACGACGCGGCCGAACGCGCCCTCGACTATTACCTGACCCCGGCAGCCCGGATCATGGCCACGCCTTACATCCCCAACGACATGTTCATGGTCAACCCGCAAACCGACACGGAGTCCTTGCTGGCCAACGCCTGCGAATCCCTCGCGTCAGCCACGGTCATGCTCGGTGACTTCGCCGGCCTGCTGGAAGGGCCGAACCGCAAGACTCTGCTGGGCATTGCGCAAGTGGTGATGTTGGGGGAGTTAGCGTTTAATCAGGCGTTGGAAAATGTAGAAGTAAAGCAATAAGCGCCGCTTTCGAAGCCAGGGTGCGCGCCCTGGCTTCGAAAGCTCTAATCGTCAGCCCTCGTTGCTACGTAACTCCTCGATACTGATCTCACGCATCCGGAATTTCTGGATCTTGCCCGTCACCGTCATCGGAAACTCCTCGACAAACTTGAAGTACCGCGGCGTCTTGAAGTGGGCGATGCGCTCCTTGCACCACGCTTGCAGTTCTTGTTCGGTCGCGCTGTGGCCGGGATGGAATTTGATCCAGGCGACGATTTCCTCGCCGTAACGCGAGCAAGGAATGCCGATCACCTGCACGTCCGCCACCGCTGGATGGGTGAAGAAGAACTCTTCCAGTTCACGCGGGTAAATGTTCTCGCCGCCACGGATGATCATGTCCTTGTTACGGCCGGCGATGCTCACATAACCCTCGTCGTTCATGCTCGCCAGGTCGCCGGTGTGCATCCAGCCTGCTGCGTCGATGGCTTCGGCGGTGGCATTCGGGTTGTTCCAGTAGCCGAGCATTACGCTGTAACCACGGGTGCACAGTTCGCCGATGGTGCCGCGTGGCACCGGGTTGCCGGCCTCGTCGATGATTTTGCTTTCGAGTTGTGGCTGGGTGCGGCCGACGGTGGTTACGCGCAGCTCCAGTTCGTCGGATGGGCCGGTCTGCAGGGACACAGGGCTGGTTTCGGTCATGCCGTAGGCGATCTGCACTTCGCTCATGTGCATTTCGTTGATGACCCGGCGCATCACTTCGATTGGGCAAGTCGCGCCGGCCATGATCCCGGTGCGCAGGGTCGACAGGTCGAATTCGGCCCGTTGCGGCTGATCGAGCATGGCGATGAACATGGTCGGCACGCCGTACAGCGCGGTAGCTTTTTCTTCGGCGACGGTGCTCAGGGTCAGCAGTGGATCGAAGGCATCGTTGGGATAAATCATCGTGCTGCCGTGGGTGATGCAGCCGAGGTTGCCCATGACCATGCCGAAGCAGTGATACAGCGGCACCGGGATCACCAGGCGATCAGCAGCGGTCAGGCCGAGGCTTTCGCCGACCATGTAACCGTTGTTGAGGATGTTGTAGTGACTGAGGGTCGCGCCCTTGGGGAAACCGGTGGTGCCGGAGGTGTACTGAATGTTGACGGGCTGATCGAAGTGCAGGCTGTCGCTGCGTTCACGCAATTGTGCTGGCGAGACACTGGCGGCCAGATCGGCCAGTTGCGACCACGGGAGAAAACCCGAAGGCGGCTGCGGATCGAGGCTGATCAAGCCGCGCAACTCCGGCAGGCGCTCGCTGCGCAGTTCGCCGATGGATTGCTCGGCCAGTTCCGGCAGCAAGCCTTGCAACATGCCGTGATAGTTGGAGCTCTTGAACGCCCCGGCGCAGACCAACCATTGGCAGCCGGATTGCTTGAGCACGTATTCGAGTTCGGAGCTGCGGTAGGCCGGGTTGATGTTGACCAGGATTACGCCGAGCTTCGCGGTGGCGAACTGAGCGATGCACCACTGCGCGCAGTTCGGCGCCCAGATGCCAAGTCGGTCACCGGTCTGCAAACCCAACGCCAGCAGCGCTCTGGCATGCACGTCTACCGCGTCGGCCAGTTGCCGCCAGGTGTAACGCAGCTGCTGATGGCGCACCACCAGCGCCTCGCCGTCCGGGTACTGCGCGACGGTCTCGTCGAACCTCTGCCCGATGGTCATCGCCAGCAAGGCTTTGTCCTGGGAACCACGGGTGTAGCTGCGCTGCGGGTTTGCACTGGGTTGATCCATGACGACCCCTATTGTCTTTATTAGTGGGTGGTGGAACGGAGCTGCGGCAGCTCCGACCATTCAGAACTGGCCCTACTCTCGCTCAAGTTGACGTTAACGTAAAGGGTGATTGACAGCCATTCGTCACAGGTTTACGTTAACGTAAAGGTGAGAACTGAAACGCCCTTCTCCCCACCCTACAAAAAAGCCAAAAGGTGACCCATGAGCTACCCATCCCTGAACTTTGCCCTCGGCGAAACCATCGACATGCTGCGCGATCAGGTTCAGTCCTTTGTCGCCAAGGAGATCGCCCCGCGTGCCGCGCAGATCGACAGCGACAACCTGTTCCCTGCTGATCTGTGGCGCAAGTTCGGCGACATGGGCCTGCTCGGGATCACCGTGCCGGAAGAGTACGGCGGCGCTGGCCTGGGTTACCTGGCGCACGTCGTGGCGATGGAAGAAATCAGCCGCGGCTCCGCTTCCGTGGCGTTGTCCTACGGCGCCCACTCCAACCTCTGCGTTAACCAGATCAACCGCAACGGCAATCACGAACAGAAAACCAAATACCTGCCGAAGCTGATCAGCGGCGAGCACGTCGGCGCTCTGGCGATGAGCGAGCCGAACGCCGGTTCCGACGTGGTCTCGATGAAACTGCGCGCCGATAAACGCGGCGACCGTTTTGTGCTCAACGGCAGCAAGACCTGGATCACCAACGGCCCCGACGCCAACACCTACGTGATCTACGCCAAGACCGACCTGGAAAAAGGTCCGCACGGCATCACCGCGTTCATCGTCGAGCGTGACTGGAAAGGCTTCAGCCGCAGCAACAAGTTCGACAAGCTCGGCATGCGCGGCTCCAACACTTGCGAGCTGTTCTTCGATGACGTCGAAGTACCGGAGGAAAACATCCTCGGCGTGCTCAACGGCGGCGTGAAAGTGCTGATGAGTGGCCTCGATTACGAACGCGTCGTGCTGTCCGGTGGCCCGACCGGGATCATGCAGTCGTGCATGGACTTGATCGTGCCGTACATCCATGACCGCAAGCAGTTCGGCCAGAGCATCGGCGAATTCCAACTGATCCAGGGCAAGGTCGCCGACATGTACACCCAACTCAACGCCAGCCGCGCTTACCTTTACGCCGTGGCCCAGGCCTGCGAGCGCAACGAAACCACGCGCAAGGACGCTGCCGGCGTGATCCTCTACACCGCCGAACGCGCCACGCAAATGGCCCTGGATGCGATCCAGATTCTCGGCGGCAACGGCTACATCAACGAATTCCCGGCCGGCCGTCTGCTACGTGACGCCAAGCTGTACGAAATCGGTGCCGGTACCAGTGAGATCCGTCGCATGCTGATCGGTCGCGAACTGTTCAACGAAACCCGCTAAACGGAGCTGTCCATGGCTATCCTGCATACCCAGCTCAACCCTCGTTCAGCGGAGTTCGCCGCCAACAGCGCGGCGATGCTCAAACAGGTCGACGCCCTGCACACCCTGCTCGCCCAAGTGGCCCAGGGCGGCGGCGCGAAAGCTCAGGAACGTCACACCTCGCGCGGCAAACTGCTGCCGCGTGAGCGGATCAACCGCTTGCTCGATCCGGGCTCGCCGTTTCTGGAAATCAGTCAGTTGGCCGCCCACGCTGTGTATGGCGAAGACGTGCCGGCCGCTGGCGTGATTGCCGGGATCGGTCGCGTGGAAGGCGTCGAGTGCATGATCGTCGCCAACGACGCGACCGTGAAAGGTGGTTCGTACTATCCGCTGACCGTGAAGAAACACCTGCGCGCCCAAACCATCGCCCAGCAAAACCGTCTGCCGTGCATTTATCTGGTGGATTCGGGCGGCGCCAACCTGCCGCGTCAGGACGAAGTGTTCCCGGATCGCGAGCACTTCGGGCGAATCTTCTTCAACCAGGCCAACATGAGCGCCATGGGCATTCCGCAGATTGCCGTGGTCATGGGTTCCTGCACCGCCGGCGGCGCCTATGTGCCGGCGATGGCCGACGAAGCGATCATGGTGCGCAATCAGGCAACGATCTTCCTCGCCGGCCCGCCATTGGTAAAAGCCGCGACCGGTGAAGTGGTCAGCGCCGAAGAACTCGGCGGGGCCGATGTGCATTGCAAGACGTCCGGGGTTGCCGACCACTACGCCGAAAGCGATGAGCATGCCCTCGCCCTCGCCCGCCGCAGCGTCGCCAACCTCAACTGGCGCAAGCTCGGCGAAGTGCAGCAGCGCGCGCCGATTGCGCCGCTGTACGCCAGCGACGAGTTGTACGGCGTGGTGTCGGCAGATGCCAAGCAGCCGTTCGATGTGCGCGAAGTGATTGCGCGACTGGTCGACGGTTCGGTGTTCGATGAATTCAAAGCCCTGTTCGGCACCACGCTGGTGTGCGGTTTCGCTCACCTGCACGGCTACCCGATCGCGATCCTCGCCAACAACGGCATCCTGTTCGCCGAAGCCGCGCAGAAAGGCGCGCACTTCATCGAACTGGCCTGCCAGCGCGGCATCCCGCTGCTGTTCCTGCAGAACATCACCGGCTTCATGGTCGGCCAGAAATACGAAGCCGGCGGCATCGCCAAACACGGCGCCAAACTGGTGACCGCGGTGGCGTGCGCCAAGGTGCCAAAATTCACCGTGATCATCGGCGGCAGCTTCGGCGCAGGCAACTACGGCATGTGCGGGCGGGCCTACGATCCGCGTTTCCTGTGGATGTGGCCGAACGCGCGGATCGGCGTGATGGGCGCCGAACAGGCGGCCGGCGTGCTGGTTCAGGTCAAGCGCGAGCAGGCCGAACGCAGCGGTCAGGCGTTCAGTGCGGAACAGGAAAGCGAGATCAAGCAACCGATTCTCGACCAGTACGAAGAACAGGGTCACCCCTACTACTCCAGCGCACGACTGTGGGACGACGGTGTCATCGACCCGGCGCAGACCCGCGATGTACTGGCCCTGGCCTTGTCCGCGTCGTTGAACGCGCCTATCGAACCGAGCCGCTTCGGCGTGTTCCGGATGTGATCGGGAGAACCTCATGAGCGACTTCAACACCCTCGAATTGCACAGCGATCCACGGGGTTTCGCAACCCTGTGGCTGAGCCGCGAAGAAAAGAACAACGCGTTCAACGCCGAAATGATCCGCGAACTGATCCTGGCGCTGGACAAGATCGCCAGTGATGCCAGCCTGCGCTTTTTACTGGTACGCGGACGCGGCAAACACTTCAGCGCTGGCGCGGATCTGGCCTGGATGCAGCAATCGGCCGAACTCGATTACCACACCAACCTCGACGACGCCCGGGAACTGGCGGAGCTGATGTACAACCTCGCCAAACTGAAAATCCCGACCGTGGCCGTGGTGCAAGGCGCGGCGTTCGGTGGCGCGCTGGGTCTGATCAGTTGCTGCGACATGGCGATTGGCGCCGATGACGCGCAGTTCTGTCTGTCGGAAGTGCGCATCGGCCTGGCGCCGGCGGTGATCAGTCCGTTCGTGGTGCAAGCCATTGGCGAGCGCGCGGCGCGGCGTTATGCGCTGACGGCCGAGCGTTTTGGCGGGCAGCGGGCGCGGGAAATCGGTTTGTTGTCGGAAAGCTATCCGGCGACCGAGCTTGAACAGAAAGTCGAACAATGGATCGACAACCTCCTGCTCAACAGCCCCGCCGCCATGCGCGCCAGCAAGGATCTGCTGCGTGAAGTCGGCAACGGCGCGCTGACGCCGGCCCTGCGCCGCTACACCGAAAACGCCATCGCCCGCATCCGCGTCAGTCCGGAAGGCCAGGAAGGTCTGCGGGCCTTTCTGCAGAAGCGTCCGCCGAGCTGGCAAGCCGCAACCACCACCAAGGAGCCGCGTTGATGAGCGCACCTGTTCTCACCACCCTGCTGGTGGCCAACCGTGGCGAAATCGCTTGCCGGGTCATGCGTACCGCCAAGGCTTTGGGCCTGACCACCGTCGCCGTGCACAGCGCCACCGACCGCGAAGCGCGGCACAGCCGTGAAGCGGATATCCGCGTCGATCTGGGCGGCAGCAAAGCGGCCGACAGCTATCTGCAAATCGATAAATTGATCGCAGCGGCCAAGGCCAGCGGCGCTCAGGCGATTCATCCGGGTTATGGCTTTCTGTCGGAGAACGCTGGTTTTGCTCGCGCCATTGAAGCCGCCGGCCTGATTTTCCTTGGCCCGCCCGCCTCGGCCATCGACGCGATGGGCAGCAAATCCGCCGCCAAGGCCCTGATGGAAACTGCTGGCGTGCCGCTGGTTCCGGGATATCACGGCGAAGCTCAGGATCTGGACACCTTCCGCGATGCTTGCGAGCGCATTGGTTATCCAGTGCTGCTCAAGGCCACCGCTGGCGGTGGCGGTAAAGGTATGAAAGTTGTCGAGGACGTCAGCCAGTTGGCTGAAGCGCTGGCCTCGGCCCAGCGTGAAGCGCAGTCATCGTTCGGCGATTCGCGGATGCTGGTGGAAAAATACCTGCTCAAGCCGCGCCACGTGGAAATCCAGGTATTCGCCGATCAGCATGGCAATTGCCTGTACCTGAACGAGCGCGACTGCTCGATCCAGCGCCGGCACCAGAAGGTCGTCGAAGAAGCGCCGGCACCGGGTTTGAGCCCGGAACTGCGTCGAGCGATGGGCGAAGCGGCGGTGCGTTCGGCGCAGGCCATCGGCTACGTCGGCGCCGGCACGGTGGAGTTTCTGCTGGACGCTCGCGGCGAGTTTTTCTTCATGGAGATGAACACGCGACTGCAGGTCGAACACCCGGTCACCGAAGCCATCACCGGGCTCGATCTGGTGGCCTGGCAGATTCGCGTCGCCCGTGGCGAAGCGTTGCCGATCACTCAGGATCAAGTGCCGCTGAACGGGCATGCAATTGAAGTGCGGTTGTATGCGGAAGATCCGTCGAATGATTTTCTGCCGGCGACCGGGCGTCTGGATCTGTATCGAGAATCCGCCGCAGGACCGGGGCGCCGTGTGGACAGCGGTGTTGAGGAAGGCGATGAGATTTCGCCGTTCTATGACCCGATGCTCGGCAAGCTGATTGCCTGGGGCGAAGATCGTGAGCAGGCGCGTTTACGGCTGCTGAGCATGCTCGACGAGTTTGCGATTGGCGGGTTGAAGACCAACATCAACTTCCTGCGGCGGATCATCGGGCATCCGGCGTTTGCGGCGGCGGAACTGGATACCGGGTTCATTCCGCGTTATCAGGATCAGTTGCTGCCAACACCTGCTGCGCTGAGCGATGAATTTTGGAATGCGGCGGCGCAGGCTTTTGCGCAGAGCCTGCCGGGGACGGCTCGGGCGGATGATCCGGCTTCGCCTTGGGCGCTACACAGTGGTTTACGTACCGGGTTGCCACGGGAAATCACGCTGCATTTGAGTTGCGAGGGGCAGGATCGGGCGTTGACGCTCGGTGCTGGCGGCAGTGCAAAACTGATCGGCGAGCAACTGATACTCGAGCACGACGGGCTGCGTCGGCAGCTGCGGGCGATTCGTCGTGAAGAGGTGCTATTTCTGCAATGGGACGGCGAGTTGCGGCGCGTTGAAACGTACGACCCGATCAGCGCTGTCGAAGCCAGCCATAGCCATCAAGGCGGTCTGACGGCGCCGATGAACGGCAGCATCGTGCGGGTGCTGGTGGAGGCCGGGCAATCGGTTGAAGCCGGCGCTCAATTGGTGGTGCTGGAAGCGATGAAGATGGAGCACAGCATCCGCGCGCCCCACGCCGGGGTGATCAAGGCGCTGTATTGCCAGGAAGGCGAAATGGTCAGCGAAGGCAGCGCACTGGTCGAACTGGAAGAAGCTTGAAAGATGGATCGATCCTACGCCTGGCGAGGATCGATCTGACTAGTATTTGGCCGTTGCCTGAACCACGACGCCGATAATTCGGCATTCGTCGGTCAACAAGGCTTTCGGCCAGGTCGGATTGAGCGGCACCAGGTAACGCTGGCCGCCCTCTTCGATCAGTTTGCGGAAAATCGCCTCGTCGCTGTCCGGCCACTGGGCGATCACCAGTTTTCCGGGCTCGGCTTCCAGCGCCGGGTCCACCAGAATCATCATCCCTTCGCCGATGCTCTGCCCCGTGGGCGCAGTCATCGCATTCCCCATCACGGTAAGCCAGAACGCCGGGCCACGGGCGTGGTAATCCGTCAGTTCAAAACGCCGCTTGTCCTTGGCACTCGAATACGCTGGCTGGCTTTCACGGGCCTCGACCGGCGCATTCCACTCGCTGACCGGGTAGCGAAAGTAAGGGTTGTACTTCTGCGCCAGAGGCATTTCGTCATCCGCATCGATCTGCGGTTCGCGAATCACCACCGCGACCTCGAGATACTCCATGCCCAGCGCTTTCAGCACGCGGTTCATCTGCGTGATGCCGGGCTCGCGGCGCTTGTTCAGCCAATGGCCGATACCGCCCTGAGACATGCCGACACGCTCGCCGAGCTCGACTTGAGTGACGTTGAGCTCACTCATTTTGGCCTTGACCAACTCAATCCATTTATCCATGTGCGGCACCATACGTGGACGCCTGCGGCCGGCAAAACACATATTGTAGTATTTAAATTCTGGTCACAAATACTGATAGTACTATGCTTGAGTCACGGATTTGAATCGACCAAGGAGTGACCTTTCACCATGAATATCACCAGCAAAGACTTGCCCGACCTGCAAATGGACACCACCTTCACGTCCCCGCAAGGGTGCGCCGCTGCGCAACGGGCGTTGGACTATTACTTGAAACCAGCTGTGTCAGAACCGGAAGTGGATGAGCGCTTTTTCGGCGTAAACAGCAATCTGAGCGGCGAAGAATCCCTGGTCCACGCCTCCGATCTGCTGCGATGTGCAGCAGCGACGGCGTTCAAGGCGGCGGACGGCTTGCAGGGCGTGAGTCGGGATCTGGCGTTTTCGGTCGTGCACATGGTGGACATGGCGCGGGCGATGGTTGATCACTCGCTCGATGGCGCAGTTCGCTGAAGACGGAAGTTCGGACGGACGGGAAAGAATTTTCCAATCGCGCAGATAAAAACATTTGACTTGCAAATGATAATGATTATTATTGCAAGCAACTGGTCGCGAGATCAGTCGATGGACCAGAGACCTTAGGTCGGTCTTCTGGACTATCTCCTCATCAGGCTAATCACGGTTTTTGACCCGGCTTTTTGCCGGGTATTTTTTTTGCCAGTTTTCTGGCTTGTAGCTTCAGGCTAATGAAGTCTTTGGGTGCCGCAAAGTCGATGGCGCGGATAATATCAAAAGAATATTGCTTGGCAAGCGGACCCCGGCCACATTGGGGCAAAGTAATGCCAATTAGCACTTGAGAATCAATCGCACAGCCACTAAGCTGCATTCGCGTCACGGAAGACGCCCCCCGCCGCAACCCGCAATTTCCCTCGGTTTCACCCCTGTCTTGCGTGTAAAGTAGCCGCCATAAAAATCATATTCAGGAACCGATTATGACCGTGGCCAAATCTTCGTTCGACATCAGCGCCAACTTCGACAGCGGCAACATCCAAGTCATCGACATCAGCAATCCGCTCAACCCGGTTCTGGCAATTCGGCCAGATACCCGCAGCGCTCATTTCCAGTGGTTCCACTTCAAGGCCAGCGGCCTGCATGTTCATCAGGAACACTGGTTCCGCCTGGTCAACGCCAGCCAGTCTTCCTACAACAAAGCCTGGACCGGCTATCAGGCGGTCGCTTCCTACGACCACGTCAACTGGTTCCGTATCCCGACTCAATTCGAAGGCGACAGCCTGCGCTTCTGCCTCGAAGCCGAGCAGACCCACGCCTGGTTCGCCTATTTCGAACCTTACAGCCGTGGCCGTCATGACTGGCTGATCGAGCAAGCACTGACCAAGGCCGGCACCGAACTGCTGGCCACCGGCAAAAGCGTCGAAGGCCGCGACATCCAGTTGCTGCGCAAAGGCACTGGCGCCGAAGGTCGCCGCAAGATCTGGATCATCGCCCAGCAGCATCCCGGCGAGCACATGGCCGAGTGGTTCATGGAAGGCGTGATCGAACGCCTGGAGCATCATGACGATCCGGTACTGAACAAACTGCTGGCCAGCGCCGATTTGTACCTGGTGCCGAACATGAACCCGGACGGCGCCTTCCACGGTCACCTGCGCACCAATGCCATGGGCCAGGACCTGAACCGCGCCTGGCAGAACGCCAGTCAGGAAGTCAGCCCCGAAGTACTTTTCGTACAACAGCAGATGGAAAAGTATGGCGTCGATCTGTTCCTCGACGTACACGGCGACGAAGAAATCCCCCACGTGTTCACTGCCGGTTGCGAAGGCAACCCGGGTTACACCCCGCGCCTGGAGAAGCTCGAAGAGCACTTCCGCAGCCACCTGAAGCACACCACCAAAGATTTCCAGACCAAGTACGGCTACACCCGCGACGAGCCGGGTCAGGCCAACATGACTCTGGCTTGCAACAGCGTCGGCCAGAAGTTCGACTGCCTGTCGCTGACCCTGGAAATGCCATTCAAGGATCACGATGACGCGCCGAATCCGCTCACCGGCTGGTCGGGCAAACGCTCGAAGCAACTGGGCAAAGACGTGCTGACCACCATCGCAGACATGGTCGACACCCTGCGCTAATCCCCTCGGATTTTCGCTTCACGAAAGATCGCAGCCTGTCTGCGATCTTTTTTTTGCGCCGACTTTTACCCAATCAGGTTGCAAATCAAAACCGGATTACTTACCGTCAATCAAGTTTCAATTTGAAACCTGAAAGGATCCGGGACATGAAAACTGCAACACTCGATAAAGGTGTCGTACTGCTTTTCGCCATCGCTTGCGGCCTCGCGGTGGGCAACGTGTATTACGCCCAGCCGCTGCTGGATGCGATGGCCGACGCCTTCGGCCTGTCGCCGGGCAGCATCGGTATCGTCATGACGCTGACCCAGGTCGGTTACGGCCTCGGGCTGTTATTGCTCGTGCCCCTCGGCGACATGCTCAACCGCCGCCGGTTGATCGTCACGCAAACGCTATTGTCCGCCGCAGCCTTGCTGATGATCGCTCTGGCCTCGAACAGCGCCTGGCTACTGATCGGCGTCACCCTGACCGGCCTGCTTGCCGTGGTCACCCAGGTGCTGGTCGCCTACGCCGCTACCCTGGCCGTCCCGGCACAACGCGGAAAGGTTGTGGGCGTGATCACCAGCGGTATCGTCGTCGGCATTTTGCTCGCGCGAACGGTGGCTGGGGGGATGGCTGATCTGGCCGGCTGGCGCTCGATCTATCTGCTGTCGGCGGGGTTGACGCTGGTGATGGCCGCGCTGCTGTTTCGGGTGTTACCCAAAGATGAAGACGCACGATCGACCACGCGTTACGTGGCACTGATCGCCTCAGTGTTCAGCCTGTTTCGTGAGGAACCGGTGCTGCGCCAACGAGCAATCCTCGCCATGCTCACCTTCGCCAGCGCCATGGTGTTGTGGACGCCGATGGTGTTGCCGCTGGCCGCCCCGCCGCTGTCACTTTCCCATAGTGAAATCGGATTGTTCGGACTCGCTGGCGCGGCAGGCGCACTGGCCGCGGCCAGAGCCGGACATCTGGCGGATCGAGGATGGGGGCAATGGGTCAGCGGCCTGTCGCTGCTGCTGATGCTGGGCTCGTGGCTGCCAATCGCACTCACCCAGTCTTCGTTATGGGCACTGCTGCTTGGCGTCATCACCCTGGATCTGGGCTTGCAGGCCGTGCACGTCACCAGCCAGAGCATGATCTACAGCGTCCGCCCGGAGGCGCAGAGCCGACTGACCGCCGGCTACATGCTGTTTTACTCAATTGGCAGCGCCTTGGGCTCAATCGCCTCGACGGCCATGTACGCCTGGGCAGGATGGCCGGGCGTGTGCTGGCTGGGTGCCGCAATCAACACGGTCGCGCTGCTTTATTGGTGGAGCACCGTGGCCAAACAGAAACGTGGCGAGGCTGCTTGCGCCCTCGCCACGTCGGACTGACACACGATCAACCGCGATTGCGTCCCCGCAGCATGCTGTCGAGCACCTCGTCGCGGCGCACCCAGCCATGGAACAGCGCCGCCGCCAAATGCAGCAGCACGGTCAGGAACAGCAGATACGCCAGATACCCGTGAGCCTTGCGCAGCAACGCAAATACCTGCGCATCCGCCGGCACGATCGACGGCAATTGCAGCGACGTGCCAAGCATCACCGGATCCCCCGCCGCGCTGATCATCGCCCAGCCCAGCAGTGGCAACACCAACATCAGCGCATACAACAACAGATGAGAAGCCTTGGCCGCCATCACCTGCCAGCCCGGCAGATCCGCCGGCAGCGGCGGCTGACGGGTGCCGAGCCGCACCAGAATGCGCACGATCACCAAAGCGAGTATCGCGATGCCCAATGGTTTGTGCAGATTGATCAACCATTCATGCCGCGCCGACACCGAGGTCACCATGCCGGCGCCGATGAACAACATCGCGATGATCATCAACGCCATCAGCCAGTGCAGCAACCGCGCCAGCGGATTGAAATGAGTCGGTTGCGTGCTCATGGGCGAGCCTCCTTTTTGCCGGTTGGCAGTTGGCTGACTTCGCTGGTGCGACGCAGGTAGGAATCGGCGTAACCGGCCGAACGCGCGGCCAGCAACGGATCGTCGGAACCCTGAATGCCGGCCGGCAGCACCAGCGGATCGTAGTTGATGTCACGGCATTCGCCGCTGAGTTGCGGCTGGGTCTTTTCCAGCACCAGAGTGCCGGCGTTCAAGACCTTGCGACCGGCGGGCCAGGTCTTGCTCGCATCGTTCACCGGATCGTCGGCGTTGGCCAAGGTGATGTTCAACTGAAAGCGCAGCGGCCCTTCGGCCAGGCGCTGCACCAGATCCTTCTCAAGGAAATCGCTACCTTCGGGCGCAGTCGCACCGGCAGCATCCTGGGCCAGAGGCGTCATGCTCCAGCGCACTGCTTGCTTCTTGCCGCTGGCATCCACCAGATAGAACGCGTTGACGCTGTTGTAGGTTTCCGTCGCGTAACTGGCCGAGGGTTTGGCGGTTTTTATCCAGGTCAGAAACGGCACGGCTTCCGGGTGTGAGGCAAAAAATGCCGGCACTTTGGTCGGATCCGGTTTACCGGTGGCGGGATCCGGCGATTGCGCCTGCTGCAACTGATAGAACGCCTCGGGCGTGCCGACCGGGAACACCGGCATGCTGTTCATCCCGGTGCGCCACTGCTGGCCGTTTGCCTGAGTGAAACGCAGCGCCAGACTGCGGATCGGTACGGCGCTGTCCGGCGCATACGGACTGCCGGCCGGCAACGCAAAGCGCCCGACCACCGGCGTGCGCGGCTCATTGAACACTTGCGCGACAGAATACGCGCGAGCCTCGCCGCTGCTCTCGAAATGTCCGATCACGCAAACACCTTTGGCGTGATTGCGACGAAAGCCGGGATGCACACCGTTGTTCTTTTCCAGCACATCGACCAACGCTTTTGGCGTCAGGCGTTGTGGGTCAAATGAACCATGGACGTAGGCAAACGCCCCGGCCAGGGCTGCGACCACTACGGCGATTCCGCCAAGACGCAACACCAGGTTCGCGGCACTCAGTGGCGGGCGTTGAGGCCCGCCGGGCGGTGAGCTGCGATCAACCATGAAAGACTCCAGGGCCATCGGCCATAGGGAAAGGTGCTATGAGACGCACGCCTCGTAGGATTATTCCCTCTGAACTGTAGTTTCTTTCATGGAGTGGCGTCGGAGTCCAATCGCGGCCGGCTAAATCTGATCGAAACGCGGCGCGCGTTTTTCCAGAAACGCCTGCATGCCCTCCTTCTGTCCAGGTGTCGCGAACAGGCCGTGAAACGAGCGTCGTTCAAACAGTATGCCCTCGCGCAATCCCGACTCTGACGCCCGGTCCACCGCTTCCCGGGCAGCCCGTGTCGCCGTGCGGGGAAATCCGCCGATGCGCTGTGCAATGTCCATGGCCTGCTCCAACAGGTGATCGGCGTCTGTCACCCGCGACACCAACCCTGCCTGCTCGGCCTCACGGGCGGACATGGTGCGACCGGTCAGTATCATGTCCATGGCTTTGGCGCGGCCAATCAACCGGGTCAGGCGTTGCGTACCGCCCATGCCCGGCATCACGCCCAGAGTGATTTCCGGCAATGCGAACTTCGCGGACTCGGCCGCCACGATCACGTCGCACATCATTGCCAATTCACAGCCTCCTCCGAATGCGAAGCCCGCCACCGCCGCGACTTTTGGCGTGCGCAGAGCGGCAAACGCATCCCAGCCGGCGAAATGGTCTTCCTTGATCATTTCCAGGCAGGACTTTTCGTACATCTCCTTGATGTCGGCTCCGGCAGCGAAATAATCCCGGGTACCGGTGATGAGGAAACATCCGACACCCGGATCACTGTCCAGCGGTTGCAAGGCCTCCAGCAATTCGCGCATCAGTGATGTATCCAGCGCATTTCGTGCGTGCGGGCGGTTGAGGCGGATCAGTACCACGGGGCCGTGTCGTTCAATCAATAGGTTCATCGCAATCTCTTTGAATAGCGGAGTGAGTGGAAAAACACCGACGCGCCGTCAGGAATCCCAGATCGCGCCGTAGGCCGGAATACCCCGGGATTCCATTTCCTCGACCACTCGCTCGGTCAGCTTCTGATTGGAAATACAGATCACCGCCTCCGCACCGCGGGCTCGAACGGCGGCATACGCCAGCGCCACCAGATCTGGTTTGCCCAACCGGTCGGTGTCCCAGATATGGGCATCGGGTTGTGCCTGCAGGATTTCCTCCACCAGCGCATCACCATAGGTCTCGCGCGGGCTGCGGGTGGACCAGATCAGGTGGATCGGCACCTGCCGCGCCAGCAGATGCGGCAGCACCGGCCCAATGCCACTGCCGGTGGCGACGTACACCACTGACTTGAACAGGGTTTCGATATGGGCGACGCCTGCCGTGGTGATGCCCTTGACCCAGACATGGCTCGGCGGCTGCTCGATCAGTTCACCGGTCCAGTCGCCGGCACGGGAAATGATCAGGCGAAAACCCTGTTCGCCCGGTGCAGGAATGTTGGCAAACGAGTGCCATTCCCACAGCGGATGGCGACTGATTGCGGTAGAGGATCCGGCGAACGGTGTGTGGTGATTGAACCGGGCAATCACCGCATGCGACGACGGTTTGACCAGCGTCACTGGCACCTTGCGCAGGCGCAGCCAGGGCAAGGCAATGCTGAGTGTCAGGAGCGGCAGCATCCAGAATGAAACGGACGTCAACAGTACTTGCGCCAAGTCGGCGCCAGGATGACGATCCCGGGCAAACACCAGCGTCATGCCCCAGAACAGCAGCAGCGCCGCCCAACCGGCGAACCGATGTGTGCGTTCGAAAGCGTTGTGAAACCGTGAGCGAATCCCCGGCAACGCCATGATCGCCATCAGCAGCAACAACCCCAGAAGCGCGGCGCTGATGGCCAGCAGCGTCAGCGAAACCCCACCTGCCCCGTCGGTCCTTTGCCAGATCATCGAGCCGAGCAGCGCAATGAACCAGACAATCGCGGCCATCGCCCCGCCACTGTGCAAACCGCCGAAGTGATAAACCTTGGCCAGCGAGCGACGAATCGCCAGCGGCCAACACGTGGGAGCCCGGGTCGCCAGCCAGAACAGCAGATTGATCAAGTATTGCTGACGAATCAGGATCGCCATCGACAGGTTCGCCAACACCAGCTGCGACAATGCCTCCAACGCAACCTCCGAGGCCGACCACCACTGTCCGACGGTGATCCCGTACACCAGCGCCCCGAGGTTCGCCAGCAACACCAGCGCAACCAGGCGGTTGTAATGTGAAAACAGCGGCAGCGTTCCCAGGCGCCGCCAGAGCGGACGTCGCGGTGGCAGGGCAAAAGCGTCGTCGACCTGACTCATTGCCCCGCCTCCTGCCGGGCGGCAGCGAGCTGCGCCTGATGCGCCTGTGCCCGCTCAAGCAACAAGCGTTTGTCGACCTTGCCCCTTGAAGTCAGCGGGATGTCGTCCACCGGCAGAATCATCGAAGGCACGCAGTAATAGGCCAGTCGTTCTTCGCAACGGCGTCGCGCCACATCGGTGTCCGTGGATGCAGGGAAGACGAAAGCCACCAGATGACGGTTATCGAACTTCAAGGTCACCGCGCGCTCGCAGCCCGGTGCGGACTCCAGCGCAGCCGACACCGAGTCCAGTTCAACGCGAAAGCCCCGGACTTTCACCTGATCGTCCACCCGGCCCAGGTGCTCCAGATCGCCGTCAGCAGTCCAGCGCCCCAGATCACGGGTGCGAAACATCATGCGGCCCTGTCCCAGAAACGGATCGAGGCGGTAACGCTCGGCAGTCAGGGCAGGATTGCCCAGATACCCGGCCGTCACACAGTCGCCACCGGCCCACATTTCGCCCTGCTCACCCGGCGCGCACAGTTGGCCCGTTTCATCCAGTACATACACGGTGTTGTTGGGCGTTGGCGTGCCGATCGTCAACGGGCCCGTGCCTCGGTAATGCTGCATGGTGTTGACGATAGTGGTTTCTGTGGGGCCGCAAGCATTGTAGAAATCGCAAAAGGACGCCCAGCGATCAGCCAGGGGCTGCGGGCACGGTTCGCCGGCCAGGGCCACCACCTTCACCTGACTGCAGCGCTCCGGATCCAGCGTGGCGAGAATCGATGGGGTCGCGATCAGCACGTCACACTGCTCGGCGGTTTCGGCAATGTCCTTGCCCCGAATCAACAGCGTCGCGCCATGGGCCAGACAGCCGAGGATTTCCCAGGCGGCCATGTCAAAGGCGATATTGAGGATTTGCCCGACGTTCATGCCCGGCCCCATGCCGAGATTGCCGGGGCCGGTCAGCAGAATGTTGCAGACATTGCGCTGGGTTACCCTGACACCGTTGGGCTGGCCGGTCGTACCGGACGTAAACAACACAAAACACAGGGCATCCGGTGACGAAATGTCCTCCCCCACATTCACGTCATCGGCAGCCGAGCCCGGTGAGTCGATGAACGTATCCAGATGAATGCAATGCTGCCCGGCTGTCAGCGGAATCCCGTGGGCCAGTGTTGAAAGCGTCAACACCACCTGCGTCGAAGCAACCGACATGATGTGGCTCAACTGCGTGGCAGGAGTAATGCCGACATGCTGGGGAATATAGGCGGCCCCCACCTTCAAGGTCGCGAGCATGCCCACCAGCATCGGGATCGAACGTTCGACAAACAGCGCCACGTGATCGCCCGGGGCTACGCCATGACTCGACAACAAACTGGCCAACCGGTTGGCCTGGCGGTTCAACTCGCCATAGGTAAGGCTCTGCCCCTGAAAACGCGCGGCCACATGCTGCGGATGAGTCGCCGCCCGCGCTTCGATCGCACGGTGGATCAACGAGAACTCGGGCTCGGCCACCGGGCCGCAGCCGAATGTCCGCCAGGCGTCATAACCTTCGCTCGGTGTGGCTGGGGTATTCATTACGATTGCATGCATCTCAAACATCCCTTTTGCTCAAATCATCGTTTCAGCCGCTTCGGCCACCGATTGCCTGCTGGCGACATCGGTGGCTGCTTGCGCTTGTCGGACGGGTTGAGCCGGGAGATTTGAATCCATTACACGCACTACAGAACGCGGCGAACTTTCCTACGTCGCCAGTAATGAAATCTTTCAACTCCTGGAATGGAATAAGCTGTGTCGAGAGGCGTCTTTCCTACCACTACCGCGCTTCTGGCCCAGAGCATGTCCCTGTCATGAATACACTCGACGAGCAATTACGCGATCTGATTCCCAGATTGCGCCGCTTCGCGCTTTCGCTGACACGCAACAGCAGCAGCGCCGACGACCTGGTACAGGCCAGCCTCGAGCGGGCACTGTCGGCTTGGGGCGAGAAGCGCGCCGACGGCGATCTGCGCGCCTGGCTGTTTTCGATCCTGTACCGGCAGTTTCTCGATGCGCATCGGCGCTCGCGGCGTTATGCGCGGATGCTCGAATTCTTCACCGGCCGCGATGACGCCGAGCCCTCGGTGGAACGCACCGTGATTGCCCAATCGACCTTGCAGGCTTTCGACCGACTGCCCACCGAACAGCGCGCGCTGCTGCTGATGGTGTCGGTGGAAGGCCTGACTTATAAGGAGGTCGCCGAGATTCTCGACGTCCCCACCGGCACCGTGATGTCGCGCCTGTCCCGTGCTCGCCAGGCCCTGCGCCAGCTCAGCGACGGGGAAATCAGCAGCCCTTCCTTGCGGATACTCAAATGATCAGTCTGCCCCCCAACGAACGTGACCTGCACGCCTACGTCGACCACCAGCTCAGCGAGGCCGACCGGCATGTGCTGGAAACCTGGCTCGCCAGCCATCCGGACGAAGCGGCGCAGGTTCGCGCCTGGCAACAGGACGCCCAGCACCTGCGCGCCGCCCTCGGCGGTGCCTTGCAACAACCGGCCAATCCTGACCTTGATCCGGCGCTGATCCGTCAGCGCCTCAAACGCCAGTCACGCCGCCAGTGGGCCAGCGCGGCGGTGCTGCTGATTGCCGTCAGCCTCGGCGGTGTCGGAGGCTGGAAGGCCCGGGACATGACTGTGTTTCATCCCCCGGCACCGATGACGGATGCCTTGCAGGCGTACCGTTTGATCGCCCAGCAAGGGCTTCTGCCGGCGGACTACAAGGTCGATGGTGACGGCGATATCCAGCGTTGGCTCGACCGTTATTTCACTCAGGCCAATCGCCTGCCGGACCTGACGTCGGCCGGTTTTGCACCGGTCAGCGGCCGTCTGCTGAGCACCGATGAAGGCCCGGCGGCGATGGTGATGTATGAAGACCAGAGCGGGCACAAGGTGAGTTTCTACGTGCGCCCACCGGGACCTAAAAATACCTTTCTGCCCCGAGGCAGCCGCCAGGACGGGGATCTGCAGGCCGAGTACTGGTCCGGCAAGGGCTATAACTACGCGATGATCAGCCCGACCGACACACCCGCAGCGAAAATGCTCAAGCAATCCGTGAGTTTCTAGCCGGTTCAGAACCCCACATCCAGCACCACATTGTCCAGATAGGTTCCAGCGGGCGGTGTGGTCTGGTCGGTGTAGATTTTCGCGTTGTAATTGAAGATCTGGCTGCCGGTGCCCAGCCCGTTGCCGGGGTTGACCTCGGCATCGCTGCTGGCCCGACGGGCCGCGCCGACACTGCCCCAACGGGTGGTGCCGGCACTCTTGAAAATGTCGTAGGCCAGATAGTTGCTGCCGGAAATCATCCGCCGCCGTCCGCCGACACTCAGCGCATTCTGCCCGTCGTTCAGCCCCACGGTGTAGGTACTGCCCTTGGTGCAGGCGAGGTTGATGGTCTGCCCGGTCACCGGGGTGAACGCGCTGACCACCGGCGCGCTGCCGAAAGCGATGTTCGGGGCAGTGATGGTGCAGTCGTTGGACACCGTCAGGTTGACCGTCAGTGTCGTGGTACCGCTGTTGATGTCGCGTCCCAGGCAAAGCCCGCCGACACCGATGCCCGAACAATAATTCCAGTTCCAGAAAATGCTCAGGGTTTCGGTGTATACCCCCGCCGCCACGTTGCTGCCGATGGTGGTCCCGAAATAGAGCGGAACGGTTTTCGGCACCGTACCGCCCAGCAAACCCAAGGCATCGATGATGCCGTTGCGGGCGAAGTCATAGGCGGTGCCGCGCGTCAGCGGGTAACTGGTGCTGTTGTTGGCGTAGACCGTGTAACCGATCACGTCGCCGGTGGGCCCGAGCAAACCGCTTTGGGTCGAGGTGACGGTGGCCCAGAAATGATCATTGTTGGTCAACAGCGACAGCAGCGAACCGGTGCAACTCAAGCCTCCGTTCAAGGTGGAACTGGGTTGCGAGGTGGTGCGCACGGCAATCGAACTGATGTTCCCGAACCCGGCCGGTGTGGTGGTGACCACCGAACACAGCGCCTGCGCCAGTCCCGGCAACAGCAACAGCAGCCACAAAACAAACCGCGCCCGGATCATTGGCACACCAGCGGGCCGATCAGCGGCACTTCATCCTGCTGCAGGTCGACGCTGAATTGCGCCTGGCAGGTCTTGCCGTCCGCGAGAGTCACCCGCAGCGAATTCTGCGCCTGAAGATTTTCCAGATAGACCAGCCCATCCCAGCCGACCACCGTCCGCGTACCGCTCTGCTCGTGCAGCACTCCACTGCCCAGCGGCAATTCCTTTTGTTGCGCGTCCACCAGCACGATACTCGCGGCGATCACCCGGCTCAGCGGAAACTCCAGCAGATAGCCACTGCCCCGGCGCACCGCTACACGCTGTTCGACATTCGGGCTGCGTACGTTGGCCGGAAGGTTCAGCGGATCGATTTCGTACTTGCCGCGGTAATAGGCGCTGCTCCACGGCACCAGCAAGTGGCCGTTACGGTCGGTCTGGCCGACCTGCTGGTTCTCGTAACGCACCGGAATGTCCGCGTAGCCGTCGGTGCTGACCACCACGAACGCATCGTCGATGCGGTTGGCGGCGAACACTTGATCGTCCATCCATACCAGCGAACCGCTGGCATCGGCCCAACGGGTTTCGGCGTCGGACGTGCCGTAGACGCCCGCCTGCAATTGCACCGATTGCAGGCGCCAGGTCACGTCCGCCTGACGGTAATCGGCGCCGTCGCCCTTGGCATAGCCGAGATTGAAGCCCACCCCGCCCTCGGACGGTACGGCGCGGCTGTAGTTGACCCGTTGCTGCGTCTGCCCGGTCTTGCTGCGTTCGCTGCTGATGGCCAGGCTGCCGCGCAGGTCGAACGGAATCACCAGTTGCGCCTGCACCGCCCAGTTGCTGTCGCCGATTTCGCGGTTGGCCGACAGGTAGAAACTGCTGTTGCGCCACAGCGGTTTGCTCCAGCTCAGGTTGAGCAACCGTGTGCGCGTTTCGTCTGCCGCACGAATGTCGAAATACCCCACGCCGAGACTGCCCCAGCGTTCGAGATTGAGGCTCAGGGTCGCCTGCTCACTGCGCTTGCTGAGTGTGGTGTAAGGGCTGTCGACCACGGTCAGGTCGGCGTAACGGTCGCGGCGTTGCAAACGCTGATAGGAAAAGCTGTAGCGTTGGCCGCTGTATTGATAACCGAGGCTCAGTTGCTGACCGCCGTCGCCATCGAAACGGCTCTGGCTGATCGCGCTGTTGAGCACCCCGAAATTGCCCAGCCGCAAGTTACCGCCCAGCCCGCCGAGCGTCAGGGTATCCGCCGCCTCGGCGTGACTCTCCAGAGTAAAGGTGTCGCTGACGCCATAACGCAAACTGCCCGAGGTGACGCCCGGCCCATAGCTGAAATCCTTCAGGCCGTAATCCCGGCGTAGCGTACCGGCGGCCACCGAAAAATCGCTCAGGCCCTTTTGCAGCAGGCTGCTGGTGACATAGAACGGCACCGTGGTCGACACCTGCCGGCCCAGCGCATCGGTGGTCACCACCACCGCCTCACCCGCGCCGTTGATAAACGGAATGTTGGTCAAGGTGTACGGCCCCGGTTGCAGGTCGGTGCTGCTGGATTTGTAGCCGTTGATGAACAGATCCACCGAGGACGGCACCGCCGCTTCCCCGGCGAACTGCGGCAGCGGATAGGTCACCAGATCCGGGCGCACCGCAAAATCCCTCGAGAATTGCACGCCGCCCAGCCGCACCGAACTGCTCCAGGGCAAGGCGCCGCTGACCAGGTCCCCGGCCTCGTAGGTCAGCATCCGTTCGTCATCGGAGTAACGCCAGGTGGTGTCGTAACGCAGATAACCGTTGTCCAGCGTGCTGACCGCATCCCCCGACAACGTACGGCGATATTGCCCGGTGTTCGACAACGTGCCCCAACTGTCGAACACCCGCACTTCGTTCCACGCCGCCAGATAGGTGCCGGCGTCGTCGGTGTCATTGAGGTACAGGTCATAGTTGAACAACGCGCCGAAACTGCTCAGCGCCGGGGTGCGCGGATAGACTTCACGGTTGCCGATGAACTGCTCCGGCAGCCAGTCCGGTGGCACGTCGAGCAGCAGTCGCTGGCTGACGCTGTCGTAATCGCTGTGCAGGCCCGGCAGGCCGTCGAGATCGACTTCGGTACCCGCCTCTTCCGGCAGCTTCATGCCGGTGTCGCGCAATACGCTGGCCGGCAGGAACAGGCGCCCGCCGCGCTGCTCCACCGCCACCACCCGGCCGGTATTCATCTGGTTGACCACCAGTTCCAGAAACAACTGTGCATCGCTGACGGCCTCCATGCCGCTGGGAGGCGGCGGCAGTTCGCCGGCCCCGGATGGATGAATGAACATCAGGCACCACGCGCCGGTCATGAGCCACAACGGACGCTGAATACGGCGAGCCCATCCTGGACTCATTAGCGTGTTACGTCCGTCAATGGACTGATTCCTCCTGAAACCGCTGGCGCCGAAGCCTGATCACTTCGAGATGACTCGCTACGGCTATCGCGCCGGCGGAATGCTCTGCACCTTCGCCGCGCCATTGATCCGCCCGGCCAGCTCTCCCGCCACCGGTCCCGGTGCCGGCCAGCGCATTACCGCGCCGGGCAATACGTAGCCGAGCAATCCCTCGGCCAGCGGCTTGCTTTGGCTGCCCTGCTTTATGGCCACATCGGTCAGTCGCGCATGAACCGCGCCCTGATTGCGCACTTCCACATAAGGACGCCCCTCCACCGCCACCGTGCGCCAGCTCAGTTGCGGCAGGCCGATGCCCTTGGGGTCACGTTGACGGGCGCTGTCTTCCTTGCTCCACAGGCCCGCGCCATAGGCGAACAGCGGCACCGAGTAGCGCATCTGGAAGCGAATCGCCGCAGCGGTCTTGCCGTCTTCGGCAACGGGGGGCTGAGCCGAGGGGATTTCATCGATGATGATCCGGTACGCCAGTTCCTGGCCTGGCGGCACGTCCTTGGTGCGGGTCAGGCGCACCAGTTGCTTCTGGCCCGGCTCGATCTTCGCCACCGGCGGGCTGCCGATCACCTCGCGCTGATTGCGGTATTGCTCTTCGAAACCGCTCTGGCTCCAGCCGAACACGCGGATCTGCAGGTTGGCGGTTTCCGTGCCGCGATTTTCCAGCCACAGCGCACTGGCCTGCTGATCGGCCTCCAGCACCGGATCGATCGGCCAGATCAGCACCGAACTGGCGGCCTGGGCCTTGAGCGTCCCGAACATGACCAGCGCCAGCACGGCGCAACAAACGGACGAATAGCGTGACGTGAAAAACCCCATAAACCTGCTCCTTGTCATTTCACATCACCACGACAGCTGCACCTGCAACACATCGCTGTATGTCCCCCCGGGCTGATTGCCCGGCAATTGCACCTGACCGTAGATCGGCAGACTGATGTTGTTCGCATCGCTGTAGGCCACTGCCACACTCTGGCCGATGCCCAGGCTCTGGCTGTACGCCGCATCGCGAAACAGCGCATACGCCACCTTCGCGCTGCCTCCACTGATCTGCATGCGTCGCCCGCCGCTGTTGTACTGGCCGCCATCGACCGTCATGTTCAGCGCCACCCCCGGCGTGCATTGCAGCGTGACGCCACCGGTCAACGCGACCTGCACCGTGCCGGTGGCCAGCGCCGAACGCGAACCGAAATTCAGCCCGCCATAGTTCGATACGCCCCCCACCACCAGACAACCCGGTGTCACCGTGGCACTGACCTGGAAGCTCTGGCTGGTCACCGCCGCCAACGGCAGCGGCAAGCTGCCCGCACACAGCAGAAGCAGCGCCGCACAGCGATGTCGGCCCATGACACTAGAACGTCAGTTCAACGGAAATCGTGTCGGTGTAGGTGCCCGCCGGCAGCCCGGCCTTGCCCACCGCCTGACCGTAGATGTTCACGGTCTGCGCCACACCGGTGCTGGCGGCGAGGTTGATCACCCCGTCGATGGCCAGCAATTGCGAGTGCCCGGCGTCGGTGTACAGATCGTACGGCACATAGTTGGCAACCCCGTCGTACAACGCGCGGGTACCACCCGGCGAGAGCCCGTCATGGGCGCCGGCCCGGACCTTGACCGTCGGCGTGGTGCCGGCCGAGCACAGGATCGACAACGCCCCGCCCCCGCCGCCCAGCACCTGCCCGGTGGCTGTGGTGAACAGGCTGTTGGCGGTGCCGAAGTTCAACGCACCGAAGTTCAGCCCGGTAGAACCGCCGGAACCGTTGACCTGGCAACTGCTGATCAGGATCAGGCTGGAGGTGATCTGGCCGGTGACCGTGGTGGCGGCATTGACGCTGGAAGCGAGCGTCAGGCCGAGCAACGACAAACCTATCCTTGATGCAATCGTACGCATGGTGTCCGTCCTCTACGGGGTTACCAGTCGAGCGTCACCGTCAGGGTGTCGGTATAGACACCGGCCGGTACCGCACGGGTGTTCGCCACCACCGAGCCAAATACCGGGATGGGTATCTGTGCGCCGCTGGTGACAGCGAAATTGTGTTGTTGACCGATGCTGTAGCTCTGGCTGCCCGAGGCATCGAGGAATAGCTGATAGGGGAGCGTCTGGCGCCCGTTGCTCAGGCGGCGTGTGGTGCCGTCGCCATGGCTACCGCCGTCGATGGTCACGGTGAACCCGGTGACCGAAGGATTGCAGGCGACATTCAGCTGGCCGCTGCCCGCTTCGCTGAGACTGGCCTTGATCGGTGCGTTCCAGGTCGGGCCCTGCTGGCCGAAATCGAGAGAGCCCAGCCCATCCACCGGGCTGGCGGGGCTGGTTGCGTTGGTCACTTCGCAGCCGGCAATCAGCGTCAGCCGCGCAAGGATCTGCCCACTGACTGCCGCTGCCGCGGTCTCGGTGAACAACAGCAATGTGGCTGCGGCGATTACCCGCCCGTGTCTGCCCATCATTGAGCCCCTACTCCTTCAGGATCACTCGACCACTGCGCTCGTCATTGAACGCCCTTCCCTGCGCCACCCGGCTCCACCGAATGGCTGAAAAACTCCGCGATCACCAGGTGACCGTCACCTTCACCAGATCCGAATACCGGCTGACCCGTGGCACCTCCGCCATCCGCTCGATCCGCCCGTATAACGGCAAGTCCACCGTGCCGCTATCCGGCACCCGGCCGCTGACCGGCACGTCTACCACCAGCGGCACCCGCCGTGCGGCGTCCTGATACAGGCGATAAGGAATCGGCTTGCTGCCGGCCTCTCCCGCCATATAACGCACCTCGCCAATGCCACCGTGCAGGCCGCCATCGACGCGCAACTGGTACGGGGTGTCCGGGTTGCATTCCAGGCGTGGCAGACGCGAATTGGTCAGCGCCGCACCGAGTGGCCCGTCCCGGTCGCCGAGCCGCGCCGTGGTGCCGAAGTCGAGCACGCCCAGTTGCTCGATACCGGCCTCGCGTTGCTGGCCGATCAACTGGCAACCGCGCTGCACATCGACCCGCACCTCGACCTGAAGGTCGGCGGCGTGGACCCGTATCGCGAGCCCGCCCAGCAATGCCCAGACCATCCCTGCATTCACCGCCCGTTCCTTGATGGCGACAGCGTCTCTGTCGTTACAGTGTTTCAGGTTAGCAACGCACGCCGATTGCGCCAGTCGATTGGATCCAGTTACCCGCCGGGATTTGTTTCGAAAGGTTGGCAACACGTCGATTTAAAGTGTTGAAAAATCCTGTACACGCCGCAGATTGCTCTGCGGAAAAACGACAAGGCGCAGTGGAAGCAAAACTATCCGTCTGGTTAAACTACCCCGCCGCGCTCGCGGGGAGCCGGCCCGATGATGACGGAGTGAATGCAGTGCCCGCCCGACCGCCCGAACGTTCGCGTCTGACCCAGCGCTGGTCAGCCTTGCGCCATTTCTTCGGCAAACGCTCCGTCACAAACGCGGGCCAGTGCGCCGCCAGCGCGCAATCGGTGCGTGACTATTTCCGGCAAAAGGCCCACGGCCAGGGCTACACCCTCAGCCACAGCCAGCAGCGGGTCATCGACTGCATGGCTCATCAGGCCGGTCTGTTGTTCGGCACCCCTGCGCAAACCCCGCCCAGCCTGTATCTGCACGGAGCGGTCGGGCGCGGCAAGAGCTGGTTGCTGGACGGATTTTTCCAGGCGTTGCCGATCGAGCAAAAACGCCGCCTGCACTTCCACGGGTTCTTTGCCCAGTTGCATCAGGGCATGTTCGAGCACCGCGACCGCGATGACGCCCTCGCCGTCACTCTCGATACGTTGCTGACGGACTGTCGGGTGCTGTGTTTCGACGAATTTCATGTACATGACATCGGCGATGCGATGCTCATCACCCGTCTGTTCAAGGCGCTGTTCAAGCGCGGAATCCTGTTGCTGGTGACCTCCAACTACCCGCCCGAAGGTTTGCTGCCCAACCCGCTGTACCACGCGCGGTTCAAACCGGTAATCGACCTGATCAATGCGCGCATGCAGGTCATTGAAGTCGGTGGCCCGCACGATTACCGCAGCCAGGCGCGCCGGCATGCGCATCAAATGTTCACCCAGGGCCATTACGTCTGGCCGGCCACCCCGGCGCAGCGCCTCGCCTTGAACCTGCCGCCACTCGACGCCACGCCGTTGCCTCTGGCGGTCGGCAGCCGGCATTTGCAGGCGCGGCTGTGCGAAGACCGGCGCATCGGTTTCACCTTCAACGACCTCTGCGAACAGCCCACGGCGGTGATGGATTATCTGGAACTGTGTCGACGCTTCGACCACTGGATCATCGACGAACTGCCGGAGCTGGGCGAATGTTCGATCGCCGCCCAGCAGCGCTTTATCAACCTGATCGACGTGCTCTACGACCAGGACAAACACCTGACCCTGCTCGGCCAACTCCCCTTACACGAAAGCCTCGGCGGCCAGGCCATCGATCTGGCCCGCACCCGCAGCCGGCTCGGGCAATTGCGCGAAGTGCACGAACAGGGCTGATTTGCCGTTATCATGCGGCCCATTTCCGGCGCCCCGCGCCTTCTCGAAAGCGATCCTTTTCATGCACACCCTTGCACAACTGCGCGCTGGCGAGCTGTCGGGCATCACCCGGCTGGATCTGGCCGAAGGCCTGAGTGAATTTCCGCCGGAGATTTTCAACCTGGCTGACACGCTGGAAGTGCTCAATCTGAGCGGCAACGCCCTGAGCAGCCTGCCGGACGACTTGCATCGTCTGACGCGCCTGCGTGTGCTGTTCTGCTCCGACAATCAGTTCACCCAATTGCCGGCGTGCCTGGGTCAGTGCCAGGCGCTGACGATGATCGGGTTCAAGGCCAACCGCATCACTCAGATACCCGGCGCGGCGCTGCCGCCGCAGTTGCGCTGGCTGATCTTGACCGACAACGCCATCGAAACCCTGCCCACGGAACTGGGCGAGCGCCCGTTGCTGCAAAAACTCATGCTTGCCGGCAATCGCCTGCGCACCCTGCCGCCGTCACTGAGTCAGTGCCATCGGCTGGAGCTGATCCGCATCGCCGCCAATCAGTTGACCGAGTTGCCGCAATGGCTGTTGACCCTGCCGAGCCTGACCTGGCTGGCCTACGCCGGCAACCCGCTGGAAACCGAAGCCGACGTCGCCGCCCTCGACAAAGCGCCCCTGATCGACTGGTCGGCGCTGCAGCTGGAGCAACGGCTGGGCGAAGGCGCTTCCGGGGTCATTTACCGGGCGCAGTGGCAGCCTGCGGATCAGCAGGCCACGCCAGTGGCGGTCAAGCTGTACAAGGGTGAAATGACCAGCGACGGCTCGCCGCTGCATGAAATGAACGCGTGCATCACCGCCGGGCTGCACCCGAACCTGATCCGCGTCGAAGGCCGCATCGACCAGCATCCCGATGACCAGCAAGGCCTGGTGATGCAGTTGATCGATCCGAGTTACCGCAACCTCGCCGGGTTGCCGAGCCTGGCGTCCTGTTCACGGGATGTGTATGCCGAGGATTGCCGTTTCAGTGCCGATGTTGCCCTGCGCATCGCCCGGGGCATTGCGTCGGTCGCCGGGCATCTGCATCGTCACGGCATCACCCACGGTGATCTCTACGGACACAACATTCTGTTGAACGATCAGGGCGACTGTCTGCTGGGGGATTTTGGTGCGGCGTCGTTCCATGCCACGGCGGACACGCCTGAAACCCGTGCACTGCAACGCCTCGAAGTGCGGGCGTTCGGGATTCTGCTGGGGGAACTGCTGGCGCGCATCGACTCGGGGTTGAGCGATGAACAGCGACAGGTGCTGGAAGCCCTGGAACAGCGCTGCTGTCAGCCGCAAGTGCTGGCGCGGCCGGGGTTTGGCGAGATCAGTCTGGCGTTGCAACACGCCTGAAAAAAATCGCAGCCCGAGGGCTGCGATTTTCTGGTGTGTCAGCCGGCCAGACCGACGAACATGTCCTGCACGTCGTCATGGTTGTCCAGGCCTTCGAGGAACGCCTCGACTTCAGCCATCTGCTCGTCGCTCAGGCCGCTGACCGGGTTCTTCGGCTGGTAGCCCAGTTTGGCCGACAGCACGGTGAAGCCTTGTTCCGGCAGGGCTTTCTGCACGGCATCGAGGTCGGTCGGATCGGTCAGGAACAGGGTCGCGCCCTCTTCGCCCGGCTCGAAATCCTGGGCGCCGGCTTCGATCGCGGCCATCTCAGGATCGGCGTCCGGGGTGTCCGGCGACGCTTCGATCATGCCGACATGGTTGAAGTCCCAGGCAACGGAACCGGAAGCACCCAGTTGGCCCTTGCGGAACGCCACGCGGATTTCCGCCACGGTGCGGTTGATGTTGTCGGTCACGCACTCGACGATCAGCGGCACCTGATGCGGTGCGAAACCTTCGTAGGTCACGCGATGGTATTGAACGGTTTCGCCCAGCAGGCCAGCACCCTTCTTGATGGCGCGGTCCAGGGTTTCCTTGGGCATCGAGGCTTTCTTGGCCTGTTCGACCACCAGACGCAGGTGTGCGTTGGTGGCGGTATCGGCACCGTTACGCGCAGCAATGGTGATTTCCTTCACCAGTTTGCCGAAGATCTTGCCCTTGGCGTTGGCTGCCGCTTCTTTGTGTTTAACCTTCCACTGTGCGCCCATTACTCACTCTCTTGATCTGTGGCGCCGAGACATCTATTGGCCGACGCATGGCGCCAAGTTTATACGGCCTAAAGTCGGCAATCGACCAAAAATTCCGATGCGCATCGACATCTTCTACGCGCCTTGTAGGGCGATTCTGAAAAACCGGTTTGCCACGTCCATTCAACGTCGTGTTTTCGTACCCTCTGTGGCCCGTATTGCCTGAACAGAGCCCGCCCGTATGCTCAATGACAAGGAAAGTCCGTTTTCGCTGACCCTGGCCGAAGGCGGGATAAGCCTGCCGGTCCTGCGCTTCAGCGGTCATGAAGCGCTGAATCAGCCCTTTCGGTTTGAAATCGAAGTCATGGGTTTGGCGCCCGCCTGGTCACCCGGCACGCTGCTGCATCAGGCGGCGTTTCTGCACCTGGATGACGACCACGGGATTCACGGCATCATCCAAAGTGCCAGTTGTGAACACCGCGCGACGCACCGGATCGCCTATCAACTGGTGCTGATGCCGCATCTGCAAGCGCTGGAGCAACATCCCGTACGCCGGGTCTTCACGCAACTGAACGTGCCGGCCATCCTTGAGCAACTGCTCAGCGAACATCACCTGCCTGCCCACAGCTACCGGATCGAGATGACCGTCGGCCACTACCCGCCGCGCCCGTTCTGCATTCAGTACGAGGAAACCGATCTGGCCTTTGTGCAACGGCTTTTTGAGGAGGAAGGCATCCACTATCACTTCGAACATCAGCCGGACGGCCATGTGGTGGTGTTCGCCGATGACAGTCTGAGCCTGCCGCAGCAACCGACGGCGATTGCTTTCAACACGCAGATCGATGCGCCGGCAACCGGCCTCAGCAGCCTGTTCCAGCGCCATGAGGCGGTGCTGCCTCAGATTCCTGCCGGCGTGCGTGAGCGAGGGCATTCGATTACGGGCCAGGAGGCCGCCAATCACACGCTGGGCAGTCCCGTCGCCCCACCGGGATTTCTGCCGACTGCACAACGTCACGCGGCCCAGCGCAGTCGTCGACTGCTGGAACGCCAACGCTGCCGGTCGCGCTCGATTCAGGGCCGCAGCGATTGTCCGCGACTGCTCAGCGGGCGTCTGTTGCAAGTCATGGAGCACCCGGTAAACGCGTTCAACGAGCAGTGGCTGATCACCGATTTGCGTCATCAGGGCCAGCAACCTTCGATTCTCGATCCCGTGCCGACGGTTCGTCGCTATCACAACGACTTCACCGCGCTGCCCTGGTCGACCCCGTTTCGCCCGCCGCCGAAACAACCGCGCCCGGGCATTCCGGGGTATCAGCCGGCGCAAGTGCTTGGCGCGCCGGGGCAACCGGCGCAGGTGGACGATCAGGGACGGATCGCCGTGCGGTTATGGCCTGACCAACCTGATGCCAGCGCCAGCGAAGGACTGTGGTTGCCAGTGGTCATGCCCCACGTCGGCGGCGGCCTGCCTCGGGAAGATCTGCCCTGCGCCGGCAGCGAGGTCTGGGTGAGTTTTCTCGACAGCGATCCCGACCGGCCGATCCTCTGCCTCGACGTCTGCCGACCCCGACCGGCACAGCCGAAAGAAACCGAGCCCGACGACGACCTCTTGCTCGACTGGCTGCTCAACCGCTCCGCCCCGCCGCGCTGACGATTAACCTTTGTCGGCCTTGCCCGCCGCCGCTGCGAATTTCGCCAGACGCACATCGAGGTGCCGGGGCCGCCGACCGTGATCCTCGGCGCGCTCCTTGCGGCGAATGGCGTTGCGCACCATCAGCGAGCCGAGGTAGCGGATCGGCTCCGGCGGAAAGTAACCCAGCGGCCCATTGACCAGCGGCGAGCGCGTCCACGGGTTGTCGAGGCCCTGCACCAGCGAGGCGAGAATCTGCCCGCCCATGTGGCACGGCCCGACGCCACTGCCGGAATAACCGAAACCGTAAAAGACGTTGCCGCTGGCACTCATCTGGCCGAAGAACGGCAGGCCGGTGACCGAGCGATCCGAGGGGCCGTTCCAGGTTGCGTCGATTTTCACATCAGCGAACGCCGGGAAGAAGTCGTCGAGACTGCGCTTGAGCAATCCGGTATAGGGCGATGGCTGGTCGAACACCGGCAGCATCCGCCCGCCGTAAGCGAAGGTATTGCCACCCTTGCCGAGCATGATCCGGCCGTCCGGGGTGTTGTGGTAGTAATGCACGAAAATCCGCGAGTCGAGCACCGTGACGCCGCTGGTCAAACCGATTTCCTGCAACAGATCCGGACGTGGCTCGGTGATCAGCATGTCGCTGGAGACGATCGCCACGCTGCGTTCGAACTGCGGAAAAGCGCGGGCCATCCACGCGTTCATCGCCAGCACCACGCGGTCGGCGGTCACGCAGCCGTTCGCCGTGTGAATACGAGCCGGACGGCCCTCTTCCAGCCCGGTCATCGCCGTGCCTTCATGAATCCGCACGCCCAGTTGCAACGCCACCCGGCGCAAGCCGCGCACCAGTTTGCCCGGCTGCACACTGGCGGCGGCCGGCGAGAACCAGCCTTCCAGGTGTTTTTCCGAACCGGCCATGCGCTGTACATCGGCGACCGGCCGTTGGGTAAACGAGTTGATGCCATTGCGCTCGAGCGCCGCAATCACCGCATCGGTCGAGCCGCATTGCGCGCGGTTGGTGGCGGTGTAAAGCGTGCCATCGAGTCGGTAATCGGCATCGACGCCGTACTGCTCGCAGAACTCGCCGATGGCGTGGATGCTGCGCTCCGATTCCTTGACCAGCCGCACCGCCTCTTCGACGCCGAACAGCCGCTCGAGGGTGAAATACTTTGCCGACCACGACAGCGCGCAGCCGCCGTTGCGCCCACTGGCGCCGGCGCCGCAGATGTCGGCTTCGATCAGCAACACATCGAGTTCGGGGTTCTGCTGCTTGAGCATGATCGCCGTCCACAACCCGGTGTAACCGCCGCCGACGATGCACACGTCGGTGCGCACATCGCCTTGCAGCGGCGGGCAAGGTTCGGACGTGTCGAGCTGCAAAGCCTGCTCCAGCCAAAACGGTCTCATGAAAGTTCTCCAGTCAGTCGGCCACGGCACAGCCTGCCGCGAATGCCGCAGCAGGCCGCGAGGCAGGGTTTATTCAGTTACGCAGGGGTTTGATGGTCAGGGCACGATTGGGCACGTAGGCACGTGGCTCCATGACGCCGACCGGGCGGCTGTTCCAGTGCGGAATCAGCACCAGCGCCGAGAACAGCGCACAACCGGCGAACACGATGAACACCGTCACTGAGTCGAAGTAGCCCGGCAGCAAACCTCCGAGCACTGCACCGACCGAGCCGCAGCCGTTTACGAATCCCGCCGCCGTGGCGCCAGCCTTGGCCTTGCCGAAATCGATCGCAGCCGCGCCGCTGATCATCGAGTCCGGGCCGTACAGGGTCAGGCCCATGACGAACAACAGTGCGACCACCAGCATCACGCTGCCGGTGTGCAAGGCGCCCATGAACAGCGCAAGGGTCACGGTCAGCGCCAGCAGACTCAACACGCAGGCCGGCATGCGTCGGGCACCGAACAGTTTGTCCGAGGCCAGGCCAATCATGATCGGCCCCAGCAGCCCGGCCAGTTCAAACGCGGTGGGAATGATCGCCGCGCCGACCTTGCCGACCGAAGGCATCTGTTCGAACACGATCACCGGACCCCACAGCAAAATCGCGTAACGCGCCGGTTTCAACAGGAAATACGCCAGCCCCAGCACCAGCACCGTGCGGTTGCGCAGGATTTCCTTGAGTGGCTCCCAGACGCTGAGTTTACTGTTGGCTTCGGCCTCTTCGGCGCTGATGACCGGCTCCGGCTCCACGGCGGGCAGGCCAACGTCTTCTGGTTTGTCACGCTGAAAGATGAAGAACAAAACCGCCACCACCGCGACCACCGCCGCGCTGGAAATGAACGCCGCGTGCCACGAACCGATCAGCGTGTACGCCCACCAGCCGGCGAACGGCGACGCCACCAGACCGCCGAATGCATAGCAGGAACTCCACAACCCGAGCACTCGCCCGCGTTGTTCGGAGGGGAAGAAACTGCCGAGGTTCTTGCACAGCCCCGACCAGCCGGTGGACTGCGCCAGCCCCTGAATCAGCATGCAGGTGGCGAAGATCGGCAAGGTTGCGAAGCTGCCCATCACCAGCGCCGCCGCGGCGGAAATCAGCAAACCACCGAGCACCACAACCCGCGGGCCGAAGCGGTCGGCGAGCATGCCCCAGGTGAACTGGCCGATGGCGTAGGCCGCCAGGTAAATCGCGTCGAGGTTGGCCATGGCCATTTTGTCGAGGGTGAAGCTTGGGTCTTCGGCGATGCCCAGTTTGGCCACCGAAAAGGCTTTGCGGGTGAAATAGAACGCGGCGTAAGCGAGCCAGGTGACAGCGAAGATCTGCATGCGCCAACGCGCAATGGTGCCGATGTGCTTGTTCATTGTGGTTCTGACCTCAGGGTGTGAGTGTGCCGGCAGAATCGATGAGTAAACGCCTGTGTTTTTTATTGTTGAGCACTGCGATATCACCCCGTCCCTTCGGCGATACCGGTCAGATGAGTCCTGGTGTTGCACGCACAGGCTCATGGCCAGCGTCGCTGCCCGACCGGGCAGTCAGCGTTGGCGTGAGCCGATCAAAGCAATTACTGTTTAATAAATAAAATCGATTTATCGTATTTCACACATAAGCTCAGCTTGTTACTGAAGTTCGCCTGTAAACGAGGAATCAGCCATGTCGGTTTCCCACGCCCAGCTCAAAGCCTTTCACGCCGTGGCCGTGCACGGAAGCTTCACCAAGGCCGCCGAGCGGCTTTATCTGACGCAACCGGCGATTTCCGACCAGGTGCGCAAGCTGGAAGAACGCTTCGGTGTGTTGCTGTTCCATCGCAACAAGCGCTCGGTGCGCCTGACGGATCTGGGGGAACGCTTGCTGGCGATCACCCAGCGCTTGTTCGTGGTCGAAGCCGAAGCCCAGGAGTTGCTGCAGGAATCCCAGGCCTTGCAGACCGGCAGCCTGATTCTGGCGGTGGATGCCCCGGTGCATGTGTTGCCGCAGATTGCCCGGTTTTGTGAGCGCTATCCGGGGATCAGCGTGAAGATCGAGACCGGTAACACCGATGAGTCGCTGTTTCGACTGTTCAACTATCAGGCTGATCTGGCGTTGCTCGGGCGCGATGTCAGCGATGAACGCCTGCTGTGCGTGCCGCTGCGCAACGATCCGATGGTGGCGTTCGTCTCGCGCCATCATCCATGGGCCGAGCGTGAATCGATCTGCCTGGAGGATCTGGACGACACGCCGCTGGTGCTGCGCGAACACGGCTCGGTCACCCGCCAGACCTTGGAAGAAGAAATGGCCCGCGCCGGTTTCCGCATCCGCCCGGCGATTCAGGTCGAAGGCCGGGAAGCGGCGCGGGAGGCAGTGGTGGTGGGGATTGGCGTGGGTGTGGTGTCGGCGGCGGAGTTTGGTGCGGACTCACGGGTTTGCGCGCTGCCGATCACCGATTGCACCCGCCGATTGACGGAGACACTGGTGTGCCTGCGCGAGCAGAGTTCGCGGCGGGTAGTGGCGACATTTCTCGAGATGGTTCGCGAAAGTCTTGTTCAGACCGGCGCCAACCCGAAAAACGCATGAATCAACCGCAACTCTCGCCGCCGCTCCACGCAGCCGATCATGTGCCGGTTCACCAGCCCTTCTCCCGCGATGGGAATCGCGACGACACGAGGGTCATGACTGACTTCAACCGACGACACCACCCCAACCCCCAACTCAGCCGCCACCGCTTCCGTCACCGCCTCGCGACTGTCCAGTTCCAGCAACACCCGTGGGTTGACCGACGCCTGCGCACAGGCCTGATCAAACGTGCGCCGGGTAATCGAACTCGGCTCGCGCAACACCATGATCACCTGATCCAGCTCCTTGAGCCTGACCTCGCCGGAACGCGTCGCCCACGGATGCGCGGCCGGCACCAGCGCGCAAATCCGCGATTCACTCAGCGCTTGCAGATGCAGGCCCTTGCGTGGCTCGACCTCGGTCAGCACCGCCACATCGGCATGCTCGGACAACAACGCCGCCAACGTTTCCTGAGCATTGCCCAACCGCAGATTCACCGTAATCCCCGGATAACACGCCCGCAGGCTGGCAAGCATCGGCATAACCATGTGCGGACCGTCCGCCGCCACCTCAAGGCGTCCGGTCAGCAATTGCCGATTAGCCTCAAGCAGCGCCTGCGCCTCTTCGGCCATACCGAACATCGCCCGGGTGATCGCCGCCAGTTTGATGCCCTCTTCTGTCAGCTCGACCCGGCGCGCCGTCCGTCGCAACAGCGTGATCTGGTAATGCTCCTCCAGCGCCTTGATGTGCCCGGTGACCGCCGGCTGGCTGATGAACAAGCGTGCGGCGGCACGGGTGAAGCTGCCTTCCCGGGCCACGGCGTCGAAGGCGCGGAGCTGGAACAGGTTCATGAATAACCCTCACTGATGGCTGGCATAACAACAAACAATTTGATTGATGATCCGCCGAATTGCAACGTAGGCCCCGTAGCTTCATCCCACAGCGCTATCGCGAGGACACACGAATGAGTACTGCCGCACCCATCCTGCTCACTCCCGGCCCGTTGACCACCTCGGCCCGCACCCGCCAGGCGATGATGGTCGACTGGGGTTCATGGGATGACCGCTTCAACCAACTGACCGCCAGCCTGTGCGAACAACTGCTGGCGATCCTCAACGGCGCCGACAGCCATCACTGCGTGCCTTTGCAGGGCAGCGGCACGTTCGCCGTCGAAGCCGCGATCGGCACCCTCGTCCCTCGTGACGGCAAGGTACTGGTGTTGATCAACGGCGCCTACGGCAAACGTCTGGCGAAAATCTGCGAAGTGCTCGGCCGCTCGTTCAGCACCTTTGAAACCGCTGAAGACGAACCGACCACCGCCGCCGACGTCGACCGCCTGCTGCGCGCCGACAGCGACATTACCCACGTCGCGCTGATCCACTGCGAAACCAGCACCGGCATTCTCAATCCGCTGCCGGAAATCGCTCAGGTTGTAGAGCAGCACGGCAAACGCCTGATCATCGACGCCATGAGTTCCTTCGGCGCACTGCCGGTGGATGCGCAAAAAGTCCCTTTCGATGCGTTGATCGCCGCCTCCGGCAAATGCCTGGAAGGCGTGCCGGGCATGGGCTTCGTGTTTGCCCGCAAGGAATCTCTGGCTGCAGCCGCCGGCAATTCACATTCGCTGGCGATGGACCTGTTCGACCAGCACAGCTACATGAAAAAGACCGGCCAATGGCGCTTCACCCCGCCGACCCACGTGGTCGCCGCGTTGCATGAAGCCCTGCTGCAATACAACGAAGAAGGCGGCCTGCCGGCGCGGCATGCGCGTTACGCCGCCAACTGCCAGGCACTGATGGAAGAGATGGGCAAACTCGGCTTGCGCAGCTTCCTGCCTGCTGCGATTCAGGCGCCGATCATCGCGACCTTCCACGCACCGAAAGATCCGCGCTACCAGTTCAAGGACTTCTACGAACGGGTCAAGGCCAAGGGTTACATCCTCTACCCCGGCAAGCTGACCCAGGTCGAAACCTTCCGCGTCGGCTGCATCGGCCACGTCACCCCGGCGCAGATGCGCGAAGCCGTCGCGGCGGTGGGTGAAGTGCTGCGCGAGATGGAAGTGTTAGAGATTTAAACCACACCTCAAATCCCCTGTGGGAGCGGGCTTGCCCGCGATGAGGCCCTGGCAGTCGACATCCATGGTGAATGTCAGACCGCCATCGCGGGCAAGCCCGCTCCCACAGGTACACCGAACGCCAAAACAACTCATTCCTGCAGGATTTCTCCATGAACTACAACAACCCAACCCAGCTGCAAGCCGCCATCCTCGACTGGGCCGGCACCGTGGTCGACTTCGGTTCTTTCGCACCGACCCAGATCTTCGTCGAAGCCTTCGCCGAGTTCGACGTCCAGGTTTCCATCGAAGAGGCCCGTGGCCCGATGGGCATGGGCAAGTGGGATCACATCCGCACCCTGTGCGATCAGCCGCAGGTTGCCGAGCGCTATCGCAAGGCGTTCGGCCGCACCCCGACCGACGATGACGTGACCGCGATCTACAACCGCTTCATGCCGCTGCAGATCGAGAAAATCGCCGAGCATTCGGCGCTGATTCCCGGCGCGCTGGAGACCATCGCCAACCTGCGTCAGCAAGGGATCAAGATCGGTTCCTGCTCGGGTTATCCGAAGCAGGTGATGGACAAGGTTGTGGCACTCGCCGCCACCAACGGCTACGTCGCCGACCACGTCGTCGCCACCGACGAAGTGCCGAACGGCCGCCCATGGCCAGCCCAGGCGCTGGCCAACGTGATTGCGCTGGGCATCGACGATGTCGCCGCCTGCGTGAAGATCGACGACACCGTGCCGGGGATTCTCGAAGGCCGTCGCGCCGGCATGTGGACCGTGGCGCTGATCTGCTCCGGCAACGCGCTGGGCCTGGATTACGAAGGCTATCGCGCACTGGGCAGCGACGCCTTGGCCAGTGAGCGCAAGCGCATTCACGCGCTGTTCGAAGGTTCGCGCCCGCACTACATGATCGACACCATCACCGATCTGCCGGAAGTGATTGCCGACATCAACAAGCGCCTGGCCAACGGCGAGATGCCGCAAAGCAGCTGATAGCGCCGTCTGCCGCAAACAAAAACGCCAGTGTCTGCCCGACACTGGCGTTTTTTCATGGGCGTTTTCAGTCAAATCGCTGACTCAGCTCAGTGAAAGCTTTTTTAGCCTCGGGCAAACGCGCCAAAGGGGATTACAGTTAAGGCATGCCGTCGCAGAACGGCACGCTTGAGCCCTGAACCGTGAGGAACGCCGTATGCCGTGGACAAATTCCGAATCCCGTTACAGCACCGTGTCGATCCTGTTGCACTGGCTGATGCTGGTGCTGTTGGTGCTGGTGTACGCCAGCATGGAATTGCGCGGGCTGTTTCCCAAGGGCAGCGGCGGTCGCACGCTGATCCGCGAAGTGCATTACATGCTCGGGCTGACCGTGTTCGTGCTGGTCTGGTTTCGCCTGTTCGCCCGCAGCCTGGGCCCGGCGCCGAAAATCTTCCCGGCCTCGCCACAGTGGCAAACCACCCTCGCACGCTTGATGCATTGGGCCTTGTACCTGTTCATGATCAGCATGCCGATTCTCGGCTGGCTGATCACCAGCGCCGAAGGTCATCAGGTGATGTTCTACGGTTTCGACCTGCCGTTGCTGGTGAATGAAGACAAGGTGTTCGCCAAAGACGTCGAGCACTGGCATGTGCTGATCAGCACCATCGGCTACTGGCTGATCGGCCTGCATGCGCTGGCGGGGATCTATCACCATTACGTGGTGCGCGATAACACGCTGCTGCGGATGATGCCCAAGCGCAGCCAGGGTTAACCGTCGAATCCACGCCGACCCTGCAAGCCGCCGGTGTGGACGAAGATCAAGCGTGAACCGCGGGCAAAGCGACCCGCCTCGATCTGTTGTTTGAGCGCCAGCAAGGCTTTGCCGGTGTACAGCGGTTCGAGGGGAATGCCGCTGGCCTGTTCGGTTTGCGCGATGAATTCAAGCAACGCCGGATCGACCTTGGCGAAACCGCCACGACTGGCGTCGATCAGTTCGTAGCCTCCAGCCTTGCCCACAATTGCCTCGAGATTGGCCGCGACGCCGTGATCGTCGGGCACGGCCATTGCGCCGTACACCGCATGTTGTCCGGACTCGGCCAACACCAATCCCGCGAGCGTGGTGCCCGTGCCGCAGGCCAGCCACCAACCGTGGTAGTCGTCCCAGCCGAGCTTACCGAGTTGTTGACTGACCTGATCCTTCAGTGCCGCGCAGCCCTGCGCGCCCGGCAACCCGCCGCCCCCTTCAGGCACCGGATGCAGCGTCGGATACTGCGCCAGCCACGGCTGCCAGAACCCCGGCTCGTGCCGCGCCCTATAGCCGCCGTAACCGAGCCAGTGCAGCTGCATGCCGAAATCCCGCAGATCCCTCACCGTCGGCGTGTCCTGCTGATGCCCGCGCAACAGCCCGACCGTTGCGAATCCCAGGCGTTTGCCCGCAGCCGCCAGCGCATGCAGATGATTGGAGTGCGCACCGCCCAGGCTGATGATGCCTTCGGCGCCCGCACGGTCGGCAGCTTTGAGATGTTCGACGAGTTTGAACCACTTGTTGCCGCTGATCAGCGGATCGATCCGGTCGAGACGCAGGATCGCGACTTCAACGCCGGCGGCGGTGAGCCAGTCCAGATGAAGCGCTTCGAGGGGGGCTTGAGGTAGCCAGTCGGTGGGAGGCAGAAACATGAAGGCCGGCTCTGTGCAAAGAGCCGGCATTCTAGGGTGGATCAGAGCTCGGCGGCCAGACGCGAACCCTGATTGATCGCACGTTTGGCATCCAGTTCGGCCGCCACATCGGCGCCGCCGATCAGGTGCACGTTCTGCCCGGCTTCGACCAGACCGTCGTGCAGCTCGCGCAGCGGATCCTGGCCGGCGCAGATGACGATGTTGTCCACCGGCAGCACTTGCGGCTCGCCGGTTTCGCCGATGCGGATGTGCAGGCCTTCGTCGTCGATCTTCAGGTATTCGACGCTGTTGAGCATCTGCACCTGCTTGTTCTTGAGACCGGTGCGGTGAATCCAGCCGGTGGTCTTGCCCAGACCGTCGCCGACCTTGGATTTCTTGCGTTGCAGCAGGAACACGTCGCGCGCCGGTGCGTGCGGTGCAGCCTTGATCCCGGCCACGCCACCACGGGCTTCCAGATTCGTGTCGATGCCCCACTCTTTCCAGAACGCGGCGCGATCCTGACTGGTGGCCACGCCTTCATGGACGAGGAATTCCGAGACGTCAAAACCGATACCGCCGGCACCGATCACCGCCACACGCTTGCCGACCGGTTTGCGCTCAAGCAACACATCCAGGTAGCTCAGCACCTTGGCGTTCTCGACACCCGGAATCGCCGGCAGACGCGGCGCAATGCCGGTCGCCAGGATGACTTCGTCGTAACCGCCCTCGACCAGTTTCGCCACGTCGACGCGGGTGTTCAGGCACACCTCGACGTTGGTGGTCTGCAGTTTGCGTTTGAAGTAGCGCAGGGTTTCGTAGAACTCTTCCTTGCCCGGCACACGTTTCGCGACGTTGAACTGGCCACCGATTTCGCTGGCCGAATCAAACAAGGTCACCTGATGCCCGCGCTCGGCGGCCACGGTGGCAGCGGACAGACCGGCAGGACCGGCACCGACCACGGCGATCTTCTTGATCTGCTTGACCGGCAGGTAGTTGAGTTCGGTCTCGTGGCAGGCACGCGGGTTGACCAGGCAACTGGTGAGCTTGCCGCCGAAGGTGTGATCGAGGCAGGCCTGGTTGCAACCAATGCAGGTGTTAATTTCGTCGGCGCGGCCTTCAGCTGCCTTGTTGACGAAGTCCGGATCGGCGAGGAACGGCCGCGCCATCGAGACCATGTCGGCATCGCCTTCGGCGAGGATCTGCTCGGCGACTTCCGGGGTGTTGATACGGTTGGTGGTGATCAGCGGAATACTCACCGAGCCACGCAGCTTGGCGGTGACCTTGCTGAACGCCGCACGCGGCACTTTGGTGGCGATGGTCGGGATCCGCGCTTCGTGCCAGCCGATACCGGTGTTGATGAGGGTCGCGCCGGCCTGCTCGATGGCTTTGGCCAGGGTGACGATTTCTTCCCAGGTGCTGCCGCCTTCCACCAGATCGAGCATCGACAGACGGAAGATGATGATGAAGTTCGGGCCGACCGCTTCACGTACGCGGCGTACGATTTCCACCGGCAGGCGCATGCGGTTTTCGTAGCTGCCGCCCCAACGGTCGGTGCGGTGGTTGGTGTGGGCGGCGAGGAACTGGTTAATGAAATAACCTTCCGAGCCCATGATTTCCACGCCGTCGTACTCGGCGGTCTGGGCCAGTACCGAGCAGGTGACGAAATCGCTGATCTGCTTCTCGATGCCTTCCTCGTCCAGCTCTTTGGGCTTGAACGGGTTGATCGGCGCCTGGATGGCGCTCGGCGCGACCTGTTTCGGGCTGTAGGCATAACGGCCGGCGTGGAGGATCTGCATGCAGATCTTGCCGCCCGCATCATGCACAGCGCGAGTGACGATGCGGTGCTTGAGCGCTTCTTCCTCGGTGGTCAGCTTGGCTGCGCCGGAGTACACACCGCCCTCGTCGTTCGGGCCGATACCGCCGGTGACCATCAGGCCGACACCGCCACGGGCACGCTCGGCAAAATACGCCGCCATGCGTTCGAAACCACCCGGCTTCTCTTCAAGGCCGGTGTGCATCGAGCCCATCAGGGTGCGGTTGCGCAGCGTGGTGAATCCCAGGTCCAGCGGGGCCAACAGGTGCGGGTATTGAGTGGCGGTCATCGTTAACTCCACAGCAGCGATCACGGAAAATGCGGGAGCTCTGCGTCCCCCGTCAGTCATGCTCGACAGATTAGGAGTCGCATCGCTGTCACTCAATGACCGAAACTGACAAGTTATTGATCCAAATGCGCAGCGCCCCTTGGCAAGCCGGGGCTGGCGCCCTACCCTGTCCGCACACCCTGTACCCGGTTGTTGTTGGATTTCATGCGCAAACTTCTGTACCTGACTTTTTCCATGGCGCTCATCGCCGCGCTCACCTTCTACGCCATGTGGGCGGCTGACCGCCCGGCCGGTCATTACCTGTCGGACCTGCGGATCAAACTGGCGGTCGATCAGGGCACGCCCGCCGATCGCGGCAACCTGCTGGGCATCCAGCCCGAGCTGTTCCCCACCGACTACCAAAGCCCCGAACGCCTGCACCGCAAGCTCGCCGCCTATTTGCAGCAGGCGCAGGATCAGGGGCTGTTGAATGATAAAACCGTGGTCATCCTGCCCGAGCATGTCGGCACCTGGCTGATGATCAGCGGCGAGAAAGACGAGCTGTACCAGGCCGCCACCCTCGCCGAAGCGATGAACTGGCTGGCCGCGAGCAATCCGGTGCAATTTGCTCGCGCCTGGCTCGCCGCCAAGGGCAGCAGCCGTCTGGATGACGCGCACCTGCGGATGAAATCCCGGGACATGGCCAAGAACTATCAGGCGCTGTTCGGTGGCCTGGCCAAGGAATTCCACATCACCCTGGTGGCCGGCTCGATCGTATTGCCTGAACCGAACATCATCGATGGCCGGCTCAAGACCGGCAGTGGTGAGCTGTACAACAGCACCGTAGTGTTTGGCCGCGACGGTGCCCCGCTCGGCCAGCCACAACGGCAGATGCGCCCGATCTTCGATCAGGACGACAGCTCCGGCGAGGCTTCCCGGATCAATGTGGTCGATACCCCGGCCGGGCGCCTCGGCGTGCTCATCGGCAGAGACAGCTGGTATCCGGACAACTACCGCAAACTGGATGAGCAAGGCGCGCAACTGATTGCGGTCCCGGCGCTGATCACAGGTCATGGCGTGTGGGATCAACCGTGGAAGGGTTACAAAGGCTTGAGCGTGCCGGACTCGGTCAGCCTGAAACCGGGAGCCGTCAGCGAGGGCCAGGCCTGGCACCAATTGACCCTGACCGCGCAACCGTCGGCCAGCAAGGCGCTGGCCGGCATGAGTGTGTTTCTGCGCGGGCAGTTCTGGGACAAACCGAGTTCCGGGCAAAGTTTCCTCAGCAGCAACGGCCAGCAATTCGCTGACAGCGAAGCCCGTGGCGCGCGCCTGCTGAACCTCTGGTTGTAACCCATGAAACCGCAGCCCATGCGTCTCGGGGATCTGTCGGTGGGCTTCGTCCACAGCCTGGCCGATGCCGTGCGCAGCCATGACGTCGATCCGCTGCCATTGCTCGAGCAGTACGGCCTGGATGCCGCACGACTGGCCGAAGCCGGGGCGCGCCTGTCGATCCCGCGCTACATGCGCCTGGGGCATGGCGCGATTCAGCTTACCGGCGATCCGGCACTGGGTTTGCGCATGGGCCGGCTCAGTCGCCTGAGTCAGGCCGGGCTGGCCGGTGTGACCGCCGCGCAGGCGCCAACCGTGCGCGAAGCCGCTCGCTGCCTGACTCGCTTCGAACCCTTGTACGGCTCCAACTATCGCGGCCAGTCGAGTTTCCACGAAGACGCCAGCGGTGCGTGGCTGCGCTTCTACTCGATCAGCCCGTACAACGCCTACAACCGCTTTGTGGTGGATTCGATCATCGCCGGCTGGCTGCAGCAGTTGTCCAGCGTCAGCCCCGAGCCCTTGCGCACCGAGCGGATCGAGATCGAATTCGATAGCCCGGATTATCGCGACGCTTATGCGGTGCTGGGCGATTGCCCGATACAGTTCGGCGCCGAACACAATCAATTGCGTCTGAGCCTCACCAGCCTGGCCCAACGCAACCCGGAGCATTGCCCCAGCACCTGGAAACATTTGCTCGGTCTGTGCGAACGGGAACTGGAGCAATTGACCCGCACCCGCAGCCTGCGTGAACGCATCACGCAATTGCTCGGGCCATTGCTCAATGGCGGCCGGGAACCGGACCTGGAAGAAGTGGCGGCACGCCTGAAGCTGCCGACCTGGACGTTACGGCGAAAGCTGGCCGAGGAAGGCACGCAGTTTCGCGCGATCCTCAATGACACCCGCCGTGATCTGGCGATGACCTACATCCGCGACACCGAACTGGCATTCGGTGAAATTGCCTACCTGCTGGGCTTTGCCTCGGCCGAAGCTTTCCAGCGCGCCTTCAAGCGCTGGAACGGCCAGACACCGGGCGAATTTCGCCGCAGTCACCGCAAGACAGGCTGACGCCTCACAGCTCGGTGGCGTCTTCCGCAGGCTCTGGTGAATCCAGCTCAAAGGCCTGGAATTCGAGCAGTTCTTCTTGATAGTCATCCATTGCGTAATCCCCCTACTGCTTGCTTGAAATGGCCTGGAACAAATGACCAGTGCCTCGAGCATAAAGTGCCCGTGTGAAGGAAAAATGAAACGCGTCCTTCATGAAATAAACGTAGCAGGCGGTCAGGAATTTATCGCGGGAAATTTTTCGACAGGGCTGGCAGGAAGAAGCTCAAGGGAGATAACAAAACGCCACGCGTCCGACAGAGGTCGGAGGCGTGGCGTAAAGCTTACTGACCGGAGGCAGGCATGGCCGGAATCGGCTCGGAGGGCGGCGGCATGTCCGTCGGGTTGGCCGGCGGCGTGATGGTTTCCGTCGCAGGCGCAGGCTCGGCAACTGGCGCCGGGGTGATCGGTGCAGCTTCGGCCGGCGGTGCTACAGGTTCGGAGCTGGCAGGGGCCGCTTCTGCAGGCGCTGGTGCCGCAGCGGGCTCAGCGGCCGGCGCTGGGGCCGGGGTCGGTTCAGCCGCAGGGGCTGGAGCCAGCGGAGCCGGCGTCGCCTTGGCTTCCGGCACACCCAGGTCGGTCTTCGGTTTCTCGGTGATGTGCGCGGCTTTCTTCGCATCGGCCGGCAGGAACAGCTCGACCAGCGTGAAGAAACGCTCGTAGAACTTCTGCGACGACACGGTTTCGCTGGCGACCTTGACCATCGAATCGTCAGACGAGCCGATCGGCATCGACACCGAACCCAACACTCCGACACCGAGGCTGGCCGAGTTGTTGGTCTTCTTCAGTGCGTAGCGGTCCTGCAGGGCGTTGGCGAACACGGTGGCGTGATGGCCGGCGCTGCCATCATCGGCGCACACCACGTTGAAGCTGATCTCCAGGTGGGTTTCGCCGGTCTGCTGGAAGCTCTTGTGCCCGCTGACCAGTTTCGGGTCATTGCTGGTAATGATGTAGCCCTGGCTGAGCAACGCTCGGCGGGCCGCTTCGCAACTGGCGGTGTCGGTCACCGGGTAATTGCGCGAAAAGGTGCCGGAGTCGTCGAAATTCTCATGCTCGTAGATGGGCTTGTCCTTGGAGCAGCCGGCAGCGGCGGTCAGCAACAACGCCAACCCGATGAAACGCACGGGAATAGAATTCAACATTAAACATCCTGAGGGAAAACGGTCCGGGGCGTATTGTGCAACAGATCGCTGCCCCGCGGCGTATGGATTAGTGTCTTAAAACAGTTACAACTCTACCGGTCATGAGCGACAGGAAAAAGTCGCGCCGATAAATGATCGATGAACACCCGCAATTTGGCAGTTGCGTGCCGGCTCGACGGCCACAAAACCCAGAACTGCCCGACGTGCTGCAGATGCTCCTCCAGTACGCGCTGCAGGCGACCCTGTTGCTGAGATTCATGGATCATGAAGTCCGGCAGACAGGCGATGCCCATGCCCGCCAGCGCCGCATGCCGCACGGCTTCGATCGAGGTACTGACCAGACGTGTCGGCAGGGTCGGCTCGGGCGCGCCCTCCTCGCGTTTGAGCGGCCAGGACTCCAGTTTGCCCGTGGCGTGAAACGTATGGCGCAGGCAGGCGTGCTGCGTCAGTTCGGCCGGGGTCTGAGGTTCGCCGCACTCGCGCAGATACGCGGGACTGGCCACCAACACCATATGAAACTCGCCCAACGGTCGTGCCATCAGTCGCGAGTCTCGCGGTTTACCCGTTCGGATCACCGCATCGAAACCTTCGTCCACCACATCCACCATGCGATCGGTCAGGTCCAGATCCAGCTCGATCTGCGGATACAGCGCCATGAACTCGTTCATGACCGGCATCACCAGGTCATGCACCTGCGGCAGGCTGACCCGCAACTTGCCGTGAGGCGCCGCTGCGGCATCGCACATTTCAAATTCAGCCGCTTCGACCTCCGCGAGGATCTTGCGGCAACGTTCAAGAAACAGCGCGCCTTCGCTGGTCAGCGTGATGCTGCGAGTGGTGCGGTGAAACAACCGCACATTGAGCCGTGCCTCCAGGCGGGCGATGCTTTTGCCGACCGCCGACGAAGACACGCCCTGCAAGCGACCGGCCTCGGTAAAACTGCGGGTTTCCGCCACCTGCACGAACACCGAAATACTGCCCAGGCTGTCCATTTATCCCTCCCTGATTCACGACATTCTTGTCCGAGATGTTCGGAACCCTAACCTGTTTTTCCCGAATGTGCAGCGCCCTACCCTATGGCCTTCGTCTCCTTTGGCAAAATGGAAACCCGCCCATGAACGATGCGCCACTCACTTCCCCCACGCTCGCCGGCACCGTCGAGCCCGCAGAACGATTACCGCTGGGTGCATTGCTCGCACTGGCCACCGCCGGATTTATCACCGTGCTGACCGAGGCGATGCCCGCCGGCCTGTTGCCACAGATGAGCGCGGGGCTTGATGTCTCTCAGGCCCTGATCGGGCAACTGGTCACGCTGTACGCCATTGGTTCGATGCTGGCGGCCATTCCACTCACCATTGCCACCCGGGGTTGGCGTCGACGCCCGCTGCTGCTGTCGGCCATTGGTGGGTTCGCCATTGCCAACAGCATCACTGCGCTGTCGGAGCTGTACTGGCTGACCCTGATTGCACGCTTGATCGCGGGCGTATTCGCGGGGCTGCTGTGGGCGTTGCTGGCCGGCTACGCAAGCCGGATGGTCGCACCCCACTTGCAAGGCCGGGCCATTACGGTGGCCATGCTCGGGGCACCCCTTGCGCTGTCGCTGGGCATTCCGGCCGGGACGCTGCTGGGCACGGCGGTCGGCTGGCGCCTGAGCTTCGCGATCATGACCGGGCTGACCGTGCTGCTGGTGATCTGGGTGCGTTGGCAAGTACCGGACTTCGCCTGTGAACGCGCCGGCAAACGCCTGCCACTGCGCCAGGTGTTTACCCTGCCGGGCGTGCGATCCGTGTTGTTTGTAACCTTGTCCTACGTCGTCGCGCACAACCTGCTGTACACCTACATCGCGCCATTTCTGGAGCCATCGGGACTTGGCGGAGAAATCGACCGAGTGTTGCTGGTATTCGGCCTGGCGTCAGTACTGAGCCTGTGGATCGTCGGCAGTCTGATTGATCGCTGGCTGCGTCAGTTGGCGCTGGTCAGTGCAATGCTGTTCCTGCTGTCAGCGATCGCACTGGGCCTGTGGCGCGAATCGCCGGGCGTGGTCTACACCGCCACCGCCGTCTGGGGTCTGGCGTTCGGCGCGATGCCCTCGCTGTTGCAGACAGCCCTGGCGAAAACTGCCAAGGAGGCTGCCGATACCGCGCAATCGATGCTGGTGACTCTATGGAATGTCGGCATTGCCGGCGGCGGGCTTGCGGGCGGTCTGCTGCTGAACAACCTGGGCGTCGGGAGTTACCCGTGGATTGTCGCGGGTCTGTTGCTGCTGACTCTGTATGCGACCACCAATGCCCGGAGCCATGGTTTCCCGAACGCCGGATAGCGTGCACAAAAAAGCCCCGGATTTTCATCCGGGGCTCGGGTCTTGCGGCTCAGCCAGGCATCAGAAACGCTTGATGTCGGCTTCGGCTTCCAGCTGTTTGCGGTACGCCGCGAAGTCTTGCTGGCCCACGCGCGATGCGAGGAAGCGACGGTATTGCGCTTTCTCTTCATCGGTCGGAGCCGCCGCTTCGTTCACACCGTTCAGGCGCACGATGGTCAGGCTGCCGTCCGCCAGCGTAACGCTGGTGAAGGTCGGCTTGTCCTTCGCGGCCGGTTTCGGCATGCGGAACAACGCTTGCAGCACCGCCGGATCAACGCCTTCCTGAGCGCGGTTTGCTGCTTCGGTAACTTTCCAGCTCTGACCGTCCACCGCCTTGTCCAGCGGGTTCTTGCCATCACGCAGACTGGCGATCAGTTGCTCCGCCTTGGTCTTGGCAGCCGCGCTGGCGTGCTCTTTGGTCAACTGGGCGCGAATGGCGGTGGCCACGCTTTCCAGCGGCAATTGAGCAGGCTTCAGGTGCTCCTTGGCGCGCAGCACGATCACGGTTTCCGGATCCAGCTCGATGGCGGTGCTGTTGGCACCCTCTTCCAGCACTTCGGTGCTGAACGCAGCAGTCACAACGGCACGGTTGGCTGCAACGCCTTCGCCACCTTCACGGCCAAACGGCTTGGAGGTGTGCACGGTCAGTTTCAGGTCCTGCGCTGGCTGGGCCAGGTCGGATGCTTCGAACGAAGAGTCTTCCAGTTGCTTGGTCGCCTCGACGAAACGCTGCTCGACTTGCTGGGTTTTCAGCTCGCGGGTCAGCTTGTCTTTCAGGCTGGCCAGCGTCGGCACTTCAGGCGCCTCGACACCCAGCAGCTTGATCAGGTGGAAACCGAAGTCGGTGCGAACCGGCTCGGACACCTGATCCTTGTTCAGCGAGTACAGGGCTTTCTCGAAGGCCGGATCGTAAACGCCAGGACCGGCATAACCCAGGTCACCGCCGTTGTTGGCCGAACCCGGATCCTGCGAGAACTCCTTGGCCAGCGCTTCGAATTTCTCGCCCTTGGCCAGACGCGCCTGGACTTCTTCGATCTTCGCCTTGGCCTGAGCTTCGGTGGTCTTGTCGTTGACTTCGATCAGAATGTGCGCAGCACGACGCTGTTCCGACAGGTTGGCGATCTCTTTCTGATACGCCGCCTGCAGGTCTTCGTCCTTGACGGCGACCTGATCGAAGAACGAAGCCTTCTTCAGCTCCAGGTAATCGATGACCACTTGATCCGGGGTCATGAATTCCTTGGCGTGCTCGTCGTAGTAAGCCTTGACCTCGTCATCGGTCAGCTTCACGGCCGAAGGGTCAGCCTTGATGTTCAGCGTGGCGAAATCGCGGGTCTGTTTTTCCAGACGGGCGAAGGCCAGCACCTGAGCATCGGTCACGAAACCGCTGCCTGCCACACCGGCGCGCAGTTGGCCGATCAGCATTTCCTGAGCCAGCATCTGGCGGAACTGCATGCGGCTGTAGCCCAGTTGACGGATCACCTGATCGAAACGGTCGGAGCTGAACTTGCCGTCGACCTGAAATTCAGGCGTCTGCAGGATCACTTGATCCAGGGCCGCTTCGGAGAAAGCGAATTTCGATTGTTCTGCGCCTTGCAGCAGCAGCTTGCGATCGATCAGACCCTTGAGGGCCGATTCGCGCAGCATTTTTTCGTCCAGCAAGGAAGCGTCGAAGTCCTTGCCCAGTTGTTGCATCAGCTGACGGCGTTGCATATCCACCGCCTGGCTCAGCTCGTTCTGGCTGATTTCTTCACCGTTGACCTTGGCCGCCTCATTCTTGTGAGTCGTGGCCTGGAAAATGGCGTCGAAACCGGTCAGAGCCATCAGTGCAACGATGACTCCGATAATGGTCTTGGCAATCCAGCCTTGTGAATTGTCCCTGATATTCTGCAGCATGCGTCCCCCAGAAACGGTTGAACTTCAAAATTAGGCAACCGTGGAGCGTGGGTAGAATCCGGATAGAAGAAAGGCGCATCCGAGGATGCGCCTTCTCGTAACTGGCGGAGCGGACAGGGCTCGAACCCTCGATCCCGGTGTGACAGGCAGCTATTCCAACCGCCTGCTCTACCGCTCCGCTGCCAAGTCAGGCATGACCCCGACCCGGATGGGTAAAAACCTGAATCAAACTTAGTTGACGGCTTCTTTCAGGGCTTTACCGGCTTTGAAACCTGGCTTTTTGGCTGCCGCGATTTCCAGAGTCTTGCCGGTCTGTGGGTTACGACCAATGCGAGCTGGACGATCAGTCACGGAGAAAGTACCGAAACCAACCAGAACAACGGAGTCGCCAGCCTTGAGAGCGCCAGTGACGGATTCGATTACAGCGTCCAGCGCACGGCCAGCAGCAGCTTTCGGGATATCAGCGGATGCAGCGATAGCATCAATCAGTTCCGACTTGTTCACTCTAAGTCCCCTTATATCTATTTGAGTATGATTCTAAGTTTTTTGGTGAAAGCAAAAACGAGTGCTGAATGGCCTACAGACACTTAAGAGCCGCTTTATAACAAGGGCTCTAAAAAGCTGTCAAGGAAGCCCCCCAGGCAAAAGCGTATTAATGCGTGCTAATTCTTTCCTTAGAGTCAGACTCACGTTTTTCGTCCTTGGCAACTATCTCCGGAGCCACATCCGGCAAGGGCTCCGGCGCGTATTGCAGCGCAATTTGCAGGACCTCGTCAATCCATTTAACCGGTTTGATCTGCAGATCCTGCTTGATATTGTCAGGAATCTCCTTCAGATCGCGCACGTTCTCTTCCGGAATAATCACTGTCTTGATTCCGCCACGGTGAGCGGCCAGCAGTTTTTCCTTCAGACCGCCAATGGCAAGGACTTGACCACGCAGGGTGATCTCGCCGGTCATGGCAACATCGGCGCGCACAGGAATACCCGTCAAAGCCGACACCAGCGCAGTACACATGCCTACACCGGCGCTCGGGCCGTCTTTCGGCGTAGCGCCTTCCGGCATGTGGATGTGCGTGTCACGCTTCTCGTGGAAGTCCAGCGGAATGCCCAGGCTCTTGGCACGGCTGCGCACCACGGTCAGGGCCGCAGTGATCGATTCGACCATTACGTCACCCAGCGAACCGGTCTTGATCAGTTGACCTTTACCCGGCACTACGGCGGCTTCGATGGTCAGCAGTTCGCCGCCCACCTGAGTCCAGGCCAGGCCGGTCACTTGACCGATCTGATCCTGTTGCTCGGCCAGACCGTATCGGAACTTGCGAACGCCGAGGAAATGCTCCAGCAGATCAGCTGTCACTTTTACCGAGAAGCGTTTTTCCAGCGCGTGCTCTTTGACCGCCTTGCGGCAGACCTTGGCAATCTGCCGCTCGAGGCCACGCACACCGGCTTCGCGGGTGTAGTAACGGATGATGTCGCGGATCGCTTCTTCGTCGAATTCCAGCTCGCCCTTCTTCAGGCCGTTGGCTGCAATCTGCTTCGGCGACAGGTACTTGACCGCAATGTTGATCTTCTCGTCTTCGGTGTAACCCGGCAGACGGATCACTTCCATCCGGTCCAGCAGCGCCGGCGGAATGTTCATCGAGTTCGAGGTGCACAGGAACATCACATCCGAAAGGTCGTAATCGACTTCCAGATAGTGGTCGTTGAAGTTGTGGTTCTGCTCAGGATCGAGCACTTCCAGCAACGCCGACGCCGGGTCGCCACGCATATCGCTGCCCATTTTGTCGATTTCATCGAGCAGGAACAGCGGGTTGCGCACACCCACTTTTGTCATCTTTTGAATCAATCTTCCTGGCATCGAACCGATGTAAGTCCGACGGTGACCACGGATTTCCGCTTCATCACGCACGCCACCGAGGGCCATGCGCACGAATTTGCGGTTGGTGGCATGGGCGATCGACTCGGCCAGCGAGGTTTTACCCACGCCCGGAGGACCGACCAGGCACAACACCGGGCCACGGATTTTCTTCACGCGCTTCTGCACGGCGAGGTATTCAAGGATGCGTTCCTTGACCTCTTCGAGGCCGTAGTGATCGGCGTCGAGAATGTCTTCGGCACGGGCCAGGTCCAGACGCACCTTGCTCTGAGCCTTCCACGGCACCTGAACCAGCCAGTCGATGTACGAGCGCACCACGGTGGCTTCGGCAGACATCGGCGACATCTGCTTGAGCTTGTTCAACTCGGCAGTGGCCTTGGCCAGGGCATCTTTCGGCAGACCGGCAGCGTCGATACGCTTTTTCAGGTCTTCGATTTCGTTGTGGCCTTCGTCGCTGTCGCCGAGCTCCTTCTGAATGGCCTTCATCTGCTCGTTCAGGTAGTACTCGCGCTGACTGCGCTCCATTTGCTTTTTGACGCGGCCACGAATGCGTTTTTCGACTTGCAGCAGGTCGATCTCGGCGTCCAGCAAGGCCAGAACGTGCTCGACCCGGGCCGACAAATCGATGATTTCGAGGATTTCCTGCTTCTGCTCGATCTTCAGCGCCATGTGCGCGGCCATGGTGTCTACCAGGCGGCCAGGCTCGTCGATGCTGTTGAGCGACGACAGGACTTCAGCCGGGACTTTCTTGCCCAGCTGCACATATTGTTCGAACTGCGACAGCAGGCTGCGCACGAACACTTCGGATTCGCGCTCGGCGGCGTCGACTTCGTCGATCAGCGAGACTTCGGCACGGCAGTGGCCATCGACTTCGCTGAAGCGCTCGACAGCGCCACGCTGCTCGCCCTCGACCAGAACCTTGACGGTGCCGTCAGGCAGCTTGAGCAGCTGCAGAACAGTGGCGATGGTACCTACGCGATAGAGAGCTTCTTCACCGGGATCGTCGTCAGCCGGGTTTCTCTGGGCCAGCAGCAGGATCTGCTTGTCGCCCGTCATCGCGGCCTCGAGGGCTTCGATGGATTTCTCGCGCCCCACGAACAGCGGGATAACCATGTGCGGATACACAACGACATCACGCAATGGCAGGAGAGGCAATTCGATGGTGGTCTTCATGATTTCGCCTCTACGGCGGCCATATGGCCGTAATCAGATGGAATTAAGCTTGAAACCAAGATGGGGGCTGACTTGAAAAAAAACAAGCGCAAAGCGGATGTAAAAAACGACATAAAAAAAAAGAGGCCCGAAGGCCCCTTCTTTGTTCCGGCAGACCGGACGCTTACGCGTCCGGTGCAGCCTTGGCAGCCGGCTCACTGTTTTCGTAGATATACAGTGGCTTGGACTTGCCTTCGATCACGCTTTCATCGATCACGACTTTGCTCACCTCGGACTGCGAGGGGATTTCATACATCGTGTCGAGCAGCACACCTTCGAGAATCGAACGCAGGCCACGGGCACCGGTTTTACGCTCCAGGGCACGTTTGGCGACCGATTTCAGCGCGTCGGAACGGAATTCCAGATCCACGCCTTCCATCTCGAACAGCTTGGCATACTGTTTGGTCAGGGCATTTTTCGGCTCGGTGAGAATCTGCATCAGCGCAGCCTCATCCAGCTCGTCCAGCGTCGCGAGGACCGGCAGACGACCGACGAATTCCGGGATCAGACCGAACTTGACCAGGTCGTCAGGCTCGACTTCACGCAGGGACTCACCGACTTTCTTGCCTTCTTCCTTGCTGCGCACTTCTGCGTTGAAACCGATGCCACCCTTGGTGGAACGGTTCTGAATGACCTTCTCCAGACCGGAGAATGCGCCACCGCAGATGAACAGGATGTTGCGGGTATCAACCTGAAGGAATTCCTGCTGCGGATGCTTGCGGCCACCTTGCGGCGGAACGGAAGCGACCGTGCCTTCGATCAGTTTGAGCAAGGCCTGCTGCACGCCTTCCCCGGAAACGTCCCGGGTAATCGACGGGTTGTCGGACTTGCGGGAAATCTTGTCGATTTCGTCGATGTAGACAATGCCCATCTGGGCTTTCTCTACGTCGTAATCACACTTCTGCAGCAGCTTCTGAATGATGTTCTCGACGTCTTCACCCACATAACCCGCCTCGGTGAGGGTGGTTGCGTCGGCGATGGTGAACGGAACGTTCAGCAAGCGGGCCAGGGTTTCGGCCAGCAGGGTTTTACCGGAGCCTGTCGGGCCGATCAGCAGGATGTTGCTCTTGCCGAGTTCGACGTCGTCAGCCTTTTTGTCACGCTGGTTCAGACGCTTGTAGTGGTTGTACACCGCTACTGCCAGAACCTTTTTGGCACGTTCCTGACCAATTACATACTGATCAAGGATGCCGCTGATTTCTTTAGGCGAAGGCAATTTATGCGCGCTGCTTTCGGCCTGTGCTTCCTGCACCTCCTCGCGGATGATGTCATTGCACAGGTCGACGCACTCGTCGCAGATAAAGACCGAGGGGCCGGCAATCAATTTGCGCACTTCATGCTGGCTTTTGCCACAGAAGGAGCAATAGAGCAGCTTGCCGTTGTCCTCGCCGTTGCGGGTGTCAGTCATTCGTTCGATCCAAATCCGATAGGCTTGCAACACAAGATGAAGGCTATTGCGGGCTTTTTCAAGCCCGCCGCTGATCAGACGCGCCGACCAAGCCTATTTTGAGCTGCTTATTTTAAGCTGGGCGCTGGTTGATCACTTCGTCGATCAGACCGTATTCCTTCGCAGCTTCTGCACTCATGAAGTTGTCGCGGTTGGTGTCGCGCTCGATTTCTTCAAGCGTACGGCCGCTGTGCTTGGCCATCAGCGTGTTCAGACGCTCGCGGATGAAGAGGATTTCCTTGGCATGGATTTCGATGTCCGATGCCTGGCCCTGGAAACCGCCCAGTGGCTGGTGAATCATCACGCGCGAGTTCGGCAGGCAGAAACGCTTGCCGGGTGCACCGGCTGTCAGCAGGAATGCGCCCATGCTGCACGCCTGACCGATACAGGTAGTCGATACGTTTGGCTTGATGAACTGCATGGTGTCGTAGATCGACATGCCCGCTGTCACCGAACCGCCCGGGGAGTTGATGTAAAGATGGATGTCCTTGTCCGGGTTTTCCGCTTCAAGGAACAGCAATTGCGCGCAAATCAGGTTGGCCATGTAGTCCTCTACAGGACCCACCAGAAAGATCACTCGTTCCTTGAGAAGACGCGAGTAGATGTCATAGGCGCGCTCGCCACGAGCAGATTGCTCGACAACCATCGGGACCAGGCCGCCGGCGGCCTGGATATCAGAGTTCTGCTGAATATAGGAATTACGGAACATGCTCTGCAGTCACTCCCAAATAGTCATGTCTTGAATACGCATAAGCCAGCTCGAAGGCTGGCTTATGGTGTGTGCTTCTAACGCAAAAACAATCAGTCGGCTTTTGGAGCTTCTACCGGCTTGACCGCTTCTTCGTAAGAGACCGATTTGTCGGTCACGCTAGCTTTCTGCAGAACAGTATCCACAACTTGTTCTTCCAGCACAACCGAACGGACTTCGTTCAGTTGCTGCTCGTTCTTGTAGTACCAGGACACGACCTGCTCAGGCTCTTGGTAAGCCGAAGCCATTTCCTGAATCATTTCGCGAACGCGGGCTTCGTCTGGCTTCAGGTCGAACTGCTTGACCACTTCAGCAACGATCAGACCCAGTACAACGCGACGCTTGGCTTGTTCTTCGAACAGCTCGGCCGGCAGTTGGTCAGGCTTGATGTTGCCGCCGAACTGCTGAACAGCCTGCACGCGCAGACGGTCAACTTCGTTGGACAGCAGAGCCTTAGGCACTTCGATCGGGTTGGTGGCCAGCAGACCGTCCATTACCTGATTCTTGACCTTGGATTTGATCGCCTGACGCAGTTCCCGCTCCATGTTCTTGCGAACTTCGGTGCGGAAACCGTCGATGCCGCTTTCCTTGATGCCGAATTGAGCGAAGAACTCTTCGTTCAGCTCAGGCAGTTTTGGCTCGGAAACGGTGTTTACAGTCACGGTGAACTCGGCGGTTTTGCCGGCCAGGTCCAGGTTCTGATAGTCCTCTGGGAAGGTCAGGTTCAGAACGCGCTCTTCGCCGGCTTTAGCGCCGACCAGGCCTTCTTCGAAGCCTGGGATCATGCGGCCGGAACCCAGCACCAGCTGAGTGCCCTTGGCGGAACCGCCAGCGAATACTTCGCCGTCAACCTTGCCAACGAAATCGATGTTCAGCTGGTCTTCGTTCTGGGCAGCGCGATCGGCCACTTCGAAACGGGTGTTCTGCTTGCGCAGGATGTCCAGCATCTTGTCCAGATCGGCGTCGGCCACTTCAGCGCTCAGACGCTCGACGGTGATTCCTTCGAAGCCGGCAACGGTGAACTCGGGGAACACTTCGAATACGGCTACGTATTCCAGGTCCTTGCCAGCTTCGAGCGACTTAGGCTCGATCGACGGCGAACCGGCCGGGTTCAGCTTCTGCTCAACCACAGCTTCGTAGAAGGAGGACTGGATCACGTCGCCGATCGCTTCCTGGCGCGCATCAGCACCGAAACGGCGCTTGATTTCGCTCATTGGCACTTTGCCTGGACGGAAGCCAGCAATCTTGGCCTTTTGGGCAGTCTGCTGCAGACGCTTGTTGACCTGAGTCTCGATGCGCTCAGCCGGCACGGTGATGCTCATGCGGCGCTCAAGAGCAGTAGTATTTTCAACAGAAACTTGCATGGATATTCCTCGTTGCACAGACGTTAGCCGGCCGTTTCCGACCCAAGAATCAAGGGCAAGCATTCTAGTAGGTCAAACTCAAGAAGTCACCCTACTGAAAACGGGTAAAAAAACAGCAGGCCATTTGAAGGCGGGGACAAACGGTTGCGCCTCGCCCTGTTAGCAAATACAGCCAATTCAAGCCAGGGCTCTGCGCCAACCTCTTCTATATATAGAGGCGGTTGAATCATCTCCCTGACAGCCGACCTCGCAAGCAAGACCGGCAGGCAGCGCAGCATCATCGAGCAACATTGATACGACGAAGCACCCTGCCCTGCGACCCGAAACCTGCAGCCGCCAAAATCCGAAACCGTAAAACAAAAAAGGCGCCAGACTGTTAAATCTGGCGCCTTTCGGAATATGGGGTGGACGATGGGGATCGAACCCACGACAACGGGAGTCACAATCCCGTGCTCTACCAACTGAGCTACGCCCACCATATTGCGTGCCAAAGAAGCCAAACAACTTCTTTGTAGAACTTCACCCGGCCAACGGCATGAATGAAGCTTTGATTGGTGCGGATGAAGAGACTCGAACTCTTACGCCTCGCGGCGCTGGAACCTAAATCCAGTGTGTCTACCAATTCCACCACATCCGCGGATGAAGCTTTTTAAAGCAAAGGCGCCAGACTGTTACATCTGGCGCCTTTCGAAATATGGGGTGGACGATGGGGATCGAACCCACGACAACGGGAGTCACAATCCCGTGCTCTACCAACTGAGCTACGCCCACCATATCGCGTTACTTGTGCCAATGCTGCCTAATGGCGCACCCGGCAGGACTCGAACCTGCGACCATCCGCTTAGAAGGCGGATGCTCTATCCAGCTGAGCTACGGGCGCCTTGTTAGCTGTACCCTTGGAGGACTACAAACTAAGTGCTTTCCAGTCGTTCGAAACCTTGATTTCGTTCGACCTTCTTAACCAGTGCTAGGCTGTGCCCGACAAGTGCGACGAATAGTATAGAGCGACCTGAAGGTCGTCAAATCCTTTTTGAAAAAAATTCATTTAATTAAAGGGCTTAGGGGAATTTGCTGACCAAGCGCCTTTGCCCTCACCGTTTGACATGCGAGAATGCGTTCTCTTTTTTTCCCCTCTCGATGGTTAATCACGCGCAATGACTGCACAACTAATCGACGGCAAATCAATCGCCGCCAGCCTGCGCCAGCAGATCGCCCAACGGGTAGCCGAACGTCGCGAGCAAGGCTTGCGCACTCCCGGCCTCGCGGTGATCCTGGTCGGCAGCGATCCTGCCTCTCAGGTTTATGTCTCGCACAAGCGTAAAGACTGTGAAGAGGTCGGCTTCCTCTCTCAAGCCTACGACCTGCCTTCCGAAACCACTCAAGAAGCGCTGACCGATCTGATCGATCGACTGAACGACGACCCGGCAATCGACGGCGTTCTGCTTCAACTTCCCCTGCCGGAGCACCTGGACGCCTCCAAACTGCTGGAGCGCATCCGCCCGGACAAGGACGTCGACGGTTTCCATCCTTATAACGTCGGCCGTCTGGCCCAGCGCATTCCGCTGCTGCGCCCGTGCACCCCGAAGGGCATCATGACCCTGCTGGAAAGCACCGGTGCCGATCTGTACGGGATGGACGCAGTCGTTGTCGGCGCTTCCAACATCGTCGGTCGCCCGATGGCGATGGAACTGCTGCTGGCCGGTTGCACCGTGACCGTCACCCACCGCTTCACCAAGGATCTGGCCGGCCACGTCGGCCGCGCCGATCTGGTGGTCGTGGCCGCCGGCAAGCCGGGCCTGGTCAAGGGCGAGTGGATCAAGGAAGGCGCGATCGTGATCGACGTCGGCATCAACCGTCAGGACGACGGCAAACTGGTCGGTGACGTCGTGTATGAAACCGCCCTGCCCCGCGCTGGCTGGATCACTCCGGTCCCGGGCGGCGTCGGTCCGATGACCCGCGCCTGCCTGCTGGAAAACACCCTCTACGCGGCAGAAACCCTGCACGCCTGAGTCGCGTTTTCCGCACTCCGAGAACCCCGCCTTGTGCGGGGTTTTTCATGCCCTCGAAAAAACCTTTACCGTTCGCCGGAAACCCCTATTTTTACAGGGCTTTTCACGACTTTTTCATGCCCTTCAAACAACCATCGACAGTTCTTCAGCCATACTCCTAAAATGCGTCGTTTTTACGACACAGGCCGTTACAAAATACGGCATTTCCAACCTTCATGAGTTCGCCCGCGTGAATATTCGTCTGTCCATCCTGAGCCTGGTTTTTGCATTTTCAGGCACGCTCCTCACGCCAACGGTCAACGCCGCCGAAACCACCGCTGCCCCTCGAGACGCTTCGCAATTGAAGATCGCCTCCGGCAGCGCCCTGCTGATGGATCTGCAGACCAACAAAGTCATTTATTCCAGCAACCCGGACGTCGTGGTGCCCATCGCTTCCGTGAGCAAGTTGATGACCGGTTTGGTAGTGGTTGAAGCGCACCAGAACATGGACGAATGGATTGACGTCGACATCAGCCACACGCCGGAAATGAAAGGCGTGTTTTCCCGCGTCAAACTGCGAAGCGAACTGCCCCGCCGCGAGATGCTGCTGATTGCCCTGATGTCCTCGGAAAACCGCGCCGCCGCCAGCCTGGCTCACCACTACCCGGGCGGTTACGCTGCATTCATCGCCGCAATGAACGCCAAGGCCAAGGCGCTGGGCATGACCAGCACGCATTTTGTGGAACCTACCGGTCTGTCGGAGCGCAACGTTTCCACCGCTCGCGACCTGAGCAAGCTGCTGGTGGCTGCGCATAAACAGCCGCTGCTCATCGAGCTGACCACCACCAAGGAAAAGACCGTCTCGTTCCGCAAACCCAATTACACCCTGGGTTTCCGTAACACAGATCACCTGGTCAACAAGGCTGACTGGGATATCCGCATCACCAAAACCGGCTTCACCAACCCGGCCGGTCACTGCCTGGTGCTGGTGACCCGCATGGCCAACCGTCCGGTAGCCCTGGTGATTCTCGACGCGTTCGGCAAATACACCCACTTCGCCGATGCCAGCCGCATCCGCAGCTGGGTGGAAACCGGCAAGAGTGCCAACGTCCCGGCCGTGGCTCAGCAATACAAGGCCGACAAAAACCTCAAGAGTCGCCAGAGCGGAGTGATCGAAGCCTCCAAGTAATCCGTCACCCATGAAAAAGCCCCGAATCATCGGGGCTTTTTCATTTATGCAGTCAGTCGTTGGGCAACGGCATCTTGTCGTCATCGGGAATGCCGTCACCGGCACTCGAGTCGCGGGAATGCTCTGGCGTGACCACCGCCGGACGCGCCAGCGGATCGCGCATGGGGCTGTCCGGATCCAGCACCGGATCAACTTCCGGCTCAGGGGTGGTGGGCACACTGTCAGGTTTGTGGTCGTCGAAACTCGAATCGGTACTCATACGCACCTCGCTTCAAGGCTTGAGATCAGCCAAGGGATCGTAAGGCTTGGCCGGACGCTTGGGATCATCGCCCGGTTGCACATCCTTCGGCGCCTTCGCCGGGCCAATGGGATCGACTTGCGGATCGTCCAGGTCAGGCGAGTCCGGATCGAAACCCAGGTCGTCGCCACTGCCATGTTCTGAAGAATGCGGCCCACTGGGTGAATTGGGGATTGCCATGTTCATCTCCTGATACCAGGCCCGTAAAACACGGGACGCTACAGTTCAGAAGCTTCATCAGGGTGCCCGACAGGCGACGAACGGAACCTCAATGCGCCGCCAGCGCCTTCCTCGCCTGCGCCGCTTCCCGCTCCTGCCCGGCTTGCGCCAGTGCGTCGGCAGCCTTGAGCCAGCGCTGTTGATCGACCGCCGCCGGAATCTGCGTCGGCTTCTGGATCAACACTGCCCAGCCGCCGGATTTTTCCAGGGCCGACTCGAACGAGCTGAAGCTCATCAATTCACGGCGATTCATCCCGGCGCGCAGCAGCACCTTCTGCTTCAAGCGATCGTAGCCGGAGAGGATCGCGTAGCGCGGCTCCGCCCAAAACGCCGAACCCTCGCTGAAACGCACCATCACCGGATACCCGGCCGCCACCTGAGTCAGCAGCGCCGGCAGATTGCTGTCCAGCGGATACACGACCATGCCGTATTCACGGGCAAGGTTCTGCAGATTCTGTTGCAGCTTGTCCTCGGCGCCCGGCAAATGCAGCGGCTTTTCCAGCAGACCCGGCGTGATCACGATGCCCTGCTGCGACAGCAGACTGGCCAGCACTTGCGGCCCGCTTTGATAGGCCTCACCGCGATAGAAGGTGCCACTGAGCTCGACCCGCTCCGGCAGGCGCTTGACCTCTGGCGCCACACTGCCCGCACACCCCACCAATGCTGTTACGCAACCGGCCACCAGCAGCGCCGCGCGAATCCGGGAAAATAGCTGCACCATCGTCACTCTCTTGATCAGTTACCGGTCATCGTGTTCCGGCTTGGTCGAGGATCATAGGACGGCGCCACGCTGCGGTATAGCCCAAAGCGGCAGATGCATCGGTTGCATAGAGCGAACTGATTGGTCACCACCGACCTTTGGTCAATAGCCTGAAACACGCCAGCGACTAGACTGTCACTCAGACAAGAGCCAAAGAAAGAGCGCCCGACGCAGGGCAAAGAGGAGGCACAGATGAGCCTGACCATGACCATCGTAATGCTGATTGCCGGCTGGCTGGCCGTTGCCGCCGCCATGCTGTGGGGCGTGTTGCGGATTTCCCGCCGCCACCACCACCCGATTCAACCCGCACCGATCAGGAAGATCGAGAAACACGACGCCCGTCACGCCGCCGCGCACTGACTTTCCGTAACCGACACAAACAAAAAGGCCGCCTGGACTCTCGCGAGTTCAGGCGGCCTTTGGTTTTCCAGCGGTTACGCTTCGGCAGTCAGTTTCTTCTGCTTGGCGCGGCGCGACATCATGTTCAGCACTTCAATCGAAGCCGAGAACGCCATGGCCGCATACACATAACCTTTCGGTACATGGGCGCCGAAGCCTTCGGCGATCAGCGTCATGCCGATCATGATCAGGAAGCCCAGAGCCAGCATCACCACCGTCGGGTTGTCGTTGATGAACTTGGCCAGCGGATCAGCCGCAAACAGCATCACCAGCACCGAGACGACAACCGCGATCACCATGATCGGCAAGTGTTCGGTCATGCCGACAGCGGTAATGATGCTGTCGATCGAGAACACCATGTCCAGCATCAGGATCTGCCCGATGGCGGCGGCAAAGCCCAGAGTCACCTTCGACGTCGCGGTCTTCGGATCTTCCGGCGCCGGGTCCATGCTGTGATGGATTTCCGTGGTGGCTTTCCACAACAGGAACAGGCCGCCGGCGATCAGGATCATGTCTTTCCAGGAGAACGCGTGGCCGAAGATCTCGATGACCGGCGCGGTCAGCTGAACGATGAACGCGATGGTGCTCAACAAGGCCAGACGCATGATCAGCGCCATGCCGATCCCCAGACGACGAGCCTTCTGCCGGTACTGCTCGGGCAGCTTGTTGGTCAGGATCGAGATAAAGATCAGGTTATCGATGCCAAGCACGATCTCCATCACCACCAGTGTGGCCAAGGCAATCCAGGCGGTCGGGCTGGCGGCGAGTTCTAACAGATATTCCATGGGTCAGTCCTGACTCTGTGTAAGACGGTTTAGATTTCCTGGGAGGACGATTCGGATTTTTCTTTGTCGTCTTTCGGTTCTTTCTTGCTGATCAGATTGCCGGTGGCATCGCTGAGCGCCTCTTCGGCAGCTTTATGCGTGTCGTCGATGGCTTGCTTGGCCGCTTCAGCCGCCTGCCCCATCAGTTGCTGGGCGCTCTTTTCGGCCTGGTCGCAACCGGCCAGTACCAGTAAAGACGCGATCAACAACGCCGTAGTTTTTAGTTTCATGATGCTTCCCTCGATAGAACAGACAGCGCCGTACAGACCGGCCGTCGATGGCTGCGCATTCTAGGGAGACAAACACTTCAGGAAAATTCGTATTTTTGGCGGCTATACTTCGATTTATACGAACTGTATTTGACGGACCGAACCCCATGCTCAATTACCGACAACTGCATTACTTCTGGGTGGTGGCCAAGACCGGCAGCATCGTGCGCGCCTGCGAGCAACTGAACCTGACGCCGCAGACCATCAGCGGGCAGATTTCCCTGCTCGAACAGACCTACGGTATCGAGTTGTTTCAACGGGTCGGCCGGCAACTGGAGCTCACCGAGGCCGGGCGCCAGGCCCTGCCCTACGCCGAGCAAATGTTCCAGCTCGGCGGCGAACTGGAGCTGATGCTGCGCGCCCAGCCCAATGAACAGCAGATCCTGTTCCGGGTCGGCGTGGCGGACGTGGTGCCGAAATCCATCGTCTATCGCCTGATCGCGCCGACCATGGAGTTGAGCGAGCCACTGCGCATCACCTGCCGCGAAGACAAACTCGAGCGGTTACTGGCGGACCTAGCGATCCAGCGCCTGGACCTGGTGATCTCCGACAGCCCGATGCCCTCGCACCTGGACATCAAGGGCTACAGCCAGAAGCTTGGGGAATGCGGGATCAGTTTTTTCGCCACCGCCGAACTGGCAGCGCAATACGGTCAGGATTTCCCGCGCAGCCTGCACGGTGCGCCACTATTGATCCCCGGCGCGGAAACCGTGGTGCGCAGCCGTTTGCAGCGCTGGTTCGCCGAGCAGCAGATTCAGCCGAGGATTGTCGGGGAATTCGATGACAGCGCCTTGATGCAGGCGTTCGGCCAGTCCGGCAGCGGGATTTTCATTGGCCCGAGCGTGATTGCCGATGAGGTGAAGCGCCAGTACGGCGTCGAGTTGATCGGCCAGACCGATGCGGTGAGCGAGTCGTTCTACGCGATCTCGGTGGAGCGCAAGGTCAAGCACCCCGGCATCAAAGCGATTACCGAAGGTGCCCGACGCGAGCTGTTTACAGCCTTTTAAGCCGGCGCGCAGGCGTCGCGCGGCTTGAGCACCATCAGCACCATGGCGAGGAAAATTGACAGCAGAATGAACGCGGCAGCGGCGAAACCCACGAAGCCGAGGCCGGCGCTGTCGATCACTCGACCGCCAATGATCGCGCCCAGACCAATCCCGAGGTTGGCCCCGGCAATGTTCAGCGACGCGGCGAAGGCCGGCGCCTCAGGTGCAGCTTTCATCAAGCGCACGTGGCTGACCAGAAACAGCGCCGCCTGAGTCACGCCCCAGATGCCCATCGCCGCCGCCAGACCCAGCGACGAATTGATGTTCGGCACCAGCGCCACCATCCCCGGGATCATGAACGCGCAGAACATCACCGAGGCCATCAGCGGATGACGATCCACCGCACGACCACCCAACGAGTTGCCGATCAGACCGACCGCGCCAAAGCCCATCAGGCACCAGCCGACCACGGTGCCATTGAAGCCGGCCAGACGCTCGAGGATGTCCGCCAGATAGGTGTAGGCGGTGAACATGCCGCTGAACACCAGGATCGACAGCAGCACATGGCCCAGCATCAGCGGGCTGCGCAGGATCTTGAACTGCGAAGCGAAACTGACCTGATGCTGGTGCAGACTGGTTTTCGGCAGATAGACAAACAGCAGCAGCGCCTTGGCGAACGCGATCACCGCCAGAATGGCGAACGCACTGCGCCAGCCGAACGCATCGGAAATCAGCGTGCCGACCGGAATGCCGAACACGGTGGCGCAGACGATGCCGAAGCCGATCTTGGCGATCGCGCGACCGGCGAAGTCCGGGCCGACGATGTCCACCGCCGTTTCACTGGCCAGCGCCCAGAACACCGGCAGCCCCAGCGCCGGGATCAGTCGGGCAATCGCCATGACCCAGATGTTCGGCGCCAATGCCGCGACGGTATTGGCCAGACCGAACATGATCAGGATGGTGATGAACAGTTTGCGGCGCTCGAAGCGGGCGAAATATGCGGTCAAGAAAGGACCGAACATTGCCACGGTGAAAGCGAATAGAGTCACCAGCAGCCCGGCCTGCGGGATGGTGACGGCCAGGTCGCGAGCAATCGCCGGCAACAGGCCGACGATGACGAACTCCGTGGTCAGCACCGTGAACCCGGCGGCGGACAACAGAAGGATGGGCAACAGCATGAGGAACTCCAGCAAAACGACGACACCAGCGCTGACCCGAAGGCCCGCTGGCAGAACTTGAAAATAAGGATGCGCAATCTTAACAGAGTGTTTCCCGAGTGACTTGCACAAACCTGTCTAAGTTGCAGAGGGATCCGGTGGCAGATCGTCACAGGTCTGAAGGATCCGGACGACGCTGTGATAAAGTCCGCGCCCTGCAAAACGTACACCCTGTTCAACCACCCGTTTAACGGTGTGGCTGGCGCGTCAGTCCTTTCGGTTTGTGTCCGTGGCCTGCCCCCGATCAATCGCCCGGATCACGTAACCTTGCACCCTATAAAAACAGAGATGCCGTTATGACCGCTTCATCCCCTTCTCTATTGCAACGTCTTAAAAGCCTTAGCCTGGTCACCCAGATCCTGATCGGCCTGATTGCCGGCATCGCCTTTGCGCTGTTCGCGCCGGAAGCGGCCAAAGGCACAGCCTTCATCGGCAAAGTGTTCGTCTCGGCCCTGAAAGCCGTGGCGCCTATCCTGGTGTTCGTGCTGGTCATGGCCTCGATCGCCAACCACAAGCACGGCCAGGAAACCCACATCCGGCCGATCCTGTTCCTTTACCTGCTGGGCACCTTCGCCGCTGCCGTGGTCGCGGTGATTGCCAGCATGATGTTCCCGTCGCATCTGGTGCTGTCCACCGACAATATCGCCGTAAGCGCGCCGGGCGGCATCAGTGAAGTGCTGCAAAGCCTGTTGCTGAGCGTGGTCGACAATCCGGTGAGCGCACTGATGAACGCCAACTTCATCGGCATTCTGGCCTGGGCCATCGGCATGGGCGTGGCGATCCGGCACGCGGGCGACACTACCCGCGAAGTGTTGGGTGATCTGTCCAACGGCGTGACAGTGATTGTCCGGGTCGTGATCCGTTTTGCGCCGCTGGGTATTTTCGGCCTGGTGGCATCGACCCTGGCCACCTCCGGATTTGGTGCATTGATCGGTTATGCGCACCTGCTGGCGGTACTGCTCGGCTGCATGCTGTTCGTGGCGCTGGTGATGAACCCGCTGATCGTGTTCTGGAAGCTGCGCCGCAACCCGTACCCGCTGACGCTCCAGTGCCTGCGTGAAAGCGGCATCACTGCGTTTTTCACCCGCAGCTCGGCGGCGAACATTCCGGTCAACCTGGAACTGAGCAAGCGCTTGGGCCTGCATGAAGACACCTACTCGGTGTCGATCCCGCTCGGCGCCACCATCAACATGGCGGGTGCGGCGATCACCATCACCGTGCTGACCCTCGCCGCCGTGCACACCTTGGGTATCGCCGTGGACATCCCGACCGCGATCCTGCTCAGCGTCGTCGCTGCGATCTGCGCCTGCGGTGCCTCGGGCGTGGCCGGTGGTTCGCTGCTGCTGATCCCGCTGGCGTGCAGCCTGTTCGGCATCCCGAGCGAAATCGCCATGCAGGTGGTGGCCGTCGGTTTCATCATCGGCGTGCTGCAGGATTCGGCCGAGACGGCGCTGAACTCCTCCACCGACGTGCTGTTCACCGCCGCCGCGTGCCTGGGCGAAGAGCAGAAAGCCCAGCGTCCGGCGTAAAAACCCGGCGCAACAAAAAGCCCGCCAAGGCGTAAACCTTGGCGGGCTTTTTATTGCGCAGCGTTTTAGAACGCGCCCATGTAATCGCGCTTGCCCACTTCCACACCGTTGTGACGCAGCAGTGCGTAGGTGGTGGTGACGTGGAAGAAGAACTGCGGCAGGCCGTAGCTCAGCAGGTAAGCCTGGCCACTGAAGCGCTTCTCTTTCGGGGTGCCCGGACGAGTCACAATCTCGATGCCTTCCTTGCCATTGATCTGCTCTGGCTTGATCTCGCCGATGAAGGCCAGAACCTTGGCGATCAGCGCTTGCAGCTCGGCGAAGGTGGTTTCGGTGTCGTCATATTTCGGGATTTCGATTTCGGCCAGACGCGAGGACACGCCCTTGGCGAAGTCCACGGCGATCTGCACCTGACGCACCAGCGGGAACATGTCCGGGTACAGACGCGCTTGCAGGAAGGCGTTCGGGTCGATGTTTTTCTCGGTGGCGTGGGCTTCAGCCTTTTTCAGCACATCGCTCACGGCGTTGAGCATTTGTTGGAAAACCGGGACGGATGCGGCGTACAGGGAAATGGTCATGGCAGTCTCACGTGGTGGCTGGTTGAATCGTGGGGGCGATTATAGCCATGCTCGCAGGGCGGCGCGGCTTGTCTTTTATCCAGCAAGGATTAGGCTAGGCGCCTTCGACTGCAGAGGGAACGCGCGATGACCACCGAATTTGAAACCCGCTCCGACGAACCACGGCTCAACGCCACGGAAATCCGCATTCTGGGCTCGTTGATCGAGAAACAGGCCACCAGCCCGGAAACCTACCCGTTGACCCTCAACGCGCTGGTGCTGGCCTGCAACCAGAAAACCAGCCGGGAGCCAGTGATGAACCTGACTCAGGGCCAGGTCGGCCAGAGCCTGCGCGCCCTCGAAAGCCGCGGTTTCGCCAAACTGGTGATGGGCAGCCGCGCCGACCGCTGGGAGCACAAGGTCGACAAGGCGCTGGAGCTGGTGCCGGCGCAATTGATCCTGACCGGGTTGATGTTCCTGCGCGGCCCGCAGACCGTCAACGAACTGCTGACCCGCAGCGGTCGCATGCATGAGTTCGAAGACACCGAACAAGTTGTGCATCAGCTGGAACGCCTGATCGCCCGGGAGCTGGCGGTGTTGATTCCACGTCAGGCCGGCCAGCGCGAAGATCGTTATACCCACGCACTGGGCGATCCGGCGGACATCGAGGCGATTATCGCGGCGCGGCAGAATCCGAGTGATCGCGGGGCTGCCAGCGGCGTGTCAGTGGAGCGCATCGAAGAGTTGGAAGCGCGGATTGCAGCACTTGAAGAGCGTCTGGCCCGCCTCGAAGAATAAGCGCACCGGGGCGGCGTTATTCGCCGTCCCAGTAATCCACCCCGTCCGCCTGCCGCGCCACCGCGACGAATCCCGAGGCATTGCCTTCGGCATCGACGCTGAAGTTGTCCATCACCGCGTATTTGTTCGAATCCGGGTACTCGCAGATTTCCGGTTGCTGCTGGGTGCTGACCGCCAGATAGCGCAGCTCCGCAGCACTGGTATTGATGATCTGATGCGCGGCTTCCGGGCCGCCCGGCGGACAGGCGATCACGTCACCGGCGCGGATCGGGAAACGTTCGGCGCCGAGGCGCACCTCCCCTTCCCCGGCCACCACGTAAAACATTTCCTCATTGACCCGATGACTGTGAAACGGACTGCCGCGCATGCCCGGCGGCAACGCATACAAGCGGTAACCGAGTTTCTGCGCGCCCAGTTGCTGACCGACCCGGGCGAACCGTTGCTGATAACGCCCGGCGGCTTCGCCCTCAGGGGCCAATGATTCGGGAAGCGGTTCGAGTTCGACGTCATTCAGGTTGAGAATGGGCGGATGCATGCAAACCTCGGCTTTTGTGATGGGCAAGTCTGTGCTTGCCGATCCGGCAGTATAGGCAACGGCAAATCCGGACGGATTTGTCGTTGTTCCGGCTTCCTCAACTACGGGCAAACGCCACCGCTGCATCGAACTGCTCGACCGTCGGCCGCACGGCGGTGTACAGCACGAACTGCTCCAGCGCCTGAATCGCGATCACTTCCAGCCCGGTGATCACTTTTTTGCCTTCGGCACGACCACGCACGATCAGCGGGGTTTCCGAGGGGATCGCCACCACATCGAACACAGTGTCGGCAGACTTGATCACATCCACCTCAAAAGAAAGCTGACCCGCCTCCGGACCGCCATCCATCCCGACCGGAGTCACGTTGATCAACATCTGCGGGCGCTCGTCACCCAGTTCCGCCTGCCAGCGATACCCGAGTGAATCCGCCAGCGCACGGCCGGCGCGCTCGTTGCGGGCCACGATCAAACCGTTTTTGTAACCGCCATCGCGCAAGGCACTGGCCACAGCCTTGGCCATGCCGCCGCTGCCGCGCAGGGCGAAAGTCGTGTCCTTTGGTACCGCGTGGGTTTCCAGCAACTGAGCAATGGCGATGTAATCGGTGTTGTAGGCCTTGAGATGGCCGTTGGTGTTGACGATGGTGTTGATCGACTGGATCGCCGCCGCCGAAGCATCCAGTTCATCGACCAGCGCAATGCAGGCTTCCTTGAACGGCATCGACACGCCGCAACCGCGAATCCCCAGCGCGCGGATCCCGCCGACCGCACCGGGAAGGTCCTGGCTGCTGAACGCCTTGTAGTAGAAATTCAGACCCAGTTGTTCATACAAATGGTTATGAAAACGCAGACCGAAATTCCCGGGACGCCCAGACAGGGACATGCACAATTGGGTGTCTTTGTTGGGGTTCATCTGCATGGGAGGCTCCTTCGAATGCACTTTCGGATGGACGGGATTAGCCAGGCCATCGGGTTCTGAACGATCATAAGGCGGTCTGTTCCGGGCATCACAGCCGATGCCGGAAATCCGGTAAACAAACCGGTACAGACCTTACACAAAATTTACCTAGCGGCCGTGCTGTTTTTCAAAATGTTGCTGTCTAAGAAGTATCCCCGCGCCATCCCGAGCCTGTTGCAGGTTCGGACGCCGGGTCGAAGAACCGAGGAATTATCATGATTCGTAAACTCCCCATCGTGGCCTTGTTGATTGGTGCATTCGCGATCACGGGTCAGGCAGAAGCCCACGGCGGTGGCTGGCAGGGCCCGGCGGTATTTGGTGCGATCGTCGGCTCGGCCATCATCGGCTCGGCGCTCATCAACCAGGATCGGCCGGTGTACGTCCAACAGCCTGTTTACGCTCAACCGGCACCGGTTTACGTGCAGCAACCGCCGCCACCGGTCTACTATCAGCCGGCCCCGGTTTATGTGCAGCAACCGGTCTACGTCCAACCGGCCCCGGTCTATTACGGCCCACCGCGCGGTTATTACGGCCGGCCACACTACTACGGTGGCCCGCGCTGGTAACCGGCACACGAAGCCCCGCTTGAGAGCGGGGCTTTTTATTGCTCGCAGATTATTGCCCACGGAAAAGCCAACCGTCCGTCGGCCAAAGTCTGAAAAAATCTCGCCAAGGTCGCTGTGGGGACAGTTTGAACCGTTAAAGTCGGCATGATGGACTCGACCGTCGGGGGCAAAACACAAACGGTCATCTATTTGTCATGACGGAACCGCACTCTGAATCCGTCCGCATACAACAGGTTGATAACAACAAGGACGACTTGAATGCCTACACAGAATCCACACCGCATCGTCGGTTTATGCACCTCGAGCAAGGTCTACAACGCCCTGACCGAACTCAAGCACCTGGAAGGCCACCGCACCGCGAAATTTCTCTCGCTGCTGGCGGAAAACCTGGTGCGCAAGGGTTTTCTCAACGAACACGAGATTGTGCACATGCTCGATCAAGTTGTGGATTGAGCCAGCCCTCACTGGCGTCAATGACCACTATCGAAAGCGTTGATTGTTCCTGAAAAGGCCAATTCCCTAAGGTAGCTCCATAGATTGATGGAGGTACTTCTCATGGCTCAGGTTCAAATCATGTCCGTTATCGGCAGCGCCGTTCCCGCATCGCTCAGAGAGCTGGGCTTGCTCGCCTGCTGGTATCTGGTTCGCGACGGCGAGCCGGTCAGCGGCCCGCTCACATCCTTGCCGGCCGCCCAGGCACTTTCACAGCAACTGGTCAACGATCCGTTCAAGGCCTAAGGCAGCTGCACTTTCGGTTTGCTCTCGATGAACAGCGCCCAGCTCGACATGAACAGGGCCGCGATCAGCGGCCCGATCACAAAGCCGTTGAGCCCGAAGACGGCCAACCCGCCCAGGGTCGAGATCAGGATCATGTAGTCCGGCATCCGGGTGTCCTTGCCCACCAGGATCGGGCGCAACAGGTTATCCACCAGACCGATCACGAATACCCCGAACAACCCCAGCACCACGCCCTGCCAGATCATCCCGCTGAGCAGAAAGTACGCCGCGACCGGTACCCAGACAATTCCCGCCCCCACCGCCGGCAGCAACGACAGAAACGCCATCAGCACCGCCCAGAGCAATGAGCTGGGAATGTCGAGAAACCAGAAAATCGCCCCGCCCAGCGCACCCTGCGTGATCGCCACCAGTAGATTGCCCTTCACCGTCGCGCGCACCACCCGATTGAATTTCAACTGCAAACGACGCTTGTGATGCTCCTCGAGCGGTATCGCCGTGCGCACCTTGCGCGCCAGTTCGGCGCCGTCGCGCAGGAAGAAAAACAACAGGTACAACATGATGAAAAAACTCACCACGAATTCGAACGTGCCCTGGCCGAAACTGAACGCCTGGCTTGCCAGCACCTGACTGCCCTGCATGGAAGCCTTGACGATCTTCTCGCGCAAGGCATTGAGTTCACCCATGCCGAAGCGGTCGAGCAAGTGTTGAAAGTACGGCGGCAGGCTGTGCTTGAACTGCGCCAGATAGGCGCCGATATCGAGCTTGCCGCTCTCGATATTGTCGTAAAGCGTCGCCCCTTCCTGCACCAGCAGCACGCTGATGACGATCACCGGCAGGATCGCGATCACCAGGCAGATGCTCAAAGTACACAGCGATGTGAGATTGCGTTGCCAGCCGAATTTCAGTTGCAACTGGCGCTGCATCGGTGCGAACAGGATGCCGAGGATCACCGCCCAGAACACCGCGCCGTAGAACGGCAGCAGGATCCAGATAAAAGCGACCGTCACCAGAAACAGCAGCACGGTGAGGGATTTGAATTGCAGACTCTTTTGGTTCATGTCCGGTCCAGGTCAGTCAGGCGCCACCCGCGCCCGTCCCGTTTAGTCAGCCAGCGTCAGCGCGAGTGCCCTGTTTCTTCATGGAGCATAGATCCAGATCAATAAACCCTCGGCACAACTGCTCTACCCTGCCGCGCTTTTGCGACCGACGCCGCCATGACGACCTCCTTCACCCCCGAACTGCTCGCCCCCGCCGGCACCCTGAAAAACATGCGCTACGCCTTCGCCTACGGGGCCGATGCGGTGTATGCCGGCCAGCCGCGCTACAGCCTGCGGGTGCGCAACAACGAGTTCGATCACGCCAATCTCGCGCTCGGCATCCGTGAAGCCCAGGCCCAGGGCAAGCGCTTCTACGTGGTGGTCAACATCGCGCCGCACAACGCCAAATTGAAGACCTTCCTCAAGGACTTGGCGCCGGTGATCGAGATGGCGCCAGACGCGCTGATCATGTCCGACCCCGGACTGATCATGCTGGTACGCCGACACTTTCCGCACATGCCAATCCACCTGTCGGTGCAGGCCAACACGGTGAACTGGGCGAGCGTCGAATTCTGGCAGCAACAGGGCTTGAGCCGAATCATCCTGTCCCGTGAACTGTCGCTCGAAGAGATCGGCGAAATCCGCGAACAAGTGCCGGGCATGGAGCTGGAAGTGTTCGTCCACGGCGCGCTGTGCATGGCCTATTCCGGCCGCTGCCTGCTCTCGGGTTACATGAACAAGCGCGACGCCAATCAGGGCACCTGCACCAACGCCTGCCGCTGGAAATACTCGGCGCAGGAGGCCACTGAAAACCAGCTCGGCGAGATCGTGCAGACCTTCGAACCGCAACCGACCCTCGGCCTCGGCGCCCCCACCGATCAGGTGCTCCTGTTGCAGGAAGCCAACCGTCCCGGCGAGCTGATGCCGGCATTCGAAGACGAACACGGCACCTACATCATGAACGCCAAGGATCTGCGCGCGGTACAGCACGTCGAACGCCTGACCCGCATGGGCGTGCACTCACTGAAGATCGAAGGCCGGACCAAATCGCACTTCTATTGCGCACGCACCACCCAGGTCTATCGCCGGGCCATCGACGATGCGGTGGCCGGCCGCGAATTCAACCGCAGCCTGATGACCGATCTGGAATCCCTCGCCCAGCGCGGCTACACCGAAGGTTTCCTGCGCCGGCACGTGCATGACGAATACCAGAACTACCAGAACGGCAGCTCGGTGTCGGAGCGTCAGCAGTTCGTGGGCGAGTTGACCGGCGAGCGCCGGGATCGACTGGCCGAGGTCAAGGTGAAAAACCGCTTCGCACTGGGCGATCATCTGGAACTGATGACGCCCAAGGGCAACTTCCATTTTGATCTGCATGAACTGCAGAACCTGAAAGGTGAAGCCATCGACGTGGCGCCGGGGGACGGGCACACGGTGTACCTGCCGATTCCGGATGCGGTGGATTTGCGCTTCGGGTTATTGATGCGGGATATCGGCGCCGCCTAATTATCCAATCCGCCCTACTCAGAGTAGAAACCTCCAATCGGGCAAGGCGACATGGATGGCGGCCATCAAGACTTGTCGAGTAACGCCGATAAACAGAGAGATCAAAAAACACTTCCCTTGCCAGGAATCGATCACAAAATGACGGCGGGGCAACCAAGTGCTTGGCCTACAAGGAGCGTTATCCAATGCTAGACCTCATATACATCGTCGAAGACCAGCCTGCATCCGCCCCCTCTGAAATAGATGACTCACGCTACACCCCAAACTTCACACTCTCAGGTCAAGACCCTGCGCTCCTGAGTGCAAAACCCAACTATTCAGGGCCAACTGCGGCTGCGCTAGCGGCCCTGTCCGCGTCGTCATTCCTGACTCCTATGCTGCCAATTTCTCTGATAGCTGGCGCCGCTGCAGCGGGTGCAGCAAGCATTGGCGGATCGCTTTTCACAAAAGATCGCAGTGCCACACCCGAGCAACCGCTCCCAGTCATAACAGAGGAATCACGTTCGCTCGCAGCGTACATACGACACCATTCGTTGTCCCGCAGCCAAGCAAAAGACGCTGGATATCGCTTCCAGCCTGGGCACCCCGTTGTTGGCAAGGCGTACCGTAAACACCCACTGAATGACTACCCAAATCCGGAAAATGGGAAACTGTACATCCCAAGCGACAGCTACGATGCAATCCTTCTGGAAGAGCGCGAGTCAGAACTGATCAAGCTGCTAGTCCATCTCGGGGCTACGAAAATCAGCATTACCAAAAAAGCCTCGGACAAAACCCGCAATACCATTACCGGAGGAGTGTCGGTGCAAGCCGGCTCCCTGGGAGGTGGAGATGCCAGTTACATGGGTAAAACTGAGCGCGACACTGACACACTCGACACTCGTGAATTCTCGCTAACTGGCAGATCCTGGAAAGCAGACAGCAAAGCCGATCGAGACAACTTCTTTTGGCTTTCCTACGAGCCATCCTGGAAGGCTGTCGTATTCGCCCGCGAAGTCGGCGGGTGCCTGACAGCCTCACTGGAAATAAAAGAGACCACGTCATTCTCCACGGACAAAAACCTGGAACTGTCAGTTAAGGCAAAACTAGTTGAAGTCGGCGCACAGGCAGGCAATTCGAATCTGGAAGCTGAAGAAAAAACATATTTCGTAAAAGCAGAATTCGCGCCGGTAAACCATAGCGCCGATGGTTGATGCAAGACCGTCAAGTCGCCCCGTATCCCTCATGAGGGGTCAGGGTGAAGGTGATTGCTTTATCCAGCGAACTCCTCGCGCAACATCGCCACAAATGCCTCACGCGCCGGGTGCACCCCGGCGTTTTCATGCCAGTAGAACAAGTTGTCGATGGCCGCCAGTTCCGGGAATTCGTAACCCGCACACCCCGCGCCTTTGGCGTATTGCTCGAACACGCCTTTAGGCACCAGGGCCACGCCGGCGCCGGCACTCACGCAACCGACAATCGCCCCGTAACTGGCCAGACTGACAATCGGCAACGCCAGGCCCTTACGCAACAGCCAGTGCTCCAACGCGGCGCGATACGGACAGCCTTGCGGCCACATGAACACGGTTTTGTCCTGCAAATCGTCGAGGTCGCGCACCGGCCCGAACGAGGTCGATGCGATCAGCAGCAATTCTTCGCGATACATCGGCGTGCGCTTGAGCTGCGAGCGCTCGACGTCCACCGCAACGATCGCGCCGTCGAGTCGATGGCTGACGGTATCGTCGAGCAGTTGCCCCCAGGTGCCGGTGGTCAGTTCCAGCGCCACGTTCGGGTAGCGCTTGTGAAATTTTGCCAGCAGGCGCGGCAAACGCCCGGTCGCCGAAGATTCGATGGCGCCGATGCGTAGCGGCCCGGAAGGTTCGGCGGCAGGATCGACTGCGCGCTTGGCTTCAGCCGTCAGTGCCAGAATCTTCTCTGCATAAGCGAGAAAGGTCTGCCCCGCCGGACTGATCCGCAGCCCGCGCCCTTCGCGCAGAAACAACGCCACACCCAGTTCCGCTTCCAGGGATTTGATCCGTGCCGTGATATTCGACGGGACGCAAAACAGCTTTTCAGCCGCTTTGGCGATGCTGCCGACCTCGGCCACGGTCTTGAACATGCGGATCTGCGCCAGCTCCATAATTCGTCACTCACAGTGAATGGTTGGCGCAGTATAAGTCAGTTGTGACGAATGATTGACCGCCCGGATACTTGGCGCATCAACCCTCTTGGTGCCTCGCTCATGCCTTCCACTTCGCCTTTGAAAATTCTGTTGGCCATGGCTTTCGTGGTCGGTTGCTGGGCCTATTCGCCGACCGGCATCCACATCGGCCTGCAAGCCTACGACCCCGGTCATCTGGCCTTGCTGCGGTTTCTGCTGGCGTCGCTTTTCATGGCGGTGATTGCAGGTTTCAAGGGCATTCATCTGCCGCGCCTGCAGGATTTGCCGCTGTTGTTTGCCCTGGGCTTCTTTGCCGTCAGCCTGCATCACGTGGTGCTGAACATTGGTCAGCAAAGCGTCAGCGCTGGCGCGTCGAGTGTGCTGGCGCAATCGACGCCACTGTTCAGCACGCTGCTGGCGCGGTTCCTGTTCAAGGATCGGGTCAGCGTCTGGCGCTGGGGTTGTGTGTTGCTGGGATTCGTCGGCGTGGTGATCGTGGTCAGCGGCGATCGCGGCCTCGGCAGCCTCGACGCGCACGGTTTATTGATCCTGCTGGCCGCCGTGTCATGGAGCGTTTACTTCGCTCTGCAAAAACACCACGCCGGACGCTACGACGGGCTGACGCTGGTTTGTTACACGGTGTGGTCCGGCACACTGTTGCTGTTGATCTACTTGCCGGGGCTGGCCGACAGCGTGGCCAGTGCGCCACTGCGGGTGCAATGGGCGGTGCTGGGTCTGGGCGTGTTTCCCAGCGCCCTCGCCTATCTGGCGTGGGCATTCGTGCTCAAGCATGTGGATCTGAGTCGGGCGACGATGACGCTGTACCTGATTCCGCCGACCGCGATGGGGATTGCCTCGGTGGGTTTAGGTGAGCGCCCGACGCTATTGGTGCTGGTGGGCTCGGCGGTAGTGCTGATCAGTGTCCTGGCGTTGAATCTGGAGCGGCCGACGGTGGTGCGGGCCATAGAGACTTGAGTCGCGGCGGCGTTAGGCGCCGCCCGCCGAAAACCGGTCACGACTATTGGTCAGGTGCAGCCACATCGCCGCACGCGCCGCGTCCGGGTCCTGACGCTTGATCGCATTGAGGATCGCTTCATGCTCAAGATTCGCCAGTTGCCCGAGCTTGCTCAAATCCACCGCCCCGCGCTCGGCCGCGTTGACCCGGGTGCGCGGGATCATTGCGCTGCCCAGGTGCTGCATGATTTCGGTGAAGCAGACATTGCCGGTGGCTTCGGCAATCAGCAGGTGGAAGCGCCGGTCGGCCTCCACGCAACTGTCGTTGTTGGCCAATAGACTCTGATAGTCGTCCAGCGCCTGACGCATCTGCCCCAGTTGTTGCTCGGTTCGGCGCTGCGCGGCCAGCGCCGCCGCTTGCGTCTCCAGCCCCATGCGCAATTCGAGAATGCTGCGCACGCCCAGCGCGGTGTCGACATTCAGCCGTAGCCCCTGCTCCTGAGCGCGCTCGATCACGAAGGTGCCGATCCCGTGCCGCGTCTCCACCAGCCCCGACGCCTGCAATTTTGAAATCGCCTCACGCACCACGGTGCGACTGACGCCGTGTTCCTGAACGATCGAGTTTTCCGACGGCAACTTGTCACCGGGCAACATCTGGCCGAGCAGGATGCTCTGGGTGAGTTTTTCCACCAGGTCATGGGCCAGGTTGTGCGCGCGTTTGCGGGCGGGAGCGTCGAGGTCTTCTTGCATGGTCGGTTCCGGTGATCGGGGTAAGCCGATCGTAGCACTGGCGACGATGACTTGTATGAGCTCCTATGAATTTCGGCGCTCAACTTGTATGACAACACTCGATTTCAGCTGGAAAGTTTTCCACTGTGCCGAAACATCGCCTCACGATCACTGGCATAGAATGCTCTGCCATATCTAATACAACCCTTACCAAAGCCAACAAACACGGTACTTTAAATCTTAAAAAGCATAAAAACCGCCTCCCGTAGACAAATTTGATTGAGCACTCCCGCTTGTAGGACAAAAAAACCTAGTTGTATGATGTCTATCAACAACGCAACACCAGACACACCCCGCATAAAAATAACGAGTGGGAGAAAACCAAGTGAAATCATCCATTGCCGGGATGAACGAGGGCGCCGATTCCGTGCTGTCCTCCGCCATTGCCAAAGTCAAACGCCACGTCCTGCCGCTGTTCGTCATCATGTTCATCGTCAATTACATTGACCGGGTGAACATCGGCTTCGTCCGCACCCACATGGAACACGACCTCGGCATCGGTGCCGCGGCCTACGGTTTCGGTGCCGGACTGTTCTTCATCGGTTACGCGCTGTTCGAGGTCCCCTCCAACATGCTGCTGCAAAAGGTCGGCGCGCGAATCTGGCTGACCCGCATCATGCTCACCTGGGGCCTGGTGGCCGCCGGCATGGCGTTCATCCAGAACGAAACCCACTTCTACATCCTGCGATTTCTGTTGGGCGTGGCCGAGGCCGGATTCTTTCCCGGGGTGATCTACTACTTCACCCGCTGGTTGCCGGGGGCCGAGCGCGGCAAGGCGATTGCGATCTTCCTCAGCGGTTCGGCCGTGGCCTCGCTGATTTCCGGCCCGTTGTCCGGTCTGCTGTTGCAGATCGAAGGTCTGGGCATGCACGGCTGGCAGTGGATGTATTTCATTGAAGGGATGTTCTCGGTTGGCCTGTGCGTATTCGTCTGGTTCTGGCTCGACGCCAAACCCCACGATGCGAAATGGCTGACCCGCGCCGAGCAGGATGCGCTGGTCAAAGCGATCGACGATGAACAGAAAGCCCGCGAAGCCGCGACCCCGATCCGGCCGTCGCTGGGCAAACTGCTCAAGGATCGCCAGATCATCCTGTTCTGCCTGATCTACTTCTTCATTCAATTGACCATCTACGCCGCGACGTTCTGGCTGCCGAGCATCATCAAGAAGATGGGCGAGATGAGCGACTTCCAGGTCGGCCTGTTCAACTCGATTCCGTGGCTGCTGTCGATCATCGGCATGTATGCGTTCGCCTCATTCTCGGCGAAGTGGAAACACCAGCAGGCGTGGGTCGCCACTGCATTGCTGATCGCCGCTGCGGGGATGTTCATGTCCACCACCGGCGGGCCGATCTTTGCCTTCGTCGCGATCTGCTTTGCCGCACTGGGTTTCAAATCCGCGTCGTCGCTGTTCTGGCCGATCCCGCAGGCCTATCTCGATGCGCGGATCGCCGCTGCCGTGATCGCGCTGATCAACTCGGTGGGCAACCTCGGCGGTTTCGTCGCTCCGACCACGTTCGGCCTGCTGGAACAACACACCGGTTCGATCCAGGGCGGCCTCTATGGCCTGGCCGCGACCTCGATCATTGCCGCGATTATCGTGTTCGCCGCCCGCATGACACCCAAATCCGCACCTGAAGTCGCCGTGGCCGATGCCGCGCCGAAACACGCTTGAAAGGACAATCCCAAATGACCGCACACGACATCGCCAAAGCCCCGATCATCACCGAGATGCAAGTCATCCCGGTCGCCGGCCACGACGGCATGCTGCTCAACCTGAGCGGCGCACACGGGCCGTTTTTCACCCGCAACATCGTCATCCTCAAGGACAACGCCGGCCACACCGGGGTCGGTGAAGTGCCCGGCGGCGAACGTATCCGCCAGACCCTGGAAGACGCCCGCAGCCTGGTGGTCGGCAGCCCGATCGGCACCTATCAGAAGATCCTCAACCAGGTGCGCCAGACCTTCGCTGACCGCGATGCCGGCGGCCGTGGCCTGCAAACCTTCGACCTGCGCATCACCATTCACGCGGTCACCGGGCTCGAAGCCGCCCTGCTCGACCTGCTCGGCCAGCATCTCGACGTGCCGGTGGCCGCATTGCTCGGCGAAGGCCAGCAGCGTGATGAAGTGAAGATGCTCGGTTACCTGTTCTACGTGGGCGATCGCCGGGAAACCGACCTCGCGTACCGCAGCGAACCGGATGCCGACAACGACTGGTTCCGCGTGCGTCACGAGAAAGCCATGACCGCCGACGCCGTGGTGCGCCTGGCCGAGGCTGCCCACGCGCGTTATGGCTTCAAGGACTTCAAGCTCAAGGGCGGCGTACTCAGCGGTGATGCCGAAATCGAAGCGGTGACCGCACTGGCCGAGCGCTTCCCCGACGCCCGCATTACCCTCGATCCGAACGGCGCGTGGTCATTGAAAGAAGCGATCCGTCTGTGCCGCGACCAGCATCATGTGCTGGCCTACGCCGAAGATCCGTGCGGTGCAGAAAACGGCTATTCGGGCCGTGAAGTGATGGCTGAATTCCGTCGCGCCACCGGGCTGAAAACCGCCACCAACATGATCGCCACCGACTGGCGCGAGATGGGTCACGCGATTCAATTGCAGTCGGTCGACATTCCGCTGGCCGACCCGCACTTCTGGACCATGCAGGGCTCGGTGCGCGTGGCGCAGATGTGCCACGAATGGGGCCTGACCTGGGGCTCGCACTCCAACAACCACTTCGACATTTCCCTGGCGATGTTCACCCACGTCGCGGCCGCCGCGCCGGGCGACATCACCGCCATCGACACCCACTGGATCTGGCAGGACGGCCAGCGCCTGACCAAGGCGCCGCTGCAAATCGTCGACGGCTGCGTGCAAGTGCCGAAGAAACCGGGGCTGGGCGTGGGACTGGACATGGATCAAATGGCCAAGGCCCACGAACTCTATAAAGGCATGGGCCTGGGTGCGCGGGATGACAGCGTGGCGATGCAGTTTCTGATTCCGGGGTGGACGTTCGATAACAAGAAGCCGTGCCTGGTGCGCTAGGCCTGCGCAGCCTCCAGCAACCAGTGCCTGAACGCCGCCATCGCCGACGTCTCAGGCCGTGACTGCAAGCGCGTCAGCCAGTAGCTGCCGGTGGTGATTTCGATGGCAAAGGGTTGGCGGATCAGATCCGCCGCCAGTTGCCGGGCAAACATCAACGGCGGCGCCAGTGCCACCCCGCCGCCCTGCAACGCCGCCTCCATCATCGCCAGCGACGAGTCGAACACGATGCTCTGGGGCGGCGCGGCATGGGTCGCCAGACCGGCTGCGTGAAACCACTCCGGCCACTCATCGGTGCGATAGGAACGCAGCAAACGCTGCTGCAAAAGATCCCCCGGCGCGTGCAACTGTCGGGCGATTTCCGGCACGCACAGCACCGACAACGGCGCCTCCAGCAAACGGGTCGCCTCGATGCCGTGCCACGCCCCGGCGCCAAACCGGATCGCGTAATCCAGCCCTTCGGCGGCCACGTCCACCCGGTTGTTGTTGGTCGACAGCCGCAAATCTATGAGCGGATGTTTCGCCTGAAAGTCCGCCAGCCTCGGCAACAACCAACCCACCGCGAAGGTGCCTACCGCACCGACCGTGAGCATTTCCCGATATTGCCCGCCCGCCAGACGCTCGAGCATCTGCGCGATATGATCGAACGACGTGGTCAGCACCGGCAGCAGGGTTTCGCCCTCGCCGGTCAGCATCAGCCCACGGGGCAGGCGTTTGAACAGGATCACGCCGAGTTGCGCTTCCAGGCTTTTGACCTGATGGCTGACGGCCGCCTGGGTTACGCACAACTCCACGGCCGCACGAGTGAAGCTCAGGTGGCGCGCAGAGGCTTCAAAGGCGCGTAATGCATTCAAGGGCAATTGAGGTCGAATCATGCCAAATCCCAAATTTTTCTAATGGCTCATCCGAGTTTTCATCGTTTGTCGAAAGACGCCGGACTGCCTAGATTTGGCGGCGCCGATCAGCCGGCCCGACGGAAAACGCTCGCAGTGTAGCGGGATAAACCATCAACACTCATGGAGAGTGGTTCACGCATGTCTTCGATCAACCTGAACAAACTCAAGTCCTACAGCGCTTTCGGACTTTTCTTCAGCGCCGCCACCTGCCTGGCCGCCCCGCAAACCGACGATCAGCTGCAGGCGCTGGTCAAGGCCACCGTGACACCAGTCATGCAGAAACAGGACATCGCGGGTCTGGCCGTGGCCGTGACCGTCGATGGTAAAGCGCATTACTTTAACTACGGTGTTGCCGACAAGAGCACCGGGCAAGCGATGAGTGAAAACACCCTGTTCGAAATCGGCTCGGTCAGCAAAACCTTCACCGCAACCCTCGCCGCCTACGCCCAGGCCAGCGGCAAACTGGAATTCTCCGACAAGGCCAGCCAGCACTGGCCCGAGCTGAAAGGCAGCGCGTTCGACCGTATCAGCCTGCTGCAACTGGGCACCTACAGCGCCGGCGGCCTGCCGCTGCAATTTCCGGATGCCGCGGATTCTTCCGACAAGATGCTCGGCTATTACCAACAGTGGAAACCGACCTATCCGGCCGGCAGCCAGCGCCTGTACTCCAACCCGAGCATCGGCCTGTTCGGCTATCTGGCGGCAAAAAGCCTCGGCCAGCCGTTCAATCAGATCATGACCGAAACCCTGCTGCCGAAACTCGGGCTCAAGCACACCTTCCTGTCGGTGCCCGCGTCTGAACAAAAGCTCTACGCCCAGGGCTATGACAAGAACAACAAACCGATTCGAGTCAGCCCCGGCGCACTCGATTCCGAAGCCTATGGCGTGAAAACCAGCACCTCAGATCTGCTGCAATTCGTCCAGGCCAACCTCGACAGCGCCAAACTCGAAACACCCCTGCAAAGAGCCATCGCCCTCACCCACACCGGCTACTACACCGTCGGCGACATGACCCAGGGCCTGGGCTGGGAACGCTACGCCTACCCGATCAGCCTCGACCGCCTGCTGGACGGCAACTCGACGCCGATGGCCATGGAACCGCACAAGGTCAAATGGCTCAACCCGCCACAGGCGGAACCGGCGAACGTGCTGCTGAACAAGACCGGCTCCACCGCTGGCTACGGCGCGTACGTGGCGTTCGTGCCGTCGAAGAACGTCGGGATCGTGATTCTGGCGAACCGCAATTACCCGAATGGAGAGCGGGTGAAGATTGCGCACAAGATTCTGGGGGAGTTGACCCGGTGATCACGCCATAAAAAAGCGGGCGGCCTGAGAAGGTCGCCCGTTTTTGTTTGAGGGTTTGAAAACTACGCCTGTAGCTTCCAGCCCAGTACATCCATCAGGTCACAGCTGTCGCGCAGAGGGATTGCCAGCACCCGGGCGAAATCCTGCAGCAACAAGGCGTCGTGACCGGTGCCTTCTCCGAGCGAAATGGTTTCCAGCAACTGGGTCACGCTACGTAATCGGTATGCAGCGGTGCCGTGGAGTACGTCTAGCGGGGCTTCGCGGTCGATCAGGAGACAGGGGATCTGGCAGTCGATGCCGGTAATGGGGATGTAGCGGGGTTTGGGAGAGTCTGTGTTCGTCGGCGTTTCGGGTGCGTTTGGATCTGATTTTTCCATGTGTGAATATCTCGATAACTAAAGGAACACGCCAACGGGTACTGGCGCAAATACGTTCTCGGTGATCATCGGACTTCCACATCCGGAGGCTGATTTTGCAGCGACCCAAATAGATTATCGGCCTATAACTCAAGCCACCAGTTCACCAACGCCGCCGCGTTTTGAAGGAAACGTCCGACGGGTTTGAAGGGTGTTGCCGCGTAAATTTCCGGGCACATTCAGCAATGATTTTCAAACGTGACCGGCTGAAAGAGATGCATCTAAACTGCACCGCATTGCCGGGATATCGCGGATTAAAGGACGTTCGCCAAACACCTGACCGACTGAAACACAGAGAGGAATGAATGAAGATCGACAGCCTCAAACTCACGAATGTAGGTCGGTTCAATGACATCACCGTTCATTTGGCTCCTCTCTCCGGATCCCTTTCCAACGTCACAGTTTTCGTGGGAATCAACGGCGCCGGTAAAACCACCCTGCTGAAAGCGCTCACCACCTGCCTGAGCTGGCTGATAGCAAGAATTCGCACCCAAAAAGGCAATGGCAGCCATATCGCAGAGGAAGACATTCGCAACGGGACCCCGGCTGCCATCGTCTCGATCGCGGTAACAGAACCTGCACATCCGCGAGTCAATCCCGAATCTGATCCCGATGAAGAAGACGATGTATTCGTATGGGGTATGTCACACAGCAAGCAGGAAGGGAAAACGGCTCTGAGCAGCTCCCTGGAAGACGTAAATCTGCTCGCCGATCACTATCGCGCCCTGCTGACAGCCGATGACAACGCCTCACTCCCCCTGATCGCCTACTATCCGGTGGAGCGATCGGTTCTCGAAATCCCGCTGAAAATCAAAAGCGGACAAACCTTCGATCAACTGGCGGGCTACGACGAATCCCTGAAACACAGCGCCGATTTTCGTGGCTTCTTTGAATGGTTTCGAGAGCGCGAAGACAGCGAAAACGAGTCCGGTATTTCCGATTCCGCATTGAACGAAATAGCTCAAAAGCTTGGCGCCGAAAGCGAAGCCTGGAAGACGTTATCCGAGCTCAAGGCTTCGTCTCGTGACTCCCAACTGACGGCCGTCCGCTGCGCCATCGCGGCCTTCATGCCGGGCTTCACCAACCTGCGAATACAGCGACAACCTCGCCTGCACATGGCGATCGACAAGGACGGCGTCACTTTCAATGTCGCCCAATTGTCGCAAGGCGAAAAATCGATGCTGGCGCTGATCGGTGACATCGCCCGCCGACTGGCCATGATGAACCCGTCACTGGGCAATCCGCTCCACGGCGAAGGCATCGTCCTCATCGATGAAGTAGACCTTCATCTGCATCCGGAATGGCAGATCAACCTTATTCAGCAATTGAGTAAAACATTTCATAACTGCCAATTCGTGCTGACGACCCAGTCTCCCTTGATCGTAAGCGAGGCAAAAGATGCACTGGTTTATGTGCTGAATGACGACGAGCTTTACGAACGCAATAGCCTTTGAAAATTCGATGCCGGCCAGATGTGGATCAAAACCATAGGAACCGGCATCGCAGAACTGTGTTGGAATTTCAGCCGTGACCGCCTGCGGTCATCTTCAGATCAAAACACTGAGGGCAAAAAAATGGCGAACGCTTTAAAACGTTCGCCATTTTCATTCAGAGCCTGCCGCCATCAATCATCCGGCATTTCCGGCGGCTTGGCCGGTTTGGTTGGCTTCGTCGGTTTGGTCCCTTTCGCACCCTTGGCCGGCGCCGGTTCTGCAGCAGCCGGGGCCGTCACCACGGTGGAAGTAGTTTCTTTCTCGGCGGCAGGCAGCGCATCGATCGTGTCGAAGATCTTCTTCAGGTCGACCGTCGCCGCTTCATCCCCCGAAGCCGTCAGTTTGGTCTCGCCATCCTTGCCCACCAGAAAGACTTTCGGATACGCCCCGGCGCCCAGCTTCAGCGAGCGCAGCAACGCCATGGTCTGCTGCTGCTCCATGCTTTTGCCATCGACCTGACCGCTCATGCTCAGAATGGTGTAAACCTTGATCTTGCGGTCGGCGATGCCTTGTTTGTTGGCCGGGTCGTCCAGCGCTTTTTTCAGGCTGACCCAATAAGAATCGACCGTACTGGAAGCGATCACGATCACCGGGCGGTTGATGCCCTTGTCGACGTCCAGAGGGGAATCGCCGTCGGCGGCGAACAGGGGGCCGGCAATCGCCAGCAAGAGTGTCAGGATCAATGACCTGATGAGCATGCGCATCTCCTTTTGATATCCACGCTCTAATGATTGCGCATCGTGGCGATTGTTCCGGGGTTGCCCGGCAAATATGTTTCGCCTTGTTCAAAGCGTAGGTCAGCGACGATTTTGCGCAACCGCATGCGCTCGATCATTTCGCGCATTTGATTACCTTTTATGACCGTATCGGGATGACGATTCAGCCAGAAGTGCTCGCCTGGAGCAGTGCCGAATCCAGCGCCGCTTCCAGCCCGGACGAATCGACACGTCGGCCTTCAAGCCGCAGCGCTCCATCAGCGAGGCTGACGCTCAAGGTCACCGCAGGCGTGTCACCCGGATACTTGCGCAGCAACAGATCGATGCCGTCGGCTGTTTCTTCGCTGGAGATCAGATCCCACTGGCTTGCGCTCAAGTCCAGTAGCGTCTGATTGCGCTGTTGATCGACCACCCGCGGCGCATACAGCCAGTGGCTCATGCGCATTTCCCGGGGCTCTACTTTGATGACGAGGCGGCCATTGCAATGGAATGTTGTTTCGCTCATGGCTGCCTGCCGATCAGAACGCCAGCTTGTAACCGATCAACACCAGCATCGTCGCCAGGCACGGACGCAGCAGTTCATCGGAGACGCGGCCGGTCAGGTGGCTGCCGAGCCAGATGCCCGGCAGCGAGCCGACCAGCAGAAAGCCCAGCACGCCCCAGTCCATGTTGCCCATGCTCGCGTGGCCGAGGCCGGCGACCAGGGTCAGCGGTACGGCGTGGGCGATTTCGGTGCCGACCAGACGACGGGTCGGCAGCAGCGGATAGAGGATGAACAGCGCGACGGTGCCGAGAGCGCCGGCGCCGATGGACGTCAGGGCGACCATGGTGCCGAGGATCAGACCGGTGATCACGGTCATGACATTCAGGCGCGCGCCGCTCGGGTTGTAGTTGCCGCCGGCACGTTTGTGGGCGAATTCCAGCAGGCGCTTCTTGAACAGAATCGCCAGCGCCGTGGCGAACAGCACGAAGCCCAGGGCCTGCTTGATGATGGCGTTCATCGCGTCCGGTGCGGTGTGCAGGGTGCTGAGGAACCACAAGGTCATCGCCACCGCCGGGACACTGCCCAGGGTCAGCCAGCCGGTGATGGCCCAGTCGATGTTCTTGTTCTTCCTGTGGACCAGCACGCCGCTGGATTTGGTGATGGCTGCGTACAGCAGATCCGTGCCCACCGCCGTGGCCGGATTGATACCGAACCACAGCAGGATCGGCGTCATCAACGAACCGCCGCCGACACCGGTCATACCGACGATGAACCCCACGACCAGCCCGGCAATCACCAGGCCGAAATTTGCCAATTCCATTAAGACGTCCAGACAAACCACAGGAAAAATCCGGCCCGCAGGATAACCAGTTTTCTTATAACGCCCTATATCGATAGGATCTATCGTTATGCCATTTCTTCAGCATCAGTGCTGTCGTCGGCCCGGTTTGAAACTGTGAGTGCTGTTCAGCCAGACCGTGGCCAGTGCGATCAGCGACAGGATCAGCAACGCCCACGGAAACGACATCGCCCCTGCCCGGTCCAGCAGCAAACCACCGAACAATCCGCCGCCGGCAATCGCCACGTTCCACGAAGTGGTGAGCATCGCTTGCACCACATCCACATGTTCTCCGGCGGAGTCCGCTGCAGCCGTCAGCAGCAACGTCGCCGAGCCACCGAACGACAGGCCCCACACCGCCATGCATGCATAAATCAGCCAAGGCGACGGCGCGCCCAGCGCCAGCACCAGTGCGGTCAAGGCAAATACTGCGAGACTGATCAGCGCCAGCCCACGCAACCAGCGATCCACCAGCAGACCGATGATCCAGATCCCCAGCAGCGAGCACAGACCGAAGACCAGCAGTACCAGATCGACCCGCTCGCCGAGACCGGCCTGCGTCAGGAACGGCGCGATGTAGGTGTAGAGAATATTGTGGCCAAGCATCCAGGTCAGCACCACGAACAGCACCGGGCGCACGCCGGGCAAGCGCAGCGACTGCATCAACGGCAAACGCTCGGCGCGGGCCTGACCCGGGCGATCCGGCACCGCGATGACGATCCACGCCGCCAACACCAGCGCCAGCGCCGACATGATCCCGAACGAGGCGCGCCAGCCGATCACATTGCCCAGCCAGGTACCGGCCGGCGTGCCCAGCGACAACGCCACCGGGGTGCCGAGCATGGCAATCGCCAGCGCCCGACCCTGCTGATGCACCGGCACGATCCCGCGCGCGTAGCCGGCCATGATCCCCCACGACAGCCCCGCCGCCATCCCGGCCAGAAACCGCGACGCCAGGGTCAGTCCGTAATGACTGGAAAACGTGGTGATGGTGTTGAACAGCAGAAATCCGCCGACCGTCATCAACAGCACCCGTTTGCGCCCCCAACCTCGGGTGGCGACCGTCAGCGGAATCGCCGCGACAATCGAGCCCAGCGCATACAGCGTCACCAGTTGCCCGGCCAGCACTTCGCTGACGTTCAGACCGGCGCCGATCTGTGGCAACAGACCGGCCGGCAGGGTTTCGGTGAGGATGGCGATGAAGCCGGTCATGGCAAACGCCAGCAACGCGGCGTAAGGCATTTTGTCGGTGCGGGTGGCACGTTCCAGGCTCGTGTAATCGGCGCTTGCGGGGTCGGTCATGACAGGTGCAGCTCCCTTTGAGTCAAATCGGACGACAGATTGTATACAAACACGATCGTCCGCCACTCTAACCGACTTGGCTCACTGCACTGGCAAAAAATTCAAAAACAGCAGGCTCTGGGCATAATTCAGGCCAATGCGCCGGTAGCGCTCGTCGAGCATTTGGGTCAGCAGATCCAGACGCGCCACGACTTTGCCGAACTCCGTGGCGAAACTCAGGTTGCTGCCCTCCTCGGAAATTTCGTTGGAAAACAGCAGCGGCTGGCCTTCTTTGTTCTGCCGCTGGGCGAGGATCCACGTGGCTTTTTCGATGTTGCGCGCGGCGTTGTTGACGAAGGTCGGGTTGATCGCATCGGTCATGTAAAACTCGGTGCGATTGCCGTGAGCGGTGACCAGCATGCTGCCGATCGCATAGATGAATGCGCCGACCCGGTCACCGAGAAACTCCGGGCTCATGGCATAGCTCAGCGCCGCCAGGTCTTTTTTGCCGCCGAGGGTCGGCAGCGGTTGTTGCTGCTCAATGGCCAGCCGCACCTGCTTGACCGCCGTGCGGATGTCGAGGAAGCCGGATTTGCGCAGCTCGTCCGGGTTGCGCAGGTACAACTTGCCCATCAAGCGATAGAGGCTGTCGAGGTTGTCGCGCATCGCCAGCGTAGCCATGCGGTCGACGCTGGTCTGGAGGAATTCCTGAGGCCTGCCCTCGCGCATCTGGGTGATGAAATCGTTGCCATCCTGATGGCTGCAAGCGCCGAGCAACAGCGTCGACAGGCAGGCCAGCAGCAGGCACGGGCGATGAATGAATGCAGTGATGGGGTGCAAAACTCTCGGCATGAATTCTTTGACGGACACGTTCCTGTGCGGCGGAAGTCACCGCACCCTGGCCATGGATAGAGCCGGGGATTTCGCAAAAGTGCAGTGCCGGCGTGGATTCCCGACCTTCGGCGCTAACTGCTTAAGGCATTAAGTCCGACTTTATTTTTGCATTAATCGTTTAATCCGCTATAAATTCCCATTCATCCATTAATTAGCATGACTATTTAAAGATTTTCAAAACAACAACAAAAAGGAAGGTCAACCCATGCTTCAATCCCGACACTCACTCTGCGGCCTCGGACTGTCCCTGATGATCGCCACCCTCACCGCCCAGGCCGCCGGTCTGTCCAGCGAACACAAAGCCTTCGGCAAAACCAATGACGGCACGCCGGTCGAACAATACATCCTGCGCAACAGCCACGGCATGCAAGCCACCGTCATCACCTACGGCGCGACCTTGCAGGCGCTGCAGGTGCCGGACAAACACGGCAAGCTCGACGACATCGTCCTCGGTTTCGACGATGTGCAGGGTTACCAGAAAGGCACCGCGTACTTCGGCGCGACCATCGGCCGCTTCGGCAATCGCCTGGCCGACGGCGCCTTCGAACTCGACGGCAAGCGCTATCAAGTGCCGCAGAACGACAAGACCAACGCCTTGCATGGCGGCACTCAGGGCTTCGACAAAAAGGTCTGGAAGGCGAAGGAAACCAAGGACAAGGATTCGGTCGGCGTGACCCTGACCTACCTGTCGGCGGATGGCGAAATGGGTTTCCCCGGCAACCTCACCACTGAAGTGACCTACAGCCTCACCGACAGCAACGAGCTGCGCATCGACTACAAGGCCAGGACCGACAAACCCACTGTGCTCAACCTGACCAACCACAGCTACTTCAACCTTGCCGGCGCCGGCAATGGCGACATCCTCAAGCAAGTCGCCACCCTGCACGCCAGTCACTACACCCCGGTCACCGCCAAGCTGATCCCGACCGGCGAACTGGCGCCCGTGGCCGGCACACCGATGGACTTCACCAAACCGACCGCCATCGGCCAGCACATCAAGGCCGACCATCCGCAGTTGAAATTCGCCGAAGAAAAACAGGGCGGTTTCGATTTCAACTGGGCGCTGGACACCAAGGGTGACGTCAATAAACTCGCCGCCGAAGTCAGCGACCCACAATCCGGTCGCCACTTGCAGCTGTTCACCAGCGAACCGGGCGTGCAGTTCTACACCAGCAACTTCCTCGACGGCACGGTCAAGGGCAAAGGTGGCAAGGTCTATCCGCACTGGGGCGCGTTCACCCTGGAGACTCAGCACTATCCGGATTCGCCGAACCAGCCGAACTTCCCGAGTACCCGCCTCGATCCCGGCCAGACCTACACCCAGAGCGTGGTGTTGAAGTTCTCCGCCAAGTAAGCACCTAGCCTCCTTTCTGGAACCGGACGGAACCCGTGGGCTATCCTGCTGCCCACCCAAGGTATCGACCGTTTCAGAAAGGAGGTTTGAATGCGTACCCTCGAATTGGCTGGCGTGCAGGTTCCGGTGATTGGCCAGGGCACCTGGCGCATGGGCGAAGACCGCTCGGCGCACAAGCGTGAAGTCGCGGCCCTGCGCAGCGGCATCGAGCTGGGCATGACCCTGATCGACACCGCCGAAATGTACGCCGAGGGCGGTGCCGAAAGCGTGGTCGGCGAAGCCATCGCCGGCCTGCGCGATCAAGTGTTTCTGGTGAGCAAGGTCTACCCGCACAACGCCAGCCGCAAAGGCATTCCCCAGGCTTGCGAGCGCAGTCTGCGCCGGCTCGACACCGATTACATCGACCTCTATTTGCTGCATTGGCGCGGCCAGTATCCGCTGGAAGAAACCGTCGAAGCCTTCGAGCGTCTGCGCGAGGACGGCAAGATCGGTCGCTGGGGCGTGTCGAACTTCGATGTCGATGATCTTGAGGAACTGTCGAGTTCGGTCTGCGCGACCAATCAGGTGCTGTACAACCTGGAAGAACGCGGCATCGAATTCGACCTGCTGCCGTGGTGCCAGCAACAGCGCATGCCGCTAATGGCGTACTGCCCGATCGGCCAGGGCGGCGCCATGCTTGCCGAGCCGGTGCTGAAACAGATTGCCGCTCGTCACGGCGTGACCCCGGCACAGGTTTCGCTGGCGTGGATTCTGCGTCAGGATGGGGTGATTGCGATTCCCAAGGCCGTGCGCCCGGAACACGTGCAGCTCAATGCACAAGCGGCGCAGCTTCAACTTGATGCCGGGGATCTGGCGGCGCTGGACCAGGCGTTTCACGCGCCACAACGCAAGCAGCGGCTGGCCATGGTCTGAGCCACCGCCGACTGACAGAGGGCTTCGCCATGAGAAGCACTGATCAGGACGATCCATTCAACCTGCAACGCTTCGTGCTCGCTCAGGATCCGGTGTTCGAACGGGTCCAGCGCGAGCTCGGCGAGGGCCACAAGCGCAGCCACTGGATGTGGTTTGTGTTCCCCCAGTTCGCCGGGCTCGGGGGCAGCGAGATGTCGCGGCGGTTCGCCATCGGCTCGGCCGGTGAGGCCAAGGCCTATCTGGCCCATGAGCTGCTCGGCGCCCGGCTGCGCACGTGTGCGCAGCTTGTACTGAATGTGCGGCAGCGTTCGATTGCCGAGATCTTCGGCCATCCGGACGACCTGAAATTCCACTCATCGATGACCCTGTTCGCCCAGTTCGCCGACGACGACAGCCTCTGGCATCAGGCGCTGGAGCGTTACTTCCACGGCATTCAGGACGAATGGACCCTGCAACTGCTGGACTCAAAACAGGCCCAGTTGTCCCCCGATCAGGGTTGAGAAATCGTCGTCGACAAACGGCAGGATCGCATCCGCCACCGGTTGCAGCTGGCGGGTGATGTAGTGGTCGTAGTCGATGGCCGCGCGGCGCACTTCCAGCGGTTCGGGCCCGGCCAGGGTGATGACGTAGCTGATCCAGCCGCCGTTCTGGTACTGGCGCGGGCGACCGTGCTGCGCGTTGTAATCGTCCGCCAGCCGTGCGGCGCGCACGTGAGGCGGCACGTTGCGTTCGTAGTCGTCGAGGGTGCGGCGCAGGCGCTTGCGGTAAACCAGTCGTTCGTCGAACGCGCCGGCCAACGTCTTGCGCACGTACTCGCGCACGTAATCCTGATACGGCTTGCGCTGGAAGATCCGCTCGTACAGTTCCTGCTGAAATTGCCGGGCCAGCAGCGACCAGTCAGTGCGCACGGTTTCCAGGCCTTTGTAGACCATTTCTTCGCTGCCGTCGGCGCGGGTCACCAGACCGGCGTAGCGCTTTTTGCTGCCCTCTTCCGCGCCACGGATGGTCGGCATCAGGAAGCGCTTGTAGTGGGTTTCGAACTGCAATTCGAGGGCGCTTTCCAGCCCGTACTGCTCACGCACATGCTCGCGCCACCAGTCGTTGACGTGCGCAACCAGCGCCCGGCCAATGGTCGCCGCTTCTTCCTGACCGTGGGGGCGACGCAGCCAGACAAATGTCGAGTCGGTGTCGCCATAAATCACCGCATGCCCCTGAGCCTCGATCAGTTGCCGAGTGCGCAACATGATTTCGTGGCCGCGCAGGGTGATCGATGAAGCCAGCCGCGTATCGAAAAACCGGCAACCGCTGGAACCGAGCACACCGTAGAAGGCGTTCATGATGATCTTCAGCGCCTGGGACAACGGCGCGTTGTGTTCGCGCTTGGCGGTCTCGCGACCCTCGGCGACCCGGGCGACGATGGACGGCAGGCAATGCCGGGTGCGAGAGAAACGAGCGCCGCGAAAACCTGCCACCGAGTCGCTGTCGTCAGGATGCTGCAAGCCTTCGATCAAGCCCACCGGGTCGATCAGAAAGGTACGGATGATCGACGGATAAAGGCTCTTGTAGTCGAGCACCAGCACCGATTCGTACAGCCCCGGTTGCGAGTCCATGACAAACCCGCCGGGACTGGCCTGCGGTGGATTGGTGCCGAGGTTCGGCGCCACAAAACCCTGGCGGTGCATCAGCGGCATGTACAAATGCGTGAACGCCGCCACCGAGCCGCCGCTGCGATCCGCCGGCAGGCCGGTGACGCTGGCGCGCTCGAGCAAAAATTTCAGCAGTTCGGTCTTGGCGAAGATCCGCGTGACCAGCTCGCAGTCCTTGAGGTTGTACTTGGCGAGCGCCGGTTTGTCCTCGGCGAACATGCGGTTGATCTCGTCCATGCGCTGGTACAGATTGTCGATGGATTTGCCTTCGCCAAGCAAAGTCTGGGCGACGTTTTCCAGGCTGAACGAGGGAAAGCTCCAGGTCGCCGAACGCAGGGATTCGATGCCGTCGATGATCAACCGTCCCGCCGCTGCAGCGAAGTAGTGATTGCGGCTGCCGTGTTCGCGCCACTGCATTTCCTCGCCGCCACGCCCGAGCTTGAGCGGCACGCCGAGACGCCGGGCGTGTTCGTGAAGGATGCGCAGGTCGAACTGCACAAGATTCCAGCCGATGATCGCGTCGGGGTCGTGACGGGCGAACCAGTCGTTGAGCTTCTTCAGGATCAAGGTGCGCGATTCGCAGTACTCAAGATCGAAATCGACGATGCTGTGATCGCCGTTCGGTGCGCCGAGCATGTACACCTGCCGTTCGCCGCAGCCTTCCAGGGCGATGGAGTACAACTCGCCCTGCTCGGTGGTTTCGATGTCCAGCGAGACCAGCCGTAGTTGCGGACGATAGTCGGGCGCTGGCTTGAGGTGGGCGTCGAGCAGCACACCCTCGGCATCGGGCGTGCCGCTGAACCACACCGGCGCGGTGATGAAACGCTCCATCAGGTAGCGCTCGGGTGGTCGCACATCGGCTTCGAAGACGTCGACACTGTGGCGGTTGAGCGCGGTCTCCAGACGCATCAACTGACCGTGCTGCTGGCAATACAGACCGAGCACCGGGCGATGCTCGAAATCCTGCAAAGCCAGGGGGCGCAGTTCGACGTTCTTTTCGTCCGCCAGCACCCGCTCGGCCTGCTCGCGCTGCGCCGCAGGGATGAATGCCACCGACGGCTGATGCGGCAGGCGCACACGGCGCGGCCCGGCGTCGGTCGCCAGCCAGAACTCGACTTCGGTGCCGGCCGGGGTGTCGCGCCAATGCCGGGTCAGGACGAAGCCCTGCTGTAAATCCACCACTGCAACCTCAGGAATTGATTCAGACGGGCATTCTACGCGGCATTGCCGTAACCCGTGACAAAGGCCTCGCCATGAAAAACCCGGTCAAATGACGTTTTTTGCGTGTTATCTGCCGTTTTGCGGCCTTGCCCTGCGCGCCTGCGTCTACGATGCTTGGAGAACAACGACAACACCTGAGTAACCGCCATGAAAACCGTCGCCCAGCTGCTCAAGCTCAAAGATCCGAAAAATCAGGAAGTGCACCAGATCAAACCCGATCACATGGTGCTCGAAGCGCTGATGAAAATGGCCGAGAAGAACGTCGGCGCCTTGCTCGTGGTGGAAGACGACAAAGTGGTGGGCATCATCAGCGAGCGCGATTACGCGCGCAAACTGGTGCTGCACGGGCGCTCCTCGGTGGGCACGCCGGTGCGCGACATCATGGTGGCGAACGTGATCACGGTGGACACCCACCAGACCGTCGACACTTGCCTGGGCATCATGTCCGACAAACGCCTGCGTCACTTGCCCGTGGTGGAGGACGGCAAACTGATCGGCCTGCTGTCGATCGGCGACCTGGTCAAGGAAGCGATTGCCGAACAGGCCGAGCTGATCAAACAGCTGGAGCAGTACATTCGCGGGGAATAGTTCCGGTTTGATCGTTCCCACGCTCTGCGTGGGAACGCCTCTTGTGACGCTCTGCGTCACGCTTTGGGACGCGGAGCGTCCCGGGCTGCATTCCCACGCGGAGCGTGGGAACGATCAACGATCACCATCTGATTCGATTTCTTAACCAGGCCAATGCCGCGCAAAGACCGGCGCCAGCACCGGGTGTCGGTCGATGCGCTGCAGCCACGCATGGAAACCGGGTCGGGCCTGGCGCAGGTGTTCGCGGGCACCGGCCCAGCGCGTGACCACCGCCGCCAGCACATCCAGTGCGCCCGGTGTTTCATCGTCCAGGTACAGCTCGGCCGAGAACTGATCGGCAAACACCTCCCAGCTCCAGTGCAGTCGTTCCCGCGCCCCCGCCATCAAATTCTGCCGCGAGGCCTCGTCCGGCATCACCAGCCAGCGTTCCGGGTAATCAATAATCCCGATGGCCGCATAGCAATTGCTGACGATGTACACCAGGCCCCGAATCGCCTGATCGCGGTCAGCGCCGTTGGCCGGCAGCAGGCCGGATTGCGCAAAGCGTTGCCCCAGATGAATCAGAATTGCCGCACTTTCGGTGATGACACTGCCGTCCGGCAGTTGCAGAGTCGGGATCTGTTTGAGCGGATTGAGCCGCGCCAGCTCCTGCGCCGCTTCCGCACTGGCCTCGATATCAATGAAGCGGTAAGCCACCTGGCACAGCTCGAGCGCCGCCTCGATGGCCGCTGCCCCTGAGTTGCGATGTCCGTAGAGCTGATACATAACCCCTCCTCCACTGCGAAAGGCGTCCTGCCTGGCTCTATTTATAGCTGTTGTATCGAATTTGGCACGGATTGCGCATTCATCGCCAGCTTGCGAATCCCTGATCTCGCAAAACAGCGCTGGCGGTGCCCATCCCGCACCAAGAGCAATCAGCGAACGCTATCCGCGTTCTTGTAAGGTGCGATACCGAACCAAAAGTTCGCGTATCCGAGCTGGCAACAAGGAGTTCACCGCGTGAATCTTCATCTGCTGCGCCACACTCTTCTCTCCATGCCCGTTTACCTGCGTCGCGTTCGCCCGCCGAACAGTCCGTGCATTCCTTTTATTACCTGAACAATTGCACTATTTATTTTTTAAATAGCACGCAAGCAGTCATTGCGTGCGCGCCGAATTAATGAATGCCAGAACAGATTGTTCGACAATAACTTTCGGGCAGCACATCCGTACAACTTTTGCTGTTCGAAGTTAATGTCCAAAGCGCACCAAAACTGTACTTTCAATCATTACACCGAGCCCGACTTCATTTAGACAAAAACAAGGAACAGCGCCTGTGACCCGCTAAAACACTGACCCGCACCAAATCAGTCCGCCACGCACCATCACGCGTCCTGGCCGACACGAGAACAGCCGCTCTATCTCGCTGAACAGCGCGATACCGCGCCAGGCCTGTCTCGCCTTTGAAAAAGCCCTGCAAACAGGGCCGTCGGGAGGTTATGCGCCCATGAAAACCGGCGTGCCTGATGAAACTTATATAAATGCGACATACGTATCATCCGTGAAATAACCGCTACACATTTGTTTACTGTTTGGCACAGCGGTTGCTATTGCATCAACCATGAGGGCAAGAACGATGTTCGCCACTCAATTGCACACTCACTTATAAAAGAACAGCCACGGACCGGATCAATGAACCATCGAAGTCGGCATTACTGAAGCAACAAGCTGCACAAGCCCTGTTCAATAGATAGTTCAACTATCGGCTTCTGCACACCTGTATGAAAGTTGCGACCACTCACTCGAACAACGCTGTGTTGTTCGAACGGCACCTTATTGCCCTTCATCCACCCGAGGGAGCTTTAATGAACGATGCGGTAAAGCACAGAAGTCCGCCGGGGCCCTTGCGGGAAGCGCCGCTCCCGTCGGTTGCGGGCCGGCCCGTGTTTAAGGCCAACACTTCGCAGCCCGGCGGCCTGAACAAACAACAGATGCTGTTGCTGGTGGCGGTGTCGGCGTTGATACACGGCGGCGCCTGGTGGTTTTTCCAGCAGGCGCGGGCCGAGCCGCTGCCCACGCCACCGGAAATTCCGGAAATGACCGTCGAGCTGACCAGCCCGACACCGCCGGCCCCGCCGACACTGGAGCCACCGCCCCCACCACCGCCACCGCCACCGCCCGAACCGGAACAACCGGTGGAAGACGAGGACGCGGTCAAGCCGCCGCCCAAACCGGTGGAGAAACCCAAGCCGATCGAAAAACCGAAACCGGTCGAGAAACCCAAACCGGTGAAAAAGGCCGAACCGCCCAAAGCGCCGCCCGCCCCTGCGCAACCGGCAGCGCCTGCCGCTCCGGCCACCCCGAGTGCGCCTCCTGCACCTGCGGCGGCACCGGGCCCGGTGAAAGAGTCGGCGGCGATTTCCGGCCTCGCCAGCCTCGGCAACCCGCCGCCGGAATACCCGTCGCTGGCCCTGCGGCGCAACTGGGAAGGCAGCGTGGTGCTGCGGATTCAGGTGCTGGCCAACGGTCGCGCCGGTTCGGTGACGGTGACCAAATCCAGCGGCAAGCCGCAACTGGATGACGCGGCGGTCGCGGCGGTGAAGGCCTGGAAGTTCATACCGGCCAAACGCGGCGACACACCGATCGACGGCTTCGCCACCCAGACCATCGATTTCAAATTGCCGCAATGACGGCGCGACAACCGAACTCACAACCGATTAACGCAAGCGAGGTGTAGCCATGAACGATTCTTTGTCTTCGATGATTGTCCCCGGCGTGCTCTGGGGGCTGGTGCTGTTTTCCGTGGTCAGCTGGGCGATCCTGCTGGTCAAGTCGGCGCAGTACCTGCGCCAGAAAACCCAGAACCGGCAGTTCAGCAAAGCCTTCTGGGGTGCGCCGGATCTGCTGACCGCCGCCGAACACGCCAGCCAATACCCGGGCTCACTGGCGCGAATCGCCAGCAGCGGTTTTGAAGCCCTTCTGGTGGAAGAATCCCCGCGCACCACCCAGCAACTGGCGCACACCATCAACCGTACTGACCGACTGGAGCGCAACCTGCGCCAGCAGATCCAGAAGGAACGCCGCTCGCTGGAAAACGGCCAGGCGATCCTCGCCAGCATCGGCAGCACCGCGCCGTTCATTGGTCTGTTCGGCACCGTGTGGGGAATCATGGAAGCCCTGCAAAGCATCGGCGCCAGCGGGTCGGCCAGCCTGGAAACCGTGGCCGGGCCGATCGGCCACGCGCTGATCGCCACCGGCGTGGGGATTGCCGTCGCGGTGCCGGCAGTGCTGATTTACAACTTCTTCCTGCGACGCCTGAAACTGGCCTCGGCGGACATGGATGACTTCGCCCATGACTTCGACGCCCTCGCCTCGCGCAGCGCTTTCTCCATCAGCCGCCAGGCCATCGCCAAAACCACGGCCGCCGTGCGGGAGGCCAGCTGATGTCCTTTTCCACTCAAGACAGCGATGAAGTGCTCAGCGAAATGAACGTCACGCCGCTGGTGGACGTGATGCTCGTGCTGCTGGTGGTGTTCATCGTCACCGCGCCGCTGATGACCAACGCGATCAAGGTCAACCTGCCAAAAACCGACGCCGTCGCTCCCGCCGAAAAGAAGGATCCGGTGGTGGTCAGCGTCGATCAGGACGGCAAGTTCTTCCTGGCCAAGACCGAGCTGGCGCCGGAATCACTGGAGGCCAGCCTCAAGGAGGTCAAGGCCAAGGATGCTGACGTGCGCGTGCAGCTGCAGGCCGACTCCGCCGTGAATTACGGCCAGGTGGCCAAAGCCATGGCGTCCATCGAGCGCTCGGGCATCACCAAGATATCGGTGATGACCACCCGCTGACGGCGGTGCCGGGTGCGCAGTGAGGGACGCGCCCGGCACCGCTCGTTGAATCCCGTCGCAATCGGCCGACCGAAAAACGCAGCGCGTCTTCGGAGGGGATCGGCTTGCTTGAAGAAAGTGGTTTTCGCGGCGCGGCACCACCGTGCTCCGTGCAAAGAGGGCTCACAAGGCCATTTCGATAAACGTCTAACAAAGTCGGAAACAACCATGCTGATGAACACTCCACGCTTCACGCTCAAACCCTTGGTGGCGACGATTTCCCGCCATCGTTTCGTTCCGTTGTACCTGGTGGCCATGGGGATGGGTGCCGGGGTTCAGGCTGCCGAGGACGACAACAGCGTCCCGGCCGCCGCTGCGGTGGTCGCGCCGACCACGCAACTGCAACGAGTCGAAGTGACCGGTTCGGCGATCCGTCGGGTCGACGCGGAAACGGCGGTGCCGATCACCGTGCTCAAGGCCGATGAACTGCGTAAACAGGGCGTGACCACCACCGCCGAACTGGTGCAGCGCATCACCGGCAGCCAGTCGATCAACAACAGCGCAGGCTCGGTCGGCGCGGCCACCGGCGGCGCGTCGTTCGCCGACATGCGCGGCATCGGTGCGAACAAGACGCTGGTGCTGCTCAACGGTCGCCGACTGGCCAACAACGCCCTGTCAGGCACCAACTCGGCCGGCGGCGCGGTGGATCTGAACATGATCCCGTTTGCCGCGATCGAGCGCGTGGAAGTGCTGCGCGACGGCGCCTCGGCCCTGTACGGTACCGACGCCATCGGCGGCGTGATCAACTTCATCACCAAGAAATCCATGACCGACGGCCAACTCACCCTCGGCGGCGAAACCCCGACCCACAGTGGCGGCGGTGCGACCAAGGACATGAGCGCCAGTTGGGGCTACGGCGATCTGGAGCAGGACCGCTTCAACGTGCTCGGCGTGTTCAACTACAACAAGCAGCAGAACCTCGACGCCAACGACCGCTCCTTCGCCCGCGACTATGTGCCCGGCCGAGGTCTCGACCAGACCTCCGGCACTGCGTTCCCCGGCAACTACAGTCAGAACGGCAACGCCACCAACCCGCTGGCCAACAGCAATTGCAACGGCCCCAACCTGGTGGCCCGCGACGGCCTCTGCCGCTTCAGCACCCGCGAATACATCGACCTGGTACCGCAGACCGAGAAAACGTCGTTCTTCGGCAAGACCACCGGAAAACTGGCCGACGACCACAACGTCAACCTCGAATACTTCTGGTCGCGCAACAACAACGCCACCGCTATTGGCCCAGCGCCATTGACCGGCCTCAGCCTCGACTCATCCTCGCCCTACTACCCCGGCAACGGCATCACCCCGGCGCCCACCGGTTTCGCCCTCGACCCGACGCAACCGGTGGACGTGAACTGGCGCGAAACCGCCGCCGGCCCGCGCGAATCGAAAGACCAGAACACCAGCCAGCGCTTTTTGCTGAGCTTCGACGGTCTGGTGGGCGGCTGGGACTACAACGTCGGCGCTTCGTACAACCAGAACAAGATCGTCTCCAGCGTCACCAGCGGCTACGTCAGCGATCAGGCGATGATCGACGGTCTGGCCAGCGGTCTGCTCAACCCGTTTGGCCCGCAGACCAGCGCCGGTCAGCAATACATCGATCAGGCCGCGTACCACGGCGCCTATTCCACGGCGGTCGGTCGGGTCGCCGGTTTCGACGGGCGGATCAGCCGCGAGATCGGTGACTGGTTCGGTGCCGGCCCGTCGGGTCTGGCGCTGGGCGGCGAGTACCGCAAAGAGAAATTCCACCAGGACTTCGAAGCCTTCGCCGGCGACATCCAGAGCCTGGGCATCGACCCGGCCGGCAGCGTCGAGGGCGACCGCAGCGTGAAAGCCGCCTACGCGGAAATCAACGTACCGGTGCTCGACAGCCTGGAACTGTCCGCCGCTGTGCGTCACGACAAATACAGCGACTTCGGCAGCACCACCAACCCGAAATATTCGTTCCGTTATCAGCCGCTCAAGGAGCTGGTGGTGCGCGGCGCCTACAGCGAAGGCTTCCGCGCACCGTCGCTGTATGAGTTGTATTCGCCGCGCAGCATCACCTTCACCCAGGGCTACTACAACGACCCGGTGCTGTGTACCGGCGGCGTGGTGCAACCGGGCGGCAACGGCGGGCGCGATTGCGGTCAGCAGTTCCTCAACCAGATCGGCGGCAACGAAGACCTGGCCCCGGAGAAGGCGCGCAACGTGACGCTGGGCTTCGTCTATCAGCCGGTCAGCAATCTGTCCGTGGGCCTGGATTTCTGGTGGATTCACATCTCCAACCAGATCCAGCCGTTCCCGGAATCCACCGTGTTCGATCAGGCCGGCAGCTACCCTGACCGCTTCGTGCGCAACGCCGACGGCACGCTCAACTACATCGTCACCGGCAACGCCAACCTCGGCATCGTCGAAACCAACGGCGTCGATGTGTCGCTGGACTATCGCTTCCCGAACACGCCGTACGGTCAATTCGGCCTGGGCCTGCAAGGCACCTATGTCGACGAGTACGACTTCCAGAGCACCATCAAGGGCCCGTTCACCGACAAGGTCGGCGACTTCAAGGGCGACGGTGTGATTGCCCGCTGGAAACACAACCTGACCGGTTCCTGGACCTTCGGTGCAGCCCGCGCGGCGCTGACCAACCGCTTCACCACCGGCTACAACGACTACGACCGCGAGACCAACGCGCGGGTCGCGTCGTATTCGGTGTGGGACCTGTCGGCCGGCTACACCTTCGACAAGGTGCTGGACGTCGATGCCGGGGTGAAGAACCTGTTCGACCGCGATCCGCCGTTCTCCAACCAGGCCTACAACTTCCAGAGCGGTTATGACCCGCGCTACACCGATCCGCTGGGCCGCACGCTGTTTGCGCGCATGACGTACCACTTCTGAGTCCCGGTCGGGGCCGCGCAAGACTCCGGCCGGCCCCTTCCCCTTGCGAATTCGCATCCCGCAGCGGCCTGCCGCCGCTTCGGGTTTTTCCGGCTCAGAGGAACGACTTCATGACATTCATGCGCAACATGGCCGGCCTGCTGCTCGGCAGCGCGCTGCTGTGCAACGCGTCATCTGCGCTGGCCGGCGGCAGCTACGCGATGACGGTGTACGGCGAGGCGCCTAAATACCCCGCCGGTTTCCAGCACTTCGATTTCGTCAATCCCGATGCCCCCAAGGGCGGCTCGCTCAGCCGCGCTTCGATGGAGATCGGTCAGTACAACTACATCACCCCGTATGCCGATCAGGGCATTTCCGTGGTGCAGGTCAACGACTGGGTGTATTCGCCGCTGGCGTTCCGTTCGCTGGACGAGCCTTACACCGTCTACGGTCTGGTGGCGCAATCCATGGAGCGCGATCCCGGCGGTCTGTGGGTGCGTTTCAACCTGAATCCCGAGGCGCGTTTCGCCGATGGCACGCCGATCACCGCCGAGGACGTGCGCTACACCTTCGAACTGTTGATGACCAAGGGCAGCCTGAGTTATCGCCAGCAATACGCCGACGTGCAGGACGTGCTGATCGAAGGCCCGCGGCAGATTCGCTTCACTTTCAAGAACAACCTCAACCGCACCCTGGCGCTGGATCTGGCGTCGCTGCGACCGGTGCCCGAGCACTGGTGGAAAACCCGCGACTTCGCCAACGGCGGCGGTTTCGAACCACCATTGGGCAGCGGCCCTTATCGGGTGAGCAAGGTCGATGCGGGACGCAGCATCAGTTTTCAGAGAGATCCGGATTGGTGGGGCAAAGATTTGCCGGTCAGTCGCGGGATGTACAACTTCGACAGCCTGACCGTGAATTTCTACGGCGACACAGACGTCGCCCGACAACTGCTGCAGGCGGGGGCGTTCGACTACAACCGCGAGTTTTCCTCGTCCGGCTACGTGGTCGGCTACGACAGCCCGGCCCTGCGCGACGGTCGCCTGCAACAGGCGATTCTCGCCCCGGACAAACCGACCTGCGCCCAGGGTTTCGTGTTCAACCTGCAGAATCCGCTGTTCAAGGATCGCCGCGTGCGTCAGGCGCTGAGCCTGCTGTGGGATTTCGAGTGGACCAACAAGCAGATGATGCGCGGCTTCTACGTGCGCCAGAACAGCTACTGGCCGAAGAGTGAAATGGCCGCCACCGCCCTGCCCGACGCCGGCGAACTGGCGATCCTCGAACCGCTGCGCGGACAGATTCCGGACGAGGTTTTCAGCCGGGTCTATCAGGCGCCGAAAACCGATGGCAGCGGCTACATCCGCGACAAGCAGTTGCAGGCCCTGAAGCTGCTGGCCGAAGCCGGATGGACGCCGAAAAACAACCGGCTGGTGAACGCCGCCGGCGAGCCCTTCGAATTCACCTTCCTCGACGGCCAGGGCGGTTTCGACCGCATGCTGCTGCCGTACAAACGCACCCTGGCGCAGATCGGCATCACCCTGAATCTGCGGCGTATCGATTCAGCGCAGTACATCAACCGGCTCAACGCCCGGGACTACGACATGATCGTCACCAGTTTCCCGCGCAGCGGCGATCCGATCGTCTCGCCGGGCCGCGAGTTGTACAGCCTGTATGCCTCGCAGAGCGCCACGCAGGTCGGCAGTTCCAATTCGATGGTGCTGGCGGACCCGGCGGTGGACCGGCTGATCGACGGCCTGGTCCAGGCCAATACCCGCGACGCCATGGTGCGTTACGCCCGCGCCCTCGACCGGGTGCTGCAATGGGGTGACTACATGATTCCCAACTACTACTCCAAAGGCACGCCGACGGTGTATCAGAACCGCTTCGGCATGCCGTCGGTGCAGCCGATTTACAGCGAAGGCCTCGACACCTGGTGGGAGGTCTCGGCCAAGCCGCTGACCAACCCGCAGATGAGCGCCCTGCGCCAGCTCGCGGGGGGCCAGTGACATGTGGCGTTATCTGAGTCGACGTCTGTTGCTGATCATCCCGACGCTGCTGTGCATTCTGGTGGTCAACTTCGTCATTGTGCAGGCCGCGCCCGGCGGCCCGGTGGAACAGGCCATCGCCCGCCTGCAAGGTTTCGGCGGGCACAGCATGGGCGGCGCCAGCGAGGTAACCGCCATCGGCGGTGCCGGGCGCAGCAGCCGAGGCCTGGACCCGGCGCTGATCGAAGAGATCAAGCACCACTACGGCTTCGACAAACCGATGCACGAACGCCTGTGGCTGATGCTGAAAAACTACGCGCAACTGGACCTGGGCAGCAGTTTCTTTCGCGGTGCGAAAGTGACGGATCTGATCGTGCAGAAGCTGCCGGTGTCGCTGTCCCTCGGCCTGTGGGCGACCTTGATCACCTACCTGACTTCGATCCCGCTGGGCATTCGCAAGGCGATCAAAAACGGCAGCGCATTCGATGTCTGGAGCAGCACGGCGATCATCGTCGGTTACGCGATGCCGGCGTTTCTGTTCGCGATCCTGTTGATCGTGGTGTTCGCCGGGGGCAGCTACGTCAACTGGTTTCCGGTGCAGGGGCTGGTTTCGGACAATTTCGACAGCCTGAGCCTGTGGGGCAAGGTCGGCGACTACCTCTGGCACCTGGTGTTGCCGGTGACGGCGCTGGTGATCGGCGGTTTTGCGACGCTGACGATCCTGACCAAGAACAGCTTCCTCAACGAGATCAGCCGCCAGTATGTGATCACCGCGCGCGCCAAGGGCCTGACCGAAAGACGCGTGCTCTACGGCCATGTGTTTCGCAACGCGATGCTGCTGGTGGTCGCCGGTGTGCCGTCGGCGTTGATCGAGGTGTTTTTCGCCGGCTCCCTGCTGATCGAAACCATCTTCAACCTCGACGGCCTCGGGCGCATGAGCTACGAAGCGGCGGTGTCGCGGGACTACCCGGTGGTGTTCGGCACGCTGTTCCTGTTCACCCTGTTCGGCCTGTTGATCAAGCTGATCGGCGACCTCTGCTACACCCTGCTCGACCCGCGCATCGACTTCTCGGCGAGGACTGCCTGATGTTCACACTCTCCCCTCTGGGCCGGCGGCGCATCGCCCAATTCAAGGCCAACCGTCGCGGGCGCTGGTCGCTGTGGCTGTTCATCGGGCTGTGCCTGATCTGCCTCGGCGGCGAACTGATCGCCAACGACAAGCCGCTGGTGATCCGCTACCACCATGCCTTCTACTTCCCGATCCTCAGCGATTATCTGGAAACCGATTTCGGCGGCGAACTGCCGTTCCAGCCGGATTACGCGAGCAATTACGTACACAAACTGATCGAGGATCAGGGCGGCTGGATGCTGTTCCCGCCGATCCCGTTCAGCTACGACACGGTCAATTACGACCTAACTGAACCGGCGCCGAGTCCGCCGTCCTCCAGCAACTGGCTGGGCACCGACGATCAGGCCCGGGACGTGTTGGCGCGGGTGATTTTCGGCACGCGGATTTCGATCCTGTTTGCGCTGATTCTCACGGCCGTCAGTGCGCTGATCGGCATCGTCGCCGGGGCGTTGCAGGGTTATTACGGCGGCTGGGTCGACTTGCTCGGGCAACGGGTGCTGGAGATCTGGTCGGGGCTGCCGGTGCTGTACCTGCTGATCATTTTGTCGGGGTTCGTATCGCCGAGTTTCTGGTGGCTGCTGGGGATCATGGCGCTGTTTTCCTGGCTGGCACTGGTGGACGTGGTGCGCGCCGAGTTCCTGCGCGGGCGCAGCCTGGAATACGTCAAGGCCGCGCGGGCCCTGGGCCTGACGGACAGCGAGCTGATGCGCCGGCACATTCTGCCCAACGCCATGACCTCCACCCTGACCTACCTGCCGTTCATTCTGACCGGCGCCATCGCCACCCTCACCGCGCTGGATTTTCTCGGCTTCGGCATGCCCGCCGGCACCGCATCGCTGGGCGAACTGATCGGCCAGGCCAAGCGCAATCTGCAAGCGCCGTGGTTGGGGCTGACGGCGTTTTTTGCCCTGGCGCTGATTCTGTCCCTGCTGGTGTTTATCGGCGAAGCCTGCCGTGACGCGTTCGATCCGCGATCCTGATCCCCGGAGCTGAAATGACCGACAACCTGATTGAAATCCGCGACCTGCGCGTCGCCTTCGCCGGGCACGAAGTGGTGCACGGCGTGAACCTCGACATCCGCCGTGGCGAGTGCCTGGCACTGGTCGGCGAATCCGGCTCGGGCAAGTCGGTGACGGCCCACTCGATTCTGCGTTTGCTGCCGGGCAAAACGGTCAGCAGCACGGGCAGCATCCGCTACAACGGCGTGGACTTGCTGCATGCCAGCGAGCAGCAGATGCGCGGCTTGCGCGGCAACCGCATCGCGATGATTTTCCAGGAGCCGATGACCTCGCTGAACCCGCTGCACACGGTGGAAAAGCAGATCAGCGAAGTGCTGGAGATCCACAAGGGGCTCAAGGGTCGCGCCGCACGCCAGCGCACGCTGGAGCTGCTGGAATTGGTGGGCATTCGCCAGCCGTTGCAGCGCTTGAAGGCCTATCCGCACCAGCTCTCCGGTGGCCAGCGGCAACGGGTGATGATCGCCATGGCGCTGGCTAACGAGCCGGAATTGCTGATCGCCGACGAACCGACCACGGCGCTGGACGTGACCGTGCAGCAGAAGATTCTCGAACTGCTGATCGAGTTGCAGCAACGCCTCGGCATGTCGCTGCTGCTGATCAGTCACGACCTCAATCTGGTGAGACGCATCGCCCAACGGGTGTGCGTGATGCGCCACGGGGAAATCGTCGAACAAGCCGATTGCGCAACGCTGTTCCGCACCCCGCAGCATCCTTACAGCCGCCTGCTGATCGAGGCCGAACCATCGGGCGCACCGGTGCCGAGCCGCTTCGATCACAACCTGTTGGAGGTGGACGATCTGAAAGTCTGGTTCCCGCTGCCCAAGGCGTTGTTCAGCCGCACCCAGGAATACATCAAGGCCGTGGACGGCGTGAGTTTCCGGCTGCAACGGGGCAAGACTCTGGGCATTGTCGGCGAGTCCGGCTCGGGCAAGTCGACGCTGGGCCAGGCGATTCTGCGGCTGGTGGAATCCGAGGGCGATATTCGCTTCGGCAACAAGCAATTGAGCCTGCTCAATCAGCGTTTGATGCGCCCCTTGCGCCGGCAGATCCAGGTGGTGTTCCAGGACCCGTTCGGCAGCCTCAGCCCTCGGATGTCGGTGCAGCAGATCATCGCCGAAGGCCTGCTGACCCACGGCATCGGCACGGCCGAAGAACGCGAAGCGGCGGTGATCCGCGTGCTGGAGGAAGTCGGCCTCGATCCGCAGAGCCGCCATCGCTATCCCCACGAGTTTTCCGGTGGCCAGCGCCAGCGCATTTCCATCGCCCGGGCGCTGGTGCTGGAACCGGCGCTGATTCTGCTCGACGAACCGACCTCGGCGCTGGACCGCACGGTGCAGAAACAGGTGGTGGAATTATTGCGGCAGTTGCAGATCCGCCATGGCTTGACGTACCTGTTCATCAGCCATGACCTGGCGGTGGTGCATGCACTGGCGCACGATTTGATGGTGATCAAGGACGGCAAGGTGGTGGAACAGGGAGCGTCGCGCCAGATTTTTGCGGCGCCGCAGCATGTCTATACCCAGGAACTGCTGAAAGCCTCCGGCCTGGCATTGGCAAAAACCGGGGGTGAGCGGGTTCCAGCCATCTGACCTTCAGTGCTTTCAGATTTATTTTCCGGCCACTGCATCCAAACGCCTCCGTCACGGGTAGTCCCTGTAACAGCCCTCTTTCGGCTGTCAGCGGTTTACCCTTTTTCGGAGAAACACTGATGAACATCACCCAACTGATCGGCTTCACCGGTTTGCTCGCCGTCGCCTCGACAAGCTTTGCCCAAAGCAGTTATCCCGACGCGATCAAAGTGCCGGACGGCCACAAGATCGCGATGGAAACCACCGGGGTCGGCGAGATCACCTACGAATGCCGGGACAAGGCCAATGCCGCCGGCCAGACCGAGTGGGTGTTCGTCGGCCCCAAAGCGGTGCTCAACGATCGCAGCGGCAAACAGGTCGGTACCTACTTCGGCCCGCCCGCCACCTGGCAGGCAAAGGACGGTTCGAAAGTCACCGGCACGCAATTGGCCGTCGCGCCGTCGAGCCCGGGCAACCTGCCCTATCAATTGGTCAAGGCCAACCCCGCCGAGGGCAAAGGCGCGATGAGCGGCGTGAGCTACATCCAGCGCGTCGCGCTCAAGGGCGGCGTGGCGCCGGGCAGCGAATGCACGGCGGCGAACAAGGGCAAACAGGAAGTGGTGAAGTACCAGGCCGACTACATTTTCTGGGCCGCGAACTGAGCCTGACTGGACGTTTGCTCGATGCTTGCTAGATTGCAGGACATGCCATTACCCGAAACCGCGTTCGATTACGAAGCCCGCCTCGCCGCCTGTGCCCGCGGCGAGCGCGGGGCCCTGCGCGAATTGTATGTGCAGGAAAGCCCGCGGCTGCTCGGTGTGGCCCGACGTCTGGTGCGCGACACGGCGCTGGCCGAAGACATCGTTCACGACGCATTCATCAAGATCTGGGCCGGCGCGGCGGGGTTCGATCCGGCGCGCGGTTCGGCCCGAGGCTGGATGTTCAGCGTGACCCGGCATCTGGCGTTGAATGTGTTGCGCAATCACGACCGGGAAACGCCGTTGAACGACAGCAACGAATCTCCGGCGATTGATGACGACTTCGATGCGCTGGCGCAATCGACCCGCATCCATCGCTGCCTGCATCAACTGGAACCGCAACGCCGCCGCTGCATCCTTCACGCCTACGTCGACGGTTACAGCCACGCACAGATCGCCCAACGCCTCGACACGCCGCTGGGCACCGTCAAAGCCTGGATCAAGCGCAGCCTCAATGCGTTGCGGGAGTGCATGGGATGACCACCGAATCGGCGCAGGAACGCGATGAACTGGCCAGCGAATACGTGCTTGGCACCCTCTCGGCCCAAGAGCGCGCCGAAGTGCAACGACGCTTGCCCAACGAGCCCGAGCTGCAAACGGCGGTGGATGCCTGGGAGCGGCGTCTGCTGGAGCTGACCGACCTCGCCCCGGCGCATCAGCCCTCGCCGCAGCTGTGGCAGCGCATCGAACGCAGTGTCGGGCAATTCACCCACAAGAGGGCGCCAGAGATTTCATGGTGGAACCGCCTGTCGCTGTGGCGCGGCTTGAGCGCCGCCGGGCTGGCCGCGACTCTGTTGCTGGGTTCGATCCTCCTGACTCAAACCACACCGAAACCGAGCTTTCTGGTGGTGCTGGTCGCCCCGCAGGACAAGGCGCCAGGCTGGGTGATCCAGGCCAGCAGTCCACGGGAGATCCAGTTGATTCCGCTGGGCGTGGTCGAGGTGCCCGCGGACAAAGCGCTGGAGTTCTGGACCAAGGCCGACGGCTGGCAGGGTCCGGTGTCGCTGGGGCTGGTCAAACCGGGCCAGGCGCTGTCGATCCCGCTGGACAAGCTGCCGCCGCTGCAACCGAACCAGTTGTTCGAGCTGACGCTGGAAGGCGCCACCGGTTCGCCGATCGGCAAACCTACCGGGCCGATCCAGGCAATCGGCCGCGCAGTGAAGGTGCTGTGACAAACCATCATCGGCGTCGATGTTCACCATCACGTCAATGAAGTTCTCTTAAAAAATCCCGGGCGTAACATCGGCTCCATACCAAACAAACAACACCCCCGGAGCACACCATCATGAAACGCCAAGTCATCCTCAGCATTGCCCTCTCGGTTCTGGCCTTCAACGCATTTGCCGCCAAACCTGCCCACACCATGATCGCCGAAGGCGGTTCGGATCGTCTGATCGAACGTCGCGTTGCCGAAGGTGGTTCGGATCGTCTGATCGAGCGTCGCGTTGCCGAAGGTGGCTCGGATCGTCTGATCGAACGCCGCGTTGCCGAAGGTGGTTCGGATCGTCTGATTGAACGTCGCGTTGCTGAAGGTGGCTCGGATCGTCTGATCGAACGCCGTGTTGCCGAAGGTGGTTCGGATCGTCTGATCGAACGTCGCGTTGCCGAAGGTGGTTCGGATCGTCTGATCGAACGCCGTGTTGCCGAAGGTGGTTCGGATCGTCTGATCGAACGCCGTGTTGCCGAAGGTGGTTCGGATCGTCTGATCGAACGCCGTGTTGCCGAAGGTGGTTCGGATCGTCTGATCGAACGTCGCGTTGCCTGAATGAATGGCTTGATCGCAACAACCCAGAAAAAACCCGGCGCCCGTCAGCCGGGTTTTTTTATGCCTTTTTGATCGTCCTCAGCCCTTGGCCATGCAGCGCCGATAACGCTCGTCGACCCGTTTGGCAAACCACGCCGTGGTCAGTTTGCGGGTGATCTTCGGGCTCTGCAGCACGATGCCCGGCAGCACCGCACGTGGCAGTGACTTGCCTTCCGCACGCTCCGCCAGTTCGAAGACCCGTTGATACAGTTTGGTCTCCTCGAAGGCCAGGCTATCGCCCTTCTCCAGTTGATCGCGGATCACCGGATTGCGCATGCCCAGGGATTTGCCGAGGGTGCGCACTGCCAGTTCAGTGCTGCCCGGCATGATCGCGCCCGGGCGGATCAGGTCGCCGTCCAGCGCCAGCGGAATCCCCGACGCGCGGCTGACCGCGTTCTGAAATGCCGCGTTGCGACTGGCGTACCAGCCGGCGTTGAAGTCGGCGAAGCGGTACAGCGGCTCGCGATAACTCACCGGATAACCGAGCAAATGGGCGATGCCGAAGTACATGCCGCCCCGACGGCTGAACACCTCGCGGCGAATCGTGCCGTCCACCGGGTACGGGTAGTCCTTGGCATGCTGCTCGGCGAATTCGATGCTGACCTGCATCGGCCCGCCGGTGTGCACCGGGTTGAAACCGCTGAACAGCGTGCGGCCCATCGGCACCGAGCCGATGAAGTCGTCGAAAATTGCGCTCAATTCCTTTTCGCTGCGGGCGGCGCTGAGGCGTTCGCTGTAGGTCTTGCCGTTCGGCGAACGCACCTGCAAGGCGCCGCTGACCAACAGACTCGGGATATGCACCTTGGCGGCGCGGCGGTCGATTTCGTCACGGGCGATCTTGCCCAGTCCGGGCACCGGCGGATCGACCTGAAAGGTGGATTCCTGCTCGGCGACGGCCAGCACCGAACACAGATTCTGTGTGGTCGGGCTGATGCCCTGGGCGGCGAACGCCGCGTAGATGTCAGTGGCCCAGCCCTGACGGTCGACGGTTTTTGCCGGCAGCAGGCGCACGATCTGCGCCTTGACCTCGGCGGGCGGGCGCGGCGCCGGTTCTTCGCTGCGTTGACCGGCGCAACCGGCCAGTACCAGCAGCGCGGCGAGGCTGACGAATAATCGAGGGGTGTGCATACGCTTCATCCAGTCCGTTGAGCCGGGTTAACCCTACGCTCAATCGCAGGGTGCAGGATAGGACTGCGGGCCGGCGGCGCTGTTCCATCGCCCCGTTTGGCAGGCCGACTGGCCGCCCTCGCCGTCTGATCCATACTTGCTGCTGCACACTCAGTGGCATGCCGCAGGTCAGGACACGCGAGGAGGACAGACCATGAACCGCAGTGATGTTCTGATCATCGGCGCAGGCCCCACCGGACTGGTGCTGGCCCTGTGGCTGAGCAAACTGGGCGTGCGGGTGCGCATCATCGACAAGACCTCCGCGCCGGGCACCACGTCGCGGGCGCTGGCGGTGCAGGCGCGCACCCTTGAGCTGTACCGGCAACTGGATCTGGCCGATACGGTGGTGCGCAACGGTCACCGGGTGGCCGCGGCGAATTTCTGGGTCAAGGGCAAACCCGTGGCACAGCTGCCGCTGAACCGGATCGGCGAAGGCCTGACGCCCTATGCCTTTCTGGAAATGTACCCGCAGGACGAACACGAGCGACTGTTGATCGACCGCCTCGAAGACTACGACGTGACCGTCGAGCGCAACACCACGCTTGAGAGTTTCACGGAAAACGGCGACGGCCTTACCGCGCATTTGCGCCTGCCGGATGGCGAGCAGGAAATCTGCCAGGCCTGCTATCTGGCCGGGTGTGACGGCGCCCGTTCGGTCGTGCGCAAAACCCTCGACACCGGTTTTCCCGGCGGCACTTATCAGCAGATTTTCTACGTCGCCGATGTGCGGGCCAGCGGCCCGGCGCTCAACGGCGAGTTGCATCTGGATCTGGATGAGGCGGACTTTCTGGCGGTGTTCCCACTGGCCGGCGAAGGCCGCGCGCGGTTGATCGGCACCGTGCGCGACGAACGTGCGGATCGCGCCGAAACCCTGGAATTCTCGGATGTCAGCAATCGCGCCATCGAACATCTGAACGTGCACATCGAGGACGTCAACTGGTTCTCCACCTACCGAGTGCATCATCGGGTGGCGGATCACTTTCGCAAAGGCCGGGCGTTTCTGCTCGGCGATGCGGCGCACGTACACAGCCCGGCCGGCGGTCAGGGCATGAACACCGGCATCGGCGATGCGATCAATCTGGCGTGGAAACTCGCGGCAGTGCTCGGCGGCGCGGCCACGCCCAAACTGCTCGACAGCTACGAAACCGAACGCATCGCCTTCGCCCGGCGACTGGTGTCGACCACCGACAAAGTCTTCAGCTTCGTCACCGCCGAAGGCCGTATGGCCGACCTGCTGCGCACGCGGCTGGCGCCGTTCCTGATTCCGAAAATGGCCTCATTCGAGACCAGCCGCGAGTTCCTGTTTCGCACCGTCTCGCAAATCACCGTCAACTATCGAGGCATGGCGTTGAGCGAAGGCGTGGCCGGGCATGTCCACGGCGGCGACCGCTTGCCGTGGGCCCATGATGGCGAGGGGGATAATTACGAACCGTTGCGCCATCCGTGCTGGCAGGTGCATGTGTACGGCGACACCAGCGACGAGATGATCGCCTGGTGCAATGAACATCACTTGCCGCTGCACGTATTCGACTGGCGTCCGGCGTTTGAAACGGCGGGACTGGGGCGCAACGGCTTTTACCTGCTGCGCCCGGATACCTACGTGGCGATTGCCGACAACAGCGCGGATCCGAAGGTGATCGAGCGGTACTTCCGTGATCACGGGATCCGGCCGTTCTTCAATTGCCCCTGACGGATCAGATCCCGGCCAGGGCCAGGTCCATCGCAAAGTAGGTGAAGATCAGATCCGCACCCGCGCGTTTGATCGCACCAAGGCTTTCGCGCACCACGCGATCTTCGTCGATAGCCCCGGCCTGGGCGCCGAACTTGATCATCGCGTACTCGCCGCTGACCTGATACGCCGCCAGCGGCAGGTTCGAGGCTTCGCGGATGTCGCGGATGATGTCCAGGTACGCGCCGGCCGGTTTGACCATCAGCGCGTCGGCGCCTTCCTGCTCGTCGAGCAACGATTCGCGCAGGGCTTCGCGGCGGTTCATCGGGTTCATCTGATAGCTTTTGCGATCGCCCTTCAGCGCGCTGCCGCCGGCCTCGCGGAACGGGCCGTAGAGCGCCGAGGCGAATTTGGTCGAGTAGGCCATGATCGGAATCTGCGTGAACCCGGCATCGTCCAGCGCCCGGCGAATCGCCCGCACCTGGCCGTCCATCGCTGCCGATGGCGCGATCACGTCGGCACCGGCACGGGCTGCCGCCACCGCTTGCTTGCCGAGGTTGATCAGGGTCTGGTCGTTGTCGACTTCATGGTTGTGCATCACGCCGCAGTGGCCGTGGTCGGTGTACTCGCAGAAGCAGGTGTCGGACATCACGATCATGTCCGGCACGGCGTCCTTGGCAATCCGCGACATGCGCGACACCAGGCCGTTTTCGCGCCAGGTGTCGCTGCCGTTGGCGTCCAGATGGTGGGACACACCGAAGGTCATCACCGACTTGATCCCGGCCCGGGCGTAACGCTCGATTTCGCCGGCCAGTTTGCGCTCGGGAATACGCATCACGCCGGGCATGCTCTTGATCGGCACGAAATCGTCGATCTCTTCTTCGACGAAGATCGGCAGCACCAGATCGTTGAGGGAAAACTCGGTTTCCTGGAACAGGCTGCGCAGGCTCGCATTGCGGCGCAGACGGCGTGGACGTGCTTCGGGGAACTGACTGGACATGGGGCCTTTCCTGAAAACAGCGGATGAGACGAAAGTCGTAGGGGGCGAAGCTTATGCCTTGCGAGGGACGGGGTACAAACCTGGATCAATCAACAGTGCATTACCGGGCACGCAACAATCTGCGCACCCGGCTGCAACAGGGTCAGGAAGGAATGGCCAGGCCGCGCACAACGGCCGGCCGCGCCAGGAAGCGCTCCAGCACCCGGGTGACGTTCGGGAAGTTGTTGATGCCGACCAGATCGCCCGCCTCGTAGAAACCGATCAGGTTGCGCACCCACGGGAACGTGGCGATGTCGGCGATGGTGTAGCGCTCGCCCATGATCCAGTCGCGGCCTTCCAGGCGGGTGTTGAGGACGCTGAGCAGGCGGCGGCTTTCTTCGACGTAGCGGTCACGGGGACGCTTGTCTTCGTAGTCCTTGCCGGCGAATTTGTTGAAGAAACCGAGCTGGCCGAACATCGGGCCGATACCGCCCATCTGGAACATCAGCCACTGAATGGTTTCGTAGCGCAGCGCGCCTTCCTGGGCCAGCAACTGGCCGCTCTTGTCGGCGAGGTAGATCAGGATCGCGCCGGACTCGAACAACGGCAGCGGTTTGTCCTCGGGACCGTGGGGGTCGAGGATCGCCGGGATCTTGTTGTTCGGGTTCAGAGAGAGGAATTCCGGAGACATCTGGTCATTGGTGTCGAAGCCCACGCGGTGCGGCTCGTACGGCAGGCCGATCTCTTCGAGCATGATCGAGACCTTGACGCCGTTGGGGGTCGGCAGGGAATAGAGCTGAATCCAGTCAGGGTACTGCGCCGGCCATTTCTGGGTGATCGGGAACGCGGACAGATCAGTCATGTGTAGCATCCAGTCACAAAATGAAAGGCCTGAGCATAATCCACGAACAACGCTCTGGCTCGGGTTCTTTACGCCCTCGCCCGCCGGCTTACTTAAATCCGCAACATCCTGTGGTTAACCTTCCCTCCAACCGCACAGCCTCAACGGTAAAGTGCGGCGCACTCAAGCGGATCGAACCAAACGGGCCTCAGGGGGCTCCAAGCAAGCCAGTGATGACAGGGAAAACACCCGGCGCCCATGCTCCGGTGCAGAGGTTTGTCAGCCTTAACCGAACAGACTGAAGACGCCTTATCCCATGACGAACTTGATGAAAGTCGCCAACCGCTTCAAACATCGCGCGTATGTGGCCCTGCCCACTCTGCTGGCGGTCAGTGCGCTGTTCCTGTCGCTGGAATCCAGCGAAAGCCGTGCGCAGCCAGTGGACGGCACCCAGACCCTGGTGTTCCTGCGCCACGCGGAGAAACCGGCCGGCGGTCTCGGCCAGCTCAACTGCCAGGGCCTGAACCGGGCGATCGACCTGTCGACCCTGCTGCCGGAAAAATTCGGCAAGGCCGACTATGTGTTCGCCGCCAACCCGACGCGCAATGTCGAGGAAGGCGAGCTGGACAACTCCTACAGCTACATCCGCCCGCTGATGACCATCAGCCCGGCGGCGATCAAGCTCGGCCTGCCGGTGAACATCGAGTTCTCGGCCAACGACACCAGCGACCTGGCCCGGGAACTGACCGACGACAAGTACCACAACTCGACCATTTACACCGCGTGGTCCCACGGCTACCTGCCGGAGCTGATCAACAAGGTCGCGGGCAAGGCCGTCGGCGAGAAGCAGAAGATCACCGAAGATTGGGAATCCAGCGATTACGACTCGCTGTACGTGCTGACCCTGACCTGGCACAACGGCAAGGCCAGCCTGCAGAGCCACAGCTACAAACAGGGGCTGGATAACGGCCAGGAAAGCTGTCCGACCTGAGTTTGCCCGGGGCCCGCTCGGGCCCCGTCAGGCCTTGGGTTTATCGCGTTGACGCAAGTACTCGATAACGGCCTGCCGCTCCCCGGCAAACTCGATCCGCCCGCCCTTCTTCTCGCGCTGGAACACATACATCGGGTCGTAATACTCGCGCAGCAAACCTTCGATCCACGCGCGGTGCAATTCCACCGCCCCGCTGCGGCTCTGCTCCGCCAGCGCCTCTTCCATCAACACCCGCATCCGTCGATGCCGTTCGCCGCCCAGGCGCTTGTGCACGTTGTCGAGGCTATCCAGCAAGCGCTCGGAAAACCGCCCGAACCCCTCGTCCCCATGCACTGCCTGAAATTCGGCGGACAAATCCACCACGTAATCGCGCAGGATCCGCTCGACGCGCTGCTCGAAACGATCTTCCAGCCAGACCATCGGGTATTGCTGCATGCCCTGATACAGCGACAGCGGCAGCGCGCAGCTGCCCACCACCCGGCTCTCATCCTCCAACACAAACTGATCGATGCCGGCCGCACGTTTTTTCAGGAAGTCGATGGCCAACCGGTTCTCGAAATCGATGTTCGACGGCTGACCGGTGGCGCGCTTGCCGAAACTCGAGCCCCGGTGATTGGCATGGCCTTCCAGATCCACACTGTTGCGCAGTTGCACCAGCACTTCGGTCTTGCCGGTGCCGGTCATGCCGCCCAGCAACACGAAATCACAGTCGGCCTGGGCGGATTCGAGCGTGTCGATCAGAAAACCCCGCAGCGCCTTGTAGCCACCGCCGATACGCGGGTAATCGATGCCGGCTTCTGTCTTGAGCCACTGCTGGACGATCTGCGAGCGCAGGCCGCCACGAAAGCAATAAAGAAACCCGTCGGGATGCGCCTGGGCAAATTCCGCCCACGCTTGCAGACGCTCGGCCTTGACCGCGCCGGACACCAATTGATGGCCCAGCTCGATGGCGGCCTGCTGACCGTGATGCTTGTAGCAAGTGCCGACCCGCTGCCGCTCGATGTCGTTCATCAGCGGCAGATTGAGCGCCCCGGGAAACGCGCCCTTGTGAAACTCGACCGGCGCACGGGCGTCCATCAGCGGCCGGTCGTTGAGGAAGATGTCGCGGTAGTCGGTGACGTCGATGGACATCAATTCACCTCGACCGCGTGGCTCTGTCGCCCGATCAACTCACCGATCGGCTCAAGCGCGAGGCCGAGTTCGGCAGCGACGGCGAGGAATTCGGCATTGCCTTCGGGGGTCACGGCCACCAGCAATCCGCCGCTGGTCTGCGGGTCGCACAGCACCCGCTTGTGCAATTCCTGCACCCGCCCGACGCGGCCCGAATAACTGTCGAAATTACGCAGGGTGCCGCCCGGTACGCAGCCCTGCTCGAGGTAATACTCGACACTCGCCAGACGCGGTACCCGGTCATAAAAAATGCGCGCCGTCAGGTGACTGCCGTCGGCCATTTCCACCAGATGCCCGAGCAGCCCGAAGCCGGTGACGTCGGTCATGGCAGTGACCCCGGCCAGTTTGCCGAAACGGCTGCCGGGCTTGTTCAGCGTACACATCCAGTCCCGGGCCACGCCGATGTCGTCGGGGCGCAGCTTGCCCTTCTTCTCGGCGGTGGTGAGGATGCCGATGCCCAACGGTTTGGTCAGGTACAGCAGGCAACCGGCGGTGGCGGTGTCGTTGCGTTTCATGAAGCGCTTTTCCACCAGCCCGGTGACGGCCAGACCGAAGATCGGCTCCGGTGCATCGATCGAATGCCCGCCGGCCAGCGGAATCCCCGCCGCATCGCACACCGCACGTCCGCCGCGAATCACGTCTCGCGCCACTTCCGGCGCCAGCACGTTGACCGGCCAGCCGAGGATCGCAATCGCCATCAACGGATCGCCGCCCATGGCGTAGATGTCACTGATGGCGTTGGTGGCGGCGATGCGACCGAAGTCGAACGGGTCGTCGACGATCGGCATGAAGAAATCCGTGGTCGACACCACCCCCCGCTCGGCATCGATCTCATACACCGCCGCATCATCGCGCGACGCGTTGCCGACCCACAGTTTCGGATCAAGGTTCTGCGCCCCGCTGCCGGCCAGAATCACCTCCAGCACCTTGGGCGAAATCTTGCAGCCACAGCCGGCGCCGTGGCTGTATTGGGTCAGACGGATTGGCTCGGTCATGGGGCAGTCTCCGGGAGGCAGTGGGAGGGATTTTAGCAGAGGGGTCGGCGGGCAAAAAAAAGCCGCCCTTACGGGCGGCTGAAGTGCTTCGCTCCTGAATCAGAACCCGAGGCTGAAGCTGATGGTCATCGCATGGTCGTTGCTCTCGTTCGACAGCTGTCCCGAATAACCGATACCGAGTTTGCCGGTCGGGCTGATCTGGAAGTCCACGCCGGCTTCGACCACCGCGCTGTCCTTGGCAATCGGCACGCCCTGGGTGTTGAACGAGGCGCCGCCGTCGATGAAGGTCAGGTCGGCGTCAGGTTTGGTGTCGCCGAAGGCATGCCGCCAGCCGAGGGCCGCGCGCGGGGTGAACTGCCCGCCGTTGGCCAGGGTGATGACCTTGCCGGCGCGCACGCCCAGGGTCGAGAAGGTGATGTCCTGATCGGACTCGGCGCGTAGACGCCCTACTCCGCCTTTCTCCTTGGCCTTGTCGCTGTCGTAGTTGACGTACGCCAGGCCGGCGAACGGTTCCAGGGCAATCCCGGCCGCTTCGATGGCATAACCGACTTCACCGAACACCTGGGCGCTGCGCGCGTCGTAATTGGCCTTCAACCGATCATTGTAGGCGCCGACGCTGACGTCGCGCTTGGTTTCGATATCGTGCCAGCTGTACGCCGCGCCAAGGCGCACTGCCAGGGCATCGAATTGCGAGTTGAGGTACGCCGCCAGGTGGTAGCTCTCGACCGTGGCATTCGAGCGACGATCATGAGCATCCAGATCGCTGCGGGTGTAACCGGCGGCCATGCCGACGCGCCATTGGTCGTCGATCTGTTTGTCGGTGCCGAGCATGAAGCCGCTCAGGTTGCGATCCAGCTTCGCACTGTTGCTGTCGCCATCCGACTCGCCCCAGGCGCCGAGTGCGCGGGCCCAGCCGACCATTTCGCCGTGACAGCCGTTGCTGCTCAGCTGGTTTTCGCTAGGAGCCAGGGCGCGACGTGGATCGTCCGGCGCGCTGCACGACGGCTGGCGCATACGGTCGTTCACCGCGTCCCGCACGTAGCGCGAATCCTCGAGGATTGCGCTGGCAGTGCTGGCATGGATCTCCCCCGACAGGCTGTCGAAGGCGTTACGTGCGCCCGCCACGCTGAGGTTGATGATTTCGGCCTGCAACGCGCTGCCCGCCGCACCGTTGCGCATCAACGCCGAAGCGGTATTGCGCTGGTTGCGGGTGGCGGCAACGTCGACGAACGAGTTGCCGTTGCGGCTGACCACCAGGTTCACCGCGTTAGCGTCGTACACCAGCGCAGTATTGAGGAACGCGTATTGCGGCAGGTCGGCGGCGCTGAAGGTGCCGGTCACCCCGCCACCGGCGGTGATCAGCGAGTACACGGTATTGCCGGTGAACGGTGCCAGGCTGTTGACCTGCAGACCACCGCTCAGAGTCGCGGTACCACCGACGGCCAGCGGAGTGGCGGTCGGCGAGCTGACAGTCAGGGCCAGCACACCGTCGGCGGCGTTGGTCAGGTTGCCGGCGACACTCAAGGTGCCGTCCTCGCCACCGGAAGCCACCACGCCATGGTTGACCACCGACCCGACGCTACCATTACCGCTCAGGCCCGCGCCATTGGCCACGGTGACCTGGCCGGCGAGGGACGCCCGCGCCGCACGGCTGCCGACTTGCAGCACGCCCTGATCCACCGCCACGGTGCCGCTGAAGGGTTGATCACCGGTCAGCAGCAAGCGCGCGGCACCGCGTTTGGCCAGGGCGCCGACACCGCTGAGGCGTCCGTTGAACTGGCCGTTGGCGTTCTGCTGGAACACCAGCGAGGCGTTGTTGAGGATGTTGCCCTGCAGGCTGGTGGTATTACCGATCAGCGTACCGCCGCTGACCGTGGTCCCGCCGCTGTAGGTGTTGGCGCCGCTGAGGACCAGAGTGCCGGAATCCAGTTTCTCGATACCGCCACTGCCCACCAGCGGTGCGGAAATTTCCGCGCTGCCACCGGCATTCACCCGCACCGGCGCGAGGCTGCCGCCCGGGCCGTTGACCGGTGTCAGCGTACCGCCAGCACCTGGAACCAGGCTGTAGCCGCTGGAGAGGAATTGCAACCCGGTGAAGTTCTGGTTGCCTTGCACGGTGACCGTGCCGCTCTGCCCGCCGAACACGGCGAACTGACCGTTCGACGCCAACGCCTGAGTACCGCTCGGATCGGTCCAGTTGGTGCCCGGCCCCCACACGCCGCTGCCGCCACCGATGCTGCCGTCCGGGTTCGTGGTGCCGCCGTTCCAGAACTGCACTTCACCCGGGGTGTTCTGCACCAGCAGGTTGACCTGATTGGCCAGCGCGGTCTGCAGGGTCAGATTGGCCGCCGACACCGGCAAACTGCCGTAGACCAGACCGTTGTCTGTCAGGCTGCCGCCGTAGCTGAACAGTTGATAGACCCCGGTGCCGAAGCCGCCGGCATTGCTGATGTTCAGCGTGCCGTCGAGGGTCAGGTTGCCGGCGACGTTGACCACTGTGGTAGAACTGGCGGCCGAGCCGAGGGTGAAGTCCAGGTTGGTGCCCGAAGACAACGCAAGCGAACCGACCGACAACGGCGTTGCAGTGCCGCCACCCGTCAGCGTCGCACCGTTGGCCAGTTGCACGGCGCCTGCGAACACGCCGCTACCGCCGATTTTCGCCCCGCTGGCCACGTTGACGTTGGCACTGTTGAGCACACCGTTGACGTTCAGCGAACCGGCCTGCACCGCGGTGTTGCCGGTAAAGGTGTTGTTGCCGGTCAGCAGCAAAGCGCCGGTGCCGGTTTTGTTCAAAGTACCGGCGCCGGTCAGATTGCCGGTGTAGCTGCCGTCGCTGTTCTGCTCGAAGGTCAGCGTCGCGTTGTTGGCGATGGCGCCTTGCAGGCTGCTGGTGTCGCCACGGGTGCTGCCGCCGTTCAGCGTCGTACCGCCGCTGTAGGTATTGGCACCGCTAAGGACGAGGTCGCCACTGCCGTTTTTCACCAGACTGCCGCTGCCGGTGATTGCACCGATCAGCGTGGTGTTCTGGTTGCCGGCCAGGGTCAATTCCGCACCCAGGTTGATGGCATTGGCCAGTTGCAGCGCAGAGGTACTGTCGAGGGTGCCGTTGCCCAGCACGCTGAGAGCGCCGCTGCTGATCGCGCTGTTGTTGCCCAGGATCAGCGAGCCGCCGGACAGTTGAGTACCGCCGCTGTAAGTATTGCTACCGTTGAGAGTCAGGCTTGAGGCGCCAGTCTTGATCAGACTGCCGCTGCCGCTGACGACACCGTCGAGGGTCAATGCGTTGGAGCCGGCGACGGTGAGTCCGCCGTTGAGCACCACGGCGTTGGCCAGACTGACCGCTGCGTTGCTGTCCAGCGCCGTGCCGTTGGCGGCGGTCAACACGCCGGTGCCGAGGGCTGAGTTGTTGCCGACCACGATTTTGCCGCCATTGAGCGCGGTGCCGCCGGTGTAGCCGTTGGCGGCGTTGAGCACCAGGGTGCCGGTGTCGTATTTGCCCAGTGTGCCGGCGCCGTTGAGCGCCACGCCCACGGTGGCGGTGACGTTCGGATCGACCCGCACGGTGGCATTGCCCAGCGACCCGTTGACCAGATTCAGCGAACCGGCCGTGCCGTTCTGCAGACTGTAGCCATCGGTGACGAACTGCATGCCGGTGATGGTTTGCGCGCCGTTCACCGTGACGGTGCCCGCCGTGCCCTGGAACACCGCGAAGCTGTTGGTCCAGGCCTGATTGGTGGTGCCGTTGACGTCGGTCCAGTTGGTGGTGCCGGTGCCCCAGGTGCCGCTGCCGCCATCCACCGAACCGTTGGCAACGAGTTGATTGCCGTCCCAGAACTGCACGGTGACGCCCGGTGCGGTGACCAGCAGGTTGATCTGGTTGGCCAGTGCGGTTTGCAGGGTCAGGTCGCCCGGAGTGACGCTGCCCGGCACGGTGCCGATCAGCATGCCGTTGTCGGTCAGGCCACCGGTGTAGTTGATCAACCGGTACACGCCGCTGCCGAAACCGCCGATGTCGCTGACGTTGAGGGTGCCGTCGAGGGTCAGGTTGCCGCCGACGTTGACCAGTGCGTTGCCGCCACCGGAGACCGGTGTACCGAGGCCGACATCGAAGTTGGAGTTGGCGTTGAACACCAGCGAATTCACCGACAGCGTGCTGCCGGTGGCGCCGGCCAAATGACCGCCGTCCGCCACAGTCACCGCCCCGCCGAGCGAGCCGCCACCGGTCAGGGTGCCGCCGCTGTTGACCAGCACACTGGCGCTGTCCAGCGAGCCGCTGACGTTCAAGGTGCCAGCATTGACCGTGGTGTTGCCGGTCAGGCTGTTGAGGCCGGTGAGGGTCAGCGTACCGGTGCCGAGTTTGCTCAACTCGCCGGTACCGGTGAGCACGCCATCGAAAATGCTGCTGGCGTTGTTGCCGCCGATGCTCAGCGTGTTGCCGCCGCCGATCAGTGCGGTGCCGCTGCCGGTCAGGCTGGCGAGGCTGCCGGAGCCGCCGAGATTGAGGGTCGCCGCAGCGCCGAGATTGACCCCGGCATTGCTGCCCAGTGCCGAGTTGCCCAGGGTGGTCAGGCTGCCGGATTGCACGTCGAAGGTGCCGCTGAAGGTGTTGTTGCCGGACAGCGTCAGGTCGGCCAGACCGTTCTTGGTCAGGGTGCCCGCCCCGGCGATCACGCCACCGAGAGTCAGGTTGTTGTTGCCGGCCACGCTCAGGTTAGCATTGACGTTGAGGTTGTTGGCCAGCACCAGCGGCGCCGTGGTGTCGAGGGTCGAAGCGCCCGCCACGGTCACTGCGCCGGAGCCCAGGCCTGCCGAGGTGCCGAGGGTCACGGTGCCGGCGTTCAGCGTGGTGCCGCCGCTATAGGTGTTGATGCCGTTGAGGGTCAGATTGGAGGCGCCGTTCTTGATCAGACCGCCGGTGCCGCTGACCACGCCGCCGAGCGCTACGTCGCTGGTGCCGGTGTTGGTCAGGTTAGCGTTGAGCACTACGTTGTTGCCCAGCGACACCGAAGTGTTGCTGTCCAGCGCTGAAGCGCCGGCCACGGTCAGGTTGCCCAGACCAAGGGCGCCGTTGCTGCCGGCGGTCAGGGTGCCGGCGTTGAGGGTGATGCCACCGAGGAAGTTGTTGGCCCCGCTCAGGATCAGGTTGGCCGCGCCGTTCTTGGTCAGGCTGCCGGCGCCGTTGATCGCGCCGCTCAGTGTCAGATCGTTGCTGCCGACGATGCCGAGGTTGCCTGCCAGATTGATCGCGTTACCCGCCGTGACAGCACTGCTGGCATCCAGAGTAGTGCCGTTCGCCGCGTTCAGGGTGGCCGAGCCCAGCGCGCTGTTCGACGCCAGAATCAGACCGCCCGCGTTCAATGCCACCGGGCCGAGGAAGGCATTGTTGCCGCCGAGGGTCAGGTTGGCCGAGCCGTTCTTTATCAGCCCGCCGGTGCCGTTGATTACACCGTTGAGGGTCAGCGCGTTGCTGCCAAGGATCGTCAGGTTGCCGTTGAGCGTGGTCGCGTTGGCCAGGGTCACGGCGGTGTTGCTGTCCAGTTGCGTGCCGGCGTTGGCGATCAACGCACCGCTGCCCAACGCGGTGTTGCTGCCGACCACGATTTTGCCGCCATCGAGTTGCGTGCCGCCGGTGTAGCTGTTGGCGCCATTGAGCACCAGGGTGCCGCTGTCGAGCTTATTGAGAATGCCGCTGCCGTTGATGTTCACGCCAACCGTGGCAGTCACGCCCGGATCAACCCGCATCGCCGTGGTGCCGCCGGCACCGTTGACAGCGGTCAGCAGTCCCGAGGTGCCGTTGACCACGTTATAGCCATCGGTGAGGAACTGCATGCCGGTGAACAGTTGCGTGCCATTGACCGATACCGTGCCGGCCGTGCCCTGGAACACCGCGAAGTCGCCGGCCCAGGTCTGATTGACCAGACCATTGGCGTCGGTCCAGTTGGTGCCGGCGCCGTTCCAGGTACCGCTGCCGCCATCGACAGTACCGTTGGCGATGGTCTGGCTGCCGTCCCAGTAACGAATGTCCGAATTCGGCGCCGAAACCTGAATGTTGATCTGATTGGCGACCCCGGTCTGCACCACCAGATCGCCCAGCCCATAACCGACCGGCACGCTGGCAACGTCCAGGCCCAGATTGGTCAGGGCACCGGTGTAGTTGAACAGACGATACACACCGACGCCGAAACCACCGGCATCGGTGACGTTGAGATTACCGTCGAGGGTGAGGTTGCCGCCTACGTTCATCAGTGACGTGGTCGATGGCGTCCCCAGCGCCGCATCGACATTGCTGCCGGCTGCGAGCGTCAATGATCCGGCCGAGAGTGTATTACCCGACGACAGGGCCAGGTGACCGCCGCTGTTGATGGTCATCGCGCCGAGCGCCGAACCGTTGCCGGTGAGGGTGGCGCCGGTATTGACGTTGACCTGGGCACTGGCCAGCGAACCGCTGAGGTTCAGGGTACCGCCGTTGACGGCGGTGTTGCCGATGATGCCGTTGATCCCGGTCAGGTTCAGGGTGCCGGTGCCGACCTTGGTCAGGCCGCCGTTGCCGCTGAGGTCGCCGTCGAAGGTGCTGGTGCTGCTGACCCCGCCCACGGTCAATGTGTTGCCGCCGCCGATCTGCACGCTGCCGCTGCCGCTCAGGCCATTGAGGCTGGCGTTGCTGCCGAGGTTGAGACTGGCGCCGGCGCTGACGTTGGCGCCGGAGGTGTTGCCCAGCGCCCCGCTGCTGAGGGTGGTGACGCTGCCGGCAGCAATGTTCAGCGCGCCGGTGAAGGTGTTGTTGCCGCTGAGGGCCAGGTCATCCAGCCCGGTTTTGGTCAGGCTGCCGGCGCCGTCGATCACGCCACTGAGGGTCAGGCCGTTGTTGCCGGCCAGGGTCAGCCCGGCATCGAGGGTGATGTTGTTGCCGAGGGTGAAAGCGCTGCTGTTGTCCAGCGTCGCGGCGCCACCGACGGTGAGCGTGCCGCTGCCCAATGCGCCGGGCGCGCCGAGGGTCAGGGTGCCGGCGTTGAGGGTGGTGCCGCCGCTGAAGGTGTTGGTGCCGTTGACGGTCAGGTTGGCGCTGCCGTTCTTGACCAGTTGGCCGGTGCCACTGAGCACGCCGCCGAGGGTCAGGTTCTGTGTGCCGCCAACGCTCAGGGCCTCATTCAACACGACCGCGTTAGTCAGGCTGACCAGCGGCGAACTGCTGTCGAGGGTGGCCGCACCGCCGACGGTCAAGGCGCCGGTGCCGAGCGCCGAGCTATTGCCGACCGTCAGCGTACCGGCGTTCAGCGTGGTGCCACCGACATAGGTGTTGGTGCCATTGAGGCTCAGGTTAGCCGCACCGTCTTTCACCAGACTGCCGGCGCCGGCGACGGTTCCGGTGAGGGTCAGATCCGCGCTGCCGCCCACATTTAGTGCCCCGGCGAGGTTGACCTGATTGCCCAGAGTGACGGCGGTGTTGGTGTCCAGCGTGGTGCCGGCCGCTGCGTTCAACGCGCCGCTACCGATCGCGGTATTGCTGCCGACAATCAGCTTGCCGACGTTCAGCGCGGTGTTGCCGAAGTAGGTGTTGGCGCCGTTGAGGATCAGATCGGCCGGGCCGCTTTTGGTCAGGCCGCCGACACCGGAGACCACGCCCGCGAGGGTCAGCGCGTTGCTGCCACCGATGGTCACGTTGCCGCCGAGGTTGACGTTGTTGGCCAGGCTCGCCGCTGTGCTGGCATCCAGTGTGGTGCCGTTGGCGGCGTTGAGTACGCCAGTGCCGAGGGCAGTGTTGGAGCCGACGACCAACGTCCCGGCGTTCAGCGACGTAGCGCCGGTGAAGGTGTTGTTGCCGGTCAGGGTCAGGGTCGAAGCACCGGTCTTGATCAGGTTGCTGCCGCCGCTGATCACGCCGCCGAGGGTCAGCGGGTTAGCGCCACCGGTGGTGAGGTTGGCGTTCAGGGCAATGGCGTTGTTCAGCGTCACGTTGGCGCTGCTGTTGAGCGTGCCGCCCGACCCGCCCACGGTCAGCGTGCCGGTGCCGAGTGCCGCGCCGTTGCCGACGGTCAGGCTGCCGGCGTTGAGTGCGGTGCCGCCGGTGAAGGTGTTGGCGCCGTTGAGGGTCAGGTTGGCGGTGCCGTTCTTGATCAACTGGCTGGCGCCGCTGAGCACGCCTCCGAGGGTCAGTGCACTGCTGCCGCCGATCGCCAGATTATTGTTGAGAATGACGTTGTTGTTCAGCGTCACCGCGGTATTGCTGTCGAGGGTTGCCGCGCCGCCGACGGTGATATTGCCACTGCCGAGCGCAGCGTTGGCGCCCGCCGTAATGGTGCCTGCGTTCAACGCAATAGCACCGAGAAACGTGTTGGTGCCGTTGAGAATCAGGTTCGCCGCGCCGTTCTTGGTCAGCCCGCCGCTGCCGCTGACCACGCCGCCGAGGGTCAGGTTGGCGCTGCCACCAATGTTCAGGTTACCGCCGAGGGCGACCGCGTTGCTCAGCGCCACGGCGGTGCTGGCATCGAGGGTGGTGCCCGCCGCCGTGGTCAGCGCGCCGGTGCCCAGCGCGGTGTTGGAGCCGACGATCAGCGTCCCGGCATTCAGTGCCGTGCCGCCGGAGAAGGTGTTGTTGCCGCTGAGGGTCAGGTTCGCGGTGCCGTTCTTGATCAGGTTGCCGGCGCCGCTGATGACCCCGCTCAGGCCCAGCGCCTGAGTACCGCCGATGGTCAGATCCGCCGCCAGCGCCACCGCGTTGGCCAGGGTCACGGCGGTGGTCGCATCCAGCGTAGTGCCGGCCGCTGCGTTCAACGCGCCCGTGCCGAGGGCGGTGTTGCTGCCGACGAGCAAGCTGCCACCATTGAGCGCGGTGGTGCCGCTGTTGGTGTTGTTGCCGGTCAGGGTCAGGCTGGCGCTGCCGCTCTTGGTGATCGCCCCGGTGCCGGACACGACGCCGGCCAGGGTCAGGGCATTGCTGCCGAGCACGTTCAACGCACCGGTGATGCCGACGTTGTTGGCCAGCGTCACGTTGCCGGTGCTGTCGAGACTGGTACCGTTGCTGGTGTTGAGGACACCGGTGCCCAAGGCGTTGTTGTTGCCGACGCGCAAGGTGCCGGCGTTGAGGCTGGTGTTCCCGGTGTAGGTGTTGATGCCGTTGAGGGTCAGGCTGCCGCTGCCGGTCTTGGTCAGGTTGCTGGCACCGCTGATCACCCCGCCCAGGGTCAGCGCTCCGGTGCCGGTTGCGGTCAGGGTGCTGTTGAGCGTGATCGCGTTGGCCAGCGAAATCGGCGTCGTTGCCGAGATGCTCGAAGCGCCGCCAACGGTGATGCCGCCGGTGCTGAATGCCTGGTTGTTGCCCACCAGCACCGTCCCGCCGTTGAGCACGGTGTTGCCGGTGTAGGTATTGATGCCGTTGAGGTTGAGCTGACCGCTGCCGATCTTGGTCAGGCCGCCAGTACCGGAAATCACGCCGTTGAGTGTCGTCCCGTTGATGCCCTGCAGGGTCAGGCCGCTCGCGCCCAGATTGATCTGGTTGGCCAGCGACAGTCCCGCATTGCTGGCCTGAAGAATCCCGCCGTTGGACGTCAGCACACCGCTGCCGAACGCGGCGTTGTCGTTGAACTGCGCGACACCGCCATTGAGTGTGGTCGCCCCGCTGACCAACGGCCCCTGCAAGGTCCAGGTACCGCTGTTGAGGGTCAGGTTGTTGAAGTTGACGTAGGTCGCGCTGGACGCAGTGCCGGTCCCGGTGACGCCACCACCGACGCCGATCGGGTTTTGCAGGATCAGCGTGTTGGTGCCCCCCGCGCCGCCATCGATGGTGCCGGTCGGGGCGAAGGTCAGGTTGATGCCGACCAGGCCACCGAGGCCGACGGACACTTGCACACCGTCACCGACGTTAACGCTGGAACCGGTGATCGCGTAGAAGGTGTTGGTGCTGCCCGCGCCCATCGACACACCGCCGGTGATGTTACCGGCGTTGGTGAAGGTGTTGCCTGCTGCCGACGTCTCGAACGCAATCCGGCCGTTGATCGTGCCGCTGGCACTGTTGGTCATGTTGACTTGCGAGCCGCCATACACCCCGACCACCGGGGTATCGGCCAGGGTGATGCCGCCGACCGACAGCCCTGTGGACGTAATGGTGCCGTTGTTGGTAATGGTCGTGGTACCCGCCGCCGCGTTGTTCACGCCGATAGCCAGGCCGTCAATGCTGGTGAGGTTGAGGCCGAGCAACATCCCCGTGCCACGCATGATCCCGCTGGCATTGTTGACCACGCTGACCGTGCTGGTCGCGCCGGTGCCGATGAATGCACCGCCACTGAGGATCGACACCAGGCCCAGCAAGGCCGGGTCGACGGTGCCGGAGTTGTTCAGGGTGATATTGGCCCCGGTCAGGTTGATGACCTTGCCGCCCAGCGTCGCATTCATCTGCGCGCCCGAGTTGACGTTGACCGTCAGGCCGCTGGTGGCACTGCTGTAGTCATTGAGAAACAGCGGCAGGCTCGGAACGCCCGAACAGGTAATCGTGGAGCCCGCCGCCGAACAGGTGGCGAATGCCTGCTCACTGACACCGCCGAACAAGAGTCCGGCGACGCTCAGATGCACAGCAAGGGACAGTGGGGAAAAACGCGAAACGAGGGCGACACCAAACCTTGCTTCCACGGGTTACTCCTTTCGTGGCCGATTTCGTCCTTGAAGGCGTGCAACTGCGGCAAGATCCAACACGCGTATCAAGCGTATGACGGTCATCAGATAAACCGTCCCATTCCAGACACACGCTAGTTGATGCCCTGCGATGGGGCACCGGTTAAATAGTGTTAATACTTTTGTGCGATAAGGCCCTGCGCCGATACTTCCGGCCGTTCTGAGCAGTGATTTGAAGGCTGTTTTCGGCGCATTCCAGGGGAGTTGACCGAGTCACCAGGTAAAGCGGCGAATCAATCGTTTTTTCAGTCACCTGAGAAACTGGTACGGCTTGTGCAAACGTTTGCTCGTCGCTGTTGACCGCCTTTTCGTTACAAAACCGTACAGGCCCATGATTCCGGGTCTTGATCCGCAAAAAGGACTTTGAATGCACGCTTCTTCCTACAACCGCCTTCGCGGTGTGCGCACCTTTGCTGTTTCCCTGCTACTGGCCGGCGTTACCGGAGTTCTCAGTCACTCCGCGATGGCGCAAACCGCCCTGCCCGATGAATCCGCCCAGGGCGAAGCCCTCAGCCCCGAAGCCAGCCCGCCGAAAAAAGGCGCGTACCTGTCGGACTGGTACAACCAGGACCTGATGCTGATCGGCAGCAAGGACATCAGCTTCGGCCCGCAACCGGCCGACGACATCTACCTGGAATACGAGTACTTCGGGCGCAAGGGGCCGTTCGAACTGTACGGCTACATCGACATTCCGAAGATCTTCAACATCGGCAACAGCCACGACAAAGGCGTGTGGGATCACGGCTCGCCGGTGTTCATGGAGCACGAGCCGCGCATCTCCATCGACTACCTCGCCGGCCGCAGCCTGGCCATCGGGCCGTTCAAGGAATGGTACGTGGCGTTCGACTGGATCTACGACCACGGCAGCCGTAAAGAGAACCGCGCCAACACGCTGTACAGCGGTTTCGGCACCGACATCGACACCCACTCGCGGGTCAATCTGTCGGCCAACCTGTACGGGCGTTACCAGTGGGAAAACTACGGCGCCAGCAACGAATATTCGTGGGACGGCTACCGCGCGCAACTCAAGTACATCGTGCCGATCGACAAATTCAGCAACGGCGCCTCGCTGACCTACATCGGCTTCACCAACTTCGATTTCGGCTCGGACATCCACAAGGACAACCCGGCGCGCACCGCCAATGCCACGGTGGCGACCAACGTCTTGCTGTACTCGTTCACCCACTTGCGCTTCACTTTGGTCGGCCGTTACTTCCACAACGGCGGCAACTGGGAGGACGGCAGCGAGCTGAACTTCGGCGACGGTAATTTCCGTGCACGTTCCAATGGCTGGGGGTATTACGCGGGGGTCGGGTATCAGTTCTGATCCCGCCCCTTTCAAGGCTGAACATACTGGCGAGACTGCTCGCGTTGACGCCTACAGAACAATACAGCGCATCAGGTATACAAACCCGCCGCCCCGTTTGATCGGGACGGCGGGTTTTGTCGTTTCGGGCACAAATCAACGCAGTGTTGGAGAGTGTTGAAGATTATGTCCGCAAAGCCACGCGACCTTGCGCCTTTGCCTACGCATCCGCCAGAATCCGCCGGCTTGTGCGCCTTGGGGGCGGGTTCTATTGTTTGGCGGTCGCTGAAAAACAGCGATCGGGTTTAGCGACTCGAATCATAAATAGGTGCATCAGCGCTCCATGCTTTGTCGCAGGCTCAACGTCTGCAACTCCGCTATGGTGGCTGTATGCGGGAGACCCTCGGGTCTGCCGGGTGCCTATAACCGGTTCGCTAACCTGCGTACAGCCGCCACCTTCCTGTTTAGCGACAGCTCCGGGCGGCTCCACTCTTATAGGAGCTTCACCATGATCAAACCCACACCCAATCCACCCGAAACCGACCCCACCTCGCCCTACGAAACCCTCGACTCCAAGAAATTCCACGAAGCCGCCGAACGCGCCCTCGATCACTATCTCAATCCACTGCTCCCCCGAAAACCCCTGCTCAAACACAACACCCGCTACCTCATCGCCCCCGGCATCGACAACGAAGAACTGCTGGCCGACGCCTGCGAAACTCTGACCTCGGCCAAGGTGATGGCCAATGACTTCGCCGGGCTGGTGGATGGCCGCAGCGGCATGTGCTGTCGGGGATTGCGCAACTGATCATGCTGGGTGAGCTGGCGGTGAATCGGGTGCTGGATAATCTGGAAGTGAAGACTGAGGCGTCCGCTGCAGCCTGATCGATTGATCGACTGATCATTCCCACGCTCTGCGTGGGAATGCAGCCCGGGACGCTCCGCGTCCCAAAGAGCGGACGCAGAGCGTCCATTGAGGCATTCCCACGCAGAGCGTGGGAACGATCTAATGCATCGGTGTCGCTCAGGGAATCAGGATGACCTTGTCGCCACTGCCCTGATTCACATCGGCATAGCGCGCCAGCCCTTCGGCCAGCGGCGCTTCCACCAGCCCTTGCGGCAGTGGCAGCAGGTCTTCGTCGAAGAACCGGCCGAACTGCTCGAGCATCGCCGCGCAGGCTTCAACGCCATACAGCAACGAGTTGATGCCGACCACCGAACCGCCTTTGCGATACAGGGCCAGCGCCGGCAACTGCACATGCCCATCGACTGGCGCAGCGATGATCGCGATCCGCCCGAAAGTTGCCAATGCCGCCACCGAGGCCGGCAGCCAGAAACCGGTGGTGTCGAAGATCACGTCGGCACCGCCGCGATACACGGCGTTGACCTGCGTACCCAGATCCTCGGGTTTATCCAGCTGAATCGTCTGATAACCCTGCGCCTGCAAATCCTTGACCTGCTCCGGCCGACGCGCCGCCGCCAGCAACTGCGCGCCGCGCACCTTGGCCAGCGCCAGTGCCGCCGTGGCCACCGCCCCGCCGCCAATCACCAGCAAACGGGTTTCGGCACTCACCAGACTGCGCTCCAGCGCATCCCACGCCGTGGTGTAAGGCACCCCAAGGCTGGCGGCCTGAGTGAAACTCAGGTGCGAAGGTTTATGCGCCACGCCATTGGCCGGCAGTTTGACGAACTGCGCATGGGAGCCATCGGCGAAAAAACCCAGTTCACGCCCGGTGCCCCAGACCTCCTGACCGATCAACGCCTGCGGCCCTTCGACCACCACACCGGCAAAGTCCCGACCGGGAATGCGCGGCAGCGTGGTGTACGGGAAACGCCCGAGCACGTTCTTCACGTCGCTGGGATTGAGGCCCGCGGCCTTGATCTGCACCAGCACCTCGTCAGCGCCCGGCACCGGCGTCGGCACCTCGACGAAGCGCAGGGACGACAGGTCGCCGGTTTTATCGAATTGCAGTGCTTTCATGGAAATCTCCATCGAAGGAAAAGACAGGATTCAGGACAGCCAGCCACTGACCAGTTGCCGGCCCATCGGCCACAACTGCTCGCCCGCCAGCATGCCCAGCAGGCCCACCAGCGCAATGGTCGGCGGCGCCGGAGAACGGACATCCAGCGCGCCATACAGCAGGCCGACACCCAGACCGACGCCCAGTGAAATCAGGTAATTCATGGGATCACTCCGCCACACAAAGGGAATGGGCAAAGTCTAGGGAAAGGCTGCGACCGGCATCGGCCAAGGACTTCTGAATTTCGGCCAAATCAGCCGGCAAGCGGCCCGCTATCGAATTGCGAAGGCGCGACACCCAGTTCCCGGCGGAACATGTCGCTGAAACTGCTCGGCGAATAACCCAGCTCACGGGCAATCGCGCTGACCGGCACGCCCTGGATCAACTCCGCCACCGCCGTCGCCAACTGCACCTGCCGCCGCCACTCGGCGAAACCCATACCCAACCCTTCCTTGAACAACCGCGCCAGTGTTCTCACGCTGGCCCCGGCGTTTTCGGCGTGTTGCTCAAAAGGAATATCCAGCGACGGCGCGGCCATCACCGCCTGACACAGACTCATCAACCGCCGGTCGGCATCGTCCGGCAACGGGATCTTCAGCTGCGAACGCCTTGCACGTTTCAGCTCCAGCAGCGCCAGCCCGACCAGCGCCTCGTAATACGCGGCATCATCGCTGTCGCCCTGCGCCACCAGCCCGACGATCAACTCACGCAGCAGACCACCGACCTCGATCACCTGCACCGTCTGATCCAGCGTCGCCGCCAGCGCCGGGCGCAGATAGATATTGCGCATCTGCAAATCCGACACCACCCGAATCCCGTGTGGCACCCCCGGCGGCAACCACACCGCCCGCTGCGGCGGCACCACCAGCGCCTCGTGCGGGGTCTCGACCCACATCACCCCGCTCATCGCATACAGCAACTGCCCCCAGACATGCTCATGCGGCTCAATGAACAGGCCACGCGGATACGTACGCGCCAGCGGTTGCACCGGCACATCGGTATCACTCAGATCGGGGGGTGCAGCGAGGGCCATGGCGAGCATTCGTCGGGGTTGGCGGAAGCACTATGGTAACCAGTCCGACCGGAACCTCGCCATTGATAGATACCGTCGGACAATCCGAGTGAATTTTCCCGCAGCGCAGCGATCCTTCTATTACCACAGGGAGGAAGATGGGCTTTATGAACAACGCAAAACTGTACGTCATCGATTACACCCTTCACGGCGCGCCAAAGTCGTTCATTATCCGCTCGGACAAAATGGACAACACCGAGGCGTGGCACTGGGCAAGCTGCGACGCAGGGGTCGGCCGCATCCCGCGTTTCGGCCGGGAGAAAGTGCAAAAGACCAGCAAGCCGATGGCAGAAAAATTCGGCGTGGAAAACGTCACATGGCGACCGGCCAGCTAAGCTTGCGCGCAGGCGGGGACTATTTCGGGGGGAACAACATGACAACCATCAACAGCCCGGCGCACCTGGACTACGGCCTGGACACCCTCTTTGGCCGCATCACCAAAAGCGTCGACTGTTCGGTTGGCCTGGAACCCGTCGAAAACGACCCCTACCGCTTCGCCCTGCGCGTCCCGGCCCCCTTGCCGGAAGACCTTGAAAAGGCCAAAACAATCGTCGTCAACGTCGAAGGCCGCCGCCTGCAAGGCAACGTCCGCCACACCGAACGCCTGGACGACGACAGCCTGAAACTGGAAGTGGAGCCCGACTAGGCTCCACTTTTTTCAATACCCGAGATTACTTGGGATGCGCACACTGACACCCCTTGCCCGAACACTCCTCACCACTCTTGTGATGATGCGCACAGGCCTCACAGCAATAATGCTTTCCGTGCGCCACATAAGAATGCTCACCCTCCTTGATCGTGCAACGACATCCCGGACAATCGCATTTTCTATCTGCCATGGAACAGACTCCTTCGGTGGTGGTTGTCTGAGGCCGAAAGAACAAGCCGTGCTACCAGTGTAGAAGGTGAAAACCACCCAACAACCCAACAACCAAACCACTCACCACTCACCACTCACCCTTCAACCATCCCCCCACCACTCACCACAATGAGCGTTAGCTCGAGTACCGCTTTTGATCTCAAGGCCCGTCGGCAGGCTGAGTGGAGGGATTGATCCGGGGGTGGGAGCGCAGCGACCGTGCGGCGCAGCCGCATGCATCGAGAGGAGGTGCAGCGAAGCAAACCGTAGGCGATGCCCCCGGATCAATCCCGGAGCGAAGGAACCCCGAGCCCCAGCGAGGGGCCGTACGTCAGGGCCCAAGACCTTTGGTTACTTTGGGGCGTTTGCCAAAGTGACCCGCCGTAAGGGCGGAACCATAAGCCGCAGCACCCGAAAAAACGGATATTCACTCAATCAATCAGCCTGCCGCACGCTGCTGCGATACATGAATACCAGCGCCAGCCCCAAACAAACCATCGCCAAAACCCGCGCCCCCGAAAGCTCAATCGCCGGATTCCCCAACCACCCAAAATTATCAATCAGCATCCCCATCCCCAACTGCCCGACAATCACCGCCACCGTCGCCACAGCCGCACCAACGCGCGGCACTGCGCCAACCATCACCATCATATAAACCACCCCAAACAGCGCCCCACTCAACTGCCACTTCGGCACCTCCAGCAAACTCACCGCCTGAGCAGGCTCAAAAAACAAAATCAACAACCCCGTAGAAACAGCGCCGACGACAAACGTCAACAAACTGCTGCGCAACACCCCAACGGTCTCCCCCAACCGCCCATTGATCGCCGCCTGCACACTCAACACCGCACCGGCCAACACCACCACCGCCAACAAAATAACCAGACTCATCACTCACCCCCGCGCAATCAAAACCAAAGCCGCCACAATCAACCCCAACGCCAGCCACCGCTCAGCATTGACCTTCTTGCGCGTAGCCCCAAACCAACCGAAATGGTCAATCAACACACTCTTGCCAACCTGCCCCGACAAAATCGCAATCATCGTCATCGCAATCCCGATATGCGGCGTCGCCAGCGTCAACACCACCACATACATCGGCCCCAGAAACCCGCCAATCAACTGCCATCGCGGCAGATCGGTCAGCGCCGGCCCCTTCTGCGGCCCCGCAAACAGCAACAGCAAAAACAGAATCGCCGAGCCCACCCCGAAGATGCTCAAGGTCGCCCACAAATGCCCGACCTGCTCACCCAACGGCCCCAGCAACCCGGCCTCCACCGACAAACCCATGCCAGCCAGAATCACCAGCGGCAGCAGCAGCAAACGCAAACCCGGCCGGGCGACCGGCGCCGGCGCGGCACTCACTTCATCAAACGACTGCATCTGAAAAACCTCTGAAGGAAACGATGGCGCGGATTATCGGCTGGCGCCGCTGTGCGATAAATGGGAGCATCCGGACAACACTTTTGCGCAACTCGCACAGCAGGACAGACGATGCACGGGCTCAACGAACTGGGATTCAAGGCGCTAAGGCTGTTTGTGGCGGTGCTCGACCACGGCAGTTTTTCCGAAGTCGCCCGCCGCGAGGGCGTGGCGCCCTCCTCGATTTCCCGGCAGATCCAGTTGATGGAGCAGGCGCTGAACCAGCAACTGCTCTACCGCCACACCCGCGCGGTCACGCCGACCGAGGCCGGGCGCATGCTCGGCCACCACGCGCGGCTGGTGCTGGTGCAACTGGAAGAAGCCGAACAGGCGTTGCAGGAACAGCAAAGCGAACCGACCGGTCTGGTGCGGATCAACGCCCCGGTGGTGTTCGGCCAGCGCCACCTGACGCCATGGCTCGGCGGTTTGTGCGAGCGCTATCCGAAGCTGCAACTGGATATCCAGCAGACCGACCACTACATCGATCCGCTGCAGGAAGGCGCCGATCTGCTGTTTCGCATCGGCCCGCTGCACGACTCAAGCATGCAGGCGCGGATCCTCGCGCCGCACCGGTTTCAGGTCGCGGCCAGCCCGGCGTATATCAAGCGTTTCGGCGCGCCCCGGCATCCCGAAGACCTCGCCCGCCATCAATGCCTGGCCTACAAGGGCGCGGCCGGCTTGCAACGCTGGTTCTTCCGTCAGGATCAGGGCGAGTGGACGCCGTATGCAGTCAAGGGTCCGATCACCGGCAACCACGCGGACACCCTGACCCAGGCCGCTGTGCAAGGGCTGGGGCTGGTGATGTTTCCGTCATGGTTGATCGGCGAGGCGGTGCGCGAGGGCACGCTGGTGCCGGTGTTGGGGGATTATCAGGTGTCGAACAGTGTCGAGCCGCAGCAAATTTCGGTGCTGTGGCCGGGGAGCCGGCGGTTGTCGGTGAAGGTGCGGACGGTCATCGACTTTTTTATCGAGTGCTTTGGCGAAGTCCCCTACTGGGACAGACCCTGAGCTCGCCAAAGTCAAAAGCCAGCCCTCACCCTAGCCCTCTCCCGGAGGGAGAGGGAACCGAACGGGGGATATTCGAGAGATACGCCGACATGAGCGATCGGCTGTGAATCCATAATCGACACGATTTTTCAGGTCGATGTATGACGCAAGACACTGCGGTCAGTCCCCTCTCCCTCCGGGAGAGGGTTAGGGTGAGGGGGCCTTTGGGGGTCAGATCCGGAACTGCCCCACCAACTTCCCAAGCCGCTGCCCCAACTCCGCGAGACTGCGCGAGGTCTGCGCCCCCAACTGTGTCTCATCCGCCACGTTATCCACCGCCACCGCAATCTGGTGCACGCTGCGGTTGATCTCTTCGGCCACCGCCGTCTGCTCTTCAGCGGCACTGGCAATCTGCGCGTTCATCGAGTTGATGGTCGCAATCAGATCCGCCATCGCATCCAGCGAAGCCCCCGCCTGATTGGCCTGGGCCGACGTGCCGTCACCCGCCTCGCTGGAACGGCGCATCGCTTCAACCGCCGACTGCGTACCCGCCTGCAAGCGGTCGATCATGCCCTGAATTTCCTGCGTACTGATCTGCGTGCGCGAAGCCAGTGCCCGCACCTCGTCCGCCACCACCGCAAACCCGCGCCCGGCCTCGCCGGCCCGGGCGGCTTCGATGGCGGCGTTGAGTGCCAGCAGGTTGGTCTGTTCGGCAATCGAGCGAATCACCCCGAGCACGCCGACAATCGACGACACGTCCTGCTGCAGGCTGTCGAGGGACACGCCGCTGCTGCGGATGTCGTCCACCAGCGCATGAATCTGCTTGATGCTGCCGGCCACCACACGCTTGGCGGTCTGGCCCTCTTCGTCGGTCTGCTGCGCGGCGACGGCGGCGTTCTGTGCGCTCTTGGCGACTTCCTGCGCGGCGGCGGACATTTCATTGATCGCCGTGGCGACCTGATCGGTTTCGTGACGCTGACGTTCCATGGCCTGATCGGAGCGCTGGGCCTGATCCGACACTTGCGTCACCAAGCCAGTCAGTTGCGACGTCATCTCGGTGATCTGCCGCACCAGGCCGTGGATCTTGTCGACGAAACGGTTGAACGAGCCGGCCAGTTCGCCGAGTTCGTCCTGGCTGGTGATGGTCAGGCGCCGGGTCAGGTCACCCTCGCCCGCCGCGATGTCATCGAGGTTGGCTTTCATCAGGGTCAGCGGTCGCAGAATGGTGTTGGCCAGCAGCATCCCCGCCGCCGCGATCACCAGCAGCACCACCACTGCCACACCGACGATGCTCAAGACCACGCCCTGCATGCGTTCCTGCACCTTGGCCTCGACCACCGCCACTTGCGCTTCGATGCCGTCGAGGTTGACCGACGTACCGACCGCCATGTCCCACTTCGCCAGATATTCGGTGTAGCCAAGTTTCGGCACCAGCACTTGCGCGTTGCCCGGCAGCGGCGAGCTGTATTGCAGGTAGTGGGTGCCGTCCTTTGCCACTTTCACCAGATCGCGGTTGACGTAGACGCCGTTCGGGTCGCGATTGTCCTTGAAGCTTTTGCCCACGCCTTCGGGGTCGTTGGCCTTGAACAGGCGCACGGTCTCGGAGTCGTAGCCGAAGAAGTAGCCGTCCTTGCCGTACTTGATGCTCGACAGCAGTTTGATCACCTGAGCCCGCGCGTCGGCGTCACCGGGGGCGGCAGCGTCGTACAACGGTTTGATGGTGGTCATGGCCACGGCGACATAGCTGGCCAGGGTGGCCTTGGCGTCGCCGAGCAGGCGTTCGCGAGTCTGTTCGACTTCCTTGCGCGCCTGTTCCTGAAGGATGAACAGCGTGGTCAGGCTGATCACCAGCGCAAAGAGCAAGACCGGAAGGACGGCAAGGGACAGGACTTTAGCCTTGAGACTCAGGCGCATGGGGGCTCACTCTTTTGGTTTTATTGGCGTGGTTAAAGGCTTTAACGGCACGCGAAACCAAAAGTTGAGCTTAGACCTGAGTTCGACACCCCGATGCAGATCGTTCCCACGCTCCGCGTGGGAATGCAGCCCGGGACGCTCCGCGTCCCAAAGCGTGACGCAGAGCGTCACAAGAGGCGTTCCCACGCAGAGCATGGGAACGATCACGTCAGAGGACCATCGCAGCCACCCAGCCAAACGCCAGCAGCGGCAGGTTGTAATGCAGGAAAGTCGGGACCACGGTGTCCCAGATGTGATGGTGCTGGCCGTCGATGTTCAGCCCGGAGGTCGGGCCGAGGGTCGAGTCTGACGCGGGCGAACCGGCATCGCCCAAGGCACCGGCCGTGCCGACGATGCAGACAATCGCCATCGGGCTGAAGCCCAGTTGCACGCACAGCGGCACGAAAATCGCCGCCAGAATCGGCACCGTGGAAAACGACGAGCCGATGCCCATGGTCACCAGAAGACCGACCAGCAGCATCAGCAACGCACCGATGCCCTTGCTGTGATTGATCCACGACGCCGACGACTCGACCAGCGTCTGCACCTCGCCGGTGGCCTTCATCACTTCGGCGAATCCGGAAGCGGCGATCATGATGAACCCAATCATCGCCATCATCTTCATGCCTTCGGTGAACAGGTCGTCCGTCTCGCGCCATTTGACGATGCCCGACGCCGAGAAGATCAGGAAACCGGCCAGCGCCCCGATAATCATCGAATCCAGCAGCAACTGAATAATGAAGGCTGCGGCAATGGCGACACCGGCGATCAACAGACTGCGCGGGTTGTACTGCACTGCCACCTGCTCGACCTGCTCGATTTTTCCCAGGTCGTATAAGCGCTTCTTGCGGTAACTGATAAAGGCGATGCCCAGCCCCACCAGCATGCCCAGCGCCGGAATCCCCATGGCATGGGTGACGTTGATACCGCTGATGTCCACGCCACTGCGGGCAACGTTGGCCAGCAGGATCTCGTTTAGGAAAATGTTGCCGAAACCCACCGGCAGGAACATGTACGGCGTGATCAGGCCGAAGGTCATGACGCAGGCGATCAACCGGCGGTCCAGTTGCAGCTTGGTCAGTACATAGAGAAGCGGCGGCACCAGCAGCGGAATGAACGCAATATGAATCGGCAGGATGTTCTGCGACGCGATCGCCACCACCCACAGCAGGCCGATCAGCATCCATTTGACGCTGCCGCCACCGGTCGCATGCTGGCGGTCGACCATCGCCAGAGCCTTGTCGGCCAGCGCGTGAGCCAGGCCGGACTTGGCAATCGCCACGGCGAAAGCGCCGAGCAACGCGTAGGACAACGCCACTGTCGCCCCGCCACCCAGGCCACTGTTGAAGGCCTTGAGCGTGGCGTCGATGCCCAGACCACCGGTCAGGCCACCGACCAGCGCACCGACGATCAACGCGATCACCACATGCACCCGGGACAGGCTGAGGATCAGCATGACGCCGACCGCAGCAATCACTGCATTCATTTCACTACCTCGAAAACACGACGGTAAAGCCATTCACCGCCAGACAGGATGAGTCCGGCCGACAAGCCACGAGGGTCGCCAGCGGATTTGCATAGAGGGTCTTATTAGAAGGGCGCGCACTGTGCCGCAGCGCGGGCGCAGTGTCAAAGCGACTGGTCGCAACACTGTGTAACTTTCCATGATCAATCCGCTGAACAGGGCATATCCGCCACAACATGCGTCAATTCGCCCTATTGCATTTACGCCATAAAGAAAGCCGAAACGCGGCCGTTACAGTGCAAAGTCTCAGATATTTATCGAATAAGGACGTTTCCATGTCACTCAGACAACTTTCCATCCAATGGAAAATCACCCTGCTCGCCGGGCTCTGCCTGGCCGGTATCGTGACCCTGTTGGTGGGTCTTTCGCTGTATCGCATGGAGCACAGTTCCGAACTGGTGAAAGCTTCGAGCATGGAAATGCTCACCGAGTCGGCCCAGGCCCGCATTGAATCCCAGGGCGAAGTCCAAGCAGCGGGCATTCGCCAGCAGTTCATGGACGCCTATCAATATGGCCACGGTTTCTCGCGTCAGGTGCTGTTCCTGCGCGAACAGGCCGAGAAGCGCTTCCTCGATGCCTTCGACCTGCGCGAAGACATGACTCGTCAGGTGAAATCGGCGCTGCAGGCCAATCCGGATCTGCTCGGCCTGTCGCTGGTGTTCGAAGCCAACGCGCTGGACGGCAAGGACGAACTGTTTGCCGGTCAGGCTGAACTGGGCAGCAACGACAAGGGCCGCTTCGCCCTGTACTGGTCGCAGCCGACCCCGGGCAAGGTGACCTCGATGGCCCTGCCGGAAAGCGACATGACCGACACCAGCACCGGCCCCAGCGGCCAGGCCGCCAACGCCTGGTTCACCTGCCCGCGCACCACGCTCAAGCCGTGCGTGATCGAACCCTACTTCTATGTGATCGACGGGCAAAAGGTGCTGATGACCAGCATCGTGTTCCCGCTGATGGTCAACGGCAAAGTCATCGCCTCGCTGTCGGTCGACATCAACCTCAACAGCCTGCAAGCGATCAGCCAGAGCGCCAGCAAAAAGCTCTACGACGGCCAGACCGCCGTGAGCATCGTCAGCCCCGCCGGCCTGCTCGCCGGTTACAGCCCGGACGCCAATAAACTCAGCCAGCGCCTGGATGCCGTGGACACCACCAGCGGCGCCGAGCTGCTGCGCCTGCTCGCCTCGAGCAACGCCGTCAGCAGCCTGCACAGCAATGCGCAACTGAAAGTGCTGTCGCCGTTCCAGCCGATTCCCGGCGGCCCGTCGTGGGGCGTGCTGCTCGATGTGCCGGAGAAAGTGCTGGTCAGCCGCGCCGAAGCGCTCAAGCAGCAACTGGATGCCAGCAACACCTCGGGCACCCTCATCGAACTGAGCCTGGGCGTGCTCGCCGCGCTGATCGGCCTGCTGCTGGTGTGGCTGATGGCCCGCAGCGTGACCAAACCGATCCTCGGCGTGGCCCATATGCTGGAAGACATCGCCAGCGGCGAAGGCGACCTGACCCGCCGTCTGGCCTACGACAAGAAGGACGAGCTCGGTCAACTGGCTGGCTGGTTCAACCGCTTCCTCGACAAGCTGCAACCGATCATCGCCGAGGTGAAACGCTCGGTGCAGGACGCGCGCAACACTGCCGATCAGTCTTCGGCCATCGCCACTCAGACCAGCGCCGGCATGGAGCAGCAATACCGTCAGGTCGATCAGGTCGCCACCGCGTCCCACGAAATGAGCGCCACCGCCCAGGACGTGGCCCGCAGCGCCGCGCAAGCCGCCGAAGCCGCCAAGGATGCCGACCGCGCCACCCGTCAGGGCCTGACCGTGATCGACCGCACCACCGCCAGCATCGACACCCTCGCCGCCGACATGAGCGCAGCGATGGTGCAGGTCGAAGGCCTGGCCGCCAACAGCGAGAAAATCGGCACCGTGCTGGAAACCATCCGCGCCATCGCCGAACAGACCAACCTGCTGGCCCTGAACGCCGCCATCGAAGCCGCCCGCGCCGGTGAAGCCGGACGCGGTTTTGCAGTGGTCGCCGACGAAGTGCGCAACCTCGCCCGCCGCACTCAGGAATCGGTGGAAGAAACCCGTCAGGTGATCGAGCAATTGCAGAACGGCACCCAGGACGTGGTCGGCTCGATGGGCAACAGCCATCGTCAGGCCCAGGGCAGCGTCGAACAGGTCGGCCAGGCCGTGACCGCGCTGCGCCAGATCGGCGATGCGGTGACGGTGATCAGCGACATGAACCTGCAGATCGCCAGCGCTGCCGAAGAGCAGAGCGCGGTGGCCGAGGAGATCAACAACAACGTGGCGACGATTCGTGATGTGACGGAGTCGCTCTCGGGACAGGCGAATGAATCGGCGCGGGTGAGTCAGTCGCTCAATAGCCTGGCGAATCAGCAGCAGAGTTTGATGGATCAGTTTCGGGTTTGACTCGGGATTGCTGAAGATCAAGAGCTTACCCCCTCACCCCAGCCCTCTCCCCCAAGGGGGCGAGGGGGAAAGGGAGCAGATCTCCAAGGTGTTCAAAACTGAGTTCGACTGAAGACTTTCAGGTCGGTGTAGCTCGGAAAACCAACTCGGTCAGTCCCCTCTCCCTCCGGGAGAGGGTTAGGGTGAGGGGGGCTCTTGAAGGCTACCGCCGAGGCAACTGAATCTCCACCTTCAACCCACCCCACTCGCTTTCGCCCAACACCAAAACCCCACCCCACGTCTCGACAATATCCCGCACAATCCCCAGCCCCAACCCATGCCCATGGGTCTGCTCATCCAGCCGCGTCCCACGGCTGAACACCTGAGCCCGCTGCGCCTCGGGAATCCCCGGCCCGTCATCCTCCACGCTCAGCACAAAACCTTCAGCCGTCTCGACCACGCTCAGCCGCACCTCGGCATCCGCCCACTTGCAGGCGTTGTCCAGCAGGTTGCCGAGCAGTTCCAGCAGATCCTCACGATCCCACGGCAATTGCAGGCCCCGCGGGGCCACATAACTCAGCTCCAGGTGCTCGCCATGGATCATATTCAACGTCGACAGCAGCCCCGGTAGCTCGGCGTCGCAATCGAACAGCGCTCCCGGCAACGCATCGCCAGAGAGCCGCGCACGGTTGAGCTCGCGGTTCAGCCGTTGCTGAACCTGCTCCAGTTGTTCCTTGAGAATCTTGCGCAGTTCCGGATGCGCGTCGAGCCTTTCACTCGACGCCAGACTGAGCAGCACCGCCAACGGGGTTTTCAGCGCGTGCCCGAGATTGCCCAGGGCATTGCGCGAGCGCTTGAGGCTGTCTTCGGTGTGCGCCAGCAAATGGTTGATCTGCGCCACCAGCGGCTCCAGTTCCGCCGGTACTTGTTCATCGAGTTGTGAACGCTGGCCCTGCTGCAACTGGGCGATCTGTTCACGAGCCTTTTCCAGCGGACGCAACGCGCGGCGCACGGTCAGGCGTTGCAGCAACAGAATCAGCAGCAACCCGGCCAGCCCGAGGCCGAGACCGATCTGGCGCATGCGCTGGAAGCTCTCGCGCACCGGCGTGTAATCCTGGGCCACGCTGATGGAAATCGACTGGCCGAGCCGTCGATAGTCCGAACGCAGCACCAGCAATTGCTGGCCGTCCGGCCCCAGTTGCAGGTTGCTGTGCAGGCCGGAGCGTTCGAGCAGCGGCAGATCCTGATCCCACAACGAGCGGGAGCGCCAATGGCTGTCGGCGAAATCGATGCGGAAGTAATGCCCGGAAAACGGTCGCTGGTAGGCCGGCGACAAGTGCCGCTCATCCAGCTGCAAGCCTTGCGGGCCGCGAACCAGCGCCACCAGCAGGCTCTCGCTGTCGTTACGCAAGCCGGCTTCGAGATAGCGCTGCAATCCGACTTCGAACAACCACAGACTGGTTTGCGCCAGCAGCACGCCGACGACCACCAGCACACTGATCAACCCCAGGCTCAAGCGGCGCTGGATCGATCTCACGAAGCCTGTCCGCCAAACAGATAACCCTGACCGCGGCGGGTTTCGATCACACTTTTGCCGAGCTTGCGCCGCAGGTGATTGACGTGAACTTCAAGCACGTTGGAATCGCGCTCGGTCTCGCCGTCATAGAGGTGTTCAGCGAGGTGGCTCTTGGAGAGGATCTGCTCCGGGTGCAGCATGAAGTAGCGCAACAGACGGAATTCGGCGGCGGTCAGCTGAATGTCGGCACCGTCGCGCACGACACACTGACGGCCCTCGTCCAGGTGCAGACCGGCGGCCTTGAGCGTCGGCTGGTTGGCCTGGCCCTTGGAACGGCGCAGCAGCGACTGGATGCGCAAATACAGTTCTTCCGGGTGGAAAGGTTTGGTCAGGTAATCGTCGGCACCGGCCTTCAGGCCTTCGATGCGCTCGGCCCAGGAATCACGGGCGGTAAGGATCAGCACCGGAATCGTCAGACCGCCGGCGCGCCATTGCGCCAGCACCTCAAGCCCCGGCACGCCGGGCAGACCGAGGTCGAGGACGATCAGGTCGTAGGGCTCGCTGCTGCCCTGATAGACCGCATCGCGCCCGTCCGCCAGCCAGTCCACCGCGTAGCCCTGACGTTGCAGGCCGGCGAGCAGTTCGTCAGCCAGCGGTACGTGGTCTTCCACCAGAAGCAAGCGCATCGGTCAATCTTCCTTGTCTTTCACGAGTTCACCGGTGTCGGCCTTCAGGTGCAGCTCGCGGGCCACACCTTCGACGGTCAGCAACTCGACTTCATAAATGTAGACGTCGTGTTTTTCTTCCAGCTCGACTTCCAGCAGTTTCGCGCCGGGATAACGATCCATCGCCTGCTGCAGCACTTGCTCCAGCGGCAGGATCACGCCCTGCTTGCGCAGATTGAGGGCTTCGTCGGGCCCCAGGTCGCGGGCCATCGCCGTCGAGCAAAACATCACCAGCGCCAATGCCGTACGGCGGGTGGCGCGAACATTAACCTTCATTACGTATCCTGATGATCCTTGAGCACTTGCCCGCTCACCGCATCCAGTTCCAGATCCCATTCCAGCCCCTGCGGATCACGCAGTTCGATCTGGTAGATGTACTTGCCGTACTGTTCTTCCAGCTCGGTGTCGGTGATCGTCGAACCCGGGTGTTTGGCCAGCGCGGTGGCGTTGAGCTTCTCGAAGGAGACGATAGTACCAGCGTCGCGCAGGCGCAGGGCTTCATCCGGGCCGAGATCGCGGGCGTGAACGGTGCCGGCGGTGAGGCCGATGATCGAGGCAATGGTCAGGGCAGTCAGGGTTTTCATGGTGTCTCCGTATTTTTATGTGTCGCTACGGGCGGCACCTTAACGGTGCGAACTTAACTGAAACTGAATGGCCATCATTGGGCCTGCCCCTACTGAGCCCGGCAACATGTGCTTATAATCTTTCGCTTGCTAACGATCGAGACCGGTATGACCGCCATTCACATCAAGTTCCCTGCCCTCACCCTCAAGGCCGGCCCCCGGGCCATGGCGCGCATTCGTGCCCAAGGCCTGAACGCCGCCGACGTCGGCACCCTGCCCGGTGCTGCCGGTGGGCCGAAGGCGCTGGGGATTCAGGGGCTGGATCTGGCGTTGTTCGGCGAGTGGCTGCCGGCGGCGCCGCGCGAGCGTTCGCTGATCGGTGCGTCGGTGGGTTCCTGGCGCTTCGCCAGCGCTTGTCTACCGGACGCCGCCGAAGGCATCCGCCGCCTCGGTCATCTGTACACCGAGCAGAACTTCAACAAAGGCGTGACCATCGGCGACGTCAGCCGCAGTTCGCAGCGCATGCTCGATGACCTGCTCGACGGCCGCGACACCAGCCTTCTGACCAACGCCCATTACCGCTTGAACATCATGGTGGTCAAAAGCCACGGCGGGCTGGCGGACGACCATCGCGGCCGGCTCGGGCTGGCGCTGGGCTCGGTGATCGCCGACAACCTGCGGGGTCGTGCGCGGCTGTCGCGGCACTTCGAACGGCTGATCATCCACGACCCGCGCCTGGCGCCGCCGGTGCATGCGCTGAATGACTTCCCGTCACGTTTCGTCGCCCTCGATGCCGGCAACCTGCGTCAGGCGCTGCTGGCGTCCGGTTCGATCCCGATGGTCATGGAAGGCGTGCGCGACCTGCCGGGCGCCGGTGCCGGCACGTTCCGCGACGGCGGTCTGCTGGACTATCACCTCGACCTGCCCTACAGCGGCGACGGCATCGTGCTGTATCCGCACTTCACCGACCGGGTGATTCCGGGCTGGTTCGACAAGACCCTGCCGTGGCGCAAAGCTTCGGTCGAGCGTTTGCAGGACGTGCTGTTGCTGGCGCCATCGAAGGAATACCTGGCGCGCCTGCCCTACGGCAAACTCCCCGACCGTAACGACTTCAAACGCTTCATGGGCGATGCGCCGAGCCGGCAGAAATACTGGCGCGCGGCGATGGACGAAAGTCGCCGATTGGGTGATGAGTTCCTTGAACTGACTGCCAATGGTCGCCTCGCCGAGCGCTTGCTGACCCTTTAGTCAGCACAGCCGGGAACAAGCTGATAAACTCGCCGCCTGCCCGAATTCGCTGCGGCGAACGCCATCTGAACAGAGCTGAAATCACTGTGGAAATCTTCAAGGAATTTACGTTCGAATCCGCCCACCGCCTGCCCCACGTACCGGACGGCCACAAGTGCGGACGCCTGCACGGTCACTCGTTCAAAGTGGCGATTCACCTGAGCGGCGACCTCGATCCGCACACCGGCTGGATCCGTGATTTCTCCGAGATCAAAGCGATTTTCAAGCCGTTGTACGAGCGTCTGGACCACAACTACCTCAACGACATTCCGGGCCTCGAGAACCCGACCAGCGAAGTGCTGGCCAAATTCATCTGGAATGAATTGAAGCCCCTGCTGCCGGAACTCAGTGCGATCCGCATCCACGAGACCTGCACCAGCGGTTGCATCTATCGCGGCGAGTAATTCCCGCGACACAAAAAAACCACCGAGACCGGTGGTTTTTTTACGCCTATGCTTTTTGGCTCGAACCCGCCAAGAGGACAGGCCCATGAGGGACTGGCTGCTGGATCAGATCTTTGATTTCAACGGGCGACAGATTCGCCACGGGGTGCGCGGCGACGGCCCGCCGCTGGTGTTCGTGCACGGCACGCCCTTCTCGTCTTACGTGTGGCACCGCATCGCGCCGCACTTTTTCGCCACGCATCGGGTGCATTACTTCGACCTGCTGGGCTACGGCCAATCCGAGCAACCGGACGCCGATGTCTCCCTCGGCGTGCAGAACGAATTGCTCGCTCAGTTGCTCGATCACTGGAATCTGCAACGCCCGGACGTGGTCGCCCACGACTTCGGCGGCGCCACCGTGCTGCGCGCGCATCTGCTCAACGGCAAGGATTACCGCAGCCTGACCCTGATCGACCCGGTGGCGCTGACGCCCTGGGGTTCGCCGTTCGTGCAGCACGTGCGCCAGCATGAGGCGGCGTTCAGCGGCCTGCCGGATTACATCCAGCGCGCCATTGTTCCGACCTATATTCGCGGGGCGATTCACCGAAATATTCCCGATGATGAACTGGCGCCCTACGTCCAGCCGTGGCTGGGCGATCCGGGGCAAGCGGCGTTCTACCGGCAGATCGCGCAGATGGACCAGCGCTACACGCTGGAGGCGCAGCCGCTGTACCCGACGATCCGTTGCCCGGTGCAGATTCTCTGGGGCGAAGAGGATCAGTGGATCCCCATCGAACGCGGGCGTGAGTTGCACAAGATGATTCCGGGATCGCAGTTTCATCCGGTCCCGAATGCCGGGCATCTGGTGCAGGAAGATGCGCCTGAAGCCATAGTCGCCGCGCTGCTGCGGTTCCTCTGATCCAATCCCGTGACCCTGTGGGAACAGCTGCTCCCACATGGTTCGGTGCGGCGCCCGATGCACTGCTTTCGCGCCGATCATCCGTGCCTCGTCTATAAATACCCGCAACATTGCGTTTGGCACGACCGCTGCAACCACTTCGCGTCCTCCCCTTTCCAGCAAGGAACGCCCCATGACGCAAAACGATCCCGGCAACGATTACCCCCTCAGTGAAGTGCCGATGCACGCGCGCAAAGGCCTGGCCTCCACGGCGATGGTGCTGCTGGGCTTCACCTTCTTCACCGCAACCATGTTTGCCGGCGGCAAGCTCGGCGTGGCGTTCAACTTCGGCGAAATGCTCGCCGTCATCATCATCGGCAACCTGCTGCTCGGCGTGTACGCCGCAGGCCTGGGTTACATCGCCTTCAAAAGCGGGCTGAATTCGGTGCTGATGGGGCGCTTCTGTTTTGGCGAAGTCGGCAGCAAGCTCAGCGACCTGATCCTCGGGTTCACCCAGATCGGCTGGTACGCCTGGGGCACCGCGACGGCGGCGGTGGTGCTCGGCAAGTATTTCGATTTGAACGAAGCCACGGTGCTGGGGCTGATGCTGCTGTTCGGCCTGGTGTTCTGCGCCACGGCGTATGTCGGTTATCGCGGGCTGGAGATTCTGTCGTACATCGCGGTGCCGGCGATGATGTTGCTGCTGATGCTGTCGATGTGGGTCGCGACCGTGAAAGTCGGCGGCCTCGACGGTTTGCTCAGCGTCGTGCCCAGCGGTTCGCTGGACTGGTCGACCGCCATCACGCTGGTATTCGGTACCTTCGTCAGCGGCGCGACCCAGGCCACCAATTGGACGCGTTTTTCCCGTTCGGCACGGGTCGCGGTGCTGGCCAGTCTGATCGGTTTTTTCATCGGCAACGGCCTGATGGTGCTGATCGGTGCCTATGGTGCGATCGTCTATCAACAGCCCGACGTGGTCGAAGTGCTGCTGTTGCAGGGCTTCGCCATGGCGGCGATGGCGATGCTGTTGCTGAACATCTGGAGTACCCAGGACAACACCATCTACAACTTCGCCGTCGCCGGCTGCAACCTGCTGCGCACCGGTCGCCGCAAGACCGTGACCCTGGCCGGCGCCGTGATCGGCACCGCGCTCGCGTTGCTGGGCATGTACGACATGCTGGTGCCTTATCTGATCCTGCTCGGCACGGTGATCCCGCCGATTGGCGGCGTGATCATGGCGGACTTTTTCTTCCGCTGGCGCGGGCGTTATCCGCGACTGGCCGACGCACGGTTACCGGCGTTCAACTGGCCGGGGCTTGCGGCCTACGCAGCCGGGACGGTCGCGGCGTTCGGCTCGCCGTGGGTCGCGCCGCTGGTCGGCATCGCCGTTGCCGCGTTAACGTATATCGCAGTGACCGGCCTGCTCGGCGCCCGCAACGCGGCCGCCCCTCTACAAGATCTATAAAAGGATTCGCCCGATGCACATCATCAACGCCCGACTGCGCAACCAGGAAGGTCTGCACGAATTGCACCTCGAAGACGGCCTGATCCGCAGCATCGCGCGCCAGACCGAAGCGCCGACCCTGGGCCCCGACGACCTCGACGCCGGCGGCAACCTGGTGGTGCCGCCCTTCGTCGAGCCGCACATTCACCTCGACGCCACCCTGACCGCCGGCGAGCCGCGCTGGAACATGAGCGGTACGCTGTTCGAAGGCATCGAGTGCTGGGGCGAGCGCAAGGTCACCATCACCCAGGAAGACACCAAGACCCGGGCGAAGAAAACCATTCAGACCCTCGCCGCCCACGGCATTCAGCACGTGCGCACCCACGTCGACGTCACCGACCCGCAACTCACCGCGCTCAAGGCGATGCTCGAAGTGCGCGAGGAAAGCCGTCACCTGATCGACCTGCAGATCGTCGCGTTCCCCCAGGAAGGCATCGAATCGTTCCGCAATGGGCGCGAGCTGATGGAAGAAGCGATCCGTATGGGCGCTGACGTGGTCGGCGGGATCCCGCATTTCGAGTACACCCGCGACCAAGGTGTCAGCTCGGTGAAATTCCTGATGGACCTGGCCGAGCGCACCGGTTGTCTGGTGGATGTGCACTGCGACGAAACCGACGATCCGCATTCGCGCTTCCTCGAAGTGCTGGCCGAAGAGGCCCGCAGCCGCGACATGGGCGCCCTCGTGACCGCCAGCCACACCACGGCGATGGGCTCCTACGACAACGCCTACTGCGCCAAACTGTTCCGCCTGCTCGGGCATTCGGGGATCAGTTTTGTCTCCTGCCCGACCGAAAGCATTCACCTGCAAGGGCGCTTCGACAACTTCCCGAAACGCCGGGGCGTGACCCGCGTCAACGAGCTGCTCGAAGCCGGGATGAACGTCTGTTTCGGTCAGGATTCGATCGTCGATCCGTGGTATCCGCTGGGCAACGGCAACATCCTGCGGGTACTCGAAGCCGGCCTGCACATCTGCCACATGCTCGGTTATCGCAACCTGCAGAGCGCGCTGGATCTGGTCACCGACAACAGCGCCAAGGCCATGCACCTTGGCGAACGCTACGGTCTGGAACAGGGCCGCCCGGCCAACCTGCTGATCCTGTCGGCGGACAGCGACTACGAAGTGATCCGCAGCCAGGGCCTGCCGCTGTACTCGATCCGCAATGGCGAGGTGCTGATGAAGCGGCAGATGCCGGTGGTGGAGTTCGTGGAGGGTTGAGTGGCGGTTATTGCTCGCGCCGGTTTTATCGCGAATCGAAAGAGCCAGCCTGTCAGATCTGACAGGCGACAACCGCCTCGAACCGGCTCACAGTAAAGCCCAAGGGATCCATCGTTCCCGGGGGGACGATCATGAAAGGGACTTCACTTTTCTGTCGTGTGCGCCGTGCCGAACAGGCGCACTCGCAGCAGTTCTCCGTCGCGCTCCTCCAGCAGGATCGGCGCGGTTCCGCCGGGCATCACCACCTGCACTTCTCCCGCAGACACCCAGCCCACCCGCCACGCCGCGCTTGCCACTGCACTGGCGCTGGTGCCGGATGAGGCGGTCAGGCCTTCGCCCCGTTCGAATACCCGCGCCACAATGCGTTGATCGCCAGCACGTATCGCCCATTGCAGGTTTACCCCGGCCGGGCACGGCTGGCCGGCGCCGGTGGGCACGGCGAAGGCGATGGCGGTCAGACTGTCCGCCAGCGGCGACTCAAGCATCTGTTCGTTGCTCGGCAATGCCGCCTCGTCCTCCAGCAGCGTCACGCAGTGCGGATTGCCGATTCTCACGAACTGACTGTGTGCCCAGCCGGGATCGAGTTGCGCCAACGGTCGAACACGGCTGATTTCCACACCATTGAACGGCACCGGTTCAACGCCGAGCGCACTGACGGCTGCCGGGCCGAATCCGGGTTGCCCGAGATCCAGCCAGAAGCCCTGCACGCCCGCGACCTCAGCCGGCTTGACCGAGATCGGCACGGGCGACTGCGCATCCTGTTTGTCGTGATGCACCTGCAACGATGCGCCCTGCTCTGGCATCAGCCCCTGCTCAAGCAGTGCCTGAGAAAAAATCGTCAGACCGTTGCCGCTGCGTTCAGCCAGCGTGCCGTCGGTGTTGACGATCAGCAGATCAAAGGGTGCCAAGGACTGAAAAGGGCCGATCAGCAAGCCATCGCTGCGATGATGCCTGGCTCCGGCGGGCCGGATTGAATCAGGCCATTGGCAGAATGTCGCGGTGGTCTGCTCGCTCCAGATGGCTCTGGATGACGCCGCCTCTTGTGCGTTGGCCGGCAGGTCGATGCCCGCCTCACGTACCTGTAGGGGTGAAACCACGCCGTAGATATTGCCGCGCGCATCGTAAAACGTTGCCATCTCGTTTCCTGCGTTCAGGTTGCGGTTTGCGCTCCACTGTATCGCCTGACGTGATCGACAATCACGTGGAAATATCAGCAAAAGTGATATCACTTTGCCAAGAAACATCTCGTAGCAACTTCGAACAGGCCTTATGAACCGCGGCTTTCAGGGCATGTGCGCAACTTTTTGCGCAACTTTAAGCCTTTATGATCCGACTCGGTTCTGGATCAGGCTTTCGCCGAGGTTAGAACTTTCAGGAGATTCAGTTTCACCTCAAGGAGCGTCAAATGTTCAGTCCAGCCAACGAAACGCACTTCAGCCTGACCGTTGAAGACTACGTGGGCGACCTGCAAGTCCTGTCGTTCACCGGCACCGAAGGCATCAGCCAGCCGTTCCGTTTCGACCTGGAACTGGTCAGCGAAAACCCCGATCTGGACCTGGAAAAACTCCTGCACAAACAGGCCTTCCTTGCCCTCGATCCGCAGGGCTCGGGCATCCACGGCCAGATTTACCGCGTCGCCCAGGGCGATGCCGGCAAGCGCCTGACCCGCTACAAGGTTTCGCTGGTGCCGCAGCTGCAATACCTGCATCACCGCACCAACCAGCGCATCTACCAGCAGATGTCGGCGCCGAAAATCATCGCGCTGATCCTCGACGAGCACGGCATCAAGGGCAACGCCTACAGCTTCCAGCTCAGCCAGCCGTGCCCGGATCGCGACTACTGCGTGCAGTACGACGAAACCGACCTGCATTTCGTCCAGCGCCTGTGCGAAGAAGAAGGCATTCACTACCACTTCCAGCACAGCCAGAAAGGTCATCTGCTGGTGTTCGGCGATGACCAGACCGTGTTCCCGAATCTCGGCCAGCCGACGGCGTATGTGCAGGGCAGCGGCATGGTCGCCGAAGAACCGGTGATCAAAGGCTTCAAGCTGCGCCTGGAAACCCGCACCAGCCGCACCACCCGCCGCGACTACGACTTCGAAAAACCGCGCCTGCAAATGGAAGCGGCTTTTAAACCAGAGAGTAAGCCGGATGGCGAGAGCGCCGAACCGGATCTGGAAGACTACGACTACCCGGGCCGCTTCATCGACCGCGCGCGCGGCAAGTTCCTCAGCCAGCGCGCCCTCGAACGCCACCGCGCCGATTACCGTCAGGCCGAAGGTCGCGGCGATCAGACCAAACTCGTAAGCGGCCACTTCATGGAAATGTCCGATCACCCGCGCAGCGAGTGGAACGACCTGTGGCTGCTCACCGAAATCTTCCACGAAGGCAAACAGCCGCAAGTCCTCGAAGAATCGGTGACCAGCGACACCACCGACAACAAGGACGACTTCCACCAGGGCTACCGCAACACCTTCCTCGCCACCCCGTGGGACGTGTTCTACCGCCCCGCGCTGGAGCACCCGAAACCCCGCGTGCTTGGCAGCCAGACCGCCATGGTCACCGGCCCCAAAGGCGAAGAAATCCACTGCGACCCGTACGGCCGCATCAAGGTGCAATTCCACTGGGACCGCGAAGGCCAGGCCGACGACAAGACCAGCTGCTGGCTGCGCGTCTCCAGCAGTTGGGCCGGCGACCGCTACGGCGCCATCTCCATCCCGCGCATCGGCATGGAAGTCCTCGTCACCTTCCTCGAAGGCGACCCCGACCAGCCCCTCGTCACCGGCTGCCTGTACCACAAGGAAAACCCGGTGCCCTACGCCCTGCCGGCGAACAAAACCCGCAGCGTCTTCAAAACCCTCAGCTCCCCGGGCGGCGGTGGCTACAACGAACTGCGCATCGAAGACAAAAAAGGCGCCGAACAAATCTTCATCCACGCCCAGCGCGACTGGGATGAAAACGTCGAACACGACCAGAAGATTCGGGTCGGGAATGAACGTCACGACACGGTGGTGAAGAACAGCTACGCCGAGCTGAAGGCTGAAGAACACCGCACCACGATTTCCGATCGCAAAGTGGAAGTGAAAGCCAGCGATCACCTGACCGTTAACCAGGACCAGCACATAAAACTCGGCACCGCTCAGTTGACCAGTGCAGGCAAGGAAATCCACCTCAAGGCCGGGGACAAAATGGTCATCGAGGCCGGCAGCGAACTGACCCTCCAGGCGGGTGGCAGCTTCATCAAACTCGATGGCGGCGGCATCACGGTGGTCGGGCCGGTGGTGAAGATCAACGCCGGGGGCTCGGCGGGAACAGGTTCCGGGATTGCGATCCTGATGCCGCTGCTGCCGATCCCTGCGCCGTCGGCCAAGGCCGGCAATCTCATGGCGCCCGCGCAACCGGGCGTATTGCCGACCAAGCCCGAGTCACGGGAATACTTCTTCGACATTACCCTGACCGATGTGCCCGGCGATGAAGGTTTCCCGCTGGCCCACACCCTCTGGCAGATCGTCCAGGACGGCGTGGATCAACCGTTGCTCGAAGGTCAGACCGACGAGAACGGACGCGTCAATATCGACGAACCGCAACGCCTGAAACTCTCCAAAGCTTATGCCGAAGCCGGCCCGTTGTGGCTGTGCTATCCGGGGCAACGCGTGCCCGTGGCCCTGCATGACGAACCGGCGGATGCGGACAAGGAGCGCTTCGCTCTCGCTGCCCTCGACTTTCATGACAGCACCCACCACCGCACCATCAACACCGCCAGCAACGAACGCAGCAAGCAGGACTTGCTCACCGACGGCGACTTGTACAGCCGCCTGCACAGCACGGACGAATGACCATGACGGATTCCGCTACCCCCTACAACGGCGTTCGCCACAAGGAAGTCAGCCAGATCAACACGGCCGCCGGCAAAGCGCTGCCCGCCGTCAACGCGCCGGACTTTTTCATACAGGACAAGTCCGCCTTCGCGCCGAAGCGCAGTGGCAACCAGGTACGTTTTTTCACCACTGGCGAGGATTACTACAAGGATCTGGCCAAGAAAATCGCCAAGGCCGAAACCTCGATTTTCATCACTGGCTGGCAGGTCAACTACGATGTGACCCTGGACGGCAAGCAGACCTTGTGGGAGTGCTTGTACAACTCCCTCCAGGCGCACCCGACACTGAAAGTCTTTGTCATGCCGTGGCTGAGCCCGGCGGCAAGTGTCGGCACTCATGACTTCGAAACCATGCTGGCGGTTTTCCAGCTCAACGCCGGACTGAAGGTGCCGCGTGCCTTCTGCACCCCGGCCATCCAGCAAAGCGACATGAAGGGTCTGGGCTCGACATTTTCCCATCACCAAAAGTGCGTGGTGATCGACAACAAGATCGGCTATGTCGGCGGTATCGACCTGGCCTACGGTCGTCGAGATGACAACAACTTCAGCCTCAGCGCCGTCGACCGTCAGGGTAACGATGCCTATAACCCGGGGATTCCGCACCTGGGCTGGATGGACATGAACAAGCACGTCAGTCGAGCGGGCCTGCTGCTGGGCACGCTGTTCGACCTGTCCAAACCGCTGGCCGAAACGACCATCGGCACAGAAAACACCAACATCAAACTGGCGTTGCCCCGTCGCGCCAGCGTGATCAACGCCATCGCGGCGATTCAGAACTTCTTCGCAAGTCCCCCACTGCCCGTTCTGGACCGGGCAATGAAGGCTGGCAAAAGTCTGAAGGAGTCCGTGTCCTCCATCGATCCTTTGGCCAGGCCCAGGGAATATCTGACCGACGCGGCCATCCGCAATATCACCGCGCTGATCAAACACAACTGGACGCGCCTCCCGCTGGCCGAACCGCTCAAAGGCCAGGCTCAAGTGTGGATTCGCGAAGTCGAAACCAGCGCCGGCAATTTGCAGGCTTCCGTGCGTCTGAAGAGTTACGAGCTGATCAACAACTGGACGAACTCGACCGATCTCGGCCGCCTTGTCGCGATGTTCTGCGACAAGGGTTACGACGCGATGCCCGCAGAGAAAATGGGTTGGCTGAACAACATCGGCCAATTGACAACTTCATTGCTCGGGCACTTTTACGCGTTGCTGCAAGACCGCGTGGCCAATCACCGGGAGCCCTTTGAATATCTCAAACACCAACCGCAGCCGCTGGCTTCGGCAGATTACAGCCGGCTGGACAAGGATCAGCCGCGCATGCCGTGGCAGGACGTTCATAGCCGCATCGAAGGGCCGTCGGTGTACGACCTGTCGCGCAACTTCATCGACCGCTGGAACGGCCAACAGGCTTACATCGCCGAGATCAAGAGCCTGGAAAAAACCACCGTCATCGTCGCCCTGATGGAGTGGGTCAACACGCTGGTCAGGGACGCCGGCCTGCCCCATCACCTGGATCTCAACAATCAGATCAACCTGAAGCTGCCCATGCCCAAACCGGTCTGGATCGATCAGGCCCCGACCCTGCCGACGCCACCGCAGACAGCGCAAGGCGGAGTCAGCGTGCAAGTGCTGCGCAGCGCTTCAGCCGCGATGACCACTCAGGAAGCCAAGGGTCGAGACATGGCCAGGGTCAACCTGCCGCTGCCCGAGGGTTTCAACGTGGGCGGGGTCCAGGACAACTGCCTGCGCGCCATGCTGCAGACCATTTCCAGTGCCCAGCACTTCATCTACATCGAGAACCAGTTCTTCCAGACCGACTTCGGTGACGAGGGCGAGCTGGCGGAAGGCCGGCCGCTGTCCGGCCCGATGGCCAGCCTGCGCGACCCGTCCACCTTGAACGAGAATTTCGTCGCCCGGATCAAACTGCGTGAAGCGATGGAAGACCAGGACTTCACCCAGATCGACTGGAAAGAAGTCAACGCCATCAGCAAGGAGCCCGGCGAAGAGGCCCGCACCTTTCTCAAAAGTTTTCTGACGATCTGGCAGACCAACGCACAGGGCTGGCTGACGCAGAAACTGGGGAAAGAACAGAAGCTCACCAACACGATTGGCAAGGCGCTGGCCGACCGCATCGGTCGGGCGATTGCCGAAAACCGTCCTTTTCACGTGTACCTGATTTTGCCGGTGCATCCGGAAGGTGCGCTGAACGTGCTGAACCTCATGCACCAGGTTCACCTGACCATGCAAAGTCTGGTGTTTGGCGAGCAGAGTCTGGTCAAACGCATTCAACGGCACATGGCGATGAAGGACATGATGGATCGCGGGGCGAGCAAGGAAGAGGCCGGGAAGATTATTGAGCGGGTGGATACCAACAAAAAGCCCGTCTACGCCCAACAGGACTGGTCAAAATATTTGACCCTGCTCAACCTGCGCACTTGGGATACGCTTGGCGATCGCGTGGTCACTGAACAGATCTACGTGCACAGCAAGTTGTTGATCGCGGATGATCGTGTAGCGATTCTCGGCAGCGCCAACATCAATGACCGCAGTCAATGCGGGACACGTGACTCTGAGCTGGCAGTCATTGTGCGCGATAGCGAATCGACTGACGCCAAGCTGGACGGCAAACACAACCAGAAGGTAGGGAAGACAATCAATAAATTGCGCAAGGATTTGTGGAAGAAGCACTTCGGGATGAGTCAGGCGAAGAAAGATGGCCCCGTAGCTCACTTCACTGTTTCGGACGAAGTTCTCGATCAGCCTGCTGCTGAAAAGACCTGGAGAGCCATTCAGGCTCAAGCCGCCAGCAACTCCAAGGCATATGAATACTCCTTTAACTTCATTCCGCGAAACTTCAATCAATCACAAGTAATCGAATCCTCAACTGCTCAGCAGTATCAAGATGGATTTCCTTCCCCAATCTGGCCAACCTGGACTTATCGCTCAACGTTGCATTTGAAACTAGGCGGCCAAATATCGGATCCATTGCCACATGAGCAAGGCTTCTGGGAAAGCAAAACTCTAGCTGGTGTGAAAACGTATCCTGCTCCCATTGGAGTTAGAGGTTTTATTACCGCTTTACCCATCTGTTGGACAAAGGGCGAGAACAATGAATCAGGGTTGAACCTGACAATCATTGCTCACAACCAAGACAAAAAAACTGACGTACACATCGCAAGTTTGAGCGAAGCGTCACATCGAAATGAGCACAGTTCATGACACGGATTATCATTACCTTCGCCTGCCTGCTGCTGGGAGCTCAATCAGTCTTTGCTGAACCTGCCTTGCAAGAATGCCTGGGACGCACCAGATTCGAGTCGCCAGAAGCATTCGAATGGGCAACGTTTGCTATTGAACGCAGCAACATGAAAGGAGCAGGAGGCCATGTATTTTCTAAAAGTGTTCATGCAGTAGGTGACTACGTCAGTTATGACTATGACGAAATGACCATCAGAATCAGCGACGTCACGACACGGGAAAGTTTTGACAGAGAACGCAACGCCATCGTTTACGAAACCGAGCACTATAAAAAAACTCTGCAGGACGATCTCAAGACCAACGAGTACCTGTTGGCATCTATCAAGGAGATGAAGTACTCAGACGACATCATCAAAACCCAGGAGAACCGAATCACTCAGCTGGAAGAGCGGATTAAAAAAACCAAAAAATACGAACACGACCTGGGAATCCCTGACTCTCACGTCTTGGGCAGCAAGGAAACGCCCTACGAATTCCTGCTCTGGCGCAACAACCGGGTGTTCTACTTCAACATGAACAAACCCGCCGAAAACTCCGCACAACGGATCAAGGACCTTGCCGCGCGCTTCGAAGCCCGCGACCTCTATCAAGTGCCCGAAGGCCCCGGCGTCTGTATGCCCTACGGATTTATCCATGACGACGGCAAAACCGGTTTCAACGTCAAGAACAGCCTGCGCTTTACCAGCACGCCCAACGTCATCATGAGCCTTATCAATGCCTCACTCGGCAACCACGCCAAACCCACCGACGGCACCTACGACACCGACTACCGCCCCGGCTACGACGCCGAAATCTGGAAAAAGTCGAAGATCATGGAGAAGTTCTACATCGGCGATCGCATGACCACCCTCGAAGGCTGGCGTCTTGACCCTCGTCCGGAAACCACCGAACAGGATCGCGCCTGGTTCGCCATCGCCCATGTCGGTGGTCTCGCGAGCCCGCTGATCGCAGCGCAGATGTTCACTTTCCAGAAAGGCACCGACGGCCTGAAAGATCTGGTGCCACCGCCCGAAACGGTTATTCCGCGCTTTTTGAAGTTGACGCAAAGTATCCGTGAGCAGTGAGAGTCGGGTCGTGAACATGAAGCCCCATCAAAGTAAGTACAGTTCATGAACCGAATCTTCTTTTCCTTCGCAGTTCTGCTGCTGGGCAGTCAGTCAGCACTTGCAGAACCTGCCCTGCACGAATGCCTGGGACGCACCAGATTCGAGTCACCGGAAGCATTCGAGTGGGCAACGTTTGCTATCGAACGTAGCAACATGAAAGGTGCAGGAGGACACGTATTTTCCAAGAATGTGCATGCGGTGGGCGACTACGTTAGTTATGACTTTGACGAACTCACCATCAGAGTCAGCGATGCCACGACACGTGAAAATTTTGAAAGACAACGCAACGCCATCGTTCACGAAACCGAGCTCTACAAAAAGCGCCTCGAGGACAAGCTTGAAACCAACAAGGACCTTTTGGTATCGATCAATGAGATGAACTATTCCCGTGACCAGGTGAAAAAGCAGGAGGAACAAATCAAAAAACTGGAAGAGCAAATACCCAAAGTAAAAAAATACGAACACGATCTAGGTATCCCCGACTCCTACGTCATGGGCGGCGAAAATATCCCCTACGAATTCCTGCTCTGGCGCAACAACCGGGTGTTCTACTTCAACATGAACAAACCCGCCGAAAACTCCGCACAACGGATCAAGGACCTTGCCGCTCGTTTCGAAGCCCGCGACCTCTATCAAGTGCCCGAAGGCCCCGGCGTCTGCATGCCTTATGGCTTTATCCATGACGACGGCAAAACCGGTTTCAGTGTCAAGAACAGCCTGCGCTTCACCAGCACGCCCAACGTCATCATGAGCCTGATCAACGCCTCACTCGGCAACCACGCCAAACCCACCGACGGCACCTACGACACCGACTACCGCCCCGGTTACGACGCCGAAATCTGGAAAAAGTCGAAGATCACGGAGAAGTTCTACATCGGCGATCGCATGACCACCCTCGAAGGCTGGCGTCTGGATCCGCGCCCGGAAACCACCGAACAGGATCGCGCCTGGTTCGCCATCGCCCATGTCGGCGGTCTCGCGAGCCCGCTGATCGCAGCGCAGATGTTCACTTTCCAGAAAGGCACCGACGGCCTGAAAGATCGGGTGCCACCGCCCGAGGCGGTCGTTCCGCGCTTTTTGAAGTTGACGCAAAGCATCCGTGAGCAGTGAAACGCTGTCACCGATCAGCCGAATCGGGAACTCAAGGTCGCGGCCCATGGACTGATGTGCAACGATGTTGCCCTGCATCACGCCATTGACCGCAAGACCAAGGACGTTTCATGACTGCCATCAACACCCCGCCACCCCTCGCACCCGGACGTCTGCAACAGATGTCCACGCGCATCGCTTTCTTCATTGCCGGGCTCGGCATCGCCGCGTGGGCGCCGTTGGTGCCGTACGCCAAGGCGCGGGCCGGGCTCGATGAAGGCACGTTGGGGTTGCTGTTGCTGTGCCTGGGCGTCGGTTCGATTCTGGCGATGCCGCTGGCGGGGATTCTGGCCACGCGATTTGGCTGCAGAAAAGTGGCTACCGGCGGCACGCTGCTGATCTGCGCGGCGTTGCCGTTGCTGGCAACGGTGTCGTCGATTCCGGCGTTGATCGCCACGCTGTTCATGTTCGGCGCCGGACTGGGCACGGTGGATTCGACGGTGAACCTGCAAGCGGTGATCGTCGAGCGGGCCAGCGGCAAGAACATGATGTCGGGGTTCCATGGTCTGTTCAGCCTCGGCGGGATCGTCGGCGCGGCGGGTGTGAGCGCCCTGCTCGGTCTCGGGTTGTCGCCACTGGCGGCGATGCTGGTGGTGGTCGTGGTGCTGATCGCGGCGCTGTTCAAGGCGGTGCCGCACATGTTGCCTTACGGCAGTGAGAGCTCGGGCCCGGCGTTCGCAGTGCCCCACGGAATCGTGCTGTTCATCGGCGGCATGTGCTTCATCGTGTTCCTTACCGAAGGCGCGGCGCTGGACTGGAGCGCGGTGTTCCTGGCGCAGGAACGCGGGATCGACACCGCCTATGCCGGGCTGGGTTACGCAGCGTTCGCGTTGACCATGACGGCCGGCCGTTTGACCGGTGACCGGATCGTCCGCGCACTGGGCGCAACCCGGATCATTCTGTTTGGCGGACTACTGGCAGCGGCGGGATTGTTTCTGGCGACGTTCGCCCCGAGCTGGCAAGCCGCGCTGCTGGGCTATGCGCTGGTCGGTGCCGGCTGTTCGAATATCGTGCCGGTGCTGTACACGGCGGTGGGCAAACAGACGGTGATGCCGGAAAGCATCGCCGTGCCGGCAATTACCACGCTGGGTTATGCAGGGATTCTGGCAGGGCCGGCGGTGATCGGCTTTGTCGCCCATGCCAGCAGTTTGAGTTTCGCCTTCGGGCTGATGGCGACGTTGCTGGTGGCGGTGGCGATTGGCGGGAAAGCGCTGAAGGTCTGAGCTGGATCGTTCCCACGTCGAGACGCGGGAACGATCAGTACAGATCAGAAACCGACGCTGGCCTGCACGAAGAACGTCCGCGGCGTGCCCACGTAGATCCCCGAGTTGTTGTCGCTGGAGCGGGTGAAGTACTGCTTGTCGAAGATGTTTTTCACCCCGGCGCCGAGCTTCAGGTTCGACAGCTGTGCACCGAAGTCATAGCCGCCGCGCACGTTCCAGGTCACGTAGCCCGGAATGTCGCCGTACTGCCCGTCCGCCGTGCCTTCGGTGATGTAGTTGCCATTGAAGCTGCCGTCAGCATTCACGCCGGTGCCCGGCGAGCGCTGTTTGGACTGGGCGAAACCGTCGATGTTGTAGGTCCAGCGGTTGATGTCGTAACGCAGGCCGACGGTGGCCACCTGACGCGAGTAGAACGGCAGGTCGCGGCCCTTGAAGCCCGGGATCTCGCCTTCATAGGTCGCGCGTGTGTAAGTGAAACCGGCGTTGGCGGTCAGGCCGTCGAGGCGTGGATCGAGCGCCGCCATGTCGTAGTGCACCGACGCTTCGACACCTTGGTGCTTGGTCGCGCCGAGGTTGGTCCAGCCCACGTCGTTGCTGATGTATTGCAGTTCGTCATCGAAGTCGATGTAGAACAGCGTCACTTCACCGCCCCACACGTCATCGTTGTAGCGCGTGCCGATTTCGTAAGTCTTGGCTTTCTCCGGTTCCAGGCCATTGGCGGTCTGGTCACCCGAGCCGCCCTGGCCGAGCTGGAAGTACTGCAGGCTGCCGAACGACGTCTCGTAGTTGGCGAACAGCTTCCACGCATCGGACAGGTGATACATCACGCTCAGGGCCGGCAACGGCTCGTTGCTTTCGATGCTGCGGTTTTTCTCGGGGACGGGTTTGCCGGCGGTGTCGAGCACAGCGCGATCATGCCAGTCGGTGCTGATGTGTTCGAAGCGAATGCCCGGGGTCACGGTCCAGTTGCCGACGTCGATCTTGTTGTCGATGTAGACCGAGTTGGCCTCGGTGCCGCCGGTACGGTCCTGGAACACATGACCGTCGGAGGTCTTGGTGACCACCGGCTCGTTGTTGACCAGCGCCAGGCGGCTCGACTGCTCGTGCATCGCCTCTTTCAAATAACGGTAACCGACGCTGACTTCCTGGGTGGTCGGGCCGACGTCAAACACACGCGAAACACGCGGCTCGATACCCAACGTGTAGTAGGAGCGCGGGAACGAGCTGAGGGTTTTCTGATCGCGGGCGGCGATGGTGCTGCCGCGAAAGCTGTCGGAATAGTAGGTCAGCACTTCTGCCTGGGTGCGCTCGTCGATCTGCCGGATCCACTTGAACGACACGTCCTTGCGGCGGCCGCTGAAGCCGTCGTAGTCGCGGTCGGACTGGAACGGTTTGTCGTCGTACTGCTTTTGCGTCAGGCCGCCGGGCATGTCGGCGCTGGCGTCGTAGTAGTGGAAGTTGAGGCTGAAATCGTCCTGATCGGTCGGTGCCCAGTGGGTCTTGAGGATCACGTCGTCGATGTTGTTGCCATTGTTGCGCTCGCGGTAACCGTTGCCGTTGACGCCCGAGTACAACAGCGCCATGCCGATGCCGTTGTCGGCGGTGCCGCCGAGGAACGCCGTATCGATGTGTTTCCAGCCACCGTGCTGCGAGGTTTCCAGGGTGGTGCCGATTTCACCGGTGGTTTTTTCCGGGATCGCGCGGGTCACGAAGTTGATCACGCCGCCGACGTTCTGCGGTCCGTAACGCACGGAGCCGGCACCACGGACCACGTCGATGCTGTCGAGGTTGCCGGAAGAAATCGGCGCCATCGACAGTTGTGGCTGACCGTACGGGGCGAACGCGGCCGGCACGCCATCAATCAATACGGTGGAGCGTGGCGACAGGCGCGACGTCAAACCCCGTACGCCGACGTTCAGCGAAATATCGCTGCCGCCGGTGCCGTTGGCTTCCTGCACCTGCACGCCCGGCACGCGGCGCAGCACGTCGCCGACGTTCATCGCGCCCTGCTCGACCATCGCTTCGCGACGGATCACCGTGCGCGCGCCGGGGTGGTTCTGCACCACGGCGGCGTCGGCGTCGCCGAGCCAGTCTCCGACCACTTTGATGTCGGTCACGCCTAGTTCCAGCGGGCCGTTGGCGGCGGAAGTCGGGGCTGGGGACAAGGTCACCGAACCTTCATTGATCTGATAATCCAGACCGCTGCCTTGCAGCAATTGGCGCAGGGCCTGCTCCGGAGAAAGATTGCCATCCACGGCCGGCGCTTGTTTGCCGGCGACCAGGTCCGGGCTGAAAAACACCTGCAACGAGGTTTGCTGGCCCAGTTCACTCAGGGCCTGACCCAACGGCTGTGCGCGGATGTGAATGGCTTCGGCGGCGAGGGCCATCGGTACGGGGGCGTTGACCGCCAGTGCGAGCGCCAGCGGTAACCAAGGGGATTTTTTGTTTTTGGCGGTGGAGGTTTTCACGTCGAACGGAGTCCTGTGGATCGCAAGAGTGTGCGGCTGTTAATGCAAACCAGTTGCAGTTGAACAGGAAGACGACGAACTCGAAAAAAACCTGAATTTTATTTTGAAATTATTTCCTGGCTGCCGTCGGCAAGAGTGCGCACGGCCACTGGAAGGATGCTCGGCAAGGCCCTGAGCAAGGCATCGGTATTGTCGGATTTGAACACGCTGGTCAGGCGCAAATTGGCCACGGCGGGGTTAGAGACCTTCAGCGGCTTGTCGCGATAACGCGACACTTCCTCGGCGACTTCGCTGAGGCTGGCGTTGTTGAACACCAGTTTGCCGCTGCGCCAGGCTGTCAGCTCCGCCGGGTTGACCGCGTAGGCCGGCGTTACTTTGCCCTGTGCATCGATCCGCGTGCCGAGGCCGGCAGTGAGGCTGATGAAATCGGCATCGGCCGCACCACGACCCTGCACCCTGACCGTGCCCTGCTCCACCGCGACCCGGGTCTGCGTCACATCGCGGCGCACATCGAAACGAGTGCCAGTCACCGTGACCTTGCCGCTGCCGGCCTCGACCACGAACGGGCGAGAAGTATCGTGCTCGACGCTGAACATCGCTTCGCCTTCAGTCAGCTCGATGAGCCGCCGATCCTTCTCGAAACGCACCTGCAAACGGCTGCGGCTGTTAAGGTCGATTACCGAACCGTCCGGCAGCGCGACATGCTTGCGCTCGCCCAGCGCGGTGGCGAATTCGGCGCTGTAACCTTGCGGGTGATTCAGACCGCTGAACAGACCGAGCCCGAGCGCCACCGAGACCACGCTGGCCGCTACGGCATAACGCAACAACGGACGGCGTTCGCGCCGCGCCGGCGGGGTTTCGCACAAAGCTTTGAGGCGTGGCGCCGGCAGCAGATCCGCCGCCGTCCACAAGCCCTGGAGCAACTGGAATTCGTCACGGTGCTGGGGATGTTCGTTCAGCCACGCGTCGAAGCGCTGCTGTTCGTCGACACTGACGGCCGGCTCCTGCAAACGCACAAACCAGCGTGCCGCGTCATCGCGCACCGTTGTTTGCCCGCACGCGCAATCACGAGTATCCATCATGGAATGTCCTGTTTGGCTGGGGATGAAAAGACGCCGCGGCTCATGATTGCGCCCCGTCCAGGCGATCACGCAGATGCCGCAGGGTGCGGATCATATACTTTTCCACCATGTTCTTGGACAGGCCCAGGCGCTCGGCGATTTCCGCCTGGGTCAGGCCCTCGATCTTCTGCCAGACGAAAATCCGTCGGCAGTTGACCGGAAGCTCCGTGAGCGCGCGTTCGATGGAATCGGCCAGCTGGATCGCATGCATGTAATGCTCCGGATCGCCGCTCGGCGACTCACTGAGATCGATCGCCTCCGACTCCATGGCGCCCCGCCGGTCCTCACGCCGATAGCCGTCCACCGCGATGTTGCGCGCGGTCTGATGCAAATACGCCCGGGGTTGCTGCACCGTCGACGAATCGGATTCGAGCACCCGCACAAAGGTGTCGTGCGCCAGATCCTCGGCCTGCGAGCGATTGCGCAGGCGACGGGTCCAGGTGCCGATCAACTCTTCGTAATGCTCGAGAAAGCCGGGTCTGCGGGGCAGCATGGGGATCATTGCGGCGTGCTGAAGAAAGGGGCGTGAATAGTAATGCTTCCTATTAAGCTGAAGCAATGGATTCCTCGGGAATGCCGACGAAGCTGTTTCCTTCTATCAATCCGGCGCTCTAACCCGCGGCAATCCCTGCCTTGCGCGGGCAGAACCACCCGTGCATCAGACCCGCCTGAAAGAACTGGACCGGCGCCTCGAACCCGGCCGACTCGATCAGACTGGCGACCTGCGGCACCGGCAGAATCGCCACATCCCGGGCATACGCCGTGCGCGCTCGTTCGAGCATTTGCGGCGGCACCTGGGCCGAAGCCATCAGCGTCATCCAGTGACGCAGCAATGCTTCATAGGCCGGGGATTGAGTATCCGAGGCCAGATCAGCATTCGCCAGAATCCCACCCGGTACCAGACGACGGGCAATCTCATGGAAAAAGTCGATACGCACCTGAGGATCAAGCAAAAACTGCGACACCAGAAAACAGGTTGCGCCGTCGTAACCGGATTCATCCGTCAGCGTATCGAGGTAGCCTTCGTGAAAATGGCAGCGGGAGAGAAAACCGCCCTCTGTCGCTCGCTGACGGCACACGTCGAGCATGGCGCCCGAAGGGTCGACTGCGGTGAATTGCCAGCCGGGAAACTGCTGCGCCAGATGGGCCATTTCCACACCGGTGCCCACGCCGACGCAGAGTATCCGGGCATTCTCCGGCAGGCCCGCGAACACTGAATCCAGCAGCAGATACAGGGCATCACGAAGGGGCGCCATGCCGCTCCACTGTTTGTCATAGACGGCGGACTGCTGGTCGAACAAGGCCTTGAGTGCTTGATTGTCCATGGAAAACCTTCCTCTGCGTCATGATCGCGGTGAAGTTTCATTATCGCAGGGCTGTCAAGACCTCCCCGATACAGCCTGAGATTGATCATTCCACCCATCAACTGGTCGCAATCCATCAACCCCACCCTCACGCCGCACCCTAGATTAGATCCCACAACAACACGCCGTGGAGATCGCCTCATGCACAGTTTCCAGACCCGCAAGCAGCACAGTCCGGTCGACGCCTGGGATCAGCAGGATCCGGAGCAGGCCGTCACCCTGCCCTCGCGTTATTTCTACGACGACAACCTGTTCCGTGCCGAGCGCGACAACATTTTCATGAGGGCCTGGCATGTCGCCGGGCATGTCAGTGAGTTCGCCGAGCCGGGGCAGTTCGTCGTCACGGATCTGTTCGACCAGAGCGTGGTGGTGGCGAAGAATCGGCAGGGGCAGATCCATGGTTTTCACAACGTCTGCCAGCATCGCGGCAATCGCCTGCTCGAAGAACGCCGTGGCACTACCGGCGGCGGGGTGCGCTGCGCCTATCACTCGTGGTGCTATGAAATGGACGGCAGCCTGCGCGGTGCGCCGCGTTGCGAGCGGATGAAGAATTTCGAGCTGGCGCAGTTCAACATTCCACAGGTGCGCACGGAAGAACTCGGCGGCTTCGTCTACTTCAACCTCGATCCGAATGCGCCGTCGCTGCGGGATCTGTTCCCCGGTGCCGACGAAGAAATGCGCCGGGTGTTTCCGGATCTCGCGGACATGCGCCTGATCGAGGAACAAGACGTGATCGTGCCGGCCAACTGGAAGGTGATCATGGACAATTCCATCGAGGGCTATCACTTCAAGCTGTCCGGCCCGTGCCACATCGACCTCGCCCGGCTGATCGATTTCAAGGGTTACCAGTTGATCAAACGCGACAACTGGTGGACCTACGCCGCACCGGCCAATCTGTCGGCGACCGAGGCCTATGGCGTGCCGCTGAAAAGCGAACTGAACCCGCAGGAATGCTTTTTCAACATCGGCCTGTGGCCGAACAACACCTTCTACACCTTCCCGTTCTCCGAGCTTCTCGGCTCGTTCATCATGATTCCGCTCGACGCCGAGCGCTCGCTGCTGCGCTTCGGTTACTACTCCTGCAACCCCGAGACGGCCGCCGTCAGCACGGCGTGCATGAAGTGGATGAACGAAGACCTCGGCCCCGAAGACATCGCCCTGAACATCTCGGTGCAAAAAGGCCTGCGCTCGCTCGGTTATGACCAGGGCCGTTACATGATCGACGCCCAGCGCAGCAATGAAAGCGAGCATCTGGTGCATCACTTTCATCGTCTGGTGTTCAACGGTATTCACGGCCATTGCGTGGACTGATCCGCCCTTCCCTCGTCATTTGTCTGAACGGAGCAAACCATGGACGAAACCGGGTTTGATTACCTGATCGTGGGCGCCGGTTCGGCCGGTTGCGTGTTGGCCAATCGCTTGAGCGAAGACCCGAACGTGCGCATCCTGCTGCTGGAGGCCGGGCCCGAGGACAAGAGCTGGACGATCGACATGCCGTCCGCCGTGGGCCTTGTGGTGGGTGGGTCGCGCTATAACTGGAGTTATCAGTCGGAGCCCGAGCCGTACCTCGACGGCCGCCGAATCGGCACGCCGAGAGGCCGCACCCTCGGCGGTTCATCGTCGATCAACGGCATGGTCTACATCCGTGGCCATGCCCGGGATTACGACGGCTGGGCCGAGCAAGGCTGCGTTGGCTGGAGCTATCGCGAGGTGCTGCCGTACTTCAAGCGAGCGCAGACTCACGCCGGCGGTGGCGATGACTATCGCGGCGGCGACGGCCATTTGCACGTCACTCCCGGCGACGTAGAAACACCATTGTGCGCGGCGTTCATCGCGGCCGGGGCCGAGGCCGGTTATGGCGTCAGCGAGGACTTGAACGGCTATCGTCAGGAAGCCTTCGGCCCGGTGGATCGCACTACACGCAACGGTCGGCGCTGGAGCGCTTCGCGCGGTTATCTGAGCGAAGCACTGGCTCGGGGCAATGTGCGCGTGGTCACCGATGCGTTGGTGCTACGCATTCTGTTCGAGGGCCGGCGAGCGGTCGGGATTGATTATGAACAGAACGGCGAAACGAACACCGTCCGCGCTCGCCGGGAAGTGTTGCTGACGGCCGGGGCGATCAATTCGCCGCAGTTGCTGTTGCTCTCGGGCGTCGGCCCGGCGGCGGAACTGCGTGACCTCGGGATCGGCGTCGTGCACGACCTGCCCGGCGTCGGTAAACGGCTCAACGATCACCCGGACGCGGTGGTGCAATTTCGCTGCAAACAACCGGTGTCGCTGTATCGCTGGACCACCGCGCCGGGTAAATGGTGGATTGGCGCGCGCTGGTTCGTCCGTCACGACGGCCTGGCGGCGAGCAATCACTTCGAGGCCGGTGCGTTCCTGCGTTCCCGAGCCGGTGTCGAACACCCGGACCTGCAACTGACCTTCATGCCGCTGGCGGTGCAACCGGGCAGCGTCGAGCTGGTGCCGACCCACGCGTTCCAGATCCACATCGACCTGATGCGCCCCACCAGCCTGGGCAGCGTGACCCTGCACAGCGCCGAACCGCGGCGGCCGCCGAGGATTCTGTTCAACTACCTGAAGACCGCGCAGGACCGTGCCGACATGCGCGCCGGCGCTCGGCTGGTGCGGGAAATCATCGAGCAACCGGCGATGGCGCCGTTCAAGGGCGAAGAGCTGGTGCCGGGCCGTTCGGTGCAGACCGACAACGAACTCGATGCCTGGGCGCGGCAGGTCACGGAAACCGGCTACCATGCCAGCGGCACCTGCAAGATGGGGCCGGCGGGCGACCCTGAAGCGGTGGTCGATCCGCAACTGCGAGTGCATGGCCTCGACGGCTTGCGGGTGGTGGACGCGTCGATCATGCCGGCGATCGTCAGCGGCAACACTAACGCACCGACGGTGATGATCGCGGAAAAGGCCAGCGACCTGATCCGTAACCTCACGCCGTTGCCAGCCCTCGATGTACCGGTGTGGATCAACCCGCACTGGCAGACCGAACAACGATGAAGCAGAGATGGCGATGACCCGATCCGCTGAAGCTGTACCGCGCAATGAAGCACCGCTGCGAGTGGCGGTGCTGTTGCTGCCGGCGTTTTCCAATTTCGGTCTGGCGGCAGTGCTCGAACCGCTGGCCATCGCCAACTGGTTGAGCCAGCGCACGCTGTTCGAGTGGACGTTGCTGTCGTTGCAGCCGGGCCCGGTGACGGCCAGCAACGGTCAGGCGAGCATCGCCGACGACGGTTTGAACAACGAACAGGCCTTCGACGCCTGCGTGGTGCTGGCCAGTTTCGAGGTGCATCAACACAGCCGCAATCCGGCGCTCAAGAGTTGGCTGCGCAAGCAGGCGCTGTTCGGCGCGGTCTTGATCGGCGTGGAAACCGGCACCGAACTGCTGGCCGCCGCCGGTGTGCTCGACGGCTACGAAGCGGCGGTGCATTGGGACAACCTGCAGGGTTTTCAGGAGAGTTACCCCAAGGTCCGCGCCCGACCGCAGCTCTATACCCTCGAACGTCAGTGCCTGACCTGCGCCGGCGCGACCACCATTCTCGACATGCTGCTGGGCTGGATCGGCCAGCGTTTCGATGCGGATCTGGCCCGGGAAATCGGCCTGCACCTGTTGATGGGCCAGATGCGCGCGCCGGCGGACAATCAGCTCGACGGCGGTCTGGGCAACAGCGGGATGTACGGCAACAAGATCCGCCGTGCCGTGCAACTGATGGAAAAGGCTCTGGAAGAACCGCTGGACTGCGAGGCGATTGCCAGCGAAGTTGGCCTGTCGCGACGGCAACTCGAGCGCCAGTTCAAACATCAGACCGGGCTCTCGCCGCTCAAGTACTACATCACCCTGCGCCTGGCCCGGGCGCACAACCTGTTGCAACAGACGCAGATGAGCGTGGCCCAGGTGGCGGCGTGTTCCGGGTTTGGCTCGCTGGAGCATTTCTCCCGCACTTACCGCGCACGCTTTGGCTGCCCGCCGAGCGAGGATCGGCGTCAGGCATGGAGCGCGCCGGTGATGCGCCAGCCGTTGAGCAAGGCACCTTGAAACGAAGAGCGGCCATTCACCCGTGACGTTGCGCAAGCCTTGCTGGCAAAAAAATGCCTGCAACAGGCAGGCATTGTTGAAACTCGGACGTTCAGTTGTGCGTTCGGACCTCGTCGCACGATTGACCACTTGAATTCATTAACCGGACCACTACCGATGCAGTGTTCCCCATTACGCCATTGATCAGGTAGTTATAACGAACCGAGCCATTTCCAATGAGTTTGATTTTGTTCCATTCCTTAAAGCAATCAACGGAGCCATTCTCGATGTCAGCCCGTGTTACATTTCGGCTCAATGATGTCGAAGCGCCCTGGATGGGTACCTCACCTTCGGAATCACTGCATCCCTGAAATTTGCCGATGAACTCGTCACCCACTTTCGCCTCATTTGACAACGCCCCCACTTTTACCGAAATGCCGTTAATTTGAGGTTTTGAGCTGCAGTTAATCACACCGTTAAACAAGTCTTGAAAATGAATATCAGCCATTTCTGTTGCTCCATGAATTGATTGGTTTGATGCTCGCACAGGTTAAATTGAAACCACGCGCCTCAAGCCAATCGTCGTCCCTTATCAGCTTTTTGCACACTGTCAGAACTGACAGTCATTCAATACCCATTCGCTATAACAATTTGTTCTTTCCAGCCAAACTCAATTTCACTGTGGCACGAATCCGCGCGGGTTCTGGATCAGCCATCCGAGAACCCATCGCTAATTCAGCTGGCGGTAGACCGGCTCCTCTTCGTCGAGGATGCCCATCAATGCATTGAAATGCTTATCCGCAAACCCCGGATAATCCAGCCATTGCCGACACGTCTTGCGCGCCACTTCATCGCTGGCCACGCGCAATTCCTGCCCGGTCGCCAGTGCGGTGATATACACCTCGCACGCCCGCTCGAAGTAATACAGATCATCAAACGCCTGAGCCACGCTCGGCGCCGCGACCAGCAATCCATGATTGCCCATCAGCAGGATCGGCTTGTCACCGAGCAGCCTGCTCACCCGCTCCGCCTCTTCCCCAAGACCCATGCCATCGAATCCTTCGTCAATCGCCACCCGCTCGAAAAACCGCATGCTGTTCTGCTCGATCGGTGGCAGGCGCGAGTCCTTCAGGCATGCTAGCGTCGTCGCGTATCTGCTGTGGGTATGGAGGATGCAACGGGCCTGGGGCTGGTTGCGGAAGGCGCTGTGCAAGGCCCACGCGGTTTTGTCCGGGGAGTCCGGGCAGTCGAGACTGGACGGATCGTCGGCATTGAGCAACAGCAGATCACTAGCACGGATCCGCGAGAAGTGTTTGCCGTAGGGGTTGATCAGAAACTCGCGACCGTCCTGCGAAGTGGCCACGCTGAAGTGATTGGCGATGGATTCGTGCAGGTTCAAACGCGCGGCCCAGCGCAGGGCGCAGGCCAGCTGGATTCTCAGGTGTTCGACGTTGTCGTGCATGGCGCGGCCTCCCGGTTTCACCCGAGTGTAGAGCGCATGCTTTCATCGACTTGACGGGAAACGACAGTGGCTGCCGTTTTGAGCCGGGTGTCCATCAGAAACGGGAGCGAGCACGCTCGCTCCCGCCGGTTTCACTGACGGTAAATCAGCCTTTTTCGTCGATCCCGGCTTGCAGGGGCTGACTGTCCAGATGACCGCTCAGGGTCACCGGGCCGACTTTCAGGTTGCCGTTTTCAACGGACACCTTCGGTGCATTTTCTTCAGTTTTGTGCGGCAGATCCAGGCCGGCTTTTACGCCGTAGTCGAGGTTACTCAGGTCGGTTCCGCTGACCTTCGAACCACCCAGATCGACCTTGCCTTCGGTGGCGGAAATCCGCGCACCGGTCAGTTGGGTAGCGCCGCCGACGGTGAGATTCACACCCTGACCAGACCTGATACCAGACGCCTGTTTCACGCTGTCCTTGTGCGCGTATTCCCCGTCCACTTTCAGCGTTGGTTTGTAGTCAGTGCCAGCCAGTTTGCCCTTGTCGTCGGCCGGGGTCTTCTTGGCGGTCAGGCCCAGATCCACGTCGACCTTGGCGTGAGTGCTGGAATCCTGACGGCTTTCGACCGACAGATCACCCGCCACGTTGCCGCTGACGTTGCGCGCATCAATCCGCGCGCCGCTCAGGCTCGCATCACCGCCACTGTTCAACACCACGGTGTCAGCCTTGATCCGGCTATTCTGCTGGGTGGTGCCTTGCAGGTAGTCCACGCCGACCTTGGCCCCGGCATTGAAGCCGTGATCGCTGCTGACTTTTTCATCGGCGGTGGTCGGTGTGCTTTTGCTCAGATTGCCGCCGGCGTTCAGCGCTACGTTCCAGTTGTTGCGGTTGTCGCTGGACTGCGCGGATTCCTGAACGAAACCGCCCTTCTGCGCATCGATGCTGACGTTCGGCGCGCCGACCTGAGTGCCTTGCAGGTGCACCGAATTGCCGCTCAGGGCGATGCCGTTCTGGCTGTTAAGCTGGCCACCGCTGAGGGTCTGGGTGTTCTCGTTGACCCGACCGATGTTGAAATTACCGCTGAGGTTGCCGCCCTGATCGCGGCTCTTCTCGCTGCTGGTTTTGCTGCCGCCGGCCTTCAGGCCGCCGCCGAGATTGCTGCCGGTGGCGACGTGCGAATCGGTGGCCGCTTGCAGGTCGAGTTTGCCGTCGGCTTTCAGGTCGATAGCACCAACGCTGTCGATCTTCGTGCCCTGCTGCACCTGATTGCCGCCGCTGCTCAATTGCACCGGGCCGTTGCCATTGATACTGGCTACGTGGGCCTGGCTGTCGGCGGTCTGGTTGTCTTTGTGATCGAGTTGGAACCCGGCGCCGAGATCGACATTGGTGCCGTCGGTGCCCGGCAAAGTGCCGACGGTCAGCGAACCGTTGCCACGCAGGCTGGAGCTGTCGCTGCTCTGGCGGTCGTTGGCCTGATTGAGAGCCAGATCGCCGCCGGTCTTGATGCTGACACCGCCCTGCCCGCCATCGAAACGGCTGCCTTCGAACTGGGCATCGCCGCCGACATTGATGCTCACGCCCTGATTGCCAGCGTAACCGCCAACCACCGCCGTGGAGCTATCCTTGCTCGACTGGCTGCTGCCACCCGCGCCGCTGCCGGCCACGTTCACGTCTTCACCAGTCTTGGTGTAGACGCGCACGTCGACCTTGGCATCCACCGTTTTTTCGGTGCTGCTGTGGGTGTTGTTCGCGGCATCGGCCACCAGTTTGTCGGCGCCGATGTTCACTTTGCCGACGCTGGCGTTGTACTGGGTGCCCTGGTCGTGCAGCGTGCCGCCGACCTTCACGTCCACGGTCTTGCCGTCGAACCGGCTGACCACAGCGTTGCTGCCTTGCTCGGTTTTATCGGCGCTGGCATGACCGATTGCCACGTCGATACCGACGTTCGGCTGACCGAGATTGGTCAGTGCGTCCTTGTCCGGCACCTCGCCGCCGAGCACGTCTTTCACCGCACCGGCAATCGGCCGGGCGATGTCTTTGTACTCGACGTTGGCGCCGATGTCCGCCGACCAGTTGCTCTCGCTGTGAATGATGCTTTCGGTGTTGCTGGCAGCACGGTTGTCGACTTCGTTGGCGGCGACGTTCAGACCGTTGCCGGACTTGAGTTGCGCGCCCTCGGTGGCGAGTTTGTCAGCGTTGATGTTCAGGCTGCCGCTGCTCTGCACGCCGGTGGTTTGCGCGGTGGTTTTGCCGGTGGTGTCTTGCGAGGTGCTGTGCGAGAAGTCCACGCCGCTACCGGCGCGGTCGAGCCCGCCGGTGTAGTAAAAACCGCCGCCAGTGCTGCGGGTCTCGGTCGAGGTGCTGTGGCTGTCCTGCTCCGCCAGCAGCGAGACGTTCTTGCCGCTCAGGCTGGTGTCGCCAGCGGTGGATTTCACCTCGGCGCCCTTGAGCGTCACGTCGCCGCCCGCGTTCACCTGCACGCTGCCGCCGCTGAGGCTGGAACCCTGCTGCGTGACGTCGTTGGTGGTGACGGTTTGCGCCTTGTCTTCGTAATGCACGCCGGCGCGATACTGCTCCGCCGTCTGCTCCTTGGCGTAAGCGTCGAAACCTCGGGTCTGCGTTCTGTTGCTGCTGTCGTCGGTGTTCTGCGTCGAATGCACCTTCACATCACCCGCCGCATCAGCCGTCAGCGAACCGCCGGCCTTGACCGTGGAGCCGGCAACTTCGATGTCCTTGGCGCTCTTGAGCTTGAGGTTGCTGTCGGAAGCCAGCTCGCTGCGCACCGTGGTGCTGTCCTTGCTGTTCTGCCGGGACTCGTCCTTGGTGATGCCGAAGAACTTGCTGTCCTTGTCGTGGTTGTTGCTGTGCGAAGTGTCCTGCACGCCGTCGATGGTCAGCGAACCGTTGTCGCTGATCACGCTGGCATCCTGGCCGCCGCGCACCTGGCTGCCGCTGATGCGCACGTCGTCGGCCTTGACCACCAGTTTGCCGGCCGCATTGACCTTGCTGCCCTGATGCTGGGTCTGGCCCTTGTCGGCGTCGCCGGTCTTGCCGAAGAAACCGCCGCCGACCAGGTCACCGGAATAGCGGTTGTCGCTGCTGCGGTTGGTGCGGGTCGCGGTGGTGATTTCCACCTGTTTGCCGGCCAGTTGCAGATCGCCGGCGCTGTTCAATTCAGCGCCTTCGGAGCGCAACAGTGCGGCGGTTTGCAGGGCAATGTTGCCGGCCTTCAGCTGGCTGGTGATGCTTCGCTGCTCTTCGCTGCTGCTGTCCCAATCGGCTTTCCACAGGTGTTTGCGGTGCTTGCCCTGATCGGTCTGGGTGTGGCTTTCAGTGGCGGCGGTCAGGCGCAGATCGCCGCCGCTTTGCACGCTGAGGTTGTTCTTCGCGTCGACCTTGGCGGCTTTCAGTTCGGTGTCTTTGCCGGACGAGAGTTGCGCGTCGCGGCTGGCGACGATCTGGCTGCCGTGCTGGCGCGAATCGCTGTCGGTCTTGGTGCGCTCGTAAGTTTCCCAGGTGATGCCGATGGTGCTGTTGTTCCAGTTTTCGCGCTGTTCCTGAAGCTTGCGGCTTTCGACGGTGGTCAGGGTCAGATTGCGCTTGGCATCGACCTTCACGTCGCGACCGCTGACGTCGGCGGCGGCCAGCGTCAGGTCCTTGCCGCTGTGCAGGCCGACGTCGCCCTGGCTGCTGCGGATGCCGGCGCGGGTCACGTCGAGGCTGTCCGGAATCGCCTGACCGCTGACGCTCAAGTCGCCCGCCGAACGAATCTGCACGCCGTCACGTCCTGCGACTTGCACCGCGCCGACCTTCACGCCCGCGCCTTCAGCGGTGCTGACGATGTTGATGCGCCCGGCCTGCATCGCGCCGAACAGGCTGGCGTCGATCCGTTGATCGGTGGTGTTGCCCGCCGGGTCCACGGCTTTCACCTGGCCGCTGGCGTAGTCGATCTGATTGCGCCCGACGGTGAGGTTCAGTTGATCGCGAGCGCTGATTGCGCCCTGGCTGTCGATGCGCGGCGCGATCAGGTTGATCGAGCCTTCACCGTTACGCAGCCCGCCGCCCTGGATCTGCAACTGACCGGTGGCGTCGCGGGTGCTCAGGGCTTGCAGCTTGCCGTCGTTCAGCTCGGGCCGGCCGACCACCAGATTGGCGTTCGGCGTGTTGATGAAACTGCCGCCATTCACCGAAATGCCGTTCGGGTTGGCGAGCACGTAGTCGGCGGCGCGACCGAAGATTTCCTGGGCGCCGTTGATGGCCGAAGGGTTGCGGCTGATCACTTCGTTGAGGATCACGCTCGCGGCCTGGCCCTGCAATTGCGGGTTGGCCGCCAGTTGCCCGGCGAGCTGCGATTGCCCGGCCTGCAAGGCGTTGTTCAACACCAGGCCCTGTCGGTCGACGTTGTAGTCGAGGAATTGGTTATGCGAAAGCCCCGAGCCGTTGGGCGCGACGATGTTGACGATCGGGACGCCGCCCTGGGTCTGCAGTTGCGCGGTGCCGCCGGGGCCGGGCGCGACCACCACGCCGCCGGCCATGGCGCCCGGCAGGTGAGCGACCAGGAACAGGCTGGCGATGGCCCAACGCAGTTTGCCCCGTGGGGAAAGATGAAACGCAAAGGTATTCATTGGCATAAAAAACTCTCCATGTAGTGCGGCATCACGTTGCGCGTTGAGTTGAAGGCCACGGCTGTCGCGCTCAGGTCCGATGGCTGTTGTTCACTGACGTTCATATCTGTAATCCGACCCGCATCAGCCAGGTTTCAGGCTCGCGGTGCAGGCCGGTCGGGGTGTTCAGGCTGCGTTGATAATCGACGTCCACTTGCAGGTTTTTCCAGCCCAGGTTGAGGCCGATGCTGGCGCCGCTCAGGCGTTGAACCGGGGCGCCGTGATCGGCCTTGATCCAGCCGTGGTCGAGGCCGACACGCGGGGTGAGTTGCATCGGCAAATCGGTGCGCAACGGCAGGCGCAAGGTGTTGCGCCAGATCGCGCCGCTGGCGCCAGACGCGCTGCTGACACGGTAACCGCGCACGGCGGAATCGTCGGTGCCGAGCAATTGTTCGATGGCCGGCAGCGGGTCGGGGCTGTACTGCAAATTGAGTTGGCTCTGCCATTGCCAGGCTTGCGCGCCGAGCTGGCCGTTGCGCCATTGGCTGAGGCCGGCGCGGTACTTGCGAAACTGTGCCTTGGGCAGGTTTTTGACCTGACGATCGGCATCGTCGTCGGCGCCCAGCCAGCGCAAACCCTGGGCGTAATTGACGTCGAGGTTCCACACCGCGCGGTCGAGCCAGAACAGATTGAGCCCGGCCTCGGCCACGGTCAGGGTCGGGCTCTGGATGCCGAGGCGGACGCTTTCCAGATAGCTGTCGACATCCTTGTGCGCCAGTTGCAGATTGGCGCTGAGCTGATGGCTCTGGTCGCGCCACAACACACGGTCGGCGCGCAGGCTGAGTTGATCGGTGATGCCGGTGCTGTGAAAGGTCAGCGTGCTGAGCTTGAACGGCGCGCGGTATTCGGCGTGGCTGGCGAAAGTGCTGAACGTCCAGTAACCGTAGGGAATCGCGTAATAGAGGCTGGCGTTGCGGCTGTAGCGGTCGCCCTGATTGAGGGTGTCGCTGGCGCTGAGGCTCAGCAGGTCGTTGAGTTCGAGCGGGCTGTCGAGGGTCAGGCTCAACGTGTCGCGATCACGACCGGTGCTGGCGCTGCCGAGGTTGTCCACGCCCAGGCCCAGGCTCCAGCGCGACTGTCCCGAGGTGCGCGAACGCAGGATGATTTTTGACGCACCGGGCTGGCTGCCGGGGGCGATGTCGGCGGTCAGATCGAGCGAGCGCAGGCGGTTCAACTGATCCAGACCCTGCTCCAGATCCCGCAGGTTCAGCGGCTTGCCGAGCATGCCCGGGAATGCACCGCCGAGGGACACCGGCAGGCTCTGGTCGGCCAGTTCGATGGACTCGATGTAGCCTTCGTCGATCAGGATATCCAGCGATTGCCCGGCTGCCGGCGCGCTGCTCAGGTAAGGCCGACTGGCGATGTAGCCCTTCTCCACGTACAGCGCGGTGATGGTCGCCAGCAGATGGTTGATCTGGCCGACGCCCATGCACGGCGCCAGCAGCGGTTTGATCCGGGCGTTGAGTTTGTCTTTATCGATCAGCGTGCCCCCCCCGATACGCGTACCACTCAAGGGCCAGCAGCGTTCGTCGGGTTTGATCGATTCAGGAATGGCCGGAGTGGCAGGCGTCGGGCCAAACGCGCCGCGCTCCAGTTGGCGCTTGCGCTGTTCGAGTTGCAGTTGTTGGAGATCGCGCTGTTGCAGTTGCTGCTGGCGCAGCACTTCCTGGCCAGGGGCTGACGCTTCGGCGGCGAGAACGCTGGACGCAGACACACTCAACAACAAGGCCGACAACAGCGGGCGCGGTAGGGAACGACTACGAGAAACAGCGCAAAGCAAATACGGCACTCAACATCCTTGCAATCAACTGGCTTAATGCCACCCCATCAATTGCGGTGATAGTCAGAGCCTTCCTACACAAATGCAAGACGCTTCCTACAGCGCTTACATTTCTTAAACAAATGGTCAGCTTCTTTTTTCAACGGTCTTCATCTGACGATCGGCGGGAAAAATCAATTGCCACAAAATATTACTCGCGTCATATTACAACCGTAATAACGATCCGCTTTTCGCAGGTATTACGCCATGACCAGCATGCCAACCGTAGAACCCGATCTCGCCGCTCCGGTCAGTGCTTCCAAACCTCCCCTGCTCAAACGCCTGCTGTTGCCCACTGCGGGACTGGCTGCGCTGGTGTTCGCCGGACTGTACGCCGTGCATTGGTGGGGCACCGGGCGGTTTCTCGAGGAGACCGACGATGCCTACATCGGCGGCGACGTCACGGTGATCGGGCCGAAGGTCGCCGGTTACATCGAGGAAGTGCTGGTCAGCGACAACCAAAGGGTGAAGGCCGGCGACGTGCTGATCCGCCTCGATGCCCGCGACTACCGCGCCAATCTGGCCAAGGCTGAAGGCGCGGTCGCCGCCGAAGAGGCGCTGCTGGCCAACCTCGACGCCACCGAACAACTGCAGCAAGCGGTGATCGGTCAGGCCCGCGCCGGCATTGATGCCGCCAGTGCCGAAACCGCCCGTTCGCGAGATGACAACGCACGCTACAAACGCCTGGTGACCACCAATGCAGTCTCGGTGGAAAGTGCACAACGGGCCGACGCCACCTTCAAGACCGCGCAAGCCTTGAGCGCCAAAGCCCAGGCCGAACTGCTGGCCGCGCAACGCCAGCTCACCGTGATCGAAACCCAGAAACAACAGGCCCGCGCCGCCCTCCAGCAAGCCCGGGCTGAGCGTGATCTGGCGCAACTCAACCTCGGCTACACCGAACTGCGCGCCCCGGTCGACGGCGTGATCGGCAACCGCCGCGCGCGGGTCGGCGCTTATGCGCAGGCCGGTTCGCAGCAGTTGTCGGTGGTGCCGGCCAGTGGTCTGTGGGTCGATGCCAACTTCAAGGAAGATCAACTGGCGCGGATGAAACCCGGCCAGCGCGTGAGCATCCGTGCTGACGTGTTGTACGGCCAGGAGTTCCACGGTCGCCTCGACAGCCTCGCCCCGGCCACCGGTTCGCAATTCAGTGTGCTGCCGCCGGAAAACGCCACCGGCAACTTCACCAAAATCGTCCAGCGCGTGCCGGTGCGGATTCTGCTCGACCCGGCCGACGGCGTGCTCGGCCACCTGCGTCCGGGCCTGTCGGTGACGGCTGAAGTCGACACCCGTGCCCAACCTGAAACCACCGCCGTGGCCAGCGCGCCATGAGCACCGCCCTCACCGCCTCCGCGCAGCCATTCAATGCCGCCGAGATGGCGACGGCGACCAAAGTGTTCGCCTTCGCCACCATGTGCATCGGCATGTTCATCGCGCTGCTGGACATCCAGATCGTCTCGGCCTCGCTGCGCGATATTGGCGGCGGGTTGTCCGCCGGCACCGATGAAACAGCGTGGGTGCAGACCAGTTACCTGATCGCCGAGATCATCGTGATTCCGCTGTCGGGCTGGCTGTCGCGAGTGTTCTCCACACGCTGGCTGTTCTGCGCTTCAGCGGTCGGCTTCACCCTCGCCAGCCTGCTCTGCGGCATCGCCTGGAACATCCAGAGCATGATCGCCTTTCGCGCGCTGCAAGGTTTTCTCGGCGGGTCGATGATTCCGCTGGTGTTCACCACGGCGTTCTTTTTCTTCACCGGCAAACAGCGGGTAATCGCCGCTGCCACCATCGGCGCCGTGGCTTCGCTGGCGCCAACATTAGGCCCAGTGATCGGTGGCTGGATCACCGACATTTCCTCCTGGCACTGGCTGTTCTACATCAATCTGGTGCCGGGAATTTTCGTCGCCGTGGCAGTGCCGATGCTGGTCAAGATTGATCAGCCGGAACTGTCGCTGCTCAAGGGCGCGGACTATTTGAGCATGGTGTTTCTGGCGCTGTTTCTCGGCTGCCTGGAATACACCCTCGAAGAAGGCCCGCGCTGGAACTGGTTCAGCGACCAGACCATCCTGACCACCGCGTGGATCAGTGGACTCGCGGGGCTGGCCTTCATCGGCCGCACGCTGCACGTGGCCAATCCGATCGTCGATCTGCGCGCGCTCAAGGATCGCAACTTCGCCCTTGGCTGCTTCTTTTCCTTCGTCACCGGGATCGGCCTGTTCGCGACGATTTACCTGACGCCGCTGTTTCTCGGCCGGGTTCGCGGCTACGGTGCGCTGGACATTGGTCTGGCGGTTTTTTCCACCGGGGTGTTCCAGATCATGGCGATTCCGCTGTACGCCTTTCTCGCCAATCGCATCGATCTGCGCTGGATCATGATGGCGGGCCTGGCGTTGTTCGCGTTGTCGATGTGGGAATTCAGTCCGATCACCCACGACTGGGGCGCCGGAGAATTGCTGCTGCCGCAGGCGCTGCGCGGGATTGCCCAGCAACTAGCGGTGCCGCCGGCGGTGACATTGACGTTGGGTGGCCTGGCACCGGCGCGGCTCAAGCATGCGTCGGGCCTGTTCAACCTGATGCGAAACCTGGGCGGTGCAATCGGGATTGCGGCGTGCGCGACCATTCTCAACGACCGCACCAACCTGCACTTCACCCGGTTGGCGGAGCATCTGAACAGCAGCAACGAAGCAGTGAATCAATGGCTGGCCCAGGTCGGCGGCAACTTTGCCGCGCTGGGTCAGAGCGGCGATGTCGGCCTCACCGCCAGCCTGCGTCAGCTATGGCTGCTGACCTACCGTGAAGCGCAAACGCAAACCTACGGCGACACGTTCCTGATGATCATGGTGTGCTTCGGCATCGCCACGGCGATGGTGCCCTTGATGCGCAAGGTGCAACCACCGGCCGCGCCGAGTGCCGATGCACATTGATCGATCAGGCTTGCGGAGTTTTACGGAAGCCCACAGCCAGGCGGTTCCAGCTGTTGATGGTGCTGATCGCCAAGCTCAGGTCGACCATTTCCTTGGGTGAGAACTGGGCAGCGACGGCTTCGTAATCTTCGTCCGGGGCGTGGGTCAGGCTCAGTTGGGTCAGGGATTCGGTCCACAGCAGCGCGGCGCGTTCACGCTCGGTGAAGAACGGCGCTTCACGCCACGCGGTCACGGCGAACAGCCGGCGCGGGGTTTCGCCGCCCTTGATCGCGTCGGCGGTGTGCATGTCGATGCAGAACGCGCAGCCGTTGATCTGCGAAGCGCGCAGCTTGACCAGTTCGATCAGGGTCTTTTCCAGCGGCAGTTTCGAGACGGCGGTTTCCAGGGCAATCATCGCTTTCAGGGCATCGGGGGACGCGGTGTAGAAATCGATACGAGGTTTCATCGGGGATCTCCGGGGCAAGTGAATGTGGGGCTACGTTAGTCCCGGCGCCCGGACCGGCAAATAGCCAATCTCCCGGAAGATGGGTAGGCCACTGCGTCGGTGTCAGAAAAGAAAGTGTGAAAGGACAATTGCCATCACTCGTTGCGCGCCACTAGAATGCGATCAATTCTTAATTGCACCCTAATCGCACTCTCGATTGCATCTCTGGCAACGGACGCCCGAAACGAGTACCTGCCCTCCATGTCGTCCCTCGATCAGCCGTTGAATCAGCAAGTCCAGACGCTCTACAGCGAACACCACGGGTGGCTGCAGGGCTGGCTTCAACGCAAGCTGGGCAACCGCTGCGATGCGGCCGACCTGGCGCACGACACATTTTTGCGCCTGCTCACCCGTCAGGTGATCAAGCCGTTGGGCAGCGAGCCCCGGGCGCTGTTGACGCACATCGCCAAAGGTCTGGTGATCGACCGCTGGCGGCGCCAGGACCTGGAGCGCGCGTATCTCGAAACCATCGCGCACCTGCCCGCCGCCGAAGTGCCGTCGCCGGAAACCCGCTACCTGATTCTCGAAACCCTGTGGCGCATCGAAGCGCTGCTGCGCGAACTGCCGGAACAGACCCGCGAGACCTTCCTGCTGTCGCAGATCGAAGGCCTGACCTACGCGCAGATCGCCACGCGCCTGAATGTTTCGTTGATTACCGTCAAACGGCACATGCGTGCCGCGTTCATTGCCTGCCTGAGTGTCGCCTGATGAGTTCGTCGATGATCAATCCGCAGATTCTCGGTGAGGCCGCCGACTGGCTGGTGCAACTGCATTCCGGCACTGCCACCCCGTCCGACCATCAGGCCATCGCCCAATGGCGCAGCCGCAGCGCCGAGCACGCCATGGCCTGGCAACGGGCCGAAGCGCTGCTGGGGGATTTGCGCAGCGTGCCGGCCAACGTCGCGATCCAGACCTTGAAACGCGCGTCCCGCAAAGAAGGCCTGAGCCGTCGCCAGACCCTCACCCGCCTCGGCTTGCTGTTGATGGCCGGGCCACTGGGCATGGCCTCGCAACATGTGCCGTGGCAGCAATGGACCGCCGACCAGCGCACCGCTGTCGGCGAGCAGAAGAACCTGCAATTGCCGGACGGCACTCAACTGGTGCTCAACACCGACAGCGCCGTGGACATCACTTTCAGCCCGGTGGAGCGTCGCGTCCTGCTGCTCAACGGCGAAGTGCTGATCAACACCGCCGCAGACGCCAGCGCCCGTCCGTTCATTGTCGAAACCCCGCAGGGTGTGGCCCGCGCGCTGGGCACGCGATTCTGCGTGCGCACCGAGGGTTCGCGCAGTCAGGTGTCGGTGCTTGAAGGCCAGGTTCAGATCACCCCGCAACTGCTCAAGCACAGTGCGATTCTCCAGGCCGGTGAGCGTCAGCGCTTCAAACTCAACAGCTTCGACAGCGCCGAAACCTTCGACACCGCCTCCCTGGCCTGGGACAAAGGCATGCTGCTGGCCAGCAACATGCGTCTGGACGAATTGCTCGGAGAGCTGAGCCGCTATCGCCGGGGCGTGCTGCGCTGTCATCCGGACGTCGCGGCGATGCGCGTGTCCGGGGCGTTTTCCCTGCGCGACACCGACGCCAGCCTGCGTCTGCTCAGCGACACGTTGCCGCTGAACATCAACAGCCTGACCCGTTATTGGCTGTCGGTGGAACCGCGTGTCTGAGCCCTCGGAAAATATTTTCCGTATTCACTGATACCTTTTCGCGTCTCGTCCGGTGAGTGGATAGACCTTTCAATTCCACGCCCCCGACAGGAACACCGAATGACCGCAATGCCATCGCCCCGCCCCGCCACGTTTGCGCTCAAGGCCCTGAACCTGAGCCTGGCCCTGGCCTTCAGCGCACTGCTGCCGAGCGCCGCCCACGCCGCCGACAGCGTCAGTGAAAGCGCCAGCCGCAGCGTCAACATCGGCCCCGGCCTGCTCAGCCATGTGCTGGCGCAATTTGCGGTCAGCGTCGGCGTGCCGCTGTCGTTCGATCCGGCGCAACTGGGCAATCGTCAGAGCCCGGGGCTGCAAGGCAGTTACACCGCGCAGAGCGGTTTTGCCCGGTTGCTGGAAGGCAGCGGTTTCGAGCTGATCAGCACCGGCCACAACGGTTACACCGTGGCCCCGAAAGTCGCGGCGGACGGCGCGCTGGAACTGGGCGCCACCAACGTCAGCGCCCTGCGCGACGACAGCGGCGACACCTTTGGCGGCGAACAGGTCGCGCGGCGCGCGCAGATCGGCATGCTCGGCAACCAGGAGGTCAACGACCTGCCCTTCAGCGTCACCAGCTACACCGCCAAGACCATGGCCGACCAACAGGCCCAGACCGTCGGCGATGTGTTGCTCAACGATGCCTCGGTGCGCCAGTCCAATGGCTTCGGCAACTTCTCGCAGATGTTCATGATCCGTGGCCTGCCGCTGGCCTCCGACGACATCTCCTATAACGGCCTGTACGGCGTGCTGCCCCGGCAGATCATCGCCGTCGAAGCGCTGGATCGAGTGGAACTGTTCAAGGGCCCGAACGCGTTCGTCAACGGCGTGACCCCGAGCGGCAGCGGCATCGGTGGCGGGATCAACCTGCAACCCAAACGCGCCATGGACACGCCGACCCGCAGTGTCACCCTCGATTACAGCGCCGACGGTCGGGTCGGCGGGCATCTGGATCTGGGCCAGCGCTTTGGCGAGGACAACCGCTTCGGCGCGCGGGTCAACCTGATGCAGCGCGAAGGCGACACCGCGGTCGATGACGAAGATCAGCGCTCGTCGCTGTTCAGCGTCGGCCTGGACTATCGCGGCGATCGCCTGCGGGTCTCCACCGATTTCGGCTACCAGAAGCAGGTCATCAACCAGGGTCGCTCGGTGATCTATGTCGATTCGAGCCTGACCAAAGCCCCCAAAGTGCCGCACGCCAATGCCAGCTACGCCCAGAGCTGGAGCTACTCGCAACTCGAAGACACCTTCGGCATGGCCCGCGCCGAATATGACCTGAACGACAACTGGACCGCCTATGTGTCCGGCGGCGCCAAGCACACCCGCGAGAACGGGGTTTACTCGTCGCTGACCGTTACCGACCTCAACGGCAACGCCCGTGGCGGCATGCTCTATTCACCCCACGACGAGGACAACCAGAGCGCCATGGCCGGGCTCAACGGCCGTTTCGATACCGGCCCCGTCACGCACCAGTTGAACATCGGCTGGGCGGGCATCTGGGGCGAGCAACGCTCGGCGTTTGAAACCATCAGCACCGCCGGGCGCTACAGCACCAACCTGTACAACGTCACCGACAAACCGCGCCCAGCACCTACCTCGTTTGCCAGCGACATCAACGACCCGCGCATTACCGGCAAGAACATCCTGCGCAGCGAGGCGATTTCCGACACCCTCGGCTTTGTCGATGACCGCATCCTGCTGACCCTCGGCGTGCGCCGTCAGGCACTGAAAGTCGACGGCTGGAGCACCGCCAGCGGCGCCCGTACCTCAAGTTACGAAGAGTCGATCACCACCCCGGTCTACGGCCTGGTGATCAAGCCGTGGGAACACGTGTCGTTCTACGCCAACCGCATCGAAGGCCTGGCCAAGGGCCCGACGCCGCCGACCACGGCGATCAACCGCGACGAAACCTTCGCCCCGGTGCGCAGCAAGCAGATCGAGGCCGGCGTGCGCCTGGACATGGGCAGCTACGGCGCCAACCTCGGCGTCTATCGCATCGAGCAACCGTCGAGCTACACCCAGGACGGAATCTTCCGGGTCGACGGCCAGCAGACCAACAAAGGCGTGGAACTCAACGTCTACGGCGAACCGCTCGACGGCCTGCGCCTGCTCAGCGGCGCAACCGTGATGAAGACTGAACTGGAAGGCAGCAGCAACGGCGTGAATGACGGCAACCGCGCCGTCGGGGTGCCGCGCTTCCAGTTCAACCTCGGCGCCGACTGGGACATTCCGGGGCTCGAAGGCGCCGCCCTCAGCGCGCGGATGTTGCGCACCGGCGGCCAGTACCTGAACGCCGCGAACACCCAGAGCATTCCGGCGTGGAACCGCTTCGATCTGGGCTCGCGTTATGCCTTCAAACTGGATGAAAAGCAGATCACCCTGCGGGCCAATCTGGAGAACGTCGCCAACGAAGCCTATTGGGCCTCGGCCAACGGCGGTTACCTGACCCAGGGCACGCCGCGTACGCTGAAGGTGTCGGCCACCGTGGACTTCTGACCGCTCGTCATCCGGCCGGCACCAAGGGTTCGGCGCGTCTGACCAATATCAGGTAATCCCCTTTCCGGAGACAGACCATGATGACGCGCAAACTCACCTCGCTGTTGTTGATCGGCCTGCTGGCCACAGGCTCAGCCGCGACATTCGCCGCCAACGACGGCGCCGATGCCACGGGCACCAAATCCGGCTCCACCAGTGGTTCACAAATGCCGCCCGACAACACGCCGGGCTCGCCGTCCGGCGGCAGCGGCGCGGGGGGCGGCACCGGCACTAACGGCGGTGCCAGCGGTTCGGGCTCGGGAGCAGGTGGTGGCACTGGTTCGGCCGGTGGCGGCACGGGCGGAGCCGGCGGTGGCACTGGCGGCTGAACGAACAAGAGCAGGCCGTGGTAAACGCCATGGCCTGTGTCTGAACCCTACCGTTTTTTGTCAGCGATCCGAACGTAGCAATTCGCCGAAACCGACGTCCATCGACAACACGGCCGCGCGATTGCGGCCGGCGTTTTTGGCCTGATACAGCGCCGCATCGGCGCGCTGGATGAACAGCTCAGGGCTGTCGTTGCCCAGCGGAATAAACGAATAGCAGCCCAGGCTCACCGTCAGATAACCGGTGGGCGAGCCGCTGTGGGTGATGTGTTTGTCCATGACGCTGCGGCGGATCTGCCCGGCAATCGCCAGCGCGCCGTTGATGTCGGTATCCGGCAGCAACACCGCGAACTCTTCCCCGCCATAGCGCACCGCCAGATCGGACTTGCGCTGGCAGCAGTTCTTCACCACCTGCGCGACCTGCGTCAGGCAATGGTCGCCGGCCACGTGGCCGTAGGCATCGTTGTAGCTTTTGAAGAAATCGATATCGAGCATGATCAGGCTCACCGGGCTCGACTGCCGCGCGCCCCGGGCAAACTCCACCTCCAGCGAGCGCTCGAACAGACGCCGGTTGGCCAGCCCGGTCAGGCTGTCGTGGGTGGCGATCTGCTCCAGCGTCCGCTGGGCCTTGCGCAGGTTTTTCTCGATCCGCTCGCCATCGCGCACCTGATGAATGAACACCCAGCCGAACAGCCCCACGCCGAGCATCACCAGCGCCACGATCACGCTGGACTGGAACGCCCGGTCATACCAGCCCTGGAGGATCGTGTCCCGGGACGAAGACGCCGCGACCACCAACGGGTAGCTTTCCAGCTGCCGGTAACCATAAAGACGGGTGACACCGTCGACCACTGAATCGATCATCGCGGTGCCGGCGGACGCATTGGGCAGCAACTTCTGGTAGATCTCGCCCTTGGCCAGCGAGGTGCCGATCAGGCTCTCGTCGAACGGCCGCCGGGCGAGCAAGGTGCCGTCGGTCAGGCCGAGGAACATGGTGCCGTTGTCGTCCAGGCTGAAGCTTTTGAAGAACTTGTCGAAGTACGACATCTTGATCCCGGCCAGCAACACGCCCTGGAAATTGCCGGCGCGGTCGTTGACCCGTTTCGAGATCGGGATGATCCACTCGCCGTTTTCGCGGCTGCGGATCGCCGGGCCGATGTGCGCCACGGCCGAGACGTTCTGCTGGTGAAACTTGAAGTACTCGCGATCCGCCACACCATTACCGCGCGGCAGATCCGCGAACGAGGTAATCACCCACTGCCCTTCGCGGTCGAACAGAAACATGCCGTGCAACTGCTCGAGTTGCTGCACCCGCCGGGCGAGGGTTTTCTGCAAACGTGGCTTCTGCGCCGCGCCATAACCATCGTCCTGAACCCAGTCGACCAGGCTGGTCAGCACCAGATCCGCTGCCAGAAAAGTGTCTTCAGCCTGCTGTGCCATGGCCCGGGTCAGGTTGGCCGACGACACCTGTGCGTTGGCCAGATCCTGGCGCCGCGACTGTTCGATCTGCAAATACAACAGGCCGGACAGGCTCAGACACACAGCCACGATGAACAACACCGCCGCCTTGCGCAGGGGCAAACGCTTGAGGGTGCCGCCGGGGGCCTGATGCGGATCGTGAATGGGGATAGGCAAAAGCGTGTCCTGGGCAGGTACGACAGGGGCAAAAGCCCGAAACCCTTGTTTTTGTGAGCGTAGCCCACCGGGTTGTGTGGGGCAACCAAGTGCCACCGAGACAATCCCGACCCTGTTGCTATCGGCGCGCAGGGCAATTGGATGACCTGCGGCGCGAATTATTTTTGCCTGCCCGTTTTCCTTGCTTTTACCCCCGGCTCGACAACCGCCGCATTGCACTGTGCAGATGCGCCCGCGCACTTTCCGGATCGCCCTTGCGCATCTGCTCGTAGGCCCGTTGCGCAACCGCGTGCGGCACCGGTTTCAACACCCGTTGCGTGGCCATCGCCAGCAGTTGCACTTGCGCGGCACGCTCCAGGTAATACAGGTCGTCCCAGGCTTCGGCGATGGTCGGCGCCCCAACGATCACCCCGTGATTCTTCAGAAACAGAATGTCGGCCTCGCCCATGACCCCGGCAATCCGGTCGCCTTCACGCTCATCCAGCGCCAGCCCGTTGTAATGCTCGTCCACCGCCGTGCGCCCGTAGAACTTCAGCGCGGTCTGACTCAGCCATAACAGCGGTGGCCCCTCCAGCAGGCACAACGCCGTCGCGTTCGGCATGTGGGTATGGAACGCGACCTTCACCCGGGGCAGCCGCTGGTGCAGGCGCGCGTGAATATAGAAAGCGGTCGCTTCCGGCTGACCCTCGCCGTCCACCACGTTGCCGGCGAAGTCGCAGATCAGCAGGTTGTGCGCGGTCACTTCGGAAAACGCATGGCCGTACGGATTGACCAGAAAAAGGTCAGCGTGTCCCGGCAACATCGCCGAAAAGTGATTGCAGATCCCCTCCTCCAGCCCGTGCAGCGCCGCCAGTTGAAAGCACGCCGCCAGCTCTTGGCGAGCAGTGATGATGGCTTCGCTGTCGAGGTTCAACGAGGCGTAACGCACGGGTCGGGCGCTGCCGGTCAGGGTATGGGCCATGGCGAAACTCCTTTATGACCAGCCAAGGGATGAGAACAACGGAAGGACTTCGTCCAGCGTGTTGAGGATCGCGTCGGGTCGATAGTCCGGCAGCAACTGACGACCGGTCCCTCGATCAATCCATACGCAGCGAAAATGCATGTCGCGGGCCGCCGTGTGGTCGAGCATCGGGCTGGCGCAGATGTGCACCACCTGATCGCGGCTGACGCCCAATTGCTCATGAGCGTAGTCGAACAGCCTCGGCGCCGGTTTGTAGGCGCCGGCCTGTTGCGCGGTGATCAACCGGTCGATGTGGCCGCCGAGTTGAGCGACGTTGCCGGCGATGATGTCGTCATCGGTGTTGGAGACGATGCACAGCTTGAAACCCTTGGCCTTGAGCTGCGCGAGGGTCTCGACGACTTCGGGGAACGGCGGCATCTGCGGGATCGCAGCGGCCAGACGCTGACTGTCTTCGCTGGCACTCGCCAGGCCCAGTTCTTCCAGGGCCAGTTGCAGGCCGAGAGTGCTGAGTTCGCGAAACGAGCGATGCGGCGGCGTCTGTTCCAGGCGATGTTCGTGGCGGTCATAAACCTCGATCAGGCGCCCGGCGTCGACCCGGTGTTCGCCCTTCTCGCTCAGGATCCGCCCAGCCACGGCGCGCAGGCCTTCGTCCCATTGAATCAAGGTGCCGTAGCAATCGAATGTCAGCCATTGCGGGCGCGGTGTGTTGATCAAGGTCATGGGGAATTCCTCTGCAAGTGAGGGCTTCAGCTTATGAACTCGGGGTGATAGTGTGAAATTAAATAAATAGCCGACCGTCAGTTGCCAAACAAATATCGAGGCCGCCGCCATGCTGGATCTGGAACTGCTGAAAACCTTCGTCTGCGTGGTTGATGAAGGCAGCTTCACCCGCGCCGCCGAACGCGTCCACCGCACCCAATCCACGGTCAGCCAACAGGTACGCAAACTCGAAGACCTGGTCGGCCACGCGCTGCTGTTGCGCGACCGCACCGGGCTGAACGTCAGCGTCACCGAGCACGGCGAACTGCTGATTCATTACGCCCGCCGCCTGCTGGCCTTGTCGGCCGAGGCCAGCGAAGCCCTGGCCAGCGATCTGGATCTGGAAATCCTGCGCATCGGCATGCCGGAAGACTTCGACGCCCGACGCATGGCGCTGATCCTCGCCGGCTTCACCCGCAGCCACCCGCAAGCGCGACTGGAAACCGTCAGCGGCATGAGCCTCGACCTGCGCCAGCGCCTCGACAGCGGCGAAATCGACATCGCCCTGATCAAACGCGAACCCGACAGCGGCCCGGCCTGGGCGACCTGGCCGGAGCGACTGGTGTGGGTCAAAGGCGTGGAATTCGATGCCTCCACTGGCGTGCTGCCGCTGGCATTGTTTCCCCAGGGTTGCCTTTACCGGCAACGGGCAATCCGCCTGCTCGACGTGGCGCAACGCCCATGGCGTGTGGCCTTCGGCAGCCACAGCCTGACCGGCATTCAGGCGGCGGTCGCCTCCGGGCTCGGGGTTTCGGTGCTGCCGGCGTCGGCAGTGTTGCCGGAGCATCGGGTGTGCACGGACTTGCCGCCATTGCCGCCGACGGAGCTGGCGCTGGTCAGCCGCGAAGGGGTGTTGAGTGGATTGCAGCGGGGTTTGGTGGAGTTTCTGCGGGGGGAATTGGGGGTAGATGCGGGGGGATTTGCTTGATCCCCCCGATGGGCGCTGAGCTCAGGGCTTGTTGACTTCGCGCAGCAGGTCGGCGACCGGGAGGTTCATGGTGTTTGAGTAGTAGGGTTTGTAGCCGTAAGCGGTGACGACGACTTTGCAGGGGATTTGTTGTTTGCCTGAGAGGAGTTGGTTCAGTTCGGCCGCTGACAGATTTCTGTCCGTACTTCTATCGCTAGAGGTTTCGATCAAAAACGCGCTGGTCAGATAGGAAAATCCCGTTTTGTTCGCCTGCCCCTTGTCCGAGGTAATCAAACCGAGGGCAGAAAACTGCATTGATTTATCAACCGCAAAGTCTTCGTCGTCTCCCAAGGCGCACTCAAGAGTACCCGACGCCATTCCTTTGCGTTCGCCTCGGTCAAAAAGATCCAAGACATCTACGTCCGATTGATACCGAACATCGTAGAGCGTTCGTTCTCTTGCAACAGACACAAAGCTCAAATTTGCCGGAGGTTTTACATGATCCCTCGCACACCCGGAGCAGATGACCATAAGTATGCAAAGAAGAAATTTGTACCTCACGAGAACTCCTCCATGATCGATTCAAGCAGCAAGTCGCTGGACGATTTACTGCCTACTTCTCTGGTAGAAAATCGCCCTGACCCCACGTATGTTCCCTTTTAGCAATGAGCTCAGAGCTTGTTCCCTTCGCGCAGCAGGTCTGCGACGGGGAGGTTCATGGTGTTTGAGTAGTAGGGTTTGTAGCCCCAGGCGGTAATGACGACTTTGCAGGGAACCTGGAGCTTTCCGGACAACAGGCCATTCAACTCCTGAATTGAAAGAAATTCCTGAGTTGAACCGTTATTTACGGTCTGCCTTAAAGTTGCACTCGTCACGTAGTTGTATTTCCCGCCGGCTTTGTTGGCCTCATCTACATCAATCAGCCCGTACGCCGAATACCTGAATCGGTTAGTGATAGAGAAGTCCTGATCGTCACCCAGCGCACACTCCAACATTGTCGAAGCGGCGCCTTCCCTCATTCCTCTCCCAAACAGATCCAAAAGATTTACATCAGAGCCGTAGTAAATTTCGTAATACAGGCTGCTGGGTTTTCTCTCTATCGTCAGAAAATTGAGATTTGCAGGCTGGACCGTATGGTTTTTAGCGCAGGCTGAACACAAGATGGTCAATAGAAGAAGAAATAAGGTTTTCTTACCGCTGCTGGTGCCATGCCCCGGCAACGGGCAAGCCGTCGGGTCGGTCACTCGGGCAGCGGGTTTTCCGCTCATGAAAAGCTCCTTGCAGTATCGCGTCATCATCCATGGGGCGCGCAGCATGAACAAAGTCGTTCCATTGATCAAACCCGATTGCAAAAAAACAGGCGCCTGAAAAGGCGCCTGTTTTTTATGGCCAGTAACCGATTGCGTTATCGCGATGGCGGTACTCGAATATCCCCCGCCCGGCACTGGGTTTTCACGCCCTTGCCGCAGGCGCCGAATTGCAGGTCCTTGCCCATGCACACGCGCACTTCCGAGAGTTCCGGGCCGTTGCAGATGACGGCGATACCGTCTGACGGGATGCCCGGATTGCTCTTGCGGAACAGGTCGGCAATTTCCTGCGCTTCGAAGTAATAAGAACTACTGAACGGTTGCAGCTCTTCCGGGATTTTCACCGCCGCTACAGCCTTGTCCGCTTCGTCCAGATAGCCCATCGCGCCGAGGCCGCTGCAAGTGCCGTGCTTGCTCCATTCGTGATCGAGGAGTTTTTTGGTCGGGAACAGCGTCAGGCCTTTGGCCGTTTCGGCGGCCGACAGGTTAGTAAGCGGCGGGCAGGACTCCGGCCAGCCGCCCTTGGCGTATTGCGGCCAGAGGCCATGCAGGACAAAACCGTAACCCTTCCCGGTGCATTGCGGGTCGTCCTTGTGGGTCAGGCAAAAGGTCGGCGACCAGGACAACGCCAGCAGGTAGTAATCGAATACCCCCGCCACCGATTCCGCCTTGCTGGCGGACGACTGGCGCGCCGAACTCAGGCCGATGCTACCGACCGTCAGCGCAATCAGCGCCATAATTGTAAAAAGCTTTTTCATGTTCCCGTTCCTTGGGACGCGTGCGTCCGTGGTTTCTGTGGTCTGACCATCACTTGGCCAGACGCTGATTGAGTCATGCCCGTGTTGCAGGCGCATGACGCAGGGCAAATCCTGCATTACTTTGAAAGGACTACGATGATGTTGAAATCACCACAGGGAACCGACATGAGTAAAGCAGACGAACTCGCCGCGAAACTCAAACAAACCCGGCACACCCATGCTGACGAAATCACCTGCGCCGAACTGGAGATCGATTGCTGGCCGGCTCAGGTCTACGCCTTGTATCACCGCATCGAGGGCTGGTTGCAACCGGTCACCGAGGTAGGCCTGAAGATTCGGCGCAATCCTACCCATGTTTGCGAAAGTTCACCGGATGGCGAGTCCCACGACTACGCCATCGACCAGTTGATCATCGAAGCCAACCACCACAGCCTGACGTTCGATCCCATCGCCCGCTTCACCGAAGACGGCGCAGGGCGCGTGCAAATCGTCCTGCCGGGGCGCGAAGCATCGCTGCTGCGCACGGTCGATGAGCACGGTGAAAGCCATTGGTGGTTGCAGACGCTCGAAACCGGGCAACAGCTGGATGCGATTGCGTTGACGGAAAACAACCTGCTGCTGGTAGTCCAGGAAGGGCTCGGTTTGTAGGCCGAACCTGACACAACTGTAATCCGCCCCTCAGCCAGCTGAAAGCTGCCGCTGGTTAGCCTCCCAGTCATTGGTCAAACGGGGATTTCCAGCGCATGCCTTCCACCACCTCAAGACGCACCTTCGTCAAAGGCCTCGCCGCCGGCGGTCTGCTCGGCGGCCTCGGTCTGTGGCGCACGCCGGTCTGGGCCTTGAACAGCCCCGGCCAGGTGAACGAGTTAAGCGGCACCGACTTCGAGCTGTTCATCGGCGAAACCCCGGTCAACTTCACCGGCCAGCACCGCACCGCCCAGACCATCAACGGCAGCCTGCCCGGCCCGCTGCTGCGCTGGCGCGAAGGCGATACCGTGACGCTGCGGGTGCGTAACCGGCTCAAGGACAGCACCTCGATTCACTGGCACGGCATTCTGCTGCCGGCCAACATGGACGGCGTGCCGGGCCTGAGTTTCAAGGGCATCGAGCCGGGTGGCGTGTACGTCTACCAGTTCAAGGTTCGCCAGCACGGCACCTACTGGTATCACAGCCATTCCGGCTTGCAGAAGCAGGCGGGAGTCTACGGGCCACTGGTGATCGATGCCCGGGAGCCCGAGCCGTTCCAGTACGACCGCGAGTACGTGGTGATGCTCAGCGACTGGTCCGACGAAGACCCGGCCAGCCTGATGAAGACCCTGAAAAAACAGTCCGACTACTACAACTTCCACAAGCGCACCGTCGGCGATTTCATCCACGACGTCGGCGAAAAAGGCTGGGACGCCACCGTTGCCGATCGCACGATGTGGGCGCAGATGAAGATGAACCCCACCGACATCGCCGACGTCAGCGGCGCCACGTACACCTTCCTGATGAACGGCCACGCCCCGGATGACAACTGGACCGGCCTGTTCCGCCCCGGCGAAAAGCTGCGGCTGCGGCTGATCAACGGTTCGGCCATGAGCTACTTCGACGTGCGCATTCCCGGATTGAAAATGACCGTGGTCGCCGCAGACGGCCTGCACGTCAAACCGGTCAGCGTCGACGAGTTGCGCATCGCCGTGGCGGAAACCTATGACGTGATCGTCGAGCCCGCCGCCGACGCCTACACCCTGTTCGCCCAGGCCATGGACCGCACCGGTTACGCCCGTGGCACCCTCGCCGCCCGCGCCGGTTTGTCGGCCCCGGTGCCGGCGCTGGATCCGCGACCGCTGGTGACCATGGACGACATGGGTATGGGCGGCATGGATCATGGTTCGATGGACATGAGCGGTATGGATCACTCGAGCATGAACATGGGCCCGATGCAGTCTCACCCCGACAGCGAAAAGGACAACCCGCTGGTGGACATGCAAGCCATGACCACCGCCGCGAAACTCGACGACCCCGGCCTCGGCCTGCGCAACAACGGGCGTCGCGTCCTGACCTACGCCGACCTGCGCAGCACCTTCGAAGACCCGGACGGCCGCGACCCGAGCCGCACCCTCGAACTGCACCTCACCGGCCACATGGAGAAATTCGCCTGGTCGTTCAACGGCATCAAGTTCTCCGACGCCGAGCCGCTGCTGTTGAAGTACGGCGAGCGGATCCGCCTGGTGCTGGTCAACGACACGATGATGACCCACCCCATCCACCTGCACGGCATGTGGAGCGATCTGGAAGACGAAAACGGCAATTTCCAGGTGCGCAAACACACCATCGACATGCCGCCCGGCACCCGCCGCAGCTACCGCGTGACTGCCGATGCGCTTGGCCGTTGGGCCTATCACTGCCATCTCCTGTACCACATGGAAATGGGCATGTTCCGCGAAGTGCGGGTGGAAGAATGAGGACGCCGACCATGACTCGATTTGCCGCGTTTTCGTTGTCACTCCTGTCGATGGCCCAAGCCTTCGCCGCCAGCGACATGCAGGGCATGGATCACAGCCGGATGGCTGATATGCAAGGCATGGATCACAGTCAAATGACCGACATGCAAAGCATGGACGACGGCATGATGCAGCCCGCCGCGCCGACCGAAAGCCGCACGCCGATCCCGGCACTGACCGACGCCGACCGCGCCGCCGTGTTCACCAGCCACGCCGGGCATCAGGTCCACGACAGCGCCATCAACACGTACTTCCTCGCCGACAAACTCGAATGGCAGAACGCCGACGACGCCAGCACCCTAGCCTGGGATTTGTCCGGCTGGATTGGCGGCGACATCGATCGGCTGTGGTTGCGCTCCGAGGGCGAGCGCAGCAACGGCAAGACCGAAGACGCGGAAGTCCAGGCGCTGTGGGGCCACGCGATTTCGCCGTGGTGGGACGTGGTCACTGGCGTGCGCCAGGACTTCAAACCCGGCGCCCCGCAAACCTGGGCCGCGTTCGGTCTGCAGGGGATGGCGCTGTACAACTTCGAAGCCGAAGCCACGGCGTTCCTCGGCGAAAACGGCCAGAGCGCGGTGCGGCTGGAGGGCGACTACGACATCCTGCTGACCAATCGCCTGATCCTGCAGCCGACCGCCGAACTCAACGTTTACGGCAAAAACGACCCGCAACGCGGGATCGGCTCGGGCCTCGCGAACACCGAAGCCGGGCTGCGCCTGCGCTATGAAATCCGCCGTGAATTTGCGCCGTACATCGGCGTGACCTGGAACCGTACCTACGGCCGCACCGCCGATTACGCACGGGAAGAAGGCGAGGATCGCAGCGAAGCGCGACTCGTCCTCGGCGTGCGGCTGTGGTTCTGAATCCCTTCAAAAAACAACACCGAGGTCTTGCATGCGCACATTGAAAATCTCCCTCGTCCTCGCCAGCGGTTTGCTCCTGAGCACCCTGGCCCAGGCCCATCCGAAACTGCTGTCGTCGACCCCGGCCGAAGGTGCCGACGGCGCGGCGCCCGGCAAGATCGAACTGCGGTTTTCGGAGGATCTGTTGACCCAGTTCTCCGGCGCCAAACTGGTCATGACCGAAATGCCCGGCATGGCCCACTCGCCGATGCCGATGAAGGCCAAAGTCAGCGCCGGCAGCGACCCGAAAACCATGCTCGTCACCCCGCTCGCACCGCTACCCGCCGGCACCTACAAGGTCGAATGGCGCGCAGTGTCATCGGACACGCACCCGATCACCGGCAACGTCACGTTCAAAGTGAAGTGAGCGATGGCTGAACTGATCAACATCCTCCTGCGTCTGGCGCTGTATGTGGATTTGCTGTTGTTGTTCGGACTGGCGTTGTTCGGGCTGTACAGCGTTGAAGCGGTGCTGCGGTTTCGGCCGATGCTGCGCGGGATGGCGTTGATCGGGGCGCTACTGTCAGTGGCGGGACTGGTGCTGATGACCCGCGCCATGAGTGGCGAAACGGAATTCGCGGCGCTGTGGCCGCACCTGCAAATGATGGTGCTGGAAACCGACGTCGGGCTGGCGTGGACGCTGCGGATGATTGCGCTGATCGTCGTGATGATCTGGCCCGGATTGTGGCTGGCATCGATGGCCGGCACCGTCGCCCTCGCCTCCCTGGCCTGGAGCGGACACGGCGCGATGGATAACGCGTGGCATCTGCTCAGCGACATCCTGCACCTGCTCGCGGCGGGTGCGTGGCTGGGCGCGATGCTCGCGTTGATCTTGATGGCGCGGCTCGACGCACTGTGCAGCGAGGCGCGCATTCGTTCGCTGGCGGATTCCGTCAAACGCTTCGAAGGCGTCGGCGCGGCGATTGTGCTCATCCTCTCGGTCACCGGCGTGGCGAATTACCTGTTCATCGTCGGCCCGACACTGGGCGAAGTCCTGCTCGGCACCTACGGGATTCTGCTGGCGATCAAGGTTGTGTTGTTCGGAGGCATGTTGGTGCTGGCCGCGTTGAACCGCTTCCACCTCGGGCCGTTGCTCGAACAATCGTTGCGCGCCGGGCAGCATCAAGTGGCGGCCAATGCCCTGCGCCGCAGCGTGGCGTCGGAGCTGGTGATTGCGCTGTTGATCGTGGGACTGGTGGCGTGGCTGGGCACGTTGAGCCCGGAGCCGGGATGACACCCGGCAAACCCATTCACTACACTGGCCCGCACCTCCACTGCACAAGCCCGATCTCCATGACAATTCCAAAAAGCACGATGATCTTCTGCGGCCTGCTGGCCATGGCCAGCGCCGCCCAGGCACAAGAACCGGCCTCGCACCTCGACACCATTCAGCAACAAGGCCAGTTGCGCGTCTGCACCACCGGTGACTACAAGCCCTACACCTTCAAACGCCCGGACGGCGGATTCGAAGGCATCGACATCGCCATGGCGCAAACCCTGGCCGACAGCCTCGGTGTCAAGGTCGAATGGGTGCAAACCACCTGGAAAACCCTGATGCCGGACATGCAGGCCGGCAAATGCGACATCGGCGTCGGCGGCATCTCGGTGACCCTGGAACGTCAGAAAAAAGCCTTCTTCAGCAACACCCTCGACGTCGACGGCAAGATCCCGCTGGTGCGCTGCGCCGACCAGTCCAAATACCAGACCATCGAGCAGATCAACCAACCGAACGTGCGCCTGGTCGAACCCGCCGGCGGCACCAACGAAGCCTTCGTCCACGCCTTCCTGCCCAAGGCGCAACTGGCCTTGCACGACAACGTGACCATCTTCGAACAACTGCTCGACAACAAGGCCGACGTGATGATCACCGACGCCTCCGAAGCCCTCTACCAACAGAAACTCAAACCCGGCCTGTGTGCCGTCAACCCGAGCCAGTTCATGCAATACGGCGAAAAAGCCTACCTGCTGCCACGCGACGACATCAGCTGGAAACTCTACGTCGACCAGTGGCTGCACCTGAGCAAAGTTACCGGCAAATACCAGAAAGTCCTGAGCGAATGGATCGCCGTACCCTCGGCCCAGTAACCCTCAATCGTCATGCATCAGGCCGGAGCTGTACTGGTTGAAACTGTTACCGATATCGCTCCCGCCGAACTTCAACGTATTCACATTCCGCGCCTGCGGCGACTGACAGTCGCTGGAGAAACAACTGGTGGTGGTCAAGCCACCGGAGCCGGAACAGGCGCTTAGAACTGAGACGGTTGCGACGATCAACAGCGCTTTGAGTGGATTGTTCATGGTGTGTGGCGCTCGGGTGGGATCGGGATCTTGTAGAGGGATCGTAGGCCTGTGCGGGTGGCGGGAAGATGAAACTTGCGGGGGTTTCAGCGTGGGTTCAGGTTGAACCCACGCCCAGCGATCAACCCTCCACCGCAGAGGGTTGCCCGAATCTACTTCGGCTCGACGTTATCCAGCGCCTGATTCACCGCCAACGACCCCAACATCACCAACTGCGCAATGCCGATGGCGGTTTTGCGGTGGGCGGGTTCCAGGGTGGCGGCGAAGTTGTTGAGCATTTCGGAGGCTGAACCCAAGGATTCGCTGGCGTTGGCGAGCAGGGATTCGGTGTCGTAGGCCGGGTTGGCGAAGTACATCGGGTCATGTTGGGTGTGACTGCCCATGATCCGTTGCTGTGGGGTGAGATAGTGATCGAGGGCGCGCTCGGCGGCTTCGTTCAGGGTTCGTGAATCGGGGAATTTGTAGGGGGAGACTGGATCGGTTTCTGGTGGGTTGGGTGTTGGTTTGAACATGGATGAATCCTCTAGCGCGATTACCAAAAGGAACCATCACCCTTCGCTACCAAACGTTGGGTGGCGGCCATACGCGGGTTGGTAGACCGGTCGCACTAGAACCCGGCGCCCACGAATGAGCCCCACGCATGACCACCATGAAATCCGAGCCCTGAAAAAGGGCTGCACACGGTGACGCCATGAGTCTAGAACGAAGCGGGCTACCAAACCCGATCACTGGCTTGCAGTGACGTAGAGACGATAAAACCCGCGTGCTAGACGCACAAGCCGGCGGATTCTGTCTTAGGTGTAGGGGGTGGCGCAAGGATGTGTAGGGCCGAAGTAGTGTCAGAGAGCTTCGTTTAAACACACTCAGATTTTGCTGCTTAGATGGACGACCAACACCGGGCACGCCGCCGTCAGGCAACCACCAAAGCAACTCTGATACAGTCGGTGCCAGCTAATCCGTTGACAGGGAGTCAAACATGGCAAAGCCCGCTGCACGCATCACCGATCCCACCAGTTGCCCCATCCCCGGACACGGCCCCAAAGCCATTGCCTCCGGATCCCCCGACGTATTCTTCGACGGACTCGCCGCCGCCCGAAAAGACGACACCTGCACCTGCGGCAGCGCACTGGCCTCCGCCGTATCCAGCACTGTATTCATCAACGGCAAAAATGCCGCGCTGGTTGGCACAGTCGGATCACATGGAGACGTCGTGATCGGAGGATCGGGAACGGTGATTATCGGCGACTCACATACACCTGCGCCGTTTACGCCACCGACGCCGATGATTATTCATGGGAACTGGATCGCCTTTAAGATCCCCGCTTCTGAGAGCTATCAAGGATTCACATGCACCGCACACTTTGATGACGGGTCATCAATGACTGGATCCTTCGACTCAAATAACACGGTCAGATTTGCCAACCCAACCGGCAAAATGTGTCATACGCTCGAATTCGCAGAGCACGAAAACACCTGCACTACATCAAGCATTGATGCACTGCTTAAAGATATCTTGGGATAAGGACTTCTCATGACCGAACCGTACCTCGTAACCGGCTCTTATGTTGTCAAGAGTGAGCACACCCTAAGCCAGTCTCCACTCGAAATGGCAATCGCGGGCATGGAAGGCGCTGCCACACGCTTTTCGATCGACGCGATCAAAGACGAACGCGTCCGCGCCAGCTACCAGCGCAATATCAAACGAATGGCGCAACAAGTATTGGCAGACGTTAGAGCTGGCAATATCACCGTTGAAGACGGTACAAAATTCAGCAACGAAATGCGCAACAAAATAATGTTTGAACATCGTAAATTCACCTCCGCCCAAGGCGTTGCCGTTGCCGAGAAAAAGAAAAAAGGCGGAAAAACGCACGCCGATATTCTTGATGAAAAATCTCGAACCGGCTTCAACAAAAATTACAACCAACTTTCAAAGACCCAGCAAAAAGAAATTCTCTATAAAGCTCTCGAAGGATCAGGCCGAGACAACGCTAAATTTACAGCCGGTACAAAAATCATGACCGTCATGGGCAAGGTTGGGATCATCATGACAGCCGCCCTTGCTACCTACGAGATTCTGAACGCTGACAACAAAGTAAAAGAAAGCGCGCGACAAGCAACAATCCTCGGCGCGGGAGCCGCCGGCGGCTTCCTTGCGGGCCTGGGCGTTAGCGCTATTTGCGGCCCAGCAGCACCAGCATGCGCTGTAGCTGTGGTTTTGATAGGAAGCATGGCTGGTGGCATTGCCGGAAGCGTAGTTGCAGATACTTTTGACGAAGAATTAGAGGAGCTTTCCCATTGGGAAGTATTTTAACTCCGGAAGATAAGGCCAAGATCCAGATAGCATTGGCTGAAGCCTTTGTTGACAACGAAGTCGACTATGCATACATCGCGGAGCGAATTAAGTCCTACGATCTGAAAATTGTTGAAGACATACTATATTCAGAAGTAGCTCCGGTGTGCTTTGGCAATCTTGAGACACCTGTACCTCCCATCTGGACGGGATTCAAGGATGAGTGGCTGTTAGACGAGATTGAAAAAGAACTGCGAGCTCGCAAAAAAAACAGGGCGCGCCGAGCTTTTGACAAATTGAAGGTTCTTTGGCTTCGCTATAGCTACGGTTATATTTGGAAAGAGATCATAAAAAGCATTAACAATAATTAATTCAGAAAACTTAGTGAGTGAATAGAGACTGAGACAATGATAACTGATTTATTTACCACTAAAAACCGAATATAAATTTGCCGCCCTTTTTTGAGAAATCCAAAAAAAACTTACACCACTTTTTTGTTCGAGATATTAATATGAACAAGCCTCAAAATAAAGATATGGCTGATGACAAAACAGAAGTCGAAGAGGTAGTCGGACAGTGTGCATTGTGTGATCGAAAAGACGTGATATTGAAGGAGTCGCATAGCATTCCAAAGTTCGTCTATCAATGGTTAAAAGACACATCAAAAACCCCTTATATGAGATCCAGTCTTGATGTTAATGTAAGGCATCAAGACGGACCGAAAGAGCACCTTTTGTGTGGAACTTGCGAGTTAAAATTAGCAGCATTAGAAAAAGAGTTAGCTGAAAATCTTTTTAGAAAAATAGCAAACTATCGTCAGCAAAAATCGATAATTTCCGTAACTGAGTCAATACGAGTCGCAGTGCTTTCAATTTTCTGGCGGCTCTGCTTACCACTAAACATCATGACAATGGGCGAACCTCTGAGGACAATATCAAGCTTGATGCCTTTCTTAAAAAATCTAAGGCTGATATCGTAAATGGTAAGTGTCAGGAACGAATTTACTTCACTCCATTCATTGGAGAGCCGCCGTACTATGGTCTACCGAAGAAGGTGACTTACAATCTTGAGCGATCTATAGGATCTCAAGACACTCGTTTTTTTGATGACCCTCATAGGTTTTTTGCAACATTTAAGCTCCCCTTCATGTACTTCCACATCTTTAGTGAGGGATGGCCTTCTAGCGAAATTTCCAAATCCGTGGAGCTAGTTACTGGTGATTTAAACATTGATCAGATAAAGACAATCCCAGAGATTCTTAAAAACTGGATAATCTATCAACATAAAAAATTCATCGAAACGCAATCACAGATGAATGAGAAAAACTTAGAGCAAATTAGACGCGACGTAGAGAAAAACAAAAAAATAACAGGATCAGACAAATCCACGAATCGTTCTAAATAATATCAAAACGGGACGTAAAAAATGGGGACGGATTTATTTACCACTTAAAACAAATAAATCTGTCCCCCTTTTTGAACGTTTCTCTGGGGCAGTTAACTGCCAGGGCGGTGCTGGTTGTAACGCTACCGCTTGATCCATATGGGTGTCAGGCACGACTCAGTCGTAGCCAGTGATGAGAAAATGGGGTCAACCGATCAGGTTGAGTTGAAGAGCAAACCATGCAGTTGATCACGCAGGGCGCGGTGGCTTTTAACCTTGACTTGAGACCGGCTAATGGGCGTCCCCTTTCAGTTGAACATTTAGCTGCCACTTCATTGAAGCTCATTCCTTCTTAATCGGCTTGAACCCATCCATAACTGTCTTAACATTCAATTTTGCTTGTTCCTCTTTCTCCAAAATTAGAGATTCCAGAGCAAACGAATGAACATCATAAATTTGAAATGGCAAGAAAATAGTACGATACACACCCAAAGAGAAGTAACCCATAGCCAAGGCGAAAACTAATTGAGAGTCAACCGAACTGAGCTTTGAATTTTTACACATTATCGCAAACAAACTAAAACCCACGCAAAACAAGAAAGCAATCAAAGTTTGCGTTTGAGAAACCAATATATATTTAGTCTTTAAAGCATAAACCCGAGCTTGCTCAAGCCCGAGCTTATCAGCCGACTGATTGCGTCCTGAAAAAAGCATAGCGGTAATGACAAAACCAATAATTATCCCGCAGAAGCTCAATAATGAATCAAGAATTTTATCTTGTGCGGAAACACTTAACATATAACCAACGACGCTTCCCACAGCAAAGAACACGAGATTCAATGCCAAAGAGCATACGTGATTTGTAGCGGCCTTCGACACAACGCCAAACTGCCGAATCACCAGCACAAGATTTACTACTTCTTCAGGAAGCCATTTCCTAGCCATTATTAATCAAATTACCCTCATCATCCAACATACGCCGTCCTTTTGCATCTGGCTGCAACAGTCGACCCAAGTAATCAATCATAGCTTCTTTTACTTCTTTATGGTCAGGATTCCGACCACCTGCATCTCTAATAGAGATTGGACTAGTAATTCTATACTTGGAAAGACCTTTGATACTGCCATGTTTTAGCTTAATAAAGATCTTATCCAAATTGTCGTCTTTTGCGGTACGTGCCTCCGTCACAACCTCTTCCGCACTCAAAGTCGATTTGCTCCCTGCACTCCAACTCAAAGTCACCAATTCAGTCTTACTAAATACCGAATGTGCATCAGAGAGCAATCCAACGACTTTATTATCAGATTCTTGCTTTGCACCGACCATTCCCAAGGAAATTGAAACAGCGCCGCCACCTTGCAAAATCTCGTTCAAGAGATCTGACGATATAGCAGTGGTAAATGCAACATGTGGAGGACGTTTTGCACAACGCTCCCTGAGCAGTTTATTCAGATACTTTTCAACCAAAAATGCACCACCAGTGCCTTTAGTAGCCTCAACAATGGCAGCATTCTTATAAACAAGAACATGCGAAATCTGAATCAACTCTTTGGCATTACCATTCCCATCAACAATTTGCGCGACATCATACTTCGCATTTTTGGCATTCAGATCAGGCGTGAAGCCAGCAGGCATTCTTCCGGGAATAAATGACCAAAGCTCAAAAAAAACAGCTCCATTCTCATAAAACTCCAAATTATTATAAAAATAACTATAGTCTGGAATAGGCCCATCAACGCCTATCACCATATCATGCATTATTCTTTCACCTACCGTCGCGCATGCTTTATCAGCTTCCATAAGCAGTTCAGCAAGCTTTTTATTTATTTCTTTTGCAAAGACAATCGGCTTAAGCGCCAACGTACGATTCAGAAATTTCTGCTTTACCGCCATCGAAACACCCCATTCGACCTAATTATTTATTCCAGGAAAAGTGGCAGATTTAGTTACCGATTTATTTATCACTCACAAATCAAAAACCTGCCCGCCTTAATTTTAACCTATCAAAAATCTTCGACAGGCTTCTTAGCCTCAGCCAAAATCTTATTCGCCTCTAAACGCGGAAACGTAAACCGAATAAGCAATCCCGCGTCCGCCCCCTGCCCCGCAAGCACCAGCTCGGCAGACCGCGTATTTTCAGGCGCGGTTGCCAATGCACTAACCGCATTAGGCTGCCCTTTAGCATTGACCCCTTCAAGGAAGGTATAGGTCAAATTCCCAGCCGTCAGACCAACTTGCTCAAAATTAGTAATTTTCGCTGAGAACTCTTCTCTACTTTTTGCCTTTCGAGTGGTATCAACCAAATCCAAAACCGATTTATCGTCACTCATGGAAACCAGAGTGAATGATTTGGAAAGCCCCGCGATGGCTTTCACGTACAGATTCTGATCAAACGGGCTGATGAGGGAAACCATGATCAGCTTGTCACCCGAGAAGATCAGCGCGACGGTGAATTTCTCTTCCAGGAAATCCACATCGTCGATGCATCTCGCGGTTCCGCCGACGTCTTCGGAGCAATCGTAGTAACCGGCCGCTTCGGTGAATTTTGCGAGTGGAGTTTGGTAGACGTAGTTCTTGAACAGCTTTTCTTCGGCGAAAGCCCCTTGGGCGGAGGCAAGCAGGGCACCGGCGACGAGAACAGATGATGCGAGTTTTTTCAGCATGGGATCCCTTCCTCACTCTTATTGATAGCCCGATGCTATCAGCCCATTTCATGGCTGTCTTGCTTAATCCCACACTTGATGAGGTTGTATTTCCGCCGGATATCACTGAGCCCGAACGGTCATTCCTGATAAACTCCCCCACCTCCCAGCCACACCGATTCCGTACCCCCAATGCCCCCAATCACCGCCACACCCGCCCCGCTTTCCCGCCGTTTCTCCGTCGCGCCGATGATGGATTGGACTGACCGTCACTGCCGGTACTTCCTACGCCTGCTGTCGAAAAACGCCCTGCTCTACACCGAAATGGTCACCACCGGCGCTTTGCTCAACGGCGATCACGAGCGTTTCCTCCGTCACAACGAAGCCGAGCACCCATTGGCGCTGCAGTTGGGCGGAAGTGTTCCGCTGGACCTGGCCGCTTGCGCACGCATGGCGCAGGAGCACGGTTACGACGAGGTGAATCTGAACGTTGGCTGCCCGAGTGATCGGGTGCAGAACAATATGATCGGGGCGTGCCTGATGGGGCATCCGCAGTTGGTGGCGGATTGTGTGAAGGCGATGCGTGATGCGGTGTCGATTCCGGTGACGGTGAAGCATCGGATCGGGATCAATGGGCGGGACAGTTATGAGGAGCTGTGCGATTTCGTCGGCACGGTGCGGGATGCCGGGTGCACGAGTTTTACGGTGCACGCGCGGATTGCGATTCTGGAGGGGTTGTCACCGAAGGAGAACCGTGACATTCCGCCGTTGCGTTATGACGTGGCGGCGCGGTTGAAGGCGGATTTTCCGGAGCTGGAGTTCATTCTGAACGGCGGGATCAAGACGATGGAGGCCTGCCACGAGCATTTGCAGACCTTTGACGGGGTGATGCTGGGGCGCGAGGCGTATCACAATCCTTATCTGCTGGCCGAGGTGGATCAGCAGTTGTTCGGCAGTACCGCGCCGGTGATCAGCCGGGCCGAGGCGCTGGCGCAGTTGCGGCCTTATATAGCCGAGCATTTGCTGGCCGGCGGTGCGATGCATCACATCACCCGGCATGTGCTGGGCCTGGGCACCGGGTTCCCGGGGGCGCGCAAGTTTCGTCAGTTGTTGTCGGTGGATATCCACAAGGCCAAGGATCCGCTGGCGTTGCTGGATCAGGCGGCGGAGTTGCTGGCGGGTCGTTGATCGATGCTTTGAATATGCGGGCAACGAATGACTGTTGCCCGCTGATGTAATTCTTTTGATGTACTGACAGGATGTCTTTTGTTTATGCCCGCGTTGAATTTCTCTGGTTTCAAGCGTTGCACCCTCCTTGCCTTGTTTTGCGCCACGTCTAATGCCCAGGCCCACTGCGACGGGCTGTGTCTGGGTAACACGGATACGCCATGGGAGGTGACCAAGTTGTCTGGTTTCTCGCTTGCTTCCCTGCTGCTCACGCCTTTTACAGCCTCGCAAGAAACCACCGACAGCCATAAACGCGTTTACTCCGCCGAGGAGCTGGAAGACGCGCGGCTTTATCTAGCCAGCGACGGCATGCTGAAGGCTGCGTATTTCACGTCAGCCTTGCAGCGGTTTCGTCATGAATCGCCCGATACCGAGTTAAGCGACCTCGCCGTCGCTGCACTGATCAGCAGTCAATGATCAGGCGGCTGCGGCCGCCGTCCAGTTGACCCAACCAAATTGCCAGGTGGCAAGGATCAGCAGGCCGAAGGCGATCCGGTACCAGGCGAAAGTGGCGTAGCTGTGGTTTGCAATGAACTTCAGCAGGCCGCGCACGGCGATCATTGCAAAGATGAACGCTACGACGAAGCCCAGGGCGAAGACCGGCAGGTCGCTGCTCTGGAACAGTTCGCGGTACTTGTAGCCAGAATACACCGCGGCACCGACCATGGTCGGCATTGCCAGGAAGAACGAGAACTCCGTGGCGGCCTTGCGTGACAGGCCGAACAGCAGACCGCCGATGATGGTGGAACCGGAGCGCGACGTGCCCGGAATCATCGCCAGGCACTGTACGCAACCGATCTTCAGCGCGTCGGCCCACTTCATGTCGTCCACATGGTCGACGCTCACTACATGGTCCCGCTGCTCGGCCCACAACATCACGATGCCGCCCACCACCAATGCAACGGCAACGGTGATCGGGTTGAACAAGTATTCATGAATCGTGTCGGCGAATAACACGCCGAGAATGACCGCCGGGAAAAAGGCGATCAGCAGATTGCGGGTAAAACGCTGTGCGTTGCTTTGGGTTGGCAGGCCTTTGACAATCTCGAAGATCTTCGGGCGAAACTCCCAGACCACGGCCAGAATGGCGCCCAGTTGAATAATGATGTTGAACGCCATGGCGCGTTCGCCGCCGAACTCCAGCAAGTCGGCAACGATAATCTGGTGGCCCGTACTGGAAATGGGCAAGAACTCGGTCAGGCCTTCTACCGCCCCAAGAATCAGCACCTTGAACAAGGTCAGTAAATCCATTAATCCTCCGTCAGAGCGCTCTTTGCGGGCGCCCTGTTAAATGCATTCAGGCATTGAGTATCTGAAGTAAAACAATTGGCAGATGCGCACCCATTGCCCGACTCGAGGACGGAGAATATGTCTTATCAAAAGCCACACTCAAGGCATGTTAATAAACGTCCGTGTGTGAAGTTGTCGACGTTATAGCCAAAAGACTGGCCTCCCCATAAAATGTGACCCACCTCACACTGCTCTGATACGTATGCAGTTGAGTGATGGCCAAGGGACATAAAAACAGGTCGCGATAATTACAAAATAGTGGCACCATTCCATATTGCCACCATCTAACGGCCTCAATTCCGTTAGTTCACAGCCCCGAAAAAATCAACTAAAAGCTTGAATCGCTTAATTATTGTTAGAAAACTCGGGAGCCACGTCTAAAATTCGTCCAAATGTTACCAATTGTCAGTCACAGATGAGAACCGGTGCTTTAACATCCCGATGTCAGCACCTTTTCGAGTCAATGCATGATGCTCACAGGTAACTTAGCGACTAAAAGCCCGCACCGCACAAGCGACGAACCAGGTGTTCTCACCCTGGGTCGTACCCGTGGCGTGGCTGAACACTTTAGCGCGCTAATCGCAAAGCATGTGCAGAGCGGTGTGGCTGTTGAAGCCGACGCCTACATTAGTTCATATCAGCACAACGAATATCACGGCCTGTATCGGGCGATCTTCATTATCATCGACAGCCCTCAGGCACTCGAAGATAACCTTGCGCTGGTGGAAAACCTGCGCAACGACAACTTGAAGCCGATTATTTGTGCAGTGATCACAGGTCGCGGCGCCCACAACAAGATCAAGTACTTTCTGGCCGGTGCCGACTTCTGTATCAAACTCAATACCTTGTCCGATGATGGCACGGAGCCGCTCGGCGAGTTCTTCGACAGTGAAGAATGGCAACGGGATATCAGCCTGGTGCTGGACTCCACCCGCATCTGCCTCTCGGACACCAGCAAGAAACTGGATATCTCCTTTGCCGAAATGAAGATCCTGCAAGCCTTTGCGCAGACCGGCAATCACATTCTCAGCCACGATGAAATCGCCAGCATCATGGGGCTGAACACCCAATTCTACGACCCTCGGGCGCTGGAAAAATCCATTAGCCGCTTGCGTGGGAAAATCAAGGACGTGTACGGTACGAACGCCATACAGAGCATTCGCGGGTATGGCTATCGTCTGATGAGGGGGTTGATCTCAACTCCTTGATTCAGGGAAAACACTCTTTTGCAGCATACGAGGGAACGTCTGATGCAACGCTTCAAACATCCGCTTTCTCATAGTTTTAACCGCGTCACATATCTAATAAAAAGCTGTCAATTGCATGAGCGCTGCAACACTTAAACATAACAATAAACCATTACTCTAACGCAGACCGAGTGGAACTTATCGAGGCCATCTTTGGGCCCAGACCCTGCCTGATCGATTAATTCCGAGGAAAACATTGCTCGCCTGCCATTATTTTTTCGCCAAATTTGGTGTGTACTTTAGGAGAGAGACATGGAAACCAGCACGACCCTCCCAAGAAAATACTTTGTTGTCGTGACTAACAGCTCAGCGTCGCAGCGCGAACTCGAGAGCATTCTCTCCAGTGAGCGTTTCAATTCGTTTGGCACGTCTCAGGCACAAATGTTTATTGAAGGTGTTGCTTCGCCCTCTTCCACTCCGATGCTGATGGAGTTCACTTACCCACGCGGCACAAGGAAGCATGTCGCACCCAGCATTGAACATGATACCCAGCGCATATTGGCCACCCTCGAATCGGAATGGCTGGCAGCACAATCGGCGCATTCATTTCACAATTCCACGGCCATGTCCGAAAACCCCACTGACACTACCCGAACGATTAAATCCGACGCGCCCTGCACCGAAGCCTGGCATCTGGACAATGATCAGGGTGCATTGACCAAAGAAGGCGTCGAGATCAGTCTCACCGGGCTCGAAACCGCACTGGTCCGCAAGATGCTTCACCATGAAGAGCGTGTTGTCAGTCGCGACGATCTGATCCTCAGCATCGGCCGCGAGCCGGAGCAGTACCGGGGACTGGAAATGTGCCTGAGCCGTCTTCAAGACAAATTCAAGAACGCCAGCAACGGTGAACGATTGTTTCGTGCCGTGCGCAATCGCGGTTATTGCCTGATCCAGGAAGTTGTTGCCTAAACAACATCCCCCCTACAAGACAAACAGATACAAGTGCGATTACAAAAATAAAAAAGCACTCTGTTTGGTTTCACCCCTCCCTGGTTATACCCGCCTCCTGACCCCACCTACGATAGCAAACACAATATTGATTATTCACCCCCTGCCTTTCGACCTTTTCTAACGTTTGAATATTGGAAATTCAAATAAGTTGGCATTGTGCCATCTTGTTAGAACTCGTCAGACAGCATCCCCGACAATAACTTAGTCTATTGACTGACGACAGTTCCGCATTCCGGCGTTGTTACCTCAGGACACTGGCTCAAACAACAATAACAAGTCTGCTTAACAACTCGGTTTTCTACTGTCGAAACCTGAATGGACGTCTTTTGGGGATATCGTATGGATCTTTCTCTTCGTATCAATCGAAACACCGGCCTCAAGGGACTGACCTTTTGGGGCCAATGGGCGCTGGCACAGAGTTTCATTGTTTCCCTGTTGTTCATACTGGCCGAACAGCACACGGGCACCGTCGAGTTCTACTATCGGATGTGCACGATCCTGGCGGTACTGGCCTCGGTGCCGGCTTATACCTTCAGCGGCGCGTATCGAAAGCGAGACAATTACCTGACCGGGCTGGGTCGACTGTTCATGGGCTGGTTCATGACCATGGCCGGGCTGGCGTTCATCGCCTTCATCTGCAAGGCCGATGCGCTGTTTTCCCGCCAGGTCATTCTTGAATGGGCGGTGTACGGTTTCCTCGGTCAGGCGCTGCTGTACGCACCGCTGCATGCGTTCTCGAAGTTCTACCAGCGGTCGCGCAAAAGCGAACACAAGACCCTGATCGTCGGCACCGGCGAACTGGCGTTGGGTCTGGCGAAGAAGTTGAGCCAGCACGAAAACCTGCCGCTGGTCGGTCTGGTCAGCAACGGCGATACCCCGTCGCTGGAAGCGGACGCCCCGCGCGTTGTCGGCGCTCAGGACGAACTGCTCGAGCTGATCCAGAACCACGACATCCGCCGCCTGTACATCACGCTGCCACTGTCGGAAGCCGCCAAGATCGAGGCGATGTATGTGGACTTGCTGGATGCCAACGTTGACGTGGTCTGGGTGCCGGATCTGAACAGCCTGACACTGCTTAATCACTCGGTGAAAGTCGTGGATGGCCTGCCGGCGATCTACCTCAACGAAAGCCCGTTGACCAGCCGCCCGACCGCTGCGCTGAGCAAAAGCCTGGTGGAAAAAGCCGTCGCCCTGCTGGCCATCATCCTGTTGAGCCCGGTGCTGCTGGCCGTGGCGTTGGCGGTGAAGCTCAACTCGCCAGGCCCGGTGTTCTTCAAGCAGGATCGCCATGGCTGGAACGGCAAGGTGATCAAGGTCTGGAAATTCCGCTCGATGCGCGTGCACGATGACCGTGACGTCAAGCAGGCCAGCCGCAACGATTCGCGCATTACCGCGGTCGGTCGCTTTATCCGTCGCACTTCGCTGGACGAGCTACCGCAACTGTTCAACGTGCTGCAAGGGCACATGGCACTGGTCGGCCCACGCCCGCATGCCGTGGCGCACAACAACTACTACTCGGGCAAGATCCTCGCCTACATGGCCCGTCACCGAATCAAACCGGGCATCACCGGCCTGGCACAGATCAGCGGTTGCCGGGGTGAGACGGACACCCTCGACAAAATGGAAAAGCGTGTCGAGATCGACCTGAAGTACATCAACAACTGGTCGCTGTGGCTGGATCTTAAAATTCTGGTGAAGACGCCGTTTACGCTGTTGTCGAAGGATATTTACTGAGACGCAGGGCTTGATAAGGCAACACCGCAAGGGGACGAAAGTCCCCTTTTTTGTGGGCGGAGTTTGGGGTTGGCGGAGGGCTCTGCGGCCGAGGAAAGTCTGATGATTTGATGTCGGCTGAGGGGACGCCTTCGCGGGCAAGCCCGCTCCCACAAGTTTCGAGGAGTGGCGAAGATTACGGCATCACCTAAAAACCTGTGGGAGCGGGCTTGCCCGCGAAGGCGCCGGTTCATTCAACATCAGGTTTGAACCTGGAATACACCGACTCCCACCGCAATCATGGCTGGATCAAGATCCCCCTTCACCACAAACAAAAACGGGAGCCATCAGGCTCCCGCTTTTTCTTCCCGCTCTTCGGAACCTACTCAGTAATCTTCCCGAAGTTGCGGTAGAACATGTCCCCTTCCCGACTGTCCGTCATCGAATGCAACTGGAAGCTGCGATTGAGGCGCGCGCCACCGTCACGGGTCAGCGGTGCCCACACCAGGTTGGCGCGGCGCATGGTCGACATGCTCATCATTTCGTCGAACGGAATCGACAGGTACAGCCCCTTGTCGAAACTACCCTCGCCATACTCGGCGCTGCCGGCGGTGGTGATCGTCGCCCAGGCGCCAAAGCGCACGCCGTTGAAGAACTCGCGAGAGATATCCACCGTGCCGCCAAAGTCGCCCGCCAGATATCGCCCGACGCTGACCGCGGCCAGCGTGTCGAACGGCAGGTCGGTGTAGCCGGTGATGTGGCCGGTCCAGACCGAGTAATCACGCAGGCCGAAACCCTGGTCGAATTCACGCTGCCGCACGTAGTTCAGGTCCGCACCGATCGACCAGCGCTTGCCGGTCGGACGAAACAGCACCTCACCCCCGACCCCGGCGAACATCGACTCCAGATAACCGCCGTAGACCATGCCGTACAAATCCTTGTCCAGTTGCTCGGCGTGGCTGACCTGAAACAGCGGCATGGTGGTGTCCGACGTGGTCAGGTACTGACGCAAGTCGGTGCGCACACGCGGCAGGCCGCTGGGCGCGTCGTAGGTGAACTTGTCGAAGTTGTTGATCAGGTTCTGACTCAGCAAACCGTTCCACCAGGTGTTGCGGTTGAAGCGGTACTCGGCGTCCAGATCCGCCGTGAACTGATAGAGCAAACCATCGGGGCCGCCGACGTTCTGTTTGAAGCCCAGGCCGACGCCGTAATTGAAGTGCTGCGGCGCTTCGGTGTAGAGGGTTTTCTCGTTGCGCGGCATCGCCGGATTGATCTCGGTGGTGCGGTGCAGCGATTCCAGCGGTTCTTCGTTGTTGATCACTTCGCGGAAGGTCTGCCGGGGCACGCTGGTTTCCTCCAGCGGCAGGTCGTAGCGCTTGTTGACCACGGTGAACCAGTCGATGTCGTCGTTGACGCTGTTGTCGAGAATCCGGCTCGCGCGGCCGACGGCTTTGGGCGAATGGAAATAGCGCTGCTGCTCGCCGTACACGATCAGTTCGGAATCGCGCTGGGTGATGCGCTCGACCTTGTAGCCGGCGTTCTGCTGCAAACGGCGCGACACGTCGGCCCAGTTGACCTCTTCCATGGTCGTGCTCGGCGCCTTCGCCGGCAGCGGTTCGGCCGGTGGGTCGAAGGTCTTGGCCGGGGCCTTGCGACTGACGAAATTGGTGTGGAACGTGATGCCGAACATCGCCGTGTTGCCGCGCTCCCAGGCCGCACTCACATCGACGGAATCGGTCACCTTGAACACCGCGCCTAGGTTGATCGGCGAGTCCTGCTTGATGATGTTGTCCTTGGGCTCGTGCTTGTAGTCGTTGCCTTCGTATTCGAGTTTCAGGCTGAGGCGGTCCCAGGGCGTCTGGTAACTCACGCCGCCGAAAAACGACGGCTTGCCGCGAAAGTACGAGCCGGCGTTGACGTCACCGGTGCCTTCCAGATCAGGGCGAGTGTTGAAGCGGTCACTGATCGAACCCAACGGGTTGTCGACATCGCCGCGATTACCGATGTAACCCCAGGCGATGCCGGCGCTGAAATCGAAATTGTCGTAGCGCTTGTTGGCGACGAAGAATTCACTGGCAAACAGACCGGTACCGCCGATGTCTCGAAAGCCCAGCGCCACTTCCGGCGCCCAATGGCTTTCCTGCCACAGCCGGACCTTGGCGTCGACCGCCTTGTCCTTATAGCTCTGGCTGCCGCTCAGCGCTTCGGAACCGTACGGACGGTTGGTGATGGCGGTGTAGCGAAACGAACCTTCCAGCCAGTCGAGCGGCTGCAACGAAACGCTGTATCGGCTGTACGGTTCGGTGCGGTTGGCGTTGACGCTCAACTCACCGGCGGGCGACATGCGCGCGGTCGGGGTCTGCAACAGACCGACGCCGCCGAAGTCATTCTGGGTAATCCGTGGCTCGGCATGCACCAGGCCACACGGCAATAACAACACAGCTGCAAAACGCAAATTCAACGAACCACCTCAGCCAACTGCGTGGCAATCAATTCGGCCAACTGCTGATTCAGTTCAGGGACAGGCGGATCCAGATCATCGTTTTTCACCGGCACCAGAATCTTGCTGCCGGCCACGGGCATCTGCCCGCTCTCGCGGTTCCAGTGGGCGATGCCGACCCGCCGCGATTCGCCGTTGGGCTGGATCAGCCACAGATAATCGGCATCGGCGTCCGCCGTCAGCAACGTGCAGCCCTGCAGATATTCGCGGGCCTCCTGCAACGGCTGATAAGGCAAACGGCACGGCTCGGCGACGGCGCCCAGCACTTCGACTTCGTCGACCCGTTTCGGGTAGATCAGTTGATCGCCATCGTCGAGACGGATGTTGCGGGCGAAACCGACTTCCACCGCCACCGGATCGAGATCGGCAATCTGCCGTCCGGTCACCGGCATCTGCCGGACCTGCTCGGCCAGTCGCTGGGCGAGCGCCGCACGACTCGGCTTGTCGAACAGCATGGCCATGCGCTGCAGCACATCCAGATCGAACAGCACGCCGACCTTGAGGCGCGTCTGTTCTTCCAGCAATGACTGACGCAACAGAACGCCCGCCAGCCAGTAGCCTTCGGCATTCGGCACGGCCTCGCCGATCACATCGCGCAAACGTCCGCCCGCCGGCAATTCGATCGGGCCCGGGTTGGCGACATCACCGCTGACGATGACCGCTGCATCGCTGCCACCGGTGAGCAACATCAAGCACGCCGACAGCGCTCTGAGCCGCTTCACGGCAGATGCCTGCTGTCAGGGGTCAGCTGCACGATCCTGACCCGCAACTGCGAGGTCAGTTGCTGCTCACTCTGCACAATGAAACCGTCCACCGGATCGACCCAGTAACGGTTGGTTGCGCGCAGGCCGATGGCCGGCGCGTCAATCTGCTCATCGACACGCAGCACGGAGTATTCCTTGTCGAGAATCTCGAGGGTTTCCAGGGATTTTCGGGCGAAGCGGCTGTTGACGATGATCCCGACTTCCTGACCCTTGTAGAGGTCGATCCAGCGGCGGCTGGTGTAGCCGTCGGTGATGCGATGCAGGCCCTGTTTGAACGGCGAGTCATCGGACAGACGCGTGCCGTCCAGATCGCCGTCCACGCCGAGGCCGACAGTGCGCATGGCCAGGCCGTCGCGCATCAGCAGCACCTGCTTGCCGGAGGCGACCCAGAACTGCAGGTCCTCGCGCTCGCGCACCAGCGCCAACACCCCGGAACCGGACGGTGTGGTCAGTTTGAGCTGGGGATACTTGACCCCGGCCACCTGCTCCGCCGACACATCGAGTTCATCCGGTCCGATGACGGCGGACTTGAGGTTGTTCAACGAAGCGCTCATCAGCGGATTGCAGCCACTCAACAAAACGGCCGCCATCAGGCACACGCCCACTTTCAACGTTTTCACAGTCGGCGGCCTTATTTGCTGTTGTTACTGTATTCGCTCCAGTTCTTCGCAGCGGAAGCCCCCGTCCCGACAATCGATGCCGACGGCACCAACTGGCTGATCAGGCGATTCCAGCGAGTCACGTTGGCAGGCCCGACATAGACCACGTCCTGAGGCCGCACTTCGAAGTGCGAGGCGAGCGCCATGGCGGTCGGCGACTCGGCTTCCAGCTGATAGATTTTCGCCGGCTCCACGTCGAGGTTTTCCACCCCGCGAATCACGTACACGGCGTTGCCGTTGGAGGTGGTCTGGCTCAAGCCGCCGACCGACCCGAGCACGTCGGACAGGTTCATGGTGGCGGTCTTGAAACTCAGCGCACGGGGCTGGTTGACCTCGCCCATCACGTAGATGCGCTTGTTGTCGTTGTACGGCAGATACAGCTGATCGCCTCCCTTGAGGTAGACGTTCTGCAATTCGGAATCCTGCTGATTGAGGGCGTCGAGATTGAGCGGATAGACCCGCCCGTTGCGCGTCAGCATCAGCCCGGACAAGTCGGCATTGTTGGTATCGACACCGGCCGAACCGAGGGCTTCGACCACGCTCAGCGGGTTGGTCGAAATCGCCTGGGGACCGGCCTTGGTTACAGCGCCCGAGACCACGACTTTCTGGCTGGCGAAACGCAACACCGCGACATCCACTTGCGGCTCGGCAATGAACGCCGAGAGGCGTTGCTCGATGTCCGAACGCAGTTGCTGGATGGTTTTGCCGGCGGCCTGGACTTCCTTGATGTACGGGTAATACAACGTGCCGTCGGAACGCACCAGACGACCGTTGGCATCGATCTGCTGTTGCGCACCCGAAGGGGCGGTCAGCTCAGGGTGATCCCAGACCGTGATGTACAGCACATCGTTGCTGCCGATGCGGTATTCGGCCGGGGTCGCCAACAACTCCGCCGGCACCGACTCACGCTTGTACGTGGCGCGGTTCATGGCGATGAGCTTGGGGGTGATCGGAATGAGCTCGACCCGGCTGCTTTCGCTGGCGCCCTGGCGCGTGATGCTACTGGTGCTCAGGTACTGGCCGGGGGAGAACATGCAACCTTGCAAAGCGATACTTGCCAACAATAAAAGAGAAAAACGACGGGTCATAATGGCACTACGCTATTCAAGGGCGAATCCAAAAACAAAGTCACCCGACTTTCGTCGGGCGACCCTGTACTGCACCAACAGATACTTCAGTTAGTTGTGCGTGCCGGTTGTACCCGTGGTACCGGTGGTACCCGTTGTACCGCCGTTGGCACTTCCACCACTGTTGGACGCCGCTACAGCACTGGCGACCATGGCAGTACTGGCAGCAGGCGCTGTAGAAGCCGCGACACTGCCAGATACATTGGTCACTGCTGTAAGCGGCGCTTCAGCTGCGGAGGCCCAGTTGCTCAACATCGTCAACAGGGCGATCGCCATCACTTTCTTCATATCAACTCCTTTCTAACATCGCACCTGAACATCGGGTGTTGGTTAGAGGTGGTAGAGTTCAAGTCGCAAAAAGCGCGAACAAGATCCGTTGTTCTTTCACAGTCTTACACAACTGATAAAAGTCGAACGGCAGGTTTATATCTACGGACTTGCAAAAGGCATTGCCAGTCTAATTTCCCGACGATATCTAACAACCTGACTGAAACTAACATTGCACTAAAACGCCATCATCCCTGATAACCCCGGGGATGATTCGATTGCCAGCGCCAGGTGTCGGTGACCATGTCCTGCAAGTTGCGTGTGGCTTTCCAGCCGAGTTCCTTGGCGGCCTTGGAGGCGTCGGCCCAGCTCTCGGCAATGTCCCCGGAACGCCGTGGCATCACCCGGTAAGGCACCGGCTGCCCACAGGCCTGTTCGAAAGCCCGCAGCACCTGCAACACGCTGTAGCCGTCACCGGTGCCGAGGTTCCAGGTATGAATGCCGGTACGGTCGGCGATGGTTTGCAGGGCTTTCAGGTGCCCGTCCGCCAGATCCACTACATGGATGTAATCACGCACGCCGGTACCGTCGACCGTCGGGTAATCGTCGCCGAAGATCGACAACTCCTTGAGGCTGCCGACCGCCACCTGGCTGATGTAGGGCACCAGATTGTTGGGGATGCCGTTGGGATCTTCGCCCATCTGGCCACTGTGATGCGCGCCGATCGGGTTGAAGTAGCGCAGCAGCGCGATGCTCCAGCGCGGTTCGGACTGGCACAGGTCGCGCAGCACGTTCTCGACGATCAGCTTGGACTGACCGTAGGGATTGGTCGGAGTGCCGGTCGGGAAATCCTCGCGGATCGGCATCTGCGCCGGCTCGCCGTAGACCGTGGCAGACGAGCTGAACACCAGCCGGAACACTCCCGCCGCTGCCATCGCCTGGCACAGCGTGATGCTGCCGCTGACGTTGGTTTCGTAGTATTCGAGCGGCTTGCGCACGCTCTCGCCGACAGCCTTGAGCCCGGCGAAGTGCAGCACGGCATCGATGGCGTGCTGCTGGAAAATCCGGTCCAGCAGGGCCCGGTCACAGACATCCCCGCGAATCATCAGCGCACTTTTGCCGCAAATGGCTTCCACCGCGTGCAAGGCGGCGTCGCTGCTGTTGCAAAGATTATCCAGAACTACAACTTCATAACCTGCTTCAAGTAGTGCAAGTGTGGTGTGCGAGCCGATATAGCCGGCGCCACCCGTTACCAGAATCTTCATAGCGCGGTCCATAAGTGGGAAAAGTGCCAACTCGCGTGTCAAGCGCTGTTTGTTTAATGTGTGTCTTGATTCACACAAACAGCGCGACAACAACCAGAAACAAAAACAGTTCAATCACTGGCTATAAATATTTTTACAAGCCAAACTGTATTGCCTGGTACTTATTAGCACTCCCGCGCATTCATCACTATCAACGGATGCCGACTAAAAATAACCAATAACTGTCAAACCGACATCTCATAACATTGTCGTGTTTTACACTCATTGCTATTTGCCACTCATCTCCCGAGTCAGGTATTAAAGTACAGCTTCAATAACTTGCAACCTTTCGTTATTGCAATAAACGATGGCAGTGCGCCATGAATGACCAGGAAACTTTTATGATCCGTAAATGTTTGTTCCCCGCTGCCGGTTATGGCACGCGTTTCTTGCCGGCCACCAAAGCGATGCCCAAGGAAATGCTGCCGATCGTCAACAAGCCGTTGATCGAATACGCCGTTGAAGAAGCACGGGACGCCGGCCTGCAACACATGGCCATCGTCACCGGCCGGGGCAAGCGCGCACTGGAAGACCACTTCGACATCAGCTACGAACTCGAACACCAGATCCGTGGCACCGAGAAAGAGAAATTCCTGGCCGGTACTCGCGAGCTGATCGACACCTGCACCTTCTCCTACACCCGTCAGGTGGAAATGAAAGGCCTCGGCCACGCGATTCTCAGCGGCCGCCCGTTGATCGGCGACGAGCCCTTCGCCGTGGTGCTGGCGGACGACCTGTGCCTGAACCTCGAAGGGGACGGCGTGCTCACGCAGATGATCGAGCTCTACAAGAAATTCCGCTGCTCGATCGTCGCCATCCAGGAAGTGCCGCGCGACCAGACCCACAAGTACGGCGTGATCGCCGGCGAGGCTATTTCCGAGGGCATCTACCGGGTCAACCACATGGTGGAAAAACCGGCTCCGCAGGACGCACCGTCCAACTTGGCGATCATCGGCCGCTACATCCTCACGCCGGACATCTTCGACCTGATCGCCGACACCGAGCCGGGCAAGGGCGGCGAAATCCAGATCACCGACGCCCTGATGAAACAGGCGCAGAACGGTTGCGTGCTGGCCTACAAGTTCAAGGGTCTGCGCTTCGACTGCGGCGACGCCGAGGGTTACCTGCAGGCGACCAACTTCTGCTACGACAACGTTTACCTGAAGGGCCGCTGAGCGGCCCCCACTGATTCATTGCAGCACGCACATCCAACGAGGCAACCATGAACATTGCACAACATTCCGCAGAGATTGAACGTGAGGTGGACAACCTCGGGGTGATGAGCTGGTTATCCCGCCATCAGCCATTGCCCAGCGCCAATGGCCCGTGGCTGGGCACCCTGCTGCTGGTCGACCGCCTCGGCGTGTTTCCCTCGTCCGGGGACATACGCCGAGCGATGGGCGATCCCTGGCCCCTGCTCGCCCACCTGAAATGGATCTACGGCGAACAGGCGCTGGAGGTCGATGACCGCGACGGCCTGAAGATGATCTTCAGCGACTGGCGTTTTCGCGTGCGGATCTGCTGCAACGATCCGGCGATCATCGTCAACGTGGAAACCCGTTGCGTGACGCAGTTGATGCCGCAGAAAACCGCAGAGCTGCTGAGCCATCTGGATCTGTTCGACAACTGACGGCTACTTCGAAGTCTCGCCACAGCTGTCCTGTGGCGAGACTTTTTGCTTTCCGCCCACGACCCAACGATAGAAGTAATCGGCAATCACCCGCCCGCCCGTGGCCGGCACCGGATGAATCTTGTCCGGCCCGATCATGGCTGCCGCGTAGCGTTTGACGTCGGTGCCGAACGCGCATTGCAGATTGGCGTAACCCAGACGCTGCTCACGGGCCCAGGGCTCGATGACCTGCGCATAAGCCGACATCGGATAGGCGCTGGAGCGGGTGGTGTCCTGACGCAGGATCAGGTTGATGCTCGCCGCCGGCTGAATCTCGCGGAGCATGCCGACCAGACCCTGAACGTTATGCAGATACTGCTCAGGCTTCACGCCAAAACCCTGATCGTTGCCACCGAGCATGATCAGGTAAATGTCTGCGGGTATCTTCGATACCACGGCTTTCCACTGCGCCTGCCAGCGCGCATCGTCGTGATAGAAATCAGCAGATGCCGCACCCGACGCGGCCAGTTTCGATACCCGAACCCCGTTCTGATCGTTACTCAGCCACAGGCCGAACAGGGTCGGTGCGCCCTTCACTACTTCCAGTCTGAACGCCCAATCGGTCGCTGCCGACGTACCGGATAGCGGGACTTCCTGAACGCCCTCGCCTGCGAGTTTCAACGGCTGCCAGTCGGCGGAGGGTGACCAGCGATAACGCAATTCACTGGACTCACCGTTGCCGAGGTAGAGCAGTTTCGCCTGAGTGACGGCGGTGTTGATGGCAGGCGTCGGGCTGGCGTTGACTTGCAGCCAGGCGCCGGGCCCGCCGGTCACCGTGCGGCTGTCGGGGCTGGCCTGGCCGAGGCCGGAGACCTGCCAGTCGCCGCCGAAGTATTTCTCGCTGCTGCGGGTGTACTTGAAATGCGTGCCGCCCAGCGCTGCGCCGTGGTTGAAGCCGACATAACCCGGCCCGGCAAACCCGACCTCCCCGGCCACCCGCTGCACCAGTTTGTTCAGGTAGAAATCCTGCCCGGCGCTGTAGCTGTCGCCAATCACCGAGATCGACAAGACCTTGCCGGCCTTGCCTTCACGCCACTGGCCAAACCGCTCGCGAGCGTCGCCGATCTGCACCACCGACGCCGCCACTGGCGGCACATCATCAACAGCCAGCATGGATCGCTTCCTTCATGGGATCTGCGCCACCGGCGCGATGGTCGCCGCCGGTTTCTTCTTGGTCGCGGCACGTTCGCCTAGGAACAGCACGGAGGTGAAGTTGAACCGGCTGAAAATCATCGACAACACCACCGGCCCGAGCAAGCCACACGTCACGCCGCAGAACACCAGCACGCTTTCGTCTTTCACGCCCAAGCGGCCGAGGATCGAGCGCGACGTAGCGGCGAACAATACGTGAAAGAGGAAAATCGCGTAGGAGTAACCGCCGAGCCAAGTCAGCGCCTTCGAGCGCATGTCACTCGACAGCAACGCAATGCACGACACGCAGCCCACCGCCAGGCCGATCAGGCTGCGGCGGTCGACGATCAGCTCGCGGTCCACCGACGCCACGTACAGCAGCGTCAGCGAGATCAGCACAAACACCAGCGGACCGATCACCTTGAACGTCTGCTTCAGCTCGCTGACTTTCTCCTGGCCGATCATGCCCGCCACGAAGAACGGCAGCAGATAAATCGCCCCGTTGATGCCGAACGCATCCACGGGAAACGGCGGCAACAGGAACACCGCCGCCGCGAAGGCGAACAACAGGTACAGGCGCGTCGGTGTACGCAACAAACCGCGCCACTCCAGCAGGCCGACGAACATGAAAATGATGAACACCGCCTGCAGAAACCAGAAGTGGTTGATCGGCACATAGAACGACAACAGCGCATCCATCACGCTGACGTCCTTGTTCACGCCCGGCCCCACCGCCTGCAACACCGAGAACGGCACACCCACGCAAAACAGCGGCACGATCAGGCGCCGCACCTTGCCGCTGAAGAACGCGGAAAAGTCATTGCCGCGAATCTTGTAGATGGAATAGATGTAGCCGGAGATGAAGGTGAACAGCGGCATGCGCACGTACACCATCGAATCGGCGATCACCCGGAACGGCGAGCCGATGTCGATTTTCAAACCACCGCCCAGCGGCCCGATCACGTGATAGAGCACCAGCAACAGGCACGCCAGGCCGCGCAGGGTTTCGATCTCCAGGGACTTTTTTTTGCTCGACATAAAGCACCCGCCTCAATTCAGAATTCTTGATTCAACCTTCACCGGCTTGTTCGCCCGCAACATCAGACCCAGGCCCACGAACAGCACCGGCACCACCATCGAAAAGTGCCGGGCGAACGAGCCGAAGTCTGGTTCGAACAAGCCTTGAACCAGCAGGAACGCCAGCGGAATCGCTATCAGTTCCTTGGGTTTGGTCTGGATCGGCGCGCCCTTGTAATCGGTCGAGGTGATGACTTTGAACAGCAGCAGCGCGGTCATGATCATCAACGCCACAAAGATCACCTGGCCCGGCCCGGACAGCAGGATCAGCTCTACGGGGAACGACAAGCGGAAGAAAATGATCATCGAGTCCAGGGCCTGCGAGACGAAGTCGCTGCCGCTGAGCCACGAGACGATCAGCGATTTGGACCCCTCCTCGCCCGCCGTGCGCAGTTCGTTGTTGCTGGCGCGAATCGACGACACCGGAAAGCCCAGCGCCAACTGGATCGCCATCGCAACCGCCAGGTAGAACAGAAACAGCATCAGGAAGAAGGTCGTGCGCGAGACGTACTTTTTCATCACGCAGACGCCGACCCAGGACAGCGAAAACAGAATCCAGTAGGGCCGAATCAGCACGCCGTAGATCACCGCCGAGAGGAAAAATCCGCCGCGATATTTGCGCGTCAGCGAGCTGAACAGAATGCTCAGCACCGCCACCGACACGATGATTTCCTTGGTCAGGTTTTCCAGAAAAAACGAACGGACGATGCCCCACAGGCACAGGGTTCCGAAGATGGTCAGCGGCATGCGCCGGAACACCACCACGGGAATCGCCGTGAGGAAAAAGTTGCAGAACATCCCGTAGGCCCAGGCGTTGGTCAGGTTGATCCCGGTGGGCCGCAGCAGGAACGCCGAACACTCGTAGGACGAGCGATCCGGCGAGAACGGGTTCCAGAAATTACAGTTGTCGGCCCGGGCATAGGACGACCACAGGGTCATCGCATCCGGGCCCGGATCGCGCGGCACCAGCAGCGGCATGGCCACGGACAGAAACAGCCCGGTGAACAGGATCAGGAACGACAGCGACGAATCGAGACGGCGACCACGAAACTCGATGCACGGCAGTTTCAGGCCCATGACACGACAGCCTTTTTCGCCCGCGTGGCACGGGTCAGCAGCGCAATCACGCCGAGCTGCACGATGATCGCAAACACGTTGCCCCAGGCCGCGCCGTAGATCGAATAATGCTTGATCAGCAGGTAACTGACCGGCACTGAAACCAGCAGACAAATAGCCGCGCTGGCCAGGGATACCCGACTGTTTTTCGAAGCGATCAACCCGCCCCAGACGATGTCGCCAATGGCACGCAGGGCGAAGGAGAAAATCAGTACACCGAGGATGCCGTTGTCCGGACGCGGAACGCTGGTGGCGACGTAATCGAGCACCACGTTGAAGAACAGATAAATGCCCACCGCGACCGCCGCCGACACCGCCAGCGACCGCGCGACCCATTTGTTTACGAACAACTGCCGGACCGTGAACGATTGCTGATCGGCCTGATAACGCTTGGCGAGCAGCGGAATGCCGACCACCGCCACCACCGCGTAAGACAGCGCCTGCAAGGTGTTGGCTGCCGACCACGCGTACACGTATTTACCGAGGCTGGCGTAGGGCTCAAGATCGATGATCAGAAAGCGCTCGGCGTACTGACTTAGCGCGATCAGGCCCGTGCCGAGGTAAAACGGCAACCCGGCTTTCCACACTGCGGCAGTGGCCAGCGTCCCCTCTTCCCGCCCGCGATGAACATTCACCACGATCAGGTAACCGGCGACGATCACCAACACGTTGGCGATGACCCACAGCCACAACACGCTGGCGATTCCAGACACCCAGCCGAGCGCCATTCCGCCCACGGCCAGCAGCGCCCAGAGCCCAGTCTTGATGAAGAACAACAACGCACCCGCCGTGGCTTTCTGTGCGGAAAACACGAACGAGTTGATCTCGAACGACAGGTGTTCAGTGAGCAGCACCAGCGTCACGCAGGCGATCAGCGCGGCGGTCGCCTCAACCGACTGGAACAGCGAATAAATCACCACCGTCAGCACCGACAACGCCAGGCCCACCGCCAGGTACAGCAGCAACACCTTGTCCACGACCCGGCGCGAACTGCCGCCCACGCTGATCAGCCGATTGATTTCGGAACTGAAACCGACGCTGTAGAACTTCGACGCGATCAACGACGCCGCGACCACCACGCCGTAAAAACCCAGCGCCTCGTAACCGAGGTAATGGGTGATGGCGAGCACCAGCAAGAACTTCGCGCCCAGTGCCCCGCCCCGCAGCAACAGCCGGAATATCATCGAATGACGCCCTTGATGATGTCGTCCATGGCCACGGTTTTCGCCTCGATCTCACGGCAGGTGTCGGTCAGGCGTTTGCCGAAATTCGACAGCGCGTCAGGCGCGTAAACCGTGTCGATGATGGTGTCGACATTGATGTCGCCGCCGTTGATCACCCAGTCCTCGACGCCCATGTCCTGATAGGCGCCGAAGCCTTTGCGTTCGTAGCTGATGTGATACGCCGGGACACCCGAGAGCAGTGATTCGATCGCGCCGTGCAGGCGTACGGAAATCACCAGGTCCGGTTGGTATTTGGCCAGCGTTGCCTTCAGCGGCAACAGGTCTTCGGTGATGCCCAGTTCGCGATAGAACGCGCCGTCATCATTACCGCGCACGGCGCTCTGTACGGCGCAGACCACTTTGCTTTTGTTCTTCAAGCGCTGCAGCAGCACCTTCAGGTTGGCCACGTAGGCGAGCTTCTTTTCCTTGCTCCATGCGGGCGGTTTGCGCAGCACCACGCACACCGTGGCCGGCGTCGAGGCGCAGCGGGTGAACTTGGGTTGCTGAAGGATCTTGCCGGCCAGCGCCTGCACCGCGAGGTCCGGTGCGCGGTAGACGTTTTCACAGGCATCGAACAGCGCCGAGGAACGGTTATCGCGCACGAACACCGCGTCGGCGCTGGCGTAATGGCCGACGATCTTGTCGCTGTCGCCGTGGAACGGCCCGATGCTTTGCGGCAGGTACACCGACGGCACTTTGCTGAGGATCGCGGTTTCCAGCTGCTTGGCGTGGCCGAGTTTCAGCTTGATGTGCTCGAAGGCACTTTTGGAGCGCATGTAGCCGCCGCCGACGCCGACGATCAGATCGGTTTTCTTCAACAGATCCGCCAGCCCCGCGTAGGACTGATTGAGGAACACCGCTTCTTTGACCCGGCCCAGACCCTTGGCCGCCATCACCGGCGCGTCGAAACGCGGGTGCGGCAGATACTTGAAAGAGTCCGGATCGGACGCCACCACGCTGATCGCGGTGTCTTCGCCAAAGTTGCGCTGCACCAGGGCGATGGCCAGATCGACCAACAGACCATCGCCGGAATTGGAGGCACTGTAGCCATGCAAAATCGTTACGTTCATGAGCGGAGTTCTACTTAATAAGAGGGAGCGGAATACACGTCGTAGGTCTGGCGGATCATCAACGCGGCGCTGAAACGCTCGCGGACGATGCGCCGACCTTCGATGCCGAGGGCCGACAACGCAGGCTTCTGGATTTTCTTCAGGCGCTCGGCCAGCGCCTGGTGATCACCGGCGGGGAACACGTAACCGGACACGCCATGGGTGACCAGTTCGGGCAACGACGTGCAGTCGCTGGCGATCACCGGCAAGCCCAGCGCCATGCCTTCCAGCGGCACCATGGCAAAGCCTTCCCAGCGGCTCGGCACGATCAGCGCATCGGCTTTCTGATACAGCGCGTGCACTTCGGTTGGCGTCACCCAGGGCAGGTATTCCACCCCGTCCAGCGGCGGACATTCGACGACGTCCTCGTTCACTGCACTGCCCACCACCGTCAGTTTCAGGTCGCTGCGTTTTGCTTCGCTGTAGGCCTTGAGCAACACGTCGAAGCCTTTCTGGTAGTCGAGGCGACCGACGAACAGCAAATGAATCGGTGCCGGATCAACGATCTTGCGTTCGTCATCCTTGTGATCGATGCCGTTGTAAATCAGCGTCATGCGCTTGCGCTCGATGCCAAACTTCGCGGCCTTGTCCAGCTCGAACTGGCTGACGCAAATGATCTTGTCTGTGACCTTCTGCAGCACCCGTTCGATCCCCGCATAGACCTTCTGCTTGATCGGCGAGCTTTCCATCAGGAATGAGAACGCATGGGGGCAGTAGACGATTTTCGGCTTGCGCCATGGCCGCAGGAGCACGCACACGCAACGGCCGATCACCCCGGAAAAGGTGCTGTGCAAATGCACCACGTCGGGTTTTTCCTTGAGCAGGACCCGCGCCAGTTGCCAGGCAAAACGCAGCAGCGACGGCACGTTCCGCCCGCTTCGGGCGAAGGTGCGGATCTGCTGTGGATCGATGCCGTGCAACTCTTTCTTCTGGTCGAGCGGGACCAGATACACCAGCTCATAGCGCCCGTCTTCGGGAGCCGCCGAAATTGTGCGGATGACCGTCGCCACCCCGCCTTTGATCGTTTCCGCCACGTGCAGTATTTTTTTCACAACTCACCCACTTTCATGCCTGTAAGAACCGCCCCTGAATTTCAGGACTGGTCGGACGCGTATTCGTAGTTGTAATAGCTGCCGTTGCCGTAATAGCTGGCCGCACGCTTCTCGACGCCGTTGAACACCGCGCCCTTCAACTCGATACCGTTCTGGGCGAAACGACGGATCGTCATTTCGATTTCCTTGGCCGGGTTCACCCCGAACCGCGCGACGATCAGGCTGATGCCGGCTTCGCGACCGACAATCGCCGCGTCGGTCACGGCCAGCAGCGGTGGCGTGTCGATGATCACCACGTCATAGCGCTCGCTGAGTTGCGCCAGCAGTTCGCGGAAATTGGCGTGCATCAACAGCTCGGAAGGGTTCGGTGGAACCTGGCCACGGCTGATGAAGTGAAGGTTGTCGACTTCGACCTTGTTGATCGCCTGTTCGAGGGTGCAGCGCTTGACCAGCAGATCGGACAAACCGTTGGTGATTGGCGTGTTCAACGTCTTGTGCAGATGCCCCTTGCGCATGTCAGCGTCGATCAGCACCACGCGCTGCCCGCTCTGCGCCATGACCGCCGCAAGGTTGGAAGAGACGAAGGTCTTGCCGACCTGCGGGCTCGGGCCGGAAATCATGATCCGGTTGTTGGTCGAATCCAGCGCCGCGAAGTGCAGGCAGGTGCGCAGGCTGCGGATCGATTCGATGGACAGGTCCGTCGGGTTGCGAAGGGCCAGCAGATACGCCGGCGTGTCTGCCGCGACTTTGGCCCGGACTTTTTTGCTGTCCTCTTCCTGTTGCAGGGCGCTGTAGGGAATCGACGCGTAGACCGGCAAGCCGAGCTGCTCGATGCCTTCCGGCCCTTCCAGGCCCTTGCTCAGGGATTTGCGCAACAGCACCAGCGCCACGCCGACGAAGGCGCCGAGGAAAGTGGCGATCAACACGATCAGGGCTTTTTTCGGTTTGACCGGGCTGGTCAGGTCGACGTCCGCCGTATCCACCAGACGCACGTTACCCACGGCACCGGCGCGGATGATGTCCAGCTCCTGGGATTTGTTCAGCAACTGGGTGTAGATCTGCGAAGCGACTTCGACATCGCGGGTCAGGTTGAGCAATTCCTGCTGCGTGGCCGGCAGGTCCTGAACCTTGCCTTCCAGCGAACGCTGTTGCTGGGTCAATTCACCGATCTGGGTCATCAGCGCGCGGTAGGCCGGGTGCTGTTTGGTGAACTTGCGATCCATCTCCGCCTGTTGCAGTTTCAGCTCGGAAATCCGCGTTTCGAGCGCCACGGACTGGCCGAGCACCGATTGGGTTTCCATGGAGATGTTCACGGTCTTGCCGTGGGTCTGGTAGGCGTTGAGCGCATCGCTGGCCTTGGCCAGGTCACGCTTGACCTGCGGCAACTGGCTTTGCAGGAAGGCCAGGCTTTGCGCCGCTTCGGCGGAGGTGCGGCGCACGTTCTGATCGACGTACAGCGCGGCGATCTTGTTGAGGATCTTCACCGCTTCGGCGGCGTCGCTGCTGGCCAGGGCCAGACGGATGATGCCCGACTCCTTGCCTTGCTCGGAGATGTCCAGCGCGTCCTGATAACCCTGGATGGTCACGATTCGTGGGTAGCGCACCACTTCGAAACGGGTTCCGGGATTGGCCAACAGTTGCGCGACCTGCCCTTCTACGCCGTCCTGGGCGAAGGCTTCGCCCGCCACGCCTTCTACCAACAGGTTGTCGTTGTCGTCCAACAGCTGAAAGCGATGTTGTTCGCCGGCAATCAGGGTGAGTTTCTTGCCCAGCAGTTCCTTGGGCAGATTGAGCTTCGCAAACTCCAGACGCTCACCGCCCCAGGCGTAGCTGCTCAGGCCGAAACGCGGCGGCGCGACGCTGAGTTCGGTCTCACCGCGATAGCGCCGGGAGAGAAAGCCGCCGATCAGTGGAAAGGTGTTGGGGGTGACGTCGATATCCAGGCGCAGATCGTCGACCGTCTTGCCGATCACTGCGCGGGATTTGATGATGCCGATTTCGGTCACCGACGGCGATTGCCCGCCGAGCATGCTGTTGAGGTCGGAAAAACCGAGCATGTCGTTCTTTTTCGGTTCGACCTGCACCAGCGCGTTGGCCAGATACACCGGCGTGGCCAAAATCGCATAGGCCACACCGGTCATCATGAACGCGCCGGTGAACGCACCGATCAACCACTTCTGATCGATCAGGCTGCCGAAGATGCCGAGAAGATCAATACTGTCTTGATCATTTTCACGGGTGCCGATTACTGACGGTAACTGCATAAGTCTTTCTTACCATTCACTGAACTGAAGAATATTCATCAACGCGCCAGGCGTTGCGCCCATGAGCTAACAGCATCTTCAATCAATGCATGGGCATGAATAAAAGCGGCTTGCCCCTGACGATATGGGTCCTGTATTTCTCGTTCGCTCTGCCACTTGCCCAGCAGAAACACTTTGCCCCTGGCGTGAGAGGCAATCTTCAGTACTTGATTAACATGTTGTTTTTCCATGACCAGAATCAGGTCTGATTCATTGACGATGTCCGCTGTCAGTTGCCGCGCCTTGAACCCTTCGGCACTGTGTCCGCGGTCTTCCAGCACCTGGCGCGCGGTCGACTCCATGCCTTCGCCGACCCGCGCAGACAGGCCTGCGGAGGTCACGCTGATCGCCGAAGGTGTCAGTGCATTGCGCAACAGAAGTTCCGCTGTCGGACTTCGGCAGATATTGCCTACGCAAACGACAAGAATCTTTTTGAACAAGGTTTACTTTCCCGTGTAATGTCAATCGGCCAACATGCCTTGCACATTCGAATGAACCCGCAAGACCTTCCTTCACTCGGAAATAGATTCACCCTTAATACCGATGCATTAAGTACCACGGCCTCTAAAAGTCCCCCAACCAGAATTACCGGACTAAAAATAACTGTGATTTTCGGGCGAAAGTTTTCCGACAAAAAATAACATTCGTGCACTTCGCGCCCTCTTCGTCATCGAAATACAGGCAACGAGATAACAATTGGCTAGATGTCATTCTCATCAGGAGAGCAGACATGAAATCAGCACATCTCAAACATCTTGGTGCCGCCGCCCTGTTGATGCTCAGTGCTACCGCGCAGGTTCACGCCAGCACGTTGTTCCCGTCACTGCCCGCCAGAACCATCGGCGTTCAGGTCAAGATCCAGAACTTCACCCCGGCCGACGCCGAGCAGATCAAGGCGGCGGGATTCAGTTTCGTGCGCTTCGGCGTGTGGAGCGACAGCCTCGGCGCCAAGGCCTATCAGAAACAGATCAGCGATGCGTTCGCGGCGGCGCGAGCCGCCGGATTACCAGTCTTGATGACTGTGCGCGCCACCAAGCCGTTGACCGGCGACCTGACAACCGCCGGTGAAGCGTTCGCCAACGCGGTGAGCGGGCTTGAGCAAGCATGGAGCACACAACTGGTGGGGATCGAAATCTGGAACGAGCCGGATCTCGACACCTACTGGCCCACCGGAGACTTCAAAAACACCTTCGTGCCGTTCATGACGGCCATGTGCAAGACGCTGCAGGGCAAACCGCAATCGACGCCTCTGGTAGGCTTCGGTTTTGCCCGCCCGCCGACGGCCGGTTCCGCCTCGACCGTGGCACTCAACAGCATTCTCGGCACCTATCCTGAGTGCCTGGACGCCATTTCCTACCACCCCTACGGCATGACCGCGACACAGATCAGTAACGCGCAGAACTTCATTCAGCAAAACTTCCGTCTGCCGGGCGTCATCAGTGAATGGGGCATCTCGGCGCTCGCTTCAAACGGTGGGCCGGAAGGGCAAGCCAATAAAATCTCTGCGTTCATCGCGGATGTTAAAAAACTCAACATTCCGCTGACGTCGATTTATGAATGGAAGAACAGCGAGTCGGGGAGCAACGACCGGGAGAAGAATTTCGGCCTGCTGACCTCCGATGGCCAGCCGAAACCGGCACAGGCGGCGGTCTCGACGCATTTGAACGCCGATTAAGCCGTACAGCGGGTCGGTTGCTTTGAACCTGTGGTTCTTTTTGGCATCGTATTGATCGATAACGCGCCCCGCCTTTCAAACAGCCGTTTTCAGGTTGTTGCCACCGGGGCGCTCGATACGCCGACATGCCCTTGAGTGGCTGTCGGCGCTCGGGTAATGTCACCAGACCCATAGGACAGAGCACGCTCATGACTTCCAAGCTGGAACAACTCAAACAGTTCACCACCGTCGTGGCCGACACCGGCGACTTCGAAGCGATTGCCCGGGTCAAACCGGTCGACGCCACCACCAACCCTTCCCTGCTGCTCAAGGCAGCCGCGATTCCGGCCTACGCCGAACTGCTGAACGCCAGCGTGCGCGACTGCAAGGGCGATGTCGGCCTGGCCAGCGACCGTTTCGGCGTCGCAGTCGGTCAGGAAATCCTCAAGGTCATTCCGGGCCGCATTTCCACCGAAGTGGATGCGCGCCTGTCGTTCGACAAGGACGCGATGCTCAAGCGTGCCCATCGCCTGATCGAACTGTACGACAAGGCCGGCGTCGGCCGTGACCGCGTGCTGATCAAGATCGCCTCGACCTGGGAAGGCATCCGTGCCGCCGAAGTCCTGGAGAAGGAAGGCATCCAGACCAACCTGACCCTGCTGTTCTCCTTCGCTCAGGCCGCTGCCTGCGCCGATGCCGGCGTGTTCCTGATCTCGCCGTTCGTGGGCCGCATCTACGACTGGTACAAGAAGGCCAACGGCAACGACTACACCGGCGCCGACGATCCGGGCGTGCAGTCCGTGACGCGCATCTACAACTACTACAAGGCCAATGACTACAAGACCGTGGTCATGGGCGCGAGCTTCCGCAACCTCAATCAGATCGAGCAACTGGCCGGCTGCGACCGTCTGACCATCAGCCCGGACCTGATCGACAAGCTGGCAGCCGACACCGGTAAGCTGGAACGCAAACTCGCTCCGGGCCATGCCGGCGAAGCGCGCCTGAGCCTCAACGAATCGCAATTCCGCTGGTTGTCCAACGAAGACGCGATGGCCACCGAGAAACTGGCCGAAGGCATCCGTCAGTTTGCCCGTGACCAGGAAAAACTCGAGGCGCTGCTGCAAGCCAAGCTGTAATCGGCCGAGCGCAAATGCAAAAAGGGCGAACCCTCACAGGTTCGCCCTTTTTTGTGCCTCGCGTTCTGGCTGATCAGTGCCGTTCGAGGGCATTCACCAGGTCATGGAAGGCTTCGCGGTTGGAGTCGTTCAGGCCCATGAGGATCTTGTGCGCTTCGAGCACCTTGATCCGCACCACCTCTTCCGACTGATCCTGATCCGGCAGGTCATCGAGGCATTCCGGGCACGGCACGGGATGGTTGACGATATTGAACACCTGCTCGAAACCCATCGACTGCAACAGACGGGTAATGTCCTCGTGGGTGGTGACCACGGTCGGCAGCAGGCCGACCTTCTGCCGCGACAGGATCGACAGCTTGGCCAACAGGCCCAAGGTGGTGCTGTCGATGCTGCGGGTTTCGGTCAAATCGATCACGATCGCGTTGAAATTCAGCGCGGTGAAGATTTTTTCAATAGTCGCATCCAACGCCGAACACAGGGTCAGGCGAACTTCACCGACGAACTTCAGGACGAAGGTGCCGTCCTGCTCGGCGAACTGGATTCTACCGGTACTCATCAAAGATTCCTGCTCAACACCAACAGGGCGATATCATCCGGCATCTCCCCTAGCGTGGCCAATCCAAAAACCTGCCGCAGACCATCCAGGCTGCCGCCCGCCGACTTTACCTTTTGCGGTAAAGCGGCTTCTTTCTCTTTGAGTGTGGGCTCTGGCAAAAGATCCAGAATGCCATCAGACATCAGCGTCAGGCTGAACGTCGGTGGCAGTTCGAGCACGTGGTCTTCGTAGGTGGCTTCATTGAAAAGCCCCACGGGCAGACCGCGCCCCTCGAGGTAGCGAACACTGTCAGGCGTGTACAACACAGGCAACGGCAGATGGCCGCCGATGCTATAGGTCAACAAACCGGTCTCCTCGTCGATGACTCCACCGACCATTGTGACGTGTTTACCCAGCTTACAACTGATCAGCCCCCGGTTGATATGACCGAGGACTTCCGAAGGCTTGAATTCCGGCAGCGTGCCGTTGCGCTTGGATTCGAACAGCAGGCGCGTAGTCATGAACTTCAGCAGCACGGTGACGAACGCCGAAGAGGCGCCATGACCCGATACATCCGCCAGATAGAACGCTACCCGGCGCTCGTCGACCCGGAAGTAGTCGACAAAATCACCCGACAGGTACAGCGACGGGATGATCTGGTGCGCAAACCTGAATTCGTCGATGGCCCATGGACTTTCCGGCAGCATGTTCATCTGCACCTGGCGACCGGCGTTCTGGTCTTCCTGGAGCAGGTTCAGGCTGGCTTCGAGTTCGCGGTTGGCCTTTTCCAGTTTCTCGCGGTAGCGCTGGTTTTCCAGCAGCAGACGCGCACGATCCAGGGCCCGGCGCACGGAGTGCTCGAGCACGGCCAGATCTTCGAGAGGCTTGATCAGGTAGTCCGCCGCGCCTAGGCGCAGGGCCTCGACCGCGTCGTTCATCACGCCGGCGCCCGAGACAACGATCACCGGAGTCTGCGGTGACCGCTCAGTGACCTGACGGATGAGTTCGAGACCGCCCATCTGCGGCATGCGCAGATCGCAGATGACCAAGTCGGGCGTGTCTTGCTCGAATACCTGAAGACCCTGCTGGCCGTTACTGGCCTGCAAGACGCTGAAACCACTGTCTTCCAAATAGGCCGCGAGGCTCGCGCGCACTACTTCGTCATCATCGATTATCAGCAGCGTGGCACTGGTTTTTGGCATGTGGGCAAACGGCGCCAGAATTAGGTTGGCGTAGCAGGCGGGGCAACGGCCCGGCGCAGACTACTGGATTCGCTTTCTAGCCTCTCTGCTGCACCGCTTCGGAGCGTTTGCCCCGCACACGGTTGCACCAGAGGTGCCCTTCTAAGGCGCAGACGGTACTCCCATCCTTCGAGCGTTTCAAGCATGCGCCGATGGTCGCTTGGAGACTTTGTTTGTCAAATCACTCGCAGTTATAAGAACGGCTTCAACCGTAACCCAATCATTGGACGCGCCCACAAAAAAGGCGACCTCGCGGTCGCCCTTTTGTACTGATCAATCGAGATCAGAAATCGTCTTCGACCTGCCCGTCCTTGACCTTGAACTCGCGGTTCTGCAGGTAGGCGTTGCGGATGAAGGTGTACTTGTCGCCGCTGATCAGCTTCTCGCTCGACAGCAGGCTGGCGCGGGTGTCGACGATGTTCAGGCCGAAAATCGAGTTACGCACCGGCACATCGTTGATGTAGCGGTACGGGCCGGTGAAGCTGTCGACGTACTTGGACGGCGCGTCGCGCAGGGTGCTCGGGCCCATCAGCGGCAGCATCACGTAAGGGCCGCTGCCGACGCCCCAATAGCCGAGGGTCTGGCCGAAGTCTTCGTCGCTGCGGTTCAGGCCCATTTTGGTGCCGACATCGAAGAAACCGAGCAGGCCGAAAGTGGTGTTGAAGATCAGGCGAGCGGTGTCGACGCCAGCGGCGGCCGGTTTGGCCTGAAGAATGTTGTTCGCCAGGTTGGTGACATCACCGACGTTGCGGAACATGTTGTGGATGCCGTCTTCCAGGAATTGCGGAGTAACAAATTCGTACCCCTGCGCCAGAGGCTTCAGCGCATAGGTGTCGACGAAATCGTTGAACTGGAAGATCGGACGGTTGACGCTTTCCCAAGGGTCTTCTTCCGTTGCGGCCTGCGCGGCGAACGGCACCAGCATCACGCTGGCACATACACAAAGCTGAGCAAGAGGATGGCTCCAGCGCATAGAAAACTCCTTGGATAGTACGGACGCAGCACCTGGGCCGCGGCGATTAGTGCGTCAGTATAAGACGGAAACGGCGCTTTAGGCAGTTCCCCCCGGTGAAACCCACTGTAGGACGCTTCGTCATTGGCCTGTCATGCAACTGTCACCGACATTGCCTAGCCTGATCGCTATTTCAGGGACGTTTTCCATGCCTCAAGCCGAAGCCTTGCCCCTCGCGGCACCGACGCTGACCGCCGTGCTGTTCGGACTCAGCGGCTGTCTGGTGGACTTCGGCGCCCGCGCCCGTCATCACGCCAGCGTCGGCCCGGAACACGCCGACATCACACCCGGCGCCCTCGACAGCCTGAGCAGCCTGCAACGCCAGCAAATCCCCTGTGCCTGGCTCGATGAACTGTCGACGGCCTGCACTCAAGTCCTGTCATCGGCGCTGCCTGACTGGATCAAACCGTCGCAACATTCGGCAACAATCAATCCGTGGCCGGCGCCCAATGCCTGCTGGCAAGCGTTGATGGGCTTGAATGTCGATCGCCTCGACGGTTGCGTGCTGGTCAGCGGCGAACCGCGCCTGCTGCAATCGGGTCTGAACGCGGGGCTTTGGACCATTGGCCTGGCGTCGTGCGGCTCGCTGTGCGGCCTGGCGCCGGGCGAATGGCAAGCCCTGAGCCAGAAGGAGCGCGAACAGCTGCGCGGCAAGGCGACGGTGCAGCTGTTCGGCCTCGGCGTGCACTCGGTGATCGATCATCTGGGCGAACTCGACACTTGTCTGGCGGACATCAGCCTGCGCCGTCTCAAAGGCGAAAAGCCCTGACCGGGATCATGCAGGTTGGCCAAGAGTGGATTAGTCTTAAGGAGAGACATAGACCTTTGGCGCACGGCTGCGGTCTATGCCAGTGCCTCTCGATAAAAGGAAACAACCATGCCCGCTCAAGAACTGCAGAAACAGCTCAATGCCCTGCGCGAGCAACTGGATCAAAATCCTCCGCTGACCGAAGCCGAGCGCGCTGATCTACATGCCCTGATGGAACAGATCGAACTGGAACTTGAACTGGAAACCAAAACCAAGGACTCCAACATTGCCGATGGCGTAAACCTTGCCGTTGAGCGCTTTGAAGTTGATCACCCCACCATCGCCGGCACACTGCGCAACATCATGAATTCCCTGGTCAGCATGGGCATCTGAAACCCGCGAATGCAAAAAAGCCCTGCCATCACTGGCAGGGCTTTTTCATGTCCGCGATGCGGGTTACTGACGAACCAGACGATGGTTCGGCAGTTGCACGCTTTCAGTGCTGCGATAAGGGTTGATGTCCAGCCCGCCCCGGCGCACATAACGCGCGAACACCGTGAGTTTTTCCGGTTTCAAAAGGCGCTGCAGGTCGAGGAAGATCCGCTCCACGCACTGCTCGTGGAAGTCCGAGTGCTGACGGAAGCTGACGATGTACTCCAGCAGGCTGGCGTGATCCAGCGCCGCGCCACGGTATTCCACCACCACGCTGCCCCAGTCGGGCTGACTGGTCACCGGGCAGTTGGATTTGAGCAGATGGCTGTGCACGCTCTCCTCCACCACCCGCGAATCGTCGCAGCGCAGCAGTTCAGGACGCGGGTGTTCGTAGTTGCTGACGCTGATATCCAGATCGTCGATGCACACGCCCGGCAGCGCGACAACGCCTTCGGCTTCGACGTCTTTCAGGCTGCGAACCCGCACGCCCACCGGTTTGCCGGCAGCAGCGGACAAGTCCTTGACCAGCGTCGCTTCAAGGCTCGCGATGTCGGCGAAAGGCGTCTGGTTCAGCGAGTTCAGGTAGAGCTTGAACGACTTGGATTCAATGATGTTCGGCGAATCCGCCGGAATGCTGAATTCACCGATCGCCACCACCGGTTTGCCCGACGGCAGCAGCCACGACAGTTCGAAGCAGTTCCAGAAATCCACGCCTTTATACGGCAGGGTTTCGGCGGTCAGGCCCAGCTCGGCCCATTTCGCGGTGCGCGGGATCGGGAACAGCAGGGACGGCGTGTACGTGGCGATGTATTCGCTGGATTTGCCCAGCGGCGAATGTTCGGCTGCGGGATGCATGGCGGAAACCTGACTGAAGAATCAGCGGATTCTACCAGCCTTTGCTCCCGCCTTTGAGTGCTTACTGACTGACTGTCAGTTTGCCGACCATTCCGGCCTGGTAATGCCCGGGAATGTTGCAGGCAAATTCCAGGTTTACCGCTTTGCTGAAGGTCCAGGTCAACTCGGCGGTCTTGCCCGGCTCCACCAGCACGCTGTTGGGGTCGTCATGCTTCATGCCGTGGCCCATCGAGCTGTGATCCATGCCCGCCATGTCGTGGGACATTTCCTTCATGCCGGTCGGCGTGAGCATGCCGCTTTGCTGCATCTGTAACATTTCCTGCTGATGTTTTGCATGCATCGCCGCGTCGCCGAGGTTGAATTCGTGCAGCAACTGGCCTTTATTCACCAGCACGAAACGAACGGTCTCACCGGCCTTGATCTCGATCGCCTTCGGATCAAAGCTCATGTCGCCCATCACCACTTCGATGCTGCGGGTGGCCTTGGCCGCCGGAGCCGGCTGGCCGAAGTCATAGGTGTGCGCCGGCGATGCCCACAGCGGCGAACTGAGCGCCAGCAGACACGCGGCAAGGGCCAGACGATTGCGCAAAAACATAGTCGTACTCCAACAAATCAAGGTTCAGCCTGTGGGAAACTCTAGCCCGCCTGCGCTGGCAGCGACCTGACAGGGAGATTACAACTTTGTCAGGTTGGCGCGCACCGCGTGAGCCCACGGTATAACGTCCTCGTTCCCGCAACCCGAGTCGCCAATGAAACTGCTCATCGTCGAAGACCAACCCAAAACCGGCCAGTACCTGCGCCAGGGCCTGACCGAGGCCGGTTTCAACACCGAACTGGTGGCCGACGGCACCACCGGCCAGCAATTGGCGTTGAGCGGCGACTATGCGCTGCTGATCCTCGACGTGATGCTGCCCGGTCGCAATGGCTGGCAGATTCTGCAAGCGGTGCGCAGCGCCGGTCTGGAAACGCCGATCCTGTTTTTGACCGCCAAGGACACCGTTGAAGACCGGGTTCACGGCCTCGAACTGGGCGCCGACGACTACCTGGTCAAACCGTTCGCCTTCTCCGAATTGCTGGCGCGGGTGCGCAGCCTGTTGCGCCGCGGCAGTTCCACGCCCCAGGAAACCAGTCTGCGCCTGGCCGATCTGAGCCTGGACCTGATCCGCCGCCGGGTCGAACGCAGCGGTCAACGCATCGACCTCACCGCCAAAGAGTTCGCTCTGCTGGAAATGCTTTTGCGCCGCCAGGGCGAAGTGCTGCCCAAATCGCTGATCGCCTCGCAGGTCTGGGACATGAACTTCGACAGCGACACCAATGTGATCGAAGTGGCGATTCGTCGACTGCGTCTGAAGATTGATGACGACTTCCCCCACAAGCTGATTCACACCGTACGCGGCATGGGTTACGTCCTTGAAGAGCGTGCCGACTGATGCGCCGACTGTCCTTGAGCGGTCGGCTGGCGCTTTTGTTCGCCGGCTGCACCGCCGTGGTTTCGCTGGTCGCCGGGGTCGTTTTCAATCGGGCCAGCGAGGGTCACTTCATCGAGCTCGACCAGCAACTGCTCGAAGGAAAACTGCTCAGCGTACGTCAGACACTGCTGAGTGGTAGCGACGCCGCGCACATCACCGATGAGTTGAGCCAACAGGGCGATGTCTCGCTGCGCATCAGCAGCCCTGAGGGACAACGCTGGTTCGGCCGTTCGTTGCATACGCCGGCGAATCTGCCGCAGCAACCCGGTCTGGCCACCATCAGCGACAACGGCACCGACTATCGCCTGCTCAACGCCGCGCTTGAACCGGAAAAACCGGATTCCCCGCAATTGACCTTGCTGCTGGACATCACCCACCACCAGCACTTCCTGCAACGCATGCAGCATCTGATCTGGCTGACCGTCGGCCTGTCGGCGCTGGCCACCGCGCTGCTCGGCGCCTGGGCGGCCCGCAGTGGTCTTCGCCCGTTACGCCGCATGAGTGCGGTGGCCCGTGGGATTTCGGCGCAATCGCTGAATGCCCGACTGCCGGAAGCGCGGATGCCCGCAGAACTCGCGGAACTGGCCCACAGCTTCAACGCCATGCTCGGACGCCTCGATGACTCCTTTCAGCGACTGTCAGCGTTCTCCGCCGACATCGCCCATGAGCTACGCACACCACTTTCCAATCTGCTGACCCACACCCAGGTAACCCTGACCCGCCCTCGCCCCCTCGAAGACTATCGCGAGGCACTGCACAGCAACCTGGAAGAGCTGCAATGGATGGCGCAGTTGGTGAACGACATGCTTTATCTGGCCAAGGCTGACCACGGCTTGCTGGTGCCCAAGCGTGAACCGCTGGAGCTGGCGGAAGAAGCCGATGCGTTGCTGGAGTTTTTTGCGCCGCTGGCCGAAGACGCTCAGGTCAACCTCAGCCGTGACGGTGCGGGGCAGCTCGAGGGGGATCGCGCGATGTTGCGCCGGGCGCTGTCGAACCTGCTGGATAACGCGTTGCGCTTTACCCCTGCTAACGGCGAAGTGCGCGTGCAGGTGGCCGAGCAGGCTAAATCCTTGAGGGTGACCGTGGAGAATAGTGGCGAGGGGATTTCTGCGGAGTTGCTGCCGCGCTTGTTCGACCGCTTCTACCGGGCGGATCCGGCGCGCCAGGAAGGCAGCAGCGAGCATGCGGGATTGGGGCTGGCGATTACTCAGTCGATCATCCGGGCCCATGGCGGGCAGATTCATTGCGAATCGGCTCAGGGCTGGACGCGGTTTGTGATTGAGTTGCCTCGAAGCTGATCGTTCCCACGCTCTGCGTGGGAATGCAGCCCGGGGCGCTCTGCGCCCCTTAAGAGCCGAACGCGGAGCGTCCGTTGATGCATTCCCACGCGGAGCGTGGGAACGAGCATCGCGTGAACTTACGAATAGCGCAACGCGTGCGCCGGTTCGATCTTCGCCGCTCGCCAGGCCGGGTAAACGGTGGCCAGGAAGCTGAGGATGAAGCCCGCCGAGCAGATCAACAGCACGTCGCCGCCCTGCAATTCCGATGGCAGGTTGCTGACGAAATAAACGTCCGAACTGAAGATGTGCTGCCCGGTCACTCGCTCGACCCAGCCCACCATCTCACTGACATTCAGCGCAGCAATCACGCCCAGCACGCCACCGATGATGGTGCCGACGATGCCGATCACCGTGCCCTGCACCATGAAGATCGCCATGATCTGCCGTGGTGTGGCGCCGATAGTGCGCAGGATCGCGATGTCCGCGCCCTTGTCGTTTACCACCATGATCAGGGTCGCGATGATGTTGAACGCCGCCACCGCGACGATCATCAGCAGCAACAGGCCGATCATGGTTTTTTCCATCTTCATCGCGCTGAACAGGCTGCCCTGGGTGTGGGTCCAGTCGTCAGCCTTGAAGTCGGCGCCGAGGCCGCTGGCGATGTCCGACGAAACCTTCGGCGCGGCGTACAGATCCTTCACCGCCAGACGCACGCTCTGCACCTGATTCGGCTCCCAGTGCTGCATGGTCGCGGCGTCGGAGACGTGGATCAGGCCCATGGAACCGTCGAGTTCGGCACCGACCTTGAACACGCCGACCACGTTCAGGCGCTGCATGCGCGGGGTGATGCCGCCCGGTGCGGTGCTGACTTCCGGCACGATCAGGGTAATCTTGTCGCCGACGTTGAGGCGGAAACGCCGGGCAGTGATTTCACCCAGCACTACGCCGAATTCACCAGGCTTCAAGGCATCGAGACGGCCCTGAACAATGTGCTGGGCAACGATCGACACCTTGCCTTCCTGAGCCGGGTCGACGCCGCTGATCTGGATCGGCTGCATCATGCCCTTGTAGGACAGCATGCCTTCCATCTCGGTGAACGGCACGGCGGCGGTCACTTCCGGGTTCTTCATCGCAGCGGCGGCCACTGGCTGCCAGTCGTCGATCGGCTTGACGCCGACGATGGTCGCGTGAGGCACCATGCCGAGGATGCGCGAGCTCATTTCGCGCTGGAAGCCGTTCATCACCGACAGCACCACGATCATCGCCAGCACGCCGAGGGCGAGGCCGATCATCGAGGTCATCGATATGAACGAAACAAAGCGATTGCGGCGCTTGGCGCGGGTATAGCGCGTGCCGATAAAGATCGATAACGGTCTGAACATTCGCTGGGGCACCGTATAAAAATAAAAGACCCGATGCCTTTTCAGGCACCGGGTTTCAAGCCGTCAGATGGGGGTCAGGCAACCTTCCTGCAATTGCAGGACGCGGTCCATCTGGCGAGCCAGGTTCATGTCGTGAGTCACCACCAGAAACGCCGTGCGCATCGAAGTGCTGAGTTCCAGCATCAGATCCTGAATGCCTTCGGCGGTGTGGGAGTCGAGGTTGCCGGTCGGCTCGTCGAGCATCACCAGCCCTGGATTGTTCACCAGCGCACGGGCGATGGCCACGCGCTGACGTTCGCCACCGGACAGTTCCGCCGGCTTGTGTTCCAGGCGATGGCCCAGCCCCACTCGCTCCAGCAACGCCGTGGCACGCTGACGCGCTTCCGGGATCGCGGTCTTGCCGATCAGCAGAGGCATGCAGACGTTTTCCAGAGCGGTGAATTCCGGCAGCAGGTGATGGAACTGGTACACGAACCCGAGGGCGCGGTTACGCAGCAGGCCACGCTTCTTCTCGCTCAGCGCCGAGAGTTCTTCACCGTCGAGCCAGACACTGCCCTTGGTCGGCGTGTCGAGACCGCCCAACAGGTTGAGCAAGGTACTTTTGCCCGAACCGGATTTGCCGACGATCGCCACCCGCTCGCCTGGATGCAGTTCCAGTTGCAGGTTGGCCAGCACTTCCACCGACTCCGGGCCTTCCTCGTAGGATTTGCCCAGGTTGCGGCAGCTCAAGATTGCTTTTTCACTCATGCCCGACTCACTCATAACGTAGCGCCTCCGCCGGCTGGGTGCGCGCGGCACGCCAGGCTGGATACAGGGTGGCGAGGAAACTCAGGACCAACGCAGCGGCGCAGACCATGACCACGTCCTGGCTCTGCACCTGCGACGGCAGGTAATCGATGAAATACACGTCGGCGTTGAGGAATTTGTGTCCGATCACGCCTTCGAGGGCCGAAATCGCGGCGCTGACGTTGAGCGCGGCGAAGATCCCGACCACGGCGCCGATGGCCGTGCCGACCACGCCGATCACCGTGCCCTGCACCATGAACGTGCGCATGATCGTGCCCGGCGTGGCGCCCAGTGTGCGCAGAATGGCGATGTCGCCCTTCTTGTCGTTCACCACCATCACCAGCGTGGAAATGATGTTGAACGCGGCAACGGCGACGATCAGCAGCAACAACAGGCCAATCATGGCTTTTTCCATGCGGATCGCCTGATACAGATTGCCGTGGGTACGGGTCCAGTCGCGGGCGTAGTAACGGTCTTCGCCGAGGCGTTGAGCGATGTTCCACGCCTCACGCGGCGCCTGGAACAGATCGTCGAACTTCAGGCGCAGGCCCTGTACCTGATCAGGCTTCCAGCGGTGCATCTTCGCCAGATCCTGCAGGTTGGTGACGCCCAGGTAACCGTCGAGTTCACCGGCGCCGACATGGAAGATGCCGACCACGGTGAAGCGTTTCATGCGCGGGAACATCCCGGCCGGGGTCACGCTGACCTCCGGCGCGACGAAGGTGATCTTGTCACCGAGGCCCACGCCGAGCTTGGTCGCGGCCTTGTCGCCGATCACGATGCCGAAGCTGCCCGGCGTCAGATCGTCGAGTTTGCCCTGCTTCATGAAGTTGTCGATGATCGAGACGTTGCGTTCCAGCGCCGGATCGATGGCATTGAGCAACACCTTGGACACCTGGCCGTTGTTGGTCAGCAATCCCTGCATCTGGGTAAACGGCGCAACGGCCGCCACCTGCGGGTTCTGCTTGACCTTGGCGGCCAGGCTCGGCCAGTCGTTGATGGCTTCACCGGACTCGATGGTCGCGTGGGGCACCATGCCCAGCACGCGGGTGCGCATCTCATGATCGAAGCCGTTCATCACCGACAGCACCACGATCATCACGACCACGCCAAGGGCGAGCCCGATCATCGAAGTCAGGGAAATGAATGACACAAAATGATTGCGACGCTTTGCACGGGTATAACGCGTGCCGATAAATACGAAGAGAGGTCTGAACATGTCGGGGCTTGTTCGGAGGGAAAAGGAACGTCCTTGTGGCGGGGGTCGATAACCAGCTTTACACTCAGACCACCGCCGCTACCATGGGTTCGCCATGTCGACATTAGATGAAGAAGATCGCCGCGAATACTACCGTATCGAGGACACGATCGCACTGGAAATTCGGCCCCTGTCCGCTCCCGAAGCCGCAGGCCAGGAAGTGTTGCAGGATGCTTCTCCACTGTTCAACCTGCTCAGCGAATTGCACCTGAGCGAATTCGAGTCGCAGCACCTGCTGCGCCAGATCAGCGAACGCGACCGCGCCATCGCGGCGTTCCTGAAATCCCAGAACAAACGCATCGACCTGCTCAGCCAGGTGGTCGCCCTGACCGTGCTCGGCCATATCGGCGAGCCGCAACCGGTGATCATTTCCGAGGGTGGCATCGACTTCCAGCACCCGACCCCGATCGCCACCGGCGCCCACCTGTCGGTGAAACTGGTGCTGATGCCCCAGGCGCTTGGCCTGTTGCTGCGCGCACGCGTCACCCATTGCGACCGCAAGGGCGACGGCTACGACGTCGGCACCGAGTTCGAACACCTGACCGACGCCCAGCGCCAGTTGCTCGCCCGCTATATCTTGCAGAAGCAGGCCCAGGAACGACGTCTGGCCCGCGAACAGAACGAATCAGGCATCTAAATTAAGGAAGAACCGTGACCCTTATCTACGGCCACCGCGGCGCCAAGGGCGAAGCACCGGAAAACACCCTGAGCAGTTTTCAGGAATGTCTCAAGCACGGCGTGCGCCGCTGCGAGCTGGACCTGCACCTGTCCAAGGACGGCGAGCTGATGGTCATCCACGACCCGACCCTCAAGCGCACCACCGACCGGCGCGGCAAGGTGGTCGAGCACACCGCCGCCGATCTTGTGACCTACGACGCGCGCAAGGGCGGCCCGGGCTGGATCAAGCCATGCCCGATTCCGACCCTGGAAGAACTGTTCGAAAAGTGCGATTTCGAGCACTGGCAGCTGGAAGTCAAAAGCGCTTCGCGCACCCGCGCCGCGACCACCGTGCTGGCGATCCGTGAAATGGCGGTCAGACACGGGCTGCTCGACAAGGTGACAATCACCTCGAGTTCGCGGGAAGTATTGAAGGCTGCGCTGGATCTGGTGCCCGACGTGTCACGCGGCCTGGTGGCCGAATATGCCTGGCTCGACCCATTGAAGGTCGCGCAAAGTTACGGTTGCGAGATTCTGGCGTTGAACTGGACGCTGTGTACGCCGGAACGCCTGCAAAAGGCGCAGCGTCAGGGGCTGCATGTGTCGGTGTGGACCGTCAACGAGCCTGCGCTGATGCGCAGACTCGCCGACTTCGGCGTTGACAGCCTGATTACAGACTTTCCCGGTTTGGCCACTGCCACCCTCGGGAATTGCTGAAATCGGTCTCCCCGGCCGGCTCAGGCCACCGGCCGGAGCCCGTCAAAAAAGCCGATTGAGGCCGTCGTACGCCGCTACCCGATAGGCTTCGGCCATGGTCGGGTAGTTGAACGTCGTGTTGACGAAGTACTTCAGGGTATTCAGTTCGCCCGGCTGGTTCATGATCGCCTGACCGATGTGCACGATCTCCGACGCCTGATAACCGAAGCAGTGAACGCCCAGCACTTCCAGGGTTTCACGGTGGAACAGGATCTTCAGCATGCCTTGCGGCTCGCCGGCGATCTGTGCACGCGCCATGCTCTTGAAGAACGCCTTGCCCACTTCGTACGGCACTTTGGCCTGGGTCAGCTCCTGCTCGTTCTTGCCGATCGAGCTGATCTCCGGAATGGTGTAGATGCCGGTCGGCACGTCATTCACGAAACGCCAGCTGCCATTGTCGACGATGCTGCCAGCGGCCGAACGGCCCTGGTCGTGGGCGGCACTGGCCAGGCTCGGCCAGCCGATCACGTCACCGGCGCCATAGATGTTCTGCACGCAGGTGCGGTAGTTCTCGTCGACTTCGATCTGACCACGGCTGTTGACCTTGACCCCGATGTTTTCCAGACCCAACTGATCGGTGTTGCCAGTACGGCCGTTGCACCAGAGCAAGGCGTCGGCCTTGATCTTCTTGCCGGACTTCAGGTGCAGGATTACGCCGTTGTCCACGCCTTCGACGCGGTCATACTCTTCGTTGTGACGCACGGTGATGTTGTTGTTGCTGAAGTGGTAGCTCAACGCCTGGGAGATTTCCGAGTCGAGGAAGCTCAGCAGCTGACCGCGGTTGTCCACCAGTTCGACCAGCACGCCCAGACCGCTGAAGATCGAAGCGTATTCACAGCCGATCACGCCGGCGCCGTAAACGATCAGTTTGCGCGGGGTGTGGCCGAGGCTGAGGATGGTGTCGCTATCGTAGATACGCGGGTGGTGGAAATCGATGTCCGCCGGGCGATAAGGACGCGAACCGGTGGCGATGATGATGTGCTTGGCCACCAGCTTCTCGACCACGCCGTTGGCGCAGACCACTTCGATGGTTTGCTCGTCGGCGAAGCTGCCGGTACCGAAGAACACGTCGACGCGGTTACGGGCGTAGTAGCCGGTACGCGAAGCGACTTGTTTGGAAATGACTTTCTCGGCGCTTTTCAACACGTCCGGAAAGGAGAACCAGCGTGGCTCGCCGATCGCACGGAACATCGGGTTGGTGTTGAACTGCATGATCTGCCGCACCGAGTGACGCAGGGCCTTGGACGGGATGGTGCCCAAGTGGGTGCAGTTGCCGCCGACCTGGCGACGGCTGTCGACCATCGCCACCTTGCGCCCTGCTTTGGCGGCGTTCATTGCCGCGCCTTCTCCCGCCGGGCCGGAACCCAGCACCACCACGTCGTAGTTGTAGACAGCCATGCGTACTCCTCAGAACAGGCCGCGGTGCCAGCAGCACCGGCGGCTAAATCACGCCGAACGACGGCGCGAAGGAACAATTGGGGGCCAGTAGAAAACCCGGACACAGTCTATAGAAGCGTCAACGCCGCGCACATTAACCCTTGGTCGCGTCGTAGGCTACTTTTGCCTGCACTACAACGCCAGCTTTCGTACTGTTCTCAGTCAACTTTTGCGCCACTGAGCCGTTCGAAAGCGTGACTGGTGCGTGTGACGAAACCTGTATCGGCACGAATCACAAAGAATGCACCAATGTCGTGTTTTTCCGCATAGTCCCAGGCCCTTTCAGGCCCGAGAATCAGCAACAGCGTCGATAGTCCATCGGCCATCAGCGCTGAAGGATGAATTACCGTGACCGACGCCAGATCGTGTAGGACCGGCGCACCGGTCCGGGCATCGAAGGTGTGGGAATAGCGCCGGCCATCTTGCTGAAAATAGTTGCGGTAGTCGCCGGACGTGGACAGGCCATAGCCATCGACATTGATGACGCGCTCTGCCACCTGCTGATCGTCACGCGGTTCTTCCAGAGCGATACGCCATGGCGAACCATCAAGCTTTTTTCCGGACGCCTTGAGCTCGCCGGTGGCTTCGGCAAGGTAATCATGAATGCCCAGGGCCTCGAGCCGCGTGGCAATGGTGTCGACCGCGTAACCGGCGGCGATGCTGTTGAAATCCACCTCGACCGCCGCGTCCTTGCACAAGCGATCGCCGTCGATGCGCAGGTGCTGATGGCCGACCCGCTGCCGCACTTCGGCCAGCGCCGCCGCATCCGGGACTTTTTCTTCACGCCCTTGCGGGCCGAATCCCCATAGATTCATCAGCGGCTCAACCGTGAGGTCGTAGGAGCCTTCGCTTTGTTGCGACAGCTGCTCGCCCACACGGATCAATTCAAGGACCGGCGCGGGCATGACCTGACAGCGATCAGCCGGCAATGCATTGAAGCGCGAGATGTCGGTGTCTGCGCGGTAAGTCGACATTTGCCGGTCGACGTCCGCGAGGATTTTTTCCACTTCGACACGCACCTCCTGCGGGGCAGGCAGATTGGCGTGGCGCACGTACTTGATCGAATAGGTGCTGCCCATCGTCGGGCCACCGAAAGTCTCAAGGGAATCGCCGTTGCCACAGCCGGCCAAAACCCAGCCCAGCAGCACGAGAATTCCCCACCGTCCAGTTAACAATTCTTCATCTCCCCGCAAAACCGCGCCGGCCATTATGGGCTACGAGCGCAACGCTTTCTTACAAGATTTAGAGTGAGTACCTACCCATGTCCTCCACGACCGGCAAAGGCAAGGCGATTTTTCGCGTTGTCAGCGGCAACTTTCTCGAGATGTTCGACTTCATGGTCTACGGCTTCTACGCCACGGCCATTGCCAAGACCTTCTTTCCCACCGACAGCGCCTTCGCGTCCCTGATGCTTTCTCTGGCCACTTTCGGCGCAGGTTTCCTGATGCGTCCGCTGGGGGCGATTTTTCTCGGCGCCTACATAGACCGTCACGGCCGCCGCCGGGGCCTGATCATCACGTTGGCCCTGATGGCGGCCGGCACCGTGCTGATTGCCTGCGTGCCGGGCTACGCCACCCTTGGGGTTGCCGCGCCGTTGATCGTGCTGTTCGGCCGATTGCTGCAAGGCTTCTCGGCCGGCGTGGAACTGGGCGGTGTGTCGGTGTATCTGGCGGAAATCGCCACGCCGGGCCGCAAGGGCTTTTTCGTCAGTTGGCAGTCAGCCAGCCAGCAAGCGGCGGTGGTATTCGCCGGGCTGCTCGGTGTCGGCCTCAACCACTGGCTGAGCCCGGAACAGATGGGCGAATGGGGCTGGCGCGTGCCGTTCCTGATTGGCTGCATGATCGTCCCGGTGATTTTCGTCATCCGCCGCTCGCTGGAGGAAACCCCGGAGTTCCAGGCGCGCAAACATCGCCCTACCCTGCAGGAAATCGTCCGTTCGATCGGTCAAAACTTTGGCATCGTCATCGCCGGCATGGCGCTGGTGGTCATGACGACGGTGTCGTTCTACCTGATCACCGCCTATACGCCGACGTTCGGCAAGGCGGAACTGCACCTGTCGGACTTCGATGCGCTTCTAGTGACTGTGTGCATCGGCCTGTCGAACTTCTTCTGGCTGCCGGTGATGGGCGCGGTGTCCGACAAGGTCGGGCGTAAACCCCTACTGCTGGCGGCGACGATTCTGGCGATCCTGACCGCTTATCCGGCGTTGTCGTGGCTGGTGGCGAACCCGAGCTTCAGTCACTTGCTGATCGTCGAGTTGTGGCTGTCGTTCCTGTACGGCTCGTACAACGGGGCGATGGTGGTTGCCCTCACCGAGATCATGCCGGTGGAAGTTCGTACGACCGGTTTCTCGCTGGCCTACAGCCTGGCGACCGCAACCTTCGGTGGCTTTACGCCGGCGGCCTGCACTTACCTGATCCATGTGCTGGACAACAAGGCGGCACCGGGGATCTGGCTCAGTGGCGCAGCCGTATTGGGCCTGATCGCTACGCTGGTCCTGTTCCGTGGCAACAAGCACGAACTGCGAACGGCACAAGCCGCCATCCCCCGCTGAGACAAATCGCGCACAAACAAAAACGCCCCGACCTAAGTCGGGGGCGTTTTCATTTGCAGCTAAAGCTTAGCGCGGGAACGCTGGCGGGTTTACACCGGCCATGTCTTCCATCACGCGGATCACCTGGCAGCTGTAGCCGAACTCGTTGTCGTACCAGACGTACAGAACAACGCGGTTGTCCTGAACGATGGTCGCTTCAGCGTCGACCACACCGGCGTGACGCGAGCCCACGAAGTCGGTCGAAACCACTTCCTGCGAATTGACGAAGTCGATCTGCTTGTGCAGATCGGAGTGCAGCGCCATGTAGCGCAGGTACTCGTTCATCTCTTCACGGGAGGCGGCTTTCTCAAGGTTCAGGTTGAGAATGGCCATCGACACGTTCGGCGTCGGAACACGGATCGCGTTACCGGTCAGCTTGCCGGCCAGCTCAGGCAGGGCCTTGGCAGCAGCGGTGGCAGCACCGGTCTCGGTGATCACCATGTTCAGCGCGGCGCTACGGCCACGGCGATCGCCCTTGTGGAAGTTGTCGATCAGGTTCTGGTCGTTGGTGTACGAGTGAACGGTTTCGACGTGACCGTTGATGATGCCGAACTTGTCATTCACGGCTTTCAGCACCGGCACGATGGCGTTGGTGGTGCAGGAAGCGGCGGACACGATCTTGTCGTCAGCAGTGATTTCGTTGTGGTTGATACCGTGAACGATGTTCTTCAGCTTGCCTTTGCCAGGCGCGGTCAGAACAACGCGGTCGATACCCGGGCACTGCAAGTGCTGGCCCAGGCCATCGGCATCACGCCATACACCGGTGTTGTCCACCAGCAGCGCATCTTTGATGCCGTACTGGGTGTAATCCACTTCGGTAGGGTTCTTCGCGTAGATAACCTGGATCAGGTTGCCGTTTGCGGTGATGGTGTTGTTTTCTTCGTCGATGGTGATGGTGCCGTTGAACGAACCGTGTACCGAATCGCGACGCAGCAGGCTGGCGCGTTTGGTCAGGTCGTTTTCGGCGCCCTTGCGCACCACGATGGCACGCAGACGCAGACCGTCGCCGCCACCGGTTTTCTCGATCAGGATACGCGCCAGCAGACGGCCGATACGACCGAAGCCGTACAGAACAACGTCGGTGCCCTTGCGTGCCGAAGCGTTTTGCTGGCCAACCACGTCAGCCATTTCTTCGCGAACGAACTGCTCGGCGGTACGACCGTTGCCTTCGTTGCGGAATTTGTACGCCAGCTTGCCCAGATCTACCGAGGCCGCGCCGAGCTTGAGCTCGCTCATGGCCTTGAGCAGTGGGAATGTTTCGTGGACGGAGAGTTCGCTGTCGTCGGCAGAACGGTGGCGAGCAAAGCGGTGAGCTTTGAGAATCGCGATGACAGACTGGTTGATCAGGCTGCGGCCATAGATCGAGCTCACCACGTTGTTGTTGCGGTAGAGCTGACCGATAAGCGGAATCATCGCTTCTGCGAGTGCTTCACGGTCGATCCATTCACCAAGACACTGGTCGGGCTTCTGAGTCACGGTAACCTTCCACATGTAGGGGCAGAAAAAAGGGGCTACATTATGCCGCCGAGAACCTCTTGTAGCAATGCGCGCTTGTCGCGCAATCGGTAACAAAAATCCGTCCAAAAAAATAACGCTCCCCGCCAGCCCAGTAAAACCGGGGCTTCCAGCGCAGCCATTTTTTCGACGACTGTTAGACGATGTCTGTAACCCTCCGTAACACCACCAACATTTGGCACTACATAACCGTAAAAAAAGCGCTGGTTTTTATGGTTACCACTACATTTTTCCGAAACAGCGCAGATAGACGCATCCTGCAACTGACAGGCGGCACCGGACGCCGCTACAATTACCGACTTTGTCGCAACGCCTGGAGCTCAACCTTCCGTGCCTGTTCTGCGTCTACCGCTTCTCCCTGCCGCGGCAGGTAAACAGCACTGGGGCAACCTCCCCGGTGCCGCCCTGAGCCTGGCGATTGCCGAGGCTGCCAGCGCTGCCAAGCGCTTCACGCTGCTTTTGACCGCCGACAGCCAGAGTGCCGAACGGCTGGAGCAGGAGCTGAGTTTCTTCGCCCCGGATTTGCCGGTGCTGCATTTCCCGGACTGGGAAACCCTGCCCTACGACCTGTTTTCGCCGCACCAGGACATCATCTCCCAGCGCATCGCCAGCCTTTATAGACTGCCGGAGCTGGAACATGGCGTGCTGGTGGTGCCGATCACCACCGCCCTGCACCGTCTGGCGCCAACCAAATTCCTGCTCGGCAGCAGCCTGGTGCTGGATGTCGGGCAGAAACTCGATGTCGAGCAAATGCGCGCGCGGCTGGAAGCCAGCGGCTATCGCTACGTCGACACGGTTTACGAACACGGCGAGTTCACCGTGCGCGGCGCGCTGATCGACCTGTTCCCGATGGGCAGCAAACTGCCGTATCGCATCGATCTGTTCGACGACGAAATCGAAACCCTGCGCACCTTTGATCCGGAAAACCAGCGCTCCATCGACAAGGTCGATTCGGTCAAGCTGCTGCCGGCCAAGGAATTCCCGCTGCAGAAAGACGCGGTCACCCGCTTCAAGGCGCGCTTTCGCGAGCGTTTCGACGTCGACTTCCGTCGCTGCCCGATCTTTCAGGACCTGAGCAGCGGCATCACGCCGACGGGTATCGAGTACTACCTGCCGCTGTTCTTCGAAGAAACCTCGACCCTGTTCGATTATCTGCCGCAGGACACGCAAGTGTTTTCGCTACCAGGTATCGAGCAGGCGGCAGAAAACTTCTGGAACGATGTGCGCAATCGTTATGAAGAGCGCCGCGTCGATCCATCGCGTCCTTTATTGCCGCCGGCCGAACTGTTCCTGCCGGTGGAAGACTGCTTCGCCCGCCTGAAGAACTGGCCGCGCGTGGTCGCCAGTCAGCAGGACGTTGAATCCGGCGTCGGTCGTGAGCGCTTCCCGGCGCAGGCGCTGCCGAATCTGGCGATCGAAGCCAAGGCTACCCAGCCGCTGGCCGCACTCTCGGCATTCCTCGACGAATTTCCCGGACGCGTGCTGTTTACCGCGGAATCCGCCGGTCGTCGCGAAGTGCTGCTGGAGCTGCTGGATCGCCTGAAGCTGCGGCCGAAAACCGTCGACAGCTGGCCGGACTTTGTCGCGAGCAAGGATCGCCTGGCGATCACCATCGCCCCGCTCGACGAAGGCCTGATGCTGGACGAGCCGGCGTTGGCACTGGTCGCGGAAAGTCCGCTGTTCGGCCAACGCGTGATGCAGCGTCGTCGCCGCGAAAAACGCGCCGACGCCAACAACGATGCGGTGATCAAGAACCTCACCGAACTGCGTGAAGGCGCGCCGGTGGTGCACATCGACCACGGCGTCGGTCGCTATCTCGGCCTGACGATTCTGGAAATCGACAATCAGGCCGCCGAATTCCTGACCCTCGAATACGCCGAGAACGCCAAGCTTTACGTGCCGGTGGCCAACCTGCATTTGATCGCCCGTTACACCGGCAGCGACGATGCGCTGGCTCCGTTGCACCGCCTCGGCTCCGAGACCTGGCAGAAAGCCAAGCGCAAGGCCGCCGAACAGGTCCGCGACGTGGCTGCCGAATTGCTCGACATCTACGCCCGTCGCGCCGCCCGCGAAGGTTATGCGTTTGCCGATCCGAAGGCCGATTACGCAACCTTCAGCGCCGGTTTCCCGTTCGAAGAAACCCCGGACCAGCAATCCACTATCGAAGCCGTGCGCGAGGACATGCTTTCGCCGAAACCGATGGACCGACTGGTCTGCGGCGACGTCGGTTTCGGCAAGACCGAAGTGGCCATGCGCGCCGCGTTCATAGCGGTGCACGGCGGCAAGCAAGTGGCGATCCTGGTGCCGACCACCCTGCTCGCCCAGCAGCATTACAACAGCTTCCGCGACCGCTTCGCCGACTGGCCGGTGACCGTGGAAGTGATGAGCCGCTTCAAGTCGGCCAAGGAAGTGAACGCTGCGGTGGCCCAACTGGCCGAAGGCAATATCGACATCGTCATCGGCACGCACAAGCTGCTGCAAGACGACGTCAAAATCAAAAACCTCGGGCTGGTAATCATCGACGAAGAGCACCGTTTCGGCGTCCGTCAGAAGGAACAGCTCAAGGCCCTGCGCAGCGAAGTCGACATTCTTACACTGACCGCCACGCCGATTCCGCGCACGCTGAACATGGCAGTGTCGGGCATGCGCGACCTGTCGATCATCGCCACGCCGCCGGCGCGACGCCTGTCGGTGCGCACCTTCGTCATGGAGCAGAACAAGAGCACGGTCAAAGAAGCCTTGCTGCGTGAGCTGTTGCGCGGCGGTCAAGTCTATTACCTGCACAACGACGTGAAGACCATCGAGAAGTGCGCCGCCGAACTGGCCGAACTGGTGCCGGAAGCGCGGATCGGCATCGGCCACGGGCAGATGCGCGAACGCGAACTCGAACAGGTGATGAGCGACTTCTACCACAAGCGCTTCAACGTGCTGATCGCCTCGACCATCATCGAGACCGGCATCGACGTACCGAGCGCCAACACCATCATCATTGAGCGCGCCGACAAGTTCGGTCTGGCGCAGTTGCACCAGTTGCGCGGTCGCGTTGGTCGTAGCCACCACCAGGCTTACGCCTACCTGCTGACCCCACCGCGCCAGCAAATCACTGGCGATGCGGAAAAACGCCTGGAGGCGATTGCCAATACTCAGGATCTGGGCGCTGGCTTCGTGCTGGCCACCAACGACCTGGAAATCCGTGGCGCCGGCGAACTGCTGGGCGACGGCCAGAGCGGTCAGATTCAGGCCGTGGGTTTCACGCTGTACATGGAAATGCTCGAGCGCGCGGTGAAATCGATCCGCAAGGGCGAACAGCCGAACCTCGATCAACCGCTCGGCGGTGGCCCGGAGGTCAACCTGCGGGTGCCGGCGCTGATTCCGGAAGATTATCTGCCGGACGTGCATGCACGCCTGATCCTGTACAAGCGCATCGCTTCGGCCACCGACGAGGAAGGTCTGAAAGATCTGCAAGTGGAGATGATCGACCGCTTTGGCCTGCTGCCGGAGCCGACCAAGAATCTGGTGCGCATCACGGCGCTGAAATTGCAGGCCGAACAGCTGGGCATCAAGAAAGTCGATGGCGGCCCGCAAGGCGGGCGCATCGAGTTCGCGGCGCAGACGCCGGTCGATCCGATGACCCTGATCAAACTGATCCAGAGCCAGCCAAAACGCTACAAATTCGAAGGCGCCACGATGTTCAAGTTCCAGGTGCCGATGGAGCGCCCGGAAGAGCGCTTTAATACTGTGGAGGCGCTGTTCGAGCGCCTCATCCCGAAAACTGCTTGAAGGACGCCGCATGCGCCTGTTTCGCTCTCTGACTTTGCTACTGACTCTGGTGGCACCTACGGCGTTTGCCGATGACCTCTATCAGGTCGAAATGATTCTGGTACGCCAGAACGCCGTGCCGGCGATTGTCAGCCGCGCTGCACCGGAAGACTGGGCGGCTGGCGCTCAGCGTTTGGGCGATGACAGCAAACGCACCCCGGCGCTGAACGATGTTGTGACCAAACTCACCGCCAGCGGCGAGTACAGCGTGCTGATGCACAAAGCCTGGCAACAGACGCTGGGCGAGACACCGGCGAAGGTTGCAGTCAGCGAAGGTCAGGAGCAATTCGGCCAGTTCCCCATCGAAGGCACGATTGAAATGAAGCTCGGGCGCTTCACCGACGTGAACGCCGACTTCTGGGTCAATCAGATCGACGCCAACGGCATGGTCACCGCCAGCGAGCGCCTGAAACAGGACAGCCACACCAAGAACGGCCAACTCAACTACCTCGACAACGGTCATCTGGCCCTGCTGATCAAGATCACTTCACTGACGGCGCCCGCGCCTCGGGAAGCGCCTGAAGTCGTTCCGGACTGATCGAAGTCCTTATGCCCCCGCCACTGAGTAAACCGCTGGCCTCCTCCTGGGTCAGCCGATTCAAGGAACAAAGCCTGGAACGTGGCCGCCGCTACGCGCTGGAAAACCGGGTGCGATTCGTACAGGTCGGCGACGCGACCATTACCGCCAGCTGCGAAGGCTCTGGCGGTAACGTCTACCGTCAGACGATTCATCTGCGCGAGTCAGCCAAAGGCACGCTGCTGATGGTCGACGCCACCTGCACCTGCCCAGTCCACAGCAACTGCAAACACTGTGCGGCGGTATTGCTGCAAGTGCAGGAAACCCTCGAATACCCCGCCGCCGCCAAAGACGCCGAACTGCTGGAAAAACTCCAGGCCGTCCTGGAAAACCGCAGCCCGAAGGCGCCACCGCAAGTGCTGGTGGACAATGTGCAACCGGTACCGCGCCTGTGGCTGGCCAGCGTCGAATTCAGCGCGTTCGAACCGCGCAACGGCAAGATGCAGCGCTACATCCAGCACCGTGCGGCGCTGTCCTTCAGCTATCTCGACGAATACGTCAGCGGCCAGAAGAACAGCGACATTCTGATTCGCCAGGAAGCCCAGACCTTGCGGGTCAAACGCCACCCGGACGTCGAACAAAGCTACCGCGAGCAGCTGCGAATTCTCGGCTTCCGCATCGCCACCCGGCAGAGCAAGGCCCTGCCGGAAAGCGCCGGCGAACTCTACGAGATGGTCAACGACAGCGCCTGGCTGACCTTCACACTCAACGATCTGCCGAAGCTGCGCACTCAAGGCTGGGAGCTGCTGGTCGACGATGAGTTCGGTTTCGACCTGACCGCCGTCGACGACTGGTACGCCACTGTCGAGCAGACGCCGGAACGCGACTGGTTCGACCTGGAGCTGGGGATCATCGTCAACGGCGAGCGTCTGAGCCTGCTGCCGATCCTGCTCAACCTGATGCGTTCGCACACGGAAATCCTCAACCCGGAACGTCTCGCCCGCCGTCGCGATGATGAACTGATTCTGGTGAACATCCCGCAACGCAACAGCGAGCACGGGCCGCTGCAAGTCGCCCTGCCCCTCGGCCGGCTGAAGCCGGTGCTGGCGACCCTTGGCGAGTTCTATCTACAAGAGCCGGGCGAAACCACCCTGCGCCTGAGCAAGGCCGACGCCACGCGCCTGAATTCGCTGGAAGGCATTCCCCTGCTCTGGGAAGGTGGCGAGCAGATTCGCAGCTTCGCCCAGCGCTTGCGCGACATCCGCGATTACAGCGCCAAAGCACCGAAGGGACTGAATGCGACGCTGCGTCCTTATCAGCTCGAAGGCTTGAGCTGGATGCAGTCGCTGCGACAACTTGAAGTCGGCGGGATTCTCGCGGACGACATGGGCCTGGGCAAAACCCTACAGACACTGGCGCATATTCTCAGCGAAAAGAACGCCGGGCGTCTGGATCGGCCGTGCATGGTGGTAATGCCCACCAGCCTGATTCCCAACTGGCTCGACGAAGCGGCGCACTTCACGCCACAGCTCAAGGTTGTCGCACTGTACGGTGCCAGCCGTAAAAAGCATTTCGAGCATCTGGCCGACTACGACCTGATCCTCACGACCTATGCGCTGCTGCCCAAGGATGTCGAGCGTCTGGCCCAGCAGCCGCTGCACGTACTGGTGCTCGACGAAGCGCAGTACATCAAGAACCCGAACAGCAAAGCCGCCCAGGCTGCCCGTGAACTCAATGCACGCCAGCGCCTGTGCCTGAGCGGGACGCCACTGGAAAATCACCTGGGCGAACTGTGGTCGCTGTTTCACTTCCTGCTGCCCGGCTGGCTCGGCGACGTCAAAAGCTTCAACGCCGATTACCGCGTGCCGATCGAAAAGCGCGCGAGCGAAGTCAGACTTCAGCACCTCAACGGCCGGATCAAACCATTCCTGCTACGCCGCACCAAGGAACAGGTTGCGACCGAACTGCCGCCGAAAACCGAGATCATCCATTGGGTCGAGCTCAACGAGGCCCAGCGCGACGTATACGAAACCATGCGTCTGGCGATGGATAAGAAGGTTCGCGACGAGATCACTCGCAAAGGTGTGGCGCGCAGCCAGATCATCATTCTCGAGGCATTGCTCAAGCTGCGGCAGGTCTGCTGCGACTTGCGCCTGGTCAACGACGCCACCCTGCCCGCTCGCGGCAGCACATCGGGCAAGCTCGACAGCCTGATGGAAATGCTCGAGGAGTTGTTTGAGGAAGGCCGGCGGATTCTGCTGTTCTCGCAGTTCACGTCGATGTTGTCACTGATCGAGGACGAGCTGAAAAAACGCAATGTCGCCTATGCGCTGCTGACGGGACAGACTCGGGATCGGCGAACGCCTGTGAAGGAATTCCAGAGCGGCAAGCGTCAGATCTTTCTCATCAGCCTGAAGGCTGGTGGTGTGGGTCTAAACCTGACGGAAGCGGATACGGTGATTCACTACGACCCGTGGTGGAACCCGGCGACCGAGAATCAGGCAACCGACCGCGCGTATCGTATTGGTCAGGAGAAGCCGGTGTTTGTCTACAAGATGATTGCCCGGGGCACGGTCGAGGAGAAAATTCAGCTTCTGCAGAAGGAAAAGTCCGACCTGGCGGCCGGCGTGCTGGATGGGCGCAAGGCCGGGGACTGGAAGCTGCAGAGTGATGATATCGAGGCACTGTTTGCGCCGTTGCCGGACAAGTTTGAAAAGCGCTGAGATCCTCAGCGCTTTTCATTCAAGTCATTGCGGAGCCAGAATCAGCCCTTGAGTACGCGCGCCAGCGTCGACTTCACCTTGCCCATGCCGTCATGCAGCGCCTGCTCGATCTCGGCCATGGTGATCACTTCAGTGGTCTTGCCCGCCGCCGGGTTCACCACCAGCGACAGACAGGCGTAATCCAGATCCAGCTCACGGGCCAGCGCCGCTTCCGGCATGCCGGTCATGCCAACGATATCGCAGCCATCACGCTCCAGACGCACGATCTCGGCCACGGTTTCCAGACGCGGGCCCTGGGTGCAGGCGTAAACGCCCTGATCGCTGTACTCGCAACCTTCAGCGGCCAATGCAGCAATCAGTTGCTGACGCAGCGGTTCGCTGTAGGGAAAGCTGAAGTCGATGTGTGTGACATGTTCCAGGTCATCGGCGAAATAGGTGTGCTCGCGACCGCTGGTGTAGTCCACGATCTGATGCGGCACGCAGAAATGTCCGGTGCCCATTGCAGGATGAATCCCACCCACGGCGTTGACCGCGATGATCGCTTCGGCTCCGGCCTGCTTCAACGCCCACAGGTTGGCGCGGTAGTTGACCTTGTGCGGCGGGAAGCGATGCGGGTGACCGTGACGAGCGAGGAACAGCACTTCCTTGCCGGCGTACTCACCAATCTGAACCTCGGCCGATGGCGCGCCATAAGGCGTGTCCACCGCCAGCGACTGACGAATGCTCAGGCCTTCCAGCTGGGTCAGGCCAGTGCCGCCGATGATTGCGTAAACCGTCATAACGAAAAATCCTTAATCGATCAGTTGAGCGTCTTTGAGCGCGCCGACAGCGGTCAGCCAGCGCGGATCCTGACGGTATTCGGTGTTGGCGAATGCCTGACCGCGCATGCGTGCGATGCGCGGCGACGGCTTGACCTTCATGCGCTGCGCGGCGCTCAGGGCCAGTTCGGCGGCCGCTCGGTCGTTGCACACCAGGCCCATGTCGCAACCGGCACTGAGTGCCGCTTCGATACGGCTGGCGGCGTCGCCAACCACGTGCGCGCCGGCCATCGACAGGTCATCGCTGAAGATAACGCCGTCGAACTGCAGCTCGCCGCGCAGGATGTCCTGCAACCAGCGCCGGGAGAAACCGGCGGGCTGTGCGTCGACTTGCGGATAAATCACGTGAGCCGGCATGACGGCGGCCAGTTGCCTGCTGAGCCTGGCGAACGGCACGAGGTCGTTGGCGCGGATCTCTTCGAGGCTGCGCTCGTCGTTGGGGATTGCGACGTGGGAGTCGGCTTCCGCCCAGCCATGGCCAGGGAAATGCTTGCCGGTGGCGGCCATGCCGGCGCTGTTCATGCCTTTGATGAATGCGCCGGCGAGTAGCGCGGCGCGCTCCGGGTCGCCTTCGAACGAACGGGTGCCGACGACGGCGCTGCGCTGGTAATCCAGATCCAGCACCGGCGCGAAGCTCAGGTCGAGGCCGACCGCCAGCACTTCGGTGGCCATGATCCAGCCGCACTGCTCGGCCAGATACTCGGCGTTCGGGTTATCAGCAATGGCGCGCATGGCCGGCAAACGGACGAAGCCCTGACGTAGGCGCTGGACGCGACCGCCCTCCTGATCCACCGCCAGCAGCAGGTCCGGACGAATGGCACGGATCGCCGCGCTCAGCTCGCGCACCTGGCGCGGATGCTCGATGTTGCGGGCAAAAATGATCAGGCCGCCCACTTCGGGCTGGCGCAACAATTGGCGATCTTCGGCCGTCAGCCAGGTACCGGCGACGTCCACCATCAACGAGCCTTGCAGGCCAGCAGTCATAGAGATTCCTTGAAAACGAAAAACCCGTCGCCCACGAAATCACCACCTGAGGCATTGCCCGGCGGGTCGGTGATTTCAATGAGAAACGGGTTCTGAACGAGAGTCGACATGGGCGGCTAGCTTAGCGGATGTCAGCTGCCGCGCCCACCCATGGACGGTTAAACCTTGGCAGGTGCCGGTGCGGACTTGCTGCGTGGTCGCAACTGCGCGGTGGCCATGGCCGTGTCGGTGACGCCGGTTTCGGCACGCATGCCGGCTGCCAGGAATGGCACCATCAGACGCATCACCTGTTCGATGGAGGTGTTGACACCGAAATCGGTCTCGGCAATCGCGCGCAGGGCTTTGATACCCGACATGCTGAATGCTGCGGCACCGAGCATGAAGTGCACGCGCCAGAACAGTTCGATCGGAGGAATGCGCGGGGCGGCTTCGTTCACCAAGAGCATGTAGCGACGGAACACCTTGCCGTACATGTCTTCCAGATAACGGCGCAAGTGGCCCTGGCTCTGACTGAATGCCAGACCGAGCAGGCGCATGAAAATCGACAGATCGTTGCCGCTGCGTGGCTGAACCACCAGCGCTTGCTCGACGAGGATTTCCAGCAGCTCTTCGAGCGAAGGCTTGTTCTCTGGTTTGGCCTGGCGGCGCTCCAGCTCTTTGTCGAGGCTGATGCAGAACGGACCGAGGAAGCGCGAGAAAACCGCCTGGATCAGCGCCTTCTTCGAGCCGAAGTGATAGTTCACCGCAGCGAGGTTGACCCCTGCCTTGCTGGTGATCAGACGCAATGAGGTTTCAGCGAAACCTTTTTCCGCGAACAGCTGTTCTGCAGCATCGAGAATGCGTTCAACGGTTTCCGACTGGGCCATGGCTACTCCGCCTGACAAACACTTGTTTGAAACATACGTTTCAGCCTATGCCTTGTCAAGCCTGCCAGTTCGTTTTGGGAATGGTCGGTCAGTTATTTAACCACAACAAGGACGCCACATTAATCAGCGTCGTCACTGACCGTCCGGCGGCATGGCAAAAAACGATCATTGCCAAGACTGCTTCACTGTATATAATCCCAGTCACTGTATAAAAAGACAGAGCGATCAATATGCTTAAGCTGACGCCACGCCAAGCCGAGATTCTGGCCTTTATCAAACGCTGCCTCGAAGACAACGGCTACCCGCCGACCCGTGCGGAAATCGCTCAGGAACTGGGTTTCAAATCGCCCAACGCGGCCGAAGAGCACCTCAAGGCGCTCGCTCGCAAAGGCGCAATCGAGATGACTCCCGGTGCCTCTCGCGGCATTCGCATCCCAGGCTTCGAAGCCAAGGTCGACGAATCCACCCTGCCGATCATCGGTCGAGTGGCTGCCGGCGCGCCGATTCTCGCCCAGCAGCACATCGAAGAGTCCTGCAACATCAACCCCGCCTTCTTCCATCCACGCGCCGACTATCTGTTGCGCGTCCACGGCATGAGCATGAAGGACATCGGCATTTTCGACGGCGACCTGCTGGCGGTTCACACCACCCGCGAGGCGCGCAACGGTCAGATCGTGGTTGCGCGGATCGGCGACGAAGTTACCGTCAAACGCTTCAAGCGTGACGGCAGCAAAGTCTGGCTGATTGCCGAAAACCCCGAGTTCGCCCCTATCGAAGTCAACCTGAAAGACCAGGAACTGGTGATCGAAGGCTTGAGTGTCGGCGTAATCCGCCGCTAAAGGAGGCTTTATGCAGTTCCCACACGTACCTCAGCAAACACAACTGCCGTTGTTCGAGGCATTTCTGGCGCAGCCCCTCGCCCCCATCCTCAAAGATGTCGTCGAGCGTCCGTGGAATACCGAACCTGAAGCGTTCAGCGAGCTGTCACTGCGCGGCGCGACCGGGAACTGCCTGAGCCTGCTGGCACCAATTCTTCGCGAACTGAGCGAGGATCAGGACGCACGCTGGCTGACCCTGATTGCACCGCCTGCCAGCCTGACCCAGACCTGGCTACGGGACGCAGGATTGAATCGCGAACGCATCCTGCTGTTACAACCGCGCGGCGCTCAAAGCGCCCAGCAACTGGCCTGCGAAGCATTACGCCTGGGCCGCAGCCACACGGTCGTCACGTGGCTGAACACACTGAGCGCAGGGTCACGGCAACAGCTGATCAGCGCCGCCCGCACCGGGGACGCTCAAAGCCTGAACATTCGTTTGGGGTGATTCAGCAACAATGTGCGCCATGTAAAGCGCAGGGCTTCTCCAGGGATAGAGAAGCCGATCTGGAGCAGTAACTGACAGACAGCGGATCAATGAAGAACCCGCGGCCCCTCATCCTTATCGAATTCGCCTTCAACCATACGCCCCGCCATTTGCACGCCGACGCTCAACATCGCTTTGGCAATTTCAACGTGCTGGCCCTGCAGAAACGCCTTGGCATCCTCGGAGAAATCCAGAGTCACCAGAGAACCCTCGTCCTCGGCTCTGCGCAGTTCGATTCGGCCGTCTGGTAGCTCGACAATTTCTAGAAAGGACGTTGGCATATAGGTCTGTTCTCCACGAAAGGCAGGGATTATATAGACATCATTCAGGCTTCGCTCGGGATCTTGACCAGCAGCACGCCTCTCGTCGCCGCCAGTCCAAAGTTCCTCAGCACTCGTTCAAGCCTTCACGGAAGCGAATCGCCAGCCCTTTGAGGTTCTGCCGCCAGCTCTCGAGCTCTTCGCGGCTCAGCTCTTCAACCACCTCTTCTTCATCCAGATTCACGGTCTGAATCAACGGCTGCGTCACATCGCCCTTCGGTTTGTGTGGCACCCGTGGTGGCTGAAACAGCGCCGAGTGCGCAGCCAGCAATTTAGCCAGCCAAGTCTCCGGGTTGCCTGCCAGCTCAATCATTTCCGCCAGCTCTGGAATGGCAATCGACTCCAGCACTTCGCGGGTCAGCAAGGCTTCCGCCCGCGACGCATTGGCTTGCGGCAGACGGTAGAAGCCGGCGATTTCATGACACAGCCCCAACAACGCACCGTAGAGATGAAACAGTGCGGATTCGCGCCCGGCCTGAATCAGCGCCAGCGAATTCATCGCCCGCCCCTCTTCGGCCCTGGCCAGCGCTTCCAGCGACAAACCCGCGAAATAGATCTTCTGATTGGTACGGGTATAGAGCTCGTGGGCCATGTCGGCACTCTCCACAACGAAATAATTGCTTCACACAGGCCGGACAGTGTCATGGATCAGCCGATCCGACCGCAAGCATTAAACAAAAAGGCCGCATGAAAACCCGAAGGTTGTCATGCGGCCTTTTGTGTTGAAGATGCCCAGTCAGGACACCTTCAGATCAACGCCTGCTCAAGCCTTGGCTTTCGCCGGACGCTTGTCTTCAACCGTCCACTTGCCACCGTCAAAGAACGCTTTCCAGCCTGTCGGCTTGCCGTCGACTTCGGTCTGAACGTATTGCTCCTTGGTCTTGCGGCTGTAGCGGATCACGGCTGGCAGACCATCCGGATCCTTCTGCGGCGCTTCACACAGGAAGTGATACTTCGGATCGATCTCGTCCTTGTGCGGCAGAATCTCGATCACCAGCGGAGCACGGGTCTCGCGGTTTTTCGGGAACTGACTGGCCGCCAGGAACAGGCCGGACGCACCGTCACGCAGGATGTAGGTGTCGTTGACCTTCTCGCATTTCAGCTCAGGCATCTTCACCGGATCCATCTTCGGCGGCGCCGCATCACCGCTCTTCAGCAGCTTGCGGGTGTTCTTGCACGTCGGGTTGGTGCAACCGAAGAACTTGCCGAAACGGCCGGTCTTGAGCTGCATCTCGCTGCCGCACTTGTCGCATTCCAGGCTCGGACCTTCGTAGCCCTTGATGCGGTAGCTGCCTTCTTCGATTTCGTAGCCGGCGCAATCAGGGTTGTTACCGCAGATGTGCAGCTTGCGCTTCTCGTCGAGCAGGTAGGCGTCCATCGCTGTGCTGCAGATCGGGCAGCGATGCTTGCCGCGCAGTACCAGGGATTCCGACTCACCCTCGTCATCCGCCGCGATTTCGTCGCCCGGCACCAGGTTGACGGTGGCCTTGCAGCGCTCTTTCGGCGGCAGGCTGTAGCCCGAGCAGCCGAGGAACACGCCGGTCGATGCAGTACGGATCTGCATTGGACGGCCACAAGTGGTGCATGGAATATCGGTCATCACCGGCTGGTTGGCACGCATGCCGGCTTCCGGATTCTCCGCCACTTCGAGTTTTTTCTTGAAGTCGCCATAGAACTCGTCCAGCACGTTTTTCCAGTCGCGCTCGCCCTGAGCCACGTCATCGAGATTCTCTTCCATGCCGGCGGTGAAGCCGTAGTCCATGAGATTCGAGAAGCTTTCCGACAGACGCTCGGTAACGATGTCGCCCATCTTTTCCGAATAGAAACGACGGTTGTGCAGGGTCACGTAGCCGCGATCCTGAATGGTCGAGATGATCGCTGCGTAGGTCGAAGGACGACCGATGCCGCGCTTTTCCATTTCCTTCACCAGGCTGGCTTCCGAATAACGGGCCGGCGGCTTGGTGAAGTGCTGGGACGGATCGAGCTTGATCAGCTTCATCACGTCGCCCTGCGCCATGTCGGGCAAAACGTCGTCATCGCCAGGCTTGGTGATTTGCGGCAGCACGCGGGTGTAACCGTCGAACTTCAGAATGCGGCCCTTGGCGCGCAGCTCGAAGTCGCCGGCAGCGACGCTGACGGTAGTCGACAGGTACTGCGCCGGCAGCATCTGGCAAGCCAGGAACTGGCGCCAGATCAGCTCGTAGAGGCGCTCAGCGTCGCGCTCCATGCCGGCCAGCTTGGCTGGCGTGGTGTTGGCGTCAGACGGACGAATCGCTTCGTGAGCCTCTTGTGCGCCTTCCTTGCTGCTGTAGACGTTCGGCGACTCCGGCAGGTACTTCTTGCCGAACTCGGTTTCGATGTAATCGCGCGCCATCGCCACGGCATCAGCCGAGAGGTTGGTCGAGTCGGTACGCATATAAGTGATGTAACCGGCTTCGTAGAGACGCTGGGCCATCATCATGGTTTTCTTCACACCGAAGCCCAAGCGGTTGCTCGCGGCCTGTTGCAGTGTGGAGGTGATGAACGGTGCCGACGGTTTGCTGCTGGTCGGCTTGTCTTCACGCTTGACGATGCTGTAGCTGGAGGACTTGAGCTTCTCCAGCGCGGCGGTGGCTTGGGCTTCGTTCAGCGGCTTGAAGGCTTCGCCTTTCTCGCGAGCGACTTCGAAACGCACGGTCGAACCTTTGGCGGTGCCGAGATCAGCATGCACTTCCCAGTACTCTTCCGGGTTGAACGCACGAATCTCACGCTCACGCTCCACCACCAGTTTCACGGCAACCGATTGCACGCGACCGGCAGACAGGCCACGAGCGATCTTGGCCCACAGCAGCGGCGAGACCATGTAGCCGACGACGCGGTCGAGGAAACGACGGGCCTGTTGCGCGTTCACTCGATCAATGTCGAGTTCGCCCGGCTCCGAGAAGGCTTCCTGAATCGCCTTCTTGGTGATTTCGTTGAACACCACGCGCTTGTAGCGGCTGTCATCACCACCGATGGCTTCGCGCAGGTGCCAGGCAATGGCTTCCCCCTCGCGATCCAAGTCGGTTGCGAGATAGATGGTGTCAGCATCCTTGGCGAGCCGGCGCAGCTCTTCGATGACCTTTTCCTTGCCCGGGAGGATCTCGTACTTGGCTTTCCAGCCATGCTCGGGATCGACACCCATGCGCGAGACCAACTGCTTGCGCGCCTTCTCTTTCGGCGACAGCGCTGGCGCTTCGCCCGCAGCAGCCTTGCCGCGCTTGGCGGCAGGCTCCTTGCTGGCGCTAGCCGAACCGCTGGTGGGCAGGTCTCGGATATGGCCGATACTCGACTTCACCACGTATTGGTTGCCCAGATACTTGTTGATGGTCTTGGCCTTAGCCGGGGATTCCACAATGACCAGCGATTTGCCCATGGATCAGAAAATTCCTGAATTCTAGAAGTGAAAGGCGGTTGGCGCCTGACGCGGCACCGCTATATATAGTGGCTACAAGGTGAGGTCAAGCGCAGGGTTTTGCGCGCACTCGCCTTACGGCTTCGAAAAAAGGCTCGGTTCGGCTTGCACCAAAGCAAAGCGTGGGACCTGCTCCCCGTCAACCTCGACGGACTCCAGGAACATGCTCAAGGGACGCACCCAAAAGCCGTAATCGCCATACAGGGCTTGGTAAAAGACCACTTCTTCTTCGGTCTCGGAATGCCGCGCAACACTGAATACGCGGTACTGCGGACCTTTGTAATGTTGGTAGAGCCCAGGTTGTATCGGCATGCTTCGGCCCTCACTCAAATTTTTTCAAAATAAAAACAAAAATAAATCCGCAAAAACAAAAACCGGGGCACTTGGCCCCGGCTTCCATCGACGAGACGCTTAAACGCGTTCGAAGACGGTGGAGATGCCTTGGCCCAGGCCAATGCACATGGTGGCCACCCCGAAGGTGCCGCCATTCTGCTTCATCACGTTCAGCAAAGTGCCGGAAATACGGGCACCGGAGCAACCGAACGGGTGACCCAGGGCGATCGCGCCGCCGTGCAGGTTAACCTTCTCATTCATCTTGTCGAGCACTTTCAGGTCTTTCAGCACTGGCAGGGCCTGTGCGGCGAACGCTTCATTGAGCTCGAAGAAGTCGATATCGTTGATACCCAGGCCGGCACGTTTCAGTGCTTTCTGAGTAGCCGGTACCGGACCATAGCCCATGATGGCCGGGTCCACACCCGCTACCGCCATCGAGCGAATCACGGCCAGAGGCTGGATGCCCAGGTCTTGCGCACGCTGTGCCGACATCACGATCATGCACGAAGCACCATCGGTGATCTGCGACGAAGTACCGGCCGTTACGGTGCCGCCCTTTGGATTGAACGCCGGCTTCAGAGCCGCCAGACTTTCCAGGGTGGTTTCCGGACGAATGGTTTCATCGTAGTCGAAGGTTTTCAGGAAACCGTTCTCGTCGTAACCCTGCATCGGGATGATTTCGTCCTTGAACTTGCCTTCCACAGTCGCCTTGTGGGCCAACTGGTGGGAACGCACGCCAAAGGCGTCCTGCTGTTCGCGGGTGATGCCGTGCATTTTGCCCAGCATTTCAGCGGTCAGGCCCATCATGCCCGAGGCTTTCGCCGCGTACAGGGACATGTGCGGGTTCGGATCGACACCGTGCATCATGCTTACGTGGCCCATATGCTCGACGCCGCCAACCACGAACACGTCACCGTTACCGGTCATGATCGCTTGCGCAGCAGTGTGCAGCGCGCTCATCGACGAGCCGCACAGACGGCTGACGGTCTGGCCGGCCGAGGTGTGAGGGATCTGGGTCATCAGCGACGCCATGCGCGCGATGTTCCAGCCTTGTTCCAGGGTCTGGTTCACACAGCCCCAGATCACGTCCTCGACTTCGGCAGGATCGACCTTGGTGTTGCGTTCCAGCAGTTTGCTGATCAGGTGCGCCGACATGTCTTCGGCGCGGGTGTTGCGGTGCATGCCGCCCTTGGAGCGGCCCATCGGAGTACGACCGAAGTCGACAATCACGACGTCTCTAGGATTCAAGCTCATAAGTTCACTCTCACTCTAGTTGGGGGCGCTTAACCGAAGAAGCTCTGGCCGTTCTTGGCCATTTCGCGCAGCTTCGCGGTCGGGTGGTACAGCGCGCCCAAATCAGCGTACTGGTCGGCCAGGGCAACGAACTCGGCAACACCGATCGAGTCGATGTAGCGCAGCGCACCGCCACGGAATGGAGGGAAACCAATACCGTAGACCAGACCCATGTCGGCTTCGGCGGCGGTTTCGACGATGCCGTCTTCCAGGCAACGCACGGTTTCCAGGCACAGCGGGACCATCATCCAGTTGATGATGTCTTCGTCAGTGACTTCGCGCTGCTCGTAGACGATCGGCTTGAGCACTTCCAGTACCGACGGATCGGCGACTTTCTTCTGTTTGCCTTTCTTGTCGGCCTCGTAGGCGTAGAAGCCCTTGCCGTTCTTCTGACCCAGACGCTTGGCTTCGTAAAGCACGTCGATGGCCGAACGACGGTCGTCCTTCATCCGGTCCGGGAAGCCTTCAGCCATTACGTCGCGACCGTGGTGGCCGGTGTCGATGCCGACCACGTCCATCAGGTACGCCGGGCCCATCGGCCAGCCGAATTTTTCCATGATCTTGTCGATACGGACGAAGTCCACACCGGCGCTGACCAGTTTGGCGAAGCCGCCGAAGTACGGGAACAGTACGCGGTTGACCAGGAAGCCCGGGCAGTCGTTGACGACGATCGGGTTCTTGCCCATTTTCTTGGCGTAGGCAACGGTGGTGGCGATGGCCAGCTCGCTGGACTTCTCGCCACGGATCACTTCCACCAGCGGCATCATGTGCACCGGGTTGAAGAAGTGCATGCCGACAAAGTTTTCCGGACGCTTGAGGGCCTTGGCCAGCAGGCTGATGGAAATGGTCGAGGTGTTGGACGCGAGGATGGTGTCCTCTTTGACCTTGTCTTCGACTTCCGCCAGAACGGCTTGCTTGACCTTCGGGTTCTCGACCACGGCTTCAACGACCAGGTCGACGTGACCGAAATCGCCGTAGGACAGCGTAGGACGAATGCCGTTGAGCACTTCAGCCATTTTCGCGGCGGTCATGCGGCCTTTATCAACGCGACCGACCAGCAGCTTGGCGGCTTCAGCCAGACCTTGCTCGATGCCGTGCTCGTTGATGTCCTTCATCAGGATCGGCGTACCTTTGGAAGCCGACTGATAGGCGATACCGCCACCCATGATGCCGGCGCCCAGTACGGCAGCCTGCTTCACGTCTTTGGCGATTTCGTCATAGGCCTTGGCCTTTTTCTTCAGTTCCTGATCGTTCAGGAACAGACCGATCAAGCTCTGCGCGGCAGAGGTCTTGGCCAGTTTCACGAAACCTGCGGCTTCGACTTCCAGCGCCTTGTCACGACCGAAGTTCGCGGCTTTCTGGATGGTCTTGATCGCTTCAACCGGGGCCGGGTAGTTCGGGCCGGCCTGGCCAGCCACGAAACCTTTGGCGGTTTCGAAAGCCATCATTTGTTCAATGGCGTTCAGCTTGAGCTTTTCCAGCTTAGGCTGGCGCTTGGCCTTGTAGTCGAACTCGCCGGAGACGGCGCGCTTGATCAGCTCAAGGGCGGCATCCTGCAGTTTTTCAGGGGCAACCACGGCATCGACGGCGCCGACTTTCAGCGCGTCTTCAGGACGGTTTTCCTTGCCGGCGGCGATCCACTCGATGGCGTTGTCGGCACCGATCAGGCGCGGCAGACGCACGGTACCGCCGAAGCCCGGGTAGATGCCCAGTTTGACTTCCGGCAGACCGATCTTGGCCTTGGTCGACATGACGCGGTAGTCCGCTGCCAGGCACATTTCCAGACCGCCGCCCAGGGCGATGCCGTTGATCGCGGCGACGGTCGGAACGTTGAGGTCTTCGAAATCGCTGAAGATCTTGTTGGCTTCGAGATTGCCAGCAACCAGCTCGGCATCCGGCAGCTTGAAGTTGTCGACAAATTCGGTGATGTCGGCGCCGACGATGAATACGTCCTTGCCACTGCTGACGATCACGCCCTTGATCGAAGCATCTGCCTTGATGGTGTCTACGGCCTGACGCAGTTCGTTCAGGGTAAGACGGTTGAACTTGTTGACGGACTCACCCTTGAGGTCGAATTTCAATTCGACGATGCCACTTTCAAGAGCTTTAACCGTGATGGCTTTACCTTCGTAAATCATCAACTGATCTCCACGATATGGAAGCTGAACAGTACACGTCGGACGCAGGCAAATGGCTCGGCAGGACGTTTTTTCGTCGATGCTGACACTCATCCACCCGGCACACCCGCCAACGCGATAGTCGGGATTCTGTAGGAGCAGTCTGCAATACAAACGCTCAATTCATACGCCCGTTTGATTTGGGTACGCCACCTTCACGGAATTTCCGACAATTGTCAATCGCCCTAAATACGGGTTGAAATTCGACTTTGCGGTCATTTCTGTAGGACGCAGCCCGGCCACACACGCTTGCATGTGAGGGCATTCATAAGATTAATAGTTAGAAAAGTCGCCCTAATTCGCCGCAAGCCTTGTTTAACAGGCTACGCTGGCTGGACTACGAAGGAAAACACGCGCAGATTTGCTGACCGGATGACGTCGGTTCAACGCCAAAAAGAATTTCCGGCCTGCCTGGCCAACCCCGCCCGATGAATCATGTCGGGCTTTTTATTGCGCGTCTGCCGGACGTTTCGCACCGTTGCAGCGCGAAAAGTCCGCAAGTCATGCCAGCGCTTTCAGCGTGGCATCAATCTCCAGCAAAACCGACGCATCCCCCTTCTCGCCCCAATAGAGGGCGATCATCTGCTTGTCGGCGTCGACCTTGAAAACGTTGCCCGGCAATTTTTCGAAATGATTGAGCAACAGCGGATCGTCACAGACTTCCTGCCACTGATTCACCCAAACGCCCGGGGATTTCTGCCAATACGTCCAGCACGCCGGCTGCTTGCCTCGGCGTGGCCGATGGTATTGAGCGCACGGGTTTGGCGGCTCCTGAGACATCCAGTGCGGCCACTCCTGAGGCGCCAGCTGCATGGCCAGACCGATACGTCGGGCCTCAGTGCGCAAGGCTATCCGGCCACTCTGTGCACGTGACGGACGCAACCACGCCAGCGGACTCAACACCACCAGCAGGATTGACACCACCAGCCAGACCGTCATATCTCTACTCCCGTTTTGTCATGAGCCCATTGCGTCACTTTGGAACCAATGCGCTTGAAACCAGCCATACTTAACAATATTGATCCCTCACGAGGAGCACCTCATGCCCTACCACCATATCCTGGTCGCCGTAGATCTGACCGAAGAGTGCGACCCTGTGATCCACCGCGCCCGAGAGCTGTCGGTGAGCAATGGCGCCAAGCTGTCGCTGGTGCATATCGTCGAACCGATGGCCATGGCCTTCGGCGGTGACGTACCGATGGATCTGTCACAACTGCAACAACAGCAATTCGATCAGGCCAAGGAACGCCTTGAACGCCTGAAGCACAAGTACACCGAGCTCGAAGGCGCCAACTGCCACCTGACCTACGGCCAGCCGCGTCAGGAAATCCACCATTTCGCCAAGGAACAGCAATGCGACCTGATCGTGGTCGGCAGCCATGGCCGGCATGGTCTGGCGCTGTTGCTGGGCTCGACCGCCAACGACGTGCTGCACGGCGCACCGTGCGATGTGCTGGCGGTGCATCTGGTCAAGCGCTGATCCCAGGCACTTGTGAAAAGCTAAAAAAGCCCGACGCCCATCACTGGACGCCGGGCTTTTTCATACATTGAAACAATCAGGTGTCCAGTTCGGCCCAACGCTCCACCAGTGCATCCAGCTCGGCCTGCAACTGCTCCAGAGAAGCGATCACCTTGGCCGTCTCGGCCGGCGGACGCTGATAGAAGCCGGCCTCGGCCATTTCAGCCTCGACAGCAGCAATCTGCTGTTCTTTAGCGTCGATGTCGCCCGGCAGCGCTTCCAGCTCGCGCTGAAGCTTGTAGCTCAACTTCTTCTTCGCAGCCGGTGCCGCAGCAACCGGCGCGGCAACCGGTGCCGGTTCGGCAGTGACCACCGCCGAGTTCAGGTCGGCCTTGCCGGACTTGCTTTCGGTCACGCCCAGCAGACGCGGCGAGCCGCCCTGACGGATCCAGTCCTGATAGCCACCGACGTATTCGCGAACCTTGCCTTCACCTTCGAATACCAAGGTGCTGGTGACCACGTTGTCGAGGAATGCCCGGTCGTGGCTGACCATCAGCACAGTGCCGTTGAAGGTCAGCAGCACTTCTTCGAGCAGCTCGAGGGTTTCCACGTCGAGGTCGTTGGTGGGTTCGTCGAGTACCAGCAGGTTCGCCGGCTTGCTGAACAATTTGGCCAGCAACAGACGCGCACGCTCGCCACCGGACAACGCCTTCACCGGCGTGCGGGCACGCTGCGGGCTGAACAGGAAGTCGCCGAGGTAGCTCAGCACGTGGCGGCTCTGGCCGTCGATATCGATGAAGTCGCGACCTTCGGCGACGTTGTCGATCACGGTCTTTTCCAGATCCAGCTGATGGCGCAACTGGTCGAAGTAGGCCACATCGATCTTGGTGCCCTCTTCCACTTTGCCGCTGGTCGGTTGCAGACCGCTGAGCATCAGTTTCAGCAGGGTGGTCTTGCCGGTACCATTGGCGCCGAGCAGACCGATCCGGTCGCCACGCTGCAGCACCATGGAGAAATCACGGATCAGGAACGGACCGCCAGGATGCGCGAAGCTCACGTTATCCAGCACCATCACCTGCTTGCCGGACTTCTCCGCTGTTTCCAGCTGGATGTTGGCCTTGCCGGTGCGCTCGCGACGCTCGCTGCGCTCCACGCGCAATGCTTTCAGCGCACGTACGCGGCCTTCGTTACGGGTGCGGCGGGCCTTGATGCCCTGGCGAATCCACACTTCTTCCTGGGCCAGACGCTTGTCGAACAGCGCGTTGGCGGTTTCTTCGGCCGCCAGTGCGGCTTCTTTATGAACGAGGAAACTGGCGTAGTCGCCGTTCCAGTCGATCAGGCCACCCCGATCCAGTTCGAGGATGCGGGTGGCAAGGTTTTGCAGGAAGGAACGGTCGTGCGTGATGAACAGCACGGCGCCCTGGAAATCCTTCAGCGCTTCTTCAAGCCAGGCAATCGCACCGATGTCCAGGTGGTTGGTCGGTTCGTCGAGCAGCAGCAGATCCGGCTCGGACACCAGCGCCTGCGCCAGCAGCACACGACGACGCCAGCCGCCGGACAGTTCGGCGAGGGTCTTGTCGGCCGGCAATTGCAGGCGGCTCAGGGTGCTGTCGACCAGGGTCTGCAAGCGCCAGCCATCGCGGGCTTCGAGGTCGTGCTGAACGTGCATCAGCTTGTCCAGATCGGCATCGGTGACGATGTTCTGGCTCAGGTGATGGTATTCGGCGAGCAAGGCGCCGACGCCGTCGAGGCCTTCGGCAACCACGTCGAACACTGTCCGCTCGTCGGCCACCGGCAGTTCCTGTGGCAATTCACCGATTTTCAGACCGGGGGCACGCCACACCGAGCCGTCATCAGGCTTCTGGTCGCCCTTGACCAGTTTCATCATGCTGGATTTGCCAGTGCCGTTGCGGCCGATGATGCACACCCGCTCACCACGGGCGATCTGCCAGGACACCTTGTCCAACAACGGCATCGCGCCGAATGCAAGGGACACATCGCTGAATTTGAGCAGGGTCATGAGCTTCTCCAAAAACCGGGCGCGCATTCTACCTGAATCGGGGGCCGAGCAGGCCGGCAATTTCGCCGCTGACGCACTCTGCACAACAATTGTTGCGAACTTGTGCTGCAAGGCCGGCAAAGCTTTCGCCCCCTGCTGGCAAAAGGCTAAGCTACAGACAATTCAGTGCGGGTTTTGGGCCGGCACTTGTCATGATTTCTCTGCCCGGATGTCTCATGCGCAGTCGCCTCTTCAGTGTTTTGTCATGTTTGCTGCTTTCCGCCGCTGCCGTTCAATCCGCCCAGGCGGTGGACCTGTCCACCCAACGCCAGTATTACGATGAAGCCAAACGCGCCCTAGCCAAGGGCGACACCGGCCCGTATTTCCGTTACAGCCAGGCTCTGGCTGATTATCCGCTGGAGCCATACCTGGCTTACGACGAGCTGACCGCCCGGCTGAAAACCGCGAGCAACGCGGAGATCGAAAAATTCCTCGCCGAACACGGTGACCTGCCCCAGGCCAACTGGATGAAGTTGCGCTGGCTGCGCTGGCTGGCCGATCGCGGCGACTGGGCGACGTTCGTCAAGTATTACGACCCCAAACTGAATTTCACCGAGCTGGACTGCCTGAACGCGCAGTACCAGATCAGCCACAACAAGAAGGCCGAGGGCTACGCCAACGCCGAGAAGCTGTGGCTGACCGGCAAATCCCAGCCCGCTGCCTGTGACGCGCTGTTCGGCATGTGGGCCGCCGAAGGTCAGTTAACCGAACAGAAACGCTGGGAACGCGCCAAACTCGCCGCCCAGCACCGCAACTACCCACTGGCCAACAGCCTGGTCAACGGCCTGACCACCCTCGCCCCGCGCGGTCGCCTGCTGGCGGACGTGGCGCAGAAACCGGAACTGCTCAATCAGCCGTCGCGTTTCACGCCGGCTGATGAACCGATGTCGGACGTGGTCAGCCTCGGTCTGCGCCGCCTCGCGCGTCAGGACCCGGACAAGGCCATGGCCCTGCTCGACGGTTACGCCAGTAGCATGCATTTCTCCCGGGATGAAAAAGTCGCGATCGCCCGGGAAATCGGCCTGACCCTCGCCCGCCGCTTCGACAGCCGCGCGCTGGACGTGATGACCAAGTACGACCCGGAACTGCGCGACAACACCGTGTCCGAATGGCGCCTGCGTCTGCTGCTGCGCCTGGCGCGTTGGGACGACGCCTACCAACTGACCCGCCGCCTGCCGCAGGATCTGGCCACTACCAACCGCTGGCGCTACTGGCAGGCCCGCAGTCTGGAACTGGCGCAACCGCAGAACCCGGAAGCGCAGACGCTGTACAAGAACCTGTCGCGGGAACGTGATTTCTACGGTTTCCTCGCCGCCGACCGCTCGCAGTCGCCGTATTCGCTGAACAACAAGCCGCTAGTGCTCAGTCAGGCGCTGATCAACAAGGTGCGCAATACCCCTGGCGTGCGACGCGCATTGGAGTTCCACGCCCGTGGGCAGATCGTCGACGGTCGCCGCGAGTGGTATCACGTCAGCCGGCACTTCAGCCGCGACGAAATGGTCGCCCAGGCGAAACTGGCATACGACCTGAAATGGTATTTCCCGGCCATCCGCACCATCAGTCAGGCGCAGTACTGGGATGATCTGGACATCCGCTTCCCGATGGCCCACCGCGACACTCTGGTGCGGGAAGCCAAGGTGCGCGGCCTGCATTCGAGCTGGGTGTTCGCCATCACCCGTCAGGAAAGTGCATTCATGGACGACGCCCGCTCCAGCGTCGGCGCCAGCGGCCTGATGCAACTGATGCCCGGCACCGCCAAGGAAACCGCGCGCAAGTTCAGCATTCCATTGGCCTCGCCACAGCAGGTGCTCGATCCGGATAAAAACATCCAGCTCGGCGCCGCTTACCTGAGCCAGGTGCACAGCCAGTTCAACGGTAACCGCGTGCTCGCCTCCGCCGCCTACAACGCCGGCCCCGGCCGCGTGCGCCAGTGGCTGCGTGGCGCCGACCACCTGAGCTTCGACGTGTGGGTGGAAAGCATCCCGTTCGACGAAACCCGCCAGTACGTACAGAACGTGCTGTCCTACTCGGTGATCTACGGCCAGAAACTCAACTCGCCGCAACCGCTGGTGGACTGGCATGAGCGGTATTTCGACGATCAGTGATCGGGACGTGTTTCGCCGATAGATCGACGTAAACAAAAATGCCCGCATCGAGAGATGCGGGCATTTTTTATGGCGCTCTACTGGGTCGGTTACTTAGTCGGTTACTTGGTCGGTCGAAGCCTGATGACCATCACTGAACTGCAACGCCGCCAACCGCGCATACAACGGATTACTCGCAATCAGCTCCTGATGCGTGCCGATCGCAACCAGTTTGCCCTGATCCATCACCGCGATCCGGTCGGCGTTTTTCACCGTGGCCAACCGGTGGGCGATCACCAGTGTGGTGCGGTTTTGCATCAGGCTCGGCAGCGCTTGCTGGATCAGGTGTTCGCTCTGGGCGTCGAGGGCGCTGGTGGCTTCGTCAAGCAACAGGATCGGTGCATCCACCAACAGCGCCCGGGCGATGGCCAGGCGCTGGCGTTGGCCGCCTGACAGGCCAAGACCGCCGTCGCCCAGGTGGGTCTGGTAACCGTCGGGCATCTGTTCGATGAAATCATGGGCGTGGGCAATTTTCGCAGCTTCCCGCACCTGCTCCAGCGTGGCGGTCGGGCAGCCATAACGGATGTTTTCTTCGACACTGCCGAAGAACAGCGCCGGGGTTTGCGAGACCAGCGCGAAGCAGCGACGCAGGTCCAGAGGATCGAGGCTCGTCAGCGGCACGCCGTCGATCAGGATCCGCCCTTCCCGGGGATCGTAGAAACGCAGCAACAAGTCATACACCGTGGACTTGCCCGCGCCAGACGGCCCCACTAGCGCGAGGGTTTCGCCGGCGTTGATCGTCAGACTCAAGCCATCGACGGCGAGGCTTTCGGGACGCGAAGGGTAGGAAAAACGCACATCCTGCAATCCCAGCTCGCCTTTGACTTGCTCCGGCAGCGTCACCAATCCCGTGGTAGGTGGCTGGATGATGTTCTCTGAGCGCAGCAATTCGGCGATGCGCTCGGCGGCGCCGGCTGCTCGCTGCAACTCACCTATCACTTCGCTCAATGTTCCAAAGGCACTGCCGACGATCAGGCTGTAGAACACGAACGCCGCCAGTTCACCGGCAGAAATCCGCCCGGCAATCACGTCCATGCCGCCAACCCACAACATCACCGCGACGGCGCCGAGCACCAGCACGATCACCAGCGTGATCAGCCAGGCCCGCTGGAAAATCCGTTTCCGCGCGGTCTCGAATGCCTGCTCGACGGTGCTGGCGAAACGCTGTTCGTCCTGCACCTGATGGTTGTAGGCCTGTACGGTCTTGATCTGGCCAAGAGTCTCCGAAACATAGCTGCCAATGTCGGCGATCCGGTCCTGACTCAGCCGGGAGAGGTTACGCACGCGGCGGCCGAAAATCAGGATCGGCGCAATCACCAGCGGCAGTGCGATCACCACGATGCTGGTGAGCTTGGGGTTGGTGATGAACAGCAGCACCACACCGCCGATGACCATCAGCAAATTGCGCAGGAACAGCGACAGCGACGAGCCGATCACCGATTGCAGCAGCGTGGTGTCAGCGGTCAGCCGCGACTGGATTTCCGAACTGCGGTTGTCCTCGTAAAACCCGGGATGCAGGTACACCAGATGGTTGAATACCTGTCGACGGATGTCCGCCACCACGCGCTCACCGATCCACGACACCAGATAAAACCGCGCAAACGTGCCGACCGCCAAGCCGAATACCAAAAGCATGAACAGGCCTATGGATTGATTGAGCAGGTGCGGCGACTGGGTCATGAAGCCTTGATCGACCAGCAACTTGATGCCCTGCCCCATCGACAGGGTAATGCCGGCCGTGACGATCAGCGCGAGCAGTGCGCCGAAGGCCGGCCAGCGATAGGGAGCAAGGAAATGACTGGTCAGGCGCAAGGCCCGGCGGTGGCGCGAGGAAAGCATCGGGATCATTCAGATTCACGTCGTGTGCTGATGGATAGGGCCAGCCTACAGACTCAAATGGGGTGGAACTCTGTAAATCACAATGAGTCAGGTTAAATATGACCGGTCCGACTACTCCCTAGATGCTATTGGTCTAAGGTCCGGGTTGAGACAGACGGTCATTTCTGTTTGAGTGGAGATGCCGTTCCGGACCGACCGCAGGGAGTTGTCACAGCCTGGTCACCTGACGGTTTTAACCTAGGCACACAACCTGATGAGGAGACAGGCCATGTCCTTGCAAAACAGCAGCGATGACAAAATTGAAGTGATCCGCACCAAGCCCGGCCAACCTCTGGGTTGCTCGATCATCGATAAGGATGGGCGCGAAGTGCCAATCACTGAAGACATGATCCAGGACGCCTGCCGCGAACTGGAGAAGCGATTGGTCAAGCCTGCCGAACAAGAGTGATATCGCCACCGTCTTCCTGACCCGGCCCCTGCAGGCCGGGTTTTTTCTGCCCGCTGTTTATACGGCCACAGCGCCCAACGCAGTCACGATCTGGCGCAAGGCCGGCGAATCACCGTCGATCCGCACTTTCAAACCTTCGATCTCGCGTCGCGACGGATACTGTTTGCGCAGCAAATCAAACGCGGCACGTTGCTCACCGACGCTGCCCAGCAGCGTGCGACGGAAATCCGCGTCGTCCCGGCGCGGGTCGTACACGCCACGGCACAACATCGCCAGCGCCCAGGCCGGATCGCTGTCGGCATGCAGGGAAACTTCCGACAACCATGGTGCCGGCAGCAGATCACCGAGCTGAATGCTGGCGGGCTCACCGATAAATTCGCAGTACGCCTGATAGATCTGCGCGGTGCCGCGCTGTTTGCCGTCGAGGCTGTAACCGGCAATGTGCGGCGTTGCCAGCACGCAGAGTTCGGCCAGCGCGACATCGACTTGCGGCTCGGCTTCCCAGACATCGAGCACCGCTTGCAAGTCTTCACGCTCCAGCAGCACTTCGCGCAGCGCGGTGTTATCCACCACCGGACCGCGAGCCGCGTTGATCAGCCAGGCGCCGGGCTTGAGCTGCTGCAAACGCTGCTCGTCGAACAAATGCCAGGTCGCCCCGTCGCCGCTGCGGGTCAGCGGGGTGTGCAGGCTGATCACGTCGCACTGCGCGATGACCTGCTCCAGACTGACATAGTCGCCGCCCTCGACCGCCTGACGTGGCGGATCGCAGACTTTCACGTTCCAGCCCAGCCCTTTCAACACCTTGATCAGGCGCCCCCCGACTTCACCGGCGCCGATCACACCGTAAGTGCGCTCACGCAAATCGACACCTTCGATTTCAGCCAGGGTCATCAGACTGCCGAGTACGTAATCAACCACGCCCCGGGCATTGCAGCCGGGCGCGCTGGACCAGGTGATCCCGGCCTCATTGAAGTAATCGAGATCCAGATGATCGGTGCCGATGGTGCAGGTGCCGACAAAACGCACCTTGCTGCCTTCAAGCAGTGCGCGGTTGACGTTGGTCACCGAGCGCACCAGCAATACATCGGCCTGTTCGACCGTGGCCCGGTCGATGGAACGGCCCGGTACTCGGCGAATCTCACCGAAACCGGCAAAAAAGGCATCGAGCAGCGGGATATTTTCGTCGGCAACAATCAGCATGGCGGGGCTCCTTGGGCGGATCGGCAGTGTAGGCGCTGGGACTGCGATGAGCCAGCAGGCTGTTCTTTCTTGATCGGTCGAAGGCGATTACAAATCCGCAACAGAGGATTTTTCCTGACCATAACGTCAGCGGCGTAGAATGCCCGGCCTTGCGCATCAACCCCTGTGGACGCTTTGCCTGTGAATTCCGTGACTGACCGCCCCGCTGCCGTTTCCCTCAACCGCCCTGCCCGGGTTCGCCTGGAGCTGAAGAATCTGCTCGGCCTGGCCCTGCCGATCATGATCGCGCAACTGGCGACCACCGCCATGGGCTTCGTCGATGCGGTGATGGCCGGGCGCGTCGGGCCGAAGGATCTCGCGGCCGTGGCGCTGGGCAACTCGATCTGGGTGCCGGTGTTCCTGCTGATGACCGGCACCCTGTTGGCCACCACGCCGAAAGTCGCCCAACGCTTCGGCGCCGGCACCCACAGCGAAATCGGCCCGATCGTGCGCCAGGCCTTGTGGCTGGCACTGGTGGTGGGCCTGATGGCGACCACCATGCTGTTCAGTGCCGAACCGATTCTGCATTTGATGAAAGTTGATCCGGAGCTGATCGGTCCGTGCATGCAATACCTGCACGGTATCGCCAGCGGTCTGCCGGCCGTGGCTTTCTACCATGTGCTGCGCTGCACCAGTGACGGCATCGGTCGTACCCGCCCGGCGATGGTGCTGGGCCTGTGCGGTCTGGCGCTGAACATTCCACTGAACTACGTGTTCATTTATGGCCACTTTGGCGTGCCGGCCATGGGCGGCGTCGGTTGCGGCTGGGCCACGGCGATCGTGATGTGGGTGATGGCGCTGGGTCTGGTCGTTTATGAGCGCTGGGCGCCGGCCTACAAGTCGAGCGAACTGTTCAGCCGTTTCGACTGGCCGCAATGGGCGGTGATCAAGCGTTTGCTGGCCATCGGTCTGCCGATCGGCGTCGCGGTGTTTGCCGAGTCGAGCATCTTCGCGGTGATCGCGCTGCTGATCGGCAGCCTCGGCGCCACGGTGGTGGCCGGGCACCAGATCGCGCTGAACGTCAGCTCGCTGGTGTTCATGATTCCGTATTCGCTGGGCATGGCCGTGACCGTGCGCGTCGGCCAGGCTCTGGGCCGTGAAGAACCCCGTGAAGCACGTTTCGCCGCAGGTGTCGGCATGGGCACCGCGCTGGCCTACGCCTGCCTGTCGGCGAGCATGATGCTGCTGATGCGCGAACATATTGCAGCGATCTACACCTCCGATCCGATGGTGATTCACATCGCGGCGATGCTGATCGTGTATTCGGCGCTGTTCCAGTTCTCCGACGCGATTCAGGTCACCGCCGCCGGCGCCCTGCGCGGTTATCAGGACACTCGCGTGACGATGATCCTGACCCTGTTCGCCTATTGGGGCATCGGCCTGCCGGTAGGTTATGCCCTCGGCCTGACCGACTGGCTCGGCGAGCCACGCGGCCCGAGCGGCTTGTGGGAAGGCCTGATCGTCGGCCTCAGCTGCGCGGCGCTGATGCTGTCGATCCGCCTGACGCGCAGTGCACGCAAACGCATTCGCATCAGCCGTTCGATGGGCTGACCGGCCATAAAAAAAGACCTGCACATGCAGGTCTTTTTTTTGCCTTCCGATCAATCGGACTTCTTGCGAATCCAGTACAGATAGGTCCCGGCTTCTTCGTGCTGCCCCACCAGTTCATGGTCGAGAAACACGCAGAACTTGGGGATGTCGCGACGGGTCGACGGGTCGGTGGCGATCACCTTGAGCAGGCCGCCGGGCACCAGGTCACGGATGTGCTGGTGCAGCATCATCACCGGCTCCGGGCAGTTGAGGCCCGTAGCGTCGAGGGTGCCGTCGACCGGCGTATTGATCATTTCACTCATGATTCACTCCTGAAACTGGCCGGCATTGTCGCCCAATGCCGGGTGTTCGGTCACCTGTCGCGCGCTCAGCGGGCTTTGGCTTTCTTCACGTCATGGCGGCGCAAATGGCAGGTCACTTCCTCGCGGTCGTGGTACAGCTGCTTGCAGCCGATGTCGACCTTGATCCCACGGGCCTTGAAACCGTCGGCGATGCGTTCGAGCAGGCGCTTCACTTCGGCGTAACGCTGCTTCATCGGCAACTTGAGGTTGACCACCGCTTCCCGGCAATGCCCCTCGCCGATCCACTCTTCGAGCATCGCGGCGTTGCGCGCCGGCTTCTCGACGATGTCGCAGACCATCCAGTCCACCGGTTGCTTCGGTTTGAAGGTGAAACCGTCAGCCATCAAGTGCTGCACCAGACCGGTGTCCATCAGGCTTTCGGCCATCGGGCCGTTGTCGATGGCGGTCACCAGCATGCCGCGATTGACCAGCTGCCAGGTCCAGCCGCCCGGCGCCGCGCCGAGGTCGACGCCGGTCATGTCGCTGTGCAGGCGATCTTCCCACTGATCGCGGGGGATGAAGTGGTGCCAGGCCTCTTCCAGTTTCAGGGTCGAACGGCTCGGCGCCTCGCGCGGGAACTTCAGGCGCGGAATGCCCATCGGCCACATTGCCGAGTTACCGGCATCGGCCAGACCGAGGAACACCTCACGACCGCTTTTGAAGGTCAGTAACAGACGCGGCTTGCTGGCGTCTTCCACCAGTTTGCCGGCGCCGGTCAGGGCCTTGCGCAGTGGGCCTTCGAACTTCTTGCAGAAGTTCGACAGTTCCTTGCCGTCGTTGGTGTCGACGACTTCCAGCCACAGGCTGCCACACACCGGGAATTCGGCCATGTGCGCGAGGATTACGCTGATGCGGTCGGTTTCCGGCAGATCGATGAAAAACCCGCGCGCCCACTGGCGCGGGAAGATCAGCTCGGCGAAACGCTGGCCACGCATCAGGCGCTCGGCACCGTCTTCTTCGGTGCAGACGAACTCGGCGCAAGCGGTCGCCGGTTTGGCCTTGGCGTAGCCGGCCACGTTGAGTTGGGCGGCGAGGTCGGAAATCTCCGAGCAGACTTCGCCTTCGAAGCCTGGCCGGCAATGCATGAATAGGGTGTTCATTCTTACTCCTGGGCAGAGGGCGATCATTCATCCCCTGCGCGATGCCCAGACCCTGCGTTGAAGCAAAGCCTGTCACGAAAACCGGCGCATGATAGCCCATGTCGGAACCTTGGTTCTGTCCATAGAGTCCAGTTATTAGCCAGCTACTGAAAACAGGGCTACGTTGATAGCTCTGCCCGTCCCCTCAATCCGTAGCCGTGCGGATTCAAAGGAGTGATCGTAATGCCGTCCCTCGATAGTCTGAATTCTCTGAAAACCCTCAAAGTCGATGACAAGACTTACCACTATTTCAGCCTGCCGGATGCCGCCAAGACCTTGGGCGATCTCGACAGGTTGCCGATGTCGCTGAAAGTCCTGCTGGAAAACCTGCTGCGCTGGGAGGATGAAAAAACCGTCACCGGCGCCGACCTCAAGGCCATTGCCGCGTGGCTCAAGGAGCGCCGCTCCGACCGGGAAATCCAGTACCGCCCTGCCCGCGTGCTGATGCAGGACTTCACCGGCGTACCCGCCGTGGTCGATCTGGCCGCTATGCGCGCCGCCATGGCCAAGGCAGGCGGTGATCCGCAACGAATCAACCCGCTTTCTCCGGTGGATCTGGTGATCGACCACTCAGTGATGGTCGACAAATTCGCCAGCGCCATCGCCTTCGAACAGAACGTCGACATCGAAATGCAGCGCAACGGCGAACGCTACGCTTTCCTGCGCTGGGGCCAGAGTGCTTTCGACAACTTCAGCGTGGTGCCGCCGGGCACCGGGATCTGCCACCAGGTCAACCTCGAATACCTCGGCCGCACCGTGTGGACCAAGGACGAAGACGGCCGCACCTATGCCTTCCCCGACACGCTGGTCGGCACCGACTCCCACACCACCATGATCAACGGCCTCGGCGTACTCGGTTGGGGCGTCGGCGGGATCGAGGCGGAAGCGGCGATGCTCGGGCAACCGGTGTCGATGCTGATTCCCGAAGTGATCGGCTTCAAACTCACCGGCAAGCTCAAGGAAGGCATCACCGCCACCGACCTGGTGCTGACCGTGACCCAGATGCTGCGCAAGAAAGGCGTGGTCGGCAAATTCGTCGAGTTCTATGGCGACGGCCTCGCCGACCTGCCGCTCGCCGACCGCGCAACCATCGCGAACATGGCTCCGGAATATGGCGCGACCTGCGGATTCTTCCCGGTCGATGACGTGACCCTCGACTACCTGCGCCTGTCCGGCCGTCCGCCTGAAGTGGTGAAACTGGTCGAGGCCTACACCAAGGCTCAGGGCCTGTGGCGCCTGCCCGGTCAGGAACCGGTGTTCACCGATAGCCTGGCGCTGGACATGGGCAGCGTCGAAGCCAGCCTCGCCGGGCCTAAACGTCCGCAAGACCGTGTCTCGCTGCCGAATGTCGGTCAGGCGTTCAGTGACTTCCTCGACTTGCAATTCAAACCTACCAGCAAGGAAGAAGGACGCCTGGAAAGCGAAGGCGGCGGTGGCGTGGCGGTGGGCAATGCCGATCTGGTCGGCGAAACGGACTACGAGTACGACGGCCACACCTATCGCCTGAAAAACGGCGCCGTGGTGATTGCCGCGATCACCTCCTGCACCAACACCTCCAACCCCAGCGTGATGATGGCTGCCGGCCTGCTGGCGAAAAAAGCCGTGGAAAAAGGCCTGACCCGCAAGCCGTGGGTGAAGAGCTCACTGGCACCGGGTTCGAAAGTCGTCACCGATTACTACAAAGCCGCTGGGCTGACGCAGTACCTCGATCAGCTCGGTTTTTCGCTGGTGGGCTATGGCTGCACCACTTGTATCGGCAACTCCGGGCCGCTGCCGGAACCGATCGAAAAAGCCATCCAGAAAGCCGACCTGACCGTGGCTTCGGTGCTGTCCGGCAACCGCAACTTTGAAGGCCGGGTGCATCCGCTGGTGAAAACCAACTGGCTGGCCTCGCCGCCGCTGGTGGTCGCTTACGCCCTGGCCGGCAGTGTGCGCACAGACATCAGCAGCGAACCGCTGGGTAACGACCAGCAAGGTAACCCGGTTTACCTGCGTGACATCTGGCCGAGCAGCAAGGAAATCGCCGACGCGGTGAATCAGGTCAATACAGCGATGTTTCACAAGGAGTACGCCGAGGTGTTTGCCGGTGACGAACAGTGGCAAGCCATCGAAGTGCCGCAAGCCGCGACCTACGTCTGGCAGGCGGATTCGACCTACATCCAGCATCCGCCGTTCTTCGATGACATTGCCGGGCCATTGCCGGTGATCGCCGATGTGAAAGGTGCGCGAGTACTGGCCTTGCTGGGCGACTCGGTGACCACCGACCACATCTCCCCCGCCGGCAACATCAAGGTCGACAGCCCGGCCGGACGTTACCTGCGTGAGCAAGGCGTCGAGCCACGGGACTTCAACTCCTACGGCTCGCGCCGGGGCAACCACGAAGTGATGATGCGCGGCACGTTTGCCAACATCCGCATCCGCAACGAAATGCTCGGCGGCGAGGAAGGTGGCAACACGATCTACATTCCGACCGGCGAGAAACTGGCGATCTACGACGCGGCCATGCGTTATCAGGCCTCGGGCACGCCGCTGGTGGTGATTGCCGGGCAAGAATACGGCACCGGCTCCAGCCGCGACTGGGCCGCCAAGGGCACCAACCTGCTCGGAGTAAAAGCGGTGATTGCCGAAAGCTTCGAGCGCATCCACCGTTCCAACCTGGTGGGCATGGGCGTGTTGCCGTTGCAGTTCAAGCTGGATCAGAACCGCAAGAGCCTGAACCTCACCGGCAAAGAAACCCTGGATATTCAGGGCCTGAGCGGTGTAGAGCTGACGCCACGGATGAACCTGACCCTGGTCATCACCCGTGAAGACGGGCGTCAGGAGAAAATTGAAGTGCTGTGTCGCATCGACACCTTGAACGAGGTCGAGTACTTCAAGTCCGGCGGGATCCTGCATTACGTGTTGCGCCAGTTGATCGCCTCTTAAAACCTGCAGATGCAGAAACACCGCCAATTGGCGGTGTTTCTGTTTGGGCACGGCACTTTTCTGTGGACGAAAAAAAACCCGCCGAAGCGGGTTTTTCCCAAGACCATTATCGACTCCCTGTCGGCAGCGATCCTTGCTAATGGTCGATCATCCGTGATCCTGAAACACTCCCTGTGCTTCAGTTGATGAGGCTAGATTACGCTGTGGATCCAATCGGCAATAGTCGAAATAGCTACCATCGCGTGTAAGACATTCGCCATAGCGGGCCTTCCGAAAACCCTTAGACGTGTCAGGCATCGAGCGCAGAAGCCGCCAGTTGCGCGACTTTCAGCTGTCCTTTTGCCGCAGTTTGCTCGTCATCCTCCAGAAACCATGCGGCAGACAGTCCGGCGAACGCCAGTACCCATTGCAGCAGGCGTTTTCGCTCGATTCCCGCTGCTTCGCAGATCACGTCGACTTGTCTCCGAAAGCGCTCGGGGTCGGTGGCGGTGGGCAATTCCGGGTTGCAGATCAGGTTGGCATAGTCATAACCGCGCTCGCCCTGCACCCGTTTGGGATCGATCGCCAGCCAGCCCCGTGGGCCGAAATCGAGGACGTTGTCATGGTGCATGTCGCCGTGCAACACCACCACATCCTGTGGTTCGGCAAGCAAGGCCTGGGCGGTTTGCAGGCAATCGGCATATGGGCCGCCGTATCGGGCTGCGGCCACTCGTAATGAAGCGAACCAAGGCGTCAGTTCCACTAACGGCGGTGGCGGCGTCAGACGCGGTGCGTGCAGCCGGGCCAAGGATCGGCACATGATCCGCGTGGACTCGTCGTCCTCGCCGTTGAGCGCCATGTGCATCAGCGAGCGCTGGCCCATCGCCCGCTCCAGCAACAGGCCTTCCGCGTGATGAGCAAGCACCCGGGCGGCGCCATCGCCATCCCACCAGGTCATCAGCAGGTTGCCGTACTTTTCTTCGTCGTCCACCGCGACTTTCAGCATCGCCGGTGCATCGCCCTGACGCACCGGCAACAGGCGGCTTCCCGGGGTGATGATAGGTTCTCCGTCCGGCTCCAGCGCCCAGCGCTCCAGCCACGACGTGAACAGGTCAAGATCAGCCACCTTCACGCTCACGGGCCCGGTCACTCTCCGCGAGGAAGTGCTCAAGTCGACTCAACTGTTCCTCCCAGCCCCGACTGTCCATGTAGTACGCCTCTTTCTGACGCACGTCGGGAATGTGCGCAAAACCTGACTCGGAGACTTTCAGCAGCGTGCCGTTCTCGTAGTCCTGCAGTTCGAATTTGACCAGGGTGGTCGGCTCCTGGGAGTAGTCGATTTTCGGGTTCACCGCGTACGGGTGCCAGCGGAAGGAGAACAGTTGCTGCGGCTCGACCCGCTCCACCAGCACGTTCCAGAGCACATGTTCATAACCGGGGTATGTGACCTGCCCCTGCGTCCATTCGCCAGCGATAAACCGCCGGCCCTCCAGCGCAACGCCGAACCACTGGCCGAACGCTTCGGCATCGACCAGGGCGCGCCAGACATGGGAGCGCGGCGACCTGAGCATGATTTTACGTTCAAAGCTGTTGGGTACTGGTTTCATACGTCACCTCCTGTTTTGAACAGTAGGCTTGTATGACCACATGTCCAATCCGAAGTTGTATCAATCCGGTGCAACGGTCAGGTCTGATCGAAATATCCGGCAGTATTTTGCGGCGCCGGTTCGTCAGAATGCGCACGGATCAGCGCTGCGAAACTGATAACGTTCGCAGCGAACTGAACGACACAAGGACGTCATCATGCAGCCTTCTCTCCCCGAACGTTACCGTGGCGCCCTCCTCGGCCTGGCCTGCGGCGATGCCGTGGGAACCACCGTCGAATTCCAGCCGCGCGGCAGCTTCCAGCCCCTGACCGACATGGTCGGTGGCGGGCCGTTTCGCCTGAAACCCGGCCAATGGACCGACGACACCTCGATGGCGTTGTGCCTGGCGGAAAGTCTGCTGAACAAAAACGGCTTCGATGCCGCTGACCAGATGGGCCGCTATCTGAACTGGTGGCAATGGGGCTATCTGAGTTCGACCGGCGAATGTTTCGATATCGGCATGACCGTGAGTCAGGCGCTGGATCGCTATCAACACACCGGAGAGCCGTTTGCCGGTTCCACCGATCCCTACAGCGCCGGCAATGGCTCGTTGATGCGACTGGTGCCCGTGGTGCTGTTTTATTTCCCCGATGCCCGGAAATCCAGGCGATTCGCCGCCGACAGTTCACGCACCACCCACGCGGCGCCCGAGGCCGTTGAATGTTGCCAGCTGTTTGCCGAACTGCTCGGCAAGGCCCTGGAAGGTGCATCGAAATCGGAACTGCACACCCTGCCGCCAACAGCCTTCAGCCAGCCCAAAGTGGCGGCGATTGCCCGGGGCGAGTACCTGCACAAGACCGAGCGCGAGATTCGCGGCAGTGGCTACTGCGTCGAATCCCTGGAAGCGGCGTTATGGTGCTTCCAGCACACCGACAGCTTTGCCGCGGCCGTCCTGCAAGCGGCAAATCTGGGCGATGACGCGGACACCACGGCCGCCATCGTCGGCCAGTTGGCCGGCGCCCATTACGGCGTGCAGGGAATCCCGTCCGGATGGCTGGAAAAACTGCATGACGGAGAGGAAATTGCCGCGACAGCGGAGCGGTTGCTCAACGCATCAAGGCAGCATAAATCCTGATGGCGCCACGGAGTCGCTAAACTGCCCGGCACGTTCATTCACCAAAGCGAGATGACTCATGTCCCCACGCCTGCTTCTGGCCCTGACACCCTTTCTTTTCACTTCTGTTGCTCACGCTGCCGTGGACTGCGCCAATGCCAGCGATCAGGCGACGATGAATCAGTGCGCTGCGCAGGAAAACAAGGCGGCGGACAAGGAGTTGAACACGGTTTATCAGCAGATCACTGCTCGGTTGAAGGACAACCCTGATGGCAAGAAACTGCTGGTGAGCGCACAACGGGCATGGATCGGCTTTCGCGATGCCGAGTGCAAGTTTTCGGCATCCGGCGTGGCAGGCGGGAGTGTTTATCCGTTGATCTACAACAATTGCATCGCCTCGGTGACAAAAACGCGAACCGAGGCGCTCAAGCAATATTTGAAGTGTGAGGAAGGTGACATGAGCTGCCCGGTGCCCGGGGCCTGATTTTCAGTACCTGAGCTGTCACCGCAGCGGCAGCTCAGGCACTGTCCGTTACCGGACGAAGATCTGCGCCGTGGTAATCGCCATATCCCCACCCGGCAATTTGATGCTGCCGGTCTGTTTCATGGTCTCGGCGTCAAAGATCGCCACGTCGTTGAAGGTCCCGGCCAGGTAAATCTTGCTCCCGTCCTTGTTGAACGAAATGCAGTAGTAGGAATGGTCCAGTGTCGCCGCCTGTATCAGCTTTTTCTGCTTGATATCGTACTTGGCCAGACGATTGAGCACGCCGAACATCAGGTTCGGATCCTTGGGCGAGCGCATACCGCTGAAGTAGATCTCGGTCAGCGGGCCGAAATCGGTGGTTTCGGTCTTGCCGGTTTTCAGATCGACGCTGAACAAGCCGTACAGGTATTCAGCGGTGGCCGGGTCCTGCTTCTTGTCCTTGAACCTGGCGGCGGTGTAAAGCAACGAGAAATCGTGGCGGTAAGTCTGCTGGTTCCACACGTAAAGCACGTCCGGCGCGCTGTAGTTCGGGCGTTTCCAGTGACGGCTGGGGATCAGCACGTCGAACTTGCCGCTCTTCACATCGACCTTGTACACATCAGCGCCAGCCACATAGAGCGTGCCGTCATCGCCGCTCTGCATGATCGTCAACTGCCGTGGCGCCGGGAAGCTGCGCACCGGTTTGGCGTCCATCCCGGCGTCGGTGGCGTAGACATCCAGACGCGGCTGTTTGACCTCGTAGCGGTCGTTGAGCATCTGGGTCGGGTTGGCGATGGTGTACAGCTCCTTGCCGTCATGGCTGACGGTAAAGGCGAACATTGACCGCGCTTTCTCCCCCGGCTGCTGGGTGATGCTGGCGTGGAACACCTGCTTGCAACTGTCCAGTTCGACACCGTAGACATCAGCGTAATGGTTGTTCAGCACGTACGCGGTCTTCCGATCCGGCGACAGCTGCACGGTGCCGGGGCCAAAGGCGTCAGGCATCTTGCAGGTCTTGTACAGGCTGTCGGTCGCCAGGTCGATGACGTGCAGGTTGTTCGGATAGTTAGTGGTCAACATGTACTCGTGACCGTCTTGCAGCGCGGTGTTCTCATCGGCCAGAACCGGGAGCGAACAGGCGCTCAGAACCGCGAGTGCGGCAAGGCCGCAGGCTTTGTTGAGGCTAGGCATGCTGGAATCCTTCTTCTTAGCGATCACTTGTCTTTCGGGAAGACAGTGCCGAGGTTGCGCCAGTTGTCGTTGGACGCCTGGGCATCCTTGTTCCAGTCCGGGTAGGTGCTCATCATGTCCGGCACCTGAGCCGGCCACCAGCACGGATCGGAGCAGCCGTAGAGGTCAGCCTCCATCGGCTGGCACAGCGACGACACCCCGCCGAACGCATCGATTTCCCAACCCGGGTCGGTGGTCGAGGCACAGCCGGCGACGGAGCTCATCGCCACCACTTCTTCGATGCGGTTCTCGTCCGCGGCCTGATCCAGCTTCAACGCTTTGTTATTGATTGCCTTGAGATGTTTCATATCAGTGAGCCTTGCGCGGAGTGATGTAGCTGCTGATGAACGCAGGGTTGTTGGCCATGATCCGGGTGTAGACCTCAATGCCGAAGTCGACCCAGTCACGCATCAGTTCGCAGTAGTGATAAGTCGGGTGCGCCGGATCGCCGTAGCGGGCATAACTCTCGTGGTAGCAGCCGCCGGAACACAGGTTGCGGATCTGACAGTCATGGCAACCGGTGTTGGTGCGATCCAGGCGCTGGGACAGGAAGTCGTTCAACTCGACCTGTTTAACGCCACTGTGGACATTGCCAAAGGTCGGCAGCGACGATCCGGTGAAACGATGGCACAGGTTCAGTTCGCCCTTGTGATCGACCGCCAGCATCTTCAGTCCGGCACCGCACGGCAGGGCCTTTTTGTGGCCTTCGTGGATGTCGGTGATCAGTTGATGCAGGTTGGAGAAACCGATATTGCGGTGTTCCAGCGCAGCCTCCAGATAACGCCGGCCGAGGCGTTTCATGCTGGCGAATACTTCGATCAACTCGTCAGTGGTCAGGTTGAAACTGCTGATATCGCCGGAGGTCACCGGAGCAAATCCGACTTCGGCAAACCCCAGTTCGTTAAACAGGTGATCCCAGATGGTTTCAACGTCGGTGACGCCGGTGGTCAGGGTCACCCGCGCACCGACCGGACGACTGTTGTAACGCGAAAGCAGCATTTCAGCCTTGCGCCGCACCACGTCGTAGGTGCCCTGCCCGCCGACGGTGATGCGGTTGCGGTCGTGCACGGTTTTCGGCCCGTCGATGCTCACTGACAGCCCGAAGCGGTGGGAATTCAGGTAGTCCACGGTTTCTTCGGTGAGCAGCGTGGCGTTGGTGGTCATCACGAATTCGACGAACTTGCCGGCCTCGGCAAAACGCTTTTCGCAGTAATCGACCATGTACTCGATCAGCTTGCGATTGCTCAGCGGCTCGCCGCCGAAAAACACCACGGTGAACCGTTCTTCGTCGGGGGACTCACGCAGCAACATTTCCACCGAGGCGATGGCGGTTTCGACATCCATCTTCTTGCCGGCGGACGGTTTGTCGAGGTCTTCCTTGTAGCAGTAGGTGCAGCTCAGGTTGCAGCCGGTGTTGACGTTGAGCACCACGGTGTTGATCGCGGTGCGCTCGACGCGTTTGACCGCGATGTCCGGCGTCAGCGGCGAGCCGTCGCTGACCAGTTCCAGCGAAATCAGCTCACGCAGGGTCTCGTTGATTTCCTCGCCGTTGAACCGCGCGCCGAGGCGCTGGATCAGGTCTTCCGAGGAGCAACCGGGGCCGCGCAACGCATCGATGATAGTCCCGGTCAGTTCATCGCTGGCGAACAGCGAACTGCTGGGGATGTGGAACAGCATGCGGTCGGCGTCGACGTGCACTTCGTGCAGATTACGTTCGACCAGATTCAAGATAGCGCCCATTGCAAACCTCCTGTGCAAGCCCCGCTTGGGGGACTTGCGGTCATTCCGAAAAGTGTCTGAATCGCTGTCGCTCAGCTCAACTCACGTTTCAACATCAGGGAATGGGTGGATTGTTCCAGCGTTGCACGGTGACGATCAGGTGGCCTTCGCCGGTCAGGGATTTCCCTGCGTCGTCGACGGCGGCGATCACCTTGAGGTTGCCGGCATTGTTGGTGGACATCTTGCGTGCCGGATTCGGCCCGGCATCGCCCGGGGTGAACACGCCCGCGTCGGTCTGCATGGTGCCGGCGAACTTGACGTCCTCGTCCTCTTTGGCGCGCTCGTCGAAGGCTTCGACTTTCCATTGCGCCGGGAACACGCCGATGCGATACGGCTTGCCGTCGGCACCCTTGCCCCAGGCTTCGGCATCGAAGCGACCCTGGACTTTCGGCGTCGAACCGCCGCCCTCGCCGATCCGTGCCACCGAGAATTCCGGCACCACTTTGACCGAGGCGATCCTGCTGTACACCGACAGGCTCGGGCCTTTCAGGCTGCCGACGCTGACCGCGCGCAGGCCCGGCTGGGCATTCGCTGCCGCTTTGACTTTGACCTTGATCCGGTCGGCGTTCTGCTCGACCACTTCGACCACGTCCACGCCTTTGCCGAAGTTCGGTTTGCCGCTCAGACCGCTGCCGATCAGGGTCACTTCGGTTTCGCTGCCGGCCTTCACATAACCTGGCTGCACCGCCAGCAAGCGCTGCGAACCCTGTTTAGCCGCAACAAAATCCAGGCCGCGCTCATCGTGCTCGGCCTCGAACATACGGCCCTGCATGGCGTTGCCTTGTGCGGCGAACACCTGACGCATGGTCACGCCATCGACGGTCACGTTGCCGCGCCATTCGTAGCCGCTGTAAAGGATTGCGCTGCCATCGCCGTTGAACGGGCTGCCGTCGGCGTACTGACCTTTGACGGCGACCTTGAAGGTGTCACTGCCATCGGCGGTGACGCTCATGGTGCCGGCCAATTCACCCTTGCCCGGCAAGTGGCCGCTGAAGCTCCAGTCGCCGACCAAAGCTTCCGCTTTCGGTGCGGTTTTGATCCAGGACTGCCACGCCGGGTTGTCCAGCGGATAACGCTTGGCCAGCAGCGGGACCATTTCCTTGCGGGCGATATCGAACCAGTCACGATCACGGGACATGGCCTGATATTCCAGCGACGGCCATTGACCGAGGTGGAAATTCACCAGACGTTCCCATTCCTGAGCCGGACGCCGTTGCAGGGCGATCCGCGCGCCGGAGTGGCAGCGTCCGCACATCTGCGCGGTTTTCTCGTCGAACTGCTCGACGGTGTTCAACCGCCGTTCCAGTGCGTAACGCACGCCATCGGTTTCGCTGGGCGCCAGGCCCTGGGTGTCGGCGAGGTATTTGACCAGCGTGCGACGGTCGTCATCACTGATCTGCAAACCGTGCATGGTCTGCATCCGGGCGATGCTCATCAGCCAGCCTTCCGGGGTCTTGCGCTGGTGGCTGATGCGGCTCAACTGGTCGCCGGCTTCAGGGGTGTGACAGCCCTGGCAGGTTTCCTTGAGGATGGTCTGGGCATCGCGGGCTGCCAGACTGTACGGCGAATGCAGGGCCACGCAAGCGGCCACGGCCAGCAGGCTGGCGCTCATGCCTGATCGGAGTTTTCTCTTCATCAACGTCGAACCTCGCACGGTGCTTTCTTATTGTTGTGGCTTATCGTTTTTATGGTTTCTGCCGTTCGTGGCGATGCACGAACGGAGGCAAGCGAAACGTCTGCTGTGAGCAATACACGGAGCGTGCCAGCTTGCCGATAAGCTTTTCAATCAAGCAGTTACGTGAAGATCAAGGCGAAGTGGCGGTGCCGCCGGTGCTTGCCGGCGTCCAATTTCGCGACAGCTGTTGCAGTCTGAGACAAGCATAGTTGTTGCGGCGTCAGCGACATTGCGTCACGCGACAGATGACCCGGAGCTGGCAGTATCCCCCATGAAAAACCTCCAGAAGAGTGACGCCTGCCGAACCCGCACGAAAACAAGCCCCGCCAATGACGGGGCTCTTGTATTGGTTGTTTACCCGCGCCTAGCGAACAGAGTTGTCCGGGTGAACCTTGTAACGCCCACAATGGTTGCAAACCATCGAGCATTCACAGTGGGCGCCGGCCTTGGCTGCCAATGCCGCGGAATCACGCTGGGCCGCTTGAATTCGACGATCCCGGTGATACGCATACATGAGCAGCATACTGACGCCCATACACCACAGCCCCACAATTAAAGCCGCCATCATTTTCCCTCCATCATGGCAACACCGAATGAGGTAACGATTACGAAAAAACTGGTTGAAGCCATCCACGCACCTGCCCGAATCGTATCGACATCGGTCAAGTCGCCGATCAATAGCGCCGCAATCCCTGTCACCAGAAATCCAGTCCCCACGCCCATCGTAAAATTGGTTAGCCATCGAATGGTTAAGTTGTTCATCGACATCCCTGTGAAGACACTGACCCGCCAAATCCGTGGCAGGAAAACCCTATACACCAAGCAACTTAGCTCGTACCTCATGCCTCCACCAGTCGGTAAAAACTGTCAGACGCGCGACTTTTCCTACACCTGAAACGGCCCGACTTCGCCAAGGCCCCGTGACAGCTGGATTGGCTTTGTAGGACGCGTATCTTGCTTCTCAACGGGTGTCGCGTTTTGAGACAAATTCACCCTCATTGCCACTCAAACTCTTCCTCCTTTCGCCCGTGCAACCGGGCTGTGCGCCACCTTCGAGCATTTGGCACAACCATTGCGAAAGCTCCTCTCGATCCCATCGAACAACAAGAGGTTTCGCCATGCCCCTGCCCTATCTGCTCCCTGCCACCTCGGCCTTTATCCAGCGCCCGCCACGCATGCTGATCGGCGGCGACTGGGTCGAAGCCACCGACGGCCAGACCATGCCGCTGCACAACCCGGCCACCGGTGAAGTGCTGTGCGTGGTACCGCGCGCCACGCTGGAAGATGTCGACCGCGCGGTGCTCGCCGCCCGGCAAGCCTTCGATGATTCAGCCTGGAGCCGAACCCGTCCGCGCGAGCGGCAGAACCTGCTGTGGAAACTCGCTGACCTGATGCAGCGCGACGCCGAGCTGCTGGCGCAACTGGAATGCCTGAACAACGGCAAGAGCGCGGCGGTGGCGCAGGTGATGGACGTGCAACTGGCCATCGACTTCCTGCGCTACATGGCCGGTTGGGCGACCAAGATCGAAGGTTCCAGCGTCGACGTTTCGTTGCCGCTGATGCCCGGCGATCAGTTCCACAGCTTCATCCGGCGCGAGGCGGTGGGCGTGGTCGGCGCCATCGTCGCCTGGAACTTTCCGTTGCTGCTGGCCTGCTGGAAACTCGGCCCGGCGCTGGCCACCGGTTGCACCGTGGTGCTCAAACCGGCCGACGAAACCCCGCTGACCGCGCTGAAACTGGCGGAGCTGGTGCTGGAGGCGGGTTATCCGGAAGGCGTGTTCAACGTAGTCACCGGCACCGGGATCACGGCCGGTTCCGCGCTGACTCACAACCCGCAGGTCGACAAGCTGACCTTCACCGGCTCCACCGCCGTCGGCAAGCAGATCGGCAAGATCGCCATGGACTCGATGACCCGGGTCACCCTGGAACTGGGCGGCAAATCACCGACCATCGTCATGGCCGACGCCGACCTGAAAACCGCCGCGGCGGGTGCGGCCAGTGCGATTTTCTTCAACCAGGGCCAGGTCTGCTGCGCCGGTTCGCGCCTGTATGTGCAGCGCAAGCATTTCGACAATGTGGTGGCCGATATCAGCGACATCGCCAATGCGATGAAGCTCGGCAACGGCCTCGACCCGAGCATCGATATGGGCCCGCTGATTTCCGCGCGTCAGCAGGAGCGGGTCTACAACTATATCGAAATGGGCCGGGAAAGCGGGGCGACCATCGCCTGCGGTGGCGAGCAGTTCGGGCCGGGGTTCTTCGTCAAGCCGACGGTGATTGTCGATGTCGATCAGCGGCATTCGCTGGTGCAGGAAGAGATCTTCGGGCCGGTGCTGGTGGCGATTCCGTTCGATGACGAGGCCGATGCGCTGCGCATGGCCAATGACAGCCCTTACGGATTGGGCGCGAGCATCTGGTCGAACGACCTGGCGGCGGTGCACCGGATGATTCCGCGGATCAAATCGGGATCGGTGTGGGTCAACTGCCACAGCGCGCTGGATCCGGCGCTGCCGTTTGGCGGCTACAAGATGTCCGGAGTCGGGCGCGAGATGGGGTATGCGGCGATCGAGCATTACACCGAGTTGAAGTCAGTGTTGATCAAGTTGTAATGACTGCGCTCACGGCTCAGGGTTTGAAACCCTGGGCCAACAGCCACCCGCGAACGGCTCGCCCCTGCTCAAGCGTCAATCCCGCCAACACCTGATCCGCCGGTTCATCGCGCAAGCGCCGCACCAGCGGAGCCAGCTCGACACCTTGCACATGCCAGATCCCCAGCGGTTGATCCGCCGTGATCACCACCTCGGCATCATCGACAAACCCGTCACGCAACACCGGCATTCGTTCGATCCGCAACGCGGAAAAATCCACCGCAGCATGGGCCACTTCAGCGTCCGGCCACTGTCGCCGCGCCTGCCAGAACGGCCGATCGAGCCAGCGCTGTTCATCGGCATAAAAGTCCCGACCGATCCGCGCAAAGCGCAGGAACAACTGCTCCACACGTTGCCGGTGAAAACGTTGCGCCAGCGCCGCCCGCTCAGGTTTACGCAACAGCGTGTTGATCACCACCGATGACTGCAACGCCGAGGACAGCGACTGGAAAATCCCGTTGCCCGACAGCGGGTCCACTGCCATCGCTGCATCGCCGACACGAATCCAGTTTTCGCCACAGACCTTCGGGGCAAGGATCGCGGTGCTGCTGCGAGCGTGCAGTTGCAACTCCAATTCCTGCCCGCCGGCGAAGAAGGATTGAGTAAAATCCGAGGCCAGACGTCGCGCGCGGCAGTAATCGAGCAACTGCGCCTTGCCCGGCAATTGGGCGCTGGCCACATCCACTGTCCACTGCCAATAACACTGACCATCGTCCCGTCGAGCCATCCACGCCCAACCGTCCTCGAGGCTTTCCACGGCACTGGCAGTCACACCCGGCGTGCCTTGCCAGCGATTGAGCAGGCTGACCGTCTCCGGCCCGCGCAGACCTTTGCCCGACGCTGGCGCCTGTCGCCCACGGGCTTCCACCAGAAAATCTGCCGTCAGCCTCTGCCCGCCATCAAGTTCTACCTGATGGCCGTCGGCCGAGGACTGAACATTCAAAATCCGCCCTTCAATCACCTCAACTCCGGCCACCCGCAGATCTTCCCGCAAACCGCGATCAAAGGTAGGGCGATCCAGCAGAAACTCGATGTTCTGCGCATGCTGCTGACCGTTCCACGAAACCTGCCTTTGGGACGGCAACGTGGCATTCGCCAAAGCATGATTCAACCCGGCACCGCGCAACGCCTCCAGCACCCGTTGCGAGACACCTTCGAGCGCCGCAAACCGCCGCCATTCGCTGACCAGCGTCACGGGGTAACCCAGTCGTCGCAGCCCCAATGCAACCGCTGCACCGGCCGGACCGGCACCGAGAATCAGGCTCGCAGTCATGGGCCGAAACGCCGTTCAGGACCACGATAACGAGCGTGCTGTTTCAGCCAGTCGATAACTTCGGCATTGCTCGCCTGCGGATGCTCCAGCAGATAACCGGCAATATGCCCGCTCAACGCTGCACACCCCAGACTGGCCCCGGACTGCCCCGGATAAGTGCCACGAACACACGCGGCAAAATCCGCCTGCGCACTATCGAGCCATGACCATTGCTCATCGGTGCAACGGGCATCGCCGGTCACCCGCAGCACCTGCGGATAACTCGCCGGAAACACCGCCGCGCCCTGTGCCGGGCTCGACGCACACAGCAACACTCCACGGGCCACCGCCGCCGCGCAGGCTTCGCGCAACAGGCTGCGATCCTGGCGCAGGCCCAGGCTCAGATTGATCAGCCGCACGTCCTGCGCCACCAGCCAGTCGATGGCCGAGGCGATCTGCAATGCACTGGTAACGCCGCGCTGATCGAATACCTGCGCCACGCAAATCTGTGCGGCGGGTGCCCGACGACTGATCGCTTCGATCACCGCGCTGCCATGCCCGAGGGGATCGTCGCGCAAATCGGATTCAGCCAGACCATCCTCCAGCAACGAGAATCGCCGCCCGGCAATCACCTGCACCCGTTGCGCTGCGGAGTGTCCGCTGTCGACCACACCAATCCGCAACTCAGGCTTCATGCAGCACCGTTTTCGAAATCAGCACACCGTCGAGCAATTCGAAACGCAGATCGGCATCGGCCAGAGTCGACGGACGATGGCTGATGAGGATCCGTGTGCGCCCGGCAAACAAGCGGTCGATGGCCTCGATCACCTCGCGCTCGGTAGTTTCGTCGACGGCCGATGTAGCCTCGTCGAGCACCAGAATCAGCGGATCCTGCAACAGCGCCCGGGCAATCGCGATCCGCTGTTTCTGTCCGCCGGACAACTGCTGACCGCGCTCGCCCAATGGGCTGTCGAGACCTTCGGGTAACGACACGATCAGGCTGTCAAGTTGCGCCAGCCGCGCGACTTCGGCGATGGCTTCGCGGCTGGCGTCCGGCACCGCGTAAGCCAGGTTGTCGGCGAGACTGCCGCGAAACAGCACGATGTCCTGACTGACCACGGCGATGCGTCGACGCAGCTCGAACAGCTCCAGTTCACGCAGGTCCACTTCGCCGAGCAACACCCGCCCGGCCTGCGGATCGTGATGCCGTTGCAGCAGGTCGATCAGCGTCGATTTGCCGACGCCGGAGCCGCCGCTCAAGGCGACTTTCAAACCGTAGGGAATCGTCGCCTCGATGCCGCTCAACGTACTTGGGCGGCCCGGATGGCTGAAATGAACTGCATCGAATCGCAACTCGCCCGAAGTTGGAAAAGGCTTCGGCGCGGCTGGTGAAAACACCGTGGGTTCTTCGCCGCGCAACTCCATGACCCGACCGAGGCTGACGGTCATGCGCTGGATCGCCACGTACAACCCCAACAAACTTTGCACCGGCCCGACCGCCATCCCCAAATAGGTGGAAAACGCGATCAGCGCACCGAGTTGCCAGGTGCCCTGCACCACCCAATAACCGCCGATCAAAAACGCGCAGGCGCGGGACAGCGACGTCAATGTGCCCGGCACAGCCTGGGTGAAAAACTCGGTGACCTGCAGGCGCAGCAACTGGTTCATGTAGCCCTGCCCGAGGCTTTCCAGACGTCGCGCTTCACGCTGCTGCTGGCCGGCGGACTGGATGAATTTCATCACCGGCAGGGTCTCGACCATGAACGACGACATGTCCGCCGAACGCTCGCGCAATTGCCGCACGTCGCGCTCGACCTTGCGCCGCATCCAGCGCAGCCACAGCACATCGAGCGGGATCAGTACCAGCGCCAGCAACGAGAGTTTCCAAGACAGAGTGAGCAGCATCACGATCGCCACCACCAAGCCGATCACGCTCGATACCGCCGAGAACAACGAGTCCACGGCAAAGCGCTGAATCTCCGCCACATCGCCGTCGAGCCGCGACATCAGATCGCCGATCCGGCGCTGACCGTAGAAGCTCGGCGAGAGCTTCTGCAAATGCCGGTAAAGGTCATCGCGCAGGGCAAACAGAATCCGCCCGGACAGGCGCGTGTGCAGATAGCGGTTGATCCCCGACAACGCCGTGCCGAGCAGTCCCGCGATGATCATCAACACCGCGATCAGTACCAGCATCGGAAAGTTGCGCGCCAGCAGCCCGTCGTCGATCAGCAGTTTGATCAGCCACGGCTGCACCAGCACCAGCAGCGACGCGCACACCGAAAGACCGAGCAGGCCGGCAATGGCCAAACGCTGCGGCCGCACGAAACCGTACAGCCAACGCAACGCCGCTTGCAGTGCGGCGGGGTTCTGGCTGTCGATCAGCCGCACGAACAGGCGCTGCATCACGAGCGCAACTGTTTGAGTTTGCGGTACAGAGTCGCGCGGCTGATGCCGAGGGCGTCGGCCGCGGCCGAGACGTTGCCCTGATGGGTGTCGAGGGACTGGCGGATCATCTCCAGTTCGTTCTCGCGAATGCTGCCGGTCTGGGGTTTCTCGGTGGCGGACAGTTCGTCGAGCATGCTGTCGGGCAGGTGATCGAGGGTCAGCACCGTTTCACCGGGTTCGCGCATGGCCAGCGCGGTTCGCAGCACCATTTCCAGTTGGCGGATGTTGCCCGGCCAGTGATAACCCGCGAGCAGGCGATTGAGGTCGTCGTGCAGTACGGCGTTCGGCGCGTCGAGTTTATTCAGCAGCCGAGTGACCAGCGCGCTGAAGTCATCGCGCTCACGCAGGGCCGGGAGCATCACGCTGATGCCGTTGACCCGGTAGAACAGGTCCTCGCGAAATTGCTTGTCTTCGACCTGACGCTTGAGGTCGCGGTGGGTGGCGCAGATCAGCGCGACGTCGATGTCCTGCTCTTCCCCGGCACCCAGCGGCGCGACCTTACGATCCTGTAAAACCCGCAGCAGACGCGCCTGCAAGGCCAGCGGCATGTCGCCGATTTCATCGAGGAACAAGGTGCCGCCGTGGGCCTGTTGCAGGCGCCCGATCATGCCGCCCCGGCGCGATCCGGTGAATGCGCCTTCGCGGTAGCCGAACAGTTCCGACTCGATCAGGCCTTCGGGAATTGCCGCGCAGTTCACGGCCACGAACGGTTTGTCGCTGCGGCTGCCGGCCAGGTGCAGGGCACGGGCGATCACTTCTTTGCCGGTGCCGGTTTCGCCGAGCAACAGCACCGGCAATTCATTGGCCAGACCTTGGCGAGCCATGCGCAGGGCTCGGGCGTAGCGAGCGTTGTTGCCGGCCAGTGCTTCCATATCCGGCTGTGCCTTGGCGGTTTTCGCCACGCTGCGCGGCGGGCCGCCGAGGTTGACCGAACGCGCTGGGGCTAGCAGGGTCTTGTAGAAAAATTCACCCTTGGCGGTCTGCACACTGCCGACGCCACCCTGTTGCAGACGGGTCAGCAGTTGCACGCCATCGACCCCGAGAAATTCTTCGCAACGCCGTCCGACCAGCGCCGAACGTTCGGCCCGCAGCAACTGGCAGGCCTGGGCGCTGACCGCCAGAATCTGCCCGCCGAGACTGACCGCGAGCAGGCCTTGCCATGGCGATTCGAGATACTGGCGGCGACTGTGGAAGGCGAGGACGATTTGATCGGGAAAGCTGTTGTTGAACACCCGGCTCTCGATCTGGCTGACCGCCATGCTCAGCAGCGCGGTGCTGTCGTGGACGCGGCCGAGCGGGCCTTCGCGGGTCAGGTCGAGGACGCCAAGAATTTCGCCCTGAGGGCAATGAATCGGCACCGAGGTGCAGGAAAAATCGGTGAGGCGGTCGAGGTAGTGTTCGCCGCAATCAATCAGGGTGGGCCGCGCTTCGACCAACGCCGTGCCGAGGGCGTTGGTACCACGAGCGGCTTCGCTCCAGCAGGCGCCGAGGGTGATGTCCTGCAGACCGCTGCCCTTGAGCCGGTCGGCACGTCCCTCGACCGCAAGGATGGTGGCGTCGGAATTGGCGAGGATGATCAGGCCTTCCTTGCCCTGACGTTCGGCCAGGTAATCGATAGCCGGTATCGCCGCATCGATCAGCAGGCGATTGCTCGCCAGCAACACATCGAGACTGGCGCTCGACTCCAGCGCCAACTCATGTTTGCCATTGAAATGCACGCCGTGGCTCAGGCTGCGCCGCCACGAAGCATCGATCTCCGCACGCAACACGCCATCCGGGACCTGCCCTTCGAGATGGAGTTTTTCCCGGGCCAGCCGGGCTTCGTGGTGAGACTTGGGATCGGTTGTTTTTATAAGAGTCATCAAGCGCTCCGGAGCGGTCCGCTTTGCGCTTTTTTACATCAGCGCCCTGACGCCAATGTTTACGTTAACGTCAGGGCGATGGCAAGCACCACAGGGCGCTTCGTCAGGTGGATTGCCTCAGCGCTGCCACACCTCGCCATTCACGAAAAACGCCCGGGCATTGTCTTCGAGACTTTCCAGGTGATAACCACCCTCCTGCACGATCAGGCATGGCAGGCCCAGGCTGCGAATCCGCTCGCCCAATGTTGCAAAACCTTCACGGGTCACGGCGACTTTGCTTTGCGGATCCAGCTCATAGATATCGAAGCCCAGCGACAGCACCAGCACCTCCGCGCCAAACTCACGTAGCGCGTTCAACGCGACGTCCAGTTGCCCGAGGAAATCCGCTTCGCTGGAACCGTGGGCCATCGGCAGATTGAGGTTGAAGCCCTCCCCCGCGCCGCTGCCGCGCTCGTCGGCGAACCCGGCGACACCCGGATAGAAGTTCGTCGGATCGCCATGCACCGAGACGTAGAGCACGTCATCGCGGTCGTAGAAAATCTCCTGGATGCCCTGACCGTGGTGCATGTCGGTGTCGAGCACGGCGACTTTTTCAAACTTGTCACGCAGCACCTGCGCCGCCACCGCCGCGTTGTTCACGTAGCAGAAACCACCCGCCGCTTCGGCCCGGGCATGATGCCCCGGCGGACGGCACAAGGCGTAGGCCGCCGGCTCACCTTCGATCAGTGCCTGAGCGCCAGCCACTGCGCTTTGCGCCGACCAGTAGGCCGAGCGCCAGGTCTGCTCGCCCACCGGGCAACTGCCGTCCGCCAGATAGCGCGCCGCCTGGGCGAGGATGCCGCGCAATGCATTGGGCTCGCGGACGAAGATGTTCGACATCACCTCATCGCCCCAGTCTTCGGGGATTTCCTTCCAGCGTGCATGCGCTTCCTGAAGAAAGGTCAGATACGGCGCGCCATGCACCGCCAGCAACGGCGCGAGGCCGGCATCGGCGGGTTGCTCGACACTGAAGCCCAAGCCATGGGCGGCTTGCACCAAACGTTGCGCACGCTCGGGCACTTCCTGCGGCGTACGCATCTGCCCGCGCGAGTAATAGCTGCGTGGATGGTGGAGCAATTGTTCGGGGTGGAAAAAACTGCGCATGGTTCAGGCTCCCTGTTCGATTCGACCGGCGCGGGCCAGCACGGCGTTGAGCAATACGTCGGTGCCCTGCTTCACGTCTGCGGGCAACACATCTTCGGCTTCGTTGTGGCTCAGGCCTCCGACGCACGGGATGAACACCATCGCCGTCGGGCAGTAACGCGCGAGGTGAATCGCGTCATGGCCGGCGCCGCTGACAATCGACTGCTGAGCGTAGCCCAGCGCATCCACCGCCTCTTGCACGGCCGCCACACATTCGGCGTCGAACGGCGTGGCCGGGCTGATCCAGTGCGGGGTGATCGTCAGGTTCAGGCCTCGGCCGTCGGCGATGGCCTGCAAGCGGGCACGGACCTGTTGTTCCATGGCGGCAATGGCGTCGTCGCGGTGATGACGCAGATCGACGGTGAAATTCACCAGCCCCGGAATGGTGTTGCGCGAGGATTTGTTGATGCTCAACTCGCCGACGGTGGTCAGGCCTTCGGGGGCAAAATCCGTGGCCAGGCCTTCAATCGCCTGAATCATCCGCGCCACACCGTACAGCGCATCTTTGCGCAGCGGCATCGGCGTGGTGCCGGCGTGGGCGGCCATGCCTTCCACGCGCACGTCGAGCCAGCGGATCGCCTGACCGCCCGTGACCACGCCGATGCTTTTGGCGTTGTCTTCAAGGATCGGGCCTTGCTCGATGTGCGCTTCAAAATACGCATCCACCGCGCCGCCCAACGGGCGATCACCGGCGTAACCGGTACGCTGCAAAGCTTCTGCGACGCTGATGCCATCGACATCACGCACCGCCAGAGCGGCGTTCAGCTCCATGATCCCGGTGAACACCGCCGAGCCGAACATGGCCGGGGTGAAGCGTGCGCCTTCTTCGTTGGTCCACACCGCCACTTCCAGCGGTTTGCGGGTCTGGATGTTCAGATCGTTGAGGCAACGCACCACTTCCAGCCCGGCGAGCACACCGTAGACGCCATCGAAACGCCCGCCTTCGGGCTGGGTGTCAAGGTGGCTGCCCATCATCACCGGCGCGGCGTCCGGATCGGTGCCGGCGCGACGGGCGAACAGGTTGCCGATGGCGTCCACGCTCAAGGTCATGCCGGCTTCGCGGCACCAGTGGGCGAACAGTTCGCGACCGGCCTTGTCTTCGTCGCTCAATGCCAGACGGCAGCTGCCGCCCCGGGCTGTCGCACCGATTTCGGCCATGGCCATCAGGCTCGCCCACAGGCGTTCGCCATTGATTTTCAACATGAGGTTCTCCTGAAATTCCGGGTCAGGCACGGGCCATTTCCGCGCGATGGGCACTGGCGTGACGACGGGCGAGGGACAGCACGCAGACGAGCGAAATGCCGGCGATCAGGCTGTAGAACACCGCCATCGGCCACCATTGCCCGGTGAATTTGTGCGCCAGCATCGTGCCGATCAGCGGCGTCAGCCCACCGGCCACCGCACCGCAAATCTGATAGGCCAGCGAGATCGCGGTGTAGCGCACGCGGGTCTCGAACATGCCGCTGACGTACCCGGCAATCACCGCGTAGAACGAGGCCATGCACACCACCGCCAGCGCGATGCCGAGGATGATCAGCGGCGCCTGGGCCGAACTGACCAACACGAACATCGGGTACGGCGAGACCATCGCCAGCAGCGACACCAGACACAGGAAACGCGTCGCGCCGATCTTCTCCGCCGTCCACGCGGCCAGCGGCTGAATGCAGAACTGGATGATCGCGACGAAGAACAGGCATTCGAGAATCAGCGAACGCGGCAGTGCAAGTTGCTGAGTGGTGTAGGCGATCATGAAAGTGTTGGTGAAATACACCCCGGCGATGCCCAGCGTGTTGGCGCCGATGCACAGCAACAGCGGACGCCACGCGGTGCGCAGGACTTCCATCACCGGCGCCTGTTCTTTCTTGATCTGCTTGCTGGCCTGCTCGCGGCTGGCGAGGAATTCCGGTGACTCGTTCACGCCCAAGCGAATCGCCAGGCCCACCAGCAGCAACAGCGCACTGGCGAGGAACGGCAGACGCCAGCCCCAACTCATCAGGTCTTCTTCCGGCAAACGGGTGACCGCACTGAACGCCAGCAGCGACAAAATCAAACCCGCCGGGCTGCCCAGTTGCGCGAACGAAGCGAAAAAATTGCGCCGGCCCTTCGGCGCATGCTCGCCGGCCATCAACACCGCCCCGCCCCACTCGCCACCCACGGCGATGCCCTGGACGATGCGCAACAGAATCAGCAGCACCGGTGCGGTTGCGCCGATCTGCGCGTAGGTCGGCAACAGACCGATGCACACCGTGACCACGCCCATCATCAACAGCGTGATGATCAGCGATTTCTTGCGGCCGATGCGGTCACCGATATGACCGAAAATGATCCCGCCCAACGGCCGGGCAAAGAAGCCCACTGCGAAGGTGCCGAATGCGGCCATGGTGCTGAACAGCGGATCGTCGGAAGGAAAGAACAGCGCGCCGAACACCAGGGCGGCGGCGGTGGCGTAGATGTAAAAGTCGTACCACTCGATCATGGTGCCGATGAAGGCTGCGGCCGCCGCACGGCGCGGCTGGTTCGAAGCGTGGGGCTTCATGGGGTCGGGCTCCTTTGATTGTTTTTTTGGCAGGAGGAAAACGCTAAATCCGAGGCGCTCTGGCGGCGCCTGTCGTGGGGTGATTTATCGTCCCGGGGCTATGATTAGTCAATTTTCTATTTATTATTCCAAGTATTACCCCATCTTATAATCGAGAGCCGCCATGGCCGAACGCGATGTCCAACGCCTGCTCAACGATCGCTTGGACTGGAACCTTTTGCGCACCTTCCGGGTGATCGGCCAGGAGCTGAGCATCAGCCGCGCCGCCGCGCGTCTGCACCTGACTCAACCGGCGGTGAGCCAGGCACTCAAGCGTCTGGAGGAGCAACTGGGTCGCCAGCTTATCGCCCGGCGCGGCCCGCGCTTTGCCCTTACCGAAGTCGGCGAGCAGATCTTCGAACTGGCCGGCGAGATCTACGGGCAGATGTCCCAGGTCAGCAGCCTGCTGGAGCAACCGGCCGCCGAAGTGATCGGCAAGGTGCGGCTGCTGATCATCAGCCGGATCTTTTCCGAGCGTTTCGATGACTTCCTCGCTGACTTTCATCGGCAATATCCAAGGGTGGATCTGGAGGTCGATGTAATGCGCAGCTCGGACATCGTCAGCGCCCTTCAGGAGAAAACCGCGACCCTTGGCCTGAGCCTCAATCGCCGCCCGCAACCGCGTCTGGAACAGCGTCTGTTTCTGCGTCAGCGCTATGCGTTTTTCTGTGGCAAGCACCATGCACTGTTTGGCCGGCAGGACGTTGGTGAAGGCGACTTGCAGCGGGAGAACTTCGTCAGTTTCACCAGTGACCAGATTGGCGGCATGCTCTCGCCGCTGACGATTTTTCGCGATCAGCAAGGCTTCAGCGGGCGCATCGTTGCCTCCTCGCCAAGCCTGGAAGAGGTGCGGCGACTGGTGATCGCCGGGTTCGGTATCGGTTGTTTGCCGGAGCACGTGGTGGCGGCGGACGTCGAGGCCGGATTGCTCTGGCGCCTGCCGCCCCACGAGGGGATTGCCGATGTCGACATTCATCTGTTGTGGAACCGCGAGCAGCGCATGAGCCGCGCCGAGACGCTGTTCATCGAACGCTTGCAGGCCTGTCTGGCGGATCAGTAACCGAGCAGTCGATCCGCGCTGTTGAGCAAAGGCTCACCGGCATTCAGACGGCGGAAGTTCTCGGCGATCTGCTCGGCGATGCAATCGTGGGAGGCCGCCGAAGCCATGTGCGGGGTGATGGTCACGCCCGGGGTTTTCCACAACGGATGGTCGCTGGGCAGCGGTTCCTGTTCGAAGACATCGAGCAGCGCCCCACGCAGTTTTCCACGGGCCAGCGCTTGTTGTAGATCCTCGATGTTCAGGTGCCCGCCGCGACCGACGTTGACCAGTGCCGCGCCGTTGGCCAGACGTTCGAACGTCTGGTGATTGAGGATGCCGCGCGTCTCGTGGGTGAGCGGCAACAGATTGATCAGCAACTCCACGCCGTCGAGAAATGGATTGAAGGTTTCAGTGCCGGCGAAGGTCTGCACGCCCGGTAAATCCTTTTTGCTGCGCGCCCAGCCCCGCACGTCGTAACCGGCGTTGGCCAGGTCCTGGGCAATCGCGCTGCCGAGCGAGCCGAGCCCCATCACACCGATCCGAAACTCATGGGCCGGGCGTTGCAGCGGTCGCTCCCAATGCTGTTGGCGCTGTTGCTCCAGCACTTGATCGAAGCCGCGATGAAAGTGAATCACCGCCCAGCGTACGTACTCGGTCATGCCTTGGCGGTGGCCGGGATCAACCACGCGGCACACCGGCAAATCGGGGCAAGACGGATCGTGCTCCAGGTGATCGATCCCGGCGGCGACCGAGTGAATCACTTGCAGATTGGGTAACGCGGCGAGGCTGTCCGGCAGCGGAAACCAACAAGCCGCGATCTGCGCATTCGCCGCCCGGGGATCGTCGGCCAGCACCGCCGAAAGCTGCGGCGCGCGGCGTGCAAAGGCCTCCTGCAATTGTTTGAGCAACAGCGTGTCGCGGGACATCAGTGCAACGGTGTTCATGACAGATAGGACTCGCGCTGGGATTCGATCAGGGTCAGTGCGGCCTCCCAGGCCAGGTCGATGATGTTGTCCTGCTCATCACGGTCGAACTGCTCGGCGGTGTGGGCGCAGACTTCCGGCGACGGGAAATGCAGCTCGCAACCGCCGGCCAGCGCCTGCACTTGGGCCTGGCAGGCACGCTCCAGAAAGTGGATTTCCTGGAATGCCTGAGCCACGCTTGAACCACCGACCAGCAGGCCGTGATTGCGCAGGATCATCGCCCGGTGTGGACCGAGGTCGGCGATCAACCGATCGCGCTCGTCCAGCGACAAGGCGATGCCTTCGTAGGTGTGGTAAGCGAGTTTTCCGTAGAACTTCAGCGCGTGCTGACTGATCGGCAGCAGGCCTTGTTTCTGTGCAGCGACGGCCATGCCGGCAGCGGTGTGGGTATGGATCACGCAGTTCAGATCCGGCCGCGCCATGTGGATCGCCGAGTGGATCACGAAGCCAGCGGCGTTGACCCGATGCCCGGCGTATTCAGGGTCGACGATGCGTCCATCCTGATCGATACGCACCAGATCGGAAGCGCGCATGCGGTCGAAAATCACCCCGTAGCGGTTGATCAGAAAATGATGCTCAGGCCCCGGAATCCGCAGGGTGATGTGGGTGTCGATCAGGTCGGTCATGCGAAAGTGCGCGATCAAGCGGTACAGCGCGGCGAGGTCGCAACGGGCTTGCCATTCGATCGGATCAATGTGGGCGGGCTTACTCACGAGTACACCTCTTTGTTGGTATGAAGGACGACCGGGTTGGCCCGCAAACGCGCGAGGCCACAGACACCGATCAGCGACAGGGCCGACAGCAGCGTGAAAAACACCGCCAATGGCAGCCACTGTCCGGAGAACTTGCTGGCCAGCAGCGTGCCGATCAGCGGCGTGGTGCCGCCGGCCAACGCGCAGCTCAGTTGGTAAGCGATGGAAATGCCCGAGTAACGCAGGTGCACCGGGAAGGCCTGGGTCATGTACCCGGCGATCACCGCATATAAGGCCGAGAGAATCACCACCGCGACGGCGATGCCGAGGGTCATCAACAGAATGTTTTGAGTGCCGACCAGCAGGAACATCGGGTACGGCGTGACCATGCACAGCAACGCCACCAGCATCAGGAATCGCCCTTCGCCAATGCGTTCGGCGAGCAATGCCGATACCGGTTGCGATAGCAGTTGAATGACGGTCACCAGAAACAGGCAGTCGAGAATGGTCGAACGTGGGATGCCCTGATATTGGGTGACGTAGGTGATCATGAAGGTGTTGGTGAAGAAGAATCCGGCCGAACCGATGGTGACGGCGGCGGCGGCAAACAGGATCTGCCGCCAGCACTGACGGATCACGTCTTTCACCGGGTACTTCGCTGTCTCGTTGTTGTCCTTGGCCTTGGCGAATTCCGGCGATTCATGCACCCCGGAGCGGATCATCAGACCGACCATCATCAGCACTCCGCTGGCGAGGAACGGCAGACGCCAGCCCCAGGCAAGGAAGTCTTCCGGTGACAGCGACGTCACCAGGCGGAACGCGATCAACGCCAGCAGCAAACCCGCCGGGCTGCCGAGCTGGGCGAACGAGGCGTAGAAGGTCTTGCGCTTGGCCGGCGCGTGCTCACTGGCCATCAACACTGCCCCGCCCCACTCGCCGCCGACGGAGATGCCCTGGATCAGGCGCAACACGATCAACCCGATCGGCGCCCAGATGCCGACGCTGGCATAGCTTGGCAACAGACCGATACCCGCCGTGGCCAGGCCCATCAGCGCCATGGTCACCAGCAGCATTTTCTTGCGGCCGAGACGATCACCCAAATGGCCGAACACCATGCCGGCCATCGGACGGGCGATGAAGCCGACGGCGAAACTGCCGAACGCGGCGAGCGTGCTGGTCACCGGGTCGCTGCTGGGAAAGAACACCTGCCCGAGCACCAGTGCGGCAGCGGTGGCGTAGATGTAGAAATCGTAGAACTCGATGGTCGTGCCAATGAAGGCAGCGGCCGCGGCGCGACGCGGCTGAGCGGTGGTGTGCATGCAAGAACCTTGTGTATTTATAGTTTTGGGCAGGTGTCGAGGCGGCTGACGGTCGCGCTCTGTGGCGCTTGTGGGCTTTATCGCTTCCGTGACAGGATTAGTCAATTTTCAAAAACTTATCTTTACTATTAGCGTGCCTACTACATGACTTCTTCCGCCAATCCCTGGGTCCGCCGGCGTTTTCTCAATGACCGGCTGGACTGGAACCTGCTGCGCACGTATCTGGTAATCGGGCAGGAAGGCAGCATGAGTCGCGCCGCTGCCCGACTGCACATCACCCAATCAGCCGTCAGTCAGGCGTTGAAACGTCTCGAGGAACAACTGGATTGTGTGTTGATTGCCCGCAGCGGACGGCGCTTTGATCTGACGGTAACCGGGGAGGAAGTTCTGCGGATTGCGGCGGATATCTACGGCGATATTTCCCGTTTGGGCACCGTGGTCGAGAACCGTCATGACGACGTGGTGGGCAAGATCCGCATCCTCACCGTCAGTGGCGTGCAGGCACGGCATTACGATGAGTTCCTCGCGGACTTCCACGAAACTCACCCGAAAATCGAGCTGGAAGTCGAGGTGATGGGCAGCTCGAACATCATCAGTTCATTGCTGCAAAAGACCGCTACGGTGGGAGTGGGATTATGTCGCCTGCCACAGCCTCGGCTGGAGCAACGAGTGCTGTTCCGAGAGCGCTACGCATACTTTTGCGGGCAGCGGCATCGACTGTTCGGGCAGCAGAATCTGACGCTGGAGCAACTGGCGGCGGAGAACTTTGTCAGCTTCACCAGCGATCAGCTCGGCGGCAATCTTTCACCGTTGACGCTGTTTCGTGACCAACAGGGGTTTACCGGCAAGATCGTCGCCTCCTCCACCAGTTTCGAAGAGATTTATCGTCTGATCTGTGCGGGGTTCGGGATTGGCTGTCTGCCGACTCACCTTGTACGGCGGGATGTCGAACAGGGTCTGCTGTGGCGCTTGCCGCCGGAGGACGGGGTGGTGGATTTCGATATCCAGCTGCTGTGGAATCGCGAACAGAAGATGACTCAGGCGGAAACGGTGTTCCTCGACAGCTTCCAGCACATGCTCAGCTTGCGTGAGCCTGTGCTGTGAAGCCGCAGCGGATTACACGTGGGGATCGCCCGGCGCTTTGGTCGGCGCCGCGTATTGCGGCTTGAGATGACCGTCCTGGTCGAGTAGCCAGGCGTCCATGATCTGCCGCACCACCGGACCTGCGACGCGGCCACCGGCCTCGCCGTTTTCGATCATCACCGAGATCGCGATCTTCGGATGCTCGGCCGGGGCGAAACCGACGAACAACGCGTTGTCACGATGGCGCTCGAGGGTTTTCTCGCGGTTGTAGCGCTCGCCCTGCTTGATCGCCACCACCTGCGCCGTACCACTCTTGCCGGCGATCCGGTATTGCGCGCCGACCGCCGCAGCACGAGCAATACCTCGGGCATCGTGCATCACCATCTGCATGCCGTGGTTGACCTGCTCCCAGTCACGCGGATCCTTGAGCAGGATGTTCGGCATCGGGTGTTCGTCCACCGGCGCCACACCGTCGACGGTCTTGGCCAGATGCGGGCGGTTCCAGACACCCTTATTGGCAATCAATGCAGTGGCTTGAGCCAGTTGCAGCGGCGTGACCTGCATGTAGCCCTGACCGATGCCGAGGATCACGGTTTCGCCGGGGAACCAGGCCTGCCGGCGCGTGGCGCGCTTCCAGGCCTGGGACGGCATCAGGCCGGGAGATTCCTCGAACATGTCGAGTGAGACTTTCTCGCCGAGGCCGAACATCGCCATGTAATCGTGCAAGCGATCGATGCCGAGCTTGTGCGCCAGATCGTAGAAGTAGGTGTCGTTGGAACGCATGATCGCTGCGTCCATGTCCACCCAGCCATCGCCGCTATGGTTCCAGTTGCGGTACTTGTGGTCGAAGTCCGGTAGTTGGTAGTAGCCAGGATCGAAAACCCGGGTTTGTGGCGTGACGACACCAGCGTCGAGGCCAGCGATGGCCACTTCCGGCTTGATCGTCGAACCGGGTGCATACAGGCCGCGCAGTACGCGGTTAAACAACGGGCGGTCGATTGAGTCGCGCAGCGCGGAATATTCCTTGGAACTGATACCGGTCACGAACAAGTTGGGGTCGAAGCTGGGGTTGCTGACCATGGCCAGCACTTCACCGGTCGATGGGTCTAGTGCAACGACCGAGCCGCGACGGTCGCCGAGTGCGGCTTCGGCGGCTTCCTGGAGTTTGACGTCGAGGCTCAGGACGATGTTTTTGCCGGGTACCGGATCGGTGTGTTTTAGCACGCGCAGGACGCGGCCCTGAGCATTGGTTTCTACTTCCTCGTATCCGACGTGGCCGTGCAGCTGTGGCTCGTAGAAGCGTTCGATACCGGTCTTGCCGATGGATTGGGTGCCGCGGTATTCGACGGAATCGAGAGTCTTGGATTCTTTCTCGTTGATGCGGCCGACGTAGCCGATCGAGTGTGCGAAGTGTGCGCCCAGCGGGTAGTTACGAACGAATTGCGGCTCGACATCCAGGCCGGGCAAGCGGAACTCGTTGACTGCCAGCACGGCGATCTGTTCTTCGGTCAGTTCATAGAACAGCGTTACGGGTGTAAACGGGTGACGCGACTGCTTCATGGCCTTGTCGAAGACTGTGCGGTCTTCAGCGGGCAGGTGCAGGAGGCTAATGACTTCATCCAGCTCCTGGTTGACGTCGGTCGCGCGTTCGCGGGTGATGGTCAGGTTGTAGCTGGGACGGTTGTCGGCCAGCAATACGCCGTTGCGATCGTAAATCAAGCCGCGTGTCGGCGGGATCGGCAGGACATGGACGCGGTTGTTTTCGGAGATAGTCGAGTGGTAGTCGAACTCGACGACTTGCAGGATGTACAGGCGCACAACCAGGGCGCAACTGATAGCGAAGACGAACAAGGCACAGGCGATCAGGCGTTTGTTGACCAATCGCGTCTCTTTTTCGTGATCCTTGATAGGGATGGGTTCGGGCATTTCTGCAGCCACTCTTTGACAAAAAATGAGCGCCGATCCTTGGGCGTGACATCAGTCCGTTAAAAAACGAGCTGCACCATACCAAAAACGGAGCGGTCATTTCAGAGGGATTTCCCCAATGGTTGCAGTAACGGCGGTCGGACCACTTTCCTGCGGGCAAAACAAAACCCCAACTGCTTTCGCAATTGGGGTTTCGGAATTTAATCTTGACGATGACCTACTCTCACATGGGGAAACCCCACACTACCATCGGCGATGCATCGTTTCACTTCTGAGTTCGGGATG